>CEVQ01020747.1_pt1 | contig 1737431 bp, 1471 predicted proteins | sample 356551 | NCBI WGS metagenome assembly CEVQ01 (sample SAMEA2623756, study PRJEB7988) | marine metagenome | biome: marine biome (ENVO:00000447); feature: mesopelagic zone (ENVO:00000213); material: "saline water (ENVO:00002010), including plankton (ENVO:xxxxxxxx)" | depth 250 m | reverse complement strand
CCTCTGATTAACAGTCAGATGCTCTAACCAACTGAGCTAAGGAGGAAAATATGATGCTTTAATCTCTAAAGCGGGTGCAAATATAAATGTTTTTTTATTTGTGCCCAACAAATTTTTTAATCTATTTATCGGTCAACCAACGATACAAATCATTACCATTGGCGAAGAGAATAAGCGCCAACAATAAAAAGAACCCGATCATTTGCGCATACTCTAAAAATTTATCGCTCGGTTTACGGCCCGTAACCATTTCATAAAGAAGGAACATGACATGTCCACCATCCAAAGCTGGTATCGGCAAAAGGTTTAAAACGGCCAACATAATTGATAAGAAAGCTGTGGTACTCCAAAAAATCTCCCAATCCCAAGAATCAGGAAAAAGTCCGCCAATGGCCGCAAAACCACCTACTCCCTTATAAGCACCGGTATCCGGGTTGAAAATTTTCTTTAATTGCTTCAGATACCCCGTTACAGTTCCTACGCCACGGTCGATACCGGCAGGGATGGCCTGCATAAAAGAATACTTACGGGTCTCGATTCTGAAATAACCCATACGCTCATACTCTTTCATGGTCGTAGCAATAGCTACGCCTATTTTGGCATCGTCGCTCACTTGGGCATCTACCTTTTTGGTCGCACCATTCTCTCTTTTAATGGTAAGGGTAACTTTTTTTCCTTTATTGGCCTCCAAAATAGGAACAACCTCATCCATATAAGTGGCTGGCTGCGAATTTATGGCCACCAGCACATCATTCTTTTGAAGGTCAGCGCCTTTGTTGGGCGAATCGGGAGCTATTTCCTGAACGATAAAAGGCTGGCGGAAGCTAAGAAACCTGGCCTTGTCTTTATCATCTATCAATGTAGAAATGAAATCTACAGGTATCTCCTTTTCCATCACTTGACCGTCACGCTCTATAGTAATGGAGTTACCATTGATGATTTCCATGAAAATAGTATTGAAATCTTCAATCTTGTTACCATCGACCGCTAAAATCTTATCGCCTGTCTTTATACCCAATTGGTCACCAATCTCTTGCTCAACGACCCTTACCCCGTCCTTAAGGCTATCGGCCGGTATGATTTGCTCACCATACGTATAGGCCAATCCTATATAAATAATAAAGGCCAGTATAAAATTAACGGTAACCCCCCCGATCATAATAATTAGGCGCTGCCAAGCCGGTTTACTTCTGAACTCCCATTCTTTCGGTTCTTCTTTAAGAGCTTCGGTATCCATGCTCTCATCGATCATACCCGCGATTTTCACATAACCACCTAATGGTAGCCACCCAATACCGTAAACGGTCTCTCCTATCTTCTTTTTAAAAAGGGAAAACTTGATGTCGAAAAACAAGTAGAATTTCTCTACCCTGGTCTTGAAAAGCTTAGCTGGAATAAAATGACCCAATTCATGAAGTACGATTAAAAGCGAAAGACTTAAAAAGAATTGAATGGTCTTGATCAATATGGGATCCATCTATATTTTCTAAAATTAAACGCACAAAAGTAAGGTTTTACCACCTCTAAAAAAAAAGGAAAGTTGATGTGCAAATAGTTTTTAAGAAACATTTAGTACGCCTATAGTGTTCATACCTTGAATGCTTCACTGTACTAACGTATCTTTGTCAAAAAGATTATGCGTTCGTTTTTGGCACAGTTTAAACTGTTCGGTATCGTTCTAGTGATACTATCTGCCGTTATTATTTATCTTTTTTATGACGCATTGCAGCCTAAAAAAATGTTGACCATCTATCAACCATCAATGGTGAACTCAGAATTGGTCGACAGTACTGTTCAATTCAAAAAAAAGTACCATACCATCTCCGATTTTGAACTCATCAACCAAAATGGTGATACCATTACGCAAAGAGACTACGACCAGAAAATCTACATTGCCGATTTTTTCTTTACCACATGCCCTACCATATGCCCCATTATGACCAAAAATATGGCCGATATACAAAGGCGGATCAAAGACCAAGGTGATGTAATGCTCTTATCTCATTCGGTAACCCCCCAAATAGATTCGGTGGCACAACTGAAGAAATATGCTTTGGAAAAAGGGGTCGATGATTCGAAGTGGAACTTGGTTACAGGAGATAAAAAACAAATCTATGAGCTGGCTCGAAAATCGTACCTAGCAGTAAAGACCGATGGTGATGGCGGACCCTACGATATGATCCATACTGAGAATTTTATTCTGGTAGATAAGGAAAAACGCATCAGGGGCTTCTACGACGGCACTAAGAGTGAGGATGTTGACGAGCTAATGAATGACTTACGAATACTAAAGAATTCATATAATAACTAATTCGCACGTGCAGATAGATAAATTACCTTATTTTTGCTCTTACTTTTAATAAATCTAAATAAGGTTTGTCAATTACTGTAGCCACATTAAAGAAAGGACAAAAAGGAGTCATCAAAGATTTTACCGATAACGACCTGCCCATTAAACTTCTCGAGCTTGGCTGTTTGCCGGGCAATACGGTAGAACTGGTGCAGCGAGCACCCTTGAACGACCCCATCTATATTAATGTTAACGGTTCGCACATTGCCATTAGAACAGATTTGGCCCAAAAGATTGAGCTAGACCTTATTGAAGCGGACCACCAACAATGAGTAAAAACATTAACGTTGCCCTCATCGGCAATCCTAATACCGGAAAAACTTCCGTTTTCAACCAATTAACCGGCCTTAATCAGAAAGTTGGTAATTACCCTGGCATCACTGTCGAGAAAAAAGAAGGTATTTGCAAATTGCCTCGCGGCACGAAAGCCCATATTTTAGATTTACCGGGCACCTACAGTCTTAATACTACTTCCGCCGACGAAAGCGTTGTTGCTGAAATTTTGATGGACAATACCAATAAAGATTATCCTGATGTGGCAGTAGTGGTGTGCGATGTAGAGAATCTCAAAAGAAACCTGCTCCTCTTCACCCAAATCAAAGATTTACAAATACCCACCATATTGGTTATCAACATGTCGGATCGAATGTCTCGAAAGGGCATTACATTGGACATTCCCCTTATGGAGGAAAAATTGAATACCAAAGTAGCTTTGGTAAGCACAAGAAAAAAAGAGGGTATTGAGAGGTTAAAAGAACTAATTCATAATTACAAAGAGCTCTCAGATGAGCCGAGTATAGATTGCAGGCTTATTGAACCGACCTATTTTTCGCATTTAGAGAAGTTGTTTCCCGACTATGAGGCCTACAAACTATGGCTGCTGGTGACTCAAGATGTGAATTTCTCGCCTTTGACCAAGAAAGACCCAAGCGAGTTTGATAACCTAAAGTCAAAATCAAAGGCAGACCTGAAGCGTCTTCAGCACAAAGAAACGGTTCTTAGGTATCAATTTATCAATGGTACGCTTAAAGAGAGCTATAAGATAGATTTTAGAAACGCCAAAGGGCCTCGGGCTGACCTCGACAAAATACTTACCCATAAGATATGGGGCTATGTTATTTTCATAGCGATACTCATGCTTATTTTTCAAGCTATATATGAGTGGAGCGGTTACCCTATGGATCTGATTGACGAAAGTTTTGCCGCTATGGCGGAATGGACATCTAACAACCTTCCCCCCGGCATATTGACCGATTTACTTGCAGAGGGAATTATCGCAGGCATAGGGGGTGTCGTTATTTTCATTCCTCAAATTGCCTTTCTCTTCCTTTTTATGGCTCTTTTGGAAGAGTCGGGGTATATGAGCCGTGTTGTATTCTTGATGGATAGGGTTATGCGACCTTTCGGTCTTACCGGTAAGAGCGTGGTGCCGCTTATGTCGGGTACGGCCTGTGCCATTCCTGCTGTAATGGCAGCCAGAACCATTGATAGCTGGAAAGAAAGGTTGATTACTATTCTGGTGGTGCCCTTTACCACCTGCTCCGCTAGGTTACCGGTGTATCTGATCTTGATTGCACTGGTCATTCCAGAAGGGGCTGTTTTGGGTTTTAGCTATCAGGCCCTGACCCTTATGTCGCTTTACTTGATTGGCTTCGCAGCTTCCGTGCTTTCGGCCATGGTTCTGAACAAGTTTTTAAAGATCAAAGGTAAATCGATTTTTATGGTAGAAATGCCTGTTTATCGTTGGCCTCTCTTTAAAAACGTTCTTTATACCGTTGTTGAGAAAACCAAAAGTTTCGTTTTAGGTGCAGGTAAGATCATACTGGCAATTTCAATTGTTTTATGGTTTTTGGGTTCCTACGGGTTTACCAAAGAGTTTTATAATGCGGAAGAAATTGTAACGAATAGAATCGAAGAAGAAGGGTTCACTCCGTTTACCAAAACGTTTATCGCCAAGAACCTAAATAGTGAAGAAAGTGGGGAGGAAGAGGCTATTGATTTGAATTTTGATTTAAAGTCGACCCGACAACTTATCAAAGACGAAAACGAAGATTTATACAATACTGCCGTTGAGCAGGAAATAGCCAGTTTTAAACTTGAAAATTCATTTATTGGTTATGCCGGAAAAGCCATTGAACCCATTGTGGCCCCTCTGGGCTATGATTGGAAAATAGGCATAGGCGTTATCACTTCTTTCGCAGCCAGAGAAGTATTTGTTGGTACTTTGGCCACCATTTATAGTGTAGGAAGCGATGAAGAAGAAACAATCAAGAATAGAATGGCCGCTGAAGTAAGACCTAGCGGAAAACCGGTCTTTAATCTAGCAACGGGAATATCGCTTATGTTGTTCTATGCATTTGCAATGCAATGTATGAGCACCTTGGCAATTGTTAAAAGGGAGACAAATTCTTGGAAATGGCCTGCATATCAGTTAATTTCTATGAGTATCATCGCCTACCTCATGGCTTTGGTAGCCTATCAAACATTGAAATAATATGATACAAGAGATAATCGCCTTTATTATTCTAGGCTTCGCCGTACTTTACTTGGTTCATAAATTCATCTATCCTATTTCTTTTTTAAGCGGTAAAAAGAAGAAAAAAGCTTGTGGCTCTACAGATTGTGGTTGTGATTGACAGACGTCTATATTGCCAATGAACACCACAGCGTTAGTAGTTTATGAGTTAAAAAAAGAATAAATCGCTATTAACGAAATCAAAAAAAGGCGGTAGGTTCGTGGTCAATTATTTCTTTTGAATGACCAAAACCGCAAAGCGCACTGTGAAGCAACTATTTACGCTTTTTATTTTACTGGCAATTGCCTGTTCAAATGCGCAATCACTTTCTTCTGTAGTCGTCGATTCTTCTACCCGTAAACCCGTCCCCTACGTAACGGTACAATTGAACAACCGGGGCATGATAACCAACGAAGAAGGGCGTTTCAAATTTTCTTTGGATGAAAGCGTAAAGCCTACCGATTCTCTGTTTATTTCCTGTATCGGTTATGAAAGCGTTGGCAAACCACTTGAAGAGTTTACCGACAGCCTTATCTTCATTAAACCTAAGGCCATTGAATTAAAAGAGGTTATCGTATCGAACAAAAACTACACGCCAAAAGAAATAATTGAACTGGTCGAAGATAACTTGAAAAAAAACTACTATACCGAGCTCACCAAGAAACGCGTATTTCTTCGCGAGACCTATCAAAATAGGGTTCTAAAGACCAACTATGAAATAAAGAAATCTTCTATAGATGCCTTTAACCGTAATTTTCTGGATAGCGTTGTGAGCACCGTGCCCAAAGAGAATACGTACTATACCGAAATGCTGGGCGATTTATACGGAGGTGATGATGCCGATGAGCAAAAACTAGACCTGATCAAAGCATCTGAGCTTTATGACAAAAACAAGGATATTGATTTAGAAAAACTGGAGGAAAAATTCAATCAGATTGTCAAAAAGAATATAAAGACCGATTCTTATTTCAAAGTGAAATCCGGTCTCTTTGGCACGAAAATAGACCCGGAAGATATGGGCGACCTTTTTGAGGAAGAAATCGATTCGTCAGATGCTGCGGCACTCAATGAGAAACTCGAGCAAGAAAGAAAACAGAAAGAAGACCGCCGCAAATTTTTCTTGAAATACAAACGGGAAACTCTAGGCAACCTGTTCGCCAATCTTCCTATTTTCGATGATACCGATTACAATGTCTTATTCAAGCCTCGAAGGTATAACTTGTCGCTTGAGAACTTCACCTATATCGGAGACCAATCGGTATATGTTATCAACTTTGAACCCGATGGTTCACCTGAATTTCAAGGAACGTTATATATCAATTCAGACGATTTTGCTCTTATTCGTATGGATTTTGAAAACACAGAACCACTTAGAGACTTTAGTTTACTAGGGGTGTCTTTCAAAGAATACTTGGCAAAAGGTAGCATTATTTTCGCTAAGGGAATCGACCAAAAATACCATTTGAGATATTATAATATAATCAAAGGGGTGCAAGCCGGGTTCAATAGACCTTTAGCCATCATTGAAAAAAACAAAAATGTAAAGGGCAGAAGAAAACAAAATGAATTAAAGCTGAAGATAGATGCTTCTTTTGGCAACATCAATAGTTATGAGCTAGTTGTTTTTGACGAGAATCCTATCAATTCCGAACAATTTGATTATTTCAAGGAGAATAATGATGTACTGCCCGAATATATGCCCAACTACGACCCTGAGTTTTGGAAAGGTTATAATATTATCGAGCCCAACAAGGCTATCAAAGAATTCACATCAGAAGTAGAGTTGGGCGATTAAATGAAATTACCTACTAAATTATAAATTAGAAGTGCCCAACCGCCTACCAATAGAAGTCCGCCAAGTGGAGTAATAGGCCCCAAAAACTTCCATTTGTTGCCTCTAGACCCCGTTAAGGTCAATCCGTAAATACTAAAAGAGAATAAAAATACACCTATTACAAAGCAGTAGATCATTGCTTTTTGATTGCCGGTATCAAGGTTGAAATTGAACCCCAGCATAAGTAATACCAAGGCATGGTACATTTGGTATTTCACACCTGTTTCAAAACTTTTCAATTGGTCATCGGTAAAGGTTTTCTTTAGGGCATGGGCACCAAAAGCACCGAAAACAACAGCTAACAAACCAAATAGTGAACCAAAAACCTGCGCGAATAGAACCATCTTTTTTGGCAAAGATAACAACCGATTGGTAAGGCCACCTAGAAAACTAGGTGGCCTTTAATTTTTGAACAGCTTCTTACTCATCGTAGAAAAATTGCTCTTTTATGATCTTACCGTCCTTTACTTCGTAAACTGCAATTTCAGACATTTTAGAACGTTGCCCTGATGGCTTATGGGTAGTGTCTAAATCAAACTTTACCGAGAACCAATTATCTGCCACTAGAGGGTCTGATACTTCGCTATCATGAACTTCAAAGTTGGCTTCCCACCATTCGCCTTTCTTTTTGATTCCTTCAAGACCTTCAACATACCCACCTTCTCCCTTTCCGTCGTTTTCAATACTTACGATTTTATCGCTGTATAATTCTTCATAAGGTTTTACAAAATCTCCTTCTTTACACCAAGAGACCAGTTTTGAGGCAATTTCACTTATTTTCATATAACATTATTTAATTAGTTGCCACAACAAGTTAAGCTATACCCTACTTAGGCACAACACTGTAACACCAAATTTAAAGTTATTTTAAAATGGAAAATCGGGGCCGAGGCCATCAGTTGGGTTCAACAGGTATTTTTGAAGAAAGTAACTGAAACAATTGGTCTGTTTCCAGCGAGTCTTTAAGGTTGACAAACAGCTTTATTGAATCGTGATGGACGAGTTTTATTTTTGAATGCTCAATATTATCAGCGAATACATATACCTTTTTATCCGTGAGAGAGTCTTTAAACTCACGAAAGACGCCTTTCTCTTTTTCCAAGGCGGAGAAACCATTTAAACGTTCCATCGGCGGGATTCTTTCCTCCATTATTACGCTATCCAATTCAGAGTATTTAATCTTTTGGTAGTAGAAGCCCGAAACTACTCTAAACCCCTCACTGTCAGTTGATGTCCAGTTCTTGAAATGTAAAACGAACGTGAAAAGGCATATGATAACAGTTATAATGGCCAAAATATTCCAAAACCAGCCTCGGTTTTTCTCCATAACTCTTTACTTTCTTGTATTCTCGATTCTATTAATACAAACGTACAAAAGCACTTAAAATTTTTCACCGTCAAACAAATATTACCTCTGGTTGAAAATAGAACCAATCGGGGTATTTATTAAAGTTAAAACATACGAATAGCCCCAAAATCATTCTTTATCTTCAGCCTACCATTTATAAAAGGTAAGAAGGACATGAACAATGCAGAAAATAATAGACTTGAAGAGCACTACACCAAGAAAAAAGATTGGCTTAAATGGGGGCCGTACCTTAGTGAGCGCCAATGGGGAACGGTTCGTGAAGATTATAGCGCAAATGGTGACGCCTGGAACTATTTCCCCCATGACCACTCAAGAAGTCGCACTTACCGATGGGGCGAAGACGGCATAGCCGGAATATCTGACAGGTATTGCAATATCTGCTTTGCCGTCGCTCTTTGGAATGGTAAAGACCCCATTCTAAAAGAACGAATGTTCGGGCTTACCGGCCCGGAAGGCAATCATGGTGAAGATGTAAAAGAATTGTACTACTACCTCGAAAATACCCCTTCGCATTCGTACATGAAGCATTTGTACAAATACCCCCAAAACGAATTTCCATATGATAAATTGGTCGCGGAAAACAGGAAAAAGTCAAAAACTGATACGGAGTATGAACTTTTAGATACAGGTATTTTTGACAACAATGAGTATTTCGATGTCTACACCGAATATGCCAAGGGCGATGAAGAAGACCTGTTGATAAAAATATCTGTAAGCAACCGAGGCCCCAAAAAATCGGCCATCGCCGTATTACCCACACTATGGATCCGCAACTTTTGGAGTTTCACGGGCATGCAACAAAAACCAATTATCAAAAAAGATGAAAAAGGCGCCAATTCCGTTTTTATTGAACATGAATATGTTGGCAAATACCATCTTTATTTTGAAGAGCCCAACCAATGCCTTTTTACCGAAAATGAAACCAACCGTGAATTGGTCTACAACGATAAAAATGATCACCCCTATAAAAAAGACCTTTTTCATCAGTCGGTGACAACGCATGATTTTTCGAAGGCCATTGAACGTAACCACGGTACAAAGTTTTCGCCTTTATATCAGTTGGAAATCGGTGCCGGCGAAACCGTAACACTTAAACTCCGTTTGTCAAGCTCACCTATTGAATCGCCTTTTGACACTACTTTTGATAATATTTTCAATTCGAGAATCAATGAATCAAGTGAGTTTTTAAACGATTTAACCGAGAATTCCACCCCTGAGCAACGAGAAATTCAGAAGCAGGCTTTTGCAGGCCTACTATGGACAAAGCAATATTATAACTATGAGGTAGAACAGTGGATAAACGGCGACCCTGAAAGTTCACCTCCTCATGAGCGAAAGTATGGGCGCAACAGTAGTTGGAAAACTTTTCGTAACCACGATATACTTTCAATGCCCGATGCTTGGGAATACCCTTGGTTCGCGGCTTGGGATTCTGCCTTTCACTGTGTAACGTTCTCAATGGTCGACCACGAGTTTGCCAAGAAACAGCTATTGCTTTTCACCAAAGAATGGTACATGGCCGCTAACGGACAAATACCTGCCTACGAATGGAATTTTAGCGATGTAAACCCCCCGGTGCAGGCTTGGGCAGCCATTCAAATCTATCAAATGGAACAGCGAAAAACGGGAAATCGTGACATCGATTTTTTAAAACGCATGTTCAATAAACTCGCTTTGAACTTCACATGGTGGGTCAACCGAGAAGACAGCCTTAATAATAATGTATTTGAAGGCGGTTTTTTGGGATTGGATAATATCGGGGTTTTTGACCGTAGCAACGGTGTGCCCGGTGGAGGCGTTCTAGAACAAGTAGACGGTACTTCTTGGATGGCACTTTATTGCCTCAATATGTTGGAAATGGCTATTGAAATAGCGAAGGTAGACCACAGTTTTGAAGATATGTGCATAAAGTATTTCGGCCATTTTTGCTTTATCACCGAGGCGCTGAACAAAATCTCAGAAGGGTCTGCAGGTTCTTGGGACGAGCAAGATGGTTTCTTTTACGACACCCTTATTCTACCAAACACTGAACGCATACCCATTAAGGTGCGCTCTATTTCAGGTTTGCTATCGTTAGCTGCCGTACTGAACATTCGAAAAGAATCTCTAGATCAACTACCAAGATTTAAGTCGAGTATGGCATGGTACCGCAAATACCGTATGGAAAATAATAAATATCAGGTGATAGAGGAATATGAGCCTGATAAAGACGTACTGTTATCGCTTGTACCCAGAGAACGCTTGAATGTTTTGATGGAAAGCGTTTTAGATGAATCGGAGTTTTTGGGGGAATTCGGGATACGTTCATTATCTAAACTGCACGAAGAACCTTATAACGTGAATATTAATGGGGCCAACTATAGCATTAATTACGAATGCGCAGAATCGACCACAGATTTGTTTGGAGGAAATTCAAATTGGCGGGGACCTATCTGGATGCCTATGAACTATTTGTTCATAAGTACCTTTAAAGAATACCACAACCACTTTGATGATAATTTAAAATTTGCATACCCATCGGGCAGTGATAATTATTTGAATCTAAAGGAAATTGCTTTTGAAATCAGTAAAAGGCTCATTGCAATTTTTAAGACCAACGAAGATGGTAAAAGGCCGGTGAACGCCTTATACGATAAGATATATACTGATAAGTATTTTAAAGACTTGATTTTGTTCTATGAGTACTTTGACGGCAATAATGGTCGAGGGGTAGGTGCATCTCATCAAACCGGGTGGACTGCCTTGGTAGCCAACCTAATTGAAGAGATTAATCGATAAAAGTTTGTGGCATATACCTTTATTTGTCGCATTACCTAATTATATTTTGTATCGATTATAACTCCTTGATAAAATTTAGATTTGCTCTAAATTATGTGTGCAACTGCATTACTCTCAATAAATTTACATTCGACCATTTTAAAATGTAGTAACTTTAATGCCAAGTATGGCCAAGTTTGTATCCATAACGATTTCTGCCCTGGTTCTAATCCAGAGTTTCGGCTTTCACGCCAATGATCTAGTGGTATTAGATGAATTAATCACCCATGCTAAATTCCATGCGGAAGCGTATGGTGACAACTTTTTCGTGTTCCTCTCCAAGCATTATGGCGAATTAAAAAGTGAGCACAGTCAAAAACATCAAGAAGAACAAAAAGACCACGAAAAGCTTCCTTTTCAACAGCACAGTCAATTCAACAACTTACCCTCTGTTATCACTGCCGATTTTGAAAATTATGACGCTCGAGAACAGCAACCTATTGCAGAGGAAGATGATAATTTTTTCTACATCAACTCTTATCATTCACTAACCCTCGGCGCACCTTTTCAACCGCCTCGCTTAGCATAATTCCATTCTGACATCAAATTGTTCAATTGCCCCATGGGTTCTTGACCTATTTTTATTAATCGGATTATGCTTAATTATGCTTACATCAATAGTAAATTTTAGTGTTCGCAATAAACTTATTGTGATACTATTCACCTTTTTCATAGCCGGCTACGGAATTTATGCACTAACCAAAATACCTATCGGAGCAGTGCCCGATATAACAAACAACCAAGTTCAGGTAATAACCACCTCCAGAAATCTTTCTACTCAAGATATGGAACAGTTCATTACCTATCCAGTAGAACTTGAAATGTCTAATCTACCCGGAGTTGAAGAAATACGATCAGTTACCAAATTCGGACTTTCTGTTGTAACCATCGTATTTGAAGATGACATGGGCACTTTTCTGCCTAGACAACTCATTGCCGAGAAAATAAAATCTGCTTCAGAAAATATACCAAATGGTTTTGGAACACCGGACATGGGCCCAATCACTACCGGTTTAGGTGAAATATACCAATATGTTTTAGATGTTGACTCGGCTTATAAAGACGAGTATGATATTACTGAACTAAGAACTATTCAAGATTGGGTGGTAAGGAGACAACTATCCGGTATACCAGGAGTCATTGAGGTCAATACTTGGGGAGGTTTTTTAAAACAATACGAGGTGGCCATTAAAACCGAAAAACTGAATGCCATGAACATTTCTACCCAAGACGTTTTCATGGCTCTGGAGAAAAACAACAATGTTGCAGGCGGCGGCTACATTGAAAAAGAGAACCAAGCCTACTTTATTAGGGGGGAAGGTCTCACCGAAAATCTTGAAGATATTCGAAATATTGTGGTAACGGTTAAAGATGGTCTTCCTGTCTATGTAAAAGATGTGGCAAAGGTAGGTTATGGTAGTGCCACCCGTTTCGGAGCCATAACAGGCAATGGTGAGGGAGAAAAGGTGTTAGGTCAAATTATGATGCTAAAAAATGCGAACTCTAAGAAAGTAATAGACGCCGTAAACCAAAGGGTAGAAGAAATTTCAGAACTTTTGCCTAAGGGGGTTTATATCAATCCTGTTTTAGATAGAAGTGAGCTTATTGCAAAAACAACTTTTACCATAACTGAAAACCTAGTACTTGGTTTTCTCATTGTTATTTTCATAGTAGTCTTGCTTCTAGGGAATTTTAGGTCAGGGCTGGTAGTGGCTTCGGTAATTCCGCTATGCTTACTCTTCGCACTTTCCTTAATGTATATTTTTGGTGTAGACGCTAACCTAATGAGCTTAGGGGCCATCGATTTTGGTATTATCATTGACGGAGCAGTGATAATAGTCGAGTTCATTGCCTTTCAGATTGCCTCTAAAAGTTCTGAATTGTCGAAACTATCTAAAAATGAACTTAAAGCCCGCAAAGATGCTATTACTATTCAAAGTGCAGCAAAAATGATGAACTCGGCCATTTTTGGTCAGCTCATCATTCTCATAGTTTTCATTCCAATTCTATCGTTAAGCGGTGTAGAAGGTAAAATGTTCAAGCCAATGGCACTCACTTTTAGCTTTGCACTTCTTGGGGCCATGGTCTTCTGTTTCACATATGTTCCAGCTGTGGCATCCCTTATTCTAAAACCTTCCAAACGTTTTTTGGAGGGTATCCCACATCGTAAGAAAGGCATTTCCTCTAGATTGGTCGGTTGGTTAAACAGAACATACGAACCAATAATAGACTGGGCATTAAAGAGTAAAAAGCTGGTGCTTGCCTTGGCATTGGTTCTATTAGTATTCAGTATTTTCATTTTCTCAAAAATGGGAGGTGAGTTCGTTCCGACCCTTGATGAGGGAGACTTTGTTATACAACCCGTTCTTAAAACGGGAACCTCTCTTGGGAAAACCATAGAAACGACTACTCAAATGGAAGGTATACTACTGGAAAAATTCCCAGAAGTTAAGCAGGTGGTCACACGGATCGGGGCGGCGGAAGTTCCTACAGACCCAATGTCTATGGAGGAAAGCGATGTAATTATCACTTTAAAACCTAAAGGAGAATGGACGTCTGCCGAAACTAAAGATGAATTAGCCGATAAATTCAAGCAAGAACTTTCAGTGATTCCCGGAATAGGTGTTGAATTTACCCAACCCATTGAAATGCGCTTTAATGAGTTAATAACGGGTGTACGTTCTGATATAGCAGTCAAAATCTTTGGAGAAAATCTTGATCTGTTAAGCAAAAAGGGCAATGAAATCAAAAACCTCATAAAAGACGTTAGGGGTGCGGCCGATATTACTGTTGAGAAAATAGTAGGCCTACCACAAATGAACGTCAAATACAATCGAAGAAAAATTGCTCGCTACGGCCTTAATATCGAAGATCTTAATAATATGATATCAATGGGCTTTGCCGGAAGAATCGTAGGAAATATGTTCGAGGGTGAAAAAATGTTCGACTTGGTAGTACGTCTTGATGCCGAAAAAAGAACCGGCTTAAATAACTTAAGAAACCTCTATGTAGACACCCCAAGTGGTAATAAGGTGCCTTTAAGCGAATTAGCGGATATCAGCTATCAAAAAGGGGCGGCAAAAATTTCTCGTGATAATACTCGAAGAAGAATTGTAGTAGGCATCAATGTTAGGGACAGAGATCTTCAATCTGTGGTCGATGATGTTCAAACACTTATCGAAAACAATCTTGAACTACCAACAGGCTATTATATAACGTACGGCGGTCAGTTTGAAAATCTTCAAAGTGCCAAGTCGAGATTACTGATTGCCGTGCCTATCGCCCTTGTACTCATTTTCATTCTGCTCTACTTTGCATTTAAATCGGTCAAAGAAGCCCTTTTAATTTATTCAGCGATTCCACTTGCAGCAGTTGGCGGAATTCTATTTTTATGGATGAGGGGTATGCCTTTCAGTATTTCGGCCGCGGTCGGCTTTATCGCACTCTTTGGTATTGCCGTACTGAATGGCATTGTTTTGATAGAGCATTTTAAAGAACTGCAGAAGCAAAGCGCTGAGAATATTGAAACAATAATTAAAAAGGGTGCGCAAGACCGGCTACGGGCAGTACTGCTTACCGCTGCTGCTGCTGCCTTGGGCTTTTTGCCAATGGCAGTATCTACAAACGCCGGGGCAGAGGTGCAAAGACCCTTAGCCACAGTAGTTATAGGTGGCCTTGTTAGTTCTACACTCTTGACACTTTTGGTACTTCCTGTTCTTTATTCGATCTTAATTAGCGGAAAGAAAATCCATTTTAAAACTACATTCAAGAGTAAAATCGGTTTTCTTCTATTATGTTTAGTTTCAGCTTTATCGTCTTATTCGCAGGAAACTTCAATGAATTTAGAAAATCTAATCAATACAGCTGTTAAGAACAATTCTGGCCTGAAATCAGCCGAATTGGAAAAAAATAAAGCGGCGGCACTTGTAGGCAATGCCTTTAACTTCGACAAAACCCAAGTTTATTACCAATACGATCAAAACAATCTAAGTAGGGGTGATTTACCACTAAACGTTTGGGGAATTCAACAAGACTTTTTATTTCCGACAGTCTACTTCAGTAAAAAATCTGTAAACCAAAAGCATTTGAAGGTTTCCGAAAAAAATTATGAAATAAAGAAAAAGCTTTTGACCAAAGAAGTTTCATCAGCATATTTCACATTTCTTCACCAAATGAAGAAAGAAGAAATCTATGAAACACTGGATAGCCTATATACAGACTTTGCCCGAATAGCACAACGACGATTTGAACTTGGCGAAACCAATTATTTAGAGAAAATAACGGCATCCTCTAAACACAGGCGCATTCAGATAGCTCTTGATAAAGCTAAAAATGATGTATCTCTAGCCTATTCAGAAATTCTTGGCCTTATTCAATTATCCGATTCGGTAAGAATAGATATCATTCCTTTAAAAGAGCTAAGCTTAAATGAAGTCAATCCCAGAGAAACTATAGAGGCGGGCTATTATGAATCGCTGATTGGCGTGGCTCATGCAGAAAAACTACTCGAAACCCACAAAATGCTACCTGATATAACCCTCAATTACTTTCAGGGCACCAACAGTGCAGTCAACGGCAATCTTTTTGGCTATCAAGTGGGAGTTAAGATTCCGCTATTTTTTTCAGGTAATTCATCAAGAATTAAAGCTCTAAAAATTTCTGAATTAAAAATACTGGAAGAATCAAAAGAATATCAAAAGAACCTTTCGATCAAGTACAGTCAGCTTCTGAAAGAACAGAAAAAATATAGCAAGACGCTAGCTTACTTTCAAGAAGAAGGAACCCACCTTTCAGATCAGATTTTAAAGACTGCTATTATTTCCTTCAAAAATGGCGAAATCGACTTTTTTCAGTACATACAAAGCTTGGAAAATGCTTATGAAATACAATTAGAGTATTTAGAGAACCTGAACCTTTATAATCAAGTTATACTTGAAATCAACTACCTAAACCTTTAGTAAAAAGAATATTTATTATGAAAAATTTATATCACATACTCATAGTCATTATACTAGCATCTTGCGGAGACAACACTGTAAATACCTATGATAACAGCCAGAAAAACAAAAGCTTTTCTAACGATTTGATTGCCGTTACCAAAAATCAGTTTGAAAAGGGAGAAATGCGTCTGGGAAGCATTGAAAACAAAGCTTTTCTTGAAACCATAGAAACCAATGGTAGTATCGATGTTCCACCAGAAAAAAAGGCTATCGTAAACGCCACCATGGGCGGCTATATAATGAGTACACCTCTATTGGTAGGTGATCAAGTTAAAAAAGGCCAATTATTGGTGACCATTGAAAACCCTGAATTTATCACCCTCCAGCAAGAATACTTAGAAGCCAAAGAACAATTGACTTATTTAAAATCAGAATACGAAAGGCAAATTTTGATGAAAAAGGAAAACATTACTTCTCAGAAGAACTTTCTACGAGCTGAAAGTGAGTACAAAACCACCCATGCCCGCTACGCCAGTCTTCGAAAGCAATTGGTGATGATTCATATTTCTCCTTCAGAAGTCGAAAAAGGAAATATTTCAAGTGTCACTTCGATATTTGCCCCGATTAACGGTAGTATTACCGATATCCATGTAAGCAAGGGCTCTTATGTATCTCCTGCGTCGTCAATTCTAGAGATTATAGACAACAATCACATTCATCTTGAACTTTCTGTATTTGAAAAAGATATCATGAAAATTAAAAAGGGACAAGAAATTCAATTTAAGATACCAGAAGCATCCGATTCTATATTCTACGCTCAAGTCTACCTTATCGGAACTTCAATAAATGAGAATAGAACTATAAAGGTTCACGCACACCTTAAGAATGAAGCAAAACATCAATTTTTGACCGGTATGTTCGTTAATGCCAAAATTGTTGTGGGCACTGTTGAAAAAAAAGCCCTTCCTTCGCCGGCCTTAGTGCTTTTTGACACAAAAGAGTACGCTCTAGCTCTTGAAAAAAAGGAAGAAGACATTTATTACTTTAAGCAGATTGAATTGAAAACTGGAGATGTATTTGATAACTTCATTTCTTTAGAAGAAGAGCAAAAAATAGACACCTCATCACAATATTTAATAAGCGGTGCTTTTAATTTGATAGGGGAATGAAATAAAAAAATTGTGAGTTCCCTTTGGGTGTCGCTTTAACCTAAACCAACATCTAGGGTCATCATAATGATAAATCCGCCTACGAAGCCCATTGTGGCAATATCGGTATATTTATCTTGCTGTGTTTCGGGTATCACTTCTTCTACTACTACAAAAAGCATGGCCCCTGCCGCAAAAGAGAGGGCATAAGGTAAAATTGGTTCAAAAGTCAGGACTGCCCACGCACCCAATACGCCTGCCAATGGCTCCACGATTGCGGAGGCCTGACCGTACATAAAGCTTTTGGTACGGCTTAGACCATGTCTGCGCAATGGCATGGCTACCGCAAAACCTTCCGGAAAATTTTGTAAACCAATGCCCAAAGCCAAGGCAACTGCCCCACCAATGGAAGCACCTTCAAAACCAGCTGCGACACCACCAAAAAGTACACCTACGGCCAACCCCTCGGGAATGTTATGTAGCGTAATGGCCAACGTTAAAAGGGTGGTACGCCTCCACGGTGTTTTGACACCTTCCGCCTCGCTTTCCTTGAAGTTGATGTGTAAATGCGGTAAGATTTTGTCAAGCCCGAAAATAAAGGCGGCACCCAACAAGAAGCCCACTGCTGCAGGAATTACTTTTACAAAACCCTCGCCAGGGCTCATTTCGATACCCGGGGCCAAAAGACTCCAAAAACTGGCAGCTACCATTACCCCACCGGTAAAACCTAACATGCCATCAAGAACCGCCCGGTTCATGGTCTTGAACAAAAAGACCAATGATGCCCCCAAAGCGGTTAGACCCCAAGTAAAAACGGTAGCATAAAATGCTGCCAGAACGGGGTCTATAGACTCAAAATAATCAATAACCTGTTGAATCATTATTCCGTAATTTTTAAATATAAGTTCGATGCAATTTGCTGAGAGATATGAATGTCTTTATTTGAAATTCTAACATGCAGCGAACCATCGAATTCCTCTTTGTCCAAAACCTTCACCGAATCGCCCAAAGCAATATTGTTCTTGTCAAGAAACTTTAAGAAAGGGGCCGAAGAATCTTTCACTCCCACACAAATACCGCTTTTACCAATAGGTACTTCGCTCAATAATTTTTTAATCGCTTTTTTAAACTCGCCTTTTTTGGAAGGGATAGGGTCACCGTGGGGATCCACTTCAGGGTAACCCAGAAGTTTGTCTAAGCTATCTATCAGCTTTTCACTTTTAATATGTTCTAATTGTTCGGCAACTTCATGAACTTCATCCCAAGAAAAACCCAGCTTCTCAACCAAAAAAACCTCCCAAAGACGATGTTTTCGAACCAAGGTCAAAGCAGTTTTCTGGCCATGTTCCGTTAAACTGACCCCCTTATAAGGTCGATAGTTCAGCAATCCTTTTTCCGACAGTTTCTTGACCATATCGGTGACCGAAGACGGCTTGGTATCCATTTGTTCCGCGACCGCATTTGTTGAAACGGTGGTGTCTTCCCCTTTTCCTAAATGATATATCGCCTTTATGTAATCTTCCTCTGAAAGGGTCATCTTTATTTTTAATTATGTAAAAATACATTTTTATTACTAAAAACAAATTTTTAGCTTTGTCTAAATTTAAATTTATACACAATTAAATAATTGTTTTGACAAACCACATAACTACATATATCAAATTCTTAAGTCTTCTCTTGCTAATGCATTCTGTTTATGCACAACAAGGAACTATTGAAGGGAAGGTTACGGATGGTGATTACGGAGTGGCTTATGCCAATGTTTTTCTAAATGGAAGTGATTTTGGCACTGCTTCTGAAGAGAATGGTAATTTCGCAATTACCGATGTTCCGGAAGGAAGTTACCATTTAAAGGTCAATGTGCTGGGCTATCAATCTTTTTCGACCCCCATCAAGGTCGTCTCAGGAAAATCGACTAAACTTGATATCGTTCTACAAGAATCATCGGAACAATTAGAAGAAACCGTGGTAACGGGCACCTTAAAAGCCGTTAGCCGGTCTGAAAGCCCCGTCCCCGTAGAAGTATATAGCCCAACTTTCCTAAAAAAGAACCCCACGGCCAATATTTTCGAGGCGCTTCAAAATGTCAACGGGGTTCGACCCCAAATCAATTGCAATGTTTGCAATACTGGTGATATTCATATCAATGGTCTGGAAGGACCCTATACCTTGGTTTTGATAGATGGAATGCCGATTGTAAGCGGATTGGGTTCGGTGTACGGGCTATCCGGTATTCCCAACTCATTGATTGAACAGATTGAAATTGTAAAAGGGCCTGCTTCTTCACTGTACGGAAGCGAAGCCGTTGGCGGTCTGATCAACATTATTACTAAAAATAGTCTAGAAGCCCCCGATTTCTTTGCAGATGCCTTTGCAACAGGTTGGGGAGAATATAACTTGGATATTGGAGCGAAGGTTCCTGTCGGTAAAAAGACCGATATGCTGTTGGGTGTTAACTACTTTAACTATGACCAACTGATTGACAATAACAACGACAATTTCACCGACCTTACTTTACAGAATCGGATTTCTATTTTTCAGAAATGGAATTTTAAAAGAGAGAAATCCCGTATTTTTTCTTTGGCAGGAAGGTTCTTTTACGAAGACCGCTGGGGAGGTGAATTACAATGGACCCCCGAATTTAGGGGCGGTGATGAAATTTATGGTGAGAGTATTTACACAACCAGATGGGAGATATTGGGGAAATACCAGTTACCTATAGATGAAAAAATGTTACTTTCCTTTTCCTATAATGACCACAAACAGAATTCGGTTTATGGCGATACCCCCTACATTGCTGATCAACGAATTGGTTTTACCCAATTGACGTGGGACAAAAAAATTGAGTGGCATGACCTCTTGTTTGGTACTGCCGTCAGATATAATTACTACGACGATAATACTACGGCTACGGTAACGGCTGATGAAGTGACCATACCTAGTCTTTTTGTGCAAGATGAAATGCAATTAGCGCAGAAACACTCCCTTTTGTTGGGCATGCGCTATGACTATGATAAAAGGCACGGAAATATTTTGACCCCTAGACTTGCTTACCGCTGGAAATTGGGCGACAATGATATTTTTAGATTTAATGCAGGTACCGGCTTTCGAGTGGTTAATTTATTCACCGAGGAACATGCTGCCCTTACCGGAGCAAGAGAAGTTTTGGTTACCGAAGAGCTAAAGCCCGAAAGGTCAATCAATTTCAATCTCAATTACCTCAAAAAAATCTATAGCGACAATGGTACGTTTATGAGTTTAGATGCTTCGGCATTCTACACCTCGTTCAGCAACGCCATTTTGCCTGACTACGATTCAGACCCCAACCAAATTATTTATGACAATTTAGACGGAACTTCCGTCTCTCAAGGGGTAAGTGCGAATATCGATTTGGTCTTTCCGAGTAGCTTTAAAATAATGGTCGGTGCCACGTTTCAAGATGTAAGTCAAAACGAAGGCGGTTCTAAGCAAAGACAAATTTTAACAGAGAGATTTACGGGAACTTGGGGTTTATCCTATGATATTAGGTCCCCAAAACTGAGCATCGATTATACAGGAAACATTTACGGACCCATGCGATTGCCCATTTTGGGCGAACAAGACCCCAGACCGGAGTACAGCCCAACTTGGAGTATTCAAAACATACAGTTCACCTATAAAGGGCTTGAAAATTTTGAATTCTATGGAGGGATTAAAAATCTGTTGAATTGGACCCCTAATAATGGTGTTCCGTTTCTCATCGCACGCGCAAACGACCCTTTTGACAGAAATGTTACTTATGAGGCAAACGGTAATGTCGCAGCTACCGATGATAATCCTTATGCACTAACCTTTGACCCCTCCTATGTGTATGGGCCCAACCAAGGTATTAGAGCATTTTTCGGATTAAGGTATAGACTCGATTAAGCAAATACATTCTAATTATATATTTATTTTTAAGGTCGTTACTTATGCTTAATGACTGAGACCAATAACTATTACGACTATATTATTGTGGGGGCCGGAGCGGCCGGGCTTATGCTTGCAACGGCAATGGCACAAGACTCCTTTTTTGACCACTCGAAAATTCTGGTTCTAGATAAGGATCCAAAAAATGTAAATGATAGAACCTGGTGCTTTTGGGAAAAAGGTGATGGACAGTTCGACCATATCGTAAGTTATGAATGGAGTCAAATAAATTTCACCGGGAAGCAATTTTCTAAGGACTATAATATCAATCCATACACCTATAAGATGGTTAAAGGGCTGGATTTTTATAAGGATTCTATCACCCTTTTATCATCAAAAGAAAATATTCATTTTAAAATTGAGGAAGTAGTCCAAATCATCGAAAAAGAAGATGGTGCAGTCATAAATACCCTGAATTGTCAGTATGAAAGCAAGCAAGTATTTAATAGTATTTTCTCGTACGAACAGGCGAAAAAACAATCGAAATATCCAGTTTTAGAGCAGCATTTCTTGGGATGGCATATCCGAACAAACCAATCGGTATTTAACCCGAAAAGGGCCACTTATATGGACTTTTCCATTCCTCAAAAGGGGAATACAAGGTTTATGTATGTTTTGCCATTTTCCGAGCGAGAGGCTTTAATCGAGTATACCCTATTCAGCCAAAATAAATTACCCGAAAAAGAATACTCAGACGCCTTGGAAGTATACCTAAAGGAAAATCTTGGACTGGAAAGCTATACCATAGTCGAAAAAGAGTATGGTAGCATTCCTATGACCTGCTATGATTTTTCAATAAATAACAGTAGGCATATATTTAATATTGGTACCGCCGGTGGTTGGGCCAAACCTAGTACTGGTTATGCCTTTATGAGTACTGCTACTATGATTCCGAAACTGGTCCATCATTTGAAAGCGAATACACCTCTTTCAAACCTTAATCATAAAAACAGATTTTGGTACTATGATTTGCTTTTACTAGACGTTTTAGCCCAAAAAAACTATCTCGGACATTACCTCTTTCAGTCTATTTTTGAGAAAAGAGACCCCCAATTGTTGTTTAAATTTCTAAGCGAAAAAACCTCATTTCAAGAAGAGATATACCTAATTTTCAGCTGCCCTAAATATCAATTTATCAGAACTTTAATAAAGAGAATAGCATATTAGTAAAAAACCATAGCTAAAATCAATCAAGCCAAAATCACAAGGGTGAAATACAGTTTTTAACAAAAATTTATTGTTTTTAACGAATATTGGCTACTTTTAGCATCGATTTAACTCTAGAAACTTAACTAATATGAACTACCAACCTAACCTTAGTAGGGAAAGGTACGTGCGTTTTTTACGCCACTTTTTCACCCTCCTATTATTTCTTGGAGGAACAAAATTCTCCACCGCCCTAGCTCAATCAACCATCGAAGGTACTGTTACAGATGCAGCAGGAACCCCTTTGCCGGGTGTGAGTGTTGTAATCGATGGCACTACACAAGGCGTATCAACAGATTTTGACGGAAACTATTCAATTGATGTAGAAAGCTCAGATGCAGTCTTGATTTTCTCATACATCGGGTTTGTTTCTCAAACGATTTCGACCGATGGCCGCTCAAGCATCGACATTCAAATGCAAGAAGACGTTTCAAATCTTGAAGAAGTTGTCGTTGTTGGTTACGGTACTCAAAAAAGAGCTACCGTGTCCGGATCTGTCGCCTCAGTAAAAGGTGAAGAACTAACTAAATCTCCTACCGTTAACCTGACCAACTCCCTTTCTGGTCGAGTAGCAGGTTTATTTGTCAACCAGCCAAGTGCAGAACCAGGTTATGACAATGCTACCATAAGAATTCGGGGAACAAATACCTACAACAATACAGGGGCACTTGTAGTTGTTGATGGTATTCCGGACAGAGATGGAGGTTTAGCTCGTATCAACCCAGCTGATATCGAAAGTATATCTGTGTTGAAAGATGCCTCCGCCGCTATATATGGGGCAAGGGCTGCGAACGGGGTTATTCTTGTAACCACTAAACGTGGTAAATCAGGAAAACCTAAAATAACTTATTCTTCAATGCAAGGCTGGGCTACGCCAACAGTCATTCCGGACATGGCCAATGCCCCGCAATATGCCGAACTAAGAAATGAGCTTGAGGTCTATAATTTGCCTGTTGAAGAATGGCAAGCCGCTACCAACGCTTTCAACTCGACCGGCACCTATACAAGGCCAGACGGTTCTCAAAGAGATGCCATTTATACACCTGAAGATATTGAATTGTTCAGAAACGGTACGGATCAATGGGGGCATCCCGACACTGACTGGTTCGGCGAAACCTTTAAGAGAGGATCTTCACAAGAAAAACACACAATGCAACTTACTGGTGGTAGCGAAAACTTTAATTATTTCAGTTCGCTAGGATACTTAAAACAAGACGCCTACTACAAGCAATCGGCTACCGGTTATGAGCAATATGATTTACGTATCAATTTAGATGCCAAAATAAGTGAAGGCATTCAGTTTAAAATAGGGGTATTAGGCAGAGAGGAAAAAAGGTATTTCCCTACTGAATCAGCTGGGGCCATTTTTAGAATGTTGACCCGAGGTCGCCCTACCGAACCGGCTTACTGGCCGAACGGTTTCCCTGGTCCTGACATTGAAAACGGTCAACAACCAGTGGTTATTACAACCAATGCTACTGGTTATGATCGAGACACTCAAGATTTCTTTCAGTCAAATGCAACTTTAGATATAGATATACCGTGGGTAGAGGGTTTAAAACTGCAAACAACAGCTGCAATTGACAAAAGTTTCAGGAATCGAAAAGTTTGGAGAACCCCATGGCAACTTTACACTTGGGATGGAGTAAATGAAAATGAATCAGGATTAACACCTGTTCAAAGGGGTCCTGCCGAACCAAATTTATCTCAAGAGGCTCAAAATAGGCTCAGTATTTTATTAGGTGCTAATTTGCAATATCAAAAATCTTTTGGCGACCATAATGTTTTAGTTCTGGCAGGTACCAACAAAGAAACCAAAACTTATCAAGGTTTTAATGCTTATAGAAGATACTTTATCTCCCCTGCCATTCAAGATCTTTTTGCAGGAGGCACCAATGAGCAGAATATTGATGGCTCATCTGACAGAGCTTCTAGGTTAAACTATTTTGGTAGGGTATCCTATGATTTTCAGGAGAAATATTTGATGGAGTTTTTATGGAGATATGACGGGTCGTACCTTTTCCCTGAAGACACCCGTTATGGTTTCTTCCCTGGCTTCAGTGCAGGATGGGTGGTAACCAAAGAAAAATGGTTCGAGAATATGACCAGCGACTCTTATTTCAACCACCTCAAATTGAGGGCTTCTTGGGGTCAGTTAGGGAATGATAAATTTGACGATAGTGAGTTTCCCGCCAATCAGTTTTTGGCATCATATGGGTTCGGTAATTATGTAGTCAATAACTCCTTGGTCACTACTTTAAGTGAATCAGTATTTCCCAATACGGCTATTACTTGGGAGGTCGCGACCAATATCAACATAGGGGTCGATGCCAGATTCGTTAAAAACAAGCTGAATCTGGAATTTGATTGGTTCCTGAACAAAAGAACTGACATTCTTACCCAACCAACTCAGTCCTTGCCAGGATTATCTGGCATCGTGGCTCCCCGCCAAAATTTCGGGGAAGTAGAGAACAAAGGTTTTGACTTTATCTTGGGTTGGAACGATTATATAGGAGAAGAATTTAGTTACGGCATAACGGTCAATGCGGGGTATGCCAAAAACAAAATTCTATTTAACGATGAAGCAGAGGGCTCACCTGAATGGCAACGAGTCACTGGTCGTACGATTGGTGCTCAGTTAGTTTATGGGTATGACGGTATTTTCGCTACTCAAGCGGACATCGATGCGGAAACCTTGGATTACTCTGCCTTGGTAAACAACCTAAGACCTGGCGACATGAAATTGGTTGACTATAATGGTGACGGTCGAATATCTCCCGATGACCGTTATAGAACTGAACGAAATATCTACCCCACTTTACAAGGAGGTGTCAATCTAACTGCTAGCTATAAGAATTTTGATATTAGCATGCTATTTCAAGGTGCATGGGGCGGAGAATTGTTCTTTAACTTCAGTGAAGCAGGTACCATCGGTAATTATCTTGAAAGAGACTATAACAATAGGTGGTCGGTCAACAACCCGAGTACTGTTCACCCACGTATCACCAACCGTGCCGATCAGTACTATAGTAACGGCAACACCTATTGGAGACAAGATACCGACTATATGAGACTTAAGAATTTTGAACTTGGGTACAATTTTCCTCAAGAAATTATTGGTCAAATTGGTCTAAGTAATTTAAGATTTTATTTAAATGGTTCTAACCTGTTTACTTGGACGGATGCCATTTTTGACCCAGAAGGCTTGAATACAAGCGGAAGAGACTACCCTATTTCAAAAATATTCAGTGCAGGTTTTTCTGTATCATTCTAAAAAATTACACTATGAAAATTATAAATGCAATCAAGGAATGGGGAATAGCATTACCGCTGGTTTTTCTCACATTTAGTTGTAATGACGATTTTACAAGTATAACGCCACTTAGCCAAGTGTCCGAACAAAGTGTTTGGTCTGATGCCGGTTTGGCCGAAGCTACTGTAACAGGAGCTTATAATGGCCTTGCTTCAGGCGGAATGGAAGAGCAAATGTTAGCGTCATTGACCGATGAAGCCATATTTACCCATACCGGAAGAGGTATCAATACTATTAACGAATCTCGTGCGAACTCTGCCGACACAGGCTGGATTAATGAGACCTATGATTGGAATGTGATGTATGGTTACATAAGGGATGTAAACCTAGCTATCACTAATTTAAGTACCGGTCAAATTGAGGATGCTGATTTGGTCCAGAGATTACTCGGAGAATCTTATTACTTAAGAGCTTATTACTACCATCAGCTTCTTCGTTATTATGGCGGTGTGCCTATTATAGAAGAGCCCTTACAACTAGATTCCGATTATAACATTCCCAGAAACACTTTTGAAGAATGTGTCAATTTTATTATAGCCGACAGTGAGAGAGCATTTGATTTACTTGACGGACGCGAAATGGAGTCAGGAAGAGCTAACCCTACAGCGGCTTTAGCCCTGAAGGCTCGTATTTTACTCTATGCTGCCAGCGACCTTCATGATTATTCGACTGCATCGGCAAATTCGTCTCTATTATCAGGTTATTCTAATCCTGAACTTATCGCGTATACTTCAGGTGACCAACAGCAAAGATGGATTGAGGCAAGGGATGCTGTTAAAGAAGCATTGGATTACTCATCTACCGGCTATAAGTTAGATTTGACCTCACCTGTTTCTTTAGAGGAAGGCCAACAAAATTATACTGACATATTTCTGGCCAGGAATGGAGGGGAAGCTGATATTATATGGGAAAGACAATTTGTAGAAATAAGTGGCCCCGGCAGACGAGTAGGTCTTTGGAATGGCCCAAATGGCTACCATAACTGGGCTGGAAACGCTCCCTTACAAAACTTGGTCGATGATTATGCCATGAGCGATGGTTCTGAATTTGATTGGGACAATCCAGATCATGCCAGCGCACCTTACGAAAACAGAGAGGCTAGGTTTTATGCTACCATTCTTTACGATGGTGCCGATTGGAAGCCTAGACCTTCTGATGTTACCGAAAGAGATCCGGCAAACCAAATTCAAACCGGTCAATATGAGATTAATGGATCAGGTAGCGTTGAAACACATTTCGGTCTAGACACACGTCAAGGACCCGTTGAAGATTGGAACGGTACCCGTACCGGTTACTATATGAAAAAATTCGTTAACCCAGATCCGGACTTCGTTGACCAAACCGATTTTCAGACAATTCCTTGGCCCTTCTTTAGAGAAACTGAGTTAGTCTTAAATTATGTTGAAACCCTTTTGGAAACTGGTGATGAAGCAGAAGCAACAAATTGGTTAAATAAAATCAGGTTCAGAGTCGGGCTTCCTGCAATAACAGCTACCGGAGACGAACTTGTAGACATATATAGAAACGAAAGAAGAGTAGAACTGGCTTACGAAGAACACAGGTATCACGATACCAGAAGATGGATGATTGCCGAAAGCACCTTAGGTGCACCTGCAGTTGGTATCCAAATTTCTGGAGCACTAAAGCCCGGGGCTACGGTATCAATCTATAAATATGACCCAGCGAGCTATGACTACTCATACGTACCGACAACGGTTGATCCAGGTTTTGAAAATCGCTTGTGGTTAGATAAAACCTATTACGTACCGATCAGAATAGCCGAGTTGAACGCCGATACCGCTTTGATTCAGAATCCTGGTTATGATTAATTTTAGTTTATAGTATATAATTACGGCCCTAGTTCATTGAACGTAGGGTCGTTTTTTTAATGCCCCTTCTCTTTTTGTAGATTTACCTTATTACTTTCAAGAGCACCTGTTGATGAAGTCAATTAATCGAAACATATCTAAAATTTGTGAATCATATCGATTCACCCTCTACATCTCTTTTTTACTAATCTTTTTAATGACTAGTTGTGAGAAAACTTATGAGCTCTCTGGAAAAAATGCTTCTACTGAACGAATTTTTACCAAGCTTAATTCAAACGAGACAGGAATCGATTTTTCAAATCTTTTAGACGAAGACATTCGATATAATGGCCTGCAGTATGAATATTTTTATAATGGTGGGGGTGTAGCCGTGTCTGATTTCAACAATGATGGGTTAAAAGATGTATTCTTTGTTTCGACCATTAACCAGCATAAATTGTTCTTAAATAAAGGGGATTTAAACTTTGAAGATGTATCTCACATGACCGGCATTCTTAATCAACAGCACTTCTCCACAGGCGTCACTGTTGTTGACATCAATAATGACGGTTGGATGGATATCTACTTATCCAATTCGGGAAAATTTAAAAATCCAGAAACCAGAAGAAATAGGCTATATATAAATACAGGTGCCAAAAACAAAGAAGGGATACCAGTTTTTAAAGAGGAAGCTAAAAATTACGGCCTTGACAGTTCAGATTGTTCTACCCAAGCCTCTTTTTTTGATTATGATAAAGATGGTGACCTTGACATGTTTCTTCTCAACCACAGTCCCAGCCCTTACCCAGAAGATAAATCTTTGCTTGAGTTATCACAAATAGATGGAGGAGTCGCCAACAACCGCCTCTACAGAAACGATAACGGACGTTTTACAGATATTAGCCGTGAAGCAGGCATCATACAGAACCGCTTGTCTTATGGTTTAGGAATCTCAATAGGCGACATCAACAACGACACCTGGCCAGACATTTATGTAGCCAATGATTTTACGGGTAAAGACTTGCTCTACATAAATAATCAAGATGGTACTTTTGTCGAAAGAATAAACGAGGCCACAAATCATATATCCTTTTTCTCAATGGGTAATGATATTGCAGATATCAATAATGATGGTTGGATGGATATGATGGTGGTAGACATGATGGGCGCTAACAATTATGACATTAAAACCAGTATGAGCGGTATGAACCCTGCACGTTTCTACGAAACGGTAAATTCAGGGCAACATTATCAATACATGTACAACACCCTACAACTTAACTCAGGCTACCTTCAAGAAAATGGGGTGCCAATTTTCTCAGACATTGCTCAATTGACTGGGGTATCGAATACAGATTGGAGCTGGGCTCCCCTGTTTTTTGATATGGATAATGATGGACATAAAGACCTTTTTGTGTCGAACGGTATCAAAAGAGACTTTAGAAACAATGATTTTGTAAACTACGTCAACAAAAAGCAAGACTCTATACGCCAAGCCAAAAGCATGGATGTTAAAGATTATATCTCCGATGTGATGCTAAAAATGCCAACTAGAAAAAAAGAGAACTATTTTTTTAGAAACTCAGGCAATTTAGAGTTTACCCAAATGAACAAGGTATGGGGCGACAGTGTAGAGACCAGTTCCAATGGTACAATATATGCTGACCTTGACAATGATGGCGATTTAGAACTCATCGTCAACAATACAGATGACCCGGCCTATATTCTTAAAAACAATTCAAGAGAGCTTGGCCTTGCGCACTATTTGACTATTGCCTTCAATGGGCCAGATGGTAATCGAGATGGAATTGGCACCAGGGTAACCGTTCATTCATCGGCAGGAAAGCAAACCCAAGAACTATATTTTTCAAAAGGTTTTATGTCGGCAAAGGATAGAGAGCTTCATTTTGGACTTGGAATCGATGAAACGGCATCAGTGGAAATTCTTTGGCCAGATAATACCAAACAGATATATCCAAAGGTCAAGATTGACGAAACATTGGTAGTTGATTATAAAAATTCGACAGCCCAGACAGGCTCTGAAGAAAAATCGGCCAACTCAACGCTCTTTACCAAACAAAACATAGAAGGCCTTGAATACAAGCACGTAGAAAATTCATTCGATGATTTTAAACGAGAGAGCTTGCTTCCTCACAAAATGTCAAATGAAGGGCCTGCTCTGTCAGTAGGAGACATCAATGGCGACGGTCTGGAAGATGTTTTCGTCGGTGGGGCGATAGGTCAGGCTAGTGCACTTTTCAAGCAAAATTCCGATGGCAGTTTTACCAAAGCCTTAACTACAGTCTTTGAAGACACCTCTATGTATGAAGATGTTTCTTCGTTACTTTTCGATGCCGATCAAGACGGTGATCTTGACCTGTATGTTACTAGCGGAGGTAATGAATATTCAGAAGGCTCACCCTATCTTGAAGACAGGTTGTACATAAACGACGGCAAGGGTCAATTCAAATTAAATAAAAATGCCCTACCAGTTATCTCAAATAGCAACTCCTGTGTTAAGCCTGTTGATTTCGATAAAGATGGTGACCTTGATCTTTTTATTGGAGGCCGACAAATTCCGGGGAAATATCCAGCTCCGGCGAAGAGTTACGTATTAATCAACCAAAGTTCTAAAGATCATATTAAATTCACGGTAAGTGATTTTACGGAAAATGATGTATGGAATGTTTTAGGCATGGTGACCGATGCCGTTTGGACCGATTTAAATGGAGATGGCTTTTCCGATTTGGTTGTGTGCGGCGAATGGATGCCCATTCGAATTTTTGAGAACATTCAAGGTAAGAACCTTGAGGAAAAGACCGATCAATATGGCCTTACCAATACCAATGGTTGGTGGTACAGTCTGATAGCAAAAGATTTTGATAAAGATGGTGATATAGACATTATTGGTGGCAACCTTGGTCTTAATTATAAATACAAAGCCAGCAACAAAGCTCCTTTTGAAGTTTTTGCCGATGATTTCGACACATCAGGTTCCAATGACATCGTACTAAGCTATTACGACGATGAGAATTTAGTGCCATTGCGGGGTCGCGAATGTTCTTCGAACCAAATGCCCTTCATAAAAAAGAAATTTCCAACTTATGATTCATTTGGAAAAGCTGCGATAGATGACATTTTCAATAAAAATCAATTGGAAAGTTCACTCAACCTAAAGGCTTATACCTTTGCCACATCTTATCTTGGGAACAATGGAGGAAAATTTGAGGTCAGTAAGATGCCAGTAGAGACCCAACTATCGTCGGTAAATGAAATAATAGCCGATGACTTTGACGATGACGGTCACTTAGACCTATTAATGGCCGGTAACCTTTATGCTTCCGAGGTAGAAACACCTAGAAACGATGCACTATTATCTTTATTTTTGAAAGGTCTAGGCAATGGCCAATTTGAACCATTAGCAGCAGGAGATAGCGGATTAATGACAAAAGGAACCGTCAAGGGCGTTCAACTGATAAGGGTAAATGGAGACAAAAAGGTGGTATTTGCCAAAAACGATGATGCTTTAGAGATTTTCGGTATTCGTTAGACCTTTCTAACCATCAAACTCTCGCCAAATTGTCTAAGTATATCTCTCTTTTCTTTAGAAACAGGCAGCTTTTCTAAAATAGCAAACGCACTATTAGAATACTCTCTAATTGCTTCAGATGTGGCATCGGCCGAACCGCACTCAACAAACAGTTCTTTTATGGTCTGAATTTTGGCGGTAGGGTCGACTGGCTGAATAGAATAGAGATCCAGTAGTTCTTTCTTCTGAATATCGGTACCGCCTTCAAGCGTTTTAAGATATAAATAGGTTTTTTTATTTTCTATGATATCGCCCCCAATCTGCTTCCCGAAAGTTTCAGGATTGCCAAAAGCATCTAAATAATCGTCTTGCAATTGAAATGCTATTCCTAAATGAAGGCCAAACCGATATATATTAGACTGAACATTTTCCGGTTGGCCTGCCGTAATAGCGCCCATCTGAAGTGCAGCACCAATTAATACCGCCGTTTTATATTCAATCATTTGTAAATATTCGGAAATCGTTACATCTTCCCTAATTTCAAAATCGATGTCGTATTGCTGCCCTTCACACACCTTTAAGGCCGTTTCACTGAACAGTTTAGACAATTTCTGAAAAATTAAGGGTTCGTAACCTTCTAAAACCCGATACGCACTTATCAACATGGCATCTCCAGAAAGAATACCCGTATTTACATCCCACTTTTCATGTACCGTGGTCTTACCCCTGCGCAAAGGAGCATCATCCATAATATCGTCATGAACCAAAGAGAAATTATGAAATACCTCTATTGCCAATGCAGCATTAAGAGCTTTTCTATAGTCTCCACCGAACAATTCCGCTGAAAGCAAAGTAAGAACGGGGCGAAGTCTTTTACCGCCTAAGTTCAATATATAGTTGACCGGCTCATAAAGATTGACCGGCTCTTTATCGATGGTATATTCCTTTAAATAACTTAAGAACTCTGAACGATAAAACTCGATAGACTGCATGCAGTGGTTTTTTGCCAAAAATAAGTCCATTTTACCGAAACTGGGTACGACTTTGCACTTCCATAGAAAAAAATCGGTCTAAAAATGCAATAGATTTGAAAAGCTTCGTCTATAGAGATGAAGATAGCATGATGATATGCCCTCAATGAGTACCGAAGTAGACAGTTATAACAAATTGACCACTTTTTTTAGCGAAGAATATCGTTCGCTAAGGGCGTATGCGCAATCGCGTATAGACAATACGACCGATAGAGATGCCGAGGACATTGTTCAAGATGTGGCGTTGAACATATTTTCGCGTGCCGATAGCTCGGTACCCATTGAAAATATTGCCGGTTTTGTGTACCGGTCAATACGAAATAAGATTGTCGACATTATGCGCACTAGAAAAATAAGCTTAGAAGATGAAGATGAGGCAGAACGCCAACTGAACCAACTTGTTGAAGAATTATATGGCGAGAGTGACGAATTGTTTTCCGAAGAAATGACTTCCGATCTCAAAAAAGCCATTCAGGAGCTTAAAGAACCTTACCGAGATATTATTATCGCCATTGATTTCGAAGGTTATAGTTATAGAGAAATAGCTGCGCAGACAGGTATACCTGAAGGCACCTTGATGTCAAGAAGGCACAGGGCCCTGTCATTGCTGTACCGAGCACTTGAAAATAAAAAGAACAGAACTTATTAAATATAAAATCATGAAAGATTATGTTGAACATCAAGTAAAGTCAAAGTTTGAAAGAGTAGTAAAAAAGGTTTTCAAGATCATATGTATCTGCATCTTGGTCTTTCTCTTTCTTTTATTGTTCGGGTACGGGTTTATGTACCTATGGAATTGGCTCATGCCAGATATATTCGGCCTTAAGACTATAACCTATTGGCAGGCAGTCGGTATTTTGGTCTTGGCCAAAATATTGTTCGGTGGTTTTAGCGGACGCAAATCAGGAAAGGGCAAACCATCTAGAAAAAAATGTGGCCCGGGACGAAAAATGAAGTTCAAGAGCGATTTCTCTAAATGGAAACACTATGACAGCTTTTGGCAAGAAGAGGGCGAACAGGCTTACAACGACTTTGTAGCCCGTAAAACCCAAGAGAATAACGACACCCACTGAGCATTCGCGTTAAAAAATTGTAAAACCTAAGAAACTTTTTATGTTTTTAAAGTTTCCTAGAGTATATTTGCCGCTCATTATGAAAGAAAAGATTCTAGAAAAAGCGGGAGATATGTTCTTGACCCTTGGTTTCAAGAGCGTTACGATGGATGACCTTGCCCAACAAATGGGCATATCTAAAAAGACGATTTATACCCATTTTGAAAATAAGACCAAATTGGTTGCGGCCTGTACACACCACCTCTTCGAAGTTATTTCTGGTGGCATCGATGGTATTTGCGCCCTTAATAAGAATCCCATAGAAGAACTTTATGAGATCAAAAAATATGTGATGCAATTCTTGAAAGATGAAAAATCATCACCGCAGTACCAATTGCAAAAATATTATCCCAAGATTTATTCTGAAATGCGGGAGAACCAATACTGCAAAATGAAAACTTGCGTGGTAGACAATATTCAGAGAGGTTTAGACCAGGGTTTTTATAGGGAAAACCTTAACGTTGAATTTATCTCACGAATCTATTATGCCGGTGGCGTAATCATTAAGGATCACGCGCTTTTTCCACCCGATAAGTTCTCGCATGCACAACTTATGGATGATTTTTTGGAATATCATTTACGCGGAATTGTAACACCTAAAGGAAGAAAGATACTAAATACAATAATCAACTCTAATCAAGAATAGAATGCAAAAGTATATTCTAAACCTATTCATACTTTTCTTATCGGTGACGGCTTTGGCCCAAGAACCAGAATTAAAGACTTATAGCTTCACTCTGGAAGAGGCTATCGAGTTTGCCTTAGAAAACAATTACAGCGCCATCAATTCAGATAGAGATTTGGTTGACGCCCGTAAACAAAAATGGGAAACTATTGCTGACGGTTTACCACAGATCAATGGTTCGGTCAGTTATCAAAACCAGCTTAAGCAGCCTGTTTCCTTACTACCTGCCGAACTGGCGGGCGGCGAACCCGGAACTTTTATTCCCGTGGTTTTTGGTCAACCCCAACAAATGACGGCCACAGCGACCCTCACCCAAAAAATATTTGACGGCTCGTACATCGTTGGCGTACAGGCCACCAAGTCATTTTTGAGTTATAGCGCCAATAATAATGAAAAAACTGACCAAGATGTTCGCAAGGCAGTTGTTGAGGCTTATGGCAACGTGCTTCTGGCAAAAGAAAGTGTTGCGATTTTCGAAAAGAACAAAGGTACTCTAGAGAACAATCTTTTTGAAACGCAAAAACTTTTCGAAAACGGGCTTAGCGATGAAGAGAGTGTTGAACAACTGCAGATAACATTATCATCTGTAGACAACCAATTGAAAAATGCAGTAAGATTAGAGAATATTACCCTTCAGATGCTCAACCTCGTAATGGGTATTGCTATCGACGCTCCTACCCAATTAGAGGAAGACCTTGATGCCCTTGCTGTAAAACAAATCGATTTTGAATTGATGGAAACTCAATTCAACATTGAAAACAATGTTGATTACAAGATGGCCATAAATTTAACTGAGCAGCGCTTCTTTGAGTGGAAGTTGGCCCGTAGCCGCGCTCTGCCCACGCTAAGTTCATTTGTAAATTATGGAAGCTCTTCGTTTGCCGATAAATTTGATTTTTTCAGTAGTGATCAAGATTGGTTCGACTCTTCGGTTCTAGGTTTTGATTTAAGCATACCCTTGTTCAGTTCAGGAAAAAGAAGTGCAAGTACCGCAAGGGCGAAAATTGCTCTAGAAAAAGCAAAAACACAGCTTTCAGAAGCCGAGGAGCAAATACGTCTTCAACTCGAACAAGCCAAAAGTAATTACATACTTTCCATTGAGGAGTATAACACGGCCAAAGAAAACTTAGGACTTGCTGAACGTATTGAAAACAAGAACCAAATAAAATATACCGAGGGCTTGGCAAGCAGTTTCGATTTGAGGCAAGCACAAACCCAACTTTATGATGCTCAATCAGGTTACTTACAGTCAATGGTCGAAGTAATCAATAAGAAAACTGAATTGGAGCTCATCTTGAATGACCCAGAAAAACAACTCTAAAAACAACAACCCTTTTTAAGATGAAAAAAGCAATATACTTATTAACCATTCTGCTAGTCGCGGTTGCATGTGGCAGCAAAGAACAATCTGTAGAGAGTCTTATTTCGCAAGGTGACCTTGCCGCCCTAAGAGCTAAAAAATCAGAAATTTCTGAGCAGCAAAAGCAAATCGAATCTCAAATAAGAAGATTGGATTCCGCCATTGCCCTTAAATCTGGCAATGAAAAGCTTCCGTTGGTGAATACCATTGAAGCGGAAGCACAGAAGTTCGATCATTATTTAGAACTTCAAGGTGACGTTAGCACCAAGCAAAATGTGCTCATCTATCCCGAAATGTCGGGAACTCTTCAAAGAGTTTATGTAAAAGAGGGCCAGAGAGTCAACAAAGGTCAAACCTTGGCCGTTATCGATGACGGAGGTATGGGAAGCCAGTTGTCTCAACTTAAAACCCAAGCCGAATTGGCCAAGACTACATACGAAAGAAGAAAAAGACTTTGGGATCAAAAAATAGGTTCAGAAATTGAATACCTGTCGGCCAAAACAGAGTACGAAGCGGCCCAAGATGCCATTAAACAATCGGAGAGTCAATTAGGTAAATCAACGATAAGAGCTCCTTTCTCAGGTATTATCGACGATGTCATCAAAGACCAGGGTACGGTTGTTACTCCCGGTCCAGGTTCAGAGGTGTTTAGAATTGTTAATCTTTCAGACATGTACATCAAGGTTGATGTTCCTGAAACCTATTTAGGCGCGGTCTCTGAAGGTAAGCAAGCACTGGTCTATTTTCCGGTTCTCGGTGATAGCATAACCACCAAAGTGCGCCAAACTGGTAATTTCATCAACCCTTCGAACCGTTCGTTTAGTGTCGAGATTCCAGTACCGAACAAAAACGGAACCATTAAGCCCAATCTCACGGCAAAGGTTAGTTTAAATGATTATACAAGCGAAGGAGCAATTCTTATACCATCCAGTATAATATCGGAAAATGCTGAAGGTGAGCAGTATGTTTACGTAGCTGCCGAGCCAGACGAAGATGAAGAGGCGGTGGTAAGCAGAACCATTATTACTACCGGTAAAACCCAGAACGGACAGGTAGAAGTTCTAACCGGTCTAAATAACGGAGACCATATTATCAAAGAAGGCGCCAGAAGCGTTAAAGATGGTCAGAAAGTAAAAATCAAAAACTAGACATCGATGAGCAAAATAAAAAAGAACGCCGATAAGGAATTTAAATTATCGTCATGGGCCATCGATAATCCTTCGGTTATCTATGTAATGATCGGTATTTTCCTTTGGCTAGGGTTTTCGGCCTATATGGCTATGCCCAGGGAAGATTTCCCTGAAATCGTTGAGACCAAAATCTACATTAGTACTCCCTACCCTGGTAATACGGCAGAGGATATTGAGAGACTGATTACCGACCCTCTTGAAGACCGGTTGAAAAATGTCAGTAACGTAGTTGAAATTACCTCGACCTCGCAAGAAGATTATGCAATCATTACGGTTGAATTTGATGAGGAAATCACCGTTGAACAGGCCAAGCAAAAGGTCAAAGATGAAGTAGACGGCGAAAAGGCGAGTGAAGATTGGCCTACCTTTAATGGTGCAAAGGTAGAACCGAATGTGTTCGACCTGAACTTCTCTGAAGAAGTACCCATAATGAACATCAATTTCACAGGTGATTATACCGTAGAAAAACTTAAGGAGTTCGCAGAGCACCTACAAGATGAAATTGAAGACCTTCCTGAAATAAAGAAGGCCGATATTAGAGGTGCGCAAGAGAAAGAAGTAGAGGTGGCCGTTGACATTTACAAAATGATGGCTGCGAAGGTGAGCTTTCAAGATGTACTTAATGCCATTTCTAACGGTAACATGACCATGTCTGCCGGTAACCTCAAAACGAGCGGTCAACGTAGAACCATTAGAATTCTTGGGGAAATCGACAAGCCTAAAGAACTGGAGAATTTTGTAGTAAAATCAGAAAACGGTGCCGTTTACTTAAAGGATATTGCAGCCATAAGTTTTGAAGAGCAAGACAAAACCACATTTGCTCGTGAGTTCGGTGATAATGTGGTTATGTTGGATGTAAAGAAACGTGCCGGTAGAAATGCCATTTCAGCGGCCGACCAGATAAAGGAAATAGTTAAAGAAGAGTTGGCTAATTACTATCCGCCTGACTTACACATTTCCATTGCGAACGATTCATCTACCAGAACATTGAACCAAGTAGATGATTTGGTTAACAATATCATCTTCGGAATTATCTTAGTAGTAACCGTACTAATGTTCTTTCTGGGCTTTAGAAATGCGCTTTTCGTAGGCTTTGCAATACCTATGTCAATGTTTATGTCATTCGTCATCTTAAACCTGCTTGGCTACACCTTGAACACAATGATACTGTTCGGTATGATCATGGGGCTTGGTATGCTGGTTGACAACGGAATTGTGGTGGTTGAAAACGTTTATCGTTTAATGGATGAGGGCATGTCGCGCACCGAAGCTGCGAAAAAGGGTATTGGTGAGATTGCTTTTCCTATTATCATATCAACAGCGACCACCGTGGCAGCGTTTGTTCCGTTAGGTCTTTGGCCAGGTATCTTTGGGCAGTTTATGATTTACTTCCCGATTACGTTATCGGTGGTATTGGGTTCTTCGCTCTTCGTGGCCATTTTCATGAACTCTATGTTGGTATCACAATTTATGAGTACCGATGAAAAAGAATTGACAAGAAAACAGCTGATCAGACTCACCTTGATTTTAGGTGGTTTTGGACTTCTAATCCTGATATTCGGTGGTGCGATGAGAGGTCTAGGGTCGGTATTGATTTTAACCGCTCTTATGTTCTGGGTATATAAATATGCCATCAAAGGAGCAGCGGTCAATTTTCAGAAGAAAACCATGTCACGTTTCGAGAATTGGTATGAAAAGAGGTTAAAGCATGCTTTAAGGGGCCGCAATGTATATTGGTACTTCAGCATTACCTTTTTGATGTTAATCGGTGTATTTATGCTATTCGGTGCTTCATTGGGCAGTGGCAGAACGAAAGTAGAGTTCTTCCCTGACAATAAGCCCAACGAAATCTATGTGTACATAGAATATCCGCAAGGAACCGCCATAGAAAAGACCAATGAAATTACCCAAGATATAGAGAATAGGGTCTACGAGGTATTGGACAATTCGGAATACAAGAAAGACGGCGAAAACTTTATGGTTGCCTCTGCAGTATCGGTTGTTGGCGAAGGAGCAGGAAACCCGCTCACGGATGGTGGATCATCTGCCGAAATGCCTCATAAAGGTAAGGTAACCGTAAACTTTAGCGAATACAAGTTCAGAAACGGTATTAACACCGAAGATATTAGGGCAAGGGTTCAATCTGCTCTTGAAGGCATTTACCCAGGTGTTGCTATTTCCGTTGAAAAAGATGCCAATGGCCCACCAGCAGGCTACCCTATCAACATCGAACTTGAAGGGAAAGATTATGACCAATTGATCAATACTGCTGAAGACATTAGAAACTTTATCAACACCAAGAATATTGGTGGTATTGAAGAGCTAAAGATTGATGTAAACAAGGGCAAACCCTCAATGCAGGTAATTGTAGATAGGGAAAAAGCTGGTGAACTAGGTGTTGCCGTAGGTCAAGTAGGTAACCAGTTGAGAAGGTCGCTGTTCGGAGAGAAAGCAGGGGTTTTCAAAGAAGAAGGTGAAGATTATGATATCAACGTACGCTTCAACGAAGATTTACGGTACAACAAAAGTGCTCTGTTTAATCAAAATATCATTTTTAGGGATGCTGCAAGCGGGCAAATCAAAGAAATACCTATCTCTGCAGTAGCAAAAGAAAAGAATACCTCTGCATTTAGCGCCATTAAGCACAGAGATGGTGAAAGAGTGGTGACCGTTTACTCAGGTCTTAAACCAGGGTTTACAGATGCCGGTGCCATTGTTGCCGAGATTCAAAAAGAAATGGAAGATTTCAAAGGTGTGCCTGAGGATATCAAAATTGATTACACCGGGCAACTTGAAGAGCAGAACAAGCAACAAATGTTTTTAATTGGGGCTTTCTTCTCCGGACTCGGGCTGATCATGCTTATTTTGATTTTTCAGTTTGGTGGTATCTCCAAGCCTTTGATTATCATGATTGCCATATTCTTAAGCTTTATTGGGGTGTTTGGTGGATTGATGCTTACAGGATGGTCATTCGTAATCATGATGACCATGATGGGCATTATCTCGCTTGCAGGTATTGTGGTTAACAATGGGGTGGTACTTTTGGATTACACTCAAATTTTAGTAGACCGGAAAAAGGTGAAATTGGGTATGGACGATAGTGACTTGTTAACTTTAAAAGATGCTACCTCAGCCATAGTTCAAGGTGGAAAAGCGAGGTTAAGACCTGTAATACTTACAGCAATCACCACCGTACTTGGTCTTATACCGTTGGCCATTGGTTTGAACATAGATTTCTTCTCATTGTTCTCGGAATTCAATCCGAAAATCTATGTGGGCGGTGACAACGTGGTATTCTGGGGGCCGCTGGCATGGACAGTTATCTTCGGATTATTGGTAGCAACCTTTCTTACATTGATAATTGTACCCGTTTTATTCAACATTGTATATAGAATAAAAATCTGGGTGAGGGGAACTAATAAGAAAACTGAAAAGGTAGAAACACCAACGGCAGAAGTTATTGCATAAACTTAATCCCAAGTTTTAAAAGGCCCTGGATTAATTATCCGGGGCTTTTTTTATTTCTTTCGTTGTTGTTTGGAAGAATGGTCGACTTCCACATTAATAGGTTTCATTCGATTTAATCGAGGCTCGTTCGGGTAGTATAGCCTGTCAAAAATAGAAGCTAATAACAACCCGCCCATAAAGGCGCAAAGAGAAGAAACTATCCAATCATCAAAACTTATCCGTGTCGCTCCGTTAAACCTTAAATACATAATTCCTGAAGCGACCATCATAATGCATAGCCAATAAATCTCCTTTCTTCGATTTGAGGGAAAATATTTTCGAAAAGGTAGTTTGTGAAAAAATAGTAACAAAGCTAAAGCCCCAAGAAGGCTAAAGCCGTATTGAAGTACGAAGTACAAAGGCATACCTTTAAAAGGAATTTCCAAGAAAGGCATCCATTCAACAAAAATACCGTGCTTGTGTGTAAAGGCGTCCCAAAACAAATGACCCAAATTGCCAAGAATTATAGAAATAATCACCTTCAATACATTACGTTTAAAGTAATCGTTCCAATCAAAGTTCAAAAACGGCCTTAGCCTCTTTTCAAAATAAGGTGGCAGGTTCAATATCAAGGCTTTTCGTATAACATTGTGATATAGAAATATCAAGACAATTGACAATGGTAAATTCAGCCAGAGCATGGGCAAAAGACTATGTCCGAAAATCACATGGGCCTTCATAAGAAGAATGAACTCAAAATCGGGCACCATACTGCCCATAATGAGCCCCGAAGCTGAAAAGTATCTGCTTTTCAACAAAGGGATAATCAAAGCCGGATGTGAACCAGTAAATGGCATAGCGTTTTTTTAATCAGGAATCAAAATTAAATGGAATCCTTCATATAAGACAACGAAACATATGCCGTAAATGTTATGTATTATTTATTTTTTAGCATTTCTTATGAAATGCCCCGCTTTGTTATGATTTCCTTTAAAAAATCAAAAAGGCCTGATAATTACATCAGGCCTTTCATCCAATTTAACACATTGTGAATTAACTACTTATTCTCATTTGCCGGTACTGGTATGGCCGATGGCACGTTATCGGTCGACCTATCGTTTGGCAATTCGCTTAACCTGTCGAAACGCCGCATATCGATCCATCGATGTCCTTCACCAAACAGGGAATACCTGCGATTGTACAGCAATTCATCCTCTAAGGCAGCAGGGGTGGTTGCACCACTATATGCCGGCAGCCCAGCTGCGGTTCGTAATACATCTAGGGCGGCGACCGCCTCTGTAGGGTTTGATTGCATGTTAGCCTCCGCATAAAGAAGAATAAGTTCTTCATTGCGCATTACCGGCACATTATCAATATTCGTCGAATACAACGCTACGTCGTGGGTACCTACCAAGCCGGTTGCCTCTCGAGGTTCGTCTCTTAAAACTACCTTGTTTAAACGATTGTCACCATCTTGTACATCTGTTACGAAACTGGAGTGCGCTACGCGAACATTCGCTGTTTGGTTCAAAGCGATGAACAATGGGTTGGCAATATCTTGACCACTTAAAGAAAAGGTATGGTAAATTCCAGCATTCAAATCTCCATTCAAATCAAAAAACGAAGCGTCTAAAGCGGTCAAAACAGCATCATAGTTTCCACGATAGGCTTCAACCCTGGCCAATAGGGCCCTATTGAACTGCAAAAATGTCTGCGGAGTGTCAAAACCTGCGTAACCGACTGTTAGGCCAAAAGAAAATGCCCCACCTCCACTACCAAGCTCACCGGCCGCCGTATTCAGTAAATCGGCGATAGCCGTTAAAGCCGCTGAGTTATCTACAAAAGCACCTAAGTTTTCAGAATCTGCAACATCGACACGAATACCATTGTCATATTGATTGTCGGTAAGCATCAATAACTCATGGGCCTTTAAGGTATTCAACACACCTCTGGCTGCGGCTATTTCCGCAGGAGAAAAATCTGCTGTAGTATTATCGAGTCCTTCAAGAATAAGATTTATATCTTTTATCGTAGCATATCTAGCCCCCCATGGGGTTGTCACGTAAAAAGTATTGTTATCTAAATTACCTACCACAACATCACCTTCATAACGAGGATCAGATGATGTAAAGTAATAATACTCTCTACCAAATATGCTTTGCACATCGGTATGGGTCGATATACCGACCCTCATATCTGAAAGCACCCCAGAAATTGCTTGGGTCAGCTCACCTCGAGATATATCATCGGAAATTGACGAGGTACTGGCCCCGTTCAAACTTTCTCCACCGTCCAATTCGCAAGAAGCGAGAATGAGGGCGAGCATCACTAATATGATCTTTATGCTTTTAATCATTTTCATTTTGCAAGTTTTTATGGTTAGAACTGCACTGATATGTGCATCATGTATCTTTTGGATGATGGAAATGGAGTTACCTCAACACCGGTCGAAAGACCGTTACCCCCGAAATTCGAAACCTCAGGGTCGTAACTATTGTAATCAAAAACATTGATTATGTTATTACCTGAAAAGCCCACCTTTACATCAGAAATAACGTTGCCGAACCAATCAGTCAAATGTTTGGATGGTACTGTGTAGTACAAACCGATTTCACGCAACCTCAGATAAGAAGCATCTTCTACAAAGGGAGTGGCGTTTCCGGCAAAAATACCGTTGTTAACACGATACTCCCCATTCGGAATTTGTCCATCCGGGTCAATTGAAATTTCATCATAATCTGCACTGGTTCCTCCGAAATCAGAAAGCAACTTGGTCAAATTGACGTTATCACCCCCTTTTTTCCAATGCCAAAGAAATGAAAGTGAGAAATCTTTATAATTGATATTGTTCATTAATGATGTCTGAAAGTCTGGTTCTGCATCACCCAATTGAACTAAATCACCATCCACATTATTTCCGACTATTTGGGTAACACTTTTTCCTTCTTCAATTCGGAAGGTTCCTAAACTAGTACCAAAACCACCAGTATTGTACGCAGGAATATCCATTCGTAACATTTCAGAGGTGTTTTTCCACCAGTTCAGGGTAGCATCCCAAGAAAAATCTTCCTTATTGATTATGGCAGCGTTCAAAGCTATCTCGACCCCTCTATTTTGTAATTCTCCGGCATTCTCCCATTTGGTGGTAAACCCTGACGATGGCTCGGTATTTGCCAATAAAAGTAAATCATCTACCCTTTTTTGGTACCATGTAAATTCAAGGCCTAAACGTTCATCTAGTATACCAAGATCAAAACCGACCTCCAGTTCTTTCTGACGTTCGGGAGTAATTTCCGGATTACCTTGGGTAATAGGCACAACAATACCTACACTGCCATCGACCAATGTACTCTGGTATACCGTGTAAAGTGATCCGAAGGCTGCAAACGTACCGGCCTCACCATACGCCGCTCTCAACTTGAGTCGGTTTAAGAAGCTTTCTTCGTTCCAAAAATCAAAATTGTTAAGGTTGGCCGCCAAAGAAGCTTTTGGGTAGTAAAAGAATTGGTTGATATCACCATTATTGGTCGACTTATCTCCTCGAAGACCTAAAGTACCGATTAGCTTGTCTTGATAGTTGACGGTCTCTTGAACAAAAAAGCCCATGTCTTCTTGCTCTAATCGATTTTGATTTACATTCTGGTTGGCGCCTTGATCTACATTGGTTTCGGAAGCAATCAAATCAGAAGCAACTACGCTAACCGTATTTCTACTGAATTGTTCGTTGGTAGCACCCACCTGTGTATTAAAAGAGATTTCATTGTCGGTAAAATAGTTGTGTACCAAGAAAGCGGAGTAGTTGGCATTTTTGTTATTGGTGTTGGTAATGGCCGAAACACCGTTTACACCACCTTGGTCTTCTCTTTGAAACTGTAGTTCTTTAGGAAAGATGACTTTCGCCTCCATATTATATGTATCAACACCGGACCTTGTTACTAATTTAAGATTAGAGTTCTGGTTGCTGTAAAGGTTGACATCTAAGGTTCCTCCTAAAATGAAGCGGTTGACCCTTTCATTATTGGTCATCAAATCTCTTGTTTGCAACGGGTTCGATGAGTTATTAGGGTGATCAGGGTAGTTGCCGTTTGCGTCAGGCAGCAAATAATCCCAAGGCCTTGTACTGGTCAATGCCACCCCAATGGTAGTACCGCTATTATCATTGTTGAAGAACCCCCTATCAGCAGAAGAACTGATATAATTCGAATTAAGGGAAAGTTTGATATTCGTATTGAAATTATGCTCAACATTCAATCGAAAAGACGTTTTTTTATAGCCGGTATTTTTCACAATACCATTTTCATCGTTATTTGTGATTCCCGCAAAAAAGGTTGTTTTTTCATTACCTCCTGAGGCGCTCAAATTGGTATTGCTGATAAGGCCTTCCTCTCCAAATATCTCCTCTTCATAATCGCGTAGACGACCGGCCTCAAGGGCGGCAGCATAAAGGTCTCCTTCCCCAAATTGACTTTCGGCAAGTGTCTCGCTCCAATTACGTTGGCCCTGTAGTCGAATGATTTGATTGAACCCAAAACCCTGCGAAAGATTAACCTTTGTTTTACCGGCTTTACCCTTTTTAGTGGTAATAATCACAACTCCCGCAGCACCCCTAGAACCATATATAGCTGCAGCGGATGCTCCTTTGAGTATTTCAATGTTCGCAATATCGTCTGGGTTGATATCGGCAATTCTATTGGTGGCATTGTCCTGTGTCGAGGCATTACCCCCACCAGATGCCTGTGAAACGGCGTTGAGTCCTCCGGAGGAAATACTACTGTTATCAACATAGACACCATCAACTATATATAATGGTTGAGAGTTACCGTTAATGGAGGTCACCCCCCTGAATTTAATTGACATACCTCCACCGGGTGCTCCCGAGTTGGCACTAACTACCGCCCCAGTGAATTTACCGGCCAATGCTCCGTCAAGTGTTTTTGGCGGTGTAACACCTGCTAGCTCTGCGGCCGATACCGTTGCAACGGCATTTGCCAGGTTCCTTCTCTTTACCGAAGAAGCGAGACCCGATACGACTACCTCTTCAAGACCCATCACAGATTCTTCAAGGGTTACGTCTAAATTAGAGCCCCCGTTCACTTGCAATTCCTTCGAGGCGTAGCCTAAAGAAGAAAACACCAATGTGGCGGGAAAATCATCTACGGTTATCTGATAATTACCGTCAAAATCTGAAGTTGTTCCGTTCGTAGTGCCTTTCACAACTATGTTCGCACCTGGCACCGGAAGATTATTATCATCGGTAATGGTGCCCTGAACCACTTCTTGTGAGAAAGCAAAAATCGGAACTGTGAGAAACGCCAAAAGAAGGGCCCCTCTAAACAATGTTTGTTTCATTTTCATGAGTTGATTATTTAGCTAATTGTAAGACAAGTTACACAACAAATATCACAAAGGTGAATTTATTGTTAAATTTTGATATTTCCATTAATTATTTTTAACTAATTATGAGATATATGAATACAGTCAAATCGTTAGACGAAACGCTGATATCTTCTTACATTTGTGGCTTTAATTTGACAGTAGATGTTTAGAAGCCATACTTGCGGAGAATTACGTGAATCACATATAAATCAGAAGGTAACTCTATCTGGGTGGGTACAAAAAACCCGTGATAAAGGATTTGTAGTTTGGGTAGATTTGCGGGACAGGTACGGAATAACCCAATTGGTATTTGATGAAGACCGTACTGCTTCGGCATTGTTGGACCAAGCTCGATCGCTCGGACGAGAATTCGTAGTTCAAGTAGAGGGCGAGGTTATTGAGAGAGCTTCTAAAAATGCCAACATTCCCACAGGCAACATTGAAGTTCTTGTCGAAAACCTAACGGTACTTAATAGTTCAAAGACACCGCCTTTTACCATAGAGAACGAAACTGATGGCGGTGAAGATTTACGAATGAAATTCCGATACTTGGACATTCGAAGAAATCCGGTCAAGAACAACCTTATTTTTCGAAGTAAGGTAACCATGGAAGTAAGGAAATATTTAGCCGAAAAAAGCTTCATCGAGGTAGAAACACCTTATCTGATAAAATCTACCCCAGAAGGGGCCAGAGATTTCGTAGTTCCAAGCCGTATGAACGAAGGACAGTTTTATGCCCTTCCGCAGTCACCTCAGACATTTAAACAGTTACTCATGGTAGCTGGCATGGATAAGTATTTTCAGATCGTCAAATGCTTTAGGGATGAAGACCTACGGGCCGATAGACAGCCTGAATTTACCCAAATCGATTGTGAAATGGCCTTTGTTGAACAAGAGGACATTCTCAATGTATTTGAAGGTTTGACCCGCCACCTACTGAAAGAAATCAATGGGGTAGAGATATCAGCTTTTCCTAGAATTACCTACAACGATGCCATGCGCATCTATGGTAATGACAAGCCTGACATTCGTTTCGGAATGGAATTCGCAGAACTTAACGATGTCGCCCAACACAAAGATTTCAATGTATTTAATTCTTCCGAACTGGTCGTAGCGATAGCCGTTCCTGGCGCAGCTTCTTACACCCGAAAAGAAATAGATGCACTAATCGATTGGGTCAAACGGCCTCAAATCGGTGCCAAAGGCATGGTGTATGTTAAATATAATGAGGATGGCAGCTATAAGTCTTCGGTAGATAAGTTTTATGACCAAGAAGATTTGGTCAAATGGGCGGAAGCAACGGAAGCTAAGCCCGGTGACCTTATATGCGTTCTCTCAGGCGAAAAGAACAAGACCAGAACTCAGCTTAGTGCACTAAGAATGGAACTGGCCTCGCGTTTGGGCTTAAGAAAACCAAATGAATTCGCCCCTTTATGGGTGGTTGATTTCCCTTTGCTAGAACTTGATGAAGAAACGGGTAATTACCACGCCATGCACCACCCTTTTACCTCACCCAAACCCGGCCAACTAGAGTTATTGGATACTGACCCCGGTGCGGTAAGAGCCAATGCATACGACTTGGTACTCAATGGAAACGAGATTGGCGGTGGTTCGATACGTATACATGATAAGGGCGTACAAGAAACTATGTTCAAACATTTAGGGTTCACCCCGGAAGAGGCAAAGGCCCAATTCGGGTTTTTAATGGATGCCTTTCAATATGGTGCCCCGCCCCATGGAGGTATCGCCTTCGGACTAGACCGATTGGTAGCTATTCTTGGCGGACAAGAAACCATTCGCGATTTTATTGCGTTTCCTAAAAATAATAGTGGTCGCGATGTGATGATTGATGCTCCCGCCCCTATTGACCAAGAACAATTAGATGAATTGAACTTAAAGCTCAACAATATAGAGGTAACCGAATAGATGGTTCATTCGGGGATTTTCATACCTTTAATTAGGTTAATAGTTTAAATGCCCAGCCAGTTAAAACATCTTTCAACCAAATTTTTAAAATGGCGATATAAAAACATCTCCAACAAAACCTTTACGCACATAATGAGCGTTTTGGTAGGTCTGTTGGCAGGTCTGGCATCGGTAACCCTTAAAAACATCGTTTATTTTATAGAGACCTCTCTTGAAAAGGGAGTGCTTATTTCCAATAACGGCATCTACTTTATCCTTCCTATAATTGGGCTCACTCTAGTGTTTCTCTATGTAAAATTCATTCATAAAGAAAAACTGAACCATGCGGTAAGCTCTATTCTCTTTTCCCTAAGCAAGAAAAAGGGAGTCATTGAACCAAAGCATATTTACACACAATTGATTGCGGCTCCTTTAACTATCGGTTTTGGTGGTTCGACGGGGCTTTTAGGTCCTGCTGTGGCCTCTGGTGCAGCGATAAGTTCTAACTTGGGAAGATTGTTTCACATCAATTCGAAGACAAGGTCGCTTTTGATTGCATGTGCATCCGCCGGTGCCATAGCCTCTATCTTTCAATCGCCGATCGCGGCAATAGTCTTCGCATTAGAGGTATTTAGCCTTGATTTCACCATGCTATCGGCATTGCCACTATTATTGGCATCTATTTCTGGGGTACTTACCTCCTATTTTTTTTTAGGGAACGAGGTGCTTTTTAAATTCACCATCACACAAAATTTCGAAGTAAAGGATACTGTATTTTATATTGTTCTTGGTGTAGGTACTGCTTTTGCCTCTATCTACTTTACCAAAATGTATTTCGGCATCTTAAAGCTTTTTGAACCTCTTAAAAGCCCAAAATATAAACTCTTGGTTGGCGGTCTGGCCATAGGCATTATGCTTTATTTCATTCCCCCTTTATATGGGGAAGGTTTTGGTTTCATAAATAATCTTTTGGAAGGAAATCACATAAAAGCCTTGGGTAAAACACCGTTTGACAAGTTTATTTCAAACATTTGGGTGGTGATTGCCCTCTTGTTCGGTATCACCATTTTTAAGGCAGTCGCAATGACCACAACCTTGGCAGCTGGTGGTGCCGGTGGCATATTTATTCCTACAATGGTAATGGGCAGTGCACTGGGCAATGTTATGGCTAAGGTCATTAATAATTCAGGCTTGGGTTTTGCGGTGTCAGAAAGTAATTTTACCCTTATCGGTATGGCAGGTCTTATAGCCGGTGTACTTCATGCTCCGTTGACGGCCATATTCTTAATTGCTGAGATTACCGGAGGTTACGAGCTGTTTGTACCATTGATGATTACTGCATCTATCTCTTTTTTAATCACAAGAAACGCCATTGATTACACCATATATACCAGAGAGTTAGCCAAAAGTGGGGCGTTGTTGACCCACAATAAAGACCAATCGGTATTAACTTTGATGCGCCTTGATGATGTATTGGAGACCAACTTTAAAGTCGTACAGCCAAGTATGACTTTGGGTGAAATGCTACATCGCTCGGTAGCCAAATCTACCAGAAATATTTTTCCCGTAGTAAACAAAGATCAAGCCTTGGTGGGTATCGTACTTCTCGACGATATTAGGGAGTTTATGTTCGACACCTCTCTTTACGAGAACACCAAGGTCGAAACCTTTATGCACAATGCTCCCGAACATATATTTTATGGAAAGGATAGCATGAAGACGGTCATGCAGAAATTTCAAAATAGTGGCGCATGGAATCTTCCTGTAATTAAAGATGGAAAGTACATCGGGTTCGTCTCGAAGTCAAAATTGCTAACGGCCTATCGTAGGGAGTTGATTAACTTTACCCGATAATCTTTTTCTAGCCTCAAATTCAAAAAAATCAAATATGAAATATGTAATAATCCTAATAACGCTTCTGTCCTTCGCTTTGATAGGCTATGGCTTCTATGTACAAGAAGAAGATTTGGTAATGGGAAATAAAAGTATCGGTTTTGGAACCGTTGGGTTATTTCTGGTGGCCATGCCCCTCTTTTTGATAAAGCATAGCAGAGGCAAAAAAATGAAAGATTATATGCTAACGGAGGAAAATATCAAAAAAATGCGAATGGATTCTTCCGAAAAGCCTGAAAATCAATAAAATTCAATTCAATTAAAAGCCAATTTTAAGTACAGACTGTTCAAAAAATTCATACTTTAGAGGGAACAAACAATTTATCAACTAATATTATTGGCATGACTGGTACTGTAAAATTTTTTAATGAATCCAAAGGATACGGGTTCATAACCAACGACAATACGGGAAAAGACATTTTCGTTCACGCAACCGCCCTCAAAGGAATGGCCCTCAATGAAGGCGACAAAGTTGAATACGTCGAAGAAGAAGGTAGAAAAGGCATGGTGGCCGCCCAAATACACGTTGTGGGATAACCTATCGCCCCCTATGAAACCATGAACCCTTGCAAAATTGCAGGGGTTTTTAATTTTCAACTAATTCAGGTTTCTTTTTTGAATAAAGAATCTTTTCAACAATTCGCCCGCCTCGTTCTCAAGAACTCCTTTTTCCACCACTGTTTTCGGGTGTATTTGCGTACCTAACGTAACGTAGCCCCTTTGGGGATCAGAGGCTCCGTAAACTATTCTTGAAATTTGGCTCCAATACAGAGCCCCTGCACACATTTGACATGGTTCAAGGGTAACATAAAGCGTACAATCTTTCAAATACTTACCGCCAATGAAATTGGCTGCGGCAGTTATGGCCTGCATTTCGGCATGGGCCGTAACGTCATGTAATTTTTCAGTTAGATTATGGGCCCTTGCAATAATTCTATTCTTCACCACAATTACCGCACCGACCGGAACTTCACCCTTCTCAAAGGCCATTTCAGCCTCCTGAAGTGCCTTTTTCATAAAGTAGTTATCATCAAAAGGTTGCAGCATGGGCCAAATGTACAATTTTTGACATTTGTTTAAGGAAACCGAAAACTGTTTTGATGTACTTTTACGCCCGAACATGAGCCAACTAGACCGAATTAAATATCCCCACGATCTACGTCAACTCAAAGTTGACGACTTACCTGAGGTTGCTCGTGAATTACGTGAATTCATAATTGATGTTGTTTCTACAAAAGAGGGGCATCTAGGGGCAAGTCTCGGCGTAGTAGAACTTACCTTGGCCCTTCACTATGTTTTTAACACCCCTGAAGATAAATTGATTTGGGATGTCGGCCACCAAGCATACGGCCATAAAATCTTAACGGGTCGCAAAGAGAATTTTCATACCAATCGGCAGCTAGGTGGTGTCAGCGGTTTCCCCAAACGTGATGAAAGTAAGTACGATGAATTTGGCACAGGGCATAGTTCTACTTCCATATCGGCCATCTTGGGCATGGCGATTGCCGCTCAATTAAAAGGTATGCCCCATCGTCATCACATTGCAGTTATCGGCGATGCTTCAATTGCCAGCGGAATGGCGTTTGAAGGCCTTAACCATGGCGGAGTTACCGATTGTAATATTTTGATTGTACTTAACGACAACGCTATCGGCATTGACCCAAGTGTCGGAGCGCTCAAAAAGTACTTGACCAATGTTAAAAAAGGCACCGCAAAAGAGGAGAATATTTTTGAATGCTTAAATTTCAAGTATTCCGGGCCTATCGACGGTCACGATTTACCTGCGCTGGTAACCGAACTCAACAGCCTTAAAAAACATTCAGGCCCTAAATTGCTTCACGTTATAACCACTAAAGGCAAGGGTTTAAAAAAGGCGGAGGAAGATCAGGTAACCTATCACGCCCCTGGCAGGTTCAATAAACTGACCGGAGAAAGGGAAAAAAATTCAGGAGAACAGCTCCCGGCAAAATATCAAGATGTATTTGGGCATACCATTGTTGAACTTGCCAAGAACAATGATAAAATTGTGGGTATTACCCCGGCCATGCCGACAGGCAGTTCCCTGAAATATATGATGAAAGAGTTGCCCCAGCGGGCATTCGATGTCGGTATTGCCGAGCAGCATGCGGTAACGCTAGCGGCAGGTATGACCATTGAAGGTTTCAGCGTATTTTGTAATATTTATTCCACTTTTCTCCAAAGGGCCTACGACCAAGTGATACACGATGTAGCTCTGCAAAACCTTCCTGTTATTTTTTGCTTGGATCGTTCAGGTCTGGTAGGAGAAGATGGGGCGACACATCATGGACTTTATGATATAGCATATTTAAGGTGCATTCCGAACCTGATTATCTTCGCGCCCATGAATGAGCAAGAGTTGCGAAACATAATGTACACTGCCCAATTGGGATTGTCCCACCCCATAGCCATAAGATACCCTCGCGGTCGAGGAGTACTGACCGAATGGAAGCGGCCTTTCGAGAAAATAGAAATCGGATCTTCCGAAACCCTTCAAGAAGGCACAGATGTTGCTGTGCTGTCTATAGGTCATATTGGAAATTCAGTAGTTGAGGCCATTAAAGAAATTGATCAACCTAATAAGGTTGGGCATTTTAACATGCGATTCGTAAAACCCCTTGACCACTCTCTTCTTACAAAAATCTTTGAAGAATACCCCCATATTCTAACCGTGGAAGACGGTTGTAAAATGGGAGGTTTCGGTAGTGCTGTTCTTGAATATGCGAATGAAAAGGGGTTTTCAAAAAGAGTAAAAATTCTAGGGGTCGATGATACCATTATCGGTCATGGTACGGTAGAACAGTTAAAACAAAAAGCCGGAATAGACGTAACCACCATTAAAAACCAAATAAATAGTTTAATTCATGCACAACAACCATCTTCTTAAAATTGCCATTTGTTGCTTACTTTGTTGTTTTTACTCACTTGGCTCCAAAGCCCAAGTAAGAGATACCATCCCTCCATCGCAAGAAGTTGATAGCATTGTTATTGATACCACAGTTGTAGATACCGTAGTCATTAGAAAAACCCAGGAAAAAATCAAGAACGTACCGCGTAGCGTTGATTTGATGAACCCTGTCGTTTCCTTTAAGCGTACAAAAGCGTTGGGAGACAAGCCGAACAATTTCAAGGTTCCTTCCTTTTGGACCAACATCAATAAATTGGGAGTGAATTTTAGTGAAGTTGCTTTTGTTAACTGGAACGCAGGTGGTAACAATTCAATATCCGCCCTAGGAAAAGCCCGTTTTGAAAGAAATTATAAGTTTCGGTATATTCAATGGGATAATTATATGGAAATGAGCTATGGCCTCAACGTACAAGAGAACCAAAAGCTTCGTAAAACCGATGATTCTTTCCGGGTAAGCTCAACCTTTGGTTTTCAACGAGACACCATCAGCAACTGGTACTATTCGGCCAGGGCCAACTTCAATACCCAATTCTCGAACGGTTATAAATACCCAGATAGGGAAAACCCGATATCAAGATTCATGGCACCAGGATACTCATTCTTGGGTGCGGGAACATCTTACATTACCAAAGACCAAAAATTCAACTTGTACATTTCACCTATAACGCAAAAGGTAACTTTTGTTCTAGATGATGATTTAGCAAACCGGGGAGCCTTTGGGGTACAGAAAGCTGTTTACGATACCGAAGGAAATATTATAGAAGAAGGAAAAAATGTTTTTCTTGAATTTGGTTTCTTGGTCACGAATCAATGGGAAACAGTACTGATGACCAATACAGTTCTAAAACAGCGCCTGAGTTTGTATACAGACTACCTACGGCAGTTCGGTAATGTAGATGTTGACTGGGAATTGAACATAGACCTGCGTGTTAATAAATACATTCTAACCTCTATAGGAACCCATGTCATTTACGATGATGATATTCTCTTTGATGAGCAAACAAACGAACAGGGGGTGGTAACAGACGCCGGTGAACCCCGAATTCAATTCAAACAACTGCTGGGTGTAGGTGTTTCGTACGAATTTTAATAAAGCACGGGATTATAATTGCTTGCCCATAATTTTGTTATGAATGTGAACCGCAGATCGGTCTGAAAGACTGGCCACATAGCAACAGGTATTCAACAGTATCTCATAAACGGATGCTTCCGTATTTCTGTATAGTTGGGGCAAGGTTCGAATCATCAGTTTATCATAATTGGAAGCTTTGCCTTCGCGATGTCTTAAAAGCGCCTGGGTATATACCTCTAGAATATCCGAGATTATCTTGTAGCCAGCTATCTCCTTCTCTATTACCTCTTGGGAGCGGTAAACCTTATCTACGCTCAGCGAAATAATATCGGTGACCTGTGCTTCGTATTTACTTTTGTCTAAAAGCGAAACGCCAAAATTACCGTTAAGAATGGCTTCTTCATTTTGAACGAATACATCTACTGCATCCGTTATCAAAGTGCTGATGGCCAATGCGCGTAGATAACTCAAGCGGTCTTCTTTAAAGGCCAAAGAATTATACTTTTTGGTATTTATATTGTCCTTAACCAGTTTAATCAAGTATTCAAGGGCATAATCTTCAGATATCAACCCTAAGTTGATTCCGTCTTCAAAATCGATAATCGTATAGCAAATATCGTCAGCGGCTTCGACCAGATATGTTAACGGATGTCTTGCAAATGATACCGCCCCACCTTTACCTGTAGATACAAGCCCTAATTCATCGGCGATTTCTACAAAGTTCTCTTTATCGGATTGAAAAAAGCCGAACTTTTTATCGGCAATATGCTTACTTGGTTTCTTAGGCAATGATTCTTTGGGGTATTTCATAAAAGCGCCTAAGGTCGCATAACTTAACCTTAGACCACCTTCTACCCCTTCTTTTGATTTGCTGAGAAGCCTAAATCCATTGGCATTACCCTCAAAATCGACTAAATCTTGAAATTCTTTCTCAGTTAAAACTGATTGGTATTTTGAACCCATGCCATTGACAAAAAACTCTCCTATGGCCTTTTCACCACTGTGGCCAAAAGGTGGGTTACCGATATCATGGGCAAGGGCCGCACCTGCCACAATAGCACCAAAATCATTGTATTGATAACCATGTACTTCTTTAAGGTACGGATGCTTCTCTATAATTTTTTTACCGGCCACTCGGCCCAAACTACGGCCTACTACCGAAACCTCTAGACTGTGGGTAAGTCTTGTGTGAACGAAATCGGTATTTGATAACGGAATTACCTGTGTTTTGTCTTGCAGACTTCGAAAAGCACTTGAAAATATAATCCGGTCATAATCGACTTCAAAACCCAGGCGGGTTTCATCTTGTTCTTTACGTAATCTTTTCAGCTTGTCTCCCTGCCGTTTTAAAGAAAGAAGATTTTCCCAATCCATAGTTACATTGATATTTGCCCGACCAAGATACATCATTTAGAAAGCAACTCAATCATCGGTCGCCAGCTTGAATAATTTAACCTTTAGAACACCTTGTTTTAATCTCCACGTAACCAAAACTTAACATTGTGTTTTTTTCTTTGCGCAAAGAAAAAAAATGAAAAATCTACTTCTCTTATTGTGCTTGTTTTCATTGGTACGATTAAGTGCGCAGTCAGAAGGTATCGTCAAAGGTACCATTACCGATATGGAAATGGGAGGCGAGCCAATGATGTTTGCACAAGTTTCATTGGAAGGTACTGCTTGGCATACAGAAACAAACTTTCACGGCAATTTTGAATTACCTCATATCATTCCCGGATCATACGTTCTAAAAATAGAATCTTTGGGCTATGAGACCTTAACGGTTTCAGTAGAGGTCACGGCAAATAATATAGTACAAGTTGAGAAAGGCCTTCATGCAAAGACAATAAGTCTTGAAGATGTGCCGGTAACCACCTTACATAAGTCTACGGCTTTTACCGGACAATAGAATTACAGAAAAAGAAAAAGGGCCGCACAATTAATTGTGTGGCCCTTTTAGTACTGTTTTTAAAAATCTAGTCTTTAGAAACCAAAGAAGACTTGTTTCCTTTATCGGTAACACTGGCAATGACATTGTTGTCGAATTCTACTTCTTTAACAACACCGTCACTTATAAATTTCCACTTACCTGTTCTTACTCCTTTGGTATAGGTACCTTCAGAAATCAAATCACCTTGCTCATTATATTTAAGCCAATCACCATGTAATTTTCCATCTAGGTCAAATGTACCTTGTTGGCTGATTGCACCATTATCGTGAAAATAAGTGGCTTCAATAAGGTTGGTCTCTTTGTTTAACTTAACTTCCTTTTCTTTTTGCCCGTACCCTAAGTTAAAAGTTAGCGCTAAAACCGCTAATAGCATTATATTTTTCATAGTCTCAACGTTTTATGTTATCAAAATTACAAAAAATTTACGTTTAAAACACGATTACTTAACATTAAATTTACATTGAAAACGAATTTGAGTAGATAATATTGTTCCTCTTGCCAAAAAAAATCTTCCGCCCGATAGTCGATAATTAGGAATTTCGAATTATATAACGTTGATTTTCATTAACATACACCATAAATTTAAAAACATCTTATCACTGTCATCAGTTAACCTTTTCCGACTCTCGACAAGAGGTTCATTTTTAGCCATAAATTACCTTAACATTCCTAAATAATGACTTCATAACCTTATATTAACTTAATTCATAAATTATAACCGCATTTTTGTGCTTATTTAAAATTGATGGGCGAGAATTTATACCTGTTTATGATTGTGGCACTTGCTGTGCTCGCCATTACAGATTTGGTGGTTGGAGTTAGTAATGATGCTGTTAACTTTTTGAATTCGGCAATCGGTTCTAAGGCTATTTCTTTCAGAACGATTATGATTGTCGCCAGTGTGGGAATAGCCTTCGGGGCCATGTCTTCCAGTGGCATGATGGAGGTAGCCCGTAAAGGCATTTTTAATCCTTCGGAGTTCGTTTTCGCCGAGATTATGATTGTCTTTATGGCAGTCATGATTACCGATATCTTGTTACTCGATTTTTTCAATACCTTGGGCATGCCTACTTCTACTACGGTATCCATAGTATTTGAACTTTTGGGAGCCGCCGTTGCCATATCGGTCATTAAAATCTTCCAAAACGATAACTCGCTTTCTGCACTTGGTTCTTATATTAATACTGAAAAAGCCACCGAAATAATTCTGGGCATACTATTATCTGTAGTGATTGCCTTTTCTATTGGTGCTTTGGTTCAGTTTATCACCAGATTGCTGATCTCTTTTAAATTTGACAAAAAACCGAAGTGGGTAGGCGCGATATTTGGCGGATTTGCCATTACCTCGATTATCTACTTCATACTGGTTAAAGGCTTAAAAAGTGCTGCCATTTTTAGCCCTGAAACATTGGCCTTTATAGGGCAAAATCCTGAACTATTTCTAGCCATGAACTTTGTGGTATGGACGGTCTTGTCATTGATAGTATCGTCGTTGTTCAACTGGAATATTTATGTGATTGTTATCGTTCTTGGAACCTTTGCTCTTGCCATGGCTTTTGCAGGAAACGATTTGGTGAATTTCATTGGTGTTCCATTGGCTGCATTGGCCTCTTACAAATCATGGAGCGAAAGTGGTATTCCTGCCTCTGAATATACTATGGAAGGTCTTGCCACCGCCGTGCAGACACCTACCTATCTTTTACTCTTTTCGGGTATCGTCATGGTCGTGACCCTATGGTTTTCTTCAAAAGCCAGAAATGTGGTTAAAACCAGCGTCGACCTGTCCAGACAAGATGAGGGCGATGAACGATTTCAACCGAACTTTCTATCTCGTCAGATCGTGAAGTTTACCATTAAAGCATCCGAAAACGTGGTTTCACTAATTCCTGCTTCTGTTTTAAAGAAAATGGACACTCAGTTTGAAAAACCATATGTGTACGTACCCAAGAGCCGTATTCAAGACTTGCCTGCGTTCGATTATGTTCGTGCAGCGGTAAACCTTATGGTTGCCAGTGTATTGATATCGATGGCCACATCAATGAAATTGCCGCTTTCTACTACATACGTAACCTTTATGGTTGCTATGGGAAGCTCTTTGGCCGACCGGGCTTGGGGCCCCGAAAGTGCCGTTTATAGGGTCGCTGGCGTTCTAAATGTAATAGGAGGATGGTTCTTTACCGCTATTAGCGCCTTTACGGCCGCTGCCTTAATTGCCTACATTATTCATCTTGGTGGTATTTGGGCAACAGGAGCTCTTCTGATTATAGCATTCTTATTGATTGGGAAAAACTACCTCTCCCATTCCAAAAAGATGAAGGAAACCAAATTGGAAGAAAAGCTTGAAAAAGCTGAAAGTAATTCCATTATCGGCGTTATTGAAGAAAGCTCGACCAATATTGCCTTGGCAATCAACAGAGCCAATAAAATATACACTCAAAGTATCGATGGTCTGGCGAAGCATGATATCGACACCCTAAAGAAGAGCAAGAAAGGCATTGCCAAATTGGACAAAGAAGTTGAAGGCCTACGTGACAACATATTCTATTTTATCAAAAATTTAGATGAGTCAAGCGTTGGCACCAGTAACTTCTACATCACCGTACTAAGCTATTTACAAGATATGACCCAGTCGTTAGAGTACATTGCGAAGGCCGGGTATAAACACGTTCATAACAACCATAAGAAACTACGTTTCAATCAAATCAAAGACTTAAAGGAAACCGACGGTTACATCGAAGATCTTTTTAGTGAAATCAAAAAGATTTTTGAAACCAAAGATTTTTTAAAGCTTACTGAACTCATCGTTACCAAGCAAGAGCTTTTTCAAAAGTTGGATCTTAAGATTCAAAAGCAGGTAGAGAGAACGAGAGCCGATGAGTCGAGTCCGAAAAACACAGCTCTTTACTTCAGTCTGCTGCTAGAGACCAAAGATTTATTAGTGGCCACCATGAATCTATTGGAAACATACGATCAACACGCCAATGTAAAGGTTTAAATTTCAGCTAACTACTCGATGAAATTCATATAAGTAGTAATTTTTTTAACTCCCGAACCGTTCGTCGAAAAAAATACAAGTTTTACAGCTTGACAAACGTTACAAAGTAAGACCAAAATCTTACCGTAATGCGTAATTCAATCTGTAGCATCCTATTCACTGGATGTATACTCATCTTTTCGGCATGTGAAAAAGACCAGCCCGAACCGGAAAACGAAGAACTTTCTACAAACTTAGATAGCAGTGCCAAAAGTGGTGCCCTCCAGTTGTATAATGATTTTTATGTAGCTTCCACGAACGATACCAACGATGTTGCGTGGACAGGAAATGTGTCATCTTGTACTCCGGGCACGGTACCACAAGAGACCCAAAATAAAATTCTTCAGCGAATCAACTATTACCGACATGCGGTAGGTTTGCCCCCTTTAGAGAATGTAGATACCGATAAAAGCGGCCAGGCCCAACAGGCGGCGTTAATGATGCATGCCAATAATTCTTTAAACCATTTTCCGCCTTCTAATTGGAGCTGCTATACCGAAGACGGTAGCACGGCAGCGGCCAACTCTTTGCTTACCTCAGCGCAAGGGGCGGCAGCAGTTGTATCGTATATACGCGACCACGGTGCAGCGAACGGCCCGGTCGGCCATAGAAGATGGCTGCTATGGCCAAGGCTCAACGAAATAGGCATCGGCAATACCAGTCAGTACAATGCTCTTTGGGTCATTGGAAACCCAGGGCCAAGGCCACAAGACACCCCAGAGTTTATTGCATGGCCTCCAGAAGGTTTTATACCCAATCAAGTCGTTTACCCAAGATGGTCGTTTTCTATTGCTTCCGCTGATTTTAATAATACCGAGATAAGCATGAGGTACAAAAATGGCGAATCAATCAGTGTACAACAAGAAGAATTAGATAGTAATTATGGGGATGCAACTATTGTTTGGGTACCCAATATCAACACCAACACTTTAGTGGAAGATACGGTTATTGAAGTCACTGTGCGTTCTGTTGGAATCAATGGGGTGAATCAAGATTTCGATTATGAAGTCATCTTATTCGACCCGACAGCTAACTAACGGTAAAAATTCATTTCATCTAAATAAACCCATACCGGTTCGGGTAACAGAGGTCTTATATTTTTACCCTCGTTATGCGCTTTTCTAATAAAGGTTGAAGAAATTTCCATGATAGGTGCGTTCACCCTATGTATTTTAGGGTGACCCTCAAACTGGTGCTCTATCTTACCTTCCGATAGGCGTGGGTAAACAAATATTTCATGGTTCTCTAGAATAACCTCAAAGTTTCTCCACTTGTGAAATCCCTTAAGGTTATCTTCTCCCATTATTAAACTAAAGGAGTACCTATCACCGTACTTCTCGTCTAAATGAACCAATGTATTAATCGTATAATTTGGTTCGGGCAAATCAAACTCAATCTTGCTAGGTTGTAATTTCGGATAATCTTTTGTTGCGAGGTAAACCATCTCATACCGATGGTTATTGGCAAGTAGATTCTTTTTCTTTTTAAAAGGACTCACGGGAGTTACCACAAACCAAATCTCATCGAGGTCGCTATATTCGGCCATATGGTTGGCAATAACCAAATGCCCGATATGAATAGGGTTGAATGTTCCGAAATAGAGGCCAACCTTTTTCATTGAATATGTTATTCTGGTTGATCTTTGATAAAATCAGTCACTAATTCATAGGCCTCTTGCAACGCGGTATCTAAATCATAGTTTTTTATGATTTTATCGAACTGCGGCGCCGTCGCCAACTCTACCGAAGCTTTGGCTATTCTCATGTTGATTTTATCATCGCTCTCTGTACTTCTTTTCTTTAGGCGAATCTTTAGTTCATCAACACTCGGAGGTTTTACAAAGACCGCCAAGGTAACGTCAGGAAACTTTCTTTTGATGCGTAGCCCACCTGCCACGTCGATATCAAAAATCACGTTCTTACCTTCGGCCCACAATCGTTCGATTTCTGTTTTAAGGGTGCCATAAAAATTATCACGATACACCTCTTCCCACTCTAAAAAATCATCATTCCTGATATGGTTTTTAAATTCGGATATAGACATGAAATAGTAATGCTCGCCATGCTTCTCTTTCACCCTTCGCGGCCTTGAGGTCGCCGATACCGAAAACGCAAGGTTAAGTTCCGGCTTGCCCAGCAAGTGCCTTACTATTGTTGTTTTACCACTACCCGAAGGTGCCGAGAAAATAATTAGTTTACCTCCTTCCATCAGTCAATAAGTTGGTGTACCTACAGTACGTTAAGCATTTGTTCTTTGATTTTTTCGAGCTCGTCTTTCATTTGCACCACCAATTGCTGCATAGGCGAATAGTTGGCCTTTGAGCCTATAGTATTGATTTCCCTTCCTATCTCTTGAGAAATGAACCCTAATTTTTTTCCGTTTGAATCAGAAGTCCCTAACGTTTCGGAAAAATATTTCAGGTGGTTCGCCAAGCGCACCTTTTCTTCAGTTATATCGTACTTTTCAAGATAATAGATCAATTCTTGCTCGAACCTATTCGCATCGACATCGGCCTTGATGTCAGAAACAGCTTTGTTCAACCTTTCCCTGACCTCTTTTTGGCGATCTGGGTCCATGGTCTCAACTCTTTTCAAAAGGTTTTGTAAGTTTTCGATTCTCATCAAAAAATCACGCTCAAGAACCTCTCCTTCTTCGGTTCTAAATTTATTGATTTCCTTTAAAGCTTCTGAAACTGCCGTCTGAATATGACCGAACTCTTCTTCATCAATATCTTCTCTTTCGGTTTTTAGGGCATCGGGCATTCGTAGCGCCATATCCAATAATTTAAGCTCGTCTCCCCCGGCAATCGACCTTAATTGGTTCATGTAGTTTTTAACGGCCAGCTCATTGACTTCAGCAGATGTTTCATCACCTGTAAACTCAACATACAAACCAAAATCGACCTTACCCCTTGAAAGCGAACTGGCAATCGTTTTTCGTAGCTCTAGTTCCTTTTCGCGGTATGCGGATGGCATTCGGGCGTTAAGGTCAAGACTTTTGCTGTTCAGCGATTTTAATTCTACCGTAATTTTCTTTGTTGGAAGTTGGATCACATGCTTGCCAAAACCGGTCATCGATTGAATCATAGGAAATATAAAATTTTGCCAAAGGTAACTGAAAATACGGGAAGTCGCCTATATGTGAAAGAATGAGCCCAGAAAGAAGATTTAGGAAACATTTTTACATAAAAAAAGCCGCTGAATATTCAGCGGCTTTTCTCGAACCTAATTTTTAAAGTTCGCGTATCTTAATGTTTTTAAAGGCAACCTGGTTACCATGGTCTTGAACGCCAATTTTTCCTGAAACGTATTTCCCGAAATGTTCCCAATTCGCGAACTTCGATTTAGAAACCATTACATTCCACATTTCGTTTCCAACAGGAAACTCCACTGTTTTCTTACCGTTAAGCTCAACGCTTCCTTTTTGTTCTTTATGGTTTACGGTAATTACCATCGTATTCCATTCTCCCGCAGGGTTGGTTACATCTTCGGTTGGATCGACCATATCGTACAAAGCTCCTGCTTGATGAGAAAGCCCGTTCTTAGCATCTGGGTGCTTCTCATTATCGATTACCTGAACCTCAGGACCTGACTCATAGGGTTTTCCTAACCCCGCTTCTTCATTGATTCCCCAGAAAACGCCGCTATTGCCTCCTTCAGAAATTTTCCAATCTAAAGAAAGAACAAAATCGGTGTATTCCTTTTCGGTAACCAAGTCGAATATTTGGCCTCGTTCCCTTTTTTCTGGTGGATAAAACACCATAGCACCATCTTCGATCTTCCAGTTGTCTGAAATATCATCTTTCATGTATTCTTTCCATCCGTCGAATGACTTTCCATCGAATAGAACCGTCCATTCCGATTCTGAAGTCTCTGTTTTTGCCTCTGCCATGGTCGGTGTTTCTTCTGCTACAGTTTTCTCGGCTTTTTCTTTACATGCAAATGCCATTAATGCACAACATGCCATTAGGGTTAGTTTTCTCATTAGAGTTTTTGGATTTATTTGTTGTTTGAATATACTTGAATAATTAAGGGGCTTTAGCAGCCCCCAAATTTACGATCCCAATATTTTTTTTAGCATGCCTTTGTCGATTTCGGCACCCGCAAAATCATCAAAAGTCTTTTCGGTCGCTTCGATGATATGATCTTGTATGAATTTTGCGCCTTCCCTCGCCCCTTGCTCCGGGCTCTTAATACAACATTCCCATTCCATTACGGCCCAAACATCGCAGCCATATTGGGTCAACTTTGAAAATATAGTCTTAAAGTCTATCTGGCCATCGCCAAGCGAACGATATCTACCGGCTCTCTGCCCCCAATCGTTATAGCCACCGAACGCACCTTTTTTACCCGTTGGGTTGAATTCTGAATCCTTTACATGAAAAGATTTAATGAACTCGTGATAATGGTCGATATAAGTAATATAATCTAGCTGCTGAAGTACGAAGTGACTTGGATCATAGAGAATGTTCACTCTTTTGTGATTACCCGTGGCCTCTAAAAACCGCTCAAAAGTATCGCCATCATGTAAATCTTCACCTGGGTGTATTTCATAACAAACATCAACACCTTCTTCATCAAAATGGTTCAATATGGGCATCCATCTTTTGGCAAGCTCCTCAAAACCCATTTCTACCAAACCGGCAGGTCGCTGCGGCCATGGGTGCCATGTATGCCAAAGTAACGCTCCAGAAAAAGTAGCGTGCGCCTTAAGGCCCAATCTTCTACTTGCAGTCGCCGCCTTTTTGACCACGTCAACCGCCCATTCTGTTCTCGCCTTAGGGTTGTTCTTTACCGAATCAGGCGCAAAATTATCGAACATAAGATCGTACGCCGGATGAACGGCAACCAACTGACCTTGCAAGTGTGTTGAAAGTTCTGTAATCTCAAGACCGTAAGAGTTTACTTTTCCCTTTAGTTCATCACAGTAATCTTGGCTTTCTGCAGCCTTATCGATATCGATAAGAAATTTCTCCCAAGTAGGTATCTGTATACCTTTATAGCCTAAATCTGAGGCCCACTTGCACATACCATCCAGAGTATTGAACGGTGCCTTACTGTCTACGAATTGGGCCAAAAACACGGCCGGTCCTTTGATTGTTTTCATTTTCTAGTGTATTTGTTCTATTCTGCCGGCTTACCTCAACCCATTGAAAGTTTGATAATAAGCCCTATATTTAATTCTGTATTTCGCCTATTTTTTTACAAAAATTGGGAAGTCATAAATATAGGGAATCCGAGAGTATATACATAGAATTATGCCCATGAATGGTCTAATGTCAATTAGGGCTTACAAGCCAATATAAGAGGTGGTAAAATAAAAGTCTTTATATGAGTTGTTTACATACGCCTCAAATAAAGCCCTCTGGGCCACGTAACTAAAAAAACTTTCGATTCATCTATAAACCGATATTTATTAAGCTTTAAAACGTAAATTGTTTTGATAGCCTTACACGGTTATATTTAATTTTGCATTCTATGGAAAATGCTTCGGCACGAAATCTTTGGGGCGATTATTTAGACAAGCATTTGGAGTACGCCTTCAACGAAGCCCCCAAGGTGGTACACTTCTGCCATAACCAATTAGATGCCAATGAATGTGCATCTTTAGTGAAAAAAGGAATTAAGAAAGCGACATCACCCTCTCTTTTAGGCCTTCAATATAGAAAAGAAGCCTTACCTAAAATTGGCGATTTTATGATTGTAACCGATTGGGAAGGTCAAGCTCAATGCCTTGTGAGAACCACTTCTGTAAGCCTTAGACCATTCTTTAGTATTGATGAAGCCTACGCCCGTATTGAAGGTGAGGGTGATCAAAGTCTAGCATATTGGCGCAAGGTTCATTGGGATTACTATACCAAAGAGTTGTCGGAATATGGCAGAAAGCCCAATGAGAGCATGATTGTAGTATGCCAAGAATTCGAGAAGGTTTTCGACCGTTAGTTATTGAAGTTGGCCCGTTTCTGCATCTAAAATTCCATATACCGCATCTCTATCATCATTTTCCGGAGTAGCCTGAACGCTGCCTATAAAAACTATCTGCCCGTTAACCATTTGAAAGCTGGTCAAATTCTCGTTGCTTCTTGGCCCGTAGAAATAATCCCAGTCCATAGTATCATCACTATTTACTCTTGATATTGCCAATTCACTTCTAACACTGTAGCCACCGATGATGATATCGTTATCTACTACAATGGCATCTACGACGGCCCAATAATCATCGAACAGCAATCGCTCTACTTGCTCTCCGTCTTCCTGTTTCAATTTCATAAATAGGCCTTGGGGTACTTGACCCGTACTAGCGCTTTCTTCCCTTCCTATGCAACCGAATAGAAGCAGTTCATCACCTACATGCATCATTTTATTAATGTAATGATTCGCTGAAAAATCTGCTTTTATGTTTTCAAATTTCTGTTCCCATAGAGTCTGCCCATTCTCGGCACCAAGCTTGAATATATTTAAAGTATCGTGTAAATTACTATCGCCCTCTTTAGTAGTGTTGGTGAAATACAGGCTATCACCACTCCAATACCCCTTCGAATTTAGTGAAGAGTTAAACGTTCGGTGCCAAATTTCTTCAAAATTGTAATCTATCGCCGCTATAGTGGTTTGATTGCCAAAAAAGTCGATGGTCACATAAAGGGCGGCATCAGTGACCGTAACAGAGGTTGCTCTGCCATTTAAATCGAGAATCTCCATATAGCCACCAAAAAGGTAACTCTTCAACACTTCACCTTTGTCGTTCATGTTTTGAATTACAGGAAAAGAACCTCCCATCACGAAACGCCTACCGACCAATAAAAAGGTGCCATCAGGCAAGGATACCACCTGAGATACGTCGAACCCTCCTTCAATTTCAACCACTATCTCTTCTATTAATTCGAGTTCAGGGCTCAACTTGCGTATGGCCAGGTCATTTTCGAGACGGTCGATGGTTTCATTAATCTTCTCAAAGCCTATAAAACCTTCACTGGTAGTATGTAGACTGACCCCCATATCGTACTCTTTCTCATTACCGAAGAATTGAAGGCCAATTTGCGGTTCTTCTTCTACAACCGGATCGGGGTCTTGTTGTTCCTTTGGGTTTTCATTACCGGAAGGTGTATCATCTTTAGAACATGAAACGAAAAATAAGGCTAGAACAAGAAGCAGGGGAAGTTTACGCATAATGAAATATTAGGGTAACATAACGGCCGAGAACCTTGTAATATTTTGCCCAGAATTTAGCGAAGTAGGGGTGTGCCAAGAAAAAATCCCCAAAACCTTTCGGTTTCAGGGATTTACAAATTTCAAATTTTTAAGAGTAAAAACTAGTTCTCAAGTTCTACCCAAGTATTACCGTTTTTATTCGATTCTACGGTAGCCTCAATGAAGTTCATACCCCTAACACCATCTTTCATGGTCGGGTAACCACCATTGTTTTGCTCTTCCCCACGAATGGCACGTGCCACACCTAAGTAGATATTGGCCATTGAATCAAAGATACCTTCTGGGTGACCTGCCGGCAACTTAGTGCCGTCTAGCGAAAACTCACTGTTATAGGCATGCCCTGGCTTATATATCTTGGTAGGCTCGGTATCGCTCATCATGTAAAGGAAATTTGGCTTCTCTTGCTCCCATCTAAAAGATGCCTTTTCACCATAAATGGCAATGGCAAGGCCATTCTCTTCTCCGGTTGCAACTTGACTACCTCTAATCACACCTTTTACATGGTCTCCCATTCTAATAAGAACAGTACCATCAACATCCATTTGATTATCTTCATACAAGTAGTTGAAATCGCATAATAGCGATTTAACCTCTAGACCAGTAGTGTATTCTACCAAGTTAAAGGCGTGAACCCCTATATCGCCCATACAAGAACTGATACCAGCTTTCTTAGGGTCAAGTCGCCAAACACTAGATCTTTTTTCTTTGTCATGAATGATTGGATTGATCCAACCTTGGTAATAGCGAGCATCTACCTTGTGTATTTTACCCAAAGCACCCGCCTTTATCATTTCTCTCATCTGACGTACCATTGGGTAGCCAGTATAGGTATGGGTCAAAGCAAAAACTGCCCCTGATTTTTGATGCGCCTCTTGCAAGACTTTAGCTTCTTCTAGCGTGGTAGTCATCGGCTTCTCACAAATCACATGAAAACCATTGTCCAACAATTTTTTGGCCATAGGAAAATGCAAGAAATTAGGCGTAAGAACCGAACAGACCTGTATTCTCTCATCCTCAGGCAATTTCAATTCTTCTTCCACCATCGTATCAAAATCTTTGTAGATACGGTCGGTAGGAACATCAATTTCTTTGGCAAAGGCCATATTTTGTTCAAAGTCGGGGTTAAAAACTGCCCCTACAATTTGGTAGTTGTCATTTATGTGAGAAGCTACACGGTGTAAAACCCCGATAAGGGAATCACCGCCGCCTCCAAGTATTCCTAATCTGATTTTCTTTGGCATTGTAATCCTATTTAAATAATTGAAAAGTGAATTTTGAATTAAGGGTAACAATTTACTAAAATAGCTACGATTTATAGGCTATTTTTTCATTTTTGAACAGCAAAAGAAACAAAACCATGACCAAGAAAGCGAATGCCGCAGGGTAGATCCAAATGGTTTGCCAATCGTGACCGGTTTCCTCAAGAATAAAGGAATCGGTTATCTTTCCGGCTACCCAAAAACCAATAAGCATTCCACAACCATAAGTGGCCAGGGTAATGAGACCTTGCGCAGCACTTTTGTAGGCTGCCCCAGCTTTACTATCAGTGTAAATTTGGCCAGAAACAAAGAAGAAATCATAACAAATACCGTGCAGGGCAATGCCCAATAAAAGAATATAGGTTTCCTCCCCTCCGCTTGCGATAGCAAAAAACATGTATCGCAATGCCCAGGCAAGCATAGCGGCCATTATGGTCATCTTAAAGCCAAATCGTTTGAAGAAATAGGGTAACAGCAGTAAAAACAAAACTTCCGATACTTGGCCAACCGTCATTTTACCCGCAGGATTCGAAACACCAATCTCCCCTAGAAACTGACCGGCATGCTGGTAATAAAAAGCCAAGGGTATGCATATAAGAACCGATGCCAAAAAGAAAACAAGAAAGTTTCTATCTTTTAATAACGAAAGTGCATCCAACCCCAACATTTGTGTCACAGAGACTTTTTCCGATTTGTTCGCCTTCGGTGGCGTTTTAGGCAATGTAAAACTAAAAACACCCAAGATGGCGGATGAAATAGAAGCCATTAAAAATGTATTTCTCAAAAGTCCCTCTGAAATACCAGCTTGTGAATCCCAATTTAGAATACTGATAAGAATACCTGCGACTATCCATCCGGCAGTACCGAACACACGAACGAAAGAAAACTCTTTCGCCGGGTCTTTCATTTGCCCGAAAGATACCGAATTGACCAAAGCCAAGGTTGACATATACATAACCATATAGGCCAACAAGTAGGGAAAAAAACCGCCAAAATCAGTGGCTTGGTAAAGCAAGTACATTAATACGGCGCCCAATAAGTGCAGAAAGCCCAGAATTCGCTCAGCATTAAAAAACCTATCGGCTATCAAACCTATAATAAACGGTGAAAGTATAGCGCCCCACGATTGTGTCGAATAGGCCATAGCAATCTCACCGCCATTAGAGCCCAATGTGTTGGGCAAATAAATACCTAGGGTAACGAACCAACTGCCCCAAACGAAAAATTCAAGAAACATCATTACCGAAAGTTGAACTCGAATTTTCGCACCCATCAATTATCGCTTGTAAAAAATATAATCGGAGACCAAGGGCTCGATTCCATTCTGCCTAAAATCCATGGCTATCTGCCCTCTATGATGTGCCGAATGATTTATAATATGAAACAGAACGTCTTGAATGGTATTGGTGAACAACCTGCCTTCTGAGTTCTCATAGTCAATTCGCTTTTCAAAATTCTCTGTTTCAGAGGTTATATCGAAAGAAGCGCGTTGGTTCTCGTAGTGAATTTCGCTCCAATTCGAAATTTCGTGTACTTGAAAAACGGTATACAGACTTTTCTCTTGGCGCAATCTAGCGTTCCAAATATGGTGGGCGTTAAGCACATGACTGAATAGACCGATACTCTTCTCCGGTACTGTATCTAGAGAATCGCAATATTCAATTAACTTCTTGTTACAAAAGTAATTGTAATCGAAAAGCTGGTTAAAAAATGATTTCACTTAGGTATGGTCGATTGGTTTTCTGCTTTTTAACCTAATTTTTTGGCAGCATCTAAAAGCAGCTCTTTGGTAGCCAAGATACCTGCCTCTTCATCTAGTTCACTGCCTTCATATTCAACACCGATAAAACCTGTATAGCCATGATCTTTTACGATTTTCAACATCTTGGCATAATCTATTTCGGTCTCATTGCCGTCTTCATCAAAGTTATGTGATTTTGCGCTTACGGCCTTTGCATAAGGCATTAATTCTTCAACACCTTTATAAATGTCGTACATCTCTTCACAATCCCAAGTGCCTTCTTTGCGCTTGATACAGAAATTGCCAAAATCAGGCAGCGTTCCACAATTGTCCATATCCACCTTTTTCATCACCTCGGCATGCAGTGCTCCATTAGATGATAGTCCACCATGGTTTTCGACCAGAACATTGATGTTTTTTGTTTTTGCGTAAGTGCTCAATTTGGTAAGACCATCTACTGAGTTCTGAATCCACTCATCTGGGTCATTGCTACCGTTCAAGTTTACCCTAACCGCATGGCAGCCCATCGCAGCAGCGGCATCGACCCACTTTTTATGCTTTTCTATGGTCTCGTTTCGCTCGTTCTCATCGCTCACGGCCAGATTACCTTGCCCATCTATCATGATAAGTACGTTCTCGAGCCCGTATTTTTCTGCCTCGGCATTCGATTTTTCAACGAAAGCCGCCATGGCCTCTTCTGAATATCCTGCTTCTTCAAGTTCAGGATTATATAATTGGCTCACATATTCTAAACCGGTAAAGCCCCAGTTCTTAGCTTTTTCGGCAAATGTGTACGGATCCACTTTGTCTTCACGAATCATTTTATGTATTGACCATTGTGCCAATGACAGTTTAAAAAACGGTGCAGCCGCCTCATTCTCGGTAGTAATGGCTTCTTCGGTGCCCTCTTCTTTTTTCTTGGTTTCTTTACAAGCATAAATGCCCATGATAGAAAGTGCTGCACCAGCCCTTGAGCTGTTTACGATAAACTTACGTCTTTTCATTTGTTAGGATTAGATAATTGTATTTGAAGGATTTGGAGCTTGTTCGCCATCGAATATGCGAAACTATTAAGGTATACAGCGAATAAATGTAGAAAATTAATTTAATATTTAATAAATTTAGGGACTAAACAATTTCGTAAATGAGCAAATTTTATTACAACGAAGAGCAAGAATCTTACGATGCCATTGTAGTAGGTACTGGAATCAGTGGAGGCTGGGCCGCAAAAGAACTTTGCGAGAGTGGACTCAAAACGTTGGTTCTAGAACGTGGGAGAATGGTAAAACACGTTGAAGATTATGAGACCGCCAATAAAGACCCCTGGGATTTCCCCAATGGCGGTGTCGCCACCAAAGAGATTATCGAACAACAGCCGAAACAGCACAGAACTGGCTATACTACAAGCCAGGCCAGCCACATGTGGTTCGTAAACGATTTAGAACACCCCTATAACGAGACCAAGCGTTTTGATTGGATGCGCGGTTACCACGTAGGTGGTCGTTCTCTTCAATGGGGTAGACAAAGCTATCGTTGGAGTGATATTGATTTCGGAGCCAATGCCAGAGAAGGAGTTTCAATCGATTGGCCCGTGCGATATAAAGATATCGCGCCCTGGTACGCCAAGGTCGAAGATTTTATCGGAGTAAGTGGTGAGGCGCTGAACCTTGAGCAACTTCCGGACAGTAACTTTTTGCCTCCGATGGAGCTGAACTGTGTTGAGCAACATTTTCGTGAGCAGGTAGCCGACAAATTCGGCGGTCGTGTCGTTACCCCTGGTAGAACCGCGCACATAACAGGTGACAAGGCTTTTGAAGGAAGAACCAAATGTCAATTTAGAAACCGCTGTATTAGAGGGTGTCCTTTTGGCGCCTATTTCAGTAGCCTTTCATCAACGCTGCCTGCGGCAGAGGCCACTGGTAATTTAACCCTAAGACCAGATTCAATAGTTCACGAAGTAATTTACGACCCGGATACAAAGCGTGCCACCGGAGTAAAGATAATCGATAGGGTTACCAAAGAACATTACGAGTTCAAGGCCAAAGTTATATTTCTTTGTGCATCGGCAATCGCCTCTACCTCTATTTTGATGCAATCGAAGTCGGATCGCTTTCCTAACGGATTGGGTAATGACTCCGACCAATTGGGTAGAAATATTATGGACCACCATTTAGGTGTAGGTGCACGTGGAAATTTTGACGGTTTTGAAAACAAATATTATAAAGGAAGAAAGCCAAGCGGCTTTTACATTCCTAGGTTCAGAAACTTAGGAGGTGATTCAAATCGTGAATACAAGCGTGGCTTTGGCTATCAAGGTGGTGCCTCTAGAGGTAATTGGGAAGATACTGTAGCAGAGCTTTCTTATGGTGCCGACTTAAAAGAAGCTATCTTAAAACCAGGTGGTTGGTCGTTTGGAATGACCGGTTTTGGCGAAGTTCTACCTTATGAGGATAATAGGTTTACGCTTGACTATGAAAAGCTTGACCAATGGGGCTTACCTACAGTCACCTTTGATGCCGAATTCAAAGAAAATGAATGGAAAATGCGTGAAGACATGAAGCAATCAGCCGTAGATATGTTAGAAGCAGCGGGCATGAGAGATGTCGAGGCTTATGACAACCCTGGCGCTCTAGGTCTTGGAATTCACGAAATGGGCACGGCCCGAATGGGAAGAAGCAAAAAAACATCTGTTCTGAACGGTAACAACCAGATTCACGATGTACCCAATGTTTATGTAACCGATGGTTCTTTCATGACTTCTGCAAGTTGTGTGAACCCATCATTGACCTACATGGCCTTTACTGCTAGAGCGGTAGACCATGCGGTTAAAGAACTTAAAAAAGGAAATATATAATGGATAGGAGAAAAGCACTCAAAAATATGGGTTTGGCACTCGGTTATACCGTTGCCACTCCTACATTGATCAGTATCGTACAAAGCTGTAAACAAGAGACAGTTTTCGAATGGACTCCTGATTTCTTTGCAAAAGATGAAGGTGCGGTACTTACCAAATTGGTAGATATCATTTTGCCTAAGACCGATACCCCTTCTGCCTCTGAAAACCAAGTTCATCTATTTATTGACCGTTTTGCGGTAGAGGTGATGGACGAGAAGCAGCAAAATTTCATAAAAATGTCGATGGGCCGGTTTATGGAAAAAGCGCTTGCCGACTCTGGAAAAGAAAAGGCAGGTGAGTTGACAGCTGAAGAATTAGAGCCGGTACTTGCGGAAGCCCTAAAAGTTACGAAGGCCGATGAAGCTCAAAATTTTAAGGCCATTCAGCAATACCATGAGGCCATTGCCGAAGGAAAGGAACCTTTGTTAGATGATGGCATTTCCAGATTTGCCTTTGCCAATAATTTAAGGGGGCTTACCATTATGGCCTATAAAACTTCCGAATATGTAGGCGAGCAGTTAATGGCTTATCAACCAGTACCCGGGGAATATATTGCCTGTGGAGACGTACAGGAATTGACCGGCGGCAAGGCATGGTCTTTATAAATTTTAATTAGATAGATATCACAAGGGTCAAGGGTGTTGAAATCAATATCCTTGACCCTTTTTAACAACAACTTAATTCAACAAGAGAACCAAACTTATACTTAAATGAAAAGAAGAAATTTTATTCAAAAAACAGCATTGACGGGAAGCGCACTTACCATGGGAAGCTCGTTGGCATACGCTAGCAATAGCCTCGTCGAAAATGCCGCCCCTCATAAATTCAACCTTAAATATGCCCCTCACTTGGGTATGTTTAAAGAACTGGCCGGGGAAGACATCATTGATCAAATCAATTTTATGGCCGACCAAGGCTTTACCGCGTTTGAAGACAACGGAATGATGGGCAGAGATGTGGCTATGCAGACCAAAATGGGCGAGACCTTGGCCAAAAGAGGTATGACTATGGGCGTGTTTGTTGTTGATAAAGGCGGCAACATGGCCAACACTTTGGCCGCTGGCAAACAAGAACATCTCGATATTTTCTTAGATGGTTGCAAAAGAGCCGTAGAAGTGGCCAAAAGGGTCAATGCTAAATGGATGACCGTGGTGCCTGGTGGGTACGAAAGAAGATTACCTATTGGGGTACAAGATGGCAATGTAATAGAAGCCCTTAAGAGGGGAGCAGAAATACTGGAACCCCACGGTCTGGTCATGGTTTTAGAGCCCTTAAGCGATTCTCCCGACCTCTATTTGCAAAACTCCGATCAGACCTATATGATCTGTAAAGGCGTCGATAGCCCTTCGTGCAAAATACTATATGACATATACCACCTTCAAAAGACCGAAGGTCATTTGATTCACAACATGGATTTAACTTGGGATGAAATCGCCTACATTCAAATCGGTGATAACCCAGGGCGTAAAGAACCTACCACGGGAGAAATTAACTATAAAAATGTCTTTAAGTGGATTCACGAAAAGGGATTTGATGGTGTTCTGGGCATGGAACATGGCAACTCAAAATCTGGAAAAGCAGGTGAACAAGCCGTTATCGATGCCTACAAAGAAGTAGATGGTTTTATGTAAATATTATTTACACGTGTTATATGAGAGCGACCCTTAATAGGTCGCTCTTTTTTATTTGATTTCAAGTACTACCAAAATGTATACGTATTATGTGATTTTGTTTAAACCTGAAGAGAGGGCATTACATTAATTTTGTGTTTTTAGATGGGATAAATATTCCATCGGCAAAAAGTAGAGTTATGAGAGAAAAATTCAACCATTTCTAACTCTTAGTTGACCCGCTTTTAATTGGATGAAAAGAATTTTTAAAATAATAAAAAGAATGTTGGCAGTCTTAGGCATACTCGTGGGCATAATAGTATTAATCGGTATTCTCTTTATGAATTTGAGCCCTGAATTCGGCGGCAAACCTACTGAAGCGCAATTGGCAAAATATGCCAAATCTGCGAACTATAAAGAGGGCAAGTTTTTTAACTTGGGCAATGTAAAGACCGATATGAGTGCGGGCGATATGGCCAAAGCGATAGGCGGCATGTTCAAAAAGATACCCAATGCCCTGCCGGCAAAACCGCTTCCTGTAAAAGCAATAGACTCTAACGCTATTGTCAACTACAAGGGTGAAACTCGATTCATTTGGTTTGGTCACTCCGCCTTTTTATTACAGATGAACGGCAAGAATATATTGTTAGACCCTATGTTCGGTGATGTTCCTTCTCCGCATCCTTTGTTAGGTACTAAAAGATTTAGCGATGGCCTTCCTATAGCCATAGAAAAACTGCCTAAAATAGATGCGGTCATACTTTCACACGACCATTATGACCATCTCGATTATGGGTCCATCAAAAAATTGAAAGATAAGGTGGGGTACTTTTATACCCCATTGGGCGTAGGCAACCATCTAAAGAAATGGGGTGTTCCCGAAGATAATATTACCGAGCTGGATTGGTGGCAAGAGGTTAAAACGCCAGATTTCATTTTTACCAGTACACCTGCACAACACTTCTCTGGAAGAGGTTTTTCCGATAGGGATAAAACCCTTTGGAGTTCTTGGGTTATTCAAGCCAAAGGCGAGAAAATCTTCTTTAGCGGCGATAGCGGCTACGGACCGCATTTTAAAACCATTGGCGAAAAATTTGGAGGTTTTGATTTTGCAATGATCGAATGCGGGCAATACAACGAGCTTTGGTCAGAAATACATATGTTTCCCGAGCAAACGGCCCAAGTAGGCCTAGATATTAATGCCAAAACGATTATGCCAATTCATTGGGGTGCTTTTAAGTTGGCACAACACTCTTGGGTAGACCCTGTAGAAAGGGCAGTCAAAAAGGCTAAAGAATTGAACGTATCCATCATAACACCGCAAATTGGGGTGCCGACCGTTATAGATCAAAACCAGCCTATCTTAAATACTTGGTGGCAAACAGCGAATCGGTAACTTTATAGTCGTCTCAATAAAGAATATGACTCATCATACCTTTAATAGTATTTCTGGGTTTCACGAACATTTTGGCCTACCAGAGCCAGAAAACCCGCTATTTAGTATTGCGCACAGAGTGTTCTCTAATGAAACGATCAACTGCGACACCGCCCCACTGGAAGAACCCGTAAGTATAACAGCCAACTTTTATACCATCGGACTTAAAAATATCATTTCTGGCGAACTCATCTACGGCCGTACCAAATACGATTGTAGTAAAGGCACTTTACTGTTCACCGCCCCGGAACAAACCATTACTTATAAAGATTTGGTGGCAAGTTCAGAAAGTTATCACATTGCATTTCATAGAGACTATTTGAACGGTAGCGTATTGTTTGACAAAATTAAGCAGTACAATTATTTCAATTACTATGTAAACGAAGCGCTTCATCTTTCACCCAAGGAGGAGGAATTGATGAAATCAATTTTCAAGAGCATTCATTTAGAGTACCATAACAATCAAGACGAATTCAGTAAAGAAATAATTCTGTCGCATTTAGATACACTATTAAAGTATGCCGACCGGTTTTACAAAAGACAGTTTTTAAACCGAGAAGATATCAATAAGGCTCTATTTAGTCGTTTCACCAATATTCTTGAGACTTACTACGATGATAATCATTTTGAGAAAAAGGGCATTCCATCCGTAGAGCTTCTGGCCGAGCAATTAGGGGTAAGCCATCGGTACATGAGCGATACCATTAAGACGGAGACCGGAAAAACAGCCATTGACCAAATCAACCTCTTTTTGGTGGATCGGGCAAAGAACCTGCTTTTATCACCGAACATGAGCATTTCAGAAACCGCTTATAAACTTGGGTTTGAATATCCTCAATATTTCTCTCGCATCTTTAAAAAGAAAGAAGGGATAAGCCCAAAAGAGTATAGAGAGAAATTTAGTGTCAACTAGTATTTAAACAGGAACCAAAAAGCAACGATCTCAACAGCAATGATTAAGGTCGTAGACCATTGATTTTTTAATTATGCCGGAATCTCGGGCGTATTCAATCGGGCAATAGAAGCATTTATTTCTTCTTGGGAAAGTTCGTGACGAACAATCTTTCCCTCAAAATAATCATCATAAGCCTTCATATCAAAATTACCATGACCGCACAGATTAAAGAGAATGGTTTTAGAAACCCCTTCTTCTTTACATTTTTTGGCCTCGGCCACTACTGTGGCAATACCGTGAGTAGCTTCCGGTGCAGGTATAACACCTTCTGTTCTTGCAAAAAGAACACCGGCTTCAAAAACTTCTATATTATCATGGGCCACAGCCTCGATTAAATTATCCTTCAGCAATTGGCTTACAATGACCCCCGCGCCATGATATCTTAATCCACCTGCATGGATCGGTGCCGGAACGAAATCGTGACCCAATGTATACATGGGCAGCAAGGGTGTCATTCCTCCTGTGTCACCAAAATCATAACGGAAAACACCTCTGGTCAATTTAGGACATGAGGTGGGTTCGCTGGCGATGCAGCGAATCTTTTTGCCCTCCTCTAGATTCAGCCGTAAAAATGGAAAAGCCAATCCGGCGAAATTAGACCCTCCTCCAAATGGGGCCACCACTATATCTGGCATATCACCAGCCTTTTCCATTTGTTTGATGGCTTCCTGGCCTATTACGGTTTGGTGCAGTTTCACATGATTAAGAACACTTCCCAAGGCATATTTGGTATCATCGCGTTGTGCGGCCATCTCTACCGCTTCGCTAATGGCGATACCCAGGGAACCCGGACTATCAGGATTCTCTGCCAAGATTTTTCTACCCGCCTCGGTCAAGTCGGTCGGCGATGCAAACACATTGGCTCCCCAAGCATTCATCATTGATTTTCTATAGGGCTTGTGATGATACGATAGCTTAACCATATAGACATCGCACTCAATATTGAAGTGCTGGCAGGCAAAACTAAGAGCGCTTCCCCATTGCCCGGCACCCGTCTCGGTGGTAATGCGTTTTACACCTTCTAACTTGTTATAGTAGGCTTGTGGAACGGCCGTATTCGGTTTGTGCGAGCCTGAAGGGCTTACACCTTCGTACTTGTAATAAATCTTGGCGGGGGTATCCAGCGCTTTTTCTAAACCATACGCCCGATACAGAGGTGTTGGTCTCCATAGGGAATAAATATTTCTTACTTCATCAGGAATGGTAATCCATTTTTCGGTGCTTACCTCTTGTTCGATCAGCGCCATTGGAAAAAGTGGGGCCAATGCATCGGGACCAATCGGCTGCAATGTGCCGGGATGCAAAGGAGGCAATGGTTTATTGGGCATATCTGCCACAATATTGTACCAATTTTCGGGTATTTCGTTTTCGGAAAGGGTGAATTTTCTTGTCTTCATGAAGTGCAGAATTGATGTATCTCTTTAAAGATATAAAACAACTTCATCGGATGACAGCAAGCTCTTAGTTATTGGATAAAAAAGAGAAGTTTTTTGTGAAAAAAATCTAAATAAATGATTGAGCAAGAGCGAACAGCGTCGCATTGTGCTAAAATTATGTCAAAATGTTCATTTTAAGATACTTGACATCATCCTTTAGGTATATTTGTCACGTATATACGATACAATTCGGGGCGATGGATAAATACGTAACAATACTGATCATTTATATATTGGCATATCTCTTTTCTGCCATAGCACGACCGTATATTGAAAAATAGGAATAACGCATACCCCTTCCCCCTTAGCAGATAAAAACAAGAGCATAATGCACAAAAAAACCCTAGAACTTAATCTAGGGTTTGAATGCTTTTCAGTTTGTTAATTAAGAACCACACATTAAGCAGTCATCATCGGCCTGCCCTTCTTTAGCCCTAGCAATCATTTCTCTCATTTCTTCAGGTGTCAAAGGTTGTACATCAACTTCTTGCTGAGGCTCAGGTGTTGATTTGACTTCCATTGCAACGGCTGCCTCCGCTGATGGAGCCACCGCTTCTGCTTCTGCTGCTGCGGCCACACTGACCGGAGCGGCTTTCTTCTTGCTATTATCCAAAGTAAATTTAATGGCATCTACCGCGGCTTTGGTACGCAGGTAGTACATACCTGTTTTCAATCCGCTTTTCCACGCATAAAAATGCATTGAGGTAAGCTTAGCATAGTTGGCATTTTCCATGAACAGGTTCAATGATTGGCTTTGATCAATGAAATAACCTCTTTGACGGCTCATATCAATGATATCTTTCATGCTCAGCTCCCATACTGTTTTATAAAGATCTCTTATTTCTTGAGGAATGGTCTCAATATGCTGAATCGATCCGTTTGCACGCATTAGCTCTTGCTTCATGTTCTCATTCCATAAGCCCAACTCAACAAGGTCTTCAAGAAGGTGCTTGTTGACTACGATAAACTCACCAGAAAGTACCCTTCTGGTATAAATATTCGAGGTATATGGTTCGAAGCACTCATTGTTTCCTAAAATTTGAGATGTGGAAGCGGTAGGCATCGGTGCCACCAACAAAGAGTTACGAACACCGTTCTTCTGAACGTCTTTTCTAAGTTTTGCCCAATCCCATCTTCCGGATAGTTCTTCGTCTTTTATACCCCATAGATTGTGCTGAAACTCACCCTGGGAAATGGGCGACCCTTCGTATGAAGAGTACGTGCCCTCTTCTTTTGCCAACTCCATAGAAGCAGTAACCGACGCATAGTATAGCGTTTCAAATATTTCTTGGTTCAAATTTTTGGCTTCATCGCTTGTAAAAGGTAAACGGAGCATAATAAAGGTATCGGCCAAACCTTGAACCCCAAGCCCTACAGGACGATGACGCATGTTCGAGTTTTTAGCCTCCGGAACCGGATAATAATTTCTATCGATTACCCTGTTCAAGTTCCTGGTAACCCTTTTGGTTACTTTAAACAGTTCTTTATGGTCAAAGGCACCGTTCTTAACGAACATCGGTAAGGCAATGGATGCCAAGTTGCATACGGCAACCTCATCTGGCGCTGTATATTCTAAAATTTCTGTACATAGGTTGGAAGAACGAATGGTACCTAAATTCTTCTGATTGCTTTTTCGGTTGGCCGCATCTTTGTACAACATGTAAGGGGTACCGGTCTCAATTTGAGACTCAAGAATCTTTTCCCACAAATCACGGGCCTTCACCGTTTTACGCCCTTTGCCCTCTTTCTCATATTGGGTATAAAGCGCTTCGAATTCTTCACTGTGTGTAGTAAAAAGACCGGGGCACTCATTGGGGCACATCAACGTCCACTCTTCATTGGCCTCTACCCTTTTCATGAACAGGTCGGAAATCCACATCGCATAAAAAAGGTCTCTAGCCCTCATTTCTTCCTTACCATGGTTTTTCTTCAAATCAAGAAAATCATAGATATCGGCATGCCAAGGCTCCATATAAATAGCAAAGCTTCCTTTTCTTTTTCCACCTCCCTGATCCACATAACGGGCAGTATCGTTAAAAACTTTTAGCATGGGCACAATACCGTTCGAAGTACCGTTTGTGCCGGCTATATAAGAACCCGTAGCTCTAATATTATGTATAGAGAGACCGATGCCCCCGGCAGATTGGCTAATTTTAGCTGTTTGCTTTAATGTGTCGTAGATGCCATCGATACTGTCATCTTGCATTGCCAATAAAAAACAGGAAGACATTTGTGGTTTTGGCGTTCCTGAATTGAACAAGGTGGGCGTAGCATGAGTGAAGTATTTTTTAGACATCAACTCATAGGTTTCGATGGCCGCTTCAATATCGTTCAAGTGAATACCCACAGAAACCCTCATCAACATATGTTGAGGGCGTTCGGCGATTTTACCGTTTATCTTTAACAGGTACGATCTTTCTAAAGTCTTAAAACCAAAATAGTCGTAGCCAAAATCTCGGTTGTAAATAATCGTTGAATCTAGTCTGTCGCTATGCTCTGAAATAACATTGTACACCTCATCGGAAAGTAACGGTGCCTTTCTATTCGTACGCGGGTTGACATACTCGTACAAATCTTTCATGGTAGCCGAGAAAGATTTCTTGGTATTCTTGTGCAAGTTAGATACAGAGATTCTCGCAGCTAATTTGGCATAATCAGGGTGAGTCGTAGTCATCGTAGCAGCGATCTCAGCCGCTAAATTATCTAATTCAGAAGTAGTTACACCATCATACAGGCCTTCGATTACCCGCATCGCGACCTTCAAGGGATCTACAAGGCTGTTAAGGCCATAACACAATTTTCTAACTCTGGCCGTGATCTTATCGAACATGACCATTTCTTTTCTTCCGTCTCTTTTAACTACGTACATTTTGGCTACTTTTTAAAGATGAAACTAAATTAATGGGTCTTTTTCTGTTAAATTTTTTAACAATTTATATTTCGGGCGCAAAAACCCCTTTTCTCAAAGGGGCGCATGCAACAATTTTATAATGGGTCTAAAAATCTGCGTCGAAGCTGATTTTTTGAGAATCTTCGTCTTTGTCTTTGTTAAGAACACCTGCCTTTTGGTACTCTGAAACCCTTTTTTCAAAGAAATTGGTCTTTCCCTGTAGGGAAATCATATCCATAAAATCAAAAGGATTGGTGACATTATACACCTTATCGCAACCGAGTTCGACCAACAACCTATCGGTAACAAATTCTAAATATTGAGTCATCAATTTTGCGTTCATACCGATTAAGCTCACTGGTAAAGATTCGGTAATAAACTCTCTTTCTATGGTCAAAGCATTCGTTAGAATCTGAGTAATGCGCTCTTTAGAAACCTTATTGATCAGGTGCTTGTTATGAAGATGTACGGCAAAATCACAGTGCATGCCCTCATCTCTTGAAATCAATTCGTTCGAAAAGGTTAGACCTGGCATCAAGCCTCTCTTTTTCAACCAGAAAATAGAGCAAAAAGCCCCAGAAAAGAAAATACCTTCAACGGCAGCAAAAGCTATTAAGCGCTCTGCAAAGCTTGGAGACTCTATCCAGTTCAACGCCCAATCGGCTTTTTTCTTGATAGCAGGAAAGTTTTCAATGGCCTTGAACAACACATTCTTTTCTTTCTCATCCTTTACATAAGTATCGATTAAGAGTGAATACGTTTCAGAATGAATATTCTCCATCATAATCTGAAAACCGTAGAAAAATTTGGCTTCTGGGTATTGTACCTCGCTTACGAAGTTTTCGGCCAAATTTTCGTTCACTATACCATCTGAGGCAGCAAAAAACGCCAAGATATGTTTAATGAAATAATGTTCATCTTCATTTAACTTATTGTTCCAGTCGTTCAAATCTTCATGAAGATCGATTTCTTCCGCTGTCCAAAAACAGGCCTCACATTTTTTGTACCATTCCCAAAGATCATGATGTTGAATAGGAAAGATTACAAAGCGGTCGTCATTTTCTTCCAGAATAGGCTCTACAGCAGTGGACATATTTAAATTTTTTTAAAAAAATTGTGTGATGGGATGAACGGTTTCCCTCGTGACGGGTTAACAAAGATGAAAAAAAACCGCTGCTTTCAAGGGCGCTGGCGGCTATTTCTCTTATAAAGTTTTTAACACATATTGTTGAAATGTACCTTAACAGGTGATATACATTGCCCTTAGAGAATACGGGGGTTCACTAGAGAAAAGTCTGATAAAAAATTAAACCAAAAAGTATATTGAAAACATACTTTTTGGTTTATAAGCAACTAAACTCAACTAATACTATTTGGAAAGATTTTTTTCTAATCTTACGAGTCTTTCCTCTAAGGCCATTATACGTTCGGATTGAGTCTCAATTAGGGTTTGCTGTTCTTGAATGGCCTTGATCGCAATAACCGCAAAGGCACTATATTCTAACCCTAGCATGCCATCTTCATTGTTAGAAGATACGAGTTCAGGAAAAAGACCCTGTACCTCTTGTGCTATAAGACCTATGGTTCTATTTCTACTGATATCGGATTTGTAATAATAGGTTTTGGGCTTTAATTCTTTGACTTTGCCCAAAACGTTCTCTAGGAGTTCAATTTCTGATTTTAAACGTTTATCAGAACTTTGAACGTAAGCTCCATTGTTTGCATTTATAAACCCACGCAAAACTCCTCCATAATGAAACCTTAATCCAAAACCATGGGTTATATCCCAGTCATCATTGATTCCGTCACTAAACCGCAGGCCTGTACCAACTGCTTGTCCACCTTGATTAATATGGAGTTTGGCAGAAGGTGAAGTTGTACCTACACCAACATTATTATCATCTACAGTAAGTTTTGGATTACCTCTTGAGGTTAGGTGCAACCTACCGGAGGTATTGTTTCCCGTAGTACCCATTTCAATATCATTTACCCCGTTATCACTATACATGCCTACATATCCGATTCTACCGGATGGCTTGTTAAAGCGGATCCAACCATTGCCATCAGCGCGCGTTGATTCAATTAAGATGGGACTATCATTAATGGATACTATTTCAATTGGCGAACTTGGCGTCGCTGTACCGATACCTACATTTCCGGTATTAAAGTGAATATTAGTACCGTTCACAGACCACAAAGAACTGCCTCCGCCTGAACCCCCGATTACCAGATTTCCATTGGCGTCGGCTACCACGTTTCTTTGACCAACACCCGCCAAATCTCTTGACTTGATGGTACCATCAACATCAAATTTTTCTGTTGGGTTCGTAACCCCGACACCTATATTACCATTATATTTTATAGTAAATCTTTCCTGCAAGGTGCTACTTCCGTATGCGGCACCATCTTTGGTAAAAAAGCCTAAATCTCCCCTAAACTGAGCGCCGCCGGCCGTTTTGGTCTCAATTCTTGTTATAGCAGAATTTCCTGGGGAAGAATTAGAAATAAAATCGAGCCTTCCTATGGGTTGGTTGGTAGAACCTTGCCCGCCCTGTATTTCGACAGAAGCCAAGGCGTTATCTCCAGGGCTAGTACCGGTAGCAACCGTTAAATAAGTGCTTGCACCACTCTCTACTCCTGGAGCACTATTTCCGACACCAACACTTCCGCTATCAAAATAAATATCACTGCCATTTTCTTCCCAAAGAGAACTACCTCCTCCACCAATTTCATCGGTTCCAGCAATCCACTGGCCCAAAGCAGCATTCCACTTGGCCACCTGGCCATCAGCAGTTCCTTCCAAACCGGAAATATTAGCGCCATCTCCCACTAGAAGTCCGCTTTCTCCGGTAACATCTACGTAATTGCTTAAATCAATTGAACCAGCACCATCTTCGATGCTCAGTACGTCACCGGTCAAAATCAAACCTTGATTATCGGTATCTACCAGACCTCCCGCTGCCAGTTCTTCCAAGGCCGCCTGCGCATCAGTTGCCGCCAAACCCGTACCTGAATTGTTGAAAGGAACCTCTGCTGCTGTTTGGTCATCGGTTCCCCCTGGAGGGATAATTCCTGAAAGGTCAACGCCGGTACCGTCTGTAATATTCAAAACGGTTCCTGAAAGCGATAAATCTTGATTATCGGTGTCTACCAAGCCCCCCGCAGCAAGCTCTTCCAAGGCCGATTGCGTATCGGTAGCCACCAGACCTGTACCTGTATTGTTGAAAGGAACCTCTGCTGCCGTTTGGTCATCGGTTCCCCCTGGAGGAATAATCCCTGAAAGGTCAACACCGGTACCGTCTGATATCTCTAAGTTCGTACCGGTAAGAGTTAAATTCTGTAGTTCATTTGTTGGGTCTGCATCCGCATCGGCTCCTTCCCCTGCCGAAGCCAATTCATCTATCGCATCTTGAGCATTAACAGCGGTCAATCCAGATACTGTGTTGTCATAGGGTACTTCACCCGCATTCTGTTCAACTCCCCCACCGGCAAAGAATCGATTGTCTACATAGGTCTTTACCGCTCTTTGTGTTGGCAGTATACCATTGCTGTTCTCTGAAAGAGTTCCATTATCTGAAATCTCGTTTACTTGATTACCGGTGCTCAGGTTAAACCCTCCTTTGACCCGCAAATTATTCTGAATGGCAACCTCCCCTTCGTTCTTGTTTTCAATATCAGAACCATTGACCACCCATTGCTTGTCACCCGAAGCAATGGCATAGGGCACAGCCATCAGTTCGGTTGTACCTACCTCTACTCCGTTCATCGACACTGTCATAAAAGCCGCATTGCCCCAAGGTAGACTGGCGTAACTTCCATTAATTAGGTTTCCATCTCCAATTTGAAGATTAAAGACCCCGTTAGCATCGGTCTCTAATTGGTGCGTCTCTTCATAAACAACCGTTGCCGCCGAACTACCGAAACGAAGGGCGATTCCAATTTCAATATTTTCTTCTTCCAAAAGATTACCATCGGCACCTCTAGCAATACCTTGATAATTGATGTAATTTTTTTGAATCTCTTGGCCATACGATTTCATTGAAACAAAAAGAAAAATGGCCACCAACCACAAGAAGTAATTCTTTTTCATAATCTTCAGTTCTTTATAATTTTATATTCCTTTAAATTTTTACCCTTTACCAATAATTGAAGTATATAGACCCCCTTTGAAAGGTGGCTCAAATCAAGCTTTTGTTCTAATTGCCGACTCTCTACCGATTGATGTAGCACCCTTTGCGCGTTGACCCCAAAAACCTGCATGGCAAGAATTTCTTCTTCTCCTGTATAGATTGTTATTTGATCGATTACCGGATTTGGATAAACACGTATCTGAATATTTTCTTCATTTTCAACTGGAAGGGGAATAACCAAAATACCTTTGCCGACCCAAAACCCTTGGTCGATAGACGTGGGGCCGGCTATATAGCCTACAACGCTTTCGCCCAGGGTGTAATTAAGACTTTGACCGCCAAACGAAAGAAGTTCTCCCGCGCTGCCTATGACACTTCTTTCTATAGACTGGGCACACATGAAGTGAAATACTGAAACAGTAAGAGCCATGCATGTAAAAAGTGCTTTCATCTTTATCATGTTTTATCCTTAATGGCGAAAATCGATATAGGTTAACGTCGGTGAGACCTTTTCTTTTTATAGACGAACAATTCAATAGAGTCAAAGCTTATCTCTACCGCTTTTGAAAAGTCTCCTAAAAATCTGTTGATGCTGTACCCCAAAATCAAAATACCTTCAAGAATAAAAAGCACTACAGGATTGAAAGTTTGAACAAAGGCTAAAACGGGCTCGGCAAAAATGAATGCCGTATTCAAAAAAATAGCGAGCATTAGAATTAACGAAGTTTTCATATAGTTGGTTTTAAAGTTATTGTTAGACAAAAAATTCTTTGCGCATCAAAGGATACCGTTGTACACCTTAAAAAAAGCAAAGAGGTAGAACTTACTTACAACCCTGATTACAAGAATATTATATCCAACAGTAAGTTAGTCTAAGTTGGCAATTAGCGAAGTAAATTTGTATAGCTGGGCGCACTTCTTGTAGGAATTACATTTTTCGCCCTTTATGCATCGCCACCTTCCACAACAAAAGAAAAAGGCGCTCATTTAATGAACGCCTTAGGTTTTTTAAAACACTATCTTAAATGGTCTTGAACCATTCTTCATATTTCCTGCCTAAGAAAGGAGCTGGGTTTTCTTTACCGTTTATGGCATTCACCAAGGCAATAACCCACATATAAAAAAGAAAAAATATGCCGACAATGTTGATAAGCCACCCGATAATAGGTATGACACCGAAAATGGCCAAGGCAAATCCGGTAAGGCAAAGACCAATGGACTGTCGTATGTGGTAATGAGTATAAGAATGCTTTTTTTCATTGTTCATTACAAAGGCTATCATTAGACCGATTACAGTGATGTAACTTATAATTGCTATTCTTTTGGCATCTTCATTCACCCTATCACTTGCTTTTTCTTCGTTGAATTCTGTTTCTATTGTTTCCATTTTTTATCATTTATATTATTTCAAATTTTTTACTCTGCCAGTTCTACTAAAGCTTCTAGTTTTAATTGTTTCACCAGCTTCCAAGATTCCTCCGGGCCTATTTCATTACCAAAGAAAGTAACCAGAAATCGATTGCTGTATGAGAACATCAGTTGAGTACTATTCCTTTTTTTATAGTAGGTCTGCTGGGCCTTTACGCCACTAACCTCAACAGCTTTCCGGTGTTTTTGTTCATCTTCCTCCTCCATATCAAGATTGCCCAACATTCCATATCCTGCTGCCATCATACTTCCTGTAGGTCCGGCACCATCAACAATGGTAATCTTGACCTCTCGACCATTATCTTCGTTCTTAAAAACACCTTCTACAGAATTGACCTTGTACATACCTGCTTGCCCCGTTTTAAAGGCCGTTCTTTTCAGATCATCCAGTTCATGTGGCAACCAACTCTTTAGTTGCTCATGGGTCAAAGGTGTGGCCTCTTTTAGTTCTTCTATTTTAGATTCCATACTACTCACATCCTTAACTATTGATGTGGCATTCGAAAAGCCTGTTTTGGCCTTCTTTAGTTTCTCTTTGGCCTCACCCATACATGAAATGCTCAAAATGGCCAGTATAATCGGTATTACTATTTGTCTCATTTTCTTAGTTTTTTATTGCTGATTACAATCTTGCGCATCAATTTCAGCCTTGGCCTCTTTAATAGCTTGATCGATTTCTTGTCTACTAGCGGTAGGAACGCAATCATAAACATCGTTCAGCGCATCATAATAATCTTTGGCTGCGCTTTTATAATTGGCACAATTGGATGGTGTTGGGTCATGGCCATATGCTTGGGCGGCATTCGACCATGTCTCTAGCTCATCGGCATATTGAAGTGACCAATTGCCGCCGAAACAGGCACCCGCAGGGTTCAGTGGGCTGTCTTTATCACAAGAAAATAAAAAGACAAGGCTCATTAATACACATGCAACCAGTAGTTGGTTTTTAATTAGTAGCGTTTTCATATTATTTCATTTAAGATTTGTGCTGTTTTATTCACAGATATTTCCCTCTGTATTTTCATTAAAGGCTATATTATTCTGAGTAAGATCAGCACCAGCTCTGACTGAGATACCACAACCTCCACTCTTTTCAATGAGGCTGTTTTCAACCCTGAGTTTTCCTGATTTGAGGTAAACGGCAGTTTTATCACTACAGCAATACACATAGTTGGATCCTGCGCCACTTACTTCATTATATATCAATCGGTTATTCGAACTGTTGGTCTCTACATGAATACCCCGCCAAGTTCCTGCTGAATCGTCTAGCCCCATAAAAAGAATCTTTTTTTCGGAGGTGCCTGTGGCATTTAAATAACCATTATCATAAACCCCGAGCCCTGCGTTACTCTCGAATTCGAAGACGGTACCGGCCAAAATGTTCAATGGAGCGGTAATGTCAAGCACTTTGTTAGATTCTATTCTATACGGTACATCTAGAGCCCTGACCGTGGTAGTTTCAGTAATTCCATCAGAAACCAACAACACGTAATCCTTATCGTTACCTGTATAAGAGGAGTTTTCACCATCGAAATCATTTAAAAACTTCGAGCTAATTTTGACCGGAGCCTCTGAATGAGTGGTTATTGTATTGGCATGAAAAGCATCAAAAGTGAAATTTTGTAGGGCAACAATACCAAAGCCTTTTCCATTGCTTATGTTGGTATTCGTAAAACTGGCATTGCCTGACTTTAATAGAATGGAGGCTTTTTCATTGCAGCAGTAAACATAATCACCACCAGCATCGGAAATGTTTAAGTAATTGATTTGATTATTCTCACTGTACGTTTCTAAATGAAGGCCCCTCCAAGACCCACGTACCGAAGACAAACCTCTCATAATTACTGGGTTGTTATCCAGTCCACTTACTTTTAACCACCCACTATCGTAAACCCCAATACCACTACCTTCTTCAAAGGCAATTTCTACTCCCGGTTCAATGGTCAGGCCAGCAGTCACATCTAAAACACCATTCTCAATTAAATAAGGAACATTTTGTTTTTGCCATATGGTATTTGTCTTTAAATCTCCATTTTCTATAAAAACAAAATCATTTGTATTGCCACTGTAATCGGAACCCGTACTATCTAAATACCCTACGGATTCTGGAGCCAACTTTACGGGATAATCTAGATGACCTTCAATTCTTATATTACTATATGCGTCTAGTACCGTACTAGAATTTATATAAATACCCGAACCGCCCCCGTTTGAAAGTTGAAGGTTTTTTAAAGACACTTTTGCCCCTTTCAGAAATATACTGGCCGCTTGATTGCAGCAGTAAACGTAATTGGAAGCGGCATCTTCAATGTTAATGTATTCTAACTTATTGTTAACGGAGCGGGTTTCAATATGTACTCCACGCCACCAACCCTGAATATGGCTTGTGCCTGTAAAGGTAATCGGGTTGGTATCTCTACCTACCGCCGTTATAATTCCTTCATCATAGACCCCTAAACCTGCATTTTCTTTAAAGGCGATAACCACGCCCGGTTCAATGGTAAGAGCAGCGGTAATATCTACCACACATTCTACTAGGTAATCAATTTCAGCTGGGCCATTTACTAAAGTAGTTGTTTCGGTTATATCGCATGCCAAAACCTGGGTTTTTTCACTGACCCCCGGCTCTTCGGGCTTATATTGACCCTCACGAACCCATTTTTGTTCATTACCGGCGCCAGACGAACCTACATTTATACGCAGAGTATCATCTTGTTTAAATGTGATTACTGCGTTGTAATAGTTTCTATCGCTACCAAGCTCTTCATAGTTATAACTTTCAAAATCATACGGAGTAATTTCATTCCATTTCACCTCACCATTTTCAAAATCAGTTCCGCGTTTATCAATTATGGTACCCTTGTTGCCATCAACTTCTATCAACATGCCGTCATTTGTAGGGTTATTGCTTGCAATTCTTACCCAGGTGCCAATCAAACTGTCAATAGAGATTAGTTCTAGCGTTTCCTCTTCCTGAGGTGTACTCTCCATATCAATTGGGGTCTGGTTCTCAAGTTCACTTTTAGAACAAGCCATTATCAATAGCGTAACAAGTGAGATATACATTACATTTTTCGTTTTCATAATCTTATGTTTTTAAAGGTTTTACACTCTTTTGTTCCGAAATTTGAAAGAGGTAAACATCTGGCCCATAAATTTTTTTACATTTAAGATGTTTACCTATTGAATACCAAGGTACTAATGAGCGATAAGCAACTAATCAAACAGTTAAAGAATCGGGACAGGAATGCTTTGAAGGAAGTATATAATGACTATAGAAGGGAGTTCTTTAAGTTTGCCAATCGCTACGAAACTGACCAGAGTACGCTCGAAGATATTTTTCAAGATGCACTGATTGCACTTTATGAAAACGCACAGAACGGAAAACTTGACACGATTAAAAGCAGTTTGAAAACATACTTGTTCAGTATCGGTAAGTTTATGCTTTTTAAAAAATTCAGGGATTCTAAAGAAATTAATGTAGACGACGACTATGTTTTTGATCTAAAAGAAAAGTCAGTCATGCAGGAAGTTTTAGAAGATGAAGGGCCCAATGATAGGCAAAAGTGGCTAGTCGCCAATTTTAAGAAGTTAGGTGAAAAATGTAGGCAGATTCTAGAACTGTTTTATTTACAAGGGCTCAAGATTGAAGAAATCATGGCCGTGCAGGGATATGAAAATAAAAATGTCGTAAAAAGTCAGAAATCAAGGTGCCTCAAATCTTTGAAAGACTTAATTCAGCATAAAGATGGATAAGGAAGAACTGATCAACCGTTATTTTGAAAATTCGCTCACCCCGGAAGAACTTTCGGATTTGGAGCAATTGTATTCTTCCGACAAGGAATTTGCGGAACAGTTCGATTTTGAAAAGGAATTGAAATTGTCGCTAAAAAAAGAGGAACGACAAGAACTGAAGTCACTTTTTTCTGAATTATCGGATGAAAACCCTCTTTCGACCAAAGAATCAAAGACCATCAGAATGCGACCTTGGCTAATGGCCGCTTCCGTTGCGTTATTAGTCGGTATTAGCTCATGGTTAGTCATTTTCAACAATGGGAGCAGAAACCATGACGAATTATATCAAGACTATTTTGCCCCTTATGAAAATGTGGTTCACCCCATCGAACGCGGCCAACAGTTAGAAGACCTAAGAACCCAGGCTTTCATTGCCTATGAAAATCAAGACTACGAAAAGGCCCTGATGCTATTTAAAGAATTACATGACAAAAGCAATGACACCTACCTGAATTTCTATGAAGCCATTTCGTTAATGAAACTTGAGAAACATAAAGAGGCCGCCGATTTATTCTCAAATTATATTTCAACGAACGGAGAACTGAAAGACCGTGCCCAATGGTACTTGGCATTGTGCTATCTACGTTTGAACGAAACCGCAAAAAGTAAGGCGCTTTTAAAAGAGCTAATTACGAAGGGTGGTTTTAAAGCTAAAACGGCCAAAGAATTAATCGACGAACTTGAATAATCCACTTAGGCGATTAAACTATCATGACTTCCTTGTTTTTTTGAGTACCAAGAAAGCACCAAAAACTATCAATACTGCCATTACAGCCCATACCCAATAATTGATAGGATTGATAACTGGTGAGTTATTGCCCGAAACAGTGAAAGCTCCCCAATAATAGGGGTGTTTGAGGTAATCATCATCAAGAGATTTTAAATATTTGACTTTGGCCTGCCGCAACGCCTCACTCTTTGATTTGCCTTCACTTAATTCCTCATAAAAAGCACCCATAATTCCTATGCTGCTTCGGTCATTGATTTTCCATAAGGTATTCACTAGTGATTTCGCTCCGGCATAGTAGAACCCTTTTGATAAGCTCAACATGCCTTGCCCTTTTTGAAGTTTCCCAATACCTGTTTGGCAAGCACTTAATGTTACCATTTCTGCCGGAATATGGGCATCATAAAGGTCTTTGACGTACAATATGTTACTGCTCAGCGTGTCATTTTGTGTGAAAGCTAAATAGGAATAGTCCGGGTATGCATCATTGGCAGAGGCGTGGGTAGCCAAATGTATAAAACGATAGTCTGAGGCTTGAGATATGAAATTATTTAACGTAGCGGATTCGTTAGTTACGGCATTGGCCTTAAAATAAGTTTGTATTTCATGAACCTCATCATCATTGTAGAGCAATTGACCAAATTGTCTGCTATCAGCAGGCGCGCCATCAGCATCAAAAGCAGGTGCAAAAGCCAAAAGCTCGTTTTTAACCTCTGCACTCTTTGCCTCTAACTCTATCAAAGACGTTATCGAATTGCCATAAGAGATGCTTTTTTCATATACCAAATACTCCCCATTCTTCACAAGTAAATCAAATGGTAAATAATGTAATTCTGCATCGCTGATAACCGTTAGTTCGGTAGAAGTAATATCTTGAAGCGGCTTTTCAAGCAACGACTGATATAATTGCTCCCCGAGAACCTTAATATCCCTTAAGCCACGGTTCAGGTCTGGCTTTGAAATAAGCTCATAGAACTCCAGGACCTTGCTTCTGCTCTCTTGTGTAAATGGAAGTCTTAAAAACCGCTCTTCATTCTTTGTAAAAATTAGCACATAGGCGAAATCTTCGGCAAGGGTATACGAAATAAGGGTTTGATGACCTTTATATAATCGCTCTCTAATATCCTTCAGGGTAGTCGTTTCATTATTGTATTTTAAACGATGGTATTTAGGATGTTTGATTTTTAATGAATCTAAGAAACGGAAGTACTCATGTTTTGCCTGAAACAAAAGTTCTGAATAAACCGATTCATCATTAGTCTCAAAGAAATTTTTCTCAATTTGGCCTATCTCTGCTCTCAACCTGGTTTCCTTTTCAATAATATTTTTTGGCACCTCACCATACGCCGTAGCTTGGGCCCCGCGAAGAGCTTCCAGCAGTACAAAATCTTTATTCTTTTCACTAATGGTCAATGCCAGTTCAAGATATTCAGGTGACGGGCTAATCGAATAAGCCCCATAAGTGACCTCAAGCATTCTATCAAACATGGGATAAACCCTTTCGATCAACAGCTGTTTGTCAAGTTTGCTATCAAATTCATTCTTCAGTAAATCAAAGGTTTCCAATATTTTGTAATTCGTTCTCAAGGCCAACTCTAAATAAACATCATCATTAGAGATTTTGTACCCTAAGTTTAATAATTGAAGTTTTATATCGAGAAGTTTTAAATACTGGATTTTATTGAAAACCAGGGTCGGATCCGGATTAGCGTTCGGGTCCAAATCTTGAAGATGGCTGCCCGCCGACTTGTAGGCATTAACGATTATATTCAAACCTTGTTCATAATCACCCTGCTTTAAGGCCATTTTTGCCATTTTTGCCAGCACACCGGCAACGTCTTCATGGGGTTTGTTGCTCCGATAAGTTTTGAAACCATTTAAGGCGTTTTGGTAAAATCCCTCAGCTTTATTGTAGTCTTTCAATCCTGTAAAGACCTCCCCATAAAGTACACTTACTTCTTTTGAAAAAGTATTTTCGCCATCTATTAAGCCTTGATTGGAATTCAACACTTCAAGAGCCTCCGCATAATGATGTTGCTCTATCAAATTTTCGGAAAGCAGTATAAAAGTGGAAGTAAAATTATTCTTCTGTCGCGGGTCTTCTAATCTAGAACGGTAGAACTGTAAAGCCTCTTTTAACAATTGATTGGCCCATTCATACCTCCCCTGCACTTCATAAACCTGAGACAATAGCTTTTTGGTATTGAAAACCGTCGATTGCCATTCGGGAATGCTGTCTTGGTATGTTCTTACCCAATCGATATCTTTTTTAAAATAGATTTCGGCCTCTTCGTACTTGCCCGAATGGCGATAACAAAGGCCTAAATAGCTTAATAATGCCGAAATCATATCGATTTCAACTCGTGTTAGTTCAGCATCGGGTATAGACTTTAGTTTCTCGTAATAATCGTAAAAGTTGCTTTCAGCCAGACCATAGTTTTTCAACTTATATTGGTATGACCCTTTTTCGAAGAACAAATTGTCTTTAAAATAGAGCCCCATAGAAATGCTATCGATACCTGGGGTATTCTTGACCAACGAATCGGCACGGCGTATGTTCTGGCTTTGACCTTCCAAATCATAATAATTGTTATTGGCATTTAGCAAATAGGTAAGACCCAAAATTTCGGCTTCTTTGTCATTTTGCTGTTTGGCCAAGGCTATGACGATTTCATAGTAATGATAGGCACTATCTTTCTGGGTATAATGAAATTGAAGGGCCTTCTCAAAAGCCTGTTCAAGACTTTGAGCTTGAGATAGGGCCATGGTCAGAACCGAAAGAAGTAATATGGCGAACTTAATTTTTCTCATGCACAAAAGTCCTGAAGATATACTCTTCAGGACTTCCAGTTTTTTGGTATGGTTGAACAATTACTCTTTGAAAACCGGCAAATCTAAATATAGACTTTTATCGGCAATTCTTCCGTCGGGTCTTATTCGAAGTGTTCCTTTACCCTTCAATTCAGATTTTAGCAATAAGACTTTCATTCCTCCTTTTGTAGAGGAGATACCCGCACTCTTCCCAACGATTTTGTTCTTACTATCTAAAATCTCTATTCGAGTAGATTCCATTTCATCGGTTATTTGAATGCCCCCATATTCTGACAAGTTTATTTTAGGAACCCCACAATTCGTTTGAGGGTCTTCAAAACAGCCTCTTGGTGGTCTTGGAGGATACGGAACTTTGGGAAGTCTGATCATACTAATGCCAGCTTTAGAAGCTTCAATCGACGCCTCTTTCTTTTGAGCCGCCTCTAATTGTGGCAAAAGATGCTTTTTGCCAGCGCGAATAGCTTCGGTCAATGAGGCAATTTGATTACGAACCTTTAGCTGTTCAGCAATGGCAGCATGTTTAAATAATTCTGCTCCATTTAAATAATTGGTTTCTTGAACAGGGCTATAGGTCAAGTTGGCAGCGACCAACTCATCATTGGTTACTTCGGCAACATCACCTTTCGAACAGGCGATGGCGAAAGTCAGAAATATTACAATTACAGAAATAGTCATAGTTTTCATCATTTTCATTTTATTGGACTGGTTGTATTTAAGATTAAATAGTGCGTAAATATTGAAATTCGATTTATAAAGTCTACCATACAACAGTTCTTGTGTAAAATGCTTCGAACGCTGTATAGAAGGCTAATGTGCTTTTAAGTATTCCCTGTTTTTAAAATATAATGGCCGCTACGACCAGATTTGACGCTATTAAAAACATGGTCAGTAATATCAAGGTTATATACTCTTCTTCCTGAAAATCGGGCTCTTTTATCATCTCTAAAACATTTCACAAATTCACTGACCGTCCTCTTTCGATTGATCAAAATCGGTACTAGTGGTATCCTCAATAGAATTCTCCTTTTTGATGGAATCTTCATCCTCGTATGGACAATCTAATCCATACAGGCAATCAACAAATAATTCCTGCTCTTTAGAACATGCATTTAAGCAAAAGCTGATAAACAAATAAGCAGCTACAAATTTTAAAACTTTAGTTTTCATGACCTTACACTTTAATGGTTGTTATTCACTTTGAATTTAATTTTTTGCCCAATCAGTTGATGCCACATATGTAACCTTTTATAAAAGGTATGTAACACCCATGATTTAAGCTCTTTACCTTTATACAGGTTAGTACCTATTAAAGAGAGAGGTAAACATTTGATTGCAATAATTTTGAAAAAATGTTGCAGGTATTGGATCTACAAGTGGTTCTATTTAGTAGTATTAGGAAAGGTATTCGGCAGGCGTTTTGCCATAGGCCTCTTTAAAGCATTTGATAAAATAAGAAGGTGTATTAAACCCGACAGAGTAGGCAACTTCGTTCACCGTTACTTTATAATCTGTTAATAGTTGAGCGGCCATGCGCAATCGCTGAGAGCGAATAAACTCTGTTGTACTGAGGCCTGTGTAAGTCTGTAACTTTCGGTGCAGCTGCATACGACTCATTCCCATTTCTTGCGCAAACTTACCCGCATTAAATTCCGGGTCGGAAATCAGCTCTTTCAAAAGTTCATGAGCTTTTTTTAAGAAATTTTCATCGGTACTGGTAAGGGCCAATCCTTTGACATCCAAAGAATTTTGCTTTTTGAATTTTTCTTGTACCAATCTTCTTGATTGAATCAAGTTCAAAACCCGTCTGTTTAAAATCTTATAATTGAAGGGTTTCGAGATGAAATCATCAGCGCCAGACCCTAGTCCTCTTAATTCCTCCTCTTCACTGACCCCCGCCGTTAGAAGTACAATAGGAATATGGCTTGTTCTTTCATCTGCTTTGATTCGATTACACAATTCCAGCCCACTGGCAACAGGCATTCTCACATCAGAAATTATAATATCCGGAATATACTTCAACGATAATTCAAAGGCTTGATCACCGTTATTGGCCTCATAGACGTTGAAATCATTTTCGAATAAAGAAGCGATATAACGCCTTACCTCATTTTGGTCTTCAGCGATTAGAAGTATGGGACTTTCAGCTTGCATTTGCTCTATGCCGCATTGTAACTCTTGCCCTATTCTTTGAGTATTTGACAGCTCGGCAGTATCGCTTTTCCCGATTTCTGAAGAGAAAATCGGTAACACAACTTCAAACTCAATCATATCTTCATCAGGTCGATTAACTGTTATATCTCCCTTATACAGATTCACCAATTCTTTAACAAGTGAAAGACCAACACCAGCACCTACGGAAAAATGATCTTTTTGAAAAAAGCGCTCAAACCACTTATCGGTTTCTAACACCAACTCTTTTGTAATCGTATTGCGAACTTGAAGGTGCAAATTAGTCGATTTCTTAGTGGCTCTAAATATGCAAACACCTTCAGATTCACCATATTTAAATGCATTGGAGAGTAAGTTGGTGACAATTTTCTCCAAGGCATCCTCGTCATAATAAACCGCGCCCAACTGATCAATTTCAATTTTATAATCCATTCCCTTTTTATCTGCCTGATATTCGAAAGAAGATGCAACCATACTTAGAAATGGGGAAAGCTCACCCTTTTTATGTACCAGTTTTAAGTTTCCCTCTTCTATTTTTGATAATTGCAACAGCTGCTCTACCAATTGCAGCATTCGATTCGCATTTCTTTTAATCATAGAGAAGCGGGCATGGTCGGTAGGTGACAAACCTTCTTGGTCAAGCGTTTCATCAACAGGACCCGCAATAAGGGTCAGAGGTGTTCTGAACTCATGAGAGATATCGGTATATAGCTTAGACTTTAATTCGTTCAACTTTTTCAAATGATCAGCCTCTTCTTCCTTTCTTTGAAGATTCATTTTCATTCGTAGCCGCCACGCCATATACTTATAAACAGCTATGATAGAAATGATAATGAACAGTATGTAAATAAACTTAGCAAAAGAGGTCAGGTACCAAGGTGATAAAATGGTAAAGTCGAAACTCGCCGGGTCATCGTTCCAAAGACCATCATAATTACTTGAAACTACCTGAAAAGTATATTTACCCGGAGGAAGACGCGTGTATCTTGCAAAATTCTTGCTTTTTGATTCGACCCAATCTTCGTCAAAATTCAGCAATCGATAACGGTATTGGTTCTTCTCAGGAAGTGAAAACTGTAAGCTTGAAAAAGTAAAGGATACCGTATTTTGGTCGTATGCAAATTCATTGTCTGTGCCCATTGGGTGATACTCATCCAATACTTCTAGCTGGGTAATCGTTGTTTTGGGCAAAACTTGATTTAGGGTGATTTCACTAGGTTTGAACCAGTAGAAACCATCGAGACCTCCAAAATAAAGAGTGCCATCAGTATGCTTGTAATAAGCACCTGTATTGAACTCGGTTGCTAGACCATCGTAATTTGTATAATTGATGATTTCAGGAGGCTGATTTAAGTTCTCACTAGGAGCAAACCGGGTGATGCCCTTGTTTGAACTCAACCAAAGATTGTTTTGTTCGTCTGGAAGAATACCATAAATAACGTTGTTGGCAAGGCCATCTGAGACCGTAAATTGGGTGAAATCTGCCGTATCAATATCCAATGCATTTAAGCCCCCTCCATTGGTTCCAATCCATAATATTCCTTTTGGATCAAAATAAAGCGACTTAATATTATCGTTGGATAATTCGCTATTACTTGATTGATAGGATTTAAAGTCATCTTTGGCGCTGTCATAAAAGAGTAGACCGTCAGATTCTGTGCCTATCCATAAATTATCATTAGAATCAGAAGTAATCGCCCGAATGTTATTGCTTGAAATTTTAAAATTTTCAGAAGTATACCTTTTTTTTACGCCTTCCTTTTTATCGAAAAGAATCAAACCTTGTTCACGGGTACCTAACCACACATTTCGTTTCCTATCTTCAAAAATGCACCATATGGTATTGGCGCTGAGGGCCGGCTGACTGTTTTTATGAAAAATTTTGAACTCGCCCCTTTTGTCGAGAATAGTAAGCCCGCCACCCTGGGTGCCAATCCATAAATCATCATCAGCATCCGTATGCAAACTCATAATTCTGTCAGAGCTCAACTGATCGGAAACGAAATTTCCAACTTCATAGGTTCTCCATAGACCGGTTTTAGGGCGATATTCTGTTAGACCCTTTCCGGAAGTGCCTATAAAAACCGTGCTATCTTTTGATACGGCAAGAGCACGCACTACATCAACATTAACGTTGTCGGGCGTTTGAAGGTTGGTGATAGAGTTGAACTTTTCTAGAAACTCATCATAAAAACTTAGACCTGCACCATCGGTACCGAACCAAATGGTACCGGTAGCATCTTCATAAATATTTAAGATATCATCGTAATGAAGCGCTTTCGGATCATGCTTTTGAGCTTTAAAATGATTTATTCTTTTTGATGGAATATCAACAAGATAAGCCCCGTCACCATAGGTAGCGAGCCAAAGTCTATCTTTACTATCTACAAACAAATCGGTAATATTCAAGTCGTTGGGCAAATTGCCCGTAAAAGATGTATTTGAAGCACTTACCAGTGCGTCACCCGTAGTTTTTCTTTGGTACAGCCCTTTGCCGAAGGTACCGACCCACTGTCTTTTATCTCTATCAATGACCACATCACTAATATTTACCTCAACCATTTGCCCATCAGCATCTGTTGGTTGAACCTTTGCCATTCTATCGTCATGAATATGATATTCAACCAAACTAGAATCGGTGGCTATCAATAAATGACCTGAGCTATCTTCAGCTATATTATAGATGGTGCCTTTTAACCGTGCCGAGTCTACTGCATGAGAAATTGATTTGTTTTGACCATCTAATTTATAGAGGCCGTCAGAGAAGGTGCCGAACCATACATTTTGATTAACATCTTGGAATACGACACTGGCATTTCCAACCCCTATTTGCCTTTGAAAACCGCCTGTTTTATAATTTAATTTTCGTGGAATGCCATCGATTGGAATAATCCAGAGGTTCTCTTGTCGGTCTCTATACACCTTGCCCAAATGACTATAGTCAGGTTTGGTAACATCTATAAAGTTATAGGGAAAAACCTCAAAAGAACGACCATCGTACTTATTAAGACCGTCTTGCGTGGCAACATATAAATACCCTGTACTATCTTGCCCAATGGCTATGGCACTATTCTGTGAGAGACCTTCTTTGACCGAAAGCTGCCTAAAACTAATTTGAGATTGAGCCTGCAGGTGGGCGGTCGAAACCAAAAATCCGACAAAATATAGCAGGGTGAAATAGGAAGTGAAATAGTTGACTTTCACATAAGGCTCATTAAAAAGTTGGGCTAATTTTCAATAGTAAAAGTTACGAATATCAAAGAAAAAGCCGGAAGGTAACTTCCGGCGTAATCCCACATTTAGAATTAACTATGATACCGCCAAACCGTACGACTCTCGATGTATCAAAATCGATTTTACCAGAAGGATGCTGATTTAGGTAGTTCCCCCGAAACCTAGCAATCGAGCAATTCACCAAATTCGAACGAGTCGGTAAGGTGCCCTCAAGGTTACATCGAACAGGCAACGTAGCTTAGAAGCACATTGCCAAGAGCCGTACCTAATGGGTTGGCAGTTTCATAAGATTTTAGATATGATCCCCATGGGATGCTAACAATATTTAATTTTACGCTACTTAAAATGTTCAGCTAATCGGTTAAGGCTCTTCAACTTCGCCAGAACCGTTCGGGGGGCCGTAAAAATAATTATTTTCTTGAAAACGACCACTCTCACTATCAATATTAAATAGGCTTACTATTAAAATTTATGGGTAAAGTTCATTTAATCAGTGCCCCTTTTTTCTTGATTTACGGTCAAAATCCGTTCTGCTTGCACTAAACTTACCTTCAATATGAATTGTTGTGCCCATAAAATTTCTAAGTTCAAGATCAACATCACCATATAAATAGTTGGCCTCTTCACGGGTTATCTTGACCTTTCCTTTATGTGTATAAAAGGGTTGTTCTCCTAAAACGTTCACATCGGCATAACCAAAAACACCTTCTTTACTCGGTTCGAAGCCAAGAGTTTGATTGCTAACCCTATAGACGCCCAAAGCGGTTTCCTTATCCGGACCAAGGGAAGAAAGAACCAATCCCATTTTGTAGATAAGATTGTTATCTACCTGATCAAAACTTAATTCAATAGTTGAATATTTTCCTTTAGATTTTTGACTGCCTGGAACCAAATGACAGTTGGCTGCACCCTTTATATGGCTAGGCAAGAAGCCCGAAGTCTTGAATGCATACGCTCCCTTTTCAACCAGTGGCACGTAAGCTGAGCGTACATCATATCCTTTGCCATTCAAGATGAAGAGAGGCAAAATAAGCCAGATACCGATTTTGGCCGTTTTTATTAGTAAGTCCATTTCCTATTCAGTTATCTGAGCTACGCTCATAGAATCTATTTTCATATCGCTACTAAAAGCCATATTGTCTTCACTCTCATTTGTTAGAATGAAGTCGTTAACCATTTCAAGAGGTTCCTGCTCCTTCGTTAAAACTGCAAGAGCCATGGTCAGAACCAACAAACCGAACATAAAAGCACACTTTTTCATCATTAAATTTTTAGTTCTACTCTAATAGTGACGCATTCTAGTTAATGGTAAAATCCGCGTAGCGCAATCAATAAATTCAAATCTAAAGTAATGGCAGAAAGGGCCACCTCTTGGGCCATATGTATAAATGGTTCCTTTTTTTGTATAATCGGCAGAGGTAAAGCTGAGGTAATTTTTGGATTTGAAAGAAATACTTAATTTTTGTAATATTTTTCTTATTTTTAATTTAGTCTTTTACTTTCAAAATCAAAATTGAAGCATTTTTTACCATTTACACGGTAAATCAGTCCATCGGCACATCTTTTTTATACCTTTAATATGTATAGCCCTAAATTTGATTAATTTACATTAAAGCTTATCGTTATGTTAGACGCAGTTATAGTTGATGATGAAATCAAGGCGTTGCAAAGCCTATCTTGGGAATTGACCAACTTTAGTGATGAGATCAATGTGAATGCATCGTTTACGGATCCCTTTGAGGCATTGACCTATTTAGAGAAAAACACCCCAGACTGTCTTTTTCTTGATATTGAAATGCCTACAATGGATGGTTTTCAATTCATTCAAAAGCTTACCAATAAAAACTTTCCGGTTGTTATCACCACCGCTTACAATCAATACGCCATTAAGGCATTGAAAAACGAAGCCATAGACTACCTTTTAAAACCTATCGATACCGATGATCTAAAAGACACCATCGTCAAGATCAGAAAATTCAACGCCAAGAATTATACGGCTGAGAGGTTAGAAAAAATATTGCTGAGCTTTAACGATAAGGCCAATCACAAAAAAATAACCTTCAACACCGACGGTAAACTCGTTTTTTTAAATAGCGAAGAAATTCTCTATGCCGAGTCTGACGGTAACTACAGTACAATATTTCTAACCGATGGGCAGAAAATTGTTCTAACAAAAAAATTAAAGGAAGTAAACGAACTTTTACCGAGCAATTCTTTTTTTAGAATACACAATTCGTACATTATCAACCTAAATAAAATCAAGGAATTTTTGAAGACCGACGGGTATGTCATACTAGAGTCTAATCACAAAATTCCTGTATCACGTCAGAAAAAATCCGACTTTTTGGATATGCTCTAAGCCTTAAATGCAGTCCCGAATTACATACATTAAATGTTTCCCACTTACGCCTTTCTGGTGCTCGGTGCGTTTCAACATATTCTTACTTTTCTTTTTTAGTATCGCACTAAGCTCGGCGCAAACTGCAACAATTGATTTTAAGGAAACCATTGATAGCCTGATTGCGGCCAAACCCAAAAGTCTGGTTGAAATGGAATCTGTAATGGAGCTATTTGACCAAGACACCCTTCAACTCGATTATTTTCTGAAATCAGCCGCGAAAAAGAATTTTAGAGAGGGGCAAGTAATGGCCTTGAACAAATTGGCCATACGCTACCGTCAACTATCAAAATTCAACTTGGCATTGGAACGGCAGAAAGAGGCACTAGGAATGGCCAGTGCTTTAGAAAATGTAGAACTCGAAGTATACACGCTCAATATGTTGGGTGTTCTCTATCGCCGCATAGATGCTATTACCGCCGCTTTAGACCATACCTATTTGGCAATTGAAAAAGCTCAGGCGGTGAAAAACCCTAGTATTGCCCTTCAACAATCGATTAACCTTTCCTTTAACAACATTGGTCAGATCAATAGAATTTTGGGTCAGTATGATCTTGCCATCGAGCAGTTCAAGAAGGCTATGGAGCTCGAAAAAGAACTGGATAATAAGCTAGGCCTTGCCGTCAATTATCAAAACATAGGGGAATGTCTTGAAGCTCAGGGCAGGCTCGTCGACGCCCTTGAAGCTTATGACAAAGCAATGGAAATCAACCTTGTATTGAACAACCCTCGAGGAAAGATACTTTGTGAAAACGGTATTGCACACGTGTACGTTCATCAAGGTAAAGCTTTGGAAGCGAAAGAAATGCTCACCAAATCTTTGGAAGATGCCAATAACTTGGGGGAACATGCGCTGATTGCCGCAGTTGAACTTACCTTGGGTTGGGCCTATGCCGAAATGGAAAATTTCGACGAAGCCGAAAACCATCTTCGCCAAGGTCTTGAAATGGCCAGTGCGTATAATTTCTTACGATTAAGGTCTGACGCTTATGATCTTCTATCAGACCTATGGGCCAAAAAAGGAGATTACCAAAAGGCTTTAAAATATTTTAAGACGTCGCTTTCTGTAGAGGCCCAGACCAAGAACGACAAAAACGTTCGCTATGTTTATAGTTCAATCATTAAAAAAGACAATGAAGAACGGGTTTCAAGCATTAACCAACAGCTACGAAAGAACAACACTCGGCTCTTGGTTTCTGGTATCGTATTGGCACTCCTATCCGGTATCTTCTACATACTCTACAGGCAATATCAATTAAAGAACGATAAAAAGCTTTTGACCCTTGAACAGAGCATGCTCAGAAGTCAAATGAACCCTCATTTTCTTTTCAACTCATTGAATTCGATTAAGCTTTATATCATCAATAATGAGCAGAAAAACGCTGTTCATTATTTGAACAAATTCTCAAAACTTGTTCGCAAGATATTGGAGTCGTCTTCAATGCGTGAGATTCCACTTGCCGAAGAGCTTGAAACTGTTGAACTCTACATGAATATCGAAAATATTCGATTCTCTAATGAAATCGATTTTCAAATTCGTGTAGATGAGAATATTGATACCCATACGGTTCGCATACCCTCTTTGATATTACAACCCTTTTTAGAGAATGCCCTTTGGCACGGTCTTTCATCGAAGTTAGGTGAGAAAAAAATAGATTTACACATAACGAAAAATGTCAAAGACTTTATAGACATCTCAATAACCGATAACGGAATAGGCCGACAAGCTGCAGAAAAAATAAAGGAGAACAAAGTATTAAAACGTAAATCGGTAGGGATAGAAATTACCAAGGAAAGACTTGCCAACTTTTCAAAAGACTATTTGAACACCTTCGAAGTTGAAATGGTCGACCTCTACGATGACGAGGGAAATTCTATGGGTACCCGTGTCATCTTACACATACCTACTGCTTAAGGTGTTGTTGGGCGACCTCTTCTAGTTCTTTATACCATTTTTCGCCGAACTTTCGAATCAAGGCTTCCTTGACAAATTTATAAATAGGTACTTTCAATTCTTCTCCCAAAGAGCATGCTGGGTCGCAAATCTCCCATCTATGGTAGTTGACAGCCGTCAATTGAGTATACTCACGAACCCTAACCGGATACATATGGCATGAAACCGGCTTTTTCCAATCAACCGCCCCTTGATTGTACGCCTCTTCTATTCCGCACAAGGCAGTTCCGTTTTTGGAAAAAATAACATAGGCACATTCGCTTCCGTTCACTAATGGTGTTTCCCAATCTCCGTCATCACCTTTAACGAAAGCGCCTTGTTCTTCAATCGCCTGAATACCTTCTGGCCTAAGAAAGGGCTTAACCTTGCTGTAGATGTCTACCAAGATCTCAGTCTCTTCATCTTCTACAGGAGCCCCTGCATTACCATCAACACAACAAGCCCCCTTACAAGCGGTAAGGTTGCAGACAAAATCATTCTCGATGATTTCTTCGGATACTATGGTTTTACCTAACTGAAACATGGCATCAATTTATGAGCGCAAAGATACCTTCAATTAGCTATGATTTAACAGTAATTTTCATAAAATCTATATGTCAAGGTGTGCGATTAAATGTACTTTTGCCGAAAATTTGGAGCCATGGAATTCAACTTCGATTTTAGGGAAATAGCAACGGCCACTATGGTACTTTTTGCAGTAATCGATATACTCGGTAGCGTACCTATTATCATAGGTTTACGTAAAAAGGTGGGGCATATTGAATCTGAAAAGGCATCGATTGTTTCATCGGCCATTATGGTTGCTTTTTTATTCGTGGGTGAGGAAATTTTGAACCTCATCGGCATCGATGTTTATTCGTTTGCCGTTGCCGGTTCGTTCATTATTTTCTTTTTGGCTTTAGAAATGATTTTAGGCATTACCCTCTATCGCGAAGATGAGCCGGAGAGTGCATCGATCGTGCCCATAGCTTTTCCTTTGATTGCTGGTGCCGGTACGCTTACAGCCCTTCTCTCTTTAAGGGCCGAGTACTACGTTGAGAACATTATTGTGGCCATTCTCATAAATACTATTTTTGTATACCTTGTACTTAAGTCATCAAAAAAAATAGAGAAGGTACTTGGTAAAAACGGACTCAATATAATACGTAAGGTTTTTGGGGTCATTCTTTTGGCCATTGCCGTGAAGCTATTTGCAGCCAACGTGAACCAATTATTCTAAAAAAAAAGATTATGAACAAAGTAGTCACCATCATATTATTAGTAATGGCAGTGGCCCTTATGGCCTACAACGCTACCATGATCGATTTTGAAAACCCGCTAAAAGATGATAGTAGTGTGGCGGTTATCGGAATCATAGCTCCATTATGCGCTATTTTATTGATTCTCATCTATCGTACCAGTAAAAAAATTCAAGAGAAGGTCAAGGGGCATTAGTTTTGACCCTGAATCTGTTCTTCTTCGCCCTGTTTGACCAAGGGGCTGTCAAGTTCGATTACTTCCTGTAGCATTGTATCTTCAACACTCTTTATTTTTGCATGAAGGTTGGCTCCAAAGAGTTGTTCTGCCAATGCGGCCTTTAAATACGTCTTAATACTATTTTCATGTGCGTAGAAATCCATTTTCAAGCTTCGTGAAAGTGAGTAATCAACGAATTCTTGAAAAAGTATATCATCTACCCTGAAGTTCTTTACAAAATCTTCTACACTATATTCTTTATATTTTTTTCTGTCGGCATCGAGATGTTCGAATATGAAATAGGAAAGCCATCCATAGCTATCCATACTTTTAACAGCTTCTTCTTCATTGGTGCCAATGGGTACAAAAACATCAGGAATAATACCCCCGCCACCGTAAACCACTTTTCCCTTAGGGGTGGTGAACTTTAACGAATCGGCTACTTTAATGCTATCGACCGAAACCAATTCACCGCTATGGTAGCGCTCGGTAAATTTCTTATAGTAATCTTTAGTACCGTTGGCATAGGTCTTTTGAATGCTTCTACCAGTCGGCGTGTAATATCTTGATACGGTCAAGCGAACGGCCGAACCATCGCCCAAGGCCATCTCTCGCTGTACCAATCCCTTTCCGAAAGAACGCCTCCCTACAATGGTACCAATGTCATTATCTTGCAAAGCCCCCGCAACGATTTCACTGGCGGATGCCGATCGCTCATTGATCAGAACGTACACTTGCTTATCTTCAAAAGTACCCTTGCTAGTTGCGAAAGTCTTGTCTATTTTACCCTTTTTATTCTTGGTGAAAAGAATCAGCTTGCCATCTTCAAGAAACTCATCGGCCATCTGCTCTGCCACTCCTAAATAACCCCCAGGGTTGTCACGAAGATCGAGCGCCAACTTAGTGGCACCTTGCTTTTTCAAATTTTTCAAGGCCTTCTTGAATTCTTTAAAAGTGGTTTCGGCAAAGCGATTGACCTTAATGTAACCCAAATCGTTCGTAAGCATATAATAGGCCTCGACGCTTTTTATGGGGATGATGTCGCGTTTGACGTTTACATTAAAGGTTTTATCCTCTTCCTTTCGATATACTTTAAGGTTGACCGTGCTACCTTCTTCTCCCTTCAACTTCTGAACTATGGCATCGTTTCTAAGGGATTTACCGAACAATGTATCACCTCCGGCCATTAATATTCGATCACCAGCCTTGATACCCTTTATATCACTTGGCCCATCAGGAATGGTTTTGATCACGGCAATTGTATCGTTGTAGGCATAAAAATTAATACCAATACCCACAAAATCACCTTTCATGTTTTCTGAAACACGTTCCATTTCGTTCTTGGGAATATAAACGGAGTGAGGGTCTAATTTCTCGAGTATCTGATTGACCGTTACATCAACGATACTGTCGGTATCTATCTCATCAACATATTCGTAATCGATGTAATCGATCAGTCGATTGAGCTTGTCTTTTTTTGAATTGGTAGAGAAAAGTTTTTCGGGGGTATCGTCAAAATGCAGCTTGCCACCAACAAAAATACCCAGCGCTAGTGCTGCGGCAATTACGGTCGGCCATATATAACTGTATTTTCCCCTCATAAGATTTCAAACGAGTTCTTCGATCACGGGCATGTGAATAAGCTCAACGCCTGCGCGATCAAGAAATTGCAACCCTGAATCATCTTTGTATGCAGTTTGGTACACTACACGTTTTATGCCAGATTGATGAATGAGCTTACTGCACTCACGACACGGAGACAAGGTAATATAGAGCGTAGCATCTTCGCACGACTGTGTAGAAGAGGCCACTTTTAAAATGGCGTTCGCCTCGGCATGCAGAACATACCATTTTGTATAACCCTCTTCGTCTTCACAGAAATTTTCGAAACCGGTCGGAGTACCATTGTACCCATCGCTTATAATCATTCGGTCTTTAACGATGATGGCGCCCACCTGTTTGCGCTTGCAGTAAGAAAGCTTTCCCCACTCTTGGGCCATTCTCAAATAAGCCCTATCATATTTTTCTTGTTTGCTGTCTTTCATCAATTTAGAAAACCACTAAGATACCTGCTTTCACCAACCTCAACAATTTTTGGTGGTTAATTTTAAGTGAAAGCCCGTGGTGTTATAAAGGAAACGTATCAATAAGCATGGGTATTGTAATCAAGATAATCAAAATAGAACCCACCCTGATGAACCATTTTTGTTCTACTTTAAGAATATTCAACAACAAATAGGCCAACAACAATACAGTCAGTACAATTAACACCTGCGATACCTCAATACCGGCAGCAAAGCCCAAAAGAGGCACCACCTTATTATCTTGTTCTGCCATGAGCATTTTAAAGTAGTTGCTAAACCCGAAACCATGAATAAGACCGAAAAAAGCTGTGGCCAATGCATGAAGGCCTATGTTCTTTCGACCTGTTGGCATATTGGTAAATAGAAGGTTGAAAACTGCCGTGAAGGCAATCGTAACAGGTATCAAGAATTCGATGAGCCCTACATCGACCGTTAAGACATCGTAAGTGCTTAATGCCAAAGATAGGCAGTGAGTGATGGTAAATACCGTAGCCAAAAGAACCACGTTCTTCCAACTTTTAAAGGTAAAGGGCAATGCCAAAGCCGTTAAAAAAAGTATATGGTCATAAGCATTGATATCCAACACATGGCCGAGCCCTAGTTCCAGATAAAACAGAAAATCTTGCATGATAGTTCGTTAAATTATTATCTGCCCAAAAAGGGCCTTCAAAAGCTGTTTAGGCGATACCCCTTTCAGCCTGTATTTCTTCATATGCCTTTTGTACCTGCTTAAACTTTTCTTCGGCACCTTTTTTAATGGCCTCGTTTTCGGTATTGACCCTATCAGGGTGATACTTCTTGGCCATGGCCCTATAGGCCTTTTTCACTTCATCATTGGTGGCCGATTTATCGATTTCAAGAATCTTGTAAGCATTATCGGCCGATTTTATGAACATGGCCTTGATGCTTTCAAAATCTCGTAGAGCTACCCGTAAATACCCGGCAATCTCCCTAATCTTATTTACTTCTGGTGTACTAACCGAACCATCGGCCTGTGCGATACCGAACAAAAAATGAAGCAATTGTAACCGAACCTCGTAACGGGTACGTTGATTCAGATAATTACAGATGCGCTGTGCCGATATCTCATGCTTCTTATTAATTTCATTAAAGGTTCTAAAAATAGCATTGGCCCTGTCTTTACCGTAGGTACTTACAAAATATTGCCTGACATAATCCAGTTCACGCTGACTTACGCTACCATCGGCCTTGATTACAATTGAACATAATGATAAAAGATTCAGCTCAAAATCGGCAGGGGACACATTTTGCCGGGTCATATCTTGAAATATGGTTTGGGCATTTTTACCTCCACCACTCAGATTATCTATAAAACTGCCCAAAAGAAAACCTAGAATGGCCCCTGGAAATCGATAAAGATAATACCCCAAAATGGCAGCAAACCACTTGATCATGTCTGTGAAAAAATTTTGGCAAAGATATTAAAAGGTCTTAGAAAAGTTGGGTGATACCATATGTTTTAGGCACATCGCTTAATCTTTAAGGCCCACTACTTTTCTAAACGTTGCCAAGGCGTTAAAACGACTTAAGTTTTGGGCGATATATTCAGTTATTTCAAGATCTGAGAAGTCAGTAAGATTTTTTGAAGTCTGTGCTTCTCTTGCATCAACTATTGCAGGCGTTTTTAACATTTTTCCTTCCCCTGTAAAAAACCATTCTATATTCAAATCTTCATAGGTCTCGATTATTTTTGAAATCCAATTTATACCAAGGTTAGAATCTTCACTAAGAAATTTTCCTATGGTTCCCCTTGTATTTATTGATTTTTCAAAAGAGTTTATTGTCAACCCCTTATAATCGATAAATGCTTGCATCCTAGTAGCTTTGGACATTTTTCGTTTCTTTGGCAGTTATAAATTAAAAATTGGTTTAAGTTAATTAAATCGATCTTAGTTCAAAAGAGATCCATCCATAAGGTAATGTTAAGTCCGTCAACAAAATGCGACAAATTAAGTATCTTTGTTCACCTAAATTAAATTGATATTTATGTATCCTGAAGAATTGGTAAAACCTATGAGACAAGACTTGGCTTCTGCCGGGTTTGAAGAACTATATACGGCCGAAGCAGTTGAAAAGGCCATCAACCAAGAAGGCACCACTTTAGTGGTGGTAAATTCGGTCTGTGGCTGTGCGGCTGCCAACGCCAGACCGGCTGCTAAACTGAGTCTTCAAAACACCAAAAAGCCAGACCATGCCGTTACCGTTTTCGCCGGTGTAGACACCGAGGCGGTCAACGCTGCAAGAAATTTGATGATTCCTTTTCCACCGTCTTCACCAAGTATGGCACTGTTCAAAAACGGAGAGTTGGTTCATATGATCGAACGTCACCATATTGAAGGTAGGCCAGCTGAGCTAATTGCCGAAAACTTAATTGGTGCTTACGAAGAGTTCTGTTAAAAAAGGGTCTAAAGACCACTGAAACAAAAAGATTTAAAACGGATCTCCTAAAATTAGGGGGTCCGTTTTCTTATGCATTATCTACTTTTACCTTTATTTTTGCAGCATGCAAAAGCTATTGGCATACCCACTTACCATTCTCTATCAGCTATTTTTCGGCTTGACCCTGTTGGTATTTCATCCGATACAGTGGGTCTGCTTAAATATTTTCGGGTATCGGGCCCATAAGGCGAGTGTGAGCTTTCTCAACCTTTCGTTGATGCGTTGCACCCATATCTTGGGAACGACCTACTCATTCAAAAACGAGCATGACATACCCACCGATAGACCACTGATTATCGTACCCAATCATCAGAGCATGCACGACATTCCACCGATTATATGGTTTATGCGAAAGTACCACCCAAAATTCGTGAGCAAAAAAGAATTGGGAAAAGGCATACCCAGTGTTTCGTACAACCTAAGACACGGTGGCTCGGTGCTCATCGACAGAAAAGATAGCCGTCAATCGCTTTTAGAAATCGGCAAACTCGGTAAATATATCGAGAAGCATCATCGAAGTGCGGTAATATTTCCGGAAGGAACACGAAGTAGAACCGGCCACGCCAAGCCATTCAAGGCGACCGGACTCAAAATATTAATGAGAAATTCGCCTTCGGCGCTAATTGTACCCCTTACCATCGATAACTCGTGGAAAATGCTCAGGTATGGTAAATTTCCGAACGGTTTGGGAAACCACATCACTTTTACCGTTCATAGGCCCATTGAAGTCAAAGATAATTTCGATGAGGTTTTGGCCGAAACAGAAAAAGCCGTAACATCGGCCCTCACCTCTTTTCAAGAAACAGAATGAATGACGCCGAAATTGTAGAACAGACCATTGCCTTTGTAAAAGAGACCTTGCAAGGTGCCGAAGGAGGTCATGATTGGTTTCATATTCAGCGTGTATTCAAAAATACCCTGCTGATAGCCAAAGAAGAAAAGGTAGACATTCTTGTAGTAAGTTTAGGCGCATTGCTTCACGATATTGCAGACGCCAAGTTTCATGGTGGTGATGAAAGTATAGGCCCTCAAATGGCATCTACTTTCTTGAACGAGCTGAAGGTCAAAAAAAAGACCATCAATCACGTTATTAAAATCATTGAAAATATCTCTTTTAAAAATAGCCTGAAGAAGAAGCGCGGTAGGCCTTTCAATTCTAAAGAACTACAAGTGGTGCAAGACGCCGACCGTTTAGATGCCCTTGGGGCCATAGGCATTGCCAGGGCTTTCAATTATGGTGGGTTCAAGAACAGAGAACTCTATAATCCGGAAATTGCCCCAGATCTACGCATGACCAAAGAGCAATATAAGAAATCGAAGGCCCCTACCATCAACCACTTCTACGAAAAACTTCTTTTGCTCAAAGACCGAATGAATACGCAAACAGGCAAGCGATTGGCAGAAGAACGACATGACTACATGTTGGGTTATTTAGAGCAGTTTTATAAAGAATGGAATCCGCTCGTGCCTGCATCCATCAATACATCTAACCCTTAGTAGATATCAGGTAAGTTAATAATTTTCGTACCTTCCATAGCTCAATCTAAACTCACTTAAAACTATGCAAAGACGAAAGTTTATCAAGAATGCGGCCGCCGCATCTACCGCCTTTTCCATCGTACCCAGTTTTGTAATGGGCAAAAACCATGTCGCCCCTAGCGACACCCTTTATATCGGTGCTTTTGGAGTAGGAGGCAGAGGTGCCGGGGTCATGAACGGCCTTAACGATACAGGCAAGGTCAAATTTGTTACCCTCTGTGATGTAGACGACCGAAGGGCCGCAGATACGTATAAAAAATACCCAAAGGCCAAACGATACAAAGATTTTAGAGAGGTTTATGATAAGCATCTTAAAGAAATCGACGCTATTATGGTGGCTACCCCAGACCATATGCACGCATCGATAGCATTGCCTTTTATGAGGGCGAAAAAACATGCCTATGTCGAAAAACCCTTAACGCATAATATTAACGAAGCTCGATTGATGACTCAAGTGGCCAAAGAAAATGGCATTGTCACTCAAATGGGCAACCAAGGGGCATCTAGTGACGGTAGCCGAGAAGCTAAAGAGTGGATCGATTCCGGAATTATTGGAAAGGTGCAAAAAGTTGATTGCTGGACCAACAGACCGGTATGGCCTCAAGGTGTTCCGGTACCAACGGAAAAAGACCGTATCCCGAAAGGTCTTGATTGGGATTTATGGCTGGGAACCGCTGCAATGAGAGACTATAACGATGCCTACCTTCCTTTTAAATGGAGAGGATTTTGGGATTTCGGAACAGGAGCCCTCGGCGATATGGGATGCCATATCATGGAAACACCTTTTAGCGTTCTAGGTCTTGGTTACCCAACCGAGGCGGAAGCAAGTTGTACTACCAACTGGGTGGGTGATTTTGTGGAAGCGGATTATAGCGAATCGTGCCCTGCTTCATCTATCGTTCGATTGAAATTCAACACAGAAGAACACGGCGATATTGCCTTGAACTGGTATGATGGCGGACTTATGCCCGACCTACCGGACGAACTTGCCGATGGCGAAACCATTGGTGATGGTGGTGGCGGTTCTGTATTCTACGGCACCAAAGGAATTTTGGTGGCTGACACCTATAGTCGAAACGCCCGATTGTTGCCGAGCAAAAACATGAAAATGTTCAATGCTCCTGAACCCTACCTAAAAAGAATCGATGGTGATGTAGAAGGTCATCAGGCAAACTTTGTAGAAGGCTGTTTGAACGGGGTCGAGACTTCTTCAGATTTTCAGAGGTCAGGTCCGTTGACCGAAGCCGTTCTTATGGGCAACCTCGCCATTAAGGCATTTCAGTACAAAAAACTTAAACCAGGAAAAAAACTAGGTGATTGGGAGCCTTTTGAATACCCTGGTAGAAGAAAGATTCTTTGGGATGGTGAAAACATGAAGGTCACCAATTGGGATCTTGCCAATGAGTGGGTAAAAGGTAGCTACCGCAAAGGTTGGGAGCTTAGCTAACCCGTAATTGCATCACAAAAGAAAAAGCCGGAATGATTTTTCGGCTTTTTGCTTTTATATCATATTCTTATCTTTAAAAAGCTCAAATAACTATAATACTGCTATAAAATGTTAGCCTGGCTCGGACTATTGACCATTTGCGCATTGCTATTTTTGGTCATGAGCAAAAAGATGGCCGCTGTGGTCGCCTTAATAATAGTTCCCATAGTAACCGCTCTTCTAGGTGGCTTTACCACTGAAATCATAACTTTTGTGACCGACGGATTAAAATCCATTGCTCCCACAGGTGTCATGTTCATTTTTACCATTTTATTTTTTGGAATACTGACCGATGCCGGAACCTTTAAACCTCTAATAAGAAGCTTGCTTAGTTTTGCCGGAAACGACCCATCGCGCGTGGCCGTTGCGACTGCATTACTGGCCATGGCAGTCCATTTGGATGGCTCCGGAGCCGTAACATTCTTGGTCACCATCCCAGCTCTTTTGCCCTTGTACGATTCGCTTCAAATGAAAAGAACAACATTGGCTACCATTGCGGCGCTGTCCGCGGGTACGATGAACATTCTACCTTGGGGAGGACCTACAATTCGGGCAGCTACGGCTTTGGAGGTTAATGTAACGGAATTGTTCAATCCTTTATTGATTCCAGTAATTGGTGGACTTTTAACGGTATTGGTCATAGCCTATTTATTAGGAAGAAAAGAAAAAAAGTTTAAAACTTCACAAGTAGAAATAGAGGTCCAAAATGAACAGCCAAACACCGACTTAGAAAGACCAAAACTCTATTATTTCAATATTGCCCTAGTTTTGATGGCGGTAGCAACCTTGATTAGTGGCATTGCTCCACCACATCTCATTTTTATGGTAGCATTTGCTATTTCCCTTATGATAAACTATCCAAATCCAAAAGATCAAGGCGAACGCATCAACGCGCATGCCAAGGCAGCACTTTTAATGGCTAGCATACTTTTTGCCGCAGGATGTTTTACAGGAATTCTAAAAGGTTCAGGAATGATTAATGCTATGGCCGAAGGTGCAGTTGCCTATATTCCCGACTCCATAGGAAATCACTTGGCGGTAATTACAGGCGTATTGTCCATGCCAGCAAGTCTGTTGTTTGACCCGGATTCTTTTTATTTTGGAATCTTGCCATTACTATCAACCACGGCTTCTCATTTTGATATGGATGCAATTGAAGTGGGTAGAGCAGCAATAATGGGCCAAATGACAACCGGTTTTCCTGTAAGTCCACTCACGGGTTCTACCTATCTACTTATCGGTTTGACGGGAATCGAACTAGGCGACCATCAAAAAAAGACAATTCCCTTGGCCTTTTTGGTCACGATAGTAATCTTAGTGTTATCGTTATTCATAGGAGCAATAAGCTGGTAAAATGAAAACAATCAGAATAGGTAGTGGAGCAGGATATGCAGGTGATCGCCTAGAGCCTGCTTTGGATTTATTAAAGTATGCTAACCTGGATTATATATGCTTTGAAGGACTTGCCGAAAGAACCATTGCGTTGGCTCAAAAGAACAAGAAAGCGGACCCAAAAAAAGGATATAACGAGTTGCTTCTATATCGCATGGAAAAGGTTTTGCCCTTACTACATCAGAACAAAACCAAGGTAATTACCAATATGGGAGCCGCCAACCCCAAGGCAGCCATGGAAGACATTGCCAAATTAGCGAAACATCTGGGGCTGGAAAACTTAAAAATTGCCGCGGTTTTAGGGGATGACATTTCACACAAAATTGAGGAATATACTGCCGAAAATGTAATTGAAACCAGTGAGCCTTTATACGAAATAAAAAAAGAGTTGCTTTCGGCAAATGCCTATTTGGGGATTGAGGGTATTGTAGAAGCTTTAAAAAATGACGCCGATATCATAATTACAGGAAGGGTTGCCGATCCTTCGCTTTTTTTAGCCCCGATGGTTTACAAGTTTGGCTGGGAAAAATCGGATTGGGAAAAAAAAGGCAAAGGCACATTGATTGGGCATTTATTGGAATGTGCCGGACAGGTAACCGGTGGGTATTTTGCCGACCCTGGCATAAAGGATGTGCCAAACCTATGGAATCTTGGTTTTCCGTATGTAGAAGTCGATGCATCAGGGGAAGGTTTTATTACAAAATTTAAGGAAAGTGGTGGAATGGTGACAACGGCCACCTGTACAGAACAGTTGCTCTACGAAATTCACGATCCTGAAAATTATCTCACTCCAGATTGTATTGCGGATTTTTCAAAAGTGATCTTTAAGGAAACAGCACAAGACAAAGTTAAATTTGAAGGCGCATCGGGAAAAGAGGCCTCCCATACCTATAAAGTCAGTGTGGGTTACCTTAACGGATTTATAGGCGAGGGCCAGATGAGTTATGGTGGACCAAATTGCATCGCAAGAGCGCTTCTTGCCAAAGAAATTGTTGAAAAACGATTAGAAAAATTACCTTTTGATATTTCGGAATTGCGGTGTGAGTTGATAGGCATTAATTCTCTATTGAATCAAGATAAAATGCCCGACCAACTCAATGAGGTTCGTCTTCGTGTAGCCGGGAAAACCCAAACAAAAGAAGAAGCCCAACAGATTGCCAATGAAGTTGAAACCTTATACACTAATGGGCCCTATGGTGGTGGCGGAGCGACCAAAAAGGTAGATGAGATTATATCCATCGCATCCATTTTAATTCCAAAAGAAGATTTTAAAATCGATGTTCACTACATAAAAATATAGTTATGAAGTTATGGCAAATTGCGCATGTTAGAACGGGCGACAAAGGTAATATTAGCAATGTATCGGTCACCGTTTATGACACAAAGGATTTTAATTTGGTACGCGATAAATTAACTCCGGAATTCGTTAAAAATTGGTACGGAGATCAAGTTTTAGGTGAAGTGAAACGATATGATTTACCGCAACTTGGAGTCTTAAACTTTGTAATGCATGATGCGCTAAGTGGTGGTGTAACCTCATCAACGGCCTTGGACAAACATGGAAAAACATTGGGAGCCTACCTATTGGATATCCCTCTTTCAATATCAAACTCATGAAAAAGATTTTAGTACTCCTCTGCTTTGTCGTTACAGGAAGCCTTATTGCCCAAGAGACAATACAAGGAAAGGTTGTCATTGATTCCATTTACTCTAAAAATTTGGAGAATGATTTCAATGAAAACCCGACAAGAGCAGTATCTATATATCTGCCACCAGATTACGACCAGTCAGATACCCGGTATCCTGTTATTTATTTCTTGCATGGCTTTTTAAATGATAACCGCCTTATGGATTACATGAAAGACCTGTTTGATTATGCCATTGCCGAGGAAAAAATAAATCCTTTTATTTTGGTGGTGCCTGATCAAAAAACCACCTATGACGGTAGCTTTTATTCCAATACCGGTGTGTTTGGCAACTGGGAAGATTTTACGGCCTTAGATCTGGTCTCTCATATGGACAAGAACTATAGAACTTTGGCCAAAGCTGGAAGCCGTGGCATTACGGGACATAGCATGGGAGGGTATGGAGCATTAAAAATAGCCATGAAACACCCTGACATTTTTGAAACCGTATATGCCTTAAGTCCCGGTGCTCTGACAATAGTTAGGGAATACGGGCCGAACAGTGATACTTATGTAGAATTTTCTAAAATGAAAACCATCGAAGACCTATCTAAATCCTATTTCGGGAAGGTAATCATGGCTTTTGGCAGGTCTTGGTCGCCCAACCCTAACAAACCTCCCTTTTACTTTGACCTGCCCTTTGAATACAAGAATGAAGAACTTGTTGCCAATCCAGAGGTACTTGAAAAATGGTATGCTCAAATGCCCGTTCATATGATCGATGATTATTTGGAAAATCTAAAGAAACTTAGGGCCATCAAACTAGATTGGGGACGAAATGCCGGCGAACGTTTCACCATACAATGTAAGATGTTCAGTCAACGATTGGAAAATGTGGGTATTACTCATTTTTCTGAAGAATATATTGGCACACATACCAATAATATCTATACCAAAGATGGTAGAATTCCCCAGCAAATGTTACCTTTTTTTGATTATTATCTTGACTTTGAACAGTAATGAGCATAACTAAACGTAATCCCAAAACTGTACTCGAGTGTTCGTAGAAAACATTAATTCTGATTAAATCATCCCACGTATAGGTTGGGAGCTATCTTAATAAAACATACCCCTTCAAAATACCAAAGGCGGCTTATGAACTTTAAAAGTTCTTCGCCGCCTTTAGCTTTCACCAACACTAACTTTTTTTAAAATGCGTAGCCCGCAGAGATTTGAATAACATTGTTCTGGCTACTACCGGAATAGTTTTCTCCATTGACATTAGCAATACCCTTGTTATACCGTAGACTGAAGAAAATATTGTTGGCCAGCTTGTAGGATGCACCAATACCAAAACCGATATCTAGATTTTTGAATTGGTCTTCATCGGCGTTAGAAGACACCAAAAAACCTACCACAGGACCTGCTTCTGCGCTCAATCCCTGTAGAATATGGTACTTACCTAAAATGGGCAGGTTAACATAGTCTAACTTTAGGTTATCACCATTACTATCATAATCCCAGTTGCTACCCTGAGAGGAATATAATAATTCGGGCTGTACAGAGATTTTATCGGTGATGGGCACCTCTACAACACCTCCTAAATGAAAGGCAACTCTAGACCCCAAATTTCCTACACCTACATAATAGTCGCCCCCGAGATTAGAAATATTGACTCCGGCCTTCACCCCAAAACCAAAATCTTGGGCACTTGAACAAAAGGAACCAACCGTTAGAAAGAATACGAATAATAGATTTTTCATGTGTAAAAAGTATTTGATTGTTTCCTATTGGTGACTTTCTAACCAAAAGGTTAACATTCACATGAAAAAAATTCCTAAAAAAGTTTTAACTGCCCTTCTTTGAACTGTTCATGCAGCTCAGTGTTCAGTTTCGGAAAAGTTTTGTTTTTAAAATAGGTTCGTTTAGCGAGATTGACCAAATCATGAATCTGCGTTGCAATCTTACCTTCCCCTCTATTCCTAATTCCAAAGCGGCTATCGTTCAGGGTACCTCCGTGGCACTCTTGAATTTGGTGTAAGACTTTATCGGCTCGATCCGGCAGGGCCTTTTTAATCCAATCTTCAAAAATCTGACCGATTGCCCCGTTCAATCGAACTACCGTAAAGCCAAAAGAAAGTGCCCCATTATCTGAAACGGCTTTCGCCAATTTCATAATCTCATGGCTATTGATGCCCGGTATAATAGGAGCCAGCATGGCATTGACGGGAATGCCATTCTCCGATAGAACGCGAATAGTTTCCAATCTTTTTTTTATGGTGGTCGTTCTAGGCTCTAGAATTCTTCTGGTTTCTTCTTGAAGAGAGGTTACTGATACGTTTACGCCTACCAGATTATAATGGGCCAATTCTTTAAGCAAATCAAGGTCTCTAAGCACCAAGGCGTTCTTGGTAATGATACCGACCGGATGACGGTATTTCAGAAAGATGCCCAAACAGGCCCTTGTCAATTTAAATTTCTTCTCGGCTGGCTGGTAGCAATCTGTATTGCCCGAAAGAACAATCGTTTGGGCCCTCCACGACTTGGTTTTTAGTTTTTGTTCCAATAAAGAGGGAGACGCTTTTTTGATAAGAATATTACGCTCAAAATCTAGACCGGCACCGTAACCCCAGAACTCATGCGAATTACGGGCGTAGCAATAAATACATCCGTGCTCGCAACCTTGGTAAGGGTTCATTGAAAAGGTCATTCCCACATCAGGACTGGTGACTTTATTGACTATAGTTTTCGGAAATATGGGAATATAACTGGTCTTATTCTTATCGGCTTCTTCCCCTTCTATACGGCAAAACTCAAGAAAATCGTCTCGGGTTTCATATATATGTTCAAGAAAGCGGTTAGGCATTTTCTTTTGAGCCCCCCTGCCTTTAACGTAATTCTTATCATTCACTTATTTAGGATTTATTCCAAATTTATGGAATAAATCCAATTTCAATAAATGAATTAAATCAATTAACAGTTACTTGAACCATTTGTTTTTTAGAACCTCTTTTAGCATAAAATAGTAGGGTATCGGTACCGTTATTAATCAGTGGTCTCGATACCATAATAGGAAGGCGAACCTCCTTATCATCAACCAGTTTTTTATAGGAAAGGTCTCCGGAAGCATCTACTTTGATCACGAACATATTCGGGTTTCTACTAAAACCTTGTTTAAACAAAATTCGTTCTTTACTTATTTTTTGGGGGTTCTCACCAGAGTTGATAAAGAAGTACATATCCTCACCATGCCCATAAGCCGTATATGAGGCATAAGAAGCATCGCCCTGGGTCACTTCGGCTTTGTTGATGTTTCTGGCCCAAAGCATCTTACCGTTAGCGTCAAGTTTTGCCAATACAATATCGTTGTAATGATAGCGCTCGGTAATTTGGGTACCTCCTGAGCTGATATCTTCTCCTTTGGTCACAAAATATTCCTCTGCACTAAAAAGAATATTTTTCTCTGGAGTGATATGCACACTTTTAAAGATGAGGTTCTTTATTTCGGCGTCAACTTCGCGACCGAACTTATCAATCATAAATTGTTCGGAAAACGGATTGTATTGCTTCGAAGAAATGTTCAATGAACCTTTATCCAAATTAAAATAGACTAGACCATTGTAACGATTGTCTTTTCTATCTGCATAAAAACCCACCACTTTCAATTCATTATCGACTAGAATTGGCTTTAACGATTCAGGAAACCTACCGGCATCGGTAAACTCTTGAACGGTATGACCCGCAGCGGAAACCTTTACCAGCTCATACTGAAAACGGCGTTCTTTTAAGTCAGATCTTCTTTTCTTGAAGTAGGCCTTTCCCATCATATAAAGGGATGTAAGACCTTTAGAAACCTCAATATTCTCAAAAGCATAATTCTTCTCTTCGATTGCCTGAGTGAAGTCGTACTCCAATCTTTTGTTCAAATCGGTACCGTACAGCAATATTTTATACTTCTGGTCACGGCCTTCCCTATAGTGCACTGTGATAGCAAAAGCCGAACGCTCATCATTGAAATGGGTAGCTGTGGAAAAACCGTTACCAAAATTTCTATTGTATTTATTTACCGCTAGCGGATTGATAACCTCTTTGGAGGGAACGGACAATAATTTACGTTCTGTAAAGTAAAAATCACTCAAGGGTGTTTGATGCACCATATAGGTATACGCTTCGGCATCAATATCATAAGTAAGTTCCAATAAATAAAGCTGCCCGTTTTTTACAAAACCGTCGACCATATGGGCACCTGAATGTTTATAGTTAAAATCGGCCTTTAGATTAAGGTTTTCGTCATAAACCTCGACAAAGTAACCTTTGGGCCTAAGTGGAAAACCACCATAATACGTGCGCACCAAAACGGTTTCACCGGCCGTGGAACTTTCGATTGATAAAACCGTCGAATATTTATACCTATCGGAATAATTCTCGCCAAGTTGATAATTTACGGGAATTTCTTGAGCAAAAGCAGTCAAAGCCGACCAGAAAAGGAAGGTCGACAATATAATTTTTGTGCGCATAAGTAGGTTTTTCGCTTTACGCTACCTACCGGGAAAATCTGCTTTTCTTTTTTCTAAAAATGCAGTGGTTCCTTCTTTAAAGTCTTCTGTGCCAAAGCAGGCGCCGAAGGCTTCGATTTCGGCAGCATATCCGTTACTATTCTTAAAACCAGCATTTACCGCTTTTATTGCATGGCTAATGGCCACAGGGGAATTATTCGATATCTTGTCGGCCAACTTCTCACAAAACTCGATCAATTCCTCTTGAGATACCACATGATTGACCAAACCGTAACTCAAAGCGCGGTCGACATCAATCATGCTCGCAGTCATAATCAGCTCTAATGCCCTACCCTTACCTATTAATTGCGGAAGGCGCTGGGTACCCCCATAACCGGGGATAACCCCTAGAGAAACCTCGGGCAAACCCATTCTGGCATTGTGGCTTGCTACCCTAAAATGACAGGCCATGGCCAATTCAAGACCACCGCCCAAAGCAAAGCCATTAATTGCAGCAATGACAGGCTTTGGTAAATTTTCGATGTAATTAAAGACCGCTTTTTGACCTTCAGCGGCCAATCGGCCACCCTCCTCTTCCGAAAAATGCGCAAATTCAGAGATGTCGGCACCAGCCACGAAAGCCTTCTCTCCGCTTCCGGTAAGAATAATTGTCTTGACCTCATCATCTTCCTCTAAGGCAGAAAATGCTTCATGAAGTTCTTGCAATGTTTCTTTATTAAGGGCATTTAATTTTTTCGGTCTGTTAATGACCACTTGACCAATAGCCCCGTTATAAGTAACTAAAAGATTATTGAAGTTCATATATCTAATTTAAGTGTATTAATGTTATGCGCCGGCCTTCGGTAGTTTTACGCTGAAAACGGTGCCCTTGCCAATCTGCGATGTAAACTCAATGGTTCCCTTATAGGTTTCAACAATATTCTTGACCATACCCAAACCAAGACCCATTCCGCTGGTCTTTGTGGTAAATTTCGGTTCAAAGATTTTATCACGGTTCTCGTCTTCAATACCGACACCATTATCGGCAACACATATTTTCACGAAATCATTATCCGCTGTAACCGACACCAGTATTCTTGGAGATTCTACTTCAGGTACTGCTTGAATGGCATTCTTCACCAAATTGGTCACCACACGAATCAATTGTGTTCGGTCCATCTTGGCTATAATCTCATCTTCATCTGATATGAAGTGAATGTATTCTTCATTAAATATATCGAGGGCCAGCTTAACGATTTTGACCACATTAAGGGTTTCGTTCTGTTGAGCGGGCATTTCGGCAAAATTTGAAAATGCAGAAGCAATGCTACTCATGGTGTCGATTTGTTGAATCAAGGTTTTAGAAAACTCCTCAACTTTTTTACCAATTTCAGGGTCGTTCGGGTCAAACTTTCTTTCAAAACTTTGAACGGTCAATCGCATGGGTGTCAGCGGGTTTTTAATCTCATGCGCTACCTGCTTGGCCATTTCCCTCCACGCCTGCTCTCTCTCACTACGTGCCAATTTTACCGCACTTTGCTCCAATTCATCGATCATCGCATTGTAGGAGGTAATCAATTTTTTGATTTCTTCACTAGGGTTTTCTATCAAAATCTTTTCATTTCGTTTGGTCAAATGGGTACGGCCCAACATATCTGAAACCGTCTGCAAAGACCTGGTAATGAAGGTGGAAATGAAATATGCCAACCCAATCGCTATAAAAAGCATTAGTAAGTAGACCGCGCCAAGACGACCCAAAAACTCCCTTAACTCCATATTATTAAAGGAATCATCTTCATAATAGGGCAAATTCAATATACCAATCGGTTTGAAGCTTTTGTCGTTTATATAAGTATAGGAGGCTTGATAATTATCGCCTGCCAATGCCTTTTCTTCTACGTATCTTTTGGTAGGGCTGGCCTCAAGACTGTTCAATACTTGTGCATCGAGACAATTGGAGACCGAATCTACCTCGAATTTGGGCCGTGAACTTTTTAGAAGCTGGCCCTCCAAATCATAAATATTGAGACGTTGGTTTTGAACATTTGCAATGCGATAAATTTCCATTTGAAAAATAAGGTGCAAATTTTCAGTAGTAACGGGATAGGTAGTTTCTCTAAGCACATAGTCGACACTTTGCCGAACCTGTTCTTCTTTTCGCTCTAACCTGCCCACATGATAATCTTTTGATTGCTCATTATACTGAAATACCGTAACACCGGCAATCAACACAGAGGCAATGACCACCAATAGGATCATAGAAAAGAAAATACGTGACCTTAACGATAATTTAGTGAGCAAAGGGCTAGGGTTTGCTATCAAAGGTAGCAAATATCAAACCAAAAAATAAGGTCTGATGTAAGCATGACCAGCGCCCAAAAGCAATTGACCTAGAAATAAATGGATAAGAACTAAGCGTCCGGATTTTTCTGCCGAATTCGCTTATAGAGCTTGATTCCCAACATCAACAAAACTCCGAGTACGATGATGCCGACCACCCCAAAAATCCAGTTGATGGTACTTTTCAAGATAACCAAAAAGACAATGGCAAAAAGAATGAGGGTCGCCCCTTCGTTCCAAATACGCATGTAGTTAGAGGAATAACGAATCTCGTTTCGCTGTAGCTGTTTAAAAATAACATGGTTTCTCAAATGATAACCGATCAGCAGAATAACGAACCCCAATTTAATGTGCATCCAGCCCTGCTGAAGAAGCACTGGTGAAAGTATTAATAACCAGATCGCAAATAAAATGGCCAGTACGGCGGAGGGCCAAGTTATAATGTACCAAAGCCGTTTCGTCATTAGTTGAAATTGTTTGGTAAGTATCTCTTTCTCGGGAGCGTCTTTTTTAGATGCCTCGATGTGATAGATAAACAGTCTGGGAATATAGAAAAGCCCCGCAAACCAAGTGATTACGAAAATGAGGTGAAGCGCCTTTATATAATTGTAATAATTCAAATCGTTTGGACCAATTTTCGCCCAAAGGTAGCGAAACGATGCTATTTTAAACTGACATCACTTGAGCATTTCATAAATCTGATAATTGATCGGATTCAATGGCAAGGTTGTACTTTTCTTATCAGGAAATTGCTGAAAGATATATTTCAAATTTCCATTTTCATCTAACACTAAGAATTTGGGGTCTTCGGGTACAGAAATATTCTTGATATACCACGAGATACACTCATTCAGCACCGGAAATTCTGCCTTTTTTGCAACTACTGTGGTATTGCCTTGTTTCGCTATCAACGCCAGCGCATTATAATTGCCGCTTTTGACCAATTTGTTCATGGCTTTTAGGTGGTTGCCCTTTACCTGCGTAACATCTTTATAAAGGCCCACTAAGCTATATTTACCTAAGATACCTTGTTTTGACACCTTTCTGCCACTACCATCTTCAAATTCAAAATCGGGCAAAGGCTTTTCCAAAAAATCAAACACGCGGTATACCTCGTTGTCTTCCTCTTCTTGCATGACCACAATAGCAATGTTCTCAATAACGGAATCTTTGGCAATGAAACGCTCGAAGGTTTTATAAGTGACTATTTGAGGATTATATTCTTGCGCAATTTGGGCCAAACCTCGGTTAAATGTAGGCTCATCAACTAAAGCGTCATCGATTTGAAAATATTTCTGACCCACAATTAGGTGGGTTACCGACAAAGAGAGAAAAACGAAGAAGAATTTTAAGGCTTTCATGCGTTCAAAATCATTACCTCAAGTTTTTTAAAATTACATAATTTTTTGTTTTGCCAGTCAGTACCATAGATTACCCCCTGCATCTAATTCAACCTATTTGATGGAGTTAAAAAAAAGACCTGCAAAACATGAACGTAACAAAAGCCATTGCTATCTTACCAATAAGAAAATAGTTGTGCCATGACAATTGCAGAAAGTAAAATACATTCAGACAAGATTACTGCCGAAGACCAAGCGACCCTGTTGCTTGCTAAACAAAGAATGGAACAGGTCGGCTGGGCCATGCAAGGTCTCAACCAAGTGGGAAATTTAATCGAAAAACGACTTGAGTTGCTCCCAAAAAAGCAACAGCAGTGGCTACAAAAGGTATCGTACAAAGTTCTTTACAATGTGGTAAGGGCCAACCTTTTGTCAATGAAGAATGACCAACCTAAGAAAGTGCCGTTAAATATGGCTTACAAAGCCATGGTCACTACATCGGGAGCGGTGGGGGGTGCTTTTGGAATAACTGCATTTGCCGTGGACTTAGGTCTTACTACCAAATTGATGATGCGTTCGATTATGGATATTGCCCGAAGTGAAGGTGAGAACCTTGGTGAATTGGACACACAACTTGCTTGCCTACAAGTTTTTGCCCTAGGCGGAAAGACGAAACATGATAATAGCCTCGATACGGGGTATTTTGCTACAAGAATTGCCCTAAACGCAGCTGTTAAAGGGTCTTCGACCAAACTAATTGAAAGCCTGTTGGTCACTTCTAGCAGTCCGCTTCTTAAACTTATATCAATTGTGGCCTCGAGATTTAGCATTCAGGTTTCAGAAAAATTTGTGGCGCAGGCAATTCCCGTGGTCGGAGCGGTAGGTGGTGCCTCAATCAATCTCGCTTTTATTCAACACTTTCAGAATATGGCCCAGGCCCATTTTAGTATTCGCAGACTGGAAAGAAAATATGGCGAATCGCTTATTCGTAAAAGCTACGAAGGTCTAATTATATAGATCAAAGCATTCTATATTCACCTTAGCCAAATTAGCTAGTAAATAATTGGCTGGGCCTTTGAAATGCCAGTTTACTGAATTACTAAAGCGCTCTTTATTTCTCTTCGTAGATAGACACCAGTGACCACAGTAGCCAAAACATCAGCGAATAAAAAGGATAGCCAAACCCCGAGCTCATCAAGATATAATGGCAAAATTAAAATGAGCGGTATAAAAAAGAAGCCTTGCCGTGTTAAAGTCAGCAACAAAGCAGGAACGGCCTTTCCTATAGCTTGAAAGTAGGCCGCGCCAATGAGTTGTAATGCGATAATCGGGGTAGCGCCGAAAACCAATCGCATGGCCAGGGTAATATTTTCTAAAACAAATGAATTGGCAGCCAGACTTTCTGCGGACTGATCTGGTCGATCACTCAGAAACATCGATGCGATTTCTTGCGGAAATACCATTAAAAAGATGAATACCAGTGCTGCCAAGAGAGAAGCATATCGAATGGCAGTATTAATCGACTCTCGTACCCTTTGGTATTTTTTAGCACCGTAGTTGAATCCAGCAATTGGCAAGAAGCCTTGTGTCACCCCGAAAACTGGGAACAAGGCGAACATTTGCATTCGCCCTATTATACCGTAAACGGCCACCAATGGCTCCCCTCCAAAACCGAATAGTATATTATTCATTAAAAGATAAACAATACTTGTTGTCGCCTGTCTCGCCAAGGTCACCACCCCTAAAGAACCAATTTCTTTAATAATCATTGGGTCGGGCACCAAACTGGACCATGTGAGTCGCAGTTCTGAATTTTTAGATATAAAAAAGTAGGTGATATAGAGAAAGCAAAAGATATAGCCTGCCGTCGTCGCCCATGCTGCACCGTGCATTCCCCAGTCAAAAATATAGATGAAAACGTAATCAAAAACCAAATTGGCAATGGAGGGAATAATCATCGCTATCATAGCGAACTTAGGTTTACCCTCCGCACGTATAACGGTATTGCCCATCATACTGAATGCCAAAAACGGTATACCGTAGAGAACAATGATATAATACACCTTGGCAGGTTCGAAAATGGCGCCCTTTCCACCAAATGCCGGTATCAGTTCATCAACATAGTACAGCCCTAAAAGAGCCATGCTAACCGTAATAAAAAAAGTAAGGGTTATCTGGTTACCAAAAGTTTGAACAGCTTTCTTGTGGTTATTGGCCCCGAGAGCTCTAGAGATTATGCTCGAGCCTCCTATACCGATGGCCATACCTAAAGCCCCAATAAAAAAGGATACTGGCAATACTACATTGATGGCAGCAATGGCAATGGCCCCAATCCAATTTCCTACAAAAATGGAATCGACCAGAATATTGAGTGACATGACCAAAATTCCGATGGAAGCCGGTACCGCTTGTTTCACCAGTAGTGTTCCGATGGGTTCCGAGCCTAGCTGTTCCGCTGAAACTTTAGCCATTTAAAAACTAAATCTTATGCTTTCAGGCCCTTTAAGACCTATTCATTTAATGGGGCAAATTGCCCGTTTCTTCCCAATTATTGGCCCATTGGGCCATTAGAGACACCCAAGCATCATCATCGTTCAAGCAAGGTATGTGCTTATAATCGGTTCCACCCGCTTCTAGAAATTGATTTTTACCTTCCATGGCAATTTCCTCAAGCGTTTCCAGGCAATCGGCTACAAAAGCGGGTGTTATAACCGCCAAACGCTTTTTGCCTTCTTTGGGGAATCGCTCAAATTCATAGTCGGTATAAGGCTTTAACCATGGGTCGCCCGCCAATCTTGATTGAAAAGACGAGCTTACCTTCTCTTCCGGTAAATTCAGCTCGGCCTTCACCAATTCGGTCGTATCGTAAACCTGATGTCTGTAGCATGTATTGTGTGCTACGGAATTGGTAAAACAGCAGCTACCATCAATCTTACAATGGTATTTGGTAGGATCAGACTTCTTTACATGCCTTTCAGGAATACCGTGATATGAAAACAGGATATGATCGTACTCAAAATCTTTTAATGAATCTGCTATAGAGGCAGATAAGACTTTGATATAATCAGGATTTTTATAAAATGCAGGTAATGTGGTCAATTTGACATTGGGGAAAAACTCTTTTTTAACTTCCATAACCTTTACCACTACCGTTTCAAACGAAGACATCGCGTAATGCGGATAAAGGGGTACCAAGAGTACCTCATCGACACCCTGTTGGTATAACTCATCCATCGCTTTTTTAATAGTCATTGACCCGTAGCGCATACCGAGTGCCACCGGCATTTTAGTTTGCTTCTTCAATTTTTCGGCAAACCTTTCGGAAATAACTATAAGCGGAGAACCTTCTTCCCACCAAATTTTTGAATAGGCTTCCGCTGATTTTTTAGGCCTGGTCTGTAGAATAATGCCCCTAACCAAGATATTGCGCCATACTTTATTGACATCAATAACACGCTCATCCATCAAAAATTCATCTAAGTAGGGCTTAACATCCTTCGGGGTAGGGCTATCTGGCGAACCTAGATTAACGAGTAAAACTCCTTTCATTCAAATTTTCATTATCGGCCCTATTTTCATTTTTTAAAAGAGATTTCTCTCGGGCCGTAGATTTTCAGATGCAAAAATAAGGGTTGATTTTGAGCATATTGTCAGTTTAAAGAAATACTTTTTGATAATACTATAGTTTACATCAATTTTAGCACCATTTGCACACCCTACTCAGTCGGTTTTTAGTATCATAAGAATACTAAAATCTATTGCTATGATCAATGAATTCATCGATTTGAACAGTCGTTCTTTCTTCGTTCTCTTGGGCGCGCTAGCGGCACTTTTCATCGCCTATTTTATCTTACTTTTTATCATTCGAAGATTGGGCAATGACCCTAAGTACTTACTACCTCTTGAAACGGTAAAAAAAGTTAGTGCCCCTATAGGACTGATCTTATTTTCTATATTTCTTCGATTGGAATCACTAAGAAAAATTCTTCAATTAGAAGATTACGCATACTACTTTAGAAAAGCAAGCACCCTGCTCTTTATACTGGCTTTTACATGGCTAATTTTAAGTGCCATTAAAATTGTCAAACATCATATTGTGGGTAAATACGATATGCAGGCTACCGACAATTACCGCGCCCGAAAAGTAACTACCCAGTTTAATATTCTAGAACGCATTGTAGTTTTCATCATCATTATTCTCGCCGTCGGTATTGCCCTTATGAGTTTTGAGGGCATACGTGAAATCGGGGTAAGTATTTTTGCCTCCGCCGGTGTCGCAGGTATTATCATCGGCTTTTCAGCCCAAAAAATGATAGGCACCATTTTGGCCGGAATTCAAATCGCAATCGCCCAGCCAATTAAAATTGATGATGTAGTCATCGTTGAAGGTGAATGGGGCTGGATAGAGAAAATTATGCTCACTTATGTAGTCGTCAAGATTTGGGACAAGCGACGGCTCATTGTACCGACCACTTATTTTATAGAAAAGCCCTTTCAAAATTGGACTAAGTCTTCCGCTGATATTCTAGGCACCGTATTTCTGTATACCGACTATAAAGTTCCAATAGATGCACTTCGAAAAGAGCTAACCAGAGTTCTCAACAATACCGATTTGTGGGATGGAGAGGTAAATGTACTTCAGGTAACCGATTCAAAGGCCAATTATGTGGAGACAAGGGCCTTGATGAGCGCTAAAAATTCACCTACCGCTTGGGATTTACGAGTACATGTCAGGGAAAAATTGATTCTCTTTTTACAGGAAAACTATCCGGAAAGTTTGGCCCGTACCCGGGTCAGTTTTGAAAGTTCTTTGGCCGTTGAGCAATTGAATAGCAAAGATTAGGCTTTGGCGAAAAGATGAATATTTGACCCGTTTAAAAGCTTTTAAACGAATTTTTCCTACAACGTTTTCGAGATTGTCTACTTTCACCAAGCTTAAACCCTAGCTCATGAATATTAGACACTGTTGCCTATTATTTTTTTCCTTATTGGTATTTATTAATTGTGAGGAACCGGAGGTTATCGAAGAAGTCACAGATTCCGAACAGGTTCAAGAACCTAGTGAAGAAATAGAAGAAGAACAAGAAACTGAAGAACCGGAAGAAGCAATCGAACCCGAACTGATTACTTATTTGACTTTTAATTCTGGTGAAATGTATAGTTCAGAAGATAATGACAATTATATAATATTGCATGATCAGAACGGAAAACTACTTGATTACAAAGCTTTTGAGAACAATGAAACCTTTGTCTTTGAAAAACTGGATTCTGCTCTTGTAGATGTAAGCAGCATAACCGTCACATTAGCAAGAATGAATTCGAATCAGGAATATGGGACCTTTAACGTAATCAACAGCTTCACAGGAATAGAAAAAGGTCTGATTCTACATACTAATACGAACGAGAAAGACTCAAGCGAGGAAACTAACAGCCTAGAGATAAAGTCAGGGGATAAGCTCTACCAAAGAGTTTCTAAGAACAATAGTGAACGAGGCAATTATAGTATATATGTTCACAATGTTGATGGAGTATCTCAAATGGCTGTTTCCAATAACCACGGAGATTATGGCGTATTTGACCTCGATATTGATACGGATACTTATGTATTAGCAAATAGAAATTTCAAGAGAGACGAAGAATACTTTATTTACATTGAAGATTTCTCTGGAAATTATAGGTACACCTATTTCAAAACCCCACAACTAGACTCAGATATTATTTTAGACTTTAATGATTTTAGCAAATTTGATCAATTCGTGGATATAAATCTTCCTGAACATCAAGAATTACGTTATCTCGTCAAATTTAGAGAAGACCTTAACAGCCCTAATGGCTACATGACCACGGGAAGAGTAACAAGCTATGGTGAAAAATCTACTGCTCGATTCGGCTTCATACAAGGAATGCCAGACTATAGAGCAATTTTAAGCTTAAAGGTAGATGATACATGGGGGTATGGCATAACGGGTAACTTTAACTCTATTCCACAAGAGCAAGATTTACCTTTCATTTCCAAACCAAATTTCGAAATGGTAAACAATGACCTTCATCATCTAGAATACACGACAGATATTTCTTATATAGCTTATACTTCTTATTGGAAACATGAGGTTGATGAATTAAATCAGCCCTATTACATTACTGCCTGGACCATAGAAGGATCAAATAAAGAAAAACCAATTATTGGTCATTTACCTGAAGAAATATTAGCCAAACACCCTAATCTAGAATTAGAAAAATTAAACTACAGTCAAACAACTTTGACTACTCAAGGAGCTACTTATTCTGAAAGAGTCAAACACTTGTTTGATATGGAGGAATACGAAACAAAACCAATGTACCAGCACATTACAATGTATGCAGACAAATAAGATGTAATTCTTAACTTTGGTTGAATGAAGATTAACCAAAGCCTCTTAGCCGTCTATTTATTTTTCTGTTGGAATTTGGCCAATTGTCAACAAATCACATGCTCCCCAGCGGATAAACAAGCTGTAGAAGATAAATTGGTCGAAATTGAGGGCCTTCTGGAAGACGATTTTGGCAAGACCCTCATTAATATCGGAAAGACCTTTCTAAAGACGCCCTACGTTGCCAAAACTCTCGAAATAGGTGATACTGAAACTTTAGTAGTTAACTTACAGGGTTTGGACTGTACCACTTACGTAGAAAACGTATTGGCATTTGGAACACTCTTAAAACAAGGCAAATCGAATTTTGATAACTTTACAGAAACCCTTGAAACCATTCGGTATAAAGATGGAGAGTTGGCAGGATATGCTTCCCGACTTCATTACTTTTCAGAATGGATTGCCAACAATGAAAAAAAGGGCCTCATCAAGGATATCACCTCTGAAATAGGAGGAACAGAAATTAAAAAGGATATCAACTTTATGAGTACCCATAGAGAATTATATCCCTTTCTTTCCGATGACACCAACTTTGAAAAGATAAAGGCCTCCGAAAATTATTTAAACAACCAGAGCATTTGTATGCTGCCTCAAGACCAAATTGAAGAAAACGAGCATCTCATTAAAAGTGGAGATATCATTGCCCTTACCACTTCTATCAACGGGTTAGATATTACCCATACAGGTTTTGCCACCAGAGAAAAAGATGGACGCATTCATTTATTACATGCCTCTACAGGTTCTATGGAAGTAGAAGTTTCTAAAAAACCATTAGCGGAATATTTAAAAGGCATCAAAAAAAACACGGGTATTATGGTTGCCCGACCGCAATAAGAGCTATTCAACAAACCAGTCAGTCTTTAACACATAAAACAACTACTGAATAACGTATTTGGTCGGGGTGTTGAAGTCAATCTCCCTATTGTTAGAATTAATAAACTGACCCAATGGTCGGTTTGGTAAAATCATTAACCAAATTACCTTTCCAAACAATAGAACAATCCACCTAAGAGATGTTGTCTAAAATCAGGTTCGTCATAGGCCGAGTTAGAGTGCCCACCAGCAGTATAAAACACTCGACCACCATCATATGCTTGATACCACGAAAAGGGATGGTAATTTCCGTTGGTTCCACCCTGGTAAGAGCTCTCATCGAGCATAATCAAGGGGTTGATTCCTGAGTAGATATCTTTAAAATTATACCATTCTTCAGTACGCGTCCAAATACTGGGTAAATGCGCGGTCGAAGAATGACTTGAGTTAACTACTTCTAAATTGGCCTCCTGAATATTGGGGTGGCCATTAGAATAAGCACCCACCAATTGCCCGTACCAAGACCAATCGTACTCGGTGTCGCTAGCAGCGTGTACGCCCATAAAACTACCTCCTGATCGAATATAGTTTTCAAAGGCTGTCTGTTGGGTATTATTTAGAACATCCCCCGTGGTATTAAGAAAAACCACTACTTTATATTGTGCTAGATTGGTCGTATTGAAATCTTCACTATTTTCCGTTTGTACCACTTCGAAATCATTGGATTGCCCCAACGCTTGAAAAGTGGCTACCCCTTTTTCAATGGATGAATGTCTGAACTCAACAGTCTTCGTAAAAATCAAAACTTTATCTGTCTCAGGCTCTTCCTCCTGAAGAGTTAAAACCGAAATTCCCAAACTTTTTCCCGATTCATTGCCTTTTGCATCATAGGCGGAAATTTCAAACCTATATGTAGTGGAAGGTGTTAGACCTGTAATTTTAGTAGATGTAGTGGTCGTAGAGGCTATTTGTTCGTTGTCTTGATAAATGTAATAGCCCATTACCTCAGTATCATCGCTTGAGCTTCCCCACGATAAATCAACGGTGGTTGTTGCTGTTTCTGTAGCTGTTAAATTCTGGGGTACAGAAGGCGGAGTAGTGTCTTCTACTACTGCAGGTTGGGTCGACACCCTCAATTCGGTGCTGGGTTTAGACATGTTTTCGGCCTCATCTATTGCCCTTATTTGAAAACCATACTCTGTACCAGCTTCTAGATTGGTAACTTGATAAGATGTCGAGGTAACCGAAGTAATATTGGTACCATCTTGATAGACAAGATAACTCGTTACAGTTGTATTATCGGATGAAGCTTCCCAAGTTAGAGTAATCGAATTTTCAGAAATTTGGCCTGATGATAAATTGGAAGGTGCTTTCGGAGGCTCTTCATCATTGGGTGAAGTTACCTCAGCCAAAGTAGTCGCCTCTACGGTAACACTTTGATCCGATTCTTGCTCATTGTCACCAATGGAAGTCACCGAAAATCTGTAGGTGGTCTCCGCTTCTAAATCGATAATGTTCAAGGGGCTTTTCTCTGTATTTGCTTTGAATAAGCCGTCTTGATACACCTTAAATCCACTAATCGCACTGTCCTTTGTAGTTTCCCAGTGCAATTCCATTGAACTGCTAGAAATATTGGAAATCGATAAACCGATTGGAACAGGTGGCGCACTTTCTTCTGGCGAGCTATTTTCTTCTTCTGTGGTAAGGGATAAATTTTCACTTTTGGGGGACTCTCGTCCATCTTCAACCACTAACGATACGGTAAAGCTGTAAGTAGTTTTTGGAGAAAGGGAATTTACCTCAAAAGAAGTGTTTGGTGTAGACCCAATGAGCACATCATCTTGAAACACGCGAAATTCTTGCACCGACAAAGTATCGGAAGGTTGGCTCCATTCAAAAGAGAGAGATTCAGAGCCTAATTCAGTTACCCGTAAATTGCTTGGTGGTAAAGGCAAGGTTGAAATACTATCCTTTACCTCTTCCCCCAATGTTGTTACCCGCAATATTTCTGAAAAAGGCGATTCTCTTTCTTCGTTATCCCAAGCGGTTACCGAAAAACCATAGGTATTTTGGGGCTGCAAATCTTTTACTTGATAAAGATTATCTTTTACAACACCTAGCAATATCGAGTCTTGATAAACCCTAAATGCGGTGATTTGTAGACTATCCGCCATAGAATTCCATGACAAATCAATCGAGTTAGAAGTTGTATTAGTGCTTCGCAAACCTACAGGCGCAGGAGGAGGTAAAGTATCTACCACTGCCCCTTGTGGCTTTGTAATTATTTCAACAATGTTACTAGGCCTTGTGCTTTTTTCTTGCCCATCTATGGCCACTACATAGTAAGAATACTCGTTTTCAGGTAGTAAACCTTGAACGGTATACTTCGTTTCTTTTAAGGCAACGACCTCAGTAGAATCTTGAAACAATTTAAACTCTTTTACTGAAGATAGGTTAGAATCTGTGTTCCAACTCAATTGAACGCTCGTAGGCATTATACTATCTATTTTCAGCTTCGGCGTCAACAACAAAACACTGTAAGGATTAAGGCTATCTAAATTGACAGAATCACGAGGCATAGAATCCATAGCTTTGGTTACGACTAGTAATTCCTCACTGAAGGTAGACTGGTTACCAGTGTTGTCGGTTGTTCTAACTAAAAATTGATAGGAAGTCTCGGGTTTTAAACTTTTGGCCCAATATTGGGTAACGGTATCTCTAAAGACCTCAATACTATCTTGATAGACCACATAATTGGCGATCTTTTCGTGGTTCGAAGATTTCTCCCACGTCACAATGGCCGAAGAATCGGTAACTGTATTTGCGGTCAATCTTTTAGGAGGCTCCGGAAGTGCTATATCCGGTAATATCACTTCCTCAGTAGGTTGCTCTTCGTCTTTTTGACAAGCGACAATAATAAGGGATAATAAAATAATTGTAAGGGAAAGCAGGCCAAACTGTGGTCTTTCTTTCATTTTCGAGGGAAGAATTTAGGGGTAAATACCAAGCTATAGTTTCTCGGAATACAAAGTTCTAAATTTGATTGAAAAAAATTAACCCTTCCGCATTTTTTTTGAAAAAAACTTATTTTTTCGTCTTAAAGTTTGATGATTATAGTTTTAACCCCTATTTATAAACAGCAAAATGTGAATTTATGATTAATTCGTGGCCAAAGCCATTAAATACTTTTTAGGCGTAGTGCCATACTTCTTTTTAAAAGCGGCTATAAAGTGACTGGCCGTGCTGTAACCTACTTTTAGGCCTACCTCATTAACATTGTGCTGACCAGTTTCCAGCATTTTGCGAGCGTACTCCATTTTGTAGTCAAATAGAAAACTATAAACCGAATCTCCATAAATCTGCTTAAAACCTTCCTTCAACTTTTTTAATGAGAGTCCGATTTCATCTGACAGCTCATTTAAGGTCGGGGGTTCGGCCATTCTTGTAATTATAATTTCTTTCGCCTTTCTTATGCGTCGAACATTGTCTTCATCGACCAAAAACGGACATTGTTCAATATCGGCATCATCGCTCTTGTTAAAATAGAGCGAAATGAGCTCGTAAACCTTGCCTTTGATATAAAGTTCCTTTACAGACGGGTGTAGGTTGTAGTTCATTATCTGGCTCAAGACAACGGCAATGGCCGGGCTTACACCCTCTTGAGAATAATACTTTTTATCTTTATTCTCTGCACTTAAAAAAGGTATATAATCGGCCTCTTTTGAAAACAAGGAATGGAATTTACGTATGGTCATCACTACCGACACCATCCAAGAATTTGGGTTCAGTTCCAGGTTCATGGGCAAATCCATTTGTGTGTTGTAAAGCAATAGTGAATTCTCTTCGGAAACCTCTAGGGCATACCGCCCATCATTAAATATAAACTTGGCACTGCCCTTCAAACAAAAGTGAAACTGTATAAAACTACTTTTGATATCTCGGGTTACCTTTTGCATATCAAGACCGTCGTTCTGAATTTTTAGAACGTAAAATCCATCTTCGATAAGTACCTCTTGAAACGAACCTACAGCGACATTTTTTTCCATATTAAAATCATGAATTTAATTCCCGTCTATTTAGAAACGTTCTAAATAGAATGATTGTCAGACAGTGTATTTACTACAAAAATATTGGTTTTCAGCGTATTTACCTTTCATTTTGACTAAAAAAACCCGAATCGACACTTATTGTACCTCTAGCGTTATTTTTATAGAAGATAGCCCCTTATTTTTGTTGCCGCTTTGTAAGCATTCATGAAAGATTACCATATTTCAAGACATAGTTCGTTTTACACCATAGGGCTGAGTTACCAGAAGGCAGATGCAGAGGTTCGGGGCAAATTCAGTTTAGACCCTAGTTCTATTGACCGCATTTTAATGCAGGCCAAGGCACAGGGTATCGATGGGCTATTGGTGACCTCTACTTGTAACCGCACCGAACTACATGGCTTTGCCCAACACCCTTTTCAGCTTATCAAATTGCTTTGTGACAATACCATGGGTTCTGTTGAAGAATTTCAAGATGTGGCCTATGTTTATAAGAACAACGAGGCAATTGGGCACCTTTTCAGGGTGGGTACCGGTCTGGATAGTCAGATATTGGGTGATTTTGAAATCATTAGTCAAATCAAGCAGAGCTTCGCCCGTTCGAAAAAGTTTGGTATTGCGAACCCTTTTATTGAGCGCTTGTGCAATTCGGTAATACAGGCAAGCAAACGCATTAAGAACGAAACGGAGATTTCTTCAGGGGCTACCTCTGTAGCTTTTGCTTCGGTACGCTATATAATTGAAAATGTTCCTGAAGTATCGGAGAAGAACATTTTGCTTTTCGGTACAGGCAAAATTGGCCGAAATACTTGTGAAAACCTTATCAAGCACACCAAGAACAATCACATAACCCTTATCAATAGAACTAAAGATAAGGCTGAAAAAATAGCTGGCAAGTTCAATCTTCTGGTAAAAGATTACGGTGACCTGCAGACCGAAATTAGAAATACCGATGTATTGATAGTTGCTACCAGTGCTCAATCACCTACCATTTCAAAAGAACTGATCTACACCAAAAAACCATTGCTCATTCTTGACCTATCGATTCCAAAAAATGTGTCGGATAATGTTACGGATTTGGACAATGTTACCTTGGTTCATTTAGATCATCTTTCGCAGATTACCGATGATACGCTCGAACGCAGAAAGAAGTACATTCCGCATGCCGAGGAAATCATCGAAGAGGTAAAGCATGATTTCATTCAATGGTTAGAGACCCGCAAATTCGCACCGGTCATCAAAGCACTTAAAAAGAAGCTTAAGACCATGAAAGATGAAGAGATGGATTACCAATCAAAAAAGCTCAACGATTTCAATGAGCACCATGCCGATGTCATCTCTAACCGAATTATTCAAAAAATCACCAAGCAGTTCGCCAACCATCTAAAAGGCGATGATGTCGATGCGGATATCAGTCTTGAACTTATTCAAAAAGTTTTTCAACTCGAAATAGAAACCCCATGAGCAAAGTCATCCGAATCGGTACCCGCGATAGCGAATTGGCGTTATGGCAGGCAAATACCGTAAAGGACAAGCTTGAGGCGCTGGGTCATGAAACAAGGTTAGTACCCGTAAAATCGACCGGCGACCTTGTACTTGACAAACCTCTCTACGAACTTGGCATTACCGGAATTTTCACCAAAACGTTAGACATTGCAATGCTCAATGGCGATATCGATATTGCGGTACACAGCATGAAAGATGTTCCAACGGCGTTGCCAAAGGGCATTGTTCAGGCGGCGGTTTTAGAAAGAGGCAACCACTACGATATTCTAGCCTATAAGAATAACGAAGAATTCTTGGCCGAGCGCGATGCCACAATAGCAACAGGCAGTTTACGTAGAAAAGCACAGTGGCTCAATCGTTACCCAACTCACACGGTAGTCGATTTGCGGGGCAATGTGAACAGCAGGCTTGAAAAACTCAAGACCAATGATTGGAACGGCGCCATATTTGCCGGTGCAGGGCTCCAAAGAATTGGGCTGAAACCAGAAAACACCATTGGTTTGACATGGATGGTGCCCGCCCCTGCCCAAGGTGCCATTGTAGTAGTGGCTATGGAAAACGACCCAGAAATTAGAGAAGCCTGTGCCGCTCTGAATCATGAACCTACTGCTCTATGCACCCAGCTTGAACGAGAATTTCTAAGAATTTTGGAAGGTGGATGTACCGCCCCTATCGGCGCACACGCATACATAGACAAAAGTGAGCAAGTAACCTTAAAAGGGGTATTGCTTTCTTATGACGGACAAAAAAAGCTGGAAGCAGACTTTTCAGCTCCGTTAGGAAAGCATCAAAATTTGGCAAAGGATTGTGCCAATAGCATTCTTGCCCGTGGCGGAAAGGTACTAGTCAACCAATCAAGCGTAGGAGTCCTGAAGACGCAGGTCTTTTCGACCAAAAATCTCTCACAAGATCAGCAACAATTATTCAAGGAAGGGCTAACGGTCAAAAGTGAAGATTTTATCAAGATCAGCCCTAACCGTTTGCCAAAAACATTGCTCAATCAACCGCATGAAAATGTAATCATTACGAGCAAAAATGCCGTAGAAACATTATTTACCCAAAGTTCCGGCGAATTAAAATTCAAAAACATCTATTGTGTGGGCCGAAAGACCAAACGGCTCATCGAAAACCGTATAGGTCCTGTCAAGCATCAAGCCAAAAATGCCCAACAGTTGGCGGAATATTTGGTGGAGTATATGGAGGGTTTAGAAGTTACTTACTTCTGTAGCAACATTCGAATGGATGAATTACCGGAGATTTTGGGCAAAAACAATATAACGGTGAATGAGGTGGAAACCTACGCGACCAAACTATCCCCATCTGAAATCGGTGAAGAGGTAGAGGGCGTTATGTTCTTCAGCCCAAGTACTGTCGAAAGCTACATACTAAAGAACAGTTCAGATAAAATAGCTTATTGCATTGGGGAATCTACAGCGCAAGAAGCTAGAAAACATTTTAAAGAAGTGAAGGTAGCGAAGATACCGACGGCTGAAAGTGTAATTGAATTGGTGAATGGCGATTATTAGCCGAAAGTTAAGGTAACATTCGCGACTTTTGATATGGCGGCGATCAACAACAAATAGCTTTCATCGAATAGTCATCAAATGCTAACTGATTACTAAGAACATTGAATTAAGAAAATGATAAAAAACGATTTATTCCTAAGGGCCCTGAACGGAGAAACGGTCGAGAGACCACCGGTATGGATGATGAGACAGGCCGGCAGGTATTTGCCCGAGTTCATGGAAATAAAGAAAAAATATGATTTTTTCACTCGTTGCCAAACTCCCGAACTAGCCTCTGAAATAACGGTACAGCCCATCCGGAGATACGGTATGGATGCGGCCATTCTTTTTTCAGATATCTTGGTAATCCCCCAAGCCATGAATATCGAGGTACAGATGAAGACTAATTTTGGCCCCTATTTGCCGAACCCGGTTCGCACTCCGAAAGATGTTGATGAAGTAATCGTTCCTGATGTAAACGATGCTTTGAATTATGTGATGCAAGCGATTAAGGCTACCAAAGAGAAGCTAAATGATGAAATTCCGTTAATCGGTTTTGCCGGCTCACCTTGGACCATCCTTTGCTATTGTGTACAAGGCCAGGGCAGCAAAAGTTTTGACAAAGCGAAGGAATTCTGCTTTACCCAACCGCATGCTGCACATGCCATGCTTCAGAAAATTACCGACACTACTATAGCGTATCTGAAAGCAAAAGTGAAGGCTGGCGTAAATGCCGTACAGGTTTTTGATTCTTGGGGAGGAATGCTTTCTCCTGTCGACTATCAAGAGTTTTCATGGCAATACATACAACAGATTATCGATGCCCTAAAAGAAGAGGCTCCCGTAATCGTTTTCGGAAAAGGTTGTTGGTTCGCTTTGGGAGAAATGGCAAAATCGGGTGCTTCTGCCCTTGGGGTCGACTGGACCTGTTCCGCCAAAAATGCACGTTACCTCAGTGGTGGCAACATCACTTTACAAGGCAATTTTGACCCAGCCAGATTATTATCCCCACCTTCGGAAATCAAAAAAATGGTGACCCAGATGATCAACGAATTTGGTAAGGACAAATACATAGTTAATCTCGGTCACGGTATTTTACCGAATATACCATTGGACAATGCCAAGGCATTTATAGACGCCGTGAAAGAATACGGCCAATAAGCTAACTAGAGCTGTAGATGAGCCTTTTAAAGGTAATTTCAGGAAGGTACTTAAGGTTTAAGCTAGGTCTGAGTCCGCAGCAAAACCTCTTTTATGGCTTTTTGAGTTATGTCGTCTTTGGCACGCTCTTCTTGTGCATACCTTGGCTTCAAAAAGTGCCCGTGTCATTTCTTGACAACTTGTTTGTTGCTACTTCTGCGGTTTCAACAACGGGCCTCGCAACGGTGTCGGTCATAGATTCTTATAATTTTTTTGGCCAACTGGTTATTTTGGGCTTGATCCAACTTGGGGGCATAGGGTATCTTACCTTTACCACCTTTATGATTCTTTCCACCTCAAGAAAAATGACCCGATGGCATCAAAATATTCTTAAGACAGAATTTACACTTCCCAAAACTATCCAGATAAGTGATTTTCTTAAATCGGTTATCTTTTTCACCTTGATAATGGAAGCTATCGGAACGGTTCTCTACTATATTTCTTTCAATCCTTTGGGCCTAGGTTTCTGGCAAACCTTCTGGAATGCACTTTTTCACAGTATAAGCGCTTTTTGCACCGCCGGTTTTAGTCTTTTTGAATCGGGTTTCACCACTTATACCGACCATTTACTGGTCAATAGCACCACTTCTTTCTTAGCGATTGCTGGTTCTTTAGGGTTTATTGTAGTTACCGATTTCGTGCTTTTTCTTAAGGAAAAAAACCATCAGCTCAGCTTTACGACCAAAATTATTCTCATGGGATCTTTGACCTTACTGACCATGGGCTTTCTCTTTTTCTACATCTACGAACCGACCATTAGTGAGTTGAATGGTAGCGAACGTATTTGGGCGGCATTCTTCCAAAGTATGTCTGCCATGACCACCGTGGGTTTCAACACGGTCGATTATGGGGCTTTTGTACTTCCCATGCTTTTAGTGACCATATTTCTGATGTACGTGGGTGCATCTCCTTCCGGTACGGCCGGAGGTATGAAAATAACCACCCTAACTGCAGTTATTGCGATTATGAAAAGTAGGCTTCGAAACCATACTAGAATTACGTTCTTTGGTAGGGCCATACCTTACGAACGATTGTACGTAGCCACCTCCTCTTTTATTTTTTACACCAGTATAATTGCTCTAGGAACCTTTGCACTCTCATTCATTGAAAATTTTAGATTTGAAGACTTGTTATTTGAAGTCGCCTCGGCCTTAGGCACCGTGGGGCTCAGCACCGGTATTACGGGTGATTTGGGCAGCTTAGGTAAGCTTATTATCATCGTTCTTATGTTTATCGGTCGGTTAGGGGTACTTACTTTTGGTCTTGCCCTTTGGGCAAAACAGCAGCAAACCGATGAAAAAAAGGCTTTAAGAGACGATATAGCCGTTTGATATGAACCACAAAAACCTTGGCTTTTTATTGGATCAACTCTCTGCCGATGATGCAGCGGCACTATCACGACTTATGGTGAAGAATAGTGAGAGGTTTGAAAGGTTTTTTCCAATGACATTGGCCCAAAACTTAACAGAAGAGGCTTCAAAAGCATTTATTTTGCTGAAAAACGTTGAATTCGACTATCAATCTGAATTCACTTTTGCCATCAGGGAGCAAGAGACTAAATCGGTAATTGGGCTGGTCATTCTGAAAAACATCGACAGAGACCTTTGGCAAGGTGAGCTCGCTTATTGTATTGATAGGGAACATGAAGGCAAAGGTTGGACGAGCCAAGCCATCAAGCAGACGGAAAATTTCGCTTTCAAGAAGGTCGGACTCAAAACCTTGCAAATAATTGTTCACCATACGAATAAGGCAAGCATCGGGGTAGCCATGAAATGTGGTTTTAGTTACGTAAAGATTCTCAAAGAGGCTCATACTCCGCCAAATGAAAATGCATTGGATATGATGTTATTCGAACTTTACGCTAATCTATGATGAAGATTATTGAAAGATACGATAGGCAGTTTGAATATGCCGGTGTACTAATGGATGTAGTCATCGCCTATCAATTTTTCTCTATTTGGCATCACCCGACTATGGATGACCTTCCTCAGTTGGGCACCCTTTCTTTACTCATGATATTTGAGTTCATCATGGTACATTCTGGGGTCTTTATGGCCGTTATGCCCAAAAAAATATCTCTTTTTGTACTCATACCTTTCTATGGCGTCTTTGCTTGGGCTATGAATAATGCCCTAGACGACAATACGGTCATGTACATTTATCTCATGGTTGTTTTCAACCGAATGCGATTTGCCTTTTCAGATGTTTCTATAGAAATTAGAAATAGGGCTTTTTATAAGTCGGTGATGGCAGCTATGATGTACTTTTTTATGATTTTTATCTTTGTTTTCGGCGCTGATTATATTCCGAAGCTAGGCCTTACCGAAGAATTCATACGTTTAAGCGGCTATGGTAAAGATTTAAAGTATGAAGGTGCATTTGTCGACCTGCCCCACTCCGCTATGGCATTTGGGATGTTCTACTATTGTGGTCTGGCCCTTATCGAGGCTTTACTTTTAAAGCGTACTTTTGCCCCTAAAACAAGCTCAAAGTCGATAACTTTATGAAAGAAACGTTTTTCAACTACATTCAAAATCTTCAAGATACCATTACCTCGAAATTAGAGGAGGTTGATGGCGTTGGCAAATTTCATGAAGATCAATGGATTCGAGAAGAAGGCGGCGGTGGTCGCACAAGGGTCATTGAAAATGGAGAGGTATTTGAAAAGGGCGGTGTCAACATTTCAAAAGTACACGGCAAGCTACCTGATAGCATGCAAAAATATTTTGGGGTAAAAGATGCCGATTTCTTTGCCTGCGGATTGAGTTTGGTATTGCACCCCAAGAATCCCATGGTACCAACGGTTCACGCAAATTGGCGGTATTTTGAGATGTATGATCAAAATGGCGACATTGTAGATCAATGGTTCGGAGGCGGTCAAGATCTTACGCCCTATTACCTTTTTGAAGAGGATGCTCGGCATTTTCATGAAGTCTGCAAACAGGTATGCGATACGCATCAACCGGAATTCTATTCCATCTACAAGAGGAAATGTGACGAATATTTCTGGAATGCGCATAGAAACGAGGCCCGTGGGGTTGGCGGACTCTTTTTCGACTACTGTAAAGCACAGGAGGATTTTACTATGGAGGACTGGTACAACTTTGTTACAGGTGTAGGTAATAGCTTTCTAAATTCCTACATACCAATCGTTATAAAACGAAAAGATTTGCATTACACCAAAGAGCAGCGTGATTGGCAAGAAATACGTAGAGGACGCTATGTAGAATTCAATCTAGTACATGACAAGGGTACGCTTTTTGGCCTTAGAACCAATGGGAGAATAGAAAGCATTCTGATGAGTTTACCACCCCATGTGCAGTGGAGGTATGACCATCACCCAACGAAGGACAGTGAAGAAGAAAAGTTATTGCAAGTTCTCCAAAACCCTCAAGAGTGGGTATAAAATGCAAATATCTCTTTTGCCTGCTTGCTGTGGCATACATATTTTCATGTAAAAAGAAGACGGCCAAAAGTGACATTGAAATTGTATTTACCCAAGACACACTACAGATCCCTTATACGTATTGGTGGGATGAAGCCGGACCCTTTATTGGTTATTGCGGCGAACCCTACAGCTTGGTCTTTACCGGGGTTCTTACTAATCTCGAAGCTGCAGATGAAAAGGCAGGTCCGCTTTATACCTCTCAAAAAGGAGTCATTCAACTTGAAAAGGTACTTTACATAAATGACGAAATTGAAGGTAAGTATGCATCCCAGCGCTATGTAACTATGGACAGTTTTCATCAACAAGACCTGAAAGTTAGTGATAAGGTTCTCGTTTTTTGCTATGACTATGAAAACAAAGTCACCATATCAGGGGGCAAATCGATTATTAAAATAGGAGGTTATGACCATCCATTGGTCGAATCGACAAAAGAGTACATAGATTCAGGACAGAATGTAATTGAAATCAAAAAAGATTCGGCACTTTGGGCAGCATATGGTTATGGCGACTCCTTTAAAAGAATACTTAGATGCAAAGAAGATTCTCCATAGGTTTTATTGCTTCACTTTTAGCCCTTAAAACTTTGATATTACCGACAGTCAGGGTAATTTTCGAATCCTAAAAAATAGCTTTTTTAAAACATCAATATATGTACCCACTTCGAAGAAATCGCAGATTAAGAGTATCGGAAAGCATGCGTCATTTAGTGCGCGAAACCGTTTTGTCTCCCAATGACTTTTTGGTGCCCCTTTTTGTGGTTGAAGGCAAAAACATAAAGGAAGAAATAGCTTCGATGCCCGATTATTACCGTTTGAGCTTAGATAACTTGGCAATAGAAGTGAAGGAATTATGGGGAATGGGGTTAAAGTCCGTTTTACTTTTCGTAAAAGTGGCCGATGATTTAAAGGATAATAAAGGAACAGAAGCCTTGAATCCCAACGGGCTTATGCAAAGAGCCATTAAAACCGTAAAAGATGTATGCCCTGAAATGTTGGTAATGACCGATGTAGCTTTAGATCCCTTTTCATCTTTCGGACATGACGGAATTATTGAAAACGGCAGAGTTTTGAATGACGAAACTTCTGAGGTTTTAGCTGAAATGAGCGTCTCCCACGCCGAGTCCGGTGCCGATGTGGTGGCCCCGAGCGATATGATGGATGGTCGTATTTTGACCATTCGAGAGGCTCTTGAAGACAAGGGCTTTTACAATACGGCCATTATGAGTTACAGCGCTAAATATGCAAGTGCTTTTTACGGTCCTTTTAGGGATGCGCTTGACTCGGCTCCCGTTGATATTCAAGATATCCCAAAGGATAAAAAGGCCTATCAAATGGATTATGCCAATCGGTACGAAGCCATTAAAGAAACCGAAATGGATATTGATGAGGGGGCAGATATTGTTATGGTCAAACCAGGGCTTTGTTATCTAGATATCGTAAGGGAAATTCGAAACGACGTTGATGTTCCTGTAGCTGTCTACCAAGTTTCTGGTGAGTACGCCATGCTAAAGGCCGCTGCAGAAAAAGGGTGGCTAGACCATGATGCCGTTATGTTAGAACAACTCTATGCCATCAAAAGAGCCGGTGCCAATATTATCGCCTCGTATTTTGCCAAAGATGCGGTGAAACTGCTAAGCTAAACCTTTATACCAACCCAACCATCCACCAATGAAAAAAAATATACTACTCGGAATAATACTTGTGTTCTATAGCATTACTGGTCTTTCCCAGAATAGTGACGTATTAAGTTATGGCACTCCTGAAGAAGTGGGGCTCGATTCTGAACTGATTCACCAACGGGTGGATTCTATTATCACAAACGGAATCGAACAAGAGGCTTTTCCTGGGGCACAGGTGTTAGTCGCCAAAAACGGTAAAATCATTTTTCACGAAGCATATGGTTACCATACTTACGACAAAAACCAGCCCGTCAAAACCAATGATATTTATGACCTAGCTTCGGTTACCAAGATTACGGCGGCATTACCGGCCGTCATGAAATTGGTAGATGAAGGAAAATTAGAACTTGACAAGCCCTTTAGTGATTATTGGACCCGTTGGAAAAAAGAGGACAACAAGAAAGACATAACCCTAAGAGAAATTTTATCACATCAAGCGGGTCTAGTACCCTATATCATTTTCTTGAACGAAGTGATAGATGACAAGGGCGGTATCAAGTCTAAATACATCCACCAGAACTCCAACAAAAGATTCTCCAATCAAGTTTATGATGGCATTTTCATCAAAAACAACTTCAATAAAAAGATGTATCGTCTAATAGACAAATCTGAGGTGTCCACCGATAAAAAATATGTCTATTCCGGGTTGACCTTTCTCATTTTTCCAGAACTTATACAGCAGCTCACCGACAGCTCATATGATTATTATCTAGAGAAAAACTTCTATTTACCACTAAACACCCCTACAATGGGCTTTACACCCAAAAAGAAAGGTTTCTCAAATGCCATAGTGCCCACGGAAGTTGATACCTTGTTTCGCCACACCCTCACCCAAGGTTGGGTACATGACGAAAATGCTTCACTCTTGGGCGGTGTATCGGGTAATGCCGGCCTTTTTGCCAAGGCTACCGATTTGGCGAAACTCATGCAGATGTATATGCAATACGGTGTTTATAATGGAAAAAGGTACTTTTCGGAAGCAACCGTGAAGGAATTCATCAAAGTGCAATATCCTGAAAATGATAATCGAAGAGGACTTGGTTTTGACAAGCCCCTGCTCAATAACTCCGAATTAAGTCTAGATGATGCTTATCCGGCCCCGGAAGTAGGCAAAAGCAGTTTTGGTCACTCGGGCTTCACCGGAACATTCGTTTGGGCCGACCCAGAAAACCAATTGGTATATATTTTCTTGAGCAATCGAGTAAATCCTTCAAGAGACCATCGAAACCTGTACAGTTTAAACATTCGCTCGGCGGTTCAACAAGTATTCTATCAAGCCACTCTATCAACCGATTAAGAGCATAAGGTTACATAAATATTGGTATCTTCGTCGGCAAACAATCTAACTATGGGTCTGCTGATATTCTACGCGCTAATATCCATTTTTTTCTCGTTTCTCTGCTCAGTACTCGAAGCGGTTCTATTAAGTATAACCCCTACGTTCATCAACGTTAAAAAGAAAGAGGGCAAGGCTTATGCATTGGAGCTTGAGCAGTTGAAGCAAGATGTTGATAAGCCTCTAATTGCCATTCTTACACTCAACACCGTGGCCCATACCGTGGGTGCAATCTTGGTAGGTGTTCAGGCGAAAGTAGCCTATGCCCAAATGTATGGCAGCGCCCAAAGAACTGTTTTTGGTGTAGCATTTACCGAAGATTTAATGGTCGGGGTGGTTTCTACCCTCATGACTATTTTGATTTTGGTGGCTTCTGAGATTATTCCGAAAACTATCGGCGCCACCTACTGGAGGTCGCTCGCCAATTTTACCTCAAAGACCTTGAGAATAATGGTTCTGGCTCTAAAATACACTGGATTGTTATGGTTATTACAGCTTTTCACCCGCTTGGTGGGCGGTAAAGGCCATGAGGGCAGCGTATTGAGTCGTGAAGATTTTACGGCCATGACCGACATTGCCCAAGAAGAAGGCGTATTTGAGAAATCTGAATCTACTATCATCAAGAACTTACTTCGCTTTGATGAAGTCTTTGTCAAAGATATTATGACACCACGGGCGGTCATGAAAATTGCTTCCGAAAAGAAAACGATTCGAGAGTTTTTTGAGGATAACCCGAAAATGAGGTTTTCGAGAATACCCGTTTACGGGGAAAAAATGGACCATATTGATGGTTTTGTTCTTAAGGATAATATTCTGGAGGAAATGGTCAACGAAAATGGCGACATTCCTCTTTCGGAAATAAAAAGGGAAATACTTGTTACCGAGAGAAGAACGCCTATACCCAAACTATTCGAGACCTTGATTGCCAAAAGAGAACATATTGCACTCGTAGTCGATGAATATGGTTCGGTAAGCGGTCTGGTCACTATGGAAGATGTTATTGAGACCCTTTTAGGTCTTGAAATTATGGACGAAAGCGATAACGTGGCCGATTTGCAAGATTTGGCGCGAAAAAACTGGGAAAACAGGGCACAGCGTGCCGGAATTCTAGAGAGCAAGCTCAATAAAAAATAACGTGGATACGGCCTACATAGCAACTCCTTTAGGGCCTGCGAAACTAGAAGGTGACGGAAACGGAATTTCTTCAATAACCGTGCTTGATGCTGAGGTTTCTCCTACAAGTATCTTGCCGGACTCATTAAGGGAGGCCGCCCATCAGCTAAATGAATATTTTAATGGTGACCGCTCTCAATTCAGCCTACTTTTGAACCCCAAAGGAACAGATTTTCAAAAGAAAGTGTGGAATGCATTGGTCGAAATTCCTTTTGGAAAAACGGTATCCTATCTCGATCTTTCAAAAGAACTTGGTGATGTAAAAGCGATTAGGGCCGTTGCCTCCGCCAACGGAAAAAACCCATTGTGGATTGTCGTTCCTTGCCACCGGGTTATTGGCAGCGATGGTTCATTGACCGGTTATGCCGGGGGTCTACATCGAAAAAAGTGGCTTTTAGAGCATGAGAGCCCGGTTAAACAACAAAGTCTGTTTTAAATTTTACAGACTGTACGGTCTTTTTCTTGAATAATCCTTCCCCCAGAATCACAATAATGCCTGTTCGCAGATAGAAACATTCGGTTTATAGAGGTTATGAAAAATCTATTTTTCTTGATACCAACCGATGAGTCGGTTTTCGCCCATATCATAGTGTTTGTCCACACTTGACAGAAATCACTATTTTCAGGGATTACAATAGCTCCGTTTAAGTCTACATTTGTTTGAATGTTAATACTACTTTCATGCAACTACCATCCATAAAAGAGATAACCGACAAGGCCCAAAATGCTTTTAAGCGATTTCCGGTTACGCTTACTTGGGCAATTATTGGCAGCTTTTACATCATGTATCTTATAGATTTCGATAGTGGTAATAAACTAGAGGAAAAACTCGATATCATATTGACCCTAATTTTAGGTATATGCTGGCATATCGGAAGCCAATTTTTTATAGAACAGCAAAAGCAACCTAATAAATGGCTTTGGCTTAAGGGGCTAATCATTGTGCTACTCTTTTTGTTCTACTGGCATTTGCCCGGTACCAAAGACCTAGACAACAACCCTGTATATTCCATCCGCTTTTTTTTATACTTCATTGGCGGTCATCTTTTTGTGCTGTTTGCCCCTTTCATAAAATTCTGGAAAAAAACCGCTTTTTGGAACTACCTCAAATCAGTTGGGCTGGCAATTGTACGCAGCGCTCTTTTCTCTGGAGTGCTCTACCTAGGCCTTGTACTTGCCTTATTGGCAATAGATGCGCTTTTCGAGGCCAATATTAAAGGTGAGAGGTACGGTCAACTATTCGTTTTCTGTTTGGGCGTTGTGAACACATGGATCTATTTATCAGATTTTCCGAAACAGGTACGCCATCAAAGAGAAATATACTTTGAGAGAGCGTTAGAGGTTTTTGTCAAATTCATATTAATACCCTTGGTCATTTTGTATGTGGTTATTCTGTACGCATACGGCGGCAAAATATCATTACAATGGCAGTTACCAAAAGGGTGGGTATCCTACTTGGTTACCGCTTTGGCTTTATTAGGGTTTTTGGTAGAGGTGATTATCAACCCCATTCAGAAAAATGCAAAGGCGTGGACCATTCGAAACTTTTACCCCTCGTTTTATTACGCCCTTCTACCATTGGTTGTATTGCTGTTTGTAGCTATATTTAGAAGAGTGGCGGACTATGGAATTACCGAAAACCGATATTTCGTTCTTGTCATTGCTTTTTGGATTTTGGGTATGGCTCTTTACCTACTCATCAGCAGAAATAACAAATTAATCGTACTACCGCTGTCTTTATTCGGGTTGGCCATACTATCTTCGTTCGGCCCTTGGAGTGCCTTCTACGTTTCGAAAACGAGCCAAATCAACCAATTCAAAAAAGTTTATGACCAAGTCAGTTTAAACGGAAAAATGGCGACGGCCGATGAATTTAATCAGTTGACCTCTATCATCGACTATCTCGAAAAACGAAATGCCATTTCTGAATTGGATGAAATTACGGGAATCGCAATGAAAGAAGCGATGCAAGACACCGTTCACAGCAGATGGAAAAAATATACCTATGTAGACACCCGCGCGGTTATGGACTCCCTAAACATCACGGTGGACCCGGATTCAAATAAAAGTCCGTCGAGCTATGGTGTTCATTATTCTTTGTACCAGAACCAAGAGCAACTTCAACTGCATGATATTTCAGAATTTTCTTATTTTTCAGAGATTCATTTTGGCGATTACCTCCATAAACAGCTTTTGACGGAAAGGTTTGAGCTAGATTATCAAACCAAAGACCATTCTTTAAAACTTCTGAACAAGAATAATGAAAGTAGTATGGTAGAGTTTAAGCTAAGTAATTTTCTAAAGGATATGACCAAAAACGGTACAGATTTAAGCGGTCTGCCCATTGAAAAAAGGAGCTTATTTTTAGAAAACGAAGAATTAAAAGCAAAAGTGATTTTTACCAATTTATCCTATACTGTTTTTCCAAAAGACTCATTAAATATCCATAGTGCTTCTGCTTATCTGCTCATAAAAACGAACGAAAATGCTCAACAAGATTAGTTTAGAACATATTCTCTTTTTAGATATTGAAACCGTTCCGGAATATGAAGACTATTCATCTTTAACCGATGATAAAAAAGAGCTATGGGGACAAAAATCTCAATACCAACGAAAAGAGGATTTTACTGCTGAAGAATTCTATGAGCGGGCGGGTATCTGGGCAGAGTTCGGAAAAATCATTTGTATCTCAGTAGGATACTTTCATCAAAAGGGCGAAAACCGAACCTTTCGCACTACTACATTTCACGGTGAGGAAGCAACGCTTCTAAAAGAATTCAAGAATTTATTGAACGGCCATTTTAGCGCTTCGAAATACCTTTTGTGTGGCCACAATGCCAAGGAGTTTGATTTTCCTTACATCGCCCGTAGAATGATCATTCACCGAATTGAGCTTCCGTATAAGCTGAATCTTTTTGGTAAAAAACCATGGGAGGTTCCGCACCTCGACACTATGGAGTTATGGAAATTTGGAGACTACAAACATTTTACATCCTTAAAACTACTAGCCCATATACTAGGTATTCCCTCACCAAAACAAGATATCGACGGTAGTATGGTTCGACAGGTGTATTATGAAGAAAAAGATATCGACCGAATTATTAATTATTGTGAATTGGATGTAGTGACCACTGCACAGGTGTTCTTACGGCTTAGGGGCGATAATCTATTAGAAGAAAGTGAAATCAAAAAAGTATAGCCGATTTAGCTTCTTTTCTATATTTTTACGGCCAAACAGAATCATGAAATACCTACTTCTCCCCCTTTTGTTCTTAACTCTAGCCTCGTGTTTAGACGACAACTCTTCAAACCCTGCACCCGAACCTATTGATTACAGGGCTCAAAACGAAGAAGACATCAAAATTTATATTGAAGAAAACGAGTTGACCGCGCAAAGAAGTGAAACCGGTCTATATTATATTATTGAAGAACCGGGTGATGGCAACCAGCCTACCGCAACGTCAGATGTTACGGTAGCTTACAAGGGTTATTTTTTGAATGGTTCGGTATTTGACGAAAGTGGCGAAGAGGGGGCAACCTTTAACCTACAGCAAGTGATCCCGGGTTGGACTGAAGGTATTGCCTATTTCAAAGAAGGTGGTAACGGCATGTTATTGGTACCCTCGCATCTCGCCTATGGCAGCTATGATTATTTGGGAATTCCAGGAGGCTCGGTATTGATTTTTGATGTGAATTTGATCAGTACCAATTAAGGCCTGAACTAAGAATTGTACTTCAACTGAATGTACACCGGAAAATGGTCGCTATACCCACCCAAATACTTGCGGCCAACATAGGTTCGAAAAGGTGAACCCTTGTATTTTCCCTTAAACTCTTTCAAGAAATGCTTGTCGAATATATTGGCATGCGCAAAACTATGGGTTCCCTTTTCATAATTTAAAAAAGTATGGGAGACGATTATTTGATCAAAAAGCATCCATGACAGTCGGTAGCTCGCACTGCCTCGGGTCGGGGTAATCAATTTTTCCATCGGATTATAGAGACCCTTGGTCTCCGTCAAAAACTTCACACTTTCTGACTGCGGGTCATCATTAAAATCACCCATAACTATATAATTAGGGTTCGCCTCAGAAGTTTCGATACCCATCATAAAGTCATTGATGGTCTTAGCAGCCGTTATCCTTTTATGAGCAGTCTTTGAATCTCCATCCCTTCGGGAGGGCCAATGGTTGACAAAAATGTGAACGGTTTCATTTTTCAATTTTCCCTTTACATAAAGAATGTCACGGGTTGTGTCCCTAATGCCGTTTTCTTCAAAGACCAGTACCTGAATAGGTTCTGAAAATTCAACTTCAAAGTGCTTCCGATCATATATAAGCGCACAATCTATACCTCTTTCATCTGGCGAATTAAAATGTACATAGCCATAATCAAAATTCTTTAGCGGCCCGCTAGCCAACAAATCCTTTACAACATGATGGTTTTCGACCTCCGAAACACCTACCAAGGTCGGGGGCAAATCAGTTTCATAATGCCCCAGTTGGGCAATGGTCTTCGATAATTTGTTTAGTTTCTTTTTATATCGTTTTTGTGTCCATTTTTTAAAACCTTTCGGTGTGAAGTCATCATCTAAGGTTCGAATATCATCCGCGGTATCGAACAAATTCTCAAGATTATAGAAGGCAATGGTGTATAAGTGTTTGCTTTTCGGTCTTTTCGTCAATGAAAAATTCATAGTACTACCTTATTGGTCTATTAAAATAACGAAAATAGGTCGGCAAGTATTTTTTAAATTTGCATTTTGCACGATGTATGATAGAAAAGAATACCATTGAACATGAAAAGGCCGTTTTGATCGGGGTAATCAACCGTGAGCAAAACGAAGAAAAAGTAACCGAGTTCTTAGATGAGCTAGAATTTCTGACCTACACGGCCGGTGGAGAAGTTGTTAAGAGATTTGTACAGCGAGTAGACGTGCCCAACCCCAAAACACTTATTGGTAGTGGTAAAATGGAAGAGGTCGAGTCGTTCGTAAAAGAGAATAAGGTAGGGTCGGTCATCTTTGATGACGAGCTGACACCGGCACAGCAACGTAATATCGAAAAGCAACTTCGCTGTAAAATTGTAGATCGAACCAGTCTCATTCTTGACATCTTTGCGCAAAGAGCCCAAACTAGTTATGCTCGAACTCAGGTAGAACTCGCACAATATGAGTATTTATTGCCAAGACTTACAGGTTTATGGACGCACTTAGAGAGACAACGCGGGGGTATCGGTATGCGCGGACCTGGAGAAACTGAAATTGAAACGGATAGGCGAATTGTTAGGGATCGCATCACATTGCTCAAAAAGAAGCTTGAAAAAATAGACAAGCAAATGGAAACGCAGCGCGGCAATAGAGGTGCCTTGGTTCGTGTTGCTTTGGTCGGTTACACCAATGTAGGTAAGTCGACGCTAATGAACGTTATAAGCAAGAGTGAAGTCTTTGCAGAAAACAAGTTATTCGCTACCTTGGACACTACCGTGAGAAAGGTAGTCATAGGCAATCTGCCGTTTCTTTTAAGTGATACCGTCGGTTTTATTCGCAAACTGCCTACCCAATTGGTAGAAAGCTTTAAAAGCACACTTGATGAGGTTAGGGAAGCCGACTTGCTTTTACACGTTGTGGATATCTCTCACCCTCAATTTGAAGAGCACATTGAATCGGTCAATCAAATTTTAGATGAAATTGATAGTGCCGATAAAAATACCATTATGGTCTTCAACAAAATCGACCAATACAAACATGCCGAAATCGATGAAGATGATCTAGTTACGGAAAGAACTGAAAGACACTTTACCATTGAAGAATGGAAAAGAACGTGGATGCAACGTGTCGGCGATAAGGCGCTCTTTATTTCTGCCCTAAACAAAGAAAACCTTGACGAGTTCAGAAAGAGGGTTTACAATGAAGTGAGGGACATTCATGTTACCAGGTTTCCTTATAACAATTTCTTGTATCCTGAAAATTTAGACGAGTATTAGTCTGGTTAAAGTTCGATGTTTGAGGTCGTTCATCGATCAAACAAAGCAGGTGGTATTTTTCACAACACAACTACCTAGCTACACAACAATAATTTAGAAAACAGGTAAAACAGCCGTAGTTTTACATTGTAATTAAGTGATAGAGCAACCCCAAATCGCACCTTGAACTTAACCTAGATTATGAAGTAACGAATCCCAAATCGGAACTTAAACTACCTATCCATACCTACAATAAAATCACCCTCTTATAGAGGGTTTTTTTATGTCTCAATTTTACATCCCGTTTCCATGAAAAACAGTTTATTGTATCCGTTCATCGAAAAAATGAACACTTTAACGTATTTCACCACAGGATAAGAGCGGTTCGCAACAAAACTTTCTAAAAGAAAAGCACTAATGGTAAATTCGTAATGTATTTGAAATTTAGTGTTACGTCCCAAATTAAAACACTTGACCTAGGTTTGATTTTTTATTGACTGTACCAAATTACCGACCCTACTTAACAAAAAATGCCGCAACCATTGGTTGCGGCATTTCTTTTTTATATCGCGTTATCTTAGAACGAATAGTTAAGACCTAACAGGTAATAACTCTGTAAGTCGTTGTCAATATTCTCAAATGTAGGGGTTGGGGTCGGTAGGGGCTCAACTGACAATGCATTGGCCAAAGCCTCTTGCTTGTTGCCTCTTAATCCGAATTCAAAACCTACACCAATATTTTTCCAAAGGGTATAGCCAAATGAGTTGATCCAGGTCCAGTTAGACAGGTCACCATCCTTATAACTTTGAAAAGTAGAGAAGTTGGTCTTAAAGCTAATGGCACCTAACTGTTTTGTATAATCGACTACGATTTTGGCACCAGCAGAAGATTCGTAAGCGGTATCATTATCGGCAAACACAAAGTTATAGTTCAACGGATGGATAACCACCACCATGTCTTTAATCGGCGTCCAAGTAGCACCAACACCAAGGTCAAGGTAGCCCGGGTCGTTAAAATTATTGATGATTGAGGTACGGTATTCGCCCAAAGCCGAGATGGCAAATTTTGAGTTCAGTTTATAACCGTACAGTGATGTAATCGTAAATACATCGGTAGTACCAGTAAAGCCTTCTTCATCGGTCGGATCATCTTTATCGTCGATTTTTACCCATTGTAGGTTAACTACCCCTGAGTTTCTCCAAAAGAATTTTTCCTTATCCAAATTGGCAAAACCGTTAACGGTAACGCCGATATTACCTGATGAGTTGTTAGGTACACCTTGCGAATACCAGTTATTGAATTTTGAAAGATTGGCACCAATGGTACCGAAAGCTCCCGTCTTCCAACCAGGAAAAGCATCGATTTTAGACTGAAGGGCATTGACCCGACCCTGAATAGCTTTGATGGAGTCTTTCTTGACCGCTTGCTCGGCCTTCAACTCATCGATTGTTTGCGCAAAACCCGCCGAAAAAGCCAGAATCGCGATGCAAGAAATTACTAATCTCTTCATAATGTTAATGTTAGTGAATACGTGTTTATTAACAACAAAGTTAACGATGCCAACATTTAATAAACAAGTTTATCAACGATTATTTTCTCTTGAAGAGAGGTACTGAAGAGCAAGCCTCACCGTACATGAGGGACTTTACGATAGGCTGTAAGCGCTGGGTTATCAACAGATAAGCGTTTGGAGGAACAGGCTTTCTGCTACAGCCCTTAACGATAACCAATTGGTCTTTAAAAGTACTCAGGTCTAAATTTTCTAGAACCGATTCGTAGAGAGAGGTCTCCAGTAATTCTAAATTGCCCTGAACGACTTTTTTCGCAAAGGGAGCCAGTTTGGCTGCCAAAAGCATAAAGGCCCAACCGGGCACAATGGCATCGGTCGAACAGTGTACCGCTACAAAAGCATCTTGGTATTGAGACCAATCATGAGACTCGATAGCAGCTCTAAAATCTTTTTCCTTAAGGATAATTCCCTCAAAAAGCCAATCAGAAATATCCAATGCTATTCGCGTACCTTTAGGATAATAATCCTCTAGGTCAAACGTAATCAGCTTACTCTGGGCGACCCTGTTTAAAATAGGTTCAGCGTTATCGGACATTTGATTCAATTTTCTACAGTAGGCCCAATTCTAATTTGGCTTCCTCGCTCATAAGGTCCTGAGTCCATGGTGGATCAAAGGTAATCTCAACCTCGGCATCCTTAACCAAATCTAAAGACTTGATTTTCTCCTCGACCTCTACAGGCAAAGATTCCGCCACAGGGCAATTGGGTGAGGTTAAGGTCATAAGAATACGAACCTCATTATCTTCGTTGACCAGAACATCATAAATAAGTCCTAGTTCATATATATCAACAGGTATCTCGGGATCATAAATGGTTTTAAGAACCTTCACTATTTTTTCACCTAATTCGCCTGTGTCTACTGTAGTTATTTCTTCGCTCATTTTTAACTTTTTTAGAAACTAGAAATGCCTTCTAATTCAATTGAGTTTGATAGGCCACCGCGTACAATTTCAGCTGCTTTATCATACTTACCAAACCATTGGCCCTTGTAGGCGAGAGATGCTCCTTTAGACCAATTTCATCAATAAACTCCGTATCCGCATCAATAATGTCTTGCGGCTTCTGGTTGCTAAAAGCCCTGATTAAAATAGCAATTATACCTTTTGTTATAATTGCGTCGCTATCGGCCGTAAATACTAGCTTATCTTCCTCTAGTTCGGCATGTACCCATACCTTACTTTGGCAACCTTTTATAATATTATCCTCTGTTTTGTATTTCTCGTCAATCAACGGAAGCGATTTGCCCAGTTCGATCATATATTCATATCGCTGCATCCAGTCATCGAACATAGAAAACTCGTCAACTATCTCTTCTTGAATCTCTTTAATATCCATTCAATGAATTTTATGTAAAAATACGATAAGTATCAATGCCTATCAATTCTTTGGCACAAAGATGAATATTGGCCTATAAAAGCATATTGTTTGCCCGTTTGACACCTTCGACCAAAATATCGACCTCTTCCTTGGTATTATAAAAACTAAAGCTTGCCCTCACAGTGCCCGGTATTTTATAGAAATCCATAATGGGCTGGGCGCAGTGATGCCCCGTTCTTACGGCAATACCTAGTTTGTCGAGAATTGTTCCGATGTCATAGGGATGCACGCCTTCAATATTAAAAGAGATGACCGACGTCTTTTCTTGAGCGGTACCGTAAATTTTTAAGCCTTCAATCTCGAGCAATTTATTGGTAGCGTAATCAAGAAGTTCATGCTCATATGCCTCTATCTCACTAAATCCAATAGAATTCAAATAATCCAAAGCCGCACCAAAAGCAATACCACCACAAATGTTGGGCGTACCAGCCTCAAACTTATGTGGCAAATCGGCATAGGTCGTTTTTTCAAAGGTAACCTCGGCAATCATTTCACCGCCGCCTTGATAAGGTGGTAACTTATTCAACCATTCTTCCTTGCCATAAAGTACACCCACCCCGGTAGGACCACACATCTTATGTGCCGACACCGTGTAAAAATCAACATTTAATGCCTGTACGTCAGCTTTGATATGCGGTGCGGCCTGAGCACCGTCGATTAGTACAGCAGCACCAACCTTATGGGCCTCATTGATAATAGTTGCTATCGGATTGATGGTACCCAAAGCATTCGAAACGTGATTGCAGAAAACCAGTTTAGTATTGCTACTCAACAGATTTCTATACTCATTCATCAACAGCTCTCCCTGTTCGTTCATTGGAATGACCTTAAGAATCGCTCCCGTTCTTTCTGCCAGCATCTGCCAAGGCACAATATTACTGTGGTGTTCCATCGCAGAAACCAAAATTTCATCTCCTTTTTGAAGCAATGATGAAAAACCGTTGGCCACCAAATTAATACCGTGGGTCGTACCCGATGTAAAGATGATTTCTTTTGCCTTGGAAGCGTTGAAATGCCTTTGAATCTTTTGTCTTGCCTGTTCGTATTTGTCCGTTGCTTCCTGCGATAAAAAATGCACTCCGCGATGAATGTTCGCATTGTAGGAAGAGTAGTAATCTACAATCACGTCGATTACCTGCTGTGGCGTTTGGGAAGTAGCCGCATTATCAAGATAAACCAATGGTTTTCCGTTGACTTCTCTACTTAATATGGGGAAATCCTTACGGATTTTTTGCACATATAACATAGCATTCTTATTGAACTGCAAAGATATTGGTTTCAGAAGGAAATGCAGCTTCAAACACTTCTTTTAAGCCTAGCAAATGATTCAGAACCTGAACCCGATACCGGCCTTAAAAACATTTAAACTTTTTCCTCTAGTCTCGTATCGGTAGACATTGTTTTCATAATCCGCTTCGGCCAACCATTTTTGACGGTGATTGAGGTAATCGTATTGAATTTTTACAAAGAACCGATTAGTCAAATCATAACTCAACCCCAGATTAGCATTAAAAGCACCCCAGCTATCCGATTCGTTATATCCTGAATCGACTATCTTACGGTCGTATTCATCTAAAAGAACGGAATAACCAACACCAACGCTCGGTTTTAACCTGCTTATACCTGGCAAGTTTATTTCACCAAAAACAGTCGGTTGAATTAACAAACGTTTCCATTTGTTATCGAATTCCAAATTGTCATCAAAATAAAAGTGCTGGCGATCGACAAAAAAAGAACCGTTTAAGCCTGCACCGAGCTGAACTACACCAAGATTCACAAATCGGTACTTGACACCTAAGTCGATAACTCCATTTAATCCGTCTTCGTCTATGATTGGATAATTGGCCTCTACACTCCATTTTTTATCCTGGGCACAAAGACCGATCGAAGCAAAAAATAGGGTGCAAAAAAGTAATTTTGAATTCATCTGAAATGTTTTAGGTTGAAATTGTTCTCGACCAAATTAGATGAATTCAGATGTAGGAAAATCTAACGACTTGTTAATACATAGCCAACAAACTGCCAAAAAATATCGGCAATTCACAAAAAACCAAAGTGGATTTTAAAGGTCAAACCCTAGGTTAACTCCTAATTTCTTGGCAATCAACTTATTGATTCGCGCCTTCACCTCAGGTATACGAACACTGGCCAGAACGTTATTGGCAAAAGCATACATCAATAATGCCCGGGCTTCTTTCTTAGGAATTCCTCGCGATTGAAGATAGAAAAGGGCATCTTCGTCTAGTTGACCTATAGTACAGCCGTGCGAACACTTCACGTCATCAGCAAAGATTTCTAATTGAGGCTTTGTGTTTATAGTTGCCTTATCGCTTACCAACAGGTTATTGTTCTGCTGAAAGGCATTGGTTTTTTGGGCAATCTTATCTACTATAATCTTACCGTTAAAAACACCCGTCGCGTTTTCACCATAGATACCTTTATAATCTTGGTGGCTTTCACAGTTCGGCTCAATATGGTGCACTAACGTATGATGGTCGACATGTTGTTTGTTACCCAAAATAGTAACACCCTTCATAGTAGAATCGATATGCTGACCGTTCTGATAGAAGTTAAGATTGTTTCGAGTCAATTTACCTCCAAACGAAAAAGTGTGCACGCTAACGGCACTCTTACTTTTCTGGTCTATATATGTATTGTCGATCAGTGATGCATTTTCGGCATCATTCTGAATCTTATAGTAATCGACAATAGCATTATCGGCAGCGAAAATTTCGGTAACACTGTTCGTCAAGACCTCGTTTGAAGTCAAACTCTGATGACGCTCAATGACCTGTAATTCAGCGTTTTCTTCAGCAATAATCAAATTTCTTGGTTGCAATAGCAAAGAAGCCTCGTTACCTGTTGAGAAGTGAATTATTTCCACTGGCTTTTTAGGCATCTTGTTCTTAGGAATGTAGATATAGGCTCCTTCTCTACTAAATGCCGTATTCAGGGTAGTTAACGACTCATCTTTCGACGCGATTTTGTTGAAATATACGTCAATTACAGGGCGGTACATGGGCTTGGTTAGCGCCGAACTCATCAAACAGATGTCGACCCCATCGTGCGTAGTTTCAGAAAGATAAGAAGAATAAATACCATCAATGAAAACAATCTTATAAGAATCTATTTCATGCAAGAAATACTTCTTAACCTCTTTATACTCGAGGGCATTCTCCTCTTTAGGAAAAATGCTAAAGTCAATCTTTTGAAGACTGTTTAACGAAGTGTATTTCCAAGCTTCCTCCTTTTTACTGGGAAAACCTTTCAATTCAAAATTTTTCATTGCCTCTGTACGAAGATCGTGCACGGGGTGCTCAATATCTACGTTACTTTCAAAGGCCATGAAAGATGATATCAGTTTATCTTTTAAATCCATAGTGTAATGTAATTGCAATGATGGCTTCACTACTGAGCGAAACCTGAGGCGGTTTAGACTACTGCTTCATTCTTCAACCAATCGTATCCTTTTTCCTCTAGCTCTAACGCCAATTCTTTTCCACCAGATTTTACAATCTTACCATTGTGCAATACATGCACAAAATCAGGTACGATATATTCCAAAAGTCTTTGGTAGTGGGTAATTACGATGACGGCATTGTCTTTACTCTTCAATTTATTCACCCCATTGGCAACGATACGAAGAGCGTCGATATCCAAACCGGAATCTGTCTCATCTAAAATCGCCAATTTAGGCTCAAGCATGGCCATCTGAAAAATTTCATTTCGCTTCTTTTCACCTCCGGAAAAACCTTCATTCAAAGAGCGGGAAAGAAATCTTCGGTCAATATCAAGAAGCTCAGATTTTTCTCTGATCAGCTTCAACATTTTGTTTGCTGGCATTTCCTCTAGACCGCGTGCTTTTCTAGACTCATTGATAGCAGTCTTGATGAAGTTGGTAACGGAAACCCCGGGGATTTCTACCGGATATTGGAAAGAAAGGAAAACCCCTTTATGAGCTCTTTCCTCAGGGGAAACCTCATCTAAATCCTCACCGTTCAACTCTACCGAACCTTTGGTTACCTCAAATTCTTCTTTACCGGCAATAACTGCAGAAAGTGTACTCTTTCCGGAGCCATTGGGGCCCATAATTGCGTGAACCTCGCCAGCATTTACCTCAAGGTTAATGCCTTTTAATATTTCTTTATCTTCAATACCGGCATGTAAATCTGTAATCTTTAACATAAATTCTCTTCTTAACTTCTAAGATTAAAGGCCTTTCGCCTCCTTAAAGTATTTTTTGATTGTATCGCTTATCCTACCGAGCCCTCTAAACTTATTTCCAAAAGTTTTTGCGCTTCAACGGCAAACTCCATTGGCAACTTGTTCAACACCTCTTTGCTAAAACCGTTAACAATCAGCGCTATCGCCTTTTCGGTATCAATACCCCTTTGGTTGCAATAGAATATTTGATCTTCCCCAATTTTACTGGTTGTCGCCTCATGTTCGATTTGAGCGGTCTTGTTTTTTGCCTCGATATAGGGGAAAGTGTGCGCGCCGCATTCATTACCCATTAAAAGGGAGTCACACTGTGAAAAGTTACGGGCATTTTCTGCACGACTGTTCACCTGTACCAAGCCTCGATAACTGTTCTGTGATTTTCCAGCAGAGATACCCTTGGAAATAATGGTACTACGAGTGTTCTTACCCAAATGAATCATTTTGGTACCCGTATCGGCCTGCTGAAAATTATTGGTTACGGCGATGGAATAGAATTCGCCAATAGAATTATCGCCTTTTAGAATACAGGAAGGGTATTTCCAAGTAACTGCAGAACCAGTCTCTACCTGCGTCCAAGAAATTTTGGCATTTTTCTCGCAAAGACCTCTTTTGGTAACGAAATTATAAACTCCTCCTTTTCCTTCTTTATCACCGGGAAACCAGTTTTGTACCGTAGAGTATTTTATTTCTGCGTCATCCAGAGCAATCAACTCTACAACGGCAGCATGTAACTGATTCTCATCACGGGATGGCGCCGTACACCCTTCTAGATAACTCACATAACTACCTTCATCGGCAATAACAAGCGTACGTTCGAACTGACCTGTACCTGCTTGGTTGATCCTGAAATAAGTAGAAAGCTCCATAGGGCATTTTACACCTTTCGGTATATAACAGAACGACCCATCTGAGAAAACAGCGGAATTCAATGCTGCATAAAAGTTATCTCTTTTCGGAACTACAGAACCGATATATTTTTTTACCAGCTCGGGATGTTCTTTTATCGCTTCGGATATTGAACAGAAAATTATTCCCTTTTCGGCCAAGGTCTTTTTAAAAGTAGTGGCTACCGACACAGAGTCCATAACAATATCTACCGCTACACCGGCCAATTTCTTCTGTTCATCAACAGAAATACCTAGTTTTTTGAAGGTTTCCAACAATTCTGGATCCACCTCATCCAAACTATTGTATTTGGGTTTTTTATTAGGGGCTGAATAGTATGAAATGGACTGGAAATCGGGTTTCTTGTAATGTACGTTCGCCCACTCCGGCTCTTCCATTTCCTTCCAATATTTGAAGGCCTCTAAACGCCAAAGGGTCATCCACTCCGGCTCTTCCTTCTTCTTGGAGATAGCGATAATAATATCCTCGTTCAGACCAACGGGCAGCGTGTCAGATTCTATATCGGTATAAAACCCGTACTCATACTCTTTGGTCTCGAGCTCTTTTTTTAACTCTTCCTCAGTATATGCCATAGTTTCTTTTTACAATGAAAAGCTCTCTCCGCAACCGCAGGTTCGCTGTGCGTTCGGGTTGTTGAAAACAAACCCCTTTCCGTTAAGTCCACCGGAATACTCCAGGGTCGTACCAACTAGATAAAGAAAGCTTTTTTTATCTACAATGATGCGTACGTTGTTATCTTCAAAAACCTTATCGGTATCACCGACTTTATTATCAAAATCTAATTCATAAGAAAGTCCGCTACAACCGCCACTCTTAACACCTACACGCACATAATCTTTAGAAGAGTCAAACCCTCCTTCAGACATTAGGTCAATAACCTTTTTTCTGGCTGATTCAGATACCTGTATCATTGCATTTTACTTTATTCTAAATAGTTCACAAATATACGTCATTAGTAGGGTTTTACCATAAGAACTAACATTATTATAACGAATGCCCCGATAGCCCATTTCTATAGAACCCGTTACAAATCATATGCCTATTCAAAGTGCGCTTCGGAAAGACACGGATTCATTAACTTTGGGCGCATCAGTTAAATTTTACAACCTGGCCAAGGGTCTCTGAATATGGATTTCGACGATATCAATGCCTTTTATTATGCCAAAAATTTCGGAAAGAACGCTCTCCCGAAATTTTATTTTAGGCGTCGTTACCGTCAATTGATGAACTTTAAGAAAACTTGCGACCCCACCTATTTGAATTATAGGGCCGACTACTACCTAAAACACAATCAACCTTTTGAGCTACCCCAAAACTCTGTCGCCGTAAAAGACTTCAAGCGCACAAAGGGAACAGGCTACTATCTGGACCTAAAAGAGTTCTTGCATTACTTTTCGCCGCACGTTCGCTTTGCTTACCATTTTGGAGATGAAACACATATCAACCCTCAGCCGACCCTTTTTAAAGCACGACCGCTTTACAAGGATAATGCCAACTCTGTTTTGTTCAAACTAAACAAAAGAAGGCATTTTAAATGGGTCAAGGATGCCATTGATTTTGAGGACAAAAAGAAAAAAGTAGTTTGGCGTGGCAGGGCCCATCAAAAGCAACGTAGAGATTTTGTGGAGAAGTTTTGGAACCACCCTTCATTTGATGTTGGCTTGATAACATCCAAACAAAACGATTTACCATTGCATCGCGGGTTTATGGATATTACCACTCAACTGCAACATCAATTCATTGCCTGCATCGAGGGCTATGATGTCGCCACGAACCTAAAATGGGCCATGAGCAGCAATTCGCTTTGCATCATGCCAAAACCGACTTGCGAGACCTGGTTCATGGAAGGAACATTAAAGGCCGGTGTGCATTATGTAGAAGTGGAGGCCGATTTCTCGGATATGGAGGAAAAAATGGCGTATTATTCAAAGAACCCTAGTCAGGCCAAAGAGATTATCAAGAACGCCCATAAACATATTGCTCCTTTCAAAAACAAAAAGATGGAGGATCTTATCTGCTTTTTGGTGCTTGAGAAATATGCCCAGCTTTCCGGGCAAGAGAAATATCTTCGTTTTCAATAGTTATTATCGAAAACTTGGGTCATTCACAAAGTAATCGTCGGACAATGTCAACAAAAAAGCCTTCAAATCAGCCTTGTCTTTATCGGTCAACCGAACGCCGCCATCGGCTACTTTTTTCATAAGCGGGTCAATGGTTGCAGAATTTTGCAATCCTTCACTGTAGTGAGCTATAACCTCTTCTAAGGTAGAGAAGCGTCCGTCGTGCATATACGGTTCAGTGAAAGCCAAATTTCGTAAAGATGGAGTCTTGAACTTACCATTGTCAGAAGGGTCTCCCGTAATTTTTCCCAGACCCAAATCTGCAAAAGAACTGTCCAAACCATTGTTATGAAAAATATTATCTGTCCATAACGGATTATTAGGGTTTCCGTGGCAATGAAAACAGTCGCCCCGAGTCTCATCAAGAAAAACAGCTAACCCGTTTTGCTCTTCATCGGTCAATTCAACTTCATTTGCCAAGTATTTATCAAACTTTGAATTTCCGGAAATAAGTGTTCTTTCAAACTGGGCAATCGCTTTTGCCACCTTTAAACTATCAATACCTTCTTCAGCAAAGGCGGCAAAAAACAAATCGGGATATTCGCTATCTGACTCAAGGTCGCTCACTACTTTTTCCCAAGTATTCGCCATTTCAGAACTATCGGTAACGGGATGAAAAACTTGGTTTTCCAAGCTGCTAGCCGAACCATCCCAAAAAAATAGCTCGTCAAAATTCCAAGCCAAATTGAACAGCGGCATGGCATTTCTGCTACCTAAAGCACCATTCACACCTTCGCTCAATACATTGGTATCTGTAAACGCAGAATTGGGCATATGGCAGTCAGCACAGGATATGGAATGGTCTACAGATAATACGGGGTCAAAGAACAATTTCTTACCTAAGACAATGCCCTCTTCTGTCAACGGGTTCGAAATGGGAATAACAGGATCAATAATCGAACTTTTAAAAAAAGTAGGAATATTCAATTCTACCGGTGTAGGTTGGTACGTTTCATCATCCAATACGCTAGTTGGCTCATCATTAGAACAGGCTGCCAATAACAAAACCCATACGACGAACCTAAACTCTCTCATGAAGCCTTGAATTTTAATCACTTTTCAGCTTAAAAACATCCTTCCCGTTTTCATACATCATTACCTGTGCATCAAAATTGGGCATTAGCATCGAATGCAAATCATTTAAGTTCCATTCATTAGGGTTCTTGAACCATTCGGCAATATTCATATCAATTTGTAACTCCGAAGATTTATCAATGGTGACCCGACCTAAGCTCACCTTAAAAAAAGTGTCTTCAAAAACTGGATTGTCGCTAGAATTGTCAACGGCACGTATGGCGTGAAATTGATAACCTGTCTCCGTTTGTGTAGAATCAAGAAACTTACCTTCCAATTGCATGTAATGATAACCACCGCCCATCATTTCCGGTACATTCCAAAGGGCGGTATTTAAATCGGCATAGACACCACTCCGATTGTCATCATTGTCAAAGCCAAAAGTAAACCATAGGTTTTTGTAGGTGCCTAGGGGAATACTATCCGCGGAACGATACATAAGGCTCGAATCGTCTTGTAAATCGATTAGATGATAATCGTCAATTGTTATGACCTCTCCTTCCTCGTTCTCAAGGCTTACGTTACTTATCAAGTACCTTAACAGTTCAATGCTCATTTCTTCTTGATGGGCATTTGTGTATTTCAAAGTATTGAAATCACCTTTTGACACCTGCTGAGCATCCCAACTATGTGAAAATTTAAGTTTGAGAGAGGTTGCTTCTGGATTACGGTCTATATCTTGATCGGTGCTACAACCGGAAATAACCACAATACAGACAGCACCTATCCATAGAAAAAGTTTACTCACAATTTTATATAACATTCAGTATATTTTAAAATGAAAACGCTAACAAAAGTACATCTGTAAAGCCTTTATTCTGATTTACATCAAAATCATCGCTTGCTGATTCTCCGACAGCCAACACTTTTTCGCCGTTAAGTTCAATAACTGCAGCTGCCAAATCAATTTGAGAACCTCCTACACTCCGCTGCCAGACTATGATACCTTCATCATTAATTTTTAAAACCCAAGCATCGTTCTGACCTTGGTTACTTTGTAAATCACCATCACCAGAACGTGAGTTGCCGGCTATCAAATACCCTCCGTCAGATGCCGCTACTACAGATGAGGCGGCATCAAAACCACTACCTCCGTAAGTCTGCTCCCAAACCAAATCGCCCGCACCATCTATCTTAACGACCCAAATATCAGCCGCCCCTTTATTGGAACTTACATCTTGGTCGTTGCTACGCGTATCTCCCACAATTAAAAAATTACCATCGAACGTGGGAATAATAGCCTTTGCCTCGTCTATTTCGCTTCCGCCAAAATTCTTTTCCCAAAGTAGTTCTCCTATATCGGTTATGCGAACTACCCAGAAATCGTAAGTGCCCTTGTTATCTGAAATGTCTACATCAAAACTATCGGATGAACCCACAATCAAATACCCACCTTCATTCATTTCTACTACGTCATAGGCAGTATCGGTAAATGTGCCTCCATAATATTGACTCCATTCAATATCACCACTAGAATTTATCTTAACTGCCCAATAATCTCCACCTGCGTGATTTCTTGCTGTTTGATTGCCCTGCCCCTCAGATGCCGTTACATCAAGAACGCCCACTAGAAGATAACCTTGGTCTTTGGTCTCTATCAACGAGATGCCCTCGTCCCTGCCTTTATAACCAAAGCTTTTCTGCCAAAGCAAATTTCCATTAGCATCGATTTTAGCCAACCAATAATCGAGAGAGCCTCCATTCTCGGAAACATCTCTGTTAGAACTTTCACTGAAGCCCAATAAAGCAAAACCACCATCGGCGGTTTGAACCAAATCGCTACCGCGATCATTTTCAGAACCGCCGTAACTTTTTGTCCATTCTAAACCAGATTGAGCATCAAATTTCATCAACCAAAAATCAAAATCTTCGGCATCTTTATCGGACACATCACCATCATTACTTTGCGTATGCCCCAAAACCGCAAAGCCTCCGTCGTTAGTTTTCACGAGAGCCTTTCCGCTATCATTCAAACTTCCGCCAAAGGTTACTGTTTCCACTTGAATTTCTGCTGGTTCCGGTAACGGACTGGGTTTGTCGCCATCGCTCTTTGAACAGGCACTAACCAAAACACTCAATACTGTAACGAACAATCGTCTTTTGACCGAGCCAAAAATGTAGTCTTCCATCCTCATTAAAACATCCCCCTTGCGTAAAATATCAATTACTTTTTTGGATGACGAACAACCCAGAGCTAATATCGCTCACCAAGATTTTACCACTTTGAAAATAAGGGTAGTTGCTCCACACCCCATCAAAAGCAGCATTATCATTATTCGGGTATGTGTCAAAATAACCAGACTCTACCAAGTTTTGATTTTCGATATTCGTTATATCAAGAACTCTCAAGCCGGCGGTGTAGTTTGAGAGAAAATATTCATTCCCTTTGACATAGCCGTTATGATCAATGGCATCGGTCGGCCCTAAATAAGTGTCATATAATTCAGGATTATCTAAATCATTGAAATCAAAAATCAAGGTTCTTGATTTAAAGCCCAAATTCTGTTCGTCTAGCTCATCGCCTAAAATAAAGAACCGCTGGTCATCGGTAAACCAACCTTGGTGCGTATAAGCTATGTTCGGGTATAATACCGTACTAATTTCAAAAGGTGCGTTTTTGTCGGTTACATCAACTATTACCACTTGTGATTCATTAGCGCCTATAAAAATTTCCCTCCCCTGATAATCGACATCAGGCCCTGAATAGGTCACCACTTGTGCGTCATGTGAATATCCGTTATCGGCGTAACCGCCGACGCCTTGGGGGTTTTTGGGCTCTGAAATATCAATAAAATGGGCACCCCCAGCATATTCATCATTACGAGCCGTACCCACAGCATAGGCCATACCGGTTTCTTCATTGATAACGATATTGTGCGCATTACCAAAACCGGTATAAAGTGCGTCTGCTTCAAATACCTTCGGTTGCTCAGATGCTTCGCGAAGATTCGTAAGGTCAAATACCTGCATGCCATGCCCCGCTGCCTCAGAAACGATAAAGGCATGGTTTTGATATACTTTGACATCACGCCATAGGCTCGGTTCTGTAGCCGTGGGCAGTTTACCAACGTAGACCAAGTTCTCGGTGTCTGAAATATCAATGAAGGCCGTACCGTTATCCAAACCCAACAGCGCATATTCTTTACCCGTGTCGGAATCTTCCCAACCCCAAATGTCATTGGCCGATTGCGCACTAAAAAAAGACAATGACTTCGTCGCCAGTAAATCATAGCCATTGCATGGGTATTGACCTGCCACACCGTTTGAACAGGGTTCGTAATTCATAGGTACATCCGCCGTAGGCCCATTATTATCATCTGAAGAACAACCCGACCCCAAGAGGCCTAGGGTAGATATAAGCATAAAACACCTTGCCCAATTTTTCATAAACCGTTCATTTTTATATAAATATATTATTTAACGCCCTATTGTTTTAGCTCTTCTTGCTATTTGTTGCCAAACTAAATGACCGCAATAATCATTCCCCTTTATCAATACCATAATTTACCCTTATTTTTGCCACATGCTAGAAGACAAAGAACAAAAACGGACATCTCTTGAGCGATTGGGTGAATTCGGCCTAATTGAGCATTTGACACAGAATTTTGAGCTTAACCATGCATCAAGCATCAAGGGTATTGGTGATGATGCCGCAGTACTCGATAGTACTGAATACAAAACGGTTTTGACTACTGATTTATTGGTTGAAGGCGTTCATTTCGACCTCAGCTATATGCCACTAAAACACTTAGGTTATAAAGCCGTAATGGTTAACCTTTCAGATGTTTACGCCATGAATGCAAAGGCGACACAGATTACGGTTTCACTGGCCGTATCAAATCGGTTTCCCCTAGAAGCTTTGGAGGAGCTTTACGACGGAATCGCCCTTGCCTGTAAAATGTACAATGTTGATTTGATAGGAGGTGATACCACTTCGTCGCAAAAGGGAATGTTAATCAGCGTTACCGCTTTGGGGCAAGTTAACGAAGAGCAAATTTCTTACCGCAATGGAGCTCGGCCAAACGACCTTTTGGTCGTGAGCGGAGATTTGGGCGGAGCTTACATGGGGCTGCAAGTTCTGGAACGTGAAAAAGAGGTCTACAAAGTAAACCCGAACAGCCAACCCGACCTTTCGCCCTACTCATACATTGTTGAACGTCAATTAAAACCTGAGGCGAGAAAAGATATTGTTGAATTGTTGACCAAACTTGAAGTGAAACCAACTTCAATGATCGATATAAGCGATGGCCTTTCTTCAGAAATAATGCACTTGAGTAAAAGTAGTGGGGTAGGGTGCAATCTTTTTGAAGATAAAATTCCCTTAGACCCAACCGTTATTTCGGCCTGCGAAGAATTCAAAATGGATAGCACGTTGGTCGCTTTAAGCGGAGGTGAGGATTATGAGCTATTGTTCACGGTAAAACAAGAAGACTACGAAAAGATCAAAGGCAACCCAAACCTTACGGTTATCGGCCATATGACGGAGGCCAATGAAGGGACTCATTTAGTTACAAGGGGTAATCATAAAATACCGCTGACCGCACAGGGCTGGAACTCGTTCTCTAATTCTGAGGAGGAATAACTATAAAAAAGAATTCCCGAAAAAGGCAAACCTAACATACTGTTGTGGGGCGAACGACAGTGGAGAACGAGGTTGCTACTATTTTTTCGGGAATATTTTATAAAAATCCTGAAACCTTAAGGCTCAGGATTTGGGTGCCAAAGCATAGTTAACGCTGAATCAAGTTCAGGTTAGGCGGCGTGTTTTGCTGCCCTATGTCTTTTCTGAAATATATTTTCCAAGGTCTTATTAATATCTTCTAGCTCCGGGGTAAGGGTCGAAAGATTACCGCTTACATCGGTAGTTACCTGTTTACCACAATGAATGCATTTATATTCCTTAATATGTAATGTCACTTTTTTCGATACTGAGTAATGGTGGCCAAAAAGGCTGCAAAAAAATCGTTTCATGGTCGTAGGTTTAAAAAACGCATCGTTGGTTCATTGGGGAAAACCGCCAGGTGCTAGTTCAAAATTTGGGTGAAATTTTCAGTGCTTTCAAACACTTTCTATCTCAACGCCCTCCGCTCTTTTTTTATTGGACAATAGCCTTGAGATTGTCCGATTTTTCGATGAAATACACCATTCTATTTAAAATAGAAAGATTTTTCCGACATACTGCACTGCTTGCCGTCAGCCAATATTAGGGTATCTTGCAGCCTGTTAAAACCACAGGTATCTTTCAAAAAATGAATTCCGTCAAGTTACATACGGCCAAAGAAACTTTAGTTACCGCCTTTGCCCTGTTCTCATTATTTTTTGGAGCAGGTAACTTGATACTTCCGCCTCTCTTAGGTTTTACTTCGGGCCATTTATGGTGGTTGGTCTCTCTGGGGTTTTGTCTCTCGGCTGTTTTAGTTCCTATTCTAGGCATTATGGCACACGCTAAGTTACAGGGAACTATTTTTGATTTCGGCAAGAAGGTTTCTACGGGCTTTTCATTAGTATATTCCTTTTTGATTTATGCCATTTCTATAAGTTTACCTTCCCCAAGAACGGCCTCTGTAACCCATGAAATGGCCATAGAACCATTTTTTGATGTTCCCTCTTGGCTAACTGGCACCGTTTACTTTTCACTCGTTTTTTTGTTTGTGGTCAACCGGTCTAAATTGTTGAATGTTCTTGGTAAAATATTGACCCCAACTATTATTATCATTTTATTGTTGATTATAGGTATCTCTCTATTTTCTACTGACCAGCCTGTTGGGCCCATTACCCTAAGCTCCCCTTTTGCCAATGGCATCTTGGAAGGGTACCAGACCTTTGATGCTATTGGAGCGGTCGTCGTGGGAGGCGTAATCATCATTTCAGTTAACTTGAAGAAAAAAGAAGCTTCGTATCAAGAAAAGAAAACCTTGATCCGTCGTGCCGGCATTTTGGCAGGTTCTGCCTTACTTCTTTTATATGCCGGGCTTATTTATACTGGGGCTCTAGTACAGGCAGATTTTGATACCGAAATAACCCGTACCGCTCTTTTAAATGGCATAAGCCATTTGACCTTAGGTAGAAACGGACAAGTATTTCTTAGCATTTTGGTGAGTCTTGCCTGCTTTACCACAGCAGTTGGTATTGTTACCGGCACATCTGACTATATACAATCACGTTTCAAAAACAGTAAAAAGGCCTATTTGATTACAGCTATTGCAGGTTGCCTTTTAGGTGTTTTAATCGGGCAGTTCAATGTGGCCTATATTATTGCAGTGGCCCTACCTGCCCTAATGTTCATATACCCCATTACCATCGTTTTGATTTTGTTAAATGCCATACCTGAAAGATGGGCATCGCCAAAGGTATTCAGGGCAGTAGTAACAACTACCATAATTTTTAGTATACCGGATTTTATAGGCAGCTTAGGTTGGGGAGCGTCAATTAGTGCCCTTCAGGAAATAATTCCCTTAAGCCGGTATAGTATGGGATGGATTTTACCTGCGATGATTGTTTTTGTTCTATTCAATCTCACGAGGAAAAAGCATCCCATAAATAATTCATCCATTTAAAGGTTGATATCTAAACTAATTGGGCAGTGATCGCTACCCATGATTTGGTCATGAATTTCGCAAGAATTGACTTTTGGCCAAAGAGATTCACTCACTAAGAAGTAATCGATACGCCACCCAACGTTTCTACTTCTAGCCCCTCCTCTTTGACTCCAAAAAGTGTACTTATCAAACGTGTTCGGGTGTAGGGTTCTGTAACTATCGACCAATTTCAGGGTACCGAGCATATGGTCAAAACCATCGATCTCTACCTGTGTAAAACCTGAAGTCTTGTTGTAGTTAGATTTTGGGTTTGCCAAATCATTGGCCGTATGGGCCACATTAAAATCACCAGTAACAATGATCGGTTTCTTTTGTTGAAGGTTCTTAAGGTACTGGGTGAAATCTCTATCCCATTCCGAACGATAATCCAATCGTTTGAGTCCGTTACCGCTATTGGGCACATACACGTTTATCAAATAAAATGACTCGTATTCCGCGCACGTAACCCTTCCTTCCAGATCATGTACTTCAGCACCTATGTTGGGTAAAAATGAAAGGGGCTTTTCTTTAGATAGAATACCCGTTCCGGAATACCCCTTTCTTTCGGCACTATTACTAAATAGCTTATACCCGGAAATTTCTTTTAATGCTTCGGATACTTGGTCGTCTTGCGCCTTGGTCTCTTGAATACAAAAAACATCTGCATCAAAATTAGAGACCACTTCATCAAAGCCTTTTTTAATCGAGGCTCGTATTCCGTTTACATTCCAAGAAACTATTTTCATTTACCTTATTTTTAGCTAATTTCTACCAATACTATTTGTTCATCAACTCTTCAATTTCCTCTACTTCAATAGGAATACCGGCCATTAAATTGAACGGCTCTCCGTTTTCTTGAATGACCACGTCATCTTCAAGGCGAACCCCCAGCTTCTCATCGGGAATATAAATACCAGGCTCGACGGTAAACACCATATTGGCCTGCATGGGAGTTTTTAGCTCGCCATAATCATGGGTGTTCAAACCGATATGATGGCTCGTGCCATGCATGAAATATTTCTTGTAAGCCGGCCATTGTGGGTTCTCGTTCTGTACATCGGCTTTATCCAACAAACCGAGGCCTAACAGCTCAGAAGTCATGAGTTTTCCGCATTCAACATGATAATCCTTCCAAATTGTGCCCGGCACCAACATTTTAGTAGCTTCGTTCTTTACCCGTAGTACCGCCTCATACACCTCTTTTTGGCGTTTGGTAAATTTACCGTCGACAGGGATCGTTCTGGTCAAATCACTCGAATAATTGGCGTACTCGGCCGCCGTATCCATCAAAATCATATCGCCCGACAGACATCTTTTATTATTCTCAAGGTAATGAAGTACGTTGGCGTTGTTTCCGGCTGCAATTATCGGCGGATAGGCAAAGCCCTTAGAACGGTTTCGAACGAATTCATGTAAAAGCTCGGCCTCGATCTCATACTCCCAAACACCCGGTTCGACAAACTGCAATACACGGCGAAAACCTTTTTCGGTAATATTGCAGGCCGTTTGCATGAGTTCAATTTCTTCCGGTTCTTTAACGCCTCTGATCTTTTGAAGTATCGGGTTGCTCTTCGCCACTTGATGCGCCGGAAACTTTCTTTTACATTCTTGAATAAAACGATCCTCTCGGGTCTCGGTCTCAACGGCCTGGCGGTAATGCTCATTGGTATTAAAGTAAATAGTATCGGCCTCCGTCATCAAATCAAAAAATACCCGATCAAAATCTTGAAGCCAGTAAACGGTTTCGATACCTGATACTTCGGTCGCCTTTTCCTTGGTTAATTTTTCACCTTCCCAAACAGCAATGTGCGCATTGGTCTCACGAACAAACAGAATTTCCCTGTGACTTTTATCCATAGCATCGGGAAAAAGCAACAACTTGGTTTCTTCTTGGTCTGCACCGCATAAATAGAAAAGATCTCTATGTTGTTCAAAAGGTAGCACGCTGTCGGCACCTATAGGATAAATATCATTTGAATTAAAGACCGCAATGCTTTTTGGGCGCATTTCGGCCATGAAATTCTTTCGATTTTTGATGAATAATGAATTACTGATTTGTTCGTATTTCATTGGCGTAATTTTAATTTTTTAATCGGTTAAATGTAATTTGTCCTTAGAAAATATCCCCTACTGTCAGAGGTATATCTGGATACATTTAACTCGCTTTTTATCAATTTTTCAAAAGTAGCAAATTGACAACGATTGGGCAGTTAAGAAGTTTATAATGTCTGGTGTTTTTATCTAGACAATTAGTTCTTTACAGAGCTTAATTGCATAAAAAAAGAGACCTACTTCATAGGCCTCTTCTTCAATTAAAGTTGGTTATGTTATTCTTCTAGTTTGAGTGAGTTTAATGCTAGTTTGGCATAAATTAACAAAATATTAAGTTGTTGCGCAATTCTGTCGCTGTTAATTTTAAGCGGCAAACATTGACAAATTAAATCTGTTGTTTCTAAAATAACTCGTTATCAAATACTTATGAAAAGCTTACTGATTTTTCTATTATCCTTCTTTTTCTGCTCTGCCATGGCTCAAGTTCCTGCAACATCTGCAGAGCTTATTATTGAGTCTATTGAGAATAGGCAAATTTTGCAGAAAGAATCATTGGTGAAAAACCTGCCATTAAAAAATATTGGTCCCACTGTAATGAGTGGCCGTGTGGTAGACTTAGATGTCAATCCTAATAATTCCATTGAATTTTATGTGGCATATGCCTCGGGCGGGCTTTGGTACACCAACAACAATGGTACATCATTTATACCAGTGATGGATAATGCCGAAACCCAAAACCTAGGTGATATTGCTGTCGACTGGAAAACAGGAACTATATGGGCCGGCACGGGCGAAAACAATTCTTCTCGGTCTTCTTATGCCGGAATAGGTATATTAAAATCAAGCGATAAAGGGAAAACTTGGCATCATATGGGTTTTTCCGACGCCCATCACACTGGTAGAATTCTTTTGAATCCTGAAAATCCAAATGAAGTAACCGTGGGGGTATTGGGCCATCTATATTCGCCGAATGCAGAGCGAGGTGTTTACAAAACCAAAGATGGTGGTAAGACTTGGTCTCAAACTTTGTACCTCAACGATCAAACTGGTATAATTGATTTGGCACAAGTGCCAGGCAATTCTAATATTTTATATGCCGCAGCTTGGGAAAAAGACCGAAAAGCATGGGATTTTTTGGGTAACGGATCAAATTCTGGCATTTATAAAAGTACGGATGCCGGCGACACTTGGCAGAAGATTTCTGTGGAAGGCGGCGGATTTCCAACCGATATGAATGTAGGCCGAATAGGCCTAGCGGTTTTTGACCAAAATACCATTTACGCCCTTTTGGATAATCAAGGGCACCGAGAAAAATCTGATTCTGAAAAGCCAGATGCCGACAAACTAACGGCAACTGATTTTAAGGGCATGTCAAAAGAGGCTTTTTTAGAGCTCGACGACAAAAAACTAAATGCCTTTTTAAAAGCCAATGGCTTTCAAGAAAAGTACCGTGCCGAAAACGTAAAGCAACTTGTTCGAAGCGGTGTCGCCCAACCTAAAGATTTGACCAAATATCTTGAAAATGCCAATGCCATGATGTTTGACACTCCTGTCATTGGCGCCGAAGTCTACCGAAGTGATGACGGAGGACGCAGCTGGAAAAAGCAAAATAAAGACTATATCGATGATTTCTATTACAGTTATGGCTACTATTTCGGTGAAATTAGGGTCGACCCAAACGACCTCAATAAGATTTATATCGGCGGTGTACCGCTTTTAAAATCGTCCGATGGTGGAAAAACCTTTTCATCCATTAGCAAAGAAAATGTACACGCGGATCACCAAGCATTATGGGTCGACCCAAAACAACCGGGCCATTTGATCAATGGTAATGATGGGGGCGTCAACATCACCTACGATGATGGTGAAAACTGGATCAAAAACAACTCAGCTAGTGTAGGTCAGTTCTATGCCATAAATGTAGACAATCAAGAGCCCTATCACGTTTACGGAGGATTACAGGACAACGGGGTATGGGCCGGGCCTCATAATTCTAAAGAAGATACCGGCTGGCATCAATCGGGTCGTTATGCCTGGCAATCGCTTATGGGTGGCGACGGAATGCAGATAGAAATTGATAAAAGAAATTCTGATATAGTCTACACCGGGTACCAATTCGGAAATTATTACCGCATCGACCGAAAAAATGATAAGCGAACCTACATACAACCTAAGCATGAATTAGGAGAATCGCCCTATCGCTTCAACTGGCAGACCCCCATTCAACTTTCTGCCCATAACCAAGATATCTTGTACTTAGGAAGTAATAAACTGCACCGTTCGCTTGATCAAGGCGATAATTGGGAAACTATTTCTGGAGACTTAACGCAAGGCGGAAAAAAAGGTAATGTCGCATATGGCACACTTACCACTATTTCTGAATCGCCCTTACAGTTTGGACTCATTTACACGGGGAGCGATGATGGACTTGTACATGTCAGTAAAAATGGCGGAGGAGATTGGCTTCAGATTTCCGACAAGTTAACAAAAGATTTATGGGTAAGTAGGGTCATAGCATCACAACACCAAAAAGAACGCGTGTATGTAGCATTGAATGGCTATAGGTGGGATGACTTTACCGCATATCTTTATAAAAGTGATGATTACGGAGCGACTTGGGAAGATATTTCATCAAATATACCCGATGCGCCGATCAATGTTATTATTGAAGACCCTATCAACGATTCCGTTCTTTATGCGGGATCTGATAATGGTCTTTACATTTCGTTTGACCAAGGCACTCGATGGGAAGCATTACAAAAAGGGCTGCCTCCCGTCGCAATTCATGATTTGGTGATTCAGCCGAAAGCTAAACATTTATTGGTCGGCACACATGGCAGAAGCATCTATCTGGCCGACATCAGACACATTCAACAAATGACGCCAGAAGTTCTGTCTAAAGACCTCTTTGTTTTTGATTTGGATACTATTTCGCATTCCTCAGATTGGGGTAATTCACCAAGCCCATGGAGCAGGGCATCAACCCCGGGCCTAGACATCGGCTTTTATAGCAAGTCTGAAGGCGCTGTTAAAGCAGAAATTCAAACTTTAAAGGGGGTCAGCATCAGTTCAACTGAATTCATGGCCGATAAAGGTTTGAACATACTGTCGTTTGATGTCGCCTTCACCGTAGAGGGTAAAAAAGCATTTTTAAAGAAGAACAAAACTAAGCTCATAGAAGCAAAAAATGGCAAAACCTATCTGCCCAAAGGGTCTTATAAGGTCATTCTAAAAAAGATAGCTTCTGATAGTGAACAGGTCTTTCAGATTAAATAGAGGCTGTTTCGCAAACCGGTTAATAACAAAAAAGCCCTTCGAAAAGGGCTCTTTTTGTTAAGTAGGTACACTGTTTTTTGGTTCTCCGATTGGGGTCGGATAATTTTTTGTAGGTTCTAGTTTCGATTGGGGATCGTAACTATTTCGGCTAAGTTCAAGGGGCGATTTGGGGTCAACACTATCACTTAATTACAATGTAAATCTACGGCGCTTAATTCGGGTTTCTAAATTATTGTTGTGAAGTAGCCCCTAGTTGTTGTGAAAACAATCAACCGTCAATTTCTTCGATAAACGGTTGGTCTTTGACCCTTCAAGACATAAAAAAATCCCGGCGGGGGGCCGGGATTCATCAGATTTGGAAATTTACTTATTATGCATGTTGTTCTTCATGCTTACCTTCTTTGATTTCCTCAATCAACTTATTGTTGAAGGCGGGTAAATCATTTGGGTTTCTACTCGTTACGAATCCTTGGTCAACGACCACCTCTTGGTCTACCCAATTGGCTCCGGCATTGATCAAATCATCTTTAATTGAAATGAAAGAAGTCAATTTTCTACCTTTCACGACATCTGCACTAATCAAAATCTGTGGTGCATGGCAAATGGCCGCAACCGGTTTTTCTTGCTTAAAGAAATCACGAACAAAAACTAGGGCGTCTTCGTTTCTTCTCAATTGGTCTGGGTTGATAACTCCACCTGGTAGCATAAGAGCATTATAATCTGATGCTTTTACCTGATTCAATGTTTTATCTACCTTGTAACTGTTTGACCAGTTACCGCCTGACCAACCTTTAATCTCACCCGACTCGGGACTTACGATTTCTACCGTAAAACCTGCTTTCTCCATGGCTTCTTTAGGTGATTTCAATTCACTTTCTTCAAATCCATTAGTAGCTAATATGGCTATCCTCTTCATGTGTATATTGTTTTAGATTATTAATTAATTTCACTTGCAATATACAGGCAATAACCTAAGGTGGTTGACGGGAAAAGAGATGTTTTTTGCTCTATTACTGAGCCGCTAAATGCGATAGTACTTCCGATAGACATCTATCTAATTCTTTTTTGATTTCGGTTTCCCAAAACCGGAAAACTTTATACCCCAATCGCTCTAATTCTTGATTGACTTCGCGGTCTCGTTGCATGTTCCGTTCAATTTTGGCAACCCAAAAATCTCGATTGGTCTTAATTTTCGGCTTGCGCTCTTGCCAGTTATGCCCATGCCAGTATTCACCGTCGATAAATATGGCTGTTTTATATTTTTTTAAAAGGATGTCAGGCTTACCTATCAACTTTTTATAATCTACCCTATAGCGATAACCTGCAGCGTAAAGAGCTTTTCTAAAGGCAAGTTCGGGCTTTGTATTCTTCCCCCTAATCTTGCTCATTATTTTTGAGCGTTTTGGGGTGGTGTAAAATCCAGACTCCTCATTAAAGCGAGGCACTTTGATACGTTCTTCAGGATAGTCTTTTGACATTTTATCAAAATACAAAAATCCCAAACTCCAATGATTGAAGCTTGGGATTCATTTTATCTTGATTTCTAAAAAAGTTGACTGCTTTAAACTGCGGTCAACCGAAATAGATTATCCTTTTACTGTGGCGTTAAGATACTCTCGGTTCATGCGGGCAATGTTTTCCAAAGAAATTCCTTTGGGGCACTCAACCTCGCATGCTCCTGTATTGGTACAGTTACCAAAACCTTCTAAATCCATTTGTCGCACCATGTTCTGTACCCTTTCGGTAGCTTCTACTCTACCTTGCGGCAATAAAGCGAACTGAGAAACCTTGGCAGAAGTAAAGAGCATAGCGCTCGCATTTTTACAAGCGGCAACGCACGCCCCACATCCGATACAGGTAGCGGCATAGAAAGAATCATCGGCCTTTTCCTTTTCAATTGGTGTAGCATTGGCATCTACCGTGTTACCCGAAGTATTAACAGATATATAGCCACCTGCCTGTTGAATTCTATCGAAAGCCGAACGGTCTACGACCAAATCTTTGATGACCGGAAAAGCTGTAGCCCTAAAAGGTTCAATAACGATGGTATCACCATCATTGAACTTTCTCATGTGCAATTGGCAAGTGGTTACCAATCGATCGGGGCCGTGGGGCTCACCATTGATCTGCAAAGAGCAGGCGCCACAAATACCTTCACGGCAATCGTGGTCAAAATGAACTGGCTCTTCACCTTTGTTGATCAATTCTTCATTGAGCACATCTAACATCTCTAAAAACGACATATCGCCTTCTACACCTTTAATGGTATAGTCTACCATTTGCCCTTTAGAGTTGGCATCTTTTTGACGCCATATTTTTAAGTTTAACCTCATAGTATTTGTTTTACCTTGGGGTTGATTGCCTTCGGACTTTATTTCCGTCGACTCTCAACTATAAACTATTTATAACTTCTTGTTTTCAATTCAATATTTTCGTAGACCAAATCTTCTTTGTGAAGAACGGCATCTTTAGGCTCACCCTTATATTCCCATGCAGAAACGAACTTAAAGTTTTCATCGTCCCTTAAAGCTTCACCTTCTTCGGTCTGATACTCTTCACGGAAATGACCTCCACAAGATTCATTTCTGGTCAATGCGTCTTTGGCAAAAAGCTCCCCAAGCTCTAAGAAATCAGCAACTCGGCCTGCCTTTTCAAGCTCAGCGTTCATGCCATCAGCAACTCCGGTCACTTTCACGTTCTTCCAGAAATCGGTACGTAATGCAGAAATTTCTTCAATCGCTTCTTTTAAACCTTCTTCGTTACGGGCCATACCGCATTTGTTCCACATGATTTTACCCAATTTCTTATGGTAATAATCTACGGAATGCTCACCTGTACCTGACATTAGTTTATTGATACGATCTTTAACCTCGGACTCTGCCTTGTCAAACTCTGGGCTATCCGTCGGTATTTTTCCGGTTCTAATGTCGTGGGAAAGATAATCACCGATGGTATAAGGCAGTACGAAATAACCATCTGCAAGCCCTTGCATCAAGGCTGAAGCACCTAATCTGTTGGCGCCATGATCACTAAAGTTGGCTTCGCCCGCGCAGTAGCAACCTTCAATGGTCGTCTGCAAGTTATAATCTACCCAGAGGCCACCCATTGTGTAGTGAACTGCAGGATAAATCATCATAGGAGTCTCATACGGATTCTCATCTACGATTTTCTCGTACATCTGAAACAAGTTACCGTATTTGGCCTCTATAACATCTTTACCCAGTTGGGTAATGGTTTTATCATCGGCATCTTTCATACCACTGGTAAGAGCAGCTTCTTTTCCGTAGCGTTGGATTGCCGAAGCAAAATCAAGATAAACGGCCTCACCTGTTTTATTGACACCGAAACCGGCGTCGCAACGTTCTTTTGCCGCTCTTGAAGCCACATCTCTAGGTACCAGGTTACCAAAAGCAGGGTATCTTCTCTCTAAGTAGTAATCTCTATCTTCTTCTTTAAGTTGTGTCGGCTTCATCTTACCTTCACGAATTGCCTGGGCATCTTCGATTCTTTTAGGAACCCAAATACGACCGTCATTTCTCAACGACTCTGACATCAAGGTCAGTTTCGATTGATGGTCACCAGATACTGGAATACAGGTCGGGTGAATTTGGGTAAAACAAGGGTTAGCAAAGAAAGCACCTCTTCTGTGTGCTCTCCACGCTGCCATAACATTACTGCCCATGGCATTGGTAGAAAGAAAGAAAACATTTCCGTAACCCCCGGTAGCCAAAACTACCGCATGGGCCGAGTGACGCTCAATCTCTCCCGTTTTAAGGTCTCTGGCAATGATTCCTCTGGCTTTACCGTTTACCAAGACCAAATCCATCATCTCATGACGGTTAAAAGGCTTTATCTTACCCCTGTTGATTTGACGGTTCATCGCCGAATACGCACCTAGAAGCAATTGTTGGCCTGTCTGCCCTTTTGCATAGAAAGTTCTTGAAACCAATACCCCACCAAAAGATCGGTTGTCTAACAACCCACCATAGTCACGGGCAAAAGGTACACCTTGAGCCACACACTGGTCTATTATATTTGCAGATTCTTCTGCCAATCGATAAACATTGGCCTCACGAGAGCGATAATCACCTCCTTTAATGGTGTCATAAAAAAGACGGTAGGCGCTGTCACCATCACCTTGATAGTTCTTAGCGGCATTAATACCACCTTGGGCGGCAATGGAGTGTGCCCTACGCGGTGAATCTTGATAACAGAATGTCTTTACATTATAACCGAGCTCTGCCAACGTTGCCGCAGCAGAACCACCTGCCAATCCGGTGCCTACTACAATAACGTCTATATTACGTTTGTTGGCCGGGTTTACCAGATTGATTTTGTTTTTATGTTCAGTCCATTTATCGGCCAAAGGCCCTGATGGAACTTTAGAATCCAATATGCCCATGTTTAATGTGTTATTGGGTTAAAATGATGGTAAAGTGCTATAAAAATAAAACCTAGCGGAATTACTATCGCGTATATTTTGGTGAACGTTTGAATGGCCGGAGAGTACTTGTTATTTACCCCCATACTCTGAAACGATGAGGCAAAACCATGCCACAGGTGAAGGGCCAAAAGAACAAATGATATTACATAAATGACCGTACGCCAGAAGGGTTCGAACTTCTCAACTGTCTCGGCGTAATATCGAGTAGGATCTTCAGCATTTCCTGCAATGTATTTATAGTCCATTTCATGAATCCAGAAATCATAGAAATGAAGGCCTAAGAAAGCCAATACTACCAAGCCGGTAATAATCATGTTTCTAGACATCCACGAAGCATTGGCACCCCCATTATACTTTTTATACTTGACCGCTCTTGCCTTATTGTTTCTTATCTCAAGCCCGATACCCATCACGAAGTGAACGATTACCCCTGCAATAAGAATAGGTTGCAGAATAAATTGTACGACACCATTGTATCCCATAAAGTGAGACCACTCATTAAAAGTGTCCGGTGCCAAGACCGAAGTAATGTTAATTGTAAAGTGCTGGGCCAAAAAGAAGACCAAAAAAAGACCCGATAAGGCCATGACGACTTTTCGGGCTATCGAAGATTTTACCAATCCGCTCATTATAAAGTTTCAATTAGTTTTTAGACCGTCTACAAAAGTAGGTCATAGACGCGGCTTTAACAAACTTTGCAAGCCTATACCAATGTTATTTAGACCCATTATAATCAAGCCTTTCAAGCTGTTCGATAATGTGGCTTAAAACCTTTAAAACTTAACCAAAAGATGAAGCAATAGTACCCATCTATACCATTGAATTATGTACATGGATATTTTTCGTTCTACCACAAGTGGATACGACTACGTTTCAAATTGTATTTTTATATTCAAATTGTTTAAAGCGATTTCTATGGATATTGGCCTGCTCTCAGTGAGCAATAATGTGTATTCAACACAGCGTATTGCCGAAGAGGCCAGAAACTTGGGCCATTATATTGAACAAATCGACCACACCAAGTGTACTGTAAAATTAGGAGGTTCAAAGCCACAGGTTCTCTATCAAGAAGAAGACATCATAGATGAATTTGATGCTATTATTCCAAGAATAGGTACAAAGGTTACAAACCATGGGGTCGCCATCGTAAAACAATTCGAATTAAACGGAGTTTTCAGTGCGGCACGCTCGCTAAGTATTGCCAGGGCGAGAAATAAGGTGAGAACCCTGCAATTACTGTCGCAGAACCAAATTGCTATACCCCAGACTCTTTTCGCCATTGACCCGGAAAATATCGAGCAACAGATACAAATGTTGGGCGGGCCACCTTTGATTATTAAAATTCAAGAGGGCACCCATGGTCTAGGGGTCATTTTGGCAGAAAGCCTTAAATCGGCAAAATCGATAATCGATACTTTCTACAAAATGGATTCGGGCATATTACTGCAAGAATATATCGAGGAGAGCAACGGTGAAGATTTGCGCATATTTGTTGTTGGCCATAAAGTAGTGGCGAGCATGAAACGAATGAGCACTCTTGAAGATTTTCGGTCGAATGTTCATAGAGGGGGTCAAACCGAAAAGGTGAAGCTCTCAAAAAAGGAAGAAAGCATGGCCATCGATGCCGCTAAACATTTAGGTCTCGGTGTAGCCGGCATAGACCTTCTCAGGTCTAAAAGAGGCCCGCTATTATTAGAGGTAAATGCATCTCCTGGTTTACGTGGCATCGAGGCAGTTACCGGAATTAATGTAGCGAAAGAAATCATTTTATATGTCGAAAAGAACTTTAGGAACAACAAATGGAGATAAAAAAGAATAAGAATATTACCATCGGTGGCACCACTGTTAAACCTGGTCAAAACAAGCTTGTTCACATTAATATTGACCGATTGCCTACAGGAACTCTTATTGATATTCCTGTTTATGTTTTCAATTCAAAAGCACCTGGGCCTACCGTATTAATTCAGGCCGGTTTACACGGAGATGAAATAAACGGTATAGAGGTAGTTAGACGCATGATTGCCGAAAAGCAGTTTAATCTTTTGAAAGGAGCGGTCATAGCCGTACCAATTCTCAATATCTTCGGTTTTATTCATTTCTCTAGAGATGTCCCTGATGGCAAGGATGTGAATCGTAGCTTTCCTGGAACCAAATCGGGATCAATGGCCAGCCGTATTGCTTACTACTATACAAAAGAAATATTACCCCATATCGATTTAGGCATCGATTTACATACAGGTGGTGGCCAACGCCATAATTACCCCCAAGTGCGCTTTACGGAAAATGATACTGCCAGTGCCCGCCTTGCAGCTATTTTCAACGCCCCTATCAGTTTCCCGTCAAGCTTAATCAAAGGTTCTTTTAGAAATACTGCATTTAATCTCAAAAAACCAATGGTTGTATATGAAGCAGGCGAAAGTATGCGGTTCGATGATTTTTCGATTTCCACAGGAATTAAGGGCGTATTAAATATTCTACATCATTATGGCCTCATTTCTTCTAAAGAAATTCCTGAAAACTCAAAGGAACCTTCCGTAGAACTTGAAAACAGAAAATGGTTAAGGGCACCCACAGCGGGAATGTTCATACCAAAAATTTCCAACGGAAAAGATTTTATTAAAGGGCAAGTAATTGGCACGGTTTCCGACACTTTTGCCAAACGCACCAAGAAAATCAAAGCCCCCTATGACGGACTCGTTTTCTGCATCAACCACCAAGCTGTAGTCAACCAAGGGGATGCTCTTTTTCATGTGGGTGCCAAAAAATAACAGACCGAATAGTTCATACATCATTTTTAAGTCTAGTCGAATATACACCGTTCTTACCGGTGACCGATGGATTGTTTACGATTATCTGCTTTTTCTATCTACAACCCCTATTTCAAGACAATCGAAAACCAACTCATAAGTCGGTAATTGATTTTATAGTTGATTTTGATCACACATTAATAGGTTATAGCATAATCAGCAGAATAACTAGCATCATCACTTGAAATAGTGAACTTTTCAAGGTGTCCAGATTCCGATCTTTGAACCTCATCAATTAAAAAGTTAGCACCTGCCGAAGAAAAAGACCCAATATTCTTCATGCTTAAAAAGTAAATTTCACTAGGGTTGTAGTAATAATTCATTCCAAACCACAATAGCATTGGAGAAGGTATTTTGGCCTCGTGAAAAAGGCCTTTTTCGAAATTATCATGTGCTAGTTGCCATCTAGTACCATTGAAATCTATTTCTTCTAAATTGCCATCGGAATCAAAAAGTATTTCGGTTAAAGGTCCTGTTTGGTAATCTAGATAATAGGTTCGATTAGGCACATCATAGCTTAATTCAGAATCTTTCTTTGATCCATTGGAAACCATTGCAACATCAGCCAGATCGCCATTGCTCAAATAGGTAAAAAAGACATTTCTACCAACCCCATTCAAAACATCATCAGTAGACACTGCTGTAAGATTGCCATCGGTAGAATACAGAAACTCAGAAAATATATGGTATAAATCTCCATCTGAATTACGTTGTAAGTCAATACTTGTTATCTGTTTATTTTCATTATAGGCAAACTGATAGCTAGCATTATGTACTTCGCTGAAATTTATTTGAATCTGTTTCGGTAAATTTAACACCTCTTCTTCTGGTTGCTGTTCAATCTGACCTTGATTATCATCATTGGAACAACCAATTAATAATACCAGCAATGCTGCCTTTAAAACGAAAGAAATGTTCTTCATTTTTATCATGATAATTTTATTAGTGCGAAAAATCTTTACTTGAAATTATACAAGAGTACTGACCCTAATTGCCGGTAATCGCTGAAATAATTTTGGTCATCTAAACAAAAGTTCAATTGTTCAATAGCTGAAGGTCATCGATATTGCAGTAGGTCATTTTCTCCTTAATGCCTTGTTCACCTTTTGGGCCAATCTCTCCATCCGCAACGTCTTTTGAGCATGCTATTAGACAACTGATCAATACGGCGAATAGGGCATTGTTGTTTTTTTTGCTTTTATAATAAATATCTTATGTACTTTTTGCAAAGAGAATACGGCCCGTGAAAGAATCACTAGGCCGCTTTCAACCTCACTGCCATAGAATTAATGGGGAATATTGAAGTAGTCTACCACCTCTTCATAAGACATTTTAGAAAAATCTTGAGAACCTGCTTTAGATGACACGCCACCGATTCCATTACTAGCTTCAACCCCTCCAGGAATAAGCACGTATCGATAGGTGGTAAAAAGAGGAGTACCTATGTTCGATCCATCAGTAGTGGTCAACCTTATATTAATTTCTTCAATATTGAAATAGTAGTAGTAAGAAACTCCTTGATTACCCATATAGGGTAGTGCGTAAACATTACCATTTGACTCTATTTTACCAAAGACCAATACGTTGCCCATTTCGACAATGTCTTGACTTAGACCGGCAACATCTAATGAACCATTGGCTGTTGGTGCTTCAATATTGTTATCATTATCGACAATTGGAGATTCTATCCAATCAGAATAAATAACATTGGCGGTTCCAGGGTCTCCTTGCTCGCCTTGTTCGCCTTCAACACCTTGTTCTCCTTGGGCTCCATCAGCTCCTGCATCGCCCTGTGGGCCTGCCGGACCTTGTTCTCCTTGTGGGCCTTGAGGACCGACGGCACCATCTTCACCATCTTTAGAACATGCTACTACACTTATAACTGTTAATAGAACAATCAATAAGTTACTTTTCAATCTAGTTTTCATAGTCAAATATTTTAGAATTTATAATGACCAAAACTAGTTTGGTTGAAAATTCAAAATGTCCGAAATCATTAAGGTTAAAAAAATTAGGACTACTTTAATGTGCTGATTATAAGTTATTTATATATTTAAATTGTAACTTTATACAACAAGACCTAGAAAGCGTACAGCTAATTCTACCATCTATACAAAAAGCAAGAAAATTCTATTTTTTTAGTGGTTTCGAGTAAAAGTTCTACTCGTTAATATTGAAAGAGAAAGGAAAGGAAATCGTTAGCTTTAGGAAAAAGCCACTTTTCTAGTACGAGCCTGTTTGCGATACTCGGTTGGGGTCATACCACAGTATTTTTTAAAGGCCAAATAAAAGGAGGATTTAGAGTTAAAACCGGCCTCAAGCCCCAGCGACACGACGGTATAACCATTAAAATCACTATCAGCTAGCATTTCTTCAGCATCGGAAACCCTAAAACGGTTGATTGAATCGGTAAAACTCTGATTTTCGAGCTTATTAACCAATTGTGATAAATAAGTAGCGCTGATGTTCAAGACTTCAGAAACCGAAGTAAGACTGACATCGGGATTGCGATATATTTTTTCTACAATCAAAAGGCGCCTGAACTCTTTATAATAAGCATTGCCATTGGTCAAGGGTAGGTTGCTTTTTTTCTCGATTCTTTGAAGTTTAATCGCTGTTAATTTGGCAATTAACCTAAATAGGGCCAAGTGCCTAGAGGTAAAGAACCCTTTGGTGCTATGCTCAGAATCAAGTACCCCTAACATGACCCCATCATCTATAATTGGAACGGCCAATTCTGAATATCTTCTTTTGTCATCAAGAATGTATCTTTTGTCCAAAGAAGTGTCAGCTACAATAATGGGTTGTTCACTTGCAGCTGCTTCCCCAACTATCCCTTTTCCCATAGGGATTTTGATTGGGCTCAAAATTTGTTTTTGCCCCTTGTGCTTATTGCCAAAGGCTGCTTTCTGTTCTAGCGATTGGTCTTTCTCATTTAAAAGATAGATGACGCAATCTTCTAACCCTAGTTGAGAAATACAGTTTTGGGAAATATCCCAAAGAACTGCTTCTGAACTATTCTTGTCGAATAGAGAGGTGGCGAAATAACCAAGTACGGAGGCAAGTTCATAATTGTTCTTATCCTTAACCAACTCTGTGGCCTGAAAAATATCTCTTAATCCCTCCACAAAAAACTTCCCCTCTTCGCCAATCGCTTGTACTTCGTTGCTAGTTTGATTTTTAACGGTTTTTAATCGATTGGCTTTCTTGACAAGCAAAAGAATCAAGACCATTATCAACAAACATATAGGGATAATTATACTTAATAGATTCATGGCAATGCATTAGTGGGTGATACTACCAAAGTTAGAATTGCCATTTTACAATGAATACCACAGATGTAACAGCTTATAGAACATATGTAACACCACTTTTATTAGGCCTAAAAAGCGACCGTTTGGTCGGTGAACATTACAGAAAGAAGAAATAGCGGTCATCAATGAATCATTGACCGCTGCATTTTGTAATACAACTGCATTGAACTCAAAAGAAAAGTAGAATGTTCAAATGAAAACGGACTAGGCAGTCTAATCCTCCAAAATCGTGTCGCTAATTTTATTTTTCCATATTTTCTAATTGTATGGACAGTGCTTTCGTAGAAAGTTGCACTTCAATCAGGGAAAGAATTAAACTTATCATTAGAGCTAAGAGGCTAACGCCAAAAATCAGGTTGGCCCATATAGGTTGTTCAATATAGATCATCGACATAGTTATAACCGCCAGCAAAAAACTGAAAATCGCAGTGGCCTGCATATTCTTTATAATGCCCAATCGTTTACGCAATTGTTTTACCTGAAGTGCCAACGCAGCCGATTCGGTTTCTTGGTATTTTTGATGTAGTTGCCTTATCAAGGCCGCAATCGCCAAATATCTCGCATTATAGGCCAACATGGTCAACGAAATGGCCGGGAATAATAATGCCGGAATACTTAATGTCAACTCCATTTATCTTTGAAACTTTTCAGAGCTGGTCTCGTTCTCGCTTGGGAAATTTTCAGGAATCTTTTGGGTTACTTTACCGGTAGCCGCCCATTCGGCCCCACGAAGCATGCTAGTTAGAAACCCGACGCCTTCAACCGAGTAATCGGCATGGCCCATTATGTTATGAAATATTCTTCCTTTGCCATACTCCAAAACCATAAGGGCGGGCTCGTGACGTTCGGTTCCTTTAAATTCAGCCGATGAGTAAGCTGTTGCGAGTACCTCCATATTTTCCGCCGGACCCCGCAACCTATCATAAAGTTCGTCTTTTACATGCAACCATTTTGCTGGCATTCCTTTTGTAATAGGATGTTCCGTATTGCGAATTTCAATGGTATACTCATGCTGCGGGCCATGGGCCCCTGCTTTTCCTGGTGAAGTGTCCCTGATAAGTTCACCTGCATCATTATAATAGACATAAGGGCCGTCTTTCTCTGTTCGGTCTCCCCAACCACCTATTCCAATCATTTGATTATAGGCCTCCCAATCGGGAAAGCTATTATCGGCAGCGTGAAATACAACTAATCCGCCCCCTTTTTTTATAAACTTTTCAAAGGCTTTTTTAGTTTTCTCAGGCCATGGGGCGGCATTCCAACCAAAATTACAGACCACTAAATCGTACTTTGAGAAATCGGGATTATAATTGGGGTCTGCCTTGGGTTCTTTCAAGGCCTGCGTTTCCGGCAGTCCTTCAATTTTATACTCGCTTATCAAATCATCACCTTGCCAAGTAAAAGTCGAACGGGCAATATCTACCGTGAAAAGCCCCGTCTTTTCCATCTCGGTCTTTAACATATAGCTTATTTTGGGCCAATGCTCATGGTTGTTTTGCCCATCTACTATTAATGTTCTTATTTCTTTGGTTTTCATATCCGATTTGGATTGAGAGATCGCCGTACCGCCTATCATAATAGCGACTAATACCGCCCAAAATTTCCCAAGTGTTCCCATCATTATATTTTGTCCCATAAATATAATCGATTCAATTAAAGATTGTCTTTGCGATGAAAAGTATCTGCTATTTTAGTGCAAAATTCATTCTTGACTATGCAAGCTTTTAAGAACCCAGGCCGTTCAAAACTGCCAAATGTTGGCACTACTATTTTCACTACCGTTGGTATTTTGGCCAAACAGCATGGAGCTATTGATCTTTCACAAGGCTTTCCGAATTTTGAAGCTGACCCGAGACTTTTCGAACTGGTAACCAAGGCCATGCATGAAGGGTACAATCAGTATGCACCGATGCAAGGAGACTATTCTCTTAGGGAAACCATAGCAAACAAAATGGAGAGGTTACATGGTACGGTCTATCATCCTGAAACGGAAATAACGGTTACGGTCGGTGCAACACAGGCCATATTCACAGCTATTGCGGCCTTTATTTCCCCCGGGGACGAAGTTATTATTCTCAAACCTGCCTATGATTGTTATGAACCTGCTATCGAGTTGAATGGGGGTATACCCGTACCTATTCAAATGGGCTTAAATGACTATGCTATCGATTGGGAAGCGCTGAAAAATGCCATTACCCCGAAGACGAAAATGCTAGTGCTCAACACACCTCATAACCCAAGCGGAAGGGTCTTTAGTAAAAACGAATTGCAAAAGCTTGAGACTATTTTAGAGCCGACGGATATCATTGTGGTAAGTGATGAAGTCTACGAGCATATTGTCTTTGACGAAAATGAACATATCAGCCTTTCTCAAATTAAAGGGTTGGCAAACAGGAGCTTTATCTGTGCTTCTTTTGGTAAGACTTTTCATGTAACCGGTTGGAAAATGGGCTATTGTGCAGCCCCGAGCGAATTGATGAAAGAATTTAGAAAAGTTCATCAATTCGCTGTCTTCTGTGTCGACCACCCTACGCAAAAGGCCATGAACACGTATTTGCAGGATGAGTCACTTTATCTGGGACTAAAGAGTTTTTATCAGAAAAAGAGAGATTTCTTTCTTAACGCTTTAAATTCTTCTAGGTTTACTTATTCACCATGCGAAGGAACCTATTTTCAACTCTTGAATTACTCCCGAATTACCGATGAAAATGATGAGGCTTTCGCCCGTAGACTTATCATAGAATTTGGTATCGCCTGCATACCAATCTCCTCGTTCAACCTAAATCGGAGACATGACGGTGTGCTGCGTTTTTGCTTTGCAAAAAAGAATGAGACCCTAGAGAAAGCTGCGGAAATCTTATGTGGACTCTAATAATCTTTTGGAAATTCGACTACGACAAATCGAACCGCATGAGCCAATCGGTCTGTACGTCGTCTCCTATGGGGTAAGGATGGGTTCCGAACTTTGAAAACCCATTTTTTTGATAAAAACGTATGGCACCTTCATTCTTCTCCCAAACACCCAGCCACAGAAATTTCTTCTCTGCTTCCAAAGCAATATCCTTAACTGCATTCATGAGTTCTTTTCCTATTCCCTTTCCCTGAAACTCATTGAGAACATAAATTCGTTCCAGTTCTATGGTGTCCGCGTCCTTCACATCGGTTTGCGCCCCATGTTGATTAACTTTAAAATATCCTGCGATTTTATCATTTACAAACACAAAATAGAACTCTGAATCGGGGTTCTGTAGTTCTTGGGAGAGCTTTTCTTTTGAAAAAGAAGAATTAAGATACGCCTTAAAATCTTCAGGATTATTTTGATGTTCGAAGGCGTCTTTAAATGTTTGTCTTGAAATAGAGATGAGTAATTCAAGATCATGCTCTTCGCACTTTTTAATAGCTAGTGAATTGTTTGCGTCCATTTCACTAATTTAAAAAAATGCATAAAAAAAGAGCAACCTTTGGGGAAGTTGCTCTTTTAAATTTTTTATTCAAAAAGTCTTATAGCATAAACAACTTTTTGGTTAGAAGTACGATACCACTCAAGAATTCATATTTGTAGACTTGAATGTCTTCACGGGTTTGGTTCATTTGGGCTTCCATAGACTGTAGGTTTAGTTCAAAAAAATTAAGACTTGGTAAGGGTTTTGGTATTAGCAACACTTGCAATTAATAACAATGTAAATGTAGCTTACCATTATAAGTTTAAAAAATTGTTGTTGTGAACCTACCGTAAAATGTTGTGAAAAAAAGCAAGGTTCAAAAAGTTCGATGAAATGCATTCTCTCTTGAAGCGGAAAGAGCTACTTTAAACAATCTCTTAAACAGCCATTTCAGGAATTTCTCCATCTATTTTTAAAGTACCCTCTGTAGCTTTCTTTATTTCTTCTACGGAAACCCCAGGTGCCCTTTCTAATAAGCTGAAGCCCTCTTCTGTAACTTCTAGCACCGCGAGATTGGTCACTATTTTAGTAACACAGCCAACACCCGTTAATGGTAACGTACATTTTTTTAAAAGTTTCGATTCGCCGGCACGATTAGTATGCATCATGGCCACAATGATATTTTCTGCCGATGCAACCAAATCCATAGCGCCGCCCATGCCTTTTACCATTTTACCCGGTATTTTCCAATTGGCTATGTCTCCGTTTTCGGCTACTTCCATGGCGCCCAAAATAGTGAGGTCGACGTGTTGGCCCCGAATCATGCCAAAACTCGTAGCCGAGTCAAAAAATGAAGCCCCTGGCAAGGTGGTTATCGTTTGTTTTCCTGCGTTGATTACGTCGGCATCTTCTTCGCCTTCAAAAGGAAAAGGACCCATACCCAAAACGCCGTTTTCACTTTGAAACTCAACGCTTATATCATCTTTCACAAAATTGGCCACAAGGGTGGGAATACCAATCCCCAAGTTGACATAATAGCCGTCTTTTACCTCTTTGGCAATTCGTTTTGCGATTCCGTTTTTATCTAGCATTCTTATTAATTTGAAAATGTGAAGATTTAAAATTGCAGACTACTTTTTTCTTATCGTACGTTGTTCAATTCTTTTCTCATATTCCTTTCCTTGAAATATGCGCTGTACGAATATTCCGGGAACGTGAATTTGATTAGGGTCTAACTCGCCTGCAGGTACCAGTTCTTCTACTTCGGCCACCGTTATTTTTGCTGCCCCACACATACACGGATTAAAATTTCTAGCGGTACCCTTGAAAACCAAGTTGCCAGCTTCGTCTCCTTTCCACGCTTTTACAAAAGCAAAGTCTGCTTTATACGCTTCTTCCAACACATACATCTTACCATTGAACTCTCTAGTCTCTTTACCCATAGCGACTTCCGTGCCATAACCGGCAGGGGTATAAAACGCTGGGAAACCTGCCTGGGCCGCACGACACTTTTCTGCCAGCGTACCTTGGGGAGTCAGTTCTACCTCAAGCTCGCCACTTAACATCTGCCGCTCAAACTCATCATTTTCGCCAACATATGACGAAATCATCTTTTTTATTTGATGTTTCTGTAAAAGAAGCCCCAAACCGAAATCATCGACCCCGGCATTATTCGATATACAGGTAATGTCTTTTACACCCAACCTTACTAGTTCAGAAATAGCGTTTTCCGGTATACCACAAAGCCCAAAACCGCCCAACATGAAGGTCATATCATTTTCTACCCCTTGAACAGCTTGTCGCACATCGGACACTTTTTTAAGAATCATATAATTATAGGTTATTATTTTGCGTATTGTTCAATTTACAACTTTATCAATAAAAAAACCCTTGGCTTTTCGTTAAAAGCCAAGGGTTTTTATGTGTGTTTAAAAGATTGTTTTAAAAGTCGAGGTCTTCTAAATCTTCTTCAATTTCCAAATCGTCTTGTTGTTCTTCAGCGGGCTCCGAACAATCGACCCGAATCGATAGGTCTTCAGGTTTCTCGAATTCGTCATCGGAAATACCTAAATCTTTATTATCGTAATTTTTCTTCATATACATTCCCCAAATGGGTAGCGCCATGGAGGCACCTTGGCCATATGTGATACTTTTAAAATGAACCGACCTTTCTTCGCCGCCGACCCAAACACCGGTCACTAAATTCGGCACCATACCCATAAACCAACCATCACTTTGGTTTTGGGTGGTTCCTGTTTTACCGGCTATAGGATTGGTAAAGCCATAAGGGTATCCTGTAATAATTTCTTTATATACTGTTTGGTTTTTTGCTCCAGAATGTCTAAGTCTCGTGCCTGATCCACCTTGGGTCACCCCTTCCATTAAATTCACCATTGTATAGGCCACATCTTTGCTAAGCACATCTTTGGTTTCTGGCACGTATTCAAATAATACGGTTCCGTTTTTATCCTCAATGCGGGTAACCATTACAGGCTTTACATAAACCCCTTGATTGGCGAATGTGCCATAGGCCCCCACCATTTCGTAGACGTTGAATTCAGGAGTACCCAAGGCAATTGCTGGTACTTCAAGAATTTCTTTGTCCAATCCCAAGTTCTTGACAATAGACACTACCGAACGCGGGCCTACCCTATCTATTAATTGCGCCGTTACCGTATTCACAGAATTGGCCAATGCATGTTTTAGGGTCATCTCTATTCCAGAATAGTTACCATCGGAATTTTTCGGGCACCATTTTTCTGTATTGCCATGCTTACCGCTCTCGATGCAATATAAAATATCGGGGAATTTATCACAGGGAGACAACCTCAGCTGATCAATGGCAGCTGCATATACAAATGGTTTAAATGTAGAGCCTGCTTGCCTAGAACCTTGATACACATTATCATACTGAAAATGCCTATAATCTATACCCCCTACCCAAGCCTTTACGTGGCCCGTTTGAGGCTCCATAGACATCATAGCTGCTCTCAAAAAAGTCTTATAATATCTAATAGAGTCCAAAGGAGTCATAATGGTATCCCGTTCTCGGCCGTCGCTATTCCAGTCAAAAACCGTCATTTCCGTTTTTTTGGTAAAGGACTCTCTTATCTGTTTTTCTGATTTTCCCTCATCTTTCATTATTCGCCACCTATCAGAAGTACGCATCGCTCTCTCCATGATTCGGTCGATTTCGGTCTTTTCTAAATCTAGAAAGGGTGCTGTTGGGTTTCTGTCAGGAGTATTCTGATGAAAAAACTCGGCCTGTAACTTGGCCATGTGTTGCAGTACCGCGTCTTCGGCATTTGCCTGCATTCTCGAATCGATGGTGGTATAAATCTTAAGGCCATCTAACCATAGGCTCCATTTATCCCTAGCCCCATCGATTGCAGGTTTTGGGTTCTTTTGAATCCAATCGTTCATAAAGCCCTGTAAATACATTCGAAAGTAGGTGGCCAAACCTTCTTTGTGAGACTCAGGGTTATAATTAATATCCATCTTCAGGGCCTGCAAAGAATCTTTCTCCTTTTCAGAGATATATCCATATTTTGCCATTTGGCCCAAAACGGTATTTCTTCTATTGGTCACCAATTCTTCTCTTCGAATCGGGTTGAAATAGGATGAATTTTTAAGCATCCCCACCAAAACAGCGGATTCTTCGGTCTTCAGCTCTTGAGGTTCTTTACCAAAATAAATCTTCGATGCCGAACGAATGCCATCGGCATTGTTCAAGAAATCATATTGGTTAAGGTACATGGCAATAATTTCTTCTTTGGTATATTGCCTTTCCAATCGGGTTGCGAGAACCCACTCCATTATTTTTTGGCGAATCGCCTCTACTTTGTTCTTAGAACGCACCCCTACAAATAATTGCCTTGCCAATTGCTGGGTTATTGTACTCGCCCCTCCTTTTTTACCTAAATAAGCAAGTGCCCGCATAAAACCAAAAGCATCAATGCCTGAATGGTCATAAAACCGGGCATCTTCGGTTGCGATAAGGGCATTGACCAAATTACTGGGCAAGCTATCATACGGTACCGGAGTACGGTTATCATCCAGATAAAATTTACCTAAGGTCTTCCCATCGGAAGAAATGATTTCGGTAGCCAAATTCGTCTGAGGGTTTTCGAGATACTCATACTCGGGCATATCGATACCCAAAAGGCCCCAAGATGCCAACAAGAAAATCAAGGCTACACATAGCACCCCGGAAGCAAACAGGATCCAAAACCATTTAACATATTTAAAAAACCCTGTAGTATTGGGCTTCTTCTTTTTTGTAACCTTGGCCATATCTTATGGATTACTTTTTTCTATTTCAAAACCAACATCGGTAATGCCCTTTAAGCTTACAACACCATCGACACTGCCGTTTTTTCTCATCGCATGCGATAAACTTAGATTATATACGCCCGATTCGGGAAAAACGATGTTCTCTTTGTACCACAATTTATTTTCTTTAATGCTGCCATAACCTTTGCCTAGCCAAGTACCGTCTGGCAAAGCCATTTCATACTCCAAAGTATCTTTAACCGTTTCTCCGCTAGGAAATTCAAGTTCAGCGATTAGAAATAAATTATTGTAAGGAAAGGAAGCGTCATTACGCACATTAATGAACATATCGTGCTTTTGTAATGTATCTATCTCAGAAAAGGTAAACTGAAATGTACTGTCTTTGTTCCAAGCGCCATTTTTAGTCGCCTGAAACTCTGACTTTACCAAATTATCGTTGCACGAGAAGAGCAAGGCAATCAAGCAAGGGAGGCCCCAATATTTAACCATTTTTCTGTCGCCTTTTTTTATTGTTTCTGCGTTTGTTTTTGGTTTGGTTGCCTTTGTTTTGGTTGTTCTGGTTATTAGGCTGTGTCTGCACCTTGGCGTTACCCGATTTGTTCTTGCGATTACGGTTACGCTTACGGTTTCTAGATTTTTTAGGCCTATCGAACCTAGTAAGACTATCTTGCCCCACCACGTTCTCAAAAACCTTCTCTTCTTTAACGAAGTTATCAGCGGTATATTCCTCTAAGCTCGAAACTTTTTCTTTCTTTTTATTCTTTTCAAGAATTTCGTGTACCTGCTCTTTAGTTAGAACATGCCAGTTAGAGGGGTCTTCTTTATAAGAAAACCATAGAAGTTCTTTGAAAATATCGGTCTTTTGGCAGTAAGCCAATCCTTTTTCGGTAAAGAGTTTGGTGTCTGTTGATGGAAAATCTTTTAAGGCTTCCAAATACATGTCCAACTCATAATTCAGGCAACATTTCAACTTACCACATTGGCCTGCCAATTTCTGTGGATTAAGCGACAATTGTTGGTAACGTGCTGCAGAAGTAGAAACCGATCTAAAATCTGTCAACCAGGTCGAGCAACACAATTCTCGTCCGCAAGAACCGATACCGCCCAATCTCTGCGCTTCTTGCCTGTAGCCTATTTGACGCATTTCTATACGAATGCCAAAGGCTTTGGCCATGTCTTTAATAAGTTGCCTGAAATCTACCCGTTCTTCTGCCGTATAGTAAAAGGTCGCTTTTGACCCATCACCTTGAAACTCGACATCTGAAATCTTCATTTGAAGCTTCAGTATAATGGCGATTTCCCGCGCCCTTTTCTTTATTTCTTCTTCGCGGTCACGACATTTTTGCCATTTATCAATGTCGTTCTGAGTAGCTTTTCTATAGACCTTGGAGAGTGATTTATCTTGAGCATCAACTTTTTTGCGCTTCATCTGCACTTTGACCAACTCACCGACCAGGGTTACCATGCCTATATCATGCCCTGATTGTGCCTGAGTGGCCACTACATCACCAATGGAAAGGGAAAGGTTTTCGGTATTTCTAAAAAATTCTTTTCTACTGTTCTTGAAACGGACTTCCACACAATCGAATGGTTTTTCACCGCTCGGAAGCGACATATTGGAAAGCCAATCAAAGACCGTTAATTTATTACAACCATCGGTACCACAAGTTCCGTTGTTCTTGCATCCTCGAGGTTGTCCGTCCTTAGCGGTCGAACAACTGCTACAGCCCATATTTTATATCTTGGTCCCTCATTCAACCTAAAGCTCAATGGGGATGGGGTTCATATTAATCTTAATCGTAAAGGTAATGAAATTTTAATGCGATGTAAAGCTACTGATATAGCGTTAACGCTTAAACTTCAAAACCTCGGAGCGACCCTTCTTGAAAATTTTGTTGCTAGCCCCTTTACCTTTTCTAAGTTTTTTTTGTTCTTCAAAAGGCAACGCATTGATGTTCTTACAATGATCCGAACAGCAATTTTCCATCTTAGCGGCACATTCATCACATTGAATAAAAAGTAAATGGCAAGCCTCGTTGGCACAGTTCACATGCGTATCGCAAGGTTGACCGCACTGGTGGCACTGGGCAATGACATCATCTGATATGCGCTCACTTCGACGATGATCAAAAACAAAGTTTTTACCAATAAATTTATTTTCAAGATTTTTATTCTGTACTTGACGGGTATAGTCAATAATACCGCCTTCTAATTGGTAAACATTCTTAAAACCTTTGTGCTTATAGTATGCGCTGGCCTTTTCACAACGAATACCTCCCGTACAGTACATTACCAGTTTTTTATCCTCTTTATGTTCTTTGAGGTCATTTTCGATAATGTCAAGTGAATCACGAAACGTATCGACATCGGGGGTGATGGCATTTTTAAAATGGCCGATTTCACTCTCGTAGTGGTTACGCATATCTACCAGCACAGTATCGGGGTCCTCAATTAATGCATTGAATTCTTCGGCACTGACATGAACACCTTTGTTAGTAACATCGAAAGTACGGTCGTTAAGGCCATCGGCTACAATCTTGTTACGCACCTTCACCTTCAACTTTAAGAACGAAAGGTTGTCTTGCTCAATGGCTATGTTCAACCGAACATTTTCTAAAAACGAAATACTGTCTAAATGTTCTTTAAACGCCACAAAGTTCTCAGCGGGTACTGAAAGTTGGGCGTTTATGCCTTCGTAGGCCACATAGATTCTACCTAGAACATCTAACTCGTTCCAAGCCAAGAAAAGATGGTTTCTTAAAATTTTCGGATTACCGATGTGTGCATATTGATAGAAAGAGATGGTCAGGCGCTCTTGCCCTGCCTCTTCAATAAGGGCGGCTCTTTCCTTTGCACTTAATGTATTGTACAGTTGCATGCTATACCAACGCTTTAAGTTAAAAGGATTTATTTCTGGAGGGCAAAATTAATGAAAATCGGGGTTCAGGGCAATAAAAAAGAGCCTCGACAAGAAATCAAGGCTCTTCAGTGGCCCTTCCGATTGATCTTCTTCATAGCATTCTTTCGAAAACACTAAAAGGAATGGCCGTTATAGCTCTCCACCTCAGCGGAGAATAATGTTTGAGTTAGTTCCCGATAAATCGGAATAGTGCTTTGTACATTAGATGCAATTATTTAAAAAGGGTTGCGTGCGAGATTAAATTTTTCATTTTTTGTTAATGGTCAAATTCGACCAAAGGTAACAGCATGCCATATTTAAGAACTAAAAACTGTTCATAACACCTTGTTACAATTTGCAAAAGGCAACTGGTATTGTACAAAAGAAATGGTAATTTAGCATTCCTAATTTTTAATCATTATGAGCTCGGAGAAAGACGCCAAACTAAAGGCATTAAAATTAACACTTGATAAACTGGACAAGACCTACGGTAAAGGTGCGGTCATGAAAATGGGCGACAGCGTAGTTGAAGATGTTGAGGTCATACCTTCAGGGTCGTTGGGTCTTGACATCGCCTTAGGTGTTGGAGGCTATCCTCGTGGGCGTATCATTGAAATTTACGGGCCAGAATCTTCAGGTAAAACAACCCTGACGTTACATGCCATGGCCGAAGCTCAAAAACAAGGTGGTATTGCCGCATTTATCGATGCCGAGCATGCCTTCGACCGTTTTTATGCCCAAAAGTTGGGGGTAGACATCGATAACCTGATTATCTCACAGCCCGACAATGGTGAACAGGCCTTAGAAATTGCAGATAACCTAATTCGTTCGGGCGCCATCGATATTGTCGTTATTGACTCTGTTGCAGCTTTGACACCGAAAAGCGAGATTGAAGGTGAGATGGGTGATTCAAAAGTGGGTCTTCATGCCCGATTGATGTCCCAAGCTCTTCGTAAGCTAACCGGGTCTATTAGTAAAACCCACTGTACCGTTATATTTATCAACCAACTTCGTGAAAAAATCGGGGTCATGTTCGGAAACCCGGAAACGACTACCGGAGGTAATGCCCTTAAATTTTATGCATCGGTAAGACTTGATATCAGAAGGTCTACGCAGATAAAAAATACCGATGGTGACGTACAGGGTAACAAGACCCGTGTAAAAGTCGTTAAAAACAAAGTAGCGCCTCCATTTAGAACCACAGAGTTCGACATCATGTATGGTGAAGGAATTTCAAAGGTTGGCGAGATTATCGATTTGGGCGTACAATACGAAATTGTCAAAAAGAGTGGTTCATGGTTCAGCTATGGTGACACCAAGTTGGGGCAAGGTCGCGATGCGGTTAAATCTCTATTATTGGACAACCCTGAACTTTTCGAAGAACTTGATGGTAAAATTCGCGATGCCATAAAAGTATTGTCAGAATAGATTACCGTAAAAGGTATTTGTTATTTACACCCTCGAACGCCCTGTTCGAGGGTGTTTATTTTATAACCATTGCCGATAGATAAACGCAACCCTTACGCCTTTTTTTCATCTTATGTAAAAAATTGATGTAATTATGAAACGATTGTTTTATCTAGTATCTTCGGTAGCTATCGTACTTGGTTTTGAATCATGTAGTTTAGATGACGATGGTGCCAATTTTCACTACGCCCCCTTACAAATAGTCAATGCACAAGTACCTGATACTTTTGAATTCGGAAGGGTTTATACCATTAATGTCGACCTTTTGAGGCCCGACAATTGTACCTTGGCAGATAGGTTTGATGTTAGACGCTCAGCTACCGATTCTACCAATATCAGAACCGTATCGCACATTGGTATTGTTTTGGAAAAAGACGAATGTGCCGAAGTGGCGGAAGAAATTAGTGATTCATTTCAATTTGAAGTAATTTATACCGAACCTTATATTTTTAAATTTTATTCTGGGAACAATGAAAACGGTGATGCCGAATTTATAGAAGTACAAGTACCCGTCAAATAGTTATTAGCATTCCCAAACATAAATCTAACCAAAATTTTGAGTCTAGAAGAACTCATAAAAAACTGTAAAAAGGGTAATAGACAGGCACAAGAACAGTTGTACAAAACCTATTCAAAGACCCTGTTCGGCATTTGTCTGAAGTACTCCCGCAACAAGTCGGAAGCAGAAGACAATCTGCACGATAGTTTTATGGTCATATATGACAAAATAGGTCAATTCAAATCAAAAGGTTCTTTTGAGGGTTGGCTGAAAAGAGTGACCATTAATACAGTTTTACAAAAATACCGTAAAGAGGAATATATGACGGTGGTTTCCGAAAATACCGAAGAGGAAACCGAGGTAGATAGCGGTTATGCCGATATTGGTCTGAGCACATTGCTATCTTATATTCAAGATTTGCCGAACAAGTACCGAATGACCTTCAACCTTTATGTGCTCGATGGCCATACGCATAAAGAAATTGGAGAATTATTAGGTACGTCACCCGGAACGTCAAAATCAAATTTGGCAAGGGCAAGGCAAATTCTAAAAGAAAGGATTGAAACGACACAAAACAAGGCCATCATCGGAGTACTCTTGTTCTTTTTTATAGAACTATGGGTATGATGAAAAACATCAAAAGCAAAATAAGATACCAAAGACATTTAAAATGAGTAAAAACAACCTGGATAAGCTCTTTCAAGAGAAGTTCAAGGACTTTGAAGAGGTTCCAGACCAACGAGTCTGGCAGGCTATCGAAGCTTCTTTGAACAAGAGACAAAAAAAGCGAGTCATTCCACTTTGGTGGAAGTTAGGCGGGGCTGCCGCTGTTTTAGCATTGGCACTATTGGTATTTGGTCCATCATCTAACGGTTTTGAAGATAATATACCAAGTGTTACAAATAGTGAAGACTCTGAAGGTTTACGTCGATTAGAAAACGAAATAGAGAATAACAATTCTTTTGAAAAAGACACGGATAATAGCATTACCCGGTCAGACAATAACGCCTCCAATCAATTTAATAAAAAGGAAATTGGTGGTCAAGAAAACGGACTTGTAGAGAACAGCGGCAACGAAAGTGGTCATCAAAATGGTACTGAGATTACCAATTCAAAAGAAGCGTTTCAAACTAAAAAGGGACAAGACGCCACAAAAAGTTTAAACCAAGGTTTAGCTACACGAAACGACAAAACTGATTCACAAATCACCCGTAACAACGAGGTGACCGAGCGTATCGATGGTAATGGCTCTATTACGAGCGAAGATAGAAATCAACCAAATCTTTCTAACAGTGCTTTGGCAGGTAACCAGCAAAAAGAAGGGGTTGACTCTAACAAAACCCGCTCAGATTTCAGTGATGACATAAATACAGATGATGGTCAAAACTCTGCCTTAGCTCAAACTCAAACGGAGGAAAACTCCACAGAGGATGAGAACGACAACAAAATTTCTATTTATGATGCTATCGATGAACAAAATGAAGAAGAGGAAGTAGTCGCCGATTCTTACGAAGGTCGTTGGTCTTTAGGCCCGAACATTGCTCCAGTTTATTTTGATGCAGTAGGCCAGGGATCACCGATTCATTCAGCATTCAACCAAAACACTAAGTCTGGAAACACCAGTTTGAGTTATGGTCTTTCAGTCGCCTATCAAGTCAACAAAAAATTTAAGGTACGTTCCGGTGTTCATAAGGTCAATTATGGTTATGAGACGGATGATGTTGCTTTTACCTCAACATTAGATGTGTCTTCATCCGAAAAAATCAAGAACATTAACTATACCCCTACGGCCAAAAACCTTATTGTTGATAGCGAAACTGCAACTTTCTCAAGCTTATCATCACCATTGAACGAATTGGCCCTTGAAGTGGGAGGGGTTGACGAAAATGCACGTACAGGTGCCATGGGTCAGCAACTGGGCTATATTGAGGTTCCTTTAGAGGTCGATTATGCTGTTATAGACCGAAAGTTTGGCCTCAACATCGTAGGTGGCATCAGTTCGTTGTTCTTATTGGATAATTCGGTGACGCTCACTTCGGGATCATTGATTACCGAAGTCGGGGAAGCAAATAACATTAATGACCTCAACTTTAGCACCAATATCGGTTTTGGTGTCAACTATAAGTTCACCCCCATGATTCAAATGAATATTGAACCCATGTTTAAATATCAATTGAACACTTTTTCAGAAGTTTCCGGTGATTTTAGGCCTTATAGTGTAGGTATTTATAGCGGTCTTAACTTTAAGTTTTAACGACTAATTATTTAGATAGATAAAATTAAAGGGGTGGCACTTTGCAGTGCCACCCCTTTTTTACACCATAAGAAATCACTCTTTACGGCTATACCAAATCATAGCGATCTAAATTCATCACCTTCGTCCATGCAGCAACAAAGTCGCTCACAAACTTATCATGGGCGTCTTCAGAGGCATAAACCTCGGCAATCGCTCTTAGTTCTGTGTTAGATCCAAAAATAAGGTCTACCCTTGTTCCTGTCCAAACCACTTCATCGGAACCTCGTTTTTTAGCTTCAAATACGGTTTCATTTTCTGAAGCAGAGCTCCATACGATATCCAAATCCAATAAATTGGCGAAGAAATCATTGGTCAATTCTCCAGGCTTATCGGTTAATACACCATGGTTCGAACCATTATAATTGGTTCCTAAAACCCGCATACCTCCTAACAATACAGTCATTTCGGGCGCAGTCAAGGTCATTAGTTGTGCCTTGTCTACCAACAATTCTTCAGCGGAAACATTGTATTTATCCCTAACATAATTTCTAAAACCGTCTCCTCTTGGCTGCAATGCATCAAATGCTTCTGCATCGGTTTGTTCTTCGGAAGCATCCGTTCTGCCCGGTGAGAAGGGTACTTTTACATTTTTACCTGCCTTTTCAGCGGCTTTTTCAATGGCAGCTGATCCACCAAGTACAATTAAATCGGCCAATGAAACCTTTTTGTTTCCTGATTGACCATCATTAAATTCCTTTTGAATTCTGCCTAAAGTATCCAATACCTTGGCCAATTGCTCCGGATTATTTACTTCCCAACCATTTTGCGGAGCTAGCCTAACGCGAGCACCATTGGCACCTCCTCTTTTATCGGAACCTCTAAAGGTCGAGGCTGAAGCCCAAGCAGCTGAAACCAATTCGGAAACCGAAAGGCCCGAGGCCAAAATATTTGACTTTAACGCTTCAATATCACTCTCGTCAACTAAATCATGGTCAACTGCAGGTACGGGGTCTTGCCAAATCAACTCTTCATTAGGTACTTCAGGACCCAGGTAACGATCAACTGGGCCCATGTCTCTATGTGTAAGTTTGAACCAAGCACGGGCATAGGCATCTTGAAACTCTTCAGGATTCTCTAAAAAGTGCCTTGAAATCTTTTCATATGTAGGATCCATACGCAAAGACATATCGGTTACCAACATAAAAGGAGCATGCTTTTTATCCGGATTGTGTGCATCAGGTACTGTATCCGCACCCGCGCCATCTTTCGGTTTAAACTGCCATGCGCCTGCTGGACTTTTGGTCAACTCCCATTCATAGCCGAAAAGATTCTCAAAATACTTATAGCTCCATTGGGTAGGCGTATTCGTCCAAGCTCCTTCAAGACCGCTGGTAATCGTATGTTCACCTTTACCGCTTTCGAAGTTGTTTTTCCATCCCATACTTTGCTCCAAAATTCCTGCACCGGCCGGTTCGGCCTCTACATAATCATCAGGGCTGGCTGCGCCGTGGGTTTTACCAAAGGTGTGGCCTCCGGCAATCAAAGCGACCGTTTCATAATCGTTCATTGCCATACGACCAAAGGTCTCACGAATATAGTGGGCCGCTTCAACAGGGTCAGGATTAGCATTATGCCCTTCAGGGTTCACATAGATTAATCCCATATGAGCGGCACCAAGAGGGTTTTCTAATTGGTTGTCATTTGCGTAACGTTCTTTATTACCCAACCATTCGCCTTCAGAACCCCAATAAATATCTTCTTCTGGCTGCCAAATATCTTCACGGCCTCCACCAAAACCGAACATTTTTAAACCCATCGATTCATGGGCACAGTTACCTGCCAAAATCAAAAGATCGGCCCATGACAATTTCTTACCGTATTTCTTTTTTATAGGCCATAGCAACAATCTAGCTTTGTCTAAATTGGCATTATCGGGCCAGCTATTTAAAGGAGCAAAACGTTGAGATCCCGAACCTCCGCCGCCTCTACCGTCGGCAATACGATAGGTACCAGCACTGTGCCAGGCCATTCTAATAAAAAACGGGCCATAATGCCCATAATCGGCAGGCCACCATTCTTTACTATCGGTCATTAAATCATATAAGTCTTGTTTGACTGCCTGTAAGTCTAATTTTTTAAATTCTTCGGCATAGTTAAAATCTTTATCCATCGGATCCGATAAAGAAGAGTGTTGCCTTAGAATGTTCAAATTGAGTTGATTGGGCCACCAATCTTTGTTCGTTGTACCGCCGCCTGCTACTTGATTGAGGCTTCCGTTCAAAAACGGACACTGGCCAGCGTTCGATTCGTTTACGTCCCACGCTTCTCCGTGAGAACTTGAATTACTATCCATGATGTTTATCGTTTTAAGGTTCCTTTAAAAGTACCAAAAATCGACATGGCTTGTAACCCCTATAGTTTTGATTTAAATTATTCTGGTATCGATAATCTCTATAGAACCTGTTAGCTACAGTTGAAAAAATCAATTTTTAAGGCCTAAATTATTGATTCTCTAAATCTCTAAGAATAATCAGTCGTACGGCATCACGCAGTGTCGACTTATCTTCTTCCTTTAAATGACAGGTTGAAAAGAATGAATGTACCTTCGCTCGAATAGGCCCTGGGCAACCACTGAAAAATGAAAAAGAGAATCTCTTCTTATTGTCAAGAAACGACATTGGCACTACAGGTATCTTGTGCGCTATGGCCATTTTAAAAGCCCCGTCTTTAAATTCATCTAGAATGACCGATTCATCGTCTGGAACACCACCCTCTGGAAAGATGCATATGCTAAGGCCTTGATTGAGTCTTTTCTGGGCCCGGCGGTAAACCCCGGTTCTACTCTTTGTGTCTGAGCGGTCGACCATGATACAAACCCTTTTATAAAAGAAACCGAAAATGGGTATTTTCACTAATTCTTTCTTACCGACAAAAACAAAAGGGTTTTTGCTAATATGAAGCATCAGCATGATATCAAGCATACTGGTATGGTTGGCCACCAGCATATAACTTTTGCCCTTTGCCAAACGCTCTCCCCATACGACCCGAGGCGGGCAGCCCATACCGTATAAAATTGGTCTCGCCCACAAGTTTCTGGCCAGCCAAAAAAATTGAGGATACCATTTTTCCGAAAATGTAGTAACCAATAACAGCGGAAAAAAAACGAGAATAGGCACAGTTACCAGAATATAGAACCAAATGCGGTAAACCGTATAGCCCGCTTTTTTAAGGATTACAAACATGAAATCAAAAGTAACAAATTACCCCTGCTTTTACTGATTTCTTTATCTTTGGCCTCTTTGAAACAGTACACATGGCAAGAATACTAACAGGAATTCAAAGTACAGGAACCCCCCACCTTGGTAATATTTTAGGAGCAATAATGCCGGCCATTCGCATGGCACAAGACCCCCAAAACGAATCGTTTCTATTTATAGCGGATATGCATTCGCTTACCCAGATAAAAGATGCCGCAATCTTAAGGCAAAACACTTATGCCATAGCCTCAACTTGGCTTGCTTTTGGCCTTGACATCGAAAAAACGGTTTTTTACAGGCAAAGTGATGTTCCTCAAGTGACTGAGCTTTCTTGGTATTTAAGTTGCTTCTTTCCTTATCAACGTTTGACCTTGGCCCATTCTTTTAAGGATAAGGCAGACAGACTGGAAGACGTAAATGCCGGCCTATTTACCTACCCTATGCTTATGGCCGCCGATATATTGCTTTACGATGCCAATATCGTGCCCGTTGGCAAAGATCAGCTTCAGCATATAGAAATGACCCGTGATGTTGCCTCAAGGTTTCATACCAAAATGGGGGAGACTTTTGTTATGCCAGAAGCTAAGGTTCAAGAGCAGACCATGTATGTGCCCGGTACCGATGGAGAAAAAATGAGCAAAAGTCGTGGAAACCTCATCAATCTGTTTCAACCCGATAAAAAACTAAGAAAACAGATCATGGGAATCAAGACGGACAGTACCCCCATGGAAGACCCGAAAGATCCGGCTACCGACAATGTTTTTGCCCTATATAAACTTTTGGCTTCGCAAGAACAAATAGAGGAAATGAGCGCTAATTATCTGGCCGGAAACTATGGCTATGGCCATGCAAAGCAAGCCCTATATGAAGTAATTGTACAAAAATTCGGGGAAGCAAGGGAAAAGTACGATTATTACATCAATCATTTTGACGAGGTTGACGAGGCTCTCTATAAAGGCGCGGAAAAAGCCAAGAAAGTGGCCGATGAAGTATTGGCCCGAGTTCGAAAAAAAGTAGGGTACTAATCTATGCAAGACTATTTTTGGGCTTTTCTTCTTCTCATTGCCGCAAGCTGTTATTCGCAGGCAGAAGTGACCACCGAAGAACTTCATGACCATATTGAATTTTTGACCTCAAAAGAAAATCAAGGAAGATATCCTGGAGGAAAAATCAATCAGGTTTTAGTAGACTATATTGCTTCCGATTTCGAGAATTCAGGATTAAAACCATTATCAAAAAACTATCTTCAGAAGTTCAAGGCAGAACTAAGGGTTTCCGATAAAACTAAAAAGAAGCCTAAGGTAAAAACGTACAACGTAATCGCTGTTTTAGAAGGGAATCACCCTGTTTTAAAGAATGAATACCTTGTTCTCGGAGCTCATTATGACCATTTGGGCCATGGCGGACCAAGTTCCAAGTCAGATAAGTTGAATACCGTTCACCCCGGTGCCGATGATAACGCTAGCGGCACCTCGGCTCTACTTGAAATATCAGAGCGATTGGCAGCTCACCAAAGTGAACTGAAAAGAAGCGTGATTTTCATTGCCTTTGGTGCCGAGGAACAGGGCCTATTGGGAAGCACCTATTTTGTCAATAACCCGCCTGTTTCTTTGGAACAGATCAAACTCATGATCAATATGGATATGGTGGGCCGGTTGAATGAGCAGAATCAAGTCTATATGGGAGGCGCTGGTACCTTCCCGGGAGGTCAAGAATTAATGGCGACGCTAGGCAAGAAAGGAGGTTTGAACCCCTTAGTACATGCGGGATCGATCGGCGGCTCAGACCATGTCTCTTTTTACAAAAAGAATATCTCCGTTCTCGGCATGCATACAGGAGGTCATGATCAATACCACACGCCTGAGGATACAATTGAACTGATCAATCTAGAAGGTGAAAAAAAGGTCTGTGATTACATTTTCGATACCCTTTTCAAAATAGCCTCGAAAGACTATCCTATGGGGTTTATTCCTCAGGATTAAGAATCATTCTTCAGGAGCGGAATACGTTACAACATCGATTCCGATACCATTAGGGTCTTCTATGGCGAAATGTCTGTCTCCCCAAGGTTCATCTCGAATAGGTATTTTTATCTCCACCCCTTTGTTCTTGAATACTTCGTACAATTGATCAACGTTGTCTACCTCAATGGTCAAAAACATACCTCTACCTTCGAATTTATCGTGAAAAAGCGGTTGTTGCGAAGGATGATTGGGCAATAGAAAAGCCAACTCGGCACTTTTATTCGGGGTATGCATCAAAAGATAAAATTCATTTTCAAAAGTAACCCCGAACCCCAAGAGGCCTGAATAAAACTCTTTGCTTTCAGCCATTTTTTCGGTAACGATACCTGCGTTTAGTTTCATAGTAACAATTTTATTTTCGAATGCTGGGGTTTGTGCAGAAATAGTTGCCATCGTACCCATCAGACATATCCAATTTACAAGAGTTTTCATACGCTTCTATTCTATTACAAATTTGCAGCTAACAGATTGGAAACAATTGTAAAAAACGGACAAAGTTATCGGCCAAAGGCTTTGGTCGGGGTGACCCCATAATGGTTTCTAAACTCCTTTATGAAATGTGCTTGGTCGTAATACCCCACATCGTAAAACAGTTTATTTTTCTTTAGGCTCTGTACCGACGGTTTTGCACGAAGAATATTTTGAAACCGAACGACTTTACTGAAGGTTTTAGGAGTATCACCTATATAATAATTAAACAACCGCCTTAATTGTCTTTGACTTATACCAAAATCAAGTTCTTCATTTACTTGCAGTACTCCTCTCTTTTTTAAAATCATGTCAAGAGAACTATACAACCTAGGATCCGCGTTGAAATCAGAGTTATTAACCAAGTCAAAGAAATAAGAATCGAACAGTTCTTTTATCTGTTCGAAACTCAAATTATCTTCCATTCTATCCCTCAAAAAGGCCGAGGAATGACGGTGAATATCAGATAGGTCAACATATCTATTGCTAAGTTCAGAAGCATCAATTTTAAAGACCTGCGGAAACATCGTCGGAAGAAAGCGAATACCCACATAGTGAAAAGTCGTATCAAGAGTGAATTCAGTAAACTTTTTGCAAAAGCCCATTACAAAGCTTTCAGAAGGCCTGGTCAACTCGAAAAATATATCGATACAACCATCTGAAACCACCCTATAGACAAAATTCTCATGAAGCCGTTTTATGGTTTTTAGCTCCCAATAGCAATAAATACAATTACGCAACAAATCGGCAGGCACCACCTCTCTATAAAGCACATTCGTACCCGACTGTTTTACCGTTGGCTGAACAGGCAGGTACAGATTTTTGATAGATGAAAAAGCTTGCATGCGCTTTTGTGGTGAAAAATTGGTTTTAAACTAGTCGGTCGGTTCAACTTTTACTACGCTAGAAATAAAACGAATGTATCTCTGACAGCTATCGGTAATTTATCGATGAACCGCACCAAATGCAATATTTCAAGGAAGATACTTATAATTACCGACCGCACAGTTGGTTTTGTAGTCAACTACCTAATCATAATTCCCCCCATTCATTTGACTAAATGGCCTCAAAAAGTTTGCCCGGCAAGGGGCGAATGACACCTTTCATTTCCATATTCAAAAGCGTAGACGATATCTTGAATACCGGTTGCTTGCATTCAAGGGCAATACTGTCTAACATTTGTTTGCCTCCTTTTTGAAGATAATCATAAATCGATTTTTCAATGCCGTCTAATTCTACGAAGAGTTGCTTTTGAACCGGTTGCGTTTTTTTAGCTACTTCCCAATTCAGCAGGTAAACTAAATCTGCGGCAGAAGTGAGCATATGTGCCTTTTGCTGTTTGATAAGGTTATTACATCCGCTGCTATATTTATCATCGGTACGGCCGGGTACGGCAAAAACATCACGATGATAGCTATTTGCTATATCTGCCGTAACCAAACTTCCACCTCTTTCGGCAGATTCTATTACTATGGTGGCCTCGCTCATACCGGCAATAATGCGATTGCGTTTTAAAAAATTCTCACGGTCCGGCTTGCTTGTACTCCAAAATTCAGTGTAGAAGCCTCCATTCTTTTCGACCTCCATCACATACTTTGAATGAACCTTGGGGTAAATTTGATTCAGGCCGTGTGCCAAGCATCCGATAGTCTGCAATTTATTCTTCAAGGCAGCCCGCTGCACCGTAATGTCGACTCCGTAGGCGAACCCACTTACAATTATAGGGTCGAGTGGAGCTAAATCTTCAATGAATTTTTCACAAAAGGCCTGCCCGTAGCTGGTAATATTACGAGTGCCCACAACACTTATAACCCTTCTACTACTTAAATCAATATTTCCCTTTTTGAATAGAAGTATCGGGCCGTCAATACAGTGCTTTAAGTAATTGGGGTAGTCCTCATCCATAAAATAGGAATATTCCCAATCATTTTTCGTTATCTTATTGAGTTCGGCCTCAGCTGCCTCTAGATGCTCTGTATCATAGAGTGATTTGATTGCATGAGTGCCAATACCTTCGATGGAGAGCAAATGTTGCCTTTTAGTCTTGAAGATTTCTTCAGGACTCTTACAAAAAGCAATTAACTTTTTAGCGGTTACATCACCAACATTTGGTACATGCTGAAGCCTTAAAAGGGCAAGTAATTCATTCGTAGTCATTTAAAACCGAATCAAAGTTATCCACAAAATACACAAAATATAATGTTAATAAAAAGTTATGGCAGCCTTGGATAAGCACTCAATTTTTTATAAAATTTGCGGTGTATGGGCTTAGAACACTATATAAAAGACTTACTCTATCGTTACAACTGTGTGGTAATTCCTGGTTTTGGCGCATTTCTCACCCAAGAGAAATCTGCCATCATACAAGATAGCACCAATACTTTTTATCCTCCTACAAAGACCGTTTCTTTTAATCAGCAACTGATTTCAAATGATGGCTTATTGGTCTCTTACGCAGCCGAAGCACAGAAAATTTCATTTGAAGAGATGTTAAGGCAGGTCAATGAAGAGGTGGCCCAATGGCAAAAGAAATTGAACGGTGGAGAACATTTAAGGTTGTCAGATATAGGTTCATTATGGAACGGCCCCGAAGGAAAGATGCAATTTCAACCCGCTTCTAGCGTCAATTATCTAACTTCTTCCTTTGGAATGAATTCTTTTGTTTCTTCCCCTATTACCAGGGAAACAATAAAAACGGAAGTCTCTCAAATGGAAGAGCGCATTCCTATCGCTTTTACGCCTGAGAAAAGGGAGACTCTTACAGTAAGGCCTTATTTGAAGTATGCTGCGGTCGTCTTAGTTGCCCTTACGGCAGGGTTTGCCGGCTTCAAGTACTATCAAACCAACGAGGCCAATTTACAGCTGGCCCGTGAAGATGCCCAAGAACAGGTATCAAAGCGTATTCAAGAGGCTACTTTCTTCGACACGGCACCTTTAGAGCTACCCGCCATTACCTTGAAAACTTCTAAAAATATAGAGGAACAACCTATTGCCGAAAAGGGGCAAAAAGTTCATCATATTATAGCCGGAGCCTTTAGATATCGCACCAATGCCGATAGAAAAATCACCCAGCTGAAAAAGCAAGGTTACAACCCATCGTATATAGGCACCAATCCTTTCGGACTTTATATGGTGGCTTATGACAGTTATACCGATGCCGATGAGGCCCTTAATGCACTGCATCAAATTAAGCGTACCCAAAAAGACGCTTGGTTAAAATCGGTAAAGTAAATTACCTTTCACCATCGAGATTTTGATTTGCCCGGCTTTCTTACGGCTTAAGAATGTATCTTTGCCGAAAAATTAAGATATGCAGGGCAAAAACCCGAAAGATTCTAGAACGACCATGACCGACATGGTTCTCCCTAGCGAGACCAACCCACTAAATAATCTTTTTGGTGGTGAACTATTAGCTCGGATGGACCGTGCGGCCAGTATTGCCGCTAGAAGACATAGTCGTAGAATAACCGTAACCGCATCTGTTAACCATGTAGCCTTCAACCAATCGGTACCTGTAGGAAGCGTTCTAACTGTAGAAGCAGCGGTTTCCAGAGCTTTCAATACCTCTATGGAAGTTTATATCGACGTTTGGATGGAAGACCGTTTCAGCGGGGAACGCACCAAGGCCAACGAAGCAATTTATACGTTCGTAGCTGTTGACGATACAGGCCGCCCCACGGAAGTTCCGCCTCTTATTCCTGAAACGGAACTCGAAACACAGCGTTTTGATGGCGCCCTGCGCCGCAAACAGTTAAGCTTGGTTCTTGCAGGTAAAATGAAACCTAACGACGCCACTGAACTAAAAGCGCTTTTCTTGGGCAATCAGGTTTAGAAATCAAAATTGTCCGGATCCGGGCCACTTCGTTCGCCTTTGTGCAAACTATCTAGATACGCTACTTCCTTCGGTGCCAGCTCAAAATCAAAAATTTCAGAGTTCGATACTATTCTGTTCTTGTGTACCGATTTAGGTATGGTGACTACGCCTTTTTGTAAATTCCACCGTAGAACAATCTGTGCCGCCGATTTACCATACTTATCTTCAAGTTCTTTGGTGATATCAAGCTTAAATAGTTTACCCTGCATGAATGGAGACCAGGCCTCGTACTGTATTTTATTGGTATTGCAAAAATCAAGTAGTTCTTGCTGTACCAAATGCGGGTGAAATTCCATTTGATTGACCATAGGCACTATCTCGGCCGAACCTAATAAATCTTCAAGGTGGTGCTTTAGAAAATTGCTTACACCTATTGCTTTGATACGGCCTTCTTTATATAATTTTTCCAAAGCGCGCCAGGTATCTTTGTATTTACCGGCGACTGGCCAATGAACCAGATACAAATCAACGTAATCCGTTCCTAGCCTTTTTACGCTAGCCTCGAACGCCTTCAATGTGCTTTCAAAACCTTGATCACTATTCCACACCTTAGTAGTAAGAAAAACATCTTCTCTTGCTAGGCCAGAATCGACAATTCCCTTCCCAACGCCTTCTTCATTCTTATATGCCGCTGCGGTATCTAAATGGCGATAACCACTTTCTAATGCAAATTTGACAGCATCGATTACCTCCTCGTCATTATCAGCTAAATAAGTTCCTAAGCCAAAATAAGGCATCTCTATACCGTTATGTAGTTTAAAAGTTCCTTGTATATCAGTGATTTTACTCATAATCGTATATGTTTTATTCGGTTCTTAAAATGACCTAAAGTTGGTAAACCCATTCTTCAGGATTAAGTTTTGCGGTGTTCTGGTGCAGGTAAAACTTGAGTCTTGTCTGACCGTTAGACCGATTGGTATAAATATCGCCAAGTTCCGTTTTTGCCTCTACCTGATCTCCTTTTTTCACATAGAGGTTCGTGAGATTATAGTAGGTGCTGATATAGTTACCATGTTTTAACTGCACCGCTTTATTACCCCCGGGAATCGAAAGAATAGCAATTACTTCGCCCCTAAAAATAGCTCTCGCCTTTGCACCTTCATTCGTAGTAATAATTACACCATTGCTTTGATGTTTGATTCCTGGATAGATGGCATCGCTGTAAACACCAAACCCCTGGCTTTTAAAGCCCTTCTCTACGGGCCATATCAAGCGGCCCTTATTGGCAGAAAAGCTATTGGCAATAATGGCGGCCTCAGGCGTTAATAAAAACTTACTGGGATCATCATCTGCCTTACCCGCTTCTCTGTTGGCATTGGCAATGGCTTCTTTCACCAAACGTTCTATCTCTCTATCGATTTGCTTAGCCTGATTCTGTTTGTCGCGAATCTCGGCAGCATACTTTGTCTCATCTTTTCTAATGGACAGAAGTAAATCTTGTTGTGCTTTCTTTTCTGAAGTCAACGAATTCTTTTCTTTGACATTGGCCGCAACCAATCGGTCCTTTTCTTTTCGTTGGACTGTGAGCTTTTGGTTCAGCTCTGTCAATTCATTGGTCTTTACCACAATCTTTTCACCTTGTTGGCGGCGAAAATCAGTATACTGCTTGATATACTGTACACGTTTAAATGCTTGAAAGAAATTTTCGGAAGACAATAAAAACATCAGTTTGCTTTGCTGGATCTTGCTTTGATACCCCTTCTGAATCATAGTGGCGTAATCATCTTTAAGCTCGTTCAGCTCTTTTTTCAAATCTGATATAGCATTAATGTTCGTATTGATTTTTCGGCTGAGCAAATTTGATTGTTCATTGGTAACATTGATCAATCGTTGCCTTACTTTAATTTTTTGATCCAGAGCTTCCATACGGTCAAGCACTGAGCCTTTCTTCTCCTTTTGGGCGAACAACAGATGGTTGATTTGCTCAATTTCCTTCTGCAATTGCTCCCTTTTTGCCTCCAGCTCTTCCTGTTCGCCACCTTGGGCAAAGGTCATTACAGGCGCTAACGAGAATAAAAGAAAAATAAGTAGTAAAACAAAGCGGCTTCTATTTGGCCTCATCCTCTAAAACAATCTCTTTAAAACCTTTTGGTATATTATAGGGGAAGTTCAACGGCTGATTGAACTCCATGTTTCGATATTCGATATCCACAGTATTTCTCTCGTTACCATCGATAGCCGCAATGGCAATATCGTTCGGTAAAACCCATTTGTTGATATTCTGGTAACTATTATAATTGATTTGAAGCAGGCGCTTTTTCAAAGGTTGCGAAAGTTGCTGTGAAGCCATCTTGAAATTGGTGGGGTCTACCATAAAAAGTACCTTGAAGAGCTCCATAGGCTTTTTTGGTTTAAGCTGGTAGCTCTTGTTGACAAGCTCTACATCGTACTTAGCATTGTTCAAGTCGAAAATAGCTTCTCCCAAAAGCAGGTTTTGAACCTGTTCAAAGTCTAATTCGGTACCCAAAAACTCGCTCAAGTAAGCAAAATCACCATCAAAGTATTCGTTCTGAAGCTTGTTGTAGAAAGAAACCCTTCCCGGTGTAATGTAGGCCTTCACCATGCCAAAAGGTGCACTTATCCAAATAGCCTTATCCTTTTCCATTCTTAAGGTGACAGAAACACCTTGTGAAGATTCGCCATCAGAATAATCGATTCGCATTTTTCCACTAAGTGTCTTGAAATCCAAGGCATTCTGGTAGTGGTTTCTAATGACCGACTTGGCTGTGATACCAGCATTTACGTTGGTATCGCCCAAGGCTTGCTTAGATTTACAGGAAAAAGCCAATATGGCCAATATCAATAGCGAGCTAAGTCTTGATGCAGACCTAAATAAAATCTTCTTCATAAAAGCAACAATTAAAAGCTAGCATTTAGCCGCCTTTAAGGCTCTAAAAACCAGGTTTTATCTTACGAAGATACATATTTGCCCTGACTGAATTGTTAATGGAATTATAAGCATCGGAAAGTTCTTGATAGAACTTATTACCTAGGGAAATATCGCCAATCAAATAATCTAGACCCGTTTCAAGTAGTTCTATCGCCTCTCGGTGCTTGCCTTTTTTATTTAGGGCGCGCCCTTGGGCGTAATACAGCAAGGGTTGAGAAGGAAAACTCTCTAGGGCCTCACTTGAAATCTTTTCTAACATTATAAAGTTATCGGTTCTGAGAAAATTGTCGATTTGAACCTTATATTGATTGAATGTGTTGACCTCGGCATTGTTCTCGCTTGAAACCGAGAACGAAGTGCTTGTTATTTCATCTTTTCTTTTCTCTAAAGAGTCATTTATTTTTACGGCTAGCGCCGCCGCAAAATCCGATTTATCGGCATTTTTAAGAATGCTCAAAGCAGTTTCATAATCCCTCTTTTTGAAATAAGCCAAAGCCAAATTCTCATTCAGCTTTTGATGGTTCGGTAGCTGATTCTTTGCGTTATCAAATTCCTTTCCTTGCTTTCTCAATGCTTCAACAAAGGTATCAGCATACCAAAGGTTATCGGGCTCGTTTTGTAGGGCTTCAAAAGCATAGTCTTCCGCAAGGGGATATTCCTTTTCTTTTAAATATACTTTGGCCAACTCATGGTCGACCACCAATTTACCGGGATCTATGTTCTTACATTTAAGAAGTAGGTTGATTGCCTTGTCATAATTCTCGATTCCCTTTTGTTTCAGCGCCTCAAAAAAATTCTCTTGAAACTCATCTGAATAGTTTTCAAGAAAAAGCTCTGCACTCTTTTGCTCATTAAACTCTTCTTCCGGCTCTTGGGCATATAACGGACTCATAAGTAGGCCAATGGCCATACTATACGCTGCTATCTTTAACAATCCGTTCATACAATTCAATCAAAATATATCAGGCTATTTTACGCCCGTACTTCCAAAACCCCCAGCCCCGCGGTCGGTTTCCGATAATTCTTCTACTTCATTCCATTCGGCCCTTTCATGCTTTGCAATAACCAATTGTGCAACACGCTCACCATTTTCAACGGTAAACGACTCGTTTGATAAGTTAACAAGTATTACGCCTATTTCTCCACGATAGTCGGCATCAATTGTGCCCGGTGCATTTAATACGGTAATTCCCTTTTTGGCAGCCAACCCACTTCTAGGCCGAACTTGGGCCTCATACCCAACAGGAAGCTCGATAAAAACTCCTGTTTTAACAATGGAACGCTCTAAAGGTTTTAACGTAATCGGTTCAGAAATATTGGCTCTTAAATCCATTCCTGCCGATGCTTCGGTCTCATAGTGTGGTAGTTGGTGCGATGACTTGTTGATTATCTTTATCTGCATTATAGTATTTGTTATTTATATCTATTACTTGCTAGCTACGGCCAAAAAATTCGACTATTCTTTCGAGGATTTTTTTAGAAAAATTTGTTTCAATTTATCGTTCTCCAACCTGTAAACCAAGCCCAAAAATAATATCAGCAATACACTACCGATTAAAATATTTCTATTGAAAACATAGAATGACAATGCCGAGAATAAAATGGATATACCCAAATAGAATATAATCTTTCTGAAGTTATATGGAACGGGGTATCTTGATTTTCCTAAATAATATGATAAGCACATCATGGTGCCATAGGCCAAAACCGTAGCAATAGCAGAGGCCATATAACCGATTGATGGAATGAAAAAATAGTTTATACCGATTGTTACAAAAGCGCCTATAAGGGATATAAATGCTCCATATCGGGTACGGTCGGTAACTTTGTACCAGACCGAAAGATTGTGGTAGATACCCAGAAAAAAGCTGGCCAAAATTATCAGCGGAACAATATCCATAGCTTCCCAATAAGCTTCATCTTGAACAAAAAGAACCTTAAGCCAATCTGAAAATACGATAACGGCCAATAATATGATACTTCCTAATACAACAAAGTAATTGGTAATCTGTGCATATGCTTTCTGAGGATTTTCGGTACCCGCATGGCTAAAGAAAAAAGGCTCAATACCCATTCTAAAAGCGGTGGCAAATAGGGTCATGAACATACCTAACTTATAACAGGCCGAATACTTACCGACTTCACTCTTCGCTATTTCTGCCGGAAGTAATTGCTCCAATAAAATTCTATCAAAAACCTCGTTAATGGTAAATGCGATACCGGCTACCAGTACGGGCCAAGCATACCGCATCATTCGTTTCCACAGTTCAAGATCAAAGGTATAGTCTCTTCTGAGATAAAGGCCTAACATCAAAAGAAGGGTTAGTCCGCTAGAAACCACATTAGAAATAAAAATATAGGATATCTCAAAATTCGGTCGGTACAACCAGCCCAAACCTTCCGTACCATTGGCAGCCATTTTTGGGAGCATCACTAAAAAGAAAATGTTCAAACCCAGATTGACCCCAACATTTAAAATCTTGATCACTGCATATCGCATAGGCTTCTCATTCGCCCTGAGCCATGCAAAAGGAATAATCACGAGCGCATCTAACGCAATAATAAAAATGGTATAGCGTATAAAATCGGTATCGATACCGGTGGCTGAGGCGAGACTTCCCTGCATCAAAAGAGCCAGTACGGTAAAACAGGTGGTGCTCGCCAAGATAGAAATTAGCGAAGTCGAAACTACGGTTCGTTTGTCGTCGGCACCGTTGTAAAACCGAAAGAATGCAGTTTCCATACCATAAGCCAAAAGCACATTGAATATGGCAAACCACGCAAAAATTACGGAAACCTCTCCGTAGCCAGAAGTCGCCAACACCCCGGTATACAGTGGCAACAGCAAGAAAGACATCATCCGCGGAAGTACCGTAGCGAGCCCATATATCGCTGTTTGTTGAAATAGTTTTTTAAGCGGATTCAATAGCGTGGTTTAGTGCTCAAAAGTACCTATTAAAAGGGATGTAACAAAGAAATGAAATAGGCCCCTACCTCGTTTTTAACGGGTTATTGTGAATTTTTGGCTTCTAAATTGGGATAGGTGATGGCCAAATTCCTCTGAATTCCATTAATCTGAAAATACTTCACCTTTTCATTGTTTACATAACTCACTACCGCCTGAGTTTCGGACAATTGAAAAGGGAAGGGCTCATCTTCTTGACTGATCTCAACTGATTCATTTGCGATATCACCGAATTCCGCCACTGCCACATTCCCTTTGGAAGTCAACTTCATTTGAAGTGGTGCACGCTTGCCCATATAGTATAAATTTTTCAGCTCGGCCCTGTCTTTCTCGAGGCTCAAGATGGGTATCACCACCTCATGGCCCTCTTTTACAGAATCATTTTCTAGAGTCCACTTTTGCGCATACGGTTCTCCCAAACTAAAGGGGGCAGTTGTTTCAATTTTTTTGGTTGAAGAACATCCTGAAATTATAAAACCTATAAACAATATTGCTCCTGTCAAAAATCTCATATCTTTCTCGGTCTATTATTTTACACCTTAGATACGAGCGAATTGACTATAGGGACTATTTACAGCAATCTTAAGACTCTTCCATATCAATACCCTTCATAGCCCATGAGGCAAAAAGGAGGGCTGTAAGGAGAAAACAGGCTGCCAAGGTATAAGGAGCTCCTGGAAAGTAAATGGCGCCTTCTGGCCGTATGAAAAAGTAAAAAACAGGGGAGAAAATGAGTTGGCCAAGAATTGACGTAATACTTAGAAGCCCGGTGATAGCCCCCTGGAGATTGCCCTGCTCTTTTTCAGAGACCTGATTAGAAATCACCCCTTGTACCGTAGGGCCTGCGACTCCACCAAGAGCATAGGGTATTAGAAAGGCATACAACATCCAAGGTTCGGTAGCCAATGCAAATAAAAACATGCCGAGGGTCCATAATAAAAAACCTATCACCACCACTTTTTGACGGCCGAATTTCTTAACGAGCACACCTACCAAAACACCTTGTACCAATGCCACTAAAAGCCCCACAACCATTAAAGAAACCCCAATCTCTTTTGGGCTCCATTCGTAACGCTCAATACCATAGTAAGACCATGTAGCGGGAAGCGCCTGACCTGCCAGGTTAGCCAAGAAAAAAGCAAATATCAACGCAAGCACGCCCTTATAATTTCGCAAGCTGATCAATGAAACCCCTGGTATCATTTTTTTAACCTCTATAGGCCTTCTATTTTCTTTCTGAAGGGATTCGGGCACGAAAAGCCATCCGAAGATAAAATTGGCAAAGGTGAGGCCCGCTGCAATGTAAAATGGGAGTCGTATATCTATTTCACCAAAAAAACCTCCCACTCCGGGGCCAATTATAAAGCCCAGACCAAAAGCGGCACCGATCAAACCAAAATTTTTGGCCTTATTCTCCTTTGTACTAACATCCGCTATGTAGGCCGATGCCACGGTAAAGCTGGCACCTGTAACCCCAGCGAGAAAACGACCCAGAAACAACCATGAAATAGATGGTGCCCACGCATGGATCAAATAATCAACGCTAAGCCCTAAAAGAGCCAATAAAAGAATAGGGCGGCGCCCATATTGATCCGAAATTTCTCCTAGAACTGGGGAAAAAAGAAATTGCATGCCAGCAAAGGCGGTAGTCAACCACATACCGTATATAACAGCCATGTGAGTGCCCTCTCCTGTCAATTCCATAATCAAATCAGGAATGATCGGAATGATAATACCAATACCGATTACATCCACTAGAATGGTTACAAAGATGAAAAGAAGGGCAGTTTTTTTGGATTTCATAATGCCGACAAAAGTCGATTAAAATTTAGTGAGCGCCTAGCAATAGAGGCAATATAAATTAGGCCAATAAAAAACCCCACAATTGTGGGGTTTATATGTTTTTGTTGCTGTTGAATTTAGCCGTTCAAAGCTTCAGCACCACCCACAATTTCCAATATTTCATTGGTAATTGCCGCTTGTCGTGCCTTATTATAGGTCAATTTCAACTGATCTCTCAATTCTTTGGCATTATCGGTTGCCTTATGCATTGCTGTCATACGAGCACCATGCTCACTGGCAAAAGAATCTCTTACGGCTTTATAAAGCTGCGTCTTTAAGGACTTAGGGATTAATTGCTCAACAATCTCAGCCTTTGATGGCTCGAATTTATAATCAGCTGCGGCAGTCTCTCCTTCCTCAGCTGGAACTATCGGCAAAAATTGCTCGGTAATAACCAATTGAGTGGCGGCATTCTTGAATTTGTTATATACGATATCGATTTTATCGTACTTGCCTTCTACGAACAATTCCATAAGCTCTTCAGCTATAATCGATACGTTCTCGAAAGTCAAATCATCAAACACGGGGCTATGATTGCTGACAACCGTAGACTTTTTTGACAAGAAATCATTGGCCTTCTTACCTAATGCAATGTAGTCAACTTGTTTACCCGTATAGGTTTCATTGGCCAATAAAGTGACCTGTTTAAGAATATTCGAATTAAATGCACCGGCCAAACCTCTGTTCGAAGTTATTGCGACTATCAACACCTTCTTCACTTCACGGTTATCGGCATACTTGCTACCGGAATCACCATCTAAACTTGCACTTAAGCTTTGTAAAAGCTCGGTAAGTTTATCTGAATATGGGCGCATTGCCGTAATGGCGTCTTGGGCTTTTTTCAATTTTGCAGCGGATACCATTTTCATGGCACTCGTAATCTGCATGGTTGAAGACACCGATGAAATCCTATTTCGTATTTCCTTTAAATTGGCCATTTTTCTTTTAGTAATTAGTTAATAGCGGCTGGTTAATAGTATAACCTAACCTCCATACCTAGTACTCTTAACCTCTGTACTTGCTTGAAAGTTCTTTAGCTACCGTTGTTAGCGTATCTATTACCTCATCGGTTAATTTACCAGCTTTTAGGGTATCAAGTACACCTCTGTGTTTCGCATTCAAGAATTCTAAATAATCTCTTTCAAACTCCTTCACCTTTTCTACAGGAACATCTCTCAACAAGTTCTTAGAACCTGCATAGATAATAGCTACCTGGTCTTCTACAGTGTAAGGGTCGTTTTGTGCCTGCTTCAAGATTTCAACGTTACGACGACCTTTTTCAATTACGTTCAAAGTAGCTGCATCTAGATCGGAACCGAACTTGGCAAAAGCTTCCAATTCACGGAACTGTGCCTGATCTAGTTTTAAGGTACCAGCAACTTTCTTCATAGATTTAATCTGCGCACTACCACCCACACGAGATACTGAGATACCTACGTTAATCGCAGGACGAACCCCTTGGTTAAACAAATCTTGCTCTAAGAATATCTGACCATCGGTAATGGAGATTACGTTGGTAGGAATATAAGCGGAAACGTCACCTGCTTGTGTCTCAATAATCGGAAGAGCCGTTAAAGAGCCGCCACCTTTTACCATTGGTTTTAACACCTCTGGTAAATCGTTCATGCTTTGCGCAATCTTATCATCGTTAATCACTTTTGCGGCACGCTCCAACAATCTTGAGTGAAGGTAGAAAACGTCTCCAGGGTAGGCCTCACGTCCCGGTGGTCTTCTTAAAAGAAGAGATACCTCACGATAAGCTACCGCCTGCTTTGATAAATCATCGTAGATAATCAATGCAGGGCGACCTGTATCACGGAAATATTCACCGATAGAAGCCCCAGCAAATGGAGCATATACCTGCATTGGCGCAGGATCTGATGCGTTGGCCGCTACAATGGTTGTATAGGCCAAAGCGCCTTTTTCTTCCAAGGTCTTGGCAATTGCTGCAACGGTAGAAGCTTTCTGACCTACGGCAACATAAATACAATAAACTGGCTCACCCGCATCGTAGAATTCCTTTTGATTCAAAATGGTATCGATACAAACAGTTGTCTTACCTGTTTGACGGTCACCGATAACCAACTCCCTTTGTCCTCTACCTACAGGAATCATAGCATCAATAGCCTTGATACCTGATTGCATAGGTTCGGTTACGGGCTCTCTATAAATAACACCAGGCGCCTTACGCTCCAATGGCATTTCGTAGGTATCACCGGCGATAGGACCTTTACCATCGATAGGGTTCCCCAAAGTATCAACCACACGCCCAACAATACCTTCACCTACCTTAATGGAAGCAATTCTTTGGGTACGTTTTACGGTAGCACCTTCAAGAACTTCTTTAGAAGGGCCTAAAAGTACGACACCAACGTTGTCTTCCTCGAGGTTAAGAACAATACCTTCCAATCCACCTTCAAACTCCACCAATTCTCCATATTGAGCATTGGATAGTCCGTAAACACGGGCGATACCATCACCAACCTGCAATACGGTTCCTACTTCATCCAAAGTAGCGGTAGCTTCAAATCCTGATAACTGTTTCTTTAATATTGCTGATACTTCAGCGGCTTTTACTCCTGCCATTTGTTTAGACATTATACCTGCGAAAATAGAACGAGACCTCTAATTTCAAAGGTTGTTGTTATTTATAGACTATTGGTAAATTCTCTTTTTAAATTATTCAATTTATTCGCAATACTTGCATCGTACTGCAAATCGCCGACCCTTAGAATAAAACCTCCGATGATACTCTCATCGATTTTATTCTGAATACTTACCTCGTTACCGGTAAGCTGGGCCACTTGCTTCAAAACTTTCTTTTCAAGCTCTGGCGTCAATGGAACGGCTGTGGTTACATATGCTACACCTTCACCTTTTAAATCTTCGTTTAAAATAATATACTTTAAGGCAACTTCGTTCAAAAGAGATACTCTCTTATTACCTGCCAAAGTACCTAAAAGACCTAAAGTTATTTCGTTGCTACCTGCAAATATGGCCGCCAAGGATTCTTTTTTTGTTTCCTCTTTGATAACAGGGCTCTGCAACATATTGCGAAGCTCTTTGCTTTCTGAAATGGTAGCTACTATAGAACGCATATCATCTTCGACCGCATTTGCCGCTTTTTTTTCAACTGCAAAGTTTAAAACGGCTTTTGCATATCTTAAGGCTGCTCTAGAATCGCTCATTTGTTTCTTATTTGGTAGTTAACTTAAAGAATATCGATTAATTCAACTTAACATCGCCCAACATACTTTCAACCAACTTTAGTTGCTTGTCTTTGTTAGCCAATTGCTCTTTAAGCACTTTTTCAGCTATTTCTACCGAAAGTTCGGCTACTTGATTCTTGATATCAGCAACAGCGGCCTTCTTTTCGCTCTCGATGGCTGCCTGAGCTTGTTTAATCAATTTGTCTGCCTCTACTTGAGCTTGCTCTTTAGAGTCAGCAATCATCTTATCTTTTATCTCTCTAGCTTCTTTTAACATAGCCTCACGCTCGGCACGGGCTTCTTTCAAAAGCTTGTCATTGTCGGCCTGAAGATTTTGCATTTCTTTTCTGGCCTGTTCGGCTGCCTCTAAAGCGCCCTGAATACCTTCTTCTCTTTCATTAAGAGACGTTAATATAGGTTTCCATGCAAACTTCACCAATAGAAAAATCAGACCTAACAAAAGAATGGTCTGTACAATAAAAAGGCCTGGTGAAAAATCGTTTATTAAAATGTCCATATATAATATCTTAATAGCTAATGTTTGATGAAAAGCATTTCCTGCAACCAACCGTTACAGGAAAATGCTTTTAGGTTTTTCTATTCTTATTTTCCTAAGAACAAGGCACCAAATGCCAAACCTTCTAAAAGTGCAGCGATGATAATCATTGCAGTTTGGATTTTTCCAGTCGCTTCTGGTTGACGAGCAATACCTTCCATTGCTTTACCACCGATTTGACCAAGTCCGATACCGGCTCCGATTACGATTAAACCTGCTCCAATTAAGTTGTACATAGTAAATGATTTATATATTAAATAAAAAACTCAATTCTAAATAAAATTCTCTCGAACATCTTCTGCGTCGGCCACCTCATGACCATGTGCGTCGTGTTCATGCTCATGATCGTGTTCCGCTACTGCCATTCCAATAAACAAAGCAGAAAGCATTGTGAAAATATATGCTTGCAGAAAAGCCACCAAAACTTCGATTAAAGTGATAAAAAATGATAAAACCAATGACAACCCAGTAGCACCCGCTACACCCAAACTATTCTTTAGGGTAAACATGATAGCGATAAGGCTCATGACAACAATATGACCTGCCGAAATATTCGCAAACAAACGAACCAATAACGAGAAAGGCTTAATCAAAAATGCTCCCGCCAATTCGATGATGGCCAGAACGGGACGAATAAGAACCGGCACACCTGGCATCCAGAGCATGTGCATCCAATAATCTTTATTTCCGCTAACCGTATAAATAATCAAGGTGAAAATAGCCAATGCAGCAGTTACGGCCAATTGCCCGGTTACGTTGAAACCTAAAGGAGTAAGACCTAAAAGGTTCAAAATCCATATAAAAAAGAAAACGGTTAATAAATAGCCTGTAAATTTTCTATACTTCTTTTCACCGATGTTCGGTTTGGCGATCTCATCTCTAACATATATTACCAAAGGTTCAAGCACGCGACCAAACCCCGTTGGCACCTTTTTTGTCTTGTACTGTTTGGCCAAGCTAGAAAAGCCCCAAAGCATCAATAGGCCAACCAAAAGAATACCGACAACACTTTTAGTCATAGAAAAATCTAAAACCTTATGGGCGTTTGTAGGGTGATGCGCCTCATCGAACGTCACCTCATTAGCACCACCATCCAATTCATAAATTTTACTATGAAGCTTAACAAACCGAGAACCATTTTTTTCAACGATTACCTCACCTGAATCATCATGATGAAAAGCAGATGACATAAACGTTGCCAAACCATTACTTGACCAAACAATGACCGGAAGTGGAAAACCAACATGCTTTCGCTCACCCGTACTATTGGTGTAAGAGAACAAATGAAAATCGTGCGAGTCTTTAATGTGGTGTTGAATATACGCTCCGACTTCTTCTTTAGTACTTACAGCGCCATCAGCCTTATCGTCTGATTCTGAAGACGCAAAACCTTGGAGTGAAAAGCAAAGTGCAAAAAGTAGTAATAGAGTTCCGACCGATCTTGATACTTCCTTCATGGGTTCTTTATCAAAAAATTAAGCTCCTAAAATTTGGCGCAAAAGTAGTTATTCTTAACGTAAATCAAACCATATTTTTTATATAAAATTCTGGGATTATTTACCACGCAATATTTTTGTAACAAAAACAACTTCCAATATTAGAAAAATAGCAATGGGTATTAAAATAGAACCCCTGTAAAACCTCGATATAATCTGATCTCCCATGAGTTGGGGAAAAAACATCATGGTGAAAACCATAATTTTAAAAACCAAAAGGCCCATATAAATAAAGCCCAGTTGCGGAAAAACCGACTTGATTTTGGCCACCAGTCGAAAGACAATTATAATCGATAAAGAGAAAATGCCATGAAAAACATAGGCCTTCTTCAGTAAAACTTTCAGCTCATTATATTCTTCACCCAAAAACCATTCGTGCAGAAAGAAAGAAGTCGCGCCCACAAAAGTGAACACGACTATGTATAACAAAATTGTTTTTACCACTAGACCCTATTATTTGTTCAAGTTGATGACCTTTTTTATGACTAGGTACATCGACAAAAATACAGCAATAAGGGTAATTGTATCCTCTAAATATGTTTTTTCAAACTTTTCATCCAACCACGCCCCTAGAAGATTCCCCAAATAAATGGTCGCCCCCATTTGTATGGCTATGCCCGACAGGCTAGCCGCGTTTCGGATCAAGCGCGAATTATCACGAGGCTTTTGCTGGCTCATTGGCAGCTGTACCTATAGTTGTTTTAAAATTGCTGCTACTGCTTGACGAAGCACCTTTGCCCTTCATAGTACAAGAAGCATTAAAAGTGGCCCCTGGCTCTACCGCCAATTTAGATACTGAAACCGTACCCTCGATTACCGCTGAAGATTTTAACGACAATAGATCAGAAACCAAAAGCTCTCCGTTGAAGCTTCCTTCGATATCTGCGTTGACGCATTCTACCTTTCCGTGAATGTAGCCGTCTTTACCGATAACTACCTTACCGGTGGTTTTTACATTTCCATCTAATTTACCATCAATTCTAAAATCGGCTTCTGAGATAATATCACCTTTGATTTTAGTGTGCTTAGAAATTCTGTTCGGTTGTGCTCCTATTTCGTTCATAGTTCTAGGTTTTTTGTTATCGGAAAACATTTGTTATGGTTTTGGGGTTAAAATCTGATTCTTATAATCTTGTAGGTTTTTATGAACTTGTACCGTCTTGTAGTTGCTAGATAAAATTACAAAATTCTCATTGTCAATAAGGTAATCCTTGTTAAATTTTATAAGTTCTGCGAACCCTAAAGCGTAGTCCTTCGATTTAAAACCGTGTACTACTACGAATTGCTCTTCCAGTGTATAAATGTCTTTTGACACCCTATTCTTGTATCTTAAATCTTTGATTGCATCTTCTAGCTCTTTCATAACTCTCAAAGCAATCTGATTATTGCTTCTTCTGAAAGGAAAAACAACTTTCCAGTTATCGGTACCTGTGGAGCCTTCTTCTGCAGAGAATTCGGTAACGGCCAATTTTGGCAATTGCTCTGACACTATTTGTTCTGCTTTTTTGCCTTCGGGGGAATTAGGGTAGGTAAGTGCGACGTAGTTCAAGGCCTCTTCGAACGGTTCAAAACCATTGAGCCTACCTATGGCGTTCGCTTTTAACATCTCAAATTTCGGAACGATCGGGTCACCCGTAAATTTTTCAATATTCTCTTCAGCACCAGTAATCGTACGCAAGAATTCTTGCTGCTCGTAAAGTCTGTACAGGGCGGCGTAACGTGCAGCCGGGCTATCTTCATCGCCCTCAAGAACAGCCCTAGGGTTCAAAATGATTTCGGCGTAACGAGAATCACCATGATTTTTAAGTATATCGGCCTTCATCGAAGCCAATAGCGGACTACCCTCTTCTTCATATATCTTATACAGATTGTACTTAGAAGGCAATACCAGTCTTTCTTCAGGATTGGAGGCAAGAACATCTTCAAGCTTTTCGGCAGCCAAAAGGTTCTCTTTGAATTTCTCTTTATAAATCAACCCCAGCTGATAGTTGGCAAAGTTTTTTTCAGTGCGGAGGCTATCAATAGTACTCTCTTCCTGAGGAATCTGGTTAAGATAAAAATCGACGGACATGCGGTCATCAGCAGCTTCTTCACCCGAACCTTGTTGGTCGTTTGCCGCAACAGCGTTAGTCGCTTCTGCCGGCAAAGAACGACTTTTATCGCTCCAACGCCAGTTATCTGCCAATTCTCTTTTGCCCCATCGTTGGGCGAAATCATTTTTGCCGTAACCTAAACTGGTCAAATTATAAAAATAGAACTTGCCTTTATTCTCTTTACCCCCTTTGCTTTGGGCAAATTGAGCAAAACCCGCATTCATTCTGTTCTCTTCTTTTTTCGCCGCCGCTTCCTGTGCCTTTTTCAAACTAGCAATGTGCTCTTCAAAATAGGCCACCTTTTTTTCCTGGGGCATTTCGTATACAGTGATTACACTATCGGCGTGATGAACGATGTCTTCATATTTGATTACATCTTCAAGGTTATCAAGTTTCTTCTTGGTAGAGCGGTATTTTTTAGTATTCTCATTTAAGTTGGTCAGAACACTGTCATAATAGGCACCTGCCAACTTATATATGTTTCTATCAAAATTATAAACTGCCAGGTTCTCATAATTCAGAGCATTTAATTTAGGCTCATTTTGGGTGGCCCTTAGCGACTTGTTGAAGTATAGCAATGCCAAGCTATCGTTCTCTTGATTCAAGTGATACTCGGCGACTTGACGATAAATTAGATGTAAAAAGGGTCTGTTTTCACGATTCTCCTCCATTTTGGTGAGATACTCAAGCATCAGCTCCTGATTTTCAGAAGTAACCTCGGTATTCTTAATCTTCTCTATTTCTGCATTCACCATGTACACCCTTGGTGATTTTCGATTTAGGTCAATTACCTTATCAAACGCGTAGTTGGCGCTGTCTTTATGCCCTAATTGGTTAAATAGCTGGCCAATTATGTAATAATAACGACCCTTCTCAGGGTTTTTCTTGGTATAATAAGATGCAATCTTCAGTTGCTGAACAGCTGTATCGATAACCCCAAGATTAATATATGCCTGAGCCATCATAGCGCGTGCATCGGCATATTCTTGCTCTTTCAAATCTTCGTATTTCATTAGCCACTTCAAGTTTTTAATGGCCAACTCTTCATTCTCAAGTCTAATATTTACCTTCTCACGCCAGATACGTGCCTCAGCAATCTTGTCGCTAAAATCATATTTGTTGATGATGTAGTTAAAAGCCTCTAGAGCGGGAATGTACCTTTGGTCAAAATACCTGGCCTTGCCCAACAATAAAAAAGCTTCATCAGTTTGCGGGTTTCGCTCGACATCTTTAATATCCATACTATGTTTTTGTATGGCTTTCGTGGCCTTCTCTTCAGCAATTATGAAGTTAGGGTTGTTATCTTCAGAGTCTAGTTTGATTTCATCGGTAACCTCTAGGCGCTCTACCGGAAGCACCTCCCAGTAATCATCATGGTAAGTATTGTTTAGCTCTGTGCGCCCCTCTTCAAAGGCAATATTGCCATTATACAACGTGTTGTATTTGGTGTTGAGCGCATGCCAATTTCGGTTTACGAACGTATCTTTCTTGGTAGAGCAAGACGATATCGCGATGCCCCCCAGAACCGAAATCAAGACCAGTTTTTTATATAGCTTCAAAATTGTAAATCTGTGTACGTAACTCTAACTAAAAAAGAACGGGATTATTATGTATTTCATCGATAAAATATTTTAATCTAAGCCGTTGAAGCGATAAAGCCTCGGAAATTTGACCAGCAGGACTTTAGAACATAAATAATCTCTAAAATAGCGACTTTAATACCAATAAAACCTTTCGAAACAAGCCCCCTACATTAAAAAGAGAACTGAACTTAACCGACCGACGGGTCAGTGAATAAATGGTCGGGGCATCTTATGGCTGTTTTTATGTGGTTTAAAGAAAGGAAGGAGTAGTTTATCTATGAATCAGGTACAAGGCTTCTTCAACCCCACCGCTGATACCGACCCAATGGTCGGTTTTCATAAATTTCATTTCAAAAAGAATATACCATTCCTCCACTAAGAAATGATGGTTTCGCTAGTGGCCGAAAAAGAAGATCCGGAGAAAAACGCTTCTAATTCTCTTAAAGTTTCAGCGGAGGTCTCAATATCTTTCACCACTTCACCCTTATTCAATACAACTATTCGTTCACAAACTTCAGTTACGTGAATTAAATCGTGGCTAGAAACCAAAACGGTTACCCCCTTTTGCGCAGCCAATTCTTTTATGATTCCCTTGAGCCTGATTTGGGTAGATGGGTCTAAATTGGCGAAGGGTTCATCTAAAATCACCACTTCTGGATGACCTATAAAGCTGGCAACAATACCTGCCTTTTTCTGATTACCCTTAGAAAGGTCTCTTAAATATTTGTTCTGACCCAATATTTCGCCGTGAAAAAATTCTTCGAAGTTGGCCAATAATGCATCGACATCGGCTTTGTTCTGATGACGAAGTTCCCCAATGAAATAGAAATATTCTTCAGGGGTAAGGTATCCTATCAAAAAAGACTCATCAATGAAAGATGATGTAAAAGGTTTCCAATCTTCGCTTTGATCTACCCGAACATTGTTTGTAACAATATGACCTGTGGTTGGCTGAATCAAATCTAGCAGAAGGCTAAAAAAGGTAGTTTTACCCGCGCCATTGTTACCTACTAAACCAAAACTTTGCCCCTTGGTAATATTCAATTGAGGAATATTCAAAACAGTCTTTCCGTTGTACGTCTTGCTAAGGTTTTCTACTTCAATCATAAATTGGAACTATTTGATTAACTGTTCTTTTCTTTGAAACCGGCAATCATTCTATATTTTTTATTGCGATATGCTTTGGTGGTCATATCGATCAATTGCTTTCTGCATAAAAAACCAATCAGACCGACCAAACCCATGGCGACAATTGCCACCTGAAACGAGGCCAAATAATACAATACGCTGTAGAGAACCATGGGCAGCCCGAATAGGGGTATACCCACGAGAAATTGTGCCGCGCTTACGCCTTGCATATTACCCACCGCACTTTTCGCCAAATCAATTCTCTTTTTGTTCAGCGACCCAAAGAGCAAAACAACTGGCGTATTAACACCCAAATTATAAAGTGCGCAAGCCAAATTGATGACCAAGGCTTCCCAACCAAAATAAACGTACGGAATGGACAACAGAAACATAACGGCCACACTTACATAGATAAGCTTGGCCTTTGACTCTAAGTAACTTCGCAAGGGAATATTCTGCGACATCATCATGCTGTAATACTCACTATCCCAAGCTGGTATGAATTGGCCAAAGTTCATCAAAAAAACACCGGTCATAAAAATGCCTACAAAGACCATCATGGGTGAATTAGGGCCGAAATCACCCATGGTATAAAATATCAAGCCATAGAAAATCATGGCCAAAGAAATAAAGACCTGTGTTTTGGTACGCTTGTTACGCCATATAAGCTTTAAGTCAAGTTTCAAGAAGGGTGCAATGTGGCCGAAATGACGTGTCCATGTCATGTCTGATGTCACCACGTGTTTGGTTTTCTTGTGCAAGGTGGTGTCTAAAAACAATTTTCTTTTTAAAAAACTGTAGTTAGCGTAATAAGCAAACACCAATAATAGCACTGGCACGAACAGCCAATAAGGTTGCTCATATAAAGAATAAAAAAGTTGACCGAAATAGACCGTTAAGGGCAGTACATCAAAATACTCAAAAGCAAAACAGCCTATCAAGATACTTGCTACCACCAGAAGCACCTTGTCACTCTTATTTACAAGAAAATTTATGTAGTTAATTAGAAGAACGATAGCCAATATCGCCAGCAGCCAAACAATCACATTGAGCCTGTCATAGCCCTTTGCTATGAGAACTATGCAAAAGGGAAGAAAAAAAATGAGGGACATGAAGTTGTAAAACGACAAAGCGGAACGCCCTAAAATATAATGGGTAATAGCACTTTTCTTGACCGGCAGGGTCAGAAAAGGCTTTACATCCATCACCGGAAGCTTCTGAAAAAAATAACGGACAAAAATTTCTAAAAGAAATGAATAAATGATGAATCGGTTGACCATCAAAAAAGGGTCTTCATCCGGGAAAATTTTCTCTAGTGCAAAATACATGCCCACACCGGCCATTGCCAACGAAACCAAGAGATAAACACCCAAAAAAACCATAAAAATCTTCATTGCCAATCCTTTTCCGAATGAAGAAGAACGAAAGAAAGATTTCCATTGAAGGTTAGTGAAGTGCTTGATCATCAAAAGAACTATTGATATGAAGAATGAGTGTAGGAAAGATACTAATTGTTACACCTAGAAACTATTTTTTTGCCAATACGTTTCAAATAGTAGGGCCAATGCTTAATTTTGCCTTTCCATTTGTACTAAACAGATTAACATGGCCCAATTTCATCCGCTTACGGTAAAACACATCAAACCTTTGACACCAAGTTCAGTAGCCATCACATTTGCTGTGCCTAAAGAACTAATTCAAACTTTTGATTTTACCCCCGGTCAATACATAACCGTCAAAAAAGAATTAAAGGGAAAAGAGTTGAGAAGGGCCTACTCGATTTGTTCTTCTCCGAAAAGTGATTGTTTCACCATCGGTGTAAAAAAAGTAGACCGCGGCGGTTTTTCTGATTTTGCCAACACCAAACTTTCCGTTGGTGATGTTTTAGAGGTTATGCCACCTGAGGGGCGCTTTACTTTTTCTCCATCCGAAAAACAGAAGAATATTGCCGCATTTGCTGCAGGTAGCGGTATAACACCTATAATGAGCATTGTTAAGACGGTGCTTTCTAGCAATTCGAAAAATAAATTTGTTCTTGTATATGGTAACAAGTCTCACAAAGAGACCATGTTCTATACTGAATTAGCCAAATTAGAGCTTGATTATCCTGACAGGTTTTTTGCCTACTTCATTACCAGTCAAACACAGGAAGACAATTCTTTATTCGGAAGAATCGATAGCTCAACGGTCAATTACGCTTTAAAGAACAAGCACAAAGACACTGAATTTGATGCCTTTTATCTTTGCGGACCCGAAGGTATGATCAATCTTGTATCAGATATGCTTCAAGAAAACGACATACCTAAAGACAAAATACACTTTGAACTTTTCACCACTACTGAAATTCTTGATGATATGCCCGTTGATGCCGAAGGTCAGACCCAACTAAAGATTATTTTAGACGATGAGGAGTTTTCTTTGACTATGGATAAGAAAGACCGTGTACTTGATGCAGTTCTCAAAGAAAATATCGATGCCCCATATTCATGTCAAGGTGGGGTTTGCAGTAGTTGCATCGCTAGAGTTACCGAAGGCAAAGCGGAAATGGTCAAAAATCAGATTTTGACCGACGGTGAAATTGAAGAAGGCTTTATTCTAACTTGCCAAGCGCTTCCAATCACCCCTAACCTTACCGTTGATTACGACGATGTTTAGAAACAACAGTTAAAAATATACATCGGTATATTTATTGGCAAGTATATTGTAAAAGCATTAGCACTCGCAATTATTGCGATTGGGGTACAACCTGCCAAGGCTTAGAATACCTTTGCAAGAATATCTAATGCTCTTCGATATGACATGGGAAATCATTCTGGTTTTTCTCATCATTGGCGCAACCATTGTCTTGTTCGCCTTTGAGGTGTTTCCCATCGATAAAATTTCATTTTGCATAATTGCCGCTCTTTTGCTCACCGGCCTTGTGACACCTGAGGAAGCCGTCAGTGGTTTTTCGAACAAAGCGGTCATCACCATACTCTGTCTGATGATATTGGCTATAGGCCTTGAGGAAAACGGTGCTATTTCATGGTTGGCCAAAGGTTTAAAGGTCTTGAAAAGTTGGCCGATGGTCTTGGCCATGGTAGCGGTAATGCTTATTGCTGGCAGTATTTCGGCATTTGTCAGCTCTACGGCGGTCGTTATCGTATTCATCAAAATTGTTGCCGAGCTCAAACAGAAGTATCAAATGCCGCCCGGCAAATTGCTATTGCCTATCTCTTTTGCCAGTATTTTAGGTGGAAGCTGTACATTGATGGGCACATCGACCAACCTTTTGGTCAACAACATCTCATCTCGATATACAGGTGAACGTTTAGGCTTTTTCGAATTCAGTTTAATGGGTATCACCTTCTTGGGTATTTCTGTACTAATAATCGCCTTATTTTACCGCTTTTTGCCAAAAGATACCGCCGGATTATCGGATAAGTATGATCTCGACCGCTATTTATTGACCTTAACCGTTGACCCAGAATCTTCGTTGGTCGGTAAAAAGCTAGGGGATTCTTTCATGTTCAAAGAGTCGGATATAACCGTTTTAAGAATTACGAGAAATCGATTAGATCAAAATCTCTTCAATAAAGAGATGGAAATTCATGCCAATGATGTGATACTTCTTCATTGTAGTCTTGAGAACCTTCAATGGATGCGCGGTCAAGGCTATTTCGAAGTTGATGTTGAGCATTTAGACCAAATCAAGCCTGGTTCAAGCACCCAAATAAAGAGGGTGGGCGGAAAGCGAAAAAAGAAAGATGATCCGGATACCCAGGAAACTGAAAAAGAAAAGGATGCCGTATTGCTCGAACTACTACTGTTACCTGGTTCACGTTTTGTTGGCCGTACGTTGGCAGAGCTCAAAAGAATGATTGTACCGAGGGCAATACCTTTGGCTGTCAACAAACGAAAAAAATTAACTAGTCTTCAGAGAAGGCTTTATCAGAGCAATCGAGAGTTTACGAGGCTTCGCGTTGGTGATCGACTTTTGATACAGACTGACCCCGATTATGTTCCGAATTTTGAGAACAGTAATAATCTAGCGGTACTCAATCAGTTTGAAGGTCGACCGCCCTCAACTGTTATAAAACGCAACCTGTCAATTTTAATACTACTCGGTACAGTAGCTTTGGCTGCCACAGGCGTGTTTGAGGTAATGACCAGCGTTATTACGGGAACGCTTGCCATGCTTTTGTTCAAATGTGTTGAACTCAACCGAATCTATGAAAAAATCAACTGGCAGATTATATTTCTGTTGGCAGGAATGATTCCCTTAGGAATTGCCATGAGCAATGCCGAGGCCGATAAGTGGATAACCCAAGTCTTGCTTGAATATATGAGCGGACAACAACCTATGATTGTTATTGGAATTCTATTTTTAACCACCATGTTATTAAGCAGTGTTGTTTCTAATAATGCGACGGCCATAATTATGGCCCCTATAGGCATTTCGCTGGCCAATGGGCTGGAACTTGATGTCAAGCCCTTTATTTTATCAGTTATGTTTGCCGCTAACTTCAGCTTTTTCACACCGCTCGGCTATCAGACCAATGCGCTCATATTTAGCATGGGTATCTATCGCTTTAAACATTTCTTGATCATTGGAGGCATTATTTCAGTAGTTCTATGGATAGTCGCCACCCTTCTTTTAAGCAGTATGTTCTAATTTGAAAGTACTGTGTCAAGAATTTCTCGGGTGTGGTCATAACCTATGGCATAAGCCTTTTCAATTCCTTTTCTGTCAAGTACCCCAATATGCTCCAAATCTTTGAACTCCAACAACAGGTCGCATGCCTCCAATTTTTGCCTATTGATGGCGTAAATCATTAATCCTGTTACCCTGCCTGTCAGCTGTATGGAATTCTTTAATGCATTTTTCTCCAGATGCCCTATTACAGAAACATTGCTTCCTAGGATGAAGTCGACCTTACCTTCAATTGGTTCCAAAGGAAAATTGTTCATTATACCGCCATCGGCAAAGAGTTCACCCCCTATTTCAACAGGACTAAATACCGGTGGAAGAGCAGCGGAGGCCAAAAGAGGCGCGATGAGCTCTCCAGAAGAAAAATATCCTAAATCACCATTTTGCAAATTCGTAGCCACTACATGCAACTCTCTTTGCAAAGATTCGAAAGTATCGTCTGGAAAATAGACTCGAAAAACATCAAAATACCTATCGGTATCGATAAAGCCCGGCTTTACTATAGTCAAGAAGTTATATTTAAAGAGAGGGGTTTCTTTAAAGAAAGCAAGCATTTCAGAAACCGTATTACCGTTAGAATAAAGAGCACCCACCAACGCACCGACACTACTTCCGCTTACAATGTTTGCCGATATGCCATATTCATTTAATGCCCTAATTACACCTATATGGGCCATACCCCGAACACCACCGCCCGAAAGAATTAGACCTAATGATGCAACATCTCTTAAATCTCTCATTTTGGTGAAAAAATAATGCCGCGGTGCGTGAAAGGCACCGCGGCATTAAAATTACTTAAAATGAAACGGATATATTAAGAATCCATTCCAAAAGCGTAATAATATTTCTCCGATGAACCCTCGTAAACACCTTCTATCATAACGCCGCCTGACTTGTTTTCAAGGGCTTTTGCTACATCTTCGACCTCTTTTATACGTTTTCCATCGATTCGGGTAATAATAAACCCTTCACGCATTTGTGTTTGCTTACGTATTTTACCAGGGTAAAGCCTTGTGACCTGAACACCACTTTCAATGTTCAGCTTTTCGGCCATTTTGGCATCTAAAGTCTCAAAATCTGCACCCAATAAATTAAGAACCTCCTTTTTCTCGTGTTTTATAATCTCAGTTGTTCCGTTCGCGTTTTCAAGAACCACATCAAATTCCTTTTCTTTACCATCACGTCTAACGGTAACGGCCACTTTGTCACCCGGTCTTTTACTGGCAATAATCTCTTGTAGTCTTGGGGAAGTGCCAACTAGCACACCATCAATCTTCGTAATAATATCACCCGATTCAATACCGGCTTTGTCAGCAGCGCTCTGCTCGCCCACATTTTCTACCCAAACGCCTTTTGAGAAACTTACATTTTTCTCCTTGGCCAAAGATCCATCCATAGTTCTAATGCTCACACCAAGCATACCTCGCTGTACACTACCATATTTTAGTAAGTCTTCAACAACTTTGGTAACAATATTACTAGGCACCGCAAAACCATAACCGGTATAACTTCCCGTTCTACTTGCTATTGCCGTATTAATACCTACTAGGTTTCCTTCAAGATTGACCAAAGCCCCACCACTGTTTCCCGGGTTAATGGCCGCATCGGTCTGGATAAAGCTTTCAACAGCAAACTTTTCTTTATTTATATTGATACTACGTGCTTTCGCACTAACGATACCGGCCGTTACGGTTGAATTCAGACCCAGTGGGTTACCAACTGCCAACACCCATTCACCTACCTCTACATCATCAGAATTTACCAGCGCCATGGTTCGCAAATCATCGGCGTCTATCTTTAAAAGTGCCAAATCAGTGGTTGGGTCAACACCAATTACTTTTGCCTTATAAGATTCATTATTATAGAGGGTTACCTCTACCTCGTCAGCATTATCAATTACATGATTGTTGGTAACAATATAACCCTTCTCATTTATAATAACCCCAGAACCGGTACCTATCAATGGTTGTGACTGCATACCACCTTCTGGCATTTGGTTTTTGAACATATCACCGAAAAACTCCTTAAAAGGATCTGGTAATTCTCTGGCACCGCTCATATTGCTCTGAGGGCGGGTTTGAATTGATTTAATATGTACTACTGCATCTAATACCTTCTCACTGGTCTCGGTAAAGTCAAGCGGTTTGATATTACCTTCATCATCTGCCGTATACAGCACATGTTTTCCATCAAACCCACTTACTTGGGTGATTTTAATTTCATCGTTCTGAGTCATTTGATACCCTTTTATTACGGCAAAACTTACCGCTAAGGCAATCAGGGCTGAAAACAGGTAAACCTTCCAACTCGAAGTTGTGTTTGCTCTATTTGTCATTTTGATTTGAATATTAATTAAACTTTCAGTTAAGAATCGACTTACGGGTCAAAAAAATCAATTTTAATTTTTGCTCTTGAAAATTTGACGGCAACTTTTCTGTACTTTAATAGGTACAAAAACAGGCCTGTCGCTAGTAGACTTCTTTATTGCCTGGCCAATTGTATATATAAGACCAAAGATTCCGAAAAGCCACCCAATCATTAATAAAGCTGTTAAATTATCCATAGTAAATTCAATTTATATAAGTCTTGATTACGATTTCAATTTGGACAATTCTTGTGCCAAAACGTTGAGTGTTTTTGCTAAAAAATCTATAAAAATGCATGTGTTTCCTATACATTTTGTAAACTTTATTAACATTTTAGAATTTGAAGAGACTTTGGCGACCTTTAGTTCTTAAAAAAAATATCAGTCTTGCTTTTGAATGCACGAGGAAAAGTGATTAACAATCGTATACGAATGTATGGTCACAAGCAAAAAACAGACTAATTGAATAATAGGATTAATCACAAACACTAAAAAGAAAAAATAAGATGGCTAATAATTATTATGACCCGGCGGATTTAAGAAAATTTGGAAAAATTAGCGAGTGGAGCGAAGAGTTAGGTGAAAAATTTTTCGACTACTATGGCAAAGTCTTTGAAGAAGGAGCACTATCGGCCCGGGAAAAATCACTCATAGCACTTGCAGTAGCCCATGTGGTTAAATGCCCCTACTGTATAGATGCTTATACTAAAGATGGTTTACAGCGCGGTATTACCAAAAAAGAAATGATGGAGGCCGTTCATGCCGGTGCTGCCATTGAAAGTGGGGCTACTTTGGTACATGGCGTACAGATGATGAACAAGTACAACAAGTTGAGTATGTAAAACTTTGTTTGCACTAAAATGCCCTTTTTGGGCTAAAACGAAACCATTATTATGGCAACAAAATCCCTCAAGGCAAGACACAATGAGCTTGCCGAAACAAATAAACAACTAGACATTCTTAGTGGAGGCGTGTTCGCCGATGGTGAACTTCCCCGCTTTAAGGATAATCTCTCAAATATTGGGCAGTATCCCTTACGCCCTAAAAAATTGGAAATATTACAAATCAACGTGGGTTATATGTGCAACCAGGTCTGTGAGCACTGCCATGTTGATGCCGGCCCTGATAGAAAGGAAATTATGACCAAAGAGACTATGCAACAATGTCTCGACGTCATTTCACACACAGATGCACATACCTTGGACCTTACCGGCGGTGCGCCGGAAATGAATCCTAATTTTAGATGGTTTGTTGAAGAGGCCGCCAAGGCCGGTATAAAAGATTTTATCGTTAGGTCTAATTTGACCATTATCATGGCCAACAAGAAGTATTATGACCTGCCAGAATTCTTTAAAGAGTACAATATTCATGTAGTATCTTCCATGCCTCACTATACCAGGGGAAAAACTGATAAACAACGTGGTGATGGAGTTTTCGACAAATCGATACAGGCATTGAAAAAATTGAATGAAGTGGGTTACGGAATGCCGGGTAGTCCGTTAAAACTTGACTTAGTCTACAACCCATCAGGCGCCTTTCTACCGAGTGACCAAGCTGCAATGGAACGTGACTTTAAAAAAGCCTTAAAAGAAGATTTTGATATTGAATTTCATAATCTTTTTGCGATTACCAACTTGCCCATATCTAGATTTTTAGACTACTTGATCGCTTCTGACAATTACGAAGATTACATGTACTCTTTGGTAGAAGCCTATAATCCGGCAGCGGTAGCGAACGTTATGTGTACCAATACCATCTCCGTTAGTTGGGATGGTTGGCTGTTCGATTGTGATTTTAATCAAATGTTAGGTCTTAAGGTGGCCAGCAAGGTCAACCACATTAAAGATTATAACGAGGAAGTTTTAAATGACCGCAACATTATTATTTCTCAGCACTGCTACGGTTGTACTGCGGGAGCAGGAAGTAGTTGCCAAGGCACGGTCACCTAAACTAATATAGTTCCGTCCGTCTATTCTTAAAGGTTATTCACCCTACAATAGTATCATTTAAACCGACTATCAAGTCGGTTTATTTTTTTAGAAATAGTGTAGTTCATCGGTGTTTGGTTATTTAACCGAAAATATAGGTCCGTTTATCCATTTAGATTGAGCGAAAACGTTTTCCTTGGGTTCTTTGTTAGAGACTTAGCAGTCTGTTAGACCCAAATCTTACTAAAATGGACAAGACTTTAAAACGCATGGCAACCATGCAAAGAATGCAAGTAACCGGATTGGAACTTTTCTATAAAAACGGTTATTACAATACAAGTGTCGACGATATTCTCAAAGAATTATCGCTATCAAAAGGAGCCTTCTATTACCATTTTGAATCAAAGGAAGATTTTTTTATTCAAATTATAGAGAACCTATTGGTTCGAAAGATGTATAGTATGCTGATTGAACCCATTGAAGGACACGAAAATACCTTAGACCTTATTACGAGCTGCTTTGAAGAAGCGTTGGAAACCGCTGTTCATAACGAATTGGATTTTGGTTTCGTGCTAAGCAATTTCGTCAACGAATTCAACGGAAAGAACGAGCGCATCATGAAGCACTTGAACGATATTCTACGAATTTGGGAAGCCAACCTTGTTTCGGCCATTCAACGCGGCAAATTTAACGGATATATCGATAGACATGTAGATAGCGAAGGTGTAGCGGTCTACTTAATGAGCGCATATATTGGTGTAAGAACCCTGATGGTAGAAATTGCCCCAAGTGCAAGAAAATATAGGTTCATGTCACAACTACGACAGTATTTTAAATCTTTGGAGCCAAAAAGGGACAATAGCTTAAACCATCAAACTGTTTACAGGTCTGTGAATTAAAAAAGTTACTCTTTTGAGAGTATTTGTTCTACTTTATTGACAACTTTTGAGGGAGAAATACTTTCCATGGCCTTATCATAACCATTGGGCATTTTGTTGCCATAAACCGAGGTTGGGATAAGAGGGTATTTCTCTCTGTCGGAAAGAATAGAGTTTTCCTCGTTTTGCCCAAAAGGCGCAAAACCGGCATATGGGTGAGTTACGCCCCACAACGTTACTACGGGTATACCATACATGGCCGCCAAGTGCCCGTTTCCACTGTCCATAGACAGCATAATATCAAGATTTGATATAAGTGCCAATTCTTCTTGAAAAGAAAGAATGCCGACCATACTAAAAACATCATCGAACTTCAATTGCCATTGCGCCAAAATCTCTTTTTCATATTGGCCACCACCAAACAACAGAATTTTATACCGATTGGTTGAACTCAATTGTTGAATCACTTGCTCCATCAGTTCTTTAGGATACATCTTCCCTTCAAATGCCGCGAACGGGGCAATGCCAATCCAGGGTTTGGCCTCTCCTCCTATTATTTTTACGGCTGCTTCAGGACACTTTTCCCTATCCAAAGAAAAATCTCCTTTCAACTCGAAAGGATAGCCGAGCTTTGCAAATACATTGGCATATCTTGCGTGCGTGCTTTTTAAAGGCACAAAAGCTCCTTTTCCGCCGGAAGTAAGCGCCTTCTTTTCACTTCTTCCCTTGTTAATTTGCTTAAAAGGAATTGTTGTCAGAGCAAAGTATTTCTTTAGAATATTACTTCTAAGAACATTATGTAGATCCGCCACCCCGTCAAGGTTTTGCGATTTCAGCTCTTTGTATAGCTTCCAAAGACCCAAGACTCCTTTGTGTCTTCCTTTGACATCAGCTTCAAACACCTTCACATTTGATAGTTGAAAAAACATCGGAGCGAAGAATTTTCTGGTCAATACCGTAAGCACCAAATCAGGATAACGTTGCTGAAGAGCCTTTAACACGGGCACTGTCATTGCAACGTCGCCCATGGCTGAAAGCCTTATGACAAGAAGATGTTTCTTATTTTTGGGCACGAAGAACGGGGTTCAGTTCATCGTCATTGTACATTTTCATTTGGCGATACACCTTCATGTACTTTTTACCAGATTCAATATCAGCTATTAGCTGATCAATGGCCGTTGAAAGATCTTTTCGTTGCTCAAGCAATACACTCAATTTTTGAGTACATTTTTGAATATGCTCAGGTGAAGCATCTTTACGCGACACCTCTTCTTGCATGTGGTAGATTTTCAATGCCAAAATAGACAGTCGGTCTATGGCCCATGCAGGGCTTTCTGTATTAATGGTGGCATCGTCATCTACTTCTACCGATTTGTATTTCTCAAGAAAATAGCTGTCGATATACTCGACCAAATCGGTACGGTCTTGATTGCTTGCATCGATTTTTCTCTTCAATACCAACGCCTCCTTGGGATTGATTTCAGGGTCTCGAATCAAATCTTCATAATGCCACTGCACGGTATCTATCCAATTTTTTCGATAGAGCAAACGGGCGATATCGTCTTTGGCATAAGGGTTCACAAAGGGTTGGTCAACAGTATCTTTTATATGATATTTTTGAATACTTTCTTCGAAAATCTTAAATGCGAAATCACTGAACATAACTCATAATTTTTGCAAAGGTATCAATTGTACCTTGTTGGCTAATGAAGTTGAACCGGTTATTTTAATGCCATGCTACTTGCAAACACCAGAAATGGCAATGCTATACTTACCATTAAGATAATTTCTTTGATGTTCGGCCTTCTGATCGATTCAATATATTTGGTGAAAAACACTACCGCGGGAAAAAATGTGACCATAATCGGATAAACATTATCCGATAGTTTAAGCACATTTAAAACAATTCCTATAATAAACGACAGTGCTATCAATCTCATGGTTACCACTTGGCCGACACTACCTTTGCCCAATTTTAAAAAAGCAATGAGCCCCGCTAGAAATGTACCCAATACATAGCATATCAACTTAGTGCTGTGCCCCCAATATGAAAAATAGACCATATTGGGGTAGAACTTGAATTGGTAGTGGTTGGCTAGAAAATCTTGACTGTTGGCCAAAACCAAGACGCATTCGGTAATCATGAAAAAAGTGAAACCAGCGGCAAAGGGCACTAACCAGTTTTTTTTAATCTTAGGCTGATAAAAATAGATGGCGGCAAAAACCAATAGCAAGAACAATATGGCCCAATCATAAAACAGGGTAGATACCAATATCCATAAGGTCGAATCAAATATCTTAAACTTGATGTTCTTGAGCGAGCGCATACTCAACAACCGCCTCGACGCAAGTAGAAGAAAGAAGCTTGAGAATATGGCGTTCGAGTCTGCTAACGTTTCCGGAAAGATTACCGTCAATAACGCATAGTACATTAAGGGAAATGAGTTGGTGCCCGTAATCTTGTTTCTCTTGACAATAAAATTGACCACAAAAATGCTGAACAACAGTAATGCAAGTATTAAAACCTGACCCACTAGTTCTTCGGCCGCATAAAATTTATTGAAAAGGGCAAAATGAACTGACCAATAAAAAACGAACAAAAACGAAAGCACAATGATGTAATTAATTGGCTTTGTTTTGCCAAAAATGATGGAAATCATCCTGACTTTTTATATTTTTGCAGGTAAATATAGGTAATAAGATGACTTCATTTTTTAGAGGAATAGAGGATTTGTTCGTAAACTATCTGTTTTACCCTTTAGACCAACTTCGTTTTATGGAAAGTTGGTGGGGTGCCAATTTCTTAAATTGGATATTTATGTTGGTCGGTTTTGCAGGATTTGCTTATTGGATGATGCAGCTAAAGAATTACAACGACAACAACGAGGAAGATAAGTCTATCAGTTCTCATTCGTATCTATAAAAAAACGGATTCCCGCTTGGGAATCCGCCTTATCTGATTTTCTTTAGATAACGGTTTTATAGGTCGAACCCTAGATCCTTTCTATAGTTCATTCCTTCAAAGGAAATCTTTTCGACGTTTTTGTAAGATTGATTCAGGGCCTCCTTAAAGTCTTTTCCAAAGGAGGTAACGGCCATTACCCTGCCGCCGCTGGTTACTACCTGTCCATTCTCTAGTTTGGTGCCCGCATGAAATACTAGGGAGTCATCAATTTCATCATAACCCGACATTATTTTTCCCTTTTCATATGCCTCCGGATAACCGCCGGAAACTAACATTACCGTAGTCGCCGAGCGCTCATCAATTTCTAGTTCTATTTCATCAAGTCTTTCTTCTGCTACCACATTCAAGACATCGACCAAATCGTTTTTTATCCTTGGAATGACGACTTCGGTTTCCGGATCGCCCATTCTTACATTGTACTCTATTACTTTGGGATCTTCGCCAACTTTGATCAACCCAATAAAAATAAACCCCTTATAGGGTAAATTATCCTTTTTAAGGCCCTCTACGGTCGGTTTTACTATTCTGTCATGTATCTTAGCCATAAAAGATTTATCAGCAAAAGGAACCGGGGATATGGCCCCCATACCGCCCGTGTTCAAACCAGTGTCTCCTTCTCCAATTCTTTTATAGTCTTTTGCTGTCGGAAGTACTTTATATCCCGAACCATCGGTAAGAACAAAGACACTCAGTTCGATACCTGAAAGAAATTCTTCAATGACTACGGTACTTGAGGCAGCTCCAAACTTTTGATCGACCATCATTTTGGTCAACTCTGACTTGGCTTCATCTAAATCATTCAAGATTAGAACTCCTTTTCCAGCTGCCAATCCATCCGCCTTTAGAACGTATGGTGCGTTCAGACTTTCTAAAAAACTTAGACCTTCATTCAGGCTCTCTTTTGTAAAGCTTTTGTATTCCGCAGTCGGAATGTTATGCCGCATCATAAACTGCTTAGCAAAATCTTTGCTACCCTCTAACTCTGCCGCGGCTTTTTGCGGGCCAATGACAGGTACATGACTGATTTCTTGGTCATCCAAGAAATAATCATGAACACCATTGACCAAAGGATCTTCCGGACCTACAACTACCAAATCGATATTATTATCAAGAACTATCTTTTTTATACCTTCGAAATCATTTACACCAATCGGTATGTTTTTGGCGATTTGGGCTGTACCCGCATTACCCGGAGCCACGAATAATTTAATATCTTTTGTAGATTGACTTAACTTCCAAGTAATGGTATGTTCACGGCCACCAGAGCCCAAGATGAGGATATTCATAATCTTTTTTGGTTTTCGCAAAAATACGTTTTGACAAGGGATTATAGGAAAGAAACATAATAAATATTAAATAGCTAAAGGCGACTTGAGCACTTTTTGATTAGTATTCTTAAACAGGAATAAAGTGTAGTGCCGCGTGTAATACGCTAGTAAGTAATATCTTCATTTTTTCGAGACTCCAACGGTTGTTCTTCTTGTATTGATTCCCTCTCTTCAGAAGGCGTAAAAGAGCCATTTGGTTTAACTTTCTTTTTATTAGCACTCTTATCCTCAACCCTTGATTTTATCCGCTCTACTTTTCTCCTCAAAAGAATTTTTTGCTTTAGGGTTGCAAAATTATAATTGTACTTAAAGAAAATATATCCGAGCGCAATAACTACGGACACCAACATAATTACCATACCCAAGTTCTTGGCAGTACTACCCAACACAATGAAGAGCATTACAAATAGCAGATTAAAGCAACCAATTATAAAGCTTGCTTGCTTATGAGAAAGACCCCAGTAATCAATCAAGACATGATGGGTATGATTGCGGTCAGGAGAAAAAGGTCCTTTTTTATTAGCTATTCTAATAGCAAAAACCCTCGCTGTATCAAATAAAGGCACGATAAGAATACTTATAGCAATTAAAGGGGCATTTTCTAATAGAAAAGGAAGTTCGGTATATGCCGTTGGCCTAAGAGCAAGAAATTTTAAAGTTAATACGCTAATAATGAACCCTACCATCAAAGAGCCTGTATCACCCATGAATATTTTCTTATCAGAAGAAAGATTAAATCCAAGAAATGCCATCAAACACGCATTCATTGTAATACTTACCAAGGCAAAGAAATACTCTTGAGTCATGTAGAAGATAGTAGTGTAAATCACCATTATTACCATACCCACGACAGAAGCCAATCCATCAATACCATCAATGAGATTATATGAGTTTATAATCGTCAGCATCATGAAACCTCCTATAATCAAATATAAATAATAGGGTATTTCATTAATATTCAGAAAGCCATTTAGCGAATGAATGGTAAAGCTAGGATTTGTAAGAATGAAAATAATTGCAAAGACCTGTGCCAATAACTTTGCCCCTGGAGATATTACAACCAAATCGTCTTTTAACCCGACAATGAACAGAATTGTTAATCCAGGAATTATGAACATGGCTTCATCAAAAACATCTCGCCCCCTAATAAAGAAAAGAGCCAAAATGAGACCATAATAAAAAGCTACACCGCCTAAGGTCGGGGTTTTCGAAGAATGAGAACTTCGCTGGTTTGGGTCATCCATTAGTCTTTTATGCTCAACTACCTTGATAATCTTTGGTATCGTCAAGTAGGTCAAGAGAAATGTCCCTATAAAAACTAATATGGCGGTTTCTAAAAAAAACAATATCTATACTTTAATTCCCCATTTAACAAAATATCGGAATATGGACTGCAAATGTATCCTGAATAACTTCATGCTTTTCTTTGACGCATATTCCGAACGGTGAAAGACTGAAATATCGGGGTAATATAGCACCTTGTAACCCATTTTATGCACCTCACGACAAATATCTAAATCTTCCATGTACATAAAATATCTAGTATCAAAGCCCTTTACTCCGAGAAATACTGAGGTTCTGAACAATTGAAAACAACCCGATACCGCTTCAACATCCAAGGGCCTATCGATGGGCCCGTTCAAATAATTGATTTTATCAAAGGCATTTTTAAAAAGCTTTCCCAAAAACTTTACCCTTCTCAACAAAAAATCATATACCCGGGGAAATCGCCGTATAGAATGTTGAAAGGTTCCGTCCGCATATAAAATCTTAGGGGCTATAATACCAATCTGGCTATCGGACTTCAACTGTTTGACAAGTAAAGGTATAACTTCTTTGTCAAAGTAAGCATCGGGGTTTAAAATTAAATGGTAGTCAGACTTTGAAGCAATATCCTTTAAAATGTGGTTATGTCCAGCACCAAAGCCAACATTTTTTCCCGTGTGGATGTACACCACTTCATCCCTCCCCTGAAAATAACTTTCAAGGGAATTAGTGTTGCTATTGTCGATTAGATAAAGAATCTTTCGCATGGGAGTGGCCAAAAAACTATCGACCGCTTCCATTAGAACTACAGGATCGTTATGATAAAGTACTATGGCCGCTGTAAGCATGGTTTGCCGAGTTAATTCGATAATAAGACAGAAACAGAGAGTTGAAAAAGGCAAAAAAGAATACCCCGTGACTTCGGCTCAAGGTGTTCTCAAACAACATCCCCAAGATAATAATCAACATAAAGCAAATATAGAGATATGCCCCATTTCTTGTGGCCGTACGCCAAAAAAAGAACAGCATATACAATAAGAAAACAAGGGCAATAACGCCCCCACTAAGCAGTATGTGAAGAAAATAGCTGTGTGAATTATAATTGTCAGATTGATATACGTCAGTGTCGAATTGGGTATAGCAGGAATCGAGTTCGTCTTGCACATCTCCAAAACCTACCCCTAGAAGAAAATTACTGCTGGCAATTTCAAAAGCACACTGATAAATACCTACCCGAATGTTAATGGAGTTGTGTTTTTTGCCCACAGGCGGGCTTAGTTCAGTTTGTTGAAATTCGGTTATGATACGTGATGATATGAACGAAATCTTTGTAATGGAAAGTATGAAGATCAATAAAAACCCTAAGCCCAAGAACATCATAACCTTTCTATTTCTTATCAATGTGAGGCAATAAACGGACAAGCCCAACAAACATAGGAAGCCTATTCTCGAAGAGAGTATAACGATGGTATAAAGTAATAGAATAACACTCAATAAACACAATATCCTAACCGCCATAGACCTGCAATCATATATAATTTTTAGAGCCACGCATATAGCAAAACAGTACCATAAGGAAATATAAGAGGGGTGTAGAGTTTGATATTCAAAATTAAAAACGGCCTCCCTAAAGGGCAACCTATAAAATGTTGCTTGTTGAAAATTGTCATAGAGCCCCAAGCCATAAAATTGAAAATGCATAGCCAGTACCTGCACCACGCAAGCCGCCAAAAAGGAATACAGTGCCCAGCGGAGTTGTGGTGTACGAACCTTCGGCAGCAGAAAGCAAAAAAGCAGAGGAAAAACAACAACAGGCAGAATATGTAGAATATTTTTGATGCCCGCTCCGATATTTTGGCTATATGTCAGACTGAGCAATACGGGAAATATAAAAAGCGTTGATATAATAAAGAGTTTGACATTTGAAGATAGCCGTTCTTTAAATACCACTCTCCTCTTCTCGTTCGACAAGCTAAACCAAAGGCCATAGAGCCCCAACAAAAGAATGGTATAGGAATTCCAATGCACTCGAAATAAGGGGAACGAGGCAATAGCAATTAAAGCCAAATTCAGGAGTAAGACAGGTTTAGGCCACTTTCTTCCCATCATCTAAAATAAGATTGAAAAGAGACTTCCAGCCCTTAGTGTGCGGATTGGTCACCATCACCTCAGCATTGCCTTCATAATCAATCGTTTCATTGACAAAAGCCTCTAAAAGGTCTCTAAGATCTTCCACCGAATTCGGGTCAAAAAAGGAAACCTTTTCATAGGCTCCGATAGTCTCTCTTGCATACGGTAAATCGGCAAGAAAAATGGGTTTGCCAGTTGATTTGAACTCCGTGATGGGCAAGCCCCAAGTCTCAAGTCGAGAAGGGAAAATAAGAGCATCAGCCCGTTTATAATATTCATAAACCTTTTCCCTTGCTAAAAGGCCTTTAAAAGAAATTTCATTGATATGACCATACTTATCAAAGATATCACTAGCATAGTTATTGAGCTTTCTCTCAAGAGTAAGAATTATCGCAATCCGCTCCCTGCTATCCGCCGACATGTTGGCAACAGCCTCACATATCAATTCAAAATTTTTGAAAGGTCTTGGAAAACTGGGATAGAAAATAAGTTTTCTCGAACTTGATATACCGGATTTGCCCTTTTCATCAAAAAGCCCTCTTACCTTGGCCACTTCCGGATAGGCAACAACCACGTTTTGTAGGCCCCAAGTCTGAGAGAAAAATTCGCGTAACCAACTTTGTTGAACGATTACATATCTGTTCTTTCGAATATTGAGACCGTATAAGTATTTATAAAACTTTGAGAATAGATAGGTTTTAGTGTTTTTATACCAATCATTTTTTTTTGAGGCATAAAAAGGTGCCGGGTTATGGCAATACACAAACCTATTTTTACACACCACGTTGGGAGTCATATCATGTAGTGAAAGCCAAAAATCGGGTCTAAGCTTCTTAGATAGAAAGTAAAATCCGACATATTCGTAGTATAACCTCAACAACCATGATTTTTTAGAAAGTGGGAACTCTAAAAAAGTAACATTTCTATAGGTCAGCAAGTTTTTGGAATGTACCAAAGCGATTATCTCATACTGGTGTGCATAATTCGCTGATAATTCGGCCAGACATTCCTTAAGAATTGACAAGGGACCGCCAGAAACAAAATTGACCGCAGAAACTACAATAACCTTTTTCATGAAAAACAGTATCCCCTTTATTTATAAACGTTCTCGGAAATGGAAACCCATTCGCCCAAAATGGCATCAAACTTTTTTATGGCCCTAGCAGGGGTTCCGGCTAATATAATATGGTCTTCAAACACCCCTGAAACAACTGAATTCGCCCCAACAATAGAGCCCTTACCAATTCGAGTTCCGGGTAATATGACCACATTTTCCCCAATCCACGTATTATCATCGATAATTACATCTTCACTGCTCAATTTTCGCTCTTTGGCCAAGGAATGAGGTGTATCTTGTTGTTCCCCTTTATAGCTGCCATGATTGTGGTCGGTAATCAACACATTGCTGCCAATAAGCACATTGCTTCCCAATACAACACTTGAGACAACCCCTATGTGAACATTAAAATTAAGACTGACCCCGTCACCGATTAGAAGTTCCGGTTTACCGGCACCTACCGGTATTTCATGTCGAACAAACTCCGAATCCAAAACTTCCAACCTAAGGTTGGGCCCCGACCTAAAATCTTCACCAAACTTAATATACCGCATACCTACTATGTAGGCAGGTTGCCTGACTAAGCGAACCTGACTTGGAAAAAAGAGCTTAGTATAGAGCAGGTCACGAAGCAAGCGACCTATATCGGGGATATAATAATTTTTTAGAAGTCGTGAAAGTTCACCCATTTTGGCTGGCTTTATTTTTGGCACTGTACAACAATAGCAAAAATAGCACAAAACCCAAAGAGGTATAATGGCCTTGCCTTAAAAGGCGTAACAGAATGAGAACAAAAATACCATTGCTCAAGGCCCAAAGGTATCCATATCCCCTCGAGACCGTCTCAAACTTCAACCGTTCCGTGCCTATATAAGAAAAAAAGGCAAAAACACCCAATATGCCGGTCTCCGCCAACAGGCGGAGAAAGAGGCTATTAGCATCTTTTTTGTTGAGCTGATATCGGTCTCTAATAGGACTCTCTGGGATTACACTATTAATATGCCTGTCGTAATTGTACTCATAACTTCCTAATCCACCGCCGACCAAAGGATCTTCTGCCACCGTTTGTTGACTTACCCTAAAATTACTATATAGTGCATAAGTGCTTAGATTAGTGTTATTGATATCCTCGGTAGTGGGCTCTCTTTTTATAAAAAGGGCCAATGAGTCATCAACGCGTTCTTTCACCATAGGCACTTGATAAACCAAAATTGCCATTATGGGGACCAAGGAAATAAGCCCAAAAAGATATACGGGCTTTTTTAGTATGGGGTATTTACCAAGCAAAACAAACAAGATTGCCAATAACAGACCCAGTAGACCGGTAGAGGAAGCTGACATGAACATAACGGCCAAAATTAAAAGTGCTTCATGCTTTTTGACTCCGCTACCTATCCCGAACAGCTTGGCTACCGCCATAAAAACCGCCGGCATTATAGCGTATGCCAAAAAAGAAGGTTCTTGAAACCACCCTTGGGCCCTGTTTTGGCCCATGAAAAAATTGCCCATATCAAAACCCAAATACGAAAAATTGGCACCTTGAGCAAAACCGAACCTCAATGAAACGAATTGTACAATGGCAACAAAGCAAATCCATTTTACTATCAACACATAATCGGTCACTATTCTCTTCAAATCAAAATTATATGCATTTACCAAAAGGAAAGCGAACACTAAATGAAAAAGAATCAAAACCGTCTGCTTTACAAATCCGCCAAGGGGTGGCTCTTTAACCAGGGCAACCAGTAATAAAACAACAAAAATCGTAACTAGTGATGCCAACCGCTTTGCCGATAAAATGACTTTTTTAAATGCCAATAGGTAAAAAAAGATGAAAAATAGATATACCAAGTAATTAAGTCGAAAGTCGAAACCTACATTTAAGGGCAAAAAAAGATTATCCAAAAAAATGGAAAAAAAAGCGAAACGATTAACGATTTTTTTCATTACTTCCCTTTCGAAAACTTGACTATTTGTCCTTTCCCATTAGTTTTTTGATCCCGAATTTAAAACGTGCCAAAAAGTAATCGAATTTAGCAACCACTTTATTTAGCGAACCAGATGTAATTTTCGCCCTATAGGTTTCTTGAAATGCCTTTACAACCATAAAGTTGCTGACGCCGCCTGCCTGCATATGTACAGTTGTCTTGTTCAATTTAAGCGTTTTCAAATCATGCCTTGGCCTTAAAAGAAGTTCATAATCACCACATATTTTATAGGAGGTGTCAAAATTGCCATATTTTTTGAAATAATCCCGGTGGTGAAAAGATCCGACATGTGCTATGCACATATACCTCCCGAACTTTGGCCACGACCAAGTGCCATTAAGTTGTCGTAGAATAGTGCTTCCATTTACATAATTAACATTGGAATATAGTAAATGCGGAAGCTCTTGTTTATCTTTACTTTTCAGTATTTTTTGGTAACCTGCCAAAGCATCGGGCAAATATACATCATCGGACCCTAGAAAAGAGATCCATTCTCCTTGCGCCAGTTGCAGACCTTTGTTCCAAGCATCGTAAATACCTCTATCGGGTTCCGAAATCCACTTGTAACCTATGTTTTTGGCTTTAAATTTTGGCTCGTATCTGGCAACAATACCCATCGTAGAATCTTTGGATGCCCCATCGCAAATAATGCACTCGAAAGCATCTTCGGTTTGATCTAATAATGAAATCAATGCCATTTCTAGCGTTTTCTCACTATTGTAAGTAGCAATGATGATTGAAAAATGAATCATTATCAGTGACTATTTATGGCATTGAGATATAGCTGATAAATTTCTTGGCTATTCTTCCTCGAACTGAACTTATTTCCGGCCAATTGATGCGCATAAACACCCATTTTTTTAAGGGCATCACGATTCTTAATAAAGAACTTAATATAATTAGCCAAGGACTCAAAGTCTTTATGCTGATAGACAAAACCTGCCCTTTCATGCTCAACAAGCTCAGGATTGGCACCCGTATTTGAAACGATAACAGGTAACATTCGCATCATAAACTCAATTGTTACCCTACCAAATGCTTCTTTATTCGAACACACCAATCCCACATCACTACTGTCAAGCACTTTATTTACATCATCAACGAAACCTAAAAAGCTTATTTTGTCTTGTAGTTTGTTCTTCTTTACAAAGGCTTTTACTTCGTCAATATACCCATCTGGCCCATCACCCAAAAAACTTAGAGTAAAATTATGAACTCCGTCTTTTACCAATTCGTTGCAGGCACGAACGGCCTCCATTTGATTTTTATTTGAGGTAATAACTCCCACGAAAACTATTCTTAAAGGCCCAGTTTCATTAAAGTCTTTTTGAAATGCCTCATCATACTTTATTCCGTTGTAGACCACCTGTATCTTTTCGGTAGATATGTACTTAGAATAATACTTCTGTAAGCTTTTCGAAATAACAACCACCTTATTTGAATGTGATTGTATATAACGGCCAGCCTTTACAATTCCACAATAATATTCGGCATTGAAATCTTCTTTGCCAAACTCCCGCAGATGCCAGATATGGGGTATTACCAATTTACTTGAAAGGTACCCTCCCAAGGGCGATACACTAGTATTGGTGTGTATAAGACTGAACTTGGTGTGAAGCCCTTCTACTACTTTTCTGGAACGAAAAAAATAATAGTTGTTCAACAGCCGTTTTATTAAAGATTTTATTTGGGAATCACCGACATTAAGCCAATTATAGTGTTTGATTATCCTATATTCAATACCGTGCTTTTCTAGCTGGGCAACAAACTTTCCCCCAAGGGGCATTAGCACCAATGGAAGAACCCCATGATTTTCCCGCAATTCGAGAATGAGCTGAAGCAATGACTTGTTCGCCCCATAAAAACCTCCATAATGGGTAACATATATAACTTTTAAACTTTTCATTGCCAAAGTTCAGGTTATTTTACTTTAAAGAACATAAGATATCTTACATTAAGGCCCAAATCTTATCCCACATTTCGAAATTCAACTTTTTGACCTCTTGTTTTTTCTTTTCAAGAACATCCGATATGGGGGCTATGTTGGTCAAAACCTCAGAAATACGTTTGAGTTCACTTTCCCTATCATTATCAAAAGATAGTACGTTGTCGAATTGGTCAAAATCTTTAAATAGCATTTTATACTTATGATTCCAACTAGTTGCCAAGCATGGTACGCCCTGCGTCAAGGCGCTCGCAACACCATGAAATCTTGAGGATATCACCATTTTTGAAATTCCAATCACTCCTTTAACTTCTTTGGCCCTAAGCCCATTCACAACGGTAAGCTCGTTATTAAATAATAGGTTCAGGCGCTTACAAAGCTCAAGATCTCCAGGCCCTTCATGGTTAAGTAAAAATACCCTTTCACCTATATTTTTTAGATAACGCACAATGTCCTCAAGAAATACGATATACTTTTCAGAGTTGTTACCCGCATGTGTAACCATTTTTTTATTAGGTATAATGCATACCTGCCTATCTAAATCTTGGTAATAATTTGGTACGACACCGTTCACCAAAGCTGTAAAATCTGGATACAGCCATACCTTTTTTTCATTAGCCCCAGCGTTCAGAACGTATTCATAAGATATTTTTTCCCTTGCAATGATTACATCTGCATATTTGTTGATTATTTGTACTGCCCTTTTTCCATTTTCGGTTTCAAAGGGTCCTAATGCCTGGGGCAAAAAAACAATCTTGCTCTTATTTGCTTTTAATTTGGAATAATATGCGTCAAGGGTATTAAGGCGCTCATCTGTATATTTCCATTGGTCAGAAAACTGAAAACCTGCGCCATCGAGTACCAAATCTATATTCTTGGCCGCATATTTAGAGGTAAAATAGGTATATGGTAAATTTAACCGTCTTAAGATACCGGAGGGTATTCTGCCATAATGAAGGGGAAGCCTCTTCTTGAGATTTACTTGATATGGCAATACCGGCACCTCTTTTTCGATTTCGTTGGCATTGTAATACACAGTGGACTTAGGGTACTGATGCTCAATACGCTCTAAGATGGCGCAAAGCATGAGCTCGGCACCTTTGTTAAGGGTATTAGTTCCGTCTATTTGTATCTTCATGAGATCAATTGTATTTTCTTAAGTACTCAATACTTCTTTTCTCTGAATAGGCAACCTTACCATCTGGATCGGGATAACCTACTGCCATACACATTATGGGGCGTTGGTGCTTTTTCAATCCGAGGGCCTGTTCCATGCCTCTTTCTAAATGTTCTACATCGGGCCAATTAATAGCACAGCTACTTAGACCCAATGTCTCCAAGGCAAACATAAACGACATATTGGCCAAAGAGGCGTCTATATAAATCACATGACGGTCCCGCTCATCAAAATAAGCATCTAAATTACCTATGCAAACCACCATCATCTGAATACCCTCTTCATAGCCACGAACGCCGCCCGGTAACCCCGCCACTTTTTTGAGCAAAGCAGGTTCGTCAACAATTCGATATTCAAAAGGTTGTCTATTACAGGCACTAGGGGACTGGTTGGCTGCCAAAATGGCTTTGTCTACTAAATCGTGAGGTACTTTTTTATCCAGAAACCAGCGTACCGAACGACGATAGCGGGTAAGACTGTAAAAATCTTCGTAAGTAATTTGGGGCATATGCTTTATCAATCTATTATATGGAATAGATTTCCTCTTCTCGCCCGTGACCGATAGGTGCTTTACACGATCTGAAAAAATATCAGATAATTCGTTCACAAGCGGATGGTCGCCGGAGGTACTGAAGTACTCCGATAGCACATCATAAAACCATTTGTGCTGAAAATCAGATTCCATTTTGGAAGGTTGCCAGACATTTACAAATGTTTCCACAGTTTCTTGGATATAATCAAGAGCAAAAACATTTCTTCGAGGCCTCATCAACAGACCCTTTTCAATTCTATGAGTGTTTCTAATTAACAGATATAAATTCTTGCCTTCGCGGCGTACTTGACGAATGTGTTCTATCCTCCCTTTCAAAACGGCATGTTGCTCCCTACGAAACTTAGATGAAAATAAAATATAGTATAGGCTGCTCATAAAGGGCGATGCAACAAAATACCGCGGTAAGGTGTTGTTCTTGAAATTTATCAGTACCCTGTATATACGCACTAAAGCTTGCTTCATAATTCTTAATTATCGTAGGTTTTTCAACAACATAAGTATTAACTGCTTTTCTAACCAGTAAATTACCGCTAAGTATAATGCTATGTACAAGGGGGTTAGAATAAAAATGTTATCAAAGTGCATAAAATAAATCAGTGCGGCCAGTGGAGCCATTGCCAAAACTACTGAGAATATAGCGCTTTTTATAGCCGAAATAACTCTATACGGACTAAGACCCACTTGCATTCGCAAGGTAATGAGCCCGACAAGCACCAACACAATTTTATTGGCCAAAATTGCTAATGAAGCACCAACTAGACCATAATAAGTTATCCCTATGTAAAGGGCTGGCAGTAAAATGAATATTGTCAAGCTTATAATAATTTTCATTTCCAGCTCTGGTTTTCCAAGACCTCTTATCAATGAGGTAAAAGAGTTTACTAAAAGATGAACCATCATAGCCACGGCAAGTATCCTTAGCGGAAGAACGGCCTCAGCCCATCTTTCTCCAAAAAAATCGACTATAATCGTTTCGGCAAATACAATAAGGTATGCCATCAAAGGATAAATAATAATGGCATTGATTCCAATAATCTTTAAAAAATAGTTTCTCAGCTTTTCCTTATCATCTTGACTTTGGGAAAAGACAGGGTACATGACCCGGTTTAGAACGTTGCTGATTACTTGACGCAAATATTCCGTTAGGGAGAAAGATAGGGTATAGGAACCCAACAAACCAGCCCCTAGCATTTTACCAATCATTAAATTGTCAATATTATAAGTGAGCCGGCTAAATACATTAGTACCCGTTGAATAAGCCCCAAAACCAAAAACAGATTTGAACTGGTTACAACTCCACTGACCCTTAGGCGACCATGTGGTTGACCGATAAAGTAAAGGAATAGTAATCGCTACCGATAGAACTTGGTGTACGGCCAACGACCATACCCCGAAACCCATATATGCCGCCGATATACCCAAAATACCCGCCAAAAGAGCTGAAAGATTATAAATCTTGGCCATTTTTTTGAACTGTAAGGCTCTGGTCAGCTTTACCACATGTATTAGCACCAAGGGCTTTAAAAGCACCCCCAAACTCAGAACCGGCACCAATTTTAACAACATATTCTCATCGTAGAAATAGGCTGCAAAAGGACCAACAACAAAACAAACCAATAGGTATATTATAACGCCCCAAACCAGCCCGCTCCAAAAAGCAGTACTATACATTGCTTCGGCCTCTTCTGAACTTTTCCTTTGTATAAGTGCCGCGCCCATTCCCAATTCAGAAACTGCTTCTGCTATGGATATAAAAATAGTACACATAGCCACTAGGCCAAAATCTTCAGGCAGCAAAAGCTTGGCTAGGATAAGTCTTATAGCAAATCTAAAAATGGTATCGAACGCAAACTGAATTCCTGCCCATTTTACCCCAGAAATAATTTTTTTAGAATCCAATTTGCCGAATGTTTAGGATGTAATTTGCATTAAAACGTCTTTGAGCGATTCTTCCCATTCGGCTATTTTAATTCCAAAGGCCTTTTTAATTTTTGCCTTGTCCAGCACACTATAGCTAGGTCTTGTAGCCGGTGTTGGATAACCCTTACTAGGTATAGGACTAAGATTTATAGACATACCTGACAGTTCAAATATTCGGCTTGCAAAACCATACCATGAAGTTTGACCTTCATTGCTATAATGGTATAGCCCGTATTTTTCACTATCTGTTTGAATAATATTAAGAATGATATCGGCTAGGTCTCCTGCATAGGTCGGCGTTCCTATTTGATCATTTACAACATTTAAGGTGTCTCTCTCTTTGCCAAGCCTAAGCATTGTCTTCAGAAAATTATTGCCCTCTAGCGAATACAACCAAGAGGTTCTCAGAATAAAATGCTCACTAAGGTTTTTACGAACAAGTTCTTCTCCTTCCAGCTTTGTTTGCCCATAAATACTTAACGGATTGGCTATATCAGTCTCCTTGTAGGGAGTTCCTTTTGTGCCATTAAACACGAAATCAGTGGAAACCTGAACCATTTTGGCTAGGTGTTTTGAGCAGTTAAGTGCCAATATGCCGGCCCCCTCGGCATTTACTCTGCGAGCCAAACTCTCGTTTTCCTCTGCAGCATCAACTGCGGTATAGGCGGCACAGTTTATACAATAATTCAACGAATATTTCTCAAAGAACCTACTGACAGACTCGTGAGACGTAATGTCCAATTCATCTAAATCAACAAATAGAAATTTTAATTCTTTGCAGTCTTTGCTCTTTCGTCGAATTAAAGAGGCCAATTGACCGCTGCCACCGGTTACCAGAACATTTTTCATATTAAGGCACTTTGTACCGAGGGTAGCTCTAGGTCTTTCGGCGATACCAATATATCTGCAGCCTCGATACCCCAGTCTATGTCCAGCGATGAATCATTATAAACGATGCCTGCTTCTGCCTCTTTGTTATAGTAATTGTCACATTTATAAAAGAATTCGGCGCTTTTGCTTAAAACCGAAAAACCATGGGCAAAACCTCTTGGAATAAACATTTGAATCCTATTGTCCGCGGAAAGTTCGCAACTGATATGTTGCCCAAAAGTTGGTGATTCTGGTCTAAGGTCAACAGCGACATCCATAACTCTACCTTTCAAAACTCTAACGAGTTTTGCCTGAGAATTTTTTCCTATTTGATAATGTAAGCCTCTAACCACCCCATAAGAAGATCGAGATTGATTATCTTGTACAAATTGAATCTTCTGCCCTATTCCCTTTTCGAAGACTGATTGGTTAAAAGATTCCATAAAATAGCCACGCTCATCTTCAAAAATTTTAGGTTCCAAAATAAAGCAGCCCTTTAGTTTTGTCTCAATGAATTTCATGGGCGCTCATCTAAAATTTTAAGTAAGTTCAGCCCGTATCCACTCTTCAATAAGGGTTCTGCTAATTTTTTAAACTGCTCTTTATCGATAAATCCCATTTGATAAGCAGCAGCTTCAATTGCACCTATCTTTAAGCCCTGCCTTTCTTCAATAACCTCAACAAATTGTGAAGCCTGCAGTAAAGATTGAAATGTTCCAGTATCTAACCATGCAGTACCGCGATCAAGTATACTGACATTAAGCTTGCCCCTTCTAAGATACTCTTTATTAATGTCGGTTATTTCCAGTTCGCCTCGAAGGCTTGGATTTATCTCCTTTGCGATTGATATTACATGATTATCATAAAAATATATTCCAGGAACAGCGTAATTAGATTTAGGCTCTCTTGGCTTTTCCTCAATAGTAATTACCTTACCCTCGTTATCGAATTCAACAACTCCATACCGTTCAGGGTCGTGAACATGGTATGCATATATAATGCCTCCATCCGGATCGTTATTTGCTTGAAGTAGTTTTGAAAGACCGGAACCGTAGAAAATATTATCCCCAAGAATTAAAGCAACTTTGTCATTACCAATAAAATCAGCACCAATGATGAACGCCTCAGCTAGTCCGTTAGGTTCTTTTTGTACTGCATATGAAAAGCTACAGCCATACTCTCGACCATCTCCTAAAAGCTTCTCGAATAAGGGTAAATCCTTTTGCGTCGAAATTATCAGTATCTCTCTTATTCCTGAATACATCAGTGTGGAAAGAGGGTAATAGATCATGGGCTTGTCATATATCGGCATAAGCTGTTTACTTACCGAAAGAGTTAAGGGGTGTAAACGTGTTCCTGACCCGCCTGCCAAGATAATTCCTTTCATTTTTAATAGTTTCTGTCGCTTTTATACAACCTAATTATACATTTTTTTATAATAGTTTTTATAATCTCCAGAGGTGACATTTTCCAACCATTCTTTATTTGACAAATACCAATCGACTGTTTTTTCCAAACCCTCTTCAAAGGTTACAGATGGCTTCCAACCAAGCTCCTCATTTATTTTAGTGGCATCAATAGCATATCTAAAATCGTGGCCCGGCCTATCTTTTACGAAAGTTATAAGTTTTTCGGATGAACCATTTTTGCGCTTAAGTTTTCTATCCATTATCTGACAAAGAAGCTTTACCAACTCAATATTTTTCCATTCGTTGAAGCCTCCAATATTATATGTCTCGTGTTTTATACCTTTTTGAAAAACTAAGTCGATAGCTACAGCATGGTCTTCAACGAAGAGCCAATCTCTGGTGTAATTTCCATCACCATAGACGGGCAATTGCTTATTAAGGATAATATTATTTATAAATAGAGGTATTAGTTTTTCAGGAAACTGATTTGGCCCATAATTGTTTGAACAATTAGTAATAATATAAGGGAGGCCATAGGTTTCGCCATAAGCCCTGACAAAATGGTCAGACCCTGCTTTTGAAGCCGAATAAGGCGAGTTCGGGTCGTAGTTAGTGCTCTCTGTAAAAAAGCCTTTCTCACCTAGAGTACCATATACCTCATCAGTGCTGATATGATAAAACCTTTTATTCGTAAAGTCACCACTCCAAAATTTTCGAGACACATTTAATAAATTAACTGTGCCAATAATGTTCGTTTTTACAAAAGCCAAAGGGTCTTTTATTGACCTATCTACATGTGATTCTGCAGCTAAATGAATTACACTATCTATTTTGTGATTATCGAAAACCTCTTCAAGCAATTCGACATTCAGTATATCACCTTTTATAAAATTATAATTTGAATATCTCTCAATATCTTCGAGATTCTCTAGATTCCCGGCATAGGTAAGAGCATCGAAATTAATAATATTAAAATCTGGATAATTCTTAACAAATCGCCTGACGACATGAGAACCAATAAATCCTGCACCTCCGGTAATAAGAATGTTCATATTTAAATATTTACTTAAGTCAAGTTAAACCTGTGTTTCCAATACTGCCATTTATTAGTTTCCGTTGAGTTGACTGGATTTTTTATCCAGGAACTTTATAAACATCATTAAAAAGAAACCTAAAACCAAAATAATCGGGGCCAAAATAGTAGCGTTAGTGAAAAAACGCTTTTCGACCTTTCTAGCCTTTCCAAAATTAATGATGCTAATAGGGTTTTCAAGTTCTGCTAACCGAATATGGTTTTCTTCAATTTCAGCAATCAGTTTATTTTTTAAAGTTAGTAGACCAGGGGCGTCTAACGATTTCTCAGCGTCCAAGATTACCGGTGTTTGAATGTTTCCAGTTGAATTTACATCACTCAATTGATTGGCGTATTTGTCAACCAAATCATCAATTTGAGCAATTAATTTGGAGTTACTTTCAATTCTTGTTTCCGAATTTTTCTTGTAAACTTTCTGTAAATCTGAATAGTATGGGTTTGAGTTGATGTAGTCAACAAGAATCTTTGAATACTCTTCACCTTTTTCTAGGTTTTTGAAAGTAAATGTTATTCTGTGGGTGAAAATTATCTTTTTTAGAATCTCTAGACGAACTGCATCGATAACAAAGTCATTCTCTTTATATTCCTGAAGAACTTTAAGGTAATCTGTATCTCTTTTAGTATTATCTACTTCTTTATCTTCATTCTCAATCGGTGAAATCTGAATGCTTAAACCCGAAACTTTATCGATATCAATATTTAAGTCTTTGAAAAAATTGCTGTCTTTAGCTATTAGTTTAGCCTGAATCTCATCTATTACATCGTAGAGATATTCTTTACTGTTGAAATTAGGTTTAACGATTACCTCAGTTTTATACTTCTTTGTCATCAAATTATTCAGCATAAAACCAATAGCGACTCCAATAATTATTAAACCTATGAGTTTTAGAATATTCTTTTTGAAAAATATAAAAGTTCTTAGTACTGAATTTCCAATACCTTGCATGCCCCTGCTTAAAAGTCTAAGCAGTTCCCTTAAGTCAATCTCTTCAGAATTTTTGTGGACAGAATTTGGTTGATTATCCGCCATATGGTTATGAATTAAAAATTTGCCCTAATATTTTATCTGTTATCAAATAGGTTGGTTTTACACCCGTAGTGCCCAAGCCTCCAGAGGCTAGGGTGCTTCCTGTAACTAAAGGGTTATCACTGGCATAATAGGCGTAGCGTACTTTTATATTGTCGCTAATGCTCTTTCGTATTTTCGATGCCGACTGTATTGCCTTTTGGTAATGAACTCCTTCCATTTCCAGGCCAATCACATTCCAAGTTGAATCATGAAAGAACGATAGTATGTCTTTATTTTGCAGCGATGTTCCCAAAACGGTGACCATAGTGCCTTCAAATACTTTTAACCCGTGACCTTTGAAATCATCTGCACATAGCTCATTTTGAAAGGGATAGTTATCCGCGGTTCCCTCAAAAATATGGGCAGACGGAATCATTAGATCACCTTTTCCTCCGTCCAGAATTCCGGCTTTTCCCATTATTGAAATGGAAGATACATTCAAATAAATAGAATCTTTCCCATCTTCCGAAAAGGGCTTTAACAACTCGTCAATCGTTTCGTAAGCCTGTTCTCCAAAGGCATAGTCCATTACAAATATAACGGGTTTTTCCTCTAGCTTGATATGACTTGGCAACTGATAACAACAAGCATCATCTGTAAACTTTGCCGTATCGAATATTTGTATGTCAATGTTGGTGCCCGAGAAATCGTCTATGGCTATCATGCCGTTTTTCTGAGCCAAATTGGTTACTTTTTTTCTCAACTTTCCATTGGCCGAAGAACTAAGTGCCTCATAGATTTTCAGTGACTCTCCTTCGGGAAACTCTTTTGACAATGCCCTTTTGGCAAACAAAGAGTTCATAACACTATGCATGTTCGCACTTATAATATGCAAAGGCCGGTTGATAATTCCGTTTTTGTAAAGGCTCTCTTTAATAGTGTTGGCCCAACGTTCGCCATGAATGTGATGGCCCAACCGCTCTCTCAACAAGAGGCTAAAGGTTATAGCTCTCTTCTCTCCGGTTACTTCTTCCTCTATGGCCAATTTTCCTAACCAATAAATGATTTCAAGAAATCTTTCAGGCTCTTCTTCGGTGGCAAAGTATTCGTGAACGGCCATTATTTCAACGAATGATCTTCCCAAGATATTTGCCGCATGTATGATGGCAACCTCTCTTTCTGCCTGAGTAAGCTCATCCTTCTTAACAGCCTCTTCTAGCTTGGCCCAATCTCTTATTGTTTTGTTCGATTCTTCAATGAGAACCTTCTTGCTTATCTTTTCAGATTCGATAAATAGGAAGGTCAAATGGGTAAGAATATCATAAATATCAGATCGCCCACGCGTAATTTCAATATTCATTTGCTCATCATCGATGCGATAGCAGTTTCTTCTTCTTTTTGGCGGAATGATAGGTTCGAAATGCGAATGTCCGTAACCCTCGTCAGAGGTTAGGTTGATAAATCTGCACTGTTCTATACCTTTAGGAAGTCTTTCCAAAACATAGGTCAAACCGCTCAGTTCGGCCTTATCTTCGGCAATAGAGCCATAGATTTCAGGTCGCAGCTGTAAAAGGGCATTTTTCAATGACTCGCCAGATACCCCCGTCGGTTTATAAAAGCCTCTATTAAAAAGATGGCGCATGGTTATATACAAACGCTCTATGGCGTTAGTAGATTCTTGGGCTCTAGTAGTAGTATTTGAGTTGGCCATAGAAGAATTTCGCACAAAATTACAATTTATTGCATAAAGAGTGCACACCTACCGGCCTGTAATAAAATATCGCTTGCCCCACGTTATTCTTTTGCTGATTAATACGATTAGAACGAGGTTCTTAAGTTTTTATTCTACTTGGTATTATATTTCTTTAAAAGTTTGAAGTTGATCAGCAATAGACCTATCATTTGCCAAGCGCTGTACCTTGTTTTGCCCACCTAGCTTACCTCGGCTTTTCATAAAATCATTGAAGCCCCCTGGTTTTATAATTGTTACCTTTAATGTTTGAAGTATGTTACCATCCATCAAATCAAAATAATAACTGTTTTGCTTTTGTAAGCTTTGGTCCAGTATGGAAATGAATTGGGCCATATCTGAAGGTTTCTTTTCAAACTCTACCAACCATTCATGGTAAGGAAGCTCATTTTCCTCAGGTACAATTTGGGGCGCAACAGTAAATTCGTTGATTCGAGCATCGGTACCGGCTATGGCCTGGTTCATCGCTTCTTCAACCTCTTTGGCAATGACGTGCTCCCCGAAAGCGGATATAAAATGTTTTATCCTTCCTGAGACAATAATCTTAAAAGGTTCTAGAGAAATAAACTGAACGGTATCTCCCAAATTATAGGCCCACAAACCGGCATCTGAAGATATAATCATTACATAATTTACCCCTATTTCAACTTTCTCTAGTGTACACCGCTTAGCGTTCTCATTAAAAAATTCATCTGCCCGAACGAACTCGTAAAAAATACCTGAATCAAGAAGTAGAAGCATTCCTTTATCTTTTTGTGAATCTTGGTAGGCAAAGAAACCTTCACTTGCAGGAAAGAGTTCGATGCTATCCACTTTTCTTCCGATCAGAGACTCGAATTTCGCCCGATATGGCTCATAGTTCACCCCACCATATATAAAAAGTTGAAAGTTGGGAAAAAGTGAGCCTACCTTCTTGCCCGATTTAATCTGAAGTCGCTCGAAATACATTTGTACCCAAGAGGGTATACCGGCAATTACCGCCATATCCTCCTGCATAGTTTCCTCAACGATTGTATCGACCTTTGTTTCCCAATCTTCTATGCAATTTGTTTTCCAACTGGGAAGTCGATTTTTTTGTAGGTAGTTCGGCACATAGTGTGCTGAGATACCCGATAATCGACCGAGCTTGATTCCGTTCTTTTCCTGTAATTCAGGACTTCCTTGTAGAAAAATCATTTTACCGTCAACAAAATCGGAATTACCTGTTTCGTGAATGTAATTAAGAATCGCATTCCTAGATGCATTGACTTGATGCTTGATAGAAGTCTTTGAAATCGGTATATACTTCGCCCCAGAGGTGGTTCCAGAAGTTTTGGCAAAATAAATCGGCTTGCCCGGCCAAAGAATGTTTTCTTCGCCCGCGACCACCTTCTCAACATAGGGTTTTAACTCCTCATAATCTCGTATGGGTACCTTCTTAACAAAATCGGAATGACTAGTAATCGCTCTGAAATCGTGGTCCTGCCCAAATTGAGTAAGTTTTGCCTTTTCAATCAACTGCCGAAAGACTCGCTTCTGGGTCTCAATTGGGTTATCTCTCCATTGTGCCGTTTGTTTGGCGATATATTTTGCAAATAATTTTGCTGCAAAAGATTTTATAGACATGAACTAGGCGTGAAGTTTAATAGATTAAAATATACCGATTGCTTTAAAAATCGATATAATCCATTGGGTTTACAGTATTTCCGTTGTTCCAAAGTTCAAAATGAAGGTGAGGACCGGTTGATAACTCGCCGGTATTACCTACCGATGCAATGACCTCGCCAGCAAGTACTACTTCCCCTTGAGACTTGCTCAGCGACCCGTTGTGCTTATAAACACTTAACAGTCCGTCTTTATGTTCCAAAATAATCACATAACCTGTATCTGCTGTCCACTCGGCAAAAATAACAGTGCCATTGGCAACCGCTTTTACAGGTGTATCCGTAGGAGCAGTAACATCGACCGCAAAATGTTTTTGGTCTAGATTGAAACCTTGCGATATTTCTCCATTCAACGGCGGAAATAGTATCATATCGGCCCCTGTAGTATTACCCTCAAAAAGGTTGTATTTATCCTCTAAGGCGACTTCTGCCCTCAAAACTGAATCTTCCCTGATAGGGGTCAAATCTATACTCGAAGGATCCAGTTTGAACTGTTCCCTCAAAGAGTCTAAATTAACCTCTCCACTTTCTAAATCACCAATAAGAACTTTGCGAATATTCTCTAAATACCTATTGGTATTATTTAAGTTGGCCACCAAAGAGTCCGTTTTGTATGTCAAATCAGTAGCTTGTTTTTTTAAACGGGTAGAAGAATAGCCAGGTATATACTCTCTCAAGGGTGTAAACGCAATCAAAAGTGTCGTCAACGCGATAAGACCGATGATACAAAGTGACCCAGTAACGAAAACATTTAATCTGCTAAGCTTAAAAGAGATTTTCTCTTCAAAAGTACTTTCATTAAGAATAACCAAACGATACTTGTGAAGCAGTTTTCGCTTAATTTCCTTTCTTTTCTTTGTCTTTTTGGCCATGATACACAAATATACGCATGGAAGCATACACTCAGCCTCTTGAAGATAAAATTTATGGCTTGCTTAAATTTTGTGAACGAGGTTTTCATTTTACAAATTTGAAATCTGAAGATAACATTAACACGGCCATTGCTAATTTTTGATTACATTTGTTATTCAATTAATTCGAGATTATGACAGCTTTACAGATTTTCTTGGCCATTGGGCCGTGGCAAATCGCCATCGTAGTGTTGGTGGTTCTATTATTGTTCGGAGGTAAAAAAATACCCGAACTAATGCGTGGTCTAGGAAGCGGGATCAAAGAATTCAAAGATGCTTCTAAAGAAGACGAGCAATTAGAGGATAAGAAAGAGTAGTATTTATATACCTTCGATAGTACAGCCCTTGAGTTTATAACTCAAGGGTTTTTTTATTTAAAAAACTCCTACAGCGCAAGAAACCATTCGGTATTCTCTTGTCGATGTTTCCTACATTTTCCTCTAAAACGGCATTCTGATTATGCCTGATGGTATGTGCACTTGCCATCAACATATCCCTTATTACACTACAAAACGCCCCGGTTTCACAACATTAAATCGACCACAGATATGGTTTTGGTCACCTTTGCGTTGTATAGTAAATAATAATATGGTGTGCCCGACCGGCATTTTTAGCGATGCCAGAGCCCATCAACCAAGTTCTATATCACTTATGCAAAGCTTACTAAGATTGTTCATTGCTTTCTCAATAATGGCAAGCTTTACAAGTTTCTCCCCCGAAGAGAATCCTAAAGTTTCATCCCCATCTGCTAAAGTTGATCGGGCATCGAATTCATATAACACAACCCTACCACCTACTTTTACCAATTGTCCGCCAAGCGATGTCTCTATGTCATACACTCCCGGAGTCTGTGGGGCAATGGTAACTTGGACGCCCCCTACGGCATCTGCCGACGCGGTTAGTGTGACTAGCAATTATAGCCCGGGCGATTGGTTTTTACCCGGTACAACAGCTGTCATCTATAGGGCTGAAGATGCCTCAGGAAATGTTTCTGTTTGTACTTTCAATGTCACGGTAGAAGATGAAGAAGACCCAGTATTCGATACATTTCCAAGTGACGTAACGTTAAATGCCGACCCAAACACTTGTACCGCACCATATTCATGGGCAGAACCAACCGCGTCTGACAACTGTCCTGCGGGAGAGGGCGAAGCTCCTGTGCTCCAAGATTTCGAATCGGCTATCAACCAATGTTACACTTTTACGCGTACCAGCATAAGTAACAATGGCGAGGTTAACGGCACAAGAAACTTGATTGCCAGTTCTTTATCTAGAAACTTTAACTTTACCAGTTACATGACGACCCCTGTATTCTATTTTAATGGATATGGGGAAATTACATTTTCGCACTTCGTTTCTACAATAAATAACGATCCCGTTATTCATCTAGATATTTTGGATGAAAACGGAAATGAGATTATTTCCGATTATTATACAGAAAGCTATTCTGACACTAACTTACAGCAGGAAATTATACCCTTCAACCTAATGGGAAACTATCAGCTTAGAATCAGGTACTCTTCTGACAGAACTTTTGGGGCTGGTATTGATGCCTATCTTGATGACCTTTTAATTCCCGGTACAATCGTAACCAACATCAACAATACTGATTGTGAGCTCGCTGATTATATCATTTTTAGAAGTGATGGAACAAGTTTAAATAGTGGTGACCAATTTGATGTTGGTACCACTACCATAGAATATACGGTAAGGGATGCTGCCGGTAATTTCTCTGAAAGGTCATTTAACATCACGGTAGTCAACGATGTTGATCCTCCATCAGGTACAGATGAGTACTTTTATTGTGAAGGTGAAACGGTTCCGACTATGACCGTAACAGTAGATACGGCTGCCGGTGAAACCGCCAATTGGTATGATGACTCTGGAAATTTGGTGGCTTCGAACACCACAACATATACGCCTCCTGCAAGTGCCGATTTTTTTAGAAATTTCTTGGTTTACTCACAGAACTCTAACGGTTGTTCTAGTGAAGACTTTTTATCAATTAACCTTTATCAAATTCCAAGGCCATCTGCACCGGTCGCCGATTCGCCAGTAGAATACTGTGTCGGTGATACGGCGAGCCCTTTAACGGCAACAGCTTTATCTGATCACACATTACAATGGTACACTGTGGCAACCGGAGGAACGCCCAGCAGTACAGCGCCGACACCAAGCACGGCAACTGCAGGAACCACTTCATACTATGTGAGCCAAGTAGATGATGACACCTTTTGTGAGAGTGAAAGAACTCAGATTGATGTCGTGGTTTACAGCATACCTGTTGCTCCTACTTTAACACAAAACAATGTTGACTACTGTATCGGTGATACTGCTCAACAACTGGATAGCTATATTCAATCAGGCAGCAATCCTACTTGGTACGATGCTCCTACCGGAGGTAACGTGATACCAGGCACAACAGTGCCAAGTACAGCAAGTGCTGGAACGACCTCCTATTGGGTATCACAGACCGTTTCATCGGCGAATTGTGAAGGTCCAAGGGCACAGCTGAACATTATCGTGCATAACCCCCCTTCTATAACTTCTCAGCCATCTGACCAAACTGCCTGCGAGGGCGACACCGCAACTTTTACTGCTACTGCGACAGATGCTTCCAGTTATCAATGGCAGTCATTCGACGGTAGCACGTGGAATGATTTGACAGAGGCAGCTCCCTATAGCAATACAACAACAAACACTTTAACCGTTTCAAGTGTTTCGAATGCTTTGAACGGATCACAATACAGATTGGTAGCTTCAAGTATATCGGCCACTTGCGGAGATGCAACCTCAAATGCGGTTACCCTTACAGTGAATCCAGCTCCGGTTGCGCCTACGAGCGGTGGAGACCAAGTACAATGCGAGCAAAATCCGATTCAAACATTAACAGCTACTGCTACCGCCCCTGCGGGATCAAGTATTGTTTGGTATGATGCCGCCTCTGGCGGAAATACGGTTGCCAGCCCAACCTTAAGCTCTGTTGGAACTATTACCTATTATGCCGAAAGTGTTAATAGCGGTACCGGCTGTACCAGTCTTACCAGAACTGCGGTCAGCCTTACCATTGAAGCTATTCCTGACGCTCCAACAAGTGGTGGCGACCAAACACAATGCGAGCAAAATCCGATTCAAACATTAACAGCCACAGCTACCGCCCCTGCGGGTTCAAGCATTGTTTGGTACGATGCAGCTTCCGGCGGAAATACGGTGGCAAGCCCAACATTAAGTTCCGTTGGAACAGTAACCTATTATGCCGAAAGTTCAAATATCAGTTCTGGATGTACCAGCGATTCGAGAACCGCAGTTACCTTAACTATTGAGCCTGCTCCCTCAGCTCCAATAAGTGGGGGAGACCAAACCCAATGTGAACAAAATCCGATTCAAACATTAACAGCCACAGCTACCGCCCCTGCGGGTTCAAGCATTGTTTGGTACGATGCAGGTTCCGGCGGAAATACGGTAGCAAGCCCAACATTAAGTTCCGTTGGAACAGTAACCTACTACGCAGAAAGTCAAGACAATTCTACAAGTTGTGCGAGTTTTACGAGAACTCCGGTAACTTTGACTATTGAGGCAATACCAGCAGCACCCACAAGTGGGGGTGACCAAACGGAATGCGAGGATAGTCCGACTCGAACAATGACCGCTTCCGCTACAGCGCCTGCCGGAGCAACAGTTATTTGGTACGACGCTGCTACCGGCGGAAATACGGTGGCCAGCCCCATTCTGAATTCTGTAGGCACTGTGACCTACTACGCTGAAAGTAGAACATCTTCTAGCGGATGTGTAAGTGAAACTCGAACACCAGTAACACTTACCATGTATTCTAGGCCTACTATTGCCGTAACTCCGAGCTCTCAAACTTGTTCGGCAGACCTAACAACTTATGCTGTTTCAGTCGATGTTGATAGGGGTACAGTAACCTCATCGGCAGGAACCGTAACCGACAACGGAGGAAATAACTGGACTATTTCGTCAATACCTTCCGGTACAGATATTACTGTAACGGTAACAGATTCGAACTCTTGTTTCGAAACTCTGGCCATAAACGCACCCAACTGTGCCTGTCCGACGGTCGATGCCCCTACAAGTGGAGGAGATCAAACACAATGTGAGCAGAGCCCAGTACAGACTTTGACCGCTACCGCAACACCCCCTGCAGGATCAAGTATCGTATGGTACGATGCTGCAACCAACGGAAATACGGTGGCCAATCCTGAACTAAATTCAGTGGGAACCATTACTTATTATGCTGAAAGTGTAGATAACGTGAATGGTTGTACCAGTTCTACAAGAACACCAGTTACCTTAACCATTGAGGCCGCTCCAGTCGCCCCAACAAGTGGAGGAGACCAAACTCAATGTGAACAAAACCCGATTCAGACTCTAACGGCCACGGCTACTGCCCCTGCAGGTTCTAGCATTGTATGGTATGATGCTGCTACCGGAGGCAATACCGTCGGAAGCCCCACCTTAAGTTCAATAGGAACGATTACTTATTTTGCAGAAAGCAGGGATAATACGACGTCGTGCATCAGCCTTTCTCGAACCGCAGTTACACTGACGATTGAACCAAATCCTGCCGCACCTGCAAGTGGGGGAGACCAGACACAATGCGAGCAAAATCCGATTCAAACATTGACCGCCACGGCAACAGCCCCTGCAGGTTCAAATGTTGTATGGTACGATGCCTCAACTGGTGGAAATACTGTTGCAAGCCCAACATTAAGCTCCGTTGGAACTATTACCTATTATGCCGAAAGTGAAAACGCCACTACGGGTTGTGTTAGCGAAAACCGTACTCCTGTAACCTTGACAATCCAGGATACACCAGATATTTCCATTGCATCAGGACCTTCTTGCTCGGCCGATCTTTTGACTTATGATGTTAGTGTAAACGTCAGTGAGGGTACCGTAACATCTACCGAAGGAACAGTCACGGATAACGGAGGCAACAATTGGACTATTTCCGGAATTACCTCAGGTAATGATGTAACATTGACCGTTACTGCACCGAACACATGTACTCAGACTTTAAATGTAACAGCTCCCGATTGTAGCTGTCCAGTAGTTAATGCTCCTACAAGTGGGGGAGACCAAACACAATGTGAGCAAAATCCGGTTCAAACACTCACCGCTACCGCTACTCCTCCTGCAAATTCTACCGTAATATGGTATGATGCTGCATCTGGTGGAAATGTAGTATCAAGCCCAACGTTAAATGCAGTTGGAACCGTTACTTACTATGCCGAGAGCAGAGAAAATGTGACTAATTGTGTAAGCAGCACCAGAACGCCTGTAACCTTGACCATTGAGGCTGCGCCGAACGCCCCTATCAGCGGTGGCGATCAAATTCAATGTGAACAGAGCCCGATACAGACTTTGACGGCTACGGCAACAGCGCCCGCTGGATCAAGTGTGGTTTGGTACGATGCTGCCACCGGTGGAAATATTGTCGTAACCCCGACACTAAGCTCAGTGGGAACCATTACCTACTATGCTGAAAGCAGCGACAATACGACCTCGTGCACTAGCCTATCTAGAACTGCCGTTTCACTTACAATTAATCCGGCTCCCGCGGCTCCAATCAGCAGTGGCGACCAAACACAATGTGAACAAAACCCTATTCAAACCTTAACGGCGGCCGCAACAGCTCCAGCCAATTCAAGTGTGGTTTGGTATGATGCCGCATCTGGCGGAAATATAATTGCTAGCCCAACATTAAACTCTGTTGGCTCCATTACCTATTATGCCGAAAGTAATGATAACACCACGGGTTGTACAAGTCTTAATAGAACTCCGGTTTCACTAACCATAGAAGATACACCTGATATTTCAATTGCTTCGGCAGCTACCTGTGCCCCTGACCTTCTAACTTATGAAGTTTCTGTAAGCGTTAGCGAGGGTACCGTAACCTCAACGGAAGGAACAGTAACGGATAATGGAGGCAATAATTGGACAATCTCCGGTATAACTGCCGGTAATGATATAACATTGACCGTTACCGCACCTAATACATGTACTCAAACTTTGAATGTGGCGGCTCCCGATTGTAGCTGTCCGATTGTAGACGCTCCAATTAGTGGAGGGGATATTACGGAATGTGAGCAAAACCCTATTCAAACTATAACAGCTACCGCTACACCTCCAGCAAATGCCGTTGTCATATGGTATGATGCCGCAACTGGCGGAAATGTGGTCGCCGATCCATCTTTAAGTACAGTAGGAACCGTTACTTACTTTGCCGAGAGCAGGGAAAATGTAACTAATTGTGTTAGTAGCACAAGAACACCTGTTGTTCTTACCATTGAGGCAACTCCTGCCGATCCAGTAAGTGGAGGAGACCAAACACAGTGTGATGCAAACCCTACCCAAACACTTACCGCGACCGCAACTGCCCCAGCTGGTTCAAGTATTGTATGGTATGATGCCGCCTCTGCAGGAAATGTAGTTGCCGACCCAAGTTTAAATACGGTAGGCAGTATTACTTATTATGCCGAAAGTAGGGATAACGCCTCATCTTGTACCAGTTTTAATAGAACCGCAGTTACCCTAACCATTCAACCGCTACCCAATGTAGTTGCCAATGCCACTACCACCACAATAAATGCAGGCGAGCCAGTTACGCTAACTGGGTCTGGCGCAACTAGCTATACTTGGGATAACGGCGTAACCGATGGCGATACCGTATACCCTTTAACCACTACCACCTATACTGTGGTAGGTACCGATGGAAATTCTTGTCAAAATTCCGATAGCGTAACCATTATCGTTCAGGCTACTTCTGATATTAGAATTGAGAAAACTGTAGATAATTCTACCCCAAATGTTGGTGATACGGTTACGTTTACCTTGACCGCTTATAACGATGGACCAAGTGATGACATGGGCGGTACCATAGTGAATGATTTGTTGCCAGTAGGTTTTACTTGTGTAGCTGATTCTGGAAGTGCAACCAACGGAACTTATGATATACCTACCGGTAATTGGACGTTACCTGCTTTAAGCAACGGAAGTTCAGTGTCCATTGACATTACCGCCACGGTCAATGCCCCAACGGGCGCGGCCAACGAATATGTAAATGTTGCCCAAGTATCGAGCGCGGCCAATTACGATAGCGATTCTACACCCAACAACGATGATGGTGATCAAAGTGAAGATGATGAGGCTTCTGCTTCTATAACTCCCCAAGTGGCCGACTTAGAGATAAGTATCAATCTTTCTCAGCCAAGCGGAAACCCAGGGGATACTGTCGCCTTGACTATTGATCTAACAAACAATGGCCCGGATGAAGCTACCAATGTTTCCTTGCAAAATTTGATTCCTGTCGGTTTCACTATTTTGAATGCTAATGACAGCGGAGTTATCAGCGGCAATACCATCGATTGGTCAGGTCTGACTATACCATCCGGTACTACATCTTCCGTTTCGTTTGAAGTCACGGTTAACAATCCGACCAATGTGGCCAATGAATATATAAACATTGTTCAAGTAACGAATGTGGATCAATATGACCCTGATTCTGAGCCAAACAATGATGATGGCGATCAAAGTGAAGATGATGAAGATACTATTGAATTCATATTACAATCTGCAGATTTAGAAGTTATTAGTACGGTAACTCCTGAAGAGGGTAATCCTGGCGACACCTTGACCTTTAACATCGAGGTTCTAAACACTGGGGTTGATGCCGCAACTGGTGTTTCCATAGAAAATTTGGTTCCTGACGGCTTTACGATTACCGCAGTGAACAACGGAGGCACACAAAGCGGGCAAACCATTGTATGGAATGGTATTACCGTGCCTAACGGAAGCTCTATAACCTTAAGTTTTGAGGTAACCATTAATGTGCCGACGAATGTATCAGGTGAATATTTTAATACGGTACAGGTAATTGCCGTTGACCAACTAGACCCTGATTCGGCACCAAATAATGATGATGGTGACCAGAGCGAAGACGATGAAGACAATGCTGAAATTGTTTTGATTCCAGCTGATTTAAGTCTTGAAAAAAGACTAAGTGAGACTTCTTTACAAACACCTAACACTGGTGATACAGTCACTTTTGAATTGGAAATTGTGAATGTGGGGCCAGGATTGGCAACCAATGTGACGATAGAAGATAGTCTTCCTGTAGGCTTTACACTTCAATCGGTGAATGACGGCGGAGTTGCCAATGGCAATATAATAACTTGGAATTTACCATCCTTACCGGTCGGTTCACAAGTAGTATCATATGAGGTAGTGCTAAACGCGCCAACCAATACTCTTGATGAATATACCAACATTGCGCAAGTCACAGGTTCTGACCAATTTGACCCAGACTCTACCCCTAATAATGATGATGGAGATCAAAGTGAAGACGATGAGACCAGCTATACCATAAATGCCCCAACAGTAGATTTAGAAGTAACCAAAGCTGTAGATAAAGCGCAGACCTTTTATGGCGATACGGTCACCTTTACCGTAACCGTGACCAACAATAGTACTTATGACGCCACCAATGTGGGTATTGAAGATATTCTGCCCGGTGGTTATACTATGGTGTCTCACAACGCAGACTTGGGTGCTTATGATGAGGGTATTTCTGTTTGGGAAATTCCGTCTATCACCGTTGGGGAAACAGCTACTCTTCAAATGACAGTTACCGTTAACGAAGATGGTCAATATACCAATATTGCAGAGCTCATTTATGTTGACCAAATAGACCCAAACACCGATAATGACAGGGCCGAAGCCACCCCAGAAATCACACAATCGGAATGCCTAACGGTCTATAACGAAATTTCACCGAATGGAGATGGTGCCAATGATATATTCTACATAGAATGTATCGAGCAATATCCGAATAATAGCCTAACCGTTTTCAATAGATGGGGAGCCACTGTTTTCAGTGCCCAGAATTATAATAACACGTGGAACGGTAAGACTATAAATAATGCAACTATTGGATCGGACGATAATCTTCCGGTTGGTACTTATTATTACACTTTGGAATTGGGAGACGGAAGTACACCCCCTAAATCAGGTTGGTTGTACATCAGCAGATAAGAATTGTATATGACAAAAGTTAAAAGAACATATAAAATATTAGCATTTGCGTTGCTGGCATCAGCTACCTTTTATGGGCAGCAAGATCCTCAATATACGCAATACCAATATAACCCATTGACGGTTAATGCAGGTTATGCAGGATCTCGGGGCCATTTGACCATGCTTTCGCTCTATCGAAGCCAATGGCAGGGTATTGAGGGCTCTCCTCAAACTATAACGTTCGGTATAGATACTCCGGTTGGTAAGTTTGATGGGCTTGGCCTTTCGGTAATTCAAGATGAACTTGGTCCATCGACCGAAACTTATATCGATGGCAACTACGCTCATCAACTGGTCATCAACCGAAAAGGCCATCGACTAGGGCTGGGCCTAAAAGCAGGTATACGATTGTTCAGCCTTGATTTTTCAAAAGGTATTCGAAGAGATCAAGATGATAACGTATTTAATGAAAATGTGAACGGAAAGGTTTTACCATCTATTGGAGCTGGGGCCTTCTATTATTCCGATAAGGCCTATTTCGGTTTAAGTGTTCCGAATTTATTTCCATCCGAACATTATGATAGAGAGATTGAGCGAAAATCGGATGAAGAAATGCATATTAACCTGATTGCTGGTTACGTTTTCGATGTGAACGAATCTCTCAAGTTCAAGCCTTCCATTTTTGCCAAACAAGTTATCGGAGCCCCTATATCTATTGATGTTTCTGGTAATTTCCTGATATACGAAAAATTGAACCTTGGCGTTAACTATAGGTGGGACGATTCAGTGGCCGGTATTTTCGGACTACAGATTTCCCCCCAATTGAACTTTGGCTACGCCTATGATTATTCTATTAGTGATTTAAACAACTATAACTCAGGAACCCACGAAATTTTTCTTCGATATCAATGGATATCGAGAATCAACAGATTGAAATCCCCTAGATTTTTCTAATATCCCAAATCATGAAAAAGCTTATTACCTCATTTATTTTGTTATGTAGCTTAAGTCTTGGCGCACAAGATATACAAGACCTGAGCTTTGAAAGCCGGCCATTGGCAGATACGAGTTCGTCAATGTTCACTTCTTACGATACGCCTATTTCTATCGATGAGACGTTCGAAGAAGCTGCCGAAAAGAATAACATCGCCTATAGAAGTTTTAGCAATTTGAACGGTGTTGAAAACGGATATTATATCATATCGGGTGTCTTCAGCAACTCAAAAAACCTGGCCAAGGCAGTTAAAAAACTTAAGAAAAAAGGTTTTGAGAATGCCGGTTCTATAAGTAATGAGGCCAACGGACTCAACTATATCTATTTAGAATATTTTCCATTTGGTCTCGAGGCCGTAGATGCCTGCGTATCTAAAATGGAAGGTAAATATGATAAGGATATGTGGATATTAGAGGTTGAGAACAGTGTTGCTATAGGAGAAGGCAATAGTAATACTTCTCTTGAAAAATCAGCCACTACGAATATTGATGAATTTGAAGATGCTGAGGTTCTTTCAGAAGAGAAAAGAACCATTCATGAAAATGTAAATAAAACCAAGCTCATTCAAAGGGCCGACCACTACTTCGATAAAATGTGGTATGCCGAAGCTGCCGAACTATACGAACAAGCACTTTCAAAAGGTGATAAGTATTATTCAAAAGAAATCATTCAAAAAGCTGCCGACGCCTATTATTTCAATACAAATATGGAAAAGGCTTATGAGTGGTACAATGTACTTTACGAAAACTATGGTAAAGAAATGTCTACCGACAATATCTTTAAATATTCGCACTCATTAAAAGGCACCGGAAAGTATGCACGCTCAAAAAGGCTAATGCGTCTGTACAATCGCAAGATAAAAGAGGGTGACGAAAATACCGCTTCTAGAGATTTACTTGCCAATGGAAATGAGGTTGTTCTTGACAATATTTTAGGATCAGGCGCCGATTATGAAATCAAGAATTTGGCAATTAACACCAAATACTCAGATTTCTCGCCGATGTTTATGGATTCTACCCAAGTAGTATATGCCTCGGCGAAAGATTCTTCCATCTTTAGCAACAGGCGTTATAAATGGAACGATCAGCCCTACCTTGATCTGTATGTTGCCAAAATGAATGCCGAATCGGAAGATCTTCGCGACGCGGTAAAGTTCTCGAAGAAAATCAACACTAAATATCATGAGGCAGCCGTAACGTTTAGCCCTGATAACAAAACAATGTACTTTACCCGTAATAATTACGGTAAAAAACTTAAGCGTGATAAAAAAGGAGTCAGCCATTTGAAGATTTATCGTTCCACTAAAGTTGGTGAAGAATGGTCGGTAGCCGAAGAGGTTCCTTTTAACAGCGATAATTACTCTACTGGGCACCCTGCCCTTAGCCCAGACGGAAAACAACTTTACTTTGTTTCCGACATGCCGGGCAGTCTTGGTAAAACAGATTTATTCGTAGTAGATGTTTTAGAGGATGGAAGTTTCTCAGAACCTAGAAATCTAGGTAAAGAAATCAATACCGAACACCGAGAAATGTTCCCCTACTTTAATGGAGATAAACTGTTCTTCTCGTCTGACGGTCACACAGGCCTAGGCGGTCTTGATGTGTACGAATCTGTTTATGACGAAGAGTTGGGCTTTCAAGAGGTCAAAAATTTAGGTAAACCTATCAATAGTAACAAAGACGACTTTTCATATATCGTGAACGATGAAAATCAAAAGGGGTATTTCGCCTCGAACAGAGAAGGTGGTAAAGGTGACGATGACATCTATTCTTTCAAAAGACTTACTCTTGAAGAAATTCCTGCCAATGAAAATGCGATTGCAGGTGTGGTTACCGAACTTAGTTCTGGCGACTTAATGCCACAGGCACTAGTTCAGCTATTGGACGAAAACGGAATCAAGCTTAAAGAGATGATTACCGAAGATGATGGTAGTTTCGTATTCGAAGATCTTGACGGGTCAACCAAATACACCCTTAAAACGGTTAAAGACCAGTACGTAGATAACGAATTGGAAATTGCGACTTTAGATAATGAAAAAGTAGAAGTGGATGTCGCGTTGAAACGACTTGAAGAGATGATTGCATTGGAAGATGGAATCAAGAAAATCAAAACAGAGATGATTTACTTTGATTTCGACAAATCATACATTCGACCAGATGCGGCCAAAGAGCTTAACAAGCTGGTAAGTGTAATGAAAGAATACCCAGGTATGGTCATTAAGATTGAATCGCATACCGATTCAAGAGGTAGTCGGGCCTATAACGAGTACCTGTCGGATAATAGAGCTAAATCGACCCGTGATTATATCATATCGCAAGGTATAGATCCTGAACGCATCGAAAGTGCCACAGGTTACGGTGAAAGTAGACTTATCAATCAATGTGACGGTACCGTAAGATGTACCGAAGAAGAGCACTTACTGAACAGAAGATCTGAATTCATTATTGTTAAGATGTAAGGCTAACCCAACAACTAAGAACCGCTGCCCTAAAAGCAGCGGTTTTTTTATGCCTTCAACGTAAGTATGAGGGTCTTTCGACAAAACAGGCGAAAAACTTAGGTAACCGAACGTCTAGTAATTTACACACATAATCGATCTAAAATACTATTGACATACAGGCATCTAAATGATTGACCGTTCATCCAGTTTATCAGGTTCAAGCTGATTTTGTTCTCAACTTTGTACTAGAACTTAAATTTTGAAGGTATGAGGAAAATGTTACTTGTTAAGGAAATCTACTTAGAAGCTTTCAGAGATTGGACCTACAGATTGCTAAAGAAGTATTTTAAAGCGTATACATGGTTTTGTTTCGCTTTATTACTGGTTGTTATTTATGCATTTGTTTATAGGCTTTCTACTGGATTCGCATTCGTATAAAGTAGACTTTCAATAATTAAAAACGCCCATCTCGATGAGATGGGCGTTTCCTTTTTACAATACATTTTATCGTTAGTTCATTACTTCGCCCAATCGCAACGTTTTTAAAATGGCCTCGAGTTCGAACATGTCATTTCTCTTTTCGGTAGCTGGGGCGAAAACGAATCCTTCTAAGACAAGTTTTCTATCATTTTCTTTATCATTCAAGATATAGGTCAAAAATGGACCTGCCATTGGATAATTTTTGATATCCCAAAGACCGCGAACCTCAACTCCTTTGAGCCCTGCTATCTCTACAGGATAAATAAATGGTGCGTAAGCCGGTTCTGTGCGCATATAGGTGACTTTTCCGGGCACATCGGTTCCGGGTATATACTTTTCCCCAATTGAGTCACGCATGGCCACTATATCTTTTATAAGCGTTTCTTGGTCATTAAAGCTGTCTGAAGGCATGGTGTAAGCAATAATGTTTGCTGTGCCCTTATGAATTTCTCGGTCGATCCAAACAAAATTATCTTCGTGCTTACCTGTTTTGTAGATAGAGGGTATTTTAAGGCTGATGCCAAATTCATCTTGCAAAACACTTGACTTATTTAATGAACGCTCAAACCGTTGTTGCGCTGCGGAAATTTCCGAAGCTCTAAAAGAGTCTATGATATCATCGGCCTTTTCGCCTAGATTCTCTAGAATCTCAGAGTCGGTGGTTCCCTTAATTACACCGACGCGCTGAGGGGTAGCATACATATCTTTTTTTATGTGTGCTAAATTCAGTGAATCTTTGGTTACGTAAAGAATCGAACGTGTGTTGCGAATCGATCCCGTAAAAAATTTAGGGTCAATTTGATCAATGCTGAAAAGCGGTTCATCCATGGGCATACCCACAATAGGTGCAGCAAAATGTTTGCGAATACTATCGCCCACATGCCCTCGCCACAATTGATTATCAACTACCGCAACCATCGAATTGATGGCTCCTGTTGAAGTAGGTAGGTAATTGGTGTTTTTAGAATCTTTACAGCATAAAAAAATAAATGCGGTTAGTAGAAGTAGTGTTCCGGTTTTTTTCATTTTGTGTTTGATTTACGATGGGCAAGCACATAATTTGAGCTTGGTGCCTGGTTTTAGATTTTTACCACTAATACCGTTCCATTTTCGTAAATTTTCAACAGTAATTCCAGGATATTTTTTTGAGATGGTCCAAAGTGAGTCTCCACTTTGTACCGTATGGGTCTTCGCTCCTGGGGGAATTGATTGCGAAGAGGCCTTTGAAGTACTGCTCGAGGCAGCCGCAGCACCGGGCATTCTTCTAGGGAAAATAGTCAACCGCTGACCTACCCTTAAGCTGTTGCTGTTAAGTCCGTTCCATCTTTTAATTTGGCTAACGCCTACCCCGTACATTTCGGCAATCTTGCCAAGATAATCGCCACTTCGCACCTTGTATCGAACCCTATTCTCTTCAGCTTGCTTGACCAATTGAGGCAGCGGACTTTCTTTACTCTCCAGCTCTTGCTTCACATGATTGTAAATGGCTACTTCATTGGCAACAAACTTTCCTATTGCATCTTTAGGCAAACGCAGGGCGTATTTTTTGTTATCTGCAAAAGGCACCACATTTAGTTTGTAGGATGGGTTCAGCAAGCGCAACTCTTCTTTACTTACACCAACCAACTCGGAAATTTGTTCGAATGTAATCAAGCTCTTTACATGAATTGTATCGGTTTCGAAATAGGGCCGTTCCACTTTTTGACCTTTAAGCCCATGTTCTTCGGCATATTCGAATAGATACATAGTCGCCAAGAAAGCAGGAACATACCCTGCGGTCTCACGAGGCAAAAAACTACGAATATTCCAATAGTTTTTCATCCCTCCTGAGCGGCGAATAGCCTTGTTAACATTACCGGGACCTGAGTTATAGGCCGCCAGGGCCAAATCCCAATCACCATAAATCTCATAAAGCTTTGAAAGAAACTGACAAGCGGCTTGTGTAGATTTAATGGGGTCGCTACGTTCATCTACATAACTGGTAACGTTAAGTTTGTACTGCCTTCCCGTACCGTACATAAATTGCCAAAGACCTGTAGCCCCCACACGCGAACGTGCCCTTGGGTTCAAAGCCGATTCGACAATAGAGAGGTATTTCATCTCTAAGGGAATATCGTGATTGTCAAGTTCTTGTTCAAAAAGAGGAAAGTAAAACTGACTGGCAGTAAGCATACGTTCCATCAAGTCTCGCTTTCTAAAAAGAAACGATCTTATCACATTCTCCAAAGAAGGATTATACTCAACATTGAACGGTGTTTTTTGGTTGAGTTTCGCCAAGCGGGCCTTTAAGGTATCGGTATGTAGGGAAGTAGGATAGGCCTTTTCATAATCAAGTTCGGCCACTTCTCTATACATCTCATCTGATAAGGAAGCATTTTCATAAAGCTCCTTCATCCACAGACTATCATAGCGGGCAGCGTCACTTTGATCCTGTAGGTCATACTTTTTCATGACCTCATCTATGATAAGAGACAGACTTTTATCCTTCAAACTATTAGAGTCAACAGCCATCTGTTCCATCTGTTCTACCCCGTTCATATCCATCGCCAATGTATCACTACCCACTTCTTGGGCCATTGACAATACCGAATCTTTCTCTGTTACTAATAGAGAATCTTTTTGCTGCGCCGTCAACGGTAAGTAGAACAGCGAACCGGCCAAAAATGCCAGCATACTTTTTCTTGATCCTATCATATTTCAAAAACGCTCTTAAATAGAAGGTGCGCTCATACGCAAGGCCATTTCACCTAGACTTGGTAGCCTCTTTAAAATTGCATTTTTTTTCGGATAAATAAAATTTACCCGTACAAATATCAAAGAATTACGGTCGCCTCCACTTACCGATAACGCACTTATTACTCGATTATTGCAGCGATACCAGGTAGGGTTTTGCCTTCTAAACTTTCTAGCATAGCACCGCCTCCAGTAGAAACATAACTTACCTTGTTCTCAAAGCCAAATTGCTTGACCGCAGCAACTGAATCTCCGCCACCAACAAGAGAAAATGCACCATTTTTTGTGGCTTCATCAATAAAGTTTCCAACAGCGATGGTACCCTTTGAAAAGTTCTCCATTTCAAAAACACCAACAGGTCCGTTCCAAAGTATGGTCTTTGCCTGTAAAATAACTTCCTTGAAATTCTCCAAAGTCTTAGGGCCGGCATCCAAGCCTTGCCATCCGTCAGGAATTTCATTTACCGGTGATATTTGAGTGTCTGCATCATTGGCAAAATCATTGGCAGCAATTACATCAACCGGAATATGTACTTTCACACCTTTTTCTTCGGCTTGTTTTAAAATATCAAGTGCAAGTTCCATTTTGTCATCTTCACAAATAGAATCACCCACCTTGCCACCTTGCGCCTTTATAAAAGTGTAGGTCATACCTCCACCAACAATCAGGTGGTCGACCTTGTCCAGGATGTTTTCGATAATGGTAATCTTTGATGAAACCTTAGCCCCGCCCAAAATAGCCAAAACTGGTTTTTCGCCGGTTTGCATTACTTTTTCAATGGCGTCAATTTCTTTGGCCAACAGGTAACCAAAACATTTGTTCTCAGTAAAAAACTGCGCAACTATGGTTGTTGAGGCATGAGCTCTATGAGCTGTACCAAATGCATCGTTTACATAGATATCGCCCAACGCGCTTAATTGCTTGGCAAAAGACTCATCGCCTTTTTCTTCTTCGGCATAGAACCTTAAATTCTCCAGCAACAAAACCTCACCTGGTTTTAAAGCTGCTACCGCGTCTTCAGCAGTTTTTCCAACACAATCGGGAACGAATTTTACTGAAACACCTATGATCTCAGAAACCTTACTAACGATATGCTTCAATGAAAGATCCGGGTTGTTTTGCCCTTTGGGCCTGCCCAGGTGACTCATTAAAACAGCGCTTCCGCCATCTTCCAGAACTTTGATTATAGTGGGTTTAGCGGCTTCGATTCTGTTGGTATCGGTTACCTCGAATTTTTCGTTCAAGGGAACGTTAAAGTCAACGCGTATGAGGGCTTTTTTATCTTTAAAATTAAAATCGTCTATCGTTTTCATGAATAAGGTTTTTTGAGAATCGCAAATGTAAATAAAAAGACGTAAGAACGGTAGCCCATAAACACAAGAGTTTCAATCGCGGCCGATGATTACCTTCAATGAAAATGATGCCATGAATCCAAGTGGTATTTCCGGTCTTGAAAAATGTAGGTTCACCTTTACTTACCTCAAATACGCTATATTTGAACCATGCTGTTCAAAGACATATTAGGCCTCTCTCATATCAAGAGCCATTTAGCGACCAGTTCAGATGCTGGGCGTATACCCCATGCACAACTTTTTGTGGGCCCGGAAGGTTCTGGAACCTTGGCAATGGCCATTGCATACGCGCAATATGTCATTTGTGGTAATAGCAATGGTGAAAATGCCGAGGGAAATCAGGCCTGCAACCTAAAATTTAAATCGGTTTCACACCCAGATATGCATTTCGCATTTCCCGTCTCGAACTCAGACAAGGTAAAGACACATGCCGTCAGCGATCATTACATGGAAGAGTGGCGCCAATTTGTTTTGGAACAGCCCTATGGAAATCTCTTCGATTGGTACCGACTCATAGGCATTGAAAAAAAACAAGGGCAGATTGGTGTCGATGAAGCCCAAGACGTAGTTCGTAAATTAAGCCTTAAATCCTACGAAGGCGGGTATAAGGTGATGTTGATTTGGATGGCGGAAAAAATGAATACGGCGGCCGCCAACAAACTTTTAAAATTAATAGAAGAGCCGCCCAGTAAAACGGTTTTTATTCTCATTGCGGAAGACGAAGAGCAGATCATTCAAACCATACGTTCGCGTTGCCAAATTTTACATTTTCCCAGATTGGCTGAAGATGCCATTGCGGATGCCCTAATCGAAAAAGGACTGAACCGCGAAGAGGCTCTGCGCATAGCCCATGAATCCGACGGCAATTTTAATAAGGCCCTCGACCTCATGAATAATGATTCAGAAGATTTGGTTTTTGAAAAATGGTTTGTGCAATGGGTGAGAAGTGCCTTTAAGGCAAAAGGCAACAAGACAGCGATTCATGAGTTGATTTTATGGAGCGATGAGGTATCTAAAACGGGCCGAGAAACCCAAAAGAAATTTTTACAATATTGCCTGGCGGTTATGAGGCAGGCCCTGCTCATCAATTTCAATACCGCGGATCTTGCTTTTATGAAAATTCATGTAGATGGCTTTCATTTAGAAAAGTTTGCCCCCTTCGTTCACGAGAACAATATACTGTTCATTGTTCAAGAATTGGAAGATGCTATCTATCACATCGAGCGCAATGGAAACTCTAAAATTGTTTTGACCGACCTTTCAATCAAATTGACCCGCCTTTTACACAAAAAGGCTGCTTAAGCCTTCGGTAAGGTTTTAGTGCTATTTTTGATATAAACTTAAATTCCCGACCATGGAAGACATCCAACAATATTCCGCTCAGATCCTCTTATTGCTATTTTTGATCATCGTTTTTTTACAGAGCGGTATAGATAAGATTTTCGATTGGAAGGGAAACGTTAGTTGGCTGAAAGAACACTTTGCACAAACTCCATTACACAACTTAGTTCCATTTTTGCTTTTTACCTTATTGGTAATTGAAACGATTGCCGGAATACTTTGCGCTGTTGGGCTTTTAGAAATTGTGGTTTACCAAAAAACTACAATTGCTTTCTACGGTAGTCTTCTTTCTTGCATTAGTCTTTTGATGTTGCTTTTTGGGCAGCGAATGGCCAAAGATTATGAAGGGGCCAAAAATATAGCCGTTTACTTCATACCGGCCATCTTTCTGCTGTATCTATTACAGGCATAAAAAAACTCCTCAAACAATTTTAAATCGCTTGAGGAGCTCCGTTCGAATAACGATATCTCTTACTTCTTGTAATTATCGTTTAAGATCTTTACGATTTCATCGGTTAGATCGTTTGCTTCTGTGCCATACAGAACGCTTCCGCCATCGCCCCCACCTAAAATGTAGGTGTAACCATTGGCTTTGCCGTACGCTTTTATTTCTTTCTTAACCTTGTTCACGACACTATCCATTTGCGTTTGGCCTTCTGCTTGTAGCTTTTGATCTTCCATTTGAAGTTGCTGACCGATCTGTTGCCCTTTTTGTTGCATTAAGCCGTATTCTTCTTGAGCCTTCTGTTGAGAAAGTTTTTGGGCCTTTTGTTGAAAAGCCTGGGCCTCCATCTGAAAAGCTTGCGAAATACTATCTCTCTTTTTTCCCAGTGCCTCTACTTTGGTATTGAAAGACGCTTCGATATCGATTTTCTCTTGATATTCTTCCATCAACTTGACGTTATCAACGTAACCGATTTTTTGTTCTTTACAGGCCACCGCTCCTAATACCAATATTCCTAAAAATAATTTTTTCATGCTACTAGTGATTCTATTTAAATAGTTTATTAGTTGTTTCATAAGATGCGCAAAAATAGAAAAGCTTTTTTAATCAAAGACTACAGCATTTAAATGATACAGGTTGATTTGACTATTTAAAATCAGGAAATTACTTTAAATAGAAAATGATTATTGAATAATAATTTTAAAATCGACAAAAACTATTAAAATTAAAGCGTTTTAAGCCCTTCTAAGAAAGCCTAATTTAAAAATAAGACTCATAACTCGGTTGCGCCAAAAGGAAGCGCCCCTGGTCTTAATAATGAATATTTGGCCTACCCTTAGGTTGTACTATGATTTTTGAAGAATATATATCACTGAAGAGAACTCTCCGGTTCGAATTCCATGCCAATTTGATTTTAGACCTTGAAAGAATGCCTTCACCAAATTTTGCTTGCCCGATTTATATTTTTCAGAGAGTAGGGAAACATAAAAGGCGTCGAACCACATAGGTCGCTTTTTGATTAATTGCATTTCATGTTTCTGAAAAAGTCTTTCAATGGCCGTAGCGGAAAAATGCCATAGGTGTCTTGGCACATCATATGCTGCCCAATGTTCTTGGTAATGCTCTGCATCTTTAGATTTGAAATTAGGAACTGCTATGACTAAAGTTCCATCATCCTCCAACAAGTTTTTAATCCGGGCAATATCAGATTCGAGATTCGGTAAATGTTCAAGTACATGCCAAAGAGTAATTACCTGATATTTTCTTCTTGGCAGTTCACTTATATCAGATACGAGTTCCATTCTTTTTTCGCGCGATCGTAATCTGGCATCGACATTGGGCTCCACACCAAAAGCCGACCATCCGCTTCTTTTTGCCGTAAGTGCAAAATCACCCGTACCAGCTCCAATATCTAAAAGGGATTTATTATCGCTGGCGTATTTTGAGACTAAGCTTAGTTTTGAGCGAAGACTGAATTTCTTGACGAGCTGATAAACTTGATTAACAAAACTTTCGTTTGAATCTGTGTGCGAGATATATTCTTTACTGGCATAATACACATCTAATTTCTTTGGCTTCGGATGCGTCACCAACATATCCAGTTCAGAATCGTGAAGTAATTCAAAGCTTTCTCCGGTAACGGAAAAATCCTTAGTTTTTAAATAAGGTTTCATTATAGTTGTGAGTGGTCAGGTATTCTTTTTTGAGGTCTCGAAGATAGGTCAAAACATATTCCTTTGAAAGCGAATTCGGATTTAGACAGTCCTTCTCTAAATCACTATAAACCTCTAAAGCCACATACCAATTCTCATTACGGGTAACATGGTTCCCAGAAATAAATTCATGCTCGTCATCATAATTCAAAGCACTACTGACCACAGAATTGAAAATTGCCGGACCAAAATTCAACGTTTTATTAGGAATGTTTACTTCGTAAAACGCAAAAAAGAATTGTTCACCATCCACCTTGAAGGGAATATCATCGTAAACATTTTGATGTTGCAGTTCAAATTTTGTGTTTACATAATTGTAGAATTGATTGGCTTCTTTAGGGTCTTCAAAAATGAAAAAATAACGCTTAGACAGCCCCTTTTTAAATCGCTTTCCTTTCATCACTTTATAATCTTGAATACTGGGTGCAATACGAACTGGCACACAAGAACTAAATAGAAAGAAGACGGTAATTACAATTATAATTCGGGTCATATGTTTTAGAATAGCTCTCAAAAGCCACACAAAAATTGCGCCAACTGATTTCTAAAATCAATATTTGTTTAGTGTCTGCTGAAAATTCCATCCCAAAAACATATGTGTTTTTGATAACGTTCCACGTGGAACACTCCTAAGATTTATCCAACAATTCTACCGAAAACATATCCGCTAATTCCCTCCCTTGTGCTCTGGCCAAGCCCTGATTTGAAGTGCGAATAACAGTAAAATGACTGTTGCCTTTAAAGAACCTAACGACAAATTCATTTACAGAAGTACGTCTACCAAGCGCAGCAACTGGTCCCCAATCAGACTGAACGCCTGACCTTAAAGAAAAAACAGAAACATACTCAGGTCTTACATACTTCAGCTCACTGCTCCACACTACAACTCCATACAGACGCAACTGCCTTTTTGAGATGGTTGTCGATGAAATTTCAAAAGTCACGGAATATCCGAGTAGCACAAAACCCAAGAAAGGCATGAATATAAGTTGAGCAATAGGAGCGTTTTGATTAATCAAATAATACACAGTTAGGCCCAGAAAAAAAACCCCTAACAACTTAGCCAAAAACGGCTTTTTCTGCTTAAGAACAACAGTCTTCATTAACGCCCCAAATGAACTAAAAGAACACTAATGTCCGAGGGATTAACACCACTAACCCGGGAAGCTTGTGCTATGGTAACCGGCCGAATAGAGCTTAACTTTTCACGGGCCTCAAAAGAGAGAGATTTCAATTTCGAATAGTCAAAACCATCAGGAATTCGCACATTTTCGAGTCTTTGAAGTTTATCGGCGTTCGACTTTTCCTTTTCAATATAACCAGAGTATTTGACCTGAATTTCGGTCTGTTCAAGCACCTCTCGATCCAACCCGTTTTCTTCAACGAAGGTGGCAACCTCATCAAGTTCTAGCATGTGATCCATAGAAACCTGAGGCCTACTGAAAACCTTAAACATCTTATCGGACTGCTTTACCAATGACGAATCTACTCTCTCTAAAATCGGATTCATTTCACTCGGGTCAAAGCTAGTTTCCCTGAAAAAATTCAAAAAAGATTCCGATTTAGAAAGCTTATCCTCCATTCGCCTTAACCGCTCTTCACTTGCCAATCCCAATTCATAACTCTTAGGAGTCAACCGTAAATCTGCATTATCCTGCCTTAAAAGTGTACGATATTCAGCTCTCGAAGTAAACATTCGATAAGGCTCTTCTGTGCCCTTGGTAATTAAATCGTCAATTAAAACGCCAATATAGGCTTCATCCCTATTGAGAATAAAAGCCTCCCTTTCATTGATTTTTAAATGCGCATTGATACCTGCCATCAAACCTTGGGAAGCCGCTTCTTCGTATCCCGTTGTGCCATTTATTTGACCAGCGAAATAGAGATTCTCAACTAATTTAGTTTCTAGCGTATGTTTAAGCTGTGTAGGCGGGAAATAATCGTATTCAATGGCATACCCTGGTCTAAAAAACTTCACGTTTTCAAAGCCTTTGACAGACCGTAATGCCTTGAACTGAACATCTTCTGGAAGTGAAGTCGAGAACCCATTTACATAAACTTCCACCGTATCCCATCCTTCAGGTTCTACAAATATTTGGTGGCTGTCTTTATCTGCGAACCGGTTAATTTTATCTTCTATGGAAGGACAATAACGAGGCCCTATACTCTTAATTCTGCCATTGAACATGGGTGATCTATCAAAACCTTCACGTAATAGTTCGTGAACGTGAGAACTCGTATGGGTCATAAAACAATCCCGTTGATGGGATAAAACCGGAGTATTCAAATAGGAGAATTTTTCGGGATTTTCATCTCCTGGCTGTGGTATCATAGCGTTATAATCAAGAGAACGACCATCAACCCTAGGGGGCGTACCGGTTTTCATTCTACCAGACTCAAAACCCAAAGAAACCAACTCTTCGGTAATGCCTGTTGCAGCTCTTTCTCCTGCCCTACCGCCGCCAAATTGTTTTTCGCCAATGTGAATTAAACCATTTAAAAACGTGCCGTTAGTTAGCACCACGGATTTAGCTTTAATTTCTATTCCCAAAGAAGTGCGAACTCCAGAAATGCGGCCTTCACTAATTATTAAACCGCTCACCATCTCCTGATAAAAATCCAAATTGGGTATGCCCTCCAATGCTAACCTCCATTCCTCAGCAAAACGCATCCTGTCATTCTGAGACCTAGGACTCCACATGGCGGGACCCTTTGATTTATTCAGCATTTTAAACTGAATGGCCGACTTATCGCTTACAATTCCACTATAACCACCAAGCGCATCAATCTCACGAACAATCTGTCCCTTGGCAATTCCACCCATGGCAGGATTGCAAGACATCTGCCCAATGGTTTGAAGATTCATCGTTACAAGCAACGTCTTTGAACCCATATTGGCCGCGGCGGCGGCGGCCTCTGCACCTGCATGACCTCCACCCACTACTACAACATCATATAAATCACTAAACATAAAACGGTCATTATAATTTAATGTTCCACGTGGAACATTTCCATTTTCTCATTTTCCTTTATTCTCATCAACACAGCATCCTCAGTACTCTTGTCTTTGAAGCCTAACAAGTGTAAAACTCCATGAGCCATCACCCTATTAAGCTCTTGGTCAAATGGCACCTGAAATCCGACTGCATTATCCTTTAGCCTATCTACAGATATAAAAACGTCTCCACTTATTGTGTTGCCCTCGCAGTAATCAAATGTGATAATATCTGTGAAGGTATCATGGCTCAGGTATTTTTGATTAATATCGAGCAGATACTCGTCGGTACAAAAAATATAATTTAAGTCTCCAACGATGGATTTCTCAGACTTACAAATCCTAGTTAACCAATCGGAATACTTCGATTCATCCAATTCAAAATCTATCTCGAAATGAAATTCAATCATTGCCCTTAAAATAACTCTTTACGCGATTTTGAAAATTTTGGCGCAAAGGTAAGGCTTGTCGATTTAAAATTTCTATTTCATTGTTATAATTATCTAAAAATGAGGGTTTAGTGATAATGGGGTTCACATAAGATTTTTTATTGATACTACTCTCACGCTGAGGCTTCTTGCCTTGCTTCATCGCAGCGTTTTCCAGTTTCAGAAGCTGATGCTGTATATTATTCATTTTAGACAAGCCTCTATTGGTTATACCATTTTCCAATAAATCATTTTCAAAATCCTCCATTTGCTTTGCCAACTTCTCTCCCAACTTTCTATCTCCTTCGTTCATCAAATCGTTCAATTGAGATTCAAGTCTTTGCCTAATATGCTGTTGTTCTTTATAAATCTCGTAGATTTCTTGTAATTCAGCCTCACTACTTCCTGACCCCACACCATTCTCTCCATCGCCCTTACCTTTGTTGCCTTGACCATCTTGACTTCCCCGTTGACCATCTTCTCCCTCTGCCTCACCTGATTGCTGACCTCCAGACTTCTCACCAGCCGCATTTCCCTGCTCGCCCTTGGTCCCCTGCCCCTGTTGTTGGCCTTGACCATTCCCCTGCCCCTTTTGTTCTCCACTCCCTTGTCCTTCCATCTTCTCCTTTAATTCCTGTTGGCTCTGTATGATATCGGGCAACTGAAAGCCTTTATCCTGTCCTTGTCCTTCCCCTTGACCTCCCATCATGCTTTGCTGCATATTGTCAAGAATATGCGCCAAGAAATCAGCCAAGCTATTAGAGGCATTCAGAACGTATTTCTGATACGATGCCCCTTGATAAATCTGATTCTCGGCTATACTTTCAAGTGATTTATCAATATTGTAATAAACCTCAGTTATTTGTTCATTTACAAATTCTGACAACTCGGCCCGGCGTAACGAAAGGGCAAATATGCTGTCGTCTACATGTTCAAACAAGTCGCGTAAGCCTTGTTGCTCTTTAATGCTATTGGAAAATTGAGCATTATCAGCATCTGTACCCTCTAACTTGTCATAAAGTGATTCTTGCTTGAAGGAAAAAGTAACCAGATTATCTAAAATTTGTCGCAGCATCTCGGCATCTTCAGTATCTGAAGACTCACTACCGCCCGCCATTGACGATTGGCTTAAAGACTGTGCCATTTTATTCATCTTGCCGGCCGCAGACTTTTGTTTTTGTTTAGTCTTGTTATTAGATTCTTCCTCTTTGTCCTTTGAGGAAGATTGTTCAGCACCTTGCTGTTTATTAATTTCATCTAAAGCGTCATTCTGGTCCTTCTTTATTGATTCAATCTCGCTATCCTTCTTTTCTGATGCATAAGGCTTCTTCAATTTGGCATTATCCTTATCCCATTCCAATAGCTCCTCTGCCAGTTTTTCGAAGTTTTCATTAAGCTTCTTCTGCTCTTGCGGAGATAGGGTATCCCCGATATTTAGCTTAGATAGCAGCTCTTGCTTTCTCGCCTCTACAATCAACTGCTCTGCCAACTGTTTAGCCTTCTCCTCCACATAGTATCTCTTCATAAGCTCGACCAACTGCTCTAAGTTACGCTCATTGTTCTGCTGCTTCTTTGCCAGGTCTTCTAAACGCTTATTCAATTCATCCTTTTTGATTTTACTGGCAATTTTGTCGAGCTCCTCTAATAGCTTCTGATTCTTTTTGGCCTCCAATTCCTGTCTTTCCAAGCGCTCTTGAAGTAGACGCTTCATTGGGTCATCATTATCAGATTTGTTAAGGTTATCATTCAGCTTTTTGCTGAATTTCTCCATTTGTTGCTCCTGCTGTTCTTGCCTTCTAATAAAATCTTTAACCTGGTTTTGGTCATTAAAATTCAATTCGGTCTTCTCTTTTTGACCTTCATTAATATCTTGAAGCTGTTCTTTTTGGTCTTTTGCCTTTTCTAAAGACCGGTCTAAATTGCTAATCAAAGATTGCTGAGCTTTTAAGTCTTCATTTCTAAGTTGGTCGTCACTTAAAAGACGCATCGAAAAGAGACGGCTCTTAACTGTTTTACCCCCCCTTAGGGCATCATTATCAGTTGCTGTAAAGTAATACTCATAATCTGCTCCTGGTTCTAATTGGAGACCCGAAGGAAAAGTATAATAGAATTGCTCGAAACCCGAAGACCCTGAAAAAACCTCTATTACTTGCTCCTTTTCGGGATTAGTGAGAGGGTAAACGACCAGTTTTATACTGTTCAGTTTATAATCGTCGCTGGCTTCACCCGTGTAATAGGCCACATTATGGTCAAGACTATCTTTTACTTCTTTGACCGAAATAGTCGGAGATAAATCTTTAATCACAGTAAAGCGATAGGCTAATTTCTCAAAATTAGCTACGTGTCTGTTAGAAGAGGTTATTTCGTAGGAGAGGTTAGAATATATGCGCTTGGAAAGGTCGAACTTCTCCTGAATCTTATCGAAAGCCAGAATAGTATCTCTAGTTGAAAATTCCACCTTTTCGGTATTCTTAGTGCTTACCGACCAAGAAACCTTAGTCCCCTCAGGAATGGTAGCATTACCAGTGCCATTTACCGATTCTTTAGCCTTTCCTAAGTACCTAGGAAAATCAAGAACCATCGTGAAATCCTCTAATACCGGTGTTTCCCTAACATTTATCGTATAAGGCTTTGAATAAACACCATTAGCGTTTAAGCGAAAATCTAAGGAAGAAAAGGGCGGGTCTATCGAATAAATATACCGACCGTTTTCCTTTTTCATAAAGTAATCGGTTCCGTCAAGCGAAATAATTACTTGTTCAGGCTGTACATCACCTATGGTTACGGCCTCAATGGTCAAACTTTGATTATCCAGTATATCTAGGGATTCATTGATTATCTGAAAGGAGAATGGCGCCGGAGGTTCATAGGCCATTTTGTAATTGACAACTCTATTTGCCGATCCAAAAAAAGGGCTCAGATTTCCGCTAACCCAGATAAGTAAAAAGATTACAACCGGAATAGCTAGATATTTGGTGTATTTCAGGTTATCAGTAAAATTAATGGCATTGCTAAAAGGTACAGGGTTCAAGTTTTTGGAACGCTGTTCTATACTCGCCACCACCAACTCAGATTTCTTATCATCATTGGCTAAATCAAGGAGATTGGCCAACTTATCACCTACCTCAGGAAAATGTTTTCCTATCAGTAAGGATGCCTCCTTGTTCGTAATGCCTCTTTTAATTCTAAACAAGAACAATAGCGGAACAAAAATGTAGCGATACAACAGAAATAACTCAACAGCTATGAATAGCACAAATAAAATAAGGCGCCATGTAGGTTGAAGCCACAGAAAATATTCTAAGGAAAGAATTACGAACAGAAATAAAAGGCCGAATGTCAAAAATAGAATGACACCTTTCAGAAGCATTTTTTTATAATACTTATTGCTGAATGCCTTTAACTTATCTATTATGTTCGAATAACTTCTCATAGCCTTAACAAATATATGCAAAAACTAGACCATCAATGGTTTAACAACTATGGCTCAATGAGCTACGATAACACCATTTGACACCTATAGGCTTTAATGTATTTGGGCCATTGCCTATCTTTGCTTCCTCAAAATAAAATTATGGCCCCAAAAACCCGTGTGCGCTTTGCACCAAGTCCAACCGGACCTTTACACATAGGCGGTGTAAGAACAGCCCTTTTTAATTATCTATTTACTAAAAAGAACGGTGGAGACTTCATTTTGCGTATAGAAGATACCGATCAAAATAGATATGTTGATGGAGCCGAACAGTATATCATCGATTCATTGAACTGGTGCGGAATTCCTTTTGACGAAGGCCCTGGCAAAGAAGGCAAGTTTGGTCCCTACAGACAAAGCGAGAGAAAATCGTTGTATAGACAGTATGCCGAGCGTTTAATCGAAAAAGGCAAGGCCTATTATGCCTTCGATACCCCGGAAAAGTTAGACTATCATAGAAAAGACCATGAAAGCAAAGGCAAAACCTTTATTTATAATTGGCACAATCGGTTAAAACTTGATAATTCTCTTTCCCTGATGCCTGAGGAGGTTCAAAAGCGCATCAATTCAGGTGAGGAATATGTGATTCGTTTTTTAACCCCACCTGACGTCAAACTGCATCTGAAGGATAGTATTCGAGGAGAAATCGAAATTGACACCAATACGCTTGATGACAAAGTGCTTTTTAAAAGTGATGGCATGCCAACCTATCACCTGGCCAATATAGTTGATGACCATTTAATGGAAATTACACATGTAATAAGGGGTGAAGAATGGCTGCCTTCTCTAGCCCTACATCAACAACTGTATGATGCTTTTGAATGGCAAGCACCCCAATTTGCCCATTTGCCCCTAATTATGAAGCCCGTGGGCAAAGGGAAGCTAAGTAAACGTGATGGAGAGAAAATGGGTTTCCCTGTCTTTCCGCTTTCCTGGCAAGAATCAGAAGGTTATAAAGAGGCCGGTTACTTTCCGGAAGCGGTCATTAACTTCTTGGCCCTTTTAGGATGGAACCCTGGTACGGAACAAGAGCTATTTTCTTTAGAAGAACTTGTTCAATCTTTTAGTTTAGAGCGCGTGAATAAATCAGGTGCTCGCTTTGATCCTGACAAAACCAAATGGTATAATCAACATTATCTTCAAGAAACAGACAATGGGGATTTAGCCCGTCCATTTATAGAAGGTATTGAAGATGAGAAACTTAACGGAAAGTCAAAAGAATATGTAGAAAAAGTAGTCTCCCTAATTAAAGAGCGGGCCACTTTTGTCTCTGACTTTTGGAATCTTTCCGATTATTTCTTTCAAACTCCCGAGGGATATAATGAGAAAGCCGTAAAAAAACAATGGAAAGACGATACACCCAAGATATTGAGCGACCTCTTATCCCTTTATCAAAACACTGATGATTTTAGTTCGGAAGCCATTGAATCTACGACAAAAGATTGGATTGCTTCGCAAGAGCTGTCGTTCGGTAAGGTTATGCCACCTTTACGTTTGGTCATCGTAGGTGATATGAAGGGCCCTCATCTATTTGATATTATCTCTATGATTGGCAAAGAGGAAAGTATTAAAAGAATTAAAAAAGCTTTGGATACCCTGTAATGTAAAGTGATTACATTCAATTTCTTAAGTAGTGTTTCGTTAGTCCGTTGTAACAAATTCATCATTGTTGCTACAGATTAGATGAAGACTTGTTATCTTCATTCAACAACTTTAAACACACTATCATGGGTTCTTTTATTTTTATTCCAATACTCTTTTTTGGGATAGTTATTTTGCTATCCTCCTTTTTCATCGTCAAACAGCAAACGGCTGTAGCTATCGAACGCTTCGGTAAATTTCATAGCATCCGCTCATCGGGGTTACAAATGAAAATACCGGTAGTTGACCGAATTGCGGGGCGCCTAAGCCTTAAAATTCAGCAATTGGATGTCATTGTGGAAACCAAAACCTTGGATGATGTATTCGTTAAGTTAAAAATATCGGTACAATACGTCGTACTTAAAGACAAGGTGTATGAGGCCTTCTACAAACTAGAATACCCACACGAACAAATTACCTCTTACGTTTTCGATGTGGTACGTGCCGAGGTGCCAAAAATGAAACTTGATGATGTTTTCGTGAAAAAGGACGACATAGCCATAGCTGTTAAGACCGAGCTTCAAGAGGCCATGTTCGAATACGGTTTCGATATCATTAAGACGTTGGTTACGGACATTGATCCAGACCCTCAGGTAAAGAACGCCATGAACCGTATAAATGCATCGGAAAGAGAAAAAATTGCTGCCCAATTCGAAGGTGATGCTGCCCGTATTCTAATTGTAGAAAAGGCGAAGGCGGAGGCCGAGAGCAAGCGATTGCAAGGGCAAGGTATTGCCGACCAACGTAGGGAAATTGCTCGAGGGTTGGAAGAATCGGTAGAAGTATTGAACAAAGTCGGTATCAACAGTCAAGAGGCTTCTGCATTGATTGTCGTAACACAGCATTATGATACGCTACAGGCCATTGGCGAGGAAACAAACACCAATTTAATTCTGTTGCCCAATTCGCCCCAAGCAGGCAGTGATATGCTTAACAACATGGTCGCGTCGTTTACGGCAAGCAATATGATTGGTGAAAAGATGAAGGAGGCCAATGAGAAGAAAGACAAGTCTTAATTTAAAAGATAATGTAATAAAAAAGCCCGGATATACCGGGCTTTTATTTTATATAGGTTGTCAATGAAATTTCTTCATCACCTTTCGCGCCACCAATGACATAATAAGTTTTTGAAGCACCCCCCCTACACCGCCGAGCAAGTTAGTCGGGTAAAGACTGCTTTTGGCAGTATTGAAACTAAGTTTCATATTCTCCCTTTCAATCTCTTGCTGTAGCTTTAATATTTTAAGGTCTTGGTTAATTTCTTTAAAAGAGGTGTATTTCTTAGGTATCATATCTCATCAAAATAAAATTCTGAGAACTTTTTAAGTAACGGTTTGTTAAGGTGATGTCTTAAAAGGTAGATTATAATTCCTATTAGAATATAAAATCCTCCGACTATCAGAAAGCCCAAGGCATTGCTTCCCAAGGCCTCACCGGCCCAAAATGCAGCACTGGCTGATAAAAACAAAAGGGCTAAAACAAGCATTACCGAAACAGAAGCAATCTTAGCAAATACAACAATAGCCTTCATCATCACCTTGAAACCTTTCAGTTTATAAAACTGATGGCTGCTTTCAAGGTACGACTTTGCGCTAGCCTCTGCCTCGGTAAAGTTTTCCTTTAATTCATCAAAAGCCATAGGTTACTTTTGAAGTTGGGCATTCTTTTTTCTTAAATCTTCAAGCTTCTTTTCTAAAGTCATGATGATATCATCTGCCTTATAGCTCATGTTTGAAATCGTATCTTCAAGCTTTTGTTCAAAGTCGATTTTCTTCTCTTCAGCAGTTTTTGTCAATTCTTCTGCAGCTTGACTAATTCTACTTGTAATGTCTTCTTTCGTCTTAAGAGCGTTCTTTTTTATTTTTTTACGAGTTTTCTCTCCTTTGTCCGGTGCATACAAAATTCCGGCACCAGCACCGATAATTGCTCCAGTAAGAACTGCTAATAAAATATTACCACTATCGTTTGACATAATTGTTAGGTTTTAAATGAATACTTAACTTTTTCAATGGAAATTCTTCTAGCGAAACCATTGAACAGCCAAATTACTGTGGAAGGGCTGGTTGCTTTACCCCAATCAATGCAAAAATTAGCTTTTGAAGTAAATTAAGAGTGTTTTAACCAATTTAAAGCCCTCTACTGCACCAAAACAAGCAAAGTCAACTTTTATATCATTCGATTTACGAAATGCCTTCTTACGGCCCTTTAACCACTCGATTTAAATAAGAAATATCTATTGTTGGATACAATCGAAAAAGAAATAACTTATGGCCGTATGGAAAGTATTAAACTATACATCTAATGAGCGAACATGGCGAGATTACTTTTGCTGAATTTTTGCCCAAGTATCTCGTAAGCCAACCGTCTTATTAAATACGAGCTTCTCACCACTTGAATCTGGATCTACACAAAAATAGCCCATTCGTTGAAATTGAAATCTATCCCCAGGGCTAGACTCTTGCAAGCTAGGTTCAACGAAAGCAGTGATAATCTCCAAAGAATTAGGGTTTATAAATTCCATAAAGTCTTTGTCCTTTTGAGAGTCTGGACTTTCATTCGTGAAAAGTCTATCATACAAGCGAACCTCTGCCTCGATAGCGTGTTTACACGAGACCCAATGCAATGTGCCTTTGACCTTTCTTAAGCTCTCCTCTGTCCCGCTACCACTCTTACTCTTTGGGTCATAAGTGCATTGAACCTCAATAATATTCCCATCGGTATCTTTAGTGCAGCTTTCTGCTTTTATGATATATCCGCTTTTCAGGCGAACTTCACCGCCTAACTTTAGTCTAAAAAACTTTCTGTTGGCCTCCTCTTTAAAATCTTCCTGTTCAATATAGATTTCCCGTGATAAGGGAATTTGTCTAGAACCAGCCGATTCATCTTCGGGGTTGTTTTCGATATCGAGCCACTCTTCCTTACCTTCCGGATAATTAGTGATGACCAATTTCAATGGGTTTAAAACACCCATAACCCTAGGGGCAGTTTTATTAAGATCTTCACGAGCATGAAACTCTAGTAACGACACATCAATCAGGTTTTCGCGTTTGGCAATACCGATTGTGTCAGCAAAATTCTTAATGGAATTAGGGGTATACCCTCTTCTTCTCAAACCTGATATAGTAGGCATTCGAGGATCATCCCACCCGTTCACCACACCACTCTCTACTAGCTGTAGCAACTTTCGCTTACTGACCACAGTATGACTAAGGTTTCTACGAGCGAACTCACGTTGTTTGGGGCGTAATTTACTATTATCAATAACCTGGTCCAAAAACCAATCATATAGTTCACGGTGCATGGCAAACTCTAATGTGCAAAGCGAATGCGAAACCTGCTCGATGTAGTCACTTTCACCATGCGTCCAATCGTACATTGGATAAATACACCAATCGGTATTAGTGCGATGATGTGCTTTATGTAATACTCGGTACATTATTGGGTCTCGCATCAACATATTAGATGAAGACATGTCAATCTTGGCCCTTAGAACATGCGCTCCAGCTTCATGCTTGCCATCCTTCATTTCTTGAAACAAAGCTAGATTTTCTTCAACGGATCTATTTCTATATGGACTATCAATACCAGGTTGTGTAGGTGTTCCTTTCTGTGAGGCCATATCTTCTGAAGATTGGCTATCCACATACGCTTTTCCATTCTTAATTAAATCGACCGCCCAGTCGTACAACTGCTGAAAATAATCGGAAGCATACCTTTCGGTATCCCATTGAAATCCTAACCATTCGACATCCTTCTTTATCGCATCAACATATTCCTGCTCTTCCTTAGCAGGGTTGGTGTCATCAAATCGCAAATTGACGGGTGCATTGTAGCGCAAACCCAACCCAAAATTCAAGCAAATCGAGCTTGCATGACCAATATGCAAATAACCATTTGGTTCCGGCGGAAAACGAAACCTCAAATCTTCTTTGGAATACCCATTTTTCAGGTCTTCCTCAATAATATGCTCAATGAAATTCAACGATTCTGAAGCCTCGCCCATAGATTGATTTTTAAGAGTACAAAGGTAGTTAAAATGCCAAAATACCCGATAAAATAGAAAGTAATCCTACACTTAGATGCTTTTTCACAACACATTTGGGGTGTGATACAACATAAAATTCCTCACGCGTATATTAAGTAGCATATTTGTTTATGATTCGTTGATCACGTCCCAAATCTGACATCGAACATGTAGTAACCCAAAACTACGACTACTTATGAAAAAAGCACTCACAATTACCGGAACAGCGCTCGCCATGGCATTTATGCTAATGGGCAGCAACACACTCAATGCACAAACTATCGCTCTACAAGCCCCAGAGCCTGCAGACAACCCCAACATCGGAGGAAACTCCCCGTGGGATAAGGCCTGCGCCTCTGCCAGCTATAATGAGTATTTTGTGACCATCAACTGGGTCGGAACTGCCAACTCTGACAACCAGTTCATTTTAGAACTGAGCAATGCCTCTGGTTCTTTTACCTCGCCAACCGTACTATCGACAATTACCGATCAGAACGGTAACTCTGAGTTTGAAACCAGTTTTAACCTGCCCACTAACATTCAAGGTGCAGGATATCAAATGAGGGTACGCAGCACAAGCCCAGCCGCAACTAGCCCTGCCAGTGCAGCTTACTCTATGTACTACCTTGGTTTTACCACCAATTTGCATATGAGCCCTGATGGCGACGGAACAACACCCGGAACGTTACAGGTATGTGGTGGCGGAAACGTTACCCTATCAGTTGACAACGTACCGGCCGGCGAAGTAAATACCTATCAGTATGCTTGGTACCGTAGCGGTACCCCTATCGGAAACGGCCCATCAATAGAAACCAGCGGAAACGGAGAATACTATGTCTATATTGATTATGGAGATTGTACGGGATCCGCTAACACTGAATCGAACCATATTATTATAAATACTGGTACAAGTACTGGTATAGCCATCAATAACCCTCCCTCAACATCATTATGTGCTGGTCAAGCAGCGCCAGCATTAGAGGCCAATGTTCAAAATGCATCTTATAGATATACTTGGTTTAAAGATGGTGCCATTGTTCAAGCCGAACAAGTAGGTGCCTTTACCTATACCATAAATACCAATGACCCTTCTTTTACCGGTGACTATACTGTTCAAGTAAAAGGTTCCGGTATTTGTACCGAAACCTCTGCTCCAGTTTCTATAACCAATGCTGGGGCATTTACAGTAAACAGGGTAAATGAAGGAAATATGGTGGTTATGCCAAGCCAGACGCAGTCTTTAAGTGTTAGCACAGACGCCAATAGCCCTACCTACCAATGGTACCGTAATAACATTATAATAAATGGAGCTACCCAGGCATCTTATAATGCGGCTCTTGAAGGTAGTTACCATGTGGCCGTAACCCAAACGGGCGGTGCATGTTCATCAACTACTATTAATTCGGAAGCCACTACTGTTGTAAGTCCAACAGAATTTAGACTGGAAATTGATTACGCAACCAATTATACTGAGTGCAACGAAACAAGTATGGTGCTAGAAACTTCTGCTATTTACGCTGTACTGGCAGATTCTAGTGAAATAAACGTTACCAATGACGTGGCCTCTTCATTTAGCTACCAATGGCAGAAAGATGGTGCCGATGTAAGTGCTGAAACTGCAAGAGCCATAAGTCTTACCAATAGTGATGAAAATGGAAGTTATACCGTCACGGGCACCTATGCCAGCATGACCTCTACCTCCAATACACTTCCATTGCAACTGGCAAGTAGTGGCTCTTTGATTATCACGAGTACTAGCACCGTATACTGCAGCTCTGATGATTCGATCACCATCAGCTCTGAGACCGACTTAACCGGTGAAACCTTTGACTGGGAGCGTGACGGCGAAGCGATAAACTCTAGCGATCAGGCTTTAGTGACGAACTCCCCAGGTACCTACCGATTAGTTCTTAGAAAAGGTGAGTGCCCAACCATCTCAAACGAGATTACCATCGCTCCTTTAGACCCAGATCTAATTACATTAAGTATAGATGGCGACGTAATCTTTCCTGAAGGAAGTTCTAAAACCGTTACCGCCACGGGAGGTACATCATACATTTGGTACGATGCCGCCAATAACGAGGTGAGCACTTCAGACTCGTATACCTTTACCACTGAAGGTGATTATACGCTCGTAGCAAGTATTGACAATTGCGATGTTGTAAAACAGATAACCGCAGATTACCTAGACCTATTCAATATACCAAACGTTATAACGCCTAACGGAGACGGAGCCAACGACCAATGGATCATACCTAACTCTTACTCTAACAAGTCTGACGTTAACGTAATAATCTATAATGCTAAAGGTGCAGAAGTGCTTAACGTATTCAATTATCAAAACACATGGCCAGAAAGCTCTACCAGCTTTTCGCAACAGAACATGGTTTACTACTATGTAATCAAGAACGCTACTGAAACCTTAAAACAAGGTACCATAACCGTTATTCGCTAAAACCATCATGAAACTAGCCAAATACCTATTGTTAACTATCATTGCCGCCTTAAGCCTTACCAATCTTCAGGCGCAAGAAGACGACCCTATATTGCTGTATAGCCCAGCTTCTCAAAACCTGTTGAAATTCAACAGGTTTTTGATCAACCCTACCTTTTCAACCGTACAGGAAGACAAGTCTTATATCAACCTTTTACATAGAAACCAATCGGTACAGTTTAAGGATAATGATCAGACTTACTTCTTGAGTTATAGTGGTAGAATCGGGGACAGAAGCGGTCTTGGACTAAGCTTATACACGCAATCAATAGGCCCTGTCTCGAACATAGGTGTTCTGGCTAACTATGCATATGGAATTAAACTTAGCGAAAAAAGCAACTTTACCTTTGGTGGTAACCTCGCATATTACAGTACAGGATTGGATAGGAATAATGTTGATGTTATCGATGCCGAAGATTTTAGACTGAACGGTACAGAAGACAGTAACGTACTATCTTTTCAACCCGGTTTCAACCTTTCATACGGAAAAATCGACTTTGGTGTATTTGCTGAAAACTTATTCGATTATAACCTAAAGACCAGTGAATCTTTAACCGATTTTGCCGATAAAACTTATTCGGCCCATTTACAGTATACCCATGCTTTTGAAAATGGTAATGGTATTATGGAAGGTAGTCGCTTAATGCCGATTGCGAGGGTGAGAATGAACGGTCAGAACAGATTTGCTTCAGACGAGGAAGCCCAAGACCTTTCTTATGGTGGGGGTCTTATTTTAGATTTACCAAAAATAGGCTGGTTACAAGGTGGTTATGACAGTTTTTATGGTGCCTCTGCCGGTGCCGGTTTTAATATCAATAAAAGGCTCTCCTTAGGTTATACTATGGAGAAAGGTTTTACTACAGATTTTGACAACCTTGGCATCACCCACGAAATTTCTTTTGCCTACTCATTTACTCCGAACCTGACAGAAGACAGAGTAATGCTAGAAGAAGATTATGAGGATAGCCTTGCTGAAGAGCAGTCCTTCGATAAAAACGATTTGGCATCCAATGAAGAAGTAGCAGAATTGAAAAGAAAACTTGCGGAAAATGATGCCATCATCGAAGAGTTGATGTTCCGTCAAGATTCGCTTGAGGCCAGCCGTCAAAAAGATCTTGAAAGAAGGTTTAATATGGTCATGAGCATGGTTAGAAACGAGACCAATGGTAACCGTCCAGATTTGGAGGAAAGGGCGGAAGCTATGTTCCTCGGTAATCAAGATAGACCGGTCGTAAACAACCATAACACAAGCAACGATGGCATTATACCGAATAGTACAAAGACGCCGGTTCAACATAAAGACGCAGTTGCACAAATCAGCAAAAAACAAGAAGTGGCTCAACCTGTCGTAGAATCGAAGCAACCCGTCGAAACCTCAGATTTGGCAAGCTCTACTGCAAGACCAGCTATCAAAAGCCGCAAATTTAAAAATCTCGATGGTGTGACAGATGGTTACTATGTAGTTGCTAATGTTTATAAAGGCGGCAAGTACATGGATAAGTTTCTGAACGACATGAACGACAAAGGTTTTATGTCTACTAACTACATAGACAACCCAAAGAACGGTTTAAAATATGTATATCTAGAACGTTACGATACTTGGCAAGAGGCGGTTGATGCCCATCAATCAGGAATGAACGGAGAATATGATGGAGACTTGTGGATTATGAATGTCGACAACAAGTACACGAACGAAGCCTATGCCAGCAATGTTCACAAAATAAAAGAAAAGTCGGCCAAATATGCCGATGATGTACTTCAACAAAACGTAGTGGTTAAAGACCAAGTGGCCTCTAAAGAGATGACGTCGAAAGTTTACAAGATAGACGGTGTGGGATCAGGCTATTACATCATCGCCAACGTATTCGCCAACCCAAAAAATGCCAATCGTTTTGTTAAACTACTCAACTCGTATGGCCTAAGCGCAAGCTACTTTATCAACCCCGAAAATAACTGGAGATATGTCTACTTGAAAAGACATGAATCTTGGAACAATGCCCTCATATCTTACTATACCAACCTAAATGATTCGTATAACGATAAAATGTGGATTATGCGAGTCAAACCAAACCTACTGGCATAAATGACACCAAAACTTATTAAAAACCTGCTTGCAGGCGCATTTTTCTTTGTCGCCTGTTCCGTTTTTTCTCAAGAATATACGCCTTTCACCAGGACCTATCCTTCGGGAGACAATTTTAGGTACCAAACCAATATTAAAGGCGACCTCACTTTTATTTCAAATAGTATTTTGAATAGGGATGGGGGCACATCCAGTACAGAGCCCAACGACCCTTACAACAATTTAAGCACCAGTAATAGTTGGAATACCGAAACAGGGGGTAACCTCAACTATAACGACTATAAGAACATGCAATACATTGATGTAGATGGTGACGCATCTACATTCAATTCAAGTACCGCCACGTTTGCGTTTCCGAATGCCGATTGTAACCTTATAAGATATGCAGGATTATATTGGTCGGCGACATACCCAAGCGATACTGCCGATGGCTTTTACGACGGTAACACCTACCGTTCCAACAGCATCCCAGTAGGACAAGGAAGGCAAAACGATTTTAATCAGGTTAGGTTTCGGGTTCCCGGAGGCACTTATGTCAACATCACGGCAGATGAAATTTTATATGATGGTTTTACCAGTGGCGATAACTCTGTACGCGAAAATAGTCCGTATGCCTGTTATGCCGATGTTACCAGTTTAATAACCCCATTAGCGGACCCGACCGGAGATTATACCGTAGCGAATATTCGTGCAACCGTGGGTAGTTTGACCCCTGGTGGTGGTACCACTGGCGGGTGGACATTGGTAATTGTTTACGAAAACCCAAATCTTACCGGTAAGCTCATTACGACCTTTGATGGTTTCGCAAGAGTGCGCGATACCGATAGAGTAGATATCAATTACTCCGGCTTTAACACCATACCAGCGGGCCCCGTAAGGGCCAATGTAGGTGCTGCAACTTTAGAGGGCGATTTTAGAATAACCGGAGACAGATTACGAATTAGGGCCGCCAGTAGTGGGGGCTTTACGACTTTGAGTAATGGCGCCAACCCCTCAAACAACTTTTTTAATAGTAACATTACCTTAAACGGAACGGTTACTACCAACAGAAACCCGAACAGCACCAACACCCTTGGTTACGATACGGATATTTTTCTAATCAATAACCCGACTAACTCGGTCATACCCAATAACGAAACATCGGCAACTTTCCGTTTTGAAACCAATGGTGATCAATATTATCCTTTCTTTAACTCATTCAATGTAGAGATTATAGAACCTGAAATTGTTCTGGAGAAAAGGGTAGAGGATATCGCCGGAAATGATATAACAGGACAAGGGGTAAATTTAGGCCAAATACTGGATTATGTGCTGTCTTTCGAGAACCTCGGTAACGACGACGCAACAAATTATACCATTCGTGATATTCTTCCGATAAATGTAACACTCGATGAGGGTAACATCAACATGCCGGCGGGAACGACCTATACTTTTAACCCTTCTACCAGAGAAGTGGTTTTTACCATTCCAGACAACTTGGTTCGTATTGGTCAGCCTACCTCATCTATAAGAATGCGTGTTCAAGTGGCAGAAAATTGCTTTGATTTTATAGATGCCTGTACCGACTTAATACAAAACTTAGCGTATTCTACCTATGAAGGGGTTATTAACGACAACCAGATTACAGATGACCCGAGTGTTTCCGATTTTGATACCTGTGGTTTTCCAACACCAGGTGCAACCAACTTTTTACTTGACGACCTTTCTGATTGTAATTTTACAAGAACTATTCAGCTGTGCGGTGATTCTGTAACCCTAGATGCCGGGGACAACTTCGATGATTATATTTGGGTTCGTGACGAAAATGGCAACGGTCAAATCGATGCCTCAGACCCTGTACTCAACGATGGCAACCCTGATGGCGATCTCAGTACTCTAAATGTCAATGATATTGGAACTTATATCGTCGATAAAATTGTTGCCGATCCTTGTAAAGGCTTTAAAGAAATAATTATTGTTGAACGTTTCGGTACCACGCAAACCAACCCGATCGTAGATTACTTCAATGCTTTAAACTCCGATGCAGACCCAACCAATGATATTCAAGGGGAAATAGTGCAGTGTAGTGTTGACGGAGACTTACTGCCCAACATATTTCTTTGCGGTTCGAATGACTCGCAACTTTTACAAGTTAATATAACCGACGCCCAAAGTCTTACTTGGGAAAGATTAGATGAAGGTAGTTGTACGGCAGCCCCGGATGATTGTGCAAACAAAAATCTAACATGTACATGGAATGCGGTAGAATCCGGAAATAACTTTAACGTCAATTCCGCAGGTAAATATAGGCTTGTAGTGAACTATCAGAACGGCTGTTTCAGCAGGTTCTATTTTGACGTGTACCAGAATAATCTTGACATTCTTTACAATGCTCGTGATATCATCTGTACTACGGATGGTAATATTACAATTACCAATCTTGGAAGCAACTATGGGTACCAATTGGTAGATGTTTCCAACAGCACTATCGTTGTGCCATTTAGCGCCAATAACGGCCCTTCTTTTGACATTAATACAAACGGAGCCTACAGAGTAGATATCGTTCAGCTTGACGGCTCTGGCAACCCCATACCCAACGCCTGTATTTTTAGCACTCCGGATATTGGAATTCTGGATAGGGATTTTCAAGTAAACGTTGAAACCACCCCTGCCAATTGCAATGATCAAGGAACCATAAAAATAGACATCTTAAACGTTGAGCCCAATTATACTTATGTTCTAAGAAGGTCCGATGGTACTTTGATAGATGACGAAACCGCAGCGACCAGCAACACCCATACCTTTCAAGTAAATCAAGGCGATTACATTATCGAAGCTTCTAGTGAAGATGGTTGTACCTATACTGAAAATGTTACCGTTACCCGCACACCAGACCCTACGATTAGTGCTTTGACGATTAATGACATAGGTTGTACTGCCGGGGTTATTCAATTAACAGGTTCCGGTGGTTTTCCAAATCCCGACTATTCCTATGCAATTTGGTCAAGAAACGGCACCAATCTATATCCAGATGTGGCTTCAATTCCTGGGGATGCTTACGATACGAACCCAACTTTCACCTTCGGATGGAGAGATACCGACGCAGATGATGTTGACGAATATTTTGCAGGTGAAGACGGCACCTATTCTTTCGTTATTGTTGATGCCAATAACTGTTTCGCTTTTTCCAATGAAGTGACCATCAACGATAACGGAACAATGACAATTGACTCCATTACAGAGACAGAGCCCTCTTGTAGTGGAGATGCGGATGGAGAAATCACTATTAATATTACTGGAGGGGTAGCGCCTTTTCAATATAGCATTGACAATGGAGCCACCTATCAAGGCACCCCAACATTTGTCAATTTAAATGCGGGCAGCTATGCCATTCGTGTTTTAGATAGTTCTGGCTGCGAACAAACTCAAACTTTTGTTCTAAACGAACCTTTTCCATTGAGCGCATCAACCGGGGTTTCTAGAGATGCCACTTGTGACCCTAATGGGGCAGAGGTGAGGGTTACCAATGTAACCGGCGGTTCGGGAACCTACCAATATAGTTTTGATGGCGGTTCCACTTATGGAGCATCAAGTACTGCCGTGCTTCCTCCGGGAGATTATACAGTAATTGTAAGCGATGGTGCTTGTGAGTACCCAATGAACGTAACTGTAGAAGATATTCCCGAAGAACCTGAAGTGACGCTCACTCCAGAGGTAAGCTATAATTGTGATGGAACGGGCACAATTACGGCAACCCCAAACATCGCTACTTATAATTATACATACGCGCTTGATGGTGTGTTGAATTCTCCTGACCCTACCAGTAATGTTTTTGACAATGTTACTCCAGGAACATACACTGTAACAACCTATTATACCTCACAAACCCCTCCAACCCCAAGTGTTTTGTTGAGTGAGGATTTTGGTAGCGGAGAAACCATCCCTAGCCCCAATACCAACGGTTATGGCTATGAAGATCAAACTAATAACCCTCCGGGAGATGCCAACCAAAATGTAAACGATTTTGAATATACGGTAACAAGTAGCATTGTGGCACCGTTCGGTACATGGATCAATCCTATTGACCACACTTCTGGAACCAGGGCTGGTCAAGGCCGTTATTTAGTAATGAACGTAGGAACACCGACCCCTGCACAAATCATTTATTCTAAGCAAATCAATGACGTAATACCTAACCAAGATCTTAGTGTTACGCTTTACGTAATGAACCTTTTGCGTCAAGGCACCGGTGGCCTCGACCCAGACCTTACAATAGAAATCAGGGAAGCTGGCACTTCTAACGTAGTACAATCTATAAGAACAGGAAGTATAGCCAAGAATACAGGAGCAAGCGATTGGGTAGAATTCACTGCTACGCTGAACCCTGGTGCAAATACCACCTTAGATTTTGTAATCAGATCTGAAATTCCTGGAAATGGCGGTAATGATTTTGCTCTTGATGATATAGTTATACATCAAGTTCCCGAAGTGTGTGAGCAATCAGTAGAAACACCCGTTACCGTAGTTGCCGGAAACGTATTTACCGCATCCATTACGAACGCTACAAATGTTACCTGTAATGGAGATACAGATGCTACTATTACCATAGAAGCTGAAAACTTTGACTCGGTTGCAGGGTTTGAATACTCTATCAATGGTAGTGCCTTTGTAAACTCTACGCTATCCCCGGTAACTACCTCTGCCCCGTTAGGTGCAGGCACCCATACTATTGTGGTCAGAAAAGCGGATGAAATTACCTGTTCAAGAACACTTACACATACCATTACAGAGCCTACTGCCGTTGTCGCAAGTGCTTCTGTAACCACGGAGCTTACCTGTACCAATGGCGGAGCTACCATAACTGCTAGCGCCTCTGGCGGAACACCTGGTTATGAATATCAATTAGAGGATAATTTGGGAAGCATTATTCCGGGGTTTGACTTTGCCGCCAACGGAAGCAACACTGTATTTACAGGCCTTGCTGCGGGTGATTATCTAGTTAGGGCAAGAGATGCCCGTTTGTGCGAAGATATTATCGATAGCTCGATTACGGTAAGTCCGATCAATCCTATTTCCTATACTGTTACACCAACAGCTTGTTATCCTGGTGGTAATACAGCTACCATTCAAATTGATGTCACCGATGGTAACGGAGACTATACGTTTAGCCTGAACGGAAACCCTTGGGTGGCACCCACTCCAAGCAATTCGACCACCCATACTTTTAACGGACTTTCAAACGGCACATATACCGTAAATGTACGTGATGGACTAGGGTGTACCGGTACGCTTCAAACAATTACTATTGATCCACAATTAACAGTGTCGGCCTCAGCGCCAAACATTACTGCTTGCGCTACTTCTACCGATATAGCCATTACCGCTAGTGGTGGTGATAACAATTACGTATATGCCGTGGTTCTTAACGGTACGACAGTTACGGATGGTGATTTTAACACCGTCAATCCTGTAACCGTAACCTCGGCAGGAGATTATGACATCTATGTAAGGGATAACAATGGTGCAACAGGCTATTGCTCCGCGGTACAAACGATTACTGTAGTACAAGATGCGCCAATTGCTTTTACACCAACACCGACCGATGTAAGTTGTTTCGGTGGTTCTGATGGATCTATCTCCATAGTGGTCAACTCAGGTGGCAACGCTCCGTTTATGTATAGCATTGACAACGGCGTAACCTATGTTACCGGAAATTCATTCCCTAATTTAGTCGCAGGCACTTATCCAGTGCGCGTTAGAGACTCCAACAATTGTGAATCGGTCGTTCAAAATATTACTGTGAACGAGCCGGCTCAAATCGTTGCGGAGGCTAGTTTAACACAAAACTACACTTGTACAACAGATGGTGAAATTACCGTCGGAAGTATAACCCCGACATCTGGCGGTTCTGGAGATTATCAGTATAGTATCAATGGTGGGGCATGGACCGCCTCTACCACTGGAGGACACACCTTTACCTCTTTAACGGAAGGAACTTATAGCATTCGCGTTAGAGATGCCAATGCCACTACCTGTGGTATTACCTTGGCTGATATAGTTGTTGCTCCACTACCAACCGAACCAACACTTACCACTTCCGTGGCTTATAATTGTGATGGCACGGGTGCTGTTACAGTGCTTCCTAACGACCCTTCATACACCTATAGTTTAAATGGTGGAGCGGCTCAACCCTCAAATATATTTACAAATGTTGCGGTTGGTCTTCACACTATAACTGTTAATTACGGAAGTAACTGTACAGTAGATACTGCTGCCAACATCGAAAACGGAAATGCCTTTGAAGCCTCTATAATTGCTTTTGAAAATTTAGATTGTAATGGAGATGGTTCGGGCACCATTACCATCAATGCAGATAATTATGGCGGCGGCGGATATGAATACAGTTTGAACGGCAACCCATTTGTAGGGCCGTTCAGTGCATCTGAGCAAATAACGGGTCTTTCTGCACAAGCGTATACGATTGAAGTACGAGATGTTGACAACCCGATTGCAGGGTGTACCGTTACCCTCAACCAAACATTGACTGAACCTACTCCTGTAGTCACCACGGCCATTATTACCGAACAATTCACCTGTGATAACACCGGAGCGACCATAACAGCCTCGGTTTCAGGTGGCACCCCAACTTATGAATATCAGTTGGAAGATACCGTTGGTGGCATCATAACAGGTTACCAAAGTAATGATTTCTTCGCCGGTCTTTCAGCTGGGGATTATATAGTTAGAGCCAGGGATTTGAATTTATGTTCAGACGCCATTGATGTTGCGATAACTGTAACCGCTCCTCTGGTTCCAACATTTACTTTAACAGAAACGGCTTGTTATTCTGGTGCCAATAACGCATCGATCCAAGTAGATGTAACCGCTGGTAACGGCAATTATGCCTTCAGTTTAGATGGAGGTCCGTTCATTACACCTTCGCCAGCTTCATCTACCACCTATACCTTTACCAATTTATCTGACGGAACTTACACTATAGACGTACGTGACGGTTATGGGTGTTCAGCCGTACAACAAACAATAACAATTGAGCCCCAATTGGTAGTCTCTATTGATATTGATGAAATAAGTTCTTGTGCCGATGGTACTATAACAGTTAATGCGACCGGTGGTGACGGTAACTTTGTGTATGCCTTTGTTCCTGCCAATACAAGCCCATCAGGTTTTTACGGGGCGTCGAATACCTTTACGGTTACCAATGCCATGGCGACTGCCAACCCGGCCGGATATGATGTTTATGTGCAGGATAACAATGGGTCTGTACCGGCTTGTTCTTTCTTGCAGGAGGATATAATTTTTACCCCTTCAACTCCTTTAACGGTAGCCGGAACTGCTACGGATCCGGAATGTTATAACGGATTTGGTTCAATCGATGCGATAGTAGGCGGAGGAAATGGTCCGTTTACCTATCAATTAGTTGATTTAAGTCCTGCAGATGGTATTGACTACGGTACTACAAACACCAATATATCTAGCAACACCCTGACTTTTAATGGTATTGGGGTGGGTGATTATGAAATTACCATTACCGATGAAGATGGTTGTACCGTAACCTCATCAACCGTTACAATCAATAACGCTGTAGAAATTGATGCGGATATTGATCCAATTTTACCGGCCGCGTGTAATGATCCCGACCCCAACGAGTACGGATTTGAATTCAACAACGTAGTTACGCCTGCGGGAGGAACAATTGAATATAGTCATGATGGTGGTGCATCTTGGCAATTATCAAATGAGCTTAGAGGTCATCTCTCAGGTACAGAAGTATTTCCTTCCATAAGGGTTACCCTACCTAGCGGCACCATCTGCCAAAGAGATTTTGACAGGTATATCATCCCATATCCTCTTGATAACTTAGATATAAGCATTAGCGCCATCGTAGTCAATTGTAACGACCTTCAGGTACGGGTACAAGGTACTGCTGGTGTGGCACCATACGAATATGCTTATTCCGAAGACCCTGCGAATTTCAATCCTACTATTGCAACATGGCAACCAGGCGGTTCTGTAGATTCTGGCGGAAATGCAGTTCCGGCAGGTAACGGTTCTTATACATGGACAGGCCTTACACCCGGAAGAACTTATGTGTTCTATGTAAGGGATGCAACTGGTTGTGTGCGTCAAAGCCTTATCAATGTTAATGACCTTATCACCCGACCTATAGAAATTACCGAAGTTGTGACTCCAACTTGTTTTGGAGGTGCTACAGGTGAAATAGAATATACACTGAATCCGGGAACTCCAAGTACCCATATGAGATGGGAATTCTTTGAAGTAGGCAATCCTGTTGCGATTCAATCAAGTGGAGGAAACATTCCATTTAACAATACCATCAATGTTAGCGGATTAAGCGAAGGCGAGTATTACATAGAAGTGGTTCAGTCGGATGGTACCACAGATTCGTGTACAGGAGGTAGTGAAAACAGTTATCTTCAAGAATTAAATGCCATAAACGGCACACCTAATGCTACACGGGATATATCTTGTAACCTACCAGGTCTTATAACCGTAGACAATATTACCGGTGGTGGTGGAGCCCCTTACACATTTGATGTAACTGGCCCTGCTGGTTTTACACCACTTACAGGCGTTACCACCAACCCAATAGAAATTCCTGTAAACTCCCCAGCTGGCAATTATACAGTTACCATGTACGATCAGTATGGTTGTTCTGTAACCATGGCTCCAATTAATCTTGATTTATCGCCAAATCCGACCATCGATTCAGTTACTCAAGATAATTGTGCGGCGCCAATTGATTTAATAGTCGTTGGTTCTTCAGCTGCAGGAAATTTAAGATATGCTATTGTCGCAGCCGGAAGCCCAGCACCGACTACCTTTTTAGATAATGGCGGGGTCTTCAACGATATTACTGCCGGGGATTATGATGTATATTTAATGGATGGTAATGGCTGCGTAGCCTCACAATCATCTTACACCGTACATCCGGTTCTTTCGATAAGTGCGAGATTGACTAAACTACTAGATTGCACCGCCTCTCCAGATGCCGTAATTAACATAGAAGCTTTAGCTGGTTCGGGAAGTTATGAATATTCTATTACCAATACGGCAGGAGCACCTGCCGTAGCTCAAACTGCTTTTCCAAGCAATCCTTTTGACTACAATGCCCCGTTGGCTGGTGATTATACAATCACGATTTATGATACCAATACGCCGAATAACGCAGCTTGTAATAGAGAGTTTACCATTACTGTTCCTGATAGAATAGAACCTTCAGTCGAGAACATCACTACCACTGATGTCACTTGTAACGGAGATTCAGATGGTACTATAACCATAAGGGCCACTAATAGTCCGATTGGGCCGTTTTCTTTTGAAATCACTTCTTTTGATGGTGCGGCAACAAGTATTTTGCCAACGAGCACCACAGCAAATACGGCGACCTTTACTGGTCTGGCTTCAACAACTACTGCTGCTGGATACATAGTCACAATAACTGGAAACCCAGCTTCTAACAATTGTAGTACAGATAGTGCATCGATACTCATTTCAGAGCCAGCGCCTATTGCGGTTACCATGGCGCCAACAGTTGAATTTGCTTGTGTTGTAGGTAACAACGAAAACCACGCAAGCATTACGGTACAAAGTACCTCGGGTGGTTCTAATAATTTCGTGAGATACGAATTCATTAATGACCTCAATCCAGGAACCCCTGTACAAGATGGACCGGATGCCACGTATATAGAAACTGATTTCGCGGGTGGAAACTATACCATTAACGTTTATGACGATAATGGTTGTGTAGGCTCAACAACTGCAAGTATTGCTCCGTTTGACGAATTACAATCGGCTACAATCACCGTAGATCAGGCGATTACATGCGTTTCAGGCGAGGAAATTACCATAAACGCTTTTGGTTCACAAACAGATTCGAGCACTCCGGCAGGTCTTGCCAATTATGAGTTTAGACAATTGCCAAGTGGTACTTTTCAAGCATCAAACGTCTTTGTCAATTTACCCACTGGTACGCATACATTTGAGGTAAGAAATATTAATACGAATTGTGTCATTTCTGTTTCCCATACTGTTGGTAATCCGAATAATTTTGAAATTTCGGTTATCACGACCGATGTGGTTTGCCATGGAACAGATGGTACGGTTAGTTTCTCAATTTCAGATACAGTTAATCCTTATTCTAATGGATTCACATGGCAAATTTATAATTCTCAAGGTACAGCAACTACGGCTGATGATACCATTATTGCTGGCGCCAATGGCGTTTCGGCCAATGTTGGCCCTACAACGCCATTTGCTATTGCCGCAGGTGAATACAGGGTAGAAATCACCCAAGATTCGAATCCGTTCTGTGTGTCTTCAGAACTTTTCAATATTGCGGGTCCAACAGACCCAATTTCGGCCAACACAGATGTAACAGAAGTTACTTGTCTGGGTAATGACGGAATTATAGAAATTATAGACGCTCAAGGCGGATGGGGAGGCTACACCTATTTTGTCGCTCCAGCAACTGATCCAGCTCCTACCTATCCAGGTAGTTATTTGGCCAACCCTAGATTTACAGGTCTAGCTGGTGCGCCGGGTGCTGGAATTGATTATCAAGTTTGGGTTGCCGATCAAAATGGTTGTGAATTCCGTTTATCGAATGTCAACTTGGTAGACCCGACGCCTATTACGGCAGATTTAAGAATAAATCAGCCTAACTGTACGAACTTAGAAGGTGAAATAGAGGTTATCAACGTAACTGGCGGTCAAGGAAGTAATTACAGTTATCAACTGCAGGTGTTCAACACAGGAACATCTACCTATGATAATCTTCGTACAGTACAGACAAGCCCGATTTTCAGTGGTTTAGGTGCTGATCAATATCAAGTTATCGTAAGTGATCAATGGAATTGTTCTGCCGCAACATCGGCAAGTATAGAACTATACGAACCTATAGTACCATTAGCAACAGTTGTTAAGACTATTGATTGTTCTACCACAGACCCAGGGGGTCAAATTACTATTACCCAAACAGGTGGTTCGGGTGCATTTAATTATTCAGTGGTGTATCCTGATGGAATAACCACAGATGCCAATACAACTGGTGTATTTACCGGATTGACCCAAGATAGTACCATTGGAGAATATGTATTCACTATTACAGACCAAGCGTTTGATCATGCTTGTAGTACCACTATTAGACAAAGTCTGGATCCGGAAATTATTCCAGTAATCAATGTTGATAATTTTACCAACGTTACTTGTAATGCTGCCAATGATGGTACCATTACTGTAAGCACAACTGATAGTGGTGTTGGCCCTTACACTTTTAGAATCATTGCAGGAAACGGTAGTACTCCAGGTTCACCAATCCTTCCGACTACAACAAGTAATACTGCAGCAACATTCACCGGTCTTACAGGAAGTACTGCGGGTATAACCTATACTGTTGAGGTGAGGGGAACAAACAATTGTTCAATTACGACAGATGTAACCATTACGGAGGAAGATCCGATTACCGTAAATGCCCTTTCGATTGTACAGTATGGCTGTACTAATGGAAATAACACCAATAATGCAGCTGTATCATTTAATGGAGCAACGGGCGGAACAGGCACCTATGTTCGGTATGTATTCATTAGAGATGGAATCGTTGTACAAGATGGTGCCAATACTACGTATAACGAAACCGATGGTCTTGGTGGCAGCTATGAACTAAGGGTTTATGATGATGCAGGATGCTCGGCTCTTTCTGCCTCCGATGTAGTAACTCCTTTCGTAGAGATAACAGATCCTGTTGTGGTTACCACGCAGGAAGCGGCCTGTTCACCATTAAATAATGCCCAAATTGAGGTAGGGGTTACTATTAATCCAACAACTGCTTCACCTAATTTAGAGTTCACTGTAAGTGGAATAAATGTGATCTATAATCAGACTGTTAACTCTAGTAATGCAACAGAAACCTTCAGTGGTCTTGAAACTGGCAACTATCGAGTTACCATTACCAATTTAGATACAGGTTGCGTCTTGGAAACTGTTCATACTATTGAAAATCCAGATGTAATAGAGGTAATTGCTACTAAGTTTACCGATGAAGAGTGTCTGAACAATGGTGTTGACGATGGTAGCTTTAGTATTGCTATCAATAATTACTCAGGTAATTATAGTTATCAAGTTTATGATATAAATGATAATCCTGTAGCTGGTCAAAGCGGAACTGGTAATACCTCAACCGCGTTGCCTCCTTTTACCAATCTGCCTGGTGGCATTTACTACGTAAGGGTAACAGCTACAGACGCACCTCAGTGTGATGATGATTCCAATACCGTTACCATTCTTTCACCTAGCGCTCCAATAACGGCTACTATTCGGGAGGAGTCAAATGTTACTTGTTCCAATGATCAAGGTAGCATTTTGGTAGACCCAACGGGTGGTGAAGGCCCTTATACCATTGTATTGGATAATACGACTACTTCACAAGTATACACAGAAACCAATGTAGAAGCATTTATTTTCACTGGTCTGTCAGCAGGTAGTTTCCATGTAACGGTTACCGATGCCTTTGGTTGTGTACTATCTGATACCATCGATTTGATTCGACCTGATGATATCGTTTCCAATATATCGGCAACAGCATTGTCATGCTTTAATGAGAATACGGCAAGCGTATCGGCAACTGTAAATGCACGAAATATTACTCCTGTATATCAATATAGGTTGAATATTTATGATGATGCCCTAGGCTCTAACCTATTACAAACATCAGCACCTCAAGCGAGTGCCACATTTAATGGGTTGGCCGCAGGATTCTACAGTATTACGGTGACTGACGATGTAAGCTGTTCTGACGAAACGGCCATTGTAGAAATTGTGAACCCGACAGAAGTAGAGGCTCAATTGATAAGAACTAGCCCCTTGACCTGTACTACGGGCGTTGAATTTGAACTAAGTGCTACCGGAGGAAGCGGTACTTATGAATATAGTGATGATAATGTTAATTGGACATTGATGCCTGGCAACAGTGTAAATCTTCCTCTAAGCGGTATGCTGTCTGCAGGCGTCTATAGATATTATGTTAGAGATGCTGTAAATATGTGTACGGCGGTACTTTCAAACTCGATTGAAGAAGATGCCATAGATCCATTGAACCTAATGGTAGATACATCTGCAGCGGTTATTAATTGTAATGGTGACAATACGGCCACTATTTACGCCGATGCCGAGGGCGGATTAGGAAATTATCAGTATGAATTATTTACAGATGTTTCCTTAAACCCTGCCTCCAGAATTGCTGGTCCTCAATCTTTAGGAATATTCAGAAACCTCTATGCAGGTACCTATTACGTAAATGTTGTCAGTGAAGATTGTACCACACCGGCACAAAGGGTAGATATTGTTGAACCAACAGCTCTTGACTATACCGATGAGGTCATTAATGTAAGCTGTAATGGCGAAGAAGATGGAAGTATTACCGTAACCCTTTCTGGTGGCTCAGGCAACTACCAATATGCAATTACACCTAATCTCGACCAATTTGATGATGAAAACACCTTTGATGATCTGTCTCCGGGCGACTATACAATAATAGCTCAAGATGCTAATGGATGCTTCATCGAACTTCAATATACCATTACCGAACCCACCATTATTGAGGTTAGTGCAGAGGTTCTGCCTGAAGTATGCGAAGGTGAAGAGAACGGATCAATTGAATTGACCATAACGGGTGGTACAGCACCTTATAGTACAAGAATGGCCGTTGAAAGTACTTTTGTTCAAGATAGAACTACCTTCTCTGGTTTGGCAGCAGGTGATTACATTATCTTCATAGAAGATGCCAACGGTTGCGAATCTAATATTGCCGTTACGGTAGAACCTGGTGTTAACCTTGGTGCTACGGTAGAACCGATATATGGTTGTAACGGTCAACTGCCCAATAACTATGTTAATATTACCCTAGATGATGAAAGTATTTCCGAAGAGGTGTTATACGGCTTAGATACTACTGATCCAGCTCAAATGCAGTTGAACCCTTATTTCAGGGATATGACTCCAGGAAACCATTTCATTGCAATATCACATGAAAACGGTTGTATTACCACCCATAATTTTGTCATCGATGAATTTGAACCGTTAACCATAAGCTTGGTACAAAATAACATCAATGAAATTACAGCGGTCGTTACCGGTGGTAGAGAAGATTACACCATCTATTTCGGAGATGTAGATAATGGTAGCGATAACACCTATTACATCAATCGAACCGACACCTATGAAGTTCGTGTGGTTGATGCCAATGGTTGTGAGGTCTCAGCCAGTATATTTATGGAATTTATTGACATTGAAATTCCTAATTTCTTCACCCCAAATGGAGATTCGGAAAATCAATTTTGGAAACCTAGAAATGATGAAGGTTTCCCACAGATACTAACCATAATATTTGATCGTTATGGTAGAGAGGTGTACCGAATGGGTGCCGGTAATCGTGGCTGGGACGGATTGTACCGCCAGAAGGAATTACCAACCGGAGATTACTGGTACGTTATTAAACTCAAAGGTGAAAACGATGACCGAGAGTTTGTTGGACACTTTACCCTATATCGATAAAAATCTTAACCTAACTAGACCATGCGCAAAATAATATGGACCATGTTGCTCTTCACGAGCGTCATAGCCGTTAAAGCCCAAGAGCTTAACTCACCACAGCTCTCCCAATATTTGGCAGATAACCCTTTTGTTCTCTCGCCTGTATATGCTGGTATCGGTGATCATGTTAAAATCAGGCTCAACGGCCTTACCCAGTGGGTCGGTATCAAAGATGCGCCCCAAACGCAATCGTTGGCGGCAGATATGCGCCTTGGCGAGAAATCAGGTATCGGAGTCTTTCTTTACAACGATAAAAATGGTTACACTAAACAACAAGGTGCAAGGGTATCTTTTGCCCATCACTTGACAATTGACCGCTATGATGACGAATTTTTATCATTTGGTCTATCGTACAACTTCAATCAATTCAGAATAGATGTCGATAAATTCATTGATGCCGATTTTGATCCCGGAGTTATCAATAACCGACAAACAAGCAACCATAACTTTGATGTAGGCGCCATGTATCGCTACGGTAAGTTTTACCTTAGCGCCAACGCTTCTAACTTATTAGGTAAGGATCCGAACAATTTTACTTTTGATGTTGATGAGCCTAATGAATTAAGAAACTACTACGTTTATACCGGTTATCGATATAGAAAGAATAAAAACACCAATCTAGAAATTGAACCTTCCGTTTTGTTCAAAGTGTTCGAAAGTGATGGTCGTTCAGAAACAGATTTAAACCTGAAATTCAGATGGTACGATTTTGAAGATTATTATTACGCAGGTGTCAACTATCGTTTTTTGAACGATCAAATCGGAAATCCTTTGTATATCGCTCCTTTCGCAGGGCTTAAGAAAAACAATTTTTACTTTGGCTATTCGTACCAAATAATTCTAAATGAAATTATTACCTATAGTACGGGTACCCATGTGGTGACCATCGGTGTAGATCTCTTCCAAGGTTTAAGTAACTGCCGTTGTACTTATTAAGTTCTAAAAACGTTGAAACAAAAATCCTACTACTAGCCTTTGATTAGTTTGATGTAATTTTGCATAAAATTTGAAGGTCTTGGGAAAGGTTAAAGTTGAAAACATTCGCGTGTACGCGCACCATGGGTGTTTAAAAGAAGAAACTGCAATTGGCAGTGAGTATCGGGTAGATATTTCTGTGGATGCCGATATTGCCAAAGCAGCCATTTCAGATCGCTTATCTGACACGGTCGATTATGTACATATCAACCATATTGTTAAAGAGGAAATGAAGATACCTTCAAAACTTCTTGAACACGTAGGCCATCGCATCATTACACGAATTTTTAATGAAATTGCCATTGTTGATAAAGCACAAGTATGGGTTTCAAAAATAAATCCACCTATCGGTGGTGATGTAGAAAAAGTTACGGTAGTGTTGAAGGAAAAAAGAAAGGATTAGTTTTCCATTATAAAAGAAACGAATTACCTTTGCGCTTGCAAATGGCATCGTGGCCGAGTGGCTAGGCACAGCTCTGCAAAAGCTTGTACAGCGGTTCGAATCCGCTCGATGCCTCTAAAAAACCCTTAAAGCTTTTATGTTTTGAGGGTTTTATTTTTTACGAGCTTCCCTCTTTAATTGAAATGGCCCAGTTCAATTCGCTCAATACCCTCTTCGATATTAAATTGATCCTTAGGTAAAAATCCTTTTACGATGAGAACAATACCGCATATCATCAACACAACTCCGAGACCTCTTTTTACCCAATGTATTCGCTCGATGGTAAGCTTTCTTTTCAGTTGTTTGGCCAGTAATATTTTAAAGAGATCCATTAAGAAGTAAGCACCGAGCATACTGGCAAAAAATACGAACAAACGATTGGGCTCATTATCAAGACTAGGACCAACGACTATTAAAACGCCCAACCAGAAAATAAGTACCCCGATATTTATGAAATTCAATAAGAACCCCTTTACGAACAAACCAAGATAGCTTCGTTTGCTTGCCTTTATTTTCTCTTTAATCTTCTCCTTAGGTCTTTTAAAAAAAGTAGTAATCCCATAAACCAGAAGAATAGCACCACCGAAAACGTAAAGGCCTGGTTGATTACTTAAGTTTTCCAGTAATTGAAAACTACTGAAATAGGCTATGCCCAAAAAAACGATATCTGCAAGTATAACCCCAAAATCGAAGCAGAGTGCTGCCCTAAAGCCCCTTATAGCACTTGTCTCCAATAGAACAAAGAAAACAGGGCCAATCATAAAGCTTAGCAAAAAGCCCAATGGTACGGCTGCCTGTACGTCTTCGATCATTAGTTCTTTATTTAATTATATGCTACATCGTTCTTCAGGTACTATCAAAGACCTGATGATAGAATGCAAATTAATAAACTGGTTTTGGTTGATAAAAAGGAAACTAGAAATTACATACGGGTTACCGTACCTCCAAATACTGTTTTTTCATCCATTTTCGCGGGGTCTCCATAAACCAAGACCTCACCGCCGGCCTTCACTGTTGCCTTCACATAATCAGATGCATAAATCTCTGCTCTTGATCCAGCGTTCACATTGACGGTCGAAAATTTCGTTTTTAATTCTTTGCCCTCGTAAACCCCACCGGTATTAATGGCCACATCTTGCAAATCTGAAGAACCGGTTGTCGCAATTACACCACCGGTGACGGTTTTAATCAACAGCTGTTCTACCTGTGCATTTATTTTTAATTCGCCACCTTCTTGAGCCTTCAGTTCAAGAACATCTTGTTGTATGGTGTGGTCCGCAGCTATTCTGGCATCTTCATTCACATCAATGATTACCAGTTTTTCGGTATAATAAAGATCTACAAAAGTGCGATAGCCACTGAAAATCTTATTAATCTGCATTCTAATTTTTAGAACGCCATCATTGTTTACAATTGCTACCTTTTGAATATTCTCACCGGTTATGACGGCCTTATTCTCATTTGATTTTATCAATTTTACAGAGATGCCATCAAAAGCCTTGACCTCTGTAAATCTGGTCAGCTCTTGGGTTATCTTACTATCTTGGGCATTGACCCAAGTAATTAACAATAAACCAACGGTAAGTAAAACGAACTGTTTCATGATGTTTTTAAGGTTGATCTGTTATTAAATAAACAAAATCTATTCCAAAAAGAAACCTATTCACCGTGCTTTCCCAGCAATGAGAAATCAAGATGACGTTTAATCAAATCAGTGTCTTTGACCATGACAACAACTTCGTCACCTAATTGATAGGTTTTTTTGGTACGTTCACCAACAATTGCGTATTCTCGTTCATCAAAGATATAATAATCGCCCTTTATATCACTTATTCTCACCATACCTTCGCATTTGTTCTCTATGATCTCGACATAAATACCCCATTCGGTAACTCCGCTGATAACCCCAACAAATTCTTGATCTTGATGGTCTTGCATGAACTTAATCTGCATGTATTTGATGGAATCTCGTTCGGCACTAGAAGCCAGATACTCCATATCGGAAGAATGCTTGCATTTTTGTTCATATACCTCCGCTTTGGCAGAATCACCTCCATCTAAATAATGTTGTAATAAACGATGTACCATCACATCAGGGTACCTACGTATCGGTGATGTAAAATGGGTATAGTAATCAAAGGCCAAACCGTAATGGCCAATATTATCGGTAGTGTAAACAGCCTTGCTCATACTTCTAATGGCAAGGGTATCTACTAAGTTCTGTTCTTTACGCCCCTTTACATCTTCGAGAAGCTGGTTTAGAGAAGCGCTAATCGATTTTTTGCTTTGAAAGTCTATCTTATGGCCAAACCTTGAGATAATACCGTTAAGGGCCATTAATTTATCTTCATCGGGATCATCATGAACCCTGTATACAAATGTTTTTATCGGATTTTGTTTTCCAATATACTCGGCCACTTTTCTATTGGCCAATAACATGAACTCCTCAATAAGCTTATTCGCATCTTTCGACTCTTTAAAATAAACGCCCACAGGTTCGCTTGCTTCGTTCAGATTAAATCGAACCTCAACCTTATCAAAAGATATAGCACCTTTTTGCATACGCCTATCTCTCATTATTTTGGCCAAACGGTCCATCTCTAAAGTTGCCTTTACGATGTCCTCTGAAACGGAATAAGCCTTATCATCCCTTATAGATATCTCTTTTGGAATATCTCCTTTTCCAGTTTCGATAATATGTTGGGCCTCCTCATAAGCAAAACGTTCGTTTGAATTAATAACAGTTCTACCGAACCACTGATTTTTGATTCCCGCATTCGCGTCTATCTCAAAAATTGCTGAGAAAGTATATTTTTCTTCATTAGGTCGTAAAGAGCAAGCATTGTTTGATAATACTTCAGGCAGCATGGGTACCACTCTATCTACCAAATATACCGAGGTAGCTCTTTCATAGGCTTCATCATCTAGAACCGTATCTTGTAACAAGTAATGAGAAACATCGGCAATATGAATGCCTATTTCGTAATTACCATGCTCTAACACTTCAAATGAAAGGGCATCATCAAAATCTTTGGCATCTTTAGGATCTATCGTGAAAGTCAGCACATCACGCATATCCCTTCTTTTAGCGATTTCCTCTTCTTTTATAGAGGTATCAAGAGTATCGGCAAAGAGCTGTACTTCCGTAGGAAATTCATAAGGAAGGCCATATTCGGCCAAAATTGCGTGTATCTCTGTATTATGTTCACCTGGTTTTCCTAAAACCTCGGTTACCGAAGCGATGGGTGAATCTGCATCATCGGGCCAGTCTTCAAGCTTCACAACAACTTTATCTCCATCTTCTGCGGTATTCTCTTTACCCTTGGGAATAAAAAAGTCGGTATACATTCTAAAGTCGGTAGGTCTGACAAAACTGAAAGTCTTCTGTCTTTCCATAATACCGACAAACTCTGTCTTTTTTCTCTCAACTACCTTGGTTATCTCACCTTCGAGTTTTTTTCCTTTTCTTTTAGGGTAAATATAAATCTCAACGGTATCGCCGTGAAAGGCCCTTTTCAATTTATTGAAAGGTACGAACACATCGTCATCAAAACCTTCTACGATGATGTAAGCATTGCCCCGCCCTGTTAAATCAACAACTCCGGTATGGTACGTTTTGGTAACGGTCGCTACTTTATAACGCCCTCTTTCTTCTTCAATAATACGTTTACTTTGTTTTAATTGCCCCAGTCTTTTGATCAATTGGTTTCTATCTTGGGTATTGTCTAACCCCAACTGAGACGCAATCTGTTTATAGTTAAAAGTTTTTTTCGGATTTTTTTCAAGTACCGTGAAGATTCCTTTTGTAATCTCGTTCTTTCTATGGTTTCTTGCTTTCTTCTTCTTTTTCGACATTAAGTACTTTTCTTATATAAGTGAAAATTACAAATTATAATTCATTGGCCTAGATCAAAGCGCTTATCATCTTTAAGTAAACGTTATCAACACATATATTCATATTAACTTTTTTCTTTTTTAAATTTTAAATAGAAATGGTACTTATGATAGGATGTTAATAGTGATGAAAAGATTTAATCAAAAAACTTGCTTTGAAACGATGATAAAAGTTGTTCACATTTTTTTAACTTTTAATATCGCAGAAAATCAGGCATTTAAAATCTTTATAAAAGGTGGTTTATAACAAGTATGAACATGAATTTTTTGAAAACTCATTGTAAACTTACTGTTAATTTCAAAAGAATTAGTCTTGAAATAACGCTGTAAAATTCGAACAAAATAATTTGCGGAGTAATCGGTAAGTTTTGTAAGGCACTTTTAGCTGGTAAAAACAAAATTTAAGATCTAATTGTTTTTGATAGGTTATTAACAATTAATCCACCTTGTGCATGATACAAATAAACAACCTTCTATAGACCTCTTAAAACAATTGTTGTAAACAGTTACTATTTTGTGGTGTAGCCTTTCTATTTCATACCTTTGTGAAGCTCGGTGTTATCTACTTGGCAAACAGTTTTAAGTATAGCTTCATAATTTACGCAACACATGAAAATTTCTATAGGTAACGATCACGCAGGAACGGAATATAAATTGGCCATTGTAGGATTGTTAAAATCAATGGATATAGAAGTTCAAAATTACGGTACCGATGGTTCTGATAGTGTCGACTATCCTGATTTTGTTCATCCGGTAGCAGAAGATGTTGAATTAGGAAACGCCGATTTTGGAATTATTGTTTGCGGTAGTGGCAACGGTGCTTCAATGACTGCCAATAAACATCAAAAGGTGCGATGTGCCCTTTGTTGGACCAAAGAAATCGTAGAATTAGGAAGGGAACACAATGATGCTAATATTTTAAGTCTTCCTGCTAGGTTTATTTCATTGCCTCAGGCTCTTGAAATGGTCAAAACTTTTCTAAATACCGAATTTGCAGGTGGTAGGCACGAACGCAGAATAGAAAAAATACCTTGTTCATAAAGGCCCTTATCTTTTAAGATAGTTATCAGTTATATTTATACAATCGATTGTTATTAATCGAGTGCCCTTCCGTTGAACTACATTACCAATTCGTATAACTATTATGGGCCATTCACATCATAACCATTCTCATTCACATTCTGAGTTGAGTGGCAGAAATCTAGTGATTTCAATACTACTCAATATTGTTATTACCATTTCACAAGTCATCGGAGGTATTATTTCCGGCAGTTTATCGCTTCTTTCAGATGCCCTTCACAATTTTAGTGATGTTCTCTCTTTGGTTGTAAGTTTTATAGCTAATCGTCTTTCAAAGAAAAAGGCATCTACCAATAAAACTTTTGGTTATAAAAGAGCTGAGATAATAGCTGCTTTTGTAAATGCGGCAACTCTTGTGATAGTTTCCCTTATTTTAATTAAAGAAGCCGCAGAGCGCTTTTTACAACCACAAGAAATAGAATCGAATCTTGTTATCTGGCTGGCACTTTTAGGAATTGTAGCTAACGGATTCAGCGTTTTTCTATTGAAGAAAGATGCCGATAACAATATGAACATGAAGTCGGCTTATTTACATCTATTAACTGATATGATGGCTTCCGTTGCGGTACTGGTAGGGGGCATATTAATGAAATTTTACGAAATCTATTGGGTAGACGCGGTTCTTACCTTTGCCATAGCTATTTATCTTATTTATATGGGATATGATTTACTAAAGGAATCTACCAAGGTTCTCATGTTATTTACCCCAAACACTTTGAAAGTACAAGAGATTGTATCGACAATTTCTAAGATAGCATCCGTGAAGAATGTTCATCACGTACATATATGGCAGTTAAACGAGAACGAGATACACTTTGAAGCCCATATTGACTTCAATGAAGATATTCGGCTTTCAGAATTTGATAAGATTTTAGATCAAATAGAAGAAGAGCTGCAGCATACATACGGAATCAACCACGTGAATATTCAACCAGAATATGGCAAGCGTGACAGTAAACATATAATAGTTCAAGATTAGATGATTTTGATTGAGGTCAAGCCTTTTTTAGACCTAGGCTTAAAAGAACTGCATGAAATATTAAGATTGCGAAGTGAAATTTTTGTGGTCGAACAAGATTGTGTCTACCAAGATATAGATGGTAAAGATGAAAAGGCACTACATGTAATCGGAAGAAAAAATGGTGAAATTGTAGCCTACACACGTTTATTTAGAGCGGGTGATTATTTTGACGAAGCTTCTTTCGGACGGGTAGCTGTAAAAAAGTCGGAAAGAAAATATGGCTACGGAAGACAAATAGTTGGCGCCTCTATTGATGCTATTCGTGACCATTTCAATGAAACGAAAATCAAGGTTTCTGCCCAACTATATCTTGAAAGATTTTATCACTCTTTTGGGTTCAACCAAGTCGGGGAGGGCTATTTAGAAGATGGAATACCCCATATTTCAATGGTGCTCAACAAGTAAAGGCCGCATTTGCAGCCTTTTGTATAGAATTGAATTTTAGAGAATTATCCTTTAGATTTTGATAGGTTCCTTATTACTAAGGTTGATGTCTTGCAACATGCTATCGGTAAACTTATAATGCCCTCTGGTAGTAATAATCCTAAAACGGTTTTGGTTCATTCTACTTAGGGTATCTAAAAACAACCATTTTGTTTTTAGTAATCTCGGTTTTTCCGATTTAAGGCTAATTTCGAAATAGTATTTACGTCCGTTTTTAACTGCGACTATGTCGGGTGTAATCTTGGTCTCAGCACCTTTTGCCTTACGTACATAAGATTTAGGTGTTTCATAACCCTCCATATCAGCTTTGATATTTTCAAAACCGGTAGCCTCTAAATGACTGATAGACTTCTCTAAAAATTCTTGATTTTCTGACTTTTCTACTTTTACCATACCTTATAAAATAACATTTATAGGCAGAATCACAAATTATAGGGTTTGATTAACAGGAGTTTAATAGTCTTTCAAAGTATTGCGGCTAGCTTTTCTAAATTGAAGGAGTAAAAGTGGCAAACAAACTAATTAGTATGTAATCATCTTTTTCTTTGCATGTTACATACGTATACAAGGGGTCTAAAGACGCGATTTTAAGGATGTAAGGCATAGAATACTCTAAACATTTAATAGGATAACGTTGAGACCGACTAATCGGTCGGTCTAAATAGCTCAAACCAAACGTTTGGCTACCCCTTGCTCTATTAAAAAATCGAGTTTTAAAATGAGATTTAAAGGTTTCTCGGCCTTGTTGGAAATTGAGGAATATAGATATCCTTCTTTTCTATGATGAAATTGTTCAATTACCGACTTGCCGTGAGGTAATTGTTTATTCAAAAATTCTTGAAAGCTCAAATTTCTTTCTTCCAATAATTGAAGTAGTTTTTTTCTGTTGACAAATGTTATTTTACAAGACGTGAATTTATCGGGTTCGTCTTGGTAGATAGCAGTCACAAGTGAGTAGAAATGGGTTCTTTTGTTCGTATCAGATAACCAGCCTGATTTTAATTTTCCTCTTTTATAATAACTAAGTTCGAAAGCAAAAGTAGGTAGGTCGTCGTTTACATAGTCTAATTGAGCTTTTTCATCAACTATAAATTCCTCGTTTGTAGTTTTGTTTACAAGTATCAGATCAACACCTTCCCGCTGTTGTTGCAAATCGTTAACGCGACGAAAGTTGTAATTTCTTAAATATTTTGAATAATAGTGGTCAAGCAAAGACTGTAGCTTTTGTTCTTTGTTCAGATCTTCTTCAAAAGTACTTTTAAGAACCACTTATTTACATATTTATTCTATCGTATAGCTCTTCGCCTATTTTTTCTACAATACCAACAACTAGGGCATTGCCCATAAAAAAAGCCCTTTTTGTGTCAGAGATTCCTTCTACCGAAGTATGGTTATCAGGAAACATGTTCAACCGTTCAAGTTCAACAGGCGTCAATCTTCGAAGGCCTTTGCGGGTTGCTACGACATGTTTAAAACGTGAGGGAGACTTACCACCTTCACCAGTAATAATAGTTCTAGAGGCATTATCCAAAGCATCGGGAAATATCATTTTTCCTTCGCTATAGTTATAGGTGAAACCGTTTTTAGAAGTTCGTATTTCTTTTTTGGCGCCCTTCAAATATTCCCATTTCGAATACTCGTTCTCTGGTATAAAAAATTCTTCTGAAACTTCACCGTTCTGAAGAACATCTCCGAGGGTTATTTCTTCACCCGAATAATTAGGTTGCGTTTTTTGGGTAGATACTTTTCCGTCAATAAAAATTCCGGTATTTAAAAAGGGAGATAGCTTTTCACCTTTATTAAAGGTATCGGAAAGGGAAACTAAATCATTCTCGATCGAGAATGAAAACACTTTATTGTTTGAATTTTTAACAGGAAAGACCTTGGCCATGATGCCCTCTTCGGTTATCCAACTTTCTTTATTAGCCTTGGATAACGCTCGATATGCTTTGGTTGATTGATGATAAGCGATAAAAAAAATGCGTCGCCTTCTTTGGGGCATACCATATTCTGCGGCATTGATAACCCGCCATTCCACCGCATAGCCCAAATCGTTCAAACTTTTGAGCATAATGGCAAAATCTCTACCCCTTTGAGAAGAGGGCGACTTTAATAAGCGATCTACGTTCTCAAGAAAAAGGTAAGGTACAGGCTTCTTTTTTTCCTTTAAAATTCGATGTATGCTCCACCAAAGCACTCCTTTTTTTCCGATAAGTCCTTTGGAGTTTTGAAGGGTAGTGGCCACCGAATAATCTTGACACGGAAAGCCCCCCACCAATAGGTCGGCATCCGGTATTTTATCGGTAGGCACTTCGGCAATATCTTGGTTCGAATGGTTTTCGCTACCAAATCGGGTTTCATATACCATTGATGCGTGCTGGGTTTTAGTACTTGGCTCCCACTGGTTGCTCCAAACGACCTCATACTTGCCATTTTTCTCAAGTCCCAAGCGGAAACCGCCCACGCCTGCAAAAAGTTCTATAACTTTGACTTTGTCCATTAAGGTTAAAGTTAACTATTTGATATCGGAAAGAAGCGCAATGATACGAATTGAAACGAGCAGTAAAAAATTATTTAGAGCAATATTGACGGTGGTTTTAATAACACTCGTCTCTTGTGAAGGAGTAAACTCTGAAGAAAAAGCACTTCTGTCAAAAGTTCATGAAATACGAGAGCAATATGCCCCTGACAAAAGAACCGTTTTGTTCGATATTCGCGTATTTTCCGATGCTAAAAAGTATATTTTAACTGGGGAGACCGACAACGAAATAGCACTCGCCGAGCTTAGAAAAAGCCTGGAAAGTTCTGATGTGGAATATATTGATAAAATCAAGCTTTTACCTTCAGATGAATTGGAGGGCAAAACACAAGCCATCGTGAATATTTCGGTAGCCAATTTGCGCAGCAATGCAAAACATTCCGCTGAATTGGCTACACAAGCCACTTTAGGTACTCCCGTGAAAGTTTTAAAGAAAGAGGGGGGATGGTACTATATTCAGACACCCGATAAATATCTGTCATGGGTAGATGATGGGGGAATTCAATTGATGAATGACGATGAGTTCAAAAAGTGGCAATCGGCAGAAAAAATCATTTATACCAAGACTTACGGGCACTCGTATACCCAAGAGAACACTGATGCCATTGTTTCAGATTTAGTGGCAGGTGATGTGATAGAAACAGTTTCTTCTTCCGATGCATTTTACGAAGTAAAATATCCTGATGGTCGAAAAGCCTTTGTTTCAAAAAATGATGCTGAAAACTATAACGAGTGGATTGACAGAATGAATCCAACAATAGATGATTTGGTGACCACTTCAAAGCAATTAATGGGTGTACCCTATTTATGGGGCGGTACTTCAACAAAGGGGATGGACTGTAGCGGTTTTACCAAAACCATATACTTTCTGAACGGGATGGTTATTCCTCGGGATGCTTCACAACAGGTACATACCGGTAAATCAATTGATTCCGTTCAAGAATTTGATAACCTTGAAAAAGGAGACTTGCTGTTTTTCGGAAGAAAAGCTACCGATTCTACAGCCGAGAGAGTGGTGCATGTAGGCATGTGGATAGGAAACAACGAGTTCATACATGCTTCGAACATGGTTCGAATCAGCAGTATGGATCCCGATGCCGAAAATTTTGACGAATGGAATCGCAATAGGTACCTACGCACCAAAAGAATACTGAAAGAGCAAGACCCTGACTTGATACACCTGGCCCAAAACCCCCTATTTAAAGAGTAACGGTCTTTCCGGTTTTAAAAGATTCGTCAGCCGCCAGCACAATTCGAAGGCTGTTAACGGCATCCCTAAGATGAGTAGCTAAATCGATATCTTCCAGAACAGCTTTTAGAAAGTACTCCTGTTCCAACAGGCAAAGCCCATCATGGTCGGGCTCATCTGATGTATCTATAAGCTTATCCGGCTCCGTGAAACTTCCCTCTCTATCGGTAACGCTATAATGCAATTTCAAGGCACCCGTTTTTGAATGGCTATCTACATCATCAGACTCTCCCTTCGCTTCGTCTACTATTGATACACAGCCCTTAGGTCCGATAACATCTTTTACGAAAAAAGCAGTTTCGCTCATCATTGGCCCCCAGCCGGCTTCGTACCAACCCACAGAACCGTCTTTAAAACGGACCTGCAATTGGCCATAATTGTACATTTCCTTATCAATTTCGTCCGTTAATCTCGCACCAATGGCACTAACGCTGACAGGTACCGACTGTGTCATCAAACACATAATATCTACATAATGCACACCACAGTCTACAATGGGCGACATCGATTTCATTAGTTGTTTGTGGGTATGCCAATGAGCTCCTGAACTTTGTTGATTAAGATTCATTCGCATAACCAAGGGCTTTCCGAGATTGCGTGCAACTTCTACGAATTTCTCCCAAGCGGGGTGCACCCTTAAAATATAGCCAACCACCATTTTTTTGCCTTTCTCCAAGGCCAAATCAACCAGTTGCTGGGCATCTTCTACCGTGAGTGCCAATGGTTTTTCAACAAAAACATGGCAATCGGCATTCAAAGCCATTTGAATGTATTCGGAATGGGTGTCTGGGTACGTGTTAATTGAAACAGCATCGGGCTGAACGGTCTCCAAAGCGGTTTTATAATCGCCAAAGGTAGGATAGCCGCCCAATTCAAGGGACAATTTTTCCCTGCTTTCAGGTTTACGGCTAACGAGGCCTACAATTTCAAAATATTCAAGTTGATGATAGGCCCTGGCGTGTGATGTTCCCATGTTGCCACAACCAACTACTAGTACTTTCAATTTACTCATTCAATCTTTGTTTTCTAATGCAAAGGCAATTATTTTATTTCCTTTTTTGGTTCCTAATTTTTCACCGCCGCAGGCCAAAACAATGTATTGTTTTCCGTTGTATTTGTATATGGCAGGGGTTGCAAATGACGGTGCGGGAAGCTCGTATTCCCAAAGCAGTTCACCATTATGTCTATCGAACACCCTAAAAAAACCATCTCGGGTACCCGCAATAAACAATAATCCGTTTTCGGTGATTATCGGTCCTCCGTAACTTTCTGTTCCAGTTCCAATTCCTTCTTCACCTAACTCCAAAGTGTTACCAAAAGGCACGCTCCAAAGATAATCACCGCTATTCAAGTCTATGGCGTGTAAAGTGCCCCAAGGCGGTGAAATGGCCGGAAGCCCCTTACTATCCAAGAATTTCGTATACCCTAAATGTTTATAGGGCACTGCAAGACTATCTTTTGTCGTCACTTTTTCTTCAACCGTATGTTGAATTTCTTGATCGAACAAGAATCGCAAAAGGGCATCCATTTCATCTCCATTTATTTGTGGAAAACCGGTCATCATTCCCTTTCCTTGGGTAATAATACTAGAAACCTCGTTTTTTTCCTTTCTTAATTGCAAATCGATTAAAGACGGAAAGCCACTAGCTGCAGAACCGCTTCTATCCGGTTGATGGCAGGTAGCACAATTTTGTTGGTAAATAGCCTGACCTTTAGGCAACCCTGAAGCTTCATTTTCTGCTTCTCCCATCTGCAAAAGCCATGGCATTTCGTTAGAGTTTACATAGAGAATTCCGTTTTTCGGATCGCTACCGGCACCACCCCATTCGGCAGCACCGTCGTAACCGGGCAAAAGCAACACAGGCTCTAGGCTTGGTGGTGCGTAGGGTCTTTTATCTGCTTTTTTAAAGGTATTGAGTATTTCTTCCCGATTCTCGGCAAAAGGGCTGATATCGTTCTCGGTAAGCTCTGTAGATTGCCTGGCGAATGGTTTTGGTTTAGCTGGAAACGGTTGCGTAGGCCATGCAGCCTCCCCAGTTAATCTGGAGGGCGGTACTTCACGCTCTTGAATATCAAAGAGGGGCTCGCCCGTTTTACGATCAAAAACAAAAACAAGCCCTTGTTTGGTTACTTGGGACACGGCATCAATTTTTTTCCCGTTGCGTTGGACCGTCAAAAGATTGGGAGGAGCAGGGGGGTCACGATCCCATATATCGTGATGGGTGAACTGAAAATGCCATATTTTTTCTCCAGTATTGGCATTAAGCGCTACAAGCGAATTGGCAAAAAGGTTACTTCCTTTTCGAACGCCCCCGTAAAAGTCAGGTGCTGCCGAACCTGTTGGCACATAAATAATTTCAAGTTCTTCGTCTACTGCCATACCGGCCCAATTATTGGCCGCCCCAACAATTTCGCTTTCTCGAACGGAAGTAGCTTCCCAAGTATCGGAACCTTCTTGACCTTCTTCAGGAATGGTCTTAAAACTCCACTCCAATTCGCCGGTTATGACATTAAATGCCATAATATCACCTAGGGCGGCCCCGGCACCTTCAGAAACTCGTAAGGGCATTACTATGATGTCTTTAAAAATGGTTCCAGGAGTGTTGGAAATCAAAAATTTACTTTGCTCGCTTTGAGGCAAGCCCTTACGCATATCAATTTTTCCGTTATCTCCAAAAGAGGGAATAGGCTCACCGGTAAGCGCATCCAAAGCATATAGGTCAGAACCCCTGGTACATAGAATTCTTTTATCATTGAGTTTTTTCCAGTAAGAAACGCCACGACTAGTAGAGTGCCAAACTTTGACCGAATCGCCAAATTGCCATATTTCTTTGCCCGTACCTGCATGTAACGCTACTATTCGAAGTGCTGCTGTAACACCGTAAACCATGCTATCTACAACAATAGGGTTCATCTGCATTTGCCCCCAATCTTGGGCTTCGTAGGTCCAGGCTACTTTTAAATCGGAAAGGTTTTCTTTAGTAATCTGTGAAAGGGTAGAGTAGTGGCTACGGCCAGAATCGCCTAGGTAAGAAGACCAACTTTCAAATTCATTCGATTTACTTTCCGGCACGGAATCGTCTTTGCATGAAAACACCAGACCTGTAAAAAGCAATAGATAGAATAAACGGGCAATTGGTAATTGTTGAGGCATAGCAGTTTGGAAGTGTGTTTAAATGTACTTAAAAACTTAGAAATATCGCCTTAAGATTTGGGTGACCGAACCTTTATATGATGAACCGAATAGGTTGAGATGCACAAGAAGATAATAGAGTTGATAAAGGTCGCATCTTTCTTTTTCCCCACTTTCAGCGGGAATAACCTCTCGGTACGCTTCGTAAAACTCGTTTGAAAAACCGCCGAACAAACGCGTCATGGCCAAATCTACTTCGTTATAGCCATAGTAAGCGGCGGGATCAATCAAGAAAGGTTCCCCACTTTTTGAAATTAAAAAATTGCCACCCCAAAGGTCACCGTGTAGAAGAGAGGGCTCTATGTCAGGAAAGAGACGATCACATATTTTAAGAAGCGCATTTTCAGAAGGAACTTCATGCCTCTCCAATCTTTTCAGATCTTGGGCGATTTTCAATTGTGGCAACAATCTCTTCTTTACATAAAAAGAGATCCAATTTGAATGTCTATGATTAGATTGTGGTAAGCTGCCTATAAAATTTTCAGATTCAAAGCCAAACATTTCGCCTTGAATAGGCTGATGTAGGGCAGCCAACTGATGGCCCAATTTTTCAAAATCAATAGCTGAAGGAAGTCTTGGCTCGATATAATCCATAACCAGCAAAGCACCTTTTTCCAGCTGTTCACATAGCAAAACTTTGGGTATACCAATTGATTTTGTTTTACCTAGAGCCTGTAAACCTAGGCGTTCTGTGCTGAACATTTCAAACGCCTGGTCGCCGAGATGAATTTTACAAAAAAGGTTTTCGTTCTCGCTTTGAATTAGATAAGCCTTTGAAATATCTCCACCGGAAAGAGGCCTTATGCTTTCAATCTTGATACAGAGCAAATATTCAATATGTTGCCGAATAGACTTATCCATTGAGCTTTACCTTTCTTTCACCAGTATGATCGATACCTTTTTCTCTTTCGAGCCCGACCATTTTACCTGGTCTAAAATTTGTGATCAAGGCCCTTCTATTATGAGGGGTCGAATTGCCACGGCTGTAATGAAGCGTTCCTCCATGATGAAATACACAAGAACCAGGTTGTAACTCAACAAATATGGAATTTTCTTCACTGCCCCCACATCTCAAAGCACCTTTATTTCCGGTTTGAATATGTTTTAAGGGAGGTTGCAAGTGCGATTTTGGTGTGTACCACATACAACCACTTTCTTTGTAGGCATGGTCGATTGCCAACCAACAACTCACGGCTCGCTTGTCTGGCATCTCCATCCAGTAGGCCATATCTTGATGCCATGGTGTGATGGTGTCTGTGTAGGGTGCTTTGTTAATCAACATGTCAAAATCAAGCTCCAGGTCTTCACCTAACAGGGTACGGGCAATCTGTAAAGATTTTTGATGAAAAGAGTTGTTCAGCAATTCAGGCACTAAACGGCTAGGGACCATGATTTGGGTGATTTTTTCCTTTTCGGATTCGCTACCCGACAAGTCTGAGCGATAACGCCTAGCATCTATTCGGTTTTCTAAAAATGCATCGTATAGGGCGCTGTAATAATCTATATCGTAAGCGGGTATTAGGTTTTCAACGATGAGATAACCCTCAGTATGAAAGAATTTGATATCCGATGAATCTACGAGTTCAATCATCTGGTTAACGTAATTAATTTGTCGTTACACCAAAATACTAATAAAGTTGATGGAAAAAGTATCATCGCAATCCGGAAAATGGTTTTGAAATTAATAGGTCTACCTTCAGTCCGCAAGGTATCTTACCCCTATCTGTTGTAATCATAGAAGAAAAATAGACTTTATGGTTAAATTTCAGAAATGACAGATAAAAGTAAAATTCATTAATGCATACCGTAAAGCCACCTAATTATTAAGCTATTTAAAACATGAATATGACGCTATACTCTTTATGAAAATTATCGCTTAGTCGGTAATACTGGCAACTCAACCCGTATTATTGAGTGAATAGCAATGTTTTGTTTACTTCGATGTTCTCTTGTCGTGATCCGTATAGGTTTGAGAGAGATGTAAATAAAATTCTGCCTTCCCAAAGGGTAGTATTTTTAAAACCTACTTATGAGCAACAAAACACTTTCATCTTTGTGTATGGGAAGATGGTTTTTTCTTATTGCCACATTATTTTTCCCGCTAGTATTAAGTGCCCAAACAGACCTAAATCAAGTTGTTTCACTTCGTTCATCGGCCTCGGTTTTTTTCGCCGACCAAAAGCAATATGAGCTTAATGAAATTATAGACAATGAGAACCTTTCATTTATACCTTTAACCGATATAAAAGAAAACGTAGGCTTTTCAAACGCCCATTATTGGTTAAAATTTACCCTAGAGAATCCCACATCGCAACAAGCCAATTATTTTCTTGAAACGGCCCGACCCATAACCGATGTGGCCACATTATATTTGATTGGCGATGATAGAGTTAAAGTTGAAAAGCAATTTGCAGGAGACCAACTACCGTTTGATCAAAAAACGGTCAAACACCGTAAATCGGTCTTTGAGATACAGTTAAGGCCTTGCCAAAAAAAGGAGGCTTATATTCATATTAAAAGTGATGGCGAGGTACTTATGTTGCCCTTACAGCTTTATCCTCAAAATCAATTCTATGAACTGACCTATAAAGAGCAGGTTTTTTATGGGTTTTTTTACGGCATCTTGGTACTCGCCTGTATCATCTATCTTTTCTTCTTTTTTGCCCTGAAAGACAAGGCCTTTATTTATTATGGCGCATATGTGCTTTTTATCGCTCTGATGCAATTTTCACTGGATGGTTTTTTTCACCAATATTTTAAACCTCAGGGCGGATGGTTATCAAATAGGGCAGTATTGCTTACGTCGTTTATTTCACTCTTTTTTTTCGGAAGATATGGTAACACATTTTTGAATTTAAAAAAGAACAGTGCCTCTTTGCACATTTCAGGCACTATTCTAAGCTTGGCGGTGGTTATAGGTATTAGTCTTTTGGTTTTCGCTCCTACAACGTTTTCGTTTTGTTATCCTTTGGCCAATGTAATCGGAGTTTTGGTCTTGGCCCATATGATTACTTGTCTTGTGGTCATTAAAGTAAAAAAGATAAAAATAGACCCTTATTTTATTATTGGAATTTCTTTTTTGGTCTTGGGCTTTGTAGTTTTCATACTTAACAATTTTAACGTAATCGATAATTCTTTCTTTACGAACAATGGTGCGAAATTCGGCATCGGCCTAGAAATCATTTTTCTGTCGATTTCAATGAGCAATAGAATTAGAGACTTGCGTATGCAGAATGAAAAAAATCAGCTTCTCGCGCTACAGCGCGCAGAAGATATGAACGAAATCAAATCTTCTTTTCTTTCAAATATAAGCCATGAGCTAAGAACCCCTTTGAACCTCATTATGGGCGTTGCCTCATCGCTCCAGCAAAATAGGGGCGAAGAAAATCTTGAAGAAAAATGTAAGCTTATTTTAAGTTCATCGCATAACCTGTTGGGGTATATAGAAGATATTTTAGATTTTACGGTTATCGAAAAAGGGGATCAAGAGCTAAGGGAAACCTCGTTTAATTTGACTGCGACATTGGAAAGAATTTTGAGCTCACAAAAGAAAAAGGCCCTTGCCAAAGAGCTTGACTTCAATGTAGTCGGAATTGAAACCCTGCCAAAAAGAATTATTGGCGATAAGGCAAAATTGGCCCAAATTTTAAATCATTTGTTAGACAATGCTATAAAATTCACAAACACAGGAGGAATAGCTGTACAAATGAACTGTAAGCGTAAGGGGTCGGAAAATATGGCATTTGACATTTCAATTAAAGATACTGGAATAGGTATTTCAGAAGAAAAAATGAGTACTATTTTCGAATCGTTCACCAAAAAATCATTTCGTGATAGAAGAGAGTTCAGTGGGTTAGGGCTTGGCCTTTTTATTGTTAAAACATTCGTTGAATTACAAGAAGGTACAATTAACCTCAAAAACAACCCCGAAAAGGGAATAACCTGTCAACTGAACTTGTCATACAAACTTGATGAGGAAGAAGCAATTCATGAACCAGATGTAAAACTTATAAAAGAGACATGCTCCCACCTTGGAAAGACAGTTCTCTTGGCTGAGGATAACAAGATGAATCAAACAGTGATTAAGCTTTTATTCAAAAAATGGAATAATCTAGAGCTAGTTGTAGCCAACAATGGAAAGGAGGCCTTAGAGTTAATGAAAAAACAAAAGTTTGACCTTATACTTATGGACCTTCAGATGCCAGAGATGGACGGGTTTGAAGCTACTTCCAAAATTCGTGGAGGCAGGGCCGATTGCCCAATGGATATTCCGATTATAGTCGTTTCTGCTGATAATACAAGTAAGACCCGAAAGGAAATATTTAGGCTTGGAGCAGACGATTTTATCACCAAACCTATTGACGGCGGGCTTCTTCTGTCGAAGATGAACAAATACATGAGCGCAAAACCTTTGTTCGTTGCCTAATGCACACTTTTGCTTCTACAGCGTACAACTAATATCAGCATTCAAGATTTAAGGTCTAGCTAGCTGCTTTTAAAAAAATCCGCAACCGACTAAAATTTAGACGATTACGGATTCTGTTCGTGGTCCCACCTGGGCTCGAACCAGGGACCACCTGATTATGAGTCAGGTGCTCTAACCAACTGAGCTATAGGACCGTTGGTAATTTTACCATTGACAACCTTTTAAGGGTCGAAAATGAGCGCAAATTTAAATATAATGACCAACTACGCAAAATAATGTTCTTCATTTATGCAAAATATATGCTTAGTCCTCTTTTTCAATATCTTGACATAATTCTACAAGTACACCATTGCTGCTTTTGGGGTGTAGAAAGGCGACCAACTTGTTATCGGCGCCTTTTTTCGGTTGGTCATCAACAAATTTAAAACCCTCTTTTTTTAATCTTTCAATTTCAAAAGTTATATCTGCTACCTGAAAAGCAATATGATGCATTCCCTCCCCTCTTTTATTGATAAATTGAGCAATAGCGCTGTTTTCGTCGGTAGACTGTAATAATTCGATTTTGCTGTTTTCAGTTTTAAAAAAAGAAACCAAGACGTCTTCTGAGACCACTTCTTCGATTTTATAGTGCTGTGTTCCCAGTAATTTTTCAAATAGAATATTGGAGGTTTTTAAATCTGTAACTGCAATACCGATATGATCTATTTTTTTCAAGGTAAAATCTTTTGATTCGTCTATTGGGTTTATCTTCCTAATTTACATTTAATTCTACGTATTTTTGCCGTATGGAAACACAGAGACAGAAAAAAATAGCGGGGGTCATTCAAGAAGATATCGTTGACATTCTTCAACGGGCGGCAAAAGAAGGGGGTTTGAAAGGCACTTTAATCTCTGTTACCAAGGTTAAGGTAACTACCGACCTTTCCATTGCTAAAATATATATCAGTATTTTTCCTAAGTCTGGCGCAAAAGAACTTATGGATGGTATCAAGTCGAACCAACCTTTGATACGGCATGAGCTATCACAAAGAACCCGTAACCAATTGCGAAGGGTTCCTGAACTTCTTTTTTATCTGGATGATTCGATTGAATATATCGAGAATATAGAAAAGTCACTTAAGCGCGAAGAAGACCCGATTCAGAATCGAGACTTGTTGGATAAAAGAAAAAAACTGTAAGATTGAACTTTCCCTTTTATATAGCCAAACGCTATGTTCGATCAAAGAGCAGCCAAAATGCTATTAACATAATCAACCTAATTACCTTTTTGGTTATTGTTATCGGCTCTGCGGCTCTTTTCATCGTGCTGTCCGGTTTTGCTGGCCTTAAAGGATTCAGTCTTCAGTTTAGCAACACGTTTGACCCTGATTTAAAGGCTTTGCCACGAACGGGTAAGTTTTTTTCGATTACAGATGAGCAAGACGAAAAACTTGATGCCGTTGCCGGCCTTGTCTCGTACACGAAAGAACTGGAGGAGAAGGTTTACTTGAAATATCAAGGTAAAAGTCATATAGCTTTCATAAAGGGGGTCGATACCAACTACAATCGAGTTACCGGAATGGATAGTACCATTCTCTATGGCACATGGCGCGTAAACGAGCGACAGGCGGTAGCAGGTATAGGGGTGGTAAATACCTTGGGCTTATCGGTAAATCAAAGCGCCTTGGTCGTTTTGGCGTTAAAACCAGGCAAAGGCTCTCTATCACCTCAAGATTTAAAGACCAAACCCTACTTTATAAGTGGGGTTTTTGGCATTGAGGAGAACTTAGACAAAAAATATGTTTTTGCCGACTTACCATCGGTACAAAATCTTCTGGATAAGAAAGGCAACCAAGTTTCTGGAATAGGCATTAAAGCGGCTTCTGATTCTAATGTAGAAGAGTTGAAAGATAAAATAGCGGATATATTAGGAGAAAATGTGGTGGTTAGAGATCGAAGAGAATTGAACAGCACCCTTTATCGTATGTTAAATACAGAGAACTTGGCAACGTATTTAATCTTCACCCTGGTTTTGATAATTGCCCTATTTAATGTGGTGGGGGCTATTATTATGATGGTTTTGGATAAGCAGCAAAATTTAAAAACACTTTATAATTTAGGAACAACCGTGGCCAAGCTGCGGTCTATATTTTTCGTCCAAGGATTGTTGGTAACAGGTTTGGGCGGTTTTATTGGCGTACTTATCGGGTCATTGTTGATTTGGTCACAATTAGCTTTTGAATGGTTGAAAATCACCCCTACGCTACCTTATCCAGTAGAATACCAATGGCTAAATGTGCTGATTGTTTTGGCAACAATAATGATTCTGGGAATCATTGCTTCAAAAATTGCCAGCAGCAGAATCAATAAAAAGCTAATCGAGTCCTAAAACTAGGCAGAGAACTCATAATCCCCGAATTTCTGCAACACCTCATCAAAAGCGGCAAAGACATCAGCGGCATCGTCACTGGTTACCATTTTCATACGGTACTGTTTAAAATTAGGAATGCCCTTGAAGTAATTGGTATAATGGCGTCTCGTTTCAAAAACACCCAATTTTTCACCCTTCCAATCAATTGACATTTGCAAATGACGGCGAGCGGCCTCAACTCGCTCTACCATATTAGGGGGCGGCAAGTGTTCGCCCGTTTTGAAAAAATGCTTTACCTCATTAAAGAACCAAGGGTAACCGATACTTGCCCGCCCTATCATTGCCCCGTCTAGGCCATAGTCGTCACGCATTCTCATAGCCGCTTCGGGCGTATCTACATCGCCATTGCCAAAAACAGGAATATGCATTCGCGGGTTGTTCTTTACTTGGGCTATAGGTTTCCAATTGGCAGAACCCTTATACATTTGGGCCCTGGTGCGACCATGAATGGCGATTGCTTTGCAGCCTACATCTTGAAGTCGTTCGGCCACTTCTACGATTTTAATCGAACTATCGTCCCACCCTAAACGGGTCTTGACGGTAATAGGCAATTTTGTTCGCTCGACCATAGCCTTGGTCAGAGAGACCATCAAGTCCACATCCTTTAAAATACCGGCTCCGGCCCCTTTACTGACCACCTTTTTTACGGGGCAACCGAAATTGATATCAATGATGTCCGGTCCTGATTTCTCTACTATATCGACCGATTGAAGCATAGAGTCGAGATTGGCACCGAAAATTTGAATTCCCACGGGCCTTTCCTTTTCATAGATATCAAGCTTCATGACACTTTTGGCGGCATCGCGAATAAGACCTTCCGATGAAATAAATTCTGTATACACGACATCGGCGCCATTTTCTTTGCACAGAGCCCTAAAAGGAGGGTCGCTAACATCTTCCATGGGGGCTAGAAGTAGCGGAAAGTCAGGTAGTTGAATGTCACCAATTTTAGGCATGACCGATAGCTATTTTGGTGTGCAAAATTACACAAAATCATTGAATTGTCTATCAGGCTTTAGTTTATTGGGATGGCCGCTTCAAGAAAAGTATGATTGTAGAACTAAAGTCTATCTCTTTCGTCAACATCTTTGTCCTTTTTGTTCGACCTGATTTTGACATTGCCGAAGCGGTAACGGAAACCCAGGGTAAAAAGGCGGTTTTCGGTTATCTGGCGAGAAGTTCCGTTTTGGTTAAGGTAGTTTCTAACGCTGTAGAGGTTTCCTTGATTGAAAATATCATCTAAACCGATTGAAATACTAGCGGCATTGTCCCAGAAAGTTTTCCTAAAGTTAAGGTTAACATAGCCAAAACCATCAAATCGGGCATTTTCCAATAGAAGTGGGGCCCTGTACATTACACTAAGATTGGCTGTAAGAGACCTGTCGGAGAGAAAGGTAAAGTTATTGCTGGTTCTAGCGAACCATGTGAACAACTCATTTTCTACCAGAAGATTTGAGTTGAGGTTGGTGAATTGAAGGTTTTGGTTGTAAAAGCTTGCCAAAAAGTAGCTATCCCAAAACTTGGTAATTTCTTTGTTATAGATTAAATCGATGCCATAAGCATACTCTCTATCCATGTTAAAACTGATAAAGCGCAACCACCTATATTGATTGTCTTGAAAGGCAAACTGGCCTAGCCCATTAAACTCGTTTTTATAAAAGAGCTCTACGGTATAGGTGTCTTTGAAAGTATAACCTACGGCAGTATAACAATCGGTTGCAGGTAAGAGATTAGGGTTGCCCTCAATAGTAGAAAAATTACTTTGAAATATTTGAAACGGATTGATGTTCGAATAGCGAGGGCGAGAAATTCTTCGTACGTAGTAAGCATTGAAATCATGGTCGTTATTAGGCGTATAGCGCGCTGAAAATGACGGAAAAAACTTTAGATAGTCATTACTGCTGTTTTCATTGCCTTGGTTCCATGTGCCCCGAGTTTCGGTGTACTCGCCCCTGATGCCACTTTTCAAATGCCAATCACCCCATTCGGCATCCACAGAGGTGTATCCGGCCCAAGTAAACTCGTCATAACCAAAGGTTCCGGCAAGGGTCGGATCAATGCCAGGGGTTTCCATATCAAAGCCTTGCTGGAGTACTATATTTTTAGAGCTTATGTCGGCGTAACGCGCACCCACATCTACTTTTATCGTTTCACCAATTGGGGCCGACACATCCGCCTGAAAACTATATAGATTGATATATTGTTCAGTGTTCAGGTAAAAATCATTGGAACCGGCGTACTCATTGTCAAGGTCATAAAATGAATTGTTCAATGATTGCCCCTTGCTCGTATCATAAAAAGTGTAGTGGCCGTTCAGCATCAGCGAAGCACCATTATCACCTAAATTTTGTTCATAATCAAAGTAATATGAAGTGTTGATCTGTTCGGTTTGTGATATGTTATAACTATCAAACCTTGAATACAAGCTGTCTAGCTCGATATTCGTATCGGTGTCGTAATAGCGCATGACCTTCGGCTGCCAAATAGTAATGGCACTGAGACTTAAAGTTTTGTTTTCCCCTAGGTCATAGTCTAAAAAAGCGGATAAATTATGGCGTTTACCCTTTCGTAAATTTATTTGTTCGGCATCATAAATTGAAGTGGTTTCACCACCATCTAAAAAATTGGTGATATCGTTGTATTTGACCACGGTTCTATCGTGACCAAAATTATAGGTAAGCGAGAGGTTGGTTCGTTTGCTCTTAAAATAATGTTCGGTGCCCAACGTATGCTTGGGTAAAACCCCCTGTACATACCTGTTGTAGACAGTGCCATTATAGCCGGGAACCAAGTTCTTTTTCATGATAATGTTAATCAACGCACTATCTTCAGCACTATATTTGGCAGGGGGGGCGGTTATGACTTCTATCGACTCTACCGAGCTGGCAGAAGTGCCCGACAACAGATTGATAATATCGCTTTTGGGAAGGTGAACTTTTTTTCCATTAATAAGAATACCCACATTGCTGCTCCCTTTAACGGATAAATTGTCGCCCACAATGGTTACGGCAGGGGTTCTTTTGAGCACTTCCCAGACTTCGCTATCTGATAGGGCGGTGTTTTCTATGTTGTAGACCAACCTATCAACTTTTCTTTCCAATCTTGGCTTGTTACCGGTAACCACCACCTCTTCAAGTTCGGAAGCCACCTGAAGAACCAAGGCCGGAACCATTAAGTCATTAGTTACCTGAATAGTGAGAGTGGCGGAGGACCTATCCATATAAGTCGCCTTTAACAAATAATCGCCTTTAGCAATGCCGCCAATAGCAAAATCACCATTTTCTTTTGACGAGGCACCATCGATTACCGTTGAATCTATGGCGCTCATGAGAAGAATATTGGCATAAGCAATAGGTCGCTGCTCCTCATCTTCAACAGTACCCAAAACCGAAAAACTTTGGGAATAACCGCAAACCGTGAAGAACAAGCATATAAGAAAGGGGCAAAAATTTTTTCTCAAAGGCTTAGGTTCGTCCTCAAATCTAAACAAATAGGTAAATACCTACAACAAGTTCTTCATAAGATTACAATTAAATCGGTTCAATGGCAGTAAAGCAAATATGTTTTTTAAAAAATAGGCTACACAGAGCATCCGGCTTCACAAAAAAGTGTCAGTTAATACTTTATGCAGGCCCACCTAAATATTGATGCCAAGTAATTGATATTTAGTAAAGACGTTTTAAAATAACGTATCTTTGCGCCCTTAATCGCTGTTGAAGCCATATGAAGCACATTCGAAATTTTTGCATTATTGCCCACATTGACCACGGTAAAAGTACCTTGGCCGATCGACTATTAGATTTTACCGGATCTGTAACAGAGCGGGAAAAGCAAGATCAGTTGTTGGACAGTATGGATTTGGAACGTGAGCGTGGCATAACCATTAAAAGTCATGCCATTCAAATGGAGTATGTTTATAAGGGAGAGACCTATGTTCTCAATCTTATTGACACCCCTGGTCACGTCGATTTTTCTTATGAGGTGTCACGGTCCATTGCGGCCTGTGAAGGAGCCCTTCTAGTGGTTGATGCAGCTCAAAGCATTCAGGCCCAAACCATTTCAAACCTTTACTTGGCCCTAGAAAATGATTTGGAAATCATTCCTGTATTGAACAAGGTAGATTTGCCTAGTGCCAACCCGGAAGAGGTAACCGACGATATTGTTGACCTTTTGGGCTGTAAGCCGGAAGAAGTGATTCCGGCAAGTGCGAAGACCGGTTTAGGTATCGGGGAAATCTTAGAAGCAATAATTGAGAGAATACCTTCCCCGACCGGCGACCCAGACTGCCCGCTTCAGGCTTTGGTATTCGATTCGGTTTATAACCCTTTCCGTGGGGTAGAGACCTACTTTAGAATTATCAACGGGGAGCTTAAAAAAGGCCAAAAAATTAAGTTCATGGCCACTGGCAAGAATTACGACGCCGACGAGATAGGAACCCTTAAGCTGATTCAACATCCGAAGCAGAAAATTTCTACCGGTGATGTAGGCTATCTCATAACGGGAATTAAAGACGCCAGAGAGGTAAAGGTGGGCGACACGATTACGTTGACCGAAAACCCTTCAAAAAATGCTATTGCAGGTTTTGAAGATGTAAAGCCCATGGTATTCGCTGGAATTTATCCTGTCGATACGGAAGACTTTGAAGAACTTCGGTCATCAATGGAGAAACTTCAGTTGAACGACGCCTCATTGGTGTTCACTGCCGAAAGTAGTGCCGCTCTTGGTTTTGGTTTCAGATGTGGTTTCTTAGGAATGCTCCATATGGAAATCATTCAAGAACGACTCGAGAGAGAATTCGATATGACCGTTATTACTACGGTACCGAACGTTAGTTATCATGCGTACACCAATAAGAACCCTGACGAAATAGTTATTGTAAACAATCCGTCAGATTTACCGGAGCCTTCTACCTTAAACCGCGTAGAGGAACCCTATATCAAGGCCACTATCATTACAAAATCTGATTTTGTAGGCAATGTAATGTCCCTTTGTATCGATAAGCGGGGCGAGATTACCAATCAGACCTACCTAACTACAGAACGGGTCGAGTTGACATTCGATATGCCTTTAGCAGAGATTGTTTTCGATTTTTATGATAGGCTAAAAACCGTATCGAAAGGTTATGCCTCCTTTGATTATGCCCCTATTGGAATGCGTACGTCTAAACTGGTAAGGGTCGATATTTTATTGAACGCACAGACGGTAGACGCACTTTCTGCGCTGGTTCACTTCGATAATGCGTACCATATCGGTAAGAAAATGTGCGAGAAGTTAAAAGAGCTGATACCAAGACAGCAATTTGATATACCTATTCAAGCCGCAATCGGAGCTAAAATCATCTCTAGGGAAACGATTAAAGCCTTGAGAAAAGATGTGACCGCCAAGTGTTACGGTGGTGATATTTCACGAAAAAGAAAGCTTTTAGAGAAGCAGAAGAAGGGTAAAAAGCGCATGCGCCAAGTAGGTAATGTTGAGATTCCGCAGCAAGCCTTTATGGCCGTTTTAAAGCTCAACGACTAGGCAAATTCACCGGCTCGCTGATATTTATTTGAGATAATTTTTCGGATAAATCTATTTGATTTTCAGTCAAATACGGTTGTTATGAAAGTGTTTTATTACAATTGTTCATAACTAAATCGTTTCAGAACAATTTTTCACTCCTGTCACAGTTTTAGGTTTGTTGAATTTAGTTCCTCCAAACCTATGACAACTTATATTGCACAATTCGTTGCCAAACACTCTTTCATTTCTACCAAACAGCAGTCTATCTTTATTTGGCAGCAAGAAAGCGGTGAAATAGATAAAGAACTTTTAGAGAATAAGATCAAGAGAGAAGCGGCCTTTCACTTTTATCGGTTAGAGTCGAAAGAAGGTAATGATATTTTACTTGATGAGATTTCGGTAGATGTTCTAAAGACGATGCCATTTGGAGGTTAATCTTCCTCCTCTATGTCGTCTTCCGTGTCGTCTGCTTCTAACACTTTTCCTAAATATACCAATCGGCATCCTTCGTTGATATCGTTGAAATCAGTGCTGAAGGAAGGTATTATTTTCAAGTCGCCATCAGGTGTCTTAAGAAAAATGGGCACGATATTTTCGTCGGCCTTGGTAATCTCTATAAGACCCTCGTAATGCTCCTTGTCCTTAAGCTCGATTTCATGTATGACCGGAAACTTACGAGCTGTTTCAGTTAGTTTAATGAAATCGTCGGTATGCGAAAATAACCCTTCTTTCGGGTTGTTTTCGGGATCGTTCATTTCATCGGCATCAATGAGCCTGAAGGAACCGTTTTCTCCGAACTGCTGACCAAATTTATTAACGGCATATCGGTTGATATCTGAGTTACCGGTGAGTGCCATCAAATACCCGACATCGTTCAGCTCAATATTGTCGGTCAAATTATCGGAATATATATTCGCTGTAATCGCTTCAATACCCAACTTTTTGGCTTTGTCAATATTCGTCTGGTTGTTATCGATGAGAACTACATGACGCTTGTTCTTTCGAAGATAGTCCCCTATAATTCTGGACACTTTTGATGCTCCTATAATTACAATGCCTTCCGATTTCTTTAGAAACACCCCGATAGCTTTGGCAAATACCCTGGCAGTGGTAGCATTTAAAAGAACCGTTCCCAATACAATCATAAAGACGAGTGGGGTTATATACTCGGCCCCTTCTTCGCCTTTGGCCAATAACTTAGAACCGAACAGTGAGGCGATACCGGCGGCTACAATACCTCTCGGACCTACCCACCCTATAAAAAGTTTTTCATTGAACTTGAGATTAGAGCCGGTGGAACTTAAAAAGACCCCTAACGGCCGAATTAAGAAAACAATCACCAAGAAAAGTACGGCCGTTTTCCAGCTATAAATCAATTGAAGGTCAGACATATTGATGTTAGCCGCCAATAAGATGAATAGAATGGAAATTAGTAACACGCTCAAAGACTCCTTGAAATATAGAAGCTCTTTAATATTTGGCAAATCCGTATTCCCCATGACCATTCCCATTATTACCACGGCCAGAAGCCCAGATTCATGTGCAAAAACATCCGACATGACAAATACCAGTAACACGACTGAGAGAGAAACTACGTTCAAAAGATAATGCGGTATGAAGTTTCTTTTGATAACAAATGTCAGCGCGTGTGCAAAAGTAAACCCAAAGGTAAACCCAAAGAGCAGTATTTTACCGAACTCGATCATGGCGGTAAAAGTATAGGCTTGGCCTTCGCCTACACTAATAAATTCAAAGACCAATACTGCAGCTAGTGCGCCGATAGGGTCGATTAAAATTCCCTCCCACTTAAGTACTGCCGACAGGTCTTTTTTAAGGGGGATATTCCGCAAAATAGGGGTGATAACCGTAGGTCCTGTAACGATTATCAATGACGAAAACAGAAACGATATTTGCCAACTGAGGCCAAAAATAAAATGGGAAGCCATGGCGGCACCAAAGAAGGTAACCAAACTTCCTAATGTAATCAACTTCGTGATAACAGGACCTACATTTCTTATTTCGGCACGCTTTAGGGTCAGCCCCCCTTCGAAAAGAATGATACTTATGGCAAGAGAAACAAAATAGTAGAGCCCTTCCCCTGGAAAGAGACCTTTCTCACCATTCCAAATAGGTTCTATGAGTTTACTACCGTCTTCTGTGTATAACGTAGCCAATGGCCCCACCAACAGGCCAATTAAAATTAGTGGTAAAATGGCGGGTAGCTTAAAACGCCAAGCGACCCATTGTGCTATGATACCCAAAATGATAATACCTGCTAATTCAACCATTAAAATGAATTTCTTCAAAAATAGTCATTTTTAAACCGGACCATTTTGGTCTCGAAGGCATTTAAAAACGACAAAAACCCTAATCTACCTGCAAATATCAAGTTCTCACAAAGAACTTAAACACAAGATAGACTTATTTTTTTGAAACTATCATACCAAATGGTATTTTATCGGCTTTTTTATAATCGGATGCACATCTATTCAATTTTTTGCCGTGCTAGGTGCTTTTTATAATTTGCGGGTCTAATTAGCTGTATTATGACATTATATACCATAGAAACAGGAAACTTTAAATTAGACGGAGGGGCCATGTTCGGTGTAGTTCCAAAGACTATTTGGCAAAAGACGAATCCCGCCGACGAAAAAAATCTTATCGATATTGCCGCTAGAAGCTTATTGATAGAAGATGGAGACAAGCTTATTTTAATAGATACGGGCCTCGGTAATAAACAGTCGGATAAGTTTTTCGGTTATTATTACCGTTGGGGCAATGATTCAATCGATAGTTCGCTGGCCAAACACGGCTTTCATAGAGATGACATTACAGATGTTTTTATGACTCACTTGCACTTTGACCACTGCGGGGGTAGCATTCAATGGAATAAGGACAGATCGGGTTTTGAACCCGCATTTAAGAATGCAAAATTTTGGACGAACAAAGATCATTGGAAATGGGCCATTGAACCAAATGCTCGAGAAAAAGCTTCTTTTTTAAAAGAAAATCTGTTACCAATGCAAGAAAGTGGTCAATTAAATTTTATAGATAGAGGTACAGATGCTTTTTTGAAAAATTCTGTATTGGGCTTTGATGTTCTTTTCGTTGACGGGCATACCGATAAGCAAATGCTACCTCATATTAGGTATAAAGGTAAAACATTGGTCTTTGTGGCCGATTTAATACCTACCGTGGGGCACATTCCTTTACCGTACGTCATCGGTTATGATACGAGACCCTTGCTGACTCTCAAAGAAAAAGATGTTTTTTTGAAAGAGGCCCTAAAAAATGAATACTTTCTTTTTTTCGAACATGATGCCCACAATGAAATTTGTACCTTGCGTGAGACCGAGAAAGGTGCTCGGCTTGATAATACCTTTACTTTCAATGAACTATTCAATACCACGGCTTGAAAAAATACCTTTCGGTTTTTATGCAATTTTTTTCTTGGTTTCCTGCAAAGCCCAACAAATACAAAGTACTGATTTTACTTCTGAATGGAGTTTTACCAAAGGGGTGGAAGGCCCTGCAGTTGATAGTGAAGGTAACGTATATGCGGTAAACTTTAAAGATCAAGGCACAATCGGAATCGTATACGAAAGTGGTGAGGGAGAAGTATTTGCGAAGCTGCCCGGTGAAAGTGTAGGCAATGGCATCCGTTTTGATAAGTCTGGCAATATGTACATTGCCGATTATGTGGGCCATAATGTAATTCAAATTAAAAAGGGCACGCGAGAGCCGATAGTTTTCGCCCATAATCCTGAAATGAGCCAGCCTAACGATTTGGCCATGGCACCGAACGGAACCATATACCTTAGCGATCCGAATTGGGCCGAAAGTAAAGGCCGTATTTGGATGGTGAACAAATCACAAGAAATAGTACTTCTCGAAGATGAAATGGGCACCACAAACGGTATCGAGGTGAGCCCTGACGGAAAGAAATTGTACGTCAACGAATCTGTTCAAAGAAAAATTTGGAGTTATGACATTGATTCTGAAGGTAAAATATCGAATAAAAACCTTTTTATGTCTTTTGAAGATTTCGGAATGGACGGTATGCGGTGTGACGCAAAAGGCAATCTTTATATCACCAGATATGATAAGGGTACGGTATTGATAGTAACTCCCGATAAAAAAATCATAAAAGAAGTACAATTGAAGGGAAAAAAGCCTTCAAACATTACCTTTGGGGGCAAAAATGGCAAAACTTGCTATGTTACCATGGCAGATAGGGGAAATTTAGAAGCTTTTCCGGCTGTCAACCCCGGTGCCTATTACAAAAGCATACACTAATCTCAATTTGACTATATGACAAGATTATTTCCGAAATCCGTACTCGGATTAGCAATGGCATCCGTGCTTATGGGCTGCGGTGCGACCACCTTGGTTTCTACACCTATTGAAAACATTGATACAACCCCACTAAAAATTTCCGATTTGTCGGATGCTGAGAAGAAGAACTGGGGGCATTTAGATTTGGTCAGTGATACCATACCCGGTATGAGTGTAGATAAAGCATACACCGAAATTATTAAAAATAAAAAGGGTGAAACGGTCATTGTTGCGGTACTTGATTCGGGAATGGATTTAAAACATGAAGATTTAGATGGTGTTCTTTGGACCAATACTGGAGAAAAGCCAGGCGACGGAGTTGATAATGATAAGAACGGCTACATCGATGATATCCACGGCTATAACTTTCTTGGGGAGTCCTACAACGAGCAATTAGAGGTTGCGCGTATTGTTCGATTAAAATTGGGTGATGCCGCACTTCAGGCAAAGGCAAAGGCAGAAGTTGAAGAAGAATACGGAAAGACTTTACAGCAAAAGCAACAGTACGAACAAATATTTCAAGCGGTTAAAAATGCAGATGCCGCTGTGAAAAAAGAACTGGGCAAAGATGAGTATACCAAAGAAGATTTGGCCGGTATAAAGTCTACAGACCCAAGCATGCAGCAAAACGTTGGTATACTTACGCAAATGCTAACTTATGAAGACAGCATTCCAGAAGTGCTTGAGCAAATAGAAGGCGGCGTCAAATATTTTACCGATCAGGCTAATTATAATTACAACGTTGATTTTGACGGCCGTAAAGAGGTAGGTGATAACCCATATGACATTACCGACACTGATTATGGCAATGGAAACCCTCAAAGTAGGTCGGAAGATGAAAGCCACGGAACCCACGTAGCCGGTATCATTGCCGCAGAGAGAAACAATGGCCTTGGGGCCAACGGGGTGGCCAATAACGTACAGATCATGAGCATCCGTGCCGTACCGAACGGTGACGAATATGATAAAGATATTGCATTGGGTATCCGCTATGCGGTAGATAATGGCGCGAAAATTATTAATGGAAGTTTCGGAAAAGGATATTCACCAAATGCCCAATGGGTTTACGATGCCATAAAATATGCCGCAGACCATGATGTTCTGTTCGTCCATGCAGCCGGTAATTCAGGTGAAGATTTAGACGACCCAGCCAACCCGAATTTCCCGAACGACCAAGTAAACAACGGTCCCGAGATTTCGGACAATGTCATTACCGTAGGGGCATTAGCTCCAAAATATGGCTCTGAAATGGTCGCTTCATTTTCAAACTACGGCAAAGTGAATGTCGATGTTTTTGCACCTGGTGACGAGATCTATTCTACAATGCCTGGCAACGAGTACGAGTTTCAAGGCGGTACTTCAATGGCCGCTCCGGCTGTGGCAGGGGTTGCGGCTTTAATCCGCTCGCAATATCCAAAGTTGACCGCTCCCCAGGTTAAGCAAATTATTATGGAGTCTGGCCTAACCCCCAGGGCTAATGTTATTCTTGCGGGAGATTCGGCCAAAACCGGAAAACTGGAAGAAATTTCTAAGGCCGGTACCATGGTAAACGCCTACAACGCCCTCATTATGGCGCACAATGTGTCTTCGGGAAAGATCAAACTATAACTAGTATCAATACGTGCCCCACAAAAGTTGTGGGGCCACATATATCATTTTTATTATGAACCGCATTTTTAAAGGTTTTGCTGTTATTGCTATGTTTTTCGCGGCTGATGCTCATGCCCAAAATTGTACTTATTGGCAGCAACATGTTGACTACTCGATGGAAGTGGCCATGAATGTAGACAATTATCAATACACCGGCACGCAGAAGTTGGTCTATACCAATAACTCACCCGATGAGATTTCGAGGGTCTATTATCACCTTTATTTCAATGCTTTTCAGCCTGGGAGTGAGATGGATGTTCGCTTGCAAAATATTGCCGACCCCGATGGCCGAATGATGACGGAAGACAAAAAAAGTAGAATAGCTACCCTATCTGATAAAGAGGTTGGTTATTTGCATACGAACTCGCTACTTCAAGATGGGCAAAAAGTGAATTTTTCTGAAGAGGGAACCGTTTTGGTAGTGGAATTGGCTAAACCGATTGCACCTGGTGCTAAAACTACATTTGACATGGTTTTTAGTGGCCAAGTTCCTTTACAAATACGTAGATCGGGTAGAAATAGCTCAGAAGGGGTTGCCCTTTCAATGAGTCAATGGTATCCTAAATTGGCGGAATACGATTTTGAAGGATGGCATGCAGATCCTTACATCGCACGTGAATTTCATGGTGTTTGGGGCGATTTTGATGTAAAACTAACCATTGACAAAGATTACGTTGTGGGCGGAAGTGGATATTTGCAGAACCCACAAGAGGTAGGTCACGGTTATGAAGCACCCGACACTAAAATTAAAAAGCAAAAGGGCAAAACATTGACCTGGCACTTTAAGGCTCCCAATGTTCATGATTTTATGTGGGCGGCAGACCCTGATTATCTGCACGATACCCTCAAAGTTGAAAACGGACCGGTATTGCACTTTTTGTACAAAGACAATAAGGAGATTACTGAAAACTGGAAAAAATTGCAGCCTAAAACAGCAGAACTGATGCAGTTCTTCAGCAAGAACATAGGCAAATACCCGTATGACCAATACTCTGTAATTCAGGGGGGCGATGGCGGTATGGAGTATGCCATGTCTACCTTGATAACGGGTGAACGCAAGTTCGAAAGTTTGGTCGGTGTTACGGCGCACGAAATGGCGCATTCATGGTTTCAACATATATTGGCTACCAACGAGTCAAAACACGAATGGATGGATGAAGGCTTTACCACCTTTATTTCAAATTTAGCTATGAACGAGGTGATGCAAGAAAACAAAGAGAACCCGTTTTTAGGCACTTATAAAGGCTACTACAATTTGGTCAATTCTGGAAGGGAACAGCCCCAATCGACGCATGCCGACAGGTATGATTTGAATTTTGCCTACGGCATAGCGGCATATAGTAAAGGTTCTATTTTTCTGTCACAACTGGGTTATGTCATTGGGCAAGACAAGCTAATGGAAACCGTTAGAAAGTATTATGAAGATTTCAAGTTCAAGCATCCCGTTCCCAACGATATAAAAAGGGTGGCCGAAAAGGTATCGGGCATGGAACTTGATTGGTACCTGACCGATTGGACCCAAACGACCAATACCATTGACTATGGTATTACCGATGTAGCCGCAAATAACGGAAAAACGACTGTAAGCTTAGTGCGTAAAGGTCTTATGCCGATGCCTATAGACCTTTTGGTGGTATACGAAGATGGCACGCAAGAAACCTTTTATGCGCCCCTGCGTATGTTGCGTGGCGAAAAGGAAAATCCCTATCCGCAACTAAAAAGAACGGTTCTAGATGATTGGGCTTGGGCATACCCCAATTACAGTTTTACGATTGACCGACCCCTTGAAAATGTCAAGGCTATTGTGATCGACCCATCTCAACTAATGGCCGATGTCAATCAGACCGATAATGTTTGGCAAAGGGAGGGAGGAAACTAGCCTCTTTTCTTTAGCCCCGGCATTCAAGCCACAGAAAGCCTAGTCACTGTATATGGATTTTAGTTATCCAAAAAAAGAAAAGCTTAAAAGTCAAAAGTTGATTGAACAGCTTTTTGAACAAGGCAAGTCGGTCAAAGCTTATCCTGTAAAGCTGTTTTACCTCAAAGCTGAACTAAAAGAAGAGGTCAAAATACAGGCAGGGGTAGCCGTTCCAAAAAGAAATATCAAAGGGGCGGTTGACCGCAATAAAATTAAACGATTGATGCGTGAAAGCTATCGGCTGAACAAACATCATGTTTTTAACAATAGTGAAGGCTCTTTTGCGTTTCTATTTTTATACCTTGGGAAAAAGATGACAAATTTCAAGGAAATGGAGCGTGCCATGATTAAAGCCATGCGCTATTTTCTTGAAGCGGAAAACCCATCTGACCGTTCTTTAGAATAGCCTCGAACTAGTCTAACGTAATGGTAGACCAAGAATTTGTGGGGCATGGTATTAAAGTTTGAATGCTCCATCCAATACCCAAACTAATTTATACTTCGAAAACTATCGTTCTGATGAAGTCATTTACGAAAAAGAGAATATTCATTCCCATTTTGGCCCTCTCGGTCTTTATTGTGGGAACAGGATTTGTTAAAAGTGATTTTTTCGAAATCGCTAAGCAAATTGAAATTTTTACGACCCTGTTCAAAGAATTGAACATGAACTACGTAGATGAAACGAACCCGGCGGAATTAATGGATACGGCCATCAAGAATATGCTTGACGACCTTGACCCTTACACTAAGTTCTTGAACGAACAAGATGTTGAAACCTACCGGATTAATAATGCCGGTGAATATTCGGGCATCGGCGCCCTCGTACGTTCGTATGATGACCGCTTGTTGATTATGGAGCCCTACAAAGGCTACCCCGCAGATTTGGCAGGTTTGAAGGCAGGAGATGAGATTTTAAAGATAGGAGACATCGATGTATCAAAATTTCATGATAATGCGAGCGAGCTTTTAAAAGGAGCCAGCGATACTTCGGTCGAAGTTACCTTTAAAAGACAGGGCGAGACCAAGACAGCTACGATAACCCGCGGTGCAGTTGAGGTAGATGCTGTACCTTTCTTTAAAATGGTCGATGACCAAACTGGTTACATAGTACTTTCTAAATTCAATGCCAAAGCATCTGATCAGACTAAATCGGCTTTACAGGAATTAAAAGGTCAAGGTGCCAAGAAGATTATTCTAGACCTGAGAGGCAACCCGGGGGGGTTGCTATCGGAAGCCATTAATGTGACCAACCTTTTTGTTGATAAGGGTGAGTTGATTGTAACGACAAAGTCGAAAGTAAAAAAATTCAATCGTGAATACCGCACAAAAGATCAGCCAATCGATATGGAAATTCCGCTTGTTGTTCTGGTAAACGGAAGTAGCGCTTCGGCCAGTGAAATTGTTTCCGGAGGTCTGCAAGACCTCGACCGTGCGGTAATCATGGGCGCACGAAGCTTCGGCAAAGGGTTGGTACAACGCCCATTGAAACTTACCTACGGCACACAGCTTAAGGTGACCATAAGCCGGTATTACACGCCATCTGGCAGATGTATTCAGTCTTTAGACTATTGGAACCGTGATGAAGATGGCAACGCTATTCAGAAGACCGTTTTTAATGACTTTACCACTCGCAATGGCCGCAAGGTTCAAGATGGGGGTGGGGTTCTGCCAGACCTCGAGATAGCATCAACAAAAGCGAACGAACTCACCACGGCTCTTTTGAACGATAATGTGATATTTGATTATGCTACTAACTACTATTATAATCACACACTAGACGGAATGGGCGATTTTAAGTTCACCGATAGTGACTACCAAGATTTTAAAGACTTCGTATCCAATAGTAATTTTTCTTTTGAGACCAAGACCGAGAAAACGTTAAAGGCAGCCATGACTGACCGTGAAGAAGTGATTTTTAATGACGCCATTGAAAATGATTTCAAAGCGTTATTGGCCGATATCGACAAGAGTAAGTTTGCCGCATTGGAAGAATATCAAAAGGAAATCAAAAGCAAGCTGGAAGACGAAATCGTTAAACGCTATTTCTACAGAGAAGGGCTTTACGATTATTACCTGACCCATGACGATGCCATAATCGCCGCTACGGCTCTCTTAGGCGACGAAAACAAGTATTTTGGTCTGTTGAAATAAAGGATTAAAGCACTTTCGCTTTTTCAACCTTGACTTCTTCCTGCTTTTCCGACTCTTCCATTTCCATGATGAGGTTGGCAATAAGGGCGGTCCACCCTGTTTGGTGAGATGCACCTAAACCTGTACCGTTATCCCCATCAAAAAACTCATAGAACAGATGTTGATTCTTAAAATGTTCGTTTTTCGAATAGAGTTTGTTCTTATCATCTGAATGGTACTGAAAGCGCCCATCGGCATTTCTTTCAAAAAGACGCATCAACCTTTTCGTTATTTCGTTGGCAATCTGGTTGAGGTTTAGCTTATTTCCTGACCCGGTAGGAAACTCATACACATAAGTGGGCCCGTAGTAAGAGTAATATTTTCTCAAAGACTGTACAATCATGTAATTGAGGGGCATCCAGATAGGCCCGCGCCAGTTTGAATTACCGCCGAACATATTAGAGCGGCTTTCGCCCGGTTCATATTGTATAGAGTGATGCCCATGATGGTCAAAAACATACGGGTTATCTTTGTGGTATTTTGATAAAGAGCGAATACCATAGTCGGAAAGAAACTCGTCTTCGTCTAACATTCGCTTCAATAAATGCTCAAGCCGGAAGCCTCTCATAATTGAGAACAAATAGCTTCCGTTTTCGTTTATTTCCTCAATTCTCGAGATTAACGAAGCCAAATCGGGTCGGGTCGTAACTATTTTGGCCGCTCTGGTCTTAAATTCTTTCAGATTCTCAAAAAGATTCTTATCCATGACCTCTACGGCAAACATCGGTATAATACCTACGAGCGACCGAACCTTCAGTCTATGCGAGGTACCGCTTGACATTTCTACCACATCGTAATAGAAATTATCCTTATCGTCCCAGAGTGAAATATCTTTTTGACCGATGTGGTGCATGGCCCAGGCAATGTTGAGAAAGTGACGAAAGAACTTGGCTGCCGATTCTTCATAAGCGTCATTACCTTCGGCCAGTTCTAATGACATGCGAAGCATATTAAGGGTAAACATGGCCATCCAACTAGTCGCATCGGCCTGCTGCATACGTGTTATGCCTGGGGGCATATGGTTGCGATCAAAAACCCCAATATTATCAAGACCTAAAAACCCGCCCTCAAAAAGGTCGGTACCGTGTTTGTCTTTTTGGTTGACCCACCAAGTAAAGTTGACCAAGAGTTTTTGGAAAGATTTTTCAAGAAAGTCCCTATCGCCCTTTCCGGTTCGATCTTTATCCTTTTCATAAACTGTCCATACCGCCCACGAATGTACAGGAGGGTTTACATCACTGAAATTCCACTCGTATGCCGGAATTTGCCCATTGGGATGCATGTAACTCTCTCGGAGCACCAACAGCAATTGCTCTTTAGCAAAATATGGGTCTATTTCAACAAAGGAGGCCATATGAAAGGCAAGATCCCAAGCGGCGTACCAAGGATACTCCCATTTATCTGGCATCGAAATAATGTGACGGTTGGTGAGATGCTGCCAACTAAAGTTTCTGGCGTTCGAGCGGTAAGGTCGTGCTTCGCCCGGCCCACCGAACAGCCATTTAAAAACATCGTAGTAATAGAATTGCTTTGTCCATAACAGTCCGGAGAAAGCCCTTTTAACTATATGTTTGTGGGCTTCGGGCAGCGATGTTTTAACGGTTTCATCGTAAAATGCCCGGCACTCACTTACTCTTTGCTCGAAGATTTTATCGAACTCGGCCCAAGGCTTTTCCACCCGCTTTTTAGACAAACGGAATTTGATTGTTTTTTCTTGACCAGGGCGAAGCCTTAGCTTGTGCCATACGGCAAATTTTGAACCTGTCTTTTCTGGGTTGACCGCTTTTCTCTTTCTTTCGACCACTCGGTCGTTGATACCATCTTTAACGAAGGGTGTTTCGTTTTCGACACCATATATTTTTTTGTTGTTCGTCTCATTTTCGCAGAACAACTGTTTGCCGCGCTGGTGGTACAAAAAGTATCTTCCATTTCTTGTGCTTCGCGATTCTGCCGTTGTGAGCCCCGTTGAAGTGATGGCTGGCCTTGAAAAGCGCTGGTTGTGTTTCCAGAAATTGCGAAACCAGAGTTGGGGCAGTACATGTATATTGGCAGCTTTATGACCACGGTTTACTACGGTCACTTTCATTAGAATATCATCAACGTCTGCCTTGGCGTACTCAATGATACAATCAAAATAAGCGCTGAAGTTAAAGCAGTTGGTGTCGAGCAACTCAAATTCAGGCTCATGACGGCTGCGTTGGTTTTTGGCTACTAAATCTCCATAAGGGAATTCTTTATGGGGGTACTTATAGAGATATTTACAATACGAATGTGTTGGCGACGATTCTTGATGAAAATATAATTCTTTAACGTCTTCACCGTGGTTGCCCTGGTTATTGGTCAGGCCAAAAAGTCTTTCTTTAATGATAGGATCCTTGCCGTTCCAAAAGGCAGGTGCCAAACAAAGAATTTCACGCGCGTCACAAAACCCTGCAATACCTTCTTCACCCCAGCGGTAAGCATTACTTCTTGCCTTTTCGTGGTCAACAAAATCCCAAGCGTGGCCATATTCGCTATAGTCTTCGCGAACGGTGCCCCACTGTCTTTCGGCAAGGTAGGGCCCCCACTTTTTCCAATTTCTATAGTTGTCCGAGATGGCCAACCTTTGTGCCTCTATGCCCTTCTGCAACATGTATTCTTGGTTTTATTGATTTGATGGTTTCGGCATATTGATGCCCCATGGCGATAAGTAATAGTAAAAGTACTTTATAATCCGATTGATTTAAAGGTGTTGCCCCCTTTGGCTCAATGAATTATCATATCGGGAAAACAATTGTGCATTATTTATAAATATTGCAGTTGCATCGATAAATAATAAAAACTTTTGAAGAACCAAAAACGATAATTCCGCATTTTATATGGCTGTTTTCATCATTTAGGGCTAATTAAGCTTAATTTTTCATTAAAAGCTTGATAAATTTCCATACAATACGGGCAAGATTCTTTACGAAGGTCGCTTTCAAACTTTGTAGTTTTATCACAGAAATACTTACCGAAACAGAACTTCATTCCAAACCAGTTTAGCAATCCTATCAAATGAAAAAGTTAATCGCCTTATTGATATTTTCAAGTTTATCTACAGTTGCGTTTTCACAAGAACATAATCATGGTCAAGGCGTTCATAGCCATTACGGTTCGTTAGATACTATTTTAGACCACAAGCTAATTTTTCCATCGAGAACCCCTGACCGAATTATTACCAACCTTACCGTTGACCCGGCCCGTAGCTTTGCGGTCAATTGGCGCACCAACCAAGAAGTGACTGAGGGCTTCGTAGAAATAGCCAAGGCCACCGATGGACCAGAATTTCTTTTAGAGGGAGTAAAGAAAATAAAGGCGACTTCAGAACTATTCGAAAATCAAAACCGGAGGGAACCCCTTGTCAAGGCAAGTTATCATTCCGTCGTAATTGTCGGACTGGAAGCGGAGACCGCTTACGCCTACAGAGTTGGAAATGGAGCGGATGACAATGGATACTGGAGCGAATGGTTTCAATTTACAACCGCAAGTGCCAAAGGGGATAAACCATTTAGTTTCATCTATTTTGGCGATGCACAGAACAATGTTAAGTCTTTATGGTCCCGAGTTATACGCAATTCATATAGGCAATACCCCAACGTTGATTTTATGCTGCACGCAGGCGACCTTATCAATGACAGAGATGCCAATATGGAATGGGGTGAGTGGTTCTACGCAGGTAGCTTTATTCATGCCACGGTACCCAGTATTATGACCCCGGGCAACCATGAATACAGAGACGGGATACTATCCTCACTATGGCGGCCTCAGTTTACACTGCCAGAAAATGGACCAACAGAGGCTTTAAAAGAAACGTGCTATGCCGTTGAATATGAGAATATGAAACTTATTTCGATAGATGCCGAAGGCTTCGATGAGCATGAAGAAGCCCGAACCGCTCAAGTGAAATGGCTCGATTCGGTGTTAAAAAACAATACCAAAAAATGGACGGCAATCACCATGCACTATCCTATTTTTTCAACAGCAAAAGGAAGGGACAATAAAGAACTACGCGATGCATTAAAACCGTTAATCGACAAGTACGGGGTTGATTTGGTTTTGCAAGGCCATGACCATACCTATGCTCGTGGATACGAAAAAAATGAAGGTCAAGGGCTTACGGTAGTAAAAGATGCCGGAACGGTATATGCAGTGTCGGTCAGCGGACCGAAAATGTATGAATCTCAAGACCAAGGCTGGATGGTGCGCCGCGGCGAATACACACAGCTGTTTCAGATCATTACGGTATCCCAAGACACAATAACCTATGGTGCCTATACACCGATGGGCTCTTTGTACGATGCCTTCGACCTAATCAAAAAGAACGGTAAAAAAACATTGATCAACAAGGTGCCAGATAGCGATATTCGACTGAGAAAGGATTTCGTGAAAGAAAATTGATTGCTCTAAAAATTCCGTAACTTTCTCGTTGAAATACTCGGAATGCACGAATCAACTTTTGAGGCAAAATTACTTTTAGACACCCGAAGTGTTCTGGGTGAGGGCCCGGTTTGGGATTGGCAACGGCAAACACTTTATTGGGTAGATATCGAGGGAAAATACCTTCATCAATTGGTACTCGAAACTAATGAACATTACTTCTGGCAACTGCCTTCAATGGCAGGTGCCGCTATTCCAGAAATTACCGGAAATATCTTGCTGGCCCTTGAAGACGGGTTGGCTAGTTTTCAGGTAGCAAACAAAGACTTTAGAAAGCACGGCATTTTAAAGAATGAAGATTCTAAAATGCGTTACAACGACGGTAAAGTAGGTCCGAACGGTGATTTCTATATCGGAAGCATGCACAAAGAATTTGACCCTGAGAGCGGCAATCTGTACAAAGTAACTTCTAAAGGGCAAGTTTCTGTTGCTATTCCTAATACCACTATTTCAAACGGAATGGCGTGGACGGCCGACAAAAAGACTTTTTACTTTAGTGATACCGAAAATTATCGCATTGACAGATACGACTTTGATATAGATTCGGGAAATTTAAAAAATCGAAAGACCGCTTTCAATATACCAAAAGAGTTGGGCGGGGCAGACGGCATGTGTATCGATTCTGAAGATATGTTATGGATTGCCCATTGGGGCGGAGCTTGTATTCGACAATGGAACCCCAGAACCGGAGAAATCATTCAAAAGATTGAAGTTGCTGCGCCCCATGTGACTTCTTGCTGTTTTGGCGGTAAAAACCTAGACACACTTTACATAACTACGGCAAGAAGCGGGTTGAGCGAAGAACAACTTGAAAAATACCCTCAAAGTGGCGGTCTGTTTACTTTCAAACCAGGTGTTACGGGCGCGCTGATCACCTATTTTAAAGAATTATAATGGCTTATTCAGGAATTAAAGGAAAAACGGCCATCGTTACCGGTGGAGGCGAAGGTATAGGTTATGCCATTGCAGAGGCACTCGTTCAAAATGGGGCCAATGTAGTTCTGAACGACCTTGACCCAGAGTTATCGAAAAAGGCTGCAAAAGAAATTGATCAAATTCATCCGGGAAATTGTAAATCTTTTGCGGGCGATGCCGGTTCTATTGAGACAATTGATGAAATAATCGATTTTGCCGTGAACTCTTTTGGTGATATTCATTTTGTTGTGCCAAACGCGGGCATAACGCTGTTTGGTGACTTTTTAAAGTTTACTCCTGAATCATTTAATAAAGTAGTAGAGCTGAACCTTCAAGGAGCCTTTTTTCTTGTTCAAAAAGCCGTTCTCAAAATGATTGAAAAGGGGCATAGCGGTAAGGTGGTTCTCTTGTCTTCGCAAGTGGGTATTAGGGCGTACCGCAACCTTACCACCTATGCCATGACCAAGGCGGCATTGCGTATGATGGCCGTGAACCTTGCCTATGAACTGGATCAACATCATATCAATATCAATGTAATTGCTCCAGGGGCCACACTTACCGAACGCACAAAATTAGAGCAGCCTGATTATGAAGGTATTTGGGGTAGGTTGAACCCCAATGGTAGAGTGGGCAAACCTGAAGATATCGCCCATACATGTCTTTTTTTACTTTCTGGGGAGGCCGACCATATCAATGGCCAGACCATCTCTGTTGATGGTGGATGGACTACCGCCGGGAAATATCCTGAGGATCTTAATTAGTTTTTATGGGACTAAAGAATGTTCATCACATTGCCATTATTTGTTCCGATTACCAAAAATCGAAAGATTTTTACACGACTATTTTAGGGTTGGAAGTTATTAGAGAAGTCTATCGAAAAGAAAGAGATTCATTTAAATTGGATTTAGCTCTCAATGGGCAATATATCATCGAACTGTTTTCCTTTCCTGAACCTCCAAAAAGACCGTCTAGGCCAGAGGCGTTAGGGCTAAGGCATTTGGCTTTCGAGGTTGCCAACGTCGCGCAAGAAAAAGAACGTTTGCAGCAACTTGGTGTTGAAGTCGAGGCTATTCGCGTCGATGAATTTACAGGAAAACGCTTTACTTTTTTTGCTGACCCAGATGACCTTCCCATAGAGTTGTATGAGGGTTCTGAATCTATGGCCTAAACAAGCGCTTATCAAAAGAAAAAAGTTCGGGGTACAAGACCTTAATTTTGCCGATATCTGAATGAACAGGGTTGATCAAGAAATTATAATCTCCTTGTACAATGGCCGAAGGTACTTTTAAAACGAGGTTTTTGCTCGACTTTATAAATTTATCTCCCTCTTCTTGAGTAAATGATGTTGGTGGATGGGTTTTCCAATTTTTGCCCTGTAATTTTTTTTCAGGATAGGGTAGTACTAGCTCATCGGGTATTTCGATGGCGGTCAAATAATAGTCTTTGGGTACGAGTTTTAAAGTTAAGTGTACGGCTACTTCCAAATTGGCCAGAGCCCGAGATTGCGAAGTGTATACCATTCGCACCCCTTTACTGTTCCAACGGCCACCAAATTTTTCGGCCCCGATTCCCGAAAGGTCGTTTTTATAATTCTCCTTTCCCAATCGATAAACAATCATGCCAATACCCCATGTTCTAGGCGGCCAAGCTCATCTTTCACCATGTGTATGCCAATGCTGGTATCTAAGAGTTCTTTGGGTTTAATACCCCCTAGGGCTATACTTTCTGAGCCCAACCACTCAAAAAAGTTTTCGTTAGTGCCAAAAACCGATTTGCCATAATTAAGCAATTGAAAGATGGAAAGTATTCTTTCGCTTTGTTCTTGACGAAATATCTTGTTTTCTTCTCGGTGCCTTTCTAGGGTTCTAACTGAAATATTCAGAAAATTGGCCCACTCTTGTGAACTAAAGGAAGACGCGTTTAAAACCTTTGCAAAATCACTGTACGGTATACCCTCTCTGACCAATTTGATAAGTAAATAAGATCGCTTATCGTCGTTCCAGTCATAAGAGAACTCCCCGTTTTTGGTTTCAAACAATTTTAACGCAGTTGCCATGAAAAGCTTTTTATTAAAAATAAAACATTTGTCGCAAAAATAACGACAAAATTACGTTAAAATTGCTTTTACGAAGCTAGTTCTTCAAGTTCTTAAGCTTGATATTTCTAAAATCAATGGGCTGGCCCTCACTTTGCAAAGCAATCATACCCTGTGTTAGAGGGGTGCCGTCTACTTTATATTTTGGGTCATAACGATTGGCCACATCACCGCCCACACGGGGTTTGGTGTATTCCAAGACTTTTTCGCCGTTGATAATGTGTTGTACCAGAGAGTCGCCATAAACAATCAATTCTGCTTTTACCCATTGGTCTCCGTATAGAGTTTCGGAAGTAGAATTCAAGCAGTGGCCGGGGTATTGCTCTCCTTGAAAATCTATTTCCGTTCCTGGGCTGCACATATTTCCGGTTGGGCGTTCCACCCCTTCCTCAATTCCTGCCAAAAACTGCATTTCTACTGAAATAGGCCAATCCTGTTCCTTTAACATGGTGCGAGGGTCTTGAGAGTGGTACATTACGCCGCTGTTCAACTGAGTATACGATGGGGCCCCAGGATGTAACTCGCCCACAAAACGATACTCCATTGAAAGATGAAAATGAGAATAAGGGGTGTCATAGTATAAGTGTCCAAAACGATCATTAAAATCACCTTCGTATTGATCGTACCTCACCTTGATGATACCGTCTTCGGCCCTAAAGGTGTCCCCATGGTTATCACCTGTTTCGTAATGGTGAATCTTTGTGGTCCACCCTTCTAAATTTTTACCATTGAAAAGATCGATCCATCCCTCATCCGAAGTGTTTTTTTGAACCCCACAAGCGAGTAGAATAAAGCCAACAAAGGTAAAGAGGGTAAGTAACAGTCTAATTTTCATAAATTTTATTTTAAAGGATGGGTTTAGGGGCTATACCTTGAAATAAATTCGGTGTTTGTCTAAAAAGTAAGTAATGTACCAAAAGATAAAAAGTACCACAAGCGAATTTATCACCATAATTAGGGATTCTGAAACACCTAGAGGACTCAAAAGACCTGCTGTCCAGATTTTTCCAAAACCTCGAAACCACTGAACTCCCACCGTCTCGGCAAAAAGATAAATAAATATAGAGTTCGTGCCCACAACAGAGAAAATTTTTAGCCAATCATAATGTTTATTTCTCACATCGATTGCCCAATAGAAAAGTGTGAGGGTCAAAATGGCGAAGCCGCCCGATGCCAAAGTAAAAGATGTGGTGGCGATTCGTTTTACAATAGGGGTTACACCGGTGAGGTCAAGAGCGAAGCCAATAACAAGAATGGCCGTACCCCATATTAGAAAATGCTTTATTTTTTCTTTTTCAGGAATGTGTTCTAACAACAATTTTCCACAAATAACGCCCCAAATAGTATGTGCAGCGGTCGGAATGAAGTTTACGAACACCCAATAACCCCCATTCACCTGGCCCATTACCAATCTATCTATAAAAGACCCAAAGCTTTCATGGCTCTGAGCGTATGGGGCACTTGGGTTATAGGCCCTATAGAGTATCTCGGTCAAAAGTAACAAACCGATAGATATACCAATTTGAACCTTGTTGGGCAGCCGCATAATGGCGTAAGCTATTAAAATGGTAAAGGCCAATTGCACCAAAACATTCCAGAGTTCCCAGACAAGTTCATGGCTATAAACACAATGAAGTAGCACCCCAAAGGCAAACAATAAAAAGCAGCGCCGGAAAATGTGCTGGTTAACCCTTTTGCGGTCTCCTTGAGAAAGACGTTTTCTGAGTGAAAAAGGCATTGCTACCCCTACGATGAACATAAAAAAAGGTTGAATCAAATCCCAAAAGCGCAAGCCGTTCCAAGGGTGATGGTGTAGTTGGTGGGCCAAGCCCTCGAACACCGAACCCTCGGCCCATTCCGAAAAATAATGATGAAAACCAGCGGCTTCGGCAATAAGCAAAAACATGGTCAATCCTCTAAAAACATCCAATGAAAATAGACGTTTCGATACATTCTCTGCCAATTGCGACATGATGGGTGGTTTGTTGGTTGATTCTTCTAAAGTATAGAAAATTTACTAGTTCGTTTGGATCTGCTTTTACCAGCTCCGATAAATTTTCAAACGTTCATCAAAGTATTCATTTCATCTGTAAGATTTTTACATCGCCCATAAGTCCGGAAGGCAATAATTCTTCACCACCTCTATAAAATGGCATAGTCGTAAACGTAATTCTTTGGGCAGGCTCCTTTACAGCATCACCGATCAAGCGGTTGACCCATGTATTTGTGACTTTAACTTCTAAAGTATTATCTCCTGATTTTAAGGCATCACTTATATCAATAGTAAAAGGAGTTTTCCAAAGAGTACCAATAGCATTGCCATTAACGCTGACCTCTGCTATATTCTTAACTTCTCCTAAATCTAAGGTGTATTTAGCACCGTCCTCGATATTTGATATCGAGAAGGTATTGCTGTAAGTCGCCGTACCTGAGAAGTGCTTGATGCCCTCTTCCTCCTGATCCGTCCACGAAACGAGGTCTTCAAAAGCTTTAGAGGAAGGAGCCCCTCTATTCCCTTGAAAGGCTACTTGCCAGGGCCCATTGATTTCAGCAATGGTTTCAGAATCCGCTTCGGGAACTGAAAAAGAGTTTTGATCGGTCTCATCTATAAACAAGATGAAAAAGGCATCCCAAGGGGTATAATCCAAATCGATCCAAGTCTGATTCTCCGATGTCGAATAGCCAATATCCGAAACTTCTCCTGTTTGCGGATTCCATTTTTGAGGTTTTTTACCTGTCACCCTAAAGCCCAACTTTGATTTAATAGCTTGAGCACTGCGGTTATTAAGCCAGTAAATATGACTGTCTCCTGTAGCACGATGACGAAAACGAATATCATGATCCGTTTCTGAAAAATCAACATCGGGAACTTGATCAAGAGCCACGTTGGCACCTACATTGGGTTTTGACCATATCTCTTCGGCCATTTCTTGAAAAGCCCCATCATCGTCTGATAAACTAGGGCTTTCAAGTGGTTTTTTACCTTTGATCTTGATACCTGCATCGGCTAATTCTTTTAATTTCTGCAAAGTGGATAGGGTCATTCTTTGCGTACCCTCATCTAACATTAGCATGGCATAAGTAACCCCACTTTCCGCTTTAAGGCGACCATCGGAACCCGTTATGGCCTCTTTTAGAATGGTAGCGCTTACAAAATCGAACTCATGGCCCTTGGGTACATCAGGAAGACTTTGCTGCGTAATTCGTGTTATATTGTCGTTTTCGCCATATAGGTAGAGAACATCGGCAACATTTTGGCCCTGTTGTAAAAGATAGGAGCTTCTACCAAGATAATCGATCCAAGCCTTGGCACCCGCACCCGACCATGTTTCTTGCCTGGTAAAGTATTGACCAAAAGGGCCCAATGAGAAGCCGGGCATTTTATCGTCTAAAGGCTGGTGAACAGAGGTATGGATTACAAATCGGTTGAGACCGGAAGCCATTTCAAGATCGGCAGTACGCTTCAGTTTTTCTGGATGCCAAGAAAAGGCATTTTGAATAGAGGTCATCGACTCGGCGGCTACAAAAGGCTTTCCGAAAATATTGGCTACCGACGCCGATTCACGAATATCGCCTTCGCTGCGTACTTCTTCATCGGAACCACCGGCAAGGCTTCCGGGTGTCCACATGGCAGACATGGGTATATCAGCATTGCGTTTGACATCCATTCCGTCCGCTAAAAAAATACGTCCGTTCTCATGGCTTTCGGTATATCGGCCCATGTTTCTTTTGTGCAGTTCTTCTCCGATAACATCATAATGATTGTCGGAAATCATTTCGCCGATAGTCTTTCTAAAATCCCAAAGAAATTTCTCGCTTTCCTTGGCACTTTGCACCACCCTGCCCAAAAGTACGGGCATCCAAGGTAGTATGTCGTAACCTCTTCTTTTTTTGAATTCATCGGGAAAATTATGCGTCCAGTTCATATGCCCGGCTTCATAGCTATCGAGTATAACATGGCTAAGACCTTTTTCGCCCATTTGACCACCCGTTGCTTCTTTATACAGATCCAAATAATGATTGATGTACCTACGAACCGCATCCTCATCAAGTTTGTCTACTTCAAGGCCTGTTGCTTCCGGTGAGGCAGGGTGATTTTGTCTCCCGGTAAGGGAATATCCAAATCGAACGATTTTCCACTTTCCTTCAGGCACATCCCAATTTAACGAACCATCTTCACCAAGTTGTGAAGTCAAATCGATAACCTCTTCTTTCGTTATGGCATTGGCGGTAGTGTGAGTCGGCACATCTGTTTCTACCCATGCGCTAAAACCGGCCTTATTTTCGAACTGATCGATACGATCAGCTTGGTAAAGAACAAATTCGGCTACCGGAACACCATCGGGTTTGGTAGGCATCGGAGCGCCGAACAAGGCACTCAACCCCGGAGGTGACGGAGGTAGAGTCTCGTAAGCAAAGCGCCAGTATTTGGCAGTTTCTTCCTTAAAGCTACCTGAAGTCTGCGGAACGAGCGAGCCTGGAATATCGGTTACCTTTCGAAAATCTTTACCGTCATCGCTGACATATAAACTTCGGTTTTGAGGGCTTCCCCTAAATTGCTCCAAGGCATTGTGGTTGGCCCCAACAACCGAATAGCTACGAAAGGTTACGGGTCGATCGAAAGAATATTGAATCCATATCTCTTCGCCTACTTCACCTGGCGGCAATTCAGTAGCTGTATGCAAGTCGCCATCGGTGAGGGTTTTTAAAGAGAATTTTCCGCCACTTGATGTAACCTTGGGCATGAGTTCTGCCATTGTTTGCTCATCATCAGGTATGCGAAAGGCAAAGGCAGCTGCATCGCCATAAAATTCGGGCAGTTCTTGATGCTCTTCACTCATTTCAATGCCTCCTTCAGAGGGTACATTTTGAAATCCACCTGTCTCGGTCGGGGGCTTGGGTAGGGTACCCTTAAAATTTTGACCGCCTTGTACTGTTATTTCTGACCAGACGTATTTTTTCATGCCGTCTTTAGCTTCTACCCAAGGCCCTCCGGTTTCACTCCAGCCCGGGGATCCTGCGATGGCCATTTCCAATCCTTTTTCGATTGCTAAATCGGTGGTGTATTTAAAGGCGTCTTGCCATTCAGGCGTCATGAATACCAGCTTTTTATCGGTCACCAATGGTGTAAATAGGTTGGCATCAAAATTTTGAAAGCCTCCGATACCCGTTTCGGCCATCCAGTTCAAGTCGTTCTTGATGCCTTCTTTGGTAATGTTGCCATTCATCCAATGCCACCAGACTCGGGGCTTTGCTTCATTGGGGGGATTTTGAAAGTTTTTGGCCAATTCTTCTTTATTAAAAGATGGCTTTGGCGGTTCTTGCGCACAACCGATGAGCAGCATACAAATTAACAAGCCAATAAACAACGATGCCTTGGTATTCATAGTCTTTAGTGTTAGTTAGAGATTTCAGGTATTATGCTGTGGGGAAGTAACAGCCTTTAACAAGAATAATTCTTTTGCCAATCTTATCCATACTGTACTGTCCTGTAGCAGTTAATCGCTATGGGAAAAGCAATCGCTAGAATCTTGCGAATAGATAACAATGGCTATTAAAAAAGGAGAGTGTTTAGCAGAAGAAAAATCAAGTAGAAAAGAAGTTTTGTAAAATTTAAACAACCATACCGAACGGTATTTGTTAATACGGCCACCAAAAGAAATAGCCAACCGCCAGAACAACGAAGATGATTATACCAAAGCACCCTACGAAAAAGCAGCTTTTAAAAACGTCTTGGGTTCGAACGACCTCTTCTTTCATACGCTAAAATATGGTATGCCAAGATAGGTAATGTAGAGGAAATTAGATAAGTAATGCGCTTTTAAGCATTGGCATTCCTAATAACAAATAAAGGATGTTATGAACCCTATCGTTGTGAGGGTAAACGAATACCAAAGAATTTCCCAGGAAGGAAGCCTTCCCGGAAAATCTTTGGGTGACTAAAAAGAAAGACTTAACAAAGTTTTCAGGCTCTAGAGGCCGTAATCATTGGCAATAAAATAGTCAAAAATGGGGCGGTAGAGGGGCCTTGGAGTTGACTGCCTTTTTGCTAAAGATTACCTGTGAGGTCATCTTTTATATGTTGGCGTACAGCCCTGAAAATAAAGTAGAAGCTTTCAAAAGAGGTGAAAGTACACTTACATTTGGGGTCATAAGCATTGAGGCAAATTTACTAATAGTAAAAGCTAAAAGGTTAAGCGAAAGTTATCTAAGCATTACTAAATTAACAGTTTCGATGCGCCTAGGTCAAAATATATCAACCCCATGTTAATATATCATAACATGACATTTTTAGGAGGGAATTTTCTACCCAAATAAATTAAAAAACTACAGTTTACTATTTGTAAAATTCCATTCCTTAAATAGTCAAAATTTCTATTTTAGTTAAGGTCTACCGCCTGAATGGGCGCATCGTTTTTGGCAAATAGAAAGCGTTTCTCTCCGCTAGAAGAACGGAGGATAGATGCCTGCTTGACATCTCCTTTTACGAAAAGTCCGCTTTCCGCTGGCATCATAGCGGTGAATTTGCCCTTACCATTACCTAAAAGAACCGTACCATAGCTGGCATCATTTCGTGTTGTTTCCACCTCTGCCTGATAAAGATTTCCAGCAAGCAATGCATCGGCATTTCCGTCTTTATTAAAATCGTCAACCAGAATACTGTTAACAGAGGATAATTGCACCAAAGGGTCTAACTCGTGAATTTTGAATTTGAAATCTCCCAAGTTTTCGACATATACACTGGCGAATGTTTCTGCCTGCTTATGCAACGCATTTTCAAGAGCTTCTTTACCGTACACCATTGAAAGGTCTGCCGCCCCAAACTCATTATAACTAGGGAATTTTTTCTTGATGAAAGGCATTTGATCAGAGCTGCACTGCCGCCCACGCAAGGGGTATAGCTTTCCCTTTTCGTAATAACTGAGTACAATATCAAGACTTCCGTTTTCATCAAAATCTTTAGCATAAACCTCGAAGGGTTCTTCCGGAGAAGCTTGATACTTGTAATTTTTCCCGAGGTTACCAGCTATAAAATCAAGGTCGCCATCGCTATCGAAATCATGCATCTTCAATCCGTACCACCAACCGGTTTGCCTGTCTAGTGAAGCCTTTTTCGTGCTATTTGTTAGTTGCCCATCAACATTTTCTAAAATGGTGAGCGGCATCCATTCCCCCACAACTACTAAGTCAAGGTCTCCGTCTTGGTCGATATCGCCCCATTGGGCGCTAGAAACCATTCCCAATCCTTTTAAAATTGGGGCGTTGGTTTCGGTAGCATTTTTAAATATGACATTTTCTTTTGTGCTTTGGTTGATCAGAAGATAACTGTCAGGGGCAAATGGATACCGACCAGGTACTGTTTTTCCACCCACAAAAAGGTCTAAGTCTCCATCGCCGTCTATGTCAGCGGGTACCACGCACGATGCCGAGACTTGAATATTGGGTAATGCCTTGACAGCCTTCTCGAACTGACCTTTACCATTGTTGATGTACATTCTATGCTCATAATATGTATCGCCTTCAGGCAACTCATTACCTCCCGAGGCCACATATAAATCTAAATCTCCATCTTGATCGGCATCAAAAAAAGTGGCCGCTACATCTTCATGAATAGCGTCGGAGGCCCAAACTTTCTTAGATACCTGGATAAACGAACCATCTTCTTTTTGCAGATATAGCGCTGCGGCCTGATTGTTGGCCCCTCCCACAAAGAAATCATCAAGTTGATCACCGTTTACATCGGCAACGGCCAATGCAGGGCCGTTTTGCGAGTATTTATGCGGAAGCAAGATTTCTTTCTTGAAGTCGTCATAAGAGTTTTCTTGATGTTCAAAACCTACGCCGCGTAAATTTGAGGTGGCAAAAAGCGGTTCGATTTCCTCTGATTCGTCTCTTGTTTCAGAAGAATCTTCATAGTTTACAATTATTTTCTGATCGGCCTCTACCTCGTTTAAGATTTGCGAGCGCCCATCGGGCCAGGTTATTTTGAGTTGGTCAACTAGTTGATGGATACCCAAACCAAAATGGAGCTCATGGGGTACAGCAGATTGAAAGCCTCTCGAAATATACAGCTCTTTTACCTGGCGTAAGCCTTTTGTGGCGACCCAAACTTTAGCACCTATGCCATTGGCATTGCCTTTCGGACCGCGTAGCTTAACCTTTAAAAAATGATTCGTTGAATTTTCATTGCTATTGTTTCGGTAGATTAATGCGGGATCGTTGATGTTGTTACCCACCAAATCGACGTCGCCGTCATTGTCAAGGTCTACATAAATAGCCCCGTTGGTAGCTGTTGGGGCTAATGAATCATTCTTAATTTCTGAAAAACTGAGACTCCCGTTGTTCGTGTAAAAGAGGTTAACCTCTTTTTTTTCTGGCATTACGGCTAGAAGGTCTTTGTAATATTGTTCAATGAGCGAATCTCGGTTGGCCAATCGATTCATATCGGCATATAATTGCTGTACTCTCTTTCTTTTGTAGATAACAAAGTCGTTATTTCGAAAGGATCGCAAAACCCCGTTTGAAACGAATAGATCTTGAAGGCCATCATTGTTCATATCAAAAAAAAGCGGAGCCCAGCTCCAATTGGTCTTTGCTAAGCCAGTGATTTGAGCAACGTCAGAAAATGCTGGAACGGTACCATCATCAAGCATAGTACCGTTATTCAATTGCAGGGTATTGAACATATATTGATGATGTAGACCTCTATCAACCAAATCAAAAAAGCGTTGGGGGTTCATACCGCTCATATTGGTTTTTAGGTCATAATTGTTGTTGGATACCATATCGACAGATATAAAGTCGAATCGACCATCATTATTGATATCACCAATATCATTGCCCATCGAAAAATTGCTGATATGATTGGTGGCCTGTCGTATGACCTCTTTGAACGTGCCGTTCTTTTGATTGATATAAAGATGGTCTTTTTCAGAATAGTCCATACCCACAACCATATCCGGCCAATGGTCATTATTAAGGTCTCCGACAGCAATACCCAGACCATAACCTATACTGTTATTAATTATACCGGAGGCGGCTGAAACATCGGTAAAATGCCCTGCATTGTTTTTAAAAAGTTTGTTGTTACTGTGTTTCGATTTTTGAAGAAGCAAGCGGTCGATGTTTGGCTCTGTTTCTGCTGGGTCAATACCATGATTAAGCAAAAACATGTCTAAATCGCCATCTCTATCATAATCAAAGAATGCTGCTTGGGTTGAATGATCGGAAATATCAAGACCATAATCGCTCGCTCTTTCCTCGAACGTAGGCACTCCATCGCTATTGATGCCCAAGTTGATAAAGAGTTCGTTTTTTAAGAGCTCAGTATCGTCATAATTGCCCGATTTGCACACATAAATGTCTAAGAGCCCGTCATTATTGATATCAACGGTAGTAACCCCTGTTGAAAACCCTTTGTTGCCTCTCAGTTTTGCTTGGGCAGTAACCCTTTGAAATTGAAAACTACCCTTGTTAAGATAGATTTCATCTTGGTTAAGATTAGAGGTGAAAAATAGGTCTTGCCACCCGTCATTATTAAAATCGCCGGCAGCGACACCCCCACCGTTATAAAGGTACTCGTACAAGACCCCGTTCACGGCAGGACTTTCATTAATAAGATTGTTAAATGTTAACCCTGTAGTTTCAGGAGATAGCACCTCAAAAAGCTGAAATGAGGCGGATTGATTTTCGAGTGTAACTGACTTTTCTTTTTCTGTGGTGCAGCCAATAATAGACATTAGGCCTATTGTAATGAATAATTTAGCACTAAAGATGAAACGGTTCATTATCTTATTCTTTAAAACCTGGCAACAGTTTGGGTTTTACTTTCGGTGGTGATGTACGCGAATAGTAGCGTATTTCATAACGTTCTTGGTTTCCCGTTGATTTGAATATTGGTTTCTGGGGCATTTTTAATGCCAGAATTTGTTCGTTCAACACCAGTACTTGAAGTTTTACGGTATCGTTGGTATTGGTGGGAGACAGAAAAAGACTGTCTTTTCCTTTAAAACCAAAATAAAAACTGCGGTAGGTTTCAAACTTTGATTCCCTCATCATACTATCCCTCGTATAGGTGCAAAGGCCCCAATCATGGCCTTCTTCAAGCTGCATATGCGAAAACCCGTTGTAATAGCTCATTGCCGAGTCAACTTGCCATGCCCCTATCAAATTTTCTTTATGTATTTTTTTAGGGGAACAAGAAACCAAAGCAATCAACAAAAAAGGAATCATAAAATATCTGAAACCCACTACTCTTTTCATTGCCATTACGGAAGGTTAATCTTTAGATGTTAAAGATATGGCTTCCTAGGATTTACTGATAAACACCTAGGAAGCCATAAAGTAGGTAAATTCTATGCGGATTTTCTAATAGTCCTCATTTTGAATGAGGATGCCTTCACTCTTATCTATTTCACTTTGGGGAAGCGGAAAATAGTAATGTTTAGGCTTTTCAAAAGTTCTCGGCGGATCGAACTGCCCGCGATCTTCACCGTAGATTGATACGATATCTACAATACCTGCCTTGTCCCATCGCATAAGATCTTGGTGTCTTTGGTTCTCGCCAAATAGTTCTACCCTGCGTTCATGAATTAGTTCTGGCATACCGGCATTGCTTACGGGGTCTAACCCTACACGGTTTCTAACAATATTGATTTCACTGTCTCCGGCTCCCGTACCATCTTGGCGAATTTTGGCCTCTGCAACGATTAAGTAAACATCGGCGGCCCTCAAAATTGGCACATTATGGTCACGGTTGATGGTACCATCGGCAGTATTAAAACTCCAATATTTGGTCAATGAGTAACCGGTTTGGCTTAAATCGGCAGTAAATTCAACGGTACCGAACTCACCGCCCCTTTCAATCATGTCACCAGGTCTTAAGATAGAATAGCCTAAACGAGGGTCATTGGTTTCATATTCATTTACAATGTCTTCCACCGGGTTGTGAAAATCCCATCCTCCCCAAGGTCTCGGTGCGTCATAAGTTTTAGGAACATCTGCCCATCCATCCAATCCTTGAGCGGCAAATAGCATTTCAGGATTATTTTCACTGGCCACCTCAAAATTATCCCTATAGTTACCGGCAAGGGCATAGGGTCCGTTTATTATGGCTTCGCCTGCACTAATGGCCGCAGCAAAGTCTTCTTCGTACAAGTATAGTTTGGCCAAAAGACCATAGGCAGTACCTTGACTGGCCCTACCAATGTCGTCACCGCTATAACTTTCCGGTAGATAATCGATGGCCTTCAGTAAATCAGATTCTACTTGCGAGCGAACTTCTTCAATTGATGATTTGGCAATATTGAAATTGTTGTCAATAACATTTTGCTCCAATACAAGCGGAACACCACCGTAAATGACCGAAAACCTCCAATAGGCAAAAGCTCGAATAAAGTGCGCTTCGCCCAAAATCCTGTTTTTCAGGGTGGCGTCCATTTCAATATTGGGCACATTGATCAATACGGCATTGGCCCTTGCAATCATTTCGTATTTGGCCGTCCAACCATACCGAAAGCCGTTGTTACTGGCGTCAAAAGTAAAGTTTTCCATTGCCGTTTCGTAACCGTGGTCACCCGCCCTGAACAAGTCATCAGAACTGTTATCAAACACATTTTCACTATGCCCATAAAGGTCTTCCCACCTTAGCGGTTGATACATGGCATTAGCGGCTGCCTCGGCGTCTTCGGCATTACGCCAGAATTCCGCAGAGGTATATTGCCCATAAGGCGTTGTTTCCAATATCTCATCGTCACAGCTTTGAACAAGGCATATAGCTACAACAAAAGGAACCAAGTATTTATATTGATTTTTCATTTTTTCTTGCTTAAAAGGTTAAGTTAACGCCTAATAAATAGGTTCTTGATTGTGGAAACTGTGCCGTATCAACATTTTGTTGCAGGTTACCGTTGGTTAGCCCCAATTCGGGATCGAAGCCAGAATAACCGGTGATGGTAAATACATTTTGACCTGATAGGTATAAACGAAGTTTACCGATACCGTACTTTTCGGTGATATCTTGGGGCAATGTATAACCAAGTGTCAGGTTCTTTAGCCTAAAATAGTCTCCTGATTCGATGAAAAGATCAGAGGTTCTAAAGTTATTGTTCTCATCATTGAATGTCACCCTTGGTATGCTATTGCTAGTTCCAGGCCCTGTCCATCTATCCAATATCTCGGCATGGTAGTTGAAATTAAAAGAGCTGTTCATGCCCACGGTTTTTTCGGCATTAAAAATGTCTACTCCACCCACACCTACAAAAAAGGCGGTAAGATCAAAATTTTTGTATCCAAAGTCCAGGTTGAGACCGTAGGTAACATCAGGATGTGGACTTCCGATTATCATACGGTCATTATCGTCGATAACACCGTCGTTGTTCAAATCTTGAAAACGAACATCTCCCGGTTGGGCGCCTTCTTGTAAGGCGTGTGCATTAACTTCGGCTTCGCTTTGAAACAAACCATCTGATTTATAGCCATAGAACGTCGCTATGGGCTCACCAATATAAGTGCGAGACAGTTCTTGTCCCGTTCTGCTGAACGGGTCGGAAGTAAGGTAATCTTGATTTTCCAAAAGGCTTACCACCTTATTGCTTATAAAGGATGCATTTGCAGAAACACCGTATGAGAAATCACCTTTTTGGTCATTCCAGCCAAGCTCTAGCTCTAAACCTTTATTCTGAACTTCTCCGGCATTTTTGAAAGGAGCCGTTGCGGTACCCTGCGAACCAATAGCCGGAAGACGTAACAGCATGTCTTCGGTATTCTTTATAAAGTAGTTGGCATTAAAAGCCAAGCGGTAATCAAAAAGACTGGTCTCTAGGCCAAAGTTGGTCATTTCTACGGTTTCCCATGTCACATCAGGGTTAGCATACGTAGATTGTGAAATGCCTTCAACCTGTACCTGCCCGTCTTGCCCGAATGAATATCGGTTTCCGGCGGTCAAGGTTGCCAAATACTGCAACCTGTCGATATTCTGGTTTCCTAATTGACCCCAACCTCCCGAGATTTTCAAGTTATCAATAAGCGGTACGTTAAAGAAAGACTCTTCCGATATTCTCCATCCTGCCGAAAATGCTGGAAAATTACCCCTTTGATTGCCCTCTGCGAACCTTGAAGATTCATCTGAGCGAAAAGTGGCAGTCAACAGATAACGATTTTTATAACCATAGTTGACTCTAGCAAACATTGATCGAAGACCGTCATGGGAGCGAAACTCGGTAGCGTTATCATTATCACCGTTACTTAAAATCTTTTCAGACTCTGAGTCATTAATATTGTTGGCTTGGGCGTAGAAGCCCTGATTTTCGAACGATTGTTCTGTGTAACCTGCTACAGCACCAACTGAATGGTCTCCGAAAAGTTTATTATAGCTCAAGAAATACTCTTGTAGAATAGAATAAAATTCACTGTATTCTCTTTCCAAACTGCTCAGGCCCCTGTTTCTTGTTTGGTCAAGAATTTGGGGATAGTATCTTTTACGGTCTGAAATTTCGCCATCTAGGCCGAAATTGGCCTTGAAGCTAAGGCCGTCATATAGCTTAATTTCCGCTTGTATATTTCCTAAAAGCCGTGTGTTGGCCTGTCGAAGGTCGTTATCTTCATTGATAGTGTGCAGTGGGTTGTTAATATCACCGAACTCGCTACTTACCTGAGTGGTAGAATAATTACCGTCGGCAAGGTACACAGGTAGGCCTGGGTGAAATCTTAGGGCACTGGCGATAACCCCTGACTGAGATGATGAGGTATTGGGCGAGTTCGTCTTTCTTCTTGAAATCGATAGGTTTTGATTGATTTTAAGCCAATCGGTCACTTGGGTATCGGTGTTCAACTGAAAGGTAAGACGGTTGGCAAACGAGTTGCTTAAAATACCTTGCTCATCGTAGTAGCCAAAACCTACTAGATAAGAACTGTTCTCACCAGCACCTGTAACACTGAAATCGGCATTGTTGGTATAGCCGGTCTCAAATATTTCATCTTGCCAATCAGTAGTTTGGTTAAGATATTGAGGGTCGTTCCAGACCGCATCGGCCTCGGCACCGTCATTCGCAGATCGTTCAATTTTAATTTCGGCCAATTGAGGAGCGGTCAGCACATCGATTGTCTTTCTCACATTTGAGAAACCGGTATAAGCGTTTAGGTTAATGCTCGGTTTTTGACCTTTAGTACCTTTTTTTGTGGTGATAATGACCACCCCGTTAGCGGCACGGGTGCCATAGATAGCCGAGGCTGAAGCATCTTTTAAAACCTCCAGTGAGGCGATGTTGTTTTGGTTAAGACCGTTTATGTTGCTGGTAGGAACGCCATCGACAACGTACAACGGGTCTGAGTTATTTACGGTTCCTGTACCCCGAATTCTTATTTTGGTTTCTCCTCCTGGGGCACCACCGTTATTGACTACCTGAACCCCGGACATTCTACCTTGAAGAGCCTTTTCAACATTGGCAACCGGAAGATTTTCAATCTCTTCGGCCTTAACGGATGATATAGCACCGGTAACGTCTTTTTTGGCAGTTGTACCATAACCAACCACCACTACATCTTCAAGTTGGGTAGCATCTGGTTGTAATTGAACGTTCAAGGTTTGTTGCCCATTAATCGCTACTTCTTTAGTAGCATAACCCAAATAGGAAACTACCAAGATAGCATCACTATCAGCCTCTATGGAGTAATTACCGTCAAAATCAGTGGTGACGCCTACTGAAGTACCCTTTACCTGAACGGTAGCTCCTGGTAATGGCCCCAGTTCATCGGAAACCGTACCGGTAATGGTCTGTTGAAAGTTAATAATCTTACTATCATACGATAGCCCATCCACAGGTATGGCCGCCACTATGGTAGTACCGCTGATTAAGGAACAAAATAAAAGCGCTGGTAGTATTTTCCTCCTTTTTGGAAAACCAGCGCATAAATTCCATGCATATAGGGAAGAATCGTGACCCTGATATGAAACACTCTTTTTTGATTTCATGGGAGATATTGGTTGGGGTTAGTTCTGTTGCTTCAAGAAATGCCTATTGGAAGCCTTCTATTACAATCGTTTGAAAAAGAGAGGGCTACACAAGGCAAATGTGTTTCTAACAAATTTACAAATGGTAAACTTTGGTAAGTTAATTGAATGTTATCAATATCTTACGAAATATTAGCCCTTGAAAATGACAATTGGCATATAGCCACAATTATTCGGTAAAATATCATCAATTGGCAACAATAATTGTGCAAAATTGACAAATTGGTAAATGAAGTAAAAATTTACCATTATGCAAGATTTATACTACGCCAAACGCAGAAAGAGTTAGGGTCTATACCATAGACTTGCCGGAGACCTTTCTATAGTAGGCCCAGAATATTCAAGTTGTAGTTCTTCGCCCAAAAAGTCTTCAAAATAATCTATCTGAATTGGATGAAATCCTTTTTTTAAGGCCACAAGCCCTTTTTTGGTTTCAGCACTATGCGATCCGCTATTGTCAACTACAAGCTCTTTATTGATATAAAGTTTGCTACCGTCATCCGATCTTAAATAAAAGGTATAGACACCATCTGAAGGCACCTTAACATACCCTTCGTACTGAATCGCATAATGGTCTAAGCGTTCGCCTATAGTGTCGGGGCTCAAATCTTCAGAGGCCCCTGTTTTGATGACCTCTAATGAACCAAAGTCGGGAATGGAGGTAAAATCACCTTCGAAATACGAATAGCTCAATCCCTTTTTCGGTCTACCGACCCTACTTGCCTTCGAGGGTTTCACTTTTCGGTATTCTTTTTTTACCGCCGAACTTTTAAAGCCTTCATTATCGGCAAACAAAAATTGAGTTTCGGAAGTTTCTTTTAATACAAAGGATTTGGTGAAATTCGAAGAATTCAAATCAGGAGTCTGCCCGTTAATGGTATATTTTAGCTGTAAATTCTCATAAGGATGATCTGCTGTCACGCTTAACTCCTTAAGAAATATATCTTCTTCAGTAAGCGAAATATTGACTTGAGGGTCGTCTAGGTCTATAATTTCAGTACCGCTTAAAGTAAAGGCGGGTTCCATAAAAGCAGAGTCATAACCCATTTGCCATTGCATTTGTAGAGGATCCCAACCGTTTTGGTCGATCTCTGCAGCACTTTTAACTTTAAAAGTAATCTGTTTTGAAGCGCCGCTAGGTAGCTCCACCTCAAACACTGATTCATCAGGTTGAACTTGATGATGATGAAATAATTGACCTTTGAAGTACAGTGTTTCTTCTGCTTCATTCTTGAGAACCATAATTACCTTTCGCTCATTCTCTTTGGATAAAAGTAATGGGCTAAGTTCTGCTGCTTGCATTAGGTTTACGGCCATTTCTCTTGTTTGGCCATTACTTACATCGTGGTCAATAATTCCAGAAAGTGCCAGATTGACCATTTTCGGCCCTTCAGCGGTCATGGTCACCCAACTGACATGATCGAATTCGCCAAATTTTGGGCCACGCAATTTGCTGCCTCCTCCGGTAGTTCCAAGTAAATAATGATGGCGATTATTTCTTATCTCGTGAAGATATCTGTGCGTGTGACCCGCAAATACCGTATAATCCCGATTTTTTAAAACCTCCTCAACCTCATTAAACCCATTGGCCTCACCGTAAATCCACATCGGGTGATGCATAAAAACCATTGTCCAGCGAACGTCTGTATTTTGAGAGATAGCTTCCTTCAGGTATTCTATTTGGTCTCTTCCCATTAAAACACCGTCACCATCATTACTGTTCACTACAAGAAACAAAACATCTTTGTATATAAAATGATAGTAATCCTTACCATATCTTTCTTTCCATCGTTGCGCCATTACATCGTTAGAATAGTCATGATTGCCTGCAACGTAGAAGAACTTGGTTTTTAAGGAATCGATTATACCATCAAACTCTAGCCATTGTTTACCTAAGAGATCCGGATCCTTAGTATACCCCTCAATCAGGTCGCCAACGCTCATGACAAATTCAGGATATAGTTTATTTATTTTATTTAAACCATTTCCGAAAATACCCTTTCTATGGCCACCGGTGCGGTCACTTACTATGGCAAATTGAAAGTTCTCAGGGTTGTTATAAAAAGGCTTATCTGACCAAGGCTTTTGATTTTCAATTGAATCATGCACAAATACCGATAGATTTTCTTGTGCATTAGTGGTTACTTGAATAACGAACAGCCCTATAAGAACAAGGCCTTTCAAATATGAATACATGACGGATGGTTTAAGAGCTGCAAATTATTTTCTTGACAAGAAACTTAATTTAAATATAGGTTAACTAATTACGGCCAAGGTTAGGTCAAGATTATGATTGTACAGGCAGATCAGGACAGTGACGACCTCCCCTACAAAAAAGACTCAATCTTATCTTTAAACTGTAAAAAGTGTTCACCTAGGGCATCGTAATTGCCGGTTTGAATATATTCTTTATGAAATAACGTGCTACCGACACCGGCACCTACGGCCCCGGCTTTGAAAAATTCTTGAACATTATCCTTACTAACGCCTCCCGTAGGTAAAAGTTTGATTTTATTAAGAGGGGCCAGTACGTCTTTAATATACTTTGGGCCCAACTGTGTGGCTGGAAAAACCTTTACCGCCGAAGCCCCCAGTGACCAAGCTTTGTAAATCTCGGTAGGTGTAAAGGCTCCCGGAAATATAGGAATGTTTCTAGTCACACATTCTTTGATAACTTCTGGGTCGAGAATAGGGGTAACAATAAATTGCGCACCGGCCTCCAAAGCTTTTTCAAAATCGGCTAAGTTACAAACGGTACCCGCCCCAATATTTAGGTCAGGATAATCCGCTCGAAGGGTTTTAATAATTTCACCAACTCCGTCGGTGTTCATTGTTATTTCTAAAGTGTAAAAACCACTTTTTAAGTAGACCTTAGCAATTTTATCTATCGTTTCAGGTGAGTAACCTCTCAGAATGCCTACCAGAGGATTTTTATAGAACTTTACCCAAGAAAAAGGTTGGTCAAACATAACTTTTTAAGATTTTGAGTTGTCCTGCCAATAGCGATTTTTCCATATCGCCTGCGCTAAAGCAAGTGAGGTAATCAGCAGGAAGAATGTATGTCAACGCCAACTTGTACAATTTGGCATTGATTCCGATAGCCCCTAAATATACTTTTTCGTACATATCGGCAATATGTGAAAGTTCGCTGCCTATAAGTAGGCCCGATAAGAAATAAAAATTCTCTACACCCGTAGAATCGTTTAAAAGGCTGTTGGCCCTGACCGAAAAGAGAGCCGACATGGCATCGTTACTAAGTGCTTTTTTGACCCCTTTGAGAAAATAGGTCTCAAATGAAGAATCCCAAGGGCTTTGCTCCAAAGAAGCTGATAGAATGCTGTGTCTACTTATAACCTCGAAAAGCTCACCGGTCATATAGGTTTTGAAGTTTTCGAATCGGCCATTGTTAAAGGCTATATGCTTGGAATGGGTTCCCGGTAAGATTAAAATTCCTTTTTCATTTCTTGAAAGCAGCTCTGAAAGACCGATAGCCTGAATTTCCTCGCCGCGCATAACATCGTTTTCAGTTCTTGCTCCGGAAACCAATATAAGGTCTGGCTTTCCGTTTTCTTCCATACGAACACTGATCAAACCATCCCCATCAAAATCAACAGGAAATTTCGAATACGGTAATTCTTTCATTCCGATTGAAGATGACAACATTCCCGAAGCGATTATCGGTGTTCGGGAAGAATACGGAACCGAAATTGTATCTATCTTTTCTAAGAGGTAAGACTGAAAAAACTCTTGCCTAGATTTTTCCAGTTGTGACTTGAAGTCTTTATAATGTTTTTTAATACCCTGTTCGCTGGTGTATTGAGAAAGAACCTCTAGAGATTTGGTGTCGACCAAAAGTAGCCTAAAGTTACTTGTTCCCCAATCACAACTGATAAAATGCGAAGGAAGTTTCATAAATGCTGCTTAACAGGTTAAAGATAACAATTAGAATAAACTGGCGACGAGTCAAAATTGCGGGCCTAATCAATAGGGTATTCACCTATATGGTATGGTCGCGTAGCAATTATATAGTACATTTAGATGCATAAACTATAAAACAACTATGAAAAATTTTCTACCCATAATTGCCCTGTTCTTTCTACTTGCAAGCTGTAAAGATGCCCCTCAAAAAAGCAAAGAGACCGATAAGGTCGAAGCAGAAAAGCCCCAAGAAAACAAAGGTTGGCAGTCGGTAACATCTGAAGATGGCACCGAGCCTATTGCAAGGCATGAAGCGGCCTTTGTACAAGTAGGCGATAAGTTCTATCTATTAGGAGGAAGAGACATTAGACCGGTAAGTATTTACCATACGCAAACAAAAAGTTGGTCACAAGGCTTAAAACCACCTATTGAATTGCACCATTTTCAGCCGGTTGTTTTTGAGGATAAAATATACATCATATCGGCTTTGACCGGAAAGTGGCCAGCGGAGACACCTACAGAACACGTATATATCTATGACCCATCAAAAGATGAATGGACCCAAGGAGACGAAATACCTGAGGACAGGAGAAGGGGCTCTACTGGCAATGTGTTGTTTGAAGACCAAATATATGTGACCTGCGGAATTAAAAATGGGCATATAGGAGACCATAAAAAGTGGATGGATCGATACGACCCTAAAACCGGCAAATGGGAAACCTTGTCAGATGCACCACGTGCCAGAGACCATTTTCAAGCCGTAGTGTCAGATGGTAAAATTTACGCACTAGCGGGGCGTAATACCGGTATCGAGCCAGAGAATCCTTTTGGTGGTACCATTGGAGAGGTCGATGTATACGATATTGAGACCGATTCTTGGGAAACACTTCCAAACCCTATACCGACAGAGAGGGCCGGTAATGCCGCTCTTTTAGTTGAAAATGAAATATGGGTTGCTGGCGGTGAATCGGCCAGCCAAGAAAAGGCTCATGAACATGTAGAGGCCCTAAACTTGGTCTCTAACGAATGGGAAGCCCTTCCAAGTCTTTTAGAGGGCCGTCATGGCACAGGCCTAATTTTGAACGAAGGCTCGGTATATGTCGCTTCAGGATGCGGCAACAGAGGAGGTTCGCCCGAATTAGCTACTATGGAAAAATATACTCCATAATCCCAAATTTTACCTTTCTATTTTCCTGATTTAATGTAATTGTATATCTAAAAACAGATTACATTTGATAGGGTTTTTGTAATTACCAAATGCTATGAAATGGACCTAAGAGACGGGGTAAAGACCGCACAGAACAAAGTTTCTTCAGAGACGAAAAAGTTGAGTTCTTTCGTGAAAGATAAGACCAAATCTTTGGTCGACAGACTGGAGTCGTACGAAGATATGATCAACCTAGAAGTGGGCGACACGGGTCTGAACAGGGCCAAAGGGCTAGAACGTGAATTCGATATACGGCAGCTCTATATCAAATATGAAGGCGATAACCCGACAGGCACGCAAAAAGACCGTATCGCCTTTGCGCAGGTTTATGATGCCCTACGGCGTGATTTTGATACGGTTTCACTCGCCACCTGTGGTAATTATGGCGTTGCTGTGGCCCTGGCAGCTAATTTGGCGGGTATGCAATGCCAAATTTTTATACCTGAATCATACCATACCGAGCGGGTAGAAGAGATGAAAAATTTGGGAGCAACCATTGTGCGTATGCCAGGTAATTACGAAGATGTGGTAAAGGCGAGTAGTGATATGGCGGTTGATAAGGGCTGGTATGATGCCAACCCCGGGGGGTCTAATACCCCTCTTCAAATCAGCGCCTATTCACAGATTGCTACTGAAATTTTTGAAGATTTGGGTGATGCCCCGAAGTATTGTGCAGTGCCGGTTTCAAACGGAACTCTCTTTGCAGGTATATACAGGGGGTTTGTGAATCTTTATAAAAGAGGAAAGACTTCGCGCATACCGAAGATGGTGGCAGCCTCATCCACTAAAAAGAATCCGATTATACAATCCTTTTTACAGGGCCTTGATCATTGCCAAGATTTAGACCCCAATAGTATTAAGGAAACCAAGTATAACGAACCCCTGATCAATTGGCATAGTTTCGATGGAGAGGAGGCATTGTATGCCTTACGGGAATCGGATGGTGAAGCCTTTAATATCAGCGACCGAAAGCTTAGAGACATGACCGCATTGCTAGCGAAAAAGGAGGGTTTTCGCATTCTTCCGGCATCAACTGCCGGATTGATCGCCCTGCTTGAACTTGATGAAAAATTAAATTTTGAACCGGACAGGTTTGTAGCGGTACTGACCGCAAAAAACTAAAAGAAAAAGAATGAAAGAATCAATAGACGGAAAAGCACTTGTATACTGCGAAGGAGCATTCAATACCCCTAATGGAAAAACCGCACACGGACTAACAAGATTTACAGAGAGGTACGAAGTAGTCGGTGTTCTTGATGCGAAATACGAAGGTAAAGATGCAGGCGAGGTATTGGATGGTAAACCGAACGGTATTCCAATTTTTAAGGATTTTGACACGGCAGTAGAAGCGCTTTCCCAGAAAAATGAATTGCCCAAATATTTGGTAATCGGTTTGGCGCCTGATGGTGGAAGACTACCGATGGTTGCCAAAGACACGATTAAGAAAGCTTTAAAAAAGGGTTGGAACGTTGATAGCGGCCTACACGACTTTTTGACCAATGACCCCGTTTTGACTCAGTTAGCGGCGGAAAATAATTGTCGCATCAGAGATGTTAGAAAAACTCCTGATAGAGACCAGTTACACTTTTTTACAGGAGATATCGAAAAGGTCGATTGCCTAAAATTAGCTGTTCTGGGTACTGATTCGGCCTTGGGTAAACGTACAACAGCCTGGTTGTTGGTCCATGGGTTTAGAAATGCGGGGCTTAAGGCTGAAATGATAGGCACCGGGCAAACTGCTTGGATGCAAGGAGCGAAATACAGTATGGTGATGGATAGTTGTATCAATGATTTCGTTTCCGGGGAAATAGAGCATGCCGTGGTCAGCGCCTATAGAAATGAGAACCCTGATGTAATTGTCATAGAAGGGCAGGGCAGTTTAATGAACCCGGCCTATCCAGGAGGTTTCGAAATTTTGGCTGCGGGAAGGCCCGACTACGTAGTATTACAGCATGCGCCCAAGCGCTTGGAATATGATGGCTTTCCTGGTTATCGTTTGCATTCGTTGGCCGAGCAGATCAATGCCATCGAGACCATTTCAGGAAAGAAGGTCATTGCGATAACCGTCAACCATGAAAATATGGAAGAGGATGAGATCCTTGAAACCTGCAAGCAAATCACCCTTGAAACCAAATTGCCCGCATTTGATGTGCTCAAATATGGGGCGGAAGGCTTAATCGATTTATTGAAAGAAAAAATTGAATGAAAATAACCGAGGTCAGCTTTGAACGGCTCGATTTAAAACTTTCCGAGCCATATACGATTGCCTATGAAACCATAGACAGTACGGTAAATTTTATTCTTAAGATTGAAACTGATTGCCATATAACAGGATATGGCTGTTCGGCTCCAGACTTGATAGTCACGAACGAGAGTCCGTTAGACGTTTTTGACGCCATCAATGAAATCATCATTCCTTTTTTAAAGGGCAAGAACCCTTTTACCTATGCTTTGCTGCTGCTAGAACTCAGAACTTTGCTGGGTAAAAAATCATCTGCGCTGAACATGGTCGACATGGCCTTGCACGATGTAGTGTCCAAAAAGGCAGGAGTGCCACTATATCAATATTTAGGCGGTTTTCAAACCTGTATAGCCACCAGTGTTACCATAGGGATTTTACCGCTTGAAGAAACATTACTTCGAGCCCGCGAATTCGTTAAAATGGGTTTTACCATCCTCAAAATAAAAGGGGGACATAGTTTGGAAGAGGATGTTGCCAAAATGAAAATTCTTCATGAAGAGTTTCCGCAGATTACTTTTCGATTTGATGGCAACCAAGGGTATTCAGTGCTAGACTCGGTGGCTTTCGTAAAGGCCACCAGTCAAATAGGAATAGAGATTTTTGAACAACCTACTATGCACGAAAAGGAGGAAAGGTTAAGTGAAGTCATGAACCAGGTTGATATTCCCGTAATGGCCGATGAAAGTTTAAAGACGTTGACCGATGCATTTAGGCTTGCCCAGAACGAAAGGGTCGATATGGTCAATATCAAATTGATGAAAGTGGGCGGAATTCTCGAAGGCATGCATATCAACTCCGTGGCTAAGGCAGCGGGCATTGAAAGCATGATCGGTTGTAACGACGAGTCTTCTTTGGGTATTGCTGCGGGGCTTCATTTTGCCCTATCAAGGCCCAATATAAGATATGCAGACCTTGATGGTCACCTCGACCTTCTTGACGATCCTTTTCAGGGGCTTTTTCATTTGCGTAATGGTGTTTTATACCCCACGGAGGCTCCAGGGCTGGGGGAATTCGAAGTTTTTTAATCCTAAGAACTTATTTGAAATAGATTTTAAAGGTGAGCGAATCACAAGACTTTTTCATAGGCGTGACCAAGAGAGACGAACTTCCAATTGTTATAAATCTTTTTAAAGAGGTTATGTCTTTTCAAGGGCAAAACGGATATAAGGTTTGGCAGGAAATCGATGAAGGGGCCATTGAGAAAGAGATAGCTGATTCAAAGCAATACAAGATTTGTGAAGGAGACCAGATTTTATGCCTGTTCAGTATTCAATTGAGCGACCCTTTTATTTGGGGTGAAGACGAAGCGGAAAGCGCTATTTATCTCCACCGAATTGTTGTACACCCAAAATTTAAAGGTCGGCGACTCTTTTCTAAAGTATTGTCATGGGCTAGAGAATTTGCCCTAAAAAATCAGCTGAATTATATAAGGATGGATACTTGGGCCGACAATCTTCAGCTCATATCATATTATAAATCTTTCGGATTTGGGCAGGTACGAACCACTAAAACCTCTGATTCGCCTGAATTACCAGTACAGAACCGAAATCTAGAAATAGTTCTTCTGCAACAAAAAGTGGAAAACGTTTAGGTTCAATTGGCAAAGAGCAATTATTCATCGCCACTTTGTTCCTTAATCGAAACATCCCTTCTAAACGGAATAAAAAGTGGATCAACATCTCTAGTTTGACCAACCACCGATTCAATTTCCCTTTTTAAGTAATTCAAGTGAGCGATGGTCAACCTATCCGTCATTACAGGTATGGTTCTTTTAATATTTCCTTGAAGGGTCAGAAGATTGTCAAGCGCCAATGAACGAACATCTGTATTAACGGTATATCCTTCCGAAAGTTTTGCCAGAATTCCTTCTACCAAGCCTTCGGCCTCATCTGGTTTATAAAGTGCGATGAGGTTTGAAACATAAGCTTTTTGAAGCTTTCTTTTATAGGCATTCGTTTGATAGAAAACGTTCATATCTCCCCAAACCAGTTGGCTGAGGTCATCCATATATTCTTGAGGCAAATAAGGGTCTTCGTTCTCATAACGCTCAGAAATGAATGTCATTCGGCTTAATCGACTTCCACCTAATAAATTCATCATCACGCCTTCCATCGTTTTGGTAACCGACTCTTTCGATTGTGGTGATTGAATGGCATTTAAAATGTCATTTCTTAAAAGCCACTTAGGCTCTTTAAAAATGTAATTGTTCAAGAAGAGGAGGGCCTGTTTTTGTGTCTGTTTATCAACAGGGCGATACACTTCACCTTCTTCGCCCATCGTTTTAGGGGTTACATAGATACCACCAATGTTTTTGGCTACATGAAAAATGTAATCGCTGTATTGCCCAACCAAATCTTTATATACCTGATCTAAGTTGGCATAATCATCACTATTTCTTTCCTGTGTCCATTTTTTTAAGAAGGGCGCGATTCGTTGCAAGTTTAATATGCCGTATGTGCTAGCCTGCATGGCATCGTCTCCCAAATCTTCTGTTTGCGACCGAGGGTCAAAGTCACGACCTTCACCACCGAACCACAATCTAGGGTTACCGGTAACACTATCGGTTACCATTTGGCTCAACATTTCTTTTTCGTCACTGATCGATAGATCATCAGCGTATCTGGAATACCCCCACTGAATGGCCCATTTATCATAATCGCCAACTCGTGGCATCAAATCTTTGTTCGGGATACTATCTTCAGGCTGGGCTACGTAGTTGAAACGGGCATAATCCATAATCGAACTAGTGTGTCCGTTTTTCTCCAACCACTCGGCATCACGCAAGTTTTCTACCGGAGTAGCATGGCTTGCGCCCATATTATGCCTTAAACCTAGGGTATGCCCTACTTCGTGAGAAGCTACAAACCGAATAAGCTCACCCATCAATTTAGAGTCATACTCCATTTTTCGGGCACGCTCATCCACGGCTCCCGCTTGAACCATATACCAACTATGTAACAGACTCATAAGGTTATGGTACCAGCCAATATGGCTTTCCAAGATTTCGCCACTTCTAGGGTCGACAACATTAGGTCCGTAGGCATTCTTAAAGGGGGAGGCAAAATAGCGGAGTACCGAAAAACGGGAGTCTTCAAGGCTCATACTCTCGTCATTTTCGGGCCAAGGCTTACCGATAATAGCATTTTTAAAACCGGCCTGTTCAAAAGCAACTTGCCAATCGTTGATACCCTGTATCAAATAAGGGCGCCATTTTTTAGGGGTTGCGGGATCGATATAATATACAATAGGTTTTTTGGGCTCTACGAGTTCTCCTCGCTTCCATTTTAGAGAATCTTCCGGTTTAGGCTCCAACCGCCATCTGTGAATGTAAGTATTGCGGTCGACCTTTTGTTGGTCATCACCATACTCGAGATAAGAACTTGCAAAATAGCCCACTCTTTCGTCGTATAGCCTTTTTCGCATTGGAATCTTTGGCAACAAAATGAATGAGTTGTTGATTTCAAGAGTTACAACACCTGCAAGAATCGCCGCAGGAAGCTCTTTTCGTTTATCAGATCCTGATTTGGCCCTATATGTCTTAACCGTCTTGATTTCGGTATTGACAGGAAACGAGTTGATCTCTTGAATATATGATTTGTCTTTTTCTAGCGAAAGTAACTTGTAATCGTCTTTGGCATCAGAACTGAGAGCCAACAGCGGATTCTCGCTATTGATAAAATTAGTGACCTCAATGACATACGATTGATTGTCATCGTTCTGGGCCTTTATTTCAAACGCTTCTAAAATAGGGGTGATATTCGAATTGTTGACAGCCTTTGATATAGCGTCGTCTTCATGGGCAGCACTCACAAGGGTCGAAATACGAAGGAAAAGATTGTTGGTAGGGCCCTTTTCAAAAACAATAGTGTTTTCCGATATTTTCTCTCCTCCATAGTTACTTGCCCCAGATGGAGTCTTGATAAAGCGGGTAACCACCAAAATTTCACGGTTTAACAAACTATCCGTAATCTCAAAATAGTATTTGTCACCGACCTTATGTACATCGAATAAACCGCTTTTCGTAACGGCTTCTTCAGTTATAATTCGATCATAGGCCTTGGCGCTATTTGCCGCCAGGCTTTCCGATTTCCCTTTTTTATTGGACTTACCTACAAACCCAACACTACCGCAAGAGGTAACCAAAAGAAATACAAGAATATATGCAAAGCAATTTTTCATTGTTATCAATTTTACCGTATCGGTTTTATTATCTGTTGGTTTGGCGCGAGGTACTCGAAAAAACCTTTAGTTAGGGGTCTTCTCTAAGTAGCCAACGTTTCAAACAAAACTTTAGTATGGTATTGGTTGGGTCGGGGTATCTTTTAACAGAATATGTGATATGAACTCTGTGTTCAAGACTACAATCTTGAATATATACGAAATATACGGCAAGAAAGATTGGCATCCAATATACAACACAGCAAGGAGGATGTCAATTATCAATTGATAATTTCATCTTAACAAAACAAGCTGAGAGCAGTTAGTGGTGCTCCTGGGTCAAGATGAATTCACCTTTCAACATTTGAATTACATTGATCAATGATCTGATATTATGATAGTTGACCTTCCAGATTTGCGCTTTTGCTTTTTTTGATGCTTCGGGGTCAGTGTCGAGGCCCTCGCCATACCAGCCACCATTGGTATGGTCGATTAAATAAGTATCAATATATTTCCATTGTTTTTTAAAAAGATGCAAATATCGCTCATCATTTGGGTGAAGTTCGGCCATTAGTAAGAGTGAATTAAGCGCTTCAGCCTCGGCCCACCACACCTTTGCCTTGTTGATGATGGTTCGGGAGCCATCTTTCCAATAGTATCCACCGTCAAAAAAACCGCCTTTTTCTTCATCCCAACCCCATTCAAGAGCATGGTCTACCATTAACTTTGCCTTGCGTTCGGTTAAGGTATCGTTTTTAATGCCTAGACGATGGGAAGCTTCTAAAAGAAGAAAGGCGGTCTCTACGTCATGACCAAAGGAAACATGGTCGAGATAAAAATTTTCTTTTCGGTATATTTCGCTAGAGTCCCTAAAACTGACAGGTTTCCAATCTCTCTCTAAATGAAGGGATAGATATCCTTTATCGGTGGTAATGGTATCTCTTATCAAAACCAACAACTCCTCGAGACGTCTTCGCAAAAGCGGGTCAGGCCAAACCTCATAGAGAGCCGTAAAACTTTCTAATAGATGAATGGAAGAGTTTTGATCCTTCCAGTTTTTGCGTAAGAAATTATCAAACTCACCTGTATTTTTCTCCTGATCAAGAAGCCATGAGCCTTTGTCATCCATAACATCAAAATATCCTCCATAAATAGAATCATGGGCATGCTCTTCTAGCCAGTAGAAAGTTTTCTTAGCCAAATCTAGGGCCTCGTTGTTTTTTGATACCTTGTAGTAAGCGGCCAAGCCGTAAATGGCAAAAGAATTGCCGTAGGCACTTTTTCCTTTTGAAAGTACTTTAAGACTGTCGTTTTCAAGACCGAGAAGGGTAAAGAAACCACCGTAACTTTCATCCCACATGTGATTTTTTAAAAACCGAAAACCGTGTTCGGCAATAGTTTGGTAGGTTTCATCTTGGTAGTAATCGGCTAAAATTGCGGTAGTCCATACATGACGGGCCTGACTAACCAACATTTTGTTCTGCTTGCCCTTCTTTTCCCACTCATAATCGAAATCAGACCAAAAGCCACCATTTATCGTGTCAACGCTTCCAGGATACCATACCTTGACCAATGTATCAAGTGAATTTTCGATTTCGACAGTCAGCTTTTCTTCATTCGTTTCTTCTTTTTTTGAGCCTGAACAAGAAGTGAATACTGACAGAGAAAAAGTTAACAGGAATAAGTAGAAAAGGGCCTTCATGGTGCAGTAGTTCAGGTGATTGCACTAAAGCTACTCATAAAAACTTATAAATAGTGGGCTATTTGATCAATATCATAAGCGCACCTAGCGCAGTCAAAACCAATATCATTTTTCGATAAAAATCTTCTTTGATCATTTTTACCAAACGAACCCCCAGAAAAACACCAATAAAAATACCCGGCACCAATTTGAGGTCAAATAGTAAAGTGTCAAGGGTAACGGTTTCCCAAACAAAAATGTGAAGTGGCAATTTAAGAACGTTAATGATTAAGAACAGCCATGCCGCTGTACCAATAAATTCGTTTTTGTGTACGCGCATAGCCAAAAAGTAAATATTGCTAAAGGCGCCACCCAGATTACCGATCATTGTAGTAATGCCCGCTACAGTGCCCACAAAACCTGCAAAGGCCCAATGGGTGGGTACTCTTTTCGATTTTCTTCGATCCCACCAGTACATCATAACAACGCTTACCAGAATAATAATGGCCATTGCTATTTTAAAAAGGGTCTCGTTGAGGTCATTTCCAATGAAGGCACCTATTATTATACCGACCAGTATCCAAGGTAAAAAACGTACTATATACCACCAATTGGCGTGTCTGTTGTAATAAATGACCGCAAAAATATCGCCGACTACAAGAAGCGGAACGACAATTCCGGTAGATGCTTTGGCATCAAAAGCCAGGGCCATTAGAGTTACGTTTACAATCGCTATTCCTTTAATACCCGCTTTAGAGAGTCCGATCACCACGGCAGCAGCAAATGCAAGGGCCCAAGAAGTAATTGAAATGTCAAAATTAGCGGCTAAAAACATGGTTGGTCTTTCGATGGCAAATGGCAAAAGTATCTTAAAAAAATAATATCTTTATCGGCTAACCAAAAAACCAACCTCCACTCTATGCAGTTATCTACCCTCGATTACAGTTTTATTGTCGTTTTTTTCTCCATCGTTTTAGGTATCGGAATTTATGTTTCAAAGAAATCCGGTAAAGATTCGTCTGAATTTTTTCTTTCGGGAAGAACCATGCCATGGTGGCTTTTGGGCCTATCTATGGTGGCTACGACTTTCTCTACCGATACACCCAATTTGGTAACCGATATCGTGAGAACTAACGGTGTTTCTGGAAACTGGGTTTGGTGGGCATTTTTAATTACAGGTTTATTAACTGTTTTTGTTTATGCCAAATTGTGGCGTAGGTCAAATGTAAACACCGACTTGGAATTTTATGAAATGCGCTATGGAGGTAAAGCGGCTAGTTTTCTAAGAAAGTTCAGGGCCGTTTACTTAGGGGCCTTATTCAATATTATTACAATGGCCTCAGTTACCTTGGCCGCCATTAAAATAGGAGGCATCATGTTGGGTCTAGAGCCTTGGGAAACCGTTGTTGGTGCTGGTTTGATTACGGTTACTTTTTCGGCTTTGGGAGGTTTTAAAGGGGTGGTCTACACTGATTTTCTTTTATTTTTTGTGGCAATGTCAGGAGCAATTGGTGCAGCATACTATTTGGTCAATATACCTGAAGTAGGGGGCATAGAGGCTTTGATGGCAAATGATGCTGTTAAGACGAAGCTTGACATTCTTCCCGATTTCAGCGACCAGAACGCATTGATTATGTTGTTCATTATTCCGCTTGCGGTTCAATGGTGGAGTTCATGGTATCCAGGGGCGGAACCCGGCGGTGGAGGCTATATTGCCCAACGTATGTTAGCGGCCAAAGACGAAAACCATGCAATCGGGGCTACCTTTTTCTTCAATATAATGCACTATGCTCTTAGACCGTGGCCATGGATTTTGGTTGCGTTGGCATCTATCGTAGTTTATCCTGATATTGCAAGTATTCAAGCTGCTTTTCCGAATATTGCGGAAAGTAAATTGGGCCATGATTTGGCTTATTCTGCCATGCTGACCAAATTACCAAGTGGTTTATTGGGAGTTGTGTTGGCATCATTGATTGCAGCGTACATGAGTACCATTTCGACCCAATTGAACTGGGGATCTTCTTATATCGTTTTTGATTTTTACAAGCAACAGATCAATCCTAATGCTACTGAAAAGCAAATGGTATCCATCGGAAGAATTTCGACCGTAATTCTTATGGTATTAAGTGCCGGTTTGGCATTGCTGCTAGAAAATGCACTTCAGATATTTGATATTCTATTGACTTTCGGTGCAGGTACCGGACTGATTTTTATACTACGGTGGTTTTGGTGGCGAATTAATGCCTGGAGTGAAATTGCTGCTATGTTCGCTTCGGGAATAATTTCCATTTTACTCAAAACTACAGCGTTAGGTCCTCTTTTGTTCAATTCGGAAGATGGGGTGTTTCCTAGTTGGTTCGAATATCCTTTTGTGGTCATTGTAACTTCTGCAATATGGTTGGCCGCAACATTCTTGACGCAACCTGAATCGAAGGAAACGCTAAGAGCATTTTACAAGCGAATACAACCAGGCGGGCCTGGGTGGAACAAGGTCGTTAATGAAGCTAAAGCCGATGGAGAAAAAATAGCCAAAGACAATGAAAAATGGAGCGTACCTCAAGGGATTACCGCTATGATTTTAGGGTGTATTCTTATCTACACCATCATGTTCTCAACCGGCTATTGGATTTACGGCAGAACTACACCGGCTATTATTTTAACGGTAATCGCTATTATATCGGCTTTCTTGCTTATTAAGGCGTGGGGCCGAATGAAAGATAATATCCTTTAGAACTATTGGTAATCTAATAGTATCTTAAGAATTTCTTCATTGTTAATATCAATGATGGAGGTGGATTTAACTTCTGTTTGTCCACCTTCTTCGTTATTTACGTATGCCTTAAATGATAGGGGCTCTCCATCTTTATAGACTTCAATTTGATAGATAGTCTTACTACCCTCTTGCATTTCTGTATAATTATACCCTACCAGACTTTGTCCGTACTCTTTTTCGACCCCAGTACCAAGTCTAAGTTTATAGGTTACATAATCGGCGGTAAAACCAGATGAGCTTACGAAAGAAAGTCCAGTTTCATTAGATATTTGTGCTTCACTGCTTACCACGGTAAGGGTGTCTTCATCTTTGGCGCAGCCGACCATAAGGGTTAGGCCTACTGCAAATAGTAGGTAACGTAGGTTTTTTTTCATTTTGGTTATTTTACGGAGCTTTTCAAACTCCAGATTTGGGTACAGGCCTTTTAAATGACCTTTACTAAGAACGACCATTGGTTTTTGGTATTGTGCTATATGCTCGGTAGCAGCCTCCTTATTCGATTAAATGCACAATCTGTAATAGATGACGGCATTTCATCGATTTGTATACCATTTGCGTTAAAAGAGCGTTATCCCTAGACCAAAATGAACCAACCTGCCGAGCTGTATGAGATTCATCTACTTTCTGCTTCTAACCTTATTGCTTCCTATAAAGTCATTACAATCTCAAGAAATAGAAGAGGTTCAAGAACACTGGCAGTTACTCTTCGATAACAAAAGGGAGAAAGCACTTGACAGCTTCGAAAAGTTGAATAGTGGTGACCTGCAAGCCCTTTTATCTGACCGGTTAATCAAAAATGAGTTGGGCCTATTTGAAGACCCTAAAAATTTCTTAGAAAAACTCGTTGGGCACAAAGATTTTGAATACTACCTCTATGCCTTATGGAACCATAGTTTCTTTTTTGAGAACTATACGAATACGGGCTTTAATAAGAAAAATACCTCTAATGTAGACGCCATTGATTTGAAGGCTGTTGAAAACCCAACGGTTAAAGAATCATTGCGATACTTAAAATCCGCTATAGCACAGCACCGCAATGATTGGAAAACCTATTATGAACTGAACCAAGAATTACCATGCATCAAGGCATGGCAATTTTGTGGAGGCTTTGAAAATTTAAACGGCAGCGGTCTTGACACTTCTTTTGCACCCGAGTGGCAAATTGCATCACAGAATGATTTTAATGCCAATAGCAATGGTTTCATCAATTGGTACACGCCGATTGAGCGCGACAAAGAGGCTTACCAATATTATTCGAATCATACCGAATATGGTAGTTCGGTCAACTACGCTCAAACATTTATTGATAATCCTGAAGAACAAAAGGTTGTTATAAGGTTTGGTAGCTCGTCATTGGCCAAAATCTGGCTCAATGATGTCTTACTAGTTGAAAACAATAACGATGGCATTACCGATTTAGACGCTTATAATGTTGAGGTGACACTACCTAAGGGAACAAGTCGTTTGCTGGTTAAAACTGCCGATGTAAGTGGCATACCCTATTTCATTGCCCGCATTACCAATCATCAAGGGGCTGAATTTTTAGGTGTAAAATACAGCTCTCAACCTACGCCCTATATAAAAAGCAAAAAGGAAGGTCTAGCACCGGTATTATTGGAACATCCTGTTGAAAAATACTTCTTGGAGAAAATAGAGAGCGACCCTAAAAACTTCTTGTATAGGCTATGTTTGTTAAATTCCTACTTAAGAAACTCAAAATATCAAGAGGCAAAAGCCGTTCTGCAGCCATATTTAGAAAAATATGACCGTAGTTCTTTCCTTCGAAAATATTTGATTGAATGCTATACCAAAGAGAATGATTTTTCGGCCGTTAACGAGGTAAAAGAGAATATCATCAACGATGACGAAACTTATTACTTGAGCTATGTTTACAAGTTTCAAGATGCTGGCGAGCTTTTTAAACTTCCCATTGACGAATTCGAGCGTTTTATGAACAATTTTTCAGATGCAACGGATTTGCAGGTCTTAAAAAAATCGGCTGAGTTAATGAAAGCACTTAGGCGAGAAGACCAAGAAATGGTTAGATCAACACTCAACGCGATTACCAAAGAAAACAAAGAGCAGCTAAACCTGATTAAAATCTATTTGAATCTATATTCAGGTTACTTGAACGATGATGAAAGCGCAGTCAACATATTGGAAGAGATCAACAAAGAGTACTTTGATTATTCGGCCATAAAATCATTGGCAGAACACTATGAAAAGCAGAACCGTATCAGCGATGCGCTAGGACTTTTCGAAACACGTTACGACTTGGTCAAGAATGACAATCTTTTTATTTCTGAACTCATTGGTTACCTGCATAAATACAAGCGTTTTAAAGAATCGCTCCCGTATATTGAGCAAATGCTTGCCAATTATCCGTATTCTTTTGTGGCCATGGAAAAAAAGGCTTTTGCCTTAGAGCAAATCGGAAAGAAAGAAGAAGCGCTACATTGGTATCAAAAGGCCCTAAAACATAATGGCGCAAACACAACTGTAAGAAAGAAGATTGACGATCTATCTAAAACTCCTGATTATTTTAAGGAGTTGGGCACTCAAGATATGTACGGTTTTATTACAAGTAACAGAGAGCAGCCTTTGATGGGTAGCTATGGGTACCATTATTTGTTGGATGAGACACTTTTGCAGCTATTTCCGGAAGGAGGCGGTAAATCTCAAGTGAGATATGCAGTTAAAATTACATCTGACGCAGGAATAGAGTCACTGAAAGAAGTTGGCCTCGGCTTAAGCGGAAGCTACCATATAACCAAATCTGAAATTGTTAAGCCGACCGGAAAAATAGTTCCCGCATCGGTAAATGGCTCTGATTTAGTGTTCAGCAATCTCGAAATTGACGATGTCATATATATCGAATACGAAAGTAGCTATAGCAAAACCGGTAGGTTTTATAAAGACCATGTAGATTATTTTCAATTCGAATCATATCATCCTATTATCAAAAACAGCCTTAAAATTTTGGTGCCGAAGAACCATGAATTTGACACTGAAATAGTGAACGGTGAAATCGATTATTCTAAAAGGGAATTAGATAATTACGTTCTTCACGAATGGGGTGCCGCCAATCAAAAGCCCATGCCCCAACCGGAAAACTATATGCCCAGCTTGAGCGACCTTGCGAAGTATATTCACATGAGCACTATCGGCTCTTGGGATGATGTGGCCCAGTGGTATGCCGACTTGGTTCGCCCTCAGATGCTTATCAATTCAGATGTAAAAAGGGCATTTGAATCTATTTTCCCGGAAGGGTATAGTGCCTTTTCGGAAGACATGCGTGCTTCTAGAATTTACCATTATATCATGGAAAATTTCAGTTATAGCTACGTCGGGTTCAGGCAAAGCGGTTATGTGCCCCAAAAGCCGTCAAAAACCATTAAGTCTAGATTAGGAGACTGTAAAGATTTTTCTACTCTATATGTGACTCTTGCACAAATGGCAGGTCTACGTGCACATTTAGTGTTGGTTTTGACATCTGATTATGGTGAAAACTCGATGATATTACCTAACCAAGATTTCAATCACTGTATTGCCAAGGTTTTTATTGATGGTAAGGCTCAATATCTTGAATTGACCGACAACAACTTGCCTTTCAGGTCTATACCAACTAGCTTAGAGCATGCCACTGCATTAGATATTCCCAACAAGAATTTCAAGAAAGTATCGTCGGGCATTTACCGTCTTGATAATATTGCCCATACTCCGACGGTAATTGAGAGTCATATGCGGTATAAAATCGGTAAAGATGACCATGAACTTCAAGTAGAATCTATATTAAAAGGAAGCATTGTTTCGCACTACGCCGGCATTTTTAAAGAAAACAATGCTGAAATGTTGAAAAACAGCATTAAAGAAGATTTTCAAGGCAGAATGAGTGAAGACTTTAGTCTTGATAGCGTTTATAATGTGAATTATAAGCGAAGAGCGGAAACTTTGAAATACGTATCCAAATTATCGGTCAATGAAAAATTGAATCAGATTGGTAGCATGAAAGTTCTTAGTCTTCCGGCAATCAATAATGCCTATAATTCCAGTATTATTGAAGACAATGTTAGAAATTATCCTATCGACTATCTACTTTACGAAAATGCAGACGAGTATATTTCTTCTTACCTGATTGTCTTATCTGAAGATGAAGAATTTGTTGAAGTGCCTGAAAATTCAGAATATAGCTTTAAAGCACATCATTTTAATATGAACTTTGAGTTAAAGGAGCCAAACGAGCTATTCGTTCAAATTTCTGTTCAAACTTCAAAGAAACGTATTGACCCACAAGACTATAAAGATTTTAAGATGTATGTGAAATCGGTACTGAACGCCAAAAAGCAATTGATAGGGTTTAAAAAGGCCGCGTCAACATCGAAAGTTAGTTTGCCTGGCAAGGGTTAATATGGTTGTTCATAGCGCGTAATGACTTATCTTTAGAACAAATTTCTACCAAACCAACCGATAAGATTATTATGAAAGACCGAATACTCTCCGTTGATATTTTTAGGGGAATGACCATCGTATTAATGATATTGGTCAACACTCCTGGAACATGGCAAGCCGTATATGCACCTCTAAGACATGCCGAATGGCATGGTTACACCCCGACAGACCTTGTTTTTCCGTTCTTTCTTTTTATTGTAGGAACCTCTATCGTATTCAGTTATAAAAACAAAGAGGTAACAGGGGCCACCTATAAAAAGATTTCGATTAGAACCTTAAAACTTATTGGTTTAGGCTTGTTCTTGGGTGCTTTCACGTTGACATTTCCCTTTATTAAAGATTTTGAGAACATACGCTTTCCTGGCGTTCTGCAACGAATAGGCGTCGTTTTCTTTTTTGCCTCAATTTTGTTCTTGAACCTTAATTGGAAAGCCTTAATAGCTACGGCTGTTCTTTTACTGGTCGGATATTGGATTTTAATGGACTTTATTCCCGTAAACGGAATGGAGTCTACTTTTGAAAGAGCACCCAACAATTTGGCCAACTATATAGATGTTCAGGTGTTCGGTTCACACAATTATAAGGCCGATTATGATCCTGAAGGCTTGTTAAGTACACTCCCATCAATCGTAAGTTCCCTTCTGGGTATTTTTACAGGGCTAATCCTGACTTCTAAACAGGAAAAAAAGGCAACTATCTTAATGGGGCTTGGCGGTTCTTTTTTGATTTTGGGCTATGTGTGGGATCTGTTTTTCCCTATCAACAAAGCACTATGGACAAGCAGTTTTGTTCTTGTTACCGCTGGCTGGGCTAATTTGATCCTTGCTCTAATCTATTACTTGACAGATGTTAAAAAAATAAGTTTCGGAAGCATTTTTAGATATGCGGGCGCCAATGCTATTGTTTTGTATTTTCTTTCAAGTTTTATTAGTAAAGTGCTGGGTATGATCAAAGTGAACGAGACCACCTCATTGCATGGCTGGTTATTTGATACGATATACGTTCATGATTTCATGTCGCTTCAAATGTCCTCTTTGCTATATGGCCTCACGGTCGTAGCTTTCTACTGCCTTTTGGCTTACGTACTTTATCAAAGAAAGATTTTTATCAAAGTTTAGCAGAAATACACCTTACTGTCTTATAGAAAGAAGTTTGGCCACGTATTTGCCTATCACATCAAATTCTAGGTTCACTACTGTACCGACTTCGTAATCTTTAAACCTGGTGTGTTCGAAAGTATAGGGTATAATGGCTACGCTGAAAGTATCGGCACCTGAATCTACCACAGTAAGACTGGTTCCGTCAATGGTAATCGACCCTTTTTCGATAGTGGTATTGCCAACGTTGGCATCATATTCGAAAGTAAAGAACCAACTTCCATCTTTTTCTTCGATATTGATGCAGGTTGCTGTTTGGTCTACATGGCCTTGAACTATATGCCCGTCAAGTCTAGAACCCATTATCATGGCCCTTTCCAGATTAACACTGTCACCTATCTTTAGGTCATCAAGGTTGGTTTTGTTCAAGGTTTCTTCAATAGCCGTAACGGTATACGAATTTTCATCTAATGAGACCACTGTCAAACACACCCCGTTGTGCGATACGCTCTGGTCGATTTTCAGCTCTGAAGAAAGTTGCGAACCCACTGTAATATGAAGGTTTCCACCGTCTTTTTGTAGGTCCTTTACAATACCTAAAGTTTCAATGATGCCGGTAAACATGTTCCGTAGAAATTAAGTAGTTTTGTTGATTACAAATTTGACACAAAGGTAACGATTATCATGCAGGACGAGGACAAAATCAAGCTGGGCATTTCGATTGGGGATATTAACGGTATTGGCTGTGAAGTAATACTAAAGACTTTCGAAGATCCACGTATGTTAGAGTTTTGCACCCCTATTATCTACGCATCGAACAAGACCATCGCTTTTCAGAAAAAAGAATTGGGTATTGATGTTACCTATCACGGTATTCAGAACGCTTCAAAGGCTCTTGATGGAAAGATCAATGTGGTAAACGTTTGGAAAGAAGTGCCTATGGTCAAGTTTGGCGATTCGAATGAAGAGGGAGGAAAATATGCCATTAAATCGCTTAGGGCAGCTGTTGAATCATTAAAGAATAATGAAATTGACGCTTTGGTGACGGCCCCTATCAATAAAACCAATATTCAGGCAGACGATTTTAAATTTCCGGGGCACACCGATTTTTTGGCTCAAGAATTACAAGGTGAGAGTCTAATGTTTATGGTAACGGAAGACCTGAAAATAGGCCTTTTGACTGACCATGTTGCGGTAAAGGACGCCCCATCGGCCATTAACGCAATTCTTATTCGCAATAAAGTTCGAACTATAGAGAAATCGCTACGGATGGATTTTCGTATTAGGGCGCCAAAAATAGCCCTATTGGGCATTAACCCGCACAGCGGCGATAACGGGGTAATAGGTAAAGAAGACGATGAAGTTCTCAAGCCTGTAATTAAAGAAATGTCGAACGCCGGGCATCTTGTATTCGGCCCGTATTCGGCAGACAGCTTTTTCGGATCCGACGCCTACAAGAATTTTGATGCCGTTTTGGCCGCTTATCACGATCAGGGTTTGATTCCTTTTAAGACCTTGTCTTTTGGTAGGGGGGTAAATTATACGGCAGGCCTTTCGAAGGTGCGTACTTCTCCCGATCACGGCACTGCTTTTGAAATTGCAGGTCAAGGCAAGGCCGACCATAGTTCTTTTAAAGAAGCTGTTTTTGCCGCTTTGCAGATTTTTAAGAACCGCACCGAGTACGAAGAGTTGACCGAAAATCCGTTACAAAAACAAAAGGTGAGAAGGTAGCTAGATAATTTTCAGTACAAAATTCATCAGTGTGTTGAAATACAAGCAAAAAGGGTTGTTATTTTGACAAATAGTAGTATCTTTGCACCCGCCTTTGAATGGGCGGTGTCTTTAAAATAGTGTTGTCATGAAGAAGCAAAAGGAGTTTAGTATTCCTTTCTCTGGTTTAAAACAAGGAAAACACGATTTTGAGTATACCATCGGTAATGAGTTCTTTGAGTCTTTTGGTTATGATGAGTTCAATGGAGCAGAAATTCAATTGAACGTTGAGCTAAAGAAACTGAGCAATATGCTCGAGTTTTTGATGAATGCGAATGGAACCGTAAATGTCAATTGTGATTTGACGAACGAACCTTATGATCAGCCGATAGAGGCAGAGCTTAAATTGGTGGTCAAGTTTGGGGAAGAGTATAATGATGAAGATGACGATATCTTGGTCATACCCCATGGCGAACATCAAGTGAACATTGCTCAATACGTGTATGAAATGCTTGTATTGGCGGTGCCACAAAAGAGAGTGCATCCTGGAGTGCTTGATGGTTCATTGCAATCGGAAGCCTTGAAAAAACTTGAGGAACTAAAGCCTAAGGAAAAAGAAGAAAATATTAAAGAAAACGATCCCCGTTGGGACGAATTAAAGAAACTGTTAACGGATAAATAAGTTGAAATGGCACATCCTAAGAGAAAAATTTCGAAAACCAGAAGGGATAAAAGACGTACCCATTATAAAGCTGTTGCACCAACATTGGCTACTGATCCAACAACCGGTGAAATGCACTTGTTTCACAGAGCTCACTGGCACGAAGGTAAATTGTACTACAAAGGCCAAGTTCTTATAGACAAAACTGAAGAAGCAGAAGCATAAACGTGTTATTCTGTTAAAAATACCCAACTCCCGTATGAATATCAACGGGAGTTTTTTTATGGGGTATACCGATGTTTTAGGTAATTTTGTTCCCCCGAACTTTTGAGAGAAAACGTCATCTGAATATCGTATTTCAAATTTTACGGTAAGGGGTAATTCAACGGATGTACATAAAAACTAAAATTTCAAAAACGGTTGCATTTCACAGAGAAATTGCTGAAAAATGTTTAATTTTCACCAATTTTCAAGCATTTTTGATGGTTTTTGAGATCAAATCAAGTTAAGAATGAGTAAAACAACGGCAGCAATTACAGCTGTAGGGGCTTACGTTCCCAAATTTGTACTGACCAACAAAATGCTGGAAGGTATGGTCGATACCAATGATGAGTGGATTGTTACTAGAACCGGTATCAAAGAAAGACGGATCTTAAAACCTGAAGAAGGCGAGGGCACTTCCTATTTGGCCATACAGGCTGCTAACAACCTGATAGAAAAAAGAAATTTAGACCCTACCGAGATAGATTTGGTGATTGTTGCCACGGCGACACCCGACAATATGGTGGCCTCAACAGCTGCCTTTGTTGCTGCAAAAATAGGCGCTACCAATGCGTTTGCTTATGATCTTCTGGCGGCCTGTTCAAGCTTTCTTTTTGGTATGTCTACCGCGGCCAGTTATATTCAATCGGGCCGTTATAAGAAAGTTTTGTTGATAGGAGCCGATAAAATGTCATCTATTATTGACTATACGGATCGAACAACTTGTATTATTTTTGGGGATGGGGCCGGAGCGGCTCTTTTCGAGCCGAACGAAGAAGGCCTTGGCCTTCAAGATGAATATTTAAGGTCTGATGGCAACGGAAGGCAGTTTCTTGGTATGGATGCTGGTGGATCTCTGATGCCCGCAACCGAAGAAACGGTTAAGAACAGAAAACATTACATTTATCAAGACGGAAGAACTGTTTTTAAGTTTGCTGTTTCGAATATGGCCGAAGTGGCAGAGAAAATAATGCAGCGAAACAACCTAGAGCATACCGATGTTTCGTGGTTAGTACCGCATCAGGCCAATAAAAGAATTATTGATGCCACGGCGAATAGAATGGGATTGGACCATTCCAAGGTTTTAATGAACATTCACAGGTATGGCAATACTACATCGGCGACCTTACCGCTTTTATTGGCAGATTTCGAAGGTCAATTGAAAAAGGGCGACAACCTGGTTTTTGCCGCTTTTGGTGGAGGATTCACTTGGGGTTCTATTTATTTGAAATGGGCCTATAACTAATTCAAATTACTAAACAAACTTAAATTCATGGATATAAAAGAGATTCAAAGCCTTATTAGATTTGTTGCTAAATCTGGTGCTAGTGAGGTTAAATTGGAGATGGAAGATATCAAGATTACCATCAAAACAGGTTCTTCTGAATCGGGACCCGAGACTACTTTTGTTCAACAAATTCCGATGGCACAGGCTCCTATGGCCCAAGCGCCGGTTCAAACGCCTGCAGCCCCTGCAGAAGCAGCTTCAGGATCAGGGCAAGAGAGCAAAAAAGATGAAGACTCAAAGTACATTACCATCAAGTCACCGATTATAGGTACTTTTTACAGAAAGCCTTCTCCTGATAAAGATCCTTTTGTTGAGGTAGGTAGTAGTATTGGTAAAGGAGACGTTCTTTGCGTCATCGAAGCCATGAAACTCTTCAATGATATAGAATCTGAAGTATCTGGAAAGATTGTGAAGATTTTGGTTGACGATTCATCACCAGTTGAATTTGATCAGCCATTATTTTTGGTCGACCCTTCCTAGTTTAGAAATTCCAAATAACGATTCCGAATCCTGTAAGTTAGATGTGGGGTCCGGTGTTTGCAGTTTGGCTTTTAATTTTAAAAGTTATGTTCAAAAAAATACTTATTGCCAATAGGGGTGAAATTGCGTTACGCGTCATTCGTACCTGTAAAGAAATGGGCATTAAGACGGTAGCCGTTTATTCAAAGGCCGATGAAGAAAGTCTTCACGTTCGCTTTGCAGATGAGGCCGTATGTATCGGTCCGGCCCCCAGCAGCGAATCGTACTTGAAAATACCTAATATCATTGCAGCGGCAGAGATTACCAATGCCGATGCCATTCACCCTGGGTACGGTTTTCTTTCTGAGAATTCTAAATTCTCGAAGATATGTGCCGAGCACGACATAAAATTTATCGGTGCGTCTGGCGATCAGATCGATAAAATGGGAGACAAGGCAACGGCCAAAGAAACCATGAAACAGGCTGGTGTTCCTGTAGTTCCTGGTTCTGAAGGTTTGTTGAAAGATGTGGCCCACGCCAAAAAGGAGGCCAAGAAAATGGGTTATCCTGTTATGATAAAAGCTACCGCCGGTGGTGGTGGTAAAGGTATGCGTGCCATATGGTCAGAAGACGAAATGCAGAGCAATTTTGAAAGTGCGGTACAAGAGGCGAAAGCCGCCTTCGGAAACGGAGGAATGTACATGGAAAAATTGATCGAAGAACCTAGACATATTGAGATACAGGTAGTCGGAGACCAATACGGTAAAGCGTGCCATCTTTCCGAAAGAGATTGTTCTATTCAAAGAAGACATCAAAAGCTTACCGAAGAGACTCCATCACCTTTTATGACCGATAAACTAAGGGATGAAATGGGCAAAGCAGCTGTAAAGGCCGCAGAATTTATCAATTACGAGGGCGCGGGAACCATTGAATTCTTGGTAGATAAACATCGTAATTTCTATTTCATGGAAATGAATACCAGAATTCAGGTAGAACACCCCATAACCGAACAGGTCATTGATTACGATTTGATTAGAGAGCAAATTTTGGTTGCTGGGGGCGTTCCGATTTCTGGGAAGAACTATACGCCAAAACTACATTCTATCGAATGCCGTATCAACGCTGAAGATCCCTATAACAATTTTAGGCCGTCACCTGGTAGAATAACCACTTTACATACACCGGGCGGACATGGAGTGCGAATGGATACCCATGTATATAGCGGATATCAAATTCCACCGAACTATGACTCGATGATTGCCAAATTGATTACCACAGCACAGACACGTGAAGAGGCAATCAACAAGATGAAACGGGCTCTTGATGAGTTTGTCATAGAGGGTATTAAAACCACGATTCCCTTTCACAGGCAGTTGATGGATCACCCAGATTATTTAGCTGGAAACTATACCACAAAATTCATGGAATCGTTTAAAATGAATCCTGAAAAAGAAGATTAATAATTGCCCCGGCCAGTCCGGGGTTTTTTATTCCCTAATTTCACTTACCTTCCATTTTTATGAAACTAAGTTATTGGGAATATAAGACTTGGCTATCGCAGGTTGATTTCACGATTGTTGGCGCTGGAATCACGGGCCTGAATTGTGCTTTACAATTAAGGCAGAGGTTTCCCAATGTCAAGATAGTAGTGCTTGAGAAGGGTGTGTTGCCACAAGGCGCCAGTACCAAGAATGCCGGTTTTGCCTGTTTTGGTAGTATTTCCGAAATTGTTTCTGACCTCCGCACTCATTCTGAAGAAGAAGTTTTTAACCTTGTCAAGAAAAGGTGGGACGGTATTCAGTTGCTCAGATCAACTTTGGGTGACAGTGCCATTGATTTTCAACCCTTGGGGGGTTATGAGCTCTTTCTGAAGAATGCGCCTGAACTTTACGAATCAAGCATGGAAATGATGGGGCATGTAAATTCGCTGTTGAAACCTATTTTTGGTGAGATTCCCTTTTTCGTGCAGTCTAATAAATATGGTTTTGAGAAAATTCATGAAAAGTATATTGCACATCGCTTTGAGGGTCAGCTAGATCCTGGAAAAATGATGATGGCTTTAGCCAAGAAGGCCGTGGACCAAGAAATTACCATTCTGCAAGGGGTCGCTTTGAATGATTTTACACAAAAATCAAGTTCGGTGTTGCTTAAGACCGAACACTTTGAGTTTTCTACCGGAAAATTGTTCATAGCGACGAATGGTTTTGCAAGACACTTTTTACCCGATGAAGTACAACCCGCAAGGGCGCAGGTAATTTTGACAAAGCCATTAAAATATCTTGACATTAAAGGAACCTTTCATTTCGACCAAGGGTATTATTACTTTAGGAATATCGACAATAGAATTCTTTTTGGGGGAGGGAGAAATTTAGACTTTCTAGCTGAGCAAACAACTGAGTTCGGTGAGACAGAATTGATTCAGAATCAACTGGAAAAACTTTTAAAAGAAATCATACTTCCCAATGAAAAGTTTGAAATCGAGCGGCGCTGGAGTGGAATTATGGGCGTAGGAAATAGAAAGTCGCCAATTGTAAGACCACTTTCTTCCAATGTTTTTTGCGGTGTTCGATTGGGCGGAATGGGCATCGCTATAGGAAGTTTGGTCGGTAAAGAGCTGGCCGAACTGGCTTAACACCGTTTAATAACATTACTTACACCTGGCCATAGTCAACTTTTGGCTTTCATTGTTTCTTTGGGGTATAATCCCTACTTTAAACAGATCAAAACCTCAACCTAGATTTCATGTCAAAAAGCAAAAAGCTCAGAAGCTCAGAATGGTTCAATAGTGACAATAAAAAAATGAACTTCGTACACCGTTCGTGGTTGCGAAATCAGGGCTATCCCGATGATTATTTTGAAGGAAAACCAGTAATAGGTATATGCAATACCTGGTCAGAGCTGACACCTTGTAACGGTCACTTGCGTCAATTTGCCGAAATAGTCAAACGAGGTATTCTGGAAGCTGGAGGTTTTCCTATGGAGTTTCCGGTGATGAGTTTGGGGGAAACCATAATGCGCCCGACCACTATGCTTTTTCGCAATTTAGCGAGTATGGATACTGAGGAGTCTATACGTGCCAACCCACTCGATGGCATTGTTCTTTTAACAGGATGCGATAAAACCACTCCGTCGACCTTAATGGGCGCCTGTAGTGTCGATTTGCCGACCATAGTAGTACCAGGAGGGCCAATGCTTAGTGGGCGCTTTAGAGGCGAGAAGATTGGTTCGGGATCCATGAACTGGATGGTGAAGGAAAAACAGAAGAATGAGGCTTTCACAGATGCCGATTTTAGAGAGGCAGAAGTGTGCTTGGCGAGAAGCATAGGTCATTGTAATACGATGGGCACGGCTTCTACAATGGCCACGATGGTAGAAGCTTTGGGCTTGACCCTTCCGGGGTTTTCCTCAATTCCGGCAGCAGATTCAAGAAAGAAAATGTTCGCGCAACTCTCGGGTAGGCGTATCGTTGAAATGGTAAAGGAAGATTTAAAACTGTCAAAAATATTGACCAGAGAGGCATTTGAAAATGCTATCGTTACCAATTCAGCTGTTGGGGGCTCTACCAACTTAATAGTACACCTTACTGCAATAGCGGGGCGTATTGGTGTCGATTTGAAGCTGGAAGATTTCGATACCCATGGCAGCAAAGTGCCCTTATTGGTAAACCTAAAGCCGTCTGGGAAACATTTGATGGAAGATTTCTATTATGCAGGTGGTCTGCCAGTAGTTCTCAACCGTCTAAAACCTTTATTACATAACGAAGTGATTACGGCAAACGGAAAAAGTTTAGGTGAAAATTATGAAGACGTAGTCTGCTATGACGATGATGTTATCAGTAGTCTAGAAAATCCTCTTAAAAAGGAGGCAGGAATCGCCGTATTAAAAGGTAATTTGTGCATGGACGGGTCAGTTATAAAGCCGTCTGCCGCATCAGAGCATTTAATGAAGCATACAGGAAAAGCAGTTGTCTTTGAAACAATGGAAGATTACCATGACCGTATTGATGACCCAGACTTAGATATTGATAAAGATAGTGTAATTGTACTTAAAGGGGTCGGCCCAAGGGGCTACCCTGGCATGCCCGAAGTGGGCAACGTTGATCTTCCTGAAAAGTTGATAATGCAGGGCGTTAAAGACATGGTACGCATATCTGACGGTCGAATGAGCGGTACGGCAGGTGGTACCGTTATCCTCCACGTCTCGCCTGAGTCTACTATAGGGGGTAATTTGGCCTTCGTTGAGAACGGAGATTTGATTGAGCTAGATGTTGAGGCGCGCAGTCTAAACCTAATGATTTCTGAACAGGAGTTTGCCAAGAGAAGAAGTGAGTGGAAAGTTCCGGAATCTTTAGCTAAAAGAGGTTACGTGAAGCTGTATGTTGACCATGTGGAACAAGCCCATAAGGGGGCCGATTTTGACTTTTTGGTGGGAGGCTCAGGTTCCAAAGTGGAGAGAGATTCACATTAATTTTACAGGTTGAACCAAAAACAAGAGTTATATAATTTTTGTCTAGACTTCGTCGATGGGCGAATTTCTCGCATACAAACGAATATCGGTGAAATTCAAGACTCATTACAAAGCGAAACAAAAAGTACGGCCGGTGACAAGCATGAAACCGGTCGTGCCATGTTACAACTTGAACGTGAAAAGTTAGGACAACAATTAGCGGAAGCCGAACAGATGAAGGCCGTATTAAAGAGAGCTAACCCTAGCATAAATTCTAAAGTGGTGGGTCTGGGAAGCTTGGTGCGTACTGACCTCAATTCATATTATGTGGCAATTTCGGCCGGAAAATGTGAGTTGTCGGAATCACCCGTTTTTTGCATTTCGGCTATGACGCCTATCGGTAGGCTATTAATGGGAAAGCACACTGGCGAAACCTTCGTTTTCAATGGTGCCACACAGAAAATTCTAGAAATTCAATAAAGAAACGGTTCTTAGAATTAAGCTTGGCCCATTCCTTTCATTGATAACAATGTTGCCGACCATACAATGACCGAAGAAAGAAAAATACCAATGGTATTTGCCCAAAAGGCCTTTTGTCTTTCAATTTTAAAAAGATAGGTAGCGATGCTTCCTGCGTAGACTCCAGTACCAGGAAGCGGAATCATTACAAACAGAATCAAACCCCAAAAACCGAATTTCTGAATTTTTTCACCTGACCCGGTCTTGGCCCTTCTGGCAACATATATGGCCGATTTTTTATAGAAAAACCATCGCAGAAAGTATTTGTTGATTTTATCCAAGAAAAAAATCATAATGGGAAAAACCAACACATTGGCCAAAAAGCAAAATATAAAGACCAGATAGATGTTTAGGCCGTTAAGCATTCCATAGGGTATTCCTGCCTTTGCCTCTCCAAAGGGGGATAAACTCCATAGAATAGCGATGATAAAGTCTATGATAATGATAAAATTTTAAAAGCGCAAAGCTAGTACTATCAGGGTCTTGAGCCAATTTCAATTCATAAAAAATGTTTAAAGTTTGCTAAATATCGATGAAGCGATATGCTTTTTAACGTTCTTCTACATAAATGCACAATAAAAAGCGGTTCAGCTAGTTGTTATTACATGTTTTATACCCCCAAATCAATTGAATATGAAACCATTTGTTATAAAGCTGCTGTTGTTAGCTTTTGTTACCATGACCATTTTTTCTTGTAGTGTAGATTCAGAGCTTCAAGATATAGCCGATGAAATAGAGAGGCAAAATAATTCGTTGGAATCAGAGCAGCCCACGGTCAAAATAAAATTTGAAAACCATTCGATAAATGCAGAAAAAAGGACGTCTTGAAGGCGTCTTTTTTTTGGTTGACTATTTTTTTGCCTAACAATGGTCAATTAAAGAAGAACCAATAATTTTGTAAGGCATTAAATCTCTTGTTGTATGAAGGATCTTCGGTTTTATGATAGTGCTGTACAACGATATAATTCGCATATAAATGCTATATCTGCCCCACTTTCATCATGGGATATCTCAGGGATGTATTTTCAGACCTACAAAGAACATTTAAAAGATTTGGCTTCCATTGGTCAGATAGGGAACAAAAATCGTTGGCAGTCGGTATTAACGGGCGATGATTGGCCCTTGATTAAGAAATTGGTTGTTGTTATAACCGATCCTCATTTGAAAATTGAATTTGCCAGCAATAATATTAAGCAAATGACAGGCTATGACCCCATTGAAGTTGTTGGGAAATCGCCCAAACTATTTCAAGGTAAAGACACCTGTAAGCTTACAAGAGAAAGAATAGCCGAAGCAATTGAAAACCAGCAACCTTTCGAGGAAACTATTATCAATTATAAAAAAAATGGCTCGCCTTATTCTTGTCAGATAAAAGGCAAGCCGATTTTTAATATGAAAGGAGATTTGGTCAACTTTATCGCTTTTGAAAAAGCAGTTGCCTAAATCTATTTTTTAAAAACTACAGTTTTCAATTTCCGTAACTCTTAGGGTATTGACCATTCCCTTTTCCCTAATAGGCATAGCGGCAAGGCTGATCAACATATCGCCCACTTCGAGAAAACCTTTTTTGCAGGCGATGCTATTTACATCTTCGATGGTTTCATCGGTGGTTACATACCTGTCGTAATAAAAGGCCCTAACACCCCAAAGAAGGTTCAATTGTGTTAAAATACGCTTGTTGTCGGTAAAGACTAAGATATGGGCACTTGGTCTCCACGCAGAGATTTGAAAGGCGGTATAACCACTATTGGTAAGGGTAGAAATCGCTTTCGCCTTTATTTCGTTCGCCATAGTAGCCGCATGGTAACAAATCGATTTGGTAATATAGCGCTTAGTCTTGATATGAGGTGGGTCATGAGGAACCTGGATCAATTCAGAACCTTCGACACTTTCCAATATACTTGCCATTTTACTGATAACCTGAACAGGATAGTTACCTACCGAAGTCTCGCCTGAAAGCATAACGGCATCAGCACCGTCCATTACCGAGTTAGCCACGTCATTAACCTCTGCCCTTGTTGGGGTAAGGCTCGTAATCATAGTTTCCATCATTTGGGTCGCAATGATTACAGGTATTCTAGCCTTTTTGGCCCTTAGAACCAATTGCTTTTGAATCAATGGTACCTCTTGCGCCGGCACTTCAACACCCAAATCACCACGAGCAACCATAAGACCGTCGCAATAGGCAACAATTTTGTCTATGTTTTCCACTGCTTCAGGCTTTTCGATTTTAGCTATAATCGGAATTTTATGTTCAGAGTGCTCTTTGATCAAGTTCTGAAGATCAATAAGATCTTGACTAAAGCGAACAAAAGAAAGAGCGATCCAATCTACATCTTGAGATATAGCGAAAATGGCATCATTAATGTCCTTTTCGGTCAACGCCGGCAACGATATATTGGTATTAGGAAGGTTAACCCCTTTCTTAGATTTAAGCGGGCCACCTTGAATCACCTTAGCTTTTGCCTCGTCTTCACCATTGGTAGAGACCACTTCAAAAATTAGCTTGCCATCATCTAGTAAAATACGTTCTCCAGGATTGACATCTTTAGGAAAAGTGGCATAGTTCATATAAACCCTCTCACTTGTACCTTCAAAAGGTTCTCCGGTCACAAATGTAATTTCGTCACCTGGTGCCACCACAACTTCACCGGCCATGACCCCTACCCGTAATTTGGGGCCCTGTAAATCGGCAAGAATGGAAGTATAGGTTTCCATTTCTTCGTTTAGTTCTCGAATCATGTTGATGCGTTCGGTAACGTCATCATAATTTGCATGGGAGAAATTTATGCGGAAGACATCTACACCGGCCTCGATCATATCTCTGAGAACCTCTTTCTTGCTAGTTGCCGGACCGAGGGTGGCTACTATTTTTGTCTTTTTTTTGCTAGGCATTGATTCAATAAATTAAGTTGTTCTTTGATTTTAGTTTGTCTGTTTCTATGCTATAGGCTGTAATAATTTTCGGCACGGCCAATAACGATTTGATGAGCTTCTCCGTATCGGCATTATCTTCTTGCTCAATCTTGATAAAATAATCTACATCTTTATATTCCGGTACCATGGTGAACTTTGCAAACGCCGGCTCGTTCATAAAAAGATCGGACCTTGATGTTTTATCTTCCCCTAAACTATGGTTAGGGAAAAATGTCCAATACCTGTCGTTCAAATCGTCTTTCCATTCAAATATGGGAACCGTGGTATGTACAGAAATATCTAAATCTGTACGTCTACGCTTAAAATTTGATTTTAAGCACTGGTTCAAGGCATAGGCGATGGCATAATCTTCAAGACTGCTGTGCAATGCAATCAAATCGAATGAATCTTCGTAAAAATCCGTCGAAATCTTATGTATCGCTACCATAGGCACAGAAAGCAGCAAATATAATATTAATACGGTACAACGCCTAGGTTAGCAAGGGGTAAAGCTTAAATTCGGCAATCTATAACGTTTTAGTTACGATAGAAATATTTTATGACTTTTCCATCCTATCCTGAAGTGCGTAATAGGCTCTTTTTGAAGCTCTTTCCTCTGCCTTTTTCTTTGATGTTGCCCTGGCTTTGGCCATTACTTTGCCCCCAATAGTCAATTTTACGGCAAAATGCTTTAACGTATCGTTACCGGTATCTTCATAAACATTGTAATCGAAAGTCTTTTTTTGCTTTTGGCACCATTCGATAATTAGGCTTTTGTAGCTGATGACCTTGCCTTCTAACTGTTCAATGTCTACATAGGGGTCTATCACCTGTTGACTGATGAACTTTTCGCAATACTTATAACCTCTGTCGAGATAGATAGCACCTACCAAGGCCTCAAATACATTGCCGTGTATATTTTCTCCAAAGTGTGTTTTCGGAATTCGACTTTGAACAAATTTTATCAGCTCTAAATCTTTGCCAAGTTCGTTCAGATGTTTTCTACTAACGATTTTTGAACGCATTTTGGTCAAATACCCCTCATCACCTTCCGGCACTTGGTCGTATAGATGTTTTGATATGATAGTACCCAACATAGAATCGCCCAAAAATTCGAGACGCTCGTAGTTCATGGGCGTGCCATCTTTATCTTTTATATTGGCCGACCTATGTAAAAAAGCACGTTTGTAATAATCAAGCTTTTTTGGCTTAAACCCCAGTATTTTGGTCATCCCCAAAAAAAAATCCCCATCCTTTTTGGAATGGGAATTGAATATATTTGAAGGAAAACCCATGGGTATTACTCGCTGATTTTCTTAAATATAACACAGGCGTTGTGCCCTCCGAACCCAAATGTGTTGCTCAGTGCAACATTTACTTCTCGTTCTTGAGCTTCGTTCAAGGTGAGATTCAATTTAGGGTCTATGTTCTCATCAACAACGGAGTGATTGATGGTGGGCGGCACCAAACTATGTTTCATGGCCAAAATCGATGCAATTGCCTCAATGGCACCTGCCGCACCAAGCAAATGGCCGGTCATCGATTTAGTCGAATTAATATTGATATTGGGTGCATGGTCACCAAAAACTTCACTGATTGCCTTTAGCTCGGCAACATCACCTAAAGGTGTTGAAGTACCGTGGGTATTTATGGCATCTACTTCCTCAGGTTTTAGTCCGGCATCGCGCAAACAATTTTCCATTACCCTGACCACTCCGATACCATCGGGGTGTGGAGCCGTCATGTGGTAAGCGTCGCTCGATAGACCGCCACCGGCAACCTCAGCATATATTTTGGCACCTCTTGCCTTGGCGTGCTCATATTCTTCAAGAATCAAAGCACCGGCACCTTCACCTAGAACGAAACCATCTCTAGTGGCATCGAAAGGTCTTGATGCAGTTTCCGGACTTTCATTACGGGTAGAAAGAGCGTGCATAGCGCCAAAACCGCCCATACCTGCAATAGTAACTGCTGCCTCACTACCACCGGTAACCACTACATCACAATGCCCAAGCCTTATATAGTTTAAAGCATCGATAATGGCATTGGCCGATGAAGCACAAGCTGATACCGTGGTATAGTTTGGCCCCATAAAACCGTGCTTGATAGAGATATGCCCCGGAGCAATGTCGGCGATCATTTTAGGAATGAAGAACGGATTGAAACGTGGAGTTCCGTTGCCTTCGGCAAAGTTGATCACTTCATTTTGAAAGGTCTCTAAACCTCCGATACCTGCTCCCCAAATAACGCCAACACGAAATTTGTCAAGCTTTTCGAGGTCTAAACCTGAATCTGTAATGGCCTCGTCGGAAGAAATAAGGGCGTATTGCGCAAAACGGTCAAGTTTTCGAGCCTCTTTTCGGTCAAAATAATCTTCGGCGTTGAAGTTTTTAAGTTCACAAGCAAATTTGACCTTGAATTTTTCGGTGTCATAATAGGTAACGGGAGCCGAACCACTTTTTCCATTTTTCAGGCCTTCCCAATATTCCTCGATATTGTTACCAATAGGTGTTAAAGCACCCAATCCGGTAACTACTACTCGCTTTAATTGCATTGAACTTAATTTTTCGTTTTGTTTTAAGCCAACCGTAAATTAAAAAAAATTATCCATGCGATAGGGTTACCACATGGATAATTTATAAATCTTTATTTTAAAGAATCATTAAAGATTACTTCGCTTCTTCTATATAACTAATGGCTTGGCCAACTGTTGCGATATTCTCAGCTTGATCGTCTGGGATTTGGATATCAAATTCTTTTTCGAACTCCATAATCAATTCCACTGTATCCAAAGAATCTGCCCCTAGGTCGTTTGTAAAGCTAGCTTCCGTTACAACTTCGTTTTCATCTACACCTAATTTATCAACGATGATAGCCTTTACTCTTGATGCAATGTCTGACATAATAAAATTGGTTTTAAAATTTAAATTGTTGGCAAAAATAAAAAACTTTGGTTGAATAACACTATTTGCCGATAAAATGTATGGTAATTTACTAAATTTAAGAACAAGAGAACTCTTTCGAATTAAAATTTTTTTAGCTCTAACGAGATATTCTATAGCACTATATGTAGGGCTTTCGTAGTTGAATTTCCATAGAAAAATCCTTTACCTTGCGAGCTTTAAAGAACTTGTAAACTTAAATCGCTAATCTTTTGAAAACCAAACGAATCGTCCTTTTTGCGTCAGGCTCTGGCTCGAACGTTGAAAATATCGTGAACTATTTTTCTTCTCGTTCAGATATTGAGATAGCCTGTGTTTTAACGAATAAGAAAAATGCCGCAGTACTTGACCGATGCGATAGATTATCTATCGACGCCCTTTACTTTAACAGGCGGTCGTTCTATAATTCAGATTTAGTGTGTAAAACAGTTGGCGTTTTGAATCCCGATTTGATTGTTTTGGCCGGTTTTTTATGGAAGATTCCACAGAACCTTATCAAAACTTTTCCTAATAAAATAATCAATATTCACCCAGCCCTATTACCTAAATATGGGGGAAAGGGTATGTACGGAAGCCATGTTCACAAAGCCGTTAAAGAGAACGGAGAAACTGAAACAGGCATTACCATTCATTACGTTAACGAGAATTATGATGAGGGAGCTATTATTCACCAAGCCAGAACTGTAGTCGTTTCAGACGATACGCCGGATACTATTGCGGCCAAGGTTCATGAGTTGGAATATGAGCATTTTCCGAAGGTAATCGATAAACTTTTGACCGATAGCTAATGGCAAAAAAGGAAAAATTCTATACGGTTTGGAAAGGGAAACGCCCCGGTATTTATGATACCTGGAAAGACTGTAAGGCTGCTATTGACGGTTTTAAGGGAGCCCAGTACAAATCATTTTCCAGTTTTGCCGAAGCAAAAAAAGCATATAATGGCGATTATGCCGATTATAAGGGCAAGAAAAAGCAGGCCGCCCAACTATCCGCTGCCGACGCACTTAAATATGGTACCCCTAATTACAATTCTATTTCTGTGGATGCTGCCTCTAGCGGAAACCCTGGCGTTATGGAATACCAAGGGGTAGACACCAAAACGGGCAAAAAACTCTTTAGGCAAGGTCCGTTTCAGCAAGGCACGAATAACATCGGTGAATTTTTGGCCATTGTGCATGGCTTGGCCTTTCTGAAGAAAAATAAGAGTGACCGTGTTATTTACACCGATAGCCGTACGGCAATGAGCTGGGTGCGCAAAAAAAACTGCAACACCAAATTAGAGGAAAACGCCAAAAACAAAGAACTTTTTGAGCTGATCCGTAGGGCCGTTGAATGGCTTAAGACCAATTCATATACCACTCCGGTGGTTAAATGGGAAACCAAGGCCTGGGGTGAAATTCCGGCGGATTTTGGCAGGAAATAGGCCGTTCACCGAATATTAAAATTTGATATCGAACACCCGCTCAATTCGCCACCCAAAAGCGTATATTTGCAGCAAAATTGCAAGACCTTATGGGTAAACTTCTAATCGTAGGCACCATTGCTATTGATGAAATCGAGACTCCTTTTGGGAAGACAGGAAAGATTTTAGGCGGTGCTGCGACCTTTATTGGGCTGGCGGCCTCCCAATTTGATGTTGAAACGGCCATTGTTTCCATTGTGGGAGACGACCTTCCGGAGTCCTATCTTGAAATTCTTAGAGGTAAAGACATTGATCTGACCGGAACCGAAATCGTAAAGGGAGGAAAGACCTTTTATTGGAAAGGTAAATATCATAACGACCTTAATTCAAGAGATACCCTAATAACCGATTTGAACACTTTGGCAGATTTCGACCCCAAAGTGCCGGATCATTTTAAGGATGCCGATGTGGTGATGCTGGGTAATCTGCACCCTTCCATACAATTAAGTGTAATTAATCAGATGGAGGTACGACCAAAACTAATCGTTTTGGATACTATGAATTTCTGGATGGATAATACCCTTGATGAATTAAAAGAGGTCATCAAACACATAGATGTTATTACCATTAACGATGAAGAGGCACGACAGCTGACAGAAGAATATTCATTGGTGAAGGCTGCCGCGGCGATTCAAGAAATGGGGCCGAAATATGTGGTCATAAAGAAAGGTGAGCACGGTGCGTTATTGTTTCACGATGAAAAGGTATTCTTTGCCCCTGCGTTGCCTTTAGAAGAGGTTTTTGACCCAACAGGTGCAGGCGATACGTTTGCCGGTGGTTTTTCAGGTTATTTGGCGGCTACCGATAACATGTCTTTCAAAAATCTTAAGAATGCCGTTATTCATGGGTCTAATTTGGCTTCTTTCTGCGTTGAACGGTTCGGAACCGAGCGCATGAAAACGCTGAAAAGAGAAGAGGTGAACAAAAGGTTGTTTGAGTTCAAGGCCCTCACCCAGTTCGATATAGAGTTAAGATAAAACACGCCCCTACATAAAAGGGGCTTTTTTAATAGAGAAAGGATATACAATGAGTGATGCTATTAAACACGAGTGTGGTATTTCGGTTATACGTCTTTTGAAACCGTTAGAGTACTACAAGAAGAAGTACGGTACTGCTTTCTATGGGGTCAATAAAATGTACCTCATGATGGAGAAGCAGCACAACAGAGGTCAAGATGGTGCCGGTTTCGCAAGTATCAAGTTAGATGTGAACCCCGGTGAAAGGTATATGAGCCGGGTGCGTTCGATTGCCCAACAGCCCATTCAAGATATTTTTGCGCAAATCAACGATCGGATCAACACTACGTTGGCCGAGAACCCGGAATATCAAGATGATGTGGCACTTCAAAAGAAGCATATACCTTATATAGGTGAGGTGCTTTTGGGGCATGTACGTTATGGCACTTTTGGTAAGAATAGTATAGAGAGCGTTCACCCGTTTTTACGTCAGAACAATTGGATGCACCGTAACTTGATTGTTGCGGGTAACTTCAATATGACCAATGTAAATGAGCTCTTCAAAAATTTGGTCCAATTAGGGCAGCACCCAAAAGAGATGGCCGATACCGTAACGGTAATGGAAAAAATAGGTCATTTTTTAGACGATGCGGTCGCCAAATTGTATAAGCAGATAAAGAAAGAGGGTTATAGCAAGCAAGAGGCTTCCCCGTTGATAGCTGAGCGTCTTAAGCTGAATAAAATTTTAAAGAGGGCTGCCAAGAACTGGGATGGTGGTTATGCCATGGCCGGTCTTTTAGGGCATGGCGATGCATTTGTTCTTAGAGACCCTGCCGGTATACGCCCCACCTATTATTATCAAGATGATGAAGTCGTCGTCGTCGCATCGGAAAGGCCGGCCATTCAAACGGTTTTCAATGTGAAATATGATGAGATCAAAGAGCTAGACCCAGGTAATGCTATTATCATCAAGAAGAATGGTAGCGTATCCCTGAAAGAAATATTACAGCCGGTAGAGCGCAAGGCTTGTTCTTTTGAGAGAATCTATTTTTCTAGGGGTAGTGATAAAGAAATTTATCAAGAGCGGAAAGAATTGGGTCGATTGTTGTTCCCTCAAATATTGGAGTCTATTGAGTACGACATGAAAAATACCGTATTCTCTTATATACCGAACACCGCTGAGACGTCATTTTTTGGCATGGTCAAAGAGGCTCAAAACTATTTGAACAAAAAGAAAGAAGAACAAATTCTTGCATTAGGCTCTAATATCAACAGTGAAGAACTTCATTCCATTTTAGCGATTAGGCCACGTATCGAGAAAGTGGCTATTAAAGATGCAAAATTGAGAACCTTTATAACCCAAGATAGTAGCCGTGATGATTTGGTTACGCATGTTTACGATATCTCGTACGGATCTGTAAAGAAAGGTGACAATCTTGTTATTATTGATGATAGTATCGTTCGCGGAACAACCCTTAAAAGAAGTATACTTAGAATTTTAGACCGACTTTCCCCTAAAAAAATTGTGGTAGTCTCCTCTGCGCCTCAAATCAGATATCCGGATTGTTACGGAATCGATATGGCAAAACTGGAGGATTTTGTTGCTTTTAAAGCGGCGTTGGCTTTGCACCAAGAGCGCTTGACTATGAACATTGTCGATGATATTTATGACAAATGTTTACAACAGACCGCTACACGTGATGCAGAAGTAATCAACTACGTGAAGGAGTTCTATGCTCCCTTTACCGATGAGGAAATATCACAAAAAATAGGAGAGCTTTTGAGTCCTGAAGGAATCAATGCAGAGGTTCAAATTATATATCAGAACATAGACAACCTTCATATGGCCTGCCCCAAGAATTTGGGCGACTGGTATTTTACGGGCGATTACCCCACCCCAGGTGGTAACCGAGTGGTGAACAGAGCTTTCATCAATTTTTATGAAGGAAAGAACCAAAGGGCGTATTGATTACTTTCATCGATGAATTCCCTCATTTAGAGTATTTTATCGATAATCTGAGTATTTCAACGGCTTTTTGTATTGACCCGCTTGAGCGGTATATACTTTTAGTATTGCCATAGCATAAGTAGGTTAAGTTCATGGTAAGATTTGGGGCAAAAAAGGTGGAGATTCTCCACCTTTTTTATTTGTATTAATTCCATTATACATACTCGTAAACCGTAAAGCTTCTATAGAGCTTCCTTTTCACCTTTTATCTTTTTTTTCGACCGTTTGACAAAGAACTTTTAACCCCGAAATAAGCTGCTTTATATTTGGAGGACCATAGCATAAGTAGGTTAAGTTCATGGTAAGATTTGGGGAAAAGGCGGAGCATTGCTCCGCCTTTTATTTTTACTTCTTTCCCATTCAATTCAGTCAGATACTTATACATTACAACCCAATTCGATCATCGGAGATTCGATGGAGTACTAAAAGGTAGTTCAACTAGGTAAACGTACGTTAGTCTAATTACTTTTTCCGGTGGCTTAATTCGCAATACATTTGGAGAACCATAGCATAAGTAGGTTAAGTTCATGGTAAGATTTGGGGAAAAGGCGGAGCATTGCTCCGCCTTTTTATTTTATAGAAATGCCAGTAATTCACTGCGTTAACACTTTTTCAAGCTTTTTATGTTAAAAAAAAGCCTTAAAATTTCTAAAAATTCTTTTTTTATTTCCCACAATACCAGTATTTTAGTCCTGCCATAGCATAAGTAGGTTAAGTTTATGGTAAGATTTGGGACGAAAAGGGTGGAGACTTCTCCGCCCTTTTCTATTTACTAAAGCTCAGGGTTTTATTCCCCATTTTTGCGACTTGTTAAAAAATAAAAGGCCCCAACCGGTATCCGGTTGGGGCCTTTTATTTGGTTGAAAACTTTATTATTTGCCTTCGGCGTAAAGTTCAGCAACTTTGTCCCAATTGATAACATTGAAGAAAGCCTCAACGTACTCTGGGCGCTTGTTTTGATAGTTAAGATAATAAGCATGTTCCCATACATCCAACCCTAAAATAGGAGTGCCTCCACAACCAGTACTTGGCATTAGAGGGTTGTCTTGGTTAGGTGTGCTGCAAACTTCAACCTTTCCACCTTTGTGAACACAAAGCCAAGCCCAACCAGAACCAAACTGTCCTCCAGCGGCACTGCTAAACTTATCTTTAAAAGATTCGAAAGAACCAAAGGCGTCCTCAATAGCTGAAGCGAGTTCTCCTGAAGGTTTGCCTCCGCCGTCGGGTGACATTACTTCCCAAAAAAGAGAGTGATTGTAGAAGCCGCCACCGTTGTTTCTAACGGCGCTGTTTGACATATCTAGATTTTCTAGAATTGCCTCTATAGATTTTCCGGCTAAATCGGTGCCTTCAATGGCAGCATTTAATTTAGTGGTATAGCCGTTATGGTGCTTTGTATGGTGAATCTCCATGGTACGAGCGTCGATAGAAGGTTCTAGCGCGTCATATGCATAGGGTAATTTTGGTAATTCAAAAGCCATTTGTATATGTTTTTAGATTAATAATTAGCAAGTTGAAAAGTACGTTTTTTAAGGTATAAATTACCTTAATTATTTGTTAAGAACTCTTTTAGAATCCGTAATTTGCGTAAAAAAGCACTTGCACGATAATTCGTATAAAATCTACAATGCTTCTGCCGGATCAGGCAAGACTTTCACCCTTACCAAAGAGTACCTGAAAATTGTTCTTGGAGCCAAGGGAGGTTTTAAGCGAATCTTGGCTATCACATTTACCAACAAAGCTGTAAATGAGATGAAGACGAGAATTCTTGACAGTCTTCAGAGTTTCAGTGAGAATAGCACTTCAGATGATTCTTCGGCCCTATTTAAAGAAGTCAGGGCATCACTGAACATTAATGAGCAAGAATTAAGGGAAAGAGCCAAAACAACGCTAAAATCTATTCTGCACAATTATGCTTTTTTTGACATATCTACCATAGATAAGTTTACCCATAGAATTATACGAACTTTTGCGAAAGACTTGGGTATACCACAAAATTTTGAAGTCGTCTTAGAAATCGATTTGCTTTTAGATGAGGCGGTCAGCAGATTGTTGCAAAAGGCCGGTGTCGATAAAAAACTTACACAGGTTCTATTAGATTTCGCCTTAGAGAAAATCGATGATGATAAAAGTTGGGACATTGGGCAAGACCTGTACAAGATGGGTATGCTCATGTTCAATGAAAACCATGCAAGTCATCTTGAAGGGCTGAGAAACAAGAATATAGATGATTTTCTAAAACTGAAGTCTATTTTATGGGCGGAGCAGCAAAGAATTGGGGATTTGCTAGTGTCTATGGCCAATGAAATACTGGCCAGCATCGAAGAGAATCAACTGGAGTTTTCAGATTTTACTCGTGGGTATTTCCCAAAATTCATATCAGATATAGCCCAAGGTAATCTGAATATCAATTTTGATGCTGGTTGGAAACAGAATTTCGAGACCACCGTTTTATACAACAAGTCAGCTTCTGATAGTGTTAAGCAGACCTTAGATGCCCTGCACCCTCATTTGACCGTTCTTTTTTCTGCTATCAAGCAGAATTTCTACAGAAAGCAATTTTTAAAGAACGCCTATGGTAATTTGGTGCCGTTAACGGTATTGAATGCCCTTCGGAATGAAGTCAAGCAAATACAAAAGGAAAGGGACTTGCTCTTGATATCGGAGTTCAATATGCTCATATCGAAAGAAATAAAAAATCAACCGGCTCCTTTCATTTACGAAAGGCTAGGCGAAAAATACCGCCATTATTTTATAGACGAATTTCAAGATACTTCTCAGGCTCAGTGGAACAATCTAATTCCTCTGATAGGCAACGCCCTTGAAAGTCAAGATTACAAAGGTCAAACGGGATCTTTGTTTTTAGTGGGAGATGCCAAGCAGGCAATTTATAGATGGAGGGGCGGTAGGGCAGAGCAATTCTTAAACTTGGTCGGTCTAAGGCAAAACCCCTTTGTCGTGTCCCCTGAAACCTTTAACCTTCCTGTAAATTATAGAAGTCACGAAGAAGTTGTCAACTTTAATAATTCATTTTTCACATCAACAAGTCCGTTACTGAACAACACTGTTTTTAAGACCCTTTTTGTAGAAGGAAACAAACAATTGACCAATACTAAAACTGGCGGAGTTGTTCAGCTCACTTTTTTGGAGAAGGATGATGAGAACGACATATCTTCTCTTTATTGCGATGAAACTTTAAACAATATTATTGCCATTGTCTCAAGTGGCCATTCCTATCACGATATCTGCATTTTGGTTCGCAGCAATAAAGATGGCGTTTTGTTAGCAGAGTTTCTTACCGAGAAGCAAATTCCGACGATATCTTCAGAAAGCCTCTTGTTATCAAGTAGCGATAAGGTGAGGTTTTTGGTCAATTTGTTGCAGTTTGCGATACATCCTGAAAATAAAGGAACTGCTTTTGAAATATTAGACTTTTTAGCTCCGTCCGACAAGAACAAACATCACTTTATATATGAGAACCTAGAGAGTGTCAATGATTTGTTGAAAGAAAGCTATGATTTTGATTTGGATAAATTGACCCGAACCTCGGTTTATGATGGCATGGAGTGGGCTGTTAGACAATTTTCTTTGATAGAACGCTCCGATGCATACATCAGTTTCTTTCTAGAAGAAATATTCGATATAGAAAACAGCGATGGACCAGGCGTTTATACTTTTCTTGAAAATTGGGAGAAGCGAAAAGACCGGTTGAGTGTAACGATGTCTCAAAACATAAATGCGGTTCAGATAATGACGGTTCACAAATCGAAAGGATTAGAGTTTCCTTTTGTCATATTTCCTTTTGCGAACGAGAATATTTATAAGCGTGTAGGAGGTAAAAAGATGTGGCTGCCCTTGCCCTCTGAATCCTTTAACGGTTTTAAAGAGGTTTTGGTCAACGAGAAAAAAGAGCTCATCAATTACAGTTCTGAAGCCGAAAAACTCTTTTTAGAAGAAGAGCATATGATGGAGTTAGATTCATTCAACGTTCTCTACGTCGCTTTGACCAGGGCAATTAAGGGCTTATTTGTTATTACGGAAAAAGACCTCACGAGTTCTGGTGACCATAAAGCCGAATTCTATTCAGGACTTTTTATTCATTTTCTGAAGGAAAGAGAAATTTGGACCAATGAATTGAACGAATATACATTTGGGCAATTGGAATTTGTTGATTCCAAGAAGGTTCCCCAATTGTCAAAACAAGATGAGGTGCTTTTTACTTACACTTCAAAAGAAAGGGAAGCATTTAAGATATTAACCCAATCAGGTGCACTCTGGGACACGGAAAGGGAAGAAGCTATCGAAAGAGGAAACCGCCTTCACCATATTCTTGGGTTTATAGATACAAAAGAAGATGTTCATTCAGCAATAGAACAATCGGTAGTTCGCGGTATTATTGCTATTGACGAAAAGAACATCTTCCTAAACGAATTGAACAGAATATTAAACCATTCAGAAATCGCACCCTATTTTGCCCACGACTGTGTAATTAAAAACGAACAAGACGTTGTCATGCCATCTGGTGCTATTCTGCGCCCCGATAGAATTGTAATCAAGAATAACACCGCAACAATAATAGATTATAAAACGGGCAAACGTAGTCCTTGGTACGTTGAACAATTGTATAAGTATTCCGATGCCATAGAGTCAATGGGTTACGAAATCTCCAAAAGACTATTGATCTATATTAATGATAGTATCACGGTAGAGTCGGTTTAAATCTTAAGAACGTTTTTTACTTTTCTTTCTATTCTTAATGTATTTATAGCTTAGATAGGCGAACTGTGCCCCAACAAGCGCCAACGTGTACTTTCTATTTCTGGTCAAGGCTGAAGCGAGACCTAATACTTTTGATGTCATAATTTCTAGTTTTAGCTGCATGATACTTATTTTATACTTTTGGGGCGGGCCTGATTGATTTGAATTGTGGCTTAAAAACTTTTAAACTAAAAATTAGATATACCTTAATATATGTACGGAAAGATAAAAGAGCATTTAGAGAATGAAATAAGCCAGATCAAAGATGATGGTTTGTTCAAAGCAGAAAGAATTATTACCTCTCCTCAGGGTGCCGTTATTAAAATCTCAGATGGTTCTGAAGTAATCAACTTCTGTGCGAACAATTACTTGGGGTTATCATCACACCCCAAAGTAATACAGGCCGCCAAAGATACGCTAGATACACACGGCTTCGGAATGTCATCCGTGAGGTTCATTTGTGGCACCCAAGACATACATAAAGAACTTGAAAGCAAGATTGCCGAGTTTTATGGTACCGAGGATACTATTTTATATGCTGCTGCATTCGATGCCAATGGGGGAGTTTTTGAACCGCTTTTGACAGCTGAAGATGCTATTATTTCCGATTCGTTGAACCATGCCTCTGTTATAGATGGTGTTCGCCTGTGTAAGGCCAAACGATACCGCTATGCAAATAGCGATATGTCAGACTTAGAAAAACAGCTTCAACAATCGGTAGAAGATGGTGCTCGATTTAAAATTATCGTAACCGATGGGGTTTTCTCAATGGATGGTCTAGTGGCACCATTGGATAAGATTTGTGACTTGGCCGATAAATATGATGCCTTAGTCATGATCGATGAATGTCATGCTACTGGTTTTATAGGTGAAACTGGTCGAGGTACTCTTGAAGAGAAAGGGGTTATGGACAGGATCGATATTATTACCGGTACTTTGGGCAAAGCTTTAGGAGGTGCCATGGGAGGTTATACCACGGGTAAAAAGGAAATTATTGAAATTTTGAGGCAACGCTCGAGACCTTACCTCTTCTCGAATTCATTGGCACCGGCAATTGTTGGCGCTTCCATAAAGGTATTTGAGCTATTACAAAATGACACCTCCCTTAGAGATAAGCTTCAACGAAATACAGCTTATTTTAAAGAAGGCATCAAAAAAGCCGGCTTTGATATTATAGATGGTGAATCTGCCATTGTACCTATAATGTTATATGACGCGAAACTGGCGCAAGAGATGTCGAAGCTCTTATTGGAGAAAGGTATTTATGTTATTGGGTTCTTTTATCCGGTAGTTCCTAAAGGCAAAGCGAGAATACGCGTACAATTATCGGCAGCTCATGAAACTGAGCATCTTGACCGCGCAATCTCCGCATTTATTGACGTCGGACACGATCTAGACATCGTTTAAATGCATTATTTAATCCACGAAACGCGTTAAAAAAAATAGATAATTGATTTTGTTAATAATATTTAACAACTTACATTTGCAGCTAATAAACACTTAAACTTAAAAATTTGAACATGAAACATCTTAGCAAATTTTTGGTTGTTATCCTACTGGTTGTTGGGGTTAACAACATACAAGCGCAAGACGAGAATAACCCTTGGCAGGTTAGCTTTGGGGTGAATGCCATAGACACTTATCCAACTGGTGACGACGGCGGTTTCGGTAGTCAGCTTTTCAATGCAACCGACCATTGGAATATTCTTCCTTCCATCTCTTACGTTGGTGTATCAAAGTACGTTGGTAGCGGTTTCTCCGTAGGTGCTAGAGGTTCTTTGAACAAAATTGGAAAATTGGGAGATATGAGTGTCGATGACCTTTCTCACTACGCTATAGATGGTACAATTAAATACAACTTTATCGAAGGAACTGTAATCGATCCTTTTATTGAAATCGGTGGTGGTTACACTTGGATTGATGAAATCGGGGCTGGTACTGCCAATGGTGGTGTAGGTATCAACTTCTGGTTTACTGATAACATCGGTCTTACAGTTCAAACTACTTATAAGCATGCTTTCGAAGATTACTTGGCTAAGCATTGGCAACACCTAGCAGGTATTGCTGTTAAATTCGGCGGTACCGATACTGATGGTGATGGTATCTATGATAAAGATGATGCTTGTCCTGAAGTTGCTGGTCTTGAGGCTTTCAACGGTTGTCCTGATGCTGATGGTGATGGTATCGAAGACAGCAAAGATGCTTGTCCTAACGAAGCTGGTTCTGCTGAAATGAACGGTTGTCCTGATTCTGACGGTGACGGTGTTGCCGATAAAGATGACAAATGTCCAGATGTTGCAGGTTTAGCTAACTTGGCTGGTTGTCCTGATGCTGATGGTGACGGTGTTGCTGACGGTGATGATGAGTGTCCAAACGAAGCTGGCCCTGCTGAGAACAAAGGTTGCCCATGGCCAGATAGCGATGGTGACGGTGTATTGGATAAAGATGATAAATGTCCAGATGTTGCCGGTACTGTAGCTAACCAAGGTTGCCCAGAAGTAACTGAAGAAGTTCAGAAGCAATTGAACGAATACGCTAGAACAATCTTGTTCGATACTGGTAAGTCTACTATCAAAGCTGAGTCTACATCAGTAATGGTTGATATCATCACTATCTTGAAAGAGTACCCAACTGCTAAGTTTACTGTAGAGGGTCACACTGACAGCGTTGGTAGCCAGAAATTGAACCAGAGCCTTTCTGAGTCAAGAGCACTTTCTGTAAAAGAGTTCTTGGTAGATAAAGGTATCGAAGAATTCAGATTGTCAGCTGTAGGTTACGGTGAAGACAAGCCAATCGCTTCTAACAGCACAAGAAGTGGTAGAAAAGAAAACAGAAGGGTTGAAATTAACTTGGTAAAGTAATTTCTTAGACCTTACTAAATAATTGGAAAAGCCTCGACTATTGTCGGGGCTTTTTTATTTTTGGGTATGCGTAGCTTTATAGACGAGGTAGTTCATGACATAGCCCAGAAGCACTATGGGTTTGATAGTTTAATAGTTGTTTTACCCAGTAAAAGGGCCGGTACTTTTCTTCGCACTGCTCTGGCGAAAAATACAGGAAAGACATTTTTTTCACCTGAGATTTTCAGTATTGAATCTTTTGTTGAGAAAATCTCTGGATTGCTATTCGCTAACAATACCCAACAATTGTTTACCCTCTACGAATGTTATTTAGAGCAACCTTATGAGCGTAAGGATGATTTCTTTGCATTTAGTAAATGGGCACAGACCCTTTTGCAAGACTTTAATGAGATTGATCGCTATTTGGTAGATGCCAATGAACTATTTTCAAATCTGGCGGCCATACAGGAAATTAACCACTGGTCTTTACAAGAAGAAAAGACCGACTTAATGGTCGATTATCTGAAATTTTGGGATAGTTTGGATAATCTCTATTCTGATTTTTGCACAAAGCTTTTACATAAAGGCATGGGTCATCAAGGCCTTGTCTATAGAAAAGCTTGCGAGGCCATAGAAGGTTTTGTTAGCACACATGCGAACAAGCATTTCGTATTTGTTGGTTTCAACGCCCTGAACACTTCGGAAAGTCGCATAATTCAGTATATTCTCAATTCTACCAGAGCTGATATTTATTGGGATGTTGATGAGTATTTTCTAGACGATGATATTCATGACGCAGGTCTTTTCATTCGTCAGCATTTTAATTCTTGGCCTTTTTTCGAGCAGAATTCCCCAAAAGGAATTAGTTCGAATTTCCTCTCTAAGAAGCATATTGAAGTTATCGGAATACCGAAGAATATTTCACAAGCCAAATATTTGGGCCAACTTCTACGTGATTTGAGCAAATCTCAAGTACAGAATCTACAAAACACGGCGGTAGTTTTAGGTGATGAAACCTTGATGAATACCATTATCAACTCTATTCCTGATGAGGTTGAGGGTATAAACATTACCATGGGTTATCCATTATCAAAAACGCCCATGGCTTCTGTTTTTGATGATTTACTTGATTTATATATTACCCGAACTGAACAAGGCTGGTTTCATTTGGCCATAGAATCATTTCTGGCGCACCCATACATACGAATTTTGTTTGATGACGACGGATCCGATAAGGTAGCAACTGCCCTGGAATCCATCAAAAAGAACAATTGGGCTTATCTTAATTCCGAAAGACTTTCAGCCCTACTTGAGTCTGAAATGGCACCGTTGCTTTTTACTAATAAGCCTTACGAACCAGCCAAGTTCATAGAACTGTGCAAGAAGGTAGTTTTGGCCCTAAAAGAAGTTCTTATAAAACGCCGCGACCATCTCGGATTGGAGTATTTATACCGTTTTTTTACTCTTTTTAACCAACTTTCGGGCCTAGTCGAGGAAAATACTTTTGTAAAGGATTTAAGGTCATTGCAGGCCCTGTATCGCGAATTGGTTAATACCGAGTCCTTAGATTTTCAAGGCGAACCCTTAGAAGGTCTTCAGATTATGGGTATGCTAGAGAGTAGAAACCTTGATTTTGAAACTGTTATTCTAACTTCTGTAAACGAAGGTATATTACCTTCTGGTAAGTCAAATAACTCTTTTATACCGTTTGATTTAAAAGTACGCTTAGGGCTTCCTACCTACAAAGAAAAAGATGCAGTTTATACCTATCACTTTTATAGGTTGCTACAAAGGGCTAAGAATATATACATTCTCTACAATACCGAACCTGATGTTCTAGAAGGGGGTGAGCCAAGTCGTCTTATTCGTCAGCTTCTTGCAGATGACCATTTTAAAGATTCAATAGTTGAAAAAATAGCGGCACCCACTATCGTTCCTCAGATGAAAACACCTGAGATGATCGAAAAAGATTCGCATTTGATTTCCCTCATAAAAGAACACTCGAATCGGGGCTTTTCGCCAACCTCTTTGAGTAACTATGTGCGTAATCCAATAGATTTCTATAAGAGGAATTTGCTGGGCATAGACGATGTACTAGAGGTAGAAGAAAATATCGCCGCAAACACCTTTGGCACCATTGTGCACGATGTACTTGAAGAACTATACACCCCATTTATCGGCCATTTTTTAGAGAAAGATAAAATGGATGAAGCCAAAAAGAAGGTTACGACATTGGTCAATAGAGAATTTTCAAAGACGTTCTTTGGCGGAGATATTTCAAGAGGGAAGAACTTTATTGCGTACAATGTAATTGTAAGGTATATCGAGAATTTCATTGATATGGAAATCAAGGAAATAGAATCGCATAGAATCAAAATTTTAGCACTCGAAGAAAATCTAAAAGTCGATTTCCCAATTCCAGAACTGGATTTTCCGGTGAGGTTAAAGGGAAAACTGGACCGAATTGATGAATATGATGGGGTTTTGAGAATCATTGACTACAAAACGGGCAAAGTCACGCAGCCTCAGGTTGAGATAGTCAATTGGGAAGAACTTATTAGCGACTATAAGTATAGTAAAGCTTTTCAACTACTATGTTACGCGATTATGTATACTGGTTTACAACCTATCAACCAGATACAGGCTGGTATTTTTTCCTTTAAAAATCTGAATTCAGGTATTCTATCTTTTGCAACCAAAGAATCGAGTAGAAGCAGAACAAAAGATTATATAATCAATAACGAGGTGCTTGACACATTTACTTTTTACTTAAGAAAGCTAATTGTTGAGATTTGTAGTCCGCAACAACCCTTTGTTGAAAAAGAAATTGAATAAAAAATCCCATTGGTAAGTACCTATGGGATTTTTTAAAAGTAGAAAACTTATTTTTTGTCCGGCCTACTTGGTCTCATCTCTACTTTGCTAGGCAGCGTTCTTGGGTGTATGTTCAATAAATCGACCACTAATTGGCCAATGTCTTCTGGTTGAATCTTCCAAGCATCTTTGTCATCCGGTGTGTTTCCCGCAAAATGAGTAGCTACCGAACCAGGCATGATAGTGGTTACTTTTATATCATATTTTCTCAAGTCTAACATGGCCGCCTGCGTAAAGCCTACCACACCAAACTTAGTGGCATTGTATCCCGCTCCATTGGCAAAGAAATTGGTGCCGGCCAAACTGGCCAAGGTCATATAGTACCCTTTTGATTCTTTTAGGGCCGCCACTGACGCTTTTAACGTATGAAAAACACCGTTTAAGTTGATGTTTATCATTTGATGCCATTCTGTCTCCGACATTTCATCGATGGGTGCGAAGTTTCCAACTCCGGCATTGGCAAGAACCAAATCTATGTGGCCCCATTTATTGAGAATTTTTTTAACGGCCTCTTCTTCGTCACGTAATTTTGATACATCAGATGCAACACCGATTACTTGATTTTCATCTCCTAACTCGGCAGCGGCTTTTTGTACGGTTTGTAGCGTTCTTCCGCTGATGGCCACCTTCATACCGGATTCCACCAGTTTTTTGGCCACTCCAAAGCCAATTCCCTTAGAGCCACCGGTTATATATGCAACTTTATTTTTCAGATCTTTCATGTTTGAAATTTTTATGGAATGTAATCAGCACTTCACAAACAGAAAAAATGATGACGTTATAGTTTTCTTAAAACAAATGCGCATCAAATTTTAAACATTAAAACTATTTGAGGGCTCTTTGTATTCTTTATCTTTTTTCTTGTTTAAAAGGTAATAGAAGCCTATTTTTAAAACCTTGCAGATTTGAGAATAGAATCGCAAAAAAATAAAGTTATCCTAAATCAGAACACTAGATTAGTTCAAATATGGCAACAGGACATTCCCTTATAAATGATAATTTTTTATTGGAAAGCAAGTATGCTCAACAGCTCTATCATGATTTCGCTGTAGACATGCCTGTAATCGATTACCATAACCATTTATCGCCAAAAGCTTTGGCGGAAAACACCATTTTCGACTCCATAACTGCAGCTTGGATCGATGGTGATCATTACAAATGGAGAGCCATGAGAACATTGGGGATCGAAGAAAAATTTATAACGGGTGGTGCATCGGCCAAAGAAAAATTTGCCAAATGGGCCTACACGGTACCTTATACTATGAGGAATCCTCTTTATCACTGGACACATATGGAGCTTTCCCGCTACTTTGGGATAAACGACTTGTTGAACGAAAAGAATGCCGATACCATTTTCGATAACGCTTCTGAAAAGCTGAACGATTCAAATTATAGTTGTAGAGAATTGATTTCAAAAATGAATGTCGAGGTATTGTGTACGACGGAAGACCCCACGGACACCTTGGAATATCACCAGCAGTTGGCCAAAAGTTCTTTTGGCACTAAAGTGAGTACGGCGTTCAGGCCTGATAAGGCTATTTTGATAGACAGTGAAACCTATAACGATTACCTAGATAATCTTGAGAAGGCCACCAATCTTACGATTTCGACTTACGAAGACCTTTGTACAGCCCTAAAACAGAGAATAAGTTATTTTCACGATAACGGATGTCGCCTTTGCGACCATGGTTTGAACCATTTGTTTGCCGAAGAATTTACCGCTTCAGAAATTAACGCCATATTCAAGAAAAGGCGTGAAGGTGCGACAGTAACCAAAGAAGAGAATGCCAAATTTCAAAGCGCCCTTCTGCTATTTCTATCGGAAAGTTACCATGAATTTGGCTGGGTTCAGCAGTTTCATTTAGGGGCACTTCGTAATAACAACAAAAGAATGCTCAGTATTCTGGGCCCCGATACAGGTTGGGATTCCATGGGTGATTACCCTCAGGCGCAGGCCCTGTCTAAATTTTTGGACACGTTGGACAGTAAAGATAAACTGACCAAGACCATACTTTATAACTTGAACCCTAGCGACAATGCCATGATGGCAACCATGATCGGCAATTTTAATGACGGTAGCGTAAAAGGAAAGGTTCAATGGGGCTCCGGCTGGTGGTTTCTGGATCAGAAAGATGGTATGATCGAGCAGATGAATACGTTATCCAACATGGGCCTTATCAGTTGTTTTATTGGGATGTTGACCGACTCTAGAAGTTTTCTCTCTTTTCCACGACACGAATATTTTAGAAGAATTTTATGTAATCTTTTTGGTGAGGATATTAAGCGTGGCGAGCTTCCTAATGATATGGATTGGATTGGAAAGATTGTACAAGATATCTGCTATAATAATGCCAAAGAATACTTTGACCTGTAAACTGACCCTTATGAAATTATATATAAGATTTGCCATTTGTTTTTTGGTCTTGATGACCTTAAATTCCTGTGGTGAACTAAGCGAAACTAGAGTAGTGCGCCTGGGCCATGGCCTTGATGTAAGTCACTCGGTTCATAAGGCTATGGTTAAAATGGGAGAGGATCTCGAAAAGATCTCTGGCGGAAAGATGAAATTGGAAATTTACCCAAGTCAGCAACTTGGTACCGAGAGACAGTGTCTAGAGCTATTACAGATAGGAAGTCTTGACATGACCAAAGTATCCGTAGGAACTTTAGAAAATTTTGCTCCGAAAATGAAGGTTTTGGGTCTACCCTTTTTATTTCGTGATAGAGAGCACTCCTTTAATGTACTTGATGGCCCCATAGGCCAGAATCTATTGAACGAAGGTGAGAAATATTGGTTAAAGGGTCTTGGTTATTATGATGCCGGAAGCCGAAGCTTTTACACCAAAGATAGGCCGGTTCGTACACCTGAAGATTTGGTCGGACTAAAAATTAGGGTCATGGAAAGTGTAACAGCTATGGATATGGTCAAAGGCCTTGGTGGATCGCCAACTCCTATCTCCTGGGGCGAACTTTATACGGCTCTACAACAGGGTGTGGTTGATGGCGCAGAGAACAATCCGCCTAGTTTTTACTTATCACGTCACTATGAGGTTTGTAAATACTATAGTCTAGATGAGCATACGGTACTTCCCGATGTGGTTCTTGTGGGCACCAATCTTTGGGAGCGACTTTCAGAAGATGAAAAAGGTTGGCTGAAGAAAGCGGTTGACAATTCGGTAGTTTATCAAAGAAAGTTATGGGCCGAATCGGAAGCGGAGGCACTTGCAGAAGTACAGAAAGCAGGTGTAGAGGTTATCCGACCCAATAAAGAACTTTTTGCTGAAGAAATTAAAGACTCTTTTGATAAGTATAAAGACGATAAAGAGCTTTATCAACTGATTCAAGATATTCAAGCCACCAAATAATAGATTAGAATGCGTAAAAAAATAGACCAAGTTTTATCATACGTGCTCATCGTTCTCATGGCCGTTATGGTATTGAATGTATTATGGCAAGTATTTAGTAGGTTTCTTTTGGGATCCCCCAGTTCTTTTACCGATGAATTGGCACGTTATCTCATGATTTGGATCGGTATTTTGGGTGCGGCCTATGTGGCAGGTCAAAATTTGCATGTAGCGATTGATGTTTTGCCTCGAAAGTTTAGTCAAGAGACCCAAAAAAAATTGCACCTCTTAGTTAAGGTATTAATCATACTGTTTGCTTTGGGGGGCTTGGTGATAGGAGGTTCCCGTTTGGTGTACATCGTGCATGTTCTTGACCAAAACTCACCGGCATTGCAAGTTCCACTTTCTGTGGTTTATCTCGTTCTCCCTCTGAGCGGTATTTTGATCGTCTATTATAAAATTTCCGATATCCTGAAAAGCTAGTACTATGGAGTATGCACCAATTTTGGTTCTTGTAATAAGTTTTATAATGCTTTTGGCAATTGGTACGCCCGTAGCGTGGAGTATTGCCATCTCTTCTGTGTTGACCATGTTGGTCAGCATACCTGTAATGCCGGCTTTTACTACGGTTGCCCAGAGAATTGGTACGGGCTTGGACAGTTTTGCGCTACTCGCCATACCGCTGTTCATTCTATCGGGTGAGCTCATGAACAAAGGTGGGATAGCTAACAGGCTCATCGCCTTCGCGAAAACCCTTGTCGGGGCCCTGCCCGGAGGTTTGGCCCTGATCAATATCATATCTGCAATGTTGATGGGTGCGATTGCCGGGTCTGCTATGGCCGCAGCCTCTGCGATGGGCAGCATCTTAGGCCCTGAAATGGAAAAGGAGGGTTATTCGAAAGAATTTGGTGCCGCCGTGAATATCACCGCAGCAACTACAGGACTGGTCATTCCGCCAAGTAATGTTTTGATTGTTTATTCACTGGCAAGTGGGGGTGCTTCGATTGCGGCACTCTTTTTGGCAGGATATATTCCAGGTTTGCTGACCGGTCTTTTCTTGATGATTGTTGCCTTTGTTTGGGCCAAGAAAAAAGGTTTCAAGGTCGGTAAACGAAGTAGCTTGAAAGAGGTTCTTAGAACATTTGTTGATGCCCTGCCAAGTCTGTTCATGTTAGTGGTAGTAATCGGTGGAATCGTTACTGGTGTTTTTACCGCCACCGAGGCTTCGGCGATTGCGGTATTGTATAGCTTGTTATTGGGCTTTTTCTATAAAGAGATATCATTTCCGAAATTACCGCAAATACTTCTTGACTCTTCGGCTACTACAGCCATTGTTATGTTGTTGATCGGGGCGTCAATGAGTATGTCATGGGCATTGTCTTACGAGAATATTCCACAAGAAATCAGCGCAGGCCTTCTAGGTATCAGTGAAAATGAGATTGTAATTCTATTGATTATTAACCTTCTGCTGTTATTCGTAGGTATTTTTATGGATATGACGCCTGCCGTGCTCATCTTTACGCCTATATTTCTACCGGTAGTAACAAAATTAGGGTTAGACCCGGTTCATTTCGGAATCATTATGGTGCTCAATCTTTGTATAGGTCTGTGTACCCCTCCGGTGGGCTCGGTTCTCTTTGTTGGGGTAGGTATAGCCAAAACCAGCATTGAAAAGGTCGTCAAGCCCTTGCTTCCGCTCTTTTTGGCCATGCTGTTGGCACTGTTTTTAGTTACCTATTTTCCGCAGTTGAGTTTGTGGTTGCCAAGCCTTTTTGACTTATAGGAGAGTATTATCTTTTGATAAGAACCCCTTTATTAAGGTTGATGGAAAAATGCTTGGCAGGTTCACCATTCATCTGTTTCTCTACGATGGTCATAAAGAGCTGTAGGTCATTCAAATAGTCGTTGGCTCCCAGATTTAGTGTTTTGGAGAATACCTTGTATTGTTCGATTCTTTTGGCGGGAATCTGCTCTAGCGCAAGTTCATCACCACTTCTAAACCTGTAAAAATCTTCGATAAGGGTATTTCCTTGCCATGAAGCAAAGTCTTCAAGTTGAAGTCCGTGTTCATTTGCCGTTTTTTGGGAGGCTTCCATGGCCTGCTTCCATAAGGAGTCTTTAATTAGTGAGGCATCTATATCTTTCGGGTCTATCTCGGAGTTTGCAAGAATGAAAAGCTCCTTACCACTTCTATTTTCTAAAATATATAGAAGGCTTTCAGGCCATTCCGATGGAAGAAAGCGAAGGCGTACCAGTTCTTCTAAATGTGCATTCGTGTATTCAACGTAATTCTCCGATGCTAGAACATCAATGTTCCATAATCGCGAAGGAGCATTCTCTTTTAAATAAGAGTGTTCCATTTCGTACAAAGGAAAAAATTCTTTGAAATCAGAAACCGAATCCAAGACAACCGTATCAATATTTAGAATACTGTCGTTCGCTATTTCAAGTATTTTGTAGGCAGGGGTATAGGCAGCTAAAGAAGGTACTTGAACGTTCACCAATGTATTTCCGTTTTTACCTTTTATGATTCCCGTGTCGTTCAAATGCATATGGCCACCGAAATGAATTTTTAGGCCGGCATCGGCGAACATTTGGCCTACAAGGTCATCGGGTATTCTATGGGCTTGAAATGCCTTTTCACCGAACAGCTTTTTCATTTGCAACGAGGCACCATCATTGAAATCAATCATCGGAAAATGGCTAAAGGCAATTACTTTCTTGTCCAATCTTTTGGCCTCCGAGCAGATATGTGACATCCAATCTATAAGGTGCTTTTTATGCTTTAAAACCAGATTGTATCCAATACTGGCACCTTGAAAACCCTCTCCTTCTTCTTTTGGAAGGTACACATTCGCATCGATTGCGACCAACCAAACCCCTTCTACGGGCTCGACCAAATAACTAACATCGGGTTGCGCCTTGGCTTCAGGGTTTTGCCTATATTCACGACGGGACAATGAAGCGCTGTTTTGGGCTTTCTCAAAGGTGTAATTATCGGAAATGTATTCGGTAAAAGGAGTTGCCCAGTAATGGTAATCTTTTTGTGGAAAAAAGCCGTGGTTTGATAGCTCGCCCACAATTTCAGAGTAACCCATAGCCCTAATGTCGTCGCTCACTATAGCTGGTAGATCATTTTTGCCTTTCGATTTAACTAAGTCTTCACTACTGATGATCGATTGAGAACGACCCTCTTTGCCAATAAAATCACTTTTCCCGCTCTCTTCTCCGAACGGGCTTGTGGGATCATGGTTTCCCGTAGTAATAAAGAAAGAGATACCATGCTTTTCAGAATATTCGTTCAGTATGCGGTTGAGGCCACGAACATTTATAGGTTGGCCATCATCACTAAAATCTCCGGGTAGGGCAACAATTTTAATACCCTTTTTTACAACATCGTCCAGGGCGGCTAAGAAAGCAAAGTAATTTTCATTGAACAATCGGGTAGAATGCAATTGGGCCTCCATAGTTCGAATAAACGCCTTAGAGCCTGTTTTTGGGTTTTCAATGCCATTGTAACCAACATCTTCCAAGGTTCCTTTCACGTCAAGCAGATGCACATCGGAAACAAAGGCTATTTGTACAGGTTTTTCTTGAATGGAAGTTTTTTGTTTACAGGATGCTACTACAACTAAAATAAATAACAGAAGGTATGATTGATATCGCATCGTTTAAGCCGAGATTTATGAGTAATGCAAATATGTGAAAATAAAAAGGGAGGGTCATAGCCCTCCCTTTCTAAAAGCGAATTAACTTTTAGTACCCAGGGTTCTGTTCTAGAAACCCTTCAATACCAGATGCACCGTCAACCGCACTTTGCGGAATAGGAAAAAGTCTTTTATTAACATCGGTATCGGTCTTATCGGTCCATGAGTCTTCATATTTTCCGAAACGAATTTGGTCGGTTCTTCTAAGACCTTCCCAGTAGAATTCAAAGCCTCTTTCTCTAAAAAGAATATCCAAATCCAATTCCGTCAAAGCAGCAGGCGTTTGCTCAGGTCTAGCATTTCTAGAGGTTCTTACCATATTTACATCTGCTAACGCACCTGCGGTATCGCCCTTGCGAAGTTTGGCTTCTGCTCTCATTAAGTAGATTTCGGCCAGTCTCATCAATACCAAATCTACACTGCTAAAATTGTTTCCGTTAGGAGAAGTGCGGCTGAATTGATATTTAGAAAAACGGAAACCGGCACGGTGTAAAGAACCTGTGTTGGTAAAATCTACCTGTAGTGTATGGTCTACATACCCCGTATCTCTATCAGGCCCATTTCCTTTTGTTTGTTGTAGAGGATAGATCCGCAACGAACCATCATCACATTTAGCAAGATCGCCATCGCCTCTACGAGGCCCCCATTGAATACCGCGCAGAATACCTCTGTCCATTTCAAAACTAGAGGCTTCAACACAGTAGTAACTGTTCTCGGTTTCGGTTTCCAACAATGGTTCGCGATTTTCCAAATCGGTAAGTTGAGCTTCCGGAACCATGGTATTGCGTTGATAGAAACGGGCATCGGCTTCAGCAGGGTCAACATCACCGTAGGCATCGACCCAGGTTTGGTAAAAATCAGGTGTTACAGCAGGGCCATCAGTACCATCTGCGGTATTGTCCGGAAAAAACTCTGGTCTCGCGATCATAGCCCCGGCAATTGACCAATAGGCCCAACGACTATGCTCTGCACTAAGTACCCCTCTTTGATCCAACGCAAAGATTAGCTCCGGATTTTCATTGTTGTCATCACTAAAAAGCTCAAAATACTCAGGTGAAAGCATGTAGCTGTTTGAATTGATGATGTCATTGGTATAAGAAATAACCTTATCCATATCGGCATCGGTGAAATTTGGTGTGCCATATGGGTCTTTGTAGACTGCGGCATTTAGATATAACCTCGCCAAAAAGCCCTTTACTGCATCTTGAGTGATTCTTCCAGGCCCCTTATCATTGTTAATACCATCTAAGGCAGAAAGTAGTTCACTTTCAATATAGGCTATGGCCTCGTCTGTTCTTAAGATTTCAGAAAGCGCATCTGAAGATTCTTTTTTGAAGGCGACCCCCCAACTGTCTAGCATTAACATGTTCAAGTAAGCCCTTAAGGCCTTCATTTCATATAAAGCTCCTGTTGCTTCGGCGTTACCTTGCTCCGATAGGGGAGTAAGTACTTCAATGGCAGAAAGCGTTCTAGAGATATTAATGGCAACTTGGTTCCAACCAGAGGCGACCAAATCATTGCTAGGCGTAAAGTTATGCTGATGAGCCGCTATAAACTTACCGCCATCAAACCAGTCTGTACCACCACGATAAGGTAATATGGCCTCGTCTGAAGAGACCTCTTGTAGGCCAAAGTAGTTGGTATGGCGCCAGGTCCAAGAAATATAGCCGTAAGCTGGGGCAATGGCCCCTTCTATAGGGTCGGCTTCGGCCCCAAATTCAGTTTCATCTATTCGCTCTTCAATCAGGTCGGTGCAGCCTAGGACCAATAGCCCTATTAGCCCCATGAATGCTCCTATTTTTGTTTTATTTTTCATCTTAAGCACAATTTTTTAATTAGAATGATACGTTTAAACCGAACAAGTAAGTTCTTGCGGAAGGATACCTAAACCTATCGATACCAAATGTTTGAATTTGATCGATTTCACTTCCGGTATTCACTTCAGGGTCATAACCGGAATAATCGGTTATGGTCAAAAGATTTTGTCCGGTAAGGCTAAATCTAATATTACTCACCAAATCTCTAAGACCAATTGTGGCAGGGTCAAGATTGTAACCCAAACTAGCATTGTTCAATCTTAAGAAACTACCATCTTCCAAATATCTCGTAGACACATCGTTCGAGTTGGTTGGAATCTCATTGGGGTATTGTACTGAAAAGTCGGTCGTGTTCAAATTGTTTACCAATTGCCCCTTGTTGTATAATGACATGGCAGTGTGGTTGAATATTTTGTTACCGGAAACGCCGTTGAAATTAAAACCAAGATCAAAATTCTTGTAGTTAAAATTCAAATAGAAAGCATACAATAGGTCTGGTAAGGCGGATCCTGGTACAAGACGGTCATTGTCTAAAGAAACCCCGTCTTCAACCACATCTCTAAATTGATTAAGCCCATCATCACCAATGCCAATAAAGTCTTTCATGTAGAAAGCCCCGATAGGTTCACCGTTAATGTATCCGTTGATGGTTGCACCTGTTTGTCCTGCTCCTTGAGCGGCCCCAGACGTAATTACGGAATAAATTGAGCCTTCTACCACGTTGTCAATAAAGGAAACATTACCGCCTATGTTGTAGGTGAAATCTTCGCCGGCATTGCCTCTATAGTCCAAAGCTACTTCGTAACCCTTGTTCTTTACCTCCATATCGGGAAAGTTGGTCCAATATTTTTCTGTGGGGTTGATGGGGTCAGGGGTAGTGGCGAACAAAATAACATCATTGGTCACCTTGTTGAAATAATCCAAGGTTCCTGTTAGGCTGCCGTTTAAAAAAGCAAAGTCAAGACCAATGTTGGTTTGTGTTACAACCTCCCATTTTAAGTCAGGATTGGCCGTTCTAACGGCAATCGTACCGTAAGGGTAATCGTCCAATGTGTTTTCCGTACCATCTAAGGGGTACGTATCGTTATCGCTTTTTGAATCGTTGTAACTAGCATAGCTCGCTTTGCTTGCTATACCATTTTGGTTACCTGTTTGACCCCAAGATGCACGTAATTTTAGGTTGCTAAAAACATTACTGTCTTCTAAGAAGTCTTCTTTGTAAATATTCCACCCTAAAGCTACAGAAGGAAAATAGCCGTATTTATTATTGGCACCAAACCTAGATGAGCCATCGGCACGTATAGTTCCAGTGAAAAGGTATTTATCTGCGTAGCCATAATTAACTCTACCGAAATAAGATTGAAGTTCATCTATGGTTGCGGTCGACAATAATGTGGTAGCAGTAACCTCTGTACTTGATTGATCTTGATAGCGAGGTTCAATACCGTTATTTGCAAATCCTCCTTGAAAATAAATATCCTTTCTCTCAAATTGGGTCTCTTGGTATGAGTGTCCAGCCAATAGGGTTATGGCGTGGTTTCCAGATTCTAATTTGTAGTTAAGGGTATTCTCTATTAAGAAATTACTGTTTTCTGTAGAAATGGTATTGAGAGTACCCATAAAAAGACCTTCACCCAAGGTATAAGGTTTTCTTTGAATATCTCGGTTGGTAAGGGAATAGTCTACACCAAGGTTGGCCTTATAGGTCAAGCCCTTGATAATTTCAACAGATGGAGTAATGTTGGCCAGAATACGGTTACTACGGGCTTCATCTAAATAAATATTATTGCGTTGCAAAGGGTTTAATATCAAACCACTTGCGCCCTCTAGTACAGCAATTTCACCGTTTGCGTCGTATGCAGAAGAAGTGGGGTTCAACTGAATCATGTCAACGATAGTCGATCCAATATCAGGTCTTTCATTTATGGTCTTCGAAGCGGTAAGGTTGAAGTCGATATTTAATCTATCATCAAAAGCCTTTTGATTAAGTTTTACCCTACCAGAGTACCTTTTTAAATCACTGTTGTAGAAAATACCTTGTTGGTCTTGAACACCCCCAGAAACGTAATATGAGAATTTATCGCTTACCCCACCACTCATCGAAAGGTTTACGTTTTTGGTAATTCCGGTGCGCGTCAATTCGTCTTGCCAATCAGTATTGCCACCTTGATCATCTAGGGTTCCGCCGGCAGCTACTACTTGTTGTCTAAATTCATCGGCAGAGAATATGTCAAGTTTGTTAGCAACGGAAGACATAGCTGTCGAGACAGATAGGTTAATTTCCGATTTTCCCGCCTGTCCTTTTTTAGTGGTAATCATGATTACCCCATTCGCTGCACGAGCACCATAAATGGCCGTTGCAGAGGCATCCTTAAGAACATCCATAGATGCAATATCTTGTGGGTTGATAAAGTTCAAAGGGCTTGAGCCCATTCCAATATCATTATTGCTAATTACAAAACCGTCTATTACATAAAGTGGAGCCGTGCCTGATCGAAGGCTACCTACCCCACGAATGATAACATTTTGTGATGCGCCAGGTTCACCACTTACGTTGGTGATGTTCACACCGGAGACCTTACCTTGAAGTAGTTGCCCAGGGTTGGCAACGACCCCCTGATTAAAATCTTCACTTTTAACAGAAGCGATAGAGCCGGTAACATCAGACTTCTTCTGAGTACCATAACCGACTACCACTACATCTTCTAATTGAGTAGCGTCTTCACTCAATTGAATATTAAGAGTAGATTGCCCATTAATTGGCACTTCTAAAGTTGAGAAACCGATATAGGAAACTTCAAGTATATCAGAATTAGCATCTGCTTCAATACTAAAGTTACCATCAAAATCTGTTGAGGTACCATTACTGGTACCTTTAACAAGAACGGTCGCCCCGGCCAGAGGCAAGTCTTGATCGTCGGTGACCGTTCCGGTCACTACGGTTTGTGCCCAAGTCACCGAAGCCATGAGCATGATGCATAGGAATAATAGAATTTGTGAGTTTTTCATATAGTTCGCGTTAATTAGTTTAGTTGATAGTTTCAACAGGCAATAAATGAAATAAATTTAATTATCAGTTACTTTTTTTTGATTATTTGTAAATTTTAAAAACGGAATTTATTAGAAGGGGTCAAAAGTAATCTGCAGGTGAAGAGCAAGCGTTAGCGAAAAATCATGCTTGTTTTAAGAAAAGGTATACTATTTTGCCCCAATGTAAGGCAGATGTTAGGAGATAAAAGTCAAAATACTGTTAGTCAGTCGAATCACATTTTGACGGTAAAAAGTTCTTTAACCAAATTTCACATGGAAGAATTTGGTTAAAGAACTAGCTGCTTTTAGAGGTAATCTTTAGGGTTGTAGAACCTCTATAATTTTATGAAAAACTTCGTTGTTTTCATAAACACCTTGAAACAATTGTGATTGAGGACCGTAGGCAAAAATAGGAACCATGGTAGCTGTATGGTCGTCGGTAGTAAAGTCGCCCTCAATTTCACTCAATTCCATATTTCCTTGAGGAATGGTCAGGCCACCTGTTTCGTGGTCTGCGGTGATAATCACCAAAGTATTCTTTGAAGTGTCTGCAAACTTGATGGCTTCAGTAATGGCCTTGTCAAAACCAATGCCTTCTTTCACCACACCATCAATTTTATTGGCATGCCCGTAAGAATCAATTTTTGCTCCCTCGACCATTAAAAAGAAGGGTTTGCTCTTTTTTTCAAAGTAAGCGATTGCATTTTTTGTAGCCTTTGCCAGCGCTTCTTTTTGATTATCGTTAGAACTCTCATCCCCCATCAAGTAGGCCACTTTGTCACTTTTGCTAATGCCGATATCGCTTACCTCTTCCAAGCGACTAAAAGCAGAATTCTTGTTATCAAAACTTTTTCGGGTATCGTTGCTGATGAACATGGCTAGTTTGCTTTTCTCTAGATCAGAGCGTATTTCATCAGTCTGTGAGCGATCTTTTTGGTGGGCGTAAAAGGAGGAAGGAGTAGCTCCAGATATTTCGTCGGTGGTTACGAGGCCTGAAACATAACCTTTGGTGTCTAGCAGTTCCGTGATGTTCTCGGCATTCTTACCATCTATAGTCATACCTATGGCACGGTTTGGGGCTTTTTTTCCGGTAGCCAATGCGGTGCCGGCCCCAGCGGAATCTGTGGTAAAATCATCGGCCGATTGGGTTTTTAGAAAACCGATACTTTTTAGTTGGGTCAGGGTTGTTTCTCCCTTATTGGCTAAAACAGCGGCAGATATTTGAGTTAGACCATTTCCATCTCCAATCATTAAAATGACATTCTCTACTTTATTCTGTGTTTGGTCGACTTCGAAGGTGGGCCGATAAACTTCAGAGAATATTGTATTTCTATATTCCCTACTCGGTAATGTCTGTAGATAATTTTTACACTCAAAAGGCATATCGGTATTGATATAATCTACCCCTAAATGAGCCAAAGCTTTCCAAGCTGTTTTTGAATCGGGAGAGGCCCAAAAGCGAAACGGTTTTTTAAGGGCTTTTGCCTTTGCGATAGTTGATTTTACGATTTTCAGGTCTTCGGCTGTTAATCGTCCTTTTCCGTTCCAAGGTGAAGATCCTTTAAAACTAAGACTTACCAAAGCTATTTTTTTTAATATGTCGGCATTTTGAACAGGATCTAAACTTTGATAGTCAAAATAGATGTAAGGGGGATAGTCGATATAGTTTGCTGGTTCGGGTCTGTTGCCGGATATAACAATTTTAAGATTGGCTTCAGAAGTTATTTTTGGATGTTTCTCCAAAACTTTAATCAGTGTGGCAAGTGTGGGCTCGGCCTCCGATTTTAGGTCGACCAACAACTGCAACGGTTTTTGAAGTCCGCCTTCAAAATCAATGACTTGCTCAATGGGCTTAAGGTAAAGGCGTTCAAATTCAAATGATTCTTTAATTTCTTCTTTGGTATGGGCAACGTAAAGCCCTTTGTTTACTAAAAACAAATCGGCCTCGATAGAAGAGGCCCCGGCAGCGTAGGCCTTCCAGAATGGCACATTCTGTAAATAGTCGTTATGGGAGTGTACTTTGTAAACGTTTTCATTTTGAGAAAACAAGAAGTTGAAGGATAGTAGAAAGCCTAGAACTATCGTAATTTTTTTCATTTTCAGTTCTTTAATAAAGTTTAGTTCGGTAATTTTTTCAAAAATAGGTAAAAGCAAATAGCAAAAAACCGGCGACGAGAGCGACACCGGTTTCATAAACTAACTCAAACTTTGCTAACTCAAATTATGATGCCGCAAAAATCGGCACAAATATCTCTTCAAACATTAAGTAAATGTGATTGAAATATTATCAAAAGTGAATGATACGCTTTTGCCTTATTTTATTGAACTAATAATAGGGCAACTTGAAATAGGGCTAAATTTTAGAATACTTTAATTTCAAGACCCACTTTTTACGCGATGTTCAAATTTGCTGAAGGACTTTAAAAAGTAAGAATACCACTTGCCCGAAGCTTTTATGGTTCTTTTTTGAGTATCAAAATCGACGTGAACCAAACCAAATCTAGGGTAATAGCCCTCGGCCCATTCGAAGTTATCGGTGAAGGTCCAAACGAAATAACCGGCAATATTGTAGCCTTTCTGATGTGCACGGTTCACCTGCGAAATATAATTTTGAAGGTAACGGGTACGTTCTTGATCATTTATTTGGCCATCTTGTATTTGGTCGTGAAAAGCAGCGCCATTTTCGGTTACGATTACTTTTTTCACCCCAGCATAAGCATCGAATTTGGCAATCATTTCATAAATGCTCGGGGGGTAAACTTCCCAATCCATCAAAGTCGTTTGAACGTTTCTTTTAGTGGCCTTTACAATTTTGGCCCTTAAATAGGGTACGGTGAAACTATGTCTAACAACTTCACGGGTATAGTTCTGAATGCCTATAAAGTCGAAATCAAAAGCACATTTTTTAAGATCGCCCGGTTGAATGTATTTTTCAATTCGCCTTAATACGCTTACATCATCTATGGGGTAACCCATACCCAAACTAGGTTCTATGAACAACCTGTTCAATAGGGCATCTGCCTTTGCGGCAGCCTTGACATCTCTTTTTTTATGTGAATGGGGTGTTATTTGCGAACAAGAGAATGTCGTACCTATATGTGCGTTTTTGACCAACCTTCTTAATATTCGCCCACCAATTGCTTGGCACATAGTGGCGTGATGTACTGCCGGAAGAAAATTTTGCAACCCTTTTCTGCCGGGTGCGTGCACCCCCAAAAAGTATCCCGCGCCTGTAAAGACCATTGGTTCGTTAAGAACCATCCAATTTTTTATCCGATTGCCAAAATGTTTGGCACAAACTGTTACATAGTTTTCAAACCAAGTTAATATTTCTCGGTTGCACCAACCGCCTTTATCTTCAAGGGCCTGCGGCAGATCCCAATGATAGAGTGTTACCCAAGGGGTAATACCCAATTCTAAACAAAAGTCGATGATGCGATTGTAATATTGAACACCTGCTTCGTTGATTTCTCCGATACCGTCAGGCAGTACTCTTGACCACGAGATAGAAAACCTAAAATGGTTGATGTTCATCGACTTCATTAAGCGAATGTCGTCTTCGTATCGACTAAAGAAATCGCAGGTTATATTAGCATTTTGGTCTTGAAATATGTTCCCCTTTTTTGAGACAAAAGTGTCCCAAATCGAGGCTTTTTTGCCTTCTTCACAATAGCCTCCTTCGATTTGGTAGGCTGCCGTAGAAACACCCCAAACGAAATCTTGTGGAAACTTTTCAGAATTTAGTTCGGAAAAATCAGGGTCGAAATTTAAAGACATTATCTAAGCGCGCTAGCGTACCCAACCGTATTTTCTTGAAGTACCCGGTCAATAATCTGTTCGGTAATATCTGGATAATGAATATCAAGTCGATGATCGGTATCGACCCATTCCTTGATTTTGTCAACATTTTTCATTCTTAGGGTTTTTATTACGGGAACCCCCATTTCTTTCAGGGCGGCGGCATTGCATTGCTGTTCATATTGCCCCTTCATCGGTACCACCATCAATTTTTTTTGCATATGAAGGGCCTCGGCAGGGGTTTCGAAACCCGCACCACATAAAACACCTTTGCTGCTTGCCATGCTCTTGATAAATGCCTCATTATCGATTGGCATTATGGTCATATTCTTCCAAAAGAACTTGGTGTCGTTGTGTTTTGAAAAGACCTCCCAATAGCAATTTTTGATATTCGATAAGACGTGAAGTATTTTTTCATCGCTGTAAGATGGAAGGTAAACCGTGTAATGATTACCGTTCGTTCTTGTTGTGTTTCTAATTTCTTGACGAATGATGGGGGTATATATTTTATCGTCGTATTTTTTAAAATGAAACCCGTATTGATTTGTGGTCGGGGCGTATTTGGTCAATATTAACTTGCCGAGAGGATCTGATTTTTTAGGCTTCGGAGCATTCGGTGATATAACCGCTGCCTGATGGCTAAGTGAAATACAGGCCTTGTTACGTATTTTACATGCCCAAGCCGTCACGGGTTCAAAGTCGTTAATGACCAAATCGTACTCTTGCACGGGGATACTTCTAATTTCTTTTTGTAGGCGATTTGAATTCGTTCGCATATAGGTTCGCCACATATCGACCCCTCCCTTTTTTCCGAAAATGAAACTCCATCCGCTAAGTTGATATTTGACCGGATAGGGTATCTGAATATCGGCTTGGGTTCCACTTACCAAAATATCAAGATCGATTTTTTTATTCTGTAGTACCGGTATTACATCTCTTGCTCTGCTGAGATGACCATTGCCCGTTCCTTGTATCGCATAAAGCACTTTCATTACTAAGCAATTTTAAGCCTTTGTTATTTGGCGGTTTTCGGCGTTGACATACTGTTGAATTCGGCCAATAAACTTTCAAAAAGGGCCTTTTTCTCAAGCATTTCGCTAGGGTCGTTGCTGTCGGAATCATAATCTATCAACTGGGAGTCTTGCTCAAAATGATATAGCTTCCACTTGCCCTTGGCATACTCTAAAGAGGTAAGATTTTCTACCCAATCGCCAGAATTGAGATATTTGACCGAACCGTTATCGGTTTTGATCGTTTTTATTTCGGGTTGATGAATATGTCCGCAGATAACATAATCAAACTCATTTTCAATGGCTATATCGGCTGCGGTATGCTCAAAATTGTTAATGAACTTTACCGCTGATTTCACCCCATTTTTAATTCTTTTGGACATTGATACCGGGCCTCGACCCAATTTCTTATAACAGAAATTGACCGCTCGGTTGAGAAGAATTAAAGTGTCATAACCGATGGCGCCCAACTTGGCCAACCATTTTGAATGTTGCATGGTAACATCGAATACGTCACCATGAAAAATCCATGCTTTTTTACCATGAACGTTAAGAACCAGTTTGTTGACTATACTAAAAGAACCTAGTTGAAAGCCTACAAATTTTCGTAACATTTCGTCATGGTTGCCGGTTACATAGTGAACCTTCACTCCTTTAGCAATCCACTCCATAATAATTTTGATGACCTTCATGTGGGTCTTTGGCCAATAGCGCTTACTGAACTGCCAAATGTCTATGATATCACCATTAAGAACTACCTGTTTGGGCTTAATCGACTTTAAATATTTGATCAGTTCTTTGGCGTGACACCCATATGTACCTAAATGTACATCTGAGATGACCACGATGTCAACAGGTCTTTTTTTCATGTAACGGATTCAAATCGGGGGTTCTTTATTTTCTTGAACTTAAGAGGCGAGAAATAGCTTCTTAACCGAGAGATGAAGAAATTGACCAATAGGGTCGAGATATAAACTATTATGAGCTTCATAAGCAGAAAATAGGGTATACCAAATTTTGCAAAATTAACTTAACCCAGTTGTAAATGACTGATTAATTAATTGTTAGCTAAATATCATATTTGTGGTGAAGTATTGTAGCTGTTGGCTTAACGAAGAATAGAAAAATGAAACCCGATAGTTTCTTATCGGGTTTCAAACTAACTCAAACTAGACTAACTCAAATAATTACATTACAAAATTCGAATATTGTAAATGCTGACGAGTTAACTAAATATCAAGGTATTATTATCAAAAATTTGAATAGTTATTTGCTTAGAGGTAAGGCTTCAGCGGGCATCATCTGCTTGTCAACGGGCAGAGATAGCGCTTTTAGCACAGTGGGCGCTATTTGATTGGTGTAGACCTGTTCACTGGTAGTAATTTCACCCAGAGGTTTTACACCCTTACCAAAACAAACCATCCAAACATCGCCCGCGTTTTTTACCTTATTTCCATGGTCTTTCCAACTGGTGATAGGGTCTGTACCACGCCCATGGTCAGTGGTGATGATAAAAAGGGTTTTATCTTTATAAAAAGAATCACTCTGGGTATAATGCCATAACTCTTGTATCATCGCGTCGGTCGCATTGGCTGACTTCAAGTAGGCATCGTATTCCCCATCATGAGCAAAATCATCCGTTTCGCCATAAGCTACATATACTAAATTGGGATGCTCTTTCTTCATATGCTCCAACGCGTAATAATGAGTGAAGGCGTCTAGCCTTACAGAACCCCAAGGGCTGGGTGTTTTGGGCTGCATGTCGTTTAAAAGAACTTCCTTTTCACTCAAATCTTCACCTTTTGCCAATTCAAAACCTGCGTTGACAGGAACACCTGATCGGTCTTCGTTGATGATGAAAGGAAACACATCCCAACTTCCGAAGGCGGCTACCTTGCCTTTATAATTATCAGTATTGTTCGCAATTTCAAGAACCGTCTTGTTTGGGTTGTTCATCTTATCATTACTGGTAATTCGCTTATCATCGGCCTTTCCGGTCAAGATTTCGTTGTAACCAGGATAGGAAAACCACATGCTATTCGTGAGATTGACTTTGCTACCCTTGTTTCGGTTGCCATGTAGTTGGCCTATCTGAACTAATTCTGACCAAAAGAAGGGCATCAAAACCTTACGTCTTTCTTCTGGGGTTTCACGCCAAAAATCCGATTTAAGGCCTGTTGTATCGTGCACAAAATCTTTATGGGCTACCAATTTGGAATCGGCGCCGGTAAACAACTCTTGCCAACGAAGGCCGTCAAGACTTATTAATACCACTTTTGTGTCTTCTTGCGCATTAACATTGAAAAAGGTCAATACAAAGCAGGCTATTATAAAAGTAAATCGTCTCATTCGGTTACAGTTTTAAATGTTTCAACAGCTGACCAATCACTCCAGTTCAGGTTTTGGTCACGGTAACGCACCCGCCAGAAATAGGTAGTGTTGCCAGAAAGTCTTTTGGTAGGCTCGTCAGTCAGGTCATCGCCTTCTTGGCGATTTTCAAGGTAGTACCAATTTTCCGACTGTTTCCAGCTATCGAGAACCAGTTTCGTAAATTCTTTATCGGTAGCAATCTGCCAGTGAGAAGCGTCATGATAGGCACCCTCAAAATTAGAGCTAAAAGGTTCAGCCTTCAAAACGGTACCGGTAATGGGGGTTTCTTCCTTTAAAGAAATAGGTTGTGGGGTATTAGGCTTACGTGGTTTGGCGTAAATCGCAATCTCATCGGTCTTTTCATTATTTCTGAACACATTTTCATTACCTCTGCTTATTCTTTTCAAGGTGAATTTGGGTTGGTCGGGGTTGGCATCTACTTCTACCATAACAAAACCATATTCATCTTGTGTCACGGTAAATTCGTCATAGTCACGGCCTTCGAATTCGCCCCAGTTATCAATGGCTCCACCCGCACTGGCAACGTTTACCCAAAGGTGTTTGTGGTCTTTCGATTGCCCTCTTGAGTAACCATGGGTATGACCGAAAAAGTGTAGACTGGGTTTACCTGTCTTATCGGTAAATGCTTCTAACATCTTAACCACTTTACCTGTAGACTCCTCTTCTCCGGGAATCCATAGTTCTGATTTATGAGGATGGTGCAATTGGGCGAACACAAAATCGATATCGACATTTTTTTCGGCATCCTCTAAAACCTCTTTCAGCCAGACATACTGTTCTTTCACATCTCTGTAGCCATCGTTAGAATTGAGACCTATGATCCTTACATTGCCATGATCTTTGTACCACCAATGCTCGGCATAGGCGGGAGTTCCGTTTTCCGGAAGACTAAAGTATTTGAAATAGAAAGCCGTGTTCTTTTCATGATTGCCCAAGACGGGGTAAACGGGCACTTCGGCAAAAAGGTTTTTAGACGGTCTAAAGAAATGGTCGTTCCAATGGGTGTAATTCGTGCCATCTGAGACCAAATCTCCTGGAATCATTACTAAAGCCAGGTTTTCGGGCACTGACTCACCGTATTCTTGTTTAAGAAAGGGGATTATACCTTCGTTTACTATTTCTGAAAATTTATCGGGGTGTTGACCGTCTATTTGCATATCGCTCATGGCAAGCATGTTGAACGACTCGTTATCACTCGCAAAAGGAGGTGTCTTGAACTGAAAAGTGTCCGAGACCAGTTTGCCGGTTCTAACTCGATAATAATAGGTTGTGAAACGTTTTAAACCTTCCACCTTAACCTCGTGAATTCGTGAATCGCCGAAGTTGATGTCATAGGCGGAGCCTTTCGATTTTTTACCCAGTTTTGGGCTTGTGCCCCATTCTACGGTACTTTCTTCGCCATTTGAAGTTTCCCATTTAATGATGATTGAATTAGGTGTGGCGTCTTGTAAAAACGGATGCACCACAAATTCGGTGTTTTTGTTCTGGGCCGTGAGGACCAGGGTAGCCATAAAAAATAATAAGAGGCTCAGGCCTTTGTTTTTCATTTTGGTATAGTTTGGTTTATAGTTCTTGTATTGCATTATCGATTATGCCGATTGCCCTTGACAGTTCATTTCTAGATATAGTCAATGCCGGAGCCAATTGAAGCACGTTGCCTGCAGATACTTTGAAGCTTAGTCCGTTTTTGAGACAGTTGTACATGATCTTTTCAGCTTCGTTGACAGCTTTCTCTTTGGTATTTCTGTCTATCACCAGTTCAATGCCCCAAAGTAGACCTTTGCCCCTAATGTCACCTATCAGTTGATGCTTTTGTTCTAAACGATGTAATTCTTCGCGCATGAAGGCCTCGTCATTTTGGGCTTTGCTCAATAACCCTTCTTCTTCGATGATTTCTATGGTAGTAAGGCCTGCCAAAGAGCCTAGCGGACTTTTCTCGTGGGTGTAATGGCCTAACGATATGTCGCCAAAACGATTAAATGAATCTCTGGTAACCATTGCCGCTTGAGGAAAAATACCGCCGCCCAAACCTTTGCCGAGACAAAGAATATCAGGCTCGACTTCAAAGTGCTCGAAGGCGAACATTTTGCCCGTTCTTCCTAAAGCAATAGGAATTTCATCTAATATCAACAATACACCATATCGGTCGCAAAGCGCCCGCGCATCTTGCCAGAATGATTTTGACGGAATTTGAACATCGGTATTTCGAACGGTTTCTGCCAAAAATGCGCCAATATCACCTTCCTTCTTAAAAACATACTCTAAATATTCCAGACATTTTTGCTCGTTGCCCTCATAAATACCTCGGTAGGTAACAGGAGGCGGAATACGTTCTACCCCGGGCATCAATGGCCCCATATATTCCCTAAATACTGCTTCGCCGCCCACACCTATGGCATCGAGTGAGGCCCCGTGAAAAGAATCCCAAAAGGATACAACCTTAAATTTTCCGGTTACGGCTCTCGCCAGTTTTAGTGCAATACCGATGGCACTACTGCCATTTGGCGTCAAAAGGGTTCTGTTCAGGTCAGAAGGCAGTAAAGAAGCAAGTTTTTCGGCGAAATTGATGGCAATTTCATTGGTATACCTCCGAGTTGAAAATGTGAGCGATTGAAGTTGGTCAGTTAATCGGGCAACTAATTTTGGGTGTGAAAAACCCAATTGATGCACATTGTTGCCGTGAAAGTCAAGATAGCTTTTACCCGATACGCTCTGAATAAAAGGCCCTTTAGAATCTTGGAGGACATCTAAACAAGGAGTGGAGAGTGACTGATGGAGAAAATATCGAGCATCTTTTTCTAAAAGGGTTTTGGCCTTTTCACTAATGTCATTTTTTAGCCATTTTGCCCTTTCTGCACTGAAATTAATGTCTCCTTCAGTGCGTTTGTTGAGATCAATATGATTTTCCTCGTTTTGATTCATAGGGTCGATGCTAGCATAAATTCTTCATGATAGTAGAAATTTGAACTATGAAATGCCGATACCTGTATGAAGGTGCGATTCAATTTCATAAATCGGAATTTTTAAGGTTATTGACAGAAAGTATCTGTTTAGGTTTTGTACCTGTTTCGAAAAAAACATCTAGCCAACCATCGCCCCCACCATTGAAATAAAGCACTTCTACTTTTTGACTGCCTTTTTTCAATTGAATCTGCCCAGTTTTTTCCTCAACACCATGATCGCCGTCGTTGTCAACAACCAATTCATCATTTATATAAAGTTGGCTGCCATCGTCGGATCGCAGAGAGAACTTGTAGAGGTCGTTTTGCACAACTTCTAATTCAGAAGTAAAGCGAACGGCCGTATTTGGCTTGAGCAAAGTTTTGATTTCATCAGTGGTCATTTCAAAAGAATTTCCAATAACATCCGGTTTCTTATTTTTTAATTCGGGAATAAAGGCCAAATCTTTGAGGTAGAACACTTCGTATTTTACAGATTTTTTAAAGTTCGATTTTTTAATTCGAAAATAGGCTTCTGCCACCAAACTTTTGACGGTTGTATTTTCGAAAACAGCACTTTTGATGACAGCACTTTCTTCGATTTCGAATGGGCCATCGTAAATGGGCGAAGCGGCCGAAGGAAAACTGCCATCGGTTGTATATCTAATCACACCCTCTTTTTTTGGGTTTTCAATGATTACCTCGGCTTTATCATTAAAAAGTCCTCCGGCTTTTTTATATCCTTCCGGTTTTGGAAGAATAAGAGGTTCTTTAAGTTGAACTAGAACTGGGTATTTGTCATTGATCTCATACCCTTGAAATGCTGATTTCACTGGTTTTCCTATCCAAGCATGCGGGCGCTTTAGACCGAGTGCGAATGCTACGGTAGCGGCATTATCGTATTGGTAGACAGGATATTGAATAATATGGTTGCGCTTGACCGAAGGACCCCATATGATAAAAGGAATTTCGACTTCTTGAAGCGACTCTCCACCATGACCCGTACCTAAACCTCCGTGGTCAGAACTAACGATTACCAAGGTGTTTTTGGCTAATTCAGAATTTTCGATGGCGCGCATTACACTTTTAAGAAGCGCATCTGCCTTTTCGACCGACTCGTAGTAATGAGATGTTCCGTGGCCATATTCATGACCGGCGTGGTCTACATGATCAAAATGAATAAAGGTAAACAGCGGTTTTTTTGATTTGATGTAATCGCCAGCAATCTTGGCCGTCTCATCTTCACTGTTAGGGTTGCGGTCAAAATCAACCGCAGTTTTTTCAAAAAGGCGGCCGAAACCTCCCCAATGATAAATGGCCCCGACCTCACTATTCGGTTGGTTGTCGGAAATCAACCTGAAAATAGTCGGAAATAAAAAATCTTCACTTTGGGTAATAGTAGGTAAGGTAAAATTATCTTTTTCCCAAGCGTTTGAAGTGATTCCGTGTTGCTCTGGCCCAGCGCCCATAATCATAGATGCCCAATTGCTGCTTGAGCTAGTGGGCAATACCGCCCTAGCGTTCATGGTAGAAGCCCCTTCAGCAATTATTCGGTCAAAAGTGGGGGTTTTGGCGTTCTCAATCCCATCCGGGCTTAATCCATCAAAACCGATTACGACCACATGCTCTATACCCTTTACAGGTTGTGTTTGGGCAAAAACGAAATTAGACCATAGCACTACTAGTAGTGCTATGGTCATTTTTATTAAGAGGTTGGGTTTCATATTAATCCACATGTCACCAAAGTCTTGTGTTGAGTTCATCTACTCATTTTTTCTATTCCAACCACCAAGGCACTTGGCGAATTCCGTCATTTCCAGCTCCAAACTGACTTTCAATTGCCATGGAAACATTTTCGGTATTCTGATTGTACTCACTTTGAGGGTAGATCCATCTGGTAGGAGGCGTTCCTGTAGAAGGAATCAAGAATTCAGGATAACCAGTTCGTAAATGATCGTAGTACATTCTCCAGCCCGTCTGATGAAAAGAGGTAAAATACTTTTGCATCATGATCAATTGTAACTGCTCATCTTGAGAAGTGGCGTTGTCCCAACTTACCAAATCTTCAAGAAGGTAGGCTTCGGCCTTTTCTTCATTAACGAAAGATGAATAGTCATTCGCACCTGTAACGTCGTTTGCGTATGATTGATAAAATGCAAAAGAAGCTTTGATTCCGTTTTCATAGTGTTCTTTTGGGTCTTGCGCCACCCAACCGTTAAGCGCTGCTTCGGCTACTATAAATTCAAGTTCCCAAAAACCTAAAAGGTTGTGCGGTTCTGCAACGGGATCGACCGTGTATCTGTCGTTCACTTTCGAAACGTCGCCTGCAGCAGCCTTGTCATTGACCTCACCGTAAGGCGCTATAGGGTTGCCGCCTTCATAGGCATCAAAATTATCGTCGGCCAGACCCGCCTCTTTGGCATTTTTGGTCGTGCCTGAGTAGAGAAATAACCGTGGGTCTCTATGGTCTTGAAGCCTTTTGATAAAAGTAGAATCCATATACATACCCGATCCATAACCGCTGCTATTGAATTGGCTATATCGGCTACCATCTTGATCAATAAAAACAATTTGTGCGTTATCCTCTAAAGAAGTCATAATCGGTTCATTATTATAAATAGAGGCAAAGCTTGAAGCGATATTGAAATCGCTATCGCTTTCTTTTTTTGACAAGGTAATCAAAACTTTAAGGCGAAATGAATTGACAAGTTTTTGCCACTTAACGGCATCACCATTAAAAATAATGTCTCCGGCTATTAGTTCGGTGCTATTGGCCAGAAGGGCATTGGCCTCGTTCAATTCACTTAAAATTCCTTGAAAGACCTGTTTTTGAGAATCATATTTAGGGGTGTAGATACTATTCATTTCCCCTCCTAAGGCCTCGCTATAAGGAATGTCTCCAAAAGTAAGTGTCAGTCTATAGAAGTAATATGCCCTAAAGAATTTGGCCAAGGCGATGTAAGCATCGCTTTCGATACGCTCAGCCTCTTCATACATTTTGGTGATATTTCTGAGGTTACCGTATTCGCCAAAGCTACCACGGTTCCAATTGTAATATTGACTGCTGTTCTCACCATCGGTCTGAACCAGCATTCTACTGGCGTACATATTCGATGTTCCGTCAACGGTAAAAGCGCCATAGCAAATCTCGGTCAATAACAACTGCGGATGCGTTTCATTTACGTTATTGGGGTTTTCATTTATTTCGCTCAAATCTTTACTGCACGAAGCTAAAGACAGGGTAATGAGCGATACCAAAACGAATGTTATCTTAAATAGTTTCATTTTCTTCTTCGGGATTAAAATTTCATGTTAATGCCCAAGCCTAAAAACCTGGATGATGGATCTTGTAAATTGTTTTCGTTTCCGAAATGTGTGCCTGGGTTCGGGTCGCTCTCCGATCTTCCTGTACCAAAATCTGGATCGACAATAGGGGCCTTTTTCCAAATGAAAAGGTTGTAACCGTTTAAAGACATGTCGATATGCTTTATGCTTTTGATATTGACCAAGTCGGTTAGGTCATACCTAAGGGAAACACTTCTTAGCTTAAAGAAGGTTCTTTCAAAGACGTTGGCGAACTTTTCATTTTCATCTTCAGTAACTCGAGCTCTATAAGGGTAGTTTTGGCTCCAAGTCTGCCAGTTCACTGCGGTTGTATTGGTCTCGAACACACGGGTATCCGAAAGAACATTACCATTAGCATCTTGTGTAAGTTCACCGCTTACGACATTTACACCTTCTGGTACGTATACCGGTGCACCAGCAGCATATTCAGCATCTCTAAACTCGGTAGAGTTCGGGTGCTTACCGCCCCACCACATTTTTTCAATGGTAGTAGAATTGAAGACACCTCCCCAGACACCGTCGATGCCCACATCTAATGTCCAATCTTTATACTTAAAGCTGTTGAGGAAGCCTAGTTGCCAATCTGGTTCAAAATGGCCCAAGTACTGGTCATAATTGTCAAAAATAGGCAGGCCGCTATCGTTAAGTATCAACTGCCCCTCGGGAGACTTTTGCCATACCGTGCCATAATAACTATCGGCGCGGTCGTCAAGGCGTAAATTACCGTACCTGTCTTGGTCGCCGTAGATGTCGGTAATTTTCTTCACCCATTTGGTCCAGTTGATATTGGAATTCCAGCTAAAATTGTCGGTACGTACAGGGCTTAGGTTCAAGGCAACTTCAAAACCGTTGGTGGTGTATTCGTTACCGTTCACTTTTCTCTGGGAGAATCCTGAAGCTTCGGAAACCGGCAGGTCAATTATTTGATTGGTATCAATTGTATTGTAGTAGGTGAAATCTAATTTCAACCTGTTCTTGAAGAATGATGCACTCGTACCAATCTCAAAAGAGGTCGATTTTTGTGGCTCGATCATTGAGTTCACCAAACCGCTAGGGTATGTAAGTCTTGGGTTAGAACCAAAGAAACCGTTGTTGTTATAAAAGGAGTTTAATTGAAACGGGTCTAAATCGCTAGAGACCTCGGCCCAAGAACCAAAGACCTTTAAATAATCAACACCTTCTGGCATGGTCAAGATATTTGAAAGTACCAAACTCGCTGAAACGGAAGGGTAGAAATAAGAGCGATTCTCTTCCGGTAATGTTGATGACCAGTCGTTTCTGGCAGAAAAGTTTAAGAACAGCGCATTGTAGATATCTATGCCCATAGTGGCATAGATACTGTTGATGGTTTTTTGCCAATAGTAGGTAGAGCCCTTTATGTTACCGCTTGTATTGTTCAAACTGTAAACGAACGGAGCAACCAACCCATCGGTGGCATTGTATTCTTGTTGGTATTTTTGATAGTGCGAAGCGGCACCTGCGTTTATATCAAAAGCAAAGTTTTCGCTCAGCTCTTTTTGGTAGGTAGCTAAAATATCATAATCAACGGTAAGACGCTCAGAATTCCACGTTTTATAATCTCCTTCCCTTGGATCACCGTAGTTCAAGTAAGTCTTCGGACTCTCACGATCTTCGAACACATCTTTTATTACCGCGGATCCCCTTGCCTGTAGGTTGAATTGATCGGTCACCTTGTAGTTCAACTTTAATTGACTGTTGATTACATTGGCATCATATTCTTGGTTCAGCTCGTAAGCGGCAAAATAAGGGTTGTTGTACCATGCATAGTTCCAGTTGGCTTGTCTATAACCTTCTTGACCGGGTACATATAGGTTTTGGCGAAGGTCGGTTCCGTTCACGTCGTCACCCATCCATATTAAAATAGTGTACATGTGGTTTTTCGGTCCGTAGCCATGACGTGGGTAATTAGGTGAATAGACCTTGTTGTAAGCTAATTTGCTATCTAGGGTAAGCTTGTCGGAAAGCAATGTGGTTGCTTTGAAATTAAGGGCCCCGGTGTTAAGGCTGGCATTTGGCACACGGTCTTTTTGATACCCGTACGTGCCCGAAAGCCTGAAAGAGCCTTTTTCACCTCTTTGAGTAATGGCAAAATTGGTGTTGGAAATATATCCCGTTTGTAAGAAGTCTTTCAGGTTGTTATGATATTCCCAAGGGATAGGAACTCGTGAGTACCTCGCTTTGTCATCGTAAATGGTTCCGGCGACATCACCATACCATGATATGGTTTCGCCCGTTTCATTATCCAGAATAGGGCTGTTCCATTGCGGAATCAATTGACCGGTGCCGAACTTAGGCCCCCAAATCATATCACCGTCTGAAATACCACCATCTTTACCGTCCCAAAACTCATATTTACCGTTTGACCCGTTACCGTATTCGGTCTGTGTTTCAGGAAATACCGTAAAGCCGGCCGTAGCCATCATGTTGTGAGATACCGAAACTTCAAGTCCTTCGTTTTTAGCGTTTTTTGTAGTGATCAATATGGCTCCGTTTCTACCTCTTGAACCATAGAGTGCAGAGGCGGTAGTACCTTTCAATACGTTCACGTTACCTATGTCATTTGATGAAAGATCAAAGAAATCGGTATCTACCGGAATACCATCAATAACTATAAGAGGACTTTTACCTCTTAGGGAAAAAGAGGGCGATTGAAATAGGCCGGTCGGGTTGGTGACCGATAGACCCGCTACTTGTCCGGTAAAAAGGCTTCCTACGTTGGGGGCTTTTATTTCTTCGATGGTTTCAACATCCATCTCTTGGGTCGCGTAACCCAATTTCTTTTCAGCCCTTGTGATACCCAAGGCGGTAACAACAACTTCATCTAGCTGTTGTGAATCGGGCTGTAAGACTATTTCGGCAGTAGATTTGCCTGCAGTATTAAATTCCGAAGAAACATACCCAATGTACGAAATGACCAAGATTTCGTTTCCATTGGGTAAATCAATAGAGAAATTACCGTCAAAATCGGTAGCAACCCCGTTCGAGCTGCCTTTGATGACAATTGAAGCTCCGGGTAGCGGTTCGTTGTTTTCATCATAAACTTTACCCTTAAAGTTGGTTTGGGCAAAGCTCACAATGCCCACCATCAAGGTGAAAATTGTAATAAGTAAGGTTTTTTTCATTTTCGTATTTGTAAACTCTTGGTTATTTTTCAAGGCGCAAATATCAAAGGCGTAGGTTAGCTAAAAAGTCTATTAGTATTAAATAATTGCAACATTTAATAAGTGATTGTTAGCTAAAAGTTATGAAAATATTATTTACAAATATTCAAATTGAAGTGATAGCTATATAATTGTTTGACAAACAGAAGGCTAATGGTATTTATTGAAGTGAAATCGCATAAAATTCATTCATGTAATAATGTGCTAAGTTTGTAGTAAAGCACTACCATGGAAGATTATTTGATAGGAATAGGGAAGCGTATTAAAGAGATACGAAAGGGAGGAGGAAAGACCATTAACGATATAGCGGGCAAGGCGGGCGTTACTGGCGGACTCATTTCAAGAATCGAGAACGGACGAACGATACCCTCGTTGCCGGTGCTGCTCAAAATAATCTCTTCATTAGAAACAGAGGTTACCGATTTCTTTAATGGCATGCCTCAAGTGAATGGCGCAAATTACATTGTGTCTAGAAAAGAGGAGAACAGCATCATTGAAAAAGAAGATGAGGCAGTCGGTTTTTCTTATACCTACATTTTTGGAAAGCAATTGTCTTCACTAGGCTTTGAAAGTGTTCTGTTAGAAGTGGCACCTGGCTCAAAACGTGATAAAGTCACCACCGATGCCTATGAATTTAAATATATGCTCTCGGGTGAATGTTATTACGAAATCGGTGATGATGAGGTTCTGCTTAAAGAAGGGGACAGTATTTTCTTTGATGGTCGCATACCCCATGTGCCTGTCAACAGGGGCGGGGTGACATCAAAAATGTTGGTCATGTATTTTTTCATTTAAAATAGACCAAAGAAATTCAAGAATCGAATCGGCTCTAAATCTTTTTAGGCATTCACCAACTGTTCCAGTTCGGTCAATGACCTCACTACATAGGTAGGCTTGGCCGATTCAAGTTGTTGTCCAGTATGTGCCCCGGTAGTAACCCCAATAGTAACCCCACAATGTGCATTCTTACCTTCTTCAATATCTATAATCGAATCACCGGCTTTTAATACTTGCGAGGCATCTTTAACATTCAATCGTTTCATAGCTTCAAGTATCATGGCAGGATGAGGTCTTCCCTCTACTACATCATCTGCGGTAATCAAGGCATCGTATTGCTTCCCTTCTTCCCAATTCATTTTTTTTAGAAGTAAACTGGCAATTTTCTTATTGTACCCTGTGTTCAAAGCTATTTTAATGTGTTGTTTTTTTAAGCGGGAAAGCGTTTTTTCTACTCCTTCAAAAGAGGAAACCTCAAGGTTGGCATAAGCTTCATCCAACATTAATTTGAAATTTTCAAAAATTGGTTGCGAAGGCTCGCTTTCGCCTTTACCGATTGCTTTAAGAATATCTTTGATGGCTTGGTGCTTCTCTTTTCCTGCGCCATGCTCAAGAACAAAGTCAAGATTGAGTTCGTAACCTTTTTGATTAATGGCTTTTTGAAGTGTTTTATAGACCACATTGTCTTCATTGACCACGGTTCCGGCCATATCGAAAACGGCCAATTGTATCTTATGCATGTTCTAGATTAAAAATTGTTTTAATATTATGTTTGGCAAAACCGGCACTTCCGGTCATGCCCTTACCGCCGATTCCCGTAATTATGTGAATGTCTTCATCGATGGTTCTCTGATAAATATCGGAAGCCTTGCATTGCGAGTACATGCCAAACCATCGGTTTTGTATTTCGTATGTAGGCAGATTTAATATCTTCTTGGCTTCCTTGAGAATAAAACTGTCAACATCCATATTTAAATCAAAGCCAAGTTTTTCTATGTTGCCGGCAGGCGCGTACTCGTGGGAATCACCGATAATAATGCTACCATCGAGCGCTTGTTTGAAAAGAATATGTATGCCCCATTTCTTTTCGAATGATTGAGGGTCTTCCTTCGCTCTTATAAATTTATAGGATGGGCATTCTGAAAAAGCTTCGTACCGTCTAATAGACAGGCCCGTAAGTATCGAGCTGGGCAGCTTATAGTTCGGCTGTATTTTTGTCTGCATCATTTGTAACTTAGAAACTTCTAGATCGCTTTCTTCAAAAAGATTCGGATACAGGTATTTAAATTCACTGCCGTTACAGATAATGGCTTTTACGGTAGAAAAGATGCGATTTTTAGAGGTCGACAATTGCACACCGCTTCGTAAGGCGTCACAGCCCATTACGGTCTCGCCCATATAAAGATCCAGGCCTTTTTCTTTCAAGTATTGCTGCAGCTTATTGATCATAGTGCGGGGTTCAACCTTAACCTCTTCAGGAAAGAATAGACCCGCTTTTACATAATCTTCACGAAGGGAAGCATACTTTTCCAAACATTGATTTTTGGTCAGCATTTTAGAAGTGTACCCATTAGTTTCGTTGATACTTTTGAGTTCTTCTAAAAGTTGAACTTCTTCTTCATTAGAGGCCAAATAAATGCTGCCCTCTTGGCGTACGGTGATATCGAAATCTTCTTGTATCTCTTTATAAATGGCCAAACTTTCCCTGCCGAAATTCTGCCATTTGGTGTTCATGCCTGAAGGCACTACTTGTCCGAAATTGCGAACCGTGGCCCCTTGCGGTCTCATGTCTTTTTCGATAAGCGCGACCCTTAAGCCGGCATTGACAGCATGATAGGCATGAAATGTACCGAGTACGCCGCCACCGACAACGATTAAGTCATACGATTGGTTCATAAGTAATGTTTTTGTCGTTCGAAGCAGAGTTTTGATGTTTATTCTTGTTTTTAAAATAGAACAGCGAGAGAATCGAAACTGCAATACCGATGACCGCTATGAAGTAGGTGCCATGCACGAAGAACTGCAGAGAAGAAAGCGACCCCTGACCAAAATTTTTATAAAGCAATACCGCCATGCTTCCTAGATACCCAAAGGCATCGGCAATATAGATCAGGTAGCCCGCATTGCCCTTTATGTGAAATGCGGCAATCATTCTATCGAAAAAAATGCAGTTAAAAGGCACGTAGGAAATATAGAGCCCGAGGCCGGTGAGAACCATCCAAAAGACAGGGTCGATAGTATGGGTTTGAAACAGAAACGTGCTTACGCCGACTAGCGCAGAACCGAAAATCAAAAGATAATGGTAGGAAACAAAGGCCTTCAAATTATCCTTAAAAAAAGCGAAAAGCCCAATAGAAAGTAAAACAATGAAAGCGACGGGGAGCTCGGAAAGGGTGTACACCGAAGCATTGCCCTCATAGCCAACGGCATCCCATATTTCTCGGGAAAAATTGTCCCGAAAATCTCGCATAGCGGTAAGGCAAACATAGAAGAACACTAAAATAGCCAAGGGAAAGAAAAACTGTGCCAGAACCTTTTTTCGGTCTTGTGCTGTCATGGGCAACCTTTCTTCCCTGAGAATTTTATCTTCTTCCGTGGGTGGTGGCATTTTGTCTAGCAAATAGGCGCAGACGGCAAAAGGAACCAAGAAAAACGCACCGGTAATGGCAGGCATCCAGAATTCTGAAACACCTAGATGTTGCATGACCAGCAGACCGGCAGACTTCACTACGCCACTTGATAGAATAAAACTGGAACATAAAATAACCCCTAAGATTTCGGTAAACTTTCGGCCCTCTAAATACGAGAAAACAACACCCCACACCATGCCAAGTGATAACCCGTTCATAAACATGAATAGAATATTAATGGGGGAGCTTACGAAAGCAAACAAAAGCAGGCTTAGTTCGGCCAAAAGAATCATAACCATTAGATAGGGCAGCCGCTGTTTAGGTTTGAGTTCTGATATAAGTTTAATACCAATAAACTTTGATAACATATAACCGATTACCTGGGCAATGATCAGAATGATCTTAAAATCAATTCCTGCAAAGGCCAAGTTTTCGTAGGTAGCAACGGTAAAAGGTTTTCTAAAGGCATACATACAGAAATAGGTGCCGAAAGAAGCCAAGGCACCGTATGCGATAAACTTAATGTCTTTCTGTGTTACCTTCATTGATTATTTACAAATAGTAAAATTAAATATACAATAATCGATAAAAATTTACTATTTGTAATGTTCAAAAGCGTTAAGAAATATTTACGGGGAAATTAAATTACAGTGAATTTAATAAATTAAGCTAAAGCTTTTTGTAGGGAATGAGAAGAGCAAATAAGAATTTCGGGAATTAGGACAAAAAATAAGGGACATTTCAAGATATCTCTTGAATGTCCCTAGGGGAACATTACTATAGACTACTTTCCTAACCCTATACCATAGTCTATAATTGTTCGGGCATCCTTTAATCTAAAGTCAACCAACCACTATCAATAAATCTTTTTAGCCTGTTTGTAAAAAAAGGGGAACTTTATTTACTGCCTTGCTGAAACCCAACTACCGTAACTTCAGACTTTATTGCTTTTAAAACATGGTTAGTGTTAGTATAGCTTAGTGCTATTTTTCTTAAAAGCACAGTAAAAGTAGGCGGTAGCCAATTGAAGAAAGAATATACGAACTATGATTTGAATTTATCGATAAAAAGGGGTGATTAATCGATGAAATGCACAATTATTAAGAAAAATACTACAATTATAATTTATTATCGTAGTAGTTTATACATTGTCTTTATAAGCTCAACATCATCAAATGGTTTTGAAAGAACTATGTTCATTCCTGCTTTTTTGTAAGCCTTGATTTGTTCTTTATACGAGTTGGCCGTAATACCGATTATCGGAATTTTTTTGATGTTCTTAAAGGGAAGGCCGCGTATTACTTTCGCCAATTGGTCGCCAGTGATGTTAGGTAAGTTAACGTCCATTAGAACGATATCATAATGCTTGTTCACGATCTCTTGCATTACCAATGCCCCATCACCTACCAGGTCGATAAAGAAATCTCCAGTATCTATGAGGGTTTTTAAAAGGCTTGTTTGAACGTGCTCATTATCTTCTACCAGTAAAACCTTAAACTTTTTGGGTGTTTTCGATATTTTGGGGGAGGTATGGGTGATAGCCTGCTTTGAGGTCAGTAAGGTCGATTGGTGATGAAGGGGGTACTTAAGCGTTACATCAAAATAAAAATGAGATCCTTCGTTCTCGATTGATTGTATTTTAATTTGTGCATTCATCAGGGCCAATAGACCTTTAACAATGGCTAGGCCCAAACCGGCACCTTCCGATTTACCCAGTTGCTCAAAACTTTCTAAAACCGTTTCAAGCTTTTCTTCAGGGATGCCTTGCCCAGTGTCTTTTACACCAAAACGTAAATTTATGGTATTGGCCCTTTTTTGGTTCAAGGCAATATACAGGGCAACCTTTCCCTTCTCGGTATATTTAATAGCATTATCACAAAGGTTGGTTACTATCTGTAGCATCCGCAATCGGTCGCCTTCAATATATTCCGGAATTTTTTCATCGGCGGTCAGCGCAAAGGCCAACCCCTTTTCTTGAGCCCTTGTGGTATAGGTCAATCGAATGAATTCGATGAACTGTCGAAAGTTAAAAACGGTAGGGTTGAGGGCCAACTTACCCTTCGAAATCATGGCTAGGCTAAGAATGTCTTCAAGCATTAACTTCAGGTTTGAAGTAGAATCTTTCAGAACCTCTAAAATGCCGGTCTGCTCTTCATTTAAATTGCTGCGTTGAAGAATATTGGTCAATGCGATAATGTTTGTCAATGGGTTCCGCAGTTCATGGCTGAAGTTTTGAATGAACTCATTTTTAAACCTTTCTCTTTCTTGCAGCTCATGATTTTTTAAGAGAATAAGCTCAGAATCGATTATTGATTCATTTCTTGATTGAGCAATTGATTGATAGGAGAGGTAATGATCGGTGAGGTTTTCAATTACGACCAACAACTTTTTATCAACTTTTTCGACGGTAATGTCGGTGGTCAGTTCACCAGTTCTATTACCTAGTTGAACACAATGAAATGAGGTTGTGCGCTCGTCGCCCTGCATGATTTCAGGCAAGCTAAAGAAGAAGGGGTGCACATCACCAATTAGTTCTTTTTCTTTAACGGCAAGAAGATGCTGGTCGCTTTCAAGAACCACTCCCTTCAAATCAGTTAAAATAAATTGAAACTTCCTCCCGTGAAACTCCTCCTTATATCTTTTCAGCATCTAGCGCAAGCATTTTTGCCAATTGTTCAAATAGGTCATTGACTTTTTCACCTGTTTTGGCGCTGGTTAGATAATCATAAGAGATTTCTTTACCGTCAAGCACCGTCTTTAGTTCATCTAAAAGAATCAAATCTGTTTTATTACCGACTACTTTTACCAGTACCCCTTTGACTCTTTTTTCGAGTTTTTTCAAATCATCGTTTATAGTTTGAAAAGTCGATGGCCTTGAAACGTCAAAAACATAAATGAGACCATGGGTGCCTAATAGGTAGGAGTCTCTGATGCGGGAGATATCATCAGTTCCTTCCAAATCCCATAAAATGAGCGATACAGTATCTTCTTCAGATAATTCTACTTCTTTTTTTACGATGTGCACACCTATTGAAACTTTGTAATTATCAGAAAAACTATTTTCTACAAAACGCCTAATGAGCGAGGTTTTACCTACCCCAAAATGACCCAAAACCACAATTTTTTTAGAGATGTGCATGTCCGAAATTTTGGGCTAATTGTTTGTTGATACTATCTGAATCTAGCACGTGATAATCATCTTTTTTGGTGAATTTTTCAAAAAAGTCGAAAATGAGGTCTTGAAGCTTATCCTTTGCCTTGGTGGTGTAATTTCCTGAAAGTATAACCGCTATATAAAAGCGATTAAAACTTTGTAAGTGTATATGGTATAGTTCGTAATCTATTAATTCTAAATTCTGGTTTTTTTGTCCGAAAGCATCTTCAACGAAACTCTTGATAGCGGTTAACATGCCCGAAATCATTTCTTCATCGATTGTTTGGGTAACCGAGTAACTAGCTTTCAACAGACCGGAGTCTTTCTCTATAAGTAATACCTGCTCAATATGAGAAGCCGCTAATTCATCAATGATTTCTTGCTTTTTGGTTGAATTGCCGAACCAAGACTTCATTCGGTCTTTAAAACTGAGTTGCTTGTTTATTTTTTCAGAAAGCAATTTGATTTCGTGGGCGATATATTTTTTGATCATTTTTCCTAAAATAGGAAACATGGCCTCTACCACTTCGTCTTTGTTCTTTTTGATTTCGGTTTTAAGGGCGGCGGTTATGGTAGGGCCTAAAGTAGAGGGAATACTTGTCTTGAATTCTTCAAGTTGGTGTAGAATGATAGGGTCTACCTTTGTTGAAAATTTCTGCCGGTCGTTCAGGGTACTTTCTAAATTCTCTAGCCTATGGGCAATCTTCTCTATGTAATCGCTGTCTTCAGCAAAGAGAATATCTTTTAGAATTTGAATTTTATCGTTTTCCGTCATTGGGACCTTCTTTACGGTAAAACTGGGCTTTTGTTTTTCGCCTAAATTCACGGTAGCAGTATTGAGTTATACTTGCTTTTAAAAAGAACTTGTTCAAACAACTATTTTTCGCTTACTTTTTCGCCAAGGTCGATCAACAACTTGCCCAACATCTTTTTGTTTACCTTTTCGGTTTCTAGTGATTCTATCTTATCCTCGATTTTATCTTCTAGTTCGGTAATTCTAATGTTGACGTCTGTGGCAACGTTATCAATGGCTGTTTTTAGGTCTTGGCGTACTTCTTCAATGAGTTCTTCAAGTACTCTTTTCTTATCAAGAATATCTTTTTTTAATGACTCAAATTCAGAATCGTAGGTCTTTATGTTTTCACCAAAAATCAGGTTTTTGATGATTTCTATTTTTGATGATGCCTCATCTTGCGTATTGTTCAATGGCACCACCTTTTCGTTCTTACCCATGGGTTCTAGGTTTAAGGTATAGGGTTTGTACTTGAAAAAAATTCAATTTGGTTTGGGGGAGGCTTGATACACCGGAAAAACAACCAACTGTATTTCTGATGTTCAAACTACTAATATAAAAATATTTGATGATAAAATCGCTGCAAATAACCGTTTATGCCCTTATTTACTGGGAAGCAGGTCTGTTTTTTTCATGGGTAAAAGTGGAGAAATAAAAAAACCACCACTTAAAAGTGATGGTTTTGGTGGAGAATACCGGAGTCGAACCGGTGACCTCTTGCATGCCATGCAAGCGCTCTAGCCAGCTGAGCTAATCCCCCGTTTTTGGATGCGCAAAGGAAATACATTTTCATAAAGTATCAAAATACTTTATGATGTAATTTTACCTGTTCTAATCCTTTTTTACACTGAGTACCAGCACCGGTATACGCGCCGAAAACTCAGATTTAAGTATGGTATCTTTTTCCCAAAGTTTCTTGAAAAAACCTCTTTTTCGCCTAAAAACACATAAAATATCGGGGTGCTGCGATTGTAAATGTTCCAATACGCCCAAATAGGTGGTCGGTGCCTCTGCTAGGGTCATTTGAGAACTGATATCCATCAATGCCGTGTTGACCTGTAGGTCTTCATCGGTGTAACCAGGTGTTTTTACCAACAGTAAATTAACCTTGGCATCGAACTTGTTTTTGATTTCTATCAACGGGTTGAGAATACGTTTTCTTTTTAGAACACCCGATTTGAAGGCAGTTAAAATAGTTCCCAAAGGTTTTAAGGGGCTACCTTTTGGTACAATAAGCGTGGGTATGTTCGTTCTTTTAATAATACGACCAGAAGTATTGCCGAGATAAACTTCTTCGCTGACATCGTTACTTCTTGGGGCGACGATGATAAGGTCTATACCTAGTTCTTTATCAATTTCCTTTAGGCCATCAACAATATCGCCATTATAAGAAGCGATTTGAATTTCTACATTCTTGTTATCAACCTTTTCGATAACCTCCTTTAGACGCTCCTTACCACTTTCAGCCACTTTTTCGGTTACGTTGGTCAAGGCTTTTCCGGCCCCGATTGAAACACTGAACACTTCCATCAAAAAAATCTTTGAAGAGAATTCGGTAGCAAAATCAATGGCGTATTGAAGTGTTTGGTGTGCGTCTGGTGAAGTACCGATAGGTACAAGAATGTGTTTCATGTTTTAATTGTTTTAACCTTAAATTTACAATTTAATTGGATTTAACCTAATGATACGAAAGGCAAAACTATCTGAAATTCCGCAAATATTGGTGCTTACCAATGCATGTGCCCAACACATGATTAAGAATGGTATCTTTCAATGGAACGAGCACTATCCGTCACGAGCAGCTTTTGAAGCGGACATAGATAGGGGTGAGCTCTATTTGCTAGTGATTGAAGAAGAAATTATCGGTACCATAGTAGTCTCAACGCTTATGGATGAAGAGTATCTGCCTATTGAATGGCTCACCGAGAATGGTAGAAATATTTATATTCATCGATTGGGGGTGCACCCGAATCGACAGGGCAAAGGTTACGCACAACAAATGATGCAATTTGCCGAAAACCATGCGCGCGATAATGGCTTTATTTCCGTAAGGCTCGATACCTTTAGTCAGAATGCCCGAAACCAGAGGTTTTATGAAAAGCGAGGGTTTCAAAAATTAGGCGATATTTTTTTCCCAAAACAAAGTGAACACCCCTTTCATTGTTATGAATTAGTGCTGTAACTTGCGCCACTTGAAAGCGGCAATCAACTATAAAACTATCAATCAACTGGCCATACCGGCAACAGTGGCGGGTATTGCAGAACCCCTTTTATCGATTACTGATACTGCCATTGTGGGTAACATTCCGGTAGATGGTTTAGAATCGTTGGCCGCAGCGGGTATTGTTGGGTCTTTTCTATCGATGCTGATTTGGGTCTTGGGTCAGACACGAAGTGCTATTTCAGCTATTATTTCTCAATATTTAGGGGCGGGGAGACTTGATGAGGTAAAAACGCTTCCTGCGCAGGCCATTTTTCTGAACATTGCTCTCAGCATTATCATTCTTCTTTCGACTATTTTCATAGTCCGCGAAATTTTTGAACTCCTGAATGCTTCAGGAAAGATTTTAGAATACTGCATAAGTTATTATGCCATACGCGTTTGGGGCTTTCCGTTAACTCTATTCGTCTTTGCCGTTATGGGTATTTTTAGAGGTTTACAGAATACCTATTACCCCATGTTAATTGCCATTGTAGGCGCGGTTCTGAATATTGGCCTTGATTTTCTATTGGTATACGGTATTGAAGGTGTTATCGAACCAATGTATTTAGAAGGTGCCGCATGGGCAAGTCTCATGGCCCAGGCAATCATGGCAATAATGGCCTTTGTGCTTTTGCTGGTAAAAACAGATATCAGTTTAAAGTTGCGCTTTCCTATAAATCACGAATTGGGTCGATTGGTGGTAATGAGCCTTAACCTGTTTGTCAGGGCTCTGGCATTGAATACCGCTTTGATACTTGCGGTAAGAGAGGCAACAGACTTAGGCCCCAAGTATATCGGGGCGCATACAATTGCCATAAACATATGGCTTTTCTCTGCCTTTTTTATAGATGGGTATGCCGCCGCGGGCAATATCATGGGCGGCCGCCTCTTGGGGGCAAAAGATTTTTCCGGCTTGTTTACATTGGCAAAGAAAATTATCAAATACGGCCTTTTGGTCAGTCTAGTTTTGGTATTGCTGGGCTTCATTTTTTACCGACCTATAGGATTGTTGTTTTCGAAGGAAACCTTGGTTCTTGAAACTTTTTATACTGTATTCTTTATTGTTATACTCGGCTTGCCGATGAATACTGTTGCATTTGTTTTTGATGGTATGTTCAAGGGACTTGGTGAAATGAAGTATTTAAGAAATACCTTATTGGTCGCCACCTTTTTGGGTTTCGTACCGGTTTTATTTCTTGGTAAATATTTGGGTTGGAGTCTCTATGGAATATGGATAGCCTTTACGGTTTGGATGGTCATTAGAGGCGGCGCCCTGGTATATGAGTTCAGAAGAAAGTTTCTGCCCCAATTACAAAATGGTTAGCTTTGATAGAAGCAAAAACCCAATAGTTTATATGGTAACCCAAAGAGAAAACGGAAGTCTTTATACAAGCATAGAAGGCAAAGTAGCAACGATAGAATTTGGCCATCCGGCCGGTAATTCATTTGTGGCCGAACTTCTCGACAGATTGGTCAATGAAATCAACCAACTATCGAAAAACGATGCCGTTTCAGTAATCGTTTTAAAATCTGAAGGTGACCGAGCATTCTGCGGGGGCGCATCTTTTGATGAGTTGTTGGCGGTTTCAAATTTAGAGGAAGGGAAAGTTTTTTTTAGTGGTTTCGCCCACGTCATCAATGCCATGCGAAAGTGTAAAAAGGTTATTGTTGGTAGGGTACAGGGTAAAACCGTTGGAGGCGGATTAGGCCTTGCTGCAGCCTGCGACTATGTTTACGCTAGTGAAGCTGCCGCTATACGATTGTCAGAATTGTCGATAGGCATAGCGCCTTTGGTGATTGCACCTGCGGTAGAAAGAAAAATAGGGGTAGCGGCACTTTCCGAATTATCATTGGCACCAACCGAATGGAAAAATGCGTACTGGGCCCAAGAAAAGGGACTTTTCTCAAAAGTGTTCGATGATAAAAAAGAAATGGACAAGGAGTTGGATTTCTTTGTGCAAAAATTATCCGCGTACAATCCGGAAGCTCTTTACGAGTGGAAAAAGGTATTGTGGAACCAAACCGACCACTGGGATCAATTGCTGGTAGAAAGAGCGGCAATTACCGGTAAATTGGTGCTTTCAGAATTCACAAAAGAGGCCTTAAGCAAGTTTAAAAAATAAAGAGATGGCAGAATATTTAAGTGGCAATATGATTTTCTTGATTTTGGCCGTAGTGGTCATTGTCGTTTACATTATCACTCGCATTCGAGGAAATAGAAAGTTCAAAAGGTAATAAGTTGCTCATACTATCGTTCTTCCTTAAAAATAGATGAGATGAACATTCTTAATTTCTTGAACGGAGACCTTATTTTTCCCTTACTGGCCCTTTTTGTAGTGGTCATTTACTTTTTTAACCGCGTTAGAACGCGTCGAAAGTTCAAAAGGTAGCCTAAACCATCTTTGTCTTAAATAGGCTTAATGATTATTTAAACCAACGGCTCTTTATTATCGCTACTTTTGGTTACAACCAAACCATAATAAGATGAGAGCCATTTCTTTACTCGTAATTTCTTTCATTTTGATTTTTGGGTGTTCCCAGAAAAAGACGCCTATCTCTCAACCTCAAACGTGGTATAAAGGCAACTTGCACACACATTCATATTGGAGCGATGGAGATGAGTTTCCAGAAGTAATATTAGATTGGTATAAAGACCATGATTATCAGTTTTTGGCCCTATCGGACCATAACACGATAGCCCAAGAAGAAAAATGGATTACCATTCGAAAAGATTCAATGTACCAAAGCGCATTTCAACGCTATTTGGAGGAATATGGTGAAAAATGGGTAGAATATAAGGTCGATTCAGGGGTTACCAAAGTAAAACTAAAAACGTATGGGCAGTATAGCGAGTTTGCACAAGTTGATGGTGAGTTCTTGGTTATTCCTTCCGAAGAGATCACCGATAGGTACGAAGACAAACATATCCATATGAATGCCACCAATATTCAAGAAAAAATAGACCCTTTGGGCGGCAAGAGTGTGGCAGAGGTTATGCAAAATAATCTTGACCAAGTATTGGATCAGCGTAAACGAACAGGAGTACCGATGATACCGCACATCAATCACCCCAACTTCTTTTACAGTATTGATTTGGAAGATATGCAGTCGTTGAACGGAGAACGATTCTTTGAGGTTTATAATGGGCACCCGATGGTTCATAACATGGGTGATTCCGTTCATATTTCGACTGAGCAAATGTGGGATTTGATCAATATCGATTATTTAGAAAACGGCAAACCATTAATGTTCGGTTTGGCCACCGATGATTCTCATAGTTATCATCAGATCGGTAATCAATGGAGCAATGCCGGTCGAGGTTGGGTCATGGTACAATCCGATTCATTATCGGCCTCTCACCTCATAGAAGCAATGGAATCAGGAAAGTTTTATGCGAGCACCGGAGTAGAACTGAAAACCGCTTCGGTGAATTCTAATGTGTTGACGATAGAAGTTCAGGCCGAACCTAATGTTGATTAAGAAATTACCTTTATCGGTTGTGAAAAGGGTGCTTCCGAAACCGAGGTTTTGCAAACCGTAAACGGTACGACAGCTTCCTTTGAACTGAATCAAGATCTGTTGTTCGTACGTTCAAAGGTGGTATCCGCCAAAAAACAGGAGAATCCTATCGAAGAGCTTTTTTATGAAACAGCTTGGACGCAACCGGTTCGGCCCGCAATGTAGTGTTACTGCGTCTTTAACCAGCCAGTAATACTTAATCGTTCGCGGTTGGCAGGTTTTACTTCATGCTCCAGCACACGACTTTCAAAAATGACCGCCCTTCCTGGAAAGGGGTAAATGTTCAAAGGCTTTTCCCCTGCATCCTTATCTTTTAAATAGATTACCAGCTCGCCCCCATGTTCCGGTTGCCAGTCATCTTCGTTCAAATAACAAACGATTGATAGTTTTCTTCGGTCATCGTTCTGGAAAGCATCTAAATGCCTTTTGTAGAATTTTCCCTCTGGGTAGAGGGCGTAATGAAATTCTTTTCTGAAAATACCTAAATAGCACGTACGGTTGAGGTATTGAACCATATCATTGATCCTCTCAAAAAAAAGCTTCTGTGGCCCGTTCGCGGTGGTTTCATCCATCCACAAAATAAAATCGCCCCTTATTCCAGTTTTTATGACCTCGTTGGTATGGTTGCCGATGGCGGCTTTTTTAAATTGGTCATCATCGTATTGCCAAAGCAAATCGTTACGCAGTAACGCTACGGTTGACGGCGATAAAAAGTTATCGATGATGCTGTAACCTTTATCAAGCACATCTTCAATGATGGTTTCGTAGGTGTGGTCGACCGTCGTAACTGGTTGACCTAGAAGTTCTTTCACTCGCTTTTTTTAAAAAAATCGGGCAAATGTAATCTAAAAAACAATTGGTTTTTGAAAATATCTACCTTTGCCAAACAAATAATTGTTATGGCCAATATTAGAATTACCAAGCAGTTCAATTTTGAGACCGGACATGCCCTTTTCGGTTATGATGGCAAGTGCAGAAATGTGCACGGCCATAGCTATAAACTTTCAGTAACCGTTATCGGAAGGCCTATAACCGATACGTCACATGTTAAATTGGGTATGGTCATCGATTTTGGCGATTTGAAGAAGATAGTGAAGGAAGAAATAGTAGACAAGTTTGATCATGCCACCGTTTTCAATAAGAACACGCCGCATGTAGAACTGGCACAAGAACTTACCGATAGAGGGCATAATGTAATTTTGGCCGAATACCAACCAACTAGTGAGAACATGGTGATTGATTTTGCCAAAAAAATAGGTGACAGGCTGCCTGAAAACATCAAGTTACACTCCTTAAAATTACAAGAAACCGATACTTCGTATGCAGAGTGGTACGCAAACGATAATTCTTAAGCCCTGACCTTGTTCTACGAATATTTATATTTGCCCAAGAATGAAAACCATTGACCTTCAGCCGGGCAAAAAAGTTTACTTTTCAAGTGATAACCACTTGGGTGCACCTACAATGGAACATAGTCTTCCCAGAGAAAGAAAGTTTGTTGCCTGGTTAGATGAGATCAAAGACGATGCAGGAGCCATCTTTTTGATCGGTGATCTCTTTGATTTTTGGATGGAATACAAAACAGTGGTGCCCAAAGGTTTTACCCGTACTTTAGGAAAGCTGGCTGAACTGTCGGATGCCGGTATTCCCATTTATTTTTTCGTGGGCAACCATGATTTATGGATGAACGGTTATTTTGAGGAAGAGCTCGGCATTCCCGTTTTTCATAAGCCACAGCAATTCAATATTAACGGAACTACTTTTTTTATCGGTCATGGTGATGGTCTTGGCCCTGACGACAAGGGTTTTAAAAGAATGAAAAAGGTATTTACCAACCCTGTTGCACAATGGTTTTTCAGATGGCTGCACCCCGATATTGGTGTGCGGTTGGCCAAACATTTATCGGTAAGCAATAAATTGATTTCTGGTGATGACGATGCCAAATTTTTGGGTGAAGAGAAAGAGTGGTTGGTATTATACGCCAAAAGAAAACTTGAAACCCAACACTACGACCATTTTATTTTTGGGCATAGGCATCTACCGTTAGAAATTGATTTGAACGGAAAATCGAAGTACACCAATTTGGGTGATTGGGTGAATTACTACACTTATGCCGTTTTTGATGGCCACACCATGTCTTTAGAAAAATTTGAGGCGTAACTACCCCTCTTTTTCGTGGTCTTCAATATCTTTTTGAAGGTCGAGTCTTCTAAAAGTAGGTGAAATGAATGCCGTGGCGCCTACTGTGATTAAGGTCATACATCCACCAAATACAACAGCGGTAACTGTACCCATCAGCTTTGCGGTAAGTCCGCTTTCAAAAGCCCCTAGCTCATTAGATGAACCTACGAACATTGAATTTACCGAAGCTACGCGACCTCTCATGTTGTCCGGTGTTTTTAGCTGAAGAATAGTCTGTCGAATAATCATTGACACCCCATCAACGGCGCCACTAACGAACAATGCGGCTACAGAGAGCCAAAAATAGGTGGAAAGACCAAAGACGATCATACAGATTCCGAAACCGAATACAGCGAGTAATAGTTTCTTTCCTGCATTTTTATGCAATGGAAAACGGGTAGACCCCAGCATTGTAATAGCTGCCCCAATCGCAGGTGCGGCTCTTAACACTCCAAACCCTTCTGAACCTACATGCAGAATATCTTGAGCATAAACGGGCAAAAGGGCAACGGCTCCACCAAACAGCACAGCAATCATATCTAAGGTCAAGGCCCCCAGTATTGCCTTCGTACTAAATACAAACCGTAGACCTTCTTTTAAGCTTTGAAAAACGGGCTCTCCAATTTTAGGGTTGAGTATCGGCTTTCTTTTGATTTGCGAAAGGCTGATCAAAGCCAGTACCGAAAAACCGAAAATAAGGCACATTGACCAATGAACCCCGATCCAGCTGATCGAAAAACCTGCCAAAGCTGGGCCCAATACTGCTGCCAATTGCCAAGTAGTACTACTCCATGTCGCCGCATTGGGGTAAATCTTTTTCGGTACTATCAATGCGATTAGCGAGAAGATGGTAGGGCCTATAAACGCCCTAACGATACCTCCAAAAAATACCAAGGCGTAAATGCCATAGAGAATGACCTGTTGCGAGAGATGCAACTCAATAGAAGGCCAGCTCAATATGAACAACCCTAAACTGATGATAGAGAACCCAAAAATACATTTGATCAGAAGGTTGCGTTTTTCTTTCTGGTCGACCACGTGACCGGCGAAAAGGGCGGTTGAGACGGCCGGAATTACCTCCATAAGGCCGATGATGCCCAAAGAAAGAGGGTCTTTGGTCATCGAATAGACCTGCCACTCAATAACGATAAACTGCATCGACCATGCAAAGACCATGGCAAAACGAACCAATAAAAAAATGTTGAATTCTCGAAAGCGTAAAGCGGCGTATGGATCCATAAGCGCAAATGGCGAAAGAAATAAGAAGCAAAGATATTACTAAGGAATCAAGCGACCATTAAAGTTTACCTAAAAATTGAATGATACCTAAAATTGGGAAAACCGACTATTAGGTCGGTTTTGATGCAGTTGGAAAAGCTAACCTCTACGGGTTTCATCGATGAACGGTACTTTCTTAAAAATGAAGTGAAGAAATAATTGACTTCCCGCGCTTCAGAATACTTAGGACCGACCGATTAGTTGGTTTTTAATAGTTGTGATTTACTTCAAGGGGATAATATTCTGCTCTTTCAGGGTTTTTATAGACTGTAGAACTTCATCAGTAGCCCTAGTCATGCTGCTTGCCGATATGGTGGCTCCGGCTATGGCATCTATATTTTTCCCATAAGTCAATTCATCGTTTGGTGTAAGACCGATAAACTGTTTTAACCACCTTTGACTTCCTATTTGTCTGCCATAGTTTTCCCGATAGATCAATACCTTAGATTTCTTAATGCTCAAGTCGGTATTGAACATTAAAATATATTCAAATTCTTTCTTCATGCTTGCGGCGGTGCCTACATAGGCATAACCCAAAGCTCCATTTGGGTTAACTATCTCGTAGAAATGCTCGCCTGAAAATTCGGCTTTGGTGGCTTGGTTCATTTCTTTGGGTATGATAATAGGCTCTAAAGAAAAGTCTTCAACCCCATAAGTTGTTACAATAGCATTATCAATCTTTTCCTGCAACTTAGATGATTGTTGTGGCATAGTGAAAGATGCCATTAAGAGGCCAAGAAAGATGGCTACGCCGTTACCCTTTTTATTTCCCTTTGACATTGCTCTTATTTTCATCGGCTATAAAGGCATCGATTAATGCGGCAATTGATTTTTTATTGGCATTTTCTTTTTCGAGGCCGTAGAACTTCATGAACATGGGTTGGCCATCAACACTCTTCTTAAGAGTTAGACTTCCGTCTCGATCATAGGTCTTGTCCCATACATTACGGGCTTTTGACCAAAATTTTTCATTTTTGGTCCACCATTCGTTGGCAGTCGCACACGCCTTATCATCTGTTTTGGTGTAGATGTTAAAGCCTTTTTCTTGGGCCAATAGCATATCTTCTTCCCCATCGGTTCTAACGATTTTATCATTGTCTTGCTCATGAACCCAACCAAATTCGGTTATTTCTTGCCGGTTACCTCTGCGCATCACATTATAATCGTCTCGTTTGCTATATTCTCTTCTAGGCAAGGGTGAATCGCTAGTGTTTTCCCAATAATGCTTGCCATCGACATGTACCCATGTAGAAGATCCGCTATATCTAGGGCTATCATCGACTTGGTAGACTTTTTGTGTCCATTGCCCTTTAACTTCCTCTTTTGGCAGTTCGGTAAATACCCAATTGTTGTCTTTGTCGTAGTGAAAGACCTTTTGGTTTTCATAAATCCAATCTTGCCTCCAATGTTTGATAACCATGGTATCATGAACTACCAAAATGTGTTGAATTGAAAGTTTGTTGGGTTCATCTTCAATCAAGAGCGCCAGTTCCCTACCATAGGCGGTATAATCGTGATGTTTTTCATAATCAATTTCAGGGGCAAAGGTTTCGGTGTATTTGAAGGTGATGTCATAGCAGCCGCACATGGCTTTAATAGCTTGAATATCTTTTTCTTTCTGGCCTTTTTGGGCATTTGTGTTGCAAATGCAGACGAGAAGTAGCGCCAATACGCTTAAGGTTGTTTTCATAGTGTTGGATGTTAGATGCTCTGGCGTAAAATTATTAAATTAATTTAGATTGATTAAAAATAACTGATATATTTGCTCAAATTATTTTTATTCAGATTTGTTCTAAATAATGTTGAGGATATCACTTTTAGTTTTTCTATTATTTCCCCTGCTGATTTTGGCTCAGGAAAATGGTTCGTCTGCCGACACCACCCGAATTACGGAGTTGGATGAAGTGGTTCTTACAGGAGAAAGCAAGGTTCTGTCCGTTAGCAAAAAATTGTTCCGAGTCGAAACCATTACTAATAAAGACATCAAGCAACTGGCAGGAAATAATTTGGCCGATGTTCTCAATCAGAATTTGAACATCACCGTTATGCCCAACCCGTCTACCGGTAGAAGTACCATTAATATGTTTGGGCTTGATGGGCAATATGTAAAGATATTAATGGATGGTATTCCGATTGCCAGTGATAACGGAATGGGTAACAATATCGATATCACACAAATAAACCTTGAAGAAGTCGAACGTATCGAAATTGTGGAAGGAGCCGTAGGCGTACTTTACGGAGACAATGCCTTGGCAGGTGTTATAAATATAGTTTCAAAAAATGGACTTGATGGCAATAAGTGGACTATCAGCACCTCTTTACAAGAAGAAACTTTAGGAAACGAGTATGCGTGGACCAATGAAGGCAGGCATATACAAAACCTCAAAATAAGCCATCAATTATTTGATGCTACCCAAGTAGCGGCGGGTTTTTCTCGTAATGATTTTGCCGGCTTTTTCAATGAATACAAAGGCCGTGATTATGTAAATATTCAAGATGGTACCGTAGTCAATGACGGTTTAAGAGGCCTGGAATGGAATCCTAAAGAACAGATAACGGCTTTCTTTGATGCACGACAAAAAGTCGGCAAACACACCTTCTATTTCAAATCTCAGTATTACAACGAAGAGCTAGATATTTATAATCATTTGGTAAATGGTAGGCTTAATGGAAATGGCGAACCCAACCCTACTGCAAACGACCAGTTGTTCACCACTCATCGTTGGGTCAATAACCTAAATGTGGCAGGTGATTTTCTTGGGTCTACTACCTACAACCTATCCCTATCATATCAAAACCAGAAAAGGTATGTTGAAGAATACACTTATAATATTTTGCAAAGGGGAATAGAGGCCTTCAACTTAGATCAGCTCAATCAATCCAGTAAAATTTACTATTCAAAGGCGACTGTCAACAACATTTTTTCCAAATCGGAGCGATTTAATTTGCTCACCGGATACGAGCTCATTTTTCAAAAAGGGTTTGATGCCACAGCCTCCGGAAATTACTCGACAAATACTTCTGAAAATACGTTGGAGAATTATGACCTTTTCACCCACTTAGACGTGAATTTGTCCGAAAAACTGTCAATTTATCCTGGTATGAGATTAACGAACAACTCGCAGTTCGGTAATCAATTTATATGGTCTTTTTCTTCCAATTACGATTTCGAAAACGACTTAAAGCTCAAGGCCATCTTCGGTTCTGCCTTTCGGGCGCCTAGTTTTGAAGAGTTTTTTTTCTATTTCGTCGATAGTAATCACAATGTTCAGGGCAATAGAGATTTACAGCCAGAAGATGGTATTTCTGTATTTCTAAATGCCGACAAAAAATGGTCGCTAGCTAATGATGAGGGTGTTTTCTCTTCTGCCTTCAGAGGTTTTCACTATAATTTAAAAGACAAGATTACGCTAGTAGGCGATGATTCGGGAGACACACCTCTTTTTACGTATCAAAATGTTGAAAAACAGAAGATTTTAGGGGTTACCTTGAGCAATCGACTACAATTAAAAAGATGGAATATTGGTCTTGGCTCCACTTATCTTGGTGAATCTACAACCTTGAACGATTCAGATAGCGAAGATAACTCTGAGTATGTATGGAGTTTTGCCCTAAATTCTAATTTAAGCCATACCATTCCGAAATGGGGCACCACTTTTTCCGCCATATTAAAATATACGGGTAGAAGACAGACCATAGTCAATGACGGCAGCGGTGAAGACACCTTAGATCGTACAGATTCTTTTACTTGGCTAGATACTACCGCCCTGATCGAGCTTACACCGCAGTTAGACCTCACTTTCGGGGTGCGTAATGTGTTGGATGTTGTGACCGTTAATGCCGGTAACGTATCCTCAGGGGTGCACGGTTCTTCCGGTACGGGTACCCAACTCTTTGGGAACGGCCGTTCCTATTTTCTAAAACTATCATACCTATTAACCTTTAATTAAATTTTGAAAATGAAAAAATCCTTTCTTTATGTAGTTTGTGCTAGCCTTATGATGTTTGCATCATGTAGCAGCGATGATGGCGGTGGGTCTTTAATTGACTTTTCCGCTTCCTTCGATAGCGAGACAGCAAGTCTTTCGGAGGATGAGAATAGCAAGACCATTACCATTGACTTTTCACGGGCTGCTACCGAAGCGGGCACAATTACGATCAGTCTAACGGGTGACAATGCCGAATACGGTACCGATTTTACCACTACGCCTGAGGCTAGTTCGGGTAGTTTGTCAGTTCCCGTAGCCGTTGGCGAGACTAGCGTTTCATTTGAATTGAACAAGCTAACCGACCCCGTTGAAGGTACCACAGCTTCGGTTTCGTTCACTTTATCTATTGTTAGCAATACGGATTGGACTGTTAGCAGCCCCTCGACAACTTTGGTCAGTTTTACACCTACGGCGGCAGCTGGCGGAACAATCGAACCCGAATCAGGAGGACCCAATCAACCCAATGCCGTATTTATTGATTTGAGTTCTCAACAACAGGTTTCGTCTAGGCGTGATGCTTGGGAAATTGCTGTTTATAATGGAACAGAGAACCGTGTCTTATTAAACCCAACCCTTTTGGTCTCCGCCGCTGAGTTGCAAGGGGTAACCGACTTAAATGCGGTGAGTTCGACTACCGATTTGAGCGAGCCGATGAATTTATATACGTTGAACGTTACCACTTTTCAACCTGAAGAAGTACAAGTGACTAATGTAGCAGAGCTTTTGGTCGGTCTACCTGTGGGTTATTCGCAATACGGAAATCTTTCAGAAGGAATAAAATTTACTGATGATAAGGAAGGTTCTTTGGAAGGAACTGCGTTCGGAACTATTTCAACAACTGCCGAAGAAAATAATGTCTTCATAGTGGGTCTAGGTGCAGAAATTCCCGATACGACCCCAGATGCCGGGGCCATTGCAACAACTGGTGAGCATCGAGGATTTATGAAAGTACGCATCCTGACTGACGGCGATAATTATACCATTCAGTATGCAGAGCTGGATGCTACCACTTTTGAGGAAGTAACCATCGCCAAAGATGCATCTAAAATTCAAACGGCCTTTAGTTTGACTTCTGGGCAAACCGTAGACATAGAACCGGCCAAAGAAGCGTGGGATATTCAAGTACCTTCCGTATATAGTTATTACGGGCCTTTCGGCGGATTTGCCGGTGCAGGACTCACCTATTCTGATTTTGTAACGCATAATTCCTTGGGTGGTGTCGGAGTTTACCAAGTACTGAGGTATGAAGTTGATGGGGAAGGTGTGCGTACCGATTTCAATGTTCCTTCGTATGCAGATTTTACCTTAGCAGACGCTGACGACAGTGCCTTTATTTATGATGATAGGGCCGTCATCGGCAGTGATTGGCGAGTTTCCGGCTTTGGGGGTACTCCTTCGGTAAAAGATGATAGGTACTACATCATTAAAGATGCCAGTGGAAACCTCTATAAATTTAGGTTTACCGCAGTATTGAGTGCTAGCGGTGAGAGAGGGTATCCTCAGTTTATTTACGAAAAATTATAAGATTCGTTTCAAATCTTTTTTCATTGGTGAAAGGCCCGGGTGTAATGCTTGGGCTTTTTAATTGGTATTACTTAACATCCCTGAGCTTTAGTTGAAGGCTCACGTTACCCTGCCATTCATTTTCATCAAGGGAGAAAACGGCGCTAAACGGTTTTTGGTCGGTGATGAGGTTCAATTTATTCCCCAGGTTAAAACCTATACCGCCTATGGGTATTGAGCCATTTTGGCTAACAGTCACTTTTAGGTGGTCTCCATTTTCGCCAACACCCCTACCATAACCGGTATCACGAAGATTTTCGGCCATAAATACGGGAGTCATATTCTCAGGACCAAAAGGGGCAAATTGTTTGAGGATCCGCATCAATTTCGGGGTAACCTGATTTAATTCAATTTGGGCATCCACAGAAATTTCAGGAGTCAATAGTTTAGGGTCGATGGTTTGGGAAACCACTTGCTCGAATTGTGTTTTAAAGTTTTCGAACTGTTCTTCCAATAAAGTAAGTCCGGCCGCATATTTATGTCCACCAAATTGCTCAATGCAATCAGCGCAGTCTTGCAGGGCATTATATACATCAAAGCCCTTTACAGATCGGGCAGAAGCAGCCAGTTTATCACCACTTTTAGTAAATACCAAGGTAGGTCGATAGTAGGTTTCCGTTAAACGGGAAGCCACAATGCCGATAACCCCTTTGTGCCAAGAATCTTTGTAGACTACCGAAGTGAACTTTTTCTCTTCTTGGTTGTCGAGTATTTGTTGCAGTGCTTCTTCGGTAGTTTCTTGGTCTAGCCCACGTCGGTCGGCATTGAACTGTTCGATTTGTGAGGCGAAAGTTAAGGCACGTTCCAAATTCGTTTCCTTTAGAAGATTGACCGCATGTTGACCATGCTCCATTCGACCGGCCGCGTTAATTCGTGGGGCAATGATAAAGACTACATCGGTAATGGTAAGCACCGACTTCTTCATTTGATTGATGATGGCCTTAAAACCTATGCGCGGGTCTGAATTGATAACCTGTAGACCATAATAAGCCAAAACTCGATTTTCGCCCGTTATGGGCACGATGTCGGCACCAATGGCGGTGGCAACCAAATCTAGATAGGGTATTAAATCTTCGATGGTCTCACCTCTTCTCGAAGACAGGGCCTGTACTAATTTAAACCCAACACCACAGCCACACAGTTCATCGTAGGGGTAATCACAATCTTCTCTTTTGGGGTCCAAAATGGCTACAGCGGGAGGTAGTTCACTGCCTGGGCGGTGGTGATCGCAAATGATAAAATCAATGTCCTTTTCTTTGGCGTACCGAACCTTATCGATGGCCTTAACCCCACAATCGAGTGCTATGATAAGTGAAAAACCGTTATCATGTGCAAAATCGATACCTTTAAAAGACACACCATACCCTTCGGTATATCTATCGGGAATATAGGTGGCTATATTGGGGTAAAAGCTCTGTAGGTAAGAGGAAACCAGCGCTACCGACGTAGTTCCATCGACATCATAATCACCAAAAACTAGAATGTTTTCTTGGTCTTTAATGGCCTTTTCTATTCTGTTGACGGCAACACTCATATCCTTCATCAAATAAGGATCGTGCAAATCGCTGAGTTGTGGTCGAAAGAACTTTTTAGCCTCCTCAAAAGTTGAGATACCTCGTTGCAATAAAAGCTGGGCAATCAGGTCATCGACATTCAATGACTTGGCCAAGGCATCTATTTGCCGTTGTTCAGGTTTAGGCTTTATCGTCCAGCGCATAAAGGGTAAAATACAGGTTTAGTTTTTAATCTAAGAACTTGCCATTTAATGGTGATGAAAAATTGTCTTGATCTCCATTTTGGCAAATTGGCGGAACATTTCCATAACGCCACAATATTTTTCCACTGAAAGATTAACGGCCCGCTGTAATTTTTTCTCCTGAAGATTGCTTCCATGAAAATGGTATTCCACGGTGACCGCATCATAAAATTTCGGATGTTCATCAGTAAGATTGGCTATCGTTTCAATGTGAAAATCATCGACCTCCAATTTCATTTTTTTAATGAGGGCCGCTACATCAAGACCGGAACAGCCCGCTAGACCCGAAAGCATCAGCGCCTTTGGTCTATAACCCTTGCCTTCCCCGCCATCATCGGGGCTCGCATCTATATTCAAGTTCAGACCTGACGGATTCGTGCTTTCGAAGGCCATTTTACCTAACCATTTGGTCGTAATATGATTTGTGCTGGGCATAATTTTTTTGTTATTTGTTAGAATACAAAAGTAACCTAAAGTAGATTAAATATGGCCTTAGTAACCCCGCTTAACCCTAACCATGATTCGGAGACCCAACGATTGTCAGAGTTTTTCAATGAAACCTTGGGCTTTTGCCCTAATTCTGTCCTTACCATGCAACACAGGCCTGCTATCTCAAAGGCCTTTATCAACCTTAACAAGGCGGTTATGACAAATGAGGGCAGTGTAACCTCAGCCTTGAAACGAATGATTGCCTGGGTGAGTAGCAATGCCGCCGGTTGTCGTTATTGTCAGGCACACGCTATTAGGGCCGCTGAACGCTACGGTGCCGAACAAGAACAATTGGATCATATTTGGGATTATAGAACCCACCCTGCTTTTTCGGAAGCTGAAAGGGCTGCGTTGGACTTTTCCCTAGCTGCTTCGCAAGTGCCCAATGCAGTGAACAAAGAAATTAAAGATCGACTTTATCAATATTGGAACGAGGGTGAAATTGTGGAAATGTTAGGCGTCATCTCCCTTTTTGGATATCTCAACCGTTGGAACGACTCTATGGGAACGACTATCGAAGATGGGGCCGTAGAAAGCGGCAAACAATATTTGGGCAAACACGGTTGGGAAAAGGGCAAGCATGATGGAAGTGTTTATTAAATTTAGGTTGGGGATTTTTAATTCATTACTAAAATGCTGTCAATGGGAAAATATGTTGTGCCCAAAGAGAGAAACGTTGGGGCATATTCATAATAGCTTCGTTCATTTTTTGCATTGCTAAAAATGAATTAAAAAGAGCTAGGCTGATTTATGCTATTTTTCTAAACATCTTAAAACTTGATATCTCAAATTATATTTGCAACCAATTCTCTCAACTCTGGCAGTACATCGCTTTTAAACCAAGGGTTTTTAGCCATCCAAAAACGGTTGACGGGCGAGGGGTGCGGTAACGGAAAAAATTTAGGCAAGAAATCTTGATAATTGGCCACGTTCTCGGTTAGGTTGCCTCTCGAAAAGTTCTTTAAATAGCGGTCTTGGGCGTATTTGCCAATCACCAGAGTTAGTTTTACATTCTCTAAATTATTCCAGAATAGTTCATGCCATAAAGGGGCACATTCTTTTCTGGGCGGCAAATCTCCAGTTTTTCCTTTACCCGGATAGCAGAAACCCATAGGTAGAATGGCAAAGTTATCTGGATGATAGAATTGATCATCGGTAACGCCCAGCCACTCACGTAGTTTTCTTCCGCTCGGGTCGTCCCATGCTTTGTTGTGCGAGTGGGCCTTTCTGCCCGGTGCTTGGCTCACCAATATTATTTTAGAGGAAGTACTACCCGCTACTATAGGTCTAGGGCCCAATGGCAAATGCTCGCTGCAAACCGTACAATTGCGAATTTCAGTAAGCACTTTTTGCATGAAAATTTATTTTTTTCTTAAGGGAAATCTGTCGAAATGCAGTCCGCCGAAACTGGTTTGCATAAAATTCCTGATATTTTGATGTCCGTTGCCCCTAGGGTCGTTTAAAACATCGTCAAAATAAAAACTACCAAAACAGGCCAATGTTTCCTCTTTGCTCAATTCTTGGTCTTGGGCAAAAGCCAAGAGCTTGCACGACCCTGAGTTTTCGCCCGTTTTGTTAATGAGTTGTCCGTTTTTGAACGAGGTAGGTTCAAAATAGTACAGTGCCTCTATAACGGCCATGGTATCACTAAACTCGATATCTTGGGGAGTGTTTCTTAGCTTCTTTAAAAATTCGGTAAGCATATTTTATTTTTTTCCTTCTACGATTATAACTATTTCTCCTTTAGGGGGCTTTTCGGTGTAGTATTGAATGATTTCGGTGAGGCTGCCGCGAACGGTTTCTTCATATAGTTTGGTCAACTCCCTCGAAACTGAGGCACTGCGGTCGGCACCAAAATACTCTGTAAAATGACCCAATGTTTTCAATAGTTTATAGGGCGATTCATAAAAGATCATGGTCCTAGTCTCTTCGGCCAATAGGTTTAACCGAGTTTGGCGCCCTTTTTTTGGCGGAAGAAACCCCTCGAATACAAATTTGTCGTTCGGTAGGCCACTATTGACCAATGCAGGAACAAAGGCAGTGGCTCCGGGCAAACATTCCACATCTATATTTTTTTCAACGCACGCACGGGTCAACAAAAAACCAGGGTCTGAAATAGCAGGTGTACCGGCATCTGAAATAAGCGCCAAGGTTTCGCCACTTTCCATACGTTGAACCAAATGGTCAACGGTCTTATGTTCATTATGCATATGGTGGCTTTGCATCGGGGCGGTAATCTCAAAGTGTTGCAATAACTTGCCACTGGTACGGGTGTCTTCTGCCAAGATAAGGTCCACCTCCTTTAAAACCCGAACGGCCCTAAAAGTCATATCCTCCAAATTACCTATCGGCGTGGGCACTATGTAAAGCTTTCCCATGTTTTTTGTTTTTGGCAATATTAAAAAAAGACCGGCATCCTTCAAGAAGAATACCGGTCTAATAAAAGCTTTTTGAAAATATCTAGTTGAATCTTCTGTCGATTAATTGCATAAATCGCTCTACATACTCTTCTTTACCTACCCAACCGCTGTAATCGGGCTTTACCATGTTTTCGATAAACGAAATGGAGCGTTCTTGACTATCAATCGTATTTAATTGCGACAGCACTCGATTGTAATCTTCAGTACTGCCATCAAACAAATGTTTCACAAAGGCAAGTCGATTGTTAAGGTCTACTTTGATTTCTTTGGTATTGAAACGGTCGTTCACCGATTTCGATACCGTATCATTTTTTACCGTTGCCTCTTTTTGCGGCATGAATAACTCTTTGTCGTTCTTCATGTAGTTTGGTGTGGCCAAGAATTCGGCCAAAACTTCATCGACAGGCTTTTCATCATTCGGCATTTCTTGCACAATGTCTTTAATGGTGTCTATGCCGGGTATAATGATATCCTCTTCGTGGGGGTTGCTTTCGGGTACTGAAGAATTCGCATTAAGAACGGCATTTGCCATCGATTCGAATTTCGCGGCAATTACGTTCTTCGAAACGTCAATTTCTATATCGTGAAGCTTTTCCTCAATAAATTTTAACACCGCCAATTTCTCGTAAAGCTCCTTTGAGGCCCTATAGAGGTCATCAAGGTTGTTCATATCGCGAGAAGTAATGATATCGGTAGATAGTTTGCGTAGTTCTTCCTTTAATTTTCTCTTCATCGGTGAATTTTTTAGACCCTAGATTACGACCTTTCTATTGACAAAGTTGGTAATTTTAGGGTTTCAAAGCATAGTACCTATTTTTCGCCCTAAATTTGTCTTTACCAACTTTCTTCAATGGTGAAGGTATAAATAGGAACGAAAAAGCATGTATTTTCGTCTAAAATTACAAAATGTTTCTCGAAAACACTGTTAATCATAAAGAACAATTCGGTTGGATAGAAGTCATCTGCGGCTCAATGTTCTCGGGCAAGACCGAAGAATTAATCCGTCGTTTGAAGCGTGCCCAATTTGCCAAACAAAAGGTGGAGATCTTTAAGCCGATGATTGATATAAGGTACGATGAAGAAATGGTGGTGTCTCACGATGCCAATGAAATACCATCGACCCCTGTTCCGGCGGCTGCTAACATTCGAATTTTAGGTGATACTTGTGATGTAGTAGGTATCGATGAGGCACAATTCTTTGATGATGAGATAGTAACCGTTTGTAATGATTTGGCAAATAGAGGAGTTCGAGTTGTAGTAGCGGGATTGGATATGGATTTTAAAGGAAACCCGTTCGGCCCTATGCCCGCGCTTATGGCCACGGCAGAATATGTCACCAAGGTACACGCTATTTGTACACGTACCGGCAATTTGGCCAATTACAGTTACCGAAAGTCAAGTAACGACAGCTTGGTTTTATTGGGTGAAACCGAAGAATATGAGCCCTTGAGCCGTGCCGCTTTTTATAAGGCGATGCTAAAGGAAAAAGTAAAGAATATGAATGTTGAAGGCGAAGAGCTGAAAGCAAAGACCAAAAATACAGATGCCAAAGGCTAAAGAAACGGTTCTAGAAATTGATCTGGGGGCTTTGGCACACAATTACGAATACCTTCGTTCAAGGCTAGCTGCGAATACAATGTTTATGGGTGTGGTGAAAGCTTTTGCTTATGGTAGCGATTCGGTTGCCATAGCCTTAAAATTACAGCAGTTGGGCGTTGAATATTTGGCCGTGGCCTATGCGAAAGAAGGGGTGGCACTTCGAAAAGCCGGCATAACACTGCCTATTTTGGTTTTGCATCCGTTGCCCATCAGTTTCAAAAAGATGATCAAGCATCGATTGGAACCGAATATTTATTCGTTTAAAATATTAAGTGAGTTTATTGCGGAGGCTGAGAAGAGCGAAGTAAAAGACTTTCCCGTACATATCAAGTTCAACACCGGTTTGAACCGCTTAGGCTTTTTAGAGGAAGATGTACAGCAAATCGCTGATATTGCTATGGGCCAGAATTCCATACAGGTAGCTTCGGTATTTTCACATTTGGCGGCATCAGAAGATTTGAACGAAAGAGATTTTACCAAAAGACAGTTGGCTACTTTTGATAGAATTGCGAATGCAATGAGAGCTTTATTGCCGAATAAACCTTTTAGGCATACCTTAAATACTTCAGGTATTATCAATTATGCCCATGAGGCCCAATATGAATTAGTGCGCAGCGGCATTGGTCTTTACGGGTATGGTAACGAGGCTTTGATTGATAAAGAGTTGAGACCCGTAGCTACATTGAAGACCATCATTTCGCAGATACACCATATCAAAGAGGGAGATACTATTGGTTATAACAGAAAGTTTACGGCTGAAAAACCAATTGTTACGGCTACTTTACCAATTGGCCATGCCGATGGTATCGGAAGACCTTACGGAAATAGAAAGGGTTTTGTTTGGATCAATGGGCAAAAAGCGCCAATTATCGGCAATGTTTGTATGGATATGATCATGGTCGAGGTAACAGAAATAGATTGTCAAGAAGGTGACGAGGTGATCCTTTTTGGCAAACAGGCGAGTGCAGAAACGCTGGCCAAGGGTGCGGGCACAATTTCCTACGAAATTCTCACGGGTATTTCACAGCGTGTCAAGCGGCGGATTATCGATAAATAAATCTTCTTTAACATTTTCTTGGCAAGTGTATTTTTTAGTACATTGCAGTAACTATAAATAATTATCAACTAATAAAAACACTTGAACCATGTTAAAAGAGTTTAGAGATTTTATCATGACTGGCAACGTTATCGATTTGGCCGTTGCCGTAATTTTGGCCGGTGCCGTAGGCTTGGTCGTTAACGGATTCGTAAACGATATCATGATGCCTATTGTTGGGTATTTTGCCGGAGGAATGGATTTTGCCGATATGAAGGTAATACTTTCAGAGGCTGTTGTGGCCGCTGATGGTACGGTCGAAAAACCAGAGAGTGCCATAAGGTATGGTGCTTGGGTGAACTCCATTATCAATTTGATTACCGTTGGGTTTGTATTGTTCATCATCGTTAAGTCGTACAACAAGGTTCGTACTCCTGAGCCAGTAGCTGAGCCAGCTCCAAAAGGGCCTACTGCTGAAGAGTTACTTGCCGAGATACGTGATGAATTGAAGAAGAAAAATTAATAGTATTAACTGGGTCTAATCAAGGCTCGGTAACCGCTACACTCAGTTTCACATAAGCCGTCAGCAGATAGTCATTTGCTGACGGTTCTTTTTTCGAATAATGTTATTTTTGAAACAAATTGTTATATTTTTATATAGAGCTTAGATATTGCTTGTCAACTCTCTGTGGTTATAGTAAATTTGCGGCACAAAATTTATAAAGATGAAAGTAGCCGTTGTTGGCGCCACCGGAATGGTAGGCGAGGTAATGTTAAAAGTGCTTGCCGAACGTCAGTTTCCTATTTCAGAATTGCTTTTGGTAGCTTCTGAGAGGTCGGTTGGCAAAAAGATGGAATATAATGGTAAGGAGTATGCTATTATAGGATTGACCGATGCGGTCGCTCAAAAACCGGATATTGCAATTTTCTCGGCAGGTGGTGATACTTCGCTTGAATGGGCCCCGAAATTTGCAGAGGTTGGTACTACAGTTGTTGACAACTCTTCCGCTTGGCGAATGGACCCCACCAAAAAGTTAGTGGTACCGGAAATAAATGCAGATGTACTTACAAAAGAAGATAAAATCATAGCTAACCCTAACTGTTCTACTATTCAGCTAGTGATGGCATTGGCCCCGCTTCACAAAAAGTACAAAATGAAGCGAGTGTTAGTATCAACATACCAATCGGTATCAGGAACTGGTGTAAAGGCCGTCAAACAACTGGAGAACGAAATAGCTGGCGTTGAGGGTGAAATGGCATATCCATATCCTATCAGTAGAAATGCTCTTCCGCACTGCGATGTTTTCTTGGAAAACGGCTACACGAAAGAAGAAATGAAATTGGCCCGTGAACCGCAAAAAATATTGGACGATAGAACTTTTTCAGTGAGTGCTACGGCTGTTCGTATTCCTACAGCAGGTGGTCACTCTGAGTCGGTCAATGTAGAGTTCGAGAATGATTTCGATTTAAGTGATGTTAGAAAATTACTGCATGATACCCCAGGGGTAGTGGTTCAAGATAATCCCGACACAAACACTTATCCGATGCCAATTTATGCGCATGATAAAGATGATGTTTTTGTTGGTCGCATCAGAAGAGATGAGACTCAAAGAAATACATTGAATATGTGGATTGTGGCCGACAACCTCAGAAAAGGTGCAGCTACTAACGCGGTTCAGATAGCTGAGTATTTGGTTAAAAACCAATTGGTATAGTATCTGGTGTCCACCTAAAATAAAGTTAAAACCTGCACAGTCAATTCATTGTGCAGGTTTTTTTATGCTATTTTTGGCCGTTTTCTTAACTATACTGCATGTTTAAGTACTTCTCTATTTTCTCAATTGGTCTATTCATTTTCTCATGTAGTGAGCCCTCTAATAAAAAAGCAATATCCGTGACTTATCCGACTACCAAACAAGTTGATTCAGTAGATACCTATTTTGGCCACGAAGTCAAAGACCCTTATCGCTGGTTGGAAGATGACCGAAGTGAGGAAACGGGAGAATGGGTAAAGGCCCAGAATAAGTCCACCTTTGGTTATTTAAATCAAATTCCTTTTAGGGAGGATTTGAAAAACCGATTGGAGAAGTTATGGAATTACGAGAAAATTGGGGCTCCTTTTAAAGAGGGCGACTATACCTATTTCTACAAAAACGATGGACTTCAGAATCAATATGTGATTTACAGAAGCAAGGGTGAAGAAAAACCTGAGGTGTTTTTAGACCCTAATACGTTTTCTGAAGACGGTACCACTTCATTGGCCGGCCTGAGTTTTACCAAAGACGGTTCTTTGGCCGCCTATCTCATATCGGAAGGGGGCAGTGATTGGCGAAAGGCAATTGTCATCGATGCCGTTTCAAAAGAGATAGTCGAAGATACCTTGGTAGATATTAAGTTTAGTGGGTTGTCTTGGAAAGGAAATGAAGGATTTTACTATTCTAGCTACGATAAACCAAAAGGTAGCGAGCTATCGGCAAAAACCGACCAGCATAAGGTCTACTTTCATAAATTAGGAACCTCTCAAAAAGAAGACCGATTGGTATTTGGAGGTAAAACAGAAGAGAAACACCGTTATATCGGGGCTTCCGTTACTGAAGACCAACAATATCTGTTACTCTCAGCCGCCACTTCTACCTCCGGCAATAAGTTATTTATAAAAGATCTCACAAAGCCTAACACCCCATTGAACGTTATTGTAGATGATACCGATTCCGACAATTATGTGATTGACAATGTGGGTTCTAAACTATACATTGTTACCAATAGAAATGCTCCGAACAAGAAGATAGTTACCGTAGAAGCATCAGAACCTTCAACGGATAATTGGGTCGATTTTATACCCGAAACGGAAAACGTGCTATCACCGAGTACCGGGGGTGGTTATTTCTTTACAGAGTATATGGTCGATGCCATCAGCAAGGTTTTGCAATATGATTACGATGGTAATTTGATTCGAGATGTGGAATTGCCCGGGGTAGGTAGCGCTTCTGGTTTTGGAGGAAAGAAAGAAGATAAAGAATTCTACTTTTCGTTTACCAATTACATCGTTCCGGGTTCTTCGTATAAGTACAATGTAGAAACGGGTGATTACAAACCGTATTGGAAACCTGAAATAGATTTTGATCCTGAAGCTTATGAGAGCAAGCAGGTTTTTTATAGCTCAAAGGATGGAACGAAAGTTCCAATGATCATCACCCATAAAAAAGGCATTGAGCTGAATGGCAAAAACCCGACCATTCTTTATGGTTATGGCGGTTTCAACATTAGCTTGACGCCTTCTTTTAGTATAGTTAACTCCATTTGGCTTGAACAGGGAGGAATTTATGCGGTACCCAATTTAAGGGGCGGTGGCGAGTATGGTAAAAAATGGCATGTGGCCGGTACGAAATTGCAGAAGCAAAATGTTTTTGACGACTTTATAGCTGCTGCTGAGTACCTGATAGACAATAACTACACATCTTCCAATTATTTGGCGATAAGGGGTGGAAGCAATGGCGGACTTCTCGTTGGGGCCACCATGACCCAGAGACCTGACCTAATGAAAGTAGCCCTACCTGCAGTGGGGGTTTTAGATATGCTGCGATATCATACGTTCACAGCTGGGGCCGGCTGGGCTTACGACTATGGCACCTCAGAAGATGACGAAGAGATGTTTTCATATTTAAAGGGATATTCTCCTTTGCATAACATTGAACAAGGTGTCTCTTATCCGGCTACATTGGTTACCACAGGCGACCATGACGATCGTGTGGTGCCTGCCCATAGCTTTAAATTTGCGGCAGAGCTGCAAGCGAAACAAGCGGGCAACAACCCTACGTTGATTAGAATTGAGACCAACGCCGGCCATGGGGCCGGAACCCCCGTTAGCAAGACCATAGAACAGTATGCCGATATTTTCGGTTTTACGCTGTATAATATGGGCTTTGAAAAACTACCGAATATGGCGGTAAGTAAGGAGTTCAAAGATTAACTGATTACGACCTTTTTATTCAATATAACGCCGTATCCTGCGTTTTTTTAATAAGAGGTTATCAATTTCCTCCCCCAACAAAAAGTATATGCTACAAGTAGATCATGTATCGTTCGCTTATGAAAACGGTCAGCCTGTTCTCGAGAATATCAATCTTAGAATAGCGATAGGCGAGCACATTTCTATCATCGGGGAAAGCGGGTGTGGGAAAAGCACCTTGCTTAAAATCTTGTACGGTCTGCTTGATATTGAAGTGGGTGAAGTTTATTGGAACGATACCCAAGTGCTGGGTCCTGCTTATAATTTAGTGCCCGGTCAGGTATTTATGAAATATTTGGCGCAAGACCTCGACTTGATGCCGTTTACGACGGTTCGGGAAAATGTAGGGGAATACCTTTCGGTATTTGACTCTGAAAAGATGGAAGAGCGAATTGATGAACTGCTTGAGCTTGTTGAAATGAGCAAGTTTGGCAATACCAAAGTTCGTTACCTCAGCGGTGGTCAGCAACAGCGTGTAGCTTTGGCAAGGGTCTTGGCGCAAGAACCACAAGTTCTTTTGTTGGATGAACCTTTCAGCCATATCGACAATTTTAGAAAAAACGGTCTTCGAAGAAATCTTTTTGGCTATTTAAAAAGACAAAAAATTACGGTGGTCACTGCTACCCATGATCCGATGGATATGCTGCCGTATGCTGATAGGGTGGTTGTACTTAAAGATAGGTTCATTATTGCCAAAGACACCCCGAAAAACCTTTATGAAAGACCCCAAGACCTGTACATTGCTTCCTTGTTCGGCGAGGCTAACCGTATTCCTATCAACATACTAAAATCGTATGCCGACACTAAAAGGCGCATTATTGTTTATGCCCACGAATTCAAGGTTTCCGAAAAATCGGGATTAGAAGTGGTCGTTAAAGGTTCTTACTACATGGGAGGTTATTACATGATCGGCGGAATCTATGAAGAGCACGATGTGTATTTTCATCATCACAAACCTTTGGAAGTAGGCAAAGCGGTATTCCTGAACATTTCAATTGAAACCATCAATCAAAGAATGGCGACCCCCACCAATGTGGAACAGTAACACCTTCGTCATAATCTTCTTTTAAGTCAATCATCTACCTTTTACAGCGCTTGAAAATCTATCAAGCATTCTAATTTCAAGGTTCTTAAGTTGGGCGTCTGCCCATACATTTAGTTAACTCAATTGAACCTAGAACTGTAAACTATGGCAAAGAAAAAATCTGATCCGGCAAAAACCGATAAAATCAAGCAACTTGAAAACTATTCGGTCGATTACACCGACAAACCATTGACCACCAGACAGGGGTTAAAGGTGAACGATACCAATAACTCACTAAAAGCAGGCGTAAGGGGCGCAACGCTCTTAGAAGATTTTCTCCTGAGGGAAAAGATACATAGCTTCGACCACGAAAGAATACCTGAAAGAATCGTACATGCTAGGGGCAGTGCGGCCCACGGTTATTTTGAACTTACCGAAAGCATTGAACAATATTCAAAAGCGGGCATATTCACAGATACTTCGAGAAAGACCCCCGTTTTTGTACGATTTTCAACTGTTGCGGGCTCAAAGGGTTCTACCGATTTGGCAAGGGATGTTAGAGGGTTCGCTGTTAAATTTTATACCAAGGAAGGAACTTGGGACCTTGTGGGAAACAATATGCCCATCTTCTTCATTCAAGATGCCATGAAATTTCCTGACCTGATTCATTCCGTGAAACCAGAGCCGAACAATGAAATTCCTCAGGCAGCATCGGCTCATGATACATTTTACGATTTCGTTTCCAAAACTACCGAAACGTTGCATAACCATATATGGGTCATGAGCGATAGAGGTATACCTCGTAGCTATCGAATGATGGAGGGTTTTGGCATACATACTTTTCGACTAGTGAACAAAGATGGAGAGGCTCATTTCGTAAAATTTCATTGGAAACCTAAATTGGGGGTACACTCCGTCACTTGGGATGAGGCCGTAAAGATATCAGGGGCCGATAGCGACTTTCACAGAAGAGACCTTTGGGATGCCATTGAATCAGGTAATTATCCCGAATGGGAATTGGGCGTGCAGGTAGTGCCTGAGAAAGATGAGCATAAATATGATTTTGACCTTCTTGACCCTACAAAATTGATTCCTGAAGAGATGGTGCCGGTCAAAATAATCGGTAGAATGGTACTGAACCGCAATCCAGAAAACTTTTTTGCTGAGACCGAACAAGTAGCCTTCTTGCCTGGAAATATTGTTCCGGGTATCGATTTTACCAATGACCCCCTTTTGCAGGGTAGGTTGTTCTCCTATCGCGATACGCAACTATCGCGTTTAGGTAGCCCTAATTTCCACCAAATACCCATCAACAGGCCGGTAGCTGATGTTTACGTCAATCAAAGAGACGGTCATATGCAAATGGATGTTCCCAAGGGTCAGACCGCGTATTTCCCCAATGCGCTAAGCAATGGGTGCCCGTATCTTAGCAAAGTAGCAGAAGGAGGTTTTGATTCGTATCAAGAACGAATCGATGCCAAAAAAATCAGGGCCCGTAGTGAAAGTTTTAGTGATCATTTCTCCCAACCCGCTTTATTTTATCGCAGTCTGGCAAAGTGGGAAAAAGAACATGTGATATCAGCATATTCATTTGAGCTGGGCAAGTGTAATAATGAGCCCATCAAAGAACGTATGTTATATATAATCGCGCAAATAGATACCGACTTGGCCAAGAAGGTCGCAGAAAACTTGGGTATGAAAGTGCCAAAAAGTGTAGAAAAGCCCTTAAATCAGGCTATTGGTGCTGATGCCGTTGTGAAGGACCATCAACCTGGGAAAAAGAAAATCTACCTAGAGGAATCGCCCGTTCTTAGTCAAGCTAACACAAAGTTTGAAAGTATTGCCACTAGGCAGGTGGCCTTTTTGGTGGCGGACGGTTTTCACATGAAAGATTTTGAAACAATGCAGAAAGCCTTGGAAAAAGAAAAGGCGGTAGTAAAGCTTGTGGCACCACACGGCGGAAGCATTAAATGCGATGAAGATATGAACCACAAAGTCGATGCGGCCATTATGACGACCGAGAGTGTTCTCTTTGATGCTGTGTATGTTCCCGGTGGGGAAAAGTCACTAAAGAGAATAATGGGCGAACCTAAATTTTTAAAATTCTTGAACGAAGCTTTTTCACACTGCAAGGCTATAGCTTTCGGTAAAGAAGCCGAAGATTTACTGGAGGCGACCGCTTTTAAAGACCATACCGATGATGAGGCTTTGTTGATGAACAAAAAGCCAAAGGATTTCATTTCGGCCATTGCCAAGCATAGAAACTGGAATAGAATGGAAGTTGCCCAAAAAATACCAGTCTAAATACGGGAAGTAGTGAATGGCCTCGCTTGTAGAAGTGAGGTCATTTCTTTTTTAAAACTCGAACTTTAACTGAACGGATACTGTTTGACTTTGTTCCGTTTTTTTGCTTTTATCGGTATTTAGATTGGAAAGTGAAATACCCAAAAGGCGAACTGAATTTTTCATTTCCTCTTGATAGAGAAGTTCTTTGGCAGCCTCAAGAATAAGGCTTTTGTCAGAAATAAAGTAAGAAAGTGTTTTGCTGCGGGTGTTTAGTGTAAAATCGCTGTATTTTATTTTTAAGGTAACCGTCTTACCCGCAATTTTCGATTTTTTTAAACGCCGTTCCAATTCTTCAGCGATGTGGTTCAAACGCTCAAGCATGAAAATCTCACTGCTCAAATTTTCGTTGAACGTTCGCTCTGCACCCACCGATTTTGGTATTCTGTGCGGCTTTACCTCGCTTTTGTGAATACCCCGAACTACATGATAATAATAGCCCCCGCTCTTGCCAAAATGCTGCTCTAAAAATTCCATGGGCCTTGATTTGAGGTCCGCACCGGTAAAAATGCCCAGTTTATACATTTTCTCGGCAGTAACCTTACCTACACCATAAAATTTTCTAATATCCAGGTTTTCCAAAAACTCTAAAACCTCTTCGGGATTCACCGTTTTTTGCCCATTGGGTTTGTTATAATCACTGGCCACTTTGGCAATAAACTTGTTGATTGAAATACCTGCCGAAGCGGTGAGGCCTGTTTCCTCTAGAATTCTTTGCCGAATTTCTTTGGCTATCAATGTGGCCGAGGGGTTTCCTTTTTTATTGATGGTGACATCCAAATAAGCCTCGTCCAACGAGAGAGGCTCGACCAAATCGGTATATTCGAAAAAAATACGTCTAATTTGTTTCGATATTTCTTTGTACCGGTCAAAACGGGTTTTGACGAAAATCAATTGCGGACACTTTCTTTTGGCAATAACGCTGCTCATGGCACTTCTAACGCCAAACTTTCGTGCCTCGTAACTAGCTGCGGAAACAACACCTCTTTTTGAGCTTCCGCCGACGGCAATAGGCTTACCTTTGAGCTCCGGATTGTCCAATTGCTCTACAGAGGCATAGAACGCATCCATGTCAACGTGTATGATTTTGCGATTGTCTAATTCATTGGACATGCCGTAAAATTAAGTTATATTTATTTTGATGGAAGCACAGAAAAAGAAGGCGATTATTCTTGGTGCCACGGGCCTAACGGGTAGCGAGTTGCTTAATTTGCTACTGAACGATGATCGCTATGAAGAGGTTGTTTTGTTATCACGTTCGACCGTAGGTTTTGAACATCCTAAAGTGAAAGAATTCTTAGGAGATTTAATGAACCTAAAGAATTTTGAGGAACATTTTAAGGCCGATGAAGTGTTCTGTTGCATAGGTACTACCAAGTCGAAGACACCCAACAAAGAAGTTTACCGCCAAATAGACTATGGCATACCTGTAGCTGCGGCAGAACTCTGCAAAAAAAATCAAATACCGACATTTTTGGTGGTTTCTGCCATGGGTGCCAACGATAAAAGTAAAATCTTCTATAACCGCACCAAGGGTGAAATGGAAAACGCGGTTCTCGCCCTAAAGATTGACAATACTTATATCTTACAACCCTCGCTAATCGGGGGCAAGCGTTCTGAAAAGAGGGCAGGCGAATGGCTTTTCAAGCAAATAATGAAAGTGGGCAATCTACTTCTGGTCGGCGGTTTAGAAAAATACCGCTCCATTCAACCTGATACCATCGCCCAATGCATGGTATGGTTGGCTAATAATGCTTACGATAAGACAAGAATTGAATCTCATACCATCAAAAAACTAGCTGCTAAGTGATAGAAATTGAAAGAAAGTTTCTGGTTAACTCGAACGATTTTAAAGAACATGCCACTCATAATGAGCGTATTGTTCAAGGTTTTTTAAACACCGACCCAGACCGTACCGTTCGTGTTCGAATCAAAGGAGATTCAGGGTTTTTAACGGTCAAGGGCAAGTCGAACAAAGAGGGCACGACCCGGTTTGAGTGGGAAAACAAGATAACAGTTACCGAGGCCGAACAATTATTGATTTTGTGTGAAAAAGGAATCATCGATAAAACCAGGTTTTTGGTGCCCGTAGGCAATCACCTTTATGAGGTAGATGAGTTCTATGGCGACAATTTGGGGCTCACCATTGCAGAAATAGAACTTTCGGCCGAAAATGAAAGGTTTATCAAGCCTGATTGGTTAGGTGACGAGGTTACGGGCGATATTAAGTATTACAATTCGCAATTGGGCAAGAAACCGTTTAAAACATGGTAAAATGAAGAACTTATATTTTTTATTGCTTTTAGGAAGTTTAGTTGCCTGTAAAGAGGAAAAGCAAAGTACGATTAATGAAACCAGTATCGCTGTTGTTGAGAAAGAGCATTCGGTAGCCCAGAAAAAAGCCGATTTAGAGGCAAGGGGCTTTCAGATATTTGATTACGTTGATGAGTCTACGAAAGATACGGTGCTGATGCAGCAATATTTTATAGCCTTTTTAAAAAGAGGCCCCAATCGTTCGCAAAACAAGACGGAGGCGGATAGTCTTCAAGAACTACATTTGGCCCACTTAGGGAAAATGTATGAGCTGGGCCATGCCGATATTTCTGGGCCTTTCGGTGATGATGGAGACATTAGGGGTATAACCATTTACAACACACCGACGTTAGAAATGGCTGATAGTTTGGCAAATGCTGACCCTATGGTCAAATCCGGAAGATTAGTGATTGAAATTCACCCGTGGTGGGCAGCTAAGGGTTTTGGGCTAAGGTAAATTTGATTAACGTGAGGGTAGTTTCTCCATCATCCTCGTTGGGAAAAAAGGTACTATTTCCTTATCCCCTGTAAGGGTACGATAATCAAATGGTCAAGCAGCTCTTCGGTAGTGTAATTTTCGAAGAATTCCCCATGGGGCAAGATAACCTCATCGATGCGCAAAAGAAATAGTTCGCACATTAATTTAAGATTGATACCCTCTCTGATCAATTGGTCTTCTTTAGCCTTTTTTAGCAGGGTGTAAACATATTCCCAGACAACTTCACGTCTAAAGTTTTCAAACAGTTTATAGGCTTCGGGATAGTACTTTTTTAAACCGAACAAAAAGGTAGGGCTGAGATTTCTCAACTCTTTTAGCCCTACCCTATATATCTGTACAATTCGGTTAAAAGGGTCTTTTGGTTCTTCAGAGGTATGAAAAAAAGAACTCATTTCGCTGCGTGTTCGCTCTAAAAGGTAGGCCACACTTTGCTCAACCAACTCACTTTTGTTCTTGAAATGAACATAGATGCTCTTTTTGGAAATGCCCAATGAGTTGGCCACATCATCCATACTTACTCTCTTACATCCGTACTGTGTAAAAAGGTCGTGAGCCTGTTCTAAAACAACTATTTTCTCTTTCATAACTCGTCAAGAGGCCTATTGCCAACCTCCGCCTAAAGCCCTGTAAAGCTCTACCGTAGCGCTTAATTGACCGTATTGCGAATCGATAAGATTCAACTCGGAATTAAGGGCATTCTGTCTTGCCGTAAGAACCTCTAAATAATTGGCAAGGCCATTGTTCAGCAGTTCTTCGGAATAATCTTCGGCCAATGCATACGATTCGAGCTCTTTTTCACGTGCCGATAATTTCTTCGTTTCGGCATTGTAGCTGTACAAGGCGTTCGATACTTCTTGCCCTGCGGTAAGCAGCACCTTTTTATAGCTTAAAAGTGCCTGTTCTTGTTGCGCTTTTGACACTTCTAGTTGGGTTCTTAGCTGACGTTGGTTAAACAAAGGTTGGGTCAATGAGCCGACTAATGTCGAGAAGAGCGAACTGGCATCGAACCAATTGTCAAGCTCCAAACTTTGAAGCCCTCCGGTAGCCGTCAACGTCAGGCTAGGGTACATGCTACTTTTTGCTACATTGGTTAGCTCAAAAGCATTCACAAGGGCATACTCAGACTGGATTACATCTGGTCTGTTGGCCAAAAGCGACGCAGGAACTCCAGTTCTTAATTCGGTTTCGATTTCTTGTTGAGACAATTGACTTCTTTCAACCTCATGAGGGGGTTCACCTAACAAAATACAAAAGCTATTCTCCAGTAGTTTGATGTTGTTCTCAAGGTCTATCAAAATAATTTCGGTGGTGTGTACCTGGGCTTCGGTCTGTTTTACTGCCACTTCGGTAACTTGGCCGGCATCTTTAAGAGCGGCGGTGGTCTCAAGACTGCTCTTTCGGGCATTTAAAGTCTCTTCGGCCACCCTTTTTTGCCGGTCAAGCGCCAATAATTGGTAGTAGGTGTCGGCGATACTGGCGATTAATTGCGTTTTGACCGCTTGGTGGGCCGCTACACTCTGTAGATAGCTGGCACCAGCAGCCCTTTTATTACTTCTGATTTTTCCCCAAATATCGGCTTCCCAAGAAAGATTTCCTGATAATTGGTATTGCTCGATGGCTTCGCTAAAAATACTTCCGAACTGGCTGTTTTCAGAGTTCTTGGTCCGCGTTACGCTAGCAGTGGCCGAAAGGGTAGGAAAGTACCCTGCCTTGCCCTGTTTAAGATAGGCTTCGGCGCTAACAACACTTTGCATCGCCATGCGAATATCCAAATTATTGGTCAGTGCCTTTTCGATGTAGCCTTGAAGCTGTGCGTCCGTAAAAATTTCTTTCCAAGAGACCTCGGCCATTGAAAGGCTGTCTTGGGGCAGCTGATCGGTTCGGTATAGGTTCTCGGTCTGTAAATCGGGTCTTTCGTAGTTCTTGGCCACAAAACACGACTGCAATATCAACGGTAAGACCAGAACGACTAGTAATTTTATGTGGTTATGTTTTTTCATTGTCTTAAATTCTTAGGCATTGAGGGCTTTTTCTTCAGTAACAGGTTGAGGTTTGCTTGAGAAACGTTCTTGCAGCGCTTGAAAAACGACGAACAGAACAGGTATAATGAAAACCCCTAGTATGGTTCCTATCAACATACCGCCGACGGCACTTAAGCCGATAGAACGGTTACCAACGGCACCTACCCCGGAAGAAAGGGCCAATGGCAACAGACCGAAAATAAAGGCGAAAGATGTCATTAAAATAGGTCGGAACCTAGCTTTGGCACCTTCGATACCTGCATCCCAAAGACTCATTCCTGCTTGTCTTCGTTGCAAAGCGAACTCAACTATAAGTATGGCGTTTTTGGCCAACAGACCAATAAGCATAATCAATGCGATTTGGAAGTAGATGTTGTTTTCTAAACCACCAATGTTCACAAAGAGAATGGCACCTGCTAGACCGAACGGAAGTGATAACAATATGGCCAAAGGCAAAATATAACTTTCGTATTGCGCACTCAATAAGAAGTAAACGAACACCAAACTCAAGATGAAAATGATGACCGTTGTGCCGCCTGATTTACTTTCCTCCCTGGTTAAACCTGAGTATTCATAGGTATAACTATTGGGTAGTACTTGGGCAGCTACCTCTTCTATGGCCGTCAATGCGTCACCTGTACTATAACCTGGGTTCGGTACCCCTGTTACTTTTACCGAACTCAATAGGTTGAATCGTTCTACCGATTCAGGGCCATAAATTTTATCTAGATTAACGAACTGGCTTACCGCGACAGACTCACCGTTTGTATTTCTCACATAAATCTTGTTCAAAGAATTTTCATTGGCCCGATCTTCAGGTTTGGCCTGGATCATAACCCTATATTGCTTACCGAACTTATTGAAATCGGTCGCATAGATTCCGCCGTAATAACCCTGAAGGGCATTGAAGATATCCGTGGTCGAAAAGCCGGCCATCTTAATTTTTTCCACATCAACATCTAATTGATATTGAGGATAATTAGGGCTAAACTGTGAAATGGCATATTGAATCTCAGGTCTTTGGTTCAAGGCCCCTAAGAACTGATTTTTCACTTCGTCTATGTCTGACCAAGCCTCTCCCGTTTTACTCTGTAATTGCACTTCAAAACCAGAAGAGGTACCAAAGCCTTGAATACTGGGAGGGGTAAAATAGATGATTTGGGCATCCTTAAAGGTAGCGGCCGTTCCGAAGAGCTTTTGAATAGTGGCATCAACAGAAAGTGAATCCTCTTCTCTTTCGCTCCAATCCTTTAGTTTCATAATAGAGAAACCGTATGAACCGGCACTTACCCTATTCAATAAACTAAAACCGGAAACGGTCATTCGAGCGTCTATAACATCCATTGAAGCATAGATAGAATCCAACTTCATTAAAGTTTCCTCTGTTTTTTCTAAAGTAGTACCGGCCGGCATACTAACATTGGCAAATACGATACCCCTATCTTCATTAGGTACGAACCCTGATGCGGTCGTTTTGAAGAGGTAGATTGCCAAAGCCGAAAAAACAACTAATGAGCCTACCGCCAACCATTTGCGCTTGATCAAGGTATTTACGGCACCTGTATATTTGTTGGTTATAGCGTTAAAGCCTCGATTGAATCCGTTGAAGAATTTGTCTTTAAAACCTTGTTTTTTGCCATGGTCATCATGATGCGGTTTTAAGAAAAGTGCGGCTAGGGCAGGGCTCAAGGTCAGTGCATTGACCGCAGATATCAAAATAGCTACCGCCAAGGTGATACCGAACTGCTGATAGAATACACCTGATGAACCTTGAATGAACGATACGGGAATGAATACGGCCGACATCACCAACGTGATGGATATAATAGCCCCGGAAATTTCACTCATTGCGGATTTTGTTGCCGATTTTGCCGATTCGGCACCTTCTTCGAGTTTAGCGTGAACGGCCTCGACCACTACAATCGCATCATCCACTACAATACCAATGGCCAGAATCATCGCAAAAAGGGTCAACATGTTGATGGAGTAGCCAAATATCTGAAGGAAGAAAAAGGTTCCCACGATGGCCACTGGTACGGCAATTGCCGGAATCAATGTAGACCTCAGATCTTGTAAGAAAAGGAAAACCACTATAAATACTAGAATAAATGCTTCAATCAAGGTCTGAACAACGTGATCGATAGAAGCATCTAAGAAGTCTTTTACGTTAAATGGAATTACATAATCGAGACCCTTGGGAAACTCTTCACTACTTTCGACAAGTATTCTTTCGATTTCATCAATAATGATGGAAGCGTTCGAACCAGATGTTTGGTAAACCCCTACCGCTACCCCTGGGTTACCCATACCGTAGTTCTTTCTGGCATAGTTGAAAGCACCCAACTCAATAGTAGCGACGTCTTTTAATCTTAAAAAACCGCCATCATCTGTAGTTTGAAGAATGATGTTTTCATATTGAGCTACCTCATTAAGTCTACCTCTGTATTTGAGTACATACTCGTAAATTCCTTCTGCATTTTCACCGATTTTACCGGTAGCAGCCTCTCGGTTCTGTTCGGTCAGGGCAGCCTGAATATCGGAAGGAACAATGTTGTAGGCGGCCATTTTATCAGGATCGATCCAAATACGAATCGAGTAATCTTTGGAGCCGAATACGTTAACGTTACCCACACCATTGATACGCTGTAGTTTAGGTACCAAGTTGATTTTTGCGTAGTTCTCTACAAACGTTGCATCATAATCCGGGTTCTTTGAAAAAATGGAAAAGAACAATAAAGAACTGGTCTGCGATTTTTGTACGGTAACCCCGGTATTGATTACTGACTGTGGCAGTACGCTATTCGCACGAGAAACCCTGTTTTGAACGTTTACCGCAGCAATGTCAGGGTCGGTACCCAATTCGAAGTAAACGCTAATGTTGGCCGAACCATCGTTACTACTTGATGAGGTCATATAGGTCATTCCCTCTACACCATTGATTTGCTCTTCAAGGGGAATTACAACACTGTTTAGTACAGTTTCGGCATTCGCACCGGTATAGCTGGCCGAAACCTGAACGGTTGGCGGTGCTATTTCGGGGTATTGTTCTACAGGCAGGGTGGTGAGACCCAAAACACCTAGAATTACTATAATAACTGATATGACGGTAGAGAGTACCGGTCTATCTATAAATTTTTGAAACATTCGTCTGTTGTTTTCTGGCTATGATTTTGTAATAGGAGAGATTTTTTGTCCGCTTTTAAGCTTTGAGACTCCTTCGACAACTAAAGTGGTACCCTCTTCAAGTCCTTCTTCTACCAAGTACTCATTCTGTGTTTGGTCAACTATGGTAATGGGTTTGCTGGTAACGGTACTATCTTCAGACATGATGTAAACCATCTTATTACCCTGTAAATCAACAGTGGCGGTCATTGGAATTACAAAAATGTCTTTTCTCTCTGCAGGAATCTTGATTTCACCGGTGCTTCCTGAACTAAGTAATAGATTAGGGTTGTTAAAATCGGCACGTAGAGCAACACTACCTGTGGTGGTATTGATTAGGTTGTTGACCATGGCTATTTTTCCTTTCTGGTCATAGGTTTCTCCATTCACCATTATCAGTTCCACTTCGGGAGCTTTAGTGATATCAATCGTTCTGCCCTCTTTAGCCACTCTCTTTTTAATTTCTAAGAGCTCTTTTTCATTGAGGGAAAAATAGGCCCTTACCTCACTGATGTCTGATACCGTCGTCAATGGCATGGTGGTAGTATTACTTACCAATGTACCGACTTTAAAAGGTATCTCACCAATGTAACCGTCTACTGGGCTGGTGATGCGTGAGTAAGCGATATTGGCCGAAATACTCTCATAACCGCTCTTGGCCTGTTCCAGCTGGGCTTTGGCCGTCTCGAGCTGCACATTGCTGATGATTTCTTTATCTACTAATGGCTTCAGCTTATCGACCTCTACCTGAGCCGCATTTACAGCAGCCTTTGCGGCGTTGGCGTCTTGCGATAAAGTTTCTGTTTCTAGTTTGAAAAGTAGCTGGCCTTTTTTGACTTTCTGACCCTCTTCAACATAAATTTCTTGAATAAAGCCAGACACTTTGGGCCGTATCTCTACGTTCTGTTTACCTTCGATAGTTGTGGAATACAGGTCGTAGGTAGTCATATCCTGTTTGTTTAAAGTGGCTACTTTTAAGCTCGGCGGCGGTGCTGCTGCTGCCTGAGGTGAGGCAGAAGTGGTGCCAAAGCAAGAGCTTAATAGGGTTCCGGCGGCCAATAAAATGATTAGTGATAGTTTTTTCATTTTAGGAGGATGTTGTTAAGGTTTTGTTAATTCTAAACGTTCGGTATAAAACGAACCAGTTTGGTAAAAAAATTATACTTGTAGTTCTTTTAATTTAGTTATGGTAGATTGAAGTGTTTTAGTCATATCGTTTAAACATTTGGTATAGACTTCTCTTTTGTCTTCATTGGTATGGAATTTTTCGGGATTGAATTTTTTATTGTAAGCAGAAACTTTATCGATTATCTCGCTCTCTTTTTCAATTTTGGTAAGAGAAAGGTTTAACTTCTTTAAGAAGAAGGTATCTTTTTCAGCCACCTTAAAATAGCGCTTTCTATCGCCTGCCTTGGTAAAGTAATTAATAAAGCCTAATTGCTGTAACAGGTTCAATGAAGTTGAGATAGAACTTTTGCTCGCCCCTCTTTTGATTAGGCAATCTTCGAAGGTAAGACCATCTTGATCTGTAAGAATAAGAATGGCAAACACCCTTGCGGCCAACGGTGGTAGGTTATGTTCAGACTCTAGGTGAATACCTAGCTCTTCAATTAATACCTGTTTGCTTTCTTCTTTACCCATAACTCGGAATTTTTGCGCAAATTTAGAGTTGGTTCGGAATAAAACAAACCAAAAGAACCTAAAGTTTGGTTAAAAAAATCGAGTCAAATGTATTTACTACAAATTAGGGTAGTACGCCTTCCTTTTCGATAATAGGAATTTGCTGTAGCTTGTTTTCGGAAACGCTGTACTTGGGAAATAAGAAGCGCTTTTCATACAGTTTGTCTTCGGCGAAGAAGGTTACGAAAAACTCATTGTCCAATGCTAGAACTTCTTCTTGTATAAGCTCAATTTTGGCAAACGATTTAGCTTCCATTTTACCAATACCATGACGCATTGTTGATGTTTTTCGGTCTTCATCAAAACCTTTAGACACTACGATGACCATTTCAATGGTATCAGAACGGTCATTGATTATGTATGCATTCCAGTCTTTTGATAGAAATTCATCGTTCCATTCTCGAATGATGGCAACATGAACATCTTTAGCGACGGGAATTTCAATATCTTTCTTCACAATGGGGGTAATTACAAGGCGCTCTTGAACTGCTCTAAGAAACGCACATCATTTTCACTCAATAAGCGTATGTCAGAAATTTGGTGAAGCAAAAGGGCGATGCGGTCAATACCCATACCAAAGGCGAAACCAGAGTATTCTTTTGAATCGATACCGCAATTATCAAGTACGTTCGGATCAACCATACCGGTACCCATAATCTCAAGCCATCCGGTACCTTTGGTCATTCGATAGTCGGTCTCGGTTTCTAGGCCCCAATAGACATCAACCTCTGCACTCGGTTCGGTGAAGGGAAAATACGAAGGGCGTAATCTTATTTTAGATTTTCCGAAAAGTTCAGTCGTGAAATACTGTAAGGTTTGTTTCAAATCTGCAAAAGAAACATCCTTATCGATGTAAAGACCCTCTACCTGATGAAAGAAACAATGCGAGCGGGCCGAAATGGCCTCGTTTCTATATACTCTACCCGGTGAGATGGTACGAATCGGGGGTTTATTGTTTTCCATATACCGAACCTGCACCGACGAAGTATGTGTTCTCAAAAGAACATCGGGGTCCGTCTGAATAAAGAAGGTGTCTTGCATGTCTCTTGCCGGATGATATTCTGGCAGGTTCAATGCCGTAAAGTTGTGCCAGTCGTCTTCAATTTCCGGTCCTTCGGAAACATTAAAGCCGATTCGAGAGAATATTTCGATAATCTGGTTTTTAACGATAGATATGGGGTGCCTCGCGCCCAACTCCATCGGCTCACCAGGTCTTGTCAAGTCACCATAAATGCCTTGTTCTTCGGTACTGTTTTCAAGCGCCGATTTAAGGTTGTTGACTTTTTCAGTGGCTGCTGATTTTAGCTTATTAATGGTCTGGCCGAACTCTTTTTTCTGCTCGTTCGGCACATTTTTGAACTCAGCGAAAAAATCGTTCAACAACCCTTTTTTGCCTAGATATTTAATACGGAAAGCTTCAATGGCCTCTTTATCATCCGTAGTAAATTTTTCAACCTCCTCTATATGTTCCTTTATCGTATCAATCATGGTCTTGACTAAAGACGCAAATTTAAAACATTTTGATCAACATCGTTTTGCTTTCTATCGAACAATTACCGCGTACTCGCCAAAAGGTAAAACATCAGCGTAAATACTCAAAAATAAAAAGGCCGGCTATTTTCGCCGGCCTTTTTATACTGAATGGTATGATTATTCGTAGAAAGTTACGCCGCCGTCCGATATGTCGTACATGGCGCCTACAATCTTAATTTCACCATTATCTTCCATTTCTTTAAGCACTTCGCTCTGCTTTCGAATATTATCGATGGTCAAATGAACATTTTTCTCAGAAACCTTGTCGACGAACTCTAGGTTCTTTGAATTTCTCAGACTTTCATCTGCAGGTTCTTTAACCTCGTCTACCGCAGGCTCTATTTTATTGATAAGGGCAGTCAGGTTTCCAAGCCTTGCGTGATCACAGGCACCTTTAACCGCACCACAACTGGTGTGGCCCAGAACGACAATCAATTTCGTGCCTGCCAATTTACAGGCAAATTCCATACTTCCAAGAATATCCTCATTAACAAAATTACCTGCAATTCTAATACTGAAAATATCACCAAGCCCTTGGTCAAAAACCAACTCGGCCGAAACCCTAGAATCGATGCAGCTTAGTATAGTCGCAAACGGAAATTGACCTTCACGGGTATCGTTCACCTGCTCTAATAAATTTCTGTTGGCCCTAAGATTTTGTTGAAACCTTAGGTTTCCCTCTTTTAAGAATTGTAATGATTTGTCGGGGTTCATGGTGGCTTGGGTTTCTTTAGTATGTGCTCTCATATATATTTTTATTTTCTATTAAAATTAGTATTATTAATCGCCTGTAACTAAAATCAGCTAAGGCTCAAATCTGATTTGGGTCTATTCTTGAAGAATTCTACAAAACTTTCGGGGTTTTCTACAATACCTCTTTTTGACACCAATTTTATATCAATTTGCCTTTCACGCGCTTTAATGATAAAGTCTTCAAGAATCTCTATGATATCGTTGTCGAGATACCTCGTTTTCATTACGTCGACTTCCAAGAAGGTATTTCTTGGCAATTTATCCAATTCATTTAAAATAGCTCCTTTATTGAAGAAAGTAACTTCTTCCGCCAGGGTCATTTTCACATAATCTTTACCGTCGCCATTCTCTTCGATATGAAGAAAATGAGAGTTTTGGTAGCTTTTGATCAATATGACCACGATACCTACGGCAAGACCTAGCCCGATACCCCATAAAAGATCGATAAAGACTATACCTAGAATGGTAACAATAAATGGTACGAATTGCTTCCAGCCTAAATTGTACATCACTTTGAAAAGCGCCGGTTTAGCCAATTTATAACCTACTATAAACAGAATAGCGGCCAATACCGATAAAGGAATCATGTTAAGTAGGTTCGGAATAAGTATGATTGAAATCAATAAAAAGAAACCATGTATAATGGCGGAAAGCTTAGTTCTACCACCAGATTGAATGTTGGCGGAACTTCTAACGATTACCTGGGTTATTGGTAAACCTCCGATCAAACCTGAAACAATATTTCCTGTTCCCTGCGCCAATAGCTCTCTGTTGGTTGGGGTCACGTTCTTATGTGGGTCCAATTTATCGGTCGCCTCAACGCATAGTAAAGTCTCTAAGCTAGCTACCAAGGCGATGGTGAAAGCGGTAATCCAAACTTGAGGATTGCTTACGGCACTAAAGTTAGGAAAACTGAACTGCCCTAAAAATGAATCGATATCATCAGGAACCGGAACGCTTACCAAATGTTCTTTTGATATGCCTAGGGTTTCATGGTCTTTGGTCAATACATAGAAAATGATACCAACGGCCACTGCAACTACAGGGCCTTGAACCAATTGAAATATTTTGCCCTTTTTACTTAGAACGTTATTCCATAAAATAAGTATCGCCAGGCCAATAATGGCAATCAAGGTCGCTCCCGGGCTTATATTGTTGACTGTGTTGAGTATTTCTGAAAAGGTGTTTTCGCCATCTACCTGAAAGAAGGCCCAATCGCCTTCAGGGTCGGGGTCGTAACCGAAAAAGTGCGGAATTTGTTTTAATACAATGATGATACCGATACCTGTGAGCATGCCCTTAATAACCGAAGAAGGAAAATAATATCCTATAACTCCGGCTTTGAGTACACCGAACAAAATTTGAATAACACCACCGATGACGACGGCTACCAAGAAATTTTGGTATCCGCCCAAGGCGGTAATGGCCACCAATACAATAGCTGCCAAACCGGCCGCGGGGCCACTAACACCGATATTGGAACCACTCATGGCACCAACAACGATACCGCCAACAATACCGGCAATTAATCCAGAAAATAATGGGGCCCCACTGGCCAATGCGATACCCAAACAAAGAGGTAGTGCAACGAAGAAAACGACGATACTTGCAGGAAGGTCGCTCTTGATATGTTTAAACATAGAGATAAATTTTTGGCCCTTAACCAAAAAGAGGAAAGGACTGGTTAGTCAATCGTAAAGTAAAAAATGGAAGGTCGTAAATGACTAACAAGACTGTTCCGGTGGGGGAGGTACTATTTCAAGAATATGATCGAATGTTCCCAAAAGATGAAAATCGCTTATCTCAGATTCTTTTGAGTGCTTGATAAGGGAATAGTCGAAATCATGGTCATTTACGAACTTTTCCTCAGCTTGAGATTTTTTGCCCGTTTCTTGATGCTCTTCTTCATTGAGATTGGTGACCACAATAGGGTTGTCAACATCGCATAACGTTATTAGGCTAGGTGCGGCAATCGCAAATAGCCATAAAACCAAAAGTGTAGTTCGAACGATGCTTTTCATGGTCGACGTTATATACAAATATAACGGCATAAGCCACTATAGTTTGTTAAGGAAGTTTTAAAAATCCTTAAGCTCTTTGATGTCTTCCGCGGGGATCCAACCTATCGAGCCGTCGGCAATTTTTATCTTTTTCCAGTCATTGAGTTCTTCCAAGACATTTACCTTGGTGCCTTCATGAAGTGCAAAAGCTTCTTGACTTCGGGCATTGGGCTCTGCTTTCACACTTGATTCATCGGCGAAAACAATCGCAGGCATGTCATCTTTGAACTTATTATACTGCAAGATAGCAAATACCAAAGCAACAACGGAAAGAAATAAAGCGACGATACTGATCACGAACGAAATTCGCTTTCGCGATGAATACCTAAAATAATAAAAGGCGATATAAAGAAAAACAAAAAGTATAACGAATGCTACTGCTAAATAGGCCCATTGGTCAAAACTTAGCTGACCTACTATGTTTTTATAAATGTTGGAAAGTCCGGTTTCGGGTAAGGTTTCAATGGCGTCAAGGGTCATGTTATTGGCGTAAGCCAAGTTGTTCTTTATTTCTTCGTCATTGGGTCGAAGCAACAACGCCTTTTCGTAGTAATAAATACTAGGGGCTATTTGATTTAGTTTGTAATATGAATTTCCGAGATTGTAATAAAGCTCCGCCGAATGCTGGCCATTATCGAGAATTTCCAGATAATTATCGACCGCTTTTTGATAGGCTCCTTCGTTATAGGCCTCAGTGGCCTGATTGAACAAGGTTTCATTTTGCCCAAAGGCTACTAAACCGAAAAGAAAGATTACGACCGACAGTAATTTTTTCATTGTACTTTGCTGTAATTTATCGTTGTACGGTTTGTTTAAAGTTGTTTGTCAAGCTGCGATATGACTTCGCTGGCCTTATCATAATCTTGTTGCATCTGTACCTCTGAAAAGGGGCTATACCTGGCCATTTCGCAATTTTTCAAAAGCGCAATAAATCCATCAATGGTCACATCATCCACATTTTTTTCCTTGAGCAAATGTGCAATCTTATCTTTACTGAACTCAGAGGTCTCGATTTTGAGCTTAGCTTTGAGGTAATTGTGCAGAGCCTTCTCCAACGCTACATAAAAGGCATCTTTATGCCCTAGTTCCTTACGGGCTTTCGAAAGATATTTTCTAGCTAATCTGTTGGCACGTTTTATTTTATTTCCGGCTACATCGCTAGCAATAGCTTCCCTTTTCTTACCTATCAAAATTGCAATGGGAATCAGCAATAAGGGCAAAAACAACCAGAGATAAAAGCAGGTCGAACCAAAAAAGACATTGGTTGCCGTAGGAGAAAGGTTTGGTTGAAGTTTTAAAAAATTGAATTGGTTGCCTGTAGTTACTGCCTGTTTCGCTCCATTCAAATTAGGGGCATTTGCAGATGCTGAATTTACAGGGCCTTCTTTTACATCGATTACTATTTCTTCGGAACTTAAAGTCTTGTATGTCTCAGAATTAGGGTCAAAATAAGTAAATGAAATACTGGGGATGGGATATTTGCCCTTAAAAGTGGGAACAATCGTATAATTATTGCTCACCTTGCCTTGAGAACCTGATAAGGTAGTTCGAACGTCTTCACTGAATTCGGGGTCATACACTTCTAACGAACCTGGAAGATTAGGTTCCGGAAGTTGAAAAAGCTTAAGGTTGCCCTTACCGCTGACCTCGACTTTTGCCTGTAAGGATTCTGAGGCATTCAAAGCAGTTTTGCTTGTCGTGACCGAAAAACCATATGACCCTACGGCACCGCTAAAATTAACGGGTTTACCTTTTTCAGGTAAGGCCTTTACGTTTATGGTTCTTCTACCGGCCGATACGGTCTTGTTTGTTTGGGAATAGATACGACCTCCAAAAAAATCTCTTTTGTTAGTAGGTACATCAACTGTTACATCAAGGGATAACGGCTCAATTTCAAGTTGCCCTGATTTTTGTGGATAGAGTACCACTCTTTTCAATACCACATATCTGTAGGGTTTTCCTTTGTAGGTTCCGTTTTCGGCCGATAGTCTTCTAACGGGTATATCTTGACTCCAAAAATTATTATACTTCGGGTTGTCAAGTGGTTGGTAATTAGAAACGCTAATGGATGGTGCCACATACAACTTATAAACAACGCTCAAGGCCTCATTGAGATAGGGGCTTGTTTTTGAAACCTCTGCGACGAGATGCAGGCTTTCGTCGGCTACGTCATCGACCGTCATTTGATCACTGGGCTTATCAACTGCGGCCGTAACTTCTACCTTTTTAGAAAGTGATTTATAAGTGTTTCCGTCAATAACTATAGAGGCCTGTTGAATGTTAAACTGGCCCCTGGCGGTAGGTGCCAAAGTGTACGAATAGGTCTTTGAATAACTACGAACCCCGTTGATCCAAGAAGAACTGATCGATTGAGATGGGCCCATCAATACCCTAAAGCCCTCAAAATCTGGAGGCATGAAGTTATCACCATCTTTATTCATGGTGAAATCTACACGAAGACGCTCATTGATGCCTAATTTTTCTTTGCTGAGTTTAATCTCGAAAGTGACAGCATCTTTATCTTGTGCGTTGAGCCAAAAAGTAGCGAACGCCGCTAAAAAATAGGTCAATATTTTTTTCAATACTACCGGCATTACCAATCCTTTTCATTTTTGACCTTGACACCCTTCACTTTTTGGGCGTCTATTTTTTCCTGAACCTTTTTCTCTTCGTTTTGCATAGCCTCTAGCAGATTTTGGATCTGCTGTTTGCTTAACTGATTGGGTCGAGGCTGCTGCGGTTTTTCTTGCTGTTGCTGGTCGCCTTGATCAGGTTTCTTTTTCTGTTCTTCTTTCTGGTCTCCTTCACCCTCTTTATTCTCTTCTTTTTGCTGATCTTCTTGGTCGCCCTCATCACCTTGGTCGCCTTGATCTTGCTTATCTTGATCTTTGTTGTCCTCCTCGTTTTCTCCTTCCTCTTTATTTTCGTTCTTGTCTTTTTGGTCTTGTTTGTCTTCTTGGTCTTTGTTGTCTTGATTCTGATCGTTCTGTTCTTGATCTTTCTTCAACATCTCTTTGGCCAAAGCAAGGTTATAACGTGTTTCGTCGTCTTTAGGGTTGTTTCTGAGAGCTTCTTTATAGGCCTCGACCGCTTTTTCATACTCTTTACGCTTCATAAAAACGTTGCCCATGTTATGGTAAGCTTGGTGCTTTTCGGCTTTGGTGGTGGCAACCTCTCCCGCCTCTTTAAATCGACCAAAAGCCTCACTGTAGGTTTCTTTGTTATAATAAGCTGTTCCAAGATTGTAAGGCGCAGCCGCATTTTGATCACTTTTTGCGATGGCCTTTCTGTAATCAACCTCGGCATCGATAAAATTATCTTCAGATAATTCTTTATTACCGTCCCAAGTGAGATTCTTTGAGTCACGCAAATTACGGGCACGTTGCTCATCTTCATCATCTTGGGCAACGATGAAATTGGCCGCCAGAAGTAATAGTATGAAAAACAGGTTTTTCATTTATTCCTCAATCTTTTCGTTAAACAAATTCAGTTTTTTCAACCACTTGGTTTTCTTATCGAGAACGAAGATGTCTAAAAATAGAAATAATAGCCCTATGGCCAAAAACCATTGAAACTGGTCTTTGAACTCGGCAAATTGCTTGGCTTCAAATTCCTTTTTATCCATCTGCAACAACTGTTCCTTTATGAGCTCAACGGCATCTTCGGTATTGGTGCCATCTATATATTCACCGTTTCCTTCATCTGCAATATCGGTCAAGACCTCTTCGTTCAGTCGGGTTATGACTACCTCACCCTGTGCATCTTTTTTTAGACTTTCGACAATGCCATTTCTTTTGATGGGTATGGGGGCTCCTTTGGTTTTACCGACGCCTATCGTGTAGATTCGAATACCTTCATCGACCGCATTTTCGACTGCGTCTTGAACTGCACCTTCAGAATGGTCTTCCCCATCAGAAATGATGAAAAGCACCCGATTGGTCTGTTCTGCGTCGTTGTAATATGTCGTAGCCAATTCAATAGCCTCGTTGATAGCTGTACCCTGTGAGGTAAGCATATCGGTATTCATACTTTGTAAGAACATCTTGGCCGCCCCATAATCGGTGGTTATAGGCAACTGCGGAAATGCTTGACCTGCATAGGCGATAATACCGATTCGGTCGCTAGCTAGTTGATTGATGATTTCTGATACCAAGCGCTTTGCTTTTTCAAGCCTATTGGGCGCGATGTCTTCGGCCAGCATACTTTTAGAAACATCTACGGCAAAGACGATATCGACACCTTCACGTTTGACCGTTTCAAGTTTGGTTCCGATCTTGGGATTTACCAGACCCAATGTGAGAAAGGTGATTCCTAATAAAAACAACAATAATTTCAAACTAGACTTATACCTAGACCTGTTGGGAGTAATGCGCTTGAGCAAAGGCAGGTCGGCAAATTTTCGTTGGGTACGATTTTTCCAGACTTGCAGTAATACGAACAGTACTACGACCACAGGTATAACACCCAGCAGGTAGAAATATATTTCTTCGTCGAACTGTATCATGGTCAAAAATCTTTATAAATTTTGCTCGAAACCTAAATCACCCAAATGATTTAGATAAAGCTTCTGAAAACACTATTTCTTAACAGCCATTCTAACAAGAGCAAACCCCCTGCCAAAAATATCCATGGCCTAAATTTTTCCTCGTATTTATAATATTTGAACTCTTCTATCTCGGTTTTTTCAAGCTTGTTTATCTCTTCGTAAATAGCCTCAAGCTTTTCATTGTCCGTTGCACGGAAATATTTACCTCCGGTAACCTTGGCAATATCCTTTAGTAATTCTTCGTCAATTTCAACTTGTCGCATTCCGTATCTGTAAGAACCATCGGCATTATACGCAATCGGCGTAAGCGCATTACCATTGGTGCCCAGACCTATCGTATACGCCTTAATGCCAAATTCAATGGCCAAATCTGCGGCCGTCTGAGGCTCTATGAAACCTGAGTTGTTGACACCATCGGTCAATAGAATGATGACCTTACTTGAGGCCTTGCTCTCTTTTAGGCGGTTGACGGAAGTAGCTAGGCCCATACCAATGGCTGTACCGTCATTCAATTGACCATAAGTAATTTCTCTTAATGAACTTAGTACAATTGATTTGTCGCTTGTAATCGGTGTTTTCGTGTACCCTTCACCGGCATAGGCCACCAAACCGATTCGGTCATTAGGCCTTTCTCTAATAAACTTGGCAGCTACCTCTTTTAGGGCCGAAAGGCGGTTGGGCTTAAGGTCACGGGCCAGCATACTCGACGATACGTCGATTGCCATCACAATATCTATTCCTTTGGTGGTTTTGGTTCTAGTAGAGATATCTTCGGTCTGAGGGCGGGCCATGGCCACAATTATGGCAGCAAGTGCCAAAAGGCGCATGATAAATAAAAGAGGTTTAAGTCTAGGTAAGATGCCTTTCTTTGAGAAACCTTTGATAGTGGGCAATTTCAGCGATGCTACTTGCTCTTTACGCTTGTAAAAATACCATAGCACTGCCAATGGAAGCAATAAAAGCAACCAGAAAAACTCAGGATTGGCAAATGATATATTTTCGAGCATCTAAACTTCGGTTTTGACCTCTAAGGTCTTTAAAATTCGTTCTACAATTTCTTCGGCGTACGTGTCATTATCGCGCCATGTCAAAATCACTTGTTGTTGAAAACCCTTGCCACCGAATAGTATGACACTGTATTTGCCTTGAACAAGCTCGTCAGATTCCGGTACGGCAAACTTTCCGCTTCCATATACTTTTATACCCTTGACACCACTTATCGTGGTGAATTCTTCTTGTTTTGTGATAATGTTCTTGGCTCCCTTATCTTCCAGATTTTTGATGAACATTTCTACCGATTTTTCAAAATCGGGCTCTACTTCTTGTGTTAAAACGGTTGAAGAGGTGCCTACGGTAAAAAGACTTTTGGCGTTGCGGTACATGAAAATCTGAAGGTCTGAAATATTGGCTTTCATGTCCGGAGTCAGCTCCGCCTCTTGACGTCTAAGAATTTCAGGTGTTTCTAGGCTGATAGGAGGATAGCCATAAGTACTTGCTACCCACTCGCCTTCTAATAATTTTTTGGTCGGATTGCCTAATAGGGTATCCTTTACCGGTACGAACCCGTAATAACCTATGGCAACTGCCGCTGCAATGAAAATGGCCGCAATCACAGAAATACCGGCGATGACCAGTTTTTTCTTTTGCTTTTTTCGAGCAAGTTCTTCTTTGTATTCTTCTTGTTCAAGAAGTTCTTCTTCCGTCGGTTCAGGAAGCGCATCATGCGTTTTTATTACAATTTGCTCTATGGCCTTACGGTCATTTTCGGCAACCGACGATTCCGGTTTTGATTTTGCGAACTTGACCAAATCGGCAGTTTGCAATATTCGTCTGAATTGCGATAACGTATCATTGTCAAGTTTTAGCTCACCTGCATCCCTCAACATTTCAAGTTTTACGATCAACTCATCGGTCGTGCTTTCCAAAGCCGTAACGTGAACATCTTCTTCAAGGTAAGAACGCACGATGTTAGTCAGCTCAGAATAGTACTCTTTATACTCGTCTTGAATAATGTATTTAGAATTTTCAAGCTTCTTCAGTTCCAGCAAAGCCCTGTCATAAGGGGGTAGAAGGGCTTCTTTCTCTTCTTCGGTCAAAGGTTTTTTCCTTAAAAAGAACCAATATACAAGACCTGCAACTACAGCAACGACAATTAAAATGATCAATAACCATTTGAAGAGGTCGCCATTGCTTTTATCTACCTGCATCAGAGGTTTGATATCGTACATTTTTTGGGCCAAGGTGTCTACAGGTACATTGGCAACACTGATTTGGGTGGAGTCAGTAAAGTAGCCTTTGCCATTGATTTCAATACGTTGCGAAGGCAATTTGTAATTACCTGAATCGAATTGGGTTAGGGCATAGATTTTCTGCAAGGTCATACGATCTTGCTTTCGGGTCGTATCGGTTTCAAAAGCCTCTACCGTTTCAAGCGGTGAAAAAGTCTGCCCATCGGGAAAGATAACTTGCGCCAACGTATCGGTTTCTACCGTTACGGTGAAATTGACCTGTTCACCTATTTTGATTGAGGTTGTGTCGACCTGTGAAGATACCTTTGGCTCGGTCTGGGCCCAACCCTTAAGGCCGATGACTAATAAGCACAGCAAAAAAAATGTTCGTTGCAAAGACAACGACTTTATATGGGGTATTGATTTCAACTCTCTTTTCTGCATTAACCTCTGCGCTTAAAATAGCCCAATAATTTTTTTACATAGCTTTCATCAACTCGGCAACTTATGACTCCGCATCCAGATTTTTTGAAGGTATCCGAAAAATAATCGACACGTTCTCGGTAATAGCTTCCGTAGGCCCTTCTCACACTTTTTGATTGGGTGTTGACCAATTGGTATTTACCAGTTTCAGCATCTTGAATCTGTACCATTCCTAAATTAGGGATCTCCTCTTCTCGATGGTCGTACACCCTAATTCCCGTTAAATCGTGTTTGTTACCAGATATTTTTAGGGTCTTTTCATAGTCTTCGGCAATAAAGTCAGAAAGAACAAAGACTATTGCTTTTTTCTTCATCACGCTGCTTAAAAACTTCAAGGCCTCCGATAGATTTGTGCGGTTGCTTTTGGGTCTAAACTCTAACAACTCCCTGATAATCCTCAGTACATGACTTTTTCCTTTTTTAGGGGGAATAAAAAGTTCTACTTCATCTGAAAAAAGAATCAACCCCGCCTTATCATTGTTCTGAAGTGCTGAAAATGCCAGTGTTGCCGATATTTCGGTAATAATTTCTTTCTTGAACTGGTTGGTGGTTCCGAACAATTCTGAACCACTTACATCTACCATGAGCATCATGGTGAGCTCTCTTTCCTCTTCAAAAACCTTTACAAAAGGCTCATTGTACCTGGCGGTTACGTTCCAATCAATATTTCTGACATCGTCGCCAAATTGATATTGCCTTACCTCGCTAAAGGTCATACCACGACCTTTGAAGGTGGAGTGGTATTCCCCACCAAAAATATGATCGGAAAGACGGCGTGTCTTAATTTCGATCTTACGTACTTTCTTAAGTAACTCTTTGGTGTTCATATTACTATAAAAGGCTTGGCCTACAATTCTCAGTCTTTTTTGGCCTACAAAGTTTCTGAGTTGTCAAATCAATCTGGGAAACCGAAATTTTAAGGAACTTCAATCTCGTTTACGATCCTATTGATAATTTCTTCTGAAGTAATATTTTCTGCCTCGGCCTCATAGGTAATACCGATTCTATGACGAAGTACATCATGCACTACGGCCCTTACATCTTCAGGCACTACATATCCACGACGCTTAATGAAGGCGTAGCACTTGGCCGCGTTGCCCAAATTGATACTACCCCTAGGAGAAGCCCCAAAGCTTATTAATGGCTTTAGGCTTTCAAGATTATACTTTTCTGGATACCTCGTGGCAAAGATGAGGTCGAGAATGTATTTCTCGATTTTCTCATCCATATAAACCTCTTTGACCGCCTGTTGGGCACTCAATATTTGGTTTAGCGTAACGACCGGTTTAACGGTTTCGTAGGCCCCCAAAAGATTTTGTCGCATTATCAACTGCTCTTCGTTCATTTTGGGGTAGTCGATTACCGTCTTAAGCATAAAACGGTCTACCTGTGCCTCCGGTAGAGGATAAGTACCTTCTTGCTCGACCGGGTTCTGCGTAGCCATTACCAAAAAGGGTTTATCCAATATAAAGGTTTCATCGCCAATGGTCACCTGCTTTTCTTGCATGGCCTCGAGCAATGCCGACTGCACTTTTGCCGGAGCCCTGTTAATCTCATCTGCCAATACGAAATTGGCAAAAATAGGACCTTTTTTAATCGAGAAATCGTTCTCTTTTATGTTGTAAATAAGCGTACCTACAACGTCGGCAGGTAGCAAATCGGGGGTAAACTGAATTCGGCTAAAGCTTCCCTTTACGGCCTTTGACAGCGTATTAATGGCCAAAGTTTTTGCCAGACCGGGAACCCCTTCTAACAAAATGTGGCCCTGACCGAGCAGACCGATCAATAGTCTTTCGACCATATGTTTTTGGCCAACGATTACCTTGTTCATTTCCAGTATCAACAAGTCGATAAAAGCACTCTCTTGAGCAATTTTTTCATTTACCGCGCTAATATCAACAGTAGTAGTTTCTTCCATATAAAGCTAATAATTTCGGTTTGGGGTCGGTTGTTTTTTGAACAGAGTGCAAATTGAAAATTTATTCATTGCTTAGCTGTTAACGATTGGTTAAAAAAATGCGTAAGCCCCTATTTTTGTGAAGTTTTTAAGGTATTTATTTATAATTTAACGCGCCTATGCAAAGTAACATTTTCTTATCAAATATCATTGCCGGAACTATGACTTGGGGTAGTTGGGGCAAGCAATTTTCAACGGCACAAATGGTAGAAATGATTCACCATTGCCTTCAAATCGGAATTACCACCTTTGATCATGCCGATATTTATGGCGACTACGGAACGGAAACCCTGTTCGGCGAGGCCTTTAAAGAAAGCAAGTTCTCTAGGAGCGAAGTTCAGTTCATAAGCAAGTGCGGCATTCAAATGCCAGGCTTTAGAAATAATCGTGTGAAGCACTACGATTATTCAAAAGATTATATCATAAGCTCGGCAGAGCAATCATTGAAAAACCTCAAGACAGAGTATTTAGATATATTGTTACTGCACAGACCAAGCCCTCTTTTGAACATTAATGAAGTAGCGGAAGCAATTCAGTATTTACAGAACGTCGGAAAAATCAAAGAGTTTGGGGTCTCTAACTTCAACAGTTCTCAAATAGCCCAGTTGGAAAAGAGAATTCCTGTAAGGGCCAACCAGGTCGAGTTTTCACTTACCCAAAGTCAAGTAATGTACGATGGCACATTAGACGATTGTTCGGCAAATGATAGATTAGCCATGGCATGGAGCCCGCTCGGGGTGTATTTCAACGATGACACGCCAATGGTAAGGAGGTTGAAAGAAGCCATGACGCCACTTATTGAGAAATACGATGCAACTGAAGACCAAATTTTATTGGCTTGGGTAATGAAGCACCCTTCGAACATCCGGCCAGTGGTCGGAACAACTACAAAATCTCGCTTGTCAAAAGCAATCGATGCGGTACAAATCGATTTGGAGCTACAAGATTGGTTTGTTTTACTTGAGGCCGCGAAAGGAAATGAAGTTCCCTAAAAAATAAATGAAATGATAGATAAAACAGTTTTGATTACCGGTGCAACAAGCGGTATTGGTCGTGCAACGGCTATTCTTTTTGCAGTTAAAGGCTTTAATTTGATTCTCTGCGGAAGAAGGCAGGAAAGGCTAGATGTTCTACAGACCGAATTAGGCAAAAAAACAAATGTTCACACCTTGAATTTTGATGTGAGGGATAAAGATTCGGTATTTGAGGCTGTCAATTCGTTGCCCACTGAATTTTCTCAAATCGACGTACTGATCAACAATGCCGGAAATGCCCATGGCCTCGATTCCATTGAGCATGGTAATGAAGAAGATTGGGATGCCATGCTGGATATCAACGTGAAAGGGTTGTTATATGTATCGAAAGCCGTTATACCTAAAATGGTTGAGCGCAAATCGGGGCATATTATCAATATAGGTTCGACTGCGGGCAAAGAGGTGTATCCTAAAGGAAATGTGTACTGTGCGAGTAAGCATGCGGTCGATGCCATTACCACCGGTATGCGAATGGACCTTAATCCCCATGGCATTAAAGTGGGTGCCGTAAACCCAGGAGCGGTTGAAACCGAATTCAGTAATGTGCGATTCAAAGGTGATGATGAGCGCGCCGATGCGGTATACAATGGTTTTGACCCCTTGGTTGCCGAAGATATAGCAGAGACTTTATTGTTCGTAGTTACTAGGCCCGCTCATGTAAATATTGCCGATTTGATTATAACACCTACTGCTCAGGCTTCAGCAACGATTTTTAATAAATCGGAATCGTAAGGCTATATGGATATTTGATTATAAACGCTTAAACTTTAAGGTATTCTGAAATTATCATAAATAATCGGTAAATGAAGGATGCTTCTGTATCTTCATTCATATCTTCAGTATTAGATAGGTCGACTAAGACTAAATCGGCTATGAAAGACCCTTTGGTGCTATGATCAATAAACGTTTACTGGTAAAGAACCTGCTAGCACATAATGATGAGAATAGTTTTTACGATAAGAAGCGTTTTATCGCCATAGGTCAGAAAGAGGGTAAGGCCAAGTTTTTAAAACATGTTTGCGCCTTGGCGAACAGTAACCCTACCAACAATTCGTATATCGTTATCGGTGTTGAAGATGAGGATAACAAGATTATAGGGGTCGATTTTTTCGATGACAGCAAGATTCAGAACTTGGTAAATGCCTATCTGCAAAATCCTCCTTTGATTTCCTATGAAAATATACCTTTTCCGCACCTTCCCGAAGGTAAGGTAGTGGGGCTAGTGACCATCAAATCGGCGGGTAAGGTCTGTGCACTCCGCAAAAATATCTGGAAGTATTACGGTGGTATGGTTTTCTTTAGGGAAGGCAGTATTAGCATGCCCAAAGCCTTCGATGTGGTCTTGAAAGATATTAATTCGCAAGCGGTAGCTACTATAGAGCAACATGCTAGAAATAATATTGAACTTACCTTAGATGGAGTTATTGATTTCATCAACTTTAGGCACAAAGACCTTGAAAGCGATTACAAGGTTTTTAAAGAGCAATTTGTGGTCTGTTGGGCAGGCCATAAGAAAAAGGTAAAGGGGCAGACTTATTTTTCTAGGGTTGACATTGAACTAATCAACGAACAAGTAAAATTGTTTTATTCGGCTTTAGATGAAATTACCATTAATTATGATGACCATTCTTTTGCTACCATTGAATATGTTCAATTGGGCCTTGGCCAGAAGCAAGGTTACTACCCTTTGGAGAAAATGGTCATCACGTTTAATGATAACGGCACTTATCATATAAAAAGTGATCTGTTGTTCGACCCCCCACAGTATGATAAAAAAACACTTTATCACATTTATAACACCAACAATTCACTTTTGAGAAAGTTGGAGAGTCAAATAAGCTTGAACAAACCCGAGACCGAAGACTTAAAGCAGTTGCCCGACACCTATTTGATTTGTTTTTTGAACGGATTTGAAGAAGCCCGCGAACGAATGGAAGAGGCGCGACCTATCCTGAAAAAACATGACCGACAGGTTTATGAATCTTTAAAGGAGTCTCTTAGAATATTAAGAAAAGTAAAATACAGTTAAGCTTCTGATTTTTCTTTTAATTGTTCCAATGTGGGCAATGAGGGAATCGCACCATAATTGGTGGTAGTGATGGCCCCTGCAATATTTGCCTTTTTAACCATCTTAAGCAATAGTTCGTCGTCCTTCAAAATATCGGTAGGGTGGGCGAGCGAAGATATTTGGTATAAAAGACAGCCGATAAACGCATCCCCAGCCCCAGTGGTGTCAACAGGGTTTACAGTTATACTTGGCACTATTGTCTTGATGTTGGCGGTACTGACCAATGTGCCTTTTCCGCCTAGGGTTACCGTTATTATTTGTGCTCCTTTCTTGTGTAAAACATCGCAGGCTTTTTCAATATCGTCTTCCCCAGAGAGCAATTGGGCTTCCTCCAGACTAAATTTGCATAAGTGCGATTTTTCGATGAAGGTTGTACATTTTTTTATGAAGGTCTCTTCTTCTTCCTTCCAGAGATCGCCCCTGAAATTTGGATCAAAGCTGATAAAGGCGTCCTGGGTAAGGGCGTCAAAAAAGTAGCGTCCGTAAGCTTCCTCCAAATCGCCACCTAATAAAGCAGTGGCGGCGCCTAAATGAACCATGTGCCCATTAAAACCTTTCTTTATGCCAGAATCATACTTTAGTTTTTTATCCGCCCCGCGACTGAAAACAAAATCCCGCTCACCGTTTTCAGCCAATGAGACAAAGGCTAAGGTCGTAAAATGTTTTGAGCGTTGGGCCAATGAAATATCAACGTGACTATTCTCAAGAACATTAAGAAGAAAAGTGCCGAACGGGTCAAAGCCTACGCACCCGACAAACCTGCTGTCGCCACCTAATTTAGCAATGGCACAGGCAACATTTGCTGGGGCACCACCGGGTTTTTTGGTGAATTCATCTGCTTTAGAGAGGTCGCTACCCTGCTTTTCCGCAACAAAATCAATTAACAGTTCGCCAATGCAATAGACGGTTTTCATAAAAGAAGTTTGATGTTCTAAGGTAATTACAAATGTAGGTTTGTACCAAAAAATAAGACATTTTTCCTTTTTGATAGGCCTTCTGGTGAAGTCTCTTTGACCGCATGTTGTAAATCGTTACCTTTTTAAAAAAATAAAACAGGTCAAGAAATGGATATATTCAATGAGATAAAGAAGAAGTTAAGCCATGAATTCATCGATATCATCGAGTGGCTCGATTCTTCCAATGACACCATCGTTCATCGATTTGAGCGCTACCAAAATGAAATAAAAAATAACGCCAAGTTAATTGTTAGAGAGGGGCAAACGGCGGTATTTGTCAATGAAGGTCAATTGGCCGATGTTTTTACGCCGGGCACCTATACTCTTAACACGAAAAACTTGCCGATTTTGACCACTCTAAAAGGGTGGAAATATGGTTTTGATAGTCCATTCAAAGCGGAAGTCTATTTTGTAAATACGAGATTGTTTACAGATGAGAAATGGGGAACAAAAAGTCCGTTTATGCTTAGTGACAATCGCTTTGGGTTGGTTGAAATACGTGCTTATGGCACATATTCATTTAGAATTAGCGACCCCGGCAAGTTCGTTGTCAATGTGGTAGGTACCGATGGTAATTTTACCAGTTATGAGGTCAATGAACATTTGAAAAGCCTGATCGTAACCCGATTTACCGACACCGTAGGTGAGGCCAATTTGCCGATCGAGCTGTATGCCGCTAATACCACCGAGCTTTCCGATACCTGTCAAGAGGTAATGAAACCTGAATTTGATAGAGTGGGTATTGAATTGGAAAAGTTCTACATTGAAAATGTCTCAATGCCCGAAGAGCTTAAAAAGGAAATATTTGAATATAGTAGGCTCGATAAACTCGATATGGTCAAACTGTCTCAATTCAAAGCAGCCAAAGCTATGGAGGCTGCGGCCAAAAATGAAGGTGGTACTGCCGGCGCCGGTATGGGTATGGGAATGGGTTTTGTGCTTGCACAACAGATGGGTAATTTAATGAATGCCCCATCGAACCAAACAGCTCCTCCGCAAAGTGCCCAGAGCGCTGTTCCTCCACCGATTCCTGGCCAAGTGTTATACTATTATGCGGTAAACAGCCAACAAAACGGGCCGGTATCGATTGAAAAGTTAAGGGAGTTGTTCGCCAGTAGAACTATAAACAAAGATTCATTGGTCTGGAAACAAGGAATGCAGAATTGGCAACCTTTAAAAGATGTCGAAGAACTTAAATCGTTTTTGGGCGGCAATACTCCCCCACCGTTACCAACTGCCTAAATCAGTAATTACTTAAACACGAGCCCATTGACATTAGACGATTCTCAGAAGTCTGAACATAAAAAAGCATGTGCGAATTGTGGGGCCGAACTAAAGTTCAAGCCAGGATCAGACCAGCTGAAATGTGAATATTGCGGTTATGAAGAATTTATTGAGCAAACAAAGAGCAGTTTTGAAGAGCTAGAGCTGAAACATTACCTCGAAGTGGTGGGTGAAAATGCTTATTCACATACCATCAACTTGCTTCACTGCAAAAATTGTGGGGCCAATCAACATGTAGAAGAGAACTACAAATCACTGCAATGTGTTTATTGTGGAGAACCTTTGATAAAGGAAGACGAAGAGCAAGAGGGTTGGATCTTGCCCGGAGCGCTCATTCCTTTTCAACTTGATAGTAAATCGGCAAAGGCCATCTTCAAAAAGTGGGTCAACCAATTATGGTTTGCACCCAATAAGCTGAAAAGGGCGGCACTCGACCCAGAGGGCCTACATGGCCTATACTTACCTTTTTGGACATTCGACGCGAACCTATTTGCCGAATATCAAGGGCAAAGAGGTGACTATTATTACGAAACCAAACGTGTAAGGACAAAAAACGGAACCAGAACCCAACAAGTACGAAAAACCAGATGGTCTAATGCATCAGGTTCCGTTAATGGTTTTGTTGATGATATTCTCATTAATGCTTCTCAGAGTAAAAGAAATGATATTCCAACTAAAATTACGTTTTGGGACATGAAAGCGCTAGTGCCCTTTAACTCTAAATACCTTTCAGGTTTCGTAACCGAGAAGTACACCGTTTCTTTAAAAGATGGGCATCACCTCTCTTTTCAAAAGGCGAAGGAAATTGCCCATTCATGGATCCGAAGGGATATTGGCGGTGACACCCAGCGTATACATCACGCAAATATTAGGTTGGCAGACGAAACGTTCAAGCATGTTTTGCTTCCCGTGTATATCAGTTCATATCGATATGATGGAAAGGATTTTCAATTCTTTATCAATGGTCAGTCGGGAACCCTAAGCGGCTCAAGACCTTACTCTTTTTGGAAAATTTTCTTTTTGGTGCTGTTTGTTCTTGCCATCATCGCCATAATTGCGACTTTTGCAAAATGAGAACATTGGTTATAGGCGATATTCACTCGGGATTAAAGGGTTTGAAGCAGTTATTGAAAAGGGCTTCGGTTACAGAAAAAGACCAGCTAATATTTTTAGGAGACTATGTAGACGGTTGGAGCACTGCCGTTGAAACTGTTTCTTTTCTTATCGAATTGAAAAAGACCCATAACTGTATATTTATACGTGGCAACCATGATGTTCTTTGTCAAGATTGGCTGTTGCATAAAAAAGACAATCCCCTGTGGTTGCAACATGGGGGCAGGGCCACGTTGAGTTCTTATGATGCGGCCGACCCCGCTCTTATTGCCGATCACCTAAACTTTTATGAAAATTTACGTAATTACTATTTAGATAAGAAAAACAGGTTGTTCTTGCATGCAGGGTTCACTAATTTGAAAGGTATTGATTACGAGTATTTTGAGCAGACTTTCTATTGGGACCGTACTTTGTGGGAGCTAGCTTGTTCCCTGAATCCGGAATTGAGACCTGATGATGTCAGGTACCCGAAAAGGCTTACCAATTATAAGGAGATTTTTATTGGCCATACGCCCATAACAAAAACGGGTATTGCGAAACCAACGAGGGCCGCTAATGTCTGGAATATCGATACAGGCGCAGCCTTTAGAGGGCCTTTGTCGATGCTCGATGTCGACACGAAAGAGGTTTGGCAAAGTGAGCCGGTTCAAGACCTTTATCCGAATGAGCAAGGAAGAAATTGAAAATAGCTTCCTTAATTCTGTAATTTGACTATTTTAAACGAACTTTGTAAAAAAGGAAAGATGCCCGAAAAGAATATAAGATTAGAGGTAATGAAGGCTATCGAGCCACAGGTAGAAGGGTTTATGGAATCTTTTCTTCTTCCCGTGGATAAGATTTGGCAGCCAAGTGATTTTTTGCCCGATTCGGAAAATGACAATTTTTTGGAAGCAGTGAGAGAACTGCGTGGAGAGTCTAAAGAACTCGGGTACGACTTCTGGGTGACCATGGTGGCCGACACCATTACCGAAGAGGCATTGCCGACCTACGAATCTTGGTTGATGGATGTTGAAGGTATCGACCAACATGGCGATAATAAGAGAACAGGTTGGGCCAAATGGGTTAGGGCTTGGACGGCGGAAGAGAATCGCCATGGTGATGTATTAAATAAATACCTTTACCTATCGGGCAGGGTGAATATGCGCGAGATAGAGATTACCACTCAGCACCTTATATCAGATGGTTTTGATATCGGTACCGATAGGGATCCCTATAAAAACTTTGTATATACTTCTTTTCAAGAATTGGCTACCAATATTTCTCATAAAAGGGTGGGTCAAATGGCACGAAAAAAGGGCAATGCTCTTTTAGGTAAGATGTGTACGATCATTGCCGGTGATGAGATGAGGCACCACCTTGCTTACAGGGAGTTTGTTAAGACCATTTTTGGCGAAGATCCATCTGGTATGATGTTGGCCTTTGCCGATATGATGAAGAAGAAGATAGTTATGCCGGCCCACTTTCTAAAAGAGTCGGGTGGAGCTATCGGTGAAGCGTTTGAAAACTTTTCTAACTGTGCCCAACGCCTAGGTGTATATACCGCACAAGATTATGTTGATATTTTAAGAAAGCTTAATTCTTATTGGGAGCTGGAAAGTGTGCGTGGCTTGAATGATGAAGCAGAAAAAGCAAGGGATTATCTGATAAAATTACCTGCTAGATTAGAGCGTATCGCCGAGCGAATGAAGTTTCCTGAAGACCAATACAAATTTAAATGGGTCGAGGCTAACGGAATGATTTAGAGCTATGATTAAAACAAAAAAAGTGAGGCTTAAACTAAGCCTCACTTTTTGTTTATAGTCGCCCATGGTCATGTTCGTCTTGCCACTTGGCCAATTCTACCCATTTACCTTCATAACACATTTTAGCTTGCATAGGCCAAGAAGAAGGATCATGAATTCTGTATCTCTCGCCCCCGGTTGCCAGCACTTCTTTGCAACTGGCCACTGATGTTTCTGAAAGTGCTTTCCAAGTGGCGATACCGGCAGTCTGAAAAAGACCTTCAATTTTAGGTCCGATTCCCTCAATCACCTTTAAGTCATTATTTTGAATGGTTTTGCCGAACACGGCTTTTGCGTTATCGGCATTAAAAGGAATTAATACTGGAAGTTCGGGAATATCATCTGAGGTCTCTACGAAAGAAGTAGTGTCATCTATTGAAGGGGCGCTGGCAATTTTTTGGGTACAGGCATCTAATTCAGCTTGTAGTTTGATATTTCTATCCTTAAACATTTGTAACTCTGCAACATTATTTACCGCTTTTATACTTCTCTTACCAAGCCAATAACCAAATAAGGCACATAATATACCGAACAGAATAAAAATGAGCCAATACCAAATACTTATGTTTTCGAAATTCATACGGCTAAATTGATTTGAGGTTCTTTATTTAATGGACAAGTCGATTGTATACAAATAGATGGTGGGAAGTAGGCGATTGAAAGTCTAAAAATTGAATTTTTGATTTTTTTAAAAGCTGGAGATTTGATTTTTAGACATGACACACCACTCTTGAATCCCTGAATGATAGAGCCATAGGTTATTACCCAAATGCTGATGACTATGTCTAACGAAAGAATGGTCGTTCTAGTCATGTCTAGAAGTTGATAGTTATACTAGACAATGTATTAAAAAAAACTAAAAGCGTGTTAATATTGAATGATTTATTGGAACAATAAGTAGGTAAATTATTACTTAAGCCTTTGCGATTTTTTTAGAACATAGAATTTGCATGCGATAAAATGCTCATTTTACCGTGTTGTTAAGATTAAATGTGATGAGAAAATGACACTTACTGTATCTAAAAGTACATTGATACAGAATTAATGACCATTTATACAAAATTGATGGTCTTGCCTGTCTACCTTAAGTATATTTAGCCCACTTTATGAACCTCGTGAAATGAAATCCGAAATTTTAAAATGGGTCACTTTTGTCTGTATGGTAGTTGTCTTGGGATTACAAGAGCTGCTAAAGGGAAGTTGGAAAGTGCCCCAAGCCGAACGGATTAGTGATGTAGAGTGAGAAAATGAGGTTCTAGTAATTGTTCTGTATAGATACGGTACAATATATTGTTTGAGTTAGTTTAGTTTAAAAGCCCGTTACATTGATTCTTGTCTGTTCGGGGGAAGGGCAAGGAAGAAAATTGACGGGTTTTTCCATTATAGGTCAAACTTGATACCCTGCGCCAAAGGCAGTTCAGTGGTGTAATTAATGGTATTGGTTTGCCTTCTCATATAAACCTTCCAAGCATCGGAACCACTCTCTCTTCCACCTCCGGTCTCTTTTTCTCCGCCAAAAGCCCCACCAATTTCTGCACCTGAAGTTCCAATATTCACATTAGCGATACCGCAATCGCTTCCGGCCGCCGAAAGAAACCTTTCCGCCTCGCGTAAATTGTTAGTCATAATTGCCGAAGAAAGACCTTGGGCTACGTTATTCTGAATGTCAATGGCCTTATCTACTTCCCCACTATATTTTAAAAGATAAAGAACAGGGGCAAAAGTTTCTTCTTGAACGATTTTGAACTCCGGTTCTGCCTCTGCAATCGCCGGTTTTACGTAGCAACCGCTCTCGTAACCATCTCCTGATAGTACATCGCCATGAACTAGAATTTTACCACCTTCTTTTACCACATTTTGTAAGGCCCTTAGATAACTTTCAACTGCATCTGAATCTATTAGGGGTCCTACATGGTTATTTTCATCCAAGGGATTTCCAATACGCAATTGTGCATAGGCATCAACCATGGCTTTTTTAACCTTGTCATAAATTGATTCATGAATAATCAATCTTCGCGTTGAAGTACAGCGCTGACCTGCAGTGCCCACCGCGCCGAAGACGGCACCGATGACGGTCATTTTTATATCGGCATCAGGGGTTACTATAATCGCATTGTTTCCACCTAGTTCAAGCAAAGATTTTCCTAATCGAGCTCCTACAGTCTGTGCAACAATTTTGCCCATTCTAATCGACCCGGTAGCGGAGATAAGAGGCACTCTAGTATCAGTGGTAAGCATTTCACCCACTCGATAGTCACCATTGATTAGACAGCTGATGCCTTCAGGAAGATCATTTTTCTTAAACACATCGGCAGCAATCTTTTGGCAGGCTACGGCACATAGAGGCGTTTTTTCCGAGGGTTTCCAAATACAGACATCGCCACAGACCCAAGCTAGGGCCGTATTCCACGCCCATACGGCTACGGGAAAATTAAATGCTGATATAATACCGACCACTCCCAACGGATGGTACTGCTCGTACATGCGGTGGCCCGGCCTCTCGGAATGCATGGTAAGGCCGTGTAATTGACGTGATAAGCCTACAGCAAAATCGCATATGTCTATCATCTCTTGCACTTCTCCTAAGCCTTCTTGCAGACTTTTACCCATTTCGTATGAAACAAGCTTGCCCAGGGGTTGCTTTAATTCTCTTAGCTTGTTGCCAAACTGTCTTACAATTTCGCCACGTTGCGGTGCTGGTGTATTTCGCCACTCTTTAAAGGCCTTTAAAGAGGTGTTTACAGTTTTTTCATAGTCATCTGAAGTGGCTGTGCTTACCTTGGCAATTATCTCCCCATCTACAGGGCTTTTCGATATGATTTCTTCACCCGATCCAAAACAATCTGAACCGGTAGATACGCCAAAGTTGGTGCTTTCGATATTTAAATCTTTTAAAACATCATTAATAGCAAATTGAGGAGCAGTAGAAATCATAATTTAACTTTTTAAGTACAAATTGTTATATATCAAATATACTTCATTGTTCTTGACAATCCATGCGAAACGGATAATGAAAAGAGCTTTTTAACTTTCAATACTACGTGAACAGAATAAGTAAAATGGCTACTAACGCAGGTGCGGCCTGAACAAAGAAAATCTTTTTATCAGCAGTTAAGGCGCCATAAATACCAGCAATACTTACACATGAGAGAAAAAAGAGGGCAACATTCCATTTCCAGTCGTTGTCGGTGATAAAAAATGCCCATATAAGGCCGGCGGCTAAAAATCCATTGTAGAGACCTTGATTGGCGGCCAATGGTTTGGTGGGTTCGAACAACTCAGCCGGAAACTTTTTAAATATCTTCCTTCCTTTTGTGGTCCAAGCGAACATTTCGAACCACATAAAGTATAAATGTAACAGGGCGACAAGGCCAATCAATAGCGACACAATCATTATTAAATATAATTAAAAAAGCATCGCCAACGACACCTAATTATTCACTTTGGTTCATGAAAATAAGGTCGAATTGGGTTCCGTTTTCGGCTGATTCATAATTCAGTTGTGCCGAAATCTGTCTACAAAGGGCACGTATGATTTCAAAACCGATGCCCTCTGCTTTGTCTAAATCAAAATTTTCAGGAAGTCCTTTACCATTGTCTTTGATACAAAGTAAAACCGATTCGTCATCTAAACGGATAACATCTATTTTAAGCTCGTTATACTTGGTATTATCAGGATAGGCATGTTTTACCGCATTGGTGACCAGCTCAGAAATGATCAATGCCAAAGGTACTGCACGGTCGAGGTCTACCGTTATCAATGGACAATCGATTTTATACGTGAAAAAAGGAGAGATTTTCTTTTGATATTCCATCAGGTCGATCAGGTAATCGTTCAGGTTGACCGCCTTTGAATCTTTATCTTGATAAATTTTTTGATGTGTAAGCGCTATGGCCGATATTCTGGCCTGACTATCAGAAAGTGCCGTAATCGCTTCTTTGCTCGAAAGCCTTCTTTTCTGCATGTTCATAAGGCTTGAGGTTATTTGAAGATTGTTTTTGACTCGGTGATGAATTTCGCGCAACAGATTTTCTTTCAGTTTGTTCGAGGCCTCCAGTTCGCTGGTTCTCAATATTACCCTTGCTTCTAATCTGTCATTATGTTCATCGCTTACCTTAATGGCGTAAATAAGAAGGCCTGTTGTCAGCAAGCCTAAGATCAATACCAAGTATGATTCTAATACATGTGGAAAATTATAATGTTTGCTTTTCGGAGAGAACTCAATGTCCCAAACCCGGTTGCCTGCCTTTATTTGTTTAAACGTGCTTTCGTTTGTACGATTCTCTAAAGAAAGAGGTTCTCGATTGGTATAAAGAAGACTGTCTTGCGCCAAAGAGTCTGTTATTGTCAAGTCGATGATGGCCAATTCATTCTTTAGGGTACGTCTTAAGAATATATCCATCCGATAAATTGCGGCTACAACACCTTTTACTTCACCCGTTTCCGAATTAAAAACTGATTTTAAGGCCAAAAAGCCCCGAAACCCATTGTTTTTGAGTACCAATTCTATGGGCGCGCTTAGAACTGTTTTCTTTGACTCAATAGCTTGGTCAATAGCTTCTTTTCTAATTTCTTCGGAGTAATTGTCAAAACCAACGGCATCTTTAAGTGGCTCTAAAGGATTTATCAACGCGATGGGAAAATGTACCTTTCGCGATTGGGCAGTAATAAAATTTCCCGATGAATCGGTTTGGGTGATTTTAGGCACTTCCAAATCCTCAGAATTTGCTTCGCTTTCCAAAATACGAGGGGCCCATTCTAAGGCGCCGATACTTCGCAATTCACTTAAATAAGGACTCGTAAACCGTTCAAAAAGCTCTTGGGGCACATCTTCATGGTTTTCAAAAAAGAAGCCCATCGATTCCATTACCAGCGTAATTTTGTTCAATTCGTCATCTATTTTGATCAAAGCCCTAGAAATGGCATTATCTACCAAATCTTTTTGATTGCTTATATATCGATTGTTAATCGAAAAGAAAACAAATAACGAAATAGACGCCCCTATTAATAGAACGGAAAAGTATTTGAAGATTTGAAACCTTGACATAGAATTACTTGGGGGTTTTTAAAGTACTTTTTCTGAATGTCTAGGTTATCTACGAATAAAGACATTGTTTGGCCGATAAACACTTATTCGTCTGCAACAAATCGACTGTCTACTGGCATAACGGTGCCACAATTATCACATGTTCTAAGTTCTTCCGAGCTATAGAAGTGTTTAAAATGACCTAAGAAATCCTTCTCAATATCGTTTAACGTGAAATAGGCCTCGTACAATTTATGGTTGCAATTGTCGCAGAACCATAAAAGACCGTCGTCAACATTCATATCCGCTCTTTTTCGCTCAACGACCAGACCAATGCTTCCTTCTTTTCTTACTGGAGAATGCGGAATTTTTGCTGGGTGAAGATACATGTCGCCAGGCCCCAACTTCATAGTTTTCTTTCTACCCTCGTCTTGAATGTGAACTTCGATATTTCCCTCTAACTGAAAAAAGAGTTCTTCGGTCTCATTGTAATGGTAGTCTTTGCGGGCATTGGGCCCTGCAACTATCATGACTATGTAGTCGCCGGCATCTTTGTATAAGTTCTTGTTGCCAACAGGTGGCTTTAAAGAATCTCGGTTTTCATCAATCCACTTTGAAAGGTTAAAGGGGGGTTGTACCGCCATATTTGTAATACTAAAGGTTAATAATTTGGTAACTACCACCTAAACGTACTACAACTTTGCGAAAGTTCAACGCACGGTTAATTAAAAATGATAAATACCTTTAGGTTTCAAAGGTATAAAATGTGTGCCACTAGTTCATACGCATAGTTTTCTAGGGTCGCACCGTACGTTTATCTGAAGAAGATTTGTGTATAGAACAAATTGCCCTCTTCATTTCTTTTTACACTTACAGCGGTATGGGTAAACTCTCCTTCCATAGTCTTTTTATGACTAGAACTGGTCAACCATCCTGAGAACGCTTCCGAAGCGTTTAGGTAATCTTTAGCAACATTTTCAGCCACAAACTCTGCATCAACCTCAGTTGATATCGTAGAAGCGCGTTTACTGAAATTATCATGGTTTAAAGATCCGACTGTCATCATGTAATCGGTGTGCTCATTGGCCAAAAGATAGGCTACCGAGCTGAATTCTAAAGAGTTTTGGCCTAAAGAGAGCCTGTGTTGATTAACAACTTCAAGTAATTCCTGTTCTATTTCCGGAATGTTCTCAGCCTCAACAATATTTGCTGTTTCCATTGACTCCTTTGTGCAAGACGCCAATGTGCATACAAATAAAACGAGGGCAAAATAATGCCTTGTCATTTTCATATAGTGTTCTATTTGTAAGTAGGTATGTTCTCTTAAGGTAGGTCTGAGAAATGGGGTGTTCTCGTGTTCTCAAAAATCGATAGGGGAATATCGATAAGCGAATATCGAAAATTTAGTCGTCGGTAGAGATAAAAAGTCTTCCTTTTCGATGAATTGCAACCATATGTTAAACGACTGTAGGTTTTAGCCTATTAAAAACTGATCTATTTTCATTTTTTCAATGTGCCACCGGAAATTACTGGGCGGTCTAATAGCCACTAATATATTTGGAGTATTTAGGCATTACTTTTTTTAGGATGATAGCCAGAGCCATGCTTACCCCCACTAATAGGAACCAGGCCAAAAAGTAAGTTGCCCAAGGGTAATCACTGGTATAATTCAATATTCGCTTGAATTGAAACAAACCCTGTAGTACATAACCGTGTATAAAGTATATAGCAAAACTGGTAGAGGCCAAAAGAGCGAGCAACTTATTGTTGAAAGATTCAAACCGATGTAGAAAGACCATAAAGAAAATACAGAGAAAAGTCTTTTGTAATAGAACTAGGTCAAGGCCATCATAATCGAACATCGGTTTTTGATAGTTGTCGTAGCGGCCGGTGAACGCTTGAAAAGCCGCAATACCTAGTGCTAAGAGTAAGAGATATAATTCCTTTTTATGAAATATATTATACACCCTCTCTTTGTAAAGTGAGCAGAGAATACCCATTAAATAGGTTGGTGTAAAATAAACAAGAGACTGAAATACGTTTAGTTCGTCTACCGGTCTATGAACGAACAAAGCGATTAAAAGTAATATGCCGAAAACCGAAAACTGAAGTTTGATCGGCCAGTTGATAAATCTTATATGTAGCGGATACATTAAAAACAAACACATTGCAAAAGGTATGTACCAGTAGGCGACCAAGTGGGCTCCCGTAACATAATATAAGCAAATAGGAATCACATAATTATTTAAGAAAGTATCCTCTTGCAAAGGGAAGTAGGTATTCCAAAAATCGGGTTCTGTGCTTAATTTCAGTAGTATCGGAACTATTGATAATACTGTATAAGGAATCAATAACCTCTTTATCTTATTTGGTAAGAAAGTAGTCGTTCTATCTTTTAAAACGAAAATGTGATGAAATAAAAAGCCAGAAATGAAAATAAAATGAAAGGTGCTTCCAGCCGTTAAGTTCGCAAAGAGTGCTTCGCTGAAAGAGTCAACTTTCACGTCGGCTATCGAATAACAATGCGCCGAAACAATTAGCAATATGGCGATGCCACGATAAGTGTTGAGCGAATTTAAGAACATAAATTGGGGGAAGTTTTTGGTGTCAGATTACAATTTCCGGATTGTCTTCTTGAGGACTGATTTGATATTTGGGCGCGCGAAGTACTTTGGCAAATATAAAGGCACCTATCTTTTTTATTGGTTCATATAGAACCGATTGTTCGACCTTTTCGTTTTTTTCCATTCCCGCTGTTTCGTTGACCCTTTCAAAAAATATGATCAGCGCACCCAATATAACGGCGATTTTAACCACACCGAAAATTCCGCCTGCAATACGGTTCAGCCATCCTAACATTGCAAATGCGGCGATTTTAGTTAACAACCGGGCAGCAAGATGTACGACAAAAACAATGACCAAAAACGTTATGACAAATGCAGTAATGTTGATGTATCGTTCTTCCCATTTCATGTTTTCCGATAGATAATCTCCGGCGTAATATGAAAAGTGAATAGCACCATAAATGCCTGCAACGAGGGCAACAATAGACGCAAGTTCTATAAAAAGTCCGTTTTTAACTCCCTTATAAAGACCCCAAAGAAGTAGCAGACCGAATATAATGTCTAGAAAGCCCATGAACACTGAATTTTCACAAAAATAGTGTTTTGATTTGTACCTTTGCACCTCATTATCGCAATAGCAACGAGGGCTTTTGCCCTTACTAAGAGAAGTCTATCATGTCGAGAGATATTAGGTTAAAAGAAAGGTGGGATGTGCTGGTAGAGAAATTATCGGCGCAATTTTCAGATGGAGACGCTCTTGAGCTAGATGCGATTATTTACTTAGTAGGCCTGCAAGAGTTAGGTCAATACCACCGTAAATTCAAAAAAGACGCCAAACTTGATTTGATGCATATTGCCATCTGTCGGCTGCTTGAGCCCTATGGTTACTATGAGTTCGATTTTTTCGACGAAGAGGGTTGGCCACATTATAAGGTGAAAGAAGAATTGCCCTTACTGAAATCGGGTGAGCAATCAGTTCTTATGAAAGAGGCATTGGTAGACTACTTTATAGAGAAAGAGTATATCACCTAACTTCAAACTATTTCGATTCGGATGAAAGAAGGTACTTATTACGCCGTCATCTTTACTTCATTAAAAAAGCCCGATGATGAAGGTTATGCAGAAATGGCCCAAAAGATGGTCGATTTAGCAAGAGAACAGTCAGGTTTTTTAGATGTTGAAAGCGCTAGAGACGAAATAGGAATCACGGTTAGTTATTGGAAAGATTTAGAATCAATCGCAGCTTGGAAAGCCAACCTTGATCACCAAAAGGCCCAAGCAAGGGGAATTAAAGACTGGTACCAATGGTATCGCGTTAGAATCTGCAGGGTAGAGCGCGAATACAGCCGATAGTACGTTTCATATTGTTGTATCTAAATTTGTCCTCATCGTCGTCTTTGTGAATTTTTCGTTACCAAGCCGTACTGCTATACTTTGTACTTTGAATTGCATGGTTTAAACTTTATATTTAACCATAATCAGGGTCGGTTATATGCTTTTCCAAAGCTTATCTCCTATTTCAGGTTTCCTTCGAGAAGAAATAACCGGTACAACTTACTCAACTTATACATGAAATATATTATCTCACTTGACCAAGGAACCACGAGTTCTAGGGCTTTACTTGTCGATGAAACTGGCCAAATCAAAGGAATGGTTCAAAAAGAGTTCAAACAGATTTTTCCTAAATCGGGCTGGGTAGAACATGACCCCATTGAAATTTGGGATACCCAAATGGCCGTATTAGAGCAATTGGTAGATGAAGAAAAAGTAGACCCCAAAGATATTGCTGCCATTGGTATTACCAACCAAAGGGAAACTACCATGGTCTGGGATAAGACTACCGGCGAGCCTGTTTACAATGCCATAGTCTGGCAAGACAAGAGAACGGCCGATATTTGCGAACACTTGAAGAATACCGGTTTGACCGAGCATGTCAAGAAAACTACTGGGCTCGTTATTGATTCCTATTTTTCTGGTACGAAGGTCAAATGGATCCTTGACAATGTTGAAGGTGCCAAAAAGAAAGCTGAGAATGGCGATTTGCTAATGGGTACCGTTGACACTTGGCTGGTTTGGAATATGACCGGAAAAGAAAAGCATGTGACGGATTATACCAATGCATCTCGAACCATGATATATGATATCGTTGAGTTAAAGTGGGATGATAAACTTTTAAAAGCTTTGGGCATCCCCAAGTTGATGTTGCCCGAAGTAATGCCTTCAGCACATCATTTTGGTGATTATGACCTTAAAGGAACAAAAATACCGATAGCCGGTATTGCGGGTGATCAGCAAGCCGCTTTGTTTGGCCAAGCTTGTTTTAAAAAAGGAATGGCAAAGAACACTTATGGTACCGGTTGTTTTATGCTTATGAATACTGGGGAAAAGCCCCAATTTTCAAAGAATGGCTTATTGACAACCATTGCCTACGGTTTAGATGGTAAGGTGAACTATGCACTTGAGGGAAGTATTTTTATTGCTGGTGCCGCCATTCAGTGGTTGCGCGACGGACTCGAACTTATTAAAGATGCCAAGGAAACCGAACCTTTGGCTGAGAGTGTGGAAGAAGAAAACCCCGTTTATGTAGTGCCGGCCTTTGCAGGTCTTGGTGCCCCCTATTGGGATATGTATGCCAGAGGAGCCATTTTTGGACTCACCAGAGATACCGGAAAGGCATACTTGGCAAAAGCCACTTTGGAATCGTTGGCCTACCAGACCAAAGATATTTTAAAGGCGATGGAAGACGATTCGGGCATACAACTAAAAAATCTTCGTGTAGATGGGGGTGCCTGTGCAAACAATTATCTAATGCAATTTCAAGCCGATATTTTAGATTCGGAGGTTCACAGACCTGAGGTTATAGAATCGACAGCCATGGGTGCCGCTTTTTTGGCAGGTATACAAGTTGGATTATGGAAACAGGACGATGTGGATCAAAATAGACCTATGAACCGAATTTTTAAGCCTAATTTTGATCGGGTAAAAAGAAAGAGACTTTATAAAAAGTGGCAAAAGGCCGTTGAACGAACCAAAGGTTGGGAAGAGCAATAAACACCAAGCGTACTTCATGAAAAACATCAAGTTTTCAAATCTAGATAGGTCAAGAACCGCAGAAAAATTATCAAAAGAAAAATATGACCTCGTCGTAATAGGTGGTGGAATTACAGGTGCGGGCATCGCTTTGGATGCTTCTTCACGCGGACTCAAAGTGGCGCTTGTTGAAAAGGGAGATTTTGCTTCGGGCACCAGTAGTAAATCAACGAAATTGATTCACGGGGGTTTACGCTATCTTAAGCAATTCGATTTTTGGTTGGTGAAAGAGGTGGGTTCCGAGAGGGCTATAGTTCATAAGCTGGCACCACACTTGGTTATACCTGAAAAGATGTTGCTTCCTTTGATAGAAAATGGCTCGTACGGTAAATGGCTTACTTCGATTGGACTTAAAGTCTATGATATACTGGCCGAGGTTTCAGGTGATGATAAGCGAAAGATGCTCGAGAAAAAAGAGGCGCTAAAACTAGAGCCTTTACTTCCCAAGAAGATTTTAAAAGGAGCTGGGTATTATGCGGAGTATCGTACCGATGATGCCCGATTGACAATCGAGAACATAAAAACAAGCCTGCTTTTTGGTGCTAGGGCCATCAATTACACGGCTGTAGAAGATTTCGTTTATAAAAAAGACAAGGTGGCCGGGGTCAAAGTGAAAGACGTTATAAACGGCAAAACATACGATATAAAATCGAAATATGTTATCAGCGCGGCAGGGCCTTGGGTAGATGAACTTAGAAGCAAGAATAATTCTAAGAAGGGCAAGCAGCTCCATTTGACGAAAGGTGTTCACTTGGTGTTTCCGCATGAAAAACTGCCAGTAAAACAATCGGTGTATTTTGATATTCCCGATGGGCGAATGATGTTTGCCATACCTCGTGGCAAAATCACCTATATAGGTACTACCGATACCAATTATAATAAGGATAAAGATAATGTGCGCACCGATTTGGCCGATGCCATCTATTTAATTTCCGCGGTGAACAATATGTTTCCAAAAATCAATCTTGAAATGGAAGATATCATTTCTTCTTGGGCAGGGTTACGTCCTTTGATTCATGAAGAAGGTAAATCGGCATCTGAGTTGTCAAGAAAGGATGAAATCTTTACATCCGATACCGGACTTATCAGTATAGCGGGGGGTAAACTGACGGGCTATCGCAAGATGGCCGAGCGAGTAGTAAATCGCATCGCCAAAAAAATGGAAGAGGAGCACGATACGCAATTGAAAGAATGTTTTACCGATAAAATCGCTTTGTGCGGCAATACCGATTTCAAGAAATATAAACATGTAAAGAAGTATATCAAAGAGGTTTTTGAGCGTATTGAAAAAAAGGGGTTCAGTGAGCATGATGCTTGGTTTTTGGTCACCAATTATGGCAAGCAGACAGAAAAAATCTTAGAATATTATAAAGAGCAGAAAGATGACAACCCCCAATTGGGTATGGCCAAGGCGGAATTACGGTTCTGCATCGAATATGAAATGGTTCAGAACCCAATGGATTTCTTTATAAGACGAACGGGGCGTTTGTATTTTGATATCGATAGTGTTCGGAATCTCTTGGAGCCTATTTTAGAAGAATTCAAAAAATACTTTGATATCAATGACGGTAAAATCTCTTTATGGCGAGATACGATGTTAAATGAACTAGAAGATCATTCTAACTTTTCATTGGAGCGGACTTAAATAAATCTAATCCAACTTATCGGTCAATGCCAAAAAGACCTTTTTAGCATTTTTACCCTCATAAAGTACCTTATAAACTGCATTGATAATAGGGGTCTTTACCTTTTTTTCAAATTTGCCCTTCAGTTCATAAGCACTTTTGGCCGCATAGTAGCCTTCGGCTACCATGTTCATTTCCATTTGGGCACTTTTAACGGTATAGCCTTTACCAATCATATTTCCGAACATACGGTTACGACTAAAAGTGGAATACCCTGTAACGAGTAAATCGCCCAAGTAGGCAGAATCGTTAATATTACGGTCGATTTTATGAATGCTTTTGGTATAGCGTTTCATTTCACGAATCGCATTGCTCATAAGTACACTCTGAAAATTATCTCCGTAACCCAACCCGTGTGCAATACCGGCGGCAATGGCATAGATATTCTTAAGCATGGCCGCATACTCGGTGCCTATGATGTCTTTGGTCACCTTTGTTTTAATATAGCTACTGCTTAGGTTTTTGGCTACGAACTTGGCCTTTGAAGTATCGGCACAGGCAATAGTAAGGTAAGATAACCGCTCCATGGCTACCTCTTCAGCATGGCAAGGACCCGTGATAACACCTATGTTCTTAAAAGGAATGTCATAGGTTTCATGAAAATGTTCGCCAACAATCAATCCCGTCTCAGGTACGATACCCTTTATAGCGGAAAACACGATTTTCTCTCTTATAGAACTGGTTAGTTTTTGAAGTTCGGTATGTAAAAAGGCCGAAGGAATGGCAAAAATTAAAATGTCAGCTTTTGAGACGGCCTCATTGATATCGTCAGTCAAGTGTAATTTTTCGGTATTGAAAGTAACCGAGGTAAGATAATTCGGGTTGTGTTTTTGAATTTTAATGAATCCGATAGCATCGGTATTTCTCATATACCATACCACCTCTTCTTGATTGTCGCAGAGCATTTTAACAATGGCCGTTGCCCAACTTCCCCCGCCCAATACGGCAAATTTCAAAGCTTCGTTCATTTAATCTTAGGCTAAAATCATGTTTGTTTTTCCTGAAGCAAAACTAGTGAAATAAAAAATCGCATCCTTATTCTTTGATTATCAAAAAGTTAAAAGTTTTGGCACGGTGGTTGTTTTTAATCTGTTGAATTCTAATACTATGAATATGAAAACAAAACTACTTACGCTACTAATGTTTGGCCTGTTGGCCACCTCTTGTTATACAGAGGTTATAGTTGATGACGATTACATACAAGAGCCTTCTGTAAATGCTGAAGCGGTATTGAGATCATATGACCTTTGGTATGTAGATATCAACGCAACTCAAGGTAATGGTGAGATACCCTTTTTGCAAAGAGCGTTCACGGTGTCTTTTATCAATGGTAAGCTAATTGCCAATAATAATATTGTGGGTATTGGTAGAACAGGAGATGGATTGGGGGTCGATGTCGGTTATTACCATGGGCGTAATAGTTCTATTGAGGTTAATCACGATTTAGACGGCCATTATATTTTAGATGTTTTTGTCATCGATGGTAATACGGTCGAAATATATGATGCCTATACCGATACTTCTTACTTTCTAGATGGTTACCAATTGAACAATTTTGATTTTGACTTTGTCTTTTACGATAACCTCAATTATTTTTTGCAGGAGTATGATGCTTGGGAAAAAGTATACACAAGCGAAAGAGGTGCTCTTAATGATTTCGACAATGAGAATTTCTTAAACTTCGAACCCGAAATTTTTAGGTCTTCGATTGATGAGCCCGGAACGGCCATTAATAGGTTACAATGGGATTTTGAAGGCGAATATCAGGTGTATGACATACAAAACGATGAAATGCTCAAAACTTTAACACTGGCCTACCATTCATCGAGCAATGATTACTTTGAACTATACGTTATTAATGATAGTACTATCGAACTGTATCATCCCTCTAGCGGAACGGTCTATAAGTTTAAAGGAAGGGGATATAGGCAATACTTGAAATCAAGCACAGGTAGTACCGATAAAAAAAGAATTAAAACTTCTAATCCTTTAATGAAGGTCGAAAGAAGTAGAGATAGTAAATAAGATTTTTTTGGTTGGTTATTTAGTTAGAGACCGCTCCATTTCACTTGATTTGGGGCGGTTTTGTTTTAGTGCAATGATTTTACCTGTTCCAAAATCTCCGAGTCGATAGTTTGTTTGTCCGATGAATGCAATACCGAGATATCTCCGGTAGTTTCGAAAACTACAGCTTTTACTTCTGAAAGTTGCAAGACGTTGGCTTCTCGTAGTTTTGCCATAAGGTCAGATTTGCTGACCAAACATCTCTTAAGGTTCTTTTCCAGAATCTCGCCATCTTTCATAAGAAGTACGGGAGAATTGGTGGCGATGTTTTCCAAAGCCTGCGAAGAATTGACCAGTTTGGCAAAAAGCACCTGAAGGCATGCTAGAATTGCCAGGGCCACTACTGCGCTCATGAAACTTTTTGAAGGTTGGTTGACCGCATTCGCCAATATTGAACCCATAGCTATAGTGATGGCAAAGTCAAAACTGCTCATTTTGGCGAAGGTTCGTTTGCCGGCCAATCGGGTGATACAAATGATATACATATAGATCAATATACCGGCAAGAGCGATTTTTAAGATGGTAGAGAGAGTTATTGAAAACATAGTTTTTGATTTTTCATTGACATGTTCAAAACATAAACTATTTACTTTTTTCAATAAACGGTAGAAGATAAATTACTGTCTCTAAAGATTATAACCGCATTTTCATTCTCTTTTTAAAGTCAGATGGGTTTTCGCCCGTTATTTTTTTAAAGGTTCGGTTGAAATATGAAAGACTTTCAAAACCGCACTCAAAACACGTCTCGCTCACGTTTTTGCCAATTAATAGTAGACGTTTGGCCTGACTTATACGGTATTGGTTCAAGAAGTTGATAAATGTACTGTTGGTAGCCTTTTTGAAATATCGGCAGAAGGCAGGTTTGCTCAGATTGCAAATATCGGCGACCTCACCTATCGAGATATGGTCTTGGTAATGCTTATCGACAAAAGCATAAATTTCCCTAATTCGAGATTGCTCTTTACTGCTATAGGTGTTGATATATGGTTTTTTGTGTAGAACCTCGAACTCGTTACTGCCAGAAAGTTGCTTCAATATATTCAAGACTTGCATAAAGAAATCGTAGGGGTGCAACTGATAGAGTTGTTTCATCAATACACCTACTTCTGTTTTGGTCTTTCCGTGAAAGGCTATACCGTACTTTGCCAAGTCCATAAGTCGGTTGAGGTTCTTCAATTCTGGAAGTGGGGCTATAAAACTATCTTTGAATGAAGGTTTTATATGTAACACTTCCTTGCGATATTCTGTTTTAACCCCGTAATCAAAGTTTAAATGCGGAATGCCAGAACCGATGAGAACCAAATCACTTTCGGTATAAGTTGAAATATGGTTGCCGACGTGTCTGGTGGCAGTGGCCCCTTCTATATAGACCAATTCATATTCCGGATGAAAATGCCAATAGAACAAATGATTGAGCTTAGGGTCGTGCAGCAAACGAAAAGGGCTGTCCGACTCAGGTTTTATGGTCTCTAATTGAACTTTCAAAGTTTACTCTAGATTAAAATACTTCATAAAGGTTTCACTAAATTATTAGTATTTCATCTATAAATCATTATATATATCAATATTGTTCAAATCTATATCAATATCAAGGTAGTTTTCCATTTTCTTGTAGAGTAGTTTTATCTCTAGAAATTCTAAATATAGGCATCATGAAAAACATAGATGAAAAGCTTGAAATGGCCAATAAGGCACACCAAGAAATACCCGGTAATCCTTCCACGGCTACCACGAGTAAAGTAAAATTAAACGACCGCTCTAATGGTCAACCTTTGAGAGTGTTGAGCGAAGAGGATTGGCGATTTTGGATTGAGAACGGATATATAGTCGTCAAGAATGCCATATCGAAGGAGCAGGCTCAGGCCACGGCAGATTTTATTTGGGAATTTGATGAAAAAGACCCCGACAATTCTGAAACGTGGTATCAAGCACCCCGTGCAGAAATGAAAATGAAAGAGCTGACCGGTACAGGTATGGTAGAGGTATATAATCATCAGCACTTATGGAACAACCGGCAAACCAAACGGGTCTACAACGCCTTTGTCGATATCTGGGGAACGGAGCATCTATGGGTAACCATTGATAGGGCCAATTTGAATTTTCCTCTACCGGAAGGGGTTAAGAAAAAAGGATTTATCCATTGGGACTATGACCCGGAAACAAGACCTCAAAACGTTCAGGGCGTATTGGCACTAGCCGATGAAACCGATGAAAATATGGGTGGTTTTCAATGCATACCATGGCTTTATCGCAATTATGATAGTTGGAAGCTGACGCAGCCAGAAGACCGCGACCACTTTCAACCTGATATTACCGGTTTAGAAGATGAATTGGTCAAAGTGAAAATGGAAGCAGGTGACCTTTTGATATTCAATAGTACCCAACCTCATGGCATACGGCCGAACAACTCGAAGAACAAGGTTCGAATTGCACAATATATTTCAATGATGCCCGCAGAAGAAGACAATTTTCAAATGAAAAATTGGAGGGTCAACTCATGGAAAAATAGAATTGCACCAGAAGGTTATGCCTTTCCCGGGGATCCCAGAAATTGGGAACAGACCAAATATGAAACGGCCGAACTAAGTGAATTAGGTGAAAAACTGTTAGGTCTAAGAAGCTGGTAGACAATTTGTTCTGTTGAGGTGATATTGTATAATTGATAGCTATAACTAGGTCAATAGCTTATTTTGGTCTATTTTTGCACGCTCAAAACCGACCATGAAGAAGTATTTCAACCTTTTCGATTTTAAGCAAAAAGTAGATTATAAGACCGAAATCCTTTCAGGACTCACGGTGGCGCTTGCATTGGTGCCTGAGGCAATTGCTTTTGCCTTGATACCAGGCTTTTCACCGCTAACAGGTTTGTATGCGGCCTTTGTTCTTTGTTTTATAACCTCCATTCTTGGGGGTAGACCAGGTATGATTTCCGGAGCAACAGGTGCGGTGGCAGTAATTTTCGTAGGCCTGATTCTTGAATTAAAACGAACTTTTCCTGAAATCGGTCCAGAAGGTATACTTCAATATACATTCGCTACCGTCATTATTGCAGGTATTTTGCAAATTCTGGCCGGTGTGCTACGTCTGGGGAAATTTATTCGCTTGGTTCCCCATCCGGTGATGTTCGGGTTCGTAAACGGGTTGGCCATTATTATTTTCATGGCTCAGTTTCCGAACTTTTATCAAAAAGGTACGGATCAATTGTTGGAAGGGTCATCGTTTTATATGATGTTGGGGCTTACATTGTTGACGATGCTGATTATTTGGGGTTTTCCAAAGCTGACAAAGGCCATACCCTCCTCTTTGTTGGCTATATTGGTGGTGTCTGCGATTGTAATAGGCTTTGGAATCGATACCGTTACCGTGGCCGATACGATGTCTGAAGGCGAGAGTATCAGTGGTGGGTTTCCTCCACTTTCCATCCCTCAAATTCCTTTTACGCTGGAGACACTGAAAATTATATTTCCTTATGCTGCTATAGTGGCTGGGGTCGGACTTATTGAAAGTTTGCTTACCCTGAACATTGTTGATGAAATTACTGAAACACGGGGTAGGAGCAACAAAGAGTGCGTGGCCCAAGGTACGGCCAATATATTCTCGGGTTTCCTTTCCGGTATGGGAGGTTGTGCCATGATAGGTCAAAGTTTGATCAATACTTCTTCCGGGGCGAGGGCAAGGTTGTCGGGCATAACTGCAGCCGTTATGCTTTTGGTCTTCATAATGTTCGGTTCAAGTTTAATTGAACGTTTGCCAATGGCGGCTTTAGTGGGTCTGATGTTTATGGTGGCTATCGGTACTTTTGAATGGGCCAGTTTTAAGACTTTCGGTAAAATGCCAAAATCAGATGTGGTAGTCATGGTTCTGGTAACACTTATCACGGCAATTACCCACAATTTGGCCGTAGCCGTATTATTAGGGGTCATCATTTCTGCATTGGCTTATTCTTGGGAAAATGCCAAGAGAATTAGAGCACGCAAGCGTGTAGATGAGAATGGAGTTAAACATTACGAAATTTACGGACCGCTATTTTTTGGTTCCACAACTTTGTTTTCAGAGAAATTTGATGTGCTTAACGACCCCGATGAGGTCATAATCGATTTTAAGGAAAGCCGGGTGGCCGATATGTCTGGTATAGAAGCTTTGAATAAAATTACCGAGCGCTATGCCAAGGTGGGAAAAAAAGTGCATTTAAGGCACCTAAGTAAAGATTGTGTGAGGTTGTTGAAGAATGCAGAAGATATTATCGATGTAAATGTATTGGAAGACCCTACCTACAAGGTGGTTTCCGACCAAATAGGCAATTAAGTGCCAAAGTCGATTTTATCTTTCATTATCCTCTTCTTTTTTTGAATCGGTATATCCGCCGGCCCATCCTATCCAATACCTTAATGATATGTATGAGCGTTTTCTATTGAGAATTCTCTCGGGTAAATTATGCTCATTGAGCAGTAGTAGATCTTCTTTCATGTCGCCTAGATTAATTGATGAATGTCTTTGTTTATATAGACGAAGACCTATCTAAGCAATTGATAAAATTTTGTTAAAAAACAAATACCTCATATTGGGCAAAAAAAAACCGGGCTTCATTTGAAGCCCGGTTTTGGTATAAGATAAAATCCTCTTAGAAGGTTCTTAGGTATTCGGCTACCGCCCTTACCTCGTCTTCAGATAGATTTTGATTGAGCATTATAGCATTGTTGTACTCTTTCAACAAAGCTTTAGCAATCGGGTCTTCTTTCAACATTTTATCAGGACCACTGATCATGTTCATTACCCAAGCTGGGTTTCTTCTTTCATAAACACCTTTTAAGGCCGGGCCTATCATTCGCTGCTCTGCCATATGGCAAGCAGTACAGACAGCGTTGAATTTGGCTTCACCGGCAGCTGCCAACTCAGCATCGATTTCACCGTCAAAAGAGATATCTTTAAACGGGCCGACTCCCTCATTGTCCATATCAACAGGAACACCTTCTGATTGGGCTTCTGTAGTTTTTTCTTCGGTTTTGGTGCGGTTCATTTCAAAACCTTCTTTCTTTTCTTCCTTCTTTTTCTCGCCACAGCCAACTACAAGCGCTCCTAGGGCAAGTACAACAAGTATTTTTTTCATTGGTAACAAAATTTATGGGCACTAATATAGTGATTACCCATCTTTAAAGCCCTTCTTCTATGAACTTTATTGCTCTTTTTTCATTGTGATATCGATTACCATAATCCCAAAAACCTACATGTCCCCCAAATTTTGGTGTTTCTAAGTAAATATTCTTATTGTCTTTGGCCTCTTTTATTGGAAAACACTCAGGTCCAAGAAAAGAGTCGTTCTGGGCATTGATGATCAGGGTAGGTATTTGAACATTTGGCAAGAATTGCAGGCAACTGCATTTCTCATAATAATGCATTGCATTTTTGAAACCGTGCGCGCGACTTGTATAGATGTCATCAAAATCTTTAAGGTTTTTAATGCGAGCGATATTTTTTTTGGTCAGTCGCTCAGGAAACAGAGGTTCTTTTAAGCGAAGTTTGGCTACCAGATGCTTCTTAAACCGTTGTGAGTAGGCAAAATTCTTGGCTTTCAAAAGTTCGGTCAGCGAACTATAAAGGTTACAGGGTACCGATATGCCTATCACGGCTTTAATTTCTTTGGGCAGACTTCTAGGTTCGCCAATATATTTCAGTGCCAAATTACCGCCTAGGCTTACCCCTTTGATATAAATTTCATCGTATTTTTTGAGCCTCAGAATGTGCTGAACGATTTCTTCCAGATCTTCTGTGGCACCACTGTGGTAAGAACGAAATAGTCTATTGGTCTCGCCGCTGCAACCCCTAAAATTTACGGCACAGGCATCATAATTTGTTTCATTGAAAACTTGTGCTGCTCCTGTGATGTAAGGTCGTTGCCCGTTTCCTTCCAACCCATGTAAAAGTAGTATCACCTTTTTAGTGCTAGAGGCAGAGAAACTCCAATCTAAATCAAGAAAATCACCGTCACTCAATTCCAATCTCTCTCTTGTTTGCTGCAATCCTGCCACTTTTCTGAAAAGACCCGAATAAATTGTTGACACATGCCCATTTTTGAAGGGCAAAATGGGGCTGTAATCTGATTCAAGTAGGGGCATTGTAGATGATTATTTCTGTAAGGGAATAGGTGCAGAATTCGAAACTCTGACCTATAAATTGATTTTGAAAGTTGTTGTAAATTTAAGGATGACAATTGCATCAAAAAAATATCTGTCAAACGATACTATAGTAAGGTAAATAGAAAACATGAACGATCCAAGATTTCCTCAATTACCACAAGGGCACATCAATATTTTAAAGGACTATGGAACTATCGAGTGCTTTAATGAAGAAACCATTCTTTTTGACATTGGCCAACTTAAATATGACTTTTTTGTAGTACTTCAGGGAGAAATAGATATTATCGACCCTTCCTACGGTCAAAAAATAATAGCCCATCACCAAAGTCAAGAGTTTTCGGGCGATAGCGGCATACTCTCAGAAAGAGGCTCGCAATTCAAAGGTATAGCCAAAGAGGGTTCTGAGCTAATTCGAGTGAGCCCAGATCGCTTAAAAGAGGCGATAGCCAAGCATAGTAGTTTAAGCGATATTCTTCTTAATACATTTCTTCAGAGACAAGACGCAATTTTGAGTGAATATGTAGGCGGACTCAAGTTGGTGGGGTCAGGAAATTCGAAAGAGGCTTATGCCATTCGTGATTTTATGGACAAGAATTATATCTGGTATAATTTTTTGAATGTAGACGAATCGGAAGAGGCCCGTGACCTACTCAAAAACTTTGCGCTTGGTGATAAAGACCTGCCGTTAATGATTTGCCACGGGGGGCACTTGCACATGAAACCTACCCTTGATCAAGTGGCCCGATTTTCTGGGGTTCTGATGGATTTTGAGGATAAAATCTTCGATTTATTGGTAATCGGTGCTGGCCCAGCTGGCTTGGCAGCAAGTGTTTATGCCTCTTCTGAGGGGCTCAGTGTAGTAACTATTGATAGTAATGCCCCGGGAGGGCAGGCGGGCAAGAGTTCGAAAATTGAAAATTACTTGGGTTTCCCCACAGGTATATCAGGTAGAGACCTGGCCAATAAGGCTTACCTTCAGGCGCAAAAGTTCGGTTGTAACATTTCCATTCCTCATAGGGCAGAAAGTATTGAGCATACCGGAAATCATTTTATACTCTGCGCCACCAATGGCAAGGTAATAAAGACCAAATCTATAATTGCTGCTACAGGCGCCAACTATAGGCAACTCGATTTAGAGAATATTGTAAAGTTTGAGGGTAGTGGTGTCTATTACTCCGCTACCGGAATGAATACCTCTTCGTGCAAAGATGAAATTGTCGGCGTGGTAGGTGGAGGAAATTCTGCCGGGCAAGCCGCTCTTTTTCTGGCCGATTACGCTGATGAGGTGCATATTATTTTACGAGGTGATGATTTGGGAGCTAAAATGAGCGATTACTTGGTTCAGCGAATAAACGCTTCCTCAAAAATACATGTTCAACTGAACTGCCAAGTGGTAGAACTAAAGGGAACCCATCATTTAGAGGAAGTAACTCTAAAGTATACCGGTGGCGAAAAGTCTAAAATGAACATGACAAACCTATTCACGTTTATTGGCGCCAAGCCATGCACAGAGTGGCTTGAAGGTATTGTAGCCACTGATGAAAGGGGTTTCATTTGTACGGGCCCAGGTATCGATCAAAAAGATCTTTACATGTGCGATATTTATTCAACTAGAAAACCGCAATCGCTAGAGACGAGCATACCTGGTTTTTTTGCCGTCGGCGATGTTAGAAAGGGATCCGTAAAGCGGGTGGCCTCTGCTGTAGGAGAGGGTTCTATGGCCGTGAGTCAAGTGCATCAATTCTTATCTGAACTTCGGCAGCGAGAGGTGGCAGTTTAACCGCTAATTGTAATCATCCTATTTCGGATAGGTTTCTAACCATTTGGCCTGCTCTTCAATCGCTTGTTTAAATTCAGTTTTCAATTGGGCCACTAAGTCTTTCACCGGAAGGGTATTGTCTATTATTGCCGAACCTTGACCAGCTGACCAAATTGTTTTCCAGGCTTTTGCTTCGGTATTCAGCTCTTTGCCAAAATCTATTTTGGTATCTTTTTTAAGGTCTTCATCAGATAGACCGGCCGCTTTTAGGCTTTGTCCTAAAAAGTTGGCATGAACACCTGAAATAGCAGCTGTATATACCACATCGCTCGATCCGGCATCCTCAATCATATGTCGATACTCATCATTGGCTCCACTTTCTTCTGTATTAATGAACCGGGTGCCCATATAGGCCATGTCGGCACCCATTTGCAATGCCGACGCAATATCACGGCCAGTGCTGATACATCCTGAAAGAATGATTGTTTTGTGAAAGAATTTTTTTATTTCCGAAACCAAGGTCATTGGGTTGATGGTTCCGGCATGGCCTCCTGCACCGGCAGCTACCAAAATGAGTCCGTCGACTCCGGCTTCCTGCGCTTTTTCCGCATGTCTTTTTTTAATAATGTCGTGAAATACGAGTCCGCCATAACTGTGAATCGCATCGACCACCATTGATACGGCTCCGAGTGAAGTAATCACAATCGGTACTTTGTGTTTGATGCACAGTTTAATATCCGCTTCCAACCTAGGGTTGGTATTATGAACAATTAGGTTGACACCGAAAGGGGCCGGTTTTTTACCGGTTTCTTTTTCAAAAGCTTCCAATTCGGTCTTTATTTCTATCAGCCATTCTTCAAAACCTTCGCTTGTTCTTTGGTTTAAAGCGGGAAAGGTGCCTACAATTCCATTTTTACAGCATTCGATGACCAATTGAGGCCCAGAAATCAGAAACATGGGCGCGGCAATGGCCGGCAGATCCAAATCTTTGATGAAGGCAGGTTTGTTTGACATGATGGATTGGGTTTAAGTTAATTCGAGTCGACCATAAATCTACACTCAATTCTTGTATTTAGCAATTATATAAAAATGGGAAGTTAAAAGTGATCAGGCCGTTCATAATTTGGTTAACTTGTAATGATCAGCTTTTAAACATTACTTACATGAACAATCGCAGAAAGTTTTTGAAGGATACCGGCCTTTTGTTGGGAGGGCTAAGTATTCTACCTCATCTAAGTTTTAAGCCCCGTTATCAAAAAGATAAGCTGGGTATATGTTTGGTAGGCTTAGGAAATTATAGCGAAAATCTTTTAGCGCCGGCATTGCAATTGACAAAACATTGTGAGTTAAGGGGCATAGTGACAGGTAGCCCGGAGAAGATACCTGTTTGGCAAAAGAGACATGGTATACCCGACGAAAATGTGTACAATTATGAAACCATGCATGCCATTGCCAATAATGATGATATCGATGTAATTTATATAGTGCTACCTACAGGTCTTCATGCTGAATACGCCATTAAGGCGGCCCAAACCGGTAAACACGTTTGGAGTGAAAAGCCAATGGCAAAGACCGTTGCCGAATGTGTAGCTATGATGAAGGCATGCGAAAAGAATAAGGTAAAGTTGGCCATTGGCTATCGCATGCAACATGAACCTAATACGCAAACGGTCATAAAATGGGCCGATACAAAACCTTTCGGCCAAATAAAAAAGGTTCGGGGCGATGTAGGGTTCAATATTGCAAACCCTGGTAATACCTGGCGAATGGATAAAGAACTGGGCGGTGGGCTAATTTACGATGTAGGGGTATATGCCATCAATGGGTTGCGCTATATGACGGGAAAAGAACCTATATCGGTAACTGGTCTACATGAGAACAATAGGCCAGAGCTGTTTAAGGAGGTGGAAGAGATTACCACCTTTAATCTAGATTTCGGAGGAGGCTTAACCGGTAGCGGCAAGACTTCAGCGGCCGAAAGTGTTAATATTTTAAGGGCCGAATGTGAGAAGGGATGGTATCAATTAGAGCCCTTTCAGTCATATACCGGAGTCAAGGGAAAAGCTAGCGACGGTACCCTTTTGAATACTTATATAGAAAATCAACAGGCGCGCCAAATGGATGATGACGCATTGTCAATCATCAATAACCGCCCCATGATGGTGACCGGTGAAGAGGGGTTAAAAGATATTGCCATTGTTGAAGCTATTAACAAATCAGCTCAAACAGGAAGCCCGGTCACCCTTTGAGAATATAATTTGTGTTAGGGCTTTATGATAAGTGCTAAAGCACTCAGATTTATTCGATTGTTTGCGTAATTTTGCAATGATTTTGAGTTGCTAAAAGAAATGACGACAGCAGTTTTCATAACCCCCTTTTTTTTGGATAATTCTTTTCGTGCAGAATGTAGTGTTTTAAAGAAAAAAAAGAAATGCTGCAAAAAGTACAAGAAGAAAGGAAAGACCAATTGTAGGCGTTGCCCAATGCTTTGATATCACTCTACAGGTTTTCAAGTCGAAAGTTTCATACCTCAAACTATTTTCCGAATTCTTAATTAAATACATTCCTCGAATAGCTTCGGCTAAGGGTTAAAAAATAGTATTTTTACTATTCCTATGCATGCATAACAAAAAACCCGATTCCTATGTACCTGAAAGAATTTGAAATTAGATGGAGCGATTTAGACGCCAATAGACATTTAGCCAATTCAGCCTATTTAAACTATATGAGCCATACCCGAATGGCATTTTTGTTCGAGCTTGGGTTTGACCAAAAGACATTGGCTTCACAACAGATAGGTCCGGTGGTTTTCTATGAGCATATGTACTACTTTAGAGAGGCTTTTCCGGGGAGGCCTATTAAGGTTTCCATGGAAATAATGGGAATGAGCGAAGATGCTAAATTCTTTGAGTTTCACCATAATTTCTATAATCACAAAGGCGAGCATTTTGCACATTGCGAAATGATGGGCGCTTGGATGGATTTAAACACGCGAAAATTGACCGGTCTTACCAATAATTTTCTGGTATCGTTCAGCGGGGTTGAAAAGGGAGAGGGTTTTCGTGTGTTGACCAAAGAAGACACACGAAGATTTGCGAAGGTGCCAAAAGATATTAGCATCTAAAACGATTAGTGTTCTACAACTCTCTTGGGATTCTTACTTGCTAGGTAGACCCCTACGAACACAAAACATGCCGCTACAATTTTCACCGTAGTTAGCCTGTCTTGACCTGTAATTAATGCAAAAAGAATGCCTATCAGTGGCTGCACATAAACAAAAGCACTCACGGTTGAGGCTTTCAATTGCGTCAATGCAAAAATGTTAAAAAGATAGGTGCAAAAAGTAGTACCAATAATTACAAAGCCTATTCTCAAGACCGCATCGAAATTAAGGGCGCTCCAGTCTGTGGTGGCCAGTTCTTCGTAGCTAAACGGGAGGCAGATAAAAATACCCAAGAAGAAAAGCCATTTCATAAAAGTGAACGGATGGTATTTTTCAATGAGGGTTTTGGCCGTAATGAGATAAGACCCGTATAATACGGAATTCATTAAAATCAAAAAATTGCCAAATGGTATATTGGGTGCATCCTGTCTGGTCTCAGAGCTAAGTAGAATGAGTCCCAATGCTCCTAAGAAACCGATAGCGATTCCCACTATTTTAAGAGGAAGTACTTTTTCTTTGATCAAAATAGCAGAAAGTAAAACCACGATAATCGGTGTAGTCGTGATAAGAACGGCACTGTTAATGGGCGTTGATAGCGATAATCCTTTAAAAAAGACTAACATGTTAAAGCCCATGCCTAAAAGGGCGCAAATGAAAAGACGCAAAAAATCTTTCTTCTCTATTTTTTCTTTTGGCCCCAAAAAAGACATACACCAGAATAAAAAGGCGGCACCGATAACCCGAAGCTCTACCAAGGCATAAGCACCCATATAGTGGGGCATTATACCTTTGGCTATGGTGTGGTTAAGTCCATAGATGGTAGTTGCCCCAATAGCGGCCAATATGGCTAACGTTCTTTTGTTCAAGAATGCAATGCTTCTTTGGCCGAGGCCACCGTTTTCTTACTATTGCCAATAAAAATTTGATTATCTATTAGAATTACAGGTCTTTTAAGAAAGGTGTAATGCTCAAGAATTAGATTTTTATAATCCGATTCGCTTAATTGTTTTTCGTGTAGGCCCTTTTCTCGATATAACCTGGCTCTTTTACTGAACAGAGATTCATATGTGCCTGCAAGTTCATGCATTTGCTCAAGTTGACTACCGGTAATCGATTCGCTTTTAATATCTTGAAGTTCTACTTGGTCAAGAGGTTGCAATTCTTTTAAAATACGCTTGCAAGTGTCGCAGGTGCTTAAATGGTAAATTTTCTTCATTTCTCAATACTCATATTACGACCACAAAGAAACCTAATTCTATGCAATTGTGCTATTTTTACGGAGTACTTTAAATTCAGCACACCTTGAAAAATATACTACACCCTACTCTAGAAAACAGAAAACATTTATATAAGATTTTGACCGAAACGCCTAAAGAGAAATTATTGAAAATTCCGGAAGGCTTTCGTAATAATATTTGGTGGAATATAGCCCATGTAGTCGTGACACAGCAGCTCTTGGCCTATAAACTGAGTGGACTTCAAATGAGAATTCCAGAAGCATTGGTCGAAAAGTTCAAAAAAGGTACAGTGCCTGATGGAACGGCTACCGACGAAGAAATAAAAGAAATTGGGGCTTTTTTAATCTCTACCATAGAATGGTTGGAAGAAGATTATGAAAACGGACTTTTTGAAAGTTACAATTCGTATACGACCAGCGTAAATGTAACCCTGAAAAATATTGACGATGCCCTGGCTTTTAATTTATTTCACGAAGGTTTACACAGGGGGGCGATATTGGCACTTCAAAAATTAGTGTAATTAAGATTTGGTACGCTTGGTCAAGAATGGCTCTACTTCTTTAAATGGAAGTGTTACTTCAATAGGGCCGTCTGCATAAGAAGCGACTTCATAGGGGTTGTAATGTAGTTTAATGCCTTCGGTGGTGAAGCCAATATTCTCGGGCAGGTAAAACCTATCCCTCTCGAACATTAAGCCGGTGCTGTTAATGGGTTCTTCGGTAGGTATTTGTTCTTGGTCTCTAAATTTTTGTTCGGCAAAACTCTCAAAGTTCTTTCGGTCTTGAAAAAGCTGCCAGTTTTCAAGCTCGACCCCGTTCGATTTGTCAAAGTTCAGGTATCTTTTTGAGCTATATCCGTGGGCACCGCCAGTGAATAGATAGGTGTTGAGCTCAATGGTTATGATAGAATCGTCTTCAAAAGTAACCAGACCGTCGATAGTGGCCTCCCATACCGTAGTTTCTTCAGGGTAAAGTTTTTTTAGGTCCCAATAACCTTGGCTGAAAGTCTTTACCGCATCCTTAATGGTAGTGGCGTCATTTTCATCGTCATAGTTCAAGATTTCGATAATTTCCTCTTGAATGCTATTATTGATGGTCTCTCCCACCTTAGACTTCTCAACAGCCTTCGGAATGTTAATAACAACTTCCGGACACTCCGAGCATCGGGTTTCATCTAAAATCAGCGCTTCAAAAACAAGCGTTTTTTCTTCTTGGCAAGCGATAAATAAAAAAACGAATAAAAGGATGGCGATTTGGGTTCTTTTCATAGCTGTTAAGAAATGGCCTACACGGCAGGCAGATTGTATGCTAGCAAAGATAACGATACATTTGTAGGGTAAATTATTTAAAATGGATGAAAATAGTTTAAAGTTTAATAGCCGCACTATTCACGGAGGACAAAAGCCTGATAAGGCTTATGGGGCGGTAATGCCACCAATATATCAGACTTCGACCTTTGCGCAGTCGCACCCGGGCGGTCATCAAGGCTATGAGTATTCGCGTAGCGGAAACCCTACAAGAAGTGCTCTTGAAAATTCATTGGCAAGTATCGAAAACGGTAACTATGGGCTTGCCTTTGCAAGTGGTTTGGCAGCGATGGATGCCGTTATAAAACTTCTAAAACCAGGAGATGAAGTCATCTCTACCAACGACCTCTACGGGGGTAGTTATAGATTGTTTAAAAAAGTGTTCGAAAAATACGGCATCACCTTTCATTTTGTGGGTATGCAAGATGTCACGAATATAGAAGCGGCCATTACGCCAAATACAAAACTGATATGGGTTGAGACACCGACCAACCCGATGATGAATATTATCGATATAAGAAGGGTTGCCAAAATCGCTAAAAAGAACCGTATACTTTTGGCAGTAGACAATACATTTGCCACACCCTATCTACAAACACCCTTAGATTTGGGTGCGGATTTGGTCATGCATTCGGCCACCAAATATTTGGGAGGCCATAGCGATGTAGTAGCCGGAGCTTTAGTAGTGAATGACAAAGCACTGGCAGATGAGCTATATTTCATTCAAAATGCCAGTGGTGCCGTTTGCGGACCGATGGATAGCTTCTTGGTTCTAAGGGGTATCAAAACGTTACATGTAAGAATGCAGCGGCATTGTGAAAATGGTGAGGCCATCGCGAATTTCTTGAGAAGCCATTCAAAGATTGAAAAAGTTTTTTGGCCCGGTTTTGAAAACCATCCCAATCACCAGATAGCAAAAGAACAAATGCAAGGCTTCGGCGGAATGATTTCATTTGTCACCAAAGGAAATAACTATGAAGATGCCCTGAAAATCGTAAGCAGTCTAAAGGTTTTTACTTTGGCAGAATCGTTGGGCGGTGTAGAGAGTTTGGCCGGTCATCCGGCAAGCATGACCCATGCGAGTATACCCAAAGAAGAGCGTGAAAAGAGCGGTGTAGTCGACGCCCTTATTCGTTTAAGTGTCGGAATCGAAGATGTCAACGACCTTATTGCCGACCTAAACCAAGCTATTGAATAGCGGTTTTATTGAATCAATAAAAAAATAATGGTTAAATTATATAAATAGTATAATTTTGCCGTTAAATTTTAAATTCAACAATTCGACCTCGAATTAAGGCAGGTCGATTATATATCTTTTAAAATATATGGAAGCAAAAATAAAAGCATTTATGGATGAGGTGAAGGCCCGTAATGGTCATGAACCAGAATTCATTCAAGCGGTTCAAGAAGTTGCCGAAACGGTCATACCCTATATCGCCCAGCACGAAATCTATAATGGTAAGAACATTCTACTTAGAATGGTCGAGCCTGAAAGATTGATTTCTTTTAGGGTAGCTTGGGTCGACGATTCTGGCGAGATACATGTGAACCGTGGTTATAGAATTCAAATGAATTCCGCGATAGGGCCTTACAAAGGAGGTTTGCGATTTCACCCAACGGTAAATGCCAGTATACTCAAATTTTTGGCATTTGAACAAGTTTTCAAAAATAGCCTTACCACACTGCCGATGGGAGGTGGAAAAGGAGGTTCTGATTTTGACCCCAAAGGCAAATCAGATGATGAGGTGATGCGTTTCTGCCACGCGTTCATGACCGAGCTATGTCGCCATATTGGTCCGAATACAGACGTTCCTGCTGGTGATATTGGTGTAGGTTCTCGTGAAATCGGTTTCCTTTTTGGCATGTACAAGAAAATTAGAAATGAGTTTACCGGGGTTCTTACCGGAAAAGGCCTTTCTTGGGGAGGTTCGAAAATACGTCCGGAAGCCACAGGTTATGGTACGGTATACTTTGCCGAAAACATGATGAAGACCAAAGACGAGAGTTTTGAAGGTAAAACAGTCGTTATCTCCGGTTCGGGTAATGTGGCACAATACGCGGCGGAAAAAGTTCTTCAGTTGGGCGGTAAAGTTATTACCCTATCCGACTCAAGTGGTTATATCTATGATAAAGAGGGTCTTGATAAAGAAAAGCTTGACTTTGTTATGGATTTAAAGAATAATAGAAGAGGAAGAATTTCTGAATACGTAGATAAGTTCAAAGGAGCCGAGTACCATAAGGGAAAAACGCCATGGGAAGTAGCTTGTGACATTGCCTTACCCTGTGCAACTCAAAATGAACTTGATGTTGATGATGCGAAGGTTCTGTTGAAAAACGGATGTAAATGTGTGGCCGAAGGCGCCAATATGCCATGTACGGCAGATGCTGTTCATGCATTTCATGATGCCAAAATATTGTTTGCTCCCGGTAAAGCCTCCAATGCAGGTGGTGTAGCCACTTCCGGGTTAGAAATGTCTCAGAACTCTCTCAGAATTAGTTGGACAAGGGAAGAGGTAGACGAGCGATTAAAAGATATAATGGAAGATATTCACGACTCGTGTATTGAGTACGGAATGGAAGAAAACGGGTTTTGCAACTACGTTAAAGGAGCCAATATTGCGGGCTTCGTAAAAGTGGCCGACGCTATGTTGGCACAGGGGGTTATCTAAAACCTTTGTTTTGTTATTTGATTTAGCGAATCGGGAAGCGGAGCGAACAACTCTGTTTCCCGATTTTTGTTTTCTATTGCACTGCAAAACTTATATTTGCGATAATTCCACTTTAAATGCAGGTTCGCACCAAGGCCATAGTTTTATCGGCATTCAAATACGGCGATACAAGTTTAATCGTCAAGGCTTTTACTGCCTCCGAAGGCTTAAAGTCGTATTTGCTAAAGGGCGTTCTTGCCTCTAAAAAGGGAAAGGTAAAGGCGGCTTACTTTCAGCCTTTGACACAACTCGAAATTATTGCATACCATAAAAATAAAGGCACTTTAGAAAGTATTCGAGAGACTAAAGTGAGTTATCACTATCAAACTCTGCATGCCGATATAGCGAAAAACGCCATGACTTTGTTTTTGGCCGAAATGCTATCGAACAGCATACATGAAGAAGAGGCCAACCCTTCGCTATTCGAGTTTTTAGAAGCATCGTTGCAATGGTTTGACACCCATGATAGTATAGCCAACTTTCATATTTTTCTGTTGTTGAGATTGACCAAGTATCTTGGTTTTTATCCTGATGTAGATAATATTGATGCTTCTTATTTTGATTTGTTGGAAGGTGAGTTTACCGATACCCCATCTTTGAACCCAATGCTGGCCGATACCAATCTTGATTTCTTTAAGACCTTCTTGGGCATAAATTTTGATGGTATAAAAAGCATCAAAATGAACAAAAAAAACCGCCAAGAACTCTTGAATTCACTTGTTTCATATTACGAACTTCATTTACAAGGGTTTCGTAAGCCAAGGTCTCTTGCTGTGTTGAACGAAGTCTTTAGTTGACATGAACAAGATTTTACCAATCTTATTATTTATGGTGTTTCAGGTACTAAGCGCTCAACAAATCAAAATTTTGGACGCAGATACCGGAGACCCCATTTCAAATGTAGCCGTCTACAATCTAGATAGGTCGAAAACGACCATTTCAGATATCGATGGTATGGCCGATTTAAGTCTTTTTTCTCCTACAGAACGCATAATGTTCAAACATTTGAGCTATCAGATACGAAGAAGTAGCCGATCTCAAATCTGGAAACAGAACAACCGACTCTACATGTTAATGAAAGCCGAACAATTAGATGAGGTGGTCATGTCGGTATCGAAATGGGAACAACAGAAAAAAGATGTGCCCAACAAAATTGAAGTCGTAGGGGCCAAAGAAGTCCGTTTCACCAACCCACAAACATCGGCCGATTTATTGGCCAATACAGGAAAGGTTTTTGTACAGAAAAGCCAATTAGGGGGCGGTAGCCCCATGATTCGTGGTTTTGCCACCAATAGATTGTTAATTTCTGTCGATGGGGTGCGAATGAACAATGCCATTTTTAGGGGCGGAAACTTACAGAATGTTATTTCTATCGACCCTTTTACCATCAAGAATACCGAAATTATTTTTGGCCCAGGGTCGGTGATATATGGTAGTGATGCTATGGGAGGGGTCATGAACTTTTATACACAAAACCCACAACTGGCCACTACTGACAGCCTTGAGATTTCCGGTGAGGCAGCTTACCGATTTTCATCTGCCAATATGGAAAATACAGTTCATGCTGACATCAATCTGGCGAAAAAAAAGTGGGGGTTTTTAACCAGTGCGACCTATAATAATTTTGGTGATTTGGTAATGGGTAAGCATGGTCCGCAATCATATCTTCGTAATTACTATGTGGAATCTAGGGGTGAAGAAGATTATAAGGTCTTGAACGAAAACCCAAGAAAGCAGATGCCCACAGGCTATGACCAAATCAACCTAATGCAAAAAGTTCTTTTTTCCCCGAACAATAATTGGTCGTACAATCTTGGCCTTCATTATTCAGAAACTACAGACTACTCTAGATACGATAGATTGATTCGACCGAATAGTCAAAACAATGGTTTGCGGTCCGCCGAATGGTTTTATGGTCCCCAAAAATGGTTATTGGGCAATCTTCAGGCAAAACAAAGGGGTAGAGGTATCTTCTATGATGGTCTTAAAATTACGGCTGCCTATCAATTTTTTGAGGAAAGCAGAAATGATAGAGGTTTCAATGATGCCATTAGATATACCACCCAAGAAAAGGTAGATGCCATTTCTACCAATATCGATTTTGAAAATAAACGTATCGGAAACTTAAGGCTTTATTATGGAGGGGAATATGTTTACAATAAAATAGGGTCGATAGGCAGTGAATTGAACATCATTACCGATGAAACTTCTGAATCGGCCACTAGATACCCTGATGGTTCAACATGGCAGACCTTGGCAGGTTATTTGAATGCAGAGTACAAGGCCAAGCCTAACTTCACACTACTTTCCGGTCTTCGATATAGCCATGTGTGGATAGATGCCATTTTTGACAAGACCTTTTATCCATTTCCTTTTGACGATGCCAATCTTAACAACGGCGCTTTGACAGGCAGTGTTGGTTTCAGTTGGTTTCCTAAAACCGATCTGCAAATCACTCTTAATGGTTCCACTGGTTTTAGGGCACCCAATATTGATGATGTAGGTAAAATATTTGACTCCGAGCCTGGTGCGGTGGTAGTGCCCAATCCTGACCTTGAACCTGAATATGCGTACAACATAGAGTTAGGGGCGCATAAAAATTTTAATGATAAGCTTATGCTCAGAGGGGCTGCTTATTATACCTATCTGGTCGATGCTTTGGTGCGAAGAGAGTTTCAATTTGGTGGTCAAAGCCAGATAGATTATAAAGGTGAGCTCAGCCAGGTTCTGGCCATTCAAAATGCTGCAAAAGCTTATGTTTATGGGCTGGAAGTAGGATTGGAGGCTTTTCTCGCCAACAACTTTTCAATCATTTCAAACTTAACCTTAACCGAAGGTGTCGAAGAAGAGGAAGATGGTAGTGACTCGCCCGGAAGGCATGTAGCCCCGGCGTTCGGCGATTTTCATTTGATTTGGAAGAACCAAAGGTTAAAGGCCGATGTTTTTTTAAATTACAATGGTCAAATTTCTTACGACAATTTGGCGGCTTCAGAACGAAGTAAAGGGTATATCTATGCCGTTGATCATGAGGGAAACCCTTACTCACCATCTTGGCATACCTTGAATTTTAGGTCGCAGTATTCATTTACACAAGAGTTGAAGGCTTCTATGAGCGTAGAAAATATTACAGGGCAACGATACAGGCCCTATAGCTCGGGGGTGGTAGCCGCAGGAACCAATCTTGTTTTGGGTCTTGGGTATTCCTTCTAAATAAAAAGCATAAAAAAACCCTCTTTACAGAGGGTGGTTTTATCAAGTAGGTTTGGTCGAGTTTGGGTTAAGCTTTTTGTAGGTATGAATTCCGATTTGGGTTCGGAATCAATTTTTCGGTTAAGTTCAAGGGGCGATTTGGGGTCAACACTATCACTTAATTACACTGTAAATCTACGGCGCTTAATTCGGGTTTCTAAATTATTGTTGTGAATGGGCGCAGTCTTGTGGTGAAAAATATGACCGGTACGTTTTCTTCGATAAAACGCCATGTGCTGTTTGAAAAAATAATAGATGCATAAAAAAGACCCTTCAAAAAAAGGGTCTTTAGAGATTGTAAAATAAGGCTGTAATTTTAGTTTTCTACCTCCTCTTCAATTTCATCGGCCGCATCATTGGCGGCATTTTTAACGTCATTGGCGGCTTTGCTTGCACCATCTTTGATGTTCTCCCCGGCCTTCTTCGCCTTGTCAGCTGCGTCTTCGCCAATTTCTTTCATCGTTTTACCGGCTTCCTTAACTTCGTCCATAGCTTTGTCACTAGCTTCTTTTATGTCATCTCCAGCTTGTTCCATAGCTTCGCTGGCCTGCTCGGCAGCGCTTTTTGCTTTTTCCTCTGCATCTCTGCAAGAAATCACGGTGGTAGATAGGGCAAGTGCCAAAATAGAACTTAAAACGATTCTTTTCATTTTGTTTGTATTTATGTTAGTTACTAGTTAAAAGATATACGGTTGATGCTCTGGTTTGGATGCCTTTTTTTAACAAATGCCATCATGCTGGTTAAGCTTTTTATTTTTTAAGAGTAACCTGTTGATATCAAGCGTTCAGATTTGTGTTTGGGGACTGATAATTACTTAAAAATGCCTAATTTTGCTGCCTTAAAATAATAGAACTCAAGATAGTTCGCTCAGAAGAAAGGCTTTTATGAAGTTTGCGGAATACAAAGGATTAGACCTGCCAAAGGTTGCAGAAGAAATACTTGATTACTGGAAGAAAGAAGGAATATTCGAAAAGAGTATTTCTACAAGGGAAGGTAAGCCAAGTTATGTGTTTTATGAAGGGCCGCCTTCTGCAAACGGAATGCCCGGTATTCACCACGTAATGGCCCGAACCATCAAAGATATTTTTCCGCGCTACAAGACTATGAAAGGTTTTCAGGTGAAACGTAAAGCGGGTTGGGATACCCACGGTCTGCCTATTGAGTTGGGTGTTGAAAAAGAATTGGGCATCACCAAAGAAGATATCGGTAAAAAAATATCGGTTGAAGAGTACAATGCGGCCTGTAAAAAGGCGGTCATGCGCTATACAGACGTATGGAACCGTATGACCGAACAAGTAGGTTATTGGGTCGATATGAACGACCCGTATATTACCTATAAATCTAAATATATGGAGTCTGTTTGGTGGCTTCTAAAACAGATTTATAACAAAGACCTTATTTATAAGGGTTACACCATTCAGCCGTATTCCCCCAAGGCCGGTACTGGTCTAAGTTCGCACGAGCTGAATCAGCCGGGTACTTATCAAGATGTTACCGATACTACAGTTGTTGCGCAATTTAAGGCTGTAGAATCGACCTTGCCTTCTTTTTTGCAAGACGAGGGAGACATCTTTTTCTTGGCATGGACGACCACGCCATGGACCTTACCTTCGAATACCGCATTGACCGTAGGGCCTAAAATAGATTATGCTTTGGTCGAAACCTATAATCAGTACACCTTTGAGCCAATGAATGTGGTAGTGGCCAAAAAATTGGTCGCCAAACAATTTGCCGGAAAGTATTTTGAGGTTACTTCAAAACCCGAATTGATTGACTACAAGTCAGGAGATAAAAAGATTCCTTTTTATGTGGTCAAAGAGTTTAGGGGTGAAGATTTAGTGGGCATAAAATACGAGCAGCTTCTTGACTATGCACTTCCTTATCAAAACCCTGAAAATGCATTTCGGGTAATAGCAGGTGATTTTGTAACCACTGAAGATGGTACAGGTATCGTTCACACGGCGCCTACCTTTGGTGCAGACGATGCCTTGGTCGCCAAACAGGCAGAGCCTGAAGTTCCACCTTTGCTAGTGCTCGACGAAAATAACAATCCTGTTCCTTTGGTCGATTTACAAGGTAAGTTTAGACCTGAGATGAAAGAGCTTGGCGGTAAATATGTGAAAAACGAATATTACGATTTAGGTGAAGAGCCCGAAAAATCGGTCGATGTTGAAATTGCTATTCGTTTAAAAGAGGAGAACAAAGCGTTTAAGGTAGAGAAATACGTTCACAGCTATCCTAATTGTTGGAGAACCGATAAGCCTATTTTATATTACCCATTAGATTCGTGGTTCATTAAGATTACCGATGTAAAGGAAAGAATGTTTGAGCTTAATCAAACAATCAACTGGAAACCGAAATCTACTGGTGACGGTCGCTTTGGTAATTGGTTGGCCAATGCCAACGACTGGAACCTTAGCCGATCCAGGTATTGGGGCATACCATTGCCTATATGGAGAACTGAAGACGGCCGAGAGGCTAAAATAATCGGTTCGGTGGCAGAGTTGAAAGAAGAAATGGCAAAGGCTGTAGGTCAAGGTTTGATGCAGAAAGATATATTCGAATCTTTCACGGTTGGTGACATGTCAGACGAGAACTATGAGAAAATAGACCTTCATAAAAATATTGTTGACGGCATCACTTTGGTTTCCGATTCTGGCAAGCCAATGAAAAGGGAAAGCGACTTGATCGATGTGTGGTTCGATAGTGGATCAATGCCCTATGCCCAATGGCACTATCCTTTTGAGAATAAAGAACTGATTAATAAAGGTACTACCTATCCAGCCGATTTTATTGCCGAAGGGGTAGACCAGACAAGAGGTTGGTTCTATACCTTACACGCCATCGCTACCATGGTATTTGATTCGGTAGCGTATAAAAATGTAGTCTCTAACGGACTTGTTTTGGACAAGGATGGCAAGAAAATGTCGAAACGTTTGGGCAATGCTGTAGACCCATTCGATACGATGAACGAACATGGGGCCGATGCCACTCGCTGGTATATGATTTCGAATGCGAACCCATGGGATAATTTGAAATTCGATATCGATGGTATCGTAGAGGTTAAGCGTAAGTTTTTCGGTACGCTCTACAATACATATTCATTCTTTGCGCTGTACGCAAATATCGATTCTTTCGATTATTCGGAGGCAGATATTCCATTAGAGGAGCGCCCTGAAATAGACCGTTGGATCCTTTCTGAACTTCATAGTTTGATTAAGGCGGTTGATGAAGCGTATGCCGATTACGAACCGACAAGAGCTACTAGGGCCATATCTGATTATGTGCAAGAAAACCTAAGTAACTGGTATGTACGCTTGTGCAGAAGAAGGTTTTGGAAAGGAGAATATCAAAAAGATAAAATCTCGGCTTACCAAACTTTGTATACTTGTTTAGAGACTGTCGCTAAACTGTCCGCACCTGTGGCACCGTTTTTTATGGACAGGTTGTATAAAGATTTAGTCGCGACTACAAAGACCGAAGATTTCGAAAGTGTTCACTTATCGCAATTTCCTGTTTATGATGAAGCCTTTGTGAACAAAGATTTGGAAAGTAAGATGCAAAAGGCACAGATTATTTCTTCATTGGTTCTTTCGATACGTCAAAAAGAGAAAATTAAGGTACGCCAACCTTTGCAGAAAGTTATGATACCTGTGTTGGACGAAAAGCAGCGCCAAGAAATCAGTGCTGTAGCAGACTTGATCAAGTCGGAAGTAAACGTAAAGGAAATAGAGCTTTTAGATGATGCCTCGGGCGTGCTGATTAAAAAAATTAAACCTAATTTTAAGGTTTTGGGTCCGAAGTTCGGTAAGGATATGAAGAAAATAGCCCAAGCAGTTGCTGGGCTTGAACAAGAAGACATCCAGAAAATTGAGCAGGAGGGCGAATTATCACTTGAAATTGATAATAAAATTGTTACATTACAGTTACAAGACGTAGAAATAAGCTCTCAAGATATTGAAGGCTGGTTAGTTGCAAGTGCAGGACCATTGACCGTGGCCCTTGACATAACGATCAACGATAATTTGAGAAGAGAGGGTATAGCCCGTGAACTTGTCAACCGTATTCAGAACCTGAGAAAAGATTCTGGATTTGAAGTTACCGACAGAATTGACATCAAGATATTGAAAGATGGCCATGTCGAAAAAGCGGTTGAAAGTAACTTAAATTATATCAAGACCGAAACATTGACCGCTGAGCTTGATTTTGAAGAGAAACTAGATGAAGGTACCGTAATTACCTTCGATGAGGTGAACACGAAATTATTTATTGAAAAACATTAAAGAGAATGGCACAGGATTTAAAAGTTAGATATTCGGACAAAGATTTGGCCGAGTTCAAAGCATTGATAGAGGAAAAAATAGAAAAGGCCAAAAGCCACTTAGAGCTTTTGAAAAGTTCTTACATGAACGACGGTAACAATGGTACCGATGATACTTCACCAACCTTCAAGGCTTTTGAAGAGGGGTCTGAGACCATGAGTAAAGAGGCTAATACACAATTGGCTATCAGGCAAGAGAAGTTTATTAGAGATTTAAAGAATGCCATTTTGCGTATAGAGAATAAGACGTATGGTATTTGTAGGGTAACCGGTAAGCTCATTGCCAAAGAAAGATTGAAATTGGTACCGCATGCTACTTTGAGCATTGAAGCCAAAAACATGCAGAAGTAAGCCATTCTGTTTATAATATTATAGACCTACAAGAGACTCTCTTGTAGGTCTTTTGGTATATATGAATATGCTAAAGCACCTAGTACTTTTACTATTTCTATGTTCGAATTGTGCATTGGCCCAAAAAGTGGTCAAGAAATCGATAGTCGATAGTCACATCAGTGCAATACATATTGATGTGAACAATTGCTATGAGCTGTCATTGGAAACATCAATGGAAAATGAGGTAATGGCAGAGGCAATTATTGATGGAGAGTATAAAAAGGATTTAGCACTCAAGCTACATCAAAGTGGTGATACCTATTTTATCAGTGCGGGGTTTCAGCCTCTCTTTCAGAACCCCAACGATAAACTAAGTGCGCATAAGGTGGTTTCAATCAGTTTGAAGTTGATTGTTCCACAGTATTTGAATGTTTCTATTGATGGAGGAAACTGTAACGTAGAGATTAGCGGTGACTATAAGTTGTTAAAAACAACATTGAATGATGGTAGCTGTACCTTACTCGATGTTAAGGAAGAAGTAGATGTGATGACCAACAGTGGTAATATTTATGTACAGGCAACTGCTGCGATTGTAGATGCTGAGACCAAATATGGTAAGTTGAATTCTGATGAATTGCCGGCTTCCGACAACCGATACCATCTATCGAGTATTACGGGTAATATCAACATCACGAAAACCGAATAATATACCTACTTTTGCGACTTCAAACTACTATTAAGCCATGGGCCTAAAAAAATCACTAGTACTTATTATAGCGGTCTTGCTAGTTGATCAGATAAGTAAAGTTTATATCAAAACGAATTTCGTTCTTGGTGAATCGATAGAGGTTTTCAGTTGGTTTAAAATACTTTTTATTGAGAATTCAGGTGCGGCTTGGGGTGCAAAATTAAGTGACTTTCTTCCGGTAAGCGAGCCTATCGGAAAGCTGATCCTAACTGTATTCAGGCTTTTTGCCGTGGCTGGTATTGGTTACTGGTTATTTGATACCATTAAAAAGCAAACTTCAAAGGTGTTGATATTGGCCGTGTCGCTCATCTTTGCGGGTGCTTTGGGTAATATCATCGATTCTGTTTTTTACGGCGTAGTTTTTAACGATAGTTATCAGCAGGTGGCAACGGCTTTCAGTGCTGAGCCTTATGGTAGCCTTTTTTATGGTAAGGTAGTAGATATGCTCTATTTTCCTATGATAGATACTACATGGCCAGATTGGGTGCCCGGTCTGGGCGGAAAAGACTTCCGTTTTTTCGAACCAGTGTTTAATATCGCCGATATGGCAATTAGTACAGGGGTCGGCATCTTAATCGTCTTTAATAAGCAAGCCTTTTCTAAAATTGATGAAAAGGAAGAAGATGCCACTGTTGAGGTTCAAACTTCTGAAAAAGAGTAAACTTTCTTGGGGGTAACACAAAAATCTAAAGGAATATCGCTTTCTTCAAAATCAGATATCCTTTCCTCTGCCTCAAATAGTGAAAGACCTATTTTTATTGCGTCTTTGCGGCACTGTGCAAGAAATCTGTCGTAAAAGCCTTTGCCATAACCAACCCGTTGCCCTTGGCCATCAAAAGCCAGTAAAGGAACAAAAACAACATCAAGCTTATTGGGTGCTATCTCAATACCATCAACAGGCTCGGGAATGTTCCATTTGCTTTTTTTTAATCGGGTACTGTCCGTCAACAGAAAATGAATCATATTTTCTGAGTCAACCACTTTTGGCAAAACAACGTGTTTATCTTTCCCTTGCAGAATAGATAAAAGAAATGAAGTATCAATTTCTTTTTTTTCCGCAATTGGTAAGAACAGGTGATAGTAATCGGATTTCCAAACGGAAGCAGGCAGTTGAAGTGCACGATTAGCAATGCTCAGGCTAGAATTGATTAGAGCATCGTCCGATAAGTTGTTCCTTAAAGTGTTATAGCGAGATCGTAAATCTTTTTTTTGCATTGATTCATGATCAGACTAAGGTAGTATTTGGGGGTCTAGGTTACCTTATTCTTTTACATTCACAAGGTAATAAATCTTGAAAGAAATCATCAAGATTAGGTAAAGACCTAGGGTTATTACATATTTATCCATGCTGGTAATTGATTTTGATACTTTAAAATTAGTTAAAAATAAATTTACATACACTATAAAGTGCAACTTTTTATCGATGAAATGCATTTTTTTGGTCAAGTTTAACTTTTTCTAACCGATAGGGTCAAGAAATTAACAGGTTTGAGCCCTTTGATGAAAGATTTTATGCCTATGACAATTTTTGAGTGTTTTTAGAGAGAATCTATCATTTTGAATTTTTCTTCAATCCAAAATCGTATTTTAAGGGTTGTTAGATGACTTTAACCTCATTGTTAAAAAGAATTAAAACCCTGCTCGCTTACATTAAAACATAGTAATTTAACTGCTCCGTAACTTCAATATTAGATACTGTTGCGGCTAACTGTTTGATCAATGCCCCAAATTTCTATAGACGTTCAGTTGAGTACCTTGCCCAACGGTCCGGGTGTATATCAGTTCTATGATGCAGATGAGAAAATACTCTATGTCGGAAAGGCTAAGAATTTAAAGAAAAGGGTCTCATCTTATTTTACCAAAAATCACGAATACGGTAAGACCAGGGTGCTGGTAAAGAAAATTCGCAAAATCAAGCACATAGTGGTTCCTACAGAGTCGGATGCCCTGTTGCTTGAAAATAACCTTATAAAAAAGTATAGGCCTAGGTACAATGTGTTGCTGAAGGATGATAAATCCTATCCATGGATTTGTATCAAGAATGAACGTTTCCCAAGAATATTTCCGACGAGAAAGCTGATTAAAGATGGTTCGGAATATTATGGCCCTTATACGAGCATGAAAACGGTGAGAACGTTGTTGGATCTGGTAAAGAGCGTTTATCCTCTGCGAACATGTAATTATGATCTTTCTCAAGAAAAAATTGAGAATGGCAAGTACAAAGTATGCTTAGAGTTTCATCTAGGTAATTGTAAAGGGCCTTGTGAAGATCTTCAATCGGCAGAAGAGTATCATGCTCAAATTGATGATATTAGAGAGATTATCAAAGGAAATTTTAAGTCGTCACTTCATTATTTTAAAAAAGAAATGAAAAGTTTGGCCGCTGAGATGCGTTTTGAGGAAGCCCAGCGGATAAAAGACAAAATCGAGGTGCTTGAAAGTTATCAGGCGAAATCGACTATTGTTAATCCAAAAATCAATAATGTAGATGTCTTTTCGATTATCTCCGATGAATCTCATGCGTATATCAATTTCTTACAATTGTCTCATGGTTCAATCATTCGCTCGCACACTTTAGAGATTAAAAAGAAGCTTAACGAAACCGATGAAGAATTGTTGGCTTTAGCCATTACTGAAATAAGGCAACGTTTCAACTCGCAATCACGAGAGCTTTATCTACCTTTTGAAGTTACCGTCGAAGAAGGCATCAGAGTAACGGTTCCTAAACTAGGTGATAAAAAGAAAATTGTAGACCTGTCTGAGCGCAATGCAAGATTTTACAGGCAAGAGCGGTTTAAGCAAATAAAAATTGTAGACCCCGACCGGCATACCAACCGGATCATGGCCCAAATGAAGAAAGATTTAAGGCTTTCGGAAGAGCCACGACATATAGAGTGTTTTGATAATAGTAACATTCAAGGCTCGAACCCGGTGGCGGCTTGTGTGGTTTTTAAAGACGGGAAACCCTCTAAAAAAGATTACCGCCATTTCAATATTAAAACTGTTGAGGGCCCCGATGATTTTGCTTCGATGGAAGAAGTGGTTTTTAGAAGATATAAACGTCTCATGGCAGAAGATGAACCCTTACCGCAACTAATAGTGATTGACGGTGGAAAGGGACAGTTATCCTCAGCTTTAAGAAGTCTGGATGTTCTTGGTCTCAGAGGAAAGATTGCCATAGTAGGTATTGCAAAGCGCCTAGAGGAAATCTATTTTCCTGAAGACCCAATTCCGTTGTACCTCGATAAACGCTCAGAATCTTTAAAAATCATTCAGCAATTACGTAATGAGGCCCATAGATTCGGAATAACCTTCCACAGAAAAAAAAGGAGTAAGGCCGCTATCAATTCAGAATTGGAAAGTATTGAAGGTATCGGGGAAAAAACTGCGGAAGTGTTGTTGAAAAATTTCAAATCGGTGAAGAGAATTAAAGAGGCTACCATAGAAAACCTGGCCAAAACGGTCGGTATGGCGAAGGCTAAAAAGATTTATGAAACCTTTCATTAGTACCACATGACCAAGAAAAAGATACATTATGTATTTTTTATTTTATGCCTATTGGCAATAAACCTTCGTGGGTGGTCACAAACGACCCAAAAAAGAGATTTGAAAATAGGCCTTGTACTCAGTGGTGGCGGGGCAAAGGGTATGGCCCATATCGGTGCTTTAAAAGTAATCGAAGAAGCAGGTATCGAGATAGATTATATCGGCGGGACTAGCATGGGCGCCATTGTGGGTTCGCTCTATGCGGCAGGTTATAATGCCAAAGAGCTCGATTCAATTTTCAGAACTACCGATTTCACGAACCTTATTGAAGATAATCTACCGAGAAACGCCAAAACATTCTATGAGAAAGAAGATTCGGAGCGGTATTCGATAACCCTTCCTTTCAATAATTTTAAGGTATCGGTTCCTCCAGCGCTATCGGGTGGGCAGAACATTTATAACGAATTGGTGCGGTTGCTCTACCCTGTGAAGGATATTAAAGATTTCAGTAAGCTGCCCATACCTTTTTTATGTATTGCCACAGATGTTGAAACGGGAGATGAGGTTTTATTAGACCAGGGTTATTTGCCCGAAGCGGTTATAGCCAGTGGGGCCTTGCCCTCTCTTTTTGCCCCTGCTTTAATAGATGGTAAGGTGTTGATTGATGGCGGTGTGGTAAATAACTACCCTATTCTTGAAGTTAAAAAAATGGGTGCCGATATTGTAATCGGTGTAGATGTACAACATGGTCTTAAAGATAGAGAGGCGCTGTTATCTGCAACTGAAATTTTGATGCAGATAAATAACTATCGTACCGCTCTAGATATGCAGGAGAAATCAGAATTGACGGATATTTATATCAAACCTGATATCACCGGTTTTTCGATCATCGATTTTAATCTCTTCGGAACCATTGTCGATAAAGGAGAAGAGGCGGCTCGGGAAAAATTCGATGAACTTAAAAAAATAGGAAACCCCGACAGGCAAAAAAAACAGGTGGCGAAAATGTATTTACCCTCCGATTATGTGTCGGTCGACAGGCTGACCATTACCGGAAGCGAAAACTACTCGCGTGGTTATGTAAAGGGTAAGTTACGTTTCGATACCGATGAGTCGCCGACTTTTGATGAACTTCAACAAGGGGTGAGCAACTTGTCGGCCACGGGTAACTTTCAGACGATTCATTATAAGCTGCTTACCAATGGCAGTGATCAAGAGTTGTTGTTGAATCTGGTCGAAAGTAGAAACAAGACCTTTCTTCGGTTGGGCGCCCATTATGATAATTTATTTCAAACGGGGGCCATTATCAATCTCACACAAAAAAACCTTATTACCAGAGATGATGTTACTTCCTTTGATTTTATCATAGGCGATAATATCAGGTATAACCTTCAATATTATGTAGATAAAGGTTCTTATTGGAGTTTTGGTATCAACTCGAGTTTTAGGGAAACGGCCAAGGAAATCGATTTTAATCTAATAAGGGGCAATTACGAAGTGCCGATAACATCGAACATCAATACCATAAATCTGGATATTACCGACATGACCAATCAGATTTACATCGAAACGGTCATGCGTGAAGAATTTGCCTTTAGAACGGGGGTTGAACATAAACTGTTGAAGTTTAGTACCAGAACCTTAGGGGCTGATGAAAGTCTGGAAGGCTCTGAGTCTTTTAGGGTGAAAGACGGGCGTACTTTTTTTGAAAAAGGTGATTTCTATAGTGTTTTTGGGGGCTTGCAATTAGATACTTACGACGACAAGTATTTCCCGAAAAGAGGGGTTTATTTTGATGGGGATTTTCATTTCTACCTGCTATCCTCTGACTTCAATAACAACTTTAAAGAGTTTTCGGTCGCAAAGGCAAAAGTGGGGACGGCTGTACCTATTTACGGTCCGGTCTCTTTAAATATTGAAACAGAGGGGGGTTTTAAACTGGGTACTTCTAACGTAACCTCTTTTGATTTTGTTTTGGGTGGCTATGGTTCGGCGCAAGTGAATAACTTAGTTCATTTCTTTGGGTACGATTTTCTTTCATTGGCCGGAAACAGCTACGTAAAACTTGGTGGGCGGTTAGATTATGAGTTTGTGCCAAAGAACCATTTAATGTTTACGGCCAATTACGCCAATGTAGAGGATGACCTATTTCGTACGGGTGAATGGTTTACCCCACCTGATTATTCAGGCTACGGTATAGGTTACGGATGGGAATCTTTTTTAGGCCCCCTACAGGTGCATTACTCATGGTCGCCTGAAGGTAATAACGGCAATTTCTTTTTTAGTTTGGGATATTGGTTTTAAGGTAGTTGGGTCTTTAATTATTTAAAATTTCCGATATTTGTAAGAGATGCTACTATTCAGAATCGATATCACCTCGCACCTCAGAGCTATGTGGTAAGTTATTACCACCCAATAGGTATTAGTCCTATTTCTTTATCATCAACTTTACTTTTTTCGGCCTTTGGCCCTTAGTTATTCTTACAAATTCAACTCTTAAACTATTATGTCTACTTTAGATACTACCTCCTTAAAATTACCTAAAGAAAATTTAGAAGCTGAAGATTTCTTGCCACTATTAGGTACTGACTATATAGAACTGTATGTCGGTAATGCCAAACAAGCAGCCCACTATTACATGTCCGCCTGGGGTTTTCAGCCTGTTGCTTATGCAGGGCTCGAAACAGGCTTGAAAGACCGCGTAAGCTACGTTGTTCAACAAGATAAAATACTCCTTATGCTCACTTCTCCGCTGAGACCCGGAGGAGAAATTAATAAACATATAGATTCTCATGGCGATGGCGTCAAGTCAATTGCCCTGTGGGTGGATGATGCGACCAAAAGTTATGAAGAAACCGTAAAAAGGGGTGCTGAAAGTTACCATGCCCCTATTAAAAAGGAAGATAAAGAAGGAGCGGTAATTCTTTCAGGTATTCATACCTACGGCGAGACCGTACATATATTTGTTGAGCGTAAAAACTATAAAGGGGTATTTATGCCAGGTTTTAGGTCTTGGAACCCCCATTACAGACCCTCTGATGTAGGCTTAAAATATGTAGACCATATGGTAGGTAACGTAGGTTGGAACGAGATGAACAAATGGTGTGAGTTTTATGCAAAAGTAATGGGCTTTGCCCAGTTGGTTTCTTTCGATGACAAAGACATATCTACCGAATACACGGCTCTAATGAGCAAGGTGATGAGTAATGGTAACGGAAGAATTAAATTTCCGATTAACGAGCCTGCCGACGGACGTAAAAAATCGCAGATAGAGGAGTATATCGAGTTTTATAATGGGGCAGGTGTGCAGCACATGGCCTTGGCTACTGACAATATTATTGAAACAGTAGCTGCCCTTAGAGATCGCGGGGTAGAATTTTTGACCGTGCCATCTAGTTATTATGAAGATTTGTTGGATAGGGTCGGGGAGATTGATGAAGACCTACTTCCGCTGAAAGAACTTGGTATTTTAGTAGATAGGGATGACGAGGGGTATCTGCTTCAAATTTTTACGAAACCTATATTGGATCGCCCTACTATGTTCATTGAAATAATTCAGCGCAAGGGAGCCAAATCATTTGGTAAAGGAAATTTCAAGGCTCTTTTTGAAGCGATAGAAAGAGAACAAGAATCTAGGGGAACTCTCTAATGAGATTCTCGATATAATTAATACCCATTTCATTTCCCGTGAGAGGGTTTTTAAGGTCGTTTTTTAATAGGTATTCTTAACATATTGCCAAATTCTCATTTGTAGGTAAAAATAACTGTTAATGTAATAGTTAAAGTAAGTTAAAACCGTTGACAGTCTTAAAACAAGCAGTAAATTTGTTGGTGTAAGGGGTGGTTCCCTTACAACTTTAAGTATTGGTTTTTCATAATTTAAAGTTTGGTTGGTTATTTAGGAAAAGCCCTAACAGTAATGTTGGGGCTTTTTTTGATATAGTTGCCAATCGCACCTAAATAATCCTGAAGTTTAGCAGACAATACTTTGGAATAAATTTTGTTTAAGTTATTGTAATCCGAATAAAATCCCTTTGGCATTATTTATTTTTACAATAAAATGGGCTTTATGAAAAAACTGTTTACTGTATTCTTTTGCTGCTTTGGTTTTTTTGTTCATGCACAATATGAAAGTTCTGCATTTAAGGTTGGTGAGTGGTTAAAGTTTCGTATGCATTATGGTTTTTTGAATGCCAGTTACGCCACATTACATGTCAAATCTGATAATATCGGTGAAGTGCCGGTCTACCATGTAGTAGGTAAGGGTGAAACGACCGGTCTGGCGAGCTTGTTCTTTAAGGTCGATGACACCTATGAAAGCTATTTTGGTAAAGAAGATGGCAAGCCATACCGATTCATACGTAAGATTGACGAGGGAGGATATACCAAAGATATCGAGATAAATTTTCACCACGATAAGGATAAAGCCGTTCTAAACGACAAAAAGAACAAGAAAAAATATAATTTTGAACTTCAAGATAGCATTCAAGATCTTTTATCGGCTTTTTACTATTTAAGAAACAACTACGACCCCAAAGATTTGGTCAAAGGGGAAGCGGTAAAGCTTAAAATGCTGTACGATGATGATGGCGTTTTTAATTTTCAACTTAAATATTTGGGTACAGAAGTACTTAAAACTAAGTTCGGTAAGGTAGAATGTTATAAATTTAGGCCTTTGGTTCAGTCGGGTCGGGTTTTTAAAGAAAAAGAAAGCCTATCATTATGGGTTTCGACCGATAAGAATAGAATACCTATAAGAATTCAAGCAGACTTGGCTGTGGGTGCGATCAAAGCAGATCTTGACGGATATAACGGACTAAAGCACCAGTTCAAGATTATAATGGACTAACTTTTAATGAAGGATAAGGAGCGAATAGACTCGCAGATAGAAAAGCTTGAAGAAAAATATAAAGACTCGGGTCAAGACTTGAGTTCTTACCTCGATGGCCTTCTCCATCAACGATACCTCACTTATTGGGATTATATCAATCTCGATACTCTGCTTAGCTTACAGCAGCCCAGAACCTATTTTCCCGATGAGGAAATATTTATCATGTACCATCAGATTACAGAGCTGTATTTTAAACTAATTTTACATGAACAAAAGCAACTGGTAGACGATAAGTCTCAAAACCTTGATTTTTTTATTGAGAAAGTTCGTCGAATCAATAGTTATTACAAAGCTTTGATCTCATCGTTCAGCATTATGATCAAGGGTATGGAAAGGGAGCAGTTTTTACAATATAGAATGGCCTTGCTTCCCGCCAGCGGTTTTCAGTCGGCACAGTTTCGCATGATTGAAATCTACTCTACCCCGCTTGAAAATTTGGTACATCAGTCGCAAAGAGAAGATTTTTCCTCTGAAAACAGTATTGAAGAACTTTATGAGCAGATATATTGGAAAAGAGGTGCTACCGATATGTCAACTGGCGATAAAACACTGACCCTAAAACAATTTGAATATAGGTATACCCCTAGATTGGTAAGAATTGCCAAGCAAGTCAGGGGTAATACCATTTATCATAAATATTTACAATTACCGGAAACCAAAAGGTATAATAAAGAGCTCGTTGATGCGTTAAAGAAGATGGATATCAACGCAAACGTTAACTGGCCTCTTATGCATATGGGATCTGCCCATAGGTATTTGGCCAAGGGAGAAGGGCAAGTTGATGCCACAGGGGGAACCAATTGGAAGGAATATCTGCCCCCTAGTTTTCAAAAAGTAGTTTTTTTTCCAGAAATATATTCTAAACAAGAGTTAAATAATTGGGGTAAACAATGGGTAGACCATATATTTAATCCCGAAAAGAAATAAGAGACGAATGCAAAAATATTGGGGCCTAATTTTAGTACTAACCTTATCTCTAGCCTGTAAAGAGAAAGCCGTTCAAGAAACCAAACAAGTTAAAGACGTATTGGCGGTTGCCCCGATTGAAAAGCCGATTGTTAAACATTTTGGTTTCAACCTCGATGAGTTTACCGTGAAAATGGATACTGTCAAGAGAGGTGATAGTTTCGGTGAACTTATGCTTCAACATAAGGTAGATTACCCAAAAATTGCAAGAATAACCCAAGATTTCAAAGATACTTTTGATGTTAGACGAATTCGTGTAGGTAAGCCCTATATGATTTTAAAGTCTCGTGATACCACTGAAACTGCCCAGGTATTTATCTACGAAAACGATGCAATCAACTACACCGTGGTCGATTTACGTGATTCCGTGAGGGCATACAAAGAAAAGAAACAGGTGAAATTCGTTGAACGAGAGGTCTCAGGGGTAATCAGAACAAATTTATCGGAAGCCCTGTTAGAGCAAGGTATCGACTACATGGTTACCCACAATTTGGCCAACGTGTATGCTTGGACCATAGATTTCTCAATGTTGCAAAAAGGCGATAGGTTCAAGGTAATTTATAAAGAGAGATTTATAAATGATTCGATCTATGCTGGGTCAGAAACAATCGATGCTGCTTATTTCGAACACAATGGCAAACCAATTTATGCGTTCGCTTACGAAAATGATTCTTTGAAAAGTTTGGTCGATTATTTCGATGAAAGCGCCAATAATCTAAGAAGAACTTTTTTAAGAATGCCGGTAGAATTCGGTAGACTTTCGTCTCGATACAATCTTAAAAGACGAATTCGTTACTACGGTAATAAAATCCGCCCTCATAAGGGTACCGACTATGCCGCGCCTATAGGCACCCCGATCATGGCAACTGCCGACGGTACGGTTACAGAGTCCACAAGAAGGGGCGGTAACGGTAAATATGTGAAGATACGCCATAATGGTACCTACAGTACTCAGTACCTTCATATGAAAAAACAAAACGTTAAGAGAGGTGATTTTGTTCGACAAGGAGATGTTATCGGGTGGATTGGTATGACAGGAAATACCAGTGGGCCTCACGTATGTTATCGTTTTTGGAAAAACGGCAGACAGGTGGATCCTCTAAGGGAAGAGCTTCCGAAGGCAGAGCCTTTGGCAGAAACTTTACAGCCTGCTTACTTTGATTACATTACCCCTATTAAAGATCAATTAGACTGTATTGCCTACCCGCCGGAACCGGTCGAAGAAGAATTATTGGCTGGTGAACTTACTACCTTAACGGAATAATCACATTTTGCGGGTTGTTAATAGTGCTATTATGGCTTAAATTAGCCGTTTTAGTAACTAATAAGGTAAACAACCCTCATGTCTCTACATAAAATTAATCCTACGCAATCAAAGGCTTGGCAACTTTTAGGCAAGCATTTCGAAACTGCCAAAAATTTAGAGTTAAAGCAACTTTTCGCAGAAGATAAAAATCGAGCTGATTGCTTTTCAATAGTTTGGAACGACTTTTTGGTCGATTTTTCGAAGAACCGAATATCCCAAGAAACATTAGACCTATTACTTCAATTGGCCGAAGAGGTACAATTGGCCGATGCCATTTCTCAACAATTCTCAGGCAACCATATTAACGAGACAGAGAATAGGGCTGTTCTTCACACTGCGCTCAGGGCCAAATCGTCGGAGGAGGTTATCGTTGATGGAGAGAATGTAGTTCCCGAAGTTTTTGAAGTTAAAAATCATATAAGGGAATTCGCTGAAAGCATCATCAACGGAGAGAAAAAAGGGTTTACGGGTAAACAATTTACTGATGTCGTCAATATAGGCATCGGAGGTTCTGATTTAGGGCCTGCTATGGTAACCGAAGCATTAAAATTTTATAAGAACCACCTTAAGACCCATTTCGTGAGCAACGTTGATGGTGACCATGTTTATGAGGTTCTTAAAGAACTCGATCCTGAAACCACGCTTTTTGTGGTTGTTTCTAAAACTTTTACGACTCAAGAAACCCTGAGTAATGCAACCACTATCAAAAAATGGTTTTTAGGGCATGCCTCGCAAAAAGATATCGCAAAACATTTTGCCGCAGTTTCTACCAATACGAAGGCTATTTCCGAATTTGGTATAGATGCTGCCAATGTCTTTCCGATGTGGGATTGGGTCGGAGGCCGCTTTTCATTGTGGAGTGCTGTAGGCCTTTCTATTGCCCTGGCAGTCGGCCCTGAAAATTTTGAGAAGCTATTGGCTGGGGCCCATGAAATGGATATTCACTTTAAAACTACAGACTTTGAAGAGAATATTCCTGTGTTGCTGGCTCTAATTAGTGTTTGGTACAATAATTTCTTCGATGCCGAAACGGAAGCTGTAATACCTTATTCTCAGTATTTAAGTAGGTTTTCTGCTTATCTTCAGCAGGGAATCATGGAGAGTAATGGTAAGAGTGTTGATAGAAACGGAAATAGGGTCAATTATCAAACGGGTACCATTATTTGGGGTGAGCCCGGTACAAATTCACAACATGCCTTTTTTCAGTTGATTCACCAAGGCACTAAAATTATACCAGCGGATTTCATAGGCTTCAAGCATTCGCTTTACGGCGATGAGGGTCATCATAATAAATTGATGGCAAACTTTTTCGCACAGACAGAGGCGTTAATGAACGGTAAAACTGAAGATGAAGTCAAGGTCGAACTTACCTCGAAAGGTATGAGTGAAACTGAAATGAAAGATTTGGTTCCTTTTAAAGTATTTGAGGGTAATAAACCGACCAATACGATATTAATAGACCAGCTAACTCCTGAAAGCTTAGGTAGTTTAATTGCTCTCTATGAACATAAAATATTTGTTCAAGGTGTCATTTGGAACATTTTTAGCTACGATCAATGGGGTGTTGAATTGGGAAAACAGTTGGCCGGTAATATTTTGAAAGATATTGAAGGTTCAGAGATTGGCGATCATGATGGTTCTACACTTAGGCTTTTACATTATTTTAAGAAATAATCTGAAGATATCCCAATAATTATTCAATATAGGGTAACTCATTGCTTGTCAGTCTTCTTAGTGCAAAAATTGTGTTAATTTCGCGGTGTTTAATTTAACGTTGTGTTAATGTTCATATTTATAAAATGGAGCACTTTTGCAGCGAAATTGAAGACTAACAAACACATTCAAATGAGAAAGATTTATTTTACAATGGTCGTATTCTTCATGACGGCCGTAGCATTTTCACAAGGTACTATTACAGGAACCGTCATTGATGGAGACCTAAACGAGCCCTTACCAGGCGCCAGTGTTGTGGTTCAAGGAACGACTACTGGAACGTCAACTGATTTTGATGGTAACTTTACCATAGAAGTGCCAAATTCTACTGGGACTTTAGTAGTATCTTATATTGGATACATAACTAAAAGAATTCCTTTTACTCAAACAGGTAATATTTCACAAATTGTACTAGAACCAAATGCTGAAGAGTTAGAGGGCGTTGTGGTTGTTGGTACGGGTATTATCGACCTTGCAAACGATAGACAGACACCAATTGCAGTGTCATCGGTTCCTGCCAAAATTATTCAAGAAAAAATAGGAACACAAGACGTTACAATGACGTTGGTAAACACGCCTTCTGTTTATGTAGCTGGTCAAGCAGGTGGTTTCGGTGATAGTAATATGAGAGTTAGGGGTTTTGAGCAAGACAACACTGCATTTCTTTTAAATGGTCAGCCAATCAACGGTATGGAAGATGGTTTGATGTACTGGTCAAACTGGTCAGGTATCTCAGATATATCAAACGGTATTCAGATTCAGAGAGGTTTGGGTTCATCTAAGTTGGCCATTTCCTCTGTGGGTGGTACAGTTAACTTTGTTACCAAAGCCACTGAAATGGAAGAGGGTGGATTTGCTTATGCTTCCGTTGCCAATAATAATTATCTGAAAACAACTGCTGGTTACAATTCAGGTATCTCTGAAAAGGGTTGGGGTGTAAGTGCTATGCTTACCCACTGGCAAGGTGATGGATATAATGAAGGTAATTATGGTGAAGGCCAAACCTATTTTTTATCTGTTGGATATAGGCCAAATGACTCTCATAATTTTAACTTTTTGATCACAGGAGCTCCACAGTTTCATGATCAAAACTTTACAAAATCGATTTCAAGTTACTTGGAATACGGTAAGAGATACAATAACAACTGGGGTGTTTACAACGGTCAATATATGACTGAAAGAAGAAATTTCTATCACAAGCCAGTTGCTAACCTAAACTGGGACTGGAATATCAATTCTACTTCTCAACTTTCTACTGTATTATATGCATCATGGGGCCGTGGAGGTGGAACCGGTAACTTAGGTAATAGAATTAGAACTGCCGAGGGGCGTATTGATTATAACGCAATTTACGCTCAAAATGCTCAAGTAACTAATGGACAAGGTGTTAACTTTGGTAGTGAAGATGCCTACATTACTAGGTCTTCAATGAACTTGCATAGCTGGTACGGCCTTGTAACCAACTTTGAAAAAGAACTTACAGATAACTTGACGTGGAATGTAGGTGCTGATTTACGTACTTATTACGGAGAGCACTTTAGAGTGGTCTCAGATTTTCACGGGTTAGATTCTTGGAGAGAGGATATTCGATTGTTGGATCAAAATAATGGACATCAATCATATGGTTCTTTTGGAACTTATAAATCTTCAGTAGCTACTGAAAGTTATAGACCGAGCGCATGGGGAATTACTTTTAAAGACTTTCCTGAAGAACAAAAGACAGATTACAGTAATGATGAAAGAATTTCTTATGGAGGTCTGTTCACTCAATTGGAATACGCTACTGACGCATTCTCCGCATTCTTTCAAGGTTCGGTTTCTAACCAATACCACCAAAGATTTGACCATTATCAGTATGCTGATGAATCATTGATAAACGGTACTTCTTCTCAAGGTACCGACACACCACTTCCTTCGAACATTGTTCCTGGAGTAGACTCAGAAAAAGTGAGCAATTTTGGTTATAACGCCAAAGGAGGTTTAAATTATAGGGTAGCAGAGAAGCATAGTTTCTATGCAAACGTAGGGTATTATTCACGTCAACCTTACCACGATAATATCTATTTGAACTTTACCAATGCCATTAACCCATTGACCGAAAACGAAAAGATTTTTGGTCTTGAGGCAGGTTATGGTTTTGCAAGCTCAATTTTCTCGGCTAATCTAAACTTGTACAGAACATCTTGGAAAGATAGAGTAGTTACTAGTTCTGATAGAGACGAGAATGATGTTCTATTGTATACTACTACATTCGGTGCAGAGCAATTGCATTCCGGTGTTGAGATCGATTTAAAAGTGAGGCCAGCTGTAGGGCTCACTTTTAACGGGTTCGCTTCAATTGGTGATTGGATTTATAAAGGAGAGTCTTTGACTAGACTATCTGATGAGAATAGAGAAATTCTTAGTGAAGAAGTAGTTGATTACGATGGAGGTAAAGTAGGTGGAGCCGCTCAGCTTTCTGGTGGATTGGGTGCTGTTTACAATATTACAGAGATGATTTCGGTCGATGCAGACTGGAGATACTATGATAATCTTTATGCTGATGTAGGAGCAATTAAAGAGAATCTAGAGTTGCCTTCTTTCGATATTCTTGACGCAGGATTGACATTTACAATGCCTGTAGGTATTGATAAAACTAAGTCAATCAAAATAAGAGCAAACGTTAACAACGTTTTGGATGAAGAATATTTATCTGAATTGACCAGTGCTGATGAAGCTCAAGCAGGTGATGAAACATACAAAGGAATCAATGTTTCAAATAATGGTTATTTTGGACTAGGAAGAACTTGGAACGTGACTTTACGATACAATTTCTAAAAAAGCAGATGTTGTAAAAAACCCCGCTATTAGCGGGGTTTTTTTATGCTCAAAAAGCCGTACATTTAGAGCTTAAATTTCAATTTGACCATTATGTATGAAATCATTCAGGTAGTTCATTCTTACTTAGCTTATATCGTTTTGGCCTTGCTAATTTTGGCAGTGTTCAATGCTTTTTCGGGTTGGCTTGGTAAAAAGGTTTTTACCATGCATAAAGATCTTCGTTTGAGCCTCTTTGCCCTTATATTATCGCATATTCAATTATTGGTTGGCTTAATCCTATATTTTGTATCCCCAAGTGGGTTAAATGCCATTCAGTCTTTAGGCATGGGTGGTCTGAACGCTCAAGCACGATTACTAGCTTTAGAACACCCAGTAATCAACATAATAGCTATTGCTTTGATAACCATTGGTTGGTCAAGGCATAAGAAATTCGTAGAAGGTGATAAGAAGTTCAAGAGCATCGCCATTTTCTACGGACTTGGGTTAGTGTTTCTCCTCAGTAGAATTCCGTGGTCGGCCTGGTTCAACTAGTATTTTAAATCCAAACTCTAATTATACCAAATTTATTAATGAAGAAGTTACTTGTATTATCTGCAGTACTTTTTGCGTCATTTACCTTCGCGCAAAAAGAGAAATTGTTCAACGGGAAAAACCTTGATGGGTGGACGGTCTACGGTACCGAAAAATGGTACGTGGAAGACGGTCTTTTAATTTGCGAAAGTGGTCCTGATAAGGGTTATGGCTATTTGGCTACCGATAAGCATTACAAAGATTTTGAATTGAACGTAGAGTTCAAGCAAGAGGCAAATGGCAATAGCGGTGTTTTTATTCGTTCTACCATTGAAGGAACCAAGATTACCGGTTGGCAAGTCGAGGTGGCGCCTCCAGGGCACGATACTGGTGGGGTGTATGAATCTTATGGTCGCGGATGGTTGATTAAACCCGACGCTGAAAAGGATAAAGCCTTAAAGATGGGCAAATGGAACAAAATGAAGATACGTGTTGAAGGTGACAAAATCACTTCATGGCTGAACGGAACCGAGATGATTACATTTACCGATGAAAAGATAGGTGCTGGCGAAGGTTCGGTCGCACTACAAATTCATGACGGTGGTGGTATCAAAGTGAAATGGAGAAACCTTAAAATCGAACAGCTTTAAAAGCGTTTTAAAATATTGAGAAAACTCCCCTTCTTAGGGGAGTTTTTTATTCTGGTTTCCGAAGCAAATATATGTAGACCGGGAAATGGTCGGAGTAACCACCTGTATAGTTCCCTCCGGAATAAGTTCTAAATGGGTAACCTTTATACCTTCCTTTTTGAGTAACCAAATAGGCAGGGTTGAAAATGCCGGCCTTCCAAAATTGATACTCTTTGTTTTTGTTATTTACAAGGCTTTCAGTAAAATAGATTTGGTCAAAAAGATTCCATTTATCCCTGTAGGCAAGCGAGCCGACCCCTTTTTTGAATAATTTTTCCATGGGGTTGAACAATTCTCCTTCTTGCAGCTTTCGCTTATTAGCTTTTGTTTTCAGCACCTTTTTAAAACTTCTGTTGTTGGGGTCATCATTAAAATCGCCCATACTAATTATTTTGGCCTGACTATCCATCTTTTGAATGGAATCAATAATACGTTTGTTTAAATGGGCCGCTGCCAAGCGATTTGGCTCGCTTCGTGCTTCACCGCCACTTCTAGAAGGCCAGTGATTGACTATAAAGTACATCTGTTCATTGTCTAATCTTCCTCCCACCACAAGTTGGTCCCTTGTATAGTTTCGCTCCTCGTTTTCATCCATTAAAATCAATCGATGGCTGGCATATGATGCGGGCAAAAAGGCGTTTTCTTTATAGAGTAGGGCTACGTCGATTCCGCGCTCATCGGGCGAGTCGTAATGCACAATGTCATATCCGAGGTTCTTTAAAGAGTTGCTGACCAAGAGATCCTGTATGACCTCAATGTTTTCTACTTCACAGATTCCAATAATATCAGGAGCGCTACCAGTTTTAGAATAGCCTATTTCAGATAGCGTTTGTGCCATGTTATGAAGCTTTCTTTGATAGCGTTCATCGGTCCAATTGTCTTTTCCTTCGGGGGTTCTGTCGTCATCAAAAGTTAAAGTATCGTTCTTGGTGTCAAATAGGTTTTCCAAGTTATAAAAAGCGATAGTTCTAACCTGATAGGTTTGTTCAGTCTGCCCGTGAACCGATAAAAGGGATAAAATAAAGAAAATTAAAAGGCCAATTTTCATTTTAAGAGTCAAAGCATATCATTCAATAAACGAAAAAATATAGATAATATGTCATCTATATGTAAGAATGTTCTTAATTTTCGTTATAGAAACGGCAAAAGATTTATCAATAGTATCTAATGCGGTATCTACTTCTTTTTACTGTTACATTTTTCATTGGCCTGATAAGTTACGCGCAAGATGTTTATGGGGTCAAGGGAAGAATAGTGTCTTCAAGAACTAATACCCCTATCAGTGAAGCATCAATTGGAATAGACCAGACCAATATTTCAGAACTGAGTGATAAAGAAGGCTACTTTCATATTGAATCGCTTACCGCCGATGTACTACTAACAGTTGAGGCGCCGGGATATTCCTCAAAAAAGATAGAACTCTATTTAGAAAAGGCGGAATTGGAGCTTGGCACCATTTGGCTCGATGACGATGTCACAATCGAACAATCTGCGAATCTTATTACACTTACCGATTCAGAGCTCACAGATGATAATGATATCTCGAACCCCTCAGGTCTTCTACAGGCTACACGTGATGTTTTTCTTCAAAGAGCGGCTTTCGATTTCGGACAAGCTTTCTTCAGGGTAAAAGGTTATGACTCTAGTAATGGAGAGGTGTCTATTAATGGAATATCGATGAACAAGTTCTACGATGGCAGACCTCAATGGAATAATTGGGGAGGGCTTAATGATATTCTGCGAAATCAACAATTTTCAAATGGTATGAGTCCTTCAGATTACACCTTTGGGGGAATTTTGGGAAATACCAATATCGATGTTCGACCCACTGGTTTGAGAAAAGGTACTCGATTGACAGCTTCGGCATCGAACAGAACCTATACGGGCCGATTAATGGCTACCTATAATTCCGGTCTTAAAGATAATGGTTTGGCCTATACCGTATCGTCTTCCAAAAGATGGGGCGGTGAAGGGTATATTGATGGAACCTTATATGATGCCTATAGCTTTTTCGGCGGATTGGAATATCACTTTAATAACCATCAAAATATTAATTTCACAGGAATTTTAGCATCTAATCGGCGAGGTAGGTCTTCTGCCATTACCGAAGAAATTTTCAATTTAATGGGTAATACTTACAACCCTTATTGGGGCGAGCAAAATGACAAAATAAGAAACTCGCGAGAAAGAAAGATTACTGAGCCTATTTTAATGTTCAATCATAGATATGAATCCGACAAGGTTAGTATAAATTCTGGAATTGCCTATCAATTCGGGACTCATCGCAGAAGTAGATTGGGCTACTATAATGCGCCAAATCCCGATCCAACTTACTACAGGTACTTACCTAGTTTTTACATCAATAGTCCTTTAGGAGCCAATTTTAAGAGTGCTGTAATGGCGGAGAAAGGTTTCGTTGAAAATCCGCAGATAAACTGGTCAAAATTATATACTGCTAACAATAATGGTATGGCTAGCTATATGCTCTATGATGACGTGATAGACGATGAGCAGTATACCGTAAACACTATTGCCAATATTTATTTGAACAATAATTTACAATTAGATTTCGGGGTGAATGCAAAATTTCTTCAGTCTTCCAATTACGCTCAAATAGATGATTTGTTGGGTGCTGATTACCATTCTGACATTGATACTTTTTCAAGCACGTTAAATGACGTTAATGGTTCCATAGAAAAGAGAGAAAATGATATTTTCAATTACAACTATCAATTGAGTGCCACGGAATATCGGCTTTTTGGACAGGCTAGATATCACAGTAAAAAATTCAATGTCTTTTCGGCCATTGCATTCAAAAGTTTAGGTTATAGTAGAGAGGGGCTTTTTCAAAATGAGCGTTTTAATGATACTTCGTTGGGTAAGAGTGAAGATGTTTCTTTTCAGAATATCGAAACTAAGGCCGGCTTTGGTTACAAGATTAACGATAGGCATTGGCTTGATTTAAATGCGGCTTATATTTTAAAAGCGCCCACCCTCCAAAATACCTTTATAAATCCTAGAGAAAACAATTTGGTAGTTCCTGAGATTCAAAATGAAAGATTGAACGCCATTGATTTTAGTTATCATTTGAGGCTGCCAAAACTAAGTGGTAGACTAAGCGCTTATTACACCCGTTTTCAAAATACTACCGATATCAACTTCTTTTTTGTAGATACAGGTGTCGGCTCTGACTTTGTTCAGGAAGTATTGACAGACCTGGATAAACTTCACAAAGGATTAGAACTAGGGCTCGAATATCAAGTCTCATCTTACGTAAAGTTAAGTGCAGTTGCAGCAGTTGGCAGATTCGTATATGCTAGTAACCCGAACGTGAGAATAAATTTTGATACAGCAGGTCGCGAGGAAGACCTAATTAATTTGGATGGGGCTTTGGACTTAGGTCCTGCCATGGTCAAAGATTATAAATTGGCCCAAGGGCCGCAACAGGCTTATTCAATAGGGATAGAATATCGCGACCCTAAATATTGGTGGTTGAGCATGACAACCAATTACCTAAAGGATAGTTACATAAATATTTCTACTATTACTCGTACCCAAAGTTTCTTGCTAGACCCTGAAACTGGTCAAAATTTTCCTGATGCAACTGAAGAAAATGTGGCTGAATTATTGAGACAAAGTCCGCTAGAAGACTTCTATCTCCTTAATCTAGTAGGAGGTAAATCTTGGCTTCAAAACGGAAAGTATATAAGCGTTTTTGCCAGTATAAATAATTTGTTTAATGCTACATTTCGAACTGGTGGGTACGAACAGAGTAGAAATGGAAATTTTGGGCAATTGCGAGATGATAATCTAAGTGGTAGCCCATCTTTTGCGCCCAAATATTGGTATGGCTATGGCCGAACTTATTTTGTTAACCTTGCTTTTAGTTTTTAAAATGGTATCAGAATGAATCTTTTATCAAAATACATCACCTATGATTTGTTTGCGCCAGTAAAAAGGGTCTCAATACTATTGGGTATTTTGATTGTGTTTGTTTTGAATTTTGCATGTAATAGAGAATTTGAGAATCCTTCCGATTTTTGCCGTGAAAACCTAAGTGCCAACATTAGCTATTTAGAATTGATAAGTCTCTACGAAGGCGAAACATTTCAGATTCAAGATGACTTTATAATTGAAGGTTATGTCATTTCATCGGACAGGGTCAATAATTTTTTTAGCGTAATTTATTTTCAAGACCGTTCTACTAATCCAACTGCAGGGCTTCAAATAGAAATCGATTTACGGGAAAGTCATTTGTTTTATCCGGTAGGCAGTAAAATATTTATAAAACTCAAGGGCCTTTATTTTGGAAGGTCTAATGAGCAATACAAGTTGGGGGCAACTTTTGAGTCTTTTGGCAATACATCGGTAGGGCGCTTGCCCGCGGCGGTAATCGACGATTACCTATTCAAGACTTGTGACGACCCGGCCGAGATAAATCCAGTGATTATTTCCGTAGCTGATATAGAAGAGGCGCCATTGGGCACTTTGGTTCGTTTCGACCGGGTCGAATTTTTAGAAAACGAAGTCGGTGAACCTTTTGCAATTCGGGAGGAGGAAACCGTACGAAATCTGATTGATTGTAATGATGAACATTTACAAATTTTGAATAGCGGGTATTCCGATTTTCAGTCAGAGGTAATACCCAATGAAAGTGGAAACTTGACAGGTGTGCTGATTTCAGACAGAAGCAATCGGTATTTGGTCATTCGTGATTTAAACGATTTGAGCTTTACGAATGACAGGTGCGAAGAATTGATAGATGAATTTACATCTGATCAGCTTTTTATCTCAGAATTGGCCGACCCTGATAATAATTCCGGCGCCCGTTTTGTTGAACTTTACTATTCAGGTTCCGAAACTTTAAGTCTAAAAGGATGGTCATTGGTTCGCTATACCAATGCCAATTCAGATGTGAGCTCAACTATTGATTTATCCGATTATTACATAGAGCCAGAATCTACTTTGGTTATATCGCCCAATGCTACCGAATTCGAAATTGTTTATGGTTTTCGGGCGGATATTTCAGTAGGTACCAATACGCCTGCAGACTCTAATGGAGACGATAATTTACAATTGATAGACCCTTTCAAAAACGTTATAGATACATTTGGCCGTATTGGCGAGGACGGTTCGGGAACCGACCATGAATTTGAAGATGGCCGTGCTGTGCGCTTACCGGAGGTCTTAACAGCCAACCCTAATTTTAATGCTGCCGAATGGCAGATATTTAATGACACAGGTGATTCCGGTACTATAAATCAGCCTCAAATAGCACCGAGTGATTTCTCTCCTGGAATCAGGGATTAATTGTAAAGCTGAAAAAAGAATGATTAGGAAGAGAACCTAGCTTTTAAAGTTTCATAGGTAACCGGTTTAGACAGATAGTTTTTCTCTAGACCCAGTATTTTGGCGCGATTTCTATCGGCTGGATCAATCGACGAACTCATAATGAAGATATGCGGGGCAAGATGCTTCAAACTTTCATCTCTTTTGATGTCTTCAACAAATTCCCAACCGTTCATTACCGGCATGTTCAAATCAACAAAAATGATAGAGGGTAATTCTTCATTCACTTCAACCCTGCGTTCGAAGGTCTCAAGGGCATCCAAACCATTTTCAAAAACTTCAGGTTCGGGGTCACAATCGGGGCAGAATTTTCGAAGGGCCCTTTTAAGCCCGAAAATTGATATGGCATCATCATCGACTATACAGATGTTTTCAAAACCTTTTTGCATCAAGAGTTAAGTTTTATTTATTCTGTGTGGGGATGATTTAAAAATACGACACAAAAAGTACTTTAACTACTCTGAACGCCACTTATCTGCTCTAAAACCGTATGAAGGTCTTCGCGAACCACTGGCTTAAGAATATAATTATTAACGGCAGGGTAGTTTTTGATTCTCTCTAAGTCACGGGGATCGATAGAAGAACTGATGATGTAAATGACCACCTGTTCACGATTAGGGTTGGGTATTTGAACAAAATCATCTAAAAATTCCCACCCATTCATTATAGGCATATTCAAATCGAGAAAAATTACCGGAGGTAGTTTCAAATTATTCTCGACCATATCTGATAATCCGTCAATGGCATCTTGGCCATTGTTGAATACCATGATTTCGTCACTAAAATCGACCTCCTTCATTATGCGCTTAGTGCTGTAAACAAAAATGGGGTCGTCGTCAATAATACAAGTAGTGTTAATTTTAGCCATCTCTATTTAATTTGAGTCCTGTCAAAAAATAATTTGAAAGTGGTTCCCTTGTTAACCTCACTCTCAACTTCAATATGGCCGTTCATTGCTTCAATTTGGTTTTTGGTAATGAAAAGGCCAATGCCTTTGGCATCTTTGTTTCTATGAAAGGTTTTGTACATTCCAAAGATTTTCTTTCCGTGTCTCTTTAGATTAATGCCCAAACCATTGTCTTCAAAGCTTAAAATTACATTTTTATCAGTAATTTCTGAAGATATCTTCAACAATGGCGCTCTATCGGGCGAGCTGTATTTAATTCCGTTGGTAAGTAAATTGAGAAAAATACTATCTACGTAAGCTGGTATGCCCATGATATTCAAATTTTTGGGCATATCAACTTGGCATGTAACATCTTTTTCTTGAAAGAGAACGCTCAGATTTTTCTTAACGGTGAACAAGGTATCGTATAAATTGACCGGTACCATTTTTTCTGAGGCACCTACCTTTAATTGTACCACATCATTCAAGTGAATGACTGTTTCATTCAAACTTTCTGATGCATCCTTCAACATCGAGTGAATTTCGGTCACTTCCGCTTCGTCTTTCTCGCCTGCTAAAAAACCTGTAAGCATTGATAGATTGGTGGCGTGCGATCGTAGATTATGAGAGACGATGTGCGCAAAATTCAAGAGGCTGTCATTTTGGTTTTTGGTTACCTCAAGCAATCGAGTCAACTCTTTTTCAGCTCTAATTCTATGGGTGATATCCATGATTTGAGATACGAAGTGAGAAAGGTCTCCATCGATATTTCTCACAGCGGTCACCGTTAAAATGGCGTATACCGTATGCCCTTTTTTATGCAGGTATCGTTTCTCTATTCTATAACTGTCTCTTTTGCCATCGATAACCTCATATAAAAGTTGTAGGTCTTTGTCCAGATCATCTACATGTGTGATATCTTGAAAGGTGGTCTTTAGAAGTTCTTCTTGCGAATACCCCAACTTTTCGCACAATCTTTTATTAACTCTGATCCAATTACCTTCGATGCCGACCAATGCCATACCCGTATTGGATCGTTCAAATGCCTCATGAAAAGATTCTTCGCTCTTTTCAAGCATCATTTGAGTTTGAGTGAGTTCTGTAATATCAAGATTGGTACCAATCATTTTGATTGGTTTGCCCTTACTATTTTTTAGAATGACGGCCCTAGCACCAATATGTTTTACTTGTCCGTCGGGCCATCTCACCCTGAATTTGGTGTTATAATCTTTTTCTCCTTCTAGTGCGGCAGCATGGGTTTTAGATAGGGCTTCCATATCCTCGGGCGTCATTATCGATGCCCAATCCTCCGTATTATTAGGATTAAATTTTTTCCTTTTTACCCCGTAAAGGGCATACATGTTGTCATCCCATACAATGTTTTCAGTAGTCAGGTCATATTCCCAAATACCGATTTTAGACCCGGTTGTGGCTATGGCCAGCCTATTGGAGACCTCATTAAGTTTGAGCTCCATTTTCTTTTCATCATCAATATCTTGAAATGTTCCGAAGATACGAACACACTTGCCGTCACGCATTTCAACGTCGCCCATTGCCCGGACCCATTTTTCCCTTCCTTTGGCGGTTACTATGACCAGCTTGACATCCCATGGTGTTCCTGTGGTTATAGCCCTATCTACTACCTTGTTGATAGTGTTTCTGTGTCTTCCCTCTTTATAAAAATTAATACCTTCTTCTAATTTGGGTACGTAATCGAGGGGCACTTCATGAATTTCTTTGGTAATATCAGTCCAGAAAAGGTCATTGGTCAATAGGTCGATTTCCCATCCTCCGATACGGGCTACCTCCAAGGCGCGTTGGTGAATGACTTCTTTTTTGCGCTGTTCCGTTACATCTTCAAGAACAACTATGAGTCCGTCTATTTCACCTGCTGAGTTCTTTTTTGGGTTCACCTTCCACTTGAGCCATTTAAAGGCCCCATTATCCGAAAGAAATTTTTTGCCGGTATGTTCACTCGATTGTCCTTCAAGTGCCAACGGAAGCACATCGTTAAGGTCTAAGGGTAAATTTGGCATAATGTCGAAGAAAAACTTTCCTTCGATATCTGTATGATCAGGGCAGAATTGATGTAGCCAAACAGTGGAATAATTTTGAAAACGACAGTCCTCATCAAGTAGGGCAATGGCTACTGGAGAATCTGTTATAAGTGAATCAACGGTCAGTGCATCCAATTATTTAGGGGAATTTGGTTAGTGTGAAGTTAAAAATAAAGTTTAAAGTAGGAAAATAACTAACTGGCTATGGACATTTCTTTCAAATTTTTTGCCGACGTCGTACGAAGTCAGCTTTCAAACTATAAACAAAAGCGATGAAGCCATAATATTAAAATACGCTTTATAAACTTTGTAAACATCGATTTTCGTAATTTACAATGACAACTTAATACTATAGATTAACTGCTTTTTCGGGTGAATTATTATGGCAAACATGAATGAAGATTTTTTAAACGACATTAGGGAGGGTAATGTGACCAAGGTAGAGAAGAAGGTTCAACAAAACCCAGAATTGATAGGTCTAAAAGACCAACGCGGCTCTACACCCTTAATATTGGCAACCTACTACAATCAATTTGATATTGCCCAATTACTTTTAAACCAAGGGGCCGGGGTAGACGAAGTTGACGGGGCGGGCAATACCGCCTTAATGGGAGTCTGTTTTAAAGGCTATGACCAATTGGCCGAACTTCTGGTCGAAAACGGAGCGAATGTCAATCATAGAAATGCAATGGGCGGTACTAGTCTTATTTACGCCGCAACTTTTAAGAGGCCTGAGATAGCAAAGTTATTACTGGCAAACGGCGCTGATAAATCGGTAAAAGATAATCGGGGTCAAACAGCCCTTGATCACGCCAAACTTCAGGGTTCCGATGAGTTGGTGCAACTTTTAGAGCGAGATTGATGGGTTTAACGAATGAAGATCAGCTTACTTTAATAAAACGTTTAAAGGCTATAGCCGAAACAGGTCTTGTGTACGCTGAAAGCGATTATTCCGAAGAGCGATATACCGAAATAAGACAAATAAGCCTTCAATTATTGAGTCATTTGTCAAATTCAGAATTCTCAGTTTTAGACAATTTCTTTTTACCTGAAAAAGATTATCCAACCGTAAAGGTAGATGTTAGGGCCTTTGTGCTGAATGACAAAAAGCAAGTGCTTTTGGCAAAAGAGCGTATAGATGGTAAATGGACGATTCCTGGAGGATGGGCAGATATCGGCGATACGCCTTCGGAAGCTGTACTGAAAGAAATTAAAGAAGAAACGGGGCTTGATGCCGAGGTGAAACGGTTGTTAGCGGTTTATGATAAGCGTTGTCACCCGCACCCACCACAACCATTTTACATTTATAAGCTTATATTTTACTGCGAAGTTAAAGGAGGTCATCTAAACCACGGATTCGACATGCAAGGAGCTGATTATTTTGATGTGGATAAATTACCCGAGCTATCGGAAGACAGAATTTTGAAATCTCAAATTGAACATCTCTTAGAATTGACCAATAATGGTTCAAATCAAGTTTATTTCGACTAAAATGAAAGACCAATTAAAGATTGCGTTGATACAGGCACCTCTTGTTTGGGAGAATCCCGAAGCCAATAGACATTATTTTGAGAGCAAATTGGCTGATATAAATGAGGAGGTTGATATGGTGATTCTGCCGGAGATGTTCACGACAGGGTTTACCATGACCCCTCAAAATATCCACGGCTCAGAAGGAGAAAACACTGTATTATGGATGAAAAAGCTGGCCCAAAAACAGAATGCCGCCATTGTTGGTAGCATTGTATATGAGGCGAGAGAAGTCTTTACCAATCGTTTGTTTTTTGTAAAGCCGGATGGCGGAATTGACTATTATGACAAGAGGCACACTTTTACCTTGGCAGGTGAAAACGAAGTATATAACTCAGGTGCTAAAAAGTTGATTGTCAATTTTAGAGGCTTCAAGATTTGCCCGATGGTTTGTTATGATTTAAGATTTCCGGTTTGGGCCAGAAATGTAGAGAAATATGACGTATTACTATATGCAGCCAATTGGCCAAAACCCAGAGTCGGAGCGTGGGATGCACTTTTAAGGGCTAGGGCTATCGAAAATATGGCCTACTGCATTGGTGTCAATAGAGTAGGTGTAGACGAGAAGGGGCATGAATATTCTGGCCACTCTGCCGTATATGATTGCTTGGGCGAGCAATTGGCGTACTCCGAAAAGGAAGCTATTCTCTATTCGATTATTGAAAGAAACCATATCGAGGAAACCAGGGAGAAATTAAAATTCTTAGAAGATATGGATGCCTTTACTCTCGAATAGTAAAGGTTTCCACTTTTTCCCAGTTGGCACGAATCTCGATAACGTCTGGGTAGTAACTGATTTTTTCGGGTTGTCTTTTTTTGAGGTAGCTGCCAGTATCCCATTTGCCATTATCATTAGTGTCGAAAATAACCCTTAGCAGGTACATCGCTGGCTCTAAATGGTTGAATTCAAATGATTGGGGCTCTCTTGCGACAATCTCCCTTTTGAGGGTTCCTTGTTCATCCGTCAGTTGAACTATTAAAGGGTATCTATCTTCTTTGACGTTTACTTCAAATCTGAGGTTTCCATAATCGGCATAACTGCCAGTGGAAAGAAAATAAGCGGTAGTATCATTGCTTTGACCAAAAAAGTCGGTTATCGCACCTGGCAGAAGTTCTAATTGATAACTTTGATTGGGTTCTCGTTCAAACTTAAAGTCCACTTTATTCTCTATGCTATCTAAAGATGTCAGATAGGAAACGGGCAGCGAATCTTGGTTCATCATGCTCATTTTTGTGGTATCGACCTCACTGATAGGCGTGTTTGATGCTATATAGAAAGGCAGACTAAAACTTAATGAGCCACTTTGATTAGGGTTCAATCGCATAGAATCAATACCCACTTTTCTATTTTTTACAGTAAAGGTATCCCTGACCATCAACCGCTCATTGGTTACGGTGAAAATGAGAGAGTCCATTTCAAAGGGTGTCAGCCAGTAGTTGAGCGTATCTTTATCACGTTCTTTTACCACTTTCGTCCTTACAGTATCGGGTAAGGCCGTAAGAGGTTCGATTTTCACACCAGAGGCATCCCCATAATAACCAAATTGAATCCGGTTTTTAGCCACTAAACTGGGCACGGCCATACTAAAATTGGGCACTTCTTTGAACAGTGTCAGCACATAGGTAGAATCTGTGGGCAAAGTAATCGTGTCGTTCAAAAAGGCAATCTTATCGGCATTTTGATCGAAAATATTATTCTTTCCTGCGTCTTTGAGCGCGAATAACTTGTACTGCCCCTCCTTCAAATTTTTTAATCTAAAGATTACGGCACTATCAAGTGTATTGGTGATATAGTTGGGTGGTTTCTGAAAAATGGTAGAATCGGTATATGCCGTATCGATTTCGTATAGCATTACGCTGATAAAATCATCAGCCTTTTTTTTGAAGGCATCTCTGACCGCCCCAGATAATCTTAAAGAGTCGATATAATCACCCGTAGAAAAAACATAGGTTAAGAAACTACTTGGGTTACCTTCATTGTTGTCTTGAACGCTTTGCCCAAAGTTGAGGGTGTAAGTGGTATTTTCTCGTAAGGTATCCTTAAATTTAAACTCAACATATCTGTTGGCACCCCCTTGAGGCGTAATTTCAGGCTGATATTTCAATGGAGGGGAAACTATTAATTGATTTTGTACATCCTCCAATTTGATGAGTTCATTAAAGTAGAGGCGAATTTTACTCGCCTTGAAATTGATAGTCATGCTATCGGGCTCGGTTCTGACCAATCTAGGCGGTGTTATATCTTTCGGCCCTCCCGAAGGGCTGCCTTTTCTGGCGCATTGCCATACACTAAGAGCGATGAAAACTAAGAAGAGAAAGGCCACCAACCTACGAACCATAATCGTAAAATCTAGGCCACAAAGAAACAACTAATTTTTCAATTGCCCATTTTAGGAACCACTGCCATACTGGCTATATAAATGGTGGTATTTGTGCCTTTTGATAGTGCTTGGGCACAAATTTCCATAGTTCCTCCGGTTGTAATTACATCGTCAACCAATAGTATTCTTTTGTTGTTGACTCGCGATGGGTCTTGCAATTTGTAAAGTGATTTTTCTTGTTGCCATCTGCCCACCCTACTTTTACGTGTTTGTGTTTTGGTATTTGATGTTTTGACCAAAAGATCATCAACGTATTCAGCTTTTAGATAGAATGCGAGTTTCTGGGCAAATTTTGAAACTTGGTTATAGCCTCTTTTTCTTAGTTTTTTGAAATGTAGGGGTACGGGTATAACCAAATCAATAGTATTCTTGAGCTCGTTGTTTTCTAGTAACTGTTGCCCATACCAGTCACCTAGAAAATCGCCTATCTGTTCTTGGTTTCTGTATTTTAGGTTGTGTATGACTTGTTGAACGGTGCCTTTTTCAATGAAAAACAGGAAAGAACTGGCCTTTTCTATGTTAATTCTACCATAAAATATACGATCTACTGGGTTTTCTTCGTTAAAAGTATAATCGGTGAGTGGCAAATTGTTCCGACAAACTGTACAGAGCGTTTCCTCTCCTCTGATTAAATGGTCATTACATCCAAAACACACCCTTGGAAACAAAACCGAATTGATATCTATTAGTATATTTGTTAACTTTTTGTACAGCAAAATCTTAAGTCTTAAAGCCCAACTTACCTAAAGCTCATCCGTTCCCAATGAACGTTCAAGATAACAAATTCAATTACAAGATAATTTTTGCTGCCTTAGTCGCTGTGATTATAGGTATTTTGATTGCATTCTATTATAGCTATGCCCAATCAAGAAGCGAAATAGCTTTCTTGGAAAGGGAAAAGCAGATCTTGGTGCAAGATTTAAGCCTTATGAAGACCGATGTAGATCGATTATCGGCTCTCAACGAGGTAAACGAAATAGAACTGGAAAGTTCAAAGTATCGAATTCAGCAATTATTGGATTCTGTCGGCCAATTGAACTTTACGGTTGAAAAGCTAAGGGAATACAAGACCGAACTCCGCAGGTTAGAAGCCAAGAACGATAGTCTTAAGCTTAAGAATAATTTCTTGAGATATAACAATGTTCTGCTTACCGAAAAATATGAAAAGACGAAACAAGAGCTTGAGCAATTAAAGGGCAAGAGTATATCGTTGGCAGAGGCCGAAGCTTTGCAAAGACAAAAAATTCAAGAACTTAATAGAGAGCTTAAATCAAAGAGTTATTTAAGTCTACAGGCTACAGAAGGCAGTGGTTTCCGTTTGCGAAGTGGCCGTCCTATCAATACCAATAAAGCCTCGATTATCGAAAAGTTACGTGGCTGCGTTACTGTACTTGCCGATATAACCGAGATGAATACCACTAAGGTTATTTACTATCAGTTTCTAGATCCCAATATGAAGGTTATAGAAGACAACGCCAATACAATCTCATTTAACGGCAACGTATACAGCAAAAGGGTCGAGTTCAATTTTGATGGTGAAGAAACCACTATCTGCGATTTTATAACCATTCCTCAGGGTTCTTTGGAAGAAGGTACATATAGGCTTAATATTTTTGAAGGCCAGAAACTGTTGTCTTCCACAGAATTTGAACTGAAATAATTTTTTTTGACTTTCCGTAATATCCTATTTTTGCCGCATGGCAAAACAAGAAGACGATTTTAAGAGGGTAATTTCCCATGCTAAGGAATATGGTTATGTATTCCAATCAAGTGAGATTTATGATGGGTTGAGCGCTGTTTATGACTATGCTCAGAATGGCTCTGAACTTAAGAAAAATATAAGGGATTATTGGTGGAAGGCCATGGTGCAACTGAACGATAATATCGTCGGTATAGATGCTGCCATATTTATGCACCCCACCACGTGGAAAGCTTCGGGCCACGTAGATGCTTTTAATGACCCCCTTATTGATAACAAAGACTCTAAAAAGAGATATAGGGCCGATGTTTTAGTAGAAGATTATGTTTCGAAAATCGAAGCAAAAATCGAGAAAGAAGTTGCTAAAGCAGCCAAGAGATTTGGCGATAAGTTTGACAAAGAGCAATTTTTGGCCACGAACCAACGTGTTGTTGATTATCAAGAACAAGCAAATACGATACTTAAAAGATTGGCCAGATCCTTGGAAAAGGAAGATTTGGCCGATGTAAAAAAGTTGATCGAAGAACTTGAGATAGCTTGCCCAATGTCAGGTTCAAAAAACTGGACCGACGTTAAGCAATTCAATCTTATGTTCGGAACCAAGCTCGGTGCCTCTGCCGAAAGTGCTATGGATCTATATCTTAGGCCAGAGACGGCGCAAGGTATTTTCGTCAACTTCTTGAACGTGCAGAAAACCGGAAGAATGAAAATTCCTTTTGGGATCGCACAAACCGGAAAGGCTTTTAGAAACGAGATTGTCGCGAGGCAATTTATTTTTAGAATGCGGGAATTCGAACAAATGGAAATGCAGTTTTTCATTAAGCCGGGAACCCAGCAAGAATGGTACGAGAAATGGAAAGAAACCCGTATGAAGTGGCATCTTTCTTTAGGAATGGGAGAGGATAACTATCGTTTTCATGACCATGAAAAATTGGCCCACTATGCAGATGCCGCTGCCGATATTGAATTTAGATTTCCTTTTGGCTTTAAAGAATTGGAGGGCATACACTCTCGAACCGATTTTGATTTGGGCAGCCACGAAAAGTATTCAGGAAAAAAACTACAGTATTTTGACCCCGAAACTCGTGAAAGCTATGTGCCCTATGTATTAGAAACGTCAATTGGTCTTGATCGTATGTTCTTGGCCGTTTTCGCAAATTCTTTACAAGAAGAAGAACTGGAGAACGGTACTTTTAGAACTGTTTTGAAATTACCGGCTGTTTTGGCTCCTACAAAAGCGGCAGTTTTTCCGTTGATTAAAAAGGACGGTCTGCCAGAAGTTGCCCAAGAGATTGTTGATGACCTTAAATGGGATTTCAATGTTCTTTATGATGAAAAGGATGCTGTGGGACGACGTTATAGAAGACAAGATGCCAATGGTACCCCTTTCTGTATCACGGTTGACCACCAAACTCTGGAAGATAAAACCGTTACAATCCGCTATCGGGATAGTATGGAACAAGAGCGTGTGGCCATTGATGATTTGAAAAGTATCATTCATCAAGAGGTCGATATGAAAGGATGGCTTAAAAAGATGCTTTAAACTTTAAAAGGAATCTGGCCTTACTCCAAGTAAATAATTACAGCTGATAACCCAATCGTAGGCTGCCGTAATAATTTCTTGCATCACCGGGATAGTAATAGCGGGGTTCACCGCCAAAACTTCCGGCATTGATAAGAACTGACGAGGCATAAACTTCATCAAAAATATTATTGATTCCGAAATCGGCACCCAATGTAAATTTGGGTGTCAATTTTTTGTGGTATCCTAATCTAGTAGTAAATACGGTATAAGGATTGCTTTCCAAACTATGGTCATCCCGTAGGGGAATTTCCGAAACATGTCTATGGGTAATATTCCAATAAAAGTCTTGAAACAAACGCAGCTGAATACCGGCTGTTCTTTGTTGTTTTGGCACTCCTGTCAAAGGATTTCCAGAATACACTTCATCTTCATCAACAAAGTCTACGAACTTATGGTCATTGAGGGTAAAGCTCAAAAATGGCGATAAAACTATGTTTGAATTTATATTCCACCTATAATCCATGGTGATTTCTAACCCCCTGTGTTTGGTCTTACCTGCATTTCTGCCAATATATTGGTCTTCGGCAACTCTTTCGGCCACTAAAAGATTTTTTACATCCATTTGATAGCCAACTAGATTTAAATGAAACCGTTTTTGATGCAAAAACAGCTCTGTTCCGATTTCATAATTGATGCCGGTTTCTTGCGCTATATCTGGGTTGATAACACCTTCTGGAGTGAGAGTTTGTTCGACGGTAGGGTTAGAAAAACCTCTACTGATATTCGTGAAGAATTGCACGTCTTCATTCATGCTATATTGAAGGTTCAAACTAGGCAAAAAGATGGTCTTAAAACTTCTTTCTGCACTTGTATTGGCAGCACCTGTATTAAATTTATCACGAAAATCGTAGCTGGTCTTATTGATGTTGAAGCCCAACTGAGAACTTAATTTTTCTGTTATTGGAAATAATAAAGTGCCAAATAAGTTGAATTGCCTCCTGAATTCTTTATTGTTTGCGAACAAATTGCCTTGTAGGCTCCCGTTGCTTTCTGTTTCAAGAGTTTCATATAAGGCCCAATCATACTCATCTTTATAAATTTCCCCTCCAAAAGAATATTCCGTAACCGTTTCGAAAATGGAGAAATCACCGGTAAAGTTGGTTCGAATTCCGTAACCATTTGTGTATTCATCAAGAAAACCTAAAGGCCTGGGCCTTTTTTCAAAGTGATCTAAATAGCTATAGAAAACACTGGTAGAATTCGAGAAATGCTCACTAATTGTGCGTTTATAGTTCAAGCCTACCAAAGTATAATTATTTGCCTCGTAACCCGAAACACCTCCCCAATTGGCGGCGGCCTGCGTTGGGTCTTCTGCAAACGCCGTTGCCCCGATAGAACTGGCGATGTGCGCAGTATAATCAATGTGGTTGACCAAGAGACCAAACGTATTTTTATCATTGATCTTGTAAGATGTATTAAGCAACAATCCGTCTCTGTCAAAACGGCTGTTATCACGATAGCCTTCAGTTTCCATATGGCCATACTGAAGGCCTACCCGTAACTTACCGTCATTATGATTGAACGAAAGATTGTTCTTTATCATTCCGAATGAGCCCACGGTAAAATTGTTATTCAGGTTGGTCGAATTGCCAATGGCTTTTTTTGGCGTTAAAATTATGGCGCCCCCAAGGTTGGCGCCAAAAGAAGAGGCTTTTGGGCCTTTAATAACTTCAATCTGACTCAGGTTTTCTAAGTCAAAGGCCTCGATGGTCGAAAAACCTGAACCATCTGTTACAGGAATATCGTTGTAATATAATTTCAGCTTATCGGTGCCAAAAGCAGTTCTACTGCCTATACCCCTAATAGTTATACGGTTGGTGTTCAAAGCTCCGGAGAGAATGAAAACCCCCGGTATTTGATTTACAGAAGAAACCAAATCGGCAGGGCTGTAATTCTGAAATATTTGGGCCGATATAACCGAAGACGGCTCAATACCTATGGCATTTTTGGTTTTCAAGGCATCTAACAATATCACTTCATCCAGTTGGGTGATACTGTCATTTTGTGAATTGTTTTGGGCAAAGACTAAGGCGGTAAAAAGTAAAAAGGGGAATGTAAGTGCTTTCATTTATGAGGCTGGGTAAGTACCAAAAATACGGCTAAAATCTTAACCGGTCGTAAATAGAGTGCTTCTTTGAAATAAGCTGAGGACGGGTAAACTTACCACACGTTTTTTTAATACTGGGCTAATACTTATTTTGCCATTAATTCTTCAAATGCATGAAAATAGTTTCTTATAACGTAAATGGGGTGCGTGCGGCTTTAAACAAAGGTCTTTTGAATTGGTTGCAGGCCGTCAACCCTGATGTTCTCTGTTTACAAGAGATAAAGGCCATGAAAGAGCAGCTTGATCTTACGCTTTTTGAAGCCGCAGGCTTTCCTTATCATTATTGGTTCAGTGCCCAAAAGAAAGGCTATAGCGGTGTGGCCATTTTATCAAAGATTAAACCCGATTTCATACAAGTTGGCACTGGTATTGATTATATGGATTTTGAAGGAAGGAACCTAAGGTGCGATTTTGGAAATTTGTCGGTCATGAGCATGTATCTGCCATCAGGTACTAACTTAGCCCGTCTTGAACATAAATTGACCTATATGGCCGATTTTCAGAAATATACCGAAGAGCTCAGAAAGAACCATCCGAACCTTGTTGTTGTAGGCGACTTCAATATTTGCCATAAGGCAATTGATATTCACAACCCTGTAGGCTTAAAAAACGTATCAGGGTTTCTACCTGTTGAACGTGAATGGATAGGTAATTTTATTAATAGCGGGTTTATTGATAGTTTTCGTCACTTCAACAAAGAAGCTGATAATTATACTTGGTGGAGTTATAGGGCCAATGCCCGGGCAAACAATAAAGGCTGGCGCCTTGATTATGGCATGGTATCTGAACCATTGAGAGATCAACTAAAGAGATCGGTTATTCTTAAAGATGCCAAACATAGTGACCACTGTCCGATTTTACTAGAAATCGAAAATTAACCTGAGCAACAGACTTAGGCCATAGGTTTTGCTTAAATTTGGGTTTTTCAAGAAACAACACCCCAAATAAACAACATGAAGTACACCCAACTTCCGCACACCGATATTGAAGTAAGTAAAATTTGCCTAGGAACAATGACCTGGGGAAATCAAAATACGGAGGCTGAAGGTCATGAGCAAATGGATTATGCCGTTAATCAAGGAATCAATTTTTTTGATACTGCCGAGCTTTATCCCATTCCTGCCCATCCTGATAGGCATTCGGTCACAGAAAAAATTATTGGCACTTGGTTTAAGAAGAACGGCAATCGCGATAAAATTGTTTTGGCCTCGAAGATTGCCGGAAAGGCTGAAATGACCAAGTTCATTCGTACTACGGGTTTCAGTAAAGAGTCGATAATTGAGGCGGTCGAAGGTAGCTTGGGTCGCCTGCAAACAGATTATATCGACCTTTATCAACTTCATTGGCCAGAAAGAAATACGAACTATTTTGGAAAGAGGGGTTATAAACACGATGTTTCTGACCATTGGCAAGACAACATTCATCAGGTATTGGAAACTCTTCGTGATTTGGTAAGGGAAGGGAAAATTCGACACATAGGCATATCGAACGAAACCCCATGGGGTACGATGCGTTTCTTGATGGAAAGTAAGGTGCATGCTGGGCTACCACGCTCGTTGACCATTCAAAACCCATACAATTTATTGAACCGATTGTTCGAGGTAGGTCTTTCTGAGATTTCCATGAGGGAGAAAATCGGATTGTTGGCCTATTCTCCTTTAGGTTTCGGTACCTTATCAGGAAAATACCTAGGAGGAATGAAACCAGCTAACGGACGAATCAGTCTTTTTCCGCAATACAATAGATATAGTAGTGAAACGGCGGTGAAAGCTACCGAAAAATATCATCAGCTGGCAAAAGAAAACAACCTGTCGCTTACTCAGATGGCTTTGGCGTTCGTTAATACGCGACCATTTGTAACAAGCAACATAGTGGGTGCAACTACCATGACCCAATTGAAAGAAAATATAGGTAGTATTGATGTTAAACTGGCAGACGATGTGCTAAGAGGTATAGAAGAGATTCATAATCAAATCCCAAACCCGGCACCATAAGTATGATTTTTTTGAAAGTAGGGTTAGGACAGTTGGTACTAATTGTCTTGGTGATTTTGGTCATTTTAGTTTGCGCTAGAATTATGAGAGATAGGCGTTAGCCGAATAAATCGCCAACAACATCTTCGATTCTAGCAGCTCTGTGAACAGCTATTTTTGTATTCTTTAAACTAATCTTATTGTTTTTTGATACGTAAATCGAGGTGAAGCCCAATTTTTCAGCTTCCAAGATTCGTTGGTCAACTCGTTGTATGGGCCTTATTTCTCCTGCCAGACCTACTTCGGCGGCAAAGCAGACTCCTTTTTCTATTGGAATATCTTCATTGCTTGAGAGTATGGCAGCAATTACAGCAAGGTCAATAGCGGGGTCGTCAACAGATATTCCACCTGTAATGTTCAAGAAGACGTCTTTCGCCCCCAGTTTAAAACCGGCCCTTTTTTCCAAGACGGCCAGAAGCATATTAAGTCTTTTTGCGTTGTAACCGGTAGTCGACCTTTGCGGGGTGCCATAAACTGCAGTGCTGACCAATGCCTGTATTTCTATCATTAATGGCCGCATACCCTCGATAGTGGAAGCGATTGCCGTACCACTTAGTTTCTCTTCGTTTTTTGAGATCAATATTTCAGAAGGGTTGTTGACCTCCCGAAGGCCAGCGCCCTGCATTTCGTAAATACCAAGTTCTGCGGTAGATCCAAATCTATTTTTTAAAGACCGCAAAATTCTGTAGACGTAATTTCTGTCTCCCTCGAACTGTAGAACCGTGTCTACCATATGCTCCAATATCTTGGGGCCTGCTATTGATCCGTCTTTGGTGATATGACCGATCAAAATGACCGGGGTATTCGTTTCTTTGGCAAATTTTATCAGTTCGGCGGTACATTCCCTAATTTGAGAAATACTTCCGGCGGCAGATTCTATATAATCGGAGTGTAAGGTTTGAATGGAATCAATTACCACAATATCAGGTTCCGTGGCTTCTATTTGGCGAAAAATGTTCTGTGTTTTTGTCTCGGTCAGAATATAACAATTCTCGCTATCGGGGTGTATGCGGTCAGCACGCATCTTAATCTGCTTTTGGCTTTCCTCCCCCGAAACGTACAATGTTCTATAGGGTAGTTTTAAAGCGATTTGTAGTAGCAATGTGCTTTTTCCAACACCAGGTTCGCCACCCAATAGCACCAAAGCACCAGGAACCAAACCTCCGCCTAGAACCCTGTTGAACTCAAGGTCAAAAGTATTTAACCGCAGTTCCTTATCGGTGCTAATTTCATTTACACGAAGGGGTTTAGAAACTTTTTTGGCGGTGTTGGAAGTTGTTTTCCAACTTTGTTTTTCCTCCTTTTGAACTAACTCTTCTACAACTGTATTCCATTGTTTGCAAGAACTACATTGACCGACCCACTTGGCGTACTGGGCGCCACAATTTTGACAGAAATAAGCGGTTTTTGTTTTGGGCATGAACTACCTTTTAAGAATAGGGTAAAGGTAATGAGTAAATTATAGATTACTTGGCTTCTTAAGAAATGAAGGTGGTTAAATGGTCATTAGATTAAAGTTGCAGGGTAACTGTACTGCCGGCATCAACACCCACTGGCATATTAATTTTTATGTGGGATTGTTTTTCACGTTTTTCCCACTTTGCCGAAAAGTGCTCTCCTTGTTTGTTTATTTTGGCAGATACTGTAAGGTGCATCTGTAAAAGTTCTCTGTTTGGATCAGAAACAGATATTTGGTTTATGTTATTTCCATCGATTTTTAGCATAACTATTCCCGGAGTAGTTGAGGTTAGTTCTAGATATTCGTTAAGTTTAATTGTGCCTCCCTTATAAAAAACCACTTGATAAATGCCTAGGTCGTTATTTTTTACGGCCTGTAGGTAAGGGGTGTTTGAAAGTATGGATATAGCCTCGTTGATATCTAACTTCTTTAAGTTATCTATTGTGGTTGCCGGCCGTACTATGTATTGATAAGACAGGTTTTTGGGTTTCGCCCCATGATCTAACCATATGGCAAACACATCTTTGGAAATTTGTTCTTTGGAGGATGTGACTTGTTTATTGATTCTCCACCAACTTCCATTTTCTTGTTGATTTTTTACATATACCGTTGTTGGTTTGGGAAATACGTATCCTATGCCATCTTGAAATACCCAGCTGGTGTTATCAATCTTTTCTACACCTGGTTTTAATTCTAGTAGGGTATTATTACTGAAAACAGCAGGTTGACTTCGTAGCAATGTTTGATTTAATGTTGTTACGATTTTATCACTATCATTATCGGCCGAAATACCGGCCCCTAGACAAACAAACTCTGTGTCAAAAAAGAACCAAGATTTTCTGGCAGTTAGAGTATCGCTCAATGTTTTAAAGTCGAATGCCACCGCGCCATATGTGCCGTCGGTTACCGCTCCTACAAAATCTGTATGCCCTAATTTAGTGATTTCTTTAGGGGTTGGCATTTTGTCATTTTGGGCAATGGTGGCTCCAGGAATCTTGCGATAATCGTAGACGGGCCAGATATCGAAATACTCATCACCAGAAATTGAAATATGGTTGGCCCCATCGCCCCTGTAGTGGTTCATTAATCCTTCACTATTGTAAGGTTCTTCCATGTTGTACACTCTGGTAGAATACATGCGCACAGATGTAAAGAAATTTGGACGTTGAAATGTAAAGTGCTCGGAATGTCTAAAATAGGTGGCGTGTGAAATTATATCGCCCTTTTTATCTTGCCTAAGATTAATTATCGACTGTAATTCTTTTTTTCTGTAATCGGAAATCGATAATAACTTTTCGGGCATGTCAGAATTAAAAGGTTTTAGAGATCCAGGCCTGCTCATACTTCTATTTTTAGCACCTGGATCAGGAAATTTGCCATATATGGAGGTCCTACAAATACCATCTAAAAAGTAATCAGTCAACTCTTCTATTTTGGAGTTTGAAAATGAATATTGGGTGTCATCAACAAAGACGGCCCACTCGATAAATGCACTGGCATATCCCAGACCGTATGACAAGGTATTGTTTACCCCATCTCCTCTATGGTGAAAACTATTGTCGTACTGAATACCCCTGCCATTTGCTTCTCTACTACCAAAGCCCCCTTCGCCGTCTCTAAATCCATAACCAAAAGTATCACCAATCCATGGCACACGCTTTATTTCATTTTCAATCACTTTAATGACATGTTTGAAATTTTCATGATTATCTAGAAACAACATATTTTTAGCCTCAATACCAGCTATTTTTACCCTGTCGCCCCCAGGTCTTGCCCCTTGAGCATTCACATTGGCCCTGTTGATAATAGGTTGTAGCTCATTAATTAAATCTGAAGGCAAATCGTCATTCATAAGCAGACATATTCTTACCATTAAATCAGGAATGCCAATCTGATTATACCACCAGTTATCACATATGTAATCATTGTCAGCCCAGTGTTTAAGAGCCTTTATAATCGTATTTTTAACTTGAGGTTTTTTAAAGAACCGGGAAGAATCTGTTCTATATGACTTTGCAAGGGTAAGAATGTTGCTGGCGTGAAAACGATGTAGAAAACCTTCTCTTGATACATCGCTATAGTCAATTTCTGGCCATGTGCCGTTATCCTTTATTGAAGAAAGAATTTTTTCGACATCGTTGTCTGATACTGGGTCTAATATAGAGGAATTAACCCTTTTCTTGATTGTTTGTAAATCGAGCTCGTTACTAAACAGGATTAGGTGGGATAGTAAGCACATTAGGCATAATGCGTACACCCTAATTTTGTTAATCATTTTGACAGTTCTTGGTTGTTGGTCTGCCCCAAAGGAGGTTGTAAGGTTTCCTTCAGGAAGAGAATTTAAAGGTAAATTCCTTTGAAGATACAAAAACCAATAGTAACTACGTCAATTAATTAGGTGCCTAATACCTTTAAAGGTAGGTGATAAATAGGAGTTTAAGAGTTAAATTCTAATACCCGAAGTCAGCCTTTAAAGCGTCAATTTTTTCAAGAGCCATTTCTTTGGTCAAGAAATCAATCTCATCCATTCCGAAAGCTTTTTCAAAAGTTTTGAGAGCTTTTTTAGGTTCCCCTAGTTGCTCATAATATTCTCCTTCGAAATAAAAGCCCATCATGGTGTCAGGAAACTCTTTCTTGCAAAGATCTGATAACGGTTTTAACGATTCGATATCTTCCTTTTTTCTGCTGGCCGCGTAGATGGCCATTATATCGTTGAGGTCGACTGTTTTCTGAATGCCGAACAATTCTTCAATACCCTTGTATTTATTCTCTAAATATTGAAATACAGGGTCTTCTGAGGTCAAAATTTCTTCTTTATATTCTTTTGGACTTATGGGTTTGAACATGCCGAATATATTATCGAAGGCCTTACCGATACCATAGGTGGCTACAGAAATGTGGTCTGCACTCTCATATTGATGAAAGTTGTAGTGCAGGGTTTCTTTGTCGATTGCCTTAATAGCATTGTGCATTGCCATTATTCTGGGGGTATCTTTATTTTTTTCGCCTTCCACTATTAGTTCGTAGAACATTTGTTTATCGAAAGCCGACAAGCGAGAAGGAACCCTATTTTCCATTTCTGGAGCCAAAGTGGGAGAAATATTGATGTAGGCATTAAAAAGAGAGTTTTCTTTAAACAACCAGTAATTGGTATAATTGGCTGTAATATCATAACCAACTACCATCTTAAATGGCGCTGTACTGTAGTTCAAGTCTAGATATGGAATGATTTCCATCCCCAAAAATTCGAAAAACAGCTTTCCTTTTTCTGAAGGAAGACCATCTTCTTCATTCCATGCGCAATCATCGAAACGTATGCTTTTTTTACTTTGATCGATACCCACTACAATACTCGCGGGCATACCATGAAATTGGTTGTAGAATTTGGCATTGGCTACCACTTGATCGAACAAATATTCGGCATCGAGCACTACAATAAGAGGATATTTTTTTTCCTTATCATAGTCCTCTGGAAAATAATATCTCACATCTCTTCTTTCTTGTAGTTTGAAAGATTCGAATATTTCTTGGGTAACTTGACCGTATATACCGGAACACACCAAAAGTGCGATAAAAGTAAATTTGCGTAGCATGGTTAAATGTTTGGCTATCTATTTCTGTTCAATAACGGTAATAGCAGAAAAGATATTGCACCAAATACAACAACCATTAAAGTCTGGGCAATCCACATAATCCAACCATAAGCGTCTCCCGAAACCTTGCTGATTCCGTAAATGGCGAGTGCTTTGCTGATGGCCAGTGGATATAGCCCTATACCGCCATTGGTAAACATCATCGCCAGAGAGCCGGCTACGAAGGCGACAAGCAGTTCGCTGGTGGTAAGGCCCAATGTCTCGGGCACCGTAAATTTAATGACCCACAGCATGCCAATATAGCATGCCCAAATAAACACGGTGTGAGCAATGAACGCCCACTTTTTTTCCATTTTAAAAATGCTCAGAACACCGTCCGAAAGGCCTTTTAGAAATGATTTTAACCGAACTGCAAAAGGTTTGGTAGACTTTTTAATGAAAACCAAGAAAAGAATACCGAATAAAACAGCCAATGCCAGTAATAACAAGATTTTATTTAAGGGTATGCCAATGTTGTCTAAATAACCTAAAATAATATCGGTCTGTAATAATAACGTTATCAGTATAACAAGCAAAAGCATGATTACATCGATAACCCTTTCGGTAATAATCGTTCCGATTCCTTTATCGAACGGAACCCCTTCGTAGGTGGTTAGTGCCGTGGCTCTCAAAATTTCCCCAGCCCTGGGAATGCCAAGGTTGGTGAGGTAGGCCATTAAAATGATGAAAGTGTTATTGATGATTTTTGGCCGATAGCCCAAAGGCTGTAAAAGACAATTCCATCGTATAGCTCTTGAGATATGGCCTAGAATGCCAAGTATCATCGAAGCACCTACCCAGAGCAAATCAGCATTCTTGATATAAAAAATAATTTGCTTTATCTCCTCTTCTGATGTGGAATAGTACCAGTATAAAACCAAAAAAACTCCCAATGCAATTGGGAGTAAGGTCTTAAGTATTTTTGTGAGGGTCGTCTTCAATGATTAATTCAACAAGTTGTTCTGTTCGTTAGGAAAAACCAAGGCGGGGTTAAATTCTTTCGCTTCTTCAATATCCATCCAAGCATAGGTGATTAAGATCAGTATGTCACCAACGGCAACTTTTCTGGCTGCTGCCCCGTTTAAGGTTACTTCACCACTGTTTCTTGGTCCTGGTATTGCGTAAGTCTCTAGTCTTTCCCCGTTGTTATTGTTAACGATTTGTACCTTCTCGCCCCTGATGATATTAGCAGCGTCCATAAGGTCTTCATCTATAGTAATACTACCGATATAATTTAGGTCGGCGCCAGTAACTTTAACTCGGTGAATTTTAGATTTTACAACTTCTATTTGCATGGCACAAAGGTAAATATAAATTTTGCGATGACACTTCTGGCTTTCGGTTGCTCAAAGGTCATTAGTTAAGGGCAATGTTGTCTATCAGTCGCACCCCTCCGGCATAAACGGCAATAAAGGCCCTATATTTTTCAGATTTCAGTTTTTCTTCGATCGGTTTCAATGTTTTAACATTGGCGATTTCAAAATATTCCAGTTCCAATTCCGGTTGTTTTTCAAATGCGCTAGTCACCCAATCCTTCACATAAATAGCACTTTTCATGCCAAATTTTGTCTTGGCAGTCAATAAGGTTTCGTAAATAAAACTTGCTTTTAGTCGAAGAGCAGAGCCCAACCTTTCATTGCGCGAACTCATTGCCAGACCGTGCGCTTCTCTAACTATCGGACAGGGTATTATTTCTACAGGAATCTGTTTTTGTTCAACCAGTTTCTTAATGATTTGCAACTGCTGAAAGTCTTTTTCCCCAAAATAGGCTTTGTTCGGTTCGACCAATCTTAAAAGGGCCTCCACTATGGTTCCGACACCATTGAAATGATCGTCTCTAAAGGCGCCCTCCATAACTTGATCTAAACCTTCGAAATCATAGGCTTTTGATTCTACTTGATTTCCGTACATCTCCGATTCTGAGGGGGTGAAAATGATGAGCTCATCGGAAACGTTCTTAAGAAGGTTGAGATCGGCCTCGAGCGTTTTGGGGTACTTCTCAAGATCTTCTTGTTTGTCAAATTGGGTCGGATTTACAAAAATGCTTACGACAGTTAGCGCGTTTTCGTCGACGGCCCTTTTCACCAAAGAAATATGCCCTTGATGTAGGGCGCCCATAGTAGGTACCAGGCCTAAGGTGTTCGTTGGTTCTAAGCCTGCTACCGCTTTTTTTAACTCATTCTTGGTGCTGCAAATCAACATGGGTTTTATTTAAAAGCGAGCAAACTTACTATATTACAGCTAATCTGCATAATTTTTGTAATTTTGCAGCCACGTTACACCAAAAGAAAAAAGCAAAATACATGAATGGTAAAAAGATATTGTTCGTATCGTCGGAATTAGTACCCTATCTTCCGGAGAACGAAGTTTCCTTAATGTCTTACGAAACTCCGAGGATGGTAAACAGTAACGGTGGCCAGATTCGGATTTTTATGCCAAGGTACGGCAATATCAATGAGAGAAGGCACCAATTGCATGAAGTCATTCGATTGTCGGGCATGAATTTGGTTATCAATGATATGGATATGCCTTTGATTATCAAGGTGGCTTCTATACCCAGAGAAAGAATTCAGGTATATTTCATAGATAACGACGAATACTTCAAAAGAAAGGCGACTTTCTCCGATGCTGACGGCAATTTATTTCCTGACAATGATCAGAGAGCTATCTTTTTTGCCAAGGGCGTTGTCGAAACGGTGAAAAAGTTGAATTGGACCCCCGATATTATACATGTTCATGGTTGGATGGCCTCTCTTTTGCCGCTATATCTGAAAAAGTATTACGCTGATGAGCCTCTTTTTGATACAAGTAAAATCGTAATTTCTGTTTACGGTAAGTCATTCGAGGGTGAATTGGAAAAAGATATGATCAAAAAAATAGCTTTCGATGGTATACCCGAAGAAAGTATTTCTGCTCTTGAAACCCCTACGTATAATAATTTGTTAAAAGTTGCCGTAGATCATTCCGATGCCGTTATTTTAGCCGCGGAAGAAATTCCGGCAGACTTGAAAGACCATATTTCCAACCTAGAAAAACCGGTGTTGCCTTACGTTTCTTTGCAAGAGTTTGAAGAAGCGTATGCTAATTTTTATAACACTGAAGTTTTAAAATAGTCCGAATGACATTTTTAAAGAATTCAATTTTTGCTGCTTTGGCAGTAGGTTTTCTAATGGCCTTTGTAGTGTCTTGCGAACAGGATCCTACCACTATTGGGTCTGGGGTAATTGGCAGTTCACCTTTTAATACTGATAAGGCTGTTTTTGATGTTTATGCCTACAACAAAAAGATAAAGGCCGTAAGTACCAACAAATTGCCTATTTATCAATTGGGTTCTTTTACTCATCCTGTTTATGGTAAAACAACGGCTAGTGTAACTTCGCAAGTACAGTTGTCAAGTGTAAATCCAACTTTTGGGATAAATACACAAGCTCAAGAAGATAATCCGAGTAGTACAATCTCTACGCAAATTCCCGAAAACGAAAAAATCGATTCTGTTTATCTCTATATACCTTTTTTGACAAACCCAGGAGGGGACTCTGATGGTGACGGTCTAGTAGATGAACTGGACCAGTATCCTGATGACCCAGCAGGTGACTCTGATGGTGACGGACTGTCAGATGCGCAAGAAATAAATCGTGGAACTGACCCTAATGATTCTGATACCGACGATGATAATATTGGAGATGCAGAAGATGATGATTTTACCGCCAACCAATACAAAAAAACACTTGATATTGATAGTCTTTATGTAGATGGAAAATTGTATGGCCCATCTACAGCGGTAGGCCCGTTAAATTTAAGAGTTGAAAGGTCAAGCTACTATCTGCGTGATTTAGACCCTAATGCTAACTTTCAAGAGGCTCAAGAATATTATAGCAATCAAGAATTTTCTCCAACTTTTGTTGATAGCTTGCTATTCGACGGGGAAGTAACAATTAACCCGGATCAGATAGCTCTTAAAAGTAGAGATGATGCTTCAACTGAAGATGTCGATGAGTCGGAAAACTTCACTTATCTGAATCCTGGGATCAGGGTTCAATTAAGCAATGAATTTTTCCAAAATAATTTCATCAATAAAGAGGGAAGTGCGGAGCTCTTGAATCAAGAAAATTTCAAAGACTTTTTTCGGGGTATTCATTTATCGTTAAATGGGGTGTCTAATGAGGTAATGATGCTGTTCGACATTAAGAATGCAAATATTACCATTTCATACAGTTACGACACTGCCGATTCTAATGGTGTTGTTGCAGAAGGTAATGGCAAGCGTGATTATGTCTTGAATTTTTTAACTGCTGTGGTTGGTAGTACTGGTCAGGCTACTGGTCAGGTTAATGGCAATGCTGCCAATACCTATATTAATGAAAGTTACCCAGCTGAAATTTCTGATGCTATTACAAGTGAAGAAAATGCAGAAAAGATATACCTTAAGGGTGGCTCAGGTACAATGGCCGAAATAAAGCTTTTTGATGAAGAGAATGGCCGTTCTGTGATTAATCAGATCAAGTCAAACAATTGGATTATTAATGAGGCCAATTTAGTATTGTATGTAGATGACAACAGTAGTGTTGCTACTCCTCCTAGTTTGTATTTATACAATACAGAGACCACTTACCCGGTCTACGGGATTCCTTCGAGTCAGAATGACCAATCAGTTAGAATTTTCGATTATGATGGCAAGCTTGAAAAAACAAGCGATGGTAAAGCATTAAAATATACTATTAAAATTACCGAGCACATTAATGACTTGATTGTTAGAGATGCTCAGAATGCCACGTTAGGTCTATCTATATCATCCGCATTAAATAGAACAGGGTTGCGTAACTCCATTTTGCCTGATGATAGCGAGGAAGAAATTCCTTTAACGTCAACCCTCAGCCCATTAGGAACTGTACTTTACGGCAGCAATGTTGCCCCTGAAAATTTAGATAAAAAGCTTAAGCTTGAAATATTCTATACTGAGGTAGAGTAGAGTAGTTAGCGTCAATTTTCTTCTCTTGAATTCAACATACTATTCAAGAAAATACCCCGTTTAACTTTTTATAGAGCCGTTGTTTTTAAAAGGTTCTTGTACATTTGTTTGAATCACTAACTCACTTCAGCTATAAATTACTAACATATGTGTGGAATAGTAGGGTATATCGGTCATAGAGATGCTTATCCGATTATAATCAAGGGACTTAGAAGACTTGAATATCGAGGTTATGATAGTGCTGGCATTGCATTATATGACGGGGAAGATATCAACTTATCAAAAACTAAAGGGAAGGTAGAAGACCTAAAGAATAAAGTAGATAGCTCAATTTCTACAAAGGGCGGATTAGGTATGGGACATACAAGATGGGCAACACATGGGGTGCCCAACGATGTTAACTCACACCCCCATTATTCGAATTCAGGTAATTTGGTCATTATACATAATGGAATCATTGAAAACTATGAATCCATAAAAAAAGAGTTGATAAAAAGAGGCTATACTTTTCAGTCCGACACCGATACCGAGGTCCTAGTTAATCTGATTGAAGAAGTCAAAAAACAGGAAGATGTAAAGTTAGGTAAGGCCGTTCAAATAGCCTTAAATGAAGTTGTTGGCGCGTATGCCATTGCCGTATTTGATAAACAAAAACCAGATGAGATAGTAGTGGCTAAATTAGGTAGCCCTTTAGCAATCGGTATTGGTGAAAATGAGTACTTTATCGCTTCGGATGCGTCACCTTTCATCGAGTACACTAACAATGCCGTTTATCTTGAAGATGAAGAAATGGCCATTGTAAGACTGGGCAAAGAAATTAAATTACGTAAAATAAAGGATGACGCGATAGCCTACCCCAATATTCTTGAACTCAAAATGAATATTGAACAGATCGAGAAGGGCGGGTATGACCATTTTATGTTGAAGGAAATTTATGAGCAACCTAGGGCTATCTTAGACACCTATCGAGGTCGTTTGCGTGCCGATCAGGGTATTATCAAGATGGCCGGTATTGATGAGCATCTAGAAAAATTCATGAATGCCAATAGAATAATTATCGTTGCCTGTGGTACGTCTTGGCATGCCGGTCTGGTAGCCGAATATATTTTTGAAGATTTAGCACGGGTTCCGGTCGAGGTCGAGTATGCTTCTGAATTTCGTTACAGAAATCCTGTAATAACAAATAAAGATGTTTTGATTGCTATTTCTCAGTCAGGTGAGACTGCCGATACCTTGGCAGCTATCAAACTTGCAAAAGAAAAAGGTGCGTTTGTTTTTGGCGTTTGTAATGTAGTTGGTTCTTCTATAGCTAGAGAAACCGATGCGGGAGCTTATACGCATGCCGGGCCAGAAATCGGGGTGGCTTCAACCAAGGCATTTACTACTCAAATAACAGTTTTGACGCTAATAGCCTTAAAATTGGCCAAGGAAAAAGGTGAGTTTTCAGAATCTAAGTTCCATGAATTTCTAACAGAATTGGAAACTATTCCCACCAAAGTTGAAAAGGCCTTGGAATCAAATCCCCTAGTTGAAATTATATCTGATGTTTATAAAGATGCCACCAATTGTTTATACTTGGGTAGAGGGTACAATTTTCCTGTTGCACTCGAGGGCGCACTTAAGTTGAAGGAGATAAGTTATATTCATGCCGAAGGGTATCCTGCGGCTGAAATGAAGCATGGTCCGATAGCCCTAATAGATGATCAAATGCCGGTTTTTGTAATCGCTACCAAAAAAGGGCATTATGAGAAAGTGGTCAGTAATATTCAAGAGATAAAATCTAGAAAAGGAAAAATCATAGCTATTGTTACCGAAGGTGATGAGCAAGTAACAGAATTGGCCGATCATGTTATAGAGGTCCCGGAAACTTTGGAAAGTCTTTCGCCATTACTTACTACCATTCCGCTGCAGCTATTATCATACCACATTGCGGTAATGAGGGGTTGCAACGTTGACCAGCCACGAAATTTGGCCAAATCGGTTACGGTAGAGTAATTTTAACAACTTATAAGCAATATTTTTTAAGGGTCACGGTTCTTACCGTGGCCTTTTTTATTGGGTTTTCTTAAAATTAGCGCCTTCTGATTGAGAAAAATATATTATGCGCGCATAATTTTTTTCAAATTAGTATTTTTGGAGTGAAAAAAAATGTAACTTGCCTATACGAACCTATTTAACTTAAACTTAACATGAAAAGAGTACTATTTTTGGCATTGCTGTTTTTTGGTGGATTTGCTATCGCCCAAACGACGGTAAACGGGAAAGTGGTAGATCAGAACAATGAGCCCATACCTGGTGCGAATATCGTGATTACTGGAAAAGCGATTGGGGCAACAGCGAACTTCGATGGGGATTTTACTCTTGAAACTTCTGAAGTCCCCCCCTTTCAGTTGACTATTACCAGTATCGGTTATGCTTCCGCAACCGAAGAAGTAAGCTCAAACAACCAAACACTTACAATTGTACTTTCTGAAACCCAAACTTTTTTGGATGAGGTGGTCATTTCGGCATCTAGAACTCCGGAGCGTATCTTTGAATCACCAGTTACCGTCGAACGTTTTGGTTTACAAGAAATTAGGAATACGGCATCAGCGGATTTTTATGACGGACTAGAAAATCTTAAAGGGGTAGATGTCAACACCAACAGTTTAACCTTTAAAAGTGTTAATACAAGGGGTTTCGCCACCTTTGCAAACACGCGCTTCATGCAGTTGGTAGATGGAATGGATAACTCAACACCTGCCTTGAATTTTCCTATAGGTAATTTGGTCGGTATGATTGAGACCGATGTGCAAAGTGTTGAACTTTTGCCAGGGGCGTCTTCTGCGCTTTATGGGGCCAACGCCTTTAACGGAATTCTTTTTATGAGAAGTAAAAATCCATTCGACCACCAAGGGTTGAGTGGTTATATTAAAAGAGGTATCACTTCTCAAGAAGCTGCAGGCGATAATCCGTACACCGATTTTGGTATCAGGGCAGCCCATAAGTTTAGTGAGAAGTTTGCCGGTAAGGTGAACTTCGGATACTTGAAAGGCACCGACTGGGCCGCCACCAGTGAAGTGGATAAAACTCGCGTTGGAGGTACAAGGGCCGATCTTAACTATGATGGTATCAATGTTTATGGGGATGAGGTTTCTGCCGATATTAAGGATGTGGCGGTAACATTGGAGGGGCTAGGCCTTTTGCCCGCTGGCGCTAATGCACTGGTTCCATCCCAAGAAGTAAGTAGAACGGGATACAATGAAAGATACCTTACTAATTACAATGCAGAAAGTGTTAAAGCGGATTGGGGTCTTTATTACCGGCCTTGGGAGAACGATTTTGAAATTGCCTATGTGGGTAAGGTAGGTACGGGATCAACCATTTATCAAGGTACCAATCGCTATAACATCAATAACTTCTTTCAGGAACAGCATAAAATAGAATTTCGAAACGATAATTTCTTTCTAAGAGGTTATGTGGTGGCCGATAAGGCTGGTGATTCTTATGACATGGTATTTACGGGAATAAATATCAATAGGGCTTGGAAAGATGACCAAACTTGGTTCGGAGAGTATACAGGGGCCTATGTACAGGCGACTTTGGCAGGAGCTACGAATGAGCAAGCTCATGCGGCGGCAAGGGCCCAAGCGGAATCTGGTCGATTTGAACCGGGTACACCAGAATTTGAAGCGGCCTTTAACAGAAGTATCAATGACCCTAATTTGTCTACCGGATCTCAATTTAGAGATGCTTCCAAATATTATCATGTAGATGGTAATTATAATTTCAGCCATTTGGTAGATTTTGCCGAAATTCAGGTCGGTGGTTCGTTTAGAAGATATGGCCTAAACTCGTTCGGCACCATTTATACTGACTATGACGGAACTATCGATTATTCGGAATTTGGACTGTATACCCAAGTTCAAAAAACAATCGACTTCAACGAAGGCATGAACCTAAAACTAACGGGTTCTGTGCGCTATGATAAATCGGAGTTTTTTGATGGTTTCTTCTCCCCGAGGTTATCCGCAGGTTTGACGTTGAACAGAGACCACAATATTCGTGCGTCTGTACAGACCGGCTTCAGAAATCCGACTACACAAGACCTTTTTATCGGTCTTGATGCCGGTCGGGCAATTCTTGTAGGTTCGGCACCTGATAACTTAGATAGGTATTCAAGAAGTTTCGAAGTCAGTGGTGCAGCTCAACAGAATTTTCAGCAGCCCGCTGCCATTACTCAAACCGGTAGAGCGGCTTATGAGAATTCATATTCCTTAAGCTCTGTGCAAAGACTTGGGGTTACTGGCAATCCGGCCGATTTGGTCATAGCCAACCCAGAAGTGGTGAAGCCTGAGCAGGTAACCTCGGTAGAGGTAGGTTACCGTGGTAAAATAGATAAGTTAGTCATTGATTTTAGTGCTTATTATAACAACTACAAAGACTTTATTTCGCAAGAGGTGGTAATAGCACCTTATTACGGAACGGTCGGAGACGGTTCTCTTTCTGTGGCGGCCATAGTCAATGATGATTTTCAAGCATACAGCGCTTATACCAATTCAGATGTTGATATATCTTCTTACGGAGCTTCCATTGGTTTAACGGCTTCATTGTTTGGAGGGTATGATTTAAGTGGAAGTTATACCTATGCCAAGCAAGATTTTGATCAAGAGGCGAATCCTGATTTTATGAGCAACTTCAATACGCCTGAGCACAAGTTCAAGGCCTCGTTGGGCAATACCGATGTATTCAAAAATTTTGGGTTCAATCTTGCCTATCGTTTTAGTGATGATTATTTCTGGGAGGCAACTTTTGGTAATGGCGTCGTGCCCGAATTTCATGTATTGGACGCTCAGATAAGCTACAAAGTGCCAAAAATTAAATCATCTTTTAAGGCTGGTGCTACCAACTTGCTGGGCGATGAATACTTTACCGCTTTTGGTACCGGATTTATCGGATCGATGTATTATGTTTCTTGGACAATCAACAACCTATAATAGAATATGATGATGAAAACTAGATATATTGCATTAATGGCCATGTCATTGGTCTTTGTTGCTTGTAATACTGAAGAGGATTTTGACCGCACCGAAGAGGTGGCAGAAATACCCGAACTCACAGCTGGGTCGGCAGACTTTTCAACTTATGTTTCTTTAGGAAATTCCCTTACGGCAGGTTATACCGATAACGCACTTTTTATTGCAGGTCAAGAAAATTCAATGCCAAATCTACTTGCGGCCAAATTTTCTTTGGTAGGAGGCGGAGCGTTTACCCAGCCATTGGCGAACGATAATATTGGCGGTCTGTTGGTAGGCGGTGCTCAATTAGAAGGTTTTAAGCCGAGGTTGGTTTTCGGTGGTGCCGGACCGGTTGATTTAGAGGAAGTAGTCGGACCTATAAGTCCTACGACCGATATAGTACTGAACAATCCATCGGGACCATTTAATAATTTAGGAGTTCCTGGAGCTAAGAGTTTTCATCTTTTGGCACCGGGGTATGGAAATATTGCTAATCTTGAGGCTCAATTAGCGAACCCTTTTTTTGTTAGAATGACGGGCAGTACGCCCGATGCAAGAATTTTAGAGCTTGCGTTGGCACAGTCCCCTACTTTTTTCACCCTCTGGGCAGGTAATAATGATGTGCTCGGGTATGCCACCTCTGGTGGTGACGGTACCAACCCGATTACTGATCAAGCCACTTTTGATGTGGCCATCAGTACGTTGGTCACTAGTTTGACTGGCAATGGTGCAAAAGGAGTAATGGCCAACATACCTTATGTGACTTCCATACCTCATTTTACGACCGTACCTCATAATCCATTAGATCCTACAAACCCGGATTTCGGACCTCAGATTCCTACATTGAATACTATTTTTGGTACGCTCAATCAAATCTATACGGCACTGGGAGAAACTGATAGAATTGTAACATTTTCCGAAACAGAAGCCAGTGCGGTGGTCATTTTAGATGAAAACTTAACCGATTTGTCGGCTCAAATTGCCGGAGCATTAAATGCAAACCCTGGTTTTCCTTTGTTCGTTCAACAATTCGGTCTTCCTTCAGAGGCGGCGCCTATTGTAGCTAATCTTTTAGGGGTTACTTACGGGCAGACCAGACAAGCAACCGAAGAAGACCTTTTGGTGTTACCTAGTAGTAAGATCATCGGAACGGTGAATGCAGACTCGGTTGCCTTTCTAATGTCTCAAGGATTGCCAATGGAAATTGCCGGCCAGTTTTCTGTTGAAGGTATTAGTATGCCTTTGGCCGATAAGTGGGTTTTGACCCCTGAAGAGCAAGCTGAAATTAGCACGGCAATAGATAATTTTAATGCTACGATTGCTGCAGCTGCCTCAGGTGCCGGCTTGGCTTTCGTTGATGCAAACGCTATTATGCAAGACTTGGCAAATGGCGGCGTCACCGATGGTGATTTCACTTTATCTGCCAATTTAGTAACAGGGGGCGCCTTTTCGCTTGATGGTGTTCACCCTACCGCTAGAGGTTATGCCCTGTTGGCAAATGAGTTTATGAAAGCTATCGACGCCACTTATGAATCGAACTTTGAGGCTTCCGGAAGTCTATACAATATAGGAGATTTCCCAACCAATTATTCACCTAGTTTGCGATAGGTAAGTGTGAGAAAATCAACAAAAAACGGTGCTATTGTAAGGTGCCGTTTTTTGTGTTTAAAAAAGAACAAAAAGTAGTTTTTAGTTAAAATTGAAAAAGCTACCTTTGCACCCTGAAAAACACAGGTGAAAAAAACTGTCTATCAATAGTTAATCAATTGAATTTTTAAACGAAAAGGTAATGTCTAAAGTTACAGGTAAAGTTTCGCAGATTATTGGGCCGGTTGTGGATGTTGAATTCCAATCAGGTGATGTCCTTCCTAAAATCTACGATTCATTGGAAATCACCAATAAGGATGGTTCTAAGTTGGTGCTAGAGGTTCAATCTCACGTAGGTGAAAATACGGTAAGAACTATCTCTATGGATTCAACCGATGGTCTAAGCCGCGGAACTGATGTATTGGCGACCGGTAATGCAATTCAAATGCCGATCGGTGATGATGTTTATGGCCGTTTGTTCAATGTAATTGGTGATGCTATCGATGGCTTGGGCAACTTGCCAAAAGCTGGAGAGAAGGGGCTTCCTATCCACAGAGAAGCACCTAAATTCGAAGATTTATCTACTTCTACAGAAGTTCTTTATACTGGTATTAAAGTAATCGACCTTATCGAGCCTTATGCTAAAGGTGGTAAAATTGGTCTTTTCGGTGGTGCTGGTGTCGGTAAGACCGTTTTGATTCAAGAATTGATTAACAATATCGCCAAGGGCCATGGTGGTCTTTCCGTATTTGCAGGGGTAGGTGAAAGAACCCGTGAGGGTAATGATTTGCTTCGTGAAATGTTGGAGTCCGGTATTATTAAATACGGTGAAGATTTCATGCACAGTATGGAAGATGGCGGATGGGATTTGACCAAGGTAGATAAAGCTGCAATGAAAGAATCAAAGGCAACTTTCGTATTCGGTCAGATGAACGAACCACCAGGGGCACGTGCTCGTGTGGCTCTTTCAGGCTTGACAATAGCTGAGTATTTCCGTGATGGTGCTGGAGACGGGCAAGGTAAAGATGTTCTTTTCTTCGTTGATAATATTTTCCGTTTTACCCAAGCAGGTTCTGAGGTATCGGCTCTTTTAGGTCGTATGCCATCAGCGGTGGGTTACCAGCCTACATTGGCTACCGAAATGGGTGCTATGCAAGAACGTATTACCTCAACCAAAAGAGGTTCTATTACATCTGTACAGGCGGTATATGTACCTGCGGATGACCTTACGGACCCGGCTCCTGCAACAACGTTTGCTCACCTGGATGCTACGACCGTATTGTCTCGTAAGATTGCTGAGTTAGGTATTTATCCTGCAGTGGATCCATTGGATTCTACTTCTAGGATTCTTACTGCCGAAATCTTAGGAAAAGATCATTACAACTGTGCACAGCGCGTAAAAGAGCTTTTACAGAGATACAAGGAATTACAAGATATCATTGCCATCTTGGGTATGGAAGAATTGTCTGAGGAAGACAAATTGGCCGTAGGTCGTGCAAGACGTGTTCAGCGTTTCCTTTCTCAACCGTTCCACGTGGCTGAGCAATTTACCGGTATTCCAGGTGTTTTGGTTGATATTAAAGAAACTATCAAAGGCTTTAATATGATTATGGACGGTGAATTGGATCATCTTCCGGAATCGGCTTTCAACCTAAAAGGAACCATTGAAGAAGCAATGGAGGCTGGTGAGAAAATGTTGGCAGAAGCGTAAATAGTTATAAGTTAATAGTTCAAGGTTTAGGTACTTTGGCTTTTGACTTAAAGCTTAGAACTTATAACTAATAAGAGATGTATTTAGAAATCGTATCACCAGAAGCAACCCTTTTTTCAGGAGAAGTTACCTCGGTAACCGTACCCGGTGTAAATGGAGAGTTTCAGATGTTAAATAATCACGAACCGATTATTTCATTGTTGCAAGAAGGTAATGTGAAAGTAGATGGCAATGTTGTCGTCGATGAAGAACATGCTTCTAAATTCTCTAAAGATTCAGATGGTAAAACCCTTTTGCACATAAAAAGTGGTACCGTCGAAATGAAGGACAATAAAGTGATAGTACTGGCAGATTAATTATAATTGCCAAATAATTTTAAAGCCCAAAAGTTATCTTTTGGGCTTTTTTGGTTCACTTTATTTAGGTAATAGAATATAATTAACTGCGAAAAACCTAAAAATCCTGTTTTTTGGGTATGAAGATTTCAAAAGTTACCCCTTGACCCAAGGTGCTTTTGGCCCGAATGTGGCCATGATGGTTTTGAACTATTTTTTTAACAATGGCCAAGCCGATACCCGTACCCTCATATTGCTTGCGGTCATGAAGTCTATGGAATATTTTAAAAATTTGTTCGGCATATTTTTGATCAAAGCCTATTCCGTTATCTTTTAAGGTTAAAAGGCTATATAATCGTTCTTGGTTAAGGGGTAAGCCTTTAATATCGACTGGCTTTGCCTCCTGTAATTCAATATCGATAACCGAAGGCATATCTTTTTTTGAGAACTTTAGAGAATTGATAATAAGATTAACGAACAACTGCTTGAATTGTGAAGGTATCACTTCTGCCTTACACGAACCTTTTAGATTTAAATTCGCTTTTTTATCGTGAAGGTCTTCTCTAAGGTTTTCACTTACCTCTTTGATCAAGGTTTCGAATTTGGTTTCTATAAACAGTTGACCTGACTTTTCTGCACGGGAATATGATAATAAATCTTGAATCAAGGTCTGCATTCTATTGGCGGCCAATTGCATTCTATTGAACCTATAAATACCTTTTTCTGAAAGGTTCTTATGTTCGGTTGCCAAAATTTGCGATACGAAAGTCTGTATTTTACGCAAGGGTTCTTGCATGTCATGGCTCGAAATGTAGGCGAACGATTGAAGTTCGGCATTCATCTTTTCAAGCTCTTCATTTTGGGCTTTAAGCTCTTGGGTGCGCATCTTCACCTTATTTTCCAAATCTTTGGAAAGCAGTGTCAGTTCATTGTTTCTCTTTTCCAGTTCTAGCCTGCTTTTTCTCAGTTCGAGCAGATTAATTACCTGTTCGGCCAAAATGTTCAAGGCTTCAATTTGGCTTTGACTAAGCGAATGGGGTTTATGGTCGATTACACATAGGGTTCCTAATGGTAACCCTAAAGAATCTTTCAGCGGTACCCCCGCATAAAAAATAACATTGGGGTCTCCCGTTACCAAAGGGTTATCAAAAAACCGTTCGTCTTCACGGGAGTCATTTACCATAAATACCCTGTCTGTATGATGAATGGCATGGCTGCAAAAGGCTTGTTCTTTGGGGGTTTGTCTAACGTTCAAACCATGGTTCGATTTAAACCATTGCCTGTGGTCATCTAAAAGGGTAATCAGAGAAATAGGTGTTTGGCAAATTTCAGCAGCCAGTTTGGTCAGATTATCATAATCTTTTTCCGGTAAGGTGTCTAAAATGGAATAGGAATTTAAAAGCTCTAGCCGTTCAGCTTCCTTCTCATGTTCTGGGGCTACTTTCATATTTGACAATAACTCTTTTTCAGGGGAATTCTAATTGTTTAAAGTTATTATGGTCTACAATATAGAGATTTACAATATTATTTCCATAGAAAGTAAAATTTGAAAGCCCGATTTGAATTACTTCAATTGAATGATTTTCCAAAATGTGCTTCCAGACCAATAACCCGTTAAGTCGGTAAAACCTATCGCTTGATGGGCCGCTAGAGACCTCTTGTTTTCAGCATCAACTTCGGTAACGATAGATGAAAACTCGGGGAAAACGATAGTTTTCATAGTTTGGTATAATTGCCTGAACACGCCTTTTCTTCTAAATTGTTTATCTATACAAATCTGTCCCATAGCTATAAAATCAGTAAGTTCTAACTTTTCTATTTCATTGAACATGGGTACAAGCACCTCAATCTGATTGCCAAACTTGGGGTGCATGCTGAGCGCGTAGGCTATTACCTTATCGTTAGCCATGGCTATAATGTGGGGGCAGGCTTTGTTCATTTTCTTTAAAATCTCAAAGGTGTGAACAACCGTAACAAATCCTTCTTTGCTTTTTTCTTCCTCAGTCAGGGCGCTAGGTAGATTTTTTTGCTGCAGCGATAATATTTGCTGTAACTCACTATCTGAGCTACAACTTTTGTAAATAATTGAATCTACTTGCTCCACAGCCAATTTTCTCTTTTTTTAAGTTGCTTTTTCGATGGTTTTTGACCCTTTTTTTCAAAGGTGTAAAGGGAATACGATGGGTCGGCTTCTAAAGTTACTTGTGTACTTTTCTGAATCCCGAATCTTTCAAAGGTTATATTTAACTGATCGCCAATTTTAAGACCACCTATGAATTCGGTAAACTGTTGACCGTTCGGGAAGTTTTCACCATTTATTTGGGTGATGATATCACCTTCCTCCAGTTCGGCTCTATAAGCGGGAGAACCTATTTTGGGTGTCGAACTGATTTCGCCATTACCATCGCCATTAAGACTTAAATTGACCCCAAAATGAGGTCGCGATTTTGATTGTTCTAAAATTACGGCCACCGTTTCAAGCAGTGATCGGAAATCGGGCATTTGGCTGTCGAATATGTACTTGTTGAAAAATTGGTCGGCGAAATTTTCACCTGCGTACACTTGCAGTTCTTCACGTAGGTTTTGCAATGTGTACGGTTTTTCAGGTTTACCCATCGTTGACCACATGTGTTTCATATAACCATCTAGAGTGAGATCGTTTTCGCGAAGTGATAGATCTAGTGCAAGGCCGAGAATGCTTCCATAAGAATAGTACGAAATGAAAGTGTTGCCTCTGTTGACAGGGTCTACCGAAGTGGCCGCATCGACAAAGGGGGCTTGGTAGCTCATTTCAACTGGATTGAAAAACTGACGACCCGGAGAGTTCCACACATAATTGAACGTTCCCGTTATGCCTTCTATGTATTCATCTGCCGATAATATGCCCGCCCTGCATAGGCTTAAACCGGTATAATAGCTGGTGAATCCTTCTGCAAACCAGAGTTCTCCGCTCATATTGGCCTCTTCAAAATCAAAAGGCTCCAATGCTTTGGGTCGTAACCTTTCTACATTCCAGGCATGAAAAAACTCGTGCGAAACCGTGCCGATATTGCCTTTCATTCCCCCGTCGGCCAAAGCCGTGGTGCTGGTTAAAATGGTCGAATTACGGTGTTCCATACCATCACCTGAAGCATTGGGTATATAACAAGCCAAAAAAGTGTAACGGCCGTAATCGAATTTAGGTAACTCGCCGTATACTTTTTCTTCAGCAATTACCACACTTTTTACCTGCTCGAAATATTGATCTAGTTCTTCTTCGCTTCCGTTGTGATGAAGCACCAATTGAATGGTCTGTTCATTGTTATTGGGCCCCACTTTAAATTCCCTAACGGAATGGTTGCTTATTTCTACAGGGCTATCCATAAAATAATATAGGTTTGGTGCACTATAGGTGGTTCCTGACACTAAGGGTAACTGTGTGGCCACCTTCCACCCAAGGTCTTCCCGAACATTGAAATCAACCTCTATTTTTCTGTCTTTGAGGCTTGGGGCATACATAAAAGTGGCGGGTATATTCAAATGTGCATGGGTTTCATCAACTTGAGAATACGTGCCGTCTCCTCTATTCGCAAATAGAGTGTATTGAATATTGATTGTTCCATCATGGCCGCTAACCAACCACTGATATGGGTCGGGCCGAGTAACCGTTAATTCTTTTCCCGAACTGTCGGTGGCTTTAAAGCCATATACATTTTTGGCGAATTCGTGCAGAGCATATCGGCCCGGAGATGTTCGGCTCATTCTTAGGGAAAGGGTGTCGTTTTCTAAGTTTGTAAATTTTGCCTGAATAGTCGCTTCATGGTGTACCGCATTTTCAAAAGAAATAGTGTAAGTGTTGGTCTGTGCAGAAACAAAGGCGGAAGCAAACAGTATCAGAAGAAGATTCAAATTCATTTGAATATTTTTAGAGCTAATATAGGGTTAATAGAGTGCATACACTAAATTTGTTGTACGCTTTAATCCATTTTAAAAGCACCCGATTCGTCGGTTATTTAAACACTTTTCTTTCGATTGGGTTCATGGTAAGAACTTTAGTTCAAATTCTCGTTTTCTTTTTCTCCTTATCCGTTGTAGCACAAAATGAATCGGTTTCTGAAAACCTTAATAATCAGATTTCCACTAATCTAGTTTTGCCGATAACGGGTAGTTTTGATTTGAGCTATGAACGTATTGTGGCCAATAAATGGGCTGTAGGAATAGGTGCTGCTCTCTATGGCGAAGGTTTCCAAAATTTAAGTACTTACGACTCTTATTACGAGCGCATAACAAATTATGAGATTACCCCTTTTGTAAGAATCTATTTTAATGGGGCACAAAATAAAAGTCATTTTCTAGAGGTGTTTGGGTCGTTAAGTCAGGTGGAAGAATCTGGTAGGTATTTAAGGCATGTGAATCAAGAGGGTTATGGTGTTTATACTATCGGTTCAAAAAGCTTTTCGGTCGGCGGGTTAGGAGTTGGTTACGGATATCGCTTTTTGTTTTACTGGAGAAAAATAGTGTTAGAAGCGCAGATAGGATTACGAACCAATTTTGACGTAGATTTCGTGTTCTTGAATGCTGCTTTTGTACGAACCGGAATTAAAATAGGATATCGTTTTTAGGTTGTAATTATGAGGCTTTTCAAATTTTTTCTATCTCTTTTCTCGTCATTGTTGTTCTTGGGTTGCTTGTCAACGGATGATGATGAATATAGGCCTATCTGGTTAACGGCACAAAATGCTTTTGACTTTCCTTTGCAAAATGAGTTTTCGGTTGGCGACACACTTTATGTTGAACAATATTTTAGTAGATATCTACCGGAAGAAGGCTACGAAGAGCTGTTAGATGTTTATGAAACTACCAAAGATGAGGAGTTTGGCTATAGCTTTCAAATAGAAAAATATTCAAATCTTTCGCAAGACTACAATTGGGTCGATCTCGATCCTCAATTTATTTTAGGCAACAAAGTTGATGGGGGCTATAATTCTGTAGAAATTTTGGCATTACTCAATTCTTCAAGAGATGCGTACGAATCAAGATTCGGAATTGTTTTGGCTGAAGCTGGTAGCTTCAGGCTCAATCTAAGCCATGTTATCTTTCATAATGGTTATGACCAGGCCAACGAAATCTATCTTGATATCCGCCATGAATTTTCAAATGAAGAAGAAGCGCTGTGGGAGTTTACCGTTACTGAATAATCCAATCAAAAGTGCCTTTTGAGTGAAAATCCCTGAAAAAAGGGGTAGGTAAGAATTATTGCAGATTTAACTTTGTTCCAACAAAAGTAAAATACGCATTATGATTACAACCATTAAAAAGTGCTTCTCATTATTCATTCTCTTTTTATCGATTTATTCGAGCTACGCTCAAAATGATACTATCTATTACAGTGAGAACTGGAAGGTGGTTCAGCAGAAAGACAGTGCTTCTTTCTATCGCTTGCCAGTTACCAAAAAAGGTGACTTGTACCTCATACAAGATTTCTTTATTTCCGGGAAAAAGCAAATGAAGGGCCTTTCACAATCGCCAACTAAAGAAGTATGGCAGGGCAAGGTGGTTTGGTTTAATGAAGATGGTTCTATCAAACAAGAAGGCAACTACGCCAATGGCTATCTAGATGGAGATTTTGTTACTTTTCTTAATAAGAACAAGTTGGTGGCAAAATATAAAAACGGAAAGTTTATCTCGGGTGAGAGAAATACCGGTTATGGCAATAGTATGTTCTACATGCAAAAAGTAGGGGATACCATTCGTGAAATTATTTACCAAGATGATATAGATGGTATTAGGCAAGAGCGGGTAGGTACCGATAAAAAATATGAGCTCTATAGTAAATACTATGGGCAGGGGGGTGAATTTCTTGGAGAAAAACAACCAGGTTCCGATGGTTACACGAAGGGTGTTGAAGTAATGTATGTATACAATCCTATGAGGGTCAAAAGTACCACCTATTACAGTCGGGGCAAGGTCTTAGGGCAGACAGATTTTTACCCTAATGGTCAGGTTCGAGCTGAATTTCTTCAAGAACCGAAATTGGCCCATGTCTATTATACGCCCAAAGGTGAAGAAATGGGAAGGGTAGAATATAAAATCGATAATTATGGCATTTTACCAAAAGAGGGTGCGGTTTTCAGGTTCGGGTATGGTGTGCATAAGAACGATTACGCCGATGAATACCGTGTAGAAAGAAAAACGGTTTATGAAAATGGTAAGGTACAAGAAGACGCAACCTATTATGAAAACGATAAACTAAGGTCGCTTACCAAATATGAAGAAGGCAAAAAGACGCTTCAAATAAGTTATTCCGAAGACGGCGCTGAATTGGCCCGAATGGAATATGAAAATTACAGTCCGTTTAATGGTACTGAAATAAAAGAGACAGGTCGAGCCACCTATGCTAATGGCAAGCTGATCAAAGAAGAGGTTTATTTCCCGAAAACCGAAATGGTTCAAGTCTCTAAAACTACTGAAAAAGAGGTTTATTTTGACAGTAAGGGAGATGAGCTAGGTACGCTAACTATGGAAAATAGTGCTTCTTATCCAAAACCATGGCAGGGTAAAAGATTTCGCTATGATTATTATGATGGTACAGTAAGTTCTATAGAAGAGTATGAAGAAGGCGCCATTGTGCAAAAAACTTCTTGGAGAAAACGAAAAATAAGCGAAGAAAATTCTGAGACGTTTAAAAGAATAGAGAAATATGATGCCTCTGGTTTTAATAAAATAAATGAGATTCTTTTCTATAGTAACGGACACAAGCAAAGTGATATCACTTATAGAAATTACAAAGAGTTAAAAGGTATCTACTATGATAAGGATGGCAAAATCATGGGCGAGTATGATTTTGAGAAAAAAGATGGCGCTAGATATCAGTTTTTTGGTGATTCAGATGAAGTTCAAGAATATGAGTTGACCAGCAATGGTAAACAGTTGGCCTTCAAAAAATATGATTATGGTAATAATGTCTCTTATGGCAGTATAGACCCAGTTCTAGTTGAAGATTTTGATATTACTTGTTGCGCCTCTTATTATGATAGGGAGGGGAACTTGCTGGCAGAGATACAGTTCAAAGATGAGAAACCCTGGAGCGGTGATTTGTACGACCCTGCGACAAAAGAATTATATCAAATTCAAAAAGGTAAGAAAACGGGTTATTACAAAAAGTTCGATTACAACAAGAATGTAATTGCCGAGGGCTTTTTTGTTTATAACAAAAAAGAGGGTGTTTTCAAGACGTATACTTATGACGGAATAGTGGTTTCAAAGGAAAACTATGCCAATGACCACCTAAACGGTAAAGCCTTTTATTACAACAATGAAGGGGATGAGATAGCTCAGATGGAGTATAAAGAAGGTAAGCCATTGAATGGCGTGCGCACGGTATCGGTCAATTATAAAAATGAAAAATCGTTACAGACCTACAAAAATGGGCAACTCATCAAAGAAGAAATTAAAACGGATGATACCTTATTGGTCAAGACGTATTTGAACGAACAAAACGTTGAATACAAAAGCTATTATCAAGATTCTGACCAAGTAAAATATCAATATCAGATGTTCGAGGGATATCTGAGTGGTGTAGTGGTCAAGTTCGATAAAAATGGTACAGAATTAGCTCAGGCTAATTTTGAAAGGGGTGAGCTGCAAAATGGGGTTGTTTATCTAAACAAAGGATACGGCGGTCAGAATATGAGTTATTATTCCGTCTCTAAGACCGAAAGCGAATTGATTGTCAATATTTATGGAGAAGATAATCAAGTACTTTTTACCTCTGAGGAAAACCTCTTTTTAGGTGAGCACACTTTTTTCACCAAAAGCCTGGGTCTTGAACTAGACTTTTTCATTGAAAAAGATTTGTTTTAAGAAAGGTTATATTTTTGGTCTGTGAAAAGTTTACCATCAAAATTGCAGCGCAAACTACTGTTGAGAAAAGAACAGGGGTCTCTTCGCCAGTTACCTTTTTCCGATGACTCCTTGATAGATTTTTCATCGAACGATTATCTGGGTCTGGCCAGTAATTTTGAGCTTTTTGATGCGGTCGGTCAATTTTTGGCGGGCAATTATATAAACAGTAACGGCGCTACGGGTTCAAGACTCATTTCTGGTAACCATCCTCTTCATAATGAAGTAGAGAAAATGTTGGCAAACTTTCATCAAGTAGAGGCAGCATTGCTTTTCAATTCAGGGTATGATGCCAATTTAGGATTTTTTGCTTCCGTACCGCAAAGAGGCGATTTAGTGCTGTATGACGAGTTCAGTCATGCCAGTATACGAGACGGTATCACTTTAGGAAATGCCAAAGCTCAGAAGTTTGGCCACAACAATCTAAATGACCTGTCCTTAAAACTTGAAAAATTAAAACGAGCAGTGCCCAGCGATGCTGAGGTTTATGTCGTTACAGAATCTGTCTTTTCAATGGACGGAGACTCGCCTGATTTAGAGGCAATGGTCCATTTTTGTGAAAAAAACGACTTAAGGCTGGTAATCGACGAAGCCCACGCTCTCGGCGTTTACGGAGATAATGGCACTGGTTTGATACAGTGTTTAGGCTTTCATGAAAAGGTATTTGCACGGATAATGACTTTTGGCAAAGCTCTTGGTTGTCATGGTGCCGCTATATTGGGTAGTACAGAACTAAAGCAATATTTGGTGAATTTTGCCCGTAGCTTTATCTATACTACAGGCATGCCACCCCACTCACTGGCCAATATTCTCATTGCTTATCGCTTTATGGGTCAACCGGTTGGAGATATTTTAAGGTTGCGGAATAATATTGAATTTCTTAAACTTGAAATAAAAAGATTAGGTGCTGATGACCGTTTTATAGATAGCGAGTCGGCAGTTCATTGTTTTTTGGTGGGTGATATCAAGAAAGCCAAAGAACTATCAGACGCTATGAAAAAGTTGGGTTTTGATATAAGGGCTATTCTTTCACCAACGGTACCCGAGGGACAAGAGCGATTAAGAATTTGTTTGCATAGCTACAATACCGAAGACCAAATTAAAACGATGCTTGAAAATCTGGTCGACCTATTTAAAAATTGAATGGCACAAAAATTTTTCACTGTTGCTTCTTTCGAGTTTCCGGCAGATGTTCAGATTTTAAAAAGTAAGTTAGAATCTGAGGGTATTCCTGTTTTTCTGCGAGATGAAAACACCTTGAATTCCGACCCCATCATAAGCAATGCCATAGGGGGTGTAAAATTGCAGGTGTACAGCGAAGATAAAGAGTGGGCTTTAGAAATTTACGACCAAATCAGGGCTTTCGCCATTGATGATTTGGGTAACCCTAGAACTTGCCCTAACTGTAAAGCGCAAAAATCAGAGGTTTACTACGATAGAAAGGGCGTTTTAAATAAACTTTTCCCGTTTTTTGAGAAAAGAAAATACAAATGCCTAAATTGTGGCATGATCACAAACCCAAGAGTAGTATGACACAATTTTTCGTAACTGGAATTTCTACGGAAGTAGGCAAAACAATTGCTTCTGCAATCATAGCAGAAGCCATGGAAGCAGATTATTGGAAACCCGTTCAGGCAGGTGAACTTGACAATACCGACAGTGACAAGGTCAAATCGTTGGTATCTAACGGCAAAACGGTTATTCATAAAAGCAGTTACGAGTTAAAAGAGCCCATGAGCCCACATGCAGCGGCTGAAAACGAGGGTGTCTTAATCGATAGGGAACATATAAACGAGCCCAAGACCGATAACCATCTTGTGATAGAAGGCTGTGGGGGCATCTTAGTGCCTTTTAATAGCAGCGATACGGTACTCGATATAATTATGCCGACTTATAAGGTAATTGTGGTGTCAAGACATTATTTGGGTAGTATCAATCACACTCTGTTGACCATCAATTGGCTGGCTCAAAAAGGGTATGATGTTTCCGTATTATTTAGTGGTAATGCCAACCCTCAGACCGAGAACATAATTCTTCATAAAACGGGCGTTTCAATGATCGGCCGAATAGAAGAGGAGGAATCTTTCGATAAAGCAGTCATTAAAAAATACGCTGAAAAATTCAAACCTATTCTAGAAACCCTCTAATTTTCAATATAAGTAAGAACCAATTCGGTATCACCGATGTTGAAGGACAATAGATTTTTTCTTCCTTCTAAATTGTTTTTGTTGAAAATGTAGTAGCCTGGTATTAGGCATTGTTGAGTTTTTATAAGGGGTTTTTGCCGGCATAGTTCAAGATAAGCGCCTGTTTCATAAAACCGAAAGGGTATTTGAAAATGGGTTCGTGTATCTTCTTGAGAGAAAACATAAAGCGGTTCTTCGCCTATCAGGTTTTCAATTTCTACCGCATACTTTTTTTGAACGGCACTTGATGAATTTAATGCTTTTAGTGGAAGGGCAACGTGATCAAAAATTAATCTTCCCACAATTAAAAAACATATAACGCCCAAGTGTTTGCCGTAGTCTGTGGTTTTATACATCATCCACAACAAAGCACCGAGAAATAGTATAAATAAGGGGGTCCATCTTATATTTGGTATTTGCTCAAAGTACGGTAGAAACGGAATTGCAATACAGCATGCTATGGCGAGGCCCATGAGTATCTTGAAGAGCAGGTGCATCAGCTTCATTTTATTGAGCTGGTTATACGCTAGGTAGGTAAGTAGAGTGATAACCAAAGGGAAAAACATGTAAGTATATCGAATACGTGCTTCTGGTGATACCCAATAAACCATAAAGTTGGCCGCAAACGCAATTAAAACAAAAGATAAGTACGGGTGCTTGAGTATTTTCTGAATGAATTCTTTCCGCCAGAGAAATATAAAAAGTGTTGCCGGAAACAGAACCGCCAAAAAGTTTAAGGGAAAGAAAAAGAGATGGCCTATAAGCTCAAGAAAATCCCTTTCAAGTAGCGTTCGTTGACTGGTCAGTCCCCACATATCAGAAAGGTAGGTCGTTAAATCTTCATGTAGGCTGTACCAATAAAAATAGAGCCCGACGGCTATTGACGAGAGAAGTATAGAAGTAAAATGAGCTGGTGAAAATAGTATTTTTAAATTTTTCTGTTGGTATAGAAAGAAAAATAGTGTGATGAAAAGAAAGGCGAAAGATGCGAAACCTTTTGTGAAAAAGGCTAGGGTAATAAAAAAGTACGCACCGCCAAATAATAGAAATAGCCGCTTTTTTTGGTAAAAATGAAATATGCTGAATATAGAAAGTACTACCAGTAGCGAATAAAAAAGGTCAATTTCGGCGGTAATGGAAAAATAAAAATAGATGTCGGCACATACTAAATAGTACAAACTACTCAACAAGGCGAACTTTTGGCCTATATATTTCCTGTTCATCCAATATAGTAACAGTCCGGTAAGTATCAGTGATACGGCCGCGGGCAATCTCAATGCAAATGCATTGCCACCGAAAAGCTTAATGCTTCCGGCAAGTATGATGTTCCACAATGGAGGGTGGTCGTAAAAGGTCTCATTGAAAATTGAGGTAACCACATAATTATTATTGAAGAGCATTTCCAAGGCTACAATGGCTCTTCTGGGTTCCTCGGTATGTAGGGGTGATACGCCGAGCTTATAGAATAAAGAAATGATATATAACGAAAAAATGCCTATTGATAGCCATTGAAGGTTTTTCGGGTCATCAAGCTTTGAAGAATTTCGGTCGATGGCATTCATGGTTTTGGTAGGTTTTCAAGGTCAAAGATGCCCAAAATCTTTATATAGAAGTCAATTATTCCTCATCTTTGCAAGATGGATAATGATTTTGATTTAGGTACGATGATATCCGAAGGTATTTCCGAAAGGGATAAAAAGCACATCTGGCATCCTCTCACACAGCATAAATTACACCCTACGATGTTGGGTATAAAGAAGGCCAAAGGGGCTCTTCTTTACGACGAGTCGGGAAAGGAATATATTGATGGCATCGCTTCATGGTATACCTGTATGTACGGTCACTGCAACGATTATATACTTGACAAGGTGCATCAACAAATGCAAACATTAGATCAAGTGGTCTTTAGTGGTTTTACCCACGAACCTGCAGTGCGCCTTTCAGAAGAGCTTATAGATATTTTACCTGACAATCAGCAAAAGCTATTCTTTTCGGATAATGGCTCTACCGCCACTGAAATTGGAATAAAAATGGCTTTGCAATATCATTTCAATAGCGGTGAGAAGCGCCCTGTTCTGTTAGCTTTTGAAGAAGGTTTTCATGGTGACACCTTTGGGGCCATGTCCGTTTCCGGTTTATCGGTGTACAATGGTCCGTTTGAAGATTTTTTCATAAGTGTGGAGCGGTTACCGGTGCCCAACGAAAAGAACATCGAGCATCTATTAAAATTTCTGGAGACTAGATTAGTAAAGGGTGATATAGCCGGTTTTATATACGAGCCTTTGGTGCAAGGGGCCGCTGCCATGAAAATGCACGATACCAAACACCTTGACAGTATATTAGGTTTGTTGAAAAAGAATGGGGTTTTGGCTATTGCCGATGAAGTGATGACGGGTTTCGGCAAAACAGACTCTTTTTTTGCTTCAGACCATATGCTTAATAAACCGGATATTATCTGCATGTCGAAAGCGTTGACAGCGGGTTTAATGCCAATGGCTGTCACCAGTTGTACCCAAGACGTGTATGATGCTTTTTATAGTGATGATATCGGTAAAGGGCTTTTTCATGGGCATACTTATACAGCTAATCCGTTGGCATGCACGGCGGCTTTGGCAGGAATAGAGTTGTTAAAATCGAATGAGATACAAGAGAGTATTCATCGGATTACGGAAGCCCATAAAAGTTTTGATAAAGAGATAAAAAACCATTCAAAAGTAGCTTCGACTCGTCAATGCGGAATTATTTATGCACTTGATCTCGATGTGAAAATGGAACGCTACGGAAATTTAAGGGATCAGCTTTTCAAGCATTTTATGGATAATGGTGTGTTTTTACGACCATTGGGCAGTACCATTTATATTTCTGCACCCTTTACCATTTCAGACGAACAACTTCATAAGATTTACGACACTATTAAATCGGCCCTAGAGGCACTTTAATCATTATTTTAGTGAAAGAACCAATCTCTATTACCGCGGTTTCTTCAATTTCTTCATTGGGCAGTAGCCAAGAAGAAATATGGCAAGCATACCTTTCGCCCGCCCATTATTTATCTAAAAGAAAGTTCAATGAAAGATGGGAGTGGGTATCAGCTATTTCTGAAGAAAACCAAAGAAGCATTGAAAAGGTTCGTCATTCAGACCCAAAGTATAAGAATCTTGATAAAACCGTGCTTTATGCTTTGTTTACTTCTAGAAATGCTGTTGCCGGTGCAGGATGGACCATAAACGACGACTTCGGAATAAATATCGGATCCTCCCGCGGGGCTACCGAACTTTTTGAAACCTATCACGAAGAATTTTTGGCGCAGGGTAAAAGTTCTACATTATCATCACCGACCACTACATTAGGAAATATTTCATCTTGGTTGGCGCATGACCTAAAAACACATGGCCCAGAAATTTCGCATTCCATTACTTGTTCCACAGGTTTGCATGCCGTTCTCAACGGTGTAGCTTGGCTGCAAAGCGGTATGGCCGATAAGTTTTTGGTAGGTGGTAGTGAGGCACCATTGACACCTTTTACCATTTCTCAAATGAAGGCGCTAAAGGTTTATTCTAGAATAGGTTTGGATGAGGAGGTTGACTTTCCTTGCTTGGCATTGAATATGCATAAAACTCAAAACACGATGGTGCTTGGTGAAGGAGCTTCGGTAGCATGTCTAGAGGTTGGGCAAAAGAAAAATGCCTTGGCCTTGATTTCCGGAGTGGGTTATGCTACCGAACCGTTAAAACATAATATTTCTATTTCTACGGATGCACTTTGCTTTCAACGTTCGATGAAAATGGCCTTGGGGGGTATTTCACCCGATGAGGTAGACACAGTGGTGATGCACGCTCCCGGTACGATAAAGGGCGATTCTTCTGAACTATTGGCAATAGAGAAGGTATTTGGAAATAAGATTCCGCTGATGACTTCCAATAAATGGAAATTGGGGCATACGTTTGCCAGTTCGGGGCTTTTAAGTATGGAGTTGGCTGTAATGATGCTTCAAAAACAAAAATTTATATCAACTCCCTTCAAAAACAACACTGATTTAAAGGAAATAAAGAAGGTTCTGGTAAATGCCGTTGGTTTCGGAGGCAATGCTGTCAGCGTTTTGTTGACCTTGCCATAGAACAACATTTGAAGGGCATTTTTGTAATTTCAATTTTTTAAAGGTTATTTTTGACCCAGATTTAGATATGAGTATGAGCGAACAAAAGCACGATTGGACCAAGCAGGAAATTCTAGAGATTTATAATAAGCCCCTAATGGAACTGCTTTATGAAGCAGCTACCATTCATAGAAAGTTTCATGACCCCAATACGGTTCAAGTGTCTACACTATTGTCTATAAAGACTGGCGGATGTCCTGAAGACTGTGGTTATTGCCCGCAAGCGGCACGCTACCACACAGATATCGAAGGTAACGACTTAATGCAGGTTTCTCACGTAAAGGCACAAGCTTTACGTGCCAAAGCTTCTGGTAGCTCTCGTGTATGTATGGGTGCTGCTTGGCGTAATGTTAAAGATGGGCCAGAGTTCGATCAGGTTTTAGAAATGGTTCGCACCATTAATAAATTGGATATGGAGGTTTGCTGTACATTGGGCATGTTGACCGAAAATCAGGCACAGCGTTTGGCAGAGGCAGGTCTTTACGCTTACAACCATAATTTAGACACTTCTGAAGATTATTATAAAGATGTTATTTCTACAAGGGCATTTGAAGACCGATTAGATACCATTGATAATGTTCGCAAAAGTAATGTAACCGTTTGTAGTGGCGGTATAATTGGTATGGGCGAGGCTATCGAAGACCGTGCAGGTATGCTCGTGGCTTTGGCCACCCTTAATCCTCAGCCTGAGTCGGTACCAATCAATGCATTGGTAGCGGTCGAAGGTACGCCAATGGAAGATATGGAGCCTATTTCTATTTGGGAAATGGTTCGTATGGTCGCTACTACCCGAATAGTTATGCCCGAAACGCAAGTGCGGCTTTCTGCTGGCCGTACACAAATGAGTAGAGAGGGGCAGGCCATGTGTTTCTTTGCCGGGGCCAATTCTATATTTGCAGGCGATAAATTATTGACGACTCCCAACCCCGATGTGAATGAAGATATGGAAATGTTCAAGCTTCTCGGTTTGAATCCGCAAAAGCCATTTACAAAAGTGTCACAACCAAAAACGGTAGAAGCTTCCGAGTCGCAATTCAAAGATTTGGGCGAGAAGCCAAAGTGGACGAGGCCCGGGCATTCCATCGCCAGAAACGAAGAGGCAAAAGCAAAGTCTAAGCTCGTCGAATAGGCCAATATTAGTTTTGTTTTAAGAAAATCTTTACAAAAGGTTAATTAAATTTGGTCTTTAAATTCAACCTATACAGTATTGAAATTAGAAGCTATTCCACGGGTAAGTTCCATTACTAAGGAAGATTTCTTAGAGCACTATTTCAAGCCACAGAAGCCAGTAGTTATTGAAAGTGCAGTTGGGCATTGGCCGGCCATTAAAAAATGGAACTTGGCCTATATGCAACAGGTTGCCGGTGAGAAGACCGTACCCCTGTACGATGATAGGCCCGTTAATCATGAAGATGGGTTTAATGAGCCCCACGCCGAAATGAAAATGGCGGAATATATCGATTTGCTCAAAAAGGAACCCACCAAATACCGAATCTTTCTTTGGAATATTTTAAAGGAAGTGCCCCTTCTTCAAAAAGATTATGACTTTCCTGATTTCGGGTTAAGACTGCAGAAAAGACTACCCATGTTGTTTTTTGGTGGGCGCGATTCGTACACTTTCATGCACTACGATATCGATATGGCAAATATTTTTCATTTTCATTTCGATGGAAAAAAAGATGTTATACTATTTCCGCAATCGGAAACCAAATACTTGTACAAGGTTCCACACTCGTTGATTACTCATGAAAGCATCGATTTCTCGGCCCCGGATTATAAAAAATGGCCGGCTCTAGAAAAGGTCTCGGGTTATAGAACCGAGCTTCAGCATGGTGAGGTGCTGTATATGCCCGAAGGTTACTGGCACTATATGAAATATATAACTCCAGGATTTTCAATGAGTCTAAGGTCGTGGCCAAAAAACCCGAAGAATTTCGTGCATGCCATTTATAATATTTTGGTTATGCGTAGTTTTGATGTAGCCATGCGTAGGCTTAAAGGCCAAAAATGGATAGATTATAAAAACAGTCAGGCAATCGAACGCACTAAGCGGGCGGTATTGGTTTGATCTTGAATAAATTGATATGAAAAAATACCTATTACCCTTTTTAACAATATTCGTATTTACCAATTTTATGTATTCTCAAGCCTACGAAGGGAGGGGTGACCAAAAATTTCAAGTGGGGGCCAATTTTCAAGAGAACGGTACCGGAATAACTGCTTCGTACGATTATGGTCTAGGAGAAAATATTTCGGTTGGGGCCGTTTCTACATACCTTTTGGGTATAGCAAGCGGAATTGATGATGATACCAGAGAGCGATTCGACGCAAAGGTGCGCTTTAGCGCACATTTAGGGCCCATTATTGACGTATCGCCAGCTTTTGATATATATCCAGGATTGGATTTAGGACTTAAGAATTTCGGCTTTCATACAGGTGCGCGTTATTTCTTTTCTGAAGGGCTAGGTGTTTACACCGAATTCGGTTTTCCGATTGCTAAATATCAGACAGAAGACCTAACACTCTCCGATAAGTTTCACAATCAGTTCAATGTAAATATTGGGGTGTCCTTTAACTTTCTTTAATAGGTTTTGGAAAAATTTTCTAAGGAATTAATTCCTTGATTTTCTCATAGACCAGATGAGATTCCCATCCTCTGTATAAGAGATAGTCGGCCAGTTTTTTCCTTTTCTTCTGAGGGTTCTTTTCGGTTATCTGAGATAGGCGCTTTTGGGCCAAATTGTCAAGGGTTTTATAATATGCCCCATCTTCAATTTCATTAAGGGCTGTATTGATGTTATAAGTAGAAATATTTCGAATTTTAAGTTCCCTTACAATTCGTTTTCTGCCCCAGTTTTTAATATTGAACTTACCTCTGGCAAAGCTTTGGGCAAAGCGTTCTTCGTTCAGATAATTTTCCTCTATTAAATGAACTACGATTTTGTCGATAGCTTGCGGAATCATGCGCATAGACCTCAATTTTTCAACGACCTCCTTATGGCAGCGCTCTTGATACGCACAGTATTGTTCCATCTTGGTAGTAGCTTCTTGAAGGGTGTAGGCCTTGTTCATGTTTGATAAGGTTTGGGCAATTTATGGCTAAGCTAGAGAATATTAAAGTATAAAAAAAGCGGCTTCCGTTGAACGAAAGCCGCTTTTAAAAGTCTTTAATAAATGGTTTTACCGTCTTTATCCTTAAAACGGTATTCGAGATACGTATACGCATCTCTAGGTTGTATTTTAATCCATTTTTTATGTTCCAAAAACCACTTGGATCTAATGGATGGAAAACCTTTCATCAAATAGGCTGCGATAAACGGGTGTATGTTTAGCGTTATTCCGTTATCTTTTTTGGGCCCTTTGAGTAACCGCTCTAAATCGGCATTTATTTTATCGATCAAAACGATAGGCGCTTCAATCTCTTTACCGGTGCCGTTTGGGTTTTCTTCGGTTGTTTTGATATTCATTTCGGGTCTTACCCGTTGTCTAGTTATCTGAACTAGTCCAAATTTGCTCGGAGGAAGTATCTTGTGCTTCGCCCGATCATCTTTCATTTCGTCCCTTAGATGGTCATAAAGTTTTCTTCGATTGGGGGCTTTTACCATATCTATAAAATCGACTACGATAATACCGCCCATATCTCTTAGACGCAATTGCCTGGCAATTTCTGAAGCAGCGAGGAGGTTGACCTCCAAGGCCGTTTCTTCTTGGTTCTTTGCCTTGTTAGAACGATTGCCGCTATTGACGTCGATAACATGAAGCGCTTCAGTGTGTTCTATAATTAGATAGGCGCCTTTACTCATGCTGGCAGTACGACCAAATGAAGTTTTGATTTGTCGTTCTATGCCAAACTTTTCAAAAATGGGAACGTTAGACTTGTATAGTTTAACTATTGAATCTTTTCCAGGAGCTATTTCTTCAACATAGTCCTGAATTTGTCCATAAAGCGTTTCATCATCAACATGAATTCCTGTAAAGGTATCGTTGAAAATATCCCTAAGTATAGAAGATGCCCTATTTAGCTCGACCAATACTTTAGAGGGAGTGGGTGCTTTATATAATTTTTTACACATCGTTGACCACTTGGCCAACAGGTTTTCTAGATCTTTGTCAAGTTCCGCTACTTTTTTGCCTTCGGCAACTGTTCTAATGATGACACCAAACCCTTTAGGCTTAATACTTTTAACTAACCTTTTCAGTCTATCTTTTTCTTCGTTGCTCGCTATTTTCTGTGATACCGAGACACGGTCTGAAAAGGGTACCATAACCAAATAACGCCCAGCAATGGAAAGTTCTGAGCTGATTCTTGGCCCTTTGGTAGAAATGGGTTCTTTTACTATTTGAACCAAAATGGACTGGTTGGCTTTGACAACATCTGTTATCACGCCATTTTTGTCAATGTCTTTTTCGAATTTAAAGTTGCCAAGGGAATAGTCCTTCAATTTTCCAGTACTCACTTGTTTGATGAACTTAAGCAATGAAGACAATTGTGGCCCTAAGTCATGGTAATGTAGAAAGGCATCTTTCTCATAACCAACATTGACGAACGCGGCGTTCAAGCCGGTAACGGGTTTCCGTATTTTGGCCAGAAATATATCGCCAACGGAAAAATTGTTGTTGTCTTCCTCTTTGTGCAGTTCAGTGAGCTTACCGTCTTTTAATAAGGCAAAATCAACGGCATCGGAACTAGATCTTACGATTAATTCTCTATTCACCTGAATGTATTTGTATCCCGAAATGTGTCGGGATCGATTAAACAATGGTTGAAACGGACAGTAAATTACCGATCCGCCGAAATTTCTATTCGAATTTCTATGTCAATGAACGTAGGGGAAGAAAAAACAAAAGGGTTTAGCATAAAAAGGGCTGAAAATCTCAGCCCTTTTTATTTAGCCCTTACGGTCTATTTTTTCTTGTGTCGGTTGGCTCTCCTGCGTTTCTTACGCTTGTGGGTAGCCACCTTATGTCTTTTTCTTTTCTTACCACTCGGCATAGATTCCTATTTAATGATTATTATTATTTAACCTGTACGTTGCTTTTAACACCTTCTACAAAAACCTTAGCTGGTTTAAACGCCGGAATGTTATGTGCCGGAATTTTGATAGTGGTATTCTTGCTGATGTTTCTTCCGGTTTTTTCTGCCCTTGTCTTGATGATAAAACTACCAAAACCACGCAAGTAAACATTGTCACCACCTTCTAGGGAAGACTTCACCTCTTCCATAAAGCTCTCTACAGTCGCCTGAACATCTCCTTTTTCAATTCCCAGCTTGTCTGAGATTTTTGATACAATTTCTGCTTTCGTCATTTGTCGTGTTAAATTTTCAGTATAAATTTTTTGGGATGCAAATATATAAATTAAATTCATTCTTTTTCGCTAACAAACTAATTTTAAGTCGTTCAACTCTACATTTGTCAATTTACCTATATAGGCTATCTGCTTTGGTTGTTAAACCTTTACTTTTGCCATCCATTTTAGAGGTAAATGACTTTTGCAAATGAAATATTGGCCTGGTACGAGCGTAACAAGCGCGATTTGCCATGGCGTACCACGACAAACCCCTACAATATTTGGCTTTCCGAGATAATGTTGCAGCAAACAAGGGTGGCCCAAGGCTTGCCCTACTACCATAAGTTCGTTGAGAATTTTCCCGCTGTGGAAGATCTGGCTGAGGCTTCAGAAGAGGAGGTTCTCAAACTCTGGCAGGGGTTGGGGTATTATTCTAGGGCCAGAAACCTACATGCGACCGCTAAAATTGTAGCCTACGAATATGATGGGCAATTTCCTGATACCTATAAAGAACTGCTCGCGCTCAAAGGTGTGGGCGATTATACAGCAAGTGCCATAGCTTCTATCTGTTTCGGTCGACCTGAACCGGTGGTTGATGGTAACGTCTATCGCGTTCTTTCTAGATATTTCGGTGTCGAAATACCTATTAATAGTACCGAAGGTGTCAAATACTTTAAACAATTGGCCCGGGAAGTTATGCACCTTGAACGAATAAGGGATTATAATCAAGGTATAATGGAGTTCGGCGCCATGCAATGTGTGCCTCAAAACCCGAATTGCCAGGTCTGTCTGTTAAGTTCAAGCTGTAAGGCTTTAAAAGACGGGGCTGTAGGAAGTTTGCCCGTAAAATTGAAAAAGACCAAGGTAAAAACGCTTTACTTTAATTATTTGGTTCCGATATCTAAAGGTGGTTTGACTATCTTGGAACAACGAACCGAAAAGGGAATTTGGCGCAACCTTTGGCAGTTTCCGTTGCTCGAATCTAAAAAAGAGCTTGATTTGAAAGAATTGAAAGTTCAACTTGAAGCATCTGAACATTTTTCAAAAGCATTAAATGTTTCAAGGTTCGACTCTGTGCCGATTGTACATAAACTGTCGCATCGCCACATACATACGGTATTTTGGATTATAGAATTGAATGATATTTCCAATGGAGGCATTCCTTTTGAAAAAGTTGAGCAATATCCCGTTCCTGTTTTAATAGATGAGTTCTTGAAAAGACTTAAAAATTCGTACTTTTGGCCATTAAACGACAGCAGATTATGAGCGGTACATTAAACAAAGTGATGTTGATAGGGCATTTGGGCGATGAGGTTAAAATGCACTACTTTGAAGGAGGCGGATGCATCGGTAGGTTTCCGATTGCTACCAATGAAACCTATACAAATAGGCAGACTGGAGAAAAAGTGACCAACACCGATTGGCATAATGTAGTTGTGCGCAACAAGGCTGCCGAAATATGCGAGAAGTATTTGAGCAAGGGCGATAAGATATATGTTGAGGGCCGTTTAAAGAACAGGCAATGGCAGGGTGAAGATGGCAATACCCGTTATACGACCGAAGTACACGTGCAAGACTTTACCTTTTTGACCACTAAAAAGGAGAGTATGGAGAATAGTCAAAGTAATTCATCTCAACCTGTGTCACAATCAGGAGGTCAACAAACTGCACAGAGAAATACTGCTCAGCAATATACCGTCAATGAGCCGGAAGAAGATGATTTGCCGTTTTAAGCTATTGAAATACGCTATATAATTAAGGTAGTGTTTTTGTATATTCATATTCCATATTTAAATAGCCGAATACTTATTAATAGTAAATCGCGTTTTACAAATAAATTTTAACGATTGGACCCTGACCCTCTTAGTGTTCTTCCGAATTTTATGGCCTCCGGAGGTACTTTTGCCTTCCAAATAGCGGTTTTAATATTACTTCTTATTTGCTCAGCCCTTATTTCAGGTGCCGAAGTAGCATTTTTTGGCCTTTCCGCTACTGATTTAAAAGATATCATCGAGAAAAAAACCACTCAGGGTGGCATTATTGAAAGATTGCTCGACCGACCTAAAAAGTTGCTGGCGACAATTCTTATAGCCAATAATGCAATCAATATTGGGGTGGTTCTGCTTTTTAGCGACGTAGGCGAAACTTTGTTTGTAAATGTCGATATCGAATGGGTTCGTTTCGTGCTAGAGGTAGTGGTCGCAACTTTTTTGATTTTGATGTTCGGTGAAATCTTGCCCAAGGTATATGCCAATAGAAACAGGGTGGCCTTTGCCCATTTCATGTCCTTTCCCTTAAAGGTCTTAGATGTGATTTTTTCACCTTTAAGCCTGCCCATGCGGGCCGGAACGTTGTTTCTGTACAATAAATTGGGTAAGCAAAGGTCTAATCTTAGTGTTGACCATCTTTCTCAGGCTTTAGAGCTCACCGATGAAGGGGATACAACTAAAGAAGAGCAAAAAATATTAGAGGGTATCGTTTCTTTCGGTAATACCGATACCAAACAAGTTATGTGCCCTCGGATAGATATTTTTGCCTTAAGCGAAGATATGAAGTTTCCTGAGGTGATGCTCGAGGTCAAAAAGAACGGGTACTCTAGAATACCGGTATTTTCTGAGAATATGGATAATGTTCTGGGAGTTTTGTATGTAAAGGATTTACTGCCCTATATCGACCGTAAAGCTTTCAATTGGATGAGTCTCATCCGTGAGCCCTTTTTTGTGCCGGAGAACAAAAAGTTAGATGATTTGCTTTTAGAGTTTCAGGAAAAAAAGAACCACTTGGCCATTGTTGTTGATGAATATGGTGGTACCTCCGGTATTGTTACCTTAGAGGATATCATAGAAGAAATTGTCGGTGATATTACTGATGAGTTTGATGATGAAGACCTTATTTTTTCAAAACTCGACGATTATAACTTTGTATTTGATGGCAAAACGGCGCTGAGAGATTTTTATAAGGTCACCAAAATCTTGAACGAAGATGAGTTTGAAGAGAAAAAGGGCGAAGCTGAAACCGTGGCAGGTTTTGTTCTTGAAATTGCTGGAAGTTTTCCGAAGCGAGGAGAAAAAATTGCATTTAACGACCATACCTTCATCGTTGAAAGTATGGATAAGAAGAGATTAAAACAGATAAAGGTAACCTTGCCCAAACCCGAATCGGTTCAATAGATATAATGGTAACTTTCAAAATCAACGTAGCATGTTCTTGAATTTTAGACAAAAACCAAGTTGGCCATTGAGGTTGTTGCCTTTGATGTCGGTTTTGGTCATGCTCTCGAGTTGTAAGGAGGACGTTTTGCCAAAGCCGAAGGCAGAGTTGAGGTTAGAATACCCTAATCCTGAACCTGTGAAATTCGATACCGATTATTTCAGCTTTCGTTATAACGGGATAGCAAAGGTGAAAAACACCAATGCTTCTTCATTGACGTTAGAGTACCCAGAAATGAAAGGTGAAATCTTTATCAATTACAAATCGGTAGAGACAAATTTGCAAAAACTTCTATCTGACGCCCAGAAATTCAGTTACGAACATTCGGTGAAGGCAGACGGAATTCTTGAGCAACCGTTTATTAATTCTGATGATAAAGTTTACGGAATGTTCTATGAAGTAAGTGGCGATGCAGCCTCACAGGCGCAGTTTTATGTCACCGATAGTACGGAGCATTTTGTAACTGGGTCTTTGTACTTCTATACCAAGCCAAATTACGACTCGATATACCCTGCCGCGGTCTATTTAAGAAAAGATATTAGGGCGATTATGGAAAGCCTTCAATGGAAGTAGATTCAAGGCAAAATCACTAAATAAGGCTTACCTTTGATTATTAAGTATTCTTTCAGCTTGGGAAATACTTAAATCGATTTCTTCTTTTAATAAGGCAATTTTTTTCTCTTCTTCGAGAAGCCATTTTTTCTTTTCTTCCGTCAGTTGCTTGCCCTTCATCATTTCATCTGCATCGAAACGTTCGCTAAAATTTTCCATCCAGCTTACCATAGATTGGTTGGCAGCTTTTAAATCTTTTATGGCAAGCTCATACTTTTCCTTTTTATACGAGGCATTGGCCCTAGTAGTCAGTTTATTGATTAGCTTGGATAGTTTGGGCATATCGTTCATAACTTCGTCGTGAGAAGCCATGACCGAAATCATTTTGTTGGGTTCTTCACCACTTTCTTGCGAATGGCTTACCGAAACAAATAATGTCAACATCAAAATCAGTAGTGAGGTACGAAGGCCTTTTGTCATCTTTAATGATTATTAGAAGCCGTTAAATTAATAACCGCAGATAAGTTTTACCAAAAACCTTCTTTAAATGAAGAGCTTAATTCGATGAACGTGTGATGATTACTCCGTAATGCCAAGTAGTTCTTTGGCATTCGCGATACTGGCGTTGATTTCTTCTTTTAAATCTTTTACCTTTTTTTCTTCCTCATCGAGCCATTCTTGTTTTTGGGCAGATAGCTCTTTTCCGTTCAAGATTTCATCTGGGTCAAAACGATTTCCGAAGTTCTGCATCCAATCCATCATCGATTTGTGTGCCGATTGTAATTCTTTTCGGGCTTCCATGTATTTCATGCCGATTTCGGTACTGTCGTTCTCCTTTGAGTTCAGTTCACCTACCAAATCACCCAGTTGGCTCATCTTTGGCATTACTTCATCGTGTATGGCCATTACCTCTTTCATTTGGGAGGTTTCTTTCTCTTCTTTACAAGAAGAGCCAAAAAATATCGTGAAGACTGCCAATACCATCAATATTCTCATAAACCCAGATTTTATACAAAGATAGAAATTAGTCCCGTCTCGCTATTCGTCAAAGATGTATTTAATGGGGTAAATAATCGTCAAAATAAGATTTATTCAAAATCGGCATCGGTTAGGTCTTCATTGACCTTTATTTCTGAAACCTTGAATTCAAAACTCTGCGGACCGACTGTCTGGCTAATAGTAAAAGGGAAAAGAACCCCATTCACTTCTTGGTAATCATTATAATTGATGGTACTGGTAACCGTTTGGCCACCCATATCGCTTATGTTGACCTCCTGAACCTTAAGGCCGCTCTCTTGGTCGAAATAGAGCCATTTCTCATCGGAAACCTTCAATTTATAGGCGGTCTTGCCATCAATGGGCTCTGCGCCTTCCAACTCTAAGTTTTGCTGCAAATATTCAATTTCCGGAAATGGAGTAGCTTCTTCCTTAACCTTTAACAACTCATCGTCGCCCATCTCTTTCTTTTGGCCCTGTATTACCATATAACCCTTTTCACCATCGTAAACTTGTAAACTCATTGAGTTGCCGGCAACTTTTACTTCTTGGAAAAATTGGTTCTTAGAGGTTTTTTTCATCTCAAGATTCAGTTTCATGCCTTGAAGTTCGGCCTCGGCCAAAAGCGTAAAATTGCTTACTTCATTCAGTTTTTCTTTTCCGCCTATGGCATCTATATATTTGTTCAGAATATCGTTGGAGTTTACATCTGCGGGTACTTCTGCAGAGTAATCGGGTTTTTTGACACTACGGGCGAAAGTGTCGTAATAGCTCACTGGCAAGGTCTTACCTTTAAATGTTATTTTTTCCAAGTTTTCGAGGACCTCGCTTCCTTTTCCGGCCACCACAATTCTGAGATTCGATGGTTTGAGGTATTTCTTTGCCGCTTTCTGAACGTCTTCAATAGTGATGGCATTAATTTTCTCCAGGTAAGTTTTGTAAAAATTCTTCGGAAGATTTTCAGTTTCAATATCTAAGGCATATTCAGCAATGGTTGCTGGATCCTCTAGAGCCATTACGAACCTACCAGTATATTTAGCCTTGGTGTTTTTAAGCTCTTCCTCTGATATTGGTGCTGAATTGATTTTGTCAATTTCTTTGAGTATTTCTACCACCGAACTATCGGTAACAGCATTTCTAACACTGGCAGTGGCCCGAAATCTTGAAGGGGCATATTTATCATATCCTATTTGCGAATAAGATCCATATGTGTAACCCTTATCTTCACGAAGATTCAAGAATAAACGACCGTCGCCACCGCCCAATATTTCGTTGGCTATTACAGCTGAAAGGTAATCAGGATCGTTTTTTTTCAAATCGACCAAATTTTCGACCGTTATTTCTGACTGCACCGCATTGGGCATGTCAATAAAATTGATTTGGGTGTATAGCGCATCGGAAGGTCTCGAAAATTGAAACGATAACGGAGCGGCTTTGGTCCATGGCGTGAATTCTTCTTCGACCAATTCTTTTACCCGTTCAAAGTTGATATCGCCTACTACCACCAAATAGGCATGCGCCGGCACAAAGTAATTTTCATAAAACTGAATTACATCGGTGAGCGAAACTTTATTGACACTCTCAGCAGTTATAAATTCACCATAGGGGTGCTTTGTGGTAAAGGCCAAGGCCAAGCTCACACGTCGAGCAATGGCGGGAACATTCTTTTCACCTGCCTTGAGATTGGTCAACAACTTTTGTTTTTCCTTTTCGAATTCGTCATGTGTGAAATTGGGATTAATGGCCGCATCTGCCATGAGTTCCAAAATTCTTGGAAAATATTTCGAAAGGGAGGTGGCAAAGGCACTTTGAGAGCCAAAATTGATTCTTGCCCCTAGAAAATCTACCTCTTCGTTAAACTCGTCTTTAGGAATATTTTTTGACCCCTTGCCCAGCAAACTTGCCATTAGGGAAGAAACGCCGGCTTTATCACCTTCTAAAACCGGGGGGTTATCGATTCGCAACTGTATGGAAACCCTTGGTAGTTTGTGATTTTCTACCACCAAAACTTCAAGGCCGTTTTGTAGCTCGAACCGTTGGGGGTCTTGTAAATTTATTTCTGGCGCCGGCCCTGCTTGGGGCATTTGACTTCTGTCTATCTGTGCATTAAGCCCAATGGTAATCAGCGTTATGAACAAGAGGGTAAGTGACTTTTTCATGACTTTTATTTTGATGTATTAGGCTGTTTCTAGTTAGCTTGAGCCTCTTTTGGCAAATAATCGATTATCACACGTTGGTTCGGTTTGAAGTACTTATCGGCTACTTCTTGTATCTCTTCGCGGGTAATAGAGCGGTATATTTCGATTTCTTTGTTGATGAGGTCGGTATCACCGTACAAAAGGTAATTGCGCGCTAAAGAGTTGGCTATTCCTGCCACGCTAGAATTCGAGTTGACAAAACTGTTCTCAAACTTGTTGAGAAGCTTTTGATGGTCTCTTTCGGTAATAAGCTCTGTTCTTACTTTGGCTATTTCTTCTTCCATTTCGGCAATGAGCGTTTCACCTGTGGTTTCGCCAACCGGTAGGGCATAGACCAAATACATGCCGTAATCTTCTTGCCCCACATTAAAAGCACCTACTTGTACGGCCTGTTTTTGGTCGTCTACCATTTTTTTATAAAGTTTTGAGCTTTGACCATCACTCAGATAAGTTGAAATCATATCTAGAACATAGGCATCTCTTTCCCTGAAACCGGGTGTTCTATAAGCGATAACATAGGCGGGAATCTGAATGTTCGGATCGTAAGTTTGAATTCTTGACTCTTGGGTAATTGGATCTTCTTTTGAGTAGTTTCTTGTTACGGCTTCTCCCCGAGGTATATCACCGAAATATGCTTTGACCCATTTTTTGGTTTGCGGTATATCGATGTTGCCCGCCACTACTAACACCGCATTGTTCGGTACGTAGTATTTGGCATTGTACGCAACAACATCGTCTAAGGTGGCGGCATCCAAATCTTTCATATATCCTATATTCGGGTCTTTGTAAGGATGTTTTTTAAATAGACTCTTACCTACCTCGATGATAAGTTGGCCATACGGGCGGTTATCATAACTGAGTCTTTTTTCCTCTTTAACAACTTCTTGCTGGGTGTCTACACCTATTTGGTCAATGACCGGATGTAACATTCGCTCAGATTCTAACCAAAGGCCCAGTTCTAGATTGTTCGATGGAAATACTTCATAATAATACGTACGGTCTTGGGTAGTGTTAGCATTATTTTGTCCACCATTAGAGGAAACGATTTCGAACCATTTTCCCCTTTCTATGTTTTTAGAGCCTTCAAATAACAGGTGCTCGAAAAAATGGGCGAAACCCGTGCGTCCCTCAGTTCGGTCTTTTCCACCGACGTGGTACATGACCGACGTGGTCACTAATGGAGCCGTGTCGTCATTATGTAAAATTACGTGCAGGCCATTGCTCAGATCGTACTCTTCGAAAGTTACTTCTTGGCTTATGAGGTGGGTAGCCGTTAAAAGGGCAATGAGGGCTACGAAAGCTGATTTGGTCATAGTAGCGTGTTTAGATACCTATTGGTAGCGATTAAGATGTTCTCGTTACAAGTTTATCGATTTTTGATAAAAATTTCTTCTGTGGTATTTCAATTTAACAAGAATTGTGAAAAATATGTTCTTAATTTTCAGTAATTTAAATGTGTGAACCTAAAAATTTTTGGATTATGAAACAGTTTGCTTTACCCATTCGTTTTGGAGTAGCCACAAGTGGCTGTCTTGTTGCCTACTTTTTGATTCTATCCCTATTTGATTTGCATACCAATGTCTTTTATAGTCTTTTCAATGGCGTAATAACCGGTTTTGGAATTTATGAGGCCATTAAATACTATAAGATGGAAAAGCAGAACAGCTTTGATTATGGTAAGGGTTTTACCGCTGGTCTGGTAACCGGTTTTGTGGCCACCTTTATATTTACTTTGTTTTTTGCACTTTATGCAACCGAGATAAACACAGCATTTTTGCAAGAGCTGACTACCGTTTGGTTCAATGACTTTAAGAATTTTGAAGGTATTGTTTTCTTTACCGTAGCTATTATGGGCTTTGTAACTAGCTTGGTTTTGACTCTTTCATTTATGCAGTTGTTCAAAACAAGCAACAATATTCGAAAAAAGCCCATTTCTAACCGTATGGGGTTATAGTTCTAATGCGTTGGTAACAAGTGATGACACAAGTAATTTGGAGCGTTAGTTACTCTCTTGCTATTAAGAAGTAGTGATTGGGCAATTTTACATGCCAAAATCTAACTGATTGTGTTGTACATTAATGAATTAGACGTATATTTGCATCCGCTTATTGAAAAATAAGTGTTTGTAAAAACTAATTTATATACATTATGTACGCAATCGTAGAGATGGCAGGGCAGCAATTTAAAGTTGCGAAAGACCAGAAAGTGTATGTGCACCGTTTGCAGACCGAAGAAGGCAAGAAAGTTGTTTTTGACAATGTTCTTCTTTTGGCAGATGGTTCTGATATCACTGTTGGCGCCCCGGCTATAGACGGCGCAGCTGTAGAGGCTAAAGTCGTGAAGCACCTGAAGGGTGACAAGGTAATCGTCTTTAAAAAGAAAAGACGTAAAGGTTACAAAAAGAAAAATGGTCACAGACAATCGTTAACTGAGATAGTTATTGAGAGTATTGTAGCCAAAGGAGCTAAAAAGGCTGCCAAGAAAGAAGAGCCGAAAGCTGCTAAACCTGAGGCCAAAGGTAAAGATGCGAATGTAGATGTTTCTGTAGCATCAAAACCAAAGGCTGAAAAGACAGAGGCTAAGAAAGCGGCTCCAAAGAAATCGGCTAAAGGTGATGACCTTAAGAAAGTTGAGGGTATCGGTCCGAAAATTGCCGAGACTTTGGCAGAAGCTGGTATTACCACTTTCGCTGAATTGGCTGCTACAGATGCTGCCAAAATCGCTGAAATCATTTCAGATGTACGTGGTAACCATGTTACCGATACATGGCCAGCTCAAGCAAAACTCGCTGCCGAAGGTAAGTGGGATGAGCTTAAGAAATGGCAAGATGAGTTAGATGGCGGTAAGGCATAAGTTTTACGCTTGAACTAAAATTTAATCACGTGTTTGTCCGTTAAGGCTATACACAACAAAAAATAAATATCATGGCACACAAAAAAGGTGTAGGTAGTTCTAAAAACGGTAGAGAATCAGAATCGAAACGCTTGGGCGTTAAGATTTTTGGTGGTCAGGCCGCTATTGCCGGAAATATCATCGTTAGACAACGTGGTACTAAGCACAATCCTGGTGAGAATGTGTATGCCGGAAAAGACCATACTTTACATGCCCAAATAGATGGCATCGTGAAATTTGAAAAGAAAGCTGGCGGAAAGTCGTTCGTTTCAATCGAGCCTTTTACTGCGTAAGCAAACTTTTTAAGAATTTAAAAAGCCCCGAGCTAAATTTTAGCTTGGGGCTTTTTGGTTTCAAATAGGCGTAATTTGTATGCTGTATTTGTTTAAATTTGTTGTCCGCTTCTTTTTTAACAACAAAGAAGGCGCCCCATATCACTCATTTTCAACTAAGTTCAAATTAAACATTGACCACAATGGCTAAAATTGAAATTAAGGGTACGCCCGAGAAGCTTGAGCGGGTTTCTATTTTTTTAAAGACCAACAATATTGAGCACTCTATTATTGATGACTTTGGAAACCATTCGGTAGAAGACACCGAAAAGTACAAGGCATTGATGAGAAAATATAACCAGTTGACTTAATTTCTTCTGAATGCTCGAATACGCCTTTCCTAGAAGTTATTGACTTTTTGGGCACGGCTGACAAATGTTTAAATCTAAAATTCAAACTACTTTCCTATTTATGAACTCTGCCGAAGCTGCTGACCTTAGTAAAATATATACTGAAATAAAAAATGAAAATAGAGATTGGAATCAGGTCTTGGAATCTATTATCTCTTATTTTGACTGTTCTACAGGTACTCTTCACTTTCTAAATCAAGAATCAGGACTATTAAAGTTAGAGGCACAAAAAGGTATACCCCCGTTTCTCATTCCGAAATTGGAGACTATTCCTGTTGGCAAGGGTATGGCAGGTATTGCCGCAGAAAGAAAAGAGGCCGTTGAAATGTGCAACTTACAAACCGATGATTCCGGAGTTGCCAGACCAGCAGCGAAAGAGACAAAGGTAGAGGGCTCAATTGCAGCCCCGATGTTGCTAAATGAAAAGCTTTACGGTACTCTGGGTGTTGCTAAACCCGTTCCCTACGATTTTACTGATAAAGAGAAATCAGAACTTCTGAGTTTAGGTAATGCTATCAGTAAGATTTTAAGTAATTGATAGAACTTTTTGAATAAACAAAAAGCCCTTGTATTTACAAGGGCTTTCATTTTTATACGCGTGACGTTCAGTCTTATTAGTACCTGTAGTACTCGGGTTTAAACGGACCTTCTACGGTAACACCAATATATTCCGCTTGGTCTGGCTTTAGTTCGGTAAGCTCAGCTCCTAAACGAGAGAGGTGAAGGGCCGCAACTTTTTCGTCTAAATGCTTAGGGAGCATATATACTTCATTTTCGTATTTGTCACTATGGTTCCAAAGCTCTATTTGTGCTAAGGTCTGATTGGTAAATGAATTGCTCATTACAAAACTGGGGTGCCCCGTTGCACAACCTAGGTTGACCAATCTGCCTTCGGCAAGAACAATAATGTCTTTTCCGTTAATAGTATATTTATCTACTTGAGGTTTAATTTCATCTTTGGTAGCCCCAAAGTTAGAATTCAACCACGCCATGTCTATTTCATTATCGAAGTGACCGATATTACAAACAATGGCCTTATCCTTCATGGCTTTAAAATGCTCTGCCCTAATGATATCTTTGTTACCGGTTGTAGTAATAACTATGTCGGCATTGCTGACAACCGTTTCAAGTTTTTTCACCTCATAACCATCCATACAGGCTTGTAAGGCACAGATAGGGTCGATTTCTGTAACGGTAACGATAGATCCGGCACCTCTAAAGGAGGCTGCGGTACCTTTGCCCACATCTCCATAACCACAAACTACAACTCTTTTTCCAGCAAGCATGGTGTCGGTAGCCCTTCTAATGGCATCAACCGCACTTTCGCGACAACCGTATTTATTATCGAATTTAGATTTTGTAACCGAATCGTTTACATTGATGGCAGGCATTGGCAAAGTGCCTTTTTTCATGCGCTCGTATAAACGGTGAACACCTGTAGTGGTCTCTTCCGATAGGCCTTTTACATCTTTAGCCAATTCAGGATATTTGTCCAACACCATATTGGTAAGGTCACCACCATCGTCTAAAATCATATTCAACGGCTTTCTATCTTCACCAAAGAAAAGGGTCTGCTCAATACACCAATCGAACTCTTCTTCGTTCATGCCTTTCCAAGCATACACGGGAACTCCGGCGGCGGCAATAGCAGCAGCTGCATGATCTTGGGTAGAGAAAATATTACATGAGCTCCAAGTAACATCGGCACCCAAGGCTACCAAGGTTTCTATAAGTACAGCGGTTTGAATCGTCATATGAAGACAACCGGCAATTCTTGCGCCTTTCAAAGGTTGCTCGTTTCCGTATTCTTCACGAAGTGACATCAAACCGGGCATTTCGGCCTCGGCAAGTTCAATTTCTTTTCTTCCCCAATCCGCTAGTGAAATATCTTTAACCTTATACGGTAGATAGGAAACAGTTTTGGTATCCATAGTCTTTTTTATTTTTTACTTTCGTAATACCGATACGTACTACATTTTGTGGTGGCAAAGTTAAGAAAAAGGTACAGAAAGTTATGCCTATTTATAAGATACTCAAGGTAAATGCTTCGACTACGGTCTATATATGGAATGTAGTCGAAAGTGAAGCGGCGCTTGCCGAAAACGTTACATTGACCAATCATTGCCAGAACCGCATGAAGGGTATGAAGTCTGAACTTCACCGACGCGCTTTTCTCAGTATCAGGCACCTCATGGCCGAAGCAGGCTATGTTGATGCGGATTTATATTATGATGAGGTCGGTAAGCCCCATTTAAAGGATGGCAATAAAATTTCTATAACCCACTCGAACAATTTTACGGCCATTATTGTCAGTAGTACCCATGAAGTGGGCATTGATATTGAAAAACAACGTGAAAAGATTTTACGGATAGCGCATAAGTTTACGCCGATCGAGGAATACAAAACCATCGCCAATACAGATGCATTAATTAGAAAATTGACGATTGTTTGGGGCTGCAAAGAGGCGCTCTATAAAATTTATGCAGAACCAGGTCTGAGTTTTATACATCACATAGATGTTAAAGACTTCTCTTTTGATAGTTCGGCAACCACTGCCGAAATTTTATATCATGGCGATTCTTCTTTCTATAACATCCGTTTTTTTGAATTCGAAGGTTTTACCTGTGTTTATGCACTTAGAACCTAAAAATATTTAATACTAGGCCCTCATTCAGGGTTCATATTCCAACCAAATAATGAAAATATCAGTCGAGCTTACTTTTTCCCCTTTACAGGATGATTTTGAAGAACATATAATCAAATTCATCAAAAAGTTAAGAAGCTCTAATCTAACAGTTCTAGAAAACCCTTTGAGTACCCAGGTATATGGCGATTATGATACCGTTATGGAGGTGTTACAAAATGAAATCAAAGATGCTTTTGAGTTGATGGATAGGGGGCTTATGTACATGAAACTGGTAAAATCTGACAGAAGCGATTATGAGCCACATTTTTGATTGGCTTTTCGCCCAATACGAAGGAGTTCCGAATCATATTGTCGTATTAGAGTTGATCAGCGTGGTTTTTGCGCTTTTAAGTGTGGTCTACTCAAAACGGGAAAACATCTTGGTGTTTCCCACGGGTATCATTGGTACTGGTATAGCAGTTTATATCTTATGGATCTACGGTTTATTGGGTGATATGTTTATCAATGCCTACTACTTTATAATGAGTATTGTTGGTTGGTATGAATGGACGAGAAAAGTAGATGAAGATCATTACATTCCCGTAACGCTGACCACTTCAAAAGAAAAGCAATGGTCGGTTCTATTATTTATAGGCACCATAGTTTTTGTCGCCCTAGTTTATTCTTTTACTGATAGATTCAATAGCTGGACGGCTTATACCGATATTTTTACGACGGCCATATTTTTCGTCGGTATGTGGTTGATGGCCAAGAAGAAGCTAGAGAATTGGGTTTATTGGATTGTTGGCGATGTTATTACCGTTCCGCTCTATTTATATAAAGGGCTTATATTTAGTGCCATATTATATTTTGTATTAACCATTATTGCTGTCTTCGGTTATCTGGCATGGAAGAAACGCTTAAACAAGAGCCCTCAAACCTTATTAAGGTAGTATTATTTGGTCCTGAATCTACAGGAAAGACCACGTTGAGCCGTCAATTGGCTGAACATTATGGCACTTTATGGGTGCCTGAGTATGCCCGCGAATATTTGCAGGAAAAGTGGAACAGAGAGCAGAAAACCTGTGAGCCTAAAGACTTAATTCCGATAGCACAAGGTCAGATTAAAATGGAAAACGAAATGACCAAAAAAGCTACAAATCTTCTTGTTTGCGACACAGATCTTTTAGAGACTAAAGTATATTCCGAAGCTTATTATTTAGGATATTGTGACCCACTTCTTGAGAAATATGCGCTAGAGAATACGTATGATTTGTACTTGCTTACCTATATAGATGTACCATGGGTTGCAGATGACCTGCGCGACAAACCTACTGAAAGGGAAAGAATGTATACTTATTTTAAAGATACCTTAAAGCGCTATGAAAGGAATTTCACTATCTTGAAAGGCACTAATAGCGAACGTTTGGCTACGGCCATTGAATATATTGACCAATTATTGAATAAGACATGAATTTAACTGCGAACGACTTGACATTTCTTTCTGAAAAGGGAATTTCACAAGAGAAGGTAACTCAACAAATCGAAACTTTTAAAGAGGGAATACCATTTGTACAGCTTGAAAAAGCTGTTACGGTTGGCGATGGCATATCGAAATTTACTCCCGAAGAAGAAAAGAACATGATCGGTAAGTTTGAAGAATCTTCTAAAAACGGACTTTCTCTACTAAAATTTGTACCCGCATCGGGTGCTGCGTCACGTATGTTCAAGGCTTTGTTCAATTTTCTTGATGCCTATAATCCAAAGGAAGAATCTCTTGATGCTTACTTTGAGAGAACCGGTGATAAAGATTTAGAGGTGTTCGCAGATGGTATTACAGAATTTGCGTTTTATGATTTGGTTAAAAAAAGAATATCGGGTCAAGCAAACTCAAAAGATGAAGAAGTATACTTGTTCGTGAAAGAGATGATGTCAGAAGAAGCCTTGAATTATGGTTTCTACCCCAAGGGTCTTTTACCATTTCATAAGTATGTAGCCAATACGGCAACCCCTTTTGAAGAGCATCTTAAAGAAGCGGCCGCTTACTCAAAATCTGGTGATACCGCCGAACTGCATTTCACTATATCGCCGCAACATGGCGATATGTTCAATTCTGAATTTGCAGCTGTAAAAGAAAGGGTTTCTTCTGAAACTAAAACCTCGTTCAAGGTCAGCTATTCTTATCAAAAGCCATCTACCGATACCATCGCCGTAGATATGAATAATGAACCGTTCAGAAACTCAGATGGTTCTGTGTTGTTCAGACCAGGAGGGCACGGTGCGCTTATCGAAAACTTGAATGAGCAAGATGCCGATATCATCTTCATAAAAAACATCGACAACGTTACGGTACCTAGATATGCCGATGAGGTAGCCGATAGCAAAAAAGTTCTCGCAGGTGTTCTACTGAGTGTTCAAGAAAAGGCATTTGATTACGCCAAAAAATTAGATGATGAAGAACTGTCTTCAGACGACTTGGCCGAGATAAAAAGCTTTCTCGAAAGTGAATTGAACGTAAAGGTAACGCAGAAATATGCCGATAGCGATTTCGAGGGGCAATTGGCAATTTTAAAACAATCTATCAACAGGCCTATCAGAATATGTGGTATGGTAAAGAATGAAGGGGAACCCGGCGGTGGCCCTTTTTGGATCGATGATCGAAAAGGAAATATCTCGCTACAGATTATCGAATCGGCCCAAATAGATACCGCAGACGAGGAGCAGAATGGCATTTTACAAAATGCAACACACTTTAACCCGGTAGATTTGGTCTGCGGGGTTAGAAATTATAAAGGCGAAAAATACGACCTGCTTGAATATGTAGACCCTAAGCAAGGTTTCATTACGGGAAAAACCAAGGAAGGAAGAGAACTGAAGGCACTAGAACTACCAGGACTATGGAACGGTGCCATGGCGTTTTGGAATACCATTTTCGTAGAAGTACCTTCCATTACATTCAACCCGGTAAAAACGGTAAATGATTTATTGAGACCTGCCCATCAAGTAAACAATAAATAGTAAAACAAATCTCAATACTATTGAAATACCTAAAAAGTGTGTAAGTTTTACACACTTTTTTAGTTTGTTACACACTGCTACTCACTGCATTATATATTAGTTATTTATTTAAATATATGATAATCAGTTATTTAAACTAAAAAAAGCTTACTGCGAAGCAATTGGCATCTTTTTAGTTCTATACTAAGCGAATATCAAAACAAATAAATTAATCTTAACACTATTAGAAATGAAAAATTTAATGTTTGCTGCAGTATTGTCTTTAGGTACAATGACTGCTTTCGCTCAAGAAGAAGAAACAACTGTAGAAGAAGTTGCTACTGAACAAGTAGAAGCTACTCAAGATGATTACACCGAAATAGCTGCTGAAGAAGTTCCTGCTGCTATTACCGAAGCACTAGAAGCTGCTCACCCAGGTGCTACCATCTCTAAAGCTTTTATGAATGAAGAAGCTGAATATAAGCTAGAGGTTGCTAAAGAAGACGGTGAAACTGCTGAGCTATATGCTGACGCAGAGGGTAACTGGATTGAAAAGTAATTCCTCGAGCAGATAGCCGATAATTAATCGGTGAAGAAAGTCCTATCAACTTTTAAAGTAGATAGGACTTTTTTATTGTGCCTAATTACTCAGTTTTACCGAGTGATTCAACCTCGGCCTTGTAAGCCTAATGTGTAACGTGTTTACTTGGTTACACACTTTTTAAATACAGTATCCACTATTACACACATAAATATTGCACGGTATTTATTAAATAACTGATTTTCAATAATTTATAAATTTTTTGATTTTTGGTATCATTATTTCTTTAGTGTAATCAGTTAATCACATAAACTCTAAGAAAATGAAAAAGTTTTTTATCACCACTGTATTCGCACTAGGAACCCTTACTGCTTTTGCTCAAGAAGAAGCAACTGCTGTTGAGGAAAATGCAACTGAGGCTGTAGCTCAAGATGATTTTTCAGAGGTTGCTGCTGAAGAACTACCTGAAGCTGTAACAGCTGCTGTCTCTAAAAACTATCCTACCGCGTCTATAGATAAAGCATATGTAAACGAAGCTAAGCAATATAAACTAGAGGTTTCTCTAGAAGATGGTACTGCTGGTACTTTGTACGCTGACGAGAATGGTAACTGGATTGAAATGTAATAACTTGAGTTATTTGTTTTGTATCAAGTTGGTTTGGTCGGAAAGGGATCGCTTATAGCGATCTCTTTCTATTTGTGCTTATTACTCCTGTCAAATCCATTTTATCCTTCTAGTATCAGATCCCGAAATTTTAAGTCAAGTGGAGAGAGGGTTCTCAAAAAAGAATAGCAGTTTAATTCCTGGACGTGACTCTCCATTTAAAATAACAAAGTATCACGACACTTTTATCCTTCGTTTCATCACCTTTAGATAATCCATCAATCGCGATGGATTTTTGCATTTAAGGGATTGGTCTTCCAATATCCCTATTAAGTGCGGTCGTTACGCCGTTAAATTCAAGTGGAAAATATGGTTATCGGTTCCAGCTATTTTTGTGAAAAAATTACCCACTCACCAATTGGTTTCACACTAATACACAGATTAAAAATTCTTTAAAAATTTTAAGCGATTGAAAATTAGATAGTTGTGTTTTTCGTCTGTTTTGGTATCATATTTTCAATGTACTAAGTGAATTTGATTAATAAATTATTATAATATCTAAAATTAGAACATCATGAAAAAGTTATTTATCACAACCGTATTCGCATTGGGAAGTTTAACTGCATTCGCTCAAGAAGAGCAAGCTGCTGATCAACAAGAAGCTGCTGCTACTGAAGCTGTAGCTCAAGATAGTTTTTCTGAAATTTCCCTAGAAGAAGTTCCTGAGGCTGTGACTACAATGATTGAGACCAACTATCCTGGTGCAACAATCAATAAAGCCGCTAAAAACGAAGAGAACCAATATAAAATCGAAGTTTCTCTAGAAGATGGTACTTCGGGTGCTCTTATCGTTGATGAAGAAGGTAATGCTGTAGAGCAATAAGAATAGTTAATTCTTTCTTGGGAGTAAGCTCCCGATTAAAAAAGGGTCCGATTCGTTCGGGCCCTTTTTTATTTTCATAGAGTTCAGGGCAAGGCATCTTTTAAGAGAAATTAAGACAGGAAAGAGCTATCTTGTGTTATTTTTACGTAAATAGAAATAGAACCTATATTTCCCGTATGCCAAACCTTCTTATTATTGAAGATGACGCAGCATTTTGCCAAATGCTGCAAAAGTTTTTGACCAAACGCGGTTACGAAGTTGAGACCAGTTTCAACGCTCCTGATGCCAAGCAAAAAATTCAAAAGAGCAATTTTGATCTCATACTTACAGATCTTCGTTTGCCCGATTATGATGGTATACAACTTCTATCGGATATCAAATCTGTAAACCCGGCTACACAAGTAATTGTTATGACGGGCTACGCAGAGGTAGGTTCTGCGGTAAATGCCATGAAAAAGGGTGCTTTCGACTACATCTCTAAACCTTTTACACCCGATGAAATAGTCATGGTCTTAGACAACGCCATGAAAGTAGAGGCGAAGATTCCTGCGAAGGTTGAAGATGATGAAGAAATTGAAGAACCTGTAAATGTGGGTGTCAGCACCCCACCGGTAAGGTCTAGAGGCTCTAAAGTGGTTAAGGGTATCAGCGATGCCTCTAAAAAATTAGATGATTACATCAAGTTGGTGGCACCGACCGATATGTCTGTTTTGATTACCGGAGAGAGCGGAACAGGTAAAGAAGTTACTGCCAAGGCGATTCACGATAACAGTAAAAGAAGAGATTTCAATTTTGTGGCCGTAGATTGTGGTGCCATTCCCAAAGAACTGGCAACCAGTGAATTTTTTGGCCATATTAAAGGTAGCTTTACAGGAGCTGTTGAAGATAAGGTGGGTAATTTCGAGGCTGCCAATAAGGGAACTTTGTTCTTGGATGAGGTAGGAAACCTTAGCTACGAAAACCAAATTCAGCTTTTAAGGGCGCTTCAAGAGAGGAAGATAAAAAGAGTGGGAAGCACAAAGGAAATTAATGTAGATGTACGCATTATCACTGCCACAAATGAAGATTTGACCGATGCCGTTGAAAAAGGAAACTTCAGGGAAGATCTCTATCATAGACTAAACGAATTCTCTATTGAAATACCTTCTTTAGAAGACCGTTTTGAAGACTTAATGCTCTTTGCGGAGAATTTTCTTGATAAGGCTAATGCCAGTTTAGATAAGAATGTACAAGGGTTTTCAAAAGAAGTTTTAGAAGCCTTTCAACAATATCATTGGCCAGGTAATTTACGGGAGCTTCAAAATGTTATCAAAAGGGCGGTGTTATTGACTGCCGGAAACGAGGTCGAGATTTCGGCCCTGCCCAAAGAAGTCTTGCAACCACAGGAAAAAGTTACGATGGCAGAGGGATTTTCAAAGTCGGAGTTTGAAAAAGAAAGAATTATAAAGGCCCTGAAAAAGACGAATTTCAATAAATCGAAAGCTGCAAAATTACTGCAGGTTACCCGAAAAACACTGTATAATAAGATTAACCACTATAATTTGGACTTGTAGCCAACCGTTTTTCCAGCTCTTTGGTCAATTGGGCCACCTCCCTTTTTAATTCGGTAAAAGATTCATCCATCTCGCCCCATTCCATTTTATCAGGCTTGGCCAATTCGAGGTTCTCTAGAATTCCGACACTTTTATTCACCTTCAATTGCCTGAACATCGGCAACATACGATGGGCCACTTGATTGACTTGAGGGTAATCTCTGTAGCTTACCGTCTGCTCTAAAAGCGACATATTGGTTTTGGTATCGCTCAAAAAAGTTGCCAATACATCAAAAATGGCATCTTCGTTAGTGCCCAAAAATGAATGTATAATATCTAGATTGTATAGCTGTGAAGTTTCTTTTTCCTCCTTTTTAACTACAACTTCTACATTGCTTTTTGTCGATGGTTTCTCTTCAGGCTCCGTTACGATACCCATTAGTTTTAAGGTCGCAACGAGTTCGCCTTTTGAGAAAGGTTTTTGCAAAACTTGGGAGAACCCTACGCCAATATAGGCCTCTGGCCCAAGGTCTCTTCTTCCCGTCATCGCAATGATGGGTTGCTTTTTATAGTGTTTGTAGTTGCCCGATTGAAGTTTTTTCAAAACTTCAAAACCCGTAACCTGGGGCATTTGAATATCGGTAAGTACTATATCATACGCTAAATGCGAATCTTGTTCGATAGAGAGAAAATTGGTGTATGTATGAACGGTGATACCCATACTTTCGGCCAGTTCTCGTAACATATGTAGCAAAGCGGTATCGTCATCGATAATCAACATTCGTAATTTGGGCGCCATATAAGGCATAGACTTGTCGGTCTCTTTTACGGCATCCGTTATTTCTAAAGGCAGGGCAAGCGTGAAGGTGCTGCCTTTACCGACCACACTTTCTAACGTAAGCTTGCCTTTGAGCAGCTCTGCCAATTTTCTCGAAATGGTAAGACCGAGCCCGTAACCTCCAAATTTTTTCTCGGTGTCTTTCTCAGCCTGAGTAAATTCTTTGAATATTAAGTGCTGCTTGTTTTTGGCAATTCCGATGCCCGTATCCGAAACCGATATTTTTGCCAAAATACCTCGAGCCTTGCCTTTTTCGGCAATGGCATTCACTTTAACGTGACCCTCTTCGGTAAATTTGAAAGCATTGCCCAATAGGTTCGTGAGAATCTGTCTTATACGAAATGGATCGCCTAAAACCGTTTTCTCGAACACGGGGTCGATATTCAAAATAAGTTTGAGTCCTTTGTCTTTATGAATAGCCTGTAGGTTTTCCGCTGTTTCTTGAATAAGATTGGCAGGTATAAAAGGAACATTTTCTATATTGAGTTTGCCTGCTTCCAGTTTTGAGAAATCGAGCAGGTCATTGACCAAGTTACCTACGTATTGAGACGCCGATTTTACATTTTTAATATAGCCTTTTTGTTTTTGCGAAAGCTCGGTACTTTCCAACAATTCAGAGTAACCGCCGATAGTGTTCAAGGGTGTTCTTAAATCATGGCTAACCGTTGAAATCAGTTGTTCTCTGCTTCTAAGAAGCGATTCTGAAAACTTCTTTTCTTTCTCCAATTTGGCACGATAAGTCTGTACTTTCCAATAATCGCGGGTAATCAAGAATGAGAAAATGGCAACAATAACAAAGCCAAGTAATGCGGCAAGGCCGGCAATTCGAGTGGTTCTTCTTAAGGTTTCCCTTTTTTTAAGACTATTGTTATAACTACTTGTTATGACCTCTTGTTCGAACGCGGCAATTATGTTCTGTAACTGTTGCGAAAGTTCGAGGTCGTTACGGCTCATTTCAATCTCTTTTAAAGCCAGCGATCGTTGCGATCGGGTGTCGGCCAACTTCGCCTTTCGAATCATCGTTTTAGAGACGTTCAATATAGAATCTACATAGGCCGCATTTTGAGTGGCATCACCATTTTGGGGGGCATTGCTGCTAATGAGCGCTGCATATTCCCTTAGCGAACGTTGTACTTGGGGCGATAACTTATCAAACTCTGAAAAAAGATTCTCGGCTGAAAACTTCCCAAAAGATTCTTCTATCTTTTCGAATTCCTTTAGGGCCTTATCCAATGAATTGTTGTTGGCGCTGCTCACTTTAAGCTTTCGAAGTTCACCGTTATTGGCTACTTTTTGCTTTAACAGTACTTGAAGACTGTCTAAAAGGTCTTTCTGCTCTTGGCCCAACATGAGCTGTTTGAGCGTGTCGATTTGCGTTTGAACCGAATCGATTTTTTTGGAATATGCGCTAAAGGAAAGTTGATTGCCGTTTTGAATGGCCAGTTTTGAAAGACTTTCGGCTTCGTACAAATTAGTCACCAATGAGCTGGTTCGCAAAAGCTTTTCATCATTGGTGTCATTGGTTTCGGTAGAAATATAGGTCTGTATCTCAGTATAGATAAAATAACCGACTCCTGCTGTGAGCAATGCCAAAACGAGGTAACTGGCAATGATTTTTAGGGTGAATTTATTTTTAGACCTTCCTGTTTCCGTTCCCATAGTATTCTTTTCCAAAGCAGTTTCTAAAAGTACGTATATAAAGCTGTTAGGGTTTATAACGAACCGTTAATTATTTAGCTCTCAAGAGAGTTACTAAATTTTAAACAATTTGTTATGATATTAAATAAGCCCAATTTATATTTGCCGCGTCTCAAAGGGGTGCTTTTTTCCCGTTAGATGCCAAGAGAAAGAGTTATTATAAACTCTTATTCCTTCTCAAGGTAAAAAACTCGAAAAGGCTGAGATTATACCCAATGAACCTGGGCGGGTAATGCTGCCAAGGGAGGCGAAAAGTTCGCCATTTGGAATTTCCAAGGTTTCCTGTTGGAAACCAAAAATCATGTTTAATCATTAGAATAATGGCCCCTTTTATTCGTAACTAATTATTAGTACGGATGAAAATACCTTTTACCATTTTCAATTCTAAGCAAGCTGTTTACAACAGTGAAAAAAGACGACCAAAAACTTTATCAAAAGGTCGCAAAAGAAATCATTTTATTTTGGCCTTGGCAGTAGGGCAGGCCTTTTATTCATTGGGCCAAGAACAGCAACCTACCGATTCTTTAGAAGGCACCAAGGTGGTGCTTGATGAAGTTTTGGTGCAAGCGGTGCGTGTCACCAATGAAACGCCGGTCACCTATTCCAACCTTAAAAAGGAAGAAATCGCTCCGCGTAATCTGGGTCAAGATATACCCATTTTGATGAATTACTTGCCTGCGGTGGTTACGACGTCCGATGCTGGAGCCGGTGTTGGTTATACGAGTATAAGGGTAAGGGGTAGCGATGCTACTCGGGTGAACGTTACCATCAACGGAATACCCTACAACGATGCTGAGTCTCATGGTACCTTTTGGGTCAATATGCCCGATTTTGCTTCTTCGACCGAAAGCTTACAGTTGCAGAGAGGTGTCGGTACTTCAACAAATGGGTCCGGTGCTTTTGGAGCGAGCCTCAACCTTCTGACCGACGCAGTTACTGAACAGGCCTACGCCCAAATATCTTCATCGGTCGGTAGCTTTAATACGCTTCGTAACAATATTAAGTTTAGTACGGGGCTATTAAACGATTATGTAGAAATATCAGGTAGGTTGTCAAGAATAACCTCAGATGGATATATCGATAGGGCCTCGTCAAAACTGGAATCTTACTTCTTGCAAGCGGCTTACAAAGATGGCAATACGCTTCTGAAGGCCCTTATTTTCGGTGGGCATGAGATTACCTATCAATCATGGAACGGAATTGATGGCGAAACCCTTAAGACGGATAGAACCTATAATTCTGCGGGAGCATACACCGATGAAAACGGAAATGAGCGTTTCTATGATAAGGAAGAGGACAATTACAGACAAGATCATGCCCAGCTGCTTTGGAACCAACAACTCTCTCCGTATTGGAGTACCAATGTTGCATTGCATTTCACGAATGGCAGGGGTTATTTTGAACAGTTCAGGGAAGACGATGCTTTTTCTGACTATGGTTTTGTTCCTTTAATAGTAGATGGTGAAACTTTGAATACGACCGATTTAGTACGCAGAAGATGGCTCGATAATGCCTTTTACGGGACGGTTTTTTCCGCTAATTACTCAAAGGATAATCTTGATATTATTGCTGGTGGAGGATGGAATTCTTACCAAGGTGCCCATTTCGGGGAAGTTATTTGGGCGCGATATGCCTCGAATAGTGAGCTTAGGGATAGGTATTATGATAACGATTCCAATAAGAGTGATTTTAATCTCTATACTAAAGCCAACTATGGGCTGAATGAGAAATGGAGTTTGTTCGGTGATTTACAGTATAGAAGGGTCGGTTATTCGGCCAATGGCGAAGATACCGGTTTGGTCGATGATACTTTCCGATTTTTCAATCCTAAAGCAGGTATCGTTTTTGACTTGAACCGTAATAACAATTTCTATTTAAGTTATGCTGTGGCCAATCGTGAGCCGAATCGCAATGATTATGAGAGTGGCAATCCAAAACCCGAACGACTGAACGATTTTGAACTGGGCTGGCGATATGTGTCGCCCAAATTTCAATTGAATGCGAATACCTACTACATGCGTTATAAAGATCAATTGGTCTTAACGGGTGAATTAAATGATGTGGGTGCACCCTTGCGTGCCAATGTGGGTGATAGTTATCGCGCCGGTTTGGAGCTCGATGCCAACTTGCTGTTGAGCGATACTTTTCGGTTGAGTCCGAACATTGCCCTAAGCACCAATAAAAATGTCGACTTCTTATTTCAAAGAGATGGACAATTACAAGATCTAGGTAATACAAACATCGCTTACTCACCAAATGTAGTGGTAGGTAATAGGCTAACTTACATGCCTACAGAAAATCTGCAAGCTACTTTTTTGACCAAATATGTCGGCAAGCAGTATATGGGCAATATCGACTCTGAAAATTCGACTTTAGATGCCTATACACAGTCAGATTTAAACTTACAGTATACCATAGATTTTAAATCGGTTTTAAAGAGTATCACTTTATCGGCGTTGGTCAACAACGTTTTTGACGCTGATATTGTCTCCAACGGCTATTTCTATACCTACGATGACGATTCAACTGGGTCTGTAGTTACCTATGAAGGTGCAGGCTACTACCCCCAGGCCGGTATCAACTTTTTATTGGGAGCCACAGCGCGCTTTTAGAAGTTGACTTTTTATTAAGGTTGAAAGCCACCGCCGTTTGGTCGGTGGCTTTCTTTTTCTAATCCAATTAAAAAGGGAATAATACTATTGATCAGTGTTGCGGCAAGCTTCATATTTATTCCTTATTTTCAAGGAGTGAATTAATAACGGCATAAGAAAGGCTAAGAATAGTATGGATAAGAAAAATATACGTTGGGGAATTATTGGCTGCGGAGACGTGACGGAAGTCAAAAGTGGCCCGCCCTATCAATTGACCGAGGGTTTTAAATTGGAAGCGGTAATGCGTCGAGATGAATCGAAGGCTGCTGATTATGCTAAAAGACATAACGTGCCATCTTATTACTCGAACGCCGATCAATTGATCAACGATGACAATATAGATGCCGTGTATATTGCTACACCCCCCGATAGCCATAAGTTGTATGCCCTGAAAGTAGCTGCCGCGGGCAAACCATGTTGTATCGAAAAGCCATTATCCCCCAGTTATGAAGAAAGCTTAGCCATACATAAGGCCTTTGAAGAGAAGGGGCTTCCTCTTTTTGTTGCTTATTACCGGCGCACCCTGCCCCGCTTCTTAAAAGTTAAGCAATGGCTCGATAATGGTGCTATTGGTGAGGTTCGGCACATCAGTTGGATGTTAAGTAAAACACCTAGCGAAATTGACGTGAAAGGAGAATATAATTGGAGAACCGATGCCAGTGTTGCTCTGGGCGGTTATTTTGATGATTTGGCCAGTCATGGGCTGGACCTTTTCGGTTACTATTTTGGGGAATTTAAAGAGGTTTTCGGCATTTCTTTGAATCAACAAAATCTATATACGGCAAAAGACGCTATAACTGGTACCTGGTTGCACCATAACGGAATTACTGGCACAGGTACTTGGAATTTTGGTTGCGACCGCCGAGAAGATAAGGTTGAAATTTTTGGTAGTAAGGGTAAGATCAGCTTTGCCGTTTTTGAAGATGAAGATGTTCTATTACATAATGAGAAAGGCACTTTTAAAGAATTTATAGCGCACCCTAAGCACGTTCAACAATTTCATGTGGCTGCCCTAAAAGAAGACCTGTTTGGTGGAGATAAGCATCCGTCTACAGGAACGACCGCTTTGCACACCAGTTGGGTAATGGATAAAATTTTGGGTCATCTCTAATTTTTAAGACTTTCCATATTGTTTTCTGAATTACTTTTAATTAAGGTCTTATAGCCTGGTAAGACCCAATAAATTCAGGAAGTCTATGGAAAAAATACCGGAGTTTGGCAGCAAACTGCGAAAGAATATTGTTACGGTTCCCGAAGTGATCAACACCTGCTCGGGTATCAAGGTCTTTGGGCAACTTCTCAAGTCGTTTCTTTTTAGCACCGATGTGGCCATTATTAGAAATACGAATGCCAATGCCATTATAGCCGTCTACCCTTTTACGCCTCAACCTACAATATCCCAAGCTTTGATTTTGGCGGCAGATAAACCTATTTTTTGCGGTGTAGGAGGAGGTATTACTACGGGTAACAGGTCTGTAGAATTGGCTGTTCATGCCGATTTTCAAGGTGCTTTAGGGGTGGTTCTTAATAAACCTGCACCTAATGATTTGATTAAAAGGTTGAAGGATAAAATTGATATTCCCGTTACGGTTACCGTAGTTTCCGAAAGGGATGATATTAAGGGAAGAATTGATGCAGGGGTCGATATTTTTAATGTTTCCGGGGCTACAAAAACATCCGATATCATAAAAAAGATTCGCGACATGAATAACGAGGTGGCCATAATTGCAACAGGAGGAAAAACGGAAGAGACCATTGCAAACGCTATCGCGGCAGGGGCCAATGCTATTTCATATACGCCACCGAGTACCGGTGAACTTTTTAAGTCGACGATGGAGCGTTACAGAAATGAATAGAAATAAGTGGTCAGTTGGTTACCACTACCACGTTACCACTTACGGTTGCCTGATACTCCAAGAGGTTGTAATAGCGTTGGCCATCATCGGGCCTATCTTTTTGTTGGCCCGTAAAAAGATAGTATTCGTAGCCTTCACAATTGCAGGTTACAATTTGTCCGTCTAACGACATCGTTGAGCACTCATTCGGAATATGATTCGGGCAACTGGCCTCAAATGCACGGTACTGGTCGAAATTTGATTTGATGACGAAAATACCTTTGATTCCGGTGCCTGGGGTATCAACAAATACAGCGTTTCCCAAATTGGTCAAAGGGCTGTAAAGAGGTAGGTTAAGGTTCATGTCAAAACGAAAGCCTATTTCCTGCAAATAGGGGTTTCGCTCTCCTCGATCATTGTCACAAGAGAGTAAAAAAAGCAAAAGTAGAACACTGGCTAAACGAGGCATCTTACAGATTCAAAATCATCAATACAGCACAAAAGTGACTAAAATTTATGTATATTTGCGTTAAATCCTCTCTAAAAAAGCCGGGGTAGACTCGGAATAAGTAGAGGATTTTTCTTATTTATTACTTTAATGGGTTCTGCCGCTATTGCGGCCATGAAATCGGAGCAATTTTCACGGGCACGTAGTAAACCACAAGAAATCAAGGTCTTGAAAAATCAAGGTCAGGTGTCTTCGCCCTAAATTTGCCATTTGGTGTTTTGGCGGGCTATTTTTTAGTAGCCGATTGACGCTTACTGCAGCAAGAACCCGGGTTTATAAACTGAATATTATGAGTAAAGTTTCATACTATACGGCTGAAGGTCTCAAAAAATTAAGAGACGAGCTGAACCATTTAAAAGATGTTGAAAGGCCAAAGGCTTCACAGGCAATTGCCGAAGCTAGAGATAAGGGTGACCTTTCCGAAAATGCCGAATATGACGCCGCCAAAGAAGCCCAGGGTCTTTTGGAGATGAAAATTTCAAAAATGGAAGATATCTTGGCCAATGCACGTTTGATTGATGAGTCGCAGTTAGATACTTCAAAGGTGTTGGTACTTTCAACGGTCAAGTTGAAGAACCAGAACAATGGTATGGAAATGAAATACACCTTAGTTGCCGAGAGTGAGGCCGATTTAAAATCGGGTAAAATATCGGTGAACTCGCCCATAGGTAAAGGCTTGTTAGGTAAAAAGGTAGGTGAAGTGGCCGAAATTACCGTTCCGAACGGGACTCTTAAATTCGATATTCTAGAAATTACCCGAAACTAGTAATAGTACTTGTATGGCCTCTATTTTCACGAAAATTGTCAACGGAGAAATACCTTGTTATAAGATTGCCGAAGACGAAAACTATTTCGCTTTTTTAGATATCAATCCGAATAGTAAGGGGCATACCTTGTGTATACCCAAAAAAGAAGTGGATAAGTTGACCGATTTAGATGAAGAAACCTACATGGGCCTAATGGCTTTTTCGAGAAAAGTGGCCTTGGCAATAGAGTCAGCTGTCGACTGCCAACGGGTGGGGCTTACCGTTATTGGGCTTGAAGTGCCGCATGCTCATGTTCACTTGATTCCACTTAACGGCATGCAAGACGCTACCTTTCAGAAAAAAGTAAGTCTTGACAAAGATGACTTTGTTGCTACAGCAGAGGCTATTCGAGCAAAGTTGTAAATAGATTTGCTATACAATTTCTTGCTGAATGAGTAGGTATACGCCTATGCCTACTACCGCTATAAGTACCAATAACAATACCCAAAATAGAGTGGTGAGGTTTAAAGAACTTGGCTTGGGCCGAACCATTTTTTGATAGTAGTCAAAAGTGCGTTCAATATCTTCCGTCCAGCTAACGGGGTAAATATGGCATTTGCATTTATTGCAAATCAATTCATGTGTTATTTCATTGCTGGTTCTTCTTGCGAACTTGGTGTGGTAATGCTTTTGGTAAAACGATAGTTTCAAATCTTGATTAAAGCATTCTGGGCAGTTATTGGTTAAATCTGCCTCTTTTAAGAGTACTAATTTTTCCTTCGCCATAATATCATTTTTAAGCGGGCACTGGGTATTCAGTGCTAGATATCCATTCTTTTAAGCGATATCTGCATAACGGTACCTTCTTTATTCGACGACAACACCTTTATTTTACCTTGGTGGTATTCTTCTATTATTCTTTTTACGAGTGATAGACCCAAGCCCCAGCCTCTTTTTTTTGAGGTTACACCGGGGTTAAAGATACTTTGAAAATCACTTTTCGGAATGCCGTGTCCGGTATCCGATACCTGAATATGTACGTTCTTTCCATCAGGAAGGATTTTAATGCCTATTTCGCCTTTGCCCTTCATGGCATCTATTCCGTTTTTGACCAAGTTTTCAATGGTCCAGTGATATAGTGACGGATTAAGCAATACTGGGGCACTGTTTAACTGGCTATCAAAGGTAAATCGTATGAGGCTTGAGCTTCTTAATTTTAAATACTCATAAGCTTCCTTAGTCTGTTTAACTATGTCTTGATGGTCTAGTTTTGGTAACGAACCTATTTTTGAAAATCGTTCGGTAATGGTCTCGAGTCGAGAAATATCCTTTTGAATTTCCTGTGTTATCTCTGGGTTGATGTTTTCGGCTTTTAATAATTCATTCCATCCTAATAGAGAAGAAAGAGGAGTGCCTATTTGATGGGCGGTCTCTTTCGCCATACCTGCCCACAGTTTGTTCTGCTCAGAAGCCTTATTGGTCTTAAAAAAGAAAAATATGACCGCCCCAAAAAGAAATATAATCAATAGCAGGGCGATAGGGTAATATTTCAATTTGTTGAGCACTTCTGAATTACCATAATACAAAGTGGCCAGATGTTCACCTTGTTGGTCAATTGAAATAGGCGTGTTTTCGTTCTCGAACTTTGAAATTCGCCGTTGTATGTATGCCGTATCGGTAATTTTATCAGCAGGCATATTGTTCGTTTTGATAGACCCGTCTTTGTTTACCAATATCATGGGAGTTGAGGTATTGTTCTGAAATACCTTCAAATGCAAGTTGCCCAAATCGGCATCCTCGGAAGATTGTTGAAACTCTGATTGGGCCGTGGCCCAAATTTCCATTTTTAGGCGTTCTTCTTCCTTGAATTTTTTGAAAAAGCTGTTGGTATTCCAAAGAATGAGACTTACGATAACAAATGACGCTATCAGTAAAAACAGGTTTGAAGTCTTTTTTTTAGGGTTAAAGTTCATTCAGTGAATAGTCTTATACAACCCGTTTTTCATCTTCGTAGGGTTCTCTTCAAATATAACGTAATTGCGGGCAAATTGGTATATGAATGCCTTACGTGGGACATGGCGGGGGTTCTAAAATTTGTACCTTTAAGGGTATGGCAAAAGAAATGATTTCAGTTACACCCGATGAGGTTTCTACAGGTAGGTTACATGGTTATTTGTTAGGTGCTATTGGCCCACGGCCCATTGCATTTGCCAGTACGGTAGATGAAAAGGGCCGACCCAATCTTTCGCCCTTCAGTTTTTTTAATGTATTTGGTAGCAAACCGCCCATTCTTATCTTTTCACCGGCCCGAAGGGTGCGTGATAATACCACCAAACATACCCTGCAGAATGTATTATTGACGAAAGAAGTGGTTATCAATATCGTGAACTATAACATGGTTCAACAGATGTCGCTCTCCAGTACAGAATATCCGAAAGGTGAAAACGAGTTTAAAAAAGCAGGACTCACCATGGTTCGGTCAGACTTGGTTAAGCCGTTCAGGGTTGGTGAATCACCGGTTCAATTTGAATGTAAGGTGACGAAAGTTGAGGCATTGGGAAAAGAGGGAGGTGCCGGTAATTTGATTTTTTCAGAAGTATTGAAAGTACATATTGACAAAGCCATTTTAGATGAAGAGGGAGTTATCGACCAAGCTAAGATTGATCAAGTGGCCCGTATGGGGGGTAATTGGTACAGTCGAGCCAATATGGGTCTTTTTGAAGTAGCAAAACCTCTGTCTACCATGGGTGTTGGTGTAGACGCCTTGCCGTCTCAGATAAGATTGAGCAAAGTGTTGACCGGTAATGATTTGGGTATGTTGGCCAATGTTGAAAAGATACCTTCCCAAAAGGAAGTCGATGAGTTTATCGATTCAAACATAGAAATCAGGTCAATTATCAGCGGAGGGGAAAGAAAAGATTTAGAGGTTAGGGCCCAGGAATATTTAAGGAATAATGACGTGCAGTCAGCTTTAAAAACGTTGTTGGCGCCATGAAAAGGGTTCAACTTTTTGAGTTCGAAGATTTGTATTGGTTCCCTAGCTTTTTAAGAACTGGTATGACCAATTTGATAGCAGTTCTTCACCGAATGACCGGTATCCCTAACGTACTATCCCATCTTTTGATAGGGGTTTTACGCGAAAACCATATCAATCAGATTGTTGATTTAGGGTCAGGTTCCGGTGGCTGTATGCCCCAAGTCATGAAAGAATTGCACAAAGAACAAGATCTTTCACAAGTACGTTTGTTAATGACAGACCTTTTCCCCAATAAAAATGTGGTGCAGCGATTTATTGACAAAGGAGACCGTTTGATAAAATATCATCCCAAACCTATCAACGCTACAGATTTGTCGAATGTGCCTGATGGGTTAAAAACCATGGTCAATAGCTTTCACCATATGCCGCCTAAAGAAGCACGGCAGATTTTAGAAACTGCATCCACCAATAAAGAACCTTTGTTGATTTATGAAATGGCAGAAAATAAGATGCCGTTACTTCTTTGGTGGCTCTTACTGCCGATCTCTTTATTGATTTTAATAATTATGGTTTTCTTTATGACGCCCTTCGTTAAACCGCTTACGGTTAAGCAGATTATTTTTACTTATTTGATTCCTGTCATTCCCATTTGTTACGCTTGGGATGGGCAGGCTTCGCTGCCCCGAATGTATAGCATGAATGATATCGACGAACTGCTAAAAGGCCTTCATTCCAAAGAATACCTTTGGAAGAAAGGAAAAGCCTTGAAGCCGAACGGGAAAGCAATGGGTACCTATGTTTTGGGCTTGCCAATCCGCTCAAATTGAATAGTTTGAAGGGGTGCAAGGCTAGCTTGAAAATCATTGATAACTTATGTTGTTTTTGTTAGGTGAAAACCTCCAATAACCCTACTTTTAAAAAAATAAAGTATTTAGTTAACATATAATTCGTAGTCATGGAAGTACAGGGAAAAATTAAGCAAATCGGGGATGTTCAAACCTTTGGCAACAATGGTTTTAGAAAGCGTGAGGTGGTGATAACGACAGAAGAACAGTACCCACAGCATTTGATGATCGAGTTCGTTCAAGATAAAACTGACCTTTTGAACAACTACAATATAGGGCAAGATGTGAAGGTAAGCATCAACCTTCGAGGTAGGGAGTGGACCAACCCTCAAGGTGAGGTGAAATACTTCAACTCTATACAAGGTTGGCGTATCGAGAACCTTCAGCAAGAGCCAAGTGGAGGCCAAATGCCACCCGTACCACCTATGGAAGCTTTTGCCCCAGTTGATGATTTAAACGAAGATGACCACGACGATCTACCGTTCTAGTTCAAGTGGCCGATAAAATCGAAACCCGTAGCCTTCAAGGCTACGGGTTTTTTGTTTTCTAGATAAAGCCTTACCCGCCAGTACTTTCTTAGAGACTTGAACTTTAGGGCTTCTATTTTTTTGATTTTAATATTTTTGGGACAAAGACAGCGATAATGTACGTAGTCGAGCAAAAATTAGAATTTCCTCCCGTGTCGGAAGCTAATAGCGAGGGATTATTGGCCGTAGGTGGAGACCTGTCGGTGGCGCGCCTTGTATTGGCCTACTCGAACGGTATTTTTCCTTGGTTCAATGATGATGCCTTAATTCTTTGGTGGTCACCTGCCAAAAGAATGGTATTGAAGCCATCTGAGGTGAAGATTTCTAAAAGTATGAGAAAGGTTCTTCGTACGGGTAATTTTAGGTTAACGAAGAATACCTGTTTTGCCGAGGTAATGAAAAACTGTTCGAAAATAGAGCGAAAAGACCAAGACGGCACTTGGATCACCCATCGTATGCAAAAAGCTTATAGCACCCTGCACGAACAAGGATGGGCTACTTCGTATGAAGTCTGGAACGGGGATAACCTGGTTGGCGGACTTTATGGTATCGATTTAGGACATGTTTTCTGTGGTGAGAGCATGTTCAGTATAGAAAGCAATGCTTCAAAATACGCTTTTATAAAAATGGCTCAAGAACTCGAAGAAAAGGGCTATAAACTTATCGATTGCCAAATGTATACCGAGCATTTGGCCAGCTTGGGGGCCAAAGAACTACCAAGAAAAGAATTTATAAAGATTCTAAAGAGAAAAAACAAGGCTGGTCAATAAAAGCATAACGTATTGGGGGGTTTGACCATAGTTTTCGACACGGTATTCAAGCCCTGTCTGTAATTTGGTGTCAGGGGTCAAGAGCCAACCGATATGTCCGGTCAGTCTTTGGTCAAACTCAGGCTTGTTCCCTTGGGCAGCGCTCAAAAGACTTTCTGTTGAAGCTACTACGTACGCTTCACCTACATCAAGCTTTTCTCCGTTTAGAGGGGCATCCACAGCAAACCTGTAACGAAATCTATGAGTGGTCAATGATGGGCTAATTCGTTGCTCGACCCTCAATCGGTTACCGATTCTCATATTTCTGAATCGGTCGGTAATGTTATACTGTTCTGTAAGTCGCAATTCGTTCTCCTTATCGTTTTCGAAATTTTCTCTAAAACGGTATCTGATACCCAAAGCAATACTCTGGTCTATACCAATATTCAACTTAGAGAAATGGGTTATTTCAAGCTGCCGTACCTTATATTGAAATTCTTCATCATAGAGGTAGTTACGATTACCAATCTCAAAGTTGTGGGAATAATTAGTGGCCACTTTATAGTTGAAGGCCATGGTCGGTTCAAAATACACCACCATTCCATCTTGAGAAAAAACCCGAAAAACCGAAAGAAAACAAATAAGAAAAAGCCAGTTTTTAATAGAGTACGTGGTCATAGTTGGGTGGTAGCGACTTTCTTATTTTTTCAACATTGCCTTCAGCATCAAAAAGTATCTCAAATTGTTCATACCCATCGTCTTTTCTACCGGCCACTATCAACTCATATTTGATACTAGGCAGCATGAGGTTTTGAAAAGCATTTCTCAAAGTTTTCTCAACACCTTCTTTACCTACCGAATAGTGTTGCTGCATTCTTCTGATGCGGTATTTTTTAAAGGAGTTGCCGAGATATTTGGTCATTTTGGTGTATGAATCATCCGGTATGTCTACAGGTTTAATAAGAATCTCAACATCCTCTAGTACGCCATTTTCATCGAACTCTATACTGTAGTGCAAACGGTCTTTTTTGAATTTGGCTTCGTAGCTCACTTTTGTGCTATCGGTTTCTTTGTAAAACTTGACACGTTTAGCGTCTTGAAGTTTTTCTGAAATCAATTGCAACGCTTCATCAGGAAATTGAGCTTTTCTAATGCGGTGTTCCCATTCGTATTTATGTTGGGTAAAGCCCCAAGTGGTTATGAAGATTAATAGGGCCGTTAGAATGGTTTTATGATGGTTTTTACTGAACATAAATATTTGTTTAAACCTCGTTGTACCTAAAGCAAGAAGTTTCGTGGTCATTGACCATGCCTACTGCCTGCATAAATGCGTAGACGATGGTGCTGCCAACAAATTTAAACCCCCGCTTTTTAAGGTCTTTGCTTATCGCGTCGGAAATAGTGGTGGTGGCAGGTGCGTGTTTATAATTTTCCACCGAATTCTTAATAGGTTGGTGGTTGACGAAGCCCCAGATGTAATTGCTAAAACTACCAAATTCTTCTTGCACTTTCATAAAAGCTTGGGCATTGCCGACCGTTGCATTTATTTTTAATTTGTTTCGAATGATTCCGGCGTTTTGTTGTAACTCATCTTTTTTCTCCTGTGAATAAGTAGCGATTTTCCGGTAATCGTAATTGTCAAACGCGTTTTTAAAATTTTCTCTTTTTCTTAAAATGGTGATCCAACTTAATCCGGCTTGAAAAGATTCTAATAACAAAAACTCGAAAAGCGTATCATCATCTTTTACGGGAACGCCCCATTCTTGGTCGTGATATACTTCGTATTGCTCGTCTCCGGCGCACCATCCGCAGCGGTGTTTTTCCATGGGTGAATTTTTGAATAAAGATAGGCTAAACTTTAAAAAGCCAAGGTGAATGATAGGTCTTTCCGTTAAAGAAACTCTTATCATTTTTTATCACGGAAAGCATTTAAGACCTTTGTAAGGTTTTTGAAATTTAATCTACCAACAAGGCAGTTAAAATAAATGGAGAATGTCAATATCTACCGAAAACGAAGCCCAGACCACGTTGATTAAGAAAGCCCTTTCGCAGGCCGTTTCATACCCCGATTATCGTGAGATGGTAAACCAGTTGGCTTTAGAGGGTAGGTCGACCGGCCCGAATCAAACTGAAGCTTTGGCCAATTATACCATATTGAACGATAGACGCATGAAGCGGTTTGATAAGACCGTGAAATTGTCGGACGAAACAATAAGCAATATCGAAAATATAGACAGGCCGTTGATTTTGTTGGTTTTGACCGAAAGTTGGTGTGGTGATGCGGCACCGGCTTTACCTGTTATGAACAAGGTTGCCGAGTTAAGCGATGTTGTTGATCTAAAGGTGGTATTGCGGGATGAACACCTAGAACTGATGGATGAGTTTTTGACCAATGGTGCGCGTTCGATACCAAAACTGCTTGTAATCGATAAGAATTCAAACGAAGTGGTCGAAGAATGGGGCCCTAGGCCTGAACCGGCGGCACGAATGGTAATTGAGCACAAAGAGAAATTTGGTAAAATTATGCCTGAACTCAAAGAAGAGCTTCAACAATGGTACAATAAAGACAAAGGTCAAACGATTGCAAGAGAGGTTTTAGCGAGCCTTGCCCTGAAATAAGTAAGTGATGGTTCCTTTTTGGGAAGATTTGCTCGCCGAGCTAAACTTGGCTTTGTACGCGTAAGCAATGGCATTATCTACTAAACAACCATTCGATGTGCCCGAGCTTTTTGAATTGAAATCGGCGTCGACCACATTGCCCGCCGAATTAACCTCTATATTGATGACCACTTTGCCACCTTCGATACAAGTGTATATTGGTGGGGGCAATCTATAACCGCTACGCTCGACCAAAGAAAATGATACGGATGTTCTGCGTTTTGCCAGATTATTGGTGAATTCTTGCTTTTGAGCTTCCTTTTCACCCAACATTTGCTCAGCTTCTTCTCTTTTTTTACGAAGTTCCTCAACGCGGGATGCGTAGTCAGAATCTGAAAGTTCATCGGTTGTTTCGCCCTCTTCCGAAGCCTCGCGTTCCTCTAAAATCTCTTGTAACGTTTTTAGTGGTTCTGGGTTGCCATAACTGGGTTTTGCAGCTTCATTGTAAGCCATGTGACTTTTAATGGCTTCTGCCTCCGACATTTCTTCTTCGGACTCTTCCTCTTCAATTTCTTCCAGCTCTTCTTGGTCCAGTACCATCTCAACAACATATTCGTCTTCCTTTTCCATTCCTCCCAAATGAATATTGTAGAGACAAAGCACTACGATACCCATTGAGAAAAAGGTAATTAATAACGATAACTGTTTACGGTTGAGATTCATACTATGGTTATAACCACAAATTTTTAAAATTATTTTGTTTTGTCGACGAACGGGAGTCCTTCCTTACATCAAACTATTCCTCTTCTTGTCGGCCCAATAAATTTTCTACAAAGCTATTGGGGTCTAGGGCTTTATTTACGTTGAAATCACCTATTTTGGTTCTTCTCAATTGACTTAAATGGCCTCCTGACCCTAACTTTTGCCCCAAATCATGTGCCAAACTCCGAATATAAGTGCCCTTGCTGCAAACTACCCTGAATTGGATGTTTGGCAATGCTATTTCGGTTATTTCAAATGTAGAAACATGAACCTTTCTAGCTTTTATTTCTACATCTTGACCCTTTCTGGCATATTCATAGAGTCGTTTGCCATCTTTTTTTATAGCCGAGAATACAGGAGGTAGTTGTTCGATTTCTCCAATAAAGCTTTGAGCCCCTTTATGTATAGAGTCTTCGGTAATATGTGAAATGGAAAAGGTTTGGTCGATTTCGGTTTCTAAATCATACGAAGGGGTGGTGGCTCCCAACACAATTGTGCCGGTATATTCTTTTTCTTGGCCCTGTAGTTCAGGAATTTTTTTAGTGAACTTACCACAACAAACAATCAATAGACCCGTAGCCAAGGGGTCTAAAGTGCCGGCATGGCCAATCTTAATTTTTTTAAGGCCGAATTTTTTTCTGATGGCCCATTTTAATTTATTCACTGCCTGAAATGAAGACCATTTCAATGGTTTGTCAATGAGCAAAATCTGACCGCTAAGAAAATCTTCTTTGGTACGGGTATCCATTACCTGATTGAATTAAGAAATAAATGAATGGGAAGCGGAAAACTATCCCCAAAATCCGTATGCCACAGCAATAAGGCCTACGATAAGGCAGTAAATGGCAAAATACGATAGCTTACTTTTCTTGACCAATTGTATCATCCAGGTACAGGCTGCCAATCCCGCTAAAAAAGCTGCAATGAACCCAGCGCCCATGGCCATACCGCTGTTACCGCTAAAGGTAAGGTCACCGCTCAACAGGTCTTTGGCAATCTTTCCGAAAATTAACGGAACCACCATCAAAAAAGAAAAACGCGCCGCTTTGGTCTTATCGACGCCCAATAAAACGGAAGTAGAGATAGTGGCACCACTTCTTGAAATACCAGGTAGCATGGCAATTGCCTGTGATACACCGATGATGAATGCATTTGTAAAGCTCACTGTTTTATCGGTGTCTTTCGCCTTGTCGGCCAAATAAAGAAGTACTGCCGTGATCAATAGCATAAAACCGACAAAACGAATGTTGCCGCCAAAAAAAGCTTCTAGCTGTTCTTCAAAAAAGAGCCCCACAAAAACAGCGGGAATCATTGAAACAATAATTTTCAATGAAAATTGGGTTTCTTCATTCCATTTAAAGCTCAAAAGACCTTTGATAATTTCCCAGACATCTTTTCTGAAGACCACCAAAGTACTCAAGGCAGTGGCAAAATGGAGCAGTACGGTGAACAACAGACTTTCTTCAGGTACGGAGTTGTCTCCTAAAATAGCCTTCCCCAGTTCTAAATGTCCGCTTGATGATACAGGTAAAAATTCGGTCAATCCTTGAATGATTCCGAGAATGATGGCGTCTAAAGTATCCAAAGTTATTTTTTCTTCTTGTGCGGATTCAACAAAATGGCATAAATCTCAATGCCCAACCCAATCAATACCAGGGTAGGCGCCAAGCGTATTCTTCTAAAGCTGTAGATATCTTCGTTGAATACATTAGGGTCATCGCTGCCACCGCCACTCATAAGAATAAAGCCCAAAGCAATGAAAGCCACCCCTATGAACATAAAAGTGTAATTCTTTTTTTGGAATATAAATTCTTGACGCTGCGGTTGATTGGCCTGTTTCTGATGTTTTTTACCCATGCTGCAAATTTAGGGAAAAAGTTATTGGTTGGAACTTTTTATGAACTTCTTGACAATTCAACGTACCATCGATATCAATAGTAGAGCTCGTCGGTGCGCAGATTGAGAAATCGCTGTGTTGCAAAAAACGTGCAGACCAGTGAAATTAGTATACCTAACAAAAAGATGGCGCCGAAAAGTATACCAAGTATCTCCAACTCTTCAAAAAGCTGCAGCTCCGGAAAATTTTGGTCAAGATAGTACAATGACGCGATCAGAACCCCAATGGCGATGAGTGCCCCGAGCATACCAAGTTTAACGTTCGTCCAGATGAAAGGCCGACGAATAAACATTTTGGTGGCCCCGACCATCTGCATAGTCTTGATGATAAATCTTTTTGAATAGATTGATAGCCGAATCGAACTGTTGATAAGAAGAAAAGCGATGAATGTGAAAATACCACTGGCCACCAGGATCCAGAAACTGATTCTTTTCACGTTATCTGTTAGTAGACCTACCAAAGGTTTGTCATAGCTCACCTCTTCAACATAACTTTTCTCCGATAAATTTTGGGCAATTTGCTCAATTTGTTCTGGTGTGACGAAATCAGCCTTCAATTGAACGTCTATAGAATTTTTCAAAGGGTTGTATCCTAAAAAATCCTGAAAATCTTCACCAATTTCTTCACTGTGCTGTTCGGCGGCCTCTTCTTTTGAAACATAAATGGCCGCTTTGGTGTGTTCGGCCTGCATAAGCGTTTTTTGAAGCTGGTCGACCTCCGATTCTTTCGCCTCATCCTTTAGAAAAACAGAAATGGTAATCTGCTCTTTAAAATGATCGGCCATCTTTTTGGTGTTGAGCACCAAAAGGCCTAGAATACCTAACAAAAACAGTACGAGCCCGATACTTAACGCCACCGAGAAGTACGATGATATCAATTTCTGCCTTTGATACTGTTCAAATGATTTTCCCATACACGCCTATACAGCCGTAAATTTAGGAAAGTAAATTGAATAAACTTATTTTTGCGCGACATAGAAAATAAAGCACACCCATGCAGTACGATTTCAATAGCATAGAGAAAAAATGGCAGGAATATTGGGCCAAAAATCAAACATTTAAAGCCAGCAACGACTCTGAAAAAGAGAAGTTTTACGTGCTTGATATGTTTCCCTATCCTTCCGGTGCAGGTCTACATGTGGGGCACCCTTTGGGGTACATTGCCAGTGATATTTATGCACGCTATAAAAGGCATAAGGGTTTTAACGTATTGCATCCTATGGGCTATGACTCTTTCGGGCTTCCGGCGGAGCAGTATGCCATTCAAACAGGCCAGCATCCGGCCGATACCACTCGGGTAAATATTGAAGGTGGAGTTGATAAGGAAGGAAAGAAAATTGAGGGTTACCGCAATCAATTAGACCGCATGGGCTTCTCTTTCGATTGGAGCCGTGAGGTGCGTACCTCTAACCCCGATTATTATAAATGGACGCAGTGGGTATTTATTCAACTGTTCAATTCATGGTACAATACCGATGCCGATAAGGCCGAAGATATTTCAGATTTAATTTCCGCTTTTGAGAAGAACGGAAACGCCGATATCAATGCCGTTTGTGATGAAGATACTCCTTCTTTTAGTGCAGAAGATTGGAAAGCTTTTTCAGAAAAGGAAAAACAAGAACTTTTACTAAAATACCGCCTGACCTATTTGGCCGAAAGTGAAGTGAACTGGTGCCCCGCTTTGGGGACCGTACTTGCAAATGATGAGATTGTCAATGGTGTTTCCGAACGTGGCGGTCACCCGGTGGTCCGTAAAAAAATGACCCAATGGAGCATGCGAATTACCGCCTATGCCCAGCGATTGTTAGACGGACTGCAAAAAGTAGATTGGCCTCAGCCCCTGAAAGATTCTCAGACCAACTGGATTGGTCGCAGCGTTGGAGCCTCCGTAGACTTTAACTTAAAGGATTTTGAGAATACTATCTCAGTTTTTACAACAAGACCTGATACTATTTTTGGGGTAAGTTTTATGACTCTTGCTCCCGAGCACGATTTGGTGGCAAAAATCACCACTCCTGAGCAAAAGGAGGCTGTAGATGCCTATATCGAGGCTACGGCCAAGCGAAGCGAACGTGAGCGAATGGCAGATGTAAAGACCATTTCGGGAGTATTTACCGGTGCGTATGCAGAGCATCCTTTTACGAAAGAACCGATTCCTGTTTGGATTGGAGACTATGTTTTGGCCGGTTACGGAACAGGTGCCGTGATGGCCGTGCCTTGTGGCGATCAGCGTGATTATGATTTTGCTAAGCATTTTAATATCGACATACCGAATATTTTTGAAGGCGTTGATATTTCTGAGGAGGCGTTTGCGGACAAAGAAAATACAGTGATTGCCAATTCTGATTTCTTGAACGGATTGCCCTATAAAGAGGCGACCAAAAAAGTGATTTCCGAATTGGAGAAATTGGGTCAGGGAGAAGGTAAGGTCAACTACCGCCTTCGTGATGCCGTTTTTAGCCGTCAGCGCTATTGGGGTGAGCCTTTCCCGGTGTATTATGATGCCGATGGGTTACCGCACATGATCGAAGAAGAGTATTTGCCGATTACCTTACCCGAGGTGGATAAGTACCTGCCAACGGAAACGGGTGAGCCACCTTTGGGCAATGCCACCGAGTGGGCTTGGGATACCGTAAGCAAAAAAGTAGTTGCGAACAGTAAGATTGATAACGAAACGGTCTTCGCCTTAGATTTGAATACCATGCCCGGTTGGGCAGGTAGCTCGCAGTACTTCAATAGGTACATGGACCCCAAGAATAGTCAAGAGATTTTCTCCCAGGATGCCATTAATTATTGGCAAGATGTGGACTTGTACATTGGCGGTAGCGAGCACGCAACCGGCCATTTGTTGTACAGCCGTTTTTGGCAAAAGTTTATGTTCGATAAGGGCTTGGTTCCCAAAGATGAGTTTGCCAAAAAACTGATCAACCAGGGGATGATTACTGGGACTAGTGGGTTTGTTTATAAAATGCAACTTACTGTAAACCAATCTGATTCCGTTTACAGTTCAGATGAAATAGATGAATTTTATTCCAAATTATTTAGGTCTAAACAGATTTTGATTTCTCATAGTAGAAAGAATAAATTGATTCGGTCTACAGATTCTACTGAATATGATCAGTTGAAAAATGATTGTGACGAAATTTTGCAATTATTTAATAATAAGGCTAATTCTAGGTTTCCTGAAGCTGCTCAAATAGATATTGATTTTGATAGAAGTGATAGCGGGATTATTCCATTACATGCAGACGTTTCATTGGTGAATTCTTCTGATGAGTTGGATGTAGAAGGTTTTAAAAATTGGAGGCCAGAATTTGAAGATGCCATTTTTATTGGTGAGAATGGCGAGGTTATTGAAGGTGGTAATGACAAATATGTTGTTGGTCGCGAAGTAGAAAAAATGTCCAAGTCCAAGTACAACGTAGTCAATCCAGATGCTATTTGTGAAGAGTTTGGCGCGGACAGTCTGCGCTTGTATGAGATGTTCTTAGGTCCGTTGGAGCAATCCAAACCTTGGAATACAGCCGGAATCACCGGTGTTCACAGCTTCTTGAAAAAACTTTGGCGTTTGTACCATGGTGGTGTCGATGGTGCTTTTGAGGTCAATGACGAAGAACCTAGTAAAGACTCTTGGAAAACGCTTCATAAAACCATTAAAAAAGTAGAGGAAGATATTGAGAACTTTAGCTTTAACACCTCGGTTTCTACCTTTATGATTGCCGTAAACGAACTATCGTCTCAAAAATGCGCCAGTCGTCAAATTTTAGAGCCTTTGATTATTCTAGTATCGCCATATGCGCCTCATATCGCTGAAGAACTTTGGGAAAAATTGGGTCACACAGAATCTATTTCTGAGGCGCCTTTCCCTAAATTTGAGGAGAAGTACTTGGTAGAAAGTAGCAAAGAATATCCTATTTCCTTTAACGGAAAAATGCGTTTTAAACTAGAGCTTCCTTTAGATATGTCTAAAGAAGATATTGAGTCCGCTGTATTGGCCCACGAAAAAACGCAGCAGCAATTACAAGGGCGAACCCCCAAAAAGGTAATTGTGGTGCCCGGTAAAATCGTAAATATCGTTGGCTAACGGCTATTCTATTATTAGAAATTCCTAAAATATCAACTTTTGAAATTAACACCCCTCTATTTTGAGGGGTGTTTTGTTATAAAAATGTGTTTTCTAGCCTATTAAGCATTAGTTTTTAACGACTTTGTTTTCAGTTGCCCAATTTTTATTCCAATTTTGAAGGAACTTAAAAGGCAACTCAAATGAAAATAGGTGTACCAAAAGAAATCAAAAACAACGAAGGTCGAGTGGGTATGACCCCTGCCGGGGTTTACGAATTGGTAAAAAATGGCCATAGCGTTCATGTTCAATCGGGTGCCGGAGAAGGCAGTGGTTTCTACGACCACGACTATAAAAAGGCCGGTGCTATCATTTTAGATACCATCGGGCATGTTTATGCCATGAACGAAATGATCGTGAAGGTAAAAGAGCCAATTGAAGAAGAGTATGAGATGGTGCAGAAAGGGCAAGTAATATTTACCTATTTTCATTTTGCATCCAGTGAAGCCTTGACCAAGGCCATGATTAAGAGTGGTGCGACCTGTATTGCCTATGAAACGGTAGAAGATGAAGACGGCACCCTGCCCTTGTTGACACCGATGTCAGAGGTGGCCGGTCGAATGGCGATTCAGCAGGGGGCCAAATACCTGGAGAAACCGGCCAAGGGCAGAGGGGTACTTTTAGGTGGTGTGCCTGGGGTGGCACCTGGTAAGGTTCTGGTTTTAGGGGCGGGAGTCGTTGGTATTCAGGCTGCTAAAATGGCAGCAGGCTTAGGCGCCCATGTAACCATTCTTGACATTAATTTGAAACGATTGCGCTATGTAAATGATGTGATGCCACCGCACGTAGTAACCGAGTTTTCAAATGAATTCAATATTAGAAAGCACATAAAGTCACACGACCTTATAGTTGGCGGAGTGCTGCTCAAAGGCGCAAAAGCCCCCAACCTAATCACTCGAGATATGTTGAGCGAAATGAGGCCGGGCACCGTTATCGTAGATGTAGCCGTTGACCAAGGCGGTTGTGTTGAAACTACACGGCCGACTACCCATGAAGACCCTGTTTATATCATTGATGATGTGTTGCACTACACGGTAGCCAATATGCCCGGTGCCGTGCCTTATACTTCGACTATGGCTTTGACGAATGTTACCCTACCATATGTGCTTAAGTTGGCCAATTTGGGTTGGCAAAAAGCTTGTGAAATGGATAGTTCTTTGCAAAAGGGACTTAATATCACCGATGGGAGGGTGGTTTATAGGGAAATTATCGAGGCTTTTAATTGGACGGAAACGAAAGCCTGACTATGTACATTTTGTCAGTAACGAGCAACCCGTTCTAATATGGCGGGGTTTTTGACGTTAAGTGAAGAAGGTTTCCCATTGGATGGTGAAACTTAGTATCTTTAATACGATTAAATTAGAAAATTATGATGGGTTATTATATACTTATCGGAGCCATTGCCTTAGTGAGCTGGCTTGTAAGTAGCAAACTAAAAAGTAAGTTCAAACACTATTCTAAAGTGCATTTACGAAACGGGATGAGCGGAGCCGAAATTGCCGAAAAGATGTTGGCAGACCACGGCATTCGAGATGTAAAGGTGATTTCAACTCCTGGAATGTTGACCGACCACTACAACCCCAAGAATAAAACCGTGAACTTGAGCGAGGGTGTTTATAGTCAAAGAAATGCCTCAGCTGCAGCGGTTGCGGCACACGAATGCGGCCACGCGGTACAGCATGCGCAAGCTTATGAGTGGTTGACGATGAGATCTAAATTGGTGCCAATAGTTAGCGTTACTTCCAGTTTCTCGATGTGGGTGGTCTTTGGTGGATTGATGCTTGGTGCGGCAGCAGGAGTCGGTTTGGGCTTCTGGATTGCCATAGCAGGTTTGGTAATGATGGGTTTTGCCACATTGTTCAGTTTTGTGACATTGCCTGTTGAATATGATGCCAGTAACCGTGCCCTGGCTTGGCTAAAAAACAAGAACATGGTAACCCCGGAAGAATATAAGGGTTCAGAAGATGCTTTAAAGTGGGCGGCTAGAACCTACTTGGTGGCTGCTATAGGTTCTTTGGCAACATTGGTCTATTGGGGAATGCAGGTACTTGGCGGAAGGGATTAAGTTCCGTTCACAACAAAATAAAAAGACCCCGAACCATTGGTTCGGGGTCTTTTTATTTATAAGCTTTTTCTTTTTGGATAAATTAGTCTATCCAATCATTAATTTTGCCGTCGATTATTTGTAGGCCTACGCCTTCGGTGCCGGTCAACTCGATCATATCGAGAATATCGCGAATGGTGTTTTCTTCTTCCACTTGCTCCAATACGAACCAGTCAAGAAAACGCTCTGTAGGCAAATCACCCACTTCACGGGCTTTCATCACAATGTTGTGAATCGATTTGGTCACTCGTATTTCATGATCTAGTGCGTTCTCGAAAATATCTACAATAGAAGAATATTCATGTGATATTCCACCTATTTCAGGCGAAATGGCATTTCCGCCGGCATCGATGACAAATTGAAAAATTTTCATCATATGCTCACGCTCTTCTTCCGCTTGCTTATAGAAAAATTTGGCGCCGGTGAAAAAACCGTTTTGATCACACCAAGAGGCCATTGCCAAGTATGTTGCAGAGGCGTGCGCCTCCATTTTTATCTGATTGTTGAGTAGGTCCATACTTTCGACCTTTATACTCAAACTTTGTCTAGCTATATCTTTCATGGTATCTAACTTTCTACACCAAAGATACCAAAGAAATAGCTATTTAGCTACTAGTCAGGCTAGTTTGTAACTGGTTTTAGATTGATTAAAAATTAGTGAATAACTAGACCCTTTGGGCTCGGGTTGAAGTAGGAACGCAGATATCGAACAAAGAGAAAGCCCCAATAAGAAGTTCTTTAAGGTCTAAAATTTCTAAAGTATTAAGAACAAAAAGGTGTTCTTTATTACAAAGGGCTAAAATTTCGAATCCGTGGGCATTGAGTTCACCATCGAAATGGTCTTCTATACGAATGGCCCATACTTTTTGTCGTAAAGCCAACAACTGGCAGAAAGATAGTCGTACCACCTTCTGGCCAAAATCAATATAAAAGCATCTTTCCTTATCCGATTGGAAAAAAGCGTAGTAGTTCGATGAGTGAATTAGCTCCATTGAGGACAAAAATAATCCTTATTTAGATTTAATACAAATATTATATCTGAATTTGTCGATCAATTTGCTGTGCGAGCGAAATAAAGGTTTCAGTTCTTGATACACCTTCAATTTGTTGAATCTCTTTATTTAAAACATGCATCAAATGCTCGTTATCCCGGCAAAGCACTTTTATAAGAATCGACCAGTTGCCAGTAGTGTAATGGCATTCAAGCACCTCGGGAATTTTCTCCAGTTGCTTTACAGCTGCCGGATTGCTCATGGCCTTATCTAAATAAATGCCAATATAGGCCATCGTAGTATAGCCCATTACTTTGGGGTTGATGACAAACTTAGACCCCGATAAAAGGCCTGACGCCTCTAACTTTCGAAGACGTTGATGAATGGCCGCCCCTGAAATACCGATTTTTCGGGCTATTTCAAGAATAGGCTTACGCGCATCTTCCATGAGATACCTAAGTATTTTTTTGTCAATGCCATCTATTTTGACATTTTCGTTATCAGATTTCATGATTTCGTTTCAAGTTGATGTTCAAATTAACGAAAATATAGTGAATCGATAACTTGTAAGATGCTATTAAACAATGAAAGTTTCAGGGTTGTAACCGAGATAGGGCACTTCGTACTCTTTAAATGCTATTCCGTATGATTTAAGTTCTGACAAAATAGGCTCATATACCTCGCTTTTAAGCGGTATTTGCACCCCAGGGGTGGTAATTTTTTTGTTCAATATGGCCAACGTCGCCATCGCAACCGGAAGGCCCACCGTTTTTGCCATGGCCGTATGTGTGCGATTTTCGCCGATAACCGCCATATTAGAGTCTATCTGATATTTTTCTCCATCAAGCTCATATCCGAATTTGTGGTACATGACTATCATATCTTTATCAGTATCGCTCAAAGTCCAACATGATTCTAAAATGTATTGCAACATTTGGGCGGGAGTGGCATTTTCTAAGGGAACGGTTTTTTCGGGGTTGAACAAATCTAGCTCCAGTAGCTTTTCCCACATGATATCGTCTTGATCGATTTTTAGGTAATGACGTAATTTGAGTTCAACCGAATCGGTAGGTGAATAGGGCAGAAAAAGGTTGGTGAAGTCACGGTAAGACATTCCTTCTGAGTTTTCAACTATATAGCTATCATCGGTCATGCCCAGCTGTACAAATAAGTTCCATGCTTTTGAGAAGCCGACACGCCTTAAGGTACCCCTGTATAGGGTGAGAACATCTTTAAGTCCGTAGGCCTCTCGATAGTTGAGCGAGTCGCGATTGGCGTATCCTTCAAAACGCCCATACCCCTCAATGTCAAAAAATTCGGTACGCCTGAACAAGCGGTGATACGGTATGTATTTATAGGTGCCCTCTTGAATAAATTTGGCGGTTCCGCCTTGTCCTGCAAGCACTACGTTTCTCGGGTTCCAAGTGAATTTATAGTTCCATAGGTTGTTGTCGCTCTCGGGTGCTACCAATCCTCCGGTGAAAGACTCGAATAAAATCATTTTTCCGCCTTTATTTCGAATACGGTCAATAACCTGCATGGCGCTCATGTGGTCGATGCCGGGGTCCAAGCCGATTTCGTTCATAAAGATCAGACCTTTATGCTCCACATCTTTAGAAAGCTTTTTTAGTTCAGAACTGATATATGAAGCGGTAACGAGGTGTTTGCCTTTAATGAGACAATCTTTGGCGACAATGTAATGAAGACTTGCAGGAAGCATTGAAACCACAATATCGCTTTGGTCTATCAATTGCAGACGAGATGCTTCCTCAAAAATATCTAACGAAACTACCTCACAGGCGTGATGGTTTCTGATATGGGGAGGAATCGCTTCAGGGTGTAGGTCGCCAATAGTAATTCTAATCTTTTCCGATTCAGATTTCTCCAAAAAGTAGTCAAGAAGGTAAGAAGTTGATTTGCCAGCTCCAAGGACCAATATTTTACGCATAGGCCATTATTTTTGTTCAACATTCATACTACTAAGGTATCAATTGTTATAAATACAAAAAAGAATATATTTGATGTTATGAACAAAACAATTTGTTTGTCCGGAATTGCATTAGGAATGCTGGCCGTAATCATAGGTGCTTTTGGGGCGCACGGTCTTGAAAAGGTTTTAGACGATGGGGCTCTTCAAACTTTTGAAACAGGAGTCAAATACCAAATGTACCACGCCTTGCTCATGATTTTAGTGGCTATTATGCCTAATCTCTCCAAAAAATCTAAAATGAGCGTATTCTGGTTGCTGATTGTCGGAATCGTATTTTTCTCCTTTTCCATTTATCTATTGGCGACCAATTCGTTGACGGGTTTTGATTTTAGGTCGATATCTTTTATTACGCCTATTGGAGGCACTCTGTTGATTATAGGCTGGGGGTTATTGGGCTACAGGGTATATAAAAGTTTGGACTAAAAAACTTTAACTACAGATAAACTCAACTTCATGAACAACTTAAAGAACAATAGGTCTCGCATTTCTTTGAAGGCCTACGGTATCGAACATGACAATTTTCATTATCAATTGCCACCGAAAGAACTTCATCGAATCTCTTTAGAAAAAGGTATGGGCGAAGTAACTTCTTCGGGAGCATTGGCTATCAAAACGGGTGAATTTACCGGCCGATCGCCCCAAGATCGATTTATTGTTAAAGATGAGGTGACGAAGGATAAGGTATGGTGGGGAGATATCAATATACCTTTTGAAGCGAATAAGTTTGATGCGCTCTATAAAAAAGTAATCGCTTATTTGAACAGTAAAGAATTGTATGTTCGTGATTGTTATGCCTGCGCCGACCATAATTACCGTATGGATATTAGGGTAATAAATGAATACCCATGGTCGAATATGTTTGCCTACAATATGTTCATTCGCCCTACCGAGGAAGAATTACGAAATTTCGATCCGGAGTGGACGGTCATCAATGCCCCAGGTTTTATGGCCAACTCAGAGGTCGATGGTACGCGACAACATAATTTTGCCATTCTCGATTTCACACGAAAAATAGCTTTGATTGGCGGCACCGGTTATACGGGAGAAATCAAAAAAGGCATTTTTTCGGCACTCAACTTTATTTTGCCTGTTGAAAAAAATACTTTGCCCATGCACTGCTCGGCGAATGTTGGTGCCAAAGGTGATACTGCTATTTTCTTTGGTCTTTCCGGAACAGGTAAAACGACCCTTTCTACAGACGCTTCCCGAAAATTAATTGGTGATGATGAGCATGGTTGGAACAACGAAAACGCCGTATTTAATTTTGAAGGAGGCTGTTATGCAAAGGTGATCAATCTATCAGAGGAAAATGAACCTGAAATTTACGGTGCGATCAAGAAAGGCGCCATTCTTGAGAATGTGGTGATGGATGCACATGGAAGCGTTGATTTCTCCGATACCTCCATTACCCAAAATACCCGTGTTAGCTATCCCATCTATCATATAGAAAATGTTCAAAGGCCATCTATTGGTAAGAACCCAAAAAATATATTCTTTTTAACGGCCGATGCCTTTGGTGTTCTGCCTCCCATTTCTAAACTCACACCGAGCCAAGCGGCCTACCACTTTATATCGGGTTACACTGCTAAGGTGGCCGGAACCGAAGCTGGTGTGGTTGAACCCATCCCGTCTTTCTCTGCTTGTTTCGGGGCTCCGTTTATGCCTTTGCATCCTGCGAAATATGCCGAAATGCTAAGTAAGAAAATGCAGGAAGCCAAAGTGAACGTATGGTTGGTGAATACCGGATGGACAGGCGGGCCTTATGGTATTGGTACGCGAATGAAACTGAAATACACAAGGGCCATGATCAATGCCGTTCTAAACGGAGACCTTGGTCTTTATAACTATGATGATTACCACATTCATTCGGTTTTTGGTGTAGCGCAACCTCGTGAGTGCCCAGGTGTGCCTACCAGTGTTTTGAGCCCGAGGGCCACTTGGAACGATGATCAGGCATATTATACCACCGCCTTTAAATTGACCAATGCATTTCGTGAGAACTTTAAAAAGTTCGAGACTTATGCCAGCGAAGAAATTCGTCGTGGCGGTCCGCAGCGGTATGCCTTTTAGTTTTAGATACGAAAAAGCCCGTTGATGTAACGGGCTTTTTTAATGTGTTTTGTAGAACTTTTTTACTTCTTGTTTACCGTAGTAATATACTTTTGAAGTGCCATGGTCATTGATGGGGTTTCAGGTGTCGGTGCCTTAATATCAATTCGAAGACCCGCGTCGGTCGCTGCTGTAATGGTAGAATTACCGAATACTGCAATACGGGTTTCTTTTTGTTCAAAATCAGGGAAATTCTTCAATAATGATTCAATGCCCGAAGGGCTGAAGAAAACCAAGATATCGTAGTATACATCACGAAGGTCTGAAAGGTCGCTGATGACGGTCTTATAAAAAATACCGCGTTTCCAATCAACACCAACTTCATCTAGAGTTGTAGGAATTATTTCCTTTAAAACATCGGAAGAAGGAAGTAAAAACTTTTCGTTTTTATACTTTTTGAACAAAGGAACCAGGTCTTGGAAGTTTCTTTGACCCACATAAATTTTTCTCTTTCGGTAAACCACATATTTTTGCAAATAGTAGGCTACAGCTTCCGACTGACAGAAATATTTCATGGTGTCCGGCACCTTAAAGCGCATTTCTTCCGCAATTCTAAAGAAGTGGTCTACCGCATTTCTACTGGTCAAAATGATAGCGGAGTAGTTCTTAAGATCAATTTTTTGCTGGCGGACATTTTTTGCATCAACCCCCTCAACATGGATGAAAGGCCTAAAATCAACTTTGACTTTTTCCTTGTCAATTAGCCTTGAGTAAGGCGAATTCTCCATTTTTGGTTCCGGTTGAGAGACCAAAATCGTCTTTACTTTCATATAAGTCGAATTAAAGTTTCAGATAACTGCCAATAATAATAAACGGGGAAATTTCAAGAGCGCAAAGGTACAAAATAAAATAGAAAAAGTAGTTGGTTATAAATTTTTGATGATTCCTCAGTACTGTGGCCCAACCAATTATATTTATGAGGAGAATGATTAGAATTGAAGCATAAACGATAACGATTGAGTTTTTTACTACATATACCATTAGTAAATTCGCAATGAACATAACTAAACCGCTGTAGTTTAAGTATGACAATTTCTTAAAAATTAACTCACCTATGGTTCTGTTCGAGCCAAAAATGAAGCCATTACTTAGCTGTAAAACCATTTTTACCACCAAAAAACCTACAATGCATCCTAATATGATTGGGTACATAAAAGGGTATTCGTCGGTCGAAGGGGCAATCAAGACCTTTCTAACCAAATAGACGAATAGAGCAAAATTCAATGTTTGAAAAATGGTAAAGAAAATATGAAACCAGCTGACTAATTTCTCCTTCTTATTATACATAAATATGTACTTGTTATTGAAGGGCAGTATGATGAAATTCATAAACCGTGCGTAAAAAAGTCGCTTGGCCAATACCAAGAACACGAGGCTGGCCACGAGAATAATGGTCATCCAATCAGCGGTTCCGACGGTACGTAGTATAGGTTCCATTATTCAAATTTTGTATTTACGCCATTAATGCCGTGTATGAGTCCGTTTTCAGAAATACCTATCCTAAAATACGTAGGATCTGACATTTTGGGTTTGGGAAATTGGAAACTAAACGAAACTGTGTCTTTGGCCGGCAATGAGCTTATATTCTTTTCAAGAGGTGTTACCTTAATTGCCATACGGTCTTTTACGTCTTTATAGGGTGTCAAATAGGCAATATTGAACTTTAGTTTACTCAAGTCTATCGGTTCATTATACGGATTGTATACCTTAAACGTTTGGTTCTGCTCAAAATTGAGTGAGACTGGCTCTTCAATCAAAGTTTCTAACTTTCGAAAAGATTCAAAATCATCAATAAACTGTCCGTAATAGATTTTGCCGTCCCCTTTTGGGAATTCTAGATCGGCATTAGAAGGTCTTCTTGAAATGTACAAGATTTTCTGGTGCTGTACCTTGCTTTCCGAATCATCGATGGAATATTGATTGCGGCGGTACATCAGATTGTTCAGTGAGTAGGTAGGTACATGAGCATAGAATTGGTACATGGGAGCATTGCGGTACGAGTTCTCAAAAACTACCGGCATATCGCCAATTTCAGATTTAATCTGCGCTACCCATTCTTTATTGCCATGGGTTTCATAATAGATGGGAGAGATAGACTCATAGACGAGACCAACTCTAAGATATAATATTAAAATTCCGTTGGCGATTCCGGTTCTAAAAATCCATTTTCTTATGGAATCATGAGCCATTATTTGTCTAAAAACCAATAAGATTAAAGGAATGGTGATAACAATAATCCATTGTGTTTGAATACGGCGGTTGAAACTCGATACAAAAAAGAAAATGATAATGCCGTAGGTCAGAAATAGTAGTGCTTTGGTAAATTTATCGGTATTCTTCGTCTTGAACAGCGACCAATACACCCATGGAAAAGTAAGCCCGAAGAGTGCGATAAGATTTACAAAGTAACCTAAAGTGTATTTGGTAAAACTATAGGGGTCGTTCGGCCTATCAAAAAGATGGTATTTAATGGTGACAAAATCGTTGTCAAAAAGCCAGATAAAATGCGGAACGTAGCATGCCAATGCTACAAGAACGGCACCCCAAGCATATTTGTTCAAAGTCAATTTGAGATTGGAGAACAAAACAAAGAAAATGACCAATGCCGCGTGGTACTTGCTATACATAAGACCGGCCATCGTTAGGCCAAGTGCTAATGACCATAACCAAGTGCCATGCTCAAGAAATCTTTTGTAAACATAGAGAAACAGTGCCGTGAAGAACAAAAGGGGCGTATCGGGCAGGGTAAAAAAACCATAGGCATTCAAAAGCGCCATCGAAAACACCAAGACAAAGAAATGAACTTCGTAATTTTTCTTTCGATCATCGTCGATACATAACCATAAAACAATCATCATCGCCGCCGAGAGAATACAGCTGACGAAACGAACCCCAAGTTCTCCTTCAAAAACAAGACCGCCCAACTTGACCATAAGGGCCACAAAAGGCGGATGGTCAAAATACCCCCAACTTAAATTTTGGGCGTAATGCCAATAATAGGCTTCATCAAAAATTAAAGGGGTGGTATACGACTGAATTAGGTTGAGCACAAAAATGACTCCTAGCAAAAGAAGGAATTTTCGGGAAGGGCTGGACTTCATTATTGGTTCGATGAATTCAGTTTAAAGGTGGGCATTTGCTTATACAACGGGCAAAATTACGAATTATGATATTTCAACAATGTCTAAAAATTTCACAATTCCTACACGGGTCTGCCCCAACAGCCTCGAAAACACTATTTTTGCGCAACCATTGACCCACGTATGTCAGATAGTCTTGTAATTATACCCACATACAATGAAATTGAGAATATAGAGGCCATCATCAGGGCTGTATTTTCTTTGAACAAGGTTTTTCATGTTTTAATTGTAGATGACAACTCGCCAGATGGCACTTCTGCCAAGGTAAAAGAGCTGCAAAAAGAGTATAGCGACCGCTTGTTTCTAGAGACACGTACCGAGAAGTCAGGTTTGGGTACCGCTTATATTCACGGTTTTAAATGGGGCATTGCCAAAAAATATGACTTTATTTTTGAGATGGATGCTGACTTCTCGCACAATCCTGAGGATCTTCCAAGATTGTACAGGGCTTGTCTGAACGGGGCAGATGTTTCTGTTGGCTCAAGGTATAAAAAAGGGGTCAATGTGGTCGACTGGCCACTTTATAGGGTTCTTTTGTCTTATGGGGCCTCATTTTATGTTAAGGTGATTACCGGTATGCGTGTACATGATCCTACTGCCGGCTTTGTTTGTTACAAAAGGCATGTTCTGGAAAATATAGATCTAGACTCGGTACGTTTTGTGGGGTATGCTTTTCAAATAGAAATGAAATTCAGGGCTTACCTCAAGAACTACAAGATTGAAGAAATATCGATTATTTTTAGGGATAGGGTCAAGGGCAAATCGAAGATGAGCTCGGCCATCATCAATGAGGCCGTAATCGGAGTTTTTATGATGAAACTGAGAAGCTTGTTTCAAAAAAGTAAGTTTTAGTATGAAAAAGATCTTGATCAAGAACGCGATTCTTGTAAATGAGAATAAGGTTTACGAAAGTGATGTTCTATTGAAAGACGATCGAATAGAAAGAATCGACCGTGACATTACCGAGGCATCGGCAGAGGTGTTAGATGTAAACGGAAAGTACCTAATGCCGGGAATAATGGATGACCAAGTTCATTTTAGGGAGCCAGGCTTGACGCATAAGGGTGATATCGCATCTGAAAGTCGCGCTGCTGTCGCCGGAGGTATTACTTCATTTATGGAGCAACCGAATACCAATCCGCAGACGGTGACCATTGAAAAGCTCGAAGAGAAATTTGCCATGGCCGCAAAAAGCGCTTTTGCCAATCATTCGTTTTTGTTTGGTGGTACCAATGACAACCTTGAAGAAATCAAGCGGTTAGACAAAAAAGCTTGTTCCGGTGTCAAGCTCTTTTTAGGCTCTTCTACAGGTAATATGCTGGTTGACAATGAAGAGGTCATAGAGAAAATTTTCAGCAGCACCGAAATGGTCATTTCGGCGCACTGTGAAGACGAAGGCACCATTCGAGCTAATTTAGCGAAATACAAAGAAAAATACGGAGATGATATTCCCGTTAAATTTCATCCCCTGATTCGTAGTGAAGAAGCCTGTTATCTATCATCTTCGAAAGCCATAGCCTTGGCTGAGAAAACGGGTGCAAGGCTTCATGTTTTTCATCTCTCTACAGGTAAAGAGACTTCACTTTTTCGAAATGACATTCCTCTAAAAGATAAGAAGATTACAGCAGAGGTTTGCATACACCACCTTTGGTTTGCCGATGAAGATTATGATGAGAAGGGCACGCTTATCAAATGGAACCCCGCCGTGAAAACGGCTCAAGATAGATCTGAATTATGGGAAGCTTTGCTGGACGATAGGCTTGATGTAATCGCTACCGATCATGCACCCCATTTGTTGGAAGAAAAAGAGAATGTGTATACCAAAGCACCTTCAGGAGGGCCGTTGGTACAACATGCTTTGCCCGCTATGCTCGATAAATATCACGAAGGAGTGATCTCACTTGAAAAAATTGTCGAGAAAATGTGCCATAACCCCTCTATCCTTTTTGATATAGAAAATCGTGGTTATCTGCGGGAAGGGTATTACGCCGATTTGGTAGTGGCCGATTTAGACAATCCTTGGAAGGTAGAGAAAAGCAATATCGCCTACAAGTGTGGTTGGTCACCTTTTGAGGGCCATACCTTTGGTTCTAAAATTACCCATACTTTTGTCAACGGGCATATGGCTTATGCAAACGGTAAATTCTCCCCCGAAACCCATGGTCGTAGACTCACTTTTAACCGTTAGGTAACGATGGCTATCAAATTAAAAATAGTTTTGTTGTGCTCCGTGGTTCTTTTGTGCGCTTGCAATGACCAGTTGATTGAACCGCCCGAGAACCTTATTGGTAAAGATAAGATGGTCTTGATATTGAAAGACGTAGCCATCATTAATGCGGCCAAAACAACGAATGTAAGTGTGCTTCGTGAAAACAATGTTGATATTATGGAGTATATCTATTCGAAGTATGACGTTGATAGCCTGCAATTTGTTGAGAGCGATAAATATTATGCATCGTTACCTGCAGAATATAAGACCATGTATCTAAATGTGGAGGCTTTATTGGAAAAAGACCAGAATGTCTTTAAAGAAGCCAAAGAAGTTCAAGATAGTATCAAAAGAATAGAGTTAGAGCGTAAGCAAGAAGAGGCCCAAAGGGTTAAGGATTCTCTTCGAGAAATTTCCGAGAGCAAAACGAAATAAGCGGGCCAAGCGGCTGGAATTGAAAACCCATCCGTTCTTTTATTTTGTCATTCCGGTATAGTTCTCGGTTGTGAAGAGAACGAACGGAGTTCTTGGTGATTCTTCTACCCGATTTGAAAAATAGATTTCTCAGCCAATCGAACCATCTTCCTACCTCCAGTTGCCATTTTTTCAATTCTTTAAACGGCGGTTTAAGATTCATGGCTTTTGTTATTCGTGTGAGTATCTCTAGATAGGTCAGGTTTTCTGCTACGGCAATAAACCGTTCGTTTTTGATGTCTGAATTCATTAGGCCGACCATCATTTCTATCACATCGTCAACAATGATAAACCCTGTACCGCCCGGAGGGTAAAATTGATGTTGTTTGCTGGCTATTTTGAAAAGGGAACCGCTTCCGGTTTCCCAAAACCCAGGGCCGATAATAACTCCGGGGTTTACTATTACAACTTCTAAGCCTTCTTGAGAGCCACGCCATACCTCCATTTCTGCGGCATGTTTGGTAAGGGCATAAACATTTGCGTCTTGGCTGGTCCAGGTATTGTTTTCATCGGCATTTTTTCCCTTCAAGCTTTTTCCGATAGCACCAATGGTGCTTACATAACAGAGCTTACGAATTTTTTTGGCTATACAAAGGTTTACGATGTTAGCCGTACCCTCGGTATTGGCTTTGTATAGTTTTTTGTAATCAGCCGGATCAAATGAAATAAGGGCGGCGGCATGGTATACCAAATCAATGCCATCGAAAGCTGTTTCGAGAGCTGGAATGTCATTTACATCTGCTTCTATCCACTGAATTTTATTGAAAAGAGTCGCTACGTCGTTTTCATAATAGCTGAATACTTTTTTAACCTGTTCCAGGTCACTCTTTTTTCTTCGAATGGCCCGTACCGAATCGTTTTCTTTTGTCAATCTTAATAATAGATGCGCACCTACCAATCCGGTACCTCCTGTAACTAGAATCATGTTTCAAAAATAGGCAATAGGGCCGTATAAATTCCTTTAAACTTACAGGGCAAGGCGGTTATTAACCTTTATATTTGCATGAAATTTAAGAAACAGCTTAAAATGGCGTCAAACTTTGTTGAAGAATTAAAATGGAGGGGAATGTTGCACGATGCAATGCCCGGAACCGAAGAACATCTGATGAACGGCATGCAGTCTGCCTATGTAGGTATCGACCCTACGGCAGATTCTTTGCACATCGGGCATTTGGTAGGGGTGATGATGCTTCGCCATTTTCAGTTGGCCGGTCATAAACCCTATGCATTGATCGGTGGTGCCACAGGAATGATTGGTGACCCTTCGGGCAAATCTGCGGAAAGAAACCTACTTGATGAAGCTACTTTAAGGCATAATCAAAATGCCTTGAAAGATCAGCTAAGCCGTTTTTTAGATTTTGAGAGCGATACTGACAACAGTGCCGTATTGGTCAATAATTATGATTGGATGAAAGATTTCTCCTTTCTTGACTTTATTAGAGATGTTGGCAAGCATATAACGGTCAACTACATGATGGCCAAAGATTCGGTGAAGAAAAGACTTTCTGCGGAAGCAAAAGAAGGTATGTCATTCACTGAATTTACCTATCAGTTGGTTCAGGGCTACGACTTTTTGTATCTGTACGAAAAGTACAATTGCACACTGCAAATGGGTGGTAGCGACCAGTGGGGCAATATTACTACCGGTACCGAATTGATTCGAAGAATCGGTAACGGCAAGGGCTTCGCCCTTACCTGTCCGTTAATTACCAAGGCCGATGGCACAAAATTCGGAAAGACCGAAAGTGGTAATGTCTGGTTAGATGCCGAGAGAACATCACCTTATCGCTTTTACCAATACTGGTTGAACACTTCAGATGAAGATGCTGAAAAGTATATTAAGATTTTTACTTTCTTGAGTCAAGATGAGGTGGCTTCATTAGTTGAAACGCATAAAGAAGCTCCGCATTTACGACAACTTCAGAAGCGTTTGGCCGAAGAAATTACGGTAATGGTTCATTCAGAAGATGATTTGGAAAATGCACAAAAGGCCAGTAATATTCTCTTTGGGAAATCAACTTCAGAAGATTTGAGAAAGCTTAATGAAAAGACATTCTTAGATGTTTTCGAGGGTGTGCCCCAAGCAGAGGTCTCTAGAACCGAATTAGATGGCGGTCTTGATATGATCGGTGCCTTGGCAGACAAGACCGGATTTCTAGGTTCTAATAGTGAGGCACGGCGAGAGCTTAAGCAGAACTCTATTTCTGTTAACAAAGAAAAAGTGAAAGCTGACTACATGATTACCGATACCGACTTGATCAACAACAAGTTCGTTTTGTTGCAACGGGGTAAGAAAAATTATTTCGTTCTTGTCGTAGTCTAAGAAAGTAATTGATTTTACAATGAGCTCTTAGCCAATATTTTAAATTTTCTTGCGTTAGAATTTTCAGAAAAAGAAAACTGATTGCAATGAAAAACCTAGTTTATGGCCTAATCGCTATCTTTCTTTTAGTGAGTTGTGATAAGATAGATGAGCTTACCAAATTTGATATCGACTACAAAAGTAACGTGACGATATATTCAACAATGGGGGTTGATTTACCTGAAAATATTCTTACTCCTGATATCGAAACGAACTCAGAATCTGAGTTTGAAGTAAATGATACTCGTAAAGATTTAATAGAAGAAATTCGCCTTAAGCAGTTGGTTTTAAAGATTACTTCTCCTGAAGACGCTGACTTTAGCTTTTTAGAATCGATTGAGATTTACATCTCGGCCGAAGATCTTGATGAGATAAAGATTGCCGAAGAGGCACAGGTAGACCCCAACACGGGAAACACGCTTGATGTAGATGTTATCGATATCGATTTAAAAGAATACATTAAGAAAGATAAGTTCAGTTTACGGTTATATACGGTAACCGATGAAGCCATTGGTCGAGACCATGAAATTGAAGTGAACTCTACTTTTTTTGTGGATGCTAAAATTCTAGGTCTCTAAAGAACCATTAGATTACATCCGCGTACATCTGAATGGTCAAATCGGCCTAATATTTCAAAACTGTTATCTGAATGTAACTTACCCAAGTCTTGTGTAGCTATGAATGAACAAGAATTTCTATTGGCCAGATCGATAACATTGATGCCACCGGTTTTTCCGATGCTTTGATAACTTAGCGGGTCTTCCGTATCCCTAATCAAAATTTTCATCCATGGCGGAGTTTTAAAAATACCCTGTCCGCTAGAATAGGCCTGAGATAAGAGTTCTGTCATGCCATACTCCGAATGAATTTGCCCTACTCCAAAGCCTTTGGTGAGAATTTCGTGAAACTCTTCCCGAATCAGTTCCTTTCTACGTCCTTTCATCCCTCCTGTTTCCATCACAATAGTATGTTCAAGACTAAGTCCATACTCCTCGACTAAATCTAAAAGAGCGAAAGAAACGCCAATAAGTAAGGTCTTTTGACCCTTTTTTTCTAGGGAGGATAGATTGCTTACCAAAGAAGTAAGGTCCTTTAGGTAAAAACCACTCGCCTCATGTTTACTCTCTTTTATCAACCGGTCTACCATATAAATGAGCGAAGAGCCATTGCGCTCTAGATAAGAGGGAAGCAGTGCTAGAATACAATAGTCTGAAATATCGCCATAGAATAGTTCAAACCCCTTCAAAAAACTTTCCTCGTAAAGGTTCAGGTCAAGAACTTGGTGTTTGCTCGTTTGGTTTCCGGTAGTGCCACTACTCGTGAAAATAGTTTCGGCCTGGCCTACACTTGAGATAATCGGGTGTGTTTTGAAGAACGAGATGGGTAAGAAGGGAATGTCTTCAATCTTTGAGATAATATTGGGAGATTTCTCTAAGTAGTCGCAAAACAAGCGATAGACCTCATTGTTCTGATATTGAAATTGAAAAGTCTCCATCGTGGCACTTTCGAATTCCTCAGTGGTAGCAATATTAAAAATTGATTGATTTGCCATACTCTAATCCTTCACAAAAGTACGAATCTTCGATAGTAGATAGGCTGATAGAGCTAGAGTAAATTAATGTTAAGAAAATTAACATCTGGCGCGTATGGCGTTAATCCTTTATTAAATAAGAAGGATAACTACCTGAATATTTTGAGTCCGTTTTTAGACCTATACCTTTGCCGCTTAACCGAATTTTCGGTCAAACCTTAAACTAAAAAGTATGAGTCAGGTAAAGAATAATGATACGGTAAAAGTACATTATACAGGAAAATTGGAAGACGGTCAAGTTTTCGATAGCTCAATTGAAAGAGGAGAGCCATTGCAATTTACAGTGGGGCAAGGACAAATTATTCCCGGTTTTGAAAAGGGTATAATCGATATGAAAGTGAACGAAAAGAAAACCGTAAATATTCCGAAAGCCGAAGCTTATGGTGAAACGAACGAGCAGTTGATACAAGAAGTGCCCAAAAGTCAATTGCCTCAAGATATGAAGCCGGAAATAGGAATGGGTCTAGTTTCGGAAGGACCGAACGGACAAAAAATGAATCTTATCGTGAAAGATGTTAAACAAGATTCAATAGTGGTAGATGCCAATCACCCACTCGCCGGAAAAGATTTGATTTTCGACCTAGAAGTAGTAGAAATATTATAGTAAGTATAAACTTCTGGTAATTTATAGGGCCTCGCACAAGCGGGGCCTTTACTTTATAACAAGTTTTCGATTAAAACTGTGCTGCTCTTGCTTTATTTGAAGCACATAGATACCAGGTTCTAAACTTGAAATGACAAGGGTATTTCTAAATACCTTTTGCTCAAGAACAATCTTGCCAAAAACATCGTACACCCTCACTTCTTTAGTGGCCTTGCTATGGGTAACCAGTTCTACCGATTCGCCGTAGGCTGGGTTGGGATATAATTTTAACTCTGGTCGATTTAATTGTTCACTTGCCATTCTTAATTCACTCTCCTGCGCCGATAGGTTTAGAGTGAAAAATAAGAAAGCCATAGAAATAAAAAGTAGGCGCATGGTAATTGATTTGGGATCAATACCTTAAAGATAGCGATACCTTCAATTGAAGCACTAAAAATGTTGTCAAATGGCTATAAATGTATGTTATAAGTGATGGATTGTCTTCGGGAAAGCACATTTAGCGGCGGAAGATCGTAGTAGCCTTGAATTGGAATATGGAACCTATTTGATAATCAGCTTTCTGGTGGCAACATTATTGAGTTCATATACTCTAAGTACATAGACCCCGGCGTCTAAGTCGGCCAAGAATAATTCTTTGCCGGTAATTTTTGTTTCGAGAACCTTGGTTCCTAAAACGTCATAAATAGCGATTTGCTTAGGGGCATTTTTCGTAGTGCTGATATAAACCTTACCATCGGTTACCGGATTGGGATATAACTTGAACCCATCAATATCGGCTTTACCGTTACGATCTTGCCCGTACGTAAAGGAAACAAAAAGCAATGTAACTAGTAGGTAAAGGTGCTTCATATGGTAGGTTAAACAAAAAATGTACCACAAATATACTAAATCTTTATATCCTTCGTTGCTCGATCGTATAAACGGTCTCATTTTCTGGATAGAAAGTAAAAAACCCCGCAATTGCGGGGTTTTTGTTATGCTTTTTAATCGTGATTACTCACCAGTTGCCCAAGCAAACGTTGCAACGTCAACTTGAGTGCCAGAGGTATAAGGACCTTCTGTGGTGGCAGCAGCACCATCGATTAGAATATTGGCCAAAGGACCATCGTTAGGCATATCTACCAAAGTAGCATAACCTTCTAAGTAAAGATTTGTGATAGTAGCACCAGTAGTCTTTTTGAACTGAAGAGCAGTACCGTCAACACTAGAAATAGCAGTGAAGTTTTCCAATGTTGGGTTGTTTGCCTGATCGGCACCATCAACACCATCGGCCTCTACCGCAGTAGAGAAACCAGCTACGCTATGTAAAACATAGGTGTTGGTCAAAGTACCGTTCCAACCTTCTGTCCAGTCAACAGCGTCATCTTCGTTGTTTTCTAGGTAGAAGTTGCTTGCGTTAACAGCACCTCCAAAGAACTCAACACCATCGTCGGTACCGTTTAAGATAGCTACGTTTTCAATGGTAGTACCTGAACCTACTGCATAAAGAGTAAGACCGTTGTACTGTGATTCTGAATTGATTTGAGCACCGGCATAGTTGATAACCAAGTAGCTGATAGAACCAGAGTTGTCTGTATTGTCAGTTCCACCGTATTGGAAACCACCAACTTCTGCAGTAGCATCAACACCTTCTGAAGTAACACCGTTACCTAAAAGTAACAAACCGCCCCAATCACCAGGGTTTTGGTCGCTAGAAGTCATGATTACCGGAGCCTCAGCAGTACCTTGAACATCGATCATGGCACCTTTCTTAACTACGATATAAGTACTTGTTGATTCACCTTCAGCCGCATCGGCAATTATTACGGTACCAGCAGGTATAGTCAATGTAGCACCAGTTTCAACGCTTAGGCTACCAGTCAATCTGTAGATAATGTCAGAATCCAATTCCATATCGGCATCAACAGTACCTACTAAATCCATAGTTTCAACTGAAGTTTCGGTAGAAACCCATGCGAAAGCAGAAATATCAACTGATGGATCAGCTAAATAAGTCATTGCTGGATCGGCATCGGCACCATCGATTTGAATGTTAGCTAAAGGACCATCGTTAGGCATATCGACAGAAGTTTGGTAACCTGTCAAAGAAAGACCGGTTATAGTTGCACCAGACTCTTTTTTGAACTGAAGGGCAGTACCGCCTTTTGTAGATACGGCAGTAAAGTTCGTAATAGTTGGGTTGGCGTTAACACCGTCAGCTTCGATAGCAGTAGAGAAACCGGCATTGGTATGAAGTACGTAAGTATCGGTGATAGAACCGCTCCATCCTTCTGTCCAGTCAACAGCATCATCTTCGTTGTTTTCTAGGTAAAGATTTGTAGCGCTAACGGTACCACCAAAGAACTCAACACCGTCATCGGTACCGTTCAAGATAGCAACATTGTCGATAGTTGTACCAGAACCAACAGAGTAAAGAGTAAGACCATTGTATTGAGACTCTGAGTTAATTTGAGCACCGGCATAATTGATTACCAAGTAGCTAATAGAACCAGAGTTGTCATCATTAGCAGAACCACCGTAAAGAATACCACCTACTTCGGCAGTTGCGTCAACACCTTCAGTAGTTTCAGCGTTACCAGCGATTACCAAACCACCCCAGTCTCCAGGAGTTTCATTGGCTGAAGTCATAATAACAGGAGCAGCAGCAGTACCTTGAATATCGATCATAGCACCTTTTTGAACTACAATATATCTATCGGTACCAGTTTCTGATACGATTTTTGTTCCGGCAGGAATGGTAAGGGTAGCACCACTTTCAACACTGAATACTCCGGTAATAGTATATTCTTTAGATGGGTCTAGTTCTCTGTCTTCGGTCATAGAACCTGTTAAGGCAGTATCTTCAGCAGCCTCGCAAGAGTTGGCGCAAGATCCACCGCAGTCAACACCTGTTTCATCACCGTTCTGAACACCATCGGAGCAAGTGGCCGCTGCTGGTGGGGGTGGAGTAGTGCCCCCATCATCATTACCACAGCTGGCAAGGAAAAGCCCTGAAGCCATGGCGAAAATCATTGAAAATTTGATTGTTTTCGTTTTCATAATTGTTGTTTTAAATATTAGATCCAATTGTTAAAAGCTATAATTCAAACCCAAGGTCAAAGAGCTTCCGCCAGTGTATGAACGAACGGTTTCTTCCGTTTCGATACCTGTGGTGCTAGGTCTTACTAATTGGGTTCTCTTTATTTCGGGGTTCAATAAATTCTTGCCCATAAATCTCAAGGTCCAGTGTTCACCAAATTCTTTGGTCATTACTAAATCGAGTACGGCAAATCCTTTTTCTACGATTGACTCATTGTAGAACCTGTCGCTTTGGCTTTGAATTTCAGGAGCGCCCAATGCAAAGATTTTATCCGAAGCGTAGTTGGCGGTCAAAGATGCAGAGAACGGATTTTCTGAAGCGGTACTTAGATTAAGGCTGGCATTTACTATGTAATCGGAAGCGCCTTGTAAATCGGCTTTTGTACGACCGTTGTATCTGAAGGTTCTGATGAAAGTGCCATTTTCATCCCTGATTTCCTTTAGGTCTTGACTATGCCAAAGGCGGGTAGCGTTAAAGTTCAGATTAAGGTCATAGCCCCTTGGGGTCTCACCTGAATCATCAATGGTTATCAGGTCAATCTTGGTCTCAATTTCCAAACCGTATACTTCGGCTTTATCGCCAGAGTTGAAATACGAGAATACACCTGCAGAACCTCTATCTTGAACCTTATTGATGGGGTCTGATATATCTTTATAGAAAGCCGCTACCGAAATCAATTGGCCGTTAGAAGGAAAATATTCCCATTTAAGGTCATAATTAAGGTCAAGAGAAGCCTCTAAGTCTGGGTTACCTCTTGTTACCTGCCCGGTTTGGGAAACGTACTCAAAAGGAGCAATCTCTTTAAATTCAGGTAGGGTAATGGTACGGCTCATTGCCAAGCGAATGGCGTTCTTTTCGCTGATATCGTATTTAATATTGGCACTTGGGTAGAGATTGGCATACTCTTTTGTGCTGTCGCCAATTCTACCAGGAATGTTACCTACATCATAAGAGACATCGATTATATCTTTTTGAAAACGCATACCCGTGTTAAAATGCCACTTTTTCAAACCGATATTAAAGTTGGCATAGGCCGCTTTCGATTCCAATTCACCTAAATAGGTGTCCGGTTGTAATTCATTGATTTGTAGGTCGCCACTCAAGAAGTTTTCATAAGTGAAAATACTTCCTAAATCATCAATAGATGATGGGTTAATGGTATTAGTGCTACGTTCTTCGACACCTACAAATTTTGAGCTGAAATCACGCTCTTTGTTTCTGTAGTTTAAACCTAGTTCAATATCAAAAGACTTTTGGTTGTCTTCTTCATTGATGACGTTGATGATATCCCTTAGATACCCATTAAATTCTTGGTCATCGATTTCTTGGTTCGACTTTCGCTGTTGAAACCCACCGGTTCTACCCAACTGAACGAAACTTCCGTCAGGGTCAAAGTTGACCTCGTTGCGAATACGGTTGGGCTCATCTGCGTCTACCTTGTTAAAACCACCTGCCCACTCTAAGAAATTGTTTTCTTTAAGACGATGCGTACCCAATAGTTGGGTTACCAATAAGCGGGTTTGTTTAACGTTCTGGTCACGAATGAACTGGAATAACCCTTCGGCAGGATCGGTTTCCTCGAAAATGGTCGCTTCACCGTTTCTACCTCCTTCAAAAACCTGATCGGATACCTTGTTCACAAAGAAAGTGCTCGATTTTATTTTGTTGTCAGAATTGATGTAGTAGGTGAGGTCTAATAGACCACTAGTATTCAATTGTTTTGTGTAAGTGGTCGCGTCGGTGATGGTATCATCGATAAAATTCGACCTGAACTGTCTGAACAGACCTTCGGCATAATCGTACGAGCGCGATTGAGAAGCCGTCAAAAGGGCTGAAAACTTTTCTTTGAACTTTTTTGCAACCGTTATGTTGTATTGGTAATCGATGGGGGCGCTTTCTTCCGATGTATTCCAACCTTGTTGGGTCAGCTGATTTCTTACAGGGTTGTCTTGGGTATAGAAACCACCGATGATATCATCGGAGTTCGGAGATATCTTATAGCTATCGAAAACCCCGCTTTTAGCGACGTTCGAATTGACACCTGCCCTTACGCCTATACTGATATCGCTTGAACCTTGAAGTTCTCTTGAGGTAATATTGACCACACCTGATGCTTGGTCAGCGGTAGTTTGAACCCCATAGGTCTTACGTACGCTCACATTTTCTATAACCCTTGTTGGGAACAAGCCTAAGTCGATATTCTTTCTTTCTACGTCGTCGGAAGGTACTGGAAGACCGTTAAGGGTTGTTGAAAGATACCTGTCTCCAAGTCCCCTTACAAAAACATCACCGGAAGCCTCACTACTCGATACCCCGGAAATTTTTGTAGTTGCCGTAGCCGCATCTGAAACACCTATTTTGGCCAGTTGCTGTGCGCCAATACTTTCTTTGATTTCAACAGCTTTCTTTTGATCTAAAAGTAAAGCTACTTCTGAATCTTTACGGGCAACCGTAGTTACGACTACCTCGTCTAACGAAACACCTTCAGATGCGCTCATGGGCACATCAATAGTGGTTACCTTGCCACCTTCAACCACAACGTCAGGTATTTCTACCGTTTCATAACCCAAATAGCTAAATAGAACGGTGTAAGTACCTGCCTCTAAGTTTGAAATTTCATAAAGACCGTCGAAGTCTGAAGTGGTTCCTGTGGTTGTGCCTTTGATAATAACGTTGGCGAATGGTAACGGTTCGTTGTTGAACTCTTTGTCTGTCAGTTTTCCCCCAATACTCCCCTTGTCTTGGGCCAGTAATTGTAGCGTCATGAAAAACGCTAGGGGAACAGTAAATAATAATCTCATTTCTTCTTTTTAGTACGCCGCAAATAAAGAGAGAGGCTGTAAAAGTCGAGTTACGCACATGTTAAATCTATTTTGCAATAATGTTAGTTTAATGTTATAATATTAAATCAACGTTAAGCGGTTTAGGGATACATGTATTATCTTTATCTTGGCCCGGTCATTAAAGCAAAGTATCACATGAAAAAGAAAGACATCAAGATTTTATTGGTAGACGATGAGCCTGATATTCTGGAGATTATAGGTTACAACCTTACGTCTGAAGGTTATCAAGTTTTTACTGCCAAGAACGGTGCGGAGGGTGTTGCCCTAGCAAAGAAGAAGCAACCGCATCTGATCATTCTAGATGTTATGATGCCAGAGATGGATGGCATCGAAGCTTGTGAGGTTATTCGTGGTACTTCTGGTCTAGAGAATACCATCATAGCTTTTTTAACCGCCAGAGGTGAAGATTACTCTCAGGTCGCAGGCTTTGAGGCAGGGGCCGATGATTATATTACGAAGCCTATTCGCCCGAAAGTTTTGGTGAGCAAGGTTAAGGCACTTTTGCGCAGGCTGAAGGAAGATGGGGGTGCTCAAGAAGAAATTGTTAAGGTCGGTAATATTGTTATCAATAGAGAAGAGTACAAAATTATCAACGATGGTGAAGAAATAGTTCTGCCTAGAAAAGAGTTCGAACTATTGGCACTGTTGACCTCTAAACCAAGCAAAGTCTTTAAACGTGAGGTTATACTTGACCGCGTATGGGGCAATGAAGTGGTCGTAGGTGGTAGAACCATTGATGTGCATATTAGAAAGTTGCGCGAAAAGATTGGTGAAGACCATTTTAAAACGGTGAAGGGTGTAGGTTACAAATTTGTACTCTAGACGTTTCTTGACCATTGTTTCCACTTATTTACTTTAATTTTGGGCTCTGGCCCATAAATCAGTTGAGGGCCGTACTATAAATTCAAGACCATGGCCACTAAATTGAAAAGATCTTATCGCTTCGCTTTAAGGTCATCTTTCTATATTACATTGGTTTTTACTTCGGTCTTGGCAGTAATTCTTTTTGCTTCAGGCCAATTCGATGTATTGTCGGTAGTTCTTGCTGCAGCGGTATTGTTTATCATAGCTTTCACGGTTTTACAGGTGAGAATTGAGCACTTTATCTATCGGCGAATCAAGCAAATCTATGATGATGTAGCTTTGTTGGAGTCGTCTTCCCTTGTTTCCGGTCCGATTACTACTGACATGAAAACCCTTACCGAAGAGATTGAGAAATTTGCAAAAGATAAGAAGGTAGAGATAGATACGCTTAAGATCAGGGAAGAATACCGCAAAGATTTTTTAGGTAATGTTTCCCATGAACTAAAAACACCCTTATTCACGGTTCAAGGGTATATTGAAACCCTATTAGATGGGGCGATGAACGATAAAAGTGTTCGAAAGAAGTATTTGCAAAGAGCCGGTAAGGGGGTAGAAAGGCTTATTTACATTGTTAAAGACCTCGACCTTATCACGAAACTTGAAGTCGGTGAGCTCAATCTGCGCAAAGAAAAGTTTGATATTATTGAACTTATTCAGAGTGTGTTCGACCTTTTGGAAATGAAGACCGAGAAAAAGAATATCGTTCTCACTTTTGATATGGAGTATGGCGAACCGATTTATGTATTCGCTGACAAGGAAAAGATTCAGCAGGTAGTGACCAACCTTTTGGTCAATTCCATAAAATATGGGCATTCTGATGGTACTACCGAGGTAAGTGTTGAAAACCTGATCAAAAATAAGGTGATTGTGAGAGTTACCGATAATGGCGAGGGAATACCAAAACAGCATATTCCCCGTCTTTTTGAGCGTTTCTATCGTGTCGATAAAAGCGGAAGCCGTAGTGAAGGCGGTTCAGGGCTCGGCCTTTCAATCGTTAAACACATTATCGAGGCACATAAAGAGAAAATATATGTCGAGAGTGAGATTGGGGTCGGTAGTGAATTTTCGTTTACACTAGAAAAGGCGGTTGTTGAGGTCGATGAAGAAGAACCAATACTTTCCGATGAGTAAAATTGTCAAATAAGAGCAAGTGGGCAGTAAGAACAAACTGAAAAGGTTTAAAGAGAACGAAGGGTTTCAAAATGTGTTGCAACCCTCAAGAGAAGATATAAAGAACGGCTTTTCCCTTAAAGGAAATTGGAAATCACATTTTGGCAATGACAACCCTATCGTGCTCGAATTGGGCTGTGGCAAAGGCGAATATACCGTAGGTTTGGCCAGAAGAGATGCTTCCAAAAATTTTATCGGAATCGATATAAAAGGGGCGAGATTATGGCGTGGCGCCAAAACTGCTTTAGAAGAGGGTCTTAAGAATGTGGCCTTTCTGCGTACTCAAATTGAATTGATTGATGAGGTTTTTGCCGAAGGCGAGGTTTCTGAAATATGGATTACTTTTCCCGACCCCCAGATAAAGTATAAGCGTACCAAACACCGTATGACCAATGAGGCTTTTCTGAATCGCTACAAATACATTCTTAGCCCAGATGGTACGGTCAATCTAAAGACCGATAGCGAATTTATGCATGGTTACACCCTTGGCCTATTGCATGGTCTGGGTCTAGAAGTCTCTTACGCCAATCATGATGTTTATAAGAATGAAGGCAGCCCCGATGAAGTTTTAGGTATTCAAACTTTTTATGAGAAGCAATATCTTGAAAACGGCAAGCCCATTACCTACATCAAATTTAAGGTGCATTGATCCATGTTACACCTATTGATTTTATTCTTTGCGACTTTTTCCGCTGCTTTTATGGCAACCGTACCTCCTGGCCTTTTAAACATGAACGCCGCTAAAACCAGTGTTGAACGGGGTAAAATTGATGGGGTCATATTTAGCTTGGGCGTTTCGACAATGGTGGTATTACAGGCTACGATTGCCGTTTATATTTCTAAATTCCTTTTTAAGAATCCGCATGTCATTGATGTTCTATTGAAGATTGCCGTAGGGGTCTTCGCCTTTTTTGCTGTCTATTTCTATGTTGCCGCGAAAAAGAATAAAGAGAAAAAGAACAATTTAGATAAGGTCAGTAAAAAGAACAGTTATTTTAAGGGAATGCTCTTAGGTGCCGTAAATCTATTGACCATACCCTATTATAGCGGACTTAATATAATGTGGAATGCTTCGGGATGGATCAAATTTGAAGTTTGGGATATTCTGACCTTTACTTTGGCGGCCGGCTTCGGAACCTTTGCCGTTCTTTACATGTATACCGTTTACTTCAATAAGCTTGAAAGAAAGAGCAACCGTTTTTCAAAGAATAGTAATTATATCATGAGCTTGCTCATGCTCGTGTTGTTGGTCATTACCTTATCACGTATCTTTTATCGATGAAAGCGGAAAACGAGAATTTCTTTGATCGAGTGTATGAAGTGGCTCGGCTCATACCGGAAGGTCGCGTTACCTCTTATGGTGCCATTGCCAAGTATCTGGGTGCTGCCCGCAGTGCCCGAATGGTCGGTTGGGCCATGAACGGTGCGGGCAAATTCGATGACATTCCTGCTCATCGGGTGGTCAATAAAGTAGGACTGTTAACAGGGAAACATCATTTTGATGGAACTAACCTTATGCAGCAATTATTGGAGAACGAGGGTGTTAAGGTGGTCGATAACCAGATTGTTCATTTTGAAAAGCACTTTTGGGACCCCTTTAAAGAGCTGGGTGTAGGGGAAGATTAGTCGAAAGTTAAGGTGAAAACTGTCTCATCTTGAGATGCTACTTGTATAGTGCCCTTATGTAATCTCATAATTTGCTTTGAGAGGCTTAGACCGATACCAGTACCTGAATTTTTGGTGGTGAAGAAAGGCACAAAAATCTCATCAATTAAGTCGGTAGCGATGCCCGGGCCATTATCCCAAACCTGAACGAATTTTTTGTTCTTTTCGTTAACGCCAGCCTTTAGAAAAATACGACCATCGGTTTGCCCTTCCAGTGATTGCTGAGCGTTTTTACCCAGATTTAAAAGTACTTGGGTCATTTGCTTGACATCGATATAGAGTTCCAAATCTTCGGGTTCAACCTTGTACTTGATGGTTAGGTTCTCTTTATTTTGTTGGTTGCCCAACAGCAGGGCTATTCTTTCTAACAGTTCTTTGGCAGGAATCAATTCTCTATCCGGTTCGGGTACACTTAAAAATTTACGGTACGATTGAACGAAATTCATTAAGTCGGTGCCTTGGTACTTGATTACCTCTAACCCTTTGACCGTATTGATTAAATGTTGTTCAGGAAACTCTTGACCGCTGATAACGGTCTCCCCTTGTTTATAATATTTTAGAATTGACTCTGAGATTGAGGTAATCGGTGTAATCGTATTCATTATTTCATGAGTCAAGACCCTTATAAGTTTGACCCATGAATCGGTCTCTTTTTCATCTAATTCTTTTCTGATATCCTGAGCGACCACCAGAAGCAAAGACTGTCCGTCAACGGTTACGGCAGTGGCTTTTAATGCCAATTCGGTCTTATCACGTTCATTGGTCAATTGATGAATACTGCTTTCAAAAGGTTCTAAACCTGAGAATTGTTGGTAAAGCTTTTCATCGATTTGCTGAAGTTGTTTTATGTGATTAAGGGGGTGATGATTCAACAGACGCTCAATTGTTGGGTTGGCATATAGAATGTGGCCCTTGGTGTTAACGGTCATAATGCCAATATCGGCCTGTTTCAATATCTCTTGGTAAAATTGCTCTTGTGCCTGCTTTTTAAGGTGAATGTCTTGAATCATGGCATTCAGAACATTCAGACTGTGGTTGAGTTCTTTTAATGATTTGACACTTAGCTTTTCAGGAAATCGTAAGGTGAAATCTTCATTTTTGATGGCCTCAAAGAAGTAAGCTATCTTTCTGTTTGTCTGGTTGACATAAAATATAAGAAAATAGGTCTGTAAGGCCAGCAGTATCACCGTCAATAGTAAAAGAATATAATTCTCATTGACCAAAAACAGACCGCTTGCCAACGAAGTCAAGGTGATAAGCAGAATTCTCAGAATTAACTGCAGGTGTATGTGCTTACTAACCATAAGAATCTATTTACCTATTTTCTTTAGCTTATTGTAAAGGGTCTGTCTAGAAATGCCTAATTGTTCTGCCGCCGCACTGTAGTTTCCAGCGTTTTGCTCCAAGGCATTGTTGATCATCAGCAATTCCATTTCTTCTAAGGTGGCAGGCCCGTTCACTGCATTTGATATATTCGGTTTATTGCTCAATAAAAAATCATCCGGTTTTAACACGTTTCCTTCAGAGAGAATTACCGCTCTTTCAATCGTGTGCAAAAGTTCTCGAATATTTCCTGGCCAAGCATAGGCCATGAGTTTTTCTTGTGCCGATTGATTGATACGAAGCGATGGTTTTCCGTATTTAGAAGTGAATTTTTTAAGAAAAAAATCGGTTAAAACCAGAATGTCATTCTCTCTCTCACGAAGAGCAGGCACTTCGATACGAATGGTGTTAATTCGGTACAAAAGGTCTTCACGAAATAGACCTTCCGCTACCATTTTATCTAAATCTTCATTGGTGGCACATACCAATCTGATGTCTACGGGAATCGATTTATTCGAACCTACTCGAACAATGGTTCTATTTTGAATGGCAGAAAGTAGCTTGGCTTGGGCCTGTAATGATAGGTTGCCTATTTCATCTAAAAATAGAGTGCCGCCATTGGCCGCTTCAAATTTACCTGCCCGGTCTTCTTTTGCATCGGTAAAAGATCCTTTAACATGCCCAAAGAGCTCACTTTCAAATAGGTTTTCAGAAATCGAGCCCATATCTACAGAAATAAAAACTTCATGACTACGCTCGCTAAGCTTATGCAGTTCTCTGGCAATCAGTTCTTTTCCTGTTCCGTTTTCACCGGTAACCAATACGTTTACATCAGTCTTGGCTACTTTTGAAACCATTTTCAAGACACCGTTCAATGCCCTTGAATTACCGATGATATAATTTTTATTTTGGTTGATTACCTGCTTAAGATTACTCTCTTTTTCTTTTAACTTACTTACCTGAATTTTTGACTTTCTCAGTTCAAAAGCCGATTTGACCGTAGCTAAAAGCTTATCGTTGTTCCAAGGTTTAAGGATAAAGTCAGAGGCTCCTTCTTTTAGTGCCTTTACGGCAAGGTCGACCGCGCCATAGGCCGTCATCATTACCACTGAGGTGTCTGGAGCTCTTTTTTGAAGTTCGCGCAGCCAATAGAGACCTTCATTGCCCGAGTTGACCCCTGCCGAAAAATTCATGTCCAACAATACGATATCAACATTCTTCAGATTAGGAAAAGAAGAAATTTGATTGGGATTGGAAATGGTCTCAATCGTCTTGTACTCAAACTGCAGTAAAATTTCCAAAGCGCTCAAAACGCTTTTGTTGTCATCTATAATTAATATTCTTGCGTCGATCATAACATCCAAAAGGGTATCCAACAAAAAACTCAAATAAAGCTACAATACTGTATCTACATATTTTTGACAGTGTCAAAATATTTGACAAATGTTGTATATAAATTTTACAGTGAATATTTGTGAACGTAGCTTGAATTATTTTAATCAACTGAAAATCAATAATCTAAAATATTGGCATAACAATAGTATAATGTTTGGCACACTAATAACAGTATGAGTCAACTAGTTAAATTTTTGGTTTTTATTTTACTTTGGATTTCGGCCAAACTGGCGGCCCAAGAAACATGGACGCTCGACGCATGTGTTTCTTATGCCTTGGAGCATAATCTTCAGTTAAAGGATTATAGTTTTAACACCGCTTCCGACCGTGAAACTTATAGGCAATCTATACGAAGCCTGCTTCCTACGGTTACGGGCAATGCAAATTATGTGGTCAATTATGGTCGTAGCACCGACCCCTTTACCAATGATATTGTTACCACCGATTTCTTTTCCAACAATTATTCCTTAGAAACTTCTGTTGATATTTTCAGGGGTTTTCAAAAATTGAATTCCATCAAGGCTACCAAGTTTCTGTACAAAGCTACCCAAGAAGAGACGCTACAGCAGCGCTATCTTTTGGCATTTAGGGTGATGCAGGCCTTTTACGATATTAAGTTTTTTAAGGGGCTTGTAGCCATTTCAAAAGAACAGATGGAAGTTTCCCAAGCCAATTATGACCTAGTGGCCAAGCAAATTGAATTGGGCCTTAAGGCAGGAGCAGATTTGTACGAGGCCGAATCTCTTTTGCTGACCGATAAACTTAATCTCACCCAAAGTGAGAACCAATTGGCCGCCGCTGAACTACAATTGATTCAAGAAATGAATTTAGAAGGTGCCGATAGTATTGAAATTCAGAATGATTTTCTATGGGATGCGGAAAAGGAAAGCCCTTCGCCTATGGTTTCAGATACAATCTATAAGCAGGCGACCGAATTCATGCCGATACTAAAAGCCCAAGAACTAAGGGTAAGGGCTGCGAAAAAGCAATTGGCCGTTCAGCGTGGGGGTTTATTGCCATCATTATCACTTTTTGCAGGTAAGGCAACCGGATATTTTGAAACCACCCGAGATAGTCTCGGTGTTACGGTTCCGTTCAGAGATCAGTTTCGGGATAATACGAGCCAATACATCGGCGTAAGTTTGAATGTGCCTATCAGCAACGGTTGGTCGACCCGATCAAGGATCAAACAACAAAAGATAGAACGCATGCGAGCCGAGAATAATTTAATGGTGCAAAAGCAAGTAGTCTATCAGACGATTCAGCAATTGGTACAAGAATATGAATCTTTAGAGGTACAGCTCGAACAGAGCACACAAAAAGTTCAGGCGCAAGAATTGGCATTTACCATTGCACAAAAGCGATACGAAAAGGGGTTGATCAATGCACTGGAGCTTTTTACCGCAAAGAACCTTTTTGCAAGTGCACAAAATGAAAACTTGCAGGTAGAACTACAGTCAGAAATCAATAAAAGCACCCTTGATTTTTATCGTGGGCTGCCTGTGTTTGACATTGAATAATTAGTAAACAACATTAATAAAGAATAGAATGGATATACAATTGGAAAAGAAAAAAGGACTTAAGCCTAAACACTTCGGGTATATTGCTTTGGGTTTATTGCTGCTTTTCGTGGGTTACCAGTTGCTATTTGCAAATACAGTTTCCACCTTTCGTACCGATAAAGAGAAGTTGTCGGTGTCTACCGTAACACAGGGTAAGTTTGATGACTACATAACAATCAGTGGTAATGTAGCGCCAATAGCTACTATTTATATGGATGCCTATGAAGGTGGCCGGGTAAGCGAAAAATTGATAGAAGAGGGTGCTACCGTAAAGAAAGGTGACATTATTCTTAAGCTCGAAAACATGAATCTGTACGAGCAGATTTTACAGAGCGAAAGTAACTTGGCACTTAAGCAGAACGACTTACGGTCGACCAAATTGAATTTCGATTCCCGATTGGTAGAGGGGCGTAAATCGTTGGCAACGGCCAGTACCGATTTACAGCGGTTAAAACGAAATTTTGAACAGAACCAAGCGCTCTTCGATGAAGAGTTGATTTCTAGGGAAGAATACCTCAAATCAAAAGAAGATTACGAGCTTTCTCAAGAACAGTACAAAATTGTAAAGGTACAAACCGAGAATGATGAAGAGTTAAGACAAACTTCTTTGGCAGGTCTCGACGCCGATTTAAATCGAATGCAAAAGACTTTGGGCATGGTTTACCAAAGGTTGGATCATCTCAATGTACGCGCTCCTGCAGATGGCCAGTTGGGCTTTCTGGACGCTGAAATCGGCCAAAGCATATCACAGGGTGAGCGAATAGGTCAGATCAACGTTCTCACCGACTTCAAGATCGAGGCCAATATCGATGAACATTACATCGATCGTGTCAAAAGAGATTTAACGGCTGTTTTAGAGAGAAACGGTAATTTATATTCCCTTCGGGTGCGAAAAGTGTATCCTGAAGTACGAAATGGCCGGTTTAAAGTAGACCTGGTATTTACCGAAGAAAAACCGGAAACCATTCGCGCTGGTCAAAGCTACAACATACGCCTGCAATTGGGTGAGTCAAGTGACGCATTGCTTTTGCCGAAAGGAAGCTTTTTTCAAAGCACGGGTGGCCAATGGATTTTTGTGGTTGGTACCGATGGGGGAGAGGCCGTTAAAAGGGAAATAAGAATCGGCAAACAGAACTCAAGGTTCTATGAGGTACTGGAAGGCCTAGAGGCCGGTGAGAAAGTAATTACCAGCAACTACGATTCGTTCGGCGAGGCGGAGAAAATAGTGTTAAAATAATAACGGACTGTCACTATGAAGCCATTTCATAGTCTTTAAAATAGCGATAACGAAAATCAAACTAGAAATGATACAGATACAGAATCTTAAAAAGAGTTTCCGGACCGAGGAAGTTGAGACCTTGGCCCTGAACAAAGTAAACTTAAAAGTCGAAAATGGAGAGTTTGTTGCCATTATGGGGCCTTCCGGTTGCGGAAAATCTACCTTATTGAACATTATAGGTATGCTCGATAGCCCGAACGAGGGTAGCTATAAGTTTGCAGGCCATGAGGTGAGCAAACTAAAAGAACGTCAACGAACCGAACTTCGCAAAGGTAACTTGGGGTTTGTTTTCCAGAGCTTCAATCTTATAGATGAACTTACCGTCTATGAAAACGTAGAGCTGCCCTTGATATACCTAAAAATGGGAAAGGCCGAAAGAAAGCAGAAAGTACGCGAAGTCTTGGAGCGTATGAAAATTGCCCATAGAGAAAAACATTTCCCTCAACAGTTATCCGGTGGTCAACAGCAGCGTGTCGCTATTTCTAGGGCCGTGGTGACCAATCCGAAATTGATTCTGGCAGATGAGCCTACGGGTAACCTAGATTCTAAAAACGGAATCGAGGTAATGAATCTGCTTACCGAACTAAATCAAGAGGGTACCACAATTGTAATGGTGACCCACTCCGACCGCGACTCTCATTATGCCCATCGAGTAGTTAATCTTTTCGATGGCCAGATTGTAACCGAGAGCCAAAACAGGGCCATTGGCGCCATGATGTAAAGAGTTTATTCGTCAATCACAATCAAAAAACAAAATCATGTCTAATAATCAATCAAAGAAAGAGAAAAATGAAAAACTGAATGTAAATCTAGTTGTTTGTGCAATACTTGCCATGTTTCTCTGTACTAGCGCTCAGGCACAAAAGAAAATAGATGTTGAGCCTTTTGAAAAAATTATCGTAAGCCCTCACATTGAAGTTATTTTCAAGGAGGGTGCCGAAGAATCAGTGACTATAAAAAGCTCGAAGCTTCCACTGGAAAAAATTCATATTGAGGAGAAACGTAACCAACTACATCTTTATCTAGAGGGGGCAAAATTGACAACAAAATCTGAACGGGTCGAAACTGGTGAATGGCAAGGAAAAAAATCTATCTACAACGGAACCATGGTCACCGCCATTGTCACATACAGAAAATTGAAAGAACTCTCTTTAAGAGGTGAAGAGACTTTTACCTGTGAAAGCAGGCTTGATTCAGAAAAGCTTCGCCTAAGTATTTATGGCGAATCGAAAGTTTATTTGAACGATGTTGATTTTAGTGAGATGAAGACGACGGTTTACGGCGAAAGTTTTCTGGAAATTAAAACAGGCGAAATCGACCGCCAGAAAATTACGGCTTATGGCGAAACCGTCATTAATACATTAGGTGTCAAATGTGGTGAGACAAAAATTACGGCCTATGGCGAAGGCAGCTACCGAGTACATGCAATGAATGATTTAAGAATTACCGCGTTTGGTGAAGCAACTGTGGCATATGCCGGTTCACCCGAAGTAAGCAAGGGTATGGTGATTGGTGAAGCTAGAATACAACAGATGGATAAGTAGGAAGAATCATTAAAAGATTGTCATCATGCTCAAGAATTATTTAAAAATAGCATGGAGAAGCCTTAGAAAACGAAAAGGCTTTTCACTGATTAATATATTGGGGCTCTCTCTAGGTTTCGGTTGTAGCATTTTGGTGTTTCTTTTTGTGCAGTACCATTTACAGTTTGATAATTTTCACCACAATGCAGACCATATCTATCGATTTAATACCGAAGAACATCGAGACATAGTTGACTATGAACCTTCTGTTCCGCCGGGTTTTGCAAATGCCTTTAGACAAGATTATGATTATGCCGAAATTGTAGCCAAAAGTGTTGATAGGGATGATTTTCTGTTCACCATCGAAACATCGGGTGACAAAAAGCAGTTAAAGGCCGATGTAGATTTTACCGAAGCCAATTTCTTTAAAATATTTAACTACCCTCTCATTAATGGAACCAACGAAGCTCCTTTAACCGAACCTAATACCGCTTTGATTACCGAGCAATTGGCAAAACACATGTTCGGCGATACTGACCCAATTAACCGAACGTTTGTATTGGAAAATAAAGAGACCATTCGTGTTACGGGGGTTCTTAAAGATTTGCCAAAGACTAGCCTTAATCAGGCTGATGCTTTTATTTCTTACAAGACTTTAAAAAGCTACAGTGAGTTTCTTTCTTCAGAGAGTTGGGGAGGCATAAACTCTTCATTGCATGTTTATGCATTAATGCGACCCAATCAAAGCATTGTTCAAATTGAAGAGCAGCTACAAGACTATGTGCAAAAATTTAGGGCAAACCACAAAAATGTGCACCAATACAAAATCCAGTCATTATCCGATATTCATTTCGACAATCGGTTTAACGGGGGAATCAATTCACAGACCTTATGGATATTCTCTTTAATCGGTTTTTTTATTTTGATTATCGCCAGTATCAACTTTATCAATATAGCAACAGCCCAGTCAATTTACCGCTCAAAGGAAGTAGGTGTGCGCAAAGTGTTAGGTAGTGATAAGAGGCACTTATTTTGGCAATTTATGGCCGAGACTTTTATCATTAGTCTTTTTGCCCTGGTTTTAGGAGTGGGACTTTGCCTATTGCTATTGCCATCGTTCAACTCCATTTTTGAATTAGACCTTTCTTTTTCAGGTATTTTGAACATTAAGTTTTTGGCATTTGTCATGACTTTATTGGCTTTGGTCACCCTTTTGGCAGGAAGTTATCCAGGGGTGCTTTTGGCCAGGATTGCTCCTGTGTTGGCGTTAAAGCGAAAGTTATCGCAAAAAGACGCGGGGGGGTATTTAACGCGAAAAACGCTGGTGGTCACTCAGTTTGTAATCAGTATTGTACTCATTATTGGTTCCATCGTGGTCGGGAAACAATTAAGATATGCCGTTAGCTCTGATTTGGGTTTTGAAAAAGATGGTATTGTCATGGTTGAGATACCAGATGATATTGAGCCAATTCAACTTAACGGACTCAAAGAAAGAATTTCCCAAAACTCAAGTGTCCAGAAAATCACGGCCTGTTTCGCATCCCCAGGGGCAGGATACAACAATTGGGGCACTAGCGTAAAATTTAATAATAAACCAGAATCGGAAGATTTTAACCTTCAGGTCAAAGCAGGTGATAAAGATTATTTAGATGCTTTCGGCCTTGCTATTATTGCAGGAAGAACTTTTTATGAAAAAGATTCCGTTGATGAAATTTTGGTCAATCAAGATTTTGTCACAAAGGTTGGTTTAAATGACCCTAATGAAGTTCTAGGAAAGCAGGTCAATATCAATGGTGGCCTTGCAAAAGGTTCAATAGTAGGTGTGGTTGCTGACTTTCACGATTCAGATTTTAGCGAAAATATAAGTCCAATTTTTATAGCTCCTATTCCAAATTTATATACTGAATTGGCTATTAAAATCAACTTGAAAAATGCCAATAGTGCGCTTTCCCATATTGAAAAAGAATGGACTGCAGTTTTCCCAGATTACATTTTTGAATATGATTTTTTAGATGACAGGGTAGCCGAACTGTATGAAACCGAACAACGGTTTTTATCGCTAGTGGGCATCTTTTCAGGTATTGCCATTTTCATAGGCTGTCTGGGAATTTACGGACTCATACTCTTCTTCGTAGTTCAAAAAACCAAGGAAATAGGGATTAGAAAAGTCTTAGGCGGAAGTATAAAACATATCGTTGGTCTTGTAATGCAAGATTTCTTCAAATTGATTGCCATTGCAGGAATCATCGCGACACCCATAGCGTGGTATTTTATGAACCGTTGGCTCGAAAATTTTGAGTACAAGACAGCCATCAACTGGTGGATTTTTGTTTTGGCCGTGGGCATTGTCATGGCAATCACGTTTGTGACCATTAGTTATCAGGCCTTAAAAGCGGCCACGACAAACCCTGTTAAGAGCTTGCGCACAGAGTAAAAATCAATCAAAAAGAAGAATCATGTTCAAGAATTATTTAAAAATAGCCTGGAGAAATCTGACAAAGAACAGACAACAGACCATTATCAATTTACTGGGTCTCACTATGGGTACGTTAAGTTGTCTGGCCATTCTTCTGTACGTTTTTGCACAATTGGGTTATGATGAACACCATGATAATGCCGACGGTCTTTTTAGGGTAGAGACCATTATCGAACGCGATGGGCAACAACCTTATGAATCTTCTACTTCATCGCCGCCTATCGCTTTTGCTTTAAAAGAAGATTTTCCTGAAGTGCAGGAGGCCACCAGAGTAGTTTTGACCGATGTTTTCTATAGCATGTTGATGAGGGCCGCCGACAGTGAAGATTCCTATTATGAATCACGGGTTTATATGGCAGACTCCACCTTTTTTAAGGTTTTCGATTTTAAATTTTTAGAAGGCGACAAGAGAACAGCACTGGATCAGCCTAATTCGGTAGTGCTTTCCTCTAGCTTGGCAGACAAACTTTTTGGAGAGAAAGATGTTCTTAACAAAGCCATTATTTGGGGAAGCGGTGATGGTGCCCTTACATTAACAGTGAAAGGAGTTTTTGATGAGAAGGCCCAAAAATCGCATCTGAACCCCAATTACCTAGTAAGTATGGGCACTCCTGGAATGGGAACTTTTGTGCAGAACTTCGACAATTTCGCTACGAACAATTTTGTATATAGTTATGTAAAGTTGGCTCCCAATGTAAATGCCTCCCGATTAGAAGATAAATTACCAGGGTTTATTCAAGAACGAGCTTCCGAAGATTTGAAAAGTGCCGGAATGGGCAATAAAATTCTAGAGCTTCAAAAAGTAAAGGATATTCATTTATATAGTGAGGGCAGGAACAACCAGCTAGATAAGGTGTCCGATATTACCTTTCTTTATTTTCTGTTGAGTTTGGCCTTTTTTATTCAATTGGTGGCTTGCGTTAATTTTATCAACCTGAGTACCGCAAGAGCCAGCAAAAGGGCTAGGGAAATTGGGGTTCGAAAAGTAGTGGGCGCAGGTAAAAATTCATTGATGGGCCAGTTTTTGGGTGAGTCCGTTTTGCTTTCCCTCTTTGCGATGTTCATTAGTATTCCTATAGTAATTCTACTTCTTCCGTTGATAAATGACTTGACCCAAGAGTCTTTGACCTATTTGCATCTGTACCAATGGCAGATTATAGTGCTTTTGTTGACGATAGGTGTCGTTACGGGCTTGGCAGCCGGTATTTATCCCGCAATCATTCTTTCTTCCATTAAACCGGTCAGGGCCTTGAAAAGTGCTGCTATTCTACCGTCCGGTAGTGGTAATTTCCGTAAGGCCTTGGTGGTATTTCAGTTTGTGGTATCTATCGGTCTTGTGGCCACGGTGATTATAATTTCACAACAATTCAAATTCGCCCAGACCAAAGATTTAGGCTATAAAAAAGACAATCTTATCGCTCTAAGAATCGGTACGGAAGATGCTTCTAGCAAGTTTGAATCGTTGAAATCGTCATTTTTGAATATACCAGGGGTTACCAGTGTAGCAAGTGGTAATTACGCGCCTTCGGAAATGATTCTTGCGGATAACGGTTTTTACCTTCCCGGAGGAAATAGTGAAAACAGAACGGTGGTTAAGAGAAACGGGGTCAGTGATGGTTACTTTAAGACCATGGGAATACCCTTGGTTAAAGGGCGTGATTTTACAGCTGCGGATACGGTCGATCAAATCATCGTTAATGAGGCTACATTAAAGGCTTTCGACATAAAACTTGAAAATGCGCTTAGCAGCACCCTGATTCAGGGCACCGATGAAGAAACTTTTGAGATGCGAATTATTGGTGTGGTGGCCGATTATCATTTTGCATCACTTCGAGAAGAAATTCAGCCCTTGTTTTTGCATAAGGAAATGGAGCCCAACTGGCTTTTTCTGAAAACCAATACTGATAATTACGCAAGCTTAATTGCGGGAATGGAAGACCAGTGGAAATCTACGGTAAGCAATGTGCCGTTTGATTACCGCTTTGTTGATAAGGAAGTAGAACGGCTTTATGATGAAGAAAAGCGATTGGGCCTTATTTCTGTGGCTTTTACCTTTTTGGCCATCTTCATAAGCTGCTTGGGTTTGTTCGGTCTCATATCTTATGTGACCGAACAGAAGAAAAAGGAAATCGGAATTAGAAAGGTCTTAGGTGCAAGCGTTCATTCGGTAGTTCAAATGTTGACCAAAGATTTTGTGAAGCTTGTCTTGATCGCTTTTCTAATTGCTTCTCCCATAGCCTATCTTCTGATGTCTAAATGGTTACAGGGGTTTACCTATCGAATTGAAATTGAATGGTGGGTTTTTGTACTCAGTGGTGGTTTTGCCCTGGTGATTACTTTATTGACGGTAGGTATGCAATCGCTAAGGTCAGCGGTGGCCAACCCTGTAAAAAGTTTACGAACAGAGTAAATCAATCATAAAGCAACGAGTCATGTTTAAAAGTTATTTAAAGATCGCCTGGCGAAACTTATCGAAGAATAAAGGGTATTCGGCCATCAATATCGGTGGTTTGGCCATTGGTATGACCTGCTTTTTATTGATTGCCATGTTCATTAAAAACGAACTTTCGTACGATAGCTATCACGAAAAGGGAGATAGAATCTTTAGAATAGTACATCATGGAAGTGAGAATAATTTGGAAGACCAATGGATCTGGGGGAATGCTCCGGTAGGCCCCGCTTTAAAATCCGACTTTCCAGAAGTACTTGAGATAGTCCAATTTTCTGGCAGATCAGATGTTCTTTTAGAGTATAACGAACGTTCCTTTCAAGAGAGCAATTGCTTTTATATGGATCCAACGGTATTTGATGTTTTTACGTGGCCATTAATTTCCGGAAATCCTGATACCGCTTTGGAAGCTCCATACTCTATCGTTTTGACGGAAAGTACCGCAAAGAAATATTTTGGGGACGAGGACCCAATGGGCAAGGCTATTGAAGGCGTAGGCGGAAGGGCCAACGACGGTGTTTATACCGTAACGGGCATAATTAAGGATGTTCCCTCAAATTCACATTTTAATTTTGATGTTCTCATGTCGATGAGCTCATTTTATCAAACCAGGCCTGAAATTTTCGATTATTGGGGCTACGTTGATTTCTATACCTATTTTTTGGTCGATGAGAATTTTGACCAACAGGCATTTCAGGCCAAAATGCCGGCGTTCCTAGAAAGAAACCGCCCAAAAGAAGATGCGAAATACTATTATGACCTTTCGTTTGAACCATTAAGTGAGGCCTATCTACAGTCAGAAGCCGCAAGGCAACCAGGTATTACTGGCAGCCTTTCCAACCTCTACATCTTTGCCATTATCGGACTTTTCATACTAATCATTGCCTGCATCAATTTTATGAATTTAGCAACTGCTCGTTCTCTGGAAAGAGCGAAGGAAGTCGGTATCAGAAAGGTGATAGGAGCGAATAAAAAAGGCTTGGTGTACCAGTTTCTGGGAGAGTCGTTGACCATGGTGTTTTTAGCATCGGTATTAGGTCTTACATTGGCATTTCTATGCCTTCCTGCGATGCGGGAAATCACTGGAAAACCATTTTTAACACAGGAAATTTTAGATAGTTCTACACTGTTTTTATATGCGGCAATGGCCTTGTTCATCGGTCTATTATCCGGTAGCTATCCTGCTTTTGTACTTTCTAGCTTTAAACCATCAAGCGTATTAAAAGGTGTTTTTAGAACATCACAAAATGGAAACAGGTTAAGAAAAGGATTGGTCGTATTTCAGTTTAGCCTATCCATAGCTTTAATAGCGAGTACCATAATCGTGTATTTTCAGTTAGGGTTCATGTTGGACAAAAATCTCGGATTTGACAGGGAACAGCAACTGGTCATCGATTTTAATTGGGACGGGGAAGTGCTGGACAATATGGAAACTATAAAGAGTCAGTTCATGGAACTACCTGAAGTGGTTTCGGTCGCTGGTTCTCGAACCGTTCCTGGAAGTTATTTTCCTGCTGCGGGAACCAATATTCAAACAAAGGAAGGACAAATGGAAAATTTTGGCCCTTTTCTCTATGAAATTGATTTTGACTTTATCCCGCATTATGAGATAGAGGTCGTTGCAGGGCGACCGTATTCACGGGAGTTTGTGACAGATTCTACTCAGGCCTTGGTAGTAAATGAAGCTGCGGTCAAAAGTTTTGGATATTCGGATCCAGAGGAAATAATCGGCAAACGTTTTGAACAGTGGGGTCGTGAGGGAAAGATTATCGGAGTGGTAAAAGACTTCAATTACTTGTCCCTTCACCAGAAGGTAGCACCATTGACTTTGCGTTATTCACAGTATGGTAAATACCTTTCTTTAAAGGTGAAATCGGACAATATTCAAAGTGCAATATCAAATATTGAAACAAAATGGGAAGAACTGGCTCCCCACCGTCCTTTTTTATATAGCTTTTTAGACCAATCCTTTAACCAACAGTATGAAGCTGATTTTAAGTTTAAGAATCTATTTACCATTTTTTCCTTTCTGGCCATTTTAATTGCCTGCTTGGGGTTGTTGGGGTTGGCAACCTACAGCGCGGTTCAACGAACCAAGGAAATTGGCGTGCGCAAGGTTTTGGGGGCCGAAGTATCTAGTATTGCCTTACTATTGTCAAAAGATTTTTTGAAGTTGGTATTGCTGGCCATTTTGATCGCGACACCCTTTTCCTGGTTTGCCATGAACAAATGGCTAAATGACTATGCATATCAGATTGATATACAATGGTGGATTTTTGCGCTCTCAGGAGGAATTGCATTGGCCATAGCCTTGGCCACCGTAAGTTTTCAGGCCATAAAAGCGGCAAGGGCCAACCCTGCAAAAAGTTTGAGAACGGAATGATTAATCGAGAATAGACCATTTATGCTGGTAATAAAATCGTATTTCAGGTATTTGCTAAGAAACCGAATGTACACTCTGGTCACTGTTTTTGGGTTCGCATTGTCTTTGGCTTTTGCTCTATTGCTAGGCGTTTACATCAAAAACCAGCTGTCCATTGATGATTTTCAGACCAAAAAAGATAGAGTCTATCGGTTAGAGCACGAATCGACCGAATTTTCGGCGCCCATAGCCACCGATTTAAAAAATCTATATCCTGAAATAGAAGATTTTACCCGGGTCTTTAATCATTCAGGTCGAATATCTAAATCGGACGGAAAAAAAATAAAATTCGACTATCTGGGGGTTGACGGATCTTTTTTCAATCTATTCTCTTTTCCACTTTTAAAGGGAGATAAAAATGAGGTATTACAAACGATAGACGGTATTGTTCTTTCAAAAGCAATGGCCCTACGGTTGTTCGGTTCTATAGATGTAGTTGGTGAAACTATTTTTATAGACACCGAAAAGAAATTTAAGATCACCGGAATTATGGATGATTTTCCGGATAATACCCACTTCAACAAGCAAGATGCTCTCATCAACTTGGCGGCTTTTAAAAAAATCTGGCAGTTTGAGAATATACTTGAAGAATATGGTTGGTGCTCACTCAGTATTTACTTGTTAGAAAGGCCAAATGCAAACCTGCCCTCAAAGGCTTCTGAAATTCTGAAGAATTTTAAAAAAGATTTTTGGCTGTATAAAGAAGGTTGGGCAAATACTGTAGTGTTTACCCCTTTGAAAGAGGTCTATTTTAGTTCGAAAGAAGGTAACGGAACGAAAAGCTCGAGTATGGCTCTCATCTCGGTTTTATCGGCCATAGTTTTTTTGATATTGGTTTTGGCAATAGGTAATTATATCAATCTTACTATAGCACAGTCAACATTTAGGGGCAAGGAGGTGGCGGTAAAAAAATTGTTGGGAGGCTCAAAACACCAGTTGATGAAGCAATTGGTTTTTGAATCTTTTATTCTTTGTTTCATGGCCATTTTGTTGGCTGTTGTTCTGGCAATGCTTTTCGAACCTTTGGTGAATAATCTTTTAGAAACAGAGTTACAGTTTGAACGGATCATGAACCTTCGGTCGATTTTAGTTCTTTTTGGTGTCGTGAGTGTCATCGGACTTATTTCCGGGTTGGTGCCGGCTATAAAAATATCGAGTTTTAAACCGATAGAAGTAGTAAAAGGTGAATTCAGGGCCAAATCTAAAAGCGTCTATTCGAAGATATTCATCACTTTTCAGTATAGTGTTGCGATTGCACTTCTTTCTTGTAGTTGGATAATTCTAAAGCAAACTGATTTTTTAAGGAATAAAGATTTGGGGTTTTCAAAAGACAACATTGTCTTTATGGAGTATTTAGGAAGCAACTCGCAGAAAAAGACAATTAAAAATGAGTTGGAAAAAATTACCGGGGTTCAAGAAGTGTCATTAACATGGCATAGCCCTCTTGATGGAGGTAACAATCAAACATTTGGTTTCAATGAAGAATCGGTAAGCTTTCAGGAAATCGCGGTAGACTCTTCGTTCTTTAATGTCTTCGATATAAAAATCAAAGATACCAAGACCGCCTATGCGGGCAACGGGGTCTATCTTAATGAAACAGGGTACAAGACTTTGCACCTCAACGAGCAAACCTCTTCTTTTAAATTTCATGATGAAGAACTGCCGGTTTTAGGGGTGGTACAAGATTTTAACTTTAGACAGCTGGAGGATAAAATTGGCCCGTTGATGATTCGACAGCAAGATGAGAACCGCTACCCAACGAACCTATTTGTAAAAATAAATGGAACCAACCTTCTTGAGATTACAGAACAGCTTAAGTCTGTTTATTCCCAACTGATTGGAGATGTTGAATATGAAATACAATTTGTTGATAGTACCATAAATCACTGGTATGAGAAGGAGGAAAGAACAGGAAAAATCATTAGTTATTTCACCCTGTTAGCAGTAGCGATTTCATCGATAGGTATTTTGGCAATGGCCACTTTTTATATGCAGCAGCGCAAGAAAGAGATAGGTGTTAGAAAAGTCAACGGAGCTTCGACTGTTCAAATGCTTACTCTATTAAATATTGATTTTTTAAAATGGGTATTCTTGGGGTTTGTCATAGGTGTTCCCATTTCATGGTTCGTTATGAGCCGTTGGCTAGAAAATTTTGCTTATAAAACTTCAATGGATTGGTGGCTCTTTTTAGCTGTTGGGCTATTTACAGCTTTCATTGCTCTTCTGACGGTCAGTTGGAAAAGCTGGCAAGCCGCTAATTTAAACCCTATAGAATCGCTTAGAATGGAATAAGGATAAGAGTTAATCATCAATCAAAAAACATCAATCATGCTAAAAAATCACTTAAAAATTGCTTGGAGAAATCTGCGAAGAAATTCGTTGTTCTCCCTAATCAATGTTTTGGGGCTTTCCATTGGGTTGGCCAGTACTTTTCTCATTTTCTTTTGGGTCACCGATGAAATGTCGGTCGACAAATTTCATGAGAATAACGATAGGTTGTATCAGGTAATGATGCGCAGTGAAGAAAACGGTATCGTTAAAATTCACGATGGTACCCAAGGGCCTTTGGCGGAAGCTTTGGAAAAAGACCTTCCTGAGGTAGAAAATGCCGTTACGGTCATGAACCTTCAAGAAGTGGGCATGTCGATTACTTTCAGTGCCGGTGAAAATAACTTCAAAACGCAGGGCCTTTTTGCGAGTAGCAATTTTTTTGATGTTTTTTCATTTCCACTTGTTTACGGAGATGCCTCTCAGGTGTTGAACAAGAAAGAAGCAGTAGTCGTCTCCGAGAGTTTTGCCGTTAAGCTCTTTGGTTCGGTTGAAAAGGCCATCAATAGCCCTATAGAGTATTTTATGTTCGGCCAAAATCAAACCGCACAGATTTCAGGTATTTTTAAAGATACGCCCGATAATTCGACCATGACATTCAGTTTTGTGGCTACCAAACAGAAATTGTTGGAAGATATGTGGACCAACGGCAAAGAATGGGGCAATACGGGGCCGAACACATACATTACCCTAAAAGACAACAGTGACGTTAAGGCTTTCGAAAGTAAAATAGAGCGGTTTGTAGATAAATATAATGAAGGCAATATGTTTAGCCTATTTCTTCGAAAGTACGCTGATACCTATTTATATGGCAATTATAAAGATGGAATTCAAACGGGGGGTAGAATAACTTATATCAAGCTTTTCTCTTTTATCGGACTATTAGTTTTACTTATTGCCTGTATCAACTTTATGAATCTATCTACCGCAAGGGTTACCAAGCGGTTCAAAGAGATTGGTATTAAAAAGACGGTCGGTGGTACCAAAAACCATCTGGTAGTTCAGTTTTTGACCGAATCGCTTTTTTTGGCGCTGCTATCGTTAATTGTGGCTATTTTGTTAATAGTCTTTCTTATGCCCGTATTCAACTTCATAACGGGAAAGAACTTAGGGTTGACCCTCATTTTCGAACATCTCGGAGTATTGACCTTAGCCACCATAATCACGGGACTAATAGCAGGTAGCTATCCCGCATTTTATCTGTCAAGATTTAGTCCTCTGGCCACTCTAAAAGGCAAATTTAAAAGTAAAGGGGGCGAGCTTTTGGCGAGAAAGGGCCTGGTAGTCTTTCAGTTCACCGCCTCGCTCATACTCATCATTGCGGTATTGATAATAAGTGATCAAATCAACTATGCTATTAACAAACCCATTGGTTATCAAAAAGGGCATATGGTTCAAATCGATTTGGAGGGTAAGGCCTTTGAGCAATCTTCCTCTTTTTTTGATGAAATAGAGAAAGTTGATGGGGTAGAAAGTGTTGGTGCCATCAGTGAGTCTATCATTAGTGAAGACGGAGGCTCATCAACCTACGGAATCGATTGGGCAGGTAAACCCGATAATCTTGAAATAGATTTTGTGTTCAGGAATGTTAATCACAATCTGGTACAGACGATGAACATTCAAATGGCCGATGGTGATACATTCTCAAAAGAAATGGGTGATTTGGAATCTTATCTATTGTTCAACGAAGAAGCTATCCGGTTAATGGGGCTGCAGGATCCCGTTGGTAAAAAAGTAAGACTTTGGGGAGAAGAGAAAGTGATTTTAGGAGTAATGAAAAACTTTCACACCGCTTCGGTGTTGCATAGCATATCTCCCGTTGTTTTTCGTTGTTCACCCATGGGCCACTCACTAGCAATGGTTCGAGTAAAATCGGGCGAAGAGGCCAATACTTTGGCTTCGATGAATGAGGTTTTCGAGAAATTCAATCCTGGTTACGACTTCAGTTATACGTTTCAAGACCAAGCCTACAATTTACAGTATCTTACTGAACAAAGAATACTGAGCCTTTCACGCTACTTTGCGATATTGGCCATCTTTATCTCCTGTTTGGGTCTTTTCGGCCTGGCCGCCTTTAATACGGAGACAAGAATTAAAGAGATAGGTATCAGAAAGGTGTTGGGCTCTTCTACCTATCAGATTTTAAGTCTTTTGTCTTCTGATTTTATGAGATTAATTGGTCTGTCCATATTGCTTGGGTTGCCCATAGCCTATTATGTTATGAGCGATTGGTTGCTCAAATTCGAGTATAGGGTAGACATCAGTTGGTCGTCATTCTTCTTGTCAAGCGTATTAACGGTAGCTGTGGCGCTCATTACCATTAGTTTTCAGGCTTTAAAGGCAGCACATGCGAATCCGGTCAAGAGTTTACGAACAGAATAATCGAAGCATAGGTTCAAAAGATAAGCCTGTAAAAATAATGTACATGAACTGTCCAATAATTTTACAATTGTAATCGACGCTTATTTCTAATTAGCTGTAAATCAGATAATTGAAAATTGGCATAAACATAGCAGGCGTAATACTGCGTTGAAAACCAAACTGTTATAAATATCTTTTTTATGCCTCCTTTTTATCATAATGTGTGGTTGGTTAAGTGAAGTTAGTTTGCCATTCAGTAGAAAGGAGGTCAAAAAAAGCCATCTGAAAGAAAGTGCAGTTTAAAATGTCGTCATCAAAGAATGAATCATGATAAAGAATTATTTGCGCATCGCTTGGCGAAATATCAAAAAGGATAAACTGTTTACTACCATCAAAATAGGTGGCTTTGCGGTGGGCATCGCCGCCTGTCTCTTGATAGCTCTTTACATCATGAATGAATTGAGTTATGACCGTCATTATACGAACAAAGAGAGAATTTTTAGAGTGGTATTACAGGGTTCTATGGATGGTGAGGTTCTGAAGTCGGTTCATTTCCAACAGCTATTTGCTGAGACATTAGAGTCTACCTATCCTGAAATTCAGAAAGCGGGAAAGATAAACACAAGTGAACTATTTGGTGCCGGCAGAAGGGCCTTGCGCGTTAAGGGTGAAGTTGAGAGCAATCTTGAAGAAGGTTTTGTATTTGCCGACCAAGAGGTTTTTGAGATTTTAGAACTTGATTTGAAAGAAGGCAACCCCAACGAAGTTTTAAAAAATCCGGGTAGTTTGGTAATGACAGAGGTACGGGCTGCCAAGCATTTTCCTAATGGCAACGCTATAGGAAAGACTGTTTACCTAGATGATGACACCAATAGGCCGTATACGGTGACAGGGGTGGTAAAAGTAGACCCTTTAAAGAAATCACATCTCGATTTTGACTATCTCATGGTCATTGAAGATAAAAATAGTGATTGGCTTACTACCAATTACTTTACCTACATTTTGGTTGATGAGAATACCGATATAGCCGGTTTAGAAGCCAAGATGAAGGGTATTCTAAAAGACTATTATATTCCTGCACAGGTAGAGCGGGGTATGGGCGAAGGCTTTATGGAGGTGCTGAAAACCTTAGAATACAAATTACAACCGATCAGTGACATCCACCTCAAATCCGACATAAAGATGCACGACGGTCTCAAGCATGGCGATATACGTTTTGTATGGCTGTTTGCCGCTATTGCAGGTTTTGTGCTGTTATTGGCTGTAATCAATTTCATCAATCTATCTACGGCTAAATCGGCAAACAGGGCAAAAGAAGTAGGTCTTCGCAAAACAGTAGGGGCCTATAAAAGTAGTTTGGTCAATCAGTTTTTGACCGAATCGGTGGTATTCAGTTTTATATCATTTGTTATTGGGGTGTTATTGGCCTGGTTGTTATTGCCGACTTTTGGGTCAATGGCCGCCAAGAGCATAACGATGCCTTGGGCAGAATGGTGGTTTTTACCGACCTTATTACTGGCCGCATTGATTGTAGGTATTTTTGCAGGTCTCTATCCCGCCATGTACCTATCCGCATTCAAGCCCGCGAATGTTTTGAAAGGTAACCTGAGTATCGGAAGTAAAAGCGGAAGCCTGCGTAGCGGATTGGTCGTTTTTCAGTTCACCACCTCGGTCATCTTGATAATTGGTACCCTGATCATCTATAAGCAGATGAATTTTATTCTTGATAAAAAATTAGGATACGATAGAGAGCAGGTATTGGTGGTGCAGGGTGCCAATGTGCTGAGCCAGAACGCTCAATCATTTAAGGAAAGATTATTGGCTTTGGCGGAGGTCAAAAATGTGGCGATAAGCGATTATCTACCGGTAGAGGGTACCAAACGTAATGGAAATAGCTTTAAAAAGGTAGGCGAAGGTATGCAAGATGGTACGGTGCCTGCCCAGATTTGGCGTGTTGATTATGATTATATCAATACTTTAGGGCTTCAGGTCGCCAATGGGCGCGCTTTTTCCAAAGAGTTTGCCAGTGATTCTTCCGCAATTGTTATCAACCAGGCAATGGCCAAGCAATTGGCCTATGAGAATCCCATCGGAAAACAAATCAACAATGGTCAAGCATGGACGATTATCGGAGTGCTTGACGATTTCCATTTTAGAAACCTTAAAGAAGATATTGCGCCATTGTCTCTGGTAATTGGTAACAGTCCCAGTATAATCTCGGTAAAGCTAAGTGCTGCGTCTTCAAGAAGTGCTATTGACAATATTGAGCAGATTTGGCAAGAATATGTGCCACAGCAGACTTTCGAGTATACCTTTTTAGACCAAGAATTTGCTGAGATGCACGATGATGTTCAGCGAATGGGTCAAATTTTCAACAGTTTTGCCCTCTTCGCAATATTGGTGGCATGTTTAGGTCTTTTTGCCCTTTCGGCGTTTTTGGTTGAACAGCGTAAAAAAGAAATAAGTATTAGGCTTGTATTAGGAGCTCCTTTCAAGAGTATTTATCGATTGCTCACGATGGATTATATGAAATTGATAATGGTATCAATTATAATCGCAACACCCATTGCATGGTATATGATGAACAGATGGCTTGAAGATTTTGCGTATCGCATAGAAATATCATGGCAGGTCTTCTTTTGGGCGGGTATATTGGCACTATTGGTCGCTTTGGCAACGGTAAGTTATCAAGCTATTAAAAGTGCTTTGGTCAACCCGGCTAATAGTCTGAGGTCAGAATAGGTCCTAACGAAGTCGAGTAAATAGAAAAAATAATTACTAACCATATCAATACAACCAACATGATAAAGAACCATTTTAAAATAGCTTGGAGAAGCCTTAAAAAGCAGCCTTTTATCACTTCGTTGAACGTGTTCGGTTTGGCCATTGGTATGGCAGGGGCCATTTTAATTACTCTTTATATTTATGACGAGCTGAATTTCGATACCATGTTTGCAGATTCCGAAAGAATCTATAGGGTCAACGCCGATGTAAAATTTGGTGGAGCTGTAATGAACATGGCAGAAACCCCGCCTCCTATGGCCTCAGTTCTTGAAACGGACTTTGAGCAGGTTGAAAAGGTGACGAGAATAAGAAACTGGGGCGGTTTGCTGATTTCAAGAAAAGACTCGAAAAGTAATGGCAAAGAAGAGAGGTCGGCGTACGTAGATCCTAATTTCTTTGATTTTTTCGGTCTTAAGTTTATCGAAGGTAACACTCAAAAAGCACTTGATAACAGTAATGCCTTGGTCCTTACCGAAAGTTCGGCCTATAAATATTTTAAAGGTTCCGAAGCATTGGGAAAAACACTTCGGTTGAATAACGAAGATATCTATACCGTTGCTGGAGTAGTAGAAGATATGCCCAAGAATTCTTTGCTACGCGAGCATACCATTTTTATGTCAATGCTTGGTTTTGAAGATTCCCGCTCGCAAGATTGGGGAAGTCATAACTACTTTACATTCATAAAAATGGTTCCTGATTATCCTATCGATAATTTTAAAGTGCCTCTTCAATCGTTGTTCAGGTCCTATACATTACCATCGGTACAACGCTATTATCCGGGCATAACCGAAGAAGCCTTTTTGGCTTCCGGTAATTATGTTCGATATAATACCACTCCATTGCAAGACATTCATCTACATTCGAACCGGCATGTTGAATTGAGTCAAAACGGTAGAATCGAGAACATCTATATTCTTGCTTCCATCGGATTATTTTTATTGATATTGGCCAGCGTAAATTTTATGAACCTTTCAACGGCGCACTCGCTCAAAAGGGCCAAAGAGGTTGGTATTCGAAAAACCCTTGGTTCGAAAAAGAAGGGTTTGGTCGGCCAGTTTTTGATTGAAGCAGGTCTGGTAAGTTTCGCCTCTTTATTGGTAGCACTGTTAGTGGCCGTAATCGCTTTGCCTTACTTTAATGAGATAGCGGGCAAAGAGATAGCCATGCCTTTTGGCAATCCTGTTTTTTGGTTACTGTTGTTATTGGGCAGTGTGGTTCTTGGTTTACTTTCCGGATGGTACCCGGCCTTTTTTATGTCTCGGTTTAAACCTGTCAAAGTACTCAAAGGTAGCGGTGAGCAGCACATCGGTGGCGGTAGGGTAAGAAGCGCTTTGGTGGTTACCCAATTTGCGATTTCAGTTTTTTTAATTGTAGGAACCTTGGTCATTTACCGTCAATTGCAATTTATTCAAGGTAAAGACTTGGGGTACTCAAAAGAACAAGTATTGGTGCTGAACGATGTCTTTACATTGGGCGGACAGAAAAACGCTTTTAAAGAACGTGTCAAAAGTCTAAGTTCGGTCGAGAATGCAACGTTGAGCAGTTATTTGCCGACCCCCTCTAACAGAAGTGATAATTCTTATTTTGAGGAAGGAATAACCGATCAAGAATATGCCGTTCAAATGCAACGTTGGTTTGTAGACTATGATTACGCTTCCACCCTAGACCTTACAGTTGTTGCCGGAAGGGATTTTAATAGAGATTTTCCAACGGACTCTTTGGCGATGATCATCAATGAAAGTGCCTTGGCCAAAATGGGCCAGTCGGCAGATGAGGTTTTGGGCAAAAGGTTTTCCAGTAATATAGGAGATGAAAATGCCGTATTCTATACCATCGTTGGGGTAGTAAAGAATTTTCATTTTGAGACGTTACGAGATGAAATAGGGGCATGGAATATGATTATTGGCGATTTTTCGAACTCAATGGCCATCAAATTGAAGCCGGGAGAATTCAGTTCGAGCATCGCGCAGATTGAAAGTGTCTGGGAAGAAATGGCACCGGGCCAGTCATTCAATTATTATTTCATGGATGAGTCTTTCAATGATACCTATCAGACCGAACAACGTTTAGGACATATTTTTATAGTATTCACTACCTTATCAATCATCATCGCTTGTTTGGGTCTTTTCGGATTGGCTGCCTTCAATGCACAAAAACGTACCAAAGAAATTGGAGTACGAAAGGTTCTGGGTGCCAGTGTGGCCCAAATAACTTATAAATTGACATTGGATTTTTTAAAGCTTGTGGGGCTTGCGGTGGTGTTTGCATTGCCGTTAGGTTGGTATGCAATGAACCGCTGGCTTGAAGACTTTTCATATAGAATCGATATACCATGGTGGGTATTGGTGGTTGCAGCCGTTTCAGCCATATTTATTTCAGTGGTAACGGTTGGTTTTCAAAGTATTAAAGCAGCTATATCCGACCCGGTGAAAAGTTTACGAACGGAGTAGGTTATTAGTTAAGAGTTTAAAGTTATTAGTTAGTAGTGAGAAGTTAAGGGTTGCTTTTTTCCTTACGAACAACGAACAGCCAAAGAAGCATCATCAATCAAAAACAAACGTCATGATAAAGAACTATTTAAAGATTGCCTGGCGAAACCTTATGAAAAATAAGGCCTATTCGACCATTAATATTGGAGGATTGGCCTTGGGTATGGCCGTTACGCTCATGATAGGTCTTTGGGTGTACGATGAGCTGTCGCACAATAATTATTTCGAGAAAAAGGATCGAATTGCCCAGATTTTTCAATCACAGACATTTAATGGCAATATCGGTACAGGCCCTGCAATACCTAGGCCATTAGAGATGGCTCTTCGAGAAGGGTATGATGATAATTTCAAACATATTGTCATGTCATCGTGGACTACGCCGCTTTATTTGAACTATAAAGAAAAGAGCCTCTCAAAAGACGGTAATTACATGCAGCAAGGGGCACCCGATATGTTGGGGCTAACTATCCTGAAAGGCGAAAAAGATGGGTTGCGCAAAATCAATTCTATAATGCTCTCCAAGTCTGTTTCCGATGCCCTTTTCGAAGATGAAGAACCTATTGGTAAGGTGGTCAAGGTAAACAGTCAGTTCGATGCCGAGGTTACCGCTGTTTATGAAGATATACCTGTAAATAACTCCTTTAATGATTTGCAATTTATTATTCCGTGGGAAAAATACTTGACACTCTACGAGTGGATCAAAAATGCCGAAGACCAGTGGGGCAATAACTCGTTTCAATTGTTTGTTGAAATTCCCGAAAACAGCTCTATCGAACAGGTGACTAGCACAATTAAAGACGTTAAGAAGGAATCTAGTGGCGATGAAGCGGAATTTAATCCGCAGTTGTTTCTTTTGCCGATGAAAGATTGGTACCTCCGCAATAGTTTTCAAAACGGTGTGCAGGTAGGCGGGCGCATCAAATATGTATGGCTTTTTGGTATCATCGGTACTTTCGTATTGCTTTTGGCCTGTATTAATTTTATGAACCTAAGCACGGCCCGATCTGAAAAAAGGGCCAAAGAAGTGGGTATTCGTAAATCGATAGGTTCGCAACGCAAGCAAATCATTAATCAATTTTTGAGCGAGTCTTTTTTGGTTACTTTATTTGCCTACGTTTTAGCGGTAGTTATGGTGTTACTGTTTTTAAATGCCTTTAATGACCTATCTAGAAAAGAAATTTCTTTTCCTTGGCAAAACATCACCTTCTGGTTGATTTCGCTGGTTTTCATCATTTTCACCTCCCTTTTAGCGGGTAGTTATCCGGCTCTGTACCTTTCATCCTTTAGGCCGGTAGATGTGCTCAAAGGCACTTTTACTGCAGGCAAGTACGCTGGCTTGCCCAGAAAGATTCTTGTGGTTTTACAATTTACGGTTTCGGTAGCCTTCATTATTGGTACCGTAATCGTGATGCAGCAAATCAATTTTGCCAAGAACAGGCCTGTCGGGTATGATACGAAAGGTCTCGTGCAAATACCGGTCATGAGTAGAGATTTTGACGGAAAGTACGATCTGATGCGTACCGAATTTATAAACTCGGGTGCTGTGGTCGAAATGTCGGCATCCAGCGCTCCCACCACCTCTATTTGGTCGAATAGGGGAGGTTTCACTTGGGACGGAAAACCCGATAGTTTTCAAGAAGATTTGGCATGGACGGAAGTAACGCCCGAGTATGCCAAATCATTGAACCTTAAAATTATTAAAGGAAGAGATTTCTCTAGGGAATTAGCCTCTGACTCCAATGCGGTATTGATCAATGAAACCGCCATGAAATATATGGGGTTGACCGATCCCGTCGGCACTTTTATTAGAGATGAAGATGAAGAAGACCCTTTTCCTCCTAAAAAGATTATAGGTGTTGTTCAAGATATGATAGCCCAATCGCCATATGAGCCGGTCAAACAGGGAGTTTATGGGTTTGATAAGTACGGTAATAACAGTTTCTATAATCTTCGCTTGAATCCCAATCAAAGTGCCAGTGATAATATTGCAGCCATTGAAAATGTGTTCACATCCCATTTTCCTGATATTCCTTTTCAATACGACTTTGTAGATACTGAGTATGGTGAAAAATTTGCCGCGGAAGAACGTATCGGTACGCTTTCAGCAGTTTTCACGGCATTGGCCATTCTTATTAGCTGTTTAGGCCTTTTTGGGCTTACCTCTTACGTAGCTGAACAGCGCAAAAAGGAAATAGGGGTACGAAAAGTTCTGGGGGCATCGGTTTTCAATGTTTGGAACATGCTTTCAAAAGATTTCTTGAAACTGGTGGTGATATCGTGTTTTATTGCCATTCCGATAGCTTATTACGTGATGAATGGTTGGTTGCAAGATTATCCTTATAGGGTTTTGTTAGAATGGTGGATTTTTCTTTTAGCCGTCATCGGTGCCATGGCCATTACTATTTTAACGGTAAGCTTTCAGGCAATTAGGGCCGCTAACGCAAACCCCATCAAGAGTTTACGAACGGAATGAGTTTTAAGATAAAATTTCTCAACAAGGGTGTAAAATGTGAAAGTTTGGTTTTCCTATGAACTGAAACTACTAACTTTCACATCGAGCCTCGGTCGATATAAATGAATAATAAACAATCATGCTATTACAATTAAACAACATTTTTAAATGGGTACAGCAAGGGGGGCAACGGGTGTTTCTTTTAAAAGACATCAACCTTACTGTTGAAGAAGGAGAATTTATTTCCATAATGGGGCCTTCTGGATCGGGTAAATCCACATTGCTCAATGTCATAGGAATGTTAGATGATTTTGATGAGGGGCAATATGAATTTCTAAGCGAGTCTGTACACCAACTAAAAGAAAAGCATAGGGCCAATCTCTACAAGCAGTACATCGGTTTTGTATTTCAGGCCTACCATTTGATAGATGAGCTCACGGTTTATGAAAACCTAGAAATGCCCTTGCTTTATAAAAAACATTCTTCTTCAGAGCGTAAAGCGATGGTCGCCGATATGTTAGACCGCTTCAACATCGTGGGTAAAAAAGACCTGTTTCCTACGCAGCTCAGCGGAGGTCAACAACAACTGGTAGGGGTGGCAAGAGCACTTATTGGTAAACCAAAATTGATTTTGGCAGATGAGCCAACTGGAAATCTCAATTCGGCCCAAGGAGAGGAAATCATGGATCTTTTCAAGCAACTGAACAAAGAAGGGGTGACTATAGTGCAGGTGACCCATTCAGAGAAAAATGCCGCCTATGGCGGAAGAGTTATAAATCTTTTAGATGGAAGGATGGTCTGATCCCCATTCTCTATCGTCAATTGAATTCAGTGATTAAAGGATTTTTTCGCTTCTCCATATTTATATTAAAGTGACCTAGCGATAACGAACAACTATTACCCCATACTACATTTCAATTCAAAGGCTTTAGTTTCTTGACCTTATGTGCTATCTTTGTTGTTTAGAATGATTTTACATAATGAAGATAGATAAGAAGGAAGTTTTAAAGGCGCTTGAGCATATTACGGTACCCGGTGAAGGCCAAAACATGGTTGAAAGTGGGGCGGTTAAAAATGTTCAAGTTTTTGGTGATGAGGTTGAAATAGATATAACTATTGGCAACCCGAGTTTGCAGGCCCGAAAGAAAACAGAGGTTGAAATTTTACAGGTCATTCATCGTGAAGTTTACGAAAAGGCAAAAATCAAGGTAAATATAAAGGTCGATGCGCCTGCCAAACCTAAGGTAAACGAAATAAAGGGCAAACCAATTCCTGGTATTCAAAATATTGTGGCCGTAGCTTCAGGTAAAGGAGGCGTTGGCAAATCTACCGTTACTGCTAATTTGGCGGTAACCTTGGCAAAAATGGGTTTTAAAGTAGGTCTTTTAGATGCTGATATTTATGGCCCTTCGATGCCCATCATGTTCGATGTGGCCAATGAAAAGCCTTTAGCTGTGAATGTCGCAGGAAAATCGAAGATGAAACCCGTCGAAAACTATGGCGTAAAACTATTGAGTATCGGTTTTTTTACCCAGCCTAACCAGGCAGTAATTTGGCGAGGGCCAATGGCCTCAAAAGCCTTGAACCAAATGATTTTTGATGCCGCTTGGGGCGAACTGGATTTTCTATTGGTCGATTTACCACCGGGAACTGGTGACATTCATTTGAGTATCATGCAGGCAATGCCAATTACCGGAGCCGTGGTGGTAAGTACCCCTCAAGAGGTAGCTTTGGCCGATGCCAAAAAAGGGGTGGCTATGTTCCAACAAGAATCTATTAACGTTCCTGTACTGGGTATTGTTGAAAATATGGCGTATTTTACTCCTGAAGAACTTCCCGATAACAAATATTATATCTTTGGTAAAGAAGGTGCAAAGCATCTTTCCGAAGATTTAGGTGTTCCCTTTTTAGGTGAGGTTCCAATAGTTCAAAGTATTCGAGAGGCTGGTGATGTGGGCCGTCCGGCAGCATTGCAGACTGCTACACCTGTTGAAGAAGCCTTTGAAGAGTTGACCAAAAATGTAGTGCAAGAAGTCGTAGGGCGCAACAAGAGTTTACCGCCGACAGAGGCAATTAAAATAACAACAATGGCGGGCTGTTCCGCCGTCAAGAAAAAGTAGGTATGACAACAATGACTGCTGAAGAACTGCGAGTGAACGTAGAAAAGGCTTTGGAAGAAATCCGTCCTTTTTTGCAGAGCGATGGAGGTGATATTTCTTTAATATCCATCGACAACGAAAATTCTGTGAAGGTAAAGTTAGAAGGTGCCTGCGTGGGGTGCTCGGTCAATCAAATGACCCTTAAGAGTGGGGTCGAAATGACCATAAAGAAGTATGCTCCGCAAATAGAAGAAGTAGTTAACGTGGGAGAGTAAGTTGTCGGTTACGACGTGAGACCGAACATACGACCACCATTTAATCCGACCCTTAATGATTCAAACAGATATACTGATTATTGGAGCGGGCCCAACGGGGCTTTTTGCCGTTTTTGAAGCGGGCTTGTTGCAATTGAAATGCCATTTGATAGACGCCTTACCGCAACCCGGCGGACAATGTGCTGAAATATATCCTAAAAAACCTATTTACGATATTCCTGGTTTTCCTGAGGTTTTGGCCGGTGACTTGGTAGATAACCTAATGAAGCAGATAGAACCTTTTCAACCAGGTTTTACCTTGGGTGAAAGGGCGGATACCATTGAGAAGATTGAGGACGGAAGTTTTATCGTTACGACCAACAAAGGAACCCGACACAAAGCGCCCATAGTGGCAATTGCTGGAGGTCTAGGTAGTTTCGAGCCACGTAAACCCCTGCTTGAGAACCTCAAAAAGTACGAGGATAATGGGGTGTCTTACATGGTCAAAGATCCTGAGGTATATCGCGATAAAAAGGTGGTGATTGCCGGCGGAGGAGACTCTGCCTTAGACTGGAGTATTTTCTTGGCAGATGTGGCATCAGAAGTTACCTTGGTTCATCGTAGAAATGAGTTTCGAGGGGCATTGGATTCTGTAGAGAAAGTTCAGCAATTAAAAAATAAGGGTAAAATCAACTTGATTACCCCTGCCGAAATTGAGGGATTGAATGGTGAGGATAAATTAGAGTCCGTTTTGATACGAAAGAAAACTACGGCAATAGAGGATATCACACTTGAAGTTGACCATTTTATTGCCCTTTTTGGATTATCGCCTAAACTTGGGCCCATCGGTGACTGGGGGCTTGAAATCGAAAAGAATGCCATAAAAGTAGATACCTTCGATTACCAGACCAATGTGCCAGGTATTTATGCCATTGGTGATATCAATACCTATAACGGAAAGTTGAAATTGATTTTATGTGGCTTTCATGAAGCAACGCTCATGTGCCAAAGTGCCTACCAACGAATATTTCCTGATAAGAAGTACGTAATGAAGTATACCACAGTTGGCGGTGTCACCGGTTTTGATGGTTCAAAAAAAGAAGCTCCGAAAGCGGTAGTAAAAGCGATTGATTAGAGATTCACTTTTCTAGGTTTCATACTTTACTCTTGATCAAGGTTGTTCGTTTATCTCCTATTTTGTCATTTTTTGTGGTGTTTTACCATTCTCGTAGGCCTGATTAACAATCTACCGTATATTTGCCGAAAATTTACAGTGCGGTACATAACTTACTAAAGTGCCGAACCAAAAGCATTTACAATGTCTGATATCAAAATAAAAATAACCGACCGTGAAGGTGTTACCCATGAGGTAGATGCACCTACTGATATGAACATGAACCTAATGGAGGTAGTTCGTTCGTATGAATTGGCGCCTGAGGGTACCATTGGTGTCTGCGGGGGTATGGCCATGTGCGCCAGTTGCCAGTGTTATGTTAAATCAGACCATGTTCTTCCTGAGATGTCAGATGATGAAGACGCTATGTTGGCGGAAGCCTTTAACGTTGAGGATAACAGTCGACTTGGCTGCCAGATACACATGACCGAAGACCTCGATGGTCTTGAAGTAGAACTAGCGCCTGAAAGCTAGATTCTCGCCTGATAGGTAAATAAATTATAGTAGCGCCCTTCTTTGGCAATCAGTTCATCGTGGGTACCTCTTTCGGCTATTCGTCCGTTTTCTATTACTAGTATTTGATCAGCCTTTCTTATCGTACTTAATCGATGTGCAATTACGAAAGTAGTACGGCCTTCTGTCAATGCGGTCAGACTCTTTTGTATCAAAGCCTCACTTTCGGTATCCAGATTAGAGGTAGCCTCGTCCAGTATTAATATTTTCGGATTGGCCAGTATGGCCCTGGCAATGGCGATTCGCTGGCGCTGGCCACCAGAGAGTTTTACGCCTCGTTCACCAATCAATGTATCAAGGCCTTCTTCAAAGCGGTCGGTGAATTCGTTGACGTACGCCGAATTAACGGCATCTAACAATTCTTGTTCGGTCGCTTCCGGTTTTGGAAACATGATATTGGCTCTAATAGTACCTTCGAACAGAAAATCGTCTTGTAGCACTACGCCAAGAAACTGCCGAAAACTGGTCAGGTCTACTTTCGAAAGGTCATTACCATCTATAGTAATTTGACCTTCATCAGGGCTCAAAAAACTGGCAGCCAAACTGGCAATGGTAGATTTACCTGACCCCGAACTGCCGACTAAAGCGATTACCTGACCGGCGTTGACTTCAAAATTAATATGGTGCAACACCTCTTTATCCTCCTCATAAGCAAAAGAAACATCGTTAAAGCTCATATCACCGTTGATGTGTGAAAGCACGATGGTACGATCTTTTTCATCGGCTTCGCTAATTTGGTTCATTAATTCTTCGGTACGGTCCAACCCTGCGAGGGCTTCGGTCAATTGACTTCCAATATTGCTCATCTGAACTATTGGTGCGACCATAAGGGCCAGTAAAAAAGTAAACTGAAAATATTCGCCCGTACTTAAGTTGTCTTGCATCATTTGGTATCCACCATACCCCATCATAATCCCTGTAGTTGCAAGCCCTAATAAAAAGGTAGAAGAGCTGGTCATAAAGGCGGTGGCCGTCAAGCTTTTTTTAACGTTATTGTACAATCGCTCAACACCTTCTTCAAATACCTTACCTTCTTGTTCTTCAGCATTAAAGCCCTTGATTACGCGTATACCGCCCAATGTTTCGGTAAGTCTTCCCTTTACCTCTGCGTTTATTTTACCCCGTTCTCTAAAAACAGGTCTTATAATTTTAAAGGCTTTCAATGAGATGAAGGCGAAAATCACCAAAGGAATAAACGTAAGTAAGGTCATGGTAGGGCTTATTCCCAATAATAAGACTAATGAGCCGATGGCTGTAAGCGTGCCTCCTACCAATTGAACCAATCCCGTTCCTATTAGATTGCGAACTCCTTCCACATCACTCATAATTCGAGAGACCAAGGCCCCTGATTTAGTGTTGTCAAAAAACCGAATGGGCAACGAAAGCACTTGTTTTTGAACCTGCGCCCTCAATTCAGAAATCATATACTGTGCCTGTATGCTGAGTACTTTGGTCAATAAAAACGACATCACCGCCTGGATCAAAAAAGATAGAATTACTACGGCTACAAGAACTTTGAGAAGGTCGTAGTTCTTGTTCGGCACAATTTCGTCCAAGAAATAGCGTAAGGAAACCGGGGCCACAAAACTGGCAGCTTTACTGATGATAATCAACAAAAGACCTAGCAATACCAATTTTCTTCGGGGCCAGATAATTGTTTTAAAGGCAGTAAGAATGCTTACTTTTTTTTCCGCCATATGAGTTGTTGAATGAAGAATGCAAGTTACTCAAATCAACTAACATATCGATTGATGTAAGAGCAATAGGCTTCTTTTTAAGGTTTGTCTGTATCTTGTAATTCTAAATTTCAGAATATGAGATGTTTTCAATATATGTTACTGTTTTTAGTGTTTGGCTGTGCTACCGAAACAAAAGAATCGGAGGCAGAACGGTGGAAAAATCAAGCGGAGCAGATAGAAATCATTCGGGACGACTTTGGGGTGCCTCACATTTACGGCAAAACTGATGCCGATGCCGTTTTTGGGCTACTCTATGCCCAGTGCGAAGATGATTTCAACCGCGTAGAGCAGAACTACTTGTGGGCTACAGGACGCTTGGCCGAAGTTGATGGTGAAGAATATTTATATAGTGACCTGCGCGCGAATTTATTTATGACAGAAGAAGAGGCGAAAATCAAATATGAAGAGAGCCCCGAGTGGTTAAAGAAACTTTGCGATGCCTTTGCTGATGGAATCAATTATTACCTTCATACACATCCGGAAGTGAAACCAAGGCTCTTGACCCGGTTCGAACCTTGGATGCCCATGTATTTTAGCGAAGGCTCTATTGGAGGCGATATAGAAAGAATTTCGATAGAAAAAATAAAATCCTTTTATGAGAATGGTGATGTAGAACAAACTCATTCCCGACTAGATAGTGTTGCTTCGGTCTCTCAAGAACAGCCCTTGACAGAGCCTCAAGGCTCCAACGGAATTGCCCTTTCCGGCTCGCTTACTAAGTCGGGCAATGCCATGTTGCTTATCAATCCGCATACCTCATTTTATTTTCGTGGCGAGGTTCATGTAGTCTCTGAAGAAGGGCTTAATGCCTATGGCGCCGTTACTTGGGGGCAGTTTTTTGTTTACCAAGGGTTCAATGAGAAAACAGGTTGGATGCATACCTCTACCTATACCGATGTGATGGATGAGTTCAAAGAGACAATTTTAGAAACCGAGGGTAAACTGTTCTACCAATACGGTGAAGAATTGCGGCCGGTAAAAAAATCGGAAATAACGCTTAAATATAAATCGGATAATGGAATGAAGGAGAAAACTTTTCCCATGTATCATACCCATCATGGGCCGATTACGCATTCGGTCGATGGCCAGTGGACGGCCTCTGCCATGATGTGGGAACCTGCAAAGGCATTAGAACAATCTTTTGTTCGAACCAAGCAAGAAGGGTATAAAGGATTTAGGGAGATGATGGACATAAGAACCAACTCGAGTAACAATACGGTATATGCCGATGCCGAGGGCAACATCGCTTATTTTCATGGTAATTTTATTCCAAAACGCGATACCTCTTTTGATTATTCGAAACCTGTCGATGGAAGCAACCCTAAAACGGACTGGCAAGGGCTTCATACGGTTGATGAGAATATTTTGGTTCGTAATCCTGCAAACGGATGGATTCAAAATTGCAACTCAACCCCTTTTACTTCAGCTTCCAATTACAGTCCGAAAGCGGAAAACTACCCATATTATATGTCTCGTGACCAAGAAAATTATAGAGGTGTTCATGCTATTGCCCTATTGAAAAAGGCAAAAGGTTTTACCTTGGATAGTCTTATTCGTTTGGCACATGACCCTTATCTTCCTGCTTTTCAAGTTCTGATACCGAGCTTGGTGAAGGCCTATGACGATAACGTTAAATCTGGCGGGCGGTTAGAAGGGCCTATAGATGAGTTGAGAAAGTGGGATTATACCACCTCTAAAGAGTCGGTTGCGATGACCTTAGCACATTTTTATGGAATCTTGGTTTATGAAAGAATGCATAGGCCTGAAGGAATGTCTTATTTGGAATTGATGGACCACTGGGCACAAACCGGTGATTATGTAGGTCAGCTTCAACTCCTATTGGAAACGGTAGAGAGACTGGAAAAAGATTTCGGCACGTGGCAGATGCCTTGGGGAGAAGTGAACCGATACCAGCGTTTAGATGGTGCCATTCGCCAATCTTTTGACGATGATAAGCCAAGTATTCCCATCGGTTTTGCCTCTGGGCGTTGGGGAGCCCTAGCGGCCTATGGTGTTAGTTATACCAACAACACAAAGAAAATATTCGGTACAAGGGGCAATAGCTTTGCTGCGGTCGTTGAGTTTGGTGAAAAGGTACGGGCCAAAAGTATTTTGGCAGGCGGACAGAGCGGTGACCCTAATTCTCCACATTTCGATGATCAAATAGAAAGGTACGCCCAAATGGATTGGAAAGAAGTACCCTATTATCGTGAAGACGTTCTTAAAAGAGCGGTAGAGACTTATGTTCCCGGAAATCGATAATACTTTGGTAAACCTACCCTATCAAGCTGGTATTTGTTGGCTAAGGCAATGTAGGGTGCCAAAACCCCAAATAATATCAATGCAGCTTATACCAATGACTTTTCTGTCAGGAAAACATTGCGCTAGAATGTTCAGGGCCAAACGGTCGTTTTCGTCATTAAAGACGGGAACGAGCACTGTTCCGTTCAATATCAAGAAGTTGGCATAGCTGGCCGGAAGTTGTAAATCATTAAAGATAATATTACGCGGCATCGGCATTTCGATAACATTCAAAGGCTTGCCGTTTTCCAATTTAGCTTTCCGTAGAATTTTCAGGTTTTCCTGTAAAGGATGATAGTTTTTTTCGTTAGTGTCGTTTTCAACGACGGTAACAACGGTATCTTCATTAACAAACCTGCAAAGGTCATCGATATGGCCGTGAGTATCGTCGCCGGCAATGCCATCTTTCACCCAAATGGTATTGGTAATACCCAGATATTCTTTGAAGATCGCTTCATAGTCCGACTTGGTAAAACCTATGTTTCTTACTTGAATTTCCGGATGCAACAAACACTCTTCTGAAGTAATTAGGGTGCCCTTTCCATTCACCTCAAGTGCACCACCTTCCAGAACGACCTTCTTTCCTTTATAAGTTACCTGGGTGAGCGGAACGTTAAGTATTTCGGCCACCTTTGAAGGTACATGCTGGTCTAGTTTCCAGTTTTTGTATTTGGCCCAGCCATTAAAATTAAAATTGAGGGCTTCCCGTTTGCTTCCATTTTTGACAATAATCGGTCCGGAGTCACGCATCCAACTTCGGTTGGTCTTTTGTTCAATATAGGTTATGTTCTTTAAATTGACCGATGCCAATGCAAACATATCGTTGACCTTAGTTTTTAAAGCATCGTCTTTTACTATTAAAAAAACCTTTTCTACTTCGGCCACCTTTTTAATGAATTCTACAAAGGCCCACTGGACGGCCGCATATTTGCCCGGCCAATCATTACCGTTGTACGGAAAGCAAAGTAATACACCCTCTTGTTTTTCCCATTCGGCAGGAAATCTTCTGTTTGCCATTTCTACTCGATGAAGCGTTTGGTCAGGTCTTGAAAAGCATCGATTCTACGATCACGGAAAAAAGGCCAGTTTTGACGAACATTTTCTTGATGTGCCAAATCAATTTCTGCAATCAAAAGCTCTTCTTTATTGGTCGATGCCTTTGCTAAAATCTCTCCTTGTGGGCCACAAATAAATGATTGGCCCCAGAATTCGATTCCGTCGGTATCGGGTAGGTATTTTTCAAGTCCGATGCGGTTGGCCGCGGCTACATAGATTCCGTTGGCCACTGCATGCCCTTTCATGACGTTCATCCAAGCGCCGTATTGGTTTTCACCATATTGCTCTTTCTCAAAAGGATGCCAGCCTATTGCAGTGGGGTAAAAAAGTACCTCTGCACCTTGCATGGCCGTCAACCTTGCCGCCTCCGGATACCATTGATCCCAGCAGATAAGGGTGCCGATATTTCCTTTTTTAGTACTTATGGATTGAAAACCGAGATCACCCGGCGTGAAATAGAATTTTTCATAAAAGTGTGGGTCATCAGGAATGTGCATCTTACGATAAAGCCCGGCACGTGAACCATCCGTATCGATGATATAGGCACTGTTGTGATAGATGCCGGCCATACGCTTTTCAAAAAATGGCACCACTATGGCCACATTCAATTGTTTGGCCAATTCGCTGAAGGCCGTAAAGGAAATATCACCTAATGGCTCCGCTAAAGAAAAGTTCGAAACATCTTCACTTTGGCAGAAATAGTGACTACTGTACAATTCAGGTAGACAGATGACTTCAGCTCCTGCTTCGGCCGCCTTTTTTACCCAATGCAAACATTTTTTTCTATTCTCTTCTGGAGTATTGTCCAAATTAAGCTGAACAACCCCAATTTTGTAGTTTTTATAACCCATTCAAATATCTTTTTGCAAGTATTATGCTATGCGAAGATATATAAATTATACTAGGATAATTTAACGGAAAAGCCCATAAAATGGCAAGAAGAAAAGCTGTTTACTCTTTGGTAATGATCAAAGTGGCCTTCGAGCCAGTCGATAAGAGCCACTTGTTGGAATAGATCAACTGCCCTTGGTCATCGTACACATCTACTTGAGCGGTATTCGGCGGCGAAGAGCCGACGTTCAATGCTTCGAAATCAATTCGGTTGAAACCTTCTTCCAAATCGATATTGACCCCTTTAAAGCTTCCGGTAAGTAAAATATTAGGGTCGATGACGCGGTCGTTCATGTAGATTTTAACGCGGTCACCATCAACGAATTCATGGTCTCGACACACAATACCGACAAATTTCCCATTGCTTTTAACGTCGCCCAGGTACATATCGGCAAAATGCTGCTTAGAGCCCTCTTTAGGTTCACGCGGACCTGCCTTTGGGTCGATTTTCATACCATAACCCGCTTGTACCAATTCCCTGTCATCAATCATTTTGACAGGATTGCGATTTGTCATATCAATATTGGTCTCGGGGTTATCTACTACAGAAGGAATTTTCAGTGCCGTACCTTGCTGTGGCTTTTTGGTGTCGTCTATTTTATTGGCCGCCTCAATTTTCAATTCTTTCTGAACCGGAATATCGGTCTGGGCCATGCCTAAAGAGCATAGCAAACCGAGAGCACACGTTATGAACCAATTATTCCTATCCATAATGATCGATAGTAAAGATAGCAAATACCCTGCCACAGGGGCTTAACGCTATGTTAAAACGAAAAATTACGAAAAATCGTATCGGCGATTAATTGGTGTCCGTTCTTATTGGGATGAATGGGGTCTGAGTCATAACAGTTTTCTTGCTGCTGCAACAAAGGGGTATGTATATCAATTTCCATTTTTGACATCGGGTGCTGCATGTTCAGAACGATGGACTTAAATTCTTGTAATACCTCTTTTTCATATGCTGGATATGGATTTTTATACCCATATGGAATCTCATTGGAAAGCTCTGATAATGGGGCCGCATCTAAGGCCAAAGGGGGTGGGGTAAGTAGAATAGCACCGATTTCTTTCTGGCGGAGTTTTTCGAGAAAAGAGTATACACCTATCTTAAAACTATTGAACAGTTCTTCGGATGGTTTTCCGTAAATACCACAATTGATGCCATAGCAGAAAAGGGCCAAATCGATAGGTGTTTTGGTCAATATCTCATCTAATCGCTCAAATAGGTAGGGCCTTGGCCCAGGATGGTCTTCTTCGGTAAGCCCTGAGACTGTTTCACTACTTTTGCCAAAATTGATGAGCCTCACATTTAGTTCTGGATGCTCTTTGTCAAGTTTTGCCTGAAGCATTTCGACATAGCCAAAACCACCGGCATTGGTAATGCTATCGCCAAAGCAACCTACAGTCAAGTTTCTCTCGAGCTTAAATTTGTTCGAGTCGGAGCAGGCCGCAAAACTGGAGGCAATAATTGCGGCGATTGAGGTTTGTAAAAAATGTCTTCTATTCATGGGGCCTTATGAAAGAGCTTAAGACTCCGTAAATTACATCATTTCCACGTTCTTTTCAGGAAGTTGATGAAATTTGAATGAAGAATTTTTTCTACATCTTCAGCTTTATAGCCTCTTTTTGACAAAAGCGCGGGTATTTTCTTTAAATCTGCTATGGTATCAATATCCATAGGCCCTTGTTCGGTTCCGAAACCGCCATCTAGGTCAGTTCCTATTCCGACGTGATCGGTATTCCCTGCGATTTGGCAAATGTGATCTAGGTTATCGACCATCTGCTGTAATGAACAATTGGCGGTCACCGGGTCCGATTTGCCTCTTATCCAGTTAGGCACCATCATCCAAGCATCGAGAACCATGCCTATAACTGCCCCTCTACTGATGAGTTCTTTAATTTGTTCATCAGAAAATTGTCTGTTATGGTCGACCAAGGCTCTACAGTTATTGTGGCTCGCCCAAACCGGACCTTGATAACAATCCATAGCTTCCCAAAAACTTTGATCACACAGGTGTGTGGCATCCAAAATCAAATTCAATCTTTCGATTTCTTTCAATAGCTCCTTGCCTTTTACCCCGATCCCACCCACTGAATCGGTTCCGAACGCGTAAGTACCCGGCCCATAGTGCGCCGGGCCAATAGCTCTCAGCCCCTGTTCATAAGATTTTTCTAAATGCTCTAGGGTGACTATCGAATCGGCACCTTCTAAACTCAGAATGTAGCCGATAGGCTTTTTCCCTTCTTGGGTATTCCAAAAATCGAGGTGGTTTTCTAGTTCTACCGTGTTGGTGATTTGTACCAATTCGCCGATTTCCTCCATAGAACGGTACCAAGAGAGCTGACCTTGGGTTTGGGCCCAAGCCTGATGTGGAGATTTCCAACCTGGCAGATTATTACCTTTTTTTACGTACCGTGCAATTTGCGTTGCCATACATAGGCCGATATTACCTTTTCTCATGGCATCGAACGATACCGTATTTTTACCACGATCCGGTTTATCGGTCATGCCCATTTCACTTTTTCTGATTTCTTCAACGGGCCAGGTCAAATCTCGATTCCATTCCATGGCGTTCATGGATAGATCGAGGTGGGCATCGAAAATAAATGCACTCATAAATTTATTGATTGGTTACGTGCGGCAACTAGCCATGTATTGGTTACTTCGTTGTTTTCTACCACCTGTAAATGGTGTTGCTTTGCTACGGTAGGGCATATGTGCATAGGAATGCAATAGATTACATCTCCTACCTCAAAATCTTTGGCATTCTCTGTCTCTACGACAAAATGTTCTTCGCTTTGCCCTAATTGCTTCCAATTCTTGACATTCAAAAACTTCACCCTAGGAAAATTCATTTCGGAGGCCAACCACTTATGCCCCAAATCTAGGCAAATGGTATTTTCATTGGGTTTGCTGATGATTCTTGTCAGCAGAACTGCCGCCGGCTTAAAGTCCATTTCTGGAAAAAGACCACCATAACCGGCATCCCAAAGTAGTGTAGTGCCAGGGCTGGCTTCTACTCCTTTTCTTTTACAGTGAAAGGGGAACGATGGTGATCCGCCCGCCACTATATGTGGAACAGGCATTCCTTCCGATTGAATCCGATTTGAAAAATCAAACACGGACTGAAATGCTTGATCGCAATCGACTTTTCTCTGAGAGGGGTCGGTATTACGAAGGTGACCGTCGTAAACATGTAGGCCCATTATCTCAACATTAGGCCTTTCAAAGGCGGCTTGATATAGCTGTAATGCTTTTTCATGGGGTGCAATACCGGTTCGGTTCATACCATTATTGATGTCAAGCCATAAGCGGACGGTAATATCCGATTTTTTGGCTTTGGAGGCGATGGTATTTAGATTATGTTGGTCGTCGAACAAAGCGGAAAAAGCCGTTGAAGGATATGATTGCATTAATGCTACGAATCTGTCAATATTGTTTCCGACAGGTTGCATGGCCAATAGCACATCTTTGGCATCGTTTTGAGCCAAAAGCTCCGCCTCGGCAATTGTCGCGCACTTGAATTTGCTGATGCCAGACTTTAGTTGCATTTGAATAATTTCCGCTGTTTTGTGAGTTTTAACGTGCGGTCGTAAAAACTCACTATCCTCAGACATCTTCAACATCGTATCTATATTTTGCTGAATGCGGTCTGGATAGACTAAAAGTGCCGGACTGTTTACTTTTTCAGGATTTTGTAGGGCGTACCACGGTAAGTTGCTCATGAAATTTAATGTAGTTCGAACATAGCCTCAACTTCAACGGGAATTCCACCGGGTAAAATCATGCCAACGGCACTTCTTACACCCACCCCGTTATCCGGGCCGAAAACATCTGACATAAGCTCGCTGAACCCATTAATTACCAAAGGTTGGTCTCCAAAATCAGGGTCTGAATTGACCATGCCCAAGGTCTTTACTATTCTTTTGATTCTGTCTAAGTCGCCAAAATGGGTTTGAATGGTGGAAAGCATTGTTAAGCCCACTTGTCTCGCGCCTTGTTTGGCTTCTTCAAGATTGATGTTATGACCTGCACGCCCCTTCATTAATGTGCCATCTGGAAGCATAGGGCCCTGACCTGAAACATATAGAAAGTTGTCTACTACCAGTACGGGCTTGTAAAGGCCTGCTGGTGGTGGGGCAGGAGGTAAAATTAGACCCAATGATTTTATTCTTTGTGATGGTGATTCGCTCATAAAATTGAATTATAAAAATGTATTTAAAATTAAAACTCCGATCAACCCCATGACACCAACGGTAGTTTCCATGACCGTCCATGTTCGTAAGGTATCTTTTATTGAAAGGTTGAAATATTCTTTGTAAAGCCAAAAGCCTCCGTCATTCACGTGAGATAGCATTAAACTACCGGATCCTATGGCCAGTACCATTAATTCGGCACTTACCCCAGAGTCACCTATAAGTGGCATGGCGATGCCGGCAGCGGTAAGGCCCGCAACGGTTGCTGAACCTACACAAACCCTGATAACGGTAGCAATTAGCCAGGCCAAAATCAAAGGGGAGATACTTGAGCCCTTTAACATGTCGCCAATGTACTCACTCACGCCACTATCGACCAAAACTTGTTTTAGCCCTCCAGCCCCTGCTATAATTAAAAGTACCATGGTAATTCCGGATACGGCACTAGAAACAGAGTCCATGATTTCTTTCATATTCTTTCCTCTTGCCAACCCAAGGGTATAGATGGCTACCAATACGGAAATAAGCATGGCAATAACAGGGTCTCCAATGATGTCCGTAATTTTTCTAATAGTATTGCCCTCCGGTAAAATCAAAGTAACGACGGAAGCCAAACCGATTAAGATGACCGGCAAAAGTGCAGTCAAAATGCTGGTTGCCGTATTCGGCATTTCGTGGTCTTTTAGTACCGTTGGATTCAAAAATTCTTTTAAAGGAGTGGCCTTTACGTTTTTAATGGTTCTTGAAAACATCGGCCCGGCAACGACAATGGCCGGTATGGCTACAATAATACCATAGAGCAAGGTTTTGCCAATATCGGCATTGAACATTACCGCAATACCCGTCGGAGCGGGATGCGGAGGAAGATAACCATGCGTTACCGATAGTGACGCCAACATAGGTAAGCCCACGTAAATCAACGGGAGGCCCGTTGCCGCAGCTACCGTAAAAACCAAGGGAATCAAAATGACGAAACCTACTGTGTAAAACATAGGAATACCTACTATGAACCCCGTAAGTACTACCGCCCACTGTATGTTTTTCTTCCCGAATTTTTCAACCAACTGAGTCGTTATTCTTTGTGCGGCACCTGAATCGGCCACTAATTTACCAAGCATTGCCCCTAGACCCAATATTAAAATTAGATAGCCTAAAGTACTGCCGATACCTTTTTGAATCGATTCCGAAACGGTTAGAAAATCCATGCCCTCGGCTACCCCGACCAGAAGGGAAACAATGATGAAGGAAATGAAAGCGTTTAATCTGAATTTGGCTATTAGAATAAAGAGCAGGATGATTCCGGCTATTACAATGGCGAGTGGCATAGGTTGGTTTTAAAACTTTTTGTTAAATATACAATTTTGAAATTTTGAATGGGGCTGGCAAGCCTATATGACTAGTTGATTTCTACCTTAGGTTCTTCATTTAGATATCCTAACGATTGTAAAAAAATATCAGCTTCGTGAATGGTTTCTTTGAACATATCGATAAACCGGTAATTGAAAAAACCATGTTTCTCTCCCTCGTATATTCTTAATTCGCAACGACTTCCCACTTTTTCCATTACCGTTTGGTAGTACTCAGCAGTTTCAACTGGTATGTAACGGTCCTCCGTTCCTATCAAAAATAGGGTCGGTGGCGCCCCACGCTTGATATTGTGCAAGGGTGAAAAGTTTTTGTAGTTGTCACCTATTCTTTCGTAACCATAACCACCAGGGCCGTTATCTATTACCGGATTAAAAAGTAGTAATGCATTTGGTTTGCAGTCAATCGACAGGTCATCATTTTTGTCGTTATAATCGGCGATGAGTGAAGTGGCCGCTGCCAAATGGCCCCCGGCAGAACCTCCTGATGCTACTATCTTGTTGGGGTCAACACCCAATTTTGATGCATTTTGGCGTACATATCTCATAGCCGATTTCGCATCTTGCAAAGCTACATAGGGTGTTGTTTGGTGTTTGCTTTCCGTTCGGTAGTCGGCAAGAATACATACGAGACCTCTTTTCGAAAAATAATCGGCCTGTTCGGCAAAATGGCTACGGTCTCCGTTTTGCCAGCCTCCTCCAAAAAAGAATACGTTGGCAGGTTTTTGGGTTTCTTTATCCATTCTCACTGGCGAGTGAATCTCTAAATAAAGCTTAACCGTATCAATTTGTTTGTAAAGTATTTCTCTCTGGCCAAACATGGGCGAAGAAAAAAAGGCGCAAACGATCAATAATTGTAATTTATTCATTATCGGGTAGTGATATAAATTCTTTTCTTTTGTTCTCGAACCAGGTTTGCATCTCCTCGGGAGACTTCATCAAGGCCTGCATTTTTTGCATGGCCTCTAAATGGAGTATGTCTCCCTTTTGAAACATTTCCATACCATGTTTTTTACTTAGTTCGGCTATTTCTTCAAAGGTTTCGGCATGAAATTCTTGATGGCAGGCGCCTCCCAATTGTTTGCAGGTCATGGTTTTCATAACTTTTCATTTTTAGTGATATGAAAGTTACCAAATTTTAAAACTGCATGGGGCCTTCAATGATTTACCGAGATTATTTAGAACTTTACGGTTTCGGATATTTTCTAATAGGGGAATACCTTTTATAGGTATTGAAAATTTCTTTATCAGGACCAACATACCTGGGGTCTTGTGTTTTTTCCAAAACGTCGACCAAGGCTTCCTTCAATTCTTCTTCAATTGCTTTAACCTCTTCTTTGCCCGAAAGATTCTCTAAACAAGCTGGGTCGTTTTTTACATTGAAGAGTTCAAATTCCGGCCTTTTGGCTACAGATAGATTAAAATATTCTTCTGCCCCGGGCGCATCATGGTTCTCTATGAGATAGGTTTTAGTAGGGCAATCATCAATATCCATAAATGCTGCATCTGGAATAAATTTTCCATTTTCATCCAGCCCGTTCATCGGCATAAGTTTGGTAGAATCTTTCGGGTGGAATTTTTGTGGAGCACCAGAGGGCCAAAGATTAGGCTCCATATTCCAAACGTATAGATAATCGCCGCCTTTAATAATTCTTTGTGGATATCCTTTATTTAAATAACGACTTGAAGAATGCCTTTCTCTGCCTGCCAGGGCATATTTTCTTGTTTCATCAATTTTTCCTTCATCTTTTGACTTTAACAAGTTGGTAAAACTTTTACCTACAATGGGAAGCATACCTTTTTCGGAGGTTTCGGTAAGTTCGAGCAAGGTAGGGGCCAAATCGATAAAACTTATGGGGTCTTCAACTATTCTGCCTCCAGGAAATTGGGAAGGAAATCTAATGGCCATGGGCACGTGTACACCATCTTCGTACCCGTTGGCCTTAGCTCTCGGAAATGGCATACCGTTATCTGCCGTCACGATTACAATGGTGTTTTCAAGTTCTCCTTTTTCCTTCAAGTATTCGAGCATTCGCTGCAGATGAAGGTCGAACCATTCTATTTCCACGGCATAGTCTAAAAGGTCGCCACGAATAACATCATTATCAGGTAAATAACCGGGTACTTGAGCATCTTCTAGCTTTTTGCCTAATCTTTTCCATGAATCGCGTTCATATCTTCTGTGAGGTTCGGTTCCCCCGTACCAAAAGAAGAATGGCTCATTATCACGAACATTTTCCATGAAATGTTCAAAATTTACATAGTAATTGGTTGCTCCGATACCCGTGGCCTTTCGCTCATCATTTTCAGGGCCGTACCGAAAATCGCTATGTTCAATGCCGCCGGCATTATTTTCTCTAAATAAAGAATCTTCTGGGCTTTCTGCATACCTGAACGGCCCCACACCTTTGCCTGTTCTTCCAGTTTTATAACCGTTTTTCTCAAGTAGGTCAATAAAGGACACGTGCTTTTTCATCCACGAAGAAGCATGTTGCCCAGACTGTTCATTTTGCCAATGGTAGCGACCGGTAACTATAGAGCTTCGTGATGGGGCACAACCTGGCGAACCCGCATAGCAATTGGTGAAATAAACACCCTCTTTGGCCATTTGGTCAAATGCAGGGGTGTTGATAAAGGTACTGCCACCGAAACTGGTATGGCCAAACGATTGGTCGTCACTAATGGCGAATAGAATGTTGGGGCGTTTTTGAGCTGTTTTTTGCTCATGTGCTTTTTCTTGGCAGCTGATAAGTGTTAGTGCGAATAACATCAGTATCAGTCTGCCCAATCGGTTTCTGTCAAGCATGTTTTTGTCTAGAGTGTTTATTGTTAATTCTCTAAAATTATGAAAATAGGTTTAGTTTGGATGAATAAAGTACTGAAAGAAAGCACGGGTCGGGTAATCAGCGGCTAATTTCGTTGGTAATCCCTTATCTTTTGTGGCCCTTCCAATAAAACTCTGACCACTCGCAAAATACCGTCTTCAGTTGTGGCGATTTGCCATTTGATCAACGATATTTCGCCGTTTTCAATTTCTATTCCCGTAATGCTTCGAGGGTGAACACAACTACCATCATTAAAAAGAGGAATATCGCCAGGTTCGGGAAAACGGGGTCTATGGGTGTGGCCCACGATGGTGATGAGAAGGTTGTTTCGAAGAATCCATTTTTTTAGCCTTCTTTCAATTTTAATGAGTTCGGTATAATTTTTCGCTGGGCTGGTCGGGTCTGCTATACCCCATACCTGAAGAGGTTTCCAAAGCGCCCTTACCAAAAAGCGACTCCATCGCCAAAAAGTGTAGTTCCACCAATCGGCCTGATGGCCATGCGTTAAAAAAAGTTCTTGCCCCGTAATTTTATGTTTTAGAACAATGGCTTCATGATAGGCAATGCCTTCAAATAGTTCTTTCGATTCGCCATCGATGGGCTCAAAATAGCTGCTCAGATGTTTTTTGACATATTCAGGGTCTTTGTATACCATATCATGATTACCCCAAATCATATGAAGTCTTTTGAGCAAATGAAATTTTTTGAGCAACTGGTACACATTTTTATGAGCTTCGAAAATAGATTCGAAATTTAGGTTTTCCCATAGCTCATCGCCATCACCTAGCTCGCAATAATGAAACCCCTCTTTGAAATAAAAGTTAAGAGCATGAAAATAGATGTTTCTATTATTCGCGAAATCATCGGCAAAACTGTTATCGCCTCGGTGACAATCGCTGAAAAGTATAAACCTGGAACTATCGTCAAAAACAACCGTTTTGGCATTTTCGTAGGCCCTGGTTAAACGCTTGGTAGATGACATTGGTTGTAAAGAGATTTGATGGGCTTCTAAATTAAACTAATAATCAGTAGTTGAAAATTATTATTCGTTACAGGTGTCGGTTCGTACCCAGTGTAAATTTAATTACTTGACCTAGAGAAAGGTTTTGTAGGTTTAACTGTGCCAGTTATCGGTTAGAGGGCGTGTGTTAAAAGTGAGTGCTACTTAATTATTTTGTAATTTTGCATAGATAATTGCGACTTATTTTGGGTATGAGATGTTTCACGGAAAAAGAAATGCCTTTGGTGCAGGTCATAAGTTTCAACAAATTGTTGGAGCAGTATGATGTCATGGCCAAAAGCGACAATGAATACTTGGCAGAAAAGGCCAAGCGTATTCTTGCCGCACAAGAGCCGTACCCTATTTTAAGAGAAGGTTTTACCGATGATACGCTTCTTGAAGAACATAAAGAGGTAATTCATTATATTCTGCAAGACCTCTTCCCGGAAGTATTGACCGAGAACGAAATCAAAACGGCTTCTTTGCCCTACGACAATACCATCTTTAATTCCTCAAAGCGGTTTCAAAAAATTCTGGAAGCTGCCGGGGCCCAAGGTGAATGTTTTGTGCCGAAGATGCGTAACATGCCAGACGACCAGATGTACGTAATGGCATGTACGGTTATACTGAGCTATTACTATAATTTTCCTTTAGATTTCAAGCGTCCCTTCTTCTATGATATACCCGATGAACATGGGGTGATGAGGCACTATCGAATATTGTACAATGCCGATTTTATAGATTTGCAGCCAACTGAAAAGGCCAAAGAATTGTCGCAGGCCGATGTTGATGAACTGCTTGATAATTTTGAAAATATAAATCTTTGGAAGGAGAAAATTCCACCCAATAGTTTTGTTTCTAAAGGCTTTGTTATCTCAAACATGTTCGATGTTACGGTCGAACATTCTATTTCTGAGTTGAAATCAAGTCTTATTGCGAGTGATAAGAGGGATAGCGATGGTTTTATGGATAACCTTCAGGAAACATTTCAGTCTTTCTTCAATATAGCTAGCCTACGGGCCGGCTTCATGACTTTCAATGCAAAAACAGATTGTTTTGAGCCGCTTTACGGGAAGGGGATGGAAAGTTTTGTGCTGGATAATAAAGAAATTCAGAACTGCAAGGAAATTTTGTGTTCCTATTCTTATGATAAGCTTTTGCGCGAGAACAGGTATTTTGCCATTTCTGATGTCGACCGTTATCAAGAACGAATGGAGGCGCCTATCTATAAAAGTCTGCAAGAGCAAGGCATTAAAAGCGCCATATTAGCCCCAATAGCCGACAACAATAGATTGCTAGGTGTTCTTGAGCTGGTCTCAACGGAAAAGAATGCCCTGAACAGTGTAAACGCGAATAAGCTAGAAGACGTAATGCCATTTATTGTCTCGGCGGTATTACGCTCAAAGAGTGAAGAAGAGAATTTAATCGATGCCGTTATACAGCATGAATGTACTTCGGTACACGAAGCAGTTTATTGGCGTTTTCAAGAAGAGGCCAAACGGTTCATCAAAGATGATCTTGAAGGCCTTCAGCCTACGTTTAGGGAGATAGTTTTCAAAGATGTGCATCCGCTTTACGGTCAAATCGATATCAAAAATTCTTCCGATGCCCGTAATACGGCGATTCAGAGAGATTTGATGATTCAACTGGCCACAGTAAACCAAGTTCTTGAGGCCGCTTGGCAAAAGAACCAATTGCCTATTTATGAAGAATTGATGTTCAGGGTGAACGATCACATGAACAGTATCAAAGAAAGTTTGAATACCAATAGTGAGCAATCGATTTTCAATTTTGTGGCAGATGAAATCCATCCGGTTTTTGCGCATTTGAAAAAGTCTGATAAAGAGCTAGCTCAACAAGTATCTTCGTACGAATCATCTATAGATATGGGTACAGATTCTTATTATGATCATCGCCGCAATTACGATGAAAGCGTCATGATGATCAATAAGAGGTTGGCTGCCGTTATCGATAGAAAACAACGTTCTGCCCAAGATATGTTTCCTCATTATTTCGAGAGGTATAAGACCGATGGGGTAGAGCACAACATGTATATAGGCGATTCTATATCAGGTGAGTTAGATTTTAACCCTATTTATCTGAATAATTTAAGACTTTGGCAGCTTCAAGTAATGTGCGAGATGGAAAATGCGCATTACAAGCTTAAGCCAGAGTTACCTGTTCCTTTAGATGTGGCCTCATTGGTGTTGGTATACAATACTTCACTGTCAATTCGCTTTAGAATGGATGAGAAGCGGTTTGATGTAGATGGTACCTATAATGCCCGTTATGAAGTTATCAAAAAACGAATTGACAAGTCATATATAAAGGGTTCTGATGAGCGTTTGACCCAACCGGGCAAAATGGTCATTGTCTATTCCCAGAAGAAAGACGAGTTAGAGTATTTGAGGTATATTAAGTTCTTAAAATCGAAGGGTTATTTCAGCGGAAAGGTTGAAATAGTTGAGCTCGAGGGTTTACAGGGCGTTTCAGGCCTTAAAGCGATACGCGCCGATATTCTCTATAAATCGGCAGATAAAGAGTCAAAAAAGACCTATACCTACGAAGACCTTATTGAAGAGCTAAAAGCATAGGTTCGTTTTTCTGTAATCGTCAGTCACTTACTCTTTGCTATTTCGACTATTGCCAAAAGGCAATGTCTTTAAAATACACCTAGAATACAATTCTTATCTTAGCCTTATGAATCTTCAGTCAGAACTTCATAAAGCTTCTCTTTTCCAAAATCTAGAACTGCTTGCGAATCAAGTAGTGGAAGGGTTCATCAGCGGAATGCACAAAAGTCCGTTTCATGGTTTTTCTGCGGAGTTTGCAGAACATAAGATTTACAATACAGGGGAGAGTACCAAACATATCGATTGGAAGCTTTTCGCCAAGACTGACAAGCTTTACACCAAGAAGTATGAAGAGGAAACCAATTTAAGGTGTCACATGATTTTAGATAATTCGGCCTCTATGCATTATCCAAGCGCAGATAAACTGAATATATCAAACCTCAATAAAATTGGGTTCGGGGCATTATCAATTGCTGCTTTAATGAATGTACTCAAGAGGCAGCGCGATGCGGTAGGGCTAAGTATTTTTTCAGATAATTACGATTATTATGCTCCTGAAAAAGGTAGCGAGCGCCATCACCAAATGCTTTTGGCCAAATTGGCCGAATACTGTCAGACGAACCAACCTACTTCGGAGACCCATACGTACACTTATTTACATTTAATAGCAGAAAAAATGAAACGTAGAAGTCTGATTTTTCTGTTTACAGATATGTTTCAGACCGAAACGGATGATGAAAAATTGTTCGAAGCTTTACGTCACCTAAAATACAATAAGCATGAGGTGGTTCTTTTTCATCTGTTGGATAGGGAAACCGAGTTCAATTTTGAGTTCGAAAATGTTCCGAAACGTTTCATAGATGTAGAAACCGGTGAACAGATTGATCTCTACAGCGATTCTGTGAAAGAAGATTACCAAAGACAATTGAAGGCTTATCTAAGTTCGCTTCAATTGAAGTGTGCCCAGTACAAAATAAAGTATGTTGAGGTCGACGTGAAAGCTGATTTTTCAAGGGTATTGAACACCTATTTGGTTGAGCGCCGAAATTTTTTATAATTGAAAATTTTTTGTTTAAAATTGTTTGTACAATTGAATAAGCGGTGTATATTTGCACTCGCTTTACTGAAGTAGTAACAAGATTTGAATTTCGCTGTAGCGAAAGTCCTAATTCAATAAGGGTAAAATCATTGGTCTGGTAGTTCAGTTGGTTAGAATACCTGCCTGTCACGCAGGGGGTCGCGGGTTCGAGTCCCGTCCAGACCGCACCAGTAAACACAAGGCTTCCGAGAAATCGGGAGCCTTTTTTCTTTCCCTTGGGTACAACATAGGTACAACACTTTCCAAAGGTAATTTCTTTTGTTTACATTTAGGTTAATCTTGTGATTTTCATTAGAATGAAGGGAGTTATTGAGGCCATAGGAAAGTTCTTTTACAAGTTTCTAAAGAAAAAGGAAAGCTTTTATCATTCCTTGGATAAAAGTGAAGGGAAGAAAATCCTTTTTCTTTTGACCTGTATGACACCTGTCGCTTTCATCGCGGCCTTCACTTTTTCCGATACCTTCAAGACACAGCTTTTGATTTTCACGGGGTATTTGTGCATGGCCTTTCTGACCATTATTCTTTCCGCTGGCTATCAGTCAGGGCTAAAAAGATTCCATCGGGACAAACATGGATTGGAAATGATTAAAATCAATCTTTACGGAAAGGATTTCCCAAAATTATTGTTTACGGATGAAGATTTGGATAATTTTCATTTGTTATTGATGGGATATATTCCCCAAACCAGAATAAACAATCGTAACCTCATAAAAAATGGTAGCTCGGCCAATTATTTCTTTGTGTTTTCTTTAATGCATCGTTTTGTCAGGGATGGAATAATTGACATCGATACAGCTCGTCGGAAAATACTCTTCGAAATAATCAGAGAATCGTTCTCGATGAACGGAAATCCTGTTAATCCCAATACGCTGGAATCAAGTTTCAGTCGCTGGAACACTTCAATGAAGGACAAGCAACTTGTAGTTCTTGAGCATGAAAAAATCATCGAAGTGTTCGGAGAACAATAAACTTACCGCAATTCTTTGACAAGCCCCATTTATTGTTCCAGTTGACGTGATTAGCTTTCCTATGTTTGCCTAGCGCATTCACGGTAAAGGCCTTTACTCAATCATTAATTTAAAACGAAATCTAATGACTGAGGAAAAGAAAGTCGTAGGACTATTAACTGAAATTAAAACCCTGCTTTCCCAAAACAAACGGGTTATGAACGTAGATGATTTGGTGGCCTATACGGGCCTGTCAAAAAGTAAAATTTACAAACTCACTTCACTCCGTTTGATTCCCATGGGCGAAAATGCCCATGTACGACAGAAATTTTTTGATAAGGAGGCCATAGACGCCTGGCTCTTGGGCAAACCAGATTTATCAGATGAATTTTTGGAACAAAAGTTCAATGAGCAGCTGTTGAAAAGAAAAAGAATTTAGCTCAAGAATCTTAAAGTCTAATTATGGAAACAATCCCCTATGTAAGGGTGGGTACTACATATTATAAACTGGTAAAATCACCCACAATTTCAGGCCATTTTAACGAACAATTGGTTTCGTGGAGTGAACACACCATTAAACAAGATCATGGTAAGGATTTTTTGAGCAAGGTTCCAAAGTATGATGGTTTCACCTGTATTCCCAACCACGTAGATTTCAAAAAAGAACACCATGGCTTCTATAATATATACTCTCCCTTAAGCTTTGTTCCAAAGGAAGGCACCATTGATAAGACGTTACAATTCTTGGAGCACATCTTTGGGTGCCAAAGGGAATTGGGGTTGGATTATCTGCAGTTATTATACGTAAAGCCCATCCAGATTTTACCCATTTTGTGTCTGGTTTCTTCGGAACGCAGCACAGGAAAAAGTTCTTTCTTAAAATGGCTAAAGGAAATCTTTGAAAACAACCTTACCTACCTTACCAATGACAGCTTTGGCAGCCAGTTCAATGCAGATTGGGCCAATAAGCTTTTGATATGCATCGATGAAGTATTGTTCAATAAAGAGGAACTCACCGAGCGCATAAAATACCTGAGTACCACCAATAGAAATAAACTGGAGGCCAAAGGGAAAGACAAACGCGAAGTGGAGTTCTTCGGTAAGTTTATCCTCTGCAGCAACAATGAGGATAACTTTATAAAAATTGATGGTAATGAGACCCGTTTCTGGGTTCGTAAAATTCCTCCCATCAAACAAGAGGAAACAGACTTTTTGGAAAAGCTCATAGCTGAAATCCCAGCATTTCTATCCTATCTGGGTAATCGTAAAGTCAGTACGATTCAATCCACACGAATGTGGTTTTCACCCAACCAACTATTTACACCAGCACTTAAAAAGCTGGTTAATAACAACCGCAACAGAGTAGAAAAAGAATTGGCCAGTATACTACTTAGTGCCATGGACAAGTTTGAGTTGAGCGAGATTCAACTATGTCCCATGGATGCCCTCCACATGCTCAACAAGACCAGGGTGAAGACTGACCTAACCCAATTGCGTAGACTGTTAAAGAAGGAATGGAAATTGGAAAACCAGAAAAACTCAAACAGCTACCAGAGGGCAACCATTTGGAACAATGGTGAGATCAACCTAGAGGATGCAAAGGGCAGGTACTTTTCCATCTCAAAACATTTTCTGCTGAAAAATTTTGATGAAATGATGACGTCCTAAGACCATCCCTCTATTTATGGGACTTAAATCTGTCATCACTTTGTCATCATTCCGTCATCAAAATAAAGAATGATGACAAAGCCAGAACCAAAAAAGAAGAAATGATGAATCGATGAAAAAATGATGAAGCCAGTAAGACCAACAGGAATAGCCCTTTTGAATGATTTTTCATCAAATCATCAAAATTTAAATGTACATAGAGCCATGAAAGAAAAAAGATTTAACTGTGAAAGAGCCCGTACCGTTAGCATCGTTGACACGATGGCAAAGGTAGGGCACTTTCCAGTAAGGGAAACGGAAAAAGAAGCTTGGTTTCTTAGTCCGTTCCGGTCAGAAACCCAAGCCTCTTTTAAAGTCTCCAAAACCCTAAATAGGTGGTACGACCATGGGGAAGGCCTTGGAGGTAATATAATCGACCTTGTTTGTCGATTGAAAAGCTTTGGTGTCAGGGAAACCTTGAAATGGCTCCAGGCCCAAACAAGTTCTTTTTCTTTTCATCAGCCCCCAAGTGTCGAGAAGGATAGAAAAATTAGTATCCAAGCTATAAGGCCAATAAGTCATGTGGCGTTGATTGACTACCTACAAAAGCGTAAAATCCCGTTGACCCTGGCCTATGGATTTATCAAGCAAGTACATTTTGGAATAGGTAAAAAATCCTTTTTTGCTCTGGGGCTACAAAACAAAAATGGGGGATGGGAACTACGCAATTATTTCCAGAAATACTGTGCATCTCCCAAGGCCATCACCTTAATTGAAAATCACAATCCAAGCCTTACTATAGTTGAGGGAATGTTCGATTTTTTGTCGCTTTTGGTTATTCAACCCAAATGGTTCGCTAAATCGGATGTGCTTGTTCTGAACTCGCTGGCCTTTGCTAAAAAAGTCAATTCCATCCTAGAAAAATATTCCGCCCTCAATGTAGCCTTGGACAATGACAGCGCAGGAGATAAAGCAACCCAATATTTAATCAGATTGTATCCAAAAGCCAAAGACCGAAGAACTTGTTATGCCGGATTCAAGGATATAAACGAAAAGTTGATGCATAATGCACAGTAATAGTTTGGAAAAAGAATTAGACGCACTTGAGGTTGCATTACGTCGTTGGGCAGAAAAAAATAACGTACCCCTCACTCAAGAACAAGCCGTATCTACCGTGACATTATCAGAATTGATTGATGAGACGGGCAACCCAAAACGTAATTCTGTTAAGAATTCGAGATGTGTGTCTGTGGACACAATCTCGCCTGCTCCCGATGGTCGCAGGGGAAAAAAAGAGTCGTTTAAGGGAAAAACCCAGCTAGTGAAATTCCGTTGTACCACGTATGAAAAAAAGCTGCTGTTGGCCAAGGCCAGACTCTGTGGGTTGTCGTTAAGTGAATTCCTTCGCAGGGCGGCCATGGAACAAGTCACTGTTGAACGATTGTCGGATGAGGAAATCGAAATCTATCAAATGCTGGCCAAATACCACAACAACTTCAAATCGATTGGCAATATGTTCCGGAAGAAGAGTCCAAAGCTGACTGAAATGGTCTACGAAACTGCTAAGCAAATCAAGGAACATCTTAAAAGATTCAGCAAATGATAGGCAAGGGAAAATCCATATCACATACCCGTGCCTCGATGGGTTATGGCTGGAATCAGGAAAAGAATGCAGAAGTGGTGCTTAGACAGCACTTGGTTGGAGAAAACCCCAAAGAGATTACCGAGGAGTTTCAGCGCATACAGGAATTGAACCATAACTGTGAACGCAACACACTATCCTTTGTACTCAGTCCGACAATCGACGATGGGCAACGCCTAAAAAAACGAGAGCTTGAAAGGGTGGCAAAGGAGTTTATGGAGAAAATGAGGCTTGGGGAACGACAGGCCATTGCATTTGTGCATAGGGACAAGGAGCATACCCATATCCACTTATATGTGAACCGTATTGACTTTAAAGGAATCGCCTACAATGACAGCTTTATTGGTAAACGGAGTCAACAGGCCGCTAAAAAAACGGCTGAAACATTACGGTTGACCACGGTTAAACAAGTACAAATGGAACGGGAATTCCATACCCAGGAATTGCGCAATGAAATCAAACGAAGGCATGAACTGACCCTGAGACATCAAAAACCCGAAAACTACCAACAGTATTTGGAAGGAATGAGGGCCAATGGAGTTCAAGTCATCCCTAGCATCAATAAACAAGGTAAACTCCAAGGGTTTCGGTTTGAATTTCAAGGACACAGTTTTAAGGGAAGTGAGATACACAGAAATATGGGCATGGCTGGAATTGGGAGACAACTAACGCGATACAATGCGCCAAATAGAATCATCTCGCCAAAGAACACTATCAAATTGTTGGACAAAGTGGTCCCGGTTCCTCAGAAGCTAGCAATATCCCTCGCCAAAAAAGCAATCAAGAAATCCATTGACCTAGGAATGGGTATTTAAATTCTATGCCATGAATAAACTTGAAACAATTACACAACTTTTGGTCAACGAGCTGACCGATTTTGAGGCCAATGTAAAAAGACTGGAAAATGGTCTCCAGAGGGCCGAGGATTTAAGGGTCAAGTTTGACCTGGCTCCTATTGACAACTTAGTATCTGAACTAAAAAGTTTTCAGCTAAAGGAAACCGAAAATCGGGAAGCTTATGTAATTAGATTAAACAGAAAATTAGAAAATGCTAAGATTTATCCAAAATGGGCGGTAGTCACTTTTATCATTGCAATTATCATTTCAGTTGCATCTTTATTTTTCGGCTATTACCAATTGCAAAATATTGAATCTTCTGAGCAAACGGGGTATGCAAGAGGAAAGCAAGACGCAACCGAATATATCAATCTTTATTTTACTGAAAATCCTGATGCTTTAGACAGCTATAAAAACTGGGCTAAGTCCAAATAAGGTATCGAATTGTAAAATAAGTACGCCCTATCCGGTTTTTGCTTTACGCTTATCTATAGGAACTCTACAAAAACCGGATAGGAACCATGCACAAAGTTTTTGGGTAAGGATTTGGGAAACGAAAATGATTATAAGTCCATTCCAGCACCGTGCACTTTTAACCAAGATTTTCGCTGATGATAATCTGGCATTACCTTATCAAGTTCTAACCAAAAAGATTCTGAATGATTTGGATGAATCAAATGAGTTAATTCATGAGCAATTATGTAATCAATTATGGTTAAGGGTGTCATTATAGATTTCCAATGAAAATTAACATTTCCTTTCTCTGTACAGGAACCCCATCTGTTTTGAAGTTCCATAATCCTAATCCTTTTTGGCTGCACATTGAGAAGCTTTTTCCAATAATTTACACGTCCGTTTATTTTATTCTTGCCTTTTTCTTTATAGAAACTTATGAAATGCTCTTTCGCTTTTGAAAGGTCTTTTTTTCTTAATTGAAAATGACCGTTTTTTAGCTTTAAAGGAGAATCTTGTTCGTTGACAATTTCTAATTTGTATGTTCTTCCTAGATAATAGAAGCCTTCTCCACTAACAAATTCTCTATATACTTTGCTAGTATTAGCATCTTCCCACTCGGCAAGATGACTGTAGATTTTATATCGCTTCTTTTCAAGAATATTTTCTATTTCTGAATGCGATAATTGATTAGGCACTAACATAGAAATACTTCCATCACGTTCAATGTAAATGCTGGAAGTTTTTCGGTTACTCTTTTTAAGAGCATATTCTATGTCTTTGTATTTATACGTTGTTGTCATTTAATAGATTGTGATGTCTTTTCTTTGCTAACGCTAAGATTTCAGAAACAATTTTATCAGTTTTGTCTATTACTGGGTCTAAATTTAATTCGCCAGCGATTACAAGAATTATATCTTCTATTTTCCCTCTTAATTTTTCAACTTCATCTTTCTTTTTCCAAAATCTTGCAATTCTAATTTCCTTTTTAACGAGTGGAAGTATTTGGGTGATTACTGATTTTAACTGATGCATCACTTCATTCGTGGCTTCCTTGCCGTAAGCTATATCGATTATGAGGTCATAAAATGGAGCTTCTTCAACAGAAACACCCTCAATAGAGCCTTCTTTTCTTCCAGCTTCTATATCTGCTCTTAAGTCAATTAACCCTTCAAGAATAGCATCCCAGTCTTCCCAATGAGATTGAATGATTGAATCGAGTTTCTCGCTCATTGTTTTATAGAACACGGGGTCGTCAGCTAGATTAACTTTAATGTGCTTACGAGTGGCGTGTTCCATCTCACTTGCCTTAGCTTTTGCAGTTTTGTTCTTATCTAGTTCTTCAATAAAATTAGATGAGAATAGCTCAGTAGGAGGGATTTTGGGATTTATACCTAAGCTAATTAAATGCTCATTTACCAGTCTTTTTATCTTGTTGCCTGCACCAGTAATATTTAGAGTATCATCTTTATAGCGTTCTTTTGTTTTTACTAATAGATAGCCAAATCGCTTTGCGGGAATTTTGTAAGGTGTTGCTGCTTCATTAGGGAGTATGATATCCATACTTTCTTGAAATGCTTTGAGAAATGTTGTAAAGTTTGCTCTTAATTTAATGTCTTGCATCAAATCAATTGCTGCTTCTAAAACATTATATTCTTGTAGTCCGTCTTTAATTTTTTGATTTACAAATTCCTCAAAATAATCAACCTTATTGTCTTTAAATAATTGCAACAAACGCCTATATCTACTTTCAAGTATAGGAACTTCGGTTTCAATATCCTTCATTCCCTGCATCACCTCGTCAAAAGCATCACCTCCGTAAATAGATAAGGCATCTTTTAGGTTGTTTGCCAACCCTATATAATCAACGATATAACCTCTATTTTTCTCAGTATATATTCTATTCACTCGCGCGATAGCTTGCAAAAGATTATGTTCTTTAAGCTTCTTGTCGAGATACATAATTTGCTCAATTGGGGCATCAAATCCAGTCAGTAACATATCGCAAACAACTACAAAAGCTATTCCCGTGTTTGGTTCTTCATAATTTATTTTCTTTTTAAAATTCTCAACCGCATTTAATGCTTTAGAATCTTTTCTGGCCTGTGTTATTTCTGCTAATTCATTTGTATCATCGCTAGAAACTACAACGGCTGATTTTAAAAACTTCAACTTTTTTAGTGACTCTGAATCATAGTCATCTGCAGCTTCTTTTTGCTCAATTATTTCTTTTAAAGCTATATCAATGTACTTTTTATATCGAACAGCAGCTAATTTTGATGAACAAACAACTTGTGCTTTAAATGCATTAGGAAGAATATTTGTGACATAATGGTCAACCATATCTTTAGCGATTAACTTGATGCGTTCTTCTGCTTCAAGAATATCTCCATAGGTTCCATATTTCTTTTTAATGGCTAGAAGCTCTTCTTCTGTTCGCTCTTTAAATAGGTCTTCAAACTTCCTGTCAAATAGCGCTTTTTCATTTAAAGCCGTATCCGCAGTCTTTCCTTCATAAAGAATCTGAACCGTAGCGCCATCATCAACGGCATCTTGAAGTTTGTATTTATCAATATAATCTCCAAAACGATCAACGGTTTTGGTTTTATGCCTATCCGTAATTAGTGGTGTTCCTGTAAAGGCAATTTTAGTGGAATTAGGGAATGCTGCAAACATATTGTCTCCTAAATCGGAGTTAACCGTCCTATGACTTTCGTCTTGAAGGATCAAAATTCTATCTGACGTGTTTACAATACCAAAGTCTCCATATTTTGGTATAGGTTCGGCTACTTTGTCCAACATATAGTTAGGCGTTTGGTAAGTGTCACGTTCCTGAAATTTCTGTAACATCACCATTGTAATATTAGAATTATCGGAAGATAATTTCGGTTTCAAATCGCCTATTCTAGAAACGTAATCAACTTTTTCGCCAGTGTAGTGTGCTGTATTTCCAAGTTGTTCTTCCAGGTTCGTTCTGTCATTTACAATGATAATTTTATAGTCGCTTATGGCAGGAACAGTTCTTATTTTTTTAATAAGGAATACCATTGTGAGGGATTTACCAGAACCTTGGGTATGCCAAATAACGCCTGAGCGTTCTTTGGGTGTATCTCCTTTGATTAATCGTTCTTTAATCTTTTGTACCGCTCTAAACTGCTGGTAACGACTAACTATTTTTATTTCTTTTCCTTCACTCGCCTCCATAAAAAGTGTGAAGTTTTGAACTAAATCAAGAAAATTATCTTTAAACAACATCCCTTGAATAAGCTGCTCTTGTCGGCGTTCCTTTCCTAATGGTGGATTATATGTTTTTAAAGTTTCTGGATAAATATCTTTCCAGTTTAAATAGTATTGGTCTGTAGAAGTAATTGTTCCATAAGTAGCATCATCACCGTAAGTAGCAATACACAATTGATTGAAATAGAATAGTCGCTCCTCTCCCTCTTTTAAACCTGCTTCTTGTGTTTCAACACGTTGATTACTATAACGTCTGAGTTGTTTGTAAGCTTCAATTAAAGGGTTGGCAGTATATTCATTTTGGTCTTTACATTCAACGACAACCAGAGGCAGTCCGTTAACAAATAATACAATATCAGGAGTAATAAATCCTTTAGGGGTACCAGGAGTGTCAATTCGGAATTGGTTTATAGCAATAAAACTATTGTTACTCGGTTTTTTAAAATCGATAAATTGAACTTTAGGAAATTCTTCTCCCGATATTTCATTTTTATCTACAGTAGTTCCATTAACAAGTAATCCGAAAATAGTCTTATTGACTTCTAGTAAATTTTTTGTTGAGTGTTCAGTAATTTCTGCAAATAATTCTTCTAACTGGCGGTCTGTTAGCCATTCTTTGCCCTTAAAGGTGTTAATGGTCTTTACACTCTGTAAAAACTGCTCTTTTAAAGCGACTTCCCTAAATGATTTTCGGAAGCTCTTTGTTGGATCTTTGGGAATTCCAAGACCTTGGTCGATACATTCCCATCCCAACTGTTCCAATTGGTCTAAAAATGGTTTTTCTACAAAGTGATATTCAGACATTATTATTCTTTTATCTTACATAGTTCTTCAATCTGTTGATGTAACAATTTTGTTCGCTCTACAATGAACTCATCAAAATCATCATTTTTTAAGAGTTCAATCATATCTGGAGATATAAACTGAGACTCCATTATCTCAATAAATTCTCCATATTTTTTTGAGTCTTTATAGGCTTTTTCAAATTCAGTAATATAAGTACTTGGTAATTTTGAACCTATACGCTTGTTGTTTGTTTCCTTAGTGATTAAAGCAACATTTGCTATGTTATTAATGATGTCATCATACTTATGATTCTCATATCGTTTAGTAATTTCTTTCCCTACTGTTGACCGCTTTGGAAAAATATGGTGTTCTTCGAGTTTATTCTCGTTGAGGACATCTTTTAATGGGGTGAAACCATTGTAGAAGTCCTTTGCGCTCTTTGACTTTAACAATAATAACATTGCTCTATAAATTTGCTGACTTCTGTTAGAATAGTGGGCATCAATTAATTTAATTTTGTCTGTAGAAGTATTCTCCAAGTCATTGAAGCTTCTCGTATTTTCATTAATCATCTTGTTTAGCTTCTCACTAAGGGAAATTTTTGTGTCGATTAGCAAATCAAAATCCTTTGCAATACGTTCACTTTGGGCACCTGGATAGCGATTTTTAAGAAGGGTATTCCAGAAATAGGTTTTTAAGAATTCATTGTGCTTTAATTCTCTAGAATCAAAGTGAGAAATAGCTCCAGCTAAAAACTTTAATAAAGGATTGTATCGCCTCAGTTCGGTAACTTCTATATTAAAATTTTGGTCCATAAACTGGACCAATGTTGCGAATTTATCATGAAGCAATTTTGTATTGGCCATCAATTGGCGAGTATTCAGCTTTAGAATTTCACTTCCTTTGAATTTTTTATTCAATATTATCATCGATAATTGAAGCATATCGCTATCATCTACAGGAAGATTTACGGTATCTAAATCTATGCTTTCAAGATTTTGGAAATAATCGTTTTTAACGTGTCCTTTATACTTGATGACTTTGTAATACGAACGTAAATCAAAATATCCTTCATCAAACCTTCTGTACGTTTTGGCAACCATAATATCAAAAATGGAAAGCTTGGTATTTTTGGTATTAATACGTTCAAACACCTCTAAAACTTGTTCTAAGCTTCCTTTTTGTTCTATATCATAAACCTTTCTTGAAAGAATAGATGTCTCAAGTACTTTTAACTTCTTATTATAGTCGTTTTTGAAACGAAGCATTTTAATTTCTTCCTTTTCTTGTGAAATATCGAACCACTTTTCAACAATAATATCATCAAAAGAATAAGCGTGTTTAATTTTTACAAAACGAGAACCAAAAGTTGCATAAAGGTCTTCTTCTGTATATTCCTTTAGCATAAATGGTTCTTTGGGATTATCAACATTATCTATCTTCTCATCATCAAAAACCCATTTTAATTCAGCATCCTCTCCATTGTACTCTGAATCCCAATAGAGTGAAACCTTTTCTTTCTTTTTACTATTATTACCCTTGAAAATTGCTTTATTGGTAAAGGCCAAAGTTAAAGCTGTAGTTCGCTGTTGTCCATCGAGCAAATAAGTAACATCTTCAGGTTTATCTTGTGGAATTTTAATGTCTTTTACCCGAGCTCCTACAGCTCTTCTTGCCAATTCATCCCCACCTTTCCAAATAAGTATTGAGCTAATAGTATAATTACGATACAAGCTATCAATAAGCAATCTTACTTGGTTTTTATCCCATACAAATGGACGTTGAAATTCTGGCAGCCAGATTTCCTCATTATAAGCTAATTCAATTAACTTCTTGACATCTATCTCTGTATTCGAAATATTCATTCTACTTGTTCAATTCTAAAAATGTTGAAATCTCTGTTTTTACTTTTTCTAAGCTATTTATATGCCCTTCAATTTCACCAAGATGGGATTGAGTAATTGCCTCCATATCAATCCAAGCTGAATTAACCTCATTAGCCATATCTGCAATTTCAATAGCATCTGCGTTTAATGGAATGTGTTGTTTGCTTAACTCAATAAGTGGAATGATGAACAATTCAATTAGTTTTGGTCTAATTACTATTTGATTTTCATCTAATAGCTCCGGGCTATTTAAAACAGTTTGATTTAACCTAAAGAAATCTCTAGCAAAATGATTATCTCCAAAGTTAATGTTCAATCCACCTGCTGCTGGCTGTATATCAATTGCTCTTTTATTACATATCTCGTGTAGTATTCTATACATCAGCTTCCTATATATGTAGAATCTCTTTTCTAACGTAGTGTATCTTGAAATATATGTCCTTACGGAATCCCTCAAAGAATGTCTAAAATCGTTTAAAGAGTAGAGTGCTGCAAAAAGGCTATTTACTTTTCCTATACCGTCTTTTTTCTTAAAACCGATGAATTCATAAATATGCTTTACATCTATAAACTTTAGAAAATCAACTTGCACATCTGGATTAAATTCTAGGCTGAAATTTTGCTCTTCTTTGTATTTATTGAGTCCTTTTAATTGGCTGTCTATGGCTAGGTTTAACTGCCCTAGGTTATTTTCAAAAAGTTTGATTTCAGATTTAATAAGTTCCTTCTGTTCTTTGGCTTTATCTTTTTTATCTCTTTTATAACCTCGTTCTCCAAGATAATAAGCTAACCATAGACTTAAAAGCATTAATGCTAACGATAGTATATCAAACCAGTTTTGAGAAAAAGACCAAAAACTAGCCATTTCTTCTGCTTCTTGAACTATTAAATTAAAATCAAACATTTATATTTTTTTAAACTTTCACTTCTACTTTACCCGTTAACAAATCTTGCATTAAACCTTTTTTGATTTTTTGATGTTTTATTAAGTTCTTAGATTCTTTTCTAATCAAAGAATCAATTGACCCTATTCTTTTAGCTATTGCGTTTTGTTCATCAAGCTTTGGGTATTTTACTTTAATGTTTTTCAACTCAGTAAGCCCAATTCGTTCACGAGTTGTTCCTGTACTTTTAGACACTGCTTGTCTCCTGAAATACTTATTGTTAATTGACTCTTTGATAAATAATGTGTTATGCTTTTTTGTATCGACTCTCAATCTTATACCATCTGAAGCCATTACAAAACGTTCAGCGTGATCAGGTATAATACAAGCTCTAGCAACTGGGTCAGCCATTTTTGCAATGATTATATCGCTAGGATAGATGTTACAAGACCTTAACTCATCTGCTTTTTTATTTGAAGTATAAACAACAGATTTATTAATAAATTCTCCATCACCTATATTTTGTAATTGTATTACTTGAACTCCAGAATTAGTATAATGCTTGGTCTGCAAATCCGACCCAAATGGTCCACCCGTAAAACCATAATGTTCTTCAGAAGCTGAATCTATGAGTTTTCCCTCATACCAATTCTTTGGAATCATCCCTAAGGCACTTTCTTTATATAATTCTGGTACATCTTTGTAGCTTGGGCGTAACCTTCCTGTTTTTGTGTCGATACCACGTGTAAATAAATCGTGCATCATCCCTTTTTTAATAACTTGATATTTAGCAAGTGCTTTTTGAGTGTTGTCAATAACCGCATCAATAGTCCTTAAAATTCTAGCGGTTTTTTGTTGACAATCAGGGTGAAAGAAATTGATTTCAAAATTTTGCAAATCACTACTATTTACTGCTTCAAAAGTAGTCCCTTGCGCCAAACGATTTAACTGATTTTTAAATAAATCAATTGAATAAAACAAGAAATCTCTATCGATTTTTTTTGGTATAATTCCTGCTAACCCTCTTCCAATAACGAGATTTTTGTCAGCTAAGTTTATATCTCCAACGGGTGCTCGAACACTTATCAAAATTGATTCTTTAGGAGCTATTTTTTTTGGAGACAAACAATAGTTTTTAATAACCGGGTACCGTTCTCCAAAATCCCCCGAACCTTGTAAAAATGGCATACCTAATCCAAAATCATTACAAGAAGTTGAATCAGGTGATTGTCCCATAACTAAATTAGCTACCTTGTGTAGCTTAACTTTATCCTTCATATCCTAACTTCATTAAAAATCCATTTAGTTGTTTTGCATCATCATCTCTACTCTTTAAAATTGCCTTAATGGTAACATCATATTTAGAATATAAATTTTGGACATCATAGGTATACTGATTAATGAAAGCTTTTACATAGCTTTTATATTGCATTTGTAGTTTACTTAGCCAACGATTTAAAATCAACTCCTTAGCTTCTTCTTCAGTGATTTGAGCTCGAGCAGCGTCTACCAATTCATCTTTTTTTGATTCAACTGCTTTAATGTTCGCTTTTAGTTCACGTAACTCTTTAGCTAAGACATTATGTTTTTCTAATTGGGAGTTGATATCTATCTTTTTTTGCTCCGCTTTTTTTAATTGAGCACTTTCGAGATGTTCTGTTTTTTTCTTAATTGATTTTATTTCGCTGATATCTGCCAATTCGCTTTTTTCTAAAATTTTAAGGGCAGATTTAAGCTCTTTCAATTCTTTTTTAAAAGCTCGAATATTGGTGTTTTGTGTTTTTAATTTTTCCTTTAACCCTTTTACCGATTCTTTAGATAGGATTCCTGTATCTTCTTCATCCTCATAATCCTCTTCTTCAGCTCCACTAAACAAACCTTCTAGTTCCGAAATACGCGTTCTATCGTTTTCAATTTGCTCCAAAACTTCAGGGAATTGACTCTGTAAAATGTCTTTTTCAGGGATTAATTCTGGGCCCCAACCACTAGCTGCCACACTTTTAAAATCGAATTTTAACTCATCCCAAAATTGTGCAAAAGCACCACGGATTTCGTGTTCGTCTAAGGCATTAAAATGATTTAAATCTTCAATAATGGCTGGCATTACTTTTTTTCGAAGTAGCGCTGGATTTTTAGTTTCAGGTAAGTGTTCAAAATCACTATGGTACTTGTTCCACCAATTATTTATATGCGTTTCATATTCTGCATATTTCTGTTGCACATTATCACTCGTTTCAACTATATCCTTAATAGCGTCTTTACTATCTAATGCTTTGTTGAAATCTAAAAATTCCTTTTTGCTCATTTCAAACAAGGTCTTGTTTAAACCAAATAAAGCTTCAGATTGCTCATTGAGCGCTTCAATTTCTTCACGAGGAATACCACCATTTAAATGCGCTCTTACGTTTTGAGGTTCTGGTTCTGGCGAATTATCTACATATCTACGAATGTTGAGATTATAATCTTCACCTTTTATTTCACTTATGGGGACGAGTCGACTATATTTAGGTATTTCTGCTTTAGCGTTATAAGTATTGGTTATTTTTTCAATATCCTCTGGTCGTAATTTATTTTGGTTCTTTCCTTCTTTATACTCCGCATCAGCGTTTATAAAGAGAATCTCTTTTCTGGTTTTAGCTTCTTTTTTATTAAATACCATAATACAGGCTGGAATTCCTGTACCATAAAACAATCCAGATGGCAAGCCAATAATTGCCTCTAATATTCCTCTGCTAATAAACTTGGCTCTGCATTCTTTTTCGTCTCCTGAACGGAATAATACACCGTGAGGCATTACCACGGCCATCTTTCCGTTATTCTTCAAAACACTTGCCATGTGCTGAACAAACATAAAATCGGCTTTCTTTCCGCCTTCAGGCATAAAGGTGTGGAAACGTTCGGGATGTTTCATTTCCTTTTTAGAGTAGTTTTGCGAAAACGGAGGGTTAGCAATTACCCTATCGAAGGTCATTAATTTACCATCTTCAATATGTTCAGGGCTTTTAATGGTGTCTTCATTTCGGATATCAGCATTTCTAATTCCGTGAAGAATCATATTCATTTTACAAATTGCCCAAGTGGTTCCACTATCTTCTTGCCCAAAAATGGAAAGATCGCGAGGATTGCCGCCATTTTCTGCAATAAAATCTTTAGCTTGAATAAGCATCCCGCCCGAACCAACTGCTGGGTCATAAATGCTCATTCCTTGTTTTGGAGCAAGGATTCTGGTCATTAAATTAACTACCTCAAATGGCGTATAGAATTCTCCGCCTTTTTTGCCAGCACTATCTGCAAAATACTTTATCAAGAATTCGTAGGCAGCACCTAATAAATCCGGGAATTCAAAATCCTCATCTTTTAATGGAATATCATTAAACTTCTCTATGAAAGATACCCATTTGGAGTCGTCAATGGTTTTCTTTCCAACTTTACGATTGAAGTTGATGTTCTTAAGCACATCTTCAAAAACTTCAGGCTTCGCATCTTCAACGGCATGTAATGCTTTGTTTAGACCAGAACCCACACTTTTTTTAAGATGAAGAATTCCTTTAAATTCTCGATTCTCTTTATCTGCATCTTTGGCTACTTGTTGTTTTTCATCATCGGTTAATGTCCATCTAGCAATAGGGGGTACATAGAAATCATATTTTGAAGGATTAGAAAGCTGACGTTTTATAAGGTCAGCACGCATATTGCTTTTTTCGTAATCTGCTCTTAGTTTTTTACGCTCTTCAGTAAACTTATCATTGGCACGTTTTAAAAAGAGCATCCCAAAAATAAACTCTTTATACTCTGAAGCATCCATTTTACCTCTTAGTTCGTCACAAGCTTTGAGCAGGAGAGATTCTAATTTTGGCAGTGTAAGTTTTTGTTTCTTTTCAAAGGTCATTTATAATTTTTATTTGGAGGTATTTTCTTTAAAATTCATATTCAACTTAATTAGTTCTCACCCCATTTTTTGAATTCTATACATTCTATATTTTTAAAATCTATATTGTTTTTTAGAGTATAGTCCCTATTATTCAGCATGGATCTAATAGTTTTACTTGACATTCCCACCTTTGAACTTCCGAAACTAGATTTATCCTTTGTTTTCCATTCAAAGTTTAGCCTAAAGCTTTTATTTGAATTATTTGAAGCTAAGTAGGTCACATACTCATCAATCTCGACTACCAAAATATCAACGCAATATTCTTCTTGGGAAATGTAGTATAGGCCAACTCCCATTCTTTCATTTGCCCTTATAAAATCTTTGACTTTAGGTACGGCTGAACCCACCCCCGCAACTACAGCAATAAAGTCTTCAATCCCTTCAGCTTCGGTTTTCAATTGTTCGAGTTGTAAGATTTCTTCTGAAGAAAAACCTTCAGATTCTTCTAAAAGTTCTTCAATTTCCTTAGAGATATACTCCGCTTTGTCCTTCAATTCTTCACACTCATCTTCATCCATAATGACTTCTTTGAAATCTTCGGCAATTCTGGATAGCTGTCTATCGAAGTCTCTGGGGTTTTGGATTGCAGCGCAAGGAATAGTACAACTCAAAAAATATAGGGCAATTACTGTTCTCATTTATTAGCTATTAGTTCCTTCTAGAATTCCTTTTTTAATTTCACTCAAAATTCTCTGGACTTCTTGTAAAGATTTTTTCATATTCAATGCAAGAATAACTTCCGTTGTATGGGCTTTAGGCTTTTCTAAGATAGCTTCATCCAGTATGTCTATGATGGTTTGGTATAGTTCGTCATTTGAAGCTAAAATAGGTTTCATCTTTCTGCCTAAGATTCTAGCCGCAGCTGAGGTCATTTCAAAGTCATCATTAAAAAGGTCTTGATGCTTTTTGTAAGCTTCGGCTTCGTAGAATTCCCATCCGGAGTTAAGAAGCAATGAGATATCCTCTAAATCTTTGATTCTATCTTTTTTATCATTCCAAGAAACCAGTTTTAGAATTATCAAACCTACTACAGGTGAAGTCGGTAAGGAAAAGCCAGCTTCTTTGATGGTCACTTCTTCTGCTTGCTCACCAACTTCTTTGAAACCTAGAACAGATAATGAAATATCACGTGCATCAAAATTTATCGTATAGTCTTGTTCAATTTCTCCATAGGGCAGGAGGTCTAGTATGGTGTTGGTTTCATCGTATATAAGCCGGTATCTTTCACTTGTTTTTTCGAAGCCTCTACTACGAAGTTCATTGAACAGCATATCGTATTTTTCAAAATCAGGCACCATTACCGCGAAATCAATATCAGCTGTATTTCGGGCTGGTTTAAGACCTGCTTTGTAAAGTTGCACATCTCTTGCATTTGCGCCTATTAGATAGTACTTGATATTGTGGGAAGTAAATACTTCCTCCAAAATTTGGTAAACCTCCCCGTGGTTGGCAAACGAATAATCTTTATAAGTTGGGTTTGATATACTCATCAAAGATTATTTTAGCGGTTTCAATATTTCTGTCATTGCCGCTGTATATTAGTTCGGCGTAAACCAATAATGAATTGGTAGGAATTTCATCATCATTATTCTGATACAATTCAATACTTTTTGGTTTCCAAAATGGCTTATATAGACTTACGTTACCCTCATTATCTGGCACTAACCTAAGAAGTCTCATTAAGTCTGTTGTTTTTGTTGTAAATAGAGTGTATTTTTCGGGGTTTAGATAATTTGTAATGATTTTAGCACCATATTCTCCACCCCAACAACTTTCTACACCGGAGTTTATTTTTTTAATTTGATAATTATCTGTAGCAACAGATGTATAATTTCCTGTCTTATGTGCCGGCAGTATTTTTTCATTGAACAAGGCAACCCATTTCTCAAGTAACTCTTCTCTTTTTACTAATTGATATTTTTTTTCTTTATCCCATTTGACAGAAAAGCCTTCTTTTAGGAGTCCCTTTATTGTTTTGCTTACACTACCGAGTGAAACGCAACTTATTTCCGCTAAATGTTCATAATTGGCATTTATCAGCTCTGGATTTTGTAGTAAATGGAAAAGGATTTGCCCGCCTGCCCTCGTGAATACTTCTGAATAGACATTATAAACGGGTTTAGCATCATTCTTTTCAACATAGATCTTGAAGTTTTCTAGATTTAGATACGAGTTACCATAGCTATCTATATAATTAACTCCATTAGATTTAAGCTTTTCTTTTGATTTTGGTGTGATATAGTCGGCGGCAACTAGAAGGGGATTGTCCCTTCTTCCTAAAAATATAGGGATATGATTTGGCCGTACTTCATTTCGTATATCTGCATATACAGTTTCTCCGTTTAGTTTGAAGGTAATATCAGACTCAGCATGTGAAACTATAAATTTGTCGATTTTCACCTCAAATTCTAAGTTGCTGAAAAGGTCTTTGATTTTTTGGAGTTCAACCATTTTTCATTTATTATCCATTTTCATGTTACATGAAAAAACAAATTTAATGAAAAAATAAATCAATAACTTTTATATTCTTTAAAAAAGCATATCATCACACCTAATAAGGTTCAGGAACATCATACTTAGTATTTTTTCGAGTTTATTACCAATTTTTGGGTATAAAATCGAATTTTACTAAAAATCATGAACTTGAAAGAACCTGTATTAACCCGAAATGGTCTGTATGACCTCATATGGCAAAAACCTGTCAAGAGTATTGCAGAACATTATCAATTAAAACCTCAGGAAATAAAGAACATCTGTTTGGAAAATGAGATACCAATGCCGAAATCAGGTCATTGGTCTAAAATAAAGCATGGTAAAAAGGTGGTTAAGCCCGGTTTGCCAAAAATGGAAGGGGAAGGTAGCATTGCTCTTAAGCCACAAAAAAAACCTAGAAAATTTAGAACGGATTACCATAAAAGGGCATTTGAATTACAGCGGCAGTTTGAGTTGCGATTTATCGTACCGAAAAGGGTTGTAAAATATCATCCATTGATTCGGCAAACTCAAAAACTATTGGAACGGCTGGATGGGAGCAAAAAGAATGTCAGATTTTGGGATTTAGCGCGAGAATACGAAATATTACCCATACATACTGATTCTAAATTAAGGTCGAGGGCATTCAGGTTTATGAATACCTTTATTCAGGTAGTAGAAGCCATGAATGGCAGTATAGTGTTTGAGTATGGCCGATGCCATGTACTGATGTTCGGTCAGAAAACCGAAATAAATCTTCGCCAAAAATACCATAGAATACGAACGAAAGATAAATCTGGTTGGAGCACTGAATCATGGGAAAAGACCTATAAGCTGGAATTTCAGGCGGGGCCGTCTTTTAGTCAGAAAAACTGGATAGATAGAAAAACTATCCATTTAGAAGAATACCTACCTCAAATCGTAGCTTGGATTGAAAAGGACTGTAAGTATTGGCATGATTTGAGAGCCGCACAAGCAATTGAATCAAACGAAAGAGCCTTAAGAGAACAAAAAGAAAAAATGATTATGGAAGCTAAGGTACAGGAAATGGCCAAATTCAAAACACTATTGGTCAACACAGAAAGATTTAAAAAGGCCAAAGCAATACGTGAGTACATCAATACAATGGAGAAAAGGTGTACCATGAATGATGAAACCACAGCCTATATAAAATGGGCCAGATTAAAAGCCGATTGGATTGACCCTTTGACAGATGTTAAAGACGATATATTAGGACAATACGAAGATGCAACTAATTAAAAAGAACTTCCACAGCATCATCCACAATTTCATTACCCAATTCTTTCAGGTATACTTGCGTAATCTTAATATCAGAATGTCCAAGGGATTCACCAATGATGTCCGTGGCCACCCCTTTTTGTTTAAGGCAATTGGCATAACTATGTCTGGCCACATAAGAGCTTAAGGCTTGATTGATTCCGCAAAGATTAGCTATTTCCTTCAGACCCTTATTATATTGAGCCAATGTTTTCTTTTTGCGATTGTCTAACTGTAATGGTGTTAAATCGTTATACAATAGAATTGGGAAAATGTATTTTGTCCCAAGGGAATTTTCACGATAGTAATCCAAAATAGCTCTTAGAGGTGGATTGATTTTAACTGAAAATGGGCGCTTCGTTTTATTACGGATATACCTAATTCGCTCTCCATGAATGTCGCTCCATTTCAAATCAATCATATCGGCAAAGTTCATCCCTCTAGAATAGAAACTGAACATGAAATAGTTTCTGTGATCGACTAGATGTGGATACTTGGTTAAATCAAGATTGTGAATCTTATTAACCTGTTCCAAATTCAAGGCTCTCTTAATGCCTTTTCCTTTTAGTCTTGATATTTTATAAACATGGAAGGGATGCTTTTCTACTTTGAAGATATTCCGTTCTAAGGCTTTATTGTACATAGCACGAATCGTTCTCATTTTTACACCTATTCCACCATCCGTACCTCCCCGAGAACGCAAAAAGGCATCATACTTGTTTAAAAAAGTAGCATCAATCTCAGAAAAACGAAGACTTTTAAAACCAATGAATCGTTTGATTGAGTTGGAAGCATCGTGATAAAGCTTAGCGTTACCCATTCTGCCAGCGTCACGCATTTCCTGTATAATCTCGTCCCAAAACCGGAATACATCCTGCGAAGCTGGATTGGTGTCTACCCGAAAATGTTTGTCAAAATCGTCAAGAGTAAAATCTTCTTTTTCAAGCTCCAGCTCATAATAGGTTTTTAAGGCTCGATCTTTTATTTTCAGAAGCACTCTATTCTTTTGGATGTAGTTTGCATTTTTTCCATTGAAAGAACCTGTATCTTCGTTCCATTCTTCCAAATTGGTATTCAAAGGAGTGCGGTAATATTTGGTTCTACGGTTTTTGGTGACCCTTAAAAAGATGGGAAATGAGCCATTGGCCAATGCTTTTTTTCTTAAAACGACTTTGATTGAAGACATACTTTTCTGGTTTTGGGTACAACATAGGTACAACAAATGGGTACTTAAATGTAGTCCCAAGGAAGCTAAAAGAAAAGCAAAAAATCATAAAACATTGATTTTCAAAACAAAAGAAATCAAATGCAACCATTTGAAAATCAATAATTTGCGACTGTCACGCAGGGGGTCGCGGGTTCGAGTCCCGTCCAGACCGCCAACAACGATAAGCCTTTCGAGAAATCGAGAGGCTTTTTTCTTTTTCATGTGCACGCAGAATTTCATTTTTGAACTGTAAACCAAAAATCATTTTTCTTCATTAGCTTGAAATTCGGTAAAGTATTCCGTTCTGAACAAGTCTATATATCCTCCAGTCTTCTGACAGTTTTTAAACTGCTCATAGAATTCAATGATATTCTGGATTGTAATTTTTTGATTGCCCTGGAAAGGGTTTTTCAGTTCACCGATATGTAAAGATTTGTTAGCTATGATAAATTATTTTGTAAATCTATAATGATAGAAAGATTTGGTGATAAATTGAATTTGCTGCCCTATTTTTATATTTAAGTTCCCTACGGAATTCGGTCTGTTTCCTTTCAAAAACCTCCCGAATGATTACGCATGGAGAAGGTTCTTTGTCCCCAACCAATTTTTCACCATTCCCCAAGAACCCTTCAATTATCAAGAAACTTCGGGAGCAAATCGTAACTCAAGATAATTTCCATGAAAAAATGGTCAAATCCCAACTCGATATGTGAAAAAGAGTAGATACGTCACTCTCTTACAATGTTTGTTACCTCTATCCATTGGTTCAAAACGGATTCAATATATCGATTGAGCAGTTGAAAGAATTATATTACATCCCAACGATTCTATTCCGAGAATTCTCTTTCAAGCAATTAAGTTTGTACTGTACCTATCCCAAACCACATGATCAAAAACATTTTTAACCTTGTCTTGGGCCTAAGTTTTTTTGCCCTTTCGGCCCAATCTGAATTCATCTCAACGTGGAAGACAGACAATACCGGGATATCAGAAGATAACCAGATTACGATTCCGACGTATCCTTGGGAAACCTATGACTATACCGTTGACTGGGGTGATGGTACTTTCGACACCGGGATAACTGGCGATATTGTTCATACATATGTGTCGCCTGGCATCTATACCGTTTCCATATCCGGTATGTTTCCGGGAATTTATTTCAACGATACCACTTTCAATGAGGTGAAAGGGGACGAAGATAAAATAATCATCATTGCACAATGGGGCAACAATGTATGGAAATCGATGGACTCTGCATTTGCAGGTTGCCGAAATTTGACGGTAGAGGCCCAGGATATACCGGATCTCTCGCAAGTTACAAGTTTACGTCGTATGTTTTTCTGGGCTGGTACTTGGCAGCTTCATATTCCCAAAATAGAGGAATGGGACATTAGCCATATCACGAACCTGTCGGGCATGTTCGATAAAACTTCCTTTACACAGGATATCTCGGGTTGGAACGTCGCTAACGTAAGGGATATGTCGTACCTGTTTTTTAGTACTCCCTTTAATCAGGATATCAGCGGCTGGGACGTTGGTAACGTTACCAATATGGAAGGTCTGTTCGGTAGCAGTTCTTTCAGACAGGACGTGACAGGTTGGAACGTGAGTAGCGTCACTAACATGGCCTTCATGTTCAATAGTACCTTTTTTGATCAGGATATCAGCGGCTGGGATGTAAGCAACGTAACCAGCATGCGGCACATGCTCAGTCAGTGTAGTTTTAATCAAGATGTCGGCGATTGGAACGTGAGTCAAGTAGGCGACTTGTCCAATATATTCGATGACAACGACTTGTCCACCGAAAACTACGATAAGATTTTGACCGGGTGGAGCCAACTGCCATCACTTCGGCCCGGCGTATCTTTGGGAGCTAAAGACGTATACTATTGTTCGGCCGATGATGCCCGGGCACTGCTCATCGCAACATATGGTTGGTCCATCAACGATCAGGGCCAGAATTGCGAGCCTGACCGACCTTTTATAACCACTTGGAAAACCGATAACCCTGGATTTTCCCGGTACGATCAAATCACTATTCCTACCAATCCAAGGAAAGTTTATAATTACAATGTTGACTGGGGCGACGGCACTTCCGACAGTGGAATTACCGAAGATATAACACATACCTATAATGAACCAGGTATTTATCAAGTCTCGATTAGCGGTAGATTTCCTTCAATCTATTTTAATAGTGGTAAAGAAAGTCATCAGTATCCTTCCAAAGAGGCCGATGCTGATAAAATAATATCTGTAGATCAATGGGGTACCAACCGATGGATATCAATGTCGTTTGCATTTGCGGGATGTTCTAATTTAGACGTCAAGGCGACCGACATACCTGATCTTTCTAAGGATGTATTTTTAAGTGCCATGTTTTTAGATTGCCCCTCGCTAATAGGAAACGAATCAATGGCGCAATGGGATTTGAGTAAAACCTCCTTTACGGCTTCCGACATGTTCAAAGGGGCATCGCAATTCAACCAACCTATAGATCAATGGGATGTGAGCAAGTTGAGATACCTCGATGGTATGTTTGAAGATGCTTCCGCGTTCGACCAAAATCTCGAGGGTTGGAATATAGGTAAGGTAGAAAACATGGATCGCATGTTCGATAATTCCGGCCTTTCCATTCGAAATTATGATAAAATACTGAACGCTTGGAGCAATTTACCAGCAATATTGAGCAGTGTTAAATTAGGGGCCATAAGCACTTTTTATTGCAATAGCGAAATGGCAAGACAGTACCTGATTGACAACTTCAACTGGATTATTTCAGATGCTGGCGGATCTAATTTGTGTAATGAAGATAATGACGCTGATGGTGTTCTGGACGATTTGGATAGGTGCTTGAATACTCCGGAAAAAGAGGTTGTCAACGAGTTCGGTTGCCATTCCCTATCAAGTGAAAATTTCAAGATCCAGATACTGGGAGAGACCTGTCCTGGTGCGAATAACGCCCAGTTGGTAATCAACGCAATTGAAACAAACGAGTATATCGCCTTCATCAACGGCGCCGAGCACCGCTTTGACCAAGACTTGACCATCGAAAATTTGGTGCCAGGCAGTTATGACTTCTGTATCAAAGTCCCACCTTTACGTTTTGAACAGTGTTATGTGGTCGAACTTCCAGAAGCCTTGACTATTTCAGGAAAGTCGCATTCTACCGATGGAAAATATTCCCTTAAAATCGATAGCGGTACTGCGCCCTATAGCGTATTGGTAAATGGGCAAATTACGCTACGGACCAATTCTACTGATATCTTGCTAGATGTTTCCCAAGGCGATGTGGTAGAGGTGACTACCGATAAGGACTGTGAGGGCGTCTATTCAGAAGAAATATGGATGGAGACACCTATCCATACGTATCCAAACCCTACCCCTGGGTATTTTGAAATTCGGGTACCCATGCAAAAGGGCGAGGTCAAGGTAGAAATAGCGACCTTGGAATCAAAATTGATCAGGACCGAAATGTATGTAGTAGAGGGCAATGTCATCAAGGTTGACATTAGTAATCTCCCTCAAGGGATGTACTTTGTAAAGGTTGCTTTAAAGAAACCCGTTGTATTGAAAATAGTGAAACAATGATATTAAAGAAAATTATATTTCTGATACTATTTGGTGGTGTGCTCGTTTCGTGTGTAGACGGTGAAGATACATTAGAAGATGAAAATCTGATTCCTTCAGCCCCACAACTGGTTTATCCTAGCGACAATTTACTGTGTATCGAGAATGTTCTTGAGTTTAAATGGAATCCTACTACCGATGGTAATGCGGACGGCGTTAACTATCAAGTGGACGTCGCAGAGGACAATCAATTTACATCCATTGCCCATACGGCAAGACCCAGTACAACCACCCAGACCTTTACACTTAAGAAAGGTACGGCCTATTATTGGCGTGTTAGGTCCATTGACAATAGAAACGCTTCAAGTACCTACTCCCCGACATTTAAATTCTATACCCAAGGTGAGGCAATTTCAAATCACCTACCTTTTGCACCGGAACTGGTCAGCCCGTCACAAGAGGTATTGGAAAATTCAGAAGACATCCTTTTGCAATGGAAAGCCAGTGATATGGATAATGATGCCCTTGTTTTTGATGTGTATTTTGGAACAGACAATCCGCCTATCAAAAAAATCGCTGAAAATCACGATAAAACCAGCTTTGGCGTTTCGACCATGGCCGCAACCGAGTATTATTGGAAAATCGTAGTGAAGGATGACCAAGGAGGAACAACGCTAGGTCCGATTTGGAACTTTCGTATTGAGTGAAATATATTACTGATAGTATATTGACTCGATAGTCCAGAATTATACGCTCCGACTTTTGCGTCGTCCCGAATGTTCGGGATAAATAACAGCTTGCTTTTAATGCCCCGAACACCTGCCTGACCGCGGATGGGCCCGTCTCGATATAATTAGAAATTGTGATGTCTCTTTAAGAAAAAATTCGTTTTTTACGGTCTTGTATAAACGAATAATCCTTGAAACCACCTGTATTTGAGACTTTTTTTATTTTACCTTCTTCCCTAGAAGTAGTTACGGTCTAAATTCGGTAATGCTTAAGAGAGTGTCTTAGTTCTAATAATTTCTGAACCCTGCAATCCTTCTTTTCGAACTGTCAAGAAAATACTTGAATTATAAATCTATTGACCTCCGCAAACTCTCATAGAATTCTAGTTTAATAAATGTTTATAGTTTTGGATAAAGCCCGTGCATCAAGTTTTTAGACGCATTTTTTCCATATTTTTGAAGAATTGTGTCTTTCTCAGACTAATACAATAACCAACGCTATGAAAAGAAAAATTTTTGCCCTATTGGGCCTTGCAGTCTTGTTTTGCAGTCATGACATGTATCTAAAATTAGATACTTACTTCTTAGAACCGAATACGCAATCAATTATTCATCTTTTTAATGGAACTTTCGATAAGAGCGAAAACGTTATCGATCGTGACCGAATGATCGATGCTAGTTTGTCAGGAGACGGAGAACGTTATCAGGTTGCTGAAAATCAATGGAGTGAAAAAGACAGTGTTACCATTTTAAATTTTAAAAGTGGGGAGGTCGGTACTTGGGTAGCGGGTGTTTCGACCAAAGCTAGGAGTATTGAAATGGATGCCGAGGCTTTTAATAGGTATTTACGGCATGACGGAGTATTGGATATGCTCAAATGGAGGGAAGAGAATAATGCGCTGGATAAAAACGCGGTTGAAAAATATTCTAAGCATGTAAAAGCTATTTTTCAGGTGGGAGATAAAACTTCAGACGATTGGAAAACCACTCTCGGTTACCCCATTGAATTTATTCCCCAGAGCAATCCGTATGAAAAGTATACAGGTGAACAATTAGAAGTAAAATTGTTATTCGGTGGAAAACCTTTGGCCAATCAATTGGTATATGCGAATTATAAAGTGACCGAGAACCACCATTCGCACCCGGAGGCAGGTCACGGACATTCCCATGAAAAAGACGGCCACAGTCATGAAGGTGAGGCTCATTCTCATGATGATGGTGAAGAGCATACCCATAAAGAAGAAGTGCATAGCCACGACGGTGGCGAAACCCATTCCCATGAAAAGGAAGAAGCGGGAAAGACTCACAGCCACGATGGCGGAGAACCTCATTCACATGAAGAAGAAGAGCACACCGATGACCATGTGCATACTGAGGGGCAACAACTGCGAACAGATGCGAACGGAATTATAACAGTAGACCTTGCCGCTGACGGCATCTATTATTTAAGAACGATTCATCTGGCACACTCCGATGAAGAAGGGCTAACACACGAAAGCAACTGGGCGACCTTAACTTTTGAAGTAGTACACGGCCACAGCCAAGAAGAAGCTCATGCCCACTCACACGCAGAAGAAGATGAATTTCCTTCTTATATTTTTTGGATAGGCAGCTTGCTTATTATTGGCGGATTGTTTTGGTGGTTCAACAGGAAAAAGGAATAGGATGAAATCTCAACAGAATTTTATTCTATTTGTATCACTGTTTCTATTTCCGGTTCTCTTAATGGCGCATGGGGTAAGTTCTGGTGATCAGGCAATTTTAGATGAGGGAGGCTTGTTTTCTTATATTTATGTGGGTGCCAAACACATGCTTACGGGCTACGATCACCTGCTTTTCTTGGCGGGGGTTATTTTCTATCTCAAGGGCTTTAAAGACATTCTTAAGTTCATTACCGTTTTTACCTTGGGCCACAGTATTACATTGATAGGCGCTACTTATTTGGGCATTAAGGCCGATGAACATTTGATCGATGCGGTAATTGCCCTAAGTGTCTTGTACAAAGGTTTTGAAAATTTGGGAGGCTTCGAAGAAAAATTAGGTATCAAGTCACCTAACCTTTTGTTGATGGTCTTCTTGTTCGGTTTGATCCATGGTTTTGGCCTTTCTACGAGGTTGCAGTCTTTCGAAGTGGGTTCCGAACAGTTTCTGGCTAAAATTGTCTCCTTTAATGTAGGGGTGGAACTGGGTCAGGTAATTGCTTTGATACCTATTGTTTTCCTTATAACCCAATGGCAAGGAAAAAGAAGTTATGATGCTTTTTATAAGGCAGCTAACTTTTATCTGATAATAGCAGGTGTGGGCCTGTTTGCCTATCAAATATACGGTTACTTGAATGGGCATTAAAATCGCAATATATCGACATTATTTGAGAAGAAAGTGCTCTTTTTTGGGCGTGGATTTTTTTCTTGTGGTCATTGCGTGGCTCATGTTCGCGAAGCCTTTATTCCCATTGGTCGATTATTTTCAGAATTACGATTACATCGTAAACGTGCTTTGTGAAAACAAAGAAAAACCCATGCTTAAATGTAACGGAAAGTGTTATCTAGCTAAAATGCTTGCCGAAGAAGCAGAAGATGAAAGCAACCCCTTTTCTGAAAAGCTCTTGAAATACGAAATTCCGTTGATACTTCATAAATGTGAATTGAAACAAGTGAATTTTGAACCACAGAACAAAAGAACCTTCGAAGATTTGGTAATGACCGGTGGCATTCTTTACTCCCTTGACCTGACCCGTCCCCCAGAAATCATCCTTATTTAGAATACTAGAGCAGTTAAGTATAACTGAAAAAATCTCAATTCTTATTGAAGTATAACAATCCAAATGTATGGCATGGGCACATACATCCTTGCCAAAAACAAATTTTATATGATATCAAAAAATATGACCTCAAAGAAAACGGTCATTTCGTGCTGCTCCATGCTTCTTATGGCATTGGCATCTACCGGCCTGCTCCATGCAAAACCGGCAAGCAATCCATCCTCCAGAAATGTGTTCCAAAATCAGGTGAGCGGTACTGTTGTTTCTGAAGACGGAATACCCTTGGCGGGAGCCAATATTGTGGAGAAAGGTACTGCCAATGGTGCCTTAACCGATTTTGACGGAAACTTTATGCTTTCCGTTCCTGAAAATGCGACCTTGATTGTTTCGTACTTGGGTTTCACCACCCAAGAAATTGAAGTGAACGGGCAAACTACCTTGCGAATTACATTGGCAGAAGATGCCACGGGGCTCGATGAGGTAGTGGTTACGGCTTACGGTACAACCAATAGAAGAAGCTTTACCGGATCGGCAACCAAAGTGGCCACTGAAACTTTGACCCGCACGGCTGCTGCCAGTTTTGAAACCTCCCTTCAAGGTAGTGTGACAGGGGTAAATGTCTACACTACAGGTCAGCCCGGTGGTAGCTCCAGCGTACAGATTAGAGGTGTGGGGTCTATCAATGGTCTCACACAACCCCTTTATGTACTCGATGGGGTAGTTATCAATACCGATAATAATTCGAGGATTGGAGGATATGGTTCTGTGAACAATATGAATCCGCTTTCTACCATGAATACCTCCGATATTGAAAGTATTACCGTTTTAAAAGATGCCGCTGCCGCTTCCCTTTACGGGTCAAGGGCCGCAAACGGGGTGGTGGTGATTACCACCAAAAAAGGCAAAAAGGGCGAAACGGAACTGACCTTAAGTTCAGAATTCGGACTCACCCGAAACCTTACTAAAGAAGAGACCATCAGCAACCAACAGTTCAAAGATCTTTGGGAAGAGGGTCAGTTGCATCAATACATTCAGAACAACGAGAATGGGGAGTTCAGTAGGGTGTACAATAATGGAACGCTCTACAACCAGTATTTGGCCATGGCGCAGGCAGATTATGCGGCGGTCTATGGCAGTGAGCTAAGAAATTCAGATTGGTTGGATGCTATTTATCAAACAGGTTCGATACAGAAGTATAATCTTTCCGCTCGAGGCGGAAACGAAAAAACGAAGTTCTATATTTCTGGGGATGTGCTGGATCAAGAAGGGACCATCATCCGCTCCGGGTACAAACGGTATTCCGGAAGGCTTAATTTGGAAAACAAAGCAAAGGATTGGCTAACCATTGGGGCTAATTTATCCGTGGCAAAATCTGAAAGAAATACGGGCCAATATGACGGTTCATACGCCGGCGGACTCAATCCTTTATACATGGCTAGGGTGTTACCTCAAGCGGCGGCTATTTTCGACCCCGAAGGTTATGAAGGTATAGCCAATCTACCCAATGATATTGAGAAAAATGCCAACCCCATCGGGGTTATTGAAGTAGGTGAATACGATAACAACGAGGTAAGGGTTAGAGGTGATGTCTTTGCGGAATTCTTTATTTACGACGGGTTCAACTTTAAGACCACCTTCGGAATCGACCATCAATCCAACGAAGAGTCGCTATATGACAATAAAGAATTCGGGGCCGGAGGTGGCGTTTGGAACGGGGTGCTCTATGTAGCCCAAGGCGATGTATTTCAATACACCACTTCTAACCTTTTGACGTATAATAAGCAGTTTGGAAAACATGGGGTAGGTGCGCTTTTAGGCTTGGAACAGCAGATTTCAAAAATGAAGTCAATAAGAAACTCAGGTTACGACGTTCTAGATAGCGATTTACTATCTTCCAGTAGTATCGGAACCCTTTGGTCGTGGACGGGCTATTCCGAGAACTATTCGCTTTTGTCTTATTTCTCCAGGTTTAATTATGACTTTGATCAAAAGTATTTCCTTTCTGCCAGTTACAGGCGAGACGGTTCTTCCCGTTTTGGAAAGGATAGCCGTTGGGGAGATTTTTGGTCAGTTTCCGGGGGATGGATTCTCACCGAAGAGGAATTTTTACAGAATGATGTGCTTAACTATTTGAAACTGCGCGGAAGTTACGGTACCAACGGGAATCTTCCACCTGATTTTTATGCTCATTTGGCTTTCTTTAATTCCGATGGCCTAGGGTATGGCGGTGCTTCCGGTCTCACATACGGGCAATTGGCCAATCCTGAATTATCTTGGGAGCTGAGTAAGAATTTTAACGTGGGGTTAGATGCCGTTATTTGGAACAAGTTGAACCTAACCGTAGAATATTTCTCCAAACAAACGAAAGACCTGCTATTGAACATTCCGGTTTCGTCTACCACAGGTTTCAGCAATCAATTGCAAAATTTTGGGGAAATGAAGAATACTGGTTGGGAAGTTTCACTGGGCTTGAATGCCATTGCTCAAGAAGATTTTTCTTGGAACACGCGTTTGAACCTGACCATGCTTTCCAACGAAATCACCAAATTGAGAGGTGATTTAACGCCGAGTTACAATGCCACCAATGGTCAAGACCCCACTATTATAAAGGTGGGTGAAAGTCTGAACTCTTTTTATTTAAGGGATTATGCAGGGGTGAACCCAGAAAACGGATTGGCACAGTACAACGTGCTTGAAAACGGAGAGAGAACCGGTGCAATAACCACTAATGCTGAGGAGGCTGGTTTTGGCGTTTTTGGCAAGGCATTGCAAGATGTGCAGGGCGGTTTCTACAACCAATTGACGTACAAGAATCTCTCTTTAGATTTTCTTTTTACGTTTGGCATTGGGGGCGAAGCCTATGACCGTACTGCTTTTAAACGAGATGATGACGGTTTTGCACCACAGTTTACAAATACCACGGCACAATTGAACCCTTGGAACCCTAACAATACCAATGCTACGGTGCCCATCAGAATTAATGGCAACCCTACCTTTTCCAACGATGTTTCAACAAGGCATTTGTATAGTGCCCACTATCTGAAACTCAGAAACGTAAAGTTGAGTTATGGTTTACCTAATTACGGACTGCTTCAAGGCGGCTCCGTTTATGTGCAGGGTGATAACCTGTTATTGTTCACCGAGCTGAACGATTATGATCCAGAAGCTATTTCCAACGGTGTCAACTTCTTTCAAACGCCTACTGCTACCAGTGTTGTTTTAGGGGTTCAATTAAAATTTTAAAGAAAAATAAATGAGATATTTTAGATATACAAAGAGCCTTCTTTTAATGTGTGTCATGTTGGTCGTTCTTGCGTGCGATGAAGAGGTGCTTACCCAAACGCCGGACCATGTGATATCGGAAGATTTGGTGACCAATTCCGTAGAAAAGCTCCAAAGTCTGTTAACGGGATCCTACAATGAAATAACTACAGGAAACTATATTGGTAGGGTGCTGTACAAGCGCGCAGCGGTAAAAAGTCCTGATTTTAGGTTTGTAAAGACCATTTACGATCCTAGGGATTATGAGCAGACCGAATACCGTTACGAAGAAAGTAGCAATAACAACGGGAGCGCAGAATTACTTTGGTTGCAATGTTACAAGGTCATTGGAAACCTAAATTTGATTTTAGATAATATTGACAGTGCCGAAGGTAACGATGATGTAAGGCAGCAGGTAAAAGCTGAGGCTTTGGGATTACGCGGAATGGTTTATTTTGACTTGGCCCGTACCTTTTGCTATCCTTGGGCCAAAGAGCAGGGCAGTGCCCAAGGGCTTCCCCTAAAATTGAATTCTGAGGATGTGGTTATAGAGCGCAGCAATTTAGAAGCGACCTATGCGCAAATCATTACAGATCTGAATGCATCTTTAGAGATGATCAATGCAGATACCGAGGCGCAAGGCAGTACCAAGTACGTTACCCAATTGGGGTTGAATGCACTATTGGCCAGAGTTTATTTGTACAAGCAAGATTACACTAATGCTTTGGCCGCGGCTCAAGAAGTCTTGACGGTGAAGGGTGAAAATGATTTGATGGATGTGGACAGTTATGTCTTTAACGATTATACATCGGAGTCGCTTTTTGAAATGAGTGTAGAGAGTGATAACTCGGTAGGAAGCAATGGTCTGGGTGCTCAGTTCGATTTTAGGGATGGCGGCCAAGGCGATGTCATCGCTACCCAAACTTTCGTGGATTTGCTGCAGGAATATACAGGCGACCCCAGGGCCTTATTGCTCACCGAAGATAAAGAAGGAACCAATTCTCAATTTGTAAAGTACATCAATAGAGAAGGTGGTGCCGGTCTTAGTATTCACAACATTCCGATTATCAGGTTGTCAGAAATCTATTTGATTGCCGCCGAAGCCTGTGCAAATGGTGCTGGTGGGGGCGATGGCGAGGCGTTGACCTATTTGAACACCCTAATTGCTAAACGCACCACTGATTTTGCAGCCCATGAGGCCACTGAAACTGGGGAATCACTAAAAGAGCGTATAGCTTTGGAAAGACGTAAAGAATTGGCCTTGGAAGGTCATGGGGTTTACGACATCATTAGAACAGGTGGAAACATCATTCGACCGGAAACAGACCATGTAAACACCGGTATTAATGTTAATAATATAAATGCAGAAGCCTTTGCGCCCAAAACTATTTACCCCATTCCCGCAAGTGAAATTGAAGCTTCCGGAATGGTGCAGACCGAAGGTTATTGATGGTTGGGTTTTTAGAGAATTTGTAAAAGCGGAGGCTAAAGCTTCCGCTTTTTTTATGATCTCTTTTCTAGACTTTTATCAATTTGAATGGTTTCGGTTATCCGAAGCCTGCTTTCTGATAACCTTCCTAATAAATCCAAACTAATTATCTTTGTTTAGTCGCTGCGAACCCGCTATTTGCGATAATTGTAATTCGTTCTAAATGAAAATTGATTATCTCAAAGCCACGTATTTTTTTGATTATGGGCATGAATCCATACAGCATATAATAGCTCCTTTTACCAAAAAATCGGTGAAAGAGAAAGCCATCGGCATCTATTTAAGGGTGCGCGATGAATGGCGGTATGACCCTTACAGTATCAGTTTGGCAAAGAATAGCTATAAGGCCAGCACCATCGCAGCCAAAGATTCGGGCAACTGCGTTGAAAAATCGGTTCTGCTGATAGCGTGTTTGAGAGCACTCAACATACCTGCAAGATTACATTTGGGCAAAGTAAAAAACCATTTGGCCGTAGAACGCCTGACGGAAAAATTCGGGTCGAATGAATTGACACCACACGGAATGGTGAATGTGTTTCTTAACGGAAAATGGCTTAAAATGTCACCCGCTTTTAACAAAACCCTATGTGCGCGATTCGGGGTTGATTCTTTAGATTTTGATGGAGAGAACAACTCGTTTCTACAACAGTACAACAACGAGGGAAGTCTTTTTATGGAATATGTTGACGATTACGGTCATTTTGAAGATGTGCCTGTCGAATTCATGAAAAGGAATATAAAAGAGCACTATCCACATATATTTGGTATAAACGATACCACCACAGAATTTAAGCTGTGATGGTTCGTGAATAAATTTCAGAGCATCATTAACAGTTGTTATGCGGCTTTCGAGAACGGTTGTTCACGGCTACTTCGAGTGTAGAAAAGGAATCCTTCAGGCAGATTTCCAGTAATTTTTTGATAATAGATCTTCCGTTTCTACTATTGGTCATGATCATAATGCCCATTCCGGTTTCAGGAAATAATATGGAGTAGTGCTGAAACCCACTTCCGTTGCCAGCTTTGAATACTCCTTTTCCGTAGGGCGTCTCTAAATACCCCCATCCCAAACCATAACCTAAATTGCCTTTTGAAAGTAGCGCTCGTTCTTCAGAAGATACCGAAAGCTCTTTTGGGTCGATTGAAATCTGATTTTTAAAAATTTCATCATATGATTTTTTGCTGATCAGGCGTTTGTTCAAAACGGCCTCCATGAATTTGGTGTAATCTTCTGCCGTCGTTTCAAGGGTGCTACCGCCTCTAGGTTCGTTGTCTGTGTCTTTGGTATATTTTTCGCCTTTTGGGCCATGACCATAGGCAATGTCATCGTCAAAGGCTTGTTTCCATTCATAGGAAGACCTGTTCATTTTTAGAGGTTTAAAAATTCGTTCTTGAGCCATTTCTTCCAAGCCCTGCCCCATTATTTTTTCCAAAATGACTTGTAGGTACACAAAACCCTCACCCGAATAGTAGTGTGTGCTACCCGGCGTTTTGATTAGCTTAAGTTTATGGTCTTTTTCGTCCCACCGCCAATTAGGTAGGCCTGAAGTATGGGCCAGACACATTCTAGCGGTAATTTTATGGTAAAGGCTATCTTGCTTTAGATCGGAGAAATCGTCATGCCAACGGGTCTGGGGTTCATACTCATATATTTTTTGAGGGAGGTAAGATTCCAAGGGCGTGTCTAGGTCGATAATGCCTTCTTCTACTAAATGCATTACCAAAACACTAAAGACCGCCTTGCTGAAAGATGCACCGTAAATATTGGTCGAGTCCGAAAGGGGTAATTTTTCCTCGTAATCCTTATATCCGAAGGTTTCATGGTAAACCACTGCATTTTTATTGAATATGCTGAGGGCCATCCCCTGTACATTGCCTTCGGCCATTATTTGTGCTATTTGTCGCGTCAGCGAATCTTTGCTGATCTGTGAGCCATCTAACCGTACAATGTTGTTCTGACCTTGAACATGGCAACTTGTCAAAAATGCTAGTGCGAACAAGGTTGCAGCCGATTTAAAGGCGCTTTTCTTGTAGCTCAAAAAAGGAATGGAAAGGGGGTAATAGCACTTATGCTTTTTTACGGCATAAAAGATATTCAGAAGTACGATAAACACACAAATTGGCATGATGGCGAAGAACATAAAAAAGCCATACCCTTCGATAGTTAACAACGCAATAAAAGACAGAAAATAGAATATCAATACCGTGATTTGAAAGTTGATGACTTTTACCCCATGTTGGTTGTACAAAGGGTTGTCTTCTCTTTTGTGAATCCACAGAAATAACGGAATCAAAACATTGAATAAAGGGAGCATAAAACCCAATAGGGGCGTTGCATGCAGTAGTAAAAGCCATTTCTTTTGTATAGCCTCTTCTTTGGGGTTTTCAATGGGCAGTAATTCGTTTACATCAATATCTAAAGCTGCGGCCAATAATTTGAGCGTTTGAAGGTGAGGCTGAACATCACCCTTTTCTATACGTTGAATGGTGCGTACGGTAACCTCGGTTTTTTCCGATAGTTCTTGTTGCGAATAACCTTTTAGTTTTCTTTGGTAGATTAGATTTTTTCCAGTGTTCATGTTTTTCATTTTTGTTCGATTTTGTTGAAGCAAATCTACCTATACAACTATGCAATCTTTACGACATTTAGGTGTCACCTTAGTGTCATTTGCCCTGTTTTAGGGCATTAAGAGGCTTACTTTCTTTTTTCTAAGAGTAATCACGTAAAAAAAACGGTGTTTGTATAAAAATGGTCGCCTATAAAAATAACCGTTAAAAAGATAGAAACTATTATTAAAGGCCTCCTTTAAGAAATCAGATGAAAATGAATATTTGAAATTCTTAACTTTGCAATGTGGATATCAGGAAAAAACGACCCGTTTCAGAATATAATGAGACCCTTAAGATGAAAGGGTTTAATGCATTTCAAATTGAAAGTGATAGTAATTCTACACGTACTTATAGTCGCAAAGATTTCTATAAGATTTGCCTAACGACGGGTAAAAGCGTTATTCACTATGCTGACCGCAGTTTTGATATGAATGGCACCATTTTGTTTTTTGGTAATCCGCATATTCCCTATTCGTGGGAGACTGTCTCTAGTACTTACGTGGGCTATACCTGTCTTTTCTCCGAAGATTTCTTAAATGAATCTGAGCGCTCTGAGAGTCTCCAAAATTCTCCCTTTTTTAAATTTGGAGGTACGCCTGTACTTGATATATCCTTAGACCAGCGAGAATTTTTAAATGGCATTTTTCGCAAAATGATAGAAGAGCAGCAATCGGATTATATGTATAAAGATGAATTGATTAGAAATTATATTAATCTAATTATACATGAATCACTTAAGATGCAACCTTCCGAGAACTTCAATAAGCATAAGAATGCCGCTTCTCGAATTGCCAATGTTTTTTTGGAACTGTTGGAAAGGCAGTTCCCTATAGAAAGTCCTGATTTGCCTTTGAAATTAAGGTCTGCCCAAGAATATGCCGATACTCTGGCACTGCACCCGAACCATTTGAACCGCTCTTTAAAACAAGTAACTGGAAAGACGACAACGACCTTAATCAATGAACGTGTAGTTAGTGAGGCGAAAGCAATGCTGCAACACACTGATTGGAATATCTCTGACATCGCCTACGCTTTGGGTTTTGAATACCCTACTTATTTCAATAATTTCTTTAGAAAAGTAACAGGAACCAATCCTTCAGGGTATCGCATTGAAAATGTTTGATATTCTTAACTATCGGTTTGAAGATTATTAACCGATAACTATTACTCCCTTCTACTTTTGCAATAAAACGACTATGGTTGCCAAAACACGGCAATTAAAGGTCTGTTTCGTATAACTTTTAATTGAAATATTATGAAGAAGGGATTTTTATTATCACTTACATTACTACTTGTTAATGCTATTAGTGCTCAGGAACAGTCCTTGAATACTCTTGGTAAACAGAAACTGCAACCTGTCTTTTCAAAAGGTCAAAAAGGTTCAGTAAAAAACTTTACAGGCAACGCTTATAACCACCCATTAATCGAAAATGATTCGGTTATGACCATCCTTGGTGGTGAGGTGTATTTTGAACCTGGTGCCAGAAGCAATTGGCATACGCATCCGGCAGGGCAAATTTTAGTGGTTACCGCAGGTGTGGGCTACCATCAAATTGAAGGGCAATCCATTCAAATTATTCAGAAAGGTGTAACCATTAAATGTCCACCAAATACCAACCATTGGCACGGAGCAAGCAAAGATCAAGGCATGGCCCACATTTACCTTCTACCCAATACCGAAAAAGGCATTGTAAACTGGGGCAGACCCGTAACAGACGAAGAATACCAAGCGGCCAACAACTAAAACACGAACGCCATATGAACAACGATAGAAGAAAATTTATGCAACAAAGTGCCATGGTAAGTGCTGGGCTTACGCTAGCCGGACCAACACTTTTTGCGAACACAACAAATAACAACGTGGAAAACAACATGAAGAACATAAAAACAAAAGGGTACGCAGCTACCGATGAAAGTGGAATTTTAAGTCCTTTTAAATTTGAACGCAGACCCGTAGAAGACAACGATATCTTAATAGATGTGAAGTTTGCCAGCATTTGCCATTCGGACATCCATCAAGAAAAAGGGCATTGGGGCAAACAAGTATATCCGCAAGTACCAGGGCATGAAATTGTTGGTATAGTTTCGGCAGTGGGCAAGAACGTGACCAAATTTAAAGTTGGTGACCGCGCCGGTGTGGGTTGCATGGTAGATAGCTGTATGGATTGTGACAGTTGCCATGCAGGTGAAGAACATTTTTGTGACCGGGGCGAAACTAAATTTACTTATGGTTTTCCAGCAGAAAAAGAACCCACGGGCATTACCCAAGGTGGGTATTCCAACAAGTTGGTGGTAAGAGACCATTTCGCGGTACATATACCCAACAACATCACTTTTGAAGAAGCTGCACCCTTGCTTTGTGCTGGCATTACCACCTATTCGCCTTTAATGCGTGCTCAATTTCAAGTAGGCGATAAAGTTGGCGTGGCCGGCATAGGGGGCCTGGGCCATTTAGCCGTTAAAATAGCAGTAGCCAAAGGAGCTAAGGTTTATGCCTTTACTACTTCGGCCGATAAAGTAGCTGATATCAAATCTTGGGGCGTTGCAGAGGTAATTGTGGTAGATGATGAGTTTAAGAACATGCAAGCCTATGCCAAGACTTTAGATTATATGATTTCTACCATTCCATATCAATTTAACGTAACCCCTTACGTTTCTTGCGTAAAACCAGGAGGGTCTTTCACCTTTGTAGGCATGCCTGAAAAATCAGAAATCACCCTAAATAATTTAATGTTGGCCTTTGCTAGGGTAAATTTCAATGCTTCGCTCATTGGTGGTATTCCAGAGACCCAAGAGGTGGTCAACTACTGTGCCGATAATAATATTAGGCCTTCCATAGAAATCATTAATGCGGCACAAATTAATGATGCTTGGAAAAAAGTTGAAAACAAAGAGGCGCGTTACCGCTATGTAATTGACGCGGCATCCTTTTAACACAATTTGAAAAGAAAAATAGAATATGAAAATTAATGAAACGTACACCCTAAACAATGGGGTGAACATACCAAAACTAGGTTACGGCACCTGGATGATAGCCGATGATGAAGCGGCCGCTGCCGTAGAAAATGCGATTAAAGTGGGTTACCGACATATTGATACCGCTCAAGCTTACGGAAATGAAAAAGGAGTTGGGAAAGGCATAAAAAACAGCGGTTTAAATCGAGAAGAATTATTTGTGACCACTAAACTCGCGGCAGAAATCAAGTCGTATACAGAGGCGGTAAAGGCCATTGACGAATCGTTGGAAAAAATGAATTTGGAGTATATTGATTTGATGATCATCCATAGCCCGAAACCATGGCAAGAATTTAAGAACGAAGACCGATATTTTGAAGGAAATCTAGCCGCATGGAAAGCTTTGGAAGAAGCCTACGAATCAGGTAAATTAAAAGCTATTGGGGTATCTAACTTTGAAACCGAAGATTTAGACAACCTATTGGAAAACGGTAAAATCAAACCAGCGGTCAATCAAGTGTTGGCGCATATAAGCAATACTCCCTTTGAGTTGATTGCATACGCAGCGCAAAACGGTATTTTGACCGAAGCTTACTCCCCTATCGGGCATGGTGAGCTCTTCAAAAATGAGGAAGTTGTGGCAATGGCGAAAAAATACAATGTTTCGGTACCACAATTGGGTATCAAATACGATTTGCAATTAGGGTTATTACCCCTACCTAAAACTAGGAACATTGAACATATGAAAACCAATGCCGATTTGAATTTTACCATAACCGAAGCGGATATGGAAGTTCTAATGAACATAGAGCCCATTAAAGATTACGGTGAAGCCAGTAAATTTCCGGTTTTTGCCAAATAACTTGAACGGGCCAAGGAAACTACCTTGGCCCATAAATTAAATTACAATACCATGGAAATACTAAAAAACGGGGAACAACTCTCAGCAAAAGGGCCAGAAGACTGGTTTACCGGTCAGGTTAGAATAGACCCGCAATTCTCAAAACAAAAAGCCACAAAAGCTGCCGGCGCTCTGGTTACATTTGAAGCTGGAGCACGCACGGCTTGGCATACACACCCGGCAGGCCAAACGTTGATTATCACTTCAGGCCTTGGTTGGATACAAAAAGAGGGTGGCCCAATAGAAGAAGTCGGTCCTGGCGATGTAATATATTTTGAACCCAATGAAAAACATTGGCATGGGGCTTCGCCCAATAAAGCGATGAGCCATTTAGCCATTCAAGAAGAGGTGAATGGAGAGGTGGTTGTTTGGATGGAAAAAGTAACCGATGAACAATACAACAACTAGTCATGCCACACTTACGATTAAAGTTACTGGAAGGTAAAACAGAGTCACAAAAGCAACAATTGGCCCAAGAATTGGTCAATACTATGCAAAAAGTTATTGGTTTTGGCGAAGAATCGTATTCAGTTGCCATTGAAGATTTCTCTTATTACGAATGGCGAAACGATGTTTATCCAAATGACATCATGAAAGACGAGGAGAAACTTTATAAAAAGCCCGGTTATACTATGTAATCGGGTTTCCTTCTTTCTAAATTATCCGTTAGTCAATAGATTTCACCACTTTTGCCGGTACGCCGGCCACGACTACATTTTCAGGTACATCTTTAGTAACTACAGCCCCAGCGGCCACTACCGAGTTTTTTCCTACCGTAACTCCGGGAAAAATAGTGGCATTGGCCCCTATCCAAACATTTTGCTTAATATAGATATGACCTGTAGTCAGCGTCTTTCTGTCCCCAGCAGAGATAGGATGCCCCTCGGAAGTAAGGTTTACTCGAGGAGCGATCATGACGTCATCTTCAATAGTAATACCCCCAAGGTCAAGTAAAGAGCAAGCATGGTTGATGAAGACATTTTTGCCGAGTTGAATGTTCTTGCCATAATTGGTATAGAAAGGGGTGAAGACAGTGGTGCTTTCATCAATTTCTTGATCAATGATTTGCGCTAAAAGATTTCGTATTTTATGACTGTCAGTTTCATTGTTCAGAAGTACCGAGAGTTTTTTGGTGTTTTCTACTGCCGGTCCAATGTTATGATAATCAGGGTCATTGAAGGATACTGATTCACCACTTAGCAATCGCTCGAAAATGCTTTTTTTGGTATCGCTCATAATTTTTGGGTATTGGTAAGGACACTTTTGTCAATATACGAATACGTTTTACTAAATGTACTACCTATCGCATAGTTTAAGGTACTTAGTACCTTTATAATCGACCAAATATTTGATTAAAAACTAATGTAAAGAGGGTACTGTTCAGAAAAGTTACGGACAAAAAGTTGAAACAATAGAACTTTAACCAGTTTGAATTCAGAAGTTAGTCGGACTACTTTTTCAATTTGAAAAATGGGATAGCGGGTATGTATCGGTTTTTCAGACTCTTTGTACTTCGGTTGATGTTCCGCACGGTTACGGAGAGATGATAAAAATAGATAAGCAATAATACTATTGTGTATAGGGTAAATTCATTGAACATGATTGGAAGTGATGATATGAAGTTGAAGTGTAAGGGTAGTAAGGTGCCATGAGAAGCAACAAAAAGAAAAGTATATATTACTAAAGCCCATGTGATTTGAAAATTGAGAATCTTTTTGCCGTTAGCTTCAACTCTTTTAAAGCCGTCTTTTTTTAAAACCCACATAGCGAGTGGTAAAGCAATGCCCAAAAGCGGATGGAAAAGTGTGGTGAGGGCGCTGATGTTCAAAAGGGTAAGGTAGCCTTTATTTTCGTTTTGGTCTGTCTCGATGAGGTCGGCCGGTAAAATTCCCAAGGCTTGTGTCAGTTTTTGTAAAGTATGGCCACGAGGAACCGATTCACCGCTTTCGATTCTTTGTATGGTTCTAATGCTTATACTTGATTCTTCTGAAAGCTGTTCTTGTGAAAAACCTTTTTTTGTTCTTAGTCGTTTTATTTGGTGGGCGATGCTCATATCGTTCATTATTCATTTTTAAAAAACAGCTTGAGCAAAAGTAAAAGTTAAATATCCAAAACCATATGCCAAAAGCCCGTCATTCGTATGACAATAGCTTGATTATCTTCAAAATAGGACCTTAGGTCTTACTTTTGTTTTACGATTTTTGGTTCTTTACTTGATGGGCCAACTTTTTCGGGGCTACTAGAAGATAAGATATCTGTAACGCATTTCTAAGTAAAGATTCTGTTATTTTGGGTAATTCCAAAATTGTCCAACCCTGTTTTCCCCATTTGGAAGGCACGGGAGAAACGTAGTTGCTACTTTGTAATAGCCTTTCTTGGTCGCTAGGCGCTAGTTTTACCGTAACGCTCATTTTACTATCGTCATAAGTGGCGAATATTTTCTTTTGTACCCTGAAAGATATTTTCTCAAAGTGTGGCTCTACTACGGCTTCAGGAAAAGATAATGCTATTGATTCAAATAAGCTAAAGCTGGCCATAAGTTCTGTCTTTAATAAGTTTCACGGTGTATTCTACATTATCAGAGAAGTTTCCATTGTCAGCCTTCGTAGCGGTGGTATTCGGTAATGGTCAGGTAATATCCATCGGGGTCTAATACTGAAAATTCCATTTGGTTTGAGTTGGTGTTGAGGTGAAGATTTTCTTGAATAGGATGCCCGATTTTTTCAACATTGGCCAACACTTCTTCTAGCCTATCGGTCTTTAGGTAAAGTATGAGTCCGTTTCCCACAGTTGTTTTTGGATTCATCATGGTAGGATGTTCGTGGGCGCCCCATTTGTGAAGACATAGAAGCGTATCACCCGATTTCTTATCGACCAAAACAGCGAACTCATCGCCCCCATGAGCACGTTGGCAACCTATTACGGTCATATACCATTCGGCACTTGCATTAACGTCTTTAACGGCAATAATAGGATCAATTTTCAGCATTGTTAATTGATTGATTTTCGTCGGCTGTTGTCTTAATATCATTGATGATAGGGGTGAAATCGGCATCGAATTGATGCCCCCCGTTCTGCAATTCACGAAAAGAAGCCTTGGCTATTTTTTGTCGGTAAATAGAAAGGTGCGAGATGGGTACTTCGTTATCGTCTTTGCAATGGTAGAAAAATATCGGTAAATTTTTAGGCAACAGCCCGGTAAAATTGTCATTAAGAATAAGTCCCTGTTTCCATTCTTCGGGGCCGCTCCAAAACGGGGTGGCCAATAGAAATAGACCCTTAATGGTTGTCAGGGGAGAAAGTTCACTAAGGCATTTCAAAAGCATAGAAGCACCTAAAGAATGGGCAACAATAAACACCTTATTCCCGCACTGGGCAATATGATTATGTATTTCTTGAGGCCAGCCAAAGTCAGGTGTACTTTCGTTCGATTTTATCCGAGGATAGCTAATGTCAAAATTGCTGCCAAGAGCCTCTTTTAAAGAGGTTGCCATCTTTAGGTCGGCTTCGTAACCATCATCTCCGCCACCATGGAGGAAAAGAATTTTTATCATGGTTTCACGACTTGATTGATATTCAAAAATTGAACAGTTGAATTTAGGTGAAATATTTATTCTCTAAAAAGAAAACGTAAGCCTCGCTGAAAAGAAACACTGGGTGCCGACATATGTGTTTCTCCCTCTAAAATTGCTGTTTTGGTTATGAGGCTTTTGTATTTTCTACTTTTTATGAGACTGTTAAGCTCCAACATATTTCTGACCATGCCGGCATTTAGTTCTTCTTCAAGTTCGCCTGCCGATAAAAATACTTTGGCAGGTAAGTCATCGTGGTTTTCAGAGAATACTTTTTCGTTTTGTAAGATTCTTTTATTGTCGTACCAGATTGAGGCACTACCTACTATAAAATTTTGAAAAAGTTCTGGTTTTTCAAATAGCGCATAGAGGCCGAACAATCCTCCTAAAGAAAAACCTGCATAAGTTCTATTGGTTTCATCGGCCCTGTATTCTTTCTCAATGAAAGGAATAAGTTCTTTTTCTATAAAAGCCAGAAAATCAGGTCCGCCGCCAGATTTTACCTCTTTAAGTCCGAAGTCTTTATCTGCCTGCGGATTGTGACTTGGAGAAAGGTCTCGCATACGCCATGCCAACCACTTCCCCCATCGTTCGTCGTCGGTTTTGAACTTGTTGATGGGATATGCGATACCGACTATAATAGTTTCAGGCATTTCTCCGCCCCATTGCAGGTTACGGCTTATATCGGTCATCAGGCCGAAATAGGTATTTGCATCGGTGAGGTAAAGAACTGGATACTTTTCCGTACCGTTAGTGTATCCATCGGGCAACGAAACGTAGATTTCAAATTCTTGATCGACCATTTTTGAGTTGAGATTCCGTTGTTCGGTATTAATTAGCGTGACGGCAGGGGAAAGTGATGATTTTTTAGTTTCCTGAGCTTGGTTAAACAGTGGAAAGAGTATGAACAACAAGAGAATTTGTCGTCCACAGTTTTTCACTTGTTGAGTTGAAATGGTTGCCATAGAAATGTTTTTATTGACTTCTGTTGGTTAAGGTTAAAATAAGATCGTTTTCAAACTCGAACTCCGGAAGGCCTTTCAGTTATAACGTATCGCCTATGAAATAAAAAATGCTTCGATAAAGGTTCGCCGATGTTTCATTTGCCACTTGGTATTGTTGAGGTTATGGGTTGGTTATAAAACCAAAATAATGCGATATCTCAGTTTTAAAGGTAGTTACAAATAAGACTGGTTTGATTACTGACGTTAGAAATGGTCGCCCTAACCTAGGAAACAATTATTTTTAGGATACTATCGCATAAACAACGAACCAAAAAATAAGGCCTGAGTAAGTTAAAAAATGTAATGCCCTGAGGCGAATAATATCATAGACGAACAATGAAATCCACAAGATGAGCCATATGTTCGGAGCGACGACTGCAGCATCTGTTCCCGTGTTCATTCCTACCCTACTTAGCAAGGGCTCCATCATTAAAAGAATAGCTACAAAAATCGCATGTTTATGTAGTTCAGGTCGGTCTCTCTTTACATATGCCAAACCAATCAACAAAATGAAAACAGGAAAAAATATTCGATTGGCCTTACCGAAAAAAGGAAGTTCTGAGTAGGGTACATCAATAAAGTTTAAATAACCGATGCTTAGAATAACCAATACGGCTATGAAAAAGCCAATAATGCCCAACCTTCTATGGGCTTTTACGTTCAATTTTCGAATATGGTTCGTCTGAATTACCACGATGGTGTACCACGAAAACATAATCAAACCGTGAATTACATAGAGAGGGTTGCTGTTGCTTTCTTGGCGAACATCGAATAGGTAATTATCTGAAAAGGCTATGAGACCTAGTATCAGAATAACAACACTCAGAACGAAAAAGTAGTTTTTGGTGTAAAGGTTACTTCTTTTGGGCTTTTTAGTTTTTTTCATGGCTATTTAGTTTAGAATTACTGCTGGTATCCAGGGTTGTTTAAACGGCTTCCATCAAGTATAGTCATAGGTTTTTACTTTGTTTTTCCGTTTTTCCAAACTTGACTGATTTTGGTTAGGTTTGAAATATCTTCTAGGGGATTTTCATCTAACAACACAAAATCTGCCTTGCCGCCAACCGCTAGTGTACCAATGGGTAAATCGAAAGCTTTTCTTGCATTTCCGGTGGCGGCTTTTAATATTTCAATGTTGGGGAGCCCTGCTTTTTTGTATAGCTGCAATTCTAGAAAGTAATCTTCCGCAAAATTCATTTGTCCTTCCTGGGCATCGGTGCCGGTCACGAGTAGTATGCCTTCTTCATAATATCCTTTGATGATTTCAGCCCTTTCGTCTGAATCGAGAAAATTTTTGTCAACCCAATCGAGCATAAAGGGTGGTAAGTTATCCATAGACTTTAAGGAAATTCCTCCCGTCGTCACAATGAATACGCCATTGTCTTTTAAGAGGCTAAAGTAGGCGTCGGAAACGGGCAATTCATCTTTAAAATCAATCATGTGCACAAAACCATCTGGCCGAAAAGGGGCTATTTTAGCCATTTCTTCAACTGTAGTTGCATGAACGACTACTTTAAGTTCCTTTTGATGGGCGTAATCAATAATGTCTTTGATTTGTTGGTATGTTAATGAGGGGCCTTGGTCATCCATAAAACCACGATTTTGATGAATTACCTTGATATAGTCAACCCCGCTGGAGATTCGGTGATCTACCCAACTGGCAATGGAAATTGAATCATTAATGGTTTCCATATCCGGACTGAATTGTGTGGGGTGGCCATCAGGTACGGTTGCTGCATGTCCGGCACCATAAAGGGATGAAAAACCAACCGAATCTTGAGAAACGGCCTTCCAATGTGTTTCTCTTTCTTCCAAGCCGGTGTGCATATTTAATAAGGTTAAGATACCATACGGGTAACCCTTTTGTAAATCTTCTATTTGATTGGCGTGAACATGCGCATTGACGAACCCCGGTATCATAAATTTACCGGTGCCCTTTATAACCGAATCACCCTCGATACTTTCAATTGAAATGGCCGCGATGCTGTCATCGTTGATTCCTACATGCATTACTCCCAAGTCTTCATTACCGTTGAAGAGGTGAACATCTGAAATCACCAAGTCATAAACAATTGGCTTCGAGCAACTGTGAATCAGTGCTAACGTCAGTAGAATCAGGAGATTTTTTATCACATCGGGTGTTTTTAGTTTCCATGAATTCTCGAATGACAGAGGTGGTATTCCTGTCCGAGAACTTTATTTTGTATTTGCTTCAAGCTAGACTACTCATCATAGTGGGCATTTCTTTACAGAATAAAAGGGGGAGCTACTTCTTAGAAAAGTTCAATAGCCTTTTGATTAATTTAAAAAAGAGGCTATTCTTTTCATTAAGCGTATCAACGTACATGACTTTAGACCACATTTGCTATGTCAAATCCGCGTAATAATCTTGAGGGAAACAAACGTAAATACATCAAATCTGCCGATAGTTATCTAAGGCTAGAATGCGTATTTTTAATCAAGGGGAAGAATTAATGCATTCAATTTAATAAAACTTTCCCTTTTAACCGCTTAACTCGACCAATTATGAAGTATTTTCTATGGAGCCTTTGTCTTGCAGTTATTTCTTGTAACCAACCACCTGCCTCACCCACTATCGTTTCTACTGAAAAAGGTGAAGTAGAAGGGGCATTCAATATTGACTCTACCGTACGAATTTTTAAGGGAATTCCTTTTGCCGCACCACCGGTCGGAGAACTGCGTTGGAAAGCTCCGCAACCGGCCGAACCTTGGGAGGGTGTGCTGCCCACTAATAACTTTTCTGCGAGCCCCATACAGAACAAACCCGAACCTTTTTATTGCTGGAGCGAAGAGTTTATTGCCCAGCCAGAGCCTTTGAGCGAAGATTGCCTTTACTTGAATGTATGGTCAAGTGCCTCACCGAAAGAAAAGCAGCCCGTGTTTGTTTGGATCTATGGTGGAGGACTTTCAAGCGGTTCGGCCAATTGTGATATTTACGACGGCGAACAGATGGCCCGGCAGGGAGTTGTATTCGTAAGCCTGAACTATCGGGTAGGTGTTCTGGGCTTCATGGCACACCCCGAGTTGAGCGCGGAAGCTAAAAGTAATGTTTCGGGCAATTACGGTTTTCTAGATCAGATAGCGGCTCTTGAATGGGTGCGCGACAATATTGAGGCTTTTGGGGGCGACCCAGGTAATGTGACTATTGCCGGGCAGTCGGCAGGGGCCTTTAGCGTTAACACCCTCATGGCTTCCCCGCTTACCGAAGGGTTGTTTCATAAAGCGATTTTACAGAGTGGCGGACTTCTTTCCAACCGATTACAGCAGAACCTGGAGCAGGCCGAACAGGCGGGTCTTCAGTTTATGCAGACCGCGGGAGCGAACTCCATTGAAGAACTACGTCAACTATCCGCCGAAAAGATACAGTCAGTCAGTAATGATTCGACCGTAGGTCGTTTCGGAGTTACATTGGAAGGGCATGTGCTGCCGGTAGACCTTCGTACCGAGTTTGCTAACGGAAACTATCAACAAACTCCTGTAATGGCTGGTTGGGTTACGGGCGATGGTTCATTTTTGGGGCAATCGAACCAAACGGTTGAGCAATACAAGAGCGAGGCGGAAGAAGAATATGGGGCAGACGCCGAACGGTTTCTAGAGATTTTTCCGGCCAAAACGGAAGCTGAGGTACAGCGAATGAAATCGAAACTGACCCTATTGAATTTTGCGGGAATGACACCACATCTACTGGCCGGGTATAATCCTAACCCGACCTATGTGTATGAGTTTGCCCATGTTCCGGTCGACAAGCTGAATTTTCCGAACTATGGGGCCTTTCATACTTCTGAAGTACCTTTTGCACTGCATACCCTACATACGTGGGACCGACCCTGGCGGGCGGTTGACCAAAAGGTAGAACAGCTGATGTCAAACTACTGGGTGAACTTCGCTAAAACGGGGAATCCCAATGGCGAGGGACTTCCGCAATGGAATACCTATGATAAGACATCGGGTGCCATTTTAAAAATAGATAGCACAACCGAAATAAAACCCGAATACCTCAAAAAGGAATTCGATTTTCTAGAGGCTCAATTAGTGCAGTAAAACTAAATAAGGTAACTTATTACGGAAGCGTCACATCCTTATAATACAGAAGTTTCAATGGCAATATCGGCATGTTGCCAAGCCTCGTCGAACATTTTTTTAGTGTCTTGGGCCTCTTTGGTTTTTTGTTGCGCCAACTGGCTTTGGTACAGCCCCATTAAAGACCACCCATTCTGGTTCAATTTTTCTAAGTCCTTTTTAAAAACGGCTTCTGCCTGTTCGAATTTTCCCGCCTTTAGAAGTACGGCACCTAAATTTTGCCGTGGGGGTATGTGCCATGCCGAAGGCTCGTTATAAACTAACTGGTCTTCTATTTCTACGGCCTTGGTCAAATGTTCAATGGCTTTGTCATTATCTTTTTCGGTACTGGCCAATTCGCCAGCTATAATTTCATAGGCCAAAGCTGCAATGGTTTGGCTATGGTCGAAACCGACTGCGTAATTGGTTTTTAAAGTTTCGTTGTCGCGTAGAGAACCGATGAAACCCAATTCTTCCCTTGCCTCTTTTATATTGTTTTTTCGGATAAAGGCCATACCACGGGCATAGTGCCAAATGAGCTTTAAATGATGTATCTCGGCATTAGGGGCTGGCATAGTTAGAATATCGTTCCATTTTCCAAAGCGTACATATGCCAATAACGGGGTAGAGGCAAAATGCTGAAGAAAGTGAAGCTCATTCATTTCACCTACGGGTACTTTTTCAGCGGTCTTTTTAGCGGCTTCCAACGCCAATTCACTATTGCCCAAAAGGCTGGCCGATGACCACAGAAAATGAATGTTATGAGGGTAGTAGGCCAACGGATACATGCCTTGTGCATAACATTGTGAAATATAATCCTCATCGGCAAGAATGGCCTTTTTATTGACTTCGACGGCATCGGCGTAGCGGCCTACCCTGATATAGATGTGCGAAGGCATATGCACAATGTGGCCAGCTGATGGCATGAGACTGCCCAAAATATCGGCACTGCTAACCCCCAATTCGGGTCGAGGCAATTCTACCATATGAATGTAATAATGATGTGCCCCAGGATGTTTTGGGTCGATTTCAATTGCTTTTTCAAGATGCGTTTTTGCTTTCGATATGTTAGGGGAAGGATTTCCATCTTTATCCCAATAATTCCAAGGTACCGTGTTCATAACCGATTCGGCGTACAACGTAAGAACCGTAGGATCATCTGGGTACTTGAGGGCTACCCCCTCCATTGCCGTCATATAGGCCTGATTAAGGTCATCGATGGATCGGGTGGTGTCGGCGCTGTATCGAGAGGAAAGAGCCTGGATCAATAATTTTTCTTTTTTTGAGGCCTTTGGTAGTCTGTCAATCGCCTTCTGAGCGGCCTCAAAGGCATTCTTCATTCGTTCTTGATCGGGTAATGGGTCATTGATGTTGGGCCCTAAAGCATAGGCCTGCCCCCAGTATGGCATTGCAGATTCAGGGTCTAATCGCGATGCTTCCAAAAATGAACGATGGGCTTCGGCGTGATTGAAGGCATAGGCCAGTCTCAAACCTTGGTCAAAGAAAAGCTGGGCACTATCCACCCTTGTTGAAACTGGGTATTTAAAATCCCCCAATCCAGAAAACAGAGGAGCAATCTGTTGGGTGGTATCGATATCGGTCAACAAGAACTTGGCAACTGTACAGCCTATGTAATTGGTAGAAGCTAATTGTTTTTCGCTCTGAGATGAGCGGTCAAAATACTTATGGTACAACAGGGCGCATATCACAAGCACCAAGATTAAAGCGATACGAAACTCTTTGCGATTCATATGGTAGCCTTTAGAACGGTTTAATTATCAATATAAAAGGGGGAAGAAGAGAAAGGACTTGAATTTTGTTTGAAATTACAAAATTCATTTTAAATAATCTTCTGATAACGTGAGGGTTAATCTGATGTGCCCGGAATTTTGAAACTTGCCTTTGGGTCGTCAACAATCAAAACCCAATCGTGACCTTGCCCTTGAGTAGGGGCACTTATAGATATGCGTTGCTGTTTGGTTAGCTTTTCACCTTTAAAACTGTGACCTGTTCTAGGGTCGTACCACCATGTAACCCATTCGTTAGAAGTAAGTGAATCGAGATTGAGCTCGCAGGATCCTCCTGTGGGTAGGTAGACCATGGCATAACGGCCACCAATATCTCGAGTAGCGATTTTGTAATGCTGGTTGTCTTCTTGATGGCCGACAATGATAGTTTGGTCCGGTATTCGGCTCAAAAAAGGGCGTGACAACATTAAATGTTTGAGATGCTTTACCTGATTCGCCATGGGCAGGTTTAAAGCTGCTGGCCAAGGCCGCAAGGGTTGGTTGACGGGTTCTCGGTCAGGAAGGTACATTTGCCACACATCATGGCAGCCGTACGTTTGCCCAAAGGCTCCTGCAAAAACGTTCCAGTACATAATTCTTCTAATGTCTTCAGGTAGGCTATGCCCCAGTTCTTTGGCATTAAAACAATTGGGGTGGTCTTCGTAAAGAGGTTCCGCATCGATAACGGGCTTGGTCGGTGTCAGGGCATAATCGTGGGCAATATGGTTATAGGTGCCTTGGTTAGCACAATGGCCCGTTTGATGCATATTGAAATCGAGCCACTTTTGATGATGAAACCACGAGGAAGAACCACCACCTTCTTTGGGTTGCGGGTGAAAGCTCATTAGCGTTCGTTCATAGCCTCCGGCTGCTTGGGCAATGCCCTCGGCAAGCTGGTTCCAAATGGCGATATCGGTTGTGTCTTCCCTTGGGTTTCGGTCGCCTCCGATAACCCAAATAATGTGGTCTTCATCTTTGTAGCGTTGGCCGATCCATTGACCGAATTTATAAGCCTTCTGAGGATTAAAAATAACGGGACCTGTACCCCAACTTTTTAGGTTCACCTTATCACCCCACGTAGGCAAAAGGGAGATGTAAAGACCCTGTTCTTTGGCTCGCCGAATAACGTAATCAACATGTTCGAAATAGGCCTCATTGGGTTGGGTAGGGTCGTTCTCTATCAATGGCTTTTCTCCGTAAGAGTTAGGAGTATTGAGTCCGTCAAGTTCGGCCAATACCACTGCCTGAATGACATTGAATCCCTGTTCTGCGCGCTTTTTAAGATAAAGTTCTGCTTCTTCGCGGTTACAGCGATGGAAGAGTTCCCAAGAGGTATCGGCCATCCAAAAGAAAGGCTCGCCATTTTCCGTCACTAAAAAACGCCCATTTTCGCTCACCTGTAACCGCTGGCCTTCAACAACTCCTGCCGTGAATACAAAGACGCAGGTAAACAAGTATTTGAACATTGGCTTTCCGTTTAGTCTTCTAGAGATCTAGCAAAGGTTGAAAAGGCCTTTGGGTAAATCGACCTTTCATTGATTATGGCAATTACAAGTTACGGAAGAATTTGATAGTAAGGCATGAATAAATTGCACTCGAAATAATTGCACTCGAGGTGTAAATGGTTTTTTATGAAGCATCACTTAGATAAAATGCAAATTTTACAATTTATTCGATTATAAGCAAATAATCATTTTCAAACGTTTACAAACGAAAGTAATTATTTTTAATCCGAGTACGATTAACTCGGTGATTTAAGTTTGCAGTGTCGGGTTGGGAAAGCTCGATAGTATGAACTGTTAAACATTAAATTAAATCGTATGAACGCCTTAAAAAACAAAGTACAGTTGATTGGAAACTTAGGTCAAGACCCTGAAATCGTAACGCTCGAAAATGGCAATAAACTTGCTAAATTTTCTATTGCAACGAGCGACACCTACAAAAATGCCATGGGTGAAAAAGTAGAAGATACCCAATGGCATCAGATTGTAGCCTGGGGAAAGACCGCTGATATTGTAGAAAACTATCTTTCAAAAGGGAAACAAGTAGCCGTTGAAGGCAAATTAACCCATCGGTCATATGAGACCAAAGACGGCGAAAAAAGATATATTACAGAAGTGAGATGCAACGAACTTTTGATGTTGGGTAAATAAGATAGTTAAAAACTTGCTAAAAAGGCCACCGCACAAGCGGTGGCCTTTTTATTGCAGATTACTTTTTTAATTTACGAATGTATTTTTGAAGCATTTTCTTATCCGGTACAGTGGTAACCTCTTTGGTCATTGCCTCTTCAAACGCTCGTAGGGCCAACAGGTCATATCCTTTTTCATAATAGTAGCTGCCAACCACATAATGGGCTTCCCAAAAATCAGGATTCAAATCGATTAGTCGGGTCAGTTTTTTGTCCTCAATCTTCTCTTTATTTTTGATTGCTTCTAAAATATTCGCTCTTAACCTCCGATATCGATTGTAGTGCTCGAAGGCCAATGAATTTACAAACGGGTCTTCGTCGATGTTTGCCGATGGATGGCTTACGGTCGCGGGTGTTTCGCTTGTACCCGTTTTTTGAAAGACCTCGTTAAGGTCATAAGCTACGAACTCACCTAGCTGAAATGGGTTACTAGAAACCCAAACTTTCAAATCGTGCGGTTGAAAAACGATTCCGTGGTGGGCGAGAAGCTGGTTGAGTGCCTTTTCGTTGCCATAACCTATTTTTTTATCATCAAGGCCTTCTCTGTTTCGAAGCACCTCGACCGCCCGTTCAGGGTTCATTTTCTGGGTTTCGCTTAACAGTTCTTCCATCCGTTCATAGCGATACTTCGAGTGACTTTCAAAAATATGCTTTTGGTTCTGTTTGTCATTGGTATAAGCCGCAGATTGAAAATGGTTAGAGCAAATAAGATGGTTACTATTATCTACTTCGTACACACCAAAATTGTTTGGCGACACTTCTATCAAAACGGCCTTTTCGTCTTTGGCACTGCCAACAAATATCGATTCAGAAACGAATACTTCCTTTTTTTTGGCAATGGCAACGGCTTCCTCAATGTTCGAAGCATGCTGCAAAATTTCACGAGTCACCAACGAAATGGGGGTTTTTGCCACCAACGGAAATTGAGATTTACCGGCATTGATGGTCACGGTAAGCCCTTGGTCGTTCATACCCGATACCACCCCAATCATACCTCCCCAAGTAACAGACATGAACTTATACCCGTCATCCGGAGCGATAAAAGCAATAATCTTGTTTTTGGCAAATTCATCCCCTGCATAAAAATCAAAATTTCGGCCAATGATGAGGTTGCCATCGGCCGAATGCTCGCCCCAAGTTGCGAACGAGGTGCAGCCCACCAAGGCTAAATCTTGTAATGCGTGACCTATATCGTGGGCACCATGAAAGTACATCACCCGGTGATAGGGGGTGGCAATGTGGTCAAAATCATGAGAGGCATACTGCGATATGCCGTATAACTCCGCCTTGTACTGCTCATCTACATGCAGGTACATTTTTCGATTGAACCACGCCAAGAACTTTCTCAGAAGGTTTTGCTTGCTCTTTGAGGGTACCAGCTCATCAATCTTTTTTACGAATACCTCTTCTTGATGGTTGAAGAGTTCTTGGGTAAGTTTTCCGGTTTTAAGACCGAGTTCGTAGGCATTACCACTTACATAAAGCTCCCAAAGGCCCTGACGGTTCTTTGCCAAAAAGTTGTCACCAATGGTGTAGACAGAATCGTTTACGGTTACTCTTTGAGAAACCTGTACTTCGTAGGCGCTTACATCCGGTAGGTCTTTTAGCGATTTTTTGACTCCGCATGAAATAAAAAGGAATAATAGGGGAATGTAAAAAAGCTTTTTCAAATTGGGTCTTAGATCAAATTTTTTGCTTTCAGGTTACGCTCTGTTCTCTTTATGGCCCATTGGTCTTTATAGTCCAGCCACTTTTGGCCCGCATACTTACGGGTAATATTATCGATATGGCGCATTATCATGACATTGTACAGCATGTTCGCGAAGCGACCTGGTTTTCTGGGAAGGGCGCGCAGGGTCATAGAAAAGCCCCCGTTCAGGTAGCGTATCGAATGCCAATAGCCACTAGGCATGTAAAGCGCGTCACCATGGCTCATTTCGGCCCTGATACCTTCTGCGTATTTAAGGGCAGGATACTTTTCAAAGTCTGGCTGCTGCATATCGATATCTTCCAGATTATGTATCGAAAATGGCACTTTATAAAGGTATTGTGTCTGCTCGGGCGAGAAGAGGGTAACTTCCTTATCCCCATCAAAATGAAAATGCATGGCATCGGGCAAATCAATGTCGTAATGCATGAATACCTTTGATTTGCCCCCTCCGAAAAAGAGAGCGGGAAGCTTTTTGAAAAACTTCAGCCCCAAATCAGGATATTCAAAGTCATTGAGAAGCTCTGGCATCTCCTTTAAAATATTATAGAAAAAAATACGTAAATCGGTAGGCTCTGTTTTTAAGAGTTCGATATAGTCGTACAATTTCATTTTCTCGACCGGTTCGTAGACACTTTGCTTGTCTTTGGCCGGTTCGTTATTATAAAGCGGTACTATTTGGTCACCAGCCTTCGATTGTACGTACTCAAGTTTCCATTTTTCATAAGCCGGCCAATCTTTGGTAAGCCCGGTGATGAGAACAGGTTTTTGTGGCTTGTAATAATTCTTAACGAAATCTTCTTTAGAGATATGCTCTACACGGGTAACGGGGCTGACCTTGAACGTTTCCATTATACGCCTATTTTAGTGTCTACTTCAGAACTACTTTGGGTTATTTTATTGATCAAGTATTCACTGCCCAATATTTCTGAGCAGGTAACGACACCACTTATGGTAACCCCCAAAATGCCGTGCATATTTAGATTTTGGCCGGTCAAAAAGAGGTTTTCTATTTTGGTGCGGGGGGATATAAAGGACTTTAAGGGACTTTCGACATCTTTTACGTAACCGTACATCGACCCGCGATGGCAACCGATATAATCTCGGTACGACAATGGGGTAGAAGTGTGAATCGATTGTATACACTGCCTGATTTTAGGAAATTTCTTCTCTAGTTCTTTTAGAAAAATTTCAGCTTTGTCATTTTTGAATTCTTCGTAGGTCTGTCCGCGGCTATTTTTATTCGTCACTGTATTAAAGGTGCCCGCCCAGGGTTCTACTTCGTCAAACCTCATATAGGTAATAGCCGTAAGCTGATCGGCCCATTCGTCTTGGTTCTTGCGAACGCCCATCGAAACCATATAAGTGTCAGGCCAACTTTCTTGTGTATACTCGGGGCCTGTCCACACTTTCGAGGGGTCTTTAAAATGGTAATAGTTGTAATTTAAATACTTGAAAGATTCCGGTTTTAGCACAATATGAAGGCTAAAGGCCGAAATAGTGCCCTCAATACTTTGTACCCTTCGATTGAACGATTTTCTGAAATGCTCTTCGCCTGCCAATTTTAGGGTAGTCTTGGGTTCTATATTTGAAATGAAAATAGACCCTTTCACAATATCGCCTTGCTCGGTTTTGGCCGAGACTATCTTTTCTCCGTCGCTTTGAAATTTGACAACTTCTTGGTGTTTGTAAGCTTCACCGCCGTGTTCTTTGAGTTTTCGAATCAGTAATTTGGTAATCTGGCTTCCGCCGTCAGCGCAGCGGTAAGCACTTTGAATAAAAGAATTGACCGAAAGGGCATGCACATAAAATGGAGTCTTGTCGGGGTCGCCAGCGTATAAAAGGTTAGAACCTGCAAGAACAGCCTGTAGTTTCTCATTTTTGGTCAAGGAATCGATAAAGCCCTTGGCCGGTATCTTGAATAAATCGGAGTCTTTATGGTAAGGTTTGCCAAGCTCTAGTTTATACAGCGGGAAACGGTTACATATTTCCCTTAATTTATCGCAGTAGGCCTTAATACCAGCTTCTTCTTCAGGAAAAAGGGTAGCCAGTTTTTCTATAAAATTTTCATACCCCTGTGCATGTGGGTATTCGGTATGGTCATCGTCGAAGGTAATACGATCAAAACCGTCAGAATCGAGTTTTCGTAGCTCCAATCCCTCTAAAATATCGAGATATTCAAAATAACGATATAGGTTTTGCCCTTCATCTAAACCGCCAATGTAATGTACCCCGGTGTCGAAAATAGTGCGTTCACGTACAAAAGTCTGAAGATTGCCCCCGAACTGGTTGTTCTTTTCAAGTACGCAGACCGATTTGCCTTCGCGAGCCATGATATTGGCGGCGACAAGGCCTCCCATACCACTACCAACGATAACAACATCATAAAATTCCTTCATCTAGGCACTTCTTTTGAGCATTATAAAGGTATCATTTTGAAGCATAACTTCGAAACCTTCAATCGGGGAAGGTTTTTTGTTACCGCCAACTAGCACTATGGTGTTTAGGTAAGATAAGCTTTGTAGCTCCAAATTGTGCATGTCAAAGGCCGAGTCAATGATCAGAATTTCCACAGAATCTTCAAGAGCTGATTCTAGTGTATTAAAAACCGAGATTTTACTATATCGATTTTTCAGATAATGATGGCTTAAAATGGCACTTTGGTGAGCATCTCGAATATATGCGTTGATTTTTCGGTCGATGGAATCTAGAGATAATAATAAGGGTAAATGAATGTTCGCTTGCGCTATGTAGGCCATCTTTGCCTTCACGGGAAGCGTGTGCATTAATGCCTGATATCCTTCGGAATGCCTTTTAAGGTCGGTTTTGACCTGTTGGTAAAGTGCATCGCCTTTGTACCTGAAATTTTCTAAGATAGTTTGATGCCAATAGGTAGGATGCTCTAGTTGTAAGCGTAACTTTCTGAATTCTGTTCTAAAATGGCTTCCGACCTGTTTGACTTTTTGGGTATAATTTTCTCCGTAGCGTTGATCAAATGGTGAGATTCGCTCTAAAAATTGGGTGGTAATAGCTCCGTCACGAATGATGAAACTTCCTTTAGGCGACACTTCTGAGCCACCATGAATCATAATGGGCAGTACATCAATTTGAAGTTGCTCGGCTAAATAAAAGGCACCTTTGTGAAAACGGGCTATTTTATTGGTATCCGAACGTGATCCTTCAGGAAAGGCTATAATCGAAAAGCCCTGCTCTATTTTTTTCTGTAAATGTAATTGTCCGTCCTCGATTCCTCCTGAAACGGGATAAGCTCCTGAGAGTTTGGCAGAACTGCCGATTATTTTTGAATGGTACACATGGTCTTTTACAAGATAGACCGATTTGGGGTGCAACATACCCATAACCAAAATATCGAGAAAAGAACTGTGGTTGGCAATAAGAAGAGCCGGCTTATGAAGACTTTCTTTGTTCGGAAGCGCAATCTTCTTTTTTACCATAGGATTCGTGTACAAGACCGATTTCATAAAGCTCGAGGTGATTTTATGAAGCCTTAATTGCGGTTTTTGCGCAGCATTCGAATCGATTTTAAGGTGTACCCACGAATACAGGCTTAGTATAAGTCCGCCTAAGTCGAAATAAGCAAACGATAATAATGAGTGTATAAGAATTCTAGGTCGAATAGGTCTTTTCTGGAGTCCTCCAATAAACAGTTTAAAAAGTAAAGGTTGTACGATAAAAGCAGTAAGGGCCGCACAGAATATACCTATCAAAGAAACAGTACTGATGGTGTACAATACGGGGTGTTTGGCAAAAACAAGAACACCAACACCGGCTATGGTCGTAATTACAGACAAGATTATCGATGTCTTGTGGGTCGAAAGGGCTTTTTCACCCGTACGGTATTCGGTCAAAAGACCATTGGTGATAAATATGCTATAATCAACCCCAAGGCCAAAAATAAAGCTACAGATGATAATGTTGAAAATATTGAACTCCATGTTCAATAACCCCATTATGCCTACGGTCAGAAACCAAGTCAGAAATATGGGGATCGCCGTGATTAGCGTCAGAACAAAACTGCGATAGAACAAGAGTAAAATCAATACTACGGCAATTAATGAATAACCAATAAGCTCATTAAAGTCATTTTTAAGGTTGCCCAAAAAAGTCTCGTTAACTTGTTGCCTATCGATAATCAAGGTATTCGGCATATCGGCAAACTCTTCACGTACTTGGGGCATGGCTTCTGCGTCTACCTTCGCCAAAGAAGTAGCCGTAAACCCACTGCTATCGGAAACAAGATAGTCATCAGCAGAAAAGGACTTGACCGCGCTCAATTCTTCAAAGGTCAGATAGTCAAAATCTTTCTCCAATAAACCATAGAATGGTTCAAAAGTGGTGGGTTTAAAACCTAATTTCTGGCCGCTGTTTAAAAGGTTGTTTTTTAGGCTATCAATACGTTTCTGCGACCAAAACCTGCGCCACTCGTTTATTTTTTGCTGCTGTACGGCATCGGACTTTACCAAAGAACTGATTGAGCCAAAGTTGAGTACTCGGCCATCATCTTTTAACATTTCCAGTTTTTGATATATGCTGTCGTTTTGAAGTAAAACATCTTGCAATTTTTCGCCGAAAGTCGCCAAGTAAATGGATTTAGAACCCATGTCGGTCAGCTTCTCCAAACGTTCCCGAGCGGCAATTAAATCTTTGGTTTCGTAGTTCAGTTTGGCAATATCTTTATTGAACTGTACTTTCTGATAGGTGAATGTACTGGCAATTACAACTAAGACCAACCCGGAAAGTGCCCATTTGTTCTTATGCATGTTATATGATGCCAAGCGTTCGAGTAATGTATTCTTATCGCTAATGGCTTTTTTGGGCTTGTACACTAAAGGAATAAACAATAGGGCGAAGACCGAGGCACCCAACACACTTACAGCGGCGAAAACACCTAAATCTTGCAGTGCCTGCGAATCTAAGAACAGCAGGCATAGAAAAGCAGAAGCGGTGGTAAGACTGCTCATTAGAACAGCCGGTGCTACCTCTTTATAGACACTGGAAATAGTGTTTCCCTCTCTTAGATGTGTGAGAATATGCAAACCGTAGTCAATAGTAACCCCTAGAAGTACCGAGCCAATGCCAAGTGATATGGCCGATATTTTCTCTCGCACCAAGCAGAGCATGGCGATGGCCAAAAGACCACCGAAAATGGCCGGGGCAAATAGAATTAAAGGAAGCGCAATCTTTCGATAAAAAACAATAAGCAATAGAATGAGCAGGGTCATGGCTATGCTTACCGTAAATTGTATGTCGTGCTTGATCTGTCGAGCATTTGATACAGCGCTGAGGGCCGCCCCAAAATATTCGCTCTGTACCTTATGGTCGTATTTCTGGTTCAGTCCATTTTGAATACTATAGAGAGTTTCCGCAAAGGGAAGGTTTTTATTGGTCTCGTTCGAACCAAAACGTGGGGTAATAAATAGAAGTACATTCTGCTCCTGTTCATCTAAAAGAAAACCGTTCTTTACTTTAAAACCTTCACCGAAACCAAGCTTTTGCAATTTTTTGAGGCCAATAAAAGAAAGGCCCAGAGGATCCTTTACAATATTCTTTTTGGCAACAATACCGGCAGGAGATATTAAGGTGCGGTAATTGGCCAGGGTTATACGCTCAATACTATCATTGTTTAAATGTGAAGCGATTTTCACATAGTCTTCATCCTCAAGAAAAAGAGGGAGATTTTCATAGACTAATTCGAAAGTATGCTGAATAACGTCTTCCGCTATCTTACCTTGAACATTCTTGATATACGTACCTTGTTTGGTCTCTACACTATCTAAAAACTCTGCAGCATAATTAGTGAGGTCATCTGTTGAGCCAGCGGACCCTTTTCGAATGTTGACGACAATTTTGTCGGTAAAGGTGATTGATTTGAGAAGTTTTTGAACCCTTTGGGTTTCTTCGTTCACGGGAATAAGCGAACTGATATCATCATCGAACTTGATGTGGATAACAATACTGGTAAGCCCCATTAATATAGCGATGAAGACCATTAATGCCCACCATCGCTTTTTAGCTATCCACCGGTATATGCGATAAAAAAAATCACCCATTTTTGAGGGTTAATTTTTTTCTTTTGGCCATTTGCGATAAAGTAAAATAACCGATGAGGCCGCCCAATAGAGAGACGGTAAAGGCTAAAATAAAACTACCTATCAAATAGGTCTTAAGGCCTTTTAATGCCAATAAGTTCTCGGCAATGGTATCAAATTGGAAAAAATGTTCTTCTCCCAACACCCAAGCACCAATTTGGAGGCCAGCAAACAGAATAAAGGGAATGAACGGTGGCAGGCTAACGTTCGAAAAGGCAAATGCGATGGGTTTGTTCAACTTCAGCAAAAAGGCCCCGCCCAATACCAGTAGCGTATGAAAACCCCAAAACGGACTCAGACCCACGAATAGGCCCAAGGCAATCGAGAGGGCTTTTTTCTTTGGTGGGTCATCGCTTCCCAGCACGTCTTCCGAGAGAAATTTTTTGATTCCCTTGCTCTTTATTTTTCTAAAGAAGTCTCTTGGCTTGATATAGAAAAGCGCAACAAGCACTAAAAATGTGTTCAAGATACTTATACGGGTGAAGTCGGGTACCGTTCGAAAATGCGAAACCCTTTCTTTTTCATCATAGGAGATCTTGACAGGAACATTTTTGACCAAAGTTCCGTTCCAGGCGGCACGAACTATCACTTCTATTTCGAATTCGAACTTGGGCGTTCTAAATCTCATTTTTCGTAATTCGCGAAGCGGATAGAGCCTGAACCCGCATTGGGTGTCGGTCAACCAAATACCGGTTTCGAACCAGAACCAAAAATTAGAGAATTTGTTGCCGAAACTACTTTTACCAGGAACATCTGACTGTCGCATATTGCGAGAACCGATGTATAGAACATTTTGGGTAGCCTCGTTTTCTAAAGCGGTAATGAAAATCGGTATATCTTCTGGGTAGTGTTGACCATCGGAATCAATGGTAATAACAAAATCATAACCGTGGGCCACGGCCTCAGCAAAACCGACTTTGAGGGCATTGCCCTTGCCCTTATTTTCAGGAAGTTGTATTTGGTGAATTTGATTATAACCTGCCAGCACTTCTGCAGTTCGGTCGGTAGCACCATCATTGATAACGATGATGTTCGAAGTCTGCAATAGAATACCATCCAACACCCGTTTAAGTGTCTTGGCATTGTTATAGGTAGGAACAAGTACGCAGCATTTAAGTTCTTGCATGCGGGCTTGTACATTTGGTACGGTGGTCGACAAATTGGTCACAGTTTAAAACAATGGCTCGAAATAAGCTTGAGCTTTTAGGGGTTGTTCAATGCTATGAAATACTGCTTTTATTTAACAATGTGACCCAATTGTAGCGTTAAATCGACAGCCATGTCCGTTACTATTTCAAAGATAGTGATTCAGAAACCTAAAACAACTGCTTTTGGTCTTCTGAAAAACTTTCCGACTGCTGCACAAACCCTTTTACAAATTTTTTGGCACTGTCATCGTCCATACCTTCGTAGTGATCAAGAATGTATTTGCGGTCTTCTTCTATTTCTTTATGATACCCAGTAATTTTTGGCACGTTTTCTTGAACACTGAGGCGAACACAACGAATTTCTACATTCTCAGGATCCTTTTGAACTGCTTGCTCCAAGAGGTCTCTCCCTTCCTTGAAATAATTTTTTTTATCCTTAAAACCATCGGCGTATCGGGCCATCATCGCAGTCACGGCCCCTTTGTAAGCTACCAATGTACTTTGGTCGTTATTGGCGACCGAACTCAAGTCATCATAAAGTTTCTTCAATACCTGTTCACTTTCAGCTGCCTCTATATAGGCCTGCCTTACCTGAACAATATCTGGGGCCGTGCTTGGCAGCCATAACATTAATATGAAAAGTACCGCTTTAAAATTCATTAGGCTACTATTTTGAATGTTGCACTCAATTTTAATGCCATTGTTTCCTCAAAACTAACAGTGGTCTTGACCTTGACCAACCCTTCGTTTTCAGAGATATTCAGTTGAAGATCAATGGTCTCATTTTTCTCAGGATTAATGATAGCCATAAATTTTATATTGGATGCGGTGGTAAGAAAAAGATCTTGACCCATTTGCTCTTCGGTCAATTCTTTTATCATTTGAATCATACATACACCTGGCATTACAGGATTGCCGGGAAAATGACCTTCAAAAACTTCGTGGTCTTTATTTAATTTTACTTTGGCATACAGCGTATTTTCTTCTGTGTTCGTTTCGATTACCGAATACAATCCTTCGATCAACATGTTTTATAGTTTAAATTTATATGCAGCGCCAATTTGAAAAACGCCGTTAAGATTACTGCCCGGTTCTTCGTAAAGGTCGTCGGCTCCTAAAAAATCAACACTTATGGTGCCATGCTTATAACGGGCTTCCAAAGCTAAGCCAAAGGGGAATTCATAACCCAAGCCTCCCAACACCACCACATCTAAAGGCGATATTTCTTCGTCGATGTTGAAGTTGGTGAAATTGACAAAATTGTTCTTCAGATTAATGTCAATACCAAGGCCAATTATAAAGTGGAATCCGTTTAATGGGGTAACATAGAACTTGTTGGGCACCCCGGTGGAAAGATAGTGAATGTTCACATCGCCGTATTCTTCTGAATTCGATTCGCCTCCCTGTCCGGAATAAAGAATTTCCGGTTGCAAAGTATAGTAATCGGTAATTGGAATTTTAACAAAGCCCCCAACATAAATTCTCGTTTTAGAATCAAGGGTGGTCTTGCTGATGGTAGAGTTATTCCACCCGCCTTTGATACCCGGTCTCACTTGAGAGTGGCAGGTGGCAGTAAATACAAATAATATTATCAAAGCCTTTACCAAGTTCATGGGAGCGCCGTTAATGTAATTTTTAGTTGAATATTCTCGTGGGTAATATTGATTTGGCCGGCAAAATCGTTCTCTATGTTTGCAAAATGATGTTTTACAATCGCCTTACCGTTTCTAGTCCTAACAATATCCGTTAATTCTTCGCTATCAAAATAAAAATAGTGCTTTTTAGAAAGTATGTTGGTCTCGATCAAACGATTATTTGTCTTGCTGAATACCTGTTCTACTGCGGGCTTTTCGAGTACCAAGGCTTTTAAGTCTCGTTTAAGAATATTGATCAGTATTTTCTTGTCGAGCTCTTTAAGTATTCGATTGACAGTAAAGCTGTCTTCTTGAAAACTAAAATCGAATAATGTATTGCCCATTTCAGTAGTGAACAATATTCGATGCGTTTTCTCCCCTAATTTCTTGATAATAAAAAGGCCTCCTATTTTATTGCCCAAGGCATCGATGTTAGCCTTGTAGACGTAATCTTTATCTGGGTCGGAGAAATAAGGGTTAAGTACGTTTTGAGGTGGAGTTTCTTTTGTAACCACCTTGAAATTGTTTTTTTTCGGATAGGTAGCACAACCAAAAATCAAAAGAAAGAAGATGCTACTGAGAAAAATCCGCATTGGAAAGGGCTTCGTTGGTTTTTCTATTGTGAAACTCGATTCTTGTAAAATCTCCGGATGGTTCGATCATCTTTACCTGCACCACTTCGCCCTTCTTATCAAAACGAATGTGAAAGGCATTGATGAATTCTGAAAATTGGGGGTCTTTGGGTAAAAAATGCACCAAGTCGGACTCGGTATCGGTGAAAAATTTCATTGAAAATTCCTCTTCATCGAACATATCTCCCCTGATACTCGATGCAATCAATCGATTAAGCCTTTCGAAGAGCTTGCTGCCACCCACATCTAAATTACTTTTATTACCATCATCGTTGATGAATATGGTACGGTCTTTAAAAACTATTGAATAGTTCAAAGGCTTGGTATATTGCCATTTGACCATATCGGGAGCTTTAAATTTCAACACGCCACTTGATTCGATATCGTTCGATAAAAAATCGATATGCTTGAACTGTGTAAAATCGCTAGAAATGGTTTGCGTGGCATCAGCCAATTTTTTGACTTTTGCCTTTAGCGCTTCTGATTGGGTGAAATTCATTTCAGTTTGTGCTTCAGCCAAATTGCTCCACAGAGCAAGTGATGCGCATAATAAAACGAGCCCTTTTTTAGAAGTATTAGGAATAATCCATTTGATTTTTTTAATCATGGTACTAAACATAGGCTCTTATTTCCAGCAATTGGTCAACGGTGACCGACTGTAGTTTTTCATCATTCAAAAATACCAATAACCGTTCCAAAACGGCTACGCTTTTGCTACTGGTATCATGTAAAAGAATAATGTCGCCCTTGGCCACTTTTGAAACAATTCGATTGTAGACCATATTTTCAGAACGGGGCGTAGTGTCTAGCGAACGTACATTCCAGCCAATTGATTTCAACTGAAGCTCTTCGACCACCTTTTCTATTGAGGGGTTGGTAACCCCGAACGCGGGCCGATACAAATCCATGGTTCGGCCGCTTAACCGCTGTACGGTCTCTTTTGCTTTTTGAAGCTCATTTTTGACTTCTTCCACCCCAAAAAAACCAAATGAACGTGAATGCGTGAAAGTATGGTTTCCGATGGTGTGTCCTTCAGCAATAATGCGCTCAAGTATTGACGAATGGGCCTCTATTTTTTCACCGATACAAAAGAAAGTCGCCTTTGCCGAATATTTTTTTAAGAGATCGAGTACCTGTGGTGTAAATTCAGGATCAGGGCCATCATCAAAAGTGATGGCCACCCAATTATGGGGGGTTTTTTTGTTGGAATGATAAGAGGTTAGGTGAAAATTCCATTGTATGAAAAAAGACCCGCTGAGCGTTACCAGAAACCAAGAGAGAACTATAAGGGCATACCAATACCAATCTATCGCATAAAATGAATCAAGAATAATCACTGCTACCAGTAGAACAACCGTGGTAGGATAGATTACCCTTCTTCTAATCAAACGGCTTAACATTTTTTCAGTAAGGTGAGACTGTGGTTTTCTCCTCTGTATTGATTGTAGATCAAAATGGTTTGTGGAGCTTCTTTTGGAGAATCGCCCAACTGCACCACTTCAGGAACGAAACCATGTTTCAAAATTTTGTTGGCCAGCCAAAAGCCAAATCCGGAAGCTGTATCAAATTCACCTGATAAATGTTTGAAATAAGCCTTCGGGGTATTCTTAAAAGACTTTTGTGATAAGGCTTCGTAATAAGTATCAAATTCCACATCACCGTTATAACCCAAAATCAGCAAATCGATGTCATCGGAGGTCATTTCTTGTTCTTTCAAAAAAGACAAGGCTTCCTTCTCAATTTCATCACGTTCAAGAGAATTAAATGTCCTTATACCCAACAATTCGGAATAAGCGTTTTCCCCTTTTTTATTGGATACCACAAAAAAATGCGATCCCTCTGAAAAGATGGCTCCTTTTGAACCACTGTCTAAAATAGACATGGTTTCAACCGGGTCTTTTTTTATATGGCCTATAAGCCGATGGGTACTGACATGGTGCTCTACCAACTCATCGACCCCACCGACCAAAATGGTACTTGCTTCATCATTCATCAGTTGCATATGGGTATCTAAAAGAGCGGACTCAAATGAAATAGATGAATGTACATAGGTGAAATTATGCCCTTTACAGCCCATTCCCAAGGCGATTTGTCCTGCAACGGTGTTGTGCGAAGATTGTATGAATCGAGTAGGGGTAAGAAATTGTTCGTTGTTGTCGATTATATCGCTAACGAACTTTTCGGAATCACCAATACAGCCCAACCCAGTACCAACGATAATGGCATCGACCTCTGATTCTTCTATATTCGCTTCCGTAAGGGCATTTTTGGCGCTAACGGTACTCATTTTTATTCCTTTGGCCATTCTTCTGGCGGCCGCAGGCGGAATAAAATCTTTATAGTTCGGGTCGATAACCCTTGTTACGGTCTCATTATAAGTAACCACCTCGTTTAAAAAACTGGTATTGTCATAGGTTTTTTGGGCTGAAACCGAACCTACACTACGTATGTACACCTTATTTTTCATTGATTCTTTGAGAAAATAAGAGTGGAACAATTACCTCCGAAACCGAACGAATTAGACAATACGGTATGCAAGCTTTTTTCTTTTTTTTCCGTAACCGGAGTAAGATCAAACTCTTTCATCGGAGTTTTGAAATTCAAGTTGGGAAATATGACATTATGCTGTAATGCCAATACGGAATAAACCGCTTCAACCCCTCCGGCTGCGGCCAATGTATGACCAGTGAACGATTTGGTCGAACTAAATTCGGGGACATTTTCACCGAATATTCGAATTAACGCTCTACCTTCCGAAAGGTCGTTGTTAGGTGTTGCCGTACCGTGCGCGTTGACATAATCGATTTCCTCAGGCTTTAAGTCGGCTACTTCCAATGCTTTTTGCATGGCGAGTACTGCACCATCGCCATTTTCTGAAGAGGCGGTTTGGTGAAAGGCATCGTTGGCATTGCCGTATCCCTTTACAAATGCCAATGGCTTTTTGTTTTTTTTGGCAACCAACTCATCGGATTCCAATACAAGATAGGCAGCGGCCTCCCCTAAATTAAGTCCCTTTCGGTCGTCATCAAAAGGAGTGCTAAATGTATCGGATAAAATCATCAATGTTTTAAATCCATTGATGGTGAATTTTGAAAGACTATCGGTGCCACCAACAACAACTCGGTCTAACTGCCCTGATTTGATCATTCTGGCCCCCAACATAATGGCATTGGCAGCAGATGAACAGGCCGTGCTTATAGTGGTTACAAAACTTTTTTCTAGACCTAGGTGTTTGGCAATTTTGTTGGTTGAATCACCCGCATGCAAGCCTGTAATATGTTGACGCACTTTTGGGTTATCGGTGTAGTCGTAGAAATATTGCTCCGACTTATCCATTCCGCCAACGGTCGTGCCTGAAATCAGTCCGGTCTTAATCTCATTAACGTCGGTTATTCCGGCATTGTCCAATGCTTCTCTTGCTGCAATTGCGCCAATCAGAACCGTTCGCGACCATTGGTCCGCTTCTATTTTTAACTGATTTTCTAAATCTGTATTGGTTCCGGAAATTTCACCGACCATTATTTCATTTTCATGAATGGTACTGATTTGGGTAATTCGGTCAATACCGATTTTATTGGTAGAGAGCGACTGGTAATTTTCTGCTACATTGTTACCAATGGCAGAAATGATACCCATTCCGGTTATTGCTACCCCTTTACCCATCGTTTTTGTTTACGGAACTTAGCCGTGTGAGAATTTATCGGCTTCTATTGGCTTCTATATAAGTGGCCATGGTCTGAACTGATTCGAAAATCTTTCTTCCCTCTTTTGGGTCGGCCAATTTAATACCGTAATCTTTATCAAGCATTACGATCAGCTCAAGGGCATCGATAGAATCTAACCCCAAACCTTCGCCAAAGAGCGGGTCATTATCCTGAATCTCATCTACTGCAACGTCTTCAAGGTTAAGTTGCTCTATGATTTTCTCTTTCAGCTCTTGTTTTAACTCACTCATTGGTATTGATATAATCTTGTTATTTCTTCTTTTGTATGTACTGTAGAGCCATTCTTGGTCACTAAATACATAAATGCTTCATATTTATCTTTATCTACATCGACCCAACCGCATAATACAGAGTCTGCCTTATTCGAATCAAGAAGGCTTGTGCCGTATTCATACAAATAATCTGCATTGAATTGATCAAAGATAAAAAAACTATTTTCAGAATATAGTTTATGTCTTATGCTAATTTCTCCGATGCAAATATTGGGCAGGGTGTATACAAATACTGCCGGACTCGGATAAAAATTAGAACTGTCGCTAATCGATTCTTGGTACTTTCGGTCGGTATCGAGACTAGAAGCCCTGTTTGAAAGAACTATAGCTATGTTGCTGCCCTCTTCAGGCATTTCTATTGACTTTAGCAAAACTTCGGAAGACATAAAGGCCAACTTGCTTAGACCATCCATTTTAAAAAACTTTGGATAATCAGTTTGAAAGTTTTGGTAGGCCGATTTAAGAAAAGTATTCAGGTCAACGGCTTCATTTTCATATACCATACTGCCATTGAGCGAAATGGCATTGTTTTTTACATGGCAATATCTTGATATGAAGTAAGTGTTCTCCAATTTTCAATAATCACTTTTTTTACATACCAACATGGTATGAAATTCCCCAACGGCAATTTCTTCTTTTAAGGTAAGGCCAGCTGCACCAATCAATTCTATAAACTCAACCGCTTTGTACATTTTACTATTTCCGTTGGCCAAAGCCGTAAAGTATAAAGAAGTGGCTTCTAAAGTAAAGCGAGCATTGTCAAATTTTTGTCTATCAGTAAAGGTTTCGATAATAATGAGCTCAGTTTCGGCATCCATGGCATTCTTACAGATGGTTAGAATCTTTAGGATCTCCTTTTTTGAGAAACAATCTAAGAACTGGCTCATCCAAATGGTATCGGCTCCTTCGGGAATAGTGGGGTCTTCTGAGAGCCAATCGATTTTCTGTCCCGAAATGCGATTTTCAAGTCCTTTTTGTTTGGCATTTCCCAAAGCCTTTGATAATTGACCGGGCAAATCAAAAATTTTGATAGACACATCAGGATTATATTCAGCGCAAAGTATGGCAAACTTTCCTGTATTGCCGCCTATGTCAAAAAGGGTTTTTGGCTGGTGCCTAAAAACCTTTGGTAGGGCGTCCCCAAAAATTTCGTCGCTATAAAAATGGTCAAAAGCAAACCATGATTGTTGAATTTGCTCTGGTAGTTTAGAAAGACCTTCATAAATGGTCGGCCAATCACCTAATTCTTTAAGCCCAGCGGGCTTGCCAGTCGCTATGGCTTCTGGTAAATGATAAAGGCCTTGATAGCAAACGTCTTGCGTAAAATTGAGATTGGCTTCCGTCATCTTATGATAGTTTAGAAAGTATCCGATTTTGGTCAAATCGTAGTTGCCTTCACTATCTTGATCAACAATATCCATACTTTCGGCTACCTCGAGTAGAACACTAAGTCCGTATTCAGTAATATCAAGAGCTTCAGAAAGTTGCTTTAATTTGGTGTTGCTTTCTCTGCTGTGCTCAAAAATATAGTCCAAAACACCTAGCTTCCGTAAAGATACCGTCGTTTGAAACACAAAGGGGGCAAATGCAATCTTCTGGGCTTCTTCAAGCGCCTGAATAGCCTTCATAGGTTTTTTGGCCATTTTATGTAAATCTATTGGTGGGCAAATTTAGGGATTGAAGACCAATTAGAAAACCAATGTTAAAATATTAGATGGAAAGGGTTAGCTATTCAATTTTTTAAAGAGAACAGCGGTGTTCGACCCACCGAAGCCAGAGGCAGTTTTCAAAAAGATGTTCAAGGGTTTTTCCGTTGTGTCTTTAATAATGTTCAAAGGGCGTGACACCCCCATTTCTTGAAAACCCAGAGAAGCGTATAAAGTGTTATTCTTTAACGAATGCATGCCTACAATGGTTTCGAGAAGGCCTGAAGCACCCAAGGTATGCCCAAAGTAACCTTTTAAACTGTTTAAAGGAACTTCTCTAAGACCTGATCGATTAAAAGCAATCGATTCCATTTCATCATTATAGGGGGTAGCCGTACCATGGGCCGAAATGTAATCTACCTGATTGGCTGAAATAGCAGCTTCTTTCATTGCCGATTCGATGCTTCGATGAAGACCTTCACCCGTTCTTGAAGGCCCTGAAATATGATTGGCATCGTTGCAAGAGGCATCACCCATAACTATCACTGATTCTTCAACACCCAATGAATGGTCATTAGTGACCAATACGCTTGCTGCTACTTCTCCGATGTTGATTCCCGACCGTGTTTGGCAATAAGGCCTACAGGGCAAATCGCTCAAAGCCTGAAAAGCATTAAAGCCTGAGATGATGAATTGCGTTACCAAATCACCCGCTACCACAAATACATGGTCAAATTTGTCCTGTTTTATCAGTCTTTTGGCCACGGAAATCGCCAAGACGCCTGAAACACAGGCATTCGATAGAACTATAGGTTCAGTCTCAAACTGGAAGAAATTTTTAAGCTGTGCCGCCAGTTCATTTAAATAAGCTCGATTTTCGTTAAATGGTGAATTGGGGTCTAAAGCATCGATATTGCCTTTCGTGGTCGAAACAATCAGCCCTACGCGTTCATTCAAAGGATGTTCAAATGACTTTAAGGTATCGCTGAGCGACGCTAACATCATTTTTTCAAGCTTTGTGTGCTTTTGACGAGTGCCCAATTTTGAATAGGAACTTTCAAGAAGACCCAAATCAATCATAGATGAATAAAAGGGACGATCAAGTATATCTTGATCTATTATTTTCTCTAGTCCTGATTCTTTCTTGGAAATTTTATCAACAACAGTAGCGCTGTCAAAACCAAGAGATGAGATAATATTGTTATATGAAATGATAGGGTTATTCATCAAGTAGGCCCACTTTTATTTTCCAGTCCCTAAAAAAATCGGGTAGGGTCAATGATAATTCGCCTCCCAGTTCCACAAAAACCTGAACGGTTTCCCCAGTACAGACCACTTGACCTTGAGGGTTTAATATTTGATACCTGAAAACCATTTTGGCGGCGGCCGAATCAATGTAGGTAGCCTTTACTTTAGCTACATCGCCGTAAGCCAGTGGTAGCTTATGCTCACATTTAGAGGCTACTATGGGTGTAGAAAAATTATGGGCTTTTTGGTCTAAGTACGAAATACCATGATGTCTTCCGAAAGCCTCACGAGCATCTTCAAAAAACTGTATGTAATTGCCGTGCCATACAATGCCCAATGGGTCGCACTCTGAGAACCGCACTCTTACTTCACTCGTGTAACTTAATTCTTTTGATGTTTCAGACGGCATTTTTTCTCTCATTATAGAAGATGGAAATTCCTGTGGTGATTAAGAAAAACAAAAATAGCAAAGCAATTTCGGGAAGCAGTTCAATAATCCCCACATTTCTTAAAAATACATCGTAGAATGCGTTCAGTCCCCAATTCATTGGTGATATACCCGATAGAACCTGCATGAATTTGGGCATGGCAAATACAGGTACCCAAACCCCGCCCAAAGCGGCCAGTATAACGACAAAAGTAGCACCGAATGGGGCTGATTGTTCTTGAGATTTGGCAATGGTGCCCAAGAGAAGCCCCAGGCCAACAGCTGCCAGACCGGCAAAAAATGCCACCAAAAATAGAAATGAAAGCTTGCCCGCGACCGATAATTGCGGAAGACCCAATAATGGAAAAAGGTACACCCCAACAATTAACATCAAAGCGAACTGAATAAGTGCGACACTTAAAAACACAATGGTTTTACCACCAAGTACCGTAGCATACGACACAGGGTTCGTACGTAAGCGAACGAACGTGCCCAAATTCTTTTCTTTTACCATGTTGATGGAAAGGGGCAGAATGATAAAGAATATGGCAAAAAGCGTCCATGCCGGAATGTTATGCTGTGTTGAATTTGGGATGACATTGTTTTCGGAAACACTGCCCGGCGCAATTTCTTTAAAGGTGATAAAAGGTTGGGTATCGAATATTTTTTCTTGTGGGTCGTCGGTCAATTCTTCTTGAAATGCCTTATAAATAGATTCCGTTTCGATTTTGGAAACCATTTGGTCAATACCACTTTTTATAGCATTTCTAAATGAAATCTGTGTCGCGGGATCAAAGTAAAGTTTTACCTCTTTAGGCTCTATATTTGATTTGGCTAAGGGAATGTTCTCTTCTTCCATTCCAAATCGGTCCAGAATGCCCGAAACATTTTCCTCAACTTTCTGATGTAGATTTTTAGATAGATTTTGAGGTATGACAATCGCTAGCTGATAATCGCCATTTTGCACCAATGCTTCCGCCTTCTCTTCTGTCGGTTGGGCAATTACTTCAAATTGATCGCTTGTTTTTAGGTTCTCTTGAATGTTTTTGGAAACAGTGCCTTGGTCTAAATCAACCAATAAAATGGGTATTTTAGATTCTTTAAGGGTTTTAAAAGTGCCGTCTTGTATTACGGTAATGGTTATCACCAAAAGTAGGGGCATAAGAAAAAGAATGGCCAGACCCCCAAAATCTCTGGTGAGCAGCAAAAATTCTTTATTTGCGGAGGCCCAAAGTTTATGCATAATCCCTCAGTGCTTTTCCAGTTCTTGCCAAAAATACCTCTTCAAGATTTTCGGCTTCTTTGTGCTCTTTTATCAAGGTTTTAGGCTCTCCTTTGCAGATAATTTCTCCCAAATCTATAATGGCGATATGCGAGCAGAAATTTTCTGCTTCGTTGAGGTGATGAGAGGTATAGAGTATGGTGGTACCTTTCTGGTTAAGTTCTTTGAGGTAATTGATAATGGCATTTTTTGATTGCACATCAACACCAACGGTAGGTTCATCTAAAAACAACACTTTCGGTCGATGTAGTATGCCAGCAATTAAATTCACCCTCCTTTTCATTCCTCCAGAAAATGTGTGCACTTTTTTGTTGGCAAAAGCGCCAAGGCCCAATATTTCTAGATGTTCTTCGATTTTTGAATGAAGTGCCGACCCTTTAAGACCGTACATACTTCCGAAGTACTTTAGGTTTTCGAATGCGGTCAAAGAGGGATATAGCGCATATTCTTGGGGTACTATTCCGATTATCTGTTTGAGCTGTTTCATTTCGTTCTGATAACTCAAACCATCGATGGTAAATGAACCGGAAGTAGGCTTCAATAAAGAACTGAGCATTGAAATTAGCGTAGTCTTTCCTGCACCATTCGGACCTAATATACCAAAAATCTCCTTTTCGTAAATCGTAAGATTTAAATTGCGAACCGAATACCGATCGGCATCCTTATATTTTTTTGAAAGTTGGCGAATTTCAATCATACGGCTTTTCGTAAGGCCTTGAAAAAGGCTTCTTCCCGATTGGCAATTTCGTTCAATTGGTTCGAAATCGACTCATAACCAACGGCCTCTCCGTTTCTATTTTTGTAGATGCGTGAGGCTTCTAAAGCGAAATCTCTCCAAGAATCTCCGATTTGGGTCATTTCCTTCGAAAAATCTTTTAAGCTCTCATTTTCGAGAACTTCGCTGGCCTCTTGCAAGAAAGCAGCATAAATATAGCGAAAACCGCCACCGCCGGTACCTATTTCCTCCTGCATTCTAACAATCTGGCCTAAATAGTGATTGGCTTTTTTTGCGCCCAATTTTTTGGGCCACGATTTTATATTCTTGGCGACCCATCGCATGGCCCGTACGCCAACTATCGGAGCGGGGGCGACCATGTCGCGGCAGGTATGTTTGATACCCTTAACAATGGCACTCTTCAGTTCAAGTTTTTCAGGAAAGGAAATTGGATAGTACATATGGCCTTTTGGGGCAAAGGCACCTTTTGCAAAGCGAACTTTTTCCAATTGCTTGTCAGTTAAAGTAGTGACATCGGCCATAACCGGATCACTAATCAAATAGTCATCTCCTTCTTTTCCATAGACCACCATATTATGGGCGTTGAAATGAAAACGATACTCATCAGGAAAGTAAATCAGGTTGTAAACACCCACTTGAAGACCTACCGGATTGTCTTTGGCCAAATTCTCATCAAGTCTGGCCTTGGCCTTCTTGGGGTCGCTAAACTTTTCTCTTTTAACCTTCACGCCGACCCTTTTGGCAAACCTGTTGAACACAAAACCTGGCATGGCCCGGTACGTAAAAACAGGGGCATAATTAACCTTGATAAAAGGCAGATAGCTGAATAAAAGGCCTGACCCGATACCGAAAACCATAGGTTCGCTTACCTCAAAGCCATTGTGTCTCATTAAGTTTGATACCACTCCGTTTTCGCAATGTGCAGATTGCTTATGGGTAAAGTCGATTTGCATTATGAGTTTTTTATATGCTGTAATTCGTCTATGCCAATTTCAAAAACCTCGGCATATTTCTGTAAAGTTTTGGCAGATAATTTCTTGAAGACGGATGGTTTGAAGTGTCTTTTGACTTTCCATTGCCATAGGCCCACATAGCTAGCCAAAATAGGAAGGTCCATTTTATGCAGTTCCATATAGTACTCAATAGGGCTTGTTTCGTTATTGAGAACCCTTTGTCTGGCATCTTCGACCCGCTCTTCAATTTCTTTCATGGCATTGTCAAGAGCAATGGTCTTGGGTTCCCAGCCTGTACTCAATTCGGTAACGTAGTTGCCGTTTTCATCCACCGCATAGACCATATCTTTAATATTGGCCTTTTGTAATTGACTTTTGTCTTGTGGTACCTCTTTTTTTTTCATTTTCAATCAAGTATCAGCTTCATTTTCTGCCGTGGGGGAGTCAATTCTGGTACTGTTTCAAGTATAATCTTAAGCTCCGATAGCTATTATCGGTTATACTTCATGTATTAAAAAATTAAAGGTACAATCTACGATTAAATCATCATTTCTAAAAGTGGAAGAAGTAATGGTACAAACGCTCATACTTCCGGTGTCGAAGCGGGAGAGTAATTTGGCCTTGGTGACCAACAGGTCGTTTACTTTTGGTAGTGCTTTAATCTCGACTTTTTTAATAGCACTAATGTAGCCGACCAGCTTATTTCCCGAACCTTCTAAGTCTTCATCGTCGAAATAACTTTGCCCAACGATAGCCGTGCTTGCCTGTGCAGCATTCTCGATAAGACCAGCTTCGGACAAATAACCTTTCGCATTTAAAAAAATGCAATTGTCACTGATTTCAAAATGGGTTATGACCGAATCTTCATCTAGGTACGGGGTTACCGTAGCCATAAGCATCGGGGGTCGATGCGGTAAAAAGTTTTTGATATTGATGTCGTAACGGGCCTTTTTCATCTACTGTTTGGCCAAGGCCGTTTTCATTTCACTGGTAGCCAAGAGAGTTCCTTCGCACTCAATCTTGGCCTTTACCAAAGTAACATCCATAATGTCATGAAGAATATCAACTGTGGTAACCAAGGTTTGGTCAACCTTTGGCAGTTTTAAGACTTCGGTTGACTTAATAGCACCTATATAACCGGTCGGTGCGGGTTTGTTCAATAGAAAGTACTTGTAACCTGTATGAAGTGCGATGGTTTGGGCCATATTCTCGATAAGACCTGGAGCTGTGAAAAAATCTTCACGTACCAAAATGTTGTTTTGCCTGATGGTATAATGCGAAACCAATCTTTTTTCATCGTATTCTACCAGTGAATCGACCATTACGAAAGGTGTCTTTTGAGGTATCAGTGACAAAAGAAACTCACCTTCTGCGATATGGTTTTCAGGTGAAGTCATTAACAAACGGTCAAATACGCGTACATATAAGAGAATCGGGCACTTTCAGGTACGTGAAAAAGTATTTTATCACCTTTCTTCAGTTTGCCGGAAGCAACTAATTCTTCAAGCATTACATAAATAGATGCAGCCCCTATATTACCTACATTCTGTAGGTTTAAAAACCATTTGTCCCAAGGCATTTCTATACCTTGTTCTTTCATTTCGTCGTATAAGCCCTGCTTGAAGTAATATGAAGAAATATGAGGTAGATAGTAATCGACATCTTCTGGGCCGATACCGTGTTTTTCATAAGTCATTTTAAGACTATGAACACCTTTTTTTAGAATGTTGTCACCCAAAAGGCGGGTATCTTGCTTCATGGCAAAAAGGGATCTTTGACCCCATTCTTCGGCGGGAAATTCACTCCATGGAGTCAAGGTTCCGTTTTCTTCTTTGTCGGCACCGGCGTACATACAGGTTTCCATTTCAAAGGCGTAACTGTAACCATCCATCCACTCGATTTTCAAAGGAGTATCGCCTTTGGGTTCGCTTTCTAAGAGAACTGCACCTGAACCGTCTGAGAGCATCCATCTTAAAAATTCTTTGTTGAAAGCCAAAATAGGGCTCTCTTCCAGATTTTTAAGGTGCTCTACCTCGTTCTGAAAAACCCTTTCCTTCATCCATGAAGAGGTGCGTTCAGAACCTGCACACGCTGCATTTTTAGTTTCACCGGCCTTCACTGACAAATACCCGTATTTAAGAGCATTCATTCCTGAGCAGCAGGCACCGGATGCAGAGTTGATTTCCATGTTACGGTTTTTTAAAAAACCATGAACCATACTGGTGTGCGAGGGTAATATTTGATCCGGGCTAGAGGTGCCGCAAGAAAGTAGTTCAATATCTTGAACTGTAAAATTGTCGTCGCAGAGACCCTCTACCGCCGCTGCCGCTAATTGAGCATTATTATGTGTGGTTTTGCCCTTATCGTCTATGGCGTAATATCTTGTCTTTATTTGATTGTTTCGGAGTACAATTCTTCTAGCTTTAGAGGCCCGACCGTCAATGATTCCAAGCTTTTCTTCCATTTGATCATTGTCTACCGGCTCATTGGGTAAAAATTTGGAAATTCTCGTGATGTAAACGTCCTTCATCAATTTTCATTTAATGCAACGGAAGAATAATAGATTCGTTCTCTCTTCCTTTTGGGGGTCATGGGCAAATAAGTCAGCAAAAATACGATAAAAACTATAGGAGCTATGACCCAAATAGCAAATAACAAATAATATTTGAACAAACCAATCCATTTCAAACGATTGGGATTTCCCTGTCCTCCTTTTTTGATCAGGAAGTTGGCCCATTTTGAAAATAGAACGTTACCGCGTTCATCGGTTCGTACCAGATAGGGGTTGACCCGAACGGCATCTAGTTGAAGTAATTTATCTTGTAAGTTTTTAAAGCTATCGCTTAGAAGCGCTTCTCTAATTGGTGCACCAAATCGATTGGCCTTGGCAATTTCAGTGTCGGAAACCCCTGGTTTTGGAAAGATGCCGAACAAGCGATCTTTTTTGCCGTTGATCATCCAATGCTGTATGGTAATGACGCTTATGTGGTTGATGTGCCTATCTACAAGTGCGATGTGCCCAACTAGATGGGCGTTAAGAGATTTTAAGTGCCTCTTGATTTTCTCCTGGGCCTGGATCCACATATTTCTGCAGGCCACCAAAGTTACAACTGGGGTATCTTTGAACAATTTTTTAGCGGCATCTGACTTAAGAAAAGAGCTGATAGGTCTTGAGGGGGTCAAGAACCAAACTTGGTAGCCCAAAATGATCAAGTCGTATTTCTTACTAAGAATTTTTTCGCTTGGCTGGTTGGTTTGTTGAGGAATCTGCAAATACGATTCCGGAAAAACATCGTAGAACTCTTCATTTTTCCAAGGAAAATCATAATCCGGTTCCGGAACTATTCTGTGGTAATCGATATTGATATTTTCTCCCCCAAGGGTCGATTCAACATTTTTTAAAATATCGTGTAATTGGCCCGTTTGGGTAAAGTAAATAATGAGAACTTCTTTCATTCTTTTTTAAGGTCTTTCCAAAAGTCGAAAAAATTAAACCATTGTAGGGGGTATTTTTTAATAATCCACTCCATACTTTGCGTGTACTCGTTCAAAAGACCTTGTGCATCACGAGCCTTGAAGTTAGCTTTTCGGGCATACAAGCTGTAATGCTTTCGGGTCTCTTTCATTACATATACAAAGAGCACGGGCATATTAAGACGAGAGGCCAACAAGTAAGGCCCCAACGGAAATTCGGCTTCTTTGCCAAGCAAACTCGCCTTTAAAGTTTTGGTTCCTGGCAGATATCGGTCTCCAGTAAACACTACCAAACCGCCTTTGTCTAGTGCCGAGTGAATTTCAAAGATGTGAGACATATCATCTTTGACCAAAATGAAATCAAGTTGCGATTTCACCACGATACTATCCATATAATCAAGTATGCTCTGCTGCTCGTCACGGGTGGTGACCATACTGATCTTGTTGATATTATACCTGTTTTCAAGAAAGTAATGGGCAATTTCAAAGTTGCCAACATGACCACTGATGAGAATACCGCCTTGACCTTCTTTTAAAAGGTCGTCAATATACTTAATGCCATCGTGGGTGTAGGTGAATTTCTCTCTTAGGCCGGTAGATATAGCAACTCTATCAATTAAGATTCTCCCCAGGGTATAGTAGCTACTATAAATGTTAAGAATGCTTTTCACTGGAGAATATCCTAATCTCTTATGAAAATATTGATAGATGCATTTAGAGCTTTTGAACGAGAAAAGAAAATAGTAGAAAGCGACAAATCGGAGTACAAAATAAGCGACACCTATGCCTAGTTTTCTTAGAAGAAAAATAAAAATCTTATAGCCCAGTAGGTTGCCCCTGGATTGTCCCTCCCATTCAGCCATTTATGTGTCGGTATTTGGCCTAACTGTGCGTTTGTAAGGTATGTAGATACTAAAAACTGTATTTGATGTAAGCTGGCTACCTCTGGCCCTGATCATCTTTGTTTGGGTTTTGGTATAGGGTATTGAAGAATTTTAGAAGTAAATTTAAGCCAATTTATTTTCTATTAGATCATAGAAGTTTTGAAGTGTGTGTACGTTCACAAAGTCTTCGCCCACTAATTTAACTCCAAAGTTGCTTTCAACGGCCACGACTAAATCAACGAAGTCTAGGCTATCTAAGTCTAAGGCATCTTTAAGGTTGGCCTCAGGTCTGATCTCATCCTCATCTACTTCAAATTCATCGATGAGAAAAAGGTTAATCTTCTCAACAATCTCTTCTTTGGTCAATGTCATCTCTCACTTGCTTTTTTAAGTATCAGTGCCGAATTTGTTCCGCCAAATCCGAATGAGTTGGACAAAAATACATCAATTTTTTTGTTTAAGGTTTTCTTAACAATATTTAATTTCCCCGAATCTTCATCAGGGTTTTCAAGATTGATATTAGGTGCTATGAACGAATTTTCCATCATAATCAACGAGTAGATAATTTCGCTTGCTCCTGCCATCCAACACTCATGTCCTGTCATCGATTTGGTAGAACTAACGTAGGGGTTGGTCTTTCCAAACACCTCAAAAATAGCCTTTGCTTCATTGGCATCGCCGACAGGGGTCGAGGTTGCATGGGCGTTTACGTAATCTACCTCTGAAGCTTGCATTTCGGCATCTACAAGTGCACGTTGCATTGCACGCGCCGGGCCGTCAACATTGGGGGTGGAGATATGATCGCCATTTGACGAAAAGCCATAGCCCACAATTTCAGCAATAATTGGAGCGCCCCTTTTTACGGCAGACTCATAGCTTTCAATGATTAAAGTGGCACCACCACCACTGGGTACTAGGCCATTTCGGTCTTTGTCAAAAGGTTTTGATGCCTTTTCAGGATTGTCAATATTCGTGGCGAAAACCCCTAAACCATCAAAACTGCCCATAGCCTCTTGATTGATTTCTTGGGCCCCACCGGCAATTATGCAATCTTGTAGACCACTCTTAATAAGGTGATAGGCCAAACCAACCGAATGGGATCCACTGGCACAGGCAGCACTAATGGTTAAATTGATGCCCCTCAGTTTAAAAATGGTCGAAAGGTTCATGGTAACCGTAGAGTTCATGGCCTTGAAAATAGCGCCTGAACCCACTAGGGTGGTATCTCCTTTTTCTCGAATGATGTCAACGGATTCTACGGTTGCTTTAGCAGTACTGTCATTGCCATAAAGAATACCGACTTCATTTTGCTCTAAAAAACTATCATCGATTTTGGCATTTTTTAGGGCCTCAATGGTGGCCATATAAGCGTATTGGGCTTCTTGCCCCATACTTATGCGCTGTCTTCTCGAAAGTAATGATTTTAGGTCGGGTTCTTCAACAAAACCGGTAATAGGAGAGCGATAACCGAAAGAAGCACGGTCTGGATCATAAATGATTCCCGATTTTCCTTCATATAGCGAATTTTTTACTTCTTCAAGGTTTTTGCCGATGCACGAATAAATGCCCATGCCCGTAATAACTACTCTCCTCATTCTGTCACTGTAGATGTTTGGTATGCCAACCTAATATAATAAAGTTCTTGCTTCTAACGGGTTTTTAAACTGAAAATTGCTGACCTCTGAAATTGAAATGGCACCCGTATTTTGAATCTTTCAGAGGGTTCAAAATACAAAGTGCCAAAACCAATACCTGTTTTATGAGTAAATACCACCGTTGATATTAATGACCTCCCCCGTAATGTAACTCGATTTGCTCGATGCCAAGAATGATACGGCGTGTGCTACCTCTTCAGCGGTACCGAATCGGTTGGCCGGTATCATCTTTTTCAGCTCTTGTTCATTCAGCTCTTCGGTCATGTCGGTTTTTATAAAGCCGGGCGCCACTGCGTTTACCGTCACCTTTCTTTTGGCCACCTCTTGGGCCAAGGCCTTTGTAGCGCCTATCACGGCGCCTTTGGCTGCCGAATAGTTGGTTTGCCCAGGTGTGCCTTTTTGGCCCGATACCGAAACCATATTGATTATACGGCCATATTTATTGACCAGCAATTTTTGAATCAAGGCATTGGTAACATGGTAAAAACCATTAAGACTGGTCTCTATAACCTTTGACCAATCTTCTTTTGGCATCCACATAAAAAGCCCGTCTTTGGTAATACCCGCATTGTTGACCACAACTTCGATGACATCGTTAGGGTGGTCTTCGTGCCAGTTTTCCAATACATTCTTTACCTGCTCGCCATCAATAACATTAAATTGGATCAGTTCTCCGTTGCCGCCTACTTCCTCAACCATTTGCAAGGTTTCTTCGGCCGCACTGGCATTGCTGTTATAGTTGATGAGGATGTGATAATCTAGGTCTTTGGCCAATTGAACACAAATTGCACGGCCTATGCCGCGAGAGCCTCCAGTGACCAAAGCATATTTTTTCTTTTCCTCTTTCATTCAATTATATGAGTATTTATTCTATTTAACGGAAGCAAAGGGCTCTGCATTCTGAAACCATTTATCGGCCAATAGTTTTCCGTTTTTATCGAGAAAGCCCCAGCCTTTCTTAGTTTTTACCCGAGCGAGACCGTCTATAAATCCTTTAGAGTCGTTTCCTGCCAAGAAAGCGAAGCCGGCAGTTATATCATATTCCAAGGGAATGACCTCTTTACCGGTAGTGTTGATGAAACCCCACATTTTCTCTTTCACAGGTGCCAGGCCATCTTCTGTAAAAACCTCTGCATCACGGTATTTCGGCTCAATGACCATTTCGCCTTTTTCGTTGATATATCCCCAGTTTTTGCCTTCAGCTACTGGGGCCAAGCCTTTTACGAAAGCACGGGCCTTATCATATTTAGGCTCTATGACCCATTTTCCGCTACTATTGACAAAGCCTATTTTCTTGTCTTTTCTGGCATAGGTCAGATTTGAGTTTTCATAAAAGCCCCATACTTTGTCGGCCCCTTCGATAGTATTAAAAGTGCCATTCGTGATGATTCCGTAAGAGCCACCTTTCATACCTTCTACACCATTCGGGTGGTATTCATTACCTATTTCTTCATATTCTACGGGAATGACCACTTTACCTTTGTTGTCAATCATGCCCCACAAATCACCTTTCTGAACTTTGGCGTGGCCATTTCTGAATTTTTTGATGGCATCGTAGGTTGGTTCTAGAATTACCTTGCCATTCGTGCCAATAAGCCCAATTTTGTCCCCTTGTCTATAAAGGGCAACGCCATCTTCAAAATCGTAATATTTTTCGGCCGAGGGAACTTCAAGTACTTTACCTGTTTTGTCGATATATTTCCATTCCCCATTTTCGGCTACCATGGCGTAACCTGAATCAAAATACTTTACTTTTTCATATTTGGGTTCAATGGCCCATTCGCCCGAAGGTTTTATATATCCCCATTTTTTGTCTTGAACTGCCGCCGCTAGGCCATTTGAGAAAGTTTTGGCCTCCTCAAAACTGGGTTGGATCGCATACTTGCCCGTTTTGTCGATATAACCAAATTTGCCATCTTCCCTAACCAAGGAAAGTTCTTGGGCGTAAACAATCACTGAATTCAGTGCTACTAATAACAGTAAAAAGCTTTTTGTTTTCATTGTGTTAAAAATTTAAAATAACTACGTGTTTCTTTTGTTCGAACCGAACGATAGCGGCGAAAAGAACGAATAGCTTTTTTAAATCGGGGCAATGTGCCTGCTGACTTTCCGCTCTATGGTTACTTGTTCTTATGGTTAGTGATAAAATCTTTCACTTGGTTAACATACGGATACATAATCGTATCTTCTTTGAACGGGGGAACTATATTGCGCACGGCATCGTACATTTTTTTCGTTTTCGACGAGACCTTATCCTGTACACTAAGATACTCAATTGCCTGAACGACTGTTATCATTTCTATAGCAATTATTTCAAAAGCATTTTCGATGACTTTTTTGGTGATCAGGGCCGCATTGGTACCCATACTTACGATATCTTGATTGTCGTTGTTGTTGGGTATGCTATGAACATACATTGGGTTGGATAACATTTGGTTTTCGGCCGTTGTAGAGGTTGCCGTAAACTGAACGCCCTGCATACCAAAGTTAAGGCCTAAGGTGCCCAGGTTGACGAACGGGGGAAGAATGTCGTTCAGCTTTGAATTCATTAAATAATTGAGCTGGCGTTCGGCCAACATACTCATTTTTGTTACCACGATCTTGAGTTTATCCATTTCCAATGAGACGTAATCTCCGTGAAAATTGCCGCCATGGTATACATTTTTCTGGGCCACATCAACAATGGGGTTGTCATTGGCCGAATTGACCTCTTCTATCAAAATTCGCTGTACATCGTTAAGCGTGTCCAGCACCGGCCCAAGAATTTGTGGCACACAGCGAATCGAGTAGTATTCTTGCACTTTCTCTTCAAATACTGATACATTTCCGTTAGTATCGGTGTATAAGTGATGCTCTCTTTTTCGCGTGAGCGTACTGTCTTTTAAATGGCTGCGCATCGAACGTGCGATTTCGCGCTGCCCTTTGTGTTTTTTGGTGGAGTTCAAGGCTTCCGAAAGGTGGTCGTCATAAGCCTGCATTATTTCGTTAATGGCAGAAGAGCAGGCAATCATCCACTCCAAAAGGCGTCGGGTATAAATGGTATTGACAACACCGATGCCGGTCATTACCGAAGTTCCGTTGATGAGCCCTAGGCCTTCCCTTAGTTTTACTTTGATGGGCTCAATACCTTCAATTTCGAACACTTCTGTGGTAGGTCTTCGCTGGCCTTTATAGAATACTTCACCTTCACCAATCAGCACCAACGCTAAATGTGCCAACTGCACCAAATCGCCACTCGCACCTACACCACCATGTTCATAAATAAGGGGCGTAATGTTTTTGTTGATCAGTTCGGTCATAGTGCTTACCACCGAAACGTGTACACCCGAATTGCCCAAGCTAAGGGTGTTCAATCGGGCCAGCATGGCAGCTCTTACGTACTTTTCCGGTATTGGTTTGCCCGTGCCAGATGCGTGACTTCTGATAAGATTATACTGTAACTGTAAGGTTTCGGAGTCTTTTATCTTGTATTGCGCCATAGGGCCGAAGCCGGTGTTGACGCCATATATGACCTTGTTCTTGGAGAATTCTTTTAGAAAATCAAAGCTTTTTTGAACGGTTTCGATTACCTTATGGTCGACGGAAAGGGGTTCGTTGTCAAAAATTACACTATAAAACTCCTCAATTCCTAACTTTCCTTTAATTTCTGGCATTTTTCGGTTGGTCTTCGATATATTTCTAGTTTTTCGGGAGGGCTAAAATAAATAATTCAGAATGCAAATTACTAATAAATAGGTAAGGATTATCGTATTTTTACTTTGTATTTTTAGCAATCTCATTTCCTTTTCAGCTAGTAGAACTTTATGTTTATAAGGAAGATTTATGACCAAAACCATGCAAAACGAATCTGTAGACGTACTAATTATCGGGGCTGGGCCGTCAGGGGCCGTATCGGCCGCGTATCTCTTTAAGCAAGGCCTAAAAGTAAAGGTCGTCGAGAAAAGCAGGTTTCCGAGATTCGTAATAGGTGAAAGCCTCTTGCCCCGCTGCATGGATCATTTTGAAGAGGTTGGCTTATTAGAGGCATTGAAAAAAAGAAATTACGAAGTCAAGGCAGGCGCCCGATTTATGAGAGGCGATAAAATCTGTAATTTCGATTTTAGTAAGAAATTTACGGAAGGATGGGACTGGACATGGCAAGTGCCCAGGGCCGATTTCGATAAAGCCTTAACCGATGAGTTGGAAACTTGGGGTGTAAACATTGACTTTGAAAAGGAAGTGGTGGGTGTCGATTTTAACGGCAGTGATTCGATTACAACCATTAAAGATGTCGATGGAAGTCTCTCCGCCATATCGGCCAAGTTCATTGTCGATTCAAGCGGTCATGGTAGGGTTTTGCCACGACTTTTAGATTTAGACAAACCTTCAGATATAGGGAGGCACTCCTCTATATTTACTCATGTCAAGGATACCAAAAGGCCGCAAGGCCGAGAGGGCACTATTATCACTTTTGATATCGTTAGCCTAGAAACCTGGCTTTGGGTCATTCCTTTTTCAAATGGGTACACCAGTATCGGATTCGTAGGCCCATCCGATTATATCGAATCTTTTCAGGGATCCCACACGGAAAAACTGCAGGAAATGATGAAACTTTCCGAATATTACTTTGATCGGTTTGAAGGTCTGGAATATGAATTTGAGCCCGTGATCATCAAGAACATCGCCAAATCTGTAAAAAAGCTTTACGGGGAAGGCTTTGTGCTTACAGGCAACAGTGCCGAGTTTTTAGATCCCGTATTTTCATCGGGGGTCACCTTTGCGACTGAATCTTCGTTGGTTGCTTCGAAATTGATAGCGAAGCAGCTGGCAGGTGAAACGGTCGATTGGGAAAACGAGTATGCCGAGTACATGAAAGAAGGGGTGAACGTTTTTGCGACTTATGTAAAGGAGTGGTACACTGGCAACCTACAGACCATATTTTTCGATAGCAACGATAACCCAACGATTAAGGCTCAAATATGCGCTGTACTGGCTGGATATGTGTGGGATAAAGAAAATCCATTTGTGAAAAACCATCACCGACTGGTGAAAACAGTGGCCCGAATAGCTGAAATGGAAAAAGAGGCCGATAAGTCGATAGGTTGAAACCTATTTCTTTACCGACCTCCAATAGTTTATCGGATTAAAAAGCTTTCGTCTTCTTGAGAATCAGTCTGGCAAAAGACTTGCCTGTTTTGGCATAGCCTTCGCCTAAACGGTCTTCGTTGCTGAAACTACTGCCCCATTGATCTCCCGGAGCATTTTCACTAGAAACTTCTGCCAAAACGTTGCTTGGGTCGGCCGTTTCAACAAATTTGAGGTTGGTAGTTACCTTGGCGGGTTGTTTCATAACTCCTGCATCCCAACCTGGGTAGAGCCAAACGGTTTCAACTATCAGGGTGTATTTGGCGTCGGTCAAGCCTTCTTTAAAAGCTAATTGGTGGTCGTCATAAAAATAGCGGTTCATGAGTTCTAAGAACTTAGGCTGCCAAATCAATTCAGGGGCCGCTTCCCACTTTTTCTTCCAAGTATCGCCTTTACCCGGTGATTTTTCTTCCATTTCTGCAGCATGTTCTGCTACATACTGTTCTTCGGGAAGATTCTTTTTGAGCAGTTTCATGTTGTCGTAAACGAACTCGACATTAACTTCTTGTTGTCCGGGTAGAAAGTCGAAATCTCCCTCTTCAATCTTTAACTTTTGGGCAGTAGCCAGGCCGGTGATGGTCAAGGCCATTAGTAGTACGAATTTTTTCATAATGGTATAATTGAAATCTTTACCTTTTATGTTTCATAATCAAAAACGTTAACATTTCAATGTTATTTTATAAATCAATCATCGATTGATGCGAAGACCATTTGTCGAAATTTCCATCCCGTCTCATCATTGACCTTACCTTGGGTCTGTTTCATTAATATACCGATTACTTTTTCTTCAGGGTCTGCAAAGTACTGGGTGTTGAAGTATCCTCCCCAGTCAAAAGTTCCGTTGCTTCCCCAGCCGCCAGCAGCTACACCTTTGGGTGTTACTACGCCAAAAGCAAGGCCGTAATGCCTTGTGCCATCACCAAAAAAATCTTTCGATTGGTTCTGCATCATACTTTCAATAGTTGTTCTGCTGAGAATTCTGGTACCGTTCAATTCGCCCCCGTTAAGGTACATCTGTAGAAAAGTAGCATAGTCTTTGGCCGTACTTGACAATCCAGCTCCTCCGGAAAAGAACTTTTGAGCTCCTTTCTTGGGGTAGTCGGTATCATAAAAAGTGTTTGGGTATTTCTCCCATTTTCCATCGTTGATTTGCTGTACGGTAACGAGTCTGTCATGTTTTTCCTTGGGTAAATAGAACCATGTATCATCCATCCCAAGAGGGTCGAAAATTCGGGTTCTCAAAAACTCATCGAAAGCAACCCCTGATATGACCTCGATAAAATATCCTAAAACATCAAGTCCTTCGCTATACACGTAGGCATCGCCAGGGTTATGATGAAGCGGTAGTTGAGTCAATTTTTTCACGCTGCTCTCTATTGAAACATCTTCTGTGGTGAAAAGGTCGGTAACACCGGCTTTCTTGTAAATTTTCTTGAACCGTTCATCACCATCAATAACCCCGTAACCCAGACCGGAAGTGTGCGTCAATAAATGACGGATGGTAATTTCGTTTTTGGCCGGTCGAGTCGTGTAGGTGTCATTTAGAATGCTATAAGAATCTAAGATTTGCGGGTCTTTGAATTCGGGAATATATTTTGAAATGGGGTCATCCAATCGAAATTTGCCTTCTTCCCAGAGCATCATCACCGCAGTAGAGGTAATGGCCTTTGTTTGTGAGGCAATTCGAAAAATGGTGTTTTTTTCCATGGATTTTTTGGCCTTGTTGTCGGCCATGCCATATGCTTCGTGGAAAACAATTTTGCCATCTTTTGCAATCAGGGCTACCGCACCAGGTACCTGATTCTGCTGTATGGCATCTTTGATCATTTGGTCTATTTTATCGAGCCGGGCCTGTGAAATACCAGCTTCATTGGCAGTGGCCGTTTGAAGGGGTGTCGATTTTTGTAAGGACGGTGTTTGACTGAAAGAAATAAAACAAGAAAGTGAAAGTAGTAAGGTGGTTAATTTTTTCATGATGGAAATTTACCTAAAAATAGGTGTTTTTCTCACATAAAATAAGGGTGCCGCTTAATGAACTTTATAGGCTTAGTAGCATTACCGATTTGCAAAACTGATAATCCGGGAATTGTAACTCAGACGGAAATTTAAATAAAGGTATAGCTATAAATAGGCTTTAATCCTTGAGGACATCAACTGAATAAAATACCATTTTAAACTGGAGAGGTGCAAATCATCACTATGTTACATCTAAAAGATGTAGTTTATGAACGTAGTTAAACAAATCCCATAAAAGTCAAAAATTCACGGTCACGCCTAAGGTGCCCGGACCAAAGTTAAGGTTCCAACTGGTTCTCTTGTCTTGAGCGTTATATTTCTCGTTGTATTTCCGGTCGAGATATTTGTCAATCGACTCTACCGTTGCTACGCTTATAGCAATGGCAAAAACGAAGTCACTCAACCAATGTTGTCCGTCCCATATTCTTGAAAGACCGGGTATAGCCCCTAAAGTATAGATACCTGCCTTTGCCCAAGGGCTCTTGAATTGCTTTCCGATAGCATATGCGTTGGTAAAGGCCAACAATGCATGGCCCGAAGGAAACGAGTGAAAATTACGGCTTGAGTTGAAGGGGTCAAAAGTGTCCTTTCCTAAATTAGCTATGGGTCTGGCCCTGCCTACCGCAGATTTTAGAACCTGTTGTAGAAAACCTGCTGAAGTTGCCGATGATATCAATAACACACCTGTTCTTCGCAATTTTTCGTTTTTGGCGATCAACCCCGTTAGATACACCCCAGAAGTGACCAAATAGTTGTTTTCGGGGCTGCCATAAAAAGTTCCGTACGAACGAATGACCTCCGGTACTCCTTCCTTTTGAAGGCGAATAAAGCGGGAAGTATCATCATCAATCAGATAGACTGCACCGGTGCCCGCTACCACACCTCCGAACTGAGCCCATTGTTTACCCTGCCAATGAAAAGGTCTGGCATAGGAGTAACCCACACCTTTGAACATATTAACAAAATCATACTTGAACATATCCCAACGTTTTTCGCTGGGTACCACAATACTATCTTGGGAAAAGGAAGAACTGAAGGCTAAAAAGGCCAGAACGAACAAAATCTTTTTCATAGGGGGCAAAAATAATAGCTACGCTTGTTTTAAGAAGAATCGGTTTAAAATAAAACTAACTCATTTGCGCGTGCTACAGATTATAACCTCGTCAATTTAAAGTTATTGTGGTAAATATTGTGAAGATGGGTTTTCAAAAGTAGATTTTCTGGGCGAGGCGATAGGTGTTGGCATGCGCTTCAACAATCACTTTGATATCGGGAGAATAACCACCACCCATACTACACTGTACAGGAATATGGTGTTCGTGACAGGTGTTAAGCACAAATTCGTCCCTTTCTTTACAGCCTTGCAAGGTAAGCGACAAAGTACCCAGTTTGTCAGATTCTAGAACATCTACCCCTGATAGGTAGAAAATAAAATCGGGTTTTACCGTTTCTAGTAAATGGGGTAAGGTTTCTTTTAACAAGCCTAGATATTCCTGGTCTTCGGTCCCCTTTTTTAAAGAAATGTCCAGGTCCGACACCTCTTTCTTAAAGGGGTAATTGCCTTCTCCGTGCATAGAGAAGGTGAAAACAGAATCGTCATTTTGAAAAATTTCTGCCGTTCCGTTTCCTTGGTGCACATCCAAATCAATAATCAGTATTTTTTGGGCCCAACCGTTTGCTTGCAGGTATCTGGCGCCAATAGCTTGGTCGTTCAACATGCAAAAGGCTTCTCCGCGGTCGCTGTAAGCGTGGTGCGTGCCACCGGCTATATTCATTGAAATGCCATATTTTAATGCGTATTCACAGGCTTTCATCGTACCATCGGCAATAATGCGTTCCCTTTCCACCAAGTTTTCGCTTAAGGGGAAGCCAATTTTTCTAGCCTCACGGGGCGGTATTTTGATATTTAATAAGTCATAAAAATACTCAGGGTCGTGAACGGCTACAATGTGCTTGTCATTGGGTGTTACGGGTTCGAAAAAATTTTCGGGCGAGCAAGTTCCTTCATGTAAAAGCTGTTTGGGCAAAAGCTCGTATTTGACCATGGGAAAACGGTGCCCTTCGGGTAACGGGTGATTATAAATAGGGTGATAGGCTATTTTTAGCATGGCTATAAATCGCCTTTATGTAGTTTTAACTGAATTCGTTTTCGAGGGATATCAACTTGCAAGACCTTCACTATAATTTGTTGATGTAAATGAACATGTTCGTTCACATCTTTGACAAAGGCATCGGCAAGATTAGATACATGAATAAGCCCACTTTCTTTGATGCCAATATCAACAAAACACCCAAAATTGGTAATGTTGTTGACGATACCGGGCAGCAATTGACCTTCGCGCAGGTCAATAATGGTTTTGATGTTCTGGTCAAAAGTAAAAACCTTCGCTTTTTCCCTAAGGTCCAACCCGGGTTTTTCCAGTTCCTTTATAATATCTTGAAGGGTAGGTAGACCGATTTCATCGGTACAGTAATGTTTGAGTTGAATGCTATTTAAGATTTCTTTGTTTCCGATTATTTCGGATAACGGCATCTTTTTATCCTTGGCCATCTGTTCTACTATACCGTAACTTTCGGGGTGAACGGCAGAATCATCCAAGGGGTTTTTTGCATTTTTTATTCGAAGGAAAGCGGCGCCCTGTTCAAAGGCCTTTTCACCTAATCGAGCTACTTTTTTAATGTCGGAACGTTTGCTGAATGGGCCGTTCTCGTTACGGTGAGCCACGATATTCTCGGCCAATTTAGGGCCAATTCCTGAAACGTAACTTAAAAGCGGAACACTGGCCGTATTGATGTTTACGCCAACGGAGTTTACACAGCTCTCCACTGTTCTGTCGAGAGAGGTCTGTAGCTTGTTTTGGTCTACATCATGTTGGTATTGCCCCACACCAATTGATTTAGGGTCTATTTTCACCAACTCGGCCAACGGGTCTGCCAATCTTCTGCCTATTGAGACCGCACCACGCACGGTAACATCGTAGTTCGGGAATTCTTCTCTTGCAATTTTCGAGGCGGAATAAATAGAGGCACCGGCCTCGCTTACCACATAAACTTCAACTGGATTTTTAAAATGTACCTTCTTTACTAAACGCTCCGTTTCGCGGGAAGCAGTACCATTACCAATGGCAATAGCCTCAATTTTATAGGCATCCGCCAATGTGCTCAGTTTTTTCAGGGCACCTTTGGTATCATTTTGCGGTGCATGCGGAAAAATGGTTTCATTGTGCTCCAAATCTCCGGTGGCACTCAAACAGACCACCTTACAACCCGTTCTAAAACCGGGGTCAATGGCCAAAATTCGTTTTTCCCCTACTGGGGAGCCTAATAGCAATTGCTGTAAGTTCTTGGCGAATACTTTAATGGCATCATCATCGGCCTCCTCTTTCGCCTTTTTTAAAAGTTCGTTGGATAAAGAGGGAAACAACAACCTTTTGTAAGCATCTTCGATGGCCATTTGAATTTGCGGCGTACACGAATTGTTCGATTTAATGGTACGTTGCTCGATTTTAGAAAGGATAAAATCAGTATCCAATTCTAATTTCACTCTTATAAAACCTTCGTTTTCAGCTCTAAGAATGGCCAATAACCGATGCGAAGGGCAACGGTTGAGCGATTCGCTCCAATCAAAATAATCTCTGAACTTTTGGGCCGCCTCTTCATCTTTTTTGGTAGAAACCACCTTTGTTGTCAGCATGGCCGACCTTTCCAATTGTGAACGGATGAGGTTTCTAATGGAGATTCGCTCATTAAGCCATTCGGCAATGATGTGTCGAGCTCCCTCCAGGGCGGCATCCGTATCAGGGACTTCGGAATTGGTATATTGGTGGGCTGCCGACTCAATATCTCGATGGTTTTGGGCCATTATGATTTTAGCCAAAGGCTCCAAACCGTTTTTGCGAGCTGTTTCGGCTTTGGTTTTTCTCTTTTTCTTAAAAGGAAGGTAAAGGTCTTCCAAACTCGTCAAATCTTCGGTCTGGACAATCTTGTTTTTAAGGTCTTCTGTTAAAGAATCTTGTTCTTCAATGGCTTTTAGAATCGTTTCCTTTCTTTTTTCAAGATTTTCAAACTGCGTTTTGAACTCCACTATTTGCCCAATCTGTACCTCATCTAGGTTGCCTGTCTTTTCCTTACGGTAGCGGGCGATAAAGGGAATGGTACAGTCTTCATTAAGCAGTTCAACCGTGTTTTTGATACCTTTTTCGGGAAGCTGGGTATGTTTTACTAGGTAAGGGAGGAGTTGCATTTATTAAATGTCAAGACTTAATTGTGATTCTTTTAAAGGATAAAAAACGCCAATGATTACAAATGGATTATTAGCTCTTCTCATATGCCATTGCTTAGTCGTTCCTAAAAAAAGATAAATGTCATTTTTGGTATTGAATAAGGTTAAGTATTTTTCTCTTACTAAACTAACAGCTGTTTTTTTAGATCCAGTTTTCTTTAAACACTTCTTGTATAATTCAAAAATTTCCCAGTCTTCAATCATAAGTTTACTGGAAACTCCCTCGTCATCCTTGAAAGCATAATAAAATTTAAAAGGGATTTTAGGAATTAACTTTTCAGGATTACTCTCGATTTCAGCAAACAAATCCTTTTGTTTGCGTAATTCCACCCACTCATCTTTCCAGTTCTCAGAATCCTCTTCAACAATGAAATCTTCGATGGTTGAAGGTTTGAAAGATGCTAAAGAGATGTTTTTTGGATGTTTAGAGTCGTTAATTAGCTTCGATTTGTTGGTGTAGATGTTTTTTAAACAATATTTCTTTCTTTCAGCCCAATTGAATTTAGTATTTAGTGTATTATGTATAGTAATTTTATAATTGATAGGAGAGTAGCTTTCTGGCCGAAAGTCAGAAGATTTGGACTTCTTTAAATCAATTTCAACCCAAGTATATTTTTTAAATCCGGTATCTTTTTTAACCTGATTCAACCAACTCAAAGGAATAGGGTAGATTCTAATCCATGTTCCATCTTCTAAAACACCCGCAGTGCAGACTAATTCATCATAACTTCGAGAAGGAAGAGGATATGTTGTTACAGTGATTAGAATCCGTTTTAAAGCCATTTTTACAGATGATCTACTTCAAACGAAAAATCTTCAAGGTTTTCAATCGCTTTTGCTAAGTGCAGTCTGTGGCATTGGCACTTATCCGCTTCAAAACAGGTTAAGGCAATTCGTTTACTTTCTTTAAGAAGATTAAAAATCTCTAATTGAGTGGAGACAGTTTTAGTTAGATTCTCGGCAACATAATTTTTGAATAAAGCGTCATAATCCTCCTGAGTTTCTAATTTTTGCCTTTTGTCAGAGTCAATTCCAACTTCAGGTATATGTCTATATTTTATACCCACACCATTACAAGCATTTTCTAATTGTCTTTTACTGAATCCGTATTTCATACTTGCAGCATTTTTTCGTACATCGCAAAGTAGTGCAACATTGTTCCGGATTAGTTTATTTAGATAGCTCTCCAAACTGATTCCTTCATAACCTATGGTAAAAAGAACTGTTTCTGTATCCGTAGGCCTTTTTTTATCTATTTTCTTAAGTTCGGTTGCGCTCAAATATTTATCGGCTACGATGCTGTTTATTGCGTAATACGGAAAGTTTTTATAGGTTAATTTAATTAAATCATCACTCGATTTATTCTTGTAAATAATTTTGAAGTCAGAAATAATTTTTTGGTGTTCTTTCTCAAGTTGGGTTAAATAGTTTTCGTCATTTATTTTTTTCCAAGTGGTATTTGTTTCTTCGACTATACCATACTTCTTCAATGTATTTAAATCAGCATTCGCTTGAAATGAAAAGCTTCCAAGTTTATAGGGGACAAAATCATAAGTTTTTTTCTTGGTTTTATATCTGCTGAGTAAAAATAATAGTTTTTGAACTTGAATTTTTTCCAATTCATTTTCAAATACTTGCAAGATGGATAAAACAACTTTTCTTCTATAATACATACATCAAATATACTTAACTTATCCCTTCGCCGTTACCAACACCTTCTTCATCGGGGTTGACGAAAACCAATTTACCCTCTTTGCTTTCGGTCATCAGAATCATGCCCTGACTTTCTACACCACGTAAAGGTCGCGGTGCCAAGTTGACCAAAACGGTTACCTTTTTGCCGATAATATCTTCTGGCTTGAAGCTTTCAGCGATACCCGAAACAATGGTTCTGGTGTCAATGCCGGTATCTACCTTTAAAACCAGTAATTTTTTGGTCTTAGGCATTTTTTCGGCTTCGACAATCGTACCTACACGCATATCCAATTTCGTAAAATCATCAAAGGTGATGGTCTCTTTTTGAGGTGTGACCGCCTTCTTTTCGTTCTCATTCGCTTTTTTGGTAGCTTCCAATTTATCTAATTGTTTTTGAATTTCGCTGTCCTCTATTTTTCTGAACAACAACTGTGATTGATTGATTTTATGTGCCGCTGACAACAACGATTCTTTTTGCGAAACATCGTTCCAGCCTAAGTCGGTAGATAGGGCTAGTATTGATTTTAATTTATTGGAAGTAAAAGGCACGAAAGGCTCACTTAAAACAGCTAGACCGGCAGCTATCTGCAGGGCGACATACATTATCGTTTGCACCCTTTCTTCGTTTTGTTTAATGACCTTCCAAGGTTCTTCGTCTGCCAAATACTTATTACCTAAACGTGCTAGGTTCATAAACTCTTGGGCCGCTTCCCTAAAGCGGTATCTTTCCAAGGAATTGGAAATAACTTCTGGATATTTTTTAAGGGCATCCAAAGTTTCTTGGTCCACCTCGGTAAAGTTGGACGGTGCAGGAATCACCCCGTCGTAATATTTGTTGGTCAATACAACCACCCGGTTGATGAAATTACCCAAAATGGCCACCAACTCGTTGTTGTTGCGGGCCTGAAAATCTTTCCAGGTAAAATCATTGTCCTTTGTTTCAGGTGCGTTGGCCGTTAGCGTATAGCGCAACACATCTTGCATATCAGGAAACTCTTCTAAGTATTCGTGCAACCAAACGGCCCAATTTTTAGAGGTGGAGAGCTTGTTGCCTTCCAAATTCAAGAACTCATTGGCCGGAACGTTTTCGGGAAGAATATAGCCACCATGCGATTTTAGAATAGCGGGAAATATGATGCAGTGAAAAACAATGTTGTCTTTCCCAATAAAATGCACCAATTTAGTGTCTTTGTCTTTCCAATAAGGCTCCCAGTCTTTTCCTTCTCTTTTTGCCCACTCTTTAGTAGAAGAAATATAGCCGATAGGGGCATCGAACCATACGTAAAGTACTTTGCCTTCTCCGCCTTCTACCGGTACCGGAATACCCCAATCTAAATCTCTCGTAACCGCCCTAGGTTCAAGGCCGCCATCTATCCAGCTTTTGCATTGCCCGTACACATTGGGTTTCCAATCGTTTTTATGTCCTTCAAGGATCCATTCCCGTAAAAAGCCTTCGTACCTGTCCAAAGGCAAGAACCAGTGTTTGGTTTCTTTCGTGGTAGGTGTGCTTCCGGTAATGGTTGATTTCGGGTTGATCAAATCGGTTGCGTTTAAAGAAGACCCACAATTTTCACATTGGTCACCATAGGCTTCTTCATGCCCGCATTTAGGGCAAGTACCGATTACAAAACGATCGGCCAAGAATTGCTTGGCTTCTTCATCATACAATTGGGCCGTAGTCTCTTCAATAAAATCACCTTGCTCGTATAATTTTTTAAAGAAATCGGATGCCGTTTCGTGATGAACCTCGGCAGAAGTTCTAGAATAGTTGTCGAAAGTAATGCCGAAGTCTTGAAACGACTTTTTAATGATGGCATGGTACTTATCGATAATCTCTTTGGGTGTTACCCCTTCTTTTTTGGCCTTCATTGAAATGGCGACCCCATGCTCATCGCTTCCACAAACAAAAGCAACCTCTTTTCCGGTCAGTCTTAAGTATCTGGCGTAAATATCTGCAGGAACATATACACCCGCCAAGTGACCAATATGAATGGGTCCGTTAGTGTAGGGTAATGCAGCAGTAATCGTATAACGAGCAGGAGTAAGGTTTTTTTCGGCCATCAAATTTGAAATTAGGCCACAAAAATAAGGTTTTTGCTACGAGGGATACAAGTAATATTCAAAAAGCAAAACCCTCGTAAATTAGGGTTGACGAGGGTTTGTTAGGATTGATTGAAATTGATGTGCTATGCGACCATAACCGATTTGCTCATTTTATGGTCTTGTACTTGTATGCGATAGATATATTTACCAGCTGCCAAATGACCCGGCATACTTTCTTTTATGTTGATTTCATTGGCTCCGGCAGTCATGATGGTATTGCGTATGGTACCCACGCGCTGCCCGACTATGTTGAATAATTGAATATCTACATGGGCCGTTACCGGCATTTCAATGTAGATGTGCGGGGCATCGTCTGTCGGATAGTACGGTTTGTGAACAATAGCATTTATCTCGGCACTGCTAGGTACTACAGGACTTTCGGTTTGACTGTCAGGAGTAGCGGGAATGGTAGGTTCACCATCGCTGTAAGCGATTTCAGGAAAATCGGTTCCACTACAGTTAAATCCAAGATTTACAGGTGCATAGGGGTGGTCTAGTAAGTGTTGCTCTACCAATGGAATTGGAACGCAGAGCCACTCGGCCAAAACCGTGGCATACAAATCTCTAAAATCCATAGTGTACTCTAAATTCCCCCGGCCATCAGGGTTGTCGAGAGTTGGGTGCTCACCAACAAATGCGCTGCCATTCAATCCTTTTCCGAAGAAAAGGGTAGGGGCGGCCTTGCCATGATCGGTGCCGTTGGATCCGTTTTCAAAAATTCTTCTACCAAACTCTGAAAACGTCATGCTCAATACCTTATCGTCTTGTTCGGTATAAGCAAGGTCTTCGTAAAAATTGTTGATGGCAATCGATAAATTGCTCATTAGTCTCTCGTGGGCCAAGGGTTGGTTGCCATGGGTGTCAAAACCTCCCATAGATATCATATACACCTTTGTACCTAAGTTTCCTTTGATCAAACGGGCTAAAAGCGCCAATTGTCGGGCGAAGCCGTTATCTTGATATTCTACCTGATTTTGGCCTCTTGACCAAGCTTCGTGAATAATGCCTGAGTATTCGTAGGTGGTATTGGCCACACCTCTTAAAAATTTAAGTTGGTCGCCATACATACAGTCGTTGAACAGGGTATCTTCTAAACCATATCGCACACCCGATTCGGCGATTTCCTCTAACTGGTCGATATTCGAGGTAACGAACGCATAATTGGTTTCTTCGCCTTGAAAAACCAAACTACCGAACTGACCTATTTGAATGGCCGCTGGTGCGGGAGGGGGCGAAATAAGGTAATCAGGATATATGTTCTCAAAATGCCTTCCCATCCATCCCGTATTCAATCCGCTGAATCCGGTGGTTGTTAGGTCGGTGTTGGCAAAAATGTCCGATCCCGTAAAGTGGGAAAGACTTTGGCCTTCGTAACCTACGCCGTGAACCGCCTTGAATTGGCCTTGGTCCCACATTGCTTCCAAAGACTTCATGTAAGAGGGTACACCGAACTCATCGGTAAGCTTCAATACTTTACTCTCCGGAATATAAATATTGGGTCGCGCGTTGGCGTATGAATCATATTGCTCAATGGGTATAACGGTGCTCAGACCATCGTTTCCACCCGAAAGACGAATAAGAATTAAAATGTTGTCTGTTTCAGCGGCTGCAATAGCCGATGTTAGAGGTGACGGTGCCGAGGCCGTTAAAAAATTGGAACCTAGCATCATCGAGCCTGATCCAGCTATGCCGAGGGCCTGTAAAAACGAGCGTCTGCTCCATGCTTTATGTTCTTGGTCATGGCCTTCGTGTTGTAGGCCTTTGTGAGGTGAATTATGGTGGGTATCGCACATAGCTGTAGGTTATTTAAGTTGAAATTCGGGTTGACGGGCCAAATACTGCATTAGCAGGTATACTTGCGAAGGGCCTTCCATTGAGGTCTGCAACGTCCAAGTAGGTGTCGAGCCGCCCTCGTAATATTGATCTTGCACATCGCTTCTAAATACGGTGTACGCCTTATCGTATTCCGAATCGTTTAATAGTCCTTTTGGTAATATAAAATCGATAATGGCCCGGGCAATTACATCTGGGTTATTGCTTGTCATGCCATCCATTCCTGTAAGCGATAGGCCAAAAGACCTGAACTGTTCGGGGTCGGCATTAAAAAATTCTTCCAATACACTTTCTATAGTCAGCCAACGCCCGATCATAAAATTGGTGTTGATCCAAGATCGGTCTCTTTGCCAACCGGCTACATCAAACGGGTTGAATAATTCTTGGCTCAAGAGTGCACTATAATTGACCATGCTTGATACCGTGACATCATCGTAGGTAAAGCTTGATTCTTTTAGTAGGTTGAAATAAATATCGAACGGACTTTTAATAATGACGCCAATAGCCTCATCGTCAAAGAAATGTTGACTTTTAAATAATTGTGAAAGCACCGGTGCTATCTCAAAATTATTAGCCAAGAAAGTGCTTGCCATGCCAGATATAATGGTCTGGGCGTTGCCCGCGGCATCTTGAGAGTCGGGGTGAACGAAAAACTCATAGAGTTTTCTACAGATAAATTCGGCAATTTCATTGGATCGTTGCTCGAACAATATGTCAATCACGTCATCATAACCCCAGTTGCCTGTTTGACCTAATATAGTTTTGCTCTCGGTATCGTGGCGGTCATCTCTAAATTGTACAGATTCGCAACCTAGTTCGCCTCTCTCAACATAACCGGTTAAGGCACGTGCCGTTTCAATAATGTCTTCTTCGGTATACCCATTACCTTCGCCCAAAGTAAATAGCTCATAAAGTTCTCGGGCGTAGTTTTCGTTGGGGTTATGGCCGTTGTTATAAACGCCATCCAGATAATACAACATGGCATCGGTAAGTCCGATTTCGCTAACAAATGTTTTAAAGTTACCTATTGCATTCCGCTGTAAGCAATCGATGTAGTGGTAGAGAAATGAATTACACTCGTACACTTTCAGCTCGGTAACAAAATGATTGCTCCAAAAGAAGCTAAGCCGGTCTCGTAGGTTGTTGTTCAGCATTTGATTGGTGTAGGCCAAGCTGAACTCTTGCCTTTGTTGACGCACCATTGAGTTACGCTGCTCATCGTCTTCGGGGTAATTACTACCGTTCCAATCGGCCCAAGTAGGTGCTGTAACGGGCGGTTGGGCCAATGCCTGGTTAATTAGTGTATCTACCAATGAACCTGCATTTTGACCTTCTGCTTGATCGATAGTTTGTGCGGAGGCGCTGAACCCCAGTCTACGGTACAGGTGTGCAGCCTTCGACCTGTTCAAGGGAGTGTTATACGGCGCTAGGGAAGCCGTATTACAGTTGATAAAGTATTCCATAGTTTTCAGTAGGCTTTAAGAACCGTTTATGTGCTTGGGGTCAATTCTTAACGTACTGAGGTTTTGTATAGTATGGTGATTGATGTATTTTCGATGTATGGCATAATTAATTACGAATCATACACAATATTTGGCGTCAGGTAACCCTATTTTTCGATGAACCGCCACTCTTTGAAGTAGATTTAAGAAAACTATGGGCAAACACAATGAATTTGGTAAGGAAGGAGAGAAAATAGCAGTTGATTTTTTAGTAGGAAAGGGATATGAAATCGTAGCCCAGAACTATCGTTACCTTAAAGCTGAAATAGACATTATCGCTAAGAAAAAGGAGGTATTGGCCGTAGTAGAGGTGAGGGCGAGAAGTAATGACCGTATTATACCGATTGCAGAAACCATCACCCCAAAGAAAATAAAGCTCTTGGTCTCGGCGGCAGACTATTTCGTAACCGAAAATGAAATAGATGCCGAGGTACGTTTTGATGTGGTTACTATATTAAAGAATAGAAGCATTTTTAAGATCGAACATCTTGAAAATGCTTTTTATCATTTCTGACGAGGGGAAAGTTGAGATGTTTTGAATTTTAGTATTAACACAATTTGTTTTATTTATAACAATGTGTTATTTTTGCTCCGCAACCAACTAAGAGCATCATGAAAACAATATCGTCGGTCGTTGAGCAATACATAAAAAAGAAGCCGTTTTTACAAAGTGCATTGGCACAAGGTATTATCAATCTAACCTCTCTTTCAAGAATTGTTAAGCCTGAAATTGAAGATGAGTTAGGAAAGGATATTCGTAACGGGGCTATCGTTATGGCACTGAAAAGACTGTCCGATGATTTAGAATTTCGCGCTACACATAAGATTATAAAAGTGTTGAAGAATATCGGCGAGATTACGGTTCGATCTTCTTTGACCGACTTCACTTTTTTTATATCTGAATCAATATTAGAGGTGCAGGCCGAGCTTCTTGAAGAAGTCAATAAAAATAAAGATGTTTTTTATACTTCCTCAAGAGGTGTGAACGAACTGAATATTGTAGTAAGTAACAGCTTAGACCAAACCGTCGAAACTCTTTTTAAAGAAGAAAAGTGTACCCAAAAAGCCGAAAATTTATCTTCGATTACTGTAAAGCTTCCAGCCGAAAACGTTAGCGTACCAGGTATATATTATTTTATATTTCAGCGTTTGGCATGGGAGGGCATTGTTCTGTACGAGGTTATCTCAACGACCAATGAATTTACCATTTTGGTAGACGATACCCAAGTAGATGTGGCCTTCAAGACTATAAAAGACCTGAAGACCCTCTAAACTTCAATCTTTGATAAATTCTGTGGCTTGACCCCTGAAAGGTTCCGGCAAACAGCAATCTTGAGTGCCGCCTACCTCAACGGAAGATGATCCATATACTTTTATGGTAGATTTGATAAAATCATCTTCATTGGCCTTATAGATATTCTCAACATACTTCTGCGGATTTCTATCAATATAAGGGAACCAAGTACTGTGAATCTGAATCATTATACGATGCCCTTTTTTAAAGGTGTGCAAAATATCTTGAAGTCTAAAATCGACATCGCTTATTTCTCCAGGAACAAAAGGTTCAGGTTTTTCAAAGCTATTTCTAAAACGACCTCGAAATACTTCGGCCCTAACCAATTGCTGATAACCTCCCATAATAATATTGTCTGGGTTGTGCTCATAGTTTTCATGGTCTGAAGGATAGACGTCGATCAACTTAACAACAAAGTCGCCATCGGTACCGGTCATGGCTACTTTTAATTTTGCCAGAATTTCTCCGGCCAGCACTTTTGGATTGTCCAAAGGTTCGGTTTCGAAGGTAAGCACATCGGGCCTACGTGAGGCATGTCTTTGATCATCTGACATATAACGTCTGGGAGTAAAGGTCAGCCCTTCGGTTTGTGAGGTGTAAGGTACCGGCTTTTGAGGGTCGCTCGTATATTCGAAAACGGCATCTTCGTTGATAGGTCCGTTAACACTAAGTTGCCCATTTTCACCAAAATGCAGGCTCACAGGTTCTATATCGATTGGTGGCCATTGTTCAAACTTCTTCCATTCTTTCGAACCTGTATCGAACATATAGGCTTCCGGTAGTTTGTAAATGTTTTTGCTTTTCAAGTTATGGGCAAAGAAATTACGTTCTATTTCTCTTTGAAAAAAGGTAGAGATGCTGTCGCCAAAATAGATATGATTATGAACAGTTTTACCGGTTTCCTTGGCCCATCCGCCATGGTCCCAAGGTCCCATGACAATCGTGTTTTTGGCTTTCGGGCTTGTGGCTTCCACCGTTTTATAAATATTCAATGGGCCATAAAGATCCTCGGCATCGTACCATCCTCCAACGGTCATAACGGCATGGTCGATATCTTTTAAATGGGGAAGAATATTTCTCTTTTGCCAGAATTCATCATAATTAGGGTGGTCAACTATCTGGTTCCAAAAGAAATTGTCATTGTGATATTTTTCGGTAATATTTTTTAAGGGGCCTAATTTTAGAAAGAAATCATACGCATCGGAAGCGGGGTCGCCATAGAGCCTCATTAATTTTTCGGTATACCAAGGGTCTCTGGTAAGACTGTCTTTTTGATAACCAAATACGGCAAAGGCAGCCGTATAGCTTTCCAAATAGGCACCTTGGTGATGAAAATCATCAAAAAAGAAATCGGCTATCGGCGCTTGTGGCGAAGAAGCCTTTAGTGCAGGGTGGGCATCGATCATGCCGGCTGCAGTATAGTGCCCGGGATAAGAAATGCCATACATGCCCACGCGACCATTATTGCCTTTGATGTTTTTGATCATCCACTCTATTGAGTCGTAGGTGTCGCTACTTTCATCTATGTCTTTTTTGTTTCTCGGTTTATTACCGGGTATGTTCGGTCTCATATTGTCAAACTCTCCATCTGACATATAACGACCACGTACATCTTGAAAAACGAATATATACCCGTCTTCTACCAGATATTTTGAAGGGTAGCCGCTGTATTGATAGTTTGAATGTTTCGAGGCATTGTAACAAGTTCTGTTTAAAAGAATCGGGTATTTTTTTGTTTGGTCTTTAGGAGTATAGACTACCGTGAACAGTTCGGCACCATCTCGCATGGGAATACGGTATTCCTTTAGGTCATAATGACTTTTAAAATAATCGGCATCTATTTCTTGTCCGCAAGAAATCGTTACGATCATTAGAAATATGAGTAAAACAAACTTGTTTAGTTGCATGGTGAAGGTTTTTTGAATGTCTCGGGCCTAAAGATAGCAATATACTTGCTTGCTAGCCCAATAGGAATAGGGCTAACCTTAAATGATTTCAAACCATTAAAGCTTGTTATTGAAAATCAGGTAAATGATACATTTCGATTACTGCACCAAAAGAAGAAGATGTTTGCTTCAATTGCATTTTCTTTTTCTCGAGCCTATTCTCACAGGCTTGATGCCATAAAAAGTAGACAGGCAAGAATTCGGATTACCAAGTTCTTTTTTCGAGAACTTTATTTAGCTCTTCGGCTGTCATTTTACCCTTAGCGGGATTTTTTTCTAACCAGGTTAAAAAGTCTTTTTTAACCTTGTCAGACCATTTACCGTCAATCTCTCCGGTAGAATATTTTCCTGCTTTTACCATTTCGAAGCCAAAAAGGTCTTTTAGGCCTACAAATTCACTGGTAAACACTACCTGTTCGGCCAAATGGGCAGGTACGAACAGAACCCCTTCACTTTTTCCGATTACCAAGTCGCCCGGTAATACGATGGCATCACCTATTCGTATAGCGGTATTTAGCCCCATTAACACCATTTCTTGCAAGAAAGAAGGATGAAAATCGCGAACGAATGCGTTGAAGCCTTCCAGTTCAGATATCGACTCTAAATCTCTGGCACTGCCATTAAAGACTACACCATTTCCTGATTTTGCGAATATAGAGTTGGCCAATGTAGCACCCATTAAGGTTCCGGCTTCAATTTTTCCAAACCCGTCTGCCACATAAACATCGCCCGTGGTCAACACATCGATAGGCCATGAATTCGTATCACCTTTTCTACCTTGCTTATTAACTCCTCTGTCTTTAATGTTCTTTTCAACATCGGGCCTGCTGGGCATGAACATAGCTGTAACCGCCCTGCCGACAACTACATTGTTGTTGACCATTTTCCACTCCCCGGCAAATTGATTGTTATAGCCTTCGTTTTTTAGAACCGTCCACGCATCATCGACCGATATATGCTTTGCTCTCTCTACAAGGTCGTCGGATATTTTGGGACGACCGTCTTCAAATCTTTCTCCTTCCCAAGAAGAAGTCAAGAAAACAAGCTCTTCTTTTGGTATTGTCTGTGAATAAAGGTGGGCGGCAAATAAAAAGAATGCGGCTGTAAATAGTTGAATGGCTCGGGTCTTCATAAAATTAATAGGTGGTAAGGGGTAAGCGATTTATTTTTTCTCTTTTTTAAGAGTAACGATTGTCTTTTCACTCTCATTGATTTCGAAATTTACATCATTTATCAATGAAAGTATCTTCAATATTTGACCTAAAGAGTCGGATTTGTTGATTCTTAAAGTAACCAACTTGTTTTTTGTCATTTCGTTAGTTTCAAATTGGTAGCCGAAACGTTCTTCGATGAAGTGAAAGAGTTTTTCCAGTTCAATATTGTTGAGGTCACTGTATTTGTTTCCTGCACTAAAGCTGAGGTCTGTCTCAAACTTCTTGACCTGCACCTTACCTTTGTCCAATAAGAAACTCTCACCGGGGATAATGGCCCAGGAACGGCTATTTTCAGTATCCTTTAAAGACATTAGTATTCTTCCCGAGTAAAGCGACACCTCGGTTTTTTCAAGGTCTTCATTTTCTGTAACTAAAAATGAAGTGCCCAAAACGCGGGTAGATGTGCGACTGGTTTCAACCGTGAACTCTTTTAGGCTATCTTTTACGACATCAAAAAAAGCCTGGCCTGACAAGGCGACTTCTCTCTTTGAGAATTTTTTGTTGTAAATAACGGTTGAATTCGGTTTTAAAATGACAATACTACTATCGGGCAGAATAAATTCTTTATCAAGTTGAGTGTAATTGTTTATTTCAATAGTAGAGCGGTCGACGCTTAAGAAATAAAGAGCTGGAAGCAATAGTAGCATTATTGCAGCGGCAATGGCCCATTTAAAGGAACGTTTTGGAGAACGCGACCTTATGGTAGACTCAAGCTCGGCCCATGAGTTCTTTATCTGGGTCTCGGGAACGGGCGGAAAGTCTTGGCCCCAAGCAGTTTCCATTCTTTTTTCTATGTCGGACTCGTAATTTTCCACTTATATATTGCCGTTTATACTCTTAGAACAATTCAAGATTGAATATTTCCTAATTCTTTTTGTTTTTTTCTTTTTCCAATTCTTGCTTAATATGATTCTGCGCCAAATAAATATGATTTGCGATTGTTTTTTTTGAAATGTTCAGTGATGCAGCTATCTCTTCATACGATAGGTTTTCTATTTTATGCAACACAAAAACTTCACGCCTTTTGTTGGGTAAACTTTTTAAAACACTGTACAGCCATTCTAGGTTAATTTCATCTTGACCATTATTTTCTTTGATTTCGGTGGCCCCGAAAAAGTTCTTTTCTTCGGTCGGCACTAATTTTGACTCCCGTTTTAAATGGTTGAGAATAATATTGCGGCAGATAGTGTATATCTGTTTGTCTATTAAGACGTCGTCCTTTAATTTATCCCTGTTTTCCCAAAGTCTTAAAAACGTTTGTTGTACGAAGTCGTCCGGTTCTAGGGTGGGGGAGTTGAATTTCTTTGCGAACCAGTATAACTTGGAGTAAAAGAGCGAGTATAATTTTTCTAAAGAGCTTAGGTTTCCTTTTTTTATACTCTTAACCAAGAAATATGTATTCTGATCTTTCAAATAATGGACAAGTGTTTTTGAGGAGATCCAAATAGGGCTTATAAACTTAAGCTTTACTTAAAAAACTACAAACAATATTTTGCTAAAGATTGGTGGAATTTTTTAAAAAGAAATACCGGACTTAATAAAAGCCCGGTAAATCAAAACTAACTTAACTAACTCAACTGTTTTTGTAATCTTCTTATCTAATTTTTATTTGGATAGAGACCGCCCGTTAAGGTCATAAACTACCTTTCCGTCTCGAATGGTCAACTCACATTCTAATCGTACTTTGCCTTTTTCAAGGTGGCCTGTGTAATCGAAATACCCAAAATCACCTTTGTTCAATCTGAGAATGGCCACATCTGCCGGCATATCGGCAGATAGATTGCCCAGTTCTTCACGAAGTATGGCCTTCGCCGGATTCCATGTTGTGGCTTTTATCACTTCTTCAAGTTCCATGCCCATCACTAAGAATTTTGACATGACACTTAAAAGGTCTTTCATCGCATTGTTCATACTACCGATATGTAGGTCGGTACTTATGGTATTTGGGTAAAAGCCAGATTTAACTGCCGGTATGGCTTGAGAGTAGGCAAAGCTGATTCCACCATAGCCGACATCGAATACGATACCTTTTTCCTGCGCTTTTGAAACAAAAGGTTTCAGTTCTTTCGAATTAACATCTACAACAGTTTCCCTCGTTTCCAATTCGGCAAATGCATGGGTGTAAATATCTCCGGGGCGTAGATGTTGCATGAAAAGTTCTTCTATCGAAAGCGGAGGTTGGCTTCCCCCAAAATCTATAATCACAGGTTTTTTAGAGAGGTTTCCGGCCTCAACGGCACGGTCAACTGGTGTCCAGTCTGGGCCTTCATAGTGAGCTACCTTAAAACCAACGATATCATCAGAATATTTTTGGGCCATTTGGGCACTCAACTTGGCATTCATGTCATTGGTATCTTGCTCGTAGTTTCCTCCGCGCATACCTTCGCCCACAATGTTCAAAAAAGCTAGGACCCTTGTCTTTGAGCGGTCAATGATATTCTCTTTGAATGTAGGGAAGGATTTCCAACCCGATCCACCACAATCGACCACGGTAGTGATACCTGTACGAAAACTGAAGCCGTCTGGGGCCACCGAACCTGGTCCATTACTATATGCCCGACCCGCCTCAGTACCTGCAAATACATGCTGATGAATATCGATCAAACCAGGAGTAACATAAAGCCCCTTGGCCTCAACAACTTTTTCGGCATCTTTAGCATTAATATTTTTAGCCACCTTGACAATCTTGTTATCCTTGATTGCCACATCCAATACTTCATCAATACTGTTTTTGGGGTCAATGACGTGTCCGCCCTTAATAACGATGGAGTATTCTTGCGACCATGAGATGTTAAGGCAGAGAAGCAACCCTATAATCAGTAGACTCTGTTGTTTTTTCATTTGTGTTACTTGTATTCTTATAATTTTCGACCTTTCTTATCTCTTAGGAAAGACGGTCTTGTAAAATTTGTTTCAACCTTTCGGCTACTATGCTCACTTGCTCTTCTCTTAAAAGAACTACCCCAACGTTCAGTAACTGCTTGCCGTCTTTTTTGGCGACGTTGGTAACGATGCTCGGGGTACCGTTCTTTAGTGCTTCATAAATCTCTTTTGGATTGGCCTTAAGCTTGCTTTCGTTCCAAGAAACATGTAGGCTGGGGAAGGCATTAGCAGGGCCAGGATTGATGTAGGTTTCCCCGGTTACACCAGCAACAGATTCTACCACCGATTTAATGCTTTCCACTCGAGACAACCATTCTTGCCATTCTTTTTTGTGGTCACGACCTAAATAGGCTTTGAGGGCGGCATACATACCAAAAATCTCTTCTTTGTTTACCTTCATGGGCCTGCCTATCGGCGCTTCATGAGGGCTATGGTTCAATTTGGCAGCTTCTATCAAATCTTTTCTTCCGAATAAAAGACCGGCGCTCTGTGGGCCACGAATCATTTTACCTCCCGAAAAAGTGACTAGGTCAAAGCCCATTTTCTGAAATTTAAAAAGGTTTTCAACCGGAGGTACATCGGCGGCGGCATCGATAAAAGAAGGTACGTTCTTCTTCTTTGCCCGTGCCACGAACTCTTCATGGGTGATGGTCGATTTTTCGGCCGCATTAAAGAAAAGGGCCATTACGGTATTCTCGTTGATAGCCTTTTCCATCTCATCGGCATCGTCTACCTCAATGATTTTTGCTCCTGTTGTGGTAATCGCTTGGTCGAAAACATACCTGTGCGATTTTTGCATGATAACCTCTGGTCGGGGTCCCGGTAAATTGGGCAACAACTTGGTCTTTTCGAGGTCATCGCCAGTAATACATGCTGCGGTTGCTAGAACCATGGCACATGCGGCACCGGAGGTAACCATGGCCGCTTCACATTTTAGCATTTCTGCAATTTTTGCCCCAACCTTGTCTTGCAGTTCGTGCATGTTAGCAAAGTCGTGTGCCGTTGAATTTATGGCATCCAATACTTCAGGTAGCATTAGCGAACCCGATAAAAAGGTCATGGTAACATTGGCGTTGATGACCCTAGTGATTCCCAGTTCTTCGAAATAATCAATCTTTGAGGTCGGTTTTTCGTCATTTGCCTTTAAGGCCAGTGATTCTGGCCGGCACATTAAACTTCCTGCGATGGGTACCAAAGACAGGTTTTTGACAGCGTCCCTTCTTTTCATAAAATTTAGTGTTTTATGCTCATTTGGTTTTACACATATGCTATACAATCCATTTCTACCAATGAATCTCCCGGTACGCCACCTTGGGCGACGGCCACAGTGGTTCTTACGGGTGGTTTGTCGCCAAAACGACCTTTGTATACTTCGTTCATGGCTTGGTAATCGGCAATGTCGTTAAGAAAAACACTGACCTTTACCACCTTATCCATCGATGAGCCTGCTTTGATTAGCTCTTTTTCAAGCTCTTTGAGAACTATTTCGGTATGCGCCTTTATCTCAAACGGTTCGGTATGGGCACCTTTACCAGCAATAAAAATCAAATTGCCTACTCGGGTCGAACCGGAGAAAAGGGGTACACCTTGAAGATCCTTTATATTATTGGCAGTTTTAAAGGAGGGTTCTTCAGTTTCGTACGCCCTAACCGAGCTAACACCGAATAAGGTGGCCAGGCCTAAACCTAATTTTTTGAATGAGGCTCTTCTTCCATTTTTTGCTTTCATAGTTCTCTTTTTTAGAAATGAATTGTATAGTTATGTTGGTTGTTGGTTAATCTGGTTTGGTATATGGTTATGGCTTATCCCACCAGACGGTACTGGTAAAAGAGTTTCCTACACCTTGTCTATCAACGGCTTCCTGAAAATTGGCTGCGTTGATGGTGCTTTCTGCGTCAGGTAATACAAAGCGGGTCGGTATAACGCCACCAGTAAGATTTCCTGGGTAGTTGACGGGGGTCAGTTCCGGATAGCCCGTTCTTCTCCAGTTGGCAAAAATTTCATATCCATCCAAGAATAAAGACACCCATTTTTGAGTATGGATCTGTTCCATTTGTTCATCCATAGAACCACCTGTCAAATAAGGGTTTTGTTCGAGATAACTATCTACCCTGGTGCTGCTGATGACGCCATCTTCTCCAAAGAGCGACCATTGGGCCATACCTGCCCTTACGGCCGATTCGTATGCACTCTGTGCATCGCCATCGTACCAACCTCTTAAGGCCGCTTCTGACAATAGAAGGTCAACCTCGGCATTGGTAAAAACCAATAGGGGGGCATCGTATCTTAAAATAGTATTCGGATGAGGTTCTGAGTAAATGGCGAATTCTGCAGGCTTGCTGTTAAAAGCTGCGTTTTGCATGCCTTCTTGCAAGGTTGAGGTAGTATCGGCCACATATCTGTCACCGTTAAGAACCCAAACGACCGAAATGGCATTTAACCTTGGGTCTCCTGTAGTTTTAAGGTGGTCAATAAAGGTTTTGGCCAGTTTGCCTCCTTCTACATTATCCTCACTTTGCGGATCGATATAATCGCCATCAAGAAGTGCCGTGGCTATCGGGTTTCTACTGGAAACTTGAGAACCATCAACATAATCAATCTTTGCCAAATCATCGTTACTGGTCATAACACCACCGGCAATGGCTTTTTCGACCCATGTTTGAGCCAATTGTTCATCTACATTGGTCAATCTCATACCCAAGCGCAACATTAGTGAGTAAGCGAATTTTCTCCATTTATCGACATTACCGTCATAGATAAGGTCTGAAGAACCAAAGCTTGTGAGTGAAGAATTTAAGGCGGAAGCCGCTTCCTCCAATTCATTGAGCATATCGGCATAGATAGCCGATTGTTCGTCATATTTAGGTGTGTACACCTGACCGCTAATACCTTGACCGGCCTCGCTGTAAGGTACGTCGCCATACAAGTCGGTTATATGATGAAAAATATACGCTCTCCAAATACGGGCTATCGAAAGCTTGGTAACATCTTCCGGATTTTCGCTTAAGGCTTTGATGACCTCTTGTATCTCATTGACCGCATTGGGGTAAACAGCGGTAAAGTAGCCTTTAGAGTAGCCATCGTTAAAATATTTATCTCCCGCAGCAGGTACTTCTTTATAGGTGGCAAATTGTTGCATAGATCCCCCAATGGTCAAAGCTGACGTTCCGAAGTAACTAACGTTGACCGCATCTAACTGCGCCTTGCTAAAAAGGTATTCAGGAATAATCTCGCCGTAGGCATCGGGGTTTTCGTTGAGTGACTCAAGACCTTTATCGCATGATAGCAGCGAAAGCCCTATTGCGCTAATGGCCAGATATTTTGATATAATGAAATTTACTTTCATAAGAATGGTTTTATTGCATTTAGAATTTTACGCTCAAATTGATTCCGTAACTCATAGTTCTAGGCACACCAAAAGCTTCTAAACCTTGGGCATTGCCATTGGTATAACTTGATTCTGGATCAAAAAGGTCTGTGTTTTTATAAAGGATGGCCAAGTTTCTACCGACCAACGAAACAGATAAAGACTGTAACTCTTTAATCTTATTCAACGGAAGGCTATAAGTCAAGATAACTTGACGAAGTTTTACAAAACTACCATCGTAGACGAAAATGTCGGTGTAATTCTTTTGGTTATCGTAATAGGTATCCAATTCCTCAACAGGAACTACCCTTGAGTAGGGGTTTCCATTTAAATCGACCCCAGATAATTGAAGTCCGTTTTCTCTACCAGGTAAAGTGGCTTTTGTTAAACCGAACCTATGGGCATATTGCGCCAGGTTGGAGTAAATAGAGTTTCCGAACTTACCATCGAGAAGTACGTTCAATGAAAAGTTTTTGTATTTAAAAGTGTTGGTAAGACCCATAGTTAAAGGAGGTACACCTTCACCAAGTTCCATAATCTCACTTCTTAGCTCATAACCACTGTTTTGGTCATAAATGATTTCACCAGCATCGTTTCTTGCCATTCTGTATCCCCAAATGGTGCCGTAAGGTCTTCCGACCACGTTTTGAATCGAACCACCGCCGATTCCGCTACCAACCTGAATGGTATTCAATCCTTCGGCCAGCGACACAATCTCACTTTTATTATAAGCCATGTTGTAGCTCACATCCCAAGAAAAATTATCATTTCTGATCGGTGTACCTGAAATAAGCATTTCAATACCCTTGTTGCTAATTTCACCAACATTTAAAAGTGCCTGTGTATAACCGGAAGCTGTTGAAATATCTGATTGAACGATGTCATCGGTAGTTTTTCTGTTGTAGAAAGTAAGGTCAAGACCTAATCGGTTGTTCAGCATTCTCAAATCAAGACCGGCCTCATATGTAGTAGAGGTAAGAGGTCGTAAATTCGGATTGGTTACCAAACTGGATGAAATCGCCTGAAGAGGTCTACCGTTATGGCCCCCTTGTACGGTACCGTAAGTCTGGTTGATCAAGTAAGGATCTGGAGCACCGCCCCCCACTTCGGCCCATGAACCTCTTAACTTGAATAGATTAATCGCTTGTGGTAGTTCAAAAGCTTGAGATACCAAGAAGCTACCACCAACCGAAGGGTAGAAAATACTGTTGTTTTCAGGGCTTAGCGTAGAGAACCAATCTTGGCGACCTGTCAATGTCAAATAGGCGAACCCTTTATAACCAAAATCTACCGAACCGAACAAAGAATTGACTCCTGTAGTTCTGTTAATGGGGGTAGTGGTCAGGGTAGCCAAGTTGGTGTAGCTATAGAATTCCGGGATGGTAAACTCACTACCGCTGATTTGGGTAGAATTATTAATGTTCTTCTGTTTGTTACCACCTACTAAAGCTGTCAAATTAAAATCTTCGAAGAGGTCAACCGAGTAATTAGCGGTTAAAAGCATGTTAGTTTCCGACACATCAGACTTTAAAGACTCATAGCTTCCCTGAGGTCTAAAGGCTGTATAGGAAGGAGTAATTCCCTCATATTCGAAGTTATAGAAATCTCTACTCACACTTCCCCTTAGATATAGATTGTCCAAAATATCATAGCGAAGATTGAACTGGCCGATAAAACGGTTTTTCTTATCGTTGTTTTTGTATCGGTTCACGACCCAATATGGGTTGTTCGCCACGTTAACTGGGTTCCATAACAATTCAGTTCCGTCTTCATAATAACCGGGGGCCATATTCGTAACATCGACCGTATTGGACACCAAGTTGGTTGCCCATGCGGAGTTGTAATCGGCATAACCGGTACCTGGCCTGTTGCTGGCCTTTTCCAAGTTGTACTGAACCACTGTTTCTAGGCTTAAGCGCTCGCTTAATTTGGCATTCAAGCTCAAGTTGGTGGTTTTTCTGTTAAACGATGAATTAGGAACTACACTTTGATTGTCGGTATTGGAAAGCGATATTCTATAGTTGATGTCTTCGTTACCTCCCGAAAAAGCAATGGTGTTAACGAAATTGGTTCCGGTACGGTAAAAGTTTTTGATATTGTCTTTCACATTAACGGGGGAGTACGGTCTTTCAACACCATCGAATTGAACAACGGGCGAGCCATCCATTAAAGCACCATAAGAAAGTCTACCCCATTCGATAGCTTCATCTTGTGTGGCGGGTTTTCTACCATTTGCTCCCGCCCCGTATACATATTGAAAATCTGGAAATATAGATGGGGTGTCAAAAGTAACGTTGCTGTTAAACTGCACGCCAATACCTCTTTGAGCAACCCCTTTTTTGGTAGTAATCAAAATAACACCGTTAGAAGCTCGTGATCCGTAAAGTGCTGCAGCCGCACCCCCTTTAAGAACACTAATTGTTTCAATGTCATCAGGGTTGATACCGGCAATTCCATCACCACGGTCAACGTTGATTCCTTGACCATCAGTGGTAGAACCGCCACCAGGTATAGAGTTGTCAATGGGCATGCCGTTAACTACATATAGTGGTTGGTTATTGCCCGATAGCGATCCGTTTCCCCTGATAATTACCCTACTTGATCCACCTGGCCCTGTGGCAAGCCCTGTAGCGTTTACCCCTGCTATTTTTCCGGTAAGGGCATTGGCAATATTTGTTTCCCGTGCATCGGTAAACTCATCGCCGGCCACCTCAGATACGGAGTAGGCCAAAGCCTTTTCATCCCTTTTTATACCTAGGGCCGTCACTACAACTTCATCAAGTGCTTGGGCGTCTTCGGCAAGTGTCACGTTAACAACGTCAGTACTGCCATCCAATGTCTGTTCTACGGTTTTCATGCCCAAGTATGAGAATACAAGTGTAGCCGTGCTAGATTCTACTTCAATGGAGTAATTACCATCAAAGTCGCTCAATGCGCCATTGGTGCTGCCCTTTTCTTGCACCGTAACCCCGGGTAGGGGTACACCATCGGCGTCTAATACCTGACCGGTAATAACACTACTTTGGTCGGGTGCTTCGGTTTTGGTCTTTGTGGGAAGGGCATCTTGAGATATGGCTATGTTATTGCCCACGATACGAAAGGTATAAACCGTTCTCTGAGTAAATTCTTGCAGTACCAGCTCTACCGTTTTGTTCTCGAAAGCATATTCGCCCGGTAATTTGTCTTTGGTGTTGATGTCATCGGCGTAGGCGAATTTGTAATTGGTCTGCGATTCGATAATACTAATTACCCGCCCAAGGGTTGGTCCGCTAAGCGAAAGCGATACTTCTTGCGGATTACCCATCGAGGGCAGGTAAAAAAGTAGTAGTAATAATATTTGCTTCATAATGAATGTTTCTTTTTAGAACTATTGCTTAAATAGAAATAGGGTGATAATCTTTGGCCCGAATAGCTTTCTTATAAAGATTCGGGAAGTAGAAAATTTGGTTGTTTAGAACTTGCCAAAAGGCAGTAAGGTGAAGAGATTCTTTTTTTCATTTCATTTAGTTTTTGGTTGGAATATTTTCGGGTTATCAAATCGTTAACCCAGTTTTGTTTTCTACTTACTTGATCAAGGTAAATAGACCGAAGACCTGTTTTTGAAAAACCTTTTTCACTGGCCTTCACATCGTTTTAACAACCAAAGGAAAAAATGTTCCTAATTATTTTTTTACTTTTTCTTCATTTTTGCATAATATTCGAATGGTGGTGTCATTTTTTTTGAAAATGATGTATATAATTCCTTCTTTTTGTAGAAATAATTAAATATCAGATTTCGTTGTAAACCGATTTTTGGGTTATATGGGAAAAAACAACGGCGGAACCTGATTTTTCAGGTTCCGCCGTTGGGAACTTTTTTGAATGTCGATTTTTAGTTCTTCTACTCTACTTCTATAGGGCCATACACAGCATCTCTAAAACTTTTGTGAAGACCAATTTGATCATAGGGAAATAATTGAACAAACATAACTGCTGTGAGGTCATTTACAGGGTCTACCCAAAATAAGGTACTGGCAGCACCATCCCAAAAGAATTCTCCTACCACACCATTATTTTCATCTGCGTTGGCAGGTGGCGCCGTTCTAACGGCAAAGTCGATACCAAAACCAACTTGACCTTTGCTAGGTAAAAAATGTCGTTCGTTAATGCTATCGGCCAATTGGTTGGTAGCCATTAACTGTACCGTTTCAGGTTTTAATATCTCTACCGAATCAATACTGCCCTCGTGCACGAGCATTCGCGCGAATTTTATATAATCGTCTAATGTAGAAGTCAGTCCTGAACCTCCTCTGGTCAGGGGCCATTTTTCAAGATAGTTGCTGTAGGTGAGGGTGTCTCTTTCTATGGTTCCTTTACCTGTTCTACGGTAGAGTGCCGCAAAACGGTTACGATCATTCTCGGGAATGAAATAGCGGGTCTCCTCCATTCCTAATTTATCAAGTACGTGTTCTCGAACATATTGCTGGTAGGGCATACCGGAAATTCTTTCCACTAGAAAAGCCTGTACATCAACGCATGGGCCATAGAGCCATTCTTCACCAGGATGAAACTGTAGCGGTAACTTTCCCATTTTCTCGGCCATTTCAACCAAGTTGTTATTTCTGTTCAATGCATCGGCCTCGGCAACCATTTTTCCTAAGGGTGTATCGCTAGCTCCGGCAAAACCGGCAGTATGTCTAGTAATATCACGAATGGTTATGGGTCTTCGCGCGTCTTCTAGAATTGGTTTTCCACTGGAATCTTCACCAACATATACTTTCATATTGGCAAATTCAGGGGCGTATTTTTCAAGAGGGTCATCTAACTGAAACTTGCCTTCTTCAAATAATGTCATAAGTGCCGTTCCGGTGACAGGTTTGGTCATTGAGTAAATTTGTACGATCGTAGACCTATCCATTGGTTTTTGAGCTTCTACATCGGCGAAACCAAATGCATTGAAATAGACTTCTTTGTCTTTTTCGTAAATCAAGGCCGAAACGCCTGCAATATCGCCCGCAGCGACAAAACTTTTCAGAACTGAGTCTATTCTTAGTGTTACCGAGTCGGAGACGATCAGGTTTTCGGTCGTTTGTACTTTTTCGTTGCCTGTTTCTTTACAAGATAAAACTAGGGCCAGCATGGCAATTGCCATGCTAATTGAAGTTGTTTTCATAAGGTGTAGTTTATAGTTGTTGAGTCGTTTTTTTAATGGGCTAGAGCGCATACCTTTTTCCAGATTTCCGTACTGATATGAATTCCCTCTTTTTTGTTCCTTTCCCGTGTAAGAACCGTTCGTTCACCGGGGTAGTAGGTTCTATCGCCTTCTTTCAATGGTTCAACATTGTGGGTAAAATCGATAATCTCTTTTAATAATCTCTCTTGAATATCGGTATCGTTAAAGTTATTTCTTGAAATACAGATGAAAACCTGTGAAAGCGCTACCTCTAGATCTTTTCCGGCAATTTTTGAAGTTGAATTACCCAATGATAGAACGGTTGCCAACATATCTAATACCATCGAAAGGGCAGAGCCTTTCCAATAGCCTATGGGTAAACCTCTTTCCTTTACCAAGATTTTTTCCGGGTCGTTAGAGAGTTGGTCATTATCGTCCCACCCGCCAGGAAATGGTAATTTCTCGCCTTTTAAGCGGTAATCGTTGATTTTTCCAAAGGCGAATTGCGATATGGCCATGTCAAGTACAATGTGCCCTTCTTTTCTTGGAATCGAAACAATAAACGGATTGTTGCCCAATCTGCTGTCTTTTCCGCCCCAAGGCGGCATATTGGGCTGTGTATTGGTAAACATAATTCCGATACAGTCGTTATTGGCAGCTTGCCAACCGTAGGTGCCGCCACGCATCCAATGATTGGTATTACGAAGGGCGACTAAACCCATGCCATGCTTTTGTGCCAGTTCAATTGCCCTATCGGTGCACTTCATGCCATTAATGATGCCGGGGCCTAATTTACCGTCCCATCTTTCTATACTGCCCATTCCTTCGACCTTTTCCGCCTCCGCATTTATATCGACAAGTCCCTTTTCCACATAATCGATAAAAAGGGGCACTCGATTAATGCCATGAGAGTTGATGCCGTCTAAAGTGCTCTCACTGTAAGTCTTTGCTAATTGCTGTGCCTTCGATGGGGTGAACTCATATTTGAGAAAAAGGTTCAAAAGAACTTGCTGCATTTCTTCAAATGGAATTCTCTTTTGGTTGGATGACATTATAGAAAGGAATGTTTTTGATTAAGGTTTTTTCAAAAATGTTGACCGTAAACTTTTTTTGAAAGTAAAAGGATGAGGTAAGTTAACCTTTTTTTGTATTCAATCTCGTAATCAAAAAGCTACTGATCAAAATCAAGATGCCGCCTAATACAGTATTAATGCTAAGGGTTTCATTTCTTACGAAATAGCCCAAGGCAATGGCACTTATGATTTCGATGTACATGAGTCCGGAAGCTGTTGATGCTGGCAGATGCTTAAGGCCGTAAAAAAAGAGTTGGAACACGACGATGCCAATCCAAAATCCGTAAAAAACTCCCAAGCCTATCTGTTCCCACTCAACCGCTGGAAGAAAAAATAAAAAAGGAATAAAGAAGACGCTACTTATAAGGTTTTGATATACAATCGTCTGATTTTGGGTGTAATAATGCGATTCAGATTTGAACATCACAACGGTAATGGCATAACCAAAAGCGCAAAGAACCGCTGCTACCATACCGATCATATCATTGTTCTCAAACGAAAATGATTTATCGGAGTAGGTGACGGCCATACCTACAAAGGCCAAAAAAAGTAGGCCGACCTGTTCTTTTAAGAGAGGTCTTTTATAATATTTGACTTCAATCAGAAAAACAAATATGGGCCAAGAGTAGACCAGAACAATAGCATTACCGATAGAGGTATAGATGAAGGCAAGCAAGTAAAAATAAAGGCGTACCACATTGATGGTAGAAGCCAAAAGCATTTTTTTGTAATTACCGGTGAAAAGCGGTTTTGATTTACTAAAAAGAACGGGCAGTAATATTAAAATAGGCACCATTGTGCGAAAAAATGCGATAGCCCCCGCAGAAAGGGTGTTCATTTGTTTGATGAGTACCCCATTGCTGCCAGCTATAACAGCACATAAAATAATTGCGTAAAGTGCTTTTTTCAATCTACTGCCTTAATTTGGCATACAACCAATCGTTACGCATTTCTCTTTGTTCGGGGAAGGTCCAGTGTTGAGTTTCCAAGAAAACCTTCAGCTCTTTTTTTGCCGTAATCAGATTATAGGCCGAATACATAGATGCAGGCGGACAAACATTATCGTTATACCCCCAACTATACCAGCCTTCAGCTTTTACGAAGCGCGCGAAGTTGGCCACATCAAAGTATTTCGATACTTCGATTTTTTCGGGCTTATTGGTAAACTCATCAACAAAAATTTGAGGCCAGCCACCGGCACGGCCATGCAGAAAGCCTGTCATATCGGATAGGGCGGGATAGAAAGCGGCCAAATAATCAATACGGTCATCTAGACCGGCGGTAACTATTGATAAGGCCCCACCTTGGCTTCCGCCGGTTACCCCAATATCTTCACCATTGAATTTATCAAGGCTTTCAAGAAAATCAACCGACCTTACACAGCCCAGATAGACCCTTCGATAATACATGTTGTCTTTGTCGTCTAGATTAAAAGTTTGGTAACCGTTTAAGGCGCCAGCTCCTAAGTTGTCGTAAACAGACTTGTCCATATTGACAGGAATACCATGAATGCCGATAGTGAACGATACAAACCCTTCGGCTGCTTCGTTGATTTCGCCGTAATAGGGTCTTATACCCGCGCCGGGTACGTGTAGAATGGCAGGATACTTCCCTTCTTTTTTTGGCATTGTCAGAATACCATATATTTTGCCCTTGATATTATTGAGGCTAACGTGATACACATCAACCTTATCGGTACAACGTTCGGGCATTAAGGTGAGTACGGGCTCCATAGGTATTTGCGCCAGTTCATCCTTTCCTTTCTTCCAAAACTCTTCAAAATCTTTAGGAAGGGTCGTAGTAGGCTTGATACGTTCGGGTTCAAAACCTACTGTGGTGTAAGAGCTGTATTCCTTTCCGTCTACGGTAACAGTAGCGCTACATCGTAAAAAACCCGGATGGTCAAACTTTTTCGCTTTTACGGTAGTATTGTTTTTAAGGGTAATCGAACCCTCTTTCCATAAGGGCAACTCTCTATAGCCGGCATCAGGCCCGATAGTATATTTTATTTCTACACCTTCTAACGGAACTTTGTTCTTCAGAACATTGATCGAAAATTCCGCTTGTTCACCAGTGTTATACGTCCAATCCGCTTCGCTCGGTGTAATGATTACCTCGACCAGCTGCTTGCTAGGTTGTGCAAATAAGCCTATGTAGCAGCCAAAAATGAAAAATAGGTTGGTAAGTGTTCTTAGGTTCATGGTTTAGGTCGGTTATAGTTGAAAAGAGCTACTAAGATACAAATAGCCTACGAGTAAAAAGTGGTTAGTCGTTTGTTCTTGGCAACATATTTCTGATAGCACTTATTTTCCAAACGTCATCCTCTAGAACGGCTACAAAGGTGCTCCACATTTTACGTACAGTACCATCTGAATTTTTTATTTCATAACGGGCATCGATAATGGCAACGGAGGCATTTAGAAACCTCGTTTGCTCCACTATCAACTTTCTGTCGCCCGGGTTGTCGGAAGAACTGCGCAGCATACCTTCTTTGGCTAGCTCATAACCCTTTCGCCACTCGCCGGTAGAAACCAACTGATCGATATCTTTGGTCAATATCTTGCTCAGAAGAACCGTATCTTTTTGATCTCGAGCAAGTGCGTACTGGTCAATCAGTTCGAAAAGCGGTTTTTCTTTGGAGGAGGGGGTAGATTGTGCTAAGCAGTTAAAGCTAAGAACAATGAGTGCGATAAAGGATAAAATGACTTTCATACCAACTATTTTAAGGTTGAACCTAAAACCGAAAGATTTCAAATTTTAGATATATGAAAGATACTGAAAGTATTATTTGTCCGCCAAGGCAGGTGCAGCCATTTTGTCAAAGGGTGCCAATGCTTGAAGAGCCTTCGCAATACTGGTAATAGCGCCAAAGGTTAACAATAACCTTAAGCCATTTCTTGTTTGTTTTTCTTTTAAAGTACAATGTTGTGGATGGCTTTGCACAAATTGTAGCACCCTAGTAAAGGTCGCACTTTGATAAAAAGCCGACTGTTGATCGGCAACAAAATAGCCGATTAGCTTACTCTTTTTCATTACCACCTTCTCAATACCTATTTGATTAGCGATCCATTTGATACGAACGGAATTCAAAAGGTCTTCAGCCTCTGAAGGAAGTTCACCAAAACGGTCAACGAGTTGAGATTCAAATTTTTGAAGCTCGTTCTCATCGTTCACCGAATTCAGTTCGGTATATAGATTCAAGCGTTCGGTGATGTTATTGATGTAATCATCAGGAAAAAGAATTTCAAAATCGGTATCAATCTGTGTTTCTTTCACAAAGACTTTTTCCTTATGCCCCTCAACCTCTTCATAAAGTTCTTTAAACTCATTCTCTTTCAGCTCATCAATGGCCTCCGCCAATATCTTTTGGTAGGTATCAAAGCCGATTTCGTTTATAAACCCGCTCTGTTCTCCTCCTAAAAGGTCACCGGCACCGCGAATCTCCAGATCTTTCATGGCAATATTAAAACCACTACCTAATTCGGTAAACTGTTCTAGCGCTTCTATGCGTTTTCTGGCATCGGCCGTCATTACTTCATACGGTGGGGTGATAAAAAAGCAAAAGGCCTTTTTATTACTTCTACCGACTCGGCCTCGCATCTGGTGCAAATCGCTTAGTCCGAAGTTGTTCGCATTGTTGATGAAAATGGTATTCGCATTGGTAACATCAAGGCCACTTTCGACAATAGTGGTCGAAACCAAGACATCAAATTCGCCGTTCATGAAACTTAACATGAGGGCCTCTAGTTTCTTGCCCTCCATTTGCCCATGGCCAATACCTACTTTGGCATCGGGCACCAAACGCTGGATCATACCAGCTACCTCTTTGATGTTTTCGATGCGGTTGTGTATAAAGAAAACCTGCCCTCCTCGCTGAATTTCATACGAAACAGCATCCCTGATTACTTCTTCGTTCAATCTTACTACCCTGCTTTCAATGGGGTATCTGTTGGGCGGCGGGGTGCTAATTACCGACAGGTCTCTTGCGGCCATAAGGCTGAACTGTAAGGTTCTGGGTATCGGTGTTGCCGTGAGGGTGAGTACGTCGACGTTTTCCTTTATTGACTTTAATTTATCTTTTACGGCTACCCCAAATTTTTGTTCCTCGTCAACGATTAACAGTCCTAAATCAGCGAACTTCACATTTTTGTTCACCAGTTGATGGGTTCCGATTATAATATCGACCTTGCCAGCGGCTAAATTCTCTAAAGTTTCCCGACGTTCTTTTGCCGTTCTAAACCGATTAAGGTAGTCGACAGTAACCGGCATATCGCTTAGCCTCTCGGAGAATGTTCTAAAGTGTTGAAACGCCAAAATTGTGGTTGGCACTAAAACAGCTACTTGCTTGCCATTATCAACAGCTTTAAAAGCGGCCCTTATGGCCACTTCTGTTTTACCGAAGCCCACATCCCCACAGATAAGACGGTCCATAGGGCGCTCGCTCTCCATGTCACGTTTAAAATCTTCGGTCGCTTTGCTTTGGTCTGGGGTGTCTTCGTATATGAACGAGGCTTCCAACTCATTTTGCAAATAACTGTCAGGGTCATACTGAAAACCTTTTTCCAGCCTACGCTTTGCATAAATCTTAATGAGGTCAAAAGCGATTTTCTTGACGCGCGTCTTGGTTTTTTGCTTCAGTTTCTTCCAAGCTGCCGAACCCAGTTTAAAAATTTTGGGCGGCGCACCGTCTTTGCCATTGAACTTCGAAATTTTATGAAGGGAATGAATACTCACATACAGAATATCACGCTCGCCATACATCAATTTGATGGCCTCCTGTTTTTTTCCCTCAACATCGATTTTTTGTAACCCACCGAATTTACCTATACCGTGATCGATATGGGTAACATAATCGCCAATCTCAAGTTTGTTCAATTCTTTTAGAGTGATGGCCTGTTTTTTCGCGTATCCGTTTTTCAGTTGAAACTTATGGTAACGCTCAAAAATCTGATGGTCTGTATAACAGACAATCTTAAGGTCGTCGTCAATAAAACCTTGATAGAGTGGTAGTACAGGGGTTTCGTAATACACCTTTCGGCTTACGTCTTCAAAAATGGCATGAAAACGTTTGGCCTGCTGTTCACTGGCACAAAAAATATAATTGGTGTAACCTTTGGCCTTGTGAGCATTGAGGTCATCGATCAACAAGTTGAACTTTTTGTTGAAAGAAGGCTGAGGCTTGGTGTTAAAACTGATTTCCTCTGCATTTTGGAATAGAGATGAGGAAGTGCCCATGGAAACCAATGCCAAATCTTGAAGTTGTACTTTGAACGATTCGGAATTCAAAAAAAGCTCTTCAGGCTCCGCATGTTTTACCTCTTTAGAGAGTTTGTCAAAAGCTTCACCTGCTTTCTTGTATAAATCATCTAAACGGTCGAACAAGAAATCGGCATTCTTAATGAAAACGGTAGTTTCATTAGCAATATACTGTAGAAAGCTTTCGCGCCTTTCCTCTAAAAGCTTGTTCGCAACATTGGGTATTATGGTAATTTTTTCCACCTTTTCGGTCGAAAGCTGACTTTCTACATCAAAGGTGCGTATGCTATCAACATCATCACCGAAAAACTCGATACGGTACGGTTGGTCGTGAGAAAAAGAAAATACATCAACAATACCGCCGCGCACCGAAAATTCTCCAGGTTCGGTAACAAAATCTACCCGCTTGAATCGATATTCAAAAAGAACCTCGTTTAAAAAATCAAGGGAAAGGCTATCGTCTATTTTGATTTTTAGGGTGTTCTTTTGAAGTTCTTTTCGGGTAACTACTTTTTCAAAAAGCGCATCTGGGTAGGTAACCACAATTGCCGGCTTTTTTCTGGAGTTAATGCGGTTAAGTACCTCCGCACGCAGTAAAACGTTCGCGTTGTCGGTTTCTTCAATTTGATAAGGTCTGCGGTAACTGCCAGGGTAAAAGAGAACATCTTGTTCGCCCATCAAATGTTCTAAGTCGTTCAAATAATAAGCGGCCTCCTCCTTATCATTGAATATTAAAAGAAAAGGTCTTTTTGCTATCGCGAAGGCTTCTGAGACGACCAGTGAAAGTGATGACCCGGTAAGTCCGTTAAGAACGGTGCTTTTTTGACCATTGGATATAGCATTTCCTAGTTTCCGGGTGTTGGGAGACTGCGCGTAGAACTGTTGGATTGCAATTTGGGTCAATCTTGAAATTTTGAGTCACAAAGATAAGCATACCTCTTGAACCGATGCCATTCATTTTTAACGAATTTGCATTACAAAAAACCTTAAAAAAGCTGCAACTTGCTAAGTACAATTTAACCTAATAGTAAATATGGATTTTCAATTAAAAAATAAAAAAGCACTCATCACCGGATCAACAAAAGGAATAGGTAAAGCCATTGCCGAGACCTTGTTGAAAGAAGGAGCTGAGGTCATCATAAATGGTAGAAGCAAGGCTTCTGTAGAGAATGCTGTAAAAGAGCTTGAAAATAAAGTGACCGATGCCCAAATAACCGGTGTTGCTTGTGATTTTTCAAAATGGGAGGAAATAGAACATTTAATTAAAGAGGTGGGAGAGGTCGATATTCTCATCAATAATGTCGGCATTTTTGAGCCAAAAGAGTTTTTGGACATTACAGATGATGACTGGCATCGCTTCTATGAAGTAAATGTTATGAGCGGAGCGCGAATGTCACGTGCATTTATGCCGCAAATGCTAAAGAATGACTGGGGGCGAATTATATTTATTTCTAGTGAAAGCGGAATCAATATTCCTGTTGAGATGGTGCATTACGGAATGACAAAGACCGCTCAATTGGCTATTTCTAGAGGTATGGCCGAAACCACCAAAGGCACTGGGGTTACAGTGAATGCAGTTTTACCAGGCCCTACTTTATCGGAAGGTGTAAAGGAATTTGCCGGAATCGGTGAAGAGCAATCAAAAGAAGAGGTCGAAAAAGAGTTCTTCAAGACCGAAAGGCCTTCTTCCCTTATCCAAAGATTTGCTAGTCCGCAAGAGGTGGCCAATATGGTAGCCTATATAGCCAGCCCTCTTTCTTCGGCTACGAACGGGGCCGCGATAAAAGTTGATGGCGGCGTGGTTAAAACAGCTTTTTAATCTGGTAACCAATGGAAGGCAAAAAGTTTGATGTATTTGTAATCGGTAGCGGTGTAGCAGGGCAAACGGTTGCCCTTAAGTGCGCCAAGGCAGGCATGCGCGTAGCCATTGCCGATAATAGAGAGTTTGGCGGTACTTGTGCCAATCGTGGTTGTGACCCAAAGAAGGTTTTGTTGGCTGCCACCGAAGCCTTTGATATGGCCCAACGATTGAAGGGTAAAGGTATTGAGGGAAACTTGAAGATAAGTTGGAAAAAGCTTCAAAAATTCAAGGGTAGTTTTACCGATTCTATTCCCGCAAGAACCGAAGAAAAACTTAGGGAAGCGGGCATCAAACTCTATCATCAATCGCCCAGTTTTGAAGGTAAGCAATCGCTTTTGGTGGAGGGAAAAAAGGTAAAGGCCGAGAAGATAGTGGTTGCTACGGGGTACGAGCCAAGAAAATTGATTGTAAAGGGAAGTAAGTTTTTGCAGACTAGTGATGATTTTTTAAACCTGAAAAAGCTTCCTAAAAAAATAGTTTTTGTAGGAGCTGGATATATCGGGATGGAGTTTGCCCATATGGCCTGTAGAGCGGGATCAGATGTTACTATTATCGACTCTGGTAAAAGGTCTTTAAAGTCTTTCGACCCCGACCTGGTTTCTGAACTGACATCGTTTTCAAAGAAAATGGGAATCGAATTCGTTTTCGGTAGCAAAATAGAATCTATAAAAAAAGGAAGGAAGAAGTTCAAGCTGATTTATAAGAAAGGAGGCCACTCAAAGGAGTTAAAAGCGGATGCCGTTTTTAATACTGCAGGTAGAGTCCCCGCTATTTCCGCTCTTGATTTAGCAAAAGGTAATGTCTCCTTTAATGAAAACGGTATCGAAACCAATAGCTATTTGCAAAGCAAATCGAATGAGTTTGTTTATGCTTGCGGTGACGTTTCCGACAACGGACTCCCCTTGACCCCCTTATCAGGTAGGGAAGGGTATATTGTGGCCGAAAACATTTTGAAAAATAACCAGAAAAAGGTAGACATTCCTGTTATTCCATCGGTTGTTTTCACCTTGCCCCACCTGGCTTCGGTGGGCTACTCTGAAGAAGAGGCAAAGAGCCGTTATAAGAATGTGGTGGTCAAGACCAATGATGCTACTAAGTGGTTCAATGCCAAAAGAATAAATGCATCGATATATGCCTATAAAATTATTTTGAACGAAAGAACAGAGGAAATTGTTGGGGCTCATCTTCTAGGTCCACAGGCTGCGGAAACTATCAATATTATGACGATGGCCATTAACCAAAAAATGAAGGCAGATGAATTACAAGCCACATTGTTCACCTACCCATCTTGGACGAACGACCTTAAAAGCATGGTCTAAGAGTTCGGTAATGCTTGGTTTACGATGTGCTTTAACCTTTTTGTCTTTGTTGCCACTTTTTAAAGGGGTTGGTATCTCTGTTTTGATAACCGTGTATTAAAGTTGTAACGACTAAAATTATAGCGGAGGTTAAAGCAACGTTAGCTATAGTAGGGTATTCCATTCGGTGACGCATAAAGATGGCAAAGAATGCCCAGATACCCACAGCGGCAAACTCCCTCATATTTCTTCTCCAAATCATTAGCAGGTTCAGGCATAAGGCCACAGCTATCATAATGATGGTCCAATTTTCTTCTGTTACCATAAAGCCTTGCCAGTCTAGCTTGGTTAGATATGCAGACACATTTGCAATACTGGCCACGGCAATCCACCCACTATAAAGGCATATAGGCCACCAGACAAACGCTATTATCTCTATAGGAGCATCCCAGTTCTCCATATTGGTGTTCAAAACAATTTTTATCAAAGAGTAAAGAAGTACGAACATGATAAGTACCGATAGGCCGGTCAGGTCAAAAACAAAAGCCAGAACCCAAAGAGCATTTAGAATGTTGGCTATAGCGAACCAGTACCCTGTACTTACTATGAAATCTTTGCTTTTCTTATCGTTGAAAGCTCTTTTAATCTGAAAAAAGCAATAGCCCAAAATACTCAAAAAGATGATGCCCCAAATGGAAAAAGCATAATCGGCAGGAGTAAAGAGATTATCATATTTCTTACTGATTTCACCAATGGTGGTATGGTTGAACAGCTTAATCTGTGACAGGTAGTTGATGACAATTACCAAGAGCACAGAGAATGAATTAATGATTGAAAGTCTTTTGGCCATATTTCGGGTGAATGGGCCAAAAGTAGATGGTATTGTTGAAGATAAAGAGCGGCATCAACGTAAAACCTAACCTATACGATTTCTGACGACTGCATTTATACTTTTATAACTTCTTCTCCGGCAATAACATAAACCTCGTCTTTGTCGCTAGGTTTAAGGGTGTAGCTGCCTGTGAATTCGCCAAAGGCAGGTAGGATCATTTGGTCTTCGGTTTTAAAAAAACAGGGCAGTTTTAATCGTTGCCTGCCTGCCCCTTGCAAACGAACCGCCGGATGAATGTGGCCACATAGGTTGTAATAACCATTACGAGTCTCGGGGTGGTGGGTCAGAAGAAAATTCTCTGTCGTCAGTTCTTCAAACTGCTCAACTCCCAAACTTTCAAATTTTTCTGGGGCAATTATGTCGTGATTACCCGTAATCAATGTGATTTTTGAAGGTGTGCGGGCCATCCAGTTTTCGAACAATACCCATTCTTTGTTTAAAGATGAATGAAAAAGATCACCCAAAAAACAGATTTCAAAAGGTTGGTAGTAACTGACCAGCCGGTCTAATAGCAAATAGTTTTTATGAACGGCGTGTCTGGGTAAGGCAGCACCAAACTTTCGAAAATGGGTCACTTTTCCTAAATGAACGTCACTGATCAACAAACAAGACTTCTCTTTCCAAAAGACAGCCCCAGAGGCGTGTAATTGAAAATTTTGACCTTTTAATTTTAGGGGATAAGACATACGAAACAGTACTCCTGAAAAACCGTTCAAAAATACGTCTATTTCATTAAAATTTTGGTCATGCGTTTGATACGGTCGGCTAGCTTTTCGTTACTGAGTTTTTCCCTGAGACGATCGGTGATTATAGGAAACGAGAAAGGAGTAGCCTTTGCGCAATCTTTCCACACGATTTGTTGTTTGCCGATTCGCTCCAAGGCCATTCGTAAACGACCTTCTTCTAATTGATGTTCAAAAGTTTCGGTGAAAGCTTGCTGAAAAAGTAGGTTGTTTGGTTCGTAATCGCGAAAAACATCGAAAAGTAACTGGGAACTGCTTTGAAGGTGTTTCATTTTGACACCTTTTTCAGGGTAACCGGTAAAGACCATTCCGCTTATAACGGCTATGTCCCTAAATTTTCGCCGAGCCATTTCATTGCTGTTCAAACTTCTTTGTAAGTCGGCCAGCATATATTCCGGCGTAAAGAGGTTATTGTCGATTACCGCTTGTATGTCGATGGGTTTGTCACTAAGCATTTCAAAACCATAGTCATTAAAGGCCAAGGAGCATGTAATTGGGCTTAAAAGACTTACCCTGTACGACAATAGACTGCTCATGGCCTCGTGCACCGCCCGCCCCTCAAATGGATAAAAAATGTGATGATAGCCATCACGGGTCTTGAATGTCTCTATCAGAAATTCGGAAGGGGATGGTACGATACTTTCTTCACGTTGCTTGTCAAATATATGCTTTAACGACTTTAGTTCAGGTCCGCTCAACTGATTGGCTGCTGCTTTGTAAAGCTCTTGGCGCAAGAGTTCTGACATTTGTGCAGAGAAGCTTAGTCGGCCGCCCATCCAACTAGGAACTTTGTTCGTTCTTTTGGTAGAATTACGAACATGTGCCTGCATGCCTTTGATTCGAATGAACTCAAGATTTCGGCCGGCAAAAGTAAAGACATCCCCTTGGGTCAATTTTGAAATAAAATATTCTTCAATCGAACCTATATACCCTCCTTTTTGATAACGAACGCTTATGGTGGCATCACCAACAATAGTGCCTATCTGAAACCGATGCCGCATGGCAACGCCCCGATTGTTCACTTTGAATTTTCCGTCAGCTTCTATTTCTACCTTTTTGTATTCGTCATAACTGCTCAGGCTTTGACTGCCCAATACCAAAAAATTAAGCAGCCATTGCCATTGTTCTTCGGTAATGCCTTGGTAACAAAAGGTCTGTTGAATTTCAGGAAAGATTTCATCCGGGTAAAACCCGTCTGAAACCGCCAGAGTAGTAAGATATTGCAATAAAACGTCATAGCTATTGAGGTAGGGCAGCCGATCTTCGACTGCATTTTCCTTTACGGCGACCTGCAATGCCGATGCCTCGATGAGTTCCATAGCGTGGGTCGGTAAAAAATGAATTACACTCTCTTTGCCCGGGCGGTGACCACTTCGGCCGGCACGCTGAAGAAAACGGGCCACCCCTTTTGGTCCACCAATTTGTATCACGGTTTCCACCGGTGCAAAATCTACCCCAAGGTCTAAACTTGAGGTACACACCACGGCTTTTAAGCTCTCATTGCGTATGGCTTGCTCGACCCATAATCGGGTCTCTTTATTGATGCTGCCGTGGTGCATGGCCATTTCACCGGCATATTCCGGATGTTTCTCAAGAATTTTTTGAAACCATATCTCACATTGGCTGCGGGTATTGGTAAATAGAAGGGTCGTTTTGCTATTGTTGATTATCGGTACTACCTCCTCTAAGAGGTGTAGACCTAAATGCCCACGCCATGGAAAGGTTTCCATGGTTTTGGGGATGATACTCTTGACCGTAATCTTTTTTTTGAGGTTGGCCCTGACCATGACCGAATTTTGTAATTGCTCGCTGTTCGGGCCTAATAGCACTTGGCGGGCCTGTTCTAAATTTCCAATGGTCGCCGAAATGCCCCAGATCCGTAAATCTTTACAAATAGTTTTAAGGCGACTGAGGCCCAGTTCCATCTGAATGCCCCTTTTAGTGCCCAAAAGTTCATGCCATTCATCGACGACAATAGCTGAACAGTCTTTAAAAATTGAGGCATAACCTTTTGAAGACAATAGAAGTTGTAGACTTTCCGGGGTGGTAATCAAAAGGTCTGGCATAGCCTTCTTTTGACTGGCCCGTTCTTTTGTCGACGTATCGCCCGTTCGTATACCGACCGTCATTTGGGTGCCTAGGTCTATGGTGATACGTTCGGCAGATTGTCTGATTTCTTGCGATAAGGCCCGAAGAGGGGTTATCCATATAGCTTTGAGGCCTTTTTTGTGTTTGGTACGGTATTCAGGATTCTTTTTGATGTAATTCAATACAATCGGAAACCATAGGGCATAGGTTTTACCACTTCCAGTAGGTGCGTTGAGCAGACCATGTTTTCCCGCCAAAAAAGCCTTCCACGATTCTTTCTGAAAGGCAAAAGGTTGCCAATTTTGCTCATGGAACCAATCGGTCGCTATGCTGAAAAGTTCTTTTTGGTTCATCTTCTTATTCCGTCTCTACAGTATGCGGAATCAATGCTTTTAAATCTTCCAATGAATTTGCTTCATGTATGTTCTTGTCTTTTCGCCATCTCAATATTCTGGGAAAACGGGTCGCAACTCCACTTTTATGCCTTTTAGATTCGGCGATACCTTCAAAGGCAATTTCAAAAACATGATGCGGTGTAACACTGCGTACCGGGCCGAAGCGCTCAAGCGTGTTCTTTTTGATCCATGCATCAACTTTTCTGAACTCGGCGTCGGTTAAACCTGAATAGGCCTTGGCAAAGGTTACCAGTTCTTTTTCTCCTTCCTCGTTTTCGTTCCAAAGGGCAAAGGTATAATCGGTAAATAGATTACTTCGCCTACCGTGACCCCGCATGGCGTAGGTAAGAACCGCATCGATTGTTAAGGGGTCGACCTTCCATTTCCACCAGTCTCCCTTTTTTCTTCCGACCAGATAAGGAGAATCTTTTCGTTTGAACATTAACCCCTCGCTGCGCTTTTCACGCGACAGTTCTCTCTCTTCAGCTACCTCTTGCCAAGAGGTGAACTCCATTTTTTCGGAGAGAAAAAGAGGTATGCCATCTTGCTCGGCAACCATCTTTTCTAAAAGCTCTCTTCTCTTATTATATGGTCTAGTGCGAATATCTTCCCCTTGCCATTCCAAAAGGTCGTAGGCCTTTAAAATTACAGGGGTCTTTTTGAGTAGTGCTTTTGAAACATTCTTTCTTCCGATCCTGGTCTGTAAATCGTTAAAAGTGCCAATTTCTTTATTTGGGTAGGGGAGAATTTCACCATCTATTACAGTTCCATTGGGCAATCTACCTATAAAAACTTCGAATTCCGGATACTTGTCCGTAACCAATTCTTCTCCACGGCTCCATGTAAAAAGTTCATTGTTGCGAACTATTATTTGCGCTCGAATGCCATCCCATTTATGTTCGAAAGACCATTCGGTAACATCGCCCAAAGATTCGGGCTCGTTCTCAAGGGCGTATGCTAAATAGAAAGGGTATGGTTTTGAAAGGTAATCGCTCTTTTTTTCTTCCAGAATCAAATCTTGAAAATCAATGGTATTAGGGTCCCAGTTGCCCATCAGTTTGTAGGCCAGAATGTCTTCATCGATACCCGTTGCTTTTGCCAAGGCCCGAGTCATTAATTTTTGACTGACCCCTATTCGAAAACCACCGGTAATTAATTTTGTGAAAACGAATCGACCATAGTAGTCCAGTTGTTTCCAATTTCGGTACAAATAGGCTTTTTTGTCTTCATCGCTTTGGGCTTTTAGCCAAATCATTTCTTGCAAGAATGCCGAAAGCGATTTATCTGTTGAACTCTCATCGGAAGGTACTACTAAGGCAATGGTTTCAGCCAAGTCTCCAACAATATGGTAGCTTTCTTCGAACAGCCATAATGGAATATGCGCTAGCTCTGAAGCCCATTCTCTAAGCAGGGCCGTATTGACAGGTCTTGGGGGTCTTCTATGCGAGAGAATGGCAATGGTCCAAACCTTATCTTGGTCTGGGGCAATGGTAAAGTATTCTGCCAAAGCCGCTACTTTTACGTTGGTCTTATTAGTGCCATCTAAGGTTTTTATGAGTTGAGAGAACTTTTTCATGCAGATTCAGAAATTTCAGGTTCTACATTCAGCTCTGCATTTTCACCTTCGAATTGGGTCGCTTCCGTACGGGCATCATAGCCTAAATCCCGCAGGTAGCGCGAAAAAATATCGGTATAGCCGTGGGTACAAATAACTTTTTCAGCTCCGGTTTCCTTTATGGCTTCTAAAAGACTCGGCCAATCACAATGATCGCTGAGCACGAAGCCCTTGTCAATGGCGCGTCGTCTACGGGCACCTCGAAAGGCCATCCAACCACTAGCAGACGCGGTGACGAATGGCACCATTCGGCGGATCCAAGTACTACCATGTGCGGATGGCGGTGCAATGACCATATGTCCCTTAATATCTTCTTTTTTGGTGTCTCGTGTAATTCGCTCGGTAGCCGGAAAATCAATCATAGGACTTAAAACATCGGTCATGTTTTCAATAGCACCATGGGTATAAATTTTTCCGATATTGGGTTCTAAATGCTTTAAGAGTCGTTGCGCTTTTCCTAAAGAATACCCGAAGAGTACTGAAGTTTGTCCATTAGACTTGTTTTGAGCCCACCATTCATTGATGTCTTTAAATACTTCTTTTTGAGGGCGCCATAGAAAAGCCGGTAGACCAAATGTACATTCGGTAATGAACGTATGGCACTTAATACTCTCATAGGGGGTTGCCACCCCGTCGTTTTCCAATTTGTAATCTCCGGTGAACACCCAAACCTCACCTTTATGTTCAACCCTAACTTGTGAGGAACCGATAATATGACCGGCGGGGTACATTGTGAATTTTACACCGTTTACTGTAAATGTCTCGCCCCATTCTTTACCTGCTACCTCTATATCGCCCAAACGATGTTTGATAATAGGCACATTGGTTGGGTGGGTTATGTATTGTTTATGCCCCCATCTACTGTGATCTGCATGGCCATGGGTAATGATAGCTTTGTCAACCGGTTTCCAAGGGTCAAGATATACCTTGGCCGCATGGCAATAGATACCTTTTTCGGTGAATTCTAGTAATGGCTTTTTCATGGGCATTAGAAAGTTAAGCATATTAGCGGTACGCTTAACAGATGTAAAAATTCATTAAAGGGTTTTATTTGATGATAAATATCAAAGCCTCTATAGATTTGGTACTTTATAGGCTATTAAAACCCTAATTAAACTGTTGGGTTAGGGCTAAAATAATCGGGATTGGTAGGAATAATGACCTCTAAAAAAATTATATTTGCTGCCACAAATTAGAATTTTATGGCAATTGCAGACCTTTATATCAACGGAGAACACAGACGTAATTTGGCCCATTTTGCGGCACTTGCCACTTTGGCAGCGGTCGATGGTGAAATCAGTTCAGAAGAGAAATCAATGCTCGATAAGTTTGCCAATAGATTGGATATTACCGAGGCTGAGTATAAAGAAGTAATGAAGAAAGAGAACAAGTATCCGATTGTTCCTCCACACGATAGTCAAGGTCGTTTAGAAAGACTTTACGATTTGTTCAGACTTGTTTTTTCTGACCATCTTATTGATCAAGAAGAAATGGTTTTGTTAAAGAAATATGCAATCGGACTCGGTTTTTCAGGAAGTCAGGCAGATAAAATTATCGAGCGCTCAACTGCTATTTTCAGTGGTAAGATTGACTTCGACGACTATCTGTACCTTTTAAAGCACTAAACTTCAGTTTTCTAAAAGATTTGTAGGCCAGTTGGTTTTACGACGAGGTATCTCAATGATATTTGGTCAAAAACTCCTTCAGCTTCAATACCATATTACGGCTACCACAGAAAAACGGAATGCGCTGGTGCAATTCTTTGGGTTGTACATCTAAAATGCGGGTTTTCCCGCCAATTGCTAGTCCGTTAGCCTGTTCGGCTAAAAATGCCATTGGATTGCACTCATATAAAAGGCGAAGTTTTCCTTCTTCGGTAACACTGCTTTTTGGGTACATGTAGATGCCTCCCTTAATCATGTTCCTATGAAAATCGGAAACTAGAGATCCTATGTACCGCGAAGTGTATGGGCGGTCGCCTTCCTCTTCTTGGCAATATTTAATATAGTCTTTTACCCCTTGATGAAAATGAATGTAGTTACCCTCGTTCACCGAATAAATACGGCCATCTTCAGGAAATTTCATGTTCGGATGCGATAAATAAAACGTTCCGATAGCAGGGTTGAGGGTGAAACCGTTAACCCCGTCCCCGGTGGTGTATACCAGCATGGTAGAAGTACCATAAACGACATAGCCGGCGGCCACTTGATTTTTGCCAGGTTGCAAGAAGTCTTCTAAAGTTACGGGGGTGCCGACTGGGGTAATCCTACGATAAATAGAGAAGATGGTACCTACCGATACGTTTACATCAATGTTAGATGAACCGTCTAACGGATCGATGAGAACTACATATTTATTCTGATGCTGGTTGTCGTTACTGTTAATGGAGATGAAATCGTCTTCCTCTTCAGAAGCAATGCCACAAACAATTTCGCGATTGGTCAAAGTTTGAATAAACTTTTCATTGGCCAGTACATCTAACTTCTGTTGGTCTTCCCCTTGAATATTGGTTTCACCGGCCGCACCTAAAATATCTACAAGACCGGCTTTGTTTACCTCATGGTTTACTACTTTTGCCGCCAATCTAATGGCATTTATAAGTTTAGAGAGTTCGCCAGAAGAATATTTGAACGAGTTTTGGTTTTCAATGATGTATTCTCCGAGGGTGCGGTTTTTCGTAGACATGTAGTGAAGACTGTTGGTTCACCCACAAATATCGGGTATTTTGTGAAAGAACCCTATTTTCATTTTACATTACTTTTTTAAATATATAACTTTGTGTTTTATTTGTAACAATATGGATTTTACTATTAGGGAGGCTACGGAAGCCGATATGACTGAAGTTAGAAGATTGATACAAGAATTGGCCATTTTCGAAAAAGAGGAAGATGCCGTTGAGGTAACTGTTGAAGACTTGGTGGCCGATGGGTTTTGTGAGCGGCCGCTATTTCAATGTTTTGTGGGTGAAAGTCACGGCGAAATTGTCGGCATGGCCCTTGTATACAACCGTTATTCGACTTGGAAAGGCCCTGTAGTGCATCTTGAAGATTTGATTGTTACCAAAAAAATGAGAGGTAGTGGACTTGGTAGTGCGCTTTTGTCGCAAGTGGTTCAATACTCCAATGATTTAGGAGTTAAAAGAATCAGTTGGGAAGTTCTAGATTGGAACGAGCCGGCCATAAAATTCTATGAAAGTAAGGGCGCGAAAGTGTTACGTGATTGGGATGTAGTTCAGATGGATGAGAAAGGTATCAAAACCTTTTTAGAGCAAGTTAAAAATTAAAAGGTCTTTCAGAGACCATTGAAAATAAAGCTTTTTATGCGAGTATTCAAGTTCGGCGGGGCGTCGGTGAAAGACGCGGCTGGAGTTAAAAATGTAGTAAAGGTACTTCAAGAGACGGGGCATGAGAACACCTTATTGGTCGTATCGGCCATGGGTAAGACCACCAATGCGATGGAAGCCATTGTCAATGCCTATTTTAATGATAAGGAAGCTTTGGCCGGTAATGTTCAAGAGAGTATTGATTACCATGGGGCCATTCTTCAAGATTTATTTTCCAACCCGAAGCACGCCATTTTCGTTAGGGTAAAAGAGCTTTTCGATGAAGTGAAAGGTTTTTTGGCATGGAATAAATCACCTAAATATAACTTTGTATATGACCAAGTAGTCGGTTACGGTGAATTGATTTCTACCACGATTCTTAGTCATTATTTCAATGAAATCGGCCTTACATGTAATTGGCTTGATGTAAGGGATTATATCAAGACCGATGACAGTTATCGTGACGTTTCGGTTAATTGGGAAAAAACACAGGAAAGGGTTAAGAGTATAGATCGATCTAAGTTGCACATTACACAAGGGTTTTTGGGTAGCGATGACAATAACTTTACCACAACCTTGGGTAGAGAAGGGTCTGATTATACTGCGGCTATTTTGGCCTATTGCCTTAATGCCGATTCGGTAACCATTTGGAAAGATGTGCCTGGTGTTTTGAATGCCGACCCAAGATACTTTAACGAGGCGCAACTGTTGAATAAAATCTCTTATAGAGAGGCTATTGAGCTTGCTTTTTACGGGGCTTCTGTTATTCACCCCAAAACGTTGCAGCCTTTGCAACAAAAAGAGATTCCGCTTCACGTAAAATCGTTCGTCAACCCAAAAGACCCCGGAACTACTGTGGGCAAAGGCATCGGTATTGAACCGGAAGTGCCCTGCTTTATCGTTAAAAAGAATCAAGTGTTAATGAAACTATCTTCTTTAGACTTTTCTTTCATTGTTGAAGATAGCATCAGTGAACTTTTCAAACTGCTCCATGACCATAAAATGAAGGTAGATCTTATACAGAACTCCGCCATTAGTTTTTCGGTCTGTGTCGACAACCGATTCGGCCGTTTAGAAGAGTTGCTTAATTTGTTGAAAAGCAGGTTTAAGGTTGTTCATCATGAAGGTGTATCGCTTTATACCATTCGACATTTCAATGAAAAGGCTATCGAGTCACTTCAGAACGGACACGAAATTTTGTTGGAGCAGCGTAGCAAAGAAACTGTGCAGTTGGTAGTCAAATAATCTTACGCCGATTGTTTCATATTTGTTAAAACGGGGAAGCACCTCTGCTGTTTTTTCTATATTAGGGCTCTGCAAATAAATTAATTTATGGGATTAGTAACCGCAAAAGAGGTGGCATCAGCCACTAATCTTGATAGGTTCGGTTTTTTTGGAACTTTCGTAGCATGGATTTTTTTGAAGGTTTCAAAAATTTCGAACATGAATAAGCGGTACGATAAAATGAGCCATTTAAATGGCAAAGATTTTTTAGACGCGGTTCTTGAAAACTATGAAATAGATTACGAGGTTCCAGAAGATGATCTCAAACGCCTCCCCAAAGCAGGTCCGTTTATTACGATTAGCAATCACCCGCTTGGCGGAATCGACGGCATCGTATTGTTGAAAATAATGCTGAAATATAGGCCCGATTACAAGGTGATGGCCAATTTTCTTTTACAACGGTTCAAGCCCCTCGCACATTACATTTTTCCCGTTAACCCCTTTGAAGACCGAAAAGAGGTGAAAAGCAGTATGTCAGGTTTTAAAAATGCGCTTTTGCATGTGAAGGCGGGTTACCCATTAGGAATTTTTCCTGCCGGAGAAGTCTCTACTAAAAAAGAAGCGGGTATCGTGGTTGATAGAGATTGGGAGGAAGCTGCCATCAAATTGATCAAAAGAGCCGAGGTGCCTGTCGTTCCTGTTTATTTTCATGCAAGAAATAGTAAAATGTTTTATCGCTTGGCCAAGATCAGTGGTCTTTTTCGAACGGCCAAACTGCCTTCTGAGGTGTACTCGCAATGGAAAAGGCCAATAAAGGTCAGAATTGGCCAACCAATTTCGGTAGCCACGCAAAAGGAGCAGGAAACACTGGAAGAATATACTGCACTGCTTAGGAGAAAAACCTACATTCTGGCAAATGCCTACGAAAAAGAGCGGTTGATCGATCAATTACCATCGCTTAAATTACCCAAACAACCCCGAAAAATTGCTCAACCCATACGTTCAGAGTTGATACAGGCCGAGATAGAAAAATTGGTCGACAACGATCGACGATTATTGCAGAGCAAGAATTATGAGGTATTCTTGGCACCGGCTAAAGAAATGCCTTTTTCACTACAAGAAATAGGGCGTCAGCGTGAGGTTACCTTTAGAGAAATAGGCGAGGGCACGAATAACTCCATCGATATTGATCAATTCGATGCCTATTACCACCATATGTTCTTATGGGATAATGAGGCCAAGGTGATAGCGGGTGCCTATCGAATGGGGTTAGGCTCCCAAATTTTTTCAAAATACGGAATCGACGGATTTTATCTTCAAGATTTGTTTCGGTTTGAACCGGAGCTATTCGGTATGATGAGCCATTCCATAGAAATGGGTAGGGCTTATATTATGAAAGAATATCAGCAAAAGCCAATGCCACTTTTTCTTTTATGGAAAGGAATCGTTCATACCACACTCCGCCACCCAGAGCACAAATACCTTATCGGGGGCGTAAGTATCAGTAATCAGTTCTCTAACTTTTCTAAGTCTTTAATGATCGAATTCATGAAAAGTAACTATTGGGATCCATACGTAGCGCAGTATGTGAGACCTAAAAAGGAGTTCAAGGTAAAATTAAAGGATGCCGATAAAGAGTTTGTTTTTGATGAGACCCAAGCCGACCTTATCAAGTTTGATCGGTTGATAGATGAGGTGGAGCCAGGTAATCTAAGATTACCGGTATTGATCAAGAAATATATTAAGCAAAATGCTAAAGTGGTGGCCTTCAACGTTGATCCATTATTCAATAATGCCGTTGATGGCTTAATGTATATCAAGATCGAAGATTTGCCTGAGAGTACTGTAAAGCCCGTAATGGAAGAATTTCAGGCCGAATTGGAAAGAAAAATGACAGAAGCCCAGCAACAGGAGGCCGGGGCTTAGTTTTAGTCATTACCGACCATATTGCTTCGGCGTTCATAGAGTAAATTGTCTTTCCATACACCTTCTCTTTTACCGATGCGTTCCCTTTTACCGATAAAGCGGAATCCCATTTTTTCGTGCAACCGCACACTGCCTTCATTCTCCGGGAAAATACCGGATTGAATGGTCCAAAGACCATTGGCCTCACTTTCTTTGATCAATTCAGACATCAATGCAGACCCCACACCTTTTCCCCTGGCATTTTTAGAAATGTACACGCTCACTTCGCCTACGCCTCCGTAGACGCATCTACTCGATACGGGCGATAGGGCCGCCCAACCTAAAACGGTCTCATCTTCTTCGGCTACAAGCCTGCAGAATTTCGTGTGGGCATTATCCCAAGAGCTATAGTCGGGTACCTGCGTTTCAAAAGTGGCTATGCCGGTGGCCAACCCTTCTTCATAGATTTTCGCTACTGATGGCCAATCATTTTCAAGCATATTTCTGATGGTCATTAGGAATAAGCTTTAAGGTTTACTCATTTTAAAAAAAGGGGGATTGAATAAAAGTCTTTAAAACCAAGGCTTTTTACCTACTTGATATGTGTTGTAGAAATCTTCATCTGATTTGGTCAGGTAAATAATTCCTTCTACTACACCTACGACCCATACGGCGAGAGCCAAGAAATATCCGATTATAAAACAAGCGGTCACCCACCCGATGACACTGCCAGCGAGCATAATGATTCCTTCTTTTTGATAACCAAGTATGAACTTGTGAACACCTGCCCAGCCGAGAAACAATGCCAGTAAGCCAGCCAATAATTTTTTATTCTCGCCATCGGCCCCTGCAAATGCCTGTTTGGCACCCTCAGTAAATTCATTGGCCGTTTTCTTGGCATCGTTGGTAAAATCGCTCGCCGCTTTTTTGGTGTCTTCAGCAAAGTCTTTACTTTTTTCCTTGGCTTTTTCGGCAAAATCTTCAGCGGCCTCTTTTGCTTCCTCAAATTTATCATGGGCTTTATCACCTAGGTTTTCGCCCTCTTTACTATTTTTCTCAAAGGCTTCTGAGGCTTCACTTCTCAAGTCGCCTTCGCCTTGGTTGATAGGGTTAATGGCATCTTCGCCATCACCTTTCCCGAATTTTTTGTCTTCTGACATTGGTTTGATATTTGGTGGTTAAACGAACTTAAATGTACCGAATTTACCGATTATAAAAAAGTCTTATCTATGGGTTCCCAAAGCTCAATTTTATTACCGTCCGGGTCAAGGATCCAACCGAACTTGCCGTAGTCATATTCTTCGATTTCACCTACAACGGTAACACCTTCCTCCCTTAAAACCTGAAGTAACTCTTTGAGGTTTTCGACCCTAAAGTTCATCATGAAAGATGACTTGCTCGGTTTATAATAATCGGTGTCTTCACTCATCGGGCTCCATTGCGTTGAGCAGTCGTTCCCTTCCTTATCCTTCCACCAGAAAGTGCAGCCATATTGGTCGGTTTGAAGACCTAGATGATTTTTATACCATTCTTTAATTTTGTCAGGATCTTTTGATTTGAAAAAGAATCCGCCCAAGCCTGTAACTCTTTTTTTCATAACGAATGCTTATCGGGTGCTGTTATTTTCTTTTGGTATTCTTCTCGTATAGTTCGATCCATTCGTCAACAGTCATTTTCGAACAAAGTTCTCCTATCAGGTCATAAGGTATATCGTTCATCGATTTGAATCGAATGCAGCTTTTGCCCATGTCCAATTTTCTTTTGCAATGCTTAGGATATTCTGTAACCAACCAATCATGAATCTTTGGGTCTGCATAAATACCAGAATGGTAAAGTGCTATGAAATTCTTTTGTGAAGCCAAATTGATGAACGGAAGTGGAAGCTTAGGGTCGCAATGGTAACCTGACGGATATTTTGAATGGGGCACTACGAAACCTAGCATGCCATAGCTGATCTGTTCTTCAAAGCCATCAGGAATATTATCTAGTATGGTATTCCTGATTTTAGAAATAACAGTTTTTCTTTCTTCAGGAAGCTGGGCTATATAGTCTTCTGGTGAGTCAGCTTTGTACTGCATGCTATATGTGTTGGTCGATTAGTATGGGGTTTCCATCGGGATCATTGAGAATGATACTTCCGGGTCCGCTACCATTTTCATCCACCTCCGTCTCGATATCAACATGGCTTGCCTTTAATTGTTTTTGTAGTTCTCTGATATCGGCGAAATTCTTCAATGTTTGGGCATTTTCATCCCAACCCGGATTGAACGTCAGTATGTTTTTATCGAACATGCCCTGAAAAAGACCAATGGTGGCATTGCCATTTTTCATAATCAGCCAGTTTTGATCGATGTTGCCCCCAAAAATGGAGAAACCCAAATTTTCATAAAAAGACTTAGAAGCCTGAATATCCTTGACATTTAGACTCACCGAGAAATTTCCTAACTGCATCGTAGTAGTATTTGTTGAGTGAAACCTTAATAAGATAGTACTTCCTTCATAAAAGAACTATCATCTAGTCTTTCTAAAGTTAGCAAAATTTGTCTTTCACTTTGTTGACTACCGTCAATGCCAATTTTTCTAGACTTTCAACTGTCCATCCAGCTACGTGCGGTGATAGAATGACATTTTCAGCTTGTACTAAATACTCAAATGCACCGGGTAGTTTGTGTGTCGAAGGTGAATCGCTTTTGAACATCTTTTCGAAGGAAGATTTTTCATATTCAAGTACGTCGAGACCTGCACCTAAAACTTTGCCCGATTTTAGCGCATTTACCAAATCTTCGGTAACAACACATTTTCCTCTAGCCGTGTTCAACAACCAAAAGGGGTTATGGAATTTTTCTATAAAAGTCGAGTTGATCATGCCAATGGTCATTTCCGTTTGCGGTACATGAAGGCTAATGACCTGGCTTCGTTGGTGAAGCTCTAAGATGCCCACTTGTCTGGCATTTTCATCACCTACTCCGCCTTCGATGTCATAACAGATAACTTCTTTAACATCGAAGCCTTTTAATTTTTTAGCAAAGGCTTTGCCCATATTTCCGTACCCTATAATGCCGACGGTCTTGCCCTCTAGTTCTACGCCGCGATTACCCTCTCGATCCCAAACTCCCGAGCGCACCTCAAGGTCGGCCTTGTTCAATTTGTTGAAAAGGGAAAGTAGCATGCCCAAGGTATGCTCGCCGACAGCATTTCTATTTCCTTCCGGTGCGGCAGCCAAAAAAATATCATTGGCAATAGCGTATTTCGTATCAATGTTTTCAAGGCCTGCGCCCAAACGGCCTATGAATTTGAGATTAACGGCTTTTTCTAAAAAGTGTTGGTCAATCGTAAACCTACTGCGAATAATAAGCCCGTCGTACTCATGAATTTTAGCTTCGATGGCTTCCTTTGAAGAACTGTAGTCTTCATCGTTTTGAAAGCCCAATTCATTGAACTTGTCAATAATTAATGGATGGTTTTTATCTACGTGTAATATTCTCATGTACTGAAATTTGATATAAGGTATATGGTTGGTTTAGGTATAAGATATTTTGTTATAGATGTGCTTCATGTCACCGAGTTATATGCCTAAAACGGTTTTCGCGATCCAAAAATAGATAAGAATGCCAAAGATGTCGTTGCTGGTAGTAATAAAGGGGCCAGTGGCAATGGCAGGGTCGATGCCCCGTTTGTGTAGAAAAAGCGGAATAAAAGTACCGATGAAACCAGCTACAAGAATAACGGCCACCAATGATATAGATATAGCCAAAGCGGAAAGAAAGGCGCCTTTCCAAAGCCAAGTAAATATCAATAGAATAACGGCCAGAACTACACCGTTCAAAAGGGCCAAAAGCATTTCTTTTACCAAACGGTTACCCACACTACCCTTAAGGTCGTCGTTTGCCAGACCTTGTACGATAATGGCACTTGATTGTACCCCTACGTTACCCGCCATGGCAGCAATTAACGGTGTAAAAAAGAACAAGATGGCATGCTTACTGATCATTTCTTCGAAACCGCCCATTATGGCCGCAGCACCTACGCCACCCACCAGACCTAAAAATAGCCAAGGCAAGCGCGCCCTGGTTAGCTGCCATATGCTGTCATCGGCTTCAACATCTTGAGAAATACCCGCAGCCATCTGGTAATCTTTATCAGCTTCTTCACGAATAACATCCACGATATCGTCAATGGTAATACGCCCGACGAGACGGCCGATTTCATCAACCACGGGAATTGCCTCCAAATCATATTTTGACATGATTTTGGCCACTTCCTCCGGTTTTTCGTTCACATTGACAGAATCTACCTTAGGGATGTAAACATCGGCTATATGGGTGCGGGTCGATGTCGTCAGCAAGTCTTTCAAAGAAAGCCTTCCTTTGAGTTTATCCTCTTCATCGACCACGTAAATGGAATGAACACGCGTAACGTTTTCGGCTTGCGCCCTCATTTCTTTAACACATTTGAGAACGTCCCAACTTTCACGCACTTTGACCAGCTCTTTCGCCATTAGTCCTCCGGCAGAGTTTTCATCATATCTTAAAAGGTCAACGATGTCTTTGGCGTGCTCTCGGTCTTCAATTTCCGAGATGACCTCTTGCACTATACTGGTGGGTAGTTCACCAATAATATCGGCCGCATCATCAGTATCAAGTTCGGCAAGCTCTTCGGCAATTTCTTTTGCAGAAAGATTCTTAAGAATGGCCTCCCTTATATCTTCATCAAGTTCGGTAAGTACATCCGATGTTTTGTCTGTGTCAAGTAGCTTGATAAGGTAGGTGGCTTCATCTTCATTAAGCTCATTGATGATCTCTGCGATATCGGCATAGTGCACATCTTCCATTAAACTAACCAATTCGGTATTGCTTTGGCTTTCGATGAGCTGCTCTATTTGGGCAACAAGTTCGTCTGTGAGCTTAAAAGGTGTCATTCTTTTCGAGGCGTATTAGAGTGACCGCGGCAAATCTAAAGAAAAAGCGGCAAAGGCTTGTACACTTTACGGCTTCTTAGTGCCCCTAATGAACAACTAGTGGTTTATTGTGGATCGTTGGCCACTAAATTTGTCAATTCGATAAAGTCTGAAACCCCCAATTGTTCCGGTCGCTTGTCGAAAATAGTGTGGTGGCGGGTCTCTTCGCTCAAATCGAAGGACTTTAGGCTGTTGCGAATAGTTTTTCGGCGTTGGTTAAAAGCTGTTTTTACTACCCTGAAAAAAAGTTTCTCGTCGCAATCGAGGGTGATGCTTTTTTTACGGGCCAAACGCAAAACACCCGATTGAACCTTTGGCGGTGGATCAAAAACTTGAGGAGGCACGGTAAAGAGATACTCGGCATCATAAAAAGCTTGTACAAGTACCGAAAGAATACCGTAGGTTTTGCTTCCCGGTTTTTCACATATTCGCTGGGCCACTTCTTTTTGGAACATACCGGAGAATTCGATAACCTGTTCTTTTAAATCCAGCATTTTGAAGACAATCTGCGAAGAAATGTTGTAAGGGAAATTGCCTGTGATGGCAAATTGCTCGTCTCCGAACAAAGTTTTTAAATCATAGTTTAAAAAATCTGCTTCTATAACCTCAAAAGTGCCGTTGCCCTTAATCAACTTGGCATGCTCTAACGGAAAACTGTGATTGAGATAAATAATGGAATCGGAATCAAGATCCATTGCAATCAATCTAATATTCCGATTGAGCAAATATTTGGTCAAAACCCCGGTTCCTGGGCCTATTTCTATTACATTAACGTAATTCTCAAGCGATAGGGTGTCCGCTATTTTTTGGGCTATCTCTTCATCTTTTAAGAAATGTTGGCCTAAATGCTTCTTGGCCTTGACCGGACCTTTTTGATAAATGTCACCATTTGCACCTTCGAATTTACTCTTTCCTCTTCTTTTCTTCTTTGACATACAGCTAATTTAAGGCTGTTTGGCCACATAGACCCAAGCTTCTTTACCTGACTTTAGATTGACCAATATGCGTTTATATTCCGGACCCTCGTAAGTGTCTGCTTGCTCTAGGTCGTGTGTACTGACTTCTAACGCGACCCCCTCAATACATTTATCTTTGTTAAATGCTTTTTGTATCACCAAATATTGGCCATAAGCCCTTGTTGAAGATAATTCGTAGCCTGGAAGCTGGTCATTATCCATTTTCAAGGTTTTGCCAAAAACCTGTTTTTGAATACCAAGATCTTTAAGGGTGCCGTAGCTGAATAAGTATTCTATCAATGCTCGCTAATTATCTTAAGTTCGGTACTAAAGGATACGAATTTATTAGGGAACTTCTTCTGCTCATCATCATGGAGCCGTGGTTGGTCTTCATCGTAATACCGGTCTAGTGTTTCTTTGTCGACCGTAGTGTACTGAACCGAGTAGGTAACCCCGCCCGTTTCTTCTTCGACCATTACCTTGGTCATTTTAGCGTTCAAGAATTTACCTGTCGCCAATATTTTGGGAATGTGGATTTCGTTCATCCATCTCAGCCATTCTTGATGAATAGCTTCTTCAATATTGGTCGTTACATTATATATGTACATAAAATTGTTCAGTTGTTTTTTGGTCAATTGATGGCATCGCCCCTTAAGGTTCTATAATATTTTCTAGCTTGCGGAGAAAAGTAACTGTCTTCATAGTCAAAAACAATTTTTTCGTAATGAATCATCGCCTTTTCGGGTTGGTTCAAAACTGTTCTGTAAAGTTCGCCAAGGGCGAAATGGGCATCATCGGCCAAAATATCGGAGGCATAGAACTCGGTAATTTTTAAATAATTAAATTCTGCGGCTGTGTAATCTTTCAATTCTTCCAGTAGTTGGCCTTGCTTGAGCAAAGCTTCGTCTTCAATTTTTTCTCCTTTATGGTCTTCAAGTATACCGTTCAATTCTGATATGGCATCTTTTGTTTTCTTTTGGTAGGCCAGCAAATCAGCCCTGGCATATTTTTTAAGTGCCGTTTGCGTGCTGTCTTCAAGGGAATTATCAGATATCAATAAGCTTAATTGCATGGCATCATTGGCAATGAGCTGAGAGGTTGAACTTCGTAACACTTTCAACTGTGTTAAGGCCCAATCGAAGTCACCTTTATAAAAACTTGTTTGGGCAACCTTGAATCTGGCATTTTGCCCAAGAACGTCGTTTTTTAGGTTTTTTTGAATTTGTGAAAAGTAAATCAACGCCTCATTAAATCTTTTGTCGAAAACAAGAATATCACCCAGAGCCAGTTTAATGAAGGCTTTGCCTCTTTCGTTTAGGGGTAGCTCAAGGCAATTTTTTAGAATCTCGATTGCAGGTGTGGGATTGTTCGTTTTAAAAGTCAAAAAATTGGCATATGCCACCTGTAATTGCAATGTTTGAGGTCTGTACCCGTGTTGCTCTATTAGTGTTTTGAACTCTTTTTCAATACTTTGAAACCTTTTGTCGTCACCATCCAGCAATTGTATATCGATAAGATTGAGGGTGGCATTCAGGCGAACAATTTCATCGCCTGTATTTTCGGCAATGAATTCATATATTTCTTTGGCAGTTTCCGTTTCATTTTCATCTAGGGTCAAATCCCCCAAATTCTCAAGCCTTTGAACAGAAGCACCATCCATACGTTTATAAATGGCCTTTTCTTGGCGAAACGCGCTGGCATATTGTTTTTGTTGTACGAAAAGCCAGCTTAATAGTTCGTTCCAAAGCACATGTGGATTTTGTTGCGCATTTTGGACCAATAATTTTCTTAGAAGAAGATTGTTTTCATTTTCAGGGTCTGACGATATAAAATCGTCAATGTTTCTTAAAACGTTCGATTTCGAGGTTCTTCCTTCAATAATCAGGTTGAGATATGATTCGTACATTTTTTCAACATTGCCCTGTTCACCGTACACCCGTGCCATTTGATAATTGTAATCGAGCTTTGGGTTGCGTTCCATTGATTTCGAATATGCCTCAAGGGCCCTATCCAACAATGCGTATTTTTGAAACCTATAGCCTATGCCATACCCAAAATTTGGGTTTTCGTCAATTTTGGCGATAGCCTGAGAATAATAGTCCTCCGCTTTCTGGGGTAGCCCCTGCAGGGTATAGTTATAACCTAGCTCAATCAGTAAAGTGGGGTAGATGTTACCTTCTTCAATCTTCTCTATAATGAAATTTTCGGCATCTTCGAAACGTTCAAGTTGTTGATAGGTAGCTATTAAGCCCTCTGCGTAATCAGTTCTTCTAGGATTCTTTTTGACCAAATTCTCGTAGTAGACAACCGCTTTTTTAAAGTCACCATCATTGAAATACTGTTTGGCCAAAAAGTCTTCTTGCGCCCAAGCGCCAACAAATAACAGTAAACAAAAAATCAGGGCAAAGCGCTTCATACCCAAATATAACGGAGAAAAGGGGATAAATATGTTAAGCGAATACCAAAAAAATACTAGTCGATTACCTCAAAACCACAGTAGGGTACAAGCACATCAGGAATTTTTATTCCGTCAGGGGTTTGGTAGTTTTCCAATATCCCAGCAAGTACCCTTGGCAATGCCAATGCACTGCCATTGAGCGTATGTGCGAACTGGCTTTTACCATTTTCATCTTTAAAACGTAGCTTAAGCCTATTGGCCTGGTACGTTTCAAAATTGGAAACCGAGCTAATTTCAAGCCAGCGATCTTGGGCAGTTGAAAAAACTTCGAAATCGTAGGTGAGGGCGGAAGTAAAACCCAAATCACCACCACACAGTCTTAAAATTCGGTAGGGCAATTGAAGGTCTCTCAAAATATTCTTTACATGCTCGACCATGCCGTCAAGTGCTTCGTATGATTTTGAAGGATGTTCTACCCTAACAATTTCTACCTTGTCAAATTGGTGCAGTCTATTGAGACCTCGAACGTGGGCCCCATAACTTCCTGCTTCCCTTCTAAAACATGGGGTATATGCGGTATAGCATTTAGGAAAATCTGATTCGGCCAAAATTTCATCCCTGAACAAATTCGTAACCGGTACTTCCGCAGTAGGTATTAAATAAAGATTGTCTTCGGTAACATGGTACATTTGGCCCTCTTTATCTGGCAACTGGCCAGTACCATAACCTGAAGCCTCGTTGACCAAGTGCGGCACTTGCATCTCGGTATAACCTGCATCCGTATTTTTATCCAAAAAGTATGAGATGAGGGCACGTTGCAAACGAGCACCTTTTCCCTTATACACAGGGAAACCTGCTCCTGTTATTTTTACCCCAAGCTCAAAATCAATGAGGTCATATTTTTTAGCCAGCTCCCAATGCGGTAGGGCGCCTTCGGCCAAAACCGGTATCGTACCCTCTTGAAACACTTCTTCATTATCTTCTTCTGAACTTCCGGCCGGTACTAAATCATGAGGGGTATTAGGTATTTGATATAGCAAGGTTTGCAACTCTTCCGTTGCATTTGTCAATTGCTCTGACAATACCTTTGAGTCTTCTTTTAAGGCACTTGTCTTCGCTTTAAGTTCGTTCGCTTCTTGAGCCTTACCGCTTTTATAAAGATGACCTATTTCTTTGGAAAGTTTGTTGCTTTCGGCCAGGGTATTATCTAATTGCGTTTGGGTGGCCCTTCTTTTTTCGTCAAGGTCTAGAACACCATTCACCAAAGGGGAGGCATCTAAATTTCTTTTGGTAAGTGCCTGAATAATTTCCTCTTTGTTATCTCGAATGGTTTGTATTTGAAGCATTGCTGTCTAGTTTTGGCTGCAAATTTAAGTTTTCTTCGCCGTAAAATGGATACTTTTAGGGGTATATTAAAATACGTTACAAATGATTTTTGAACATTTTGCCATCAATGTGAACAATATCACTGACAAAGTGAATTGGTATGTAAAGCATTTAGGGTTGAAAGTTGCCAGCGCCCAAACAGAGCCTCCGTTTATGACTTTTTTGGCGGATTCTGGAGGTCGTGTATTCATAGAACTTTACTATAGGCCCGATGAGGCTATAACCGAGTTTGACGAGCAGCATTTCTTGACTTTTCACATGGCCATGGTTTCCGACAATGCAGAAGACGATAAAAACCGTTTGGTCGCGGAAGGAGCCTCATTTGTCGAGGAGGTATTTAAACCCGACGGAAGTCATTTAGTGATGTTGAGAGATCCTTGGGGCATGCCATTGCAACTGTGTCAAAGAAAAGTCAAGTTTTAGTCTTCGGAATTCGGCCCGGGCAAAATCCACGGGTTGTGCCAGAAATAATTCCATTTGGCAGCGGCCAAGTCCACTTTTGGGTCAATAAAAGCCCTGTATGGCTTGCCGTTAATACTTACCCTTGAGTTTAGGGCATATACAGAAATGGTTTTGCCTTTTTCGGCGTACTCTTTTTTCAACCGTTGGGCGAACTGCCAAATAAAATCTGGGTAGGTGGCGATTCTGCGTAATTGTTTGTTGGTGAGGTATTCTTTTAAGTCAATCTTTTCTGCGTTGCCTGTGTCTTTGTCTACGACCTGAAAGGTTACGGTGCCGCCTCTACTTCTCAGCATCATGCGCCAACTTAATCGGTGCCCTTCCTCCGTCCATAAAACATCGTCTTTAATTAAATGATGGCGAAGTGGCAGCAAAAGTTGAACAAGAAAATAAGCTGCCCCTAAGACATAAATAAGTTTGGTATTTGTAGGTATTTGCAACTGTTTTAATACGTAAGGAACTTTATGCTTGAAGAATATCTTTCGAATGGTTTCAGGTTCAAAAAAGAAGACCGTAAAGGCTAAGGATAGATAAGGAAATATGCCTATTTGAAATACTACAGAATTAAATAGGTGGAAGAAAATAGAAGCAACAAAGGCGGCCTTTCTAGTGGGTTTCCAAAGAAGGGCCGGTATGATAAGCAGGTCAAAGATTATTCCGAAAACACCGACTATCTTATGAATCCAAGGTTCTTGAAGAATGGCGCCAATAATAGGGTATTCGGCTTTGTTCAACATCAAAACTTTGATAATTCCAAAATCTAACCAGTCGGCATACAATTTCGCAATCGAGGCATAGGTATATACGATTAGAAGTTGAAGTACCACTGCCCATTTAATATAGGAATGCATACTGTCAGCCTTGAGTGCGGGATTTCTACGAACATCTAGGGAGTAGCCCCTGTTGGCGGGGAAAAGGCACATCATTCCTGAAATCAATATTAATAGATAATAATGGTTATTATACGATGTTTTTTGCATTAGGTAAACGCCTGTCCATAGAAGAGTAAAGGCAATGGTGCTGAAGCGATATCGATAGCCCAAAGCAATGAATATGCCCAGGGTGCCCATGATAAAGAAGTAAATATACATGCCATAGCCTTGCAAGGGCTGAAGCCAATCGAAACCTATAAAGTTAAAGGTGAACTGAGGCTCTACCAAGGTTCTTCTTACCCATCCGGTAATTATCGCCCCGTAGCACTCAAGCATTACCAAAGTGCCAAAAAATACACGGAATATAATTAAGGGCGAATTATCGATTTTCGTAAATAGCAATCGCTTCATGTTCGGCAATGAAATGGAAGTCTCAAAGGTATTAAGTTATTGGTGAATTCCGGTTTTGAAATCAATCTTAACGATTGCAAAACTTCAACAAAACCCTTCCGTGCGATGAAAATCTTGATTTATTTTGAGAGAAATGAAATTGAAGTTTGGCGGTCTTTTTCAAGTTGCTTTTTTAATTCTTCAACCGAATTAAACTTATGTTCGTCGCGTATTCTCTTTAGAATTTCAATTTGAATTTTTTGACCGTACAAATCTTGACTAAAATCAAAGAAATTGATTTCGGTGCTTTTTTCCTTTCCGGCGACAGTGGGGTTGTATCCAATGTTCATCATTCCAAATACCTGTTTGCCATTTATTTGGCTTTGAACGACATAGACCCCTTTTTTGGGTACTAGTTTATAGTCTTCGGCTATGTGCAGGTTTGCTGTCGGGAAGCCAAGTTGTCTACCAAGGCCCTTTCCTTTTTTAATGGTTCCCGTAAGCATGTAGTTATATCCTAGGTAAGAGTTGGCAGTTTGAACGTCGCCTTCTTCAAGTGCCTTTCTGATCTTTGTTGAACTCACCGAAACCTCATCGATTTCTTGGGCCGGTATTTCTTCCACCTCAAAATCTAAAGTGCTTCCGAAAGCTTTTAAATCTGTTATGTTGGCGTTTCTATTGCGGCCAAATCGATGGTCGTAACCAATGATTATTTTTTTTGTCTTGAGGTCGTTGACTAAAATATCACGTACGAATTCGGTAGCGGTCAATCTAGAAAATTCTCTTGTGAATGGGTGTATGATGAGTTGATCAAGACCTAAATTTTCTAGAATTTTACATTTCTCATCTATGGTATTCAACAATTTAATGTCTGCATCTTTTTGCAGTACCATTCTTGGGTGGGGAAAAAATGTAAGTACGGTCGATTTTAAATTAAGTGTGGCAGCATTTTTGATGAGCCTATCTAGAATTTTTCTATGGCCAATGTGCACACCGTCGAATGTGCCTATGGTAATGGCCGTGGGATGCTGTTCATCGTATTTGGATAGGCTTTGGACTGTTACCACGTACTAAAAATAATAAAAAGGCTTATATTTGAGATTGCGCTAATACCCCTGAATGGTTACAAAATTACGTCTTGTTTTTTCAATTACAATAGTATTTTTCTCCTTTTACGCTTCAGGGCAGAGCAAATATTGGGAAAAACTTTCTTCGCAAAACAATGCTGGCCGATTGGCACTGAAAGATTTCAAGGTGCAGAACGGTCAGGTTTTTAATTTTCAGGAGAAACTCTTCAGAGAAGAACTACGCAATTCGACCACGTCGAAAGGTAGAAAACAGGTTGTACATTTTCCAAACAGTAAGGGGGAGATTGTCTCTTATGTGGTTGAAGAAACCTCTGTTTTTTCAAAAGCATTGTCGGAGAAGTATCCCGAAATAAAATCATATAGGGGTCACGCCTTGCAAAACCCAAGTCAGAAAATCAGGTTTAGTACATCACACAAAGACGTACAGGCCATGATTGTCAATTCAAGTGAAGGGCATAATAGTTACATACAGAAGTCAAGTAACAATAAATATGTGATATATAAGCGCACATCGAAGAATGCCGAAGATTTTGATTTCATCTGTCGCACCCAAGATAAGATTCTTCAATCAGGGGCCAACTTAACGGCAAAACCTGTTGACGATCAGCTTTTAAGAAAATATAGAATCGCTATTTCTACAACGGCGGAATATACGCAGCATCACGGTGGTACAAAGGCCGATGCCTTGGCAGCCATCAATGCAACGTTAACCAGGGTCAATCAGGTTTTTGAGACCGACCTCGCTGTTACATTGGAATTAGTGCCGACTAATGATAGGGTGGTTTTTACCAACCCGTCTACCGATCCATACAGTGGTAGCCTTTCGGCGTTGGGTAATCAAGCGCAAAGAACTTTTGATGATGAAATCGGTGTTTCTAACTACGACCTCGGGCACGTACTTCACAAAGGCGAAAATGGCGGTAATGCAGGATTTATAGGGGGAATATGTACTAACGGACAAAAAGGGAGCGCCTATTCATCAGGGCAGCAACCAGAAGGCGATGTTTTTGACCTCGATTTTGTTGCTCATGAAATTGGCCATCAACTAGGTGCTAATCACACTTGGTCTTATGAGCTTGAAGGTACTTTGGTACAGGTAGAGCCTGGAAGCGGTTCAACTATTATGGGATACGCCGGTATCACTGAAAATGATAATGTGGCGCCTAATGGTGACGATTACCTTCACTATGTAAGTATCGAACAAATTACAGAAACACTAAGAACCAAAAGCTGTGGTGAAGCTTTTTCTTTGGTCAATGAACCGCCTGTGGTGCAACCGGTAGAAGATTATATCATTCCTAAATCAACAGCGTTTGTCTTAACGGGTAGTGCTACCGATTCCGACGCCGAAGATGTGCTGACCTATACATGGGAGCAAATAGATAACGGGGTGGTAACAAGTGCTACCTTTGGCCCGACCAACCCCAGTGGTGCCAATTTCAGGTCAAGACCGCCGAATCTTTCAGGTACAAGATATTTTCCTCAATTGTCTCGGGTTTTAAATGGTAACCTTATTCAAGAAAACCCTACTCAAGGAGCCGCGTGGGAGACGGTTTCCGATGTGGAACGGGAACTGAACTTTGCCTTGACCGTTCGCGATAATGCCGAGGGTGGGGGGCAGGTTGTTTCCGAGTTGGTAAATATTTTGGTGACCAATAATAGCGGGCCTTTTGCGGTAACATCACAAACGACCTCTTCAAATTTAGTGGCCGGTGAAGTCGAAATGGTAGAATGGGATGTTTCCAACACCGATATAGCTCCAATAAGTACTGAATTTGTAGATATTCTTTTATCAAATGATGGGGGGCAGACATTTAGTACTGTTCTCGCGTCAGGGGTCGCAAATGACGGTTCACATAGCATTATTGTACCCGCCATCCCTACGTCCGAAGCAAGAATTATGGTGAGACCGGTCGATAATATCTACTATGCAGTGAATGCGGTCGATTTTTCAATTGAGGTATCGGAAATCGTAATGAATTTTGAGTCGTTAGAGTATGAAGTATGTCAGTTCAACGATTTAACGGTACCATTTGCTTACGAAACTTATTTGGGCTTTAGTGAAGAGGTGGTGTTTTCCGTGGAAGATCTGCCTGAAAATCTAACAGTGACAATTGAGCCCGATACCGTTATAACAGGTGGCGTCGATGTAGAACTCTTATTTGAAAATACTGAAAATGTTCTTGAAGGCAGTTATCCAATACGTGTTTTGGCTACATCGAACAGTGTGGTCAAAGAGGTGCCTTTGGTTATAAATATTTATGATAACAACTTCACGCCTATACAGGCGACCGCACCTGAAAACGGTACCGACCACGCTTCGGTAAAAACACAGTTGCAATGGGAAGGTGACGCCTCCTATACCTCATACGAGGTGCAAATAGCCACCAATTCAAGTTTTTCCAATATCGTAGAAGTTGCAACGGTAACATCTAACTTTTTTACGCCTACCGATTTACAAAATCAAACCACTTATTATTGGAGGGTTCGCCCATTAAATACATGTGGTGCAGGTAGTTTTAGCGCTGCCAATAGTTTTACAACCGTTCAAGTAAGTTGCGAAAGTAAAGAAGCGGTGAATTTACCTTTAGAGATATCTGCGGTGGGTACTCCGCAAATCAGGTCTTCCATTTCATTTTTTGAAGATTTGCCGGTATCCGATTTAAACGTAAACCTTAATATCGAACATAGCTTTACGGCCGATTTGGTGGTTCGTCTTATCTCTCCTCAGGGTACTACGGTTACGTTGCTTTCAAATTCATGTGGCGATTTGCAGAACATCGAAGCAACATTTGATGATGACGGAGATCCGATTATTTGCGGTCTTGACGGTGCCAACGCGATTAGCGGTACGGTGCAGCCATTGGGAACCCTAAGTTCATTTAATGGGGAATCTGTCTATGGTGAGTGGATTTTGGAAGTGGCGGACAACGCTTCATCTGACGGCGGTGGTCTTATTGATTTTTCTTTGGATATATGTGTTGAGGGTCAATTTAGGCCAGATGCCGATAATGATGGTGTTTTTGATGATGGTGACGATTTGTGTTTGGGCACTCCCGAGGGTGCCGAGGTAAATACTTCAGGGTGTCAAATATTTCGTTTTCCAACTGATAACTTCACTGTTTCTGTAGAAAGTGAATCATGTCGAAACAATGATGACGGAAAGATAACCATCGAGCCGAAATTGAAATTAGATTATACTATTTCGCTTTCTGGTAACGGTATCGATATCAATGATGAATTTACAACTTCTTATTTGGCAGAGAACCTCAGCTCTGGTAGTTATCAAGTTTGTATAGTTGGCTCGGCCACCGATATGGTTTATGAAGAATATTGTTTTGAGGTATTTGTTTCTCAACCTGAAGCTCTGGGGGTTACTGCTGTTATTGTTGAAAACGGAAGCCAGCTATCGCTCAATATGTCAGGTTCACAACTTTATACCATTGAATTGAACGGTAATATTATCAAAACGGACAAGAGTACTATGCTCTTAGATTTGTCTAGCGGTAAAAACTTGCTAACGGTTTCAACGGACAATACATGTCAGGGTGTTTTTCAAGATACATTTGTTCTCAATGAGCGAACGATGGTATTCCCCAATCCTTTTAAAGAATCGACAAAAGTTTGGTTAGGTTCTGTTGAGAGGGAGGTTTCTATCAGTATTTTTGCATCTAATGGGCAGCTTGTTTTACAAAAACAACATGTTGTTAATGGCAATAAGGAAGTTGATTTGAACTTTACAGGTCTCCCAAGGGGAATGTATGTAATAAGATTGGATGGCGAAGGCGTATCAGAATCTGTCAAGGTGATCAAGCAATGAGATTGATATTTGTATATATAGTATGTGCGTTGTTCTTTGTCGGATGCAAAAAAGATTCGCCAAAGGCACCAGAAGCGGCTACCCTTGTTGCACCTGCCAAAAATTCGGAATGCACCCCGCTTCAGAGCGACAATGGTACTAGTAGTGTGGTGCGCTTCAATTGGCTGGCATCTGACCATACCGAAACCTACGAACTGCAAGTGACCAATCTTGAAACGGGTACGGTTCACAATAAAATTACCAGCAATACGGTAGAGACCCTTTCTTTAAGCAAGGGTGCTGCATTTTCTTGGGTGGTAATCTCAAGTAATTCAAAAACCAACAAGACCGCTAGTAGTGGTTCTTGGTTCTTTTATAACCCAGGTACTGAAACTTCATATGTGCCATTCCCGGCTGAAATACTTAATCCGGAACCGGGTGTAACTGTGTTTCGTGACATTAACAATGAGGTGACCTTGAATTGGTCGGGTGCCGATTTAGATGACGATGTCGTTAAATACGATGTTTATTTTTCCACAGAAAACCCACCAGAGGAACTTTTGGCTAGTGTAAATGGTAATATAGAGGCCCGTAGCGTAAGCGTTGAACACGATACGGTTTATTATTGGAGGGTTGTTACAACAGATTCTGAAGGCAACACCTCAGATTCTGGCATTGTCGATTTTAGGTGCCATTAAAATTGTTCATGGTGTTTTTGACACCCGCAAACATGAACGACTTTACTACTTCAACTGATTTTTCCAATCTTTCCGAAAGTGATTTCTTTTCTTCTTCAGACCATTCGCCAAGAACATATTCTACTTGTCTGCCCTTGCCAAAGTCAGCACCCACCCCAAAACGGAACCTGTTGTAATTGGTATTTTGCAAAGTATTCTGAATGTCTTTAAGTCCGTTATGGCCTCCGGCGCTTCCTTTTGTTTTTAATCGAATGGTACCAAAAGACAGATTGATATCATCGGTAATGACCAAGACATTTTCTAAGCTAATGTTCTCTTTATCCATCCAATATTTGAGCGCCTTACCACTAAGGTTCATATAGGTAGAAGGTTTTAGGCAGAGTGCGCTTTTACCTTTGTATTTAAATGTGCCTACATCGCCAAGTTTCTGGGTTTCGAAAGTAAAGGATTCTTTTTCGGCCAATGCGTCAAGAACCTTAAAACCGATATTGTGCCGGGTTTCCGAATACTTTTCTCCTACGTTTCCTAGGCCTACTATTAAAAATTTTTTCATCAGGTCTGGTTCTTCTAAAAAGGTCTTGTCTTTATTGAATAGTGATTTTAGAAAAGAAAGCATGTTTTCAAATTTCCGTAAAAATACAAAAGCACCCCAAGGTTAATTGGAGTGCTTTATATTTTAAAAGTGAAAAAGTTTATTCTTGACTTTCTCCTCCTTCGCTTGCTGCTTCTGGTGCTGCAGCTTCAGCTCCTTCGGCATCTTCATCGCCTTCTTCCTCTTCGTCATCGGTAACTACTGCCGAACGCTGAGTTTTAACTTGAACAACAACAGTTGTATCAGGGTGAAGAATGGTGAAATCATCGCTTAACAATGTTTCTACGGTAATGTTCTGCCCGATTCTCAATTTAGAGATATCAATATCGAAGAAATCAGGTAATTTGTCAGGTAAAGCTTTGATGGCAAGCTTTCTCTTTCTGAACAATAAACGACCCCCGTTTCTAACCCCAGGAGAATTACCTTGAAGGCGAACTGGTATGTTCATGGTTACTTCTTTGTCATCAAATAACTGATAAAAGTCGATATGCAAAATGTTGTCAGTCACTGGGTGAAACTGAATGTCTTGCATAATGGCGTTTACTTTGGTGCCACCCAAGTCAATCTGCACAGTGTGTGCGGCCGGGGTATACACTAAATCTCTGAACGCTAGTTCTTCTGCCGAAAAGTGTAAAGGTGTTTCCCCTCCGTAAACTACGCAAGGAACCTTTCCAGCATTACGTAGGGCCTTCGTTGCCTTTTTGCCCACGCTTTCTCTTTCTGATCCTTTAATTAAAATTGACTTCATTTTATATATAAATAGTTAATAAAATACTTCTTTGGTCGCCCTTACATTAAAAACTTAGAGGCGATAGATGTGTTGTGGTGCACGCGGTGCATCACGTCGGCAAATAAATCTGCGCAGCTCAGTACCTTTACTTTGGAACTGTCTTTTTTGGTCGGAATTGAATCTGTGATGATCAGTTCCGATAACTGCGAATTTTCGATTCTCTCATATGCCTTGCCGGACAACAGACCATGTGTTGTTATGGCCCTCACACTTTTTGCTCCTCTTTCCATCATCAGGTCGGCGGCTTTGGTAAGCGTACCAGCAGTGTCTACCATGTCGTCTACCAGAACAACGTTTTTGCCTTGTACATCACCAATCAACTCCATATGTGATATTACGTTGGCCTTGGCCCGTTGCTTGTAACAAATCACAACATCGCTTTCCAAAGCTTTCGAATAGGCATATGCCCTTTTCGAACCTCCCATATCGGGCGAAGCAATGGTTAAGTTGTCGAGATTTAGTTTTTTTAGATAAGGTAAAAACAAAGTAGAGGCGAACAAGTGGTCGACAGGCTTTTCAAAGAAACCTTGAATTTGATCGGCGTGCAGATCCATAGTAATGATACGGGTGGCGCCGGCCGCTTCTAGCATTTTAGCTACCAATTTGGCTGCTATAGGTACTCTTGGCTTGTCTTTTCGGTCTTGGCGTGCCCAACCGAAATAAGGCATCACGGCAGTAATGTGTCTTGCCGAAGCTCTTTTCGCTGCATCGAGCATCAACAACATTTCCATTAGGTTTTCTGAACTAGGGTTCGTAGAACCGATGATAAAAATTCGTGCCCCGCGTACCGACTCTTCAAAAGAAGGCTGAAACTCACCGTCGCTATACCTTGAAAACAGAACTTTACCTAAATCCGTACCGTAGGATTTGGCAATTTTTTCTGCTAGTTCAGTACTTTGCGTACAAGCAAAAATCTTAGGTTCGGGAACTTGATAGGGCATTGATAAAATGTTGTGAACTAGTTTATTGTCGTCCCTTTTTTCTAGGGAGGTGCAAATTTAGAAATTTATTTGTGTTGCTAAAGGATAAATCTTGTTATTTTTTTGGGATGGATATAAAAATATTTTATAGTTTTGCAGTCCGTTTTTGCCTTGGTGGCGGTTCCGATAGTTATCGGAAGGTAAACGTGCTTCTGGGTTACGTATAAGTAAAAAGCAAAAAGCGGATGAAAATGCCTTGGTGGCGGAATTGGTAGACGCGCTGGATTCAAAATCCAGTTCTTTCGGGAGTGTGGGTTCGATTCCCACCCAAGGTACTGAGTAACCCTGTTGATCAATTGATTGACAGGGTTTTGTGTTTTGTTGCTTTACAATTTAATCCCGTCCCTTTAATAGTTCTCTTTCAATGCTGTGCGCCAATAAAACATAAGTAGGCTATACCTCAAACAGTTTTCTGCGATTTTACATAGCAGGGTCAAATAGGCGAGGGACCACATTATAGAAGGAATTCTAATAGCACGAATAAGACTTATGTCCTCTTTTAAGTTTTAAGGAATCTCAAATTTGATATTTGCACCGAATCTTATTCGGGTATGATGAAGTATTTATTTTTGCTTTGACTATAACTACTGTGTTGCAAATAAGATCTATTCAGCAAATTCCTTTTTGAATTCGACCCTATAGGCGACACCACTATCAGAACCTAGGTTGGTGATAGAAGTTGGGCCTTCAGGGTCCACGGGGGAGCCCATATCGACCGGCATTTCGTTAATGATCAGACTATCTGTAAGTACCAATTCTCCATTTTTATTTTCTATATAGCTGTTGATTTGACAAGGAGTTATTGGTTTGGCTATCCACATGACGCTTCTCCATTTATGGGTATGTATCGGTTCGGATTTTTGCCCGTCTAGCATTACGGATAAAATTCTAACATCGGCATCTTCGTACACGACTTTGTGATTGTCGGGTGCGGCTACCAATGCATCCAAATCGTCGGGCCATTGCCAAGTTTCACTTATTGTTGACTCCTCTTTTAAGGCGATTTCTGTCTTGGCCGGAGTTTTGATAATCTCAGTTGCCGCAAAACCAATAATTGCACCGATCAAAACACCAATAATCAAATATGTTGCTTTCATTGAAAATCATTATTAGATGCGTTTTAATTGATAGTAATTACGAAGATGAGTAAGCCCATTGTGATTTAAGTAATGATTTTATACAAGGGCCGACCTGTATTAAAGATAGTGATTATTCAAATCGAAAATTTGACAAAATAGGTGAAAGCAAGCAGAATTTTCCACCTCGATTTGTTTCGTAAATCTTCAATAACGGTTAGCCTAAAATGGACTAAACAGTTATGATTAGAAGGCACAAAAAAATCAGGGAAACAGAAAAAGAGTATATGGGTTACATTGTGTTGCTTTAGTGATTAAGGAGTCTGCCGTAGGTGAAGTTGCTTAGCTTAATATGGGTTGAAGTCTGCGAATTCAACTAAAAGACTTTTTTAAACTCGCCCGACTGTTGAGACTTTATATTTATTTTTTCTCTAAAAGTATTTTTAAATTTTTGCCAAGTAGATTGTTCCACCCCCATTCAAATCTTTCCCTTTTAAAATGAGGGTCGTCAGGGAAACTTTCAAGGCCCGTATGTGTGATTCTAATTTTTGTTCCGCTATCGGTAGAAAATAGGTCAAATGTAACCTCAGACACTCCTTGGTAACCCTTATAAGCCCAACTGTGCGCTAATGTGTCAGGTATGTTAATTTTGGTTACGACCCATTTTTTTCGATAGGTATCGGCGCTATCCTCGAATTTGAACTCATAACCAACTTTTGGTATAAATTCCTTTAGTTGCGGAAAGTACCATATTTTCATTTTTTCTGAATTCGTCATTGCCTCCCAAACATCTTTTTTTGGGGCATTAAAAAAGAATTCCATTATTAGAGGGTTGTACATATCCTAATTTGTTTTCTTCTATGCAGTTTTATTTCTAGTACGACTGATAATCTTCTAAAAAAGATATCAATAGTTTGTTGTCAATCATAAAATTTTTAGTTCAAATGCCGCAGTACTTTAGATCGATATTTGATAAGATGTAACGAGCGTTGGCAAAAATGCTTTTAGTTCTTCGGCAGCCATATTTCTAATGTGACAGAGTATCCTGCCCGTCTATGTTCTTGTTAAAAAGTTCCCCCTTAGCTCTAATCCATAGGTTGATATATTACTGTTCTAATCTGTTTATGGTTTACTCTTTTGATTGGTAATCTCTTGATGCTAACCAAAAACCGGTACTTCCAATTTTTGTAACTAACCATTCATCTATTCATATGAAAGACTTTTCTATTTATTGACTATAGAGCGTTCTTCCTTATCCAACTCTTGAGTGAACATTAAAATTGAAAAGCCTTATATTTAAGTGCTTATCCAAACACTTTCTGCCAAGTTTGGGTGTTGTATAACTTAAGATTGATAGCCAACTTCAAAAAGTGTACAATCAACACTATTTTTTTCTATATTTATTTCCCTAAAATTTAAAGCGTTTTGCAGAAACCATTTCAAATCAATCGGGCCTACAAAGAAGTACAGCAAATTACCGTAGCGGTAGACTGCTTGATTTTTGGGTTCAATGATGGTAAGTTAGAATTGTTGTTGGTCCATAGGGGGTTTGAACCCGAAAGAGATCGTTGGTCATTGATTGGTGGCTTTGTGTTGAATGAAGAAGATTTAGATGAGGCGGCACATCGCGTATTGAGCGATTTAACGGGACTTGATGATGTGTATATGGAACAAGTACGCACATTTGGCAAGGCACACCGAGACCCCTATGAAAGGGTACTTTCGGTTACTTACAGTGCCCTAGTGTTAAAGAAAGATTACAATGATGAGCTTGTTAAAAGTTATCAGGCCGAATGGTTTCCCATAGATGGTTTGCCCGAACTTATTTTTGACCACAAAGAAATGGTCGACTCGGCGATGCAGCGGCTCCGTCGACGGATTAAAAGTGGCCCGGTTGGTTTTAACCTATTACCGAAGAAATTTACGTTGCCGCAGCTTCAAAAACTCTACGAAGCTATTTTGGGCGAAGAAATCGACAAAAGAAATTTTAGAAAAAAACTCAACTCAATGGATTTTCTCGTAAAACTCGATGAGAAAGACAAATCTGAATCTAAAAAAGGTGCCTACCTCTATGAGTTAGATGAAGAGAAATACAACCACATCAAAAACTTTAATATTTAAAACTCAACTCTATGTTCCAATCAAAAGGTATTGTCAAGTACCGTACGCTATCTAACTTAGCCGCTAACCCTTTCTACCATGTTTAGTCTTGGGCTCGATTTTGGGTCTGATTCGGTCCGTGCCCTTCTAGTGAACACAGAAACGGGGGAAGAAGTAGCAACCTCGGTACATTACTATAAAAGATGGAAAGAAGGCAAGTACTGCAATGCCTCTACCAACCAATTTCGCCAGCATCCTTTAGATTATATCGAGGGCATTGAGTCCACTGTTCGTCAAATTGTAGCTGAGGTGGGGGAGGAAGTTTCCAAAAGTATTGTTGGAATAGGGATTGATACGACTGGATCTACTCCTGTGGCGGTGAACCAGCAAGGAATCCCCTTGGCTTTAACGGAAGGATTTGAGGAAAACCCGAATGCCATGTTTGTACTATGGAAAGACCATACAGCCATTCAAGAGGCTGCGGAGATTAACGAACTCTGCAAAAATTGGAAAATAGATTATTCTAAATATGAGGGTGGCATATACTCTTCTGAATGGTTTTGGTCAAAAATATTGCATGTTTCCCGTGCGGATGAGGCCGTATTGGATGCAGCCTATTCATGGGTAGAGCATTGCGATTGGGTGCCTTTCTTGTTAACGGGTAGCACTGACGTAAAAGAAATGAAACGCAGCCGATGTGCTGCGGGGCACAAAGCTCTTTGGCATGAAGAGTTTGGCGGACTTCCGTCCAATGAGTTTTTTGCGTCTTTGGACCCCATTTTAGATGGGTTGCGCGACCAAATGTTCACTAAGACCTATACTTCCGATGTATCGGCAGGTACCTTAAGTGCCAAATGGGCCGAACGTCTGGGTTTATCACCAAATGTTGAAGTGGCCGTTGGTGCGTTCGATGCCCACATGGGTGCGGTAGGGGCCCAAGCAGAACCTTTTTACTTGGCTAAGATCATGGGTACTTCTACCTGTGATATTTTGGTGGCTCCTATGGAAGGGGAAGAGAAATTGGTCAAGGGTATTTGCGGGCAGGTAGATGGTTCGGTCATTCCAGGAATGTTGGGGTTAGAGGCTGGACAATCCGCTTTTGGCGATATCTGTGCTTGGTTTGAAAGGTTATTGGCGTGGCCCATTAAAGAATTGATCGGAGGTTCAAGCTTGATAGATGAAAAAACCAAGAGCAAGTTGATTTCAGAGGCTGTGGAAAAAATTCTTCCAGAACTCAGTAAATCCGCCGAAAAAGAACCCATTGGGGCTTCGGGCGAACTGGCACTGGATTGGATGAACGGCAGAAGAACACCCGATGCCAACCAAAATTTAAAAGGCGTCATTGCAGGGATCAACTTGGGGAGCACCTCTCCTAAGATTTTTAGGGCATTGGTAGAAGCTTCCTGTTTTGGAGCCAAAAAAATTGTAGACCGATTTTTATCCGAAGGTATTCCTATCAAAGGGGTGGTCGCTTTAGGCGGTGTGGCAAAAAAGTCGCCCTTTATCATGCAGATGATGGCCAATGTACTCAACATGCCTATTAAGGTGGTTCAATCGGAGCAAGCATGTGCACTAGGTGCTTCCATTTTCGGTGCCGTAGCAGGAAAGGTTTATAAAACGGTCCCGCAGGCTATGGAGAAAATGGGAAGTGATTTTGAAACGGTGTACCATCCCGAAGCTGCGAAAGTTACGGCCTACGAAGAAGTATATAAAAAGTACAATGCCTTGGCCGAAGTAATGGAGCCTCACATCATGAAACAAGCTGTAAAATGAGCGTATATAAAACTTTAAAAGAGGAAGCTTACGAAGCCAATATGAGATTGCCAGAGCTTAGTTTGGTGTTGTTCACTTTTGGCAATGCCAGCGCGGTGGATAGAGATAAGGGCGTTTTTGCCATCAAACCAAGCGGAGTGCCATATGCCGACTTAAAAGTTGAAGATATTGTAATCTGCGATTTTGATGCCAATGTAGTGGAAGGTAGTATGAGACCATCATCCGACACCAAGACACATGCGGTACTTTATAAAGAATGGAGCGAGATTGGCGGTGTGGTGCATACGCACTCCACCTACGCAACGGCTTGGGCGCAGGCACTTCGAGATATTCCCATTTTTGGCACCACCCATGCTGATCATTTGACATCGGACATCCCTTGTGCGCCTCCTATGAAAGACGATTACATTCAAGGAGATTATGAGCATATGACAGGGTATCAAATAATAGATTGCCTAAAAGAACGTGGTTTTGACCATAATGAGGTTGAAATGATCTTGGTAGGCAATCATGCCCCATTTACCTGGGGAAAGACCGCTCACAAGGCCGTTTACAACAGTGCGGTTTGCGAAGAGGTAGCCAAAATGGCCCACCTAACTTTGCAGATCAACCCAAATGCAAAACAACTTAAAGAGGCTCTTAAAAAGAAACATTTTGAACGTAAGCATGGGGGCAACTCCTATTACGGTCAAGAATAAGAACCTTTTTTCTCAATCAACTAAAACTATATTATGAAAGGATTGGATACGCTTGACTGGGTGGTAATCGCCCTCTATTTTCTGGTACTTTTAGGAGTGGCATGGTGGGTCATCATGCAAAAACAAAAGAATACGGAGGATTACTTTCTCGCCGGTAGAAATATTGGCTGGTTCGTGGTAGGGGCTTCCATATTTGCTTCCAATATTGGCTCAGAGCACGTGGTAGGTCTCGCCGGAAACGGGGCCGGAGACAAAATGCCGTTGCTCATTTATGAACTGCATGCTTGGCTCGTTCTTATGCTGGGTTGGGTCTTTTTACCGTTTTACGCGCGTAGTGGGGTGTTTACCATGCCAGAATTTTTGGAAAGAAGGTTTGATGCCCGCTCTCGTTGGGTATTGTCCATCGTTTCATTGATTGCCTATATTTTGACAAAGGTGTCGGTAACCATCTATGCCGGTGGGGTGGTCGTTTCGGCGCTGTTGGGAATCCCTTTTTGGATTGGGGCCGTTGCAACGGTGGTTCTCACGGGGCTTTATACGGTTTTGGGCGGTATGCGTGCCGTAGTATATACGGAAACTATTCAGGCCATTGTGTTGGTCATTGGAGCCGGGATTCTTACCTATTTAGGATTGGATGCCGTAGGCGGATGGGGCGAACTCAAAGAAACCGTAGGTGCCGATTACTTCAATATGTGGCGACCTAATTCTGACCCTGATTATCCGTGGCTGCCCTTGTTCATTACCAGTACCGTAGTGGGTATTTGGTATTGGTGTACCGACCAGGTTATTGTGCAGCGCGTGCTCACCGCTAAAAACATCAAGGAAGGTAGAAGGGGAAGTATCTTTGGAGCATTACTCAAATTAATGCCGGTATTTCTATTCTTAATCCCTGGTGTTGTTGCTTTGGGATTGAAAATGCAAGGAAAATTGGATTGGGACAGTCCGGATGAGGCCTTTCCGGTGTTGATGAGCAATTTGATGCCTTCCGGCTTACGAGGATTAGTAGCTGCGGGACTTTTAGCGGCTTTGATGAGCTCTTTGGCTTCGGTCTTTAATTCGTGCTCCACTCTTTTTACCTTGGATATCTATAAAAAGCTAAAACCTGAAAAGCCCGAAGAAGAATTGGTGAAAACAGGCCGAATCGCCACATTCTTTGTGGTTGGTTTGGGTCTTCTTTGGATTCCTATCATCACCACGCTATCCGACGGATTATACGAGTACCTGCAAAACGTACAGGCATACATTTCGCCCCCGATTGCGGCGGTGTTCCTTTTAGGAATTTTCTATAAACGAATCAATGCCAATGGCGCCATCGCTACCTTGGTAGGTGGTTTTCTCATTGGTTTCACCAAATTGACCTTAGAAATTTTAAAGTCGAGTTTTGCCGAAGGTAGTTTTATGTTTCAACTGGCCGATATTAATTGGTTGGTGTTTGGGGCGTACTTTTTCGCCATGTGTATTGCCATAGCGATTATTGTAAGTATGTTCTATCCTGCACCGTCTCAAACTCAACTGGCCGGCCTGACATTCGGTAGCGTATCCGCAGAACAAAAAGAAGAAGGAAAAGGCAGTTACAATATTTGGGATATTGTTACCTCAGTGGTGGTACTCCTAATTGTGGTGTATATAATGATTTCTTTCAGTACCCTAAGTTTATAAAGAAGAAAAAGTAGATAATGATCAATATTTCCCATTACGAGGTTTGGTTGGTAACCGGAAGCCAGCATCTTTACGGCCCTGAAACTCTAGAACAGGTTACAAAACACTCTCAAGAGATTGCCCAATTTTTAAATGCAGAAAAGACCATTCCGGTAAAGGTACTTCATAAACCTACCGTAAAAACGCCGGATGAAATATACAGGCTTTGTATGGAAGCCAACAACACCGAGAAATGTGTTGGTTTGGTCACTTGGATGCATACCTTTTCCCCTGCAAAAATGTGGATTGCCGGTTTAAAAGCCTTACAAAAACCATTTCTTCATTTGCACACCCAGTTCAATAGAGATATTCCTTGGAATACGATTGATATGGATTTCATGAACTTGAATCAGTCCGCACATGGAGGGCGTGAGTTCGGTTTTATGGCCTCGCGTATGCGAATGAATAGGAAAGTGGTCGTAGGCCATTGGCAAGATGAATCCGTGATTGAGAAAGTTGCCAACTGGTGCAGGGTCACCTGTGCCGTAGCCGATTCCAAAAAAATGAAGGTAGCCCGTTTTGGAGACAATATGCGGCAAGTAGCCGTTACTGATGGCAACAAAGTGTCCGCCCAAATAAAATTTGGGTACGAGGTAAATGGTTATGGTGTAGGTGATTTGGTGAAGTTCATTGATGCCATCTCCGAGAAACAAATAGAGACGTTGGTTCAGGAGTATGAAGAAACCTACCAACTGGCGGAAGCATTAAAATCCGATGGAAACATGCGTACATCTTTGTTGGATGCCGCCAAAATTGAATTGGGAATGCGTGCCTTTTTAGAAGATGGAGGGTACACGGCTTTTACCGATACCTTTGAAGATTTGCACGGCATGAAACAGCTTCCCGGTATTGCCACACAGCGATTGATGGCCAGTGGTTATGGTTTCGGTGGAGAAGGAGATTGGAAAACAGCTGCCCTTGTGCGTACCATGAAGGTCATGGGCACCGGGCTAGAAGGCGGAAACAGTTTTATGGAGGACTATACCTATCATTTCCATCCCTCAAAATCGAGTTGTTTAGGCTCCCATATGCTCGAAATTTGCCCGACGATTGCTGATGGCGATGTACGTTGCGAGGTCCATCCGTTAGGCATTGGAGGAAAGGAAGATCCTGTACGTTTGGTTTTCAATTCCGGTGCAGGAAAGGCATTGAACGCTTCCATTGTTGATATAGGCAACCGTTTTAGAATGCTGGTGAATAAAGTAGAGGCTTTGGAAATTGAACACGATATGCCAAAACTGCCCGTGGCCAGAGTGCTATGGGACACGAAACCAGATTTGCAGACCGCGGCAGCAGCGTGGATTTACGGAGGTGGTGCACACCATACCTGTTATAGCCAAAACATATCCGCAGAATCCCTAGAAGATTTTGCAGAAATCATGGATATTGAATTTTTGTTGATTGACGAAAAGACAGACTTATATCGCTTTAAGCAAGAATTACGCTGGAACGATGCCGCCTATGTTTTGAATAAGAGCTTATAATAGCTTAAGGCTTCACACTAATTTGAACGGCTTCACAGCTTTTTAAATCGGAATTAAGAATAATTTTTTCCGAAGTACTGCCATCCGTAATCTCAATTGAAACTGTGTTGGGTGGCGATTTTCCTAAGTTATGGGCATAAAGAAATAGGTCGTTTGGTTTGCCTTTTTCTAATTTACAGGTCACCCTTTTTCTTTGGTATGTAAGAAGATGTTTGGCTATTACCGTTTTTCCGTTGAGGTAGATAGAGACAATATCGTCGTCTTGTCTGCCATGGTCCCAAATATCAATAGTGATATCTTCTTTGTTAAAAGCAACTTCTTTTACGTAGGTGATGTTACGGCCATCAAATTGGTTGACCGGTTCCACAACTTTAGTGGATGGTGTCGGTTTTTGTCGATTTTTCTCCTCGTAGGCCTTCTTTCTCGCATCTGAAATAGGGTTTTTAATAGAAAAATAAGGAGTGGCAAACTTGGCTATTTGATATTTGTTATCAGGAAAAAGCTCAATACCTACCACTTGATAAGCATCACCGGTACTAATATTCTTGGCCAGAATAATATCGGAAACACTGAAGGAGTTTTTAAAAGTACCCAGTTCTTGAACCACCATATCGTTTAATGCTAAAAAGAACCGTATAGACTTCTCGGAGCCAATGTTTATGGTAGACCATTCCAACTTTGCCGGTTGGGTTATATCCCAAACTGTAGACGAGTTGGGGTAGCTAATATCTATTTTGGTCTTTTTATTAGTAGAATCATTGGGTATTTCCTGCAGTTGCGAAAAAGGCATAGAATTGACCTCTGCCATGCTTTTGGCATAAGAACTTGTCCAAAGGCATAGAAGCCCTATGAACAGAAAAATGTATTTCGCTTTAAAAAACGACACTCCAAAAATTTTTGCCCCACGTTTACCCATTTTTAATTGGGAAACATGACTGTAGTACTTGATATAACGCAGATTAGCTTTAAATGTTGGGTGTACGGGTCAAAAATTACTTGCTCTTCTTATCGCCTAACTTATTCTCGAAAAGAAAAACACCATTTTTGTTGGCGATAACAATATCCGGCTTTCCATTTTTATCTATATCGGCAATGGCAATATTGAGTCCGGCACCCGAATCAGAATCGATGATGTGCTCTTTGAAATAGGGAGCTTTTTCCGGAGTGAATTCAATCCAAAAGAGATAAGGCGTATCGGCATCTCCAGCATCATTGCCATTATGTGCCAAAAACCTTTTGCCCGTAACCCAATCCTCGATGCCGTTGCCATCTAGGTCAACCATTATGGAAGAATGCGTTTGGGCCGTTGTATTGGTAATCAGATTGGTCGTAAAACTGCCAGATTTGTCTTGTTGGTGCCACCAAACCCCTAATTTATGGGCGGAAGCACTTAGCACATCGTTAAGACCATCCCCATTCACATCAAAAACATACATGTGGGAACAGGGTTCCCCCAAATTGGCTTCCTGAAACTCCCAGTTTCCTGATTTTAAATCTGCGGTTCCCTTGAACCATCCGTCGGTAACCAATACATCTTTGAAGCCATCACCATCTACATCCCCATAACCAATGCCATGTGAATATTGTTCGGTGCCCGAAACATTTTCTTTAGTGAGCGGGTAACGCTTCCATTCGGTCTCACCCTTAGTTTTTGGAGCTTGAAGCCAAACAATTTGTTTTCTATCCACATCGCCACATAGAATATCTAAGCGGCCGTCGCCATCAATATCGACAAAACCAGGAGATTCATTTGAAATTCCGGTGGAATCGGCAATGATATGTTTCGGCCACTGGCCTTCTTTATTTTTAGGGTTTTCGAACCAAAAGCCCGCTTTACCGGGGTAATCAACGATGACCACATCGTCCCAACCATCTAAATTTACATCCATTCCCAAGTTCAGGAACGACTCGCTATACTCTTTGTACGGGTCATAACTTCTGGAAGGTGCCATCTCATGACGTTCCCAATTGGGTGCTTCGAACCAGTAGTAACCGGCCACAATGTCAAGTCTACCATCATTGTTCAAATCGGCGACAGCCACCCCTTCTGAAATAAAATCTTTCGTAACGGTTGTTTTTACAAATCCGCTTTCGACTTTCTGCGCATGAAAATGGCATGTGGCAAAGAAAATCAAACCATATAATGCCGTTTTAGTAAAAGGTTTGAAAGATAGTCGGGCCATTAAATAGTTTATTTGTTTAGTAGCGAATCTATCATTTTCTGATGGGGTTCTGATAACTCGCCCCTTAAATTGTTTAAGGCTTTTTTAGCTTCAGAGGAATTGATTTCAGCAGTTCTTCGAATCATATACGGAAGCAAGTTAGGAATTTTCGACCTCACAGATAGTGCCAAGGCCCGCTTTGGATTTATTTCTGCCAAAGGCTCAATGGCATACCAAAGCATAAGTGGAATGTTATGGTCTTCGGCATCCTCTGCCCTAACGGATAGAGCTTCTAAAACGCCCCATCTTTTTTCTAGATCAAGACGCATCATGGCAGATGTCAAATACAGCCTTACCAAAGAAGAACTGTCATTCTTGGCCAAAGACTCAAATTTCTTAAGAATTGAAGTGCTTACCTCCTTCTTTTCAGCTAGCAGTTGTATGGCCCAACTTCTAATGTATTCGTCTTTTTGTTCCAGTAATTCACCGAGTTCGGCCTCGGTAAGACCTTCAGTGGCATGCAATGTCCATAGGGCCCTTAGCTTTTTGGTGGACTCAGGATTTTCTTTTAATATTTTTTTCAATGCTGAATGAACCTCTGGGTTGGGGCCTTTTTCTTGAAGTAAGGTGCGAGCTTGCCGAACGTACCATTCGTTCTCGCTTAAATGATAATCGACCAATTCAAGGTCGGTGGCTTCATATAGATTCACCTTTTTCCACTTATCGTTCTTATGGGTAATCTTGAATATGCGACCCAATTCTTTATCGTGAACATCAGGATTAGCGCTATGGCACTGATTCTTGTCATACCAATCAATGGCAAATACCGATCCACTGGGGTCATACTTGAAATTGAGCCATTGAGACCAAGAATCGTTCATGACCAAAAAATCATCATTATGGGAAGCTATATAGCCCGAACCGGAACGCGTTAATTGATCATTGTTCAAACGGGCGCCATTAATGTTGTTCATGAAAATGGTGTTCTTATATTTCTCAGGCCACGTATCGCCACCCAAATAAATCATGGCCCCGGCATGGGCATGACCACCACCTGCCGCTGCTGATCGGAAGTTGCCAGCATGTGGCCCTCGGTCTCCCAGATAATGCACGTGGTCACTTATTTCTTTGATCTCACCATAGGTGTACGGATTAAAATGTTCACCGCCTTGGCGGATATATCGTGCCCCTTGAACCACATGATACATGTGTGGGATAACGCAAACCGTTATGAACGGATGTCCATAGTCGTTAAAGTCAATTCCCCAAGGGTTACTGGTTCCTTCAGAGAAAATTTCAAACTCATGTCTTGTGGGGTGATATCGCCAGACCGCGGCATTCAATTTTTGGCGTTCAGATTCGGGGGCGCCTGGTTTGCCTACATTGGAATGGGTGAACACCCCATGTACACCATAGAGCCATCCGTCTGGGCCCCAACGTAAATTGTTCAACACCTCATGGGTATCATCAAGCCCCCATCCGTCCAAAAGAACTTCAGGCGGTCCCGCAGGAAGGTCTTTCTCCGCATCCAAAGGAATAAATAATAAATATGGAGCGGCTCCTACCCAAACGCCACCCATACCTACTTCGATACCACTGGCCATGTTCAAGCCTTCAATGAACACTTTTTTCTTGTCCAAAGTACCATCCCCATTGGTGTCTTCAAAAATCAAGATACGGTCTTTCCCTTTTCCTTCTTCGGCGGGAACGGGATAGGTGTGACCTTCTACCACCCATAGGCGACCTCTCGCATCAATGGTAAAGCTAATGGGGCGAATGATATCAGGTTCCGCAGCTGCCAAAGTGATTTTAAAATCGTCAGGTAGGGTCATGGCCTTCGCAGCTTCTTTTCCGGAAAGCCCCGAATTGACAATAGGGTCTAAAGGGGGTAGGATGATAATATCTTCTTGCCGCAATTGGTTGGGAAAACTAGGGCGACTGGGGTAGAATAGAAAATCATCAAAATTAATATGTGCCCATACATCATCGCGAATATAGGGAATGGGCGAAGTACCCGTTTCGTTATCAATAATTCTAATATAAATCTTTTGATTAAGGTAATCGCTCAAATCAACTACCACTGGTTGAAGGGTAGCTCTGCCTTGCCCTGTTGATTTAAAAATGACCTTGTCATTTTCTGCCAATACAATTTCTACCCTGGTATCGGCCAAAGCTCCACCTGAAATTTTAAAGGAAGCAAAAGGGTGTTGAACTTCAAAAGGAGAAGAAGTAAGCTTACCTTTCTTTTTATAGTCTTTGGTGCCGCCACTGCTTAGAAAATAATTACCGGCAAAACCTACTTGAGCATTCTCTTCATGGATCGGGGTAGGGTCACTAAAAATAGGGTTTTTGAACGCATCGCCTTCAGCTTTCCAACCGGTAAGGTCTCCTTTTTCAAAATTGAGGTTTAGGGTGTCTCCATTTTTGGTAGGAACGATTCCGGCAATGACGGGAGTTTCAATTTTTCCTTCTACAATCTGAAATTTCCCCACCATACCAGCGGCCCTGTGACCGGGAACCGTGCAGAAATAGGTGTCATCGGCTTCGGCCCAAAAAGTAATCTGTGTAGATGAGCCCTCTTCGAGCAGGGTGCTGCTTTTTATTCCTAATTTTTCCATGGCAATGTCATGGGTCATCGTCTCACCGTTGGTAATGGTAATTCTTACCCTGTCGCCTTTATTGGCTTTAAGGGTAGGGTTGCGGGTGCCGTCATCCCCAAAATACCCAAGCATGCTGGCCTCTAACCAATATTCCCTATCGATAATGGTGGAATCTCTGAGTTCTACCGTTTTATTGTTCTTTTTATTGTCCGTTTTGCAGGATGTTATAAACAACAGGGGGCATAACAAAACACAGTAGGAAAAGAGGTTCTTGTAGTTGAGCATGAATGTGGTGGGTTAAGTTGGTTTTGGTTTAATCCAATTTTTTAAGTTGAAGGTCTTTAAAAGCTACCAAGGCCTTACCGCCGCCATGAATTTGCAGGCCGATAATTCCTTCGGTGGCCACCGAGGGGTCTTTTTCAGTATAATCTACCGTTTGGTGACCATTAATGTGCAATTGAATATGCCCGTTTTCGGCGTGTATTTTATAATCGTTCCAATCATTCTTATGAATCCAATCTTCGACCAGAGTAGAATCTGGGGCGGCCAAGGTCTCGTTTCTTCTCGATTCATCATACAGACTGGCCCAGTATCCTTCACCCCAATCCGCTTGAAAACCCTGCATTTCATGAGCGGGCTCCGTAAGGCGCTTGCTCCAAATTTGTACTCCGGAGTTGATGAAACCTTCCTCTCCCGTTAGTTTGATCTTAAATGTGAGGATGAAGTTTTTATAAGATGCATTGGTGCATAAAAATTCATTTTGGGGCACCGTTTTTTCCAATGAGCCCCCGATAATCATTTTGTCTTCAATTCGCCAGATACGGGTGGTGTCACCGTTCCACCCATTGAAGGTTTGACCGTCGAAAATAGGTTGAAATTCGCCTGAAGAATGATTGCAGGCCGAGAAACATGCCAAAATATAAAGTGCTATCAAGTACCTTAGGTAAGATAGTCGGTTAAAAAACCTTTGCATGGTAAATAGTTGTTGGTTGAGAGTGGTATTGTTCAACAAGATAATCAATTTAATGAAAGAATTAACGCGAAACCTTTTTGTGATGTGGGGAGTAGCATGACCTTCTACTTTGATGATATAAAACATTTTATGTTACGATTGAATGTTTTACTTTTAGAAATCAACAAACAGAACACTACTATGGGATCACGAAGAAATTTTTTGGAAAAACTGACCGTATCGGCAGTTGGCCTACCTCTATTATACCAAAGCAACCCTCTTTTTGCAGCTTCAGAAGCACCGTACCAAGGTCCGGTCTTAAAAGTGGCCATTATGGGGCTTGGTAGTTATGGCACTCGTGTTGCAGAAGCTATGAAAGATTGCAAACGGGCAAAATTGGTGGGTGTTATCAGTGGCACTCCGTCAAAAATAAAAGACTGGCAGGCCAAGTACGATATTCCGAAAAAAAACTGCTACAACTATGAGAATTTTGATGCCATCAAAGACAATAAAGATATTGATGCTGTTTATGTAATTACCCCGAACGGATTGCATAAAGACCAATCTATACGGGTTGCCAAGGCGGGAAAGCACGTTATCTGTGAAAAGCCTATGGCCGTTAATGCAGATGAGGCCCAAGAAATGGTCGATGCCTGTAAGGCTGCCAAGGTACATTTGCTTATTGGTTATCGTATGCATTACGAGCCCAAGACAGTTGAGGTCATTAAGATGCGGCAGAACGGGGAATTCGGGAAAGTAAAATTCTTTCAAGGGCAATCAGGTTTTACTATTGGTGATCCCAGTCAATGGCGTTTGAACAAAGAATTGGCCGGTGGTGGCGCCATGATGGATATTGGTATCTATTCTATTAACGGGGCACGTTATATGTTGGGCGAAGAGCCTATTTGGGTCACGGCACAGGAAACCAAAACCGACCCGATCAAATTTAAGGAAGGGGTTGACGAGACCATTCAGTTTCAATTGGGTTTCCCAAGCGGTGCGGTGGCCAATTGTCTATCTACTTACAATATGAGTCATTTGGACCGCTTTTTTATGACAGGTTCGGAAGGTTGGGTAGAAATGCAGCCCTCTACCGGTTATGGCCCCATCAAAGGACGAACCCATAAAGGTGAACTGAATCAACCCCATACGACCCATCAAACCTTGCAGATGGACGGTATGTCTCAACTTATCTTTGAAGGGGTACAACCGATTGTTTCGTTGGATGGGGATGAAGGGCTGAAGGATATGAAAATAATCGATGCCATTTACAAAGCGGCAGAAACAGGTGAGAAGGTGGCGATTAGCTTGTAAACAGAAGTAGGAAAATACTTTAACAGAAATAGAGGCAGTGTTTCACCTTCTTTATTTCTGTTAATTTTTATATTTGAAAATGGAAATAATCCAAATAAATGGATTTATTCCATAAATTAGCTATCTAGATTTTATTGTTTAGATCAGCTATGCAAAAGACTATTTTACATTTAGACCTTGATACATTTTTTGTTTCAGTAGAAAGAAGAAACCACCCTGAATTAAGGGAAAGACCTTTATTAGTGGGGGGTATAACCGATAGAGGGGTGGTAGCGGCCTGTAGTTACGAAACCCGTGGTTTTGGGGTGCACTCGGGCATGCCCATGAAGATGGCAAAAGAGTTATGTCCGGAGGCTAAGGTAATCAAGGGAAATGCAGGGGTTTACAGTAAGGTATCGGATGAGATAACCGAGATTATACAGGAAGCGGTTCCTGTTTTCGAAAAATCTAGTATTGATGAATTTTATGCCGATTTAACCGGAATGGATCGGTTTTTTGGATCTTATAAATATGCCAGCGAATTACGCCGGAAAATAATTAGGCAAACAGGTATGCCTATATCTTTTGGGCTTTCTGTAAACAAAGTAGTGTCAAAGGTCGCTACTAGCGAGGCCAAGCCCAACAATCAATTAAAGATTGATTTTGGATTGGAAAAATCTTTTTTGGCCCCATTGTCCATAAAGAAAATACCCATGGTGGGTGATAAGACCTATCAAACACTTCGCAATTTAGGTTTGCGCCAAATACAAACTATACAAGAAATGCCCATTGATGTCATGCAGCGCGTATTGGGCAAAAACGGAAGAATTATCTGGAAACGTGCCAATGGCATTGACCACACACCTGTAATTCCTTTCTGCGAGCGAAAATCTATTTCTACTGAGAGAACTTTTGACAAGGATACTATAGATGTAATAAGACTCAAGGGTATTCTTACTGCCATGACCGAAAACCTGGCCTATCAATTAAGAAGGGGTGAAAAATTAACGGCTTGCATTGCCGTGAAAATAAGATATTCTGATTTTAACACTTACTCAAAACAACTGCGTATTCCGTATACCAGTGCCGACCATATTCTCATTCCTAAAATATTGGAAATGTTCAAATCGCTTTATAATAGGCGATTATTGGTCAGGTTGGTAGGTATACGGTTTAGTCATTTGGTATCGGGCAACTATCAAATCAACCTTTTTGATGATACAGAAGAAATTTTAAACCTCTACCATGCCATGGATCATATTAGAAAACGGTACGGAGATAAAAGTGTTATCAGAGCTTCGGGTATGGGCGCCCGAACGATTGGTAGAATGCATAATCCTTTCGATGGTCGACCACCTATTGTATTGGCACACAGAAAACAGTAAGAAATATAAAAAACCGATTAGCTCTCAGATATAAGTTACAATACTTAAAGTGAAAGCGAACAAGATACTTAAACCAAAAACCTACAGATATCTACCTAAACTGTCACACATATTATAGTCTTCGTTTCGGAACTTTCTCTGAAAAGGATCTTTTGTTATTAGCTGAAGAAAACCATGTTAAAAAGTTGGTGCTTACTGATATAAACAATACTTCTGCTGGTCTTAGTTTTGTCCGTTTGGCCCCCAGTTTTGGTATAACTCCTATCCTGGGCATTGATTTTAGAAATGGAACTGAACCATGTTTTATCGGTATCGCAAAGAATAATGAAGGTTATCAAGAACTAAACACTTTTTTGTCTGACCATTTGAGTGAAAATCTTAAGATAAAGGGTAGGGCCCCATATTTTAGAAATGCCTTTGTAGTATACCCTTTTGAAACTGCCTTGCTTAATGAGTTTGTTGAGTTCCGTCCTCATGAATTTATAGGTGTTTCTATTAAAGATTTACGTCGTCTCCCATTTTCGCGATTGAACGATTACAAAGATCGCTTGGTAGTACAGCAGCCGGTAACTTTCAGAAATAAGAAAGATTATAATGCCCATCGGTTATTAAGGGCCATTGATAACAATGTACTATTGAGTATGCTTCCTGAGGGCGAAGTGGCGCATGAAGATGAAAAGATGTATCCTATTGAGAATTTGGTAAAAGCTTTTTCTGAATACCGTCATATTTTGGAAAATACCCAAAACCTTCTTGATCAATGTGAGATACACTTCGACTTTTCAACAAATCGAAAACCACAGAATCTTAAGTACTACACAAGTAGTCAAAAAGATGATGAAGACATGCTTGAACGTTTATGTCTAGAGGGGCTGCCCAAGCGGTATGATAAAATTACAGAAACGATTCAAAGACGTTTAAATAAAGAGTTAGACCTCATTAAGCGTATGAATTTCGTTTCATATTTTCTTATCAATTGGAATATTGTTTCCTATGCCCGAGAAAATGGATATTATTATGTGGGCAGAGGTAGTGGTGCCAATAGTATCGTGGCTTATCTACTTTTCATAACAGATGTAGACCCCATTGACTTAGACCTTTATTTTGAGCGATTCATCAACCTAAGTCGCGCGAACCCTCCTGATTTTGATATTGATTTTTCATGGCGAGACCGAGAAGAAGTGACGAAATATATTTTTGAAAACTTTGGCCATGTAGCCCTTGTGGGTACTTACGTGACATTTAAGCGTAGGGGGGTTATACGTGAATTGGGCAAAGTATTCGGTCTGCCAAAAGAAGAAATCGATGCATTGAGCGAAGGCACTAGTGTATCATCAAAACAAGATAGTGTAGCTCAATTGGTTTTAAAATATGGGAAATTGATTGATGGTATGCCCAATTATGTTAGTGTACATGCGAGCGGTATACTTATTAGTGAAAGACCTTTACAATATTTTTCGGCCACCTTTATGCCTCCGAAAGGTTTCCATACAGTTCATTTTGATATGGTGATTGCAGAAGACGTGGGCCTTTTTAAATTCGATATTTTGGCGCAGCGAGGATTGGGGAAAATAAAGGATACACTAGATATTATTGCCTACAACCAACCTGAAAATTCCGATTTTGATATTCACAATGTAAAAGATTTCTACAAAAACCCCATTATCAATGATATGATAAAAAACGCCCAATGCATGGGTTGCTTTTATGTAGAATCACCTGCAATGCGTATGCTTTTAAAAAAACTGGAAGTAGACGATTATTTAGGTTTGGTCGCTGCCAGTTCTATTATTCGCCCCGGTGTCGCTAAAAGTGGCATGATGCGAGAGTATATTCTACGACATCGCGATAAAAATAGGGCCAAAGAGAAAGGGCATCCGGTTATGCTTGATATTATGCCGGAAACCTATGGGGTCATGGTATACCAAGAAGATGTAATCAAGGTAGCCCACCATTTCGCTGGTTTAGACCTAGACGAAGCAGATGTATTGAGGAGGGGTATGAGCGGTAAATTTAGATCGCGACAGGAATTTGAAAAAGTACGACTAAAGTTCATAGATAATTGCCGAAAGAGAGGCGAGCCTGATACAGTGATTTTTGAGGTTTGGGAGCAAATAGCCAGTTTTGCAGGTTATGCCTTCGCGAAGGGACATTCGGCTTCTTATGCCGTAGAAAGTTATCAAACATTATTTTTGCGGGCCTACTATCCGTTAGAGTATATGGTGGCCGTATTAAATAATGGAGGAGGGTTCTACCGCGCAGAGTTCTACGTACATGAGGCTCGTATGTTGGGGGCAAATATATACCCTCCATGCATTAACAAGAGTTTTTTGGCCAATGCGATTTATGGAATAGATATTTTTCTTGGATTTGGATATCTCAAAGAACTGGAAACAAGGGTTTGCGAACGCATTCTAAAGGAGAGAAACCAAAACGGATTATTCGTTTCATTAGAAGATTTTTTAGATCGGGTCGCCATTTCAATAGAACAGATGAGTATTTTGATTCGTGTTGATGCCTTCCGTTTTACAAAAGTCAATAAACATCAATTATTATGGAAAGTACACTTATTTCTTAACAAAACATCAAAAATTGATTATCCGAAACTGTTTCCTTCTAAGCGACAAGATTTTAAAATTCCTCAATTACATACAACAGATTTGGAAACAGCATTTACTCAATTGGAGCTTTTGGGCTTTTGCTTGTGTAGTCCTTTTAATTTATTGGCTGAACCACCAAAGAATAACAGATGTACAAAAGATTTAAAGCGATTTTTAAATCATCACATTGATATTTATGGTTACTTGGTTACCGTTAAGTATACTAGCACACATCATGGAAAAAGTATGAATTTTGCTACTTTGGTAGACCAAAACGGTGAAATTTTCGATGTGGTTTTATTTCCGCCGGTGGCGGCAAAATATACCTTTAGAGGAAAAGGCGTTTACCGTTTTTACGGTAAAGTAGTGAGCGAATTCGGGTTTTTAAGTATTGAGGTAATAAAAATGCAAAAGCAAGATTACATACAAGATCCTCGTTATGCCGATATGAAAACTAGTACAAAGATTTTCTCTGGGGTTGATTTATCTTATGAAAATTAACTGTATGCCCGATAAGGTTTGAATGGCCATTATTGGAAATAGTCAAAATGGTTTCATCACTACAAACCAAACCCACCTTCACCAATAAATAATAAATAGTATTTTGGTAGTCAACTTATCTAATTCTAACGCTGATGAGAAACCATAAGATTTTTACAATGGCATTTGCAAGTGTTTACCCCCATTACATTACAAAAGCCGAAAAAAAAGGACGTACCAAAGAAGAACTAGACGAAATAATTTTTTGGCTGACGGGATATGACCAAAAGTCTCTGGAGGAGATATTGTCAAATAGAACCGATTTTGAAACTTTTTTTGCGGAAGCTCCTCGATTGAACCCCAACGTAGATAAAATCAAAGGGGTCATCTGCGGCTATAGGGTCGAGGAAATCGAAGACCCGCTCATGCAGAAAATACGTTATTTAGACAAATTGGTAGATGAATTGGCCAAGGGCAAGACTATGGAAAAAATACTTAGAGGTTGAATGTATTTTATAAATCTAAAAATCAAATTTTCCAAATGCGTGTAACAATAAGCGAAACTCACCTACCAACTAGTATATGAGAAAAGCACTACTTATCAATTCCATCGTTTGGGCGACCCTAATGTTAACTACCGCATATTTATTTAAAGACCATGCAAACTATAAGTTCTTTTTTCTTTTGTTGATTTTAGGTTCGGTAATTTCCAATTCTAGCCTACAAAAATGGAGGGTCTTTAATAAAAAGTCTTGTCGTTAGTAACGGAGCAATTCAATTTTTCTAAAATCTATGGGGTGGCTATTTGACTGCAATGAAATATACCCCTTCGTAACGCTGGAGTCACCATTTTTTATGAAGGCGTTTGCAAACTCGTTTTCCGAATCATAGATCGGGTTCGAATAGCTAAGTATCTCTTCGCCGTTTACATAGTGTTTGTAATGACCGTCGTTTACATCTATTTCAATGGTTACCCACTGGTCACCATGAAAGGTTTTGCTCTTTTTGGCAGGATTGCAAAATTCTGTACTTCTTTTTCCGTCAATTTCGACTTGCATACCAATACCACAAATGGCTCCAAGGGGTCTTTCGTCCTTTCCGTTTCCTCCGTGTAGATTATATTCTAGACAAATAGGAAAACTTTGGTTTAGTTTAACAGTATTGGGTGGTTGGGTATGAACCTGAACTCCGCTATCACGATAGCCCCATTCGGGTGCGCCGGGCGCTGTTTCGCCAACAAACCTGTATTCGACTTTTAAGCGGTAGTTTTGCAATTCTTCATTGAAAAAAAGTGCGCCAAAACGGTCTTTGAACTCAGGCCCGTATTGATCGTACCTTATTTTCAGAATGCCATCTTCGACTCGAAAGGTGCTTCCAAAGTTTTCATCTTGTGGGTACCCATTGATCTTCATGGTCCAACCATCTAAATTTTCTCCATTAAAAAGAGGCTGCCAATTTGCTTCTTTTTTAGAAACTACAGAATCGCTCTGTTTGTTTTCCTTCTTTTCTCCACAAGAGTTAAAAAGCATTAATAGGCATGATGAAATAATGCCGAGTAAAAAGTATTTTTTGTTCATATTGAATAAGGTAATGGTCTCCTATATAAATGTACTCATATATTTTTTTGCCATAGGTTCACTTTAATACTATCGGAGAAAAATAGCAGCTTAATGATTCCAATTTTTATCATTATTTGTCATTCTAGCAATATCTAACAGCACAGTGCAGGATACCTTTTGTTATTAAACTTACTATACTTGACTTTGGTGGTAAAAGAATTTGCTAAGCAAAGCATTCGTCCATTCTCAAATTTTTATCTGCTAAACTCTTTAAAATAGGGTGTTTGAGAGGAGTGGTTGCAACTTAATTTATGCCAAGTAACTAGTTTACATATGTCTGTTCAAGTAGAATCGAACATAGTAGAAATTCAAAAAAGGAATCATCTAGCCTTTAAGAGGTTGTTTGATTCATTGTATGGTGAATTAGTTATTTATGCTCAAACCTATCTTTATGATGAAGATTTAAGTAAAGATTTGGTGCAAGAAGCTTTTGTGAAAATATGGGAGAAAGCCGATAGACTTCAGATTCAGACCAATCTTAGGGCATACATGTATGCTATGGTAAGAAATAAAAGTCTGAACCACCTGAAAAAATACAAAATCAGTGATGACGCCAAGTTTTTAGAGGAGCAGGCAATTCTAGAATTTCAGGATCTTGATGAAGATATTGAATTTGATGAATTACAATTACTGCATCATAAGGTTCTTGAAGTGATGGATAGTCTACCACATAAAATGAGAACTATTGTCGAGCTCCGTTTTAAAGCAAGCTACCGTTATCAAGAAATTGCCGATGAATTGAATTTGTCGGTCAATACGGTTAAAACCCAATTACAAAGAGCAAAGGCCAAATTTTCAGAGCTTATTCTATTTCTACTTTTTTTGTTTCTTGATGTTTAAGACCATCGCTCGTTTTCCATAAACTATTCTTTTTATGTTAAATTTTATCATTTTGATAAAATTTTGTCACCCATTTTAAAAATGTCGCTGTCTATTCTGTGTAAGCACGAAGTGTCTGTTATGGAATTTAAGCTAATTATTAAAAAACTCAATAATATTTTAACCGAGTCTGAAGCCAAAATCTTTGACGAATGGTATGCTAAATCGCCGCGGCATCGTGCCTATTTTAAAAGGGTTGCAAAAGAGTATAATTCTAAAAGTAGTCCTGAACTAAAAACAAAAGAAGATTGGCCAAAAGTTCTCGCTAAAATAGAGAGAAGAAAGAATAGAACCGTCTTCTTTAAGTATGCTGCCTTGCTGACCATCTTTTTAAGTGTTGCTTCGCTGTGGTGGGTAAATAAACATAATGCGACGAACAGTACGATAAAGCCAACGCAAGTTTTGACCGCCGTTGAAGAAAAAATTGAGACAGGAACAAACAAGGCCATTTTAACTCTTGAAGATGGATCAAAAGTTTCGTTGCACAAAGGTCAGAAGTATGCAACGAGTTATGCATCAAGTAATGGCGAACAACTGGTGTACACACCATCAGACAAAAAGCAAAGTAAAACACCTAAAAGTAATATTCTCGAAATCCCCAGAGGGGGGCAATTCTATATAGTACTGGCCGATAGTACCAAGGTTTGGGTCAACGCAGAAACAAAATTGAAATATCCGGTAAGTTTTCAGCCCAATGAAGAAAGACGGGTTGAACTGGTTTATGGTGAGGCTTATTTCGAAGTATCCCCTAGCTCGAAACACAACGGTTCTGCCTTTAGTGTAAAGACCGGAAATCAAGCGGTAAATGTTATCGGCACAGAGTTCAATATTAAGGCCTACAAAGAGGAGGCCTTCATTTTAACTACGTTGGTAGAAGGCAAAGTAAATATAGATAAGGGTGATGAAACAAAAAAGTTGACCCCCGGTCGTCAGTCACAGTTGAACAGGGTTACCAACGCCATCAATATTGAAGAGGTAGATGTCTATAATGAAATATCATGGAAAAACGGACTCTTTAGTTTTAAGAACAAACCGTTAAAAGACATTATGGTAGTGCTTTCTAGATGGTACGACTTTGAGGTAGAGTTTCAGCGAAAAGATATTGAAGAAATTAAGTTCAACGGTGTTTTTAGAAGGGCCGAAGACATCACCGATATATTAGCTATCATTAAAAATACCAACGAAGTAGATTATGAAATCAACCAAAAACGAATCACTATGAAATAAAAAAAAGGGAACGGAGTCTAGATCTGACAAATTTAAACCTCCATCCCCCATGTACATTGATCAGCTTAAAATTAACCAACAAACAAATTTATGAAAACTAAACTACTTGGGGGCGGTCTATGCTACCTTAAGACCTCCCTATTATTTACCATGAGAATCTTCATTTTGTTCTTTACGATTCTTTCGTTTGGATTTAGCCCTGAAAATGGATTTTCTCAAAACGAAAGGGTAAAATTTAACTCAAGCGAAATTCTTTCGGTTGAAGAAATTCTTGAAGTTGTCAAAAAACAGACCGACTATAATTTTATTTATCGTTCGAATCTATTTGAGGGAAGCCCAAAAATAAAGATAGCCAAGGGCCATATTCGAATTGAAAAACTTCTTGAAAAGTGCGTGTTGTCGGCCGGACTGGAATTTGAGTTTGCCAATGAAAACTCAATCTATCTAAGAAAGAAACAGGTGGCGAAAAAGAAAAAGGAAGACCAAACATCGGTTACGGGTACAGTTACCGATGCCGACGGAATTCCATTACCAGGTGCGAATATAGTCGAGAAGGGCACCACCAATGGGGTCACTGCTGATTTCGATGGTAAGTTTCAGATAGCGATTGCCGATTCAAATGCCACTTTAGTGGTTTCTTATATTGGCTATGCCAGCAAAGAAGTATCGGTAAATGGCCAATCAAGCCTTCAGGTCATGCTTGAAGAAAGTGCAGCGGGCTTAGATGAGGTGGTGGTTGTAGGCTATGGCACCAAACGAAAGAGAGATATTGTTTCCGCAGTTTCGGTAGTAGATTTAAAAGAGGTTAAAGATGTACCGGCCACTGATATATCAAGAATGATTTTAGGCCAGGCCCCCGGGGTAGTTGTGAGTCAAAATTCCGGAAGGCCAGGTCAAGAAATGGATATAGTTATACGTGGTCTTAGTTCTTTGGGTGCTGATAGTAAACCTTTGTATGTCGTTGATGGGTTTGCCATCGGAACATCCACTGGCCTTAGCATCGACCCAGGTGATATTGAGTCGATAACAATTCTGAAAGATGCCGCTTCAACGGCCATTTATGGGGCTCGAGGATCGAACGGGGTTGTTTTAATAAATACGAAAAGTGCCAAGGCAGGTCTTACATCGGTCACTCTAGATGTGGTTTCAGGCATACAGAACATACCGAGTGAACGAAGAACCAAAATGCTGAATGCGGTTGAATTTGGGCAATTTCAAAAAGAAAGTTGGGTCGATAAATTTATATTCAATGAGGGCAGGGAGCCAGCTGAATCTGAAATTCCCCTGCGTATAAGAAATCCCGAGAATAATACTACTTATACTGATTGGCAAGATGAAATAATGAACAGTGCGGCATTATTCAAAAAGTATAATCTTACCGTTACTTCAGGGGGTGAGAGAAGCAATTCTATTATCTCTATGGGTTATTTGAATCAGGAAGGCGCCATCATTAAAACCAATTTCGAGCGCTTTAATGTGAGGGCCAATATCAATACGAAGATTACCGATAACATAAATATTGGTCTAAATGTTACCGGTTCAAGGTCAAACGAGCGATATATACCTGAAGGCAGTAGAGATTTGGTTACCGGAATTGCCCTTTGGGCAGACCCGAGAGAGCCCATTTATAACGAAGACGGTTCGTTCAATAATTATTTAGGAGGATATAATGCCGATGGAGATTTGATTTTCGGTAGTTTGAACCCTGTTCAACTTCTACATGAAGAGAAAAATAAAAGACATATAAACAGGCTCTTGTCGAATATGTTCGTTGAGGTCGATTTTCTAAAGGATTTCAAGTTCAAATCGTCGGCCAATGTATCACTGATAGGTCAAAGGCTTAATTCGTTTAGGCCCTCTACTTTGGCCTCTAACGGATTCAATGGTCCGCCTCCGAGAGATGCAAGTTTATCTGAAGAATATGCCGAGGAGATCAATTGGTCTGCCGATCAATTACTTTCGTACTCGAAGTCGCTAGGCGAGTCTCATGGTCTAGATGTATTGCTTGGCTATACCGCGCAAGAGGCAACGCTTAGAAATATTGGTTCGCAAGGCACTAAATTTCCTGATGATCAAATTCGATTTCTACAAAATGCGGAAATTTTCAGTGTCAATTCCGGAGAAACAAGTTGGAGTTTGTTGGCTTATTTTGCCAGGTTGAACTACGATTTTAAAGACAAATACCTACTGTCGGCCACTTATAGAAGAGAAGGTAGCTCAAGGTTTGGATCAAATAATAGATGGGGAAGTTTTCCGGCCGTTTCTTTAGGTTGGAGGGTTTCAGACGAATCTTTTCTGCAAAACGCCGATTGGTTGAACGATCTAAAACTCAGGGCAAGTTTTGGGGTAACAGGCAATAATAATATCGGTAACTACCCGAGCCTTTCAACATTAACATCCTCCAATTATATATTAGGAAACAGCTTCGCACCTGGTAAAGTTTTGAACTCTTTGGCCAATCGCAATCTAGGATGGGAAGAATCGGATCAGTTCAACTATGGGGTTGATATAACAATTCTAGATAACACATTGGTCTTTATGGGGGAGTACTACAAGAAAACTACTGAGAATATGTTGTTGCCGGTAAATATTCCGGTCATCTCAGGTTTTGAGTCCACTTTTACGAATATAGGCAAGGTTCAGAATACAGGTATTGAATTTGCTCTTGGTTACCGTAACAGTATCGGAGAAGACCTTCGTATTAGAAGTAATTTTAATATTTCATTCAATGATAATGAGGTATTGGCGATAAATGATGATAATGACCAAATTAGAAATGGTGGTTTTTATGGTACAAACAATGTTTCTCAAGTCGGTCGGCCTATCGGTATGCTTCATGGGTATAGGAATTTGGGAGTTTTCAATACGGTTGATCAAATCAATTCAAGTCCAACACAAGATGGTGCCATACCCGGCTCATTCATTTATTATGATGCCAATGGTGACGGAGAGATTTCATATGATACCACAGATTGGGTAGAGATTGGAAATCCGCATCCGGAGTATGTATGGTCGTTTAACTTGGGCCTAGATTATAAGGCGTTTGATTTCAATGCGATTCTGACCGGTGCCGAGAATTATGATGTTTATAGAAATATAGAATCTACAACACTCAACCTTGATGGTGTTTTCAATGTAGACGCGAGGGCCAAAGAAAGATGGCGTTCTGCCGAAAACCCGGGCAATGGCAGGGTACCCACCACTACCTATTGGAAATGGGAAAGAGAATCGAACTCTTTCTATGTTCACGATGCCAGTCATATTTGGATTAAGAATGTCTCTTTGGGGTATACCATTCCTCTAAACCCCGAGGGAGCTATCAGAAATGCTCGTATCTATATCAACACAGACAATCTCTACTTGTTTTCAGATTTTCCGGGAGGAAATCCACAGGTAAGTACGGCAGGCGGTATTAATCCCGGTCGAGACGATTCAGCTTATCCGGTGCCTAGAACGGTAACCTTAGGAGCAACCCTGTCATTTTAAACTCAAATCAACTATCTAAAAAAGTAAATCAATGAAAACGATATATAAAATAGGAGTTTTTATTCTGGCGGCTTTTGTATTCTCTTGCAGTAAAGACTTTCTTGATAAGACCGACCCCACCCAATTAGGTGAAGAAACATTCTACAATACCGAAAATCAGTTAGAACAAGCGGTTTTTGGTATTTACGGGCAATTGCAGACCATTACCGCAGACCAATGGTTGTTGCAAGAGTTCGTCTCCGATAATACAACTGTGCATTTTAACGAAGGCAATAGGGGGCAGGGGCCGAACATAGAGTCGGTAGAATATTGGCAAATGAATTCGAACACTGGTTTGATCTATACCGCATACCGAAATATTTATAATACATTGGGTAACATCAATACGATGCTTTTTAAACTTTCTGAAGCTGAAATTGATGCTACTTCGAAAGCACGATTAGAGGGCGAAGCCAAATTTTTCAGGGCGTATTATTATTTTTTATTGGCTCAATATTTCGGTGATACGATTTTGATTACAGAACCGATTGGGGATCCCTCAGAATCTTTTGAATATTCCCGTTCACCCGAATCAGAGGTATATGAACTGATCAAAAGCGATCTCGATTTTGCTGCCTCCGCTTTGCCGGCCGTTTATGATTCTTCAGAAGGGGGCCGAATTACGAAGGGTGCGGCTTTAACTTTATTGGGCAAGGTTTATTTGACTTTAGCAGACTATAGCGAGTCTAAAACAACTCTTGAAGCAGTAATCGATTTGGGCATATATGACTTGTTACCTGATTATGGGGCTGTTTTTGACCCTAACAACAAGAACCATGTTGAATCAATTTTTGAAGTACAATTTCAAGGAGGCAACGATTTAGGTGAATCCAGTGGTTTTATCTATAATTTTTATCCGCTTTTTTCGGAGGGTGCAGTCACGGGTTTTGCTGGTATTAATGGGGGTGGATGGAACATTCCTACCAATGATCTCATTAGTTCCTATGAAGAAGGCGATTTGCGGAAAGCGGTTTCAATAAGTGAGGGCTACATCAACAACAATGATGAGTATGTGGCGGTACCTTTCATAGAAAAGTTTCATCATCCACATTCCATTCAGTCAAGACCTGATGACAACTGGCCTGTGCTAAGGTATGCAGATGTGCTGTTGATGTTGGCGGAAGCCATCAACGAAGAATCTGGCCCGAATGCACAAGCCTACGGCTACTTGAACCAAGTTAGGGAGCGTGCAGGATTGGAGTCTTTAGGAGGCTTGTCACAAGGTGAGTTTCGCGATGTTCTAAGGCACGAGAGAAGAATAGAGCTGGCATTTGAAAACCACCGTTGGTTCGATTTAAAACGTACCTTTAGTACAGCTGAGCTAGTTAGCTTCTTAAATGCCCATGGTGAAAGAGAAAGAAACAATCCTACTACGCCTCGAGGCCAAATAGGTTTTTCTCCGTCCGATTATCAGTTTGATGCTTTTGAAGTGCTTTTCCCGCTGCCGGAAAGAGAATTGCTGGTGAATAAAAATTTAGAGCAAAACGACGGATATTGATCTCTTTAGATTGAAGAGTTGGTAAGTTGATATGATTCCATCAACATAAAATTTGATTGATTTATGGAAAGTTTTGATTGGGTACTTCAGTTTTTAGGTAGGCTTCATCCATTATTGGTGCATTTTCCTATTGGCTTATTGGTAGTGGCCCTGTTTTTGGAAATACTCACTTTAAACGGTAAAAGACCGGGTCTTCGTGAAGGTATTCGGTGGATGGTCATAATCGGTGCCATTTCGGCTATTTTATCTACCCTCTTTGGGTGGTTCTTGAAATCTCAAGATGACTATAGCGGAGATTTGGTCGATAAACACCAATATATTGGCATAGCGACAGCTGTTTTTTCCATCGCCGCATCAATTTTACTGCAACGAACCCTACAAGGAAAAATCAAAGATTTTCGCCTATACAGAGGCGTTTTGATGACCACGGTCATTTTACTGACCATCACAGGGCATTTAGGCGCCAACCTCACCCATGGTGAAGACTTTTTAACTGGTGTTTTGCCCGGTAGTGATGAAGGTTATGACGATAGTAAAGGGGTCGCTTTATTGGCTGAACTCAAGCAAGTCGATTCGTTGGATACCGCGCAGCAAGACCGTTTAAATTTAGAGGTAAGGGCCATTTTTGCCCATAACTGCTATCAATGCCACAGCCAGAACAAACAGAAGGGCGGTTTGGTTCTGGATAGTAAAGAGGGGGTTTTTGCAGGTGGCGAATCCGGCTTATCGGTAGTGGCTGGCAAACCGCAAGAAAGTGAACTTTTCCGGAGAATTACATTGTCTCCCAATCATGATGAGGTAATGCCCAAAAAAGGAAAAGTCTTAAAATCCAGTGAAATCAAATTGGTTGAAATGTGGATCAAGAACGGAGCCCATTGGTCAGACCAAACATTAAAAGTTTTTCCTGAGGCCGAATTGGCATTGAACATGCCTTCATTGCCAACTTCCGTGCAATCCCATCCAATAGACAAATTGGTTGACTCGTATTTTGAGGAAAAGGGCGCAGAATGGCCCCAAGAAGTAAATGACCACTTATTTGTTCGCAGGGCGTACCTAGATATTGTTGGGTTGCTGCCGTCAACCCAACAGATTGAAAAGTTTGTAAATGATTCCGATTCTAACAAAAGGGAAGCACTAATCGATTCCCTTTTGAACGATAAACACAATTACACGCAGCATTGGATCAGTTTTTGGAATGATTTATTGCGCAATGACTATAGTGGAACAGGGTTTATTACAGGGGGAAGAAAGCAGATTACCGACTGGTTGTATAATTCGCTACTTGCAAATAAGGGTTATGACCAAATGGTAAGTGAATTGGTAAACCCGTCCGAGGCTTCCGAAGGATTTATCAAAGGCATTGAATGGCGAGGTGTGGTCAACGCCAGTCAACGTACCGAAATGCAGGCCGCTCAAAATATAGGTCAATCTTTAATGGGTGTTAATGTAAAATGCGCCTCTTGCCATAATAGTTTTGTGAGTAATCTTACGTTGGAGCAATCTTATGGTTTTGCCTCCATATTTGCCGATTCGGTTTTAGAATTGAACCGTTGCGACAAACCATTGGGTAGAATGGCCGAGGTTAACTTTCTGTACCCTGAATTGGGCGAAGTAGAGGGCGAAAGCCTAGAAGAACGGTTGTTGAACTTGGCGAAAGTAATGGTGCAGCCCGATAATGGCCGCTTGTACCGAACCATAACCAACAGAATTTGGCAAAGACTGATGGGCCGAGGTATTATTGAACCTCTAGATGAAATGGATAATGAACCATGGAATGGCGACTTACTCGATTGGCTTGCCGCCGATTTTATTGAATCAGGTTATGATTTGAAGCATTTGATCAAGCAGATTATGACTTCCAAAACGTACCAATTGCGTGCGGCGAAGTATGATAAGATAGAAGATGTAAAATCTGATTATGTCTTTAATGGGCCGATTGTTAGACGCTTAAGTGCCGAGCAGTTTTCTGATGCGGTGAGTCAAATCGTATTTCCGGTGTACCATACGGTGGAGTACGACCCTACACATGCTGAATTGAAAGCGCAGCGAGTATGGCATAGAGAGGTCAAGTTTGACCGCGATGTGCTTCCCGAGCCCGGCAAAAGGTATTTTCGTAAGACATTTAGTCTGTCCGGCGGTACAATTTCCGAAGCGACCGCTTTACTGTCTGTCGATCATTCCTATGTGCTATATGTAAATGGTGAAAAAATTGCTTCCGGAAATGATTGGAAAAGGGTTGGTAAACATGATGTGGCCCAATTTTTAAAACCAGGAAAAAATGTGATCGCTATCGAAGGAGAAAATGAAGGAACCATCGCCAACCCGGCAGGTGTGTTATTCTCTATGAGAGTAAAATTCGATAAGGGTTCAGAAGTTCAAATTGATTCCGATACATCGTGGAAAAGCTTTGGAACCACCCCTAACGATCAATGGACCGCTATCAATTTTGACGATACTTCATGGGGTGAGGCCAGAAACTATGGCAGTGCCAATTGGGGTAAATTGGTCAATTTCAATTTTAATGATGAAAATTGGGAGTTCGCAAGAGCCAGTTTGGTAAAGCAACACCCGTTCATGAAAGCATTGGGTAGGCCAAGTCGCGAAAATGTCGCTACAACGAGGGATGATAATGCCACTTTATTACAAGCCTTGGAACTTACGAATGGGGAGTTTTTCAATGGAGTGCTAGAGGAGGGTGCCGAACGGTGGTTGCAAGCATATGATAAGGATAGTCAAAAAATAGTAGACAATCTATACCAACAATCTTTCGGTAGAAATCCCTCTGAAGAAGAAAGTGAATTGTTGATGGGCATTCTAGGGCAGAATGCCAGTAAAGAAGGTTTGCAAGATGTATTTTGGTCTACGTTGGTCTTACCAGAGTTTCAGTTTATCAATTAAAGATAGTAATGGGTTTTTCGCATATAAAGTTTGAGAAAGATGAAAGAGAATAATACAAGACGAGAGTTCATTAAGAAAATGTCGGCAGCCAGTTTGGCGGCATCCGCTACGAGTATTCCATTAACCAGTTTTTTGAGCTCTTGTTCAAAAGGCCCCTCTTCCCTGCCATCAACGGCAGATACGGTCATTCTCCTTTGGATGGCAGGTGGTATGGCCCACACCGAAACATTTGACCCGAAGGCCTACGTGCCTTATGAAAAGGGGGTAGAGAGTAAAAGGGTCTTAAGTACTTTTCCAAAAATACCCACGGTGGTCGATGGCCTGCATTTTTCTAAGGGGCTGGAGTCTATTGCAGGAGTGATGGATAAAGGTGCTATAATTCGGTCTTATAAATCGGCTGATTTAGGTCATATTCTGCATACCCGGCATCAATATCATTGGCATACGTGCTATGAACCGCCACAATCGGTACAGGCACCTCATATAGGAGCATGGATAGCTAAAGAATTAGGGCCTGTCAATCCTGTTATTCCTCCTTTTATAGCGATGGGGCAGCGTTTTACGGTGGGCGAGGCGGAAGAACTAAAAGCGTTTCATTCCGCAGGGTTTTTGGGTACCGAATTTGGTCCGTTTTTAATACCCGACCCGGCGGGCGGACTTGACAGTGTGCGCCCACCAAAAGGAATGTCATTGAAACGTTTCGAAGCCCGTTATAAGCTTTATAAAGAGTTGGCCAATAAAAGTTCGTTCATGCAAGAGGGCAGCGATTATCAAAAAGAATCGCTCATGCGCTCAATGGAGCAATCATACCGTCTATTGAACTCCCCGGAGGCAAAGGTTTTTGATTTGTCAGAAGAACCCAAAGAGGTGTACGATACTTACAATACGGGCAGATTCGGCCTGGGCTGTCTTCTGGCAAAGCGGTTGGCCCAGAATGGGGGTAGGTTTATCAGTGTTTCTACTGAATACGAGCCTTTCTTAGGATGGGATACACACGAAAACGGCCATACCCGAGCCAAGAAAATGAAAGAGTTGGTTGACCGGCCTATTGCCCAGTTGGTGAAGGATTTGGATGAAAGTGGACATTTGGATCGCACGTTGATTATTTTAGCCAGTGAGTTTAGCCGTGATGCCATTATGGAAGGGCGCCCAGGTGAAACTGTAAAAGACCAGGTGGATCAGCCTGATATCATCGAAGATGAGAAATTCTACGGAATGCACCGTCATTTTACAGATGGCAGTTCGATTCTTTTATGGGGCGGTGGTATTGAAAAAGGCTTGGTGTATGGAAAGACCGCTGATGAAAGACCTTGCTCTTCGATAGAAAACCCGGTCGTCATCGATCAAGTACATCAATCCATTTATCACGCCTTGGGTATACACCCTGAAACAGAGTACACAATTGAGGGTAGACCGTTTTACACGACCCCAGATGGTCACGGCAAACCCATTCTTGACTTATTCGGTAAGCCGATTAAAAAGGTTTAAGTCCGAAGGAAAAAAAGTTTAGTGAGGAGTAGAATTTAGTGAACATCAATAGTCATAAACTAAAAAGAGCTTTGTTCTAAAACAAAGCTCTTTTACGAGAACACTATATGAAAATGAAAAAATTACTTCTGATTAACTACGTGACAAACATACGTTCAGCCTGCCTTTAAGCCAATTAAATGATGTAAGGTCCTTAATTTCTGTTGTGAGTCAAGGCAGATTTGTTATGAAGGAAAATAAATACAATTTCCAACGGATTATTTCCTTGTTTTTTAAGACTCTCTTTTTTCGTAGTTTCATAAACCCTTCCAAAAAAAGTCAATTATGGTAGAAACCCTGACTTTGCAGGTCAATGGCAAAGAGCATACGGTCGATATAAATCCCGAAACCCCATTGTTGTATGTGTTGCGTAATGAACTTCAGTTAAACGGACCTAAGTTTGGTTGTGGTTTGCAGCAATGTGGGGCCTGTATGGTACTTGTAGATGGCGAAGCAAGACCTTCTTGCAGGTTTCCTGTCAAGACGGCGGTTGATTCTGAAATTAGAACACTGGCAGGTCTTATCAAAGAAGATGGTGAATTACATCCGGTACAACAGGCGTTTGTTGAAGAACAAGCGGCGCAATGCGGTTATTGCCTAAATGGTATGGTAATGTCGGCGGTTTCTTTGTTGGAGAAAAAACAAGACCCGACCGAAGAAGAAATTCGAGAAGCCCTTGCTATCAATATCTGCCGGTGCGGCGTTCATTCCAGGGTTATAAAAGCGGTTACGAGTGTAGTTAAAAAGGTAAGGCCATGAGAAAAGACCGAAGAATGTTTGTTCAACAGCTTGGCTGTTTGAGTATTGGTTTTTCTATGTTGCCAACCCCGACCGTACTAGCAGAGAGTTTTACCGTTGCGAAGAAAGTTGAAAGAAACCTTTCAAAGGAAAATGTGAACGCTTGGCTTGAAATACGAGAAAACGGTAGGGTGCTTATTTATACAGGAAAATTAGAGTTAGGTCAGGGAATCAAAACTGCGGTAGCACAAATTGCCGCTGAAGAATTAAACATGCGACTCGATTTAATCGATGTACAAATGGCCGAGACCGAGGTAACGCCAGATGAAGGTTTTACGGCGGCGAGCATGTCAATTGAATCGAGCGGAATGTCCATTAGACTGGCGTCGGCAACCGCTCGTGAGATTTTATTGAAAATGGCTTCGGATAGTTTAAACCTGCCAAAAGAGTCTTTGAAAATGGAAGATGGCAACATTTTCGGTGTCGATAAAATGACTTCTCTATTTGAATTGCTTAATGGACAACATATTGAAGGGAAGATTGATGAGAATGTCGAAATCAAGGCCAAGACCGTTCGAAAGTATGTGGGGCAGCCGGTTCCAAGAAGTGATATTGAGGCAATGGTTCGTGGGCAATCCGTTTTTGTACAAGATTTAAGGTTTCCCGGTATGTTGCATGCCCGAGTGGTACATCCTCCTAAATATACGGCAAAAATCACCCACTTCGATGAAGAAAACTCTAAGAATTGGCCCAACCTAGTTCAACTGATTAGGAAGGACCATTTTATAGGGGTAGTTGCGGAAAAGGAGTTTGAGGCCATTCAATTGGCAGAAAAGATTGGTGGGCAAATCAAATGGAATTCAGGTCAAAACATGCCCGAGCAAAAAGAACTCAAGAACCATTTGAAAAATTTGCCCGTTGAAGAAGAGGTTCAGGAGAATAAGGGAGATGTTGGGCAGTCTTCGAAGACGATGGTCTCCCGTTCATTTTTCAAGCCCTATTTAATGCACGCTGCAAACGGACCTTCGTGTGCGGTGGCTTTTTTTGATGGAACTGTTTTACATGTCTGGTCGCATTGTCAAGGCACTTACCCGCTAAGAAGAACGCTGGCCAATTTTTTGGAAATGCCTGAAGAAAAGGTACACGTAAAAGCGGTGCCAGGTTCGGGTTGTTTCGGCCACAACGGGGCAAATGATGTGGCAACTGAAGCGGCTCTGATAGCCCTCGAATTACCGAACAAACATATTCGTCTTCAATGGTCTAGAGAAGATGAAAATGCTTGGGAACCATATGGTACGGCCATGATAGTCGATATTGAGGCATCTCTGGATACAAATGGAAAAATTGCCACATGGGATAGTCAAATATGGTCAGATGGGCACAGTAATCGGCCCAATAGTAACCCCAATACATTATTGCCCTCACGTTTTATGAACAAAGACTATGGGCATCATGGCATTGGTTATAGAGGTGGGGCTTGGCGTAATGCAGCCCCGTATTATTCCGTACCAAATCTCAGGGTCACCTCACATATGTTTTTAGGGCCTTTGAGAGTTTCTTCATTACGTAGTCTAGGTACCTATACGAATATATTTGCCATTGAATCTGTTATCGACGATTTGGCCGAAAAGGCAGGCAAAGACCCAATTGAATTTAGAATAGAACATTTAGATGATCCACGAGCGGTAGAATGCATACGCAAACTACAGGATAAAATTAAATCAATATCGGTAATTGAAAATGAGGGGCTTGGTGTATCGTTTTCGCGGTACAAGAACGAAACTTCGTATTGCGCCATGGCGGCGAAGGTTTCCGTCGAGCGGAAAACCGGTCAGGTAAAAATTCAAAAATTATGGGCCGTAGTAGATGCCGGAGAGACCATAAACCCCGACGGATTAAAAAACCAGACAGAAGGGGGTATGATACAGTCGGCCAGCTGGGCCCTAAAAGAAGAGGTAAAATTTAGTTCTAAAGGAATAACCAGTTTAAATTGGGCCTCTTATCCTATTCTTAGATATCCTGAAATTCCCGAAGTCGAGGTCGAGATATTGGATAGGGTGGAGCAAAGACCCGTAGGTGCGGGTGAAGCATCAATGGCACCGACTACAGCGGCTATTGTAAATGCTATTTATAAGGCTACCGGGGTGCGCATCGTAAGTCTTCCTGTAGACAAAGAGCTTTTAAAAGTGTAGTTGTAATCAATCACGTATTCTTAAAATTAAAAAGAGCCCTGTCTTTCGACAAAGCTCTTTTACGAGAACACTATATGAAAATGAAAAAATTTACTTCTGATTGATTATTACACTTCAAACATACTACCGATACCGAAAGGCAGCAATAATTTGATGTGAACCGCTTGATTTTTGTTGTGAGCGCCTTGTTAGATGTTTTTTAAAAAGAACATTTGATTCTCTATAAGTTGATATTTACATAAACCGAAAGTCGATGTTTTAGCTCAACCTTATTGTTGTTGAGTTGTTGCGAGATGGGTACCATGCCTGCAAGGCCCAAAGCTATTCTGTTATAACTCGCTTCTAAGCTTACTTTTCCCAGAAAAACACTCCCTTTGGTATTGGGTACGGCTTCGCCATATTCTTTATTGGCTTCAAAATGTTCGCCGGCAATTCCAAAAATTGGGGTCAATGCCAAATCTGATATATAGTATGTTTTGAATGCATTGATGCCATAATTTAACTGATTGCCGAATTGATATTGTTTCGGGTTCTCGGTTTTAAAGGTGTAGTTCAAAAGTGTACTGATACCCCAATTTCTATAGGTAAAGCCATAATTCATGGCTGCGATATAATCCCAGCTGCCATTCCCGACTTGAAAGCTGGGGTTAACACTTCCTGTGTTGTTGGCTCTATCGTATTTACCTGTAGGGGCTTTAACGCCCGCTCCGATTTGAAAATAATGCTCTGGAGTTATAGAGATAATGCTATCGGGTGTCCTTTTGAGCAAATCATAAAAGGCCAAAACGCTAATGTCACCTAGGCCATTTATTTTTTGCTCGGTTTGATCGGGCAGCACTCTATTGTGATGCTGATAGGGCATAATTACATTGAGAATGGCCCTTTTGGTAATCGGCACATTGCCCCATACCTGCATGGTATTGAAATTTTCGGTAATCCAAGGGGAATCGTTAAAAATACCGTCTCTAGAGCGGTATTGTTGGCCAATATACCTGATGCCTATGAAATAATTGTTCAATCCGGTGCCATAGCCCATACTTCCACCGCTGCTGCCACAACCACAGGTGTCGCAGAAATCGAAGAAATCTTCAAGGTGGTAAGAATGTATACACGGGTTTGGATCTTTGAAAGCATCAGATTTGGCCCATAGCATATGAAAGACCAAGAAAAAGGCACAAATTGAGGTTGATAAGAGTTTAGTATTCTGCAAAGCGTTGATCATTTAAATAAGTTTCATCGGTTAGCGTGAGCAAAAAGGCAATAATTGCTTCTTTCTCGTTTGAAGTTAACGGGATGCCCAGTCGGCCTTCCGATTTCAATAATGGATCTAATGTGGACGAGTCGACGACTCCAGTTTCATAAAAATCAAGCACGGACATTAAGTTTCCGAATCTACCATCATGCATGTACGGTGCCGTTTTATCAATGTTTCGCAAACTGGGAACTTTAAATTTGTACCTATCCGATAGCGCGCCACTTACCTCTTCACGGCCCACATCATCTAATTGAGGGTTAGGGGGCAAACCATTATTTCTAAAAGAGCTATCAGTAAATAGGTCGGTACTATGGCAACTACTGCATTTTTGGCCAAATAAATCTAATCCCTGCTTTTCCAAGTCGGTCAGCTGGCCACCTTCTTCATTGCGAACATATTTATCGTAGCGACTGTTCGATGACACCATCATTGCCATAAATTGGCCCAATGCCTTTAAGAAATTCTCTGTGTTCACCTCCGGGTCATCAAAAGCCAATTCAAAAGCTTCTTGATAAGAAGAATCGGCCTTTAGCTTATTTATTACATTGCCCATGGTTTCGCCCATTTCAACTTCGTTGGTGATAGGTATGATGGGGAAAAGGTCTAAATGCGAAGTAGCACCATCCCAGGCAAACTCTTTTAGAAAAGCCATGTTTTGAATGGGGGGAGTATTTCGGGTACCTTCCAAATCATCTATACCATGACTAAATTGATGTCCGTGATGGGTGAAGGCGAAAGCCTGTTCATGACAAAATCCGCAGGAGATAAATCCGTTTGAAGATAGTTTACCATCATAGAATAGGCGCTTACCCAATTCAAAGCCGTATTTGGTGGGTGGGTTCGCAACAAAGTCATAATGGGGTTCCGGAAAATTACTGGGAACTTCAAATGCCAAGGACTCATCGATGAGAATATATTCCTCCTCATTATTAGAACAGGCATACACGAAGAACAGCATCGGTATCAAGGCCCAGATTGAACGGAAGACGATATAGACTAAGGCGGCCAGCTTTTTAAGGCCGGTCGCCTGATATATATTTACCCTCATTTTCAGTCGTGTCCGTCTCCGTTATGAATATGGTCTACCTCGAACATTTCGGTCACATTCACTGCAATTTGAGGTGATTTTACCTCATCTACCATAATGACCGACTTTTCGGTAAGTTGAATATTATTGCTCGAAACGAGAATTTTAGCAGCATCGATTTTAAGGTGGATGCTAGAATCCATTTCATCACTGACCCTCACATTCGTTGGCAATGCCAGGGTTACTTCTTTGTAATTATCGAGGCTAGAGCCATGGCTGCCCATGTGAATTTTAAATTCTGTATCATCGGTTACAGTTTCAGAGGTAAAACTTCCCTCAAAATTTAAGAATTTGTAACCAGCTTGCCATGACCACATCATGTGATGACTTTCCGCTAATGCGAGAAAATCACCTTGCCCCTCGGCCCCCTGCAGGTATTTTTCTTGGTCAACGCCTACCCCAAATTTAAGGGTAGTGTATTCGCCTGCTGGTATCTCAGGAAGCACCACATTATCTAAATCGGCCTCTTGGCTTATTACAAAATAGCTTTCATCTTTCGGAAAAACATACTCTTCTCCCGTTGAGTTTACCAATCTAAAATTGCTCAAAATGTAACTGAGCCGTGTGATGGTCAAGTTTTCACCGTTAACGTTGGAGCTATTGCTAGCTCCGATAATAAGGTCATTGCCATTATAGCCATTGTCATATTTTATAGAAATGCTGCCGGAGCCGGTCAATTGGTCGGTGGTAGTATCGTCGCTTGAACAGCCAACCATGAGTAAGGAAAATAGTATAGCAGTGCTTATGAAATTCAATTTCATGAATAAAAAGTTTGAACAGACCGGTTCATGAGATGTTATGTCCGGTCTAATATTAAAAAATAGGGAATAATGATGTTCGCTACTGGCCTTAACCAATTGCTTACAGATAGAAAAAAGTGCTATACCAATTCTGGGGGTTGTACGATATCATGAGCCAACAATGTAGAAGTAAGTGACTCAATAAATAAAGTTTGCCGTAGAGAGTTTTTTTCGAAGTCGAAATTGACACCTAGTTGAGGTAAAAATTCAAGGTAAACCAACGGTTGAATTTCTGTTTTAGACTGCTTTTCACCGAAAGGATTTTTTTCATGCTTTTCGGCTTCTTTGGCTAACATTTTGGCCAGATAACATTTACCGTCACAGTTCATCATAGGTCGGTCTTTGTTCTCACAAAGCACATCTTTGATGTAATCGTAATTCATAATATACTCTGCCACTGGCCATAGTGGCTTAACAAGCATAACGGTAGCAACCAAAAGAATTACGTATGATTTCACCGTGCAAAGATAAAGCTCAAAAGCTTTTAAAACTACTTATGTAGGGAAATATATGGTTAATTGAAGGCCGGTATGCCGGTAATATCTGCCCCTGTAATCAATAGGTGAATATCATGTGTGCCTTCGTATGTGACGACACTCTCAAGGTTCATCATGTGTCGCATGATACTATATTCTCCGGTAATGCCCATTCCGCCTAACATTTGACGTGCTTCTCTTGCGATTTTTAAGGCCATGTCAACATTGTTTCTTTTGGCCATAGAAATTTGTGCCGAAGTGGCCTTACCCTCATTCTTTAATTGCCCAAGGCGAAAAGATAGTAATTGGGCCTTCGTTATTTCGGTAATCATTTCGGCCAACTTTTTCTGTTGAAGTTGAAAGGCTGCTATGGGTTTGCCGAATTGCACCCGTTCTTTGGCATATTGAAGTGCTGTATCATAGCAGTCCATAGCGGCACCAATAGCACCCCATGAAATTCCATAACGGGCAGAGTCAAGACAGCCAAGCGGCGCACCCAAGCCGGATTTGTTCGGCAATAGGTTCTCTTTGGGTACTTTTACATTATCAAAAATTAACTCACCGGTTGCCGAAGCACGAAGTGACCATTTGTTATGTGTTTCAGGGGTTGAAAAACCTTCCATGCCTCTTTCTATAATGAGACCATGAATGCGTCCCTCTTCATTTTTTGCCCAAACCACGGCAATATCTGCAAAGGGTGAATTGGATATCCATAATTTGGCTCCGTTCAGTAGGTAGTGGTCGCCCTCATCTATAAATTTTGTTTCCATACCACCCGGGTTCGAGCCGTGGTTGGGCTCTGTAAGACCGAAGCACCCCATAAGCTCGCCGGAGGCCAATTTTGGAAGGAATTTTTTCTTTTGCTCCTCAGAGCCATAAGTGTAAATAGGGTACATTACCAATGACGATTGTACGGAAGCCGTAGAGCGAACACCGCTATCGCCTCTTTCGATTTCTTGCATGATAAGGCCATAGCTGATTTGGTCGAGTCCCGCTCCACCATATTCCTCAGGAATGTAAGGTCCGAAGGCACCTATTTCGGCGAGTCCGTTCAATATTTGATGAGGAAACTCGGCCTTTTGGGCATAGTCTTCGATAATCGGAGATACTTCTCGTTTTACCCATTGTCTTGCGGCATCTCTAACAAGCTTATGCTCATCGCTTAAAAGGTCGTCAAGATTATAATAGTCAGGAGCTTCAAAAGAATCAGGCTTCATAACGCATGGCTTTTTACCAAATGTACTAATGAAATATAACATTTCATACGGTCGTTGTTACATTTTGAGGTAAAAATCTTTGGTCAAATCTTTATATTCTGCGGTATACTGATGGCGCTCTATTTCAATGGTTAATTCGTTTGTTTTAGTCTCGACTTCTTGGAATGAGAATTCTAATAAACTTCTTTTAACGTCGGAATCGAGGTTGCCTTTGACCCTTGTTATCCTTGACGCAAATAGACCATTGTCACTGGCAAGCTCTAGAAAACGGGTCTCTTCTTTAAAGGGGATAATTGTTGAAAAAAAACCGTTTGATGAGAGCAAGGCCGATACCCCTTCCAGTAATTCTTCAAAGGGTAACGAATTGTTCTGTCTCGCTCTGTCACGTGCGGAATCGCCACTGGAGACGACCTCGGCATAGAATGGCGGATTTGAAACAATCAAGTCGTATTCTTCCTCCATCTCGCCAACAAACTCATCAAAATCCGCATGATAGCAGAACAGGCGGTCTGCCCAAGGTGAGTCTTCAAAGTTATCGACACACTGCTCATAGGCGTTTTCATCCGTTTCGATAGCATCTATACTTTCCGCACTACTCCTTTGGGCGAGCATAAGGGCAATAATACCCGTACCAGAACCAATATCCAATATGGTTTCTGGTTGATGGGTCACACTTGTCCAAGCACCCAATAAGACTCCGTCGGTACCGATTTTCATGGCGCACCTATCTTGATTGATGGAAAATTGTTTGAACTTAAATAATTCAGACATAGGTGAGATTTAGCTTTGCTCAATTTGTCCCGGTTCGCGGGTTTCCGAGCCTTTTTGATTTTTGAGTGAGTCGCCCAATCGAGCGCGCATTTGGTCGGCTAGGGTTTTTATTTTTTCCACTATTTCAGGATGTTCATCCGCCACATTCTGCGTTTCACTTTCATCAGTTTCAAGATTGTAAAGCTCGATTTCTTTCAAATCGACCATTTTATAGGCTCCGGGCAAACCATCGGCTCCTAGTTCTTGACCTTGCATGGTGCGATAGGTGTGAGGGAAGTACAGTTTCCATTTGCCATACCGTACCCCGAATAGTTCATTGACACGGTAATAGAAAAAATAGGCCTCTTGAGGACTTTCAGCAGATTCTCCGGTCATAACCTTCCAAACATCTTTGCCATCGATGGTAAGTTCCGGTAGTTTTGAATCGGTAAGATTCGCGACCGTCGGGAGAATATCAATGGTCATAACCGGAACATCGATGCTTTTGCCGGCCGGAAGTTTAGCCGGATATTTTGCTATGAAAGGTTCTCTTTGACCTCCCTCCCAAGCAGTACCTTTGCCTTCGCGATAGGGTAGGGCGCTACCGGCATGATTGCCGTATGAAAGCCAGGGGCCGTTATCGGAAGTGAAAATGATCAGTGTATTTTCAGACAACCCATTTTCCTCCAATGCTTTTACAATTTGACCGACCGACCAATCTATTTCCATGATTACATCGCCATAAAGTCCGCGATCTGACTTGCCCTTGAAATTGTCCGATACGAAAAGCGGAACGTGTGGTTGCGGATGCGGAACATATAGAAAAAACGGTTTGTCTTTATTTTTCTTGATAAAATCTACACTGTGCTCGGTAATTTGTACGGTCAGCTGCGATTGGTCGGTTAGCGTATCGATTACGGTTTCGTTGTGGTAAAGAGGAAGCGGGCCAAAATTGAAGACAGGCCCTTGTTGTGGGTGCAAAGGCCACATATCGTTGGAATAAGGAATACCAAACCATTCATCAAATCCATTTTTGGTGGGTAGAAAGTTAGCATGGTCTCCTAAGTGCCACTTTCCGAAAATTCCGGTAGCATATCCATTTTCCTTAAGCATTTCAGCCATGGTCGTTTCAGAAGGGTGAAGCCCTTTTTTGCTATTGGGCATCATGGCGTTATGAATTCCGATCCTGTTCGGGTAGCAACCGGTCAAAATACCTGCCCTAGAGGCAGAGCACACCGCTTGCGCGGCATAGAAACTTGTCAATTTAACGCCGTCAGCAGCCATCTGATCAAGGTGGGGCGTAGCAATATCATTGGCACCAAAAACACCCACATCGCGATAACCTTGGTCATCTGTAAAAATGAGGACTATATTGGGCTTTTGAGGCCGCTCATTTTTTGGCTCGGATTCTTTTTTAGGTTTGCAACTGCTGATACAAATAACTAGAGCTGCTAAGAGGAGGTTTTTGGTCATGATAGGGTATTATAGTTTGGTAAAAGGATTTCAAAAATAAGCAAACCTCTCAGTATTTCTCGTGTTGCATTTATTTTGACAGGAATGCTTCATCAAACAATTTGAACATGTGCCATTGATTAGGTTGAAAAATACCTATCTTGAAAGACCTTAAACTCAGCTATCCCATGAAAAATAATCAGTTCAATAGAAGAAAATTTTTAGCAACCGGAATTCTGGCCAGTGCAGGTCTCGCCTTAAAACCCTCTCCATTGTTTTGTGCACCTAGTATCGTGCGTAATCTCAAAAAGCCGAATTCTTTAATTAACGGAGTTCAGATCGGGGTCATTACCTATTCGTTTCGAAGTATGCCCGACCAAAGTGCAGAGGCAACCTTAAAATATGTAACTGATTCAGGTATAAGTGCCATTGAACTTATGGGCGATCCTGCCGAGTCTTTTGCGGGAAAACCTGAAAGCCCAATTGACAGAAGGGCTTTTTACGGATTAATGAGAGCCAAGAGAGACGGAAATATCACAGAAGACCAAGAAAAGGAATTGGCCGATCTACAAGCGCAGGCCAAAGCTTACGGAGCTCAAGTGGCGGAGTGGAGAAAGAATATGTCAATGGATTCTTTCGAAAAGCTTCGTAAGATGTACAATGATGCAGGTGTGTCAATCTATGCTTTTAAACCAAGTGCCTTCGGTAAAGATAATAGTGATGCTGAAATAGATTGGGGAATGAAAGCCGCCAAAATATTGGGGGCTAGTCACGTTACCGTCGAGCACCCCAGTGATGACGGACACACCCAAAGATTGGGTAAAATTGCCAAAGGAAATAAGGTGTATATGGCCTACCATGGCCATGAGCAACAAACACCTACCTTTTGGGACACCGCCTTGAAACAGTCGAAATATAACGCCTTGAATTTGGATTTGGGCCATTTTGTGGCCGCAGGTAATAGCCAACCCCTTGAGATTATCAAAAGTAAACATCAGCATATAAAAAGTATGCATATGAAAGATCGCCAGACCCCTGCGCACGATAAAGGTAACTTGGTTTGGGGCACGGGCGACACGCCGCTAGAAGAAGCTTTACAGTTGATGAGAGATCAAAAGTATAAGTTTCCGGGTACGATTGAACTGGAATATGAGATACCCGTGGGATCAAATGCGGTTCAAGAAGTTCAAAAATGTTTGGCGTATTGTAAGAAAGCTTTGGATAAAAGAGCTCATTGATTCAGGCTCGGGATGCTAGTTTCACCAATTTACTGCTAAGCGAAAAGAGCCAATGTAGTTGTTCGAGTATCAAGTGCGCTTCTTGAAGTCGTCTTCTGGTACGGTCATTGGGTGGGGTAGCTTCTATTGAGTTGTTAAGACTACGGTGTAGTTGCTTGAACTTTATTTCATTGTCCATTGTCTCGCTACCATTCTTATTTTTCTTTAGAATTTGAATCGTATGGTCAAGATTGTTTTCAATTAAATTTGCCACCTCTTTCAGTTCGTTTGAGGCACTGGTAGTCGTTTGATTTTGAATATAGCCACTAAGAGAAGCTAATGAAGTTAGTATTCTGTGATTGTGAACGACAAGTTCATAAGTTCTTTCATAATCGATTTGTTTAGAGGAAGGTTCTTGTGTCATATCCTGAAAAGCGGTGCTGAGGTTTGAGTTCTCATCAAATGCTCTCTTTCTGGCAATTTTATATTCAATAGGAACTTCTCCTTTTCGGTCATAAAAGAGAATGATTTGTTCTAGAAAATCTTTGTTGGCACTAACGCTTTTGATTACGGCATCCTCTATTTTAAGGAAGCTCCATGAGGGCCATAAGTAGTAAATCGCCAAAAAGGAAAGTACGGCGCCAAAAACAGTGTCTAGAATTCTAAATTGGATGACCGATAGAATATCCGGTCGAATTATTCCGTAAATGAAAACGACGCTTAAAGTGATGAAAGTGGCTGCGATACGATAGTTTTTTTGAACTATGGAGAAGGCCAGTACTAAGCTGACGACGCCAAGTATACCAAATACATAAGGACTTTTAATGAAGAAGACCACTGAAACGGCAATCAATGACCCGATCAAGGTGCCAATGATTCGCTCTTTGGTTCGCTCTTTTGTAAGCCCATAAGTCGGCCGCATAATAACGATGATAGTCAGAAGTATCCAATATGGGTTTTGAAAATCTAAAAATGACCCGATAGAAAAACCCAAAATCATGACGACGGCCAGACGTAGCGAATGTCTAAAAATATGCGAACGCATATTAAGATTGTCAATTAGAAGACGAGGGCTGTAATCTTGATGAGGTATGAATTTTAAAGCTGTTTCTGTATTGATATAGTCATTTTCATCTATGTGTGGGTCCTCCAATAACCACTTGATTTTTTTAAGCTTTTCAAATTGCTTTTCTTGATATTCGATTAAATTGTGCAGCATCAGGTAATGCTCTACAGAAATTTCACTCTCCAAGATTTCAAGGGTGCTCCGAACTTTTTTGAATTGCTCTTCTAATAGTTTATTTTTTGAATCTAAAGCCTTTTTTGGTGTGCTATTGCCCACATATTGAAGTTGATTCGCTATTTCAAAAATAAGACCTTGAAAGTCTGAGGCCAAAGAAGGTTTTTGGCTGAACAAAACGTTCATTTTATCATATTCGACCGGGTTGGCCAACGCCACTTCTAAAATCTCTACTAACTGGGCAAATACAAGCAGACGTTTGTTTTGGTAGATGGAAGGTCCGGCATCTTTTCTTGATTTGATCAGTATGTCTCTTAGAGTGCCATGAAGCTCGATTAATTTATCTTGTTGTTTGGCCAAGTTCGACCTTAATGCCAGCTGATCACTATTGGAATCTATGAGTTTGCCCCTTGTTTTTAAAAAACTGGCGGTAAGTTGGTAGATTTCCGACAGGGTTTCTTCGGTTTGTGCTCTCGGATTTAAATGATGCCAAATAATTATCAGGCCAAGGTACCAAAGTCCTCCAACTCCTATCCATAGGCAATGTTCATATACTTCAATTTCCTTGGCCTCATAGGCAAAACTAAGAACCAAGGCCAAAAGGCCTGAAAAACCGATCAGAGAAGCCCTAAAACCGAATATGGCCAGATAGGCTACCGAAAAGGTTACAATGCCTAAAACGGGTAACATGTACCACTCCCTTAAGTTGAGGTAGCCACCGATCAAACTTATGACCATCACTAAAAGAGTAGCCCAAAGAATAGAAATGACATTGTGTCTATGGCTGCCGTTGGTATTACTGGGCGAACACCACATGGCGCCAAAAGCTATCGATAAGCCTACTTCTAAATGGCCTAGTTGAATACCTAGTACGATGGGTATACTTACCGAGATACCTAAAAGAATGGCTTTCGAGAAGTCAGTGCTTTTCAGGTATTTGATAAAACTTTGGCTATAGTCGAATAGGTGTTGCTTCAAACCAATATGAACATTTCAATTTTTTACAAAAGTAAAACAACACCGATTTAGTATCGGTATAAAGAAGGTAAGATGGCAAAAAGTAAACTTTTTAAGTTAAATAAAGGTCGATAAGACCTTCTGGGGCATTAACAAAAACCGTGCGGGTCTTTCTGTCGACTTTTAAAACAATATCATCCGTAATAGGAATCAAAATTTGTTTGCCGTCTTTGTCAACAATAAGAATTGCTTGGGCGGTAGAATCGTTAACACCGACCACCTTGCCAATATCACCCATTGATTTATCATTGACACTAAAATCAGTGATTTCATGAAAGTAAAATTGGTCATCTTTTAATGGGGGCAACATGGCCAAAGGTAGATAAAGCTCATGGCCCATAATACGGTCGGCCGAGGCTTCGTCTTTCACCTCTTCGAAATCTATTCGCAAGAGGTCTGACTTGTGCAATCGGGAGCGCTCAATAAAAAATGGAACCAGATTATTGCCTTTCATCAAGACAAAAACTGATTCCATATTTTCGTAAGCTTCGGGCTCATCGGTATCTAGCTTCGCTAGTACCTCACCCTTATAACTATATTTTGAAACGATTTTACCTAGGTAGAAACAATCTTCCTTGCGCATTTCGTTTCTTGATATTTGTATTATTCTGCAGCTTTCTCTTCAGAAGCCTCTTCAGTTGCTTCAGCAGCTGGTTCTTCTGAACCTTCAGCAGCTTCAGCTTCGGCAGTCTCAGCTACCTCTGTTTCGGCCGCAGCTTTCAAACGAGCCTCGTTTACTTCTTTCTCTGCTTTTAAGGCTTCGGCTTTGGCTTTCTCTTTTTCTTCTTCTAGACCACTTCTTTTAGCGGTAATTTTGCCTTCTTTTTCCTCTAACCAAGCATTGAACTTTTCTTCTACTTGTTCTTCGGTCAAAGCGCCTTTACGCAAACCAACAAGAAGGTGTTTTTTCAATAAAACGCCTTTGTATGATAAAATAGCTCTGGCGGTATCAGTAGGCTGAGCACCGTTTTGTAACCATTTTACAGAGTTGTCAACGTTTAGTTCGATTGTAGCAGGATTGGTGTTTGGGTTGTAAATTCCTAATTTTTCCAAGAACTTACCATCTCTTTTTGAACGAGAATCGGCAGCTACTACCCAATAGAATGGTTTACCTTTCTTACCGTGTCTTTGAAGTCTAATTTTTACTGGCATATCACATTAATTTGTGGGGTGCCCGACCCCTGTTATTAATTCTATTTTTCCCTAAAAAGGGCTGCAAATATACTTCATTTCTTTTATTCTGCAATAAATAAAGGCTAATTCTGCTCTCGTTCAGCCAATTGATCTTTACCCTTGACCATATTTGAATTGTGCGAAGCTACCAATTTTTGAATTTCGAGAATGATTTCAGGATGATCCGCCGAAATATCGAAGTTTTCAGATGGGTCTTTGTTAAGATCGTACAGTAATGGTTTGTTGTGTTCAGTGCGTTCGCCAAATTGACCGTATGCCCCTTGGGTAACAAAATGGGCTTTGTAGTTTTTTAGGCGAACGGCATAGATTTCATCTCCTCTATAGTAGAACATGTGATCTCTTTCACTTTCTCTATTTTCGGTTAGGCTTTTGGTTAGGTCGATACCGTCGATTATTCGGTCTTTCGGTATTTTTCCTCCTGCCCATTGGGTAAAGGTAGTAAAGAGGTCCATGGTAGAACCTATATCTGTTACGACCCCAGGCTTGATATGTCCTGGCCCCCAGAACACCGTAGGTACGCGCATACCGCCTTCCCAAGTTGTTCCTTTGCCTGCCTTTAGAAGTCCGGCGCTTCCGCCATTCAGTCCAAACGAGAGCCATGGTCCGTTATCTGAGGTGAAAACAACAATCGTGTTTTTTTCTAGGTCTTCTTCTTTTAATGTTTTTAATATGTTTCCGATGCCGTTGTCGATTTCTTCGACCACATCACCATAAAGGCCTCTCTTGCTCTTTCCTTTAAAAGCTTCGGATGCAAACAAGGGTATGTGGGGCAGGTTGTGGGCCAAATAGATGAAGAAGGGTTTGTCTTTGTTCTTCTTGATATAAGATACGGCTTCATTCGAGTATCGAGTGGTAATAGTATTTTGGTTGGCCGGCCTTTCAATTATTTCTGTATTTCGCAATAAGGGAACATTAAAATGTTCGGTTTTTATACTGTCATTACTTCTCGACCAGTAGTTTTTGTATTCATCTCCTTGAATTCTATCCATATCGTTTGAATAGGGTATGCCAAAATAATAATCAAAACCTTGGTTAGTAGGTAGGTAAGGTTCTTTATGACCAAGATGCCATTTTCCGATACAGGCGGTACTGTAGCCTAAATCTTTAAGTTGTTCGGCTAGCGTGATTTCATTTTCTGGAATCCCATATTTAGAGTCGGGAAAAAGCACCCTGCTTTTGTGGCTTGCCATTCCGCTTCGAACGGGTAACCTGCCGGTTAGTAGGGCGGCTCGGCTTGGTGTGCAGACGCTGGCCCCAACGTAGAAGTTGGTCCATTTTTGTCCTTCATAAGCCATTCTGTCGAGGTGAGGGGTTTTAATGGTCGGGTGGCCAAAAGGACCGATGTCTCCATAACCTAGGTCATCTGCGAAGATGATAATGAAATTGGGAGGTGTTTGATTTTGGGCGGTAAGCTTACTTGGTCCGAAAATCGTTAATAAAAATATGGTTGAAAAAACTTTTATTGTGGCTGTGCGAAGGTTTAGCATCCTATCTGATATATTGGCAGTATAAGATAGTGAATAACCGTGTAGCGTTAAAAACAAATACCCTTTAATACGTCGTTAATAACTAGTTGTAACTCCACTTTAAAAAACTAGGTCAATTGCCTAATTTTATGGGCTCTTGTTCGAAATGCTTCTTGGTGTTTTGAATTACCGCTTTCTATTGTAAATCAGAATTTTAGTTGTATGTACTTAGTCTTTGATACCGAAACAACGGGTCTTCCAAAGCGATGGGATGCCCCCATAACCGATACCGAAAACTGGCCGCGGTGTATACAGATTGCTTGGCAGTTGCATGATGCCATGGGTAATTGTATCGAACATCAAGATTATCTGGTACAACCTGAAGGATTCAATATTCCGTTCGATGCAGAGCAAATTCACGGAATTTCTACCGAATTGGCAGAGCAAGATGGTGTGCCCCTTAGCGAAGTACTAGAGAAATTCAATGACGCGATGTCGCGCACTAAATTTATAGTGGGTCAGAATGTGGGGTTTGACGTTAATATTATGGGTTCGGAGTTTTATCGAATGGGAGTTGAAAACCCTCTTCAAGAACTACCTGTTTTGGATACCTGTACCGAAGAAACCGCCATGTTATGCCAAATACCCGGAGGTAGGGGCGGTAAGTTTAAACTTCCGACTTTAACTGAGCTGCATGAGTTTCTGTTTGACGAACCATTTGCCGAGGCGCATAATGCAACCGCCGACGTTGAGGCGACCGCAAGATGTTTTTTAGAGCTTGTAAGAAAAAGGCAGTACTCGGCGGAAAAATTAGATGTCGGGCCTGACTATTTCCGTAATTTTTCCGAAGCAAATCCGCAAGAGATTCAGCTGATCGGGCTAAGGCACATCAATCTCAAAAAAGCTTCCAAAGAGATAGCCGATGCCCTTTGGGAGAAGGATACCGGGGGTGTTTCTCAAGAAGAGATCAAAGAGAACATCAAGACTTTAGAAGATGCCCAATTTGCGCATCTTCACAACCATTCCCAGTTCTCGGTTCTTCAATCGACAATAGATATCAAGAGTTTGGTGAAAGCTGCGGCCCAAGATAAAATGCCAGCGGTAGCTTTAACAGATCACGCCAATATGATGGGCGCCTTTCACTTTGTGAAAGAGATAGGTGCGCATAACAAAGGGGTGAGGGATAAAAACCAGGAAGCCGCTGAAAAAGGTGAGCCAGAAGTTGAAAAAGAGATTACGCCGATTATTGGCTGTGAATTCTTCGTTTGTGAAGACCATACCAATAAGAATGTTAAAGATTACGGTTATCAGATCGTAATGCTGGCAAAGAATAAAAAGGGCTATCACAATCTGGCCAAAATGTCTTCCATTGCTTATACTGACGGATTCTACTATGTGCCACGAATCGATAAGAATGTCATTCAGCGCTTTAAAGATGATATTATAGTGCTGACCGGTAACCTCTACGGTGAAGTACCGGGTAAGGTATTGAACGTTGGTGAGAACCAGGCCGAGGAGGCACTTTTGTGGTGGAAAAAGCAGTTTGGCGAAGACCTGTACATCGAAATGATGAGGCACGGTCAAGAAGATGAAGATCGGGTCAATCAGGTATTGCTGCAATTTGCACAAAAGCATGATGTAAAGCTTGTGGCCACTAACAACACTTATTATTGTGCTAAAGATGATGCCGAGGCCCATGATATTCTGTTGTGCGTAAAAGATGGTGAAAAACAGGCGACCCCTATAGGCCGTGGAAGGGGGTATCGATTTGGTTTGCCCAATCAAGAATACTATTTCAAGTCGCAAGAAGAAATGAAAGGCCTGTTTCAAGATGTGCCCGAGGCCGTTTTGAATGTGCAGGAGATAGTAGATAAAATCGAGCCGTTTGAATTGGCCCGCGACGTACTCTTGCCGAAATTCGGTATTCCGGATGAATTTAAAGACCCTCAAGATGATGAAGATGGAGGCAAAAGAGGCGAGAACGCCTATCTGAGATATATTACCTATGAAGGTGCCAAGAAACGATATGGTGAGATAACCAAAGAGATAGAAGAGCGGTTAGACTTCGAGCTCGAGATTATTAAAAACTCTGGCTACCCAGGTTATTTTCTTATTGTTGAGGATTTTATTAGGGAGGCTCGAAATATGGATGTTTCCGTGGGGCCGGGTAGGGGCTCGGCTGCCGGTTCGGTAGTGGCTTATTGTTTGACCATTACCAATATCGACCCCATCAAGTACGACCTTCTTTTTGAGAGGTTCTTGAATCCTGACAGGGTGTCCATGCCCGATATCGATATTGATTTCGATGATGAAGGGCGTGGCCGGGTAATGGATTATGTGATTAAAAAATACGGAGCCAATCAAGTGGCCCAGATAATCACCTATGGTACCATGGCAGCCAAATCTTCGATTCGAGATACGGCCCGTGTGTTAGATTTGCCATTAAGCGACGCCGATAGAATAGCAAAGCTGATTCCGAACATGTCGAAGCTCGCCAAGATTTTCGGTGTTTCGGAGGCAGATCTAAAAAAGAAGTTCAGGTCTGATGATCTTGAAAAAATCAATGAACTTTTAAACATTGCCGAAGGAGATGATTTAGAAGGACAGACCCTCAAAATGGCGAGAGTACTGGAGGGGTCGGTTCGAAATACCGGAATTCATGCCTGTGGGGTAATTATTACCCCTGATGATATAACCAATTTCGTGCCTGTATCGACAGCGAAGGATTCTGATCTTTATGTGACCCAATTCGACAACTCGGTGGTTGAAAGTGCGGGTTTGTTAAAGATGGATTTCTTGGGGTTGAAAACCTTGACCCTGATTAAAGATACGGTGAAGATTGTCAAGGCCAAGCATGGTGTCGAACTGGTGCCCGACGATTTTCCTTTAGATGATGAGAAGACCTATGAGCTCTTTCAGAAGGGAGATACTGTTGGAATATTCCAGTATGAATCCCCTGGTATGCAGAAGCATATGAAAGACCTGAAGCCTACGGTTTTTGATGATCTTATCGCCATGAACGCATTGTACCGACCGGGCCCGATGGATTATATTCCTAGTTTCATCGCGCGAAAGCATGGCAGGGAAGACATCAGTTACGACTTGGCCGATATGGAGGAATACCTGCAAGAGACCTATGGTATTACGGTCTATCAAGAGCAGGTGATGTTGCTTTCACAAAAACTGGCCGGTTTTTCAAAGGGTGAGGCCGATATGCTTCGAAAGGCAATGGGTAAGAAAATCTTTGCCCTCTTGCAGAAGCTCAAGCCTAAATTTTTGGATGGTGGTGAGCAAAAAGGGCACCCTCGCGAGATATTGGAGAAGATTTGGAAAGACTGGGAGGCTTTTGCATCCTATGCATTCAATAAGAGCCACTCTACCTGTTACGCTTATATCGCTTATCAAACTGCTTATTTAAAAGCGCATTACCCGGCGGAATATATGGCTGCCGTTCTTAGTAATAACATGAACGATATCAAGCAGGTTACTTTCTTTATGGAAGAATGTAAACGTATGGGGCTTGAGGTGTTGGGGCCTGACGTAAATGAATCGTATTACAAATTTGCCGTTAACCAAGATGGGGCTGTTCGTTTCGGAATGGGAGCCATCAAAGGTGTAGGTCGTGGTGCGGTCGAAACTATCGTTGAAAATCGTAAAAAAGAGGGCCATTTCAGGTCTGTTTTCGATATGGCCAAACGAATTGACTTAAGGGCCGCTAACAAAAAGGCTTTTGAAAATTTGGCCGTTGCCGGAGGTTTTGATTCTTTTGGAGGTACCCATAGAGCTCAATATTTTCATGATGAGGGCGATGGGGTAACTTTCTTGGAAAAGGTCATTAAATATGGGGCAAAATATCAAGAGAATGAGAACTCGTCACAAGTAAGTCTTTTTGGTGATGCCAGTGAGGTGCAAATTCCCGAGCCTGTAGTGCCCCCGTGTGAAGATTGGGGCACCATGGAAAAATTAAGGCGTGAAAAAGAAGTGGTCGGTATCTATATATCTGGTCACCCTTTAGATGATTTTAAGACAGAGATACAAGCCTTTTGTAATGCGACCGTTTCCTGTGCCAATGATTTAGAAAATTATGTGAACCGAGAGTTGTCTTTTGCAGGTGTTATCACCGATGTGCAACATAGAACTTCAAAAAATGGAAAGGGATGGGCCGCTTTTACTTTGGAGGATTATTCCGATTCTTTTGAGTTTCGAATTTTTGGTGAAGAATATCTGAAGTTCAGACATTTCTTGATGATCAATTCGTTCGCTTACGTAAAAGCTTATGTTCGTGAAGGGTGGACCAATAGGGAAACGGGCAAAAAGGGAGACCCTCGTATTCAGTTCAATAGTTTTATGTTGCTACAAGACGTGATGGAAGCGTACGCCAGAAAACTGACCATTAAGTTGAATATTGATGATTTGAAGGAAGAAGATATCACTCAATTGAAAGAGACACTGGTTACCTACCAAGGTAGTCATCCTTTAAATTTTGTGGTCTATGAGATGGAGCAAGAAATAAAAGTCAATCTTACCAGTAGAAAACAAAAGGTTCAAATTTCAAGCGAGCTGTTGGCTACATTGGAGAAACAACAAGTTCATTATAAGCTGAATTAACATCAATTATAAAAGTTATATAAGCTATGTTTGAAATAAATTACCTTGATAGCGTTATAGCTAAAATGAATTCTATTTGCGTAAGTAAGGCTTACAATTATTGACTAAATTTGCATAATCCAATAAAATAAACAAAAATGGCATTAGAAATAACAGACGCAACTTTTGATGAAGTAGTCTTAAAAAGTGATAAACCCGTAGTAGTTGATTTTTGGGCAGCTTGGTGTGGCCCTTGTAGAATGGTAGGCCCCATCATCGAAGAGGTAAGTAGTGAATACGAAGGCAAAGCTGTTGTAGGTAAGGTAGATGTAGATGCAAACCAAGAATTTGCTGCTAAATATGGTGTTCGTAATATACCAACTGTATTGGTATTCAAAAACGGTGAGATTGTGAACAGACAAGTTGGCGTTTCTCCTAAAAAGGTATATACCGATGCAATCGACGCGCTTTTATAGTAGTCAATCGTTCAGAGAATAAATAAAGAACCCCGCACTAGCGGGGTTCTTTATTTATAGGGTCTTAGTTTTTTTAGGTAGGTAATTCAATTATGCGTTCAGGGCCATAAAACTTTAGTGCTACAAAAAATGCAATGGTTGAAAGAATGATGCCTACCATGAAGATAGTATACGTCCACCGTAATAATTTATATTTTTTGTCGAGTACCACACCCAAAAAATACAAGTCTTTGGTTAGGGTATTGTAAACATACGTTTGATCTTTAATAAGTTCTTGTATGGCCCACTCATAGTCTTGCAGTTTCATCTTATGAAAATTACCGAAGAAGAGTAGGTTCACATCTTTGTTCTCAACATCTTTTTTATCGAATTCGCCACTGGTTACATTGGGTCTGGTCGCCAGAACCGACATGACCATTGAGGCGATACTGAACAACACAAAGATTCCCGTTGGGTATATTAAATAGTCATTGCTTGGGTTATCAAGTTTCGGGATTAAATTGGTCAGTAAAAGAGATATAATTATGGCATTGACCGAAAGGAGTATATTGGCTTTGGTATCCGCAATATCACTCAATTTTAAGTGGTTGCGCATTGAAACCCGGTACATCGTCTGAATTCCGCGTTCAGGGCTTTGGTTCTTCAGCTTTACTTTGAGCTCTTCTTTCTTTCTGGTCTTGTTGGCCTTTTTGAGTTTCTTGACCAGTTTGTTCAAGTTTTCATCTTTGCCCTCTTGCCAGTTGGTCTTGGCGTAGTCGGTATAGAATCGGTGTTCGGTCTGAAACATTTTAATGTTGGCCTTCCTCCAAGCTTTTGGCGACATTTCCGCAATGCCCAAAAGAGAAAGTTCTTCCCGTAGCATTTCAGAAGTATCGGCATAGCTAGACTGACCTAAATGCGATGAATCGGCATCCCTCATTATTTCCTCCGAGAGGTTGGTAGGTTCATGGCCCCTTTCGGTTGCCATAATCAATGCACAAACGTTGTTGATTAGATCTTCAGAACAGTCTTGTTGACTTAAAAATTCCTTGGCTATTTCGCAACTTGCGCGTTCGTGGTTTTGTGTACCTTTGGTATAACCTGTATCGTGAAGCCAGGCAGCAAGTATAATTGCGTTACTTTCCTTCTCATTGAGGTTATAGTGTTGCAGTAATTCTTTGCTACTTTTGACGACCCTTTGGGTGTGTCTGAGGTTATGGTATAAGTAATTATTATCCAATTTATTGACCAACAAGTCGGTCGCAAAATTTTCGGTCTTCGAAATTAAATCGGACATAAAGCGGGTTTTACGCCCAAAATACGAAATAATAAGAACCAAGAGTATTCCTATGCCCAAACATTTTGCGCTCATTGCATTTGTCGTTTTATTTACCGCCTGTGCGACTTATAGACCCAAATACAAGAATGGAAAAGGGGTTGAGACCTCAACCGACAAAGAGGTAGTTCATACGTTTTATTTGATAGGCGATGCGGGACTATCGCCCATGAACGATATGAATAAAGCCCTGAAGATTTTCAAGAAAAAATTAGATGAGGCCGATAAGAATAGTACGGCCATTTTTCTTGGGGATAATATATATCCGGCTGGTCTGCCAGACCCTAAAGATTCAACCCAAGCTTATCTGAAGGCCAAGAACGATTTGGATGCCCAAATCAAAACACTTGAAAATTTTAAAGGTCAACCATTGTTCATACCAGGAAACCATGATTGGTACACTGAAGGTTTGATTGGCTTAAAAAGGGAGCAAAAATATATTCAAAAAGCGTTGGATAGCAAAGAAGTCTATTTTCCCGAAGATGGCTGCCCTATTAAGACTATCGAGGTCAACGATGATGTTGTCATTATAGCCATAGATACAGAATGGTATCTCACCAATTGGGACAAGCGACCTGATATTAATGATAAATGTGACATTAAGAGTCGTGAACGGTTCTGGCTTGAACTGGAAGATGAGATCAAAGATAATCGCCAACGCACCACTATCATAGCTATGCATCACCCGGTATTCACTTATGGGTCGCACGGCGGGGAGTATACTTTTAGAACCAATTTGTATCCGAAGGGTAAGATAGGTCCTTTACCGATATTGGGCAGTTTTATCAATCTTTTACGCCGCACTACAGGCGCCTCTATCGAAGATATGCAGAACAAAAGGTATACCGAGCTTAGAAAACGCTTGATTACTTTGGCTCAATATTCCGAAAAGGTAATTTTAACTTCTGGGCATGAACACACCCTTCAATATATTGTTCAAGACAATACACCTCAAATTGTAAGTGGATCGGGAGCTAAAAAGGGTGCTACACGTTTATTGAACGGTAGTCTTTTTTCAACTGGCCAACGAGGGTATGCCGTACTTGATATTTATAAAGACGGTTCTTCTAAAGTTGACTTTTTTGGTGTGGGTGAAGATGATAATGAAGATTTTTTGTTTACTTCTCAAGTATTGCCGCCGAATCGAAAGATTTATGAAGGCAACTATCCCAGTTCATTTCCAAAAACGGTCAAGGCATCGGTTTATACAGATGAAGAGGTTGATAGAGGTAGGTTTTTTAAGTTTCTGTGGGGTGACCGTTATCGAAAATACTACGCCACCAAAGTTACCGCGCCCACGGTAAATCTTGATACGCTTATGGGTGGCTTAGAACCTGTTCATAAAGGTGGCGGCCATCAATCGAAATCGTTGCGCTTAAGGCATAAGAGCGGTAAGGAATATGTTATGAGAGCCTTGAAAAAAGATGCGGAGCTATATCTTCAGGCCATGGCATTTCAAGACCAATATGTGATGGGTGAGTTTGAAGATACCTTTACTGAAAATTTCTTGTTGGATTTCTATACGGGCTCGCATCCGTATGCTCCATTTACCACCGCGGCACTTTCAGATGCCGTAGGCATTTATCATACGAATCCTGTTCTTTATTACATTCCCAAACAACCCGCTTTAAAAGATTTTAACGAGAGCTTTGGTGATGAGCTCTACATGATTGAGGAACATGCAGGCGACGGACATGGTGATTTGGCAAGCTATGGGTATTCTAACGACTTAAAAAGCACCGATAGTATGCTTGAAGATTTGCGTGACGATGAGAAATATGAAGTTGATTCTGAGCTATATCTGAGGGCCAGGCTTTTCGATATGGTATTAGGTGATTGGGACCGACATGTAGATCAATGGCGTTGGGCCGAATTTGAGGATAAGGAGAAAGACAAGATAATTTACAGGCCTGTTCCCCGCGATCGTGATATGGTGTACTCAAAACATGGTGACGGATTTTTTATGAACCTGGCCACCCGCATCGTTCCGGCTTTGCGACTGATGGAAGGGTTCAATGAAGAAATTAGAAGTGTAAAAGGCTTCAATTCTTCACCTAAAACCTATGTTCTTGATATGGCGTTGTTAACTGAAACAACTTTGAAACAATGGATAGACCAAGCCCACTATCTACAGAAAAATTTGACCGACGATGCTATTGATGAGGCTTTTTTATCATTTCCTGAAGAAGTAAGGGATGAATCGATAGATGAAATCAAACGTATTCTTAAGAAGAGATTGGCTCAAATCGATAAAACCGCACAAACTTACTATGGTATATTGAACAAGTACGCGGTAGTGGTCGGTACCGATAAAGATGATTGGTTCGAGATAAATGTTCTTAGCGATAATGAAACACAGGTAAAGGTCTATCGCAATATCAAGGGAAAGAAAGATAAATTGTTTTTCGAAAAAACCTTCAATGCAGGTGTTGCAAAAGAGATTTGGGTGCACGGGCTTGACGATGACGATCGATTTGAGGTGAATGGTGACAGGCCGAGTAGTATTCGAGTACGATTGATAGGAGGTCGAAATAACGATGTCTATGAGTTAAAGCAGGGCGGTAATATTGCTATATATGATTATAAGGATAAAGAGAACACGCTAAAAGAAACGAAGAATGCCAAAGTGAAGTTGACGAACGATTATAACGTTAACACCTACCTGCCACTTCAAATTCGAAGCTCTAACAACCAGATATTACCAACTATCGGCTTCAACCCAGATGACGGTGTTAAGATTGGTTTTAGCGATACCTTTACCTATAACGGTTTTAGGCAAAACCCCTTCACCCAACGACATAGATTGAATGCATCTTTTTACTTTGCCACTAGTGGTGTTGAGCTAGCTTACTCCGGTGAGTTTGCCGAAACTTTCGAAAACTGGAATTTTGATATATCAACCCGCTTTACAAGCCCGAACTACAGCATCAACTTTTTTGGCTTCGGAAACGAAACTGTGAATAATGATGATGAACTTGACATGGATTATAATAGGGTGCGGATGGAAAATTTTGAGGTTAGTCCGTCATTGGTATGGCGGGGTCAATTGGGCGCCAAAATAAATGCTGGGTTTTCATTTGAGTCGGTGCATGTTGAAGAGACCGACAATCGCTTTATCAATACATTCTACATAGAAAATGGCGAAGAAAGTAGACTGTCATTTGTAGGTCTAAATGCAAAATATTCGTATTCAAATAGTGATAATACTGCGTTTCCGACCTTGGGTATGGGTACTGCGCTAGAAATAGGGTATAAGAACAATATTAGCGAAGGCGGCGATTTTGGGTATATTATACCTGAAATCTCCTTTGATCATAAAATTATACCCAACGGCCGTCTTGTTCTGGCGTCTAAATGGAAGGCACACTTTAATATTGGTGATGGCTATGAGTTCTATCAAGCTGCCAGCATTGGTGGGCTTGATGGCCTTCGAGGTTTTAGAAACCAGCGTTTTACCGGAAGAAAGTCGTATTATCAAAATACCGATTTGCGCTATAGCCTGAGACGTATAAAAACTGAACTTTTGCCCGTAACCATGGGTCTTTATGGTGGTTTTGATTACGGTAGGGTATGGACGGATGAAAGCTCTGATATTTGGCACACTTCTTACGGTGGCGGTTTCTTTTTGAACGGCGCCGATATCTTGACTGCACGCGCGGCTCTGTTCCATAGCGTAGATGGACTCAGGTTCTCTTTTGGTGTAGGTTTCGGGTTTTAGTTAGAAGGAAGCTGAAAGGAATATAGATTTCCTCCGCCGGCCTTTGATTTTTCATCCGATATGAGAAGGGTGTTGTCACTGGCAAAGCTAACTGATTCCAATTGGGTGCGAACCCCAAGGTCAATCTCTTTCGATGTCGAATCGAAAAAATTGTCATTACCGAAACCGGTAAACAGCCATATTTTTCCATATCCCAACAGAACGACCGTTTTACCATCGTCTGAAATATCGGCAGAAGTTATCCTGCAGGTCTCCCAATCGTTGCAAATATTGAGTTTGGCAATGAATTGGGCTTCATAGTCGCCTTTGGAGTCAGGAACTTTGTATAACCGTGTTTCTCCAGTAAAAGGATTGGCCCTGTTCTTAGTGAATATGTACAGGTTTCCTTGATAATGAAAAAGTGCCTCGGCATCGAAGAGCCTGTCTTTTTTCTTGGCAGGAAAGTCTTTTTGTTCAGGATAGCTAAAGGTTATCTTTTCCGCATCTATTTTATCTCCCTTTTCAACGTCTGGGTTGGGTAATTTATAAATGGTTAGGTCTTTTCGATCATTACGGTTGTTACCAAAATCGCCGATGTAAAGATTTCCTTCTTTATCCTCTGTTAGGTCTTCCCAGTCTCTATTTTTTGCATTTTTGACTTTCAACTTATTCAGTTGCTCGCCATTGAAGCTAATATTATATATAATATCATGGTTGCCACTGTCGGCCACAAGCCAAGCCGAATCACCCTGATAGTACGCGATTCCAGAATTTTCTTTTAAATCACTTGGTAGTTTGCTCAAGAATTTAAGCTGCCCGTGATTGGCACAACTATAAAATAATGAGCAACATAAAAGAACCGCGGAAATATTTTTCAAATCTTACTGTTGATTTGGGGTTTGTAAAACTAGGTTAAGCCTAAAACTAGCAAGCTAAAGAAAAGAAGCTTTTTAACAATCAGCAATCTATTGAGAATTACTGGCCATGCGCTGATCGGTTTTCATTTTTAGCTTATCGACCAAAAATTGCCCTAGATTTCTTCCTTGCTTTAAGCCGACCTCCACAGCAGCCCGGTAGTGAATACCGCCGTACATGCGACTTATAGCGGCTTCTTCAGCGGCTTTGTTGAACGATTCGAACTTTCGCATAGGTAGACCGTAGGGTAGTTCGGTGTCATCTTCAAAACTGAAATTGTCTCCAAAAATACTGGTCAGGGTAGTAGAGGCTGCACCGGAAACTACAGAATGCCCACTTGTGTATTCAGGAAACGGCGGCGTCTGCAAGACGGGCTTCCACTCATCATCGATATGTTGGTTGATAAGTGTTTCAGGTCTTATCAAATTACTTCTGTACTTTTCATCCCAACAACTGATAAAACCATCTGCTATGGCCATCGATGTTTTGGTGTAAGCATATAGCGTCTGGTCAAAGTCGCTATTGGTCTTTCTTGCTGCAATTTTTGTAATGCCGATCCAGTGTGCACCTGGTGTGATTTTTTTGGTCGCAAACATTAAGTGACCGCGGGTTACCGAGACATAAGGATTGCAATCCCAAAACTTGGCAATGGCAATTTCGGCGGATTGGTCGCCCTCTTCTTCAATTTTCTTGCCCACATCATACACTTCCTTAAGTTCTTTATAAAAGTCGGAAGACTCGTCCATTGAAAAAGCTGGGGGCGGAATTGGCTTGAATTGGGCCGCAGAATCGATAACAAAGGGCCTTATTTTACTCCAATGAGGTTCAATACCGTCCATATAGGCCGGTGGTGTCGGTTGCCAACGTGAAGCATTGTCGGCATCCACTGTAAATTTAGGCATGGTTCGGGTCTGCGGATAGTTGTCTTTGTTCATCCACTCGCCGATATGGTCGGCCACCTGAAGACCGTAGTCTTTCGAACTTTTAAAAACAGTAGGGTTTTTACCTTCCCATACACCGTATAAGCTATCACGAAGCGCTTCCATTCGGTCTTCGGAAAAGATGAGACGCTTACTGAGCTCCATATGTGCGACTAGCGCGGAGAGGTCATAGTTGATGTTACTTACAGAATCCGGTTCTGGAATGGGTTTTAAATCGGTGACCTGACCTACCAATGATGTGTACTCATCGTTATGAAGGGCTACAATTTCATAGGCTGCGATATTTGGGTAAGTAAAGATTCTACTTGCCACCGGAGGTGAAAAGATATCGTGGATCATGATTTCGGTAACCTTGTCAACAGAAGCGTGGAGATCTTCCGCTGATATCTCGATCGGTTCTTCAATCTGTGGTTCGGTCTTACAGGCCGATATCAAAATCAAAACTGTAAGTATTGCCAAAAATTTCTTCATTGTAAGTAATGTTTGTTTCGTGCCCGATAGTCTAAATGGGGTAAGGCCACCTTAACATTGTTTCGGCCTGTGATGAACTATCTGGGCAAATGGGTACGCAAAATTACATTATTTTAAATTTTCGCCAAGACAAAGTGCAGCAGTCTAAATATTTAACTTCTTTTTTGACCTTATGGACGGGTGATGACTAAAAATCCTTCAAGAAACCAGTTAAAATACAAATAAGATAATTCGTGCATTATCAAATTTCGGATTTATTAGATTATGGGGCCATAATTGAATTGTTATTAAATAATCCGATATATTTACCCTCATAATCAACTCTTACTACTTTAATGATTGGAATACTCTCTTTTTTAGGATTTACAATTCTAGTTGCCGTTATTGCCTATTTGGCCACTAGATCTACAGACGAGAAGTCATCTGACGGATATTTTTTAGGGGGAAGAAGTTTAACGGCCGGAGTCATCGCAGGGTCACTTCTTTTAACCAACCTATCGACAGAACAAATTGTTGGTCTGAACGGTAGTGCCTACAAAGATGGGCTTTCGGTTATGGCATGGGAAACATTGGCCGCCATTACCATGGTGGTAACGGCTATCTTTTTGCTTCCGCGATATTTAAAGGGCGGGCTTACTACCGTACCCCAATTTTTGGCTGGCAGGTTTGATGTAGCTACCAAGACAATTACTTCGGGCCTGTTCTTAACAGGCTATGTTGTGGTACTTTTGCCGGTTATACTTTTCTCTGGGGCAAAGGCCATTAGCGGTATGTTCGATGTTCCCGGTTTATTAAATGTTTCTGAGAGTTCGGCCCTTGTGATTTGTGTATGGGGAATCGGTATCGTGGGATCTATATACGCCGTTTTCGGTGGTCTAAAGGCCGTTGCAGTTTCCGATTCGATAAACGCGATAGGATTATTGATCGGAGGGGTAATGATTCCTGTTTTTGGCTTAATGGCCATAGGTGACGGAAGTGTTACCAGCGGTTTGGATACCTTGATGAGCGCGAATGCCGATAGATTCGACTCTACAGGTGAATATTGGCAAGAGGTGCCTTTCGCTACTATTTTCACAGGAATGATGCTTGTGCAGTTATTTTATTGGGGAACCAATCAGCAAATTATTCAAAGAGCCTTGGGTGCCAAAAACTTGGCAGAGGGTCAAAAAGGTTTGTTGTTGGCCTCTTTTGTTAAAATATTGGGGCCGCTAATTTTGGTATTGCCTGGTATGATTGCCTACTACTATTTTGAAGGTAATATAGATTCTAACTCGGCGTACGGCGAATTGGTGCGAGAGGTATTACCAAAACCTTTGGTCGGCTTTTTTGCGGCTGTTTTATTTGGTGCCATACTAAGCTCGTTCAATAGTGTTTTGAACAGCTCGGTCACCTTATTCGGCCTTGATATCTATAAACAGCATATAAATAAAGATGCTGCAGAGCATACCGTTGTAAAGTACGGAAAGATTTTTGGAGTGTGTTTGGCTTTGGCAGCTATGTTTATCGCTCCGATTATTGAAAGTGCCGGTAGTATTTTCGATTATTTACAGGAAGTAAACGGTATTTATAACATACCCATTTTAACAATTATTGTGGTGGGATATTTGACAAAAAGAGTGCCAGCCATTGCAGCAAAAATTGCCATCTTCTTGGGTAGCGGTCTGTATATTCTGAGCCAGTTCTTTATCGGTCCTTCAAGAGTTGAGAAGGCACTTGAGGCCGCGAAAGCCTCAGGAATTACCGATGAAACCGCCCTTAGAATTGTTGAGGCGGAAGCATACCCTCATTACTTGCATATCATGGCTATTTTGTTTTTGATGAACGTAGCGATAATGTTGATTATCGGGAAAATCAAGCCTAGAGAGACACCTTATATACAGGAATATACCAAACAGGTTTCAATAGAGCCTTACAAATATGTCAAGCAGGTAGGGTTGGTAATCTGCGCTATCGTGATAACTATTTACATCTATTTCGCAAAGTAGCTTGGACGACAGTTTATTGTAAAAAAATAAAGCCCGCTGTGAAGCGGGCTCTTTTTATTGGAACCGAGAATACTATATGTATTGACTAATAATATTCTCGAACAATTCTTGTTTGCCGCTTTGAAGTTCAAGCTCTCCGTTTTCATGGGCAATATCATATAAGTCTTTGAAAGTTAGCTTATCCTCTTCAAAGTCTTTTCCCTTTCCAGTATCAAAAGAACTGTATCTTTTGGTACGAAGGGCATCATATTGTGATGAGGTAATGATTTTGTCTGCAGTTACCAAAGCTCTGGCAAACGTATCCATACCGCCTATATGTGCATGAAAAACGTCATCCATATCGGTAGAATTTCTTCTGATCTTAGCATCAAAGTTGATACCACCACCTTGTAAGCCACCTGCCTTTAAGAAAGTGATCATGGCTTCGGTAACCTCTGTGATGTTATTAGGGAATTGATCGGTATCCCATCCGTTTTGATAATCACCTCTATTGGCATCTAAACTTCCTAACATGCCGTGAGCGGCCGCTATTTCCATTTCATGCTGCATGGTATGATTGGCCAAGGTAGCATGATTGAACTCCAAGTTCAGTTTAAAATCGTCTTGAAGACCGTGTTCGTTCAAAAAGCCCACTACTGTAGCCGAATCGAAGTCATATTGGTGCTTCATAGGCTCCATTGGCTTAGGCTCAATGAAGAAATTACCCTTAAAACCTTGGCTTCTGGCATAATCACGTGCCATTCCTAAAAATTTGCCCATGTGGTCAAGTTCTCTCTTAATATCGGTGTTCAAAAGAGACATGTAACCTTCACGACCTCCCCAGAAAACGTAATTTTCGCCACCAAGCTCAATGGTAGCATCCAAAGCTAACTTTATCTGTCCGCCGGCTCTTGCCAAAACATTGAAGTCAGGGTTGGTAGAAGCTCCGTTCATGTATCGCGGGTTTGAAAAGCAATTAGCCGTACCCCATAATAGTTTAACGCCCGATTCTTTTTGTTTTCCTTTAATATAATCGACGATAGTGGCCAACCTCTTTTCAGATTCTGCAAAAGTGTCTGCTTCCTGTATTAAATCGAAATCATGGAAGCAAAAATAATCCACACCCATTTTTGTAATGAACTCAAAAGCGGCATCTGCCTTGGCTTTAGCGGCTTCTACGGCGTCTGAAGGCGCATCCCACGGAAAGTTCTGTGTGCCTGGGCCGAACGGGTCAGCACCCTGCCCGCAGAAGGTGTGCCAATAAGCAATGGCAAATTTGAAATGCTCACGCATTGTTTTACCTGCCACCACCTGATCGGGGTTATACCATTTATAAGCCAAGGGATTGTCAGAGTCTTTTCCCTCAAACTTGATTTCTCCTATTCCTTTAAAATATTCCTTATCTCCTAGTAATGCCATTGTTTAAAAATTAATAGTTGAAGTTGTTTTTATTAGAGTTTATATTTTGATTTTCGGACGGGATATTGAAAATATCGGCTATTATTATTTGGCGATAGCCAACATGTTTTCAAGTTCTGCCTTCCATTTATCGTAAGCTTTTTTATAGGCCTCTTTTTGAGCAGAGGGTTTGAAACTCATGACAAAATCATTATTGATTATTCTTTTGCCAAAGGTTTCAAAATCGCCCTTATGCAGTTCACAGGCCCTAGCTGCCCCTATGGCGCCCGTGGTATTGTAAATTTCTATGTCTTGACCAATCAATGTTGATATTGTATTCGAAAATATCTCTGACCTAAAAAGATTATCATTTCCTGCCCGTACAACTTGTGGCTCGATACCATCCGATTTCATGATTTCCATACCATATACGAATGAGAAAGCAATACCTTCTAAGGCAGCTCGGCACAAATGGGCCTTGGTATGATTGTTCAGATTGATATTGGCCATTTTTGTGCCCAATGTCTTATTATTAAGAACACGTTCAGCTCCGTTACCGAAGGGGTGGATGGTTACGCCATCAGATCCTATAGGCACCGATTCAGCGAGTTCGTTCATCTCATCGTATGAGGTAACTTTTAAATTGTTCATTAACCAACGGTACATAATACCTGCGCCGTTGATACAGGCCATTTTACCTATTCTTGCCTTGTCGACCGTATAATTTACATGTGCGAAATTGTTCACCCGCGCACTTTCTTTTACCGAAAGACTGTCGGTGATTGCATACATGACACCGGAAGTACCTCCTGTAGCGGCCACTTCGCCCGGATTAAAAACATTTAACGATAGGGCGTTGTTAGGTTGGTCACCAGCCCTGTATAATATGGGCGTGCCTTCGGCCAAACCGGATTCTGCGGCTCCAGCGGTTGATACCCTTCCTTGGTCGGAAAATGTACCTACGACTTCAGGGATAAGTTCTTCTGCAAAACCATAATGTTCGAGTAACCAATCGGCAACACTGTTGCTTTTAAAATCCCAGAAAATCCCTTCGGAAAGTCCGGAGATAGTGGTTGCCATCTTATCACTTAACTTGTAGGCCACATAATCACCCGGAAGCATGAACTTATGAATTCTTTTATAGTTTTCCGGTTCGTTCTCTTTTACCCATTTCAATTTTGATGCGGTAAAGTTGGCCGGGGAATTAAGTAAATGCTTAGAACATTTTTCATTGCCTAATTCATCAAAGGCTTTCTGACCAATGGGTACCGCTCTGCTGTCACACCATATTATAGATTCTCTTAAAGGTTCACCGTTTTGATCAACTACCACCAGGCCGTGCATTTGATAAGAAATGCCCACACCGGTTATTTGGCTTGGGTCAATACCGTTTTCATTGATTAAACGTTTGGTAGCGGTACAAACATGTTGCCACCAATCATTGGGGTGTTGTTCTGCCCATCCATTTTTATGGGCTATCATGCCCATTTCAACCGAGGGTTCGCTAATAACGGCTACACTTTTACCGGAGTTAGTATCTATCAAAGCAGCCTTAATGGAAGAACTGCCAATATCATATCCTATCGAATACATCGTTCAAATTTTGCAGGCAGTAAGATATCGTTTTAGGCTGTTTGTTACAAGTAAGAAATGTGTTATTTAGTGTAATTCATGTAGCATAAATGTGATGAATTTCAATATGCGATGAAATTTATAGTCGTCTTTTGAAATAAAATCAATCATTAACCTCATTCTCGATCGCTGATTTAGTCATTAGTTTGCAGTAGAACTTTTAGAGGGGATAATATAGGATTTATCATCACTTGAAATAATCAGGAACCTATTTTTATTTAGTGGCGTAATTCTTCTAGCATTTAGAGCAGGTGGAAGGGGAAGGTCACCTAAAGACATATATTTTCGGTTTTTTATATAAAACGACCCTCCGGAGTTAGCAGTACTTTGACCAAGCTCATTAGTATAATCGAGATAGTTACCCACATAGTAGATAGTGTCGTTATCAATCTCAAAATCTTCAATAGTACTCATCTGGGCTTCCTGATGAAGAGGCGTTCCTTTAAAGCCATTCTCATCGTTCCAATATATCATAGAACGTAATTCTGATATTCTTTTTGTTTCTAGTATTTCGCTCTCTTTCTTACCGGTCAAGTCTTCTATACCATTTGTTTTGGCAAAATCTGAATAGCTCAAGAACTTTTTCTTTAATTGAGGAATCTGACCAGTAAGTTTATCTTTTGAAGCGAAAGGTACGTACTCACCGAAAAAGTCATAGTATATAATCGGGTCTGCCTGTCCGTTATCATCAAAATCATCTAAATACAACTTAATAGGGCGTTCTTTTGAGGCCTTCCATTTGAAGTTTAATCCCGCATTTCCTGCCAGTATATCCATCCTGCCATCTTTATCAAAATCACCAAGTGATACCGTGTTCCACATTCCTTGGGTGTCCGCTAGTCCGAAATCTTGAGTTTTATCCAAAAAACTGGAGTTGCCTTGGTTAATTAGTAGTGTTACAGGCATGTAGTCTCCTACGATGACCAAGTCTACTAAACCATCATTGTTCATATCGGCCCATTTACTATCAGTGACCATACCCAGGCGACCTTTTTGGGCCATCATGAACTCACCTTTGCCATTATTGGTCAGCATGTAGCTGAAGGGCGATAGGCCATAACCACCTGGTATAGAACGATTTCCAATGAATAGGTCGTCATAGCCATCACCATTGAAATCGGTAGAAGAAACGCTACCTCCATTTGTTCTAATCAATGTTGTTTGAAGTCTTGAAAAGTTGCCTTTTCCATCATTCTCATAAATTCGATCTTCGAGTTGGGCATCTTCTTCAAACTTGTCGTTCCCTCCGCTCATTACATACAAATCGAGGTCGCCATCATCTTCAAGGTCGAAAGCAGTTGCGGAAACATCTTCGTAAATAATATCTTTACTAAGTTCGCTTTCTACCTGCAATTTGTATTGACCATTACTTTGTTGCATATACAATTGAGGTGATTGGTATTTGGCAGCACCTATAAATATGTCATCGAGACCGTCTCCATTAAAATCGGCATTAACTACTGCAGGGCCTTCCGAGGATAGTTTTTCGGGCATTAGGGGTTCCCTTTCGTAATCAAGGAAAGTATTTTCTATATGAACATAAGGGAAGGTCTGATAATCTAGAGTGGGTTCTGAAGGCAGAGATTTTGCCCTGTGCAATTCTTTTTTTCGTTCAATAACATTGATTGCGTTCAGCTTAACGGAACTCACTACCTGAACTTTGCCATCTAACCATTGGATAGTCAAGGAGTCTATTTTAGTACTTTTTCCCAGGCCAAAATGAACGGCATGTGTTGAAGATGATTGAAACCCCTTAGTTGTGGTAAGTTCTTTCGAATAGGTTTTACCGGAGGAATATATATTTACCTTGGCGCCCGTGGTCACTTTATATTCATTGTTTCCTTTAAGGTGAACCGTTAGCCAATTATTGTTCGTGTCAGATCGGTTCTCCAAGAGAAATGCGGTTTCATTAATATTATTTACTATCAGGTCAAGGTCGCCATCACGGTCTAAGTCGCTATAGGCAGCGCCGTTTGAATAAGATGGGTTAGGGGTGGCGGCATCTGTGTTTTTACTAAATTTTAATTTGCCCTCGTTTTTAAAAAACACATTAAAAAGCTTTACGGTCGGCATTTCTTCAATCAATTTTTTCTTGACATCATCTAATTGGTTTTGACTGTAATTGGCGAAATCTGTGTTGCTTAAATAATTGATGTAGTCTAGATCATTTGGCCTCTTGTAAATGCCATTTGTAATATATATATCGTTCTCTGAATCATTGTTGAAATCTTGCAAAAGCACACTCCAACTCCAATCAGTGGCATAAGTTTCTGTTTGCAGTGCCACATCTTTAAACATTTGATTATTGCTGCTTAACTGAAAAGTGTTTCGGGCATACTGTTCGCTATATCCAAAGTTTTCTTTAATTTTTCTAACCTTATCGGAATCTTCACCACCCGATTTCATAAAAATCTCATAGTCAAAGGGCATCATATCTAACGTGAAAATATCTGGCTTGCCATCTTCATTCATGTCTGCGATATCTACCCCCATCGTAAATCTTGATGTATGGTTTAAGTATTCCGCAGCACTTTCCTTAAATGTTTTATCTCCTTGATTGATGTATAGATAGTCATTTTCATGAAAATCATTCCCGACATAAATATCGACCAATCCATCAAGATTAATATCTGAAGTTATAAGTGCAAGCCCATAGCCAAGGGCGCTACTGAAAATTCCCGATTGATCAGTAACATCAACAAACCGAGTCAAACCCTCATCAAGCTTATTTTCGTAAAGTCTGTCACCTGACAATGAATCTTTAGTCGCCCGCTGTGAGCTATTTCCATAGCTTCGTGGGGTATGTATAGAATGGTTCATTAGGTAGACATCTAGATCACCATCGTTGTCATAATCGAAAAATGAAGCTTGTGTGGAAAGGCCAGAAAAAGCGAGCCCATACTCTTCGGCTCTTTCAGTAAAGGTTTCGTTACCATTGTTAATGTAAAGTAAGTTATGGGATTGGAGACTCTTATAGTTACCAACTTTGCAGACATAAATATCCAATAATCCATCATTGTTCACATCTTCGATGGTGATACCGGTTGACCATGTCGAATCAAGTTTTAGGCCCGCCGACTCCGTTATATCCTTAAACTTCATATTGCCAAGGTTCAAATAAAGCTTGTCAATAGATTGGTTGGCGCCGAGATAAATATCATCAAGGCCGTCATTATTTATATCTCCTACTGCAACCCCGCCTCCATTATAATAATATAGGTATTCTATTATATTTAAATCATCTGTGTAAGCCAGATTGTTAGAAAAATCGATACCGCTACTATCTTTGGGAACATGCTGAAAAAATGTATTAACTGACTTAGCCTCTTTCTTGTCTTTGGTAGTGCAAGAGACTAGGTAGATTGACAGTAGAAAAATTAAAAATGAAAATCTCATTTTTGAAAATTAAAAATGGCTAAAGAATCACTGTTTCTGGTAATAATCAAATTATTTCTGTCGATAAACATGTCTCTTATCTCACCTTCGAGATGGAGCCCATTACCGCCTTTTGGGGCTTTAAAGTTTAAATCCCCTGTATTTTCCAAGTAAGTTCCGTAGCTAGCATCATATCTCCCCATTTCAGGTTTGACCCCATAAAGGTTGCCGCCCAAAACCAAATCCAAATCTCCGTCACCATCAAAATCATTTATTGCTATGGCGTAGGTAGTACTGTATTGCGCTTCAACAGGCAGCTCTTTAAGATCAAATTTGCCATTCCCTTTATTAATCAAAATTACGGTTGCAAAAATGTTGGCCTTTGAGACCGAGGCGCCTGCCAATTCATCACTTGTAAATATAGACTTGATATCGGCATTTTTAAAGGATTTGTAGCTTGGAAACCTCTTAGTAAGCATTTTAATCTGGGCCGTTAGGTCATGCCTAAGGGCAAAAGGATAATCTTTCCCGTCTTCTGCCCTAAAAGCTAGAATTGGATCTGTAAACCCGTTACCGTCAAAATCACTTGAGTACAGGGATACGGGATGATTTTCTGAAGCCCTAAAGCGACTGTTCAACCCTAAATTGCCAACTATAAAATCGATGTCACCATCACCGTCTAAGTCACCCTTTTCAATCGAGTTCCACCAGCCTTTATAATTAGATAGACCAGCCTTTTTAAGGGGGACAAAGCTTCCGCTTTTGTTTTCTAAAACTTCAATAGCCATAAACTCTCCCACAACGAGCAAATCTTCATCACCATCATTATCAATGTCGGCAAATACAGCGTCTGTTACCATGCCAATATTTGTTAGATGTGATGCTGCCTCTTGGGTAATGTCTGTAAAGTTGCCCTTGCCATCATTTTGTAGAATAAACCCGGAGCAGGGAAGGCCATACTTCAATGGTATGATGCGTTCGCCCACAAAAAGATCTAAATCGCCGTCATTGTCAATATCGGAAGCTTTTACTGTTGAAGTGCTATAAACTCCTTTTGGGGAAGGCAGTTTTTGTTCCGATAGTCTGAAATTGCCCTTACCGTCGTTAAAATAAAGGCGATCAATAAAAGCGGGTGAACTTTGAGAAAATTCTGCACCACCACTGCAAACATATAAATCTAAATCGCCATCATTGTCGGCATCAAAAAAAATACTGCCAGTATCTTCCGAACCTCTTTTGATATTAAAATCTGGGATGTCTCTGTTAATAAACCCATTATCAGTTCCTAGAAATAGAGAGGGAGAATTACCTTTCGAACCTCCTAAAAAAAGGTCTTTTTTACCGTCATTGTTGATGTCTGCCATCGAACCCTTTGGGCCTTCGGTACTACACATGTGTGAAAGAAGACGATCTCGGTCAAAATCGATAAAACGATTTTCATGGTGAACATAACTCACCCCAAGTTCTACACGTTGAAATAGATCCTGATTAATTTTTTCACTGCCTTTTTTTACTTCAGAGTCTTTTTCAAAAAGAGTCAACGTTGTATCTACCGGTATATCGGTTAAATGAGTAACCTTACCGGACGGCCAATAAATGTTGGCCGAGATATTATCGTCTTCTTCTAAACCGATATTGGGCCTTACGTCAACACTAGATTGAAACCCCCTTACAGGTTGATTTTCAATAGCTAGTTTTTTTGCTTCAATCTCGATTTTGGAGCCAATTGCAAATGTGTTAGCTCCCTCACCTTTTAAATCGAATTTTATGAAATGACCTGCCTTATCTTCCATAGTGTTGTTTCGATAGACAAAAGCTTTCATGTTAAGATTGTTAACCACTAAATCAAGGTCACCATCATTATCTAAATCACCATAAGCAGCACCATTTGAAAAACTTTCCGTTTGAAGACCCGATGTTTTGTAATCTTCAAAATGTAAATCACCCTCATTTCTGTAGGCGTGATTTTTGAGTTTATTAGAAGGTATTATATCAATTAATTTAGAATAGTTCACCGTGTCGTTGGCAATCATCGATTTGAGAATTTCTTCATTTGATATGTATTGTAAATAATCTTGATCGGTTAAGTCCCTATAAGCTCCGTTGGCAATGAACAAATCTTTCAACCCGTCGTTATCCATATCAAAAATAAGTGCACCCCAACTCCAATCTGAAGCTTCAACGCCGCTTAAACGACCAATTTCACTAAAGGAATTATTGGTGTTATTAAGTTGAAGTGTGTTGCGGGTAAATTGATGATAATATCCTGTACTTAGCTTAAGCTGATATTTGTTCCAATCTTCAAAGGTGGTTACACTTTTTAGTCTTTCGTAATCAGAAGGAAGCATTTCTGTGATGAATATATCGTTAAAGCCATCATTGTTGATGTCTGCCATATCAGCGCCCATCGAAGCCCCGCTTGTCGCTGTTATTTGATTTTCAAGTGATTCTTTGAAAGTACCGTTCTGTTGATTGATGTAGAGGTAATCGCGTTCAAAAAAGTCGTTGGATACGTATATGTCTTCCCATCCATCATTATTGACATCGCCAACTGTTACCCCTAGACCAAAGCCGATGACGCTACCGTAAATACCCGCTTTTTCGCTTACATCATAGAACTTTCCATTTCTGTTTTCCATAAGCTTATCTCCTCCCAACTCGTCCCTTTTGTTTCTCTCGTTTAATTTAAGGTCAAAACCACCGATAGCTTTATAAGAGTTGTTTAGGATATAAGCATCTAAGTCTCCATCTTTATCAAAATCAAAAAAAGACGCATGAGTAGAAAAACCTTTGTCATCTAGGTTATATTCTGCGGCAGATTCAGTAAAAGTTAGGTCTCTGTTATTTATGAATAATTCGTTTTGTTTATTCTCCCCTTTAAGGTCACCTGAATTACATACATAAATGTCAAGCCATCCGTCGCCATTAATATCTACCATGGCTACCCCTGTTGACCAAGGTTTAGTGCCCACAGTACCGCTTGGTTGACTTATATCCTTAAAATTGAAATTACCTTGGTTGAGATAAAGCTTGTTCTCTTCTTGATTGGCCGTAAAATATATGTCTTGGAGGCCATCATTATTAATGTCTCCAATGGCCACCCCGCCGCCATTGTAATAATTTCTGTACGTATATACATTGAACTCATTGTCATATGATAACATGTTGGCAAAATCGATTCCGGTTTGATTTTCACTTAACAAATCGAAAACAAGTTTTGCTTCTTCAGGTTCATTTTCTTTTTCTCTTTTGCAACTGGTTACAACGGCAAATAAGATTATAAATGCTAGTACTATTCTTTTTATCATCTTCATTATTCTCTTATAAGTCGCAAATCATCTATACGGGCCTTCACAATTCGCGGGTCGTCTAGGGGCTTGATGATAATTCGCCTATTTCCGTCAATTTTAACCAAAGTTTTTGTGGTGTCTTTAGGTAGTTGTAAATATTGGAACTTATTACCAGGGTACCATTTAATCAAACTGTCTTTTACTGAATGTACCAATTCTGAAGACTGTAAATCTTTATTCCATAAAGACCACGCGGTATGGTAAAATTGGAAGTCCATACCCGTCATAACATCTCTATGGTCAAAAATACCATAGAATAGCATAGTTACGGCATCTTTGAGATTTTGATTTTTTTTTAATGGTAATTTATATTCTACAAACTTATTGTTCGGCCCCTGTTTTATCAGGCCTTGCTTGTTCAGATTCCAGCATTTAGTAAAAAAGTCTTTTTTGGTTTCACCAAATTTGAGACTAAAAACCAACGAGTCATGAACGACTTCGGTAGCCATTTCTTTTTTTACTAAATCATCATATTGTGATTCTGGTGAAGAACATCCAACTATAAAGAAAAGAACCGTACAAAAGCAGATTTTAATTGTCTGTATTAGTCTTATAAAATTTGGTGCTGTCATTGTTTCTCGTTGCAATTAATATTTGTTCATTGTTAAAATCCACCCAATTTAATACCCTTATTTGGCCCGGAATACCTAATGAAAATACATTCATTTTAGTTAAATCATCAACTCCCATTATGCCCCAACCAAAGGAAGCATCATACCTGCCAAACTGGGGCTTTACAATATATTGGTTGCCCCCGAAGAAGAGATCCGGTTTACCGTCAAGGTCTGTGTCACGAGATGTTATTGCATAGACCGGTGAATATTGTATTTCTGAGGGTAAAGCAATCTTTTGAAACTTGCCATTTTCGTTCAATAAAACAATACTTTCAAGCAAATGAATATCTTGATAGTAGGCACTATTCAAAATAGTAGTATCGAACAATGATTCCATTGTTGCATTGGCATAATCTTTATAATATAGCAGCTTTTTTTTGAGGGGTGGTATTTGGGAAATCAGTTCATCTTTATCGACTATCGGGTAATATTTGCCATTTTTCTTACTACAAATAATCTGCTCTTTGAAACCATTCTGGTCAAAGTCATGAACAAATATTCTCATGTCGGGCTTCATATAATTATTCAACCCAATATTGCCCACAACTAAATCATTATCTCCATCTCCATCAAGGTCTACATGATGAATGGCCGTCCATAGGCCATTGGTATCTTCAAGTCCAATTTCTTTAGTGGTTTGCCTTAGTTTGCCGTTTTCATTTAAAAAGACTTTTATGGGCATCCATTCACCTACAACTACTAAATCTTCTAAATTATCGTTGTTTAAATCTATCCAAACGGCATCTGTTATCATTCCGACGTCTAAGAGGGTCTGCTCCAACTTAAATTGCCCCTTTCCATTATTGATCATTAGGTAGCCAGCCCCTGGAAGTCCGTAAGTGTTGGTTTGGTATCGTTCACCGACGAATAGGTCAATATCGCCATCTTGGTCAAAATCGGTTGCTTTAACAACTGATGAGCTTATGCTTTTAGGAAAAGATAGTGCTGATTCCGATTTTTGAAAGTGACCGTCAATATTCTCGTAGTAAGAATCATTTAAATCTGTTGAATACGAGGAGAATGCCCGGCCACCATGGGCTACGTATAAATCATAGTCTCCATCATTATCCCCATCAAAGAAAACGGCATCGGTGTCTTCTGAATTTTTATCTTTTTGAAAAACTTCATTTACTGTGGTGTAACCTGAAGAGGAAGAAATGAACAAGCTGCCAGATTGCCCTTTGGCACCACCCATGAAATAATCGGGTAAGCCATCAGCGTTTATATCATTAATGGCTATAGCCGGACCTTCATTGCTATAGCATTGCGGTAGCAAGCGTTCATTGTTGAAGTCGGTAAATTGATTTTCTTTATGTAAAAAACTAAAGGGTTCATTTTTCTCTGATAGAAATGCTTCACCAAGGGTGTTGGTGCTTGTAGACTTGGGCTTTGATGGATTAAGATGTTTTAAATGATGAACTTGATTCGTTTGAAGTTGATGGTATTTGTCTACGGTACCATCTGGCCACTGAACTGTCAATGTGTCGATTGCGGTAGCATTTCCTACCCCAAAATGTATCTTTGAAGTAACACTACTTTGAAACCCTCTCGAAACATAATTTTCTGCTACGGCTTTTAACCCATCTCCATAAGCGATTGTAATCTTTGCACCGATAGCATCAACATTTCCTTTGTCTTGATTAAGTTTAAATTGAATGCTTCTTTTGTTGAGAGTGTCGGTACGGTTTTCGTAAATGAAGGAAGGCATGTTTACATTATTCAATATTAAATCTAAATCTCCGTCATTATCTAAATCGGCATAGGCGCTACCATTGCTAAATGAAGGTTCATCTAGGCCCCAGTCAGTACTCTTTTTTTCGAATTGAAAGTTGCCGATGTTCTGAAACACACCATTAACAACCGCTTTAGAAGGCATACCATCAATAAGCTTGGTTATAACATTTTTCTCTTTACTTTGTAATTTAGCCCTAACGGTTTCGTCATTTGCCTCAAAATTGAGGTAGTCGCGGTCTAACAAATCTTTAAAAATACCATTGCTGATAAAAATATCTCGAAGCCCATCATTGTCCATATCAAAAAGTAAGGCTGCCCAACTCCATTCTGTTGCTGAAACTTGCGACTGCCGACCAATCTCCGAGAATGTAGTCGAACCTAAGTTCCTCTGAAGAACATTTCGAGAATATTGATAAAAATAACCTCTTTTTACCGCTAAGTCATGTTTGTCCCATGATTCGAAAACTGTCTTGGTCTTTTTCCGTTCATCGGTTTCAGGAAGCATTTCTGTTACTATTAAATCAGGAAGTAGATCATTGTTCAAATCGGCCACATCTGCACCCATAGAGCCCATAGATATAGAGTTGAAATATGATTCAAGTTTCTCTATGAACTTACCGTTTCCTTGATTTATGTAAAGATAATCTCGTTCAAAGAAATCGTTGGAAACGAAAATATCGGTATAATCGTCATTGTTAAAATCGCCCAAAGTGATTCCCAATCCAAATCCGATAGCACTTGAGTAAATGCCCGCTTCTATTGTTACGTCTTTAAACGTGCCATTGTCATTTCTAAAAAACTTATTTCCGTTGCCCTGTTCATCCGGAATTGATCTTTGATCTTGAATCAAATCAAAACCTCCAATTGATTTTAAAGAATTGTTTAAGATATAGGCGTCTAAGTCGCCGTCTTTATCATAGTCAAAGAAGGCGGCGTGAACAGATAAACCTTTTACATCAAGTCCATATTTTTTAGAAGATTCGGTGAAAGTAAGATCTCCATTATTTATAAACAGTTCGTTGTGTCGATTCTCTCCTTCAGGTTTACCCGACTTACAAACATAAAGATCTAAATACCCATCATTATTCACATCAGCAAAAGTTGCTCCGGTAGACCAAACTTCTGGACAATTGACTCCAGATTTTACGGAAATCTCCTCAAATTTCCAATCACCTTTATTTAAATAAAGCTTATTGTCGACCATGTTGCCTGTGAAATAAATGTCTTCTAGACCATCATTATTAATGTCGCCAATGGCCACACCTCCTCCATTATAAAAGTTTCTGTAGAGATAAGGGTTGAACGTTTCTGAATAGTTGAGTTTGTTTTCGAACGAAATACCTGTTTCCGAACTGCTTTTTAAATAAAATAAGGGAGGCTTTTTGGTCTCCTCTTTTTTTTTGGAGCAGGAAATTAATACAAGTAGTAAAAAAAATGGTAATAAACCCTTCATGCTTTATTAGCGATATAAAAAAAGGGTTGTTCATTTGAACAACCCTTGCAATTTATAAAACCATTAGATTTAATAGCCTGGGTTTTGTGTTAAAGAACCACTAGAGGCATCAATTTGAGCTTGAGGTATTGGAAATAACCTTTTGTTTGGATCTGAATCAGTTTTTTCCCACCAAGAATCTTCATATTTGCCGAATCTGATCAAATCGATTCGTCTGCTTGATTCTTGAAACATTTCTTTTCCTCTTTCCGCTAAGAAGCCATCGGCATCCATGCTAGATAGTGGGCCTAAACCTGCTCTGTCTCTTAAAGCATTGATGTCTGGCAAGGCCAAACTCCAATCACCTTGAGCTCTAGCAATGGCTTCGGCACGCATTAAGTGTACATCACCTAAACGAACAATAGGGTAATCATTGTTCATGTCTTGCCTTTGAAATAAAGCAAAGCTGAACTTTTTCATGCGAACACCGCCATCACGCCAAGCATTAGGTTCTAGCTCATTGATGTTAGGCTTATAGTCTATTACCAAATCATCATCGTCTGCTGCATAATCTAATAATGGGTTGCCATTAAAATCGGTTTGAGGACCTTGTAAGAAGTTAGCATCCTTTCTGATGTCATCGTCTTCAAAGCTATTATAAAATTCTTCTAGAACCACAAAGCCATTCCAAGGCTGAGCGTCCAAGCCCCATGTTAATTGACTTGGGCCATGTAAGGTCATCATATTAAAGTTCATGCCTCCCGCTCCGGCTTGATCATATTCGGCTGCCCAAATAATTTCAGGGTTATTTTCGTTGTTCGGAGCAAATACGGCAGCATAACCTTCTAAAGTCGCAGGGTCACTAGCAACGCTAGGTCTTTTAGCTTGGTTAGGTACGGAGCAACCATCGGCACATAACTGATAAGGGCTATTGTCTAAAATATACTCGGAAGCCCATTGAGCCTCTTCCCACCTTGCCGTGCCAGTATAAACCTCGGCATTTAGGTAAAGTTTAGCCAAAATTCCTAAAGCAGCATATTGATTGATTCTATAATTACTGATATCTGTATTTAAATCACTACCGGAAAGATTCATTGTGGCTGTCACGGAAGAGATACCCAACACATCTAGAAGCTCACTCTCAATAAAATCAAAAACTTCTTGACGACTTGCCTGAGGTGCATCTGCTCCTGGTGAGGTAATAATTTTGACCCTTCCAAAACCGTCCATTAATCTCCAATAAAAATAAGCACGAAGTGCCCTTACTTGAGCTGTTTGATTTGCGTTAAGAGAACCTGCCAAAGATGTGTTACATTCACCAATACCTGCGTAGGCGTCGTTCCATAATTCATTCACACGGTCGTGAGTTGACCCATAGGTGTGTCTATGAAGTTGAATCCAAATACCACCATCAAACCAGTCACCACCTTTCTGCGTAACTGCCACATCATCTCCGGTAACCGTATTGGTTGCAAAAAATCCGGTGTTTCCTGCGGTTCCGGCTCTTAATCTAGCGAAAGGAGCTAAAAGTGCTCCACCTCCACCATCTCCTCCACCAACGGACACCCCGTCATTGGAGAATTGTTGGTCTTCAACGAAGGAATCTTCCAATTCATCTTCAAGGTCAGTACAAGAAAATGCTATGAGCATGGTACTGAGACATGTTATTTTGAATAATTGTTTCATAGTATTTTTTTAAAAGTTAATGTTAATCCCAAGAGTGAAAGTTCTCTGAGTAAAGTAGCTATTTCTTCTATCAAGACCCGGAGCAAGGGGATTTGCAGTTCCTGTATTGACAGCTCCGTTGGTGATAACGATTTCTCCATTAGCAGAGTTGTTATCCCCAAAATCTTGAAGTACAGGTTCTGGGTCTGTACCGGAATAGCCAGTGATAGTAAACAGGTTTTGGCCACTTAAAGACAATCGAATGTCTTTAATATGGTCTGAATTTATGTTCCAGTTATAGCCAACGGAGAGGTTGTCAAGTCTAACGAAATCAGCTTTTTCAACATAGTATGAGCTAAACTGAGCCGTTCTGATATCAGAACGCGCATATTTGGTGTTCATAAAATTGTAAGACGATTGAGAGCCTATTATAGGTTCATAGAAGGCTCTAAAGGTGTTAACCAAACTATGGCCAAAGGCACCTCTGAAAAATGCATTTACATCCCAGTTGCCAAAGGTAATCTGGTTTGTCCAGCCTAATTCAAAATCAGGTAGACCTTTTCCTAGAACAGCAAAATCTACATCGTCATCAAGAGCTTTACCCTGATCGGTAACTACATTGCCATCACCGTTAACATCTTCCAATATAGGTGTTCCATTAGCATCTACTTCTCCAGTAAACACAGGACCCCAAATCTGGCCTACTTCTTCACCTTCTCTAACAAGAATTACACTCGTATTGTTTTGACCAGGAGAGCCCAAGTTGGCAATTACTTGGTCACCTTGAGGGTTCTTCTCTAAAGTTGTTTTATAGGTAGAGAATATTAGCCCAGTGTTGTAGTTGAAACTATCATTCTTTACAGCATCATAATTGACGGTAAATTCCAACCCATTAGTTTTGAGTTGACCAGCATTCTCGTATCTAGTGCTAATTCCTCCAAACAATGCGGCGTCTACATTTACTAAACTTATAAAGTCATCAATATTTCTGGTGTAAAGGTCTAAAGTGGCAGACAATCTTTCGGTGGCAAATTCAATACCGAAGTTTAGCTCAGCCTTTTCCTCCCATTTTAAATCAGGGTTGGGGGCGCGATTTCCTTGTCCTGTACTTGAACCGTCTTGTCCACTAGTTCCAGGGTTTAGTGCATATGTAGTCTCAAAAAGACCCACTTCTGGAGGTATAGCTCCAGTTACACCGTAACCAAGTCTAGCCTTTAAGAGGTTTACGTTATCTAAATCTAAGTATTTATTCAAATCGGCACCGACTGCTACAGCAGGGAAAAGACCCCATTGATTTTCACCTCCAAAACGACTGGAACCTTCTCTTCTTAACGATGCGTTTAAATAAATGGCATCATCAAAAGTTGCATTCAATCTACCAAAAAAGGCAACTATTCTGTCCCCGTCTCTACGGTCACTATTCGCTACGATTCGTCCTGCTTCAGTTAAGTCTTGCGAGCTTTCAATATTATTTCGGAAGTCGAACTCAATTCCAGGAGGAAAGTCCCCCAATTGGAAGAATACGTTATTAAAGTCTGTCTCTTGAAAAGAATAGCCAGCGGTGGCTGTAAAAGAGATATTGTCACCAATAGTATTATTGTAGGTGGCGAACCCTTCAAAAAGATCAAATCTCGTCTCTTGGGTTAGAAAATTGGCCAAACCTCTAGTAGTCGGACTTACTGCATTACCTAGATAAAGAGCAGTAGTTGGGTAATATTGAGACCTGTTGTTTTTGATATTTTGAGTAGCAAAATTAACATTGGCGGCCAAGTGATCGGTTAGCCTATAGTTAAAATTCATGCTGTAATTAATGGTATTTGTAGTACCATCATTTTCACTTTGCCGGGCGATTGAAGCTGGGTTAAAGCTGTCAAATAAACCTAAAGTCTCAAAAAATCCTCCGTATTGACCGGAAGCAAAGGGAAAAGGAGCATCTACACCGTAAACAGGAGCAGTTGGGTTGTAAGTAATAGCATAACGAAGAGCTTCGTTAAAACCATATTTGCTGTCTCTTCTGGTTAAAGCCGAATTAAAATCGACTTTTAATTTGTCATCAAAAAGACGCGCAGTAACGTTCGTTCTTGCGTTAAGTTGTTTAAAACCTGTGTTGTAAAGAATACCGTCTAGTTTTCTGAAGTTACCAGATACACGGTAAGAAACATCATTAGTACCTCCAACAGCAGCTATATTATGAACATGTGAGTAACCGGTTTGAGTAACTTCATCGATCCAATCAGTATCGCTACCTAAATCATTACCTCCAGCAGCAAGGAATTGCTGTGAATCCATAATATCAATTTGATTGGCTATACCAGCTGTAGCAAATTGTCCGTTGTAGGTTAATTGCATTGGCTGTCCTACTTTACCTGACTTGGTGGTGACAAGAATAACACCTGCAGAACCTCGGGTACCATAAATTGCAGCAGCGGAACCATCTTTAAGGACAGTGATGTTCTCAATATCGTTCGGATCAACGTTGTTTAGGGATCCACCTAATACTCCGTCGATAACCACTAATGGCTCTTGGTTACCTCCAATAGTAGAAATACCTCTTAATCTTACAGTTCCATTGGTATTCGGGTCACCCCCTTTATTTACAATTGTTAAACCGGCAACCTTACCTTGGAGTAATTGTGTTGGATCATTAACCGTACCTTGGTTGAAGTCTTCTGAACTCACACTGGTTACGGCCGTAGTTATTTCCTTTTTCTGTTGGCTACCATAACCAACAATCACGACCTCTTCCAATGCTTGAGCATCTTCTTCTAAAGTAATGTCAATTGTGCTTTGACCAGAAACAGTCACTTCTTGCCCTTTGTAACCTATATAACTAAAGGCTAAAATATCGCCTTCCTCTACGCCACTTAAGGTATAATTACCATCGAAATCGGTTTGGGTACCATTTGTTGTTCCCTTTACTATAACACTAGCACCCGGAAGTGGGCCACCAGCGTCGGAAACTGTTCCCGATATTTCTTGCGCCTGAATATGACCAAGGCATAAAAAAGCCCCAAGCATCAACAGACTCTTTAAAAGTGTAATTTTCATAAAGAATGATTTAAGTTGAGTTATAATTTCAATTCAAAAGTTAAAAATATGTAAAAAGTTAGTTAAAGAAAGAACTTGGTCGTGGTAGAATCGTCCGAAAACGGTTTCGTGTTAATAACTTTTCCAGTTTTTTGTCAAAGTCAATAAATTGCAGGCATTCTGATTATATCATATTTTAAAAAGCAATTAATTGAGTAATCGACATTCGTTAACAAATATAACAGTTTTTAGGAGCGATTTCACACTTTCACTATAATTTGATTGAAATCGAAATTTTGTTAAAAAGAAAACGTTTTCGCACATTTAAAAGTTTTAACATTAATTTGCTTGAAATAATCCCTGGGAATGAAACAAAAGATTACTTTAAAACATATAGCGCGTGAATTGGAGGTTTCTATTTCTACAGTTTCTAAAGCTCTGAAGAATAGCGATGAGATAAGTGACGATACGAAAGAGAAGGTTCAAGCTTTCGCAAAGCTTTATAACTACAAACCAAATAATATAGCGGTAAGCTTAAAAAACAAGCGTACAAAAAATATTGGAGTAGTTATTCCCGATATCGTGCATCATTTTTTTACGACCGTTTTCCGTGGTATAGAAAAATATGCCAATGAGCAGGGTTATAATGTAATTATTTGTGTTTCCGATGAGTCATTTGATAAAGAGGTCATCAATATGGAGATGCTCAATAATGGTAGCATCGATGGTTTTATTATGTCACTTTCGGCTGAGACTCAGCAAAAGAATGATATCACCCATTTGAAACAAGTTATAGACCAAGGTACACCATTGGTGTTATTCGATAGGGTTACCGATGAGCTTGAGTGCGACAAGGTTATACTTAATGACCAAGAAATTGCTTATGAGGCCACCAAGAAATTATTGAAGGAAGGCCGTAAGCGTATTGCCTTAGCTACTACCGAAAGCTATTTCAATGTAAGCGAAAAACGAGCCGATGGCTATAGACAGGCCCTAAATGAATATGGTATGGAAGTAGATAATGATTTGGTATTGGTTCTTCCTTATAATGATATTCAGGAAAGCATGATTGAAGATTTTTACGATCGAGCAAAAGTAGATGCCATATTGAGCGTCAACGAAATTTTTGCTATTCAATGTATTTCTGTTGCGAAAAAGAGAGGAATGAAGATTCCGGAGGATATATCATTTATCGGTTTTACAGACGGACTTCTTTCGAGATACTCGAATCCTACCCTGACAGTTGTTGCCCAACACGGGGTGAAAATGGGAGAGATTGCCGCCAAAATGTTAATTGATAGGGTAGAGAGTGAAGCTGAAGGAAGTATGGAAGATACCTATCGTACCGAAATTGTTCAGGCTACTATTCTTGATAGGGAATCTACTATCAATTAAGTTTGATTTACTATTAACCGGACTAATATTATGGGTGTCAAAGCTTTTATTTTTGATCTTGACGGGGTTATCGTCGACACGGCCAAATACCATTATTTGGCATGGAAAAACTTGGCTAATCAGTTAGGTTTTGAGTTTACCCTTGAGCAAAATGAACTTTTTAAAGGCGTAAGTCGAAGAAGGTGTTTAGAAATCTTATTGGATATTGGCAATGTCACGGCAAGCTCGGAGCAATTTGAGAGATGGTTGATTGAAAAAAATGAAGACTATCTGGCTTATATAGAAAAGATGGATAGCTCAGAAATACTTCCGGATGTTCCAAAAGTTCTTTCTTATCTGAAATCTAAGGGTATACCTATGGCATTAGGATCAGCCAGTAAAAACGCAAAGGCAATTTTAGAGAAAGTCTCTTTGCTACCTTATTTTGACTCTTTGGTTGATGGTAACAGCGTTTCCAAAGCAAAGCCGGATCCCGAGGTTTTTTTGATAGGAGCCAGTAATTTGGGAGTGTCACCCGAAAATTGTGCAGTTTTTGAAGATGCGCTCGCTGGTATAGAGGCAGCCAATAATGCCGAAATGGTCAGTATTGGCATAGGCGATAAAAAAATTCTCTCTGAGGCAGACTATAATTTTAATGACTTCACTGAAATAGATATCAATTTTTTAGATCGATTAATTTCGTAATAATGCTGAAATTTACGAAGTTGGCTTTTCCTACGAGGTGGTTTGAGTTCAGAATATCTGGTGCCCAAAGAATTTGACTGCCCCGTCAATCAAAATTGAAATCTTATGAATCAAAATTATATAAAGCCGGACTCTTGGTCGATTATTGAAGAGGGGTTCGATAAAGATTTGGTTAAATCTTCTGAAAGTATCTTTAGTCTGGGTAATGGTGCCATGGGGCAGAGAGCCAATTTTGAAGAGACCTATACTGGTGAAACCTTTCAAGGCAGCTACATTGCAGGCGTCTACTATCCTGATAAAACCCGTGTAGGTTGGTGGAAGAATGGATATCCTGAATATTTTGCGAAGGTTTTAAACGCACCTAATTGGATAGGTGTTGGTATAAAGGTTAATGGTGAGGTATTTGACTTGAATACCTGCAAAAACGTAAGTGATTTTAAAAGGGAGCTCAATATGAAAGAAGGCCTTTATAAAAGGTCTTTCAAAGCAGTTTTGCCTAATGACGCACATATTAAGGTCGATGTTTTTCGATTTTTGAGTTTGAATATTGATGAGGTAGGGGCTATCGAATATACCGTAACAGCTCTCGGTTCTGATTTAGAAATAGAAATGGAGCCCTATATTGATAGCGGTATTACCAATGAAGATTCTAATTGGGACGATAAGTTTTGGGAAACTACGTCGGTCAAGTCAGAGAATCATCAGGCTTTTATAGAGGCCCATACCATGAAGACCAATTTCAAAACCTGCACTTTTATGCAGGCTTCATTCTTTGTTGATGGGGAGGCGGTGGAGCTAGAACCTTCTATTGATAAAGGAGAATTGAGGGTTGGTCATTCGTATTCCCAGGCGTTGAAAGAGGGGCAAACCATTGCTCTTCACAAATTTGGCGGTTACATTGTAGATAGAAATCATCCCGGGAAAGATTTGGTAAAAGTAGCCCAAGAAACTTTGTCAAAAGCTTCTGAACTGGGCTTTGATGAACTCCTTAAAAAGCAAAAACAATCTTGGGCAGATATCTGGGAGATGAGCGACATTGCAATAGAAGGAGATGTTAAGGCACAACAGGGTATCAGATTTAATATATTTCAGCTTAACCAAACTTACTTGGGTCGTGATTCGCGATTAAATATAGGTCCGAAAGGCTTTACCGGAGAGAAATATGGCGGAAGTACTTATTGGGATACCGAAGCCTATTGTATACCCTTTTACATGGCTACCAAAAACCAAAAGGTGGCTCGAAACCTTTTAAAATACCGCTATAATCATTTAGAAAAGGCTATTGAGAACGCTCAAAAATTAGGTTTTAGCAATGGTGCTGCATTATACCCTATGGTGACCATGAACGGCGAAGAGTGTCACAATGAGTGGGAAATAACTTTTGAGGAGATACATCGTAACGGGGCTATAGCATTTGCCATTTACAACTATTATAGGTTTACAGGTGATTACTCCTATATCCCGGAAATGGGTCTGGAAGTTCTTATAGGAATAGCCCGTTTTTGGTATCAAAGGGCCAATTTCTCCAAACAGAAGAACAAGTACGTCATTTTAGGAGTTACAGGTCCTAACGAATACGAGAACAATGTCAACAATAATTGGTACACCAATTATTTGGCACAATGGTGCATCGATTTTGCTGTGGCTCAATTAGAAAAGGTTCAGGATAGTTTTAAAGACGATTATAAGAGAGTGGTCGGAAAGACCCAATTGACTGATGGTGAGGTCAGTCAATGGAAGAAGGTAGCGAAGAATATGTACTTTCCTTATTCCGAAGAAAATGGAGTGTTCTTACAGCAAGATGGCTTTCTAGATAAACAATTGATAACGGTCAGCGAATTGCCTTCGGCCCAAAGACCTATCAACCAAAAGTGGAGCTGGGATCGAATTCTTAGGTCGCCCTATATCAAACAGGCCGATGTTCTTCAAGGGTTTTATTTTTTTGAAGATCATTTCAGTGTCGAAGAGCTGCAAAAGCATTTTGATTTTTATGAGCCATTTACCGTTCATGAATCTTCTCTGTCGCCCTGTGTGCATAGTATTCAAGCGGCTAAGCTAGATAGAATGGAACAGGCCTATAAATTTTATTTGAGAACTTCCCGACTCGATTTAGACGATTACAATAAAGAGGTTGAAGAAGGTCTACATATTACCTCAATGGCCGGCACTTGGATGAGTATTGTTGAAGGTTTCGGGGGTATGCGTGTCAAGAACGACCAACTGTCTTTTGAACCAAAAATTCCGGAACAGTGGTCTTCTTATTCTTTTAAGGTTAACTTTAGAAACAATATCATTAAGGTTTCGGTAAGAAAACAAGGCGCCGAATTTGAATTAACGGGTAATGATACCTTGACCATTCTTTATAATGATGCCGAAATTGATTTACGACCCGGTGTACCAATGAAAGAATCCTAAGCTTACCGATGGGCTATAAATTTCAGCATATTGAAAATGAATAATTTAAAAGGTAAGCAAGTAGTTTATCAAGTTTTTACACGTCTATTCGGTAATACCAATACCAATAACAAACCTTGGGGTACTATAGATGAGAATGGGGTCGGTAAATTTTCTGATTTCACCGATCAGGCCTTAAAACAAATATCCGATTTAGGGGCGACCTATATCTGGTATACAGGGGTGCCTCACCATGCTCTTATCAATGATTATTCAGCGTATGGTATATCGAATGATTGCCCTGAAATAGTTAAGGGGCGTGCTGGATCACCTTATGCGGTTAAAGATTATTATAATGTAAATCCTGATTTGGCCGATGACCCTACACAGCGCTTAGAAGAGTTCAAACAATTGGTCAAAAGAACGCATAATGCCAACTTAAAGGTGATAATCGATATTGTACCCAATCATGTGGCAAGAAATTATGAGGGTCAATCGACTCCACAGGGAGATACTCCTTTCGGAGCTTCCGATAACACTGGGGTTGACTATGAGCGCAATAATGATTTTTATTACATACCTGGAGAAGAATTTCAAGTTCCTGAATGGCAACACGGGTATTTGCCATTGGGCGGTCAATCGCCCGATTTCGAATGTGAATATATAGAGAACCCAGCCAAATGGACGGGCAATGGATCTAGAAGAGCTCAACCGGATTTTAATGATTGGTATGAAACGGTAAAAATAAATTATGGGGTTCGACCTGACGGACAAGTTGATTTTGATATACTTCCCGATACTTACGCCCATATTGACTATAAGGGCCATTTCGATTTTTGGAAGGATAAATCGGTACCTTCATCTTGGGTTAAATTCAAGAATATTGCGCTGTATTGGCTGAGCATGGGTGTTGATGGCTTTAGGTTCGACATGGCCGAAATGGTTCCTGTTGAATTCTGGAGCTATTTAAATTCGAACATTAAAATGCAAAAGTCGGATGCATTTTTAATGGCCGAAGTCTACAATCCGAATGAATACAGAAATTATATTCACAAGGGTAAGATGGATTATCTCTACGACAAGGTAGAAATGTACGATTCATTAAAGCATATCATGCAAGGTCATGGGTGGTCGGATCATATTCCGGTAGTTAAAAGAAACACCCAAGATATCGAACATCACCTGTTGCATTTTTTAGAGAACCATGATGAGCAGCGTATAGCGAGCCCCGAGTTCGCAGGAAATGCAGAAAAAGGTAAACCGGCCATGGTCGTTTCGGCCACTATGACAACAGCTCCGTTAATGATATATTTCGGACAAGAGGTGGGTGAGCCCGCAGCCGAGAATGCAGGTTTTGGTAGCCCGTCGCGAACTTCTATTTTTGACTATATCGGGGTGCCCCATTTTCAGCGCTGGGTTAACGATAAAAAATTCGATGGCGGGCAGTTATCAAAACAGGAGGCTGACTTACGCGATTTCTACGGTAAGCTGCTAAATTTTACGATTCGCAATAAGGCTTTAATGGGTGATTACCAAGATATTCACTTTTATAATCGTGACAACACAGAATTCTATAACCATCATGTGCTTTCTTATGCCCGATGGCAGAACGACGAGCGCTTGATTGTAGTTAGCAACTTTCACGAAAGTGATTGGTTCGGTTTCGAATTGGCGTTACCTCCTGACTTGATAGAAACATGGGGGCTGCAAGATGGTGAGTACGAATTGCTCGATATGCTATATGGTGAGAAGAAGCAGTTAAAAGTAATGCAGGGCACCGCTAAAGTTCGTGTTGATATAAATCCGTTAGAATCATTTATTCTTAAATTAAATAGCTAATGAGCAGTAAGTTAGTTTTGGTATCTATTCTTTCAATATTTATTCTGTCAAGTTGTATGGAGAAAAAGAAGCCGATTATTATAGGTCATAGGGGGGCTATGGGGCACGAAACCGAAAATACGCTGGCGTCGATTAAAAGTGCCATGGCGTTGAAGGTCGATATGATCGAAATAGATGTTTTTAAGCTAAAGAATGGTGAAGTGGTCGTATTTCACGATGATACTGTCGATAGGCTTACTGATGCAAAAGGCCACATAGAAGATTTTTCATTTGAAGAGCTAAGAAAATTGGTTGTGGAAGGAGGGCACACCATACCTACCCTTGAAGAGGTTCTTGATGTTATGGATGCTGAAGTAGACCTGAATATCGAACTGAAAGGAGCCAACACAGCAGAACGGGTCAATGAAATTGTTGAATCCTATATTGAACAGCATGGTTGGAAGCTGCAAAACTTTATCATTTCAAGCTTCAGATGGGATGAGTTGGAGAAAATGAGGGAAGTAAATCAAGAGATTGCAATTGCCGTACTGACCGGGGAAGATCCTGTTGATGCCATTCCGGTAGCCAAAAAGTTGAATGCAGTGGCTGTCAATCCCAGCTATAAACAATTGACCGCAGAAAATAATGTGAAGTTAAAAGAGGCCGGATTGAAAATTTATCCTTGGACGGTCAATGAACCCCAAGACATTATTAAAATGAAAAGATTCGGGGTCGATGGTATTATAACGAACTATCCTGAAAGAATAAACTAATGTATGACGTCATTGTAGTAGGTGGTGGTGCCGCCGGTTTCTACACGGCGATTCATTTGGCGGAGGCCAGACCCGATTTGAAAGTAGCCATTTTAGAGCGAGGCAAAGAAGTGCTTTCGAAAGTGAAGGTTTCGGGCGGTGGTAGATGTAATGTAACGCACGCCGAATTCGACCCTAATGAACTTGTAAAGAACTACCCAAGGGGCGAAAAAGAATTAAGGGGCCCTTTTCATAGTTACGCCTGTGGAGACACGGTTGGCTTTTTTGAGAATAGGGGCGTGCGGCTAAAAATTGAGGAAGATGGCCGAATGTTTCCTGTCTCCGATTCGTCGCAGTCAATTATAGATTGTTTTCTTACTGAAGTTGAACGGCTCAATGTAAAAGTGTTGAAGCATAGTGCCGTAACCGATATCATAAAAGTATCCAAAGGTTGGCAAGTAGTAACTATCAAGCATGCCTATGAATGTGATAAATTGGTGGTCGCCACGGGAAGCAACCCTAAAATATGGAAACTGCTACAGCAGTTGGGCCATACGATAGAGCCAGCAGTACCCTCATTGTTCACTTTCAATTGTAAGGACAAAAAAATAAGTGGTATACCTGGGGTTAGCAGTGAGGCTACTATAGAAGTATTTGAAAATCGATTAAGCGATACGAAAGTTTCAGTGCGATTGAAAAGTCAAAAGGCGCGAAAGCCTCTATTAGTGTCAGAAGGCCCAGTGTTGATTACCCATTGGGGTTTGAGCGGGCCTGCGGTTCTAAAGTTGTCGGCATGGGGTGCAAAAATTCTTCATAAACTGGCCTATCATTTTAAAGTGAGAATCAATTGGCTACCTGAATACAATTTTGAGGGTATCTTAGGTTTGCTAATGGAAGTTAAAAGAGTAGAGGGCAAGAAGACCGTTCACCGTACCAAAGCTACCGACCTGCCTAGGAGACTATGGGTCAATCTGGCTAAAGCCGCTAGAATAAGTGCTGCCGATAAATGGGCAGATATCAAAAAAGAACATTTGGAAGCTTTGGCCGCCCAAATTACAGAGTGTGAGCTCAAGATAGAAGGTAAAAGTACTTTTAAGGAAGAATTTGTCACCGCCGGCGGCGTGAATTTAAAAGAGCTTGATTTTAAGACTTACGAAAGCAAGGTGCATTCAGGTTTGTATTTTGCTGGGGAGGTTATTAACGTGGATGCTATCACCGGAGGGTTCAATTTTCAAAACGCCTGGACGGGCGGTTATATGGTCGCTAATGCCATAGCAAATGAGTTTAAATGAAAAAGTATATTGCATTTCTACGGGGTGTAAATGTCAGTGGGCAAAAGAAATTGCCCATGGCTCAACTGCGAGAAGTTCTTTCCAAAAGTGGCCTTTCTGACGTCGGTACCTATATTCAGAGCGGAAATATCTTTTTTTCCTATCAGGAGGTTGAAAAGGAAGAGATTGAAAAGCTCATAAGGAAAACGATACTAACAGAGTTCGGGTTTGAGGTTCCTGTACTGGTTCAGTTAAAGACAGATATAGAAGATGTTGTTCAAAAGAACCCTTTTCTAGATAGTCAAGATAAGGCAAGGCTTTATTATGTGCTTTTAAAGGAGGCTCCGTCCGAAGAATTAAAGAAAGCATTTGAACAAGAGGTTTTTGAAAATGAAAACTTTCACATCACAAACGAATGTGTTTATTTGAGCTGTAACGCTGGTTATGGTAAAGCGAAACTCAATAATAACCTCATTGAAAGAAAGCTGAAAGTAGAGGCCACGACAAGAAATCACAAAACTATGCTGAAGATGAAAGAGTTGGCCAGAGAGTTATAATTCGAGTCTGAATTAGTTCATTTCCCAAATTTTGTAAGTAAGAACTGTGGCATAGCAGACCCAGATGAAATACGGTATTAGCAACCAGGCCGCTGTCTTGCTCACAACTTTAAACCAACGTATCGTGAATATCAAGAGTATAAGCAGGCATACAATGACCACCAAGGCCCAGAATAGCTCTTTTAGTCCGAAGAATACGATGCTCCATGATGCATTCAATAGAAGTTGAAAGACAAAATGATACAAGGCGGTCTTTACCCATAAATGATAGAATCCCTTGGTCCATACTATTCCGGCGGCAATTCCCATTAAAATATAAAGCAAGGTCCATACTGGCGCAAATAACCAATTGGGCGGGGTAAAAACAGGCTTGTTGAGGGTAAGGTACCAATCATTGACCGAGGTCTGGGTTACAAAACTTCCCAAAAGCCCGATAACAAGGCAGATGCCCACAGCATAGGCAATATGAAGTATTTTGCTTTTCAATTCGGGTGGTTTTCAAATCTAAGTTAACAATTTATTTATTGGCTTTGTGGCTGCCGGCTAAAAAGTATCTTTGCACAAAATCGACAAAAATGTCAGAGGTAGAATTTATTCCGTCATCCTATACCGACTACCCAAAAGAGGCGAAGGTAGGGTGGCGTTCACCCAGTAATATCGCATTGGTAAAATACTGGGGTAAAAAACCAAATCAGATTCCGGCAAATCCCTCCATAAGTTTTACCCTGAGTAATTGTGCAACTACAACATCGGTTACTTTTAAGAAGCTGGATGAGCAGGTTGCCGATTGGTCGTTCGAGTTCTTGTTTGAAGGAGCCCCCAAAGAAGATTTCAAACCGAAAATCGAAACCTTCTTTGGTCGTATTGAGAAATATGTTCCTTTTCTTAAGGAATATCATTTGGTTATTGAAAGCTCTAACTCGTTTCCCCATAGCAGTGGTATTGCATCTTCGGCCAGTGGCATGTCGGCCTTGGCCTTATGTATAGTAGATTTTGAAAGCGTTATCGATCAAACGATGACGAGCGATTTTTTAAAGAAGAAGGCCTCTTTCTTGGCTAGGTTAGGTTCGGGAAGCGCTTGTAGAAGTATTGAGGGGCCGTTGGTCGAATGGGGAGAGCACAAGAATATTACAGGGAGTGATGATTTGGTGGGCATTTCGTACCCTTACCAAATACATGATATTTTTCGTAAATACAGAGATACTATTTTATTGGTCGATAAAGGAGAGAAAACGGTTAGTAGTACCGCGGGCCATTCTTTAATGGAGGGTCATCCCTTTGCTGAAAATAGGTTCAAACAAGCGCACGCCAATCTCAATTCTTTAAAGGATATATTGCAAACTGGAGATTTAAAGCGGTTTGTTGAGCTTGTTGAAAGTGAAGCCTTGACTCTGCATGCCGTTATGATGACCGGGCAACCTTATTATATTTTAATGAAGCCGAATACACTGCACATCATTGAAAGTATATGGAAATTTCGAAAGGCTACCGGATTGAATCTCTGTTTTACCTTAGACGCAGGGGCCAATGTTCACCTTTTATATCCTGATTCTGAGAGTGAGGAGGTGAAGAATTTTATTGCTGATGAGCTCTCGAGATATTGTCAGAACGGTCAATACATAAATGACCATGTTGGCAAGGGCGCAGCGAAATTTATTTAGTGTGCAAATGGCGAATGGCGAGAATAGATAGGTTTTAAAATCCGAAAAAATTAAAGTCTCGTATATACCAATGAATAAATTGTTCCGTTGAGGTTTTACGAGTATCTCGTCCACCTCCATAAGCGCTCATTTACAATTAATTCTATCTCAAAAGATGAGGTTAAGGCCTTGAAACAGAACAATGAACAGTTTATTTAGTATTTTTGCATCATTCCTTTAGACCATACCATGAAAGGACCATTATTTTATTCTAAAATTCTTCTCTTCGGAGAGTACGGAATCATTAAAGATTCTAAGGGCTTATCAATTCCTTATAATTTTTTCAAAGGCGCTTTAAAGATGGATGATAATCCATCGGAAGCCGCTCAGAAATCAAATAGAAGTCTTCGCGAATTCATCGGCTACCTAGAAATGGTACATAAGAATAGTCCTGATCTAGTGTCTTTTGATTTTGATTCCTTGAAAGAAGATGTTGCCTCAGGCATGTATTTCGATAGTTCTATACCTCAAGGTTATGGCGTCGGAAGTAGTGGTGCATTAGTAGCTGCCATATATGATAAGTATGCCACTGATAAAATAACGGTGCTTGAAAATCTTACGAGGGAAAAATTGTTGAAGTTAAAGGCCATTTTTGGTAAAATGGAATCTTTCTTTCACGGAAAATCTTCCGGTTTAGACCCTTTGAACAGTTATTTAAGTCTTCCTATTCTTATTAATTCACAAGATAATATTGAATCGACAAGTATTCCTGCCCAAAATCTAGATGGAAAAGGTGCTGTTTTCTTACTTGATAGCGGTTCTACCGGTGAGACCGCCCCTATGGTTCAGATTTTTATGGAGAAGATGAAACACGAAGGTTTTCGAAGTATGCTAAAAAACCAGTTCATCAAACACACCGATGCCTGTGTTGAAGATTTCGTGAAGGGTGACGTTAAATCGCTTTTCGGTAATCTCAAGCAACTTTCCCATGTGGTTTTAGATAACTTCAAGCCAATGATACCCGCTAAGTTTCACGAACTTTGGAAGCATGGTATCGAAACCAACGAGTATTACCTGAAACTTTGTGGTTCCGGTGGAGGTGGTTATATCTTAGGCTTTACCCAAGACATCGAAAAAGCCAAGAAATCGCTTCAAGACTACAATCTCGAAGTAGTTTACAATTTCTAAGAAAAATAGCACTAAATTTCTGAGCGTAATTATCGCTAAAATTTAATTCTACATGCTTAGCAGAAGAAATAAGCTCTTGCTTTTAAAGTTGTTGAGTTTGTTCTCGGTGGTGCGCGGCTATAATGTACTGGTCATCGCTTTTGCCCAATACTTGGCCTCTATCTATATTTTGGCACCCGATTTGCCGTTAAGGGAGGTAGTGTTCGATTTGAACCTTTTTTTGATAGTACTTTCTTCTGCATTGGTCATTGCCAGTGGGTATATCATTAACAATTTTTACGATGCCGAGAAAGACCTTATAAACAAGCCAAGAAAAAGTATGCTCGATCGCTTGGTAGGGCAACAGTTTAAGCTAACTACTTATTTTGTTCTTAACTTTTTAGCCACTTTTGCGGCAAGCTATGTATCCTTTAAGGCGGTTTTGTTTTTTTCGGCCTATATTTTTGGTATTTGGTTTTATTCGCACAAGTTGAAACGATTGCCCTTTATCGGTAATTTTGTATCGTCTACTCTGGCCATAACACCCTTTTTTGCAGTTTTTGTTTACTACAAAAATTTTGATGCCGTCATTTTTGTTCACGCCATGTTTCTCTTTGTACTCATTTTGGCGCGTGAAATGATTAAGGATTTGGAGAATATTGCTGGCGATATGGCCCAGAACTACAAGACAGTGCCTATTTTGTACGGGCAAAGGTTTTCTAAAATAGGTATAAGTTCTCTTATTCTTTTGGCATTGATTCCCGCTTTTTTGTTGACAGAATATTTCAATGTAGGGTACATGCATTTTTATTTTTTAGGATGTATCGTATTGCTGATACTATTGATTGCCATGCTATGGAAGGCGCAAACCAAACTTCATTATGTTGGCCTTCATAATATTATCAAGTTCATAATCGTCGCGGGGGTGTTCAGCATACTCTTAATCGATGTTAATCTTGTTCTCAATAGAATTTTTTAGGCCTTATTCTACTACATCAGGTAGTTAAAAGACATGTTTTATTGGAGTTTGAAGATTAAGATTACCTTTGCAGAAAAGAGAGAGATATGAACAGGTCGGGTTCAAACGATGACAAAAGGGCATCGGGCAGACAAGGTGGTAAGTTTAGAAAGAAGAGTTATTCAAGAGGTAATGCACCGGTAAAGAATCAAGGTTCGGTTCAACCAAGTAATCCTAATTTGATACGATTGAACAAGTATGTTGCAAATTCTGGAATTTGCTCCCGTCGTGAAGCTGACATTTATATTTCGGCAGGAAATATTACAGTGAACGGTACACCTGTTACCGAAATGGGCTACAAGGTCAAGCTAGAAGATGAAGTACGTTTTGAAGGCAGGTTGTTGAACCCTATCAAAAGGGAATATGTTTTGTTGAACAAGCCAAAAGGTTTGTCGACCACAGGCCGTACCCAACAAGGTAAACGAACGGCATTGGGTTTAGTTTCCAAGGCCTCTAGGGCAGAGCTGAAACCTGTCGGTAAACTAGGCAAAGATGCTTCCGGCCTAATTCTTTACACTAATGACGGTGAAATGATTAAACGTCTGAGCCGCCCTAAGAACGGACTCCGAAAGATATTTCACATAGAGCTAGATAAGCCTTTTCGTAGCGCTGATCTAAAGAAAGTTCAAGAGGGGCTTACAGTAGATGAAAAGGTCGTTAAAGTTCAAGACGTCAGTTTTGTAGATAATGCCCCAAAGACACAGATTGGCCTGGAAATCTATAGCAGCAGAACCAATATCGTACAGCGTATATTCGACACCCTTGGGTACGAAATTGTAAAAATAGATCGGGTGGTTTATGCCGGTCTTACCAAAAAAGACTTGCCTAGGGGGCATTGGCGATATCTGACCGAACAGGAATTGGCTAACCTAAAGATGATTAATTGATTGGTTTTTCAATCAATTTGATAACCATCGCCAAAAAGATAACTTAGCGCCAGCCCATGGGTATTGCCAAACGGGGTTTCTTTAAAGGCTACATTGTAATTATATATAAAGCGTAAATTTTTAAGAAAGTATACTCCTGCCAAAAGGTTTATAGATGAGCTGGTTCGGTAACCAACACCAACTTCAACTTTGTTCTTAAAGCTTGCCGCGATATTTAAATCCGCTTGTAAAGGAGCTCCTCCCTCATGTTTTAAAAGTACGTTGGGTTTGATCATTACCTCTTCAAAAATGCTGGTGAAGAACCGGTAACCAAAATAACCATAAATAGGATTTGAAAGGTTAAGGTCATCTCTTGATGCCAATTTATCCCCTACCACATTGGGTGCCGAAACACCAGCGAAAAACTGAGCGTGGTTAAAAAGAAAGCTAACCCCGATCGTAGGAACAGAGGCATTTATATTCTCGGAGAAGTTGGGGTCATTCATGATTCCGAGGGATAATAAGTCTTCTTTATGTTGTTGCAGCCCTGCAGTGATCCCGAAAGAAAGAACTCCCGGCTGGTACAATTGCCAGTAGGGCCTGTTGGATTCAAAATCGAAAAAGATTTTGTACGAATAGGTAGCAAAAAAGGTGCTGTTTTTGCTGACGCCGACCTCATCTTGCAGAAAGCCCGCTCCCAGACCGACCTTGCCATCCCTTAAAGGCGAATTAATGGTCAACGATAGAGTTCTGGGGCTACCGGTAACCTCACTGATAAACCCGGAATGTGTGGCACTTAGTTCGGTGCTTGAAAGCATCCCCGCGTATGCGGAATTAATCAAAAAAGGGTTGTAATTGTATTCGGAGAAAACAGCCGTCTGTTGGGCACTGAGATTCGTAACTACACAAAGAACAAGAATGAATAAAGAGTAGGTCAGTTTTTTGGTCATGGTTATTTATCTTTTAATAACTACAAATCCTTGAGTAGCCTTCAAATTGTGGTTTTCCGGTAAAGTAATCTTAAAGAAATAGGTGCCTGCCGGTAGTTCACCGGCCCCGATTTTGGTTTTTTGATTGGCCTCTCCTTTAAAGACATTCGCATTATTGTCATATCCAGAAATAAAGAATACCAAATCTCCCCATCGGTTGAAAATACTTACTGTATTTTCAGGGTAGGCTTCTATACCGTTTATAGACCATACATCATTTATGAAATCTCCATTGGGAGAAAAGCCATAAAGTGTCTCCAGCTTTTCCTCTTCCGGTTCCTCTTGGGTGGTGAAGTTACTTTCGGTGCACCCAATGGCACTGCCCTGGGCGTTATATGCTACAATAGAAACGAAAATATCTTGGTCATAAGGCAAGGGTTGAGCCGGGTTATAAGAGGTTAAGATACCAACATCTTCACTATCTAAAATATCATGACTTCCAGCACTAGAGCCCAAACTAAGGTAGTAGCCATCAGCGTTTGATATGGTATTCCAAACAAACTCAGTATCAACAGGCACATTAAATTGATCATTTTCAGGCACAATAATAGAAGTACAATCAGGAACAGTTTCAAAAGTCTCGGTAGTAAAGGACTCTTCAATACACCCTAAAGCATTGCCTCTGCCATTAAGAGGAACGATGGTCACGAATATCTCTGTGCCTTCAGGTAAATCATTGGAGAGTGCTATTGTATTTGTGCTTGCTAATTCATTGTTCAAAATATCTGTACCACCGGTAGAAGTACCCACATTAACATAATATCCATCAGCATTATTCACGGAAGCCCATGTTAAATTGGTTGAGATTGAAACACTAGTTTCTCCGTTTGCGGGGCCTGTTAAAGCTGTACAATTAGGAGCAGCCGCCATGACCTCGGTAGTGAACGATTCTTCGGTACAACCAACTGCAACGCCTACACCGTTGTAAGGTACGATGGTTACAAATATCTGTGTGTTTTCCGGCAAATCTGTCGCTAGGTCCAAAGAAGTGCTAGCTACATCTTCCCCATCTAAAATATCACTGCCACCAGAAATCGTGCCGACGGTAACATAATAACCATCAGCGTTTGACACTGAATTCCAGTTTAGATGGGTTGAAATGGAAACTTCTGTTGCACCGTTAAGGGGATAGCTCAATTGAGTGCATACAGGGGCGGTAGGAAAGGCTTCTGTGGTAAATGATTCCTCAATACACCCGGTGGCGTTCCCCACGGCATTATACGGTACAATAGTTACAAATATTTCAGTGCTTTCCGGTAGGTCGTCAGCCAAATCGTAAGAATTGACATTACCTATATCTTCTGCATTCAATATGTCATTTCCACCACTAACGGTGCCTACTGTTAAGTAATAACCATCTGCATCGCTTACGGCATCCCATGATAGTTGGGTAGAAACGGAAACATCAACAGCATTGTTTGACGGGCTGTTTAATATGGTACAGTTTGGAGCCGCAGGTAAAGTTTCTGTTGTGAAGCTTTCTTCCGTACACCCAGTGGCATTGCCGATGGCGTTATATGGTACAACAATTATAAATAGTTGAGTTGCCTCAGGTAAATCTGTTGCCAAGTCATACGTAGTGACATTGCCAACGTCCTCGGCATTCAAGATATCAGTACCGCCAGAACTGGTACCAATTGTAAGGTAATAGCCATCGGTATTGGCAACGGCATTCCAACTGATATCCGCACCAACGGGAACATCGGTAGCACCATTGATTGGGTCGCTTAATGTGGTACAGTTAGGCGGGTCACTTAAAGTTCCGGTGCCCGTAGTAAATTCTTCTTCCGTACATCCACTAGCATCTCCAATGGCATTATATGGAATAATACGAACGTAGTAGGTTCGATTATCCTGTAAATCAGAATCGAACGAATAAGTAGTTACATTACCAACATCAATATTATTTACTACTTCTATACCCCCGGCAGTAGTACCTACACTTACCAAATAACCGGTAGCATCTGCAACGGTATTCCAGCTTAAATCGGTATCAATGGCAACGTTTACAGCTCCGTTCGCGGGGTTTGAAAGACTAGTGCATAGGGGTGGTACCGGAATGAATTCGGTAATAAACGATTCTTCTCCGCAGCCTGAGGCGTCACCCTGATTGTTGTATGGAACAATAGTGACAAAAATCTCAACGTTTTCCGGTAGATCGGTAATGAACTCATATTCTGTAACGTTACCGAGATCTTCATTGTTTACTATATCTGTTCCCCCGGTCGTAGTACCTACATTTAATCGATACCCATCGGCATTACTAATAATATTCCAACTAATATCGGTATCTACTGCTACATCTGTAGCCCCATTCACTGGTAGGTTCATGGTCGTACAATCAGGTACGGTGGCCGGTGTTGTAGTTACCGTGAAACTCTCTTCTGTACACGGACCAACGGCATCACCATTTTCATTGGATGGAATTAGGGTAACATAGACCGTTTCACCACCTGTGAAGTCAGATGAGAATTCATAAAAAGTTTCATTGACAATAGTTTCATTGTTCACGATATCGTTGCCCCCAGGCGTTGTGCCAACTGTTAATCTATACTCGCGAGCGTAAAGCGAAGAATCCCAAGTTATATTAGTGTTTACCGGTACATCTACATCGCCATTCAGGGGTGCGGCCAGATGTGTACATTCAGGAATGGGGCAGTCTAGAACATCACCGGAAAAAGTCCAACCAAAACTGTCTATCATAGCTTGCCTTTTCTCCACCGCATCACAGTAAGGTAAAGAGTTGGCACCAAGAGTAATGCCTGGCGTTAAAGTTTGTTCTGACCAAGCTATTAAGGTGTTGTCATAATTCTCTCTGCTTAAGGAACTATCATCTAACATACCTTGCATGTTGGTAACATTACTAACATTCCAATCCCCTAAGTACTGATTGAAGGCGGTAGCGTCATGAAACATATCTCGCATGGAAACCGTACCTATCAGCCATTGATCAAAAGATTGGTCAAGCGCAGTGGCTCCGTTGAACATTCGATCCATATTGCCGACATTGGTAACACGCCAATTGTTCAACGATTGGTTATAACTAGTGGCGCCCCTGAACATGTCTTGCATGGTGGTTACCGCCCGAACATTCCAGTTGTTGATAGAGCTATTAAAACTTGTTGCGTTTTGGAACATGCCTTGCATTGTGGTAACCGATGCGACGTTCCATGAATCTAATGACCGATTAAAAGCTGCGGCTTCTCTGAACATTTGAAACATTGTGGTTACAAAAGAGGTATTCCAATTATCAATATCTTGGTCAAATAATGTAGCGCCATAGAACATTTCTGCCATATTTTGAGCCTCTCCCGTATTCCAATTATTTAACGGACGGTTAAAAGCCTCGGCATTTTGAAACATAGAATCAAAATTAGTGACCACGGCAACATCCCAATCATTCATTTCTTGATCGTACAGTGCGGCATCTTCAAACATCGAAGGCATCAAGGTTACCGAACTGGTATCCCATGTGTTCAAAGATTGGTTGAAAATTATTGCCTCTTCGAACATATTACTCATGTTGGCCACGGCACTCACATCCCAATTATTCAAGGGTTGGTCAAACGACACTGCCCCACGGAACATGCGGCTCAAATTAACGACTGAATTCACGTCCCAACTATTTAAAGGTTGGTTAAAAGCTTGGGCGTAGTTGAACATTGAAGCCATATCGGTTACATTGGTAACATTCCATGAATTAATATTCTGGTCAAAAGCATCGGCACTATTGAACATACTGTTCATATTGTTCACCTGGGCCACATTCCAGTTATCTATGGGTTGGTTGAATGCATTAGCATTGTTGAACATTGACTGCATGGTAGTCACCGATGCAACATCCCAACTGTTCAGAGGTTGGTTGAATGCGGCAGCATTATGAAACATGCCACTCATTTGAGTCACAGAAGAGACATCCCAACTATCAATATCTTGATTGAACGCTTCTGCGCTATAGAACATTTCATGCATGTCAAGCACTGAAGACACATCCCAACTGCCAATGGGCTGATCAAAAACTTCAGAACGCACAAACATTTGGCGCATTGAGGTGACATTGCCAACATCCCAATTGTTCAAGGGTTGATCAAAATTGTCTGTATTACCAAACATACCACTCATGTTGGTGACAGAAGAAACATCCCAATTATTAATGTTCTGGTTAAAATCTAAAGCCGAGTCAAACATATTGCTCATGGATGTAACGTTGCTTACATTCCAAGAATCCATAGGTTGATTGTAGGTGTAAGCTTGGTAGAACATAGAGTTCATATTGGTGACGTTGCTAACATTCCAATGATTGATATCGGTATTGAACAATGAAGCCCTTCTGAACATACTTTGCATACTCGTAACATTGCTTAGAATAGGATCGTCAGTAGCATTGTATTCCATATTCTCACAGAAATAGAATGTCTGTTGCATGCTTTCCCAGACCTGCGTTCCCCACTGGTCCATTGATATGAGTTTTAAATTGTCTCTATTCGAAGATGAATGATAGAAGGCAGGAAAATCACCGATAATCGCTATGGTGTAAACACCCGGGTTTAGATAAGTATGGGTAATATCGCTGTTAACATTGTTATTGTATTGACCATCGCCCCAATCTATATTGAAATCGTAACTTAAATAATCAGGATAACCGTCGTTAAGCTCAAGTCTGTATTGGTTTGCATTTGTTGAATTGCTATCTAAGTTTCTTGTATCAATGGTAATCTTAAAAGCATCAGGACTATTGACCCAACTCTCAACAACAGTGAAAGAGATTTCTTGACACCCTGTAGCTGGCCCTTCATCATTGTAGGGAACCACAGTCACGTAAACCGTGTCTCCCGCTTGAAATTCATTGGTGAAATCTAGACCAACGGTATTGCCTACGTCGTAATTATTGGCCGTATTGCCATCGATACTGGCGTAGTTACGTATGCCACCACGTTCAATCTCTAATGTAACCCTATAACCAGTGGCGTTGGGTGCGGGATCCCATCTTATATCGCTATTGGCTGGGGTTGCCGTATCGCTGGCATGCGGCATGGTGATATCGGTACAGAGAACATATGAACAGTTGACACTGTCACCTATGATGGTCCAACCGTCATTATCGATTAAACTTTGTCTTTGGTTGAGCGCATCGCAGTATTGCAGGCCATTCGCGCCCAACGTTACATTGTTTTGTACAGTTTGACCTTCCCACCCAATTAAAGTGTTGTCGTAATTTTCTTGAGAAAGACCACTGTTTGAAAGCATATTGCTCATTTGAGATACAGCTGAAATATCCCAACCTGCCAAATTCTGATTAAATGCAGATGCGGTATTGAACATACCTGACATATTGGTGACAGCAGACACATTCCAACCAGAAATATCTTGATTGAAAGATGTGGCATTTTGAAACATGTTTGAAAGATTAGTCTTGCCAGACATATCCCAATTATTAAGAGGCTGGTCAAATGAGATAGCACCTAAGAACATACTCTCAATTTCTGTAACATTACCAATGACCCAAGAGTTTAATGGTTGATTGAAAGCTGTTGCTTCATTAAACATAGAACTCATATTCGTAACATTGCTAACGTTCCAGTTATCGATGTTTTGATTAAAAGCTGGGTTTTCTTCAAACATACCTCGCATGTTGGTTACCCCACTAACAATCCACATGCTGATGTCTTGGTTAAATGCAGAATTTTCTCTAAACATGTATTCCATGTCCACAACATTACTTACGTCCCAATTATCCAAAGGTTGATTAAAGACCGCTCCCCAAATCCATCCATCAAACATCTCTGACATATCCGTAACATTACTAACATTCCAATTATTTATGGATTGGTCAAATGTTCGATTTCTATGGAACATCTGAGACATATTAGTTACATTACTCACATCCCATAGGTTTAAAGGCTGGTTGAATTGGGATTCCCTAAAGGTTGCTACCATAGAAACTACATTACTTACGTTCCAATTGTTTATGGGTCTATTGAATGCAGAGCCTTGAAAAGTTCCGGTAAGATCTGTTATATTGCTAACGTTCCAATTGTCTAAGGGCTGGTTAAAACTGCCTGTGTATCTAAAGGTTCCAATTAAATTGGTCAGATTTGAAATGTTCCAATTATTAATGTTTTGGTTAAAAGAAGAAGCTTCGGATAAGAAATACTCCATATCTGTAACAGATGCAACATTCCAATTGTCCAAGGGTTCATTAAAGGTTCTTGCTCTGTGGAAGGTGTAAGACATATCCATAATATTGGCCGTATTCCATAAGTCTAATGGCCTATTAAAAATGGTACATTCTTGAAAGAGTCCTGATATGTTTGTTATAGTGCTAACATCCCAATTATTAACAATACCATTAAAGGCTTCACAGCCATTGAACATGTTTTGTAGCGTAGTAACCTGAGAGAGGTCCGGTGAATCAATAGCGTCAAAATTGAGGTTCTCACAACCAAAAAAGGCATTCTCCATGGTTTGCCATTGAATGGAACCCCAAGCCAATATTTCTATAATTTTTAGTTTATCGCTAGCATTTTCATCATTAAAATATATAGATGGAAAAGAGCCGCTGATTTCAATAGTATAAGTTCCGGGGGTCGTGTAATCATGAGTAATATTTCCTGTTACACCAGTATCGGTGTTACCATCTCCCCAATCAACATTGTAATTATATATGGTATAAGCTGGGTTGGTAGGTATGGTTATCTGATTATTGGCAGAAGAGCCTGATTCTATGTTATTGGTGTTCCATATAGAGCGAAAAGATTGTGCCTGAATACTCAATCCGCAAAAAAGCAGCATAAAAGCCAAAAGACTTTTGATTGTTTTTTTAGTGTGCTGAGCTAGGGCTCTTTGTAGAGAAATGTTGCGGTTAAAACTACTAATTGGGCTATTCAATACTATAGAAAAAAGTCGTTTTGCCATGGTATGGTTAGATTAGGTAGTCAATAAAATATGGATGGGAATGGATGCAGGATTGGTCTACTGCTCGTTGATAAGTATATCGGCTAAAATCTTTTCGATATCACTTTCAGTGAGCCCTTCTTCAATTTTAGAATGATATGCGTATCTTAGAATTTTTTCTTCTTCGGATAGAATCTTGTTCTCGACACTTATCTGTGAGCAGAGAAAACTATTTTCTTCTTCGCACTTATCGGAATGACCAAAGCCTAAAGCATGTCCCAATTCATGTTTAAAGAGAACGGAAGCCTCATTAGAAATCCAGATTCTAGAATCGGATAAAATATAACTACTGGAAGGTGTAATCGCATAGCCGTGGTAGTCACCATCTTTGACGATTTGATGCATATCGGGCCAATGGCTTTCAAGTTCTTCTTTGGTACCGTAAAAAACCTCTGCATTGGCCAGTTCTTCGGTCTCAGCTAGAGAAATAGTAAAATTGCCATTGAATATGGTATTGTATTCACTGATAACTTCATTGACTACCTGAGAAAAATTGTTTGAAATCGTACCGGCCAAATTTAGTTGTAACGGAACCGCCCACTTTTGATTTCTTTCCACTGGAGTGTTGGCATGGCCTTTCCAAAAAACCAAATGTTGAAAATAGGTTATCAAATCTTTTTCCGCTTCGTTTAGTAAAGTGGTCTCATCAACATCTATAACGTTTAAACTGAAATTACCATGGGAAGTAGTGCTTCCATCAAACGCTGAAACAGTAAACTCAAGACTATTGATAGTTTCAAAATCAAGTTTGAGATTAGGGCCTACCTTAATTTCTCCCGTATGCTCATCAATGATAATATCGGCCTCTGATTCTATTGAGAATATGATGTCATCACCGTCTTCATCGTTTGCCTGTATAAAACCTATTGAAGTTTCTTCAGCCGAATGTTCATCGATAAGATAAGACTGTAAAGCGAGAGCAGGTGCCGTGTTCTGATTTTCAGAATCAACCTCCTGATCTTCATTATCGCTGTTTTCTGGAACATTGGTATCAGAAAGCGATTTTTCTGAAATTTCTTGATCTAACGGTTCTAATGAATCGGTACTACAACTTACGATAAGAAAGATAAGAAGGGGAGCAATAAGATTTTTCATGCGTAGGGAAGCTTGGTATGCGTATTGGTATTTATTTAAACACTATACCATCAAAAATATAGGGGAGCCCTACTTTGTTAAAATTTTTGTTGTGAACTACTTGGTAATCATAGTGTGACAAGAGAAAAATGAAGGTGAATGTTAAATAAATTAACGTTTAACGGTGCAGAAAACCTGTTGAAGTGAATACTTCTCACAGTTCAATCTCAACGATTACCGGAAAATGGTCTGAAGCCTTCTTTAAAGCATCTTTGAGTTCTTGGCTTAAATCGGACTTATGGGGTTCGGAATATGGGTTGAGAACTGCGCCTGAATCGATTTTGATATCTTGGCTGACCAAAATATGATCAATGAGTACGGTGAACCAATTTTTAGTAATGGTATCCGTAAAAGAACTTGAACTTGGTGACCATCCGTATTTTCCTAATTTGGGTTTTCCCAAGGCGCTTTTTAAAATGAGTTCGGGCTCATAAACACTTCCCAACAATATTTCAATGGCACTTTTACCAAATCGGTTTTCGTAGAAGTCGCTTCCCATTCCGTCATTGATATCTCCGGTTACCAGAACCTTATCACCTTCGTTTATCCATTGATCAACTCGTTCGCGCATGTGCATGCACTCAGCATACAATTTTCTTCTGTTGAGGTTGGATAGATATTCGTATCTGGCGTAATCGACATGGTCGAAAATACCTTTCGATTTGGCGTGGGCAATAATCATTTTAAAGAGTTTACCCGGGCTAGCCTTGTCCTTCACGGTTAGTTCCACGGGAGGCCTAAAATGCTCATATTGTTCTTTAATACTTTGTTCCAACGTATCGGCTAAAAAAGGTTCGTCGAAACTATTTTTGCCTTCAGGGGTATGCTCTAGAATAAGTTTGTCAGCATCGTAAATAGCGCATAGTTCTTGCTGCCCGCGAGAGGTATAGCCTTGAACTACCTTGTAATTTCTTTGGGTAAGGCCAAAGGTGGTCATCCAAAGTTCAAGTTGCGCCTTAGCTGTTTTGGTTCCATTGGCAAGGGTGTCTGGCCCTTCTACCACAGCTACAATATCTGCATCTAAATGGGCGAGAACGGAAATCAATCGCTGACTTTTCATGGTCAATCGTTCTTGCTCGTTCCAATCGCTTTCAGGTTTTCCTACAGGAGGAGGAACGTTGACAGGAATTCCGTTAACGAACAGATTTTTCATCCATTCCATATTATACTCTGCCACCTTTAGTTTCATATCGATTTAGATTGTAGACAATATTTCTTGTCGAAATACGCCTTTCATGTTCGAAACTAAAATTAGGGAATAATTCTTACAGGAAGTTTAACCCATTGTAAAATCGGAAGAATAAGTTGCCACAATAAATTATGGGTTTTTGTCTTCGAATAGTAACCAGGAATCAGGATCTAGAATAACGGAATCAGGTTTCGCATCGGTTTTGATGGAAAAATTCGCCTTCGCATCCGTTACTTCAACAGTGTTGATGGTCGTCTTGCCATTTATTGTTACTCCAATTTCCAGAGGGAAAGAATAGGTATGATGTTTTTGAAGCTGAACAATAGATATATTTAATTTTTTCCCTTTGTAGCTCCACTTCCATTTGAGTTCGGGATATCCTTTGGTGAAAATCCATTGTTCGAAAAAAGCATTCAAGTCTTTACCGGAAACCGATTCCATAACTTCCCTGAAATCGTCGGTCATGGCATTGCTGTTTCTGTATTTTTCGTAGTAGGTTCTAATCCCTTTCCAAAAAACTTCATCACCCAATTTGTGGCGTAACATATTGAGTACCCAGCCCGCTTTCTGGTACGTATTTACGCTTAAAACGTTTAAAGGGTCTTTGATGCTAGGGTCAACTATGGGTGAAGGGTTTTTTTGATAGTAATCGATAATTTGTTGACGGTCAAGTTGCAATTCTTCCTTTCTCTTTTCGTTTCCGTAAACGCTTTCTTGGTAGAGAATAGCAAAATACGTCGCGAAGCCTTCACTAAGCCATACATGGTTCCAATCATTTTCTGAGGCGGAATTTCCGAACCACTGGTGGGCAATTTCATGGGCGATCAAGCCTTCCACCTCGTTTTTTCCGGTGACCGAATTTTCAAAATAGGCAATAGTACCAGCATTTTCAAGTCCGCCCCACTGCGTTTTTGCTTGCATGTTGGCCAGTTTTGCGTAGGAATACGGACCAATTTGGTCGATGAAGTATTTCAAGACCTTGCTGGCCACATGGTAATCTGAAAAACCATCCAACCTATTTTCTGGATACACCCAGGCGGACACGGGAATGTCGTACACCTCACCCAAAAGTTTACTGGCGAATTTGGTTACCCCAATGGTCACCACTTTCATGGCAACGGGTGCTGGTTCTTTATAAGTTGTCAATTTTAGACCGTTACCTAGATTGCTTTCTTCTACTTTTTCTCCGGTGGCCACTACATCATAATAATCGGGGGCCGTAATTCTGAATTCGATACCGGCCTTGTCATACGGGTGGTCTACAGAGGGTAGCCAATGACGGGCCAAATTAGGCCAGTTGTCACCAAAAAAAGAACGCTGACCAAATTTGGTAGTGTCGATTACAAGTCCTCTTTCAGGAATACCCTCATAAATAACTTTGTAGGTTCTGTTTTTTTCTTCGGAAGCGCTCGGAGTTATTTCAATTTTATGATTATTGTAGGTGTATTTAGCTGGGGTATCACCTTCAAGAACTTGGCTAATGGTCATACCATAATCACCATTTTTTTCAATCAAGTCCAATGAAAACGGACCAACTTCTTGGGTGAAGTCGATATTGATTTCGGTTTCTCCCTTAATAAGGTTTGATTCGTCGGAAAGGGTTAACCCGAAAACATAGCTTTTAACATCGGCTGAGCTATTTCGCTGATAGGTGTCTTGGGAGAACAGCAGGCTTATTGAGAAAAGCGAAAGGAAAGTGAAAAAATAGGATTTAGTAATAATGTTCATTTACGGAGGTTTTTAATCCGCAGCTAATTTAAGAAAGCTTGTCTTTTAATTTCCCTTCGTTCGTGAATAAGGTAATGCCAACATCTAGTTTAGTAAGTTTTCACTTCAATCCCGTTAGCCTCTGCATAAGGTAGCGCGACTTCCCATAATTCTTCTAGAAGAACTGAAAATTTCGTAAACGTTACACTAATCATTAGTGAAAGAGCTTCATTGATTTTATCTACCTCTTCACCATTGTCCATCATATTTGCAATGGTTAAATATTCTGTTTCATAAATGTTCTTGACATAATTGAAAAGACGTAGGCTTTTGACAATCATTTCTTCGGTTTCTTCCGTAGGCTTTAATTCTTCAATCTGTTCAATGTTTTTTTCAATATCTGGAATGATGTAGGTGGTGATATGTTCCGATATTTTATCGGTCTTCTCCATTTCACCATTGGTAAGTTTAAAAAGTTGACCTGTTTCTTGAAGCTGTGCGTATCTATCGAAGTCAGCACTGCCAAAACCTACAAGTTTATTGCTGTTTAAGGTGGTTCGGTCAAAATAGTTTTCAGCAGATGGCTGGTTACAAGACACCAATAAAAAGAGAATACTTAAGGATGCAAAAATAGATTTCATATGGTTGATTTAATTATGACAGGACAAACATAATTCCCTCAATCTATTCTTGCATCCCTGTTTCTAGGGATACTGAATTTATTAGAATAATTTCTCCATTTTTTTCTTGATTTCATCCAAGCACAAATTGCCCAAACTGCCCTCATGGGTATGGTGAATATCCCTCTTGGGGCTAAAAGTACCCTCTTGAATTTCCATTCCCATTTTTTTATAGGCATCCCTAAACGGCATTCCGTTTTGTACCAGCTCGTTCAAGGTGTCTACACTAAAGAGATAATCGTATTTAGGGTCGCTGAGAATGTCGTCGTTCACTTTCGCCTCTTTCAAACTAAAGGTCAAAATTTCCAGACAGGCCTTCATATCTTGAATCGCGGGAACAATAATTTCCTTCACCAATTGTAAATCTCGGTGATATCCGCTGGGCAGATTGTTGATGACCAAGGTCAATTGATTCGGTATGCTTTGTAGCTTATTACATTTACCACGTACCAATTCAAAAACATCGGGGTTTTTCTTGTGTGGCATTATGCTGCTGCCTGTAGTTAATTCATCCGGGAAGGAGATAAAATTAAAGTTTTGGCTCATGTAGAGGCAAACATCCATAGAAAGTTTGGATAAGGTGGCAGCAATATTGGCCATGCCGAAAGCGGTAGCCTTTTCAACTTTTCCACGTCCCATTTGGGCGGCCACTACATTGTATTTTAGAGTTTCAAAACCCATTTCTTGGGTGGTGAAGCTTCTGTCTATTGGAAAGGAGCTTCCATAGCCGGCGGCGCTCCCCAACGGATTTTGGTCGGCAACCTTGTAAGCGGCATCAATAAAATAGAGGTCATCAATCAAACTTTCGGCATAAGCGGAAAACCATAACCCAAAAGAGGAGGGCATGGCAATCTGTAAATGGGTATAGCCTGGAAGAAGCACGTTTTTAAATTTCTCGGCCAAGTGCAGTAACAGGTCAAAAAGCTCTTTTGTCTGACTTTTTATTTCCGATAGTTCATGCTTTAAATACAGGTGCATGGCTACCAGAACTTGATCGTTTCTTGATCTTGCCGTGTGAATCTTTTTACCGGTATCACCCAGTTTTTCCGTGAGTACATATTCGATTTTAGAGTGCATGTCCTCAAAAGAATCCTCAATGGAGAATTCGCCCTTTTCTATGGTTTGCGCAATGGCATCCAATTCCGTGACAAGGGATTGTGTTTCTTCTTGCGTCAATAGTCCTATTTTGCCCAGCATTTTAGCGTGTGCCTTGGAGGCGATTACATCATATTTGGCCAGCAATAAGTCGAGTTCACGGTCATTGCCCACGGTAAAGTGGTCTATTTTTTTATCAGTACTGAATCCTTTATCCCATAGTTTCATAAGGAGTTTAAAGTTTTTAGGTTATAGTTAGAAGTCGCTATATTTCTTAATGAGGGTGATAGTTATTTTTTGGACTTCATTGCAAAGGTCAAAGATATTTTCCATTTCATTTTCGGATATAAATCCGATTCTTTTTGAAATTTCTAGCTGAGTTTTAAGCTCATTGATAGACCCATTGGAAATCTCCAAAAAGTTACGAAAGAGTTTCTTGGATTTTCGACCGGCTCCTTCGGCAATATTGCTAGGAATGGAGACGGCGCACCGCCTTATTTGACTTGTGAGGCCGAATTTTTCTTCTTGGGGAAAAGTTGAAGTTAATTGATAGACCTTCTCCACTAAATCCATAGATTTTTGCCAAACGATAAGGTCTTTGTAATTGTACATTTTCTATTAACTTTTTACTTTCTTCTTTAAACTAAAGAAGAAATCCCTTCAACAGTTTAATATACAAATCTACCCCGTCTTCAATTTCCTTTACGTAGATGTATTCGTCTGCTGAATGTGAACGTGTGCTGTCCCCAGGACCTAATTTTAAGGACTGGCAAGTCAATGCCGCCTGATCGGATAGGGTGGGGGAGCCATAGGTCTTTCTGCCCAAGGCGATACCTGATTTCACCAACGGGTGGTCTTTGTCAATGGCCGAAGAATTAAGTTTCAGCGAACGTTCTTGAAGTTCGCAAGGAGCTTCTTTCTTTAGAATTTCCGCGATTTCGGCATTGGTGTACTTATCGTTGACGCGAACGTCTATCACCAACTCTACCTCTGCCGGCACCACATTGTGTTGAGAGCCTCCATTGATTTGGGTAACCGTCAATTTTACCGGTCCCAAAGCTTCCGATACTTTTGGGAAAGAGTAATTCTTGAACCACTCCAATACTTTAATGGTATTGTAAATAGAATTATTATCGTTAGGATGTGCCGCATGCGAAGGAGTACCTTTCACTTTTGCGTCAAAAACTACCAATCCTTTTTCGGCTATGGCCAAATCCAATAAGGTAGGTTCGCCCACAATGGCCACATCGATATGGGGAAGTTTGGGTAAAAGTCCTCGTAGACTATTGGGTCCTGAACTTTCCTCTTCCATAGAAGCTACCATCAAAATATTGTGGTTCAGGTTTTCCTCTGCATAGTAATGCGTGAACGTTGCAATTAATGAAACCAAAGCTCCCCCGGCATCATTACTTCCCAAACCATATAATTTTCCATCTTCAATATGCGGATGAAAAGGGTCTTTGGTATAAGCCGAATTGGGTTTTACGGTATCGTGATGCGAGTTCAAAAGCAGGGTAGGCTTACTTTCGTCAAAATGTTGGTTCACTGCCCACACATTATTCAAATGGCGTTCAAACGGAATGTTGAACGACTTGAACCAATTTTCAATGGCATCAGCGGTCTTATCTTCTTCCGAAGAAAAAGATTGTATAGAAATAAGTTCTTTTAAGAGCTCGATAGCTTTTTCGGTCAGTTCTTTTTGCTGCATTATTAAAGGGTAAGGGTAGTGAATAAATTTGCGTTGGGGTGTAGCATTTCTATATCGCCTATGCGTACCTGATGAACATTTTTTTCCAGTGCGTGAAAGCAGTTGTGCATTTTGGGCAACATGCCATCTGCAATTACTTTTTTCTCTAAAAGGGTTTGGTATGAAACACTGTCAATATGTTTTATTACCGATTGGTCATCGTTGACATCCATCAAAACACCTTTCTTTTCAAAGCAATAATATAAAGTGGTTTCGTAGGTGGTGCTCATGCCAATCGCCAATTCCGAAGCGATGGTATCTGCATTGGTATTGAGCAGTTGCCCCTTTCCATCATGTGTCATTGCACAAAATACAGGTGTAAGACCAGCTTCCAGAAGTTTTTTGATGGTAGTTGAACTCACGCCGTCAACATCACCTGCAAAACCATAATCAATGTCTTTAACGGGGCGTTTATGGGCTTGTATGGTATCGCCATCGGCACCGCTAAGCCCAATAGCATTGCAGTTGAGTGATTGTAGCTCGGCCACAATATTTTTGTTGACGAGTCCGCCATAGACCATGGTAATCAGTTCAAGGCTTTTATCGTCTGTAATACGGCGACCCGCGATCATTTTTGATTCGATCCCCAATTTTTTGCCCAATTGGGTGGCCAACTTTCCACCTCCGTGAACTAGAATTTTAGGTCCTTTTAAGAGAGAAAAATTATTCAGAAACTTGGTGAGCTCGGCTTTATTTTCAATAACATTGCCGCCAATTTTTACTATGGATAGTTTTTTCATTTTATGCGTTTAATATTCCACCATCAATGGTCATGGCCGTACCTGTAATCCAAGAAGCTTCTTGGGAAACCAAAAATAAGGCTAGGTTGGCGATATCTGTCGGTTGCCCCAGTCTTTTGAGCAAAGTCGTCTTTTCTGCATCGGCTACGGCCTCCTTCGGATTTTTGAAAGCTTCAGCTGAATTCCATAAAAGTGGGGTGTCTACTGGTCCGGGGCACATGGCGTTGATTCTTATATCCGGGGCATATTCTACTGCCAGTTGTTTCATCAATGCTACAGCCCCTGCTTTGGATGCGCAATAGGCGGGGTGGTTAGGAAAACTCTTAAAAGCCGCTATAGAGGCATTGATCAAAATAGTACCCTTTTTTGTTTTCAAATGGGGAATGGCGAATTTAGCAAGCAGATAAATGCTGCTCAAATTGGTTGAAATCGTTCTGTTCCATAAATCCTCCGAAAGTTCGATTACATTTCCCAGACCCAAAATTCCTGCATTGAGTGATACAATATCCAACCCACCGAAATTTTGAATGGCTGCTTCTACCAATTCTCTATTGTATTCAGTATTGCCTACATCGCCAGCCAAAAAGATTGAATGGGGCAGGCTTTGCGCCAAGGCGTTGCCTTTGGTCTCATCTCTTCCCGATAAAACCAGATAGGCTCCTTCAGAAGCAAATTTTTGCGCAATAGCTTTACCCATGCCACTTGTGGCACCGGTTACAATACATACTTTGTTTTCTAATTTGCCGATTTCAAAAATCTTAGTTGTTCTCCAATATTTTTTTTAAAACTACCTGAGCGCTGTAGGTTCGGTTGTTGGCCTGTTCTATTACCAAGCTTTGGTCACTATCTAAAACTTCATCGGCCACTACCATATTTCTTCGCACCGGCAGGCAATGCATGAATTTGGCCTTTCCGAGTTTTTCTTTTGTCATGGTCCAATTTTTATCTTGATTCAGAACCTGACCATAGGTATTATAGCTGCTCCAGTTTTTTACATAGATAAAATCGGCATCTTGGCAAGCTTTCTTTTGATCATGTTCAATGACCGAATCTTTGGTGATTTCAGGATTCAATTCATAACCCTCAGGGTGGGTAATGACAAAATCAGCATCCTGTAATTGCATCATCTGTACAAATGAATTTGCCACCGCATGTGGTAATGCTTTCGGGTGCGGGGCCCACGAAAGGACTACCTTAGGCCTTTTATGGGTGTTTTGCTCCGCTAAGGTTATGGCGTCCGCCAGTGCTTGCAATGGGTGACCTACAGAACTTTCCATATTCACCACCGGAACGGAAGCATATTTTTTAAACCCATTGAGAACAATTTCGGCTTCGTCTTCCTTTTTATCGGTAAGTCCGGCAAAAGCCCTAATAGCAACAATATCGCAATATTGAGAAATTACTTGGGCAGCCTCCTTTATATGTTCCGATGTGCCTTGATCCATCACCGTACCATCGGCATATTCCAAGGCCCAACCCTCACTGCCAAAGTTCATGACAATCACATCCAAGCCCAAATTCATTGCGGCTTTTTGAGTGCTCAAGCGGGTACGAAGACTGTTGTTGAAAAAAAGGAGGCCGATGGTCTTGCCTTCTCCCAGGGATTTCAACTTTTTAGGTTCTTTTTTAAGTTCCCTTGCTTCGTTGACCCAATCGTTTAGCGAGTCGATGTCATTTACTGAAAGGTAGTGTTTCATATTTTTATTTTCGTATGATTTGTGCTGCCTGAAAAGGCATCTGTAATAAAATTGTCATTGAGGCCGTTCACGATCCAAGTTTCAATACCTGCTTTTTGAGCAATAGTGGCCGCTTGTACTTTAGAAGCCATACCGCCAGTACCGTGGGTCGATTTTGAACTGCCTATTTCTTTTTTGATACCTTCGATTCCCGAGACTTCCTTAATAGTTGCTGGTTTACCGTTTTCCATTGATTGCTTGGTATATATTCCGTTGGTATTCGTCGCAATAATTAATAAATCAGCCTTTAAAAGGGCTGCGGTCAGCGCTGCCAATTTATCATTGTCGCCAAATTGAATCTCATCCGCAGCAACCGTATCATTCTCATTGATAATCGGAATGATATTGTTCTGCACCAAAATATCAATGGTGTTCTTGATGTTGGCTTTGGACTTCGGATTCTCAAAATCGGAATACGATAAAAGACACTGTGCCGCTGATAGCCCCAATTCTCTAAAACTCTCTTGGAACATGCGCATTAGATGGGGTTGACCAATGGCCGCTAAGGCCTGCTTTACTAAAATATCCTTACCGTTGTGCTCCAGTTTTACAAACTGTTTGGCCGCAGCAATCGCCCCAGAACTTACAACCACAAATTCGTAGTCATTTTTCAATTGGGATATTTGCCTGCCGATATCTTCTAGTTTACCTCGGGAGATTTGATTGGTCTCTTTGGTAAGCGTATTGGAACCTATTTTTAGTAAAATGCGTTTTTTTTTCATTTTTTGGTTGCTGGTTGTTCGTTGCTGGTGGTTTGTTATTGGTTGTTTGTTGTAGATTAAAAGATAAATAATTTGTCTTACGTCTTACGTCCCTATTCCTAACTCCTAACCTGCCCACTGCCTTTTACATACCATTTATTCGTCACTAGATGTTGTAGTCCTATCGGACCACGTTGATGGAGTTTGTCCGTACTAATGGCCAATTCTCCACCCAAACCGAGCTGACCTCCATCCGTAAATCTTGTAGAAGCATTGTGATAAACTGCTGCACAGTCAATTCTAGACATAAAATAATCGGCTTTTTCCTCATTGGTGGTAATGATGGAAGCAGAATGTCCTCCGCTGTATTTGTTAATTCGTTCAATGGCATCATCTAAATCTACGGCCAGACCGAGAACAATTTTATAATCCAAGAACTCCTCATACCATACTTTTGGGTCGATGATAGGAGTGGTTCCTTCAAATTCGGAAATAGCTTGATCGGCAATAATTTCGACTTTATGTTCTTTTAATTTTTCAATCAATAAAGAAATAAACTCTTGTTTGTCGGGTAATCCGGAAGCGATTAAAACCTTATCTAAGGCATTGCAGGCTGAAATCTTGACCGTTTTCGCATTGATGATAATATCAATTGCCATATCTACATCGGCATCAGAATCTACATATACAAAGTTGTTTCCCCTTCCGCTTACGATTACGGGGCAGGTGGCATGTTGCTTAACGAAAGCAATTAGTTTTTCGCCACCGCGAGGCACAATCAAATCGACCTTTTCCGTTGGGTTCTCCAAAAATTCTTGGGTTTGGGTTCGGTTAAATTCTAAATACCCAACCCATTCTCTAGTGGAGTCATTAGCTTCCAGAGCTTTGTGCCAAAGTTGCACCAATAACAGATTGCTATTGAGCGATTCTTTACCCCCTTTCAATAAAATTTTATTCCCCGATTTAAAAGCGATTCCGGCTGCTTCAATAGTCACATCCGGTCTTGATTCATAAATAATCAATATGGTGCCAAAGGGGGCTGTTTTGTTACTTACGCGCATGCCATTTTCATGGGTGAAGTTAAAACGCTCAATACCCAAGGGGTCCTCGGCATTTGCCAATTGATTCAACGAAAGGATCATTCCGTCAATTTTAGCATCGTCTACCTTTAATCGGTCGTGCATTGCCAAATCGCCACCTTGGTAACCATCAATATCTTGCTTGTTGGCCAAAAGGATGGCCTCTCTCTCTTCATCAAGATATTTTGCCATACTCAAGAGTACCGCATTTCGCTGTTTTAAACTTAACAATAGGTTCATGCCAGTTCTTTTTTAAGGGCCTCAAAAAGGGTGTCTATATGACCTTCTGAAATATTTAGGGCAGGAAGTATCCTTAATACATGTTTGTCTTTTGCGCCACCTGTGAACAGGTGTTGGTTGTGAATCAGCTTTTTTCTTAACTCGGCCACTTCAAAATCAAATTCCAACCCCAGCATTAAACCTCTTCCCTTCACTTTTTTTACCTGTGGAATTTCAGCAGCCTTCGTCCTGAAATAGTCCTCCAGTCTGGCTGCGTTGGATATGAGGCTTTCATTTTCCAAAACTTCCAAAACCGCCAGAGTAGCGGCACAGGCCAAATGGTTGCCACCAAAAGTGGTACCCAATAGACCGTAAGAGGCTTCTATTTTTTCGTGAATAAGAATACCACCTACAGGAAAACCATTGGCCATTCCCTTCGCAATGGAAATAATATCAGGTTGAATACCGTGATGTTGAAAGGCGAAAAATTTTCCGCTTCTCCCAAAGCCGCATTGAACTTCATCGGCAATCAATACTACCTTGTTGTTCTTACAGGCTTCCGCTATTTTTTGATAGAAATCAGTGGTAGGTTCATCCAATCCCCCAACCCCTTGAATGGCTTCTAAAATTACCGCGCATACATCGCCTTTGGCGAGCTCCGTTTCCAAAGCATCTAAATCACCAAAATCTAAAAAGGTGACTTTCTGTTGTTGGTTAATAGGTGCATTGATTTTTGGGTTATCGGTAGCTGCTACAGCCGCAGATGTTCTACCGTGGAAACTGTTTTTAAAGGAAACCACTCGCGATTTACCTGTGTGAAAAGAGGCAAGCTTTAGTGCGTTCTCATTGGCCTCGGCCCCAGAGTTGCACATAAACAAATTGTAATCTTTACAATTGGACAGCCTACCTAATTTACCGGCCAGTTCTTCCTGTAACGGATTTTGAACCGAGTTGCTATAAAAACCTATTTTATCTAACTGGTCTTTGATTCGTTTTACATAGTGTGGGTGCGAATGACCAATAGAGATAACTGCATGGCCTCCGTAAAAATCGAGATACGATATGCCTTTTTCGTCGGTAACTACTATGCCCTCGGCCGAGACCGGAGTAACATCATATAACGGGTATACATCAAATAATTTCATCTCTGTCTAATTAAGGCTAAATCTGATTTTCTTTAATTCTACTGATTTTATTGTACGAAGCGACTATACCTTGAATCAACGAAGAGCTCAGACCTTGATGCTCCATCTCGTTCAAACCTTGAATGGTACAGCCTTTTGGGGTCGTTACCTTATCAATTTCAGATTCTGGATGGCTGCCCGATTCTATTAATAATGTGGCGGCTCCGTTGCAAGTATGCATGGCAAGTTCTTGTGCTTCTTTGGCATCAAACCCTAATTGAATGGCACCCTGTGTGGTGGCACGAATCAAACGCATCCAAAAAGCGATTCCGCTGGCACATATTACGGTAGCCGCTTGCATTTGACTCTCGGGAATTTCCATTGAGTGTCCCATTCTGTTAAAAATAGCCTTGGCAAGTTCTACCTTCTTTTTGCCTTTTTCGTTACTGCAAATACAAGTCATTGACTGCCCTACTGAAATAGCGGTGTTGGGCATACTGCGAATAATATTTTGGTCGGCACCCAAGATATCTTCCATCTTTTCGATACTATAACCAGTTATGGTAGATATAATGACATGCTTCTCGGTCAGTAGATCTTTGAAATCGTTTAAAATCGATTCTAACTGGCTTGGTTGAACGGCCAATATGAGAATATCAGAATTTTGTACGGCCAAACGATTGTCGTTCGTAACGGTAACATTGCCGTAATTCTCGAACTTCTTAATATTTTCTGTATTGCGCTTGGTCAAATACATGGTGGTGGCACCGTTAGAATTTAGAATTCCTTTTGCAATTGATATTCCTAGGTTTCCAGCACCGATTATTGCTATTTTCATTTTTGTTCTAGTTGTATGTTCGTTCCCCGTTTTTCTAATCTATGGAGTGTGAATTGACCTTTATATATTCGTTCGCTTTGATATATTGCGAAACGAAAATTTAATTCTTCACAACGTTTAAAAAACTCCTGCTTTTAAATTAAGTCCGGCACCTTCTTCTTGCCCAAACATTAAGTTCATATTCTGAACGGCCTGTCCTGAAGCTCCTTTTAACAAATTATCAATGGCCGAGGTTACCAACAGCGTATCGTTGTGTTTATGTAAATGGATGTGGCAATGGTTGGTGTTCACGACCTGCTTTAGGTTGATGGGTTCTTCTGCAATTTGAGTAAAAAGTGCATCGGCATAAAAATCTTCATATAGGGCAATGGCTTCCTCTATGCTTCCCTCGAACTTCGTATATGCCGTTGCCAAAATACCCCTAGTGAAATTTCCCCGATTAGGGAGGAAAAACAACTCTCCACTGTTTTTTTGTAGGGAATGTAGACTTTCGTTGATTTCACCCAAATGCTGGTGGGTAAATGGCTTATACCAACTGATGTTATTGTTCCGCCAGCTGAAATGTGAGGTAGCCGATGTGCTCACTCCGGCACCGGTACTTCCGGTAACCGCATTTACGTGCACATCATTTGAAAGTTTACCAGCCTTTGCAAGAGGTAGCAAGGCCAATTGAATGGCCGTTGCAAAGCAACCCGGGTTGGCAATGAAATTCGCTTTTTCGATTTCAGATTTCTTTAATTCGGGAAGGCCATAAACGTATTGATTGCCTTGAAAAACCGAATCGCCTTCTAGTCGAAACTCATTACTCAAATCAACAATTTTAGTATCACTTGAAAATTGATGTTCCTCCAAAAAACGTCCGGAATTGCCGTGCCCCAAACAAAGAAAAACCACATCTACATCAGAATTTACTTTTCCGGTGAATTCCATTTCCGTTGTACCCAATAGGTCTGGGTGTGCAGTGGTCAGTTTTTTACCTGCCCTTGTCGTGCTGAAAATAAAATCGATTTCCGCTTGCGGATGGTTCAAAAGTATTCTTATCAATTCGCCACCCGTATACCCCGAACCACCAATTATACCTGCTTTAATCATCACTTGGGTTTACGTGGTTATAAATTTTGCCCGAGTTGGATAGAATTTTGATAAAGCCTTTGGCGTCATCTGCCGTCCAACCCTTATTCATTTCACCATAACTGCCAAATGAAGCGTTCATAAGGTCGTGTTGAGAAGTAATACCGTTCAACCTGAACTGGAAGGGGTAGAGGCCTACGAACACATCACCTGAAACTGTTTTTTGGGTGTCGGTCAAGAAAGCCTCAATATTTCTCATAACAGCATCTAGGTAGTTGCCCTCATGTAGAAGCATGCCATAAAAATTACCTTGCTGTTCTTTTTGAAATTGTTGCCATTTTGTCAAAGTATGTTTCTCCAACAAGTGGTGCGCCTTGATAATGATTAGAGATGCGGGCGCCTCAAAACCTACTCTTCCTTTAATTCCTATAATGGTATCGCCAACGTGTATATCACGCCCGATAGCGTATTTGCTGGCCAAGGCATCTAATTTAACGATGTTGTTAACGGGCGAATCTTTTTTTCCGTCAATAGCTATCAACTCGCCTTTTTCAAAAGTCAATTTTACCTCTTGAGGTTCCTTTTCCTGTAATTGACTAGGGTATGCAGAATCAGGCAATGGTTTTTCTGATGTTAAGGTTTCTTCACCCCCCACCGAAGTGCCCCAAAGGCCTCTGTTGATAGAGTATTTTGCTTTTTCCCAAGAGTAATCTACCCCGTTCTCTTGGAGGTATTTGATTTCTTCTTCCCTCGCTAATTTTTTGTCCCTAATAGGGGTAATAATCTCTATTTCGGGAGCTATAATTTGAAAAATCATATCGAACCTTACTTGGTCATTACCGGCACCGGTACTGCCATGTGCGATGTAATTGGCCCCTATTTTTTTTGCGTATTTAACGATTTCGATGGCCTGAACGATTCTTTCGGCACTAACAGAAAGTGGATACGTATTGTTCTTTAGTACGTTACCAAAAATGAGGTATTTGACCACTTTATCATAAAAGGTTTCTACCGCGTCTATAGATAGGTATGAGCTTGCCCCTAATTGCAGTGCTTTCTTCTCGATTTCGGCAATTTCTTGTTTTGAGAAACCTCCGGTGTTTACGCTTACGGCGTGTACTTCGAAACCTTTTTCTTTTGATAGGTACTTGGCACAATAAGAGGTGTCTAATCCGCCGCTGTAGGCTAAAACTAATTTCTTCATTTTTATTTTTTCTTTAGGAACAAACTTTCTTTAATACTTTTTAATCTTTCAAATGTTTTGGTGCTTGGCTTCTTTTTGGCCTTCTTTTTGGTCTTTTCTTCCGGGTCGTAAAGCATACCGGTGCAAAGGCACATTTTTCTTTCGGTACGAGTTAGCACGTCAAAGTTCTTGCAGGTCTGGCAACCTTTCCAGAATTCAGGGTCATCGGTTAGTTCAGAAAAAGTTACCGGCCTATAACCCAATTCATAGTTCATTTTCATAACTGCCAAGCCCGTAGTGATACCGAAAATTTTGGCATTGGGAAACTTCTCCCTAGACAGTTCAAAAATGCGTTTTTTGATTTGCTTGGCTAACCCCTGATTTCTATAATCTGGGTGTACGATAAGACCTGAGTTTGCAACGAATTTCTCATGGCCCCAGACTTCTATGTAGCAGAAGCCCGCGAATTTATCCCCATCCAAAGCGATTACGGCGTTGCCATTCTGTAACCTCTTTTGAATATATTCAGGGGTGCGCTTTGCGATACCTGTACCGCGAACCTTTGCAGATTCAGCAATCGTATCGCATATGATGCTGGCGTATTTAAAATGAGATTCGTTAGCAATTAATATTTTCATTGCTATGCTTGTGTGCTAAAATTAAACTTAAAAAGACTTGTGGAAGTTGTGCGGAAATGGACTCACCTATTTCCATATCAAATGAAACACCCTTACGGGCGACGACGGATGTGAAGCGGACGTACCGGAGCAAGACTGCTCATTAATTCTAAAATATGTAGTTGTCCTTCCATTGAAATTCAAATGTACAAGAATACATTGAAACGACAACAATACTGTATTAATTATTACGAAAAATTAGTTTGAGCTTACCTAATTTAACAAACTCGTAAACCATAAATCCGAATACAGAAATATATTCAACTGCCAAAAGCCACAGATTCTCCTGAAAATCAGCGTTCGAATAGGCAAAGTAGCTCAAGGTAACGGCAGCCGACCAAATAATCGGGAAACGGTATTCGGTGAAAAGACTGAGAACGACTAGAAAGATAATATACCAAGGGTGCACCGTTGGGGTTATAAAGTAATAAAACGTTAAAACCCACATCATAGAGCTGACAAGAACAGGTAATTTTTCATTGCTTCTAAAGAATGAAAATAGTAAAATCACTATGATAGTGGCCACCTGGGTGATTTTACCATAGGTCTTGATGAGTTCCCAGGGTTTGGCATCCATTTGAACGGCTATATATTTTATTGCATTGTAAATTCCTGCATTGAACTCAAAATTTGAGAACCAGAGGCCGACCGTTTTGGAGTAGTTGGGTACCAGTTCGGGAGAAAAAAAAGGTAGAAATAATGATACAGTTATTAGCCCGGTCAGTAGATAAAAAATGACGCTCTTTTTGATTCCGAATTGTTTCCAGAATAGGGGAAGGAACATTAGCGGAACTAATTTGATACCTATGGAAAAAGCATATGGAACGGTACTGAACAACCATTTTTTAGTAGAAATAAGATAGAGGGCCAACACGAAGAAAAATAACATGACGCCCTCAAAATGCAAATTACCGGTTAGTTCAATTATGACCAAAGGATTAAGGAAATACCAGAAAATCAAATGTGGTGAACGATTCAGGTTTTTGAGCAGTTTTCTGCCGAAATAAAGAATGCCCAAATCAAATAGAATAATACTTAGGCGCATTACTAAAACCGAAGCAAAAAGGCTTTGACCACCAATAAGGGCGGCAAAAGCAAAGAAAAGTTGGTTGAGGGGCGGGTAATTACTGAAATGCTGCGCACTTAGTTCCCCCATGCCGTTGTGCAATACCTCCGCATTCGGAATGGTCTGCACGCTTTGCTGTATCAAACTGTCGGGCGAAAGTAAATAGGGGCTTACGAACTGTGATACCAAATGACCATCCCATACGAAGCGATAAAAATCTTGCGATAGATTGGGCTCTGCCATGATGAATAGTAATCTGAAGATCACACCAACAATGGCAAGAAATTTTAAATTGAACTTTTCAAAGCGAACTAGGCGGAGACAGATAAAGAACAACGCCGCAAAAAGGGTAATGAGTTTTATGAAGTCGCTACGGTCTAAATGATACGCGAAAACATAATAGAATACCGCACTTAGCAAAGCAAGTAGAATGGGTATTTTATGAAGATTCCAATACCTGGTAAAGCGATTCGACATTAAAGTTCAGTTGGGTTGCAGCCGAAAAAATAAGAAAATTTGACGGAACAACTACCCAAAATTTTTTGCCTTAATCAGGTCTTGCTCGCTAGGCCCTTGCCGTCAATGATTTGGTGAAAACAAAACCGAAACCTAAGAACAGCATAAAATGAAACGGGAACAAACCGAAGTCATTCAAAGGTATCGCGCTGTACATACCGAATAAGAAATAGCACATAAGTAAAGCCTCAAAAATCATGTTCGGAGAGAGCTTTTTGGTCAAATATTTATTGCCTTTCCAAGAATCGGTAAGATTGTTCAAGTTGAATTTAGGAGTACGAACGAACTCGCTGCGTTTGCCTATATGCCCTTCAAGAACTGCTATCGAGTTGTGCAGTGAAAAGCCTAAGGCTACCGAGAAAAAGGTAAAGAAAAGCTTGATGTAGTCGACAAAATTGTCAAAACTACTGCCTTGAATACTTTTATAGGTAAACCAATAACATATGAAGAGAATAATGGTGCTCAGTACAAAGAAGCTCAATAAACTGAAAACAATATCGAACTGTGGGTAAAGCGCTTTGATATACATAGCCGGTATGCTCAAAATAGATACCAAGAAAACGCACAAGAACATAGAACTGTTCAGCAAGTGCATTACGCCATGAAATTTGGTTTTAAGCGAAATATTCTTTGCGGAAATAACGCTCATCACCGATTTTCTAAAGTTCTCGGCCCCGCCCTTGTTCCAACGAAACTGTTGAGATCGGGCCGCACTGATCACCACGGGAAGTTCAGCTGGCGTTTCAACATCTTCGAGATATTTGAACTTCCAATTTTTTAATTGGGCGCGATAGCTTAAATCTAAATCTTCGGTCAAGGTATCGCCTTCCCAGTTACCGGCATCTAGAATGCATTCTTTTCTCCAAATACCTGCCGTACCGTTAAAGTTGATAAAATGACCTTTCGCATTTCTACCTACTTGTTCAAGGGTAAAGTGTGCATCAAGTGCAAACGCCTGAATACGGGTAAGAGTCGAATACTCTCGGTTGATATGCCCCCAACGTGTCTGAACCACGCCAATTTCGGGGTCTTTAAAATAGATAACTGTTTTTTTCAGCCAATCGCCCGAGGGCATAAAGTCGGCATCAAAAATGGCTATAAACTCACCTTTGGCAATTTCAAGACCTTCTTTTAGGGCGCCGGCCTTAAAACCTTGTCTGTTGGTTCTTCTTATATGCTTGATGTCAAGGCCTGACTTTTGCAAATCTTCTACTTTCGCAGCAGTTTCTACTACAGATTCGTCAGTAGAATCATCAAGTACCTGAATTTCCAGTTTGCTTTTCGGATATTCAATTTTAGCGATATTCTCAAGCAAACGGTTCATGACATACTCTTCGTTGTAAACGGGCAGCTGTATGGTTACATGAGGAATTTCCTTGGGGTCAAGAAGGTTGAATTTGGGGGCAGTTTGGTTTCGCCTTTTGTAGCCTAGGTAATTGACCAATAAGTTCAATTGGGCCAAACTGTAAAAAAATATCAATAAAAGCGCTACACTGTAGACGGCTAGAATGATATAAGAGATCAATAATCCCATATTATTATTTTATGCTGTATTTGAAAATCCAACCTAATATTTTTATGCCAGCAAATATACTACCTTTTACGGTACCCGACACTTTTGAAACACCAATTCTTTTTTTGTAACGTACTGGTACTTCGGTATATGCCAATTTTTTTTTGAGCGCTTTCAACTGCATTTCCACCGTCCAGCCGTAAGTTTTGTCTTCCATGTTGAGAGACAACAACTTATCATAGCTTATAGCCCTAAACGGACCCAAATCGGTAAATGTTGCCCCGAAAAGCAATTTCATTAAAAAAGTGGCCAGCCAATTGCCGAATATTTGCTGTGGAGTCATGCTTCCATCTTCCCTAAGCCTTTTTGCCCTTGCACCGATTACGAAGTCGTAATCGTGCAAAATAATGGGTTCCACCACTTTAACCAGTTCTTCGGGATAGTCGGAATAGTCTCCGTCAACAAATACGATAATATCGGGTGATTTGGATTGTTTTGAAACATAATCCATTCCCTTTAAACAGGCGTAGCCATAACCTTTTCTGTTCTCGCTAAGAACGGTTGCTCCTGCGGCCTTGGCGTTGCTTTCGGTCTTATCTGAAGAATTATTGTTGACCACAATTATTTCTGAAACAACATCGGGTATTTCATTGATGACCGAGGCTATTGAATCGGCTTCATTGAAAGCTGGAATAATTACTTTTATGTCAGGCGAATTTGGAAAACGAATAGCCATCAATCAATTGAACATGGTTAAATGTAACGTTACTGCTGACAAAACTACGCTATTCTTATCAAGCACCTAAATGAAGCCCAAAAAGTACCAATTATAGGGCCTGATCATTATTTTTTTGAATTGACCAGGTCCATCAAATCAACGTCATTGCCCAACAAGACGTCTTTACTATCTATACGCCCTTCGAGCGGGCCATTTTCAAGTTTCAATACACCTCTTGGACAAACTGCCGAGCAAATTCCGCAACCTACGCAGCTCGACCGAACAATATTTTCGCCCTTTTGGGCATAAGCGCGCACATCGATACCCATTTCGCAGTAAGTGGAGCAATTACCGCACGATATACATTGTCCGCCATTAGTGGTAATTCTGAATTTGGAAAACAAGCGTTGCTGAAAGCCAAGAATGGCAGCCATGGGGCAACCGAAACGGCACCAGACCCTACTACCGAATATAGGATAGAACCCTGTACCGATTACCCCCGAAAATATACTACCGATAAGAAATGCGTAGGTTCTTCTTAACGTCTCCGATTTAAAGAGAAATACATTTCCGTCGCCACTGAAAAAGTGAAAGCCAATCAGTGCGATTATAATGATGAAATACCCAATGGCACCATATTTTGCATCCTTTTTCAATTGCTCCCTCTTATAAATCATTGCCCAGGCAAATACGATGGTAAGAATAAGGGCCACGCCCGTTATAAAGGTGGTTTTGGTAAGCCAATATTTACTGGTGTCATTGCCCAGGTAAGAATAGATTACAGCGGTGGTCATCAAAGTAACGAAGACAACAACGCTATGAACGACCCACCGTTCGACCTTCCAAGCAAATTGACTCTTATCACTTAAGTGCCTAAAGGGATCGCCAACCGTTTCTGCCAAACCTCCGCAGCCGCAAACCCATGAGCAGTACCAACGTTTGCCGTATTTATAGGTTAAAATAGGCGTGATGACGAAGATGGAAAGAACCCCGAATATGAGTAGCGCCAAGCCAATATCTCCGGCATCGATGAAACTGTTGACCCGATATCTCTCAAAATTGTAATAGTTGAGCGGCCAGATATTTTTTAAATCGTAATAGGGCAGAGAAAAGGTTTCATTATTGAGCCTTGCCATGAATTCTGGAATAAGAAAGGCAAACGCGGTCTGAAAAAACATGACGCTAAAGGTTCTTAAGCGTTCATAGGCATTATGCCTGTACTTATACAAAAACTTGATTCCAAAAGCTAGAATAGCAACGGTGTAAAGCGTACCATAAACAAACCATTGGCTCGCAGGGTTTCCACTTAATAACTTGCTCAATGGGTCAAATAAAGCTATAAGACCGGTGTTGTCACCGTCTTTTACAAGTCCGAGATATTGTGGGTAAAAGTAGAGAACAATATAAAAGCCAGTTAATAGTATACCGGAGACCCATCCCCAAAAACCACGACTTGAAATCGATTTGAACATCACCCCGTCGTTTTTGATTCCCGCGGGTTTATGGGCATACGAAGCCCAAGTAAACCAAATGGTTCCTAGAGTGATTGCTGAAAGAGATGCCGTGAGCCAAAAAGTTCTATGGCTGAAACCTATATTCAGCAGTGCTAAAACCAAGATGCCCAGGCCCGATAGCCCTAAAAGGGTCGCTAACTTCTGTGAAAGGTCAAGGGCCTTTGGTGGTTCGCCGGTAAGAGCCATACTTCTATCAACTGTTCTCATAAAAATTTTAAAATTTACCGGTAATCAATTGGTTGTAATGCTTAATATTCTTTTCCAGCTTTTCTTTCTAACTTGAATATTTTTGCCTTTTTCAGAATTGTATGAATCAACGATTTGATGCTCATATCGACTATAGAATTCAGGGTCAAAATTGGCATCTTTCAAATGCTCCATTACATATTCAATGCTTTTATGCTCGCTTAACCAATGGTCGAACACCTCATGTCGCATACGAATTCCAAATGTATTGATACCCAAGAACAGGTTGGTCTGCTTTTGATAAGCTATCGTTAAACAAACATTCTCGCTAGAATGCCTCCAATGAAAATGTAGTTCATCTTCACTTTTATTCTTATCGCTAAATACCCATCCATAGGTCTGATATTCAATATCAAGAAACTTAGCGGAGTTGAACCAGTGTCCGGGGTTGTATTCGAGGCGATTACCGCAAATGGTTTGGGCAACCGTTTCGCCCATCATTCTTCCGGTGTACCAAACGGCCTCTACCGGCCTTCTATGACCAATGGCTTCTCGCTGTTCTGCACAATCACCAATAGCGTAAACATCTTTTATATTAGTTTCTAGATGTCGATTAACCAAGATGCCTTTGCCTAATTGTAAGTCGCTACTTTTTAAGAAGTCAATGCTGGGGCTAACTCCGGCGGTAAGACCCACAAAATCACATTCAATTTCCTCTCCAGTTTCCTTGATAATTACTGACTGTACATGTTCTTCTCCTTTTATTTCCTTTAAGCTAGAGCCTAAACGTAAATCTATGTGATGCTTTTTGATGTGCTCATTGAGCATTTGCGATTCTCCTGAAGGTAAAACCCCATCCCAGAAACTAGCTTCACGAACCAAAAAGGTGACAGGAATTTCTCGACTTCGAAGCATTTCGCACAACTCTATTCCTATCAGGCCGCCACCGACAATAACCGCTCTTTTGCACACCTTGTTGTTTGGGGCATTGGTTTCCAGTAAATCTAAATCTTGTTTTGAAACGAGACCTTGAACACCTTTAAGATTTTGGCCAGGCCAACCGAATTTATTGGGTTGAGAACCTGTGGCTAGAATAAGTTGGTCATATTCTAAATCTCGGTTGTCGGAGGTATGTAAAACTTTTGACTTGAAGTCAATTTTCTCGACATAAGCTTGAACGAGTTCAATTTTGTTTTTTTTCCAAAACCAGTCTTCATAAGGTTGGGTGTGCTCAAATTTCATATGCCCCATGTAAACGTACATTAGGGCGGTGCGAGAAAAAAAGTATTTAGTCTCGGCAGAAATAATCGTAATTTTTTTGTCGGAAAGTTTTCTGATATGACGTGCAGCGGTCACACCTGCTATTCCGTTTCCTATAATGACAACTTTTTCCATAGAAATAATGAGGGCAATCGCTGATTCAGTCGTAAACTTTACACGGTCTTACCTGAAAAGTTTAATTTTTACGCAATTTAAATAAGTGGGTCAATAGTTCAAATACATTTACGAATGGTCATAAGTTACGCTTTTATCCTTGCCAAAAATAGATTGGCCGGCTTACTTTTAAGGTTGGTCCGTGATTTGCGGTAAAGTATAAACATGGCCCATCAATCTACGAGAAAAAGAAAAACAACCTATGAGAAGCGTATTCATAATACTATTGCTAATAGCTCCACTGAGTGTGATGGGGCAGAAAATCGAAGGGTTTTTTAATAAAAGCGATGTGTTCTTAAAAGCTTATGTAGACAAAGGGAGGGTCAATTACGAAGCAATAAAAAGGAATCAATCTCAATTGGATGAGCTTCTGAATATGGCACAGGAAATGGATGTAGATATAAGCCAACCTGAAATTTACAAGTCTTTCTGGATAAACGTTTATAATCTCGCGGTTATAATGGGTATTACATTACAATACCCGATAGATTCACCATTGAATATTTCAGGTTTTTTTGATAAGGTCAAATATAGTGTCGGAAGAAAAGAATTGACCTTGAACGAAATTGAAAACGATATGCTTCGCGCCCTATTTCCTGATGAGGCCAGGTTTCATTTTGTTCTTGTCTGTGCGGGTCTAGGTTGCCCTCCCATAATTAGTACTGCTTATCGCCCTTCTTTATTAGAAGAGCAGATGGAAGCCCAGACTCGAAAAGCTATCAATGATGTGAACTTTATTAAGGTTGAAGGTGACCAAGTTCGTATCTCGCAAATATTTGAGTGGTATGAAGAGGATTTTACCCGTAACGGGAAAAGCATCTTGTCTTTTCTAAACAATTATCGAAAGAGCCAACTTCCCGAAAACGTAAAAATTTCGTACTACCCCTACGATTGGTCGTTGAACCAAACCGAATGATTTTTTAAATACTCGGCGGAATTATTATATTTCAGGAGTGTAAATTTTTTGACTATGAGGTGGTTAGGCCTTTTTTTGTTGTGTTTTCTTCAATTTTCATGTTCAAGCCAGCAAACCGAAAAAATTAATGGGGTCAGTTTTGTGGCCTCAAGGGAGGCGGTAGCTCAAGAGCATGTTCAAGAGCTTTTAAATATTCATGCTAACCATGCGGCCATTATGCCTTTTGGTTTTATTCGAAATGTCGATGAGCCCGAAATAGTATTCGATAGTGATAGACAATGGCATGGCGAAACTAGAAAAGGGGCCAAGCAGTATATTGAAATGTTGCACAAAAACGGAGTAAAAGTGATGGTAAAGCCCCAAATATGGATTTGGAGGGGTGTTTTTACCGGGTCTTTTGAATTAAAAACCGAAGAAGACTGGGCGATTTTTGAGAATTCGTACGAAAGATTCATTCTCAACTATGCCGAAATGGCTGCTGAAACCAATACCGACATATTTTGTATTGGCACCGAACTTGAAAAGTTTGTAACCCATAGACCTGATTTTTGGAATGCCCTTATTCCTAAAGTAAGAAAGATTTACAAAGGAAAACTTACCTATGCCGCTAATTGGGACGAGTATAAAAGAACTCCTTTTTGGTCTCAGTTAGATTTTATAGGTATCGATGCCTACTTTCCGTTGTGCGAACATGAAACCCCCACGGTTGAGCAATGTAGGGTCGGTTGGCAGAAACATAAACCGTCTATTGAGCAACTAGCGGAAACCGTTGATAGACCTGTACTTTTTACAGAGTTCGGTTATAGGAGCGCCCACCAGACAGCATGGAAACCTTGGCTTGTAGATATGCATGATAATCCCGCCAATATGCAGGGTCAAGTGAACGCGACCAAGGCTATTTTTGAAGAATTCTGGTCAGAAGATTGGTTCGCCGGCGGATATGTTTGGAAATGGTTCATCAACCATAAAGAATCAGGAGGGGAGAACGACAATAGGTTTACTCCTCAAAATAAACCTGCTCAAAACGTAATAAAGGAGTTTTATCGGAAATCATAAGCCCTTTCTAAATAGACTTGCCGAGCCAATAACTGTTGTATTCTTCTTCAAAGGCTAAGGTTTTCAGGTCCTCCATTCGGTCGATGAAAAGCACGCCGTTCAAATGGTCAAGTTCGTGTTGGGCTACTATAGCTGGAAAATTCTCCAATTCTAATTCAAAATTTTCACCATCCTCATTCAATGCCTTCAACCGAATTTTTTGGTGTCTTTTTAATTGCCCTCGAATACCCGGGATGCTAAGGCAACCTTCCCAACTATCTATTTTCTGATCGGATATAACTTCTATTTCTGGATTGATTGCAATTACTATAGGAAAGTTCACTCTATTGGGGTAGCGAGGGTTGTCTTCAATTTCGATTACAAAAACCCTTTTCAATACATCTACTTGTGGTGCCGCAATACCCACCCCGTTTTTAACTCTCATGGTCGAAACCAGATTTTTCAAGAAAGTCTGAAATTCCGGTCGTTGAATTTCTTCTATTTCAACTGTTTCGCAAACCTTTCTAAGGTTTGGGTTGCCCATTCGAATAACTTCTAAGCTTGCCATGATTACTTATTTTAGACTTGTAATTTCTTCGGTTTCAATTTTTGATAGTTCTTCGAGATTACCTGCTTCATACATTTTAGGCAAGTTTTCAAGTGGAGTGCCTATGGGGGCCTTATAATTGACATAGTCTTGAAATCTGATGCCATCAACTGTTCTTACGTTATAGGCACTTCTGAACCTGACCCCGCCATCATTGGTGTTGTACTTGTAGGCCAGATAATCCATAGTGTTTTTATTGGCATGTATCCAATAAAGAAAAACGTCTTCGTAGTCAACGCCTCCGCCTTCTTGCTCAAAACTAACTTTAATAAGGTCGTAGGGCTCATTTTTAATTTGAGTAGCACCAACATATTCTTTGTTTACCGCAGCATCTTTTAGCTTATGCGGGAGAGTGGCGAAGTAAACCACCGAATTCAAGGCCTCGGTATACTTGTTAACATCCTTTGAAGAGAGACTGGCTACTTGTCCGTCAATTATTCTAGTGAGGCGACCGTTCTTTAATGAATCTAAAAACTTTTGCCCATCTTTAACTTCTTCTGCCGTATAGATAAAACCGCCCTCGTTGTTCTTAAAAGTGAATTTCTTCTTTCTAAAAACAAAGCTATAATAGGCGTTATCATAAAGCTTTCCGCCGTGGGTAGAAATGGCACTTTCAATAATTTTTTGGGCCTTCGATGTTTCAGCGATAGTATTATCAGGTGCCTTTCTTTTTTTCTCCGAATTGCAAGAAAGAAGCAATAGTGCTAGAACAATGGCCGAAAAGGTGTTTTTTAAGTTCATATGGTTGTTTTAGAACGGGCCTAACTCAATAGGGGCCATCTATAGGTCGATTTTACGGCCTTTTTCATACAGTTTGACCTTGTATTTTTACGTCAAAGATTCTAAAATTTTATTGTTGATGAAATGGTTAACTAAATTTTAGCACGAGTTGATGATATATTCATTCGTTATTTAATTTTGTGCAGAGTGAACACGTTAGGCATTATTTTTGATTTTTTGGGGTGTGAAGTGCTGAAAATGAATCGATTTTTTCTCCCATATTTTAGAGTGGTTTTTCCTGTTTTGGTTACTTTTTTCGTAGCTGAGGTGGCTTTTGCCCAAGATTCGGTAAAAACCGTGGTAGCCAAAAGAGGTGATGGTATACTTTCTTTGTTGAGAAAAGAAGGGGTCAACCCCTATGAACATTATGATGATTTTATTGCAATGAATCTTGATAACCTTCGAGATAGTGTTCATTTGTATGAAGGTAGAAGGTATTTGATACCATCGGTCGAGCTCGATTCGGTAGAGGTTGTTGAGTCTATTGAGAAGAAGTCAAAAGAGGTAGTAAAAATAGAAGGTGAAGATTTCGCCATTTTCGGAAAGAAACATGCAACAGTTCTGAAAAACAGCGATAGGCTGAAAGGCAACGTCTATTATTTGGTTTCGGGTCATGGCGGTCCTGACCCGGGGGCAATGGCCAATTACGGGGGTAAAATGATTGCAGAAGACGAGTATGCATACGATATTACTTTACGGTTGGCCAAAGAGTTGATTTCACATGGTGCACTGGTCTATATCATTATACGAGATGAGAATGACGGTATTCGTGATGAAAGGGTACTGGAAATTGATCATGACGAGGTGGCTTACCCTAACAAAACTATTCCCTTGAATCAGGTAGCTCGCCTTAAACAGCGGGTCGGGATTGTAAACGATTTATACAGTAAACATCGTGGAAAATACCAGCGATTGATAGTTACACATGTTGATAGTAGAAGTCGTGGTCAGAATATTGATGTTTTTTTCTATCACCATGAAAAGAGCAAAAATGGTAGAAAGTTGGCAGAGAGCATACATACTACCTTTCAAAAGAAGTATCAAAAATTTCAGCCCAATCGAGTTTATTCCGGCACTTTTGAAGATCGTTCATCACTGTATTTGGTTAAAAAGACGCATCCGGCTATGACCTTTATCGAGATAGGAAACATCAGGAACAAAAAAGACCAACGCCGCATTTTAGATCCTGATAATCGCCAGGCTTTGGCCAAATGGATATCGGAAGGTGTTCTGCTCGATTATGAAAAGTAATTTTTACGCCAGCACTTTCCTTCTGTAATAATCGTAAAGCTGTTCTGGGTCGGCACCTAAGGCGTTTTTTAGGTGGATGACTCCGAAATGGTACTGTAATCGAAACATTCCAATAGCATCATAACGCCTTGCTGAAGTGGTTACATAGTCAGGTATTATCGAGAAATTATTTGTTTTATAAATTCTGCCGATCAACTCACTGTCTTCATAAATGATGTAGTTCTCATTGAACCCATCTAACTTTTCTAACAGTTCTTTGGTGATGAATAGAGACTGGTCTCCGCCACGGCAAATCAAGAAATTGAACCTTGTACACCATGAGAAAAAGGCCAAAAAAAGGCTGCGATTGTTAAACCTAAGTCGAAAACATCCTGCTTTATTTCCATTTTCGTACGAGCTGACAAGGCATTGGATAAAATTCTCTGGCGGAAGGGTGTCTGCATGAAGAAAATACAGTACGTTCCCGCTTGCTTTTCGAGCTCCGAAATTCATTTGTGCAGCTCTTCCCTTCGCGGATTGACATAGAGTGACATCGAAAGCGGAAGCAACGGCAACGGTTAAATCGGTACTTCCCCCATCAACTACAAGAATCTCATGAAGATGTGATGAATTGTTGAAGTTAGTCAGATAACGAAGGAGTTCAGCGATATGTTCCTGTTCATTATAAACAGGAATGACAATACTTATTTTGGCTTCCTCCATAAAATCAAAATACTAGCAGCAACCACCACCATTATAGTGCCATGTACTCTCGCTAATATGTATTTCGTCATTGGCACTAGCAAGTGCCGCTGCTGTCTTATCGCAAACCGCAAGAGGTTGATTTTGCATCAAGACATGGCCCTTTTGATCATCGAAATAGGGTTCGTTACCATAATAGATGGCAGTTTTCCCCGTAAAAATACAAGGCCCGTCTTCTGGCATGGGATCTTTAATTGCTGCAATTTCAATTGATTCGATATAGATGAGCTCATCAGTAGGGTAGTGGTTGGGTGAAAGAACGCGGTATGATTTTCTTGCGCGAACCTCAATTGTGCCGAAACCGGCATCGGTGAGCGTTTTGATGTATTCTTGAAGGGGTATGCTACCGCTAAGACATAGGGCTCGAAGCCTATCGTCATTTCGTAGTTCATCGTTCATTGGTTGTTCGCAGATGGGGTCGCTCATCACCAATCGGCCATGCGGTTTTAATACCCGATACATTTCTGCAACCGCTTTTTTTAAGTCTTCGGTCTTGAAAATGTTAAAGAGACAATTTTGAGCGGCAACATCAATACTTGCATCTGCGACGGGCAGGTTTAAGGCGTCACCTTTTATGAGATTGACGAACTTGCTGCTGAACCAATCGTTTTCTTCTTCGGCAATCTTGAAATTTTTTCGAGAGGCTTCCAACATTTCGTCTACTACATCAATACCGGTTACACCACCTTCTTGTCTTGAGAAGTATGAGAACTGAAGCAGTTCCATACCGCCGCCGACGCCTACGTACAAAACCTTTGGATCATTGATAAGGTCTTGGGCAGAAACGGTACTTCCGCAGCCGTAGTTCATCTCTTGCATAATTTTAGGGATTGAAAGACCTGGAAACTGCCAAACAGGATTTGTTGTGCAGCATAGGCCCACATCTGGGGTAAGGGCCGCTTCTTTGTAGAGGTCATTGGTCGCTTCTAAATAACTCATAGCTTTTTTATTAATTCTTTGAACAATTTAACCATTTTAGGCTCAGCTTTACCGGCTACCTCGATAATCTCTTGAACGTTAACAGATTCAAGATTTTCAGGGTCGCATTCATCGGTCAATACCGAAACGGCTACTATTGGTAGTTTTAGGTGGTTGGCGACGATAACTTCAGGTACGGTGCTCATGCCGACAGCATCTGCACCGATTATCTTTAGCATTCTATATTCTGCCTTGGTCTCTAATTGTGGGCCAACCACCGAGGCATATACACCTTTTCTTAAAACAATATTTTCCTTCTCGGCAATGGCCAAAAGTTCTTTTCGCATATCGAGATCATAAGGTTCGGCCATATCGGTAAACCTTTCGCCGTATTGACTTACACCCTTAAATGCCAAAGGTGAGCCACCTTGAAGATTGATATGGTCTTCGATGAGCATTAAATCTCCTTTTTTAAAATCAAGGTTGATAGCTCCGGCAGCATTTGAAATGAATAACTTTTTTATTCCAAGTAAATGCATGACCCTGATAGGGTAGGTAATATCTACAAAATCGTACCCTTCATATAGGTGAAACCGGCCTTGCATGACCACTACTTTTTTCCCTTCAAGGGTGCCATAGATTAATTTTCCGGAATGAAACTCAACGGTCGCAAGAGGGAAAAACGGAATATGGTTATAATGAGCTTCAATAGCTTCTTCAATTTGATCGGCCAGTTTGCCCAAACCAGTACCTAGTACAATGCCTATTTCAGGATTTTCAAACCCTTTGGCTTTTAGGTAGGCGGTAGATTCTTCTAACTGTTTTGGTGTCATTTTCTGCTATTTTTTAGATAAGGTTGAAAGACGGCTAGGTCTTTTATGTCTTCGTAAAGGTCAATATCATTACGTTCTTGTAAAAGAACGTAATTGTTTTTTTCTAAATCGGATAAGGTGTTTTTCAGCACTGAGGAGGTTCCCCATTGCTTTTCTTTGAACAAGTTCGCTTCAAACCGAGTCATTCCCAACAGATAATACCCGCCATCTTCAGCGGGGCCGACTACAAAGTCATGTTTTTCTAGCAGGGTGAAGGCGTTCTTCAAGTCTTTTTGGGTGAGGTCGTACATGTCGCTACCGATTATGACGATACGCTCAAAACCGTTTTTAAAACCCTCGGTAAAAGCCTGGGCCATTCGTTCGCCCAAGTCATGACCTGACTGCAATTTTTTTTCATAGTTCGAATTGTTCCAAACATCGTTTTCCCAAATGGTCTCTGAGTACCAAACCTCTTTTGCTATCTCTAGGTTATGCGTAATACTCGCTGTGTGGCGCAATAAAAACTTGTAAATGTCAAGTGCGGCTTCATCTCCTATGGTAGCCGCCAATCGGGTCTTGCATTTTCCTAATTCTGGGTTGCGAGTAAATATGAGCAACAGGTTCTTTGAATTCAAATCAATGGCTATTTTTTAAATTGTAGTTGGCATTTTGCTTGGTGGGCGAAAAGGCTAGTTCCTTACAAGGTCTTCTACCGAATACACCTTTTGGCCCTTTAGCAATAGTTTGCCCCAATGTTTGTTGAAAGCGTGTGTTTGATCGGTAGGCTGGCCATCTGAATTATAAACAGTATTGCCTTGATTGACCCATTCAAAGATGCCCCCGTAAAGATTTTTAACGTTGGGGTAACCTGCAGCTATCAACTCTTCTGCAATATCTTCAGAACGCACACCAATCGAGCAGTATACGATGAGCTCTTTCTGTTTATCAGGTAGTTTGTTGGTGATTGATTGAAGATTGAAATTTTTATATCCTATCCACAGAGCATTGGGTAAATGGCTCACATTGAATTCATGCCATTCCCTTGCATCTAAGAAAATGGCCTCTTTTTCAGTTTTTACCTCCGATACCGTGATATAGGGTACACTTTCTTTGTTCCATTTCTTTAAGGCTTTATCAATACGGGTTTGAGCAAAAATGAACGACCCGAACATCAAAAAGCCAAAAATGAGTAGACGCTGTTTCATGGGTTTTTTTAATCTATGTAAAGATAGTACTTTAGAAAGGCATAATATTATTCGTCTATCATGTGGCCCAAAACGCTAAGCTTACTTTTACTCATCATTGTTCTCGGTGTATCTTCTTGTAAGGAAGAAAAACAAAGGACTTCTGAAAACAATTCAATAAGGAACCTCAATTACATGGAGCCTTATCGGCCTCAATTTCATTTCTCCCCGGATAGTATGTGGATGAACGACCCTAATGGTATGGTCTATCACCAAGGCAAGTATCACCTTTTTTATCAATTTTACCCCGATAGCACCGTTTGGGGGCCGATGCATTGGGGGCATGCTGTGAGTGAAGATTTGATTCATTGGAAACATAACCCCATTGCTTTATACCCTGATGAACTGGGTTATATTTTTTCGGGAAGCGCTGTTCTTGATAAAAAGAACAGTTCTGGTTTTGGTACCGAATCAAATCCTCCACTTGTGGCCATTTATACCTATCATGACCCGGAAGGGGAGAAATCTGGCAAAAACAACTTTCAGACCCAAGGCCTGGCTTTTAGTTTGGATAATGGCGAAAGTTGGACTAAGTACCAAGACAATCCTATCATAGCCAATACTGAAGACATACGCGATTTTCGTGATCCAAAAGTTATGTGGCATGAAGAGAGCAGTAGTTGGGTCATGACTTTGGTGGCCGGTGACCATGCCCAGTTTTATAGGTCGGTAGACCTGAAAAATTGGGAGTTGTCAGGAGAGTTTGGCAAGCATGTTGGCGCCCATGGCGGAGTTTGGGAGTGTCCTGATCTTTTCAAAATGAAGGTGCAGGGTTCGGATGAAGAAAAATGGGTTCTGCTAATTAGCATCAACCCGGGGGCCCCGAATGGCGGGAGCGGCACTCAATATTTTGTGGGTGATTTTGATGGTGAAACGTTCGTTACCGATCAAACAGAGCATAAGTGGGTCGATTGGGGCACTGATAATTACGCAGGTGTCACCTATAGCAATACCCCGGAAGAAAAGCGAATATTTTTAGGTTGGATGAGCAACTGGGCCTACGCCCAGTCAACACCTACCGATAGATGGCGTAGTGCTATGACCGTGCCTAGAGAACTTTCACTTTATAAGAATAATGAAGGGGTTGAATTATATAGTTATCCTATCGATCAATTTAATGACATACTCTCAAAAGCAAGCTCGAAAAGTATCGAAATTGAACCCGGTGCCAAAGAGGTTTTTGATTATGATGACCTCAATCAATCGGAAGTTCGTTTTGAAACCAATCCAAATGAATTTACGATGGAGTTGGGAAACAGTTTGGGAGAAAGTTTGATTTTGGAATTTAAAAAAGATACGCTTCGATTGAACCGATCCAATTCTGGAAAAACAGATTTTGAAAAAGCTTTTGGTGAAATCGTACAAAAGATGCCTATGCCTCATCTCGATTCTATCTTTGAGGTAAGAATGATTTTAGATTGGTCTTCGATAGAGATTTTTATCGATAAAGGTAAATATGTAATAACCTCACAAATCTTTCCCAATGAAAATTATGGTCAGTTGTCATTCGAAAATAAATCCAATCAAATATTGAGTGTTCAAAATTTGGAGGTGAGTGAAGTAAAGCGAACCTGGCATACTAATTAATTTGATTTCGGTTTTCGGTCATCTCTTGAGCAAGTGCTTTCAGGTCGATACCCATGTTTTCTTTGTTGACTTTGAGAATTTCGGCTACTAATTTTTTTGGTAAGTTAGAAAAACCGGTTTTGGCACCTAATATCATTCCTGCTACAGCGGCTACTGTATCATTGTCCCTTCCGTAGTTGACAATGAACTGCATGGTTTTTGCGAAATCGCCACCTCCAAACTGAAGTCCGGTAACGAGTATTTGCCAAATTTCGCCTGAATGAAATGGAATAGCTTTTTGGTCTTTTTCAAGATATTGGTAAAGTGCTTCTTGAATGAGCCACTCCTTTTTTCCTTCCTGAAATCCGATGGGAGGATTTAAAGATTTTGCATCCATAGTGGTGAGCGAATCATTTGCAAATGTTTCTCTAATGCTGAGAACACTTTTCACCGAGGCATCTGCCACTGAGTAGGCTATTCGCCCTACCAGTCTGCTGTCTTGGTATCCCTCAGGGTCTACAAAAGTAGCCGTATTGATAATCGAATCGATACTCTGGGTTCTCATTGCGACATTGGTCATTGCAGATACCAATGCAGAAATATCTTTAGCATACCCAATATCGAACAAGGAGTGGTCGTAAGCCAGCTCGTATGCTTCTTCGGGTGTATGGGTGGTCAACCCGAACATGGGTGTGTACAATTGGCCGGCACATGACATTTCACCACCATAAAATCGATGGAGTGCTTTTTGGTATTCCTTACTTCCTTTTTTGTATGCCGTGGCCACCCTTGCCCATTCTTTGATCCAATCTATTTTTTCGATTTGTTCATCTAAAAAATCTGTATTAAGGCCCTCGTTATTGTTGGAGAGAGATTTGGTCAAAGAGCTATAATATTCAATAATAAAGTCAATGAAATTTTCGGGTGTCAAATTTTCTTTTCCTTTGGAAATATACTTGACCATGGCCAGCTTCCACCTAGTGTCGTCAGTTGTAGCTCCTGAGTTAAGATTGTTTTCCCAAGTTCCCTCGGGAGATTGAGGTCTTACCGCAGGTGTAAGTGCGGTGATATACCCGTACTTCAATCGAATGTCATCTCTGTGCCACATTTCGGTAGAGGCCCCCATGGCATCGCCAATGGCCGACCCGACCAATGCGCCAAGAACTTTGTCGTAGTATTGATCATCATTTAGTGTGGTAGAGGAAACCTCGTATGATTGTTTTTTCGGGGAGGGAATGGAGAATGTTGAAACTTTTTTTTCTTTACATGATAGCGCACTGATTACTAATAAAAGCAAGAATAATTTTCGGATCATGTGGCCAAGATTAGTTTGCGGGCCTTCTTTAAGAGCTTCGTCTTTTCCTTAAGAGTCCTTTCCATGGGTAATTGGGCTAGACCGATTATACGACGGGCTATTTCGATCCCTGCTACTTGCGACATCAGTTTTACGTCCGCCTTACCTTGGTAACTGGCATGGATTCTGTTCAAATAACTTTTCTTGCCGGTAGCCATTATAATGTGGGCCGCCATAACGCCCAGGTCAAACTCAGGAAAGCCGACAAAACCGAACTCAGGATCGATAATATAGAGGTTCTCTCCTTCGGTCATCCAACTACCAGGGTAATAATCACCATGTATTAATGTATCTCCACTAGAAAGATATTTTTCTCCTACCTCCTCCACAACAGCCCTAATGGTCTTGCTGGTCTTGAAAGGAATCGATAAGTCGTTCAGGCCTTCTTGAATGCTATCCAGGTCTAGTTCGTTTTTCTCTGAAAAGGGAACGACAAAAATGTGTTTGTGATTTAGAAAACGCATTTGAAGGTTTTCAGGAAAGCTGCCTTCGGCTTCGGTGCGGTGCATGAGCCCTAAAATAAAAACCAACCTGTCTAAATGGGAAGCCGCAATATCTTGTTTCTGGTAGATAGACGTCATGTCTTCGCATTGCCCAAGATCTTCAAGAATGAGCAGATGCTCTTCTCGGTCGAAACCCAAAATTTTTGGTATGTGGGCGCTCACAGCGTTTTCGCGAACGGCTTGATAGAAGTTCTTTTCAACAACTATGCGGTCAATGGGTGCTGAAATCTGTTGGTATTTTTGAACGAAAGGTCTTGATTGCTTGAGAATAAATGACTTTTCGTTGGTAATGACGCGCAATACCACGTTCATGTTTCCTTCGCCAGGCTCTTCGATAGACTCGATTTTTTCTCCGGAATTGAGCCAAGAATTGGAAGATAGAAATTTCTCAAGCTCTGGTATAGGGGTTGAAATATCTATTGCTTTCAAAACAAGAGTTTTACGCAATATACTCCCAAAAACAAAAAAATCCTTACGAAAAGTAAGGATTTGTTGTGGTACCTCCAGGAATCGAACCAGGGACACACGGATTTTCAGTCCGTTGCTCTACCAACTGAGCTAAGGTACCAGTGGTTGCCTTTGCAAAGGCGGGTGCAAATATAATTTCAATTTTGCGATATGCAAACAAAATGTGCAAAAAAAGGTAATCTGTTTGATCTGTTTTTTTGACCTTTGTACTATGAACCTAATTATCGATGCCGGCAACACCTCAGTGAAACTCGCTGTGTTTGATAGAAATAACCTTATTTTTTATCAGAATACAGATGCTGAAAGCATGCCCAGATTGGTCAAGGAAATTTGTGATCACTACCCTAAAATTTCACATAGTATTGTTTCTTCCGTTGGTCATTTAGATAAAAAGGTGATTGCTGTAATGGCCGTTTTTTGCACTGTTCATGAATTGACACCATCCTCTAAAACTCCCTATAAAAATTCTTATGCTACGGCCCAGACCTTGGGTGTTGATAGAATGGCTTTGGCAACCGCTGCTTTTTACCATAACCCAAAGGCCAATACGTTAGTGGTCGATGCAGGTACATGCGTAACCTATGAAATGGTCAATGATTATGCCGAATATTTGGGAGGTGCTATTTCTCCTGGTCTTAATATGCGTTATAAATCGTTAAATGCCCAAACGGCAAAATTACCCTTGCTGAAACCTAAAATGCCTTTTGATTTTATCGGTAACTCAACTGCGAATAGTATTCATAGCGGTGTGGTTAACGGATTGTGTCATGAAATAGATGGGGTAATCAATCAGTATAAATCAAGGTTCGTAGATTTAACAGTTATTTTAACAGGAGGCGATGCGCCATTTTTGTCAAAACGGTTAAAAAATACCATATTTGCGGATTCCAAATTTCTCCTAAAAGGGTTGAACTATCTGTTGGAATACAACAAGCATTAAATGATCAAAAAAATATATGTTGTTTTAGTGTGCCTTGTTGCAGTAGGCGCATACGGACAAGACGGAACGGTTTCGCCGTATTCTTATTTCGGGTTGGGTGAACTAAGTTCAGCGGCGACCGCCGAAAATCAAATGATGGGGGGTATAGCCATGTATGCCGATAGTATTCATGTAAACCTTCAGAACCCTGCCGCTTACAGCAAGCTAGGGGTTAGATTTGGCGAAGATTTTGGTATTACCACTTATACGGCCGGAATTTCACACAAGCAAGTGCGATTGAAAAGTTTTACTGAAGAGCAAAGCAGTGCGGTTACCAATCTTGAATATCTGTCATTAGGTTTTAGTTTAAAAGAAGGCTTAGGAATTGGATTCGGCGTCATGCCCTATTCTTCGGTCGGCTACAATTTTGTAGCTCAAACTGGTGCCGAGGGTTCTCGAATCATTAATGAATACTCGGGAGAAGGAGGCTTGAACCGTCTATATCTGTCGGTCGGTTATGAGGTGTTTAAAGATTTTAGTGTGGGAGTGTCGGCCAATTATAATTTTGGTACGGTCGAGAGTTTGCGAATTCAAAGTGTTGAAAATGTTCAATACGGCGTCAAAGATGAACGAACTTCTAAAATTGATGGTATCGATTTAAATTACGCTATTAATTACACGCCTGCAATTGATGATAGACACACTCTTTTTACATCTTTACGCATAAATACACAGGCCAATCTTTCCGCTAGAAACACAAAAAGAATTGGTTCTTTTTCATTATTGACACAGGCAGATGTAGAGGCAGTTGACGTAAATCTGGATGCGCAAGGTTTAAAGGAGACGGGGGTTAAAATACCGACCACTGCTACGGTGGGTCTTGGTTATGGTCAGAACATGAAATGGTTCTTAGGCCTTGAATACAGCTATCAGCAGCTAAGCGATTATTCAAATGTTTTTCTCGAAATAGACAACTTGGTCTATGGTGATGCAAGTACTTTGGCTTTGGGAGGTTTCTATATTCCTAATAGTAGTTCTTTTGAAAGCTACTTGAGCAGGATAACTTATCGTGCCGGGGTGCGGCTTGATAAGACTGGAATGCTCATCAATGATAAAGAGGTTAATGACTTTGGCATAACTTTTGGATTAGGACTTCCGCTTAAGGGCTATTCCAACCTTAATCTTGGTTTTGAGGTAGGTCGTAGGGGTACCACATCGGCCGATTTGATAGAAGAAAGCTATTTTAAGGTTAATGTTGGTTTATCGCTAAACGATATCTGGTTCCGTAAGCGTAAAATTAATTAAAGGCGTAACCTTTGATTTTTTGATAAAAAATCGCCCAAAAATTTTAGAATGTTTAAAATCAGGTGTCAAATCGACACGATTAGGGTTAAATTCTAAGTTTCAAAGGGTTCGCTTGGTAAAAAATTAGTACATTAACCCCCTCAAAATCGGAAACCAAAAACGCAAGACGTCAATACAAAACGAACCGAGATTTATGACGAAAGGTGTTTGACTTTTTGAAAAACAAATAAAATTGAACAAATGAAAACTAAAATTTACCTCTCTGCAATCATGCTTTTCGGCTTCATTGTTTCAAGCAATGCCCAAGCCCAAAACCCAGAATGTATGACCAATCTTTCCATTTATGCGGAACATGCTAAAGTTAAAAACTATGAGGCTGCATACACACCTTGGAAAATGGTTTATGATAATTGTCCTGATATCAATAAGGCCAATTTCTCTTTGGGTGAAAAGATTTTGCAAGACAAAATCGAGAAGTCTTCAGGCGCAGAGAAAGATGGTTTTATAAAAGACTTAATGGGTCTTTATGATAACAGTGCAAAGTATTTTCCAAAAAGATATACGCCATCTGTTGTGGCTATAGACAAAGCACTTTTGATGTATGAAAACAAAATGGGCTCCGATGAGGAGATTTATTCCATGTTGGATGCTGCTTTCAAACAAGATCCAAAGAACTTTAAAAATCCAAGAGCACTTTACCTTTATTTTTCTAGCTTGGTAGACCTTCATAAAGGTGGTAGTAAAGACCTTCAAGAAGTATTTGATGTTTACGACAACGTAACCGATAAAATTGAAGAAGAAAACCAGAAGTTGACCGGCGTGGTTACTCAACTGTTGCCAAAAGATTCTACAGGTACTATCACTTCTAAAGAAAAGAGACAATTGAAGGTGGCTACCATCAACTCTGAATCTTACGGTAAAATTGCCGGTAGTGTAGATTCTAAATTGGGTGCTTTGGCTGATTGTGAAAACTTGATTCCTTTATATGAAAAGAGTTTTGAAGAGAAGAAGGGGGATGTAACTTGGGTAAAAAGAGCAGTAGGTAGAATGTTCAACAAAGAATGTACCGATGACCCTCTTTTCCAAAAGTTGTTCGAGGCGCAGTTAGCGCTTGAGCCTTCAGCAAGTGCTTACGTATATGGTGGTACTTTAAAAATGAAAAATGGTGACTCAAATGGGGCATTGGCCGATTTTGATAAGGCTATGAGTATGGAGACCGATGCTATCAAAAAATCGGATATTGCTTATAAGGTTGCTGTTATTAACAAGAGAAAAGGAAGCAAGTCAACTGCAAGAAAGTATGCTCAACAAGCTATCAATTCTAACAAAGCGAATGGTAAGGCTTATTTGTTGATAGCGAACCTTTATGCTACAAGTGCTAATGATTGTGGTAGCACTCCTTTTGAAAAACGTGCTATTTACTGGAAAGCTGCTGATATGGCCCGTCAAGCAGGTCGTGTAGACCCTGCCTTAGGTTCTCAAGCCAATCAAGCTGCTGCCAGCTACTCGGCAAAAGCACCTTCTAAAACTGACATCTTTAACTCAGGTATGGCCGGCAAGACAGTTACTTTCAGCTGTTGGGTTGGTGGTAGTGTAAAGGTGCCTAGTCTATAAGATGACACAAAGTTCACGATATAATTTTTATGCTATTGCCATGGTTTTGACCATGGCAATACTTTTTTTGTCTTGTAAAGACAATTATAAAAGGTCTGGTGCTGAAAAGCTACCTTTGGTCTATCCAATGTTCATAGCTGAGAATTTTGATATGACCTATACCATGACCCGTGAACAATTGAATTCTGAAGATAGTGCCTCTTCTAGGGTCATTGCAGTTTTAAATAGCCCTTTAAACCATAATTTCGAAAATTTAACATTTCCGTACCAGAAGTTTCCAGAAGGGCTTGTTATTGATTTTTTTAACGAGAACGGAGACAAGAGTATTATAAAGGCCGATTTCGGAATTATTTATGCCGCTACAAATGTTATAGATTTGCAGGGCAATGTGGTTATTGAAAGTCATGATGGTAAAAAGCTTGAGACAAGCCAACTCTATTGGGATCAAGACCACGATTGGATTTTTACGCAAGAAAAATTTAAGTTTACAAATCCTGAAGACGGCACCGTGATGGACGGGGAAGGAATGGATTTTAATAAAGATATTAGTGTTCTTAACGCCCATAGAACATTTGGTCTTATGACAATTAAGGAACAGGCAAATGATTAAAATTTTACGGTATACAGAGTATTTATATTTAGCGGTCTGCTTTTTTTCGCTCTATCGTATTTTTACCGATTGGAATACCGACCGACAAAGTGCTTATTTGTTCATCTTCTTTGCTGTTGTTTCTATCGGTATGTTTTTGTTCAGAAGAAACTACCGAAAGAAATTTGAACAGCGAAATAGTGATAACCAGCGGTAATTTTGGAAACTGCGATTACAATTATCATCATTTCACTTCTATTCTCTGCATTCTTTTCCGGAATGGAGATAGCCTTCATTTCGGCTAATAAAATCCATATTGAAATAGAGAAGAAGCAAGAAGGTGTTTTGGCCAAAGTGTTGACACGCCTTACCAAAAAGCCTTCGAAATTCATAGCAACGATGCTTATTGGTAACAATATTGCGTTGGTTATTTATGGGTTTTTTATGGGTGACCTGCTCATGCGCTGGTTTGAGGGCATGTTACCGGTCGATAATGAATTCTTAAAGGTGGTATTGGTCGATTTTAGTCTTTTGACCCAAACAATCATATCAACCTTGATAATCTTGTTTACGGCTGAGTTTCTGCCAAAAGTGCTATTTCAAATTTATTCCAATACGCTTTTAAAGGTGTTGGCAGTTCCAGCCTATTTGTTTTACGTAGTCTTTTCCTTTATATCAGATTTTGTCATTTGGGTTTCCGATTTGATTCTTAAGACGTTTTTCAAAACTGATGGTGATGAAGTACAACTGTCATTCACCAAGCTGGAATTGGGCGACTACATCAATGAGCAAATGGAAACGGTCAACGAAGAAGACGAGGTAGATTCTGAAATACAGATTTTTCAAAATGCCTTGGAGTTTGCCGAGGTAAAAGCACGGGAGGTGATGGTTCCTCGTACCGAAATAACAGCAGTTGAACTTCATGAGACCCCAAAAAATTTGACCAAGCTTTTCACCGAAACGGGTTATTCAAAGATTTTGGTCTATAAAGACACGATTGATAATATCATTGGGTATGTGCATTCTTATGAGCTTTTTAAAAAGCCAAAGACTATCAAGAGTATTCTGCTGCCTGTAGAATATGTGCCTGAGACTATGCTAATTCAAGACATACTTAACGTACTCACTAAAAAGAGAAAGAGTATAGCGGTGGTGTTAGATGAATATGGGGGTACTTCAGGTTTGATGACCGTTGAAGACATTGTTGAAGAACTCTTTGGCGAGATAGAGGATGAGCACGATACGACTGACCTGATTGAAGAACAATTGGAAGATGGTAGTTTTAAATTCTCTGCTAGGCTTGAGGTTGATTACATCAACGAAACTTACAAATTAGAGTTGCCTAAAAGCGATGAGTACGAAACAGTAGGGGGATTGATAGTCAATGAAAAAGGTGAAATACCCGAGAAAGATTCTGAAATTCAAATAGAGAATTTTTTGTTTAAAATCATTGAAGTGTCAAACACTAAAATTGACCTATTGACAGTAAAGTTGATTGAAAAAGATTGATTGTAGTTGCCATATTATTCTTCTCAATTTCTAACAGTGGCTAACACGAAATCATGAACCTGATGCCGTGGGCTTTAAAGTCTTTAATATTTCAAAAGAAAATACTAATTTCGCACACTGATTTAAAAACTCCTTAAATGGCAATTTTAGAGAATATAAGAAAACGTACGACCGTTTTAATTCTTATCATAGGTTTGGCGTTGTTCGCTTTTGTGATTTCCGGTGTATTTACCAATAACGGCCTAGGTGGCGGAAAGGTAGGTTCAAGCATTGCGGAAGTAAACGGTGAAGATATTTCAATTGACGAGTTTCGTCAGAAAGTAGATATCGCTTCCCGAAGATCGGGGCCTAACGTTTCAACAATGCAAACGGTAAATCAGGTTTATGATCAAGAGGTACGAAATGCCATTTTGGGTCAGCAGCTTGAAGATTTAGGTATTGATATCGAGCAGGATCAAATCCTTAACTATATAGGCTCAATGCCGGGCTACTCCCAAAGTCCTCAGTTTTTAGATGAAAATGGAGTTTTTGATCAGAATAAATTCCGTGAGTTTATTGCGGATCTTAAGATTAACAATCCTGCCCAGTATGAGCTTTGGTTGCAAGATGAGAAATCAATTATCGAGAGCGCTAAGCAACAGGCTTATTTTAATCTGATTAAGGCTGGTGTAGGTGCAACTTTGAAAGAAGGTGAGCTTGACTACAAATTGGCGAACAATAAGATGGATATCAAGTATGTTCGTATACCTTTTACCTCAATAGCCGATAGTACGGTAGCGGTTTCAAAAAGCGAGATACAATCATACATCAACGAGCACAAAGAAGAGTTCAAGCAAGAACCTGCACGTGACATTCAATTCGTGTATTTTGAAGAGAAGCCATCTGCTGAAGATGAGAAAGAGGTTGAAGATGCTGTCACCAAATTGTTAGATGACACTATTGAATATAATGCACAGACAGACCGTAACGATACCTTAAAAGGTTTTCGGTCAACTGATGATATGGCCGCTTTCTTGGACCGTAACTCAGATATTAAGTTCGATACCATCTATAAGGCAAAAAATCAATTGTCTGCTAGAGTTTCCGATACCCTATCTACACTTCAAGTAGGTGAGGTTTATGGTCCTTATCGTGATGGAGATTTCTTTAAGATTTCTAAAATGATGGGAAGAAAGGCTAACGGCTCGGTTAAGGCCAGCCATATTTTAATTGCTTATGAAGGTGCCGAAAGAGCTAACCCTGATGTGACCCGCACTAAAGAGGAAGCTGAGCAGGAAGCAAAGCGATTACTTCGTGAGGCCAAAAAATCGGATGTAAAATTCGTTGAATTGGCTCGTGACAATTCTGATGGCCCCTCTGCACCTAATGGTGGCGACTTGGGTTATTTTGTTGAAGGAACTATGGTTCCATCTTTCAATGACTTCGCATTTCAAAATAATGTGGGCAGCATTGGAATGGTTGAGACTGATTTTGGCTTCCACGTTATTAAAATCGATGATAAGCGTGATTTATTTCAAATAGCCACTTTGGCCCGTGAAATAGAGCCATCTGAGGAAACGGTTAATACCTTATTCACCGATGCAACCAAATTTGAGATGTCGACCATTTCTGGGGAAAAGGCTTTTACAGATTTGGCTAAAGAATCGCAGTACGCGGTTCGTCCGGTTAACAAAATCAATGCGGTTGACGAGAACTTGCCAGGGCTATCATCTCAGCGCAGTATCGTTCAATGGGCCTTTAACCAAGAAACGAACGTTGGTGATATCAGAAGATTTGATTTGCCGGAAGGTTACGCGGTTGTTCAATTGACCAAGAAATACGAAAAGGGCTTGATGTCGGTAGAAGATGCTTCACCTACTGTTTTGCCTATTTTGAGAAAAGAGCGTAAAACAGCTCAGATTATTTCAGCAAATAAAGGTAAGTCGCTAGATGATTTGGCCAAGGATAATAATGTAAGTGTTTCTACGGCTACGGCTTTGAACGTGAAATCTCCAACAATTCCTGGGGCCGGGGCCGAACCAGCGGTGGTTGGTGCGGCTTATGCCATGTCTGAAGGAGAAACATCAGGTTTGATTGAAGGCAATACAGGTGTTTTCATGTTAACGGTTACCAAGAAGACCGAAGGACCTCAATTGGATAACTATAGTACTTATGCCAGCTCATTAAAGACAACAAGGGAGGGTAGAGTTAACAGTGGCGTTTACAATGCTCTAAAGGAGGACTCAGAAGTTGAGGACAACCGTTCTATTTTCTATTAGACTATTATTGCATATAAAGAATTAAAAAGGCCCTCTAGCAGGGCCTTTTTTTATAATACCATTTGTTGGTAAGGTAGAACAGTATTAAACCCCTTGGTCTTAAAATAATTTGGTGTGCCAGCATCTCCTGTAGCCAAAATAAAATCACCGCCCCAGGCTCCTAAACTTTTAATACATCCGTCGGTATAATCATTGAATAATTTATTTTTTACCTTCGGCATATCAATGGCCTTGGCAATGATATCTTCATGTTCCGTAATAAGGTCTTCGAATTGGTGAAGTTCTCGACAATCAATTATTTCCTCGGTTAACTCCGTTATTCTTTTAAGCATCGATGCCTTTCCAGATTTTAATTTCTTATATCTGGCAATACCATCCCTACTATTCTGCTTCCTCTCTAAGTATACGAGATATATGTTCTCGGAAAAAGGCGGATTGAAATCGACTTTCTCAATTAAAGGTTTATTACGGTCGATGCTATAAGTTATGGCTCCATCATTCTGCGCGCAGGCAATGTCATAACCACTCCCGGAAAAGCCGTTCCATAGCAATTGAAAGGCATCTACCCCGGCCCAAGAAGCAATGTTGTTAATTAACGTTGATGAAGAACCTAATCCCCAATCTCTTTGAAATTCCAGGTAGGTTTCAACACGGTAACCTTTTTCTTCCGATAGAAATTCGGGGTTCAGTTTAATGGCTTCCCGTAGCAATTTTAGCAACGTATGTAAGACAGGATTTTCTTCTTTAGATATTTCTGATTCTCGAAGCTTTTCAATGGTTATTTCCTTTTCGAACCACAAATTTCCCTGATGGTCAAAACTCTTCCAATCAATCAAAGATTTTTTTAACGGGGAGACTCTCAAAGATTGACCCAATTTTGTTGGTACGGCTAAACATTTGGCACCATCCAAAACGGCGTATTCAGCGGTCAGTAATAGCTTGCCATGACTGTAGTACTCGACCATTCTAATTTCTGATTTTTTCAAAGGCCTCTACCACGGCATTGTGCGTAGCTGCATGGGTTTTAAAGTAGTCCACTAAAGCATTTTTTTCACTATCGGTGGCGCCTAATTGATTAAGAATATTCAAAAGGTGCATCTTCATATGGCCTTCTTGAATTCCTGTGGTAACCAATGAACGTACAGCTGCAAAGTTTTGGGCAAGACCGGCAACGGCAACTATCTGCATTAGTTCCGATGCAGATGGTTTACCCAATATTTCTAGACCCAACTTAACTAAAGGGTGAAGACTGGTGAGCCCACCAACAGTTCCTAGGGCAAGGGGCAGCTCTATCGAAAAGCTGAAAATACCGTCTTCGATTTTGGCATCGGTCAAGCTGCTATAATTACCGTTTTTAGAGGCGTATGCGTGTGCGGCCGCTTCAACGGCCCGGAAATCGTTACCTGTCGCCAAGACCACGGCATCTATTCCGTTCATTATACCCTTATTGTGGGTTACCGCCCTAAAAGGTTCGATTTTGGCAATTTCAACCGCTCTTACCATTTTCTCGGCAAATTCGTGAGGAGATAATCGATGGTCAATATTCATTTGTGATACTGGGCAACTCACTTCGGCCCGCACTAGGCAATCAGGAACATAATTAGAAAGAATACTCATGACCACTTCAATGTGCCTTTCGTCAGCTGCAAATGATCCGTATTGAGCAGCTTCATTTTCTAGGGTTCGGGCGAAGCTTTCTAGGCATGAGTTAATAAAATTGGCCCCCATAGCATCTAATGTCTCAAACGTACAGTGTAGCTGGTAATAATCTTTTAGTTCATCAGTTTTGTCGCGTAATTCTATTCTTGTGATTCCCCCTCCACGTTTTTCCATATTTCGTGTAATCGAAGAGGCATTTTCAATAAGCTTGGGCCGCAGGTCTTCAATAAATCGGGAAAGTTTTTCGAATTTCCCTTTAAAAATAAAATGAACCTGACCGACCTTCTCAGTGCCAAGTATTTTAGTTTTGAACCCTCCGCGTTTTAACCAAAATTTAGCCGCTTTGCTAGCCGCCGCGACAACCGAACTTTCTTCAATCGCCATGGGTATGGCATAAAGTTTGTCGTTGATTAAAAAATTGGGTGCAATACCAAAAGGGAGGTAGTAATTGGTGACGGTGTTCTCGATAAACTCGTCATGTAGTTGTTGCACTTTGGTATCGGGGTTCCAATAAAGTTGAAGAAGTTTCTTTGCAGATTCAGAATCTTCTGTGTAATTGGTAGTTAGCCAATCAATCTTTTGTTCTTTGGTCAGTTTCGAAAAACCCTCTACTGGCTTATTCATAAAGTATGGTGTCTTGGGGCAAAGATAACGATTAAGGTGAATTTGCTCGTTGCCCGATTATATGGGCTTTCAGAAGCTCTTTTTTAGCGATTAAAGTTTAATTTTTTGTAAAATTATCACTAAACTTGGGCGATTTATTATCATTTATAACAAGCTATGCAAAAGTACATTTCAGTTCTGTTTTTTCTTATGGTATTTATGGCTATCGGACAGAAAAAGCAAATTACCGTTGAAGGAGTTTTCGCTAATGAATTTAGAACCGAGGGCCTAGATGCTCTAAGGTCGATGAAGAACGGCAAACAATACACGGTTCTTAATCGCGATTATAAAACTGGTAGAACAACTATTGATAAATATGATTATACCACACAGAAAAAAGTAGAGACCATTGTTGATTCACAAAACTTAGATGCTTTAAAAGAATTTTCGGCATACGAGTTCAACGAAGACGAATCGAAGATACTTTTGGCTACAGAGATCGATCCTATTTACAGGCATTCTTTTTTGGCGAATTATTACATCTACGATGTAAAGACAAAAAGTGTGATAAAAGTCTCCGAGGGAAAGATTCAAGAGCCTTCATTGTCGCCCAATGGTACAAAAGTGGCTTATGTTCGCGACAATAACCTATATATTTTTGATTTAAATTCAGAAACCACAGAACAGGTTACGACCGATGGGGTTAAGAACAAAATTATAAATGGAATTACCGATTGGGTGTATGAAGAAGAATTTGCTTTTGTTCGTGCATTCGCATGGAATGCTGACGGAAGTAAAATAGCCTTTCTTCGATTCGATGAAGAAAAGGTGCCCCAATTCTCTATGGATGTTTTTGGTACGGGACTTTATCCGACTCAAGAAGTTTTTAAATATCCAAAGGCGGGAGAGGATAACGCCGAAGTAACGCTGCACATGCTTGATGTCGCTTCAGGAGACATATCAAAGGTCGATTTAGGAAACCCTTATTATATACCACGAATTAAATGGATGAACAATGCCAATTACCTGAGCGTACAGACCATTAATCGACATCAGAACCATCTAAAATTACTTTCAGTAAACGCTAAAGACAACTCGGTAAATGTTTTGCTTGAAGAGAAAGATGATGCCTATATCGATATTACTGATAATTTGACATTTCTGGCAGACGATAGTTTTATCTGGACTAGTGAAACAGACGGTTACAACCATATCTATCTCTACGACCAAGACGGTAATTTAATGAACCAGGTAACCAAAGGACCTTGGGAGGTTACCAATTACTACGGTTATGACCAAAACGAAGATAGGGTTTACTATCAGTCAACGGAAAACGGGTCGATTAATAGGGGAGTCTATAGTGTGGCAAGTAATGGGAAAAACAAAAAGGCGCTGGCCACAGAAGAGGGAACCAATTCCGCAGCTTTTAGTGCAGATTTTACCTATTTTATATTGACCTATTCAAATGCTACAACACCACCTATTTATACCTTGCATAAAGCCTTGAATGGGAAGGAAATCAAAGAGATAAAAAATAACGATTCCCTTATTGATAAATTGAAGGGGTATGAGCTGAGTGCCAAAGAGTTTTCGACTATTCAAATCAATGGTAATGAGTTGAACATGTATATGATCAAACCGAAAGATTTTGATCCCTCCAAGAAGTACCCGTTACTCATGTACCAATATAGCGGTCCCGGATCACAACAGGTGTCCAATAGCTGGATGGGCTATAGAGATTATTGGCATCAGCAGTTAGCCTCTGAAGGTTATGTTATTGCTTGTGTCGATGGTAGGGGAACTGGCTTTAAAGGAGCTGACTTTAAAAAATCGACCTATCTCAACTTAGTGAAATATGAAACGGAAGATCAAATTGCCGCTGCTAAGAAGTTAAGTGAACTTTCCTTTATCGATGAAAACAGAACAGGTATTTGGGGATGGAGTTTTGGAGGTCATATGGCTACCAACAGTCTGTTGAAAGGTAGCGAGGTTTTCGAAACGGCTATAGCCGTTGCCCCTGTTACTTCATGGAGGTTTTATGATACCATCTATACGGAAAGGTTTATGCGCACTCCACAAGAAAATCCTGATGGGTACGACGATAATTCACCGCTTAACTATCCTGAACTGTTGCAGGGTGATTTTCTATTAATCCACGGTTCTGGCGATGACAATGTGCATGCGCAACATTCAATGAGAATGGCGGAAGCTCTGATTCAGGCCAATAAACAGTTCGACTGGGCTATTTATCCCGATAAAAACCATGGTATATATGGCGGAAATACGAGAGTTCACCTCTTCAATAAAATGACCAATTTCTTGAACGAAAACCTAAGGGACAGAAAGGCAGAAGGTAATCTCGATACCAAAGAACAACCAAGTATAGACGCCCAAATAAAGGGCTAGTACTATTTGATAGCTTCTAGGGATTAGCCAGTAATGAAAACCGGACCAATAACTTAAAAAATATATATGGAAACCAAACACGAATTTATGGAGCAGCAGCAAATGTTCGGCCACCCAAAGGGCCTTTTCTACCTGTTCTTTGCAGAACTCTGGGAAAGGTTCAGCTTTTATGGAATGCGGGCGCTATTGACACTCTACATGGTAGACGTCATATTTGCCGCTTTGGCCGAAAGAGACTTTGCTACCGCGGCCGTTTATTCGTCCTATGGTTCTTTGGTATATGCTTCTACGGTCATCGGAGGTAGAATTTCTGATACCATATTAGGAATGCGTAATTCTATTTTTCTAGGTGGTATTCTTATGTCGATAGGGCATTTCGTTTTGGCTATTGAACATAATATTACTTTCTTTTTAGCCTTGTCACTGATTATTGTTGGCAATGGCTTTTTTAAACCCAATATATCGACGTTTGTAGGTACTCTTTACCCTGAAGGCGACCCGAAAAAAGATTCCGGGTTTACGATATTCTATATGGGTATTAATATCGGAGGGTGGATCGCACCCTTACTATGTGGTTGGTTGGCTGTTGAATATGGATGGCATTACGGTTTTGGCCTCGCGGGTATAGGTATGCTTACAGGACTTATCTTCTTCTGGAGAGGTATCAAAAAGAACGTTTTTGGTGATAGGGGTCTTCCGCCAAATGAAGACGTTCTTGATAAAAAGGTGGGAGGAATCAAACAAGGCATTTTAGTGCCACTGCTTGCCGTTATTGCAGCACCCATCATTGCTTATCTTTTATCCGCCTATCAACCGTTAGGTACCGAAGGTTCTTTCTTTGAGGATCAGAATATCGTAAATGTCATTTTTAAGCTTATAGGTATTGCCATTTTAATATACTTGGGCTATATCATGTATCAGGCAAATGCCGATGAACGAAAAAAGCTGTTCGTAGCGGTCTTGATTACGTTTTTTATGACCATTTTTTGGGGCTTTCATGAGCTTTCAGGAAGTGTCATTACCTTGTTTGCTTCCCGCAACGTCGATTTAGACGGTATAATGACCGCCGCTCAGACCAACTCTTTAAACTCTATGTTCATCATCATATTGGCCATTCCCATATCGCTAATGTGGACCTATCTTAGCAAGCGTAACCTAAATCCAAGAACACCTTATAAATTTGGTTTGGGGCTAGTTTTTGCCGGTATCAGTTTTTATGCTTTGGCCATTAGCTCGGGCAGTGCCAACGAAAGTGGTTTTGTGCCTTTTAGCTATTTATTACTTATGTATTTCTTACTTTCGGTAGGCGAGTTATTTATGTCGCCAGTCGGCCTATCAAAAATAACCGACCTTTCACCAAAACGTATTGTTGCTTTTATGATGGGTGTATGGTTTTTATCATCGGCATTTGCTTTTCAAGTAGTTGGATTTATAGGTAAGCAATTGGCTATAGAAAGCACCGATAAGAACGTAGGCGGTTTCGAAACTTTAACGATATACACCGATGGCTTCGAATTAATTGCTAAATATGCCCTTGGGGCCGGAGTCATTGTTTTGTTGGCTTCCCCTTTGATCAAAAGATTAATGGGTAAGGTACACTAAGAATTAGTTACTGGGCCCGAAAAAATAAGCTCCCTTTTCGCCTGTGTAGTGAAAAGGGATTTTTCTTTTTCTACACGTAGCTTTCCATCTATTTACATAGCTTCTATAATTACTGCCATCTGCAATGATCATATGAGGCTTGATCGAGTCAATAAGCCTGTTTAAATTAATTTTAGGTGATTGAGTCAGTATGAGATAACCACTTGATTTTTTGTGAGGAGGTTTTACACCTGTACTATCAATAAAAAATAAATGTTGGTCTTTCCATTGATAAGTGTTTTTCAAGAGCTTTGGCTTGATTCTGTCGACATGCTCCGCCACTTTGTAAGTGTTGACCAACCTCTTTTCACTTAGACTATCTTTTGATAAAATTGTCAATTGATTGCCAAGGTGGTGTACTAATAGTGTATTCTTTGTTTGGTGGGCCAGAAATAGTACCTCCTTTTGCTTTAGCTGAATTTTGTTATAAATCATCCAACTCTGAAAGCAGATAAGAACAAAGGCAAAAGGCAAGACTTTTTTAAATGTGGGTCGGGTAAGAAATAGTATAAAAGTGATTATACATAAATAAGCCAGGATTAATTGGGCCAAACCAAAAGGAACATCCCTAAATATAAATTCTTCTTGCTGTGCCACCCATTCCACAATCAGGTTCATATACCTGATGATATAATTATAGATAGTTACGAGCCAATTAGGCAACAATTGAAGATTGGCCATTATGATGACCACAATTCCAAGAGCAAGTATAACTCCTAGAAGGGGTACAATTACCAAATTCGATATAAAGAATAGCGAGGGAAATTGATGAAAGTAGTAAAGACTTACGGGCAAGACCCCTAGTTGAGCGGCCATGCTGACCGAAAGCAATTGCCAGAAATAACGTAGAATTTTGTTTTTCGGATGATATAACTTTTGGAGTAGGGGATAAATCCAAATAATAGAAAAGACTGCGGCATAGCTCATTTGAAAGCCTACCTGAAAAAGTAATCTGGGGTTGATGACCAAAAGTATGGCAAACATCGAAAGCGCAAGAATATTAAAATTGTTACTAGGCCGATTGAGATGCTGGGCATAAGCTAAAAAAGAAAACATGGTTACAGCCCGCACAACGGAGGCCGAAAACCCTGCGAGCAGGGCAAAACCCCAGAGTAGCAAAATTATTAAAATCGTTTTGACAGTTTTGCCTTTTCGGAATCTCTCTAAGGGTCGAAGTATAAATTGCAATATTAGAAGCAGAATGCCTATGTGTAGGCCTGAGACTGCTAAAATATGAACAGCGCCTGCATCTTTGTAATTAGAATAAGTGTCCTCAGAAATATCAGCTCTCTGCCCCAGTAAAAGGGCTTGAATAATGCTTAATTCATCTGAACCGAAATGAGCGGCTTTTAAATTGGTGATAATCGTATTTCGAATATGTGAGGCAAGCCCATATATAGTTTTTGAACTATTTGTTTTTAAGATGTAATTGTCATCGGATAACGTTAATTGGTCGATAATACCATGACTGTACATGTATTTGCTGTAGTCGAATTGATGAGGGTTCAAGGGACTTGGAATTTTTCTTTCCTTACCAAACGCAACCAGCTCGTCATCTACATTTAAAAGGTGAACCGAATCTTTCGGGCCGCTAAGTAAAATTTTTCCGGAAGAAGGAGTCTGATTAACCGCTATAACTTTTGCCAAGTATCGATACGAAAAGGCCGTAGGCTTCATTTCTTCGACTATCTTAAGTTGATAGCGATTATCGTTTTTGGAGACATACTTTGAATAGTGATTCAGTCTGTTTTCCGGATGGTTATGCGCTATTGCTAAAGCTCCGATACCAATGGTAGTAAAAGCCATGCCAATACCGAAGAAGATAGAATTCTTTTCTGATTTGAACAGCAGGGCGGTTAGAACCAAGAATACGAATGTAACTGTTGCTACACCTTCTATGGGAAGGTTGAAATACTCCCCAAGTAAAATTCCAATGATTAAAAAGAGGGTAAGTTTTATGGGCACTGAGCGTAAAAGACGCATCTTAAAGTACCCTAGTGGCCTTTACGAAGGCGCTGTTCCAGTAGCCTTCTCTTAATGAGCTTACAATAACACCGCGTGAAGAAGAGGCGTGTACGAACTTAATTTCATCATTTTCTACAGCTACCACCATGCCAACATGATTGATGCGCTTGGCCCGCCTACTTGTTCTAAAAAAGAGCAGATCACCTTTTTCTACTTCCCTGATCTTGATGTTTTGGCCTTCTTCGGCCATATGATAAGAGGTTCTCGGTAATTTGATGTCATTTTCACCAAAAGCCACGTAAAGTAACCCTGAGCAGTCCATACCCTTTTTAGTGGTTCCTCCGAATTTATATCTTACCCCACTGTAGCGTAGCGCTGATTTTATTATATCATCTGCAACGGAATTCTTCTTGCTGAACGGTTTTTTGGGTGAGGGAAGATTATTATCGTCATTGTTATCGGAATTGGCCGACACAGAGACCCTGCGGGGCTCATTTGCTCGGGCCTTCCTCTTTTTGGAAGAGCCACAGCTCACAATCAATAATATGCTTAATAAGTAGAGAAGTTTGCGCATGCCCAAGCGTTGCTTATATCACTTGGATACCAAATTTAAGCATTTTCCGCAATACGTGCGGCCGCATTCTCACTAGCACCTTTTCCACCCAACTTCTTCTGTAATAGTGAGTAAGCCCGTAGCTGTTCTTCACGATAGCTTCCACTTAGAATTTTAGATAGTTCTTTTTCTAGTTTTTTAGAAGTCAGTTCAGTTTGAATCAATTCTTTAACGACCTCTTTATTCATGATCAAATTGACCAATGAGATATACTTTAGGGTGATGATTCGCTTAGCTATTTGATAAGATAGCCAATTGGCCTTATAACATACTACTTGCGGAACTTTAAAAAGCGCTGTTTCCAACGTGGCGGTGCCGCTGGTTACCAAAGCGGCATGGGATAAACTTAGTAAATCATACGTTTTATTGACGACAAAGCCTACTTGGGGCTTTTTTAAGAAGGGAGTATAAAACTCTTTGTCAAGGCTTGGTGCCCCGGCTATTACAAACTCATATTGTTGAAACTTATCTACAATGCTTAGCATTACTGTGAGCATTTTTTCAACCTCTTGCTTTCGGCTTCCTGGTAATAAAGCTATAATCGGTTTATGGGCGTCTAGACCGTTTTCGCTTCTGAATTTTTGATCGTCAATAGGCTTTCTTTCTCCGATGGCATCTATCAGTGGGTGACCAACAAACGTTACCGGATAATTATGTTTCTTTTCGTAAAAGTCTTTTTCAAAGGGTAGTATAACATACATGTCATCAATATCCCTTTTAATGTCATTGATACGACCTTCTCTAGAAGCCCAAATTTGGGGTGAAATATAATAGGTGGTTTTGTACCCTTTCTCTTTGGCCCATTTGGCAATTCGAAGGTTGAACCCTGAATAGTCGATAAAAATGATTACATCTGGCTGAAAATCAGCAATATCATTCTTGCAGTATTTGATGGCCTTTGAAATCGTGCCCAAATTCATGACTACTTCAAGAAAGCCCATGAAGGCCATCTCTTTATAGTGTTTGGCAAGAACCCCGCCGGCCTGTTGCATAAGGTCGCCTCCCCAACATCTTACCTTTGCATCATGATCTTTTATCTTCAGGGCCTTGATGAGGTTTGAGCCGTGTAGGTCGCCAGAGGCCTCTCCTGCAATAATGTAATATTTCATGGGTCGATATCTTAAATTTTAGAAGAGGAACGCTATCTACTATCGATTAAAACACCTTGTAGTAAAGTATGACCATTGCGGTCAAAATAGTAGCGATAAGAACGCCTTTGGCCCTTTGATCCCTTCTGATTTTAAGAAAACCAAAAAAAGCAAAAAGGTTGAGAATCGCGCCAAGCGCCAAAAGGCTGCCGACGTGCTCTTGTTCTACAGCTGCCTCATAGGTTTCTACGATACCTAAATCTGAAAACAACAAAATGTATAGCAATGTGCCTATAATATTGGCAATGACCCCTACTAAAAATCCTATTAATAACTCCTTTCTTGTATTCATATGGTTTGGTTGAGTATTAGTTTAGTCCCCATTCGTTTAAACCTTGAATGGCATGGTGGGCGGTCAGGTCGAATTGGGTGGGTACAACTGAAATGTAATTGTTGGCCAAGGCCCACTCATCTGTATCTTCCCCTTTGTCAAGCAATAGAAACTCTCCGGTAAGCCAATAATAGTCTCTGCCCGCAGGGCTAGTTCTTTTGTCGAATTTTTCTTTCCAATTTGCTTTGGCCTGTCTGCATATTTTTATTCCCTTAATGTCATCTTTTTTGGCCTGGGGTATGTTGACATTAAGCACTACACCTTTCGGAATACCGTTTTTTAAAGCTTTCTTGACAATGGATTGGATGAATTTTTCGGCCGCCGAAAAATCGGCATCCCAATTGTAATCACATAAAGAAAAGCCAATGGCCGGTATACCTTCGATACCTGCTTCAATGGCAGCGCTCATTGTGCCAGAATAAATAACATTGATGGAAGAATTTGAACCATGGTTGATACCACTCACACAAATGTCGGGTTTGCGATCAAGAAGTTCTTGCAACGCCAATTTTACACAATCGGCAGGGGTGCCACTGCAGCTATATTCTAAGGGGGCTCCCTTTTCTTTGTCTACCACCAGTTTGGCCGAAAAAAGGGTGTTGTCAATAGTTATGGCGTGGCCTTTGCCAGATTGCGGACTGTCGGGTGCTACCACCACTACATCACCAATTTCTTTCATATAGCCAATCAAAGACCGAAGTCCTGGTGCGGTGATTCCGTCATCATTGGTTACCAGTATCAAAGGTTTTTTCATGCAGGATAATTTCTGGCATAAAAATACGTTTTACAAAAGACATCGACCCACCTTCGTTTAACAAAATATTAATGGCGCTCTGCCATAGGTGGCATGGTTTTTTCAGTATCTTAGGGAATTCATTAGTTTTAACTGTGAATTTTCCCGTTCATTTTGGTGAACGGCATTTTAAAATCGAAATTTAGTTGTATGAAAAGAAATCTAGCCTATGTGCTCGGCGTAATGCTTATATCGGTAGCCTCTTGCGGCTTTACGAATAAGTCTTTTGAGAATGACGATAAAGACAAATTACTACTCGATTTAATTACCTATGTTTTACAAAAGGGCCATTACGAGCCGAAAGACATTAACGATGATTTTTCAGTTAGCGTCTTCAACGATTTTTTAGATGTAATCGATCCTACCAAAAGATATTTTTTAGAGGATGATATCAAGGAGTTTGAGCAATACAAATTTCAATTGGACGATCAGATTAAGAGCACCGATATTTCCTTCTTCAATTTGGTATATGACCGATTGATGATGCGTATGGAAGCTGCTAAAATTTTGTATCAAGAAGTTTTAGACCATCCTTTCGATTATAACGAGAACGAGAATATCGATATCGATTACGAAAAGATGCAATTTGCAAAGAACAAAGAAGAATTGAGAGAGCGTTGGAGATTGCAATTAAAATATGCCACTCTCGGTACGTACGATTCTAAAATGAGGCAAATGGAGAAGTCTGATGAATCGGAAGATGAGGATGAGGCTACAGCGGCTCCTTTAACTCCGGAAGAAGCCGAAAAGTCTTCGAGGGCTTCTACCAAAAAGACCTTAGATGAGTTTTTTGACTTTGTTGATGATCTCGAGCGAAAAGATTGGTTTGTACAGTACATCAATACCATTGTCGATGAATTTGACCCGCATACTTTTTACTTCGCACCCGATGATAAAGAGAAGTTCGATATGAGCATGTCGGGTAAGTTCGAGGGTATTGGAGCAAGGTTGCAAAAGAAACCTGAAGGGGCCAAGATTGTTGATATTATTTCTGGAGGACCAGTTTGGAGAGATGGTCAGCTAGAAGTGGGCGACCAAATTCTTAAAGTAGGTCAAAAAGGTGAAGAACCTATCAACATCGTTGGCATGCGTTTAGATGATGCCATTAAATTGATCAAAGGGCCTAAAGGTACTATCGTTAATTTAACGGTTCGAAAGATTGATGGTTCTTTAGAAGAAGTATCATTGACCCGTGATGTGGTTGAACTGGAAGAGTCATTTGCCAAATCGGCCAACATCATCAAAGGTGATCAAAAGTTCGGTCTTATCGATTTGCCTAAATTCTACGTTGACTTTGATGATTATACCGAGCGCAATGCTGCTACCGATGTGGCCAAAGAGGTAGATAGATTGAAAGAAGAGGGCGCTGAGGGCCTTATAATTGATTTGAGGGATAATGGTGGCGGCTCTTTAAAGACCGTAGTTGAAATGGCGGGTCTGTTTATTAAAGACGGCCCAATAGTTCAAGTTCGATCATCAGGCAAAGGTAAGGATGTATATGACGATAAAGATGAGCGCATTCAGTGGGATGGCCCATTGGTAATATTGGTGAACGAACTTTCGGCTTCCGCATCTGAAATTTTAGCGGCTGCCATGCAAGACTATAAAAGAGCAATCGTAATTGGTAGCAAGCAGACCTTCGGTAAGGGTACGGTGCAGAACGTGATTCCGCTTGACAACATAGTACGTAGCAACGAACACGGCGATTTGGGCGCGATTAAGTTAACTACGCAAAAGTTCTATCGAATCAACGGTGGTTCTACCCAACTAGAAGGTGTTAAGAGCGATGTGGTGGTTCCGGATAAGTATAGCTACATTGATTTAGGAGAAAAAGATCAGTCTAATCCGTTGAAATGGGATAAAATTTCACCTGCTGATTATAAGCCTTGGGATGGTTATATCGACTACGAGCAAACTGTGGCCAATAGTGCCAAAAGAATGGCTAACAATCCTCAGATAAAATTGATAGAAGAAAATGCCAAATGGTTAAAGTCAGAGCAAGATGAAATGGTCATTTCTCTTAATTACAACACTTATCGAAAAGAAGAGGAAAAAGACAAGGTAAAATCGGACTACTTCAAGGTCATTAACGATTATGACAGCAAGTTGACCTTTGAATCTCTCAAGTATGAAGAGGCCTTGTTTACCAAAGATTCGGTACTTCGCGAAAAGAGGGACAGATGGCATAAAAGTTTGGCTAAAGATGTTTACGTAGAAGAGGCCGTAAATGTGCTTCAAGATTTAAGGGTAAACAACATCAAACATGGCAAATTGGCCGTCAAAGGTTGATAGAGTATTAAAAAGATAATAAAAAGGCCCTAGATTGATTTCTAGGGCCTTTTTGCTTTTAGAATGTATTTTTACTATTTATTCAGCCGAACTGGAAAAATTAGTGGCAACAGTGTCAAGCTTCGGCTTGATGTAAGTTCTACAGAAAGGTCTTTCAGGGTCAGAGTTATAATAATTTTGAAAATGCTCTGGAGATTTTTTGAAACACTTCATGACTAAGGGTTCAGTAACCAAATCAGTATCGAATTTTTTATTCAGCTCGTTCAAGATATCGACTACCAATTTTTTCTGTGAACTGGAATAGTAATAAACTGCCGATCGATACTTTTCTCGCATTGAATGGGCAGAAGTGCTTTTATGGGTATTTAAATGAATTTCAACTAAGAGGTATAAGCTGATAGTTTTCGGGTCATAATGAACAATGACTCCTTCTGAAAAGGAATGATTTTTTCCATTTGAGGCTATAAAACCTTGTTCAACCAAACAAACTCCTTTTATTGCTTGAAAGACAGCTTCGGTACACCAGTGGCATCCGCCTCCAAAACCAATCTTGCGCATTTCAGTCATTTCCAATTTTCTTCCCTTATTTGGTCGTTAGTTTAAGTACTAGCTATCACATAAAATAAAAAAGCCTGCACTAGGCAGGCCATTGTTAAGAATTATTTGCAGTTAAATTACTTTTCTGAGCGTTCGAATTTTTATCTTCTCAATGTTGTCTTCTTCAGTAGTTTGTTCCGATAATTTTTTATTCTGTACATAGGCTACCCAAAGAACAATGATACATACTACGGCAGCAGCTCCATTACCTTCTTTAGCCATTAAGTGTGCTATAATCCCAAAAATAAAATTTAAGAAAAAGCCTGCATAGGCCCATTCTCGCAACCAGTTATTCTTGTTGATGATTAAAACGGCAAGGCCAATCATTTGAGCGGCACCCAGCACCGAAATGAGGTAGGTAGGGTAACCTAACTGTTGAAACTTAATAGCAATGGTATCATAATTGATAAATGAATTTGCTACCGCATATACCATGGCAACACTAAATATCGAAAGGGCGATTCTGTAGTAAAGTTTTGTGGTCTTCATAAGAATTGGGTTTTAAATTGTTCGATAAAATTACCTTGATAAAACCCAAAATCCTGTTCAGAAAAGTTCAATTACCGATTTCCGTAGACGGATGGTATTCATTCGTCTATAAATGGTATCATAAGCTTTTTATGCTAATTTTTCTGCGTGCATTTTTCGAAATTTGGCCAATTTCGGTGTTATTACGGCACTACAGTACCCCTGATTCGTGTTATTGCGGTAGTAATCTTGATGATACTCTTCAGCTTCGTGAAAAGTTTGGGCCGCACTTACCTCGGTAACTATAGGATCCGAATAATAGGGCTTTAATTCTTTGATAGCCTCTTCTGCATCCTTCTTTTGATGGTCATTGTGGTAAAATATTACCGACCTATACTGCGTTCCTACATCACCGCCCTGTTTATTTAAAGTTGTCGGGTCGTGACTTGTTAAGAAGACTAGCAACAAATCTTTGTACGATATGATCTTAGGGTCAAAAGTAACCTGTACTACTTCGGCATGACCTGTTAGGCCTGAACAAACCTCGCGGTAAGTTGGTTTACCTGGCACTGTACCTCCGCTATAACCTGAAACTATTTTTTCTACTCCTTTTAATTGTTGTAAAAGGGCTTCCACGCACCAAAAGCACCCTCCGCCAATGGTAGCCACTTCCATAGATGAATTATTCATGCATTGTGTTTTCTTGTTGTAATTGCAATGATTCTGAGTTGATGCAGTACCTAAGACCACTTGGCTCTGGCCCATCGGGAAATACATGCCCCAAATGCGCATCACAAGTGTTGCACATTACTTCTACACGAATCATACCGAAAGAACTATCTTTCTCATATTTGATGGCGTTCTCTTTAATGGGTTGCGTAAAGCTCGGCCATCCCGTTCCTGACTCAAATTTGATGGTAGAATCGAACAATGGGGTGTCGCAACAGACACAGTTATATTTTCCTGCTTCGTGAGCGGTACAGAGGGCCCCAGAATGTGCCGGTTCGGTACCTTTCTTTCTGGTGATATAAAACTGTTCAGGTGAAAGCACCTCTTTCCATTCGGCATCTGTTTTCTCAATGCGCTTATCAGGGGTAGGATTTCCTTTAACGCTGAAATTGATAATGTCTTTCCATGTAAGCATAACCTGTTCTTTCAAATTAATCTACGGCAAATTAAAAATCTTCCTTTCAATTATCGACTGCAAATACGAAAAAAAGGAACTTTTCTGCACTAGATATTTTGTCGATAAAACGTTTTATTGCTTACAAGTAACCAAAGAAGTTGCTGCCGAATATATTCTCTGGTTTTAATGGACTAATTTTGAGCATATGAAAAGAAAAACTGTCTACTCTGTTTTAATCATCTGTTGTATTGTTGGTTTTTGGGTGTTCAATAATTTTTACACGCCCGCTACCTATTCTGATGGTAAGATTATGGGGCTGCAAACCGATATAGCCAATGATTTTATGCCGAGTTCTACAACTGGGGCGATAGTGGAACATAGCCATTATATTCTTTCGTATAATGAGCCTTTTGAACAGGCTGAATGGGTAGCATATATCTTAAAAAGTGAACATCTGACCAATGACCAGAGAAAACGCCCTTATTTTATTGAAGACCCGTTGGTGAAAACAAAGTCTGCCGATTGGAGAAATTATAGAGGGTCGGGATATGATAGGGGTCATCTCTGCCCGGCAGGGGATAGGAGGTTCTCTGAACAAGCGTATAACGAAACCTTTTACACCAGTAATATTAGCCCTCAAGACAGGGCTTTTAATTCCGGTATTTGGAACAGATTAGAGATTAAAGTGCGCGATTGGGCCAGGCAATATGGTGAAATCTTTATTGTTACCGGTGGTGTTCTGGAAGAGGGGCTTAAGGAAATAGGGGAGGAAGATGTTGATGTGCCCAACTATTATTACAAAATAATTGCTAGAAACGATTCCGATGGACCAAAGGCGATGGCTTTTTTAATGTTAGGAAAGGAGAGTAACAGACCTCTGAAAGAGTTTACGGTCACTATCGATGAAATTGAAAAACAAACGGGAATCGATTTCTTCAAAAATCTTTCCGATGACCTCGAGAATACTTTGGAAGCATCGAACGGAGCAAACGATTGGTCTTTTTAAATAGACTTAGATACCCTCCTTTAGTCTATTTGCATCTAACTTTAGAAAGATAAATAGAAGAATAGTAAAGAAAAGAAGCCCAGATCCACCATAGCTAAAAAACGGTAATGGTATACCAATGGTCGGTAGAACGCCAATCACCATGCCTATGTTAATGAAATAATGTATTAGAAGTATCGATACTACCCCATAACCGTACATTCGGCTAAAATCGGTTTTTTGCCTCTCGGCTAGATAGACCAATCTTAGAAGCAATAAGGTAAATAGAACAACAACCGTTGAGGTGCCAAGAAAGCCCCACTCTTCACCAACTGTTGAAAATATATAGTCAGTATGCTGTTCAGGTACAAAGTCTCCTTTGGTGCGGGTGCCTTCTAAAAATCCTTTCCCAAAAAAACCGCCCGATTCTATCGCTTTTTCCGATTGATAGGTGTTATAGCCGATTGTTTTTCTGATCTGTTCCAGTTTGCCAGGGTCTTTTTCAAGCCTCAGCCATAGACTGAAACGATCTCTATGCCTTTGCTCAAATACATTGTTGAAAACAAAATTGACCGACAAAGAAAATAGAATGGTTACCACCACCGCCAGTGACAACGAAAATACGGGAACCTTGAATTTTTTGTTCTTCAGCAAAAAGAAAAGTACCAATAGCAATGCGATGAAAATGACTACCCAAATGGTGCCGAACATCAAGGTGGTGACGAAAGTTAAGATAGCCAAAAGGGCAATGCCCAAGTAATAGAGGGGTAACCCCTCTCGAAAGATCACGAAAGAAAGAGAGAAAAATACCAAGGCGCTACCAGGGTCGGGTTGGGGTATAATCAACAAAGCAGGCAAGAGTATAATGCCAAAAGCATATAGTTGATCTTTTCTTCGTTTAATATCGGTTTGAATGTCACTCAAGTACTTAGCCAGTGCCATTGCTGTTGCTACTTTCGCTAGCTCAGAGGGCTGCAAATTGAAGAAACCTAGATTATACCATGAGGTAGCACCGGCAATCGTTTTACCAAAAACAAAGAGCCCTAAAAGCAATACCATGCTTATGAGATACATCAAGCTTGAAAACCGTTCGTAAAAATTGGCTTCAAGCGCCAAGAGTATTACTATCGATGCCAAACTGGCCCCAATGAAAAAGAGTTGTTTTCCATGCAGGGTTCCAAAATCAAAAATAGAGGAATCCGATTCAGAGAAGGTGCTTGAATAAATATTGACCCAGCCAATCGTGACCAAGAGCAAGTAAAAAAGAACAGTAAGCCAATCGACCCTTTTAAGTACGCTTTTTCCGGACATAGATGGTTTTATTCTCGAGAAATGAGTTCTTCAAGAGGTTTTGAATGCTGACTCCAGTCGTATTCGTTTATTTTGAATTCACGGCCTAAATAAGGTTTGGCGTATTCGTATTCCAAAGTTCTTTCTAGCATACGTTTTTCCAAATCGGTACGGGTAACCTCTTTTTTGATGTACTTCTCAATCAATAAAGAAGCGATATGGCCTGCGTATCTTGAACCGTAATAACCATTTTCGATGTACACGGCCAAGGCAATTTCCGGTTTTTCAACGGGAGCAAAGGCTACGAAAACGGAATGGTCGGTAAGTTGTACCCGAACACTATCGATTTTGGTGAAGTTCTCAACCGTTCCTGTTTTGCCGGCGATTCTGACATCAGGAATCTGTACCCATTTCGCTGTACCCTTTTCATACACATCGGCCATGCCTTGAATAATGGGCTCGAAGTGTTGTTTATCGATGGTTGTATGTTTCGCTTCAACAAAATCAGGTATGCTAATATCTTTTCCTTCTACTTTTTTGAGAATGTGAGGAGTGTAATAAAAACCTCTGTTGGCAATAGCAGCGGTCATATTGGCCAACTGAATCGGGGTTACGGCGACTTCACCCTGCCCGATAGAGTTCGAGATGATGTAGGAAGGCGCCCATCTATTGTCACCATACCACTTATCATAGTATTCCTTTGAAGGTATACGACCCTTGCGGCCTGTAGGAAGGTCATAACCTAGGTATTGGCCAAGGCCAAAGCTTTTCATGTGTTCTTCCCAAACATCCATACCTTGATCGGTAGTCTCGTATTTTTCGTAAATCTTTCTGAAAGTGGCCGCAAAATAGGCGTTGCACGATTTGTAAATACCATCGTTCAGCTTTCGAAGTCCGCCCCCACAGTGGCACCCTCGCTTTTTTCGACCCACATAAAAACCGTTATAGCACTGTACGGTAGTACTGGGGCTTATAACCCCTTCTTGTAGGGCTACTAGGGCGTTCAATGTTTTAAATGGAGAACCGGGTGATCCTTCGGCCAAAATCGATCGATCGAACAAAGGCTTGGCGATTGAATCATAGTGCAGAGCACTATAGTTTTTAGATCGCTCTCTACCAACAAGTAATGAAGGGTCATAGGTAGGGCCCGAGATCATGGCCAATATCTCGCCCGTTGATGGTTCTAGGGCAACAATACCACCACGTTTTCCGACCATTAGTTTTTCGCCATATTCTTGCAAATCCTTATCCAGGGTAATATTGATTTCCATACCCTGCTCCGGTAAGGTGTCAAGAATTCCATCCTTGTACTTCCCAATATCCCTATTGAAACGGTCTTTTTGAATGTACTGAACTCCCTTTCGGCCCCTTAAAATATCTTCGTATTGCTTCTCGACTCCTGTTCTACCAGTAAGTTCGCCTTGTACATAATAAGGGTTCTTTGCCAAGTCACGCTCGTTTACTTCACTGATATAGCCCAAAACGTTTGCCGCACTATTGGTGTCGTAATATCTAAGGGACCGCTTTTGAATATAAAAGCCTTTGTAATGCCTCATTTTTTCTTGAAGCTTGGCATAGTCTTCTTTTGATAATTGAGGAACAAAAACAGAGGGTAGCCTTGGGGAATAGATACGCGCTTTTCTGAGCTCTTTGCTGAATTTTTCCTTGTCAATTCCTAAGAGGTTACAAAACTCTAATGTATCTAGGGCTCTTACCTCTCTAGGGATAACCATCACATCATAAGCGGGGTCGTTACCTACGAGCAACTTGCCGTTTCTGTCATAGATATATCCTCTTTCCGGATAATCATACACCCGTTTGATTGCAGGGTCTTCAAGAACTTGGTCCGGTGAAAAGCTGAAAATCTGCAAATAAGAAAGCCTTCCCAAGAAAGTGAATGCAATAATTACGATAATTGAGGATAACAGTAGCTTTTTCATCTACGATGAAATTTTGATGTTAAGACATTGATGTGATTTAGACCCTGATTTTAATCTTTTCGAACACTAAATAGTGATCCGAACAGTAAGCAAAGAATTAGAGTGGCCGCCCCGGTCGCTAAAACTTTTTTCAAAACTAAAAGGAAATTGGCCAAACTGAAAATTTCTAACATAAAGAAAACCAGATGGTGTACTAATATCAATAACGTTAAAAACGTAATTTGTTGTACTTGAGTGGTGTTACTAAGTTTAAAACTTTGAAATTCAAAGTTAACACCGAAAACAAAACGCATAATGGCCGGCCTTATATAGGCAATGGTAATCGTTGAAGCTGCATGTATGGCCATGGTATCAGAGAAAAAATCAATGGCCAGTCCCAATAGAAAACCTAAACCTATAAATGTGGCCCTATTTTCCTTAATGGGGTACCAATAAAGAAATAAAATATAGACCATCGGATTTATAAAACCAAAAAAGTTCAATCGGTTAAAAACCAATACCTGAACCAGAACCAGTAGTATAAACCTGATTACATTTAAGAAGTAGTAATTACTTATCATCAGTTGAGGTCTGGTTTTGAAGTTCCAATATTTCTTCGCGATAGTTGTTATTCACGATATAGACATTTTTGATGTTCGTCATATCGTTAAATAGGGCTACGTCTATACTATAAAAGCTTTTTGAAGTGTTAAGGTCGAACTTGCGAATCGTTCCGATGGGAATACCCTCTGGGAAAATGCTGCTCATACCACCCGTAACTATGGTGTCGCCTATGGTCAAAGGCACCAAACGCGGAATATCGACCAATTGCACAACATCAAAACGTTTCATGTCCCACACCAAAGACCCGAAATGATCTGTGTTCTTGATCTTGGCATTGATATTCGATTTTTCGTTAAGTATACTTTGAACGGTGGCGAAATTTTTAGAGGTGTTCTCTACAATTCCTAAAATACCCTTACTCGTGATTACTCCCATGTCGGGCCGAACACTATCATTTCGTCCTTTATCGATGGTGATATAATTTCTGGGGTATGAAAAACTGTTTTTGATTACCTTACCCGTTGTAACGGTATATGTTTGTTGTACCGAGTCTAAAACCAAAGTGTCTATTTCCCCTTTATTAAAAAGAAGGTGCCTTAACCTTTGGTTTTCCTCCATCAACTTCTGATTTTCTTGATCAAGGCCAAAGTAAGTGCTCACATTATTGGAGGTTCTCAGAATGTTTCCCGTTACCCAATTAGAGGAGTTGAAAAACCGTGATTGATGGTACGAATGAGACTGTATGGTGAACCCCAAAGATATGATCATCAATAAGATATAAAGAAGAAAGTTCTTATATCGTATGATAAAGTTGATGATCTGCTGCATTCGCTATTCAGTTAGGTGAATCTTGCGAAGCCATTCCGACTGGAAAATTAATTACATAAGAAACCTCGAAATCGCCCCGAATTCGTTTAAGGTTTATTTGATAAGGATGCTTTTATAGCGCTCTAAGTTTTTCAACGCAATACCGGTACCTCTTACAACGGCCCTTAAAGGATCTTCAGCAATGTAAACAGGTAAATCTGTTTTTTGAGATAATCGACGATCCAGACCACGAAGCATCGAGCCACCACCGGCCAAATAAATACCTGTGTTGTAAATATCGGCAGCAAGTTCTGGCGGAGTCTGTGATAATGTTTCCATCACGGCATCTTCAACCCTAAGAATCGATTTGTCAAGAGCTTTGGCAATTTCTCGATAAGAAATCTGTACCTGTTTTGGTTTACCGGTCAACAAATCTCTACCCTGTACCGATTTTTCGTCTGGTGGAGTCTGTAGATCTTCGGTTGCCGAACCGATTTCAATTTTAATATTTTCAGCGGTCGCTTCACCCACATATAGGTTGTGTTGCGTACGCATGTAATAAATGATGTCGTTGGTAAAAACGTCACCTGCAATCTTGACCGACTTGTCACACACAATACCACCCAGTGCGATAACCGCGATTTCGGTAGTACCACCACCTATATCGACAATCATGTTACCTTTCGGCTGCATGATGTCTAGACCGATACCAATGGCGGCTGCCATCGGCTCATGAATAAGGTAAACCTCTTTGCCGTTAACCCTTTCTGCAGATTCCTTTACCGCTCTCATCTCTACTTCGGTAATACCGGAAGGAATACAGATAACCATGCGCAATGCAGGTGGAAACCATTTTTTCTTTAAAGCGGGAATGTTCTTAATGAACATATTGATCATCTTTTCGGAAGCATCAAAATCCGCAATAACCCCATCTTTTAGAGGTCTGATGGTCTTAATATTCTCATGCGTTTTTCCCTGCATCATATTAGCTTCTTTACCTACGGCAATAATTTTACCGGAGATACGGTCGCGTGCAACAATAGACGGACTGTCAACCACGACTTTGTCCATGTGAATGATGAGGGTGTTCGCAGTACCTAAGTCGATTGCGATTTCCTCGGTCAAGAAATCAAAAAATCCCATTTGTAATTTTCTTTGGTTACGTTACTAGCTCGATTGGGGTGTGCTATTCATCGACAAATGTAGTAAAATTAGTGCTTGAAATGACGAGTACCCGTCATCACCATAGACACATTATTCTCATTACAATAATCGATGCTTAATTGGTCTTTAATAGACCCGCCCGGCTGTATAACGCTCGAAATACCATTTTTATGCGAAATTTCTACACAATCTGGAAAAGGGAAGAAAGCATCGCTGGCCATAACGGCGCCATTCAGGTCAAAATTAAAGTGATTTGCCTTGTGAATTGCCTGATTTAGGGCGTCTACACGGGATGTTTGTCCGGTACCACTGGCACAAAGCTGTTTGTTCTTGGCAAGAACTATGGTATTCGACTTGGTGTGCTTACACAACTTACTGGCAAATATCAGATCGTCAATTTCTTCTTGTGTCGGCTTTTTGTCGGTTACGTACTGCAAGTCATCAACAGCGTCGGTTCTGTTATCTTTATCCTGCACCAAAACACCGTTCAAGCAAGTACGAACCTGTGTGCTTGGCAAAGCAATATCATTCTGAACCAGAATTATACGGTTCTTTTTTCCTTTTAAGATTTCAAGGGCCTCTTCTGAGTAGCTTGGTGCAATAACCACTTCGCAGAAAAGTTGGTGTATTTCTTCGGCCGTTGCCTTATCGATTTCTACGTTGCTTATTAAAATACCACCAAAGGCGGAAACCGGGTCTCCTGCCAAAGCATCTACATAGGCCTGATGAATAGTGTCACGTTGGGCCAAACCACAGGCATTGTTGTGCTTTAGAATAGCAAAGGTGGGTGCATCATCTTTAAACTCTTGCATGAGGTTTACGGCAGCATCAACATCTAATAGGTTGTTGTAAGACAGTTCTTTACCGTGTAGCTTTTCGAACATGGCATCAAAATCACCGTAGAAGTACCCTTTTTGGTGAGGATTTTCACCATACCTAAGAACTTTACCATTGGTCTCACTAACTTTTAGCGCAGGAATCTCACCCTGGTTAAAATAATTGAAAATCGCAGTGTCGTAATGCGAAGAGATATTAAAAGATTTCGTAGCAAAACGTTTACGTTCTTCTAAAGTAGTGCTACCGCTGCCGTTGGTGATTATTTCTAGAATCTCTGAATAATCCTCCATAGAAGATACACAAAGTACGTCTTTGTAATTTTTGGCAGCAGCCCTGATCAAAGAAATACCACCTATATCAATTTTCTCAATGATATCTTGCTCTGAGGCACCGCTTGCTACTGTTTTTTCAAAAGGGTAGAGGTCGACGATGACAATATCCAACTGAGGTATATCGAACTCCTGCAATTGAGCCACATCCGTTTCATTGTCCTGTCTATTCAAGATACCACCGAAAACCTTCGGATGCAAGGTCTTTACCCTGCCACCCAAAATAGAAGGGTAACTGGTGACATCTTCTACAGGTACTACATCGATACCTAAATCTTTAATGAATTTTTCGGTTCCTCCGGTAGAATAGATGGTAATGCCAAGCTCATCGAACTTTTTTACAATCGGTTCAAGACCATCTTTATGAAATACAGAAATTAATGCGGAGGTTGCTTTTTTGGTGCTCATGTTATTTGCGTGTAGTTATCGTAATATAATGACACGCAAAAGTAATTTTTTATGCCCAAAAAAACGATCAGGTTATTAACAAATAGTTACAAGTTGTAAACGGCTAAATGCTTGTCGGTTAGATGTACCGGTATGAGTTTCACTGCCGTTCACTTTCTATGAGCTTTGCAATTTCAGAATTGATAAATTCTAAAAACCGTTCATCCTCTTCGGTAAATGGGTCCGGTGTGTTTGAATCAATATCTATCTGACCGATGTTTTCTCCATTTACAAATAGGGGCACTACAATCTCGGCTTTTACTGTAATACTACAAGCGATATAATTATCTTGAGCGGTTACATCCGGAACTACAAAGTTTTGGTTAGAGACGGCCACTTGACCACAAATACCCTTCCCAAAAGGAATGATGGTATGGTCGGTAGGCTCTCCGGCATAAGGGCCAAGTTTCAATTCTTCTTTATCACCATTTTTAAAGTAGAACCCGACCCAGTCGTAATGCGCAACATTTGCCTGTAAATAATCGCAAATTTCTTGCTGTATTACAACTATAGGTTTCTGTGATTTGAGTATTGCCGAGGTTTTAGCCTGTGCTTCTTCTAACATGGTCAAAATTTTTTTGCAAATATAATTATACCATTGGTCGCATATTAACTAAAACCTTAATCAATAGATATAAAAAAGGATGCCCTCGGGCATCCTTTTAAAGTATTTGAAATGTTCTTTAGTAGATTTTATGGTTGAATCTTAACATCAAACTCTATGTAGTCGTTTGTATTGAAGCCAGCTTTTAAATCTGTAATTTTTATAAGACCTTTTTTTCCGTAATCATCTACGAATTCTATCACGTCTCCCACATTTAAGTTGGTCGTTTTTTGAAATGAAGCCTTTACAATGACGTCTAGCTCGCCAGAAAGAACGATGGCATCAAACTGTGTTTTAGTCATTGCCGATAGCTCGAAGTAAGTTTCATTCAAATCTTCATTCTCCGCATCATCTTCTTCTGAATCAGCTTCCAAACCTTCTACATCAAAACCAAATGCGGCGTTATAAGATGCCGTCGAGGCAAAAGAAGCTTTGTCGTTAGCAGAATCGCCGGAAGCACCGTAGTAGTATCCGAAATCCCAAAAAGCTCTAAATTCAGGGCCTTCATTAATTCTATAAACTTCTTCGTTCAATAAGGAGAAGAAAGATTCAGTGGTTCCATCCTGAGCGGGAGCATAAAGTCTAATTCCGGTAAATGACCTAACTTCAGCAGCCGGATTGGTACCGTTACCGACGGTTACCGTAATGGTTCCAACACCTAAGGCTTGTCTTTTGGTAGGATCCCTAAAATCTCCTTTTCCAGTGGTAGTCCAAAAACTATACACAATTTCTCCGTTATCAATATCAGGAACGGGAAGGTTAAAAGTAAAGTCGATTTCTTTTTTGGTAGCCCCATCCAAATCAATAGAACCATCACCTTTAAGCGCCTTTTTTAAATCGTCGCTATCCAAATCAAAATTGTTAAAGGGCATATCGCCGCCCCCTCCTATATTTTGGGTAATATACATTCTTCGTTGAGTGGTCGCCGTAGAAGTGAAAATAACACGGCCAGGTACAACGCCACCGGCTTCACCACTGGCATCGGCCACAAAAATATCATTCGAAGGGTCTCCTTCGTTAAAGACCAAAGTAGCTACATCATCGACTTCTTCTTCGGGGTCGTCTTCATTTTCTTGCCCTGTATCAGGGGTGTCAAATACATTTCCGTCATCTTTGCTACAACTTTGAGTGCCAAGAACCATAGCGAAAACCATAGTACTTAAGGCGACTCTTGAGAGTAATGTTTTTTTCATAGTATACGATTAAGTTTTATTTTCATTTGGGTTTGCCAAAACCTTCTCTGATTCAGGCGTTCTTACATAACTTTCAAACCTGTTTTTAAGTATCTGAATTTTCTTAAAATTTTCTTAACAAAATAGCTTGTGACTAGCTAAGTATGCTGAATTAAGCTACTTATTTTCAGTTATTTGTTTATTGTTCGTAGGGGTTTGAAAATTCGATAAAATGCAAGAAAAGCAATAGGCTTGTTTTATTTTCTTAATTTTGCAGTATGAAAGAATTTTTACATCGCATTTTTTCATGCTGCATGGCATTGCTTTTGTTGCTTTCCACCACATCGTGGAAGGTAGAAAAGCATTATTGCATGGGAAGGTTGATGGATTTTTCTTTATTCAGTCAAGTAGATGACTGCGGAATGGATATGGATTTTGGTGATAATCAAGATTCCGTCGAACAATCTGAAGATTCTTGCTGTAGTGATGAAACCATTTCTATGCAGGGTCAAGATGATTTGTTAAAGGGGTTTGATCAAATTAGTACTCCCCAAAAAGTATTTCTGACCGCTTTTATTTACTCTTACATTTCACTTCTAACGGAGGGCGAAACTCAAAATAGGCCTTTCGATTTGTATCCACCCCCCTTGCTGACCAAAGACATTCATTTGGTCAATGAGGTCTTTTTGATTTGATTTTTATGGCATTTAGAAAACAATCGTCCGGTTTATTCGTGACGGTGTTTTTGCGTATTCCAGATTTTCTGGGATTAAGTTAAATGTTCATGAAAATAAAATCTATATATGCTTTTCATATTATACGATCTACTGCAAAGATTTAAAAATTTAAGTCCTTTGGTTTTTCTTGTAATCCCCTTGGTTTCCATTCAAGCGCAAGATACTGAAGGCCCTATTCAAGAGTACGATCTCGTCATTGACCATGAAGAGGTTCAAAAAACAGGTAAAAGTGCGATGGGTATGACCGTCAATGGTAGTATACCTGGCCCCGTACTCGAATTTACCGAAGGTGATACCGCTGTTATTCATGTAAAGAACAACATGAAAGTTGAAACCTCTATACATTGGCACGGTATTCTTCTGCCAAATTACCAAGATGGAGTGCCCTATTTGACAACCCCACCGATTGCACCCGGTACTACCTTTACTTATAAGTTTCCGATCAAGCAGGCCGGAACCTACTGGTATCACTCGCACACTATGCTTCAAGAGCAAAGTGGGGTTTATGGAGCCTTTGTTATACATCCCAAAAAAGAAGAGAAGCAATATGACAGTGAATTGGTTTTGTTGTTGTCAGACTGGACGGATGAAAAACCTAAAAGTGTTTTGCGTAACCTCAAGAGGGGAACTGAATGGTACCAAGTCAAAAAAGGAACATCAACACCCTTGAACCGCGTGATTGGTCAAGGAGGTCTTGGAGCGCAATTCAATTTTTGGAAACAGCGAATGGAAGGGGCCGATATTGCCGATGTATATTACCCTACCTTCTTGATAAATGGAAAACAACAGCAGGAATATCCTTCGTTTTCACCCGGGGAAAAAATTCGACTACGAATTATAAATGGTAGCGCCTCCACAATGTTTTGGATGACGTTCGGGGGAGAGAGTCCTCAATTGATTTCGGCCGATGGTCTCGATGTACAACCGGTTGAAAAAAACAAAACCTTTATCGGTATTGCCGAAACCTATGATTTCATTGTTACAATTCCTCAAAAAGAACGTGTTGAGTTTCGTATAATGGCACAAGACGGGTCGGGTACGGCATCTGCTTTTTTAGGTCAGGGAGAAATTCTAAAAGCTCCCATAGTACCTCGGCCAGATAAGATTGCAATGATGAAGCACATGGCCCAGATGGATATGAAAATGGGGGCTCCCGCACTCAAGTATAGGCCTAATAAAGATGAGCGTTTCGAGATGAAGAAAAAATACGGTATGAAAATGGACCATACCGCTATGTCGATGAAAAGTGAAGAAAAGGCCCAGGATTCAGGTAAAATGAAAGGGCATCATGAAATGCATCATTCGATGGACGATTCTTCTAAGGATATGAAAATGGATCATAGTCAAATGGGGCATGCTATGGGCATGAACGCACCGAAGAAAGGTATGTCTATGAAAATGAATACAGAGTATACCTATGATTATTTGAAGTCTCCTGAGCCTACTAATTTTCCTGAAGGGGCAGAGGTACGAGAAATTCTTCTAAACCTTACCGGTAATATGAACCGCTATGTTTGGAGTATGAACGGCGTGCCATTGGATGAAACCGATAATATAAAGATAAAAGAAGGTCAGGTTACGAGAATTACTTTCAACAATATGACCATGATGCACCACCCTATGCATTTACACGGGCATTTTTTCAGGGTCCTTAACAAAAATGGTGCTTATTCACCTCTGAAACATACGGTGAACGTTCCACCGATGGAAGAGGTAACCATTGAGTTTTTTGGAGATACTTATGGTGACTGGTTACTTCATTGTCATGTGCTTTACCATATGATGAGTGGTATGACAAGAATTTTCAGTTACGATACACCAAGGGATGTTCGAATGAAAAATTACCCGGCATCTAAATTGATTGATGAGACCAATCGATATTATTCGTGGGGAACGGTCGGTCTTGCTTCGCACAGGGCAGAATTAAATTACCTGTCCTCGAACATTCGAAATCAGTTCAATTTAAATGTTGAATACGGGTGGAACGAAAATTTGGAGGCTGAGGTGTCATATGAAAGGTATCTATTCGATTATCTACGTGTGTTTGGGGGTGTGAATATCGAAAACGAGTCGCACGATAATCTAGAGGATATTACAACAACTGCGATAGCTGGGGTAAGGTATTTAACGCCATATCTCTTCAATCTAGATGTTCGAATAGATAATAAACTCAGGCCGCAAATAGGCTTGCAGCGCGAATTGATGATTTTCCCAAGAACTTTACTCTTTGGTGAGTTCGAGTATCAGGCCGATTTTGGTTGGATAGACGACTTGCCCTTCGATGAAAGTTTTCAAAATGAGATAGTATGGAATGCCGGACTGGAATATCTCTTATCTAGAACTTTATCATTGGAGGTTAGTTATGATAATCGCTTTGGGGTCGGCGGAGGTCTTTCGGCGAGATTCTAACTTTAAATCTATTTACTATGGAAAAATCAGAGAAAACATACTTAAAATTCTTGATGATGTTAGCTGCATCGTTTATCACGATGTATGTGACCATGTACCTTAATACTTATAAAATTGACCATGTTTATTTTAGTATGACCCGTTTTTACATGACCTGTATGGGCATTTCTACTATGGCTTTGGTAATGTTCTTTTTTATGAAAGGTATGTATAAAAATAAATTGTTGAATAGAATTATCATCACAAGCAGCCTTGGGTTATTCGCTGTATCGCTGTTCCTGGTGAGAAAGCAAAAGCCCATCGGTGATTTACTTTGGATGAAGGCTATGATTCCTCATCACTCGATTGCTATTCTTACCAGTGAAAGGGCCAATATTCAAGATTCAGAGGTTAAAGCCTTGGCAAATGATATTATCAAGGCCCAAAAAAGGGAAATTGATGAAATGAAACAGATGATAGAAAGACTCGAAAAAGAAAAATGAAAACGGTTCTACATATTAAAAACATGGTCTGCGATAGATGTAAGTTAAGCGTGTCGCAGACCCTAAACTCGATAGGGCTCGAAGTTGATTCTATCGATTTGGGTATGGTTGGCATTATACATTCAGGCGCATTAGATCTTGCTTTGGTCGATAAAAAGTTGAGAACAACGGGTTTTCACTTGATTGCCCAAAAAGATGAGGTGCAGATAGAATTAATAAAAGCTGCTTTAATTGATTATGTCAACTTAGATAGAGAGGCGGAAGAATTGAATATATCAGATTATTTAGCTCAAAGAATGGCTCGAGACTATTCATATCTGAGCAAATTGTTCAGCAAAAAAGAGGCAACATCGATAGAGAAGTATGTAATAGGGCTAAAACTGGAAAAAGCAAAAGAACTGATTCAAATGAATGAATTGAATTTCTCTGAAATAGCCTACTCACTCGGCTACAAGAGTAGCAGTCATTTGGCCAAACAGTTCAAGGCAGTTATAGGAATGTCTATGACCAAATACCGTTCAATGGGTGAATGGCATCGAAAGCCGCTTGACCAAATTTTATAAAACTTATCCAGAACTGTACAAAGCTTCAAATGATAGTAGTAATAGTTTTGGTTAAGTATTTATTTACAAGATTATGAAACAGACTTATCATATTCACGGAATGTCTTGCAATGGCTGTAAAAAGCATGTTGAGCAGATATTGTCAAAAGTTGAGGGCGTTGAAGACGTGGTGGTCGATTTAAGTAAGTCGGAAGCCACAGTTAATACTAAAAAGCCAATTCGTTTTAAAAGACTTGAAAAGGCCTTTCAGGAAGATGGGGGCGGGTATGAGATTTATAAAGAAAAGAAGCAACATAAGTCTCAAAAGTCAAAACCAAAAAACGGAAACGTAGTTTTCTATTGCCCGATGCATTGCGAGGGTGATAAAACATATGACGCTGCTGGCGATTGCCCGGTATGTGGAATGGATTTGGTGGAACAGGCTACCCTGCCTACCAATAACCAAGTCTATACATGCCCGATGCATCCCGAAATAGAAGAAGATAATCCAGGGGATTGCCCCATTTGCGGAATGGATCTGGTGCCAAAGGAAGCCGATGTTTCCGCAGAAGAGGCAAATTACCGAAAACTACTTAAAAAGTTCTGGATCGCATTGGCCTTCACTCTTCCCATTTTTATCATCGCTATGTCTGAAATGGTCCATGGTAATCCGTTGTACGATATCATGGCATTGAAGTATTGGAACTGGGTTCAATTCGCGTTTTCGTTACCGGTAGTATTTTATGCTACATGGATGTTTTTCGAGCGCGCCTATCGCTCATTGATTACTCGGCATTTGAACATGTTTACGCTCATCGGGTTGGGTGCTTCTGTTGCTTGGGTCTTCAGTTTTTTCGGTATGCTTTTTCCCGATTTTTTTCCGGAGCAGTTTAAAACGGATTCAGGTACAGTACATGTCTATTTTGAGGCAGCTACCGTTATTTTGACCTTGGTGCTAATGGGCCAGGTTTTGGAGGCAAGGGCCCATAGCAAGACCAATTCGGCTGTGAAAGAGCTGCTAAAATTATCACCTAATCAGGCAGTTCGTCTGGTCGATGGGGAAGAGGAAACCGTTTCCATAGAAAAAATCAATATTGGAGACCTTTTACGTGTTAAGCCGGGGGATAAGATTCCCGTAGATGGAACTTTGACGAAAGGTTCGAGTTCGGTAGATGAATCTATGATTACGGGAGAACCTGTTCCCGTTGATAAATCTGTGGGTGATCAAGTCAGTGCCGGTACCATCAACGGTAATCAGTCTTTTGAGATGAAAGCTGATAAAGTGGGGGCTGATACGCTTCTTTCACAGATTGTAGAAATGGTCAATGAGGCGAGTAGAAGCAAAGCACCCATTCAAAAACTGGCCGATAGAATATCGGCTTACTTTGTTCCTGCAGTAGTTGGGGTGTCGATAATCACTTTTGTGATTTGGGCGGTTTTTGGCCCTGAACCCAGCTATGTGTACGCTTTGGTAAATGCTATAGCCGTGTTGATTATTGCCTGCCCCTGCGCTTTGGGGTTGGCGACCCCAATGTCGGTTATGGTCGGTGTCGGTAAAGGGGCCCAGAATGGGGTTCTTGTCAAAAATGCCGAAGCCTTAGAAAAAATGCATGAAATAGAATATCTCATTGTAGATAAAACAGGAACCATAACCGAGGGAAAACCGTCAGTAGAAAAAGTGGGTTCTTTCAATGATGAATATGGTAGCGAAGATACATTGAAGTTAATTGCCAGTTTGAACCAAATGAGTGAACACCCCCTTGCCGAAGCTACTGTTAAGGCTGCAAAGGACGAGAATATTCAATTGTTAGATATTGATGATTTTGACTCAGTGAGCGGTCAAGGGGTTAAGGGTTTAGTCGATGGAAAAAATATAGCTGTGGGTAACCATGCCTTAATGAAAAGTCTAGAAATTGAAAACGACAGTGAGCAGATTTCTCTAGCTAGAAAAGAACAGGAAAAGGGAAAAACCGTCTCTTTTTTGGCGGTAGATGGTAAACTTATAGGGTATGTTTCCATAGGTGACCGAATAAAAGATACGAGTACAGAATCAATTCGGTTGCTGCAAGAGGAAGGCATAGAAGTAGTAATGCTTACGGGTGACAATCCCCAAACGGCTCAAAAGGTGGCCGAGGAAGTGGGCATATCTTCGTATAAAGCTGAAATGATGCCCGAAGACAAGTTGAACGAAGTCAAAAGACTTCAAAATGAAGGTAAAAAAGTGGCGATGGCAGGCGATGGTATAAATGATGCCCCCGCCTTGGCCAAAAGTGATGTAGGTATCGCGATGGGTACCGGTACCGATGTCGCCATACAAAGTTCTCAGATAACTTTGGTAAAGGGTGACTTGAACGGTATTGTTAAGGCTCGTAGGTTGAGTAACTCAACCATAAGAAATATTAGGCAGAACCTATTTTTCGCATTGCTATATAATACGATAGGGGTTCCGGTTGCCGCCGGCGTGCTTTACCCAGTATTTGGCATTTTGTTATCGCCAATGCTGGCAGCTTTGGCAATGAGCTTTAGTTCGGTTTCGGTCATTGCCAATGCATTAAGATTAAGAACGGTAAAACTTGATTAGATAAATGAGTTATATGTTTAGATGTGCGGTCGTTTCAAGTGCAATCTTTTTTTCCTCTTTAGGATTTTCACAGGAGAAAGTGAAGGGAAAGGTGCTTGAAAAAAGTAATACCGAAAGCGACTTGCCCCTCTCCGGTGCAAGTGTTTATTGGATGAATTCCCAAACAGGAACTGTTACCGACGATAACGGTTCTTTTGAGATAGAGTATACGGGTGAGTACAAAAGGTTGATTGTTAGTTATATGGGTTTCGAATCGGATACCCTGACCATAAATGAACCCAAAACAGTATCCATCAGGTTAAAAGCGTCCAATGAGTTGAACGAGGTGGTGGTCGAACAAAAAAGGGATGCCACCGAAAAAGCCTTTCTGACCCCACAGAATGTGGTGACCATCAATAGTGCCGAGCTTTTGAAGGCAGCTTGTTGCAATTTGGCCGAAAGTTTCGAAACAAACCCATCTATAGACGTGAACTTATCGGACGGCCTTACCGGAACAAAACAGATTCAGATGTTAGGGCTTACAAGTCCCTATCTTTTGATAACGCAAGAAAATATACCGATGGTAAGAGGTGCTTCGCAAGCCTACGGACTCACTTTTACCCCGGGCACATGGATCGAGAGTATTCAAATATCAAAGGGGGCCGGTAGTGTGGTGAATGGTTATGAAAGTATATCGGGCCAAATAAACACCGAATTGGTAAAACCTTTGACCGATAATGAGCTCTTCGTAAATGGGTACGGCAACCAAAATGGGCGTTATGAACTGAATACCCATTTAAATAAAAAGTTGACCGATAAATGGAGCACCGGTCTATATATTCATGGTAATAAGCGTAGCCAAAGAGAAGACAATAATGGCGATGGTTTTTTAGATGCTCCTCTTGCCGATCAAATCAATGTTATGAACCGTTGGCAATTTCAAGATCCCGAAAAGGGTTGGGTAAGTTTTTTCAACGTTCGTTTTTTAAATGACGAAAAGCAAATCGGCCAAGTAGATTACGAGCCTGAACTCCATAAGAACGGGTCAGATGTTTGGGGTGGTGAAATCGATACACGAAGGTTCGATTCTTCTGTAAAAGTAGGGTATGTTTTTCCGAACCTTCCTTTTCAAAGCATCGGTTTTCAGGCTTCTTATAGCAATCATTTACAAGATTCTTATTTCGGAACGAGAAGCTATAACATAGGTCATGAAAGTCTATATACCAACCTTATTTTCAATTCTATTATCGGAGATACCAGAAACAAGTTCAAAACAGGATTGACCTTTGCTTACGATGGTTATGACGAACAGGTGAGCGTTGATGATTATTCCAGAAGCGATCGATCTGCAGGGGCGTTTTTTGAATACGGTTATGAAAACTTGGAAAAACTTAGTTTTACCGCGGGTCTAAGAATAGATACGCACAACAGGTTAGGTACTTATATCACCCCACGGTTTCATTTAAGATATACGCCTTGGGAGCGAGCAAGTCTGAGAGGGTCTTTTGGTAGGGGAAAAAGGGCCGCCAACATATTTACAGAAAACCAACAGCTCTTTTCAAGTGCTCGAAGAATTGCGATTGCCGATGCTGGTGGAAGTGTTTATGGGTTAGACCCAGAAGAAGCCTGGAATTATGGTGCAAGCTTTCTTCAAGGCTTTACTTTTTTAGGAAGGTCGGGCAACATTTCCATAGATTTTTATAGAACCGACTTTAAGAACCAAGTAGTGGTCGATTGGGAAAATCCGCAAGAGGTATCGTTTTATAACCTTGATGGAGATAGTTTTAGTAATAGTTTTCAGTTTGAGGTAGATTATGAATTGGCGACCAATTTTGAAATCCGTACCGCATATAAGTACTACGATGTAAAGGTCGATTATCGCCGCGGGGAGTTACAGAAACCGCTTCAGGCCCAAAATCGTTTTTTTGGTAACCTTGCCTATGAAACGAACCTAAAGAATAATGGGGCGCAATGGCGTTTTGATTTTACACTGCATACATTCGGGAAACAACGTTTGCCCGATACGAGCAATAACCCTGAAAGCTATCGTTTTGAAGGGTTTGCTTCACCCTATTCAAACATGAATGCCCAAATTACCAAAGTGTTCAGTAAGAGTTTTGAGGTTTATGTGGGGGGTGAAAACTTAGGCAACACCACGCAACAGGTTCCCGTGCTGGGGGCCAACGATCCTTTTGGACCGTATTTTGATACCAGTATAGTATATGCACCCATTATGGGAAGAATGTTCTATGCAGGCTTTAGATATAGAATTTGATAACTAAATTATAATTAAACAATGAGAAAGATTCTTGTAGTAGTAATGTTGGCCTTGGTCTCTCAAATGGCCGTGGCACAAGAAAAGAACAAAAAGGTTGAAATGCAAGTCGCCGGCAAATGTGAAATGTGCAAGGCCAGGATCGAAAAGGCCGCTCTTGGTGTAAAGGGCGTCAAATATGCCCTATGGGATGTTCCTTCACATCAGTTATCATTAGTTCTTGATGAACGTAAAACTAACCCGATGCAAGTGAAAATGGCACTGGTAGAAGTAGGCCATGATACGAAAGAACTAAAGGCCACCGACGAAGCTTATAATAGTGTGCACCCTTGTTGTCAATACAGAGAAGATAGCAATGACGATAGCGGTCATCACTAGTGTAATTTATTGATAATTAATGGTTTGAATTCAGTGTTAAATTCTTCATAATTAAATATCGGCGATTCAAAAACAGCCTACATTTAATCAAAATTTAATACTGTCAAATTATGGCAACATCAAAGAAACCGGCTCCTGCAGCCGCTGCCAAAAAAGTAGCTCCAAAGGCTGCTAAGAAGGCACCTTCTAAAAAGAAGTAATTATGATGGCTCTTGCTATTGAGCCCAGAAATAGGAAATGAAACCATCTCGAAAGAGATGGTTTTTTTATTTTTAGTGTGGTTGGGGAATGTAATTCCCTAATCCGCGGCTGTCTCGAGAAAGGAATGCACGTAGGCGAGTATGCAAAGACTTTCAAAAGATAAATACGTCGCAAACAGTTTGAAAACTCCAGTCAATATTGTAAAAGTAAAAAGCCGTTCCAAAAATCTTGGAACGGCTTTTTACTTTTTTGAATGATGGAAATTACATCATTCCTGGCATTCCGCCACCACCCATTGGAGGTGCAGCAGGAGCGTCTTCTTTAATGTCTGTCAAAGCACATTCGGTAGTCAAGATCATTCCAGAAACAGATGCGGCGTTTTCAAGGGCTACACGAGTTACTTTCTTAGGATCGATAATACCGGCCTTCAACATTTCTACATATTTCTCAGACTTGGCATCGTAGCCGTAATCAGCCTTTCCGTCAAGAATTTTGGCAACCACTACAGAGCCTTCACCACCAGCGTTTTCAACGATGGTACGAATAGGAGCCTCAATAGCACGGGCCACAATCTGTAAACCTGTTTCTTCGTCAGAATTCTCAACACTAACTTTGCTCAATACAGTTTTGGCACGAACCAAGGCAACACCACCACCGGCAACAATACCTTCTTCAACCGCCGCTCTAGTGGCGTGAAGGGCATCATCAACACGGTCTTTCTTCTCTTTCATTTCAACTTCAGAAGCGGCACCTACATAAAGTACGGCAACACCACCGGCCAATTTGGCCAAACGCTCTTGAAGTTTTTCCCTGTCGTAATCAGACGTAGTAGTCTCGATTTGAGATTTAATTTGGTTCACACGGCTTTTGATGTCTTTTTGCACACCACCACCGTTTACCACAGTTGTATTGTCTTTATCAATAGTCACTTTTTCACAAGTACCCAACATATCGATAGTAGCGTTGTCTAGAGAGAAACCTCTTTCTTCAGAGATGACGGTACCACCGGTCAAAATGGCAATATCTTCTAACATAGCCTTTCTTCTATCACCGAAACCAGGAGCTTTAACAGCTGCGATTTTCAATGAACCTCTCAATTTGTTAACTACCAAAGTAGCAAGAGCTTCGCCATCTACATCTTCGGCGATGATCAATAAAGGCTTACCAGATTGGGCAACAGGCTCCAATACAGGTAACAAGTCTTTCATTGAAGAGATTTTCTTGTCGAACAAAAGAATATAAGGATTCTCTAAGTCGGCAGTCATTTTCTCTGAATCGGTTACAAAGTAAGGAGAAAGATAACCTCTATCGAACTGCATACCTTCAACAACATCAACATAGGTATCGGTACCTTTGGCTTCTTCAACGGTAATAACGCCTTCTTTACCAACTTTACTGAAAGCTTCGGCGATCAACTCACCAATAGTCTCATCATTATTAGCTGAGATAGAAGCGACCTGCTTGATCTTTTCAGAAGAATCGCCTACTTTTTTAGATTGCTTTGCAAGATTCTCTACAATAGCTTCAACGGCTTTGTCGATACCTCTTTTCAGATCCATAGGGTTGGCACCGGCAGCAACGTTCTTCAAACCTTCTTTTACGATAGCTTGGGCAAGAACAGTGGCCGTGGTTGTACCGTCACCGGCAAGGTCATTGGTTTTAGAAGCAACTTCTTTCACCATTTGCGCTCCCATGTTTTCCAAGGCATCGGCAAGCTCGATTTCTTTGGCTACGGTAACACCATCTTTGGTTACTTGAGGAGCACCGAAAGATTTGCTGATGATTACGTTTCTACCCTTGGGCCCCAAGGTTACTTTTACTGCATTGGCCAATGCATCGACGCCTCTTCTGAGGCCATCACGAGCATCGATATCAAATTTTATGTCTTTTGCCATAATTGTTTATAGTTTTAAAATGAACTCCTTAGCTCTGAATGAAAGAAATCCTTTCGGACAATCATTCGTTACTACGGAATCTATATTTTGATTTAGTGTGTGAATTGAAATTTAGATAATTGCCAAAACGTCACTTTCGCGCATCATTAAGTAATCAGCGCCTTCCAGTTTTAGCTCAGTACCGGCATACTTGCCGTAAAGAACGGTATCACCAACTTTTAGTGTCACCTTTTCATCTTTGGTGCCAGGGCCAACAGCAACAACTTTACCTTGCTGAGGCTTCTCTTTTGCGGTGTCTGGAATGTAAATACCGGACGCAGTTTTGGTCTCGGCTGCCATTGGCTCTATTAGAACTCTGTCGGCCAATGGTTTAATGTTGACTTTTGCCATATTTTTAGTTTTTAGTTTGAAATAATATTAATCTCGTATCCTCTTTGGCAGAAATTATGCCATGTACTAAAAACTGACACTTTGTTAAAACAAAAATGCCAGCTTGTCATTCAAGCTGGCATTTCTATTGTTTTTTGGGTAAATATTATAAACTGTCAGATGGGGTAGTAGCCGGAGCTGGTGCCTCTTCTGGCAATGATTCGGGCACTGTTTCCGGTACCGTGGTTTCAATATCGTCACCATTCAATAATTTAGAATCGCTGGTTCCAAAGTTGCCTTTCAATGCAATATTGGATGCCAAAATGAGAACGACCAAAAGAATGGCTAACGTCCATGTACTTTTATCCAAGAAATCTCCTGTCTTCTTAACTCCACCAACAACTTGACTGCCTCCGCCACCAAAAGATGAAGATAATCCGCCTCCTTTAGGGTTCTGGACCATAATGACCAATACCAACAAAAAGCATACGATGATAATAAGGATCAAAAAAATGGTAAACGTGCTCATAACTTCCTTACTTGTTATCCGATTGAATTCTTTCCACCGCTTTAATTCGGTCTGCAAAGAAACCACTTTTTTCCGGATATTTCAAACTTAAAATTTTGTATGCCTGAATGGCCTTTTTATACTTTTTTTGTTCGAGATAAACCTTTGCCAAAGTCTCGGTCATCAGCTCTTTTTTATCCAATTTTACTGACTCTGATATAGCTACTTTGGGCACATCTTCTTTTGGGGTGATCTTAGGGTTATCGGCAATGAACTTATCTATCAGATCGAATTTTTTCTTCTTAAGAATGTCTTCTTCTAAAGGAAAGTCGATAGCTTTCGGCTCTTCGGTAGGAGGGCTTTTAGGCTCTTTTTTACGGTCTACCGATTTAAAAGCTGTCAATTGTAACCATTCGCCAAAAGAATATTTTTCCCTTTTGGTAAAAGGTAGTGGTTGGCCCATTTCTAACTCTTTGGCCGCTTTGGCTTTCGATTCTTCTATCTCTCGATCGATCTTTGGATCTTTTGATGCGAACAGTTTGGGGTCGAGAATGGTTTCCGCCTCTTCTTTTGATAATGGCAGCGAGGTGTTCTTGTTTTCTTCTTTTGAAACGGAAGGTGCTTTTTCTACCTTAACTTCTTCCGAAACGATTTCGGTATCTTCCAATGCCGTGCTTTTTCCGGAAATGGTATCGGCTATGGCATTCTGTAAAAATTCTTCGGATGTGATAAAGTCGAAGAGAACATCTCTATCTGCGGTATAGGCTGCGGTCATTTTGAGAGCATTGTTATATTTGAAACTGTTCAAATTTTTCAACCCTTTCAAATGAATGGCCCGCGCAGCCTGAAAATAGGGGTATTCTTCCAATACATCTTCCAATTGTTTGGTCTGTACCGGATTGACCACCTTTTTTGGGTGCTGTAAGAGATATGTGAAATCTTTTACGTTCATTTTAGTGTTGCTGCGTAGACCATTTTACCAATCGGCCAGCGATGCATTAAAAATATCTTGCGTTATTCTTTCAAAAATGACTTCGAGGGCCTCATCTTTAACGGCCGATAATTGTACGTTATCAGGGTAATCGTAAAAAAACGAGAAACGCTGATCGAAGTCGGCATCTTCTTTAGTTTTGTTGTAAAACCTCACCTTAACGGCCATTGAAAGCCTGTTCTGTGCGGCGGTTTGCTGAGCGGTGGCACTCATGGGCGAAATACGGTATTCTACAATTTCGCCTTCATATAAAAGGTCTCCGTTCGAGGAGGTAAGGTCGAGGCTTGTCTGGTTCAATATACGATCTTGCAATGCCAAAGTGAAATCACGTTCAAGACCGGGTTCGAATGTAGACCCAGGACTTTGGGTAGCATAATTTTGAAAGGTAGGTACGGTAAAAGTCGTAGCCGTGCCGACATTGCCCCCAGTGAAATTATAAACGCCACATCCGTTCAAACATAGTAGTAGGATTAGGCCGATAAAATGAAAAGGTTTCTTCAAGACTTTGTTCTCTTTGAGTTTATTTAAAGGTCGTATTGCTTGATTTTTCTGTATAAGGTACGTTCGGAAATACCCAGTTCGGCAGCTGCCGCTTTGCGCTTGCCCCTGTTTCTTTCGAGAGATTTTTTAATCAGTTCAACCTCCTTTTCCTGTAAAGATAAGGTTTCTTCTTCCTCGATTTCCTCAGCAAAATGGTACTTATCCTCAACTGTTGGTCGACTAATGGGCTGATCTACCTTGGGCTCCGGTAGATGTAGCACTTCAAGGGCATTTCTATCAACATCTTCAATATCCTCGCCATTTTCACCGTAAATTTTTCTAATAAGCCCTTCGTTTTCTTCTTGAACCTTTTCGCCATCATTGCTCTTCATCAACTCAAGGGTGAGTTTTTTCAGGTCGTTAAGGTCGCTTTTCATGTCAAAAAGAACCTTGTACAAAATTTCGCGCTCATTACTAAAGTCACTTTCTGCCTTTTTCTGGCCCACCACTGCTGGCAGATTGGTGCTACCGGCATTGGGTAGATAGGTATTTAAGGTTGACCATGAGACCATTCTGCTTTCTTCGAGCACAGAAATCTGTTCTGCAATGTTTCTCAGCTGTCTGATGTTTCCCGGCCAGCGATATTTTAATAAAAGTTGAACGGCATCATCTTCAAGCCTAATGGTAGGCATTTTATATTTCTGTCCAAAATCGGAAGCGAATTTTCTAAAAAGCAGATGAATGTCGTCTTGCCTGTCTCGCAAAGGTGGAATGTTAATTTCTACCGTACTTAACCTATAATAAAGGTCTTCGCGAAATTTTTCTTTTTTGATGGCCTCGAACATGTTCACATTGGTGGCAGCAACAATACGAACGTTCGTTTTTTGAACTTGTGAGGAACCAACTTTTAAAAACTCTCCATTTTCAAGAACCCTCAAAAGCCGCACTTGCGTAGTTAGCGGTAGCTCACCAACTTCATCTAAAAATATAGTGCCGCCATCAGCGACCTCGAAATAACCACTTCTGGTTTGCGTTGCGCCGGTAAATGCCCCTTTTTCGTGACCAAAAAGTTCACTGTCGATAGTGCCTTCGGGTATAGCCCCGCAGTTAACGGCGATGTATTTGGCATGCTTTCGGTGCGAAAGGGAATGTATTATTTTTGGAATAGCTTCCTTACCTACACCACTTTCGCCTGTTACCAAAACCGAAATATCGGTAGGTGCCACCTGTACCGCTTTTTCTATCGCTCTGTTCAGCTTAGGATCGTTACCTATAATCTCGAAACGCTGTTTGATAGCTTGTACACTTTCCATAGTATCTTAAAATCCGTTTCTCTAAACGGAAGTCTTTAGTTGAATGGGGCTATTGTAATAAATTGCCCATTTAATTAGTTGTTGTGTGAAAGGCCTACTGCTTCACCGATCAGTGTGGCCGAGGTGCAATCATCCATTCTGACCATTACAAAATCACCCACTTTATAATTCTCTTTTGGAAATACGGCTACCGTATTCTGTGATGTGCGGCCCATCCAATGCATATCGGATTTTTTGGAAGTTCCCTCAATAAGTACTTCTTGAGTTTTTCCAACGTTTCGCTCAATACGCTCTAAAGAATGCCTTTGTTGTAAGTCTATAATTTCGGTGAGTCTTCGTTTTTTGACCTCGTCGGCCACATCATCTTCCAGTTTTCTAGCGGCAAGTGTTCCCGGTCTTTCGGAATAAGCAAACATAAATCCATAGTCGTATTTTACATATTCCATTAACGTCAAGGTGTCTTTATGATCGTCTTCGGTCTCGGTAGGGAACCCGGTAATCATATCTTGAGAGATGGCACAATCGGGTATGATCGCTTTGATGTTGTCAATTAGCTCAAAATATTCTTGACGTGTATGAAGGCGGTTCATAGCCTTTAAAATACGATCACTGCCACTTTGAACTGGTAAATGTATATAGTTGCAGATGTTTTCGTATTTGGCCATTGCTCGAATGACGTCGAGCGTCATATCTTGCGGATTTGAGGTGGAGAACCTAATGCGCATTTTTGGTTGGGCCAAGGCTACTTTCTCAAGTAATTGTGAAAAATCTACCGCTGTAGCCTTTTGCATATCGGAAGCTCCTTCAAAATCTTTTTTAAGCCCACCGCCATACCAAAGATAACTATCGACGTTTTGACCCAAAAGGGTTATCTCTTTGAAGCCTTTTTCCCAAAGTTCATTGACTTCGTTGATGATAGATTGTGGATCTCTACTTCGTTCTCGTCCTCTAGTGAATGGTACCACGCAGAAGGTACACATATTATCACAGCCCCTGGTAATCGAAACGAAAGCAGTTACGCCGTTGGAATTAAGGCGTACCGGGGCAACATCGCCATAAGTCTCATCTTTAGAGAGTATAACGTTAACGGCATTTCGCCCTTCATCGATTTCCTGTATGAGGTTGGGCAGGTCTTTATAGGCATCGGGGCCAACGACCATGTCAACAATCTTTTCCTCCTCTAAAAATTTATGTTTCAGGCGTTCGGCCATACAGCCGAGAACGCCAACTTTCATGTGAGGTCTTTCTTTTTTGACGGCATTGAACTTTTCGAGTCGCTTTCGAACGGTTAACTCTGCCTTTTCCCTAATAGAACAGGTGTTGACCAACACAAGGTCGGCTTCACTCAGCTCTTGAGTGGTATTAAAACCTTCTTTTGATAGAATAGAAGCTACGATTTCACTGTCAGAAAAATTCATTTGACAGCCATAGCTTTCTATATAAAGCTTTCGACCATTATTGGATTTGTCGACTAAAGAAAGGGTTGAGCCCTGAATTGATTCGTCAATTGTCTTTTCCATAACCACATAAAATACGGGCAGCAAATATAGGGCTTAAAACTGGCAAGTGACAAATTGACAGTGAATTTTAATACTATTTTAGATGAATGTAAAAAGGTTGATTTGCTATCTCCGCTAATGCCTTCTTGATGGCGCCTGCCCGTAATTTCATTTTGAATCTAATAAAAGGATTATGCTTTTGGTGGGTTGACAGTTATTTCTTTGTCAAATCGTTGAAATGCACGCAACTTTTCTGTGAAAAAAGCATCTATCTGTTAAACAAACCAATAGATACCTATGAAAAAGAACATCTTGCTATTCGTTGTAGCGTTTTCATCAATTATGGTTTCGTGTATCGACGACGATTCCATTAGGGGTAAACGCGAATATCTGGTCGCTGTGCCCTTAACTTCCGATTTACGCCAATTTAAAGAAGAAGCGATCGACATTAGCGAACCGGAACCCATTCAACAATCGGGAAAGATTTATGCTTACAAGAATTTCGTTTTCGTAAACGATGTGTACCGGGGTTTTCATATTATCGATAACAGTGACCCCTCAGCACCGGAGAATGTGGGGTTCATTAAGCTAGAGGGTAATAATGATATATCGGTTAAAGACGATAGACTTTATGCCGATAGCTATGGTGATTTGGTGATTTTCGATATATCCGATATCGAGAATATTCCGGCAGCCAAACGTATTGAGAATGCTATTTATCAGCAATTTTGGTGTACCGTAGGGTTTGATGTAGATTGGCCCGAGGCCGACGTTTATGATTATTCTGAATTTGATGTTAACAATGAGGCTATTGTAGGTTGGGAAGTTAAACGTGAGATTCTTTCGGAAGAAGAATATATGGAAAAATCGGGTTATGGACGAGTTAGTGAAGACGTAGCTTTTAACTCGGGTGCTGAATCGGCCTCCTCTGATTCTTCAACTGGTCAAGGAGGGTCTTTGGCACGATTCAAAATTGTTGGTGATTACCTTTATGCCGTTGAGTGGGGTAGTATCAGTATTTTTGATATTTCAGATTTAGATAATCCGAAAACTTTAGATGATGTCTATACCAACGGTGCCGTTGAAACAATTTATAACCAAGGTGATATTCTTTTCTTGGGGGGTACCCAAGGCATGTATATATATGATATCACTTCGCCTGATAAGCCTGTTTTTGTTTCCGAATTTGTACACGGTACGGCATGTGACCCTGTCGTAGTAGACGGTGATTATGCCTATGTGACCCTTAGGGGCGAGAATTCATGTGGAAATACTGAAAGCGGACTGTATATTGTTGATTTGACAAATTTGGCCGAGCCGAAACTTGAAAAATTTTACTCATTGACTGGGCCTTATGGTATCGGTTTTAAAGATGATAAGCTTTTTGTTTGCGATGGAGCTGACGGTCTAAAGGTGTATGATAAAAGCAATATTCAGAACCTCACTTTGTTAAATCACTTTAAAGATATTGTTACCTATGACGTTATTCCCCTTCAGAATTCATTATTGATGATTGGTAACCAAGTACTCTATCAATATGAGTATCTAGAGAACGATATTGAGCTATTAAGTAGTTACAGTTTGAACTGACTCTTGGCAATAATTCTGTCTAACGCCCCGTTTTATCGGGGCGTTTTTCTTTTATGAAATCCGTTCTGGGGGGGCGAATTAAAATTTTCAATTACTTTTGTTGCATCAAAAAACCATTAATGGCCAAGAATTTAGTTATAGTAGAGTCGCCCGCAAAGGCAAAGACCATCGAGAAATTTCTCGGAAGTGATTATAAGGTCGAGTCAAGTTTTGGGCACATTGCAGATTTACCTTCAAAAGAACTCGGCGTAGATGTCGATAATGATTTCGAACCCAAATATATCGTTGACAGCGATAAAAAGGCCCTTGTCAAAAAATTACGTGATTTAGCAAAAAAAGCAGAGACTATATGGCTTGCAAGTGATGAAGACCGCGAAGGAGAGGCCATATCATGGCATTTGGCCGAAACTTTAAAACTCGATAAAAATAAGACCAAGAGAATAGTATTCAACTCGATTACCAAGAGTGCCATTCAAAAGGCTATCGAAAACCCAAGGTCTATCAATTATAATCTCGTAAACGCACAACAGGCCAGACGCGTATTGGATCGTCTGGTAGGTTACGAGCTTTCTCCTGTATTATGGAAGAAAATAAAACCTGGCCTTTCGGCTGGGCGTGTACAATCTGTAGCCGTTCGATTGATTGTCGAAAGGGAAAGGGATATTGAAGCATTTACCCCGGAAGCCTCTTTTAGAATTGCAGCAGAATTCAAGACTTCAGAAGGAAATTTTTTCGCCGCTAAACTCAATAAAACCTTTGCTTCAAAAGAAGAAGCCGAAGCTTTTCTGAAACAAAATATCGGTGCTGACTTTTCGGTGGGTAGTTTAGATAAGAAACCGGCCAAAAAATCACCGTCCGCACCCTTTACCACCTCCACATTGCAGCAAGAGGCATCTCGAAAGCTATACTTTTCTGTTTCTAGAACCATGCAGGTAGCGCAGCGGTTATACGAGGCAGGTCTTATTACCTATATGAGAACCGATAGCGTCAACCTTTCAAGTGAGGCCATTAACGCTGCTAAAGAAGCCATTGTTCAGAACTATGGTGAAAAGTATAGTGAGGTCAGAAATTTTAAGGGTAAGACCAAGGGAGCGCAAGAAGCGCACGAAGCTATTCGACCTACTGATATAACCAATCAATCTCCTTCTTTGGAGCGTGATCAAATGAAATTGTACGAATTGATTTGGAAACGTACCATTGCCTCTCAAATGAGCGATGCCGAGTTGGAACGTACCAATGTAAAAGTTGTTGCCAACACGCATTCCGAACAGTTCAGTGCTAATGGTGAGGTCATTAAGTTCGATGGTTTTTTAAAGGTTTATTTGGAAAGTGTAGATGAAGAAGATGTAGAGGAGCAAGAAGGAATGCTGCCGGCCATGAAAGAGGGCGAGGCATTGACCAATAATTATATAACGGCAACAGAGCGTTTTACGCGTCCGCCATATCGTTTCACAGAGGCCTCCTTGGTAAAGAAACTAGAAGAGTTGGGTATTGGTAGACCATCTACCTACGCCCCGACCATTTCTACCATTCAAAACAGAGGTTATGTAGAAAAGGGAACTATAGAAGGTACGGAACGAAAATATGCCCAACTACTCTTGGAGTCGGGCGCGGTAAAGGAGAAACAACTCTCTGAAATGGTAGGTTCCGATAAAGGAAAATTGGTTCCGACCGATATAGGTATGATAGTCAATGACTTTTTGGTAAGTCATTTCGCTAATATTCTTGATTATAATTTTACGGCCAAAGTCGAAGAAGATTTTGATGAAATCGCCGAAGGGGAAGAAGACTGGCAGAAAGTAATGCAAGCTTTTTACAAAGATTTTCACCCAACGGTGCTTGATGTTCATGAAAATGCCGACCGGGCCAGTGGTGAACGTGTTTTGGGCGAAGATCCCAAATCAGGTCGTCAGGTTTCGGTGAGGTTGGGTCGTTTTGGCCCTATGGTACAGATAGGTACGGTCGATGATGAAGAGAAACCACAGTTTGCCAGTCTGTTGCCCGATCAGTCGCTAAATACCATCACTTATGAAGAGGCGATGGAATTATTTAAACTTCCTAGAAAACTAGGAGTATATGAAGGAGAAGAGGTTGAGGCGAATGTCGGTAGATTCGGACCGTACGTTCGATTCGGAAAGAAATTTGTTTCCTTGGATAAGGGAGAAAGCGCCTTTGATGTCGATTTTGAAAGGGCGGTAGAGCTCATCAAGGCAAAACAAAAGGCCGATGCTCCTATTTATGAATATGAAGATAAAGAGGTTACGAAGGGTACCGGTAGATTCGGACCTTTCATTAAATGGGATGGCATGTTCATCAACGTGAACAAAAAATATGATTTCGATAACCTTTCTGAAGCTGATATTATTGAACTGATCGAAAACAAAAAGCAGAAAGAAAAAGAAAAGGTCGTTCAAAATTGGGAAGAAGAAGGTATACGAATAGAAAAGGCGCGATGGGGCAGGCATAATATCATCAAAGGAAGAACGAAAGTAGAACTGGCAAAAACCGTTGATGCGGCTAAAATGTCTTTAGATGAAGCAAAAGCTCTAATTGAGGCGAAGGCGCCTAAAAAGAAAACCAGGGCAAAGAAGAAATAAGCTGTCCGTAGGGCTTGCTATTGTTTTAACGAAAGGGTCATGATATTTTTCATGGCCCTTTTGTTGTTAGATAGGCTTTAATGGTTTTGAAAGAGCTCTAATTTATGAAGTCAAGACGAGGTTACTTTAAAGTCGATAAGTATCTTTGAAGTTTGATGAAATAAACCTCAATCTTCCACTAATTATTTATTGTAATGGAATTAGACTTTTTGGTGCCTGTTGATGACAAGGTGCTGGCCCATTGCGAATTGCTTCCTAGGCAGGCAATCGGTAAGCATATTAAGATTCACTCACATCGCGACGGGCTTCCTTCCCTAGATAAGGTAAGTATGGTTATTCTAGGGGTAAAAGAATCCAGAAATGCCTTTGAAAAGAAAACGGAGAAACTTGATGTGTCAGGTTTGCGCATTCAGCTGTATAAACTTCTGTTAGGTAATTGGAACAGTACCCTCGCCGATATAGGAGACATTGAAGAAGGGGCAACGGTCGAAGATACTTATTTTGTGGTGAGAAACACGTTAACTAAGCTATTAGAGGCCGATATCTTGCCTATAGTCATTGGGGCAACACAAGATTTGACCTATCCGGCGTACCGATCTTTCGATGGAATCAAAAACTTGGTGAACTTGGTGGCGGTCGACAGTCGTTTTGATTTTGGAATGGATGATGAGCTTATATCTTCCCATTCCTATATGAGCAAGATTATAACCGATAAACCCAACAATCTTTACAACTTTTCGAACATAGGGTATCAAAGCTATTTTAATGCGCAAGAAGAAATGGATCTTATGGATCGACTTTTTTTTGATGCCTACAGGCTCGGTGAGCTCGGTGCCGATATTACCTTGGCAGAACCCGTTCTTAGAAATGCCCATATGATCAGTATTGATGCACGGGCAGTAAGGGCAAGTGAAATCGGGCTATCCGATAACTTTTCTCCCAATGGCTTTACGGGCCGAGAGATCTGCGCTATCGCCCGTTACGCTGGTTTTGGTGACAAGGTTTCCATTTTCGGAATGTACGAAATGGAGAACACCGTACAATCTCATCAATTAATGGCCCAGATTATCTGGTACTTCATAGAAGGTTTCAATTACCGAATTACCGAATCGCCTCTTGAGGAAGCAGAAAATTTTACCAAGTACAATGTACCCTGCGATAGTGAGCAACTGGTTTTTCATCAAAGTCAATTAACTGAAAGGTGGTGGGTAGAAGTGCCATCTATTTTGGCACCGCACACTAAATCAGATGCCGTAGCGTTATTACCATGCACAAAAACTGACTATTTGCAAGCTTGCGACCAAATCATTCCAGAAAGATGGTTGAAGGCTTACAAAAAAGGGTTCAATTAAAAAGGGGATAGTTTAAAAGGCTTCTGTATAAGGGCTTTGCCGACAATCTTCTTATTTATTGAAGAACCCAAAAAAAATTTAAGTATATGTACTGCCAATACAATAATTTAAATAAATCACAGTTTTAGAGTGTAGAATTAAAGCACAGTATTTGCAGTTAATAACCAGAATCGAAATTTAACCTAAAGTATGAAAAAGCTATTGTTATCATCTATAGCGTTTGTTTTTTTGCTTAGCAGTTGCGGCTCAAGAACAAAAGGAGAGCTAGTAGGGGCCCAAGGTAAAAAGTGGTATCCTGAAAAGCCATACGGCATGGAGCTTATCCCTAGGGGTTCATTTATCATGGGTAAAACCGAAGAAGACCAGGCCAAGCTCTTAAACGCTCCTACAAAGACCGTAACGGTTCGATCGTTCTATATGGATGATACCGAAATTACGAATAGTGAATATCGCCAATTTGTTGAATGGGTGAAAGATTCCATTACAAGAACAAGATTGGCTATTTTGGCCGATGAACTTGGTCTAGGCCCTGAAGATGGCGGTATTGGTGATTACGCGTTTAAAGATGCGGATACGACCAAGCTTTCGGCGTATGATAAATATATGTTGGATAACTATGCCGGTATGGGCGAAACAGGTTTTGAAGGTAGAGGCCTGAACAAAGACGAACAGTTAGTTTGGGATATTTCCGATTATCCTGATGAGTACTATACCGAGGTGATGGATTCTTTGTATATTCCTGAGGAAGAGTCTTATAATGGTCAGCGAACTATTGATGTCACTAAATTGAAGTACAAATATAGCTGGATGGATATCGAAGCTGCCGCTCGATCAAGAACTGGTAGTAGAAAAGACTTCATCCGTCAAGAAGAGTTAGAAATTTATCCTGATACGACCGTTTGGATCCGCGATTTTGAATACTCTTACAACGAACCAATGCACAATGATTACTTCTGGCATGATGCTTATAGCGATTATCCGGTAGTAGGTGTTTCTTGGGCTCAAGCTAGGGCTTTCTGTAACTGGAGGACCAAGTTTAAGAATGATGATCAAAAGAGCAGGGGCAAGCAGTTTGTTAACCAGTTTAGACTTCCTACCGAAGCTGAATGGGAATATGCAGCTCGCGGTGGTATTGAAGGAGGAACTTATCCTTGGGGTGGCCCTTACGTAATCAGTGATACTGGTTGCTTTATGGCCAACTTTAAACCTCAAAGGGGTGACTATGCTGCAGATGCCGCTCTATATACTGTAGAGGCGAAGTCTTACGAGCCTAACGACTTTAACCTGTACAACATGGCTGGTAACGTTTCTGAATGGACGAACTCTAGCTACGATCCTAACTCATACGAGTTTGTTTCTACCATGAACCCTAACGGAGGTGATGGCGCCAACGAAAGAAAGGTTATACGCGGTGGTTCTTGGAAAGATGTTGCTTATTTCCTTCAGGTGAGTACTCGAGATTATGAGTACGCAGATTCGGCAAGAAGTTACATCGGCTTTAGAACTGTTCAAGATTATATGGGCGAAGAAGATTCAACCCAATAAATTATACGGGGTCAAAACCCGAAAAGAAATATTAGACGTAAATAAATTTTCAAATACACCGTTCTGAAATTCAATTGGATAATTGAACTATGAACAAAGTCCAAACAATAAACCAAATCTTTATTTTTAACATTAAATTTCAAATTAAATCTTAAATTATGGCACAGTCAAAATCAACAAAGAAGCTGTTTAACATGGCCTACGGCCTTGGTGCATCGGTAGTAATTATTGGTGCGTTATTTAAAATTCTACACTGGGAGCTAGGTCCCTTAAATGGTGGTGTCCTACTTGCCATCGGTCTTATTACTGAAGCACTTATTTTTGCCATTAGTGCATTCGAGCCGGTAGATGACGAGTACGATTGGTCTTTAGTTTACCCTGAATTGGCAGGTGGTGAAACTAAAGCTAGAAAAAGCAATGAGGCTGCTGAAATCAAAGAAGCTGAGGCTTCGTTGTCAGCTAAATTGGATAACTTATTAAAAGAAGCTGGTGTAGATGCCAACTTGATGGAAAGCCTTGGTTCTAGCATTCGTAATTTCGAAGGTGCTGCTAAAGGTATCGCTCCTACAGTTGATGCAATGGAATCTACAAGAAAGTATTCTGAAGAAATGGTACAAGCTGCCGCTCAGATGGAATCTTTGAACAGCCTTTATAAAGTACAATTAGAAAGCGCAAGCAAGCAAGCTTCAGTAAACGAGGAAGTTGTTCAGAATGCTTCTGCCCTTAAAGATCAAATGGAGTCATTAGCAACCAACCTTTCTTCATTGAACGGAGTTTATGGTGGTATGTTGACTGCAATGAATAGAAACTAATTAGATATTAGTAATTACCCCAAATCATTTAAATTAATCAAAATCTAATTAGAAAACATGGCAGGAGGAAAACAATCACCACGTCAGAAGATGATTAACCTAATGTACTTGGTTTTCATCGCAATGTTGGCGTTAAACATGAGTAAGGAGGTACTTTCGGCTTTCGGTATTATGAACGAAAAGCTAGAGGCTTCCAACGCCAAAACAATCGAAAGTAACGAAGCCTACTTGGCGAATTTAGGAGTAAAAGCGGAAGAAAATGCCGCTAAGTACAAAGATTTGTACGCAAAAGCTCAGCAAATTAAAACCATGTCCAAAGACTATTATGATTATTTGGAAGGTCTTAAGACTGAGATGATGGCAGAAGTTGAAGATCCGAAAGACTATACCGTAATGGATAAGTCAGATTACTTGGATCAGAAATTCTTCCAAGGAGATGGCCTTTCAGAAGGTGGAGAAGAATTCATGAAGAGAATTCAAGATTACCGTACGCAGGTTGCTGCTATCGTACCACAAGGTATCAAGTCTTCCGTTGAAGCAAGATTTGAAACAAACGAAGTAACTACCCGCGATGGTTCTAAACAAGATTGGATCAAATATCACTACGAAGGTTTCCCTCAAGTGGCTTCTTTGGCCAAATTGACTGCGCTACAAGCCGATATAAAGGCTACCGAAGAGTCTGCTTTGAAAGCGATGCTAGAAGGTGAATTGAGCGATCAAGTATCTTTGAAAAACTTTGAAACCTCTCTTTTTGGATCTAAATCTGCTTATTACAGCGGAGAAAAGTATGATGGTAAGATTATCATCAGTAAAACTGACAACAGTTCTAAGCCTGTTAGGGCCGAGTTGACCCTAGATGGTCGTAAGCTTTCTGAAGGTACTGATTACCGTTTAGAAGAAGGTGGAGTTAAAATGTTGGTAGGTGCCGGTGCTCCTGGTGACCATGAAGTGAAAGGAAAGCTTTTCTTTTCTCAAGATGGTGAGGAAATCGAGGTTCCTGTGAGCAACTCTTTCGCTACTATTAGCAAGCCTAACGCTGCTTTGATAGCTGCTGATAAAATGAACGTTGTTTATAGAGGTGTTGCCAACCCAATGTCAATCTCTATTCCTGGTATTCCTAACAACAAGGTTACAGCTTCTGCTCCTGGTCTTAAATCAGCTGGAGGTAGCAAGTATGTAATGAATCCTGGAACTGGTAGAACGGTAACTATTACTGCTAGCGGTAAGTTACCTGATGGTCAAACGGTTTCTTCTAAGTCTGAGTTCAGAATTAAAGATATTCCAAGACCTGCAGGTACTGTCAGTAAGCAAGATGGTTCTGTTAAAATGCCAAGAAACAACATGGAAATCGCTACTATTGGCGCAATGTTGGAAGACTTTGACTTTGATTTGAACCTAGCTGTTAGCGGCTTCAAGTTCAAGGTTCCTGGTCAGCCTACTGTAAGCGTTAACGGTAACAAATTGAACGGTATGGCCAAAACAGCCCTTAAGAGAGCTAAAAGAGGTGATGTTGTTCAGATATTCGATATCCAAGCTTATATTACCAACAATAAGAGTTATAAGTTGAAAAAAGTATCTCCTGTAGTTGTGGAGATTACAAACTAATAGTTAAGTTAAAAACCGGGTAGTCTTTTGACTGCCCGGTAATTTTAAAATTTACAAACATGAATTGGAAGAATGTTTTACTAATCGGAGCGGTAACCTTGTTGCCTGTTTCACTTATGGCCCAGGCGAACATATTGAACGCCAAAAAGCCTGAGGATATCGGCCGTAAGACCGAAGCGCAAAAAGCTTTGGATAATGACGCTCCGCTAGAATACGGCTACGTAGACGATAGGGATATTTTATGGTCTAAAACCGTATGGGAAGTAATCGACCTTGATGAAAGGGTAAACTTTGCTTTATACTATCCAACCGATACCATCGATATAGGTAACGACCGTAGGTCTCTATACGATGTGTTATTAAAAAATATTAAGAACGGTAAGCTAAAAGATGTTTACGCTGATTCTTATTTTACCGATAAGCGTAAGTTTAGTGACCTTACCGCCACCTTACAGAAAGTCGATACAACAGATTACGGTTACGAGCAATTAAATGCTGGTGAGCAGGTTTCTCCTGAGTTTATCATGAGAAGGGATATTACAGCTGCAGACATTGAAGAATACCGTATCAAGGGTATGTGGTACTTCGATAAGCGTCAAGGCGAACTGAAATACCGACTTTTAGGTATTGCTCCTGTGGCTCCCGACGTAAACTTCATCGATGACGATTCAATGGATCCAGGAGATGCTAAAGTTGAGTTGTTCTGGGTGTGGTACCCTGATGCCAGACAGATTCTTCATGATGCCAAAGTATTTAACCAAAGAAACTCTGCTCAGCCCATATCTTTCGATATGCTGTTGAACGCAAGAAGGTTCAATGGTGTCATTTATAGAGAGGATAATGTTCAAGGCGACCGAGAGGTTAATGCATACATACCTGATAACGCTCTATTTCAATTGTTGGAAGCCAACAGAATTCAAGAGGTTATCAGAGACCGTGAGCAAGATATGTGGGCTTATTAAGTCCTTAAAAATATTCCAATTCAAGAATTTGAAAGCCGCGACTTTAAGTCGCGGCTTTTTTTATAGCATTTTGTTAACGACTACTATTTTAAAAAGGCCCAATGACTACCTTTGGCAAATGGTAGATTATTTGGTAGTTGGGCTGGGTTTGGCCGGCATTGCTTTTTGTGAGAGATTGAAACAAAACGGTCTTTCCTTTAAGGTTGTGAGTGACGATTCGCAAACATCTTCGCAGGTTGCCGGAGGGTTGTACAATCCGGTGATCTTAAAACGTTTTACCTTGGCTTGGAAGGCAGATATACAGCTTCACCTGGCCAAATCGTTTTACTCCGATTTAGAATCGAGATTAAATGTTCAATTGAATTACCCTCTACAGGTTTTCCGTAGGTTTCATTCGATTGAAGAGCAAAATCAATGGTTTGAGGCTTCCGACCGAGATAGTTTAAACCATTTCCTTTCTCCGAAATTACACAAAAATTCCAACCAATATCTAAATGCACCGTTAGGCTTTGGTGAAGTGCTGCATACCGGTCGTATCGATACGTCGGCACTGATTGAATATTATAGAAAGAGCCTTATTGAGCAAAACTTATTGATTCAAAACCGTTTTGAGCATAATCAACTTGCAATGGAACAGAATCACATATTCTATCAATCGACTAAGGCCAAAAGGGTGGTTTTTTGCGAAGGTTTTGGAGTTAAAAGTAACCCCTATTTTGATTATCTGCCTATTAATGGAAGCAAAGGAGAGTATTTATTGGTCAAGGCGCCTGAGTTGAAAGAAACACGGGCAATAAAATCATCTCTTTTTATTATTCCTCTAGGGGAAGATGTCTATCAAGTGGGAGCCAACTATGAATGGAAAGATAAAACCAATTTGGCTACTGAAGTGGCCAAACGTTGGATTTTGGAACGATTTGAAGATTTGGTCACCTGTGATTATGAGATAGTTGGTCAAATAGCAGGGGTACGTCCAACGGTGGCCGACCGCCGTCCTCTTGTTGGTAGACATCCGAAATACAAAAGACTATTTATCTTGAACGGGTTTGGCTCAAGAGGAGTGCTAATTGCCCCATTTGCATCTTCTCAACTCTTAAGATTTATTGAGAACGATGAGTCAATTGACGATGAAATGAACGTCGATCGTTTTGAGAAGAAATTTTCTTAAGAGGTTGCCTGTTGGGTCGATTTTGAATCGTACTTCACAAACAGATTGATCCAAATGTTTCTTGAGATGCGTATGATAACGGGTAGAAAGACTACTAGTGTTGCGACAATAGCAATAAAGGAATTGATTAGAGAAGCACCCACTATCAAAAACGAAATAACAAATGCGCCTACGGCAAAAGCTACACCTACGGCATAACTAACATACATGGCTCCATAGAAAAAAGAGGGTTCCATTTTATATTTAAGCCCACAATGAGAGCAGCGTTCGTGCATTTTGAAAAGGCGTCCAAAGCTATACGGGTTAGGGTCTACATACATGCTCTCCTCATTGCATCTAGGGCAACTTCCTGTTAAAATGCTGTATAGTTTGTTTCCTTTTTTTAACATTTGCAAAACTTTCAGTAAAAATACGCAATACTGCTTATTTGGTTGGTAACAAATATTACAATCTTAACCTTTTTTAAGTTTTTGCTGAGGTAAATGGCTTGGCCGATAAACAAATATTTCGAAAGACAATTGCATGCTAAATATTCATAATCTATCTGTTTCGTTTGGTGGGGAATACCTGTTTGAAGAAATTTCATTCAGGCTTAATGGAGGTGACCGAGTGGGGCTCATAGGAAAGAACGGGGCCGGAAAGTCTACCTTGTTGAAATTGTTGGCGAAGGATTATAGTCCTGATTCGGGTACCATCGCCACCGAAAAAAATGTCAAAATAGGTTTTCTTAGGCAGGATATTGATTTTGAAGAAGGAAGAACGGTCTTAGATGAGGCCTATCAGGCTTTTGAGGAAATTAAGACCATGGAGCTTCAATTAGACCATGTTAACCACCAACTGGCCGAACGTACTGATTATGAAAGTGAGGGTTATAATCAGCTGATTATCGACTTGAGCGACCTTACCCATAGATACGAGATTTTAGGCGGTTACAATTACCAAGGCGATACAGAAAAGATTCTTTTAGGTTTGGGTTTCAAGCGCGAAGATTTTAACCGATACACTGAAACCTTTTCAGGAGGGTGGCGTATGCGTATTGAGCTGGCCAAACTATTGCTTCAAACGAACGACGTATTGCTGCTCGATGAGCCGACCAACCATTTAGATATTGAATCAATAATTTGGTTAGAGCAATTTTTGAACAACTATTCAGGGGCTGTAGTTATCGTTTCGCACGATAAAATGTTTTTGGATAATGTTACCAATAGAACCATTGAAATATCATTGGGCCGCATTTATGATTATAATAAACCATACTCAAAGTTTCTAGAGCTTAGGTCAGAAATCAAAGAGCAACAGCTTAATGCCCAGAAGAACCAAGAGCGTGAAATACAGCAGGCCGAACGATTGATAGAAAAATTTCGTGCCAAGAGCAGTAAGGCCTCTATGGCGCAATCGCTAATCAAGAAGTTGGATAAAATGGAGCGCATTGAGGTCGACCAAGACGATAATGCCGTAATGAACCTAAGATTTCCAGTATCTGTAACTCCTGGTAAGGTAATTGCCGAAATCGAGAATTTATCGAAAAGTTATGGTGAAAAAGAAGTGTTAAGAAATATCAACCTTCTATTGGAGCGCGATAGCAAAACAGCATTTGTTGGGCAAAACGGACAGGGTAAATCTACCTTGGCCAAGATTATGGTGGGCGAAATTGAACATCAAGGCAAAATGAAATTGGGCCATAATGTTCAAATCGGATATTTTGCTCAAAACCAAGCTGAGTATTTAGATGGCAGCAAGACCATTTTAGATACGATGATCGATGCTGCGAATGAAAAGAACCGAAGCACGGTGAGAGATGTACTGGGTTCGTTTCTTTTTCAGGGCGACGATGTTGACAAATATGTAAAAGTACTATCTGGTGGCGAACGTAACCGACTTGCACTTGCAAAAATGCTTCTTCAGCCATTCAATGTACTTGTGATGGATGAGCCTACCAATCACCTTGATATAAAATCGAAAAATGTACTTAAAAAGGCACTTCAAAACTTCGGGGGTACTTTAGTGGTCGTATCTCACGACCGTGATTTTTTACAAGGTCTTACCAATAAGGTCTATGAATTTAAAGACAGAAATATAAAGGAGTATTTAGGCGACGTTGACTTCTATCTTGAACAACGAAGGGCGGAAGATTTCAGAAAGATTGAAAAAAGAACGGAAAGCGATAAAAAGACCTCTGTAAAAGTTCAGAACAATGATTTTAAAGACCAGAAGAAATTCAAATCTTTAAAAAATAAGCTCAGCAATGTCGAGAGTCAAATTTCTTCTTTAGAAAAGAAAATTGCCGAGATCGATCATGAACTGTTGATGGATTATGACGCCACTATAGCAAAGCCTAACTTTTTCGACAACTACCAAAAAAAGAAAAAAGACCTAGAGAAACTTATGCAGCAGTGGGAAATCATAACCTTGGAACTCGAAGAAATAGGTGATTGATAAGGCCTAATTTTAGGGGTGTAAATTGCTACACAACAGAAATCTAAGCTTTCACAACAATATAGTGCCGTTGGCCGATAAATTTTGGTTTTTGTCCTCTTTTGAGCTTAGTTTGTAGGGTATTTCTCAGTAATATCAACCAAATAGATACTAAAGAAACAAGCTTATTATGAAGAACCTACTATTCTTAGTTTTCCTTTTTGTTTCCGTGACGGCCACGTTAAAAGCCGCAGTTCCCGAAGCAGAAAAACAGGCCTTAATCGCCTTTTACAACTCAACCAATGGTTCTGAGTGGACTAATAAATGGAATTTAGAATCCGATGTCTCTAAATGGCATGGTGTAAAGGTCATAAATAATCATGTGGCCGAAATCAACCTCTTTAGAAATAACTTGAGTGGTACCATTCCGGCAAGTATCGGAAATCTTAAAAGCCTTACATCACTTAATCTGGCCTTTAACTCATTAACAGGTGAGTTACCAAAGGAATTGGTGAACTTGGCTAAGTTGAGAACTCTGAAATTGGAAATGAACAGGCTAAAAGGGGAATTGCCTTTGGCTTTGGGTGATATGAAAAGTTTGGAGGAATTTACCGCCTTTAATAACTTTTTGACCGGAAGCATTCCTGAAAGTATCGGCAATATTAAAAATTTGAAGGTTTTGAACCTTTCCAGCAACAGTCTTAAGGGTAATATTCCAAAGGCACTTGGCGATTTAACTTCTTTAGAAAGCTTAGGGCTTTTTGAAAATACATTGGAAGGTTCAATACCGGCCGAAATGGGTAATCTTTCTAAGTTGAAGGAATTGGTTTTGGCGAACAATAGCTTGGGGGGTGAAGTGCCTGCCGAGTTCGGACAATTAGCGAGTCTTGAAGTTTTTCAGATACAGAACAACAAGTTTGAATCTGTTAAAAACTTAGAATACATGCAATCTTCTAAAGACTATCTGGTGTTTGATTATGATAAGGAAGATCTAAAACTTGATTTTAAAGACGCCAACTTCAGCAAGACAAGAATGGCGGATACAAAATTCGAGGATGACGTTGACGATGAGTAGATTACCATAATTTATTAGTTAGTTTGGTTAAAAGGGACACAATGAAAGTGCCCCTTTTTTTTGTATGTGTCAAAAAGCACTACATTTAAGATACATTTAACTTATGCCGCTTAAACATTTAGATAGTTTTGCAGTCATACCACCAACTAGCTTAAACTTATGGATACTCGTAAAGTCGTCCTTTCGATCTTAGGATTACTGTTGATAATTGCCTCTGTGTTTGTTGCCAAAGCAATAATCGCAAGCAAGTTTACCCCCAAGCCCCAACTTCAAAAAATTGTAAAGACTGTTTTTGTAGACACCGTTAAAAACGGTACAGTTCCTATTAAGGTTCCCGCCAACGGTAATCTGATTGCGCGGCAAAGAGTTGAGCTATATTCAGAGGTTCAGGGCGTGTTTCGTAGAGGTAGCAAACTTTTTAAGACGGGTCAGCTATATAATGCCGGTGAAACCATTATAAGAATTGACGCGGCCGAGTTTTCAGCCAGTGTTCAATCTTCAAAGAGTAATCTTTATAATCTTATAACCTCGATAATGCCCGACCTCAGGCTTGATTATCCTGAGATATACCCTAAATGGCAAGAATATTTGAGCGGCTTCGATGTAGACAAGAGTACGCCGCCACTGCCTGAAATGACGACGGAAAAAGAACGCTTCTTTATATCAGGCCGAGGTATATTGACCGATTATTACAATATTAAAAACTTAGAGCAACGTTTGGCGAAGTATAGAATAGCCGCGCCTTTTAATGGGGTTCTAACAGAAGCTCTGGTTACCGAAGGAACGTTGATTCGCTCTGGCCAAAAATTGGGTGAGTTTATAGATACAGGGGTTTATGAGCTAGAGGTTTCTGTTAGCAAAACGTATAGTGACCTCTTAAAGGTTGGTGAAAAGGTTGAATTGGTCAATTTAGACCGTACGAAGACTTTCGAAGGTACGGTAGTGAGAATTAATGGAAGTGTAGACCAAGCCTCACAGACAATTAAGGCTTATATAGATGTAAAAGACCAATCGCTTCGCGAAGGTATGTACCTTGAAGCGAATTTGAATGCGAAGTCAGAGACCGATGCCATTGAAGTTGACAGGGGTCTGCTGCTTGAAAACGACCGGATTTTTGTAGTAAGAGATTCTATCTTGGATCAAATAGACGTCAAACCGGTCTATTTTTCTGATAAGAAAGTGGTTCTCAAAGAGATCCCCGATGGAACGACCATAGTTTCCAAGCCCGTAGTCGGTGCCTATGTAGGCATGCTTGTAAAGGTTTTCGAAGAGCAAGGTAACCAGTAAACCGCACTCCAATGAAAAGTATTATATCTTACTTTATCAAATACCATGTTGCGGTAGACGTTTTTATTATCGCGTTTTTCATCTTTGGTATTTTTGGCATGTTGAGCCTTAAATCATCATTTTTTCCACTTTCCGATTCAAAGAACATTACTATTAATATCACCTACCCTGGAGCATCCCCTCAAGAGGTAGAAGAGGGTATCGTTCTTAAGATTGAAGATAACCTTAAAGGTCTGGAGGGTGTAGATAGGGTAACTTCTACCTCTCGTGAAAATAGCGGCCTTATCAATGTTGAAATCGAAAAAGGTAGGGATATCGATTTTATGTTGCTTGAGGTTAAAAATGCAGTTGACCGGGTACCATCTTTTCCATCGGGCATGGAACCTTTAGTGGTGTCTAAGTTAGAGGCTATTAGGCAGACGATAAGCTTTGCTATAAGTGGGGAACATGTTCCTCTGGCAACCTTAAAACAAATTGGGCGGCAGGTTGAGAATGAACTTCGCACCATTGATGGTATTTCCCAAATTGAAATGACCGGTTATCCCGAAGAAGAAATTGAGATAGCCGTTAATGAAAATAGTTTACTGGCCTATAACCTTACTTTTACCGATGTCGCGCAGGCTGTTTCAAGAGCGAATATTTTGGTAACGGGCGGTAATATAAAAACGGATGCAGAGGAGTATCTCATTAGGGCCAATAACCGTTCTTATTACGGTAAAGAGCTTTCCAATCTAATTATAAAGGCCGATGTTTCCGGTCAAACAGTGCGCCTTAAAGATGTAGCCATAGTTCGCGACCGATTTGCCGAATCACCGAACGCGTCTTATTTCAATGGTCAGCTTTCGGTAAATACTTCGATTACCAGTACCAACACCGAAGATTTGATTTCTTCAGCCGATAAGGTGAAAGAATATATTGAAGAATTCAATCAAAGGCACAATAACATTCAATTGAATGTGGTGAGCGATCAGTCAAAAACCTTGAATCAAAGAACCCAACTTTTGTCCGAGAACGCGATTGTGGGTATGATTTTAGTGCTGATTTTCTTATCCCTTTTTCTAAATACAAGGCTAGCATTTTGGGTAGCATTTGGTTTACCCATTTCTTTCTTAGGAATGTTCATTTTCGCTGGTTATTTCGATGTTACCATTAACGTGCTTTCTCTCTTCGGAATGATAATCGTAATTGGTATTCTTGTAGATGACGGTATTGTGATTGCCGAAAATATATATCAGCATTACGAAAAAGGTAAGTCACCGATTCAGGCCGCTATTGATGGTACAATGGAGGTGATACCGCCAATCGTGTCGGCCATCATTACTACTATTTTGGCTTTTTCAATATTTCTCTTTTTAGATGGCCGAATTGGAGAGTTTTTTAGTGAAGTGTCAGTTATAGTTATACTTACCTTGGTGGTTTCATTGGTAGAGGCGCTCATCATTTTGCCGGCTCACTTAGCACACTCAAAAGCTTTGGCGCCGTTGGAGAAAAAACCCAAAACTAAAATAGGGCAAGCTTTTGCCAAATTAAGGCGAATCAATGAAATGGGCGACCGTTTAATGATTTGGATGCGTGACAAAGCCTACAGCCCAGCACTTCGTTTTGGGCTGAAAAACAAAGTCTTGACATTTGCTTTTTTTGCAGTGGCACTTATATTGACTATCGGGTCGATGGGTGGTGGAATTGTTCGTACATCATTCTTTCCAAGGGTAGCCAGTGATAGGGTTTCGGTCGAGTTATTGATGCCCAATGGTACACACGAAAAAGTTACCAACTCCATCATCAGTCTGATTGAAGAAAAATCGTCAATCGTTAATGAAGAGTTGACCGAAAAATACCTAAAAGGTACGGGCAAGCAACTTTTTGAAAATACCATCAGAAACCTAGGTCCCGGCTCGTCTTCTGCAACTTTAATGATCAACCTGCTTCCAGGGGAAGAAAGGCCTGATGAGATACGTTCCGACATGGTCACCAACCGATTGCAAGAATTGGTAGGGCCCGTAATCGGGGTAGAAAGTCTTATCTATGGCTCCGGAGGTAATTTTGGAGGTAATCCGGTTTCTGTTTCGTTGCTTGGAAACAATATAGAAGAGCTCAAGGCCGCTAAGAATGAGTTGAAATCAGTTCTATTAAACAACTCTTTATTAAAAGATGTGGCCGATAATGATCCAGCTGGTATTAAGGAAATACGCTTAGAACTCAAAGAGAATGCCTATCTCTTGGGGCTTGATTTGCAAGCGGTCATGAACCAGGTAAGGGCAGGTTTTTTTGGAACACAAGCGCAACGGTTTCAAAGGGGGCAAGATGAGATTAGGGTATGGGTCAGGTATGACCGAAATAACCGCTCGTCCATTACAGATTTAGATGAAATGAGAATCGCGACGCCTAGTGGTAGTAAGGTTCCCTTGAATGAGATAGCTAATTATACCATAGAGCGGGGCGATGTGGCTATCAACCACTTAGAAGGCCAACGTGAAATACAGGTTTCCGCCGATTTAAAAGATGAAAAAACCACTACGGCGGCAGATATCATGTCAGATATTAGAATCAATGTAATGCCTGAAATACAATCAAAATATCCTACGGTAAGGGCTTCTTATGAAGGGCAGAATAGAGAGGCGGCCAAAATGACCAATTCGTTGAGAGTGGTCGGTCTTTCGGCTCTATTACTGATATACATAACCATTGCTTTTACCTTTAGGAGTTTCAGCCAGCCTTTGCTTCTTATTTTGATGGTTCCTTTTAGTTTGACTGCGGTAGCTTGGGGCCATTGGATCCATGGTTTTCCTGTCAATATGCTCTCTATGTTGGGTATAATCGCTTTGATAGGTATTATGGTCAATGATGGCCTGGTGCTGATCAGTAAGTTCAACGGTAACCTACGGCAGGGCATGAAGTTCGAAGATGCTATCTACGATGCCGGACGTTCTCGATTCAGGGCCATATTTTTGACCTCGGTAACGACCATTGCAGGTCTGGCTCCGCTTTTGTTGGAAAAAAGTAGGCAGGCACAATTCTTAAAGCCTATGGCGATATCTATTTCTTATGGTATCGGCTTCGCCACTATTCTTACACTTCTAATGTTGCCATTGTTTCTTTCTTTTAGCAATCGTCTTAAAGTGAGCAAAAAATGGCTTGTTACCGGTAAGGATATAAGTAAGGAAGAAGTTGAAAGGGCAATCATAGAGCTAAAAGAGGAAAGGGAAATGAACCGGGTATCTGTGCATTCCTTAAATGGAAGATCCAACGGTAAGGAGGTTCATGTAGAGGAATTTGAAAGCCAAGAATAATTACGAATGAGATTAACTAAAATGTTTGTTCTTTTGTTCTGTGTTGTATACGGCACAGGACTTTCGGCTCAAGAACAGGTACTGTCAAAAGATGAGGCCATAAAAATGGCATTATTGAACAACTTTGATATCAAAGTGGCCCGAAATCAGGTCGACATTGCTAAGAACAATAAGGGAATCATGAATTCTGGGTATTTGCCCAGTTTATCGGCAAGTGCCGGCGCTAACTATAATAGGGATGATTCTAATATTGAATTCCCTGGTCAACTTCTAGAAGATGGGTCTCCAAGACCGGACCAAGAGTTGGTAAAGGCAGAAGCCCAGCGTTATAACTCCGCACTTAATTTAAATTATACCCTTTTTGATGGAATGGGTAGGTATTATACCTATAAGCAGTTAAAAGAACAATACCAGTTGACAGAGCTGCAAGCAAGGGAAACCATTGAGAATACCCTACTTCAACTCTTTAGTGTTTATTTCGAGGTGGCCAGACTTACCGAGAATAAAAACGTGCTGGAGCAGGCCCTGGAAATTTCCTTACAGCGTATAACCCGTGCAGAGTATTCATTTGAGTATGGTCAAAATACGAAGCTTGATATATTGAACGCTCAAGTTGATGTAACCAACGATAGTATAAATCTCCTGAATACGCTGCAACAATTAGAGAATACCAAGCGAGATTTGAACGTAGTTTTAAGTAGGGATTTGAACTCGGGTTTTGAGGTCGATACGTTGGTGCAATTTATTCCGAAACTTCAGTTAGAAGAACTTATTTCACAGGCTGAACTGAACAATGTGGCAATACTTCAGTCAGAAAGGTCATTGACCATTAATGAATATGATATAAAAGTGAATAAATCGGGTTACTTGCCCAATCTAGGCTTAACCGGTACATATGGTTGGAACTTGAACCAGAGCGCGCCATCGGCTTTCTTTCCGGGTACTAACAATGAAACTTGGAATTTCGGTCTCGGAGCCAGTCTCACATGGAATCTTTTTGATGGGGGAGGAACTTCGGTAAGGGTGAAAAACGCCAAAATTGCCTACGAGAACCAAGAATTGGTGCAAGAGCAGATCAAATTACAGGTAGAACGAGATGTTCAGAATGCCCTTGCCATTTTTGAAAACAGATTGAATATTTATCAGATTCAAGAACAGAATGTGATTACCAATCAAAATAATTTTGAACGTTCTAAAGAGCAATTTCAATTGGGTAGAATCACTTCTATTGAGTTTCGTCAAGCCCAAATTAATTTGCTGAATGCCCAGACGAATAAAAATTTGGCTAAATATGATGCGAAGTTGGCAGAGCTTCAATTACTTCAATTGACCGGGCAATTACTGAACATTCAGATATAAATTTTGTATTTCTTCTTTTGGCTATCGCAATAGCTGTTGTTTAAGCCATTATTTCTTTGTAACATAGTTCACTCTAAAGAGATTACTATGGCTGCAACAATAGGTATCGGAATCGTCGGAACAGGTTCCATCGTCAACAATTATATCAAATGCATCGATGAACTGGATAATGCTAAATTGGTCGCTATCTACACCAAATCAGAAGATAGGGTGAAGACCGCTACCTCGCAGTTTGGTGTGCCCGTTTTTAATGATATGAACCAATTTTTGGAACAAGATTTTCAATTGGTCTGTATCTGCAATGAAAGCGGAAGACATGGTGAGGCTATAGACGCAGCAGCGAATGCCAAAAAACATATCTTGAGTGAAAAGCCATTAGAGGTGACCACCTCTAAGATAGATGATGTCATGGCGGTTTGCGAGAATAACAATGTAAAGTTGGGGTGTGTTCTTCAAAACCGATGTAGTGATGATTATCGCTTGCTAGAAGATGCTGTCAAATCTGATAAGTTGGGCAAAATCATTATGGGTAATGCCCACATCAATTGGTATCGCTCAAAAGATTATTATTCCGGCAGCGATTGGAGGGGAACTTTAAAATATGATGGTGGTGCAGCCTTTATGAACCAGGGTATACATACCATTGACCTCTTGATTAATTTGATGGGAGAGCCTTCTTCGGTATTTGGTAAGGTAAAGACCAGTGTTCATACTATTGAAGGCGAAGATGTTGGTAGCGCCATTCTTGACTTCGACAACGGTTCTATTGGTAATATCACGGCAGGCACGGCATTGACTCCAGGTTACCCAGAACGATTGGAAATTTATGGAGCAAAGGGTAGTGTTCTGATGGAAGCGGGTAAAATAGTACAATGGAATGTACCTGATACAGCAGCGCCAAATATACAAAGCAAAGGAGATGGTAGCGGTGCGGCCGACCCAACAGCTATAGGTCATAAAAATCATAAGATTGTTCTTGAAAATATGTTGACAGCGATAGCAAATGATGGTCAGCCCATGGTCGATGGTCATGAGGCGAGAAAAGCAGTGGCAGTTATTAATGCTATTTATGAATCTTCAAAATCGGGAAAACCCGTTTCACTTTAACTTCATGTATGTTTGAGCATTTTTTTCAATGCCCTTATTGTTGGGAAGAAATTTCAATGCTATTGGATAGTTCGGTGACCGAGCAACGGTATGTTGAAGATTGTGAGGTATGCTGCAACCCCATAGAAATATTTTCAGTATTCGAATCAAATGAACTGGTTGCTTTCGAAGCCAATAGTTTAGAGCAATAAAGCCTTAGTCTACAACCTCTATTTTACCGCCGAAAACCTTGTCTTTGTCTATTTCTTTCGGGTTGCCATAAATATAAATAGAACCGCCTGCCCTTACCTTGGCATCAACTTTCTCACTGGCATTGACGTCTGCTCTTCCGCCGGCATTCACCACCACGGTGGTCTGCTGAGTGTTTAATTGCTTGTTGTAAATCTTACCGCCGGTATTGACCATTACTTCCTGTAGTTTTGAACTACCGGTCAATGTTATTTCCCCTCCTGAAATAGATTTGGTATAAAGATCTTGAAGGTCGATTTTCAAATCGATTTTGCCTCCTTCTTGAACTTTTATTTCTACCCTTTCCGAAGCGGTAATGACATCTTCTGAATTTATTTTGGCATTTTCGTTGGCATCGATGAGGGTTAGGTCTTCGGTATGGTATAAGGTAGCCTTGGCCTCATCACCATCCATAAAGTTATCAAACTCCATTTTTATTTTAAGAAGTCCATTCTTGTTTGAGATTTCCACTTCGTCCTTATCATCCCCAGTTATGACCAATTTGTTCTCCGAACCTTTGACCAAGGTTACCACTATGCGGTCATAAGCCTTTAGCTGGGTGAACTTCTCAAGAGTTTTAGTGTTCGATTTTTGGCTGAAAAGAGTGGCTGAGCAAAGGGTTGCTACAATTAATAGTACGAAGGTTCTCATTTTCTCATTTTGATGATGAAGCTCAAATATAGGGCATTTTCAGCATAGTGGTCTGTAATAAAAGTACTTCAAGTTTCTATAAATAGGTTTGAGGAAACCCTCATCGGGCAAGTCATAAAGAATAAGGCCTGTTTTTACTTTTCTGCTCGGAAAAAACCTTTAATTTTAGCGAAAACCGAACAATTTAAACTTTCCGAATGAAAAAAATGATTTTCTGCCTGACGTTGTTGGCGGGTGCCTTATATTCCTGTTCAACTAAAAAGGCAGTAAGTGGGGCCTCAGAAGCTCAAGTAACTACCGAACAACCAGTAAAAAGTACAGTAAGTTCTAGCACCGAAGGATATACTGAAAATGTGCCTGCCACCGAAGTGAGTTTTGATATGGTTTCGATTCCCGGTGGAACCTTTATGATGGGTAGCCCCGAGGCTGAAGCCAACAGAAAAACGGATGAAGGACCTCAAAAGAATGTAGAGCTTGACCCCTTTTATATGGGGAAATATGAAGTGACGTGGGATCTTTTTGAACTATTTTTCAAGCAAAATAAAGAGCTTTTTGTTAAGCTTGATGATGATAGGGTAATGAAGGTAGATGCCATTACGAGACCTAGCCCACCTTATGAAGACCCTTCATACGGTATGGGTAAAGACGGTTTTCCGGCGGTAAGTATGTCAGCGTATTCCGCTTTGGTTTTCTGTAAATGGTTAAGTACCATTACCGGTAAATTCTATCGTTTGCCAACCGAGGCCGAATGGGAGTATGCCGCTAGGGCCGGAACAACCACTGCATATAGTTTTGGAGATGACCTTTCTCAAATAGACGATTATGCCGTTTATTACAAGAACTCTGAAAGCAAGTATGCAAAGGCGGGAAGTAAAAAGCCAAACCCTTGGGGCCTTTATGATATGCATGGTAATGTGGCTGAATGGACACTTGATGAATATAAAGAGGATGCCTATTCGACTACAAAAGATTCGAATCCTTGGGTAACACCAACGGTAATACACCCTCGTTCGTACAGGGGTGGCTCTTGGGATGATGATGCGGATAAATTACGTTCGGCCTCCAGAACAGCTTCCAGCTTAAAACAGCAGAAGAGAGATCCTCAGATACCTAAAAGCTTTTGGTGGTTCACTGATTCCAATTATGTGGGTATGAGATTGGTAAGTCCCGTTCAACAACCTTCTGCCGAAGACCAAAAGAAATTTTGGCAGCAAGTATTGGACGAATAGGAGAATTAAGAATCTTTGAAGTTGATCCCATAGTTTAAAATGTTTAAAAATGCCGTTGTTATTGATGGCCTGAAAAGAATTACAATGAAATATATTATTGCGGCATTTTTGATGCTCGGCACGGTTTGTATAAATGCGCAACAAGAATTTAGCTTGAATGACGAAAGTACCTTGACCATTGACGGAACATCGACCATTCATGATTGGACGGTCAATGCCGAACAATTGCAAGGGGAATTGACTGTTGATGGTGGAAAGCCAAAAAAAATTGATTTTGCCGTCGCAGTAGAGGGTATTAAAAGTGAACGTGGTGCCACCATGGACAATAAAATGTACAATGCCCTTAAAAAGGATGAGCATCCGAACGTTACTTTTAGTTTAACCGAGGTAAAGGGTGAGGGTGTTCTCGTTGGGCAACTTTCGATTGCCGGTTCTCAGAATGAAGTTGAGATTCCTGTTTCTATTTCTGATGATGGCGGTTACAAAATTACTGGGGAGTACAAACTTGCACTTAAAGATTATGGTATTGAACCACCAACTGCCATGTTCGGGCAAATAGTGGTGGGCGATGATGTAACTGTCAAGTTTGACCTAAAATTTGCCCAGTAAGTTCATTGCAGCCAGCAAATGTAACCTTTAAATAGATGATTTCATCAGTGATGACTTTAGGGGAAAAAATCAAACAAAAGGCTCGTGAACTTGCCCCAAAGTACACTGATGTTAGAAGGTATCTACATGCGCACCCAGAGCTTTCTTTTCAAGAATTTGATACATGTAGGTATTTGAAAAACCAACTTTTGAAGTTGGGTGTTAACGATATTCATTCAGTGGCCAATACAGGCTTGTTGGCCACCATCAAAGGCGGAAAAGAAGGTAGGCAACTGGTCTTACGCTCCGATATGGACGCATTGCCTATTCTCGAAACCAACAATATCGAGTATACTTCTCGAAATGATGGAGTGATGCATGCCTGCGGTCATGATGCCCACATGTCTTCTTTGTTGCTCTGTGCAGAGATTTTGATAGATTTAAAAGAAGAACTGAGAGGAACCGTGCATTTGCTGTTTCAGCCCGCAGAAGAGCTAATGCCCGGCGGGGCTAGTTTGGTGATGAAAGAACCCATTTATCAAAAATTAGGGCAATTGCCTCATATCGGTCAGCACGTACGGCCAGATTTACCCGTTGGAACCATTGGTTTTCGTCCTGGTAAGTTTATGGCTAGTATGGATGAGCTTTTTCTAACTATTAAAGGAAAAGGGGGCCATGCGGCAATGCCCGAAAATGCCGTTGATTCGGTTCTAATAGCATCGCATATAATTGTTGCGGCACAGCAATTAGTGAGCAGAATGGCTTCTCCAAAGACACCCTCAGTGCTTTCTTTTGGAAAGGTGATTGCCGATGGGGCGATCAATGTCTTGCCCGATGAAGTCTATATCGAAGGAACTTTCAGAACAATGGATGAAGCCTGGAGGTCATCAGCTTTGAAAAAATTGAATAAAATGGTGGTTGCCATGGCCGAATCAATGGGGGCTACGGCAGAATTAAAGATTAAGCACGGGTATCCGCATTTAATAAATGATCGATCATTGACCAGTGAACTAAGGGTAAATGCCATCAGTTTTGTCGGAAAGGAAAATGTTATCGATCTAGACCAATGGATGGCCTCGGAAGACTTCTCTTATTATTCGCACGAACACCCCTCTTGCTTTTATATGCTAGGTGTGGGTAGCAGTGATAAAAATATCGATTCCGGTCTACATACTTCTACTTTTAATATCGATGAATCTGCTTTGGAAATCGGCGGGGGCTTAATAGCATTTTTAGCTATTTCTAAATTGAGGGATTAGGAAAGTTTCTTCCTATTTTTTGCTAATCTGAACTTTTATCTCGTTTTTAATGAGCAAGTAGGTAAAAATATGCTTGTTCATTGCAAAAATATTAGAGGCTCGGCTCTTTTAAATTCACTAATTTTAAATACTGCGAAAAACGCAGCTAAATCATCCCAAAATGAAAAATGCGGTTGCCCTCGGCTTGATTTTCGGCCTGTCGATAGTATTGCTTTACCTGTACCAGGATGGCTATTTCGACAAGGTGGAAGATGATTATGCCTCGGTGGCCCTCCCGGAGACAGTAGATTATAATTTTCACATCAAGCCTATTCTTTCCGATAACTGTTATACCTGTCACGGCCCGGATGCGAATAAGCGTAAGGCAGGTCTACGACTTGATATAGAAAAGAACGCTCTTTCCGAACTTCCTGAAAGTCCTGGTCATTTTGCCATAATAGCCGGTAGCCCTGGCAAAAGCGAGGCCTATCGAGCGATTATGTCAGACGACCCGGCTGAACAAATGCCACCGCCCGAGTCGAACCTTTCTCTCACGAATTATGAAAAAAGACTTATAAGAAAATGGATAGAACAGGGGGCAGCTTTTGAAAAACACTGGGCATTTATCCCTCCCGAAAAGAAAAAAGTGCCTACAGATACCTCTAGTTATTTAAAAAATGAGATAGATGCCTTTGTAGGTTCCAAACTGAAAGAAAAAGGATTGACCTTCTCCCCAAAGGCTTCCAATGCTATAATATTGAGAAGAATGGCTTTAGATGTCACCGGACTGCCACCTGCCCCGGAATTGGTTGATAAATTAATGAGCGGAAGTTCCGATGAGATGCTACAAAGAGCCATCGACACTCTGCTGGCATCTCCCGCTTATGGAGAGCGTATGACACAATCTTGGCTAGATGTAGCCCGTTACGCCGATTCACATGGGTATCAAGATGACAGTTACCGCACTATGTGGCCGTGGCGAGACTGGGTCATTCACGCTTTTAATGAAAACCTCCCGTACGATGAATTTCTAACTTGGCAGATTGCAGGCGACCTAATGCCCAATGCAACCAAGGAACAAATACTGGCTACAGGTTTCAATAGAAATCACCCTATCACCCAAGAAGGGGGCGTCATTCAAGAGGAATATCGCACGAATTATGTTCTTGATCGCACCAATACCTTGGGCAAAGGTATTTTGGGGTTGACCCTTGAATGTGCCCGATGCCATGACCATAAGTATGATGCCATTTCGCAAAAAGATTATTTCGGGTTTTATGCCTTTTTCAATCAGGTAAATGAGAAGGGTATTCAAATGGATGCCGTTCAGGCCAAAAATCAAAAATTCTTTGCAGACCCTCCTTATATCGGTATTAGTGCCAAAGATACGGTTGGGGTACTGTCTTTTGTGAATATGAACGGTTCAAATCCCGTAAATGTCATGGTGATGAACGATTCAGCGCCAAAAAAAACGTTTGTACTTGACAGGGGAGAATATGACCGCCCGACGGATTCGGTGCTTCCCGGTACGCCATCAATTATACTTCCGTTTGCGAACGATTTGGCCAAGAATCGTTTGGGTCTGGCTCAATGGTTGACCGATAGAAAAAATCCTTTGACCGCGCGCGTATTGGTCAATAGAATTTGGGGGACGCTTTTCGGAAGGGGATTGGTAGAAACTTCCGAAGATTTTGGGGTGCAGGGTAGTTTGCCGACCCATCCAGAATTATTGGACTGGTTAGCGGTCGATTTCATGGAAAACGGATGGGATATCAAGTATCTAATTAAAAAAATAATGCTTTCTGCAACTTATCAACAGCGCTCTGAACTTACCCCTGAACTAGAAAAGGCTGACCCTGAGAACAAGTGGTTGGCACGTGCAGGGCGTTTCCGAATGAGTGGGGAGATGATAAGAGACTACATATTGGCTACAAGTGGTCTTCTGAACCGTGAAATCGGAGGCCCTAGTGTACGACCTTATCAACCTGAAGGGCTTTGGGAAGAAACCAACGCCGGTAGTGAAAGAGGGGTTCTTACAAGTTATGTGCCCGATAGTGGCGATGATCTTTATCGTCGTTCACTTTATACTTTCTGGAAACGTACCCTTCCACCTCCTTCGATGACCATTTTCGACGCCCCTAATCGAGATTTTTCTGAGGTGCGGCGACAAAAGACCAATACGCCTCTACAAGCCTTGGTACTTCAAAACGATGTTCAAATACTTGAGGCAGCTCGGGTGTTGGCCGAAAAGATGCTCAATAATGGGGAAAAGGAAAATCTTGTTCCCCAGTTGTTCGAAAGAATATTGGTGCGTAGCCCTCGGAAGGAGGAATTGTTAACCCTCACGGCCTACTACCACGATGCATTAAACACTTATGGGTCAAACCCCAAGGAAGCTGAAAAATTGGTGGCGGTGGGAGATTATCCTCACCTGAAAACAGACCCCGTGAGTACGGCGGCACTTATGCTAACTGCACAAGTAATCTACAATCTAGACGAAACTATTACCAAGGAATAAACAAAAGAAGCTATGGAAGAGAAGGACAACAAAAAGGAAAACCCGTTGAAGGTGAACAGGCGTCACTTTTTCTCCCAATTGAGCGTGGGCATAGGTTCACTGGCTCTTGGTTCATTGTTGATTCCCGACCTTTTCAAGAATACTGGTGGGCAGCAAGCCGGCCTGCCATTGGGGTTGCCCCACTTTGCACCAAAAGCCAAAAGGGTCATTTATCTATTTCAGGCTGGTGCCCCTTCTCAACTGGAGACTTTTGATCATAAGCCTATTTTGAGAAAACGAATGGGGGAGGATTTGCCGGAATCGGTGCGTAATGGACAACGATTAACGGGAATGACCGCTAATCAAGAGAAATTCCCCTTGATGCCACCAGCCGTGAACTTTAAGCAATATGGTCAGAGTGGCACATGGATCAGTGATTATTTCCCTCATATCGCTAAAATCGCAGATGATATAACGGTTGTGAGAAGCATGCATACAGAGGCCATCAATCATGATCCCGCTATCACTTTTTTTCAAACGGGAAGTCAAATATCAGGTAGACCCAGTATGGGCTCTTGGCTAAGTTATGGTTTGGGTAGCGAAAATAAGAACCTACCGTCGTTTGTAGTACTTACCTCTAGAGGCAAGGGTAACAGTCAAGGGCTGTATTCAAAACTTTGGTCAAGTGGTTTTCTTGATTCAAAGCACCAAGGCGTGCTTTTGCGTTCAGGAAAAGACCCGGTACTTTACCTAAATGATCCCGACGGTATATCTCGCTCTACTAAAAGAGATTTGTTGAATGAGGTATCAGAACTAAATAGATTACATCATGTAGAGACTGGAGACGATGAGATAGAATCACGAATTGCCCAATACGAAATGGCGTACCGAATGCAAATGTCTGTGCCGGATGTGATGGACATTTCGAAGGAGCCAGAATCAATTGTCAAATTATACGGTGAAGATTGTCAGGTGCCCGGCACTTATGCTGCCAATGCCCTTCAAGCTCGAAGGTTGGCAGAAAATGGGGTGCGTTTTATTCAATTATACCATCAAGGCTGGGATCAGCATGGTAATCTACCTGATGAGATGGCGGGCCAGGCTAAAGATGTAGATCAAGCTTCGGCCGCCCTTGTAATGGATCTCAAGCAGCGAGGTATGCTTGAAGATACCTTGGTCATTTGGGGAGGTGAGTTTGGCCGCGGTAATTATTGTCAGGGGAAATTCGATCCTGCCAATTATGGTAGGGATCATCACCCAAGGGCATTTAGCATTTGGATGGCCGGAGGAGGAATTAAGCCAGGTCTTAATTATGGTCAAACCGACGAGTTTGGGTACAATGTGGTAGAAAATCCGGTGCACATCAACGATTTTCATGCTACGCTCATGTATGCCTTAGGTCTCGACCACGAACAGCTTACTTATAAATATCAGGGTAGAAGGTTTAGGCTCACCGATGTGGCCGGTAATGTGGTTAAAGACTTATTGGCTTAATGGTTGCACAAGGTTTTAAGGGCCGTTGGGTAGAGCTTATGGTCTTGGCACTTTCGGTATTTCTTGTTTTTTGTCTCATTTTTGAATCCTTTATTGAATTGCCGTCGATAGTCGGGTGGATGGGTAGGTGGCACCCATTGATACTGCATTTTCCTATTGTATTGCTGATTATTATTGTCTTTCTAGGCTTTACAGGTCGGGAGATTCCCAAACTTCTCTTTCAGATTGCTGTAATTTCCGTTTTATTGACTGCGATATCGGGCTTTTTCCTGGGGAAAAGTACAGGTGAAAAGGGAGTTTTGTTGCTCTGGCACCAATGGCTGGGGGCTTCTTTGGCTTTGGTCGCGGTTCTTTTATATAGATTCAGGACCGAGCTTCAAAAGAACGTGATTCTCAGGAAAGTATGTATGGGTTTAATTTTGTTATTGGTAGGGTTCACTGGCCATTATGGCGGTATGATTACCCATGGGGAAGATTTCCTTGCTTTGCCAAGCGCAGACGGCCCCAGAGAACTGCCGGAAGACCCTCGGGTGTACGCTGATTTGGTCGTTCCTATTTTGGAGGATAAGTGCGTGTCGTGCCATAATCCCGATAAGCGAAAAGGAGAACTATCGGTCAAAGGTTTGTTAGCTTTAATGAAAGGAGGGGAGAGCGGAAATACGGTCTTACCTGGAAATTCTGAAGAGAGCACCTTGATAACAAGATTGCACCTTCCTTTAGAGGATGAAGAACATATGCCGCCTGAAGGAAAGTCTCAATTAGAAGTTGAGGAAATAACTATTCTGGAAAGGTGGATTGCCTTAGGAGCCTCAGATACCCTTCAATTATCCTCACTTGCACCATCAGAACCATTGGCCGGCATAATCAAGAAAATGATGGGCGCGGCATCTAGTAGCGATTGGTCTAGGTTACCCATGGTGGCAGATGAGACTATTGAACAACTTTCCAATGATTATTTGACTATTACAAGAATGGCCGGTGGGTCTAACGCCTTGGGTATCGATGCTTTTCGGCCACCGGAATACGACTCCAAACCCATTCAGGATTTGGAAGCGGTGGCCGCAAACATTGTTGAACTTGACTTGAGCGGTTTGCCGATAGGTGATAACGAGATGAATATGGTGGCGAAGTGTGCCAATTTAGAATGGTTAGAGCTTGATAGAACTCCGGTTACCGACCAAGATTTTCAAAAAATTACGGGTCTTAAGCAGCTCAGGCTCTTAAAGATATACGATACCGAAATTTCTGACCGTGCTATTTCGGGAATTCAAGGTCTTGAAAATCTAAAAAGGCTTTACATTTGGGGTACGGAAGTAAGTAATGAGGCACTTGAACAATTAGCCCGACAACGACCCGATATTGTTATCGAAAAAGGTATCGACGATAAGATTCAAAACTTTTTGGAGGCAAAGGATACGGTGCCGAATCTAGAAAAGAAAGAATAGGAATGAAGTTTGATTTAAAAGGAAAAAATGCCATTGTAACTGGTGGCGGAAGTGGTATTGGTAGGGCGATTTCGAGAACATTGGCTTCGCATGGTGCACATGTTCATATCTTTGAACTGACCAAAGAGTCTGCCGATGATGTCGTTGAAGAAATCAATAATGAGGGCGGAACTGTTCAAGCTTATAGTTGTAATGTATCCAATCAAGATGAGGTTATATCAAATGTGGCTGCTATTGCTGAAGAAGGCAGTATTGATATATTGATCAACAATGCAGGTATCGCACACATCGGAAATGTTGAAAAAACGACGGAGCAAGATTTCGATAGAATCTATAATGTCAATATTAAAGGTGTGTACAATTGCATTCATGCGGTCATACCATTTATGAAAGAAAAAGGCGGGGTCATTCTTAATATGGCCTCTATTGCCGCCACTGTAGGAATCAAAGATAGGTTTGCATATTCAATGTCAAAAGGGGCGGCTTTGACCATGATGTACTCCGTGGCCAAAGATTATTTAGAGTATAACATACGTTGCAATAGTATTTCACCGGCAAGAATTCATACCCCATTTGTAGATGGGTATTTAAAAAATAACTTTCCTGATACGGCAGAGGAGAAATTCAACCAATTGTCGGCTACTCAACCTATAGGGCGAATGGGTAAACCCCAAGAGGTGGCCGATTTGGCGCTGTATTTGTGCTCCGATGAGGCTTCTTTTGTTACCGGAACCGATTTTCCTATTGATGGAGGATTTATTCGCCTAAACGGTAACTAACGTAAAACAGGTCTTCCGTAAAGCAGGAAGAATACGGTTTCGTATTGGTCTCCTAAACTATCTCTAAGTCTATTGTAGGCTTTTCTTATTTGTACTTCAACCGTACGAACGGAAATAGAGAGGTGCTCCGAAATTTCCTTATTGGTAAGCCCCTCCTGTTTGCTAAGTCGAAAAATCTCGCGGCACTTCGGGGGTAATTTTTCTATCTCTTTCGATAAAAGTCCGAGAAATCTTTCCAGCTTATATTCGTTGGTCTCTTCTACGACTTCGAACATGTGTTTGTAATACTTGTCTTCAAGAGGTAACAACTTTTTGCCTTGCCTATATTCATCAACAAATTCATGATAGGCCATTTTGTAAAGAAAACTTTGAATAGGGTAATTTGCTTTTAGTTTTTTTCTGAACTTCCAAGTTTTGATAAAAACGTTCTGAACAATGTCTTGGGCCAACGCCCTATCATCAATTAAAGTAAGGGTATAGGCAAACAATTTTCTATGGTATTTTTCTAAAAGAAAAATGTAGGCTTCTTCCTTTCCTTTGCTTAAATCCTGTATCAAAGCCTCATTGTTATTGTATGTTGCCATATTGACGATATGTTAATTTTAAAACTAAAATTTGGATGAATTTAAAAAAATATCCATAAAAAGTAAGTGTATTGAAAATTTTGAACGTAATAATTAATAGAGCAACCTGAATTTGTATGAAATTAAGTTCCCTCGAAACACTTCTAGTGAAGTTTATGGGCAATTCTGCCAACGGTAATGATTTAGATGAACTAAACGAATACCTGGGGCAAGATGATTACAAAGGTTTTATCAAAAATTATTTAAGAGCACATTTTGTCGTTTTATATAAAATGAACCAACCCGATTTAGAACAGACCAAAAAAGAACTATTAAAAGAGATAAGGCGGGACAAAAGGCTCACTCTTAAAAGAAACCTCTATCAAGGTTTAAAGTATGCCGCCATACTCGTTTGTTTTGTCGCTGTAGGAATTTATATGTTCACCAGACAAGAGAATGAACTGAGCCCTCAAATTCCAGCAACGGAAAATGTAATCACGCTCGAACATTCGAACGGTCAGGTCGAGGAGATATCCGAATCTGGAAACCTGTCGATAAAGAGTAAAAGCGGCGAGGTAATCGCACAGCAATCGGGCAACAAAATTAGTTTCAACTCCCAAGCTGCCTCCAATGAAAAAGTTGAATACAGTACGATTACGGTTCCGTATGGCAAAAATATAACCTTGGCGCTCTCTGATAGTACCGAAGTTATCATGAATGCAGGAAGCCGTATGACTTTTCCAAACCGATTCAGAAAAGGGTACAAGCGGAAGGTGAAACTTTCCGGCGAAGCCTTTTTTAAGGTGGCTCATGATGAAAAACATCCGTTTATTGTTGGTTTAGATAGCTTAGACGTTCAGGTTTTAGGAACTGCTTTTAATGTAGCTAACTATACCGAAGATGCTACTACAGAGGTCGTTCTGGTAAACGGATCGGTCGAACTGGTGCCCACTACAGAAAGGGCTGCGAAGGTGTTGTTAAAGCCTGGCTTTAAAGGAACTTTTTATAAAAACAGTTCAAGAATCGAAACGGCAGAAGTACCTACCGATTTATATACCTCTTGGGTAAATGGGTATGTGGTCTTTAGAAACGCCCCTTTCAAGAACATTCTACAAAAGCTTGAAAGGCATTACAATGTTACCATCAATAACCCCGACGGGCACTTGGTAGATGAAAAATTCAATGCTACCATAGATGTGCAACATGAAACGATCAGTGAGGTGCTCGATTATTTCAGCAAAATTCACAATATCAAGTTTCAGGTCAATGATGACCAAATAACAATTTTAAAAAAATGAAGAAAGTATGAAATAACACTCTAACAAGGTTGCTCGTAAAAAGGGGTAGCCATGATCGAACAAAAAGAAAAATCGGAGGATGTTCGCACCACCCCCCGATTATAAGCGATTATTAAAAATAACCACTCTAGACATTCAAAATTATGAAAAAACGGTTGAATTCCGTAGGACAAAAGTCCTGCCTATTCAAATTACAGATGAAATTATCGCTACTACTCATTACGATGACGATTGCGATGCAAGCCAAAACAACTTATTCCCAAAACAGAATCACACTTGATTTGGAGAATGTTACCCTTTCAAGGGTAATTGATGAGATTGAAGCCAATACCGAATTCAAGTTTATTTTCAACTCTGAATTGGTAAATACAGAACGGGTTCTAAGCTTGAGCGTACGCAACGGAGAAATTAAGAAAGTACTGAACATGGTGTTCAGGCAGAATCCGAATGTCGCTTACGAAATCTATCGCGACAAAATTTTATTATTACCAAGTAAGTCGACAAGCCCAAGTGGTGTAACGACTAATGCTCCACCGCAAGAAGAAGTTGAGGTCAACGGAACTATTCTTGACGATCAAGGCACGCCGTTGGCGGGTGTCAACATTGTTGAAAAGGGTACCGGTAACGGACAGATTTCCGATTTCGATGGCAACTTTACTATCAGCGTAGCAGGCCGAGAGTCTGTGTTGGTATTCAGTTATTTAGGCTTTGAAACAAAAGAGGTTTTGGTCGGTGATGCCACACAATTGGATGTTGTATTAAAAGAAAGTGCCCAAGGCTTAGAAGAAGTCGTTGTGGTCGGTTATGGTTCGGTTAACAGAAGCGATTTGACCGGTTCGGTATCGACTGTTGATTCTGAAGAACTGACCGCTTTACCTACCACTGATGTTCAACAAGCCTTAAAAGGTAGGTCGGCCGGTGTTAGGGTAACCCAAAATTCAGGTCAGCCCGGATCTTCTGTTCAAATTCAAATTAGGGGAGGTAACTCTTACTTGGGTGACAATAACCCATTATATGTGGTAGACGGCTTTCCGATTACGGGAGGAATAGATTTTCTGAACCCGTCTGACATTGAAACGATTGATATACTAAAAGATGCCTCTGCTACGGCCATTTACGGTTCTCGTGGTGCCAATGGCGTGGTAATGATTACCACCAAAAAAGGAAAAAAAGGACAGCGTGGTGTTGTTGACGTTCAGAGCTACTATGGCGTTCAGAACGTAATGAAAACCTATGATTTGCTGAACTCACGCCAGTTTGCCGAAATGGCAAATGTGGCAGCGGTTAATGAAGGTCTTTCAGAACCTTTTGATTTAAACAATTTGCCCAATGTAGAGACCGATTGGCAAGATGAGATTTTTAGGGCGGCCCCGATTCAAAGTCATACCTTGACATTTTCAGGTGGTAGTGAAAATTCTTCTTATTCCGCATCTGCAAACTATTTTGAGCAAGAAGGCACCATACTGAATACGGGTCAGCGTAGGGGTTCAATACGTCTGTCTCTAGATAATCAGGTCAATGACTGGATTCGTCTTAGTGCCAATACAGTGTTGACAAGGTCTAGGGTAAACCGGGCCAATGTTAACAATGGTAATGCAGGTAATAATATCTGGTCTGCAACCCTACAGGCCCCTCCTACAGTGTCCCCTTTTGATGCCGAGGGCAATTACAACGAAATCGATTTCTATGATTTTAGCCCTGTATCTATCAGCAATCCGTTGCTTTATACAGAGATTAAAGATCAGGCGCTTACCTCAAAAATTTTAGGAAACATTGCTGTTGAGTTTGAGCTTTACGATAGGCTCAAGTTAAAGGTGTTGGGTGGTACAGAGCAAGAATTTAGAGAGAATAACTATTACTCGCCATCGCTTTTGGTCAAACGAACTCCGCAGGGTTCTGCAAGCTTCAATATGTTCAGGGGAATTTCATACCTGAATGAGAATACCTTATCATATGACGCTACCATCGGTGAAGATGATCGATTGTCGGCTGTAGCCGGTTTTACGGTACAGACATTTAGAGGAAAGACCAATGGATCAAGTGCCACGGGGTTTTCTACCGATATTTTGCAGGACAATGCTTTGGGTATAGCTGAGAGCACCTTGCCAAACTCAAGTGATGTAAGCGACTGGAAACTTTACTCTTGGTTAGGTAGGGTCAACTACAGCCTGAACAATAAATATTTGTTTACCGCCAGTGTTAGGGCCGATGGTTCTTCACGTTTTGGTGCTAACAATAAATGGGGTGTCTTCTCTTCGGGATCTTTCGCTTGGCGATTGAGTAATGAAGAATTTCTCTCGAACTGGGAAGCGTTATCAGATCTTAAACTACGGGTCGGTTACGGTGAAACAGGTAGTACCGCTATCAACCCGTACCAATCTTTGAATACATTGGGTGAGGCCAGAACCACTTTCGGAGGTTCGGATGTTGTCGGTTTTGCCAATGTTTCGGCCCCGAATCCTGACCTTAAATGGGAAACCACCGGTCAACTGGGTGCCGGTATCGATGCATCCTTTTTAAATGGTAAGTATCGCATCAATATTGACTATTACAAGAAAAACACCAAAGACCTTTTGGCTATCATTCCGCTTCCTGGATCGACAGGTTTCACCTCGTTGGTGACCAATTTAGGAGAGATTCAGAATATGGGTATGGAGTTTAGTCTAGGCGCTACTTTTGGAAAGGAAGATTTTACTTGGGATGTCAACGGACAGTTATCCTTTAATAAAAATGAAGTTATAACCATTGGTGAGGATATTTTTGGAGGTGCTCTGGATATTCCTTTCAACTCACCCGTGAACATTGCCCGTGAAGGAGAACCTCTCGGTATGTTCTATGGTTTTATTGAAGATGGCTATGATGACCAAGGGGTTATTCAATACCAAGACCTGAACAATGATGGTGAGGTAACGAACGAAGACCAGACCATACTTGGCGGGCCTTATCCTGACTTTATCTATGCACTTAATTCCACTTTAAATTACAAGTCGCTAAGTCTCAATTTGTTTTTTGAGGGAAGTGAGGGTAATGAACTTTCCTGGGCGACCGGAGGGTATATTGCCAACTCTTTCAGTACGGGTGGTAATCAAATCGTTGATGTATATAACGACTACTGGACACCTCAAAATACCGATGCTGCTTATCCGGCACCAAGTGAAAACCGGGCGCAGTTGAGAACATCGGATAGATTTGTAAAAGATGCTTCTTATCTGAGGTTGAAAAACGTAAAGCTGGCCTATAACATTCCTGTTCAGAGCATCAAGCCGGCATTGGCGGCGCTACAGGTTTACATTAGTGCACAGAACGTATTTACGGTGACCGATTTTCCGGGTCTTGATCCAGATGTTAATACAAGGGGAGGTACAGGCGATTTGCGAATCGGTATTGCCCAGACTTCGTACCCTAGCTCAAGAACGATTACTCTCGGTATGAACTTGAAGCTTTGATTAATCACCTAACAATTTAAAGAGATGAAAAACAATATATTAGTAATAAGTGGCTTGATTTTAGGTCTGCTCTCATCTTCTTGTGAGGATGCTTTAACGGAGCAACCCGAAAGCCTTTTGGTCAAAGAAAATTTTTATAAGAATGAGACCGATGCCTTTTCGGCATTGGCAGCGGTTTACGGAACTTTTCGCTCGGGCGGAGAACGTTATTTTCCGGTAACCTATTTTATGGCAACCCTTGAAAACAGGGCCGAATATTCAAATGGTAGAGGTAGTCAGGCCGGGTTTAGCAAATACGATGGCCCTTTGGATAATACCAGTCAAGAACGCGTGTTCGCAGCCTATAATGATATTTATTTGGGTATCAATCGTGCCAATTCTGTTATCAGTAATGTGGCCAAGATAGAAGATATGAACGATGACCTTCGGTCGCAATACGTTGCTGAAGCAAGGTTTCTAAGGGCGTTCTTCTATATGAATCTAGTGAAGTATTGGGGCGGTGTACCCTTGAGAACCGAAGAGTTTGTAAGCCTTGATCAAATTCCGGCGCCTAGGGCTTCCGTTCAAGAAGTTTGGGATTTCATTATCACCGAGCTCAATGAAGTGATTCCTGATTTGGCCGATACATTTTCTGACGCCGATGCGGGCCGCGCCACTTCGTGGGCTGCTAGAGCCGCTTTGGCCGATGCTTACCTGAATACCGAAGACTGGGCTTTGGCGGCAGAAACGGCTGATAATGTGATTGTAAATAGCCCTTACTCGTTTGTGGAGGTTTCAGTGGCCGATGATTTTCTGAATATCTACGGTCCTGAGGTCATAACCCATTCCGAAGATATTTTTGCGGCCCATTATTCCGAGACCAACGGTAATGATGTACCTCGCTTTATACATAGGGCGAACACTGGTTTCTCGGTGGGCGGTTTTCACGCTTGGCTACCTGTAGAGAATTCTATTTTGGGTTCTTGGGATATCAATGATTTGAGAAGACAATTCAGTTTGTATACCGAATACATTGATGAAAATGGAGAAGTACAGCAGTTGCCCGAAGATTCTCCGATTTTATTTCATAAGTATAGAGATGCCAACGCGCCAAGCGCACCTCAGAGTAGAAATAACATTCCCTTCTATAGACTGCCTGAAATGTACTTGATCTATGCCGAGGCCACCAGTGAGGCGAACGGAGGGCCTACTTCTTTGGCTACCGAAAGATTGAATATGGTAAGAAGAAGAGGTTACGGATTGCCGTTGAATACGGCTTCTGCGGAAGATTATCCTGCCGGCATGTCTCCAAGCGGTTTTAAAGATGCCGTTCTAAATGAAAGGGTATACGAAATGAACCTTGAAATGAAACGCTGGAACGATTTGTTAAGAACAGGTAGGGCGCAAGAACTGGTAGAGGCTACCGGTAAAACGTGGAGCGATGTGTCGCTGCTATTGCCGTTGCCGGTTGATGAAATAAACAACAATCCGGCCATGGGCCCTGAAGACCAGAATCCTGGCTATTGAAGTTGATTACTGTTAGTTGATGTTAGTTTCTATGAACCAGGCCGTTGTACCGGCGGTCTGGTTTTTGTTTTCATGAAATTCGAAACGGTCAAATGAATTTAAGCAGAAGAAAAAAGAATTTTTTAAATCCAATACGCCTTCAGCAGCTTTTGGCGGTTATGGTACTGATTTGCTTTGTATCTTGTAGTCAGAGAGATACGAAGAAAGAGGTTCGGCCAAATGTAGTTTTTATTTTGGCTGATGATTTAGGGTACGGTGATATTGGGGCATACAATGCCGACTCAAAGATACCGACCCCTAACCTTGATAAACTTGCATCTGAAGGTATAATGCTCGAAAATGCTTATTGCCCAATTTCAGTTTGCTCGCCGACTAGATATGCTCTAATGACGGGCACCTATCCATGGCGAAGTTGGAACAAACACGGGGTGATGAGAAATTATGAGCCTTCGATGATGGATGCAGATATGATCACATTGGCAGAGATGTTCCAGCAATCAGGTTATTCGACCGGCGGTTTTGGTAAATGGCACCTAGGGGCCACTTTTCCCACGCTTGATGGTGAGAGACCGACCGGCTATGGTAAATTTTATGCCAAGAACAACGGCTCAAATCTAGATTTTTCTAAACCTATCAGTGACGGACCTACTGACCATGGTTTTGAAAACTGGTATGGGTTTAGCTGCGCCAGTGAGTGTTGGGTATTTGAAAATGATATGGTTGATGCCTACCTCGAACATGACTATTATACTGTGGACCAAGCGCCAGGTGCGGAAAATTTGACCTCATTGCCCATGAATAGTTTTCTCAACGTCATTACCGATAGGGCACTGAAGTTTGTTGGGGAAAATCAGGATAAAGGTGAAGAGCCTTTTTTCCTCTATTACGCGCCATATGTACCTCATGTGCCTTTGGCCGTTAGTGATTCTTTTTTAGGAAAAACGGAGGCCGGTCCATATGGTGATTATGTTCACGAACTTGACCATTATATTGGTAAGTTGTTAAAAGGCCTGGACGAGATGGGACTCAAAGAGAATACTATTGTGCTTTTTGCTAGTGATAATGGTTCGGTCTTTCGAATGACCTACAAAGGCATGGAAGCTTCCGATGCCAACAACAGGGTTCCAGGACATTATATAGATACCGTCGGTACAAGTTTTTTACAGGAAACAGACCTTACCGATAAACATATACCAAACGGAGAATTAAGAGGTTGGAAAAGAACTGCTTGGGAAGGTGGTGTTCGAACCCCATTTATCGCAAGTTGGCCTGGTCATTTTCCTGAGGGAACCACCAACAATACAATTTTTGCCCTTAACGACGTATTGCCAAGTTTAGGCTCATTATTGGATTTCAAATTTCCTGAGGATTTCAAAATAGATGGGGTTGATCAATTTTCAGTTTGGGAAAATAAAAAGGGACCAAGGGAAGCCTTGGTCATACAATCGGGCAACAATGTGTTCGGGTATCGTAAAAATGAATGGAAGTTGATAGTGATGCCTATGGGGCCTAAAGACAATAGAACGGGCCATTTTTACGAGTTGTATAATCTTGAAGAAGACCCGCAAGAACGAACCAATTTGGCTGATAAACATCCCGATTTGGTTCAAGAACTGCATAAAGAATTAAAACAATACCAATAACCAAACCAGTTCTTCTACCAAAGGAAGAACACTAATTTTATTAAAATGAATAATTTAAAATGGTCTGTCAAATTTTTGGCACTTGTTCTTGTTTTGATGGCCTTTGGCTGTAAAGAAGAGAAGTCGAAAGAAGAGAGTAATTCTGAGAGTTATACGGCAGATGTTATCGTATACGGCGGTACTTCCGCGGCTGTAACGGCAGCTGTACAGGTCAAAAAAATGGGAAAATCGGTCATTATGGTATCTCCTGACAAACATTTAGGAGGGCTATCTTCCTCTGGGTTGGGGTATACCGATACCGGTAATAAAGAAGTAATAGGAGGGCTTTCCAGAGAATTCTACCAAAGAATTTACCAAAAGTACCAACAAGACAAAACTTGGCGTTGGCAGAAAAAAGACGAGTATGGCAACGTTGGGCAGGGCACGCCGGCAATTGATGGTAACAATAGAACCATGTGGATATTCGAACCGCATGTAGCCGAACAGGTTTTCGAAGATTTTGTTTCAGAAAATGAGATACAGGTGTTTCGAGAAGAATATCTTGATAGGTCCAACGGTGTCGAGGTAACAGATGGAAGCATTACTATGATAACTACTCTTTCGGGCAAAGAGTTCAGCGCCCCTGTTTTTATAGACGCCACATATGAGGGCGATTTGATGGCGGCTGCAGGTGTAACCTTTACCATCGGTAGAGAGGCTGGTTCTACTTACGATGAAGAGTGGAACGGTATTCAAGTCGGTACCCTTCACCATCAACACCATTTCGGAAAAATGAATATTAGCCCCTATAAAGTTCCTGGTGATAGCACCAGTGGTGTCGTTTATGGGGTATCGACCGAGGACCCGGGAGAGCGGTTAGAGGCTGATAAAAGAGTGCAGGCTTACAACTTTAGAATGTGTCTTACCAAAGTGGATGAGAACCGAGTGCCCTTTGAAAAACCGGATGGTTATGATCCGGCACATTACGAGTTGTTGGCAAGGGTTTATGAGGCTGGCTGGGACCAGACATTCAATAAGTTTGACCCGATTCCGAATTTAAAGACAGATACCAATAATCACGGGCCTTATAGTACTGATTTTATTGGCGAGAATTATGACTATCCAGAAGCGAGTTACGAACGCAGGCGTGAAATCATTAAAGAGCATGAAGACTACCAAAAGGGTCTTATGTATTTTGTGGCCAACGATTCGCGAATTCCTGAGGAAGTTCAAAATGAATTTAAGCAATGGGGTCTGGCCAAAGATGAGTTTACAGATAATGGGAATTGGCCACATCAAATTTATGTTCGTGAAGCACGTAGAATGATTGGCGAATATGTAATGACCGAGAATGATATTTTAGGTAATAGAGAAGTGCCCAACTCCATTGGAATGGGCTCTTACACGATGGATTCACATAACGTTCAGCGTTACATTACCCCTGAGGGTTATGTTCAAAACGAGGGTGATATAGGCGTTCATGCCGAAGAGCCTTATAAAATAGCACTAGGCACCATTCTTCCTAAGAAAGAAGAAATTAAAAACCTAATTGTTCCGGTAGCCGTATCGAGCTCACATATTGCTTTTGGTTCCATACGTATGGAACCGGTATTTATGATATTGGGTGAAAGTGCTGCTTCATTGGCTAGCTTGTCCATTGATCAGCAAAAACCTGTACAAGAAGTTACGTATACCGACTTGAGAGCAGTTTTGGAAAAGGATGGCCAAAGGTTGGAACTTCCTAAGGAATAAATATAATTAAGACGCCAATATGATATCTTTCTTGCTTTCGATAGTCGTTCTTGTTGTGGGATACTTCACTTATGGGGTTTTCTTAGAGAAGGTCTTGGGTATCGATAGACAACGAAAGACTCCGGCTTACGAGCTTCGTGATGATATTGACTTTACGCCGTTACCTACGTGGAAGGTCTTTATGATCCAGTTTTTGAACATCGCCGGTCTTGGGCCGATTTTTGGCGCTATTGCTGGTGCTATGTTCGGCCCTTCTGCTTTTTTATGGATTGTCCTGGGGAGTATTTTCGCCGGGGCAACCCACGATTATTTTTCAGGGATGCTTTCTGTAAGGCATAATGGGTTGAGCATTAGCGAAGTGGTGGGTATTTACTTGGGCCCTGGGGTAAAACAGTTGATGCGTGCTTTTACGATTGTTCTGCTCATCTTTGTCGGAACCGTTTTTTTGGTTGGTCCTGCAAAGATTATTGATGGGCTGACAAGTGAAAGTATGGGCGTTTCGTTTTGGGTAATGCTCATTCTGGTTTATTATTTCTTATCTACGTTGTTGCCTATCGACAAATTGATAGGTAAGCTCTATCCGATTTTTGGAGTGGCCATGCTTATCATGGCGGTAGGTTTATTGGTCGTTTTGATGGTGGGCGATTATCATATACCCGAACTTACAGGGGCTAACCTTGCCAACATGACCTTAAACCCAGAAGAAACACCCATTTTTCCTGTGCTATTTGTAACTATTGCCTGTGGTGCCATTTCGGGCTTTCATGCGACACAATCACCACTAATGGCTCGCTGTATGAGAAATGAGGCCAATGGAAGGTCTATTTTTTCCGGTACAATGATTACCGAGGGGGTAGTCGCTTTGATATGGGCAGCGGCCGCAATGGTTTGTTTTGGTAATGTTACTGATCTTAATGAAACTATGGCGGCCAATAATAACAATGCGGCGTGGGCAGCGAACGAGATAACCCTGAGTATGTTGGGTAGTGTGGGTGGCGTATTGGCCGTTTTGGGTATTATAGCCGCGCCGATAACCTCCGGAGACACTGCTTTTAGGTCTTGCCGATTGATTTTGGCCGATATTTTTAAAATGGACCAGAAAAAATACGTGAAAAGGTTTTATATCAGCTTGCCCTTGTTCGTTATTGCATATGCACTTACACAGGTCGATTTCGGTATTATTTGGAGGTATTTTGCATGGAGCAATCAAACATTGGCTTCCGTAGTTTTATGGACGATTACGGCCTTTCTCGTTTCAAAGGGTAAGTTTTACATGGTTTCACTAGTGCCGGCCATCTTCATGACGATGGTCTGTAGTACCTATATTCTAATCGCCCCAGAAGGGTTTTCCCTGCCAAACATTTATGCCTATTGGGGGGGTGCCCTGATTACTTCGTGTGTTACGGCTTTGTTTTCGTGGTATGCGTTTAAGGGCAAGCTGCAAGTGACATGATGGGCGGTTGCAGAACTTCATTTATTTTAATTTTTCTCATGTTTTCTAACAACCTCAGTTCACAAATTGTTGAGTTCATTAATGCCGGTGTTTCTGGTAATACTACAACCGATTTGATTAAGCGACAATCAAAGATTTTTGATTATGAGCCAGATTGGGTGATCTTGATGGTAGGTACGAACGATATGTTGAATTCTCGTAAGTTAGAGAGTTATGCATCCTATGAAAGAAAATTAAAACATATCGTTTCTCGATTTAAAAAGCAGAAGGTGAAGGTCGTTTTGGTCAGTCCGCCAACAGTAGATAGCATATATCTTTTTAAGAGGCACGATAAAGAAAAATTGTTTGATGAGCCGAACGATAAGCTGGTTTTTGTTAAAAGATTGATGGAGAAACTAGCCGATAACTCTTCGGTCTATTTTGTTGATGTTTTTGAAACCTTTAATTCTTTGGGTTTACCTGAGCATAACAAAGATGAATATATCATGAACGTGGTAAACAGCGGTTATGAAGATGGGGTGCATCCTACCCCAAAAGGTTATCAACTTATAGCTCAAACTATTGATAGTTCTTTAAAAGCCCAAGAAGTGATTCTTAGTGGTACCGTAGTGTGTTTTGGTGACTCGATAACCTTTGGTCAAGGGGTTGTTGGTGAGGGAACTGTGGAAGGAAAGACTTATCCCTCCCTTTTAAGGGAAATTTTGAAAAATGAAAATATTTTAAATGAAAAGTAAGATTCAAAAAATAAGTTTTTTCGTCGTTACCATTCTCATTTTCTACAGTTTAGCTTGTAAGGATAGCAAGAATAAGGTAAAGGAAAATGAAAATGTAGAGGTAGAAGCGGAAAGCAACCAAGAACCCAAGTTAATTGTCTTGGCAGGGCAATCGAATATGGTCGGGGTAGGCAATCGAACAGAAGGAAAACTACCTAGTAAGCTGCCAAAAATAACATATGTCAATCACGGTAAGAGTTCAAGTTTAAAACCCGCAGGCACTAATTCTTTTGGCCCTGATTGGGGGGTGATGAAAGCATTGTCTTCCAGTTTTCCGAAAGAAGAGTTTATCGTCTACAAATATGCGGTGGGCGGATCATCACTATACGATTGGTGGCCCGAGCAAGACGCTGATAGGGTGGCGGAAATGGGGCATCCTAAATTTGGGAGCCTTTATGATAGTTTGGTCAAGTACATTCCGAAGGGTAAAGATGGCAAAAAAATGGTTCCCGATGCTTTTTTATGGATACAAGGTGAAACCGATGCTAGGTTCCCTCAAGCTGGAGAAGAATATTTCTCAGGTTTTAGCGATTTGATATCCTCATTCAAAAAATCAAGTAAAAATGACCAACTACCGGTCATTATAGGCCAAATAAATCCTCCCACAGAGCGATATCCCGCTGCGGTGGCGGTCATGGAAGCACAACAAAGAGCAGCTGCGGAGTTGCCGAATACCTATATGATTACTACGGAAGGCATTGCTAAGCGAGATGATAACCTACATTATAATACCGAGGGACAAATAGAATTGGGGCGAAGGTTTGGTGAAAAATTGGTCGAATTGCTTAAAAAATAATAGCACTAATGAATATCAACGGAGTTTATAAAGAGAAGAATACCTATGATGCGATTGTTATCGGGTCTGGTATTAGTGGCGGATGGGCGGCTAAAGAGCTCACAGAAAAAGGTTTGAAAACGTTAGTGCTCGAACGCGGTAGAATGGTAGAGCATATAAAGGATTATACCACGGCACATAAGGCTATTTGGGAGTTTCCGCATCGAAATAAAATCCCCAGAAACGTGCGGGAAGAAAACCCTATTGTTAGCAGATGTTATGCATTTAGGGAGGCAACGGAGAATTATTTTGTAAAGGATGATGAACACCCTTATGAACAAGAAAAACCTTTTGATTGGATAAAAGGGTATCAGGTAGGTGGTAAATCGCTGATGTGGGCGAGACATACGCAAAGATGGAGCGACCTTGATTTTGAAGCCAACGCTAAAGAAGGGGTAGCTGTCGATTGGCCGATTCGATACAAAGATTTGGCTCCGTGGTACAGCTACGTCGAAAAATTTGCGGGAATCAGTGGTAATAGAGATGGTCTCGACCAGATACCGGATGGTGAGTTTTTGCCGCCTATGGAAATGAATTGTTTAGAAAAGCACGTCAAGGGTGAGATGAAAAGTAAATTTCCCGAGCGTGATTTGGTTATTTCGAGAACGGCCAATTTAACCGAAGGTAAAAAGGGTAGAGGCCCCTGCCAACATAGAGACCTCTGCAAACGTGGTTGTCCCTTTGGCGGATATTTTAGTAGCAATTCAGCGACCTTGCCGGCAGCAAAAGAAACGGGTAATCTTGAAATGAAGGTTAATTCGGTGGTACATTCCATTCTTATCGACCCTGTTTCGAGTAAGGCAACAGGGGTGCGGGTTATCGATACCCATACCAAAGAAGTAAGCGAGTATTACGCAAAGATTATTTTCTTGAATGCGGCTACCCTGAACTCAACATTGGTCTTGTTGAATTCAACTTCTGAAAGATACCCTAACGGACTTGGAAACGATAGCGGTGTTCTGGGAGAAAATCTAATGGACCATAACTATAACGCAAGGGTTCAAGGTGACTTTGACGGTTTTGAAGATCAATATTACGAAGGTAAAAGGCCTACAAGTACCTACTTACCACGGTTTAGGAATTTCAAAGGTGATAAGCAAACTGATTTTTTACGTGGTTATGCTTATTCATGTGGCGGATTTAGAACCAAGGGCACAGGTGAGCAACGTTTTCTGGTGGGCGATAGCCTAATGAACAATCTAATGCAAGTCGGCCCTTGGAAGTTTAATATGCTGGGTATGGGTGAATGTCTTCCGTACAAAGAGAACAAGGTGACTTTGAGCACTTCCAAAAAAGACCAGTGGGGCATTCCACTTTTGAATATTGATGCGGAGTACAAGGCCAACGAGCTGAATATGCAAAAAGATATGGTAAATGCTGGTATGGAGATGTTGAATGCGTTGGGTTTTAAAAATGTAAGAGACATGGGAGAAAGACGAAATTTCGGCTTGAATATTCATGAAATGGGCACAGCCAGAATGGGTCGAGATCCTAAAACATCGGTTTTAAACGGTTTCAATCAAGTTTGGGGTACTCCGAATGTATATGTAACCGATGGCGCCTGTATGACTTCTAGTGGATGTCAAAATCCTTCATTGACTTATATGGCCTTGACTGCCAGAGCTGTCGACCATGCCGTAAGTGAGCTTAACAAACAAAACCTTTAAAAAGTAATGAAAAGAAAAGACTTTCTAAGATTATCAGGTTCATTGGCCATTGGTTCGGTCACTACGGCTCCAGTATTGTTAAATAGTAGCTGTACACCACGTCCGCCTGAATTACGGACGGAAATGACCGAAAAAGACATAGCCCTTTTAAACGATATTGGGGAAACAATTTTGCCATCAACTGAGGATGTGCCCGGTGCCAAAGCGGCAAAAATAGGGGATTATATTTTTATGATGTATTCCGATATGATGAAGGAAGATGATAAGTTGCTTTTGGTGGATGGATTAAACCGCGTTGATACCGATAGCTATGAACTTTTTAAGAACGATTTTGTCAATTTGGAAAAAGATAAAAAAGAGTTTTTAATTCAAGGCTATCAAAATGAGGCCTTGGTTACGGGTCAACAAAAATCGGCTGGGTTAAAAACGGAAGACCACTTTTTCAACTTGATCAAGGGGTTGACGCTTTCAGGTTATTTTAGTTCAGAAGTGGGCATGACGCAGGCTCGGGTTTATGTGCCCATACCAGGTAAATTTATAGGTTGTGTGCCTCTGAAGGATGGTCAAAAACCATGGGCCTAAAAGTTTAATCCCTGTCGTTCAATTGTAGTTGAGTGATAGTACCTAGGCCATCACCTTTTCCCTCACTGCTAATAAACAAGATACCTTCTTCATTAAAAGTGATACCTTCCGGTTGGGGAAACATGGCTTTTTCCAAAAAGTAGGCATTTTTTAAATGGCCATCACGGTCGATGATGAGTAGTTTGGGGCGTACCCCTTCAAGTACGTAATATTCGCCTGTAATCGGGTGTATGGCCATATCAGATGGCCGAAAAGTTTTGTGCTTTTTATTATCTCGAAATCTTTTCAATACCGGGTCATTCATGGCTATGGTAAATACAGGCTGCCGGTTCAATTCATGAGTTTCAAGAGAGTATGAATAGATGCCTTTGCCTTCTTCAGAACCTAGGTCATGGTCCTTTGGGGCAAGCAACAAGCGGTTGTTCTTAGGGTCTATTTCTAGACTCTCTATATTGTTCTTTTCGCTGAACGGGGTTTTATAGGTAGAAACCTGAAAGTTAGGCTTTCTAAAATTCTTGATTTCTGTAATTACCCCATCGCTAGTGACTACATAGGCATCGTCATTTTTGATGGTCAGGCCTTCATAATCGCCATTTTCTCCAAATTCTATTTGATTCTCAATTGATTTTGTTTTAAGGTTATAGATGAAAATGATACCATCCTCATCCTGTATGGCGGCCATGAGATGATTGTCTAGCCAAACTATGCCGGAAACCTCCCGTAGTTCTTCGGGCAGATTCCATCTTTTGGTGATTTTATACGACACATTATTTTCCCTTGGTGCTGGCAACCAATCTTTAAAAGCCCAAAAGCCTAGGGCAGTGCAGATTAGAATTGCCAGCACAGTATAAATTTTTACTTTACGCATATCAAGGGTGCCACATTCAGAAGTCATGGTTACAATTAATTTTACTTAATGCAATGAAAGTAGGGGTCAAATCTGTAAGTAATTGGTAATTATACTCCTGCGGATTAAATAAGAAGCAACTTTTATTGAAAATAGGTCACCTCAGAATTGATTTCGCCATCTTCCTGAAAAACCAAATAAATGTCTTGTGGTTCATTTTCAAGTTCTACCTGATAGTAGGTCTGGGGGCCAATTTTGAGAACTTCGCTGTCATCTAATCGATTGTTAGGGTAATCGGTAGATATTTTTGAGGTTACTTCAGCAGGAAGTTCAGTAGCGACAATATCGTATTTGTATTGTTCAATGGAGCCATCGGAAGCTATCAAAGCCTTATGGTCAATAGTTTCAATATCAAATTCGACTTCATACTTATTGTTTTTGGCTTCCCACTCAATATCGGTAGCATTCGGAAATGTTTGATTGAAGGTAGCATCTACGGCCTGAGGTACTTCATTGGCGTTGATGTCGTCGTCATCACTACAGCTCACGATTGAAAGGGCCATAATGGAAAGGCCCCAAAAGAAATTCTTAATGTTCATAACCATTTTTTAAAATTATGGTGCAAACATCCAATAGAATCCTGAAAAGATTCTGGAACTTTTTCCAACTGAAAAAAATGAAGTTGGTTAGGGAAAAATAATGGCAAATTCATGTTGCCCTGAAAAATGATAAGTCAGGTTCAGCTGGTATCGGTCGGTAATGGCTTTTGAGATGGCCAGACCTAACCCGGTAGAGCTTTTGTTCGATGAATTTTTACTGAAACGTTTGAATATCATTTCAGGGTTCAAAGACTTGTTCTCACCGTAGTTTTTGATGGTTATGCTATTTCGGGCGACTTCTATCTTTACTTGACTCTTTTTGTCGGAATGAATGACCGCATTTTTGATGAGGTTAAGCAATAAAATTTCAGAAAGATCTTTGTTGATTTTGAAATCGATTTGCTCTTTTTCATCCACATAAATAGCAACACCCCGATGCACTGCAAAATCCTCTAAATTTTCTACAGTTCTGCGGATGACTTCATTGAAAGAAACACGTTCTTCTTCGATGTATTGGTCATTGTCGATTTTAGAGAGCAACAAGAGTGATTTGTTCAAACGATTAAGCCGGCCCAAACTATCAAGTACTTGGCCCACCTCTTGTGATTGAAGGTCGGTAAGTTCGTTTTTCTCCACTAAAAGCTCCAATTTGTTAATGGATATCGCTAATGGGGTTTGTAGTTCGTGTGCAGCGTTTTCTATAAATTGTTTCTGAACCAGGTAACTTTTTCTAGATTTCTCGGTAAGTTTTTCTACACTTAAATTCAAAAGCCTGAACTCATCGATGCTGGTCGGTTTAGTTTTTATGGGCTCATCTTTTTCAATTCTAAAGTTTTTAAGATGCCCGATCAGGTCGTAGAAAGGCTTCCAGATCTTTCTGAAAATTAAATTATTGAGCAGTAAGATGCTTGAAATCAATAAGAGGTAAAGAACAATGAGGTATTTGACCAAATTCTCTATCTGATCATCTTCTTCGACCATAGAGGTGATAAGCTTGATTTTGTAATAATCGCCTTTGTGCTCAAAAATACTCTCTAAAATTCGCACTGGCTCATATTCATCTTCCACCTGCATGTACATCAGCGTGTCTCGATAACTATCGCTGTAAAAATGCTCAGATACGGGTTGAGAAGTCTTCTTTATAGTGTAATTATTGACCCCGAATTCAGTATCAAAAAGAAGGCTAGGATCTTCTCGAACAGCCTGTAGAATGAGTTCTTTTTGGTTTTCAAGTCCGTCGTCAAGACTATCATAAACCTCGTCTAACATGGCAAAATAAAAAACTACCGCCCATATCGAGATGAGAATGATCAAAAGAATAGAAAAGTATTTCGTGGTATGGTTAAGTAGTTTCATGAAATTGACCTGACTTTCGTTTCGGTTATCGGTAAGCTATTAAATGTCTTTTAGTTTGTAACCTACGCCATAGACAGCTTCAATCATTATGGTCGCCTTTTCGTCAGAAAGTTTTTTACGTAAATTTTTCATCTGGGAATATATAAAATCAAAACTGTCCGATTGATCGATGTGATCTCCCCAAACATGTTCGGCCAAGGCAGATTTGGTGACCAAACGTTGACGGTTAGAGATAAGGTACATGAGAATGTCGTATTCTTTTCGGTTTAGGTTGAGTACCTGTTCGTTGATGTATACCGTTCTATTTTCGGGTCTAACACTAACGTTACCGAATTCGATAATATTCGATCCTTCAAAATTTCGCCGACGAATAATAGCTTTCACCCTCGCGTTGAGTTCTGCCATATGAAAGGGTTTGGGCAAATAGTCATCGGCTCCTAAATCAAGTCCTTTCAATCTATCTTCTAACGAGTCTTTGGCAGAAACAACGATGACACCTTCTTCTTTGCCCATTTTTTTTAGTTCTTGAAGAAGTTCAAGACCGTTACCGTCGGGCAACGTAATGTCTAATAAAATGCAATCATAATCGTAGCCCCCAATTTTGTCAATGGCCGAAAGGTAGTTATCGGCAGTTTCAACACGGTAGTGCTCCCTCTCAAGACTACTCTTCATATTCTCCAACATTTGGGGCTCATCTTCTACAATCAATATTTTCATCGACTAAGTTTTCTACATAAATATAACGGAAATCTAAAATGAAATGGGAATCGCCCCATATTCTGCAATTACTAATTCCTTACAGTTTTTGCTTTTAAACTTGCCATGAAATCAAAAACAGAAAGATCATGAAACACACTGTAAAGTTAAGTCTAATGTCATTATGTCTATGCACAGCGTTGGTCAGTGCGCAAGAAATTGCCCATAACAGTAATACCGTCGATGTAAGGGCGCTATTCAATGAAAAGTACCCTAATGCACATGATGTAGAGTGGGAGCGAACTGCATTCGGTTACGAGGTAGAGTTCGAGATAGGTCGAAAAGACTATGATATATGGTACAATGAAAATGGGGTTGAACTGAAAAGTAAAGAAGATATAGGCCAGAACGAGTTGCCTGCAGCCGTATTGGAGAATATTACTTCAAATTATAAGGATTTTAGAATAGAATCTGCCGAATTGCTCATCAATGACGGAACGAAGTCGTATAAAGTTGAGGTTGAAAAAGGCTGGGATTTTGAAAAGGATTTATTTTTTGACGAAAAAGGAACACTTTTAAAAGAGATTGATGATTAACCAGTAAGTTTAGCGTTAATTGGTTTGTGGAGAAGGGTCTTGACTTGGTCAAGACCTTTTTGCATTTTAATGAGTTTTGGATGTCAAAACCGTACCGATTTTTCTAAGAATCAGATAGATGAAATTAAAAAACCCTTCAAAATCAAATGATTAAGAAGGGTTTTTGTACTCGAGGCGGGACTTGAACCCGCACGGCCATAATGGCCATTGGATTTTAAGTCCAACGTGTCTACCAATTCCACCACTCGAGCCTCTATTGGCTTGCTTTATTTCTGTTTGAAACAGAAATCAAAAGCTAAGAGCTATCGCTAACTCATAAATAAAAAAACGCCGGCAAGCGGCGTTAGTTTTGAGCGAAAAACGGGATTCGAACCCGCGACCTCCACCTTGGCAAGGTGGCGCTCTACCAACTGAGCTATTTTCGCATTTAAAAGAACAAACTAACTCGGTTTGTTAGCGGATGCAAATTTAATACAATTATATAAATTGCAAAGAAAAACTAATTAAAACTTGCATCAATTTTCCTTTCCTTTGAATATGACGAATTTAAGAAGTCGCTTTTTTGCTTTTGCTTAGCATGCGCTTAATTTCGTTCAATTTCATCAACGCTTCAACGGGCGTGAGCGTATTGATATCTAAATGAACGATTTCTTCTTTTATTTGCTCCAATAATGGGTCGTCTAGGTTAAAAAAGCTAAGCTGCATCTCGTCTTGGGCCAACTGAATTTTATCGGTAAGCTCTTCACTCGAGTGTGATTTCTCTAGCTTTTTTAGAATCTTGTTCGCTTTATGAATCACCTGCTGCGGCATACCCGCCATTTTCGCCACATGAATACCAAAGCTGTGCTCACTGCCACCCGGGGTCAACTTACGTAAGAAGAGTACATTGTCTTTCAGTTCTTTCACCGAAACGTTGTAATTCTTGATTCGCTCGAAGGTGTTGGCCATTTCATTGATTTCATGATAATGGGTAGCAAAAAGAGTTTTGGCACGAGCCGGATGCTCATGTAGATATTCACTGATGGCCCACGCAATTGAAATGCCGTCATAGGTGCTGGTACCACGGCCTATTTCATCGAGTAAGACCAGGCTGCGCTCACTAAGATTATTCAAAATAGAGGCCGTTTCGTTCATTTCTACCATGAAGGTCGATTCTCCCATAGAAATGTTGTCGCTGGCACCTACGCGAGTAAATATTTTGTCTACGTAACCAATTTTTGCAGCTTCGGCCGGCACAAAACAACCCATTTGGGCCAAGAGAACGATTAGGGCGGTTTGCCTTAAAATAGCCGATTTACCGCTCATATTGGGCCCGGTAATCATTATTATCTGCTGGTCGTCACGATTTAGAAGCACGTCATTGGCAATGTAAGCCTCGCCCAAAGGCAGCTGTTTTTCGATTACGGGGTGTCTGCCATTGGTGATTTCAATATCAGTAGTCTCGTCTACCTCTGGTTCCACATAATTATTTTCTTTGGCTAGCTGGGCAAAACCGCAAAGACAATCCAATTGGGCAATATGATGGGCATTGTTCTGAACTGCGTTGATGTATTCTTGCATCCAAACCACCAGTTGCGAGAACAATTGTGACTCGAGACTCTGAATGCGCTCTTCCGCCCCTAGAATTTTCGCCTCATATTCTTTCAATTCTTCGGTAATATAGCGCTCGGCATTCACGAGGGTCTGTTTGCGAGTCCATTCGCCAGGTACTTTATCACGGTGCGTATTGCGAACCTCGATGTAATAGCCGAAAACATTGTTTGATGCAATCTTAAGAGATGTGATGCCGGTTCTCTCTGTTTCGCGGGCGAGCATTTGGTCTAAATAATCTTTGCTTGAAAAGGCCAATGATCTTAATTCATCCAATTCGGAGGAAAAGCCATCTGCGATGGTCTTGCCTTTCGACATGTTTACCGGTGCTTCTTCGTCAAGCATTTCCTTGATTCTTTGGCGAAGCAGATCGCAGGTGTTCAATTGGTCAGAGATGAGGTTGAGAGCCTCCGACTGGCAATCTGCGGTAATTTGTTTGACAGGCACTACGGCTTCCAGCGAATTTTTAAGCTGAACAACTTCTTTTGGGTTGATTTTGCCCGTGGCCACCTTTGAAATTAAGCGTTCTAAATCACCCATTTGCTTAATCGATTGCTGTAGTTTTTGATGCAGCCCCTCTTCGGCAACCAAGTGGGCGACTACTTGATGGCGACGCTTGATTTTTTCAATATTTTTTAGGGGGAGTGCTAACCATCGTTTTAACATTCTACCTCCCATAGGGGATATCGTTTTATCGATGATATCCAGTAGGGTTACAGCATTCTGATGAGGAGAATGGTATAGCTCGAGGTTTCTGATGGTAAACCGATCCATCCAGATATATTCTTCTTCCGGGATGCGTTTAAGGTTACTGATGTGCTGTAATTGCCTATGCTGGGTTTCCGAAAGGTAATGTAAGACTACCCCGGAAGCTATAACCCCTAGGTTCAAGTGGTCGATCCCGAACCCCTTTAGCGTTTTGGTCTTGAAATGATTGGTGAGCGTTTCTAAGGCATAATCTTCTTGAAAGACCCAATCTTCCATAAAGAAAGTGTGAAATTGATTCCCGAAAAGTTCCAAAAACTCTTTTTTATGGGTTTTCGGTACCAGTACCTCGTTTGGTGCAAAGTTTTGAAGAAGTTTGTCAATTTGTTCTTCAGAACCTTCAGCGGTCAAAAACTCACCGGTAGAAATATCAACGAATGAAACACCGAGTAATTTTCTGCCAAAATGAACGGCGCATAAAAAATTGTTCGACTTGGCATTTAAAATATCGTCGTTCATCGCCACACCGGGTGTTACGAGTTCGGTAACCCCTCTTTTGACGATGGTCTTGGTCATTTTTGGGTCTTCGAGCTGATCACAAATGGCAACCCGTTGCCCCGCTTTGACCAATTTGGGTAAGTAGGTGTTGAGCGAATGATGGGGAAAACCGGCTAACTCGGTGCGGTCACCTCCGTTATTTCTATGGGTAAGAATGATTCCTAAAATTTTGGAAGCCTTTACGGCATCTTCCCCAAAGGTTTCATAAAAATCGCCCACACGAAACAACAGAAGGGCATCAGGGTACTTCGTCTTGATGCTATTGTACTGCTTCATTAAAGGAGTGACTTTTTTTACTTTTCCCATATGGCTCAATCCAATTTATAAAGGCTATTTTTGCCCGCAAGTTCAAAGAACGAATGTATCAATTTTGCTACGGAAACCCCACAGTTGTTGATATTTAGGAATAACTTTATCAACATTGGTTTCTTCAAAAGGGCAGATATCAAGAAATATGAGAAAACTAAGAAACGAAGAACTGGAAAGGCTTGATGTCGAATCGTTTAAAAGGGCTCAGAAAGTACCTATGGCATTGATATTGGATAATATTAGAAGCCTTAATAACATAGGGTCGGTTTTTAGAACTGCTGACGCTTTTTTGATTGAAAAAATTTACCTGTGCGGCATAACCGCAACCCCTCCTCATAAAGACATTAGAAAGACGGCGTTGGGTGCTACCGAAAGTGTCGAATGGCATTATGTGAAAGATACCGTCGAATTAATAGATACTTTGAACAAAGATGGTTATGTGACTTTGGCAATAGAACAGGCTGAAGGTGCCCAATTCTTAAATGAGTTTAATGTGCAGGCCGACCATAAGTATGCCCTGGTTTTCGGTAATGAAGTAAAAGGTGTGGCCCAACCTGTTGTGAACTCTTGCCAAGGGGTTATCGAGATACCTCAATACGGTACCAAACATTCCTTGAATATTTCGGTCAGTGCCGGGGTCGTTGTTTGGGATTTTTGGTCGAAGTTAAATGCCCTGAAAGCTAATTAAGAGCGTACCGAGGGTAAGTGAACGGCAAATTTTAAAATCTTATCAAGAATAGTCTCATAGTCATCTTGACTTTCCACAAAATCAAGATCCTCTAAATCAATGACCAGATTGTTCTGCTCTGGATAACTTTTGATGAAATCAAAATACCCCTTATTGATTTGTTCTAGGTATGAAGGGTCGATACTTTGCTCGTAATCTCGGCCTCTTTTTTTAATGTTTTCCAATAATCTATCGGTCGATTGGTAGAGGTAAACATATATTTTGGGCTTTTTGACCTCTTTGTACATTAAATGGAACAACTTGCGATAAAGAGCGTATTCATCTTGCTGCAGTGTAATTCTTGCAAAAATCAATGATTTATATATATCATAATCACTGACCATAAAGCTTCTGAAAAGATCGTATTGTGAGGTGTCGTCGGTAAATTGTTGGTATCGGTCGGCCAAAAAAGACATTTCTAATGGGAAGGCGTATCGAGCTTTTTCTTCGTAAAATTTCGGAAGAAAAGGGTTATCGGCAAAGCGTTCCAAGACCAATTTACCATTAAAGTCCTCAGAAATTTTATGCGCCAAAGTAGTTTTGCCGGCCCCGATATTACCTTCAATGGCAATAAAGTTAGTGTTGGCAAATAGCTCTTCACGGTTTTTATACAACCTGAAAACCGTTTTTTCGAGGCGGCCCTTGTCGCGACATTCCTGAATAAGGTTGCGTGTATCTTTGTTCACCACCGGATGATAGAATTGTGGGGCAATATCCGCTAACGGTTTAAGAACGAATTTGCGATAGCATATTTCGGGGTGGGGTATGACCAATGTTTCCGTAAATAACGTTTCACGATCGTAATAAAGAATGTCGATATCAATGGTTCGAGCTTGGTAGCCCTCTTCTTTGAATCGTACCCTTCCTAGCTGGCTTTCAATCTTTAAAAGGGTGTCTAAAAGTTTCTGGGGTGATAGGGCAGTGTTGATTGACAAGCATACGTTCAAGAAATCATCGGAATCAAATCCCCAAGCACTGCTTTTATAGATGGGCGAAATGCGTTGCACATCCCCCGCCATTTTCTGAATCGAAAATACCGCAGATTGTAGGTTGTTCAGTGTGTCGCCCAGATTGCTGCCCAACGACAGATATGCAAGTTTATGATCGGCCATATTTGTAAGACAAAATAACAAAAAGAAGTGGGTAAGTTCAGCGACCGTTTATCAATAGTTATTCACCATTTTTTAAATATAGAAATTCGATACTGTCGCCATAAAAGCTAATTGAGGGCTTGGTCGAAATTATAAATAACGCTTTTGCTTACTGCCCATGGTATCTAGCTGGGGTGTATTATCTTTGAGCATTTTATAAATGCGATTATCGGTTAATTCTTGATTTGAAGTTATTTCTTATTGGAAGTAACAATTTCAGCTCTCGAACGACCGATAGATTCTAGAATCGATTTTAGAGTATGAAATTTTTAAGAAACCTTTTGGCGGCCATATTGGGCTGCATGATAGCTTGTGGTATCATCTTCGTCATGTTTTTTCTGTTTGTGGGTATTGTAAGTAGCAGCGATGACACGGTTGCCGTTAAGCCCAACTCTGTTCTAGAGCTTCAATTTCAGCAACCTATTAGCGATTATGTCGGTGATAACGCTCTAGATCCTTTTGCGGGAGGGCTTTTTGAACAGAACCAAGGGCTAGATGAAATTCTTCAGGCCATTATGGTGGCGAAAGACGATAATGATATTAAAGGTATTAGTATCAACAATAACTTTATTATGGCAGGTTTGGCACAGACGCAGGCCATTAGAAAAGCACTTCACGAGTTTAAAGAAAGTGGTAAGTTTATTTATACGTATGGCGATTTCTACATGCAAAAAGATTACTACCTCGCCAGTGTTGCCGATAGTGTTTTTCTAAATCCGGTGGGGGTTCTTGATTTTAGGGGACTTTCTTCAGAAGTGCTATTTTTTAAAGATTTACAAGAAAAGACAGGAGTGAAGCTAGAGGTGATTCGTCACGGAAAATACAAAAGTGCGGTCGAGCCATTTATTGCTAATGAAATGAGCGATGCGAACAGAAAACAAATCAAAGAACTGATAGGTTCGTTGTGGAATTCGATGGTCGATGATATTTCAGCAGGGAGAAATATTAGTGCTGAAAATTTGAATATGATTGCCGATACCTTAGGAGGTCGCTCCCCAGAATATGCGCTCAACTCTGGTCTAATTGATGAAATAGCATTCTATGATCAATACGAAGGTAAGTTGCGAAATGCCTTGGAATTGGGAGCGAATGAGGATTTAAACATCGTTCAATTAAGCGATTACGTGTTAAGGTCCAATAAAAAAGTTTTGAAAAAAGGTAAGGATAAGATAGCCATTGTTTTCGCCCAAGGTGAGATTCTTTATGGTGAGGGTGGGCCTGATGTTATAGGTCAAGGCATCATTAACGAAGCTATTATCAAAGCAAGGGAAGATAAAGAAGTAAAGGCAATTGTTTTAAGGGTCAATTCACCTGGGGGCAGCGCCCTAACTTCCGATATCATCTGGCGTGAGGTTGAATTGGCCAAAGAAGTGAAGCCTGTTGTGGTTTCAATGGGCAATGTAGCCGCATCAGGAGGGTACTATATTTCGGTGGGAGCTGATAAAATTTTTGCTGAACCGACCACAGTAACGGGTTCTATCGGGGTTTTTGGAACCGTACCAAATATGGCACAACTTGCAGAAGATATCGGCATAAACGCCGAACAGGTGGGTACCAATAAAAACGCCGTAGAATATTCTTTGTTCGAACCGATGGATGAAGGTTTTAGAAAAGTGGTTCAAGAAGGAATCGAAAGTACCTATCAAACATTTTTAGAAAGAGTTTCTCAAGGTAGAAATATTTCAATGGCAGAAGCTGATAGCCTGGCCCAAGGCAGGGTGTGGAGCGGGGTCGATGCCAAAAGACTGGGTCTGGTAGATGAACTAGGTAACCTAGAAGACGCCATTAATAGTGCAGCAGAGTTAGCGGGTATTGATAGTTATGGCATTAAAAAATCCCCTAAATACAAGACGGGCCTCGAAAGATTTATGGAAGATCTAGGGGGAGCTTCTGCCAGTCTGAAGGAAAAGTTCATCAAAGACGAAATAGGAACCGAGGCTTATTCCATTTTAAAAGAGGTGCGCACGGCAATGGACCAAAAGGGGGTTCAGGCAAGAATGCCCTTTGTTCTTACCATTAAGTAAGGTGTCGCTAAAAAGCCAAGGTAGTTATTTAAATAACTTTAGGTTCAACCTATATTTTTTAAAAGGTTTCCAAAATGCTATGTGTTGAAGCCTTTTATAAGGGTTTCGGTTATGGCTTATTAGCTAATTTTTGTTGTTTTGTAAAGATAAACAAGCGCAAGAGAGTATCTTGTTTAGACAGCTACGATGACTTCAAACCTTATGACTGCAAAAGATAAGCGCCTCGCCTATAAAATTTACCTTTATTTAGGAGCTTTGTTCATTACCTCACTAGTGGTGTCGAATCTAATTTTTCAAAAATTTTTCTATTGGAATCCCTTTGGTGATGTTGAAGTTTTTGGGGTGTCACTTTTTGAAATATCCGTGGGTATTCTTCCCTATCCGATAACTTTCTTGATTACCGATTTAATCTCTGAAATTTATGGTAGGCAGAAGGCCAATCAAATAGTTACGGCGGGTATTTTTGCCTCGTTCTTTTCTATGGGTATTATTTTAATCGCCGAAATAGCTCCTGCTATTGATTCATCTCCCATTAATGATGAGATTTTTACCAAAGTGTTTGCTCTATCACCTATTGCCGTTTTTGCTTCTATGATTGCCTATCTATTGGCGCAGTATATCGATATAGCCATTTATCATTTTTGGAAAAGGGTCACCAAAGGTAAGTACCTATGGGTACGTAACAATTTCTCAACTTTTCTCTCTCAGTTTATAGATACCTTCACCGTAGTCGGCCTGCTTTGTATTTTTAAGATTTTGCCTTGGGAGCTTTTTTTCGGACTGGTAGTGAGCGGCTTCATTTTTAAGATTTTTATAGCATTCATAGACACTCCTTTCCTGTATCTTTTCGTATATATACTAAGAAAGAGGTTCAAACTGCAGATTGGTGAAGAAATTGAACTAGAGGTATAATAAGCGTTCAATTTGAGAGTTGTATCGATACGGCCAATAAACTGTAGTAATGAGCCAATATGACAAATGAATTTTAGGTAGGTTGCCGCTTTTAAAAAGTTGGTTCAAATACCGGTTCAAGAAAAAAATATATGAAAAAGAAAATTTTCAAGATAGTAGGTATAGTGGTGGTGTTGATTATTGCGCTGCTGATTGCAACCCCATTTTTTTTAGAGGCCAAAATTGGCGATATTATTAAGAACAATGTCAATAACAACCTCAATGCCACCTTAGACTTTGAGGAGGCTGACTTAAGTCTTATAAAAAGCTTTCCTAATGCCGAAGTTGGGTTGAAAAAGGTAACCCTCATTAATAAGGCTCCTTTTGAGGGCGACACTCTTTTTGCTTCAGACCAAGTGGCTTTAAAAATGGGTCTAGGTGAGCTGTTTAAAGGAGCCGGTGAGCCTATTGGCATTAGGAGTCTTACCATTGATGGGGCTTTGTTGAATATGACCATTGATGAGCAAGAGAATGCCAGTTTTGACATTGCCAAAGAGGATACCAGTACCCCTGAAACCTCACAAACTAGCAGTACCGAAGGTTTTAGTTTCGATATGCAATCTTACGAAATTTCGAATGCCAAAATCGTTTATAATGACCGTGCGGCCGGTATGAAGTTGGTAATAGAAGAGATGCAGCATAAGGGCAATGGTGATTTGTCTTTAACCACTTCTGAACTGCAGACCAACACCAATGCGCTGGTCTCATTTGAAATGGATAGTACCAATTATCTCAATAGGAATAAAGTGCAACTCGATGCGCTAGTGGGTATAGATTTGAATCAGAATAAATATTCTTTTCTGAAAAATGAGGCATACGTTAACCAGTTGCCTTTGGTATTCGATGGCTTTGTGAAGGTCAACGAGAACAATCAAGAAATAGACATTAGCTTCAAGACACCATCCTCAGATTTTAAAAACTTTCTGGCGGTTATTCCTGAGACCTACAGTAAAAACATTGAGAACGTAAAAACTACGGGAAATTTTGTTGTTGAAGGAGAGTTTAATGGCGTGGTAGATGAAGAACATATACCCAAGTTCAACATTAAGATCAATTCTGAAAATGCTTCCTTCAAATACCCTGATTTGCCCAAATCGGTTCGAAATGTTTTTATTGATACCGAGATTATCAATAAGTCCGGAATTGTGGAAGATACCCGAGTCGATATTGAAAGGTTGTCTTTTATGATTGATGAAGACAAGTTTAATATGAACGCCAAGATTAGCGAATTGATGGGCAATACTAAAGTAGATGCCCATATTGATGGCAGAATGAACTTGGCAAACATAGAAAAGGCATATCCTGTCCCTCCTGGGTTGAATTTAAAGGGATTATTGGTGGCCGATGTCAATACGGCCTTCGATATGAATTCCATAGAAAAAAAGCAATATGCCAATACCAAGACCAACGGAAATCTTAAACTAAGCGATTTTGAGTATAAGTCTGAAGAAATTCCTAACCCCGTAAAGCTTAAGACCACTCAAATGACCTTCAATCCGAAAACGGTTACATTGAACGAATTGAGCGGCAGTACAGGAAAAACTGATTTTAGCGCAACAGGTACCATCAACAATTTATTGGGCTTCATGTTCAACGATGAAATGGTAGAAGGTAATTTTAATTTGACTTCCAACACGTTTGCTTTAAACGATTTTATGGTCGAAGAAGAAAGTGCTAAAAATAATTCCGGCTCCAAAGATGAAAAAGGTACTTCGAAAGACTTGACGACCGAAGAGAAAATCAAGATTCCTTCATTTTTAGATGCGACCATCAATGCATCGGCAAACACCGTCTTATACGATAATTTGACGCTCAAAGATGTAAAAGGCACGCTACGAATTAAAGATGAGAAGGCTACTCTTTCAAATATGACATCATCGATTTTTGATGGTAAAATGGCTTTCAATGGTGAAGTTTCTACCAAAGAAGAAACGCCTTCTTTCGCCATGAACCTCGATATGCAAAAACTGGAAATAGCCGAAACCTTTCAGTCATTGGAGCTCTTTAAATCTTTGGCCCCAATAGCCCAGATATTACAGGGTAAACTCGATTCTGATATACAACTCTCGGGTAAGCTTACTGATGATTTGCTACCTGACCTTCTAACGTTAAGTGGTAACATTTTGGCCAATGTAATGACTCGTGAAATCAATTCGGAAAAGGCTCCATTATTATCAGCCTTGGATGGTAAACTGGATTTTATCGATTTACAAAAGCTCAATCTTGACGAATTAAAGACCAAATTGTCATTTGAAAATGGGTTAGTTAATGTAAAACCTTTCACACTTAAGTATAAAGACATTGCCATTAATGTAGATGGTAACCATTCGTTCGATAGAAAGTTGAACTATAAGGCTGTGATGGAAGTTCCAGCAAAGTATTTGGGTAAAGAGGTAAACAAATTGATTGCTGAAATCGATGATAGTAGTCTACAAAATTTGACTGTTCCGGTGGTAGCGAATATTGGTGGTAATTATTCAAGCCCGAACGTGAGTACCGATTTGACGGCCGGTATCAAATCGTTGACCAATCAATTGGTTGAAATTCAGAAGCAAAAATTGATCAATAAAGGTAAAGACAAGGCCAAAGATTTAATAGGTGAGGTGCTTAACAAAAATAAAAGCAAAACTGATTCTGCCAAGGCCGCGAATACGAAAGAAGATGTGAAGAATGTGATTGGGGGTATTCTTGGAGGCGCCAAAAAAGATACGGTCAACAAGGCTGCCACAGATACGGTCAAGAAAACAGATGAAGATGTGGTTAAAGAAAAAGCCAAGAATATTTTGGGAGGTCTGTTAGGTGGTAAAAAGAAAGAGACGGACCAAAAGTCTTCGGGCAATTAAAAATGATTCCTTAAATCCGGCTTTAACCGTTCTTTGCCAAGGTTTTAATGACAGCGATGAATTGGTCGAGTTCATCAGTAGTGGTAAACACATTGGGGCTGATTCTGCAGCCATGAACATTGGCACCATCTACCGCTACAGTGAATATTTTGAAATCTTCCATGAGTCGGTCGGCTAATTCTTTGGGCGTTATATTGGCGAGGCCCACATTGGCAATTCCGCAGCTGCGCTCAAGGTCCACAGGTGTATTTACTCTCACATTTTTTAATGGTCGAACGGCATCACTCCAATAACGTTGCAAATATCTCAAGCGGTCTTCTTTACGTTTAATGCCAATTTGCTCGTGGTAATCTATGGCATCGTTAATAGTTAAATCGGTGTAGACGGGGTGCGTGCCTGTATGGTTCAGTCTGCCGATGTCGTCAGGTTCGCGGTTATGCTCTGCCAAGAGGGGCCATATTTTTGCAATTTTGCTTTTTGAAACATACAAGAAGCCAGCACCGAGTGGCGCGGCCAACCATTTGTGAAGACTCGTGCCATAATAATCACAGCCGAGGTCATCAATGTCAACTTCAAAATGCCCGATGCAATGTGCTCCGTCAACCAAGACTTCTACTCCTTTTTGATGTGCCATGGCACATATTTTTTTAATAGGAAGAATGTGCCCAGTTATGTTAATCATGTGACTTACAAAAATTAACTTGGTCTTTGGTGTGATAGCTTCTTCATAAAGTCTTACAATTTCCTCATCGGATTTAGGATGATTGGGTACAGAAACCAGCTTATTGTTGATTCCGTAGCGTTTTGAAGCTAATTTGAACTGCTCTAGCATGGCCCCATAATCTTGTTCCGCCATTATAGCCTCATCTCCCTGTTTCCATGGATATCCTGTGATAATTAGGTCAAGAGATTCTGTGGCATTCCGGGTAATGATAAGTTCATCGGGTGCGCAATTGACCAGACCGGCCAATCGCGAGGCGGTATTTTTTTTATTGTCCCATTGAACGGTACGCATGTAATATGAGCCTTCGTAATTGACCATTCGCATGTACCCTTGAAGTTTTTCTAGGGTAGGTCGCGGTATGATATTGTAGTAGCCGCTCTCAAGGTTGATATAATCGGGTTTCAGGTCATAGTCTGAACGAATATTCATCCAAAAATCATCGGAAACTGTTCTGGTGTGAAAGGATTTCGGGTGATTACCAAGAGTGGTATTTGGTAGAAGGGGAACCGAAATAGCCAATTGGCCAAATCTTTTTATAAAAGTTCTTTTGTTCATGGGAGGGAGGTTATCTCTACATAAGGTAAGATTTAATTATCTGAAATTGATGTATTGATAAAAGGATTTAAGAATGCGAAAAATATAGAAAGCAAAAATGACAATAGTTGATTGAAGCGAGGATGGAATTTGGAAAATATTAAAGTAGAGGAAGATGAAAGACCCTTTTTATCATGAGCCATTTAATGTAGTTAAGACTTTTTTCTCTTTTTGTCCCACCAAATATAGGCTAAGAAAAGTGCTAAACTGGCCAAAGAACCCCAAAGTAGTCCTGTTTTCAGGTTATCGCTATTTTTTCCTAGAAGGGCGATAAAAAATATGAGAGGGGCTATACCTATCAAAGTGGCTCCTATAAACTTCCAATAGCCCATTTTTAAAATTCCCCCGACAAAACTGATTGCATCATTTGATAAAAAGGGATTGAGCCTTGTGATGATTACTGCCCAAAAACCGTAATCATCCAAGAACTTTTCGACCTTTTTTTCCGATTTATGGCCGATGATTTTCTCCACTCGGCCTTGCCCCAATAAACTGCCGATAACGTAGCCCACACTTGAAGCGCAGAAAACGGAGGCGAAAACTATTAAACTGCCCCAAAAAGGCCCGTAGGCAAGAATGGAAACAACCATGAGCATAATGGAGGGAATGACAATTAAAAACATCTGTGCAATCATCGCTAAGATTAGAACCAATGGACCCCAGGCACCAAATTGTTCGACCCAGCTTTTGGTTTTTTCATTATCCCCACTTTTCAAGACGGCCCATGCCTCATCGAAAAATTGCTGAATTGACGGAACGGTAAAATAACCTGCCACCAATAGACCTAAAATGGCCAACGAAACAATCGTTGACCAGTTACTTTTTGAAGTGCTATTTTTAGTTGATGAAGCATCCATTCACAAGCAAGTGCTTATATCTTTACAACCATTTTACCTTTATTCTTTCCTTCAAAAATATCGAGAAATGCTTGCGGAATGTTTTTGAAACCTTCGACAATCGTCTCTTCATGAGTTATTTTGCCCTCCTGTAACCATTGCGCTAATTGTTGAATAGCATTTCCAAATTCTTTCGCATGGTCTCTGACCAAGAAGCCCTGCATCAATACCGTTTTTTTGACTAAAATACCTTCATGACGAGGGCCTGTCGGGGTTTGTTTCGCATTATACAAAGAAATGGCCCCACAGTTAATGACCCTACCGTTCTTATTGATGTTGTTGAGGGCCGCATCTAAAATCTCTCCGCCCACATTGTCATAATAAACATCAACACCGTTTGGGCAAGCTTCGGCCACGGCCGCGATCATATCATCTGTCTTTTTGTAATTGATGCCCTCGTCAAAACCAAACTTGTCTTTCATCAGGTCTAATTTTTCATCGCTGCCGGCAATACCGACAACCCTGCACCCCTTGATTTTTCCTATTTGACCCACGGTACTTCCCACGGCGCCAGAGGCTCCCGAAACCAAAAGGGTTTCACCTTCTTTAAGATCAGCTATTTTTTCGAGGCTGATATAGGCGGTAAGCCCAGTAAGCCCTAAAATTCCGAGATAGGCCGATAGAGGTGCCTTCTCTGGGTCGACCTTGTTTAACCCGGTTCCTGCTGATGTTTGAAATTCTTTCCATTTAAGCATGCCAAAGACAAAATCTCCTTTAGCGAAGTTTGAATTTTTAGAATCTATTACTTCCGCAACTACGGTTGATTCCATTGGAGCATTGAGGTCGAAAGGAGGGATGTACGACTCTTCATCGTTCATTCTTCCCCTTAAATAAGGGTCGACGGAAATATATTTTGACTGAAGTAAAATTTCACCATCCTCTATTTTGGGTTGCGGCTCTTCCGTAAATTTGAAATCGCTTAGTTGAGGTTTTCCAGTGGGTCTATTGACTAAATTGATGATATTGTTCATAAACATGATTTTAGAATTGAGGTAATCAAATTTAGTTGCCTCTTAAATTTTGCCTTAACTGGATAGATGATGATTTTGCCTATGAAGACCTAACTCCTTAGGCTATAGTCAATGATACGTAATAACCTTCGCTACCTCTAACATTAAAAACAGTGTTGTCTTCAAATATGAAATATTGTCCCTTAATACCTTTTAAAACTCCTTTGTACGAAGGTGTTTTATCTAAATTAAGGCTTTTAACCTTCTTTGGGTACTGTAGTACAGGAAAGTTAAGATTGGTCTCTGAATTAGATGCTATAAAATATTCCTGAGCTTCTTCGGGTATGTAGGTTCTTAGCTTGTTTCGCCATTCGACCAAATCTTCGTCTTCTACATCATTGGTAAGCATTTTGCGCCAATTGGTTTTGTCGGCGATGTAATCTTTGAGGGCAACTTCAGTGATTCCGGCCAAATATCTATTGGGTACTTCTACTATTTCAATAGCTTCATGGGCACCTTGGTCAATCCACCTCGTTGGTACTTGCGATTTTCTGGTAACGCCCACTTTGATGTTGCTGGAGTTGGCCAAATAAACAATGTGTGGCTGTAGCTGTGCCTTTTTTTCATACTCGAGATCTCGGTCTTCTTGGTCTAGATGTGCCGTGCTTAATTCTGGTTTCATAATCCAATCGCCAGCCGCAGGTGTTTCGTAAAAGCAAGTTTTACAGAAGCCTTGTCGATAAATAGGCCTGTCTTGCCCGCAATTAAGACATTGATATTTAATAAAATCGATTTGCAGTGTTTTGTCAAGGATTTGATTTACATTGAGAAAATCGTTCTCAAAAAGCATAAAATATTGAATCGGATCTCCGGGTTCGGTTTGCATTTTTCGTAATACGCCTTCGTACTGCATAAAAGATTTTTCGATTTGAATATGATAACTAATAAAGCTAATTTTAGCAGGTTAAAGATACCTAAAAATGCCGATTCCGCTTTTTAATTCCATTGCATCGTGGTTGCTCAAAAAGAGATATCATCAAATAGAACTTTTTTTGAAATACCCGGCCGAAGTTCAAGAAGAGGTGCTTGACCAGTTGCTTGAAATAGCAGAGGATACCGAAATCGGAAAGAAGTATGACTTTCAGTCGATTGAAGATTATAAGACCTTTAAAAATCGCCTTCCCATAGTCACTTACGAAGAGGTTGAGCCCTTAATAGAGCGTACAAGAAGGGGTGAGCAGAATCTCTTTTGGCCCACGTCGATTAAATGGTTTGCCAAAAGTAGTGGTACGACCAATGCGAAAAGTAAGTTCATTCCGGTAAGTACCGAAGCTTTGGAAGATTGCCATTATAAATCAGGCAAAGATCTTCTGTGTCTCTACCTTAACAATAATGAAGATTCCCAATTGTTCACCGGCAAAAGTTTACGGCTTGGTGGTAGTAAAGAGTTGTATCAAGATAACGGTTCCGTTTTTGGTGATTTGTCGGCCATTCTCATCGATAATATGCCCTTATGGGCCGAATTTAGTAGTACACCAAGTAATAAGGTGTCTTTGATGAGCGAATGGGAAAGTAAGCTAAAGGCAATTATTAAAGAAAGTACCCAAGAAAATGTTACGAGCTTGGCAGGTGTTCCCTCATGGATGCTGGTCTTGCTCAACAATGTGATTCAAGAAACCGGTAAAGACCATCTATTTCAAGTTTGGGAAAATTTAGAGGTTTATTTTCATGGAGGCGTCAATTTTAGCCCTTACAAAGACCAGTATAAAAAGTTGCTGCCACGCAAGAGTTTCAAGTATTACGAAATCTATAATGCTTCAGAAGGTTTCTTCGCCATTCAAGACAGAAATGGGGCCGATGACCTACTTCTGATGCTCGACTATGGTATTTTCTATGAATTTATACCTATGGATGTTTACGGTACCGAACAACAGGAGGCCATACCTTTATGGGAAGTTAAAATCAATGTAAATTATGCTATCATAATTACCACCAATGCTGGTTTATGGCGTTACAAGATTGGGGACACAGTTCGATTTACTTCCATCAACCCTTATCGAATTAAAATTACAGGTCGTACCAAGCACCATATAAATGTTTTCGGTGAAGAACTTATTATAGAAAATGCCGAGGAGGCGCTAAAAAGTATTTGTAAAAAAACCGGTGCGGAAATCAAGGATTATACGGCCGGACCTGTTTTTATGGATGGGAATGAAAAAGGGGCCCATGAATGGATAATCGAATTCAGAACGCCACCAAAAGATCTAGCTTATTTTACCGAGTTTTTAGACAATGCCTTAAAATCTTTAAACTCTGATTACGAGGCAAAGCGGTATAATAACATTACTCTCAAGAGCCCTAAAGTACATATGGCGAGAGAAAACCTTTTCTATGATTGGTTGAAGGCAAAAGACAAGCTGGGTGGGCAGCATAAGATTCCCCGATTGTCGAATAAGCGTGACTATATCGAAGAATTGCTTCACATGAACAAATAAAAGAGGAAAATTGTCGTTTAATACTCAAATTAGATATTAAACTTAACCGACCGACATTTTAATCTAAAGAATTATGGCAGAAAGACTTGTGATCATCTCCGACATGTGGGGTTCAAAAAAAGGACTTTGGATTACATCGTACTTAGGCTATCTTCAGCAATACTTTAATATTACTTTTTATGATAGCCAGCAGCTGGCAAATCTAAAACTTCCTGTAAATACAGAAGAGAACATTCATAATGCTTTTATGAACGGGGGCATTGATACTGCTGTAGCGCATTTGTTAAAGAAAGAAAAAGAACCGGCCCATTACCTTTGCTTTAGTATTGGGGGTGCGATTGCTTGGAAAGCAGGTAATCAAGGTTTACCAATGAAGTCTTTTTATGCGGTTTCTTCAACCCGCGTACGGTCAGAAGAACAAAAGCCTAATTGTGAAATTCGGTTAATTTTTGGTGATAATGATATTTACAGACCAAAGGCTGCTTGGTATGAAAAGATGAAAATAAATGCAGAACTTATTGAAGGGTTCGGTCATCATATGTACACCGATGATAAAATAATTCAAAAAGTCTGTCTAGACCTGTTGAATACGGTTACGCATAAAGCGGATAAATCAAATACAAAAAAGGAAAAAGCGGTTTAAAAACCGCTTTTTTTATTCCTATCTATTTTTTAAATACTCTTTAGAAGCTAAGAAACAGCCTTAAGTTTTTTAATGGTCTCATGCGAGAGTTTGTCTTCTGCATAAGCTTTGGTAACCTTGAACTCGGTTTCCCCATTACTTGGCATTTCGAACATGGCATCGGTAAAGATTGCCTCGCATAAAGAGCGAAGACCTCTAGCGCCAAGTTTATATTCTATTGCTTTTTCAACGATATAATCTAAAGCCTGAGGAGTTATGGTGAACTCAATCTCATCCATAGAGAACAACTTCTCATATTGCTTGATTATAGCATTTTTAGGCTCAGTAAGAATTGCCCGAAGTGTTTTCGAATCTAGTGGATTCATATGCGTTAATACAGGAAGACGACCTATTATTTCAGGAATCAATCCGAATTCCTTCAAATCTTTTGGAATGATATACTGAAGAATATTGTCTTGATCTAAATTGTCATCAGTCTTCGCGGCACTGTACCCAATAGCTTGCATGTTTAAACGTTTTGAAATGGTACGTTCGATACCATCAAAAGCGCCTCCTGCAATAAAAAGAATATTTTCGGTATTAACCTCGATAAACTTCTGGTCTGGGTGCTTACGCCCACCTTTTGGCGGTACGTTCACAACAGTGCCTTCAAGAAGTTTCAAAAGACCTTGTTGAACCCCTTCACCGGAAACATCTCGTGTTATAGAAGGGTTGTCGCTCTTTCTAGCAATCTTATCTATCTCATCTATAAAGACGATTCCTCTTTCTGCTTTTTCAAGATTGTAATCGGCTGCTTGTAACAAGCGCGTTAAAATACTTTCTACATCTTCACCTACATAACCGGCTTCCGTTAGTACTGTGGCATCAACGATAGCCAGCGGTACATTGAGCATTTTTGCAATGGTCTTGGCCATAAGTGTTTTACCGGTACCGGTCTGGCCGACCATGATAATATTACTCTTTTGAATTTCGATATCATCATCATTGGACTTAGGTTGCAAAAGGCGTTTGTAGTGGTTGTAAACCGCAACCGACATTACCTTTTTAGTGCGTTCTTGTCCAATAATAAAAGTGTCTAAAAAAGCCTTGATATCTTGAGGCTTCTTTAATGTTAGTTCAGAAGAAAGGTCATTTGTTTTAGTCTGCCGTGACTCTTCTGCGACTATACCATGAGCTTGTTCAATACAACGGTCACAGATATGCGCATCTAGCCCCGCAATCAAAAGATTGGTCTCGGGCTTTTTTCTTCCACAAAACGAACATTCTAAATTTTCCTTTGCCATACGTGTGTGCTTACCATCGAAGAATAAACGAAAAGTTTTTCGTTTTGGTTTGTCATATTAGATGAAAAACCATCGTTACTCGATGTTCCGTCGAAATTATTCTTTATCCCTTACCAAAATCTCATCAATCATACCATAGGCTTTCGCCTCCTGTGCCTTCATCCAATAATCACGGTCACTGTCTTCGTTGACCTTATCGATTGTTTGGCCTGAATGCTTTGATATGATTTCGTAAAGTTCTTGTTTGAGCTTTAGAATTTCACGTGCGGTAATTTCTATGTCACTAGCCTGACCTTGTGCACCGCCCATAGGCTGGTGGATCATTACTCTTGAGTGTGGCAGACCACTACGCTTGTTCTTTTGCCCTGCGCAAAGAAGCACGGCGGCCATCGATGCGGCCATACCGGTGCAGATGGTCGCAACATCAGGAGATATGAATTGCATGGTGTCGTAAATACCTAACCCGGCATAAACGCTGCCTCCTGGCGAATTGATATAAATCTGAATGTCTTTTGCCGAATCGGTACTGGCCAGAAAAAGAAGTTGGGCCTGTACAATATTGGCGACTTGATCATTAATTCCGGTACCTAAAAATATGATACGGTCCATCATAAGACGAGAGAACACATCCATTGCGACTGCGTTCATTTGTCTTTCTTCGATGATGTTGGGTGTCAAGGCCACGGGGTACATGCTGCTTACTATCGAGTCGTAATAAGTGCTGCTGATACCTTGGTCTTTTATAGCGTATTTCTTGAATTCTTTTGCGTAATCCATGGTTTTTTCAATGTTAATTTACCTGTAGGTAAAAGATAAAAAAAAGTGCCGAAAATTAATTTCCGGCACTGTAAAGATACTTATTATTTTTCGGAAAATTAACCGTATACTTCCTTTACAAAGTCTTCGTAAGTAATCTCTTTGGTCTTAAGATTTACCTTCTCTTTGTAGAGGTCAAGAAGTTTTTGGCTCATCAGCTGTTCAGATAAACGCTTCACTTCGTCTTGGTTGCTCAAAACCCTGTTGGCGATGTTCTCCAATTCTTCTTCTTGCGGATTCAACTGACCGAATTGGGCCATTTGAGATTTGATAAAACCTTTGGCAAATTCCTTTAGTTCTTCCAATTGAATCTGAAGGTCATTTTCTTTGATAATTTTACCTTCGATTAGTTGATAACGCAAACCTTTTTCAGACTTCTCATACTCTTCATTGGCCTGTTGTTCGGTAAGCTGTTCTTCACCTGTCATCTGAATCCATTTGGTAAGAAAACCTGTAGGAAGCTCAAAAGAGGTATTATCAATAAAATATTCGGTAATATCGTTCAATAACTTTTGATCGGCCTGTTGTTCGAATTGTTTTTCAGAATCTTCTTTGATTTTTTCTTTCAATTCGTCTTCAGACTTCACTTCGTCTTTACCGAAAAGCTTATCAAAAAGCTCTTGATCAAGAGTGGCCAATTCTCTCTTGTTGATTTCTTCGATGGTGAAGTCGGCCTCAATATCCAAATCTTTGGCCTTGTCTTGAGAAATGCCGAAAACACTTGAAAGTAAATAGTCTTCTTTAAAAAGGCCTTTTGACTTTAAGGAAACCGTATCACCTACTTTTTTACCCAAAAGACTATCGATGGCTTTTTTACTTTTAATTTTGTCGAGTTCAAGAGTGGTCTTGTTGTCGATTTCCTCGGCTTCATTTTTGAAGGTTCCGGTTACTTCGAAGTTTTTATCTACTTCTTCTTGGTTGACCAATTTACCATATTGCTTCTGAATGCGCTCGACTTGCTCATCGACCATTTCTTTGTCGGCAATAATCTTATATTGTGTAATTGGGTCTTTGGTCTCTAAAGGAACCTCGAAGCTAGGGGCCAAGCCAAGTTCGAACTCAAAACTAAGTTCTTCTTTATCCCAATCAAAATTATCTTGTTGTTTCGGAAGCGGGTTGCCCAGAACATCCAATTTCTCTTCCGTAAGGTATTTATTAAGGTTGTCTTGAAGTAATTTGTTCACTTCGTCGACTAAAACGGCTTTGCCGTATTGCTTTTTGATAAGGCCCATGGGCACGTGACCTTTTCTAAAGCCGGGAATGTTGGCAGACTTTCGGTAGTCTTTTAGAATGCCATCCACTCTATCCTGATAATCCTCCTTGGTGATGGCTACTTTTACGACGGCGTTTAACTCGTCAATCTGTTCTTTAGTGATGTTCATCTAGATATTCTTTTTATTTCCCTAAAATGGGTGGCAAAAATACTATAATTAATGTACCCCACCAAAGTTTTTAAGTCATTGGCGTTCAAAGCCTCGCTAAGATGTTTTGTCCTCTTTCAAAATTGAGAACAGTATCGACTGTAAGAACGAAAGCAATAGGCTGAAAAGCAAAGCCCACCATATACCATCAACAGAAAACCCTTCGATTAAATTATCGGCCAAAAGAATAATTATCGCATTGATTATTAGAAGAAAAAGCCCTAATGTCAATATGGTTACCGGTAAGGTTAAAATGACCAAAATAGGTTTAACAATGAAATTCAATAGACTTAAAACAATGGCCACGATTACTGCGGTGAAGTAACTGTCAACTGAAACATTCGGAAGCACTTGGGCTAAAATAATTACGGCTAGAGCGCTGAGCAATATTCTTAAAATCAGTTTCATAATTTGGTTGTTGTTTAACTAAATGTAAGGCTTTTGCTTGAAATGAAAATTAGAATCAGGCTTGATTAAATATGCTTTATTTTTAATCTTCGATGAACACCAACGATTTTTCGAAAAACTGTTTTGGGTTTTCGGCGTGAAGCCAATGGCCAGCCTTATCTACAACTTCAATTTCTGCCTTTGGAAAATGTCTTTTTATGGCATCTCTATCTGCTTCTTGAATGTATTCAGACCTATCTCCCCTTAAAAAGAGAGTGGGGCCACCATAGGTTTCGTTCGACCCGATGTTCTCTCCGATTTCGGGCATACGTTGCGACAAAACCTCTAGATTGAAGCGAAAACTTAAAAGGCCTTTCTCTTTCCAATAAAGATTCTTTAATAAAAATTGCCTGGTACCATAATCCTTTATGTGTTGTGCTAGCGCATCATCAGCTTCACCTCTAGAACCTAAATCAGAAAGATTCAATTTCTGAAGTCCGTCTATGATAGGTTGGTGATGAGGTGGGTAAAACTTAGGGGCGATGTCTGCAACTAATAATTTTTGAACTTTTTCAGAATAGGTACAGGCAAATTGCATGGCAGTTTTGCCTCCCATAGAATGGCCTATGATAATTGCCTGGGTAAGTTCATGAACGGCCATATAATTTTTTAAGTCCTCCGCCAATATATCGTAGTTGAATTCTTCGGACCAAAAACTTTTTCCATGATTTCTTTGGTCTATTAAATGAACTTGAAAGCCCTTTTCGGCATATTGGCTGCCCAAGGTTTTCCAATTGTCAAGCATTCCTAAAAAACCGTGAAGAATTAATAGCGGTTCGCCATCTCCGATAATTTTTGAGTGTAAGGTTTCGCTCATTTCAATCTATTCAAATACATATTAACCACATTCTCAAGCCCCATGTACAACGATTCGCAGATGAGTGCATGGCCAATCGATACCTCTAATAAATGGGGGACATTTTCCTTAAAGTATTTGACGTTTTCAAGGCTTAAATCATGACCGGCATTTATGCCTAGACCCACCTCATGTGCTGATTTTGCAGCCTCTGCAAATGGGGCTACACCGGCTTCTTTATTGTTTTTTGAATAGGCTAAGGCATAACTTTCGGTATAAAGCTCTATTCTGTCGGTTCCGGTATCGGCGGCCGCCTTGACCATTTCGTTGTCCGGGTCGACAAATATTGAAGTTCGAATACCTTCGCTTTTAAAAGTCTCTATGACATCCTTAAGAAAATCAAGGTGTTTGATAGTGTTCCATCCGGCGTTCGAGGTAATAGCGTCTTCAGCATCGGGTACCAAGGTTACTTGGTCTGGTTTTACTTCCAGAACCAAATCGATAAACTTTGAAACTGGGTTACCTTCGATATTCAATTCGGTTGTGACAATTTTCTTAAGGTCTCTTGCATCTTGATATCTGATATGCCTTTCATCTGGTCTCGGGTGTATGGTGATGCCCTGTCCGCCAAAGTCTTCAATATCCTTGGCTGACTTTAAAAGATTGGGCAGATTTCCGCCGCGAGCGTTTCTTAGGGTTGCAATTTTGTTGATGTTGACACTTAATTTTGTCATTGGCCGATGTATTTTACCGTTCGGCACAAAAATACGAATTAGGCATACCTTTTGAGACTTTTAATTAGTATTTTGCGTCTAATACCTCGTAACCATGCAGATTCAATCACACATTCTTACAAACATACCCGCTTTTAAAGTTGAACAGTCGTTAGCCGATGTCATTGCTTTTTTTAAAGAAAGTACGCACTCGCACATTGCGGTGGTTGAAAATGATGTTTTTCTAGGGTTGCTGGGGGAAGAGGATCTCGAAAATTTCGATGGCGAAGATCAAATTGATCAATACCGCTATGAGCTCGATACTTTCTTTGTTCGAAAGGAAACTGGATGGCTTGATGTTTTGGAAACCTTCGCAAGAAACGAGGCCAATCTGGTTCCGGTTTTAGACGATAAGGGTCGGGTAGAGGGCTATTATGATTTGACTGACATAGTAAGTGTGTTCATCGATACCCCGTTTTTCACTGAACCTGGCGGAATTATAGTCGTGGCAAAAGGCCTCAAAGATTACTCTTTTAGTGAGATAGCTCAAATTGTCGAGAGTAACAATACCAAAGTTATCGGGGCATTTATAACCGATTCACGAAACGATGTTATTCAAATCACCATTAAGGTTTCATCAACTAATCTAAATGATATTCTTCAAACATTTAGAAGATATAACTACACTGTTATTTTTGGTAATGCCGACGACCAATTTTTGGAAGATTTAAAAGAGCGCTCCGATTATTTAGACAAATATCTGAACGTTTAAATTTTTTTTGAATAAACAGCTATTTCTATCCTTTAGCAATTTCCCATTCTTTATTTTTGTCTTAGCCCCAAGAAAAGGGCCAGAGAACTAATAAAGATAACCAATGAAAGTTGCCATTTATAGCCAAATGTTTCAAGATGATACGACTGAATACGTATCGAAACTGCTGGACGAACTTGAAAAACATGGGGCGGAGGTGGCTATAGAAGAGGATTTGTGCGCTTACTTGAAATCAACCTCTTTAATCGACGATTGTAAAACTTTTTCGCATGATAATGGTTTAGATGAAACCTTTGATATGTTTATCAGTCTTGGGGGTGATGGCACCATTTTAAGGGCAACCACTTTCGTTAAAGATTTGGGCATACCTATAGTCGGTGTCAATACAGGGCGACTGGGTTTTTTGTCAACTTTTAATAAAGAGGAGGTTCAAAATGTAGTGCAAGAGTTTGTAAAGGGCGATTATAGTATAGTTGAGCGAAGCTTGGTCGAGGTGGCGAAGGAATCTGATATTGCTGAATTCGCAGATTTGAACTTTGCGCTCAACGAGGTCACCATTAGTAGAAAAGACACTACTTCAATGATTACGGTAGAGACCTATCTTAATGGAGAGTATCTCACTGCTTATTGGGCAGACGGTTTGATTATATCTACACCTACCGGTTCCACTGGCTACTCGCTAAGTTGTGGGGGGCCTGTAATCGAACCGACGGCCAAATCGTTGGTTTTAACCCCTATTGCACCTCATAACCTGAATGCAAGGCCCTTGGTCATATCAGATGATACGGAGATTCGTTTACGGGTATCGGGTAGAGAGCATCATCATTTGATTTCTCTGGATTCTCGTATCGCATCGGTAGAAAACGGGAAGGAAATTCTGATAAGGAAAGCCGGGTTTACCGTTAAAATGATTGAATTCGCGTCTGAAAGCTTTTTGAAAACGTTGAGGAATAAATTGCTTTGGGGCGAAGATCGTCGCAATTGATCCTCTGGGGCAATAAATAACTGCAAACGCTGTTTATCATGTGAGAGCATTGATGAATCTATGCTGGACTTTCATTGGTGTATGTTTAAAGTTCAACCGATAGAATATGATAGTTAACGGCAATTGCTATATTCGCAAACTATTTCTAAGTATGAAGCGATTATTTATTGTCTTATTGCTTTTTGCCTTTGGCAAGGCCAGTTCCCAAACATACGAAATCGGTCTTTTCGCTGGTGGTGCCAATAATATTGGCGATGTGGGGCGCACTACCTATATTGCTCCTTCTGATATAGCTTTTGGTGGATTGTTTAAGTGGAATAAGGCTAAAAGGTATGCCTGGCGGGCAAGTGTTATCTACGGTAAGTTTACCGCCGACGATTCAAAATCTAACGACCCTTCTAGACAGCAGCGTGGTTATATCGCCGATAATTCTATTTTAGAGGCTTCGGCAGGGTTAGAATTTAACTTCGTCGAATATAATCTTCATAAGTTGGGCCCTGCTTTCACTCCTTATTTATATACAGGTCTCACGTATTTTAGATATGACTACGATTACTTTGATGGGGGAGAAATGTTGAGTGTTTCACAAAAAGATGGTTCCTTTGCAATTCCAATGACCGTTGGGGCGAAGCTAAGATTGAACCAGTTCTTGATTTTGGGTGCCGAAATAGGTGCACGATACACATTTACTGATAATCTAGATGGTAGCAACCCGACCAAGCTAAATGTGAGTCAGCAATTGGGAGACCTTCAGTTCGGCAACATTTTTAGCGATGATTGGTATGTTTTTTCAGGATTAACCTTAACTTACACCTTTGGTAGAAAGCCTTGTATGGACTGTTTTGAATAAGTTGCTAGCTTTTGCGTAGGTTTCTTTCCAGTTTAGTTTTACCGTATTATGATGGATGTTCTCAATGAGATAGACAAACAAAATTTGCCTGTGCACCTTGCTGTTATTATGGATGGCAATGGCCGTTGGGCAAAGCAAAGAGGAAAGCGAAGAATATTCGGTCATGAGAATGGTGTTAATGCCGTTCGACAAACCGTAGAGAACAGTGCTAAGATTGGTGTCAAATATCTAACCCTGTATACGTTTTCGACCGAAAACTGGAATCGCCCTAAGTTAGAGGTAGATACCCTTATGAGACTTTTGGTTTCATCGCTCAAAAAAGAACTTGACACCTTTATGTCGAACAATATTCGCTTGAATACGATTGGCGAAATTGAATCTTTGCCCAAAAAGGCTTATAGAGAACTTCACGAGGTGATGGAGAAAACAAAGAATAATAATCATATGACGCTTACCTTGGCCCTTAGTTATGGGTCTCGGCAAGAGATGATTAAGTCAATAAAACAGATAAGCTCCAAAGTTAAAAATAATATAATTTCAATTGAAAATATTGACGAAACAATTATAAATACTCATCTTTACACGCATGATTTGCCTGATGTAGACTTGTTGATTCGTACCAGTGGGGAGCATCGGATCAGCAATTTTTTGCTTTGGCAAATTGCCTATGCGGAATTATATTTTGTTGACGTATATTGGCCCGATTTTAGCAGCAAGCATTTGGCAGAAGCCATTAAAAGTTATCAGAACAGAGAACGAAGATTTGGAAAGACCAGCGAACAACTTATCAAATAATGGTATGAAGAGGTTCATATCCGGTGAACCAGTAATTACTCTCCTACTACTTTTTTTTACATCCTTAGTCGGCGCTCAAGAGCTCTCTTTTGACGATGGAAAAAGGTATATTTTAGGTGGGCTCGAAGTTACCGGACTACAAAGCTATAACGAACAAACCGTTAAAACCTATACAGGCCTTCGTGTGGGCCAGCCTATTACTGTGCCAGGTGATGAACTGAGTGAAATTATCAAGAAACTTTGGGGGCTTGAACTGTTTAAAGATATTCAGTTTCATTTGGTAGATATTAAAGACGATCAGGTTTTTCTTGAGCTTGAAATTACCGAACGGCCAACCCTTTCCGATATAAAGATTAATGGTATTAAAGAGAGAAAGGTCGATGATATTGTTAAAGATACCGACCTTAAAAAAGGGAAAAAAATAACGGAGAGCTTAATTGCAAATACTAAGAACTATTTAGAGAATAAGTATAAAAAGCAGGGCTATCTAAATGCAAAAGTAGCCATTGCGGTAACCAACGATACGGCTCAGACCAATGCCCAAAAAATGGTTATCAATGTTGATAAGGGCGATAAGGTGAAAATCAAAAAGATGATTTTCGATGGTAACGAGCAACTTGCAGATAGAAAGTTGCGTAAGGCCATGAAAAAGACCAAAGAAAAAAGGTTTTGGCGTTTCTGGAAAAAATCAAAATTCATTGAGGAAGATTATGAGAACGATTTAGACCTTTTGGCCGATAAGTATGCCGAGAAAGGCTATCGCGATGCCCGTATCATATCTGATTCCGTAATCAAGGTTGATGAAAATAATATCAACATCAAGTTTAAACTTGAAGAAGGTAACAAGTACTATTTTGGTGATATTGACTTTGTTGGTAATACGGTATATACCGATCGCCAGTTAGCTTCTGTCCTTGGTATCAAAAAGGGAGATACTTATAATGGTGTGCTTTTGCGTAAAAGAATCGCTGATGACTCAAAGCCTGATGCAGAAGACTTAACAAACTTATATCAAAACAATGGGTACTTGTTCTCTACTATTAACCCGGTAGAACTTTCCGCCCAGAATGACACCATTAATTTCGAAATTCGAATTATTGAGGGTAAGGAAACCTACTTAAACCATGTTGAAGTGGTTGGTAACGACCGTACCAATGATCATGTTATTTATCGAGAACTGCGAACCAGACCTGGTAACAAATATGACAAGAGTAATATTATTCGAACGATTCAGGAGTTACAGCAACTGGGTTATTTTGATGCGGAGCAAATCAAACCGGATATTTTAAATGCGAACCCGAACGAAGGTACAGTTGACATCAATTGGAATTTGGTAGAATCTGGGTCAAGCCAGATTGAACTACAAGGTGGCTACGGTGGTGGCGGATTTATTGGAACACTTGGTCTATCTTTCAACAACTTTTCCATAAAAAATATTCTAAATGGTGAGGCATATAAGCCGGTACCTATGGGTGACGGTCAAACTTTTGCCATGAGGGTTCAGGCCAGTAGAACTTTTAGGGTTTACAGTTTAAACTTTGCCGAGCCATGGTTCGGGGGTAAGAAGCCGGTTCGCTTTAGCTTGAACCTTTCAAGAACCCAGCAATTTGGTGTCGATTATGCCAGTTCTTCAAGAAGTAGAATTGAAGTCGATAAGGATAGAGGTTTTGCCATTACCGGTATTACCGCCGGATTGGCCAAAAGGGTGCAATGGCCCGATGACTTCTTTACGGTTTCCCATGCCCTTAGTTATCAATTGTACGAATTTAATAACTACGATATAGGTCTATTTAATTTCGGTAACGGTAAGTCAAATTCGTTTGCATACACTTTAGGTATTTCGAGGAATGCGACTATGGGAGGTAGAATTTTCCCTAGAGGTGGTTCTAATTTCGAGATTACTGCCAAGTTGACTCCACCTTATTCATTGTTCAGTAATAAAGATTTTGAGTCGCTTCGTGACCGTAGCCAAGAGCTGGCCGAATTGGAAATTGAGCAAGGTGGGTTGACCGCTGCTCAAAATCAAGAACTGGAACAGATCGACCAAGAACGATTTAGATGGCTTGAATACTATAAGATAAAGTTCAAGGGTGACTGGTATACGACTTTGGTCGGTGACTTGGTTCTTCGCACCAATGCGGAATTCGGATTCTTGGGTAATTACAATAATGACGTAGGTGATGTGCCTTTCGAGCGATTCTTTGTAGGAGGTGATGGTTTAGGTAACTTTACTTTAGATGGTCGAGATGTGGTACAGCTTAGAGGGTATGAAAACCAGTCAATTACCCCGGTAAGTGAATTGACCGGTACCCAAGAAGGTGGTTTGATCTATAATAAATTTTCATTGGAACTTCGATATCCATTGACCTTAAAACCTTCAGCTTCCATTTATGGGCTAGCTTTTTTAGAAGGAGGTAATGCTTTCAACAATTTTCAGGAGTTTAATCCGTTTCAAATAAAACGATCGGCCGGAGTGGGGCTACGCATATTTATGCCGGCGTTTGGTTTATTGGGAATCGATTTTGGTTACGGGTTTGATGAAGACCTTAGACCATCATCAATTGGCAACGGACCTAGCGGATGGCAAACACACTTCATAATCGGCCAGCAGTTTTAATATGAGATCGTGAAATAGCTAAAACATTCATTTTAAAAGTTTTAGTAATTTTGGCACGATATTTTCTACTGGATAAAACGATTAAAGTAATGAAAACTAAATCAAACGTTCTTTTAGTACTGGCCGTAACCTTGTTCTCAGCCATTACTTACGCCCAAAGAGGGGTGAGAATTGCTTACGTTGACATGGAATATATCTTGGAGAACGTAGAGGAGTACCGAGAGGCAACCGAACAACTGGCCAATAAAGTTGATAAATGGAAGGTCGAGGTTGAACAGAAGCAGAGTCAGGTCGAACAGATGAAAAAAGACTTGATGGCCGAAAGAGTATTATTGACCGATGAGTTGATTTCCGAAAGAGAAGAAGAGATACAGATTCTTGAAAAGGAAACGGTAGAATATCAGCAAAACAGGTTCGGTCCGCAAGGTGATTTGGTACTTCAGAAAAGGCAGTTGATTCAGCCTATTCAAGACCAAGTCTTCAATGAGGTTCAGAAAATCGGAGCGAATAAAAAGTATGATTTTATTTTTGATAAATCTGCGGATGTCGTAATGTTGTACTCCGAAAATCGGCACGATATCAGCGATTTAGTCTTGAGGGGCATTGCACGAACCAGAAGGGTTAGCAAGCCGACCAAGAAAGAGGTCAGAAGTAGAATCGAAGATTTTGAAGATGTCGAGCCAGAGGAAGAAGAAATAAGCGATGCTCTTAAAGAGCGTCAAGAGAGAGCGGCTCAAGCACAGGAAGCTAGGGAGAAAACAGCGGACGAAAGACGCGCAGAGCAGCTGAAATTGCGAGAAGAGCGCAAGAAGGCTTACGAAGAAAGGCGTAAGAAGCTGTTAGAAGAAAGAGAGGCCAAAAGAAAGGCCAAGTTGGAAGAAAGAGAGCAGCAAGGCGAAGAAGATAGTACAGAGAATAAATAATAGTTTTATGCTCAGTTTGTCACAACTTTGAGTGATTGTGTAAACAAGAGGTCGAGAATTTTATATAGAAGTAAAATAACCATAAATTAACACTCAAATATTTTAACTAGAATCAGTATCATGAAAAACGTAAAGAAAATAGCAGTAGCTATTGTATTGTTTGTAGCATTTACCGGGTTTGTCAACGCGCAAAGCAAAGTGGCCCATATAGATGTTACTCAATTGTTGAGCGCAATGCCGGAGATGAAAGCTGCTGAGGCTGAACTCAAAAAACTTTCCGAGACTTACAACGCCGATATTGAAAGCAGTGTAACAGAGCTTAGAAATAAGTATACACAGTACGAAAATGAGGCATCTGCAAAGACACCAGAAGAAAACGAAAAGAGAGCCCAAGAACTTCAAGGGGTTCAAAAGAATATAGGTGAGGCCCAACAAGCTGCCCAAAGAGAACTTCAAAAGAAACAACAAGAATTGTTTGCCCCTATTTCAGATAAAGCAAAAGCTGCCATTGAAAAGGTTGCAAACGCCCAAGGCTTTGATTATGTAATCGATGCACAAGCGGGAGGCGGACTTATCGTAGCTAAGGGTAAGGATCTTTTGGCCGATGTGAAAAAGGAACTAGGTATTTAATTGGAACTCTATACCTAAAAAAAGCCCGCTATTAAGCGGGCTTTTTTTGTTAACCGATTAATTTTTTTTTAATGTTCTGCCACCTTAATTGTCTGATGAACTTTCCTTCTTTCTCAGTTACCAAAAATGGTTTTTTCTCTTTCTGTGCTTTCAGATAGCCATACAGATTATCCACGACGGCTTGAGGCTTCCTTTGTTTCAAGGCCATTTTTAAGGAGGCGATAAGGCTAATGGCCAGGCCGTAGCGCATGGTGTACATCGCTTTGCCCTGTAGTAGTTTCGCTTTAGCATTGTACGCCCCGCCAGTAGGCCTTAAATGCTTCACTTTAAGATAATCATCCGTATATACTTCGAAACCGTGAAAAGCGGCCAACAACTCATCTACGGTATCCCATCCCATAGCACAGCGCAGCCCGCCAATAGCTTTATAGCAAAATCTGGAATAGGCTTTAAAAGCTCCCCTCACATGTTTTTTATCCATCGGGTGGTTCAACGACCATTTTCCGTTGGCATCTTGCTCATAAACAAAGCCACCGGCAATACCCACATTTGGTTGCCCCTTGAATATGTAAGCAATTTTCTCAAAGTAATTGTCGGGAAGAATGACATCGGCATCTAACTTTACTATAAAATCATAATCATCATCCAATAAGGCTAGTCCCTTTTGAAAAGCATTTACCACCTTGCTTCCAGGCATATGCTCGTTAGATGATTGTGTATTGAGTTTTTGAAAAATAGGGCTAAGCTCTATGAACTGATCAATAATCTGCTCAGTGCTGTCCGAAGAATTATCATTGACAAGTACGACTTGAGATGGCAAAAGAGATTGTCTTAATACCGATGTTAGGGTATCATTTAAAAAGTCTTCTTCATTGTGAGCCGGTATTACTATGTAATATCTCATTACTTGGCATTGTAGGTTGCTATAAGATAGCAACATGATATGTTAGCTTTCTTTCTTTTCGGCGTATACTATGTAATAGCGAGGGGTAAAACTTCTCAATAAGGGTCGAAGGCCTATTTTTTTTACTGGATTGGTCCATTTTTCACGAGCCTTTATTTCCCACCCCGCTTTTTCTAATAGCCAATCGAACTGCCAGTCTTCAAACTCATGGTAATGCCTGTCCCAAACATCGGTTTTAGACCGATAGGCAGGTGAAAACCATAATTTGAGGGGAATGCTCGCCACTAACTTTTTCGCCTTTATTTCACGAAGTACATTAAACGGTGCCAAGAGATGTTCAAAAATCTCGAAGGCCGTAACTACTTCAGATGTTGAATTTAATACGGAATCAAACTCTAAGTCTAAATCCTCTCCTTGCGTGTTTTCAACCTGATAACCTTCCTTAACCATAATTTCCGAAAAGGGATTTTTCACTCCTAAATCGAGTACGGATTCATCGGTGCTAATATACTTTTTTAGAAAGGATAACGTATTTTGAAACCGTTTGCTTGGGTATGAGTTCTCGTACATTGATTAAAGATTCAACTTTTGATTACCTAGGTGTTATTCAATAAGATAAATTTCAAATATAATAACATGGGGCATAAATCTTAAAACGACCTATTGTTAGTTTCCTGCCGTTATGGTGCAATTCCCTTGAATTTATTCTGCTTCTGCATACGCCTCTATTGGCGCGCAAGTACATATCAAATTACGGTCGCCATATGCATCGTCTACCCTTCGAACGGTCGGCCAAAACTTATTATCCTTTAAGTAATCTAATGGGTAGGCGGCCTGTTTTCTACTGTACCCAAAAGGCCATTCGTCATCGGTCACCAAGTCTAAGGTATGGGGTGCGTTTTTCAACACGTTATCAGTATCATCAGAAGATGATGCATCTATCTCTTCTCTAATCGAAAGCATTGCATTACAGAATCTGTCCAGTTCTGATAGGCTTTCACTCTCTGTAGGCTCAATCATAATAGTTCCTGCCACCGGAAATGATACGGTAGGTGCATGAAAACCGTAGTCCATCAATCTTTTGGCTATATCAACAACTTCAATTCCATTCTTTTTAAACGGTCTACAATCGACAATCATCTCATGGGCCGCACGACCTCTTTCTCCTGTATATAGAACATCGAACTTGCCGCTCAACCTATTTTTGATATAGTTCGCATTTAAAATGGCGATTTCCGTTGAGTGTCTTAGTCCTGACTCTCCTAGCATTTTAATATATCCGTAGGAAATCAAACAAACCAATGAACTGCCCCAGGGAGCGGCTGAAATGGCTTTAATGGCTTTTTCTCCGCCACTTTTAATCAATGGGTTACCGGGTAAAAATGGTACCAGTTGTTCTGCTACGCAGATAGGACCGACACCGGGTCCGCCGCCGCCGTGCGGTATAGCAAAGGTTTTGTGTAGATTGAGATGACAAACATCGGCACCAATCGTTGCCGGGTTGGTAAGACCAACCTGTGCATTCATATTGGCACCATCCATATAAACCTGACCTCCGTGGTCATGAATCATCTGGGTAATTTGTTTGATGGAAGATTCAAAAACACCATGTGTCGATGGATAAGTAACCATTAAGGCGGCAAGATGATCACTATGTTTTTCTACCTTGGCCTGAAGGTCTTCTACATCAATATTGCCTCTGTCATCTGTTTTGGTTACCACTACTTGCATACCGGCCATTACTGCCGAGGCCGGATTGGTACCGTGTGCGGAAGAAGGAATCAAACAAATGTTTCTATGCCCTTCGTTATTTGATTCATGGTAAGCCCTAATGGCCATCAAACCTGCGTACTCACCTTGGGCACCAGAATTTGGTTGTAACGACGTTGCCGCAAAACCTGTAATGGTCGAAAGGTCATTTTCTAACTCTCTAAGAATGGTTTGATAACCTTCGGCCTGATCTACAGGAACAAAAGGGTGAATATTGGCCCATCTTGGCATACTCAAAGGAAGCATTTCTGAGGCGGCATTTAATTTCATCGTACAACTACCAAGAGAAATCATTGAGTGGTTAAGAGAAAGGTCTTTACGCTCCAATTTCTTGATATAGCGCATAAGTTCAGTCTCGGAATGGTAAGAGTTGAAAACGCTGTTATCTAGATAGCTTGAGCTGCGCTGCAACGATGTTGGTATTGCGCTTTCGCCCGATAGACCAGTAATGGGGCTAAAATCTTTGTTTAAGGTCTTTGCGAAAATCCCTAAAATTTGATTGACATCATTGATGGAAGTTGCCTCATTTACAGCAATAGAAACCGATTCTTCGTCAACATACCAAAAGTTGACCTCGTTTTGCTCGGCAATCGGTCTAAGCTTTTTAGTGTCGATTTTAACACTAACGGTATCAAAAAAGAAATCATTGGACTGCTCTAGCCCTAGCTTTTCAAGTTCGTTTGATAGTGTTTTTGCCGTTGAATGAACTTTTTTGCCAATATACCGAAGACCCTTAGGGCCATGATAAACTGCGTACATACCGGCCATAACCGCCAAGAGAACTTGGGCCGTACAAATGTTTGAAGTTGCTTTATCACGTTTTATGTGCTGTTCCCTAGTTTGAAGGGCCATTCGTAAAGCAGGTTTGCCATCAATATCTTTAGTGACACCGATAATTCGCCCGGGTATATTTCTTTTGTATTCTTCCTTGGTGGCGAAATACGCAGCATGCGGACCGCCGTAGCCCAAGGGAATGCCAAAACGTTGTGTGGTGCCTACCACCACGTCGGCACCTGCTTCACCCGGAGGGGTTAGAAGGGTTAGGCTTAAAAGGTCGGCGGCTACAGCAACTTTAATTTCGTGGTCTTTGGCTCTTGATATAAAGGGTGAGAGGTCGGTTAACCTTCCGAATTTTCCGGGATATTGTAAAATCGCACCATAATATTCTCCGTTAAACTCAAATTCTTCGTGATTGCCGACTTCAAGTATAATTCCCAAAGGTTTAGAGCGGGTTTCGAGCAACGCCAAGGTTTGGGGCAGTACTTCTTCAGAAACAAAGAACTTGTTAACATTATTTTTTTTCTGCTCACGGCTGCGTACATCAAAAAGCATGGTCATAGCTTCAGCGGCCGCGGTACTTTCATCTAATAGAGAGGCGTTGGCCAAAGGCATTCCGGTAAGGTCACTTACTACGGTTTGAAAATTCAGCAAAGCTTCCAAGCGTCCTTGGGCAATTTCGGCTTGGTATGGGGTGTATGCGGTATACCAACCTGGGTTCTCAAGAATATTTCTCTTGATGACCGAAGGGGTAAGGCTTTCGTGGTATCCAAGGCCGATATAAGTTCTAAATAACTTATTTTTCTCGGATAGCTCTTGCATGTGGGCAAGAAATTTATGTTCGCTCATCGGCGAATTGAGACCTAATGGTTTCTTCAAACGAATATCATCAGGTAGAGTCTCATAAATCAATTCATCCAAGGTTTCGGTACCTACCGTTTTCAACATATGTTCAAGGTCGCTTTCCTTGATTCCGATGTGTCTTGACGCAAAAATATCTGTCTTCATAGCTTGTGATAAAAGATGTGCAAAACTAGGTATAAATTGCATGAATTTGTGCCATTTGACGATTATAGCCCATAAAGTTTTTAACCGAAAACCAAGGTTATGAACACTTTGGCTACATTTGTTTAATGCGGTGGTTGCAAAGGATATTCGATTTTTATCTAGACGCCAGTATTCATGTGGCTTTGTCGGTTTTTGCGCTTACCCATATCACAGCGATCAGTCTCAATTTTTCGTTGAACAATCATTTGCCTTGGTTTCTTTTTTTTGGCACTATTACTTGCTATAATTTTATGAAATATGGTGTGGAGGCCGAAAAGTATATTTTGGTGGCCAATAGGTACCATAAAAATATTCAGTTTGCCAGTTTTTTAGCTTTCGCCGCGGCTATTTATCATTTTTACTTTTTGCCCAAAGAATTATGGGTGGCACTCATTGTTTTTCTGATCTTTACGGCGCTATATGCCTTACCAGTTTTGCCGCATTCTAAAAAGTTACGAAGTTGGGGCGGGCTTAAAATTTTTGTAGTGGCCTTGGTTTGGGCGGGAACCACTGTCATTTTACCTGCGCTGACAGAAAGCTATATCAATTGGTGGGATGTTGGAATCGAAACGTTAAGGCGCTTTTTATTCGTCTTTATTTTGATGGTGCCATTCGAAATACGTGACTTGATTTACGATTCTCCGGAATTAAGAACCTTGCCCCAGCGATATGGGGTTGCTAGAACCAAAGTATTAGGGGCCCTTGCCAATATACCACTCTTCTTTTTGGTGCTTTTTAAAGACCATGTCTCGGTTATAGATGTTACCGCTTCTGGCATACTTTTTTTGGCACTCGGTATGCTAATGTTTATTACAAAAAGGCGACAGAAAAAATACTTTGCATCTTTTTGGGTTGAAGGTATACCTATAATGTGGTGGGGTCTGTTCTTGATTCTTCAAAAGATTTTTTAACCTTTTGAATGTAGCTCTTGCTTCATCTGTTCTTTTTCTTTCGAAGAAAGACCTTGAAGTTTGGCCTTATCGCAGAGAGAGGTCAATTTTGAATTCTTCTCGCTGTACTTACAACAGTTTTTACAAATGAAAAGATGAAACCTTAACTGTAGCCTTTCCATCAACGAGGCTTCTTGATATTGGCTTTTGTTACAAATTATTGCTGCTTTTTCGCAAGATATCATTTCGATGATAATTAATTCTTCAAGATAATTTCAGTTTGGGCAAAACGGCCATTGCCGAACATTCATTTCTCATTTAAAACCAAGTTTCATTTAGGCAACCCATTAAAGCCGTTCTGGCCCTATGAATCATTACCCAAAGATTAGACGGGTTAATGTCAAGTTCATTACAAATATCTTCAGTGCTAATACCTTGAATAGTCTTCATTGTAAATACTTGAGCTTGCTTGGCGGGTAATTTGGCGATGCAAGACTGTATGGCATTGCCAAGTTCTTCGTTCTCTAGGTCATCGTGCTCAAAATTGCTGAAAGGGTCGGCAATTTGCTCTTCAAGCCAATCACCTTCGGCATCGGTTTGGGCACTATAATTGATTTTAACTTCAGCCTTGCCTTTTTTGGAATTCGACTTTCGATAGTAATCAATTACCTTTCTTTTGAGAATCGCAATCAGCCATGTTCTTTCTGCGGCATCACCCTTATAGTTTTTGGCCGATTTTAAACCTGCCAAAAAAGTTTCTTGCACCAAATCTTTGGCAATTTCGGCATCTGAGATACGGGAAATTGCGTAGTTGAAAAGGTAATCTGCATACGCATCTACCCAATTTTCGGGCTGTAAACTATTTTCTGCCATGTTGGTTTCGTAATCACCAAAATTACGTGAATTTACATTAACCGACCTCATATGATTTACTTTCGGTACTTTATATTTTATTTCGGGCATATTTATATTTTTGAATAAAGTCTTTTGATATGAAATACACGGTCACCTTTTTGTTCTTGATTACCTGTTGTTTGGGCTGTACCCAAAGTAACTCGAAACCTATCACAGAACTTTCACAGAAAGATAGAGATTCGGGTATCTTACTTGATGTAAGAACTCCCGAAGAATTTGCCGAGGGTCATTTAGATGGTGCCGTAAATCTCAATTGGTTTGAGGATGACTTTAAGGAGAAGGCTGCTAAATTGGATAAAAACAAACCCATCTATCTGTATTGCAAGGCCGGCGGCAGAAGCGCCAAAGCAGCAGAAGCTATGGGGAAAATGGGGTTTGAAGTCGTGAATTTAGAAGGTGGATACGATGCCTACCTGCAAAGGCAACAATCCTCAGAGTAGTTTTTGCTCAATCTCTTTCCAGTTGTCTACTCTTTCAAAACCTTCAACGTGAATGTTGTGGGGTGAGGTGAATAATAAACTACGACCATCAAAACTCTCTAAATTGTAACTGCGATCATCAATCAGAACATCACCTTTTAAAACATGTTTGTGGCCACATAATATTCTATTCTGCCAAGGAATAAACGGAAAGTGTTGATCTAGCCAATCTGATTTTTCTTCTAAAGAATTCGGAAACTGCATGGCGGCCGATGCGATATAGACTTCATGCTTTTGGCTAAGCCTGCTTAAAACATCTTGACTGTGTTCTATAGGGTTCAGGTCTCTAAAAAAGCCTCGGTTTCTGGCATGGTTGCGAACACTTAGTTGACGATCTTCAGGTACGTTGTGCCAAACCTCTCTACCCATACAGGTCTCCAATGTTAGGCATTCCTCAAAATCTTTATTGTAAATTTCAATGTGTGCGCCGTAGGTATCTGCCATTACCTCGTCCATATCAACAAAAATAATCATGCGAAAAATTTTCAGCGAAGTTCGTAAAATGCAGGCAAAGAATAAAGGTTGAAGTTAATCTTACCTTTATCTTAACATTTGGAGAAAAGGTATTGTTCAACAAAAAAAGAGGGTGTCCCCACACCCTCTTTTCTGTCAAAAAAATTAGTTGTTCTTTATAACCTTTTTAACCTACTTATGAGATGTAAAAGTAGATTAGATATTTTTTTAAGCTGTACTCTTTAGTGATTATTCTTAGCTCTTTTGTGCCTAACCAGACAATCAGCGGAGGTGTTAGATAATAATCAAAGCTTACCTTTTTCTTTAAGCTGCGTGATTATGGTCTCTAGCTGGCTTTCTTTAATAGGTTTTACAATGTAGTCTGAAATTTCATTTATTTTTTTTGCCCTGTCGATATCCTTAGGGTCAACCGAGGAGGAAACCATGTAAATAGTAATTTTCTTGCCGACCTTAGGTTTTATTTTGATATACTCCTCCATGAACTGAAAGCCGTCCATTATAGGCATATTAATGTCCAAGAAAATGATATCGGGCAATTCTTCTTCTTTGTTGAGATGGTCTAGCATATAGTCTAGTGCTTCGGCACCATCGTATAGAGCAATTATTTTGTCGACTCCTGTGAAGGTTTCTAAGGTCATTGACATAGTAAACTGATAAATATCATCGTCATCGATAATGCAGACATTGACATTCTTACCCATAATAAGCGCAATTAATCTAGAGTTATTAAAAATGTGGTTCCAACGTTCACTTCACTTTCAGCAGTAATGGTTCCGCCCATGGCCTCCACTTGTGCCTTTGTCAAAAATAGGCCGACACCTTTAGCTTCCGGATGCCTATGAAACACCTTGTTGAGACCAAAGAGTTTCTTGCCATTTTTTTTCAAGTCGATTCCCAAACCATTGTCGGCAACCTTTAATTTGGTCTTACCGTCTTCCACCCAACTTTCAATATGAATGACCGGTGGCCGTAGCGGTGACTTGTATTTAATAGCATTACTCACTAAATTAAGAAAAATACTTTCTAGGTAGACTTCATTGTATTCAATTTTTGAAGCTTTTGAAAAGTTTGAAATGATTTCCGCACCCGAATCCATAATCTGGGCGGTCAATATATCTTTGGTCTTGGTCAATACCTTTTCAAAAGATATTTTAGTTTGGTTCTGGGCGGTTTCACTCTTGATGCGCAACGTTTCTACTAAGGTGTCAAGCGTTGATGATAGATGGTCGATTACTTTTTCGAATTTTTCAAATAGCAACGATTTCCTAACATCATCTTTTTCGACTTGCAACAGTTTCAACAGAGCGTTGAGGTTGCTTACAGGCGACCGAAGGTTATGTGAAGTTATATGATTAAAATCGGACAATTGTTGGTTTTGTATGGATAGCTTTTTTGCTGTTTCCTTGAGTCGTCGATTTGTCTGAAGTAATCGTTTTTCAGCTTTCTTTCGCAATGTAATATCTCGAATGGCAATAGATATCAGTAGGCCATCAGCTGTTTCGACAGGTCCAATGCTCACTTGAACAGGAATTTGACCTCCTGCCTTATTTTTGATGAACAATTCTTGGTTTTTAACTACGTAGCCTTGATTGGGGTCATTAAAAAATTTAGCCGCATATTCTCTATGAAGATTTTTGAACTTTGGCGGCGTAACAAAACTAATGTGCTTGTTGACCAACTCTTCGATAGCATAACCGAGCAAATTTTCGGCTTGTTTGTTCGCTATTGTTATCTTTCCTCTTTTGTTTAGTATGATGATAGCATCTGGGGCAGACTCAAGCAAACCTCTAAACTTTTTCTCTGCCATTCTGCGTTCAGTGACATCTTGCGCCGTCCCAATTAATTCGACCATACCGTTTTTATCGGTTATCACATCGCCAACCACCTCTAAACTTCTAATGGAACCGTCTTTTTTTATGATGCGATGCGAGAATTTTTCGAACTTTTTGGTCTGTAGTATTTCATGTAACTTGTTAGTTACGAACTCTCTGTCTTCTAATGGTAAGCTATTCATGAATTTACCATAATCTATAGATTCGTTTAAATCTATATCAAGTATTCGGTAAAAATTTTCCGATATTTCAAACTTAGATTTTAAAATATTCCATTTCCAATGCCCTATGCCGCTCAGTTCTTCTGCTAAATTCAGCAGTTGATTTTGTTGTAGAAGTTCTTGCTCGTCATTGATTCTATCGGTTATATCATTGGAGGAGCCTATTAACTCGGTAACGCTGCCTTTTTCGTCAAGCACTACTTCACCTGTTATTTCAAGGGTCCTGATGCTGCCATCTAACCTTATGATTCGATGCGTAAACTTTTCGAACTTTTTGGTTTTTTCAATAAGTTGGCTCTGTTCGATAACCGAATCTTGGTCTTTAGGGTGAACACGTGATAAATACCTCGTAAAGTTCATAGGGGTGCCCAACTCAAAATCCAAAATTCTCATAAGGTTGTCAGACTTGTCCATCACATCGTTCATTATATCCCATTTCCAATAGCCAATACCGGATAACTCTTCCGCAAAGGCCATCATCTGGTTTTTTTCCAATAATTCTTGCTCTCGAGCAATCTGCTCAGAAATGTCTTGACAGGTGCCCAGCAATTCAACGATGTTGCCTTTTGGGTCGGTGATTACCTTACCGGCCATTCTGATGGTCTTTACTAGACCCTTTTCTAGCCGAATTCGATAAACCAGATCCTCAAATTTTTTGGTGCCAATAATCTTTAAGATCTTGGCTTTTGCCATCTCCCGATCATCTTCATGTATGAAACCTATAAAATTCTCATTTGAAATAGGAGTTCCTTTTTCTAAACCATAAATTTCATAAAGATTGTCAGACCAAGATGCTTTTTTGGTAAAAGGGTCTAAAGTCCAATGACCCATCTCGGCAATTTTTTCAGCGGAACTAAGTTGTTGATTTTTGCTGGTCAATTCATTTTCTTTGGCTATTTGCTCTGAAATATCTTGGCAGGTGCCAATCATTTCTATTACTTCACCAGAGGAATTTAGGGAAACCTTGCCAACCGTTTTAAGAGTTTTTATGTTTCCTTTGGGCGATACAATACGGTAGACAACATCATCAAACTTTTTATTAGCTATAGCATTTTCGATATTTTGTTTGGCAATATTTCGGTCTTCTTCTAAAATGCAGTCTAAAAACTTATCAAGAGTTATGATAGTGTCGTTCGGTAATTCGTGTATATGATAGAGGTTGTCGGACCAATATGCAATATCTGAGTTTAAATTCCAGGTCCAATGACCGATTTTCGACATTTTTTCAGCGGAATTCAGTTGTTGGTTTTTTTGAACCAAAGCTTCTTGAATTTTTGTCGATTCGGTAATGTCTTGGGCCGTACCCATCACCTCAATGACCTGATTTTTTGTGTCCGTCATCACCTTGCCGAATAATTCGATATTTCTGATAGAGCCATCGTTAAGAACAATTCGGTAATGCATGGGTGCAAAAATTCTAGATGAGATAATCTCTTCAGTAGCTTTTTGAACATGCGCTTTGTCATCGGGATGAATGGGCGCAAAAACATCTTCAAATTTTAAGGGAATACCCAATTCAAAACCAAAAATTCGGTATAGGTTGTCTGACCAGTTGACCGTACCATTTTCTAGGTTCCAATTCCAATAACCGATACCGGCCATTTCTTCGGCGAAGCTGAGCTGCATGTTTTTTTCGGTGAGCTCTTTCTCACGTAGAATTTGGTCGGTTACATCTTGGCAGGTACCTAACATTTCAATGGTTCGACCTGCTTCATTTAAAGTAACATCCCCTATAGATTTGATTGTTTTGATGCTACCATCGTTCAATTGAATTCTATAAACTAATGTCTTATAGACACCAGTATCAATTGCTTTGCCAATTTTCGCGGTAACGTAATCTCTGTCCTCTTTGTGTATGTAACCTACATATTTTTCGAAGGTTACCGGTTCATTCTTATCATGGCCGTATATTTCATAAAGGTTGTCTGACCAAATGACCTCATTGGTAAGGGCATTCCAGCTCCAATTACCAATTTTTGCCATTTTCTCGGCAGATAACAATTGTTGATTTTTTTCAATGAGAAGTCGCTCTTTTTTTATCTGATCGGTAATATCTCGGGTCACCCCCAAAATCTTAATCACTTTACCAGCTTTATCCTTAAAAGCCTTACCCATTACCTGAACCGTAGTAATCTTTTTATTTGGGTGAAGTATGCGATGGGTAAACTTTTCAAAGTTACCGGTAGCCAAGTATTTTTTTAGTCTTTCGGCTACCATATCTCTATCTTCTGGAAGCATGCTCTTTAAAATGGCCGCTTTGTTGAGAAATGTGCCATAGGGGTACCCATGAATATGATAAAGATTGTCGGAGCAGGTGATGTGATCTCGAACTACATTCCATTGCCAATAGGCGATATTGGCCAACTGCTCGCCAAAGTCCATCAATTGAGTTTTTTCTACCAGGTCGTTTTCTCGGGCGACCCGTTCGGTAATATCATGAATAGAACTTTTTAATTCAATGGTTTCGCCATTTTCACCCTTCACGGCCTTCCCCAGAATTTCAACTGTTTTTATTGTTCCGTTTATGGGAATGGTTCGATGAACAATTCTTTCAAAGTTGCCGGTTTCAATGATTTTTTCTACTTGCTCCTGTAGCGGTCGAATGTCATCAGGGTGCACAATCGACATGAACTTTTCAAAAGTTAAATGTTCTCCGATTTGTACGCCATATATCCTATAGGTATTATCAGACCAGTACGATTCATCACGTATAATATTCCAATGAACATACCCAACTTTGGCCAATTCTTCTGCAACGGACAACTGTTCGTTTTTTTGCTCTAGTTCTTTCTGTCTGGTAATGTCTTCAGAGATATCTTGGGTAGTGCCTACCATTTCAGTTACTTGACCTGATTCATCGGTGATTACCTTACCATTGGCTCTTAGGAATCTGATTTCTTTTTCGGTAGTGCAGATGGTATAAGTGAAGGTTTCGAAATGTTTATTCCTTATAGACTTTTCGATATTTGAAACAAATAACTCTTTATCGTCATCACATACTTTTTCGAGAATAAGGTCTAAATTGATTTTAGTACCGACACCAATGCCGTAAATGGCCCTTAAATTATCTGAACATTGAAAGCGGTCTTCTTGAACATTCCATTGCCAATAGCCTATGTCAACAAGTTCTTCGGCCAGATCCCATTGTTCTTTAATTTGAATGAGGTCACGTTCGGTCTCTTTTTGTGCGGTAATATCCATCACTTTCCCAGATAGGGCAATGCAATGACCGTCTCTCATGACTGGCCATCCGAAGGTTCTGATGTATTTGCGGTTGCCTTTCGCGGTGAGAATATGGTTGACCATCTCAAAGGGAGTTCCTTCTGAAAAACTCTTTCTGTAGGTGGCGTATTTATTTTCCAGTTCTTTAGGATTGGTAAAAAACTGATCGCTCGCTCCCTTGTAGGGTATAAAATCGGGAGCGAGTTCAAATATATCTTTTAGTATAGGGTCCCAGAAAGATTCTTCGGTAGCTAAGTCAACATAGAACACACCAATCTTGGCAACTTTGTTTATTTCTTTTTGCAGGTTTTTAAAATCGATTTCCTGTAACATATTTTTCTCCCATCTATTATGTTGATAAAACCGGTCGAAATTAGTGGCTGATCAGGGACTGGGATACAGGTAAATTTAGAAAATATGTGCGTAAACGGCTACAATTTATTTAAAAAGTTAAAGAAAAAATAAAGGTGCAATCAATTATGGCTAGGCTATCTTTTAAGTTCTAAAAGACCGGCCCTTTCTAAGAGGGCTTCTACCTTAGGTTCTTGCCCCCTAAATCTTTTATAAAGGATCATCGGGTTTTCGGTACCTCCTTTTGAAAGCACATTGTCTTTGAATTTACTGCCTATTTCTTTATTGAAAATACCGTTCTCTTTAAAATAGGCAAAAGCATCGGCATCTAAAACTTCAGCCCATTTATAGCTGTAATAACCTGAGGAATAACCCCCTTGAAAGATGTGGGAGAAAGCCGTACTCATGCAGGTTTCAGCTGTTTCGGGGTATAGTTGGGTGCCTTCAAAGGCATTGACCTCAAACTGCTTTACATCTTTTATATCAGTCGGGTCTTGCCCATGCCACGCCATGTCAAGCAAACCGAAACTGAGCTGCCTTAGAGTTTGCATACCTTCTTGAAAAGTGGCCGATTCTTTTATTTTGGTCACCATTTCCATAGGAATAAGTTCACCACTTTGGTAATGATGGGCAAAAAGTTCAAGGGCTTCTTTTTCGTAGCACCAGTTCTCCATTATCTGGCTTGGTAGTTCTACAAAATCCCAAAAAACGGATGTGCCCGAAAGGCTAGGGTATACCGTATTCGCCAGCATACCATGAAGGCCGTGGCCAAATTCATGAAATAAAGTGGTCACCTCGTTAAAAGTCAGTAACGATGGTTTACTGGGTGTTGAACGTGTGAAGTTGCAAACATTTGAGATATGAGGCCTGAAATTTCTACCATCAATTTGAAACTGGGGCCGGTAAGAGGTCATCCAAGCGCCACCTCGTTTTCCTTTTCTAGGGTGAAAATCGGCATAGAAAAGTGAAATATAATTGTCATCTAAGTCATAAACTTTATAAGTTTTGACCTCTTCATGGTATTTCTCAACATCAAATACCTCTTCAAACTTGAGGTCGAACAACTTTTCGGCTACTTTGAAAACACCATTGATTACATTTTCAAGTTTGAAATAGGGCTTGAGTTTCTCGTCGTCTAGATCAAAAAGTTTCTGTTTTAGTTTTTCGGAATAATAACTGGCATCCCATTTTTCTAGGTTCTCTAACCCGTCTACTTCTTTCGCAAAAGTTGACAGCTGCTCAAATTCTTTTTCCGCAGCCGGTTTTGCCTTTAGTAAAAGTTCGTTTAGAAACTCTTTTACCTTCTCAGGGGTCTCTGCCATTCTTTCTTCCAAGACAAAATGGGCATGTGTTTCATACCCGAGCAAATTGGCCCTCTCATGTCTTAAATTAGCTATGCGCAAAACGTTTTCTTGATTGTCGAGCTCGTCGTTATGAAAACCTTTACTGCCGAAGGCCATAGAAAGTTCTTTTCTGAGCTGCCTATTTTTAGCGTATTTCATAAAGGGTATGTAACTCGGGTAATCGAGGGTGATCAGCCAACCTTCTTTGTCTTTTGCGGTTGCGAGTTGCGCCGCTGCCTCTTTTTCACCTTCAGGTAGCCCATCAAGATCTGACTCATTGGTGAGGTGTAGTTCAAATTTGTTGGTTTCGGCCAATACGTTTTCACCGAACTTTAGCTTGAGTTTTGATAATTCGGTGTCTATTTCCCTTAGTCTCTTCTTTTTGTCTTCAGGTAAGTTGGCTCCGTTTCTACTAAAACTTTTATACTTCTTTTCTAAAAGAGTGCTCTGTTCCACGCTTAACTTTAGATTGCTTTGATTGTCAAAAACTTTTTTGATTCTTTTGAACAATTCTTCGTTCAGGGTAATATCATTGCTGAACTCAGAAAGTAGTGGAGAGACTTCCTGAGCAATCTTTTGAATTTCTTCATTTGTTTCCGCAGAATTCAGATTGAAGAAAATACTTGAAATACGGTCTAATTGTTGGCCGGTGAATTCTAGAGCCTCAATAGTGTTTTCAAAAGTTGGCTCTTCGTTATTTTCCGTTATGGCATTGATTTCTTTTCGTGCATCTTCCATAGCCTGTAAAAAAGCAGGCTTAAAATATTCGTTCTTGATTTTAGAAAAGGGTGCTGTTTCGAAAGGTGCCAATAATGGATTCATATATAAGATTTCCTTAATTTAAATTTTAATACTATTTGTTCTAGACTGAAAATAGGTTGTAAACAAATCTATCGATAAAGCAATCAATGCCATAACAAACGATAGAATAGCGCCTGTGTAGAAGGCATTGTTTCTTTCAGGGTCTTTCAGCAACCGGTCTCTCACCACCCTGTATTCTTCGGTGTATTCATTGAGGTCGATTTGCCCATTTCCGTTAACATCCATAGCCTCAAGTTGAAAGCTAAGATACTGAGCATTGACGGCCATAACAATCAAAATTAAGATATACATTGAACAGAACAACAAAGAACTTCGCCAAACGCATTTCCAGTAGGGGTCTTTGGTTTTTCGGCCCAAAAAGAGCAAAATGACAATTCCGGTTATACCCAAGATAAATCCGATAAAAGATGGGGTGTTCATAGCGTGGGGGTACTAAGAAATGAATTATTTTTTATTGAGGCTTTTGGCCCCATCAATCACTTTTTGCTTTAAACCTTCTTTATACTTGATGACTTTGTTGAGTACAGATTCGTTATTGCTTCCTAAAATTTGAGCGGCCAGAATACCTGCGTTCTTTGCACCGTTAAGCGCCACCGTTGCTACAGGAACGCCACCGGGCATTTGTAGGATCGATAAGACCGAATCCCACCCATCGATAGAGTTACTGCTCTTTACCGGTACGCCTATCACGGGTAAAGGCGACATTGAAGCAACCATACCAGGTAAATGGGCTGCACCCCCGGCACCTGCAATGATGACAGCGTACCCATTGGTATGGGCATTTTTGCTGAAATCGAACAGCTTTTCAGGAGTTCTATGTGCGGATACTATATCGACATCAACATCGATTTCGAATTCTTTTAAAATATCTATGGCGTCTTGCATTACGGGCAAATCACTTGTGCTGCCCATGACTACGGCTACTTTGTTCATATTATTTACTGATGACTTTTATAGTTTCTTTTACGCGCTGGGCGATTTCCCTTGCTTTGGCAATATCAGGGTTAACGATGGTTACATGGCCCATTTTTCTAAAAGGGCGGGTCTGTTTTTTACCATAGATGTGAGGTGTAACCCCTTCTAGGCCCAAAATATCTCTCATGTTCTGGTATTCAACATCACCCGTATGACCTTCGGCACCTACCAAGTTGACCATGATACCGGCAACTTTACTTTGAGTATCGCCCAAAGGCAGGTCGAGAATAGCCCTGATATGCTGTTCAAATTGATTTGTATAACTGGCTTCAATGCTGTAGTGACCGCTATTATGGGGCCTTGGGGCTACTTCGTTGACCAATATTTCATCATCTTTGGTCTGAAAGAGTTCAACTGCCAAAAGGCCCACATGCTTCATTTTTTCAGAAACCTTCAAAGCGACTTCTTGAGCTTTTTGAGCAACCTTATCATCGATTCTAGCAGGACAAATCACATATTCGACCTGGTTGGCCTCAGGGTGAAACTCCATTTCAACCACGGGATAGGTTTTGACTTCGCCGCTTGCACTTCTACAAACGATAACCGCCAGTTCATTTTTGAAGTCGATCATTTTCTCGGCAATACATTCGCCTGAAGGAAGGTTTTCCAAATCTTCAGCTTTACGAACTACCTTGACTCCTTGCCCGTCATATCCGAAACGCGCAGCTTTCCATATAAAAGGAAATTGTAGTCCGCCATTTTCAATACTGTCCTTAATCTCGCTTTTGTAAGCAAATCGGCTAAAATCAGCAGTGGGTATACCGTTATCAACATAAAAAAGCTTTTGGGTAGCCTTATTCTGAATGGTGCGCAGTGCCTTCGTGGGCGGGTAGACCGTTTTGCCTTCGTTTTCAAGTTGTTCTAGGGCGTCTACATTTACATTCTCTATTTCGATGGTGAGCACATCGACATCTTCCGCGAATTTGATTACCGTGTCATAGTCCATAAGGTCACCCTTGACAAAGTCATTGCAGGCAATTTTACATGGGGCTTCGTCAGAAGCATCTAAAACTTTGGTCTTGATATCAAATTTTCTGGTCTCGTAGAGCATCATTTTTCCCAATTGACCACCACCCAAAATACCTAGGGTGAAGTTCGATGAAAAATAGCTTTTGTCGTTTTTTGTTGGCATGTGTATGATAGTTGGCACAAAAATACGGCGAATTCCCAAAACCGCAGTCGGGGTGTTAAAAAAGAGAAATCAAAGTGCTATATTTGGCATTTCTCAATAGATTTTGTGTTGATAAAACTACACGATAAACATTTTAAACCGTTTTTGAACGAATCGCAGATTCAAGATGCGGTAAAGGCTGTGGCCGAAAAGGTTGCGGCCGATTACAAAGATGAGGTGCCTATTTTTGTGGGCGTACTCAATGGGGCCTTTATGTTCGTTTCAGACTTTTTGAAACATTACCCATACGATTGCGAAGTATCTTTTGTAAAGCTAAGCTCCTATAGAGGTCTTACCTCTACCGGTATTGTAGAAACCCTGCTTGATGTATCTGAAGATATTGAGGGTAGAAGCGTGGTAATTCTTGAAGATATTATCGATACCGGAAGAACCCTTAAAGAATTGGTGCATCTTTTCTCGAACGCCAATGTAAAAGAGTTTAAGATAGCTAGCCTCTTCTACAAATCAGATGTTTATAATGGGGAGTACGCCATCGACTATTGGGGAATAGAAATACCTAATAAATTTATTGTTGGATATGGTCTTGATTATAAAGAATTGGGCCGTAATCTTAAAGAAGTTTACCAACTAAACCATAAGCATATGATCAATCTCGTACTGTTCGGGAAACCGGGTGCAGGAAAAGGTACCCAGGCAGAATTTTTAAAGGAAAAGTACAACTTAAAGCACATTTCAACTGGAGACCTGTTCAGGTACAATATGAAAAACAATACCGAGTTGGGGCAGTTGGCCAAGTCTTATATCGATAATGGCGACTTAGTACCTGATGAAGTAACCATTAAAATGTTGGAAGATGCCGTAGAGAAGAACCCCGATGCCAGTGGCTTTATATTTGACGGTTTTCCTCGAACTGCAACTCAGGCGGAAGCTTTGGACAATTTTTTACAGGGAAAGAATATGCGTGTTGATGCTACCATCGCATTGGAAGCCAATGATGAGGTGCTTATTGACCGTTTGCTCGAGAGAGGTAAGGTCAGTGGTCGAAGTGATGATCAAGATGAGGAAAAAATAAGGAATCGCTTCGATGAGTATAATGAAAAGACCGCGCCTTTGAAGGATTACTATGAGGCTCAAGGCAAGTTTCATAGCATTAACGGAATAGGCGCCATAGATGAAGTTACTCACCGCTTAGGTAAGGTGATCGAAGAACTTTAGTATTCATATTTTATGAAAGACCTGAACTGGATCAAAACGCTCATTCTAGCCATAGCGATCATGGTAGCCGGTTATTTTGTCGGCAATATGCATCGTTTGGGCAAGAAGTACGATAGATATGTTCAGGTGAAGGGCCTATCAGAGCGTGAAGTAGATGCCGACCTAGCCGTTTGGCCCATGAATATTTCACTTACAGGAAACGATTTGGTGACCCTACGACAAGATATTGAGGGTCAAAACCAAAAAGTAGTTCAGTTTTTTAAAGAACAGGGTTTTACGGATGATGAACTTACCCGAGGCACCATCAATGTTACAGATGCAAGGGCGAATATCTATAACAATGGTTCGCAATACAGCGAGTACAGATATTTGGCCACAATTGAGATAACCGTTCGCACTAGTGATATACCACGTTTGCAAAAAGCTTTGGCCGAATCTTCAGAACTGATTTCTGATGGTGTTCTTTTAGGTTCAAAGAATTCTTGGAGGCCTATAGAATATATGTATACCAAGCTGAACGACCTGAAACCAGAAATGGTTGAAGAGGCGACCAAAAATGCCAGGGAAGTAGCTGAAAAATTTGCGCGTGATAGTCAGGCGAAGGTGGGCGAAATTCGAGTGGCTAGGCAAGGGCTTTTCTCCATAAGCGATCGTGATCAAAACACTCCACAGATTAAATTGGTACGGGTCGTGTCGACTATCGATTTTCAATTAGAAGATTAATTCTCTTTATCCAAACTTAAGGTACCTATTTTCTCCTTTTTCTTATCTGTCAAGAGCTATCTAATATTACGTACTTTTGTAATTTATTTTTTGATGGCAATCTGAAAGACTAAGATATGACCGAGGGCAATTTTGTTGATTATGTAAAGATACATGCTGAATCCGGAAATGGAGGAAAGGGTTCCGCTCATTTACATCGTGAAAAGTACGTGGCGAAAGGTGGACCGGATGGTGGAGATGGAGGCCGAGGCGGACATGTAATTATTCGCGGCAATGAAAATTTATGGACTCTCGTCAGTTTCAAGTTTAAAAAGCACTTTCGCGCCGGACATGGTGAACATGGCGGAAAACAACGCAGTACTGGTGCCGATGGCGAAGATATTTATGTAGATGTGCCCTTAGGTACCGTGATAAAAAGTACCGATTCTCAAGAGACCCTTTTTGAAATTACCGAACATGGCCAAGAGAAGATTCTAGTTGAAGGCGGAATGGGAGGTAGAGGCAATTGGCACTTTAAGACGAGCACCAATCAAACACCAAGGTACGCACAGCCGGGTATACCTGGGCAAGAAATAGATGTGACCCTTGAGCTTAAAGTGTTGGCCGATGTTGGTCTGGTGGGCTTTCCGAATGCAGGTAAATCTACCTTGCTCTCGGTAATCACAAGTGCTAAGCCGAAAATTGCCGATTATGAGTTTACAACCTTAAAGCCCAATTTAGGTATCGTACAGCATCGAGATTTTCAGAGTTTTGTAATGGCCGACATCCCAGGAATTATCGAGGGAGCCGCAGAGGGTAAAGGTTTAGGTCATTATTTTTTAAGGCATATTGAGCGAAATGCGACGTTATTGTTTTTAATTCCTGCCGATAGTAAAGATATTTCAAAAGAATACGACATTTTGGTAGATGAATTGCGCAGGTACAATCCTGAATTATTGGATAAAGAAAAGCTTGTTGTAATCTCTAAAAGTGATATGCTCGATAAAGAGCTGATGGACGAGATGCGCGAAGAGCTGGATAAAGAATTTGATGATGTACCCTACATGTTCATTTCTTCAGTAGCACAGCAGGGCATAACAGAGCTGAAAGATAGGCTTTGGGCCATGTTGAACGATAACAAGGTTTTAGAAAAATAGAGGTTCTATGCGAAGGTTTGTAGTCATAATATCCATCTTATTGCTCTCGGCCTGCCAAGCGGTAAAGGTGTATTATGATTATGACAAGGAAACGGATTTTTCTAATTACACGACCTATAATTACTATCCTGATATACAGACTGGCCTAAGTCAATTAGACGAAAGACGGCTGTTCGATGCCATTGATTCAGAACTTCAATTAAAGGGAATTCGGTTTTCCGAAGATCCTGACTTTTTAATCGATGTAAAAACTCGTTTTTTTAGACCACAGCAAACCTCCAACGTAGGGGTTGGGGTAGGTGGTAATGGCCGAAATATGGGCGGCGGTGTTTCTATTGGTATTCCCGTGGGGCAGCCTAATGAGAAAAGAGAGATTCGCTTCGACTTTGTAGACAGCAAAAAAGACCTCCTGTTTTGGGATGCCGTTAGCGAAAGCAATTTTAAGGAAAATACCGGACCAGAAAAGAGAGAAGAAATTATTAGAAAAGTTGTAGCCAAAGTGCTCTCGAAATACCCTCCTAAAGCTAAATAAGTAGGTTTAATCTTATCAATGTGAGTCTTTTAGATTCAATAGAGGTAAGAATACTTCCGCTGTTGAAAACTTTCAATCTTAGCGATTCTCGAATTATATATTTTTAGCTATCTCTATTGAGATTTTGATGTGTTCGAAGCCCCATCGACCACAGATGGTGGTGAATCTATCATCGTAGAAATCGATTAGTTGTTCTCCATAAAGGTAAATTGAAAGTTGATATGCCAAGGCTCGCGCTATACTATGTAGAGAACCATAAAATTGAAATTGTTCAGACTATTTTAGGAAAAGAACAAGTTCTTCTCAATGGTGTCAAAATATCCGAATCGAAGGCTACGGCAGGGTCAAGGCATGTTTTTAGCGTAAATAAGAACAATTACCGCATTTCTAGACGCGATCACAGCAAAGTAGGGCGAATGAATACCTATGAGATTCAAAAAGATGGTTCACCGGTAGCCCTTATTAATGTAGAACAGAGCCAATCAACTTATATACTACTTCTTATTATCATTGTAGGCGTTGGTTGCGGCTATATATTCGGTTCTTTCTTCTACCAACTTCTATTTACACCGGAGACTATCTAACAAACTCAATAGTTGTAAAATGAACTTATTGTTCAACCTTCACTCTATTTCCCTCACTATGGCTGCTAAATTCCGGAGCATACATACTTTGAACGGTTGTAATGCCATTGCTAAATTCACCAGCATTGTTTACCCTTAAATCATACTCAAAAACAAATACACCTTTTGGCAACCGATCAAAGAAGAAATTGGTGCTGGCATCTTTAGTGCTCTCATAGTAGCCCAACCCGTCTTGCCATTTGTAGCTAGAAAGAACATTTACGGGCTCAAAACCAGCTGCCCTCATATCTTTCATATGAACGAATTCCATTTCTCTATCAGAACACAACTCAATTCGCACCCGAACTAAATCACCCACTTTCAGGTTGGTACTATTGGTAATTTCCACTAGTTTTTCGCCCGTATCGGTGTTCGTTTTTAAGAATAGTAGCTTTTTAAGCTTTAGGGGTGTTTCCGCAGAGGTAATTTTATCCAAGTCTTCAAAGTATTGCCAGTACAGGGCGCCCCAAGAAATTCCATCACCCTTTTTTGTCATTTCCACTTGGGCCATTTCTGGTTGTATTTCAGAAGGTTCCCAAGAGGTTTTAAAATATCCGGTGCCTGCTTCGGTCTTTACGTTTTCTAACTGGCTAGGGTCTATCATGTTATTGCCAACGGTTACTTCTACCGCGTCGGTAACCGAAACCCAATCACTTCCGCTTAGCAATAGGGAGTAAATGGCTTCCGTTGTCGCCTTGGTAGTGGCCCATTGGTTGGTCTGCTTATTTTTTAGGAGCCAAATCTTTAGCTCATCGACCGTTTGGGTATCCTGGGTAATTTCCTCAAAAGCCTCTATCAATAGTGATTGGGTTTCGATAGGGGCTTGGTACCAATACCAAGAGGCGGTATTGTTTTTCCAGTAACGGCCAAGTTCTTCATTAAAAACACTATTCTCTTTAAGAGACCGAAGAATCAATTGGGCGGTCTTGTGATTACCATGTCGGGAAAGGGCCAAAGCCAACATTCCCTTACTGTATAGACTTTGTTTTGTCCAGTGTTTTTCGGCCTGAGACCAATAATAGTCCATCGTCTTCTCCACCTTTACCGAAGTTTTATAATCATTGAAAAAACTTCTCATGTACAGGTAGTGGATCTGACTTTGGCTTAAATGGTTCTTATCAAGGTCAGTCGAATGTTTTTTCATTCGTTCGTATTCCGCTACAAATTCATCGTCTAGATACTGCAGGGCTCTTTGAATACTTGATTCAAGATTTGATTGCTCATAGGCTACTTGCAATTTTTTAAGATGGCCCAAGCCGGTAACAATGTGTTGGGTAATGGTACGGTTATCAGGGCCATTTTGAAACCAAGCCCATGCTCCGGAAGCCTTTTGGTTTTGAACCAATTTGGCCAAAGTAGTGGTCTGTTGCGCTTTTAGATTGTTGAGTTCGAAAAGCAGTGCCATTCTTTTTTTCTGTTCGCTTTCTGATTGGGCGTCACGCAACCAAGGGGTTTCTTGAATCAAAAGTGATTTTAGCTCTTCATTTTTCTCTAGATTGCTTTTGAGGGCACCGGTTCCTTTCCATTGCTCAAAAACATTTTTCATTCTAGGGTTCGAGTTGATGATGTGGCTGGCCAATGAATTGGCATAAAACCTAGAAAAAATCTGTTCGTTGCATTCATATGGATATTCCATGAGGTAGGGCAGGGCCTGCACGGCATACCAAGCCGGGTTGGAAGTCACCTCTAAAGTTAGTTTATGATGTTCGAGAGAGCTCGAGGAGTTTTCCTTTAATTTGGTCAACTCAAATTTCTTCGTCTCGTTACCTCTTACCCACATGGGCAAGGTTTCGGTGACCAGCATTCGGTTGGTAAGAACAGGCAATAAATTTTGCTCTCCATCTGAATAATCTCCGGCCTTTGCCACGATTTTGTATTGTACGGCTTGTAAGCCTTCTGGTATTTGTAGTCGCCAGGATGCTTGGGCGTTCCCACTGGAATCTACCTCAAAATTTTTCTCTGCGCTTCCGGCCAAAAGCTGCGGAGTTAGGTCCTTACCATTAACGGCATCCGTCAGTTCTATATAGACGTTACCTGAAAGGGATTGATTGGTAAGGTTGGCAATTTTAGTGCTTATTTGAATTTCATCTCCTTCCCGAAGAAAACGAGGAGTATTAGGAATGACCATCAACTCTTTTTGGGTAAGAGTTTCCATGGAGGTAACGGTGCTGTTCAAGTTCTTGGTATGCGCCAATAATTGAAGTTTCCAACGGGTGAGTGCTTCGGGGCTTGTAAAGCTGAAGCTGACATTACCTTCTTTATCGGTTTGCAAATGCGGATAGAAAAAAGCAGTTTCCTGCAGGTTGGTTCTGACGCTTACTACCGATGGGCCTTCTTTTTCTTCTGAAGAGGGTTCAGATGCATTTTCAACGCTGCTCTTTTCTTTTTTCGGACTTTGCCCCACTTGAACCACTTCTTCCAAAGCTTGACCGGCCATATCAGCTTCGGCATCCATCGCTGCCATTGGTGCAGACCTTCTTAATGTCATGGTACTATAAGGTCGATTCTGTACTCCACCAAAATAAAGGCCAAAGAAGTTAAAAGAATCGAAGGATTGAACCTTATAGTTATAAATGGTGTTATCTAAATGAGTTCTAAATGAACCGCTACCAAAACTGGTGTAAGCGTTGGCATACGATTGTGAATAGTAAATGGGCCTGTAAAGCGGGCTGAAACTCCACGAATGTGGTCTGAAAGCATCCAGCGAAGCGTCGTACATACTGGCCAATAGTTCCGAACTTATTTGGTCTCCATTAGGTCCTTTTATTTTAAAAGACCAACTCTCTTCGCTTCCTGGAGCAATTTTATCCCTGAAGGTCAGTGTTTCTATTTCTAAATCCGTTTTTGGATAAGGAACCGAAATCTGTAAAGAGCCAGATTCGAAAGAATTATAGGCCGCATAAGTGTGATTAATGGCAAATCCGCCTAAATCAGCTTCATCAATCTTCACTTTGAAGGTCTTGCTATTTCCGTTCAACGTAATGATACGTTCGTCAACTTTTTTTCCGTCTTTTTCTACAAATACAGAAACGCTCAAATGATCGGCATTACTCGAAAGAGTGATTTCTGCAGCATCACCTATTTCGTAATTTTCTTTGTCGGTACTTAAATCGAAAAGTTGATTGTCGGCAAGAACTTTATCTTTTTCGCTATGCAGGGTTGTAAATGCTTTATCTTTTACTTCACTGCCAAATTTATCTTTGGTTTCAAGCTGTAATAGATATTTTCCCGAGGGCCATTTTTGAATGCCTTCCAATTGAATCTCGGTGGTTTTTTCAGTATCAAAATTCAGTTCTTTAACAACTTTACCCAGTGGCCAGTTTCTGAAATCTTGTTCATCTTTATAGGCGTCGTGAGGAAAAAGCTCTTTAAAATCTTCTTTGTTCCAATTTTGATAGTCAGGTGCTGGCCAAGGTCTTTGTCTTAAAACGTAGTTGGGGGCAGACAATTTGTAAATCTTTACGACCCCTTTGGCGGGCACGAACTCCCCATTAAGATTGGTAGTAGTGATGGTTAAATTGGTTGTTTTTTGGTCTTTTTGAAGGTTCTCAGCAACCTGAATTCGTGCGTTTAGGGAGTGATAGCCTACTTTTACTGTTTGCGAGGTACTCTGTGTCTCTCCGTTAATATCCGTTACATCGGCTGTGATTTCATATTCAAAAGTTGGTAAAGTCTCTTTTGAAATACTCAAATCAGGAATGGCCCTGAATGTAATACTGTAATTGCCATTAGCATCGGTCTCCGTTTCTCCGTGAGTAATTTCCTGTTCAGAAATCGGATACCTTGGCCATGACCAAGAATACCATCGTGGTAGGTTAACAACCCGCTTAACCCTGTAATTCACCTTGGCCTGAGTGATGTTGCTTCCGGCATAAGATTCCGCTTTGCCGGTAACCGTTATGCTATCATTGACCTGAAAGGTTTCTTTTACGGGATTAAAAGAGGTCTCGAATTTCGGCCTTTTATATTCTTCGACTGAGAATGAGGCATATCCGTCAAGATTTACGGCTTCACTATCGACTTGTAAGCTAAATTCACCTGTTAAAACCGAACTGGGTAAGGCAAACTCCCCTGAAAAAGAACCAAATTCGTTGGTCTTTAGTTTTTGGGAGCCAATAGTCTGACCGTTGACATCAATTAATTCTACTGTGACCGAAGTATTAGGTAATACTTTAGAACTTTCTTTGGTATTGGTCGTCGCGATGCCCTTAAAGTAAAGGGGTTGCCCAGGTCTATAGATGCTTCGGTCTGTAAAAAGAAAACAACTATTGTCTTTGGGGCTATTATCATTTATATATTTCTCACTTACGTAATAATCCCCGAACACCGCTTTTTCTCCCTGGCTATCTACTTCAATTTTTACGCTGCTCCAATTTTCATTGGTCAGAGAAATGGTTACTAGACCTAACTCATTGGTTACCTCAGTTACTTGTTTTCTAGGCTTATTATAGTTTTTGAGATAGCTAATTTTTACTTCGGCCCCTTTTACTGGTTGCCCATTGTTTCGGTCAATGAGTTGATAGGTGGTTTCCGTATTGTTTTTGGTTTCAACTATGGCTAAATTGGTTACTTGCAATTCGCTATAGGCAAACGTCCCATTTTGTTTGGATGACGGCCTGGCCAACAATAGGTATCTTCCGTTGGGCATTGGGGGTATTTTAACCTCTATGCCGTGCTGTTGAAAGTCCCCTTCATTCTTTAAATCAGCAGACCAACTCATAATCGACTTCAAGTTTTGAATAAAGGCCAATCTCTTTTCCTGAGGATGGATTTTATTAAGCTGCTCTAGCTCTTGAGTCGAAACGGCATGGGCAGACAATTCTAGCCCGTCTACGTTTTTGTAATTCACCAACAGGCGGGCTGTTTGGTTAATAGGAAGGAAATTTTCTGTAGTTAGCTGAAGGCTTTGAGCTTGAATTCGCGATTGTAGGGCTTTGCACTTTTCGGCACCGTAACTATCTGGATAATTGGCAATAACCTCTTCGCAAATTTCCAGTGCTTCTTTTTGCTTCCATTGAACTTCACTCTGGTTTTGCGGGTCATAACTATTTCCTTCGTTATGAAGATGTTGGGCTATTTCATATCCGTAGAGTGCAGAAACCTCATGGTGCTTTAGGCTCTCGGCGGTATTTTTTAAGACTTCAATATAAATTTCATTTTTGTTTTCAAAAATGGCATTTTGCAAGGTGAATTTTAACCGGTCGATATCGACATGGGTCAAGGCGAACGGCTCAGGGTCTTGAAAATGAAATTTTATCAGGTCTTGGTAAGTTTGTAAGGCCGTTAACTGAAGGGAAGTAGAATCTTTTGCAACCAGTTCTTTTTGTGCGAAATCATATGCTTCACACATTAATCCTTCATCTAAAATCTCGAATTTATAGGCCGGTTGATTGATACTGTTTTCGCTCGTTTTATAAAAATCAAGAGCGTTATGTGCCAGAAGGTCGAAAAGCGTCGGACGGTATTTTTCCGAGTTTTCTTGTTTGCTAAGAAGCGTTTCATAGGTCTTTAACGGGCTATTTTGCAGCAACTCCTCATTTTTTAGGCTTTCCTGAAAATGATAGTTGATTTCTGAAAATAGGGTAGCGACGTCCCATGTTCTGAAGTCGTTTTGGTCGACTTTCGTAATAATTTCAGTACGGCCGTAGAACCGATATCTGTTTTGTTGCAAGTACTGCCAATACAAATTGGCCAAATAGTTATGCAATATATTTTTGGTAGGTGAATCGGTGTTTTCTATTTCCTTTTTGAAATCTTCTACAATGTCGAATTGGGCATTTTCTTCCAACACCATTGCATATTTGGATATAAAAAGTAACGACTTTACCGTTTGCGCCGTGTTAGACTCTTTTTTGGCTTTTTCTTGAATGGTTTGGGCCACTTTCAAAGCAGATTGTGTCAAATCTTGCTTTTCAAGCTTTTCAATTTGCTTCCAAAGACTGTCATAAGAGCTGCCGCTCTGAGAATGGGCCATATGTGAAAAAAGTAGGGTCATCAAGACGAATGATAGTTTCTTCATACGAATAAATTTACGGGATAAAGTTGCTCAAAATCGATGCCAATCAGAATTCATAATGAGCGAACGGTGCGATTTGGTTAGGGAAATCGGCCTGCAAGTTAGTGCATAGCGACAATCACGAACAGACCGAAAATTAAATGAGTCAAGAAAAAGGGCAAATAAACTCATTAGAGCACAACCGAAGGTTTAGTTTTGCTTTAAACATAAATCCCCCGATACAATGAATAATCATTTTTTAGATACTTGGGCTTCTTCGCTAAAATCAACTTTCGTTTTACTTTTTTTACTTATCTCGCTACTTTTCATAGCGTCATAAACCTATAAACTCTTAAGCAATCCGCCATCTATCGGAATTTGGGTGCCCGTTATGTATGCGGCATTTTCAGAGGCTAGAAAAGTGGCTAAATATCCATATTCTTTCGGGTCACCGATGCGTTTAACGGGAACCTTTTCTTCCATATCGGCCCTGACCTCACTCTGATCTATGCAAAGTTGTTGTGCTTTTTTGGCATTGAGCTGAGATATTCTTTCCGTATTAAAATAACCCGTTAGAACACTGTTTACCGTTATGTTAAAGCTTCCCACATCAGAAGCCAATGATTTGGCCCAGGTTACTACGGCGGCACGTATGGTATTCGATAGTGCTAGGTAGGAGAGAGGCTCTTTTACCGACACTGAAGCCACGTTGATAATTCGGCCCCATTTGTTTTCTTTCATCTTTTGCAAAGCCAATTCTGTAGTAAAAACTACTGATTTAAACAGGAGGTCAAAGGCTTGTTGGTAGTCGTCGGTATTTTTCTCTAACGTATTTCCGGCAGCAGGCCCTTGGGTGTTGTTTACTAATATGTCTACGGAGTTGTTCGCAAAATATTGGGAAATCGTTTTCTTATATCCCTCCAAATCTGAAAAATCAACTTTTAAAAATTGATGCGATTGTCCTTGGTCTGTGGGTAACCCGGAAACGATTTGGGCCAATTTATCTTCACTACGTGCCATTAGCGTAACACTGGCACCGCTTTCGGCCAATTGTTGTGCTATAGCTTTACCGATACCACCACTACTACCACCAACCAAAGCTTTTTTATTTATAAGGGATATCTTCATAATCTAATCTGGAATTTATTTGTATTCTTCACGTACGGGACTAAACACGTCCATTAGTTTGCAGGGCGTTATGGCTTTACCGCTATGAACGGCAAATGACGGAATGACAACGACATCGTTAGTTGTGTAAATTTTAGTAACCCCATCAACCGTAAATTCAAACTCACCCTCCAGTACTTGCATCACTTGTTCATGCTTGTGTGAATGCTCTGGAACTTGAGCACCTTCTTCCACATTCCAATATGCGATGGACAGTTTTTCACCATGAATCATTTTGGCGTGGTAGCCTGGCATAATTTCTTTTACAGGTATGTGGTCGACGTTCAAATGCATAGCTAAGATTTATGCAACTAAGATACGTGAATGGACTACCAAAAACGAAAAACCCCAACGATATTATCGCCGGGGTCTTTTTGAACATGACTAAATTTTTAATTCCATTGAACGACTACCAGTTCGCAGCGACGGTTCCACTCATGGTCTTCTTCGGTACAGCTGTTTTCTGTATCGCAATGGACGATGGGTTGCGATTCTCCGTACCCTTTTGAGACGACTCTTGAACTGTCAATTCCATTTTTGACCAAATACTCCTTTGCGGCATCGGCCCTTTTTTGTGATAGTTCACGGTTGTAATTGCTATTACCTCGTATGTCGGTGTGGGTGCCTATTTCTAGCACCATACCTGGGTGGTCTTTCATTATTTTCACCACCTTATCCAAACGGGACCTGGTTTCCCTTCTCAAATACCACATGCCATAATCAAAATGGATTTCACCGGTTTGTAGAAGGGTGCGCTCTTTATCTTTTACGATGCCTTCTTCTTGAGCAATGATTTTTTCTATTTCTTTTCTTCTTTGCTGCTTGGCCTTTTCTTGAGCTATCGCCTGTTTTTCTTTTTGTTCGGCCTCTTTCTGAAGGCGTACTTTTTCTTTTCTAAGCTTTTCTTGCTCAGCCTTAAGCTCTAATTCTTTTAATCGTTTGGCCTCAGCAATTGCTTTTTTCTCTGCCTCCTCCTTTTCTTTTTGAAGGGCGATAGCCTCTTGCTTGGCAATCTCTTCTTCTGATAACAATGCGAGGGAAGCATCTTTTACCGCTTTTCGCTCTTTATCTGTTACGACGGTTTTAGAGGCTGTTTCGTACCCTGCTTTTGATGCCTTAATTTTATAGTTGGTTGCGCATTCTACCGAAAATTTAAAGGATCCATCCGATGAGGTTGAAATACTTTCAATTGAAGCTGTTACTGAGTTTACCAGTTCTACCTTGGCATTTGCTAATGGTTGGTTGGTGGTTTTGTCAGTAATGATGCCTGCAATGAATTGCATACAATCCTCTATAACCAAAGGTTTGGTTTCTTTAAAAGAATAGATATCATCACTTCCTTTGCCTGAGGGTCTGTTGGAAGAGAAATAACCGCTTTTTCCGTCGGTGTTAATGGCCAATGAAAAGTCGTCATAGCCACTGTTTACCGGAAACCCTAAGTTGTTTGGTTTTTGCAATTCTCCATCCTTCATTTCCGATTTAAAAATATCTAAAAGTCCAAACCCAGGATGCCCGTTGGAGGCAAAATAAAGGCTGCCCTCAGCATCTATATGCGGAAACTGCTCTTTTTTGTCGGTATTGATGTTAGCTCCCAAGTTGACTGGGTTGCCATAACCGTCTTTTTGAATGTCTACATAGTAAAGGTCAAAACCTCCTTGCCCACCTTCACGATCTGAAGAGAAATAGAGTTTGGTTTCATCTGGACTTAGTGCAGGATGCTCTGTTGAAAAGTCTTTTCCGTTAAAAGGAAGCTCCTCAATATTCTTCCATTCGTCCTCTACCCATTCCGCCTTGTAAAGCATTAGATGACTTATTTTTTCATCTGTCTTTTGTTTGCTGTTTCGAGTAAAATAAATGGTCTTTCTGTCCTTTGTTATGGCAAAAGTGCCTTCGTGTAAATTGGTATTTATTCTTTTAGAAAAGCTTTTACTTATGGTGTCACCTAAAGTTAATTGCCCTAAGGGATGACTGTAAAGATCTAAATAGCTTTGATTGTTCCACCGGTACAACTTAGACAGCATTTGATCACTTTTCTTAGAGGCCGCGTAAACCAATAAGGAATCAACCACTGCTGCACCAAATTCTGATGATTCGGTATTCAAGGCAAGGTTTTCGATTTCAAATCGGTCGCCAATTGCCGCTATGTTATCAAGATAGGTTCTCTGAGTCTTAACTAGTGAAGCCTTTTCAGGATGCCCATCTTTGCTGTAATGGGCAATTAATACATCGTCTGCCTGCTCGTGCTCACCAATTGCTTTTAACGACTGGCTTAGTTTGAAGTAGTAAGACTCATCCAACTTATCACCATAGTGACTCGCTAAATATTGGTACCAGCGAGCAGCCGATTTCATCTGAAAGGTATGATAATACGAATCTGCAAGGTTTTTAATCAGTTGCGAACTTTTGTTTTTTGGCAAGAGTTCTTCGTACAACGGAATGGCATCTGAATAATAGGCCCTGCTAAAATACAGGTCGGCTCGCTTGATATCTGCCTGGGCGCATACACTTTTAAAAGAACCCAGAACCATTAGTAAGAACAATAACTTCTTCATATTAATAAAATCTGGGGGATTTGTCATAGCCTTTGCCAAGACCTAAAAGGTCAAGGTCAAAAAGCACGAATATTTCATGGGAACCGGAACTATAATCGCTCAAGTTCGATAAGGTATAATCATAGGCATAGCCAATTCTCAAAGACGGAAGCACGGCAATATTGAACATGGCACTTACCGAATCTTCCAAACGATAAGAGAGTCCGCCTTCAATACGGTCATAAAAAAGGGCATTAAGCGAAAAGTCTACCGTTAGCGGAGCACCTTCAACTATTTTTGCCAATACCGAAGGTTTCAGTTTGATATCGCTATTGAGTTCATAAACGTAACCGGACATAGCGAACAAGTGTATTTTTTCAGAACCTATTCGGTTGATACCATCCCTGTTTTCCAAATGTTTTGAAGTGAGTAAATTGGGAGCTGAGAGCCCGAAATAGAATTGCTGCCTGTTATAAAAAGCACCCACACCAATATTAGGGTAGGTGTTGTTCAGATTCTCGTTGAACGCTTGGTCATCTTGAAATTCCGGCAGCATAAAACCATTGAAATTGGTCTCAAAGGTGGTGAACCCTCCTTTTAAGCCTAAAGAGAGGTTGCTCTTTTCAGTAAGTTTTAAGATATAGGCAAAATCAGCATAAATGTTGTTTTCCTTTAAGGCGCCATCGCCAATCTCATCCTTAACTAGTGAGAGGCCCATTTCTATATTTGAACTTACTGGGGCATGTGCAAAAAAGGTCAAAGTTTGGGGTGCTCCCACGGCATTCTTCCATTGCGAACGGTACAGACCTCCAAAATTCAGGCGGCCCAAGTCATTGGTCGTATAGGCCGGGTTGACCACGCTCATGTTATACATGTATTGCGTGTACTGTGGATCCTGCTGTGCAAACGCCCATGACTGTGCGAGAAGCAAGAGGCCAACTATCTTTATGATGTATTTTTTAAACATGTAATCGGTTTTTTAGAAGGTTAGCGGTTGAGGTATAACCTTCCTTGAATTGGTTGGTGGCCATCTTTGTTGTAGTTAATAACGTAGAAATAGACCCCGTTCGGAGCGGTTTTTCCTCCTTCAGAACCATCCCAAGCCGGGTTGGATCGGTCTCCTTTAAAGAGTGAAGCGCCATATCTATTCAGAATTTCCAAGGTGAAATCAGGAAAAATAATTTCTATGTTGGGAACAAAAAATGTATCGTTTCTGCCATCGGCATTCGGTGAAAACCCATCAGGAATAAAAAACCCATAATCTTCGGGGTCGCAATTGGTAAGGTCTACCGTAACCGCCATTCTTTCCGGGTTCATACAACCGGTATCAGGGTTGAAGCTTACGGCGTAATACGTTGTTTCCGATTGTAAAAGTGTTTGGTCATCAAGCGGATTACCTTCTTCGGGTGTGTCATACCAAAGCACTTCATAAGGGTTGTCTCCTTCTATCGTACGCAGGTCGTAAATAGTTGGGTTATCTAGACCACAAAGTGAGATGGTACTAAAAGCTAGGGAAACTGGTTCCAATCCGTATACGGTAGGAATTATTTCTACCCTCTCTGTACTACTACAACCAGTCGATTCGGTATTGGCGGCAAAATAGCTGGTGCCATCGACCAAAAGGGTGCTATTGTCCAAGGGGTTGCCTCCGGTAGCATTGTCGTACCATGTTACCGTACCATTTGCAGAAACCGATGGGTTCAATTCTAAAACCGTAGCCTGTTCAGAAGCGCAAAAGGTAGGATTCGTATTTAAGGCAGATGGTCCCTCGGGATTGGATAGGGTGGTAATCACCCTTATTCTATCGGATCCCTCGCAATTGTTATTAGGGTCGGTATTGGAAATATAATAATCTTCTCCATCTACCAATTCCGTATCCAGTGAAAGAATGTCGGTGTCAGATTCTGTAGCATAAAAAAGGATTTCCCCGTTGGCAGTTACTTGAATATCGGCTAAAGAAGGTGGATTGCTAGCAAAATCACTAAGACAGAAATTTTGATTGATTTCGGCTACAGGTAAGGCTGGTATTCCTTCAATAGCGAAATTTTCACTTTCCTCAAATTCAAAAGTGGTTCTACAGGCGGTGGTATCGTCTTGTGTACTTCTCACACTAACGGTATAGTTTCCTTGCTCTAATGATGCAACGTCCAAATCGTAAGATGCCGTACCACCCGTAAAATTGATAGTGTTTTCCAATACCACCTGACCTGAGCTCTGGCTAACAACATCATAGGTGATGTTATAACTCCCATCCGCAAGATTGGGTGCGTCAATTTGGACCTCGATTTGTGTTGCGTTACATGAATTATCAACCAGCAGGTCAAGAACTATATCAGCAGGAGGTGGAATTACCGTAAAACTTGTAGTGATATCACAGCCGAGGGTAAATCCGCTTTGAACCGTTAAAGAAATATCATACGAACCTGCTTCCGGTAATTGGACGGATGGGATATCAAAACTTGCGCTTCCTGAACTAAAGGTAACATTAGGAATACTAAAATTGGAATCCGTACTGTCTGAATCCGTAATGGTGTAGTCAACATCGTAATTCCCATCAGCAAAATTTAAAGATGCATCAAAAATATTGCTTAAGGTTACAGGCACATCTGCGTTTATACAACTGTCCGTAGCCATCGCATTGGGGTCTGTTACAATAAAATCTATTGGAGGAACCTGAATATCAGGGCAAACTTCCGCTCCTAAAGATTCTATTGAAATGGTAACAATCTCGTTCATAGGTACCGTACTTGAATCGATATCAAAATAACCGGTACCATCATTTGCCAGTACTATTGATGTGGTTGCACTAAAGGTACCACTAAGTGATGATAACGAATAATTGCCCCCGTAGGTGCCATCACTTATAAGGGTCGTATTGTAAGAACTTAGTTCAACTCTATAGGTATTTGGGCCAGAACAGAAATTAGTAGCCTCCATCGTTCCTTGCAAGGTGGGCAAAATGATAATATCTACAGATGTCTGACTGATGGTACAAACGGCATGTGAAGGGTACACCGTATAGGTGAAAGTATAGGTGCCGGGTCCGTTATTGTCCCTTATGGCCTGAACGTCTACCGTACTATCGGTCAAATCATCTAATTGATTAGTGGAAGGCCCTTCTGACCAAGTACCATTGATATCCTCATCAACCAGAAGCGTATTGAGGTCATAATTGGTCATTGACGAAAGGTCGTCAGAGATGCATACGGTCAACGCTGAGCCAACCCCGGAGTTGGCCGGTCTTTGTACTTCTAAAATGAGGCTAACCTGTCTGCTAGGGCACGTGCCTACCGAAGGTACGGTATGGGTAAATTCATAAATTCCTACACCGGCATCAGCTGCATTGAAAAAGTTTTGTGTAAGATGGTCTCCGGCACCAGGTGTTACAGCGGCCCAAGACCCATTGAAATCTTGAAATTTGCCCTCTGTTTCATCACCGATAAAGCTATGAAGGTTAACAGCGGGGTCGTCGCCACAGGCATCGGCACTTCCATCGATATTGTCCTCGCCGGGGTAACCTCCAAGAATGACCGTCACAACGGCCGATTCCCCACAATTATCATTGGTATAGGTAAACTCGTGAAAGCCTGAATTCTTTACATCCCAAAGGTTTACGATACCCGTATTCCTATCCAAGGCAAAAAAGTTAGCTGGGTCATTGGTAGACCAAGATCCTCCGAGGGTGGGGGTGCCGCCTAATTGCGCGAATAAATCAAAGGTTTTGTTATTCTCATCGGAATCTTTATTACAAACGGTCACCGAGTTATCGGTTCCCGCACATTGAGAATACATTTCAGAAGTGAAGAGAACTGTCAGTAAAAGCAATATGCCATTTACCAAGAATCTCTTCTGCTGTAGGTTTGTCATGGTAGGTCGTTTTAAGTTGGATCTCTCCAACCTACTTGTGGCAAATGTAATTTTACCCCTATCCTTATGGGAATATTTGTTGTGTAGCTACCGTTTTGAAGGGTGAATCTTACATTTTAAGTAGCTTGTGGTCTGAAAAATGCTGCATTTAGTCGATAAAGGCACTGGTTTTATAGTGTTTTCTAGAAGGGCTTTGAATTAGTTGTAGGTCTATTTGTTCATGAAATCAATGTCTATATTTGTGGCAAACAATTCATAGATGCAGATTCATTTTATAGCCATAGGAGGTAGTGCCATGCATAATTTAGCGCTGGCCTTGGCACACAAAGGATATACAATAACGGGTAGTGACGATGTAATTTATGAACCTTCTAAAAGCAGGTTGAAAAAAGAGGGCTTGTTTCCAAAGGAGTTTGGATGGTACCCTAAGAAAATACATGCCGAATTGGATGCTGTTATTCTGGGTATGCATGCCAAACCTGATAACCCTGAGTTGGTAAGGGCCCAAGAATTGGGCTTGACCATTTATTCCTATCCTGAGTTTCTCTATGAACAGTCAAAAAATAAAACACGGGTCGTAATCGGAGGTAGCCATGGCAAGACCACCATTACATCAATGATTTTACATGTTCTGAACTATCATGATATAGAAGTAGATTTTATGGTAGGCGCCCAATTAGAGGGTTTCGACAGAATGGTTCATTTGACCGAGCATAACGACTTTATCGTACTTGAAGGCGATGAGTATTTATCATCACCAATTGATAGAAGACCTAAGTTTCATCTCTATAAGCCCAATATTGCCCTTTTAAGCGGTATAGCATGGGACCATATTAACGTATTCCCGACTTTTGAAAATTACGTAGAGCAGTTTCAGATTTTTGTAGATACCATCGTAAAGGGTGGCAGCATAACCTATAACTCTGAAGATGATATCCTCAAAAAAGTGGTAGAAGCATCTGAAAACCCCATTCGTAAGTTGCCTTATAGTACACCTGAATATGAGGTTGAAAACGGTACTACACTTCTGCATACACCAGATGGACCAATGCCAATAGAGGTCTTTGGCCAACATAATCTCAATAATTTGGCCGGTGCCAAATGGATATGTCAGAATATGGGAGTCGATGAAGATGATTTCTATGAGGCTATAGCCACTTTTAAAGGGGCTTCGAAGCGATTGGAAAAACTGGCTGAAAGCAGTGATTACGTAGCATTTAAAGACTTTGCGCATTCTCCCAGTAAAGTGGCGGCTACCACACGGGCAGTAAAAGAGCAATACCCCGATAGAAGAATGGTTGCCTGCCTAGAACTACATACATACAGCAGTTTTAATCCTGAATTCTTGAAAGAATATAGAGGCGCTTTAGATGCAGCTGACGAGGCCATCGTATTTTACTTGCCCGAATCGGTAGCCATAAAGAAACTAGACCCTGTATCGCCAGAACAGATAAGAGAAGCATTTCAAAGAAGTGATTTGCGCATATTTACCAATTCAAGCGATTTTCACAAATTTATACTGGACCAAGATTTTATTGATAAAGTACTGTTATTAATGAGTTCAGGTAATTATGGCGGACTCGATTTGGAAGAGTTAAAAAGGAGGATAGCCCCTTAAGTTCATTTGTTGTAAGAAAATATGTCACCTTGCAATTGGTTGGCATAGTACGTGTTATGTTGTTTTCTAAATTGGAGATTATGTTCAAGAAACTATCGATAGTCTTATTGGCCGTCATGCTTGGCATGTCTAACGCTATTTTGGAAGAAAATAGGACTTTAACCGACTCTAGACTGTATCCTAAGAGAACTGAGATACCGGCTGATGACGACACTTTATAATATTACATTTTCATAGAATTTATATTGTTTTGAAATTCGGCCAACATAATCCAAGCTTTAGTTCGCTATCTTTATAAAATGGCACAGGATAACACTTCATTTTCTATTAAAAACTGGTCAGATGATGACAAGCCCAGAGAAAAATTGTTGCAGAAAGGGAAGTCGGTTTTATCGGATGCCGAGCTCATAGCCATTCTTATTGGTTCCGGTAGTAGAAATGAAAGTGCTGTCGACCTATCGAAACGCATATTGGCATCCGCCCAAAATAATTTGAACGAATTGGGTAAACTTTCCATAAAGCAATTGATGGAATTTAAGGGAATTGGTGAAGCAAAGGCGATTACGATTGCTGCCGCACTGGAGATTGGTAGAAGAAGAAGGGGAGAAGACGCCTTGAAGACTTCAAAAGTAGGAAGTAGTAGAGATGCCTTCGAGATACTGCAACCCATTTTAGGAGAACTTGAGCACGAAGAATTTTGGATTCTTTATATGAACAACTCAAATAAGGTGCTTCATAAATCACAATTGAGCAAAGGTGGGTTGACAGGTACGCTGGTCGATGTGCGTATCGTTATGAAGCAAGCGCTAGAGATAGGAGCCGTTGCTTTGATATTGGCCCATAACCATCCGTCAGGAACGTTAAAGCCCAGTCATCAAGATAGAAAGATAACCCAAAAGCTCAAAGTTGCTTCAGAAGCTTTGGACATTAAAGTTTTGGACCATTTGATCATTACCCAAAAGGATTATTATAGCTTTGCGGATGAAGGGATATTATAAATAGAACTCCCTGAAAACAATATTTGGTATACTATGCTTCTGATTTACTCTCACAAGATTACACCGAGGCTTACCTATATTACAAGGCAAATATTCACTCGCATTTTAGGTATAGAAATTTCTTTTACCATTAAGGTCGAAGATTTTATAAAGCATACAGGGCCTAAAATTACCTATACCAAACAGGCGTTACAGAATGAATTCTTTATTCGAAGTAATGACCTGTTGTTTGAACAGGGAATCAATGATTTTCATATAACCGTTAAGAAATGGGATGATACGCCGTGTTTTTTCAGTGCTGGGGAAAGAAGCAATGTGCCTTTTGATATTTTTTCGGCCAGTTTTTATCTATTGAGCCGTTACGAAGAGTATTTGCCACATTTAAAGGATGTTCACGGTAGGTTTCAGCCAAAAGATAGTATTGCCTATCGCAATGAATTCCTTAAACTGCCGGTCGTTGATATTTGGGCAAATAAATTGTTAGAGCTTCTGAAGGAAAAGTTTCCTGATTTAGAATATAATCTCGGCTCTTATGACTTTACGTCTCTTATCGATGTGACCAGTTCTCATTGTTACGCCCACCGAGGTTTGGTCAGAAGTGCCGCTGGCTTATTGTATGATTTGGGGTCTTTGAAGTTTAAGAGGGTAATAGAGCGCATCAAAGTTTGGTTCGATCCTAAGAAAGACCCTTACGATAATTTTGGCCATCTTGTAGATTTACATAAAGAGCTCAATATAAAAAGTGTTTTTTTCTTTCAATTTGCCACTTATTCTACCTTTGATAAGAACGTTTCTCCCAACCACAACAAATTCAGGTTTTTAATCAAGTCGATAGCAGACTACAGTACTATTGCCCTAGCGGCTTCTTATAGTTCTTTTGAAGATGTAGAGTTATTAAAAAAAGAAAGGAAGAATCTAAAAGGGGTGATCAATCGATCTGTTGATGCCTCCCGTATGCGGTATAACCGATTGCACCTGCCGCAAACTTATCGCAATTTGATAGAAGCTGAATTTGCCGACGATTATACCATGGGCTATACCCATGAACCAGGTTTTAGGGCAGGTACTTGCAGCTCTTTTTATTTCTACGATATTAGTCTTGAGATACAGCAGCCTATACGAATACACCCTTTTGCGGTTCATGATTACGCGTTAAAAAATTTCAGAAGGCATGAAGAAATGTTGAGATGTGCCAGTGAACTTTATGAACAGGTAAAGCAGGTCAACGGTCATTTCATATCAATTTTTTCTAATGAGCTGTTGGGCGATTCGGTAAACAAGGTCGTTTGGAAAGAGTTTTATTCCCAATTTTTAAGAAAGTTTCATGTATAGAGAGACCATTACCGACATATTTTTTGACCTCGACCACACTTTATGGGATTTCGAAAGAAATTCTGCCCTAACCTTTGAAAAAATTCTTGTCGACCATCATATTTCAATTGGCCTTGATGATTTCTTACAGGTATATGTGCCGGCCAATCTTGAATTTTGGAAGATGTATCGCGAAGAGCGTATTACCAAAGAAGAATTACGCTACCAACGATTGAAAACGGTATTTGATAAGTTGCACTACAGGGTATCCGATTCGGTCATCAATCAAATTTCGGTCGATTATATTGAAAATCTATCGAATTTTAACCACCTGTTTCCTAATACACTACCAGTGTTGGAATACTTAAGCTCATCGTACAGGTTACACATCATTACGAACGGCTTCGAGGAAGTGCAGAACCGAAAGCTTAAAAATTCAGGGATTGACAGATTTTTTGATCAGGTCATCAACTCTGAAATGGCAGGGGTAAAAAAACCGAATCCTTATATATTTCAGTTGGCTTTGAACAGGGCAGGTGTGGAAGCCCAGACATCTTTGATGATAGGCGATAATTTAGAGGCCGATATACAAGGCGCTATGGCTGTAGGCTATCATGCGCTTCATTTTAACGCCCATAACGAACCCCTGCACGAACACTGCAAAATGATTCATGACCTTATTGAAATAAAATCTTTCTTATAGAGTTATATAGGTATGACCCCTGAGGCCAGATAGGTCCTTTAAAGGTGATACTATGAAAAGGATTCTTTCAATTTGTTCCGTTGTCTTTTTATTGGCGGCAACGCTCTTCTCTTGTGTAGAACAACAGGATTTCGACCAGTACGATGAAATCGAGGTAACGCCTACTCTAGAAGCCAGTATGTTATATGTAGAAGCGCCTGAAGACATGGTTAATTCTGCACCATCAAATGTCGTTTTTACCCAAAACTTTAATTTTGATGCCTTTAGCTATGACGCCTTTTCTGAAAGGGTGTTAGATGGCACCATCACCTATTTGGTAGAGAATACAACGAGCAAAAGGTTGTCTATCACCATAGAGTTTTTAGATGATCAAGATAACCTATTGGGGCCAGCAGATAATATCCCAGTAGACCCGAATAGTACGTTTCAATTGGATGTTTCATACGGTGACGCAGGCCGCAGTATTGAAATAATAAAAAATACCTCGAGTATAAGGGTCACCACGACAAATGATGGAAATACAACTAGTGTGTCAAATCAGCCAGACCCGAAAATAGTGGTAAAATCAAGCGCTAAATTTAGAGTCCAGTTAAAATGAACCTAAATAAATTAGTTTTCTTAGGCTTGTTTTTGGCCAGTTTTGTCGTAAAGGGGCAGAACAAACAAATTCTCTACGATTTCTCTGAAATTCCTCAATCGGCAATGGTCAATCCGGGTGTTGAAACCGATTTTCAATGGTACGCGGGTATCCCAGTATTGTCCGGTGTTATGTTACAGGCCGGTTCCAGCGGCATTGCTGTTGACGACATTTTTGCAAACGATGGTATCGATATCAATGACAAGATAAGAGACAGGGCCATTTATGGAATGGATATCAAAGACGAACTTAGTGGTACGTTTCAAGTTGAATTTTTGAATCTCGGTTTTCGCGGAAAAAACCCGGATTTGTTCTATACAGGAGGTATGTACCTCGAAGGAGATGCTATCGGCTATTGGTTTAGAGATTATGCCATCTTGGCCTATGAAGGTAATGCGGATCGATTGAATGAGCGCTTTGATCTAAGTCACCTGAAAACTAGGGGCGAGTTGGTGAATGTTCTGCATTTTGGGGTAAATAAAAACGTTGTTGATGGTCTGACCATTGGCGGAAGGGCAAAAATCTATTCCAGTATTTTTGACTTTAGTTCTACTAAGAACAGAGGTTACTTCGTTACAAGCCCAGGTGAAAATAATATTTATGTGAGCACCCTGGAAGCCAATATGCAACTTAGAACATCGGGAATAAACTCCATAAGCGATTCTTTTGATGATGAGACCACCGGAAGCACTATACTTAAAAGAGCGCTTTTGGGCGGTAATTTAGGTTTGGGTTTCGATTTAGGCTTTACGTACCATTTGAGCGATCAACTCGTGGTGACAGGTAGTTTGCTTGATTTAGGTTTTATATACCATGCTAATGATGTTAAAACCTTTTCTCTTAATGGAAGAAATACTGTAGAAGGGTTAGAAGTGATCCTTCCAGATGCTTTTAATGATCCCGATACCGACTTCTGGGAAGATTTGGTAGATGAGGTAGAAGAGTTCCTTCCCTTTGAAGACGATAGTAATAGCTACGTTTCATTTCGGCCTACTAAACTATATGGATCCATACGCTATAATTTTGGTGAGCCTGTTTCCGGAATGACCAACTGTGATTGTGGAATCAATGCCGGAAGGTCTCCATCTAACAGGGCCAAATATGTCAATGGTTTGGGTGCGCAGTTGTATGCCATTAACAGACCAAGAGGTCCTCAGGCGGCCCTGACCGCATTCTATCATCGCCGCTTTGGTAATTTTATGGCATTAAAAGCTACTTATACTGTAGATAAATTCACATATTCGAATGTCGGCCTAGGTATAAATCTACAAGCAGGACCGGTAAATTTCTACGCAATGGCCGATAATTTGTTAGCATATCGCAATATCGCAGCTAGCAATTATGCCTCTTTTCAATTAGGATTAAATATTATATCTTGGGGCAAACGATGACGAAGTCTTTTGCCTAGAGAAATCTCACAGAGTCTTTTTTGGCATGCTTTTTTCATCATGAATTGAGAATTGCTAAATCTGATTGATTGTGAAGAATTTATTATTGGTATTGATTGTAATGGTAGGGTTGCCGAGCATGGCCCAGACAGAATTGAACGACTATAAATACGTTATCGTTCCTAAAAAGTTCGACGCATTTAAAGAACCCAATCAGTATCAGACCAGCACATTGGTTAAACACCTATTCTCTGAGATGGGTTTTGAGACAGCATATGAAGACGAACTTCCCATGGAGGTCAATACCAACCGCTGCCTGGCCTTAACGGCCCATATAGTTGATGGTTCCAATATGTTCACAACAAAGGCGGCCATAAAGTTAGAAGATTGCCAAGGAAAAGAAGTTTACACCTCACAGGAGGGAAGAAGTAAAGAGAAGAATTATAAAGACTCCTATAACGAGGCGATTCGTGAATCTTTTCGTTCCATAAGTAGTCTCAACTATAAATATTCAGGAAAGAGCAAGACTAACGAACCGGTTACTGTAAATATGCAAAATGATGTAAAGACGGTGGCAGCCGACAAAAGTCAAAAGCCAAAGAACTTGAATAGTGCCGTGGAGCAGGAAGCTACATTAGAGCAACAGCGGTATAAAGACAATACACCGAAACCATCAAATTACACTAAACCTGCTACCAGTGCAGAGGTTGTTAGCCAAGTGGCTACTCAAGAAGAGCAAAAGTATAAGGATAATACGCCAAAATCTTCCTCCATAAATAAATCCGTTTCAGGAGCGCAGATTAAAAATGCAAGACCGAGTGAAGGGGTTTTGTATGCTCAAGGTTTGGATAACGGATATCAGTTGGTAGACAGTACTCCAAAGATTAGGCTAAAAATCTATCGAACCTCCATTCCCGACTATTATTTAGCAGAAAGCGATACAAAGTCTGGGGTAGTATTTGAGAATAACGGTAAGTGGTTTTTTGAATACTATGAGAATGACCAACTAGTGACCGAAAGTTTAGAGATTAAGTTTTAGAATCGTATTTGTTCTTCCATCTTTTTTGGAGAAACTCACCTATACTTTTCTCACGGGCATTGTTAGCAGGTTCATAGAAGGCAGTTCCCTTTAATTCTTCCGGCAGAAATTCCATTTCTACAAAATTATTAGTGTAGTCATGCGCATATTGATATCCAGACCCATAACCTAAATCTTTCATAAGTTTGGTTGGGGCATTTCTAAGCGGTAACGGCACCGAAAGGTCTCCGGTTTCCCTAACAGCCTGCTGAGCCTTGTTTATGGCCATATAGCTCGCATTGCTTTTGGGTGAAGTTGCCAGATAAATGGCGCACTGGCTAAGAATGATTCTTGCTTCCGGGTAGCCAATCGTATTTACCGCCTGAAAGGCGTTATTGGCAATGACCAATGCGGTAGGGTTGGCCAACCCAATATCTTCAGATGCCGAAATCAGTAATCTTCTGGCTATAAATTTTACATCTTCGCCCCCTTCGATCATTCTGGCAAGCCAATAAACAGCTCCGTTTGGGTCACTGCCCCTAATCGATTTGATGAACGCTGAAATGATATCGTAATGCTGCTCCCCAGTTTTGTCGTATAGAACGGTATTTTTTTGTACTCTGCCCGATACAAGTTCATCTGTTATTAGAATTTTGTCTCCATCAACAGAATTGATAACCAACTCAAATATGTTAAGTAGCTTTCGTCCATCACCGCCAGATAGGCGAAGAAGGGCTTCGGTTTCCTTTAATTCGATCTGTTTCTTTTTGAGAAACGAATCCTCTTTGATAGCTCTGTTAAGAAGATTTTCTAAATCTTCTTTTCCAAAAGCATTCAATACATATACTTGACAACGTGAGAGCAAGGCAGGAATAACTTCAAAACTTGGGTTCTCTGTAGTCGCACCAATTAAGGTGACCCAACCTTTTTCTACCGCGGCCAATAAAGAATCTTGTTGAGATTTACTGAAACGATGAATTTCATCGATAAATAAAATGGGGTTTTTAGAGGTAAAAAGCCCCCCACTTTGTTTTGCCTTGTCTATAACTTCGCGTACATCTTTAACGCCACTATTGATTGCGCTTAGCGTGTAGAAAGGTCTATCACTCTCTGAGGCAATGATATTGGCCAAGGTTGTTTTTCCAGTGCCAGGAGGCCCCCAAAATATTAAAGAGGGAATGATTCCTCTCTTAATCTGTTGTGTTAAGGAACCATTTTCACCAACCAAATGTCTTTGACTGATATAGTCAGTAATCGTTTTGGGCCTAACTCTTTCTGCTAAAGGTTCGTTCATTTGGTGAAATTATAAATTGTATAATCGATTTCAAATCTTATCTGAACTAAAGTATTTATTTAAATTCTGACAATTCTTCATACTATTGAAAGTGGCGGAATTATTGCTATAGTTGTAGTATGACAAATACCACTGATTTTAGGTATACCAATTTGGTGGTGATACTTCCACTATGTAGTGTTCTTCTCATTTGGTCGGTTTTCTACTTAGAGCTTAAATTACATATCAATCTCAATGAATATGGTATTTACCCTTTAAAGCTTAAAGGTTTAAGAGGTGTGTTGTTCAGTCCGTTTATTCACGGTTCGGTCGAACATCTTTATAATAATACAATTCCGTTGGCGGTGCTTACAGCCGCTCTCAGCTATTTTTATCGAGACATGGTTTTAAGAGTTCTACTCCTTGGAACCATTTTAACGGGTTTGTTAACTTGGGTTATCGGAAGACCTTCATTTCATATTGGCGCTAGTGGAATTATTTATTTACTAGCAAGTTTTATATTTTTTAAAGGAATATTTGCCAAGCATTACCGCTTGGTGGCATTGTCATTGGTAGTTGTGTTTATATATGGCAGTATGCTATGGTATATTTTTCCGATAAAGGAAGGTGTATCTTGGGAGGGCCACTTGAGTGGGTTTTTAATGGGTCTTATCTTTGCGCTTTTGCTAAAAGGAAAGTTGCCCCTAGAAAAAAAATATGATTGGGAAAGAGAGGATTATGATGAGGAATCGGATGAATTTTTACAGCAGTTCGATGACGAAGGTAATTTTATTGGAGATAGGGTAGGGGAGCAGGAAAGAAATGATATTAAAATCATTTATGATTGGAAAGAGGATAATGGTAACAAGAACAGAGAAAATATTTGATTCTTGTGGTACAGAAATTGATTTCTCTAGTTACTGACGTTGTCTCACGGCCTCGTACAAAAACACGGCACATGCTACGGAAACGTTTAAACTTCCAATTTCTCCTAATAACGGAATTTTTGCTATCTCATCAACTGCCTTTAAAGTTGAAGGAGAGATTCCACGGTCTTCAGAACCCATTACTATTGCCGTGGGGCCTGATAAGTCAACATTATAGATTTCCTTATCGGTTTTTTCGTTTGCGGCAACAACAGTAACTCCACTGGCCTGTAAATAAAACACGGCGTCCTTAATATGGTCTACTTTAACCAAAGGAACACGAAACACTGCTCCAGCCGATGTTTTAATAGTGTCGGCCGTAACCGGGGCCGCGCCTTTCTTTTGAATAATAATACCATGGACACCGGTACATTCGGCAGTTCGAATTATAGCACCAAAATTACGGACGTCTGATAATTGATCGAGCAATAGAAATAATGGTTTTGTTTGTTCATTATTTATTTGCTCGACCAAATCTTCTAGTTCATAAAAACTTACTGGAGATATTTGTGCAACTACCCCTTGATGATTGTTTTTAGTAAGGTTATTGAGCTTTTCAACCGGCACATAAGTGGCCTTGATTCCGTTTTTTCTCAAAATGGTCTCAAGTTCACGAGAGAGGGTGCCCTTGAGTCCACGTTGAATGAATACTTTGTCTACAGGTTCATTGGCCTTAATGGCCTCCATAACAGCCCTAATACCGTAAACTCTTGATGATTTTTCCAAGGTCAAATAAGCTCAAAGATGAATTAAGCGTCTTTTATAATTGCAGCAAGTTCATAATCATTTTTAATGTCATACTTTTTGAACTTATCACGTTTTTCACTGGTAAGGTTAAGAGCTTTAAAAAGTTTGCCCCTTGATTTAGGCATTTTAGTCATAGAACCATCTTTAAATACTAAAAACTCTTTTTCAGATTTAGATATTTTTCTTTCAATCAACCCTAAAGTTTTGGTGGGAACCTCGACAACTTTACTCTCATAAATCTTTACTAGGCTAACATTATCACCACTTGCGACTTCTTCGTAATAATTTTTTTCTAAATCTTCCTCTGAGACCTTAAAAGTTCTATTGCCTTTTGTAATTTTCACTACAGATTCAGGATTCAAAATGTACTTTTCCCCTTTTACAAATATTTCGAATCTATCTGCCATGATGTTGTAGTTAGCAAGAATAGAGTAGGTGTAATTGTCTTTGTAGGTTGAAGTTATTCTAAGTTTTGTCCATTGGTCGAAAAGATAAATCGAACCCTTGATATCTTCATTTACTCCACCGGTATAGACGTCACTCACTTTTTGAATAGCGAAAAAATCTAGGTTGTTACTAAAAAGTCCATTTGTGGCACTGGGAATCCGTGATTGGCTGTACCCGACCATGTGACTTGCTGCTAGGGTTAGTAGGGTTAAAATTAAAATTCTTTTTTTCATTTTATTATGGTTTAATGGTTTCTATTTTTAATATATACTGAAGTTGGTCGATTCAACTATATGCTATTTTATCAGAATATACCGTACTTTGTTTGGGGAAGAATATCTTATGTATTACGGTCTTTGAAAAGATTGAAAGCAACTAGGCTACCATCTGAAATTTTTTGTTTATCATTTTAAGCGGGTTTTACCTCAGGTCAGAAGTCAAAATCCGTTTCACTTGAATTCTTGTTGTAAAGGCTTTAAATCATTAATTAAATTAAGTTTGTCTCGTTCACCAAGAGCTATTTATTGGATAAATTAGAGAAAAATTTTAATTCTATTACTTACCGTTTGACTTTAGGCAAAAGTACAATAGAATTAAACTCTATCGATTGAATTTAAGGAAAATATATGAAGAAGAGGGTGAAGATTATTCAAATTTACGCTTATAATGAATAAGGCCTATCTTTTTTATTCTTTTCCTAAATCTTTTCTATTATTTCAACTAATCTCCCCTTTTTGATTTTGATATTAAGCAGTAATCTTGGTTCGAGGTTTGCATCTAATTCTAATATTAAAATATTTGTAGCAAGATCAAGGGATAGGGTTAATAATTTGAATCACAATTATTCTATAAGTTGTAAAAAGATAATATAAAGGATTGGATTCTTACTCTTTGATAACCAAGGAAAGAATTCATTTATGATAGTGGTACATTGAAAATTATTTTATGGACACGAAATAGGGATGGTTTAAATTTAGAGGCTTGAAATTGATTACTTTACTTCTACCTCCTTATTACGAATAAGCATTTCTATAAGCTTGTCCGTTCTAAAAGACTGACTCAGAAAAAATGCAAAAATCCTAATTTCATAAAATAAAAAAGGGCCTTCGAAATTTACAAAGGCCCTTTAATCAACTTATTTAGATCAGTTTAATTAACATCCCAAAACAATTTCGTAGTTTGAGAATCGCCACCTATAGCTGAAATAGCGGCATCTAACTCTTCACCGTTAAGAGTAGCCTCAGAAATTGGATATAGAAATCTTGTTGGAATATCTTCAGCGGTGAAACCATCAGGAACATTTAGGGTCGGTTGATCGAACAACCTCCAAGTAGTCCATCCCTCCATGCCATTGTTGAACATAGCAATCCATTTTTGGGTAGCTATTTTCTGTTTCCAGTCTCCTTCTGCAGTAGCATAAGCAACAGATGGTTGGGCTAAATAGGCATCAATTTCTTCTTGGGTTCCTCCCCATTCCAAGATTGATGTTTCAATTCCTCCAGCGTAAAATTCCTCTTGAGTACCCCCTACGGCATAACCTCTAGCCGCTGCTTCCGATAATAAGAAGTGTACTTCAGAAGCCGTCAATATATTTCCGATAAGATCCGGAGCTTTTAAAAGGTCAGAAATAGCAGATGCGCTAGCAGGAGAGTTTGCACTTCCATAAATACCGCCCACATACTCACCATCTAAAGTCTCAAAGTAGAATTGTCTTCTTGGATCCTCGAGACCATTAAGAACATCAATAAAGGTATCGGCTGCAACAAAGTCATTACGACCACTTTGAACCAATGAAACCCATACCGGGTTGGTATTAGGTGCAGCTCCTAAATACTGAATTCCAAAATTATCTGCATTCTCAGTTATAAGCGTGGCTGCGGCTGCAGCTTCGGCAGTTGATTGAGCCAAAGAAGCATTCACATCGGCAAGGCGCAATGCCATTCTTAAACGTAAAGAATTGGCAGCCTTTCTCCACTTGGTCATATCTCCACCATAGATTGGGTCTTGAGTGGCTTCAAATCCAGAACCACTTCCCATAGAGGTAATAGCACCATTTAACTTTTCAATTAAAGATGCATAAATAGTACCGGCATCATCATAGGCCGGTGTCGAATTTTCGAAATCCAGTGCTTCGGAGTAAGGGACATCGCCAAATGTATCGACCAAAACAGAGTAAGCATAAACTTCCATGAACTCAATGATGGCAAGTTTGTTGTTTAGGTTATCTGCTTCTTCTTCGATTAGATTTGCTCTAGCACCCTTTAAATCTTGCAATACATCTCTGTAAAGAGTGTTCCAGATACTACCTCCGATATTACGGGTAATTTGGTTGTACTGACTCTCATCTGGATATGTTGTTTGCGCCCAATATTGTGCATACAATCTAAAAACGTTATCATTAACGCTAGCAGAGTTCATTAAATCAAATAGGTTTCTAGCTGCGTTAGTGAAAAGTCCACTTCCAGGAACAATGGTTGGATATTTACTATCCCTATTGTATTCCTCATTTACTTCACATGAGACAGCAATGAGGGCTATACTTATGAATGTTATGAAATACTTTTTCATTACTTTTTTTTTTAAAATTCTAGATTTAAGTTAAGGCCTACTGTCTTAAGGGTTGGGTAAGAACCAGATAGATAACCTTGAACGTTACCTGCACCTAGACCTGACTCAGGATCAGCAAAAGGTACATTTTTGTCAATTATCCATAGGTTTCTTCCTACAAGACTAACGCTGGCAGCACTAAAGAAGCTATTGCTCATCCATTTAGTTACAGGCATCTTATAGGTAAGGGCCAATTCTCTTAGTTTGACATAAGAGGCGTCATAAACATTTAGAGCAGCAGGGTTTCTGGTAGCGTTACCCCAGTAGAAAACACCTCCATAAAAGTCTGCCGTTGCTCTAGTGGTATTAGGTTGACCATCTTCAGTAACACCTTCATTCAAGATACCACCACTATCAGGACCATCGGTTACAGGGTCTCTAACAGGGTTGCCCAATTCGTTCAATCCTGCGGTGTAATAAGGTAAACCGGTACCTTGACCATAATAGGTGTCTAGTGAGAAAACATCACCACCCTTTTGAACATCAATCAAGAAATTAAGGGTTAGATTCTTGTAAGTAAATCTGTTATTTACACCACCAACCCAATCAGGGTTTACATTTCCTAAAACCTGATCTGCTTGAGATAGATAGTAACCACTACCGTTTACTACTTTGTTTCCATTATCGTCAAAAACAAAACCAGATCCTCTGATTGCACCATAAGGTTCACCAATAGAGGCGTTGATAGAAACACCACCTTGGAAAGACTGTAATTGTAAATTTTGTTGGTCACCAAGTAGACTAAGTACTTCGTTTTCGTTTTTAGACCAGTTTACATTTACATTCCACGCAAAATTATCTGTTTGTACAGGGGTAAGGTTCAACCCAACTTCTATACCACGGTTTTCAATTTCACCGGCATTAACCCAACGGCTGCTGAAACCGGTTGCCGTAGTTGTTGACACTGGAAGTAATTGATCTTCAGTGTTCTTTTTATAATAAGTAATATCGAACCCAACTCGGCTGTTGAACATACGCGCTTCTAGACCAACTTCAATTTCACTGGTTCTTTCAGGAACTAACTGATCGTTTTGTTTGGTTCCTGGGAAGGATACCAATACTGAGTTGCCAAAGTTGTTATTAATGGTATAAGTGTCGTACACGTTATTGGCAGGCAAATCGTTACCAACTTCAGCGTAACCCGCTCTTAGCTTACCAAAATTTAACCAACTTGCATCGATTAAGCTCGAGAAAACCAAACTTCCACTCGCACCGTAATAATTATATTTATTATTGTTTTCAGGTAGGGCAGAAGAAATATCATATCTGTCAACCAAATCAAGATAGAAGGTGTTGCCAAACCCTAGGGAAGCTTGAGCGTAATAACCTACAACTTGCTTTTCATCTACTGTCTCTACAGGTTTTGGTACAGCATTCACTGAATTTCTTAAAGCGAAAAGACCTGGAACAACCAGACCACCAGCAGTGGCTTCATGATAGAAACTATAGGTTTCCCTTCTGTTGTTTATACCGGCAACACCGGCTAAAGTAATATTATCACTTAGACTAGTGTTTACATTGAACATCAAGTCATAATTGTACTCAGAATAGGTAATGTCCTTTCTGTCGTAACCAGATGACTCATCGTCCCTAAGAACCCCGAATGGTGCAGCAACAGAACCTGGTGCCCTTCTTTCTTCACGAAGCTCAGTATAAGTATCAACCGCACCTTTAGCAGTGATATCTAACCAAGGAGCAAGAGAGTATGTGGCGAATAGATTGCCATAAAAACGATTCCTTCTATCCGTTTGGTAATTCTCGTAACGTGTCCAGTAAGGATTGTCCCAGTAATGTGGTTGAAGAGGAGAGCCTCCCTGAAAAAAGCCGCCTTCATGGTTCCAAGAGTAGTTCAACCCTGTCTGCTCATAAATTCTTCTTTGATCTTCAATATCAACGTTAACTTGCCACCACTGTCTGAACTGAGACATTAGGTTGTCGCTATAACCAGTACTGTTTCTACCTAGCGTCCTTTGAACCAAGAAGTTTGCGTTGGCACCTACGTTGAATTTTTCGCTAACCTTTAAAGTACCATTGATATTGAAAATGTTCTTATTCAAGTTAGAATTAGGAAGCATACCACTTTGTTCAAAATTGGTATAACCAAGTCTGTACGTCATTTTTTCATTTCCTCCAGTAACAGAAACACTATTGTTGAATTGGAAAGATGTCTCAAAAAAGTCTACTGGAGTATGAGCGCCTGCCACATATGGGGTAGCAGTTTGGTAGTTCGGATGTTCTGGAACGAAGGCATCCCATTGGTACACCAATTGTCCATTTAAAGGAGCACCGTATGATGCATCATCGTAGGTTGGTACGACTAAGTCTGGGTTACCGTCACCATTGGCATCGATATCTTCAAAATATCCGGTCGATCCATAATAAGGTCCGTACCCTGCACCATATTCATCCTGATACTCCAAAAATGTACTCTTGTCAATTTTACCCACAGTTACTCCTGAGGTGATTTGAACTTTTGCAGAACCTGCTTTACCCTTTTTAGTAGTAATAATAATGACACCGTTTGACGCTCTAGAACCGTAGATGGCTGAAGCAGCAGCACCCTTAAGGATGTTGATAGACGCTACATCATCAGGGTTAATATCAGACGCGGCATTACCGTAATCATAACCTGTACTACCACCCTGCTGAGCAGAGGTGTTGTTTAAACGGTTTGAAATAGGAATACCGTCAATAACGAATAAAGGTTGGTTGTTTCCAGTCAAAGAACTTACGCCTCGAATCAAGAAGTTTGCGGAACCTCCAAAGTTGTTGTTAGCCTTAATTTGAACACCACTAACTTTACCTGAAAGTGAATTGACAACGTTATCTACCTTAACAGTAGAAACGGCATCGCCCTCTAGCTCTTGGGCAGCGTAACCGAGAGATTTTTTCTCTCTACTAACACCTAAAGCGGTAACTACTACCTCCTCTAATGATTCAGCATCCTCGGCCATTTGAAGGTTAATAGTGTTAGAGGCGCCTACTGGTCTAGTCTCTGTTTTATAACCTAGATAGGAGAAGGCAAGTGTTTGACCTTGACTAGCTGAAATAGCATAGTTTCCGTCGAAATCGGTTTGGGTACCATTTGTGGTTCCCTGCACCACGATGTTAACCCCTGGTAGCGGTAATCCGTCCGCATCGGAGACCGTACCAGTAATGGTTTTGTCTTGTGCAAAAGAGATTTGCACGAATAACGCTAAAAATAGCGTCAACAATCCTTTGTGTTTTGCTCTCATTTTATAATTATTTGAATTAGCTGATGGCAAAAATCATAATTTAACGTTAATAATGCAATTATTTTTAACTAAAACTTATGCATGCATAATATTATTTCTGTTAGAAATGCGACATATGGCTTCAATTTTTGTCAAAATTCCACAGATTTTTGGCTTCATGTTATGGAAATGCTGTGTTTTTTCATCTGAAAGTAGAAATCGATGATCGAATTTGTTAAAATATTTACGATTTATTAATAATCGATTAAACAAACCATTTTTTGCTAATTAATAAGTAAATACATGTTAAAATATAAGTTTTAGCCTAGAAATTAGGTTATAATTATTTCATTTCATTTGATTTTTTCGTTTTTCCATGCTGTTTTTCCTGAACCTTCTTGTTTTGAATTTTATGTTATTCTCACAGAAACCCTTTCAGCTCTGAAATTAATCTTGCTTTTTTGTAAATCCCGTTGTTTTATTTTTATAAAGAATTGGGTTTTCACTAAGTGGTTGTTAATGTTTCACTGCTGTTCTAGCAAGGGGTGCGGTGTATCAATGTTGCCTTTTTTTTAAATCTTTGAAATTTAATGGGTAAGAATTTGAATTATTGCGAAATAGTCTTACATTTGCCGACCCTTAAATGAGGGGTTATTTATATACACATATAATATAGTATGCCAACAATTTCACAATTAGTACGAAAAGGAAGGTCCACGATTACTAAGAAGAGTAAATCGGCTGCTTTGGATTCTTGTCCTCAAAGAAGAGGTGTTTGTACGCGTGTTTACACAACTACGCCTAAGAAACCTAACTCTGCCATGAGAAAAGTGGCTAGGGTAAGGTTGACTAATGGTAAAGAGGTGAACGCTTACATACCTGGTGAAGGACACAATCTCCAAGAGCACTCGATAGTATTAGTAAGGGGCGGAAGGGTGAAAGATTTGCCTGGTGTTAGATATCATATCGTGAGAGGGGCTTTGGACACAGCTGGTGTTGCGGGCCGAACTCAGAGGAGATCTAAGTACGGAGCAAAACGACCCAAGAAGTAAATGATTTAAAAGGTGTGGAGTAATCTGTGCCGAAAACGAACAAAATGAGAAAAAAACAGGCAAAAAAGAGACCGCTTTTACCGGATCCAAGGTATGGTGATCAATTGGTCACTCGTTTCGTCAATATGATGATGTGGGATGGTAAAAAATCTATAGCTTTTAATGTTTTCTACAATGCAATGGATATTGTGGAAGAAAAGAAGACTGACGAGGAGAAGTCGGCCTTGGAACTTTGGAAAGACGCTCTTTCAAATGTAATGCCCCATGTCGAAGTTAGGAGTAGAAGGGTCGGGGGTGCTACTTTTCAGATTCCAATGCAAATTCGTCCTGACCGTAAAATTTCTACCGCTATGAAGTGGTTGATCAGTTTTGCGAGAAAAAGGAATGAAAAGGGTATGGCTCAAAAACTGGCAGCTGAAATTTTAGCTGCTGCGAAGGAAGAAGGTGCTGCTGTTAAGAAAAGAGTTGATACGCACAAGATGGCAGAGGCAAATAAAGCATTTTCCCACTTTAGATTTTAATCAGAAATGGCAAGAGATTTAAAATATACTAGAAATATAGGTATCGCTGCTCACATTGATGCCGGAAAGACGACTACTACTGAGCGTATTCTTTTTTACACTGGTGTTAGTCATAAAATTGGTGAGGTGCACGATGGTGCGGCCACTATGGACTGGATGGAGCAGGAGCAAGAGCGTGGTATTACCATTACTTCAGCTGCAACAACTTGTACTTGGAGGTTTCCGATGGAAAACGCTCAGCCGTTACCTGATACCAAAGATTATCACTTTAATATTATTGACACTCCTGGTCACGTTGATTTTACGGTTGAGGTTAACCGTTCCCTTCGTGTTTTGGATGGTTTGGTTTTCTTGTTCAGTGCAGTTGATGGGGTTGAGCCTCAGTCTGAGACTAATTGGCGTTTAGCTGATAATTATAAGGTTCCTAGAATTGGTTTTGTTAATAAAATGGACCGTCAGGGAGCTAACTTCTTAAACGTTTGTACGCAAGTTCGCGAGATGTTAGGTTCCAACGCTGTGCCGATCGTTCTTCCTATCGGGGATGAAGCTGATTTTAAAGGTATAGTTGACTTGGCCAAGAACAGGGCTATTGTATGGCACGAAGAGAATTTTGGTTCTACGTTCGATGTGGTTGATATTCCTGAGGATATGAAGGCTGAAGTAAAGGAGTATAGAGCTGCTCTTATCGAGGCTGTTGCTGAATATGATGAGGAGTTGATGGAGAAATTCTTCGAAGATGAAGATTCTATCACTGAAGAAGAAGTTCATGCTGCTTTAAGAGCTGCCGTTATGGATAGGGCTATTATACCAATGGTTTGTGGTTCCTCTTTTAAGAATAAGGGTGTTCAGTTCTTGTTGGATTGCGTTTGTAGATATCTGCCATCGCCTATAGATAAAGATGATATTGTAGGTACTAATCCTGATACGGGAGCGGAAATCAGTAGAAAGCCAGATGTTAAAGAGCCTTTCTCGGCTTTGGCATTTAAGATTGCTACAGACCCTTTTGTTGGTAGATTAGCATTTTTTAGAACTTACTCTGGTAGGCTTGATGCCGGTTCTTATATATTGAATAATCGCTCGGGTAAAAAAGAGCGTATTTCTCGAATCTATCAGATGCATTCGAATAAGCAAAATGCTATCGAATATATCGAAGCAGGTGATATTGGTGCTGCGGTAGGTTTTAAGGATATTAAGACTGGTGATACCATGTCTGCCGAAAATGCTCCAATTATTTTGGAAAGTATGGATTTTCCTGATCCGGTAATTGGTATCGCTGTTGAGCCTAAGACGAAGGCTGATGTAGATAAATTGGGTATGGCTTTGGCTAAATTGGCTGAGGAGGATCCAACTTTCCAAGTGAAGACCGATGAGGCTTCAGGTCAGACTATTATATCTGGTATGGGCGAGCTTCATTTAGATATTATCGTTGATCGTCTTAGAAGAGAGTTTAAGGTAGAAGTGAACCAGGGTCAACCTCAGGTAGAGTATAAAGAAGCGCTAACTAGAAGTGCTGACCATAGAGAGGTTTACAAGAAGCAGTCTGGTGGTCGTGGTAAATTCGCGGATATTGTATTTACTATGGGTCCAGCCGATAGCGAAGAAGTGACCGGTCTTGAGTTTGTTAACGAGATTAAAGGTGGTAATATTCCTAAAGAATTCATTCCTGCTGTTGAAAAAGGCTTTAAAGAGGCTATGAAAAATGGTCCATTGGCCGGATTCGAGATGGATAGTATGAGAGTAGTTCTTAAGGATGGGTCTTTCCATGCGGTGGATTCTGATTCTCTATCTTTCGAATTGGCTGCTAAGTTAGGTTATAAGTCTGCTGCAAAAGCTGCTGGTGCCGTACTGATGGAGCCTATTATGAAGATTGAAGTATTGACGCCCGAAGAAAACATGGGTGATATCGTAGGTGACCTTAACCGTAGAAGAGGTACTATCTCTAATATGAGTGATAGGGCAGGTTCTAAAGTTGTAAAAGGTGAAGTGCCGCTATCGGAGATGTTCGGTTATGTAACGTCATTAAGAACATTATCTTCAGGTAGGGCAACATCAACTATGGAATTCTCTCACTATGCTGAGACACCATCGAATATTGCTGAGGAAGTTATTAAGGCAGCTAAAGGAGTAACCGCTTAATTGTTAGAAAGATGAGCCAAAAAATTAGGATAAAACTAAAATCTTACGATCACAATCTAGTGGATAAGTCTGCTGAGAAAATCGTAAAAACGGTAAAGACTACCGGGGCAGTGGTTACTGGACCTATTCCTTTACCAACGCATAAAAAAATCTTTACAGTGTTGCGTTCGCCGCACGTAAATAAGAAATCTAGAGAGCAATTCCAACTTAGTTCTTACAAGAGGTTATTGGATATTTACAGCTCTTCGTCAAAAACTATCGATGCGCTTATGAAGTTAGAGCTTCCTAGTGGTGTTGAAGTTGAGATTAAGGTTTAAGTAGATTTTACTGAAAGCTGTCTTCAATAGATGGTAGACATGTCCTGCGCTGCGTGCAAGGGAAAAACGGAAACAAAAATTAATTCGGGGTCGAATAATTTTTGACCCTGTTTTTTTGTCTGAAAGTTGAATAGAGTAATTAAATAAATATGAACGGACTAGGGTTCTTGGTAATCTAAAAGTCCATAATTTAAATCAAGTATGTCTGGGTTAATAGGTAAAAAAGTGGGCATGACCAGCATCTTTGACGAGAATGGGAAGAATATTCCTTGCACCGTTATAGAAGCAGGACCATGCGTAGTTACCCAAGTCAGAACCGAAGAAGTTGATGGGTATAATGCACTTCAACTTGGTTTCGATGACAAGGCAGATAAACGTGCCAACAAGGCTGAAACAGGCCACTTTAAAAAAGCTGGTACTTCGCCTAAAAAGAAAGTTGTCGAATTTCAAGGTTTTGAAGGGGAGTTCAAATTAGGTGACACTGTAGGTGTCGATCTTTTCACCGAAGGTGAATTTGTCGATGTCGTGGGTACTTCTAAGGGAAAAGGCTTTCAAGGTGTAGTAAAACGTCACGGTTTTGGTGGTGTTGGTCAATCTACGCACGGTCAGCACAACAGGTTAAGAGCACCTGGTTCTATTGGTGCTGCCTCGTATCCTGCTCGTGTTTTTAAGGGCTTGAAAATGGCCGGTAGAATGGGGGGTGAGCGTGTTACAGTTCAGAACCTGCGTGTATTAAAAGTGGTTCCTGAAAAGAATCTTTTAGTTGTAAAAGGGGCTGTTCCGGGACATAAAAATTCATACGTAACTATTCAAAGGTGGGAGTAATGAAGGTAGCAGTATTAGATATTAAAGGAAAAGAAACAGGTAGAAAAGCTGAGCTTTCAGATTCTGTTTTCGGTATTGAGCCAAATAATCACGCTGTTTATTTAGATGTAAAACAGTATTTGGCCCATCAGAGACAAGGTACTCACAAAGCCAAAGAACGTGGCGAGATCGCTGGTAGTACACGTAAGATAAAGAAGCAGAAAGGTACAGGTACCGCTCGTGCAGGTAGCATCAAGTCGCCTGTGTTTAGAGGTGGTGGACGAATTTTTGGTCCTAGACCAAAAGATTATGTCCAAAAACTTAACAAAAATGTTAAGAGATTGGCTAGAAAATCTGCTTTGAGCATCAAGTCAAAAGAGAATGCCATTCTAGTTGTTGAAGATTTCAACTTTGAGACTCCGAAAACAAAAGATTTTAAAGAGATTTTGAAGTCTCTTGGCATAGACAATAAAAAGTCTTTGATTGTCTTGGGTGATTCAAATAATAGCGTATATTTGTCTTCGCGAAATTTGAAGGGCTCAGAAGTTGTAACTTCCTCAGAAATAAGCACTTACAAAATAATGAATGCTAATAATGTAGTGTTTGTTGAAGGTGCTTTAGAAGGATTGGAGTCAAACCTAAATAAAAAATAAGCCATGAGCGTGTTGATAAAACCGATAATTACCGAAAAAATGACCGCAGAGAGCGAGTTGTATAATAGGTATGGCTTTATTGTGAATCCTGAAGCCAATAAAATTCAGATCAAAGAAGCTGTAGAGGCTACTTATGGTGTGGCGGTCAAAAAAGTGAGAACCATGAATTATGGTCCTACTAGAAAGACGCGTTATACTAAAACTGGTATACAGCATGGTAAGACCAATTCGGTCAAGAAAGCTATTGTTGATGTTGAAGAAGGTGACATCATCGATTTTTACAGTAATCTATAAAGACGCAAAATGTCAGTTAGAAAATTAAAACCTATCACTCCTGGACAGCGTTTTAGAGTAGTAAACGGATTTGACGCGCTTACTGCTGATAAGCCGGAGAAGAGCTTGCTCGCTCCGTTAAAAAAGTCGGGAGGTAGAAACAGTCAAGGAAAAATGACCATGCGCCATAGAGGTGGAGGTCATAAGAGAAGGTATCGTGTTATCGATTTTAAAAGGGATAAGCAAGATGTTGCTGCTACCGTAAAGTCGATTCAGTATGATCCTAACAGAACAGCTTTTATTGCATTATTGGAGTATTCCGATGGTGAGAAAAGATATATAATCGCCCAGAACGGCCTTCAGGTCGGTCAAGAGATAAGTGCTGGTTCTTCTGTTGCTCCAGAAATCGGGAATGCGCTTCCTTTGAGTGCTATTCCTTTAGGAACTATTATTTCTTGCATAGAGTTGCGTCCTGGTCAGGGTGCTGTAATGGCTAGAAGTGCTGGAACTTTTGCTCAGTTGATGGCGAAAGATGGAAAATTCGTCACCGTTAAAATGCCATCTGGTGAGACCAGGTTGATTTTGTCTACGTGTATGGCTACTATCGGGGCTGTGTCCAATTCAGATCATCAATTGTTGGTTTCTGGTAAAGCTGGTAGAAGTAGATGGTTGGGTAGAAGGCCTAGAACAAGACCGGTTGCTATGAACCCTGTTGATCACCCAATGGGTGGTGGTGAAGGAAGGGCTTCCGGAGGTCACCCAAGGTCTAGAAATGGTATTCCTGCTAAAGGGTATAGAACCAGGATCAAGACCAAGAAAACGAATAGATATATTTTAGAACGTAGAAAGAAATAAAAAGTAAAGAAAAATGGCACGTTCATTAAAAAAAGGACCATACGTTCACTATAGCTTGGAGAAGAAAATCCAACAAAATGTATCTTCAGGTAAGAAGAGTGTGATCAAAACGTGGTCAAGAGCATCGATGATTACCCCTGATTTTGTAGGTCTTACTATCGCGGTTCACAATGGAAGACAATTTGTTCCAGTGTTTGTTACCGAGAATATGGTAGGTCATAAATTAGGTGAATTTTCTCCTACCCGTTCTTTCAGAGGGCATGCAGGAGCTAAGAATAAAGGAAAGAAGTAAGTAAGCTATGGGAGTTCGAAAAAAACAAATGGCCGAAAGGTTAAAGGCTGAAAAGAAGCAATTGGCTTTTGCTAAGTTGAATAACTGCCCGACATCACCAAGAAAAATGCGTTTGGTTGCAGACTTGGTGCGTGGTGTAGAAGTTGAAAAGGCTTTGGCTATTCTTAGGTTCAATCCTAAAGAGTCATCACGTAAGTTAGAGAAGCTATTGTTGTCTGCTTTGGCTAACTGGCAAGCAAAAAATGAAGAAGCAAGTGTTGAAGACGCTGGTCTTTTCGTAAAGGAAATTCGTGTTGATGGTGGTACTATGTTGAAAAGGTTGCGTCCTGCACCTCAGGGTAGAGCACACAGAATCAGAAAACGTTCAAACCATGTTACTTTGGTTTTAGGGTCTAATAATAATATAGAGAGCTAGAATGGGACAGAAAACAAATCCAATAGGAAATCGTCTTGGAATCATCAGAGGATGGGAGTCTAACTGGTATGGTGGAAATGATTACGGCGATAAACTAGCTGAAGACAATAAAATTCGTAAGTATATCCATGCGCGTTTGGCAAAGGCTAGCGTGTCTAGGGTGATTATTGAAAGAACTCTTAAGTTGATTACGATTACCGTGACTACTGCAAGACCAGGTATTATTATTGGTAAGGGTGGTCAAGAAGTTGATAAACTTAAAGAAGAGCTTAAGAAAATCACGAACAAAGAGGTTCAGATCAATATCTATGAGATAAAGAGACCTGAATTAGATGCTAATTTGGTTGCTGCGAGTATCGCAAGACAGATTGAAAGTAGAATTTCTTTCAGAAGGGCAATTAAAATGGCTATCGCTGCTGCAATGAGAATGAATGCAGAGGGTATTAAAGTGCAGATTTCTGGTCGTTTGAACGGAGCTGAAATGGCGCGTTCCGAATCTTACAAAGATGGCCGTATTCCTCTTTCTACTTTTCGTGCCGATATCGATTATGCCTTACAAGAGGCACAGACTACTTATGGTAAGCTGGGTATCAAAGTATGGATAATGAAAGGCGAGGTCTATGGTAAGAGAGATTTGTCTCCATTAGTGGGTATGACAAAAGGCCAGTCTAAAGGAGGTGATAAACGAGATAGTGGTAGAAAACCACGTCGTAGAAAGTAATTTAAAAAAGTAGTAAGCAATGTTACAGCCAAAAAGAACCAAGTTCCGAAAGATGCAGAAAGGCCGCATGAAAGGTATTGCGGGCCGAGGGTTTCAATTGTCGAACGGCATGTTCGGAATCAAGACATTGGATTCTAAATTTATAACATCACGTCAAATAGAGGCGGCGCGTATCGCAGCCACTAGATATATGAAACGTCAAGGTCAGCTTTGGATCAAAATCTTTCCGGACAAGCCTATCACTAAAAAGCCTCTTGAGGTGCGTATGGGTAAAGGTAAAGGTGCTCCAGAATATTTTGTGGCAGTTGTTAAACCGGGAAGAGTTCTTTTTGAAGTATCCGGTGTTCCTATGGAAGTTGCCAAGGAAGCGTTGCGACTTGCTGCTCAAAAGTTACCTGTGCGAACTAAGTTTATCGTAGCTCGTGATTATGTTGAAGAAACAATTTAAGGTGTATCATGAAAAATAAAGAAATTAAAGAACTGTCTGTCGAAGAGCTAAAAGAAAAGCTTGCCGAGTATAAGAAACAACATGCAGACCTTAAAATGGCACATTTTGTTACACCGTTAGAAAATCCTCTTCAAATAAGAACAGCTAGAAGAACGGTGGCTAGATTGGCAACGGAATTAACTAATAGGGAAAACCAATAATTGGTTCTGCTTTATGGAAGAAAAAAGAAACTTAAGAAAAGAGAGAATCGGGGTGGTAACCAGTAACAAAATGGAGAAATCCATTGTTGTTTCAGAGGTGAAGCGAGTAAAGCACCCTATGTACGGTAAATTCGTATTGAAGACCAAGAAGTATGTGGCTCATGACGAGAAGAATGACTGCAACGAAGGTGATACCGTTAAGATTATGGAGACCCGTCCGTTGAGTAAGACTAAGTGTTGGAGATTAGTAGAAATCTTAGAAAGAGCTAAATAATTATGTTACAGCAAGAATCAAGATTAAAGGTAGCAGACAATACCGGTGCCAAAGAGGTTTTGACCATTAGGGTGCTTGGTGGTACCAAAAGAAGATATGCTTCTGTAGGTGATAAGATTGTTGTGGCCGTTAAAGAGGCTACACCGAATGGTGGTATTAAGAAGGGTGCTGTTTCTACAGCGGTAGTTGTAAGAACTAAAAAGGAGGTAAGAAGACCTGATGGTTCGTACATCCGTTTCGACGACAACGCTTGTGTATTGTTGAACCCAAGTGGGGAGATGAGAGGTACGCGTGTGTTCGGTCCTGTTGCAAGAGAATTGCGTGACAAGCAGTTTATGAAAATTGTTTCATTGGCCCCTGAGGTACTTTAATATAGTAGATCATGATAAAGTTGAAAATAAAAACAGGAGATACGGTTCGAATCGTTGCCGGAGACCATAAGGGTACCGAAGGTAAAGTAATGTCCGTAGACCGTGAAAAGAATAAAGCTATCGTTGAGGGTGCAAATTTGGTTTCTAAACATCAGAAGCCTAGCGCACAGAATCCTCAGGGTGGTATCGTAAAGAAAGAGGCTCCTATTCATATTTCTAATCTGGCTTTGATCGATGCGAAGACAGGTGAGACTACGAGGGTAGGATACGAAGAAAGGGACGGAAAGAAAGTACGTTTTTCCAAGAAATCCAATGAAGTAATATAGTTATGGCTTACGTTTCAAGATTAAAAACGGAATATAAGGAGCGTATCGTTAATGCGCTTAAAGAAGAGTTCGGTTACAACAATATTATGGAGGTGCCGAAGCTTCAGAAAATTGTCGTAAGTAGAGGTGTTGGTGCTGCTGTGGCAGACAAAAAGTTAATTGACCATGCGGTTGATGAGCTTACAACTATTACTGGGCAAAAAGCTGTAGCGACGATGTCTAAGAAAGATGTTGCTACCTTTAAATTACGTAAAGGTATGCCAATTGGCGCTAAAGTGACCTTGAGAGGTGAGAGAATGTACGAGTTTTTAGATCGTTTGATTACTTATGCATTACCTCGCGTAAGAGATTTTCAAGGTATACGGGCTACAGGTTTTGATGGTCGTGGTAATTATAGCTTGGGTGTTACTGAGCAAATTATCTTCCCTGAAATCAATATTGATAGAATTAATAGAATTAACGGAATGGATATTACTTTCGTTACTTCTGCCCAAACCGATAAAGAAGCGAAGTCTCTATTAACTGAATTAGGATTACCTTTTAAAAAGAACTAGAATGGCTAAAGAATCAATGAAAGCGCGTGAGCGCAAAAGGGCAAAAACAGTTGCTAAATATGCTGAAAAGCGTAAGGCTTTAAAGGAAGCCGGTGATTACGAAGCATTGCAAAAGTTGCCGAGAAATGCTTCTCCCGTTCGTATGCACAATAGATGCAAGTTAACAGGTAGACCAAAGGGGTATATGAGAACATTCGGTATCTCTAGGGTTATGTTCAGGGAAATGGCTAACCAAGGTCTTATTCCCGGAGTTAAAAAGGCAAGCTGGTAAAAGAGTTTAACTGGTTTCAGGTTCGTAATAAAGCGAAAACCGTTACCAAATTATATAGAAATGGTCACAGATACTATTGCAGATTATCTAACTAGAGTTAGAAATGCCAGCAGGGCTGGTCACAGAGTGGTGGAGATTCCATCGTCTAAAGTAAAAAGAGAAATAACTAAGATATTGTTCGATCAGGGCTATATTTTAAGTTATAAGTTTGAAGAGGATAAATTTCAGGGTACTATTAAAATCGCCTTGAAATATGATAAGGAGACCAAAGAGCCTGTTATCAGAAAAATTCAAAGGGTAAGTAAGCCAGGTTTACGTAAGTATACCGGTGCCGATACCTTGCCAAGGGTTTTGAATGGTTTGGGTATAGCTATAGTCTCTACTTCTCACGGAGTGATGACCAGTAAGCAGGCCAAGAACGAGAATGTAGGTGGTGAGGTACTTTGCTACGTATATTAATAAGGAATAAAGTATTTAAGACATGTCAAGAATAGGTAATAATCCGATAGTGATTCCTGAGGGAGTGACAGTTGATATAAAAGGAAACGAGGTCGTCGTTAAAGGGAAATTGGGAGAGCTTACGCAAGATTTTTCTTCAGTCGACATCAAGGTTGAAGATGGTCAAGTAGTTGTGGAAAGACCTTCAGACTTAAAAGATCATAAAGCAAAGCACGGTCTGTATCGCGCATTGATCAATAACATGATTAAAGGTGTGTCGATTGGGTGGACCAAACAACTTGAGTTAGTTGGTGTGGGTTATCGTGCCAGTAACCAAGGTCAGAAGCTTGATTTGGCTTTAGGGTTTTCTCACAACATTGTGTTAGATCTAGCTCCTGAGATCAAGGTAGAGACTACTTCGGAAAAAGGTAAGAACCCTATAGTTAAATTGACATCTCACGACAAGCAATTGGTAGGTCAGATAGCAGCCAAGATACGATCATTCCGTAAGCCAGAGCCTTACAAAGGAAAAGGTATCAAGTTCGTGGGCGAGCAATTACGTAGAAAAGCAGGTAAATCAGCTTAATAGTATATCATGGCATTATCAAAGAGCGAAAGAAAACAAAGAATACGTAGAAGAATCAGAAAAGTTTCTTCAGGTACTGCAGAGAGACCAAGACTTTCTGTATTTAGAAGTAACAGTGCCATCTATGCACAGGTTATAGATGATAACGAAGGAAAAACCCTTTTGTCTGTTTCTTCTAGAGATAAACAATTTGCCGATGCTAAAGGCACCAAAACTGAAATAGCTACTGAGGTAGGTAAGACGGTTGCCGAGAAATGTAAAGAGGCAGGTATAGAGAAAGTTGCTTTTGATAGGGGTGGAAACCTTTATCATGGTAGAGTTAAAGCATTGGCTGAAGGGGCCCGTGAAGCAGGACTAAATTTTTAAATAATACTATGTACCAGAAATACAAAAACGTAGAGACTGTTAAACCTGGCGGTTTAGATTTAAAAGATAGATTGGTAGGTATTCAGCGTGTTACCAAAGTGACCAAAGGTGGTAGAGCTTTTGGATTTTCGGCCATAGTTGTTGTTGGTGACGAGAATGGTGTTGTCGGTAGCGGTTTGGGTAAATCTAAAGAAGTTGCTACAGCTATTGCCAAGGCAATCGAGGATGCAAAGAAGAACCTTATTCGTATACCATTGAACAAAGGTACGCTTCCACACGAGCAAAAAGGTAAATATGGTGGTGCAAGGGTATATATTCAACCAGCATCTCATGGTACCGGGGTTATTGCCGGTGGTGCCGTTCGTGCGGTATTGGAGTCTGTTGGAGTTCAAGACGTACTTTCGAAATCACAAGGATCATCGAACCCTCATAACGTAGTTAAGGCTACTTTCGACGCATTATTGCAACTTAGGGATGCTGGTACCGTAGCTAAGCAAAGAGGTGTTTCCCTAGACAAAGTCTTTAAAGGATAATATACAATACGATGGCTAAGAAAATACAGGTTAAGCAGCTAAAGAGCAGTATCAAGAGACCTCAAAACCAGAAAAGAACTCTTGAGGCCTTAGGTCTTAAGAAAATAGGTCAGGTTGTGGAGCATGAAGCTACCCCCAACATTCTTGGTATGATAGATAAAGTTAAACATTTGGTTTCTACACAAGAAGCCTAATATAGAAGATAATAATGGATTTAAGCAATCTTAAACCAGCGGAAGGTTCAACAGGTAAAGCGGGTAAAAGAGTCGGTAGAGGACAAGGTTCTGGAAAAGGCGGAACCGCTACCCGTGGTCACAAAGGGGCAAAATCTAGATCTGGTTATTCTAAGAAAATAGGTTTCGAGGGTGGTCAAATGCCTTTACAGCGTCGTGTTCCAAAATTCGGTTTCACGAACATCAACCGTGTAGAATACAAAGGTATCAACTTGAGTAAGTTACAGGAGCTTGTCGATAATAAGATTATCAAAGACGAGGTTACCGTAGATACTTTAGTTGAAAATGGTTTGGCTAAAAGAAGCGAGCTAATAAAAATATTGGGCGGTGGGGAACTTAAGTCTTCCCTTAAAGTTTCCGTGCATAAATTTACGGCTAGTGCCAAAGCGGCCATTGAAGCTGCTGGCGGAGAAGCAATAAATTTATAAGCATACCCTACTATGAAGAAATTTTTCGAGACCATATCCAACATCTGGAAGATTGAAGAACTAAGAAACCGCATATTGGTAACACTTAGTTTGCTTTTGGTGTACCGTTTTGGTTGCCAGATTGTTCTTCCGGGTATCGATTCAACACAATTGGCTGCATTGGCCTCAGGTACCGATCAAGGTATCTTTGGGTTATTGAATGCTTTTACCGGAGGTGCTTTTGCAAATGCTTCGGTTTTTGCGTTGGGTATCATGCCATATATCTCTGCATCGATTGTGGTGCAGTTGATGAGTATCGCCATTCCATATTTGCAAAAGTTGGATAAGGAGGGTGAAAGTGGTAGAAAAACAAAAAATCAGATTACCCGTTGGTTAACGATTGGTATCTGTGTTGTTCAGGCTCCGGCTTATCTATACGGTCTTGAAGCCTTTGGTGTACAGGATAGTGCCTTCTTATTGGGTAAAGGACTTGATTTTATGATTCCTGCCGTTGTGATTTTGGTGACGGGCTGTGTGTTTGCAATGTGGTTAGGTGAAAAAATTACTGATAAAGGTATCGGTAATGGTATTTCACTTTTGATTATGATTGGTATTATTGCAACAATGCCTCAGTCGTTCGTTCAAGAGTTTTACTCTAGAACAACCAACAACACAGGTGGTTTGATGTTCATTTTAATTGAAATCATTCTTTGGTTCTTGGTTATTCTTGCAAGTGTTCTTTTGGTAATGGCTACGCGTCAGATACCAGTTCAATATGCAAGAAGAACTGCTTCTGGTGGGTATGAGAAGAATATAATGGGTTCGCGTCAGTACATTCCGCTAAAGTTGAATGCTTCTGGTGTAATGCCGATTATATTTGCCCAGGCAATCATGTTCGCTCCAAGTTTAATTGGTAAGACATTTAATGATACTGCGGCAGGGCAATGGATGGAAGTTCAGTTCCAAGATATTTTTGGTCTGGCATACAATGTTCTTTTTGCCGTATTGATTATCATATTTACTTACTTCTATACCGCCATTACGGTACCAACGAATAAGATGGCCGATGACTTGAAAAGAAGTGGAGGTTTTATTCCGGGTATTAGACCTGGAAAAGAAACGGGAGATTTTTTGGATAAGGTTATGTCTTTAATAACTTTGCCGGGTTCTATCTTTTTGGCCTTATTGGCAGTTTTGCCTGCTTTGGTCGTAAAGTTGATGGATCTTCAGGCCAATTGGGCCCTGTTTTATGGTGGAACTTCACTTTTGATTATGGTGGGTGTTGCCATCGATACAGTTCAGCAAGTGAACGCGTATCTATTGAACAGGCATTATGATGGTTTGATGAAAACCGGTAAAAACAGAAAAGTAGCATAAGTATGGCTAAACAAGCTGCAATAGAACAAGACGGATCTATAATTGAAGCATTGTCAAATGCAATGTTTCGTGTTGAATTGGAAAACGGGCATGTAGTTACTGCTCACATTTCCGGTAAGATGCGTATGCATTATATAAAATTGCTTCCAGGTGATAAGGTTAAGTTAGAAATGAGCCCTTATGACCTGACCAAGGCTAGAATTACTTATAGGTATTAATAAGAGAGAAAGATAGCGAGATGAAAGTTAGAGCATCAGTTAAAAAAAGAAGTGCCGACTGCAAAATTGTACGCAGAAAGGGCAGGTTGTATGTAATCAACAAGAAGAATCCTAGATTTAAACAAAGACAAGGATAATTATGGCAAGAATTGCGGGTATAGACATACCAAAACAAAAGAGAGGTGTAATTGCCTTGACCTACATTTACGGTATTGGAACAAGTAGGGCTAAAGAAATTTTGGAAAAAGCCAATGTTAGTGAAGACGCAAAGGTATCTGATTGGAATGATGATGAGATAGGCCGTATTAGAGAGGCTGTATCAGGTTATACCATTGAAGGTGAGCTTCGTTCAGAAACGCAGTTGAACATTAAGCGTTTAATGGATATTGGTTGTTACCGTGGTATTCGTCATAGAGCTGGTCTTCCACTTCGCGGTCAACGTACCAAGAACAATTCTAGAACCAGAAAAGGAAAAAGAAAAACGGTTGCTAACAAGAAAAAGGCAACTAAATAATAAGTAGGTTATTATGGCAAAGGCAACTTCAAAAGCAGGTGCAAAAGCGGCTAAAAAACGTAAAGTAATCGTTGACTCAGTGGGTGAGGCCCACGTGACCGCCTCTTTCAATAATATCATTATTTCGCTTACCAATAAAAAAGGAGACGTAATTTCTTGGTCTTCTGCAGGTAAGATGGGTTTTAGGGGGTCAAAAAAGAATACTCCCTACGCAGCTCAAGTAGCAGCTGAAGAATGTGCTAAAACTGCACACGAAGCCGGTCTTAGAAAGGTGAAAGTTTATGTTAAGGGGCCTGGTAACGGTAGAGAGTCTGCTATTCGTGCCGTACACAACTCTGGTATCGAAGTAACAGAAATCATTGATGTTACTCCAATGCCGCATAACGGTTGTAGACCACCAAAAAGAAGAAGAGTTTAATTCGTTTTATTCACTATATATTTCACGGGAAGTGTAGTTAACGATTATCGAAGGATAAGCCTTAATTCATAATCACACTTCCAAATTAAAAGAAAATGGCAAGATATACAGGACCTAAAAGTAAAATCGCCCGTAAGTTCGGCGAAGCTATCTTCGGAGACGATAAGTCATTCGAAAAGAAGAATTACCCTCCAGGACAACACGGAAACAACAGACGCCGAGGTAAAAAATCGGAGTATGCCGTTCAATTGATGGAGAAACAAAAAGCTAAGTATACCTACGGTATTTTAGAAAAGCAGTTTAGAAACATTTTCGCCAACGCCAAAAGAAAAGAAGGTGTTACCGGTGAAATTTTACTACAACTTTGCGAATGCAGGTTAGATAACGTTGTTTACCGCATGGGTATAGCTCCTTCAAGAAGAGGGGCTAGACAACTTGTGTCGCACAGACATATTACTGTAAACGGAGAGTTGGTCAATATTCCTTCATATACCTTGAAAGCAGGTGATGTAGTTGGTGTTCGTGAAAAATCAAAGTCACTTCAGGTGATCGGCGATTCATTAGACGCCCAAAGCAATGTTTATGAGTGGATTACCTGGAACTCTGAAAAGAAAGAAGGTACTTTTGTTTCAGTGCCTGAGAGAATCCAAATTCCAGAGAATATCAAAGAACAATTAATAGTTGAGCTTTACTCTAAATAACATAGAACACTAATTCACATGGCATTATTTAATTTCCAGAAACCTGATAAAGTTATAATGATCGATTCCTCGGATTTCGAAGGTAAGTTCGAATTCCGTCCATTGGAACCTGGTTATGGATTGACTGTCGGGAACGCACTAAGAAGAGTATTGCTTTCTTCTTTGGAAGGTCATGCAATTACATCCGTCAGAATCGATGGTGTCGAGCATGAGTTTTCCGTGATTTCGGGTGTTGTTGAAGACGTTACCGAAATCATCCTGAATCTTAAACAAGTAAGGTTCAAAAAGCAAATAGACGATTCAGAAGCTGAAGTAGTTTCTATATCTGTTAGCGGTAAAGAACAATTGACCGCTGGTGATTTTCAGAAATTCATTTCTGGATACCAAGTGTTGAACCCAGATTTGGTAATCTGCAACATGGATCCAAAAGTGAGTATAAATATGGAGATTGTTATCGACAAAGGTCGTGGCTATGTTCCAGCTGAAGAGAATAAGAAGTCGAACGCAGCACTAGGTAGTATTGCAATCGACTCTATCTTTACTCCTATCAAGAACGTAAAGTATAGCATTGAAAACTTTCGTGTAGAGCAGAAGACGGATTATGAAAAATTGGTTTTCGAAATCGTGACCGATGGATCGATTCATCCTAAAGATGCACTTACAGAAGGCGCCAAAGTCTTGATACACCACTTTATGTTGTTCTCTGATGAGAGAATTACATTAGAGGCTGATGAGATTGCTCAAACTGAAACATATGATGAAGAATCTTTGCATATGCGTCAGTTATTGAAAACTAAATTGGTAGACATGGATCTTTCAGTTCGTGCCTTGAATTGTTTGAAGGCGGCTGAAGTAGATACATTAGGTGATTTGGTTTCGTTCAATAAAAACGATTTGATGAAATTCAGAAACTTCGGTAAAAAGTCATTGACCGAATTAGAAGAATTGGTAATCAATAAAGGTCTAAGTTTTGGAATGGACCTTTCAAAATATAAGTTAGATAAAGATTAATCGATATTTCTTACAGGATAGGGATACACCCTCAGTTGGAGAAATATAATAGACAAGAGAAATGAGACACGGTAAAAAGGTCAATCATTTAGGAAGAAAGACAGCGCACAGAAAGGCGATGTTGGCCAATATGGCATGTTCCTTGATCGAGCACAAGAGAATCAACACTACGGTAGCAAAGGCAAAGGCATTGAAACAATTTGTTGAGCCATTGATAACCAAAGCGAAGGCAGAGAACAATATTTCTGCTGAAAAAGGAACGCACAATCGTCGTATCGCTTTTAAGAACCTGCGTAACAAATATGCGGTAACTGAATTGTTCAGTACAGTTGCTGAACAGGTGGGCGATAGGCCTGGTGGTTATACCAGAATTATAAAATTAGGTAACCGTCTCGGTGATAACGCTGATATGGCAATGATTGAGTTAGTTGATTTCAATGAGCTTTACAATGCTGGTAAGCCTAAGAAGAAATCTACGAGAAGAAGTAGAAGAAGTGGTGGCAAAAAAGAGGAAGAAGCTAAGGTAGATGCACCTGCAGCTCCAAAAGAAGAGGCAGCTGAAGCTCAAGCCGATGTTGAAAATGTTACAGACGATTCAGAAGAATAAGATGTACATAACTCGTAATAAATTGAAAAGGATAAACTTAATAGTTTATCCTTTTTTTATGTTTAATTTTGAAAATTAAGAAAGAGTAGCATATATGAAGTATCAATCAAGAAGAAAAGCGTTATTATTATTGGCCGACGGCACTATATTCTACGGCAAGTCGGTTGGAGACAAAGAGGGTACCGCATTTGGTGAGGTTTGTTTTAATACGGGTATGACCGGTTATCAAGAGATTTTTACCGACCCATCTTATTTTGGTCAATTGATGGTTACTACCAATGCCCACATCGGTAACTATGGTACCAATGTTGAAGAAGTGGAATCGGATTCTGTTAAAATATCCGGACTTATTTGCCGAAATTTCAGTTACGAATATTCGCGTCCAAGAGCTGATAAAAGTTTGGAGGATTTTTTGAATGATAATAAATTATTTGCCATATCTGATGTAGACACTAGGGCTTTGGTCAGTTATATACGTGATAATGGCGCAATGAATGCGGTTATATCGACCGATGTGAACAATATTGAGGGTCTCAAAAAACAATTGGCAGAAGTGCCTAGTATGGAGGGTCTTGAATTGGCTTCAAAAGTTTCTACAAAAGAGCCATATTTCATAGGCGACGAATCTGCAACCTATAAAATTGCTGCCTTGGATATAGGCATTAAGAAGAATATTTTAAGAAATCTGTCAAAAAGAGATTCTTATATAAAAGTTTTCCCTTTTGACGCTTCTTTTGATGAAATGCAATCTTGGGAACCGGATGCCTATTTCATTTCTAACGGACCTGGTGATCCTGAGCCTTTGGTCGATGCGATAGCTGCTGCCAAAAAAATGATTGATAGTGGTAAGCCGGTGTTCGGTATATGTTTGGGCCATCAAGTCATAGCCTTGGCAAAAGGTATATCGACCTATAAAATGCACAATGGGCATAGAGGTATCAACCATCCAATTTTAAATTTGGTAACTGGCAAAGGTGAAATTACTTCGCAAAATCATGGTTTTGCTATTAATAGGGAAGAAACCGAAGCCAATAGTGATGTTGAAATCACACATGTTCACCTGAATGACAATACCGTAGCCGGTATTAAGCTGAAAGATAAAGATGTATTTTCGGTGCAGTACCACCCGGAAGCTAGTCCTGGGCCGCATGACGCTGATTATTTGTTCGATCAGTTTTTCGATTTGATCAAAAGTAAATCGGTACAAACAGTTTAGGTTAAGCAATCGTTATTTCCTGATAAATAGAGCAGTTTCTCTAAGCTTTATGCTATTAGGGTTTTGTATATTTGTTCACCTTGAAAAGCAATACTTTTCCAACTAAAAATATTTTTATGAGTATTATATTAAGCGTTCACGCAAGACAGATTTTAGATTCTAGGGGTAATCCTACTGTAGAGGTAGATGTAGTTACCGAAAATGGTGTAATGGGAAGGGCTGCAGTTCCATCCGGTGCTTCAACTGGAGAACATGAGGCCGTAGAATTGCGTGATGGCGGTAACACTTTTATGGGTAAGGGTGTTAGTAAGGCAGTTGAAAATGTCAACACTTTGATTTCTGAAGAAATTTTGGGCATGTCGGTCTTTGAACAAAACTTGATCGATCAGGTAATGTTAGATTTAGACGGTACGCCAAATAAATCAAAATTAGGTGCCAACGCCATACTTGGTGTTTCTCTTGCGGTAGCAAAGGCTGCTGCCAATGAATTGGGCATGCCACTATATCGATACGTAGGCGGTGTAAGTGCCAATACATTGCCGGTGCCTATGATGAACATCATTAACGGTGGCTCGCATTCAGATGCGCCGATTGCATTTCAAGAATTTATGATTATGCCGGTTAAGGCGAAAGATTTCACCCAGGCCATGCAGATGGGTACTGAAATTTTCCATAATCTTAAAAAAGTTTTACACGATAGAGGTCTGAGTACTGCTGTAGGTGATGAAGGTGGTTTTGCCCCTAATCTGGCAGGCGGTACCGAAGATGCTTTAGATACGATTGCGAAGGCGGTTGAGAAAGCGGGTTACAAACTTGGTGATGAAGTGATGATTGCCCTGGATTGTGCCTCTGCAGAGTTCTATGTGGATGGTAAATACGATTATACAAAATTCGAAGGCGATAAAGGGGTTGTAAGAACTTCACAAGAGCAAGCTGAGTATTTGGCAGAGCTTTGTTCTAAATATCCGATTATCTCTATCGAAGATGGTATGGATGAAAACGACTGGGATGGTTGGAAAACTTTGACAGAAATAGTTGGTGATAAAGTTCAATTGGTAGGTGACGATTTGTTTGTGACCAACGTTGAGCGTCTCTCTAGGGGAATCGAGCAAGGTATCGCCAATTCGATTCTTATCAAAGTAAACCAGATAGGAACTCTTACCGAGACTATAGCGGCGGTCAATATGGCCAAGAATGCTGGTTATACTTCAGTAATGAGCCACCGTTCAGGAGAAACCGAAGATAATACCATTGCCGATTTGGCCGTGGCACTTAATACCGGACAGATTAAGACTGGTTCTGCTTCCCGTTCCGATAGAATGGCCAAGTACAACCAACTCTTGAGAATAGAAGAAGAATTAGGTGATACGGCATATTATCCAAAAGAAAAAGCTTTTAAGATTCAGTAGAATTTTAATGTTTTCCTAATAAAAAAGCCTTTCTTTTCAGAAATAACCGAAGAGAAAGGCTTTTTTTTGGTTCATTCGTAAACTTTACTTACCTTTTTCCGGTAACGGATAATTTTAGATTTTCAATGAATAATTTTCTTTTTGTAGCTGCTGAGAATGATGCAATCCCCGATTGCAAGGCAGGTGGTATGGGCGATGTAGTACGTGATGTACCCAGAGAGATTGCCAAACGAGGTGATAAGGTTCATGTAATCGTTCCGTCTTATTCGAGAATTCACAAGACCGGAACATTTAGAACCCAGTTGAATTTTCGGTTGCGCGGTACTGACTATTCGGCCGAACTCTATGCTGTTCCTCCCAAAAAGAACATTGAAAACATCATTCATTATGTAATACACCATCCTGAAATTACTGAAGGAGGTATTGCCCATATCTATCATGATGATCCTACGGAGCCATTTTTTAATGACTATATAAAATTCATAATATTTAACACCGCTGTTGCCGAAGCGGTTAAGATGGGTGCTTTTGGAGAATTGGATATTGTGCACATGCACGATTGGCATTCCAGTGCCATGTTGTTCTTGAAAACCTATCACCCCGATTATCAGGTTTTAAAGAAAATGCGGTATGTATATAGCATACATAATTTGGCCATTCAGGGTATTCGACCATTTTATGATAATTATGCTTCGGTACATAACTTCTTTCCCGAAATTCAACTCGACCACCAAAATTTGCAAGACCCGCGCTACCAAGATTGCATTAATCTTATGGCGGTGGGCATTCGTTTGGCTGATGCCGTTCATACCGTTTCACAAGCGTATAAAGAAGATATATTATTACCAAGTGCAAGGCCTGAATTTGTAGGCGGCGAAAGTCTTGAGGTTGATTTAAGAAATGCCGATAATGAAGGTCGCTTGTTCGGAATCTTAAATGCCTCTAACTATGCCAACGTTCGTCAGGCAGAAAAGGGACTATTGTATCGAAATACGGTCAAGGCCTTGTTTCGTTGGCTTCAAGACGAATCAAAAAAGTATAAAGCAGACTTTTTGGCGCATACCGGTGAGAAAATCATGGAGTATGTATCCAACAAACCTAAGTTTATTGTGTCGAGTGTAGCTAGGTTGACGGAGCAGAAGTTTTATTTTCTAATGCGTTCTCCTGAGTCTTTTGAAAAAATACTGGACAGGCTAAAAGAAGTTGATGGCATTTTTATGCTTTTGGGTACGGGCGATCCCGATTATGAGCACTTGTTTAGAGAGATGAGCTACAAGCATAAAAACTTCATATTTACCAATGGGCAATCAGAAGATCTCATCGATTCTATGTATTTAGAAACTGATCTTTATTTCATGCCCAGCCTATTTGAACCATGTGGTATTAGTCAAATGTTGGCCATGAGAAACGGCAACCCATGTTTGGTACATCATACAGGAGGATTAAAAGACACTGTTGAGCACATGAAAACCGGTTTTGCCTTTGACGGTCAAACTTTCAATGCCAAACTTGAAGATATGGTGAATAAGTTGGATGAGGCCCTGAATGTCTGGGAGCATGATCAAGCGACCTGGAAGAAAATTAAGGCAAACGCCAAAAAAATGAGGTTCACCTGGGAGAAATCTTTAGATGAATACTACAATAAATTGTATCTGTTGTAATATCTACAAATTACTATCAAAAAGTGTTGTTAATAATGGGCGAAAGCCGAGGGTATAATTGTTAAGATTACCCTTTTTTATTAATTTTACGGTTCACTTAAATTTTAGTAAAAACTACAAATGTCAGATAAAGCTACTTTAGAGTACGAAGGTCAGAAATACGAATTCCCGGTTATTACAGGTTCTGAAAATGAACTTGCCATAGATATAAAAACTTTACGCTCGGTTACGGGTGGTATGATTACGATTGATCCTGGTTATAAGAACACGGGATCTTGTGCTAGTGCTATTACATTTTTAGATGGGGAAAAGGGTATTTTAAGATATAGAGGGTATTCTATTGAAGAGTTGGCCGAAAAGGCCGATTTTCTTGAAGTAGCCTACCTATTAATTTTTGGTGAACTTCCAAATAAGGAAGAGTTGGCTAAATTTCATAAAGATATCAAGGATGAATCTCATGTAGATGAGGAGATGAAAAAGATTTTGGACAGTTTTCCAAAGTCAGCTCACCCTATGGGGGTTCTTTCTTCTTTGACCAGTGCCTTGATAGCTTTCAACCCGTCTACAGTAGATATCTCTTCCGAAAAAGATATGTACCACGCCATCGTACGCATATTGGCGAAATTTCCGGTATTGGTAGCTTGGACGCTTCGTAAGAAAAAGGGTCTTCCACTTGATTATGGTGATGATACCTTAGGTTATGTTGAGAACATTCACAAAATGATGTTCAAGAGACCTAACCAAACTTATCAAAAGAATGAAATTGTTATCAATGCTTTGGATAAGTTGTTAATACTGCATGCAGATCACGAGCAAAACTGTTCTACTTCTACAGTAAGAATCGTAGGTTCTTCGCATGCTGGTCTTTTTGCCTCTCTATCAGCTGGTATATCTGCACTTTGGGGTCCTTTACACGGAGGTGCTAACCAAGCCGTTCTAGAAATGTTAGAGGCTATTGAAGCTGATGGCGGCGACACTAAAAAATATATGGCGAAAGCGAAGGATAAAGAGGATCCTTTCAGATTGATGGGCTTTGGTCACAGAGTATATAAAAACTTTGATCCAAGGGCCAAGATTATTAAAAAAGCAGCTGATGAGGTTCTTGGTGATTTAGGTATCGAAGACCCAATTCTTGATATTGCCAAAGGTTTGGAAAAAGAGGCCTTAGAGGATCAATATTTTGTTGATAGAAAACTATATCCGAATGTAGATTTCTATTCAGGTATTATCTACCGTGCTTTAGGTATTCCAACTGAAATGTTCACTGTAATGTTCGCTTTGGGCCGCCTACCAGGTTGGATTGCCCAATGGAGGGAAATGCGATTAAGAGGTGAGCCGATAGGAAGGCCTAGACAGGTTTACATCGGTGAAAAACAGAGACCTTTCGTTGAAGTTGACCTTCGCTAATAAGAATAACTTAAAAATTATTACGCCCTTTCATTAATTTGAAAGGGCGTTTTTTATTGGCCAAATACTACCTTTGTTACATTTAAAACACCAAGGTATGTTGCAGTTAAATGTGAACGATGAGATTTCAAGATTACGTTCGGTAGTGCTAGGTACGGCCAAAAGTTGTGGTCCGGTGCCTAAACCCGATGAAGCCTATGATCCCAAATCATTGGAGCATATTTTGGCCGGAACCTATCCTCTTGAAGAAGATATGGTTAAAGAAATGGAAGCTTTTGCTAAAGTTTTCAGAAAATACGATGTTGAGGTCTTTCGTCCCGAGGTTATTGAAAATTGTAATCAGATTTTTTCTAGGGATATTGCCTTTGTCATCGGCGATAAACTAATTATTGCCAATATTTTACCTGATCGAGAACAAGAGGTAGAGGCTATTTTGCATGTTTTGGAAGAAATCGACGAGCAGCATATTATTCGTCCGCCAGAGGAAGTGCATGTTGAAGGAGGAGATGTGATGCCTTGGAACGATTACATTTTTATAGGTACCTACACCGCAGATGACTATGCGACCCATATTACGGCGCGTACAAACAAAGCGGCGGTCGAATTTATCTCTCAGCTATTTTCTCAAAAAAAAATAAAGTCTTTTGAATTAAGAAAATCGAAGAATGCGCGTGAAAATGCCTTGCATCTAGATTGCTGTTTTCAACCGTTGGGCAAGGGTAAAGCTATTTTGCACAGAAAAGGTTTTTTGGTAGAAGACGAATACCAATGGCTGGTAGACTTTTTTGGAAAGGAAAATATTTTTGAAATCTCAGCTGACGAGATGTACCATATGTACAGTAATGTTTTTTCCATTTCACCTGATGTGGTCGTTTCCGAAAGAAATTTTACGAGACTGAACAATTGGCTTAGGGAAAATGGCTTTACGGTAGAAGAAATACCTTATTCGGAAATTGCCAAACAAGAAGGCTTGTTGAGATGTAGTACGCTGCCATTGGTGAGGGAGTGAGGTTATCTATTTTTCGAAAGCTCTTTTAGTATTTCTACGGCCTTAGGTCCGTCGGTGTAGTCAACAAAAAGGTGATCGTGATAAAAACCTGCAATTACGTTGCAGCTGATTTGGTGGCTGGCCAAGGCATTTGAAAAGACGGCAGTTAAGCCAATCGCCTCAAGTGAAGAGTGTACCTCCAGCGTTATCCAAGCGGCAACATATTCATAGTTCATTCCTAATTTAACGGCATTTTCAAGAGATAAAATAAGGGTGGTTCCTTCTTTCTCGGTAAAGGTGCCGATAACAGACTCAATAGGCACAGATTTATCTGAGCTTTGGGAACTGAAAACATATTTTCCAGGGTGGAGAACAGGCTTTAAATTCTTTAAAATATGCTCTAAATTATTTTCTCCTGACATTTAATAGGCTTTTAAATTGACTAAAATAAGATTTTAAAGAAAGCCTTTAATCGCTCGCCAAAAAAACTAATTTTGCCTTATCAATTTTGAAATGTCTATGCAGATTACAAATACGATATTGATGGTTCGGCCAGTAAATTTTAGAATGAACGAGCAGACCGCCATCAACAACTTTTTTCAAGAAGATTTAGAACTCAAGAATGCTGTTATTAATAAAAAGGCACAAGATGAGTTCGACGGTTTTGTAAATAAACTTCGAGCCCAGGGTGTAAACGTGGTTGTGGTAGACGATACGCTTGAACCGAATACACCTGACTCTATATTTCCGAATAACTGGATATCTTTTCACGAAGATGGCACGGTAGCCCTATACCCCATGTTTGCCGAAAACCGCAGAGAAGAGAGGCGCGAGGATATTTTGGATTTTTTAGAGGATAGCGGATACCGAATCAATAACATCATTGATTATACCTCGGCCGAAGAAGATGATTTATTTTTGGAATCTACGGGTAGTATGATTCTAGACAGGGTAAATAAAAAGGCATACTGTGCATTGTCCGACCGTGCCGATGAAGAGCTATTTATTGAATTTTGTGAAGATTTTGAGTTTACCCCGGTAGTGTTCACTGCCAATCAATCAGTAGATGGCAAGCGTATGCCTATTTATCATACCAATGTAATGATGTGCCTTGCAGAAGATTTCGCTGTCATCTGTCTAGATGCTATAGATGATAAAAAAGAGAAGAAGAACGTATTGTTTCATCTAAAGCAAGATGGTAGGGAAGTAATTTCTATAAGTGAATCACAAATGCATCAATTTGCGGGTAACATGCTTCAAGTCATAGGTTCAAATGGTACCCGTTTCTTGGTGATGAGCACATCGGCCTATAAGAGCTTATCAAAACAACAGTTGAAGCAGATTGAAAGTAAATGCAGTATTCTTCATAGTTCGTTAGATACCATAGAGACTTGTGGCGGTGGCAGTGCTCGCTGTATGATGGCTGAAGTGTTTTTGCCAAAGTTCGAGAACTGATTTATTGAAATTAAATGGGTACTGCGTATGAATGTTTGATGGTGCCCATGACAAAAGTACTATGAACGCTACCTATGTTGTCTATTAGACCCAGTTCATTAATGACAAAAGATTGGTAATGCTTCATATCCCTTACCAAAATTTTAAGTAGAAAATCATAATCGCCCGAAACATTATAACATTCGGTCACTTCTTTCAGGGACACTATATCTTCAACAAATTGATTTCCGATTTCTTTGGTATGTCTTCTTAGTGTAACTTGACAGAATACGATAAAAGACTTTCCTACCTTTTCGGCTTCTACAATGGCCACATATTTCTCAATGACGCCGTCTCTTTCCAAACGTTTGATGCGTTCGTAAACGGGGGTTGGTGATAAATGTACTTGTTGGGCAATTTCCTTTGTGGTGAGTTTTCCGTTCTCTTGAAGAATAGTTAAGAGCTTTAAATCGATTTCGTCCAATAGTTCCATAGAATAATTATCTGCTTAGCCAGTCTTAATGGATCTCTTAAAGTTTTTTGTGCTTTGAAAGGATGTAATATTAGTTAAATATTCTGTATTTAAACCTAGATAAGGTTTAATAATCTTTAAAATTTACTTTTGATGGTGTAATAGTTAAATAAATTATGAAGTCAATTGTATTAGGTTACCCTCGCATTGGGGCTAACAGAGAGCTGAAAAAGATTACAGAAAAGTATTGGCGTGGCGATGCCACAGAAGATGAGTTGCTAAGGGTCGGTAGGCAAATTAAATCGGAAAATTGGAAGTTACAACACGACTTAGGTGTCGATTTGATCAGTTCCAATGATTTTTCGCTTTACGACCAAGTTTTAGAGATGTGTACTACACTTGGTTGCATTCCGCAAAGATTCGAACATCTTGATGGTTTACATCAATACTTTGCCATGGCCAGAGGCCTTCAAAATAAGGAGGTCGATGTAACGGCTATGGAAATGACCAAGTGGTTCGATACCAACTATCATTATATCGTTCCAGAGTTTACAAGTGAAACCAAATTTCGGATGAATCCTGATAAAATCCTTGGAGAAATAAAAGAAGCAAAGAAATTAGGTATACAGACCAAACCTGTCATTATTGGTCCGGTAACTTTTCTTCTACTAGGAAAAGAAAAAGAGGATGGTTTTAATCGACTTGACCTTCTTTCAAGCCTTCTTCCTTGTTATCAAGAGCTTTTGGAGTTAATCTCAAATGAAGGTGTCGAATTTGTACAAATTGACGAACCCATCTTGGCTAAAGACTTATCCGGTGAAGAACAGTTGGCGATCAAGAAATCATACTCCTTTTTTGCTAATAATTCTACAAAGCTGAAAATCATTTTAGCCAATTATTTTGATTGTTACGGAGCAAACCTCAACTTGGCCCTTGACCTGCCTGTTCAGGTATTGCATCTTGATTTGGTCAGATGTCGGTTGCAGTTAGATGATATATTGGCACACCCATTATTCAATGGTAATAAGATTCTTTCTTTAGGTCTGGTCGATGGTAGAAATATTTGGAAAAACGATTACGAACAATCGTTGAGGCTAGTTGAAAAGGCTAAAGAAAAGTTAGATAGTTCTCAAATTTGGATTGGTACTTCTTGCTCTTTGCTGCACAGTCCGGTAAATCTAGAACTTGAATCAAATAATGAAAAGATTCCGCATGAAGTTAAACAATGGTTGGCTTTTGCCGAACAAAAATTAGGTGAAGTTATAGACCTGACCACCTTGGCCAACGGTGAGGAAGGAACAATTATACGTGAAAGGTTGTCAGATAATAAGAGGGTACATTCATTAAAGCGTTCTTCGAAACTAGTTCACAATGGTGAGGTAAAGAAAAGGCTAAAAAACCTGAAAGAAAGTGATTCGCAGAGAAAATCTCCGTTTACCCAGCGACAACTAGAGCAGCGTAACCATCTCCGATTGCCTTTATATCCGACAACAACAATCGGTTCTTTTCCGCAAACAAAAGAAGTAAGAATCCAAAGAAGAAAATTCAAGAAGAACGAATTATCCTCAAAAGCCTATGACGAATTTCTTTTCAACGAAACTCATGAGGCCATCAAATTTCAGGAAGCTATTGGTCTTGATGTTTTGGTTCACGGCGAGTTTGAAAGAAATGATATGGTTGAATATTTTGGTGAGCATTTATCCGGTTTCGCGTTCACTCAATTTGGTTGGGTTCAAAGCTATGGCACGCGTTGTGTAAAGCCACCTATTATTTATGGTGACGTCTCAAGACCGAAACCCATGACGGTCAAATGGTCATCTGTAGCCCAAAGTCTAACGAAGAAACATGTAAAAGGAATGTTGACCGGCCCTGTAACGATTCTTCAATGGTCATTTGTACGCAACGATCAACCGAGGTCGGCCACCTGCAATCAGATAGCTTTAGCCATTCGAGATGAAGTCTGCGATTTAGAAAAGGCGGGTATTAAGATTATTCAAATAGACGAGCCCGCGATACGAGAGGGGCTTCCCCTGAGAAAAGAAGATTGGGGTACTTATCTAAATTGGGCCATTAAGGCATTTCGAATTTCGGCAAGTGGGGTAGATGATAGCACTCAGATTCATACCCATATGTGTTATTCTGAATTTAATGACATTATCGATGATATTGCAGAGATGGATGCCGACGTCATAACTATTGAGACCTCACGTTCTGAAATGGAGCTTTTACAGGCGTTTGTTGATTTTAAATACCCTAATGAGATAGGTCCTGGGGTGTATGATATTCACTCCCCAAGAGTGCCAACAACCGAAGAGATAGAAAATTTGTTGGAGAGGGCGTCTGAACTGCTTCCTATCGAGAATATTTGGGTGAACCCTGATTGCGGTTTAAAGACCAGGGATTGGCCAGAAACTAAATTAGCTTTGGAAAACATGGTTAGAGCGGCACAAAAACTTCGTCAAAAGCAGCTGCAATCGGTTTAGCAGATAGTTGGAACGGATTATGCCTTTTTTGATATAGTCAAGGTTAGTTTTAATCCAATAAATTATAAATTAGGTGGATTCTCCTTAAAGATTTATCTTAAGGATGTCCATCTTTTTTATGGAGTTTTATTATGAAATACACTTTCATTCTTTTTATAGTGATAATAGCTTCGGCCATTTTTATGGAGAGTTATGAGGTGGCTTCGATGAAAAAATATAAGCCTATAAAGAGCGATTCGAACATCACTACAGAGAAGGCTTATGATCAGGTAATGCAGGTGCTTATACATCCTCGGTGTATGAACTGTCATCCAACCGATAACGTTCCTAAGCAGGGCGATGAAAGGCGTCCTCACTATTTTGATATGGCTAGGGGCGATAACGATAAGGGGTTTTCCGCTACCAAATGTGCTACCTGTCACCAAGAAGAAAACAATGATTATTCAGGTGTTCCAGGGGCACCCCACTGGGCTTTGGCTCCTGCTAGTATGGGCTGGCAAGGGCTGAGTAAAACTGAAATAGCAAAACGCTTACTTGATCCATCTACCAATGGGGGCAAATCACATGAAGAATTGGTAGAGCATATGACGGAAGACGAACTGGTGCTATGGGCCTGGGAGCCGGGAATAGATGCCAATGGGGAGCCTAGGGAGGTACCTCCTGTCTCTGAAGAAAATTTTAAAATAGCAGTAAAGAAATGGTTTGATGAAGGAGCTAGAATACCTTCCGAAAAATAGCTTATGGAAATTTCATTTCAAATAAATGGCGAAAACCGGTCTGTTCAAATTGAAGATGAAAGTACACCTCTTTTATGGGTGGTAAGGGATGTTTTAGATTTGAAAGGAACGAAATTTGGCTGCGGAAAAGCGGCATGCGGTGCCTGTACATTGCATGTAGATGGTGAAGCCGTACGGTCGTGTTCTTATGCAGTCAAATTCGCAAAAGGAAAAAATATAGTGACAATAGAAGGCCTTGGAACTCCTGAACGTCCACATCCGGTGCAACAGGCGTGGGTCGAAGAAATTGTACCGCAATGTGGCTATTGCCAACCTGGTTTTATGATGGCAACAGCCGCTCTTCTTTCCAAGAATGACCATCCTACCGATGAAGAAATCGATGCCAACATAATCAATGTCTGCCGATGCGCTACCTATTACAGAATGAGAAAAGCCATACATAGAGCGGCTGAATTGACTCGAGAAACGAACCTGCAATCCACAGAAAACTCTTAAAATGGCAAAAAAAAGAGTTTCGAGAAGAAAGTTCTTGGTTCGAGGTGCATTGGGCACTGTCGGTGTTCTAGCCCTTGGCACTTATGTGTTCAGGGGCTCGATTAGAAGGGGAATTGCGGAAAAGTTGAATTCGGCAGATGCTCCCTATATGGGCGACACTTCGACTCCTTTGATTTGGTTTGAGATTACCGATGATAATCAGATCATACTCTATAGCCCTAAAGTAGAAATGGGGCAGGGTACTTTTACCGGTCTGGCGCAATTGGCAGCTGAAGAATTAGAGGTCGATGTATCACAGATAAAAGTCGTTCATGCCCCATCTGTCACAGGTAATATGGATGGTTTTGCCACAGGAGGCAGTACTTCTATTTCGGCGCTATGGGTTCCGTTGAGGGAGTTGGCGGCGACTATGAGGGAAATGCTGCTCATCAAGGCTGCGGAGAAATGGAAGGTTGATAGAGATAAAATTAGGGTCTCTGAGGGAAGTTTTTACTTGGGAGAGAACACTATGAATTTTGCCGAAGTAACCAAAGGTGTTTCTGAATGGGAGATTCCTGATACACCGGATCTGAAGCCTACTTCTGAAATGAAATGGGTCGGTAAACCGGTACCCCGGGTCGATTTGAAGGATAAAGTCTTTGGGGCGCCTATTTTTGGTATGGATGCTTCTTTACCGGACATGCTTTTTGGTTCGGTTGTTCGACCCTCTAAAATTGGCTCAACTTTTAAGAATGCTACCTTTTCGGAAGCGGAGAAAATGCCTGGAGTTATTAAAATAGTTCTGGAAAAGGATTTTGTTGGGGTCGTTGCCAAGTCTTATCAAGAGGCCGAAAATGCGAAGCTTGCCATAGAAGTTGAATGGGAAACGGGTGAAGATTGGAACACCTCTGCAATAAAATCGATGTTGACGGTCGGTAAGGGCAAACCGTTCACCATTCAGAAAGAGGGTGATGTTGAAGATGTCTTTGAATCAACTGAGGTAATTGTATCTGAATATTGGAGCCCGATAGGTGCCCACGCCCAGCTTGAACCGAATGGTGCTCTTGCTCATGTAGAAGAGGATAAGGCCACCATATACATGTCTACACAGGTCGTAAAGATTACCCGCGACGAAATTGCCGACCGTCTCGGGATGGATAAAAATCAAGTGAACATTGTACCTACTTTTTTAGGAGGTGGTTTTGGCAGGCGATTGCACACCCCAAATGGAATTCAAGCGGCTCTGATGTCAAAGGCGGTAGGAAGGCCTGTGAAATGTTTTTTTCACGTAAGGAAGAATTTCAAAATGATACGTTCAGGCCGCCAACGCATCACGTTTTAAAGGCCCATTTGAATGATATGGGGGCTATTCAGGCATTCGAGCATAATGTATCGAGTGGGGATGTCGCTTTTGGTTCTCCTATGGTTCCAAGTATCGCCGAACCTATTTTAGGGGCCGATTTGGGTGCTTGGAGAGGAGGAATGGTTCAATATGGTGCGATACCTAACTATCAAGCTGTTTCTTGGCGTGTAAAATTACCGTTCGCTACCAGTTGGTGGCGTAGTTTAGGGCTTTTGGCCAATACTTTTGCCATAGAGAGTTTTATGGATGAACTCGCCGTCAAAACAGGAAAGGACCCGGCTCAATTTAGATTGGAACATATTCAAAAAGATGATAGGGGAGACCGCTTGTCGTCGGTTATAAAAGCCGTAGTAGAAAAATCTAATTATAAGGATGCCGTTGTGAAAGGAAGAGCTATGGGCTTTGCTGCCTCTACCGATGCCAGTACGCCCTGTGCACAGGTAGTCGAGGTTTCTATTACGGATGAAGAAATCAAAGTACACAAAGTTTTCTGCGCAATGGATCCAGGGCTGGTAGTGAATCCCGATCAGGTAAGGGCACAATGTGAAGGCGCTATAATCATGGGTATGAGCGCAGCCCTATTTGAAAAGATGGAGGTAGAGAAAGGGGAGCTAACCCCAACAATTTACGGTCCTTACCAAATGGCGCTTATGAAGCATGCGCCTAAAGAGATTGATATCATTCTATTACAGGGTTCTGAAACTCCAGGAGCAGTTGGGGAGCCCCCATTAGGTCCTATCGGGGCGGCTATAGCCAACGCAGTTTTTAGACTGACCGGAAAGCGCTTAAGGGAAATGCCCCTGCAGCATTATTTAAATTCGTAGTAAACCGTATTATTCAGACCTTCGAATGACTGGTGTGAATGCTTTCTTAGGGTTTTCAACAGTAAGTTGTTCGATTTCATTCTCTGTAAAACCGTTGGTTTTTAATTCAGGAATCAGAAATTGGGTTATTGCATCAAAACTTCTAATTGCACCACCCGCCGGAAATCCGTTTCCGTCATGGGAGAGCAGCACTTTTTTCAATAAACCGCCATTCTTGAACTTTTGTAGTCGGTCAACGTAGTCTTTATAATTAGATGGGTTTACCCCATCCAAAGAAATCCACGTTCCAAGTCTTGCCATTTCAAAAAGCATTTCATTGTCTTCCTGTTTATTGGCGTGGACCCAGACCCATGCCGATGGCGAAACTTGGTGTTTGTTTAAAAGGGAAAGGGTTTTTTGAGCAGCATCTCTATTTTCTCCCGTATGAATGGCCATAGTCAGACCAGTTTCTAAATGGGTCAATATACCTGCTTCCACCAGTTTTAAATCAATTGTCGATGGTGAACCCGAATCGAAAGCAAGCTTTATGAACCCAGGCTTAATTTTCGTCCCATCGATACCTTCATCAAATTCATTTATCCAAATTTGGGCGATTTCCTCTACTGGTTGTTCATATGCCAACTGGGGTATGTATCTGTCGTTGGCGCTGCCATAAAAACCCGTGTTTGTAATGATATGTATATCGGTGCGTTTCGATATTTCTTCAAGTAAATCAACCCTTCTTCCGAAATAAGCGGTGGTACAGTCAAATACGGAACGAACCCCTTGTTGCCTTAGGCCTTTTAAATAGGTTACCACTTGTTCAAATAGAGCTTTCTCATCATAAAACGCGGTAGAGTCGATAGAGACCCCGTAGTTTGACATGATATGCTCATGCGTAAGTGAAAGGCTTAGGTCATTGGTGCTAATAGTACCTGTTACCGTTGCAATAGAATCATTTTGAGAATGAAGAACCAATGGGCATAGCATGATGCATAAAAGAAAACACCATGCTATGTTAGTTTTCATTTTTAAATGGTTTGTAGTTGGTTCTTTCTCACCTCGATTTCATCTGCAATTTCGTCCCAAAGTTTGATTCGAACTTGTAGTGCTTGCTTGGCAGCATCTAGGGCCTCCAACCAATTCAGTTCGCTAGTGCCACATAATTCTTTGATCATTTCTAACGAAAGTGGGCCATGCTCGTCACCATCTAACTCAATATGCCTTTCAAGGTAGTAGGTTAGTTTTGGAAAACTAGCTTTATTCTCTTTTGACGACTGCTGAATAATTTCTAAAAACATATCAGGAATCAAATCTTCACGGCCAAAAGTAAATGCAGATGCAATTTTATGCACTTTATTTTCATTAATGGTCTGAAAGGTAAATTGCAAGAAGGCTCTTTCGGCAGGTCTTAAATCGGCATTGTCTAGCTGATTCTTAATGTCGTTCATACCGTCAAGATTATTAATGAAAGTGAGTACCCGGGTTGTATCGGCGTTTACCTCTTGCATGGCATCTAGATACATTTCAAAATGGCTCTTTGGCTCGCCCTTCTCATTGATATCGGTTTCTTCGCCAAAAACAATTTCATTGATAAACCGTGCTGTTTTGGTGTTTTTGGCAGGTTTCCAGGGCAGTTGGGTACACGTTAGGTGGTTTTGCAACGATTTTAAGAGTGACATAAAATCCCAAACCGGGTAAACGTGTTTTTGCATAAAGATGCGAACGTCTTCCATTTCAGTAAGAAGGGCGTATACACGATGGTTTGTAAGTTCTTCTCGAAGACCTTTAATTTCTTTTTCAATGGGGGCTATTCCTATCATAAATTTCCTTTTTTCATATAATGCAATCACTAAATTTCAAACCGGTATTTCTTTCTTTAGCGTTGAAACAAAGTCGAAAGTATCATATGCAAAAGTAGCCAATTGTAAATAGTTTGACCAGTTAAGCTCGACAAATGGTTATTGAATCTGTTGATAGCCATATCTATGATTTAGATATAACTTTTAATCAGACACCCCAGCTTTAAAATGGATTTAGTCAGGAATATTAAATGAGCTTTGTTGGTCTGAGAAGAAGGTCTATTTAAAAGGTGCTAAAGAATTGGTCAGGTAACACTTCTTTTAGTATTTCGGATCTTGGGCTTTTTTTTAAGTGCCGATTTCTCCATGTGTTTTCTAGCCCTATAAATGGATATGACGGCAATGCACGTCCATATGATATTGGTAAAAAAAGACGGCATGGCATTGTAGTATAGGCAATTAAGGGCGATAAGGAAGCCTCCGATGAGGTTGAGATAGCTACATAGACGGGAGAAATCGCCTGTTTTTCGCAAGGTCAGTGCATAGGAAACAAGCACCATTATAGAGCCTGTCCATCCTGAGAAATCCAAAAAAAACTTTAGTGCCATAAGATCATTCTTTTTTCTCGTTCAATTTTTGAACGATTCTTTCCTTAAAATCAGATTCTATCATATGCTGTTCTACAATACGCATTTCTTCAAGCAATCGGGTGTTGTTATCCATCATGTCTTCCAAGGCTTCGGTAGCGGCATTCCAATAAAAATGGAATTTAGGCAGGTTCTCAATAGCCTTATCCGAAAGCATTAATAGATGTTTTCTGCTATCATTGGGGTCTTGTTGAGATTTTAGATAACCATTTTTTTTCATCTTTTTGACCAGCTTTATCACTCCTGGATGGCTTATCTGGAGAAAATCGGCAATCTCTGTAATTGATAATTTTTCTTCCTTTTCCAGAAGAACAAAAATCATGTGCCAATTGGGTTCTATATCAATATCAAACTCTTTATAAAATTGCTTTGTTTGAACAACAAACAAATCGTTCAAACGCTTAAGCCGCGCAGTGATGCCGGGGTATCCCATTTCATATAAAAAGTCATTGCTCATAAATATATATGTTACTGGTTACGCAAATGTAAACCAAAAAATGGTAACTAGTTACATAAAAGATGAAATTATGGTTAATTCAACTTTATTTTTTAGTGAAAACAGTAGCTGTGAGAACTAATGAAACTCCTATTCAAGTAGAAAGAACACCTAATTTTATGGGGCAAGTAATTGATATTTTAACTCTTAGCTATGGTTCTTCTTCAGGTTGTAGATGAAAATAGCACTCATTACCAATATGAATAGGGCAAAAGGCAATGAGGTGATGATAAGAAGTTTTTGTACCGCAGTAAGCACATCTATTTCGGGTTTGGCATCCCCTAAGAGTAAAAGTGCCATCGTTGCCAATAGTATAAAGACCGACCAAACAAGTCGATGTTTTTTATTTGGTTCTTTCTTACCCTTATCTGTAAACATACTTAAAACGAAAACCGCCGAATCTACCGATGTGACCAGAAAACTAATTAATAGGAAGATGGTAATAAAATTTAGAAAGGTAGCCATCGGGTAGTTTTCAAAGAAAATAAAGAGTGATGAGAAAACATTGTCGAATTCCCCATTATAATTTCCCCATGCTTCGATGGCCTGAAAAGCTGAAGATCCAAATGCCGAAAACCAAAGGAAGGTTCCTAATGACGGTAAAATCAATACACCCAAAATCAATTGGCGAAGAGTTCGCCCTTTCGATATTCGGGCAATAAATATGCCCGTAAAGGGCGCCCAAGCCAGCCAAAATGCCCAATAGTAGAAAGTCCAATCCGTTAGAAAAACTATTCCCGGATTATACTCTCCGTAGGCTATACTCATGGGGATGAAATCTAAAATGTAATGGCCCGTTGCTATCACAAATGATTGTAATATGTGCGCTATGTCGCTTGTTAAAAAGATAAAAAGGAGGATGCAAAGGGTAACCAAAATATTGATTTTAGAAATCACCTTAATTCCCTTGTTCAATCCTTGCCAAGCAGAGTAAAAAGCAATGGCAGATACCAAAAACGTCAATAACAAAGTTGCCGAAAGGCCTAAAGAAGCCTTGAAGATATGATCAAGCCCGCCCTTTATTTGAGTGGTTCCTAAACCTATGGCAGCAATCAGACCAAAAACTGTGGTCACAATCGTGACAATGTCAATACTTGCCCTTAATTTTTTACTGGCCCTATTTTCAAAGACGGCACTACTTATTCGAACCTTTCTGTTTTGCCTAAAAAGGGCATAACCGACAACCACCGCAAAAAGTCCATAGAATGCCCAAGCAGTGAATCCCCATTGATAGAATGTAAATTCGAGAGCCAGAATATCTGCGGGTAATTGCGAACTGTATGGCGGGTTCTGTTGCATGTAAACCGGTTCTTGAACCGCCCTCAAAAGTATACCGGCACCCATGCCCGCACTATAAAGCATCGCTGACCATGCCCATAGACTATGTTCAGGGCGGGAGTTCTCTTTGCCCAATCTTATTTTTCCGTAAGGAGAAAGGGCGACCGCCAAGAGAAGAACAACACAAGCCAGGCCTAAATAAAGATAGAAATAGCCAAAATAGTTACGAACCCAAAGAGAAGTTGTTTCAATAGTTTCGTAAGCAGACTCGGTGAAAATAAAGACCCATACGGTAAAAAGAAGCAGAATGCCAGTAGATATGGTCAGTAATCTGTTCTTTATAAGTTCCATTCGCAGTTAACTTCCATTGGTAGGCGTCTTGGCAATATTACGAATCATACCGCCAAAGATAAAATAATGAAAGGGGAGAAGGCTGTACCAATACAATCGGCCCTTGAGACCACGAGGTCTAAAGGTAGCCGTTTGATAAAGTATGTTTTTTTCAATCTTGAATTCAAGCCATGCTTCTCCAGGAAGTTTCATTTCCGCGAACAATAATAATCGTCTAGCCTCTCTGTCGGCCAAAAGAACCCGCCAAAAATCAAGCGAATCACCTGCGAACATTCTATCGGGATGTGTTCGCCCACGTCTCAAACCGACTCCTCCCGAAAGTTTATCCAGAAAACCCCGTACCTTCCATAGCCAGTTGCCGTAGTACCAGCCATTATCTCCGCCAATTTTCCAAATATTATCCAGTACCTCTTGTGGGTCATCAACAGCTATTTTCTGCTTATCGGTGAGAACACCGTATTGAGGTACCTGAATGTATTTCTCCAAGCCTTTTCTGAACCTACCGCTTATCATACTGTCTTTCCAGCTACTGATAACCAAGTTTTGTTCTATTTTTTTGAAGGCTAGGTCGATGGCTTCGCGATACGTGTGCGTGCGAATATTAAGAAGCTCCTGTAATCTTCGATCTTTGGCGATGACCTCTATTTTCATGCTGTCGACCAGGTTCATGGCCAATTTGTATGAAGTAGAGGTTACAAAATAGAGCCAATAACTCGATAGTTTTGGTGTCATAACGGGCACCGTAAAAATATAATTCTTAAAACCCCGTACCTCTGCATATTGTTCTAGCATGTCTTTATAACTGAGAACATCTGGGCCAGCAATATCAAAGGAATCGTCATACGTTTCTTCATTGCCCAAGACCCCCACTAAGAATATGATTATATCTCGTATGGCGATAGGTTGCGTTTTCGTAAGCACCCATTTAGGTGTTACCATTACAGGCAGTTTTTCGCATAGGTCCCTAATAATTTCAAAACTTGAACTGCCCGAACCCACTATAATACCGGCTCTTAGAACTGTTAATGCGAAAGGGCCCTTGTATAAAATATTCTCTACATTTTTACGGGATTCTAAATGCCTCGATAACTTATCCTCATTTACGATGCCACTGAGATAAATAACCTGTTTGACAAGGGTCTGCGACATGTATTTATTGAAATTTCTAGCCGTTTTGGCTTCCATGTCACTAAAATCTTTGGTCGAGGCACTCATCGAATGAATGAGAAAGTAAGCGGCATCAATATCTTTCGGAATCTTTTTTGGGATGACTTCTTGAAGAAAATCGATTTCTAATACTTCAATTTGAGACCTTATTTCTGGGGCGACTGAAAAACGGCTCTCATCACGTACCGTACAAACAACGTCGTGCCCGTCTTCCAACAGTTGCGGAAGCAGTCGCATACCTATATAACCGTTTGCGCCGGTAAGCAGTATTTTCATTTTCTATCGTGCTACCTTATTAAACGCATAACATTTCTAGAGGTCTTCTATAGTAGTAGGGGCATTATCAACTTTGTAATCTAAAAGCTTTTTGAAAAACTTTTGAACAGCTTTAGTTTCGGCATTTACCTTTATAAAGTGATGGTCTTTATGAATTGAATAAATACCTAAATCGCCTTTATAGACGGTTAATTTGTAAAAAGGAATGACCAGGGCATAGGTTTCTAACAAAGAACGGAAACGCACTATGATTCCGGAGGGTCTCAATTCAATGTTGCACTGGTCACGGTTATTATCTAAAATCAACAGGTTTCTAATGCCTGTGCTTGTTTCGGTAATGAAAAGTCGAGGTGATCCGATTCCGCCCAACGCCCAACGTTGTTTCAAAGAAAAAGGTTTGCCCACCAACAGATCAATCTTGCGGGTCATTTCCTTATCCGAGTAAGAAACGTTGAGAAGCATAGTTAGAACCTTTATTCGGTGTTTATGGGCAATTTGAAAATTTACAGTACAAAATTACTCAAAAGGCTTCTTAATCGGTTGACTGTTTGGCAATATATATGGACGCTTACGCACCTGTAAAGTATAAAATTTGATTAATTTTGCAGCCTTATATACGCAAAGTCAAATGGGCATTGAATCAATTTTAGAGATAAAGGTTAAAGAGGCGGTGGCCGAATTATTTTCAACTGAACTACCTCAAGTAGAATTTCAGCCTACCCGTAAAGATTTTGAAGGAGATGTGACCGTGGTGGTTTTTCCGATGCTTCGTTATGTTAAGGGAAACCCGGCACAAATTGGAGAGCAAATAGGGGAGTATCTCAAGGAGAAAGTAGATGAGGTCTCAGGATTCAATGTCATTAAAGGATTTTTAAACCTTGTCATCGGTAACCAATTTTACACCGATCAATTTGATGAGATAGCCTCTTCCGAAAATTATGGTATTGCCTCAAATTTGAGTAATGAAGCGGTTATGGTAGAATATTCTTCGCCAAATACCAATAAACCTTTGCACCTTGGGCATGTCAGGAACAATCTTTTGGGCTATTCCGTAGCCGAAATATTAAAGGCTGCCGGTAAAAAAGTATATAAAACTCAAATTATCAACGACAGGGGTATACATATTTGCAAAAGTATGCTGGCCTGGAAACGTTTTGGAAATCAGGAAACACCGGAAACTTCTGGTCTGAAGGGAGATAAACTCGTAGGCAATTATTATGTTGCTTTTGATAAGGCCTATAAAAAGCAAATTGAAGATTTGGTCACCCAAGGGGTCGATAAAAAAATGGCGGAAAAAGAAGCGCCTATTCTTTTGGAAGCCCAAGAAATGCTTCAGAAATGGGAAGCTGGTGATGAAGAAGTCGTCTCACTTTGGAAAACCATGAACTCGTGGGTTTATGAAGGCTTTGCCGAAACCTATAAAAATATGGGAGTCGATTTCGATACGCTCTATTATGAAAGTGATACGTATCTTTTAGGAAAGGATGTCGTTGCAGACGGACTTACTAGAGGGGTCTTCTTCAAAAAGGAAGATGGTAGTGTTTGGATCGACCTTACTCATGAGGGGCTTGATGAAAAAATTGTCTTAAGGTCAGATGGTACCGCCGTGTATATGACCCAAGATATCGGAACTGCGATACAGAGAGTCAAAGATTATCCAGATGTGGGCGGTATGGTTTATACCGTAGGTAACGAACAAGATTATCATTTCAAGGTTCTGTTCTTAATTTTAAAGAAGTTGGGTTATTCTTGGTCAAGTAATCTATTTCATCTTAGCTATGGCATGGTCGATTTGCCTAGCGGAAAGATGAAGAGTAGAGAAGGTACCGTGGTTGATGCCGACGATTTAATGAATGAAATGGCCCAGACCGCTGGAGAAATAGCCGAAGAACTGGGTAAACTCGAAGACTATTCGGAAGAACAAAAACTAGGGCTTTACCACATGATAGGCCTGGGGGCATTGAAATATTACATTCTGAAAGTAGACCCTAAAAAACGCATCTTGTTCAACCCTGAAGAATCTGTAGATTTTCAAGGTAATACAGGGCCCTTTATTCAATACACCTATGCCCGTATTCAATCAATTTTGCGAAAGGCGGAAGAAATTGGGGCTTCGGGTAAAGATGCTAAAAAGATTACAGACCTCCATCCCAAAGAAAAGGAGCTTATCAAACAATTGATGCTTTACCCGGAAACGATTCAATTGGCCGCTGAAAATTACAGCCCAGCATTGATTGCCAATTACACATATGATTTGGTGAAAGAGTTTAACTCGTTCTATCAGCAAGTCTCGATTTTAGGAGAGTCTGATGAGAACCAAAGATTTTTTAGAATTCAACTATCTAGAAAGGTAGGTGAGGTAATCAAATCGGCTTTTAAATTGCTGGGTATAGGCGTACCTGATAGAATGTAAATCGAGCATTGGCTTAATCTTCAAAGCTAACTGATTTACTTTACCATTAGGTAATGAAACGTTATCGTTTTCTGCCCACAAACCGAATTACAGAACCCTTTCCGTTGTGATAAGCTCCCTCATTAAGTTCTATTTCTATTTCTTCAAGAATGATTGCTTCGAAGTCATGAAAATCAGACCTTATTTCCTCGATTGAAAAAAGAGATTCAAGATTTCTTGGTCCGCCTACTTTCGGATTGGCTTCCCGATAGGGCAAGTGGTTTGTTCCAAAGGCCTCCAGAATGATGTGTCCATCCTTTTTGACCAGATTACCAAGAATTTGATGGTACTCAGACTTTATTTCCGAAGGAAAATGGGCGTATATCAGTCCAACCGCATCAAAACTATTTTCTTTATATCCCAAATCGGGAAGTTGGCCCAAAAGGTAGTCTAAAGAAACATCATGACTTTTAGCTAATTGAAAAGCCTTTTTTTGGCCTTCTTCACTTATATCAAATGCATGGGCCTCCCATCCGTTTGCGGCGGCATATATAGCATTGCGTCCTTCTCCTTCCGCAGCAAACAATATACTGCCCGGGTTGAGTTCATCTAATTGTTCTTTTAGAAAAACATTGGGTTCAGTGCCAAAAGCATATGCCTTTTGGCCGTATCGTTCATTCCATTTTTTTTGCCACGGATCGTTCATTATAATTTTTGCTTTTGATTGAAATTTGTAATTATAATAGTTGTCGTAATTACTAAAACCTTACTCTAAAACTGGCATTTGGGGTTATACCCAATGAGGTTGTACTTATAGTTTCTATTTCGTTCTCTTCATTTAATTGATAGTAGGTATTGAGAATATTTTTACGATTGGTAATGTTGAGTACTGAAATACCCGCTGAAGCCTTTAGCGATCTAGATAGGTCGAACTGATAGATTACCGATGCATCGGCCCTTAAATATTCTGGCAGTCGGCTGCTATTCGGGGTATTATAATTGATTCTATTCGGAAAAAAGGTAGAATCTATGGGGTCAGAAGCATCGGGTTCGGTGAAAGGTCTGCCACTTCTATAATTTAGGCCGACGCCAAATTTCAATTCATTTAAATTGTAGGTGCCCGCAAAAGTTGCTGTGTGCCTTATATCAAGGTTGTTCGGAAACTCTGGAGGTAACACTTCGTCAAACCTGTAATTGTTCAGGTTGTAGGTATAGCTTGCCCAGATACTGTAGATGTCGGTTTTTCTGTTAATGAGAAATTCCAACCCCTTTACTTCATATTCACCAATTTCGCCATTAAACTGGTTTTGATTCTGAAAACCTTGTGTAGAAGTGCTGATGCCTTCGACCAACTTATAAAAAGCTTCGGCACCCACATAGAAATTTTGAGCATCATAATTGAAACCGAACGACCCTTGTTTGCTTTTGGTAACGGGCAAGGTTTCTCCATCTGAAACGATCCATCTTCTTTTTTCAATACCCAAAAAGTTTTGCTCAAGATCAAGGATTTGGTTGGTAGCCTGGCTTTTAAATTCACCCAAAGCTTGAATTTTAAATTCCCTGGTAATGGAATAATTCAGGCTGAATCTCGGTTCAGGAATAAATTCTTGAAAACTATTCGGGTTATCGAGATAATTAAGGCGAACGCCACCCCGTAAAAATAGTTTTTGGTTTTCTGAGAGGTACTGGGCCTCGCTGAACAGGGCACTGCTTCGAACCACATTTCGAACATTGCTTTGAAATGGCGGTTGGGTAACATCGGTAGTATTACTAATGCCTGTTTCGGTATATTGAATGCCATTTGACCATTGAAAGAAATCGTTCGGGCTATAATCTGCACTTAGCTTTGCAGACAATTCTTCTACCTCGTTGTTCTGAAAAAGTACTTGAAGTGCATTAGAAGTTATGTTTTTGGCACCTAATTCATATCGTGTGTAGTAGGTGCTCAAATTACTGGTCAAAACATCGTTCCAATTACTCTGCCAGCTACCACCGAAAGAAAGGTTCGTCTGGTCAAGTGAACTTTGGGTTTTTTCGTTCGACTCCATTTCCGTTTCCGAATAGTCCAATAAGTTATTTATGTTAATGAAACTAAACCTGATTTTTTGTGAGTCGTTCAGGTTATAAAGTAATTTTCCCGTAAAATCATAGAAGTAAAAATTACCATCTTGCGAAACTTCATTATCATCAAAAACCCTAGTAAAGAATTTTTCATAAGTAGGGGTTGAAATAAGGTCTGTTATAGACCTTCTGGCCGAAAACTGAACGGCCAGTTGGTCAGAAATAGGAACATGTGCATAGGCGTCGCCACCTATGAGGTTGATACCGGCACCCCCATATAACTGGTCTTCGATATTGTCTTTCGTACGTATGTCTATAATTCCGCTAACCCCGTCGCCGTATCGTGAACTGGTTCCGTTTTTTATTAAGGTTACTTCATCCGTCAGATAGGGGTTGAAGGCAGAAATAAGACCGAAAAAATGCCCGGATTGATACATTTTTATACCATCCCATAAAATCAAATTTTGGTCGTTGCTTCCTCCTCTGATATTTATATCAGATACGGTTTCATCAACGCTTTCAATGCCTGGTAGGGCTTGTACGGTTTGAAGTACGTCCGGTTCGATAAGACCTGGTAAAACCCCGAATTCTTCACTGTTTATCTGAAAGCTACCATCAGTCTGTTTTATAATCCCCTTGGTCAAGAATTCGTAAACAACTACTTCTTCCAATTGTTGATAAAATTGACTTAATAATAGGGTTTTGCAGGGCTGGTCGTGAGTAAGGTCTGAAGCAGCTACGATGAGGTTCTTATAACCCAGATATGATATTCTAAGTACCGCATCTTTTGGTACGTTCTCGATATAAAAACCTCCGTTTTCATCAGTAACCTTAAAAATTTTGCTACTGAGAACTTCAACGGTTGCTCCCATTACAGTGTTCTGCTCAAAATTATCTAAGACCGTGGCGCATATATCAAGCGTTTCCTTTAAGCTTAACGCATAGTAGCGCTCACTGAGTTTTTGAATCTCAAGTTGGGTCTTAGACTCAATATAGGTGAGAATTTCATCAAGATCTTTAAAGTTGGAAGGGGCTATTCGCTTTTGGTTGATTTGCTCATCGGCATACGAGAATTTAACCTCAAAAGTCTGCTCGAGTTCTTGCAGATAATCACTCAGGCGTATTTGAGCACCTGCCTCTTGGCCCAAAAAGGAGGTTGGATTTAAGAAAAGAAAAAGGCTAAGGCAATAAAGAAAATATAAACGGATTTTATTCGCCATAGAAGAGCACTTTGCCGCCCTCTAATTTAAACTTTATTTGTGAAGGAACACTGATGCTTTTTAAGGCAAGGTCTTTATCAGTATGGGTAAAGGTGCCGGTGAACAATTGATCGGTATCAATATTGTACACTTCAATTTCAATATTATACTGTCTTTCGAACTCGGCTAAAACGTATTTTAGCGGTACACTGCTAAAGGTGCTTTCATCGTTCAGCCAAGAGGGTTTTTGTGTTATGGTGTTACCAGTCTCAACTATTTGACCATCTATTACCTTGAATGAATCGCCGGCAGATAGATTCTTTTCGATTTTCTTGAAATTTACATTGACCATGCCTTCATAGCAAGTAACTTCAAAGACCCCATTACGTTGTATTACATTAAATTGTGTGCCTAGAACAGACACGTTTCCGGCCTTCGTATTCACCGTAAATTTTTGACCTTTGGCCACTTTGAAGAAAGCCTCTCCCTTTAAATCGATTTTTCGATTGTCTTTCCAATTACTTTCACTGTAAGAAATGTGAGAATCGGCATTAAGTATTACTATTGACTTATCGGGCAACACTAATTCTTTGTTCTGGGCAAAGCTGGTATCGATTGTAGTGTCAAGGGTTTTTAGGTATAAAAACGCACCGAACATAATAATTGCTGCTACCGCAGCTACGCGTAAGAAATTCTTGAACGGGTTCAGTCGTACCACCCTAGGCTCGGTCAGGATCTTTCTGTTATTGATGGCCTCTAGTACCTTATCGCTATCGAAATCAGGGCCTTCAAGATTTTCGGAAGCTTCTAAAATTCGCACATAGGTGGCATATTGGTCAGAATTCTTAAATTCTTCCAATTCAGAAGGCGTTAATTCACCGTTCAACCATTTTGCCAAATAATTCTCTTGCATTTTTTTAGCTTATATGCTGTATAACAATCAACTATGATAAAACCCTACTTTTGCTATTTTATTATGTGTTTATTTCAGAGACGGCCTTTACAGCCATTGTCTAAATACCATCTATTTTATCTCGTAAGGTCTTGAGTGCCAAATGCATTCTCTTTTCTATTGCTTTCACGCTAACACCTTCCATTTCAGCTATTTCTGCATACTTTTTTCCATCGATTCGATTCAATAAGAAGGTGGTTCTTTGGTTTTCAGGAAGGCTTTCAAGTGCCCTATCGAGCTTTTCTTTGAATTGAGTCTCCTCCATAATAAATTCGGGAGTTTCATTGGTCGTTTTGGCGCTTTTGTCAGCATACTTCAACCGAATCTTTTCCGCCTTGATAACGTTGAGGTATAAATTGTTGGCAACTTTGTAAACGAATGATTTTGCCTTTTCGGGGGGTACCTTTGAGCAGTTTTCCCATAGTTTTACAAAAGCCTCTTGAACTGCATCATAGGCTTTTTCCTCATTACCGAATTTATAATATATATAGTTAAAGATCGTTTTTGAATTAGCCGTGAAAATTGAGCCGAATACCTGCTCGTTACAAACATTATCAGTCTTTTCGATATTCAAGAGAGTCGGTTTTTTCCAAAGATATTTTAAAATTACGACATTCGTGAAGTAGGGTATTTTGAAAGAATGTTGTTTAAGCTTAGAGGTAAGCATGAAAATCCAAATCGATATGAAGAATTATTTAAAACTGTCGCTGTATGCCTTCCTACTGGGTGCAGCGCTAATCTTGGCGTCCTGTCAAGATGAAGACCCTTTGGAAGAGAGCTTTGATCCTGAACAGACATTGACTACCGATGCCGAGGGGCTGACTTTAATTAAAAAAGTAGTAGCGAACGATGGATCGGGCGACAATATCATCGATGGCGCTAGTTGTTTTGATATCGCTTTTCCATATTCTGTTGTAGTCAATGATAGCGAGATTATGGTCGAGACAAGTGCAGATTTACTATTGGTAGAAGAAAGCCTTGATGTTTTGGAAGATGAAGATTATGACTTTCAATTGAACTTTCCGCTTACGGTGACTATGGCCGATTATACTGAAGTAACCTTGGATAGCTATGATTCTTTATACGAACTGGCCGATACTTGTGTCGAAGGCGGAGAAGATGATGATATCGAGTGTGTTGACATTGTCTATCCGGTGACGGTATTCACCTACAACCCTAATTTTCAGCTTACGAACACTATTGAGGTAGAGAACGATTTTCAGTTTAGAAGATTTTTTGCAGGTTTGGCAGAACAAGATTTGATGGGATTGAACTTTCCGGTTTCCTTTCAATATAAAGATAGTACCCAAGTGACTGTCAACAGCAATTCAGAACTGACCGATATCATACGCAAGTCGCAGACTGAATGTGATGAAGACGACGATAATGATCACAATGATGACGATTTTACCGAAGAGCGTCTAGATGAAACTTTGGTTAAATGCCCTTGGAGTATTAGAAGGTTAGTACGTAATGAACAAGACGATTCCGGGCAATACGAGAACTATTACCTTACCTTTCTTGAGGATGGAAAAGTAACCGCATCCAACTCTTTCGGTTTTAAAATGGAAGGTGAATGGCAAACGAGAATTTCAGATTATAGGGTAGTAGTCGATTTAGAATTCGAAGATTCGGCTGAATTTAATGGCACTTGGTATGTCTACGAAATTGTAGAAGGTATTATTAACCTGTTCAATGAGAACAAAGACAAGATTACTCTTGAAAAAGCCTGTGATTATGAACCCATAGAATGCTCAGATGAATATATATCTGAATATCTAAAAGAATGCCCCTATGAAATTCTAAACGAAGACGGTACTTTCTTTCAAGAGTTGACCATTGATTTCGATTCGGAATTGGGTATGTATGTTAAAAACCCAAATGGAACCGTCGTAGACGAAGGTCGCTGGTCTATTTCTGGCAATGTGGTGGTTTTTGAAGGTCTAAGTATGACCTTGGCCAATTACATCGGAGAGTGGCAGGTAATTGAATGCGGAGAAGGACGATTTAAATTAAAGAGAAATACTGAAGTTATCCTACTTGTTATGCAATGTGAGGACTAGAGTTTTTACAAAAATTGCCGGAGCGTCCGGTAGTTCACCCCACAAACGAAGGAGCGCCCATTGATCAATGGGTGCTCTTTTACTTTATAGATGGTCTCTAGTTATTTATGGTAGTTCAACAAAGGTCTTTAACGAGGCTTATTTTTCTTGCAATTCTCCTGTCTTTCCCCTAGTTATTATTAAATTTGCCTTTCTTCAAAATGTACATGAATCATGTTCGATAATTTAAGCGAGAAATTAGATAAGGCCTTACATACACTACGTGGTCACGGTCAGATTACAGAAATCAATGTTGCCGAGACTACAAAGGAAGTACGCAGGGCCTTGCTGGATGCCGATGTCAACTTTAAAATAGCCAAAGAGTTTACCAATAGGGTAAAAGAAAAAGCATTGGGTCAAGATGTATTGACCACATTGCAGCCCGGTCAATTAATGGTCAAGATTGTCAAAGACGAGCTGACCGAGTTGATGGGGGGTGAAAGTGAAGGTATAAATCTATCCGGTAACCCTTCGGTTATACTTATGTCGGGGCTTCAAGGTTCGGGTAAAACCACTTTTTCCGGTAAACTTGCCAATTTTCTTAAAACAAAGAAGACCAAAAAGCCATTGTTGGTCGCTTGTGATGTCTATCGTCCTGCGGCTATCGATCAGTTGCATGTGGTCGGAGAACAAATCGATGTTGAGGTATACTCTGACCGTGAGAACAATGACCCGGTCGCCATAGCACAAGCGGGTATTGTAAAAGCCAAACAAGAGGGCTTTAATGTAGTGATTATAGATACGGCAGGTCGTTTGGCGGTAGATGAGGCCATGATGACCGAAATTTCGAACATACATTCTGCCATTCAACCACAGGAGACGCTCTTTGTTGTTGATTCAATGACGGGACAAGATGCTGTCAATACGGCGAAGGCATTTAACGATGTGCTGAATTTTGATGGTGTTATCTTGACCAAGCTCGATGGTGATACACGTGGTGGTGCCGCTATTTCGATTAAATCGGTGGTCGATAAACCCATTAAGTTCATCGGTACGGGTGAGAAGATGGAGGCAATCGATATTTTCTATCCTTCACGAATGGCCGACCGTATTCTGGGTATGGGCGATGTGGTCTCTTTAGTTGAAAGGGCGCAAGAGCAATTTGATGAAGAGGAGGCTAGAAAGATTCAAAAGAAGATTGCGAAAAACAAGTTCGGTTTTGATGATTTCCTTTCCCAAATTCAACAGATAAAGAAAATGGGTAATATGAAGGATCTTATGGCCATGATTCCTGGTATGGGCAAGGCCCTTAAAGGTATCGATATCGATGATGATGCCTTTAAGCACATTGAGGCCATCATTCATTCTATGACACCCGACGAAAGAGCAAACCCTTCAAAACTCAACCACAGTAGAAAAAAACGAATTGCTAAAGGTAGTGGTAGAGAGGTGCAAGAAGTAAATCAACTTTTAAAGCAGTTCGACCAAATGAGCAAGATGATGAAAATGATGCAAGGCGGTGGCGGTAAAAAGATGATGCAAATGATGGGGGGTGCTCTAGGCCGCCAGTAGTGTCAACCTTTTGATTTAAAAAATAAATTTATTTACCTGTCAATCACAGTATGAAAATATTAGACGGAAAAAAAGTATCGAACGACATAAAGGAAGAGATTGCCGTTGAGGTATCTCAAATGAAGGAAAGAGGAGAGAAGGTACCTCATTTAGCCGCCGTTTTGGTGGGTAACGATGGTGCAAGCTTGACTTACGTTGGTAGTAAGGTGAGGTCATGTGAGAAAATCGGTTTTGAATCTACATTGATTCATTTGCCGGAAGACACCTCTGAAGAAAGTCTTCTGTCAAAGGTTGAAGAACTTAATGAAAACCCAGAAATAGATGGTTACATAGTTCAATTGCCGTTGCCGAAACATATCGATGAGCAGAAAGTTTTAATGGCGGTTGACCCGGATAAAGATGTTGATGGTTTTCACCCTGTAAACTTTGGTAAGATGGCTTTAGATATGGAAGCCTTTATACCGGCCACTCCTTTCGGAATTATGGAAATTCTGAAGCGTTACAATGTCGATACTGAGGGCAAACATGTGGTTGTTATCGGTAGAAGCCATATCGTAGGTAGACCGATCAGCATACTAATGAGCCAAAAAGGTGAAGCGGCCAATTGCACCGTTACGTTAACACATAGTAGAACGAAAGACATCAAAGAATTGACCTTACAGGCCGATATCATTGTATCTGCTCTGGGTGTTCCTAAGTTTTTAAAGGCTGATATGGTCAAAGAAGGAACCGTAATAATCGACGTGGGCATCACAAGGGTACCCGATGATTCAAAACCAAAGGGATATTACATTACCGGAGATGTTGATTTTGAGGCCGTATCACCCAAGGCTTCTTTCATAACACCGGTTCCTGGGGGTGTTGGTCCGATGACCATCGCCATGCTATTGAAAAATACGTTATTGGCAAGAGCACGGCACAGAAGTAAAAAGTAATAAAAAAAGGGGCTAAAGGCCCCTTTTTTTATTGCTGGTCGAGCCTTTTGAGTGTTTTTTCCATTTTAATGGCCGCTCCAGTTATAACGGTGTCACCAGGTTTAATAAGGTCGATATCATTACTGTCGTCAGTACTGCAACTAAATGTTGATGTCATAGTAATGAGAACAAAAACAAATAAGTATAACCGTTTCATGATAAGTGGTTTAGAATTTCTTTTAAAACAACGAAATACTTTGCTTTTCAGTATCTACATAGCGTTAATGAGGTACGGGAAAAGAGCCCAACTTTAATTCCAACAACATTCAATGGCCGTCACCAATCGTTTATCAGTAATTGACCCTGCTAAAAGCCCTATTTTTTATGGCTATATCATTTTGCTAGTAGGCACTTTGGGTATCTATTGTAGCATTCCGGGGCAGACTATTGGTGTTTCCGTTTTTACTGATCCGGTAAAAGACGCTCTGGGACTTTCTAGAAATCAGTTTAGTAATGCATATATGATAGGAACCATATGCAGTTCTTTGGTGATCGGGCGAGCCGGAAAATGGTTTGATCTATATGGCGCAAGGTATGTGGCATTCTTCGCTGCCCTTACTCTTTCTGTGGCTCTAGTGCTCTGTTCGTTTTCGGTACAGATGAGCCAATTTGTGAAAGAGGTGGCCGATATTGATACATGGTTGATTCCGTTTTTGTTGATGACGGTTCTCTTTTTTGTTCTTCGTTTTTCCGGTCAAGGTGTATTGACGATGGCCTCGAGAAACGTAATCATGATTTGGTTCGATAAGAATCGCGGAAAAGTAAATGCCATCAGTAGTGTTGCCATTTCATTTGGTTTTTCTTCTTCTCCTCTTTGGGTAAATGCGCTGATTGAAAATTTTAGTTGGCAAATGGCTTGGCAGTTTTTGGCCGTAGGCCTCTTGATTTTCTCACTGATTGTTCTACAGTTTTATAAGAACAAACCTGAAGAACACGGTTTGCACCCTGATGGAACTATAACAAAAGATGAAAATGAAGAAAAGCAGGTCGTGGCAGCCAAACAATTTACCCTCAAAGAAGCACAGGCTACCAGGGCCTTTTGGATGTATGCGTTAATGTTGGCATTTAATAGTTTCTTTATTACAGGGTTGACTTTTCATGTCGTATCGGTATTTGCGAGCGAAGGTTTTCCAAAAGAAGATGCTATATCCATCTTTTTACCTGCATCAGTTGTTGCCGTAACCATTTCAACCATATTTAATTTTCTGAGTGATTATTTACATCTCAAGCTCTATCTGTACCTTATGATTTTAGGAGGGCTTATGGCATCCGTTGGATTTTTGCTTTTATCCACCACATTTGGGGTGCCTCTACTAATTGGTGGCTTTGGAATTTTAGGAGGCTTCTTTGCAGTGCTCAATGCCATTGTTTGGCCACGTTTTTTTGGTAGAAACCATTTAGGCGCCATCACGGGTAAGGTTATGTCTTTTCTTATTCTGGGTAGTGCTTTGGCTCCCTCCATTTTTAGCCTTTGTTTTTCCACCTTTGGTTCTTATCGTCTTATGGGGTGGTTGGGTATCGTGTATCTGGCGTTTCTGGCAATGGCTTCACTTAGGGCCAACAATCCGCAATAATGCGCTATATTTAGAATTTAATGGGGTTTGCACCATTCTCTAAGACAGGAAGACAAAATTGTATAGATATGGGCAAAAATATGTGTGGAGTACGATTTATTTCCTCTCTATCTTACACCCTTACATGATTCTTAAGGGTTTCAAGAATATAGAAGCGAAGTAGGTTGCTCACCATCCTTAAATGAACGACTTAACTATCCCACTGTATAAACTTGTGAAAATCACCAAAGAAAGCCCCATAAGAAACTTGTATTGTTACCAATAAACCAAAATAACTAGTACGTATGAAAAGAACCTATGCTCTTTTATCCATTGCCGTTATGTTGATGGCATGTAAATCAGAAACCAAAAAGGAAGAAACAAAACCTGAAGCGACCCAAGAAACGGCTGCCGCTGAAGAAAACGAATGGATTTATCTTTTTGATGGGTCGACCACCGAAGGTTGGCGTTCGTATAATGGCGAAGCACTACCTCCTCAATGGGTGATTGAAGATGATGTGCTCACTTTCGATACCGAGAAGAGAACAGAGGCCAACAAAAAAGGGGGCAACGATATTATTTATGCCGCAGAGGAATTTGATAATTTCGAACTTGCCTGGGAATGGAAAATACCGGAAGGCGGCAACAGTGGCATGTTATACCATATTAAAGAAGGTGATTGGGGTATGCCCGAAACATCACCTGAATACCAAATGTTAGATGACCTTAAATGGGAAGAAATAAATAATGCCAAACTTGAAGAATGGCAAAAGACAGGTGCTGATTATGCCATGTACGTTCCTGATGTTTCCCAGAAGATAACCAAGCCTGCTGGCGAGTGGAATACCTCAAGGGTAATCTTTACTCCAGAAAAGGTTGAACATTGGTTAAATGGCAAAAAACTGTTGTCTTTTGTGCCATGGAGCGAAGATTGGGAGAAGCGTAAAAGTGAAGGAAAATGGAAAGATTCACCAAAATACGGTACTTTTAAGACTGGCTATATCGGGTTTCAAGACCATGACAGTCCGCTATGGCTAAAAAATATCAAGATTAAGAGATTATAAATCCAAACAAACTGCTCTAGAATGAACAAAAGGGAATTTTTAAAAAGCGCCGCCGCCGTATCGACCATGGCTTTATTGCCGAACGGTGCCTGGGCCTTTTCACAAGGTAAAAGATTAAGAACTGCGCATATAGGTGTAGGAAACATGGGGGGTGAAGACCTAAAGGCCATAGCCTCTCACAAATCGGTCGATGTAGTGGCCCTCTGCGATGTCGACTCTATCAATCTTGCCAAAGCACATAAATTGCACCCCAGTGCCCGTGTTTTCTTTGACTATAGGTCAATGTTAAAAGAAATGGGAGATGAAATCGATGCCGTTATCGTTTCTACACCTGACCATACACATGCCCCGGCCTCGATGATGGCTATGGAAATGAATAAGCCAGTATACTGTCAAAAACCTTTAACTCACTATGTTGAAGAGTCTCGACGAATGAACAAAATGGCGAAAGAAAAGAACCTCGTAACCCAAATGGGTATTCAGGTACACTCTTTCTACGATTATAAGTTGGCAACCCTTTTGATACACTCAGGTATCATCGGTAAAGTACATACCGTAAGGGCTTGGTCACCAAAATCTTGGGGCTACAATGGTTCAGCACCACAAGGTGAAGACCCTGTTCCGGCGCAATTAGACTGGAATCTTTGGTTGGGTACGGCAAAAGAGCGCCCTTATAAAGAAGGGTATTACCACCCAGGTAACTGGCGTAAACTTTTAGATTACGGTTGTGGTACTCTTGGTGATATGGGCGTTCATATTTTCGATACCCCTTACAATGCCTTAAATCTTGACGTTCCTTTGACAATCAAAAACGAATGTCGTGAGTCTAATGGCTTTGGGTATCCCGAGAACAATACGGTAACCTACGAATTTCCGGGTACCGATTTTACCACAAAAACATTAAAGTGGGTTTGGTACGACGGACCAGGAATGCCACCTGAGCATGAAGATTTGATCTTGCCGGGGGCAAAAGCCAAATCGAGCGACAAAAAAGAAGGCGAAAGTATGGAAGATAAGATTTCGCTTGATGCAGGTGTTGCCGGTGAAGGTCAACTTCCGGATCAAGGAGCGATGTTTATAGGTAAAAAAGGTCGTTTGTTATTGCCTCACTTTATGCAGCTTCCGAAGAAAATAGTAAAAGGTAAATATGTTGACATCTCTTCTGAAATTGAGAAGGTTTCAAAAGAACATAATTTGGGCGATCCTATCAGAAATTATGAGTCTGAAGGGCCAAAGCATTACCACCAGTTTGTTGATGCCTGTTTGGGTAACGGTGAAACTACGGCTCCGTTTTCGTATGCCTCTAGGTTAACCGAGACTATTCTTCTTGGTGTCATTGCCGGAAGATTCCCTAATCAGACGTTGCATTGGGATGCCGAGGCTGCCAAATTTGCCGAAGAGGAGGCCAACCAATATCTTGATGCCGATTACAGAGATTTCTAAATAGAGATCAGTAAATAAGTCAACTAGAACCCGTAGCGAGTTTTTTGTAAGAGAACCAATTGGTTCACGATTTTTGAAAGTTCTAATAATCCGATTTCGAGTAGGAGCAATTGAAATTCAAAAGTCGTAAATTACACTCAGAACAAAACCGTTACGGGTTTTGTCTTTTTATAAACAACTTAACACTTAGAACCGGTAGGTTCTTAATACGATTAACTCAATGAAATATAGAAGGTTCGGTAGAACAGATTGGCAGGTAAGTGAAATTGGATACGGAATGTGGGGTATGGCCGGATGGAAGGAGTCTGATGATATACAATCATCAAAGTCTTTGGATTTGGCCGTAGAAAACGGGGTAAACTTTTTTGATACGGCATGGGGGTATGGTGAAGGACATAGTGAAGAACTTTTAGGGGAATTAGTTAGAAGGCATCCGAAAGAGAAGCTTTATACAGCTAGTAAAATTCCACCGAAAAATTTTCAGTGGCCAGCTAAACCTGAGTATACTTACGAAGAGTCGTATCCTGTCAACCATATCATCGAATATACCGATAAAACACTGACCAATTTGGGTATGGAACGCATCGACCTGATGCAGTTTCACACGTGGGACGACGGTTGGTCGAAACGAGAAGAATGGCAAAGGGCGATTGAAGACTTAAAAAAACAGGGGAAAATCGGCGCTATGGGTATTAGCGTTAATCGATGGGAGCCTGAAAACGGGATAGAGGCAATTAAAACCGGATTAATCGATGCCGTGCAGGTCATTTATAACATCTTTGATCAGAACCCCGAAGATCGGTTGTTTCCTCTTTGCGAAGAAATGGATATTGCCGTGATTGCCAGGGTGCCCTTTGATGAGGGAACTTTAACGGGTAATCTAACGAAAGACACGGTATTTCCTGAAGGGGATTGGAGAGGTACTTATTTTGTTCCCGAAAACCTAAATAGCAGTGTAGACCATGCCGATGCACTTCGGCCGTTGATACCTGAGGGTATGAATATGGCCGAGATGGCTCTTCGATTTATTTTAGAGAATAAGAATGTGAGTACGACCATACCGGGTATGCGCAAACAGCGAAATGTTCTTGCGAATACAGCTACTAGTGATGGAAAAGGTCTTTCTAAAGAACTTCTTGAGGAATTGAAGCAACATCGTTGGGATAGAACACCAACATCCTGGTCACAGTAAATTATTTGGCGAAAAGCTGCCCCATGTCTTTAAATGATTTGAACTCAAGTGCATTACCCGCTGGGTCTAAAAAGAACATGGTAGCTTGCTCGCCCACTTGACCCTCAAAACGAATATAAGGTTCAATGACAAATTGAACCTTTTTTTCTTTTAGCCTTTGGGCAAATTCCTGAAAAACATTCCATGGCAAAACTACCCCATAATGGGGTACAGGTACTTGATGGCCGTCGACTTGGTTGTGGTGCAAAGAATCAGATTTGTCTTTAGGTTTGTAATGAATAACAAGCTGATGACCGAACAGGTTAAAGTCTACCCAGTGCTCGCTACTGCGGCCTTCTTCACAATTTAGAACTTCGTTGTAAAATTGTCGGCACTCAGCTAGGTTGTGTACTGGAATGGCAATGTGAAAGGGGCTTACATGGTTCATTTTAACCGTTTTTATAAATCTAATTTCTTAAGTCTAGAGTAAAGTCAGGGTCAATGGTTTTCAGGGCATTATCAAAGTCGATATACTCTTTCAAGTCTCTCATGGACAGAACGGTATAATCATTTTCTGAAAGATAGTTAAGGTATTTTTCAAACAAGTTGACGGGTACGGAAACCCATGGATGCTCGATATCAGGAACACCATGAAAGGTTAAAACGATTATTTTACCTTTTTCGGCCGACTTGATAGCTTTCCAAATTTCAGTTTCGTTTTCAGAATCAGGTGCCCAACTTGGTATCAAGTAGGGGTGATCTATAGTAGGGTTGTATGCTCTACTTCCTCCGGCGCGGGCCATTTTGTATTTTCTGTCGGATAATAGGTGTAAGGCTTTTTTATTCAATCCATATCCGGGGTAAGCAAAATTATCTGGGAGAGGTATACCCAGACTATCACATTTTCTCTCAATGTAACCCAACTCTTGATTAAATTGTTTCGGGTCGGTTTTTGCGACGTTTGCATGCGTATGCGTGTGATTTCCGATTTCGAAACCCATATCATCCAATTGCTTGATTTGTGACCATGTCATATAAAGGGTACTATCTGCATAATTGGGAGGAAACTCACAAACATAAAAAGTAGCACCCAACTTAAATTTTTTTAGAAGAGGTGCTACTTCTGAATATTGACTGGCAGGGGCGTCGTCAAAGGTCAAAACTACCGTTTTTTCAGGCAGTGGTTTTTTGATTATTTGGGAGTAACAACAGAGACCGATCAAAAAAAGTAGAGTAGATAAGAAAACTGATTTCGACATGCTTAATACTAAAAATCGTTCGAAAATGAATTGGAGTAGAAGGTAAGTATTATGTCGTTATCAACCATCCTGCAGGTGCAGGTTAAACCTGATAATCAAGATACATGATGTGGTTTGGGTTAGAATGTGATTCAGAAATCTTAAAGTCTCCTTCACCCACAATTTTAAAACCATTTTTTTGATAAAAGGCGATGGCCCTTGGGTTCTCTTTCCATACGAACAGCCACATGCCCTGTTGATGGTTCTGTTTAGAGAAATTCAAATTAAAAAGCATCAGTTCTTTCCCTAAGTCTCTACCATAAAACGCTTTTAGCAGGTATAGCCTGTCCAATTTAGTTGCTGATTGTGCAGTAACACATGAATTGGTTGCGTTTAAGGTCAGTTTTGAGTAACCGGCCAACTGCTCATCGTCATAAATAAGAAAATAGGCAATTTGTTTATCAAGAAGCTCATTTCTAAAAATTGTCTCGTTAAAGTTACGCTCAATGTAGTAGTCAATGTCGCTCGCCGAGGCACTATGGCCGTGTGAGTCAATGAAAGATTTAGGCGCCAGAGTTAGAAGTTCGTCTATATGTTGTATAGAGGCTCTAACAATTTTAGTCATTCGATGTCCGTAATAAATTTTCGATGATAAGTTAAATCATTCATCTATTTGGGCAGCATATTTTACACTCTTTTTCAGTTGGCAGAGATTTTGACCGAGGTCATGGTCAAAGAGCCACCTAAAGGTTGATCGTTAAAGAGAGAGACATCATCTTTCGAATCTTGAAGTGCCATAGAGTATAATAAAGGTAAATAATGTTCTGGGGTAGGAATGGACAAATCGAACTCAGCACCATGTTTTCTAAAATCGATGAGGTTTTGGTGGTTGCTTTCCAATATCCACTTATTAATGTCTTGACTAGCCTTTAAAGCCCAGTCGTAAGCATAATTTTCATTAAGCTTATCCCAGGCTACTCGCCTTAGATTGTGAATAATATTACCACTACCTATTACAAGTACGCCTTTGTCCCTTAATTTTTTTAATTGTTGGGCAAGCTCATAATGGTATTTTGCAGGTTTGGTTCGGTCTAAACTTAATTGAATTACGGGAACGTTGGCTTTCGGAAAGAGATGCCTGACAACCGTCCAGGATCCGTGATCAAGGCCCCAACGTTCATCAAGCGCTATGGTATTTTCTGGTTCGACCATTTTTGCAATATCATTGGCCAGTTCAGGATGGCCAGGTGCAGGGTATTGTACGTCGTAGAGCGCCTGAGGGAAACCACCAAAATCATGAATCGTTCTAGGTTGGTTCATGACCGTCACCAAGGTTCCGGTAGTTTCCCAATGAGCAGAAACCACTACGATGGCATTGGGCCGATCGAGGCGTTCTCCCAAGGCTTTAAACTCACGAACAAATTCATTGTCTTCAATGGCATTCATAGGAGAGCCGTGCCCAAGAAAAAGAACGGGCATTCTACTGCTGTTATCGAAAGACTTAGAAAGTTGCTCAAGGTGGTTCAATGTTGCCATAATAGTTTATTTCTAAAAGTAAGTGCAAGCGACTATAAAAATATCTTTTTAAAATCAGGCATAGATGGCATCTAATATTTTCTTTACAGAACTGGGTCTTCTACCTAATATAGATTCAAGAGTGTTATCAGGTAGTTCAAGCTCTCCTTGGTATTGTGCTGTGCTAAAGCCAACGAATAAATCGATGTATTCGGCCGGGACGTTCTTCTTTTGTAAGGCCTCTTTAAATTCGCTTACGCTGGGAGACCTATAAACAATCTGCTTACCTGATTTCTCAGAAAGTATCTGTGCAATATCATCATATGAAACACTATCGCCATTGCTTAAAGGATACACCTTATTCTCGTGGCCTTCTGTAGAGAGAATGCGAGCGGCAGCCTCTGCCAATTCAGAACGAAGTACCGGAGTCATTTTGCCCTCTGCTGCGGGCTGGTAAATTGTGCCCTCTTTCAGAACATTCTCACCCAAGAACATAGGTACCGTATCTAGATAGAGTGCATTCTGTAATATGGTATAGGTCAAACCACTTTCTTTAATCCAGTTTTCGGTTTTGATATGAGTGTCCTGTAAAAAGGCGATACCGGAAGGTTGAGAAATTTCTTTTCTAATAAACGAGGTATATATAATGTGTTTAACACCGGCATCTTTGGCAGCATCTACTACATTTTTATGTTGGCTATCTCTCTTGCCAATCTCGTTGCCGGATACGAACATAAGTTTGTCAGCACCTCTAAAGGCATTTTTGAGACTTTCAAAATCGTCGTAGTTACCTTGCTTTAATTCTATTTCGGGAGGAAGTACAAGAGAAGCTTTTTTCTTGTCTCTGACCAATGCCGAAATTTCTGTTGCATCAGTACCTAGCTGTAAAAGTGAAGTTATAACGTGAAATCCAAAAGGTCCGGTAGCACCAGTTATTAATATCATTTTATTCTTTTTTTAATTAATACAAAGCGAAATTACTACTTTTGATATACTTTATATAGTTGCTTACTATGTAATATCAGTATACTTTTGTATAGCAAATTCAATATTGGTTCGATATGAGTGATTTAAAAGATTTTTTGGAAGTGAAGAAATGCCCAATACGGTATGTGCTTGCGGTAAACGACACGTTAAATGTAATAAGTGGTAAATGGAAAATGCCCATTATAGCTTCCTTGCTCTATGGAAAGAACAGGTTTAAGGACCTACAGGAAAATATTGAGAAGATTACACCAAGAATGCTCTCAAAAGAACTTAAAGAACTTGAGTTGAATGGGGTAGTAGTTCGTAAAGTATATGATTCGACCCCTGTTAAGATAGAATATCGATTGACAGAATCAGGTAAGCGAATTTATTCAGTTATGGATGCTATGGTAGAATGGGGTTTGGAACATCGAAAAAATGTAGTGGATAGCATTACGTAAAGTCGGTTTTGATGGGCTCGCTTTTTAAAAAAGCAATAATTTGATCGTTCAGTTCAGATTGATGCATTGAGTGGCCAAAACCTTTCGTTTTAATGAATTTGCTGTTTTTCCAATCTGCATGAACCCTTTCAGAAGCATGAAAGGGGGCTAGAACATCAAGTTTGTCATGTAATAGCAACCCTTCCTTTTGGTTGGAGAGAACAAATTTTGAGGATGAAAAATCGTCAACGTTCTTCTGAAAACGCTCATATACATAATTCTCAAAAGCTTTCAATACCCTATTATTGAAGCCGATGAGCTTTTGGTAATGGTCGAGTAGTTCTCTAAATTCAGAAGGAGAACCGATAGTTACCATCTTTTCGATACCGTCATTTTGGTACAGGTAATCGTTAAAGAGAATGGCCATTCCACCGAAAGAATGGGCTATGATATGCTTTGGCGAATAGGTCTCTATTATTTTTTGAATACACTTGGTATATAGGGGAAGATGAAGATTGGAACCCGAAGAATAGCCATGCCCAGGAGCGTCAAAAGCTATTACCTCATAATTTTCGGCTGTAAGTTTTTCGACCAGATTTCGCCAACGAAACGTGTTGCTTTCCCATCCATGCACCAATAGAATACGGTCTTTTGTACCGTTCCATTTATAGGTTTGTATGTCGTGGTCTTCGATGCGTAAGGTGGTATCTTTTACAGCATCCAAATATTTTTTTTGACTAGGTAAAACTCGGCCTTTTCTCACTTTACTGAAAACTTGAAAGGTAGTAATTGCCGCCTTTCTCTTCGAGAAAAGAACTAAAGTATTGAAATACCTTCCGTATGAATTCAATATCAGTTTTTTGAAAAGGTTTTTCATTCTTTGTCAATTAGGTTACATAAAGTAACTTAGTGTGATAGGAATACTAAAGTATGACTTCTTTAAACTTTATGAAAGAGGTAGCAAAAATATAACTAAGTATGCAAATAGAAACTGTTACTGAAAAACAGAGGGTTAACGCAGCAAGAAAGTTGAAAAAAATGTTCGGGGGTATTGATTATACGAATATGCCCCATTGCCCCATCAGAGATGTTATGGCCTTTGTTTCCGATAAGTGGAGCACTTTGATCATATTGCATTTAGGCTATTTTCCGGTTTTACGCTTTAACGAGCTCAAAAAGAAGGTTTTTGGCGTGAGTAATAAGGTGTTGAGCGAACGGTTAAAGCAACTAGAAGGTGACGGTTACGTTCAACGAACGGTATACCCAGAAGTGCCAATTCGGGTAGAATATAATCTGACCGATTTCGGACATTCATATCTTCAAAAGTTGATTGAATTGACCGAATGGGCTGAAAACCATAAAAATTACGTCATCAACAATCGGGAAAATTTCAAAAAATAGCGGTTCTCAAAACCGGCTACTCCCAAGCTACCATCATGTACTTGATTTTTGCATCATCAGGTATCTGTACGGCTTCAATGTTTACACTTGAGGCATACCTTAGGCTCGAAGGCAACTCCTCTTTGCTTATGGTAAAATAAACATCACTGTCTTTCAGTAAAATAACCACATTGTTCATTGAAGTAATTACTTTTCTTATCGTGTAGTTATCTTTAATGTCTTTGAAAGTACTTGTAAGGCCTATGCCCTTATCGGTCAAGTAGCGACCGTCTTCAATACGAATGTTTTCGATGGTAGGTATACTGTCAGAACTTGGTGTCAAGGTTAGAAGTTGCTTGCCACCTTTTTCAAAAATTTTGATTTTTTTACTATTGTTCGAGGTGTTGATTACGGTCGAATCTTTAACAATCGAATCGTTCTCGTATATAATCTCGATATCCCTGGCCAAACTAATTCTATCAAGTTTGCCTACAGAATCTTTGGTAATCAAAAATGTAGTGTCTTTTTCGTCGCTACAGCCTATAAAGGCTAAGGCAAGAAATGCAAGGGCTAATAAATTTTTCATGTATTTAGTTTGTGGTCGATTTGAGAATTCTAACGGTCTATCTAATTACTTTTTTGAGTACCCCCAGTACTCCTCTAATAAAAGTGGCGCTTGTCAATACTTTTATAACTGGGTTTTGCCTTGAACTAGTTCGTCTTCTGCTAGTTGATCTTGGGACAGCCTTTTCTTTTTCAGCTTCTGCTTCCGCTTTTTCTATTTTTTCGTTCAGTATTTCATAGGCACTTTCACGGTCTATCGTCTCACCATACTTACGCACCAGATTGGACTTTGAAATCAGCGTCTTAAGTTCTTGCTCGGTAAGAACATCCATACGGCTCATTGGCGCACGTAATAAGGTGGCTGCCAGTGGGGTTGGTCTTCCTTTTTCGTCTAAAGCCGAAACAAGTGCTTCGCCAATTCCTAAAGCGGTCAATACATCTTTAGTGTCATAGTATTCTGAATCAGGGTAGTTTTCGGCCGTTAACTTGATGGCCTTTCTATCTTTAGCGGTAAAGGCCCTGAGTGCGTGCTGAACCTTTAGTCCTAATTGCGAAAGAACGGCATCAGGCACATCGGTCGGGTTTTGTGTAACAAAGTACAGGCCTATACCTTTAGAACGAATAAGTTTCACAATGCTTTCAATTTGCTCTAGCAGTGCTTTTGAGGCCTCATTGAAAATGAGGTGGGCTTCATCAATGAACATGATAAGTTCTGGCCGTTCACTATCGCCTTGTTCAGGAAACGTTCCGTAGATTTCCGCTAAAAGGCTGAGCATGAAAGTCGAAAATAATTTAGGTCGGTCTTGAATATCCGTAAGGCGGATAATATTGATATAACCACGGCCATTTTCATCAATTCGGGTCAAATCATCTACCTCAAAAGATTTTTCTCCAAAGAATAGTTCTGCCCCTTGTTGTTCGAGCTCGATTATTTTACGCAAAATCGTACCGGTAGAACTGGTTGAAATTCTGCCGTAATTTTTTGTGAATTCGGCTTTTCCTTCCCCGGTTGCGTATTGCAATACTTTTTTAAAGTCTTTTAAATCGAGCAAGGGCAGTTTATGGTCATCACAATATTTAAAAACCACGGCAACGATACCTTCTTGGGTAACGGTTAGGTCAAGTATTCTAGAAAGAAGAACAGGGCCAAATTCAGAAACGGTAGCCCTAAGTTTTACCCCTTCTTGTTCCGACAACGAAAGTATTTCTACCGGAAATGCTTTTGGTTCAAAAGGCAGACCGATTTTCTCATGCCTTTCATCTATTTTGGCATGTCCAGGGCTAGGTTGCGCAATACCACTTAAATCACCTTTTAAATCCATCAACAAAACCGGAACCCCCTTATCGGAAAGGTTTTCGGCAATTACCTGAAGTGTTTTGGTCTTACCAGTTCCCGTGGCTCCTGCGATAAGGCCATGGCGGTTCATAGTTTTTAAAGGAACTTTGACATGGGCATTGGTTATTGCTTCGCCATCTAACATAGCGGCCCCCATGATAATGTGGTCACCTTTAGGTGCATAACCGGTGGTAATATGCTCAAAAAACTCTTCTTTCTTGCCCATATGGTCTGTTTTTGAGGTAAAAATAAAAGAATTTTGGCTGTTTCGATTCACCACCGCCTATATTTTGCCCCATCATTATGCTAACTCAAAGGTGCCCAGAATAATTGCTATTTCTATTTTTTGGGTTTTGCTGATAACAAGCACTATCTTTGCCCGATGCTACAAGAAGATGTTTTAAGGGAGGTTGACAAAGGCACTTTATTGCCACTGATGGAAGAATTTTATACCATTCAGGGGGAAGGTTTTCATAAAGGAACTGCTGCGTATTTCATAAGGGTAGGGGGCTGCGATGTCGGTTGCCATTGGTGCGATGTGAAAGAGAGCTGGAATGCCGGAACACACCCACCGACCGCTATTGAAAGCATTGTTGAAAACGCTGCAAAGTACTCAAATACCATTGTGGTCACAGGGGGAGAACCTCTTACTTGGAACATGGAGCCATTAACAACCGCTTTAAAGGCCAATAACCTTACAACCCACATCGAAACATCAGGGGCCTACCCCCTCACTGGAATTTGGGATTGGATCTGCCTTTCACCCAAAAAGAACAAGCTGCCAGAAGAGCGTATTTATGATGTGGCCCATGAGTTAAAGGTCATTGTCTACAACAAACATGATCTGATTTTTGCAGAAGAACAGGCGGCAAAGGTGAATGGGGAATGCATCCTATACCTGCAACCTGAATGGAGCGTTAGAGACAAGGTGGTTCCTTTAATAGTGGACTATGTTATGAAGAACCCGAAATGGAAGGTTTCTCTACAGACACATAAGTATTTGAATATACCTTAAATACTATTATTGTCTACCCCCATTTCCGGCGAGGTCTAAAAGGCACTGAGCATCCAAACTAGGAGGTTCGGCCAAGCCTCTTGCCGTTCGGCTTTCCAGCATTTTCAACACACTCAACCCGTTTAAGCGACACGGTACTTTTAAGCTATTAGGGTTCTTCGCGAGCAATGATTGACCTTTGTTTGAAGGACCGCCGAACTGTAGTTCAGCACGCATGAGGCAACCTTCAATAGCGCAATGGTTATTGCCTTTTGTATTTCCATTACTATCAACCTCTGGTTCACCATTTTCATCGACCAAATCATCTTCATGGTCATTAACCATATCGGTACCCAGATTAACCAAACCGAACAAATGACCGAATTCATGGTTCAAAGTGGTTAGCTCAACATCTGTATCTGAAATGAAAAAACTTTGTTTGGCAAGTTTGCGAACGGTTACCTCGTGAATGATCATAGAGGTATTTCTGTATACGGCACCCAAGGTTACTAAACCTTCATCAAGGTCATCGCCCTCGGCAGGCGAATCGGAGAAATAGATATAAATGCCCAATGTTGAGCCTTCATTGTAAACCGTTCGGTTCTTACTTTCAAGATCCGTGATTTCTTCTAGGGTAAGACTATCTTCATCTGGTGACGATAATTGTTGATAAACAAGTTCGATATCCTCCTTGAAGGTTCGTTTTTTTAAATAATCTATAAATCCATCTATCGCTTCCTGCGTAGGCTGAAAGCCCTCTACATAAGCAATCTCGATTTTTAGTTTGTTGAAACGATCGTTAGAAAGTAGGTCGTTGGCCGAATCGCCCGTACCCTGTAGATTGGCGGTCTTATCAACGGCTTTCGGCTCTTCGTTATTATCGGTAACATCAAGACTGTCGTCGCTACAACTGTTAAGACCATATAGCAGTGCTACAACCGATAGTACAAAAGAAAATTTCTTCATGATATTACCTTTAAAATACTTCAAAAAATAAATATGTCCTATTTCCGCCATAACCGTGCCAAATAATCGTAGTGTTCTCCCTCGAGCACCAGTTCGCAGTTGAGCCCTGAAGCTTCGGCAGCATTCGTCAAAGTCTGAAAATCAAGATACAGCCACTTGAAAGGTAGCCCACTTTTGCCTTTGTATAGCATGGTGAACTCAACTTCGCCATAATAATTTTGGTCAGGAACCCAAATGCCACCATCTTCAGCTTCTTCGAACATATAGATGATATCACTTGAATCTAATAAAATTTGTCCGTTCGGTTTTAGTAAACTCTTCAAATGGGAGAAGTAATCGGTCAAACTTCCTATTTCGCCCACCAGACCGATTCCGTTCATCAACATCAACAGGGTATCGAAAGAGGAGTCGGCATAATCAAGCAACGAACCATGAACAGCTTTTTTAATCCCCCTTAACTTGCATACATCGGTAGAACCCTTTGAACTATCTAAGGCGGTTACATCGAAACCTTTATTTTGTAAATAGAGACTATGGCTACCAGCGCCGGCACCAATGTCAAGAACTTTTCCTTTACATAATTGAAGCGCCTTTTGCTCTATTGGTGGCATTTCGTCAAAACTGCGAAACAGATAGGGCAGCGGTAATATATCTTCTTCGTCTAAAGACGATTTTGTTACTATATCTTCGGTATAGTCGTTATTCTGATAATCTAAAAGTGCTTGACCAAATATATCGTTCATCGATAAAGCCTAGGGTTTGTTTTGCAAAAATGGACTATTTAGATAATTCTTCTTTAGTTTTGGGTCAATTTTTAGGTAGATGGATAAAATCTTGGAGCAACTGCCGCAAATGGCAAAGGAGAAGCATGCGGAAAACAAGAAGTTTTTTGGTAAGCTGAAAAAGAGGCCCCCGAAAAACCTTGACTACCTCATGCAAGAGCTTCATCATGAAGAGTTTGAGCGTACCGATTGTTTAGAATGTGCCAATTGCTGTAAAACGACAGGGCCTTTATTTACCAAGGCCGATATAGAGCGTATCTCAAAATTCTTCAGACAAAAACCTCAGGCTTTTATAGATGATTACCTTAGAATTGATGAAGAGAACGACTATGTTTTTCAATCGCTGCCATGCCCATTTTTAGGAGCTGATAATTACTGTTCTATCTATGATGTGAGACCAAAAGCCTGTAGAGAATTTCCGCATACCGACCGGAAAAAATTTCAACAGATATCTAACTTGACTCTTAAGAATGTAGCGATTTGCCCAGCTGCTTTTAATATAGTTGAGGCTATGAAAGCAAAAATCAACTTAAGATAGCCATGCAAGCAAGAGTCGAATTTTTACCCGAAAAGAAATTAGTCGGTATTTCTATGGAAATGAGCTTGGCCAAAAATAGAACCTATCAACTTTGGAGCAGTTTTATGCCGCAGCGCGATTTGGTTGAAAATAAGATCGATTCAAATTTTTATTCACTCCAAATCTATGATAAGGTGTTCGATCCGAAAGCATTTAAACCAACTACTGATTTCGTCAAATGGGCGGCCGTGGAAGTGAGCGAATTCGGTTCAAATGAGACTGACTTTGAAACTATGGTTCTTCCTGAAGGGCATTATGCCGTTTTTCTTCATAAGGGATTGCCTTCAGATTTTCCCAAATCTTTTCAATTCATTTTTGGGGAGTGGCTTCCAAAATCAGACTACATCTTGGATGATAGACCGCATTTCGAGCTATTGGGTAGTAAATACAAGAATAATCATCCTGATTCGGAGGAGGAAATATGGATTCCTATTAAACCGAAAAAAATAGAGTAGTTGACTGAAATTTTAGTGCGATACTACTTTGAGCCCTATTATGGAAGATATCAGAGTGGTGAGAAAGAATATTCGCCAAAAGGTGGCCGGTTCTTTGAAAACAAATATGCCAATAAGCACGGTGCCAACGGCACCGATTCCGGTCCAAACGGCATAGGCGGTACCAATGGGCAATTCTTGAGTGGCTTTTACCAGCAACACCATGCTTATAGATAGGCAGACCAAAAAACCAACATACCAGTAAATACTTTCGTTTTCCGGTGCATGCTTCGCTTTTCCTAAACAAGCTGCGAAAGCTACTTCAAATAGACCTGCGATTATCAATAAGAACCAGTTCATTGTATTACTTAAAAATATGTGCAATTAATTCATGCAAAGCTACGGCCTTTTGCCTTTGTTCAAGTGATATTTGCCGATAATGGGAGATTGCACGGTAGAGGTTTTCTTTAGGTTTTGTATATTTAGTTGTTTATGAAAACCGTCATCTTGGCTCAGCTGGGCCACCTACAAACCGATGGAATCGATTATCACATATTTTGAAACAATACCTTCAGCGCACCGATCATTAATTCTGGTTGGTGGAATCACTCTGTTTTGGTTGCTTGAGGGTGCGGTTCCGCTTGTGAAATTTTCTTATCGAAAATGGCGTCATGCCCTTCCGAATTTCTTCTTCACGATTACTACGGTCGTCGTAAATTTTGTTTTGGCGTTTTTGTTGCTCAAAACAGCTGATTGGACGGCCGCATCAAAATTTGGAATTATCAATTGGTTACCCGAAATGCCCTTATGGCTGTACGTAGTTTTAGGTGTCATGCTTTTAGATTTAATCGGGGCCTACCTTGCCCATTTGGTCGAGCACAAGGTAAAACCCCTTTGGATGGTACACTTGGTGCACCATACCGATCATAATGTAGATACTACCACTGCAAACAGGCATCATCCTTTAGAAAGCATGGTTCGATTTACATTTACATTGGCGGGTGTATTTTTGGTCGGCACCCCCATCGGGGTAGTTATGCTTTATCAATCCCTATCATTGATAGCCTCTCAATTTGGGCATGCCAATATTAAGCTGCCTAAAAAAATAGATGAGGCATTGAGCTATATCATCGTGTCGCCCGATATGCATAAGGTACATCATCATTACAAATTGCCATATACCGATTCGAACTACGGAAACATTTTTTCTATCTGGGACCGTCTTTTCGGTACTTATAGAAAATTTGATTGAGAATCTATTGTTTACGGGGTCGATACCTTTCCTGATGAGGTGGAAAATGCTAGTATTGCAGGCTTATTGAAACAGCCTTTTCATAAATATCGCAAACCCACTTCTTATGAGAAGGTGTCAACAACTAATAATTAACCTGTAATGACCGATTGGTCAGGGGGAATAAATTTTGAATGCTTAATGATCTATAAGTTGACCTATGAATCGGATGCCTGTGTGCCTTTTGAAAAACTAGGGGTAGATGCTATTCTTGCGAGTGCTAGAGACCACAATAAAATATTGAATATTACGGGTTGCCTTGTATATCATAACGGGGCATTTGTACAGATTCTGGAAGGAGAGAAGGAAGAGGTTCACAAATTATTCAAGTCGATTGAGAAAGATCCGAGACATGCCAATGTGAGGTTGGTCAGTGAAGAGTATGATAAAAAACGAAGCTTTTCTAATTGGAACATGGCTTACTTCGACACCTCTTTAGAGGGGCTCAGCAAGTCTGACATAGAAAATTTTGAACGTAATTTGTTGATGTTGGCCGAATTCTCTGATCGACTGTCGACTACGGTCAATATGTTTTGGCTCAATGTTCGAAAGGTGATGTTGAACCTTAAATTGGCCTAATAGATCAGATATTTGGCCCTTATTTTTTTGAATTCTTCCAGTTGGGGTTGCCAAGTTGCTTTTATTTCTTCCTCGGTGAGTCCTTTTTCAATTTGCTTTTGAAGTAGTGCGGTTCCCGCATGTTTGGTAAACCCACTAGTATTAAATACCAAGCTTTTATCATTGGCATTCATATAAGAATCGATTATCCATTGTAGCGAGACTTCAGTTTTTCTGGGTATTTGAGATAAGTCTTTTCCAAAGCATTTTTTGCCTTCTTCTTTTGGGTGCTTTGAACCGAAGTTGGGCATAGGCACATAGCTGAAGTTGTACTGGGTGCTGTCAAGAAACGAGGCCCCATAGCGTTGAAACTGAAATTCTGTTCCCCGTCCGGCATTAATGTTGGTGCCTTCGAACAGACCTAGGCACGGGTACAGATTGATAGATTTATCATTGGGCAAATTGGGTGAAGGTCTAATAGGCAAGGAATATTCGGTTTCATGTGTCCAGTTTTCCAATGGTATAACTTTAAGGTTAGCCTTTTTAGATCCGGCAAGCCAGCCTTCTTCATTGATCATGGTTGCATATTCCCCAATTGTCATTCCATAAACTAGGGGTATTGGGGTCATTCCTAAGAAACTGGTATTCTCTTTTTCCATTGTAGGCCCATCAACATAGTGCCCATTGGGGTTGGGCCTATCAAGAACTATTATGGGTTTTCCGTTTTCGGCACAGGCTTCCATCACCAACTGCAAGGTCGCTATATAGGTATAAAAGCGAACGCCCACATCTTGAATGTCGAATAGAACTACATCTAAATTTTTAAGCTGTTCTGTAGTTGGCTTCCTGTTTTTTCCGTAGAGCGAAATTAAAGGCAACCCCGTTTTCGGGTCGGTGCCATCCTTTACTTTCTCCCCGGCATCGGCGGCTCCCCTAAAACCATGTTCTGGGGCGAATACACTTTTTATTTTAACGTTCAGAGCAAGAAGTGAATCAACCAAATGGGTGTATGTAACACTATCCGATACGGCTTCTTTACCACTTGAATCTCCTTTAAAAATCACACTGGTTTGATTGGCAACGACACCGACATTTTTTCCGATTAAATCGTTCACATATAATTCGGTTCGGTTACTAGCGACCTTTACCGGTTTTTGAACGACCGAATCTTTGGCCTGTACCTTTGTTTGGGCTACATCATCCTTTGTTTTCTCATGGTTTGCGCAAGAGCTAAAGACTAAAAACCAAATGAAAAATGTACTTTTGAAGGAGGATAAAAATGCCATAAATTGAATTTTGAATATTTTTTGGCCAAGAGGCTTATCAAAGGCGAGGCGCATAAAATTAGTATTTCCGCCCCTATAATAAAAATAGCTATTGCGGCTATAGCATTAGGTTTGGTCATGATGCTGGTTGCCATTGCTTCGGGGGTTGGTTTGAAGTACAAAATACGTGAAAAAGTTGCTGCCTTCAACGGACATATACAAATTTCTAACTACGATAATAATGCCTCTGATGTTTCGGTGGTGCCACTGTCTATAAATCAAGACTTTTACCCACGGTTCGATAATGTTGAGGGCATAGATCATATACAGGCAGTGGCCAGTAAAGGCGGTATTATTAGAACAGAAGATACCTTTGAGGGTATTTTGGCCAAAGGCGTGGGCAAAGATTACAATTGGGGGGCTTTCGAGGAATATTTGGTAGATGGAAATTTGCCGGATTATAGCGGAGAACTTAATTCACAGGTACTCATGTCAAGCTTAATGGCCAACCGTTTAAAATTAGGTACGGGCGACAGTTTTTATGCTTTTTTTCTTAAAGATGATGACCCCTCGAAACTGCCCAACCAACGAAAGTTTACCATTACCGGTTTGTATGACAGCGGTTTTGAAGAGTTTGATGGGGTATATCTTTTTACCGATATCAGGCATGTTCAGAGAATGAACAAATGGGGCGACGATCAGATTGGCAATTTTGAGGTTTTTTTGAACAGCTTTGATGATTTACAAGAGAAAAGTAATGAGATTTATGGTAAAACGCTATCAACTTTAGATACACAGACCATCGTCGATAAATACTATAAAATTTTCGAGTGGATAGGGTTATTCGATTTCAACATTTTTTTAATAATAGGGATTGTTATCATCGTAAGTGGCTTTAATATGATTACGGCGCTTTTGGTGCTCATTTTAGAGCGTACCCCGATGATCGGAATTTTAAAAGCTTTGGGTTCTGCCAATTGGAGTATACGAAAAGTATTCTTGTACAATGCTTCTTATCTTATCGGTATAGGTTTGTTCTGGGGTAATCTTATTGGCCTCGGAGCCATTTATCTGCAAAGTGAATTTAGAGTGCTGAAGTTCCCTAATCCCGAGGAATATTATATTGACTATATTCCTGTGTACATTGATGTACCAACCGTGGTTCTGTTAAATGTAGCGGTGCTTCTACTGTGTATGCTGATGCTTTTAGTACCCTCTTATATTATAACCAAGATTACACCTGTAAAGGCAATTCAATTTGAGTAGGTTAAAAAGGAAGGGTGATTAAAATGGCTATTTTTATTAACATATAGCTATGGACTATAAAGATGACATTCTCGGTACTATTGGCAATACCCCGTTAGTTAAACTTAACAAGTTAACGGCGAACTTGCCCTGTCTCGTCTTGGCCAAATACGAAACTTTTAATCCCGGAAATTCGGTGAAAGACCGTATGGCTCTGCAAATGATAGAAGATGCCGAAAACGAAGGTCTTCTTCAACCGGGCGGTACCATTGTAGAAGCCACTTCTGGTAATACGGGCATGGGTCTGGCACTGGCGGCAACCGTCAAAGGTTATCGACTTATATGTGTTATAAGTGACAAGCAGTCAAAAGAGAAGGTAGATATTCTAAGAGCTATGGGCAGCGAAGTACATGTCTGCCCCAGTAATGTCTCTCCCGATGACCCTGAGAGTTATTATTCGACTGCGAGAAGGTTGGCCGCCGAAATCGATGATGCTTGGTACGTTAATCAATATGACAATCCGTCGAACTCAAAGGCGCATTACCTGAGCACTGGTCCTGAAATTTGGGAGCAAACCGACGGCAAGATTACCCATTTTGTGGTGGGGGTAGGTACCGGTGGTACCATATCAGGTGTTGGTAAATTTCTAAAGGAGAAGAACCCTAATATTAAGATTTGGGGTGTTGATACCTATGGTTCGGTCTTTAAGAAGTATCATGAAACGGGTGTTTTTGATGAAAACGAGATTTACCCCTACGTTACTGAGGGTATTGGTGAAGATATACTTCCTAAAAATGTAGATTTTAGTTTGATTGATGGCTTTACCAAGGTCACCGATCAAGATGCCGCCGTCTATACCCAAAAGCTGGCTCAAGAAGAGGCTATGTTCTTGGGCAATTCGGCTGGTGCTGCTATTAAAGGGGTGTTGCAGTTAGAGAAGCATTTCAACAAAGAAGATATAGTAGTGGTTTTGTTTCACGACCACGGTAGTCGTTATGTTGGTAAAATGTTCAACGAAGATTGGATGAAGGAACAAGGTTTTAAATAAATGAATTGATGCTATGGTAAAACTTAAATTGAATAACCAAACAGTTCGTATCGATGCTGGTGAGTTAGTAGGTTATGAAATAGATGGGCATGAAATTATTCACCAAAAGGGGAGTCCAGGGTGGAGGAATTCAGACACCGAGATGTTTCCTATTATTGGTCCTACTGCTGATGCAGGTTTTATGGTGCAGACTCCTAGAGATTTGGCCGTACAGGATCAACACGGTTTGCTTCGAGAACTCAAATATGAACTTGTAGACAGTTCAGATATCCATGCCGAGTTTCACAAGACATATAAAGAGCGAACACCGGTAGTAAACAGTAAATTTCCTGAAAAATCAACTAGACAATATCTGTTTTATACCTATAGTTTCAATTTCGTAAAAAAATATAGGCTGTTGCCCGAAGGTTTAGAAATTACTTTTACCATAGCAGGAGAACGCGACACGCCTTTTATGTTGGGCTATCATCCGGCATTCAAAATCTATACGAAGGATGCTACTGTGGAGGCTAATGGCAAAGCCATTACATTGAACGATATCATTTCGGTAGGAAGTAGGGCCTTGCAAGTGCCAAATTGTACTGAGATTGTCTTAAGTGATCAAAAGGCTGTACGAATTGAAACCGAAGGCTTTGACAATTTTATGTTATGGACGGAAGTTGAAAACATGGTCTGTATCGAGCCGATTACTTTTTACCCCTATGCGGTCGAACAAAAAAACTTGCACGAAGGCTTTCAATTCTTGAAAGATAAAGATGAGGTCTTCAAAGTTCTGATTACCCCGATTGATTGATTATGAACGATAAGCTGAAAAAATTCTACGGGTATCTTTTTGAGGAAGAACTTTTTCAAGAGATTGATAAACTAGGTCTTCTAAAATCGATTTCGCAGGGAACGATCATCATGGATATTGGTCAAACGATAACACATATGCCTTTGCTTCTAGAGGGTGCTATCAAAATAATTCGTGAAGATGAAAACGGTGACGAGCTTTTGCTGTATTTTTTAGAGCAGGGCGACACTTGCGCAATGACCTTGTCTTGCTGTATGGGCCAGCATAAAAGTGAAATACGGGCGATTGCCGAAAGCGATACCGAGCTATTGATGATTCCCGTGCAGCAGATGGAAATTTGGATGGCCAAATACCAGACATGGCGAAAGTTTATTCTAGATAGTTACCATACCCGCATGATGGAACTTCTTGAAACGGTCGACACATTGGCTTTTTTACGTATGGACGAAAGGTTGCTCAAGCATTTGCAAGACAAGGCCAAGGTGAACCACAACGATAGCATTCACACGACACATCAAGACATTGCATACGACCTCAATACTTCTCGGGTGGTTATTTCCAGGCTTCTGAAAAAACTTGAAAAAGAGGGCAAAATCGAAATGTACCGCAATCAAATAAGAGTTGTTGAGTTATAAATTATAGGTCACTGCAATTAATCAAGCGATTCTTTTGATCCGATTGGGTCGTTCAGTCATTTGTTTAACGATTAACTTTGCGATATGCGAAGCGTCTTTCCTTTTTTACAGTGGTTGCCAAGTTACAACAAGCGCTTTCTGGGCAAGGATGCCGTAGCCGGTCTAACCTTGGGCATTGTGCTGATCCCGCAGGGTATGGCCTATGCGATGATTGCCGGTCTCCCTCCAGTGTATGGGCTATATGCTTCTTTGGTGCCTGTAGTAATTTATGCGTTATTGGGTACTTCAAGACAAATGGCAGTGGGGCCTGTGGCTATGGATTCTCTTCTGGTGGCTGCCGCACTTGCACCTTTTGCAACTACAGGAGGCGAAAACTATGTTGCCATGGCCCTTCTCTTGGCCATGATGGTCGGTGGCATACAGATTATTTTGGGCTTGTTGCGCATGGGTTTTTTGGTCAATTTCTTATCAAAACCTGTCATCAGCGGTTTTACTTCTGCTGCTGCCTTGATTATAATTATAAGCCAGCTGAAACATTTATTGGGTACGGCGGTCGAGCGCAGCAATCGTTTTCATGAGGTGCTCTATAATGCTGCTATAAAGATTCCTGAAATCAATTGGGTCGATTTTACTATCGGATTGTTGGGGATAGTTCTTATAGTTCTTTTTAAACGATGGAACCGGAAAATACCAGGTGTATTGATAGTGGTGGTATTGGGTATTCTTGTGGTATATCTTTTCGGCTTACAATCCTACGGGGTGAAAATAGTAGGTTCTATTCCCACGGGGCTGCCTAGTTTTCATGTGCCCGTAATAACTGGCGCCAATCTTTTAGAACTCGCTCCAATTGCCTTAACATTGGCCCTTATCGGCTATTTAGAGGCTATTTCCATAGGTAAATCCTTAGAAGAAATGAACGGTGAAGAAACCGTAAATGCAAACCAAGAGTTGATTGCAATCGGGGCCTCCAATTTTTTTGGTTCCCTTTTTCAGTCGTATCCTGTTACGGGTAGTTTTTCCCGTTCGGCAATTAACGATTCTTCAGGTGCCAAGACCACCGTTTCTTTAATCATTTGTACCTTCATGGTGGTTGTAGTGCTGCTGTTTTTTACTCCGCTATTCTACTACCTTCCTAATGCAATTTTGGCAAGTATCATTATGGTATCGGTAGTAGGTTTAATCGATATTGGTTACCCACGAAGCTTGTGGGCCTATCGCAAAGATGAATTGGTAATCTTATTATTGACATTTTTGACCACCTTGTTTATCGGAATTACACAGGGTATTTTGTTCGGTGTCATGATTTCGTTGCTTCTGATGGTTTATAAGAGTTCTAAGCCGCATTTTGCCGTACTGGGTAAAATTGAGGGTTCTGATTATTACAAGAACATTGACCGTTTTGGTGAAGATATTGAGGTACGTAATGATTTATTGATTGTACGATTTGACTCCCAATTATACTTCGGGAATAAAAATTTCTTTAAGCAGCAGTTGTACAAATGCATTGATGCCAAGGGCCCAAATTTAAACGGAATCATTCTTAATGCCGAAGCTATTAACTACATTGACTCCAGTGCCGCTCAAATGTTGATTCGGGTCATTCAAGATTTACATGAGCGCGACCTGAAATTTTATATAGCAGGTGCTATAGGCCCTGCTAGAGATATAATTTTTAGCAGTGGTATCATTGATGAGCTTTCGAAAGAGTGCTTGTTTGTTCAGACCAAAGAGGCGGTCGATTACTTTGACAAGGCGGTCTCTCCATCAAAAATTAGCGCCAAAATAGCTTACCAAAGCCTTCGGCAACGGTAACCTAAGTTACAATCTAGTACGAAGTGTTGGTTTACTTTTGTAAAAAGATAGTACTAAACGTTATTCTCGACGATAAAAAATCATATCATGAAAATCGAACAAATATATACCGGATGTCTAGCACAAGGTGCCTACTACGTTGAAAGTAAGGGTGAAGTTGCAATTATCGATCCTCTTAGGGAAGTTGAGCCATATATAAAAAGGGCCAAGGCCGACGATGCTCATATCAAATATATTTTTGAGACCCATTTTCACGCTGATTTTGTGAGTGGTCACGTGACGCTTTCTAAAGAAACCGGAGCCCCTATCGTTTATGGGCCGAATGCGAACCCTTCTTTTGATGCCATCATCGCTGAAGACGGTCAGGTTTTCAAGTTAGGTGATGTAACGATCCATGTATTGCATACCCCAGGTCATACGATGGAAAGTACAACTTATTTGTTACGTGACGCCCACGGTAAAGACTATGCCATATTTTCTGGTGACACCCTATTTTTGGGTGATGTAGGCAGACCTGATTTGGCACAAAAGGCCGCACATATGACGCAAGAAGAATTAGCAGGTATGCTATTCGAAAGCTTAAGGAAAAAGATAATGCCCTTAGCTGATGAGGTTATTGTTTATCCTGCTCACGGGGCAGGTTCGGCATGTGGTAAGAATATGATGAAAGAGACGGTGGACACCTTGGGCAACCAGAAAAAAATGAATTACGCTTTAAGAGCGGATATGTCTAAACAGGAATTTATTGCAGAAGTAACTGATGGTTTGCTGCCACCTCCCAAATACTTTCCTCTTAATGTGAAGATGAACAAAGAGGGGTATGAAGATATTTCAGAAGTCTTGGATCGCGGTACCACTGCTTTAAACCCTGACGATTTTGAAAAGGCGGCTAACGATACAGGGGCTATAGTTCTAGATGTTCGCCATCAAAACGAGTTTGTTGAAGGACATATACCTCGTTCAATTTTTATTGGATTGAACGGTGATTTTGCCCCTTGGGTGGGTGCCTTGATTGCAGATACGAAACAACCTCTTTTACTTGTCTGCCCAGTTGGTAAGGAGGAGGAAGCGGTCACGCGACTTTCTAGGGTCGGATTTGATGGTACGATTGGATATTTAAAAGGAGGTTTTGATGCTTGGAAACAATCGGGAAAGGATGTAGATACCATTCAATCTGTTTCTGCTGAGGAAGCCAAGAAACAAATAAACTCAGAAGGTACTCCTGTCTACGATGTTCGAAAGCCCGGTGAATATCAATCGGAACATGTGGTAGACGCTACGAACACGCCTTTAGACTTTATCAACGACTATATGGGCGATTTTCCGGAAGACAAAAAATTTTTCGTGCACTGCGCTGGTGGCTACCGTTCGGTCATTGCCTCTTCTATTCTTAAAAGTAGGGGAATACATAACTTGATAGATATTGACGGTGGTTTTGGGGCACTTAAAAATTCGGGTGTCAAGGTTTCTGAATATGTTTGCCCGAGCACACTATAACGATTTTAGTCAGTGAAATTTGTTTAATAAATCTGTCAGTCTAGGACGTTTCATCCTTAGTTTCCCATCTTATTTATAAAGATGATTTTAAGTATTTGATTCTTAAGTTGTTTGAATAACAAAAAAGTAGCTTATAAGCTACTTTTTTTTGCATTTGAATCATCGAAAGGAAGTGTTTTTTAGGAATTTCGAAATTGTTAAAGAAAACTAAAGCAAAAGTTAAGTTTTCTAAATAATTTTACCTAACTTAAGTAAGAAAATTAATACGGATGTTGGTAGTAAGGTAGTTTAAAAGTTCACTTTCCATAATCAGATTCAATTAATCTTCTAACGGTCTTAACATTGAAAAGAGATGGATTTCATCCTGCTATATTCGATTTTTGTTGTCCTCATCGTGATGGTCTGGACGATGCTGGTCATTCGGATGTACAGAAAGATGAAAAATAAGGGCTGAGCTATCCTATTTTTAACAACTCGATCATTTCATCCTCAAAAGGAATAACCTTGTTCTGGTGCTTACCTATATAAGATTTAATAATGCTTTCAGTTTCCAATGTGCTTTGCTGCGATATAAGGTAAGCTTCTAAGTCTTCATTGGTATTGATGATTGCCTCTTTGTCAAAAAAGCCATAGCCGACATAACTGTTGTTCTTGACTATTACAAAACTTTCTTCTTTTGAATGGCGGCCTTTTTCTTTGATAACAAAACTCTCACGTTGCGAACCTAGTTCATTCATGGCAGCCATCACTTTTGAGTTATAGTCCGAGATATCTTCTGTACCTCTGCATATACCCTCGCATTGGTTCAATCTATAATGCGAGCAGGTTTCTACATTTTCCTGTAAGTGGCAATATTTGGGGCATAGACTGTACACCTTGCAGACTTCTTCAAGATAAAGCCGGCAGGCGGTAGGGCTATAAAGTATATGAAAGGCATTAGGTGCCATCTTTAGCTTGTTGAAAGCAAGGTGTTTGACCCCATTTCTGTCCTCATAACTAAAAATACCATAAGGCTGTATCTTTCTTTTCTGGGCTCTATTGTGAATGGGGTAATGGTGTTTTATAGCTGAAGACTCCATTAAAAGTGCCAAAAGTTCACTTCCCGATAGTTCAAAATCGATGTGAAACGTTTCTTTGCATAGTTGAACCTCGCGTGCAGACTTGTCGTAGAAATGGCCTAAGACTCTTTTCTTGATATTGATGGCTTTACCCACATATATTATTTTCCCTTTCTGGTCTTTAAAATAATAGACTCCGGGTTGGTTCGGCAAAGAATCAAAAACTTCACGTGGCAATGAAGAGGGTAGGGTCGCTTCTTGAGAACGGGCATTCAAAAATGACTTGAAAACTTCCGAAGCGCCTTCTGCCCTTAACAGTTGATGAAATAACAGTACGGTAGCATGTGCATCACCTCTGGCCCGATGCCTGTCGGTCAGCGGAATGCCCAGGGCACTACACAGTTTTCCAAGGCTATAAGAATGATATCCGGGAATCAATTTTCGCGAAAGTCTAACGGTACAAAGTTTTTTTCGGGCAAATTCACGCCCCAATAGCTTCAGCTCGTTTTTGATAATGTTGTAATCAAAATTGACACTGTGTGCCACAAATATGCAATCAGAAGTAATTTCAATGACCCTATCGGCAATTTCATTCATGGTAGGGGCATTGCGCACCATATCATTATCGATACCCGTCAGTCTTGTAATGAAGTAGGGAATTTCAGCTTGCGGATTGACCAAAGTAGTAAACTCATCGATTACCTCATGACCATCGAATTTAAATATCGATATCTCGGTTATCTTGTTTCCCTTGATACTGTTTCCGGTAGTTTCTATATCAACTATACAATACAATCTGATGATGGCTTTTGAAGAACAATTAAAGGTAGCCTAAACTTTTGCCTTTTCAAAAATAGTCGACGGCAAAGAGTTTTGGTAACCCAAGGTTTGCGTATTTTTAAAGACCAACCTCTAATCGATGAAGAAACCAGTCTTTTACTTAATACTATCAGTTTTCTATTTTTTGGTTCTATCCTGTTCCTATAAAAAAGAAAACAAGTCTACAAAAGAGGCAACTAAGTTGCCTAACATAATTTATGTGCTGGCCGATGATTTGGGCTACGGTGACATTCATTCGTTCAATACGAAAGGCAAGATTAAGACACCTAATATTGACCGTCTGGCATCAAACGGAATGAAATTTACCGATGCACATACTTCCTCGGCTGTTTGTACGCCTACCCGATATGGTATTCTAACGGGTCGATATAACTGGCGCAGTCCACTAAAAAGCGGGGTATTAACAGGAAAGTCAAAGGCATTGATTCCCCCTGAAAGAAGTACGGTGGCTTCACTTTTAAAAAAGTCGGGTTACCACACAGGTTTTATAGGAAAATGGCATTTGGGTTGGGATTGGGCACAAAAAGATTCACTAAAAACATCCGGAGAAGGATGGAATCCTGAAGATTTTGAAAACATCGATTTTAAAAAGCCAATTAAGAACGGACCACAAGATTTAGGTTTTGACTATTCTTACGGTCATTCCGGTTCTTTGGATATGGCACCGTACGTATATATAGAAAACGGAAAAGTTACCGCTGAAGTTGACACTGTTACCGTTGATAAAGGAAAATATACGTGGTGGCGTGAAGGCCCTACGGCCAGTGATTTTGACCATGATGATGTAACTCCCAATTTTTTTAGAAAGTCAATGGACTTTATCAAAGATCGGTCGAACAAATCGAATCCGTTCTTTTTATACTTGGCCCTACCATCGCCGCATACTCCTATTCTGCCTACCGATGAGTGGCTCGACAAGAGTGGCTTGAACCCTTACGCCGATTTTGTAATGCAAATTGATGACTATATGGGGCAGCTGATGAAGGTAATAGATGAGGCTGGCATTACCGAAAACACACTTATTATTTTTACGAGTGATAACGGTTGCTCGCCGCAGGCCGATTTTAAATTGTTAGCTAGCAAGGGCCATCACCCCAGTGGTGTGTATCGTGGCCATAAAGCCGATATTTACGAAGGAGGGCATCGCGTACCTTTTATAGCCTCCTGGCCTGCGGTCATAGAATCAGGAAGCGCACAGAACCAAACCATTTGTACTACCGATTTAATGGCCACTTGTGCCAAAATTACCAATATAAATCTTAGGGAAGACGAGGCCGAAGACAGCTTTTCGATGCTCCCTTTATTTAGGAGTGTTGATGGGTATGGTCGTGAAGCTACCGTTCACCACTCGATAAATGGTAGTTTCGCCATTAGAAAAGGCAACTATAAATTGGTTTTTTGTCCGGGTTCAGGAGGATGGAGCGACCCCAAGCCGAATTCTTCGAATATTGATAGTTTGCCACCGATGCAGTTGTTTGATTTGGTAAAAGACCCTTCCGAAGAGCAAAATCTGTATGGTGAAAAACCGGAAAAAGTAAAAGAATTGACCGATTTAATGGTATCATACATAAAGAAGGGTAGAAGTACCCCAGGGACAGATCAAGAAAATAGTATGGTCAATTTAAAGGGTGAAGAATGGCAGCAGTTGAAAACAATAATCCCCAATTAAAGAATAATGAATAGGCTATTTGTTTTGGTTATTTTGATGACGGTCGGGGTCTGTTCGTGCGAATCCGATGAGGTAGATGAAAGACCGCCTAATATTGTACTTTTTTTAGTTGACGATATGGGCTGGCAAGACACCTCGGTACCCTTTCATACCGAAAAAACGGCATTTAATGAAAGATATCACACCCCTAATATGGAGCGTTTGGCGGCTGAGGGAATGAAATTCGTTCAAGCATACGCCACCCCGGTCTGCTCGCCTACCAGAGTCAGCCTTATGACGGGTATGAACGCTGCCCGCCATAGAGTTACCAATTGGACACTTCATCGAGATTCACTACAGCCGATGGAGAAAAACCATGATTCGTTAGTATTCCCAAAATGGAATGTGAACGGTATGAGCTCCGTAGATGGCGACCCTAAAAGTGTGCATGCTATGCCTTTGGCCCAAGCCTTGAACGATATTGGTTATTATACGGTACATGCGGGCAAAGCCCACTTGGGGGCAATAGGTACCCCGGGCGAAAACCCTCTAAACTTAGGTTTTCAGGTGAACATTGCGGGCCACGCTGCCGGTGCACCAGAAAGTTACTTGGGGCTTGAAAATTTTGGCAATGGAAAGGAAGGAAAAGAAGTGTGGGCCGTGCCAGGTCTAGAGAAATATCACGGAGAGGATATTTTTTTGACTGAAGCTATCACCAGAGAAGCGTTGCATTCATTGGATTCGGTAATCTCAACAGAACAGCCCTTCTTCCTGTATATGTCACATTATGCGGTTCACACCCCCATCAGGGGCGATAAGCGATTTGTACAGAAATATTTGGAAAAAGGCCTCGATTCGATAGAAGCTAAATACGCCTCCATGATTGAGGGTATGGACAAGAGCTTAGGTGATATCATGAAGTATCTTGATGAAAAAGATGTGGCCGATAATACCGTTGTTCTCTTCATGTCAGACAATGGCGGGCTGAGTGCCCACGCCAGAGGGGGTGAACTCCACACCCATAATTTACCGCTATCTAGCGGTAAAGGTTCAATGCGTGAAGGCGGTATTAGAGAACCCATGTTGGCCAAATGGCCTGATAAGATAGCTCCCGCATCGGTATCGGAATACCAAGTGATAATTGAAGATTTCTATCCGACGATATTAGAAATTGCTGGTATTGATAGCTTAAATACCGTACAAAAAATTGATGGGCAAAGCTTTTTGCCTGTATTGGTAGGTGAAAAGGAGTATGACGGAGTACGCAAAATGGTATGGCATTACCCCAATGAGTGGGGGCCAAGCGGGCCTGGAATTGGAGCGGCCAGCGCCATAAGAAAAGGAGACTTTAAGTTAATTTACTACCATGCCAATCAACGAATGGAGCTTTTTAACTTAAAGGAGGATATCGGGGAGACTAATAATTTAGTTGCAGATAACAGAGAGAAGACGAAAGAGTTGGCAGTCGATTTGTCTACCTATCTGAAAGATGTTGATGCCCAAATGCCTTTGTATAAAAATAGTGGTGCCATAGTACCCTATCCCGAAGAAGTTATTGATACAGTTCAAATTGATTGAACTTTACTATTAATGAGTTAAACTCCCGCTTTATGTAGCACTCAGCAGTTGCCCCCTAGGTTTATTTTTGTAGAAAAACAACCATGCCTATCATAGGAAACATCATAAAAGGGTTCATAGAGGTTAGAGATAAACTTTCCGGAGAAAGAAACCCGATAGACGAGCAAAAACAAGTGCTGAAAAAACTTTTGACCGAAGCTAATGAGACCGCTTTCGGTGAGCATTACGATTTTAATGATATTTTAGAATCTGAAGATATAGCAAAGGCTTATTCTAAAAAGATACCATTTCATGACTATAATAAAATCAATGATGAATGGTGGCATCAATTGCACGAAGGTAAGACCGATGTGACTTGGCCGGGCAAACCTCATTATTTCGCCCTCAGTTCGGGTACTACCGGCAATACGAGTAAACGAATTCCGGTCACTGATGAAATGGTTTCTGCTATCAGAAACGCCGGGATACAACAAGTTTACGCACTAAGCAATTTTGACTTACCGGCAGATTTTTTTGAAAAAGACATATTAATGTTGGGCAGTTCTACCGATTTAGAAAAGGTAGATGACCATGAAGAAGGAGAAATCAGCGGAATAAGTGCCAGTAATATTCCCAATTGGTTCAGGGGCTATTACAAACCGGGTGAAGATATCGCAGAGATTGACGACTGGGACGAGCGTGTAGCCAAAATAGCTGAAAAAGCGGAAAGCTGGGACGTGGGTGCACTTAGTGGAATACCTTCTTGGATCGAGCTTATGCTTGAAAAGGTCATTGAGCATCACAACCTAAAGAATATTCATGATTTATGGCCTAATCTTCAGGTTTATACCTCGGGTGGAGTAGCTTTCGGTCCGTATGAAAAGAGCTTTAATGCATTGCTGGGTCACCCGATTACCATAATTGACACCTATTTGGCTTCTGAAGGTTTTGTTGCCTTTCAGGCCCGGCCTGAAACCGACGCAATGCAATTGGTCACCGATGGCGGAATTTATTTTGAGTTCGTTCCCTTTAAACCCGAATACATCAATCAAGATGGTTCATTGGTCGATGACGCTCCTTCAATAACCTTGGGCGAGGTTCAAAAAGGTCAAGACTATGTCTTGATTATTTCTACGGTATCAGGTGCATGGCGTTATATTATAGGTGATACTATCGAGTTCACCGATGTTGAACGAGCTGAAATTAAGATTACGGGTCGAACCAAGTTCTTTTTAAATACAGTAGGTTCTCAGCTGTCGGTTAATAAGTTAGATGATGCGGTTCAGCACTTGGAAGAAAAGTTTTCAATGAAAATTCCTGAATATACCCTTTGCGCTAATAGAATTGATGAAGAATTCTATCACTGCTGGTACTTGGGTTCAGAAGATGCGAAAGATGGGTCAACATTGGCCGAAGCTTTGGATGAACATTTAAAGCAAGCCAATAAAAATTATAAGGTAGCACGATCAAAAGCTTTAAAAGGGGTCAAGGTGACAGTTGTGAAACCTGACGCTTTTCATGAATGGAATGGTGAAAACAAGAAAAAGGGTGGCCAAGTAAAAATGGAAAAGGTCATGAACGAGGAAAAATTCGCTCAATGGCAGGCTTTCGTTAAAGAAAACGGCTATTAACCGATTTTACTAATAAGTTTGACTGGTACTGTGGGCAATACGAAGTGCCAATGTAAGGTTGAGACAAGCACTAGCGAAGTTTTGGGCGAACAAATCTTGATCTGCTATTGACATCGACTGCTTCAGTTTGGCCAGATTTTCTTCAAATACAATAAATGATTTTTCCGAATTAAATTTTATATCGGGCATATTATTGCTCAATGTCTGATATGCTTCTACTGCATTCTGCCGACTATAGTAGTCTTTTTGGCATTCCTTAAGTTTTGCTAAGATTTGCTCAATTAAACTCATAATATTAAGACATCGTTTTTGGGGTTAGGCTGTCTGTCTAATCTACTAAATCGGGGGATAAATATGTTTATTTTCTTTAAATAACGTAGGAATATTCTTAAATATTTTAAAGAAGTTTAAAAAACTTTAATTGATGGGAAAATGCCTATGTATATCAATTACAAATCGTGCTTGTTCCTTCTATTTATGGGAAGTAACCCTTAGAGGGTGATAGAGAAAGTGATGGTTGAGTTATTAGGAATGTTGTAGGAATTTTATGTTTTATTCCTCTTTTCTTTCTGCCTCCTCTTTTTCGTTTACTAGTTTTAGAATTTCTTTTGGGGACAGGTAATACTTGCGAATGCGTTCTTTATAGCTCTCTTCAATCTCGGCATTATCCAAGATAAAACTTTTCGTTTTTAAGATGTAATCGGCCATGCCGTGGCTAACGGCATAAGTATCGGCAGCACGTTCGGCTTCTCTAATATAAGCTCCTGAAAAGCTGTATTTAATACCGAACCAAATCAGGTTCCAGCTACTTCTGTTTTTGTAATCCATGATATGCCCAAGTTCGTGGCCCAACCACCCGACCATTATTTCTTCAGGTATATCCTCGGTCAAGAATATTCTATCTGAAATTTTGACACGCTTACTAATCAGAACTACATATTTTCTTTTTTTTCGAGACCTGAATAGCGACCAAAAGGTAGGTTGGGCTCTCATGGTAGATTTTGGTATGTTCGGTTTGAACTTAAACTTTACCGATGTTTGGTTGAGCTCTGGGTAATACGAAAGTGCCTTTTCGGCCTCAGCCTGTATTGACTTTGGGGCTTGATGCTGTGCGTTCAGGGAAATTAAAGTCATAATGAAAATAAAGCTTAGATAGCGCTTCGGGCTCGACCAGTATGTAAGGTGATTTTTTAAGATAATACTTGGGCTTACGGGTAATATAAAAAAATAAACTTCTTTTAAAACTTTTCAACTTGTTAAGGTTAAACATAAATCGGAAAACGTTCCGATTGCTGGTGGTAATGATTGTAATTGTATATTACATATTAACAACCCAAAGACCATGCCCGCTAGCAAATTCAGTAGAAAATTTTTCACTATATCGATTATAGTGGTCACCATTCTTGTTTTGGGTGCCATTACGGCACAGGTTATGGCCAATACTTGGGTCAAGCAATTTCTTGATAGAAAACTTCCGCCGCATGTTGATTTGAAATATGATTCAATGGAAACTAACATTTTTACGGGTAGCATTGCCCTGAACGGAGTATTTCTAAAACTATCCAACAGAGATTCGGTCGCGACACACACGGAGGCTCAAATGAAATCGATTGCTTTGAATGGGTTAGAATATTCTCAGTTCTTCATGAAGGACCGTATTGTAGTCTCTGACTTGAAAATCGACCGCCCACAGGTAGTTCATGATTTGTATAAGGTGCATAAAAGAGTTGGCAAAGAACGTAGGGGGGTAGTTACCTTATTAAAGGAAATCGAGGTTGAAAGACTTAAAGTAGAAGGAGGAGAGCTAACTCTTAATGATAAGGATAGTCTCGCTTTTCACTCAAAAACAATCGATTTTGACGTTTTTGAAATTAAAACAGGACCAAAGCAAATTAGAAAAAAGATACCTGTAACTTATGGTAAGTACGATTTATTGGTGGCCGATGTATTTGTGGATTTGGGCTCTTATGAAAAATTAAATGTTAATGAGTTGCAGTTTCATGATGGAACGGTCAAGGTGCTAGGTTCTAGTCTTCAAACCAAATATGGTAAATCAGAGCTTTCAAAACATTTGAAGGTAGAGCGAGATTATGTTGATTTACAGGTGCCTGAAATAACCCTGGAGTCTATTGAAGTCAGTTTTGTCAAAGACACCTTGAACATTACTACCGGAAATGGTAAAATTATAAAGCCTGTTGCGACGATTTATAGAGACAAATTGGTAACAGATGATACCCGTTCTAAAAAGATGTATAGCGGAATGTTGCGAAACCTACCTATCTACATCACCGTACCCAGTATTGAGATTGAAAACGCCCAGTTGCAATATGGAGAAAAAATTGAACAGGGAGTGGCGCCAGGCTCTGTTTCTTTTAATCAATTGAATGCCCAAATAACAAATATCAGTAATAGGGTCGAGAATAAGGCCGATACTAAAATCTCGGCCGATGCCCTCTTAATGGATCATGCACCTATTCGTCTCGATTGGTCATTTCAGGTAAATACGCCATCGGATAATTTTATTGCTTCAGGAGAAATCAAGAATTTTAAATCGAATACGCTCAACAGCTTTTTAGAATCAAGCTTAAGGGCAAAGGCTAAAGGCACCATCAATCGGCTTTATTTCACAATTGGAGGCAATGCATTTAATTCTTCCGGAGATATAAAAATGAGATATGAAGATTTTGAATTCTCCGTTCTCAAGAAAAATCGCCTCGGGGTGAATAAGCTGCTGACTTTTTTAGGTAACCTGTTTATTAATGATGGGTCGAAATCTGATGAAGACGGTTTTCGATATGGTGATATTGAGGTGGAGCGGGATCCGACCAAATCTTTTTTTAATTACTTATGGATGAATGTGAAAGAGGGTATGGTCAACACCATGGTGGGAAAAGGTAAAAAGGAGGATTGAGAAATTAGAGTAAAAGAAAAGCCCCGTTTACGGGGCTTTCTTCCTTTTCATAGCACTATACGTCTAAGCCGTTGCGGCCAACGATTTTTTATTGTCTTGATACATTTTTGGGCTGCAATTGTATCTTCTCTTAAATATTTTCGAGAAATAACTTCTACTTGAAAGTCCTACGGTATATACAATCTCAGATATATTCATATCAGTAGTCGATATCAATCTTTCGGCAGTGTTCAACCGCTCATTGCGAATAAAATCTGAAACGGTCTTACCGTGAAGAAGCTTAAACCCTTCTTGAAGTTTACTAGCGGAAAGGCCACAATCAAGACACAGAGATTTTATGGAATATTGTATTTCTGGATGCTCTTCAATTTTTCTAGAAACCTCTTTGATGCATTTCAATTCGTATTGGGTCAATGAACCTGTGGGGTTTTGTTCGTTCTCTAAATCTGACCTTAAATGTTCTATTTCCATGGCCAAGGTCAAGTTCAGAATACCCTCGATGAGTAATTTTTTCACTAGACCTACTTGTTTAATTTTCTCTAGTTGCGCCAATTGCTCGCCAATTCTTAGGTTGTAAGTACCAAAGTATCTTATTGGTTTATCTTGCTCTTTACCATGGCTGAACAGTTGTACCATCGTTTCCTTCAAACTAGACGGTAGGTTGCTATCTTCACCAGTTGTACGGTCAACAGCTCTAATGATACATAGTTTTACCCTTTGATTGCTTGGGAAAACTATTTCATTGACGTGACTCGTACCGCCCATAATGGCCGTTTGAAATTCATCAAGAAGAAGTCTATCCTTATAATTCTGAAAGCACTGGTACAAATGACCTTTCAAGCAGTACATGAAATATAATGGCTTGGCAGGGGTTGGATCTGTAGAAATTTTGAAATCGTCACGAAAGCAAACATCGTATTGCAAATATGAAAGACCTCCCTCAAGAGTGATACCTTTAATAGTTCCGGTACCGTACTCATTGTCAAATTCTAGAATTCTTTCATTTCCTGAGTCTGTAACCGAGCCACCCAAAATTAGATTGGTAGCGTTTAAACTTTTTTCAAGTGATAATGATTGTAATGATAGTGTTCTCATGGCTGTGTTGTTATAGTTGTTAAATAAAATATGTAGAAGCTTTACGTTAAATTAAAATTTCGAACCTTCTTCAATAGGCTTATGGGTAGTTGACCCAAAAATGAAATTTTCTATAACGTTGTCGCTTGATGTGTCTGATTCTTCGGATTTTGACTTATAATCTAAGCCAAGTAATTTCTGTAAAAACATGCCCCTAATTGTTTGATACAAATATGAGGGTAGAAGGGCTCCGATATCTTATACAATTATTAGATATCATTATATAATTATGTAAAAAGAGCGATGAAATGCTATTTTGTATGGATTAACTTACAAAATAAAATAGGGGAGTAGTAATCTAAAGTTACTGATCGAAGTAAACTCAAAATTATTGAGTTTCTGTATAGGGAAGGTAAATTTCAAAGGTTGTACCCTCACCAGGTACACTATTGGCCTGAATATGACCGCGATGGTTCTCGACAATTTTTTTACAGATGGCCAGACCGAGTCCTGTGCCGGTATAGGCATGCTTTTCATGAAGTCTTTCGAAAAGCTCAAAAATCTTAAGACTCTGTTCTTGCTCAAAACCAATACCATTATCACTTAAGGAAATTAATAAATATTTGCCCTTGGGCATGTTCAACTCTGAATCTAGTTTTTTGGCGTCTACAATCTCGTAGGCCACATTTATTATAGGTGCTTGATTATGTTTCTTGTATTTCAGCGAATTTGAGATCAGGTTGCTGAACAACTGTTCAAGTTGAAAGCCAGTGCCATGTATAGAAGGTAAATCGGGTACGGTAATGACCGCTTCAGTTTCGTTAATTCTTTCCGAGAAGTCTTCAAGAACCTTTTCAAAGACCCCGTTTAAGTTCACCCGAATCGGCTCATTGATTACCTCGTCGGTAATTCTTGAGTATGAAAGAAGATTGCGTATTAGTAGTTGCATTCTATTGGCCGAATCCTCGATTTTATCCAAATAACGCCGTCCTCTATCAGAAAGATTATCACGGTCAAAATCAGAGAGCCTACTGATAAACATCTGAATTTTACGCAACGGCTCTTGTAAATCGTGACTTGCTACCCTGTTGAATGATTCCAGTTCGGCATTGGTTCGTTTCAGGGCCCGGTTCTTAAGTTTTAGGTTTTGTTCGTTGAGAGTTTTGGCAGTAATATCCCTAATCACACCCACCATATAAGAATGCCCGTCTTTTTCCAGAAAATGCGCCATTGATGACATGTACTTCGTCTTACCGTCACGGGTTTTGACTTTATACTTGCTTTTAGTTCGCTTTTTCTCTTTGATGGCCTTTACATTTTTATTTCGAAGCCGCTTGGCATCAGAAGGATTCAAAAACGATAAAAACCGCTCAAAAGAAGGCTCGAAATCACCTGGCTTATATCCAAAAAGGCGGTAGGCATTATCGGAATACTCCATTGTGCCATTATCAAGGTCGAGATTATAACTACCAATTCCCGCTATACGTTCGGCATCGTTCAAAATGGTATTTTGAACCTCAAGCGTATCTTTTGATAGCTTCAGCTCTTCTTCGGCTTTTTTTCTAAAGGTTATGTCTTGTGATAGAATGGTTACCCCATCATCTAATTGTGAGATTTCATTACAAAAGATAAATTCCCCTTTGGGCAAAACATATTTGCGTTCAACTTCTTCAGGCTCTCCTGTAGCAATCACCTTTTTGTAAACCTCAAAATCTCCATTCTCGAATACAAAAGGATACTCTTTCGATATGAGCCCTCCCTCGATTTGATCAGAAGTACGGCCCATAAGATCCACAATTTTTTCATTGGTATATAAGACCCTGAAATCTACAATCTCATTATTTTCATCTCTTATAGCCTTAAAGTAGCTAATGATATATTGGAAAGAAGATACCAGATTCTGAAGGAAGCCTGAAGTCTGTGCCAGCTCTCTATTTTGTTGTTCTAACTTTTCGTTTAGAGCCATCAATATCTGTTCGGCTTCTTTTTCAAGAGTGGTATTGCGAACAGTGGTGCTTACACCATTTTCCAGTGGTGAAGCAGTAGTGTGAAACCAAACGCTCTTGCCGTCGATGGTATATTCCATTTCTTTGACAACGGTACGGTCTTCTTCTATGGCTTCCGCCAAGAAGGCGACATGTTCTTTTTGGGTCAAAAACGGAAAAACCTCGGATAGCCTTTTACCAATCGCTTCATCGGGTACTACATTGATATCTTGACGGCCTTGGGCATTGGTGTAGCCTATAATGAAATCGGTTATTTTATTTGAACTGTTTTTGATCGGTTCATAGAAATTGACAATGTTATCGGTATTGTCAAGTATATTTCTAAGAAAAGCACCGGTCGTGTCCATTTGCTTTCGATCCATATTTATTTTGGTGAAAGCGAACATTAGAATACCCAAAGCAAAAAGCGCTGAATAAAGAATATGTGTTGGGGTAAGGGTTACGTTCGACTCATATTCTTGCCTGCGTTCTCGCAATAACGTACGCTCGGCATCGATCATCGCCTCTTGAATACCGATGAGGCTATCTAATTGGCTTTCGATGCGATAGACTTTGTTACGAAGGGCTCTTGACTGAAGAATGAGTCTTGCCGATTCGGTATTCAAAGTGCCTAGCTCTGTAAAAAGCTCTTCGCTAAATTTGGGCACTTGTTTTAAGCGATTCAATTGGTCTTGGTTATCGCTCATCAAGAGCCTTAGCTTATTAAGACTTTGCGAACTTAAGGTTCTATACTCTTTAATAGGAGGTAGAAGAGTGCTGTCGTTCGTTATCAGAAACTGCACTCCATCTGCTTGCGAACTGGAGTAGTTCGCAAACAGCATGTTGATTTCATTGATTGTATTTTGGGTACGTGATACGAGTTCGGTAGACTTTCGTAGCGCCGTATTTTGTTGAAATGAGGTGTACGAAATGTAAAAAAGTACAATTACGGCAAGTAGTAAAAGCAAAAGATAGGGCAAAATGCCCGTTTTGGTTTTACCAACGTTGCCTAAGTCTGCCATTCACTAGATTATATTCTGAACAAGAAATTGCCTTTGTCCATTTCATTTTCTTCGTACTGCCAATTTCGTTTCACTACTTGAGCTATAGTTTTCTTCAGCTCTTCAAACTTATTGGGTTTGTTGATATAGATATTGGCACCGTTAACAAAAGTTTCCTCAATATCTCTTTCAGAAGAGGAAGTAGAGTAGATGGCTACCACCAAATCTTCAAATTTAGGATTGCTTCGAATTTTTTTAAGACATTCAAACCCATCCATAACAGGCATATTCAAATCTAAGAATATCAATTGGGGGAATTCGGTGCAAGATTCGGTTAAATAATCCAATAATTCTTGTCCGTTGTGAAATTCTGTGAGGTCTGTTTTTAGATCAATTTCCTGTAACGCATCGGCAAAAAACATTCTGTCGTCTTCATCGTCGTCTACAAGCACAACCTTCATGGGCTTTGTACTCATAATGGGTATTCTTTAATTAAGTATTATTGGTTTTTCTTTTTTCAAGTATTCTCAAAAAAGCGGTCGGTGTGAGGCCGGTCACTTTTTTAAATTGGCCTGATAAGTGGGCTACACTACTATAATCTAATCTATAGGCGATTTCGGTCAAGCTCATATCACCTTCTAAAATCAATCTCTTGGCAAACTCGATTTTGCGCAATATAATGAAATTCTCGATTGAGGTATATGTTTCTTCCGAAAACAGGTTTGACAGATACGAATATGAATAGCCCAATTTCTCTGAAAGATAAGCAGATACCGTTGTTTTTCGCATATCGTTCGAGTAAATAAGCTCTTCAAGCGCCTTTTTAATATCGCCTACAATATTATTTTTTCCGGCATCGGTCAAACTGATACCGAAACTGGATAATGCCTGGGTCATTTGATGGCGTTTCTCTTGAGAAATTTCCCTGCTCAAAACCAAATGTCCCGTATTGTTAAATGAAAATTCTATCCCTAATTTTTGCAATTCGGTCATTACTACCTTTTGACTTAATTCAGTTGGTATGTAGTGTAGTCGAAATTTCATTGATTGGCGCCTATCAAAGACCTGTAGCTGCAAAGATAGAAATAAAGTAAGTGTTAAATTTAACATTTAACGCCTTTTGGCAGTACTTAAATCCCGACAGTACGGTTAACCACAAAACTTTTTGGTCTCATCGCATGACCAACGTGCTCTTTAGCAATCTGTTTAGGTCAACAATCGTTTGATAAAAGCTATCTGTTATCTCTCGGCCCATTTATCTTTATTACAACTAAAAATGTTAATTATGGATAGGCCTAGTATAAAAAATGAAGAACAATATGAAGCTTTACGTGAGAAAGGGTACAGTCAACAAAAGGCTGCACGCATTGCCAATACCGAAGATTCAGGTGTAAAAGGAGGTAAGGCTAAGCCCTATGAAGAACGTACGAAAGAAGACTTGTACGAGCAGGCAAAAAAAGTAGGGATTGAAGGACGCTCTAAAATGACGAAGAAAGAACTGATTTCGGCATTGAGAAACAATTGAAAGAAGGAAGTAATAAAAATTAAGGTCGGGAAGCCATAGCTTCCCGACCTTAATTTTGTCAAGTTTTGACAATAAAATGATGGTTTTACCTATTCATTTTCGGCAAAATTCTCTTCAGGTATTTCTTTAAAGAATTCAGCCGTATCGGTATCGGCACTTGGGCCGTAGGCCATCAAAAAGACGCCTTTTAGATGATCATTGGTTTCGATAATATATAGAATTGACATATCTGACGGGTTACTCATACCCTCATATCTATGCTCTTCAACCACATGAATATCCTTTGGTGCGTATTCCTTTTTAGATTCGGTTTCGATTAATTTCCCCGATGCGTATCTGAAATTTTTCGAATAGCCCTTGGCTTCGAACTTTCGAATCAAATCTTGCTCGTGTTTCGCATAATTTTCCATGATTCTTGATTTAGAGTTTTATAAAAATGACAAAACGGATTTCTCGAAGTGAAATATCCGTTTTGTACGTTAGTGTTTTGCCTTTATAAAGGGGCAGTGACTAGTTGTCATCCACAGCATCTTCAACTTCATCTTGAACATCTTCTGCACCTTCTTCGATATCGTCACCTACTTCATCCATAGTATCTTCGATTTTCTCACCGGTCGATTTCTCTTCTCTACAGCTATTGAAAGCACTTAAAGAAAATACCAATGCACAAAGGGTCATAAAATAATATACTGACTTTCTCATTTTTCTACTTTTATTGATTATATAATTAGGTTCTCTGTTAGTCTTTTAATCTAAATTCTTCGTCTTCCCATAAATAGGGAGATAACAAAAAGAACTAGAAATATGAAGAATAAAATTTTAGCAATACTGGCTGCACCAGCAGCAATTCCACCGAAACCGAAAATAGCGGCAACAATAGCTAGAATAACGAATATAACTGTCCAACGTAACATAATTTATCTGTTTTTGGGTTAATTAATAATTTAAAATACCAGCAAGGCGATTTCCTTATTGGTATGGTGTAAAATTCCGAAAATCAACCAGTTCCTATTAGCCTTATCCAATTCAAAATTGATTCATCTAAAGTTGTCTACATCTATTTTTTGAAATTGAATTGGAATTTTAAATATCTGAAAATCAAATACGTAAGATATTTTTTAAAGAATCGTTCTTAGGTAAATTATTAGAGTGGAATAAAAAAAGGACACTCAAATGAGTGCCCTTTCTTTTAAAATTTAAGGAAATATTATGCTATGTCCTCCAAGCGCTTGATATTATTAAGTCCGCTGACTATTTGGTTTTTTTGTTGTGTCAGTAGAGTTTCAGTACTAGGCGGTAAGTTAGTTTCTTCCAATACCTCCTCGTACGTATTTACAGCGGCCTTTTCACCTTTAATGGCTTCTTCTAACATGGCCTCTTCGTTATCTGCGGAAAAGAAATTTTTAATGTCCATCCAAGAGCGGTGCGCTTTTGAAGCGAAACTATCTCCTTTATCAACTTTTTGTCCATACTGTCTAATCTCAGTTTTTAAAGCATGTCCAAAATCATAACGTTCTTGTGCCTTTCTTTTGAAATAACCTTTTAGATTGGAATTCTCTACATTATCTGCTGCTTTGATGAAACCTTTTTCTGCATCATAGGTTCTTTCTAATAGGTCGTTCAATTTACTTCCAACTTCTTCTGTATAGGTACTCATTTTATTATAATTTTAGTTAGCGGTAAGAGTCTTTTTAGGGATGTTTACCGCATCTCATCCTCAGTTACACCTCTAAATTATTATAAGATAGCTTAGATTCTTTGTTCTATTGCCCTAAGAATTGATGCCATCGAATGCCAAGCGATAAGCGTTAAAAATGAAGTTGTTAACGCACATTTTCGAGAGGGTTAAGTACGATTTTCACGAAAAAGTAAAGATGATACAGAAAGGAACAGAAGTAGAATGGAAGTGGGGTAACGGTACTGCCAAAGGTAAAGTAGAAGAAACCTATTCAAAGGAAATCACCAAGACCATCAAAGGGAACAAAGTTACCCGCAAGGGTGAAGAGGGTAATAAAGCATTATATATTAAACAGGATGATGGTGACTATGTGCTTAAGAGCGAAAGTGAAGTGAAAAGGGCAGATTAATCTTTGAAACCCGATAACGGATCAAATTGTTCGATTCTTGTGAGGATGGCCTTCTCGGATGCTGAAAAATATTGTGAACTGCGACATCTATCGGCGCGCTTAAAACTATCTTTTAGCAGTCCATTTTCATAATCGCTTACCAATAATGGGTGCACATAGTACTTTCTGCATACATTTCTGGTGTTGCCCAAGGCGTCCGCTGCTGCATCAAAAGCTGTAAGTGCATTTTTATGAATTTCCTTTTCATTTTCCGGTAGCTCGAGATGCATTAGGGTGTCAAAAAATACAACCGAGGCTGCCCATGTTCTAAAATCCTTAGCAGAAAAAGAATAACCGCTAATATCTTTGATATAGCTATTGACCATTTCGCTGTCTACCGTCTGCCTTTCTCCATTATCGTCAAAGTATTTAAAAAGTTCCCAGCCAGGTATTTCTTCGCATTTGTTGATGAGCTTTATGAGCCTTTTGTTTTTAAGGGTGATTTTGTGCTCTTTCCCTTTTTTTCCCATAAAATGAAACCTGATGCCATCCTTATAAACCTCCACATGCTTTTTTCGCAAGGTTGTAAGACCATACGATTTGTTTCTACGGGCATATTGCTCGTTACCGATTCGAATATGGGTCTCTTCCATCAGTTTAATGATCAAGGCCATCATCTTACTTTGTGGCCAACCTCGTTGCCTTAAGTCTTTTTCAATCTGCTTTCTGATGCCCGGAAGCGATTTGGCAAAAAAGGCCATTCTATAAAACTTGGTCTGATTTCTGACCTTGGTCCATAAGTCATGGTAACGATATTGCTTTCTTTGCTTTTCGTCTGTGCCAATGGCTTGCAAGTGACCATTAGCCAAGTGAGTGATTCGAACATCTTCCCAAGCGGGCGGAATCACCAATTTTTGAATGCGTTCTAATTGTTCTTTTTGGGTCAATGGCCCCTTCGATGAGAGGTAAACGAAATCTTTCTGCTGCTTTTGTCTAGTAATTGAAAGGTGTTTTTCGGTAACATATACCAAGTCGATATGTTCGATAGCCGTTTCGGGGGTCTCGATCAATTGCTGAAGCAGCTTTCTGTCAACTGATTTAACGGCCATCGAACTCTAATTACCTATTTTCTTCCATATGGCTCTGATAATCTTTGGCCAAATCGGTCTTGTTGCGAGTAGAGAATACTTTTCCGGCAACTTGAAAAAATTGATGTTCTTCGTCTTCTAAATGGTGTTCTACTTTATGTTGCAGGTCTTTTGCAATTTTCAACCAAGCTGAAGACGAGTAATCGGTTTCTTCTAACTGCTCAATTAGCTCATCAATTTCGTGGTGTTCGGCAATACCATGTCTGGCCAAATCTTGAGTGTTGTCAACATCTATTAAAGGTTTATAGAAGTATCGTTCTTCAGCATCAGCATGTACTTCTAATTCTGTTTTCAATTTTTTGAAGATTTCATCTCTCACCTTGGTGTCGCCAGAAGTGTCGACTAGTTGCTCTAATAATGATCTTTGAATGTCGTGGTCTTGTCTAAGTGCTTCAAAAATATTCATGGTTCCAGATTTTAAAATGATATGATACTGAAAATGGTCCCGACAATTGAAGTGCGCCGAAACCATTCTCTAACAACCAACCAAACTATTTGTAAATGTTTTTTTCTAACTAACTACATGTCAAAAGTAGATAAGAACGGCGCTCCGTTTTTGCTCAATCAGAAAATTGGTTGACTGTATAATTTCTAAGTGAAAAACTAAGATACCTTAATTATATAGGTCTGGAAAAAGGCCTAAAAACTGTGTTGGTTTTCACATCAAAAAGACCACTAATTTTTTCAAAAGCACCAAGGCCTGTGGTGTAAAGAAGGTATTTTGCGACATGGAAATTTTAAAAGATGAAAAGGCTATGAAACAAGGTCATGAAAAAACAGAATTTATAAAAGAAGAGGGTGATACCCATGATCAATACATTCTACAGAAGAATACTAAAACCAAAACCGGTATTTACATTATAGCGGCATTTTTGATACTCTTGATTGTAGGTATAATCGTATCGGCCGTATTCTTTGGTTCTCCAGAAGCATAATAATCTAACACCGAACAATATGAAAAGGTTAAGTACATATCTTGTGTTGAGTCTATTGACCATTTCAACAGTCATGGCTCAAAAGACTACTATTGATTTAGAAAAATTTGTTGAACTCAAAGCTTATGATCGAATTAATGTAACATTGATCAAATCAGAAGAAAACAAGGCGATTATAACAGGTGACGATGCCGATGATGTGAGTATTAGTAATGATAACGGGGTATTGAAAGTTAGAATGGAGGTTCAGGATTTTTTAGATGGAAACGAAACGAATGTAGAACTGCATTATACCGAAGAACTTGGTTTGGTTGATGCCAATGAAGGTGCCAAAATAGTTTCCGAAGGTATTTTAGGAAAGAGATTCATCAAGTTGAGAACCCAAGAGGGTGGTCAAGTAAGAGCTTCTGTAAATACTAGAAATTTAGATGCCAAAGCTATTTCTGGCGGAAAAATATGGGTTACGGGAAAAGCCCCTAACCAAGAGGCTTCCATTCGTTCGGGAGGTGAATATCATGCCAAAGAGCTAGAAGCCGACCAAACGGAAGTAACGGTTTTCGCTGGGGGAAAAGCCTTCGTTAATTCAAAGGAATATGTTGAGGCCAATGTAACAGCTGGCGGGGCCATAGAGATATTTGGTAATCCAGAGCAAATTGAACAGGATAAAACTTTTGGTGGGTCCATTGTCGTGAATAAATAGGGCTATCCATCCATTTGGTAAAAAGTAAAACCGGGCCTTCTTGGCCCGGTTTTTTTATTGCCCTAGAACATCTACCTGCCTAACGGTACGCCCTTTTTGAATCATTAATCGAGCGTCCTCTAGAGTAAGATAGAGGCAAGGTACGATTACCAAGATAATCGCTGTCGCGAATACAATTCCGAAACCTAACGAGATGGCCATGGGTATCAAGTGAAATGCTTGACTGCTGGTCTCTAAAATAATTGGTGCAAGACCTCCAAAAGTGGTCATGGTGGTCAGCATAATAGGTCTGAATCTTCTTAGCCCCGCTTCATGAATCGATTTGTAGATGGCATCACCTTCTTTTCGTCTTTTATTGGCATAATCGATCATGATAAGGGAGTCGTTAACAACCACCCCTGAAAGAGCGATGACACCCATAAGACTCACAAGCGATAAATCGTACCCCAAAAGTATATGGCCAATAACGGCGCCCACGATGCCAAAGGGTATCGCGGTCATCACAATCAGTGGTTGTATGTAACTGCTAAAGGCAATGGCTAATAGGGCGTATATCAATAGCATGGCAATGGCAAAGCCGGCCTTCAGCGTATTGGTGCTCTCTCGCATATCGGCTTGGCTTCCTTCAAAGCTCCAGGTTAATCCTGGAAAATCAGCTCTCAGCTGAGGTAAGGTCTCATTTTGCACCGATTCGATGACCCTACCGACGGTATTGGCAGGCTCCACATCCATACCCACATTAACCACCCTTCTACCGTCTCTTCGGTTGATACTTGTAAAGGCCTCTCTTTGTTCAACCTCGACCACATCCATTAACGGGACTTCGATACCACTAGGAGTTCGGATTAGAAAATTTTCAAGATTTTTAATGTCCTTCCGTTCTTCTAAAGGCAGTTTGACCCGCACTTCTATTTCGTTCATTCCCCGTAACTGACGCATCGCCAAAGCACCAAAAAAGGCATCCCTGACCTGTCGCCCAACTTCATCGGATGTAAGCCCAAGGTTTCTACCTTGCGGTAAGAGCTTAAAGTCGTATTGCAACTTACCCTTGTTGTAATTGTCGGTTACGTCACGGGTATTGCTAAAACTTTTCATACGCTCAACGAAAGCGGCACTGGCCTTTTCCAATACTTCTATATTTGAGTGGCTCAGGTCGACACTGATGGCCTGTCGGGCACCACCTGGCCCTCTTTCGGCTTCAAAAGTAATCTGGTCGACCCCTTCAATATCACCGATATTGTCGCGCCAAAGCGCAATTACTTCGCGGGCTGTTATATCTCTCTGATCGGGGGGCAGCATGACAATTTCAACGTCAATAAAGTTCTGTCCCCTAACATTGGTTTTGATTCCTTCGGCAACCTCATATAAATTATGTTCTTCGAACATTCGTTGGGTAGCTTGTGAAATATCATGAGCTACTTTAGCAGCTTGGTCGGGGGTAGTGCCGACCGGCAACCTAACACCGGCCTCTATTTCATCGGCCGCCACTTCAGGCATCATAATAAGACCCATGTGCCCGCTGTAACCAAAGCCGCCGACCACCAATAGAAGGGCCAAGGCGGCACAAAGAGTAATGTATCTGTATTTAAGACACAAATCGAGAAAAGGGCGATACCTATTTTCAACGAAGTTGTCAAATCTGTTCGCGAAAGAACGTTGCCACCCTTCCAACTTTTTCACATACTTGTTCTTGTTTTCTTCCTTTTTTAAATGAGCCAAGTGGGAGGGGAGAATGAACAAAGCTTCCAGTAAAGAGACGGCCAAAATAACAATGACCACAGCCGGTAGCGGTTGCCAAAATTTACCGGTTTCCCCAGGCATAAAAAGCAGGGGTACAAAGGCGATAATGGTCGTAACAATACTGAACAGTACGGGCGAGGCCACATCCTTGGTTCCGGCTATGGCAGCTTTCATGGGACTGAGTCCCTTCTGCCGATATTCATACACATTTTCCCCCACTACAATCGCGTCATCAACCACTATACCTAACACCACTAGAAATCCGAACATGGAAATCATGTTCACACTGATGCCGATTAAAGGCAGTAGAATCATACCACCAATGAAAGAAACGGTCATACCCATCATAACCCAAAACGCTAACCTGTATTCTAGAAATAGGGTAAGAATGACCAATACAATGATTATGGCCAGAACCCCATTTTCGGTCAGCAGTGAAAGTCGTTCCCGGTAATCGGCCGCCCTGTTGCTATCGGTTCTGTATTTTACCCCCGGTGGTAGTTGGTAGTCTTTTAAAAGGTTTTCTACGGCATCGGCAATTTCAAGAGGGGACTGGTCTCCAATTCTAAAAATTCGAAGCTCTACATAGTTTTCTTGGTTGAACTGACCATGAAAACCAATTTCTTCAAAACCATCGGTAATGGTAGCAATGTCTTTCAGGGCCACTTTAGCTCCTGCATCGGAAGAAACAACGGTAATATTGCCATACTCTTTGGCCCATTGCTTTCTTTCCTGCATTCTTAACAAAATCTCACCACCTCGGGTCTGCACCGCCCCAGCGGGAACATCATTGCTGCTTTGCCTTATAATATCGGCCACTTGACCTAACGTAAGATTGTATTTTTGGAGGTTACTTCTGGGAATTTCGATATGGGTTTCGTAATCGGGTACGTTTCCTAATTCGACCTGGGTAATTTTAGGGTTGTTCAAAAGGATGGTACGCAATCGTTCGGCCAGTTGTCTGAGAGTCCAAATATCAGTTTGTCCGTAAAGCCCTATTTGTAATACATCGCGCTGTCGCGATTGCAGTCGAACTTCGGGCCTTTCGATATCGTCGGGAAAAGTACGTATGCGGTTAATGGCCTGATCGATATCTTGAAATGCCTTCATACGTTCGGTGCCGGCTACCAACTCAATACTAATTTCAGCCGAACCTTCTCTGGCTTCTGATACGATTTCCTTGATGCCCTGAACCGCCCGAACCGCTTCTTCTACGGGCTGTAGTACCCCCTGTTCGACTTCGGCCGGACTCGCACCGGGGTAAACCACCGAGACTTCTACAAAGTCTAACTGAAACTCGGGAAATACCTCTTTTTGAATATGGTACATGGTAAAAAGACCCCCACCTAAAAGAACGATCATCAGTAGATTGGTGGCGATGGAATTTCGCGCCATATAGGCGATGGCTCCTTCTTTTCTCGGTTCTTTATTCTCGTTTTCCATAGCTGTTCTTTAAATCGTGCAATTACTGTTCTTCACCTTCTGACGAAGTGCGTAAACCTATGCCATTGGTTACGGTGCTCAGGTCTGTGATCACTACTTGGTCACCCGCGGCCAGTCCTTCACTGATATAGGCATATTCATCGTCGTTCAATACGATTTCTACTTTTCTTATTTCCAGTTTTTCATCTTTCATCACCCAAACGGTTTCGTTGCTACGAATGAAATCCCTATCCAACCGAATTACGTTCTCAATGGGTTTGGCCTGAATGTTAACTTCGACAAAGGTGCCTATCATCAATTTCGGTAAGTCTTCGTTTTCCGATTGTGTGGCCAATGGGTCAGGCACTTTCACCAATATCCTGGCTAACCGGGTCTGGCCGTCCAGAGCACCTATTTGCCTATCAAGAAAACCTTGTCTTTCTGCATCGGCTGTCCACGCCGTAGGGTTCGTAATTCTAACTTGGGCACCTTTTTCTGAAGAGCCATCGTTAAAACTGAGCCATTGTAGTTTACTGACGGGAACGGTTGCGGTTACCCAGTAAAAATCCGTTCCTACTATTCGGCCTAAGTCATCGCCTGGAGCCACTTGAGAACCATTCGTTACATTTTGGTTCAATATATGGGCATCGAAAGGAGCCCTGATCGTGGTTCTCGCAAGATTTAATTCTGCTTGGCCAACGGCGGCTTTGGCCGCACCAATGTTGGCCTTCACCGCATTGAGCTGCGGCTTTCGAAGCACCAATTGCCTTTCTTCTTCAGATAAAGGACTCGATCCAAAAAGTGAATCGTTCGATATCAGTTGAAGGTCTTGCTCGGCTATCTGCTGTCGCCCCATTTCGGTGGTCAACGAAGTTTGTGCTTGCATGAGCTCACTTTTGCGTAGTTCAAGCGTATTTCGATAATCGGCGGGGTCGATTTGTAATAAAACTTGGTTCTTTTTTACATATCCACCAGGGGTGAAAGCTAGATCTCTTCTTGTAACTTGTCCCGCAACCAGTGGGCTTAGAGTGACATCTTCGACCGGTTGAACCGTTCCCGTGGCCACAATCACCGGTTCGTAAGTGCCCTTTTCGACATTTAACACATCTACCAACATAGCCGTTTCTACCGAAGCGCCTTCGCGTTCAGCCTCCGGCTCGGTGAAAAAAATCAAGGTGGTTAGTAAAATCCCCCCTCCGAGAATGGCCAGGCAGATGTATAGAATTTTTTTATTGCTCATATGGTATTCCGTTCTTAGTTGTTCAGTTCTCTTTCTGTTTCAAAGCCTCCGGCAAGGGCGCGATATAGCCCGATTCTAATTTGGACCCTTCTTAATTGTGCATTGACCAAATCTCTTCGCAATTGTTGTTCTTGATCGAGCCCTAACAAAACATCGAGGTAAGGACTAAAGCCATTTAAAAATTCAACCCTTAGTTGCTTATTGCTTTTTTCGGCCAATTGTAATTGCCGAGCAATATTTTCGACCCGTTCTTCTTGTCTAATATCTTGAACCATACCATTTTCAACCTCCTGAAAGGCTATCAACGTGGTTTGTCCATATTCATAAAGTCGTTGTTGCTTGATAGCTTCGGTACGTTTGGCTTCAGCATTCAGCCGGCGACCGTAAAACAAAGGGGCTAGAATATTTCCGGCCAATGAGTAGGCCCAGTTGTCGAAAAGATTGTCAAAATTATTGGAACGTAACTGGCCCCTAGCCCCGACCGACAATCTTGGGTATTTATTTCGTACAGCTGACGCCATATCACGATCCGCGGCCAAAAGTTGGGTATAAGCCTGCTGAATATCGGGCCTTCTTCTGACCAACTCTAAAGGCAAACCTGTTTGCGGAAGTTCGTTTATTTCAGGAAGCTCCGTTGCGGTAAATAAATTATCGCCCTGTGGCTGCCGCCCCAACAGCACCGATAGTTGGTTTTCGAGCAAACTGATATTGGTTTCAAATATAATCTGCTGTTCTTTGGTGCTTTCCAATAACTGCGCTTGCCTAAGAATATCAACGGCCCTAATCTGACCACCGACAAATCGTGAGCGAATCAATCGAATAATGTCTTCATTGGTGGCAATCTGACTTTGGGTTATTTGTAGTTGTTTTTTGGCAGCTTGAAGTTCGTACCAAGTAGAGGCAATTTCAGCGGATAGAGAAATGGCTGCCGATTTGTAATCGAAAAGGCTGGCCTCGGCGCGAAACTTTTCGGCTTGCACCGCAGTTCGAATCCGGCCCCATAAATCGACCTCATAACTGGCCGACAACCCCAATTGTGTGTTTTCTCCCCCGACAAAATCCGGCTCGGGAAGGTTAATGGCCGTTTGGGCAGATGCATCTACTTGTGGCCATTTATCGGCAGCCTCTCTTATGACTGTAGCTTTGGCAGCTACAAATTGCTGCCAAGTGGCCGCCAGATTAAAGTTTGATGTCAAGGCGCTATCGATTGCACGATTGAGTTGATCGTCTTCAAAAACCGTCCACCATTTGTCAGGAATAACTTCTTGCCCGTTCTCGGAGAAGGAAGTAACGTTTTCAATGGGTAAATCAACATTGGAAATCTTGGGTGCGCATCCTACCAATAAAAACAGCAAAACTGCCTTAGCCCCTCTCATCATTAACTTTTGGTAATATTTATTATGGAAGGAATGGTGCATCTTCTTTGGCTTTTAGGTTTGGTAGGCTAAATAGGTCAATTCAATACCTTCTAAAATAGCCGATTTCGTGTTAATTAAGTATTAATAAAAACTTAAAGGTTGACTTGATTGATTTGGGAGTCCATAAATACTATAATATTATTTTGAGAATTTCATCTGTGAAAATGCTATATTGGTACAAATACGGAATGCATTTGGTCTATGCTACAGCACCGGTTATAGATTCGAAATAGTGTTTTAACTAAATTTAACACCGATACGTTGTACACTATTCGACCGTACTCTACTTTTGGCACCCAAATGAGAGGAGTTTTTAATAAACATTTGGTTCTTACCTTTTTAATTTTCTTGGGTTTTTTCTCGCAAGCCCAGGCCTCATCATTTGTTGTCTTACCCGATAATGTTTGTGAAGTTCTTATAACATCAAACCAAGAACTTCAAATACATCAAGAAGTAAGGGGAGTCAATCAAGAATCGCCTTGGACCAAGTTTTTCGCCGAAGTTTCAGATGTTGAAGAAGAAATTGAGGAAGAAGAATCTAAAGTTCAAGATTCTAAAGATGGTCAGAATGTCTTTTCGGCTGCTTTTATCTACGCACAAATTTGCGTTCAGCTCTACCTTAACGGTCAGAAAGAGCTTAAAGATTACGAGGCACAGCCTACTCTTGTGCCCTCTGTAGACCTTTACAAAAGGTTTCAGGTATTTAGAATATAATACCCTTTCTACACACTTTCGGCTCCACTCCACACGGTGCCAAAGTTTTTCCACAATACGCTAAAATACCGATAAGCTCAATGGTTTAGCCATTGGTGCTCATCACATTAATCCACACAAACCAATATTAATAACGTTTAAACTATGAAGAATATCCCTGTATTCATCATTTTGTGCGCACTCTTGGCACAAATAGGCTGTAAATCAAAAGAAGAAGCCAAACACCATGACACCAAATTTTTAGTGACCAGCCCAATTCAGAAAGACACCTCTATCACCAAAGATTATGTGGCTCAAATACATTCAATTCGCCATATCGAGTTGAGGGCACTTGAAAAAGGTTACCTCAAAGAAATTCATGTAGATGAAGGTCAATATGTTCAAAAAGGGCAAAAGATGTTCAATATAATGCCCAATGTTTACCAGGCCGATTTGCAGAAAGCTGAGGCCGAAGCAAAAATTGCAGAAATTGAACTTAATAACACTCAGCTTTTGGCAGACGGCAATGTCGTTTCAACCAATGAGCTTTCAATGGCCAAAGCTACTTTAGAAAAGGCCAAGGCGGAAGTTAGCCTTGCCAAAACCCATTTGGGTTTCACCGATGTGAGGGCTCCTTTTGATGGTATTATGGACCATCTTCATGTTAGGGAGGGTAGCCTTTTAGATGAAGGTGAACTTTTAACCACGCTTTCCGATAACTCGCAAATGTGGGTTTACTTTAATGTACCGGAAGCAGAGTATCTAGATTATATTATGAGCAAAGACAAAGACGAGAAGAAATCGGTCGGTCTTCTGCTTGCTAACAACAAGCCTTTTAACCAAAAAGGTATTGTTCAGACCATTGAGGGTGAATTTAATAATGAAACGGGAAATATTGCTTTTAGGGCCACTTTTCCTAATCCTGATAAAATACTGCGTCATGGCGAAACGGGAAGCATTCTTATGACCATACCTTTTAAAGATGCACTCATTATTCCACAAAAAGCCACTTTTGAAATTCTCGATAAAAAATATGTCTTCGTCATCGATAAAGACAATGTGGTACAGCAGACCGAGGTTTCGGTCGCAGCTGAACTTCCCCACTTGTTCGTTATAAGCAACGGGCTAAAACCCGAAGATAAAATATTACTGGACGGTATACGAATGGTCAAAAACCAGGAAAAGATCCAAACTGAATTTGCGGAGCCAAATGAAGTTATTCCCAAGTTGGCCGTATACGCCGAATAATAAGAATTAATTCAAGATATTATGTTCAGTAAGTTTATCAAGAGACCGGTCTTGGCTATTGTCATATCGGTAATAATAGTATTTGTGGGGTTGCTTTCCATTAAGCAACTGCCTATTTCACAATTCCCCGAAATTGCGCCTACCACGGTCAATATCTTCATTGCCTATCCGGGGTCAAGTGCAGACGTTTTGGTTAAATCGACCCTTATTCCTCTTGAAACGGCCATTAACGGTGTTCAGGGAATGAGGTATATCGCATCAGATGCCACCAGTGCAGGGGAGGGTACCTTGCGTATTATTTTTGAACCTGGTACGGATCCCAACCAAGCGGTCGTCAGGGTCAAAACAAGAGTGGATCAAGTAATGCCACTTTTACCTGAATTGGTTCAGCGTGAAGGGGTCATTATCACTCCGGTACAGCCGAGTATGCTCATGTATGTAAACCTGTACAGCGACAATGCCGATGACCACGAGCTTTTTCTTTACAATTATGCCTACACCAAAATGATTCCTGAAATTCAGAGAATCAACGGTATCGCCAGCGCTCAGATTTTGGGTAGCCGTAAATACGCGATGCGAGTGTGGTTGAAACCAGACCGTATGAGGGCCTATAATGTTTCGGCAGAAGAGATATTAGAGGCTATGGAGGAACAAAGTATTCTGGCTAGGCCCGGTAGAATTGGGCAAAGTTCAGGTAAAACCTCCCAATCGCTTGAGTATGTTTTAATGTACCAAGATAGGTACGATGAGCCTCAACAGTACAAAGACATTATCATTAAGGCCAATGAAGATGGAGAGTTATTGAAACTTGGAGATTTGGCCGAGGTGGAGCTGGGTAGTGAGTTCTTCGATATTTATTCGAACCTAGATGGTAAGCCATCGGCTTCGATAGTATTAAAACAAACTTTTGGCAGTAATGCGAGTGATGTCATCGATGCCGTGAAGGATAAATTAGCGGAGCTGGAAGAAGACCTTCCCTCTGGTCTTGATTATAAAATCAGTTATGATGTATCCAATTTCTTGGATGCGTCCATAGAACAGGTACTTCACACTCTGAGGGATGCCTTTATTTTGGTGGCTATTGTGGTGTTCCTATTCCTTGGTGATTGGCGTTCCACTTTAATACCGATTATAGCGGTACCCGTATCATTGATAGGCGCCTTTTTTGTCATGCAGATATTTGGGCTCTCCATCAATTTGATAACGCTCTTTGCATTGGTATTGGCCATCGGTATTGTGGTCGATGATGCCATCGTGGTAGTGGAGGCGGTGCATGCCAAAATGGAAGAAAAACATATTGGCCCCTTCGATGCCGTTAAAGTGGTTGTCAATGAAATTGGTGGGGCAATTATTGCCATTACCTTGGTGATGGTTTCGGTTTTCATTCCAATTGCTTTCATGACCGGTCCTGTGGGGGTTTTCTACCGTCAATTCTCCATCACGATGGCAGGTTCCATTGTGATATCTGCGGTCGTGGCCCTTACTTTAACGCCGGTTCTGTGTGCCATGATTTTGAAGAATAACCACGGAAAAGAGAGAAAGAAGTCTCCTTTGGATAAATTCATCGACTGGTTTAACCGCGGTTTTGAAAAGTTGACGGGTAGATACGGTAGAGTGCTTGACCGAATCGTGGCCCGACGTCTTTTGACTTTTGGAATACTTATCGCTTTTTGTGCCGGTACCGTTTTTACAAACGAAACCTTGCCGGCCGGATTTATTCCCAATGAGGATCAAGGTATGATTTACGCGATTATCCAAACACCTCCAGGATCAACGCTTGAACGTACCAATGATGTTGCCCGAAAGTTGCAACAAATATGTGAGGAGACCGAAGGGGTTGAATCGGTGTCCTCTTTGGCGGGATATGAGATTATGACCGAAGGTCGTGGTTCCAATGCTGGTACTTGTTTGATCAATCTGAAACCTTGGTCCGAAAGGCATCATTCCGTACATGAAATCATGGAAGAATTGGAAGAGGAAACCAAAGACCTTGGTGCCGTTATCGAATATTTTGAACCGCCTGCAGTACCTGGTTTTGGTTCCTCAGGAGGTTTTTCCCTTCGTTTGTTGGATAAAACCGACGGAACCGATTATCACGAATTTGAGCGTATCAACAACGATTTTATGGATGAGCTTTCAAAACGTGAGGAAATTACGGGTCTGTTTACCTTCTACTCGGCTAATTATCCACAATACGAATTGAAAATCAATAATAAGATTGCCATGCAGAAGGGTGTCAGTATCGACAAGGCTATGGAAAACCTCAATATATTGATCGGTAGTACCTACGAGCAGGGGTTCATCCGCTTTGGTAGATTTTTTAAAGTGTATACCCAAGCCGCGCCCGAGTATAGGGCCTTACCATCCGATCTGGAGAAATTGTTCGTGAAGAACGAAGAAGGAGAAATGGTGCCTTATTCCGCTTTTATGACTATGGAAAAGCGTTTGGGTCCTAACGAGATTACCCGTTACAACCTTTATAATTCCGCATCTATTAGGGGGCTACCTGCTAAAGGCTTCACCAGTGGTGATGCAATTCAAGCCATTAATGAGGTGGCAGAAAAAACCCTTCCACGAGGGTATGATGTAGATTGGGAAGGTTTGTCGTATGACGAAGCCAAACGAGGAAATGAATCACTCTACGTATTTATCGTGGTATTGATATTTGTTTACTTCGTGCTGGCCGCACAATACGAAAGTTTCCTGTTGCCCTTTGCAATTTTGCTTTCTCTCCCCGTAGGTATTTTTGGATCTTTTGTGATGCTTAAGGGGATGGGGCTGGCCAATGATGTTTACGCTCAGATAGGTCTTATCATGTTGGTAGGCCTACTCGGTAAAAATGCCGTGTTGATCGTAGAGTTCGCCGTTCAGAAAAGAAGACAGGGCAGCACTATTCTTGAGGCCGCCATCGAAGGTGCCAAAGTAAGGTTCAGGCCTATTCTTATGACGTCTTTTGCATTTATCGCGGGACTTATTCCTTTGGTGATAGCTCATGGCGCAGGTGCCATTGGTAACCGTACCATTGGAGGTTCGGCTATGGGTGGTATGTTAATGGGTACCTTATTTGGTGTTCTTGTCATACCAGGCCTGTATTACATTTTCGCTAAAATGGCAGACGGTCGTAGCCTAATCAAAGGTGAGTCGAACGAGCCGGTATCCGAAGAATTTATCAGGTTGAGCGAATCGGAGAGCAAGACCAAAGCTGCCCTTAGGGAAATAAAGAAACTCTTGAAAAAATTAACCAAAAGAAAAGACGATGAAAATTAATTTAACCGATAACACCCGTATGGCGAAATACATTTTAGGGGGTACTTGTTTTCTCTTAATGATTTTTTCGTGTGTACCTAGTAAACCCTTGGCCGAAAGCAAGGTGCAGTTACCGGAAAGCTTTACCGAGTCGGAAAGTGATACTGTAAACAGTGCCCGATTAGAATGGCGCGACTATTTTTCAGATCCTCATCTGATTTCATTGATAGATAGCGCATTGGCCAAAAATCAGGAATTGAACATATTGATGCGCCAAATCAGTATTGCGAATAATGAGATTTCAGAGAGAAAAGGTGAGTACCTACCGTTTGTTGGCGCTAGGGCTGGTGCCGAAGTTGAAAAAGTGGGTGAATTTACCCGCTCTGGAGCGGTCGAAAAGAATTTGGATATTAGGGAGGGTGAAGAATTTCCCGAACCCTTGACCGATTATTCAGTAGGACTTTTTGCCACATGGGAATTGGATATCTGGAAAAAACTTCGCAACGCTAAAAAAGCTGCGGTATTCGAATATTTGGCAACCGTTGAAGGTAAAAACTTTATGGTCACCCAATTGATTTCAGAGATAGCGGAAAGTTATTTTGAATTATTGGCCTTAGACAATCAATTAGACCTTATCGACCAGAACTTAGAAATTCAAGATAATGCTCTAAGGATGGTACGACTTCAAAAGCAAGCGGCCCGAACTACTGAATTGGCCGTACGCCGATTTGAAGCGGAGGTTCTTAAGAACCGAAGCCATCGGTTTGAGGTCAAACAGCGCATTATAGAGGTCGAGAATGAAATCAATTTATTGGTAGGTAGAATTCCAGAGCCCATTCAGCGTAATTCGAGTGATTTGCTACAAAGGCAAATCGACACATCATATGCCGGTGTGCCTTCGCAACTACTTCAGAATAGGCCTGATATTATGAAAGCCGAATACGAACTTGCCGCTGCCGAATTGAGTATAAAAGAGGCGAGGGCAAATTTCTTTCCTTCCCTTGAACTGAATGCAGGGGTAGGACTTCAAGCGTTCGATACCCAATTTCTGACCTCTACCCCCGAATCGTTGATATATTCGGTAGTAGGCGATATTGTCGGCCCATTGATTAACCGTAGGGCGATTAAGGCTCATTACAATAACGCCAGCGAACGACAGGTTCAGGCCGTTTTTGAATATGAAAAGGCCGTTCTGCAGGGTTATGTTGAGGTGGTCAACCAACTGTCTAAACAAGACAATTTGAAGAAAAGTTATGATTTGAAATCCAAACAAGTGGATGCGCTTAACGAAACCATTGATTACTCAACCCGGCTATTTAGGTCGGCTCGGGCAGAGTATATAGAAGTTTTATTGGCACAACGGGAAGCTTTGGATTCTAAGATGGAATTGGTGGAAACCAAGAAAGAACAACTGATTGCCAGGGTGAATTTATACAAAGCCCTCGGCGGCGGTTGGAATTAGTTTTATTGAGGGTTATTTTAAAATCCGGTTTGTTATGCAAACCGGATTTTTTTGTTTCATGACATCTATTTAAAATATGATTGGTGCCGTTTGACCGAAATCGACTAATTTGTAAAATCAATTATCAACTTAAATTCAATTTCAATGCAACTTAAAAATTTACTACTGGGGATATTTTTAACGAGTTTAATCCCATATGTAACTTGTGCGCAAGATTCAGGAGATTCGTATGGATATGTTCAAAAAACCCAACCCGCACCTGTAAAAAGATATTGTCAAACTTTACAACTAAAAGATGACCCTGAACTTATTGCCGAATATGAGAAATGGCATCGATCTGAGAATATTTGGAAAGAAATCACCGCTGGATTGAAAAAAGTAGGGGTCATCGATTCGGAAATTTATAGGCATGGCACTTTGTTGGTCATGATATTGACCGTACCTGCAGATTTTGATTTTGAGAAACAAATGGGGAAATTGGCGGGATTACCTCGTCAGGCCGAGTGGGAAGAATTTATGAGTAAGTACCAAGCTTCTGACCCCGACGCTTCCTCAAGTGAGAAATGGGTACAAATGAAGCGTATTTTCAAATTGGATTCTTAGGAGATTAATTTTCTAGTCAAATGATAAAATAAAAAGAGGATGGCCCCACACCATCCTCTTTAAAGAATTTAAATTGTTCCCCACAAACAATTTACCTACTTATGATGTTACTAAGTTGCGGTTATTGTACACAACCTGATTGCGCATTTGAACATAGAATTAGCCCAAAAGCGAAATGGTTTGATTTTCAAATACGTGGTATTACACTTTATCTGGTGGAAGGGATAGAAGAAGTTTCATCTTTTTCCAAAACAGTATAGCGGTCACGTTGGTAGGCTTGCTGAGGTCTGCCAATAACATGAGATTTCTTTTGAACTGCTCAAATTCTGCAAACCCCATAGCGTCTTCATCAATGGGGTAATAAGCCATACCCCAATCGGGAAAATTACGCTCAGTAATATCATCTTCCGAGAACATTTTTACTTTGGTATGCCTCTCATCTTTTTGAATACCTGCGTACAGTTCTTGTACGGTTTCTTTAGGGCCTTCCAATATTTGAATGAACTTGCCCATATAAAAGATGAGACAACCGGTAATTCCGTTTTGAGAGTTAAAGGTTTGAGCGGTCTCAAGAATTACCTCGATATCACGGTTGGTGAGTTCGGCAATGGCCTGCGATTCATAAGTTAGGGTGTACATACCTTCGGGAGTTAGGATATTCGGGCTAAGGTAGTTATTTGTTCGATATGGCCGGGAAATATTTTCCTTCGGAGAACCACATAAAAGGAAAAATAAATAGCAAAACTGTTGATGGAAGCAAAGAACTTGGTCTACAGGAGTTCGCTAATGCCCTAGCGGAATGACTACAATCTATTAGTTACCTCATATTTGTAAAAGCAATTAAATTCTGATAAATTTCACTACTTTGACATGAGTCATCTTTTGAATGGTCCATTTTATCTTAATACCTAATATCATTGAACAGACTTATTTATTTTGTGCTATTATGTCTATTTAGTTGTAGCCCTTCCGAGCACGAAAACCAAAACTTAACCATTCAGGGTGAAACTTCTCAGGTAATTCAAAATTATGCTTTGGCAAAGGATAGAACCAATCCTTTAACCATAAGAGATAGTGCAATCAACAAGGCATATCTGTATTATCGAAATAAGCATAAAGATACACTGTATCCCTACATTCTCTACCAAAAGAACCTGATGCATTTTACCAAGCGAGAATATGATAGCTTACAGGTTTATCACAATGAGTTCATCCGTTTAGACCCAAAGATAATGAGAGATTCTCTTCTTGCTGAAGAGTATTACTTAATGGGGTACTTAGAATCTCAAATTCGCCAAAAGCATTTCAAGGCTTTTGAACTCTACACGCAATCAAAGAACTATTTCGAACGGAAAAAAGATAGCTTGGGTATCGCCAAAACCCTTCTAAACCTCGGTACCATTCAAAAAAACCACAACGATTTCTTTGGCAGTAAAGAAACCTTGGTGGAGGCACTAAAGTATTTTGAAGAAGGGGAGGGTAACAGCCTTATTTCACAATGCTATAATACGTTGGCCACCAATCATAGAAAACTTTTGAACTTGCCTGATGCAATTGAATATTACAACCTGGCCATTAAAACGGCCGAATCGAAAAGAGATCAGGTTTTATTCACTAACAACCTGGCTGTTGCCCATATTGATAATGGTGAATTTGATCAAGCAATTAATTTATTGAAAGGGATTGCTACGGATTCTTCTATCATTGAGAATCAAAAAGAACAAGCAAGAGTACTTGACAATTTGGCGTATGCTAGATGGAAGGCTGGCAAGAACGCTGTGGTTCAAGATTTTCAAAAACCCCTGCAGCTGAGACATTCTGTAAACGATCGAAGAGGTCTAATAGCAAGTTACACCCATCTAGGGGAATTCTATTCGGAGAGGAATAGCACTATTGCTGGTCGTTACTTTGATTCCGTCATTCAATTGTCAAAGGTGTTGAAAATGCCAAAGGCTGAGCAAGACGCCTTGAAGTTTATGATGGATTTACTACCAAAAAACTTGGCGGTGAGAAATCGTTACGTGGCATTAAATGATAGTTTGTATGCGAACGAACTAAAGGTGAAAACTCAGTTTGCGAAGTACAAATATGACAACGACATTAAACAAGCTTCGATTATCAATCTGGAACTTGAAAAATTAGAAAGAGAGAAGGAGGCTAGTCGACAGCGGGCTTATAAGTTGATGTATTTGATAGCCGCGCTATTATTAATGGTGATACTTGTTTTTTTGTATTTCAGTTTTGTGCAGCGTACCAAAAATTTAAGGCAGGCACATAAATTATCACGGCTCGAGGCTATTTATGAAACGGAATCCGAGCTTTCAAGAAAGATTCATGATGAACATGGTGCCCGATTAAATCAAACTATGATTATGGTTCAGAATGATGCCAGTAAATCTCATGTATTAGACAGTCTTGAATTGCTCTATAATCATAGTCGAGACCTGGCAAGGGAGATCAACGATGTAGATACAGGGCCGAATTACTGGAACGGATTGTTGGGAATGTTAACATTTAGAACCCCGAAAAGTGTCAAACTTTTTCTCAGTGGAGGAAAGGACGTCTCGTGGTCTTCAATGGGCAATACTTCAAAAACGGTATTGTTCAAAATTCTTCAAGAATTGATGATCAATCTTGGAAAGCATAGTAATGCAACAATTTTGGCCATCACTTTTCAGACCATCGATAAAACTTTGAAAATAAACTACGAAGATGATGGTGTTGGAGCAAGTAAAGAAGAACTCGAATCAAAAAATGGACTTCGGAATACAGAAAAGCGTATTCTGGCCATTCAGGGAAACATTACTTTTGATTCAAAGAAGAACCATGGTTTCAGGGTTGAGATACTGATTCCGATGAAATAGAAGGCGAAATGTATAAAAAAATACTTGTTGCAGAAGATTTTCAAGATACCAATTTGGGTATCGTTGGTACGCTTGGTCGTCAATATCCGGAAATGGAAATACAGGAAGAACTCTATTGCGACAGGGCTTTCAATCGGTTGAAAGTAGCACATGGCCAAAACGAACCTTTTTCACTATTAATCACCGATTTGTTCTTTAAACAAGACCATGTAGAACGTAAGCTAACTTCTGGTATAGAGCTGATTCGTGCCGCCAAAAAACTTCATGGCGATATTAAAATCATCGTCAACTCAATGGAAGATGATCCGAAAACAATCAAATCTCTTTTTGACGATGAAAAAATTAACGCCTACGTGTGTAAAGGCCGACATGGCCTAAAAGAGCTTTTAATGGCAATTGAAGCAATACAAAAGGGGCGAAATTTTGTTTCACCACAAATTGAATTTCAAAATGGGGAAAATGTATTTGAACTAGATGATTTTGATATGAGAATATTAAAGGATTTAGCCAATGGGTTGACCAAAAAAGAAATTTCTGAAAATTTAAAATTACAGAATATCACTCCGAATAGCGAAAGTACCATTGATAAAAAGGTGAGTAAGCTCTTTGATGAATTCGGCGCAAGAAATACACATCACTTGATAGCCAAACTTGTTCGCGAAGGTAAAATTTAAGATTTCCGTTCCACTTCTTTTATTCTCCCTTACGGAAATCTGTAAGGGATTTGTCTTTTCTAGAAATAGCTTTGACCAGCTAATGTAAATAACCGGAAGACCAGTTTCGGGTATTTTCTTTTTTATTGATTGATTTTGGTTTTCAGTTTAATCTAGACAATTATTTATTTGAGTATGGTGAACTACTACGTTAATGATACGGCACAGTTGAACGGTGACCATGAAGTACATGCTGAAGATTGCAGGTGGTTGAAAGTTGCCAAAAAAACAACTCTTTTGGGTTATCATAGCAATTGTCATTCAGCCGTAAGTAAGGCCAAGTATATTTACGCCCAAAGTAATGGATGCAGATACTGCTGTCAGAATTGCCATACTTCATGACGTCACTTGGTTCAACATGTAATTGAAGTTTGCTCTATCAACACTAATACTTGCCCAAAGTGTAAAAGTCTTAGAAAATATAGTGTTTATAGGCCAGCTTGCTGAAGAGGTTATGGGGGAATCACCGATTTGGTAGGCTGCGCCTTTAAGATAAAGCAGAAAAAAAAATGAAAAAACCTGTAAATCAATAATCTACAGGTTTTTTGTTGTGAAAAGGTATTTAAAAAGTGGAGCCGGAGGGATTCGAACCCTCGTCCAAACAAGCAACGTCAAAGCTTTCTACATGCTTAGTTTCCGCTTAATTTTCGATGAACGCCCGGCCGGAAACGACCTAACGAACACTTAGCTTCTTAAGGTTTTAGAGGCAACGCCGAAGCTACGCTACCCTTGTGTTGACTTTTATGGTGCCTCTTAATAAACCGCCGTCAACAAGGGCTGTTCAGAGACATCTCGCTTTCCGACCTTGTCGGAACGAGGCATAACCTTACTATAATTCGGGTTACGCGGCAAGAGCGTAATTAGATTCGCCAATTAAAAGTGTGAAGTATGATATTAACGAGCTGTACCCCAGCGCTCGGCATGCTTACATTGCCATTGGTCTCGCTGTCAAAACCGGTCGGCCCCATAAGAAATCAATTTCCGTATTATCAAAGAACCATATAGCCCAAGGCTATGTTTTTTTTGCGGGCCCACTTGTACCCAGGTGCAAGTGGTCGGGCTATCGGCTGTACACACCTGCCCGTACCTAACGGTACGTTCTGGCGGGGTACTTGCCTCTATCCCTGCCCGATTGCCACACTAGTTGTCCTTAACAAATACGGGCGGCAAATATACCCCAAAAAGTATTCCAAAAAAAAGTTTTGACAGTGTATGCGCTTCCGCTACATTTGAAACGAGTTGGCCATAAATAAGAAAACAGTCTTTCGACATCAAAAACTGAGTGTTCACAAAAATGAGCGCGCTTAAATCATTGGTATTCGACAACTTTTAACTATCAATCATCACAATTTATGAAATTCGGAATCATAAGAGAACGAAAAAACCCACCTGATAGGCGCGTAGTCTTGTCTCCGTCAGCCTGTCAAAAAGTCGTTTCCAAATTCTCAAAAGCTGAAATAATAGTAGAGCCCTCACCGATTAGGGCCTATTCCGATGAGGTGTATGAAAAGGCGGGTCTAGAAGTGGCATCTAAAATGGATGAATGTGATGTACTTTTAGGGGTAAAAGAAGTGCCCATTAAAAACCTGATTCCCAATAAAAAATACTTCTTCTTTTCGCATACCATTAAAAAGCAGCCGTATAATAGAAATTTGTTAAGGGCCATTCTGGATAAAAATATTGAACTCTATGACCATGAGGTCATTACCAATGAAAACGAACAGCGTTTGGTTGCTTTTGGTAGGTATGCCGGCATTGTTGGGGCATACAATGGGGTTCGCGCATTCGGACTCAAGTACGGTACCTTTCATTTGCCAAAAGCGGAAGAATTACCCGACCAACAGGCCTTAATTACTGAACTGAGAAAAATAAAGCTTCCCAATATAAAAATATTGCTGACCGGAAAGGGTAGGGTAGGCAATGGCTCAAAAGAAATGCTTGATGGCATGGGCCTTAAGAAAGTAAATGTGGCCGAATATCTAAAAGATGATTTCAACGAACCGGTATACTGCCAAATCGATGCTTCCGAATACAACAAACGCAAAGATGGAGTGCGCGGCAACAAAGCCGATTTTTTTGCCCACCCGGAAGAATATAAAAGCAACTTTTTTCGCTTTGCCGAGGTAACCGATTTCTATATCGCAGGGCATTTTTATGGCCAGGGGGCACCGTATTTGTACACTAGGGAAGATGCCAAACATCCCAAATTTAAAATTAAAGTGGTGGCCGATGTCAGTTGTGATATCGATGGTCCTGTGGCAACTACTATCAAACCGTCGACCATTGCTGACCCTATCTATGGCTATGACCCCATTTCGGAAAAGGAAACCGATTTTAAAAACGAAAATGCCATTGCCGTTATGGCAGTCGATAACCTACCCTGTGAGTTACCTAGGGATGCTAGCGAGGGCTTTGGCGACGCCTTTTTTAAGAACGTGATTCCCGCCTTTTTTAATGGGGATAAAAATGGGGTTCTCGAACGGGCACGAATGACCCAAAACGGTAAGTTGACCAAGAGATACCAATATTTGAAAGACTATGTGTCTTAGCTCTTAATTAATTATGCGTATGTCGATTTATTGTTAACTCAATGTTAATTTTTTGTTATCTTGCAGGGCTGACAAAAAATTCCCCTGATGAAAATCAACTGGATTATCAATACCAATGGTGATGAGACCCTACATCAGTATTGCGTAGAACTCGAGTATCGACTAAGGCCAAAAATCATCAAATTTCTAATTAGCAGAATAGACCCTGATTGCTGTTTTGATTTTTCATGTTTCCACTTCGATATTGATGTGGTCGGAAGAAAAATTCAATTATCGAAAGAAACGCCGAAACAATATTACAGTCTTATAGAGGCCGAATTTCCAAAGAAAATATTAGATTTTAGTAAGATATAAATCTCACTATCTCACATTTAAGTTCCATTCGATGATGGGGTGTACCTTCGGTGCGGTGTAGCACCCTAAAGCCTTTAGTTTAAGTGTAATATTTTGCTTGGCTTCTAAAGTCTTTATCATCAATTTTTTTGTGCCTCCCGCCTTAATTTCAAAAACAGGTGAGCTGCTATAGAAGGTATAGTCCATTTGGTTTTCAAAGAGCAGGTCGCTACTGCTCACATTGGTAAGCTCTACTTCCAATATCTGTGTTTTATCAATATACTTAACACCTGAAATTTCTATGCTGGCATTTAAAAGGGGTGTCAAATATGGCTCACGACCTACAAGCAAATCATTGTAAACAGCAACTGTTCTTCCTTCAAAAAGTGCTTCTTGAAGACTCTCTTTACTCTTTTCTTTTGCGAAAACCAAAGTAATGGGGCGGTGATGACCTTTTTCGGTATAATCCCAATCAATTAAACCATGAATATCACTGGTACCCATAATGGTCAGATTGTTTTCAAGTGCCAATGCCAAAGACTCCTCGGCATAATCACCCGTATTGATTACTTCAATGCCGTGCAGCTCATCATTTTTGATACGCTCTTTCTGAAAGTCACTTAAAACAGGGTTGCCCTGCGGCATTTGGGCATACCATGCAGGGTGGTTCCAGAAAACGAAGGCCTTCTGTTTTTTTGCTTCTGAAAAGGCCTTTTCAGCTTTTTCTTGAACCAATTTGTTGGCATCTTCGATAAATACGGCATTGTTGTGCCCAATAGGGGCCGAACGCGTTATTTCAGAGCCATGTATAATTAGTAAGCCATGTTCTTCTGCCTCTTTCATAGCGGTTACCAGCTCATACGAACGATTTCTATCAGGATGTGGAATATCATCTGCATGTGGTTGGTATTCGAGATGTTCCGTAAGAGAAATGGCATCCAAATTTTCACGAAGGGCCTCGTGTACCCGAATGGTCGGCCACACATTACCATCTGAAAATACCGTATGCATATGTAAATCGACCTTTAGGGTTTTATATCCGTCCACATCGGGATAGGAGAGGGGTTGAGCACCCATGTGGGAATGCTCTTGAGCCTGAAGGGAAAAAAACATTAATGAAAGGACGAGTAGAAGGGTTTGGTTTCGCATGGTTACGGTTTTGTTCAAATGTAAACAAAACAAGTAATTCGATTTGACCTGATCAGGTGCGTAAGGTTAAGTAATGGTTAATTGATCAATGATACCCCAAGGCCAAAGGTTGTTTGCCTGTGATTGTAGTCTATGAGGCTTTCGCCATAACCATTGAACACTTGAACATGCCCACTAAAATTTTTGATGATAGGAAAGGTGTAGTTCAATTGAAGACTGCCTCGGTTCTTTTCGCCCAAACGTAGCGAATGTCGCCCGATGGCCGAAAGGCGTTGCCTGCCCCAATCATAGATGAGCTGGGCCTCTCCCCGTCCTATATAATCACTGATTTCTGGGTTATCATCGTTGCTGCCGCCCAAGCGAAACCAATTTTTGACAATGAGCTGCCACGGTCCCTTATCGAAACCTGCGTGAAAACTTAGGCGGTTCCAACTTCTAGAAAGGGGATCGCTACGGCCGTTCGACTCATGAACGAAGGCTGCGCCCAACATTCTTCCCTTAAAACCTAAGACTGTAAAGTTCATGGGAAAGTTTAGAATAATTTCCGGCTCATAGTTGGTCTCCCTAAAAGGTCTTGATAATTCCTTGTTGTAAATTTGCCAATATGCTTTTTGCGAATAGGCCGCCCATACATCTGCTTTTCCCCATAAAACCTTATAGAAGACTTTGGTCTTCATGCTTAATTGAAATTTCGTTTCAAAAACATTTAAATCAATGGGCTGCGGAAGTGAATTATCTCGTTGTTCGCTTTGCGGATTTTTATTGGTGTTCGTAGAAAATTTGCCCAGAGAAAAATAAATGGGCTTATACGATGTAATCAGAAAGGTGCCTCGATGATGTTCTTCATCAAGCTCCCAAAGTTCGGAGAGGGTTTTACTGTTCTTGAAAATCCAATCTTGGTCAACATTATCTTGCGCCCGTACTTTTTCTGTGCCTGTTAGGTAACAAAAGATTGAGATTAAAGTAGTCAGAATAACTCGGTAATTGATTGCTCTCAATTTTTGACTTTTCGGGCAAAAATATACATTTGCCATACCTTGTTAATTGAAAAGCACCTGTTTAGGATAACTTTAATATCGCATCTTGAACCCAGCCGAAGAATATATCCTCAACCAACCGGAACCATACAAAAGTGTATTACTCCATTTACAGATGACCATTCAGCGCATCATACCACAGGTAGAGATGAAATACAAATGGCGGATTCCCTGTTTTTATTTGGGTAAAAGCCCCATTTGTTATCTAAATGCCTCTCACAAAAACAAGTTTGTGGATATTGCATTTTGGAACTCCGCCCATTTGACCAAACATTTGGATAAAATGAATACCGAAAAACGAAAGGTCGTCAAATCTTTACGCTATACCTCCTTAGAGGAAATTGACGACCTTGTACTTCAAGAGGTAATCGCCGAGGCCTACGAACTTAGAGGAAACGGGTTTTATAAAAAATCGTGATGCCCGGCCAATTTTTGAAAGGGGAGATGGATGGTTGCTTACTCGATCCACCCATTTTCTTTGTAAAGATCTATATAACTTTCACTCAGCTCATCTGAATCTTTGTACTGCTTGCGTAGGTCTTCCAATTTTTGTTTTAATTGGGCTATCACCTGATTGTATTCTGGGTCGCTGTAAACATTTTGAACCTCACTGGGGTCTTTGATTCGGTCATACAGCTCCCATTCATCTACATCGTAATAGAAATGAATGAGCTTAAATTCTTTGGTCGAGATACCGTAGTGCCTCTTTACGGCGTGTTCACCAGGGTATTCGTAATAATGGTAATAAATCGCGTCGCGATCCCAAGTGTTCTTTTCTCCCTTTAAAAGAGGTACCAAGCTTTTACCTTGCATATCTTGCGTGGGGGATACTCCGGCTATTTCAAGGAATGTTTGTGCGAAATCAAGGTTTTGAACCATTTCATCTTCGGTAATATTCGGCGTAATTACATGGGGCCACCTGATCAATAGAGGTGTTTTGAATGATTCGTTGTACATAAATCTCTTATCGAACCAGCCGTGTTCACCCAAATAAAACCCTTGATCAGAAGTATAGACCACCACGGTGTTATCCGACAAATTTGAATCGTCCAGATAGTTGAGAAGTCTGCCAACATTTTCGTCAACGGCGGCAATGGTACCCAAATAGTCTTGCATGTATCGTTGGTATTTCCACAATGCCAATGTCGAATCGTTCAGTGACCCATATTTTTGTAGAAATTCAGAAGCAATCGGATTATAAACTGCATCCCACTTCAGTTTTTGTTCTTCGTTTAGTTGGTTGACTCCGCCGGCTCCTAGACGTTCATCGATACCTAAAGAATCTAAGGTTTCCTTTGGTATTTTCAAATCATACTGTAACAGCATATGTTTTAAAATACCCATTTCGGCAGTTTTCGAAGCTTCGCCTCGAGTGGCGTAATCATCAAAAAAAGTTTCCGGTACGGGAAAAGACTTGTTGGTAAACTCAGAATAATGCCGTTCGGCAGGCATCCAGGTACGGTGAGGCGCTTTGTGCAAGTACATCAATAAAAATGGCTTCGCCGTATCGCGACGTTTCTCCATCCAATCCAACGTCAAATCAGTAATGATATCGGTTACATAGCCCGTGATAACCGTATCTCCGTCTTGGGTAATAAATTTAGGATTGTAGTAATCCCCTTGGCCGGGCAAGATTTTAAACTCATCGAAACCTTTAGGATTATTGCCAAAATGTAATTTTCCGAACATCGCTGTTTGGTAGCCTGCTTTCTGTAAAAGTTGAGGAAAAGTGACATTCGTCGTGTCGAATGGCATGCGATTATCAATTTTTCCATTAAGATGTGAATGTTTGCCCGTTAAAATAACTGCTCTTGAGGGTGCACAAATAGAATTGGTGACGGTTGCATTGGTAAAAAGCATACCCTCATTCGCAATTCTATCAATATTTGGGGTTTTGATCAATTGGTCATTGTAAGCGCTGATGGCTTGGTACGCATGGTCATCAGACATAATAAAAACAATATTCGGGCGATTTTTCTTTTCTGAAATTTTTGAGTGCTGTTTACAACTGATAAAAAGAAAAACAGACAGCAAGAGAAAAGGAATATTCAGGTTCATAGGTTTGGAAGGTTTGGTCTTGAGTCAGTTAAATTACCTAAATTATTATTGTCATACGGTCTGAACTCATTAAAACAAATTAAAAAGCCCCGAGAGGGGCTTTCTATAAATAAGAGCTGTTCAGGGAAAGGGCAGTAACGTATGGTATAACTAATATTCCGTATTACGGAACAACAGTGTCGCATTAACTAAAATCGTGAAGGTTGGTTTGGGAAAGCTAAGCAATTAAGCTTTGTGTTTTATTAAAGTACGAAAAATCAATCAACATTTTATCAAATAGAGTTAAAATTAGAAGAACCTTGAGGATAGGGGTAATCGATTAGCTTATTTTTTCACCGATTTACATTAGTCTCAAAAGTAAAAAAGGTACTTTGCAATTAAACTGTTGAAAGAATGAGTTTGGTTACCTTAAGAGATATAGAAGCGGCCAAAAGCCGAATTGAAGGGTTTGTAAAAAAGACCCCAATCATAAGTTCTAAATTGTTGAACGATTGGCTGGGCCATGAAATATTTTTTAAGGCAGAATGCCTGCAAAAGATTGGCGCTTTTAAAGCCCGAGGGGGTTGTAATGCCGTTTCATGGCTCGTGGAAAACGGCCAAAAACCCGCTAAAATAGTAGCCAATAGTAGTGGTAACCACGCTCAGGCGATTGCATGGGCCTCTAAACAATTTAATATTCCGGCAACTATTTTTATGCCTTCCTATTCCAGTAAAGTAAAGATAAGGGCCACTGAATCTTATGGGGCAGAAGTAGTGCTTTGCGAGACTAGGGATACAGCTGATGCCAAGGTTAAAGCTACGGCGGCTGAAAAGTTTACGTATTGGATACCTCCGTTCAACCACGAACAGGTGATTGCCGGTCAGGGTACAGCAATGTTCGAAGCACTCAATGAAATTAAAGATGTAGATGCTGTATTTGCACCTTGCGGCGGCGGTGGCTTGGTTTCAGGCACGATGGTCGCTACTAGGGGTCTTTCCCCTCACACCAAAGTTTTTGGGGTTGAGCCTTTGAATGCCAACGATGCCGCAGAATCCCTTCGTAAAAATTCTATTCAAAGATTAAAGAGTATTCCCGATACACTGGCAGATGGGGTAATGACGATGGCAGTGGGTGATATTACTTTTGAACATCTGAAAAAGTTAGACGGTATTTATGAGGTAGAAGAAAATAGAATCGTCTACTGGTCACAATGGCTGACCCATTTATTAAAGCTTCATCTAGAACCGACCAGTGCCATGACTATGGACGGAGTCTGCCAATGGCTGAAAACCCAAAAGACCAAAAGAAGGGTCATGGTTGTTTTAACGGGAGGCAATGTTGACAATGCAACCCAAAATGCGATTTGGAAAGAGGATTGCCTGATGGAAATCCCCAGGTTATAGGCTTACTTGTTCTAGGTTTATTATTTTTTTTTGGATGAAAAGGCTCATGATTTAAAATCATTCCTATATTTGCATAACTAGTTATATAAATATTAATATATGAACTTATTTGAACGTACCGGAAAGATTGCACTAGGTAGCAGACTTCGTCTGTTATCATCACGAATGACAGACGATGCAACCAAAATCTACAGAATGTACGAATTGGAGCTTTCGCCCAATTGGTTTCCGGTCTTGTTTATTCTATCTCAAGACGGAGCGAAAACGATTACCGAAATTGCCGAAGAGATTGGTCATTCTCAACCATCAGTCACTAAAATTGTGAAAGAGATGACCAAATCAGCACTAATAGCGAAGCATCCCTACGCTCAAGACAAACGTCGAAATATGGTAGCTTTGACCGAAAAGGGAATGGCAGCTGCCCAGCATATTATTGATGTTCAATGCAAAGATGTAGATGCGGCCGTAGATGCATTGCTGGCCCAGGCGAATCATAATTTATGGGAGGCATTGGCCGAATGGGAGTTTTTATTGGATCAGAAATCTCTTTTTCACCGGGTAAATGAACAACGAAAGTTGCGTGAGAGCCAAAAGGTGAAAATTGTGGAATATAGTCCTGAGTATAAAGAAGCCTTTAAAAATCTAAATGAAGAGTGGATTTCAAAGTATTTTATAATGGAAAAGGAAGATTACAAGGCTTTGGACCATCCTCAGGAATACATCTTGGAACCCGGAGGCAAAATCATGGTAGCATTATACGATAATGAACCTGTGGGAGTTTGTGCCCTTATAAAAATGAAAGACCCGGAGTATGATTTTGAGTTGGCCAAGATGGGCGTTTCTCCAAAAGCGCAAGGTAAGAGTATTGGTTACTTATTGGGGAAGTCCGTTTTGGAGGAGGCAAAGAAATTAGGGGCCAAAAAATTGTATTTAGAAAGCAACACAGTGTTAAAGCCGGCCATTAGCTTATATCAAAAGTTAGGCTTTCAAAAGGTGGCACATAGGCCAACACCTTATTCTCGAAGTAATATTCAGATGGCTTTGGTCATTAAAGATTGAGTTTTTTAGAGCTATTTTGTTCGAACGCTTTTTTATGTTAGCGACTGCCGCTGGTTATCTTTGTTATCTAGTTTAAAAAAGAATACCCACAGCGACAGGAGTCCGATTGTCAAGAACAACAGGTCAACTATCAAAATTTCATGGTAGCCATTGGCATAGCTGACCCACGGCCAGTAGCCCGACATGAAACCATTCGTTAGAGGAATAAATAAAGATAAAATACCGCCAGATGCCAAACACCACTTATTGGTATAAGCGATATTTTTTCTAAATATGAAAAAGCAGGTTAGAACCAGCCAGCTCAAGAAGTAGCTTTTGAATATCAGACCTTTATCAGCGCCATAAATCTTTACGACAATAAAAGTAAAAGCGGTAACCGGAAGCATGCTTAAGCAAATGGCCATATAGATGTTGGCAACCGCAGCATTGAATTTTCTCCTTTTCTCGGGAATGTGTTTTTTATCCCTGGCCACTAACCAAATCATGATACCTGATAGGATTACGATGCATGAGACAATGCCGAGCCAAAAAGAAACCAACCTGAGTCCGAAACCGCCATAATCGCCCAAGTGTAGCCTGAAAAGAACGTTCTTGACCCCATCTAGGTACCGATTATTTTCTTTAGGAATTCTCTCATCAACTATCTTTTCGTCTTCAAGTCTATAAATACGGTAACCGTAACCACTGAACTTATCCTTGTAATCGAGTTGACCACTTAAGGCAACATGCATGTTGGCATCCCCATAATTAAAAATATGTACTTCACTTAGGTTATAGTTGGGCCAATCTGCCAGAGTCTGATCAATCAGTTGATTGACGCTTGGCACCCCATTCAAAGGTTTGTAGGTGTACTCGAATTCAGGATGTGAATATTCTAAATCTTCGAACAGCGCGTTTTGATCACCACCATAGAGCGTCATCACGGTAGGCAAAATTAGAATTCCCTTCAGCAAAAAGAATGCTCCGGTAACGGCGTAGACAAACTGAAAAGGAAACCCTATAAGACCTAGGGCCGTGTGGGTATCGGTCCACAACGTTTTTAGTTTCGCCCATGGCCTGAACAAATAGAAGTTGCTGATAATCTTATCCCAATGAACGTATATTCCCGTAAAAATGGCAAATAGAAAAAATAGCGCTACAAAACCGGATAGATACCTGCCGTACGGGTAAGGTATCTGGTCTAAAAAGTGAAGTCGATATAAAAATTCTCCAAGGCCATAATTTTCTTGATAGGTTGAGTGTTCGAGATCCTTTGTATCTAAATAGAAACTGGCCGTTTCTTCTTTTTCATTAAGGGTCGAATCTTTAGATGCGCTTACATAAATATTGAGATTACGTTCGTTGTAGTAATGCGAAAGTGAAATTTCGCGGCCTTGAAGATTATGGTCTTCTTTAATATGGCTTATGTAAGAGTCGATGTCGCCGGGCAGTTGGTCTAACACTTCTACATGTTCGCCTCTTTCCCAATTGGCGATCTCATCCCGAAAAAAAGAAAAAGAACCGGCAAAGAAAATAACATACAGGGCCACGCTAATGACTATACCACTAACGGTATGTGTATGGAACATGATGTTATAGATTCTTCTTTTCATTTCACGATAAGGTTAAAGGCCCCAATAAGTAATGAGCCCAAAAAAGGAGCTTGCCAAAAGGTAAATTCCCCAGATTTTTAATCCGTTTTTAGCCATAAAAGCAATCATCATTAAAATGGCCCATAGAATAAAGGCGCTAAAAGTACTGGTGATGATAACGGTTACTTTATCGAACCAAACGGCCAAGGCCAAATGAACCGAAATCGTTACCAAAAGCCCGCCCACTATGGCTGCGGTAATCGTGGCCGTTCGATGGCCCGGTCTCGGATTCAGGTATTTATTGTTAGCCGGCACTACGAATAAAGGTTTTCAAAAGTGACTAATAAAGCTAAAAAGAGACCCAACCTAATAGGTGTAATCATATGTAGCGGAGCTAGTAAAATAACTAGGCTGCCGATTGTCATCAATAGGATAGAATAGATAAAAATGCCAGAGCCTAAACCAAGAAAATTTATAGAGATAATCAGTGCCAAAACCAGAATGCCAAGGCCAATGTATTTGAATGTTCTACCTTGTTCTTTGATCCAAGTTTCAACTCCAAAATTATTTTTGGGATTGACCTTGTTGGAGGAACAATAGTTGAGGTAGAAGCCACTAAAAATCAATACAATTGTTAGACTCCACATAACTTTACCCCTTATTAACGCAATAGGTACCGCAATGCCAAATGAACTCATAATCTTTACCTTGGTACCTGCCAGGAACTTCTTCTTTAATGGTTGTTTCTACCAAATACTTTGTACTCCAAGGTAATTCTAAAGTCACGATTCCATCTTCATCCGTTTCCAACGCTTTTGACCATAGGTCTGAGATAAAAATGGTGACTTCATTTTTTGCGAGCGGTTGATCTTTATAACTTACTTGAAGTTTTAATTCTCCTTTGTTAGCCGGAAGTTCTTTAATGGCTATCCCATCAGGATTTACAGTTTCTGTTTCCTTTTTAACTTCTCCGACGTTCACTTTCGCAGTGGCATGGTAGTGGGTTTTGAAAATACCGAAGTCGTATTGCGTATAATCGATGACCCCGATTTCATTATTGTTTAGGGCAAGGGTGTAGATTCCTTTCTTCTCGGGTGTAAAACTGGCCAGATAAAATTTCTCTTTGGCTACGGTTTTCAATTCTTCTTTCTTTCCGTCTGGGTGTACCAACCAAAGTTTAAATTTGGAAACGTTGTTAAAAGCTTCGCCCTTCACTTCTTCGATAACACCGTAGGTGTACTCGCCAAAGTGAACTTTCACTTCTTGAGCTTTACCGATGGTTCCTTTTCCGGCAGTATCTACCCATAGATAATGGGCAAAGCTGCTAGAGGTTGTGATCATTAATACAAAGGCTATAAATAATTTTTTCATAATAATAGTTTTTAAAAAAGGCCCCTGAAGGTATTCAGGGGCCGTTGTTGTTAAGTGGGGATTAAAAGGAGTAGGCTACGGTTATTCTTCCGTTGATACCTGGCTCTGATTGCCAGTAGATGTAGCTGCCATAATTGGCACCTGCATAAAGGTATTCGTCAAGAATGTTGTTCACATTGACCTGAACCCTGAATTTATCGTTATGCCATGATAGGGCGCCATCCATTCTAAAATAGTTGGGAAGATCTGACTGATTATCTGCCGCCCATGCCCAAGTTGAACGATCGGCTTGATATTGATATCCTAGCGATGCTCCGAATCCGTTCAATTTGCTGTACTGCCCGAAGCTGTAGTTCACCCATCCGTTTGAGACATGTTTGGCATGGCCGGCCACTAGGTTTCCTGATTTATCCTCTACATTGGTATTGGCGTAATTAAGAATCACATTAAGACCGTCGGTAATTTCACCTTGCATATCGAACTCGATACCTTTCGACTCTATTTCACCTGAGTAGATAGAGAAGTTGTCATTGGGGTAAGCGGGGTCGCCCACTAATATTTTATCCTTATTGATTTTGTAGACTCCCAGAGAAGTTCTTAGCCTACCATCGAAGAAGTTACCTTTAAGACCCCCTTCAATATCTTTACCGTTCACAGGGTCGTTTAAGATGTCTCCTGATGAGCTGACACCGCTTTGAGGTAAAAATGACTCATCGTAAAGGGCGTAGAAAGTCAATGACGGAATGATATCGGCACTTATACCGACCCTTGGAGTTACCACATCGTCAGTTTCTGTCTGCCCTAGTGTGTATAGGTTTGAATACCTACCGGCTACGGTAACCCTTATTTTTTCGTTCAAGAAGCCGAGTTCATCTTGTGCATAATACGAGCGTAGAATGCTGGCCCCATAAGGTGTACCTCCGTTCCGGTATTGTACGGGAACGCTTCTGTCGAAATTGGTCGCAGGGCTGTCTCCGTATACCGGATTAAATACGTTGAAAGGTGCAGTGGTATCCACTATCGATAAATCGGTCCAATCGGCCCAATAGCTCTTATCACTGTAATCGAAACCACCCATAATCTTGTGGGCAACACCGAAGGTGTTGAACTGACCGTTTACATAAAGTTGGGCATATTTACCTCTTGAAAGGGCATCCCATTCAGATACGTACCTGATGGCATCACCGTTATCGGCCATTGATATTAACCAAGTCGAGTTACCTTCTTGATCGTAACGTAGGGAGGCCAATTGCGCGTGAATGCTCCAATTATCTGAAAATTCGTGATCAAAATTCATGAAGAAAGTGACCTCTTGAATATCGGTAACAGGGTAATCGTTATTGGTGAATTTGAAATCTCTTGGCAGACTAGCATAGCCGGCACTCGCAGGGGCAAACACATAGGCAGAACCGAGATATGACTCCGCTTGTTGAAGGTTCATTTCTGTAGTGATGGATGTTCTGTCAGAGAATTTGTAGGTCAATGACGGGGCCACGCCATATCTTGTTGCATCTTCGTTACCGCGATGCGAATCGGAAGTTTGCAACATAGCATTAAAACGGCCTAGTAATTTACCGTTCTCGCTTAATTTTCCGCCTACATCGACAGTACCTCTGTAAAAATCGAAACTACCGGCCGAAAAGGAAGCATTCGCTATAAATTCTTCAGTAGGTTTTTTGGTCACCACATTGTAGAAGCCACCTGGCTCACCAGCTGCCATCATAAAACCTGCAGGACCTTTAACGAATTCGATACGTTCTACCGTATTCATATCTTCCGCCAACGGACCCCAGGTATCTTGAACATTAACGCCGTTTCTAAAAGCGGGTAACCTAAAACCTCTCATATTGATTCTGGCAAAATTGCCCCAATGTTCCAGCATGGTCACACCACTAACGTTTCTGGTAAGACCGTCCATAATCGTGGTTACTTGCTGGTCTTGAAGTAGATTTTCACCGATTACCTGAATGTTCTGCGGTAATTTGACCAATTCGGTCTTTAATCGCAACGATTGCGAGGGCTCTCTTTGCAAGTACTTGTTTTGGTGTCCTTCAACAACCACCTCATTCAACTGTTCTTGTTTTTCAGTTAAAACAACCACGGGTACGTTGGTCGTTGCGCCTGAGGAGAGATTAATGGTTCTCTTCTCGCTAGACATACCTACCGATGAGAAGATTAGGGTAACCGACTTTTTGTTAACTCCAGAGAAAGTATAGTTACCTTCTTCGTCGGATGTGGTTCCAAAAGTGGTGTTCTGTATTAAAACGGTTACGTAGGGCAGTGGGGCATTTTCACTATCTACTACTTTACCTTTGATCGTACCGTCTTGAGCATTCGCAAGACCGAACATCAATAAAAATAAGGGTATGAAAATAAGCTTTCTCATATATTGCACTAAGTTTATTTGGTTTAAGTCTAAATAAAAACGATGCAAATGTAGAGTTTAAAGGCTAATAATAAAATTTATTTAGAACAATTATAAATAAAAGTTAAGAAGCGCTTCTGTATCAATTGTTTACTATAGAGGGTAAGCTATTGATGGTATGTCTGAGGGCAGTCAAATTTTTTAAAAGCTGAGGCAGCATTTTAAGGTCTAACATGTTCGCACCATCACTTTTGGCATTGGCAGGATCAAAATGTGTTTCCATAAAAATACCGTCAACCCCTGCAGCGATTCCTGCCCTGGCCATGGTATTGATAAGTTCCGGTCTTCCCCCGGTAACCCCTGAAGCTTGGTTGGGCTGTTGTAATGAGTGGGTCACATCTAAAACTACAGGTGCGTATTGTTTCATGGTCGGCACGCCTCTAAAATCGACAATCATATCTTGGTAGCCGAACATAGTACCCCTGTCGGTTATCCAAACATTTTCATTGTTTGATTCCTTCACTTTGTTAACGGCGTGTTTCATGCTCTCAGGAGACATGAACTGTCCTTTTTTGAGATTAACCGTTTTTCCGGTCTCGGCCGCGGCGACGACCAAATCGGTCTGTCTTACCAAAAAAGCAGGTATTTGAAGCACATCAACATATTCAGCAGCCATGGCAGCATCAGAAACTTCGTGAATATCTGTAATAGTAGGGACTTTAAAGGTTTCGGAAACCTTTCTTAGAATTTTCAACGCTTTTTCATCGCCGATACCCGTAAACGAATCGGCACGACTTCTATTTGCCTTTTTGAAACTTCCTTTGAAAACATAAGGTATTTTAAGCTTGTCGGTAACCTTTACGATTACTTCGGCAATCCTCATGGCCATATCTTCTCCCTCAATGGCGCAAGGCCCGGAAAGTAGAAAGAAATTATTGCTGTCTGCATGGCTTATTTGGGGAATGTTCTGAAGGCGCATAGCGTAAAATTTGTACAAAGATAGTACTTATGCTTACTAATTAATATTCCTTTGCAGATTGTAAATTTTATTCACTCTAAAATATTCGATGGCTCAATTTTTGATTGTGCGATTTACGATTTTAAATATTGATTTTTTATGAAGAAAACCTTACTACTGTTACTTTTTATAGCAGCCTTTTTTAATTCCCTTGCGCAATCTGATAAGCAGGTAGAAAAAGGATTGTTAAAGGTTAATGCTTTATTACCAGGGGCTTCTTATGAGTTGGGAGCGGGTAGAAACACCACATTTAATTTTGATGTTGCCCTTGTACCGGGTGGCGGAACTGATTATTACGGTAACTCAAGGTTTGGCCTTTTTATAGGTGCTCAAGCTGAGTTTAGATATTTTGCCAATTTTAATAGGCGATTGTCCAAAGGGAAAAATATTGATGGCAATTCAGGTAACTATTGGGCCTTGAACAATCAAATCCTCATAGGAAACCCTTTGGTCGGCACTTACTATTTAGATAACACCTATAATCACATTGTGGCCATCACCTATGGAATTCAGCGTACTAGACCTAAAGGCTTTTATTGGAACGTATCTTTTGGTCCCGGTGTAGGTATTTCCGAATCTGATGCCGGAGGTGCCATTATGATAGATGTCAAATTGGGTTGGGTGGTGAAAAAAATTCGGTAAAATAATCCCCTCAAAATCAATCACATAAAAATAACATCAACTTCGTTGAAGACTAGAAAATTAGCAGTATCTTTGCGCGCTCAAAAGAGGGCTGTACCCTTTTAATATTATATTATGTCTACAACAAAGAATATTGCGATTATCGCGCACGTTGACCACGGTAAGACTACCCTGGTAGACAAAATCATGTACCACTGCCAATTGTTCCGTGAAAACGAAAATACGGGCGATCTTATCTTGGATAATAATGATTTGGAAAGGGAAAGGGGTATTACCATTACTTCTAAGAACGTTTCCGTAGTGTACAAAGACACTAAAATCAATATTATCGATACTCCTGGTCACGCCGATTTCGGTGGTGAGGTTGAGCGTGTGCTTAATATGGCCGATGGTGTTTTATTGTTGGTAGATGCTTTTGAAGGGCCTATGCCACAAACACGTTTCGTGCTACAAAAAGCCATCGATATGGGTTTAAAGCCCTGTGTGGTCATTAATAAAGTGGATAAGGAAAACTGTACCCCTGAAGAGGTTCATGAAAAAGTGTTCGACTTAATGTTCGAACTGGGTGCTGAAGAATGGCAACTTGATTTTCCGGTAGTTTACGGTTCTGCAAAGAATAACTGGATGAGTGAAGACTGGCAAAAGCAAACCGAGAATATTGAGCCTTTGTTAGACATGGTTATAGAGCACATACCTACTTTTCAACCAAAAGAAGGTACGACCCAAATGTTGATTACTTCGTTAGATTTTTCTTCGTTTACAGGTAGAATTGCTATCGGTAGACTTCAAAGAGGTCATTTAAAAGAAGGTCAGCAAGTCTCATTGGTGAAGCGAAACGGAAAAGTCGTTAAATCAAAAATAAAAGAGCTTTTTGTTTTTGAAGGCCTAGGGCGGAAGAAAGTAGATTCTGTTGAGGTTGGTGATATTTGTGCTATTGTTGGTATGGACGGTTTTGAAATCGGTGATACCGTTGCTGATATCGAAACTCCCGAGCAATTACAGACCATTGCTATCGATGAGCCTACCATGAGTATGCTGTTTACCATCAATGATAGTCCTTTCTTTGGTAAAGACGGTAAGTTTGTTACTTCAAGACATATCAAAGAACGTTTAGAGAAAGAATTGGAAAAGAACTTGGCGCTACGTGTACAGGAGACTGACAGTGCCGATAAGTTCTTGGTCTTCGGCCGTGGTGTCTTGCATTTATCTGTCTTAATCGAGACCATGAGAAGGGAAGGTTATGAGCTTCAAATTGGGCAACCACAGGTAATCATCAAAGAAATTGATGGTGTCAAATGTGAGCCTGTTGAGCAATTGACGATTGACTTACCTGAAGAAGTTTCGGGAAGGGCCGTAGAAATGGTATCTATCAGAAAGGGTGAAATGGTCAGTATGGAGACTAAAGGTACCCGAATGATCTGTGAGTTCATCATACCTTCAAGAGGTATTATCGGTCTTAGAAACCAGTTGCTGACTGCAACCGCTGGTGAAGCTATCATGTCTCACCGATTTATTGAATATCAACCCTTAAAAGGAGATATTTCTGGCAGGATCAATGGTTCTTTAGTTTCTATGGAAACAGGTACGGCAATACCTTACTCTATCGATAAGCTGCAAGAGCGTGGAAAGTTTTTTATCGATCCAGGAGAGGATATCTATGAAGGTCAGGTAATTGGTGAAAACTCTCGTCAAGATGATATGACGGTAAACGTAACCAAGACCAAAAAGTTGTCTAACGTGCGCTCGGCAGGTGCCGATGATAAGGCCAAAATAGTACCGGCCATCAAGTTCTCTCTAGAAGAGGCTTTAGAATATATTCAAAAAGATGAGTACGTAGAGGTGACCCCTAACCACCTTCGTTTAAGGAAGATATATTTAAAAGAGGTTGACCGAAAGCGAAACAAAATATCTTAAAGTAGCGAAAGCCCTGATTTTATCAGGGCTTTTTCTTTTTATAAAACCGTTAATTACTTAGTAAATTCTCAAAATCAAAGTTCAATATTTGATGCTTTGATAATTCTTAAATCTGACCCTTTTTTTTAGTTCCACTTGCGTTGGAATATCTATATCTTAAAGCTGTCAACTCTAAACTCAAATTATTAATTCTATGCAGCTTAAAGACAAGAAAGTACTCATTACCGGAGGTTCAAGAGGTATCGGAAAATGCATGATCGACGAACTGGTCAAACAGGGGGTTCAAGATATTGCGGTTATCGGTAGAGATAAAGAAAACCTAAAGGCATTGCGCACTACATTTGAATCGGTAAATTTTATATTGGTCAGGGGAGATGTCGGTGATTTGAACGTGCTTCGCGATGTTACTTCAAAAATTGAAGATGAATGGGGTTCTTTAGATATTCTCATTAACAATGCCGGTATCGTTTCTGCCGGGCCTTTAGAAGATCTTTCCGATGAGGATATTTATGACCAAGTGTCGGTCAACTTAACGGCCGTCATGGTCCTTACCAAATATTGCATTCCTCTTTTAAGACATTCCCAGGAAGGGGCCATATTGAATGTTTCTTCCGGATTGGGCTTGATAGGTATGCCGTTCTACTCCGTCTATGCCAGTACAAAAGCTGCAATACGTCAATTTTCCGATGCGATAAGAAGAGAACTTGAACCTGACTCTATATCGGTTACCTGTGTATATCCTACCGCAACAGATACCGACATGATGACGACTTCAAAGGCAACTGATATGGATTCTCCCGAATTTGTGGCCGAAAGGTCTATTCAAGCTATGGTGCAGAAAAAATTGCATGTAATTTTTGGAGGAGAGGAACGACTTAACGACAGTAAACTGAATTTTGAGTCCCCCGAGAAGTTCGATGCCAAAATTGCCAAAAGCTACGAAGAACGAAAAGAAGCTAGTCTTTATCACAAGGCGATGTAATATCTACAACTTCTAATGGGGTCTTGATGCAAACAATATTTTAATGCAAAGACATATATATCTACTTGTTTTAATCGGTTCATTCTTTTTTATCGGTTGCAAGCAAGAACAAAAAAGCAAGACCCCTAAAGTAGAGAGGCAAGAAGAAGTAGCTTCCAGTTCGGTAGAGATTCCTCAAGATTGGATAGAGCGAAGGGTTAATAATGCCAAAGAAAGACTATCGGCAACTAAAGCAGGCGCTGTAATCTGGCAAGCCATGGAAGCTCATGGGGGATTACAAAACTGGTTCGGTAGTGGTGCATTATCCTTTCGATTTAATTACCAACCTTTAGACGGAAAGGCGGGTAGGGATAGTTATCAAACTATTGATGTTTGGCGTAATCGTGCCCGGCACATAAGTGTCGTGGATAGCACCGACCAATTTGGTTGGACGGGCGAGAAGGCGTGGCTAAAGGCAAAAGATAGCACCTCATTTACTTTTGATACCAAGTTTTGGGCCCTGACCCCTTTGTATTTAATGGGGCATCCTTTTGTAATCGATGGCGAAGGTGTTCAGTTAGAATTGCTTCCTCAGGTCAAATATCAGGGCAAGACCAATGATGTGGTCAAAGTTACTTTTGAGGCCGGCACAGGCGATGCGCCCGACGACTACTATATTCTTCAGTTTGATGCTCGATCGCACTTGATAACGGCAACGCGATATATCGTTTCCTATCCGGAGTATTTCAAAGATGGAGGGCATAATCCTGAAAAGTTTATGGAAATAGGCCAATTGACAAAGGTGGGTGGAATTCTGCTTCCTACCAGTTTAAAGACCTATTGGACCAAAGATGGCCAACCGGGTGAATACATTACCAAGATTGATATCACTGAAATCAGTTTCCAAAAGAACCTACCAGAAAATTATTTTGAAATGCCCAGGGGGGCAAAAGTACTTTGATAGCCTAGTCTACCGGTATTTTGTGCATTGCGGCAGCGGCTGCACCTATGATGCCTGCATGGTTCTGTAGCTCGGCAGGTATTACGGGAGTTTCTATTTTGATGTACTTTTTAAACTCGTCAAAATCTTTTGATGCTCCACCTCCTAATAAAATAAGGTCTGGTGCAACAATCAACTCCACATATTTCAAAAATTTATTGAAACGCTTGCCCCACTTTTTATACGAAAGTCCTTCTCTGTCTTTCGCCGAACCAGCCGCCCAAGTTTCAATTTTCTTGTATTTCTTATAAGGTATTTGGCCTAATTCAAAATTGGGTATCAGCCTACCATCTAAAAATGCGCCACTACCAAGGCCTGTGCCTATAGTAATCATGATCACCAAACCTTCCGCACCTTTACCGATACCATAGGTCATGCACGCATAACCGGCAATATCAGCATCGTTGACCACGGTAAAATCAAGACCTGTTTTTTGTTCGAACAAGCTTTCTATGTTTACCCCAAGCCAACTAGGGTCAAGGTTTCCGGGTGATTTACAAACCCCTTTTTTAATAACGGTAGGAAATCCGCAACCGACTTTTCCTTTGTAATCGAAGTGGGCCACAATTTGGGCGATTACATCGGCCATGTCTTCTGGAGTACGTGAGGGAGGTGTAGGGATTCTGAAACGCTCGGTTATAAGTTCACCGGATTCTATATTTACGATTCCGCCTTTGATTCCTGAACCGCCTACATCAATGCCAAGTACTTCCATTATTTAGTTTTCTGGTTTTGGTTGGCAAAGTAACGAAATCTTTTGATAGAATGTATTCCATTTCGAGTAAAGCCCCGCTATTCAGGTTGAGAGTAGAGCCCTGTGTTTCCTTTTTCCCAAAGGGGCATTAGGCGTTGCACAACCTTGGGATTTTGGGCTGCGACGTTTCTTCTTTCCTCAGAACTTTCGGTATGGTTGTACAGTTCTATTACAGGTTGCTCGTCCCTAAAAAATTTGGTGAGTCGGTAATGTGGTGTTCGCATACTTATGCCTCCTTTGAAATAGCTGTAAGCAACCTGAGGTTTTGACATAGGCTGTGAATTCAATAATGGAACAAGACTCATTCCGTCTAGTTTAGATGAGGTTTCGATATTGGCCATTTCTAACAATGTCGGGTAAATATCGACACTTTCAACTAGGGTGCTAATTTCTCTTTGCTGGTGGTCGATCAGGGGCGATTTTATGATTAAGGTGCTTTTAAGCGCATTATCAAAAAGGGTGTGTTTACCCCACATGCGTTGGTCTCCCAAGTGCCAGCCGTGGTCGCCCCAAACGACAATGATGGTATTTTTATCAAGGCCGGTTTCTTTGAGTTGTTGCAAGAGTTTGCCAATCTGGGCATCTACATAGCTAACGGCAGCTAGGTAGGCATGCCTCAATTTTTTGGCATAGTTGTCTGAAACGGATTTTTCAACAGTGGCTTTTTCATCGCCCAAGGCATATTGGTTGAACTCTCCATTCGAGTTAAGACTTTCTTTGCTAACGTTTTCTGGCAAATTAGGGTTGTCGGAAATTTTAATGCTATCCCTGTCATACAAATCCCAATACTTTTTTGGGGAATTAAAAGGTAGGTGCGGTTTGAAAAAACCGACCCCCATCAAGAAAGGTTTGTTTGATTCTTTAAGTTCTTTCAGTTTTGAAATTGCCAGTTGCGTAGTGAGGCCGTCGGGATATCCATTATCATCGGTATTCCCTGCTTCATAGGGCTTCACCTGCTTGTTAAGACTCTGTCGATTTTCTCCGTTCGCATAGGCGAAAAAAGCATTCCAACCCGTTTTCCACTTGCCGGCATCGAATATCAGTTCGCTCCAACTGTGCGGAAGCTCTTTTTGTGCAGAAGGTTCTTCTTCGTAACCATATACCAATCCATCGGCAGAATGGGCGATTTTTCCAATTCCGACGGTGTGATACCCAGACATCTTAAATTGATGGATAAAACTCTCCGGTGTAGGGCCTTCCGGCTTATTCGATAGTTCAACTTCTATAGCTCTATTGCTTAGGTGAATGGGTTTATACGGCCTTCTTCCCGTGAGTATGGCATGTCGTGATGCTCCGCATGTGGGCACTTGAACAAAATGATGGGTGAAAAGAGAACCAGCACCAGCTAAAGAATCGAGGTGCGGAGTGATAGCCTGCGAACCCTCATAGGCCCCGAGTTCATTTCGTAGATCATCAACGGCTATAAAAAGAATGTTGGGTCTACGTGGTTCTTTTTGGCCATAACTATTGATGGCAAAAAGAAATATCAAACAGAACAGGAATAGGGGCTTTTCTTGCATTCAACTCGCTTTTGTTTCAAATTACAAAAGGTAGTTAAAAATGCTCTTACCTACACTAGGTCTCCGTTTTCTTTAAGAATATCAAAAATTAGTGTGTCCACTTCAGATACTTTTTCGCGGTCTTCATAGGTAAACCACTGCATTTCTTCAATCTCTGATGCTGGCGCCAAAACGCCCAAGTAAGTTGCCGAATAGCAAGTCATTCTGACCAAAATACCTGGTTTTTGTCCGTCGGCCTGAGCTTCAAAAATGCCAACGAATTGCATACTAGGTAGTTCAATCTGTACGCTAAGTTCTTCCTCTATTTCTCGGAATAGGGTTTGGGCATCCGACTCACCTTTTTGGCGCTTGCCGCCTGGGAGGTAAAACTTTTTGCGGCCTTTGGTTCTGGTAACCAGAATTTTTCCGTCAACGATGTGTATCCATGCCAATTTGTCGATGATATTGGCCGTAGGTTCAATATAATAGTCTATTGAATTCAATGAGTGGTTGGGGTCTATTATATCTAAGATTTTATCGATAAGCTTGCCTTGCCAGGTCAAGGTGCCCAGTTTTTTGTTTCTTCCCAAGGCACTCGAAATGGTTTCATCGCGATTTCCAAATTTATACCCTCCGGGCTGCATCCATAATGTATTTAAAAGATGCTGCATCAGAACATTGCCAAGCTGGTCGACCGAGATGGCAATTTTGAGGAGAAATTCGCCAACACCTTTAAATCCTTTTTTAAAAAGTGAATGGAAGATGCCGTAAACAAACCCTAGCGGCCCGGTGATGACTATCAAAACAAGAGCAATCAAAAAGAGCAGTGCCCCGATAAACGGGTTGACCTTTTTGTCGGTGGTATAGGTTCGTTTTTTTAAAATCATGGTCAGAACTAGACGGCTCGCTGAACTACTTCAAAAATTTTGTTGCCGTCACATTTTAAGGTCTTTGAGGGGTACTTTAAAATTAGAGCGTAATCATGGGTGGCCATCAATATCGAACGGCCCGATTTGTGAATTTCTTGAAGCACTTTCATGACCTCGACACTGGTTTGTGGGTCTAGGTTGCCGGTGGGCTCATCGGCTAAAATAAGTTCTGGGTCATTTAGAAGGGCTCTTGCAATGGCTACCCGTTGCTGCTCGCCCCCTGATAGTTCATGTGGAAATTTAAACCCTTTGGTTTTCATGCCTACCTTATCCAGCACCTGTTCAATTTTTTGCTGCATTTGGGGTTTGTCCTTCCATCCGGTAGCCTTTAAGACAAAATAAAGATTGTTGTTGATGTTTCGGTCGGGCAACAGCTTGAAGTCTTGAAACACGATACCAATTTTTCTTCGTAGGTACGGAATGTCTTTTTCCCTCAATTTTTTCAAATTGAAGCCAACAATGCTTCCAGTGCCCTTTTGTAAGGGTAGGTCGCCGTACAAGGTTTTCATAAAGCTGCTTTTGCCGCTACCTGTCTTACCTATCAAATAAACGAATTCGCCTTTTTGAACATCAAGGTTTACTTCGCTGAGTACTAGGCTGTCTTTCTGAAAAATGGAAGCCTCTTTAAGCTCTAAAATGGTTTCTGACATAACAGGGGCAAGTGATTTAAGCGCTAATTTTGTTGATATAAAAGTAATAAGTTCAAGGCGAAACCGATAGGCAGTCTAGCAAAAAACTTTTTCTTTTGTTAGGTATTATTTAATAGTCGAAATATACTTTGGTACAATATTCGACGTTATTAAAATTAATAATAAGGTTAGTAGAACACTATGCTGAAAAAAATCACCGCTATGGTTCCCATACTTCTGGGAACGGTCGCTATGGGGTTATCCCAAGAGACAAAAATCTATACACACGATCAAAAAGAATATCAAGACGCCTTAGCGCTTTACCACAATGAGCAGTATCAAGCTGCTCAATCTATTTTTTCAAAGGTCAAGGATAACACCAAAGATCTAGAGACGAAGGCCAATAGTGCCTATTATGAGGCAAATGCAGCTGTGCGTTTGAATCAGTTGGGTGCCGACCGTTTAATGGAAGATTTTGTAGAGAACTATCCCACTTCGACCAAACGAAATTCTGCTTTTGCCGATGTGGCCGAATACTATTTCGAGACTGGTAAGTACCCCTATGCCCTTAAATGGTACAATAAGGTAGATCAAGGGGCTCTATCCAGAAAGGAAATGGACAAGTTCAATTTTAATTATGGATATTCTTTATTCTCTTCGGGCAAGCAAAAAGAAGCCCAGCGTTATCTGCAAAAGGTAGAGAATTCGCAAGTTTATGGTTCTCAGGCTAAGTATTATCAGGGCTATATCGCCTATCAGCAAGATGATTATGAAACGGCCAATCAGCGTTTTGATGAAATTAAGGATCCTGAAATTCTAGAAGAAAAGATGGATTACTATCAGGCCGATATGAATTTTAAACTGGGCAAGTTCGAAGATGCCATCGCATTGGCCAAACGACAAATGGCCAAAGGAGACCGTAGGGAGAAATCGGAACTGAGCAAAATCATCGGTGAGAGTTACTTTAACTTGGGTCAGTATGCCAATGCCATTCCATATCTAGAAGATTACCAGGGCAAGGGAGGTAAATGGAGCAATACGGACTACTACCTATTAGGATATTCTTATTACAAGCAAGGTGATTATGCCAACGCCGTTCAACAGTTCAACAAGATAATCGATGGCACCAATAGCGTATCGCAAAATGCATACTACCATCTTGCGGAATGCTATTTAAAACTTGATAAAAAACAGGAAGCGTTGAACGCCTTTAGAAATGCCTCTCAGATGAATTTTTCGCAAGAAATTCAAAAAGATGCCAATCTTAACTATGCGCGTTTGAGCTATGAAATAGGCAATGCTTACGAGCCTGTGCCCAAGGTGATTACTGACTATTTGTCTAAATACCCCAATGATAGTCATACCGAAGAGATGCAAAACCTTCTGGTGGACTCTTATATTACTTCAAAGAACTTTGAGGGGGCGATGGAATTGTTGGAAAAAAACAGAAACTATGCCAGTAAAGAAACCTATCAAAAGGTGGCATATTATAGAGGGATAGAGCTTTTCATGAATGACGAGTACGCGGCTGCCGCCGATAATTTTAAGAAGTCGTTGGATAATGCTGAAAACTCTTTATTTAAAGCCCGCGCTAGTTATTGGAAGGCCGAATCGGAGTATTTGATGAATAATTTTGATGCCGCTCTTACAGATTATTTGAGTTTTAAAGAAAACCCTTCTTCGAGTTCAACCGAGATGTCAAAAGACCTTAGCTATAACTTGGCTTACACCTACTTCAAGTTAAAAGACTATACCAATGCTATCAGCAACTTTAGTGATTTTACGAGTTCTGGAACCAATGACACTCAGAAACTTTATGATGGATATTTACGCCTAGGAGATAGCTATTTTGTAACCAGTAAGTATTGGCCGGCCATTGAAACATATAACAAGGCACTGGCTTTGACCGGTCCTGAAAAAGACTATGCCGCTTACCAAAAGGCTATCAGCTATGGTTTTGTCGATAGAAGAGATTCAAAAATTGAAGAATTAAGGTCTTTTGTTTCTAAATATTCCCGTTCTACCCTGAAAGATGATGCTCTTTTTGAGTTGGCCAACACTTTAGTGTCTGCCGGGCAAGAGCAGCAGGGGTTACAGACCTATGATAGAATGATCAACGAATTTAAAGGCAGTTCTTTGGTGCCCCAGGCGATGATGAGACAAGGGTTGGTTCATTACAACGCCAGTAGAAATGAACAGGCACTAAGTAAATTCAAAACGGTCGTACATAACTTCCCCAATACACAAGAGGCTATTCAGGCCGTGTCTACCGCAAAATTGATTTACGTTGATATGGGCCGTGTCGATGAATATGCTGAGTGGGTCAAAGGGGTAGATTTTGTTGAGGTGACCGATACCGAACTTGACAATGCTACTTTTGAGTCTGCCGACAAACAAAACATGGAAGGCAAGAAGGATGCCGCCATGAGAGGTTACGAAAAGTATGTTCAACAATTTCCTAATGGTCTAAATTCGGTAAAGGCCAATTTTAACTTAGCGCAGTTGTATTTTGCTAAAGGAGATAAAGAAAAGGCCCTGCCGCATTACAAGTTCGTAGCCGATAAAGCGGGTAGTGAGTATGCCGAGCAATCATTGACAAGGGTTTGCGAAATATATATTGGCAAAGATGACTATACTTCGGCCCTGCCTTATCTTGAAAGATTAGAGGCTCAGGCAGATATTCAACAGAATAGAACTTTTGCCCAATCGAACCTGATGAAGGGGTATTATGGTCAAAAGAATTATGACCGCACCTTGGCCTATGCCGAGAAGGTGCTCGCTACCTCAAACATTGATAATCGTATTAAGAGTGATGCCCATATCATGATTGCTAGATCGGCAATCGCCACAGGAAATGAGGCCAAAGCCAAGTCGGCCTATGCTACTGTATTAAAAATTGCTACTGGGGCGACCGCAGCTGAAGCTCTTTTTTACGATGCTTACTTTAAGAACCAAGAGCAAGATTTTGAGTCATCGAACATCTCTGTTCAGAAGTTGGCCAAAGACTACTCAAGCTATAAAGAGTGGGGCGGTAAAGGATTAGTGATTATGGCGAAGAACTTCTACGCTCTGGGCGATGCCTATCAAGCTACCTATATCTTAGACAGTGTAATATCGAATTTCAGTCAGTTTCCAGAAGTGGTTGCAGAGGCCAAGGGCGAACTGTCGATAATCAAAGCCAAAGAAGCGCAAAGTAATTCTTCGGTTAGAACCGATGGCCAATAAAATGAATCGTTTGATCGAAAGAATTTTCGGGAACATGAAAACTGAGAAAAGAACATTAATGAAAGAATTTAGAATGTATAAAAAGATTTGCCTTTTGGGGGCAATGGTTTTCGGCTGCGGCCAATTCGCCTTCGCGCAGGAAGATGAAAATGAAGATGATGATATCGGAACGGAAACAGTTACTGTTACCAAAGCGTATACCCCAACGATTAACGACGCCTTCAAAATCAAATCGACACCTAATTTGAACGATTCGATTGTTCTTCAGAAAAAGAAAATAGAATACAATATATTTTCGGTACCGGTAGCTTCGACTTTTACGCCTGCTAAAGGAAAAGCATCGGCAGTACAGAAAACACCACCTCCCGTATTGTATAATTCGTATGCTTCTGCTGGGGGAGGTAACCCTGCAAACGTAATGGCAAAGTTTTATACAAGTCGCACTATTGATCGCGAATCCGGATACACTATCGGATTGGACCATAACTCTTCTAGAGGTGATATTGATGGAGTGGCTTTGGATAATGTTTTTTCCAACACCAAACTAGATGCTTCCTACGTAAAAAGAGACAGAGATTATGATTGGGGTGTTAACGTAGATGCGCAACATCAACTATACAATTGGTACGGAATCGAAAACGGAGCTTTTACAGAAGCTATAGTCAACTCGATAGATGAGAGGCAAAACTATTATATGGCCGGGGTATCAGGGCAAATTAGCGCTGAAGACTCTTATTTTGAAAATGCGAAATTGCAGTACCGCCGTTTTTGGGATACCGTTAAATCAGGTGAGAACCGAGCTGTCTTCAACACAGGTTTTGCTTTTCCAGTTGCCGATGAGGTGTTGGCTATAAAAGCCAATGTCGATTTTGTAAACGGTAAATTTGAAAACTCAAGCCTGAACAATGCAGATAGCCAACCTGGTATCGATTATAGTAATCTTCAGGTAGGTATTAGTCCGAACTTGAGAATGCTCGGTGATGATTTTGCTCTCAATTTAGGGGTGAACTTGGTATACGGCCTAGATCTGGAAAATAGCGATAGTAATTTTTACATTTATCCAGCAGTGACTGCTTCCTATAACTTAATGGATGAGCTAGCCATCGTTTACGGTGGTGTACAAGGTGGGCTTGTTCAAAATTCTTATTACGGCTATGTAGAAGAAAACCCTTATGTGTCACCAACTTTGAGTATACAACCTACCGATAAGCAATACGATGGTTATGTGGGTCTGAAGGGGCAATTGCTTCCTAATCTGAGTTACAACGTAAAGGCGTCGTATACGGCTGAAAACAGAAAACCTTTGTTCAAGCTGAATCCGCAGAACACTACAAGAGATGACGAGAAAGGTTATTTCTACGGAAATTCTTTTGAAGTTTTTTATGATGATTTAAAAACTATTGGGGTATTCGGAGAATTGAATGTTGATGTTAATCGTAATTTCACTTTAGGGGTAAACGCTCAATATTTCAATTACAGTACAGAAACCGATAACCCCGCCTGGAACCTACCAGAATTGACAGGGTCTTTGTTTATGGACTATCAGATAGGCGAAAAATGGTATGCCGGTGCGAACCTGTTCTATGTGGGTAGTCGAGAAGATTTAGCATCGATAGCGAATGCTTCAGGTCTGCCATCTACTTTTGACTTTGAAATTGTAGAGCTTGACTCTTATTTCGATGCTAATGCTCATATAGGTTACCGATGGAACGATCAGCTTTCGTTTTTTCTTAAGGCAGCGAACATTGCGAACAACAACTATTTGAGATGGGCCAACTATCCGGTGCAAGGGTTGCAAATTTTGGCAGGTGCCACCTACAAGTTCGATTTTTAATTTTTAGGTCTTAACCGATTATTTCAGAAGGTGGTCTATTCTAATCTATGTATTCTTGGTTATTGGCTATTTTCGTCTTTTATGCTTTAGGTAACCGTTATTGCTATGATTGGTCTTAAATTCTCATCTCACTTATTTTTTTTAAGGTTTAAATTTTTGTTGCTAATGCTGCTCGTCATTGTTGCAGCATGCAAATCCGATAATGGCAGCGATACCCCAAGTGATTTGGACTCGGATGGTGATGGAATCAGCGATGAGCAGGAGACTTTGAACGGTACCAATAAGAACAACCCTTGTGACCCCAAACCAAGTTCTGGGTATACGGGTTATGATGCGAACAATACAGTTTGGTTGGCGGCCGATTGCGATACCGATGGTGTTACCAATGCACAAGAGCTTACCGATGGTACTGATCCTTTTGTCAACGAGCAAAGGGATTCAGATGGTGATGGGGTTGCCGACTTTCAAGAAGATGCTGATGGTACTGATAAGAATGACCCATGCGACCCGGTTCAAAATGAGAATTATGAGGGCTACAATTCGGTTAATAGTACTTGGGCCAATTCAGATTGTGATGGTGATGGAGTAAATAATGGGGATGAAGTATCTGCAAGCACTAATCCTTATCTTGACGATACGGTTTTTGCGATAGCCGAATTTTTACCGAAGTTGTCAGAACTGCAAATTTTTAGGGGTAACGTATCTGATTTAATTCCACACAGTACTACCCATGAATATAGTTTGAGTACCCCTCTGTATTCTGATTATGCCCTTAAATTCCGAACTATTTCTTTGCCAGAAGGTGGTCAGATGACCTACAATGGAGATGGATTATTGCAATTTCCCGATGGTTCTGTAATCACCAAGACTTTTTATTATTTAAATGATGAGCGAAATCCGTCTGCCGGTAGAAAGTTGATTGAAACACGATTGCTTATAAAAAATAACGGTGCATGGAGCATGGGTAATTATCTCTGGAATGAAGAACAGACAGATGCAAGTTTTTCTAATAGTGCACCTACTGTTCCGGTTAACTGGATCGATAACAATGGGCAGTCGCAGTCGGTGAACTATCAGGTGCCGTTTTCAATTAACTGTACGCAATGCCACGAGGTGGGTAATACATCTATACCTATCGGACCAAAAGCTAGAAACTTGAATTTTGTATTCAAGGGAGAAAACCAACTGCAATATTTTATTGATAAAGGGTTGCTTGCCGGTGACCCACAACTATCGGAAATTGATGCTCTGCCTGCTTGGGATGACCTTTCTTTCTCTCTTGAAGAACGGGCCAGAGCTTATATTGATGTGAATTGCGCCCACTGTCATCAACCGGGCGGGCTCCATAATTCGAATACGACGGGCCGGCCTGATTTTCGATTCGAAATATCTGCGGGGGGCGAAACCTTTGCTGGTTTTGAAGAGGATATCAAGAGCAGAACCTCGACATTGCCGGCCTATGGACCATCGATGCCGCTAATAGGAATTACCGAAATTCACACGGAAGGAATAGACCTTATTCATGAGTATATGGATAGTCTGTAATCTTTACCTTCGGGCCAGCATTCCAATATTTTCTATTTTTAGGGAATGTACTTTTTTCGGAAATGCCAGCCATGCGCCCAAAGTTAGTTGTCAGTTTTAGTCTTCTCTGTTTGAATGCTCTGTTTGTGTATTCACAAAATTTAGTACCCAATCCTAGTTTTGAGAAATATAAAAGTTGTCCTGAGCGATTGGGCAATCTTCATTCCGATGTAGCCTATTGGTCAGCTCCAACAAGCGGTTCGACTGATTATTTTAATGGGTGTAGCACTGCTATGGGTACGCCCAAAAACTTTAATGGAGCCCAAGTGGCCAACTTTGGGGTAGGGTATGCAGGTATGTATTTTTATGCTCCGGAAGATTATCGGGAGTATTTACAAGTGAAATTGATGCAACCTCTCGTAAAAGGCAAAAAGTACGAAGTGTCTTTTTATGTGAGTCTTGCCGAACGTTCCGATTTTGCCATTAAAGAGTTCGGAGTCCTTTTTGCCAAAGACTCCTTATGGGCAAAAACTACCAAAGAACTTTCAAAAAGAAAGTTGTATCAGCAAGCGAACAATAAGTACAATGCTTTAGAGATTGGCTACAGCAATTTTTATTCCGATACGCAAGACTGGATCTTGGTCCACTCTCAATTCGAGGCAAAGGGTTCTGAACGTTATCTCATACTAGGTAATTTCAAGAGCAATAGTAGAACTAGACTGTTTAAGACCAAGAAAAATGCCAAGCAGGGAGCCTATTATTATGTTGATATGATTTCGGTAACACCCTCGGATGTAAATGGAAACGGAGACCAGGTCGTTAAGAAAGAAAAAAGTCCCAATCAAACCATTCAGGTGGGCAAAGCCCAAGTTTTTCAGAATGTTCTTTTTCTTTTTAATGAATCGTACTTATCGAAAGAAGCAAGAGGTGAGCTGCAATCGGTATCGGATTATTTGCGTGAGAATAGAGAATATATTATTACTATTAGGGGCTTTACCGATAACCAAGGTTCAAAGAAGCATAATCAAAACCTTTCGACTCGAAGGGCCAAAACCGTCGCTCGATTTCTTACGGATATGGGCCTTTCTAAAAAACGAATCAAATGGTACGGTTACGGGGCGGAAAATCCGATAGCCGACAATAGTACTGAAGAGGGTAGGGCGCTAAATAGAAGAGTGGAGTTCTTAATTGAAGCCCCACCCTTTGATACTGATTAAAACAATTGATTTTTAGTAATCGGAATATTCAGTTGGGTACAATAATAACTTATCGGCCTTGTTCATGTTATTCTGATACTTAGGTTCGTTTTTCAATACCCCCCACTTATCAGAACCGAAAAAAGCTTCCCATTTGGCATCTCTTGTTTTTATATCAGGAAATGTAGTCATGTACATAAGGTTAGGCATACTATCCCCTGAAATAACTTCTGCATAAAATACGGCGTTGAAATCCAACGATTCAAATAACTCGACTTCCCCACCAGCATTGAACATATCTACTTTATTCAGATAGGTTGCTTCCGTTGGCGATTCATAACTTCTTAGTTCGTAAACCCTGTCTTTTCTAGGGCCAGTTAGTTTCGAGGCTTCCATTTTAGGCATTTCGGTAAAAGCACGCATTAAAACCGAGTTGATTCGTTGGTAGGGCGGGTTGTCAAATGCAGCATTGATGTAATCGGTGCCAGCCTTTTGGTAGGTTGGATCACTGGCCAATTTACTATCAAGAATTTCGAATTCGCCTAAATCATTAAACGGAATCAAAACAAAAATTTTATCGGCGATTAGATAGTTGTTAGGCCTAAATTTAAATACTCCTACATCTTTGATTCCTGCTTTTTTAAGGGCGGGTAGAAAGGCATCTTTGAGGTAGGCATCCATTCTAGATTCTTGGGCTTCATCTTTAAGGGTGTAGGTCTTGAGTTGGTAGTACTGTCTTTTTGCCTGTTGGGCCGTTAAGCTGTTGGAATAAAATAATACAGCAAATAAAAAGGTAAACGATTTAATGATAATTGAAGTTTTCATATAGTAGTTTTGGTTTGAAGAGTATCCAAACTTAATGAAGATCGCTCATAAAACCTATTGTCGGCAACTCGGCGACCATTGATATCATAAAACTCTTATCTTTAGTTATATTAAAACATTTTCCTATGAAAAGTAAAACGCTTAAAATTCTTCTTTTCGGCTTGTGCTGTATTGGTTTTGGTTCCTCTACTTCTGTGGCCAATGATAATTCTAAAACCATGTTTGATGGCTATGCCGATGTTCAAACAATAGTCAATGACCTGGTAGGTATTTGGCAGTACACTGTCGATAATGCCCCGCCAGAATACAGTAAAGGTGTAATTGTTATCAAGAATGAGACAGATTCATATGCTGTTGAGGTTCAAATACCCGCCGGCACTTTGCAAGGCTCCAACGTTAATGTTGATGGTACCCAAATCAGTTTCGAACTAAATATTGAAGGAACTGTTTTTACAGTAAAATTGATTGCCGATGGCGATACTATTTCTGGGGAGAGTTCTTCGTATGATGGGTCGTACGGCATTTCAGGAACCCGGGTTAAACCACAATAATCGACTTTTTTTGATGCATAGATTTGTACTGATTCTTTTTGTGTTATTTTTTTCTTGTGCCCAAGAAAAGAAAGTGGTCGATTTAATCATCGTCAATGCCAAAATCTATACTGTTGATAATGATTTTTCAGTTGCAGAGGCATTTGCTGTTAAGGATGGAAAATTTATACAAATAGGAACTTCTGAGGAGATTGAGGAAAAGTACCGGTCTGTGAAAAGGGTAGATGCCGAAGGCAAAGCAATCACTCCGGGTCTTATTGATGCCCATTGCCATTTTTATGCTTTGGGCCTTAATCAACAAACGGTTGATTTGACAGGTACCAAAAGCTATGAGGAGGTTCTTCAAAGAGTAAAGGATTTTCAAGCTAAGAACCAGAAGCAATTTATAGTTGGTAGGGGATGGGACCAGAATGATTGGCCGATAAAAGAATTTCCCGACAAGAAGGAGCTTGATGAACTCTTTCCTGATACTCCGGTAGCACTGGGCCGAATAGACGGTCACGCCCTTTTGGTTAATTCAGCAGCTTTGGATCTTGCTAAAATTGATGAGAGCACAAGAGTGGCCGGTGGCGAAATTGTAAGAGGGAAGAATGGTCTTTCGGGCGTTCTTATTGATAACCCTATGGATCTAATCGAAAAGGTCATTCCTGAAAATTCCCTTAGTACAAGAATAAAAGCTTTGAAAGATGCAGAAAGTATCTGTGTAGGCTATGGGTTGACAACCGTTAATGACGCAGGTATTGACCGCTCTACAATAGAGCTTATCGATAGCTTGCAACAGGCCGGGCAACTTTCCATCAGGGTTTATGCGATGATCAGCAATAATGAAGATGACGTTGATTATTTTATTTCTCAGCGCCCATTAAAAACAGAAAGGTTGAATGTTCGCTCTGTCAAAGTATACGGAGATGGGGCATTAGGCTCAAGAGGAGCAGCCCTAAAAAAAGAATATTCTGATAAGCAAGGTCATTTTGGTGCTATGGTAACCCCTGTCGATGCGATTGGTGAATTGGCCCAAAAGATGGCGAAATCGGAATTTCAAATGAATACCCATGCCATCGGTGATTCGGCCAACGCTGTTGTGTTGAGGGCTTACAAAGATGCTCTGGGTAATCAAAAGAACAGGCGATGGAAAATTGAGCATGCGCAGGTGATAGACGAAATTGATTTCAATTTTTTTGAGGAAGGCATAATTCCTTCGGTTCAGCCTACACATGCTACAAGTGATATGTATTGGGCAGAAGACCGATTGGGGCATCAGCGGATAGAGGGTGCATATGCATATAAAACACTGTTGGATAAGGCGGGATTAATCGCGTTGGGTACTGATTTTCCCGTGGAACAGGTAAGTCCGTTTCTGACCTTTTATGCGGCTGTAGCGAGAAAAGACTTAGAAGACTATCCAGAAGGCGGTTTTCAAAAACAGGATGCCTTGACCCGTGAGGAAGCCCTAAGGGGCATGACGATCTGGGCGGCCTATTCTAACTTTGAGGAGAATGAAAAGGGTAGTATAGAGAAAGGGAAGTTTGCCGATTTTGTCATTTATGATAAGGATATGATGACCATTCCGTTAAGTGAAATACCTTCGGTAAAAGCCCAGCAAACCTACATAGGCGGAAAACTTCAATAAATAAAAAACCGAGGTATGAAGCCTCGGTTTTTTAAAATTATCCAATTCTGTTATTTACATTTTGGTAAAACTGATAGGTACGGCAACTCTTGTTTTGTCCCAACCCATTACTAAATTAGCACCGTCTTCGGCATCTTCAAATGCGATTGAAAATTCTTCTAAAGAACTACCATCGGCTTTGCTAGGTACTTTTACCCTTGCCACGTCAGCTCCTTCCTCATAGGAATAAGCCCCCCATTGGTTAAGATTTTTGTTCAGAATTACTGTCCATTCACCATTTCCTGGTACAGTGAACAAAGAATAAATACCGGCCTTGATATCTTTCCCTCCAAAAGTTGCATCGGTGTAAAATTGAATTTCGGCAGCTTCATTGGCACCGGTTCGCCATACTTTGCCTGCTGGTGCCAGCTCGGCCAATGACCTTCCTTTTAGTTGAGGTCTGCTGTAAATGACCCTGACCGTTTTATTCGATATTTTGTAATCGTTAGGGTAAGAGGCCATGTCCATAGGGCTCTTGTCAAGACCACTAAATTTTTGGGCAGTAGCGTCGACCGTAAAAATCATGGCAAAGGCCAGAATTGCAATAAATGATAGGTTTTTCATAATCGTGAGAATGTTTTGAATAAAACTAGTTAGTTAACAATATATACTTTACTAAAGAGTCGTTAAAATTAATTCATCTTACAAAAAGTTCGATTATTACTAGAATAATTAATTTGCTATTTCAAAATGTTGATATAATTGCTTAAAAAGTTTTTATGTGTAATCTAAAATGGAAATGTGTTTTATAATTGAAATTATAAGTCCATCTTTGCTTTCAAATTACTAATAATTACAATGATATGTGCGGAATTGTATGTGCCTTTGATTTAAAGGAAAGTTCAGAAGCCTTAAGGCCACAGTTGCTTGAGATGTCTAAAAAAGTTAGACATCGTGGACCGGATTGGAGTGGTATTTATGCGGATGATAAGGCTATCTTGGCTCATGAGCGTTTGGCCATTGTAGACCCGGCATCGGGAAAACAGCCTTTGTTCAGTGAAGATGGTAAACTTGTTTTAGCGGCCAATGGTGAGATATATAACCATAGAGAGTTGCGAAAGCAATTTGAGGGTAAATACAATTTCAAGACCGAATCTGATTGTGAGGTTATCTTGGCATTGTATCAAGAAAAGGGAGCTTCGTTTATAGATGAGATGAACGGTATTTTCGGTTTTGCAATTTATGATGCCGAGAACGATTCTTATTTTATAGCTCGTGACCATATGGGAATTATTCCCTTGTATATCGGGTGGGATCAAAACGGTACTTTTTATGTTGCTTCTGAGTTAAAAGCACTGGAAGGTACTTGTTCGAAGATTGAACTATTTCCTCCCGGTCATTACCTTCATAGCGATGATGGCGAGTTTAAAAGATGGTATTCACGTGACTGGATGGAATATGATGCGGTGAAGGAAAATGAGACCAGTATCCAAAAAATCAAGGAAGCCCTAGAGGCGGCAGTGCACCGCCAATTAATGTCTGATGTACCCTATGGGGTTTTATTATCAGGAGGACTTGATTCTTCGGTTACTTCTGCTATCGCTAAAAAATATGCACAAAAAAGAATCGAGTCAGGTGACACGGCCGACGCTTGGTGGCCTCAACTACATTCATTTTCTGTAGGTCTAGAAGGTTCTCCTGATTTGGCGGCGGCACAAAAAGTGGCCGACCATATCGGTACGGTGCATCACGAGATTAAATTTACCATACAAGAAGGTTTAGATGCGATTAAAGATGTTATCTACAACCTAGAGACATATGATATCACAACCATTCGTGCGTCTACACCTATGTACCTAATGGCACGTGTCATTAAATCGATGGGTATCAAAATGGTACTTTCAGGTGAAGGTGCAGATGAGCTTTTCGGTGGTTATCTATACTTTCATAAAGCGCCTAACGCCCAAGAGTTTCATGAAGAAACGGTTAGAAAGTTAAGCAAGTTGCATATGTACGACTGCTTGAGAGCCAATAAATCTTTGGCTGCCTGGGGTATTGAAGGTAGGGTTCCATTTTTAGATAAAGAGTTTATTGATGTAGCGATGAGCATCAATCCTCAAGATAAAATGATCAACGGAGAGCGTATGGAGAAGTGGGTTGTGCGTAAAGCTTTCGAAGATTACCTTCCGGCAAGCGTTGCATGGAGACAGAAAGAGCAATTCTCTGATGGAGTTGGTTACAGTTGGATCGATACTTTGAAAGAAATCGTAAATGCTGAAGTGAGCGACGAGCAATTGTCCAACGCCAAATATCGTTTCCCTATCCAGACTCCAACATCGAAAGAAGAGTTTTACTATCGATCGATATTCGAATCTCACTTTCCTTCAGATGCAGCAGCATTGAGCGTTCCACAAGAAGCGTCGGTGGCCTGTAGCACGCAAATTGCACTGGAGTGGGATGAAGCATTCAAGAATATGAATGACCCGTCTGGTAGGGCTGTGGCCAAAGTGCACACAGATGCCTATGTCAAATAAAAAAGTTATGTGTTTGTTATAATATGGCCCCGTCAGTCGATTGCTGACGGGGTTTTATTTTTTGTACTCGTAAAAGGGTAATTTTCCACAATATTTGTTGATAACTTAGAGGTTAATAAAGTGCTAAAACCCTATATTCTATAGGGTATTCCGTATATTTGCGAGATTGCCAAAAATTAAGTCTAACAACCTGTTAATTTTATGAGCGAAGAAGCGAATAGCAAAGACGAAAACAAGAAAAAATATTCGGCGGACAGTATCCAGGCCCTTGAAGGTATGGAGCACGTGCGCATGCGCCCCTCGATGTATATTGGTGATGTTGGTGTCAGGGGTCTTCACCATTTGGTCTACGAAGTGGTCGATAACTCTATCGATGAGGCCATGGGTGGGTATTGTGATAAAATAAGCGTTATCATCAACGAAGACAACTCCATTACCTGTCAAGATAACGGTAGGGGTATTCCTGTTGATTTACATAAGAAAGAAGGTATTTCTGCTCTTGAGGTCGTAATGACCAAAATTGGTGCCGGTGGTAAGTTCGATAAAGATTCCTATAAGGTTTCGGGTGGTCTTCACGGTGTGGGGGTTTCCTGTGTTAATGCCCTTTCAAACCATTTAAAAGCTACCGTGCATAGAGACGGTAAGGTCTGGGAGCAGGAATATGAAAGGGGTAAATCGCTTTATCCTGTAAAAAGTGTCGGAGAAACCAATGAAACGGGTACGATAGTAACCTTCATTCCTGATGATACTATCTTTACGCAAACAACCGAGTATAGTTATGAAACGCTTTCAAACAGAATGCGCGAGCTATCCTTTTTAAATAAAGGGGTAACCATTAGTATCACTGATAGGCGCCACAAAGATGAGAACGGTGAGTTTGTTTCCGAAACGTTTTATTCGGATGCCGGTCTTAGCGAGTTCGTTAAGTTTTTAGATGGTACAAGAGAACCATTGATTCAAAGCGTTATTTCTATGGAAGGGGAGAAGAACGATATTCCCGTTGAAGTAGCGATGATCTATAACACTAGTTATACCGAAAACTTGCATAGCTACGTGAACAATATTAATACCCATGAAGGAGGTACACACCTTTCAGGCTTCAGAAGGGGTCTTACAACGACTCTGAAGAAATATGCCGATTCATCGGGTATGTTGGATAAACTAAAGTTCGAAGTACAAGGAGACGACTTTAGAGAGGGTCTTACCGCTATTGTATCGGTGAAGGTGGCTGAACCTCAATTTGAGGGCCAGACGAAGACTAAATTGGGTAACAGAGAGGTTTCTGCCGCAGTAAGTCAGGCGGTTTCTGAAATGTTGACCGACTATTTAGAGGAGCATCCTGATGATGCCAAGGTAATCGTTCAGAAGGTTATTTTGGCCGCGCAAGCCAGACATGCCGCTACCAAGGCTAGGGAAATGGTGCAGCGAAAAACGGTCATGAGCATTGGTGGTTTGCCCGGTAAATTATCTGACTGCTCAGAACAAGACCCTGCGCAATGCGAAGTTTTTCTAGTAGAGGGTGATTCTGCAGGTGGTACGGCCAAAATGGGGCGAGACCGTCGTTTTCAGGCAATTTTGCCGTTAAGAGGTAAGATTTTGAACGTTGAGAAGGCTATGCAGCACAAGGTTTTCGAAAATGAGGAAATCAAGAACATCTATACGGCCTTAGGTGTTACCATAGGTACCGAAGAGGATAGTAAGGCATTGAACCTCGAAAAATTGCGCTATCATAAAGTAGTCATCATGTGTGATGCCGATGTCGATGGTAGTCATATCGAAACCCTTATTTTGACCTTTTTCTTCCGCTACATGAGAGAATTGATTGAAGGGGGGCACGTCTATATTGCTACACCACCATTGTATTTGGTAAAAAAGGGCAACAAGAAACGTTATGCATGGTCCGATAAAGAACGTGATGAAATTGCAAAGAGCTATAGTGGAGGTGTGAACATTCAGCGCTATAAGGGTCTGGGTGAGATGAATGCTGAGCAGTTGTGGGATACCACGATGAACCCTGAGTTTAGAACCTTAAGGCAAATTACCATCGATAATGCGACGGAAACCGATCGTGTTTTCTCTATGTTAATGGGTGATGAGGTGCCACCGCGTAGAGACTTTATTGAACGAAATGCAGTTTATGCGAATATTGACGCGTAAACCTTGTTGGATTTACTTAAAATAAAAAGCCGCAATCAATTTTCGATTGCGGCTTTTTCGCGTATTTGAACCTAGTATAAAATTATTCTTTGGTGGCAAATGTGTTTCCTTGGGCGTCGGCCAAAACTGAGCTTCCGCTGACCGATTGCATTGATACATGTTCTTCGGGCATGTCTGTACCGGGGTATGTTATAGTGTACACATTGTCCTCCATACTCCATTTAAAGTCGGTTTTGAACGTGATGGAGCCATTTGTTTTTTCGTGATACCTACCTAAATAAGCGTCGTTGAAGATCCATTCTTGTCTAATGGTTTGTTGTTTGGCAGTAGTACTGGCTGCTTTTACTTCCACATCCGTCCAAATGCCAATAACTTCATCATTGTTTTCGGGAATTCGGGAGCAGTTACTTGCCAAAACGATGGCAACGATGCCGAGCAATGAAAAAAGCTTTTTCATCATGTAGGTTTTTTTGATTCGGGGTTTATACATTCTAGAACGGTACTTTCTCGACGGCTATTATTAAAATTCGATGTACGGTACCTTTTTGCTTTTATCTTCGTTGAACGGTGTTAATTTTTAACAAGAATGCATTTCATCGATGCTTTTCCTCGGATCGGAAATATGAGAATTAGCTATGTTTTTAAATCGGTATTCCTTTAAGATTCATTATTTTTGAAATCTTTCGATTATACGGGCTATTCAAATGAAATTTTCACTTTGAAACGAGGTGATTTTATCTGATATCACATCTGTGTTACTCGAAAGAAAATAGAACAAATAAATACTGTTAAACTATAAAAAAGTAAACATGAAAGTTACCGTAGTAGGGGCTGGGGCAGTGGGTGCAAGCTGTGCCGAATATATTGCCATTAAAAATTTCGCTTCAGAAGTTGTATTGTTGGATATTAAAGAAGGATATGCCGAAGGTAAGGCGATGGATTTGATGCAGACTGCGTCATTGAACGGATTTGATACCAAGATAACTGGAGTTACCAACGATTATTCTCAAACCGCCAATAGTGACATAGCGGTTATTACTTCAGGAATACCAAGAAAACCAGGTATGACCCGCGAAGAATTAATCGGCATCAATGCTGGTATCGTAAAATCGGTAGCTTCTAGTTTGATTGAACACTCACCCAACGTTACCATAATTGTGGTTAGTAACCCAATGGATACGATGACTTATCTCGTTCATAAAACTACCAATCTGCCCAAAAACAAGATTATAGGTATGGGTGGTGCTCTAGATAGCGCAAGGTTCAAATACCGTTTGGCCGAGGCTTTAGAAGCGCCAATTTCTGATGTTGATGGTATGGTAATCGGTGGTCATAGCGATGTGGGTATGGTGCCTTTAACGTCGCATGCTACAAGAAACAGTATTAAGGTATCTGAATTTCTTTCAGAAGATAGGCTTCAACAGGTTGCTGAAGATACCAAAGTAGGCGGGGCCACTTTGACCAAGCTTTTAGGAACCAGTGCTTGGTATGCCCCTGGAGCGGCAGTATCAGGTTTGGTACAGGCCATTGCCTGTGACCAGAAAAAAATCTTTCCTTGTTCTACCTTCTTGGAGGGTGAATACGGTTTAGACGATATCTGTATCGGGGTACCGGTTATATTAGGTAAAGACGGTATCGAGAAAATAGTAGATGTACCTTTAAGTGATGCCGAGAAAGCTAAGATGAAAGAAAGTGCAGAAGGTGTTAGAAAAACAAACGGTCTTCTAGAAGTATAAGTCTTCCAGACTTTTAAATAAAATCCGTCCAGTGTTCTGGACGGATTTTTTTGTTTTGTATCAATTGAATTTGATCAATTTAGTGGCTTAAAAACTTCCATATAAACAGGTTGTAAATTATTGATTTGGTAATAAAACGAGTTTATAATCGTTGTTTTCTGCTTTAAAGCCTAACTTTGACGAGTTTTATGTCATAGAATAACTATCAAATATATTGCCAATTCCTAATGGAAAATCATATATTTGCACGCTATTAGAAAAAGCACCCATTAAATTCTTGTAATCGATGCAAAATAAAGGACTTATAAAGCTTTTCGCCCTATTGTTCGGGCTGGTGAGTATCTATCAATTATCCTACACATTTATCACCAATAAGGCCGAAGATGATGCTGAAGCCTTTGCTGTAAGCCGTATTTCGGAGTCTGAAGAAGGTTATATTGCCAAAAGAGAGGCTTTAGAAGCTCAGTACCTAGATTCTATTGGAGACAATACAATTTTAGGCTATACTAATTATAATGAGGCCAAGAAAAAAGAATTGAACAAGGGTCTTGACCTTAAAGGAGGTATTAACGTAACCCTTCAAATTTCGGTTAAAGACATTCTTAAAGGTCTCGCCAATGACAGTAAAAATCCTATTTTCAATAAAGCGTTGGCCGATGCAGATGCGGCATCAAAAAATAGCGATAATACCTATGTAGAACTATTTTTCGAAGCATGGGACGATATTAGTGGTGAAACCAAACTGGCCTCACCGGATATATTCGCTAATAAAGGTTTGAGCGATGAGATCAATTTTCAAATGGGTGATGAAGAGGTAAAACCTATCATCAGAAGAAAGATTGATGAGTCGATCGTATCAGCCTTTGAGGTGCTTCGCGAACGTATCGATGGTTTTGGGGTTACCCAACCAAACATTCAGAGAGAAGGTAATTCTGGTCGTATTTTGGTCGAATTGCCAGGTGCGCGTGATATTGCTAGGGCACAAGACTTATTGTCTAGTACCGCTCAACTCGAATTTTGGGAAACTTATCAACCTAATAATCCAGAACTTCAAGGTTTCTTTTTTCAGGCCAATGAGCAATTAAAGTCATTGATTGATACCGATGAGGTAGAACAACCTGTTAAGGAGGAGTCGGAGTTAGATTCTCTTCTATCGGATGTGTCGCAAGATTCGCTGGATCTTGCCAATCAAAGAAACCCTCTTTTTGAAAAGTTTCAGTTGGGTGCGCCTAGTTATGCAGTAGGTGTTGCAGCTGTTAAAGATACGGCTGAGATAGGCTCTTACCTGCGCATGAAGGAAATTAGGAGGTTGTTGCCTGCTAACATGCAATTTGTAAAGTTCTTGTGGGAAAGACCTTCTGAGGATGCCGAGGTAGTTCAACTTTTTGCCTTAAAATCGAATCGTGACGGTGTGCCAAGAATTAGTGGCGATGTAGTGAGCGATGCAAGGGATGATTTTGACCTTGGTGGAAAGCCTGCCGTTTCAATGACCATGAATACAAAGGGAGCCAAAGAATGGGAGACCCTGACCGGTGATGCTTATAATAACAGAACAGGTATAGCTATCGTTCTTGACAACAAAGTGTACACGGCCCCAGGTGTTTCTAGCGGACCTATTTCAGGTGGGCGCTCTGAAATTACCGGTGATTTCACGGTAAACGAAACTAAGGATATTGCGAACGTTTTGAGGGCTGGTAAGCTTCCTGCTTCCGCTGAAATTATTCAAGCTACCATCGTTGGTCCTTCATTAGGTCAAGAAGCTATCGATAGCGGTTTTATGTCGTTTCTCATTGCCATGGTGTTCGTTTTAGTTTGGATGATCATCTATTACGGTCGTGCCGGTGTATTTGCTGATATTGCCTTATTGTTGAACATTCTTTTGATTTTTGGTGTTCTTACAAGTTTGGGCGCGGTTCTTACCTTGCCTGGTATCGCGGGTATCGTTCTTACCATTGGTATGTCGGTAGATGCGAACGTACTTATCTTTGAACGTATCAAAGAAGAGATAGCAAAGGGCAAAGGAAAGGCGCAAGCGGTCTCAGATGGTTTCAGTAATGCACTTTCATCTATTTTAGATGCGAACATAACCACGGGTCTAACGGCTATAATCCTTTTCATATTTGGATCAGGCCCAATTAAAGGTTTTGCAACCACCTTGCTTATAGGTATTGTGACATCTTTATTTACGGCCATATTCATTACCCGTTTGTTGGTTGATTGGTATTTACAAGGTAAAACCAGAAGATTGGATTTTGCCACGGGTGCTACCAAGAACCTATTTAAGAATATCAATATTGATTTCTTATCAAAACGTAAAATTGCCTATATACTTTCGGCAGTTTTGGTAGGTGTTGGCGTATTTAGCTTATTGACTAACGGGCTTCAGGAAGGGGTCGATTTTGTTGGAGGTAGATCTTACCAGGTTCGTTTTGAAGAACCTGTTAACTCATCTGAAATTGCATCTGAACTTAATGGCGTTTTTGGTAGCGGAACCAATGTAAAGACCTTTGGTGAAGAAAATCAGATTAAGATTACTACGCCTTATAAAGTAGATGTTGAAGGTTTGGAAGTGGATAATGAAATACAGGATAAGCTGTATACTGCGCTTCAAAAGTACCTTCCATCGGAGACTAGTAAAGAAGATTTTATTGCAGGTAGTGGTGATGACTCCATAGGAATATTACAATCTGTTAAAGTAGGTCCAACGATTGCTGATGATATCAAGAAGAACGCCTTCTTGGCTATTTTAGGGTCATTGGCAGTAGTGTTCTTATACATACTTTTACGTTTCCGTAAGTGGCAGTTCTCTTTGGGTGCAGTTGTTGCTGTATTCCATGATGTGATGATAGTTTTAGGTATCTTCTCCTTGTTCGGTACTGTTATGCCTTTCAATATGGAAATTGATCAAGCTTTTATAGCGGCTATTCTAACGGTGATTGGTTATTCATTGAACGATACGGTGGTCGTGTTCGACCGTATTAGGGAGATTATCGGCGAGAAAGGATGGCGCGGTGGCGACAATATCAATTTAGCTCTTAATAGTACTTTGAGCCGTACGTTGAACACCTCTATGACCACTTTGGTAGTATTGTTGGCAATTTTCATATTCGGCGGTGAGTCGTTAAGAGGTTTCATGTTTGCTATGATTGTTGGTATTATAGTGGGTACCTACTCTTCATTGTTCATTGCTACACCTGTGATGTACGATACGTTAAGTAAGACTTTGCGTTCTGGAAACAAGAAAGCAGAAAGCACTGAGAAAGAATAAGAATCAAATCGATATAATTAAAAAGGGCGCCGAAGGCGCCCTTTTTTTAGTTTCCAATTTTAATAATCAGTTTTTGATAACATAACCTTTGGAGCCCTGGTCATCAACTTCTAGTTGATAAATCAAATCAGGGTTAAGGCCAGGTTCTTTTCTATGCGAAACGAAAATAGTGGTGGTGTTGCTCGCTTTTGCAAACTTGTTCACTAAAGCAACGAAGAGGGCGGCGCTTTGGTCATCTAAGCCGGCAGTTGGTTCATCGAGTATTAGTAGGGGAGGGTGTTTTACCATTGCTCTGGCGCACATAATTAGCCTTTTTTGCCCCATGGTCAAATCATGAAATAGGTGGTCTTTTATACTCCACATATCAATTAACTGCAACCATTGTTTCGCAAGTCTTTTTTGAATTTCGGAAGGTTTTGTATAGAGCCCGATGGAATCTTTCAGGCCAGAAATTATCATATGTTCTACGGAGTGATAACCTGTAAATTTATCGGTAATGAAGGGTGTGAAATAGCCAATGCGCTTCTTTATTTCCCATACACTTTCGCCACTTCCTTTTTTATTACCGAAAATATAAAGCTCTTGGCCATAACCTTTAGGGTTTTCGCCTGTAATCATCGATAAAATTGTGGTCTTTCCGCTACCGTTTCGTCCTCTTAGTTCCCAAAACTCTCCTTTTTTTATGCTCCAGTGAATGTTTTGAAGAATTGCTTTGTCCAAATACTTCACTGACACCCCTTTAAGTTCTATGAGTATGTCTTTGTCATAGTCATAGTGAAAAGGTGGTTCAGGTATGCTTTTATCAAATGATTTAGGTAGCTCAATAGGGGTCAGTTGTTCCGAGTTATCATAAAAATATAGTTCTTTACCGGTTAGTTTGGCAAAACGATCAGTAAATGGCAGAACATCTTCTTTTCTGCTATTGAGTTGAACAATAATAACATCCATCCTGACTTGGTTGAGTCGCACTTTAAGGTCGGCTTGACTTTCTACATCAAGATTATCGAAGGGATTGTCGAGAATCAAAAAGTCTGGATTGAGCGATAATAAGTAATTGAGCAAAGCCTTTTTTTGTTCGCCACTTGACATCGATTTTACCGACTGATTTTTCCCGACATTAATGACTTTTGTATCGTGCCGATCTTCCTCATCTATGAACCGCTCTAATACCTTTTTAGAAAATAGTGCGCCGTTCAAGTCTTTAAGTTCTTTTAAGTCATTATTAGCGCCTTTTTGTAGGGAGTGAATAAAGTCGTCCTTCAATGAATTATTGTCAGTAAATATGGCCCAATGTGATTTTGTCATAAATTGATTCGATATATGTGAACCGGATTGTTTTTGTATACGGTCGTTTTAGAGATGGTCATTTGCATATTATACGCCACTTTTTGAGAGGGTTGGTTGCTCACTTGAATTATTGAAATCAAAGACTGAGCGAGTTGTTGTTGCCCAGCATAGGCTTTGCATTTTAATGCGGCCTCTGTAGCAAAGCCTTGACGCCAAAACTGGGGTAGTATAGAATAAGCTACTTCAAGTTCACGTTCGCCGTCAACCTCTTGGATCAACAAGCCGCTCAAACCGATTAGGAGATTGTTTTCTTTTAAAATCAAGGCATTCATCCCTCCTAATTCTTTTTGATATCTTTCAAAAATCCGGTCAAATTGCTGTTCGCAGGCCTCAAGTGGGTCGGAAGGAATTCCGTTCCAGAATTCAGAGCTTCTTTCGTCTTGGTGAAAAGGAAGCCATTCATCAAAATCACTCTCTTTTACTTTTCTAAATAAAAGCCTTGATGTTTCTTGCCCTTCGAGAAGTAAGTTGTTCAACTATGGTGTTTTTGTATACTGAATACGATCGCCGATTTCAATTCCGTTTTCGGAAACCAATCCTGCATTTACTTCCAAAACGTATTGTACAGGTAGGCGAGAGGGTATGCTACTCTGGTCAAAAGGTTTGGCGTTTTCTGTAATACTGCCAATGGTCATATCTTCTTTTACGAATAACAGGTCAAGCGCAAATTCAGTATTTTTCATATAAAATGAATGCGGTGCGACATTCGGAAAAACAAATAACATGGCTTGATTGGCTTCCATACCTGACCGATACATCAAGCCGGTCTGGGTTTCGTATTCGTTGTCTGCAATTTCAATGTTCAGTTCCAATAAAACGGAATCTGATTCTGACTTGATTATTTGAAGTTCACCTTCTTTTTTAAAAGATACTTCTTCTGTTTTTACCTCTCTATTCGCCTTATCCTTACAAGAGCAAAAGATGAGGGTTGACAAGAGTAAAATGGTGAAAGCACTTTTAATGTTCATGACGCTTGGTTTAAGCTTTTGAAATATTCGGTTTGAACATGAAATAAAGACCGATTAATATAAAAGGTATGCTGAGCCATTGACCTGTAGAAAGCAAGCCCAGAGATTCTTCAAAACCACCTTGACTCTTCTTGACAAATTCAACAAAGAATCTGATAGTCCATAACAACACTAAGAACACGCCAAAGAGATAGCCCTTGCTATTTCTTTTGTCGGTTTTCCAGTATAAAAAGTACAGCAAGGCGAAGACGAAAATATAGGCGATTCCCTCATATAATTGAGCAGGATGTCTGTAAGGTATTTGAGCCAAATATTCTGAAAACTGAGGGTTGTTTTCAATAGCATCGTAAGCAGCGCTTACTGTCTTTTCTTTTGTGATGCTCATTGCTTGTGAAGGATGCATGTCATCGGAATCACGAATAAATTTAGTGGCAAAAACAAAAGATTCATCAGTGACCTTTCCGTTGATTTCAGAGTTGAAAAAATTTCCTAGACGAACACAGAATGCACCTAGCGCAAACGGCACTACCATTCGGTCTAACAACCACAGCGGTTTCATGTCAGGATATTTTCTGGTATAAAGGTACGTGCCAATAAGTACGCCTATAATAGCTCCGTGACTGGCGAGTCCGGTAAAGCCTGTAAATTCATAACCATTTATAAAACCAAAAAGAGAGCCGTTGGCACTTTCTCTAATGGGAAGCAGAATTTCAAGCAAATGATTTTTGTAGTAGGGCCAATCGTAAAAAAAAACATGACCAAGTCGAGCACCCAACATAGTGGCCAAAACGGTATGAATGAAAAGAGAGTCTAGTTGCTCTACCGTTTTGTTCTCCCTTAAAAAAATGCGCTTCATAATAAACCAACCAGCTGCAAAAGCAACTATCCAGAGAAGGTTGTAATATTTGATTTGTAAGGGGCCTAGGGTGAAGAGGGTTTCGTTCGGATTCCAGATAATACCTAAAAAGTGCATGTATTTGGGTTTAGGATGGCTAAGATAAGCATTTCGGTTTTGGCCTTCGGTAAAGTTTTGTGGTTTCTATTGATGGAGATTGTTTCGAAAGCAAGCAAGACCTTTGTTAAGGTACGGGGTCGTAGCCCTTTCCTCCCCAAGGGTTGCAACTGGCAATTCTTTTCACGGAGAGCCATCCACCTTTAAAAAGCCCATGCTTCTTTAAAGCCTCTAATGTGTATTGCGAGCAAGTGGGGGAGTACCTACAAGTTGCCGGCGTATAAGGCGATATTGCCAATTGATAAAAACGGACCAAAAACACAAACGGAGCTATCAAAACTTTCTTCATTGCGGTTGTGCTTTGGTTGAGCAGTCACTAAATTGACTCTGCCTTAGTCTTTAAGTTTTTTTATTGAATACTAAAGGTCGTTCCTTCTTTACCGTCCTTTAGTTGAATGCCCAATTCGGCAAGCTGGTCACGAATTCTATCTGAGGTGGCAAAATCTTTATTGACCCTCGCATCCTTTCTTAATTCAATCAAAAGTTCAACAACTCCGGAAAGTTTTTCGGTATCCTTACTGTCACCTGTGTTTTGTTGTAAGCCTAAAATATCAAAGATAAAGGCATGTAAAGTTTCTTCCAATTGGGTTTTATCAACTTCTGAAATTTGCTCTTTGCCTTCTTTGATAAGGTTGATATGCTTGACAGCTTCAAAAATATGGGCTATTAAAATCGGAGTATTGAAATCGTCGTTCATCGCCTCATAGCAAGAAGCTTTCCAGTTAGTAACATCAAAATCGCTATTGCTGCTTGCAGGGGTTAGGCTCTGTAACGTTGCCAAAGCCTCCATGAGCCTGTTGAAACCTTTCTCAGAGGCTAATAAAGCGTCGTCGCTTAAGTCTAGAATGCTGGTGTAATGTGCCTGCATCATAAAAAAGCGAACGACGGATGGAGCAAATGCCTTGCTCAAAATTTTATTGTCACCCGTAAATATTTCTCCAGGAAGGATGTTGTTTCCGGTAGATTTGGCCATCTTCTTTCCGTTCATTGTAAGCATGTTGGCATGCATCCAGTAATTAACGGGTGATTGTCCGTAACTGGCTTCGGCCTGCGCAATTTCGCATTCGTGATGAGGGAATTTTAGGTCCATTCCACCACCGTGTATATCGAATGTTTCGCCCAAATACTTGGTACTCATTGCCGTGCATTCAAGATGCCAGCCTGGGAAACCGTCGCCCCAAGGCGATGGCCATCTCATAATGTGCTGGGGTTCCGCTTTTTTCCAAAGAGCAAAATCTTGAGGATTTTTCTTTTCGTCTTGCGCCGTTAGCTCACGGGTATTCGCAATCATATCCTCGAGTTTTCTACCGCTTAATTTACCGTAGTCATTCGTTTCGTTGAATGCGGCTACATCAAAATAAACAGATCCATTCGCTTCATAGGCATATCTTTTTGACAGAATATCTTTGATGATCTCAATTTGTTCGATAATATGGCCTGTTGCGGTAGGCTCTATACTGGGAGGTAGAAAATTGAATTTTTCTAAAATATTATGAAAGTCTAATGTGTAGCGCTGCACGACTTCCATAGGTTCCAATTTCTCAAGACGTGCCTTTTTTGCAATCTTATCCTCGCCATCTTCGGCATCGTCTACCAAGTGCCCGGCATCGGTAATATTTCTGACATACCTGACCTTGTAACCTAAGTGCTTTAAGTACCGGAAAATCATATCAAAAGACATGAACGTACGACAGTTGCCCAAATGAACATTACTATAAACGGTTGGTCCGCAAACGTACATTCCGATATGCCCTTCGTTGATAGGCTTGAAAATTTCTTTGGTACCGGTAAGGGAGTTGTATATTTTAAGCTCTTGGTTTTCGTAAAGTGGCATGTGCGGCTAGATACTGTTAAAAGTTGGTGTCTAGGTTGATGTAGTCTAAAAATTCTCTTCGTACCGACTCGTCTTTAAACTTGCCTCCATACTCCGCGGTTACGGTACTGCTATCGATGTCTCTAATACCCCTTGAATTGACACAAAGGTGTTTGGCGTCGATAACGCAAGCGACATCTTCTGTTTCCAATACCTTCTGTAATTCCCTAACAATCTGAATGTTCAATCTCTCTTGAACTTGAGGGCGTTTGGCAAAATAATCGACAATACGGTTCATTTTTGAAAGCCCAACCACATTGCCACTTGAAATATAGGCTATATGGGCCTTACCCACAATCGGTAGCAAATGGTGCTCGCAAGTAGAGTACAAGGTGATGTTCTTTTCAACAAGCATCTCGCCATATTTGTACTTGTTGCTAAATGTTGAAGATTTTGGTTTTCTGTCAGGATGCAGGCCTCCAAAAATCTCTTTTACATACATTTTTGCCACTCTATTTGGGGTGCCTTTTAAACTGTCATCATCTAAATCTAGGCCTAGGGTCAACATCACCTCTCTAATATTTGCTTGAATGCGTTCAATTTTCTCTTCATCGCTCAGAACGAAGGCATCTTTTCGCATAGGGGTGTCCTCGGCGGCAGAAACGTGGTCGTTTCCCATCTCTTCAAATTGCTTTTCCAAAGTACTGTCAATTTTCATCTGCTAATTTGTTTCTGTGTTCAAGCTCGGTAAGCTTCTATTTTTTCCTTTAGTCGCAAATTATAGAAACCCTATCACCACCTGACCAAAACGAACTGCAAAGATATACATTATATAGCACTTTACGTCTCTAAAGCCGATGTACACAACATAAATTGGTGTTAACCTACAATCGATGGTATTTTTATCGATACATAGTTGAATCTACTTTATGAATCGCTTTCAACTAGGCTTATTTCTTGTTCTAATTGGCTTTCAAATGGCCAGGGCACAGGTTTCACCTGATTGTGCCAATGCAATACCTATATGTAATGATACCCCGGTAAACGGAGGTACCAATGGCCTGGGAAACGACGATTTTAATGCTGCGGAAACGAGTGGCTGTTTAGAAAGAGCACTTGAAGGTACGATTGAATCAAACTCTGCATGGTATCGCTTCAGAACAGGTGCTTCGGGGCAATTAGGTTTCAATATTGGTATCGATACCGGTGAAGATTGGGATTTTGCCCTGTATCGAACCAATGATTGTGGGGCTTTAGGAGAGCCCATTCGATGCAATTTTTTCGATAATCAAGATGGTAATGCCTTTATCGGTGTTGGTGAGGATCCTACGGGCGATGACTTGAATGTGCAATATGAAACTTGGCTGGAGGTAGAGCCGGGAGAAGATTATTATTTATTCATCAACAATTTCAGCAACAATAATTCGGGTTTTTCTATTCAGTTTTCGGGACAGATATTTGTCACGAACCCATATGATGCGTTGGATTGTTCCATCATAGATAATCTGTTGGGGCCACCAATTGCAAGTTGTCAAGGAACTATCGTGAACCTTGATGCCGCCACTTCAAATGCGACGGCCTACAATTGGTTTGTCGATAATGGTAGCGGTTATAATGCTTTGGTAGGGGAAAACGGCACCAATCTAGCGGTGAGCGTATCGGGTATGTATCGTGTAGAGGTAGTAAGGCCTACAGGAAACCTTTATAGCGATGTACAGGTCGCTTTCTCACCCATGCCGATCACCAATCCTGTAGCGGACGATGCTTTTTGCGAAGGGAATGATTTTTATGATTTATCTGTAAAGGATATAGAAGCTTTGGGCATTCAAGATTCAAACATTTTCTTAGTAAGTTATCACGAAACACCAGCCGACGCAGCTAATGGAATCAATGCTCTGCCAAAACAGTTTGAAGTTACTCAAGGTATCCAGACCATATTTGTTCGTGTCAGTTCTTTGGACAATCCAAGATGTTTTGATGCCTCGCAGAGCTTTCAAATAATCAATCTAGAAACACCGGAAATAGATTTTGAAACTGAAGCTTACATCTGCGAAAACGCTAACGGCATCACTATAGGTGAAAATAATCCAGACCCAAATTATACCTATCAGTGGAGTACTGGGGAAACAACTCCTGCCATATTGGTGAATGAAGCAGGGGATTTCACCTTAAATATTTACAATAATGAAGCTGGTTTTAGCTGTGAAAATTCAGCAACTATAAGTGTATATGTTTCGAGACCTCCTGTAATAAACGATGTATTGGTTCATGATTTGAGAAATAATAATACAGTAACGGTCTTGACAGAAGACAATCGCAGTTTACAATTTCAAATTGATGATAGCCCCTTTCAAGAAGCTAATACATTTCATGAAGTCTTACCTGGCAGGCATACAATCAATGTGAATGACCCAAACGGTTGCGGTATGGTTAGCGAAGATATTATTGTGGTTGGTTTCCCAAAATTCTTTACACCTAATTCGGATGGTTCAAATGATTATTGGCATATTGAGGGAATCGAAACTTTAGAATCTCCTGTGGTTCATATTTTTGATAGGTTTGGAAAGCTGCTTACACAGTTGAACGAAAACAGTGCAGGTTGGGATGGACTCTTAAATGGAAAGCCCATGCCTGAAACAGACTACTGGTTCAAGCTCACCTATACCAATTTAGAGGGTAATATAGTTGAAGCCAAATACATCAATAATCATTTTTCTTTGAAGCGCTAGTATGTGGTTCCGGTCTTTAGTAGTCCCATTGAGAGTTTGTAACTGGGTCTTTTGTCGATTAACGGTCTAATTATTAGGTCGAAACATACTAAATCAAGCTGAGCGAAGTTATACCTACAGGTTCAATCTTAGCTTCCAATTGTATGCGATTTCTTCTAGCCCTTAGCTTAGTATTGCTTTTTGGTCTTCAATCCCAAGCGCAAAATTCCCCTGATTGTCGTTCGGCCATTCCTGTATGTGCCGACGCACCGATAATGGGACGAGCTGACGGCGGTGGTGATATTGACGATTTTGATCCGGAAGTGATTACCGAAACAGGTTGTCTCGAAAAAGGGAGCGTCAGTAACGCCAACATAGAAAACAACACTTCTTGGTATGTATTTCGGGCCGGAACAGGAGGGCAGGTGGGTTTTGATATTGAGGCGCTTCCCTTGCCAGGAGAAACCACTATAACTGCTGAATGGGATTTTGCGGTTTATGGTCCTGATGTGGCCTGTGGGGAAATTAGCAGTGGCCAGGCGCAGCCTATTCGCTGTAATTACGAGGTCAACGGAACTCGGTATACAGGTATTGGGGTTAATCCCGAAGATGGCCAGGCAGGTGTACCTTCCACAACTCAAAACCTGAATACTTATGACGAGTGGCTTGATGTATTGCCGGGTGAGGTATATTATATCTTAATCAACAACTTTAGCAATAACACCAATAATGACCCTGAAGAATTTATATTGACTTTTACCGGGAATTCGGTAGAAGCGGACCAGAACACGGCCCTAGATTGTACTCTTCGCGATGAGTTTTTAGGATTGGATATAAACGCTTGCGAAGGCGACCCCGATATTGAATTGGTGGCATTAAATTCGCCTGCTGGCCCCGATATAGCCAATGTCGCTTGGTCGGTCGATTTTGATGATGATGGCACAATTGATCAACCAATGGGTTCCGGTCCCACGGCGACTCACCTAACCGTTTCCAGCCCAAATTCAGGTCGTTACTTCGTTGATATTACGACCAGTGAAGGTGCACATTATTTAGATGATATTCTTATAACTTTTTATGGTACGCCTGTTTTGGATAGGGTAGAGCTTCTCAATTCTAATTTAACTTTAGACCCCGATAGAAACAATATTGAAATTTTTGTTGATGGCGATGGAGATTATGAGTACGCCGTTAATGGAGGGGAATTTCAAGATGATTCCGTTTTTAATGATGTGCCTCCCGGTATCAATACATTGGTCATAAATGATAAAAATGGATGTGGAACTACAGAACCAATTGAGTTTTTGGTGGTGGGTTATCCTAAATTTTTCACTCCTAATAATGATGGCGCCAACGATACATGGAATATCAAGGGAATCGAAACATTGAACAATCCCGTGGTATTTGTTTTTGATCGATACGGAAAGTTATTGGCTCAGTTGAATTCAAATACAGAATGGGACGGAACATACAATGGCAAGCCGTTACCATCCTCTGATTATTGGTTCAGATTTGAATATGAGGAAGATGAAGAAGGGGTCGTGGTAGCAAAAAGTACGAGAGCTAATTTCACATTAAAAAGATAGATATAAAAAAGCCCCGTTTTACGGGGCTTTTTTACTCTTATGATTTTGTTCGTGTAATTCTAGCCTAAAAATTTAAGGTGTATCCTAGTGTTACATTGGTGTTGATTTTATTCAAAACTGCCGGAGTATTAATACCGGTCGAAAAGAAATATTGCAATACATCTTGTTCACTACGATTCACTGCAAGGTCAAGACGGCTTCCCCCAAAATTTAATCCAATTCCTCCGGAAATACCTTTTAGGTCACCTACTATGTTGCCATCTGCATACGGACTCTGTTGGTATCTATAACCGGCTCGTAGGCTAACCCTTTGTATGCGATATTCGCCACCGACCCTTAATGAAGAAACGCCGCCAAGTGCTTGCGACATATACTCGTTTTCGCTGGCAAAAGCTGAATCGCTCGTTGGCCTAAGCTCCGCATTCGACATATCTTGATATGAGTAATCAAAACTAAGCAAACCGTTTTGCCCAAATACTAAGGCTAAACTTCCCGTTAATTTTGAAGGGGTCTTGATTTGATAATCAAAAATGCTAATATCCCTCATACCAAAGAAGTAGAAATTAGGGTCTTGGTTAGGGTAGTTAGAGCTAATGCCTTGAGTAAACGAATCGCTCAGCCTGTACCATGTAGGAGATTGATAGCTTCCTCCGATTCGAACAAATTGGTTTAATTTGGCAATAGCCCCTAGGCTAAAGGAAAATCCGGAGCCCTCGGTTCTTAAACGATTGTCAAATCTTACGGTTCTCAGTTCATCATCTAGATTAAAGAAGTCTTCACTATATCTGCTATACTTATCAAAAAGTACGGTGTGGAAATTCATGGCAGCTCCGAGATAAAGAAAGTCTTCGAACTGTGTACCTGCATTTACTATCACTTTGCTATTGTAACCTCCTGTTGTCTCCCGATAGTCTTGGTTAACCTCCGTATAGTTCTCATTCGCAAAATATTCGGTGTTTTCAACTTCGTCTACGGTGGGCTCTATAATGCCGGTCTGAAAACCTAAAAAAGCTTGCTGGCCACCAAATCCTAATCCATTGGTCGCTCCAATATCCAGATAGGCATCGCTAACCGTTTCACCGTCCCTAATTCTTAGGTTCTGTAGTTGAATGCCATCGGCATAATTTAAAAAGTAGTTATCTATTCCTTCTGTTCCGAGGCCACCTGAAATACTGAAATCGTCAAAATTTTGAACGATATCATAATTGATAGCTAAAGAGACTTTTTTCCAAGAAGAATCGGGGTCTGTAGATTTCCAGACAAATGCCCCTCCTAATTGGTTCATATCTAACGTATTGTTGTCAGATTGCAAAAAGGAACCTCTATATTCTGATTCGGTATTGGTATCGTAGTACGTTCCAGAAATAGTAAATAGGCTGTTGTTGAATACAGCGCTGCCCGCCGGGTTAATGTTGATTGATGACATGTCGCCTCCTAAAGCACCAAAGGCTCCGCCCATTGCTTGAAATCGGGCTGTACCTTGAAGGTTTTCTTGACTGTATCTAAGAACGTCATCTATGGTCTGTGCGTTTGAAATAAAGCATGCCAATAGCCCTATGAAAGTTAAAATTCTTTTCATTCCTTAATTTTTGAAAAAATAGGTTTAATGATTGAAGGATTTAGTTTCTTCTACTGCTACCGGACGAACTCGATCTCGAAGCTCCGCCGCCCGAAGAACGAACTGCCCCTCCTGAGCTTCTGCCAGAACTGTAACTGCTTCCTGAACTTCTTCCCGAAGAATATGTGCTAGACCTTGGCGTAGTGCTTCGGTAGCTTTGGTTGCTTCTTGAAGAACTTCTATAGGTGTTGCCATTGTTAGAACTTCTGCTTGAGGTGCTTGTTCTTGGTGAAGCACTTCTATAGGTTTGAGAGCTACGTGTTGAACTTCTATAGGTTTGTCCGTTTCTAGTAGAGCTGTTGTAAGATGGTGCCGTTCTAGTGCTGCGACTCGTTCTGTATGATCTGTTTTGGTCAACACCAACTACTCTTCTTGAGGAATATGTGTTGCCATCACTTCGATAAGTTCTAGAATTTCTATTGGTTGTGGCGGTTCTGCTCACGCCACTTCTTGTTGCTGAACTATAGCCAGATGAAACCCTGTTGCGGTTGTTTGCTCCGGCTGTGTTGTAAGCTACCCTAGAAGCACCTCCAGAAATAGCATTGGTGTTATAGCCCCTTCTAGAGCTGTTATAAACATAATCTCTTCTTCCGTAACCGTAGTTGTTATATCCATTGTAATAGCCGTAAGGAGGGCACCAGGTGGCGTAACCGCCCCATCCCCAACCAAAACCGCCGTATGGGTAGTAGCCGGCATAGCCGAAACCACCCCAGCCCCATGGGCTATATCGATAACCCCAAAATGGACGGTAGCCGTAGCCCCAACCATTGTAGAAGCCTCCACCCCAGCCCCAGTTGTTCCATAACCAAGGAGAGCCCCATCCCCAGCCGGCCCAACCGTAGTTGTAGTCGTGAAAATTGACATATACATCGGTAGTGTTATCGCCCCATGCCGCATAACCCGAATAATCGTTGGCGTTATCGTAATAATCGGTCAATTGACTTTCCTGAATGCTATCGTTCTCTACCGTACTTGAGTAAGAATCAACATCGGTAAATATCTCACCATCTAGAAGCTCTGCCTGCTGGCCAAAGTAATTGGAATAAGTGCTGCTTCTTTCGGTATTATTCTTTTGTGGCGTACGCGTAGGCCTTTCAACACTAACTTCGTTGCCATTGGCATAAATACCATCATTGTCATAATAAGATGCCGATTGATAAGAGCCGCAAGATGCAGCTAGTGAACCAATTATGCTCAAGAGCATAAAAGTTCTATATTTTAGGATGGGTAGAGAAGATATCATGGTCGCAATTTTTTATTGTTGAACATAGTAAAAATAACTAGTTTTACCCAATTATTTTACTAACATAGTCACAAGATTTGTGCCAAACTTTCAAGGATGGGTAATAAATTGACCAAGCGGAACGAGGACTATTCCAAGTGGTATAACGAACTGGTAGTGAACGCTGATTTAGCTGAAAACTCAGGGGTTCGTGGTTGTATGGTGATCAAACCTTACGGTTTTGCCATTTGGGAGAAAATGCAAGCAGGATTGGACAAGATGTTCAAGGATACAGGACACGAAAATGCGTATTTTCCACTTTTCATACCCAAGTCATATTTAAGTAAAGAAGCCGATCATGTTGAAGGGTTTGCCAAAGAGTGTGCTGTGGTCACCCATTATAGGCTGAAGAATGCCGAAGACGGTTCGGGTATAGTTGTTGATCCGGATGCGCGCTTGGAGGAGGAGCTGATTGTGAGGCCCACTTCTGAAACCATCATTTGGGACACTTACCGAAGGTGGATTCAGTCTTACCGAGACTTGCCATTATTGATCAATCAATGGGCCAATGTGGTACGTTGGGAAATGCGAACCAGGTTGTTCTTAAGAACTGCCGAGTTTCTCTGGCAAGAAGGCCATACGGCGCATGCTACCGAAAAAGAGGCTATTGAGGAGGCGGAACAAATGATGAACGTTTATGCCGAATTTGCCGAAGGTCATATGGCCATGCCCGTAATCAAGGGGTTGAAGACGGAAAGTGAGCGTTTTGCCGGTGCTCTAGAAACTTATTGTATTGAGGCTATGATGCAAGATGGTAAGGCATTGCAAGCAGGTACCTCACATTTTCTTGGTCAGAATTTTGCAAAGGCATTTGATGTTAAATTCGCAAGCAAGGAAGGAAAGCAAGAGCACGTTTGGGCGACTTCATGGGGAGTTTCAACTCGGTTGATGGGCGCTTTGATCATGACCCACAGTGATGATAATGGTTTGGTTTTACCTCCAAAATTGGCCCCTATTCAAGTAGTGATCGTTCCTATTTATAAAGGGATGGAGCAGTTGGACGCCATTGCTGAAAAAATAAGTCCTTTGTTAAAAGAGTTGAGAGGGAAAGGTATTTCGGTTAAGTTTGATGATAGAGATACCCATAAGCCCGGTTTCAAATTCAATGAATATGAACTGAAAGGTGTGCCTGTGCGTTTGGCGGTAGGTCAGCGTGATTTGGCGAACGGTACTTTTGAGGTTGCCCGTAGAGATACCTTGACGAAAGAGACTGTTTCAGAAAATGAAATAGTTCAGAAAATTGAGTTTCTTCTCGATGATATTCAGAAGAACCTTTATCAAAAGGCTCATGACTTTACTTATGACAATATTACCGAGGTAAATTCGTATGATGAGTTTAAGAAGGTGTTAGAGGAGAAAGGCGGATTTGTTTCAGCTCATTGGGATGGCACGATAGAGACAGAAAATAAGATAAAAGAAGAGACAAAAGCAACTATTAGGTGTATACCCATAGCCGCTAAAAATGAGGAAGGTACATGTCTGGTTTCAGGTAAACCATCTTCTAAAAGAGTACTCTTTGCAAAAGCTTATTAAAAAAATATCATCAGTTGTTGCGATAGTAAAAAATAATTGTATTTTTGCATCCGCAATTGCATAAAGCAATGGCCCGTTCGTCTAGGGGTTAGGACGCCAGGTTTTCATCCTGGTAACAGGGGTTCGATTCCCCTACGGGCTACGAAGTGTTTATAGAATGTTGATTTTTATTCTGAAAAGGCTTATTTCTTTCAGGATTAATCATTTGGCCCGTTCGTCTAGGGGTTAGGACGCCAGGTTTTCATCCTGGTAACAGGGGTTCGATTCCCCTACGGGCTACAAAACCTTGCAGAGGATTGGTGAAGTTGAAAATTGAAAACTTATAACTAGTAAAGTAAGATGGCAAATCACAAGTCAGCGTTAAAGAGAATTAGAAGAAATGAAGCGGTACGTCTTCGTAACCGTTATCAGCACAAAACTGCCCGTAATGCTATTAAGAAGTTACGTGGTGAAGAGAACAAGAAGGATGCTGAGGCACTTTTGCCAAGTGTAGTTAGTATGATCGATAGATTGGCTAAGCGCAACATCATCCACAGTAATAAAGCGGCTAACTTAAAAAGTAAATTGGCCAAGCATGTTGCTGCATTGTAATTAAACTTATTATTGTAAAAAAAGCCCCGATAGATATCTATCGGGGCTTTTTTATGAAATTAACCTTTGTTAGTTTCTAATTTGACCATCACCGAATACATAGTATTTGTTGGTAACCAACTGCTCTAGACCTAGCGGCCCTCTATGGTGCAACTTATCGGTGCTAATTGCCAACTCGGCACCTACACCCATAGCGCCACCATCAGTAAACCTGGTAGAAGCATTGTGATAGACTGCTGCTGAGTCTACTTGTTCCATAAATTTAATCGCCTTATCAGGGTCGTTGGTCATAACGGTAGAAGAATGGCCGCCGGAAAATTTGTTGATTTTCTCGATAGCTTCATCTAAGCCTTGTACCGTACCGATACAGCATTTCATGGCCAAAAATTCTTCATGCCAGATAGATTCGTCTTTGATAACCGACTCATCTGATAAAATACTTCCTGTCTGTTCATCAACCAAAATCGATACGCCTTTTTCAGTAAGTATGCTATCAAGTTCTTTAAGTTTCTCCTCGTAATCGGGAACGGCAGAATCAATCAGAATCTTATCCAATGCATTACAGGCCGATATTTTATGCGTTTTTGCATTAAGAATTACTTTGATGCTCTTTTCCCAATCGGCATCTTTCGCGACATACAGAAAATTGTTGCCACGACCGCTGACCAAAACAGCGCATTTGGCATGTTCTTTTACAAATGCGATTAATTTCTCACCACCTCTAGGAACAATTAGGTCCAGTTTTTCCGGCGGATTTTTCAGGAATTCTTGCGTTTCGGTCCTGTTCATATGTAGCAATTGAATCCAAGAGGTATCCAAGCCATTTTCTTGCAGCGCTTTATGCCAACATGCTTCCAGAGCCTTATTACTGTTGTAAGCTTCTTTTCCGCCCTTTAAAAGAATTTTATTGTTGGCCTTGAATGCCAATACAGCAGCTTCAATCGTAACATCAGGTCTTGACTCATATATAATCATGATGGTGCCAAACGGTGCCGTTTTGTTTTTAATGGTCAATCCGTTTTCGAGGTTCCTTTCAGACTTGGTCTTTCCTACGGGGTCCTCTTGCTCCATAATTTCTCGAACGGAATTAATCATTCCGTCGATTTTTTTGTCGTTAACGACCAATCGGTCATACATAGCCCTATCTTTTTTATCGAAGAGCTCGCAATCTTTCGAGTTTGCTTTTAAGATTTTCTCTCTATCTCCGTCAATAATCGAAATCATAGAGTTTAAAACCTTGTTCTTTATATCTGTATTTAAAAGTTTCATATTCTATATTTAAATTTCAAAAGCCTCTTAGGCCATCACTTGAGTACCTACTTCTTTACCGTTTACGATATCAAGAATTACATTTTCTCTCTTACCGTTGGCGATGTAGGTCGGTATATTTTTAGCGGCGGTTTGCTTGGCTACACTTAATTTTGAGCCCATACCACCGCGACCCTCGGCTTCTCCTTTTTTTACTGTTTTTACGTATTTTTCTACATTTTCGTCAACGCCGACCTTGGCAATCACCTCGGTACCCTCATCGTCTGGGTGTCCGGTATAAAGACCGTCGATATCGGTGAGTATAATGAACTTGTCGGCTTGAATAAGTTCAGCGACCAAACTAGCTAGCTCATCATTGTCTGAAAACATAGATTTGGTTACGGAAACGGCGTCGTCTTCATTTGCAATTGGTACTACGCCTTCAGAGAGAAGACCTTCGTAACAATTGATCATGTTTTCACGGTGTACCCCAGGATTAAAGTCACGCTTGGTGGCCAAAACCTGTGCACATTTCATACCGTAGTCACGAAAAATATTATAATACAAACGCATCATTCTAGGTTGGCCAATTGAAGAATAAACTTGCCTACGCATTGTTTTATCCTTGATATGGCTTTCTCCTAATACCTCCATTCCGGCGATGACCGAACCTGAAGAAACGAGAACACACATAATATCGTTCTCATAGAGTTCTGCTATTTGCTTGACCAATTTTTTTAGAATAGGCCTTACTATTCTATTGTCTTTATTGGTCATTACGTTTGTACCTACTTTGATTACTACTCTTTGTTTGTACATGTTTCTTATTTTCCTAATTCTACTGCTCTGTCAAAGGCGGCGTAAGCAGCTTCTTTAATTAGTTCGTTTACATTATTGTCTTCCATTGAATCTAAAGCGGCCCGCGTTGTACCTCCTTTAGATGCCACCTTGTTCATCCAAGAAGTGGGTGAGAGATCAGATTGATTGAAAAGCTCTACCGCGCCATCAAAGGTTTGGCTTACCAAAACCTTGGAGTCATTGGCCGAGAAACCCATTTTTAAAGCGGCCTCCATCATACTCTGCATAAAATAAAATACATATGCCGGCCCGCTACCCGATATTCCAGTACTTGCATCAATATAATTCTCGGAACTTACCTGAATTGACTTTCCTGTGGTATCGAGTAAATCTTCTACGGTTAGAAGTTCAATTCTACTGACCTGTTTTGAAGGAATGAAGGAGGTGATGCCTTTACCGACTTGTGCCGGTAGGTTAGGCATTGCTCTAACCACCTTTTCAATTTCTAATGATTCTTGCATTGTCTGTATCGTGACCCCTGCCATGATTGAGATTACTATTTGCCCTTTATTGATTAAGGGTCTCATTTTAGCAAAAAGGTCGTCGCTGTGATATGGTTTTACAGCTACAAAAATTAAATCTGCTTGTGGTAAACAGTCTTCGAGGTTTTCAAAGACATCAAAATGAGAAATCTTTTTTAAGGAGAGGATTTTCTCTGGAGAGTTGTCAAGAATCATAACGTTTCTTTTCTTAAGCTGTTTTGATTTTGACATGGCTTCAGCATAGGTCAATCCCATGTTTCCTGCTCCAATAACAAGTACTTTCATTTGTTTTTTTTAAGTTCGAATTTTTTGTTCGCCCTTTAAGTTGCAATAACCATGCGGAATGACAAAAGGTCCTATAGAGTTTACCTCTTTAAAGGGGTTTGGTATAGATTTTTCTTATGGAAATGCTCTTAGGTCAATGATAAAGGTAATAATTGGGGGGGTGAGCTAATCTCATCAAGTCATGGTTCTGATGCCAGGACAGAAAGCAATGCAATAAAGGCATGAAATACTGTCAGTGTTGCAATATAGTATTCACAGCTTTTTTCTTTATCGAATCAATCGTTTCTTCAATCGAGCAAACCCAACCATAATAAGGGAGTACATGATAATAATAAGACAATAGTGAAAAATTCTTATTGTTGGCGCTTCTTGGCTTCCGGTTATCGAAAAGATAAATCTGGCAGTTTTAATCGGTAGGTAGCCAATATAGAAGATCAGCATACCCAAACTGATCCAATAAAGGAGTTTATTCTTGTTAGGGTGTCTTTCTTCAAGTTTGTACCAAGAAATTAAATAAGAAGATGTACAAAATATCAAAATTAATCCTCCCACAATGTAAGTGCCAGTTTGGGAAGAAATCAAGAAGCTTTGAAAGAATGGGTTTAATACGGCCACGATTGAAAATAGATAAACAGCCCATAAAATGAACCTTTTGGCTTTTTGTGATTCAAGGTAGTGCCGGTAAATGAGGAAGAAGTATAAGAAAAAAATAATATTGTAAATGTTATAGATGACCAAGTTGTACCAAGCAATAGCCTCGTTTGAGAAAAAACCGAATTGCGGAAAGTAGGCAGTCAGGTAACCCAAAATTTCATTGAGAAGGGTGTAGCAAAATATAATGGGCAAATACCTTAGCCTGGTGTCGAAATACCTTCTATATCGTAGAATAGAGGCTAATAAGGTCAGCCCATAAAGGGTCAGGAATAAATATTCCAAGAGCAGTCTCAGCATAGGGTTGGTTGTATTAAACCGAGGCCGACCATCTCAAAGACGGGGGAAACATTTCAATTATTTGATATTTAAAAATAAGAATAAATGTTAAAGTAGGGAAGTTGTTATTTGACCATTCGCTTTTTCATTCTTAAAAAACCAACAATAAAAAGGAGGTACATCACTGAAATTAAGCTATAGTGTACAATTCTTACGTGATATGCTTCATTGGTCTGATAAACTGAAAGTATAAACCTAGATACTTTGATGGGTAAATATCCTGTATAAAATATCAGTAAACCCAGACTTATCCAGATCAACAAATTGTCCTTCCAAAAGAAAATTTCTTCTTTATAACATTGATTGAAATAAGTTATTATGCATAATAATAACACAATTCCTCCTACGACATAAGTCCCTATTTGAGCGGTTATAATAAAATTTTGGAAAAATGGGTTGATGAAGGACACCAATATGAATAATATTGAGGCGTAAATAATGATAATTTTATTCTTCTTATTTTCAACGTAGTACCAATAGATGTAAAAGAAATATATAAAAAAGACAATATTATAAATGTTATAGATTATCATGTTGTAGTACGAAATTGAATCACTGCTAAAAAATCCGTACTTCGGGTTGTGAAAGGTAAAATAGCCTAAAATTTCATTTAGCAAAGTATAGAAGAACACAATTGGAAGATACTTCAGTCTTGTTTCGAAATATCTGGGATATCTATATAGCGAAGCCAAAAATGTTAACAAGTACATTACTATAAATAACTTCTCTAATACTTCTACCAACATGGTACATGTTTCTGGAACCTAAATACCCTTAATATGGTGGTGGTGCAGAATTTCCTTCGTTCTTGGTGGTGCTTTTAGGGGCATAGATGGGTGCGGAAGAGAAACTAGGTGCTAAAGAGGCTTCCGATTTAGAATTGGTATCTTGATTTTTGTTGCCTTCAGGTTGAAAATCATTTTTTAAAAGTACAATTCTTCTTTTACCCTCTCCTGCATCGTCTGTATAGAAAATATAATCCTTATCATTTCTCTTAACAGTAGGAGACATCATTATGGAGTTTTGGCGACGATGCACAACTTCCTTTCCATCAGGAAATTTATCTTGGTCAGGGTAATTGGCAAAATAAAATCTTAAAGTAGAGAGTTCTTCCCCAGCTAATTTGGCCTCGTTTTCTATATACGCCATATATTTTTTTAAATCCTCATAATCATAGTATACATACCGGGCAACATCAAATCTAGCGCCATTGGGGTCTTTGTCATTGGCATTGTTACTTTTTTGATTATCGGTTTTTGGTACTTTCTGCTCCTTGTCTGCGTTTCTTTTATCAATCTCGTCTTCGTAATCTTGAATTAGAGATACTCGTCTTTTTTCATAATTAAGATATAATTTCCTGGCTTGTTCCGGTAAAATTATTCCATTGTTGTAATTATCATCGGCTACAGTGCATGGACAATCTGGACAATCGGTCTCAGTCTTGTTTTCCGTAACACAACTAAGTAATGTAAAGGCAATTAAACTGTACGAGATAAGGGAAAGTGATAATTTTGAATTTTTCATGTCATAAGTGGTTAAAGTTCAACTTGTTTAACACGCAAAATTCGGGGGTTGTAATTTTTGCCCTATAAAGATATTTGAAAATACCGATATGCAATGGCTTTTTGAAGAATTTCGTTGAGCTGCAGCCAATGAGTTCTAAAGAGAATTCTTTAGTCTTCAAGTTATTGGAAATAAAAAAATCCCGGAAACGATTTTCGTTTCCGGGATTTACAATATGGTTTTAAACCAATTTTACTGGTTCATCGTAAGTAAGAACTCTTCGTTGTTTTTGGTCTGCTTTATTCTTTGTTCAATGAATTCCATAGCTTCTACAGGGTTCATGTCCGCTAGGTATTTTCTAAGAATCCACATTCTCTGAATGGTATTTTCATCCAATAAAAGATCATCACGTCTGGTACTTGAAGAAGTAAGGTCGATGGCTGGGAAAATTCTTCTGTTTGAAATCTTACGATCCAATTGAAGCTCCATGTTACCGGTACCTTTAAATTCTTCAAAGATAACTTCGTCCATTTTAGATCCGGTTTCTGTTAGAGCAGTGGCAATTATCGAAAGTGATCCGCCACCTTCAATATTTCTTGCCGCCCCAAAGAAACGTTTTGGCTTGTGCAAGGCATTGGCATCGACACCACCACTTAAAACCTTTCCGGAAGCGGGTTGAACTGTGTTGTAAGCTCTGGCCAGTCGGGTTATCGAATCCAATAATATAACAACATCGTGGCCGCACTCAACAAGTCTTTTGGCTTTTTCCAAAACAATGTTGGCCACCCTTACGTGTTCAGATGCCTCTTTGTCGAACGTTGAGGCAACAACTTCACCACGAACATTACGTTGCATATCGGTAACCTCTTCAGGTCTTTCATCTATCAATAAAATAATTTGATAAACTTCTGGGTGATTGGCCGCAATAGCATTAGCAACTGCCTTCAACAGCATTGTTTTACCGGTTTTCGGCTGTGATACGATCATACCTCTCTGCCCTTTTCCGATAGGTGAGAATAAATCTATTATTCGAGTAGAAATATTACTTTGTTTATCGGCAAGATTGAATTTTTCTTGAGGAAACAAAGGAGTCAAGTGTTCGAATGAGACTCGGTCTCTAACCACTTGAGGGTCTATTCCGTTGATTTTATTGACCTTGATAAGAGGAAAGTACTTTTCACCTTCCTTCGGAGGTCTCACATTTCCTAAAACAGTATCACCGGTTTTAAGTCCGAACAATCGAATCTGTGATTGAGACACATAAATATCGTCAGGTGAAGATAAATAGTTGTAATCGGATGAACGTAAGAACCCGTAACCGTCTTGCATGATATCAAGAACACCTTCACTTTCGATAATGCTATCGAACTCATACTCAGGCTCTTTGTAGCGGTTCTTTAAATCTTTGTCAAAATTGCTTTTGTCGTGATTGTTCTTTTGGTGCCTGTGCCCCTTATTGTTTTGATTGTTATTATTGTTCTGGTTTTTATGACCCTGATTGCTCTTTTGGTCTTTTTTGCCAGTATTTGAAGTATTGTTCTGTGCACGTGGCCTTGGTTTTTTAACCTCGGGTTCTTTTTCTTTGGTTTCCGAGTCGTTTTTTACTGGCGCAGGTGCTGAAGAATCTTTGGCCTCCGTTTTTTTGTTTACTTGGCTAACCCTTTTTCTTGGAGTACGGGTTTTTGGTTTTTCTTCGGCTTGAGTGGCGGTTACCTCTTGAACTACTTTAGGGTTTGATGCTTGAAAGTCAAGTATTTGGTATACCAAATCCAACTTCTTTAATGTCTTAAATTTGGGTACATTGAGCCCTTTGGCAATTTCCTGAAGTTCAGGCAGCTTTTTCGCTTTTAATTCTGAAATCTCAAACATTAAGTAAGGTATAAATTATAAGTCTCCGTAAATTGATAAGAAGTGTATTGTTATCTGGGTATTACTAGGAACAGATGTCCCTTTGGGTAAGTGCTATAACTAATAACGCGACAATATTACAAATTATTTTCAATACATCATCGCTTTTTTCTAAAAAGACCCTTATTTTTGCGCCTGATTATGCTTATTAGGCAATGATTCAAAGAATACAGACCGTTTATTTATTTATAGTTGTGCTAATCGCCGCCATAGTGCCTTTTTGGGTAAATTTATGGTCTGATGCCAATGGTAACGAGATTTATGCCCAGAATGAAATACTGATTTCTGGGGCTTTTTATATATCTGCAATATTGGCGCTTGTTGCCATTTTGCTTTTCAAGAATAGAAAAAATCAATTTGTGCTCAACAGGTTGAACCTGTTGATTAATCTTTTTTTACTAGGATTTTTCGTTTACCGATCACTAAACTTATCTGGAGAAACTGAGGTTTCTGAGAAGGGTATTGGGATGTTGATTCCTGTAATTTCTATCGTTTTTTTGGTCCTGGCCAACAGGGCTATCAAGAAGGATGAGGATCTTGTAAAATCTGTGGATCGTTTGCGTTAAACCTAACATCTTAGTAGTATTAGTGCGTTAAACCCGGGGTAGTTCCCGGGTTTTTTGCATTTCTATAGTTTGGATTTTTTTATCGCTTCAGCCATTTTTTGATTCGATTGCTTTCAATGTTGATTCTAAGAAATAGAGGGTTCGGTAGATGTGCCATTTGTATTACATTTATAGGAAATAGTAATGCTATGCAAAAACCGAATAAGAGGCTTGAAAACCAAACCTGTATAGTTACCGGGGCAAGTTCCGGTATAGGTGAGGCGGTTGCCAAGGCTTTGGGCACCGAAGGTGCGAATATTGTTGTCAATTACCATAGTGGTAAAGAAGAGGCTGAAGAAGTCGCCGATTGGATCGAAAAGAACAGTACTTGTGGCAAGGCCATCACTTTTAAATGCGACGTGAGCAAAGAAAATGAGGTTCAAGATATGTTCGCCAAGACTATTTCTCATTTCGGCACAGTCGATGTTTGCGTGGCCAATGCAGGTATTCAAATAGACCATGCCCTTCACGAAATGCCTTTAGAGGCTTGGCAAAAAGTGATCGATGTCAATCTTACGGGTCAATTTTTGTGCGCACGTGAATCGATTCGCGAATTCTTGAAAAGGGGCATGCGAAAAGAGGTCTCAAAATCATTGGGTAAAATCATACATATGAGTTCTGTACATGAAATTATACCTTGGGCGGGGCATTCCAATTATGCGGCGAGCAAGGGCGCTCTCATCATGCTGATGCAAAGTATTTGTCAAGAGTACGGACCGAAAAAAATTCGCTGCAACAACATCGCTCCCGGGGCAATAAAGACGGAAATCAATAAAGATGTATGGAGCACCAAAGAGGGTAGGGAAGGTATGTTGGGCCTTATTCCCTATAAAAGAATCGGGGTGCCTGAAGACATCGGTAGCGTTGCCTCCTGGCTGGCTTCCGATGAATCGGAATATATCAACGGAACGACCATTTTTGTTGATGGGGGAATGACTTGCTACCCAGGATTTACAGTTAACGGATAAATATAAACCAAATAATTATGAAGAATATATTACGAGCGATATTGGCCGGCTGGGGCGCGAAAAAACTGGGTGGAGGAAAATGCGGATGCATTGGATTCATTGTGGTTTTTATACTGCTTTACTGGCTTTTGGGCTACGTTATCAATTAAAGGGCTATGATCTTTTGCCAAGTTCGATTACTTCTAAATCTTTAATGTCTTCATTGTCGATTTTGAATCTTAACATTGTTCGTACCTGATGAAACCCATGTTTACCGCAAGCACCGGGGTTCATATGAAGAACGTTTAGCTTTTGGTCCATCATTACCTTAAGAATGTGAGAATGCCCACAAATAAATAGTTTTGGCGGGTTTTCTTTAATGATGTCTCTTGTTCTCATGTTGTATTTTGGAGGATACCCACCAATGTGCGTCATTAGTACATCGACCTTTTCACAATAGAAACGCTGGTTTAAAGGAAACTCTTTTTGAATGACATGGTCATCGATATTTCCATACACCGCTTTTAAAGGTTTTAACTTCTTGATGCTATCTGTGACCTCAAGGGTGCCAATGTCGCCGGCATGCCATATTTCATCCGCTTGACGGACATATTTTAATATGGTTTCATCGATATGTGAGTGGGTGTCCGAAAGAAGCAGAATTTTCTTCATGATAAAAAATGGTAGTGACCTTAAATGGCAAACCTTCAGTCAGGGTTGATTGAATTTATAAGATGAGTGACACGTCTCTTCAAAATTTGTGCGCTTTTTGAAAAGAAAAGTATCTTTGGTGCTGCACAAAACTAAGGTTTAAGGTTGAGATATTTTGTTGAGTTTTCATACTTCGGAAAGAATTACCACGGTTGGCAAAAGCAACCGAACGCTATAAGCGTACAACAAGTTTTAGAAGATACCTTTTCTGCCTTTTTTAGAAAATCGATTGATCTGGTAGGGGCGGGTCGAACCGATGCAGGTGTTCATGCCAAGCAAATGTTTGCCCATTTTGATGGGGAACCTATCGAGGATATACCCAATGCACTTCATAGATTGAATTCATTTTTACCTGACGATATAGCGGTACATCATATTCTTCAGGTGAACGATGAAGCCCACGCTCGATTCGATGCGGTTTCTAGAACCTATGAATATTGGGTGGTAGAAAACAAAAACCCTTTTTATATTGATGCGGCCTACTATTTAAAAAATCAACCGGATGTCGAAGCTATGAACGAAGCGGCAGCTATGTTGTTGGATTATCAAGATTTTGAATGTTTCTCAAAATCGAATACCGATGTTAAGACTTACATCTGCCATCTTGAGAAGGCTGTTTGGGAACGCAAAGGTGATCAACTTGTTTTTACCATTACAGCCGATCGTTTTTTAAGAAATATGGTGAGAGCTGTGGTGGGCACACTTCTGGAGGTTGGTAAAGGTAAATGGACGAAAGCCGATGTTAAATCGGTCATAAATAGTAAAGACAGAAGTAAGGCCGGGCCGTCTGTACCGGCAAAAGGATTATATTTGACCTCTGTTTTATATCCCGATAAGATTTATAAGTAAATGGATAAAGATTCTGGAAAAGCATTTGATCTTCGACTTTTCAGACGCTTAATGGCTCATACGCGCCCTTACAGGTTAACATTTTATGGCGTAGCGCTGGCTGCCATTCTCTTATCCGTTTTTTCGGTAATCATTCCCTATTTGGTACAAAAGATTATTGATAATGCCATTATGGTGCCTAACGCAGAGATGCTTCTCAATCTCAGCGTCATTATGTTAGGGGTTCTACTGGCACAGGTTATCAGTCAGCTTCTCTTCAACTATTATGCAAACTGGCTGGGTGAGATGGTCATCAAAGATGTACGCATCGACCTATTTAAACATATGCTAGGTTTTCGAATGAAATATTTCGATAGCTCATCTTTAGGTGTTTTGGTTACAAGGGCCGTTCAAGATATGCAGCGCATCGGTGAAATTTTTAGTCAGGGTTTTTTCATGATAGTTGCCGATTTGTTGAAAATGTTGGCTGCAGCTGCCATGATGTTATATTTGAACTGGAAATTGGCCTTGATTGTTTTTGTAATTATGCCGGTTATTCTTTATGCCACTCGTTTGTTTCAAAAGGCGATGAAGGTCGCTTTTATAGATGTTAGGGCAGAGGTTTCAAACTTAAATTCATTCGTGCAAGAGCGTATTACAGGAATGAAAATCGTGCAATTATTTACCCGAGAGCGCATAGAGAGCGAAAACTTTAGGGGTATCAACGAGAAGCATCAAAATGCATGGTTGAAAACGGTTTGGTATAACTCTATATTCTTTCCGATTGCTGAAATCGTATCATCGGTAGCCATAGGTTTGGTGGTCTGGTACGGTGGGCTTCAAAATGTGGCCAATATCAGTGTAGATATCGCAGGTACCCTTTTTGCTTTTATACTGTATATAGAAATTCTTTTTAGGCCTTTGAGGCAAATCGCCGATAAATTCAACACCTTACAGATGGGTATGGTAGCTGCGAATAGGGTGTTCAAGATTTTAGATACCCAAAGTAACATTCAAGATGTTGGTACTATTGAAAAGGGTGATGTTCGGGGCAACCTCAAATTTTCAGATGTGCGTTTCGGTTATGTTGAAAATGAAGAGGTCTTACACGGTGTTACCTTTGAGGTACAGGCTGGTGAAACTATTGCTATTGTTGGGGCAACCGGAGCCGGAAAATCAACAATAATCAACCTTCTCAATCGATTTTACGAAATCAACTCAGGTAGTATTTTGGTAGATGATATCGATATCAAAGATTTTAAGCTAAGTTCGCTTAGGGCTCAGATAGCGGTCGTGTTGCAAGATGTATTTTTATTTGCCGACACAATTGAGAACAACATTTCATTAAAAAACTCTTCAATAACTCTTGAAACTATCAAGGCGGCGGCCGACGAAATTGGGGTCGATGAATTTATTTCAAGCCTGCCGGGAGGGTATCAATATAATGTAAAGGAGAGGGGCACGATGCTTTCAAGTGGCCAGCGACAATTGATAGCCTTTTTGAGGGCCTATGTAAGCAACCCAAGTATTCTGGTATTAGATGAGGCTACCTCATCCGTAGATACTTATTCAGAACAGCTTATTCAGCGTGCAACAGAAAGAATAACCGAAGGACGTACGTCCATAATAATCGCCCACCGTTTGGCGACCATTAAAAAGGCCGATAAGATTATTGTGATGGATGCAGGTCAAATCGTTGAGACCGGTACCCACAAGCAATTGTTGAAAAGAAAGGGCTATTACAGTAAACTTTACGAAGCGCAATTCATGGAAGAGGAAGTGGCCTAATCGCGCAAATCTTCCTTAATCATCGTGGCCAGCTCATCAAGGTCTGCATAGTCGGTAAACTCACCATTTTTGATATAAGATATATTACCGGTCTCTTCACTTACGACCAAGGCCAGGGCATCGGTTTTTTCAGTAATGCCTACGGCTGCGCGGTGGCGAAGACCAAAACGTAGGGGAATGTTTCTTTTGTTCGATACCGGTAAGATTACTCTGGTGGCAACAATGTAATTATCTTCAATCACAGCGGCGCCATCGTGTAACGGACTATTCTTGTAGAAAATACTCTCGATAATGGGTTTGTTGATTTCGGCGTGCATCTTATCCCCAGAGCCCTTGATGAAATCTAAAGACGTATTTCTTTCAAGTATAATAAGCGCTCCGGTCTTCGTGGTCTTCATTTTTCTACAAGCGGCAACAATGGCATCAACATCGGTAGTCGAATTGATGGCATCTTCCCTCAAGAATTTAAAATGCTTTAGAAACTTTTTTCTATTTGAGAAATTGGTCGACCCTATCATCAAAAGAAACTTTCGAATTTCCTGCTGAAAAACTATAATGAGGGCAATCAGTCCCACTTGCATAAAGGCGCCGACCAAACTGCTGATCATTTCCATGCCCAATAGTTCGGTTAGCTTCCAAAATCCCCATACAATAACAATACCGATGAAAATATTAATGGCCGCCGATCCCCTTACCAGTTTATAAACATAGTAAAGCAATACCGCTACCAAAAAAATGTCTAGTAGGTCGGTGATATTGAATTCCAGGAAATTAAGAAAATCCAAGTCGGATGGGTTTTTGTAAAATTAGGAAATAAATTCGCTCTTTAACTGTTCTGCAAGTTTAACACATTCAACTGCTTCTTTAACGTCGTGAACCCTTAAAATATTAGCACCTTTAAGAAGCGCGGCCATGTTGAGCGCTGTAGTGCCATTAAGAGCTTCTTCTGGTTGTTTGTCAAGCAATTTGTAAATCATCGACTTTCGGCTAACGCCGACCAATAACGGGTGCTCGATATTCTTGAACAGCTCGAGGTTTGAAAGTAGTTCATAGTTCTGCTCTAAGGATTTGGCAAAACCGAACCCTGGGTCTACGACGATATCTACAATGCCGAGGTCTTTTGCTAGTCTTAGGCGCTCAGAAAAGTACTTGCGAATGTCGTTAATGAGATTTTGATATTCGGTTTTTGATTGCATGCTTTTCGGGTCTCCTTTCATGTGCATCATGATGTAAGGTGCTTTTAGTTTTGCGACGGTCGAAAGCATCTGTTCATCAAGTAGACCTGCCGAGATATCGTTGATCAACGAGGCGCCGTACTGAATGCACTCGGCAGCCACCTTGCTTCTGAAAGTATCGACGGAAATTTGAATTACGGGAAACTCTTTTGTCAATAGTTCGATAATCGGTACAATACGCCCAAGTTCTTCTTCTTCGCTTACATGGGCGGCCCCGGGGCGAGAACTGTAGGCGCCAATATCGATAAAGGTGGCTCCTTCAAGAAGCATTGCCTCGGTTCGTTTCAATACGGATTTAGAATCTGAAAACCGGCTTCCGCCATAGAAAGAATCGGGCGTAATATTCAGAATGCCCATTACTTTGGGCGACTTGAGGTCAATGAGTTGGCCTTTGCAATTGATGGTCATTTTACGTAAAGTTCAAGCGGTAACATTTGAATAACCAAGTTTAAAACACGAACTTTGAGCAATTCAAAATTTTGTGTGAAATTTACGCAAATTAGAAACGATATCCATGCCTGAAACTTCCCAGCAGTACGATGAGGTGATAAAAACTTGTCGTAATCTATTTGAAAAGAAAATGAAGGATTACGGTAGTGCGTGGAGAATTTTAAGGCTACCTTCCTTAACGGACCAGATATTTATCAAGGCTCAGCGCATAAGAGGGTTGCAAGAAAATGAGGTGCGAAAGGTAAACGAAGGAGAACGCTCAGAGTTTATCGGCATCATCAACTATTCATTGATGGCTCTAGTACAACTTGAAAAAGGGGTAGCTGCCCAGCCTGATATGCAATTGAAGGAGTCTTTAGAGTTGTATGATAAGCATTCGGCCGCTACCAAGGCCCTCATGGAAAATAAGAACCATGACTACGGTGAGGCTTGGCGTGACATGCGCATTAGTTCTTTGACCGATCTCATTCTGCAAAAATTACTTCGGGTAAAACAAATCGAGGACAACAAAGGAAAGACCATCGTGAGCGAGGGTATCGATGCCAATTATCAAGACATGATCAATTATGCTGTTTTCGCTATGATTCATTTAAACGAAAAAGGGGAGTAGTTCATGAGATATCTGGTAGCCATAAGTCGAATTTTTGTTGGGATACTCTTTATCATAAGTGGGTTTATCAAGCTGAACGACCCGGTAGGTTTTTCATTTAAGCTCGAAGAATACTTTAGTCAAGGTGTTCTTGACCTTCCTGTTTTTGAACCTTACGCTTTGGCGATTTCAATTTTCGTGGTAATTTTTGAAGTGTTGTTAGGCGTTATGCTATTGGTCGGTTTTAGGGTGAAATTTACCGTATGGAGTCTTTTGTTGATGATAGTGGGTTTCACATTTTTGACCTTCTACTCGGCATACTACAATAAAGTCACCGACTGCGGTTGTTTTGGAGACGCCATCAAATTGACCCCGTGGGAATCTTTCACAAAAGATATTATTCTACTTGTATTGATAGTGCTTTTGTTCATAGGACAAAAATATATTACGCCTCTCTTTGATATCAAGATAAGAAGAATTGTAATTGTTTTTTCGGTACTGGTTTGTATCGTTTATTGTAACTATGTTCTCAACCATTTACCTGTCATCGACTTTAGACCGTATAAAATAGGTGCTAACATAGAGGAGGGTATGACAGTTCCAGAAGATGCGCCCAAACCAATATACGATTACGCTTGGCGATTCAAAGTGAATGGTGAAGATAAGATTATAGTTACTCAAGGTGATTATCCACAGGTAGATGGTGAGTTCGTCGATGTGGAGACAACCGAAGTGCAGAAGGGTTATGAGCCGCCGATACACGATTTTACCATAGAACAAGGGGGTGAGGACTTTTCTTCGGGTCTTTTGCAAGAACCGAAACTTGTGATGGTTATAGCTTATGACTTGAGAAAGACAAACGAAGCTATTTATCCTGAAGTAAAATCAATAACCGATAAGGCTTTAGATACAGGTTATAAGGTAATCGGCATGTCGGCATCCAATGAAGAGCAGACCCAGGCCCTTATCGATCAGTATAAACTAGCTTTTGAATTTTATTTCACTGATGAGACAACATTAAAAACCATCGTCAGGTCAAACCCTGGTGTTTTGGTTTTGCACAAAGGAACCATCGTTCAAAAAGTGCATTACAACGATTTGAACGATTTGAAATTCGACTGACATATTATTTAAAAGATTAACTAATTACCTAAACAAAGAATAAAGAAAATGAGAAGTAAAATAGTTGCCGGAAACTGGAAAATGAACAAGAATGCCGAAGAAACCGAGGCGTTATTGAGCGAGTTGGCAGCCAAACTGCCAGATACGAACGCTGAGGTAATGGTAGCACCTACCTTTGTAAATTTGGCTGGTGCGGTACGTAGTTTAGAATCATCAGTTGTTAAGGTGATAGCTCAAAATATGCACTTTGCAGAAAACGGCGCGTATACCGGAGAAATTTCGGCCGATATGCTTTTAAATATTGGTGTTGATACTGTGATTTTAGGTCATTCTGAGAGAAGAGCCTATTTTAATGAAACCGATGAGATATTGGCTAAAAAAGTCGCTGCCGCACTTGATAAAAATATGAGGGTAATGTTCTGTTTTGGGGAAGAGCTTGAAGACCGTAAGTCTGAAAATCATTTCAACGTAGTGGAAAGCCAATTAAAAAACGCATTGTTTTCTTTAGACGCCTCTTCTTGGAGCAAGATTATTTTGGCCTATGAGCCGGTCTGGGCCATTGGTACCGGCGAAACCGCATCTCCTGAACAAGCACAAGAAATGCATGCTTTCATTCGAAAAACCATTACCGAGGCTTATGACACTTCAGTGGCAAACGATGTATCTATTTTATACGGTGGTAGCGTAAAACCGGCCAATGCAAAAGAGATATTTGGTAAGCCCGATGTTGACGGTGGACTTATTGGTGGAGCTTCTTTAAAAGCCGATGATTTTGTGGCCATAATTGAGGCTATCTAAAAATTTGTTGAAAGAATTAATTAAATAGGGGAGTGTTCTGCACTCCTCTTTGATTTTTATGGAGAATACCATTTACATAGAATATAGTTTTAGCGTTTCACCGTTACAACCAGCGACAGATATTCTAATTGCCGAATTGGGGGAAGCAGGTTTTGAAAGTTTTGTGGAAAATGAAACAGGTGTACTGGCCTATATCCAAAAGGAAGAGTTTGAAGAAGCAATAATGGACTCCATAGAAATTCTTAAGAATGCCAATTTTGATATTTCTTTTGAAAAGAAGGAAATAGAACAAGAAAACTGGAACGCCACTTGGGAAAAGAACTTTACCCCTATACAGGTAGCCGAACAATGTATGGTTCGAGCACCTTTTCACGAGAAACCCGATGTGCCTTTTGATATTATCATTGAGCCTAAGATGAGTTTTGGCACGGGGCATCATGAAACTACCCATATGATACTCCAATTTATACTTGACCATAACTTTGAGGGTAAGACAGTTTTGGATATGGGCAGCGGTACTGGGGTTCTGGCCATTTTGGCAGCCATGAAAGGTGCCAGAAGCGTCGATGCCATAGATATTGACAATTGGTGTTACCACAATGCCCTCGAAAATGTAGAGCGTAACGGTGTTGATCAGGTGCAGGTTTTTGAAGGAGATGTTAGTTTATTGGGTTCAAAAAAATTTGATGTAATTCTGGCCAACATCAATAGAAATATTCTTTTGGCTGACATACCTACTTATGCTTCCAATTTAAAGGCTAATGGCACTCTTTTTGTGAGTGGGTTCTATGAAGACGATATTTTTGCGATATCTGAAAAATGTGCTAGCTGTGGATTAAAATTTGAAAAAAATCTTTCAAGAAATAATTGGGTAGCGGTAAAATACGTATTTTAGAAAGAGTCTCATTAATTAAAATCGATGAGTATGGGTTTGAAAGAGAAATATTCTGAAGAATTACTTTTAGAGGAGGCAGTTGTACAGCAGAACGAAATTATTCTTTTTAATGATGATGTGAATACTTTCGATCATGTAATCGAAACCTTGATCGATGTGTGCGAGCACACACCGGAACAGGCCGAACAGTGCTCCATTATTGTTCATTATAACGGAAAATGTACTGTCAAAACTGGTGAGTACAACGATTTAAAGCCCCGATGCAGTAAATTGCTACAGGCGGGCCTTAATGCCGAAATCGTCTAAAAAAAATCGGCTAATAGATTGACCGTTTAATGCGGTAGTTTGTTGCGTAGCACACCGTATGCGAAGGTTCCTAACATAGCAGCAGCTATAACGATGAGCATACTAAAAACCCCTGTGCCGACTAATATGTACATGGGTCCAGGGCAGGCACCTGCCAATGCCCAGCCAAGTCCAAAGATGGTGCCCCCCAATAAGTACCGGGTGACGCTCTTCTCTTTTGGTGGTAAATTAATTTCCTTTCCTTCAATACTTTTGACCTTGAGTTTTTTGATCAAGAAGACGAATACAATGCCTAAGGTGACTGCCGAACCAATGATTCCGTACATGTGAAATGATTGAAATTTGAACATTTCAAAAATTCGGTACCACGATACGGCTTCCGATTTAACGAGAACAATTCCAAAAAAGATTCCGACCAATAAAAACTTGAGAAATTTCATTTTAAAAAATTAAGGGTAACAAAAAGTGGGTCATAATCAATCCTCCAATAAAAAATCCGATTACGGCAATGAGAGAGGGTAACTGTAAATTGCTAAGGCCCGTAATGGCATGTCCCGAGGTACAACCACCTGCATAGCGGGTGCCGAAACCCACTAAGAACCCTGCAATTATTAGAATAGCGAGACCTTTAAAGCTTAGAGCATATTCCCAAGCATAGATTTCCGGTGGCAAAAGACTTTTTCCTGCATTTTCGAAACCCAATTCTTGTAAATCTGTAACTGTTTCGGGGTTCAAATCAATAGCTGCACCGTTCGATAATACGCTTGTTGCTAGAAAGCCGCCTATTATGGCGCCCAATACCACAGTTAGGTTCCAGCGTTGCGCTTTCCAATCGAATCTAAAGAAGTCTGAATACTTTCCCGCGCCTCCAATACTGCAAAATGTCCTCAGGTTGCTTGACATCCCAAAGGTTTTTCCAAAAAAGATGAGTAACAGCATCACTAGTGCAATCAAAGGGCCTGTAACGAACCAAGGCCAAGGGTCTAAGATGAAGTCCATAGGTTTTAATTTGGTGCAAAGTTATAGTAACGCAAATACGGCTAGGTAATAATTGTTACAATGTAATCGAGATATTGGTAAAGCTTACTGAAACTACATAAACTTTTGCCGATTTCATAAAAATGGATTTTCAGTTTCAAATGAGCCCGTTATAATACATACTTTTGCCGCTTACCAAACTATCATTCGAATGATCCAGTGTCACATCCTTTCATTGCCTAAATTGTCAAGGCTAATTCTAATATCTATATTCTTTTTGTTGATTAGACTGGAAGCCCAAGAAGGGCCGAAGGTTTATGTAGCCTATGAAAGGGCCGATGTAATTTTTGTTGATGGCCTTGCGAGTGAAACCTCGTGGGATAAAGCCTTGTGGAGCGATGATTTTATCGATATAGAAGGTATGATCAAACCAAAATACAAAACGCGCATGAAAATGGTTTATGATGAGGAGTATCTATATTTCTATGCAGAAATGGAAGAACCCCATATCTGGGCCACTCTCAAACAACGAGATACCGTTATTTTCTACAATAATGATTTTGAAATATTTATAGACCCCGATGGGGATACTCATAATTATTATGAGTTTGAGATGAACGCTTTGAATACCGTTTGGGATTTATTCTTGACAAAACCCTATCGTAACCATGGTAAAATAATTGATAGTTGGGATATTCAAGGTATAAAAACGGCTGTATCGATTAACGGAACATTGAACAATGCGTCTGATACAGATGATAGCTGGAGTGTGGAAATAGCCATGCCTTGGACGGTGATTACGGAAGCATCGCATGGAGGCAAGGTTCCAAAAGGTGATTTTTGGCGAATTAATTTTTCTAGGGTCAATTGGGATTATGACCTAAATGATGAAAAGTATTCGAGAAAGAGAGATGAACAAGGTAAGTTTCTACCAGAGTATAATTGGGTTTGGTCGCCTCAATGGGTGATAAATATGCATGAACCTGAGCATTGGGGTTATGTGTATTTTTCAAAGCGAGGTTTAGGTTTAAAAGAAGTGTTTGACATGCCCTTGGATGAAAGAATCAAATGGCAATTGTATTCGCTTTATCGCAAGATTTTAAAATCAAAAGAAGATCCAGAAATGACTTGGAAGAAAATGGAAGGTTCAAAAATAAATCTGGATGGTGAGTCTATAGATGTAAAATTTGATAAGCACTTATCGGGATGGAACCTTTCTTTGGTAAGCCCATTTAGCAAAAAGATGCTTTTGATCAAAGAAGACGGAAGGTTTATCAGCTCCGAATAGCTATTAATAAAGAATTTATGCCTTCGTTAGCGGAAACAAACAATAGCTAAATTGATTGGTGTTTAGTGAGCGGCATTGTTCTGAAACACCTTAAGACAATAAAAAACCCCGCATTACAATGCGGGGTTTTTTAAAGTGACCTCGGCAGGATTCAAACCTGCAACCTTCTGAGCCGTAATCAGATGCGCTATTCAGTTGCGCCACGAGGCCTTTTTAATGGGGTGCAAATATATTTCTTTTTACTTTTATTGCAAAACGGGAAGCTAAAAATATGGATTTTAAGTCGTACATAAGAGATATAGAGAATTTTCCAAAAGCTGGCGTCATGTTCAAAGACATTACACCTCTTTTGAAAGATGCAAATGCCCTGCAAAAGTCAACTGAAGCATTGCTTGACTTGATTGGTGATGTAAAGGTCGATAAAGTAGTGGGTATGGAGAGTAGGGGTTTTTTCTTTGCCCCTTTACTAGCGAGTCATCTAAACGCTGGTTTTGTTCCAGTGCGTAAACCAGGCAAATTGCCCGCCAAAAAGATGAGTCAAAATTATGATTTAGAATATGGTACTGATTCGCTTGAAATACACGAAGATGCTATTAAAAAAGGAGAGAAAGTTCTGGTTCATGACGATGTGTTGGCAACCGGTGGCACGGCCAAAGCGACTTGTGAACTTATAGAAAGACTGGGCGGTGAAATTATACAATGTAATTTTTTGGTCGAGCTTCAATTTTTGAACGGGTCCGGAAAATTGAATAAGTACCACCTGACCTCGTTGGTTCAGTACTAGAGAGTTCATTCTCTGCTTAATCCAAAGCTCTAGTGGTTACAAAATATTTCCAGCCAATAATAGCCAATTGTAGCTTGCTGGCCTTTGACAGGTCAAGTTGTTGCTTGCTGTAAGAGGGTAGCAAAACTTTGTTCATTTTTGCCAAGACTTTAAAAAACTGTTTTTTCATCAGGTCGCTAGTTTACCAAATATAACTACTTAATCGAATAAAATTGAAAGACCGCTCTTTGGCGGTCTTTTATATATAGGCCTATATGAGTGTCAGATTAAATAATGCTAATAATTATTGTTATTAGTAAGACAAGCATTTTGGCAATAGCGATCATTTTTGTTTTTAGGTTTTTCGGGTTAGCCTTCTATGTGAAGGTTGAGTAAATACTACTCGTCAATCGATTGTCTTTTCAAGATATATAAACACAGTGCTATCCTCCTAATCAAAACCTACGATTTTTTAAAAGTGAATACGAAAATGTAACTTAAAAAATGATTTATATTTCAATTTTTAATCAAGTCTCTTCGTTTTAAAAATAGATTATTATTTAAAAAGGTGTTTAAAGTTTCTAATTAAAATAAATGAAGGGGGTTTTTCAAAGACTTTTCAAAAACCTAGGGGTCATCCATTGAAAAAAAAGGCTATTTGTTAAAATCCATTCATAGCCTATTAGGTGGTTTTTGAAATTTAGGCATTTGTCTAGCAAATTTAATTCTTGGGTTATCTTTGCTGTTTTTGAGTTCTTACTTACCCTTTTATGCAAAACATTCTATTTATTATTCTCGGTTTAGGTCTATTGATTGCTGGTGGAAATTGGCTTTTGAAATCGGCGGTCGCTCTTTCTTTGCGTTTGAGTATTCCTAAAATTGTGGTAGGTATGACTGTTGTGTCTTTCGCCACTTCTGCACCCGAATTGATTGTGAGTATCAAATCGGCCCTAGACGGTTTTCCTGATTTGGCTTTGGGTAATGTGGTAGGGTCGAATATAGCCAACCTGGGGCTTGTTCTGGGGGTTACGGTTATTTTGGGCAGTATAGATGTCAACCGAAGTTTTTATAAGACTGATTGGCCCGTAATGATGTTGGCTTCTATCTTGTTTTTTGTGTTCATATATTTTGATGGTGTTCTACAGCGGTATGAAGGCCTTATAATGGTAGTCTTTCTCTTTCTATTTTTGGTCTACCTGCTTCGTTTTCAGAAGCCGGCTGTGGTTGACGAATTACCTGAAGATGATATTCCGTTGCCTTTATATAAAACAGTCTTTTTATTGGGTATTGGAGGTGTAGCGCTGTGGGCGGGTTCAGAATTATTGATTAATGGCGCAGTTGGTCTGGCGTCGATATACGGTGTTAGCGAACGAATTATAGGTGTTACCATAGTATCGGTGGGTACAAGTATTCCTGAACTGGCTGCCTCCATTATTGCGGTAATTAAGAAGGAAAAGGCTATTTCCTTGGGCAACCTAATAGGGTCGAATATCTTTAATGTTCTGGCAGTTTTAGGCATTACTTCGATGATAACGCCAGTAAAAGTTATGGATCAGGGTTTGTTGCAGAATGATATTTTTTGGATGCTAGGTATTTCCTTTCTTGTTCTTCCCTTGGTGTTTTTTCCTAAAGGATTGCGTTTGGGGTGGAGAGATGGTCTGATTCTCGTGGCACTGTATGCAGCCTTCGTTTATTTTACCATAGGATAAGCTCTTTCTCACCGTATTTTAGAATATTCCCTATCCGGACAGTCGTTATAAAGTTTTGATTTATCTACAAAAAGGAAATGAGCTATTTTCTCATAGAGCTATTGAGTAGACTTATCTATTTTATGGATTAGACATTTGGATAAATGAGGAAATGCGTATTTACAATTTTAAAAAGGGGAACAATTAGCAAATAAGCACAATTGAAAAAGCCCCGATTTAGAATCGAGGCCTTTCACTTATTATGTCAACAATTAAATCTTAAACCTTGGCAGACTTTACAGTCTTAACAATTCTTCCGGCAATCTTATAAGGATCACCATTAGAAGCAGGTCTTCTGTCTTCTAACCAACCTTTCCAACCGCTTTCTACGGTAGCGATAGGAATACGGATAGAAGCTCCACGGTCAGAAATACCGTAAGAGAAATCATTAATAGAAGCGGTTTCATGAAGACCGGTCAAACGCTGATCGTTGAACTCGCCGTATACTTCGATGTGCTCTTTAACGACTGGTCTAAATGCTTCACATATTTTCTCATAAGTATCTTTAGAACCGGCAGTCCTTAAAGTACTGTTTGAGAAGTTTGCGTGCATACCAGAACCGTTCCAGTCCATATCTTTGCCTAATGGTTTTGGGTGATACTCAATGTAGTAACCGTATTGCTCGGTCAATCTATCTAACATATAACGAGCAACCCAAAGTTCATCTCCAGCTTTTTTGGCTCCTTTGGCAAATAATTGGAATTCCCACTGACCGCAAGCAACCTCTTGGTTGATTCCTTCGAAGTTGATACCTGCAGCGATACACATATCTGCATGTTCTTCAACAATATGGCGACCATGAGTATTTTTTCCTCCAACAGAGCAATAGTACATACCTTGTGGCGCAGGGTAGCCACCTCTTGGGAAACCTAGTGGAAGGTCGGTAACGGTATCCATGATAAAGTATTCTTGCTCGAAACCGAACCAGAAATCATTGTCATCGTCATCTATAGTAGCTCTACCGTTTGAAGGGTGTGGGGTTCCATCAGCGTTCAGCACCTCTGTCATTACTAAGAAACCATCTTTTCTTACAGGGTCTGGGAAAATCGCAACTGGTTTTAATAAACAATCTGAAGAACCACCTTCTGCCTGTTTGGTTGAACTTCCGTCAAAAGACCACATTGGGCAGTCTTCCAAGGTTCCACCAAAATCATTTACTACTTTGGTTTTGCTTCTCATGTTCTGCGTGGGGAAGTATCCATCTAGCCAGATATACTCCAATTTTGTTTTGCTCATAATCTAAGGAAGTTAAATTTTTTAATTTTCAGACTAACAAAAATATATTTTTTGTGGAGATATCCTATTTTTAAGGGGGGTAAATATCCAAAAATTGAATAAAATTTATGATACCCCTTTTTTGCAAGGGGTATTTTAAATAATATGGATTATATGCCCTTTTTATTATTAAATCCTTAATTCCTATTTTAGCCTAAAATTAAACTGCCATACATGTCAAAACAACGATTCGCCGCTATAGCTGAAAGCCAACGAAGAAGCCCTTTAAATGTAGACGAAAACGGTAGACGTTCAGAGCGTTACGCAGAAAATGTTTTTAATGATGAGCGAATGCTTCAGTACCTTACCATAGATGCTCTTGACAGTGTGCGAAATGCGATTTTTTCAGGTTCAAAAATTAACCGAAAGGTGGCAGATCAAGTAGCCGAAGCTATGAAAGCATGGGCTATTTCTATGGGGTCGACACACTATACCCATTGGTTCCAACCCCTCACGGGTGCCACGGCAGAAAAGCATGATGCCTTTTTCGATTTACTTTCAGATGGCCGTGCCCTTGAAAAATTCGGCGGTGCACAATTGGTACAGCAAGAGCCCGATGCCTCTAGTTTTCCCAGTGGCGGAATCAGAAATACTTTTGAAGCTCGAGGTTATACCGCGTGGGATCCTACAAGCCCCGCTTTTGTATACGGAACGACCCTTTGTATACCTACCATTTTTGTGTCGTATACAGGCGAGGCCTTGGATAATAAAACCCCTTTGTTAAGGGCCTTACATGCCATAGATGAGGCTGCAACAGGGGTGGCTAAATATTTTGATAAAAATGTAGTAAAGGTGAACGCCACCTTAGGTTGGGAACAAGAGTATTTTCTCATTGATAGGGCTTTGGCCAATTCTCGCACCGATATTAGCATGACTGGTAGAACTTTGATCGGTAATTCAGCTGCCAAAGGGCAACAACTGGATGATCATTATTTCGGAGTCATACCAAATAGGGCAATAGCCTTTATGAAGGAGCTTGAAAAGGAGTGTCTTTTATTGGGGATTCCCGTAAAGACACGTCATAATGAAGTGGCACCGAACCAATTTGAGTTGGCTCCGGTTTTTGAGGAAGCAAATCTAGCGGTCGACCATAATCTACTTCTTATGGACGTGATGGATAAAATAGCGGCCAAACACAATTTTAAGGTACTTTTTCATGAAAAACCGTTTGCCGGAATCAACGGCTCAGGAAAGCATAACAATTGGTCGCTGACGACTGATACGGGTGTAAATCTGTTGAGTCCCGGTTCAACCCCTATGAAAAACCTTCAGTTTTTGACATTTTTCGTGAATACCATCAAAGCGGTCGATAATTATGAAGAACTTTTACGCTCTTCCATTGCATCGGCCAGCAATGACCATAGGTTGGGGGCCAATGAAGCGCCTCCGGCAATCATCTCAATTTTTATTGGTAAACAGTTGGGCAACGTTCTTGACGAGCTTGAAGGTGTAACGAAAGGTAAATTATCCCCGGAAGAAAAAACGGAACTTAAACTAAATGTGGTCGGTAAAATACCTGAAATTTTACTTGATAATACCGATAGAAACCGTACTTCGCCATTTGCATTCACAGGCAATAAATTTGAAATGCGAGGGGTAGGGGCAAAAACCAATTGTGCCAAGCCCATGACCATTTTGAATACAATCGTGGCCAAACAATTGCGCGATTTTAAAAAGGAGGTAGACGCCCTAATTGACAAGAAGAACCTAAAAAAAGACGAGGCCGTATTCAATGTTTTAAGGGAATACATAAAAACATCAAAAAGAATTCGCTTTGATGGTGACGGCTACAGCGATAATTGGGAAAAAGAAGCTAAGAGAAGAAAGCTGAGCAATAACAAGAATACCCCGCAAGCTTTAAAGGTTCTTACTTCTGAAGATAGTCTTTCCCTATTTCAAACAACCGGTGTATTGAGCGAAACAGAGGTAAAGGCACGTCAAGAAGTAGAGCTTGAGGCTTACATTATGCACGTTCAAATAGAAGCAAGGGTACTTAAAGAGTTGGTATACAATCAAGTGGTTCCAACGGCAGTTGAATATCAAAGTAGGTTGATAAAGAATGTGTTAGGTCTTAAAGAGATTTATGGGGCGGCTCACACCGGACTTTCGGATGCACCATCTAGTATTATTGAACAAATCGGAGAAAATATAGCCGAATTGAAAAAAAAGACCGATGCCATGGCGGCGGCCGTGGTCAAGGCCGATAAAATGGCAGACACTTCTAAAAAAGCTTCCGCTTATTGTGATAACGTTTTGAGTTACTTTGAAAGTATTCGTGAGCACTGTGACCTACTTGAACAATTGGTCGATGATCGCTTATGGCCCTTGACCAAATATAGAGAGCTTCTTTTTATTAGGTAACAAGCCCAGTATAGCGTTTATTGAGAAAACCTCAACATCAAAGTTTTATATCTAGGTAGGTCTTTATAATGCGAATAACGTATTTTTGCGCCAAATACCGATCAGAATGAGTTCTTCAACCAGTGAGAGATACAGCCAAAGGGGAGTTTCGGCTTCAAAAGAAGATGTGCACAATGCCATTAAGAATATCGATAAAGGTCTTTTCCCTAAGGCATTTTGCAAGATTGTACCCGATTATCTAACAAATGATCCTGAATATTGCTTGGTAATGCATGCCGATGGCGCAGGTACTAAATCTTCTTTGGCGTACATGTATTGGAAAGAGACAGGTGATATTTCGGTATGGAAGGGGATTGCCCAAGACGCATTGGTTATGAACATCGATGACCTTATTTGTGTGGGGGCAACGGACGATATCATGCTTTCTTCAACTATTGGCAGGAACAAGAATCTGATTCCCGGAGAGGTTATTTCCTCTATTATTAATGGAACTGAAGAACTGATTTCCGATTTGGGCGAGCACGGTATTACCATTCATTCCACTGGAGGGGAAACAGCCGATGTTGGTGATTTGGTTCGTACAATCATCGTCGATTCTACGGTCACAGCTCGAATGAGAAGAGATAAGGTAATTGATAATGCGAACATAGCAGAAGGTGATGTAATAGTTGGTCTGGCGTCTTTTGGGCTTGCGAATTACGAAAGTGAATACAACGGAGGTATGGGCAGTAACGGACTCACTTCTGCGAGGCATGATGTGTTCGCCAAATACTTGGCTGAGAAGTATCCTGAAAGTTATGATGCTGCCGTACCTAAGGATTTGGTTTATTCGGGAGGAATGAAATTGACCGACCCCATAGAAGGGGTTCCTCTTGATGCCGGTAAGTTGGTTCTTTCGCCTACACGAACTTATGCTCCTATCGTTAAGCAGATATTGCAACAGTTTACTTCTGATGAAATTCACGGTATGGTACATTGCAGCGGAGGTGCCCAAACTAAAATTCTTCATTTTATAGAAGATAATCTGCATATAATCAAAGATAATTTGTTTCCAATCCCTCCTCTTTTCAGAATGATTCAAGAAGAGTCAAAGACCGATTGGAAAGAAATGTATCAAGTTTTTAACTGCGGCCATCGATTAGAGGTGTATGTAAAACCCGAAATTGCCGACACCATCATCGCAACTTCAAAAAGCTTTGGAGTAGAGGCCCAGGTTGTAGGTCGTGTAGAGGCTAGCGATTCAAAGAAGCTCACAATTGAAAGTGAGCAGGGGGTCTTCGTTTATTGATCATACGATTCCCCTAAATACTGCGTTTTTCTATTGTAATGTATTCTTATTGCTATGGAAAGAAAACAGTTTTTAAAAAGTATTGGCTCTGCAGCTGCCTTTGCAGTAGTCTTCCCTTGTTTACATGGTTGTTCAAATGATGAGGTGAGTGATGATGAAGGTGGAAACCTTGAAGTGCCTACCGGAGTCGATTTTACCATAGATTTAGAAGCTTCGGAGAATGCGGCATTGGCCAACGAGGGGGGGTATGTGCTTAGAAATTCCGTAGTGGTCGCCAGAAATCTCGAAGGAGAGTTTGTGGCCGGCAGCCAAGTCTGTAGTCATCAAGGCTATGATGAGGTGCGATTTACTTCTCATGATGGCGGTATTTTTTACTGCGATGTACACGATTCGAGGTTCGAGCAAGATGGTACCCCTATCAATCAGGTCGATAGTGCCCAACCGAGACCGCTCAAGATTTTTAATGTTGAGCAGAACGGTAACATTCTTCGTATATTTGAATAAATGGCACGGTTTTGACTGTGGTTAGGTCATGAGAATCATTCTTTTTCTATTTTCCGTGTTTTTTGGTGTGCAACTATTTGCACAGGATTGGCAGTCAAATTTTGCTCAAACACTACAGAGGGCAAAAGTAGAATCTAAGCCAGTAATTCTCGTTTTTGCCGGTTCTGACTGGTGTGCCCCTTGTATCAAATTAGATAAATCAATTTGGCAATCTGATGAGTTCGTTGCTTACTCGCAAGAGAATTTGTTGTTGTATAAAGCTGATTTTCCAAGAAAAAAAGCCAATAAATTGTCGGTCCAAAAGCAGAAAGAAAATGATGATTTGGCCGAGAAATACAATTCGAAAGGCTATTTCCCTTTGGTGGTGGCCCTTAATTCTGAAGGTCATGTTCTGGGCAAGATAGGGTATGAGAATGTTTCTGCAAATGAGTACGTTGGGTTGCTAAAGAAATATTTCGAATGAGGTTGTTTTGGTACATATCGCTCATTGCTATTTTTTGTCAAAGCTTGATGGCTCAAGATGCTCAATTGGTTACCGTGCACAAAGCAATGGAACTTATGGGTAGTAGGTTCGATATTACCGTAGTCGCTTCCAGCGAAGAGATTGGCAGTATAAATATCGATGAAGCATCCGCAGAAATAAAGCGTATTGAAAAATTAATATCTTCTTGGGATGTTGAATCCGAAACTTCATTAATCAACTTGAACGCAGGTTTAAAGCCCGTGAAAGTTAGTGATGAGCTCTTCTCGTTGATAGAGAGGTCTATTCAAATATCTGAATTAAGTGATGGGGCCTTTGATATCTCATATGCTTCGTTAGATAACATCTGGAAATTTGATGGGTCTATAAAAGAAATGCCTTCAGAAATAGAGGTAAAGAATTCAATTGCAAAGGTCGGGTATAGAAATATTGTGCTTAATGAGGTGGATCAGACCGTTTTTCTTTCTAAAAAGGGCATGAAAATATCGTTCGGTGCCATAGGAAAGGGTTATGCTGCCGATAAGGCTAAAGAGTTGTTGATTTCCAAACAGGTCGTGGGCGGGATTATAAATGCTGCTGGAGACCTGACTACTTGGGGCACGAAGGCAAACGGACAAAAATGGTTGGTGGGGATTGCCAACCCTTTGAGTGAAGAACGTATTTTCTCTTGGTTGCCTATTGTTGAATCTTCGGTTGCCACATCAGGTAATTACGAGAAGCATTTTATATTGAACGGAATTAAGTACAGTCACATAATTGACCCAAGAACCGGCTACCCTTCCACTGGTGTGAACAGTGTTTCTATTTTTGCAAAAAGTGCCGAAACATGTGATGCTTTAGCCACAGCCGTTTACATTTTGGGTAAGGATAAGGGCTTAGATTTAATCAATCAGCTCGGAGGTATCGAGGTCGTCTTGATCGATAGCTTGAGTCAAGTTCATAAGAGTAGCGGTATTCTTCTTGATCAAGGGGAGTAGAACAAAACCTGGTCAATCAATTACTCTTAACCATTTTATAGTCTTACCGATAATTTTTGCTCGAAGAGTTCTATTGAGTATATGTCTATTTTTCTGAATTTTTGATGTGCAAATTTGTCGTAAATTCGCAGTTCAATTGAGGAAAGTATATGATTGATAAGCTTAATATAGTAAAACAACGGTTTGATGAGGTTTCTGACCTGATCATTCAGCCTGATGTTATCTCTGACCAAAAGCGTTATGTTGAATTGACCAAAGAGTATGCAGATTTGAAAGATTTGGTTGCTAAGCGTAATGAATATTTAGAGGTAACCGAAAATATCAATGAGGCTGAAGAAATAATTGCTGATGGCAGCGATGCCGAGATGGTCGAAATGGCCAAAATGCAATTAGATGAAGGAAAGGAGCGCTTGCCCCAATTGGAAGAAGAGATAAAGTTCATGCTGATTCCAAAAGACCCTGAAGATGCCAAGGATGTTGTAGTTGAAATCCGTGCGGGAACAGGTGGAGATGAGGCAAGTATATTTGCAGGTGATTTATTTCGAATGTATACCAAGTACTGTGAAACAAAAGGTTGGAAAACCAATGTGATCGATTTGAGCGAAGGTACCAGTGGTGGTTATAAAGAAATACAGTTTGAAGTGAACGGGCAAGATGTATATGGTACATTGAAGTTCGAGGCTGGCGTTCACCGTGTGCAAAGGGTTCCTCAAACAGAGACCCAGGGTAGGGTTCATACTAGTGCGGCGACGGTAATGGTTCTTCCCGAAGCCGAAGATTTCGATGTTCAAATAGACCCTAAAGATGTGCGGATCGATTACTTCTGTTCCTCAGGTCCGGGAGGGCAATCGGTAAACACCACCTATTCAGCTGTTCGTCTTACGCACATACCTACGGGATTGGTGGCGCAATGTCAAGATCAAAAATCACAACATAAGAACAAAGAGAAGGCCTTTAGGGTTTTGCGTTCAAGACTATACGACTTAGAGTTGGCAAAGAAACAGGAAGAAGATGCAGCCAAGAGAAACTCTCAAGTGAGTAGTGGTGACCGTTCAGCAAAAATTAGAACCTATAACTATCCGCAAGGTAGGGTTACCGATCACCGAATTGGTCTTACCCTTTATGATTTGCAGAACATTATTGATGGCGATATTCAAAAGATTATAGACGAGCTTAGCTTAGTTGAGAATACCGAGAAATTAAGGGAGGCTTCCGAGACATTCTAAACGGAGTAGCATTTTCAACAAGAGTCTAATTTATTAATCAAACAATCAGATATCTTAAGTGACTACGCAGCAACTTGTAGACCAAATTCGCAAAAAGAAATCGTTTTTATGTATCGGTCTTGATACCGATTTAGATAAGATACCGGCACATCTTAAGCAATTGGAAGATCCTATTTTTGAATTCAATAAAGCCATCATTGACGCAACCCATCATTTGTGTGTGGCCTATAAACCGAATATTGCTTTCTACGAGGCTTATGGGCTCTCTGGGTGGAAATCGTTGGAGAAGACCATTGAATACTTAAATGCGGAATATCCTGAGCAGTTCACGATAGCTGATGCTAAAAGAGGAGATATAGGTAATACCTCTACCCGATATGCCAAGGCATTTTTCGAGGGTATGAATTTCGATTCGATAACCATCGCACCTTATATGGGCAAAGACTCGGTTGAGCCATTTCTAGAGTTCGAAAACAAGCATACTATTTTGTTGGCATTAACTTCGAACAAAGGGGCCTTTGATTTTCAAACTACAGTATCGGATGGTGAGGAATTATATAAAAAAGTCATTAGAATCTCAAAGAGCTATAAAAATTCTGAGAATCTCATGTATGTAGTAGGAGCGACCAAAGCTGAGTATTTGGCCAAAATAAGAAATATAATTCCCAATAATTTTCTTTTGGTACCCGGAGTAGGGGCTCAAGGGGGTAGCCTTGAAGAAGTGTGCCGCTACGGTATGAGTGAAAATGTTGGTCTATTGGTCAATTCCTCTAGAGGAATTATATACGCTTCCGATCAGGCAGATTTTGCCATGGCCGCAAAAAACGAGGCCGCTAAACTGCAGTCTCAAATGGCGGACTTACTAGAAAGTGCTCGCTAACTAGTTCATCATATTTTCCAAAACTTTTTTGATTTTTTGGGCTTTTTGCTCAAAAAATTCAACAAGCTTGGCATCGGTATATTCCAAATTGCTAGCTTTCTCCAAAAAGTTCTGATACTGGTACTCCAAAAGGCTGATGGCGTTTCTGTTAGCCTCAATCGGAGTCACTTGTCCTACTTTGCAATATTGATTTTCCATAATTCAAATATGATTCTCTCAAATATACGATGCAATTCTATTTTTGGACTTTGCAAATCGGCGTGTTGATGCAAAAATTAGTTCAATTGATGTTAATTTAACAATTGACTAATCTTCTTATTGAGAACAATCCATTTTAATAGGACTTTCTTTGGGGATCTTCTTGTTTTGAACCATGGTTGAATTGGTGCAAGTTCTCCATTTAAAAAGTTTCCCTAATCGAGTATCCTGATAGGCTTCGTCAATATTTGAAAGTTATAACATATCTTAAAAAGATGTTTATAATTATAAATTTCTAATGTGCTTTGAATCAAAAGATTTCATACATTACATAGTTTCCAAAAAGGAAATTTTAAGAGAACACATTTGTTAAATTATTCGATATATCCGCACGCTGATTCTTCAGTCTGGGTAACCTTCGTACATGGTGCTGGAGGTAGCTCATCAATTTGGTTTAAACAATTGCGAGAATTCAAAAAGCAGTTTAATGTGCTTTTGTTGGATCTGAGGGGGCATGGTAAATCAAAGCCTGCTCTAAAGGATGCTTTTGATGACCGCTATACTTTTGATTTTGTCACAGAAGATATTTTAGAGGTATTGAACCATCTAAAAATTCAGAGGTCGCATTTTGTGGGGATATCTTTGGGAACCGTATTGATACGCAATTTAGCCGAAAGATATCCTGAACGGGTAGTGAGTATGGTGATGGGAGGTGCAATTATACGTCTCGACATGCGCTTTCGGTTGCTGATGGTATTTGGTAGTATGTTTAAGTCTTTAGTGCCTTACATTTGGCTCTATCGACTTTTTACTTTTGCGATAATGCCCGATAGCAATCATAAAGAATCGCGATTGCTATTTGTTAGGGAAGCCAAAAAACTTTACCAAAAAGAATTCTTAAGGTGGTACAAGATGGGATCTCAGATCAGTTCGCTCTTACGAATGTTCAGGGGTAAAGATATTAAGATACCGACCTTGTACGTTATGGGGGGTGAAGATTATCTTTTTCTGCCATCGGTAAAGAAGATGGTGCAGAAGCAATCTATAGCTAGCCTACTTATGATCGAGCAATGTGGTCATGTGGTAAATGTTGAACAACCTGGCTTTTTCAACAGGTTTGTCATATCGTACATCTCAGATTTTGGTAATTGAATTATTATTGAAATTCGGAGTTCCCAATTGGTTTAATGAAAAAAACCGGTGTTGCCACCGGTTTCTAAACTAACTAACTCAAAAATTTTACAAACTCGAAATAAATCAATATTCTAATAACCTATTAATTCAACGGATTTAAAATCAAGTTATTATGTTTAAAACAGGTTTTTTTATTTTGAATTAATCCTGCAAAACGAATACTTTTCTTAAAAGGTCTGAAGTTCTGGCCGAGACATTATTTCTAATTTCTTTCTCCTCAACGGAAATCATAGTATAAACGCCCTTCAAGGCTTCAGTAGTAACGTAATCGGTCAAGTCTGGGTTGACATTTTTAGTTAGCGGAATGCTATTGTACCTATTGATTAAATTGGCCCAAATTCTATCCGCACCTACCTTTTCAAAAGAGTTTTGAATAACCGGATTGAACTTTGCGTATAATTCGGTTTTCGTAGTGTTCGTTAAATATTGGGTTGCGGCATCATCTGAACCCAACAAAATACTCTTGGCATCACTAAAGGTTATTCCTTTAACTGCGTTAATAAAGATGGGCGTAGCTTCCCCCACGGCATCTTCAGCGGCCCTGTTGAGTATTTTCAGACCTTCATCCGCTAGATTACTTAAACCTATATCGCGTAACGTTTTATCTACCTTTTGTAACTCTTCGGGCAAAAGAATTTTTACTAGTTCATTTTTAAAAAAGCCGTCTTCTTGGGTGAGTTTACTGACCTGCTTGTCAATACCCTTGTCGAGAGCTTCTCGAAGACCGGCAGCAATTTGGGCCGTTCCTATTCCGCTTTCTCCCTGAGGAAGCTGGTTGACGACCTGTTGAAGTTCGTTACAGGAAATGAGGGATAGGAAAATGAAACTATAAATGATTTTTTTGACCATCGTGTTCGGTTTTGTTTGAAGAAATAAATAGTATCTATTGATACCTGTACAAAGAAAACGGCTACACCGGCAAAATCATATAGAACCCGAAAACTTTAAGAAAATATTACGGTCTTGTTGTTATAGACCATTGTTTTACGTCTGACGTGTAGCTTAACGGCCCTCGCCAGCACAATCTTTTCCAAGTCCCTGCCCTTCGCTATAAAATCTTTGATACTATGGGTGTGGGAAACAGCAGTGACATCTTGTTCTATAATCGGGCCCGCATCGAGTTCTTCGGTCACATAATGGCTGGTTGCCCCAATAATTTTTACCCCACGTTCAAAAGCGGCATGGTAGGGCTTGGCGCCGGCAAAGGCGGGCAAGAAAGAGTGATGTATGTTTATAATTTTATTGGGGTATTCATCAATTATTCTAGGGCTTACAATTTGCATGTAGCGGGCCAGTACAATAAAATCTACCCCATTTACTTTTAAAAGTTCTAACTGTTTATTTTCAGCTTCTTTCTTTGAATCTTTTGTAACCGGAATATGGTGATAAGGCAGGTCGAACTGCTCCGCAATCGGTCTTAAATCGTTATGGTTGCTAATGATAAAAGGTATTTCTACTTCGAGTTCTCCTGAATGGTATCTGCTTAAAAGATCGTAAAGGCAATGATTGTATTTTGATACGAATAAAGCCATTTTTGGTTTTGGCACGGCTTGGTGAATACTCCATTCCATACCATAACTATCGGCTAGTTCCGTCTGAAAGCCATTTTCGAAATCTTGAATTGAAAAATCTTCTTTTTCAAAATCGCTTTCAAGTCTCATGAAAAAGACGTTGGCCTCTTTATCAACATGTTGATCTAAGTAGATAACGTTTCCCCCTTTTCGGTGAATATAACCTGTAACGGCATTTATGATCCCTGAACGGTCAGTGCAATGTATTAGAATAGTGGTTTTCAAGAATAGCGATTTAAAGCTCTAAATGTAGAACTTTAAGAAAAAATAATAAAGATTGTTAGGTAAATAAAGACTGATTTATTGAATTAATCAGTTTCTGTTTAGATTATTTCCATCCTTAAAAGAACTTCTCCAAGATTTGAAGCTCTTTCTGAATAGTTTTACCTCTTTTCTAAGAAGGTTTAGATACTCCTTTTCCTTTACACCGTCTTTTTCCAAACCATTGCAGTAAGACATAATGTTTCTGATCATGATGTTGATGTAGGCGGCACTCTTCTGTCTTTCGGTATGTGTGCCCAATTGTTCCGCCAAAGCAATTTTTTTGGGAATCAGTATGGCATCTGTCAATAGAGAGTCGGCAATAATATCTCGAAGGCTGTTCGATTGATATAATTTTAATAAATCTTTATTGAATGTTACGTATGATGCAATCTCTCTGCTTATGTAGCACAGTTCCAGAGACTTTCGGTAAACAGGCAACGATTTTAACTTATCGTAAGACATTTTCTTTCAGTAGCAATAACTACTATAAAATTACTGCCAGATAGCTATATTTGTCTTTGTAATCAAAAAGGAAAAATGTTATTGTCTTTTGAAAATAAATTATTTTTGAATTATGGATTCGAATCTAAAGTTGGATGATTTAAATTGGAAAATACTCCAATGCCTTCAGAATAATGCCCGTGAAAGCTTTGCCAATATTGGCCGCACAGTAGGCCTTACTCCTCCTGCTGTTGCCGAACGGGTCAAGAAGATGGAAGACCTTGGTGTTATCGAGGGTTATCGTACTAAAGTATCGCATGCCCTTACGGGCCATCAACTTAAAGCAATTATAACCTTAAGGGCTTTTATGGGTAAGTTAAAACCATTTCTTGAAATAGTAAAATCGTTTAAAGAGGTGGTGAATTGCTATCGTATCACGGGCAATGAGAACATTGTTATGGAGGTTGTTCTTAAGGATCAATTTCACCTAGAAAAGTTTATCGATAAGCTCATTCAATATGGTGAGACCCGAACCCATATTGTGCTATCTAATGTGGTCAATAATGCCCCTATCAGCAATTGGCAAAACTAAAATTTTCTGAACGTCTTTAATTTTATAGGTCAAAATTCGATTATCTTTTCTTAGCTTTTCAAGCACGAAACTTATCGAACTTTGGCTAGATTTTTGATGAAATAAAGTTATGAAGCAAATACTTACCGTCTTGGCCCTTGGCTTTACCATCACTTGTTATTCACAAAAGATAGTCTTGAAAAAAGGCATCATTATAGATTCACTGGTAGTAAACGATTCCATCACCGAAAGCTATTCGCTGTATTTGCCGACCGATTTTGAAATTGACCGGCCATGGCCAGTAGCGTTCGTATTTGATATGCAGGGCAGGGGAAGCCGGTCTCTTCGAATGTTCAAAGATGCCGCTGAAGAACATGGTTATATTCTTGCGGCCCCTAATAATCTTTCAGATACACTTTCTATATCCGACAATGTCCTGGCCACTCAGCGAATGTTTAATACGGTGGTTACAATACTGCCCATTCATCAGAATCAAATTTATGCCGCCGGGTTTGGTAGCGGTGGCAAGTATGCGACTTTGGTTCCTACATTTTTAAAGTCTATTACCGGGGTGGTGGCCTGTGGCACTTCATTGGCGAATACCGAAATACTTACAAGTAAAAATCCGTATCGGTTCATAAATATTGTTGGAAACGCCGACTATAATTACATGGACGTGCAGCAGGTGGAGTCGACTTTGAACCGCATGAGGTTTCCTAACCAAATCTTGGCCTTTGAAGGGGGGCATGAATGGCCCCCGAGCGAGTTACTCTCAGACGCCCTTGGCATCTTGACCATGAATGCCATGGCGAAAGGATTTATTGATAAGGATGATGAATTTGTCAATCAAAATTATCGAAAAAATTTAGCAAGCGTAAGTACTTACGTATCGGCTAACAGACCGCTTCTTGCTGAATCGAAGCTTTCTGAAATGATGGAAATTTATAGTCCTTTTAGAACCATTGACTCTGTAAAGGACAGTAGGAAGGTGCTGCGCAAGACCAGTCGTTTTAAGGTTGCCAATAGAAGCCAGACCAATAATTTTCTTAAAGAACAATTTTTGAGGGAAGACTACGCCTATTATATGGAGGAAGACTTGCTAACCTACAATTATAATAATTTGGGATGGTGGAAGTATCAGACCGAAGAAATTCAAAAATTCAAAAAAAACCCGGATGTACTTATCAACCAGATGGGGTTTAGGCTTGAAGGGTATGTTAATGCCCTTTTGGCAGATAATATAGACATGGTCAAAGATGCTAAGACGAAGGATGTCGAAGGTTTGAATTTTCTGTACATGATGAAGACCATATTACAACCTGAAGATCACGATGCTTATCTGCAGGTCATTTCTTTAAGTTCAGAATTAGATGATTACGGGGCGGCTCTTTTTTATCTTGAAGAGCTCTTAAAAAGGGGGTATGTCGATAAGGCCCGATTATATAACTTAGATAATACAGCGTTATTAAGAATTACCCCAGAGTTCAATGAACTTGTTGAACGATATCTAAAAAATGCCCGATACGAGATCATTCAAGAATAGCTTTCTTTCGGTTCAAGCTTTTGTTTAAAGCAGCCAAAAGACCGATACCTACGACACAAACTAGACATATAGTATACCAAGTTGTTTCAAACCCAAATTTGGCTATAGATTTCATGCCTAAATTGTGGGCAAATACGTGGGCAATAGAGAATGCAATGGTATAGAGAGCCAAATATTCGCCTTGCTTGCCTCTTGTGGCTCTTTTCATGGCAAAGGCATTTGAAAAGGGAAACGCTATCATTTCACCAAAAGTCATCAGTAACATTCCGGCTACCAGAATTGACGAGTTCTCAAATAGGTTCAGGACAAAAAAACTCAATCCGATTAAAGCAAGGCCGAAAAGTACATTCGTCAATTGCGAAAAGGCTTTGCTCTCCATGCATTTTATTAGTGGCATCTCTAGCAGAAAAATGGTGAAACCGTTCAGTGCCATAAGAATGCCTATTTCCAGTTCAGAAAGTGAATGCACCTCTTTGTAAAATATGGGTACGGTAGAAAAGTATTGAACAAAAGCGAAACTGACCATTATCATACAGATGATAAATAGGATGTATGGCCCATCAAAATAAGCTGACTTCGGATTTTCAACTATTTTTAAGGTATCCGTTACCTTCGCTCTTTTTGGGTTCAAGACCGCCAGTAATAGAATGCTGGCTAAAATACATGTACCGCCATCTGCGTAGAATAACCCGCCATAGCCTACTGAAGAAATCAGAATACCGCCTAGTGCAGGACCCGCTGAAAATCCAAGATTGATGGCAAGCCTGATCAAGGTGACCGAACGTGTTTTATTTTCTGGTTTGCTATAGGCGCTCAGGGCGACGTATGAAGCTGGTCTAAAGGCATCGGCAACTGTCATCAAGAGAAATATGCCAATACAGATAGGCCAAAGACCTTCTAAGAATTGAACGGAAATAAAAAGAATTCCCGTGAGAAATAAGCTGCCTACCATGGTATGATAATATCCGATTTTATCGGTAAGCTTTCCACCGGCCCATGCCCCGAATAAAGATCCTAAGCCAAAGCTGGTCATTATTGTGCCGACATTCTCCAATGTAAAGCCTAGATTTTGGGTAAGATATAGTGATAGGAAAGGAATTACCATGGTGCCTGCCCGATTGATCAATGTAATGAGGGCTAGCCACCAAACTTCGCTAGAAAGGCCTGCGAAAGATGATAGATAAGAATTTAAAATTTTTTTCATGGTTGGTCTTGAATAGGTAAAAACAAAAAGCCCGGCTCTAGGGCCAGGCTTTATATATGTTGTTTTTTCATCAATTTAAAAACAGCTTCACCTGTCCCTATGATTTAGGAGAGAATACACTTGTTTGTTAATTGAAATGGTCATCACTGTTTCGGTTTTGAACAAAGCTAGCGAAAAATGCTTTATGTTGTATTTTTGAAAAATGAAGAATTTGAGGTTATGAAAAAAATAATTTTGGCTTCGCTTATGGTCGTTTTGGCCTGTAAGACCGATAAAAAATACCACGATGAACAAGCAAAGCAAGTTGACGTTACCAGTTCGGATGAGTTGAACGAAATTTTAAAATTTCAGGAAGAACTGAACGAAGAGTTTAAAAACCCTGAGACCTCTCCACTACCCGATAGATATCGGAAGAATTTTGAGAGTTTAAAGTTTTTTGAACCTGATACGGCCTATGTGGTAGAGGCCCAATTCGTGAGAACTCCTGAAGCACTACCGTTTCTTATGCCCACTACTACAGACAGAAAGTCGAAAGAGGTAGTTTATGGTATCGCGCACTTTAATTTGAACGGTCAAAAGTGGCAGCTCGAGATTTACCAGAACGAGGAATTGATGCTTGAGGAAGGGTATGAAGATTATCTCTTTCTACCTTTTACAGACCTTACCAATGGAAAAGAAACATACACTGGCGGTCGCTATATTGATTTAAGAATACCTAAAGGCGATAAGATTACTATCGATTTTAATAAGGCTTACAACCCCTACTGTGCTTATAATAAAAAGTACTCATGCCCGATAGTGCCTAGGGTAAACGCTTTAGAGACTAGAGTTGTGGCAGGAGTGATGGCCTTTGAAGATGAGACAAAATAAAAGTTCCGTTCAAATACTGAACGGAACTTTTGTACAACTTAAAACTATAAACACTCAATCAATCCAATTCATTTTAGAAAGAGTAGATGGCAGCCAATACAAAGGAAGTCAATCCTCCCATTGGGTTTCCATCTGAATCTATAAACACTTCTTCAGAAGCGCTATCCAATCTCAATTCTGGTTTAATCATCAAATCACCAATTGTAGCGCTTCCAGTTAAGGTTACGGCAAATACACTAGCATCTCCGTCAGCATCAAACTCATCACCAATTGCTCCAAAGAAATCAGTTTCTGCGAAATATTCACCTCTAAGACCTATGGTGAAGTTATCTGAAGTTGCCAATTGTGGGTAAACCGCAACACCGGCAAAACTACCAACACCATCTTCTTCATCACCGTCAAAATAAGCGGCGTTCAATCCTAGGAAGAAAGTGTCCGATAAATCAAAACCACCAGTGAAATCCACTTCGTAAGAACCGTTGTCTATTAAAAGGTTCAAGTATTGTCCACTATAGCCCAATTGAGCACCCCAAGCATATTGACCGGTTGGGTTGAACTCAGTTAAGTCAGTTGGGTTCATTACAGCTAACATTAAGCTGAAGTCATCAGATAACGCAAAGTCAGCTTTTAAACCAGTATGCGAGAACGGTCCGTAAGAGAAAAGGTAAGAAGTACTGTAGTTAAAGTTAGCTACAGGAGAGATTACCTCGTAACCCAGGAAAGTATTGAAATTACCAAAAGTTAGGGTTACGGCATCAGACACATTCCAATACGCATATAATTGGTTCACAATATTTCCAGTGGCAGAATACATTGGAGAAGCAAAGATGGCATCAGTACCTCTAGGACCAAAAACCAAGTCGGCTACGAAACCTACTTTTTCTCCCTCGTAAGCGCCAATCACATTGGCCATACCTAATGCAAAACCAGGAAGGTTGGCAAAAGAAGAACCGGGTGCTTGGGCATCTTCTCCATTAGGGGCATTTAAGTTCGCTCTATAATAGGCATCGATAGACCCGCTAAATGAAAATTTAGAACCTTCTTCTTCATCATCTTGAGCCACTACGATAGTAGCTGAACAAAACAATACCGTGAATAAGAAGATATTTTTTATGTACTTTGTATTTATAATCGCTTTCATTTGTTTCAATTTTAGTTATCCCTAATCGGGATTATTAAGTGAGTAACCTGCGAGTTCAAGAACAGGTTTATTTGTTGAGAGGGTTATATTGAACGGAGCGTTTGGCAGAACGCTCCGTTTCTTTTTAAATATTGGAATTAGTCATTGGTGAAATCAGGGTAGGCATCCATTCCGTGTTCGTGAATGTCAAGTCCTTCAACTTCTTCTTCTTTAGAGACCCTAAGACCCATGATGGCTTTTAGTGCACCTAGAATGATGAAGGCAGACACTACGCAGAATGCACCTACGATAAGTACACCATATAATTGTGTCATAAACTGACCTGCACCGGCTTTATCTCCAAAAAGACCTACGGCCAAAGTTCCCCAGATACCAGTTATCAAGTGAACTGTTACGGCACCAACTGGATCATCCAATTTAAGTTTGTCAATCAATGCTACACCAAGTACGATGATGAAACCGGCTAAAAGACCTATGATAACCGCTTCATTCGGAGACATTAGGTCAGCACCCGCAGTAATACCTACAAGGCCACCAAGAATACCGTTCAAGAACATGGTAAGGTCCATGTTTTTGTACATGATGGTAGATAAGATAAAGGCACCTACACCACCAGCAGCAGCAGCCAAACTAGTTGTTACCAATACTAAAGAAGTCAATTCTGGGTCGGCAGAAAGTACAGATCCACCGTTAAAGCCGAACCAGCCCAACCAAAGAATTAGAACACCTGCGGTCGCCAAAGGAATGCTGTGACCAGGAATCGCTTTTGGCTTTCCGTCTTCACCGAATTTACCAATTCTAGACCCCAAAAGGAAGATGGCTACAAGAGCTGCCCATCCACCAACTGAGTGAACCAAGGTAGAACCTGCGAAATCGTAGAAGCCCCAAGAATCCAAGAAACCGCCTCCCCATTTCCATGCACCTACAATAGGGTAAACAAGACCCACGTAGATTACAGTGAAAATCATGAAAGAACCGATTTTGATACGCTCGGCTACGGCTCCTGATACGATTGTTGCAGCGGTAGCGGCGAACATTCCTTGAAACAAGAAGTCTGTCCACCAAGTGTATCCACCATCGGCATAGTCAGGTGTCATACCACCTTCAGGGGCATCAATGCCAAAACCTGCGAAACCGAAGATTCCGGAAGAGCCTTCTTCAAAGCCAGGGTACATCATATTGAAACCCCAAGCGTAATAAAGTAGAAGGCCTACTGTTATGATGAAAATATTCTTGAAAAGAATATTGATTGTATTTTTTTGTCGGGTCAAGCCAATTTCCAAAAAGGCGAAACCTGTATGCATGAAGAATACCAATGCGGTAGCCAACATCATCCATACGTTATTTGCTGTAAATAATCCTGCGTCCATTTCTTAAAGTTTTATTGGTTGGTAATTAGTTGATTCCGGCCTGACCAGACTCTTTTGTTCTGATTCGGTAAGCTTCGATTACTTCTGAAACGAAAATCTTACCATCTCCTACATTACCTGTATAGGCAACCTCTAGAAGTTTGTTTACCGTCCTTTCTAAAAATTCATCGGATACTACTATGGACAAGTACCTGCGCTGTATGTCACTTGTACTGTAGGATATACCTCTGTAGACATGCCCTTGTTTTTCATTCCCAACTCCTGTTACATCCCAGTATGTAAAGAAATTGACCTCGATTTCATGAAGCGCTTTTTTGACTTCATCAAATTTGGATTTTCTGATAACTGCCTCGATTTGTTTCATAATTTGATTATTGAATTCAAACCAAATATATGTTAAAAAAATTAACACCCTAAAAAAATGGGGGTCATATAGTCTATTTTTATGTTTATTGTAATTATACCCCCATATTTTTTGGGGGTGCATAATTTGAGTATTATAATTATGAGTTTTTGATTGGTGGAAATTGAAAAAAAATGAACGAAAATTGAAAATGAGGGGTTGAAACAAGTCTAACCTTGAAAATTATGGAGAGATTGAATGGTTTTTTTGATTTTCCGTTAAAAAAATCGCAAATGTTAGGTTATTGTTATGTTTATAACAATTTTGAAATCCATAGGCCGATGGCCACGGCAGCTAGGCCCACAAGAATGCTTGAGCCTGTGTAGATTACAAAATGGAGTAGTTCGCCCGAAGATAGCAAAGAGTGTTTTTCAAAAGCAAAGGTCGAGAAAGTGGTAAAGCCGCCGCAAAAACCTGTAGCGAGCAACAGAAGTTGATTTTCACTAATGAAATTGCCTTTAGAAGAATAGCCTAGAATAAGACCAATAAGTAGGCATCCAATAATATTGACTATAAAAGTGCCTAAAAAGAAGTGTTGAAAGTAACCGTTAAACGATTTTGAGATTAAATACCTAAATAGGCTTCCGGTTCCTCCTCCCAAAAAGACAAGTAATAGTTGCTTCATTTATGCAAAATACACAATGAAGCGTTCAGCAGCATTTAATTTTTAAATAATTTTTGCCTTAAGAATGAAATACGGAAAATAGTAGAGTGTAAACAGAACCGAACCAGTTAAGCCCATCCTATCTAAATATGATAAGAACGCAGTAATCGTAACTGTTTTAAGGAGGTTAAACAGCTTTTTTTAACTTCTCTGAACTAGAACGTATTGGATAGATGTTGGTGTTCTCCTTTTCTTCTTCTTGTGTTTCTTTTTTACCTCCAACTGAAACACCACTAAGACTGAATACCATAAATATGGCATTGGCCCCAATCAAGATCAATAAAATTGTAAAAAATGTCATCATTTGTTTGCCCCTTTTTCATAAAACGCAAAAATGCGCCTTTTGTTATACTTTACGTAATTAAATTGATTTTAGGTTTCTGTAAGAAGTGTTTTTGCGTGCTACAGAAAATATTTGTTAATTTTTTAGGAAAAACTTAATAAAGAATAAAAGTCCTACGAAAACTGCAAAGCCAAAAGCAATCCATTTTACACCTTTGTAGTTCCTTGAATGTAGTTTTTTGTCCTTTTTATAGGATAAAATTACAACGATTGCGAAAGCAATGGCAAAAAGTGAAGCAAAGATAATTTGTCCTGTGCTGAACATATTCTTTATTTTGGCGCAAAATTAAGCCTTAGTCTGTTCAATAGCTAACCTTCTTTAAATATTATATAGATGAAAAGTAAAATCAGTGCCGTCGAATTATTTCACAAGTCATTTGGTCTTGGCGTTTCTGAAACCATGAAAGCCGATTTAGGAGCGGCCAAAAACAAGCTTCGATTTAATTTGATGGATGAAGAAAACAAAGAATACCTCGAAGCCGCCACTAATGACGATTTGGTCGAGGTTGCCGATGCGTTGGGCGATATGCTGTATATCTTATGCGGAACTATTTTGGAACATGGTATGCAATATAAAATAGAAGAGGTTTTTGAAGAGATACAGCGTAGTAATATGAGTAAATTGGGCGCTGACGGTAAGCCAATTTACAGAGAAGATGGTAAAGTTTTGAAAGGCCCTAATTACTTTAAACCTGATATTTCTAAAATCTTGGAAGAATAATAGAAAATAGTGAGTACAAAAAGGGCGGGCAACTTTTAAGTTGCCCGCCCTTTTTATGTTTGAAGAAAATTGATCTTAAACCTCAAGACGCCATCCAAAAGGGTCTTCAGCTCGATTGAACTGAATATCGGTTATTCTTTTTTTCAGTCTTGTTGCAAAGCTATCTTTAAGTTCAGGCAAATCATAATCGACATCTCTAAAACCAAAAGTAGCAATTGGTGAAATGACCGCGGCTGTACCGGCCCCGAACATTTCTTTTAAGCTGCCGTTTTTAGCTGCTTCAACAACTTCGGTAACCGTAATCTTTCTCACTTCTGTTGCAATACCTTCGTCTTCGGCAATTTGAAGAATACTTTTTCGTGTGATACCGTCCAATATACGGTCACTGGTAGGGCCCGTAATCAAGGTGTCGTTTATTCTCACGAATATGTTCATGGCACCTGCCTCTTCGATGTATTCGTGATTGTTATCGTCTGTCCAGATGACTTGACTGTACCCTTTTTGGGCCGCTAATTGGGTAGGGTAAAATTGACCGGCGTAATTTCCACCAGCCTTGGCATAACCAACACCGCCATTGGCCGACCTTGAATAGGTCTCTTCTATTAAGACTTTTACTTTGCCTGAAAAGTAAGAACCTGAGGGTGCTAAACAGATTAAGAATTTGTATTCATTGGCGGGTGAGGCATGAAAGCCTTTACCTGACGCAAAAACAAAAGGCCTAATGTATAAAGAGCTACCATCTTTTTGAGGTATCCAGTTTTTGTCCACCTCTACCAATGCTTTCAAACCTTCCATGAAGTATTCTTCCGGTATCTCAGGTATGGCCATACGTTTGGCTGAAATATTCAAACGTTTAAAATTGTCCAGTGGTCTAAAGAGCCATACCTTGTTCTCGGTATCCTTATAGGCTTTCATTCCCTCGAAAATCGATTGTCCGTAATGGAATATCTTAGATGAGGGATCTAACGTTATAGGTTGATAGGGTGTAATCTTTGGTGTTTCCCATGCTCCATCCTTATAATCGCATACCAGCATATGGTCGGTAAACACACTGCCAAAAGATAGATTATCAAAATCCACTTGGTCAATTTTAGAATGCTTTACCTTCTCGATGCTGATTTTTTGCATGGTTGTACTCATAGTTTCAAATTTTAAAGAATAAAAATACCAATTTTAATTGCAATCATTCTTCAATCTTCATGTAAAAATCACCAGTTTTGTATTGGTAATCTAATTTTTATGGTATATGAAAAGATTTAACATATTACTTGTCTTTTTTGTGTTGTCTTTTGGGTGCTTAGCACAGGAAAACCAGAAAGAATCTTCGGTTGATGGCACACAGTATAAAGTATTTGGCGAAGACTTTAATGGTTCTGGTTATGTGTCTTCTGAAAAGATGACCGAAAAATATAACGGAATGAACGCTGCCGACTCCTTACAGGTAAAGATGAAGGCTACCGTTACCGATGTCTGTAGGGTTAAAGGCTGCTGGATGAAACTTCAACTGCAGGACGGTAACGAAACTATGGTTCGATTTAAAGATTATGGTTTTTTCATGCCTTTTGATGTAGTAGGAAAGGAAGTAATCGTCAATGGCACCGCGTTTGTGGAGGCGATGAGTGTTGACGACCAAAAACACTATGCTAAAGATGCAGGTATGTCAGAAGCCGAAATAGCTAAAATAAAAGTGCCTAAAAAAATATTCGGTTTTGAAGCCGACGGTGTTTTAATGTCTAAATAATAGGTTAGGGCACTACCATAACCCATAATTTTTTGGAAAGAAAAGTCATTACTACGGGCGATGGTTCAAAAACCATTCAAATAACTGAATGGAACGAACAATATCATTCAAAACACGGTGCTGTTCAAGAGGCCTATCATGTTTTTATCAAACATGGCCTTTCGTTGTTTGGCAACAACGAAATAAGCATACTTGAAATAGGTTTCGGCACCGGCCTGAACGCATTTATTACCTATCTCGAAGGTGAAAAGCAAAACAGTATTATTGATTATTGCGGGGTAGAGAAATTTCCTGTTTCAATGGAGGAGGTCAATCTTTTAGATTATGCCGAGCAATTAAACGCCATAGACGAAAACCAGCGTTTTCTTCAAATGCATGAAGGTAAGTGGGAAGAGGAGCTCAGTATCTCCGATAAATTTAAGCTGACAAAAAAGCAAATCGATTTTCTTTCCATAGATGCTTCGGATAGATTTAATTTAATCTACTTCGATGCTTTTGGGGCTAGGGTGCAACCGGAGTTATGGACGGAGGAAATATTTTCTATTATGTTCCGGGCATTAAAAGGTGGAGGAATTCTAGTGACCTATGCCGCCAAAGGAAGTGTTAGAAGGGCAATGCAAGCGGTCGGTTTTGAGGTCGAACGACTACCGGGGCCGCCTGGAAAAAGAGAAATGTTGCGCGCTAAAAAAACACCTAGATAGCTACCTAAAATGTTAACAAATAGGAATTTACATTCTGTTTTTAACATAGTCTTAATCATTAGTGTTAAATCGAAATTAAAGGTGTGTCAGTGAATCTGGCAATCTTTTATCTTTGATACATGAGAATACTGATTACAGGTGCAACAGGGCTTGTGGGTAGGGAAATCGTTAAGCAATGTCACGAGCGAAATATTTCTGTCAATTACTTAACAACAAGCAAAGATAAAATAGTCTCTAAACAGGAGTACCAAGGTTTTTATTGGAATCCAAGTATTGGTCAAATCGACCTGAATTGTTTTGAAGGTGTTTATGCCATTATCAACTTGGCTGGGGCCACTATCTCCAAAAGGTGGACCCCTAAGTACAAAAAAATAATACTGTCGAGTCGTGTCCATTCATTAAGAACCCTTTATAAGGGCATAAAAGACTCTAAGTCAGATACTATCGAAGCTTTTGTAACTGCTTCTGCCGTGGGTATATACCCTGATTCGTTATCCAGTTATTATACTGAAGAAGACCAGCTTGTCGATGACAGCTTTCTAGGTGAAGTTGCTTCGGTTTGGGAAAAAGAAGCGGATAAGTTCCGATTTTTCCGGTTTCCGGTTTCCAAAGTGAGAATAGGCTTGGTACTTTCAGCAAATGGTGGGGCGTTGCCGCAAATGACAAAACCGATAAAGAATTATGTGGGTGCTGCATTTGGATCTGGTAACCAATGGCAATCGTGGATCCATGTTTCCGATTTGGCAAGAATATTTCTATTTGTGGTTGAAAACCAGTTGGAGGGTGTTTATAACGGTGTAGCACCTAATCCAGTTTGTAATTCAAAATTGGTCGATAAAATTGCCCAAGTTTTCAAGAAGCCATTATTGCTGCCGAAAATACCAAGATTTGCCATGAATATGGTTCTGGGTGAAATGTCTTACCTTCTTTTTGCTAGTCAAAGAGTTAGTAGCAAGAAAATTGAAGAAGAAGGTTTTCAGTTTCATTTTAGCAACATCTGCAGTGCTTTGGGCGATATTTATGGGCATGAAATAGATGGAAAGACCTCGAAAATCAGTTATAAGAATGAATACATTTCCTAGTAATACTAGTTCTGTAAATTATTAATGATTCCACCTCAGGTGGAATTTTTTTTGTTCCTATTTTTTTCGCTACCTGTAATAATGTGTCTTTCAACCTCTTTTTGGTGACATTTTGACATTTTTTAAGAAATGGCAGTACTTTTGCCACTTCGAAATGGAGAAAATTAATTCAAGCATATATGAGCGATAAAGATATCACTGAAGACTTTGAAGAGGTATTAGACGATGAGCAACGTCAAGAAGCAGCTGATAATGAGATTAATGAAGAAGAGAATGCAGCTGAAGCTGAGTTAAGCGTTGAAGATCAGCTAAGGGAAGACTTGGCAAAAGAAAAAGACAAGTTTTTACGTTTGTTCGCCGAGTTCGAAAATTTCAAGAAGAGAACCTCTAAAGAACGTATGGAAATGTTCAAGACTGCGGGTCAAGAAATTATGGTTTCTATGCTACCGGTACTTGATGATTTTGATAGGGCTTTGAAAGAATTGGCCAAGTCTGAAGACAAAGAAATGTTCAAAGGCGTTGAGTTGATTCGGGTCAAATTTCGCGAAACACTGAAATCAAAAGGTCTTGAAGAGGTAGAGGCGAACCAGGGCGATACATTTGATGCCGAAGTTCACGATGCCATAACCCAAATACCTGCACCTGATAAAAAGCTGAAGGGCAAATTGATAGACGTGGTCGAGAAGGGGTATAAATTAGGAGAGAGAATCATTCGTCACCCCAAAGTAGTCGTGGGTAACTAAGATATAGTATGAAGGAAGATTATTATGACGTATTGGGCGTGAGCAAAAGCGCCACTGCTGCAGAAATAAAAAAGGCATATCGTAAAATGGCCTTGAAATATCACCCTGACAAAAATCCTGGTGATTCAAAGGCTGAAGAGATGTTCAAAAAATCTGCCGAGGCATATGAGGTTTTAAGTAACCCCGATAAGAAGGCGAGGTACGACCAGTTCGGCCATGCTGCATTCGAGGGTGCCGGTGGTTTCGGTGGCGGAGGTATGAACATGGATGATATCTTTAGCCAATTCGGCGATATTTTCGGTAGCGCCTTTGGTGGAGGCGGTGGCTTCGGCGGTTTCGGCGGCTTCGGAGGAGGTCAACGAAGAGCTAAGGGAAGCAACTTGCGCATCAGGGTAAAACTTACTTTAGAAGAGGTGGCCAATGGTGTAGAGAAGAAAGTAAAGGTACGTCGAAAGATACAGGCTGATGGGGTTACCTATAAAACCTGTGGCACCTGTGGTGGCCGTGGTCAGGTAACTAAAATTACCAATACCATTTTGGGTAGAATGCAGACCGCAACTACCTGTAGTTCTTGTAGCGGTAGTGGGCAGGTTTTAGATAAAAAACCAAGCGACGCCGATGCCCAAGGTCTGAAAATTCAAGAAGAGACGGTTTCCATAAAGATTCCTGCTGGGGTAGAAGACGGTATGCAACTTAAAGTACCCGGAAAAGGTAACGACGCTCCCGGTAACGGTGTAGCTGGTGATTTGTTGGTGGCCATAGAAACCGAAGAACATGCTACTTTAAAGAGAGAAGGTGACAACCTTCATTATGATCTTTATATTAGTATTTCTGAAGCCGTTCTTGGTACTTCAAAAGAGATAGATGCCGTTGGGGGCAAAGTTCGAATCAAGTTGGAACCTGGTATTCAGTCAGGCAAGATTCTACGCTTGAGAGGAAAAGGTATTTCAAGCTTAAATGGGTATGGCAACGGGGATCTTCTGGTTCACGTAAACGTATGGACGCCGAAAGAGCTCAATAAAGAACAACGGGAGTTTTTTGAACGAATGCAAGGAAATGAAAATTTCGACCCAAAACCTGAGAAATCAGATAAATCTTTCTTTGAAAAAGTGAAAGATATGTTCTCATAAGCCAAAAACTTTGGTTTTTAAATAAAAAACGTATATTTGGTTAATATTGGGAAACCAATATAAATTTTCTTTTTCATAGCAATTTTTTTCCCATCCTTAAATGCATTTAAGGGTGGGTTTTGTTTTTATGGGGCTTGGTGTTTTTGAAATCCATTCCCTAAAAACATAGATTATTTTTGAACGCCGCCTGACGGTTCTTTTTCTATATCTTTGACAAAATTGTGTGCATGAACAATATTTTGGTCACTAAAGAAGTCACCAAAAAATATGGCGAACATACGGCTTTAGACCATGTTTCTTTAGAAATACCTAAAAACAGTATCTACGGATTATTAGGGCCAAATGGTGCGGGTAAGACTACTCTTATAAGAATTATCAATCAAATCACATATCCCGATAAAGGTGAAGTACTGTTCGATGGCGAACCTCTAAGCTCTGAGCATATCGCCCAAATAGGTTATTTACCGGAAGAGAGAGGTCTGTACAAAAGCATGAAGGTCGGTGAACAGGCTCTTTACCTGGCTCAGCTCAAGGGTCTCAGCAAGGCAGAGGCTAAGAAGCGGCTTGAATATTGGTTTGAAAGACTTGATATAGGAAAGTGGTGGAACAAAAAAATACAAGAGCTTTCCAAGGGGATGGCACAGAAGGTGCAGTTCATAGTAACCGTTTTACACGAGCCCAAACTGCTTATTTTTGACGAACCCTTCAGTGGGTTTGATCCCATCAATGCCAATATTATCAAAGACGAAATTCTCAACCTGAAGGAGCAAGGCACTTCAATTATATTCTCTACCCACCGAATGGAGTCGGTTGAAGAACTATGCGAGCATATAGCCTTAATTCACCGCTCAAAAAAGGTTTTAGATGGTAAACTTTCAGATATCAAGAAAGCTTATAAGAACAATATTTTCAAAGTAGGGCTTCAGACCGATTCGGCTGATATGATTCTTAAAGAACTTGCCGATAAATTTGATATTTCTTCTTCTTCGTACGATGCAGCAGAATCTCAACTCGATTTTACACTACAGTTGCCCAGTAGCGATTCGAGAAATGTGTTGGCTTATCTTTCGTCAAAAGCCAATGTGAACAGGTTCGTAGAGACCATTCCTTCCACCAGTCAAATATTCATTCAGACAGTTCAAAGTAAAGAGAGCCATGAATAAGCTATTATTGATTATTAGACGCGAATACTTGGCCAAGGTGCGTAATAAATCATTTGTGATCATGACTTTTTTGAGCCCTATCTTAATGGTAGGCATGGTGGTGCTGATAGCTTACCTAACACAGGTCAATGACAATGAACATCGAGTGATAGGTATTTTGAATGAGAGCGATTTCTTTTCGAACGAATTTGTAAACACAGAAAGCACTTCCTATTTACAATTTGATGACATTTCTTTGGAACACGCCAAGGATTCCGTTTCCGGTCTAGGTTTCTATGGGCTATTGTACATACCTGATGAAATCAATTTGGAAAAAGTCTGCAGTAGGTCTTTTTTATATACCAAAGAAGCGCCCAGTACCGCAATAATCGATAAGATTGAAGGAGTTTTTCAAGAAAGGCTCAGGCAGCAACGTCTTCTTGAATTAGGGGTCTCCGCTTCAGAATTCGAAACTGTCGACACCAATTTTGATATACATACCGCAACTTTTGACGGACAAACAAATATCAAGGGCATCAACGAAATCAAGGCATTTATCGGCGGTGGGTTCGGTTACTTGATTATGATGTTTATCATCATTTATGGCGGGTTCGTCATGCGCAGTGTTATAGAGGAAAAAACGAGTAGAATTATAGAGGTTATTATCTCTTCTGTCAAGCCCTTTCAGCTCATGTTGGGCAAAATTATTGGTACTTCATTGGCAGGTATCACACAGTTTGCCATTTGGCTGGTCTCTGCATCGCTTTTACTGTTGGTAGCTTTTGCTTTTTTTGATATTGATCCTGCGGTTTTGAATACAAGTGCCCATATACAGGATCAAATGGGTGCCAATATGGCTCCTCCCATACCTGTGGCCGACCAGACGATGCAGTTATACGCTCAAGAATTATTGAGTATACCTTGGGTAATGTTAATTGGCTTCTTTTTGGTTTACTTCTTGTTGGGTTATTTAATTTACAGCTCCATTTATGCCGCTATTGGTGCGGCTGTTGATAATGAAACGGATACTCAACAATTTATTTTTCCGATTATATTGCCATTAATGTTGGCCATTTATGTTGGTTTCTTCTCTGTTTTTAGTAATCCGCACGGTCCGATTGCCGTAGGTTTTTCTTTGTTTCCCTTAACTTCTCCGATTGTAATGCTTATGAGATTACCTGGCGGTATTGGCGAGGGAGGTGTGCCAATTTGGGAACTAGTTGTTTCAATACTACTATTATTCGGTACTTTTATAGGTATTGTTTGGTTAGCTGCCAAAATTTATAGGGTGGGTATCTTGATGTACGGAAAAAAACCTACCTATAAAGAACTTTTCAAGTGGCTGAAGTATGATTAGCATGTATCAAGAAGAACCTAATAAGGTTGTTGAGGTCATAGAGCAAGATATCTGGGGTGCTATAAAAGAATTTTTGCAGCTTGGAATAGGTTATGGCAAAGGCGACCAAAGAATAGAAATTACTATCGGTCTGCTGATAGTTCTTTCCCTTGCATTGATCTTAACCACATTTATACTTAAGTGGCTGCGCTCTCTCTTGACGCGCCGCATGGAAAATGATGATCGCCTAAAGTTCATTAGTGTTTTCAAGTTCATCAGATATGTAGTTTATGTCATAGTCATATTGTTTACGATGAGTGCAGCCGGTATTAATATTACCTTGGTGCTAACCGCTTCTGCTGCCTTGTTCGTAGGTCTGGGTCTCGCATTGCAAGAACTTTTTCAAGATATCATTGGCGGCATATTCATAATTCTCGATAAATCGTTGCATGTGGGGGATATTATTGAAGTTGATGGTAAGGTCGGTAAGGTTTATGAGATAAAACTTCGTACAACAAGGGCAATCACCCGTGATGATAAAGTGATTATTATACCGAACCATCATTTTATTAGTGATATTATCTATAACTATACCCAAAACCATAAAACTACACGTGAAAAAGTGGTAGTGGGTGTGGCTTATGGTAGTGATGTAAATTTGGTAACAAAGATTCTAGAAGATATAGCGGAAGAACAAAAAGGGCTTATGAAAAACCCAAAACCTTTCGTCCTGTTCGATGATTTTGGAGATTCCGCTCTTATGTTTTCAGTACATTTTTTTATTTCGGACAGTTTTACCGATCCCCGCGTTAAAAGCGAAATGAGATATAAAATAGATGCCAAATTTAGAGAGCATAACATTTCGATACCATTTCCGCAACGCGATGTTCATATATATCAACATGCCCCTTTTCAACATAAAGCTGTAGAAGATACGGCGAAACCTAATGACCAATAGAAAAAGTCTTCTCACTGTAATCGGCTTTTTAAGTGGCCTTTTCACGATACTGGCCCAAACCCCCGATGTAATTAGAGCAGAATACATGCTCATGCCCAAAAACAAATCTGATGCGCAACTTTCGAGAGTCAAGTTGTTGGTGAATTTCCCTATTTCGGTGGGTGATTCAAACAACATTGTCATCGGTAGTGAGTACAATCGGTTAGCCTATGATTTGCAAAGAGAACTGCCTTTTAGTAGTGCAGGATTGAAACAGTTTCACGTGCTTGATCTGAATATGGCGTATGTATTACAGTTCAAACCTGAATGGAGGTTTATTGGGGTTTTAACACCACGTTTAGCATCAACGCTAACGGACCCTCTCGAAAATGGAGATTTTTCGGTTAATGCTACCGTTGGTTTTCTGAAGGAGAAGAAAAATGTTGAAAAGCCCATGAAGCTTGTTTTGGGTATCGCCTATAATTCTACTGTGGCCTTGCGCATACCATTGCCTATAGTCTATTATGAAAAACGTTTTAGACCAGACTGGAGTTACGTAGTGGGCATCCCAAAAACGGCACTCAAGTACCATTTAAGTGAAAAACATCAATTTCAAGGTGAGTTCATTTTTGATGGTTATTACGTGAATCTTCAAAGCAATATCGTTTTGCCCAATACTGTGACCGCATCTTCAGTTTCATCCTCCGCTGGCCTTATTACTTTTGGTTACCAATACAAGTTGGCTAAAAGCACCTTCTTGTATGGGTATGTGGGTCACACCGTTTTTCAAGATGGTGTTTTGCGCGATGAAGAGCGAAACGATATTTTCACCTTGAACGATGACCCTAGTTTTTATTTACGTACGGGCTTTCGAATCGGTATATAGTCTGACTAGAAGCAATAGAAACTAAAAAAGCGTGAGTGGTATAAAGAAACATCTAAAAAGACGTTAAAACTTTCCATGTCTTGCATGGTACTTGTATCTTACGATAGCAATAATAGATAGATTGAAATCTCAAGAAATATGTCCAAAATACTGGTAATTGAAGATGAGGCGGCGATTAGGCGCGTTTTAATTAAAATATTGTCTGAAGAAAGTGACTCGTACCAATTAGATGAAGCCGAAGATGGCTTAAAAGGTTTGGAAGCCATTAAGAATAACGATTATGACTTGGTGCTTTGTGATATAAAGATGCCAAAAATGGATGGAGTCGAGGTGCTTCAGGCGGCAAAAAAAATCAAGGCCGAAGTTCCTTTTATCATGATTTCGGGTCATGGAGATTTAGATACCGCAGTCAATACAATGCGGTTAGGCGCATTCGATTATATTTCAAAACCACCAGATTTAAACAGACTGTTAACCACCGTTCGCAACGCTCTTGATAGAAAAGAGCTAGTGGCTGAAAACCGCATCCTTAAAAAGAAGGTAGGTAAAAACTATGAAATGGTGGGCGATAGCACAGAAATTTCGGCCATAAAGGATATGATTGAAAAGGTGGCACCGACCGATGCTAGGGTACTGATTACTGGCTCAAACGGTACCGGAAAAGAATTGGTGGCCCACTGGTTACATCAAAAAAGCCAACGTAGTTCGGCGCCATTCATAGAAGTGAACTGTGCTGCAATTCCGTCGGAGCTCATAGAAAGCGAACTTTTCGGTCATGTCAAAGGAGCCTTTACTTCGGCCGTTAAAGATCGGGCCGGAAAATTTGAAGCTGCCAACAAAGGCACCATATTTCTTGATGAGATTGGGGATATGAGCCTTTCTGCACAAGCTAAGGTATTGCGCGCTTTGCAAGAGAATAAAATTAGCAGGGTAGGTACCGATAAAGATATTAAGGTGGATGTTCGGGTCGTGGCGGCAACCAACAAAGACTTGAAGAAAGAAATTGAGGAAAACCGTTTCAGGGAAGATCTGTATCATCGATTGGCCGTAATTTTGATTAAAGTGCCTGCATTAAATGATAGACGTGATGATATACCACTTCTAATTGACCATTTTGCAAAAAAAATCTCAGAAGAGCAGGGGGTAGGCGCTAAATCTTTTTCCGAAAAGGCGATAAAACTCTTAAAGAGTTATGACTGGACGGGTAATATAAGGGAGCTTCGAAATGTGGTGGAGCGCCTTATCATATTGGGAGGAAAAGAAGTCAGCGAAGAAGATGTAAAACTGTTTGCAAGCAAATAAGAACTCAATAAGCTACTTCTACAAAATATTGAAGAGATTTTGGTATTGACCTATTTGCCGCATTCACCAAGTTTGGTCAACGCCTCTGCGGTTATTTCTTTGGTTTTCAGATTTAAGTATTTTTTCCCTTCCGAAAGGTTCGGTTTAAGTAACTGCTGCTCGCAAAATTCGAAAATGCGATTGGCGTAAGCTCTAGCTTCAACACAGTTTACTGTAGAAACTACTTTGTCCAACGACTTACGGTAAGACGCTAATGAAGAGTCGACCTTTTGTCTTAAGAGTTTTTCGGAGGGTGGTTCATAAGTTATTTTTTTCTCTCCATGAGGATTCACTGTATTTAAGCTTAACTGATCATTGCCATAAACGCTTATGTGACCCTCATGCTCATCTAAAGACTCTAGGGCCGATTTGGTTTCCTCCAACGCTTTGTTGAGCAAAATATTGGTACTGGCCAATGTTGATGTCTTAGTAGCTAGTTTAAGATGTTCGCTTCCTTCAGAGATAGTGTCAATAGCATATTCGCAGCCACATTTTTCCAAATCAAGCTTCGTTTTTTCTATGGCATTGATTGCTTTATAGGTATGAAAACGGGATAATTGTAAATCACTCATATCAAGAGCCTTTTCTATTTCGGTCTTGACGTAACTAATGTTCGAGCTGGCATAATTGCAAGACTGGTTGGTATTGAAAGAAGATAATATACCAATAGTAAACAGATACAATATGTATTTTAGGTGCTTCATAACCAGATGGTTCGGTCGTAAAATTTGGGCGTTTTACGATGTAAAATTAACATTGTGAGACCGTTACGTCATACTTTTTTCGATGGATGGCACTCTGGAAGCCTGTTTTTGGATGAAAGCCCCTATTTCATTGTTAAACCGTCATTTTTTTTAACGATTTTGGCCTTTCAACGACATTATATTTTATATTCCACCTATGGATACATCAAAAATCAGCTCATTTAAGGTAGAGAAGGCCGTGCAGCTCTCTCAAAAGTCTACTTACGAAGACTTCGGGGCCACCGATAAAGAATTAAAGAAAGAACTGGAAAAGGTAAGAGAAGCCTTGGGTGAATTTCAAGATACACTCTATGCCCACGGTAAGTACGGTGTTCTGGTATGCTTGCAAGGCATGGATACTGCAGGAAAGGATAGTTTGATAAGAGAGGTCTTTAAAGACTTCAATGCCAGAGGTGTGGTAGTACACAGTTTTAAAGTACCCACTGAATTAGAGCGTAAACATGATTATCTGTGGCGGCATTATATTGCTTTGCCCGCAAGGGGCAAATTTGGTGTGTTCAATCGTACCCACTACGAAAATGTACTGGTCACAAGGGTTCACCCTGAATATATTTTAGGCGAACTTTTACCTGATGTTAGTTCGGTAGAAGATGTCGATAAAGCCTTTTGGGATAAACGTTTCGAGCAGATCAATGATTTTGAAAGACACATTGCGGAAAACGGTACCATTGTATTTAAATTTTTTCTTCACCTATCCAAAGAAGAACAGCGACAACGTCTCTTGAGAAGGTTGGCATTGAAACGAAAAAATTGGAAATTTTCACCTGGAGACCTTGATGAAAGAAAATTATGGGATCAGTATCAGACGTATTATGAAGATGCGATCAACCGTACTTCAAAAGCTCATGCGCCTTGGTATATTATACCGGCAGATAATAAAAAGGCCGCTAGGTTAAGTGTTGCCTCCATATTATTGCAAGAGTTAAAAAAATACAAAGATATAAGAGAGCCCGAGCTCGACGATAAAATTAAGGCTAACTTAGATGCCTATAAACAACAGTTAGAAAACGAGAAAGAATGAAGAAAGCCTTCTTAATCCTTTTTTTAAGCTTGTCGATCTTGGGGCAGGCCCAATCTGCAGACGCCGAACAAATCGATAAAATATTTAAAACCGCCTTAACAGAGGGTAAGGCCTATGATTGGTTGAACCATTTGTCAAATCAAATCGGTGGTCGTCTATCCGGATCTGTTCAGGCTCAACAAGCTGTAGAATATACGAGGGCACAGTTAGACTCTCTAGGTCTTGATCGGGTTTGGCTTCAACCAGTGATGGTGCCCAAATGGGTGAGAGGTACACCGGAATTCGCCTATTTTGAGACTTCCCCGGGTTTGTCGACGAACGTTCCAGTTTGTGCTCTAGGTGGCTCAGTGGCTACGCCCATCGGAGGTTTAAAAGCAGGTTTGGTTGAAGTGAAGGGGTTGGAAGACCTTAAGAAAATGGATCCCGATAAAATCAAAGGCAAGATTGTATTTTTCAACAGACCAATGGATCCTACTCTTATTAGTACATTCGATGCCTATTCGGGTTGCGTCGATCAAAGATATGCCGGGGCTGCAGAGGCTGCAAAGCTCGGTGCGGTCGGTGTAGTGGTTCGTTCGATGAATCTTCGTCTAGACGATTACCCGCATACAGGCTCTATGAGTTACGAAGACTTGCCGGTTTCAGACCGTATTCCTGCAGCAGCAATAAGTACTAACGGGGCTGAAATATTGAGTACCACTTTAAAGCTTAATCCTGAAACAAAATTTTATTTAAGGCAGAATTGTAAGCAGTTTGAAGATGTAGAATCATTCAATGTTATCGGTGAAATAAAAGGAAGTGAATTCCCTAATGAAGTGATGGTAGTTGGCGGACATTTAGATTCTTGGGATTTGGGTGATGGATCCCACGATGATGGTGCCGGTTGCGTTCAAAGCATGGATGTGTTACGATTGCTGAAGAAAACAGGTTATAGGCCCAAAAGAACTATTCGTGTAGTTCTCTTTATGAATGAGGAGAATGGATTGCGAGGAGGAAATAAATACGCAGAAGTGGCCCAAAGCAAAAACGAAAGGCACATATTCGCTTTAGAGAGCGACGCGGGCGGATTCACGCCAAGAGGTTTTTCATTCGATTGTTCAGAAGCCAATTTGGAGAGGGTGCAAGAATGGAAGAAACTTTTTGAGCCTTATCTAATACACCTGTTTGAAAAGGGATATAGCGGCGCTGATATCGGTCCGTTGAAGAATAATGAAATGGTTTTGGCCGGTTTACGCCCCGATTCGCAGCGCTATTTTGACCATCATCACGCAGAGAACGATACCTTCGAACATGTAAATAAAAGAGAGTTGGAACTTGGTGCGGCCAGTATGGCAAGTCTTGTCTATCTCTTTGATAAATATGGCATTATTCCTAGTGCAAAAATTAAAGGCTAATTCTTTTGTAGGGTTTGCTATGGCCTTCTGCAAGTGACCAAAACGAACTAAAATCATTATCTTTGCGGCTCATTTAAATTAGAGCAAAATGCAAGACGGTATATACGCAAAATTCAATACCTCAAAAGGAGAAATTCTCGTTAAATTGACCCATGATAAGACCCCTGGTACGGTAGGTAACTTTGTTGCTTTGGCAGAGGGTAACCAAGATAATAAGGTGAAATCTAAAGGAGAGCCTTACTATGATGGTTTAAAATTTCATAGAGTAATTCCTGATTTTATGATTCAGGGCGGGTGTCCGTTAGGTACGGGTACGGGTGATGCCGGCTACAAATTCGATGATGAGTTTCATCCTGATCTAAAACATTCGAGCCCCGGAGTTCTTTCAATGGCCAATGCTGGTCCGGGTACTAATGGAAGCCAGTTTTTTATCACTCACGGCCCTACGCCATGGTTAGATAATAAACACACCGTTTTTGGGCATGTTGAAAGCGGACAAGAAGTAGTAGATGAAGTTGCTCAGGGCGACACAATAGAATCACTTGAAATCGTTCGAGTTGGCGATGAAGCTGAAAGCTGGAACGCAGTAGAAGCCTTTAAAACCTTTCAAAGCTCTAGAGAACAGCGCATTGCTGAAGAGAAGGCAAGACAAACGGCAGAATTAGATAAGGTTTCTGCTGGTTTTGATAGTACCGATAGCGGTCTTCGTTATAAGATCATTCAAAAAGGTAACGGGGCTAAAGCGGAGAAAGGTAAAACTGTATCCGTTCATTACGAGGGTTCTTTGATGAGCGGTCAAGTTTTCGATTCTTCTTACAAAAGAAACCAGCCCATAGATTTTAAATTGGGTATCGGGCAAGTTATATCTGGATGGGATGAAGGTATAGGCCTACTTCAGGTTGGTGATAAGGCGAGATTTGTTATCCCTTCTGAATTAGCATATGGCAGTTCTGGGGCAGGTGGGGTAATACCACCTAATGCGCCTTTGCTTTTTGATGTTGAGTTGATGGATGTAAAGTAGACCTAACATGGTAGATATAAAAAATGCCCCAAAATATTTTGGGGCATTTTTATTTATAGTTGTTAGAGTAAAGAATTTGTTTTCGAATTAAGAAAATAGAATTTGTAGGTAGTTGCCTTTCGGCAAAACCAACTTAATAAATGATAGAAGATTTAACGGAAAAATCTCCCAATCACGATTTTTTAGCCCTGTCCGTGCTAACCAGAAACATTACGATGTTTACTATTAACAATAGAAACAGAATACCAAAGAAAGTAGCCATAGTTCGTTCAATTAATAATGAAGGGGAAATTTGCAATCTAACCAGTAGATGCATAAAGTAAGGTGGGGTTGCGTCGAAACGTAGACAAATGTATGAAAAAGATGGCTAATCCGTTGATTATGAATAAAAAACCCCAACTAAAAGTTGGGGCAAATACTGTATAAAAAGAGTTATGCGTCCTAGTCTACTACCTTTACATTAACCGCGTTCAGTCCTTTTCTACCCTGTTGTAGTTCGAATTCTACAACATCACCTTCACGAATTTCGTCGATAAGTCCTGAAATGTGTACAAAGTGATCTTCGCTTGAACCATCTTCAGTGATAAAGCCGTATCCCTTTGAATCATTGAAGAACTTAACTGTTCCTTTACTCATAATAAAAAATTAAATTAATTAAAGCGCAAATGTACTGTTATTAATTTAAATGAGTGATTTTTTGTAAGTTATATTTTAAGAGTTTATAATATTCTACCCTACAAAGGCGAAATTTTTGTAAAAAAATGTTCAAGTAAGCAGGTTTTTTATCGATGATGCAATATTATCAGTATCTAAACTGATAATGGCCGATGCCATTCCCAAAATTCTAGCTGCCCAATCAATAGCTTTTTGAACAACACCTAGATTTTTATATAAATTCTGAGTCTTTTCTGTAATTGTTCTAATGGCGTTCAGACTTTCATCAACATCGTTCATAACAAGTAGTGCCGATTTCGTATAAAGTTCAGTGGTTTGCCCTAGCAATTGGTTGTGAAGCTCTTTTAGTTCTGAGTTTTCATCTTCTGTAAGCTTATCAAAATTTTCGTATCTATAATCACCGACAGCATTGGTCATGTGCAATAAATCGTCTGCGAGCTGTTTTACTTGTTCAGATGTAAGATTTGCCATGTCTGTTAATTTAAATCGGATATTATTCGTACTGCTAAAGACATTCTAGAACCCAACCGGGCCAGGCCACTCTTTACTTCATCATTTTTCAAGCCCTCGATATGTTCATAAAGAAGGGTGTGCCCGGCCTTTATTTCTGATAATATTTCTGAGAAAACGTCAAGCTCTTTTTGCTGTGCTTCGATATTATTCAATGCATTAAAATAGTCTTCGGCAAATTTGGTGCGTTCGTAAGTAGAAAGGTTTTTGTTGTTTACATGGTCAAAATAAAAGTTCTTGATGCTTTGTTTTTGTACTTCAAGTTTGCCATAAATATTACCGTGAACATTCAGTTCCAAGAAGGTCAATAGTTGTTGAAATGGTTGATAGCCATCAATTACGTAGCTCTTTATTTTTTTTCTTTGGTTGATTCCTGAGAAAGTTCTCAGTAGAAGGCTAGATAGCGTTGAATATGCCTTCACGTCATTTTCATTGAGCTTCAGCGGGCCATAATTACCAGTACTTAAGGTTGTCGTCAGGTCTGCCGTTTGGTATTTGGCCAATTGCTTGTCGCTTACAGCCAGCAATCCGTTTAAATATTCTAGTGAAGTGGAGTAGATGATGTTGGTGATACTGTCAGCTTTTACCTCCGGAGAACAATCACACTGTGTTCTATGAATGTTGAATTTAGCGACATGTTTTAATTGACAATCTTCTTTACATATTTGATTGAAACTCTGAGGAAGTGTTTCGTACGACTGAAGGGCCTCGATAGAAGTTTCAGTGAACTCGGTTACATGCTTGAGTTCATAACATCCCATCAACATAAAAGAAGAAACAATGGTGATTATTAAATATCTAGATTTACTTGGCATAGAAGCGAATTTTCTTACTACAAGTTAATTAGAATGACAGGTTTACTCAATATTTAATTTCATTTTTTATCGGTCATCTAATTTACTTGGAGAAGAAAGTCATTTTGGAGGGAAATAAAAAAAACCTTGCAGTCGATTGCAAGGTTTTTTCAACTCAAACTTAAAATCTTTAAGCCGTAGGATCGGGTGTCATACGTAAATATGGTTTTACTTCTTCAACACCTTTAGAGAATATGCCTTTGGCATCTTCTGTGCTGATGGCTGGGCTAACTACCACATTTTCGCCTTTTTTCCAGTTGGCAGGTGTGGCCACTTTATGGTATGCCGTAAGTTGAAGCGAATCAACTACACGTAAAAGCTCATAAAAGTTTCTACCGGTCGAAGCGGGATAAGTGATAATCAATTTTACCGTTTTATCAGGAGCAATTATAAAAACCGAACGTACTGTTAGATTATTATCTGCATTCGGGTGTATCATATCATAGAGATCTGAAACTTTTTTATCCTCATCTGCGATAATAGGAAAGTTCACAGTCGTATTCTGAACCTCGTTGATATCTTTGATCCACTCGGCGTGTGAACTGGCTCCATCAACACTTAATGCGAGCATCTTTACATTTCTTTTATCGAACTCGTCTTTGAACTTGGCCGCAGTACCCAATTCGGTAGTACAAACGGGGGTGAAATCTGCAGGGTGAGAAAATAGAATACCCCAACCATCACCTAAATAATCGTATAAGTTAATGGTGCCCATTGAGCTATCGGCTGTAAAATCAGGGGCCTTGTCGCCCAGTCGTATAGTTGCCATATATGTTTTGTTTTTAGATTAAAAATTAAATTCCTATAAAATTAGTAGATTAATAAGAGTTGGGCATGGTTTTATGGTTAAAAATGTATTAAAGTTTAGTACATTTAGGTTATGGATGCATCAACACTTGAAAGCTTAAAATACCCAATCGGTAAGTTCACTGTACCGGATACGATTACGACTGAAATGATTGCCGAATGGAACCAAGTTTTAGAAGAGTTACCCGGTAAATTGAAGAATTTGGTGCAGAATTTGAACAAAGAACAGTTAGATACCCCATACCGCCCTGGCGGGTGGACGGTAAGACAAACTGTGCACCACATGGCCGATAGCCATCATAATAGTTATATAAGATTTAAGTGGGCCTTAACCGAAGATTGGCCATTGATAAAGGCTTATGATGAAAAAGCGTGGGCCGAACTTTTTGATAGCAAGAGCGCCCCTATCGATATGTCTTTAAGTCATTTGAGTGCCGTGCATGCCAAATTGGTCTATTTGATAAAAGGGCTGTCAAATGAGGCTTTGAAGCGAGAGTTTTTACATCCTGAAGGCAATATCGCAACCAGTTTAGAAGAGAATGTAGGTAGATATGCTTGGCATAGCCAACACCATTTTGCCCACATCAAGAATTTATTGAAGAGAGAGGGTTGGTTGTAAAACTACTTTCCGATTTCTTTGAATGGTTTATTTCCACTTAATATTGCATCCGATACTCGGCTTTTGGTCAGAATCAACCTCTTTGTTTTCCAATAGTGCGTTCATGGCAGCTGTTAAATCCTTGCCTGTTACAGGAATACCGTTTCCGGGTCTAGAATCGTCAAGTTGTCCCCGATAAATCAATTTCATGGCCGAATCAAAGAGATAGAAATCTGGGGTACAGGCGGCATCATAATCTTTTGCCACTGTTTGTGTTTCGTCGTAGAGATACGGAAAGCTATAATTCTCTTGTTGGGCAGTCTCTTTCATTAAATGCGGAGCATCTTGCGGATAGTTTTCTACATCATTGCTTGATATAGCGATAAACTTAATTCCTTTTGACTGAAATTTATTGGCAAGCTCGGTAACGGTCGAGTTAACATGTTTTACGAAGGGGCAATGGTTACAAATGAACATGATGACAGTTCCTTTTAAACCCTGTATTTTTTCAAGCTTTACGCGATTACCGGATACAGTATCAACTAGTTCGAATTTTGGGGCTTGGGTTCCTAACGGAAGCATATTACTGGGTGTTCTTGCCATGTTCTGTTTCTTTTACCGTAAAGGTAAAAAGTATTTTTCGCCAAGCTTTGCTATCTTGGTTTCAATTTTAACCAATCTACTTTGAGTAGAAACGATTCAATTTATGGAAAATCAAATTTCATGGGGCGATTTTGCAAAAATCGACATGCGCGTAGGAACTATTATTGAGGTAAACGACTTTCCGGAGGCTAGAAACCCAGCGTATCAAATACATGTCGATTTTGGCGAGGATATAGGTGTTAAAAAGACTTCGGCGCAGATTACCGTTCGCTATTCGAAAGAAGAACTTATTGGCTGCCAGGTGATCGCCGTTGTCAATTTTCCTAAAAAGCAGATAGCCAATTTTATGAGTGAATGTCTTATATTGGGGGCTGTCAAAGGCAAAGAGGTCATACTTCTACAACCTAAGTCGAATGTTGCCAATGGCTTAAAAATTTCTTGATCTTTGAATGAAGAATTAATAGATAGCGTACTCTTAAATTTTGATTCTCGTTCTCAATGGACACTGAACATTGTTTTGGCTTTTGTCATGTTCGGCATCGCCTTGGAAATATCTATCGACGATTTTAAAAGAGTAGTTAAAAATCCAAAAGCCATCTTTATTGGGGTGGTATGCCAATTCGTACTATTGCCTGCTCTTACCTTTCTTTTGGTATATACATTAGAACCGATAGCTAGTATTGCTATGGGTATGTTCATGGTGGCCGCCTGCCCGGGAGGTAACGTATCTAATTTTATAACTCATTTAGCGGGTGGCGATACGGCACTTTCAATTAGTATGACGGCTACGGCAACCTTGTTGGCTGTGGTAATGACTCCCCTAAACCTTCAACTTTGGGCCAGTTTTTATGGCCCGACGGCAGAGATTTTACGAGATGTTGCGGTTTCTCCTTCTGAAATGATTCGATTGGTTCTGCTACTTCTAGGCCTGCCTTTGTGCCTTGGTTTGGCCATCAATTATTGGAAAAAAGAGTGGGCCCTCAAGGCGGGTAAGGTATTGAAGATAATTTCACTGCTATTTTTTATAGCCCTGATCTTTATTGCCTTGTTCAAGAATGTAGATGTCTTTTTAGATTACGTTCTATACGTTTTCTGGCTTGTTGTCATTCATAATTTATTAGCTTTTTTTACCGGATTTTCAATTGCTTCATTGGCAAGACTTTCTCCTCAAGAAATAAGATCGATAACCATTGAGACCGGTATTCAAAACTCAGGCTTGGGCCTATTGTTGATTTTTTCATTTTTCAACGGTTTGGGCGGTATGGCTATTTTGGCTGCTTTTTGGGGTATTTGGCATCTAATCTCCGGATTGTCGTTAGCTGCCTTTTGGGGTTATAGACCCATTAAATCAAAAACCTTGGTTTGAAAAATTTTTGGTATTCCTTATTGAAGGCATATGTGAAAATTTCGCTTCACTTTTATTTTGGTAAAATAGAAGCAAATGGTCTCGAGAATATTCCAAAAAACGGAGCTGTACTTTTTTTGCCCAATCATCAAAAGGCATTGATGGATGTTCTTTTAATTGTAGTCGATTGCAATAGAAAACCATATTTTCTAGCACGTTCCGATATATTTCGCAAAAAGGCACTAAGAGAGTTCTTTGCTTTTTTGAGGATGATCCCTATTTATAGAATGCGAGATGGACGAAAATCTTTGGCAAATAATGAAGTTGTTTTTAACCAATGTGCCCAATTGTTCAAAAAAGAAGAGGCTATTGTCATTTTTCCAGAAGCAAATCACAATTTAAGACGTAGGGTTCGCCCTCTTAGCAAAGGTTTCACCCGTTTTGTTTTTAATTTTATGGATGGAAATCCCAATGGGGAAATACTTTTGGTACCCGTTGGATTGAACTATAAAGAGAAGGGTAGGTTCCCCGATAGGGTCGCTCTGTACTATGGAAAACCAATAGCCTCTTCGAAATTTTATGATGCCCATAATGCAAATGAATCTGCCACCGCACTCAAGCTTGCTGTTTCTGAAGAATTAAAAAAACTGACCACCCATATTGAATATGAAAGTAATTATGAAGCCATAGAGGAGGCACTTATAAATCAAAAAGTTGACTTTTTAAATCCGAAGGAGGTAAATAATGCTATTCAACATCTGGACTTCAATACCTCTTCTTCAAGTACGATTAAAAAAGGGCTCAATTTTTTTGATTTGCTTTTCAAGACACTTAATATTCTTTGGCTCTTACCATGGTATCTTTTGGTAAAACCAAAAGTTTGGGAGCCTGAATTTTTATCGACCATGCGGTTCGCTTACGCCTTAATAGTCTATCCTTTCTATCTATTGATTTTAGGGGCCGCTTTATTCATTTTTGCTGATACATTACTTGCCATCGTGGTCATAACGGCCATTTTCATCTTTAACTTTCTATATGTTGGAACAAGATGATTTCTTAATGGTAGCGGTTGATATTACATAGAATCACCAAAAAAAATGGCATTCATAAGCAACTTATTGGTGCCATACCAAAAAGCCCTAAAATTAGTATTGTCTGTGAAGACCATTACCCGCCCTTTTCCTAGTCGACCAACTTGAAAAGGTACGCTGTTCTTTAACAAAGCGTAGTTTTCTTCTGAGATATACCCACTTAAGAGGGCATTATTTGTGTACTGAATCGGGTTGTTATAGCTATCTCGATGAGGTTTGATATAAATGTTGGTATTTCTGAATAATGGAAGATGGTCGTTAACAAATCCGAAATTGATAGGATGCGATAAATCGAGTTTGGCTTCAAAGATAGCGCCGCCTGTTTCTTGGGCGCCATAGAAATTTTTCTTTTCGGCGAACGAAATATTCTTTACCGATAGTGAATCGGTTTTTAAATCTAAAGTCAAGAGTCCACGGTCGTTAAATAGTTTGACAGCCGAACGATAGCCTATAAGTGAACCCCCATTTTTGACCCAGTTTTTCAATTTGCCCCAATGGGCCTTTGATAAAGTTTTTCCGCTAAGGCTTGGTATAATAATATCGGTGTACTTTTGAAGATCGGTACTGCTTAAATTTGCTACATCTAATTTCGTCAGTTGTATTTCATATCTGGTATCGAATAAGTGCCATATTTCACCAGCATCGTAGGACCTTACGCCTTCACCCGTTAACAATGCTATTTTCTGTCTTTTTAGGGTCTCAAAATCATTACTGCCTAAGTCAATGCCTTGGGTTTGACCCGTACCTATGGCATCCATTTGAACAAAACTTGCTTCCGCCATAGACTTCAGCCTCTCGCGAATAGCAGCGGAGTTCAAATTTTGGTTGGCTGCGGGCACGAAAATAGTTCCGTATCCATAAGATTTACCATTCAATTGAAACGGCTTCAGGGCTACCTTGGCTCTCAGTCCGGTTTCTAGAATAGCGTTTAGGGCCTTTGGGGCATAATATTCGTTCCATTCGAACAAAAAACCATAAGTACCGTCGCCTTCGATACCTCCCTTTAAATCGGGAAGTTCCACTACCTCGTTTCCGGCATTTTGCAAAGACCTGATTTCAGTATGGTCTAGGTTGAAGGCTAAAGGAAATGACCATGCCGAAATATCATAAAAAATGCTATCGTTGAATTGGGTTCTTTTTTCGAACATAGCTTTAATGAGTCGGTGATTCTTTTGACTCATGGGTATGATATAACTATGCCCTTTTTTATAAGTGGTGCCATTTACTCGAACGTCTCCTTTCAGTTCACGAAATTTAATTTTATGTCGATGAAGAATTTCTGCTAAGTGCCAAGCTTTGGCTGCGTCTTTTTGATCACCGAACATGATTGCCCTCGATCGGCCGATGACCGACTCAAGCCCCACTTCTTTATAGAACTGCTGTTGGTACTGTAGCAGTTTGACCCTTAGATTACTCGCTGCTTCAAGGGTAGAAAGGGCAGTGACCATTTGGTTGCGAATGGTAAACGGAAAAGTCAAAACCCCATTTTCGGTTTCCTGCGCGTGCCCTCTTGAACTGGCCTGTTCAAAGAGAATTCCGATTCCTCCGGTAATATCCGGAAAGGTCGAGCCCTTTCCATAGAAAAAATCATCATATTGCTCTTCAGAATAATAGAGTGAGCCGATTTTATCAAGGGCCTTTGCGTGATAACTTCCTATTTCGGCAGTAAGACTTTGGTTGGTTTTAGGGGTTAAGGGGTGCACCCGCGAAGGTACTCCGGGTTGAAAGAAAAATGTAGAATTGGTGCCCATCTCATGATGGTCGGTCAATATATTGGGCATCCACTCATAAAAAGTTTCTATTCTCGCCCTGCTTTCGGGTAGTTGAACGGGCAACCAATCTCTGTTCATGTCGAACCAATAATGATTGGTTCGCCCTCCTGGCCAAGCCTCATGGTATTCTCTATCGTTTGGATCGGTATTAGGGCTTACAGGTCTGTTGGTATTGGCCCAGTGTGCAAATCTCTGAAGGCCATCGGGGTTGAAAGAAGGATCTAGTAGAATTACGGTGTTGTTCAATATTTGCTCAATTTCAGGGCCTTCGGCGGCAGCGAGATAATAAGCGTAGGCCAACGCCGCGTTGGATCCGCTGGGTTCGTTGCCGTGAATTGAAAAACCTTGATAGACCACAACCGGCATTTCATCAACAGATTTTGACCTTCCAGAGTCTTCTGTAAGTGACTTATGCTCATTTCGAATTTCTTCCAATCTACTATGATTGCCCTCAGAAGTTATGGTAAGAAGCAATAGGGGACGACCTTCAAAGGTTATTCCGCGATTGATTAAACTCACTCTTTCACTGGCCTTGGCAAGTGCTGTCATGTAGAAAACCAATTTGTCGTGGGTAACATGCCATTCACCTACCTCATGGCCAATAATCTCTTTAGGTGTTGGTATGTTTTTGTTATAGGTTAGGTTCTCGGGGAGGTAATAATCTAACCCTACTGTTTGTTGTGCGTTGGCAAACGTTGCAACAAGTAGAAAAGAAAGAAGGAAAAGACTTCGCATTTGAGCAGTTTTACTTATAAATGTACCCAAAACCAATCAAATGTGGTTTGGATAAATTCATGTGGAGCGGCTTTGCCCAAAAATGGAATGAAAAAAGGCCCCCTTAAGAGGCCTATAGTTTATGTGAAGATCTATATGTCATCGAAGCTAACATCGGTAAAGCTATCGGTTGTTTTAACCTCACCGTTGCTACTTACTTCCTCTTCCTCTTTTTTGAAATCTTTTTGATGTCGTTCAGAAATTACCTCGGTACCTTTTTCATCAATGATATAGTCCATCATTTCTTCAACGTTCTCTCTAAAGGCGGCAAAATCTTCTTTGTAAAGATAGATTTTGTGTTTTTTGTAATGGAAAGAACCATCGTCGTGTGTGAATTTTTTGCTTTCGGTGATGGTCAGATAATAATCCCCGGCTTTCGTACTTCTTACATCAAAAAAATAGGTGCGTCTCCCTGCTCTTAAAACTTTGGAATAAATCTCCTCTTGGTCCATTGCATCTTTTTCGCTCATCTCGAAATCATGTCTAGTTAATAGTTAATCTATCAAAAATGTGAAAAAAATGTCAATACGCCAAAATTTTCTAATTTTCTTTCTCGGATAGCTGGGTGGCGTAGAGTTCTTTGTAATACCCCTCTTGAGTGTTCAATTCTTCGTGCGTACCTTCTTGCAAAAGCCTACCATCTTCGAGTACGAGAATTCGGTCGGCGTTCTTTGCCGATGACACCCTATGGCTTACGATTAAAGAGGTTTTATGTTTAGAGGCTTTTTTAAGGTTGTTGAGAATTTCTTCTTCTGTTTCGGTATCAACAGCAGAAAGACAATCATCAAATAAATAAATAACAGGATCTTTCAAAAGAGCCCTGGCTATGGAGACCCTTTGTTTTTGACCTCCACTTAGTGTAATACCACGCTCCCCTAACACAGTATCGTACCCCTTTGCAAAACCTTGAATGTTGGTGTGTACAACCGCATCTTTGGCAGCTTGAACAACCTCTTCATCAGAAGCGGTTTCTTTACCGAACTTGATATTGTTCTTGATGGAATCGGAAAATAAAAAGGCATCTTGCGGAACTGCCCCAACAGCATTTCTAAGACATTCGAGATTTAAATGGGTGATAGGGGTATTATCAATATAAATTTCGCCCGAGCTTACGTCATATAGACGGGCGACCAAATCTAAGATGGTAGACTTACCGGACCCTGTCTTGCCTAAAATTGCAACAGTCTCCCCAGTATTTATGGCAAACGAAATGTTCTTTAAGGCCGTAATTTCAGTGTCTTCATAAGTGAAGCTTACATTTTTGAACTCAATTTTACCGGTTATGGGTGTTTCAGCGTTTACCGTATTTTGAATATCAGGGCTTTCGGTCAAAAATTCATTGATGCGTTTTTGCGAAGCCTCGGCTCGCTGGATTATCGAGGTGAGCCATCCGATGATGGCAACCGGCCAAGTTAGCATGTTCACATAAATGATAAACTCTGCTATGACACCGACCGATTCGATTTCTCCATCTAAAAATTGTTTCCCACCGATATAAATTACAAAAATATTACTGACCCCAATCAGTAAAACCATTAACGGAAAGAACCATGCATTAACACGTGCTAACGACATGCTCTTATCTTTTCCTTCGACCGCCAATAGGGCGAGGTCGTTGTTAATCTGAGGCTCAAGAGCATACGCCTTAATCACCGAAACTCCTGAAAAAACCTCTTGGGTAAAGGTCGAGAGGGTAGAGAGGTATTCTTGAACTACGGTACTGCGCTCGTGAATTACTTTACTTATTTTGTAGATAAGCACCGATAGTATAGGCAGGGGAATCAATGTGTAAGCAGCCAAGGTAGGTGCTGTTATGAACATAATGGGTACAATGCAGATGAAGAGGGTAGCGGTATTTATACCATACATGAGAGCCGGCCCGGCATACATTCTAACTTGTGAGACATCTTCACTGATACGGTTCATCAAATCACCGGTCCTATTTTTCTTGTAGAAATTTAGACTGAGCAATTGATAGTGATCGAAAACCTCATTTTTTAAGTCGTATTCGATATATCTCGAAACGTTAATAATGGTTTGGCGCATTAAAAAAGTGAAAACGCCGGAAAGCAACGCCGCACCTACAATTATAAGTATGTATTCAAGGAGTAGCGTTTTGGCTTCAGATTCGGTAACGGTGGAAGCAATAAAATCTTCAATGACCTTTATCGATTCTTTTACGTAAGAAGGCATGACCAATTGAAGTATGCGTGCTACAATGGTTATGAAAAGTCCGATAAGAAGCTTTTTCCAGTATTTTTTGAAATACTTGTTGAGGTGCTTTAATTCCTTCATTGATAAGGTGGCTAGTCAGCTAAGAGGTTTTAGCAATTGGCCAAAGATAGGGCTTTAAGAGAAAAGCGAATGTTATAAAAGTTATAAGGTAGGCCAGAAATTTTCAAATGGTGGTTTTACGGCGTCGGCTATTTCAGGTCGAAAAGTGGTGGCCTAATCAATTGAATTTCATTCATAAAAAATAGCTACCGTACTTTTCAATTTTTTAATCGAATTTTTAAATGTTACCACTGGTTTTATTGCTATTTTTGTGCCCGTGAAAGCCAAAACCAACACTACAACAAAAAGTTCTTTAACATGCTAACACGTAGGCACATCAGGGTAAAGGTAATGCAATGCATTTATGCCCTGACACAGTCAAAAGATGACTCTTTGGAAAAACAGGAAAAGTTTCTTCGATATAGTATCGATAGCATGTATACTCTTTATCTTTTGATTTTGAGTTTGATGATAGAATTGCACCAGCGTGCCTCAGAACAACTTCAACTCTCCTCAAAGAAATACTTGGCAACTTCCGATGATAAATATCCTGATCAAGAGAAGTTAATCAACAATAGGCTTTTATTGCAGATTGTTAAGAACGACGCACTGAAATCAGAGCTTAAGAAGCGAAAGCTTAATAATTGGTATCTGAACGATGAGTATGTACGCATACTCTATAAAGATATGGTTGAGAGCGATGCCTACGTTGAATACATGAAATCGACCGAAAGCAGTTATGCCGAAGACAAAGAGTTCGTTACGACCTTGTTTAAAGATATTGTTGCGCCCAACGAAAAGATCTATGATTATTTCGAAGATGATAAACTCACCTGGGTCGATGATTTTCCGATTGTAAATACATTCATTTTAAAGCTTTTGAAAAAGGTCAAAGAGACGCACCCGCAGAGTTTCTTTTTGCCTAAGCTTTTAAAGGATGATGACGATATGCAGTTTGCAAAGAAACTGTTGACCAAGACTTTGCTGCATGATGCCCAATGGACGAAGGAAATCGAAGGTAAGACCCCGAATTGGGATAAAGACCGTATAGCCGATATTGATGGCATTCTCCTAAAAATGGCTATTTGCGAACTATTGAGTTTTCCATCTATTCCTGAAAAGGTAACCATTAATGAAGCCCTCGAGATTGCCAAAGAATACTCTACTCCTAAGAGTAGTATTTTCATCAATGGAATTTTGGATAAGTTGGTAAAAGAGTACAAGTCAACAGGCAAGCTCAATAAAATAGGGCGTGGTTTAATGTAAATTATGCTGTTTATGAAATGGCGAATTTGAAGTGTTTTAAATCCTTTTTCCGTCATTCATTGGATTTCTTAACGGTTCTGCCCTCTATCTTATATAATTAATTCATTAATTTTGCTGTTAAAATAAAATTATAACCATGAAAAAAGCACTTTTGACTTTAAGTGTGTTTTCCATATTGGCGTTTGTATCATGTAAGGAAAATGCATCGAGTAAGGTAAATTCGGACAATGTTGCCGAAGCGGCCCAACGTGATGAGGCCGGTAAGCAGGTTCCTGTCATGTCTTTCGAGAAAGAAGAACATGATTTCGGTACCATCGAGCAGGGTACGCCCCAAGAAACCATCTTTAAGTTTACCAACACGGGTAATGCGCCTTTAATCATCACAAGTGCTACCAGTTCTTGTGGTTGTACCGTACCTGATCCACCAAAAGAACCAATCGCTCCAGGTGATACAGGAGAGCTTTTGGTAAAATTCAACGGGTCTGGCCAGAATCAGGTAACCAAAACCATTACGGTTAATGCCAATACCGAAAAAGGTTCTGAATTGTTACGTATTAAGGCATTTGTTAATCCTAAAGGTGCCGCGCCTGTCGGGCCAACATCGAAATAAATTAAGATAAAATAAAGACTATGGGCGATTTAGGCCAATTTCTTCCGATGATCTTGATTTTTGTGGTGGCATATTTTTTTATGATCCGTCCACAGATCAAACGTCAAAAAGATGAGAAGAAATTTACCGCTGAATTAAAGCGAGGTGATAGGGTAGTAACCAAAAGTGGGCTGCACGGAAAGATTATGGAGTTGAACGATAAAGATTTTTCATGCATTCTTGAAACAATGGCAGGAAAATTGAAATTTGATCGTTCGGCCATTTCTATGGAAATGAGCAAAAAACTCAACGCACCCGAAAAGAAATAAAAATTTCTATCGATATGAAAAGGCGTCACTATTTTTAGTGACGCCTTTTTTTTACTCTCTATTTACTTCATAAATCCTTATCTTGAACATTCAACTTAAATACAAAATGATGTACGGTAATCGAAGAAAATTTTTGAAAACAGGATCACTGGCTTTGGCCGGCTCAGGGGCTGCTTTTATGTTCCCAATGGAGCTATTGGCATCTATGAGAAAAAGGGTGGGAGCTAATGATCGAATCAATGTTGGTTTAATAGGCTGCAACGGAATGGGCTTTAGTGACCTGAGTTCAATGCTTAAACTCAATGAAATTGATGTTATTGGCCTTTGCGATGTTGACGAAAATGTATTGAAAAAAAGAACAGCTGACCTTGAAAAAGCAGGTATTAAAAAGCCTATTTGGTATAAAGATTATCGTAAACTATTAGAGAATAAAGATATTGATGTAGTAATCATTGGTACTCCCGATCACTGGCATTGCCTTCAGTTGACAGATTCTTTGCAGGCAGGTAAAGACGTTTATTGCGAGAAACCGATTGCCAATTCTGTTCAAGAAGCGAATATAATGCTTGATTATGTTGGGGCCAGTGATCGAATGGTTCAGATTGGGCAATGGCAAAGAAGCCAGCCCCATTTCGTCGACGCTATCGATTTTGTTCATTCGGGCAAGTTGGGAGAGATTCGTTTGGCCAAGGCCTGGGCTTATCAAGGTTGGATGAAACCAGTGCCTGTGGTACCCGATAGTACAGCTCCTGCTGGTGTAGATTATAAGATGTGGTTGGGTCCGGCACCGGAAAGAGCTTTTAACGCCAATCGTTTTCATTTCAATTTTCGTTGGTTTTGGGACTATGCGGGTGGCCTCATGACCGATTGGGGGGTGCATTTGATTGATTATGCCCTCTATGGTATGAAAGCTGGTACGCCCAAGTCGGTAATGGCTTTGGGAGGTAAGTTTGCTTACCCCGATGATGCCTCTGAAACACCCGATACTCTGCAGACGGTTTTCGAATATGATGGCTTTTCACTTCTATGGGAACACGCCACGGGTATAGATGGTGGAAATTATGGAAGAAATCATGGTATTGCTTTTATTGGTAATATGGGAACCTTGGTTGTAGACCGTAACGGATGGGAGGTTATTCCGGAAGAAGAGTTTCAAGGTTGGGGTAAAGACGGAATACCAAAAATGGAAGCCATTTCAAAGGATAAAGGAAATGCCAGTGGTCTTGACCTTCATACCGCCAATTTCATCGAAGCTGTTAAAAGCAGAGATGCATCAAAACTGAATGCACCTATAAAGGTAGGCTATGATGCCGCTCTGGTGTCGCATATGGGCAATGTGGCCTTTAAAACAGGAAATAGAATTTATTGGGATGAGGCAAAAGCTGAGTTTAAGCAGACCGAAGCCAATCAATATCTAATGGCCAACTACAAAAACGGATGGAAACTGCCTATGGTGTAATATAAATTAGAATCAAAAATTAGAAACCGGTGACAAACTCTTATGTCGCCGGTTTTTTTATCGGTAGGCGTCGTTAAGACCTTTTCCTTCCAAAATCATGGGTATGATTTTATCTAGTCGAGATAACTTTGTGCTTTCCCTTTTGGCAGTTTCTATATATTCGATGTACTCTTTTCGTTTGTAAGGCGACATACTATTGAATTCCGTATTCAGTTCGGGGTTGTCATCCATACTTTTTTGTAACAAATCAGGAATTTGTAAAGTCTCCGTTTTTGTCTTCTTAGCAGGTTTTAAAACCTTGCCGTCCCTTTGGTTTTTGATGGCCTCATTAATATAACCGGTCACAGTGTTCGAATCAATATCACTTTCTGAGAAAAATTTCCAATGGCGCATTGCTTGCGTTTTTCCTTCTTGGGCATTTTCCAGAACGTTCAAAGGGTCGCTCAAAAATACTCCGTTGAAGAACCAAACCCCAAAATGGTTCTTGAACTTACCTATGGCCATGACATTCTTATCATTAAGCGTATAGGTTGGAAAACTCCATTTAAAGGTTTCTTCAAGCTCTGATTTAAGCGCAAGTTCTCGCAGAAGGGCCACGGCCGATTTAAATGGGTGTTCTTCTTCATAAAAGCGTTCAATCTTTTCAGCTTTGTCCATTGCGATTGAAATAAATTTAGTTTCTACCGTGAGTAGCTACAAGTTCGCAAATTTTTACGATTACATCAACCGCCTTTTTCATACTCTCTACAGGTACGTATTCATATTTACCATGAAAGTTATGCCCACCAGCAAAAATATTGGGGCAAGGTAGCCCCTTGTAACTCAATTGAGAGCCGTCGGTACCTCCCCTAATAGGTTTTATTATAGGGGTTACACCTACGGCTTCCATAGCCAATTGAGCTATTTCTACAATATGAAAAACAGGCTCTACTTTTTCCCTCATATTAAAGTATTGGTCGTTGATTTCTAGATCAATGCAATTGCCGTACATCGAGTTCAATTGAAGAGCGATATCTCTTAAAAGTTGCTTTCTTTTTTCAAAAAGGGTCTGGTCATGGTCTCTTATGATCAATTCAAAGGTGGCCAATTCGATTTCGCCCTTGATATGGTGTACATGAAAAAAACCTTCTCTACCTTCGGTGTTTTGTGGGGTTTCTTCAGGAGGAAGGATGCCTAAAAATTCATTGGCAATACTGATAGCATTCACCATTTTATTTTTGGCGTACCCTGGGTGCACACTTTTACCTTTGATCGTAACTTTAGCCTTAGCGGCATTAAAATTCTCGTATTCGAGTTCCCCAATTTGACTACCATCCATGGTGTATGCCCAGTCTGCTCCAAATTTATCGACATCAAACAGATGGGCACCTCTGCCGATTTCTTCATCAGGCGTGAAGCCTATTCTAATTTTACCGTGTTTGATTTCAGGGTGGTTGATAAGATATTCCATTGCGGTTACAATCTCGGTAATTCCCGCTTTATCATCCGCTCCAAGCAATGTAGTTCCGTCTGTTGTAATAAGGGTCTGTCCCTTATATTGTTTTAAGTCCTCAAAATAATCGGGAGAGAGAACTATTTGATTGATAGCATTTAGAACAATGTCCTTTCCATCATAATTCTCTATTATTTGCGGATTAACGTCAGTTCCTGAAAAGTCAGGAGAAGTGTCGAAATGTGAAATGAAGCCGATAGTTGGCACTTCTTCATTGATATTACTGGGCAAAGTAGCCATGATATAGGCATTGTCGTCTATGGTCACATCCTCCATACCAATATTCTCAAGTTCTTCTACCAATAAATCGGCGAGATACCATTGTTTTTCGGTACTTGGAGTTGTTTTAGATTCCGGGTCGCTCTGTGTATCTATTTGCACGTAACCCAAAAAACGATCAATAATTTGTTGCATGTACGATAGTTTAAATAAAACTGAAAAATAGTAGATAATCTTGCGAATGTGTCATATTTCTTATACTGAAAGGTATAAAATCTGACTAAAATCACATCTTTTTAATTAACTTGCCGTTAACATAACTTAAACACATCTATATGAAACAGCTAAAATTCACATTGTTTTTACTGTGCTTTGTAACATTCGGATTGGTGAATGCGCAAATTACAGGAACCGTCGTAGATGACGACGGAGCACCGTTACCGGGGGCTTCGGTAGTGGTCAAAGGTACAACAACGGGATCAACTACCGACTTCGACGGAATTTTTTCGCTAGATGCCGAGGTGGGCGATAGCTTGGTCGTCTCGTATATCGGATTTGAAACTAAAGAGGTCTCTGCCCAACCCAATATGAGCATAACACTGACTTCGGGAGTGTCTTTATCGGAAGTTGTTATTGTCGGTTCTCGTAACCCCAATAGAACAGCTACCGAAAGCACCGTGCCAGTTGACGTTATCGATATGAAAGAACTTAATAACGTGGCACCACAGGTGAACTTAAACCAAATATTGAACTACGTTGCGCCATCGTTCACCTCTAATACCCAAACTATTTCAGATGGTACCGACCATATTGATCCGGCTTCTTTAAGAGGATTGGGACCTGATCAGGTTTTGGTGCTTATTAATGGAAAGAGGCGTCATACTTCATCACTTATTAATGTAAACGGAACTTTTGGTAGAGGTAGTGTGGGTACCGATTTAAATGCCATTCCTGCTTCCGCCATACAGCGAATAGAAGTGTTGCGTGATGGTGCTGCGGCCCAGTACGGTTCTGATGCCATTGCCGGAGTAATTAATATTGTTTTGAATAAATCGGTAAATGAGTTGAACACTACAATAACTACAGGAGCCAATTTTTCAAAAAATGCCAACGACCAAACCGGAGGTGTTGACGGGGAGACCACGAATGTAGCGGCCAGTTACGGCCTTGCCTTGGGCGAAAATGGCGGATACCTAAATTTCTCAGGTGATTTTGATGTTCGTGAAGATTATAGCAGAATGAAAGAATGGGAAGGCGGTATATTCAATCAATATAATGTAGTTGAGCGCTTTGCCAATAACGATGGATATGATTTATCAGCATTGCTGGATGATGATGTAACCGATGTTATTCAATATGCCAACCAAGCTGGTATAAATTTGAACGGCGCTACTACCAAAGAAGAATTGAGACCTATTCTTTCTCAAGATGCAACTGAGTCTGAATTGGCAGCTCGAAACCAGCAACGAAGTGATTACAACATGAGGGTAGGGCAATCAGCTTTAAGAGGTGGTCGACTGTTCGCCAATTTCGCCCTGCCGTTAGATGAAAACGGAACAGAGGTATATTCGTTTGCGGGCATTAGCTCAAGAACCGGTAATTCAGCAGGGTTCTATCGCTTACCCAATCAAAGTAGAACGTATACACCGGCTTATATCAATGGTTTTTTACCAGAAATCAATTCTACTATAAAAGATCAATCGCTTTCCGTTGGTATACGAGGAAAGATAAATGAATGGAATGTCGATTTAAGCAATACCTACGGTAAAAACTCATTCTTATATACCATAGGTAACACTTTCAACGCATCAATGCAAAATGCATCCCCTACATTTTTTGATGCTGGAGGGTTCTCTTTTGCTCAAAACACTTCGAACCTTGATGTTAACCGCTTCTTTGATGATGTAATGTCTGGTCTTAACGTTGCTTTTGGAGCGGAGTATAGGGTTGAAAACTATGATATCGTAGCTGGTGAAGAGGCTTCTTACGCCCAGTATACGGCTGCTGGCCAAAGAATCACCTTGGCATCGCAGCAGCCATCTGAAGATTTTTTTGGTAGTGCAAGACCGGGTGGATCTCAGGTGTTTCCTGGTTTTAGTCCTACCAATGAATTGTCGAGAGGAAGAAATAGTGTGGCGGGTTATATCGATCTAGAGGCTGATTTCACTGACAAGTTTTTGGCAAGTTTTGCTACGCGCTTTGAAAATTACAGCGATTTTGGCTCAACAATCAACTTTAAGCTTGCTACCCGTTATAAGGTATCTGATAATTTAAATGTTAGAGGTGCTGCCAGTACTGGTTTCAGGGCCCCATCATTGCACCAAATTAATTTCAACTCAACATCGACCATTTTCGACCAAAATGGTAATCCTCAAGAAGTTGGTACGTTTGCGAATGATAGTCGTGCTGCCAATCTCTTAGGTATTCCTGAATTAAAAGAGGAAACTTCTAAAAGTGTGAGTCTAGGACTTACCGCAAAAATTCCGGATGCTAATTTGACGGTTACCGTAGACGGTTATTATGTCGAAATCAATGATAGGGTTGTATATACAGGTCAATTCTCAGGTCCTGGAACCGGCACTGAATTAGATAACCTTTTAAGGCAAGCAAACGCTACCGCGGCATCATTCTTTGCCAATGCCATCAATACCGAGTCTAGAGGTCTAGATGTTGTAATTACCCATAATACCGTTTTGGGTGATCAATGGAGATTAAAATCCGATTTAGCAGGAACTTTCTCTAGAACCAACCAAATAGGTGATATCAACGCTTCTGATGTTTTGATAAATGCCGGGCTGGTTGACACTTATTTCCCAGAGGATAGTAGGGTTTATTTAGAAGAAGCGGTACCAAGAACCAAAGTAAATCTGTCCAACAGCCTTACGTCGTCGCGTTGGATCATGTTTTTGAGAAATGTATATTTTGGTGAAGTAACGGAAGCTACTACGGTGGTCGCAAATCAACAGGTGTTCGGCACTAAGTTGGTTACAGATCTTTCTATCGGTTATAAAGCTACCGACGCGCTTACCCTGACTATTGGGGCGAACAATCTGTTTGATATTTATCCGGATATGGCAGAGGCCAGTTTCGGTAACCGAAGCGATGGTCGTTTCGATTGGTCAAGAAGGGCGCAGCAATTTGGCATAGGAGGGCGTTTCTTGTTTGCCCGACTCAACTTTTCTTTAAAATAAAAAACTCCCTAAATATTAAAAAAGCCTACCTTTTAAGGTGGGCTTTTTGTTTTCACCAGTTTCAAAATATAATTTTTGATTAATATTGAGGTTATATTCAAAACAAGACTTATTCGAATATGAGCTTTTTTAAATACACTTTTCTCTTGGCTATTTGCTGTATTGGCTACTTTGGTCACTCACAAGATTGTTTTTTAGGAATAGGTGGAAAAGATTCCTTGATGATCAAGAAAATTTTTCAACTGAATGAAGAACAGATTGATGAGATGAAAACACAGCAAGAGAAGTTAGCCGCTGAAACAAAGCTTATAGAGGGGCAAGTTGAACTATTGTTGGCTGAACATCCTCAGAGTAAAGAAGAAGACTTGATTACCATGGGCACTAAATATAAAGAGCTACAAAGCCAATTGGTGAAGGTGTCGGTAGAAGCTGATAAAAAACTTTTAGAAACCTTCAATGCCAAACAGTACGAGCGCTATCTTGAATTATGCAAAGAGGCTTACAGAAGGCCTATAAACATAACCCCGAAGGAATACGAAATGCCGGAGACCGAAGAGAATTGATTTCTCTAAGGTGAGGCGATTATTTCTTTTGTTAATTAAGTGCGAATAAGTTCGTATTCAGATGTAGACATGAAGGTAATTAAGTTTGTATTTTAGCCGAAACCTCTAGGCACTCTATGTACAAATCGTTTATTCGGCCCTTATTATTTAAGATGGACGCCGAAAAGGCCCATCATTTTACTTTTTCACTTGTTCGTTTTTTATCATCCATCGGCTTTGCGCCCATTTTTAGAATGCTCTATAATTATGAGGATTCAAGCCTTGAAAAAGAGGTGTTTGGTATTCGATTTAAAAATCCGGTGGGGTTGGCAGCAGGTTTCGATAAAGATGCAAAACTCTACAACGAGTTTTCCAGTTTTGGGTTCGGATTCATCGAAATAGGTACCTTAACACCCAAAGGCCAACCCGGAAACCCAAAAAAGAGGCTTTTCAGACTAAAAAAAGACCAGGCTATTATCAATAGAATGGGATTTAATAACTCTGGTGTCAATGATGCGGTCGAGCGCCTAAAGGTCAATAAAAACGTAATTATAGGAGGTAATATTGGTAAAAACAAAGTTACCCCGAACGACGAGGCCGTTAATGATTACCTTATCTGTTTTAATGCCTTGTTTGAGCATGTAGACTATTTTGTCGTTAATGTTAGCTCTCCCAACACGCCCGGGCTCCGGGAACTACAGGATAAAGAACCCTTATCCGCTTTGTTAAAAAGATTAAAGCAAGAAAATTCTTTAAAGGCAAAAAATCTATCAGTAAAGGAAAAACCCATTTTACTCAAAATAGCCCCAGATTTAACGGATAACCAATTGTTGGATATTATTCAAATTGTAAAGGACACCCAAATTGATGGGGTAATTGCCACTAATACCACGATTAGTCGCGAAAACCTAAAATCAGATAAAAATTTGGTCAAAGAAACAGGTGGCTTAAGTGGTCAACCTTTAACCTCAAGAAGTACGGAAGTCATTCGGTTTTTAGCGGAAAAGAGCAATAAGGCCTTTCCGATCATTGGGGTAGGAGGTATTCATAGCCCTAAAGATGCTTTGGAAAAGCTCGAGGCCGGGGCAGATTTGATACAGCTTTACACTGGCTTTATTTATGAAGGGCCATCTTTGGTAGGTAGTATAAATAAGGCCATTAAATCCCGACTAAAAAATTAGAGGAATTAATGGCCCGTATATATCTAAAAAAAAGTATTTATTTATTCCTTACTCCAGTAATCTAACACCATAACGTCATCTAAATACGGCCCTAAAATACCCCCAAAAGCTTTATGGTCAGGGTGTGGTAAATAAATAGCACGGTCAGCCTCACTTTTAAAAGTAAGAAAGAAACAATGGGTAAAACCCTTGTCATGACCTTCAGGACTGTTATTGGTGCCCCATTCGTAAGAAGCAATTTGAGGTATTTTGCTGGGTAAGGCGCTAAAAGCTTCTTGAACTTTGTCAATATCTGATTGCGCAGTTCCCTCTTTGAATTTGAACATAACTACATGACGTAAAACACTGTCTTGCTCCATAGTGAAATTTATATTGTTGTTGTTTAGAGTAGAAGCCTTCATGGCAAATGTGCCATAGCCTATAAATAGAAGTACTAAAGCTAGTTTTGTTGATTTCATAATTAAAAATTTTGGGTAAGATATAAAAAACCGACCAGAACATCTTCAGAATTTAATTGGTAAGTTTATTGCGTGAATTATGAAACGCTATACGCATTTATGGGTGCTACCGCTGCCCTAGCCATTACGCCTGGTCCTGACAACATTTATGTGCTCATGCAGAGCCTAGTGAACGGTAAAAAATATGGTATCGCCACGATGGCCGGTTTAATGATAGGTTGCATTGTTCATACTACTTTATTGGCCTTTGGCGTATCTGCAATTATCAAACAAAGTGATAGCCTTTTTCTGGGGATTAAGGTTTTGGGCGCGATTTATCTTTTGTACTTGGCCTTTCAGGTGTATAAAAGCGATTCTTCGGTAGTATTGTCAGGAGATACAGTTCCTCAAAAGGGAATCTGGTATTTGTTTCGACAGGGTTTTATTATGAACGTTTTGAACCCTAAGGTAACCATCTTCTTTTTGGCATTTTTTCCTGCTTTCCTCTTTAGTGATGAAATCAGTAATGTCATACAGTTCTATGTTCTAGGAGGGTTGTTTATAATAGTCTCATCGCTTGTTTTTGGGGGTATTGCCTTGCTTTCCGGTTCGATCTCGGTATACCTAAAAGACAACACACGGGCAGGTTGGTACTTGAAATGGCTACAAATCATAGTTTTCTTAGGTATTGCCGTGTATTTATTGATATCGGATAAATAGTGGTAATTTTGAGTAGGCGTTCGGTTTATGGAGAACAAGGTAAAAATTATTGAGTGTCCGCGAGATGCGATGCAGGGTATCAAGACGTTTATACCAACAGATGCCAAGGTAAAATACATACAATCACTTCTCAACTGCGGCTTCGATACCATAGATTTTGGAAGCTTTGTGTCACCTAAGGCCATACCGCAAATGGTAGATACGGCTGAAGTGTTGGGTAAGCTCGATCTTTCAAAAACGAAAAGCAAGTTACTTTCAATAGTGGCCAATCTTAGGGGTGCACAAGATGCCTGTGAACACCCTGAAATTGATTATTTGGGCTACCCGTTTTCTATTTCTGAAAACTTTCAAATGCGAAATACGCATAAAACAATTGCGGAGTCTATTGTTATTTTGGAGCAGATATTAGAGCACGCAAATAAAAACAATAAGGAAGTAGTCACATATATTTCTATGGGCTTTGGTAACCCCTACGGCGACCCTTGGGATGTTGACATAGTAGGTGAGTGGACGGAGAAATTGGCGGGAATGGGAGTTTCTATACTTTCTCTTTCGGATACTGTGGGATCTTCGAACCCAGAGTCGATTGAATACCTTTTTTCTAACCTGATTCCCAAATACCCCCATATTGAGTTTGGGGCCCATTTGCATACCACTCCGACCAAATGGCACGAAAAGGTAGATGCAGCGTATGGTGCCGGATGTCGCAGATTTGATGGCGCAGTTCAAGGTTTTGGTGGCTGCCCCATGGCCAAAGATGAACTTACGGGTAATATGCCCACTGAAAAGGTTCTATCATATCTAACCGCTGAAAAGGCAGATACCGGTGTTAATTGGATGGTCTTTGAGGCTGCCTTTAATAAAGCAACTGAGTTATTCGGTAAGTATCATTAAAATTACCCATTCACCAAGCGCTCTAGGTATTGGTCAAGGTTGAGGTGAAATAAAGTACCTTCTACCAAATCTTTCATATCGTTAATTTCCTTCTTGTTCATGGCAAAGGTTACATTTTTAATGGGCGAGTCTACGAGCAGGTTTCTACAATTTTCATTTTGAGGGCAATTGCTACAATTCGTGCTTTGTAGGCATTTATTGATATTTTTTGCAAAACTCTTTAGTTCAATGATAGATAGGTACAACCCTGTATCCCGAAAGACCAGCTGAACCTTCTTCTTGCTTAAACTTTCTTTTGTCCATTTAAAGGCGAGTCCGAATTTGTTATTGTAAATAAGGGTAATATCATCCATAGAATAAATTTTCATGCTATTGGGATCTCAAAATTAATGGTTTTATTTAGATTGAATAAAAATAACTAAGTATATTTGTTAGCGGTAATAGAATTTATCGCTCACATTCATGATGCGTTTCAACACCGCATTAAGTTTGAGTTAGTTTGGCCAGCGATCTTTTCTAGGTTAGATCGCTGGCTTTTTTCATTTAAAGATTTTGTATGGAACTTATATATGGCAATAATTATGGTGCGTTTTATAAGGTATTTGAGGCACCCAATGTGGAGTGTAAGCTTCAATTGATTGTTGATACGGTCGGTATTTATATGTCTGAGAACGATTTATCAAACTTTCTTGCCATCATACAAGATTCAGATAAACCTTGCAATTGCGACAATTGCAACGGGGGAAAATGCAATAAGATATGGTGTACAAACCCTCTTGTCGATATTTGTCTAAAGGTCAATGATGAAATATTGGCTGAAATGGAAGATTTGGTCAAAGGCACTCAGTTTGTCTTGAATATGGATGAGACCTTGAAACAGTACCGGATTAAATAATGTAGTTCGGTTTTTCGATGCGCTATATCTAGAATTTAGAGTTAAAATTAAGCTGCCTATCTATACTTAGGTATATTTGTGCGGTTTTGAGAAGAAATCTTCCTGTAAATATTTAAGAACCTAAATTATTAAAGAGCTTTGGCAAAGGGATTGTTCAAAAAAAGACTGTTGGCACTACATCGAATATTGGGTATTGCCACAGGCTTGGTTGTATTTATTGTTAGTATTACAGGTTGTCTGTGGGTCTTTCGAGATGAGATAGAATCACTTTATGTCGATCATGGCCAAGTACAAGCGGAAAATACTCAGATGCTTTCGGCAACAAGGGCGAGAGACATTGCAAAGACAGTTTTTCCTGAGAAGCATGTTCACGGTACTTTGTACGGCCAACCCGATGAACCTCTAGAAGTCATTTTTTACGAGCTTGAGCCTGAGTTCTACCAGAGTGTTTTTCTTAACCCTTATTCGGGTGAAATTCTTCATGTAAAAGACCACCTGAGCGGTTTTTTTGCTTTTGTATTAAAGGGGCATGTTCGGTTATGGCTACCGCCGGTTATCGGTGAACATGTGGTTTCCATATCGGTTTTGTTATTTATGTTCATTTTAATATCCGGTTTGATACTTTGGTGGCCAAAAAAACGTACCAATCTAAAACAGCGATTGAAATTTGATTGGAAACCAAGCACAAGATGGAAGAGAAAGAATTTTGATTTGCATTCAGTAGTCGGTTTTTATGTGTACAGTCTTGGTCTAGTGTTGGCGTTCACAGGTTCGGTGATGGCCTATGACTGGTTTTACTCATCTTATTACAAAGGTATTGGAGGTGATAAAATAGCAACTTTCTACATCCCCAATAATAAGAGCGAGAAAAGCGAAGAGGGGGAAACTATACCAATGAACAATCTGATAGGTAAATTAAAAAAAGAAGATCCTACCGCACTTAGCTATGAGATACATTATCCCTTTGCCGATAGTACCAGTATATACGTAGAAGTTACACGAAATGAGGGTATCTATTACGAAAATGATTATAGGTATTTTGATCAATATACATTGGAAGAGATTGAGACCGACGGTATTTATGGTAAGTATTCAGATGCCAATGTTTCCGATAAGTTGATTCGAATGAATTACGACATACATGTAGGTGCCATAGGGGGGCTTGCTGGCAAAATCATTGCTTTTCTGGCAAGTTTGGTCGTGGCAAGCCTGCCTGTAACAGGTGTGTTGCTATGGTACGGGCGTAAATTTAAAAAGAATACAAAAGTAGCACGATGGCAGCCAAGTAGGGCTGTCTAGCAAATTGAATTTTTATTAGTTCAATTTTAAATCAATCTAAATTCATATAGCTGCAAATCAGTTATTTAAATTGCTTCTAAAGCGCTGGCTCATTAACTTAGAATAAGTTTAATTTTAAAAAAAATGAGTTATGTCTATAAGATTAGGTAATAGTTGTATCAACTGCGATAATTTAGTTGAAGGCAACGTTTGTAAGGTGCACGGTGTCAAGGTAGGCAATAGTTACACTTGTGATAGTTTTGAGATGAAGGCTACTTTAAAGGATAAAGAAAATTGTGTTACCTGTGTAAGATATGAGACTAGCGACTGTGCCAATCCGCAGAAAGCGGCCCCTGGTATGTCATGTGCGCACTGGGCGCCACAAAGTGCGAGCGCATAATAGCAAATTCGAATTATGATAAAAAAGGCCACCAAAGGTGGCCTTTTTTGTTGGTGACTTTTACAACTTTAATTTGCAGCTTTTTCAAAAGTTTTATTGCTTTAGTATTTTAAAGCGGTAAGCTATGAAGTATTACGGTCTATTATTGACCTTGCCAAAAGAGGTGAAGGTGTTCGTTGGGGTTTTTGTATTGGTTCTTTCCATAGGTTTTTATACTGGTTTGCTATTTATTCAAGAAACGGATTCTAACCATCCTTCAGGTATTCAAGAAAATTACTTGGGCAATGAAGATGACGAGGAAGCCGAGGTAATGAAGTTTAAGAAAGGAGAAAGGGAAATGCTAACCATCGTTCACACCCATATTCTAAGCATGTCGCTCATATTTTTTCTGCTGGGCGCCTTGGTGTGGTTGATTAAATTGCCCAAAAGATTAAAAATGTTTTTGACCGTAGAGCCCTTTTTTTCAGTAATAGCTACATTCGGAGGTATATATCTCATGTGGTCGGGAATATTATGGATGAAATACATAGTGGTCTTTTCAGGCGTTTTGATGACCCTTACCTTTACGGCTTCCGCTATTTTGGTGTTGTACCAATTGTGTTTTAAGACTGCCATACACACTGCTGAATAACCAATAAAATTCACTACATTTGCACGCAATTAAATCCTTAATTGCTATGCAAGCCCACCAAAACAAGATTCTAGGAGAAGGTCTTACTTACGATGACGTACTCCTTGTTCCGGCCTATTCTGAAGTGCTTCCAAGAGAGGTGAACATTCAAACAAAATTTACTAGAAACATCACCATTAATGTTCCTGTAGTTTCCGCAGCTATGGATACGGTTACCGAATCACGTATGGCCATCGCCATTGCCCAAGAGGGTGGAATCGGTGTTCTTCATAAGAACATGACCATAGAGCAGCAGGCCGTAAAAGTTAGAAAGGTAAAAAGGGCTGAAAGCGGCATGATTCTAGACCCCGTTACTTTGCCCTTAGATTCAAAAGTACGCGATGCCAAAGCGAGCATGAAAGAGTTTAGTATAGGAGGTATTCCTATAGTTGATGACTCAGGAAAACTTTTGGGTATTGTTACCAATAGGGACTTACGTTTTGAAAAAAACAACAATCGGCCTATTTCTGAAGTAATGACCTCTGAAAACTTGGTCACGGTAGGTAAAGGCACCTCTTTGGCAGAGGCGGAAGATATATTGCAAGAGAACAAAATTGAGAAACTGCCAGTTGTTGATGAAGATTATAAGCTGGTAGGTTTGATAACGTTTAGGGACATTACCAAGTTGACCTTAAAACCAATTGCCAATAAAGACCACTATGGTAGGCTACGTGTTGCGGCTGCCATTGGTGTTACACCTGATGCCATCGATAGGGCAGAGGCTCTGGTCGAGGCAGGTGTAGATGCCGTTGTTATCGATACTGCCCATGGCCATACCAAAGGTGTGGTTAGTGTTCTTAAAGAGGTCAAGAAAAAATTTCCAGATCTTGAGGTGATTGTTGGTAATATCGCAACGGCCGAAGCGGCAAAATATCTTGTAGAAGCTGGCGCCGATGCCGTAAAAGTAGGTATTGGTCCTGGTTCTATATGTACTACACGAGTGGTAGCTGGTGTGGGTTTCCCGCAATTTTCAGCAGTACTTGAAGTTGCTTCTGCCATTAAGGGCACTGGAGTACCTGTGATTGCAGATGGTGGTATACGTTATACAGGTGATATTCCAAAAGCGATTGCGGCCGGTGCCGATACGGTAATGTTGGGGTCGCTTCTAGCGGGTACCAAAGAATCTCCTGGTGAGACGATTATTTATGAAGGAAGAAAGTTTAAGTCATATCGCGGAATGGGTTCGGTAGAAGCTATGAAAGAAGGCAGTAAAGACCGTTATTTCCAAGATGTTGAAGATGATATAAAGAAACTTGTTCCTGAAGGTATTGTGGGCCGTGTACCCTACAAAGGGGAACTTTACGAAAGCATACATCAATTTGTTGGAGGTCTTAGGGCAGGTATGGGTTATTGTGGTGCGAAAGATATCAACGAGCTTAAAGAAAATGGTCGTTTCGTGAAAATAACTTCAAGTGGCATCAATGAAAGCCACCCGCATGATGTTACTATCACCAAAGAATCGCCCAATTACAGTAGATAAGACCACTTGTGGGCAACCTTTTTGGTTTTTGCGCATCTTATAAAAAATTACAAGTATGAAAAGATTGAGTTTTTTTATTTTGATGGCACTTCTAACAGTATCCTGTTCAGATAGCGATGATGAAATCGACCCTGAAAATCCAGAATTGGTCGGCACCTGGTTGTTGATTGAGCAATATTCGGATCCAGGTGACGGAAGCGGGGAATATCGTGAGGTAGATAGTGAGAAATCCATTGAATTTTTAGAAGACGGAATCTTTAAATCCAACGGTGAACTTTGTGATTTGACTATTGAGACAGGCACAAATACTTCTGGTACTTATGTGATGAACGATACCATCGTCACCCAATTTTCAGAAGAGAATTACTTAATGCCTGAAGGATGTGATATCGAGGACTTTAAAGTGTACTATCATATTGAAGAAGGCTCTCTTATTCTTTCTTTTCCTTGTATAGAGGGGTGCGGTCAGAAATATGAAAAAAAATAGAATAAAAAACTCCAACTGTTAAGTTGGAGTTTTTTTATTTTCCTTCGCCAGAATAGGTGGCCCAATCTTTTTCTTTGTAGATATTATCCCCGAAATATTTTGCAATATTTAAAAATGGTTTCGGTTTTTGATAACCGGGTACCGGAGATAACATGTTCATTTCTTCATCTAGAAAAATAGTTGTCGGATAACTTAAACGACCTTGCAATAGGGCGGCGGCAAATTCATGATACCCTTTTCTTCCCGAGGGAACAAACTTATAGGTCTTTCCCTTAAATTCTATTGGCTCTTTGCCTTCGCCATCTAATTTCACCATGTAGAAATTTTTCGACATATACTCCGCTACTTCAGCATTCTGAAAAGTGTCCTTATCCATCTTTTTACACCATCCACACCAATCTGTGTAGACATCGACAAAAATTTTCTTCGGCTTTTCATCCGTTGAAGCCAGTTGGGCGGCCTCATCCCAAGAAAGCCATTGTACTTCTTGAGCAGAAAGCGTTATCGCGGATGCTAAGAATAGCGTAAAACCTAGAATAAGGGATTTAAAAAGGGAGATTTTCATGAACTTTGGCTTAAGGTATACAGTTAGTCCAACAATTATACCAAAGCTAACGAAAAATAGCCTTCATTTATTTTGCTTCGGCCTTAACCTTTTTAGGCTCAAACAGGTCTTTAACATCGACCTGATGTTTAATGAGGTCGTCAAAAGTCTCCCGCTCACGAATAAGTATGGCCTTGCCTTCATGCCAAAGCACTTCCGGCGGTCTAAACCGTGAGTTGTAATTACTGGCCATGGTAAAGCAATAGGCGCCTGCATTCTTGAAGCAAAGAATATCGCCTTCAGAAATTTCATTGATCCTTCTATTGCTCGCAAAGGTATCGGTCTCACAAATATAGCCTACAACTGAATAATAGCGTTCTCTACCTTCAGGGTTCGAAATATTGATTATTCTATGTGAGGCCCCGTAAAGCATTGGTCTAATAAGGTGGTTAAAGCCAGTATCGATACTTGCAAAAACGGTTGAGGTAGTTTGTTTTACGACATTCACCTTAGCCAGAAAACGACCTGCTTCACTTACCAAGAACTTTCCTGGTTCGAAGGCCAGTGTTAACTGACGGCCATATTCTTTACAGAACTCATTGAAACGAGAACCTAGTTTTTTGCCAAGTTCTTCAACATTGGTTTCGATATCCCCTTCTTTGTAAGGCACTTTAAAGCCACTACCAAAATCGATAAAGTCTAGATTTTTGAAATTCTTAGCTGTTTCGAATAGAATTTCGGAAGCGTATAGAAAAACATCGATATCCAAAATGTCACTACCGGTATGCATATGAATACCATTGATGTTCATTTTCGTAATTTCAACAATACGCAACAAATGAGGTATTTGGTGTATACTGATACCGAATTTCGAATCGATATGACCTACCGAAATTTTCGAGTTGCCACCCGCCATAACGTGAGGGTTGATGCGAATGCAGACCGGAATATCAGGGTGCTTGCTACCAAACTGTTCTAAAATCGAAAGGTTGTCGATGTTGATACGAACCCCAAGTTTGGCCGCTTCTTCGATTTCTTCTAAAGAAACCCCGTTCGGCGTAAAGATGATAGACTCGGGTTTAAAGCCGGCCAATAAGCCTAATTGTACCTCTTGAATAGAAACGGTATCAAGACCGCTTCCTAAGCTGTTCATTATTTTAAGTATAGCAATATTTGAGAGTGCTTTAGCGGCGTAATTCAGCTTTAACTTTTTTACAGTGCTAAATGCATTCGTAAGTCGATTGAATTGAGAAATGATTTTCTCTGAATCATAGACATAAACGGGATCCCCATAAGTTTTTGCTATCTTAAGCAAATCGGCATTGTTCATAATACTTCCAGTTTTCGGCAAAACTAACGCCTTCTAATGATATGGACAAAAAATCGACGGTAGTTTTTAAAAATAAAACAAAATGTTATAAATAAAACAAAGGTCTGTTGTTTCTTTCTTGCCCAAGGTTATTTTGCGTTGTATTTTTAGCGGAAAATGCTAACCCATGAAATTGCCCTTTTTTCCATTACAGTCTATATTTTTTCCTGGTGAAACGGTTCCGCTTCACATATTCGAAGACCGTTATAAACAGTTGATCAAAGATTGCCGAGATGAGGCGGTTACCTTTGGTATTCCGGTTTTTATCAATAATAAAATGGTTTTTGGCACAGAGGTGCAATTGGTTGAAATCGTAAATACTTATGAAGGGGGTGAGATGGATGTCACTTGCGTTGCCCGTCAAATATTTCGTATAGTCAGTTTTGACAATAAAATGAACAATAAGCTATACGCAGGGGGCGAGGTCGACTTTTTAGATAATTTGAATGACGCGAAAATCGGCCTAAAGCGTGAAGTATTGGAAAAGATACATGAACTATATGAACTAATGGAGGTGCCTTTTACCCCGTTGACAGTAAATAAGTTCAATAGTTATGTGCTTGCCCATAAAATGGGACTTTCCTTTGAACAGGAATACGAACTCTTGCAGATGGCCAAAGAAAGTGAACGTCTTAATTATCTCAAACAGCATTTGCTCACGACCATCGCCGTATTGACCGAGGTAGACAGAACCAAAAAGACAATAAAAATGAACGGTGATTTTAGAAATTTTGATCCTTTAGACTTTAAAGATTTTAATCTCTAATCGCCGTGATTGTTTCACTCTAAAGGGTGGTTATTATGTGTATTTTTAAAACCTGAATCATACTTGATAAATTGATTCTTTTAAACCTTAATTTTTTTCTGAATTTGCAGCATCTAAATTGGAATTTGAACATACAGTTGCCTATTTTTGCTGCTGAACCTAAAATAGACCTTTAACATATGAATCTTCACGAGTACCAAGGAAAGGAAATATTGGCCAGTTTTGGAGTGCGCATTCAGCGTGGAATTGTGGCCCACAATGCTAAAGAAGCAGTAGAGGCAGCCAAACAGTTGACAGCTGAAACCGGAACAGGATGGCACGTTATAAAAGCCCAGGTGCATGCAGGGGGAAGAGGTAAAGGTGGTGGCGTTAAATTGGCCAAAAACCTTAAAGAGGTTGAAGAGCTATCAGGTAATATCATAGGTATGAACCTGATTACCCCGCAAACATCGGCCGAAGGTAAAAGAGTACACAAGGTATTGGTTGCCGAAGATGTTTACTATCCAGGGGATAGCGAAACAAGTGAATTCTACATGTCGGTACTATTGAATAGAGGTACTGGAAGAAACATGATTATGTATTCTACCGAAGGTGGAATGGATATTGAAGAGGTGGCAGATAAAACCCCTCATTTAATTTTTACCGAAGAGATAGATCCTGCAACCGGTCTTTTGCCTTTTCAAGCGCGTAAAATCGCTTTTAACTTAGGCCTTTCTGGAACTGCATTTAAAGAGATGACCAAGTTTGTTTCAGCTCTTTATAAAGCATATGTTGACAGCGATTCAAGCATGTTCGAAATAAACCCGGTGCTTAAGACTTCTGATGATAAAATCATGGCTGTAGATGCCAAAGTATCGATTGACGACAATGCTTTGTTCCGCAGAAAGCAATATGCTGAAATGAGAGACCTTCGAGAAGAGAATCCGATTGAAGTCGAGGCGCGTGAAGTAGGCCTTAACTATGTCGACCTTGATGGTAACGTTGGTTGTATGGTGAACGGTGCGGGATTGGCCATGGCCACAATGGATCTTATCAAGATGGCCGGTGGTGAACCAGCGAACTTTTTAGATGTGGGTGGTACCGCCGATGCAAAGAGAGTAGAAGAAGCTTTCAGAATTATATTGAAAGATCCGGAAATAAAAGCCATTTTAATCAATATCTTCGGTGGTATCGTACGATGTGATAGGGTTGCACAAGGTGTGGTAGATGCCTATAAAAATATGGGAGATGCCATTAAAGTGCCGATTATCGTTCGTTTACAAGGTACCAACGCCGAATTGGCAAAAGAGATTATCGATAACTCTGGTTTAGCCGTTCATTCTGCAGTGCAGTTTCAAGAAGCTGCGGACAAAGTGAAAGAAGTACTAGGCTAGTTATTTTTTGCTTCGAAATAATATGTAAAAGGTGGCCAATTTGGCCGCCTTTTTTAATATGTAGTTAACCTAAATCCTAAATTGGTTTAACATGTCTCAAACGTTTTAGTATATTTTTGAGTAAAACCTGATGATTCATTAGATTATTGAATAATTTTTAATATTTGCAATTTTTTAATGTTAAATTTTAGTAAATCAATAATTTAAAACCTTTAAATTATGTTATCTTTAACCTGAATTAGTAGTAAAAATATATCCTAAAGATGAAAAAGATTTTATTTATGTTGATAGTGACGGTAGTTACGGGTGTAGGTTATGCCATGACTGCCGATTCCGAAATGATTGATCCCGTGCCTTCAAAAGCGGTGGCAGCTCAAGTATACAAAATGCTTGATGTACCTAATATTCCTGATGAAATTCGTGGCCATAGGGCAGAAGTTCGTTTGGCAGTAGATAGGGGCAACTACTTGCGTATTCTTACCGTAGAAACTGAGAATGTTGCACTAAAGGAATTTATTAAAAAGAATGTTGATTTTCAAAGGCTGGCAAAAGGTACCTTTGAACAGGGGGTTGTATATAGAATTCCTATTGAAGTGAAAAAATAGACAAGTACCAATTAGCTGAAAAACCTCTGAAGAATAATTCTCCAGAGGTTTTTTTATGGTTGGTTGTGAAATTAAATTTTAGCTTTCCTCACCGGATGATGTTGGGTTCAGACTAGCGTAACTACCATACCTGGCAGTCTCAATGTTCGTTTCTTTACTTTTCTTGAGTTTTGAAATCAAGGAAGGCACAAACGAAGCGACTGTTACCAAGGCCCCTACCGATAATAAAGCCCACGGATTGATGAAAAACTCGCTAAATGAGAAAATGGTTATAATCAATATAGTCGAAAAGGGTAGGGAGCAAGCCAAGATATTGACGGCGAAGTTAATGTCAAAAGTGGGGTTTTGCTGCCCATCACTTTCTTCCATAGTACTTACGGCGCTCATATGCGCAAATGGCCAAAAGCTACAAGAGCTTTGAGGAAAAACGACCAATAGCAGAATAAGAGCCGGTGTCAATGCAGGAAAAATAAAGACAAAGATGGCCGACAATATAAAGGTAATACCCGCTCTTCTGGCCAAAAGTGATAGAATAAGGCCGAATTCGCCAGATTTGATTCTAACCGCCATGCCAATAAAGAGTAAAACCAATGGGGTCATTAAAATTTTCAATTGTTCTATTGTACCCTGTAAAAACACGGGTAACGAGGTCATATTGAGGCCAAAGGCCAGCAAGACCAACCCGACAATAATTACCATATTAATAGGCTCTTGAAGTAATGAGAGGGCCAAACTTTTTAATTTGCTCGAAGTCGATGCCTTGGCATCTTTTAAAGTGCGTTTGTGGTACCAATGCATGGCAAGCATGTAAAGCAGAATCAACCCGAATATTTTGTTTCCGACATCCGCCAATGCGGCTAGGGCCAGAGAATCATCGCCAAGATAAACTACTATAAAAGGAAAGCATGAAAGCCCTGGAGCTAAAGAGGGCAGAAGCATCATAATCGTTCGCTTCTTCGAGTCTTCGTTTTTTGAAAGAGTAGTGCTCAAGAAATACTTTGAGCAGGCAAGCATTATCAGGTTGAAAAGTAATGCCAAAATTGGGAATATCAACAGCGAACTCTCGAGCTTTATTTTCAAAAGGGCCACAAAAATAACGGCCGGAAGGGCCACGCTGAGTATTATAGTTTTAACGCCCTTTAAGTCTTGCTTGGCCACTTTCTTTTGTAGCAAAAGTCCTAAGCCGATAATCAATACCAGTTCAAGGGTGTTTTGAAGCGCGAAGTTCATAAGAATCTAGTTTTGAAGTTTTAGTTGTACTGAAGGGTAATCTGTAGTCATGAGCCCATACTGAGCCGGATTTTAACGTATCAAGGCAATAACGCAAACCCGACTCAATGGGCTAACTTAACTTAAACGAGCACTTTTTGTAAGGCTGTAGAGAAGATTTTCATCTCTTCCATGGTTCCCATACTAACACGGCACCAATTTTTGTCCATAATATCGAAAGCACGAACACCTACGCCTTGGGCGGTCATTTTTTCCAAGAATTTTTCTCCTTCCATTTCTATTGGGAAGAGAATGAAACTGGTAGATGATGGAACATACTCGTAGCCCATTTTTTCTAAAGTAGAATACACAAACTCTCTGCATTCAGCGTTCAGTTTTCTAGATTTGTTCTGAAACTCAACATCATCCATACTGGCCGAGGCAGCATAAACAGATGGGTAGGTAATGCCCATACCACCTCTTGTTATATCCTGTATTTTATCTAAAGTCGCTTCTTGAGCTACGATATAGCCAACGCGAAGACCGGCCATACCATGAATTTTAGAAAAGGTTCTGGCGATGATTACATCTTTGCCTTCCGCAACCAAGTTGACCATACTTTTCTTATCTCCGTCCTCAAGAAAGCCCATGTACGCTTCATCAACAAATACCGGTACTTTCTCAGACACCCTAGAGCAGAAATCAACCAACTCGGCGTGATCGGTCATGCTTCCTGTGGGGTTGTTAGGGTTACAGATGTATACCAATTTAGTGTCTTTGTCTATGGCAGCTTCCATACCCTTTAAGTCGTGAGACCAATCATCTTTTAGAAGGACAGGTTTCCAACTTGCTCCGGTTGCCTGGGCCACTTTTATGAGAGACATATAAGAAGGGTCTGCAGAGACTACATTGCCGCCTTCGGCGAACATGACCATGGCCGTTTTCTCCAAAAGATCTGAAGAACCGGGCCCCATCATTACATTCTCTATCTTAACCCCTTCTTTAACCGCAATCTTATCCATTAGGTCAAAAAGTTCTCTCCAAGCATATCTGTTGCCCAGTTGAGTGGCATTTTTGAAGGCTTCGACTGCCATGGGTGACGGACCATAAGGGTTTTCGTTGGCATTTAGTTTGGCCAAAAGTTTGGCGCTATCAGGAAATACCTTCGAATTGAATTCTTTGAAAAACGGACTGTAAATAGTTCTGCCTTGGGCATCGAAAGTAAGTTTTGCCATTGGGGCTTCCCCAAACGAAAGATGGGGCATAACCATGGCACCTGCGGCCGTTAAAGCTCCTCGCTTTAACCAGGCTCTTCTGTTTAATGTTTCCATAGTGCTATATATTTAAGTTAAAAGTTCTGTTTAATTCATTTCAACCGGCTCGGCATTGGCACCCACATCGCCCGAGGCAATGATAGCGCCACTGGAGAAAATGCTGATATGTGCATCCAATTCCGGTAGAGCGTCGTAAAATGAGGTGTCGGTAATAGTGTAAAATTTGCTCTCGCCAAGCTCTCCGAATACGAGTCCGTTCGATTCTTTACCGATCAAATCATATAAGGCCATTAATTCGCTTCCCGCTGCGGCGCTTGTTCCACTAATTAGACTTACTGGATAGGTAGACCCAACTTCGGTGTTGTATACAGAGACCTGAACTTGGGTTCTGCCAGCGGCATCCATCCAAAATACGACCCGACCGTATACATCCGTTTCTGATTCAGTACCAATAGAATAAGCAGTGTAGGAGGTCATTTTGCCACCGCCATCGGCTGCGGTAAGTACTGGTTCTAAACGTTCTTGATCACATGAAGCCAAAATCAAAAGCATGGCTAATGCGGAGGAAATATGTTTGATTATATTTTTCATCATAATGCTATTTTTTGTTGATGCTTCGATTATAGTGTCAATGTTAGGCGTCCGAAATAATAAGAACCGTTAGACCCTTGCTGATAGTTAGAGAATAGGCTAAAGCTTCTGTTCTCATATCTGTGTATCTCAGGATATTCGTTGAAAATATTGTTACCCCCAACGGTAAGGCTCAACATATCGCTGAATTTATAAGTGATACCTAGGTCGACCACAAATTCAGGAGTGAACGTTTGATCAGGATATCCGAAGCCGCCACCAAAAAGGTTCTGCTCGTTGGCCGCCAAGTTTTCTACCGATCCGTAGCGAGTACCTCTGATCATCGTGCTGAACTTGCCGAACGAATAGTTTAGAGTGCCTATGACGGTAGAGCTAGGCGTACCGGTTTCGAATTGGCCAATCGAAGCCCTGTCGACATATTTGGCCGCCAATTCATCGTCTGTCAAGGCGGTGTTCAAATCAGGAACAACTACTTGCTCGAATTTGTTCTCACGGAAAGTTCCTGATAGGGTGGCATTCAATTTATTCTCACCTAAGAATGTGGTATAGTTGGCAACCAGTTCGATACCTTTTGTACTAACGTCGCCACCATTGATCCTGAAACTTGCTAGACCGGAACCAATTACCGGACCTAAAGCAGGAGCCTCTGTTGCATCAAATTCCGAAGTTTGAAAAATTCTATCGGTAACGTCTATTTTATAGGCGTCAACGGTCAATTCTAACTTGTCAAAAAGTTTGGTGGTGAAACCGAAACTGAAGTTGGTCGATCTTTCTTCTTGTAATTGGGAAATACCAATTGCTCTGGCGGCGGCACTACTATTTCTGTACAGGGTACCATCAAAAGGAACCAAGTTCACAAAAAACGTATAACTATGTGAGTAATTTAGTTCTTGAAGCGAAGGTGCTCTAAAACCGTTACTGAAAGAACCTCTAAGGGCAAAGTTGTCACTTAAAGATAGTCTAGAAGCGATTTTGCCGGTGAATACCTTTCCAAAATCGGAATACGACTCAGAGCGAACTGCAAGACCCACAAAGAAATTCTCCGTAAAGTCCATTTCAACATCTAAGTAAGCCCCGATTACCGACCTAAAGTTGCGGCTTGCGTTATCAGGACCGAAGCCTCTAAAACACTGGCAGTTTAATGCGTAACCTTTCACCAATTCGGCAGAGTAACCTGCATTGCTCAACACCAAGGGGTCTCCATTCTCATCAACAATAGGGTTGCCACTAAGGTCTTCAAGCGGTAAACCATCAGGGCCTACCAAAACCTCATTATCTTCCGTAGCGGTGTAGATACCAGCGCTACCAGCTGTCCAGCCTTCTTCTTGACCTTCTTCGATTTGGTACCTTTCAACTCGGTACTCAACACCTCCTGCGATGTTCAGTCCTTCAAAAATATCTTCGTAATATCTGCTTATGTCTAGGTTGGTCGTGTTTTGAAGGTAGTTGTGCGTACCAAGGTACATGTCTGTTGGTGAAGATTCTCCGATACTGGCGTTCCAAGTATTGAACATACCTATCGCCATTTTATTAGCACCAAATGTGTTGCTCAGGTCAAAATTGAATTCCCCAAGAGTACCTGAAACTCCCGATGCAAAACTTGTGTTGAATTGATTGGAGTACATTTGTGGTCTAAACCCGTTAGGGTAGAGGGCATAACTTGTTCTATCGGCCTGTGCAGCCCTTCTGTAGAAGCAACTAAAACCTTCGGTATACTTGAAACCTATATCGCCAAATGAATAAAGGTCGACGTTCTCGGTCAGGGGAGTTGAAAAGTTATAGGCTAAAACCCCTAGATTAATGGCCGGATTACCGGCATAAGAAGCGACATCCTTTTGTTCGATGCCTCTGGCCTCCATAAGACCTTCAAGGGTAGAAACTTCTGCTGCCAATGAGGTGTTACCTGCGGCAAGGGCATCTACGAGTTCAGGGTTGGTAATAATAGGGTTTCCATAAGTGTCGGTTGTTTGGTTGGTCAGATAATCGCTACTATAAAGCGGAGATCTATCCAGCCCCAAAACTGAGGGCCTGATACTTCTTTTGGCCTGTTTTAAGGTTCCGGTTACGTTAAGGTATCCTCCATTATCAAAAGCAACGCCATAATTGCCATCAAACTGATAATTGAATCCATCAGCATCGAAACCCCGCTCAAGAATATTTTCTTCAGGGGTAAGTTGATCGCTCATATCAGGCTCTAAACCAGGATAGCCGCCCATACTAAGGGTGGCTGTAAGTTGGTCTGTTCCTTTTTTCATTATAATGTTCATAACACCTGCGATAGCATCGGATCCATATTGTGCAGAAGCACCATCACGAAGAATCTCAACTTGTTGTACAGCGGCCGTAGGTATAAAGCTCATGTCTGTTGCATTGGAGCTAGTGCCTGTTTGGTTGCCCAGTAACAAGGCCGATGAATGTCTTCTTTTGCCGTTGATGAGTACCAACATTTGGTTAGGTGCCAAACCCCTTAAAGTGGGCGGTACTACATGAGACGACAAATCCCCCGCTTGCGATTGAAACGCATTGAACGAGGGGGCTGAAGCCTTAAGCACATCTCCCAAATCTGTTTGGGGCATATTGATAGCTTGTTGGCTAACATCTATTACATCTACCGGAACGGGGGTTTCCAGTTTGGTTCTTGGCTGCCCTCTTGAACCGATTACAATGGTTTCCAATAATTGTTCTGCAGCAGGAACCAATATCACATCTAGTTTATTCTGGCCATCTACCGGAATTTCCTTTTTTGAAAATCCCAAGGATGAAAAAATCAAGATGGCGTCTGAGGGTGCATCTATTGTGAATTCCCCATCAAAATTGGTGGTTGTGCCCTTGGTAGTTCCTTTTATTATAATGTCTACACCAGGCAGTACAACTCCTTGGTCATCTATTACCTTACCGGTAATCATTATCTCTTGGGCCAAACCGACCGAAAGAGATATTAAAGAAAAGAATGACAGTATTAGAGTTTTCTTCATAAGTACAAGGTTTTGGTTGATACTAAACGTTGTCATTTGCCCAACCACACCTCACTCATAATGAATGGATTGGGGGTCAAATTCAATGAAAGAAAAGTTCCGGATACTTTACTTTGTTGGTTTCGTTAACACGATTTAACAACTAAACAATATTAATGGGAGTTTTTCACAAAAAAAAATGTGAAAGTTATAGAAAAGACTGTGTTTTAGAGGTTTATGTCATTAAAATCTACTTAAAAGAAAATTTTAAGCAATTTTTCTAACGAATCGGCAGAACCATGTTTTTTAACGGTTAAAAAACTGTTAAATCTATATTTTATTCAAAAAAATCATTTTTACGACATCTAAAATTTGAGTTGTCAAAAAAAACGCATTATTCATTAAATAAGGGGGTTTATTAGCATATTATTACGCTTTTTTTCAAAAGCTTAAATTAAATTTACTGAAATCGCATTTTTGATAGATTTAATTCAAGAAAATATGGGGTTAAAACGTCAAATGTGTTTTGAAATTGCCAACTGAATTGAATTAAAGACGCCAAATTTTAGATTATGAAAGATAAGCTCGATGCTGTAGACCACAAGATATTGACAATACTGTCGGAAGATGCCCAAATGAATTATACCGAGGTGGCCAAAAGGGCTGGTATTTCACCGGGAACAGTTCATATGAGGACACGAAAAATGAGGAATTTGGGAGTTATCAAAGGTGCTACGCTTTCTCTCGACTACAGCAAATTAGGGTGGAAGATGACGGTTTTTTTGGGTCTTTACCTAAGAGAGGCATCGCTATACAAAAGTGTTATCGACAAGCTATCTGAGGTACCCGAAGTGGTAAAGATTCACCATAGCACGGGAAAGTATGATGTTTTCGTTAAGATTCATGCCCGTGACAGTATTCATTATCGTCAACTTTATCAAGAATCTATACTCTTGATTGACGGTATTCGTGACATTGAATCTTTTATTTCTTTGGAGGAAACCATGAATCGACATATCGATTTTGGTGAATGAATAAACTTCGTGTAAACAATTCAGTTCAAATTTTAAAAATTTGTTAAAATGAACTGATGCCGTAACAGTTTTCTTTTGCACTCGTCTTTTAAATATATCATCAATCATCAATCATTTAAAAAACGAAAGTCATGAGAAAAATTAGTTTAGTACTAGTATCTGCAATGCTGTTAACCTTTGGTAATGTTCTTGCCAATGATTCTGAACCAAAATCAGGTTCTAATTCCTTATCAAAGCAAATTTCTGAAATTCTTAGTGAGAATACCTTAACCTCGAATGAAGTCGATATGACCGCTCAAGTACGTTTCACCTTGAATAAAGAGCAGGAAATCGTCGTCTTGTCGGTTGATTCTGAAGATGCCAACCTTGAGAATTTCGTCAAGGCCAAATTGAATTACAAAAAGGTGAATATGGCATCTTTTGTAGAAGGTAAACTTTATACAGTTGCTGTTAGGGTGGCGCTGTAGTCGTGAGTTGTTTATTAAGTTTCCTGATACCTTTTCAATAAGGTGTCAGGATTTTTTTTGACCTTTTCTTTGCGACGGCTTGTTTTTGTACTTGACGGGAGTAATATCTTGTTGCGGTTTGGCAAACCTTTTCTTGTTTCGGTCACTCTCCTTTTTTTGCGAAGTCTTTGGTGTAAGGCTGTTTTTAAGTACATCACCGGGTAGTTTTGAGGTATTCTTGTCTCCACGAAGGTGAATGACTAAGCCGTTTAAAAAATTTCTCAGTACCTGGTCACCGCACTCACGATAGTTGGGGTGGTCTTCCTTTCTGAAAAAGGCGCCTAACTCACTTTTACCGATATTAAAATCAACCAATTTTAGTATTTCTACTATTTCATCGTCCCTAAGCATTAGGGCTACACGTAATTTTTTAAATATGTCGTTATTGGTCATCTCAATTTTTTGGCAAGATATTACAATTTATAGGTATCTCAATAACTTCAAACTTTTTAACACAGGTATGTCAATCAATTTTGTAATTTTAATATTATAAGAAATAGACTACATTAAAACAAGTTTATGGCATCGCAAAAAGAGAAGCTTAGTATTCTTTCGGAAATGATCGAATTTGCAAAAGTAGATGGACAAATCAAAGAGCCCGAGTTTAATTTTCTTAAAGGAGTTGCCGACCAGTTAGGTGTAGATAGGGAAACTTTTAATTCATTGTTTGTTTCAGAGGTCGAGCATGTTCAGCCTAAATCTCAGGCCGACCGAATACTTCAATTTCATCGATTGGTCTTGTTGATGAATGTAGATGCTGAACAGCAAGAGTTAGAAGTAACCAAGCTTCATAATCTAGGTCTTTCAATGGGGTTGCCTCCAATGGCAATTCAAAGGGTGCTAGCGGTTATGAACGATTACCCTGGCGGTGTAGTGCCGCCGAAAACGCTCATAGATATTTTTAAGGTTCATTACAATTAAGAGCTTGTGACAAAAAACAGATCTTTTTAAGATAGTTTTAGGACAAAATGACAGTCTTTGATAGCTGATATATGTCAAAAAGACATGTTTTGCTTGATGGTATACTGTTTGTTTTTTAGGGAATGAATAAATGTTCTAATAATTAAAAACAAAATATCATGAGTATTGTAAAGAGAAATAACTTGGTTTTTCCTTCATTGATGAACGAAATTTTTAAACCTGATTGGTTTGGTGGTGTTGATACATCAAATTTTGATGTGCCAGCCGTCAACATAAAGGATAATGAAAAAGATTTTGAGTTAGAGCTTGTGGCTCCGGGTAGGAAAAAAGAGGACTTTAATATTGAAGTCGACCATGACGTGCTGACTATTTCTTCTGAAAAGAAGCATGAAGAAGAAGTGAAAGAGGGTAAGTATACCCGTAAGGAATACAACTTTTCAAGTTTTAAGAGATCTTTCACCTTGCCTGAAACTATCGATACCGATAAGATTAAAGCTGAGTATGAAGATGGTTTGTTGAAGTTTGTACTCCCTAAAAAAGAGGAGTCATTGCCAAAACCAAAAAGGTTGATAGAATTAAAGTAAACTCGTAAGAGAGTTTTAGCCGGCCTACCGGTCAATGTAGGAAATTTTTAAGTTTAGTTGGTTAGTTGGAAAACGCCTTGGATTGAAGTTCAATTTCGAGGCGTTTTTTTATTGCAAAAACGCAGTTGAAAATGGTTTTTTTTGCAATCAAAACAAGTCGTTGTTCAATGGTTTTTTGGTGATGTTTTTCCTATTTAAGTTTTCGAATAATTCAAAATTAGATGCCTCTTTTATAGGCATGAACGGGGGTGTTTTCCTTTAAGTTTAATATCTAAATTTTAAGAGGAATGATATGTGTTTTTGTGCAGGTATGAGTGATTATATTCGCGAGAAATGCAATTGGGTTACCTGCGCCATTCCTAAGTTAAAGGCAGCTTTTGAGAAATATTTTTTGCTTGGAGATTACTACTTTATAAAATTGTAAGTAAATCAATTTTTGAGAATTTTTGAAGGAATTACCGAATTTAGTCTTGTCTAAAAATTTTAATTAAACAATTGTTATCCAAAATTTTAATTGATGTTATTTGTATAATAACTTAATAATTTCGATTTGGACAAATTTCAGACCTAAATATACCTAATTTATTCTTTTTCTTGTAATGTTTTGATTTCATCACGAAGTTTTGCTGCCTGCATAAAATCTAATTCTTTGGCAGCTTTTTCCATAGCCTTCCGTTTTTCGCGAATCAATTTTTCAATTTGATTTTTGGTCAAATAGTCCATGTCGGGTTCTGCTGCCCGCCTCTCTTCTTTCTCAAAATGATAAGTGGAAACCGAGTTTTTTGCAAGCACGCTATCCAAACTTTTATTAAGTGCTTTTGGGGTAATATTGTGTTCTTGGTTATAAGCTATTTGTTTCTCTCTTCTATAGGTAGTTTCATCGATGGTCTTTTGCATGCTTTCGGTGATTTTATCGGCATACATAATGGCCATACCGTTCAAGTTTCTTGCAGCCCTACCTACCGTCTGGGTCAACGAACGATTATTACGTAGAAATCCTTCTTTATCGGCATCCAATATGGCCACTAGAGATACCTCTGGTAGGTCAAGACCTTCTCTCAATAAGTTGACCCCTATCAGCACGTCAAAAATGCCTTTACGCAAATCTTGCATAATTTCAACCCGCTCGAGGGTATCGACATCACTGTGAATATATCGACAGCGCACATTGATTCGAGTAAGGTACTTGGCCAATTCTTCCGCCATTCTCTTCGTCAAGGTTGTTACGAGGGTCCTCTCATCTTTTTCAACCCTTGTCTGTATTTCTTCCACCAAATCATCAATCTGATTTAGACTAGGTCTAACTTCGATTATCGGATCCAACAATCCGGTAGGTCTTATAACCTGTTCTACGTAGACCCCTTGGCTTAATTGTAACTCGTAATCCGCCGGAGTGGCACTTACATAGATAACCTGATTTTGTAATGCTTCAAATTCTTCAAATTTTAACGGGCGATTATCCATGGCCGCCGGTAACCTAAAACCATAATCAACCAAATTCACCTTTCTGCTACGGTCGCCCCCGTACATAGCGTGAACCTGCGGTATCGTTACGTGACTTTCATCTACCACCATCAAGTAGTCGTCAGGAAAATAATCTAAAAGGCAAAAGGGGCGCGTACCCGGTTCACGGCCGTCGAGATATCTTGAGTAGTTCTCGATTCCCGAACAGTAGCCGAGCTCTCGAATCATTTCTAAATCAAAATTGGTACGCTCTTCAAGCCTTTTAGCTTCCAAAGGTTTACCGACTTCCTTGAAAAAGTCGACTTGCTTAACCAAATCATCTTGAATTTGATGAATTGCGTTTTGAAGAACGTCTTGAGATGTAACGAACATGTTCGCAGGGTATATATTCAGGTTCTCATACACTTCGATGACGTTGTTATTAAAAGGATCGAAGGCTTCGATTTCCTCAATCTCATCCCCGAAAAAATGAATTCTAAACGCATGATCAGCGTAACTTGGAAATACGTCTACCACATCACCTTTTACCCTAAAATTTCCATTTCTAAAATCTGCCGTCGTGCGAGAATAGAGGCTTTGAACCAGTTGGTGCATGAATTTGGTCCGCGCGATTACCTGATCCCTTCTTATCGAGATTACATTTTTTTGAAACTCTATGGGGTTACCTATACCATAAAGACAAGATACCGAGGCTACTACCAATACATCACGTCTGCCAGAAAGTAATGAAGACGTGGCACTCAGTCTGAGTTTTTCAATATCTTCATTGATAGATAGATCTTTTTCGATGTAAAGCCCTGTAGTGGGAATAAAAGCTTCTGGTTGATAATAATCATAGTACGAAACAAAGTATTCAATTGCATTATCGGGAAAGAACTGCTTGAACTCTGAATACAATTGGGCCGCCAAAGTCTTGTTGTGTGCCAATACAAGGGTAGGGCGTTGAACGGTTTCAATGACATTAGCTACGGTAAAGGTCTTTCCGGATCCGGTTACACCCAAGAGGGTCTGGTACCTTTCTTCTGTTTCTATGCCCTCTGATAGTTGCTTGATGGCGTTTGGCTGGTCGCCCGTGGGGCGATAATCTGATACTACTTTGAATTTCATATCGTAAAATTACGAAAGAAGTACCTTTGATTTGGTGCTAATGAACTAATAGATAGTCTTAACGCTTAAGTGTAAAATGACCTCGTATTTCTTCTCCGTTTGCTGAATAGGCCCTATACCAATAATCCGATTCAGGTAACAAGGTACCTTGGTAAACCCCGTTCCAACCTTTTCTTTCTGGTTCGATAATTGCCAGTAAATGTCCAAATCGATTGAATATATGAATTTCGACAATATCTATCTCGTTGGCCCTTAAAGGTTTGGTAAACTGCCAGAAATCGTTAACCCCATCGCCATTTGGAGTGAAGAATTTCGGAAAATCATCTTTACTTAACCTACGGGGAATGGATGAAATGGTAATACCGCACCCATTTTTGTCACGTACAAAAACCTCATGAAATTCATGGGAAACAGAGGAAAAGGTATTGCTCGTTTGGTAGGGGCCCTCTCTATTGCCCAGAGCAAATTCATAATCTCCGGCACCCGAAATATTTACCTTTATATCTCTCCCATTGGTCTGTCTAGTTTCCTCAATAAATTCAATCACCGCCGCATCGGAATCGAATACATGAAATAACTTAGATTGACTACATTCTACTATAGTGGCCGACTGTGAAATATTATTGTAAGCTTCGTAACGATACGCACCTGCCTTAGAAAGTTCTACGTAGGGTTCCGTTGATATTAAGTTTTCGTTTCCGTCAGGTTCTAAAAAATACCATCTAAAACCGTCGGCGACATCTTCGCTTACAATGGTAGTTACCGGTTGTTGTGCACAGAGCCCGATGGCATCGGGAATAGTAATTTCAGGACCTAAAGTTATGGTGGTGCCCGAAGTAAAATCGAAATACGGACCACAGTCAATGACTGCTGAAGTTGTAATAAAGCTTTCCGTGGGACAACTAACCGCTTCTCCAATTTCATTATAGGGTGTTATTTGAACAAAAACCTCGGTGTCCGCAGGTAAGCCATCGGGAGCTTCATAACTAAGAGTGTTTTTAACATCAAAATTATCCAGAACATCATTACTGCCAACTGACGTGCCAATTGATAAAAAATAACCCGTTGCCGTGGGGGCATAATTCCATTGAAGCTCTGTATCTGCGGCAATATTAGAACTATTGTTCATTGGTGTTTCTAAATTTGTACAAGGAGGAGGTTGGGTGACTTTTACCGTTCTAAACGTTTCTACATCGCAAGTGGTGAAGTCTTGCCCCTCTTTGAAGTAGCCAATAGTCACATAAATTTGGGTGTCGGCAGGAAGACCTACTTCAGGAAGATAAAAATTATTCTGTCCAGACGATCGTCTATTAATTATCTCGCCACCCCCTGGAGTAGTGCCTAAGGAAACTACGTAACCGATAATGTTAGGTACAGTTCTCCAACGGATGGGAGAATCAACCGGAACATCTAACGCCCCATGTATCGGGGTACTCAGTGAAGAACAAGTCTGCCCAACGGATTCATGAGCATAAATGATTAAAAATATGAGTATGACGAGTCGCATTTTCTTGTAGTTGTTCTCTTAAATCTTTAAGTCTAGCAAAAAGGATTTGCTCGAAGAAAATGGCTAAAGAAATTCCATTAAAGCTTCCTTTAGACTTTCATAGCAAATCAAAACAAGATACTACAATTATAATTTGATAATGTGATAACTCGATGATTTATCGATTAGATCGATGTTCAATATTAAAGATCTCGTTTGCGCAAAATAGCATACGAAAGGTAAATGAAAAGGGCGCTCCAAAGAAGCACAATAAGTATTTCATACCAATGAACGGCATAGTTCAATGCAAAACTCTCGCCCATTTGGGCGGCTACCGATTGTACCGCTTTTAATCGCGAGAAAGGCTCGTTGATGAGATTTGACATGGCCTCCATAGGCAAGAAGCCCTTAATACTCTGGGCCGTTTCCCAAGAAACGAACTTCCATCCTAAAAGCCCGAAAAGCATTTGCTCAAAAATCATCCAAAGTACCAAAAAGCCTAAGGCAAAAGCTGAGCGCTTCACCAAAATACCCAAGAATAGACAAAATGAAAAGAAGCCAACTAGTTTAACAAAGAATGCAACCAGAAACTCCAAATCGGAAAATATTATCGACAACTCATTATAATCTGAATAAAAAAGGCCTAAAATAAGGGAAACAACGAATACAAAAATGGTAGAAACCAAAGCAAACACAACTACTGTCAAGAATTTAGAGAGTATAAACTCTTTTTTTGATAGACCGTCGATGAGGTTCTGTTTTATGGTTTTGTTGCTGTATTCATTAGACATCATCGAAACGATGACTATTGCAAGAAACAGTTTGAAAAGTGCGGTCACAAAAGTGTTGAAATGCCAGATATAAGGAAAGTTGAAAATACCCTGTTCCGCCAAATGAAATTTAATTGGCCCAATATCAAATTTAATGGCAGCTACTAGCGCTATGGAGGTAAGGAGTATAAAATAGGATAGTATCAAAATTTTACTAGCCCTATTGTTCCAAAGTTTGATGAACTCAATTTGAAGCAGTCTGTTCATGGTTAACTATTTTTGGTTAGAGCTAAGAATTGTTCTTCGAGGCTTTCTTTTCTTTTTACTAAATGTGATAAAACAATACCTTGGGAGAACAGGGTTTGATTAAGCTCAAGGGCATTCATTTCTTCTTTTAAAAAGGCGGTGAGCATACCGTTTTCTATTTTGACCTCACCGAAACTGGCATTCTTTTCGAGATAAGATTTTAAAACAGATAGGTCATCAGATTTTAGTTCAAAGAAGCCATGACTTGCCAACATACCATCTACACGCCCGGAATATAATTTTTCGCCTTTTCTTAAAATGACGACATGACTGCAAACTTTTTCAACTTCATCAAGTAGGTGCGATGCGAGCAAAATAGTTGTGCCATCAGCAGCTATCTTTTTAATGATTTCCCTAATCTGATGTATACCCTGGGGGTCGAGTCCGTTTGTGGGTTCGTCAAGAATAAGAATTTCTGGGTCGTTTAATAGGGCAGAGGCGATGGCCAATCTTTGTTTCATACCTAATGAATAGGTTCTGAACTTACTGTGTTTTCTTTCTATAAGCCCAACGACCTGAAGTTTTTCTTCTATTTTATCTTCGGAAACCCCCTTTATTTTACACACTAATCTCAGGTTTTGAACGGCTGTCATGTAGGGGTAGAAATTGGGTCGTTCAATAATCGCCCCGACCTTTTTAAGGGCTTGATGAGTAGATTTGCTGCCATCGAACCATTTAAATTCTCCGGAAGTTTTATTAACAACGTTCAGAACAATACCCAAGGTTGTACTTTTTCCACTTCCGTTCGGCCCTAGTATTCCGTAAACGTTCCCTTTTTCTATGGTGAAGGATAAATTATTGACAGCTGTTAGATGCCCGAATTTTTTGGTAAGGGAATGAACCGATAAAATAGTTTTCAAGCCTTGTTTTTTTGATTGATTTATGTAAACAAGACGAGCATGAGCCTAAATTGTTACAGCGGTTTCTATATTTAAACTATTAAAAATGGCAGCTGAAAAGCTGCCATTTGTTGTTTTGACTATCGATAAAGGGTAAAGTGGCCCACAAATTCCCTTGTATCAGATTCGCCGTTCATTTTTATGATGTACCAATAATCTCCTGATGGAAGATCGCTTTCTTGATAAATACCGTCCCAACCATCTTCATTGTCTTCAAAGGTATAGACGGTTCTTCCATAACGATCATAAATATTGATGTAAATGTTTGGGTAGACCTCTATATTTTTAGGCTTCCAAGTATCATTTTTACCGTCTCCATTTGGTGTGAAGAAGTTGGGTATTTCGATATCAATGAATTCCATATAAATACTGGCCGTTGCCTCACAACCGTTTTCATCAACTACCGTTACAAGGTATGTATCGGTTTCAGTAATATGATAAACATTGTCAGAACCATTATTTACATCGCCAAAGTAAATGGTGTAATTTTCCCTTCCGCCACTAACGGCTGCTGTAATCTCATTTATGTTGGTCTGTGTAACCGTGAGTTGTAAAGGTTCAAAATGTTCGACCTCAAATGTATGAGTGGTAATACAGCCATTTTCATGGGATATGGATATGTAATGTGTACCTGGGTCAACATCTCTAAAGAAAGGATTTAATTGCATTTCCATGGGGTTCATGGTATCCAAGCCGAAGAGTACTTGATCTTGCAACCCTTCATCATCCATGGCGATATTAACGTAGTTGTTGGGAGTGTTTCCATTACAGCCATACACCGTTTCTACGTGTGCATTTAAATTAACTCCAGGTTCTATTGTTACCATTAAATTGCCTTCGCAGCCATTTGCATCTTCGATAAAGATGATATAATCGCCCGTCGAAAGGCCTGAGAAATTGGTTCTTCCTTGAATAAAATCATTTTCTGATGCCAATCTAGTACTGTAGGGGGCCGTACCACCTGTAATCATCAATTCGATAGTGCCATTTTCTTCTCCTTCGCAAATTTCAGGGGTAGTAGTTGCTTCCACTTCCAACACTTCAGGTTCTGTAATAGTGGCATCTATAACTTCAAAGCAGCCATTGCTGTCTTGAATGATAATCATATAGTCACCAGGAGCCAATTCGTCAAACACATTATCGTCAAAGAACTGGTTGAGGTTGGGCGAAATGGCATATTGATAGCTGCCTGTGCCACCCGTCACTTCGATTTCAATACTACCGTCTTCAGCGCCATTACAAGAAATGTTGTTCACGTCGTATTCAATAGCCAATGGAGTCGGTTCTGAAATTTCAATTCTGGATGAAATAAATTCACAGTCGCCGCTTTGAACCCTCAAATAATACTGGCCAACGGGAAGGTCTGTAAATAACCCGGTAGGTTGGTTCGGTCTTGCTTCATCGTTTAAGGCAAGGTCTCTGAATAAGGCATATTGGTAATTACCCAATCCACCATCAGCTTTTGCTTCGATAACAGCGGTGCTTTCGCCTTGACATGCAACTCTTGCAGCAGAGAGGTCAATCACGGCCGTTAAATCTTCAATTTCTTTGACTCTTACCGAATTGGTGACAATCGAAACGCAATTAAATCTATCGCGCACAAAATAGTGGTACTCGCCTTCAATCACATTGGTGAACAAATGGGTATTCGCCCCAGATGATTGGTTCATTGCGTTAAAACTTAAACCGTCTATACTCCACATATAAGGGGCCGTACCACCAGAGGCGGTCAATAATAATTCGGCGTTCGATTGACAGGTCATTCTTTGAACTGTAGTCAACAAACCTTCAACCTCGGTGGGTTCCGCTATTTCAATAATCGCTGTTTCATAACTGCAATCCATATCATCTAAGATTGAAATGTTATAGAAACCACTAACCAAATTGTTGAATGTATTATTTGTTCGCGATGCAGAAGCTTCCAATAGGGTAATGCCGGAAGCATCACTATATTTATTGAGAATATATCTGTAATTGGTATTTACATTTCTAGGGTTCACGGTTGCAGTGACCGATGCGTCATTATCACCTTCACAAACCAAATCGGTGTTAGAGATAGAGGCAGTTATCGGGTCCGGTACTACCAACTCAAAAGCATTGTTGAAATTGACTGTACACCCTAGGGCATCGGTAATTTCGATGTTATACTGACCGGCACCTAAGCCTTGAAAAAGGAAGGAATGTACACCGTTGGCGGTATAATTGGCGCCTGAAGCGTTATGGGTCATTACAATGTCGTAAGGGGCCTTGCCGCCAGTAGGGGTAATTTGGGCACTACCTCTGTCATTGTTGCAACCTACCTCCTCGGTATTTATTGGGTCAAGGGCCAGTGGAGCTTCAGGTGTCGTAATACTGAAACTTCTTGTTTGTATACATTCAGGAAAAGCATCTTGTGTAACTTCTACCGTATAATTTCCGGCAGGTACCAAAATTGCCGGGGTAGGGCCCACATTGACTGAACTTCCAGATAGAATATTCGTTCCTGAATTATTGAAAATCGTATACCTGAATCCAGCAGCGTAAGTGCCATCAACAAGGGTTAGGCTGATGCTTCCATCACCGCCATGACAGATAACATCAGATAATTTGTCGATGGTAACATCAAATGTATTGGGCTCTTCAACCGTATGGCTTCTGGTAATCTCACATCCAGTGGTCATATTCCTGATTGCGAAGGTGTATGTGCCTGCCGAAAGGTTCAAGAACTGATTTGAAGCCTGATAAGAAGCCGAAGGCAATTGCCTGAATTCATAGTTGGTCGGATTGGAAGCAAAATCTGTGTATGTGCTTGATACATCAATACTAATGTCTTCACCACTGTTCACACAATCAATATTTCTATCTACGGTAATCGTCGCATCAACTAGAGCATCATAGGCGCTTATGGTAACCACATGTTCTGATGGGCAACCTTGATTGTCGTAAACACGAACGATTACGTCACCACCATTTGTATCGGTATAAATGTAGTTAGGGTCACTACTATCTTGAAGCACGTTGCCAGTTGCATCATCGACAAAGACGAATCTGTTGAAAGTTCCGCTACCACCTGCAATAGAAGAGGTGTTGATGGCTATGGTGGCATTATTGACCACGTTATCTGATGAACAACCGAATTGTACAATATCAGGAACGTCAAAGGTCAATACTGCGTTTTCATTCACCAAGGAATTCATTACCGTTTCACAACCATTGGGCCCTGTAGCAGTAATCGTATAATTATTACCAGGTAGATTAATGAAAGACTGTGTAGTTGCATCCCAACTAGCACCTGAAGGCATAGGGTTTAAGGTATATGTAAGCGGATTATTGCCATTGTTTATCTGGGTCAACTCAATACGACCGTCATCAGCTCCAGGGCAGCTAACATCTGTTGGGTTCGCTGAGACTTGGGGTTGAATTGCCGCTGGCACTTCAACTGGTAACGACCTGTTACAAACAGGACTGTCGGTTCCCATATCGTAAACATTTACCGTATAAGTGTCAGCAATGCTCAACTGAATATTTTGCGGGTTGGTCGCCAAAACTTGACGAGCTATGGTAGTTCCAGAAGCACTGTCTAAAACCTCAAACTCATAATTTCCAGATCCAGCTATCGCTTCGATAGAAATTTCAGCTTCATTGCCCGGTCCACAACCTAGTTGAGCGGCAAGAATGGCCGTGGCCTGTAAAGTTGGATGAACATCTCTGTTAACATTATCGGTACAACCAGAGGTATCTTTAACGTAAATATCATAGTTGCCTGCCGGAATATTACTGAATACATGATTGGTTTGATAATTACTGCCACCATCAATAGAATACAAGAGGGTACCCGCTCCCGTCGCTGCAATTGTAATAGAAGCATTGGCGCTACAGTTATCAATAACTACATTAGAAATAGTTGGGGCGGCTATAAAACTCATGGAAACGCTACCTAGGGGGTAAGAGCATCCATACTGGTCTTCAACATCTATATCGTAATTTCCTGCAGGTGAATTAGCCGGTATTTCAATAGGATTATCTCCAGAGGCCGTAATCGTCGTAAAGGGAGCAGGACCTGTAACGGTATAGAAATAAGTTCCACCGCCACCTTGCGTATTCTCTATTTCAATAAGGCCCGGATTTTCACAACTGATGTCTTGAATAGACTGAGGCGTTCCGGTAATAACATCGAGCTCGTCTAAAATTTCGTTTTCGCTAGCACTGATACATTGAGGATTTCCACCACTATCAATTTGTTGTACCTCTAAGTAATATTCATTGGCCGCTAATCCGGTTATACTAATCGTATTTGAATAAGCAACTATTCCGCCACTATTGGCCACAACAGTTCCGGTAGTATCGTATAGGAACCACTCCATATTCGGTTCGGTGCTACCATGGTTATCAACGATGGTATAAGTAATTTCCCCATTGCTACTTGCATGGCAAGCCGGACTAACCGTAGCCGTTATTTCCATGGGATTTGTGATGATATCGTTGACGTTTACACTACTTTGCCTAATACACCCGACGTTATCGCGTACATAGAAGGCATACGTTCTACCGGGTACAAGATTAGGAAAGGTATGTGTAACTCCAGCAGCATAAGGTGCGGTCCAAGGGTGAGTTGGAGCTGCTGGGTCGAAATTAGCAGGATCTTCGGCATAGGTGTATTCATAAGGGGCCGTACCATTCTGCCCCCGAACACTTACTTGAAGTTCATTACAGTTCACGATAATCGGTAAAATTGTAATGTCTAGGTCATCTAGCGGATATGGAATGGTATATCTTGGCAAATCTGTTTGACAGATGGTGTTTCCACTACCGTCTATTGTTCTAAGAGAAGGGTAAACCTCTTCTCCCGAAAGATAGCCTCTAAACTCATCGGAAGACTGCCATGTGATACCTCCATCACTACTGAATTCAACCGTACCTATCGCTGTGGGGTAATTGTCAAAATCAAAACCGAATTCACTGGCCAAACCGGTACAATTGGCAGGAGTAACTCCATTGATGTCCGCTGTTAATTCTACAGGTTCATCAACAACAATACCTGCTTGGGTTTGAGAGCATCCGGCGGCATCCGTAACAATAATATCATAAGTGCCAGCAGGTAGATTGTAAAATGTTCTATCAGCTGATACCACGTCGTTGTGGGTTTGATCCGCAGTACCATGGGTTACATCCACCAGTTGATAATCATAAGGTGCTAGTCCACTTGTAATTATTACTTCAATATTTCCGTTTCCACCAAAACATTCAGCATCGGTCGGTGTAGCTGTAAAGGTCAAATTCGGACTTGCCTGAACTTCTTCTGTAACCGTCTCTGAACAATAACCTGGGTTTCCGGCATTGTCCCTTACATAAATATCATATTGACCAACATCTGTAAGCGGAACGGCAAAAGTATTTGAAGGTGAGAAGTTGGCATCGCTCACCGCGTTTCCGTTGGGAACAAAAGCATATACATAAGACCCAGTTCCTCCTACCGCCGTGGCTGTTAAGCTACCATCGTTACAAGAACTGGCATTCGAAATAGCCACCGAAAGAGTTATATCAGGAGCAATTGTGATAGTTTCCAATGGAGAAGCACAGCCGTACTGATCCATCACTTCTACATTATAACTGCCATTTGACAGTCCGCTAAATGTAAAAGTAGAAGAATTGGTTGGAGTAGGGGTCTGCCAAGCGCCGCCGTTCAATCTAAAAGTAAAGTCGCCATTTCCGCCATTGGCCGTTGCCGTAATTGTTGCATTGTTTTGCCCATCATAGCATTGGGTGGCAGTAAGACCTAAGGTCAATGTATTAGGGGCAGTAACCGTGACAGTTGTAGTCGAAACAACTTCACAATTATTAATGTCTCTTACCCTGACCACATAATCGCCGGCAGATACATTCAGAAAGGTAGAATTACTACTGAAAATTCTTTCTATGGAACCATCTGTTCGTTCCAATTGATAACTATAGCCCGGTGTTCCCTCTGTTGCAGAAGCTTCAAGGGTCGCACCAGTATTATAACAAGTGAAATCTGATGTCTGTACCAAATTGGCCGTTAAGGCATTTGGGGAAGCAAGCGTAACTCCAGTAGAAGAGGTTGCGGTACAGCTATTATCATCTACTTTTCTAACTGTTACATTGTACGTTCCGTCACCCAAAGTTGATGGGGTCGTGAAAGGAGAGGTGGTCTCCATCATCCAATTTACTCCACCGTCAAATGAGTATTCATAACCGAACGCAGGGTCAAAATTACTGACTTCAAAACGAATATTTCCATTATTGGCACCATTGCAGGTAGGAGATGAGCTTCCGAGAATTTGTACCTCAAAGGTTTTTCCTGTCTCTACAACGACCGTTATATCTTGTGTTTTTTCACAAATCTCAGGTGCTTGAGTGGCAGAAATATCATCTAAAATAAGGTCGTTACCATCAGCACTGTTCAAATTGGTTCTGAAAACGACGCTCACATTGGTATTGGCACCAGGGTCAAAAGTAAAGTTGTAATCATGCCAGCTGTCGGCATTAGTGTTTTTAGGGATATCACCCGTGGTACCGGAGCCTAAAACAGTTCCAGAGCCATCTACCAATTCTACCAATACATCTGGATTGTTACCGTTAGCGGAAACCCTTCTAAGGTTATATGCCGAAAAGGCAACGGTTATCGGTCTGTTAGGTAGTACCTCTAAATTTTGTCTTCCCCAAAGAATGGATTCATCGGCATTTTCGTGTACCCTAATATCTACGGCCAAGAACCTACCATCTGCCAAACCGGTATGGTCATTGGGGCTTCTCCAAGCTGAAATCGGGTTGGTGACGAAATTGGTCACGGTATATTCGCCACTTACGAGAATTCCTGCGGGACCTAGATTACAAGTGGTTTCAGAACCGTTTTGGGGTTCGTAGCAATAACCAGTGCCTATCTCGCCTATTTGAGTGGTCGGGCCACTGCCAAAATCTTCAAAGAAAAGTGTGCTTTGATCCGCACCCAAGGCACTTGAATAACCGATGGTTAATGTATGTGTTCCGGCAGCGACATTATTAAAAATGTTGGAATCTACGGGAGTGTTAGGTATACCGTTTATTCGGTAGGTATAATCAAAATCAGAGCTGTTGTCCGTATTAATGGTGATTTCTCCTGTTCCATCACAATTATAGTTGATGTCGGTGCTTAAATTTGGGTCGGGAGTTTCACTTGGCACCGTCAATTCCATATCAAAGGTACATCCCAAGGCATCACGAAGGACCAATTGGTAGCTTCCTGCTGTTAATCGTGTTTCATCAAGGATACCAAAATTGGAACCGCCATCAAAGCTAAACTCGTAGGGTGCTTGGCCTCCATTTGCATTCGAAATTTTGACCAAGGCGCCACTAGGGTTACAAGAAGCATCCTCAATAATGGTCGCTGAAGCAGTAAGCCTAAAAGGTTGAGTAATCTCGTATTGAATACTTTCTACACAAGAGTAAGTGTCATCAGAGCCGCTTGAGTCACTCACGGTAATCGTGTATATACCCGCGGTGAGGTTATTGAAGAAGTTTTCATTTTGAAAGGTTATACCATTATCCAGACTGTAACGGTAGGGGGCGGTTCCTCCGCTAGCATTAATGGTGAGGGTAGAGTTGCCGGAATCTGCACAAAGAATATCAGAATGGGAAGCCGCAATTGTAACGCTTCCTAAATCCTCGATTTGAACGCTATTCGACAAGGCAAAACAACCATTATCATCTTTAACAATAAAAACATATTCACCATCTTCATTGGGGTAATAAGTAGAGGGGTTTCCTCTATGACCAAAAAAGAAATTGGTACTACCAATGAAATCAGATTCAGGAATGCTAGATTCATCTGTATAGTTGGGTATCCCGTCTTTACTCCAGATGGCATATCTATGCCCCGTTGTACCACCGCTTACTGATAGATTGATCACTCCGGGCAAACAAGTAATATGTTCTTGGGTATTGGCAGATAGTCTAAGTTCGGGTATTTCATTTACGGTGATTGTTTGGGTGTCGGTACAACCGTCGGTTGTAGAAGTAACTACAATATAGTCGCCAGGAGCCACACCGGTAAAAATATGGGTGTTGTCAATGCTCACAATCTCAGAGGTGACAAAACTTCCAGCCCCTCCATTACTGCCATCATCAATATATAGCTCGTAACTATAGTCAGGAAGTACGTTTAATGCCTGCACACTAATGGTGCCCTGTATATTACAATCGGCAGGTGTACTGGATAAATTGACCTCGTACTCTCTTCTTTGAATACCAATATCCTCTGTTTCAAAAATACAGCTATTGGCTATCGGTGCTCCGCTAGACGGGTTTAGTTGTGTAACCTGAACTTTATAAGTTCCGTTATTGGAAATATCAAAATTTGGACCTTGACCCGCACTAAAAGGAACTTCAATCGCATCGTTTGTAACGTTGTACAATTGGTAACCGTATCCACTACCGACATTAGTAATTCTTATTCTTCCATCGGTATTACAAACGATATCAGAAGAAATGTAATCGATGTCCAAGGTGTTTTGGAAAGCATTGAAATAGAATCGACTAAAACATCCGTTTTCATAGGCAATGACTACTCTATAGCTGCCACTTTCAGTAACGGTATAGTTGTTTTGTTGAACAAGGTTGTTCCATGTGCAGGTGCCATTTTTATTGGCACAGTCATCTCCGGCAGAAGAACAACTGGTTTCATCCAGTTTTTGCCAAGTGATGCTTTGGGCATCTGTTATACCTAATTGTAAAAGCACACTATCATTAGAGCCACAAAGAAATATTTTAGGCAATACATCTCCATCAACAGAACAGGTAACTATTTCGCCCTGAATATCATTATCTGGGTTCGAGTCTCCATTTACCTGATTGAAATAATCTACAATAGGGTTGGTCTGCACATCGCCAAATCTGTTGACCATAATTCTTTCCAATTGGTCATCGCAGCCTGTATTGGCAGTTTTTTCGACTATGTAGTTACCTACACTCGTAACGACCATGGTTCTTGGGTCGCTGTCGGGGTCACCATCATTTAAAATCGTATCAGCCCCATCAATTTGTCCATTGTTGTTGTTGTCGATGGCCCATGAATAGGAGGTAAAACCTTCACCAGCGGTCAGGGTCACAAAATCACCACATAATAGAACCGTTCTGGCCACATCGCAATCTTGAAGTGCTTCGGATAAATCGTTGGTAGCTACTTCTAAAGACGAAGTACAGGTGCCGGCCGAATTGGTACCATTCTCATCTGAGAATGTTCTTGAATTAAGAATTCCCTCATAGGAGGCATAAGCATGATTTTCTAAATGCGATGCACAAGCGGCTACGAATTCTGAGCAATCTCCAGAAATGGTTACCTCTATTGCTATTTTATATTCCGGGTCGCCGACCTCTACCAAATTATCGGGAATGGAAAATACAACTGAGTTGCTCAGTGGGTCAAAAGTTTCGATAACCCCTGTAGCATTCGAGTAATCAAAGTCGTTAACCGTCACATTGGGCGGTAGTACGTCTCTGATGGTAAAGTTGGTAGCATCATCATCTCCGGTATTTTGAAATCTGATGACATAATTAAAAGTCTCTCCAAGGTCTAGATCTTCTCCATTAATATCAGTACCACCAAGATCTTCTGAAGTATTACCCAAAAGTATGATCGGAGCATGTACCTGTTCGTAAGAGGCGTCGATAACCGTACCATCAATAGGGTCTACCGCTGGAACCCCCGTACCAAATTCACCACCATCGCCACCATCAGCATTGTTATCTTTATAGTATTCATTGGCGTCGCTACAACCGTCTCCATCACTATCTAAATCTAAATGGTCCGGAATACCGTCCATATCAGTGTCTAGATTGGCGCAAAAACCTGAAAACGAATCGGTGTTGTAAGCTAAAAAGGCAACATCGGCATTTGAAGAAAGCTGCAGTCGTAAGAAAGCAACATCGCTGAGGTTGGCCGTTGGAATACCAAATTCTGATAATTCTATAGTAGCCAGTCGGTAATCTCTTCGTGTATTATGAAAGAAGACGTTACCATTTGCGTGATACACATCTAACCTGTAGGAACCTACAATACTAGCAAGTGCCCCACCGCTATAGGCCTGAACGCGAACGGCGTTACCAAGAGGTGCACCCGAAGCATCATAAAGACTAACGGTATGGCCCGCACCCCCAGGGTCTGCAACTTGTGTCAATAAAATATCAGGAATGCCATCGCCAACTGTTGTTGCAACGATAGGGTCAATCTCATAAACCCAAGTATCACCAATATTGGCTATTCCAGAGCCTAAATCCAAACCATTTATTCCATTGGTCAATAGTGGGTTCAATGGATCGGTGGTGGGATTTTCTACCAAGGTTAAACCTAGGGCATTATTGGCATTACCATCATTTAAGCTGGCTTCTATAGTAGCTTCGCCGTAAATATTCTTTGATGGGGTCAACGCCATCCAATTAGATTCGGTAGCGATTATATCTGATATTCCGTCATTATTGGTGTCAATACCATCGTAAAGATTATTGCCATTGGAATCGATCAAATCGTCATCAAAAACGCCAGTTGTAAAAGTTGTTCCGCCGGATGTAAAGGCCAGTAAGTCGTGGGAAAGATTAGGATGCAAAGAATTTCTGTTGCTTACCGAACTCCTCCATAAATCATTGAAATTGGTATAAATTTCCGTCACAGGAGCACCCCCAACAATTATACTTGATGGAGCTGAAAAGACTACATCATTTGGTATGGTACACAACTGTTCTACGGTATCTAGAATTCCGTCATTGTCATCATCTAAATCAACACTGTCAACCACTCCATCGTTATCGTAATCATTATGAACGATGATACGGGCTGAGGGAGAATCAGGAGTAATATTCGTATCGGTTTGATCTTGAGAGTTGGTTGCGGTGTTAGTCAGATTGAGTAAGGGTAGAATATCTATTTCGTCGGCTTGAACCTCTAAGCTCAAAAAGGCGGTTTCTCCCCCGTTGAGCGTTCCAATATTCCAAGTGTTGCCACTCCAGCTACCGGTTATCGTCTGTGCATTTACCAAGCTAAGGCCCGAAGGAATGTTATCGGTGATTCTAAGGTTGGTCACAGGGCCTACACCTAGATTTCTAACCTTAATGGTAAAGGTAGCTCTTTCGCCTTCCACTATTTCGGGCTTGTCGACCGATTTCTCCAGAACTACATCAGGATCGCAGTAGTAAGCTGAAATAGGTTGCGAATCATAGGTACAGGGGCCTTTTGTCCCCCTTACAAAATAATCACCGGCTACGGTAGGCGCAAAATTTTCACTGTTAGCACCGGGAATCATCTCTCCATCGCCAAACCATTGATAGGCGTCGAAATTACCGGTAGCCTCAAAAATCTCGGAGCCTACGAAACATCCGCTTCCTCCCCGTATTTCCAAATTAACGACGGGAACAGTATCAAAGCCCGAGAAGTACCCCGCAACGCCACGTGCCCCGTTCAAACCAAAAAACCCGACCGCAATGGGGCCGGTAGATTGTACGCTGACATTACCTGTAAGATTGGGTATGAAAATGGTTTTCCAATCATCGGTACCTGCTACGGGATTGGAAGGTGGTAAAGTAACAGGTCCGTTTCCATCGGTAACCGTAATGTTTCCGTCAGGGGTTGCCGTAGCGGCAACTATAGTGACACCACCATTTACCGAGGTGCCTGCCATATTCGTGATATCAGGAATATTGTCCATCACATCAGGCAATAGGCAGTTCACCGGGGCCACAAAATTGAGACCGTGGGTATAAACCGCAGAACCACCTGCCATAGATTGATAGGCATAGGCATCTTTTGAAGTGGTAACCAACATATTGGCTCCGGCCGAATTTCCTGAATAGAAAGTTCCAGGTATTTCAACGTAATCCCCATTGTTGATTGTGGCAAATGGGGTTGCAGAACCGTTTACAAAAATTTGGGTGTTATCGGCAATACCAATGATCAACGGAAATTCGGTATCGTTGGTACCGTTTCCTCTAACGAAAACATATTCTTTTCCAAGTCTATTTTCAGGTACTGGTTGGTCGATAGCAGCATCTCTGTTTCCGTTGTTGAGTTGTCGACCGGTATTCATTCCACCGTTACTGATAACAATATCTCTATTTGATTCTATACTTGCCCCGATCCAACCGTCGACATGCGCAGGAGATTCCGATAGATACGTTTCAAATACAAATGATTCATTGGCATCTAGATTGATGGTATAGCTATCATTGGTCAATCCGTCGGCATCACCCTGTAGGCGAAACTCACAAGCAGGATCATAACCGAACAATCGTACCGTGGTGTTATCTTCGGTGGCCATGATGCCCAATGTATTCGATTTCGTATTGTGCTGACCCAAGTTGGGTAGCCCGCCCCACTTGAACTTCGTACCCAAGGCAACACGCCCCTTTGAGGTCAAAGAAGCGGCCTGAGCACTTGAATTACCTCGATAGTTGACATAGAATTTATTGTTGCTGGGCGATTCAAACCTTAGGCCAGCATCATTAAGTACGATACCGGTATGGTTGTTGTCGACCAAGGTAATGTTGTTGTCGCCGTTCGGTAAATTGTAAACCGCCGGGTTGGTATTTGAAATATTGAATGAGGTAATCGGTGTGTTGCTGGTACCGCGATAGACATTCACCGTAAATGTGGTTGGCTCTGGTGTAGATAAATAAATTGCTTGTTGCTCTACAGCCTGATTATTCCTACCTTGCTTTAAAGGCGGTAGGTAGTGCAAGTCGCTTAATTGTGAAAATCCTAGATAGGAACAGAGAAGGAGTAGTGTAAGTATAAAGAACTTCAACTGAGGTTTTGGCAACTTGATCATCGGTCTGGCTTCAATTTGGGACACTACAAAATAACGTAGCTTTTAGCCCTTGATTAAATAAATGTTGCCAAGTACACTAGTTTTGTTGCATGTCGATAAAAGCCCTGAATTAAGGGTGTTTAGCACGGATTTTTAAAATTTTTGTAGGAATTTTGTAGGAAAAATAATGCTATGTCTGAAGAACGCTTAATGTCAAAGAAAAAACCGGCCTATCCGGTGACCAAAGAATTGGATGCTTATTTGGCTCATTATAGTAGAAAGATAGAAATACCCATCTTTTACGAAGACCTTTTGCGCTTTTCCGGATCGGTGGTCGTATATGATTCTAACGATGAAGATACCCTGTGGATCAGGGTTTTCTACTCAGAGTTCGAAAGAAAGGAAATAGATAACTCCCTAAAAAAAGTCTATTCAATTCTGCATTCCGACGGTAGTGATAATATACACCAATACCTTAATGTTGACGCCGTTGATTTTTGCACTTTCGGAAACTCAAAACCATTTCGCATTAAAGTAAGGAATATACTTAATGACAACTTCACTTATTTTTATGTGAAAAGAACCGATGCGTCTCGTATTTACGGGCTTGAGCTCGAACACATGCTGTCGCCCTATAATCTTAACTTTTTGGTTTACAAAGATACTTTGATAGAAGAACACATTGCGGGTATACCAGGCGATGTTTTTATTAAAGATATGCTACCAAGCTGCACGGAGTCGGAGAAGGCGCAACTGGCGAAAGAATTCGTCAAGTTCAATGAGCGCTGTATGATTCGCCTTTTGGGAGATATGCGTTCGTATAACTATGTAATCGTGCCCGTTCACGATTTTGATCATGTTGTGTACCGGATAAGGGCCATCGATTTTGATCAGCAGTGTTTTGAAGGTAAACTCAAAGTTTATAGGCCGCAGTTCTTTAAAGAAAATTTTCAAATGGTAGAGCTTGTACGCAACAAACTATTGCGTAACTCAGTGGATCAGTACAAACTAGAAGAACGTTCAATCGTTGCAAAGAGAATTTTAAGTTCGGGCAATAGAATTCGTAAACTTCGAACCATTGCCAAAAGTGACATTATTTCAACCAGCGAGAACACCGATATGCTCAAAGAACAAATTTATGAGCTTACTCTAGACCTGAATTTTAGAAAGTGTAATTCTATGGGCGAGGTGTTAGACCTTGCTCTGGATTTTGTTAGAAGAAACTACGAAGATGTTAGTATGAAGCAAATTTTAGAGCAACGAATCAAAGTACAGCAAAATCAATAAGATTCAGTCTTAACTTTTTTCTTCCTTGTTGAAATAAACAAGGTAATAATACATTTGCCGTTCTTCGTCCCAACCTTTCTCTACGAATTTTTGTGCCGATTCAGGATTGATGAAATCCATCTTTATTTGAATGTTAGTGTCTAGATTGATAACGTTTTTAATCTTCTTTCTAACATCACTAACCGCTTTGTTGGCAATATCAAAGTTGCTAACATCTTCAATGCTATATTTCGGACCTTTTTCTACTTTATAATGTTTGAATTCTGGTATGAATTCCGGATTGTCCATCACCTCGTTCAAAAAGTTGGTTTCTTCAAATGAATCGTTTTTGGCAAAGTGATTGACCGCACGGTTCATGAATAGTACCTCTTGCTGCTTATCCTCAGCAGGCAATACCACATCTTTAGCGAAATTTTGACAGAATTTGAGGTAATTCTTGGTGTAAAAGTTTTCGTCGGCCAATGCCTCGACATCCAAAAAGTTTTCTAGCCAGTATTTCGTGTCGTAACGGTTACTGTCAATCGATAATATTTTATATCCTTCTTCTTTTTTAGAATTAAAGATTAAACATCCTTTATCTAACTTATTGATGTTGATACCTTGCTGAATAACGATGTCAAGATTACTACCCTTTTCCTCAAACTGCAAAAAATCATGTTTTAGCTCACTCTTGAAAATGCCGATGGCGTCAACCTTTTCATTATCCAACATAATACCCGTAAGGTAGGTAACATATAGTTCTCCACTTTTTATATGAGGATGGTTCGATTGTTCAAATAAATGGGTGGCTATTCTTTTTGAGTTTTCATGGTTGCTGTCAGGGTCGGAAAAAATAGCGGATGCAATCTTGAACAACTCGTTAAACTCAACATCTACATCATTTGTAAACCTAAAATAGTTTTCTTCTTTATCACGAAAGGGTTTGAAGAAATACTCTTTCAAAAGACCGGTTGTCTCATCATTTAACGAAAAAGGTTCTGATGATAGAAAAACACCTTCACTTTTATTCTTATTACCGACGCGGTGAAGTGAGATAGTTTCAATTTGGGTTGGATATAAATTGATCATTTGAAAATAGCGGGATTAATATAGGTTAAGACTTTGAGATGATGATGGTGCCTGATGAGGTGCTCTTAGTTCCAGTTCTCGTCAAAATCAAGGTCATCGTAGTTTTCGAGCGTGTCATCAAAATCGAATTGAGGACTAGACTCAAAGTTTTTCTCTGGAGGAGTTTCTGGAAGCTCTCCAAAACTGAAAAGTAAATTGGGGTATGACCTTCCCGATTCATTTTCGACGATATCGGCTAGTTCTACAAAGAACGTCCACATGCTTAAAAAGTCGTACACATAAATGAGCTTTGGGCTGTTTCTGGTCAAAACATCCTCTAGAAATGTCTCGTTCATAAGCCGAACATCAGAACCATTCTCGTTCATATCGAAAAGAGCGATTTCTTCATCTTGGTTCCATTCCTCATCGCAGGTATAAAAAGAGGCCATTTCATTGCCTAAAAACCCAAAAGATTGAGCAATGGCATTATGAAATTCTTCCATTGAGTTACCTGCCTCTATTTCAATATCACGAAAAATATCTTCTTGGGCGTCCAAGATGATACGTATCTTATAAATCATAGTATTTGCTTTTTGGGCGAAGGCAAAGTTACAAAGATTTAAGCGTTTTTCTCGAACTGTAAGCCTCCAAAACCAGATAAAACTGAACACCGAAAAGTAAAGAGGCCAATACAAGATGTGCTGGTTGCGATGCAAACGGAAAATCAAGGTAGTACATCGATATTCCTGTAATTACTTCCAGTGCTATTAGGCCAAGTACCCAATTGATCTTTTTGAAGCCCAACCTTCTTTTATAAATTCGTTGGGCAAGTAAGATATTCAAAAGTACCACTATGATAGAAAAGCTGCGATGAAGGTAAAACTTCCAGTCGATATCTGAGAGCCAAAGGTTCTTAGCACTTTCTCCGAATACGTCTATCTGTTCGTCAACGAACTGCCTAACCTGTGTGCCTAAGACTATTTGAACCAAGGTAAGAACTAAGGTCAAGGTAACTAACGGAGCAATTTTCACCTGCGGTCTATCTAAAGGCTCTTTTTCCTGCTTTGTTATATATATCAAATACAACAACATAGCTACGATTACAAGTGCCATAATCATATGTAGTGTGATTTTAACAGGTTCGAGAACCGAATACACTACGGTGGCACCTAGCCAAGCTTGAAAGCCCATACCAAAAACAACGAGCCAAGAAAGTACTGTAACGCGCTTTTTATTCCTTAAAAATTTGAACGAAAGAACAGCCAGAATCAGGGTGGCAAAACCTGCCAATGCACCGAACAAGCGATTTATATACTCAATCCAAGTATGGGCTACATTAAATGTAGCATAATCATGTTTGGTATAAGCATCCCAATTAGCAGCTTCAAAATCGTTACCCGTAGTAAATGATTTATTGGCCACTACAAGAGCTTCGTCTCGAATGATTATTTGGCCCTTGGTAAAAGAGGTATTTGCTTGCCATTGTAGTTCAGATTCATCGGTTGGGGGTATATAGTGGCCAAAACACTTAGGCCAGTCGGGACAGCCCATTCCACTACCCGTCATTCGTACCACTGCCCCTGCAATAATGACCAAATAAACCAGGATCAATGATAACTTGGCGACCTTTCTAAAGCTATTTTGCATGGTAATTTTTATTACCCGCAAAAATACGGCTACTTAAAGTATTTTGCGAAAATGGCGCCTAACTTTATGCCGTTTATTTTTGGATAACGATAAATTCAGAACGACGGTTTAATTGATGTTCGCTTTCGGGACATTTAACCCCATTTGAACATTTATTAAGCAGCTGTGTTTCACCATACCCTTCTCCTGATATTCTAGAGGCATTAACCCCTTTTGAAATGATATAATCTACCGTTCTTTTGGCTCTTCTTTTTGAAAGCCACATGTTGTAGTCGTCACTTTCGCGACTATCGGTATGCGAGCCGACCGCAATTTTGATGTCGGGCCTACGTGTCATATAGTCAACAACCTTATCTAAATCGGCAATGGCATCTTGGCGTAGATAAGAACTGTTAAGGTCAAAATAAATAGGGCTCAGTTCTAGAATTTTCACAAGATCAGAACCAAGACCTGCGACTTTGCTCGACTCTTCCAATTCTATTTTGGTGCCTTCTATATGTTTGTTGTCAGAAGTGGTCAACATAAACAGGTTGCCTTCTTCGTATCCCTCTTTTTTTCCGGTTATTTGATATTGCTTTTCCTGACAAGCAATTTCTAAACTATAGGCCCCGCTCGAGTTGGAAACAGTTTCGCCAATTTTTCTACCTTCACTGTCAAATGCCTCAATAACGGTATCTGCCAGAGGGTGGTCGGTGTCTTTATCATTTGCAGTTCCATCAATGGTAATTAGACATTCAATGTCACTACGTTGTAAATAATATATGTCATCACTACCTTTTCCTCCCTTTCTATTGGAAGCGAAGTAACCGGCTATTTCCTCATCATTCAAGATAAGTGAAAAATCATCATACGGACTGTTAATTGGGCTACCCAAATTCTCCACTTCTTTGTTTTCGTCGAGTTGTGATTTGAACACATCGAGTCCGCCAAGGCCTTGATGACCGTCTGAAGAAAAATAGAGTGTTCCCTTTTTAGAGATAAAGGGGAAGGTTTCTTTTCCTTCTGTATTTATAGGCTTTCCGAGGTTTTTAGGTTCGCCAAAACTGCCATCTTCTTTAACCTCGACGACATAGATGTCGGATGCACCCATGCCACCGGGCATATCGGATGCAAAGTACAGTTGTTTACCATCAGCACTTAGAGTAGGGTGTGCCACGGAATATTTTGTGCCATTAAAAGGTAAGTCTTCAGCTTCACTCCATGAACCATTAATAAATTGAGAACGATATATTTTTAGTCGACTAACCCCTTTCTTATCACGTTTGAACGATTTTTTTGAAAAGTTGTTTCTGGTGAAGTACATGGTTTTACCATCACTGGAAAAAGACGTTGAAGACTCGTTTGCCTTTGTGTTAAGACTCGATGAAAAAGGTGCTACTGTACCCACAGTATTATTATCTTCTACTGTCGTTTGGTATAGATTGAGGTAAGGCAGCGGGTTGTATTCTTGCATCTCAAGATCACGGGCTGTAGAGAATATCAGTAAATCGCCTCTTAATGAAGGTGCAAAATCTGACTCTTCAGAATTCAGGGTTTCAAGTGGTTCAACCGTATAACTGTTTGAAGGCGCCTGAAGTCTTTTTAGATATTCGTCATTATCGGAGAACAATTTAGCTCTTGAATCGGAAGATTTTATCCTTTTAAATTTGGTCATCCACTCATCGGATTCGTCATATCTTTTGATAGATTTCAATGCTAGAGCGTAACGATAAAGGTAATCGGGCGAAACAGAAACCTCATTGCGTAACAGTAATTTTTCATACCAGTAAGTAGCAACATCGTAATTGGCATTATGATAATTGGCGTTGCCCAATTTTTTATAGATGGAGGTTTCATCGAGCCCTTCTTCCAATAAGGCCTTGTAATTATCGATGGGCTCCATGTAAGCATAATGGTCAAAATTATCTACGCGTTCTTTATCTTTCTTGTCCTGAGAGTTACAGATACAACTTATCAAGACGAGAACTAACGATAGCTTATATGTCAATTGTAGCTTCATCTGTTTAGAAAAATCTTGGGGTTAGGTCAATTTTTTCATTTTTGATGAACTCGTACCTAAGAAAAACCTCAAATGAACCATCATTGAAACGAGTGCCGCCAAGAGAGGAAACCTCTCTGTCGTATGCCAGGCCTAACATAAACTTTTTGCCCATTTGAAAACCCATGAGCGCACTTACGGCAGCATCTAAGCGATAAGCAGCACCCAAAGTGAATTTCTCGTTGAACCAGAAATTCGCAGAAAGGTCTATCTGTAATGGAGCTCCAGGAACGGCTTTTATTAAATAAGCTGGTTTGAACTTTAAAGACGGATTAAGGTCAAAGACATATCCAGATATCAAATGAAAGTTCATACGTTCTGAGGCGAACACACTTCCTTCGTCATCAGGGTTTTGAAAATGCTCTGTTTCTAAAAGATCCGGAACCGATAGGCCGATATAAAATTTGTTCGAATGAAAATAAATACCTGCCCCGATATTTGGTGAAAAGCGCTTGTATAGTTCTTCTTCGACCGATGGCGCCAAACTTGCACTGTAATTTCTTAGTTTATTGAAATCGATGTTGAGCATATGGCCTCCGGCCATAATACCGAAATTCAACCTATATTTTTCTGAGGTAGGTACGCTATAAGAAAATGCAACATCGAAATAAGTATTTTGATTTGTGTTATTACCTATTTCATCATGAACAATCGATAATCCTAGACCCACTTTTTCAGAATAGGGACCCTGAATATTGAAGGTTTGGGTGCTTGGTGCCCCATCAAGCCCAACCCACTGAGAGCGATGAAGAATTGAAGCCCCCAATGCACCCCTTGATCCGGCATATGCAGGGTTCACGGTCAAAGTGTTATACATGTACTGGGTAAATTGAGCGTCTTGCTGGCCGTACAGGGGTACTGCTGCAAGAAGAAAAAATACTATTTTAAACCAGTTTGTTTTCATATCGAATACTATCTCATTACATAGAGGTAGCCAGTTTTAATTTTGTCTTCACCATCTGACACATACTTGATTTCATAGAAATAAACACCTGATGGTAGTTTTTGATTTTCTATTATCGTTATGCGTCCTTTGGATTTACCATCAAAAGCATTGTTCTTGTTATCGTACCTAGAAGTCTCCCATACCAATACTCCCCAACGATTATATATTTCCACTTGATTATCAGGGAATCTTTCAATATTGATGATTTGAAAAGTGCCATTGAGTATATCACCTGGTTTAACTAGGTCTAGTTCAACATAAAGTTCGCAACCAATATGGGCCGGTGCACTTCCTCCCCTTGAGTCGCAGGGGTCTAATGGGTCAGTGCCATCGGCAACCTCTTGTCCATCCATAATGGTATCGCCATCTGTGTCTGGGTTGATTAAATCTGTTCCGATTTCCATTTCTTGCTCATTGGTAAGACCATCCATGTCACAATCCATTTGGGTCCACTCGTCGGATGGGGTAAGAGTTTGATTGACCAAAAGAAAATCGCATGGGTCAAGTGGATCTGTAAAATCGGTCACTTCCTGGCCATCTAAAACACCATCGCCATCGGTGTCAGGATTGGTAGGATCTGTACCTAAAAGATTTTCTTCCTCCTCTGTTAAACCATCATTATCACAATCGCTGGTGGGCAAAGGTTTTCCACCAATAGAGTCGCAGTCATTATAGGGGTCTTTCCCGTGTTCTACTTCATCACAATCTAAAACACCATCGCCATCTGAGTCAAGGTCTGAGACAGTTATGGTAACACTGGCAGAAGATGGTTGGTTGCAAGCATTGCCACTTACCGTATATGTATAGATGCCTTCTCCGGCACCATTAGGGTTCGGACTCCAAGTTCCTCGGGTGTCGGTGGTACCTAGGAGCTCAAGTAATTGAGCGGAGGAAACGGTAATACCAGGGCACACCACTAAAGAGGTGCTTTGACCAGCATTGGGCCTCCTCTCTTCTTGAACTTCAATGGTAGCACTCATACTTTCACAAAAACTATTGGAGACCGTGTACGTATAAATTCCCGCGCCGTTTGGCATAGGTGACCAAGTTCCGCCAGTATCAGGGGTTCCCCCTAAACTTGCAAAGAGGCTATTAGTGTCTACCATTGTTCCTTCGCAAATAGTCAAAATACCATCTAATCCGGCATTGAGGGGCGTCTGCTCGGTGACCACCACCTCTGAGGTTGAAGGTGAGGCGCATGGAGCGGTCGGGGAAACCGTGTAGGTGTAGGTTCCTGGGCCGGCAGGGGTTGGAGACCAAGTTCCTCCTTCATCAGGATTTCCATTGAGACTTGAAAACAAGTCTGACTCAGAAAAGGGAGAGCCTTCGCAGACGGTTAAAGATCCATCGGCGCCGGCGTCAGGGGCGTCAATATAGGTTACCAATATTTGTGAGGATGCAGGTTGTGTGCACGGGGTCATTGGTTGAACCGTATACGTATAAGTTCCTGCACCTGCGATAGCAGGTGACCAGCTTCCTCCCGAATCGGGTGTCCCTCCCAATTGGGCAAAAAGATCAGCAGTATTAAAAGTGGTGCCTTCGCACAATATTAAATTACCGTTCGTTCCGGCATTGGGCAAAGTCTGTTCCGTAACGACCACCTGTGATGAGTCACTGCCAGTGCATGGTAAGGTAGCCGCCACTGTATAGGTATAGGTGCCAGCTCCCGAAAAAGAAGGTGACCATGTTCCTCCGGTATCGGGATTACCACCTAGTTCAGCAAACAAATCGGCTTCGGTTAGACTAGCTCCTTCACAAATGATTAAAGAACCGCCGGTACCTGCATTAGTATTGGATTGTTCGGTTACCGTTACGCTTGAAGCGGATGGCGACGAGCATGGTGAGCTAGCTGGTACGGTGTAGGTATAAGTTCCCGGGCCGGAAATTGCAGGAGACCAAGTACCACCTGAATCAGGGGTGCCGCCCAATTGTGCAAACAAATCAGACTCTGTAAATGACGCTCCTTCGCATATAGCCAATGAACCGTTTGACCCCGAATTCGGGGCGGCCTGTTCAGTTACAGTAACTTCGGCAGAAGCCGGAATGGAACAAGGAGATTGCGCATTAACGGTATATGTGTATGTTCCTGCACCAGAGAGGGTGGGAGACCATGTCCCTCCCGTATCCGGGGATCCTCCAAGCTGGGCAAATAATTGGCTTTCTGATACAATTGTTCCTTCACAAATAGTTAAAGATCCATTGGTTCCCGCATCTGGGGCAGGTTGAGCGGTCACTACTATCTGCGAAGTGTCATTGCCTGTACATGGCAGTGTACTCGAGACCGTATAGGTGTAGGTTCCAGCCCCTGCGATGGAAGGAGACCAAGTACCTCCTGAATCTGGATTGCCTCCTAGTTCTGCAAAAAGGTCGTTTTCAGTAAAAGTACTTCCCTCACATATAATTAAGTTTCCATTAGTTCCTGCATTTGGTGCCGTTTGCTCTACAACAACCACTTCAGAAGTGGCAGCCACGGTACAGGGGCTGGTAGGGGCTACGGTATAGGTATAGGTTCCGGCGCCCGAAATTGTTGGAGACCATGTACCTCCTGAATCAGGACTACCGCCTAACTGCGCAAATAAATCTGATTCTGTAAAAGGCGTTCCTTCGCAAATAGTCAGTATTCCGTTAGACCCTGCATTTGGTGAAGTTTGTTCACTAACCGTTACTTCTGCGGTGTCATTTCCACTGCAAGGTGCGTTTCCTGTTACGGTATAGACATAAGTTCCGGCCCCGGCAGGAGTAGGAGACCAAGTGCCACCCGAATCAGGGGTGTCACCTAATCTAGAGAAAAGCTCTGTGGCCGTAACACTTTCACCCTCACAAATAGTTAATGTGCCATCGCTTCCCGCATGAGGCTGGGCCTGTTCGGTTACAATGACTTCAGAAGTGGCTGGGGAATTGCAAGGTGTTGTGGGCGAAACTGTATATGTGTATGTGCCCGCACCTGATGGAGTTGGAGACCAAGTGCCACCAGATTCGGGTGTGCCGCCTAGTCTCGCAAAAAGGTCTGTCTCGGTAAAAGAAGCTCCTTCACAAATAGTCAAAGTGCCATTGCTACCTGCATTCGGTGCAGCTTGTTCGGTAACCACGACCTCTGCGGTACTAGAAACGGTACAAGGCAAAGTAGCATTGACCATATATGTATATGTTCCCGCTCCTGAAAGAGCTGGAGACCAAGTACCTCCCGAATCGGGAGTTCCCCCTAATTGGGCGAACAATTGGCTTGCGGTTACACTTTCCCCCTCGCAAATGGTAAGATTTCCATCTGTACCTGCATTTGGCTGGGCTTGTTCGCTTACAATAATTTCTGCCGTGGCAGGAGCTGTACAGGGTGAAGTGGGGGCTACCGTATAGGTGTAGGTGCCTGCGCCGGATGGAGCGGGTGACCAAGTACCTCCCGAATCGGGAGTTCCCCCTAATTCAGCAAATAAATCGCTAGTAGTCACCGACGACCCTTCGCAAATCGTTAAACTACCGTCAGTGCCTGCATCAGGTAATGCCTGTTCGGTAATGGTGACCGTGCCATGTTGAGTATATCCTAGAGCATCACGTATAGCGTAGATGAAACTATCGCTTCCTGCATAGCCGGGTGCCGATGTATACGATATATAGTCATCAATAGGGGTGGTAGCAGTGCCGTTATCATTAACAATGGCCGTTCCCGAGGTAGGTGAGCTTATAAGAAATATGGTTCCAGCTGAGGGACCATTTCCGCCAAAATCATCATTGACCAAAACATTTATGTCTATAGTGCCGTTCTCGCAAACAGTTTGAGAATCATTTCTTACCAAAGGAAAATAGCTTTCTGTTGAATCATCGGTGGTATTTCCATCAGAATCATTTCCGTCGTCAGAGGTGTCGTTTACATCATCAACGTCAAAAGGACTATTGGCCAAAACTGAAACTTGATTTATAACCCCTCCTGTTTGAATCGTAGAACTGCTTAGAGTATAACTAGCCAAATAGGTAGCTACTTCAGAAGGTTCAAGAGTACCTTCTGGCGAACTAAGACTGTTTCCTGAAAAGCTTGGCCCATTGGTTAGAGTAAGTGCGATACCATCTGCGTCATTTAAGACATCGTTTAATCGAATATTGTCAAGCGGTACATTTCCTGTATTTTCAATGGTAATAGTGTAGTCAATAACGTCACCCACAGATACCGGATCAGTAAAATTTTCACTTGCCGTTTTTGTCACCTCTAGTTCGGGATTGGCGATGACCAATTCAGAGAGTACAAATTCAACTGCGTCAGAAGCTGTAAAGAAAGCCAATAAGCCACCGGTGACATTGGTATCCATCTCGATTGATTCAGTAGTCGAGTTGATTTGGAGGCTACCTCCACCTGTACCCGTATTGGTTCCATTGCCACATTCCCCACCAAAACTGAACAAAAGGGCATCATCGTCAATATTGAATTGAGTTGGTGTTGAACGAAAAATGGGTCCGTTTGAACTAAGCTCGGTCCAGGTTCCGTTTGAAAGATTAAAATTTGCAGTAGCGGCTTCTGAAAATAAGGGGAGTACGGTCAGTACTTCCAATGTACCCACTTTGTCAACATGTAGAACAGGTTCGATAATGTTTACGGGGTCGTCTGTTACGGCATCAAAAAAGTAAAAATTAAGTGTACCAGGGGTGCTGGCGCTAGCTTGGATTTCTAAGGAAGTGCTACCAAAAATATTTGGGTCGCTATAGGTCGATGCATCTGTACAACCCATTATTTCGTTGCCTATGATAAAAGTACCTCCCGAGACATGGCATTCAACACGTACCAGCCCATCGGAACTTAAGGTTTCCCAAACAGAGGGGGAAATAGAATTCCAAGTGGTGGTCTGCTGAGCGTATACTCCAAAGTTGAAGATTAGAGTTAAGAATAGTAGCCCCTGTATTTTTTTTAAAATATTCGCCAAATGGGAATGGAATTAAACCATATCTCTTCATTAAGTAGAAATATGTATTTGTACAACGTTGTAAAAAGTAAATTTAGGTGGCTTGAGATACCTGTCAAATATTATGTTGTATAGGGCTTTGTAATAGATGTCTACCTAGTAAAGCTTGTAGGCTAGTATTTTAAGAGCGGCCAATACAGATGTTTCTCGCGATACATCTCTGTGTTAAGGGGTTGTAAATAAACAACAAAGCCACCCAATGGGTGGCTTTGTTTTAAAGTTATGCGTTATTAATCGACCACAATAAATTCTGATCTTCTGTTCTCCTGATGTTTTTCATCGGGGCATGAATTCCTGTCTTTGCAATCGTTCACGAGTCGGGATTCACCGAAGCCCTTGTTGCTAATTCTTTCGTCGGCTATGCCATTGGCAATCAGATAGACCTCTGTGTTTTTGGCCCTTCTTGCCGATAGGTTCATATTATAGGCATCACTTGCCTTTGCATCGGTATGTGACTGAACCTCAATTTTCAGCTGAGGATATTCTTTGAGGTAGTCAATGACCATTTGCATGGTATGCCTGGCATCTGGCCTGATTACATCCTTATCAAGGTCGAAATAGATGGGTTCCAGTTTCAGGTAGCTAATAAGATTAGTACCTTTTGGTGCCATTATTACTTCTTTTTTCAGGTTAAGGGCTAGAATCCTACCATCTTCGATATTTTCAATATCGATGGCCATTTCATAGCTCTCGAACTCCTTTTTGGAAGCTTTTAATCTCAACTCAGGGCCTTCGTTACATTCAACTTCGAATTCAAAATTGCCTTCGGCATCGGTGCGGCTTTGGGAAACAACGTTACCACTAAGTCCTATCAATTCAAATGCAACATTGGCCAAAGGAAGGTTGCCATCGCCCTGCCTAACAATCCCACCAAAGGTCTTCTTGCACTCAAAGGCAATAGGTCGATTTTCTTTAAAGGAATAAATATCGTCACTACCTTTTCCTCCCTTTCTATTCGAGGCAAAGAAGCCTGTATTTGTGTCGTAATCGATATAGAAGGAGAAATCATCCTGTTCGCCGTTCACCGGTTTGCCCAGGTTAATAATATCGGATATATTCTCTCCATCAATCCTGACCGCAAATATGTCAAGTCCTCCAAGCCCTGGATGGCCATCTGATGCGAAATAGAGAATATTGTCATCGGTTATAAAGGGAAAAGTTTCCCTTGATTCGGTATTGATTTTACTACCCAAGTTCTTGGGTTCACCAAAAGTACCGTCTTCGTTTACTTCTACCACAAAGATGTCTGAGGCCCCATGACTTCCTTCTCTGTCGGAGGCGAAAAAAAGTTTCTTTCCATCGGGGCTAAGGGTAGGGTGCGCCGATGAATACGAATCGCCGTTAAAGGGCAGTTCTGTAATGTTCTTCCATTGGTCGCCATCAATTTCGGCCCTAAAGATTTTCAACCTGCTGACACCTTCATCGTCACGCTCGAAACGCCCATCGTCGGAATTGTTACGGGTAAAGTACACCGTTTTGCCATCTTTGGTAAAAGTGGTGGTCGACTCGTGGGTCTTTTTATTCATGCTTTTGGGAAGCTTAACAGTATTTTGATACATGCCACCGGTACCGGGGGTGGCTTTGTATAAGTTTAGAAATGAACGGTTGTTCCATTCGTGAACGTTTCTAAAGGTCTTGCCTGTATCCCTTGCTGTAGAGAAGATAAGTGTCTCTCCCAGTTTGGAGGGGGCAAAGTCGGATTCGGGAGAATTGATTGCCAGATTACTGATTTCGTACCTGCCCGACATTTTTTCTATTCGCTCAAGATAATCAGGTTGGCTTCTGAACTTTTCTGCTCTAAGGTCTTCGTTCTGCGCTGTTTCGAATTTCTTCATCCAAGTTTCCGCGGCGGTATACTCTCCAGTCGATTTGAGCGACTGGGCGTATCGGTACATCATCTCCGGATGGGCATCATCCTCCGGACCCGTTTCCATGAAGAACTTGCCGTACCAAGAGGCTGCATCTTCATATCGTGCATTATGGTAGTTGGAATTACCAAGATTTCTGTAGATTTCCCTGCCTTCATATCCTTTTGCGACCAAACTTTCATAGCTTTCGATAGCATCATGGTAGGCAAAGGTTTCGTAGGCCTCGTCGGCCTTTTTTATTTTCTGTGTCTGGGCGCTGATGGAAAAAAGGGCAAACAGCGAGAGCCCTACCAGTATCGGCCGTCTGTTTTTCATGTTATTCTATTTAGAAGAATCTGGGCGTTATAATTCTTTTGTAGCGAGTAAGGAACTCGTATCTCAACAAAATCTCGAAAGACCCGTCGTTGAATCTGGTGCCTCCCAGTTCCGTTACTTCACGATCATAGGCGAGGCCAATCAGGAACTGATCGGTTAACTGAAAACCGAACATAGCGCTAAGGGCGGCATCCCACCGGTAAGCGGCACCGAGGGTGAATTTGTCGTTGTATAGAAAATTAGCTGAAAGGTCAACCTGTAATGGGGCACCGCTAACGGCCTTGACTAGACCTGCGGGTTTGAATTTCCACTGCGGGTGTATATCAAAAATATAACCTGCGATCAGGTAAATGTTCATACGCTCCTCTGCAAGAAACGAAGTACTTGAAGACGAATCGTCAAAATGTTTTGTCTTCAAAAAATTTGGTACCGAAAGCCCCACATAGGCATTCTCGGTATGGTAGTATACACCGGCACCAAAATTGGGCGAGAACTTACGGTCTATATTGCTCAACCCCACAGAAGAGGCCTCGTTATTGTAATTGGCCAGTTTGTTGAAATCGACGTTCAGAAGGTGTGCGGTCGCTTTCACGCCAAAGGAAAGCTTGGCCTCGCGCGAAAGGGGTATAGTATATGAGAACACACCATCGAAGTAGGTTTCTTGGTTGGTGCCGTTACCAATCTCGTCGTTGACTATGGAAAGGCCTAGGCCCACCCGCTCGGAAACCGGCGTATGAAAATTCAATGTCTGCGTTCGGGGCGCACCGTCTAGCCCGACCCATTGAGACCTGTGCAGCGCAGCTATACTAAGCACGCCCCTTGATCCGGCATAAGCAGGGTTGACTGCCATTGTATTGTACATGTACTGGGTGTACTGCGCATCTTGCTGGGCCTGAAGGCCAATGACACTCAAAAGGAGCAGGAACGTACTGACAACAATATTTTTCATAATCTTATTTTTTGGCTATATAAGTAGGTAATCTTTCTTTTCTAATAACGTAAAGGTATCCAATTTTAGTTTCGACGTATTCTTACAGGGCAAAGTCTGCTCTTTGATTCCCGGTTATTCGGTAAATGGAAAACGTAACTAAAGAAGGTGGAAATGATTTGAGTAAATAAGATTATGATGTTTTGTGCTGAATGGGGAGCATTCTTTTTCATGATATGAAGTTTTATTTATTAAGCATTGCTAGTGATTAATTTAAATAAGTAAGAAAATACATATAAAAATTGTAAGCAAAACAAATATAGGTAAAGGTGTGGTGCGGTTTCAATATTTGTTGGGTGGAAAGATGAATTTGATGTGAACAGGGCAAAGAATGTGGTTTGTCGATAAATATCTGATATTATTGCACTTGAACGATTATCAAATGTCAAAATGTATAAAACGTTTTCGCTTGATCGAAGTTTGTTAAAACTTTTGTTGCTAGGTGGGAAACAGAAGGTATTATGTAGGAAATAAAAATGGTTAGATAGTAAAATAATTTTTTTTGTAGGAAGACTACAAATTACTTTTTAAACCCAACTCTTTCCCTTTAGTGAGCATAAAATCTTTGGCCGCTTCATATTCATTAGGTATTTCCCCCTCTAGAATTGCCTCTTTGATAGCATCTTTAATTATGCCAATTTCCTTCGAAGGGCGTAGATTAAAAATGGTCATAATTTCCTCACCACTTATGGGAGGTTGAAAATTTCTAATATGATCACGTTCTTCTACCTCTTGAATTTTTTGACGAACAATTTTGAAGTTGTTCTTATATTTTTTTTGTTTTTTGGCATTTTTGGTGGTTATATCAGCTTCGCACAGGGTCATTAAATCGTCAACATGGTCACCCGCCTCGAAAACAAGACGCCTTACAGCGGAATCGGTCACAAAATCTTCGGAAAGAATTTGAGGCCTTGAGCTCATCATCACCATTTTTTGCACATATTTCATTTTGTCGTTCAATGGCATTCGTAACCGTTTGAACAACTTGTAAACCATTTTTGACCCTACAAATTCATGTCCATGAAACGTCCAACCTATTTTTTTATTGAATTTTTTGGTAGGTGCCTTACCGATATCATGTAATAGGGCAGCCCAACGCAACCAGAGGTTTTCGGTAGTTTTGGCAATATTGTCAACAACTTCAAGGGTGTGCCAAAAGTTATCTTTGTGCCGTTGCCCTTCTTTTTCTTCAATGCCTTGAAGTGCTGTAAGTTCAGGCAGTATAAAGGGTAGTAGTTCGGTTTTATGCAGAAGCCAAAGACCTTTAGATGGTTTTGAGCTAGATAGTATTTTGTTCAGTTCATCTACGATCCGCTCCTTTGAGACTATTTTTATCCGTTCTTTATTTTCTACGATAGCTTTTAATGAATTCAGTTCTATTGTAAAATCTAATTGAGTGGCAAAACGAATTGCCCTCATCATTCGTAGAGGGTCGTCAGAGTAGGTAATACCAGGTTCTAATGGAGTTTTGATTAATTTGTTTTGTAAATCGATGAGACCATTGAAAGGATCTAATAGAGTGCCATAATTGTGTGAGTTAAGAGATATGGCCAAGGCATTGATTGTGAAATCGCGCCTATTTTGGTCATCGGACAGAGTACCGTCTTCTACAATGGGTTTTCTACTGTCCCTCTGATAGCTTTCCTTTCTAGCACCCACGAACTCCAGTTCGATACCTTCATGCTTAATCATCGCCGTACCAAAGTTTTTAAATACGGCTACTTGGGGTGCGCCCTCTAATTTAGTGGCTACTTTTTGAGCAAGTTCTATTCCGCTACCTACAGCGACTACATCAATATCTTTCGGAGTGCCTCTTTGTAGCAAATAGTCTCTTACGAAACCGCCAATGACGTAAGTGGAAACACCGAGTTCGTCAGCTGCTTCTGCAACTATTTTAAAAATGGGGTTGTTTAAGGCGTCCTGATGATTCAATTGATAATTCGTTTGAAAATTTGCTTGGGTTCATCCCCAGTTGGACCATTGGTAATCAACTTGCCCTTGTCTTTTACTCCCGAATCACCTTAACCCTTCCATCGTTACTCAATTTTATAATTGCTGAAGGAACGGCATTTTTATGTTCGGGCTGCAAATTTACCACATAGTCTACACCTTTTAAAATGACCGATGAAATTTCGTCAAATGTTCTAGGCGTCGGCTGACCTGAAATATTGGCCGAGGTAGAAACAATAGGTTTTTTGAATTTATTGATAAGATACTGACAAAATTTATCAGATGCGACCCTAATGGCCAATGTGTCATCAGAGGCAACAAGATTTTTTGCGACACCTTTCGGACTGTCGTAGATAATAGTTGTCGGCTTGGTTGAGAGATCTATCAAATCGTAGGCCAGTTCAGGTACAAAGTCAACGTGTCTTTCTAACATAGCATCATTGGCCACCAAGCAGATAAGGGCTTTACTGTCTTCCCTATTTTTTATATCGTAAACTTTTTTTACCGCTTCTGTATTGGTAGCATCACAACCAATACCCCATACAGTATCGGTAGGGTAGAGGATGAGTCCTCCTTTTTGAAGAACATCGATACAACTATTTATTTCTTTGGTAAAATCGGCCGGCATTACTTCTGATATTTTAACTTCTTTCTTTGAACATCTTCTATAGCCAATATGTCTTGCTGCTTAAAGGTTAGCGCTTCATACGTAGCGTAAAGGTCACGGCATAATTTTCTTAAACCCATAGGTTCTAATGATGCTGCATGATCGGTTCCTTTCCATGTTCTGTCTAGAGTATAGTGTCTTTCTATAATATGGGCACCCAAAGTATATGCTGCAACATCTATAGCTATACCTAGGTGATGACCTGAAAAACCGATGTTCTTAACTCGATTTCCATATTTGTCCTTTAATTTGATAATATCCAATAGACAAACATCTTCAAACGGAACAGGGTAGCCCGAGGTACAATTGTATACTACTAAATCTTTAGAACGACCTTTTTTCTCAAAGAAATTGACGATAGTCTCAATTTCATTCTTTGTAGTCATGCCGGTTGAAATATGAATATCACCGCTATAATTCTCACAAAGCCAATCTAACATTTCAAAATTATTGTTACATGCAGATGGTATTTTAATAAATACTGGATCGATGCTAGCAATCTCCTTTGCTGAATGAGTATCCCAGACAGAAGTTGAATAGGTAATACATATTTCTTCGCAGAAAGCTTTCAATTCTCGATGTTGGTCTAAATTGAATTCTAAAAACTCTCTATGTTCGCCATACGTTTTACCGTATGAGTTTATTGGATTTGGATGAGGAGCATTGTATTGTTCATCGGTTAAGAGTTCTTTATTGTTTCTCTTTTGAAATTTTACCGCGTTGGCGTTGCCAAATATCTTTGCCATGTTGATTAGCTCTTTGGCTATTTTCAAATCTCCTTTATGGTTACAACCTATTTCGGCAATAACATAAGGCTTTTTATAAGTCATTAAATCTTAAATTGTAATTTATAATAAATTCAGAAGCTTCCCTGATGGCTCCATTGGCCGAATCGTTTTTCAATATAATATCTGCGTGATATTTTATAGCCTTTGTCGCATTGGCCGGGCAAAAAGACCAAGCTGCTCTTAACATGTTGCTCAAGTCGTTGACATCATCACCTATATAGGCTAAATTTTCAAACGAAATGGCCTTCTCTTCACAAACTTTACGCAAAAAAGAAAATTTGTCCTTAACACCCAAGAACGTATTTTCGATTTTAAGTTTTTTCATTCTTTGGGCTACTACCTCCGAATTTTCAGAAGTCATAACTATTATCTCTACCTGATGCTGACGCAAAATTTCTAAGCCCATTCCGTCGCGCATATCAAATACCTTTGAGAGTTCACCATCTTTACTGAATGAAACCTTACCATCGGTAAAAACGCCATCAACATCTAAAATTAAATAGTTGATGCGACCTAGCGATTTTTTAGTTTTAAACTTGCTTATTAATAACTGTTCGATAATACTCCAATCTGTTTCAGAATCGATTTCAGATAAAGTTTCTTCAACCATTTCAAAAGTTCCGATTTTGCCGCTAAGTCTATTTCTGGAATTCATCAGACCTTTTTGAGTGGTGCAATAAATAGCCCCATTCTCAATAAGTAAACCATAGAAATCTTGTCTTCTTGGTCGATTCCGGTAGTCGTAATTTAAAGATTCGCCATTTTTAGACCATGTGAAACGATGGGTTTTTACAACACTTAGCAAGCTATCGTAATTTTCGGATCTCAATTTCTTAAGTGCAAGATTGATATCTGTGCTTTTGGTCATTGGCGATGTAGCCTGTAAAAGACAAAATATTTCAAAAGAGACCTGTGATTCTGTGCAGAACTCTAACATAGCCGATTCTGTGCTGGCAGTATCTGTGGCGTTAAAAGCATCTCTTTTAAAGGTTTTAACTTTTTTAGACCAGCTAAAATTTTGATTGACGTAGCCGATAATTTCATCATCATCGGTAAAAATGTAAACCTCGTCTAAGTCTGAAAACAAAGCTTCGGTAAGAACCCATGTAAATAAGGGCCTACCCAATAATTTTTTTTTGTTTTTTCCTGGAATACCTTTTGAGCCCTTTCTTAAGGGAATAAAACCGATCGCCTTTTTTGACATAAGCCTTAATTATAGGTCTACTACCATGTTTTTGACTAGATTTCTGGTAGCCTTGGTGGTAAATTTATCTAAATAATCTTTACCTAGAAAAAAGCGCTTATTAACTATATCTAGGTTGGTCAACGCCGTTGAAAACAAAGTGTAGCCATGGTTGAAATGAAAACCTTCTTTAAGGCATAGGATTTCTATCGGAAAAAGCCCAGGTAGAACCGTAATGTTCTTAAAATGTTCTTCATACCGGGTATGCTCTCTCGGATGTGTTTTTAGTACGATATTCATGTCACCAGGAATTTTCGATAAAATATCTCTGTAAATGGCAATCTTCTCATTTTCATTTTTAATTACACCATCTTCAGAAATGGGTTGGGTCAACACCAAAGCGTGATTTCCTTCTGCGAATAGAATATTTTGTTCTCTCAAAAAAATATTGAAAATTTCACATTTGGTTGAGTGATCTAATTTTGAGACCACTTGACGAATGTTAAGTTCTTTTGATTTCGACCTTATCGGTTGGGGCAATCTATCAGGATGCTGGGCAAAAATTGCTTTAATTTCTAGGTCAAAACCTCCGCCGATAGGTGTCTTAGTCAAATAAGTCTTATAAAACTGTTCTAATCTGGTATGACGTTGGTTATACGTACGGGCACCATCTTCAATCATATTCATTTTCTTATGGCCATAAGCATATAGAAAATAGCTTTTTGACGAATCGGTATCGCAAAGGTAAATTTCTGAGTCGAGTATAAACTCGTTTTCTTCGACTAATATAGGATGCTTCTTTCTTAGATAAGGTAGGAGCGTGGCCTTTCTTCTAAAGGAATAATTGAATTTGCCTAATTCTTGTCTGTGAACCTTTCTTTCTGAAATAATGTGCACATCTCTAAAGAAGTTCGTTTTCAAATTGGGAATCAAAGTTTCAATAAAAGGGGTACTTTCAATTAAAAACAGAAGATTGTTGCCTCTATTCTTGGTATTAAAATTACTGTCTTTCAGTATATGTAAAAGCGAAAGGTAGATGTGATAAATGGTAGACCCGACGTAGGTTCGCTTCATAGAAATTGGCAAAATAATATTGGAGATGGACCTCAAAAAACTACATTTGCAAAAGTAGCTAAAATTCAACAATTGTAATGAGCACGGTCAGTGTCATCATAAGTACTTATAACCACCCAGAGTGGCTCGAGAAGGTAATTTGGGGCTTTCAGTGCCAGACCTACAAAGATTTTGAAGTGATTGTGGCCGATGATGGTTCTGGTCAAGAAACTAAGAAATTGGTTGATGAATTGCGAAATAAGGTATCTTTTGAAATAAAACACGTTTGGCAAGAAGACGATGGTTTTCAAAAATGCAGAATTTTAAACAAGGCTGTAAAGGCTTGTAGTGCCGAATATGTGATAATGACAGATGGTGATTGTATACCGAGAGAAGATTTTGTTCAGGTACACTATATAAATAAAGAGCCTGGCTATTTCATTTCTGGAGGTTACTATATGCTTCCAATGAATATTTCAAAGGCTATCACCCTTGAAGATATAGAAAAGCAAAATTGCTTCAACATTCAATGGTTAAAAGAAAAAGGTATTCCCAAAACATTCAAAAATAACAAACTAACGGCTAGAGGGTTTATTTCTACACTCTTCAATACGTTCACCCCTACCAATGCCAGTTGGAACGGACATAATTCATCTGGTTGGAAAAAAGACATTCTTAATGTAAACGGTTTTGACGAGCGGATGCAGTATGGAGGTGAAGACCGGGAGTTCGGTGAGCGCCTTTTTAATTATGGGGTCAAGTCAAAACAGTTGAGGTATAGTGCTGTATGTATACATCTTGATCACGAACGTGGTTACAAGACACCGGAAGCAATTGCCAAAAATCAAGTTATTAGAAAAGAGGTTAGACAGAACAAAAGTGTCTGGACCTATCACGGCATTACCAAGTAGTAAGCCAGTTCGTTTTTCTTTTCAAGCTTTTTAAGTTCTCGGTATCTTTCTAAATCTCCTAGAGCATTGAGATAGCAAATGGTAATTCCTTTTTTACCGTCAAGAATACCTAAACGAATCAAATAGTGATTAATGAATTTCCAAAGAGGTTTAAATACAAGTGAAAGCACATTGTATCTTCTCTCCCTATAAAAATCTTCTTTAGCTTTCAATCTACCGTACTTGAGCATTTTGCCTTTATAGTCTTCATAGCTCTTATAGCAGAAATGGGTGAGTTTTTCCCTTAAAATTCCTGAAGAGCCATTAACGATTAAAGTCTCATGAACAATTTTCTTGTCAGAAAAACGCGCCTTACTTTTTCTGAAAAGACGATAATTTTTATCGGTCTGCCAACCGCTAAAATGCAAAGGTCTCTTTAGAAACATGAACTTTCTATAAAACCAAAAGGCAGCAACATCGGTTTCACTGTTTATGGTAGCACTAACCTCTACTTGAAGCTTTTGCGAAACCACTTCATCAGCATCTAAAAACAAGACCCAATCATTAGAGGCTTGTTTTAACGCAAAAGATTTCTGTTGAGTGAAATTCGAAAAAGGATGCTGAATAACCTTTACCCTCGGATGTTCTTTTAGATATTCGTAAGTGCCATCGGTACTGTAAGAATCAACAACAATAATTTCATCGGCAAACTCGACAGATTCAATACATTTTTCAATGTAACCTATTTCGTTGTAGGTAATGACGAGGGCCGATAACTTTTGTTTTTCCTTGGGCATTGTTAATTTATTTGGGGTTTGGTTCGGTTTTCTACTTCGTAGATTAAAAAGAACACAAAAGGTTGCGTTTTTATGCTCACTAAAAAATCCTACCCTCTAATAACAAAGAAAAAACAAAAAAATTATGTTTAATCAAAAAAATCCTACATATTATACAGCAACGTCGTATTCACGTAGGGCATCGTTCAAGGATGTTTTTTTATTGGTGCTCTCCTTTCGTGTTCCGATAATCAGTGCACAAGGCACTTGAAATTCACCGGCTGCAAACTTTTTAGTATAACTACCAGGTATAACAACTGAACGTGCAGGAACCCTACCTTTTAATTCAATAGGGTTTTCTCCGGTTACATCAATGATTTTTGTGGAAGCCGTTAAAACCACATTCGCACCAAGAACAGCCTCTTTTTCAACACGTACGCCTTCAACAACAATACATCTAGAACCGATAAAGCAATTATCTTCAATAATGACAGGTGCTGCTTGAAGTGGTTCTAAAACACCTCCTATTCCTACGCCACCGCTCAGGTGAACATTCTTGCCTATTTGTGCGCAGCTACCTACGGTTGCCCAAGTATCTACCATTGTACCCTCATCAACGTAAGCGCCTATATTCACATAACTAGGCATTAAAATGGTTCCTGACGAAATATAAGAACCATGTCTGGCCACCGCATGGGGTACCACACGAATACCTTTTTCTTGATATCCTTTTTTCAAAGGTATCTTGTCGTGGTATTCAAAAATACCGGCCTCCAAGGTTTCCATTTTTTGGATTGGAAAATAGAGCACCACCCCTTTTTTGACCCATTCATTAATTTGCCAACCATCAGAAGTTGGTTCGGCACATCGTAATTTTCCTTGGTCAAGTAGGTCGATAACCTCACGAATTGCTTCTTGAGTATCAGGGGTTTTTAGAAGTTCCCTATTGTCCCAAGCATTTTCAATCTTTTTTCTTAATTCGTTCATGGTTCTCTTGTATTATGGTGTTTATATAAGTCTCGATGAATATTCCCCGATTTAATTTTTAAATCTTCAGATACGGGAAACGGATTGCAAATATAAGAGGTCGAATAGTAATTAAAAGTCCAATTTTACGCTTATAACAATTTATCGGTTATTTTTGCCAAAAAAATAAGGATTGGGAAGATTGTTGGCTATAGATTATGGCAAAAAAAGAACGGGTATTGCTGTTACCGACGAATTGCAGCTTATCGCTTCGGGCTTGACAACCATAGATACCGATCAACTTATCGAGTTCTTAAAAGGATACTTAAAAGAAGAGTTCGTTGAGAGTTTTGTGGTAGGCGAACCTAAGCAGATGAACAACTTGCCTTCTGAATCGGAACAGTTGATCATACCTTTTTTGAATCTATTAAAGAATAATTTTCCGAATATTCCTATCGAAAGGCAAGATGAACGATTCACCTCAAAACTTGCTGTTAGGAGTATGATTGACGGTGGATTGAAAAAGAAACAGCGCAAAAATAAAGCGTTGGTAGATCAAATTAGTGCCACTATCATATTGCAAGATTACTTAAACAAAATCAAATGATTTTACCAATTGTAGCATACGGAGACCCTGTTTTACGCAAGGTCGGAGAGGATATTACCAAAGATTACCCAAAACTTGACGAGTTATTGGAGAATATGTGGGAAACGATGTATAATGCCAGTGGTGTTGGTCTCGCTGCACCACAGATTGGTTTGCCGATACGTATTTTTTTGGTGGATACAACCCCATTTGCCGACGATGAAGAGTTATCGGCCAAAGAAAGAGAGCAACTTAAAGGCTTCAAAAGGGCTTTTATAAATGCTTATATAGAAGATGAAACTGGTGAAGAATGGGCCTTTAACGAGGGGTGTTTGAGCATACCTGATGTAAGGGAAGATGTTAAAAGAAAAGGTACACTAACCATCAACTATCTAGACCAAGACTTTGTTGAACATACCGAAACCTATGACGGACTTTTGGCAAGGGTTATACAGCACGAATACGATCATATTGAGGGCGTACTTTTTACAGATAAGCTGTCTCCTTTAAAGAAAAGAATGTTGAAAAGTAGACTGAACAACATTTCAAAAGGTAAGATTGCCGTTGATTACCGCATGCGATTTCCGAACATGAAAAAAGCACGTTAAATTTTATCGTAATCCATCTAAAAGTATAATATTTGCGCTCCTAAAATGTAAAATTCTATATGAGTTTAGACAAAATTCTATCTATCGGCGGTAAGCCAGGCCTTTTTAAATTGGTAACACAAACCAGAACTGGTTTCGTTGCGGAATCACTTCTTGACAAAAAAAGAATTACCGTAGGTATGCGTAGCAATGTAAGTGTCTTATCGGAGATTGCTATCTATACTTTAGAGGAAGAGGTTCCCCTAAGAGAGGTTTTTTTAAATATTCAGGTGAAGGAAAAAGGAGGTAAAACTTCTATTGGCCACAAAGATGATAAGTTAAAACTAGAGGAATATTTTTTTGAGGTATTGCCTAACTATGATGAAGATAGAGTGTATGCAAGCGACATTAAAAAGGTGATTCAATGGTACAATATCTTGCATGATAACGGAATAACCGATTTTGATAGTAAAGAAGCAAAAGAAGATAAATCTTCTGAAGAAGAATAAAAGAAGCCCTCGTTAATCGAGGGTTTTTTTATGGGCTTTTTCCTTTATCATTTCCGGTTGGCCGACCACTTCAAATTTGAACAGATCATTTCTTGAATAATGTCCGATCACATCAAAATCGAGCTTGCTTTTAGGTATATCCTCCAAATTCAATTCTGCAGAGACTATCCCGGACTCGTTGAATAAAGGGCCTGCCAATATCTCTCCCATGGGGGAAACTATTACACTGCCTCCTGGGCAATTGTTCGCAGAATCATCCCCATCCAATAATTTTGAGTATTCTTCGGGGTAAATGTCTTCAGTGGCATATTGATTACATCCTAAAACAAAACACCTGCCTTCCATGGCTATATGCCGCATAGTTGCGGTCCAACTTTCTCGCGAGTCGGCAGTTGGTGCGATATAGATTTCAACCCCTTTTTTATACATCGCCATCCGTGCCAAGGGCATGTAGTTTTCCCAGCAAATCAATCCGCCAAGCTTTCCAATTTTTGATTCAAAGGTAACCAAGGAGTCAGCATCCGATTCGGCCCAGATAAGTCTTTCGGCCCCGGTCGGTTTTATTTTTCGATGTACACCCAACAATCCTTCAGTCGGAGAAATGTATAACATGGAGCAATAAAGACTTCCATGGCCATTTTGTTTTTCGGTTACCCCTACAACCAAATACAAATTGTTCACTCGGCTGAGGCTTTCTAGCTTCTTTAACTCACCGCCATTGAGGTCAAAACTGTTCTCTCTGAACCGATGGTATATCTCGCGCCCTTGATCTGAGCGACTGCCAACTTTTGTGCCGAAAGTGAAACCTCTGGGATAGCCTGGTATAAATGACTCAGGGAATACTAGTAAATGAAAACCTTGATTGGCATACTTGCCAACCAAGGTTTCTATCTTTTCAAGGGTCTCGGCCTTGTCAAAAAAAATAGGACTATCTTGTATGAGGCCGACCTTGATTTTCATTTTAAATCTTTTATACTAGTCTTTTTTAATTTCTTCGTAGGTGTATTTGCTTTTCTTCCAGTCGATGAGGGGAGAAGGATAATACTTTACATCCATCCGGTCTAGAAACGGAGCCTGATTGGCCAAACGTACTTTATAATTCTCCCAATTGCGATTTTCGGGTGTAGACCAACTTAATTCAGAATACCCAATTGCGCGCGGAAAGGCCAAATATTCAACTTCATCAATATTGCTTACGGTTTCAGACCAAAGAGGTGCCTCGATACCTAGAATATTTTCCAATGGAATGCCTTCATATTTTTCGGGTGTCCAGATGTAAGCCGTATCCGTTGGAATATATGCGGCCCAATGCAACCCATGTTTAGATAACGTATCATATTGCATATCTAAATAAGCCTTTTTAGCTGGCGACATGATTATTTTCATTCCTTTTTTAATGGCCAAATCGGCATTTTCTTTGCTCGACCAAAACTGGGCGATGGCAGTTGAATCAATATCAGTGGTTGCGATTTCATCCCAGCCAATCATTCTTTTGCCGTGTTTTTTGACAATTTTCTCGACCTTTTCTACAAAGTACTTGTAATCATTCTTTTTGGTAACATGGCTTTCATCACCTCCCATATGAAAATAGGGGCCAGGGGTAATGGCTGATATTTCCCTTACCACATCGTCTATAAAGGCATAAACAGTATCTTTTCTAGTGTCGAAAGTACTAAAGCCAACATGTGTACCCTCGTAAAGCTCAACCTTTTTGCCATTACCATTTAGAAACGGATATGATACTGAGGCTGCATTGGTGTGTCCGGGCATATCGACTTCAGGTACTACGGTAATATATCTGTCAGCAGCATAATTTACAATTTCGGTATAGTCTTCTTGGGTAAAGAAGCCCCCCGATTCACCACCGACCTCGGTACTTCCACCAACTTCGGTCAATTTAGGCCAAGATTTGATTTCTATACGCCACCCTTGGTCATCGGTAAGGTGTAAATGTAGAGTGTTGTATTTGTAATAGGCCAACAGATCAATGTATTTCTTTACATCTTCTACGCTGAAAAAATGACGGGCCACATCGAGCATGCTACCACGATATTCAAAAACAGGATTGTCGATTATTTTTCCGGTAGGTATGGCCCAAACCTTATACTCTGCCACAGTATCAATACTGGTTTCGGGAATTATTTGACGTAATGTCTGTACGCCTCTAAAGGCGCCTTCGGCCGTGTTGGAATTAAGAATGATCGAGTCGGCTGTTACGTAAAGCTGATATGCCTCGGGGGCATCGAGCTCTAAACTATCCGATAAATTGATATAAATAACGCCTTCTCTGTTGTTGACCTCTTCTACATTTACAGGTAGGTCTAAATCGGTCTTCCCTTTTATTTTTTCGGCGAGAAAAGTGCCTATTTCAGGAAAGCCTTCTGCATTTTCAGAAGTGTAAATTGCTGTAAACTGGTCTAGAGCAAATGCCTTTTCGGTGGCGACTACCTTTTTTGGCATGGGTATCATATCGCCCATAGCCAAATCGGTTTTCGGTAGGTTAAGTACCCGTTTTTTCTTTTCGGTCTCGCATGAAAAAAAGGCAATAAAAACGCTGCAAATAAGTAAACTTTTAAATAAATAAAATTTCATATAGGTAGAATGTTTGGATTAGTTTAGTGATAGGATAAATGGGCATCTAGTTTTCAACCAGCTCTTTCATGGTATCATACCAGATATCGTAACCTTTTGAATTCATATGAAGGCCATCTTCAATGAAAATATCTCTTTTAAGGTCACGGCCGTTGAGCATGGGGTTCCATACATCAACATAATTTAGTAGATCGTCTTTTCTGGCAAGTCTATTAAACTTGCGATTCAATCGTTTGTATTTTCCTCTTAGCTTCCATCTCGAAATACTGGGTTTTGCCGAAATGATAACTATTTCCGTAGAGGGGTCATTTTCTCTGATTAGACTGATAATCTGCCTGGTGGTACCAATAATTTCGTTAGGTCTCTTTTGTGCTTGAATGTCATTGTCACCTTCGTAAATAAATACCTTTTTTGGTTTATAACGCAAAATGAGGTCATCGGTAAAATATAAGAGATCAGAGGCTTGAGATCCACCAAAACCTGAATTGACGATTTGTTGTGATGGAAACCTAGTTTGAAGGTCTTTCCACATACGAATGCTCGAACTACCGGTGAAAACTATGGTTTCCTTCGAGGGATCCCAGATAGAGTCGTATTTCAAACTTAAGTCATCGACTTGATTCTTAAAGCGGCTCGCTTCTTGAGCAAAACCTTGATTTACAACTAATAAAGAAAAGAGGATTATAAAGCGAGACATAGTGAATATTTAAGCCACACAAGTTAGTCTATATTTAGGTCGGTTCAAAGAAATCTTAGGGTTCTGGCAGACTTCTTCGTACTATTAACATAGATTGTATTCAACTACAAACTCAACTAAGAAAACTTAAACTTTAATTAACTCATGGATTTTAAATTAAGAACGATAGCATTTATAGCTATTCTAGGTTTCCTATGCCCGGCCCAAGCACAACAGATTACTAAAGAAGAACTCATTTTCTTAACACCTGAATGGAAAGGTGAACGTTTTGAAGATGGCCGACCAAAGGTTTCTGACAATCTTTTAAAAAGAATGAAAGGTGTTACGCTTGAAGAGGCTTGGGCAGTTTTGAAAGGAGACAATTTTAAATATCAATACGCTGAAGGTTGGCAGACCATCAACCCTGATAGCGTATTGGTAGGTAGAGCTGTTACGGCCGTATTTGTGCCTGGAAGACCAGATATACATAGGGTAATCGATGATAGGGGGCATAATCAAGATGGAAGAATTAAATCTCAGAATGCCTGGACCATCGATTTACTGCAAAAGGGAGATGTTTATGTAGTTGATCAATTCGGTGCCCATATAGATGGCCCCACCATAGGTGATAACCTAGGCAACTCCATCTTTGCCAAAACAGGTAACGGAATCGTTTATGACGGAGCGATTCGTGATATTGATGGTTTAAAAGAAATAGGCGGATTCACCTCTTTCTTTCGAAGTTATCATCCTTCACATCATTTGAACAATCCTGATGGTCAGTTGAATACCACGTTAATAGGCATTAATACCCCCACTAGAATCGGTATGGCCACCGTAATGCCCGGTGATATTGTTCTAGGAAGAGATGGTGGTGTAATTTTTATTCCGCCCCATTTGGTGGAGAAAGTGGTAAAAACCTCTGAGATAGTCAGGCTGAGGGATATGTTCGGACATCAACGGTTAAGGGAGCAAAAGTATACCCCCGGGCAAATTGATAATCGCTGGTCAGATGAGATCGAGAAAGATTTTTCGCAATGGTTGAATAGTCATATTGATGAACTTCCTGTACCAAAAGAACAGATTCAAGAGCTGCTTAAAACACGTACTTGGTGATATTTGAATGAATTTTTCAAAAAAATCACTAAAAAATTAGGGTTTTGATAAAATAGGTTCGTAGTATTTAAGAAATACATCAACCTAAACGATAAGTTATGAAAAGTTCAAGAAGAAGCTTCTTAACCAAGGCGGCAGCGGCCACCACTTTAACTACCATGCCGTTTGCAACTTTTGGAAATGAATTGGTGCAGGCAGTAGACCAAACCTCAAAGAGATCGGCGCCATCAGACCTACAGATAACAGATATTAAATGCGGATATATTCGTGGTGGACACAGTTTATTTGTAAAAATCTATAGTAACCAAGACATTGTTGGGCATGGTGAGGGGGTCGATGCTACTCCAGGTACCTATCATTTGGTCAAAATGTTCGGAGAACGTTTAAAAGGTAAGAACCCTCTGAATGTCCATAGACTTTTTGAAGATATTAGAAGAGGAGGTTTTTTTGAAGGCGCGCAATCAGGCATGTACGTAGCGGTACTAACTGCTGTAGAAACAGCACTATGGGATTTGACAGGAAAGGCGTTGAACTTACCTGTATACCAATTGCTAGGGGGAAAGTTCAGAGATAAAATACGTGTTTATATGGATACGGCCCTCTATCAAAACAGATTGCCCAAACCTGAAGATTTTGCTGCCAGTGCCAAAGAAGCGGTCGATATGGGCTTTACAGCCGTTAAGTTTGATTTAGACCAGGCCAATGATCCCAATAAATACGACAAATATAACTGGACCGCGAGCCCTGCGGAAATTGAAAGAATGCACGATCAAATGGCCGCTGCCCGTGAAGCGGTCGGCCCAAATATCGATATATGTGCCGATATGCACGGCAGATATGACGCCATTACAGGCGAGAAGGTGGCAAAGATTTTAGAACCTATCGACATGATGTGGCTTGAAGAACCCATACCTGCGGAAAACGTTGATGCCTACAAAAAGATAACCGACTCTACTAGTACACCTATCTGCGCTGGTGAAAACCATTATTTGGCTTATGGTTTTAGAAGACTTTTAGAAACAGGGGCGGTAGATATTATTATGCCCGATTTACAAAAGGCAGGTGGTTTAGGAGAAGCTCAGCGTATAGCGAATCTGGCAAACCTCTACTATGTACCTTTTGCTCCTCATATGGTCGCTTCTTTTCTAGGTGCTATGGCATCATGTCATGTATGCGCATCGGTGCCGAATTTCATGATTCTTGAATGGCAGATATATTTTCACAAAAATCCGATGTATAAAGAAATAGTCAGCTACGATGGAGAGATGGTCGAAGACGGTTTCATTAAACTCTCGGAAAAACCTGGTATCGGGGTCGAGATCAACGAAGAAGGAATGAAAAAATATGCCGATAAAAACGTGCCTTTTTTTAAATAAGTGTTGAGTAAAATTACCCTTTTGGCACCTTTGCAATAATACCCTCGGCATCGGCCCAATCATAAAAACGTTCGATCCAACTATCTGAGGGTAGGCCTTGGCTTTTCATTCCAAAACCATGTCCACCTTTCGCATACATATGCAGGGCAGGGGTATAGCCTCTGTTAAGCCAAGAGTTGTATAATTCAATACTTCCCTTCGCCAAGCCAAGTGGGTCGTCGGTAGCGCAAATGACCAGCATTTTTGGGGCATTGGCAGGAGCTTCTTGAACTGGAAAGGCGGTAGTCCAGGGATATACAGGAACAATAAAGTCAGGCCTATCCAGCTTTTTCGCGTAATAACCGACCCCCATGGTTACGGCTCCACCCGCGGAAAAGCCCATAAAGCCAATTTTAGCAGGGTCTACACCATATTCATTGGCGTGCTCCCGAACATAGGCGACGGCAGAAAGACCATCGGCTATCGATAGAGGTAGAACAGGTTTGATACGCTGACCGATTTTAGCTGGGTTGTTAGTCCCCTCATCGGTAATTTCTTTGATACCATCTTCTCCCGTAGGTACAAGGCGATATTTGAGCACAAAGGCCGTGATACCCTTTTTAGAAAGCCATTTGGCTACCATGTTTCCTTCACTCTCGATGCTTAGGCCATACAAACCTCCTCCTGGAGCCACAATAACCGCTGTACCGTTCGGGTTGGTTGGTTTAAAGACCTGCATGGTGGGCACCGAAACGTTGGTGACCACTTCTGTATCCCAAATTTGTGAGAAATATTGCTTTTCATCGCCTTGCCAGCTTACATCGACAGCTTTTTCATGCGGAACTTGAATAATGTCTTGCGCTTGAAGGCTACTAGTTAAACTGACAGTCAATAGATATAAGTAAAGGATGTTTTTTTTCATTATGGTAGGTCTTTAAATTAAATTCCGACAGCCAAATACGCTAGAGCTGCCAAAACTCCTCCAATTATCGGTCCGACAACGGGAACCCATGCATAGCCCCAATCGCTATCTCCCTTTCCTTTAATGGGCAGAATTGCGTGCGCTATACGAGGGCCTAGATCACGCGCGGGATTGATTGCATATCCGGTAGGACCTCCGAGTCCAAAACCGATTCCCATGACCAGTAAGGCTACGGGCAGGGCATCGAGAGAACCTAAGGAAACAGGTTCGTCAGAAATAGTTCCTCCTGCAATATAAAATACTCCGAAGACCAAAGCGAAGGTTCCGATAATTTCAGTGACCAGATTCCAAAAAGGGCTTCTTATGGCCGGTGAGGTAGAGAACGTTGCCAAAATGGCTCCTTTATCCTCTGTAATTTCGTATTGCTTTTTATAGGTCAGAAAAACCAAAAAATTTCCTACCATCGCTCCAAGTATTTGAGCCACAAAATAGCCGGGTACTAGACTCCAATCAAACTTGCCGGCGGTCGCCAACCCAACGGTTACTGCCGGGTTCAAGTGCGCCCCGCTCACATCGGCACTTATAAACACGCCTACAAAAACAGAAATACCCCAAGCCAATGAAATACCTACCCACCCCGAATCGGAACCTTTGGTACCTTTAAGAACAAGGTTGGCCACTATACCATTACCCAATAGTATGAGCATGCCTGTTCCGATAAATTCAAAGATGTAAGCTTGCATAGTTTAGTTGGTTTTAGGTTTAAAAGATAGAAAAAAGAATTTTACTCCTAGTTTTCTGTCAAAAAAATAAATTTTAAACCCCAAATTGTTGAAGGTGGTGATCAATATGTTTATAGAACAGGGTATTCCACTCATCCGTAGTAAGAGGGCCGAAAGAGTGAGATTCTTTGTTATGAAAGTGTGCGGCCCCTAATTGTTGCGTTTTTTCAACATTACCGATTAAAAGATCCCTTTCTTTATCAAAATCTTTGTCATCGGAAACGAGAAAAACAGGAGCTGTACGCATATTCTTTTTATAGGGTTTTGGGCCTGTAACTACTTTCTTTGCTAAAAGTTTTATCAAGACTTTTTTTAAACCTGTGGGTTTCGGGTATTTATCTGTATAAACCAAGTCATAGGTAACATTGCAATGGGCCAGCATTTGAGAAACATTCATTTTACCCCAAAGGTTTGTGGTCGATGGTGTCAGTTGGTTAATTCTAGAGACCAATTCTTCAGAAACTTTTCGGTCAAATACATTCTTAATTATCATTTTTAAAGTTTTAGTTGGATGGTAAAAAAAATCGTTTCTAAAGTTAGAAAAAGACCCGTTCTAATCCTACTGAACTATAGGTCTTTATAGAAAAAATCATTAAGTTAATTTTAAGAGTGTTTTTGTAGGAATATAGCAATCTGCTCATGGGCCTTACTATTATCGGAAGCGGTTTTTGAGCGGCGAAGGAAATACAATTTGACCTTGATTTTATGCATTTTTTGAAAATTTAGTGTTCTTAGTCAATCAATAGTATTGGTGTTATCGATAACATTATAATTTTATTTTATTTTAACAATATTAGTAGGAAAAAGATGTACCTTCGGTAAGGTTTTGAATATTGATTTGATGACACATCCCCCTTCCATCATTCAATATGATTTTTTATTGACTACCCCTTCATTTTATGTGGAAAAAATTTCTAGGTAATTTCTTGTTGCTCTACATTCCTTTGCTAGTGCTTTCTCTTCTCATGCTCACCAGTCAGAAGCGGGAAAGGATTGTTGAGCTTTCTAAGCAAGAAGCCCTTGATGCTACCAATAAATCTTTTTTTATAAGTGATGTTTGCCACTACTTGGTACACAATTCAAATTATTGGACCTCTATACTTTATCCACAGAAATTCAATCCTCAAAGCACTCATAAAGAATTTATTCGGCCTTATTTAGAGGTTTTGAATAGTCTGGGTTTTTACGATCAGTTTAGGATTCTAGATAACAGTGGTAATGAAGTTTTGAGGTACCAAAGTTACCAAGGTGGAATTTTGGAGTCGGCACCTTTACAAAGCAAAATTGATCGTGAATACGTTCAAAAAGGTCTAACTTTAAAAAAGGGCAATGTATTCTTGTCAAGAATAAACTTGAATAGGGAGTACGGTGAAATTGAAAGACCCTATAAGCCTGTTCTACGCTCAGTAGGGCCTATTTATGATTCGCTTGGCAATAAATTGGGGCTTGTGGTCATCAACTTTCGAATGGCCGATATATTGAATACTTTGACTACCCCATCAACAGAGGGCAATACTTATATAGTTGATTCTAACCTTGATGTTATTAGCTCAAATACTTCAAAATTCGAACTGCCTAATGAAGTAAAGGAATTTGAAAATCTAGGAGAGGATAAAACCAGAATAAACGTTCAGGGGTTACTGCCTTTTAAGGATACCACTTTTTTAAGTGACGGAGCCATTTGGAGTTTGCGAAAAGTAAATCTTGAAAACGGTAAGCTGCGAAGCAGCCGTATCTATAACGAGCCCGATAATATATCAACAGCTACTGATTGGGCCATTGTCGAAGAGATTCCTTCTACAGCTATTCAAGCTGGAATGTGGCAGGTTTACCAGAACTTTATCGTACTTCACTTATTCTCCATTTTAGCGGTTGCCGGTATTTCATACGGTTATTTAAAGTATCAAAAAGAAAAACTGTTTCTAGTGGAAGAACTGAAACAAAAAAACGATTCATTGGTTGAAGGACAGAAGAAGTTGCAAAAAATAAATAAGCAGGTCAAGCAAACAAACGATCGTCTAAAAGTACGAAACGAGCAACTGGAGCAATTCAATTATCTCATATCACATAATCTAAGAGCGCCTGTTACAAGTATGTCTGTCATTGTAGATATGCTGAAGAATAAGAAATATGAGGGCCATATTAAAGATTTGCTGCCCAAATTGAATACCATAGCCGATAGTATTGTCAACTTAACAGAAGATATTAGACATTATGTTACGATACTCGACCAGAATGAAATTGATATTAAGGGTATTGACTTGATTGAGTTGATTGAGAATGTCAGGAAAGAATTTCCCGATTCGATAAACGATGATAGCGGTTTCAGAATTATTTATCAGTTGGAGGAATGGAAAGTCGTCAATTTTTCGAGGTTTTATTTAAAAAGCATTATTCACAACTTTATATCTAATGCAATCAAATACAGAAGAAAAGATGTTTCTTCATTTTTGTTGTTTAAAAGCAAAGTTGAAGATGGAAGGAAGGTACTATATGTTGAAGACAATGGTATTGGTGTAGACACCGATCGTCATAAAGACGATATGTTCAAGCTATATAAAAGATTTCATAGAGATGTTTCAGGCAAGGGCATGGGGCTTTTTCTTGTTAAAACTCAATTGGAAGCTCTAGATGCCTCAATTAGCCTAAAAAGTAGTGTAGGTAAAGGCACGGTATTTAAGATAATTTTTTAAATTTAAGTAACTAACAGACAATAAATCACATGGTTGCGTTATAAGATATCGAAACCATGAGAGGCAACTAAAATCAGCTGACATGAGAAAAGCGAACATTTTATTGGTAGATGATGATGAAATTTATCTTTACCTGACCGAACGTCTTTTAGACGGAATTTCGGAGAACTTAGCGGTCAATTCTTTCACCGATGGTGAAAAGGCATTGGACTACATTAAAAATTGTGCAAATGAACAAACAGAAATGCCAGGGGTCATACTTCTAGATGTAAATATGCCTTTTTTAGACGGGTGGGGTTTTCTAAAAGAGTTTAGAGAATTGAAACCAAAAATTAATGACAAGGTTCATATTTATTTGGTAACCTCTTCAGAGCGCGAACGTGATAAAGAACGGGCCAAAGAATTTAAAGAGCTTACCGGGTATGTTGTCAAGCCGGTCTCGGAAGACAATCTGGTCGAGATATTAACTGAAGTTTACGAAAATCAATGGTAATGATATAAATTTACTTTTCAATCTTTTTCAAAGAAACAAAGACGCCCATGATTTACAAATCATGGGCGTCTTTGCCTAGTGTACTTATTAATTAATATCTCACCCCGTGTACATTCATTTCGAGGGTATACACAGAATCCATCGCAGTAATGAACAAGATGTTCTGTTTCGGTCCGCCGAAAGTTACATTGGCAGTCCAGTTTTCAGGAACAGGTATATGCTTGATTTGCTCACCCTTCTTGTTAAAAACCGTTACCCCATCGCCGGTCAAATAAACATTTCCTAAATGATCAACCGTCATACCGTCAGATCCCATATCAGCAAAGAGCTTCTTATTCTTCAAGTCTCCATTTTTGCTGATATCGTAAACATACGTTTTCTTCGCTCCGTTGTCTGAAACATATAAAGTCTTGCCATCGGGAGTACCAATAATGCCATTGGGCTGTTCGTAGTTATCATCTATTACAACCCGTGGTTCAGAGGTGTTGGCAGCCAGATAATAAACTCTTCTTGCCGATTGCTCGGGTTCGGTATGTTGCCACCAAGAGCGTTTGTAGAAAGGATCGGTGAAATAAATACCTTCTTTTTGGTCGACCCAAATATCATTGGGGCCGTTCAATTTTTTTTCCTCAAAATTATCAATGACCACCGTCACTTTTTTATCAGTTGCTATTCGCCAAAGTTCATTCTTTTCGTCTGCAGCGGCCAAAAGATTTCCCTCATCATCAAAATAAAGACCATTGGCACGACCGGCCGGTTTCATATAGTCGGTGACGGTATTATCCGAAGCGCTCCATTTAACAATTCTATCGTTCGGTTGGTCGGTAAAATAGACGTCTCCAGATTTATCCATAGCTGGGCCTTCGGTAAATTCGAAAGTGTCTGAAACCAAGGTCAATTCGGCCCCTTTTGCAACGATGTCATCAACTTTCTTTTGCCCTTCGCAAGAAAGGCTCACCAGCGATAGGCCCCATAATCCTAGAAATAGTTGCTTTGAATAATTCATCATCTTGATTAAGATAGCTTTTTAAGAAACTTCATATTATGGCGCATGCTTTCAACAGGGGTACTCGTATATTCTTCCTGCTCAATAAAAATGTGTTTGACTCCCGAAGCTTTTTGACTTTCCATAATTTTTTTGATGTTCAGGTCGCCATTACCGAACTCGGTGCTTTCCTTTTCTTTAAAATCCATATCCTTTAAATGCCATAGAGGAAAACGACCTGGATATTTCTTGAAATAATCCATCGGGTCAAAACCTGACACGACTACCCATCCTAAATCAAGCTCCATATAAACTAACTCGGGGTCGGTATTATCCATTAGCACATCATATAAAATTTGTCCGTCATGTGATTCGAACTCGTATTCATGATTGTGGTAACCGAATTTGAGACCAAGCTTTTTACATGATTCTCCCGCCTTGTTAAACGCGTCGGCCACCCTTTGGTAATTATCTACGGTTTGCCCTTTACTTGGTAAAGAAGAACATATGACATATTCTTGACCGGACCTAACGGCCTGCTCCATCGTATTCTCAAAATCGTCATCAAGGGCAACATGGCCACTGACCAATTTCATGTCAAGCGCTTCGCACTCCTTTTTCATACCCTCAGGGGAAAGACCATAATACAAACCTTTTGTACTGCGTGCGGACTCAATTTTTTTGATGCCCAGGTCGGCTATAGTTTTAAGTGTTTGCTTGGCATCTTTAGCCAATTCATCTCTAAAAGTATAGAGCTGAACACCATATTCGGGCTTTTTGTAAAGGTTAAATGAGAGATTGGGCACTAGTAATGCACCACTACCGGCAACCGTAGTTTGTTTTAAGAAATGTCGTCTTGAAATCATTTGAAAATATTTGTTTGGTCAAGATAGTCATTTCGCTTGAAAAGATTATTTCAAAAAGGTTCAAAAAAAGACGGATAGGGTTTGGCAAACTTCGCTAAGGCCATCTAAATTTATACTGGTTAACTTGACTTGATATGAAAATTTTTCACTGTTCGCATTGCGGCAACCCTCTATATTTCGAAAATACAGTATGTCTCTCATGTGGGAGTCATTTGGGATATTTAGAGCATCGGTCTCAACTGGTAAATTTGATAGCAAATAATGGCCTCTTTAGTGTTTCGGGTGATGAAGGCAAGCTATATCGGTTCTGTAAGAACCATGAATATCAAGTCTGCAATTGGTTGGTAGAAATCAATAGTAATTCTGAGTTTTGTACGGCATGCTCACTCAATAGAACCATACCTAACCTAGAAAATGAGTCTAACTTGGTTGAATGGCGTAAGCTCGAAATCGCTAAGCATCGGTTGGTCTATGCATTAATGAGGCTTGGCCTTCAGGTAGAACCTAAAAAAGGGGTTGAATCTTCGGGTATCGCTTTCGATTTTCTAGAAGAAATTACAAATGCGCAAAACAGCGAACCTGTTCGTACAGGCCATCTCAATGGAACAATAACCATTAATGTGGCCGAGGCAGATAGTGTTCACCGCGAATATATGCGAAAACAAATGGCCGAACCCTATAGAACGTTAATAGGTCACTTTCGACATGAAATTGGCCATTTCTATTGGGATTTGCTTATAAATAATAATAGTGATAATCTCTCTGCCTTTAGGTCAATCTTCGGCGACGAGCGTGTCGATTATGGTGCAGCGCTTCAAAATCATTACAATCAAGGCGCTTCGAGCAATTGGCCGAGCTATTATATTAGTTCTTATGCGTCATCTCACCCCTGGGAAGATTGGGCAGAAACTTGGGCACATTACTTACACCTGATTGACCTTTTGGAAACCGCTTTCTATTTTGGTATTGAAACAGGCGGACATCTTAATGATGGCTCACCCTTGAAAATGGAAGCTCGTTTTGACCCTTATTTACAACAAGATTTTGATGCCATTATCAAAGCCTTTAGGCCACTGACCTATGCTATCAATAGTTTGAACAGAAGTATGGGCCAACCCGATGTCTATCCTTTTGTTATCTCCGATACCGTTTTGAATAAACTAAGGTTTGTACACCAACTTTTACATTGATTTTTTATTCAAGTCTGTGGGGCTTACCCTAAAGTAGATGCTTATTTTTGCATAAAATTTCAGGGTAATGAATTCTAGAGCAGATCAGCTAAAAGCTTTTGATAGGTTATTGACCATAATGGATGAATTAAGGGAAAAATGTCCTTGGGATAAAAAACAGACTCTACAATCATTAAGGCACCTAACCATTGAAGAAACTTATGAACTAGGTGATGCTATTTTAGAAAACGACCTGAACGAAGTTAAAAAAGAACTGGGCGATGTACTTCTGCATATCGTATTCTACTCGAAAATAGGCTCAGAAACCAATGATTTTGACATTGCCGATGTGTGTCATACCATTTGTGACAAACTGGTAAGCAGGCACCCACATATTTATGGGGATGTCACTGTTAAAAATGAAGAAGACGTAAAACGCAACTGGGAAAATCTCAAACTGAAAGAGGGTAAAAAGAGTGTGTTGGAAGGCGTGCCCAATGGTTTACCGGCCTTGGTAAAGGCCAATCGCATTCAAGACAAGGTCTCGGGCGTAGGTTTTGACTGGGAAAAACCCGAACAGGTGTGGGAAAAGGTTCAAGAAGAACTTTCAGAATTTCAAAATGAGGTACAAGATAATAACAAGGCTAAAATGGAAGCGGAATTTGGCGATGTGATGTTCTCTATGGTCAACTACGCCCGTTTTTTAAATATCAATCCTGAAAATGCGTTGGAGCGAACCAATAAGAAATTCATAGGGCGCTTTCAATATTTAGAGGCCAAAGCCAAAGAAAGGGGTAAGTCGCTAAAAGATATGACTTTAGAAGAGATGGATGTTTTTTGGGAAGAAGCAAAGACGTTCAACCAAACCTCTTAGTAATATCTCGTAACCCCACCTTCATTTTTCATCGTTATTTACCTTTTAATTATCAATCTTGTTCCAGCAATACACCAAAGAATTTCGATATAATATTCAACTTTCTGTTCCCGTAATTATGGGAATGTTGGGTCACACGTTCGTACAATTGGCCGATAACATCATGGTAGGTCAATTGGGTACGGCCGAACTGGCAGCGGTATCTTTAGGCAATAGTTTTGTTTTTATAGCCATGTCTATTGGTATTGGCTTTTCTACAGCTATAACTCCATTGGTGGCAGAGGCCGATGGTGCCGGTAATAAGCATGATGGCAAAAACGCTTTGAAACACGGTCTCGCACTTTGTACCATACTCGGGTTGACCCTTTTCTCCCTTATCTTGTTGGCTAAGCCCTTGATGTATAGGATGGAGCAGCCGGCCGAGGTGGTGGAATTGGCACTCCCGTATTTAGATCTAGTGGCTTTTTCATTGGTGCCCCTGATCATCTTTCAGGCATTTAAGCAGTTTTCAGAAGGCTTGTCACAGACCCGTTACCCTATGTACGCCACCATTTTGGCGAATGTGGTAAACATATTATTGAACTATTTGTTGATATTCGGCACTTTCGGTTTTCCGAAAATGGGAATTGTGGGTGCGGCCATTGGTACCTTGGTTTCTCGATTTGTAATGGTTATTTTTCTGTGGTTTCTACTGCGCAGCAAAAGAAAATTTCATGATTATGTAACGGCATTCAACTTTAAAAAGTTGGAGCAAAAAGTGGTGAAAAAAATCATCAGTTTGGGTTTTCCATCAGCGCTACAGATGTTGTTCGAAGTAGCCATTTTTACGTCGGCCATTTGGTTGAGCGGGGTATTGGGGAAAAATGCGCAAGCCGCTAATCAGATTGCTCTAAACCTGAGTAGCATGACTTTTATGTTCGGTATGGGGCTAGGGGTGGCAGCAATGATTCGTGTTGGCAATCAAAAGGGACTTAAAAACTTCTCTGAGCTGCGTAGAATAGGTAAGTCTATTTTTTTTCTGACCTTTTTACTTGAGATTGTTTTTGCTGTTCTGTTCTTATTGGGTAGACATTGGTTTCCATCATTATATCTTGATTTAGACGATATTTCTAACATGGCCGATAACGCCCAAGTAATAAAAATTGCGGCTGAGTTGTTATTGGTGGCAGCGGTATTTCAGATATCAGATGGGGTACAGGTAGTAGTCTTAGGCGCCTTGAGAGGCATGCAAGACGTGAAAATACCTACTTTAATTACTTTTGTTGCCTATTGGTTGATAGGCTTTCCGGTGAGCTATTTTTTAGGGCTTCGTACCGAATTGGGTAGTACGGGTATTTGGCTGGGTCTATTGACGGGGCTTACCGCCTCGGGTATTATGTTGTATATTCGATTTAATTACCTAACCCAAAAAATGATTGCCCAATCTGCATAAGAAAAGGCAACTAACGTAGACAAAAACTAATTTTCATTTATATGGAATTTCCAAAGTTTCTTTTAGGCGATAATACCGATTATCCTACCGCAATTTTTGTTGTGCATACCGAGTACCCAAGATTTATAATAAATCTGGAAAATGATGAAGTGGAATGGTTGGAAGATTTTTCTCCGGAGGATGAAAAAGAACTTGAATCGGAAGCTGAAAATCTGATTGAACAGGCGAATTTATTTTACGATAGAGAGGTTTCAAGGTACGAAGACTAGTTGATAATGTTAGAGCATCTGGTAGAACTTGATAAAGACCTTTTTTTATTTCTGAACAGTTTAGGAAGTTCGAGATGGGATGGTTTCTGGCTTTTTGTCACCAATAAATTTAGCGCTATACCTATTTATGCGATTTTATTGTTCTTAACCTATCGTGCGTTGGGTCTTAGGCGTACCATCATAGCTGTTCTGGCGGTTGGTTTGATGATCCTTGTTACAGACCAGTTGTCGAACTTTTTCAAATATGGGGTACAAAGATTAAGGCCATGCCATGACCCTACCTTACAAGACCTGGTTCGATTAGTGAAAAAATCTTGCGGGGGTAAATACAGTTATTTTTCGGCTCATGCAGGCAATAATTTCGCGTTGGCATTTTTCTTTTCTTCCCTTTTGAAAACAAAATATCGGTATATAGGAATTTTACTGGCTTTTTGGGCGGTTTTGGTGTCTTACAGTCGAATTTACATCGGTGTCCATTTTCCCTTGGATATTATTACAGGGGCCTTAATAGGCTTGATTTTTAGTTGGTTGTTTTTAAAGTTAGCTATATTTGCAGACCTCAAAATACCTCTATGATATCTAACTCTAGATATTGGGTTTTAATCATTTTAGTTGTTCTGGTGTACATCACCGGTATGTTCGTCACCCTATTCGAAAATGATTCTGCACAATTTGCCGTAATGGCCATGCGAATGGTTCAAGAGAATGATTTTTTAAATCTTTTCAAGGGCACTGAAGAATATTTAGATAAACCGCACTTACATTACTGGTTGGCCGCATTTTCTTATTTGCTGTTTGGCATAGAAGATTGGGCCTACCGTATTCCTGGAATTTTAGCTCTGCTTTTAGGTGCCTATTCTACCTATGGTCTTGGCAACTTGCTTTATGATAAAAGAGTGGGTAAAGTTGCTGCCCTCATATTTATGACGGCACAGACCATTGTTCTATCTGCGATAGATGTTCGAACCGATGCCGTATTAACGGGCTTCGTTATTTTGGCCATATGGCAGTTAGCTTTATATGCGAATACAGGCTCAATTAAGTCGATTTTGTTGGGCGGTATTGCTGCCGGCTTGGCATTTTCAACCAAAGGCCAATTGGCCATATTGATCATTGGTTTGGCACTTTTAAGTCATTTGATCTATACCCGAAATTGGAAGGCGCTTATCAACTGGAAAGTCTTATTGGGCCTCTTGACTTTTGCCATTGCCATAACCCCCATGTTGTATGCATATTACCATCAGTTTGATTTGCACCCGGAAAAGGTTTTACGTGGTAAAGCAGAGCGAAGTGGAATTTTCTTTATTTTTTGGGAACAGAGTTTTGAGCGACTAAGCGGCGAAGGCATGGGTAGCAATAGCAGCGACTATTTCTTCTTCTTTCATACATTTTTATGGGTTTTTCTACCGTGGACGGTCTTAGGTATCATGGCTTACGCTAGAAAAATAAATAGCCTATTCAAATTGAAATTTAAATGGGTTCAAGGTCAAGAAATGCTTACTATAGGTGGCATCACTTTCTTTTTTCTGATTGCAAGCTTTTCCCAATTCAAGCTTCCTCATTATTTGAATAGTATAATACCCCTGTTTGCAGTTCTCACAGCGACTTATATTGTGAATCTGAAAAATGAAAAAACCGGTCGTATTTTGCTCGGGGTGCAATATTTTGTGTTGAGTATCATATTCATTGCTGCGGTACTGATTTGTTTTCTGGTCTTCGAATTTGATAATCTTTTCGCTTTGGGCCTACTATTGGTCTTTTTGTTGACCATTATCTATTTCTGCTTGAAAAGTGAGCAATATGATAAGAAGATAATCACTTTGACCGTCTTTGGCTCCTTATTGCTGAACGCCACCCTCAACCTTCATTTTTATCCTAATTTATTGACCTATCAGGCTGGCTCAAGCATGGCCAAAGTGGTTAAAGAAAGAGAAGTACCGGTTGACAACATATATAAGCTGGGTGATTTTCACACTTGGTCGTTTGATTTCTACAACAGAAAGCCGTTAAAAATAACATCTTACAATGCGATAAGAGGTAAGAAAGATTTTTGGGTCTACGCCAATGATGACCAGTTACGAGAACTAAAAGAGTTAGATTTTGATTGGGATATTCAATACACACGAGCGCATTACCGAATTACGAGATTGAGCCTCAAATTCCTAAATCCCTCAAAGAGAAAAAAATCGTTAGATAAAATGCACTTGGTGCATATTTACTGATTCTTCACCAAGTTTGGCTTTTTAAAGTGATAGATAATCCCCCAAAAAGAAGTGAAGGCGGTTATCAAGAAAAAGACCATACTCAAAGTTATCGACAAGTCTTCATTAAGACCAAGCCAGTTAGAGAAGTAGTAAAAAGTAATTTCACGACTTCCGATACCTCCAATAGTCAAAGGCAATACTGCAACTATCGATGAGACCAGAAAAACAAATAGATACCCTATTGAACCTATAGAGGCATCCATGGCTATTAGAATTAAAAGTACACAGATTAATTGCATCAATTGTACTACGGACGAATAGATAAACGAAGGCCAAAATGCCTTTAAAACATAGGGAAAGAACTTAAGGTTCAAAAAATAAAAAACAACCGTACTCAATATAATTAGGGGAATGGAACCCCATCGATAGGTATCTAGGAAGTCACTTTTTATAAACAGTACTAGAATACAAGCATAAATGAATAACAGAAGAAGACCGCTCAAGCGATCTAGCAGCAGAACGGATACTACTTTTTTTGTTTTTATATCAAAGGTCTTTTTGATAAGGTATCCCTTATAGGCATCTCCTCCAATTCCACCCGGTAGAAAAAGGTTATAAAACATGCCCAATAGGTATAGTTGTAGATTGCTTTTGTGCGATAAGGGAATTTTCAGTAATCTGAAATAAAGATTAAGCCTAAAGGCAGCAACAATCTTTGATATGATAAAGAAAAGGAGCGCCAATATTAAATAAAATACATTGGCACTTTTAATAACAGCCCAGACTTCGGCGATTTCGACTTTGGTAAAAACCAAATAAATCAATAGAACGCTGAAAGCAATTTTTAAAGCGGTTATGCTTTTTTTACGCAGATTCGCCACCTACGAAGACTTTTTTAATTCTATAAGGCCTTTTCTGCTGAGACTCATAGTAGGTGCGAATTAGCAGCTCCATAACAATACCTATGGTGAAGAGTTGAATACCGGCAAGAATGAACATCAATCCAAAAATGAGCAAAGGTCTGGTACCTATATCCTCACCGAATCCGAATTTTACGATCAATAAATACATGTTGATCAATATGCCCACCATAATAAGTAGAACCCCAAAAATACCAAACAGGTGAATGGGCCTTTGAAAGTATTTACGAATAAAAAGCAAAAGCATCATATCTGCGATTACCTTGAAAACACGCTCCAACCCGTATTTAGACACACCTGCATGGCGCGCATGGTGTTTCACGGGTACCTGCTTGATCTGTGCACCTTCAAGATAAGCTAGCAAAGTTATAAAACGATGCATTTCGCCATAAAGGTTGAGGTCTTTGGCAATATCTTTTGAGAAAACTTTCAAAGCACAACCATTATCTTTTATGTCGAGATTTGTAATTCTTCGAACCAAAAAGTTGGCGATTTTTGAAGGTATTTTTTTTGCCAAAGAATCTTGCCTTTTTTGCCTGATGCCAGTTACCAAATCATATTCACCGTTTACAGCATATTGTAACATTTGAGGAATATCGGTTGGGTCGTTTTGCAAATCGCCATCCATGGTAATTATAAAGTCTCCCTCGGCATAGTCAATACCTGCCGCAAGTGCCAGACTCTGACCATAATTCTTTTTTAGCGCAATAAGATGCACCTTATCATCATTCATGGCATTGACGATTTTTCGTGTGCTGTCTTTCGAAAAATCATCGACATAGATTATTTGATAGTTATAGCCCTCTAAACTTTCGTGAATTTTTTTAGTCAGCAGAACTACGTTATCCTCTTCGTTATAGAGTGGAACAACAATAGATAGTAAGGAACTCGTAATAGGGTTCATCAAAAGAACAGATTTGCGGCAAATTTAGGGTTTTATTACGCAAGCGCACATATTAATTCTCGAATGCGATTGAGAACGATGCTTTGAACAAATAAAAACTTATTATTTGATAGAGAATTTAATAATATGCCTAAGGTTTTATATCGAACGATCTCAAGAGCATATCGGCGGCTTGCTTTGGTGAAATCGTTTTGCTTAGTACTTTTTCAAGTAACTGGTCTTGCAATGATTTTACCTTTTGATTGATATAAAAGTTCTTTTTTAATGTTTGCTCAACAATTTCGAGCATCCAATTTTGTAGTTGTTCTTCCCTTTTTTTGTGGAACGTAGCGTTCTTTTTGGTTTTTATAATGAATTCATCAATTAGTGACCATAACTCTTGAATACCCTCATCATGAAGAGCGGAACAATACGTTACTTGAGGATCCCATCCGTTTTGCTTGGGAGGAAATAGCGCCAAAGCTCTTTTGAAGATAGAAGCTTCTTGCTTCGCAATTTCTAAGTTTGTTCCATCGGCCTTATTGATGGCTATGACATCTGCCAGTTCGATAATACCTCTTTTGATTCCTTGAAGGTCATCACCGGCACCTGCCAATTTTAATAGAAGAAAAAAGTCGACCATACCATGAACGGTGGTTTCACTTTGGCCTACACCTACCGTTTCGACCAGAACAACATCGAACCCGGCAGCTTCACAGAGTATTATTGATTCTCTTGTTTTGTGGGCAACGCCCCCTAGATTATTATTTGTAGGAGTGGGTCGAATAAAAGCATTGTCACTTTTGAGCAGTTCGGGCATTCTGGTCTTATCGCCGAGAATACTTCCTTTACTAACGCTACTCGAAGGATCTACGGTTAAAACGGCAACCTTATGGCCTTTTTTGATAAGTAAAAGACCCAGTTTTTCTATAAATGTACTCTTTCCGACCCCCGGCACTCCGGTTATACCAATTCTAATGCTATTACCACTTAATTTCAAACACCCATTTAAAATTTCGTCAGAGAGAACTTCATCCTGTTTTTTGGTGCTTTCGATAAGAGTAATCGCCTTTGAGAGAATGGTTTGATCACCATTTTTAATGCCTTCGATAAACTGATTGTCAGACAAAGGCCTCTCTTGACCTTTTGAACGGTCTGAAGAAAAAGTTCTGACTTTCTTTTTTTTATCGGCCAATCTTATTTGTTGATAGGTACTTTAACCTTTGTTTTATCCCAAGAAAAAGACATGAAAAGTTCTCCATTATCCTCAAAATCGATAGTGAAATTTTCAATGTTGTCGTTAAGTATTTCTGTAGGTACGGTAACTTCGACAACGTCTTCTTCGGGGTTTCTTGAAGTTTCTTTACCTCCACTTAGAACGGTAACCCCCCAATCGGGAATTCCCTTATTAAATATAACATTCCAACTTTCCTTTCCTGGTTTTGTCCATAAAGAATATCTTCCGGGAGCCAGACTTTTATCAGCAATACGAATAGTAGTAGAGGTCGAAAATTTGGTAGGTTCATTGGCCCCGGTTCTCCAAACTACATCATATGGTACCAATTCACCAAAAATAACACGCCCTTTTTTCTTCGGACTGGAATAGGTCACCGATAGATCAAAATCGTTTTTTTGATAAACGTTCGTAATTTCTGGGCTATGGGTCTTCGTCTGTTTTCTCATATAAGGCCTGAAAATAAAAAAGAAAAGTAGCGCCAATACGGCGACTACCACCAAAAACCATTTCAAGAATTTCATAAAGTATAGTTTGAATATCTACAATTTGTAAAATCGATTACAAAATGCGGTCGAAATTACAAATTAATATGTTTGAAGCTTGAAAAATCAGTCGCAGTATAGTAAAAGTTCGATGGATTCACCAATGACCTATTTCTCGAAGTGTCATATTGAATATTTTGTTGACCTTACTCGTGTTTTCACACAGATTTAATATTCGTTTGAAAGGAGTTTTGCAATACTAAACGTATCTTAATAGGATAATCAAAATTATCGAAAATGAAAACTATTTTTCAGGCTAGTGCCACCAACTCGGGAGGGAGAGATGGCCATGTAAAAAGTGATGACGGAGCTATTGATTTAGATATCAAAATGCCAAATTCTAAAGGCGAAACTGACGGCAAGTCGACCAACCCGGAGCAATTGTTTGCGGCGGCCTATTCAACCTGCTTTGCAGGGGCTTTGCAAGCGGTTGCCAAAGAACATGGTGTTGATGATTTAGGCGATTTTAGCGTAACGGCCGTGGTAGGCTTTAATAAAGATGATGAAGGCTTTTTTATCGATGCCACTCTGGATTGCTGGTTACCGACCGTAGATAAAAAGAAGGGTGAAGATTTGATCAATGCTGCCCACGAGATTTGCCCATATAGCAAGGCTACCAGAGATAATATTACCGTTGAACTCAATTTAATGGTCGAAGCCTAACCTTAGGTGAAAAAAGCTAAAGTATTGAAGGCTTCCATTTTGGAAGCCTTTTTTATTTGGTAGTAAATCTAAATTCGGTGATGTTGCGGTAATGCTCTCCGGGGCGAAGTGTGGCACTAGGAAAATGCTTCTGGTTGGGAGCATCCGGTAAATTTTGGGTTTCAAAACAAATAGCGGAAAAGTCTTTAGGGGTATAGACAATCAAACCAAGTTGGTTGGAAGCGACCTCTAATGTAATACCAGATTTTTCAGAAGTGCATTTGGCCGCAATTGGCGATTTTACATCCACAATAAAAGGCGTGTCCAATCGGGTTTTGCCAATTCTTTTACTCGATAAAAAATCAAAACTTGAATCTTCTGTGGCCAAAACTCTACCTGTGGGCAAAAGGTTATCTTTTGTTTCGAGAAATTTAGAACAATTTAGTTGTAAGTTGTAGTTGTCTACCGAGGTGTCAGAGTCCAGTTTAAAGTAAGAATGGTTTGTAAGATTGACCACAGTAGTTCGGTCAGTAACCGCCTCGAAGATTACCCTAAGTGTTTTTCCCTTCAATACATAGGTTACAGAGACTTTTAAATTACCAGGGTACCCTTCTTCTAAATGATCACTTACGTAAGACAGTTTTACATATGGGGTGTCACCCTGCTCAACCTTCTCAATGGTCCAATATTTTTTTCCGAACCCTTCTTTCCCTCCGTGTAAATGCACACCGTTATGATTAGGTAATGGAAAGTTAACCCCATCAATTTCAAAACTTTTTGATATACGGCCGGCAAAACGACCAATACAGGCTCCAAGCAAATAGTCGTCATCTAAATACTCACTAGGAAATTCTAAGCCTACGACTACATTGGTGTAATTTCCATTAGCATCTTTAATCAGTAATTTTTGAATGACCGCTCCGTAGTTCAGTACGATAAGAATGGCATCACCATTGGTAAGGGTAATCTGTTTCAAGAGATCGAAATTAAAATTCAATCAAAATTACTCGTTTTTTGCAACACAATGTTTTTTTGCTCGTCCTTTATATAGATGATCTAATAACAAGTACGTTACCGACCGATGTTCCATATAAATGTATTGCAACAATGCAAGGCCAATAACCGTAAGGCGCAGCTTAAGCTGTATCGACAGTATTGCGATGGTATGTTTTTGGTTGCGTACAGGTATGTGAAGAATGAGAAAGATGCCGAAGATGTTTTACAGGATGCATTTGTAAAAGCCTTTCAACGTTTAGACCAATTTACAGGTGACGTTTCTTTTGGGGCTTGGCTCAAGCGTATAGTGATTAACCAAAGTTTAGATCTTATTAAATCAAGAAGGCACGACTATATAGAATTCGATGATAATTTAAAATTAATTGAAGATGATAATAACTGGGAAATTGATGAGCATATTTCAGTCAATCGAATTAAGGAAGAGGTGCTCAATCTACCAGAAAAATATAGATATGTAGTAATGATGTACTTGATAGAAGGTTATGATCACTCCGAAATCGCGCAAGTGCTAGGTATCACAGAAACAACCTGTAGAACCCGTTTGTTGAGAGGTAAAGGTCATCTTAAGAATATGCTTAAAGAGAAAAATTATGCCACAGGATATTAAGGAACTGATTAAAAGGATAGACGATAGCAATGAACCTAAACTTAGTGCAGGTCATGAACGTCGATTTTTAAAGAAATTGGAAAAAGAATTACCAGCTGGAAAGCGAAGCGTTCCTTTAAAATTTGCAATTGCCGCTTCAATCACGGTTCTCATCTCTTTGTCCGGTTATTTATGGCTGGGTCAGCAAGACATCGAAGGTTCGCAAAATGAGGTTGTCGATTCGTCGGCCGAAGAGCAAAACACCAAGAAAACAGTAAAGTTGGGAGACCTTTCTCCAGATTTAAAAAAAATAGAAAGCTACTACACAGCAAGCATTAATTACGAACTATCTAAACTAGATGTGTCAGAAACAAATAAGGATATTGTTGACGACTATCTAAAACAATTGAACGAATTAAACCAAGAGTACTTAATCCTGAGTGAAGAGATGAATTCCTACGGCCCCAATGACCAGATTATAGGGGCAATGATAAAGAACCTACAGCTAAGACTTCAGCTTTTACAAAACTTAAAAAAAGAATTAAAACACTTAAAAAATCAAGAAAATGAAGATGTTACCAATACAAGTATATAGATTTCTGTTTTTATTAGTGGGGTTGGTATGTATGAAAGTGCAAGCCCAAGATAGAACAAAAACTTACTCAGAGGAGTTCAATGTAGATGATGATGTTATAGTCAATATTAATACAAGCTATACAGATTTAGAATTTGACACTTGGAACAAAAACAAAGTAGTGGTAGAGGCAATTCTTGTTCTAGATGGAGCCAGCGAAGAACAAGCAGAAGAATACTTTAAAAAGAACGAATTCGAAATTCTTGGAAATAGCCGGGAGATAAGTATTAAAAATAACGTAGGCAATTGGGAGCCGGTAAATTTTGAGTTTCAATCTAACGATTTCGTTTTTGAATTGCCAGAAATGCCTGAATTCGAGTCTTTTGATTTCGATTTTGACTTTTCTGAGCTAGAAGACCTTCCGGTAATGCCACCGGTACCGAGTCCTGATTTTGACTATGAGGCTTTTAAGGAAGGTGGGGAAGAATATATGCGAGAGTGGCAGAAAAAGTTTGAGAAAAGCTTCGGAGAGCCCTATCAGGAGCGGTTAAAGGACTGGCAGAAGAAAATGGAGGAGAAACAAAAACAAATACAAAAAAAACAGAAAGAACTTCAGGAAAAAAGGCAAAAAATAAATGTCAAGAGAATGGAGCAAGTGGCGGAAGCTAGGGCCGAACATGCGATAGCAGTTCAAGAGCGCTTAAAAGAAAGACAAATTCATTTAGAAGAGAGAAACCGAAATTCAAAAAATAGGCCTCATATCTTTTATTACTCAAATAGAGGCAAAGCGGAAGACTTTAAGGTAAAAAAAGTTTTAAAGATTAAGATGCCTAATTCTGCCAAGATTAAAATGAATGTTCGTCACGGAGAGATAAAACTGGCAGAGAGAACCCATAATATCGATGCGTTACTTTCCTACTCTAAATTGAGAGCAAACGAAATTGATGGGAGTGAGACGGTTGTGGTGGCCTCATATTCTCCCATAAGCGTTGAAAATTGGATGTACGGTAAATTACAAGCTAATTATTCTGATCAAGTCGATTTGGAGCAAGTTAACCAACTTGTGTTAGATGCCAAGTCCTCTCCAATAGTTATTAATAGTCTATCGGATAGAGCTACCATAGTCAACGATTTTGGCCCTATTTATATCAACTCGATTTCCGAAAACTTCAACCAGCTAAACGTTTCGATGAGAAATAGCAATATCATTTGTACCCTACCTCAAACGTCTTTCAATATTAAAGTAGAAGGAAATGGTGTTCAGGTTAATTACCCCGCCGATGTAACAATGGAAAAAATTGAAAAAGGAAACCAAATAGTTTATAATGGCTATAAGGGTAAAGCAGAATCCTTAAAATCGGTACATATAAATGGCAGGTATTCAGAAATAAGTCTTGAATAACCTATGACCGGAACTGTTCGCATTGCTCTTGTACTAGTGACTTTCCTTATCTTCTTTTAAATAATCGCCAAAGTTTTCTTTAAACCTGTTGAGTCTAGGTATCGATACATTTCTTATGTATGGGTTGTTGGGGTGTTTTTTTTCATAATCCTGGTGATAATTCTCCGCGTCATAAAAAATGGTAAAGGGCACTACTTGCGTGGTGATTTCCCGACCTTGATAAACATCATGTTCTGTTAGAGCTTTTATATAATCGTTGATTATTTTCTTTTCTTTATCATTCTTAAAAAAAGCAATAGATCTATATTGAGGCCCGTGGTCAGGTCCTTGACTGTTAAGGGTAGTGGGGTCATGAGAACCAAAAAACACTTGAACTAAAGCTGTAAAAGAAATAACTTCGGGATCATAATAAATTTTCACTGCCTCGGCATGTGTGGTTTTGCCACCACCTACTTGCTCATAAGTAGGGTTCTTTTCTTTACCTCCAGAATAGCCTGAAACCACTTCTTTTACTCCCTTAACACTTTCAAAAATGGCTTCGACACACCAAAAACATCCGCTCGCGAAATAAGCAGTTTCATATTGGTCTAAATCTTGTTGTTCAGTCTTTTCTATATCCGAAACTTTGGCTATTTCTTCCTTTTCGTGTTGTTTGTTTTTAGACTGGCAAGAAATTGTTAATAGCAATCCGAAAAAAGTCAATATTAATCTTGGAAACATTTTTTTGTATTTAGTGCGCACAATGAAATAATCCTTACATCATATTACAAATAAAAAAGGTCTTCGAAAAATCGAAGACCTTTAAATATAACATCTGTCTTACTTTATTAAGAACCAACTGTTCCTGTACCAAACACTTCAATTGCAGAAATTTTTGGTTTGTTTACAGTAGCCTCTAAGACAATATTCAATTCGCCATCAGTCACTTCGATATCGTACATTTTAGAGCCAGCGTTTGCAACCCCATGTTCTTTGTAAAGATCGTATCCGGTAAAAATTGCGGTTCCTTCCATTGATATATCGAATATTCTACTTCCTTCACCACCTTCAAAACCTTGAGGGTTCTCAACACCCCAATAAATTTCGGCAAAATAAAGCTTAACGGTATAAGTGCCGTTAGTAACAGGTATGTTGTAGCTAGTAGGGCCTTTGTACATTGGACCATCAGCAGAGACTCTTTCTGTTAAATAAATTTCGTCCATGTCAGTTCCTTCAATTTCAGTAACGAAAGGGTTGGTGAACGTTTGACTGTTTTCACCAAAATATTGGTCAGCCAAAAATGTAATATCATCATAAGTCACCTCTGGTCCGCCACAGTTAATTCTAACTAAAGAAGGGCCTACAGGTTCTGTAGATTGTGCTACTTCTTGTGCAGGATTTGATTCATCTGGGTTGAATGTAATCGCAACAGTATTAGTGATATCTGTTCCATCCAATGTTCCTGATACAGTAACGGTTTCTTCAGCATCACCGGTAACAGTCGCTGTGTAAGTACCATCGCCATTATCGGTGACAGTTCCAACACTTGCCGAACCTGTCACTGTAAGGGCAACTGTTCCACCGCTTGTGGTCAATAAATTACCGTCAGTATCAGCTAAAGTAACAGTAACTGTAGATGTACCGATCCCGTTAGTGTGAGAGGGCGCGGTAGCATCCATAGTGGTGTTTTCATTGGTAGGGTCCGGATCAGCTTCAGGCTCTGGTTCCGGTTCTGGTTCTGGTTCTGGCTCTGGTTGTTCCTGAGGGTCAGGATCCGAGCCATTATCGCTACTACAGGCGACCGGAACCATAATAAAGCATATCATTAGAAATGCAAAAAGAGAAACTTTTGCTAAAAAGTTACGTTTCATAGTTTAGAAGATTTAAATTAATTCATTTTCTTTTTCAAAAATATCTATGCAAATTATTCAAATAGTAATCATGCCGCAATATTTTTTTTGTTTTATCGACAAAATACGGAAGTTTAGGTTTAGGTTCATCTAACCTGAAATTTTAAATAACAGTGAGATACTAATTACTTTTGCTTATCCAAGTTCATTTAAAAGTCTTTAAATAAAAATGTAATGAAGTGAATCACCCATTTTTAATATTAGGGAACATCATCAATAAATATACCACTATTGACTTTTCAGAAACGAATAATGAATTATCTAACGTTCAGTTAAACAACCCTTATCAATGTCAGGAGTATATTGAAACTATTCTTAATAAAACAGGTTGTCAAATTGCTTATGGTGGCTATCTTGAAAAGAGAAATCTCTATAATGAATCTTCTTTGTTTAGTTTAAGTGAGGATAAAAGAGATATTCATTTGGGCATTGATTTTTGGAGTAAAGTGAATTCAAAAGTTTTATGCCCCTTAAAAGGAGAGGTTCATAGCTTTAAGGATAATTCCATCGTTGGTGATTATGGACCGACAATTATCCTAAAACATGGAGTTGGTGATTCCTATTTTTACACTCTTTATGGTCATTTGTCAAGAAAATCTCTGAGTGGTTTATTTGAAGGTAAGAAGTTTGAGAAGGGTGAGGTGCTAGGCTATTTGGGTTCTCCAGAAGAGAATGTCAACTACGCACCTCATTTGCATTTTCAGGTTATCAATGATTTACAGGGTAAAAGAGGAGATTATCCTGGCGTGTGTTCTTCAAAGAATTTGGAGTTTTATAAGAAAAACTGCCCAGACCCTAATTCTATTTTGAAAATGTAATTTGTCTCTAATTCTCTGATAATACTGTTTTGAGAACCCTCCAGACATTTTCCATAACAATTTTCTGCCCTTCAGCCGTTGGGTGAATACCGTCTTCAAGATTTAAATCAGGATTTCCGGCTACTCCTTCCAATAAAAAAGGAATCAGTTCAACTTGGTTCTTTTCGGCTAGGTCCGGGTAGATTTTCTTAAACTCTTTAGTATAGTCTTGACCCATATTCGGAGGTATTTGCATACCTGCCAGAACTATTTTGGTAGAATTATTTTTAGACTTCACTTTATCAATAATCGCCTGTAAATTCTGCTTCGTTTCCTTTAAAGGAATTCCTCTAAGACCATCATTGGCCCCTAACTCTAGCACGAAAACTTCTACCTTTTGATTTATAACCCAATCTAATCGGTTAAGTCCGCCAGATGTTGTTTCGCCACTTACCCCAGAATTGATAGAGGTGTAATTCAGGCCTAAAGAATCTAATCTGTTTTGAATGAGCGCCGGGAAACCCTCTTTCTCCTCCAAGCCGTAGGCCGCAGTTAAGCTATTACCGAAGAACAAAATGCTTTTTGTAGAACTGGGGGTGACAGCTTCAGATTCACCAGTAACAGAAGAATCTTTTTTTTCGGTTTCTTTTTGCTTTTCTCCACATGAAACGAGAGCTAGCAGAACTAAAAAATAACTAAACTTTAAGAGGTTGGTCATAAGATACAGCGCTTAAAAACAAATACAATTGCTTATTTTTCGAGCTTAACACGGGCAAAATTCGATTTTGCGGTGAAAAGAACGATTAATGACAAAGATATTAAACGTCAACCATCTTGGGAAAGCCTATACAAGTGGTTCGAAAAAACTTGAGGTTCTCAATGATATTAACTTTCACGTAGATGAAGGTGAGAGTTTTGCGATTGTCGGGCCTTCCGGAAGCGGCAAAACAACGTTACTAGGTCTTTGCGCGGGTCTCGATGGGGCCGATTCGGGAACCATTGAATTATGTGGCACAGAACTCAACGTTTTGAACGAGGATGAAAGAGCACTTTTGAGAAATTCAAAAGTGGGTTTTATATTTCAAAATTTTCAGTTACTACCGACGCTAACGGCATTAGAGAATGTAATCGTACCTCTAGAACTGCAAGGTGCTGATAACCCCGAAAATATCGGTCTAGAATTATTGAAAAAAGTTGGACTCGAAAACAGGGTTGATCATTACCCGTCTCAATTGTCGGGAGGAGAGCAACAACGAGTGGCTTTGGCCAGAGCTTTTTCGAGCAAACCTTCCATTTTATTTGCAGATGAGCCTACAGGCAACTTAGATGAAGAAACTGGCGAAAAAGTGGTTCAACTGCTTTTTGAACTGAACCAAGAAGCAGGCACTACTTTGGTAATAGTTACCCATGATATGAATTTGGCCAAAAAGTGTAAACGTATTTTAAAGCTTAAGGGTGGTAGGGTTCAAGCCGAACAACTATCTGATCGTTTCTGAATATGAATAAGGGGAAGAAAGATAATGTACTTTTGAAATGGCTATTAAAAATGGCTTGGCGAGACGGTCAGGCCAGCACTAAAAGATTGGTGCTTTTTATGGCTTCCATCGTTTTAGGTATTTCTGCAGTAGTGGCAGTACAATCATTTAGCGAAAACCTGAAGCAGAATATAGAATCTCAATCGAAGGCCCTTATGGGTGCTGATTTTGTTATCGATAGTAATCATGAGCCAAACGAGACGGTTCTGGGTATCATCGATTCTTTAGGCGGCGCAAAGGCTCGCAGTATCAGCTTCCCATCGATGGCATTGTTTCCGAAGCAAAACTCAACGAAATTGGTCGGAGTTAAGGGTATTGAGGGGCCTTTTCCTTTTTATGGGGAACTGGAAACGAATCCACAATCAGCAGCTTCCTCATACCAAAGAAATAATGGTGCTTTGGTCGATGCTACCCTTATGCTTCAATTCGGGCTTTCAAAAGGCGATACAATCTCTATCGGTAACATACATTTGCCCATTGAAGGTTCTTTAATTTCAGCACCCGGGGCGACAGGGCTTACCGCCTCAATTGCACCTCCCGTCTTGATTCCTTATGAATTCATCGACAAAACGGGTTTGGTTCAAACAGGTAGTCGAATAGATTATGATTTTTACTTTGTCGCCGATGCGGGACAAGATTTGGAGGAATTGGATGAGAAAATAGATCCTATTCTAGATGCTGAGAATGCTGATTTAGATACGCATAGCTCAACCGGACAACGCCTCGGGCGGCGGTACGATAATTTTGGTAAGTTTTTAAATTTGGTGGCGTTCATAGCCCTTTTGTTGGGTTCAGTAGGTGTGGCCAGCTCCGTACACATATATGTAAAAGAGAAGTTACAATCTGTTGCGGTTTTAAAATGTCTGGGAGCTACAAGAAAGCAAAGCTTCTATATCTATTTGATTCAAATTGCCTTTATGGGCTTGTTCGGAGGTTTGTTTGGGGCCATCCTCGGGGTTGGTTTTCAGCAATTTTTTCCGGTATTGTTGAGAGAAGTAATTCCTTTTGATATTGAAATAACCTTCACTATATGGCCCATATTATTAGGTTTGGTTTTAGGCTTGGTTATGTCGGTCCTCTTTTCCCTGTCTCCATTATTAAGTACGTGGTTTGTTTCGCCCTTGCAGGTGCTTAGGGTTCAAGAGAAAGGTATTGAACCGCCCAAAAGGGTTGTTTACCTTATCTATGGTGCTATCATTGTTTTCATATTTCTTTTCGCCTTTTATTTACTCGACAATATTGCTTTTGCCTTCTACTTTTTATTGGGGGTTGTTGTCGTGTTTGCAATATTAGTGGCCGTTGGCATATTTTTTATGAGAATCGTCAAACGAAACTTTCCAAAAGGTTGGGGGTTTGCGGCACGGCAAAGTTTATTGAATCTTTTTCGGCCCAACAATCAAACTTTAGTCTTGATATTAGCTATCGGAATAGGAACTTTTTTGATCAGTACATTGTATTTTACAAAAGACATCTTGATAGGTAAGGCAACTCTTGAGAGCAAGCAAGAATCGCCCAATCTAATTTTTTTAGATGTTCAGTCGAATCAGACGGAGGATGTTAAAAGGAGTATTGAAAAGTCAGAACTATCCGTTTTGAACGATATTCCGATTGTAACCATGAGAGTTCAAAAAATTAAGGAAAGAAATGCCAGCGATATTAGAAATGACACCACTTCAACAATCAATGACTGGGTGTTGAACCATGAATTTAGAGTCACCTATAGAGATTCTTTGATTGCTTCTGAAAGTATTGTGGAAGGGGAGTGGCCAAGTAAAGAATTAAGCGATGGTCTTGTGCCAATTTCAATTTCCGATAATGTAGCTAGAGATGCACAGGTTGCGGTCGGAGATAATCTTACCTTTAATATTCAAGGAGTTTTAATGGAAACCCAAGTAGCCAGCATTAGAACTGTAGATTGGGGTAGAATGCAATTGAACTTCAATATAATCTTTCCTTCGAAAGTGCTGGAAAGCGCACCCAAATTCCATGTCGTTACCACATACGCTGAAAACGAAAAAACTTCAGCCGAGTTGCAGAAGCAAATGGTTCGGCAGTTTCCAACCGTATCTATTATTGACTTACGTCAGGTTTTAACCATAGTGGAAGGTATTCTGGATAAAATTTCATGGGTAATCAACTTCATGGCCTTTTTCAGTATTTTGACCGGAATTATTGTATTGATAGGGTCTGTTAGAACCAGTAAATATCAGAGAATAAAAGAAAGTGTGTTGTTGCGTACCTTAGGAGCTAAGAGCGGACAAATCTTGAAAATAACTGCCTATGAGTATTTTTATTTAGGCTTTTTAGGAAGTTTCTTAGGAATTCTTCTTTCACTGATTGCTAGTTTTCTTCTAGCTCAATTGGTCTTCAAAGCTGCTTTTATTCTATCATGGGTTCCTTTTTTGATAGTGGGCCCAAGCATTACACTTTTGGTGTTGGCCATAGGCTTATTCAACAATAAGAGCGTTTTAAGTAGCCCACCGTTGGAAGTACTTAGAAAAGAAGTGTCCTAAATTAAAAGATGCTGTCGTCCCGGTTATATTGGTTTATCAGCTGAAAGTACTTGCTTCTCCGACGGAGCCAATAGAAAATTATTTCTTGACGGAAGTATTTCTAACAAGGCCGACGCCAGAAAAGAAAAAGATGGCACCTAAAACCCCATAAACAATCAACATCTTTGTGGTTCCAGATTCGTTCGCGAATAAAATGCCCGTATAAACCAAGCCGCCTATACCTAGTAACGTAAGTATGCTACCAAAAATCTTCTTTAAATCCATGGTTTTAAAAGTAGAAAAAAATAATTAATAAGATAAACTTAGTCAAAAAGACATTTTTGGCTAGTGTAAAGTATCCAAAGTTAAGGTTAAAATACACTATTTATCGTTGAGGTGTATTCAGGCTAGATTACGATAATCGGCATAATTTTGCACTTAATCCGAACTTTGCCACTTTAACGAGTTTTTAATCTCGTTGAACGAACCGAAACCCAGTAGAATGGGGTCTGTAGAGTTTTATATATATAAAATCTACAGTCATGAAAACTATTGCAACTTTAATCTTTGTTCTTTTTATCGGAGTTACTTCTCAAGCTCAAAAAGCTACCGAAGTTAAAGTAAATGCTATTGAAAAAAGCATTGTGACAGAAGTAGAAATAACTGAGACTGTTAAGACGGTTAAATATGAAGTAGCACGTCTTTATAAGAGAGATAACGCCCGAGTTAAGAAAGCTCTTTCCTTTACAACTAAATATAATAGAGCTAAAATGGCTTAAGAATCAGTATTACGGTTACCTAAACGTTCTAATACCCCTTCGGCCCAATCTTCAATTCTCTTTCCAAAGCACTCTAAGATAGCATCTACTCCTACCACGCTTCCTTTCGACAATCTTCCCAATACGGCCAAGCTAATTTTTTCATCGTTTTTAGACCTTTTCACTAGTGCATTCTCATAGGTGTCTATCCCTAATTCAGAATGAACAGGTTTTATGAGTTCATGCTTGAGTAAATTGACGACCAGGGGCGAGGAAACTTCCAATACCTTCGGTGAATCTAGAACACTGTTAATCATTACATCTACAATTACGCTCTGATTTTCTTTCTGAAGCGACCATCCTTCTTGAACCAATTCTACTTTAGGGTCTTTTATATAGTCTAAATCGACTATATCTGCATCAATTAAAGCCAATAGTTGCTGCATACTTTCTATCGGTGGGCCATAAGAGTATCTTTTTATTCGCTCGTGGAGCTTAATAACTGAAGCTATGGTTTCATGTGGTAAAGAAGAATGTGAGAAAGCTTGATACCAAAGAGATTGCAAATGCCGCCATACTTGACCCATGCAATAATCAAAAGATATGGGCTCTAGGTCGAGGGCCATGGAGACATATTTTTCGATGAGAACCAGGGTAGGGGTATCTGCCTTTAGTAAAGAGCGATGTCTATAATTTTCATAATCGAGCCAGGCAACAGCAACTTCATATAGTTCGTTACGGCTCGAAAGGCAATCCATTCTCTTTTCTTTGAGATCAAGGTATACCCTAACCGCAATTGGAGCCATGGCCTCACTTAAAAATAGATTTCCTTCTACCTTGGTGTTACTCTGGGCCACCTTTCGAACGGATTCAAAAAATCGGTTCTTCTCTTCTTGTGTTGGCCTAAAGAGATTATCAATTTTTTCACCTAAAGGTTTTGGTACTAGAGGGAGTCCATCCAACGAAAAAGGAACTATTTTATAAGGTATTCTGTCATTTCCCTCAAATAGGTATTTATAAATATCATCATCTGTCGGCAAAAATTTACCTCCCCTGTCACAGGTTAAGGCACGTAAGATGTCTATCATAGAAAGGCCAAAACCTCTTATGCCTACCTTGCTATCAGAACTAATCTTATTGCTCTTTATTAACCTTTCGGTTGGGTAAGCCTCCGGATACAAGGTGCATTTGCAAGTTTCTTCTGCGTGATGCTGCCATTTCAAAATTTCTTTAGAAGTCTTTGTTGGTTGATGACCAATGGTCAGTAATACTTCGTTGAAATGAAAAGGGTCGCCTTTACTATCGGTCAGCTTAAAATGACCATCGGCATAATCTAAATCTTCAATTTTTAAAGGCTTTAAATGAAGGTAGGGTGTCTTTAAAAGATTCTTTGAAAAACTTTTGAATCGTTCGTGAAGGTACGCGCCAAGTTTTTTTCTGGGAGGATAGTAGTCAATATTCGAGTTTTTTTCGGAATCGCTCCATTCACTGTAAGACGGAAAGGATGGAACAACAACCCCTTTAAAAGAAAACTCTTTACGACCCTTAAGATCGCGCAAGGCCCTTACGGAAATATTGAGCCAATTGCTATCAGGTTGGTCTACCCTCCAGGTGTTTCCAGAACCTGCATAAACCGAAGGTTCAAATAAGGTTACTTGAATATTGCTCTCAGGTGAAAGATTCGAGAACTTATTGAAAAGCTGCTCGACAGCATAGAGACCTCTTGGACCTACTCCGACGATGGCGATACTTGTATTGGTTAGTTGAAAGGTCAATGGTATTTAGTATAAAACGGTAGTAAGTTATATAATAGCGAAGAAAGTTAGGATGCCTATCGATTAAAAAATCAGATTAAATACACTTAAATCCGATTTGGGGTCAGCAAGGGCGAATACATTTATCGGTAGTTTTTTGCACTTCATCCGTAGTTTTTCATTTGAACGAGTTTTTAATCTCGTTGAACGAACCGAAACCCCGTGAAATGGGGTCTGTGGAGTTTTAATTATATAAAACTTACAGTCATGAAAACTATCGCAACTTTAATTTTTGTTCTTCTTATCGGGTTCACTTCTCAAGCTCAAAATGCTGATGAAGCTAAAGTTGATACCGTTGAGATGACTGTAGTAACAAATATTGAAATCAAAGAAAAAGTTGAGATTGGAAAATATGAAGTTGCCCGTCTTTATAAAAGAGATAATGCACGTGTTAAAAAAGAATTATCCTTTTCAACTAAAAGGAATAAAGCTAAAATGGCTTAAATGTTTTTAAATTCAGGAATGCCCCTAACCAAAAAAAGCCACCCCATGGGTGGCTTTTTTATTTCTCATGGGTGATAAACCTTCTCTTCCATTACGGGAAACCTCTCGATTAACTGTCAAAAACTTAGATGTGGCGTTGTATCGCTCAAAAACGGTAATCGAAGAAAATCAGCACTTTAACCCAGTTTTTTCACCATGGCGAAAAATAGGGTCGTTTAACGTGACCTTTTTTCTTAAGCAGTAAATGAGCGGTTACTTAGTAGTACCCAAATATTACTTATGAAAACTGTTACTACCTTATTTTTTGTATTGTTTTTAGGATTTCAAGCTTCTGCTAAAATACCATCACACGATGTTAAAGTTGACGTTATTAAAATGGATATTGTTTTGGTTGATAGCTCTGACAATCTTGAATCTTTTGAGAAGGCTAAAGTTAATAGCCCAAAAGGTATAGCTCGTCTTTATAAGTCAAAGAATTCAAGAATAAAAAAAGAATTAACTTTTACCACCAAATATAATAGGTCTAAACTGGCCTAAGTAATTCAATTAATTGAACGATATGGTTTATGTTCTGCTTTTTTCCGCTTTAATAATCATTTCGGTTTACCATATTTTCAGAGATAACTTAAAACCTGTTAGACTTAAAGTCATTAAAAAGAAAACTGATTTTTTCGGAAATTAATAATACTCCTTAAGCGGTTACAGGGGCCATTTGGTTCTTAATGTGCTTGAACTTAACGATGTAGTGCGTGCCCTTCTTGGTGAAATCTCTTTTAATACTTCCCTGTAGCTGTCGAACAAGATTGTGAATCAATTTTAGACCTAAACTATTAGAGGTTTTGTGAGTTACCGTTTCAGGAAAGCCGATTCCGTTATCACCTATCTGAAGAAGAAATTCATTGTTCTCGTCTTTGCTTAATTGAATATGTATTTCTCCTTTATTTTCATCAACTATACCGTATTTGAGGGCATTGGTTACCGCCTCGTTGATGAGTAGGCCCAAAGGTATGGCGGTATCGATATTAAGCTTTAAATCGGGTATATCAATATCTAAGGTAATATTACTGCTTGTTCCCTTGATTGATCTGATCAAGTATTCGGCAAGTTCTTGCACATACGAGCGGTACTCTATTTTAGAGAGATCTTCGCGTAAATACAGCATTTCGTGTACCATCGCCATTGAGATAACCCGGTTCTGACTGCTCTTTAGAAGATTTTTGACCTCCCTGTCGGCTATATTGCGTGACTGAAGGCTTAAAAGGCTTGAAACGGTCTGTAAGTTGTTTTTAACCCTGTGATGAACCTCTTTAATCAATGTTTCCTTTTCGTGAATTTTTTCTTCAAGCTCGCTTTTTGTTTTATAAAGATTATGATGGGCGTGTAAAAGGTTCTTACCAAAAACACCTCCCAATAAATAAACTGAGAAAAGAACGCTTAGTAGTGCAAAAAGATTTCTAGAATTCTCAGGTACCACATTAGTTACAAAACTGAAATCGGCTACGCTTTGAGAGTAAATGAGTACAATTATCAAAAGATTGAGATTCAGGTATATAGTGCCGTAAGACTTAGTGGTCACATAGCCGGCCACAACAATCAATGCTAGTACAAAAATGAAAGGACTATTAATACCCCCACTATATAGAGTTATAACACTGGCACCGGCCAAGGTCATAATCGATACGATGTTATAGGTAAGGGTCAGATTTTTATGGTATTTGTAAAGAAATGTATTCAGCAGATTCAGTATTCCGAAAATGAGAAATACATAAGGTATGACTACGGTTATCTTTAAAATATAGATACAGGTAAGAAAGAACAGCAGTGAAAATACGGAGGTAAAGTAATTGACCTTAATGACCAACTTAGCTTTATCTTTAAAACGTTCTTCTATGTGTCTTTTGTTTTGCCTAGGCATATAGGGGATTTTCGTTTGACACTATTACTCTTGGTTTTAAGTAAAAACTCACAAGCAAGAGTAAATTTACTTATGTTTTGGCTGATTATCAAATAACTTCATTGGTTTGATGTTAAGTTGGAGGGCAATATCAGGTTCTCGAGACTTTCGGTTCTAAATCGGTCAGGTCACCAATTTTAATAGGTTTGCCTAATTCAATACTTTTTCTGGCCCCAATACCGATTAAAATGGACATGGCGCCATCTCTTACTCCCGCCGTTCTACCATACTCATCTTGTGTTTCAGGGCTTTTGAAAATTTTATCATGTAACCTTTTGTCTCCACCGCCATGACCACTTTTTTCAAGACCTACTTGAATGGTTTCATGCTTGTTCCATAATTTGTGAAGAATTACAGGTTCATATGTCAACTCATCCTTGCCGGTTTGCGCCATCTCTTTGGCGTGTTTCTCCGCCTCATCTATAGATTCATTTTTGAAATAAGGGATGTCTTGCCACGCCTCAATTCTACCTTCTGTGCCATTAATGCCCATTCGCCAACCTTCGTAGGGCGAGTAGGTGGTTAAAGAATAATTTAGAACGGTGTTATTGGCGTATTTCACCTGGGCACTCATCTTGTCATAAATATCTATGTCGTTTCTAAAGAGACAATTATCCCTAATATATCCATCGTGTTCTTCATGGTTTGCGTAAAGATTCATCATACGTTCATCCTGAGTAATATCCCAATGAAACTTACAGTCAGGCTTATGCTTGCACGTTCGGCATTTATCACCTCTAAAAGGCCCATTTTTACCATAAAATTCTAGGTCGCCGTAAGCAAAGACCTCACTTGGTTCTGAGTCTATCCACCAGTTTAACAAGTCGAAATGATGGGTTGATTTGTGTACCCATAATGAACCACCGCTTTCCATTTCACCATGCCATCTTCTAAAATAAGAAGCACCATGGTACGTGTTCAAGTACCAATGAAAATCTACAGATACCAATTTACCGATTGCATTGTTCATCAAAAGTTCTTTAACCTTTGTGGCATAAGGGCTCCATCTATAATTGAAACCTACAATAAGCTTCTTGTCCGATTTTCTTTCGGCCTCTAAAATAGCCTGACACTTGCTCTCGTCAGTCGTCAGGGGCTTTTCGGTCAAAACATCGCAGCCCATTTCCAAACCTTTAATGATATACTCGTGATGGGTCGAATCTTTAGTGGTAACTATGACCAAATCAGGTTTGGTTTTGTTGACCATCTTTTCAAAATCAGTAAAAGTAGGGCACTTGGCGCCAATATATTCTTTGGCATATGCCAATCTTCCCGGGTTGATGTCGCAGAGACCTACAAACTCAAGTATGTCTGAATATTGGTCGACCAAACGTTTGCCCCAAAAGGAAGTTCCGCGTACCCCAGTACCGACCAAGGTAACTTTGAGCCTTTCAGATTTTCCAAAATTAAAGGCATGCAGGGGCATGGCCGAACTTGCGGCAAGCATACTGATGGACGAAATGAACCGACGTCTAGAATTGGTCATGAGAGATTAGCGTTTCAAGTATCAAGAATAAAGATATTGAATTTAAACCAATTCGATTTTTTGCACTTAGGACGACCTTAATTCTTTATCGGAAAGGTAGGGGGCGGTTATTTCTCTGAAACGCACATTATAACTAGTTCCTTTTTTTGAAAGATCTCTTTTTACCGAACCTTTAAGTTGCCTAGCTAAATTGTGAATCAGTTTAAGGCCCAATGAGGTACTCGTTCGAAGTTCAATGTCTCTCGGGAAGCCCACACCATTGTCACTAATACTTAGATGATACGTTTTGTTAGAATCGTCTTTTTCTAACTTAATATCGATTTTGCCTTTTATATTCTCGACAAAACCATATTTAAGCGAATTGGTGACCGCTTCATTGATCAATAAGCCTAACGGAATAGCGGTATCGATGCCAAGGCGCAAATCTGGAATGTCAATATTTATGACAACATTTTTATTTTCTTTATGGGTCGATTTGATGAGGTATTCGCTCAGTTCTTTTATATAAGACTTGAACTCTATTTTCGATAGGTTATCACGTAAATAGAGCATTTCATGAATCATGGCCATAGCGTTGACCCGATTCTGGCTGCTCATTACCAAGTCTTTTATTGTTTCATTGGTGGAGTTTTTAGCTTGTAGGTTAAGAAGACTGGAAACGGTCTGAAGGTTGTTCTTGACACGGTGGTGAACCGTACGTAACAATCTTTCCTTCTCAAGAATTCTATTTTCTATTTTTCCTTTGGAGTCACTCATGGTCTGGTGGGCTTTTAAAATATCCCTGCCGAAGACACCGCCCAACATATACACCGAGAAAAGTAAACTAAGAAGACCAAAAAGGTCTCTAGAGGCCTCGGGTACAGCATTGATGGATTTGTAGATTCCGGCCTCGCTTAACCCGTAGATAATCAATATGGCAACTACGGTACTTATCAAGTAGATTTTTCCGAACAGTCGAGCCGACACATAACCTCCTAGAACTATGATGATCAAAACAAAAATAAAAGGGCTATTGATTCCTCCTGATAGCAAGGTTATAGCAGATGCCCCTATAAATGAAAGTGTAGCGGAAACAACCGCCGAAAGGGCCAATTTTCCATATGTATTAAAATGAACGAGGTTTAATAAATTAAGAATGGAAAAACCAAAGAATACTGTCGGAACGACCCCATCTATTCTAAGTACGAACATACAGATTAGGCCAAAAACCAAGCTCAAGCCCGAAGAATTATAGATAAACTTTTTTAGCAACCTGGTTTGGTTGGATATTCGATGGTCTATTTTACTGCTTTTAATCATTCGATAACCAGGCGGTATTCACATTCATGCAAACCTAACCTATGCCCCAAGTATGTTTGGAGCTAGTGGAAACGACAGCAGTTCTACCGACATATAGCCGATAAAATGAAGTATATTTCTAGGGTTAGGTAGAAATTTGGGTTTAAACTACGATTTTATTACGAAAAGTCTTTAATGTGCGGAAGAAAAGTTGAAATGAAATTTGAAATTTGCAACCAGTTGATAATAAAACATTTTTCTGTAATAGCATGGAAATAACGTTCTCCTTAAATGTTGTTTTGTTAATATTTATCCTACAAAAAATTTAACTATTCAATGTTTTTGAACATCCTTGAATATGATTTCATAACCGGTACCGTGACCAGTATTAAGACGTCTTGCTGAACCATGAAGTTGTCTGGCCAGGTTGTGAATGAGCTTTAAGCCTAATGATTTGGTTTTCTTAATGTTTACTTGCTTGGTGAAACCAGTACCATTATCACTAATTCTAAGTTTATATTCTTCCGGATTATCGGTTCTTTTCAGTTCGATGTCTACAAGACCTTTATTCTTTTCGTTAAAAGCGTATTTTATTGAGTTTGTAAACGCTTCATTGATTAATAGGCCAAGTGGTATGGCCGTATCTATGCCGAGTTGTATATCAGGAATATCTATTTGTACCTCTATATTTTTTTTGTCGGCATTTGCAGACTTGATGAGGTAATCAGTGAGCCCTTGAACATATGACCTAAAGTCTATTCTAGATATGTTTTGTTTTAGATAAAGCATCTCATGTATGATTGCCATTGACAGAACCCTATTCTGACTGCTTTTGGTCAGTTCTTTGACTTTATCATTTTTTGTATTTCTAGACTGTAAGTTTAGAAGACTTGAAACTGTTTGAAGGTTGTTCTTTACGCGATGGTGCACTTCACTTAAAAGGTTTTCTTTTTCTTTTATTTTAATCTCAATTTCTTCTTTAGATAGAAATAGTGAACGATGGGTTTCTAAAAGATTTTTACCAAAAATAAAGCCGAGTAGGTAAACAGCGAACAAGAGGCTGATAAGGCTAAAAACTTCTTTTGATGCTATTGGTATTTCAGTTCGGAAATGTTCAGGATAAAAATGGCCTAGGAAAAAAATGATAAGAATACTTGCTAAAATAACGTACATATAGACCTTGCCGAATAGTCTAGTAGAAACATAGCCCGCGAGTACTATAATGGCCAAAACGAAAATGAACGGACTCTCAATTCCTCCACTGAACAAACTAATGACGACCGTACTTACCCAAGATAAAATCGAGGTCAAAATGGCCATAACGGTTAAATTACGGTGGTATTTGAAGAGTAGAACATTTAAGAGATTTAGAACGGTGTACCAAAAAAAGATGAAAGGTATAGTGCCTTCTACATTGATAAAGAAGGTGCAGATTACACCCAAAACAAAGCTCAAAATAGAAGACGCATAATTGAATTTTAGCAATAAATCAGTTTTATTGCCCAATCGATTATGGTTTATTTTGGCACGCCTAACCATCGAAATTTTAATTGAGATTGATTAACGGGTCATACTTTGATGTAGTTGAAGTCTTGTTAAAAGATACTTCAAATTTTAGAATTTGTACAACTCATTACGATTATTGACAAAAAAGAACGGCAACCTTTACATTAAAGGTTGCCGTTCTGCCACAAAGAAGGTTCTGGCTTCTATTCTTCTGTCAGTACCCATTCACCTTTTTCGATGAGCGGTTCTGCCTGTTTGTATTTTACGGTTTTACTTTCACCTGACATTACATTTTTTATGGTAACCCGATCGTTGCGGCCTATTTTAGGACGTTCTCTAGTGATAGTTTCCGTTATCTGTGGTCTTTGACCCTGTGTCTGACCTGCGGCCCGGTTTCGCGCAGCCAGCTCATCGCTATTAGGAATTTCTTCTTTACTGGTCTGAAGGTTTTCTTTTGGCTTGCTTACATTACGTGCTTCCTGAATTTCATTAGGGTTGCCACTTGGCAATTCTCCTTTGAAAAGGAAAGAAACCACTTCTCTGTTCACTTTATCTATCATTCCTTTAAAAAGCTCAAAAGCCTCGAACTTATAGATTAAAAGAGGGTCTTTTTGCTCATGAACCGCCAATTGTACTGATTGCTTGAGCTCATCCATCTTACGTAAATGAGTTTTCCATGAATCATCGATAATGGCAAGGGTTATATTCTTTTCAAAATCGTTGATTAACTGCTTTCCATTTGATTCGTAGGCACCTTGAAGATCCGTTACTACATTCAATGTTTTGATTCCATCAGTAAACGGAACAACGATTCGCTCAAACTTATTCGAGTTGTCTTCGTATACTTTTTTGATTACCGGGAAAGCTGTGGAAGCATTTCGCTCCATCTTTTCTAGGTAATGCTGATAAGCAGAATCATAAACTTTCAAAGCTATGTCTTGAACTCCTATTTTATTGAATTCCTCCTCTGTTATAGGAGAGGTAATCGAAAAGTATTTGATAAGTTCAAACTCGAAATTCTTATAATCGCCTGCCGCTTTATTTGTTTCGGTAATGGTTTCGCATGTGTCGAAAACCATGTTCGCAATGTCCACCTTTAATCGCTCACCTTGAAGGGCATGACGCCTTCTCTTATAAACAACTTCTCGTTGGGCGTTCATCACATCATCATATTCTAGAAGACGCTTACGTACTCCAAAATTGTTTTCCTCGACTTTCTTTTGCGCTCTTTCAATTGATTTGGTCATCATTGAGTGCTGAATGACCTCACCTTCTTCTAAGCCCATCTTATCCATCATTTTGGCAACCCTATCAGAACCGAACAATCGCATAAGGTTATCTTCTAAAGAAACGTAGAACTGAGACATTCCTGGATCACCCTGTCTACCGGAACGACCGCGAAGCTGTCTATCTACACGTCTAGAATCATGTCTCTCGGTACCAATGATTGCCAAACCACCTGCTTTTTTAACACTGTCGGTCAATTTAATATCGGTACCACGACCCGCCATGTTGGTGGCGATGGTAACAACACCTGATTTACCGGCTTCTGCCACCACATCGGCTTCTTTTTTGTGAAGTTTCGCGTTCAGAACATTGTGGTTGACCTTTCTAATGGTCAACATTCTCGACAACAATTCTGAAATTTCAACGGAAGTAGTACCTATCAGAATCGGTCTGCCAGCTTCAGAAAGCTTGGTAACCTCTTCGATAATGGCATTATATTTTTCCCTTTTTGTTTTGTAAATAAGGTCGTTTCTATCTTCTCGGGCAATGGGGCGGTTGGTCGGAATTTCCATTACATCCAACTTGTATATTTCCCAGAACTCACCAGCTTCGGTAACCGCCGTACCGGTCATACCTGCCAGTTTCTTGTACATTCTAAAGTAGTTCTGCAAAGTAACAGTAGCAAATGTCTGGGTAAGAGCTTCAATCTTTACATTCTCTTTTGCCTCGATTGCCTGGTGTAGACCGTCTGAGTAACGTCTACCATCCATTATACGGCCGGTTTGCTCATCAACGATCATTACTTTATTATCCATAACCACATACTCTACATCCTTTTCAAAAAGGGTATAGGCCTTCAATAATTGGGTCATGGTATGAATGCGTTCACTCTTAACGCCAAATTCTTTAAAAAGCTCTTCTTTAAGCTCGGCTTCTTTTTCAACTTCTAGATCTTGGCTTTCTATTTTTGCAATTTCGGCTCCTATATCGGGCATCACAAAGAAATCACGGTCTTGAGCCCCAGAAATGTAATCGACCCCTTTATCGGTTAATTCAATTTGATTGTTTTTTTCATCGATTACGAATAAAAGATCTTCATCAACCTTCGGCATTTCACGGTTGTTATCTTGCATATAAAAACTCTCTGTTTTCTGCAATAACTGTTTTATGCCTTCTTCACTTAAAAACTTAATAAGTGCTTTGTTTTTTGGAAGTCCGCGATAGACCCTTAACAATAAGAATCCGCCTTCTTTGGTATCTCCGGATGCAATCAACTTTTTGGCTTCTGCCAAAACGCCTGTTAAGTGTTGGCGTTGTTTGTTAACTATATCGCTTACTTTAGGTCTAAGTTCATTGAATTCGTGTCTATCACCTTCAGGAACAGGACCGGAAATAATCAATGGTGTTCTGGCGTCATCGATCAATACCGAGTCTACCTCATCAACAATGGCAAAATGGTGCGGCCTTTGTACCAAATCTTTAGGGGTATGGGCCATATTATCACGTAGGTAGTCAAAACCGAATTCGTTGTTGGTACCATAGGTGATGTCTGCATTGTAGGCAGCCCTTCTGCCTGCTGAATTAGGTCTGTGGTGGTCGATACAATCTACCGAGAGACCATGAAATTCAAAAATGGGTGCCATCCAGGCACTATCCCTTTTTGCCAGATAATCGTTTACGGTTACCAAATGCGAACCATGACCAGCCAATGCGTTTAAGTAAAGGGGTAGGGTAGCTACCAACGTTTTACCTTCCCCTGTTTGCATTTCGGCAATTTTACCTTGGTGAAGTGCAATACCCCCTATGAGCTGTACATCGTAGTGAACCATGTCCCAAGTTACTTCTTTACCTGCCGCATCCCACGAATTGTTCCAAATGGCCTTGTCATCATCTAGCGTAACATAACTTTTGGTACCCGATAAGTGTCTGTCAAACTCTGAAGCGGTAACCGTTAAGGTAGAATTGTTGGCAAAACGTTTTGCGGTTTCTTTGACTACGGCAAAGGCTACAGGTAAGATGTCGTTGAGCGTTTTTTCGGTAATAGTGTAGGCTTCTTCTTTTAGTTTATCGATTTCTGAATATAGCTCTTCGTTCTTATCGATATCTTCTGAAACCTTGACCTCTTCTTCAAGAGCATTTATTTTTGCGGTTATCTCGCTAATGTCTTCTGCAATCTTCAACTTAAAGGTATTGGTCTTGTCTCTAAGTTCATCAAGACTGATACCCTCCAGTTCTTTTTCAAAAGATTTTATTTTATCAAGTATAGGTTGTAGTTCTTTAACGTCTTTCTTCGACTTATCACCTACGAATATTTTCAGTACCGAATTTAAAATGCTCATTTTATTCTTTTTATGATGAAATACTAATGGAGCCACCCATTGGTAATATATCTTTTCATTTGTGCTCTAAGGTTCTCAAAAGCTATTCCACTAATGGGATAATGGAGAAATCAGTAGTTCGACTGCCAAAATTACAGAGAACTTGCAACCTTATATGCCATGTGGGGCGAATTTAACAAATTGTGACCTAAGAAATTCTTTTATTTTGAAGGATTATTGCGCCATTCGAAAAGGAAAGTCAACAACCAAAAAAAGCCCCTAAACGGAGCTTTTTATATTAGTTTCTTGGAAAGGGATTAATATTCATCCTCGTTCCAGAGATAGTCTTCTTCAGTAGGATAATCAGGCCAGATCTCTTCGATAGATTCGTAAATTTCACCGCCTTCCTCTTCCATGGACTGCAAGTTTTCGACGACCTCTAAAGGCGCACCGGTACGGATCGAGTAATCAATCAACTCATCTTTGGTGGCCGGCCATGGTGCATCGCTCAAATAAGATGCTAGTTCTAATGTCCAGTACATTGTAATAAATCGGTTTTAAAATTTTTGCAAAAATAAATTTTCTGAATTCATAGCCAAGTAAAATGACCATTTTGTCAGCAATATTTTTGATTTAATAGTTTGATAACGAAGAAATAATCAAATTATTAGAGAATAACAAATTATTCACGGCTTAATCTCAAAGTTTCCCATGAATGAATAAATATTCTTTTTTAGGGAATCCATTTTACTTCTTCTGCTTGCAATTGTTGCGACAATTTTCGTGCCAGTACAAATAAATAGTCGCTCAACCGATTCAAAAATGACAGAACTAAATTATTTAATGGTTCTTTTTCGTGAAGTAGGGTACACATTCTTTCTGCCCTTCTGCACACCGTTCGGGCTATGTGACAGTATGACACAGAAGTATGACCCCCTGGAAGTATAAAATGGGTCATGGGCAGCAGCGTTTCGTTCATTTGGTCGATTTCGCTTTCCAGTAAGTCAAGAATACCATTGTTCAACTCAGGAATAGACATTCGATTTACTTTTTTTAAAGACTCTTTTTCTGGGTCTACGGCAAGTAATGAGCCTACCACAAATAGCTCATTTTGAATTTTGACCAACACCTCTTTAAATTCTTTGCTTGCCTCTTGGTCTCTAATGAGGCCCAACCACGAATTGAGCTCATCAATGGTACCATAGCTCTCTATGCGCACATGATGTTTTTTTACCCTAGTGCCCCCAATCAAGGCAGTAGTGCCCCTATCGCCGGTCTTTGTGTAAATTTTCATAAGCTTTTATTGATTGAACGCGAATTGAAAGATTGAAGGGTTGTTGTGGAGAGCTATTACTATTCGGTATCTTCTGTTTTTTCCTTTCGTTTGTAACCTTCCATGAATTTACGTGACTTTCTCTTTTTGCCCTGTCTTTTATTGGTCATAGATATGAGCAAATAGACCACCGCAACAATGCCAAGTATGTAATAAATAGTATTATTTCCCATTCTGCTGAAATAGGTCTAAAATTAACTGATTAAATTCGAATCTTAAAATGCTCCTCAACTTGTTCCTTTCTGAAAAATACCGTTCCGCAATAAAACATATCAACTGTAACGGTGACCTCAGATAGTTCTTTTAAACGGTTCCATAGTTCAATGGCTTCCATATTTGAGTAAATACCGTTGATTAAAATTATAGAATGATGATTCAAAGTGCCCAGCTTTTCGGAAAAAAGCTCATCAAAGCTTCTCTGGGTCAACGTATCTACATAGATCAATTCAGGATTTAAATCCCCAATACCAATATTCGGAAAATGTTTTTTTACGGATGATAAGGTCAAAGAATGAGTTTGGGACATATTCAGACGGTCGACTTTGAAGTAATCTAAATTTTTAAGAAGAACGTTTAAAGTCTTGTTCCGGTCATCATAACGTTTTTTGGAATACAGACACTGTGTAACATAGGCAAATACAAAAGGTGAATGCACCCCATGTTGATTGGTCGAACGGGCTATGAATCTGATATACTTTAAAAACTTGAACAAAAATATTCCGGACTTATATTATTCTTCGAGTAGGGCAGAGAGTTCGAACCACCGTTCTGTCTTTTCCTCAATTGTATCGATTACCTCTTGCAGCTTGAGGCTTAGTTGGTCAATCTCATCTCCTGACAAGCTAGGGTCGGTAAATTGATTTTGAACCTCAACTTTTTCTTTTTCAAGTTTCTCTATCTCTTTCTCGAGGTTCTTGAACTCTTTTTGTTCAAGATACGAAAGGCCAGTTTTGTTAGTCTTAGGCTGATTTTCAGAATTGTTTTTTGCCTCCTTATTCGCTAAAGCTTTTTCTTGACGCTCTTCTATGATTTTACTGTCTTCATAAGCCCTGAAATCGGAGTAATTACCGGGAAAGTCTTCAACCATAGCGTCACCTCTAAAAACAAATAAATGGTCAACTATCTTATCCATAAAATAACGGTCGTGCGATACCACTATCAAACAACCTGGAAAATCTAATAAGAAGCTTTCCAAAACGTTCAAGGTGACAATATCGAGATCGTTGGTCGGCTCATCAAGAATAAGAAAATTGGGGTTCTGTATCAAAACCGTACAGAGGTACAAACGCTTACGCTCACCACCACTCAGTTTTTCTACAAAATCATATTGTTTTTTCCGGTCAAAAAGAAAACGCTCGAGTAGTTGTTGTGCTGAGATTTGGCGTCCTTTTTTTAAAGGTATGTAGTCACCAAAATCTCGAATTACGTCTATTACTTTCTGGCCTTCTTTTACATGAATGCCCTTTTGTGTGTAATAGCCGAATTTGATAGTGTCGCCGATAACAACTTTACCGGCATCAGGTTCGTCGGTACCGGTAATAATATTGAGAAAGGTCGATTTTCCGGTTCCGTTTTTCCCGATAATACCAACTCTTTCGCCCTTCTTAAATGTGTAATTGAATTGATCTAAAATGGGTTTTTCGGGATAGGACTTCGAAATTTTATGAATCTCGAGGATTTTACTCCCCATACGTTCCATATTGATTTCGAGCTGTATTTCATGGTCTTTTCTTCTCTGTCCGGCCTTTTCTTTAATCACCTTAAAATCGTCAATTCTAGATTTTGATTTGGTGGTTCGGGCTTTCGGCTGCCTTCTCATCCACTCCAGTTCTTTTTTGAAAAGACGTTGTGACTTATGTTGCTCTACCGCTTCCTGTTCAATTCGGGCTTCTTTTTTTTCTAGGTAATAAGAATAGTTGCCTTTGTAAGAAAATAATTGCTGGTCATCTAATTCTAGTATCTCATTACAAACACGCTCTAAAAAATAACGATCGTGCGTAACCATGAACAGGCTCATGTTTTCTTTGGCAAAATATTCTTCTAACCATTCGATCATTTCAAGGTCAAGATGGTTGGTCGGCTCATCAAGAACCAATAGGTCAGGTTTGTTGATGAGGGCATTGGCCAACGCCAAGCGTTTCTTTTGGCCACCGGACAGTAAACCTACTTTAGCATCCAATCTTTCAAGTTTTAACTTAAAGAGTATTTGCTTATAAAGGGTTTCAAAGTCCCAAGCGTTAAAGCGCTCCATTGCTTCAAAGGCTGCTTGGTATTTTTCTGCCTCTTCGGGGTTTTCCAATGCCTTTTCATAGGCGTGTATTACCTGAAGAATTTCGTTGTCAGATGCGAAAATTGTTTCCTCGACCGTCAATTTGGGGTCGAGATTAGGTTCTTGGTCAAGAAAACTGACCCTGATATCTTTTCTGTAGTTTACTTGACCGCTATCGGGGGTGTCGCTACCCGACATAATGTTTAGAATCGAGGTTTTTCCCGTTCCATTTTTTGCAATCAATGCAATCTTTTGGCCCTTGTTAATGCCAAAAGACAAGTCGGTGAACAAAACCCGTTCGCCGTACGATTTTGATATGTTTTCTACCGTTAAGAGGTTCATGCTAAGCTAACAGAGGTTTTTTATAAGACCAGAACAAAAATAGGTATCGAGCAGCCAAGGCCAACCATACCAACATAAGTAAGGGTGAAAATATTTGTAGACCGACCAACCATATAAACATACTCGCAACAATCAATCCCAACGAGAAGAGAGCGTATTTGGCTACCCAATTGGGCCCTCTCTTTCTGGCGACTACAAAAGCAACAAATAAGTGTGCCGGAAAAGCCCAGATAATGTTAAAGTTGCCCGCGGTTTGGGTGTGGTCGGTAAAGAACCAAAGAAAGATGACACCAAGGCCTATGATTCCAGGTATAAAAAATAAAATGAAATCTAGCCAGCGCCTACGGGTATTGTATTTAAAGTCGATGAAAGTGAGTAGTAAAACAGCGATTAAGAAGATGGTCAGCCAAAAGCCTGGTGAGAGTAAAAAGATGGATGAGCTATCTGTTTTTTTAGGCTCAAAAAGGCTTTCCGGTCCTGAGGTAAAAACCTCATTGTCAAGGGTTGAAACCTCTAATTGCTTCATAGTATAATAGGGCAAGAACATGTGTTCGTAGGGTGTTGCCGTATCATCTATCACAGAACCCAAAGCTAAATCGATGCCAAAGCCTAGCCAACTATTGACGGGTACATTGTGCCTGATCAGTTGGCGATGGGTGAATTGTTCGTTTAAATAATCGTCTTTGAATGCAAGTTTTTCACCGTACGATTGTTTTAGAACATCCCAAATCTTTGTCGAACAATTATTAAAGAAAAAATCATACTTATAGTCTCTATTCTGGGGCAGGTAGTTCGTTTCCAAAAGGTTGAAAAGCTCTTGTTTTTCTGGCAAGCCTATTTTCAAGATTTGCTCTTTTACCCAGCGGTTCTCTTCTTCGTAGCTCAGTAAAAAGTACGGAAAACTCTGCCGAGCCAAGGTATAATCAAGTTTGCCACGTGCAAATTTTAAAGTAAAGTTGGGGGTGGTAAAATCAAACGTACCATAATTATAAACTACATCAATACCCTGAGAACTGTCTTTAATTCGAATGGCGCTGTGGCCAAATTTGGAATAAATCTCATCTCCGGCACCACAGGTAATGATGCTAATTTGGGCTTGAGGAGTCAGTTCTACTTTTTGGCAATACGCAGAAAAGCTTATAACCGATAAAAATAGGAATAGTACTTTTTTCAATGACTTTCTGATTATAGCTATTATTTTGGGCAAATATGCGAATAAATTATGGTCTGACCTGATTGAAGTGAAATTGTATTATTTTTACGCAAATCCTTCGACTTTATGAAAAAATACATTCCCAATCTTATCACTCTTTTAAACGTTTTTTGTGGATGTATCGCTGCCGTTTTTGCTGTTTTGAATGAACTCGAAATGGCTGCGATTTTTGTTTTTTTGGGGATATTTTTTGATTTTTTTGATGGTTTGGCCGCAAGACTACTCAAGGTTCAAAGCGAATTGGGAGTGCAGTTGGATTCTTTGGCCGACATGATTACGAGCGGCTTGGTTCCGGGCATTGTCATGTTTCAGCTTTTGGGTATGTCAATGACAGGTGGTTGGAATGCCGGCACTTTGTTGGAAGCAGACCCGTCTAACCATTCTTTTAAAGCAATTCTTCACCCTTTACCATTACTGGGGTTCATAATTACATTGGCTTCGGCCTATCGTCTCGCCAAGTTCAATATTGATGAAAATCAGGTTTCGTCATTTATCGGGTTGCCTACACCTGCCAACACCCTTTTGATTCTTTCATTACCCTTGATCCTTTACAACCATAACAATGAAGTTCTCAGCTCAATAATTCTAAATCAATGGTTTTTAATCGGGCTCACTATTTTGAGTGCCTATCTTCTCAATTCGAAAATTGAGTTGTTTGCCTTGAAATTTAAAAATTGGAGTTTTAAAGATAATGGGCTGCGCTATATATTCATTGCCATTAGCTTGGTGTTGCTAGTTACCTTAGAATTTTTGGCAGTACCTTTTATAATTGCCTTTTACATAATTGCCTCGGTAGTGACGACTTTAAGCGATAAAACGAAGAAGGTTTAGAAATCAAGCTTCTTTTTGCGAAGTTCAAAGTTTTGACCTAGGTACACCTTTCTGACCATTTCATCGGCAGCAAGATCTTCGGGCACTCCGGATTTTAAAATTCCACCTTCGAACATCAGGTATGAACGCTCGGTAATGGCCAGCGTTTCTTGAACGTTATGGTCGGTTATGAGAATTCCGATGTTTTTGTTCTTGAGCTGAGCAACGATTCTTTGAATGTCTTCTACCGCAACCGGATCTACACCGGCAAATGGCTCATCTAACAAAATGAATTTGGGATCCGTAGCTAAGGCACGAGCGATTTCGGTTCTTCTTCTTTCACCACCAGAAAGCAAATCGCCCCTGTTTTTACGAATATGGCCCAAACCGAACTCTTCAATAAGCGATTCCATTTTCATCAATTGCTCTTTCTTGCTCAATTTGGTCAGCTGTAGAACACTCAGAATATTTTTTTCGATGCTCAGTTTTCTAAAGACCGAAGCTTCTTGTGCCAAATATCCGATGCCATTTTGTGCCCTTTTGTACATAGGGTACTTGGTAATATCGGTGCCATCAAGATAGATGTTTCCCCCATTTGGTTTTACCAAACCCACGATCATGTAGAACGAGGTAGTCTTACCTGCGCCGTTGGGCCCCAAGAGGCCAATGATTTCCCCTTGATTTACTTCAAGCGATATGCCCTTGACCACTTTACGGCCTCGGTAGGATTTCATTATGTTTTCAGCACGCAGTTTCATCTTTGTAATTCTTTTTCAAAATAAAAGCCTCCTTTTTTCTTTCTATCCCAAAGAAACAGGAAACTTTTAATTCTTGATAGGGTTTACATTTTCTTTAACCCTTTTTTCTTAAGTCTTTCTTCGTTCTTGGCCTCTTTTTTCAGAACGTATCCTGAAATGTAAATACTTATTTGATAGAGTATCAATACCGGTACGGCTACAATTATTTGGCTCGCTACATCCGGCGGCGTTATTACAGCTGACAAGATTAGAACTATTACCAAGGCAATTTTACGGTACTTCTTCATGATTTCAGGGGTAATAAGGCCCACTTTGGTCAAAAAGAAAATAATAATCGGTAATTCGAATAAGATACCGCATGCAATTACTGCAGAGCGTACAGTGCCAATATAACTATCGATGTCGAATTCATTAAGTATATCGGGGCTTACTTGATAGGTTCCTAAGAAGTTGATTGATAGCGGAGCGACTACATAGTAACCAAAAAGAACGCCCATGAAAAAGAGAAGCGAGGCAACAAAAATAAATCCTCTTGAGTGTTTCCTTTCTTTTTCATACAATCCTGGACTTATGAATTTCCACAACTCATAAAGAATATAAGGGAAGCCAATTATGAATCCTGCCCAAATAGAGGTCCAAATATGCATGGAAAATTGAGCTGACATTTGCCTACTCTGTATGGAAAAGGGCAATTTGTCGGCACAAAAGGCAGAGTCAAAACCCAAAGAGGTAGCGATGTCGCAAAACAACTTATAAGTGGGAAAATTCATTTTTGAAGGGCCGAAAATGACCGTGTCAAAAATGAAGCTTTTCATTAAGAAAGCGACACTGCCAATAATGACCACAGCTATGGTAGATCTTATGAGATGCCACCTTAATTCTTCTAGGTGGTCTAAAAACGACATTTCGTCGGGGGTCTTCGTATTTTGTTTAGCCATTATAGTATGCCTTCTTTTATCAAATTGTGCAAATGTACAACACCGACGTATTTATTACCATCTACAGCCAATAATTGTGAAATACCATTCTTTTGAATGATTTTCGTGGCTTCTACGGCCAGCACTTTAGATGATATGGTCTTTGGGTTGCTGGTCATGATATCTTTGGCTATAAGGCCGCTAATGTTATCATACTTATTCAACATTCGCCTGATATCGCCGTCGGTAATGATGCCGACCAAATTACCGTTTTCCGTAACGGCAGTGGCTCCCAACATCTTTTGCGAAATTTCTACAATAACCTCTTTGACACCTGCACTTATATCAACTTCCGGTCTTTGGTTGTTTAGAACGATCTCTTCGACTTTTAGGTACAGTCTTTTTCCCAAGGCGCCTCCGGGATGGTATTTGGCGAAGTCTTTACTGGTAAAGCCTTTTATTTTCAATAGCGAAATGGCCAAAGCATCGCCAACGACCATCTGTGCAGTAGTACTGGTAGTCGGTGCGAGGTTGTTGGGGCATGCCTCTTTTTCTACATAGGTATTAAGCCTATGGTCTGCTTCCAAAGCGAGGTATGACTCTAAATTTCCCGTCATAGCAATCAATTTGTTATTGCCTCTTTTGATCAACGGTACCAATAATTTTATTTCGGCGGTATTGCCGCTGTTGGAAATACAGATAACCACATCGTTTTCCTGTATGGTGCCAAGGTCACCATGAATGGCATCGGCAGCATGCATAAATATGGCCGGGGTTCCAGTGCTGTTTAGGGTCGCAACAATCTTAGAGGCAATGATGGCACTTTTGCCAACACCGGTTACGACCACCCTTCCATGACAATTTAAGATACAATCGACCGTATCGGAGAACTCTGAGTCTAAAAGAGTGGCCAAGTTCAATATGGCGGCACCCTCCATTTCAATAGTTTTTTTTGCAATCGAAAGAGAAACTTTTGTATCGCTCAAATTATGGTCAATGTTAGAAGGTTGTTAACTTTGCGCGCCATTTGACGCATAAAAGTGCACTTTTCCTAAAACTATCCAAAAACACAGGAGTTTAGAAAAGATTGTTTTATATTTAAGATTACAAAATTACAAAACTAAGTAGAGGGTAATCCATTTTGCCCGGTAAATTATTTGGATCAAACCTTAATTCCCCCATTCAAGAAAAATGAATTCTCAAAAATTGTTTTTCAACCCACAATATTTTATAAAATTATATGGCTAGCGACAGACCCGTCATTAACGATAGTGAACTGCACTCGGCGTTAAAGAAGTATTTTGGCTTCTCTGAGTTCAAGGGACTGCAAAAAGACGTGGTCAATAGTATCTTGCAAGGCGATAATACTTTTGCCATTATGCCCACAGGAGGCGGAAAGTCCCTTTGTTATCAACTTCCTGCATTGATGCAAGAAGGCACGGCTATAGTGGTCTCACCACTGATTGCCCTAATGAAGAATCAGGTAGACGCCATTCGAGGTATTTCAGACCAGAACGGTATTGCCCACGTATTAAATTCTTCATTGACCAAAACAGAGGTCAAACAGGTGAAGCAAGATATAGTTGAAGGTGTTACCAAATTACTTTATGTAGCGCCCGAATCACTTACAAAAGAAGACTACGTCGAATTTCTGCAAAGCGTAAAGCTGTCTTTTATTGCGGTAGATGAGGCCCATTGTATATCGGAATGGGGCCACGATTTTAGACCGGAATATAGAAATCTGAGAACCATAGTAAATAGGCTTGATGACAGTATTCCTGTTATTGCGCTCACTGCTACCGCTACGCCTAAAGTTCAAGAAGACATCATTAAAAATCTTGGTATAACAGGGGCCAGGTCATTTAAGGCTTCCTTTAACAGGGCCAACCTTTTTTATGAGGTTCGGCCTAAAACTGCCAATGTTGATTCAGACATTATCCGTTTTGTGAAAAAGAACGAGGGTAAGTCTGGCATTATCTACTGTCTTAGTAGAAAAAGGGTTGAGGAATTGGCTCAGGTACTTCAGGTGAACGGTGTCAGTGCGGTACCTTATCATGCCGGTTTTGATGCCAAAACCCGTTCGAAATATCAAGACATGTTCTTGATGGAGGATGTTGATGTAGTGGTGGCAACGATTGCCTTCGGAATGGGAATTGACAAACCCGATGTTCGGTTTGTAATACATCATGATATTCCTAAAAGTATAGAAAGCTATTACCAAGAAACAGGGCGCGCAGGCCGCGATGGTGGCGAAGGCCACTGCTTGGCATTTTATGCTTATAAAGACATAGAGAAACTAGAGAAATTTATGTCTAATAAGCCGGTAGCAGAGCAAGAAATTGGTAATGCACTTTTGCAAGAAGTAGTTGCCTATGCCGAGACTTCCATGTCAAGAAGAAAATTCATGCTCCATTATTTTGGGGAAGAATTTGATGAGGTGAATGGTGACGGGGCGGATATGGATGACAACTCCCGCAACCCCAAAGAAAAGGTAGAGGCAAAAGAGGATGTGACCAAAGTTCTCGAGGTTATTCAAGGAACTAACGAGAAGTTCAAGAGCAAAGAGGTGGTCAAGACACTGACCGGAAAGGTAAACGCCTTGATATCATCCCATAAAACCGATGAGAAGTCGGTATTCGGTATCGGTTCCGATAAGGGAAAAGAGCATTGGATGGCCTTGATCCGACAAATGATTGTTGCGGGACTGATCAAAAAAGAAATTGAACAATACGGTATTCTACATGTGACCGATAAGGGCAAAGGATTTTTAAATGCTCCTGAATCGTTCATGATGACCAAAGATCATACATATAGTTCGGAAGAGAGTGATTCGATTGTAGGCGTGGCGAAAGGGGCCGTGGCAGATGATAAGTTGATCAAACAATTGCGAGACCTTAGAAAGTCGCAAGCCAAGAAGCTAGGTGTGCCTCCTTTTGTGGTGTTTCAAGACCCATCTTTAGAAGATATGGCGATGAAGTATCCTGTAAGCCTAAAAGAGCTTAACAACATAAATGGGGTAGGAGAGGGTAAAGCCAAAAAGTACGGAAAGCCGTTTGTCGATTTTATAGCTGCCTATGTTGAGGAAAATGATATCGTACGACCAGATGACCTCGTGGTTAAAAGTACGGGGGCAAATTCTGCGCTTAAATTGTACATCATTCAAAATGTAGACCGAAAATTGCCGCTGAACGATATCGCTGATGCAAAAGGGCTGGAAATTCCCGAACTCATTAAAGAAATGGAACAAATAGTCTACAGTGGTACCAAGCTGAATATCGATTATTGGATAGATGAGATTTTGGATGAAGACCAGCAAGAAGAGATTCATGATTATTTTCTAGAGGCTGAAACCGATAATCTTGAGGAAGCAATGAAAGAGTTTGATGGAGACTATGAAGATGAAGAGCTCAGGCTATACCGGCTTAAGTTTATTAGCGAAGTAGCCAATTAGGTGCTTTGCTGCAAGAATCAAGAAAGAGCCCCGATATTCGGGGCTTTTTATATTTGGAATTCCATCGATTCAATCTCCATTTCTATTCATATGAATTTTGAAAGAAAGGGTTGAATTTATCAGCTTTAAATTACTACTTCTTGAGATATCTGAAATAAGGTCAGAGCCTAGCTGAGATTCAATCCGTCTAGGTCTTCAATAGCGCACACAAGTTTTAATCGACTGCTTTTTCCAACAGTTGAAGTGTCATTTGGTTGGCATTAAGTTGTGCTTTTATGCCAATAGGAAATGTAAAGTTGTTCTCCACATGGCCAAAACTCATACCGTAAACCGCAGGAATACCCAAGGGTTTGATTCTATCGAGAATTACATCTTTTAAAGAAAATGAGAGCGGATTGGTCGATTCGTTGCAACCCGCGCAAACACCAAAAGCAATACCCGAGGCATTTTTAAACGTTTTACCTTCAATTAATTGGGTGAGCATCCTATCGATGCGATAAGGGGCTTCTTCAACATCTTCAATACAGACGATAGCATTCGTGAAATCTAGTTCATGTGGGGTGCCTATCAAAGCATTGATGAGGGTTAGACTGCCTCCAACTATTTTTCCATGGGCAGTTCCAGATGTAATTGTGTAGCGTTCGTATTCAGGGTCAATTTTCTTCTTGGCATCAAGATCAACATTTTCGATTAGTAGTTTGTTCTTTGCCTTCATAACAACATTTTTCAAATACTCTATGCTATAAGAGTCATCTAATGTGCTACCTACGGGTCCGTGAAAAGTAACCAATCCTGTTTCCTTATAAATACCGTTCAATAGGGCTGTAACATCACTGAAACCGATGAGAACCTTCGGATTGTTCTTAATATTATTATAATCGATTTTTGACATAATTCGAGTGCACCCATAGCCGCCTCTGGCACATAATATGGCATCGATTTTGTCATTGGCGAACATCTCGTTTAAATCTTTGGCCCGTTCTTCATCGGTATTGCTGAAATAGCCATGATTGCCTACAATTCTAGAAGTATGATAAGGTTTGAGTCCTATTTTCTCTAAGGTTTTTATCACATTTTCCAAGACTTCCGGCTTAACCGCATAGCCCGGTGCGATAAGACCAATGGTGTCACCTTTTTTTATTCTTTTAGGAAGAATTTTAAAATCATTATCAGCAATTGTTTCTGAAAATAGTTTCTGTGGAAAGAGTAAAGTACTAGAGGCCGCCGCGGCGGCGCCCATAAATTTTCTTCTATCAATCATTATCACCTTTTTATTGGGATAGGAAGTTACACAGAATAAAAAAATCGGCCTAAGCCGATTTTAAAATTTGTTAATGAGTTTTAGGGTATGGATGCCCCACCACTAGAATTGGCCCTTCTAAGTTGTCGTTGAATTTTTTTAATGGCCGATTCAATTGATTTTTCGGGTTCTATAATGTTATACTCGCCCCAAAAATCAGGGTCGGCAAAACCAATGGCTTCATCGCTCAGGATAATGGAGGTTTTAATTCGGTCTTTCAATTTAGGATAATCGGCCGCCATATTCTTTTTCCAGTCGGTAACTGCCATTTCGCAGGTCATGGTGTATACCGAATTGAACAATCGCCGATCCCAATCAACCTTGAATTCTAAAAGCACATTGCTATACCCATAGTACCATCGTCCGTTCTTTTCGCGGTAATCGACCCGATAGGCAACTTCATTGGGCCAAACCCTTGCGTTCGCCGGTTTTCGCCTTACAAATAACCTTGAGGCAGTTTCTTTATCCGTAATGTTCAAACTATAAATAGCACTTGTGAGTATCTTATTCTCGGCGTCTATGTACAATTTGCCTTTATACAGCGGGTCGGCTATGTAGGGTTTTTGTGCAAAATCGATCACATAAATCAAACGGTCATTGACCCGGGTCGATCTATCGAACCTAAAATCATAATAGCCGATAGATTCGTTAGAAAAAATATACTCCGGATATTTCATAATGTCTACAAAAAGAGCATTAAAAGGCCCCCCTTGTAATTTTAGGGCAATGGTGTCTAGCTTATCGTAGTCGGTACTTTTTCTGGCCTTATATAATTTAACCCCATCTTGTTTTAAAGAAGTATAAGGCGTTTTATAAATATTTACGACTGCTTCGGAAAGCGAAACATTTTTTCTTCTTTTCTTAATGGTTTCCCGATAGAACGCGGTCATTAAAGTTGGGTCATCAAAATAGTTTTCCCCTTTTTTCTTTAAGGTCTCCCGCACCAAGGCTTCGGCGTCCTTCGGCACACTTACATTGATCTCTGAAAGTTCGGTAATCGAAATATCCATTGTAATTCGGTTGTTGCCATCTTTCAATTGCGCTAAAGGAATTGTCTTTGTCTTATACCCTAAAAATGCCACGATAATATTTGCATTGGCCATTTCTTCCGGCACTTTTAAAGAGAACTCGCCTTCGGTGTTGGTAATGGTGCTGATATTGGTGTTTTCGACCATTAGGGAGGCAAAAACCAAAGGTTTTCTGTTATCGGAGTCAACTACCTCTCCTTTGAAAAGGACATAATCGGCCTCTTCTTGAATATCGTCTTGAAAAAAGGCAGAGCTTTTTTCAGATCCTATGACCAGAGCAAATAGTAAAATAAAAAATACCGTTACTCTGGATTTTTTTGAGTTGATTAAGAATTGCGGTAGCATGTTAAATGAATTACGAGTGTTGAGTCTACTCTAAGTTACTAATTTTTAACCATGTAGGATGTTAAAAATTGCTTTTTCCGCAAGGTTGCTGAGTATGGGGTCACCCTCTAGTATTGAAGGTGTTAGTCGTGGGTTTTGGCAGAAGAAGAGACTAATTTGTTTATTTCTTTGAGTTCGGTAGCGGTAAGGTCTCTCCATTTTCCGACCGGAACGTCTAATTTTATGTTCATAATTCGAATGCGCTTTAGCCGAGTAACCCTATAATCTAAATACTCGCACATGCGCCGTATTTGGCGGTTAAGGCCTTGGGTCAAAATAATTTTGAACTCGAACTTGCTGATTTGTTCCACTTTACATTTTCTTGTAACGGTGTCAAGAATTGGGACACCATTACTCATCTGATCTAGAAAGTCTTTTGTTATCGGTCGATTTACAGTAACTAAATATTCTTTCTCGTGATGATTTCTGGCACGCAAAATTTTATTCACGATATCTCCATCGTTGGTCAAAAAAATGAGTCCTTCACTTGGCTTGTCCAACCTGCCGATGGGAAAAATTCTTTTAGGATAATTGATGAAATCGATGATGTTGTCTTTTTCGACACGGGTGTCGGTAGTGCAAACAATACCTATAGGCTTGTTAAAAGCAAGGTAGACCGGTTTCTCTTCGGGTTCGTTTATCAATTTTCCATCAACCCGCACATCATCACCTTCACTAATTTTTGTTCCCATTTCAGGCACTTTTCCGTTAATGGTAACCCTGCCTTGCTCAATAAGTCTATCGGCCGCTCTTCTTGAGCAATAACCGACCTCACTAAGGTATTTGTTGATGCGTGTCTGTTTTGGTTCTTGCACTACTGATTTTTTAAGGGTACAAAGTTATGGCTTTCCGAACAAAGAACTAATCCATCAGTAGCAAGACTAATGGGGTAATTAAGTACTCAAGATTTATGAGGTTGCGATGCGAAGTCTTTATCTAAGGCGCTTTATTATTTGAATTCACAAAAGTGCCATAGAACGCCTGAGGGGTCGTGCAAGAAAATTTCCCGTCCGTAATCGAAATTCTTGATCTTGGTAAATTTGACCGTACTAAATCGACTTCTTAAGTTTTTGGACTTTAGGTAGTCATAATAGGCATCTAAATCTTCCATTTCCAAAAGAACCATTGAATTGTCTATCCAATCTTTCACGTAATAATCTTGCAGGTAGAAAGAAAGATGGTCGTTGACAATAAATAAGCTCATTTTGTCACTTATAACTCTCTCCTCAAAGTCAAGAGATTGATAAAAGAGCCTAGATTCTTCAAAATTGTGGGCCCCGATAAACGTTCTTATGCTTTTTACGGTATCGTACATTTTTACATATTTACGAAAATGTGACCTGCCAGGGGTTCATTGGTAAGGTCATTCTCGGTTTCATTTAAAAGAATGCCGTGTTCTAAATAGGCCTTTAGATTGGCCATCCAGAAAGTCCATCCGTTGCTACAACCATTGTAAATGTTCATTTTACTTTTCTCATCTGTCGGAATATCATATTGCTTTAAGGTGAGTAGAATAAATGAATTCACTTCCTCAACTTTGATGGATACTTTACAACTTCCTGCGAATGAAAATTCAAGATGGTCGACACCATTGGCAAATAAAATTTGACCTTCCTCCTGACCGTTCCAATTATGCCATTCCCAAACATAATTGTCGCCCTCTTGAACAGGCTCGTCCATCTCTCTGATTTCGCCTTCTTTTGTTGCATATTGAGCGCTACTTAGAAACCAAGTGCAAATACCTTCTTTAGTTGCCCAGCACCAATAAAGCTTTTTCAAAGAGCTTTTCAGGTAGATTTTTTTGGTAAACGATTCAAAAGTCAAATTGCCCATAGTTGCCAAGGTTTTGAGTTTTACAGTAAAATCGAATTTATTTTTTCCGGCTTAGTTCAAGTTGGTATAGCTGTCTGCCCAACTCTGCCAAAAAAGGAATGCCTACCTTTTCGTATTCATAATCATTGTCATTAAAAATACCATTTTTATTGACCAAAATGGTAGCGGTAATCAAGAAATCAACTTGGTTCTTCGAATCTTTTATATAGGCACAATCGGTCAAAGTACCGTAAGCAAAACCTACTTTATTGTAGATTTCAATATGATCGGGAATATTTTCTTTCGTATCACCGTACATAAAGAATTTGCAATAACCATCGTAGTAGGTTTTTGGATCGTAACCCACCTTTCTTGGTACCGTGTGCATTGCTTTCAGTAAAGCTGAGTTTTGTTCTTCTGAAAGATGAAATTGTTCCGACATTTCGAACGCATCAGGAAAAATTACCCGTTTTAAGACCTCATGTTGGGTACTGATAGGATAATAATTCTTGAAACTGAAATCAAAAGGTTCTTCAATGAGATTTTCCTCATCGTAGTAGCCTTTACCTTTTGTTATTTTATCTAAATTCAATTGCTCAGGTGCCGTATTGATAGTAGATGGCAGTTGGGTCGTGGTACTGTCGTTCTCATAGATGATCAGTGGTTTCGTAGCCAGATCTTCTGAATGGTACCCCAAGCGATGAGCGATTCGAACAGGAGCAATTTTTTTGGCCTTTAGAGTAGAATTGATGTAATCTTGGCCCATGAATTCAACCAAACGGTTGTTGGCGTCATTATCGCTTACTGCAAAAATTTCGGAAATCGTTTTTGAAAAAGTAGTTTCTACCGAGTCTCCTTCTATATAAAAACGAGTGTTTATCTGAATCGAATTCAAATCGTTCAGTTTTTCTAAAGCCAGAACGGCAATCGGAAACTTTACCGTACTGGCGGGGTAAAAATATTGATTGTCGTTAACCTGAAAGTCATAATCTTTAAAGGTTACACCTTGTTCAGTTCTATTGATTTGGGTATATCTTATTTGTACTTCGAATTGTTCCAGACTGTCAATGACCCTTTTGATTTCAGGTTGTTCTGAACTGAGAACATGCAACAAGGGGTCTTCAATCGTTTTGGTCGGTTTGCATGCCAGAAACAAAACACTGATGATAAAGATGAAGCTTCTAACGTTCATCGGCCTTATTCTTCATAGATTTCACCACGATGAGGCCTAAGGGCATCGCGTATGGCTTTCATTTCGTTCTCTGTTACCACCAGGTAGGCAATACTATGCATTTCATTTAATTGCTGATGACCTGTAATATCAAGTTCTGTTTTTTCAACTGCAATAAATTCTTTTAAGTGGATTACGTGATGTTCTGCCGTTTTTTCTGCTGCCGGCCCTCTAAAATCCCAAATCATTTTTATTTTCCTCTCCATCTATCTATTTTATTTTGATACCGAAATTCCGTCTTCGGCAAAGGCCTTGAAGTCTTTCATGTATTTAAGTGTTTGCTTTTTAAAAGCGCCTGGCATTAAGAAGCCCATGGTCTTCATCATGAGTCCCGAAAATTGAAATTCGGTTTCGCAGATCCACTGTGTGCTATGCCCATCAATATCCTGAAAATAATTTTTTTGAATGTTATGCACATTTTTGGCATCATAAGTGGCGTGAAATTCAAAAGGGAAATTATTTTTTAAAATAGTTTCGATCAAGACCATTTTCCTGTTTTTCATTTTATAGGTGAGTTCCATTTTTGCCCCTTCGCTCCCCGGTTTTCCTGATAGAAATTCGAACGAAAGTAGGCCTTCCTGCCAATGCTTCATATTATCTGCATTATCCATTTTTGTAATGAAAACTGGGCGAGGTACATTTACCCTAATTTCTGTCGTATATTTCATTGTGAATATTTGTGTCGTAAGTATTCAGGTCTGGCTTTGGAATTGAATATCTCATTGTTGAACAATGCAAGCCTAAAGTAATGAATAAAATAGGCGGTCGCCAAAAATCTGTTAAGTAATAGGTTAGGCTTTGCACGCCATTTCGGTTTTTTTATTTTTGCAGGATGAAATTTTTACAACTCTTCAAAAAAGTAAGGGTGAAAAGAGGCTTTCCATTACTTTTAATGATGGTGGCCGTTGGTTGCGGTTCCTTTTTCAAGAAAGAAGAGCCTGAGTATATTGCTCGGGTAGGCGAAAACTATTTGTACAAAGAAGAGGTGTCTAAACTTTTGGCGCAAGGTATTTCGAAAGAAGACAGTGCTTCATTCGTTACGAATTATATCAATAATTGGGCTTCAAAACAATTGCTGTTAGATAAGGCCAAAATCAACCTTCCGGAAGACAAACTATCGGAGTATGATGCTCTGGTAGCAAACTATCGTACCGACCTTTATACAAGGGCGTATAAAGAAGCATTGGTTCGTCAAGGAAGCGATTCTATCATTAGTAATTCGCAATTGGAACAGTTCTATGAAGCTGAGAAAGAGAATTTTAAGCTGAAAGAAAAGGTAGTTCAATTGCGATTTGTAGAGCTTCCCAAACAATTTTTGAACAAAGATGAAGTTATTGATAGACTAAAGAGCTTTAAACCAGAAGATAAGGTTTATTTAGACAGTATAGGAGTACAGTTTAGAAAACTGAACTTTAATGACTCGCTTTGGGTCAGTGCTGCCAGGGTTATAGGTGAAATACCTCCATTAACATTTGAAGATGCCGATAAACATCTAAAAAAATCACAATTTTTCGAGTTAGAGGATGAGAAGGGGGTATATTTGGCTAAAATCGTCGATGTAAAAGAGGTGAACGAAATTGCACCTTTGTCTTATATAGAACCTCAAATAGAACAAGTTCTTCTAAGCCGTAGAAAGCTCGACTTTCTTCGTAAACTGGAGACTGAAATATTGGATGAGGCCATTAAAAAAAATGAATTTGAAATCTATACAGATGATGAATAAAGTATTAGGATTATTTTCTTTGATGTCAGTAATCGCCATTACGGGCTTTGCACAAGAGGCGGTTACAGAGCAAGATGCGCAAGATGAAGCATTGGTAACTACCGAAACGGAAGCACCCGTCGTAACTAAAGATACGGTAAGAAACTTCAAGAAGGTAAAACTTGACGGTATTGCCGCTGTAGTCGGTGATTATGTAATTCTTGATTCCGATATCGAAAAAACATTGATCGATTTAAAAAGCCAAGGCGCCTCAACGGCAGATATTACCCGCTGTGGACTTTTAGGAAAACTGATGGAAGATCGTCTGTATGCTCACCAAGCGGTTCAAGACAGTCTTTTGGTATCCGATGATGAGGTGGCAGCAACTACCGAGCGTCAGATACAGGGGTTCGTACAGCAGATCGGTTCGATGGAAAAATTGCTGAAATTCTATAAGAAGGAAGATGAGGCTAGCCTTCGTGAAGACATTAACAAGATTAACAAGTTGAGAATGCTTTCTGAAAAAATGCAGGGAAGCATTGTTGAAGGTGTAGAGATTACGCCGGAAGAAGTTCGTCAGTTCTATAATAAGATTCCGAAAGAAGAGAGACCTGTTTTTGGTGCTGAAATGGAAATTGCACAAATTGTAAAATCTCCTGAACCATCAGAAAAAGAGAAGCAAAATGTTGTAGACAAGCTCAATGCCATCAAGGCAGATGTAGAAGACAATGATGCTAGTTTTAGCGTTAAGGCCATTCTTTACTCGCAAGATCCAGGTTCTAAGTCTAAAGGTGGTTTTTATAGTATTACAAAAGAAACCGGTTTTGATAAAACCTTTAAAGACGTTGCTTTTAGTCTTAAGGAAGGTGAGATTTCAGAACCTTTTGAGACCCAATTTGGTTATCATATTATTTATATCGAAAAAATTAGAGGACAGGAATTGGATTTGAGGCATATTTTAATGCAGCCTGAAATCTCCCAAAAGGCATTGGATGATGCGAAATCGGAACTTGACTCCATTAGAAAGCATATTTCAGAAGGTAAATATACTTTCGCCCAGGCGGCTTTGAATTTTTCAGATGAGAAGGAAACCAAATTCGATGGTGGTCTGTTAAGAAATCCTACCACTTTCGATAGCCGTTTTGAACTTACCAAAATGGATCCAACCCTTTACAATCAAGTAAGAAATCTTAAAGATGATGAGGTTTCTAATCCTATCTTGGAGCAAGACCCTAGGGGAGGAGGCCCGAAATACAAAATTCTTAAGGTGACCAATAGGTTCGATGAGCACGAGGCAGATTTTGCCAAAGACTACCTGAAGATCCAGCAATTGGCGAAGACAGAAAAGCAATACAACGAGATTAAAAAGTGGATGGACGAGCACATCGAAGAAACCTATATCAGTGTTAATGAATCTAACCACGATTGCGATTTTGCCAATAATTGGGTAAAAAAGTAATTGCATGTCAGATGTAACGGCAATTGAAAACCTGGTTGAAAAGCATAAGGCCCTCAAAAATGAAATCGCCAAGGTAATAGTTGGCCAAAATGAGGTAATTGATCAGATTCTTTTAAGCATCTATACGGGGGGGCACTCTTTATTGATTGGTGTGCCCGGGTTGGCAAAGACCCTAATGGTCAATACCATCGCGCAGACCTTGGGGTTAGATTTTAAGAGAATTCAGTTTACACCTGATTTAATGCCCAGTGATATTCTCGGTAGCGAAATATTAGATCAAGACCGAAAATTTAAATTTATCAAGGGGCCTGTTTTTGCCAACATAATTTTGGCAGATGAAATCAATAGAACTCCACCAAAGACCCAAGCTGCTTTATTGGAAGCGATGCAAGAAAGGGCTGTGACCATTTCCGGTGTGCAACATCAACTTTCACTCCCATATTTTGTTTTGGCTACCCAAAACCCTATAGAGCAAGAAGGTACTTACCCGTTACCAGAAGCCCAATTAGATAGGTTTATGTTCGCTATCGAACTTAAATATCCGTCTATAGCCGAAGAGATACAGGTGGTTAAAACTACTACTACTGATGAGACGGCAACCGTTAATGCTTTGTTCAATGCAGATGAGATAGTAGCCGTTCAACATTTGATAAGACGCATTCCCGTACCCGAAAACGTGATAGAATATGCCGTGAAACTCGTGAACTCTACTAGGCCGAATTTGGGTGGCGCTTCAGAATTTGTTCAGCAGTATATCGATTGGGGAGCAGGGCCGAGGGCCTCACAAAACCTCATTTTGGCGGCAAAGGCCCATGCAGCGGTAAACGGTAAATTCTCACCCGATGCCGAAGATGTTCAGGCAGTTGCTATAGGCATATTGCGTCATAGAATTATTAAAAATTACAAGGCAGAGGCAGAAGGTATTTCAGAAGAGCAAATAATTGCCGAATTGCTCTAAATCACTATCTGAACTAGAGTTGTTTTATCACCAGATACTTCAATTTCCTAGGTAAACTAAAATCCTTTCAAGCAATCGATTTTAGCGTTCAATTTTATTCCCAAAAAAATAGGTTTTGGCAGGGTTCGCAATTCGTTTAGCTGCCATTTTTATCACAGAATTCTCATTATTATTTAAATTGATTAAAAACACCGCAATCCTACCCTAAAAATTTTATTTGCCCCTTCTATTTTATTAATTTTACGGGATTACAATAACCTAAAACAAGATAAAATAATGGCATTCGATATCGATATGATAAAAGGGGTGTACGCCAACATGGCCGAGCGTGTTGATAAGGCCCGTGAAATAGTTGGCAAACCTCTTACCCTTTCGGAGAAAATTTTATATTCCCACCTGTGGGACGGTAACCCTACCACTGCATTTAAAAGGGGGAAAGACTATGTTGATTTTGCTCCAGATCGTATTGCCTGTCAAGATGCCACGGCTCAGATGGCCCTTTTGCAATTTATGCAGGCCGGAAAGAAAAAAGTGGCCGTTCCAACCACAGTTCACTGTGATCACTTGATACAAGCAAAAAGTGGTGCTGCGAAAGATTTACAGTCAGCCAATAGCACTAGTGCCGAGGTTTTCGATTTTTTAGAGTCGGTTTCGAATAAATACGGAATCGGTTTCTGGAAACCAGGTGCAGGTATCATTCACCAGGTAGTTCTTGAAAATTATGCATTTCCTGGAGGAATGATGATAGGTACCGATTCTCACACGGTGAACGCCGGTGGTTTGGGTATGGTGGCCATTGGTGTTGGTGGTGCCGATGCAGTTGATGTAATGGCCGGAATGGCTTGGGAACTTAAATTCCCTAAATTGATAGGAGTCAAATTAACCGGTAATATTTCGGGGTGGACTTCCGCAAAAGATGTAATTCTTAAAGTAGCCGGTATTCTAACCGTTAAAGGTGGTACAGGTGCAATCATTGAATATTTTGGTGAAGGTGCCAAGAATCTTTCATGTACCGGTAAAGGTACTATCTGTAACATGGGGGCTGAAGTAGGTGCTACTACTTCCACTTTTGGTTACGACGATTCTATGGAGCGTTACCTAAGAGCTACCGACAGAAGCGATGTTGCCGATGAGGCCAACAAGGTAAGAGAATATTTGACTGCAGACGAAGAGGTATATGCCAACCCAGAGCAGTACTTCGATGAATTGATTGAAATAAATCTAGATGAGCTTAGGCCGCATTTGAACGGGCCATTCACCCCGGATTTGGCTACACCAGTGGGTGAGTTGGGTGTGAAGGCTAAAGAAAACGGATGGCCAATTAATGTTGATTGGGGGTTGATCGGTTCTTGTACCAACTCTTCTTATGAAGATTTGACTCGTGCAGCCTCTATCGCAAAGCAAGCTATTACCAAGAAAATTAAGCCGAAGTCAGATTTCGGTATCAACCCAGGTTCAGAGCAGATCCGCTATACAGCCGAACGTGATGGTCTGTTGCAAATCTTCGAAGATTTAGGAGCAACCGTGTTTACCAACGCATGCGGGCCATGTATCGGTCAGTGGGATAGAAGTGATTTGAAAGGAGAGGAAAAGAACACCATTGTACACTCTTTTAACAGAAACTTCTCTAAAAGAGCCGATGGAAACCCAAATACCCACGCATTTGTTGGTTCACCGGAAATGGTAGCTGCAATTGCCATTTCAGGTAAATTGGATTTTGATCCGATGAAAGATTCTTTGATCAATGAAGATGGTGAGGAAGTGAAGCTTGATGAGCCTATGGGCATTGAATTGCCAATTAAAGGTTTCGAAGTGGAAGATGCAGGTTATTTGGCACCAAAGGAAGACGGTTCAAGCGTAGAGGTAAAAGTTGCTACTGATTCTGAGCGTTTACAAATATTGAGTCCTTTTGAGCCTATTCAACCTGAACAGATGAAAGGTGCAAAATTGTTGATTAAGGCTTTTGGTAAATGTACTACGGATCATATTTCTATGGCCGGCCCTTGGTTGCGTTTTAGAGGTCACTTAGATAACATTGCCAACAATACGTTGATTGGTGCTGTTAATGCCTTTAACAAGAAAACCAACTTTGTGAAGAGTCAACTGAGCGGTGAATATGGCGGTGTACCCGATGTACAGCGCGAGTACAAAGCGAAGGGTATCAGAACTATTGTGGTGGGTGACCATAACTATGGTGAAGGTTCTTCTCGTGAACATGCGGCGATGCAACCTAGACATTTAGGGGTAGCTGCGGTATTGGTAAAATCTTTTGCCCGTATTCACGAGACCAATCTAAAGAAACAAGGTATGTTGGCCTTAACCTTTGCCAATGAAAGCGATTACGACCTTATTCAAGAAGATGATACTTTCAACTTTGTTGATTTAGCTGAATTTGCTCCTGATAAACCTTTGACCATTGAAATAGTTCATGCAGATGGTTCAAAAGATACTATCAAGGCAAACCATACTTATAACGCCGCCCAAATTGGATGGTTTAAAGAAGGTTCTGCGTTGAACGTAATTAAAAGAGAAAATGCCGCCTAAAGTTTGGTAAGCATTAAATTTAGATATAAAAACTCCTGCTGCTAAGTGGGAGTTTTTTAGTTTTGGGCAACATTAACTGAGTATGAAACGTAAAACCGTTTTGACCCTTGCGGTCATAGCTATAGCTCTTTCCTTTTTTGTAACCCCTGTTGGGTATTGGTCAAAAGTTTGGTTGATGCAAATTTTTGCCTCGGCCCCGGAAATCATTAAAGAACCGAATCAAGATAAAATAACTGGCTACGACTGGCGTCTGAAGGATGCGGATTGGAATTACTTCAACTTTGAGAAATCAAAAGGTAAACCAGTTTTCATTCACTTTTGGGCCTCATGGCATTTACCAAGTGTATCTGAATTGGCAGATATTCAAAAATTGTATGAGAAGTTTAGTGAGGATGTTGACTTTTACGTGGTGACCAACGAAGAGCGCGAACCCGTTGAAGAATTTATGTTAGAGAACAAGTTTACTTTTCCCATAACCTATCGAATCGTTGGCGAACCTGCACCTCTTGAAATTCCTGAGCCATCAGGAACTTATATAATTGACGGGCAAAGGCGAATCGCAGTAAAGTCTGTAAAGAACAAAGATTGGTATAATGATGAGATAGTGTCTTTGTTAGCTAAACTCACCCAGTAATCAATTCTTAAAATATTTAAACGGAACTAGCAGCATACCGAAGCATTCCCCGTGACTTTTTCCCAAATGTTTGTGATGCATTTTGTGCGCCCTTCTTACACCTTTAGCGTACCAATGGTTGGCGTTACGAAACATTTTGAACCTCTGATGAATAAAGATGTCGTGAACCAGAAAATAGGCTATACCATAAGCTAAAATGCCAAAACCCAAAGGCCACCCGTACCAAAACCAAGTTTGAGCGCCCAAATAGAACAATACCATACTTACCACAGCGTAAAAAACAAAGAAAGCGTCGTTTCTTTCAAACCATGAATCGTGGTCTTTTTTATGATGATCTCTATGCAGGCTCCAAAGAAAGCCATGCATGATGTACTTATGTGTGAACCATGCCATAAACTCCATAAAACAAAAGGTTCCCACAAAAATTAAAATCCAAATTAAAATTTTCATACTACACGAGGTTGAGTTTATAATTTACATAGGATCTCGCCAGTAAACCAAATTTTTCATAATTAGGTACCCTGATACGTACGTTCTTAATTTCCAGTGGAGGAGTGTTCTGTAATTTTTTGAGCAAGCGATAATAATATCTATAGGCTGTATAAACCCCAAATTGAGCCTCTGGTGGTAGTTTTACGATACCTGAATATCCGAGTGCAAAATCAGCCTTTATGTCGTCAACAATACTGGTTTTGGCAATTTCGTCAAGCTCTCTAAAATTAGTGTTCGGAAAGTAACTTCGGTTGAGTTCTTCATAATCAGCCTTTAAATCCCGAAGAAAATTGACTTTTTGAAATGCGGAACCTAAAGCCATGGCAGATTCTTTTAGGTCGTTATACTTTTCTTCATTGCCCTTCACGAATACCTTCAAGCACATTAGACCCACCACATCGGCAGAACCATAAATATATTCTTTGTACTCGTCATCTGAGAGATAAGTACTTTTATATAAATCGGTTCGCATACTTTTCATAAAAGAAGCTACCAAATGATAAGGTATGTTATAATTATGATAGGTATGTTGAAATGAATTAAGAATCGGATTTAGACTGATTTTGTTCTTTAAAGCCTTATCCAACTCGATTTGAAACTCATTGAACAGTGTTTCTTTATCATAGTCATGAAAAGAATCAACGATTTCGTCTGCAAATCGAACAAAACCATAAATATTGTAGATATCGGTTCTTATCGATGGCGATAGCATTTTGGTAGCCAGACCAAAAGAGGTGCTGTATGATTTGGTGACCACTTTACTACAGCGGTACGATACATTGTCAAATAGTGCCTTCATAGATTTTACTTAAGATTTTTCATGATGAGTTCGGAAACTAATTTTCCTGAAATTAATGCTGGCGGCACCCCGGGTCCGGGTACGGTCAACTGTCCGGTAAAGAATAAATTCTTCACCTTTTTACTCTTTAGTTTGGGTCTTAAAAAGGCTGTTTGTGTTAATGTATTGGCCATACCGTAGGCGTTGCCTTGGTATGAGTTGTATTCTTCTATAAAATCGTTTACGCAAAAAGACTCGTTTAAAATGATGTGGTTGCGTACATTTTGTTTCGTGAGCTTTTCAAAACGATCCATGATTAGATCAAAATATTGTGCACGTAGTTGAGGGGTGTCTTCAAGCCCCGGGGCAATCGGAACCAGAAAAAAACCGGTCTCTTTGCCTTTAGGTGCCATTGAACTATCGGTTACCGAAGGAAAGTTGGCATAGAACAAAGGATCTTGAGGCCATTCGGGGTAATCATAGATACTTTCGGCATGAGCTTGAAAATCAGTATCAAAAAAGAGGTTGTGGTGTTGTATGTTGGCTAATTTTTGGTCGAAACCAATGTAGAACAGGAGGGAAGAGGGAGCAAATACCTTATTCTTCCAATAATCTTCACTGTATTGGCGGTATTCGGGCACTAACAGACTTTCTGAATGGTGATAGTCTGCCCCGCTCAGAACGATATCGGCCTTTTTTTCTTCGCCATTGGTAATAACTCCCGTAGCGATGCCATCGGTCACCACAATATTCTTAACCGCACTGTTAGTGATTATTTCAACCCCCAGTTCAGTTGCCAATTTACCCATTGCCTTGATTACTTCGTACATGCCACCTTTAGGATGCCATGTGCCGAGACCAAAATCGGCATAGTTCATAAAGCTGTAAAATGAAGGAGTATTATCGGGTTTTGCACCGAGAAAAAGAACGGGAAATTCTAAGGTCGCTACCAATTTCGGATTCTTGAACTTTTTGCGTACCTCGCCACTAATCGTCTTAAAGAACTGGTCTAGTCTAAGAACGGTTTCAGGTGTAACCAGCTCCAAAGGCGAAAGACCAGGTCTTAAAACTACCTTATTAATCGCTATATCATAGTTTTTCTGTGCCTTTGATATAAAACTTCGGAGATGTGGAGAGCTTCCTTCTTCAATACGCTCAAATTCTAAACATATTTTTTCCAAGGTATCACCAATAGTAACTACTTCATCCTTAAAGAATATAGAATATGCGGGATTTAGGCGATCTAGGTGATAATAGTCGGAGGTGCTTTTTCCGAAGTCTCTGAAAAATTTCTCAAAAATATCTGGCATCCAGTACCAACTTGGGCCCATATCAAAAGTGAACCCCTCTTTTTTCAACTGCCTAGCCCTACCGCCGATAGATGCGTTCTTCTCGTAAATAGTAACGTCATAACCGCTTTTTGCCAGATAGCAAGAGGCCGACAAAGAGGAAAATCCTGAACCGATTATGATTACTTTTTTACCCATTTAATGTTTTATATATTTTGTGTTACCTCTTCAATTGACGTAAAGGTTCTAATATTATCCGGCAGCTTTTCCGAATTCAAGTATTGCACTTGTTGACCTAAAAGCCACAATTCAGGGTGATTGAACTTTTTGGCAATCTCTTGAAAGTCATTGATATATTTTTCGATGTAATCTTTTGTAGGATCAACCGTGAAATAGGAAACAAAGCATACATTATCGAAATACTTTAAAACTTCGGTCAGATTATCTAGCGGCACCGTTTGCCCTAGGTAAATAGAGCGATAACCTCGCCTTACAATTTCATAATTGATATATAAAAGGCCTATTTCGTGAATTTCGTTGTCGGGTAAAAAGGGAACAAAAATTTTATCATTTCTGTTGGGCTGCTTGCTTTGATGCTCCTCGGTATTGACAACAATTTTCTGTTTGATCAGGTTGGTCAGAAAGTGTTCGTGTGCCGGACTTATAGTATCTGTTTGCCAAAGCATGCCCAACTCATTAAGTAGTGGTATGAATACCTCTCTAAAAATTTCATGAAATTTTTTATGGCCTTGCAAACCATCATAGGTTTTCATGAACAGTGTTTGATCGAAATTGATCATCGAAAGTTTAAAAGCATTGATGCTATGGTTCTTTACACTGTTGTGGGCAACAATATCGCGAACCATTTCAGGAATGTTCTGATCCGGTATTTTCGCAATTTTTGAAATTTTATGACCGTGGTTGTATAGAAGAGTGATGTTCAATAATTTCTGAAGGCTGCTCAGTGAATAGGTTCTAATATTGGTACTGGTTCTTTCAGGTGATAGCAAATCATACCTTTTTTCCCAAATTCTTATGGTGTGCGCTTTGATTCCGGAAAGATTTTCCAAGTCTTTGATACTGAACCTTTTTTTAATATTGTTCATCTTTTTTTAAAGATTGTTAAACAAATTTATAAAATTAATTGATTGCTTAGCCGTTTTGACCTTTTTGTTTTTCAAAAGGTACTTAAAAAAGATGGGCGACGCCCTACGAGACATTAAATAAGGCCAATAAAAAAGCCATCTTCAATTAAGAAGATGGCTTTTGTGCGCACGAGAAGACTCGAACTTCCACGACCTAATGGTCACCAGCCCCTCAAGCTGGCGCGTCTACCAATTCCGCCACGTGCGCGGAAAAGAAACCCTAATAATTCTTAGGGCCTGCAAATATCATGAAAATAGATTTTTTATAAAAGAATTAAAGTCGAAATATCGTAAAACAAAGAGCATGGTCTATACCATGCTCTTTTATGACACATTTATTAAATCTCTATCAGGTCAAAAGTTAAACCCTTCTAATTACCGGTAGCGGTAGGCTATCTGGGCTAACTGACCGACTATCTTAACTGAATCTTTCATAGAAAGTTTTGATCCATCGGCATGAATCCAACGCTTTAGGGGCTGCTCACAAATCAATCTTTTGGCCTCTTCTTTGCCGTAGTACCTTCTCATACGCATGAATATTTCTACATCAAAAAGCCATTTGGTAACAAATTTCTTTTGAAACATATTGGTAACGATATCCCTGTCCATAATCTTGGCACCGCATTGAGTGTCTTTGAAGGGCATACCCAATATTTTTTGAATGATCATGTTAATGGTGATACTGATAATTTTTCGGGCCGATTCTTTGGTGATGTCAGCTCCCATACGACTTATTCGCGATCCGCTTACAATCTTGAACTCTGAGTTTTCAAGGGTTTTGACCAAATCGTCAAAATCGCGAAAATCAGTAGATAGGTCAGCATCTAAATAACCGATATAGTCAAGTTGCTCATCTTTGGACAAATGAAGTACCCCCTGCCTTACGGCTTCGGCCTTTCCTCCGTTTTTCTCACAATTGTAAACACTTATATTATTTTCATTGCCTTTTTGAAGTTCTTTCAATACAGCCAATGTATTATCGGTACTACCATCATTTACAAAACACAGATGGTAACCAAGGTTCTGGTAGGCAAATTTTTTGAACTCATCGCTTGACAACCTTTCTTCTTCGTTATAGCACGGTATAACAACCCCCACGCAATGTTTCTGCAACATCTGGGTGTCGGTGGTCGTCTTCTGATTACTACTATTTTCGGGTACCCCAACAATTCTTTTGATTCGGGCAGACATCTCATCTAAACTTACCGGCTTCTTCATGTAATCTTCGATGCCTAACTCAAAACCATCGACAATGACCTTTTCATCGGTATTGCCTGACATAATGATAATAGGAGTTTTTGAGCTTCTATCTTGCCTTATGTACTGAACTACATTCAAGCCAGACATTCCTGGCATGTTTATGTCAAGTAGAACCAAATCTGGTTCAAACGAATCGAAAAGTTCAATTCCTTTTTCACCATTATTGGCCGTGGCTACCTCATAACCAATTTCGGTAAGTCTTTTTTTGACTGACATTAAAATCAGTTGCTGGTCATCAATCGCTAATATCTTCATACGGATCGAATTTAGATTTGGGTATTTTGGTTTTTCGTACAGTTTTAGACTCCCTTGCTGAGCCTTGATTGTATATTAAGGTAATCACTGTGCGATTTTCTAAGTACATAACAATAATTTCCTTTATTTATTGTTGTTATTTCTTACATAATTTGTTTAAATGAAGGGAACTAATACATTATTGGTAGTGGCCCTGTTCATAGGGGTGGCATTTCATGGATCAAGTATATTCTTCACTTTAGAATATACGTATGATGCTTTAATACACCTTTTCTTTGCCGACCATTACGCCAATAGCTGGTTCGAACCTTGGGATTACCGTTGGTATACCGGTTTTACGGTACAGGGTTATCCGCCCCTAGTTCACCAAATGATAGGTATTTTATCATATATCGGGGGGTTGAAATTTGGTTTGTTTACCGTCGGTCTACTGGCTATTTTATTATACGTTACGGGCGCCTACCGCTTTGGATTATTGATGACGGGTGACAAAAAAGTAGCCGGTTATACGGCTATATTGGCAGTGTTTTCTTCGACCTTTATTGAAACATTGCACATTTTTGGGCAATTACCGAGCATATCGGCCCTGTCTATATTAATGCACAGTCTTACAGAGATTTACCTATGGCTGAAAACAGGTAAAAAACTGTATTTGTTTACCAGTTTGTCGTTAATTGCGGTAACGGTAACAAGCCATCATGTTACCCCTATTTTCGGAATGGTTTTCTTCATATTTCCATTGATAGGCATGGTTCTAATGGATGTCTCTAGAGACAAGGTCAATTCCTACAAAGAGCTTACTTTTTTTGTTTTTTGGAAATCGTTCCGGCAACTTTTTTGGCGCATTGTTACTTTTGGTTTTTGCTCATTGATTCTCATTGTTACCTGTATTTTGCCTTATTGGATCAATTCAAAGAAGAACCCTATAACCCAAGTACCCATTCCACATGGTTCAAGAGACAATTTTTTAGAAGTAACTTCTTCAGGATTGGTTTTTTTCATGATTCCTTGGGGAATTCTTTTGTTTTTGATTCCTTATATTTTTTATAGATTCTACAGCAAGAGATACCTGTTTTTTGGGCTATCAATGACCATGTTGACCATTTTAGGTACCGGAGGTACGACACCGATTCCTTTAAAAATATTAGGTGAAACGGCATTTAATATTCTGACGTTAGACCGCTTTACACTTTGGGCCACTATTATGGCCCTCCCTATTTTTGGGGAATTTGCCTTTCGAATGGTAGAGGGAGATATCAAAGATAAGATTCAAAAAAAGTTCGGTTCGGTCTACCATCGAATTCTTGGCGGTTGTATTGCTGGGGGCGTTCTATTTATGGTCATTTTCACCATGAGTCTTGGTTATTTTAGGCCATCACAGCCAGCTAAAATCAAAATGCTTCCTATTGTCAATTTTTTAAATCAAGACCAGCATGATCGATGGCGTTACCTGCCTTTAGGTTTTGGTGATCAAATGGCGTGGCTTTCGGCGCAGACCAAAGCGATGACAGTTGACGGAAACTATCACTCTGCACGACGTCTTCCCGAATTGACGACCAGGGCGATAGAGCGCCTTGAAAATTCTAAATTTAGAGGGGTCGAGGGCATTGGTTCATTGCAACAGTTTTTGACGGTACCTGAGAAATACAACCTGAAATACATCTTTTCGAACGATAAATTTTATGACCCCCTATTGTATTTCTGTGGTTGGCAGCGGTTACAACAGTTAGAAAACGGAATCATGGTTTGGGAAAAGCTGAATGTGCCCCCCATGCCTGCCATTTTACCGAAAGATGATGTGCCCAAATGGTCAAAGATAATGTGGGGTGTCATTCCCATATTGACCGTTTTAGTGGCATTTTTCATCAATGTTCAAATGTTATGGTTTCGGGTTCTTAAATCGAAAATATTGCCCGAACCCGATTATTTCAGGTATCGGGTTGCGTATAAAAGATTTCCTAACTTGATGGTTCTGGCAAACCATGTTTGGGCATTAGTGGTTTTGGTTTGTTTAGGATACGGTATTTATGTGTTTTACATACATAACGCGAGTCAACGTTCTCCGGAAAATGTGATTACTTCATACTACAATGCTTTGGATTTTAAAGAGTTTGAAACCGCTCACTCTTATTTAGATAAGGAGAAAGAGGTGCCCATTGCCCAGTACATGTTAGAGGTCTCCGTTACCGACGGAATCTTAAGTTCATATGCCAAACTTGATGCAATGGAGGTTTCCATTACCGAAGAAAGTGAATCGGGAGCAAAAGCTATCGTAAATACCGATTGGGTTACCCCTCTAGAGCGTGTTCATAAAGTTTATTACCATGACTTGGTCAAAAGAAACGGAAAGTGGTTCATATTACCATCCTACTTAGATACCGATATTCCGCCGGATCAGCTTTTTAGTTCGAACGACACCAAGTTCTACAACCACGGCCGTCGTAGAATTACGACACAACAGACCCACCATGAGGATGTTCTTAAACAGCCAGTGCTTGAGGTCTTGGCCGCCAAACTTGTCTGCTATGATGGGCAGTACTCCGTAATCGGAGAATTACAGAATGTAGACAACATACCGGCCGATGTTGTTATCAAGGCAACACTTTACAATGACGCCAACAAAGAATTGGCGAATTATGATGCGAAATATCATATCAAACATAAGTTGATGCCGATGGAGACAACCTCTTTTAAGATTAACTTTGAAGGTATTGCCTGGTCTCAAACAAAAGATACGATACCGCCCACGTTCAACCCTGATGAATTCACCCCGATAGAATTAGAAGAGCAACCGACGAAATTCAATTTACAATGCGCCGGTAACGTAGCTAATACCGATTTATATAAGGGGTTGACCATACAGTCTTTGAACCTTGAAGATGAGAAGGTGAGCGGTGAATTATATAATTCAGGAATACAAGAGGTTACCATTCCCTTATTACTGGTTTCTTACTATGATGAAGATCAAGAACTGGTATGGGTAGACCATAAATTTGTAAAAGATGGTGTTCGGGTTCAGCGCAAACAACCTTTTGAGTATTCTTTCGTTAATGTAGAAGGGCTCGACATTATTAATAGCAGCCTTAAAAATTGTTTTGTGAACGGATTACCGAATTCTTCAATTGCCAAAAAAGTGGTGCCTGATAGAGATCTTAGCCATGCCGGCGAACTGCTTCAGCCGTTCGATGGCGATAGTTTTGACTTTGTCAAGCTCGAATTGAACAGTTACATAGGAAATCCGAAGTAGAGAATAAAGTGGGGCGCATTTTAATCATATTACTTCCTTTTTTACTTATTGCTTGTAGTGGTGAGGCTACTATCTCATTACCGCAACCCATCGAAGTAGAATTGTCGGAAGCCCCAAAGCGTATTTATGCTGGCGATAAAGCCGTTATCAGTTTCGAGGTAAAGGGTGAAGGAAAACCTTATTTAAAAATAGACCAGAGCATGGGTCCAGTTATTTTGTACCCTCAAACGAGCGGGGCTAATCTAGAATTTCAATTACAGCCAGAAAATACGCGTCAATCGGGTACTTACACTTGGCAGTTGGTTTATTCAGAAGAAATTTTGCAAAAGGGTACGATTGAGGTTTTGCCTAAAGTGGATGAAGTTACGAAAATAGAGACCTATTTTGGGCCTCGAAGTATTAGGGCGGGGGGCAATGATTTTTCAATGTTGTTTGTAGTGCCGACCGACATTTACGATAACCCATTACCTGACGGCACCCAAGTGGATATCAATAGACAGATGGACAATGTACACGACAGTGTCGGAATTGCCATTAAGAACGGATATATCTGGCATAATCTTTATAGTTCTGATACTACTGGGCGTATGCTGGTAAGTGCCGGGGTAGGTGAGGTGAGTGGTAAAGAACTGACCAGTATGATAACCCCATCCAATTCGGTTAATTTCAGCATTGATTACACCCGGGTTCATGAGTACGCCGATGGTAACCAAGTGGTAGAGTTCTTCACCGATATTATAAAAGATCGTTTTGGCAATGTGGTAAGTGACGGTACTTTGGTGAATTTTAGGGTCACCGACCAGAAAGCCGCTAGACTTCAAACCGCAGGTACAACCTTGGCAGGTGTCGCCACGGGAAGACTTTTGCACCCGACCGAAGCCAGTAAATGGTCTGTAACTGCTTATGTTACAGGTGAATCGAAAAGCAATGATATCGAACTATCTTTTAGAACCGCTGTTGAAGATTACGATGTTCAATTTTCTGAGGATAATCGAGCAGTACAAATTGGACCAATGCATGGGTTTATGGAGCAATTGACTCCCGATGGACTGCTCATTACGTTAAGATTGTACGATGAACAAGGTAAATTGATAGACACCAAAAAGACGAATTCTTCAAAGGGAGTTGGCGCATTTGAGTTGCAAGAAAGGTTTTATAAAAATGGAAAGTACAAGATTACTATTACCACAGCAGGTATTAACAAAGAATTTCAAGTAGCTTTAGGCAACGATGAATTGGAATAAGTGGATCATACGAATCGGATTATTGATCACCTTTGTCGGTGTCAATGCCCTTATATTGTTCGGTATCAGTTCGGTATGGTCGTATTTGAATACTGGAGCCGACCGTTCTTCACGTCTGCATTTGAATATTGATGAAGTACGATCTTACCTACCCAAAGTTGAATGGGATACCACAAAGGTAGAAGGCCGTCCTATAGAGCCTCTAACGTTGGCCGAAATCGAGCGGGATTACCTTAACGGCTGGTATGTAAAGAATACCGCTCTGTTTACCAATAACCGATACGGTATCTCAGATTATTTTACTGATAGCGCCCGCGTAAAATTGCAACGGATACTTGACCTAAATAAATCGAACCAAGCCACCTTCAAACAAACTTCGTTAAATCATCATCCAAAGCTTGATTTTTATAGTGCTGACGGTACACAAGTATATTTTACCGACCACAACGTACATCTGCACCAAGAATCATTCTTGAACGGTCAACCTATTTTGAACCAAGAAAATCAAGAAGCTTATAGAGTTATTATGCTACTTGAAGACGGTTTTTGGCGCGTTCGTCATTTTACAAAGTTTGAACCGTTAGATGACGGGCCTCCGGATGATTTCGTACTCTCCGATAGCACCAGAAAGCTTATTAGAGATATCAAAGGTCTTAATTACTATCCGCAAGATACCCCATGGGATATGTTCGGAAAAAAATACAACGATACCATTATTACCAAAGATTTCAATTTAATCAAGGCAATGGGCCTCAATACCATTCGAATCTTTATTCCGTATGAAGATTTTGGTGCAGCCCATGTTGATTTTGATAAATTGGCAAAAGTCCGATCATTGCTCGATTTGGCCGAAAAGAATAATCTTAAGGTGGTCGTTACACTTTTTGATTTCTATGGAAATTATGATGTATTTGATTGGACATTGAACCATAGGCATACCGAGCAAATAGTTACCGCATTAAAAGACCATAAGGCAATTTTGGCTTGGGATGTAAAGAATGAACCAGACCTTGATTTTGAATCTCGAGGTAAGGAGACTGTTTTGGCATGGCTAAAACAGATGTTCAAGGAAATCAGAAAATGGGATACCGAACACCCTATTACGGTGGGTTGGGCCAGCCCCGAAGCTGCGGCAAATTTATCGGATGAGGTCGACTTCGTTTCCTTCCACTACTATAAAAAGTTAAGTGATTTTACTTCCTCTTATGATACACTGAAAACGGCTGTTGCGAACGACGAAAAACCTATTGTTTTACAAGAATACGGGCTTTCTTCTTATAGCGGAGTGTGGAATGCCTTTAAGGGTTCGGAGGAAGAGCAGGCAGCCTATTACGAAGAGATGCAAAGCACATTGAGGGATAATAAAATTCCTTTTCTCTTTTGGACATTATACGACTTTAGGCATGTGCCCAAATCGGTGGTAGGTAGCCTACCTTGGCGCAAACAGCCTCAGCGATACTTCGGATGCTATGATGTCAACGGAAGGCCAAAAGCAGCTTCAAAATATCTCATTCAGTACTAAAAAAGAAAAACGGAATGATGATAATCATTCCGTTTCTTTGAGGGGGTGCTCGATATAATTAAACATCAGTCGTTTCAGGGGACAATTTTATAGCATTAACGTCAATAACTTGACCTTTTGATTTTTGTACTTGAATAGCTTTGAAATAATCGATATACATTTTGGTAATGGTACTCATCGGTAATGAACAAGCAGCCTTGTAATTAGCTTGGGCAAGTTCTGTTCTATAGGCGTCATTAGTCAGAATCCTTTGTATGGAATCTGCCAAGGAGTATTTATCCTCAGGAATAAAGAATTCTCCTCTATAACCTTCTTCTCTCACCAAAATACTGAGGTCACCTAGATCGGGTAACGTCACAGCTTTACCATAGCTGCCCGCTTGGTGCAATACACCCGAACTGCCCGTTGTAGAAGTGTACGGAAAAACAACGACCGCACTTTCTCCAAAAATAACGGGAACATCTTCTTCAGCCACGTAACCCGTAAAACGAAGCTGGTCTACATGGCTGTATTTTTGTTTCATTTCTTCAATATAACCAGGCGTATTTGGGCTATCGGTTCCGGCAATTACAATTTCAATATCTTCATCGGTACGACTCCTGATAACTTCTACCGCTTCGATTAAAACTTCTACTTTTTTATAAGTTCCGAACTTGCCAAAGGCCATTACCTGCTTTGGTCCTGAGGGTAGATTGAAATCAGGAGTTGGCGGCGTTTCGAATGAACCATGGGGAATGAGGGCTATATTCTTTGCCCTATATTTCTTTTCTAAGGTCGAAACATATTTACTGATCGTTACCGCCACAATATCGGAGGCCAAAATAAATTTAGTAAGATTGGTTCCAATAAAGTTGTACACGTATTGAAGCAGCTTATTGTCGGTAAAACCTGCGTTGCTCAAATCAACTTTCTCCAGAATATTGTGCAAAAGAGAAATGGTCGGTATACCTCTTTTCTTGCATAAATACGGCAGTAACAGACCTAAGGCCGCGGGTATTTTTTTATCACCGAACTTTAAAAATTGTAGATTAAATAGAATAGCATCGGGCCGGTGCTTTGATATGGCTTTGTTTACCCGTAAAACATTGGTATAGCTGTTAAAATCCCAACATTCCTCAACGCTAATCTTACAACCGTCCTCTTGAAAATTTAAGTCCTTTGACGCCGTTGTCTTATCGGTCATCAAAACGATTTCATCGATTTCATCGTGTAGTCTAAAGTGCTTGACCAAATAATAACCATACTCGGTCAAGGTAACTTTACTTGGCGGATAGGCCGTTACAATGGCTAGTTTCATAAGTTGAGATTTAGGGTAAGACCTGGGTCTTGTTCGCTTTATTTCGTAATTCTTTATTTAAAAAGTATATGATTTGAATAACCAAAAGGGATGACATGGCAATAATCTGTACGTGAACTACAGAAGAAAGACTATCATGAAAAAGAGCTACGAGTGCTATTTGAGATAGTCCTAAAACTCCTGAAATTATTACCGGTACATAATGGTCTAGTGACAGAAAGTAATAGGCAAAAATGTTCGAAAGGGCGAACAGCGACGTTGCCAAGGCATATTGCCATAAAAGGGCCGACATTGATAAATAAGAGTCACCGAACATTAAAGTGATGATGAGTTCGGGAAAGAAATAACAAGCCATTACGATGGAGGCCGAAAGTAGACCTATATAGGTAATATATTTGAATAAAATAGGTGCTGTAGGCTCCCCATCTTTTTCTTTTTGTACTACCGCAGGTAGAAGTAACATCACAAACATCCAGGCGACAAAATAGACCACCCTTCCGATCAAGGCTAGCGAGGCGTACAGGCCAGCGTCCATGGCTTCAAAATAGTGTTTGACCATTAAGATGTCGCTATTGTTGATAATGATTTGCGTTAATTCATAGCATGCCGTAAGAATGATAAACTTGTTTACCTTTTTGCTGTTTTCAGCACTTAGCTTGTCATTATTGAAAAAGGTAACACCTTTGGCATCTGAAGGAAAAAGACCGAATAAAAACGAGATGAAAATTCCCGTGGCAACTAAAACTCCCGGTTGAACATCAAAAATTAATAGTAATGCCATGGTCAACAATAACCTGCTCCACATTTCGGTCTGGTAAGTGATAGAAAGATTATTGAATTCTTGCCTGCCCTGGTAAGTTCCTCGGTTGACACTCATAAAAAAATATACCGGGATACCGAGTCCGAATATGATGAACATCCAACGGCTTTGTGAATTGAAGAGCTGCTGAAGCTGGCCGGAAAATAATATAATAGCTATACCGACTACGAGGCCAATTAGGGCCGATTGCCGATAGCTGTTCGACTTAAAGATATGCCACTCTTTACCGCTGAATAGAACGGCAAACTTGGCTACGGCCAATTGAAAGGTCATACCCATGAACGACAGCACTAAGAGTAGGGTTATAAGTAGTGCCGCCTCGGAAAAAGCTTCGGGGCCGAGAAATCTACCTAATAGCAGATTGTATAAGTAGTTACCACCATTGACCACCAACACACTGAGCATAAATATTTGCTCTTGCGATACCTTTCGCAACATGAGTTTAATAGCGGTCATTTTTAACTGGTTGTATTACAAAATATAGGCCCCATTAGTGTGCCGAGACCTTTCATAAATAACGCAAGTTTTTGAATTTATTGTAAGATATATCTTATAATTATTGTTGGTGTAGTAAGTTTGTGAATGTTGAGTTTATTTTTATTGGAGTGTATGTATAATAGAGTTTATCCAAATTTATCTTATCTGGTTAAATAGTATTTTGTAGGAAGGTTTCCATTAAAATCCTCCCTTTTTACAATTTCTTACAACATATTTCGGATAATCATTCGTTATCTATTTTGTAAATAAAAACTTACGAAATAATGTTTCGATTTGTAATCCTTCTGTTTATTGGTTGCGCATCCCATTTTGTAATCGCTCAAGACGATATGTCTCCTGGTTTTAAACTGTTGGAGAAAGGTGATTTTGAAAAGGCGGAAAGTTTTTTTGAAAGCTATTTGCAAAGTGACCCCGAAAATAAGACGGCCAATCTTTGCTATGGCCGCGCAGTTGGCCTAAGTGGAGACCCTAAGAGGGCTACTGTTCTTTTTGGGTCTTTAAAAGACCAATACCCCAATGACTATGAGATTACCATAAATTATAACGAATCGTTTTTATGGGATAAGCAGTATAATAAGGCAAAACCGCTGTATCAAGATTTGGTTGAAAAATATCCGGATAAATTTGGTGCCGTGCTGGGATATGCCAATACCCTATCTAATTTAAAAGAATATAAAGAAGCCTTGGTTTGGGTCAATAAGGCCATAGCCTTAAACCCTGAGAATGAAAGTGCCAAAGTTTCGAAAAAATACATTCGCTTGGGTTATGCTAATGAGTATGTCAATAATCAGAGTTACAAAAAGGGTATCAAGTTGCTTCTTGAAATTTTCGATGATTTTCCTGAGGATAAAGATGCTTTGCTCAATTTGGCCAATGTCTACTTGATTACTAAAAATACAGATAAAGCCAAATCGACTTATCGAAGATACGCTACCTCTAAAAAAGATTCCATAACGGCCATCAACGGTATGGCACTGGCCGAGCATATTGCTGAAAAAGATAAGGAAGCCTTAAAACAGGCTGAATTTGCCAAATCGATGGTTTCTGAAATCACGGATGCTAAATTGACCGAGCAAACCCTAAATAGATATGTACAAGCTTTAATCTGGAACAGAAAATACGGGGATGCCAAAAAGGAGATAGAAAAACTTGAAAAAACGTACCCCGATAGTAATTGGGTGCGCGCCTTAAGGGCCACTTTAGGTATGTACACGGCCAAATTCAAGATGAGTATCGAAAACTATGATGCTATTTTGGCCAAAGACAGCGCTTCTTTCGATGGCAACCTAGGTAAGGCCAATGCGCTTTTTGCTTCAGACCGGGTTGTTCCCGCCTACAAAGCGGCTTTTCAAACTTTAAGAATTTTTAAAAACCAAAAAGATGCCAAAGGTTTTATAGAAAAGTTGAATGGTATGTATACCCCTCTGGTAGAAGACCACGCCGCCTATACGTTTGATAATGGCAATAATGTGGCCATCTCCAATACAATATCCGCCTCTTTGCCATGGAGTACGAAATTTAAAACATCACTAAGCTATCAATACCGAACTACCGAAAACTCTTTGACCCTTAATAAAGCTGAATCTCATGTGGCCACCGTCGGTCTTGATTTTAAATTGATGCCGAATGTTAGCCTAAATGGAGTGGCCGGTATCAACAATAGCCGATTTGAGACATCATATACCCAACCGGTAATGAATATTAAGTTGGTCACCAAACCCTTTAGATTACAAAATTTAGAATTAGGTTACCAGAGGGAGATCCAAAGTTTTAATGCAGATTTGATTGAGCGCGAAATAGTAATGAGCCATTACGGACTAAATTATAACCTCGGAACCAATTTTAATTTGGGTTGGTACACCCAATTGATTCATACCCAACAGTCAGATGAGAATACTCGAAACCTATTGTTTACCTCTTTATATTACTCTTTGATGCGAAAGCCGGCACTTAAAATCGGGCTAAACTATCAGTACATTACTTTTGCCGAGCAAGTACCGACTATCTACTTTAGCCCTGAAATTTATAGAGCGGGTGAATTCTTTGCCGATGTACGTGGCAATTTTTCCGAAAAGACCAAGTTCATGGCAAGTGCCGCCACGGGTATACAAAAAGTAGAAGAAGACCCTCAAACTCCCATATTTAGGGCAGAGGCTGGTCTTACCCATGATTTTAGTAAACGGTTCAGTGCCAATGTTTATGGCAAGTATAGCAATATAGCCTCAGCAACGGCAGCCGGTTTCGAGTTTACAGAAATGGGATTAAAAATCAAGTGGATGCTAGGTCAGAAACCTGTTTTCTATGCTAAGCTGGATAAATAGGTAGAAAGGTAAGGAGAGGGGATATAAAAGTTGAAGAAAAAGCTTTTTGGAAATCTACAGTTTCGTTATATAGGCACCTACCATATCGAGTACAGCCTCAAAATCGCTCCCTTTTTCGGTATTGTTTTGAAGAAGGTCCGCTTCAAAAGCTTGGGCAAGCTGGTATGATTTTTCAAGACCAAGTATATTGAACTTATGCTTGATTTTATGAACTATCTCCGCAGTTTTCGTGAATTCCTGGTTTTTAAGGGTCGTTTCATATTCCTCCCTTTCCTGTGGAAACTCCTCCTTTAAAATACTGATGAACTGCATGGCAAAATCGTGGTCATCGCCAGCCAGTTGCTTTATATAATTGGTATTTGGGGTTTCCATTGTTATTGTTTTTTTAAAGTAAAGTAGAAGGTCGTACCCACATCAACTTTAGATTCAAGGCTTATATCGCCTTCGTAGATATTGATGATTTTTTTGACCAGTGATAGCCCAATACCTGTGGCATTGTTATCGTTACTCAATTTACCGAACATATCGAAAATTTTTGAGCGGTGATGTTCCGGTATGCCTTTTCCGTTGTCGGAAATAAAAAAGGTATAGTAATAAGGGTTGACCTTATGGCCTATTTTGATAATGCCACTCTCTAAATGTTCGGTTGCCGTGATGGCATTCGTTATAAGATTGGTAAAGAGTTGTTCCAAGCTATATTTTTGACCGTAAATGGTAGGCAGTTCCCCGTTATACTCCAGTTTTACATTCTCTGGAACATAAATGGTGTTCTCTATCTCCTGTAATAAATCGGAAATATTGATATTGGTTTTCTCTTCTTCTAAAGAAGAGACCGTGGCGTGTTTTAAAACGCCATCGATCAACCTATCCATTTTTTCCAGATTTTGCGCAATCAATTCTCCATTGGCCTTACTGTCTTCTGAGAATTTATCTTGTTCTTCATCTAGAATCCAGGTGAGAAGGGTACTAATATTTCTGATAGGCGATTTAAGGTCGTGCGAAACAACGTGCGCATAATTGTTCAAAGACTCGTTTCGGGTCTCCAGTTCTTCCATGAGCTTGTTTTGCTCTGAAGTCATTTTTGATAATTGCTCGGCCTGCTCGCCAATTTTTTTCGCAAGGCTTTCTACATCAAGAATATTTTCTTTAGACCCATCTTCGATATGCAGGTTTTCGTTCAAGCTTTCTAGCGCTTTTTCAAGCGAATCGATAATCTTTTTTTGACGACGGGCCTCGGCTTCCAGTTCTCTGTTGGCCTCATAAAGCTCTTTTGAGCTTATCGCAGTAGCCCTTTGTATCATGGCGACCTTGTCGTCTTGGTCTTGATATGATTTTTGAACGGCATCTAAAAAAGTCTCCAATTCAGGATGGTCTCTTAAAGATTCCGGTAAATATTTACGAATTTGTCTTTTTAAAAGTGAATGCATTATTCGCTCAAGAGTGTTAATGTCATTGTTTGATTATGCAATTTACACGATTCTTCCCCAGCAAAGGGTGCCATTTCACCATAAGAATAAAACCCTGTTACTGCGGCTTGTGAACCTACTATATCAATCACTTCTTCTACTTCATCTTCGGTTCGTTGGTCCATTACCAATTTACGACCTACACAGCTGACCAATAGGGCCAGTTCAGTTTTATTTTTACGTAGTTCAACAGCTAATTTGGCCGCTTCCCTAGCTCCATCGGCAATGTCATCAACTGTAGACATCATTAATTGAACGGAGGAACCCTCGGGAACATTGCCCGCTAATAGCATTGAGTTCTCTTCTTCATCTATATTGAGAATGGTTCTCACCAAGGGTTTTGAACCATCGTGCAAATCTACATTTAAAGGATAAAATAATGCCGAGTAGGGCAAATCTTTAGCCTTATCCCCCAAGTATTGTTTATAGAGGTCCAACGCTGGTTTTCCGTCAAGCTCATATAAAACATTGCCATCTGATTTCGTAATCGTACGCAAAGGCCCGAAGACCGACCAACCACCGTAGTTGGCACTGGTAATTTCCAGACTATCTCCGTACAGACCGACAGCAATAATTTCCCCTTCTTTAGGGTTTGAATTGTAGCTACAAAGGGTTCGTTCGAATCGAGCATCGTCTCCGCAGAGTCCGCCACTCAATCCTACTTTTGAACTTTTTATTTTCTCGAGCCCTGAAATGAGAGTGCTTCCGTTCACGGTACTACCCTCAGAGACTACAAAGACATGTTTAAGGTTTTCTGAAGGAAATTCCTCCATTAATTCCTTACCGAGAAGTTCGTCGTCACCGTCGTAATCTGCCAAGTTTTTGCTCTTGATCATAAACGTACTTCGCTCAAATTCGATGGCCGTTAAAACCATTGTTTTTTCAAACACGTTTTCGTTTAGAATTTCACCACTCGTTGAGCCCATGATGATGTGACCTCCTGGAAAAAGTTCAGCTATTTCAGAATAGCTATTTTCAGCCTCTAATTGGTAACGGTCACCAAAGACCAGAACCAAAGGGTTCTTTAATTCTGTTTTCTCCGTCTGAAAAATCCAACTTCCGCCTTTTTCTTTTTTCGCCTGTAAAATTTTCATGCCTGTGATTTTGACTGCTCGGTTAATAACGATTTCTTTAGGGTAAAGTGAAATTGTGTGCCAACACCGACCTCACTGTCTACCCAAACATCACCTTCGTATCGGTCAACAATTTTTTTCACAATGGAAAGCCCAATCCCCGTAGATCGTTCTTTATTTCCGATTGATTGGAATATCTTGAAGATTTTCTCGTGGTATTCTTTGGGTATACCGACCCCGTTATCTTCGATAGTAAACTGAAATAAATCTTTATGTTCTTTAAAAAGCACCTGTACAAGACCGACCTCCCTTTCAATATGAACGACGGCGTTGCCAATAATATTCTGAAATAACTGTTGCATTTTGGTGCGGTCACAAATAATGGTCGGTAAGGTTTTGGGCACTTTAACGCTCACATGATCCGGAATATATATGGTTTCTTTGATCAATGCTATTACCTCGTTCAGGTCGACCTCACTACTTAAAAGTTGCGAGCTATTCGCCGTTGAATATTCTAGAATGCCTTGAATAAGTTTATCCATCGATGCTACTTTCTCTTGCATTAGAGAAAGTTGCTCTTGGCCTGCCTCATCTAGTTTATCATGATAATCTTCTTTGATCCATGATGCCAAAGCGCTAATACTTCGTAAAGGAGATTTTAAGTCATGCGAAACGATATGCGCATATTCTTGCAGGTTTTTGTTACTGGCCTCGAGATCCGATAAGAGTTGTTCTTTTTGTTCTTGAAGTTCTTGTTCTTTGGTAATATCTTCAATGACCACCACTTGAAACTTAATTTTTCCTTCTTCGTCTCGAACGGCGCTGATATTGGTTTTTGCAATGAATGTCGCCCCGTCTTTACGAACATATTCTTTGGTCATTGACACATTGTCTTGCCCCTCGGAATTTAATTCACCAACAAAATCAGAACATTTTTCTTCATCATAACAAGTGGTTATTTCCTTTGGTGTAGAGTGTATCAATTCATTTTCAGTATAGCCCAACAGCTCTGAAAATCTTGGGTTTACTTTAATAATCTTACCATCAACGGTTAAAGCAATACCGAGTGGTGAATTATCAACGATAATATTAAGTTCTCTTCGCTGTTCGGCCAAGAGGTTTTTGATTTCTGTTTCTTGGCTTATATCTCTTATAATACCATGAAGTCCGATAGGTCGACCTTCGGTATCGTAAATGACGCTACCGTTTATTTGTATGAATTTATGTGATTTGTCGCGAACCACGATTTTTGCCCGGTAGTTTTTTAAAACCCCCACTTTCTTAAGCGATTCGAATGCCTGAAGGGTGTATTCAACATAGTCGTAGTGTACCATCTTGCCTACATTGATAGGCTCTTTTCTGTGGTCATAACCCAAAAAGTTAATGGCAGAATCATTCATGGTAATCACATTGTAATCTAAGTCAAGAATGACATAGGGATCAATGATTTCCATAAAAGAATCGCTGAGGTCGGTCTGTTTTTTATTCAACAGACTCTCTAATTTGCTATTTGCCGCCTTTAAATGGCGGGTCATATCATAAAGCTCCTTAGATTTTTCTTCCAGAATTTTTTCGGCCTGAATTCGGGCCTGCTTTTGGCGTTCTAAGGCTCTTTTAAGTAATATTACTTCTTTGTTATTATCCATTTTGAACGATATCAAACTGTACCTCGGTACCGTCTTCTTTCAACAATTTGTAGGTTACTTTTGCTGAACTGTTATAGTGTTCAAAACATTTTTCGATTAGGCCATGGGCCAATCTATAGAGTCCGCGAGAAGAAGAATAGACCATTGATAGTGAATTATCGGTCTTTTCTAAAATCTTGAAAGTAGGCAATTCGGCTTCGGGATATATCTTTTGAACATGTACATGAATATGGTCTTCTATCGCATAGATTAGACCAAGCGGGTTTGAATAGCTTTGTATGACTTCGGGGTGTGCTTTACCTAAAGAGGTGAAAAGATAATGCCCGAAGGTGTAAATTAGGGTATCTACATCAATCTTTACCTCTTCGCTGAGGTTGGTGATCAAGCTGACCATTTCATTAAATTCGTAGGTGCCAATGGCGGTGTATATACCGTTGGATGGTAAATTTGAAGACTCAATAATTGAATCGGCCACTTCAAGCCCGAACTTCTCTTCTACCATTTCGAGAAATTCTGTAAAGACTATTCCTTTCATTTAGTACTGTGGTTTGAAAGGGCCCCGTTTTGATTGCCCCTATTAATTCAGTATAAATGTAGGAAAAAGACTTCCTTTTAATAAATAAATGTTGTGAAATGTAGGAAAAACGTTATGCCTTCACCAATTCACTTACTTCCCAGTACTGAACAACCTTTGTTAACTTGTCTTCGTAATCCTCATATTTCAAAGGCTTGAGAATGTAACCGGCAATACCAATTCGGTAGCATTCGAGCAAATCGGCACGGTTTTGAGATGTTGTAAGCATGATAGTAGGTAAATACTTATAATGCTCATCGGCCTTCAATACTTTCAAGAACTCGATACCACTCATTCGGGGCATATTCAAATCCAACAAAATAATATCTGGAAGTTGGTCTGCAGAGCCAAGAACTTCTAAAGCCTCTTCACCATTTTTAGCTTCGGTAATTTTGTGCTGTACTTTTAGTTTGGCCAAGATGCGTTTGAATTTCATCGTTTCAATCGCGTCATCTTCTATAAAAAGTATGTTCATGGTGAAATATTTTGGTTGCCCTATGGTAAATATAATGAAAAGTTGGGTTGAATAACCAGTTCTAATAGAGGGTGATAGATTTATGGTATCTCGGGAAAGAAAAACGTTAAGGTCCTTATCTTATTTACTAAAGGGATTTGGTTAATCGCTTATGCCCTTTATGTTTTCATAAATCGATAGCATTTCCAGATGTTGAGGACGCATAAGCTGCATCGACAATTTTTAAGACGACTTGCCCTTCTTCGAGACCGGGAACAGGTTGGGTGCGGGTTTTAACGCACTCTATGAAATAGGCCATTTGCTTGTCGTAAATTTTCTGGTCGCAGTGTTCTTCTTTTGTGGGAAATTGGGGTGAAATGGTTTCCATAGATTCCCCGTTTTTTAATTTTAATTCGGTAGGGAATAGGTTGGCATAACCTTGGGTGCCGAACAGGGCTGTGCTGGCTTCCGGGCCATCCATATGCGGGTGCCACCAACCACTTTCGATAATACTCTCAGTTCCATTTTCCCAAGTAATAACTATAATACCAGTATCATCAACATCATAGTCACCAAATCGAGTAGATATGCGAGCGTATACCTTCACTGGTTTTGGGTCGTTCAGAAGAAATCTTACCGTATCGATGGCATGTACGCCCATATCGGCCAAAGCACCGCCACCGGCAAGTTGCTGGTCTGAGAACCAACCGCTAGGCCCCCAATTGACATGAATGCCATAGCCTTTGGTTTTGAAAATCGGTCCTAGTTTTCCCGATTCAATGGTTTTTTGAAGGTATTGGGCCTCTTCATCAAACCTCCACATATGGCCGACCATCACCAATTTTTTTGTGCTTTCAGAGGCTTTTCTTATCTCTTCTACCTCGCCTGCTGTAGTGGCCAAAGGTTTCTCGATAAATACATCTTTGCCATTTTTCAAGAATTCTATAGCATGAGGCGCATGAAGCGAATTGGGCGTACTTAAGATAACAGCTTCTATTGAATGGTCTTGAAGAATAGGTTCAATACGCGTAAAGGCATTTTCTATTTTATATTTCTTGGCAAAAGCCTGAGCACTTTTTTCAGTTCGTGCCACGATTGCCGCTATTTCTATAGCATCTATTTTCTGAAGTGCGCGAACATGATATTCGGCGATATAGCCTGCTCCAATAAGTGCGATTTTAATCTTCTTCATAGTTCGGAATGTTTTATTTCGAAGTTTCTTCCATCGAGTAGGCCTCCAAAAGAAGTGCTAGTTTATCCGTAAGAATAAAATCGATTCCTGAAGCAAACAGAAATCGCATTTCTTCAACGGTATTGGCATCAAAATAGTTGATTGAAACCCCGTTTGATTTTAAGTCTTTCACATCTTTTGAAAGTTGCTCATGTTCGCGCGATTTTTTCAGTTGAATATGGCCATAGCCCATTTGAATGGTTTCTTGAACATATATTTTTCGGGAAGAGGTTCTTTCCATATTACATATTCTCAAGGTGCTGTCGACCGACATGACACCTCTTGCAGCTTTTTTTCCACAGGCAATGATGGCCTGAAATTGTCTTCCCGATTCTATGATTTGCTCAGCTACCTTCTTTCCTAATTCTTGCCTACCTTTTAAGTGTACATTGAGCCAAACATTGGTAGGCATTACTTGAAGAGCTTCCTTGAGTGTCGGAATTCTTGTTTCTTTGAATTTCTCCGATTTCCAAGAACCGGCATCCAATTTTTTTATATCGGCCAAGGTCATACTTTCGACAAGGCCCGAGCCATTGGTAGTTCGGTCAACGGTATCGTCATGAATCACTACCAGGTAACCATCTTTAGTCAACTGTACGTCGAATTCAATCATCTGGGCGCCTAACCTGCTGGCTTCCTCAAAAGCAGGAATCGTATTTTCAGGATGATTTTCAGTAGCCCCTCTATGGGCACAAATTCCCTTTTCAGGTAGATTGGCAGGCTCTTGGCCAAAAAGACCAAGATGTAAGGTGAGAAGTAGAACGGATATAAAAGACCTCATGTTTGAAATTACATCAAATCTTCAACGTGGTGATAAATTTTTTCGATGGCGTTTGCTATCAAATCCATATCACTTTTGTCACCCATCAAGATTTTATGGTGTAAACACACCGATTCATGTTCAAAAAGACGTTCACAAACTGGTAGGGAAATCTTTTTAGGGTCTATAGCCGACCAATAGGCATCGTTTAATTTATGTCGGGCAGGTTTTGTATGAGGCACGTACAGCGAACAATTGTTCAATGGCTCATAACAAGCATCGACCACAATATTGAGTTCAGCCTGTAATGCTTCGCGAAACTTATTTATGGGTAGATTTTTGAACGCTTTCTTGTTATACCTAAAGGCAAAATTGAAATAGGCCTTTTTAGTTTCTCTAATGTCACGCTTTAAAGGTGTTAAACCGGGAATTTTAGAAAGTAAATCGTTCAGATAACCCCCGTTGTTATCTCTATTCCTGTTTTGGTCCGGTAACCGTTTAAGGCCTTCAAGCAAAATCGCTGCCTGAAATTCAGTAATTCTTAAATTGCCCGATTGTAAAAAATTGCCATCATCGCCATAGTCACCAATGCCTTTGTCTCCGCTGTTGAGGCTGCCTTCAGGCCTTCTGCCACAATTACGTAGGGCATCTAACCTTTCGGCCAATTTAGGATTGTTCGTTGTTACCGCACCGCCTTCACCAGCGGTGAGGTGTTTAGATAACTGGAAACTGAAACTGCCTATATCGCCAATACTGCCGGCTTTTTTTCCCTTCCACTCACCGCCGTGTTTGTGGGCACAATCTTCAATAATGTATAAATCATGTTCTTTTGCGATTTTCAATATGGCATCCATATCGGCAAAAGCGCCATAAAGGTGCACGGGTACAATCGCTTTAGTTTTAGGCGTAATGGCCCTTTTAATGGCTTCGGGGTCAATACACCAAGTGTCTTCTAGAACATCAACTATTACCGGTGTTGCATTTACGTCAATAACGGTAGCGGCAGTCGCCTGCCATGTAAGACCAGGAATAATTACTTCATCTCCAAGACCAATTTCCAGAGCTTCAAGGGCTATTTGTAAAGTAACGGTTCCGTTAACGGTACAAATGTTATAATCGGTACCGGTGAACTCGGCAAACCGTTTGTTGAATTCCGTTTCTTTAGGTCCGTTATACGACCAGACCCCGCTGTTCAAAACTTCGAGAAGGGCTACTTCTTCTTCTTTTCCCCAAACTGGCCATTTCGGCCACGGGTTTTTTACGGTATCCCTCATTGGAGGTCCTCCTAAAATTGCTAGTTTTTCCATTTTTGGTCCTCTATCTAGATATTCTGTTCTACTTGATTGGTATCAGCAATTTTAACGGATTGCTCAATATTTGTATTCCACCCTGAAACTTTCACTTTTGCTTCCCCATCATGTTTGAACCTGGTTTTTAAAACCCTTTTCTCATGTGGTAATAAGCTTATATAGTTGTCATTCCAAAAAACCGGAACTATAAGTTCTTCATTTTCATCGACCAATTGGGCACAGATTAAAAATGCTATTTCATCATTTCTGTTTTCAATGAGAACTTCTGCTACCAATTCGCCGTTTGATTCTTCTATAGTATACCTAGCATCTAAATTTACCTTTGGCAATTGTTTGAGTAAGGTCAAATCAGCATATTGCTTGCTAGGGGTATGAAAGGCGAACTCGCCCAAATTGGCCTTATAATCCAATAGTTCTTCTTGGGTCGATAGCCAATAAAAATTGGTGTTCAATTGATTGCCATGGGTATCGAATAATCGAAGGTCAAGAAAGTAAGTAGTCGTCAGGCCTTGTATTTCCTCCAATCTCATAATGTATTCTGAAGAGTCTGCCTGAGCATTTAGAGTTCTGCGGGCACTGAACAAAAGGTTCGAATTTATATCATACACCCGAACCTGTGCCATCAATTCTTCAGAAGATTTCAATTCATCATTGACCACATAGATGTGATGATTACCATAGTTATAGATTATCTGAAGGCTTGAACAGGCTTTTTGAACGGCATAGAACGCACCTGTGGGCACTAGGTAATAATCATACACTTGCCAATACATTTTAGGCCATGCAGCATTGAGCATCCATTGTATGATGCCCGTCGTTTTAGATTTATTGACGCGAAAAGCTTCGAACATAGGCCGCATTAATTCGTAATTTAATGCTTGGGCCTTTTTATCGAAGTCATAAATATTTTCGGGGAGACCGTATCGCTGTTCGATGGCCTCATTAAATCGGCTCAAATCGGCAAATTCATATCGGCCGCAATGGTAATTCCATACCTCGCTAATCGGCCACAACTTTTCTTCGGGAATGAACTTCTGAATGCTTTGAAGCACTGGAACCTGAGCTCCTGGCCCTGTCTCTGTATTAAAACCATAAGCCCCGCCATAATTAATGTCGGTATACCAATAAACCGGTGCCGTATATGCGTAGGGGCCGAGCATTTTCACCCCTGAAGAACCGCTAATTTCACTCACCACATCTTCACTGCCGATTACATGTTGGTCGCTACCCACACCCCCTGTTGAATTCAAATAGGGTCGAGTAGTATCATACTTCGTAAAGCTTTCGATATATTTTTCTTCAAGTTCGGTAATGGGTACTTTATCACTGGCCACCGTCCAAACAAAAATACTCGGATGATTACGCAACCATATAATTTGGTCTTCCCATGCTTTGGCCACATGGTCGATATCGTCTTTTTTGTAAACGGAACCAAATCTTTCACTTACGGGTACGCCCATATGTATTTCATGTTCCCAATGACAGCTCCATCCCGCCATGATCAAAATACCATGTTCGTCACAGAGGTCATATATTTTTTGGTCTGTTCCCCAAAAACCTTCTAACCGAATACAATTGAGGTTCATCTGCTTTACATACTGTATTTGAGTTTCCAATTTTTCATGGGTATCCATGAGCAAAAGGTCGTCCGTCCATCCCGCACCTTTGATTAAAAGTTTTCGGCCATTGATTTTGAAACCTCTATGAATATCATCCACCCAATAATCAGCGGTGCTCCTTATTCCAAAACGTGTTTCGGTCTGGCTCGAAAGTTCATCATTGACCAAAAATTCGATTTGTAATTGGTACAGGTTTGGCTCGCCAAGACCAATTGGCCACCATAGTCTAGGATTTTCCATACGCAACTCCGGTACTTCTTGTGAATCAATTTCGACAAGTTGATGCGAATGAGGTTCTAGCGTTACGGACTTCGAAAATTTTAGATTTCCAATTGAGCCTACCATAACACCGGAAACCTTGTTTTTGGTACGGTTGTGTACCTCGGTTGTAATCGTCAATTCGGCAACGGTACCTTCGTAATTTTCTAAATGGGTTTTAACGAATGGGCGTTCAATAAGTGCTCCCCCGTGCAATTTTAACTTAACAGGTCGAAATATACCCATGTTACCGTCTGGAGGGGCCGGATTCCAATCGACAAAGCCAGTGCTAAAATCTCCCGGTTGGGGAGGAATCACCTCAATTGCCAACATATTTTCACCATCTTCTAAATAGGAAGTTACAGGAAACGAGGTAATCTTATATGCGCCGTCTATTTGATTGCAATTGGCAACCAAGTGGCCGTTTAGCCAAACATTTGCCTTGTAATTGATTCCTTCGAATATCAATTCTCCAAACAAACATGACTGTTCTTCTGTAAGATGAAATTGCTTGCAATACCACCAAGGTACTTGAAATTGGTCTGTTGGTATTTCCTTTAAATTCTCACCGAAATAGGGTTGTTCGTATACCTTGTTTTTTACCAAAGCTCCAAGAACGGTGGTAGGCACCGAACATGATAACCAACTTTTACTCAATACAGGGTTGAGGGATAGCTCTTTACCAGATTCTAATATATCTGAAGATGAACTAATTTTCCAATTATCTAAAAGTTCTAAATGAAAATACTTCATACTATTCGAACCTTTCTTGAGCATTAAGTTTGATTTGGGTCAGTTTAGATTTCCAGATCATACCACCTCCGATACCCAATAATATAAGTCCGGCAACCAAATCGGTCATTTGTTGAACAAAAGTTTCGGTAAAAATCATGGCAAAAATTACAATGAGCCCAAATAGGGCTATAAAAACACCCAAAGCTTGGTTGATTTTTGCCGTTTTTAGTTTATTGGCTATTTCGATTTTATTCATAACAAATTCAATTGTTTGTTAAAAGAGATAGTAGACGGTGGCCAGAATACCGAGCACAACGGCCGACCATATCTTAAGATTGTTGTACCAAAATCTCTCTTCTTTCGGTACCCCTTCATAGATATATTCGTTAGGTAGCAACATTACCAAACCACCGATAACCAGGTACAAACCGAAAAATATCATTTTGGCGGTTTCCTGAGGGATGTCAGAAGCCCAGTCGAAATTTAGCATATCTATACAGTTTTAGTTTTCATTACAATTTTAGAGCTGAACACCAGTCCTTTTAACCTTTCCTCACTATGCTTCTTGGTCAATAGGCTTACCATAATATTGATGATAAAAGCAACTAAGAAAGACCACCAAGAGATATAGAGAAACGGATCTTCAATATGAAAGAATTGCTCCTTAAAAACATTTAGGAATACGGCAAAAGCAATACCGATAACCAATGCGGAGAGACCGCCCCATTGTGTGGTTCTTTTCCAAAAAATTCCCAATAAAAGAATGGCAAACAACGGACCTTGAAAGTATGACATAAAGGTTTGAATTGCCACGTAAATACCGGGGAAATCACTACTGATAGGTGAAGTCGCAACCCCAAATACCAGTAGGGCAAGCGTAGTTATTTGACCAACTTTTAGGTAGTGTTTGTCGCTAGCCCCCTTTTTAATGAAAGGCTCATAAATATCTTTCGTAAACAAAGTGGCGGTTGAGTTTAATAGTGAATCGACACTGGACATTAAACCTGCAAAAAACGCAGCGAACATGAGGCCAACTAGCCCTGGAGGCAAAATACTTTTGATCATCATGGGCAACGCTTGATCGCCATCGGCCAAATCAGGATGTACAACAACGGCCATTAACCCTGGAAACAAAACCAATATAGGTATAAACATTTTCAAGGCAGAGCCAAAAATCATACTAGCCTTGGCATGCCATTCATTCTTGGCGGTCAAGCATCGTTGAACAATAGATTGATTACCGATCATATAAGCATTCGCCATAACGAAGGTAAGACCGAATAAGATACCTGTCCACGGAAAGGGAGACGAGGTGTCAGATGGTTGAATAATATCGAAATGGCTCTGATACTCAGGGCCCATAGTAGCAATTTTTTCGACCATGTTGTCCCAACCACCTACGGCATGTAATCCTAGAAATACTAAAGCGAACCCACCAATGAACATGATGATCATTTGTACCACATCGGTCATGATTACCGCTGTGATGCCGCCGAAATAGGTATAGAGACCCACGACCCCTGCGGTTGAAAGTATAGAAATCCATATAGGCCAGCCCATTAGTACATTTAGAAGAACTGCACTGGCCCAGAATAACACCCCAAGGTCGAGGGCGAAAAACAGGATCCAGGTTGCCGAGGCAATGGTGCGAACCGATTTGTTGTATCGACGACCCAAGTACTCCGGTATGGTATACATACCGCCTTTCCAAAAATAAGGAATGAATATAAATGCCGCCAATAACATGGCAGGTACCGAACCTACCCAGTCAAAATTACCTACCGATACTCCGTATCTGTAGGCCTGGCCCGAAACGCCCACGAAATCAAGCGCACCGATATCGGAGACTACGATGGACATTCCTATCGCCCAAAAAGGAAGGCTTTTTCCTCCTAAAAAGTAATCTTCGGAAGAATTGACAAATTTCTTGAAGTACAGACCTAAAAGCAACATTCCTACGATGTAGGCTATCACAATAAAATAATCGATTCCGGCAAGCATGTTTGGTGGTAGTTTGATTGACTACAAATAAAGATCAATCAATTTCAAAACAGTTGTTATATTTTATTCAATTCACATCAAATATTGACCATTTGACTCTTTAAACCTCTCATAAGTGAATATTTGAGTTAAAATATGTACAATACTGGTATGAGTAATTAAGCTTGTTCGACTCTTACATTAATTAAGGTTTAGCAAATTTTAATATGGAATATTAACACATTGTCTACATTAATGTATATAGCTAATTGCAAATGGGTGGGATAGAAAATGGGGATATTCCATTAATGATGGTATTTTCTTTCCGGAAATAGAGGATAGAGGCTTGTGAAAAGGGCTCAATATCTTTTCAGTATAATAGTTTTTCACTTAGAATTAATGATATATTAACCATTATTTTCTTTTATGATAAAATTGCTCTTTTTGAGGTTAAATTAGCATAGGTAATTAATAATATACCATGTGTTTCAATAGCGAATATCAAATAGATTTGTGTCAAAAGTGGAACATCAAAATCAAAAACAATCCTAATTAACTAATTCAGCCACAATGAAAAAACCAAAAATCCATTTGTTCTTTTTTCTTTTGTTCGCCCTTTACGCCACCGGCGTAATGGCACAAAGGGAAATTACTGGGGTCGTCAGCAGTACTGACGGGGAGCTCTTGCCCGGGGTTTCCGTGGTTCTCAAAGGAACCATCAATGGGGTAAGTACCGATTTTGACGGTAATTATAGTATAAGTGTACCTGGCAACGATGCCGTTTTGGTATTCTCTTATATTGGTATGTCAACCCAAGAAGTTGCCGTTGGTAGTCAAAATACCATCAATGTATCGTTAGAGGCCAGTTCAGAGGCCTTGGATGAAGTTGTAGTAACTGCATTGGGTATCTCTAGGGAGAAAAAATCTTTAGGATATTCGGTGAGCGAAGTCGACGGCGATGCCTTGGACAATGTGCCGCAAGAAAACGCCCTTAATGCCCTTTCGGGTAAAGTGTCGGGTGTGGCCATCAATAGTACAGGAGCTCCCGGATCTTCTGTAAGTATGGTAATAAGAGGGGCCACCTCTTTATCAAGTGATAACCAACCGTTATTTGTTATTGATGGTGTGCCTGTTTTTAACTCGTTAAACAACGTTGGTGGTGTCGGTAGCGATAACCGTGTAGACTATGGTAATGCTATTTCAGACATCAATGCCGATGATATTGCAAGTATGACTGTGCTTAAGGGAGCCAGTGCGGCAGCCCTATATGGATCCCGTGCAGGTAATGGGGTGGTACTTATTACTACCAAATCAGGTAAGGCCAAAAAGGGTATGGGGGTTACTATTAACTCCAGTACTGTATTTGATATTCCTTATCGTTATCTCGATACTCATACGAGATTCGCTGCAGGTTCAAGACCTTATACGGAAGATAACTTTCCTTCTAACGAATACGGTGCTATTTTAATTGGCGAGACCTCTTCGGCATGGGCAGGTCCTGCTTTAGATCAAGGTATCAGGGCGATTCATTGGCCTTATACCGAACAAGAAATTGCTAGTGGTGTGCCAGTTCCTCGTGAGTTGAAATCGTATAACAATGCGGCCAACTTCTTTAATACGGCGATAACCTCTACCAACAATATTTCGATTCAAGACAACACTGAAAAGTTAAATTATAGGTTGTCTTATACCAACTTGGAAAACAAAGGGTTTGTTCCCAACTCAGATTTGAGCAAGAACAGTATCAATTTAAATTCTTCATTGAAGTTATTGGATAACTTTACCGTAAGCTCAAGCTTAAATTATACCAAGACGGCTAGTGATAACAGACCGGCAGGAAACAGGGGAGCCAACCCTATTCAGGCCATGTATGAGCTGGCACCGCATATAGACGTTCGCGATCTAGAAGATTATTGGTTGACAGATTACGAAGGCTTAAGGCAAAATTCGCCATATGCGTTCGGCGATGACCCAACGCAAACGGAATGGAACAACCCTTATTTCTTGGCCAATGAAATCAATAACGGTTTTGAAAGAAATCGCTTCTATGGTAATGTAAAGGCCGATTGGCAGATTACCGAAGATCTTTCAGGTATGGTTCGCTATAATTTTGATGAGGTGAATGAGGTTCGTGAAACCAAGGTTTCCAATGGTTATACCAATGAAATCAATGGTGCTTACGGTATTACCGATATCTTCAGAAACGAGACCAATATCGACTTTTTGTTGACTTATGCGAAAAAGTTGAATAATTGGGATTTTTCTGCCTCTTTCGGCGGTAACAGAAGGGTAAATAGAACATCGCAAGTGACCAACGCAACCAAAAACAGTGGCCAGGGTCTTTTAACTCCGAATTTGTTTAATTTAAGTAATATCTCCCCTGAGAACTTGAACTATACTTCGTACCAAACTGAAAAACAGGTAAATAGTTTGTATGGTTTGGCCAGTATTGGCTTTATGGATACGTTCTTCGTAGATGTTACCGGCCGTAACGATTGGTCTAGTACACTTCCTGAAAGCAACAACTCTTATTTCTACCCATCCGTTTCGGCGAGTTTATTGGTAAATAATGCCATCAACATGGGTAATGAGGTTTCTTTAGTAAAATTGAGAGCTGGTTACGCCGAGGTAGGTAATGACACCGACCCTTATAACCTGGTTCCAATTTTGAACAGTGGCAATTCATGGGGCGGTGGTTCTTTACTTTCCGTTCCCGGAAACCTATTAAATCCTGAGTTAAAACCAGAGTCTCAAAACTCTTGGGAAGCAGGTGCCGATTTTGCTTTCTTCAGCAACCGCCTTCGCTTCGACTTTACATATTATGAGAGTGATAACAAGGATCAAATATTTCCTGTAAACACCCCTGTTTCCTCTGGTTACAATTCTAAATTTATCAATGCCGGACTGATTACCAGTAAGGGTATCGAGGCTGGTTTCGGGGCTACCATATTGGCCAATGAAGATTGGAATTGGGACATGAATTTTGTATTCAACAGAAACCGTACGCGAGTAATGGAATTGGCCGACGGCATGAATTCGGTTACCCTCTGGACCGATGCAAGAGGAGGTGCCATTACTTGGTTGGGCGAAGAAATCGGTAACATTTTCGATGCGGCCATGGTACGTGTCGAAGACCCAAATTCGCCTTATTTTGGTTGGCCTATCATTGATGACGAAGGTTTCGAAAGTAGCGACAGAACTAGAGAGGATGAAGATGGAAATAGGGTTGCTCCGATTATAGGAAACTTTAATCCTGACTTCAATATTGGTATGACCACTAGCGCTTCTTATAAGAATTGGACGCTTTCAATGAATTTCGATTGGAGAAAAGGCGGTCAATTTGTTTCTCAGACACACCGCTACGGTGAATCTGATATGCACACCCAGAGATGGCTTGATAAATTGCATAATTTCAGTGACGTAGGTGATTTGCCTGCCTATTTAAGAGAGAATGCCGATCAGTACCTTTCACCAGATGGCGAGTTCTACGTGCTAGTCGGTGGGCCAACTGCCGAAGATGGTGGTTTTCCAGTTGAAGATGGTGGTATTACTTTGAGCGATGGCGTGTTTATGCCCGGTGTGCAAGGGGAATATGATGAGAACGGAAATTTTGTCGCAACCGCTGAAAACTTAGGTGGCCCTGGAACTATTTACACCAGATATCAAGATCACTATGGTTGGGATTTTACAAGAAATGCCACTTTTGACGCCGATTACGTAAAATTAAGGGAGATTTCATTGACCTATAACGTGCCGGTCAAGACCATCAAACAGATTGGTTTTCAAAACTTGGCCATTTCACTCTACAGCAGAAACCTTATTTTATGGACCAAAGCCGATATCGGTATTGACCCTGAAATGGCTTTTCAACCAGAATCCAGTGAGCAGGGTAGAAGTGGTATTCAGTTCAAACAAGGTATTGAAAGGTTTAACGTAAACCCTTGGGCGGTTCCAATCGGGTTTAAATTGAGCGTAGGGTTTTAAATAAGGGCAATTCAATAAAAAATTAGATATAGTTATGAAGACTTTAAATAGAATTATGAACTTGACCCTAATGGTAGGTGCTTTGGTGATTACTTCCTGTGATGACGATATCACCGAAAGAAACATCAACCCGAACGGGGTCAACTTAGAAGAGGGTAACCCCAGCTTCTTGCTTACCGACGTCATGGTCAATACGGCCATGGATGTTGGCCAAAAGGGTTATAGCAAACCCTTGGCTGCTTACGTACAGTACATTCAAAAAGATTCTTGGGCCACCAACGATTATAATTGGGAAGGCGAAGGATGGGAAACTTATTATAACAATTTAAGAACTGCTAAATTGGCTTTGGAGCGCTCTCAAGAATCTGGCTTGATTTTTCATGAGGCGGTAGCCATGATTCTCAGAGCTCACAATTTTGCTTTGCTAACGGATTTTTATGGTGATGTTCCTTACACGGAAGCATTGCGTGGCGCCGATGAAGATGGTATCGATTTGCCTAAATATGATTCTCAAGAATCAGTTTACAAAGGTTCAATAGCCGACTTTGAAGCTGCTTCGCAAATGTTGAGTAATAATATGGGCAATTTGGAAACATTCAGTGCTTCTCAAGATATTTTCTTTGGAGGTGACGCAGAAAAATGGGTCAAATATGCCAATTCATTAGCCTTAAGGTACTATATGAGACTTTCTGAAAAAGACCCAAGTTTTGCCAGTGCCGGTGTTCAAAGTATGTTGGCTTCTCCGCTTATTGACAGTGTAGATGAGGAGTGTGCAGTATCTTACCTAGGTATAAGCCCTAGTGATTCGCAGCCAAGTAATGGGTTGTCGGGTACACCTTCTGAGTTCACAAGGGTGAAGCCATGTACTACCTTGACCTATAAGTTACAAGAACTAGATGATCCTAGAATGTCAATTTGGTTCGATGCGGTTGAGATTGCCACTACGGTTGTGGCCCCGGCCGATATGCCATCCGGACCTTCTACCTTTTTAGAAATTGTAGATGGCCTTCGATACATTAATACTGATTCTTTGGCCTCCAAAAACTTGGCGATTTATAGTCCTGATACCTGGTATGCCGATAGAGAGGCCGGTTTGACCATGATTGATACCAATAGTGTATACGTCGGCTTGCCGGTTTCAAACCAAGGTACCGAACCTTATACGTACAATTTGAATCCGAGTCCTGTACAAGGCGGTGGCAATATTCATGTTTCATTGATGAACCCAATGTTCAATGAATTATCAGGGCCAAATTTGAAGGCACGTTTATTCTCGTATGCAGAGCTTTGTTTCTTGAAAGCCGAGGCTGCCTTAAAAGGGTGGGGTACCGATGCCGAAGGCAACTATAACAAAGGGGTAGAGGCCTCACTTGAAACTTGGGGATTAGAAGATGAGTTCGCCGATTACATCGACAACGAAGGCGTAGCCTATGAAGGTACCTTAGAACAGATTATGGAGCAAAAATGGATTGCAAACTTTTCTTCGGCTTCCGAAGCTTATCTTGATTGGAGAAGAACAGGTTTACCCGATTTAGAACCAGGTCCGTTTGCAAGGTCAAGCGTCATACCTGTTCGTTTTGTGTATCCTACTGAGAATAGTACGCTAAATGGTGATAACTATTACAGTGCCCTCAATAATCTAGAAGAGACCGAGCATACCGATGATGTTCCCGGTTACATACAGAATGATACACCATGGTCTAAACCATGGGTTTTACAAGGTGTTGATCAACCTTGGTAATTTGAATGGCGATATATCCGAGAGTGTATATATAATTGTTTGTTAGTTGAGTTATCTGAATTACCTGGGGCCGCAACCTCAGGTAATTTTATTTATCCTAAATTATGTCAGTTGCTTCCAAGCGGTTGCAATAAATCTTAAGGCTGTGAAATATACTTTTCTAATCTGTTTGGTATTTGTTTGGCTAATGTCTTGCAGTAATGAAACTGAAGAAGTTGTTCTTGACCTTTCTGAGGCTTCGATTATCGTTTCTGACTCATTACATGACGCTATGGGCAAAACTATAGTTCAGGTGTTGATCGAGGAAGTTGAAAAGCAAACCCAAATAGATTGGGCTACTTCTGAATTTGATAATTCTAAGTCTTCTATTCTTCTTTGCCTCGAAAAAGATAAAGACTTTATTGAAAAATATAACAGTACTATAGTTTCTGAAAAAAGTACCCTGAAGGATGAAGGCTTCAGGCTCTTACACCAAAAAAAGGGGGGAAAGGATTTATTATGGATTATCGGAGCAGATAAGCGCGGACTTTTATATGGAGTTGGAAAACTTTTACGTCTGGCCCAAATGGCGGAGGGAAAAATAACTATTGAGAAATCATTGAACATTTCTTCCTCACCCGAATATTCGCTTCGCGGACATCAATTCGGTTACCGGAACACTGCAAATTCTTGGGATGCTTGGTCGGTTGAACAATTTGATCAACATTTTAGGGAGCAAATACTTTTTGGGGCGAACAGTTTCGAAAACATTCCTTTTCAAAAACCGGATTCTAGTCCGCATTTTAAATTGAACCCTCAGGAGATGGAGGTTAAAATGAGCGAGATTTGTGAGAAGTACGGCGTCGATTATTGGGTATGGACTCCGGCACCCGAAGACTTAACGGAAGAGAATGCCCATGAAAATGGATTAAAGGAGCAAGAAGCCTTTTATGCAAGATGCCCAAAGTTGAACGGGGTTTTTGTTCCTGGGGGCGACCCTGGTGAAAACCATCCTTCGGTATTGATACCCTACCTAAAAGATTTGGCGCGTATATTAAAAAAATACCATCCAAAGGCAGGAATTTGGGTGTCATTACAAGGCTTCAACGAAGAAAAAGTCGATTACTTTTTTGAGTATCTGCAAACCGAAAAACCGGACTGGTTAAAAGGTTTGGTAAATGGCCCGAGTAGCCCACCGCTTGCTTATGAGCGCGAGCAACTTCCGCAAAAATATCAGTATCGCTTTTACCCCGATATAACCCATACCGTGAGGTGTCACTATCCCGCTATTCGGTGGGACCAAGCGTTTGCCCTTACGTTGGGTCGTGAACCCATCAATCCGCAACCTGAATTATATGCCAAATATTTTGGGGAAGATGTAGATGAAACTGACGGGTTTATCACCTATTCAGATGGGTCACATGACGATGTGAACAAAGTTTTGTGGAGTCAATTGGGTTGGAATTCAGAACAAGATATCCATCAAATAGTTTTAGAGTACTGTTGGTTTTTCTTCGGCTCTGAAGTTGCAAAAGAAGCGGCCAATGGAATTTTCTCTTTGGAAAAAAATTGGTCAGGACCCATTCTTGAAAATGACGGTATTGAAAGCACATTGGTAGTTTGGAAACAATTGGAAGACAAACACCCAGAATTGGCCGGTAATTGGCGATGGCAACAGCTTGTTTTTCGGGCTTATTATGATGCTTATGTAAAGTTGAGGCTTGAGAACGAGTCAGCATTGGAGAGCGAAGCTTATAAAGTTCTTTCCGAATCAAGAGCTATGGGTGCGGACGTTGCCATTGATAGCGCTATTAAGGTTTTGAATCAAAGGGATACCACCGATAGAATGGTACAACTACGTAGCAAAATTGAAGAATATGGGGAAACACTATTTCAGAGCATAGGTTCTCAAATGAGTGTGCCCCAGTATCAGGCTCGAAGTGCCGAACGTGGTGCTGTTCTTGACTTTCTGGATATACCTTTAAATAATAAATGGTGGCTAGAAGATGAGTTCGAAAAGGTGAGAAAACTTTCCACAGAGAATAAAAAAATAGGCCGTCTTGCTTTCATAAGAACCTATGACACCCCGGGAGATGGGAGTTTCTACGATAACATTTCTAGTGCAGCTGCAAAACATGTAACTTCTGAAACCGATGATGCCATAGATTATCTCTGGGAAAACGACGGTAAGAGCCGTAAAAGATTATCTACCCAACTTTTTCAATTTTCACCAATTTTAGAGTATAAAGACCTCGACCCAGAAGCCAATTATCTAATTAGAGTGGCCGGATATGGCGAAGCACTTCTCAGGGCCAATGGAGAACGCTTAAAACCTACCAAATATGAAAAGGGTTTTGAGCAGTTTAAAGAATTTCCTTTACCCAAAAATTTAATCGGTGATGGTCATTTAAAAATTACTTTTGACAGACCTGACGAAGAACATTTAAATTGGCGCAAACAATCACGGGTGACCGATGTTTGGGTAATCAAGAAGTAGCTCTATAATTCTAAAAGAAAAATTTGCTTGGTTGAAACGCCTTCTTCATTTTCAACCAACCTATTGTAGGCAATAGTTTTTCCATCGTGAGACCAAACGAGATTGGTCGGGGCATTATCGGAAGGTTCGGTCAGTACCTCAAACCCCTCAGAATGTATGTCTCTTTGAATAACAGAATTATTTTGCACATAGATTATTTTGTGTTCACTTGAATGCCAGCGTACGCCGCTTTGTACATCGCTTTTATGAAAGCTGACCTGAATGGTTTGGTCACCGGAAGGTGATATACAAAATACCTGTTTGATATGGTTTTGGTCATAAGCCAAGTAAGCGAGCCAAGCCCCATCTAAAGATGACCGAACGATACCCTCGCAACCGGGCTGTTCGGTTTTTCCGGTAAAAGTCAGCCGGCTTTGAGAGGCACCCTTGGGGGGTGAGGGCAAATCTGATTCGGTGCCCTGCAACAAACCTTTTTCAGATGGTAAAGTGATATCTTCCGGTATGTCAACAATGTAAACTTCATCAACATTCTGGCCATCGGAGTTTTTTACCGTACCGATAAAACCGCGCGCCCTTTGCTTTTTTCCATTGCGGTCGGTGTATCCATGAGTTCCGACCCAGCTATCGCCGGCAGCCCTACTGATTTGGTCACTGCCAGGTTGAGGTTCAGGAACCACCTCGACCACCAAAGTGCTGAACCAATCACCTGAAAAGTTTCCCGGGTTTTCTGGGTCTATGATTACTTTACTGTCCGCTTTGGAAACACCTATCGTTCTCAGGTTTAGTATAGCACCAGTAGAATCTTCCAATTGTTTCATGATGGCGTCGTTATAAGTAAACCCGATAAATTTTCCATCACCACTCCACTCATGGCGGTGGGTACCACCTCTAAGTGCCCCAGGAGTAAATGGAGATTCAACATCCCTAGCATCCATAAAAATAGGCTTATCAAGTTGGTTCTCATCAAGGATTATCCCAGTGCGCCGCCATTGCTCGTAAGGGTTGTCTTTAGAAGAATTCATTAAACCATGAATGAAAGCAACTTTGTTTTCGGTGTGGCTGTAGCTTACGGCACCGACCCCAGGGCCATAAGCCGTGTTCTTATCTAGGTGGTAAAGCAATTTTTTTTTGCCGGTAGCAACATGAACCTTTTCTATTGTGGCATTGCCCCCAATACCGCCTTTCTCTGTTCTTGTATCATATACCAACCATTGATCATCTGGAGAAAAATTGTCATTATTATCCAAATCGTGATTGTAGGTAAGATCCGTAGTTAGTTGTCTTTCTTTTTTAAACTCCATCTTCTTGCATGAATGGATATTGGTAAATGCGATTAAAATTAGAAAACAAAACTTTTTGCAATGCATGAAAAAGGGCTTCTTTATTATTCTTTGGTCAGCCTTGGCTCACTAATGACACCTAGATATCGCCCTAACCAATAGGGTAGAAGCCAAATATCACCGGCGGAGTATTCTTCTGAACCATCGCCACCAGTTCTATCTAATCGAAACATATTGGCATTGTGGCGTTGCACTTGGCGCTCATCTGGCGGTAGTACCTTTTCAGTGGTTTGATCCCTAAAATTAGGCTCGATAAGAGTAAGGTCTTTCCGGTGCGAATTCTTAACATCCCACGAGCGCATATCCATCGGATGTTCCCGAAGATACCAAGCGGCTTCGTCTAGGTCAAAGTTTTGAGTTTCGCATACGGCAGTGAGTAAATTCCATGCCCCATCTTTTTCAGGTCTTTCCGACTCCCAGTGGTCAATAATAGATTCTTTGAATTTCGTTTTTAGGGTATCGTTAAGCGCGTACCTGTACAAGCCCCAATAGCCAAGAAAATACATCTCGTCATCGGAGTGGTTCCAACCTTCGGAAAGCATCTTGCTCCAATCATCGGCATCTTCTGGGGCTTTGCCAATCTCGCTCATAGGTCTCATCAAATTTTCAAAATAACCATGATTATTCATCAGGTCGAATGCCTTTTCTTTATATACTTCCTTTTGGGTAAAATGATAGGCCGTTTGAAGCATGGCAATGATATTCGATGAATTGATTTTTCTATCACCTACCATTGTAGGCCGCGCATTGACATACTCAGGATTCCATTTGCCCCAAGTGGTGGGTTTACCATCAAAGTCAACGAGATAATAGTCGTTTTTGACAATGTGGCCCATGAGCGTATCTATCAAGGTTATGGCTCTTTCCCTTAAATCATTTTCCAACAATTCGGCCATGACGCTGTAAACAAAAATATGGCCAATAGCTTCATCACTGCTCGTGGTCGATTTCCAATCCCATTCCGGGTCATCAGTGTGTTGCCATCGATTTGAATCATGAAGGCTTTCTATATAACCGCTTCGCTCAAAACTGCGGGAGGGAAAACCTGGAACATCATTGATCGTGAACAATCGTTCCATTGCTTCCATAGATTCATAACAATTTTTCAGGGCTTCTTCATTGCCAGTAACCTTATACCTGTAAACTTGACTTGCCAAGTACATCGACGTCCATAATCCATCATTGTCGGAATCATCTAATCGCCCCGAGTTCACATCACCATTTTTTAAATCTACCAGAGAGGCATTAAAGCCCAAACGTATGTGCCTGTCTCGTACTTGCTTTTCGTAAAAGGCGGCCTTATCGGCCAAGGTCATCTGGTCGAAATGAATTTGTGCCAGACCGTTATCGGTTAAAATATGTACCCTTCCTTTTTGGCCGCTACTTATATGAACAACCTTGTTGCTCGGTAACCACCGCTTCCCGTAATAATAATTGAAATCACCATCGATATCCATGCGGTAGGCACCCTCATCTGATCCGAACCAGATTTCCTCATTTATGCCTTCGATCCATGTAATTGAGGGCACAGGAAGCTTGCTGATCAAATCGGAAGGTTTGCCGTTAAGTTCGGAGTCTACGGTAAAATAACCCTTTTGTGTGCCTATGTATAACTTTGTACCTACCACGTCAAAAGAAGTGGCCTCATTGTTTATTTTGATTGTCTTTATTTGATTGTTCGATGCGTCGAACGTAGAGACCGATTTTTTTCCTAAAATCCAAAATACATTGGCCTCATGCCCGTATCTTATTTGTATGATGTTGCCGTCTTCAACAGTACCTTTCCACGGGGCTTTGTCTTTTGACAAAAACTGTAGTTCTTTTCCATCACTGATCAGGAAATCAAAATTGGAACCAGGTTCCAACAGGTTGGCATTTTCAAGGTCGTGAGGGAGAAATAGGTTACCGGCCCAAGCGTTGCTCAAAACCGCTTTATCATCTACATAGACGAATTGATCTTGAAATAAAGAGATGCCATTCAGACTTTTATCTTTTAAAGGGCGGTAGGTATTGTCAGGTATCAATGTGCCATCAACCAAAAATTGACCTGCTGAAGTACGGTACAAACCATTTTTGCCTAAGACTTGAACAACACCGTTACGGTCTTCGAACACTTTTTTTGGCGAAACCGAGCTGTCAAAATAATATTTGACACTGTAATCTTGCAAGTAAGGAGTGTCTTGATAAATAGGTAAAGTGGCTGATTTTTCAGCGTCACTATTCGAATCATTACATGAGAGGAATAGAAACGGAACCAACAAAAAAATGAAATACAGGCGGTTTAGCATGGGTCAGTTTGATAGGGTTGTTTAAATTGTTTGAATTGATTAGGATAATTTTCCATCAATTGAAACAAAAGAAACGATTAAAACAGCCCTATGCTTCCTATATTTTATTTGGTTTGCATAGAATCTTTTCCCAAAGGCGTTTTCTTCTTGTATTCGAATGAGATCTGATTATTTACTCATCGAGGGAGGGATATTTCTGCTTCCCCACGCCTTATTGGGTTTCGGCCCCATAATAAACTCTAAAGTGCCTCCTTTTAAGATTTGAGAATGATCGATAAAGGTTTGATTGAAAGATTGCCCGTTCAATGTGGCAGATTGTATATACTGGTTTTCTTTAGAATTGTTCTTGGTCTTTATAGAAAACGATTTACCCTCGGCGAGGTTTAATCGTACTTCCTCAAAAATGGGGCTACCAATGGTGTAAACGGTACTTCCTGGGGCCATTGGGTAAATACCCATGGCACTGAGAATATACCAAGATGACAAAGAACCCATATCTTCATTACCGGACAATCCGCCGGGGCCGATACGGTAAAACTCATTCATGACTTGCCTTGCCCTTCGTTGTGTTTTCCATGGTTGCCCAGCATAATTATACAAATAGGTAACGTGATGAGAAGGCTGGTTGCCATGAACATATTGACCAATAGTACCAACGACCCCCACATATTTTGGTGGGGTAATAATGGGCGACATTTCAAAAAAAGTATCCAGTTTAGTGATAAACTCTTCTCGGCTTCCGAAAAGGTCGATCAATCCTTGAACATCATGCTGAACCGACCAAACATATTGCCATGCATTCGACTCGGTATAATGACGATTGGGCCTTCTGCCCACAAGCAACGGATCAAAATATTGATAATAGCTATGCTCACCTTCAGTCACAATTTGCTGGGTAGAGTTTTTTAGGCCAGGTAACCAAGAGCCATCAGCTTTTCTGGGTCGCATAAATTGACTTTTTTTATCCCAAACATTTTTATAATTATAGGCCCTGTCGATAAACATCTCATGGTCTTTTTCTTTACCCAGTTCTTTGGCCAACTGGGCAATACACCAATCATCATAGGCTAGTTCTAAAGTGTTGGGTACCGCTTCGGTAACCTTATCTATGGGAGCATAGCCCTTATCAAGATAAAATTCAAGACCTGAGCGACCCGCTTCTCTAGGTATCGGTGATTTTGGGGTTTCCAGCGCTTTTTTTCTCATGGCTTTGTAAAGCATTTCAATATCAAAATCTTGATAACCCTTTACGTAAGCGTCAACGATTATGGGTATTAGGTGGTCACCTACCATCGATTCGCCATAAACGTTCAAGAAGTGCTGTGCAGGTAACCAGCCGTAATTTTTCACTTTTTCCTCAATCGATTTGATATAGTCGTTCACATGTTCTGGGGCGATTAAGGTCATTAGAGGGTGTTGGGTTCTATAGGTATCCCAACATGAAAACGAACCATAAAAATTAAACCCGTCAGCTTTGTGAACTTTACCGTCAGAACCAAAATAGCTTCCATCAATATCTTGAGAAATGTACTGGGCCAATAGCGAGCGATATAGGGCAGTGGTGAAAATCTGTTTTTGGTCTTCAGTGCCCCCTTTTACAGTAACTTTCGATAACTCGCTGTTCCAGATATTTTCTGCCCGCTCTTTGGTTTGGTCAAAATTCCAATGAGGAATTTCAGCCTTCAAGTTTTTTCTAGCTCCTTCTATACTGGTATACGAAATACCGACCTTTACCAGTACTTCCTCATCTTCTTCGGTATGGTATTGAACAAACGCCCCAATTTTATCGCCTACCTCGGCATTTTTGTATGGGAAAATACTTCCGTCCGATTCGGGCGTTTTATAAGAAGCATCAAAGGTTCCGTAGTATAGAAAGGGCTTGCTGAATTCGGCTACGAAATAGACCTTTCCGAGACCGGCCGCTTTAGCTCCTTCAATACGATGATTATCAATAATTTTCAATTCTGAAAGTTCACCTTGGGTCATATTTCCAATTTGATGGCCTACATCTAAAATAATTCTTGAAGTCTCTGACTTTGGAAAGGTGTATTTGTGAAAACCAGCCCTTTCCGTTGATGTTAATTCTGCCTTTACATTATAATCTTTCAGCAATACCGAATAATAACCCGGAGAGGCAGATTCTTCAGAATGACTAAAACGGGAACGATACCCGGCATCAGGGTTCTCAAGGGGACCTGGAACGACCTGTAGTTTCTGATGGGTCGTGGGCATCAATAAAATTTCACCCCCATTGACCATTCCAACACCGCTCCAGTGTGTATGACTAAAGCCCATAATTGAACTTTCAGAATAGACATAGCCCGCACAGTACGTCCAACCTTCGGTATGAATATCAGGGCTCAAATGAACCATGGCGTTGGGCAAGGCAGCCCCCGGATAGGTGTGGCCGAAAAAATCAGTGCCAATAAAGGGGTCAACATTATCAATCGGTCGATGTTGACTATTGGCAGTAATAACTGTAAACAATAACGATAAGGTGGAAAGTAGGCCGGTTCGAAACATGCTTGGGTTATTGTGGTTTAGCTAAAAGCAAATATAGCATTCACCTTTATTTAGCTAGGTTAAGATACTAGGGGTAAAAGACAAAAAAGCAGAAATATGAGGTACCTCTTAAAGCTTATATTTGTAAAAATGGATGTTTAAAAGGTAGCTGAACACAAATGAAGATAATTGTACTTGATGGGTATACGCTGAACCCAGGAGATTTGAATTGGGATGGACTCAAAAATCTAGGAAATCTCAAAGTGTATGATAGATTACCAAACGAAACTGATAAAATTGTGGAAGCTATCAGTGACGCTGCCTATGTTTTTACCAATAAAACGCCATTGCCAAAAGAGGTCATTAAAAGGGTGCCCCTTCTAAAATATATCGGTGTATTGGCCACTGGTTTCAATGTGGTCGATGTCGATTATGCCAAACAGCTCGGTATTACCGTTACGAACGTACCCACTTACGGAACACAGGGCGTAGCGCAAATGACAATGGCCCTTTTACTGGAAATGTGCCATCACGTGGGCGAACATAATCGAGCCGTTCAAAATGGCGACTGGAGTTCTAGCGATGATTTTTGTTTTTGGAACTATCCCTTAGTCGAACTAGAGGGCAAAACGATGGGCTTGGTCGGCTTCGGAAGTATTGGTCAGGCAACGGCGAAGTTGGCCGCTGCATTCGGCATGAGGGTAATCACGACGGGAAGCAGTAAAACTCCCGAACCGGAAGGATGCTCATACGTTGATTTTGACCAACTTTTGGCAGAGGCCGATGTAATAAGTTTACACTGTCCACTGACTGATGAGACCAAGGGCTTGATCAATGAGAACTCGATACAAAAAATGAAAGATGGGGTCATGTTTATCAATACATCGCGTGGCCCGTTGGTTGTTGAAGAAGATTTAAGAAATGCCCTAGTTAGCAAGAAAATAAGCTATGCCGCAGTTGATGTAGCCTCCAGCGAGCCTTTGAATGCCGATAATCCGTTATTGGGGCTTGATAATTGTATCATCACTCCACACATTGCCTGGGCCTCGCAAGGAGCTCGTAAGCGTTTGATGCAAACCGCCGTATCGAATTTAGAAGCTTTCTTGGCAGGAAAACCTGAAAATGTAGTTAATCCCTAATAGTTTTAGAATGGAACAAAAAAAGGAGTCACTAACCAGAAGAAAATTTTTAATTAAATCAGGTCTGGCAACGGCAGCGACGCCTTTGATCCCGTTTTCCATTAGGGGAGAGGAGCCCCTCATTGCTACAGATGAATCTTCATTCGAATTTGTCTTCATGACCGACATACACATCAAACCTGAAATGTATGCCCCTAAGGGATTTCAAATGGCCATTGATAAAACCAATGAATTGAATCCTGACTTTGTAATTACGGGAGGAGATTTGGTCTATGATGTTATGCGCGGTGACTACGAAAAAAGCGATGCACTTTTTAAGCTATATACTCAAATGGCAAAAGGATTTAAAATGCCAGTTTATAACTGTATCGGTAACCACGACCTTTTTGGTATATATGAAGAGAGCCCTGAAGACGAAACACACCCTGATTATAAATATGGTATGTGGCAGCGCTATTTTGGCGAAACCTATTATGCTTTTGACCATAAGGGTTGGCATTTCATCACTCTCAACTCTTTAGATGTTACCGATAATAAGAGGTACAAAGGTTCTTTTCACCAAGACCAACTAGCTTGGTTAAGAAATCATCTTAAAGCCATTGATACCAAAAAACCAATAGTCATTACCACGCACATACCAATGCTCTGTACTTATTCACAGTTAAATGGCAAAGAAGGCACGAGAACGGCAAATAATGCCTTCGAGGTTTTTGACATTTTTAAAGACCATAATTTAAAGTTGGTTTTACAGGGACATATACATTGGAAGGAGTATGGCTTTGTAAATGACCGTGTTCATTTTTTGACCGGTGGTTCGATTGCCGGAAACGGATGGAAAGGGAGAAGGCACAATACCAAAGAAGGTTTCATGAAAATAAAGATTAATGGCGAAGATTTCTCATGGGATTATGTTGATCACGGTTGGGAGGCCGAACGTATGAAACTGGGCGTTGGCGCTCAAGAATAGTAGTGGGCCTTATTTGAGATTCGCTAACATGAACCTTTTTACATTTTCACCCAAAATGGCCCTCATTTCGTTCTCGCTAAAACCCTGTGCCATTAGTTCTTCTACCAGAAGGGGCATTCCCGTAACATCAAAAGGCAGGGTAGCACTTCCATCATAATCGGAGCCTAAAGCAATGCAGTCAATACCGGCAATACTTTTTACATGCTTCATGGCATCAACAATACCTTGAATTTCAGGAGAACTCACGGCGCCCTTAAAAAATGCGATGCCTATCAATCCTCCGTTCCTAGCAATCTTTTTTATATGTCCGTCAGAAAGGTTTCTCGAATTGTTCATGGTACCTTTCACACCTGTATGGGAAACAATTAACGGTCTATCGGTCAACGAAAGAATATCGTCTATCATGGCCGGCGCAGCATGTGCCAAGTCTATGAACATGCCCAGCTCATTCATACGGTCGATTACCTGGCGGCCAAAATCGGTCAGACCTTCTTCTGAAATACCATGTGCTGAACCACCCAATTCGTTATCAAAAAAATGGGTAGGCCCCAACATTCGTAGGCCTTCTTCATATAACTTATCCAGATTTTCAAGATTTCCTTCGAGGCAATGCCCTCCTTCGACACCGAGAAAGCCGCCAACCGTTCTTCTATCGTTTTTCCGCTGATTTAGAAGATGCTCGAAGTCTTTTTGGTTTTCGACCAAGATAAAATTACCGTCAAAATCGTCGGCATATTCCTGTAGTTTTTGACACTGGTATTCGGCCCTTTTAAAAAGGCTGTTCCAGTTACTCAAAGGTTTTCCCTGTACTATATTGAGCAAAGTAATGTTATCAAAAGCATCGCTAGAATTTTTTGAAAAGTTTTGTCCCGCTGGTGATTTGGTAACTATAGTAAAAGCCTGCAAGGCCATATTCGCATCTTGCATTCTGGGGAAATCGACATGACCGACATCGTTTTTCTTGGTCAAATCCCTACTCCACAAAAGGGCGTCACAATGCAGGTCTGAAACAAAATCCAAAGAATTATAAAATTCAAGGGCTTCGTTAGAAATGGTATAGGGTGGTTCTTGTTGGGTCTGATTATGCTTTTTATCCAGCACTTTGGGCACAATAGTAATGACCGCGATATAGGTTAGGGTTAAAACCAAAATTACAATGAGAACTGTTTTCTTTTTCATTTGATTTTCGCGGCTTACTTCTGTTGAAACCGACTATTTCTCTTAGGATTTATGTTTCAATACGTAAAATAGGAAGATTCACATTCTATGAATTCAACGGGAATGTCTGTTACGAAATCACGCATCCATTTAGCGGCAAATTCCATTCCCGCTTCCTCAGAATTGATATGCCCCAAGAAAACGATGGCCTTGTTTCGGCCTTGCAAAACGGCATCCCTTACATATTCATAAGTTTCCCATTGTGGTACCTCCCCGGCAATCACTACATCAACATCGTTCTTTCTTAATTGTGAAATATGGGCATCGGTACCTGAAGCACCAGGTACAAAGGCCACATTCGTTAGTGGCATATCTTTGTTTCCCACCACGTGAAAAGCATTATCAGGAAAGGTCTTTTTCAGTTGAATCAAAAGTTCATTGAGCGTAGTCTGAGGAAATTCAAACTTGTAATAATTGCCATCTTGAATGTTTTCTTGCCAACCTAGGCGTTCGATTATGCCCGACATTATAGCATCGGGCCGAATGCGATGCACATAATCGTGAAATCGCCATACTACCAACCCGTTATCTAAAATGAACTTCTTTTTTTCTTCAAAAACGGGGTCACCCTGAAATTTATCGGTATTATCTAAATGATTATAATAAAGAGGCTCGTGGGCAATGATAAGATTGCAATTTTTGGCGACCGCTTTTCTGAGCACATCCATAGTCGCAAACATACAGGTAACAACGCCTTTAACAGTGGTTTCGGGGTCTCCCTCTTTTACTATATCGACCGTGTTGTTTACGGTTGCGGCTTCCGTTTCGGTGATAATCGTTTGAATCATTTCTTCGGCGGAAACTTTTTCTTGACAGTACATCAACAAAGGAGAGAGCAGAATGATGAATATTTTGGTGGGTGATTTCATCGGCATAGATTTTTAAGGTTATACTTTTTACTATTTGTTGATGAAGTGCATTTTTAGAAAATCGATGAACACATCGTTATCGCTGGGCAGCGAGCCGTGACCTCCGGCGTGCATATAATAGCCCAAGTCTTTTAATATCGGTTTTTCTGCCGCGGGCCATGTTTTTGTTTGCAGCCCTTCGGCCCCCAATAATTCGTAAACGGGCTCTACGGCTACGGCAGCATCAAATTCTCCTTTGGGGTCTGACCAATAATCGGTATCGCCGGTCTGTAACAAGAGTGGGCGAGGGGCAATCAGCGAAAGAAGCATATGGCTATCGATAGGCGAGCTATTAGGATCAAAACTATATTTGGCCCTTCTTCCACTAAATTGATAGAAATAGCGGTTGGGGTGCACCATGTGGTGAATTGTTTCCCCGTATTGCCGTCTTGAAATAGCTGCTCCGCCTTCACCTGAACAGCTGGCTATGACCATGCCGAACCTTTGATCAATGGCTCCGGCCCACAAAACGGTTTTTCCAAGTCTTGAAATACCATATAAAGCTACTTTTTTGCTGTCTATGTGATTATTGGTCACCAAATAATCCATAGCATAACTAAGGCCCCACGACCAAGCCGAAATTGTTCCCCATTCATTTGGTGCCGGATAATCTTCGCCTTCTTCTAAATAATGGCCCCTAATACCATGCTTAAGTCCCGTGGGATAGTCGGGTTCGATATCGCCATAATAAATGGTCGCGACCCCAATACCGTTATCTAAGAACTTCTCTACATCAAAGGGTTTAAAGGCCCTTCCTTGAGAAGCAGGTACTCTTTCCCCTTCACGGGTCCACATCATACCCTCTTTGAGTTCAGGGTCATCTACCGCGTTGGAGTTGGGAGAAAATCCGATTTTCAGGAGTAAGGGAACGGGGCCTTTGCTCTTTTTTGGAAGGTAGATTAAAAGATCGGCTTTTATTTTCGTGGTGTCTTCCGTAAAAAACAGTCTCACTTGAGTTCTTGATGCTTTGTTATTAAAGGCCGAACCATCATTCTCAAAAACGTTAAAGTTTAATTTGGGTTTTTCAGGAAATAGGCCAAACTGTTCAGTTTTGAACAGACTCAGTATCTCTGGTCTTCTTTTGTTGAACCACTCTTCACGACTAGTAATCTTATCACCGTTCTCTGAGATGAGAAGTTCAGGCAATTGATAATCGGGAACGTTATTTTCATCATAATTGATAGTAATACCGGCTACTTTTTTGTTCAAGTCTTGCGCGTTTGCGAATGATGTAATCGACATTAGGTAAGCAAAAGCCCAAAAGGCCTTTCTGTGAAAAAATGACATGAAATGAAAGTTTGATTTCTTGAAAGTTACCATATAATTTGATTGATAAGTTAGGGGATGTACATATTTTCAAGAATTGCCACAGACGGACTTTCACTAAGCCATCTCTTGCTGAGACCTGTGGTATCGCCTTTGGCCAAAAAATAGACAAATGACCCCAAGGCCAAATCAACATCACCATCGCCATCGATATCTCCGGCATCCATTACCAGCCATCTACCGTTACTGGCTTTTGGGAATGATTGGGCACTAAACTTTAGGTTGCCTTTATTCTCGAGATATACAAAACTTTCTTCGGGCCTATTGGCATAATCAGGAAAGAAAGAAATTGCTGCTATATCTAAATCTCCATCCTTATCAAAATCAATCGGTAGCGCGTTATAAGCCCCGTTCATTCTAAAGAAGTAGGCTTTATCAAAATTCATCTCGCCGTCGTTCAGGTATATGTACACCCCATGATAGTCTTTTAAGATGGGGGTTTTGTCAGCATTATCACCACATACATAAAGTAGGTCGTCGAAACCATCACCGTTAAAATCAATGTATTCAAAATTTTGACTACCGTTCAACGGTGAAAATCGTAACCATCTCTTTTCTTGAAAATTGCCATTACCTTGGTTTTCGAAATAATAGATGCCTTCATCACCTTGTGCCATGAGGCAAATTATATCCAGCTTCCCATCTTTATTGACATCTTTAATAACCGATTTAATAGCACCGGAAGCTTTTTTTATAACTTTTGGCTGCCATTGGTTCTCTCGGTTTTCGTACAGAACAAGCTGACCAGTGTGGTCACCGTACTCGCAAATGACCACATCTTCTTGACCATTGACCGTTAGGTCACCGTAGGCCATATGTATGGGTCGTTGTAAACCTTTTAGAATAGGAGTCAACCTTACTTGAGCCGAATCGTCACCTATATTTGATAGCCCTTGAAGTGAGCCTTTTGGCAAATCGTTGGGAAATATATTTTTACCCACACTCAATAATTGAGAAGAATCTCCCTTTTGTTCCCATTGAATGGGCGTATTGAAAGTAAGTATGTTTTTTTGCAATTGTTGTTGGGCATCTAAGAAAGAAAGTACGTTACTTTTTGGTTTGCCATCGGCAAAGAGGATGCCTTCTTGGTTTGGTCTAATTTTCACCATGGTGGTCATGGGTGGGCGGTGGCCAAATTCAACTTCTCGATATTCGAACTGTTTTAGATTGAGGTCTATACTTTCGTTATAGACAGGCGAGGTTAACTTCTCCGGTGCGTTTTGAGTGTAAAATTCTTCAAGTTTTCTCCAATCTTCTTGAGCAATAATCGGATGCTCAGGATAAATATGGGCCTGCTTTACAGCTTTTGCATTTTCAGCATTGCCGAAAATACTATCGTTGAGCACGCCATGCTTGTAGAGACCCAATCGCTGTGCCATGGCCGGGAGAACATCTTCTTTCCAGATATTTTTTGGTAGCATTTCCGGGGAAACATAACTGTGGCACGAGGCACAATGTATTTGAGCCAATTCACTACCGGTTAATTGCGTTGCCTTTGGCTCGGCTGTGTCAACTTTTGTCGGTTTTAAATTTGATTGGCAGCCGGCCAAAGACCATATAATGATGCTATAGGTAAATAGTTTTCGCATTTCTGTTAGGTCGATCCTAAAGATAGGCCAACCGAAGGAAGTACCATAACGTTTATTTGGTTCCGTAAATGGGGCCGTACGCACTGCACGCCCTGTAATCTTGACCTTCTTTGTTTTCACCGAACGATGACCAAAGTGCAGGTCTGAAGATTTTTTCTTCTGCTACGTTGTGCATGTTCACCGGAATTCTCAACATGGAGGCTAAGGTAATTAAGTCGGCCCCAATATGGCCATAACTGATGGCCCCATGATTTGCTCCCCAATTGGCCATTACGCTGTACACATCTTTAAAGGCACCTTTGCCGGTAATGATGGGTGCGAACCAAGTGGTAGGCCACGTAGGGTTGGTACGCTCATCGAGTAATTTATGTACCTCGTTTTCCAGAACTACCGTATGACCCTCGGCAATTTGTAAGACCGGTCCTATGCCCTTTACCAAATTGATACGGCACATAGTAACCGGCATTTCACCGTCGGTATTGAATTGAGAGGAATAGCCGCCACCTCTAAAATATTCTTTGACCGCTTGAGGCCATTGGGTCGCTTTAAGACAATTGTCAACTTCATTTGTGGTAATATCCCAGAAAGGTTTCATTACCGGGTTATCATCTAAATCTTTTTGTTGGGCCGTAGCGTCTAACGTAGTCGACCCCGAATTGATAAGGTGAATGATTCCATTTTTGGCTTTTCCTTGAAGGCTTTTTCCGGTGGCCCTCAGAACCGATTCGGGACTCCAATAGGTTCTTACATCGGAAAATATTTGGGCAGTGTTCGTTAATAGATGGCCAAAAAGCATTGAAACACCGTTAAGACTGTCATTTTCTGTTGCGACCATAAATGCCTGTCTTATACCGTTCCAGTCGAAAGAAGAATTCAATATGGCTTCTGAGAAATCTCCGTTGGGCATATGGTCTGTCCACTGTCTTTGCCCTTGAAAACCAGATATGATGGCATTTCTTCCAAAAGACTCCTCACCAAACCCCATTTGCTTCAGTTTGAGGTTCCCGATCATTAAATCTCGAATAATCAGGGTCATTTTTACAACGGTCTCCCATTCCCATTTTTTTCTTTCGGCACTGCCTTTTAAATCTTCTCTGTTATAGTCTTTTCCCTCTTTACAATTTTCGATGGTCCATTCATATGCCTTCTTAAATTCATCCTCATCAAAAATATTTTCCTGAATTCGTCTGTTTACTTCACTTTGGTCAACAAATTCGGTTCGCATACCTAAATAGTCATGAAAGAACCCTTGGTCGACCATCGAACCCACAATACCCATTGAAGAATAACCTATGGATAAGTATGACTTGCCTTTCATTTGTGCCACTGCAAGTGCCGCCTTCACGAAACGAAGAATTTTTTCCTGAACATCTTGGTGTATTTCGGTATCGTTGGCTTCTTGCACTTCTTTTCCGTAAATACTGAAGGCAGGTAGACCTTTCTGAGCATAACCCGCCAATGCTGCTGCCAAATAAACGGCGCCAGGTCTTTCGGTTCCGTTGAAGCCCCAAATAGCTTTGATTGTATTGGGGTCGGCATCCATCACTTCGGTACTATAACACCAAGCAGGGGTTACGGTAAGGCTCACGGCAACCCCCTCACGCTCAAATTTGTCTGCACACATGGCTGCTTCGGCAACCCCGCCGATGGTGGTATCAGCAATGATACAACTGATTCCTTCCCCACTGGCAAATCTGAGGTTGTCTTCGATTAACTTGGCGGCGTTCTTCGCCATTGCCATACATTGCTCCTCAAGAGATTCGCGTACGCCTCTTTCACGACCGTCGATTACAGGTCTGATACCCACTTTTGGTAATCGACCTATGAGCCTGTTCCCCATTATTTAAGTTTTAGTAGTTGAATTAAACTGAGTAAATATTGACTAATTATGTAAAAATAGAGGTAATCAAATAAGAGCGAGGTTAATATAATATAGCTTTTGAACAAGATACTTTCAAGGTCATTAGAGGTATGTTTTTAGTTTTGTTCTTACCCTTGTTATTATTGGAAAAATGACTAGCCACATCATATTTGACATGAACGGAGTGATTACCGATGACGAACATTGTCATGAAATGGCGACCAAAAAAGCTTTTGGTGCCTTGGGTCTAAATGTCTCTCCTGATATCTATAGAACATATTGCTTAGGAAGAACAGATGTAGCAGCTTTTACCGATTTGTTCAATGACTTTGCTATTAAGCAAGTTGACATATTGAGTATCATAGAAAAGAAAACAGAAACCTACTTGGGGCTTGTCGAGGAGAATTTGAAAATTTATCTGGGGGTTGTTGAGTGCATACAAAGGCTTTCGAGTTCTTACACATTGGCTTTAACAACAAGTTCTACAAGGGTTGAAGTGAGTTCAACTTTAGGTTTGACGGGTTTGACCGATACATTTGATGTTATTATAACCGCAGAAAATGTCTCCAAGGGCAAGCCGGATCCCGAACCGTATTTGATGACCCTGCAAGAATTGAAGGCCAAAGCGAGTGAGTGCGTAGTCATAGAAGATTCGGAAAACGGGATTAAGTCGGCTAAGGCAGCAGGAATTAGATGTTTGGCCATACCGAATACTGAGACAATCGATAAATTATCCCTCGCCGATGGAATATTTCACAACTATAGTGAATTGACCAAAGAACTATTTGACTCTCTTTAAAATCTGTCAAAGAATTTGAAACTTAAAGTTTGGCAGGATCAAGAACCACATATTTAACGGTTTTCCGATTCCAGGTATAAACGATGTGCACTAAGCCATCCTTCGCCTGTATGACCGTAGGATATGAGTACTCTTCTCTCTCTTTATCTGTAGATTCCCTTAAAGGTTCAAGGTCTAGAACACGCTTCCATTCTTTTCCATCTGTAGAGATACCTATACTTAATGGAACTCTGTCGCCCCAATTTTTTCCAGTAGGGTTGTAAGCCAGAAGATGTCTTCCATCTAAAAGACTTACCCCATCAATACCGGAATTGGGGTTAGGTAGTTTCGTGGCTTCCATGTCGCTCCAGGTCTTTCCATAATCAGATGACCAATTTTCTGTAACCACTTCGTTTTTCGTTCTGCTCAACAGTTGTAGTCGACCTTTACCATGATTAAAGATTACCGGTTGAATTGCACCAAATTTTGAGGGATTATTCAGTGGAGGAGTACTTGCCCATGTTTTCAATGAATCACTACTTCTCTCTACATGTATCGTCCAATCTCCAGACGTAGTCTCTGTGCTTGAAGGCGATAACACATCGCCGTTTTCTAATGTAATCGGTTGGTTTTTGATGGGCCCTAATATACCTTCTGCTAACTTGATTGGCTCTGACCAAGAGGCTCCGTCATCTTCGGAAGTCATGTAAAGTCCCCACCATTCTTGAGGGCTAGGCCCTACTTTGTAATATAGGTAAAGCGGTCCATTTTTTTGCTTAAACAGAACTGGGTTCCAACAGGCGTATCTCGTAACCCCATCAGGCTGCAATCCATTGACAACCTCGATAGGCGTTGACCAATGATCATTAGTTTTTCTAGAGACCCAAATACCGACATCTTTATTTTTTTCTTTGGTGCCGCCAAACCACGAAGCAACAACGGTTCCGTTGCTTTTCTCAACAGTAGAGGCATGCGCTTCGAGGGTCGGTGCATTTTCCAAGCCGTAAATGAACTCTTGCATTATTACTGATTCATGTTCGATAGGCTGGTCTTCAGGTAGTTCAAAAGGTTTTTCTTTACAAGAGGCCAAGGCCACAAGTGTTAGTATTATAAGTAAGCGCATGTGGTTAATTGATAAGTATTAAAGTATTTTTGGGTTTGATTTATTTCTTTGAGGTTTTAAACCTTTCCATGATTTCTAGCCAATTGGTAAAGATGATGCCCTCTTTCTCAAAGAAATTGATTAATTGGGGGTCGGCAAACATTTCAGATTCCCACACTCTTTGTTGCCATGAGTTAGTGATACCTTTTAAATTTTCGGTCTGGACCGAAGGATGAAAAATGATTTCGGTGAGCCCGGGATTCAATGAGTTGACCAATTTTTTGAAATTATCGATTTTTTCTTCATAAGTCTTTGCGTTAGGTGCACTGCTGAAGAAATCAAGTTTGGGCAATTGATATTCTTCTATCATTTTAACCACCGAATCATCTAAAGGATAACCTTCTTTTCTAAAACCTGCCAATACCTCCGGATTGGAAATGTCGATTACATTTGCCGGGATTTGATATTCCTGCGCGACTCTTAAAAAAACTTCTACATAACTGGGGTCGGCATATAAAGTACCCATATGAGTGTCTATATGATCAGGTCGATGGCCCCAGGAGATGGACTGCTCTATTTGAGCCCGTACTTCTTTTTCGACTTCTTCCGCAGAGGCATGTTGAACTACTTGAATGACTTTGTGCCACATATGGTCGGTTTCGTCTAATAGTCCCGAAACCTCTTCTTTGGCAGTCACCGTACCCCATCGATGGGTTTTCCATTCGCTAGTGAGTGTGAGATGCAGGCCAATATCCGTTTTCGGATTTTCAATGGCCCAATCAATAAACTCTTTGGCATTTGGGCAGGGAACCATAACTGCTGCCGATTGAATATCGCCATCATCAAGTTGATTTTTTGCGGCGATATTGGCTTCAGGACACATACCAATGTCGTCGGCATGAAGAATAAGAACCTTTTTACCTTTCGGCCAACCTAATTTTTCGGCCCAAGTCATAGTTTCTACATTGGCCTCATTTGACTGGGCCATGGCGACATTTTTATCTTTTTGTTCTTTGCACCCCCATAAAACGGAAGCGCCTAACATACCAATAACCAATGATTTATAAAATGGGGTGCTCATAACTTTGCTATTAATATTTTTATAAAACTTCATCATCATCTGCCAGATACATTCGTGTACTTTTGGTATAAGTACCACCATTAATGTCTTTATATTCCAAATCAATATAAAAAGCCTTGAATCCCGTTTTTGGGTAATCAATTTCCTCGCTAACCTCACCATCATCATTTAACATAATGGGCGTTGAACTCCATTCTTCATCCCTGAAATCACGGTCAGTTGAATCGGCTGTCCATAGAAAGGCCTTGGTCAAATTATCGGTAGACGAAGAGACCGATAAAGTAGCACTTTGCTCTTCGGTATCGATTTTATAATTCAGGTTGTCATACTTCTCCTTAGCCAAGGTTTGCGCCCAAAACCCGCTTAGCGATTTCAGGGCTTCTTCACCACCTCCTAAATTATGTCCGGCATTCGGAGTATAATGAATATAGTTTTCTCCTGGTATATCGTTGATGTAGTGTTTAATGGCATCAACTGGCCAGTATTCATCATTGGTGCCTATGAATATCAATTTTGGCATGGTCAGGTCTGCCCTATAAGAGTAAGGGTCGATCATTTGGGTAAGGGCTTGCCCATCGCCCGTGTTGACCGTTTGCGGAATTTCAAGTTTAATATAATCGTTGATTTGAACACTATACTCGTTCCAAGATTCTAAGTGGTAATCGAGGCTCACCGGCATGTTCAGTACATCGATTACCATAGGTGCAATGGCTTCTACACGTTTGTCACTGGCACCGGTCAACCAGGTAGTCCAGCCACGTTTAGAAGCACCCGAAACCGTAAATCTTGAGACTTTCTTCTGTAGCTTTTCTTGACTAAACTCCTGTACCGCATCCATAGCACGTACGGCGCTCTTTACCATCGGAAAGAGTAGGGGCCAGGTATAATCTTTGTCGTTCTTAAAATTATGTAGGGTAAACGAAATCAATTGGTCTTCTACCAGGTCGCCTTCATAGAGCGGTTGCATGGGTACCTGTCTGACTATGGCGGTTATAGCTTTGTTCTTCATTGCCATCAAAGCCATAGGCTCCGTTTCACTACCCTCTTTATCCATCTTCTTCCATTTGGGTTCTCCATCCTTCAGGTGACCTCCTGTGATAAATAAAAGCGAGCCATCGAATTCAATATTTTCCGGAACAAAAACGGTCAATTGATGTTTCCATGTGTGCTCCCTCCATTTCTGGGAAGTCAAAAGCAAGTCATATGCTTTTACTCCTTGCAGATTAAAGCTATCCTTTAAAACCCAAGAAAATGTTTCATCCCCATTTTCTAAATAGCTTTTGAGGGCATTTTCAGGAGTAACTTCCGCTACCGTTTCTGCTTCCGCGACAGCATCTTTTTTACTCTCTTTACAAGAGTTGATCAGGCCTACAAATACAAGGCATACCAGCCAGAAAGGTGTATTTAATATCTTTTTCATTCGTTGTTTTGTTTCTGAGGTTTATTGCTATTTTTTATTAAATCAAGTGCTTCATTGACAAAAATATCCCCTGTCATTTCACCAAGACTGGTTCGCGATACATATTGGTACCTTTCAAAACTGTTAAAGTCTTCTTTCGTCAAAATATACCCAAAGGCATCATTCGTCAGACCCAACAAAAAGGTATGTGGGGTGGGCATTTTTCTTTTTAGATAATAACCTATATTGGGCAAAGCTTCACCAGGAATGGTAATCATTTGGGCCGTTCCGAGGTTGATGAGGTTGACGTTGGTGGTCACATATTGCCCATCACCAGAACCCAAGGCTAAAGGCGAATTGGTAAGAATGTATTGCATCATTTCCGATTCTACCGGAAATTGTACTTTTTTAGATGCTATAAAAAGGTCAGGTTGTGTCTGTAATGTTGCTCCCTCTAAAATCCGTAAGGCCTCATCGGCCAATAAATGCCCAATACGTTTACACTCTTCCCAATTATTGGCTTCCTTACCATCTTCCAAACGGTTATCGGCAGTAACCATTCCGCCCTGTGCGCCGTTCATAAAAATTGACATTCCACCGGTTAGTTCTTCGATACGTTTGTTCAGTGGGCCAATGAGGTCTGGACTCATAATACCTCTTTTGTTTCCGATGACTTCTGGGTGAATGGCGTAGTTTATAAGAGTTGCCAGTACCTTTCCTTTATTTTCTCCTTTAGAGTGTATAGCTTGAATAATACCGCATCTAGGGTCGTAAAGGTCAGGCGCATAATAGTTATATGATATTTTGCCATTCACTTTCTCATGGCCGATTTTTAGATGAACAGGTTTTAAGTTTTCAAGTGCTTCGTTTATAGCCTCTGCCATTTGTGAAGCGCACCAGTCTAGATATTCTAAATCTGCGCTGTGTTCACCAGTCTCATCGGGGAAAGCGTAGGCGTCAGGGGCGCTATGAGTATGCGTGGCACCTATCAAGATGTTGTCTGCCGGTATCTGGCTAACAAGTTGTCTTGTTTTATTGCCGAGTGCGGCAGGCCAACCAAGGTTGTCAACGGAAACGATGGCCACTTTAATGTCATTTTTAGCTAGAGCCAACACTCTTACATACAAATCTCCTTTCTTTTCGGTTGCGGGTAGTGCCTTGCCTACGCCCCCTGAAACAGCTATAAGAGGTTCGGGCGTAATCTTTCTTTTGGAGACACCGGCCATTAAATCTTGAGACCATGAATCGACCTGGGTCGCAATGCACACGATTAAGACCAACAACAGCCGGTAATTTAAATTTAAAAATTGCTTAACCTTCATTTAAATGTTAAAACATCGATTAAAATGTTAAAATTTAGTATGGGATGATAATTCATCATTTTGTAAAAATATGTTTAATAAAATAATTGAATAGATAAGATATTATCAATAATCAACAAAATATTTGCAATTGTTTCAAAGCTAAAAATATAGTTTTGGAGCAGGTATTAGAGAATAATTAACAGTTCTAGATTTTCAGCCCAATCTTCCCTCGATTATAATAACCAACTATCCGCTTGATGAAAATGAAAACTATTTACCATGAAAAAACTAGCTTATAAATCAATTTATCTAGCTGCTTTGTCCGCTCTTTTTTTTGTGGGTGGATGTGAAACCGATGACAATACGAACCAAGAGCCTATATCGTTTTCTGCCGATATCTTTAGTTCGGTAAAAGGCAAGAAAGTGGCCTTTCAGGGTTTGACCAATAATGCCGTTAGCTGGTCATGGAATTTTGGTGATGGAGCCTCTAGCAATCAACAAAACCCAGTTCACGTATATTCAGATTCGGGCTACTATACGGCGACTTTAACGGCGACCGATGAAGCGGGAATGACTATTACCAAAGAGGTTCAATTAGCACTTGATATTACCCCGTATGTGCTCTTAACGGGTGGCGCTACTGATGAAGACGGTAAAACTTGGAGACTTTCTAGCGCTCACTCCGATAGCGATTATTTTGGCAATGCAGATGCCGAACTTACCCCATTTGATGGTGCGCCCAATCCATTGCCGGCCGGTATTTTTGGTGCAGGCCTAGGTATGGCAGAAGTATACGAAGATGAATTTACTTTTTATTTCGACGGAAGGTATGAGATGGATCTCAAGGCCGATAATGCGGCGTTCAGTGGTCTGGTTTATCAATTCGTAGCGGATGGGGGAGCCAGCGTGGTCAATGATGGGGGTGCCGATTTCGGGTTGTGTACTGCTAGTTTTAAGCCTGATAACAACGCTACTTTTAGTTATACCGAGAACGCCGTTTTTACGGTTTCTTCAGTCTATGGCGGTACCGTCTCTTTTGAAGGTGTCAGTTCTCTCGATTTTTCCGAATCGGCGTACGTAGGGCTTTTAGATTTTGAGCGGAAAGTTATGATTCAGGAAATCAATGACAATACGATGCGCTTGGTCATGTTTTTGGCAGCTTCTCCTGACTTTATAGGTGTGAATACGAACGCCGTCATCTTGACATTTGAGGTGGTGCCGTAAAAATTTTAAACCATTCCAACTTTATATACAACCAATTCTAGTATCACTATTATGGAAGATTTTTATAAAAAGAATAGGTCACCGTTTTCACAAGGCCGTACATGGCTGTTTCGAATAGTGACGTTAACGGTTTTTCTGTGTGTAGGTGAAATCATGGCTCAGACCGTAACGGGAGCCGTCTCTTCCGCAGAAGATGGTATGCCGCTTCCCGGGGTGACCATTATGGAAAAAGGAACCAATAATGGAGTAACCACTGATTTCGACGGACTTTACAGCATAACCATTCAGTCTGAAAACCCAGTTTTGGAGTTTTCGTACCTCGGATTTGTTTCTCAGGAGGTCGCAGTTTCTGGTAGTTCTACCATTAATGTTTCCTTGGAGACCAATACTGAGGCATTGGATGAGGTAGTAGTAACGGCTTTGGGCATCAAGAGAGAAGATAAATCATTGGGTTATTCCGTAGAGAATGTAGCAGGCGAAGAACTCACCAGAGTGGCCCAAGAAAATGTTTTGAATTCGCTTTCAGGTAAAGTGGCGGGGGTTACTTTAAATAATACGGGCGGCACCGGCTCTTCCGTCAGCATGGTGATCAGGGGGGCCATATCCTTAAGTTCCGATAACCAACCTTTGTTTGTAATCGATGGGGTTCCCGTTGCCAATAGCCTTAATAATATCGGTGGCTTTGGTGATAGAAACCCTGTCGATTATGGTAACGCCATATCCGATTTGGATCCTCAGAGCATTGAGGACGTCTCTATTCTCAAGGGGCCCAGTGCTGCCGCATTATACGGGTCTCGAGCAGGTAACGGGGTCGTGTTGATTACGACGAAAAAAGCGGTCAAAGGTCAGCGAATGAAAGTAAATTTTACATCGAATACCGTTTTCGACATTCCCTATAGATATATTGATACCCAGTCACGTTACGCTTCAGGTTATTTCTCTTACTCAGATGCTTCCGAAGGGGGCAATATTATGCCCGATGTTCTTAACTCGGGTGGTAACGGAGGTCCTGAACTGGATCGCGGTTATTTTGCCGTACAGTGGAATTCCCCTTTAGATGCCAATGGTGTTCCTATTCCCACCGAATTAAAAGGCTATCCCAACAATGTAAAAGAATTTGTTCGAAACGGTATTACTACTACCAATAGTCTTACCGTGAGCAGTAGCAACGAAGTTTTGAATTATCGTTTGGGAGTAACTGCAATGGACAATACCGGGGTTGTTCCCAATTCAGATTTGCAGCGAAATAGTTTCTCTTTATCGGCTTCCTCGAACATGAGCCAGAAATTGACGGTCAGTACCAACGTGAATGTTGTGCACAGTTACGCCGATAATAGACCAGCTTCCAACAGAGGTACGAATCCGCTTCAGGCCGCCTATAGCATTCCTGCTAACGTTAATATACTTGATATCAAAGACTACAAGCTACCGGGAACCGATATCTATAATTTTTCAGCTAATTATGAAAACCCATGGTTCTTGGCCAATGAGGTCAACAATAGCTATTCCCGCTTTCGGGTTTACGGTAATGTGGCCTTGGATTGGAATGCCTTTCCTGGTTTTAACCTTCGCACTAGCTATAACCTGAACAGTTTCAGCCAAACCCAAGAAACAAAAATGGCTCCGGGCTATACCCGTGAAAATAATAACGGAACCTATGGTATCGCAGAAAGTGAAGGCATGGAGACCAATGTTGACTTCTTGGCTTCGTACACCAAAGATTGGAACAAGTTTGACGTGACCGTATCTGCAGGGGGCAATTTAATGTACCAGCGGAATAGAGGTTTGAGCAATTCCGCTTTTTCAAGGGCCGGCCTCATCGTTCCTAATTTGTTTACCGTTGATAATATAGCGCCTACTTCTTTGAACTATTCCAGTTTTACTTCCGAAAGGGCAATTAACAGTGTTTATGCCTTGGCCAACATTGGAGTTTACGATATGCTTTATTTAGATGTTACGGCCCGTAACGACTGGTCAAGTACTCTACCGGTCGATAATCGATCGTATTTCTACCCCTCTGCTTCTTTAAGCTTTTTGGTAAGCGAGTTAGTGACTATACCAAAGGTCGACTTATTGAAACTGCGCGGTGGTTGGGCCCGTGTGGGTAACGATACAAGTCCGTATCAATTGGGCGCTTATTTCAATAATTCCGGTCAATGGGACAATGCAGTACTCTACAGCGCACAAGGTGGCTTAAATACACCTGATTTAGAACCTGAGGAAGCTACTTCCCAAGAATTTGGGTTGGATTTGGCGATGTTTGGAAATCGCCTACGATTTGAGGGTACTTATTATACCGTAGAGAACAAAAATCAGATAGTACCTAACATACCGATACCCGGTTCTTCAGGCTATAACAGCGTTAGTATCAACGCCGGGGTCTTAGAGAGCAAAGGTTTTGAATTGGCCTTGGGCTTTACTCCCGTGCAGAGTGATGACTGGAATTGGGATTTAAATGTGAACTACACCACCAATGAATCTAAAATTCTTGCTCTTGCCGATGGTGTCGATTATATAGAATTCTGGAGCGAAAATAAAAGTGTATCGCGCGGTTATGTGGCCAACCCCGCAACTGGGGAAGATGGTTTGGTAGGTAATATTTATTCCCCGATGATCAGAAGGGTAACCGATGAGAATTCACCCTATTATAACTACCCTTTACTGGGTCAAGGTGAAGATGCCGAGTGGTTGGCAACCGAAGAAAGGGTGAAGGTAGGCAACTATAACCCTGATTTTGTAATGGGCCTTCAATCCAGTCTTTCTTACAAGAATTTTACTTTGAACCTTACTTTTGACTGGCGTTCAGGAGGGCAATACATGTCGCAAACATCCCGATATCTGGTCGAAGATGGCTATGGTCAAACATTGATAGACAATTTGGTCAATCCAGGTATATCTGAATTAGGGCCTGAAATGAAACAATGGGTACTCGATAATGCCGACAGATTGATTTATGGTGAAAACTTTCTTTCCATCGGTGGCCCGCCTGGTGATGGTGGTCTGGCCGAGAGCCTTGGTGGTAGAGTGGTTTACGATGGTATTTTCAATGCCGGTGTGGTCGGAACCCATGATGAGAACGGTAACTTTATTCTTGATTATGAAAATTTGGGTGACGTAGGAACCAATGTCATACCGTTTTCGGTCGGTAACCCTTGGGAGTTTGGTACCCCTCACATGTTCGATGCAGATTATATCAAGCTTCGAGAGATTGCTTTTGGTTACAACATCCCCTCAAAACATTTAGATAGAATAGGTATTGAAGATTTGAATGTTTCGCTCTATAGCAGAAATATCATGCTATGGACAAAAGATTCAGATTTCGGCATTGACCCTGAAAGAGCTTTTCAGGCTGAAACTGGCAGGGACAATCGAGGAACCCAGTTCAAACAGGGTATAGAAAGGTATAACGTAGAACCTTGGTTGGTTCCGATAGGAATCAAAATTGGCCTCACTTTTTAATTGATAAAACTTCACGATGATGTACAGAATAGCGAATAAGGTGGTCATGGGCATGGTAGGCATATGTGCTCTTATTTCATGCCACGGTCTTGAAGAACTGAACGAAAACCCCAATCAAATAGGGTCTGAGAATGTTGATCCCAATCTTTTGCTGCCGACGGTAATCAACGGGGTCGGTAAAAATGTGGTCAACCTTGGCTTTGGCGATATGGCCGGCGTTATGCAACACACACAAAAAGATGGCTGGTCAAGTGGGCACAATGCTTATGACTGGAGCAATGATTCGCATAGTTGGAACGGGTATTACAGCCTGCTTACGAATAATAAAACTATGATTGAAAAGGCGGAAGAGGAAAGTTTGGATTTTCATCATGGGGTAGGCTTGATAATGAAGTCTTACCTGTTCGGAATGATTGCGGATCTCTGGGGTGATGCCCCCTATACAAATGCGCTGAGAGGCGATGAAGGGGCAGAATTTTTTGATGCTGAATTTGATGCCCAACAGACGATTTATCAAGGAATACATTCCGATTTAAAGAAGGCTAATTTATTACTGAGTAATAGTCAAGACAGTTATTTCAGTATTCAGGCCGATCAAGATATTCTGTTTGGCGGTGATGTCGCCAAATGGCGAAAGTTTGCCAATTCATTGCTGCTGCGGTATTACATGCGCCTCTCTGAAAAGGAACCTGCCGTCGCAAGACAAGGTATTGAATTGATAGTTTCTCAGCCGCAGACCTATCCTCTGATTTTACAGGCTGCCGATGATGCCAATATGCCCTACATTGGTAATACTACGAACGATGCTTGGCCGACGAATACCAAATTTGATGCGGATCCCCAAGGTTCATACTTTAGGGTCAAGATGGCCAAAACCTTGGTCGATTTACTTCAAGATTTAGAGGACCCTCGGTTGGGTGTTTGGGCTAACTCAATAGATGTACCCTTAGTTTTAGATGAGGGTGCGCCCGACGGTACCGATTATGTTGATGAAGAGGGAAAGAGACACGTCTCGCAAGATATAGTGGATGCCTATGAAAACACAGTGGGCTTTCCCGTAGACTTTGATAGTTTGTACGTTGGTTTGCCAACGGCCTTGACTTTTGGAGCCTCTTATAATTTGAGTGAAGATGTCAATCAAGGTACGTTGAACCTTCATGTATCGCAACTGAACGATATTTATAAAGAAGCTAGTGGCCCTTTGCTTCAATCGAGACTTATGTCTGCATCGGAGGTCAATTTTATATTGGCGGAAGCCGTAACAAAAGGTTGGATTAGCGGTAGCGCTGAATCTTATTACAATGAAGGTGTCAAGCAATCGTTCGCTGCTTGGCAAATTGATGGGGCTTACGATGACTACATTTCAGGAGAGGGGGCTTATGGTGACGAAGATGATATCATTATTCAAAAGTGGATAGCAAGTTGGTCTGCGGCGACCGAGGCTTGGTTCGATTATAGACGTACCGGCCTGCCAGAATTGACAACGGGGCCAGCTTCAAAAAGAGCGGCGTTGCCCTTAAGGTTTTATTACCATATTGACGAAATCGATAACAACCAAAACTCTGCCCAGGCAATTGATCGGTTAGAACCTACTGAGTTTAAGGGTGATGATGCAAGTAATAACAGTGCATGGTCAAAATTTTGGTTACTACAAGGTACTGGCGAACCCTACTGATTATGAATTGGTTAGGGTGTTTTCGATATAGTGTAAAATTGCCCTTTATGGTTAAGATATAATGTGTTTCCTATAAAATTGTGGTAGTGTGCAAGCCTACTTTGGTCTTACTTTGGCCAAACACTAATCAAGCTTACTATGAAATATCCACTAAGAGGGGTTATTCCCCCGATGGTTACTCCCTTATTGGAAAACCTGCAACTCGATGTTGAAAGTCTCGAGAAACTGATAATGCATTTGTTGAATGGTGGGGTACACGGTATTTTTCTGTTAGGTACCAATGGCGAAGGGCCGAGTTTAGATTATGAGGTAAGAAAACAGCTAATTACCGAGTCTTGTAGAATAATTGCTGGGCGCGTACCGGTTTTGGTCGGTATAACCGATACCTCTTTTTCTGCAGTTATCGAAATGGCCGAACACGCCAAGAAGGAGGGTGCCGATTACCTAGTGTTGGCTCCGCCTTACTATTTTCCTATCTCACAAAGTGAAATGGTCGAATATCTTGAAAAGATAATTCCGCAGGTCGAATTGCCCGTGATCGTTTACGATATTCCTGTATGTACCAAACTCCATCTGTCTTTAGAAACGATTAAAAGTGCCAAAGAAATGGGCGCTTTTGGGGTTAAGGATAGCTCGGGCGACCTTGGCGCCTTGTATACGCTTATAGATGCCTTTAAAGATGAGCAGTTCTCGATTATTGCAGGGGCCGAACTTTTTATGTCAGATGTGCTGATGCATGGCGGACACGGCGTAGTGGCCGGTGGAGCCAATATTTTTCCTAAGCTGTTCGTAGAGCTCTATGAGGCTTCCATCAATAAAGACTTTGATAGTATTACGCTTTTGCGCCAACAAGTGCTTCAACTGCAAAATGAAATTTACGAGATTGACGATTCCCCAACCAAAAGTATTAGGGCCATTAAAAGTGCGCTCTCGCTGATGGACATTTGTTCGGATCACATGGTTCCTCCCTTAAGCGGATTCTGTCCTGAAAAAAAGAAAATTCTCGAGCAGCGTTTGAAGCAATTTGCGATTTAATATTTCCAGGGAACGGACCTAAGTGAAAACAACAATGAAGAATCATAACCTTATTTCCATACTATTTGTGGCCATTTCATTGGCTGTTGCCTGGGCTATTCGTGGTCAGTTTGGCCATGAGCAGGGTGCGGCTTGGGCAGGTGCAATTGGTGGTTCTGCTTTGGTTATAGCTTCAGGTCGTAGGGATTGGTACCAAAAAATGTTGGTGATTGCTTTGGCATCAGCTGTCGGATGGGGTGCGGGCGGTATGATCAGTTATGGTCAGGTGGTTGGCTATGGTCGGTCCGATGACTTTTTTAATGCCTATTACGGCTTGGTCATGCTATTCGTTATCGGTGGGCTCTTCGGGTTATTAGGTGGTGGACTTGTGGGATTGGTTTTAGATTCTACCAAAGAAAAGCGGGTCAAATGGGGAAGTTTGATGGCCGAGATGACCGCCGGAGGAATTTTAACATATTACTTTCTTGTTGAACAAATAGGTTTTAAGATGACACCGCCACGTTCAGAGGCTTGGGCGGTTATTCTGGGAGCCGGTTTGGCCATGGTTTGGCATATGGCTCGTGAGGGTCGAAATTCTCCCTTGCGGGTGGCCTTTTTTGCTACACTGGGTGGCGGACTAGGTTTTTCGTTTGGTAATTTTCTTCATGTAGTCGGAAATGTAATGGAGATTCCTTTTAACATGTGGAATGTCATGGAATATTGCATTGGTTTTATGGGAGGTACGGGAATGGCCTACGGAGTTTTTTCCTCAAAATGGCCAGAGCAAGAAGCTGGGAATCCTAAGTTATGGGTCAACAAGGCGGCATTGGTTTTTATAGTCGTTTTTATCCCCCTGATTGTTTTTAGGGAGTCTCTTGCCTTTGGGCATATGGTAAAACGGTTGGGAGATATTGCCAACGCTGAAAAATTGGCAAGTATAAGTACCTCGGTAGCCGCAATACTTCTCCTAATTATGTCTTTATGGCTGTTTTATAAATTGAAATTTCAAGGGTACAACAAGGTAAAAGCCGGCTGGTTCATGTTTAGCTTGTTGCTAGTATACACCCTAATGAGCTATTTGGTAACGGGCATTTTGGCGGGTAATTCACCTATTAATCAACATCTCTACCTAGTCAATATCATTTTCCTTTTCTTTTTATATCAAAAGAAACTAAAACTTATCGATAGCGGTTCGTTAGAAAAACTTCCTCAAAAATGGGGGGTGGTAATTTTAATGATATTACTTTTTCTAGCCCTTTGTGCATTTATAGCCATCAGCACCCATGGCGAATTGCAAGGTTCCAATAATCGTTTCTGAATCTATCGAAAATTTTTTCTATAATCAGATGGTGTTTTTCCCATACTTGCCTTAAAGTAGTGGTTAAAGTTGGCCAGGTTGTTATACCCACTTTCAAAACAGATCTGCGTGATTTGCTTATCGGTTTCGGCCAACAGCTTGGCAGCGATACCTACACGCACGTTTTTTACATACTCCATAAAAGTAAGGCCGGTCTTCTTTTTAAAGAAACGACAAAATGAGCTCGGCGCCATATTGAGAACATCGGCGGCATCTTCTAATTTAATTCCTTCCTGTATATTCTGAAATACGTATTCGTAGACCTTATTGACCTTCTCAATGTTTTTTGAGAAAACAGAAGATTTGTTCATAGGATTGGCCAGAATTTCACGCTCCTCAACCTTCAAGAGATAACTGAAAACCTTCAATAGTCCGATAAAATAATCCAAGCCTTCGCTAGTAGAAAGCTCTCTTAAGGCCTCATGAATTTCTTGGTCATTTTCGGTCTTGAAGCGTACGCCTCGGTTGGCCACCTTTAGTAGATTGACTACTTTTTCCAATTCCGGAATCTTGAAAAAGTTAGAATCCGCCACGTTTTCCGAAAAGTGTGTAACGATGCAGGTAGCAGCTTGATCTTTTTCTGAATCTAGCAATTCCCAACAATGGGGTAGTTCAGGACCAAGTAAGACCAAGTCGCCCTTTTCAAAGTTAGATATGTTGTCGCCTACTATTCTCCTGCCTTCACCGGAGGTGATATAATTAAGTTCAAAGTTCTTATGCGAGTGAATTCTGGCGTTTGAAGACAGGGGAAGTTCCCTCGAAATGAAAGAATGGTTATTAGGAACGTATATTTTCTCGAAAACGAATTCCATATATAAACATATTTAACTCTTCTTATCAATATTACATAATTATTTCGAAATAGGGGTTAATATTATATATGATTTGTGTAAAATAATTGTGGTAGGAATATTCTTTATCGATTTTCTTTGTAAGACGTAAAATTGATATATGAAATTACACTTAAGGGGTATAATTCCTCCTATGGTAACCCCTTTAAAAGCCGATGGAAGCTTAGATGAAGAAGGGCTAAAAAACCTGATAGAGCATCTAATAAATGGTGGGGTACACGGCATATTTTTATTAGGGACCAATGGTGAGGCGACAAGTCTGACCCATGATATGAGAAAGAACCTGATATCAAAAGCATGCCACTATATTGACAACAGGGTGCCCGTATTGGTAGGCATATCAGATACCGTATTAGAAGATTGTGTAACCATGAGCGATTATGCAAAACAATGTGGTGCAGATGCGGTAGTCGTGGCACCGCCATATTACCTACCCATTTCGGAAGAAGAATTTCTCGATTTCATGCTGGAGTTGGTACCCCGGTTATCACTACCATTCGTATTGTATAACATGCCCAGTTGTACCAAACTACATCTATCGGTCGATACGGTGGAGAAAATCAAAAGTCTAGGAGCTATAGGGATCAAAGATAGTTCCGGTAATCTTGGATACCTTCATGAATTAATTGAACGGTTTAAAGAGTCTCCCGATTTTGCAATTATTGCAGGCACCGAGTCTTTCTTATCGAGCAACATACTTCACGGTGGGCATGGCGCTGTTGCAGGTGGGGCTAATTTTTTTCCTAAATTATTCGTCGATCTTTATAATGCATCCATCAATGGTGAACTGTTGATGATCGAACAGTTGAACGAAGAGGTCAATAGGCTTTACGAAACTATCTATAATGTAGGTGCGCATAGTTCAAAAATTACAAAAGGCACCAAATGCGCCTTGGCGGTCATGAATATTTGTGAAGATCATATGGCACTACCATTAAAAAAGTTTAACGAAATTGAACGACATAAAATAGAGACTTACGTACAACAGTTTCAACAGACCTTGGCAACTTAAACACACATAAAATGAATTATCAGCTTGGTACGGTAGACACCATTATTCTTGTTATTTACGGATTAATAATGGTGGGTATGGGTATCTATTTTCTTCGAAAGACCAAAACCTCTGAAGAGTTCATGGTGGCTGGTATGGGCATACCTTCTTGGGCAGCGGGCATTGCGGTCATGAGCGCCTATACCAGTAGTATTTCGTACATCGCCGTACCCGGAAAGGCCTTTGACGATAATTGGCATCCGTTGATATTTGCACTTACTGCCTTGCCGGTGGCTTGGTTCGTCACCAAATATGTAATACCGCATTACCGAAAGCACAAAATAATCTCGGTCTATAAATATTTAGAGGAGAAAATAGGAGATTGGGGCAGGGTATACGCCTCTTTCTCTTTCGTTCTTTTTATGGTCGGCAGAACGGCGGTCATACTTTACCTTTCTTCTCTGTTGCTGACCTCGTTTGTCGATTTAGATATAAGAACCATTATTGTTTTAATAGGGGTATTAACTATCGCCTATACCCTTATGGGAGGCATGGAAGCTGTTATTTGGACAGATGTTTTACAGTCGGTAATAATGATCGGAGGGCTTATTTTTAGTGCCTACGTGTTAACCACGGAAGTATTTTCACAACCTGATTATCTTATTCAAAAAGCGTTCGACGACAATAAGTTTAGTCTCGGTGATAGTTCGTTCTCATTCGAGAGTAGAACTATTTGGGTGATGATTATTTATGGGGTTACTGAAAATATTAGAAACCTAATGGCCGACCAGAACTACACTCAAAAATATAGCGCTGTAGCAACGGAGGCCAAAGCAAAGCGTTCGGTTTGGATCGCTATGCTCATCTATTTGCCATTGACCGCTATTTTTCTCTACATAGGTACTACCATGTTTGCCTTTTATTCAGGAGGAGGTCATTTGTTAGATCCTTCCATCACTAAAGGAGATGAGGTTTTTCCGTTTTTCATAGCTACTGAACTTCCGGTAGGTCTTAAAGGATTGATTATTGCGGCGATTTTGGCAGCCTCTATGAGTACCGTTGATTCCGCTTTAAATTCATCGGCAACCGTCTTGTACCTAGACTATTTTAAAAGATATTTTAAGCCGAATGCTTCTGAAAAGGCAAGTATCGGATTTTTGCGATGGACTACCGTTGTATGGGGTGTGCTGGGTGTTGTTTTTAGTCTGCTATTAATCAATGCCGAAAGTGCTTTGGATATCTGGTGGCAGATTTCAGGAATTTTCGGAGGAGGCATTTTAGGGCTCTTTCTATTGGCCATTTTCAATGTACGGCCTAAGTTCTGGCAAGGGATCGCCTCTGTTTTGTTCAGTGTGCTTATCATTGTTTGGGGTACCTTTTTTAGAGATTTACCAACCTCGTATAAATGGCTGGAGTGCTCTATCGACCCCATCATCATTGGTGCTATTGCCACAGCTGGCCTTATTGCTTTAGCCTTGATTTTCGTAGGTTTGAACCGACTGAACCATAATTCCCCCAAAATTGAAACAGAATGAAAATAAGGCTCTGAAATGGGGCGTGCTAGGTGCCGCTACCATTGCGATTGATCAAGTAATTCCGGCTTTGCTTGAAAGTGAAATCTGTGATCTTACGGCAATAGCTTCCCGTGATTTCTTGAAGGCCAAAGAGATTACCGATCAATTTCATATACCCAACTATTTTGATAGTTACGAAAAACTTCTTGAATCTAATGATGTTGACGCCGTCTACATTCCTTTACCGAATCATTTACACGTAAAATGGGCCATAATGGCTTTGAAAAAGGGTAAGCATGTGCTTATTGAAAAGCCTATCGGAATGACCGCTTTTGAAACGGATGAGCTTATTCAGGCATCAAAAGAGTTTACTCATTTAAAGGTCATGGAAGCTTTTATGTACAGGTTCCATCCGCAATGGAAGCGGGTTATAAATCTTCTTGGCGAAGGGGCTATTGGTGAGGTTCGCTTGGTAGAAGCTTCATTTTCATTTTTTGAGGATGACCCTAACAGTATAGTGAACAGCAAAGAATGCGGTGGTGGTAGTTTGATGGATGTAGGGTGTTATCCTGTTTCGATAGCTCGTTTGATTTTTGGTGCAGAACCCATAAGTGTTATGGCAAATATGGATCTCGACCCCCATTTAGGTGTGGATTTAAGTACCAGTGGAATTTTAGAATTTGAACATGGGCGAGCCATTATTTACTCATCTATCCGGCAGTTTGAGAATCAAACGGTCAAAATTAGCGGTACGGAAGGAAAGATTGTGGTCGAATTACCCTTTAATCCATCGAAAGACGAACCAAGCAAATTGACCATTACAAGAAATCAGGGCAGCGCTGATTTATTCGTGGGTCCTTGCCACCAATATTTAGTTCAGGTAGAATCTTTTGCAAGGGCAGTTATAGATAATAAAGAAGTGCCAGTGTCTCTATATGATTCTTTACGTAATATGAAGGTGATTGACGCTTTGAAAGAGAGTCATGAACAGCAGCGGAAGATTATGTTGGAGTAGATTGCGATACTTTAATCATTTTTCCAATAATAGAAATAACCATCCTCGGCACCTAGCAGCAAATCGGGCTTTTTACTTCCATCCCAATTGACTAGGGTAGGGTCGGTCGAATGCCCTGCCAATTTTAAATCTGATAGGTCACCGTGAAATTTTAGGTCGACCCTATCATCTTTTTGGCCTACGTTTTCCCAAAGGGCTGCATTGATACCATTGACCAAAATATCGATATCGCCATCATTGTCCCAATCTCCGAAAGCTAATTTGCGTCGTCCACTGCTTCCATATTTTTTTTCGTTTAACTGTATCGGGCCGTTATTCTGGTTGACAAGATTATTTTTGCGATCAAAAGTGCCATTGACCGAATGAAAGATTCGTTTTCCGGGTTTCAATATTAGTTCGCCATCCTTTTTGTAGCGCTCAAAAAAGCTAAGGTACCCCTCAGTATCAAGCATTATCAGGTCGGTAAGCCCATCTTGGTTCCAATCGATGGCCGTTGGGGTAGTTCGCCATTGGGTGGCTAAACTATTGGGTAATGGATCCCACCAATACCAATCGGGTTTTGGGGTCTGGCTACCCCAATCAACTTGCACGTGTTTTTCTTCGGATAGTTTAGGTTTATTTTGACTACCTATATTTTTATACCATACCACTTTGCCCCATATAGAATTGACAATAAGGTCTTTCAATCCATCTCCGTCCCAATCCTGAACTGAAAGAGTAGTGTAACCCCATTTAGCTTCGCAGGGCCCTTGAATGGAACCATTTTCTCCTGCCTGAATTCGTATAATTTCATTGTTGGACTCCAAAAGTTTTGGGGCCGCCCATTTCGGTGTATGACCTCCGTCTAGATTTTCAATGAAAGCTATATAGCCTGCCGAATTACCACATATGAGATCTTCATCACCATCATTGTCCCAATCTGTACTAAAAGGTGATACCAAAGCGCCGAATTTAACATGTTTCGCTTTCTGCTTAAAGTATTTGGGACTGTTAAAAACCGGCATGTGATTTTCAATTTCACCTGTATTTTCAACCCATGCTACCCGGCCATCTTCGTCACCTACAATGAGGTCAATATCCCCATCCTTATCCCAATCAATGGAAACGGGAAGAATCATTTCTAGATCCATAGTAATAACACCCTCGGTATTTTTTAAAAATTTACCTTCGGCATAAACTGGTTCTTCTCTTGTTCCGATATTTTCGAACCAGGTAAACCTATCTAAAAACTCTCCACAGATAATGTCGAGATCGCCATCATTATCATAATCATCAAAGTTGGGCGATGGTGCGCCATACACATCGATGGGCTTGCCACCTGCCATAATTTTATCTTTCAATTTGTAGGTGCCATCTCTGTTTTCAATTAAGTAAACATAACCGTGAAGGGGGCCGTTGGTCCACTCTCCTTTGTCATTAAAAGCATTGTCCCATCCGTAATCTTCACCATCTTGTATACCAACAACAATGTCGAGGTCACCGTCATTCTCGTAATCAACATATTTCCATTGATTGAAGCGTATTTTATTGTGAAGCTTTTCGAAGGTATCGCTAGGGAAAAGCGAATCAGGTTGATTGGTAAAAGCGGATTTAAAATTTGTAAATTCCTTACCGGGCTCTAAAAACCTAGGTTCGCTATTAACATAAGATACTTGAACATGTCTGATAGGGTCATTTATTTTCACGGGCGGTTCAAAAGTCGGGAAAGCGCTACCGCTTTTATTTTCGAAGAAGAAAAGACCATTGAAAGGCACATCGTTGCATGAAACCAATAAATCCATATCCCCATCATTATCATAATCCATAGGTAACGGATTGGCCCATAAACCTACACCCAAATCTACCTCTAGCCCCGGATTGTTATAAAGTAACCTTTCAAATTTTGGTGAGGGACTCTCCATTTCTTTAGATGGCCTGGTTTTGGCCAAATAAAGTAAGATGAGGCAAATACTTAAAAGCGTTAGGGGCCGAGTGAGTGTAAGTGTCATGATTGATTTAATGGTAAAAAGTAAATATAAAGAAAGGTCTTTTGGTAACACTACACATTTTTGATCTATTCTAATGGAAAATTAACTTTTAAACATAGCGGGTTCTTTGGGTCAAGAGTTGAGTATCTATGATTTTAAGTAACCAATATCCGTTGAGATGATATAAATCATCAGATTAATAGGAGTTTTGGTGGCCCGAGGGAAGATTAATCCCATTTATATCTTGATGCTGACATTTTGCTAAGTTGTCAATATTCTATCTGTTTTTAATAAGAATGATGAAATCGCCTTTGTGATGACTAAGTATTTTTATCCCTAACCAAACAACCATTCAAAATGTCAAAGTTTTTACTCTTCATGATGCTCTTAATGGCCGCAACTGGTCATTCACAACAATATTTAGATCAACCCTTTCTGCAGGATCAGGCAAAAAAATATATCCTGAACGACAGTTTAAAAGATGAAGTATTAATTAAAGTCTCTGCTGATCGCAACGGTTTGATTCAAGTGTTGGGCGATTCAGGACTTTTGCTGCCGTTCGAAAAATCATTGGTGAAAGATCAGCGGTACCGACCTTTGATCGATATGAATATTTTGGATTTGCAAGAAGCAAACGGCAAGCTATACTATTTATCAAGCAAAGAGGTTTTTACCAATGCTGCTGGCGGTACTTTTTATTTTAACCATGAAATGAATGAACCCAAATTGTTTGCTCTCGGTCAAAATGAAACCGTATTGGTAGTCTCTAAAAATCAATTGAAGATTTTTGAAAGCAAAGAAGTTATATGGGAACAACCTTTAAACGAGATTTCTGTAAAAGAACTTTTATTTGATGCTAACCACAATAGATTTCTACTATTAACATCAAGTGCACTTTATGAAGTGCCATTGTCAAATTTAAGCTTCGAAAAAATCTTTGACGGCGAGGCAATGAACACAATAACCCTTTTCAAGAATTCAATTTTAGTAGGTACTGATAATGGTGTAGTTGAACTTTCGGGAAGCCCTCTGAAAGTAATGAAGATTCAGAATGAACTACCCAGTAATCATGTAACCGCTTTGAAAGTAATAAATGATGAATTGTGGTACGGGTCGACTAAAGGAGCATTTAAGTTACGTGCAGATGGGAAGTATGATTACTATGCATCTAAAAGATGGTTGATTGATGATGAGGTATTGACCTTAACCGAAGGCCCTGAAAACAGCGTAATAGTTTTGACTAGTGGAGGTTTATCGCAAATTGAATTTCATTCTTTGACTTTGGAGGAGAAGGCCAATTACTTTCAAAAAATACAAAGGGAAAGACATTTACGGTACGGCCTTACCGCTAATTTATCTTTCCGGGAACCGGGAAATATTGCTACCGGTTATTTTAATGATAGCGATAATGACGGTCTTTGGACCTCGATGTATTTGGCAGGCGAGCTATTTCGATATGCCGTGACCAAAAGTGAAGACGCGAAATTAAATGCTTATGACGCTTTCGAAGCGATGAAGAGGTTGACAGATATTACCCCTATGCATGGTTTTCCGGCACGATCTTATGAGCGTGATGGTTATGAGGTAGGTTTACACGCCAACGGATTTTCTGAGGAGTGGTATCAAAAACATGTGAAGGAGAACGGCCGTATCTGGCGATTGACGGATGATGAGAAATGGCGATGGAAGTCGACTACAAGTAGTGATGAGTCTTGTGGGCACTTCTTCGTATATGCCCTATTTGCGGAATTGGCACCGGATAAAGAATGGCGAGATAGGGCTATTCATCAGATAAAGATTCAAACAGACCATATTATGAACAATGATTGGTATTTGGTCGATTGGAATGGAGAGCCCACAGCATGGGGCCGATGGAACCCCAAATACGTAAACCAGTTTCCTATTAATGTGGGTGATAGAAGGCTAAACTCTACTCTTATTCTCGCATTTTTACAAACGGCATACCATTTTACAAAAGACGAAAAATATAAAAAAGCTGCTAATAAACTGATTAAGAGGCATGGTTATGATGAGAATGCCAACCGCCCAGCTTCGGTTATTGGTTTCGTTGAAGGAGAAGACTTAAGCAATAAATGGAACCACTCCGATGACGAAATGTACTTTTTGACCATACCTGCATTTGTGAAATATTCTTTTGATGAGGCCCAAAAAACAAAGCATTTTGAGGCCGTTAAAAGCCATTGGGAAATAGAAAGATCGGAGAAAAACCCCCTTTGGAATTATTTGTTTGCCCTTTCGGGAGGAACTCAAATAGACTTTGAAGAGTCGGCATGGTGGCTTAGGGAGTTTCCGATGGATTTAATCGATTGGTCGGTGGATAATAGTCATCGAACAGACTTGAAAAAAATAGAACCTAATTTTAGAGGACAGACCTATTCAGAAGTACTTCCGCCCGATGAAAGGCCTTTGCACAAACACAACGGTGCCTATAGAAACAACGGAAATGGTGGAGGTAAAAGAGAATACGCTCCCTATATCTATTTGCTACCTTACTGGGCAGGGCGGTATGTTGAAGCCATTAGTGCCCCTCAAAACTAGAATTGAAAATGATATCAGCTAATAAAAAAATGCTACAAAATTTGATACGATATTTCTTATTGTTGCTCACACTCATTGCTGTGGCTTGTAAGAGTGCGCCACAAGCCAACTCATTAAAGAACATTCAAGCCGAATTTCAAGATTCGGCCTCCAATAGGGTTTTGGTTGCCGCCCATAGGGGAGCACATCTTGATAATTTTGAAAACTCCATAGCCTCGACCCTTAAATGTATAGAATTGGGTGTTGATATTGTTGAGGTAGATGTCAGAACCACCAAAGACGGTCATTTGGTATTGATGCACGATTCAAGTGTTGACCGAACTACTAATGGCAGTGGAAAAGTTGAAGATTTGACCTTGAATCAAATTCGAAGCCTACGCCTGAAAGACCCCAGTGGTAAACTAAGCAAAGAAACGGTGCCCACCTTTGAAGAGTTTTTACGAGTAACGAAGGGCAAGATAATGGTCGATATTGATATGAAAACCGATAATGTAGAGGGGATAGTCAGTGCGTTAAAAACAACGGGGACTTTGGATGAAGTTTTCTATTTCGATAACGATTACCACCAATTGAACAGGGTAAAAAAATTACATGCCACTGCCCAGATTATGCCACGGGCTTATAGTTTGCAGATGGTCGATTCGGCAATAACCCAATTCTCGCCACCTGTTGTACATATAGATGATAAATTCTATACGCAGGAAGTGGTTGACTTTATAGAAAAGAAGCAATCGAGGGTGTGGATCAATACTTTGGGAGGTTTAGATAAGGAAATAGCTAAGGGTAACGGCTTGGCAGCTATGAAAGAAGCTGTTCAATATGGTGCCAATATCATACAAACCGATGAACCAGAAAAACTTTTACAACTCTTACAAGAAAACGGACTTAGATAACTTAATTAATCGTCCCAATTCATTCGTTGTAATCTAACGGCGTTCAAAATTGCCAAAAGGGCGACACCGACATCGGCAAAAACGGCTTCCCACATAGTCGCCAATCCGCCGGCGCCTAAAGCCAATACCAAGGCTTTGACCCCAAAGGCAAGAAAGATGTTTTGCCAAACGATTTTTCGGGTCGATTTGCCAATTTCAATAGCTTGTGCAATTTTCGAGGGTTGGTCGGTCTGGATGATTACATCTGCTGTTTCTATGGCCACATCGCTTCCCAATCCCCCCATGGCCATACCTACATCACTTGCGGCAAGAACCGGGGCATCATTAATACCGTCACCAACGAAAACAGTCTTTAGGTTTTGATGGATCTTTAATTCTTCAATGGCCTTTAATTTGTCTTCGGGTAGCAATTCGGCTTTTGCCCAATCAACTTCTAATTCATCGGCCATTTTTTGCGTGATGGAATTTTTATCCCCAGAAAGAATTCCGATTTGGGAAATACCACTCGTTCGTATCTTTTGAATAGCACTTTTTGAATCTGCTTTTAATTCATCGGCAAGTGTTATGTATCCGGCAAATTGTTGGTCTATCGCTACCAAAACCAAAGTTTCAACAATATCTTCGGTGTTGAGGTTTAATTTGATTTTACGCTCTTTAAACAGTTCTTTGTTCCCAACAAGAACATGTTTGTCTTCTATGGTTCCTGCTAGGCCCTTTCCAGCTATTTCTTCGACATCCTTTACATCGGTAAATTTTATATTAATGGGATACTCGTTTATCGCTTTTGCAATGGGGTGGGTCGATTGGGCTTCGAGCGCCTTGGTGTAGGCTATCAATTTATCCTTTTCTATTGATACTGACTTTATTTCCTTCACCTTGAAAACACCCTTGGTGAGTGTGCCTGTCTTGTCAAGTACTACAGCATTGGTTTTCGTGATGGCATCTAGATAGGAAGCACCCTTAAAAAGAATACCGTTTCTTGATGCGGCTCCTAATCCACCAAAGTATCCCAAAGGAATTGAAATGACCAAAGCACATGGGCATGATATGACAAGAAATATGAGAGCACGATAAAACCATTCTTCAAAAACATAATTCTCAACAATGAAGTAGGGCAAAAAGGTGAACGCTACCGCCAAAAAGGCGATGATTGGGGTGTAGACTCGGGCAAACTTTCTAATAAATAATTCCGTTTTAGACTTTCGTGCGGTTGCATTTTGAACTAGATCAAGAATGCGGGAAATGGAGCTATTCTTATATTCTTCTGTAGACTCCATTTCAATGACTTGGTTTAAATTGATACTTCCGGCATAGAGTTTTTCGCCTTTGTCAATATTTCGTGGTGTACTCTCTCCTGTAATGGCAGCGGTGTTGACCGTTGCTCTTGATGAGAGCAATCGACCATCCAACGGAATTTTTTCACCTACCCGAACCTGAATTTTTTCACCAATAGCCACTACTTCTGGATTGATGGAAGTAAACCCTCCGTTTCTGTACACCAATGCCTCTTTGGGTCGTACATCTAATAATGACTGTATATTCCCCCGGGCTTTTTTGACCGCAGCTTCCTGAAACAATTCTCCGACTGAATAAAATAACATTACCGCCACACCTTCTGGGTATTCCTTAAGAGCAAAAGCACCTATGGTAGCGATTGACATGAGTGAAAACTCGGTAAAAAGTTCACCTTTTGCGATATTTCTCCACGCAGATTTTAATACCGGCCAGCCAACAGGTACGTAGGCTATCAAATACCATATGAACTTTAACCAGCCTGAGAAAAAAGACAGTTGAAAATAATCTACTAATATGCCCATTATTAGCAAGGCGAAACTGAATAGGGCAGGGGCGTAGACCTTCCATCTATTTTTATGTGACTTGTCGTTGAAGGTATGACAGCCATCCAAACAGCATGAACTATCGTTTGAGAGGTTACTTTCGGAATTTGCATTTTTCATAGGGTTGCAAGTACTTAAAATTAAGTATGCAACGGAAGTGCATTAATTCTGGCTGCACTTATCGCAAATGCCTTTAAGAACCATATTGGCATCGTTAGCAATGAAGCCTTTGGGTAAGTTAAGTGGCGGTATTTTATAATCGGTCAAACAAACCGTCTCATCACATTTATTACAATGAAAATGCAGATGTAGATGCCTTTCAAGATCGCAATTACAACCCTCTTCACAAAGGGCATATTTACTAATACCGGTGCCATCATCAATCTGGTGTACGATTGAATTTTCTTCAAAGGTCTTCAGGGTTCGGTACAGTGTGGTTCTTTCAGCCTTGGAAAAAGAAGCCTCAACATCAGATAATGTTGCGGCGGCCTGTCTATCGGCTAGATATTTAAATACCAACAATCGCATGGCAGTGGGCCGTACTCCTTTACTTTCAAGAAAATCTTCTATTTGGGCCATAATACCTAAAAAGTCACATTCTCATTTGGTATGATAAAGATACTACTTGAAAGGGATGAAACGACCAGAAGTAAAGGAAGTATTATAAAACAAAAAACCTTTCCGATTTCGGAAAGGTTTTTTCTGGTGACTTGGCTGGGGCTCGAACCCACTGTTGCCAGCCCTTCAAGAATCAACATCATATAAAAAGCGCATTTATGTTCCCAAAATTTAATAACGAATGCCTCTGTTTCTGTTCGACTATGGCAGACCCAAAAAAAAAGAGCTAGCAAGCCAGCTCTTTAAAATAACCATTGAAGTCCCCCAAAAACAATGGCTTTTCTAGTATAAAAAGATTCTAATCAATTAATCATCCAAAATCAATTTCTGTTGTTTTCTAATCTATCGATGAAGTTTTAAAATGTCATCAAAAAAATGATGATGACATTTCAAACTCTTTTCGATACCCATGAAAGAACCTAAAAATTTAAATATGAAAACAACCATCAAGCAAACTGCCTATTATTTAATCTTGTTTCTTCTCACCGCAACAATTTATTCTTGTAGCAAAGACAATGGGGATGATTCACCCAACATACCAGAAGAACAAGAAACGGTAGAAGAACTAACTCCCGACCCAGACCCAGAACCCGCTTCCCAAGAAGATATCTCACAAGTAGATGATGCGGTAACCGCTTTTATGCAAAAATATGATGTGCCAGGAGCAGCTCTGGCCGTTAGTGTCAATGAAAAAATGGTATATACCAAGGGCTATGGTCTGTCAAATTTGGAAAACGAAGCCCCAACATTATCGGATGATGTTTTTAGGGTTGCGAGCCTTTCCAAACCGTTTACGTCAACAGCTGTTATGAAATTAATTGATGATGGATTACTATCTCGTGATGATAAAGTTTTTGGACCGGATGGAATTTTAGGAGATGCCTTTGGAACTGCAATTCTCACTGAAAATGAATTGAAAATTACCATTGACCACCTCTTAATACATGGTGGGGGAGGCTGGGCTGCCAGTTCTGGTGGCGACCCCATAGACTATGAGCCACAATTGGATAGCAATGACTTTATAGAATATCTGTTGAATAATTGGGATTTGTCCCATGCGCCTGGCGACAGTTATAATTATAGCAACACTGGTTATTGGTTGTTAGCACGGATTATAGAAAAAGTTTCGGGTGAAAGCTATGAAAACTATATATCAAATCTCATTAAACCAACAGGAATTACTTCCTTTAAAAGTACCACTTTTAGAGAAGATGATCGAGAACCTAATGAAGTTGAGTATTATGGAACATCAGCTGACTCACCCTACATTTACACGATAGCGTCGAGAAGAGATGGTGATGCTGGTGTTGTTATAAGTGCACCCGATATGTTACGATTTGTATGCGGAATCGATGGTAAAACGGGTCGTACTGATTTGATTAGTTCCGCATCTCAAAACCTTATGGCTACACCATCAGAGATTTCACATTTGGGAAGAGGCTTGGGTACTTGGCAAGAACAGAATCTACTATTCTTCACAGGCAGTCTGCCAGGGACACGCACTTGGTTTTATATAGACGCCAATGGAAAAAACGCCGTCATATTATTGAATTATAGAAGAACTGATATTGCTGAATTTGACGATGAGCTAAACACCTTAGTTTACAATCTGGTGAAAGATAATTCGATCCCGTGGAAAAATGATTTGGATCAGTTTTAGAGGAGGAATGAGAAAGAATATTAAATGTCATCACCAAAAGTGATGACATTTTTTTTTCGATTCGATACTAGGTAAATAACTAAAAAAATCGACCTCATGAAAACACAACTTTTGTCAATGTTGACTTTAATTACCCTGACAGCATGCTGCAATAACAAAACCAATGATGACGAAGGTTTTGCGATCCAAGAAACTTATCAAAATGAAAATACTTATAGTCAAAATGACGAAGGGCTATTTTCTAAAGTATTTAAGAGACATTCTACTACAATTCATGAATTAAAGGATGCTCGAACCGGATTAGTTGTTAATACGACCGAATATCCATCTGATTGGACAGTTATTTCTAAGCCATCGTACACTACTGATCAAAAATTACCCACTTTTTTAATTCAAATTACAGGTCCGGATAACATGAAAAGTTTTAACACGCCTATTAAATACCATGTCGATTATCAAGACCCACAAATGGCACAAGCCATGTATGACACACCTTACAGAAAGTTGATGAGACCCTTGAGCAATACCCAGCAAATATTTGATGAAGAGATAAAAATGAGAATGGAAAATAGCGGTTTTGAATTTATTGGAATTAGGGAACAACCCGAAATAGAGCAGTACTTAAGAAACAAAATAGCTCAAAAGACAACAATGAATACGGCATTATCCATACTCCATACAGAATGGAAAAATAATCAAAATCAAAAAGCTTTGGCAAGTATAACGCTAATGAGCATGAAACAACCCACAGTATCAGGTAGTATGATGGTTTGGTTCTACAACATCAATTACACCTTTGTTGATAAAGATGCCTATGAAAGTACGCTTGAGAATTTGAAGAAAGCGACTTTCAGTTACCAAGAAAACCCGCAATGGCAGCAATATGTAGCACAGTTAAGACAGCAGCGTGACCTTGAAAGCCAAAGACAGCTTCAAATAGCCGCGAACCAGCACCAGAGTAGAATGCAAGCACGATGGGCGGCTTTTAACGCACATCAAGATAAAATGAAGGGTATTTGGGCGGCTCAAGATGCCAATCATGCCTCTTTCATGAACCGAACTTTTGGGGCTGGAAGTGATGTAGGTCAAAAGCAATTCATCAATATGATCAATGAAGAAGAAACAGTTTATAATCCACTCACAGGAAATAACTACCAAGTTAATGCCGGGTCAACCGAATATTGGATGGACAGCGATGGAAATTACATTCAAAACGATGATTTATTCTACACTCCAAACAATGATATAAATCTAAACAACAGAGAGTGGGCAAAGGTGAACAAGGCTTTTTGATGACATTTATAGATTTAATCGATAAAAAATAAACCAAACACAACTTAAAAAGGATATATAAGATTGTTCATTTTTCTATTATGAATAACTAAACTTGGTTTAATATGCCCTAAGGTTACACCTCAAAAGTTGAAATTCGAGCTGTTTTTAAGATAAAGTAGTTTTAGGGAGATAGCGAATGATTCAATCCTTTAAATTTTATACAAAACTTAAATTATGTAAATTTCACATGCTTGTCAAAAAAGTATGGGGAACAAACAAAGAAAAGATTCAAACCTAATTTTAGAAGGTTTCAGAAGAAACGAGGAAAGAATCCTGAAAGAGGTTTACCGAATTGTTTTTCCTAAGGTAAGAGCTTTTATACTCAAAAATAGCGGTGATGAGGCAAGTGCCAAAGATGTTTTTCAAGAAGCCTTTATTGCATGTTGGCATAACGTAAAGGATGATAAGTTCGACGCCTCTGGAAATCTAGAAGCGTATCTATTCACGATTGCTAAAAACAAATGGACAGATTATCTGAGATCTTCCCGATTCAAAAAGACGGTTCGTAAAGAGGTGGCAACTTGGATAGGTGTGGAAGATGAAAAAGACGAGTTTTTTGAGGAACAAGATGACCAAGAAATTTTGAAAAATGCTATTCAGAAATTGGGGAATGGATGTAAGAACCTTCTAGCTCTTTTCTATTTTGAACGTAGGAGCATGGAGGAGATTGCTAAAAAGCTTGCTTTAGGAACCGCATCTGCCCGAAATAAAAAGTATCGGTGCATGGAACAATTACGTCTACTTGCCCAACAAATCAAGAACAATGGATAAGGAATCTAGATATTGGAACCCTCAAGAGCAAGACCTTTTTGAGAAGTACCTTCTTGATCAGATGGATGCTCTTGAGCGGTCAGATTTTGAATCTGTACTTCAATCCGACTCCGACTTAAACCGCCAGTTTTTAGAATTTAAACGATTGTTCAGGGCTATTGAAGAAGATGGTCTGCGTTCAAAATTGAACAATTTTCACGAGAAGCAGGAAGGAGATGTGAAAATCAAGCCTCTTCATACGACCTTATATCGGTCACTTATGCGAGTGGCCGCCGTCGTCATACTTTTGATTGGCCTAGGGGGAATTTGGTATTTCTACCCACCCAATTCAAATGAACGACTATTCAATGCCTACTTTACTCCAGACCCTGGTTTGCCAACCGTTATGGGCAATAGCGATAACTACGACTTTTATGAGGCGATGGTCGATTACAAACAAGGCAATTATAATACAGCGTTGAGGAAATGGAAGAAGCTTTTGCCCCAGAACATGAACAATGATACCATTAATTATTTTTTAGGATCAGCCTATTTGGCTAATGGTGAACCTAGCGAGGCAATTCTTTGTTTTGATCGTGTACTGGATAAATCTCAACCTTCATTTCAAAGTGAAGCTGCATTATATAAAGGTTTGGCACACTTAAAGAAAAATGAAGTAAACGAGGCTCTTTTTAGTTTGGAGCAAACTTCAGATAAGAAAGGGAGGGAGCTGGCTAAAAAACTCAAGGATTAACGGCGTATGAATAAGGGTTTGGCATATTTCCTTCTGGCGCTTGCCCTTTTGTTGCACACAACAGTCCGTTCTCAACAAGAACACCCAGTATTAAAAAAGTTGGATAGTCTTATCGAAGCAGATGCCTTTGAGAGTATACAAGAGATGGTAACAGCAGAAAGAATTAAGGAAGGGGATAATTCTTCTCTTAATTTGGGTAAGTTGGTATATCCTTTGGCAAAGTCAGAATTCCTATTAAAAAATGACACCGATTTTCCATTGGCACAAAATCTCTTGAAGGATTTGGAAGCGAATAAGCATGCAGATTCCATTCAATATGAAGCGTTCCTGGGGCTTGGGCTAGTGCATATAGATCAAGGCAATATCCTAAAGGCCAACGAATTTTTAACGCGTGCCAATGATTTGGCCAATATTATGAATGACGCCCAACGCAAGGTGGCATCTGAATTTCACTTGGGAGAAATAGGGCTCAAGCTTGGCGACGTAGATCAATTGGCCGAGCATACTGATAAAGCATTAGGGTTGATGGGTACCTATCCAAAAGCTAGGTTTCCTTTGGCACCTAGAATCCTGAACTACAAAGCATCACTCATGCACTTAATGGCCAAACCCGACAGTGCCAACTATTATTTTGAAATGGCCATTAAATCGGTAAATTCTCTAGAACAGAACCCCGAACGGCAATACTATCTTCCTGGTACCATTTACGGCAACTGGACCATGGTTAAGCAAAGTGCCGGTGACTATGAAGCGGCCATGGAACTTACCTTAAGAAGCATTTCGAGTTTCAATAATTTCCTCCAAAATACGCACAATCATTTTTTGACTGAAAAGGTTCATGGTAACCTTTCTATTGCCTATCGCAATTTGGGTAGTATCTACAACGACCAAGGTGATAAAGAAAAGGCAATTCAAGTGGCAACATTAGGGTATAATCACGCCAAAAAACACTTCCGTCGCAATACTGTACAATATTTCAGTGCTGTGCTTATGATGGCCGAGGCACATATTTATGGGGAGAGTGTAGAAAAGGGCAGTATGTTTCTTAAGCAAGCGGAGGCATCCTTGCTTTCTATTCCCGGAGATAATTGGTCCTATGCGGCTAATTTGTATTTTGCCATGGCGGATCTTGAAAGAAAAAAAGGTAATTCTTCAAGTGCCATTGCCTACTATCAAAAAACCCTTGAAGCCTATACCAATAGTAGTGCCGATGAATTCAGTCAAAACATCATTTATGCACGGGCCAACTTGGCCCAGGTCTATGCAGAAAACGAACAGTTTGAAGAGGCTTTGAGCCTAGGTCAGATTACTTATTCTAAAGTAGTTAAGGCGTATGGCATAGATAGTTACTTGGCCCACATGCTACAACTAAGTAAAATCAAGATTTACTTTCTGATGAGTGATTTTGAAGGTGCTATCGAATTATGTAAGGAGTTTTTGGGCCAGTCTGATAATGCTGGTAATGTAAGCAATCGACCTTTTATCTGGAATGAAAAGACTGAGGTACTTCTTTACTTAGCGAAGTCTAAATTGAATCTGTTGCCCCATTCGCTAAAAAATCTTTTTGAAATTTCGCAGATTATCGATGAGGCCACGTCACTAGTTGAAAAGCGAAAATCTTTGGTTACTTCACAAGAAGCTATAGGCAACTTAATTGCCAACAATAAAGAAGTATTCAATGTAGCCAAAAAAGTGTATTTAGAACTTTACCAACAAACACAAGACCGTTCCTATCTCGAAAAGGTCATGGCCTTGCATGAATCCTCCATTTACAACCGAATTAGAGCACGTTTAAACTTAACCGATGATGCTCTGGCACCTATCGAAATTAGAGAGCATGAAAACTCGCTGCGTAATCAAATAAATGAATTTTTTAAGATTGAGGACAGCGAAACACAATTCAACGTCGCTGAATGGGATTCTCTAATGGATGAGTGGCAGAACCATTTAAGTTTGGTTCGAAAAGAGTACCCCGCTTATTATAAAATGAGGTATGCCTCTGTTGTGGAACCTCTTAAAAAGTTACGCAATCATATTCCAAGTGAAACCACACTTGTCCGATATTTTTCCGACGGTGACAATACATATGTTTATATCTACAAGGGTGGCATGGAACATTTGGTTAAGCTAGATCGGATAAATGATTTGTGTATATCGTCTATTTCGGATTACGGCGTTCCGGAGAACGAAGTTTTTGATTGTCTGCACCAACTTTACCAGATTATTTGGGCACCGATTGAAAATCTCGTAAATACAGAAAATATCATCATTTTTCCAGATGGCGAACTGTTTAACCTTGCCTTTGAATTGCTTACACCTCAAAAGATTAGCTCTAATCAAGATCTGGCAACAGGTAGTCTCTTAGCAAAGCACACCATTTCATATAACTATAGCCTATTTATGCTCCGTAAAAAACAAAAAGTAATGGGGTATAAAGAAGATTTCATTGCTTTTGCCCCAGAATTTGATGAAGAAATGAAGACCCATTATCAAATGGCCATTTCCGATTCTTTGTCTTTGGATCAAACGTATCTCACTTTACTCCCTCAGCCTTTTAGCACAGAGTTGGTTAAAAAATTCAGCAGCAAATTTGATGGCCATTCTTTTTTGAATGAAAGGGCTTCCAAACAATTGTTTACAAAAAACGCGAAGGAGCATAAAATCATACATGTAGGTACTCATGCAGAGTCCAATAATGTAAGTCCGGAACTTTCACGCTTGATATTTGCTAAAAATGTATCCGCTTCTTTAAACATCAATAACAACTCTTTGTATACCTATGAAATTTACAATCATGACTTAAGCTCTAATTTGGCCATTTTGACCGCTTGTGAGACGGGAAAACCAACTTACCAACCTGGTGAAAGCATGATTTCTTTGGCCCATGCTTTTAATTATGCGGGTAGCGAAAGTATTTTGACCAGTTTATGGCAAATCGATGAGAAATCCAGTAGCGAAATATTGGAGAGTTTTTATGGTTATCTCTATGAAGGGAAATCCAAAGATGAGGCCCTACGCTTGGCTAAATTGTTTTATTTAAAGAACCACGATGGGCGTACCCTGCACCCTCAATATTGGGCCGGTCTAATTCTTATGGGAGAAACTTCACCCATCATTTTTTCTAAATCCCAGACATGGCCTATTTGGGTTTTGTCCGCTCTACTCATTGTTGCATTCTTGATTTTCTTTCTGAAGAAACCTTTGAAAATAAGCCCTAATCAATAAACAATTAGACAATTTAAAATTCACTATTAACAATTGAATTTAAGTAAAGTCTAGATGGTTTCTTCTGAAGTGACATTATTGTCATCTTCGATTATTATCTATCTCTATAAACATCTATAAATTTGTTCGAAGCAAGGTTTTAGAAGCTTGAAAATTGTGATAAGCTATTAAAATGGTAGAAAAATACCCTTGCAAATAGTAGTGGATTTACCCGGATTATCTTAGGAAGCACTTTGCCAAGCTTCATCGATATGTAACAGAAGTATTATAAAACAAAAAACCTTTCCGATTTCGGAAAGGTTTTTTGTGGTGACTTGGCTGGGGCTCGAACCCAGGACCCTCTCCTTAAAAGGGAGATGCTCTACCAACTGAGCTACCAAGTCATTGCTTTGTTACCGGCTTAGTGCCTTAAAGCGGGTGCAAATATAAGGCCTATTATTAATTAATCAAGGGGAAATAATGATATTTTTGTTTTTTATTGAATTTTAAAATAAATCCAAATTATGAAAATAGTCCTCCTAGGATATATGGGTAGTGGAAAATCGACTGTAGGTAAGCAACTTGCGAAAAATACAGGCATGAAATTGGTCGATTTGGATCACGAGATTGAGAGGAAAGAAAATTTAAAAATACCTGAAATTTTTGCGGTAAAAGGAGAAATCTATTTCAGAAAAAAGGAATCCGAGGTGCTTTTACAGCAGTTGAACGAAGAAGAAAATGCCATTATATCGCTAGGAGGGGGTACACCTTGCTACGGAAATAACATGAAAATAGCTCTTGAGGCTTCCGAAAGTGTGATTTATTTAAAAGTTTCTATACCCGGTCTGGTACTTAGACTTTCAAAAGAAAAAGAATTCAGACCTTTAATTAAGAATATTCCTGATGAAGAACTGCCTGCATTTATAGGGAAACATCTGTTCGAAAGAAACATTTTTTACAATCAAGCAAATTTGGTGATTGAATGTGATGGTAAATCGCCTGAACAAATTTCTGAAGAAATCGAAAGTAGATTAGTCTAGATAAACCATATCGTTTTTTGCCTGGAACTTTACGTGTACGTGTTCCTGTAGCGATGTTGAAAGGGATATGCCTTTGAAATCGGCCTTTACAGGATATTTTTTGTGATTTCGATTTACCAATACGGCAGTTTTAAGTCTTTTTAGCGGGGTTTTCAAAAAGTGGTGCACCCCATATATGAGGGTGGTGCCAGAATTTAGAACATCGTCTACCAATACGACGGCCTTGTCTTTATATTTATCTTCTGGTAAAGAAGTCGTAACGCCGCTTTTTAAAGGATTTTCCTTGTCCATAAAAACCGTGCACAGAGTAATTTCCAAGTCGGTTATTTTCTTTAGTACGGTTTGTATTTTCTTCGCAAAATTGAGACCTCCGCCATCGATTCCTGCAATAATAATTTCTTGCTCATCTACGTTGGTTTCGTAAATCTGATAAGCAATTCTCTGTATGGTATGTTGTATTTGCTGATGCGAAAGAATCTTATTGTCCATGAGAGTTATATTTCCATTCAAATATATAGAAGATACATTTAACTGGGGTAGGTAAATTATAGTTCGTCAAAACCGTCTTTTATAGAACCGTCGGTATCATCGAGGTAATCATCAATATCTCTACGATCTTTCTTGGTAGGTCTTCCAGTACCTTTTTTTCTATAATAATCTTTACTCTGTTTTAACAGCTCGCTATGGGCAAAAGCTTCCTTCGGGGTAGTATCCTTACGATAAATGTCAACCAATTTGGCACCTACCCGACTTTCAGGAATATCCAACACGGTCAGCTGATAATCAATCTGATTCTTTCTCACAATAATCTTATCCATAGGATAGACTTCACGAGAAGGCTTCACGGCCTGGCCATTAATCTTTATCTGCCCTTTCTTGCATGCGGTCGAAGCAATATTTCTTGTTTTGAAATACCGGGTGCTCCATAGAAATTTATCAATGCGCATAACCAAAAATCTTTGTTAAGTGCTCCTGCAAAAATAGGGGAAAATTGTATCTTGCCGCCCTTAAAGACAGATAGATGATAGTGAACCGAATTATTGTTCTTTTAGGCTTTGTGGGTATTTTATGTTCATGTAACAATGACGATGATAATACGCAGTCCGTTGAACCACCAAGACCCTTAAGTGAAGTTTTGGCCGAAGATGAGGCTGAAATTCAGGAGTATCTTAAAACACATTATTATAACTATGAAGATTTCGAAAGCCCATCTGAGGACTTCGATTATAAAATTGTTTTAAAGGAAATTCCGGAAGACGACACCACTAATATTCGACCTTTGTCAGAATTTATAGAAACATTAGAAGTTAAGGTTCCTTCTAGTTTTTTTCTTATAGAAGGAGAGGAAGAAACCGTAGTACATAATCTCTATTATGTGATTGCCCGACAAGGTATTGGTGACGCTTTAACTGTTGCCGATTCTGCTTATGTAAGTTATCAAGGTCAATTGCTGTCGGGTGATATTTTCGATAATTCTCGAGTCAATTCTCCCTTATGGTTCGATTTGGCAAATCTTCAAGTACCATCTTCTTCTATACTTACAGGTACAGCAGCAAGAGGATTTGGAGAGGCAGCGAGTTTATTGAAGGGTGGCGGTGAACCAATCTTGAATGAAGATGGAACTTATTCTGTCGATAATTATGGTGTTGGATTCTTTATCTTTCCATCAGGTCTCGGTTATTATAATATTGCACGTTCGGTAATACCTTCTTATAGTCCTATGATTTTCACAATGGATATGATTGCTGTAAAAGAAACTGATCATGATGGTGATGGAACCCCCTCAATGGACGAGGATAGTAATGGAGATGGATATCTTTACAATGATGATACTGATGGTGATGGTCTACCAGATTATTTAGATGCTGATACCAATTAGTTAAATACGAATTAAAAAAATAAAAAGCCCCGACTGAACTCAGTCGGGGCTTTTTAATATCATTTTCTCAGTACTTATATCTTCAGCGACAAACTAACAATTAGCTGGTCTGGTCTGGCATCAATTCTACTAGGCCCCACGTTGGTGATATTTGTATTGATGAAAGTGGCTTCATTATCATTAAAACCTCTTTCGTATCTAATGTCAATACCCAGTCTTCCGAATTCAAGTCCCGCTCCTAAATTGGCACCTACGGTAAAATCGTTTTCAATATCGTTGATTCCGATACCATCAAATTCAGTATCGAGAATGTATTGAAAAGCCGGTCCCGCAAAAACATGTAAAGGACCAATAATCTTAACACCTACTAACAATGGCGCATCTAACTTACTAATATCGAATTTATCACCTTGGTAGTCCGACTTGGTTTTGGTATAAACCAATTCGGGCCTGAAATAAAGTCGACTTATGCCGATTTTACCATAAAGCCCTAAATGATAACCTACATTTCGGTCTGGTTCCCGGGCGGCGTCACCTATAGACTCAAAATAGTCGCCATTGGCACTATAGTTTAGTCCCCCTTTGATACCAATACCTGAAGCACTTTGTGAAAATGCAGCAAAGCTAGCCATAGCCAAGACTGCGGTAAGAATTGTTTTTTTCATAGTTCTCGTTTTTAATACATTGACAGCGTATCAAAAACGATACCACTATCACTTTCTTTTCATTACCTTTAAAACGGCCTCAACAATTGCTTTATTGTTAAGCCCGTATTTCTCCATTAGCTGTTCCGGTGTACCACTTTCACCAAAAGTATCTTGTGTAGCGATGAACTCTTGGGGCGTAGGGTGCTGATTTGCAAGTACTCTGGCGATACTTTCACCAAGACCACCGAGATAGTTATGCTCTTCACAAGTGACTATGCAACCTGTTTTTTTAACTGATTTTAACACAGCTTCCTCATCCAAAGGCTTGATAGTGTGAATGTTGATTACCTCTGCAGAAACGCCTTGCTCTTCAAGTTTTTCAGCGGCAATAAGTGCTTCCCATACCAAATGACCCGTAGCTACAATCGTTACATCGGTACCTTCGTTAAGCATTAACGCTTTTCCTATTTCGAATTTCTGGTTTTCAGGTGTGAAATTGGCAACCTTTGGTCTACCGAAACGTAGGTAAACCGGTCCTTCATATTCAGCGATAGCCAAAGTAGCCGCTTTGGTCTGATTGTAATCGCACGGGTTGATGACGGTCATGCCCGGAAGCATTTTCATCAAGCCTATATCTTCAAGAATTTGGTGGGTCGCACCATCTTCACCTAAAGTAATACCTGCGTGGCTAGCACAGATTTTCACGTTTTTGTCTGAATATGCGATTGATTGCCTTATTTGATCATAAACACGACCTGTTGCAAAGTTGGCGAAGGTACTGGCAAAAGGAATTTTGCCTCCTATGGTCAGACCTGCCGCGATACCCATCATATTGGCTTCTGCGATACCGGTTTGAAAGAAACGGTCAGGATTTTCATCTATAAAAGGTTGAATTTTTAGGGATGCAACCAAATCGGCACATAATGCTACCACATTCGGGTTCGTTCTGCCTAATTCGGTCATGGCCGCACCATAACCACTTCTAGTATCGTTCTTACCTTGATCTATATATTTTTTCATATCGTTGCCTGATATTCCCAATCAGGGAAAAGTTTTTAATCGTTTTAAAATAGTGAGCTTACTGTCGGTAATCGTAAATTAATAATCACCTAAAGTGACAGGGTTTTGAGATAAGGCATTTTCTAATTGCTCATCATTGGGTGCCTTACCATGCCAAGCATGCGTATGCATCATAAAATCGACACCGTTACCCATCATGGTATCTAACATGATACAAACGGGTTTTCCTTTGCCTGTTCTGCTCTTAGCTTCTTGAAGCCCTTCAATAACCGATTTCAGGTCGTTACCTTGCTCCACTTCTACCACATCCCAACCGAAAGCCTCGAATTTGGCTTTGAGGTTGCCCATCGGCAACACTTCTTTGGTAGGTCCGTCGATTTGCTGACCATTTCTATCAACTGTCGAAATTAGATTGTCTACCTTCTTTCCGGCAGCGTACATGATTGCTTCCCAGTTCTGACCTTCTTGTAACTCTCCATCACCATGTAAACTGAATACGAGGTGTTTGTCACCGTTCAGTTTTTTGGCCTGTGCGGCACCGATAGCGACCGACATACCTTGACCAAGAGACCCTGAAGCCACTCTTACACCAGGTAAACCTTCATGGGTGGTCGGATGCCCTTGTAAACGTGAGTCGATTAATCGAAAAGTACCTAGTTCTTCAATAGGAAAGTATCCCTTTCTTGCTAAAACACTATAAAAAACGGGGGAAATATGACCGTTGGAAAGAAAAAATAGATCTTCATCCTTACCATCCATATCAAATTCATCCTTTAGCTCCATCACCTCATTGTACAGTGCGACTAAAAATTCAGTGCAGCCCAAAGACCCGCCCGGGTGGCCCGAATTAACATTATGAACCATTCTCAGGATATCTCTTCTGGTCTGTACCACAAGGTCCTGTAATTCTTCTAATTTTGCCATTTTAAATTGTTCGTTAGTAGTAAGTTTCAAAAGTAAACGCAATCTTTTGGGTTTACAAATTGCTCTATGGATATTTTCATGACTTTTTGTGAAATAAAGGCTGGAAAAGGGTGATTACTTATTGGTATAAGATAAGTGCAGGTAAAATCATGGTTAGTAGTAGCCGAACAGGAAGAACTTTATTTTTTCGTTAAGGCAATTATGGTAGGTAGTTGATTATCTTTGCCCGCATAATTAAAGGTTTGAAGTTTACATTACATCATAAAGACCCGCAAAGTAAGGCGAGAGCCGGAACGATGGTCACCGACCATGGTGCGATTGAAACCCCGATTTTTATGCCAGTGGGTACGGTTGCTTCCGTCAAAAGTGTGCATCAGAGAGAATTAAAAGATGATATCAACCCCGATATTATTTTAGGGAATACCTACCATCTATTCTTAAGGCCCAAAATTGATATTCTTAAGAAGGCCGGCGGGCTGCACAAGTTCATGGGGTGGGACCGTAATATCTTGACAGATTCAGGAGGTTATCAAGTTTACTCGTTGTCAGGCAATCGTAAAATTAAAGAAGAAGGAGTCAAGTTCAAATCGCATATTGATGGGTCGGTACATCTATTTACCCCTGAACGTGTAATGGAAATTCAAAGGGTCATCGGTGCCGATATTATTATGGCATTTGACGAATGCACACCTTACCCATGTGATTATAAGTATGCCGAACGATCCATGCATATGACGCATAGGTGGTTAGAGCGCTGTATTACGCATTTGAAGAAGACACCTTTTGAATATGACTATGCGCAAACCTTTTTTCCCATCGTTCAAGGGTCAACTTATCTCGATCTTAGAAAGCGCTCCGCTGAGTATATTGCTGGGGTAGAAGCAGAGGGTAATGCTATCGGCGGGCTGAGTGTAGGCGAACCTGCAGAAGAAATGTATGCAATGACCGATGTAGTATGTAGCATTTTACCTGAAGATAAGCCTAGGTACCTTATGGGCGTGGGTACTCCCATAAACATACTTGAAAACATTGCTCTGGGCGTAGATATGTTCGATTGCGTAATGCCAACGCGAAACGCAAGAAACGGTATGCTATTTACCGCCTACGGCACCATCAATATTAAAAATAAAAAGTGGGAAGACGATTTTTCTCCCATCGATGAAATGGGCATTACTTTTGTTGATAAAGAATACACAAAGGCCTATTTGAGACATCTTTTTGCGGCCAACGAATATCTTGGCAAGCAAATAGCGACCATTCACAACCTAGGGTTTTATATGTGGTTGGTTCGCGAGGCAAGAAAACATATTATAGAAGGTGATTTTCTTGATTGGAAAAATCGAATGGTCAAACAAATGGATAACAGATTGTAGTGCTAACCATTCTAGATAAATATATTCTTAAACGGTACCTCGTCACTTTCGCAGTGATGATCTTGCTGTTTATTCCCATTGGAATAATGGCGCACCTTGCTGAACAAATCGGAAAGATGCAGGCCAACGAGGCACCTTTGGATGAAATAATTATCTATTTCGGAAACTTTACAATTTATATAGGCAGTCTTCTTTTTCCTATATTTCTCTTCTTATCTATTATTTTCTTCACCTCTAAACTGGCTGGCAATACTGAGATTGTCGCCATTCTTAGTTCAGGTGTTTCGTACTCACGGTTTTTGCGACCCTACATTATTGGTGCTTCTATCATTGCCATTATTATGTTCATTATGGGCATGTTCGTAGTACCGTCGGCAAGTAAAGGGTTTAACGAATTTAAGTACAAGTACTTAAAAAAAGGCAAGCAAGATCGGGTAACCAATAATATTTTTACACAGCTAAACAAAAATGATTTTATTTATGTGAGTAGTTTTGACCCGGCACGTCAAATTGGTTACAATTTTACTTTTGAGCGTTTTGATGAAAACAACGAATTGGAATTCAAGATTTCAGCAGCCAATATTCGGTGGATCGAGAAAGACAGTTTGTATCGTTTGACTACCTATAATAAGAGAAAATTATTGAAGGACACTGCTCTGGTGGAGACTAAAAGAAGGTTGGATACCCTATTTACTTTTGAAATCGGAGACCTTACTCCTGTGTCTTACGTGGCCGAAACCAAAGATATTTTTGAACTTAATCGATTTATCAAAGATCAAAGGGCCAAGGGCGCCTCTAATATCAATGCCTACGTCTTGGTGAAATATAAACGTTGGGCACTTCCAATAACAGCCTTTATTCTGACCGTTATCGCGGTTGCGGTTTCATCGGTCAAAAGAAGGGGAGGTATGGGTGTAAACCTTGCCTTCGGCATCATAGTGGCATTTATTTATGTGTTTTTTGATAAGGTGTTCGGTACCTTGGCCGAACAATCCGGTTTTTCTCCTTTATTGGCAGTATTACTACCTAATATTTTATTTGGTGTTTTGGCCATTATCTTGCTTCAGAAAGCGAAACGATAAAGATTCACTAAAACCGTTGTATGTTATATGCAGCCCAAACTAAAAAACTATTTGCACCTGCACCTCATTGTTTTTATATGGGGTTTTACGGCTGTATTGGGTAAGCTTATAAGCTTAGATGCGCTGCCGCTGGTATGGTACCGAATGTTAATGGCCTCTGTATTGATTCTTGGTTTTATAGGGGCAAAAAGGTATCGTTTGAAGGTTACCAAGAAAATGCTCATTTCCCTCATATTTACAGGTATCATAATTGCTTTGCATTGGGTAACGTTTTTTGGTGCTATTAAGGCCTCCAACGTATCTGTGGCTCTGGCAACAATTTCTACAGGTGCATTTTTTGCTGCCTTGATCGAACCTTTATGGTACGGTAGAAAGATAATAGGGTACGAAGTGGTTTTCGGCCTCATTGTTATTCTGGGCCTATACCTAATTTTTAATGTAGATACCAGTTATTCACAAGGTATTCTATTGGCACTTGTATCGGCACTTTTAGCTACTATTTTTTCAATGATGAACGGCCAATTGATTCAAAAGGAACGTCCGTCGGTAATCTCTTTTTACGAATTGACAAGTGGGGTGATCTTACTGACCATGTACTTAGGTTTTAAGGGTAAGTTGACTTCCGAATTTTTTCAAATATCAGTTTCCGACCTATTTTATCTTTTTATATTGGCCTCGATTTGCACGGCTTACGCGTTTATTGCATCGGTAAAGCTTTTGAAACACATAAGCCCCTATACGGTAATGCTTACGGTCAATCTAGAACCGGTGTATGGCATTATTCTGGCTTTTGCCATATTTGGTGAAAGCGAGAAGATGGACCCCATGTTCTACGTCGGGGGATCTATTATTATCGCCACTGTGATTGCCAACGGAATTCTTAAAAACAGGAGAAGGATCGGCAAACCTGCTATCGAATAAGTTTATAATGTTATATATTTGCCCATCAAATTAAACGACTACTACTTATATGGAATATCTCGATTTTGAACTCCCGATCAAAGAACTTGAAGAGCAATTAGACAAGTGCATGGTAATTGGTGAGGAGAGCGATGTAGATGTAAGTGAGACCTGTAAGCAGATAGAAAAGAAATTAGCTGAAACCCGTAAGGATATCTACAAGAACCTTACCGCCTGGCAAAGGGTTCAGTTATCAAGACACCCGAACAGACCTTACACCCTTGATTACATCAAGGCTATCTGCGGAGATACTTTTCTTGAATTGCACGGCGACCGTAATGTAAAAGATGACAAAGCGATGATTGGCGGTCTTGGCAAGATTGGTGATCAAACCTTTATGTTCATAGGCCAGCAGAAAGGCTACAACACGAAAACCCGTCAATATAGAAATTTCGGTATGGCCAACCCTGAAGGTTATAGAAAAGCTTTAAGATTGATGAAATCAGCCGAGAAATTTGGTATACCTGTAGTAACATTTGTTGATACACCCGGTGCATATGCAGGTATTGAGGCAGAAGAGCGGGGGCAAGGTGAGGCCATTGCAAGAAATATTCTCGAGATGACCCGTTTACAAGTACCGATTCTGGTTTTCATTATCGGAGAAGGTGCTTCTGGCGGTGCTTTGGGTATTGGTGTAGGGGATAAAGTTCTTATGTTGGAAAACACATGGTATTCCGTGATTTCCCCTGAATCGTGTTCTTCGATCTTATGGAGAAGCTGGGAGTATAAAGAGCAAGCTGCGGAAGCCTTGAAATTGACGGCTACTGATATGAAAAAGCTGAAATTGATCGATGAAATAGTAAGGGAGCCAGCAGGAGGTGCACATGCCAATCGTGATAAGACCTTTACGACCGTCAAGAACAAAATTTTATCACATTATAAACAGCTTGAAAAGTTATCCCCAAAGGAATTGGTCGATAGCAGAATGGAAAAATATGCACAAATGGGAGTTTTTAACGGATAAAATACCATTTTAGCAAGCTCAGAAAAATCTGGAGGTTTTAATCTCCAGATTTTTTTTGTTATCAACACAAAGTCGTAACTTATTAACACCCAATTGTGAATGACCTGTGGATTATAGTTCAGGGTATGATACAGTTATTTGTATATTTTCGTAGTCATGGAAAAAATTAACCCGGTAATCGGTAGAAAGATAGATAAATCGACCCTAATCAACTTAGAGCGAGGTAAAATACCTCCACAATCAGTTGATTTAGAAGAAGTTGTGCTTGGCGCAATGATGATTGACAAAAAGGGTGTTGATGAAGTCATCGATATTTTGCACCCCGATGTTTTCTATAAAGACGCCCACCGGTTCATATATGAGGCGATATTTAAACTCTTCGAGGGATCGGAACCGATTGATTTATTAACCGTTTCGTCTCAATTAAAGAGAGATGGCCGATTAGAATCTGCAGGGGGTGATTTTTACCTAATAAAATTGACCCAAAAAGTAGCTTCTTCGGCACATATTGAGTTTCATGCGCGTATTATTCTCCAAAAGTTCATTCAGCGGAGTTTGATAAAAATTTCGAGTGAAATTATTGAAGAGGCCTATGATGAAAGTACCGATGTTTTTGATCTCTTGGACAATGCGGAAGCCAAACTATACGATGTCACTCAAGGTAACTTAAAAAGATCGGCCGAAACTGCCCAAAGTTTGGTGATCCAGGCGAAGAAAAAGATTGAGGAGATATCAAATAAAGAAGGCTTGAGCGGTATTCCGTCAGGTTTCGATAAATTAGATAAGCTTACTTCCGGTTGGCAACCAAGTGATTTGATTATCGTTGCTGCAAGACCTGGTATGGGTAAGACGGCCCTTACGTTATCGATGGCGAGAAATATTGCCGTGAATTCAGATATTCCCGTGGCATTCTTTTCTTTGGAGATGTCATCGGTGCAATTGATCACTCGTTTGATTTCTTCTGAAACGGGTCTTTCGTCCGAAAAGCTTAGAACGGGCAAATTGGAAAAGCATGAATGGGAGCAGTTGAACGTAAAGGTAAAAGCCTTGGAAAAGGCGCCATTGTTCATTGATGATACGCCATCATTATCTATTTTTGATTTAAGGGCCAAGGCGCGTCGTTTGGCATCTCAGCACGGCATTCGCATGATTATAATTGACTACTTACAGTTAATGACCGCAGGCGGAAGTCAAAAAGGGGGTAACCGTGAACAGGAAATATCGACCATTTCCCGTAACCTAAAGGCGTTGGCAAAAGAATTGAACGTACCGGTTATTGCACTTTCCCAGTTGTCAAGGGCGGTTGAAACAAGAGGGGGCAGTAAGCGTCCGGTGCTTTCCGATTTGAGGGAATCTGGGGCAATCGAGCAAGATGCCGATATTGTGTCTTTCATCTACAGACCGGAATATTATAAAATCGATGAATGGGATGATGAAGAGCGTAGCCCGACCCAAGGTCAAGGAGAGTTTATAGTGGCCAAGCACCGTAATGGGGGGCTAGAAAATATTCGATTGAAGTTTATCGGGCAGCTAGGTAAATTCGATAACTTAGATGATTTTGATTCCCCATTCGAGTTTCAGTCTAAGATGAACGATGAAGATGAAAACCCATTTGCAACCAAGAATTTTCCAAGTGCCGACCAGGCTTTTGGCAGTTCAATGAACAGTGGGGGTATGCCAGACGATGATGATGTTCCATTCTAAATAGGTACAAATATGCTATCTCAATTGATAGCAAGAGGCATTAACAAATATCTAACGGGCTAACAGCCCGTTTTCTTTTATCTTTGAATAAGGTCCGTTATAAATGCCCAATGCCTAAACATTTTACTGCGCTTGTTATTTTCTTTTTTATAGGGATGCAGATGCATGCCTCGGCCATATTAATTCCTATGGATGTCGAAAGCCAAGACAACCACTTGAAGGCCTATGGGATTACCTATTGGGTATTGAGCAAGCAACAGAAAGTTCAATGGCTCTTAAATTATCGGGGAGGCTCCTTCTTATTACCAGATGGAGATATAATTAGAAAAGAATGTCAAATACGCGGTGTTTCGTTTGAGATTTTATCTGATGATCAAGTAAGCAGTATTCTCGATGAAATTAGTAGCCCTTCTCAAAATAAAGAAGCTGTAATACTTGAAAAGGCTCCTAAAATTGCGGTTTATTCACCGAAAGGAAATCAACCTTGGGATGACGCCGTAACCATGGTTCTTACCTATGCCGAAATACCTTATGTAACGGTTTATGATGAAGAAGTGTTGGACGATAAATTGGCTATTTATGACTGGCTTCACCTTCATCACGAAGATTTCACTGGGCAATATGGTAAATTCTACGGGGCCTACAGAACAGCACCTTGGTATATAGAGCAAAAGAAGGAAGCAGAAACCTTGGCGCAAAAGCTTGGTTACGGCAAGGTCTCTGAAGAAAAGAGTGCTGTGGCCCAAAAAATAAGAAACTACGTGATTGGAGGAGGTTTCATGTTTGCCATGTGTTCGGCCACCGATAGTTTTGATATTGCACTTGCGGCCGAAGGGGTCGATATTTGCGAGCCTATGTTTGATGGAGACCCTTCCGCACCAAACTATCAGTCGCAGCTCGATTTTACGAAAACATTCGCTTTTGGCAATTTCACCTTAGAAAGAAGCCCGCTTAAATATGAATTCTCGTCTATAGATATGACGAATAAACGAGGCAACGTACCTAAAGAGTCAGATTATTTTTCTTTAATGGATTTCTCTGCTAAATGGGATCCCGTGCCAACGATGCTATGTCAAAACCATACTGCTTTGGTAAAAGGTTTTATGGGCCAGACGACCTCTTTTTCGAGAGAAGAGGTGAAACCTACGGTTCTGGTGCTCGGGGAAAATAAAATCAATGGTGAGGCAAGATATATTCATGGCATAAAAGGAAAAGGTTTCTTTACATTTTATGGGGGGCACGATCCAGAGGACTATCAACATAGGGTAGGGGACCCAAAAACGGAATTGGAGCTGCACCCTAACTCCCCAGGCTACCGGTTGATTTTAAATAATGTATTGTTCCCGGCTGCAAGAAAGAAAAAGCAGAAGACATAAAAGTATCTTTGGGTTTGAATGAATACTATAGTGTAAAAGATTTTACTGATCGATTAAGTATGATTTGATGACTTTTAAATAGCATGAAACATAACTTTCATCAGTTTAGCTTGGTACTTTTTTTAGGCTTTGTTTTATTTATGGGTTTCGGTCAAGCGAACGAGATTCGCCTATATGGCAGAATAGTAGCTAATCATACTGATGTAGCAGATATTTAGTCGTAAACCAAAACACCAAAGAATCTACTATAACGGACGCTTCTGGATCTTTCTCATTGGAAGTAAGCTTGTCCGATGTTATTCAATTTACAGCTGTTCATCTTCAATCTAAAGAAATAATTATTTCAGATTATATTTTCGAGCAAAAGTATATAATTGTTGAGTTGACCGAGAACGTTATAGATTTGGATGAAGTTACCGTTACACCATACAATCTTTCAGGAAAACTTAGTTCAGATTTGAATAGCCTTAATGTAGAGCGTCTATTTAATTCTTCAGACATTCGACTTCCAAATGCTGATTTAAAATTACTATCACAGGAAGAACGACTTCTTTTAGAGGCTGATAGAGGTAAATATATTCGATACTATGGTACTTCGCTAGTTATCAATACCCATAAGATCGTAAATCGTCTATCAGGTAGAACCAAAAAACTGGAAGACCGACTGAAAAGGGAAAAAGACCTTGGGATAGAGAATGAAATTGTTTCCAAATTTTCAAAACAAACTATTGCCGAGAGCCTTAACTTACCATCTGATCAAGTAGATGGCTTTCTTACCTATTGCCTTTTTCAAGATAACTTTTTTAAAGTTTCGAAAATGGATGCGGAACAAATTTGGAAAAACCTCGAGTCGAAGAGTAATAGTTTTAGAAAGCTGAATTAATTATGAGTACGGCGACTGATGTTTATTAATTGCAAATACCTGTAATAGAACAGTTTAATAACAATCCATTTTAATCTGCCTTTTGTTTTGAAAGTGGCTTAAGTCTTTACCAATGTAATTGCTGCAAATAGACCGTAATTCTTGTAAAACCTCTTTTTGCATGGCAATAGACCCGCATATCATGATAGTTCCGCCTTTTTTTAGCACTTCAATAAAAAGCTGCTTATCTTTTTCTATCAGGTGCTGTACGTATGCCTTTTTATCCTTTTCGCGGGAGTAAGCCGTCTTGAAATGGCTCAGTTTGCCTTCCTGTATAGATTTTTCAATAAAATCTTTGTACAGACTTAAAGAGTTGGGGGTTCTTGCTCCCCAATAGAGATGTAGCTCATTCTTTTTACTATTCTCAGCTATCATGCCTAGAAAAGGGCCAATCCCTGTTCCCGTGGCGATTAAAATGGTTTTTTTGGATTTTTTCGGAAAGTGGAAATTTCTATTGGGAACCACTTTGGCCGTTAAATCTGCTCCATTTTCTAATTGGTGCAGGTAATTAGAGCAAAGCCCATTCGGATGCCTTCTAATACTGATAACCAATGAATTGTCCGATAATTTTCCAAGGGAATAGAGACGTTCTCTTTCTCCTTCTTTTGGTATTACAGAAAGTAAGTCTCCTGAAACCGGTTTGGCTCCGTTGAGGTTTTTTAGGTTAAGCAAAAAGGTTTCATCTGAGGGTAGTTCGTCTTTATGCAAAACCTTAAAGGTTGAAGGGGGAAGGGAGTTGCCCACAATTTTAGGTTTCTCCAGACGTATGTCCATCTCCTGTGATTGGCTCCACTCGGTACACCAATTTTGAAAAGCCTCAAAAGACTGGTCATTTACTGTGAAAACCTCCATTAAAGCTGTAGTCTTGTCCAGTTTTTCTAACTGTTGATGCGCAACATAGGCGAATTGACAAAAATGGGGGTAGGCCGTAGAACCAAAACCTACTGTAGCAAATTGAAATTTTTGACTTTGAGACTTTTTTGCCAATAGCTGCATGAATTTTTCTGCCGATGCCGGTGCTTCTCCCTGACCATAGGTGGCGGTAATAACAATTAATTGCTTCATACTTTTAAAGCAATCATAATCGTTCATCATCGCTAGAAAGCAAGAATAATTCTGTTGTAACAATCTTTTCTGTAGTTGCTCGGCAAATTGTAGGGTAGTTCCTCCTTCCGTTCCCACCAGAATAACAAATTCCGCATCGCTCTTGGAAATCTTGTTTTTAATTCTTGTTTTAGGGCGTTTAAAATAAATAACAAAACCTGTGACAATCAAGAAGGGAATGGCAAGACTACCAGCGCCCAGTACTATCGCCCAAAGAATACTTCCTTCAGCTGTGTGCAGTACGGTTGCCCAAGAAGAAATGATATTGACCATCGGAAATTGGGCTTCCGCCAATATTTCGCCGGTGTATTGGTTCACATAAAGCTCTCGGTTCTTCAACCTTATGATATAATAGTCTTCAACAAATTCTGAGAAGGGGTATTCAAGCTCTCGTAATTCGCCAAGTTTTATTTTTTTGAAAAGCTCAAAATCATTTGATGATAGAGAGGGCGTTTCATTAAGATTGTCATAATCAACTTCAAGGGAAATGGTAGGCTCAGGAATAATTTCAAATCGCAATAGAGATAGATAAACACCTGTAATTGCTAGAACCAGAATAGGGATCAGTGTTATTCTTGAATATTTGACATGATGGTATTGTGAAAAGTTTTCTTTGACTATGGGCGAAAAGAATTTCGAGAGACCACCTTGTCTTTTGGCAATTAAAACAATACCGGTAAGCGCAATTAAAAAGAGAAAAAACGAAGCCAGACCGATGAGTAGTCTGCCAGGGGATTTTAAAAATAATGATCGATGTAGGTTAGTGGAGAATTGAAAGATTGGCTTTTTTTCAATGGGCAATCCTAAATTTTCACCGGTAAAAGGGTTGACGTAAAAATCTTGATTTTTACCTTCCGCAATAGAGGAAACCTTAAGAAAGCCATTTCTATCTCGTGTTATAGCAACGACCTCTTCATGGGTTTGGTTCAAAGTAGACAGAACCTCTGCCAATGACAGCTCATCGGCACCGGAAACATGATAAGGTTGAACTTTGTTGTAGATAGGTTCAACAGCTAAGATGATTCCGGTAACCGAGGCTATCAATAAAAATATTGAAGAACAAATAGCAAATAACAAATGGCTATACCGCCAAACGGATACCAGCATATTCGATTATCGATTTGGCACCATTCGTATGTAGCGTATGTAACCAGAACCGTCTACTTTTTCTTTAATAGTAGCCGTATTTAAGGGCACTTCAGCGTCAACCGCATAATATTCCTGGTTTTCGACGGCCGACTCAAAACGTACCTTAAAACCCGAGTCTAGTTGTGAAGAATCGAAGCCTAAAGAAATAATGTTTCTTTCACCATTACCAATAGTTGCTCCGGTTACCCCATCAACATTTTCATTGGATCCGTGGCTAAATTTCCACCAATTTTTTAAATCAGGAAACCACTCTTTGTCATCACCTTGTACATATAGCGTCTTCACATAGTTACCATCTGGATCGATCAATGATACCACTACGTAGGCTTTTTCGCCTGTATAGTTCATCATTTGAATCATACATTTATAGCTTACTTCAGCTGGTTTTACGAAAGCGGACAAACCTACGGTCAAAGTAATTGCGACAACCGCTATCGTAAACCTGAGATAGAGATTTTTCATGTTCATTCTAGTTTAAAAATTCGAGATTGACCTGGTTCTTTGTCAATAGTTCATTTTCGCTTGCCAAATCATGGGCCGTTTCACCAAATTCGGTGGTCGATTTGGCATCGGCTCCTTTTGATAAGAGGTATTTCAAAATCTCGGCATTTTCCGTTTTCATGGCAGCATAGTGTAAGGGTGTATTACCATCTTTATCTTTAGCATTGATGTCTGAACCAAAAGAACTGACCTCTTTCAAAAGCTTTAGGTCATTCTTGGCGACGGCCAAGTGCCATATAGAACTATCATCTGCTTGGCGAGTTTTGAAATCGAATCCTTTGGCTTTAAGAGCTGCTACTTTTGATTCAAAATCGCGTGGTTTACCACGACCATTGAAAAGATAATAGGCCAGATTATTTCCTTCGTTGTCCAATGTGTTGACATCGGCACCTTTAGAGATCAAATAATCGACCACATCAGAGCTATTTCCTTCAATCGCAATAGCTAATGGGGTTTGACCGCTTTTACTTTTTTGATCGATGTTATCCGTCTTTTCGGCAAAATAGGTAACCACTTCCAGTTTGTTTCTTTGGGCGGCGTTCAACAAAGCAGTGTTTCCTTCTTCATCTACCGCGTTAGGGTCGACACCTTTTGCTACGAAATAATCGAAAATTTTGGTGTCGTCAGAAGAACGGGATAAATTTAGTAAGGGTGTGGTGCCGTTACTAGAGGTAACGTTCGGATCGATTCCTAGACCTTCTAAGTATTTAAAAACTTCGAGGCCGTTGCTCGATCCCCTACCTCCTCGGCTAGCGAACAGAATCGCATTTTCTTTGGTTTCAGGATTTGCTTTTGTGGAAACCCCCTTTTCTGCCAATTGCTTTAAAATATCAATATTTCCTCCTTGGGCAGCTATACTGAAAATACCGTTACCGTGGTCGTCGGTAGAGTTTAGGTCTAACCCTTTATCAACAAAATAATTTATCAAGTCTAGATTTTTTGCCCTAGGTGCAGCGACCAAGAGAATATTGCGACCATCATGGTCTTTCTCGTTTTTAAGGTCGGCCCCATTGGCAATCAGAAAATCATAGATTTTGGTATCATCTTGCCCTGTTGCCGCGGTAAACTGTGATAAAGAATAACCATGGGAATCTTTAAGGTCCATTTTGGCTCCTTTACCAACAAGATATTCCATAACCTCTAAATCTCCACGGGATGCAGCCCAGAAAATATAGGTACGGGAGTCATGGGTTCTCTTATTTACATCATTACCCTTGTCTATCAAATGGGCAATGGTGGTAACCGGGTTGCCAGCGAAAATAGCATAGGTAACACCATCGAAACCACCTCTATTGGCTTCTGTAATAGAATTGCCTTGGGCTATTTTAGAATCAATATCCGAAATACTTGGTTTTGATTTCCAATAGTCTTGATCGAGAAACTGATTCTCGTTTCCACCAGGTTGCGCTAGGGAAGAAGAGACCGATAACATGGAAACAGCTCCAATAAAAAAGGCCTTTAATGTTTTAGTTTTCATTTTCTATAAGATTTTATTGAACGGATAATCACTCTTTTAGCTTCTTAGAAAAAAGTTCAGAGTTGAATATACTCTTTATTTAGATTAATTCAATAAAAGAATTTCCACGGATTTTTCCATGGAAATTCTTCTTAAAATATTCAAACGAATTACCAAGCCCCTATAAAGTGACTACCGGTAGCATTTACCAATTCGGCCCCTTTAGTTACTGAACCTGTTTCGGTATCTACAACATAAATATTACCGTCTTGCCCAACAGGCGCTTGCGTTAAGTAAATTTCATTACCATCAACTGCAAAACCTTGATATTGGAATAGGTAAAAATCTGGATCGTATGGTATCTCATCTATAAGAGTAGCGGTCTGTGCATTTAGGTCAACAAGGGCGAAAAAGCCTTGTGCACCGGCGGCACCTTCTGCAGAACCAGCATGACGGTAAGCCAATACGGCTTTGCCATTGGCTGCCGGTCTCCAGGCTAGAATATAAGCTTCCTCCACGCCAAGAGCGTCATCTAGATTAAAAACATATGAATCATCATACTGATTATCGGCTCCGATTTTTAGTATATGAGAACCTTCAGGGTCACCTTGGTTTGCTTGGTAAACATCACCATTGTATTCGAAAGCATTGATGCTACGATATCCATTGGTATTACCATGACCTACAGTGGAGGTAATAACGGTCGGGTTGGTCAATGAAGGATAATCTAAAACAATTGTCTTAGACCCTAAGATAGCACCTTCGCTATCGCTCTCAACAGTTGCAGGATCCACTTTGCTCAAACGCGCACCGATGTAAAGCTTATCGCCGGCAGCGTTCAAAGTAGGCATATCGATTCTAGAGATGTAATATCCATTCGATTCTTCTTCTTCGGTTAAAGGCACGCTGTGCTCTTGAAATTCAATTATTTGAGAATTTACCAAATCAAGGGTTACAATACCCATGGTAGCCTCTGTTCGAACGTAAGTATCATCTGTAGCATCTTCTGCTGTACCATTGTCATCAATTACATGCTCGGTAGAAACATAAACGGCAGCACCTGTTTGGTCTCCGTCAAATAACTTGATCCATCTCGGGGCAGAACCAACGTAAGGTTCTATACTTACATTTGTACCCTCTTGTGTAAAGGTCTGGCCACCTTCAACTTTATATTTTGTATAGTTACCACCAGTATCGCCTGCGTAGCTAATGTTAAAAATAGTATTACCATCTTCAGAAGCTTGTAATCTGGCCGTTCTATTTGATGGCACTGTAAAACCATTATTAAAAGGGTCTATTGAAACTGAAGGATCTTTGGCATCGGTGCTACTAACAGAATAGATCAAGGTTCCTCCATTACCATCACCTGGATTTTCTCCCATTTGCGCTCCGGCAATGGTAATCCATCTAGCTTCTTCCTCTTCTTCAGGGTCTGGATCAGTCGGTGTTTCTCCATCAGGTTCAGGAGAAGGAGAGCTATCATCGCTACTACACGAAGTCATTAGGCCCAAAGCCAATAATAGTATGGCGAAGGATTTAAAGTTTAAAAAATTCCGTTTCATATTAGTTATTATTAAGAGGTTAAAAATTATTGATTATGTAATTTAATTTTAGATAAAATGCCCTACCCGGTTTTTGCACCGATAGGTTGTCATAAACCGGTTTGTCGAATATATTTTTGACGTCAAAACTCATGATAACCTTTTTGTTGGGGAACGTGTAGCTCAGACCAAAGTCTTGAGCAATTTGTTCAGGAATTCTAAAGAATTCATCACCAACAGTATTTGTTCCCCTGATATTCAGGTATGAAAATTCGTCGGTGTAATAGATGTTGTAAAAGAGGTTTAAGCGTGATTTTCTTTGTAAAAAGTCTTGGATAGAGTAGCGCAATCCACCATTCATGGTAAAGAAAGGGGTGTTAGGCACATCTATTTCAACACCCTGATTCTCTATTAATAGCTCAAAGCGTGAGAAGTTGAAGTTTAGTGCTAGATTGTTGTTAAAGCTATAATCTAGTTGCGCATCGATTCCTTTTGAAGTTCCGCTTCCTTGATTAACATACAGTATAAGCTCTTCATCTACGTTCAAAGATGATTCGATAGGCAAACCAATTCGGTCTTTAATATTTCTACTGAAAAAATTTGTAGAAACGGTCAACTGGTGTTTTCTGAAATTGAATGCCCCTAATCGGAAGCCTAGATTGTAATTGTCGCTTTGCTCAGGCTTGATAGTGGGGTTGGCAACTACGTTATCACCATCATTACCGAAGATTTCGGTTTCGTTCGGTAAACGAATGGCCTTTTCAGCAGAAGCTAAAAGGGTTATGTTAGGTAAAATAGCATAAGAAGCGGCAAAACCGTAACCCTCATTCGTGGTAGTACTCTTTACTATGTCATCAACAATAATATTGTTGCCGTCAGGTCCAGTGGCAATCTCCGGATCGATGCTTACCGTCTCTTGTTGGTAGTACTTGCCGAAGAGACTGGCCCTGAATTTATTCTGGAAGGCATTTATTTCATAAGTCAGGGCATATATATTCTTAGTTAAGTCCCTGTCTCCTGTGAATGTATTTTCTAAAACGGATACAAGGGCATCACTATCTTCCCTATCGATAGAGCTATACACATGGTTCAACAAAAATTTATGATGTTCATTTATGGTGTAGTTCAACCCACTTCTAATAGAAGCCACATTTCTTTTAATGGTAGCTAGAGTAGGTCCTCCTTCTTGTTGAGAATCCCAAGTATATTGAAATTCGTTGCCCCTAAAATCGATGGCTCGCTCACCGTTCCAATTATAGGCCCAAGCAACCGTGTCATTAACAATTCGATTACGTTTGCCGTATAGGCCGTGTATGTTCAAATCGAGACCTTCGGTAAAAAGATCCTTTTTCTGGTAAGTAATATTGGCAAGCGTTGCATCAGACTCTAAAAATCGGTCCTTATACGGGCGGGATGTCATAAAGGCCCCATGCTGAACCTCTTTAAAATCATCGGAAACCGTTAAGCCGACTAAAAATTGATCCGCCCACTTGACATTGGTATAACCAATTTGGGCGATACCCCCTGTTGAGCGATATGCGTCATTGAACCGTCTGGCGGTTACCGGGGTTTCAACACCTCCAAGTCCGGCGACAACCACCCTTCTTCCCCAAACCTTGTAATTATTATCGGAATAATTATTAAAAATAGAGGCTTTAACCGTGAAGCCAGATTTGTCGAAACGATATACCCCATTAGCATTAGCCTGAATGGTATTGAACGAACCGTAAGAAATAGAGGCATTAATATTGTTCTTGGCTTCACTATGAAGTTCGATGTTAATGGCTCCGCCCAAAGCATCATCTGCCAAATGCCCAGGAACCACCCCTTTATAAACCTCAATTTGCTTGATCATCGAAGGTGGTATACTGTTTAAACTAAATGATGAGCCATAAACGGATATTGGAATCCCATCAATAAAAATTCGTACCGCACTTCCCGACAAACCATTTAAACTATATTCAACATTAGAGCCTAAACCACCGTTCTGCCGAATTTTTACGCCGACCGTAGTATTTAACAATTCATTGGTTTGAATGCTACGAATGCTAGCCTCTTCGGTCTGCACCGCACTAACGGCGAAACCTTCTGTCTCAATAATCGTTTTTTGAGATTTACCGTTTACCGTAACTTCGTTCAGGTTTTCAACATTCTCTTGAAGGGTGAAATCAATTCTAATGTTAAGGGAGTTTTCTGTTATTTCAACAGTTTTGGCTCGTGTACCATACCCAATGAACGATATGACCACTTTGTGCTTGCCTGTCGGAACTTTTTCTAAGAAGTAGTTACCGTTTAAATCGGTCAATACCCCTACTTTCAAACCTTCTATCGTAACGTTAGCAAACGATAAGGGTACACCTGATTCATCTTTAACATTGCCCGAAATAGTTCCTGATGTTTGTTGTCCGAAGACTGATAAGGTGGTTAGGAACAGAAACCATGAGCATAAAATTTTCATAAGCAAGCACACTCTTTTTATTGAGATTTAATCTAAATAAACTAGTTTTGCAAAACTAAAGCAGGGTTTCAGCGGTGAATACCGCAAAAGGAAGTTTTACCTACGCAAAAGGAATTATGGAAACAATTTTTAAGAGTGATGTATTTAAGAATAGAATCTATAGGCTAAAGTATCGTAAAGACTTTCTTTCTGACGAACTCATCGAGAATACGGTTACTGTTGATACACCCGATGTGTCGGGAATCATTCGAGAGCTGAATCTGAATGGAATTTTTGTTTTTTCCAAACACATGAGCTCGGCAAATGGCTATAGCTTTGATGTGAGCAACAACTTTTCAGTTTTTAAATTGCATTTCGAGATCAGTGGTAATTATAGCTATTTTCCCGAGGGGCATAGAGAGCCTTTTGTACAAATTCCTAACTACCATTATAACATGTTTTATTTGCCTCATATAAAAGGGCGCCTTGATTATCAAGGTTCTCCCCGTAGAACATTTGAGGTTATTTTTACCTTAGATTTTGTGAAGAGAATAGCAGGTAATGATTACAAACAGTTTTTACAACGCGTAAATATCGCGGTAGAGAAGGGAAGACCTTATATTTTTTGGGAGGAAGCTAGGCCAATCTCTCCAGAAATCGGTAAGGTTTTAGAAGATATTATTTCGTGCCCGTACAAGGGCGAGATTAAGAGAAACTATTTGCAATCAAAAATAACTACCCTTTTAATCGATTTGCTCATTGAGGCAAACGGAAAATATCAACCAGAGCCGAAAGTTGTTTTACCGGCGGCCGACCTTGAAAGTCTGGGTAGGGTAGAGCGGTATATCAAATCTAATTTGAAGAAAACCATACGAATAGCCAAGCTTGCAGAAGTAGCCGGATTCAATAGTTCAAAGCTCAAAAGAGACTTTAAGATGGTATATGGTACCACCCTATTCAAATACATAACGAGACTAAGAATGGAAAGGGCTAAAATGAAAATACGCAAAGAGGGCCTTTCAGTGGCCCAAGCAGCCTATGAGGTAGGTTACACCAACCCCCAACATTTTACCAGTGCCTTCAAGCGTACCTTAGGCTACTTGCCTAGTAACTTAAAAAAATCAGGAAAATCTTTTAATTAGTGGGCCAAAAGCTTTTGCAGAACTGATTCAACACCAAAATCGTCGTTGCTTTTAGTGCTGTATTTTGCGGCCTTTTTGACATTGGGATGGGCATTTTCCATAGCAAAGCTAAAATCGGCAAGGGCCAGCATTTCTAAATCATTATTGTAGTCGCCAAAAACCATGGTCTCGTCAGGTCTAATATTGTTGAGTTCCTGTACTTTTTGCAGCGCATAGCCTTTATGCGCATCAGGGCTCGATACATCAACCCAGTTCTCACCGGATACTTTAACTTTTAACTTTCCTTCAAGATGAGAAACAGAAGGGTAGATATACTTTTCAGAACTGATATGATGGTAGATGGCAATCTTCAGAATTTCACCATCAAACTCAGATAGATTATCTAGTAATTCGTATTCAGTATAGTATTCTTTTAATTTGTCTTCAAACTCTTTTGAATCATTACGTATGTAGGCCTTTTGGCTTCCGCATAGCACAGGATGTATGTTTTCGACCGATTCTAAAATGGTTAGTACTTCTTGCTTTGCATCGTTGTTCAATGGGGTGGAGACCAATATTTCATCGTTTTGAACGGCAAAACCACCATTTTCGGCAATTACAATAATATCGTTCTTTATCGGCTCGAGCTTATCAATAATGCTATGGTATTGTCTTCCGCTGGCAGCAACGAATAATATACCACGTTTTTTAAGTTCGTCAAAGAGATCAAAGAAATGGCTGCTTACCTCGTGGTTCGAGTTAAGTAAAGTTCCATCCATATCGGTTACTACCATTTTAATTCCTGACAAATCCATATAATCCAAATTTTGAAAGCTGCAAAGGTATTTGTTATCGTTGGATAATAGCTTAGATTTATGAACTTTTACGATTTGTTGACAATTAAGAAAGGTACGTTCATGAAATTTTTTCAAAAGCAAATCGCTCTCAAAGCCAGAGAGCGGGGTTTCCATTTGGTAACCAATGAAATTGTAAACTCGTTACCCGAATTGAAGGAAATTGAGAAGGGTATGCTTCAGGTATTCATCAAGCATACCTCTGCAAGTTTGACTATTAATGAAAATGCCGATCCTACGGTACGTACCGATTTTGAGAGCCATATGAATCAAATGGTTCCGGAAAATGCTCCTTATTATATTCATACTTATGAAGGCCCTGATGATATGCCGGCCCATATCAAAAGTTCACTTATGGGGGCTTCTGTACAGATACCCATCACTAAAGGTAGGTTGAATTTAGGTGTTTGGCAGGGTATTTATCTCTGTGAACATCGCAATGGTGCCTGGTCGAGAAATTTGGTCGTCAGTGCTTTTGGGGTATAAAAAAATCCGGCTCGTTAGAACCGGATTATAAAGTGAGATAAATACTTAACAATTATTTTACCTTTTCGACTATCGCTTTAAAAGCTTCTGGGTGGTTCATGGCCAAATCCGCCAATACCTTTCGGTTCAGCTCGATTCCGTTAGCTTTTACCTTACCCATGAATTGTGAGTATGACATACCGTGCAAACGGGCACCCGCATTGATACGAGTGATCCAAAGTGCACGAAAGGTTCTTTTCTTGTTTCTTCTATCGCGGTATGCATAAAGCATTGCTTTTTCTACCGCATTTTTGGCTACTGTCCAAACGTTTTTACGTCTTCCGAAGTAACCCTTGGCTTGCTTCATCACCTTTTTTCTTCTGGCTCTAGAAGCAACTGCATTTACTGATCTTGGCATAACTTTTAAATTTTTGTAGCAGGCGGTGCATTACGCACACTTTGAAATGCCCGACTCCATGGTTAATAAATTACCTCTTGAACAATTATTTTAAACACAATTGTTCTTTCACACTACCTTCGTCCGATTTGTGAACTAGTGTACTGTGAGTCAACTTAAGCTTACGCTTCTTAGATTTCTTTGTAAGAATGTGGCTCTTAAAAGCGTGCTTTCTTTTGATTTTGCCAGTACCTGTTAGCTTAAATCGCTTTTTGGCACTAGACTTTGTTTTCTGCTTAGGCATCTTTTCCTATTTATTGATTATCTCACTTTTCATGCTAAACGCCGCCCAAAATAAATTGAACAGCGTTCAGTATTTTCTATAGTTTCGAGCAATAGCCCGTATTATTTCTTAGTCTTAGGGGCCAAGAACATGGTCATTCTTTTACCCTCTAATTTTGGCATTTGTTCAACCTTGCCAAGCTCTTCAAGATCTTGGGCCAGTCTTAATAAAAGAATTTCACCTTGATCTTTATATACTATTGAACGCCCTTTGAAAAAAACATAGGCCTTTAGCTTGGCACCGTCTTTTAAAAACTTTTCGGCGTGTTTCTTCTTGAAATCGTAATCGTGGTCATCGGTGTTAGGCCCGAACCTGATTTCTTTTACAACTACTTTAGAAGCTTTGGCCTTCATGGCCTTATCACGTTTCTTTTGTTCGTAAAGAAACTTTTTATACTCCATGATTTTACACACAGGTGGCTCTGCTTTGGGAGAAATTTCTACCAAATCAAGGCCCATTTCTTCAGCTATTTCGCGTGCTTTTCTTATGGGGTAAATACCTACTTCTACATTGTCACCTACCAACCTCACTTCCGGAGCGAGTATTTTTTCATTGATATTATGCGGATTCTTGTTCTCCCTCCTAGGTTGTGGCCGAAATCTTTTTCTTATTGCTATGACTTAAACTTTTTAATTAAACTTAATTTTTTAAAACGACTTTAAGGTACTATTTATTTCTTTAGATACCAAGTCTACGAAACTTTCGAGGCTTATCGATCCCAAATCTTCACCACCGTGTTTTCTCACGGAAATGGTATTTGAGAGTTCTTCATTTTCTCCTACGATCAGCATAAATGGCAATTTGTTCATTTCTGCCTCCCGTATTTTTTTCCCTACAGTTTCGTTCCTGTCATCAATGAGGGCGCGAATTTCGTTATTTTCCAAAGAATTTAAAACTTTTTCCGCATATTTTTCATGTTTCTCGCTCACTGGCAGTACTATAGCCTGTTCAGGAATCAACCAAAGCGGGAAATTTCCACCGGTATGTTCCAACAATAAAGCTATAAAACGCTCCATGCTTCCAAATGGCGCCCTATGGATCATGACCGGTCTGTGAAGTTCGTTATCACTACCCTTATAGGTAAGGTCAAATCTTTCCGGTAGGTTGTAATCTACTTGAATCGTTCCTAGTTGCCATTGTCTTCCGAGGGCATCCTTCACCATAAAGTCTAACTTCGGACCATAAAAGGCGGCCTCTCCTTCCTCAATTATATAATTCAGTCCTTTCTCCTTTGCCGCGTTGATAATGGCGTTTTCCGCTTTCTCCCAATTTTCGACCGAACCTATATATTTTTCGGGTGTGTTCAGGTCTCTTACGGAAACTTGGGCGGTAAAATTTTCGAAACCTAAAGAGCCTAATACGTATAATGATAAGTCAATAACATTTTTGAACTCTTCATCTAATTGTTCAGGGGTACAAAAAATATGGGCATCATCCTGGGTGAAGCCCCTAACACGGGTTAAACCATGAAGTTCACCGCTTTGTTCATACCTGTAAACGGTTCCGAACTCTGCATATCGCTTGGGCAGCTCTCTGTAGCTAAAAGGTTTGTTTTTGTAAATTTCGCAATGGTGCGGACAGTTCATTGGTTTTAGCAAGAACTCTTCATCTTCCTTCGGGGTATGAATGGGTTGAAAACTATCTTCACCATATTTTGCATAATGCCCAGAGGTAACATAAAGCTCCTTTTGGCCAATATGTGGGGTAACCACCATTTCATAGCCAGCTTTCTTCTGTGCCTTCTTTAAAAATTGCTCTAAGCGCTCTCTTAAGGCGGCACCTTTCGGAAGCCAAAGCGGTAGACCTTGTCCTACTTTCTGCGAAAAGGTAAACAATTCCAATTCTTTGCCGAGCTTTCGGTGGTCTCTTTTCTTGGCCTCTTCTATCATGGCCAAATATTCAGTCAGTTCTTTCTGTTTCGGAAAAGAAATACCGTAAACCCTTGTCAACTGGGGTTTGTTTTCATCACCGCGCCAATAGGCTCCGGCGACGTTTAAAATTTTAATGGCCTTTACTATTCCGGTATTGGGTATGTGGCCACCTCGGCACAGGTCGGTAAAAGTATCGTGATCGCAAAAAGTGATAGAGCCGTCTTCAAGGTTTTCGATTAGCTCTATTTTAAACTCGTTGCCTTCTTCTTTATAATAGTTTAAAGCATCAGCTTTTGAAACCGATCTCATTTTGAAATCGTGTTTGCCCCTAGCAATTTCCAAGGCTTTCTTTTCTATAGCTGCGAAATCTTTTTCTGATAGGGTGTGTTCTCCAAAATCGACATCATAATAAAAACCATTCTCTATCGCAGGCCCAATTGTCAATTTTATGCCAGGGTATAATTCTTCCAGGGCTTGGGCAACTATGTGCGATGTTGAGTGCCAAAAGGCTTTTTTTCCTTCGGCTTCGTTCCATGTATATAAGGTCAATGTGCCATCTTCGTGAAGAGGGGTGACCGTTTCTACTACCGTATCATTGAATTTGGCCGATATAACGTTGCGCGCTAGTCCGGCACTTATGCTCAGGGCCACATCCATGGGAGTGCTGCCACTTTCTAATTCTTTAACGTTGCCGTCTGGAAGAGTAATTTTAATCATGCTTTTTTGATAAATAGGTGGCAAAGATACTATTCCCTAATTAGGCGTACAATATATGTTGATTTGGTTTTTGCAGATTTATGATGGAGTATTGTTTTGTGTAAATGGATGTTGCATTTAAAGCGGTATGTAGAAGGAATTTATAGTAATTCGGTAATTATGAATGTGTTATAAAGGTTTTGTAGTAGGGTGGGGAGTGATTTATAGGGAGTGTTTTTTGGTTGCCAAAATATGAGGAAGTGTTTGCGTAAACTAAATATTAGAATTATATTTAATGCCCTTTTCTAATAAAGCAATTTGTAAATCATTAGTTAATAGGCGATTGTAAAAAGTTGCAAAAAAACTGTTGCGGATTTAAAAAACAGTGTTACATTTGCAGCCCCGAAACGAGATGGTC